>Ga0209455_1000002_pt1:0-1500000 | contig 1505459 bp, 1387 predicted proteins | sample AraplaCol_mCL_r2_FD_184275 | JGI IMG/M metagenome (GOLD analysis project Ga0209455, IMG submission 184275) | Arabidopsis root microbial communities from North Carolina, USA - plate scrape CL_Col_mCL_r2 (SPAdes) (version 2) | ecosystem: Host-associated > Plants > Roots > Endosphere... | reverse complement strand
TCGCCGATCGACACGAAGCCGATCAGCCGCCCCTCGTCCACCACTGGCAGATGGCGGATGCGTCGTTGCGTCATAAGGCTCAGCGCTCCGAGCACGGCCTGGTCGCGAGCCACGGTGATCGCCGGCGCGGTCATCGCATCGCCGACCGGGCCGTTCAGCCCGGCGGCACCTTCCGATGCCACGCAATGGATCACGTCACGTTCGGAAAAGATGCCGACGACCTCGTCGCCGCGCATCACCGGCACCGCACCGATGCGGCGCTCGGCGAGCAGCTTCACCGCGTCGGCCACTGTATGGTCGGCCGTAAGGGTAACGACCTCATTGCCCTTAGTTGCCAGGATCGTTGCGATCGTCATGGCTCGACTCCTCTCCAAGAGTCCCTTGAGCTTTTCACGAAATCGACCAGATGGGAAGCATGTCCGACACACCATCCGGGTTGAACGATCCCGATTATGCCGCCTTTGCATGGGCGCGCTATCGCCGCCTGCTCGGCTGGATGGGGCTGGCCACCGCGCTGATCGTCGCGATCGCGGTGTGGCTGCTCGACATCTGGTACGGTCCGCTGTCGTGGATCGCCGTCCTCGCGGCAGTCGGCGGATTCGGGGCGACGATCATGATGGCCGCGGCGCTGATGGGGCTGGTCTTCCTGAGTTCTGGCAGCGGTCATGACGAGGATGTCGACCGCGTCGATCGTTAGCTTCGCTTCTATATATACGCGCTCCTATATATAGGTGTCGTATATATAGGCGTCGAAACGGTTGCCGCGCCGCGCGGCATGCACGGCATAAGAGCATGCCGGCCAGTCAGGCCCGCGTCGCGCGCGATGCCTTGGCACGACCACGCCACAAGTTATTGCCGATCCAGTCGTAATCGACCATGGATGGAAGCGGATGAGCGCTCCAGCTGCCTTTACCGACGATTCTGCCGGCGGCACCCTCCGCTTCACTGGCAGTCTGTCGCTCGCGAACCTCGGCGATTTGCCCGAACGGCTGGCGGCGTATGACGGCCAGGTCGAGCATATCGACCTGACGGGGATCGAGCGGCTCGACACGGTCGGCGCCTGGACGATCCATCGCTTGGCGCAACGGACGGGTGCGGACATAAAGGGTCTGAATCCGGACGCGCAGCATCTGTTCGATCAGGTCCAGGCCGCCGACCAGCCGGTCAGCATCCGCGGGCAGCACGTCCCCGCTTTCTATCGCGTGCTGGGAGAAATCGGCGAAGCCACGATTCAGACGTTCAAGACGATGGTCGGCTTGCTTGGCTTCCTGGGCGCGACGACGCTGGCGTTCGGTGCGATCTTCAAGAGCATCTTCGTCCCGCCGCGCCGCTTCCGGTTCAATGCTACGGTGCAGCGGTTCGAAGTGGTCGGTGTCTCGGCGCTGGGCATCATCGGGTTGATGAGCTTCCTGATCGGTATCGTCATCGCCCAGCAGGGCGCGGTGCAGCTGCGCCAGTTCGGCGCCGAGGTCTATACGATCAATCTGGTCGGACGCCTGTCGATGCGCGAACTCGGCGTGCTGATGACCGCGATCATGGTCGCCGGGCGGTCGGGGTCGTCGTTCGCCGCGCAGATCGGCACGATGAAGCTGACCGAGGAAATCGACGCGATGCGGACCATTGGCGTGTCGCCGATGGAAGCGTTGGTCGTCCCCCGCGTGCTGGCGGCAATATTGATGATGCCGTTGCTCGGCTTCTATTCCGCGCTGATCTCGATCATCGGCGGCGGATTGTTGTGCTGGGCAACGCTCGGCATCCCGCCTGTCACCTATGTCCAGCGCATTCGCGAGGTCGTGCCGATCAGCGACGTCTATGTCGGATTGATCAAGGCACCGGTGTTCGGCGCGATCATCGCGATCGCCGGATGCTTCCAGGGCATGATGGTAGAAGCGGACGCCGAACAGGTCGGCCTGCGCACCACCGCGGCGGTGGTCCAGGGCATTTTCCTGGTGATCGTGCTCGATGCCTTCTTCGCCGTGTTCTTTTCCTCGGTCGGATGGATTTGATGGCGGAGGACGACATCGTCATCCGCGTTCGCGGCTTGAAGAACAGTTTTGGCGAACAGGTCGTGCACGAGGGGCTCGACCTCGACGTCCGGCGCGGAGAGATTCTCGGCGTCGTCGGCGGGTCGGGCACCGGCAAGTCGGTGCTGATGCGGTCGATCATCGGGTTGCAGGTACCCGATGAGGGCGAGATTACCGTGTTCGGCGAACCGACGATCGATCTCGAGGAGAATCAGGCAACCGAGATCCGCAAGCGCTGGGGCGTGCTGTTCCAGGGGGGTGCCCTGTTCTCGACGCTGACCGTCGCCGAGAATGTCGAGGTGCCTATCAAGGAATTCTATCCCGATCTCGACCCCACGCTGCTCGACGAAATCGCGTCTTACAAGGTGGTGATGACCGGGCTGCCGGCCGATGCGGGCCCGAAATACCCCGCCGAGCTGTCAGGCGGGATGCGCAAGCGTGCCGGGCTCGCCCGCGCCCTGGCGCTCGATCCGGAATTGCTGTTCCTCGACGAGCCGACCGCCGGTCTCGATCCGATCGGTGCCGCCGGGTTCGACGAGCTGACCTTGTCGCTGCAGCGGACGATGGGGCTAACCGTGTTCCTGATCACGCACGACCTCGACTCGCTTTACGCGATTTGCGACCGTGTCGCGGTGCTCGCCGACAAGAAAGTGATCGCGGTCGGCACAATAGACGAGCTGATCGCGTTGGATCATCCGTGGATCGAAGAATATTTCAAGGGACCCCGCGGCCGCGCGGCGGTCGCCACGCAAGAAGCGGGCACGGGCAAGGCAGGGGCTGACTGATGGAAACGCGTTCCAACCATGTGCTGGTCGGCGGGGTCGTCTTGATCCTGCTCGCCGTGCTCGCCTTGTTCATGGTGTGGATCTCGCGCTTCGGCTCCGAAGGCAAGCGCGAATACGACATCCTGTTCAAGCAATCGGTCGACGGCCTGGCCAAGGGGTCCGCGGTCAATTTCTCGGGCGTGCCGATCGGCCAGGTCAAGGACATCAAGCTCGACGCCAAGTCGCCCGAATTCGTGCGCGTGCGCGTGTCGGTCGACGACAAGACGCCGATTCTGCTCGGCACCACCGCGGCGATCCAGGGCAGCTTCACCGGCCCTTCGACCGTCCAGCTCGACGGCGCGCAGGCCGGACGACCGCTGATCGATTGCTCGAACAGCGCCTGTCCGTTGGGTGTGCCGCTGATCCCGGCCAAGCCCGGCGGCCTCGGCGCGCTCCTGTCCAACGCGCCGCAATTGCTCGAGCGGCTGACGACGCTGACCGAGCGGCTGACCGCGTTGCTCAGCGACCGCAACCAGGCGTCGATCGCTGGCATCCTCGAAAACACCAACAAGCTGAGCAAGGCGCTGTCCGATCGCGGGCCGGAAATCGCCGCGACCCTGGCCGAGACTCGGATCGCGATCCAGAAGGCAGGCGTCGCCTCGCAACAGATCGGCGAGCTGGCGGCGACGACCAACGGCCTGCTGGCCAACGACGTCAAGCCGACCCTGGGCAATTTGAACAAGGCGGTGGCGTCGGCGCAGAAGTCGATGGACACGCTGGATGCCGCGATCGGCGACGCCCGGCCGGGGCTGCAAAGCTTCTCCAAACAGACCATTCCCGAGCTCGGACAGCTGATCCACGATCTGCGCCAGATGTCGCAATCGCTGTCGTCGGTCGCCGAAAAGATCGATCGCGGCGGCGCCGGCTCGATCGTCGGCAGTCCCAAGCTCCCCGACTACAAGGGCAAGTGAGATGACGAAGCGGTACCTTCCCCTGACCCTCGCCCTGCTCCCGGCAATATTGCTCGCGGGATGCCTCAGCTTCGGCGGTAAGCCGCCCAAGGTATTGCTGACGCTCAATTCGACAGCGGCCTTGCCGGTCGGGTCGACCCAGACTTCGGCCAGCGCCAAGACCGTCACCATCCAGGTGCCGGTGGTGCCGCAATCGCTGGCAGTCGCGCGCGTGCCGGTGCAGACCGGCGACCAGCTCGCTTACGTGACCGACGTCGCCTGGGTCGAGGCGCCGCAACGGCTGTTCGCCCGGCTGATGTCCGACACGATCGCCGCCAAGACCGGCCGGGTGGTGCTAAGCCCGGCGCAGTCGTTCAGCGATCCGGGCGCGCGCCTTTCGGGCGAGCTGCGCAATTTCGGGATCGACGGCAGCACGCACGAAGCAGTGGTGACGTTCGAAGGCGCGCTGATCCGGAGCGATGCGAGCAAGGTCGAGAAGAAGAAGTTCGAAGCTCGCGTGCCGCTGGCCAAGATCGACGCCAATTCGGTCGGCCCGGCACTCAACCAGGCGGCCAACCAGGTCGCCGGCGAGGTCGCGGACTGGCTCGGCAGCTGAGCAGACCGGTCAGGTCTTGCGGCGAACCGGCACAGGCACGTTGCAGATATCGGCGCCGCCGGCTGGCACAGTAAAGAATGGCGGCTCGCGATTTTCGCGCGCATGGAGATAGCGCGCGAAATCGGAGCTGGCGGGCGACAGATATTCGAAATGGGGGCGCTCGCCCGACGGCAAGGCGCTCGCCAGCCGCGCGCTGACGATCGGCGTCGGCTTTTGCCCGTCGCCATAGAAACCGAGCTTGCCGGTGCCGCGTTCGAGCGAGGATAAAGCGTCGATCCCCTCGATCACGCGCCCCACCAGGGCAATATTGCGGTCGAGTGCCCGCGGCGCGTGACCGATCACCGCATAGAGTTCGGCGCTGCTGCCGACCGACGGCGCGAGATCGCGGCCGACCCCGACCATCGCATAGCAATGCGTCAGCCAACTGCGCTTGCCATCGGAAGCGACCGGCCAGCCATCGGCCGAGAACCCGGCGATCGAGGCGAAGCTGTCTGGCCGCGTCATGCGCACCACCGGCAGGCCCCCTGCCCGCGTATATTCGCTGGGCCCCTCATCGGCGACGCCCGTGGGCAGCTTCTTCTTCTCGGTAACGTCGCCCCATTGCGCGACATAATTGTCCTGGATGCGATAGACGCTGGTGTCGTCCCACCAGCGCGTGTTGGCGAGAATGCGCATCCGCGCGACGTGCTGGGGCGCGAAAGCGGGCGCGAGCTGGACGATCACCTTGCGTCCATTGGCCAAGGTGAAGATCAGGATGTCGTCGTCGGCTATCGTCCGCCACGCCGTAGCTGGCGCCTTGTTGGCGATCTCGGTCGGCGACAGCGGCGGCTTGGCCGCGGGCTTTTTGGGGGTGTCGGCGGCGGGCTGGCCGGCGAGCGCGAGGGCGAGCGAGAGCAGGATCGGCATGGACCGGAAGCTGCCACACGCCCGCCCGATCCGGCAAGCGCTTGCGTGGACGCGCCTGTATCTCTAGGGGCGACGCTTCCCGGCAATGCGGAGCGGTGGCCGAGTGGTCGAAGGCGCTCGCCTGGAAAGTGAGTATACGTCAAAAGCGTATCGAGGGTTCGAATCCCTCCCGCTCCGCCATCGGGCCCTCGACCTGGGTCCCCACCGCGCCGCGGCCGCAGATTGCCCTGCCTCTATCGCAATAGCAGCTCGGCGACGGCGTCGATAATAGCCTCGGCGTCGAGCCGGTAGCGGTCATAGAGATCGGGCAGGTCCCCAGTTTGGCCGAACCGATCGATGCCCAACGGGCTTACCCGCATCCCTCTCACCGCGCCCAGCCACGACAACGTGGACGGCGCGCCGTCGATCACCGTTACCAGGCCGGCGGTGTCGGCCAGCGCATCGAGCAGGACCTCGACATGCGCCGGGGCACGCGAGCCGCCGGTCCAGCGCGCGGCATGCCGGGCCGACCAGCCGCGATGGAGCAGATCGGGTGACGTGACCATCAGCAGGCCGAGGCCGGGCATGTCTTCGGCCAGCATCGCATGTGCCGTCAGCACTTCCGGGGCGATCGCGCCAATAAAGGCGATCGCGGCGTCGCGCGGCCCGGTTGGCGGTATCAGCCAATATCCTCCCTTCAGCGCGTCGTCGGTCCAATCATTGTCCGATCGGGCGATCTGCTGAAGGGATCGGGTGGACAGCCGAAGATAGACCGAACCGCCATCGGCCGCTTGCAGATGATCGAATGCCCAGCGCATGATCAGCGCCAGTTCGTCGGCAAAGGCCGGCTCGAAATAGGTCAGGCCGGGTTGCCCCATTCCGATCAGCGGCGAATTGATCGACTGGTGCGCGCCGCCTTCCGGTCCCAGCGTCAGCCCCGACGGCGTCGCCACGAGCAGAAAGCGCGAATCCTGATAGCAGCCGTAATTGAGCGCATCGAGGCCACGCGCGATGAAAGGATCATAGACCGTACCGATCGGCATGAGCCGGGTGCCGAATAACGGGGCGGACAGCCCGAGCGCCGCAAGCATCAGGAACAAATTGTTCTCGGCAATGCCCAACTCGATATGCTGGCCGGCGCCGTGCCCGCCCCATTTCTGCGCGCTCGGAATCCGCGCGGCGGCGAACACATCGGCCAATTCCTGGCGGCGGAACAACCCGCGCTGGTTCACGAACGCGCCGAGATTGGTCGACACGGTGACGTCAGGCGAGGTGGTGACGATGCGGTCGGCAAGCGCGCGCGCGTCCGCATCGCCGCTCTTGGCGAGGTCGAGGAGAATCCGCCCGAACGCCGCCTGGGTCGAAAGCTCCTCGCCTTCCGGCACCGGAAGCGTGGCCGGGACCGGCACCGTGGCGGCCGGAACAGCCCGGCGAGGCATGGCCAACGTGCTGCGGGCAACGAACTCGCGAGTCTCGGCAGCCAGGTTGCCGCCGAGGCCGGCAAATGGCTCCCATTCGTCGCCCGCCGCCACGCCCAGGCTGTCGCGCAATTGCTCGACCTGACCGGAATTCATCAGTCCGGCGTGGTTATCCTTATGCCCGGCAAAGGGCAGGCCATAGCCCTTGACCGTATAAGCGATGAACAGCGTGGGGACGTCGTCGGCGGCCTGGGCGAAGGCGTCGAGCAACGTCTCGATGCAATGGCCGCCAAGGTTGGTCATCAAGCCGGCGAGCGCCTCGTCGTCGAACCCCGCAATCAGCGCCAGAGCCTCGGGCTCGGCCGCGAGGTCGGCGGTCAGGCGCGCACGCCATGCCGACCCGCCCTGATAGGTGAGAGCGGCGAAATCGGCATTGGGACAGGCGTCGATCCAGTCGGCGATCGCGGCGCCGCCCGGCCGCGCGAACACCTCCCGCTGGCGCCTGCCGTGCTTGAGCGTGACCACCCGCCAGCCGCAGGTTTCGAAAATGTCGTCGAAGCGGCGGAACATCCGGTCCGCCGTCGTCGCGTCGAGACTCTGCCGGTTATAGTCGACGATCCACCAGCAATTGCGGATGTCGTGCTTGTACGCCTCGATCAGGCATTCGTAGATATTGCCTTCGTCGAGCTCGGCGTCGCCCATCAGCGCGATCATGCGCCCGGTTTCGGCGTCGGCCAGCTGTCCGTGAGCGACCAGATAATCCTGCACCAGGCTGGCAAAGGCGGTGATCGCCACACCGAGCCCAACCGACCCGGTGGAGAAGTCGACCGGAATGCGATCCTTGGTGCGGCTCGGATAGCTTTGCGCGCCGCCCAAGCCGCGGAAGCGCTGCAGTGCGTCCAGCGATTGCTGGCCGAGCAGATAATGGATGGCGTGCAACACCGGCCCGGCATGCGGCTTCACCGCGACCTTGTCGTTCGGTCCCAACGCGCCGAAATAGAGCGCGGTCATGATCGTGGTGATCGACGCGCAGCTTGCCTGGTGCCCGCCCACCTTCAGCCCATCGCGACTTTCCCTGAGATGGTTGGCATTGTGGATCGTCCATACCGCCAGCCATCGTAATCGCGTCTCGATCGCTTCGAGGATGGCGATCGTTGCCGGGTCGGCATCGGAGCGAGAAGAGACAGGCATATCCATATCTTCAGAATAGTCGGTGGCGGCGTGGCAGTGAAAAGAATTTGTGGATGGCACCCCAACGCCACATCATCACGCCGCCAAATTCTGCCGTTCCATGAATTGTCCGATCAGCCAGCTGCGGAACGAGGATATGGCGGGATCCGCCAGATCGTCCGGGCGCAGTTTGAGATAATAGCCGAAGCCGTCGTCCATCGCGATGTCGAACGGCACGACGAGGCGGCCCGCGGCGATCTCCGGCGCGAACATCTCGACATCCGCCAGCACCACGCCGTCCGCCGACATCGCATAATTGACCGCAAGCGACAGCGTGTCGAACGCCAGCCCGCGATCGGCATCGAGGTTGATCCGCGCCTGTCGCGCATAGGTCGCCCATAACAGCCCGCGCGGCTCGCCATTGATCGTCGAATGCAGCAGGTCGTTATCGGCCAGGAACTGTTCGAGCGACTTTCCGACGTGGCGCCGCGCCACGTCGGGCGAGCAGACTGGCGCGACGCGCACCATCCACAGCAGATCGGTCACGCGGTCGTCGATATTCGGCCGGTCGAACACGATCGCCATGTCGGTCTCGTCCCGCGGCAGACCGGTCACGGGCGAACTCGATATGTCGATGCGGATGTTCGGATTCTCGGCATGGAAGGTGCGGATCATCGGCATGACGACCTGCTGCAACAGCGACGGCGGGATATGGACGCGGATCGGTCGGCCGGCTTCCGGATTGATGCTGATCGAGTTGATCGTATGTTCCAGCCGATCGAACGAGCGTCGCACTTCCGGCAACAGGGCGAGCCCCGCAGGAGTCAGCGCCAGCTTCTGACCGGAGCGATCGAACAGCTTCTGTCCGATCAACTCTTCGAGCACGATGATGTGCCGGCTGACCGCGCTCTGCGACACGTTGAGCGCCTGGGCTCCGGCGGTGAAGCTCAATCGCTGTCCGACCGCATCGAAGGCGCGCAACGCATTCAACGGAAGCCAGCGCCGGTTGATCTGCGTGCGTGCGATCGTTTTCCTCCGTCCCTCGATGCCTAAATCAGATACCAAACCGCTTTTTTCGGCACATGCAACCGCCCGGACCGCTCGGAACGCTGTCGTCGCGTTTTTTACATACCGCCATGCGCAAATGCGATTTTTCGTCGTCAGCCCGTCCGTGTCACACCGAATGCCGGTTGGGGGCTGGAGACAGTGTTGGATCTGAACGGAATATCGGCATTGCTCGGGGCGCGTCCTGCGGGCCATTCGCTGCCGCGCGGTCTTTACAGCGATCCCGCTGCGTTCGATTTCGACATGGAGGCCGTGTTCGGGCGATCCTGGTTGTTCGCCGGGTTCGAGGCAGAAGTGCGCAACCCCGGCGACTATCTGTCGATCATGATCGGCCATTGGCCCGTGCTGGTGGTGCGCGGCCGCGACGGCGCGCTGCGCGCGTTCCACAATAGCTGCCGCCATCGCGGATCGATCCTGTGCAAACCGGGCAGCGGCAACGCCCCCAGGCTGACCTGCCCTTATCATCGCTGGACCTATGGCCTGGATGGCCGGCTGCTCGCCGCCGGGCGGATGCCCGACGATTTCGACAAGGGCGATCATGCGCTGGTGTCGCTTCGCCTCGAAGCCGTGGCGGGCGTGATCTTCATCTGCCTGGCCGAGACGCCGCCGGATTTCTCGGTCCTGCGCCGCGACTTGGCGCCGCTGCTGGCGCCGCACAATTTCGACCATGCCAAGGTCGCGCATAAATCGGTCCTGGTCGAATATGCCAATTGGAAATTGGTCATGGAGAATGGCCGCGAATGCTATCATTGCGCGACCGGCCATCCCGAGCTCGCGCGGACCTTCCCGGTCACCGCCGATGAATATTTCGATCTCGACGGCAGCGAAGCGCGCGCCTTTGCCGCACGGATGACGGAACTCGGGCTGCCGACCGGGCCGGTCGGTGAGGATTGGTGGCAGGCGGTGCGGTTCGGCCTCAATCCTGGCAATGTCGCCATGACGGTCAGCGGCGACTTTGCCGTCAGCAAATTGATGTGCGACCTGGGCGGCGGCGATACCGGGTCGCTACGCTGGGCGATCGAGCCCAACAATTTCTGCCATTCGACCAGCGAATATACGTTTGCGTTCAACGCGATGCCCGTCGCGCCCGGCGAAACGCACGTCGTCTCGACCTGGCTGGTCCATGAGGATGCGGTGGAAGGTGTCGATTACGACGTCGCGACGCTGACGCAATTGTGGACGGTGACCAATCTGCAGGACAAGGAATTCGCCGAGAACAACCAGATCGGCGTGAACTCGCCGGGCTATCGCCCCGGCCCCTATAGCCCGAGCGCGGAATCGCTGACCTTGCGCTTCGTCGACTGGTATTGCGCCAAGGCGGCCGATTATATCGAGCGGGCGGCGGCATGAGCGGCGACGGTGCCAGGCGCTGGCATCCCGAGACGCTCGCGGTGCGCGCGGGGTACGATCCGGCGAGCGGGGCCAATGCCGCCAAACCGCCGATCTACATGACGTCGACCTTCGCCTATGCCTCGGCGCGGCAGGCGAAGGACATTCACCAGGCCTATTTCGACGGCACCGGCCCCGAAGTCGGTCATGCCGCGCACATCTATTCGCGGCTGGGCCACCCCAATCTCGACATGGTCGAGGCGCGATTGGCAGCACTCGATGGCGCCGAGGCGGCGGCCGCGTTCAACAGCGGGATGGCGACGCACAGCGCCATCGCGCTCGCGCATTTGCGGCCGGGCGACGCGATGGTGTTCAGCCGCCCGATCTATGGCGGCACCAACGGACTTTACGCGCAATTGATGCCGGCCTTCGGCATCGGCCATGCCGAATTCGTCGACGGCTGCGACCGCGCGGATGTCGAAGCGGCGGTGGATGCCGCATCGCGTCAGGGGCCGGTCAAGCTGATCGTGGTGGAAAGCCCGGCGAACCCGACTGCCGCGATCGTCGATATCGCGATGGTCGTCTCCGTCGCCGACGCGCTTGGCGCCAAGACCGGAACGCGCCCGCTGGTGGTGGTCGACAACACCCTGCTCGGTCCCTTCATGCAGCGCCCGATCGCGCTCGGCGCCGATCTGTGCATGACCAGCCTGACCAAATATTGCGGCGGGCATAGCGACCTGCTGGCGGGCGGCGTATCCGGGCGCGAGGCGCTGATCCAGCCGTTGCGGCTGCTGCGCACCACCTTGGGCAGCCATCTCGATCCCTATACCTGCTGGCTGCTGCTGCGGTCGATGGAGACCGTGCATCTGCGCGTCGAGCGCGCGATGGACAATGCCCGCGCGGTCGCGACGTTCCTGCGCGACCACGCCAAGGTGGCAAAAGTCACCTATCTCGGTTTCCTGGCGGAGGGGACGCCTCAGCGTGCCGTCTATGACCGCCAGTGTGGCGCGGCGGGGTCGACCTTTTCGTTCGATCTGGTGGGCGGCGAAGCAGAGGCATTCCGCTTCCTCGATCGGCTCGAATTGCTGCGCTTCGCGGTCAGCCTGGGCGGGTCCGAGACGCTGATCACGCATCCCGCCACGACCACGCATTACGCGATCTCGCCCGAAGAACGAGCGGCCGGGGGGATCAACGACGCAACGTTGCGGCTGTCCGTCGGGATCGAGCATGTCGACGATCTGATCGCCGATCTGCGTCAAGCGCTGAACGCGGTCTGATGACCGTGGACGTCCACGCGATCGACGGCAAGATTCCTGCGCCCGACGGGCGGTTCGACCTGGTCGTCGTCGGCGCCGGCGCCGCCGGAACGGAAGCGGCGATCGACGCGGCAAAAACAGGCGCCCGCGTGCTGCTGATCGACGAGAATCCCGTGCCGGGCGCGGTGATCGGGACCGACGTTCCGCAATTCTTCGGCGGCCGGGCGACCGCGGCAGTGCAGCAGCAGGGACGCATGGTCGAACAAGTGTTCGCGACCAACCCGCGCCTCGAGGAGGCGTTCGAGGGGGGCGTCGACGTCCGGCTGGGGACCGTCGCCTGGGGATTGTACGTCAATGGCCCGGCGATGCGCGCGCTGCCGGAGCCGATGCTCGGCATTGCCGATGCGGAGCGCGCGCAAATGGTCGGGTTCGATCGCCTGGCATTGGCGACCGGCGCGCGCGACATCGTGCTGGGGTTCGACGGGTGGAACCAGCCGGGCGTGATGGGCGCGCAAGGTTTCGCGTTGCTGCTGAGCCGGTACGACGCCTTTGCCGGCCGGCGCCTGATCGTGGCCGGATCGGATCGGCTGGGGCTGGAAACCGCGCTGCTCGCCGCCGGCCGGGGAATCGAGGTCGCCGCGATCATCGAGATCGCCGACGCGATCCGCGGTCCCGACGACCTTGTCGCGCGGGTCGCCGCGATCGGGATACCGGTGCTGACCGGCACTACGATCGCCGCAGCGATCGGCGGGGTGGACGGCATCGAGCGCGTGACCCTGGCGGCCATGAGCGACGATAGCCGTCGCGAGATCGAGTGCGATACGATCGTGCTGGCGATCGGCGTGCAGCCCGCGACCGAATTGCTGTCGGCGGCCGGCGCCACTCCCGGTGAAGCCATCACGCTGATCGGCGACTGCGCGGAGGCCTCCGCGCCCGATCCCTCGCGATTGATGGCCTGGGCGGAAGCATTGGGCCGCCATGCATCGGACGATATGATCGTCTGCCAATGCGAAGAGGTGACGCGCGCCGATATCCTCGGTGTGCAGCCGCCGCGCTATCTCGACCGGCCGCAACCGATGGCCGCGCGGTCGCTCGCCACGCTGGCCGCCGACGGGCCCTCGCATCCGGACCAGATCAAGCGGCTGACTCGGGCCGGCATGGGGCAATGCCAGGGACGCCGATGCCGCGATCAGGTGCGCTGCATCCTCGCCAAGGCCGACGGCATGCCGCTCGACCAGGTGCCGGTGGCAAGCTTCCGCGCGCCGGTGCGCCCGGTGCCGCTGGGCGTGCTGGCCGATTGGGACGAGCGTCCGGACATGGCCGCCGGCTGGGACGTCTGGTTCGGTATCCCGACGCAATGGACGCCCTATGCGGTGATCGGTACGCCCGAGGAAGCCGACCACGTCTCAGGCCTGGGCGGCAACATGCATGTCTGACGCGGACCTGCCCAACGGCGCGGACGTGGTGGTGATTGGCGCCGGGGTCACCGGGCTGAGCGCGGCGTGGTGGCTGGCGCGATCGGGCCTTGCCGTCGTCGTCCTCGACAAGGGCATTGTCGGCTGGGAAGCGTCGGGCCGCAACGGCGGCGGCGCGTCGCATTACCAGAGCCCGTTGTTCGCCGAGGAGCAGCGGCTCTGGCCGCAGATGGACGACCTGCTCGGCTATCCGACGGAATATGTCCGCGAGCGGATCATCATCCAGCGCGACCCGGCCTTGCTCGACCATTATCGCGCCGTCGGGCGGATGTGCACGGCGATGGGCTATCCGGTCGACGATCTCGATTCGCGGCAGGCGCAGGAGCTGGTGCCGCTGACTGACGAGACGTGCCTGGGCGGCATCCACCTGCGTTTCGGCGGCCACGCCAATCCGCAGCGGACGGTGCAGGCTTATGCCTGGGCACTCCAGGATCTCGGCGGCCGTGTCGTCCAGCATTGCCAGGTCTCGATGATCGAAACCCAGGGCGGCCGCGCCAGCGCGGTCGTGACGCCGCGCGGGAGGATCGCCTGCGATGCGCTGGTCGTTGCCGCCGGGCCGCAGACCGAGGCATTGGTCGCGCCGCTGGGGATACGATTTCCGCTGGCGGCGGCGCGCGCCGAGATGATCGTGACCGAACCGGCGCCGGTGATGAAGATCGGCGGAGTCGACGGCAACGGGCTCTACGGCCGCCAGACCTTGCGCGGCAATCTCGCGTTCGGCGGCGGCCCGCACGAATGGATCGGCACCGCGCCCGAGGGCCCGCCCGGGCGCCCGACATCCCCGCTGACCCGCAACCTGGCGCGCCGGGTGGCGGAGATGTTCCCGCACGCGGCAAAGCTCAACGTCATCCGCTCCTGGGCCGGGGTGATCGAGAACACGCCCGACGGCCGCCCGATCATCGACCGGCCGGCGGACCCCGGCAACGTCACGGTCGCGACCATGTCGGGCGTCGGATTCGGCCTGTCGCCGGCGAGCGGGCACGCCATTCGCGACCTGGTGGTCGACGGCGCCTGTTCGTTCGCCGATATCGCGAAACTAAGCGTGGCGCGGTTCGCCGGACTCGAACCCGACTGGCGCGAACGGCGCGGATGGGCGGCATGAAGCGCTATTCGGCGATGGCGCTGCTCCGCGCGGGGCTCACCGGCCAGCGCGGCTGGGAGCGCGCGTGGCGCGACCCCGAGCCGAAGCCGCAGTACGACGTGATCGTGATCGGTGGCGGCGGGCATGGCCTGTCGACGGCCTATTACCTCGCCAAGGTTCATGGCGTGCGGTCGGTCGCGGTGCTCGAACGCGGCTGGATCGGCGGCGGCAATACCGGCCGCAACACGACCATCGTGCGTTCCAATTATCGCCAGAAGCCGCTGCACGATCTGTTCGATTTCGCGCTCGGCCTGTGGGAGGGGATGAGCGACGAGCTCAATTACAACGTGATGTTCTCGCCGCGCGGCGCGCTGTTCCTCGGCCATTCAGACGCCGACATGACCCAGCTCGCGCAGCGCGGCGACGCGTTGCGCTGTTCGGGGATCGACGCCGAGCTGATGACGCGAGAGGCCGTGCACCGGCTGGTCCCGTTGCTCGACATGTCGCCCGACGCGCGTTTTCCGATCCATGGCGGGCTGATCCAGCGGCGCGGCGGAACCGCGCGGCATGACGCCGTCGCCTGGGGCTATGCCCGCGCCGCCGATGCGCTGGGCGTCGACGTCATCCAGAATTGCGAAGTGACCGGACTGGTCATGGCGGGCGGTCGAGTGACCGGCGTCGAAACCACGCGCGGCACGATCGGCGCGGGCCGGGTCGGCATTTGCGTCGCGGGCAATAGCGGCCCGGTCGCGGCGATGGCGGGACTCAAGCTGCCGATCGAGGCGCAGACGTTGCAGGCCTTCGTCACCGAGCCGGTCAAGCCGATGATCGATACCGTCGTGATGTCGCAATCGCTGCATTGCTATATCAGCCAGTCCGACAAGGGCGGTATCGTGCTGGGCGGCGATCCCGATCAGTTCCCCAGCTATGCCCAGCGCGGCCTGCCGATCCGGCTGGAAAAGGCGGTGGCGGAAGCGATCGCCCTGGTCCCGGCGCTATCGCGACTGCGCATGGTGCGCTGCTGGTCGGGCACCACCGACATGAGTTTCGACGGGTCGCCGATCATCTCCGCGCTGCCGGTCGATGGTCTCTATCTCAACGGGGGCTGGTGCTATGGCGGGTTCAAGGCGACCCCGGGATCGGGCTGGTGCTACGCGCATCTGCTCGCGACCGGCGAAAGCCACCCGCTCGCGGCTCCCTTTTCCTTCGATCGCTTCGCGAACGGCGCGACGATCGACGAAGCGGGGGTCGGCTTCATGCCGCAATTGCGCTGATGATGCTGATCGATTGTCCCTATTGCGGCGAACGCGCCCAGGCGGAATTCACCTATGAGCGCACGCTCGACTCGATCGTCGGCCTGGACATGCCGGTCGAGGAAGTGCTGGCGCGGTTATTCTCGCGCGCCAATCCGCGCGGGGAAGATCGCGAGCTGTGGCGGCATTCGTTCGGCTGCCGGCAATGGCTGGTGTTGCGCCGGCACCGCCGGACACATGCAATCGCCGCGGTCGATCCCTATGCGCCGGACGAACCGGAATGACCGCGCCACGCCGCATCGCCGACGGCGCGACCGACATTCTGCGCTTCACGTTCGACGGCCGGGCGATGGCGGCGCGGCCGGGCGATACGCTCGCGGCGGCGCTGCTCGCGAACGGCGTGACGTTGGTCGCGCGGAGCTTCAAATATCATCGCCCGCGCGGCATCATGGCGGCGGGGGTCGAGGAACCCAATGCCCTGGTCACGGTCGGCGAGGGAGGCCGTACCGAGCCCAATACGCGCGCGACCGATGTCTTCGTCTATGACGGCCTGATCGCGCGCAGCCAGAATGTCTGGCCCTCGCTAGATGTCGATATGGGCGTGATGAACGGGATGCTGGCGCGGTTCCTTCCCGCCGGATTCTATTACAAGACCTTCTTCGGTCCGGCGTCGCGCTGGATGATCTATGAACGGTTCATCCGCCGGGCGGCCGGTCTGGGCAAGGCGCCGGTCGAGAGCGATCCCGACCATTTCGAACATCGCGCCGCCTTCTGCGATGTACTCGTCGTCGGCGGCGGCCCGGCCGGCATCCAGGCAGCGCGTGACGCGGCAGCGGCCGGCGGACGCGTGATCCTGGTCGAGCAGGATGCCGTGCTTGGCGGCAGCGCTTGGCGCGATGGCATCACCGTCCCGGACCCAGCGCCAGCCGGCGTGCGCGTGATGCCGCGCACCACGGCGTCGGGCAATTGGGATCACGGCTTCGTCACCCTGGTCGAGCGGATCGCCGAACCCGGCCAGCAACCGCCCGCGGGGATGCCGGCGCAGCGTTTGTGGCATGTTCGCGCCAAGCGGATCGTGCTCGCGACCGGTGCGATCGAGCGCCCGCTGGCATTCGCCGGCAACGACCGCCCCGGCGTGATGCTCGCGAGCGCGGTGCGCGCCTATATCCACCGCCACGGCGTGCTGGCCGGACAGCGGGTGGTGATCGCGACCAATAATGACGATGCCTATCGCACTGCCGACGCCGTGCTGGCGGCAGGTGGTGAGGTCGTTGCCGTCCTGGACAGCCGCGCGGACGCGCCGGCCGGCGAGCACCCGGTCTTTACCGACGCCGCGCCGCTGGCGGCGCATGGCGGCCGCGGCGGGATCACTGCCATCACCGCGCGCATCGGCACCGCGACGCGGCGGTTCCGCGCCGACCTGATGGCGATGTCCGGCGGCTTCACGCCGGTCGTTCACCTGCACAGCCAGGCCGGCGGGACGCTCGGCTGGCGGGAGGACATCCAGGCGTTCGTGCCGGATGGCGGACCCGAATGGATCGCGTCGGTCGGCGGTGCAGCGGGCGAAGTCGAGCGGATCGCGCCCACTTCGCCGGATCTGCCCGATCCCAAGCACAGCTTCATCGATTTCCAGAACGACGTCGTCGCCAGCGACGTCGATCTCGCCTGGCGCGAAGGCTATCGCTCGGTCGAGCATCTCAAACGCTACACCACGCTCGGCATGGCGACCGATCAGGGCAAGACCAGCAATATGGCCGGCCTCGCGCGGCTGGCGGCGAGCGGCGGCGTGACGATACCGCAGGCCGGCCTCACCACCTTCCGGCCGCCCTATACGCCGCTGACGCTGGGCGCGATGGCGGGGGCGGACGGCGGCGGTCACGCCGCGCCACGGCGGCGGATCGCGCTACATGACGCGCATGAGGCCCGCGCGGCGTTATGGCAGCCGATTGGCCTGTGGCACCGTCCGCGCGCCTATCCACGGATGGGCGAGACGCTCCACGACGCCGCCCTTCGCGAAGCGCGCGCGGTGCGTACCGCCGCGGGCCTCACCGACGTTTCGACCTTGGCCAAGTTCGCGGTGCGCGGCCCCGACGCGGCGCGCTTGCTCGAAATGGTCTGCGCGACTGGGATCGCGAAGCTGGCGGTCGGGCGCGGGCGCTACACTTTCATGCTGCGCGAAGACGGCATGGTGCTGGATGACGGCACCGTCTGGCGGCTTGATGAAAACGACTATCTGCTGACCAGCTCGACCGGCGGCGCCGATCGGATGGAATCGCATCTGAGCTACGTCCATCGCGTCCTTGCTCGGACATTGCGCGTTTCGGTCGTGGCGCAGCAGGAACATTATGCCGGAATCGCGCTTGCCGGGCCGCGCGCCGCGACGATACTCGCCGATCTCACCGGGATAGAGCCACCCGCACATATGGGGCTGGCGCGCGCCGAGGTCGCCGGCGTGCCGGCGCTGATCCTGGCCGCGAGCTATAGCGGCGAGCGCGCGTTCGAACTCTACGTCGCCGGACACGATGCCGCGCCGATATGGGCTGCGATCGAGGACAAGGTGCGCGCCGCTGGCGGTTTTCCCTATGGCCTCGAAGCGCTGGAGTTCCTGCGGATCGAAAAGGGGCATGTGGTGATCGGCGCCGAGGCCGACGGCCGCACCACGCCGCACGATCTCGGGCTTGAGCGGATGCTGCGCAAGGCAGGCGGGTTCGTCGGCGCGCAGGCGCTCACGCGCCCTGCTTTGACAGCACCGGGCCGGCGCCGGCTGGTCGGCCTCGTTTCGCCCGACCAGATCCCCGAAGGCGCGATGCTGGTGGCCGATCACGGCGCGCCGGTCGAAGGGCATGTCAGCTCGGCCGGACCGCGCTTGCTCGAAACAGGCGGCGCGGCGCTGGCCCTGCTGGCCGGCGGCATGAGACGCGAGGGTGAAACCTTGCTCGCGACCTCGCCGACACGCGACAGGCACGTTCGCGTCACCGTCACCACACCGGTATTCCACGATCTCGAAGGGACTCGCTACCGTGATTGACGCGACGGTCGCCTTTGCCCCCGCGCGCGACGTGACCGTCCTCGACCTTTGGGAAGGCGACCTTCCCGCGATTGCCGCCCGCGCGATGCAGGTCGAACCGCACCGCTGGTGGCTGATCGATCGGGGCGAAGCGATCGAGGAGATAGACACGGCAATCGCCGGACGTGGCGTGCTGGTGCCGATCGGCGGCGGGCTGGTCCGCGCGACGATCACCGGGCCGGGTTGGCGCGATTTGTTGTCGGTCAGCGGGTTCTTTGACGTCCACGATCCGGGTTTCGGCGCAGGAAGCGCGGCGAGTACCGTCATTCATCACGTGCCGGTACGTATCCGCGTGACCAGCGAGTCGAGCTGCGACGTCTTTTTCGCGACCAGCTATGCATCAACGCTGGCCGAACTCTGGCAAAAGGCCAGCAAGGGGGGATGATCCGATGAACGCGACTACCACACCTACATTATCGCGGGGCCGCTGGTACGTCGTGTTCATCCTCGCGCTCGTCTATGCGGTCAATATCGCCGACCGCTACGTCGTCTCCACCGTGCTCGAACCGATCCGCATCGAGTTCGGGCTCAGCGATGCCGGCGTGGGCTGGTTGACCGGCGTGTCGCTGGCGTTCTTCTACATCACGGTCGGCCTGCCGATCGCGCGGGTCGCGGACCGGTCGAACCGCCGCAACATCGTCGCAGCGGCGATGATCCTGTGGTCGGCGATGACCGCCTTGCTCGGCCTCACCCAGAATTACTGGCAGTTCCTGCTCGCGCGGATCGGCGTCGGCGTCGGCGAGGCAGGCGGCACCCCGCCGTCGACCTCGATCATCGCCGATAATTTCCCGCGCGGGCGGCGCGCCTACGCGCTGACGATCTACGCGCTGGGGCTCCCGCTCGGCGCCTGGCTGGGGTCGAGCGTCGCCGGGGCGATCGTCGATCACTTCCACAGCTGGCGCGCGGCGTTCCTGGCCCTGGGTATTCCCGGCGTGATCTTCGGGCTGATCATCCTGCTCACCGTTCGCGAGCCGGTCCGCGGCCGGTTCGAGATGGTGACCGAAAACAGCGCGCCGCCGGCGACCTTTGTCGAAACCTGCCGCTTCCTCTGGTCGCAGCGCTCCGCCTGGCACATCAATGCCGCCGGCACGGTGATCTGTTTGTGGGGCTGGGGCCTGTTGTTCTGGACGCAGACCTTTTTCGAGCGCGCCTATCACTTGTCGACCGCCGAAGCCGGCGCGCGGCTGGGCACGATCTATTTCTGGGCAGGGATCGCCGCGACGATCGCGACCAGCGCGATCCTTGCCTTGCCGCAGATGCAGGATCCCAAACGGATCGCGCGCTTCCTGGGGGCGATCGTGATCGTTTCGACCATTCCGTCGTTCATGATCTACTGGACGCACTCGCTGACGGTGGCGACCGCAATGCTGTGGATCGTGATCCCGGCAGTCTATCTCTATGTCGGCCCGACCATGGCATTGCTGCTCAATTTCCTGCCGCCGACGATGCGCGCGCAGGGGATGGCGATCAGCCTGCTCACCGCCAATGTCGCCAATCTGATCATCGCGCCGAGCGCGGTCGGCTGGCTGAGCGACAGGCTGACCGGCCCCTTAGGCAACAATACCGAATCGCTGCGATATTCGCTGCTCGCTTTGTCGCTGACCGGCTTCTGGGCCGGATACCATTACCTGACCAGCGTCCGCACCTACGGCCCGGACGACGAGCGCGTGCGCGCTGCCAGCATGGCGGCTCCTGCCATGACCTTGCAAAAGGCCTGACCAGCGTGCCGCATTTCATTCTGGTCCTGTCCTGCCCCGATCGGCCGGGCGTGGTGGCGGCGGTGTCCGCGCATATCTTCGCATGCGGCGGCAACATCCTCGATTCCCATCAATATAACGACCCGGAAACCGATCGCTTCTTCCTGCGCACCGTCTTCGTGCTCGCGGACGACGCGCGGGCGCCGGACCTCGCGGCGGGGCTCGATCGGCTGCGGCGGGACTATGCGATGGAGTTGTCGCTGCGGCCCTGCGGCAGCCGGCAGCGCGTCCTGATCCTGGTCTCCAAATTCGACCATTGCCTGGTCGACCTGCTCTACCGGCAGCGGATCGGCGAGCTCGACATGGAGGTGGCCGGGATCGTCTCCAACCACTCGCTCGACGCGATCGGCAACCTCGATTTCGGCGCGATCCCCTTCCATCACCTGCCGGTCACGGCCGCTACCAGGACGGAGCAAGAAGCGCGCCTGCTCGCGATCGTCGAGGAGAGCGGTGCCGATCTGGTCGTGCTCGCCCGCTACATGCAGATCCTGTCGGACGACCTGGCCGGGGCGCTGGCGGGACGGTGCATCAACATCCATCACAGCTTCCTGCCGGGCTTCAAGGGCGCCAAGCCCTATCACCAGGCCCATGCGCGCGGGGTGAAGGTGATCGGCGCCACCGCGCATTACGTCACCGCCGATCTCGACGAAGGGCCGATCATCGAACAGGACGTCGAGCGCATCAGTCATGCCGACACGCCCGAGGATCTGATCCGCAAGGGCCGCGACATCGAACGGCGGGTGTTGTCGCGCGCGGTCGGGCTGCATCTTGCGGGCCGCGTGCTGATGAATGGCCCGCGCACGGTGGTGTTCAGGGACTGAACGGGGACAGGCGATGACGATGCTGACGATCATGCTGGCGGCTGCCGCGACGGCGGCCCCGGTCGATTATACCCGCGACGACACGTGGCTCTGCCGCCCCGGCCGCAACGACGTCTGCGCCGGCGACCTGTCGATGACGCGGATCGACCCGGACGGCAGCAGCCATATCGTCCGCGCGCCGCAAGTCCGCCCGGCCGATATCGATTGCTTCTATGTCTATCCGACCGCCTCGCTCGATCCCGGCAACAATAGCGACCTCATCCCCGGCGACGGCGAGAAGGGATTGACCACCGCGCAGTTCGCGCCGTTCCGCAGCGTGTGCCGACCATTCGCGCCACTCTATCGCCAGGTCACGCTGACCGGATTGCGCAAGGCGATGACGAGCAAGAATCTGAGCGATGCCGGTGATTTCGATCTCGCTTATCGCGATGTGCTTGCCGCGTGGCGCAGTTATCTGAAGCGCGACAACAAGAGACGGCCGTTCGTGCTGGTCGGCCACAGCCAGGGCTCGTCGATGCTCAAGCGGCTGATCGCCGAGGAGATCGACGGCAAGCCGATCCAGCGCCGCATGCTGTCCGCGATCCTGCCGGGCACCGCGATCCTGGTTCCCCCAGGCGGCGACCGGGGCGGCAGTTTCAAGACGGTGCCGTTGTGCCGCGACGCCGCGCAAACCGGGTGCGTCGTGACCTGGGCCAGCTACCGCGCGGGCGCCGTCCTGCCCGACAATGCGCTGTTCGGAAGATCGACCGATGGGATGGAGGCGGGCTGCACCAATCCGGCCCGGCTACAAGGCGGCGCGGCGCCGCTCGATCCGATCCTGGGCTTTCCGTGGTGGAAGGGCGGCTATGCGCTCTATGCCGCGCCCAAACAGGGTTGGCCGGTATCGACCCGCTTCGTGCAAATGCCCGGCCTGCTCGCCGGCGAGTGCGTAAGAGCGGGCGCGTACACTTATCTCGCGGTCAAGGTCGCAGGCGGCCGCACCGGCGGGATTGCCGATACCGTCGCGGGGGCCGGATCGGTCGGCGATACGGCCTTCCCCGATTGGGGCTTCCATGTGATCGACATGGCGGTGGTCGAGGGCGACCTGCTCAGGCTCGTCGCCAGCGAACATGCCGCCTGGCGCCGGCGCACCACGCGCCGCTGACGCGCCGGCCGGACCGAGGTCCGGCCGGGCCCATCCTTACAGCTTCACCTTGGCGCGGACGCCGATCGTCCGCGGACGCGCCACGTTGATGCGGCTGCCGGGCTGATATATCTGGTAATAGGTAGCGCGCGAGACGTTGGTGATGCCGACCCCGTCGACCAGATTGTTGCCATAGAGGCCGAATTCGAACTTTCCGATGTCATAGGTGATCGCCGCGCTGACATTGTTCGACTCCGGGATCACCGCAAAGGTCTGGCTGGGACCGGTCGCGACCAGCTTCCCGGCGACCAGCGCCGTGGTGAAGTTGTTGAACGTCGTGTTCTGCGACGACTGGTACTGATAGCCCGCCTGCAAGTGCAGGCTGCCGTTGCCGACATTGCGGTCGTAGAAGATCTGCGCGCTGCCGGTCCATTGCGGGTAATAAGGCGTGCGGTCGCCGTCGAACGCGCCGACCGTCGGAATATCGCCCTTCGCCTTGGAATCGTTATACGATCCGCTGAGCTGGAAAGTGAGTTCCGGGGTCGCCTTGATCATCGTCTCGAGCTCGATGCCCTTGCTGGTGATCTTGCCCTTGTTGTCGGTGAAGAAATACGAGCAGTTGAGCCGCAGCCGCGTCTGCACGTCGCTCCAGTCGATGTAATAAGCGCTGGCGTTGAAGGTAATCCGGCCATTGGCCAGCTTCGCCTTCTCGCCGATCGTGTAGTTCCAGAGCTTGTCCGGCCCGAAGGTGAGCGGCGCCGAACTGTAGCCGTAAGCGGCCAAATTCTGCGTGCACTGGCCGGCAATACCCGTGCTTCCCAGCGGCACCGGCTGGTTGCCGCCGCCATAGCGGAAGCCCTTGGCCACTTCGCCATAGATCATGAAGTCGTCATTGACCTGGTACGAGATGTTCCCGCGCGGATTGACCCCGGTCGACTTCAGCCGCGCATTGGTGGTCAGCGGCACGTGATCGACGACGCCGTACACGCCGCCTTCGAACAAATAATAGGATTCCTTGAAGTCGAAATATCGAATGCCGGCGGTAAGCGAGAGCTTCTTGGTGACGTGCCAGGTGCCGTCGGCATAGACCGCGACCTGGCGCTCATCGACGTCCTGGAGCCCCGAGAAGATGTCGTCCGGCTGGAAGGCTGCGTCGACGGTTTGCGAATTATATTGCCCGCCAGGAACGGCGAACGGGCCGTAAAAATAATTCATGTATGACAGCTTGTCGAAGCCGGGTGTCGGGATGTCCTGACGCAGATGGCGCTTCTGCTTTTCGTAATAGACCCCCACGGTCCAGCTGACGGGGCCGCCCGGTTTGGATACCAGCCGGCCTTCGAGCATGTAATCCTTCAGCTTCTGGTCGATCTGATACAGCTCGGCCGGCAGCTTGAGGGCGATATTCTTGTCGTAGCTCGTCGGCGCCTGGAACAGCGGATAGGTGGTGTTGCTGACCGGAAAGCCGCTGCCATAATCCTGGAAGAAATAGCCGATCTGCGGCTCGACGCTGGCGTCGAACCCGATCGCGCGGTCGGTATAGGCGCCCGTCACGATGATATTGGCGAAGCCCGCATCGTAATCCGCGCCGAGCGTATACAGCCTGAACCGGTCGTCGGTGCCCTCCGGACCATTGGTCAGGATCGTCTTCTTGTCGAAGCCGCTGAACGCGACATTGAGCCCCATTGCACGGCTATATTCATAGGTCATGCTGGCATCGATGGTTAGCTTGGGGTCGGGCATCCAGCGCAGCGCGACACGGCCCTGATAGGTGTTGTTGCGGTTCGCGTCCTTCTGGTTGTGGCGCCCGATATTGTCGATCCAGCCGCCGTCGCGCGCGGCGTAGAAATTGCCGCGGATCGCCAGCGTGTCGGACAATGGCACGTTGAGCATGCCGCGCCCGCTATAGCTCATCTCGCCGCCTTCGGTGGTCGCCGCGCCGACTTCGGCACTGCCGAAGGTCGATGTCAGATTGGGCTTGGCCGTCACGAACCGCACCGTGCCCGCCATCGACCCGGCGCCGTAGAGCGTGCCCTGCGGTCCGCGCAGCACTTCGACGCGCTCGAGGTCATAGACTTTGAGGTCGGGAGTCTGGCCCTGGACCGAGATCGGCGTGTCGTCGAGATAGACCGCCACGAGCGAGCGATCGGACGTGTCCGACGATGCATAACCGCCGGTCGACAAGCCGCGCATGTTGAACTTCTGATAACCGGGCGCGCCCTCGGTGATCGACAAGGAGGGCGTGAACTTGGCGATATCGGCGAGGTTGCCCTGGCCGCTTTTGGTGATCTCGTCGACGTTGATCACCGCGATTGCCATCGGCACCTTCTGCAGTGATTCGGCGCCGGAGCGATTCGCCGTGACGACGATGTCGTCGAGCGAGTCCCCTTGCGGTGGGGCTTTCGCGGTGTCGGCATTGGCGGTGGAGTCGGTCGATTGAGCATAGGCCATGGTCGGCGTCATCGCGCCGAGCGCGGCGCCGCAGAGCAGCACGGGCACGATCCGCGCGAGCCCTATTTGTTTGTTCGTCGCTTCATGGATTGCATTCATCGTCCACCCCCCTTCGCCCTGATGCGATTATGTCCTCGGCGCGCCACAGCTTGCGGTTACAAGTCTTCGGTCGGGCTCGCCGCGATCAGGCTCCCTCGAATCCCGCCGTGCACGAAGCATTTTAATCGCATGGGGCCATCCAATATTGTCATCCAGCCGTAAAGGGTGCGTCAGAATTCTCTCGCGGAGAGCCCTTGCTGCAACGGCTCCAGCCAAGGCTCGAACCGCCGCCATCGGCCGACCGAATTGCGGTAGATCGGTTGCCGCACCTGTTCCGAGCTGGCGGTGCGTACGGCGCGCTCGTGCGCGAAATAGCGGAGTGTGCCAGGCTCGAAATCGAGCCCGCAAAAGGCGAGCAGGCGTCGCGTTTCGCCCTCCAGATCGTCGACCAGCGATTCATACCCGAGCCGGAATATCCGGCCCGGAAGCACGCGGTCGAAATGGTCCATCAGCGCCACATACCTGGCATAATAGCGGCCGAGATCGCCGAGATCGTAGCTATAGGATTGTCCGCCGGCGAAGCTCTGCGCGTAGAGCGACACGCAGCTGTCGCGTGGGTCGCGACGCACGTCGACGATTCGGGCATTGGGCAGAATCAGGTGGATCAGCGCGGCGTGGAAGGCGTTGCCGGGAAACTTGTCGATCGTGTGACGAGCGTCGGTCCGCTGGCGCGCCCGCGTCGCCGCCAGATACTCACTGCCCAGGCGCATCAGGCTGTCGGGCGAAAGGTCGACCAGCCCGGCGGGATAGTCGGGAATCGCGCGGGCGAGATTGGTAATCGTCGGAAGCTCCGACAGACCTTCGACTTGGCTGTGCGAGGCGAGGATCTGTTCGACCAGCGTCGATCCTGAGCGCGGCATGCCGACGACGAAGATCGGGCCAGAGGCGAGATTGCCCGATCCGGCATGGGCCGCGAAAAAGGCTTCGTCCGTCGTCTCGATCATGCGCCGGACGAATGACCGGTGCGCTGCCTCGTCATAGGGTTCGATCGACCGGCGCAGGGCATTGGCGGCGCGGTAATGGGCAAATGCGCGGCCATGGTCACCGGCATCCTCGCGCGCTCGGCCTAACGCGAACTCCGCCTGCGATCGAACGGACGCCGGCAGTGCGGCATCGTCGCTCAGCGCTTCCATTGCCGCCACGTCATCCGCCCCGAGACTGGCGGTCTTCAGGTCCGCGATGCTCCACCAAGCGTCGGCCAGCATCGGCTCGATCGCCAGCGCGCGGCGATAGGCGGCGATCGCTTCATCGCGCCGGCCGATCGCGCGCAGGGCATGGCCATGGGCAAGCCAGGACGTCGCCCGATCCGGCTCGGCCTCGGCAACCGCGGCAAGGTCATCGAGCGCGGCGTCCTCACGGCCCAATTGCATGAGGATCGCGCCGCGCAACGCCCTGACGACCATCGGCGCCGGTTCGGCCGCCAGCGGCTGGATCGCCGCGAGCGCCTCTTCGTCGCGTTCGGCGCGATGCATCGCCTCCGCCAGGCGAAACCGGAGCGGGCGATACGCCGGCGCGAGCGTCAGCGCTCCTTCCAACAGCGCGACGGCCGCGGCGCTCCGCTTTAGCTTGATCCCGATCTCGGCGATCAGGCCGGCCGCGGCGGCGTCATCGGGATCGAGCCCGTACTCGCGCAATAACCGCTCGCGGCTTTCTTCGCCGTCGAGCAGAGCCGCCACCGCGGCATGCAATCGCGGGTCGTCGAGCGAGGCGATCGGCGCATCATCGATCGGGACACCGGCCAGCGCCTTGATGTCGCGGAGCGCGTGCCGTGGCCCGGTTGCGCGCGGATTGAGCACCGTAGCGCGTTCGAGCGCGGCTATTCCGGCTGCTTCGTCGCCGCTCGCCGCGTGCGCAACGCCCAATTCGTATTGCACGCCCCATGCGCGAGGTGCGACGGCGGCCAACGGTTGCAACAGCGCCACGGCCAGTGCGGCATCGCCAGTCCGGCGGGCGGCGGTCGCGAGCAGCAGGGTCGCCTCCGGCGTCGGATTGTTGGCGTGCGCCATGCGCGCCGCGGCCAGCGCGGCTCGCGGGTCGCGTCCCAACAGGACCTTCGCTTGGGAAAGGGAGTCGGAACCGGCCATCGAACGATCGTTGCCGTTTCCGGGCCGCCACTCAAGCGGTGCGGCGCGACAATGTCATTTTGGCGTTTGCGATGCCTAAAAGTCATTTGGTTTTCGGCAAAGTTGCCGACACATTGCCGGCGATCGGGGGAGGCCAGAATGAAGACCACGCGTCGCGAGATTCTGGCCGTTGGCGCCGCAGGTTTGGCCTTGCCCGCCCGCGCCGCCGACCCTGTCTGGACGATGCCGGCGGAGGAGCCGGTCGAGCGGATCGACGTGGTTCGCATCCCGATGGCGGACGGCACCAGATTGTGCGGCCGGCTTTGGCTCCCCGCCGACAAAGCGCGCCGACCGGCGCCGGTCGTGCTTGAATATATCCCCTACCGCACACGCGATGCCTATAGCGCCGCCGACGACCATTGGGGTCAGGTGCTGGCGAGCCACGGCATCGCTTTCGCCCGCATCGACATTCGCGGGTCGGGCGATTCCGAAGGGTTGTTGCGCGACGAATATCTGGCGCGGGAACAGGATGACGCGGTGGAGATCATCGCCTGGCTGGCCAGGCAGCCCTGGTGCAGCGGCAATGTCGGCATGCGCGGCATCTCCTGGGGCGGGTTTTCGACGCTGCAAACCGCGATGCGCAACCCGCCGGCGCTCAAAGCGATCATGCCGCTCGCCTGTTCCGACCGGCGCTACACCGACGACGCGCATTATATCGGCGGCTGTCTCGGCCTCACCAATTTCAAATGGGGCGTCAATTTCAAGGCCGTGATGGCGGCTCCACCCGACCCGGCCGTGGCGGGCGATGCGTGGGAGCAGATGTGGAGGGAGCGCCTGGAGGCCTCGCCGCCGATCTGCGCGCGCTGGACCGAGCATCGCGACGAGGACGCTTATTGGCGGCACGGCTCGTTGCATTTCGATTATGCCGCGATCCGGTGCCCCACTTATGTCGTCAGCGGCTGGATCGACGCCTATAATCGATCGATCCCGCGGCTGCTCGAGCATCTGTCCTGTCCGCGCAAGGGACTGGTCGGACCCTGGGGGCACACCTATCCCTGGGTCGGCGGCAGCGGATCGGCGCTCGACTGGGCGTGGGAGGAAATCCGCTGGTGGTCGCACTGGCTGCGTGGCGAAGCGACCGGGATCATGGCCGAGCCCATGCTGCGCTATTACCGCCCCGATGCGGTTCCGGCTCAGGCGGGCGCGACGCCCGGTGCATGGCTGGCGGAAAAGAGCTGGCCGTCGCGCAACGTGCGGATGCGCGACTATTACCTGACCGACGCCGGCCTGTCGCGCTCGGAGGGTCCATCCACGCCGCGCAAGCATCGCTCGTATAATGCCGTCGGGCTGGCCACGCCGGAATGGGTGCCGTTCGGCGAGCAGGAACTGCCGGGCGACCAGCGTGCCGACGATGCCAAGTCGATCACGTTCGATTCAGCCCCGCTCGACGCGCCGCTCGATCTGCTCGGGACGCCGACCATCCGGTTGCGCGTGTCAGCCGACAAACCGGCGGCACAGATCGCGGTTCGGCTCTGCAAGCTAATGCCCGACGGCAGTTCCTGGCGGCTCGGCTATGGCCTGCTCAACCTGCAGCACCATGACGGTTTTGCCCGGCACAAGCCGCTCATTCCCGGCAAAACCGTCGACATCGCCATCGACCTGGGTTTCGTGGCGCAACGGCTGCATCCAGGCGAGCGTCTCAGGGTGGCGGTGTCCGAGGGGCTTTGGCCGCTCGTCTGGCCGTCGCCCGACGGGCCGACGCTGACGCTGGAACCCGATGCCTGCCGCTTGTCGTTGCCGGTTCGTGCCGCGCCCGCGGTCGAATCCCCGATGCCGATCAAGGTGGTGCCGGTCCCCCCCGATGCCGGCGATGTCACGGTACGCACCACGAACGAGGGCGGCACCATCACGATGACCGGAACCTGGCCCGACCGATCACGACAATGCGCCAACGGCACGACACTGTCCGGCTATGGCCCGAATACCGTCGCCACCATCAAGCATGGCGCTCCGGACACGGCATCGTGGACGGGAGAACGGATCAGCCGTTATCGGCGCGGCGATTGGGACTGCAGATTGCGCTGCACCTTCTCCGTCCGCGCCGCGCCGGGCGGCATCGCGGTCGAAGAACGGATCGAGGCATTCCGCGGCGAGACCAGTATCTTCGACCGCGCCCATTCCGTTGTGCTGCCGGCCTGACCCTCGCGCTCGATCTGTACGGAAGGAATGGCGGCCGCTCGCCAGTCAAAAAAAGAGCCCGCCTTAAAGAGGCGGGCTCAGGGGAGGCCCTCCAGGGGTGGAGGGGGAAGAGGATCAGAAGTTGAGCGTGAACCCGACAGCGACCTGGCGGCCGAGCGAATCGTACCGCGCCGACAGCGTGTTGCTGCGCGACAGGCCGTAATTGTAGGAATTCGGCAGGATCGGCGGAGTCCGGTCGAACAGGTTGTTCGCCGAGATGCGGAACGAATAGGCCTTGGTCACCCGGAAGCTGAGCGCCAGGTCGATATAGTCGTAGGCCGGGATTCGATAGAAGGTCGTCCGCACGCCTGCCGGCGTCCAGCCCAACGCCGGGTCGCCCGAGTTCGTCACGTTGGTGAGCGGCCCCAGATGGCGCCAATTCACCGAAGCGCTGAAGAACTTGTCGTTGGTCGTATAGGTCCCGCGCAGCTCATGCGACCATTTGGGGATCAGCTGGCCGCAGCCGCCGCCATAATAGCCGGCGCAATTATATTTCGGCAGGATCGGCGAATCCTGACCGCCGGCAAGCGTGGTCAGCGAGCCGGTGAAGTCGAAATCCAGCCGCCCCGCGCCGCCCAGCGACAACGCATATTGGCCCTGGAAATCCCAGCCGTGCGACTTGCTCTTGTAATAGTTGGTCGTACCGCCGCGCAGGAAGCCGGTCGACGGATTGGTCGACGGATTGCTGTAGAGCGTGCCGTTGGCGTTGCGCACGAACATCCGGCAGAAGAATTCGCTGCCGGTGGCAAGGCAGCCGTTCGAGAAATAGTCGTAATCGTTATAGCCGATCGAGTCGTTGAGATTGATCATGAAGCGATCGACCGACACGGTCAGGCCCGGCAGGAAGCGCGGCTTCAGCACGACGCCGAAGGTTTTGGTATAGGCCGTTTCCGGATTCACGGTGAAGCCGCCGCGCCGCACGGTACAGCCGACATCGGTCGGACACAGCAAGGTCGGGCTGCCGTACAGATTGGCAGGCAGGCCGGTGGCGGCGCAGACCGCTTGCGAGGCCTGGGGAGCGCCATAGATCGGAATCTGCTGACCGGTATTGGGATCCGTCGTGGTCCCGATGGGGGTCGGCCCGCAAATGTCGTTATAGGCAGTGGTGATGCGGTCGTAGCTGATGTTGCTGCCCTGGAACGCCTCGACCACGGTCGGCGCGCGTTGCGCGCGGTTGATCGATCCACGGAACGTGATGTCCGGGATCGGCGCCCACAAGGCTTCCGCCTTCCAGGTCGAGAAGGTGTTCGGATTGCTGCTATATTTCGACAGGCGGAACGCGCCGTTCAGCTGCAGCAGATCGGCGAACGGCTCGTGCTGCGCGATCGGGGCCTGGACCTCGACCATGCCTTCCCAGACATGCTGGGAGAGGTTCTGGTCGGTACCGCCCATATTGGCGCGCCACAGCGCGTCGGCAGTGCTCTCCAGTTCGTCCTTGCGATATTCGGCGCTGAACGCGATCGCCACGCCCTGCTCGGCCCAAGGAGCCTTGATGCCATAGGTACCCAGGTCGCCCTGCACCGTCGCGACGACGTTGTAGAGGCGGTTCACCGTGCTCTGGGTGCCGTAGCTGCCGTTCACCAGATAGTTGAACACGCCGGTATTGTTGACTGGCGAGAGGGCGCTGAACGGATCGAGCGGTAGACACCCGTCCGCGGTTCCCGAGGCGCAGGTCGGCACGCCATTGACGTTGACGACGTTAAGCGCGTTGTTGACCCGGTCGATGGACGGGAAGGACCAGCTATAGTCCTGCTGGTTGCGCGCATAGACGCCGCCGACGTCGTAGCTCCAGCCCTTGGCGATCTCGCCACGGATGCCGCCGGTCAGGCGCAGCCCCTCGTTCATATAGCGATCGTCGAGATCCGGCACGCCGGCAAAGCGGTAGCGGAGCTCGACCGGCACCATCGCGCTGGTTCCGGCCTGGGCGCCGCAGATCACTTGCGCCTGCGAGGCGGAGAGATACGGGTTGTTGCAATTGACCTGATAGGGCGTCGAGCCAAAGGCCGTGTAGCTGTAGATCCGAGCCGGGAAGCCATTGACCGACTTGTCGCGGAACCACATCGCGCTGGTATAAATTTCGGCCGCGTCGGAGATCTTGAACGAGGCGAAGCCGCCCGCATTCCAGCGTTCGTTGGAGCGCTGGAAGGAATAGTCGGAATAAGGGTTGGCGGCGACGGCGGTCGAATAGGGGATGAACGTCCGCGTGCCGTTCGGATTGTTCACATAGGCGTTGCCGGCGTTGGGGCCGGTCAGCGGCGAGACATAGCCGTTATAGGTGTAGGTCGAGGTCGAGCAGGTTAGCGGGCCATCCTTTACGGCCTCGACCAGCTGGCAGCCCGAGGTCTCACGCGCGTCATACGGAACGAGGTTGGCCTTGCGGTAATTGACATAGCCCGAGATGTGAAAGCGATCGTTGAACAGCTTGGTGCCTGCGGTCAGCGACAAATCGGCGCGACCGCCGTCGTTGGCGAGGCCGCGGGCCGGTTGGGCGAAGCCGTATTGACTGGCAACCTGCGAGATCAAGCCGGGCTTGTTCTGATGCACGTATAAATTGTAATTCGCGTTCAGCTGGATGCCCGTGAAGTCGTCCTTCATGATGAAATTGACGACGCCGGCAACCGCGTCGGAGCCATAGACCGCCGAGGCGCCGCCGGTCAGCACGTCGACGCGCTCGATCAGCGCGGTCGGAATCATGTTGAGATCGACGCCGTTCATCGTACCGGCGCGCTTGCCGTCGATCAGCGTGAGCGTCCGCTCGAAGCCCAGATTGCGGAGCTTGACGCGCTGGCGGCCGTCCGAATCCTGATAATTCTGCTGGCTGTCCGGCGCGACCTGCGGAAGGCGGTTCAGCACTTCCTCGATGTTGACCGCGGCCTGGGCGCGAATCGCGTCGGATGTGACCGAGGTGACCGGCGCGGCGGCGCTGGTATTGGGACGCGTGATACGGCTGCCGGTGACGATGATGTCGACGTTGTTGGTCGGCGCGGCTTCTGGAGCCGGCTGATTGGTCGCCTCCTGCGCCATCGCAGGCACGGCGAACAGACCTGCGGCGCAGGTGGTGCCCAATAACAGCTTATGCAAACGTGACATGACTAGATCCCTCTTGTTTTCTTCCCTGACAATCACTTCGTTCCGCCGGGCCCTTTAGGCTCCAGCGGCTTGGGCTCGCGTGCCCGCTGCTTGGTTGGTCATCTTGAAGATCGAACCGGGCCGGCGCGTCGAAGCGCCTGGTTGGCTCTCGACCTTCGAGGCCGCGGCATCGGCGGCCCAAAGGCACGGAGTCGATACGATGATGGCGCGCCGCGCGGACTGCGTCGGCCGACCGACAGCCGCAGCAACTCCGCCAAGTCCGAAGGCAAATGCGCCGCGGCGAGACATCCCCATCGCTATCAATCCCAGATCCTTCGCGACCTGCCAGGGGCCAAAGGCGCCCCAATCGTCGCCGGAGGCTTTTCCGGCGACGCACAGGGTTCTCATATATAAAAACTCAATTCAATACCAAAAATTACTTTGGTTTATCATTTTCGCACCATTTGCATACCAATCGTCCCGTAGCGGTCGCGCGACGGCGCGGCCGCAGCCGCGCGCAGGGGCCATCGATCGTGCAATGATACGCAGGGGTGGAAGCCGACCGTGTGGCGTCGGCTGCAGGAAGCGCTCGGCGCTATGGGCGCGCGATAAACCCACCAATGCCAGCTATCGCAAGCTTCGCTGCCGGCACGGCGGCTTCGGCAAAAGTCAGCCGCAGATAGCGGGCGCGACGCATTTTCGCGAAGGCGATGCGCTGCGTGGACAGGGCATAGGCGATATTGGCGAATTCGCCCACCGCCGCTGGTTGCCAATTGGTATTGTCGAGGCTCGTCTCGGCGATATAGCCTTTTGGAGGTGCCGCGTCGGTCATCACCTGACGCGAGGGCGTGAGGCTGAAACCCGCGAGGTTCGTGTCCGTGCCGAGGTCGATCGTCACTTGCGCGGGCGCGCCGGGCGTCGGCCGTGACTGCACCCAGATCGTCGCTGCATCGTTGTCGAGCAATCGCTGCGCGCCGGGCGCGCTGGCCGACACCACCTTCCACTTAGTCACGTCGAGCACGTTGGGATCGCTCGACACGATCGCCGGAACCGGCACCGGCGCGACCGCACGGAACAGTGCGAACTCGCTAATCGCCGGACAGGCTGGCGCGTCCAGCACGCGCAGCCGCACGCGGCGCGGCGCGATCGGCGCGTCGAGCCGGATCACGCGTTGCGCCGAGATACAGTCATGCTCGGCGAGCGTGCGCCAGGCACCATCGATCTCGGCGTCCACCGCGAAGCGCGTCACCCGCACGCCGAGCGGCAAATATTCGCGCAGCCGGATCACATCGAAGCGCGTCCCCGGCTTGAGGTCGAGCGTCAGCGTCGGGCTGAGCACACCGTCGGGACTTGCCCAATAGGTTTCCCGATCGCCATCGAGCACGCGCGCCGGCTCGAAGCCCAGGCCGCGACTGTGGCTGGCATGCGCGACCGCATCCCGCGCCAGATCGCGGGCAAAAGTGGCGCGGATCGCGTCGCCGAACGATTTGAGGATCCGCACGTCCTGGTCGGGAATACGCCCGCGGCGATCGGGCGGGATGTTGAGGTTGAGATTGGTCCCCCGCCCGACCGATTCGTCGTAGAGACGGATCAACCGCTCGGGACTCTTCACCTTCGAATCCTCGTCGGCATGATAGAACCAGCCCGGACGGATCGACACATCGGTCTCCGCGGGCCACCAGAGCGCGCCGCCGCGAACCCCGGCATTGCCGTTCTTCTGCTCATAGGGCTCGTTGGGCATGGTCGGCCAGCAAGGGTCGCCAGCGACGCCGTCTTCGTTACCCACCCAGCGGATGTCGGCCCCCAGCGGATCGAAGGTGCACGCATCGGGTTGGAGCTTGTGGACCAGGGCGACGATCGACGGCCAGTCGTAATAGCGCGGCGCATCGATCTTCCGCGTCTCGCGCGCACCGCCATAATAGCCGTCGCCGCCATTGGCGCCATCGAACCACACTTCGAACAGCGCGCCGTAGCGGGTGCATAATTCGGTCAGCTGGGCGCGATAATAGTCGACATAAGCGGGCCGGCCATAATCGGCATGGTTGCGGTCCCAGGGCGAGAGATAGAGGCCGAACGACAGCTTCGCGCGGCGGCAGGCATCCGCCATCTCTCGCACAACGTCGCCCTGGCCAGCCTTGTACGGGCTGTTGCGGATGCAATGCTCGGTGAGCCTGGTCGGCCACAGGCAGAAGCCGTCATGGTGCTTGGCGGTGAGGATCAGCCCCCTGAGCCCGCCTGCCTTGGCTGCGGCGACGATCTGGTCGGCGTCGAAGTCGCTGGGGTTGAAGAGCTTGGGATCCTCGTCGCCATAGCCCCATTCCTTGTCGGTGAAGGTGTTGATGGAGAAATGGACGAAGGCATAGTGCTCGCGGCCATGCCAGCGCCATTGTCGCGGGCTGGGCACCGCGCCGAATGGCTTCGGCGCATTCGGACGCATGCCGGCCGCTGCCGCTGGAAGCGCCGGTGTAGCGGCGAGCGCGACCCCGGCGCCGACAAAGGTACGACGATCGATCATTTCGGCAGCACCTGCGCCTCTCCGCTTAGCGTGAAATCGACCCATTGGCCGGGCGCGGCACCCGGCTGACCGCCGCCCACCCACAGGCGATAGCTGCCCGGGAGGACGCGACGCGTGCCGTCGCGCGCCACCGTGCTGATGCTGCGCGGGTCGAGCGTGAAGCGCACAATCTGCGTCTTTCCAGGGGCCAGCGCCACGCGGCGGAACGCGACCAGCTGGCGCTGGAGCACCGGCGCCGTGAACGTCGCGTCCTTGTCGATCGGCGGCACGAGATAGGCCTGCACGACCTCCTCGCCTGCCCGCGCACCGCTGTTGCGCACGGTGACGCGGACATCGACCGGCGCGGCGGTTCCGGTCGCCTTCGCCGCCACCCCCGCATAGCCGAAGCGGGTGTAGCTCAAACCATAGCCAAACTCCCAGAGCGGCGTACCGGTGAAGAAGCGATACGTGCGCTCCTTCATCCCGTAATCGACGAAGGCGGGCAGGTCCGAGGTCGACTTGTAGAAGGTGACCGGCAGGCGCCCCGAGGGATTGTTCAACCCGGCCAGCGTTTCGGCCAGCGCAGTGCCGCCCGCTTCCCCGGGATACCAGGATACGAGGATCGCATCGGCCATCGCCGGATCGACCGCGACCGCGCTGCCACTGGTCAGCACCAGCACGACGGGCTTGCCGGTATCGCGAAGCGCCTGCAGCAGCCGCTGCTGCGCCGGCGGCAAGGCGATGTCGGTGCGGTCGCCGCCGACAAAGCCGGGCACGCTCACCGACAATGCCTCGCCTTCGAGATCGGGCGAGAGGCCGAGCACCGCCACCACCACATCCGACTCCCGGGCGGCAGCGACCGCCTGGGCGAGCAAAGGCTCGGCCGGCGGGATCCACAGCAACCTGATCCCCTCGTCCTCACCGTAATGGTCGAGTTCGAGCCGGAAATCGTGTCGGCGCCCGTCGCTGGCGAACGGCAGCTCGACGCGTCCCTTACCGAGCGCGCCCTGGTGGAGCGGCTTGCCGTCGATCCACAGCCGCACCGCGTCATGCGTCTTGCAATCCTTCCAGCACGCCGGAATGTCGATCGCCAGCGTGTAGCGGCCCGGCCCCGGCGGCACGAGCGCGCCCGTCCAGCGCACCGCGAACCCGCGGGCATCGAGGCCGGCAAGCGGCGCGGCGCGCGTATAGTTGAAATCGATCCGTCGGTCCCGCCGCACCGCCACTGGCGTGCCGGTCACGGTGGTGCTGGCGAAATATTCGGCTTTCAACCCGGGTTCGCCGTCGGCCGCGAACGCCGTCTCCGGCACCAGGACAGGGGCACCGTCGACCAGTGTCGAGCCCTGAGCATAGCGCACATTGGCCGCCCCGAACTGGCGGCGGATGCCCTCCAGCGGCGTCACCGGATCGACGGCGGTGCCGTGATAATTGGCTTCGAGGATGTTGAGATCGTCAGCATCGGCGCCGATCACCGCGACGCGGCTCCCCGCCGCGAGCGGCAGCCGGCCTGCGTCGTTCTTGAGCAACACGATCGCCTTGCGCGCCGCCTCCAGCGCCAGCGCCCGATGCGCGGGCGTGCCGACCTCCTCCGGGGAAATCCGGTTCCACGGGCTGGCGGCGCCGAACGCGATGCCGAGCGTCTTTCGCGCCGAGAGCGCGCGAACGAGCGCGGTGTCGATCTCCGCCTCGCTCACCAGCCCGCGTTTCACCGCCTGGGGCAAGGCGGCATAGGCCGATCCGCAATTGAGGTCGGTGCCGCCCTTGATCGCCGCGGCGGCCGCCGCCGCCGTGTCGAGCCGGTAATGGTGGAAGAGACTGATGTTGGCGACGGCGTCGCAGTCGGAAACCGTGAAGCCCTTGAAGCCCCAGTCGCCGCGCAAACGATCGATCATCAGCGACGGCTGCGCGCAGACGGGAACGCCATGGATCGCATTGTATGCGCACATCAGCGACCGTGCCTTGCCCTCGGTCACCGCCAGCCGGAAAGCCGGCAGATAGGTCGATTCCAGGTCCTGCGGACTGGGATCGACATCGAAGCTGTCGCGCCCGGCCTCGGGGCCGCTATGCACCACGAAATGCTTGGGCGTCGCGATTACCTTGGGGTGATCGGGGTCAGGGCCTTGCAACCCCTGGATGAACGCCACGCCGAGGTGTCCGGTCAGATACGGATCCTCGCCATAGGTCTCCTGCCCGCGGCCCCAGCGCGGATCGCGGAAGATGTTGATATTGGGCGACCAGATCGTCAGCCCTTCATAGATCCGCCGGTCGGCGCCGATCGGGCGCGCGTTGAACTTGGCGCGCGCCTCGGTCGAGACCACATCGCCGACGCGCCGCATCAGGCCCGTATCCCAGGTCGCGGCCAACCCGATCGCCTGGGGAAAGACAGTCGCGTCGCCGTCGCGCGCCAGCCCGTGCAGCCCCTCGTTCCACCAGTCATAGGCGGGAAGCCCGGCCTCGGGATCGGCCGGCGCCGTATTCTGCAGCTGGGCGGCCTTCTCCTCGACGGTCATCGTCTCGACCGCCTTGGCCACCGCATCGGGATCGGGCCCGAGCAAGGCGAGCAGGATCAGCGCGATGCTCATTGCGGCCCCAATGTGCGCAGGGTGAGCGCCTTGCGGAGCGCCGCAGCCGAAGCGTCGGACGTCACGTCGATCGTCACGCTCTCGCCGGGAAGCAGGTCGAAGCCGTCGTCGCTCGGCTGCGCGGCGAGATCGCCGAAATCGAGCATCACGGCACGGGCGAGCGCGCTCGCCGTGATCGTCACGCGCTTGCCCTCCCAGCGGACGGTGAGTCCGGGCGCCGGATAGGCCATGTCCTTGGGCAATGAGCGCTCGACAATGGTGCGCGAGACGGCGCGTGCGTCGATCATCAATTCGGCGACCGCGAAGCTCGCTTTGGGGTCGGCGCCCGCGAACAGATCGGCATCGGCGATGTTCGCCGCTTCCTGCGCGCCCAGCGGCTCGAGCGTGACCTTGGCGCTCTTCGCGCCGAGCGGCTTGCCTGCCATGTCGAATGCCCGGACGCGCCATTCGGCCGCGATCGGCGCGGTCGCGTCGGAGACGAGCGCGATGCGCGTGGCCCCGTCCTTATCCTCGGCGACGATCGCCTGCGGTGCGAAGAAGCGCCGCGCGGCGTACTGGAGCAGCTTCCACTGGCCGTTATAGTCGATGCTCGACCATGAGATCGCCGGCCAGGTGTCGTTGAGCTGCCAATAGAGCGAGCCCAGGGTCACCGGACGGCATGCGCGGTGGTGCCGCGCCGCTATCTCGATCGCCTGCGCCTGGTTGACCTGGGTCAGATAGACCAGGTCGGCGAAATCGCGGGGCTTGCGCAGCCTCTGGTCGAGATAGAGCTGGAGCCGCGAATTACCCTCGCCCGCCAGGAACTTCTGGTGCGCCTTGAGGACCGGGCTGTCGATAGCGAGCGGGCCTTTGCCCGCGAAGTCGCGGATCGTGGACAGGTCAGGCATCGCCTGGAAACCATATTCGGACATGAAACGCGGGCACGAATCGAGATAGCGCTCGACCGGCTTGGAGCCCGACCACACGTCCCAGAAATGCCGGTCGCCATCCTTGTCGGTGTCGGTCGGGCCATCATAATCGGCCGAGGGCGAGCCGGGCCAATAAGGCGTGCCCGGCGCGCGGGTCAGCACGGCATCGCGCAACACGCGGTCGAACAGCACGGCCATGCCGGTCCCGATCCGCTCCTGTTCATCGGCGCCGACCCGCTGCTTGAAATCCTTGCGGTCGGACCAATGCTCCCAGCCCGACAGGACTTCGTTACCGCCGGACCAGCCGACCAACGCGGGATGCGGCTGGAGCCGCTCGACCTGCTCCTCGGCCTCGACCCGCACATTGTCGCGGAACGCCGCATCGGCCGGCGTCACGGCCCCGCCGAACATGAATTCCTGCCAGACCATCAGGCCCATCTCGTCGGCGAGCGCGTAGAAGCTGTCGTCCAGATAATAGCCGCCGCCCCAGACCCGGACCATGTTCATATTGGCGTCGCGTGCGCTTGTGAGAATCTGCCGCATCTGCGCGTCGGAGACCCGCGTGGGGAAACTGTCGAACGGGATCAGGTTCGCGCCCTTGGCAAAGATCGGCACGCCATTAATGCGGAAGCCGAAGCTGCCGTTCTTGCGGATGAGTTCGCTCGTACGCAGCCCGATGCGCTGGGCGACATGGTCGCTGGTCTCGCCGCGGGTGTCGAGTAGCGCGTCGACCGAATAGAGCGGCTGCGCGCCATAGCCCACCGGCCACCAACGCTGCGGCTTCGCGATCGTGATCGGCGCGCTTACCCAATTCTCGCCGGCGACCAGGCTGGCCGGGCGGCTGACCTCGATTTGCTTGCCGTCGGGGCCGGTGACGCGGGCACGCACGGTTACATTGGCTGGACTGTCGGCGATGATCCGCCAGCGCGCGGTCAGCCGAGCCTCGCTATCGTTGACCGCTTCCTGGTCGATGCGGAAGCCGTCGATCCGTGCCTCGTCCCATGCTTCGAGCCGTACCGGCCGCCACAGGCCGATCGTCACCAGCCGCGGCGCCCAGTCCCAGCTATATTGGTATTTGGGCTTGCGGATATAGGGCGAGGTCTGCTTGCCCTTGGGCTCGTCGCCGAACGCGGAATCATATTCGCCCGGCAACGGATTGGGTTCGGCCAGTACCATCGGCTGGAGCGTCCGGATCGGCGAGGCGAAGGCAACGACCAGCTCGTTGCGTCCCGGCCTCAGCGCTGCCTTGACATCGACCCGCCAGCGCCGGTGCGCATTGTCGGCGGTCAGCAATTTCCTGCCATTCACCGTCACCGTCGCGAAGGTGTCGAGGCCGTCGAATACCAAATCGACATGCCCGCGCGCCAGCATCGCCGGCGTCACGTCGATCACGCGCCGGAATTGCCAGCTGGTCAGACCCGCCCATTGGATCGGCGCCTCGTCGATGCCCTTGAAGGGATCGGGGACGCGGTGCGCGGCGATCAGATCCTGCTGAACGCTGCCCGGCACGCGCGCGGGAAACCATCGCGCCTCTTTGGGGTGCGCCCTCGCCGCCTGGTCGGCGGGATCGATCCGCACTTCCCAGGCGCCGTCGAGCGAAACCGTCTCGCGCGGCGCGGCCCAGGCGGATGCGCTGGCGAGAAGCGCGGGGAGCAGCGCGAGCAGGCCCAATCTCACTTCGCGGCCTCCTTCAGCATCGCGCGTTCGACCGCATAATAGGGCCCGGCGAGCGGCGCCGTGAACTGGAAGCAGATGTCCTCGTCGCCGGCCATGGCCGGTAATATGCCCGAGAAGCTGAACCGCGTGGGGGCCGCAGCGGGATCGGGCAGCGGGAAAGTGGCGAGCACGATCGGCTCGACCGATTTGTCCTTGGCCGCGGCGATGCAGCGTGCAGTCATCACCAGTTCCCCATAAGTCGTGACGTTATAGTGTTCGCGCAGCGCCTTGGCTTCGTGGGCAAGCCCGTAGTGGCGCGGCAGCCGGGCGACGTCGACCGTGAAGCGCCGCGCTATATCGAGCGGCGCCGCCGGATAGGCGCTGCACGTGTCGAACAGATTGACGTTGAAGACGGGCGCATTGTCGGTCGCCTCCGAGGTCAGCGGCACGCGCAAGCCGAAGGCCCCGTGCGGACAGGCGACCAGTTCGGAGCTGGTCCGCGTGAGCAACGCCGCCCGGCCGGTGTCGAAGCTGCGCGGGCGGGCGGTGGCATTGCCGGCGGCGTCGAACGCCGCGGCTCTGATCGTCACTCCGGGCTTCAGCTCTAGCGGCGCCTTGTACGCGGGCGATGCCGCGCCGGGCGCCTTGCCGTCGAGCGTATAGCGGATCGTGCCGTAAGGCGCCTGGGTCGCGAGCGCGACGCGCGCGCGGTCCGCCCGCAATGCCGCGCCACGCGTGCCCTCGATCCGGAATTCCACCGCGAACGCGCTGTCGGCGACCTCCATGCCGGAGCGCCGCCAGCGCTGGATCTGGGGATCGAGCCGCGCCAGGAAATCGGGGAAATCGCGCTTGTCCTTCGCCGACCAGGTGATCTCGGCGAGCGCCGCGGCGCGCGGAAAGAGCAGGTGCTGCAGCTGATAGGGCGTGACGATATACTCGCTCCACGCATTGCCCTGTGCGCCGAGCACATGTTTCGCCTTCTCGGCGTCGATCCCGGCCGGCATCGGCTCGTATTTGTAGACATCGGCCAGCGTCTGGATCGAAAGCCGTCCCGGCGGCTCGTCGCCATGGTCGCTCTGCAAACTGTCGAAATACAAGGTCGGTGCCGGGCTCAGCACCACGTCGTGGTTCTGGTTGGCGGCGTCGACCGCGCCTTTCTCGCCGCGCCACGACATTACCGAGGCCGAAGCGGGCAACCCGCCCTCGAGGATCTCGTCCCAGCCGATCAGGCGCCGGCCCTTGGCGGCCAGGTAATTGCCGAACTCGTCGATCAGCCAGCTCTGCAGCTGATTTTCGTCCTTCAGCCCGAGGGCCTTGATCTGCGCCTGGACTTGCGGGGAGCGTTGCCACTGGTCCTTGATCGCCTCGTCGCCGCCGAGATGGATATAGGTGCCGGGGAATATTGCGATCAGCTCGTCGAGCACTTGCTTGACGAAAGCGATGCCTTGGGGACCGGGGTTGAGCAGATAGGGATTGACTCCCCAGTCGTGGGACACGCCGGGCCGATCGCCGAACACGCCGAGCTCGGGATAGGCCGCGACCAGCGCCTGGGCATGTCCGGGCAGGTCGATCTCCGGGACGATGGTGATGCCCCGCTCGGCGGCATAGGCGACCAACGCCTTCAATTGCTGCTGGGTATAGAAGCCGCCCACCTTTGGGCCCGGCGCACCGCCTGTCGAAGGAGGGGTGCGCCACGCGCCCAGCTCGGTGAGCTTGGGATAGCGCTTCACTTCGAAGCGCCAGCCCTGATCGTCGGTCAGATGCAGGTGGAGCGTGTTGAGCTTCACCGACGCCATCTGGTCGACCACCGCGTAGATCGTCTCGATCGGCTGATAGTGGCGCGCAACGTCGAGCATCAGCCCGCGCCAACCAAAGCGGGGCGCATCCTCGATCACGACCGCTGGTACCTTGACCGCCTTGCCGAAGCGGCGATCGGGGCTCAACAGCTGCGCCACGGTCATCGCTCCATGGAGCAATCCTCGGTCGCCCGAGGCGGTGACGCGGATCCCCCGCGCATCGACCACGAGCCGATAGGCTTCGTCGCCGCGCACTGAAGCGTCGCGCACAAGCGTGATCACGCCGGCGCCTTCACGCGGAGCCAGTACCAGCCCACGCTCGCTCCTGACATGCGCCGCCAGTATGCGCGCCGCGGCCTTGGCGCCACTGTCGTCCGAGGCGGTTCCGATCGTCGCACCGTCCGACACGGTAAAGCTGCCCGCGCCACGCACGACCGACTGGGGAAAAGGGATCAGCGGGAGCGGATCGGATGCCTGCGCCAACGCCCCCGAACTGTAGAGCAACATCGCCCAACCCAGAGTACGCAGCCGCATCCCGGCAATCCGCATCTTCTATTCTCCGTCGGCCGAGGCGCCGCCGAACGTGTAACCAATATAGATCCTATGGCACAATAGGGACCGCTACCATTTTCGCCCGTTTTCTGCTGCACACCTGAAACCTCTCTCCGGCTGCGCTTGCCGATAGATACCAATATGAATCCACTGCCCTCCCATTGCCCGACCGGTCGGGTTGCGATAGCGTCGCCTGAATGCGAGGCAGCGATGGCGACAAGGCGCCTTCCGGGGGGAGGGATTGATGGCGTTCTCGGATCAGATAGGACGGTTGCGCGAGGACAATCCGTCTCCGCTCTATCTCCAGCTCGAACAGCTCATTCGCGACGCGATCGGCGCCGACATTCTCGTCGCCGGCAACGCGATCCCTCCCGAGCGCGATCTCGCCACCGAATTTGACGTGTCGCGCATCACCGTGCGCAAGGCGATCGGCCGGCTGGTCGAAGAGGGACTGCTCACCCGCCGGCGGGGCGCCGGCACGTTTGTGGCCGGGCGCGTCGAGAAAAGTTTCTCCAAGCTCTCGTCGTTCACCGAGGACATGGCGGCGCGTGGCCGCCGCGCGAGCAGCAGCTGGGTTTCGCGCGCGCCGGGCCAGGTGAACCCGGAAGAAGCGATGATGCTGGGGCTCTCGCCGGGCGCGCCGGTGCTGCGTTTCGCGCGTATTCGCTATGCCGACGACGAACCGATGGCGCTCGAATTCTCGACCATCGCTGGCTATTGCCTGTCCTCGGTCGATGCGGTCGAGGATTCGCTCTACGCTGCGCTCGAAAAGGTCGGCAATCGGCCGGTGCGCGCGCTGCAGAGGCTCAGGGCCGTACCCTTTGGCGGCGAGCATGCCCGCATGCTCGGCGTCGATCCCGGCCATGCCGGCCTGCTGATCGAGCGCCGCGCCTTTCTGCGCGACGGCCGCCCGGCCGAAGTCACCCGCTCTTATTATCGCGGCGACGCCTATGATTTCGTCGCTGAGTTGAGCGACATCTAGCTCCGCTTTCCCCAGTATATTCGGCCCCCTGTCATCCCGTTGGAGTATCGAGCAATGGATCGCCGCCAACTTCTCCTCGGAGGTGCCGGCGCTGGCGCCCTGCTTGCCGTGCCCGGACGGACAGCCTCCCCCGCGCGCGGCGCCGACGACAGCGACGGCTTTCCGATGCCGGTGCCGCAACAGCACCTCCTGCCGCGGCTCCCGGATATCGATCCCTCGCGCACGCGCCTCGAACTTGGCTGGCGGTTCCATGAAGGCGACATCCCGACGCCCGAGCCGCAGGGGCACAACGACACCTATCTGAGCGTCAAGGCCGGCAATGCGCGCGGCGCGGCAGCGATCGCCTATGATGATACCGACTGGGCGGAAGTGCGGCTGCCGCACGACTGGGCCGCGGGGCAACCCTTCGTCCACACCGCCAACGTGTCGGAGGGCTATCGACCGCGCGGCATCGGCTGGTACCGGCGCGCGCTGCGGCTCGATCCCGCCGATCGCGGCAAGACGATCGAGATTCATTTCGACGGCATCGCCACCAACGCGACGATCTGGGTCAATGGCAGCGTCGCCGCGCACAATTGGTCGGGCTATAACAGCGTCTATGTCGACCTGACGCCCTTCGCGCGCTTTGGCGACGAGACGAACGTGATCGTCGTGCGGGTCGATGCCGATGCCAAGGAAGGCTGGTGGTACGAAGGCGCCGGGCTTTACCGCCACGTCTGGCTGGTCCGCCGCGCGTCGGTGGCGATCGTCAGCGACGGCGTGCATTGCGATCCGCGCCAGGGGACCGACGGACGCTGGCACGTACCCGTTACCGCGACGCTTACGAACATCGAACGCGCCGCAGCGAGCGTGACGGTCGAGGCGGCGCTGCTCGATCCCGACGGCCGCGAAATCGCAACGCAGCGGACCGAGGTGACCGTTCCCGTGCTCGGACGGACCGATGCCACGCTGACCCTCGATGCCGGCACCCCCGCGCGCTGGTCGGTCGAGACGCCGACGCTGCATGTTGTGCGGACCCGCGTGCTGCGCCGTGGCGAGATCGTCGATGAGCGCCGCGTCGCGATCGGCTTTCGCACGGTGCGCTTCGATCCCGACAAGGGGCTTTTCGTCAACGAGCAACCGGTCAAGCTCAAGGGCGTCTGCCTCCATCAGGACCATGCCGGCGTCGGCGTCGCCATCCCCGACGCGCTGCTTGCCTGGCGGCTCAAGCGGCTCAAGGCGATGGGTTGCAACGCGATCCGCATGTCGCACAATGCGCCCACTGCCGAATTGCTCGACTGGTGCGACCGGATGGGCTTCCTCGTCATGGACGAGAATCGCAACTTCAATCCGGCGCCCGACTATCTCGCCCAGCTCGAATGGTTGGTGCGGCGCGACCGCAACCGTCCCAGCGTGATCCTCTGGTCGGTGTTCAACGAAGAGCCGATGCAGGGCACCGAGGCCGGGGTGGAGATGGTGCGCCGCATGTCGGCCGCCGTCCACCGGCTCGACGACAGCCGTCCGATCACCGCCGCGATGAACGGCTCCTTCTACAATCCAGCCAACGTGTCGACCGTCGTCGACGTGATGGGGTTCAACTATTACCAGGGCGATTACGACAAGTTCCACCGCCTGAACCCGACCAAGCCGATGACGAGTTCGGAGGACACCAGCGCGTTCGAGACGCGCGGCGCCTTCGCCACCGATCGCGCCGGCCATGTCATCACCTCCTACGACACCGAGGCGGCGCCCTGGGGCGGCACGCACCGCGCATCGTGGAAGAACATCGTCGAGCGCCCGTTCGTCGCGGGCGGCTTCGTCTGGACCGGGTTCGATTATCACGGCGAGCCGACGCCGCACGAATGGCCGACCATTTCCAGCTTCTTCGGCATTCTCGACCTGTGCGGTTTTCCCAAGACCGCTTTCGACATCCACAGCGCGCACTGGATCGACGACCGCGCGGTCGCGGCGATCGCGCCGCATTGGACCTGGCCCGGTCGCGAAGGTCAGCCGATCAAGGTCTTCGTCACCAGCAACGCCGAGACGGTGGCATTAAGGCTCAATGGCCGCGACCTTGGCGTCCAGCAGGTCGACCGCATCATGGGGAACGAATGGACCGTGCCTTATGCGCCCGGCCGGATCGAGGCCCGCGCGATGCGCGGCAGCAAGATAGTCGCGACCGCGGTCCACGAGACCGCGGGCCCGCCGGTGGCGCTGCGGCTCACGCCCGCGCGCCTGGTCATGGCCGGCGACGACGAGGACGCCCAGCCGATCACCATCGACGCGATCGATGCGCGCGGTCGTCACGTCCCAACCGCCAATCTGGCGACGCGCTTCACGGTAGAGGGCGCGACGTTGCTGGGGGTCGGCAATGGCGACCCCAATTGTCACGAGCCCGAGCAGTTCGACCGGTCCGCCGGCGAACGGTCGCTGTTCAATGGCCTGGCGCAATTGATCGTCCGCGCCGAGGCAGGCCAGGGACGCATCGCCGTGCGCGCCACCGCATCCGGGCTGAAACCCGCCGTGCTTAAGATCGACCGCGCCGCTATCGCCCCGCGCCCGCAGGTCGCGACAGTTCCGGCCGTGTCGAAGGTCCGCGATTGGCGCCGTTCGCCGGCCTTCGCCCAGCGCCCCGATCCGGGCCTCGCCCCCGCCGACGGCGACAATAACAGCTGGGACTTCATCCACAGCGGCGAACCGACGCCCGCGGAGGCGCAGCCCGGGTGGCGCATCTACCGGGCGCGCTTCACCCCGTGGAAGCGCATCGCCGCCCAAGGGGGCGTCATCACGTTCGACGCGCTGGGCGGCAGGGCCGAGCTCTGGATCGACGGGGCCCGCGCAGCCGTCAAGGAGGATGCCGATACCGCTCCCCTCAGCGCTCCGATCGCGCCCGGAGCGGGACCGCGCATCGTTGCGCTGCTCGTCAATGCGCCGGCGGGCCGGCCCTCGGGCATCCTAGGACCGGTGACGATCACCGCGCGCTGAAGCCGGTACGAAGGATACCAACCAGATCAAGGTAGCGCGGTGGCGGGAACAGGGTCGGCGTAGCGCTCCAGGAACCGGGCAAGGGTCGGCAGCTGCGGCAGCCGGGCCTTGATCCCAGCGTCGAGCCCGTCCAGCGCCTGGCGAAGATTGGCGTCGGGCAACTGGCTCGGCAGCAAGTGCCAGCCATTGGGCTTCAGACCCTGCCCCATCATCACCTGGCACCAGGAATCGATGCGGAAAATCTCGTCCTGGTCCTGATGCGCCATTGCCTGTTCGCGAAAAAGTTCGAGGCGCGCCGCCAAGGTATCGGGCAGAGTCATCTGGGCCACCCGCTGCCAGAACGGCTCGTCGCGATGGTTCAGCGCGTAGTGCAGGATCACGAAGTCGCGCACATGCGTCCATTCGGCCTCCGACCGGACGTTGAAACGTTCGGCCAGCGCCTGATAGTCGCGAGTGAACGGGAAGGACTGGATGAAGCGGGTGATCGCGATCATCACCAGATGGATGCTCGTCGATTCCAGCGGCTCGATGAACCCGCCGGCAAGGCCAAGCGCGAGGCAGTTGCGATGCCATGCCCGGCGGCGCATGCCGGCGGTGAAGCGCAACAAGCGCGGCTCGAACAACGGCTCGCTGTCGAGCGCATCCAACAGCGTCTCGCGCGCGGTATCGTTATCCATATAGTCGCTGCAGAAGACGAAGCCGTTGCCGACCCGGTGCTGCAGCGGAATCTGCCAGCGCCACCCGGCGTCATGCGCGATGGCGCGCGTATAGGGCACGGCCTCGCCTGCGCTCTCCGTCTGGACTGCGAACGCGCTGTCGGTGGCGAGCCATTGGCTCCAATCGTCGAACCCGGCCTTCAGCGTCTGCTCGATCAGGAGCGCGCGAAAGCCGGTACAGTCGATGAAGAAATCGCCCTCGACCCGCTCGCCCGACGCCAGCACCAGCGCGCGGATGTCGCCGCTTTCCGGATCCTGCGAGACCTCCGCGATGCGCCCCTCGACGCGCTTTACCCCGTCGGCCTCGGCGATGCCCCGCAGGAACCGCGCATAAGCGGTCGCATCGAGATGATAGGCATAAGCCAGGCCCAACTCCGGATCGGCGGAAAAGCGGTTTTCCGCCGCCGCCCGCAGTTCCAGCGAGTAATCGCCATAGGGCCGCCCGAACCCGCGATGGCGCGCCTCGAGCCAGAAATGCTGGAAATCGGCGACGAACACCGATCGCCCGACCGATCCAAACGAGTGGAAATAGCGGTCGCCCGGCCGATCCCAATCCTCGAAGCCGATGCCCAGCTTGAAGCTGGCATTGGTCGCCCGGACGAACGCATCCTCGTCGATGCCGATGAACGAATGGAAAGTGCGGACGGTGGGAATAGTAGATTCGCCGACCCCGACCGTGCCGATCTCGTCCGATTCGACCAGCACCACCTCGATCATCGGACTGAGATGCTTGGCGAGCGTGGTGGCGGCGATCCAGCCTGCGGTGCCGCCCCCGGCCACCACGACGCGCCGGATCCGATCGGGAGTTGCTTCAGTCATCGGTTGAGCTGCCTTTGGATCAATGCGCGCAATTGTCGCGCCGCCATGGGGTCGAGTGGCGCCAGCGGTCCGCGGGCGGGTGCGGGCAAATGGGCCGCCGGGCGCTCGGGCGGACCGAAGATGTAATAGTCGAACATGGCGCGCCACGCCTCTTTCTCGTGCGCCGGGCGATCGCGGAGCGAGAGCACGGCGTGGAGCAAGGTCGTCATCGGCGTGTCGAGGAAATCGGGCGCCGCGTTCCACCAGTAATTGACCAGCACGTTGAAGTCGTCGAGCGCCTCGACCTGATGCCACCACAAGGCCGGATAGACGAGGACGTCGCCGGGCTCGAGCTCTGCGATCTCGCCGGCCGCTGCCGCCTTGGGGAAATCGGGAAAGCGATCGAGATCGGGCGCGGCGAAATCGACCATCGTCACCACTTGCCCGCCCGGCGTCGGCGCCAGCGGCCCGGGATAGAGATTGGCCACCTGTTCGGGGGGGAACAGGGTGAAGCGGCGATGCCCGACGGCGCAGCACGCCGCATTGTTCGACATGTCGAAATGCGCCGCCGCAATCGTCCGATTGCCGAGCCAGATGCTGGCGAGCGGCGGGTGCTGGGCGAACAGATCGCCGGCCGGGGTCAGTTCGTTCTCGGCGCGAAAGCCGGGGAAGAACGTGTCGAGGTCGGTCGAGCCGATATAGAAAGCAGGCGCGTCGGGCGTGCCGCTTTGTTCGAAGATGCGCGCGACGAAGGCGTCGAAGGCGACGCGCTCGCCGCGAAAGTTCATCGCGGTCGCGTCTTCGGTATAGTGAAAGCGGCCGCCGGCAGCGGGATCGGCGGTGTAGCCGACCACCGGCTGCCCGCTGTGGAAGCGCGACAGATAGCCCACGGCGCGTTCCGGCGATTGCAGTCCGGCCTGAACCAGCGGCCAGTCGCGCGCGGCGCCCTTCAGGATGGTCGGCACGCCCTCGGCGACGATGGCGGCGAGGTCTGGGGCGGCGACATTTCCGTCCAGCTCGCGGGTCCGCCGGGTGACGGCGATCCGGGCGGGGGCGGCATCAGCCATCGCGCCGGCGCTTGCGCTCGACCAGGGCAGTGATGTTCCCGAGCGAAGATGCTGCCCAGATCGCCGGTCGCAGCAAATCGTCGCGATGCAGCGCCGCGAGCGCCGCGCCGTCGAGCGCCGCCAGCCGATCCTGCGCGATCGTATAGCCGTCGGGCACGGTGAAGCGACGCCCGTCCTCGGTCTCTATGCGCAACTCGACCGGCTGGATCAGTCCATACGCCTCGAACGCGGCGAACATGGCGGGCGCGACCTGCGACCCGACATAAACGCGCTGCAGGGCGGCCGAAACCTGATCGAGCAGCGGCGCATTGCCGCCATGATCGAGGAAGATCGCCGCCCCCTCCCCGCCATGGCGCACCCGCGGATGGGAGGGGTCGATATGGATCATCGGTTCGCCGGCCATGCCTTCCGGCGGGACCCCGATCGAGAACGGACCGCGGCTCATCAACGCGGGGATATAGCGTGCGTCCCAATGCGTGCCGTCCAGATAGAGATTCTCGTCGGCGTCGAACCCGAGCAGGACGGTCGCACGATAAGCCCCGGCGGGATCGCGCCGGAACAGGATCGCATATTCGCGCTGCAATTCCTCGAACTCGGTGGCGAACACCATCGTCTGGTTGACGGCATCGCCATAAGCGGCGCCGCGATCGAGCAGGACCCGCAGATCGGCATGGTCGACATTGTTGAGAAGGACGGGGTTCGCCATCGTTACCTTCTTAGACGAAGAAGGCCGCTTGTGCAGCGGCCTTCCCCATTTTCAGCATGCGATGGCGGTTCAGAACTTGAAGCGCGCACCGACTAGGTAGCGGGCCGAACCTTCGGCCAGATACCAGGTGTTGCTCGGATCGCGCCCATAGGTCCGGACACCTTCCTCGGTGAGGTTAATGCCTTCGAAGCTGACCGCGATATTCTTGGTGATGTCGTAGCTCACATTGAGGTCGAGCTGACCATAAGGCGCGGTGTACACCGGGTTATGATAGCTGTCGCGGTTGAGCTGGCTGAGGAACTTGGCGCGCCAATTATAGGCCAAGCGAGCCGAGATACCGTACTTCTCATAGATCAACGTGACGTTGGCGGTGTCTGACAGGCCGACCAGCGCGAACTGGTCGACACTGGGATCGGCCGCCACGTCGATCCCGACATTGCCGCGAACGAGTGTGTAGCTAGCGGCAACGCCGAAGCCGGTCCGGCCGAAGAAATACTGGCCGGCGATCTCGACGCCGTAAATCTCGGCATCCTTGTTGTTGATCGGCGTGTTGACCGCGAAGTTGAACAGCGGGTCGCTGGAATTTGCGAGGATGTCGACCGCCCCTAGCGTTGCGTCGACGAAACCTTGGTTGAGAGCTCGCTTGGCCGGGTCGTAATTCGCCTTGAACGCCGCATTCGCCGCCGCCACGTCGCCGTTATTCTGCTGCAACAGAGCCGTATAGGTGAACAGATTCACGTCGGTGATATCGGCCTGGAACTGCGTGGTCAGCTGCTCCTTGGCTATGCCCGAGCGCGTGCCCGCAGCGGCCGAGGTGGGATCCCGCAAGCCAAACAGGTTACGGTTGACCAGCGTGTTGCCAATGAAGTTGTGGACGCGCTTGTCGAAGAAGCCGACCGAGAAATAGCTGTCCTTGTTCGGATACCATTCGAGCGAGACGTCGAAATTATCCGAGTCGAGCGGCTTGAGACCGGTATTGTTGGCAAAACCGGTCGCGGTGCCGCCGATCGCCGTCGGGCGCGGCGGCGCACCGACGCTCGTCGAGGCGAACAAGTTGCCATAAGGCGCACGCGCGATCGTCTTCGAGTAAGAGAAGCGCCCCTTCAGCTTGTTGGTGAAGCCGATCGAGAAATCCATCGACGGCAGCAGATTGTTGTAGCTGCCCTTCGACGTCAGAGCCTGACGATCGGTCGAGTTGAGGATGAAGAAATCGTTGTCCGCCTGCCAGACGATCGCGAGCGGCACGGGTTGCAGCGACTGAGCCGTAACCTTGGTGCTCTCGAACCGGGCGCCGGCGACGAGCTGCGCCTGCATGTTGCCGATCGTGCCGTTCCAGGTGAACTGGCCATAGACCGACCAGATGTCCTCCTTGACCCGGTTGTAGTTGTTGGCGTCGATATTGTTCTGGTGGTTCACGCCATCGTTCGTGATGCCGATATAATGCTGGTACAGAGTGTTATAGAGCTTGGTCGCGTCTTCCGTGCGCCAGGCGACCAGAGTATTGGCGTCGGCGTTGGGGTTGTTGTGCGTGAATTGGCATGCGGTGCAGAACTGAAACACCTGCCCCGGCGCTACCGCATTGATCTCGGGCGGCAATGAGTTGCCCCAGTCGCCGAGAACCTGGCGCGTATTATACTGGGTCTGCAGCGTATTGGTGGTGCGATAACCGCCACCGAAATCGAACTTGCTGCCGCCGCCGAAATCCCAGGAACCGTCGAGCCGCAATTCCTTGATCCGCTGCGTCTGGGTGGAGGCGAATTGGCGCTGGATCGCGCCGGACAGATCGCCGGCATCGAGCGTGTTGTTGCAATTGCCCTTGAAGAAAGGCGTGTGGTTCGGGGTTTGGCTCGGCGCGCAGTCGTTGAAGGTCAACGTCTGTTGCGGGAAACCGCCCGGGGTGGTGGTCAGCGAGTGCGAGGTCACAACCGGCATGTTGAACGCGACCGTGGTCGAGGTCTGGCCATTGGGATTGTCCGGCAAGCTTTCGGCCTTGCCGATATGCCCGTCGAGCACGAACTTCAGGCGATCGGTCGCCTGCCAGTCGATATTCAGGCCGACGTCCCACAACCGGTTCTTCTGCGCGCGATAGGCCTGCTCGAACGCCTCATCCTTCACGCCGTTGATCGTCTCGTGCAGATAGGAGGTCGTGGCGATGCCATTGGAGGCGTCGTCGAACGTCACTTCATCGAACGGACGGTTGAACCAGTTCGACTGGGTCGAACGGCGCTCGGACTCGCGCAGCTGCGCATACAGGCCGTCGGCGGTGATGGTCAGCCCGTCGGTCGGGCGGAATTGCAGCATCGCCTGACCGTTCAGACGCTCGCGGCTGTCCTCGGAGAAATGATAGCGGCTGTCATTGGGCACCGACACCAGGACGTTGGCATTGCCCGGCACGTTGTTGAGCTTGGTCGCCGCATTGACGAAGCCGTTGGCGGGGTTGAGGAAATCCGACAGGGTGCGGATGTTCCAGTCGTCGCTCGCCACGGTGGGGACGGTGAAATTGCGCTTCTGGTAGCTGCCGAACAACGACACGCCGACCTTCTGGTCCTTGTCGCTCCAGCTGAGCAGGCCGGACACTTCCGGCGTCACATGGCCGCCGCAGCTGATGCAGTCGTCGGCGCTGGTGTCGTAGCTCGCCTTCGCGCCAATCGTGCCGGTGAAGCCGCTTTCCCGCGCATCGAGCGGACGCCGCGTCACGACGTTGATCGCGGCGCCGATACCGCCCGACGGAACCGCGGCGCGTCCGGTCTTGTAGACTTCGAGCGTCTTGACCCCTTCCGCGGCGAGGTTCGCGAAGTCGAACGACCGGCCGAAGCCGGCCGCGCCGTCGCCGCCCTGGTCGCCGCCGACCGAAACGATGTTCGACGTGGCGAGCTGGCGCCCGTTCAACGTGACGAGGTTATATTGCGCGCCGAAACCGCGGACGGTGACGGTCGAGCCTTCGCCGTTCACGCGGTCGATCGACACGCCGGTGATGCGCTGAAGCGATTCGGCCAGGTTGGTGTTGGGGAATTTGCCGATATCCTCGGCCGAGATGGCATCGACGATACCGTTCGAATTGCGCTTGATCGCGATCGACCGCTCGAGCGAGGCGCGAACGCCGGTGACGACGATGTCAGCACTCGCCGCAGCCTGATCGTCGGCCGGCGCCGGGGCCGCCGCGTCGGGCGCGCCCGTTTGCGGTTGCGCTTGAGCAGCGGCCACGCCCGGCGCCGCAAGACCGACCGCAAGTGCCAGCGCAGACGCAGAAATTCTCAATGTCCTCATGCCCCGGATCCTCCCTACCTGGCCGGCATCTTCCCATGCCGACACGACTATGATGTTAAGCGATGTGGTCTCGCCTCACCGTCTTCGTATCGAGTCCGACATCGATGTCAATATCGGACAAAGTCCATTTCCGATCGTTCGGTTTTAGCGTTGCGCCAAGGCAACACTGGCCGATTGCAGCGGGTGCGCGGCATCGGTTGCCAAGGTCAATTTGTAGCGGCCGGCAGCCTGTCGCCAGCGGCCGTCCCGCCAACGCGCCAGCACGCGCGGATCAGCCGAGATCGTCACGCTGCGCGTCTCGTGCGGCGCCAGCTTCTCGCGGCTCCAGCCGGCGAGCCGCAACGGGCTGCCATCGGGCAAGGTGACATAGAGTTGCGGTACGGCGACGGTCGCGCGATCGCTCTGATTCGTAATAGCAACGGTCACGCCGGGCTTGGCCCCGCCGGTGAAGCGGGCTTTGGCATAGCTCAGCTTGGCGTAGTTTAGACCATAGCCGAACGCGAACAGCGGCTGGCTGTTCTGCGCCGCATACCAACGGTAACCGACATTGGCGCCTTCCTTATAGTCGACATCGAACGAAGCGACCGGCTCGTCGGTCCCCGATCCAGCATTGCTCGCGGCGTCGTTCTTCAGGCTTTCCAGTCCGAGCGGTCCGGGGCGGGGGAGTTGCGTGGACGCGCGCGCGAAGGTCATTGGCAAGCGCCCGGTCGCGTCGACATCGCCGAACAGGACGCGTGCGAGCGCCTCACCGCCACGCTGGCCAGGATACCAGGCCTCGACCACCGCCGGCACGCGATCGATCCACGGCATGAGCACCGGACCGCCGGTCTCCAGCACCACTACCGTCTTCGACTGGGCCGCGGCGACCGCATCGATCAGCGCATCCTGATTGTCGGGCAGCGCGATGTCGCGATTGTCCTCGGCCTCGGTCGCCCATTGCGTGGCGAAGACGATCGCCACATCGGCGTCGCGCGCCGCCGCTGCGGCGGCTGCAGCATCCTTGCCGTCGACATAGGTAATCTGCGCGCCCGGCGCGATCGCCTGGATCGCCCTGAGCGGCGAGGAATTGTGATACGTCACCCGCACGAACGATGCCGCCGCGCCCGAGGTCAGCGGGATCTCGATCGGCACGCCGCCTACCGAACGCACCTGGCTCGAGCCGCCGCCCGACAGCACGCCGACATCGGCATGGCCGCCGATCAGCACGATCTTTCGCGCGCGCTTGGCCAGCGGCAGGACATCGCCCTGGTTCTTGAGCAGGACCATCGACGCTTCGGCCACGCGCTGTGCCACATCGGCATGCGCCGCATAGTCAATGGGTTGCACCGTCGATGGCGAGGGATCGTCGTATAGGCCGCTGGCGATCACGCCGGTCAGGATGCGGCGCACCATCTCGTCCAGGCGCGCCAAGGGGATGGTGCCGTTCGCGACCGCGGCTGCGAACGGCGCGCCGAAATAGATTTCCTTGTCGAGTTCCTGGCCCGATTCCTGATCGAGGCCGGCCATCGCCGCCTTCACCGTCGAATGAACACCGCCCCAGTCGGACATCACCCAACCGGGATATTTCCAGTCGTCGCGCAGCACCTTGGTCAGCAGGAACCGGTTCTCGCACGACCAGTCGCCATTGACCTTGTTATAGGCGCACATCACCGAACCGGGCCGGCCGTCCTTCACCGCGATTTCGAACGCGAGAAGGTCGCTCTCGCGCAGCGCCGCTTCGTCGATCCGCGCGTTGACGATGGTCCGACCGGTTTCCTGCGCGTTGAGCGCGAAATGCTTGACGGTCGAGACGATATGGTTCGATTCGACCCCGCGGACGGCGGCCGCGGCAAGCGTGCCGGCGAGCAGCGGATCCTCGCCCAGATATTCGAAATTGCGCCCGTTCCAGGCGTCGCGCGTCAGGTTGACGCCGCCGGCAAGCAGCACGTTGAACGTCTTGGCCCGCGCTTCCGCTCCGGCCATCGCACCGCCGGCATATGCCAGTTTGGGGTCGAACGTCGCCGCGGTCGCGAGTCCGGAGGGCAATGCGGTTGCGACGTCGTCGGTGCGCCGATTCATCTGGTTGGCGACGCCCAGACTGGCGTCGCTCTCGCGCAGGGTCGGGATACCGAGCCGCGGCACGCCGGGCACATAGCCGGCCGAGGGCACCATGTCGGCCGGGCGAGGATCGATCCTGTTGGGAAACAGTCCGTGAATATAGGTCAGCTTCTCCTGAAGCGTCATCGCCCTGACCAGTGCCGCGGCACGTGCCGCTGCAGACAAGCTCTTGTTGCGCCACGGTTCTCCGGCGCGATTCGTCGCGGCGGCGACGGGCTTCTGCCCAGCTTCGCGGGCGGCGAGCGCGGCCGGCAGGGTGACGGTACCGACGCAGATCAACGCGCCCAACAGACGAGACTTCATCGTGGATTCCTCAATCGAGGTAACAAAAAAAGCGGCCGCCACAGCTTGCGGCGGCCGCTAGCCCGCCGGCGCAAGGAGCGGCGGGGGGAGGATTCGATAATCGGAGGACAGGAGCGGGATGCGCGTCGGACGGCATAGCTCGCGCAGCTTTCGTCATCCCTTTCCCCTCCTTCGGTTTTTCCGAAATGCTTGACGTAGATCGCCAAGACCGACATCGATGTCAATGAGTTTCGGCGAGCAACGCCAGCAAAGCGATAAGGGGTGGAGATGATTCGAAAGGGAGCGCCGTTCGCCGGCCTGGCCATGGCCGCTTTGGCGCTTGGAACGCCGGCATCTGGACAGCAAGCACCTTCTGGCGCTCCCGCTCCCTCTCCCACCGCGTCCAGCGTCGCCAATCCGGCGGCCTGGCCGGCGATCAAATCGCCGGTGCGCGAAGATCCCGTCGTCGAGGGCAAGATCACGCAGCTGATCGCCCGCATGTCGCTCGAACAGAAGGTCGGACAGATCGTACAGGGCGATATCGCCTCGATCACGCCCGACGATGTTCGCAAATATCATCTCGGCTCGGTGTTCAACGGCGGCAATTCGGACCCGGGCGGGAAATACAATGCTCCTGCCAAGGACTGGCTCGCGCTGGCCGACGCCTTTTGGGACGCGTCGACCAGCGACGATCCCAAATTGCCGCGCATCCCGGCGATCTGGGGGATCGACGCGGTGCATGGCCATTCGAACATCGTCGGCGCGACGCTGTTCCCGCACAATGTCGGACTCGGCGCGATGCGCGATCCGGCGCTGATGCGGCGCATCGGCGAGGTGACGGCGGTCGAGATGCGGGTAACCGGCATCGACTGGACCTTCGCGCCGACCATCGCCGTGGTCCGCGACGACCGCTGGGGCCGCAGCTATGAAGGGTTCGGCGAAGTCCCCGAAATCGCCGCCAGCTATGCCGGCCCGCTGGTCAAGGGATTGCAGGGCAAGATCGGTTCAAAGGACTGGCTGAAGGGCCCGCACGTCATCGCCACCGCAAAGCATTTCCTGGGCGACGGCGGCACCAAGGACGGCAAGGACCAGGGCGACGCCCAGGTGACCGAAGCGCAGCTCCGCGACTTGTTCGCTCCACCCTACGAGGCGGCGATCAAGGCCGGCGTGCAGTCGATCATGATCAGCTTTTCGAGCTGGAACGGTCGCAAGATGACCGGCAATCGCAGCCTGTTGACCGGGGTTATCAAGGATCGCTGGAATTTCGACGGCTTCCTGGTCAGCGACTGGAACGCGCACGCACAGGTCGAGGGATGCACCGCCTCCGATTGCCCCCAGGCAATGCTCGCCGGACTCGACCTGTACATGGCGCCCGACAGTTGGAAAGGCATCTGGGAATCGACCTTGCGCGAAGTGAAGGCGGGAACGATCCCGATGAGCCGGCTCGACGACGCCGTGCGCCGCATCCTGCGGGTCAAGTTCCGCGCCGGCATCTTCGACGCGAAGCGGCCGTCCGAACGCCCGTATGCCGGCCAATATGACCAACTCGGCTCGCCCGATCATCGTGCGGTCGCGCGCCAGGCCGTGCGCGAATCGTTGGTGTTGCTGAAGAATGCAGGCTCGCTGCTGCCGCTGCAGGCCGGCGCCACGATCCTCGTAGCGGGCGATGGTGCCGACAATGTCGCCAAGCAAGCCGGCGGCTGGACATTGTCGTGGCAGGGGACCGGCACCCTCCCCAGCGACTTCCCCAACGCCACCTCGATCTGGCGGGGCATCGAGAATGAGGTAAAGGCCGCCGGCGGCACGGCCACATTGTCGGTCGACGGGCATTTCGCGGCGAAGCCGGATGCCGCGATCGTCGTCTTCGGCGAGAATCCCTATGCCGAATTCCAGGGCGACCGCAGCGACGTGGCGTTCGACGATCCCGCCACCGTCGACAATCTGGCGACGATGAAGCGGTTGAAGGCAGCGGGCATTCCGGTGGTCGCCGTGTTCCTGTCCGGGCGCCCGCTTTGGGTGAACCCCTATCTCAACGCTTCGGACGCGTTCGTTGCCGCCTGGCTGCCGGGATCGGAAGGCGAAGGCGTCGCCGACCTGCTGTTCGGCAAGGCCGACTTCCGCGGCAAATTGCCGTACAGCTGGCCCAAGCGGCCCGATCAAGCGCCACTCAATGTCGGCGATCCCGGATACGATCCGCTCTTCGCCTATGGCTTCGGCCTTTCCACGCACGACAAGGGCGATCTGGCGCCGCTTCCGGAAGATCGCGGCGTGCTGAGGGGCGACCGCAATGTCCTGTTCGCGCGCGGCAAGCCGACCAATGGCCGCCATTTCCTGTTCGGCACCGCTGGCGCGCTCTCGGCCGAGCCCGATCCCGCGCTGATATCGGCGCGGCCAGCCGATCGCGGCGCGCAGGAAGATTCGATCAGGATCGTCTGGACCGGCAAGGCGAGCGCGACGGCGGCATTGGCCGGCGACCCGGTCGACCTGAGGCGAGAGGCCAATGGCGATGTCGCGCTGGTCATCGACCTCAAGGTCGACCAGGCGCCAACCGCCCCGGTCCTGCTGGGTGGACGGGACGTGACCGCGCGGCTGACGGCGCTGGCGGTCAGCAAGCAATGGGACGAGATCGCCGTACCGCTGCGTTGCCTTGCCGGCGTACCGCTCGACCGCGTCACCCAGCCGCTCACGATGACCACGGCCGGCCAGCTCGACTTGACCATATCCGGCATCCGCTTCGCGTCGCCGCCGGAAGGGGTGGTCGATTGCCGCTGACCGCCGCCATTGCACGGACAGTAAGGCTGGCTAGGATCGTCACCGTGACGTCCCGACCTTGCTTCCCCGCAAATTGGTATTATCGATCCGCCTCACCGGCCGATCGGCCAGCGGACATTTGCATGGCATGAAAACGGTCACCATCAAGGACGTCGCGGAACGTGCGGGCGTGTCGCCCAAGACGGTGTCGCGCGTCATCAACGATGAAGTCCATGTCCGCCCCGAAGTGCGCGAACAGGTCATGCGCGTCGTGGCGGAACTCGATTACCGGCCCAATGCGTTCGCGCGCGGCCTGTCGAGTGCCAAGTCCTTCCTGATCGGCATGTTCTTCGACGATCCGGCATCGGTCTATGCCGCCGATCTGCAGCGCGGCGCGCTCGCCCGTTGCCGCGCGCTCAGTCACCACTTGCTGATCGAACAGGTCGATCGCACCCAGCCCGATTGGATGGCGCGGCTCGATGCCACCTTACGGACCGTCAAGCTGGCCGGCGCGGTACTCACCCCGCCGATCTGCGACTGGCCCGACCTGATCGATATGCTTGAGGCGAACGAGGTGCCGATCGTCCGCATCGCACCCGGCGATGCTCTGGACCGCACGCCGCAAGTGCGCATGGACGACCGCGCCGCGGCGCGCGAGGTGACCGAGAAACTGATCGCCCTCGGCCATCGCGACATCGGTTTCATCAAGGGCAATCCCACCCACAGCGCGACTGTGCGGCGGTGGGAAGGATTTTGCGACGCCATTGCGGCCGCCGGCATATCGATCCCGCCGAAACGCGTGCTGCAGGGCGATTTCACCTTCCGATCGGGTCTCGTCGCGGCGGAAGCGATCCTGGGCGATGGTGAGCGGCCGACCGCGATCTTCGCCAGCAATGATGAAATGGCGCTGGCCGCTCTGGTCGTCGCCATGCGCCACCAGATCGCCGTTCCCTCCGCCTTGTCGATCGTCGGGTTCGACGACGCGCCCGTGTCGCGCATGGCCTGGCCGCAGCTCAGCACCGTACGCCAGCCCAATCCGGAAATGGCGGCGGCGGCGATCGACCTACTGGTCGGGCCGGGACAGCAGACCCGCGACGGCAGCGCCTGCGTCGAGCTGCCCTATGAATTCATCGAGCGCGGCAGTCTCGCGGCGTCTCCGCGAAATTAGAGCATTGCGCGAAAAGTGCGCATCGAGTTTCCCGAAAAGCGATGCGATCACAATAACGAGAGCGAAGCGCTCGACGCGCGGGGCAATCCGGCAGTGCATCGGATCGTTCCTCGCTGCTTTCTCACCTCACGAATGTAGCAACTACCTCAGAAGCGCCGGATATCCCGCGATCTGATCGCAGAACGCTCTAGTTCAGGCCCCGTCGCCGACAGCTGCGCCGCCAAGATCCGAGTTTCTCGCACCGACGCCACTGTCGGAACCGCAGCTGCGCCCGCTGGTTGTACGTCCCAATCCGAACAGGGAGCGCAATGATGCTTGGAACAATCCTAATAATCGTCCTGATACTCGCCTTGATCGGCGCCCTCCCAACTTGGGGCCATAGTCGCAATTGGGGATATGCGCCGTCGGGCGGCTTGGGACTGATCGTGCTGATCCTGATCATCCTCGTGGTGCTTGGCAGGATCTGAGCATCGCCGACGACATAAGTTGGTAGACGGCTAGCCATATTGGAACCGACCAATGCTCTGCCGGTTATCTTGCGACAATTCGACGATGAGGAGAGGAATGATGGCAGACGAAGATCGAACGACTGTGATTGAGAGGGGCGGTAGCGGTGGAGCTATTGCGCTTCTCGCTGTCGTCTTGGCTGTAATCGCGGTGGTGTTGTTCCTGATGTTTGGCCAGAACATGCTTGGCAACACGAAGAAGGTCGACGCCGACATCAAGATCGACACGCCGGCAAAGCCGTAAGTCTATAAAGGGGGCTGGCTCTGCAATGCGCCGGCCCCCGTGATCGCAACCACACCACGCGACGAGCGCCCCGGGAGGCTGCAGCCGGGGGCATCAGCCGTCACCCTGTTTTGCAGCTTGCTGACATTCGCTGGATCTCGCCCGACATGAACTCGCATATTGGCGCGTGGGCCGGGACACTCGCACGCACCGAAGGTGAACCGACCGACTCTTCGGGCGTTTCCTCTACACTTAACGGAGAGGATTATGACCAAGCGCGAATTGATCGATACCGGCACCGACAAAAGATATGTCCGCCGCGACGATAAGGGCCAGTTCAAGGAATCCGACGATGTCGGCCGGTCGCTCGCCCAGGATGTCAGTCACCATGCCAAGACCAAGGTGAAGGCCGGCCAGGGCGATCGCGGCGATCGGTGACGTCCACCCGTCCACGCCGCCCCGGGCTCGGTGACGGATGAAATCCGGCGCTTCGCTGATCCCGCTAGTGGCGCCAATGGAGGCGCGCCTTACCGAGGATATCCCGGTCGGCGACGCCTGGCAGTATGAGCCCAAATGGGATGGGTTCCGGTGCCTCGCTTATGTCCGGGACGGTGAGGTGCGCCTGTTCTCCAAGTCCGGGAAACGGCTCGACCGATATTTCCCCGAAATTGCCGACATTCTAGCCCAGTCCACGACCGCGACCTGCGTGCTCGACGGCGAATTGACCGTCAGGATCGAGGACCGCCTGTCTTTCGGCGCACTCCAGGCTCGGCTGCATCCCGCAGCGAGCCGGATCGAGCACCTCTCCAACGAAACGCCGGCGCGCTATGCGGTATTCGACTGTCTCCAGGATGGCGCCGGCACCCTCGTCGATGCGCCGCTCAGACAGCGGCGCGCGGCGCTTCCCGATCTCGTTTCGGGCTTTGGCCACGCATCGGTGTTCCTGTCGGAGGCGACGCGGGATGTGCAGCGCGCGCGGCGCTGGCTGGATGAGAGCGGCGGCGACACCGACGGCGTCATCGCCAAGGATCTAAACGCGCCCTACCAACCCGGCGAGCGGGCGATGGTCAAGGTGAAGCGCCAGCGCACCGCCGACTGCGTGGTCGGCGGATTCCGCTATGCCGCCAACGAGCGGATCGTGGGGTCGTTATTGCTTGGCCTGTATGACGATGCCGGCAAGCTCAATCATGTCGGATATACGTCCGCGCTCAGCGTCGCCGAGCGCCGCACGCTCACGCCACAGCTGGAAACAATGATCGCCAAGCCTGGCTTCACCGGCCGCTCACCGGGCGGGCCCAGCCGCTGGTCGACCGACCGATCCGGCGATTGGCAGCCGTTGAAGCCCGAACTCGTCGTCGAGGTCCAGTTCGATCATGTCACGGACGAGCGTTTCCGGCACGGCACACGCTTCCTGCGCTGGCGCCCGGACAAGGCTCCCCGGCAATGCCGGATGGAACAGCTCGCGATGTGAGGCGCGCCAGATGCCGGGGCAGCATGCCGGACTGGACCATCTCTCCGATCCGATCAGGGCTTGAGACTGCTCGCCATCGCCAGATGTTCGCTCACGATCGGAATCACCTCGTTGGCGAAGGTGTTGAGCGGCGGCTGGTCGCCTTTGACCGAATAGTCCTTGAGCGCGGCAAGCGTGCGCTGATGCGCGTCGCGCTGGAGAATGACATATTGCTGGTCGAAATCGGCGCCCTTTTTCGCGTGCAGTAGTTCGAGCGATTTCAGCTGGTCGGGCGCCAGTGTCGCGTCGGGCGTGATCATCGGCGCAGCCGATCCGGCCGCCTTGTTCAGCTTTTCGGTCGACTGTTTATGGGCGTCGATCATCTTGCGCGCGAAATCCTTGACCGCCGGCGACCGCGCGTTGGTCAAAGCGAATTTCGACGTCTCGATCTCGAACTCGTCGCTTGCCGCTATTGTGTTCGCAAAGTCCTGCGCCGAGGGCGCGATCGGTAATGCCGTATTGTGCGGATCGCCCACGACATCGCCACTCTTCACCGAAGGCGCCGTCGGCGAGTTGCCGAGCTCGGCGCTGTTGGCGCGCTGGACGTCGCTATGGTCGCCGCAAGCACCGAGCACGAGGATAGGTACGACGAATAATAGGCAGATTCGGGCGTTCACGGATCGCGCTCCTGTGAGCAAGGATCAGCCGTCAACCCGGTCGCCGCTCCGCCGGTTCCTCGAAAACCCGCACAGCTCATTCAGGTTATTCAGATTGCCTGCCGCTCTCGATCTTTGGCGGGAAGCGAAAGGAGACGACAGCGACCAACAGCAACACTGACGGGACGGAAATCCTAGCAAACGGCAACCGAGGAGAAGGATGACGGCCGACCGCTCCAATGCCGATGAAGGCGCCGATTCGAATGGCGAGACGCGCAAACAGAATCCCGGCGAGACCACGACTCAACCACCTGAAGCGAGCGGTCGGCGCTCCATGAAGCCCTTCAATCCTAATCTATTTTATCGGGAAATCCGGACGCTGATGGAAACGAATGAGGCTGTGACGGGTTTTCGGGCGCATGCATCAGGAGACCTGAAATGGCCGACAGGCAGGATGGCCCGCACCTTTACGGAACCCCGGATCCCGACAATCCGCCGCCTGCCGCTAAGGGTGGGATGAGAGGCGAACGCTCCGGCGGACAGGAAGACGAGACGAGGACATTTGCGCGGACGCTGCACGTCGATGGCCGCGAGGTGATCGTCGAGGAAACCTCCGGCGCGGTTTTCGCTGATGAGAAAAACGCCCAGGCCGAGCTGAGCGATCGCGAGGAACAGGCCGACTGACCATGATGCTCGATCGCACCGGCGCGGGCGCGAGCCCCTACACCTTGGCGCTCCGCCAGTTGCTCGCAGAGAGGCCGGAGCCAGTCGCCGTCTTCACGGCTGGCGGTCTCGAAGTCGAGCTGATCAGCGGGCCGGATTCCCTATGGGCCGTCGTTCGGCGCGACGGCCGCGGCGGCCTCGCCATCCGTTGCGCCTATCTTGCCGGTCCGTTCGAGTGCCGCACCGCGCGCCACCAAGTGGGCGAGCGCGTCCGGGTGAAGCTCGAGAGTGTGATGGGCGAGCATGTCGTCGCGCTGACCATGGCCGAGACCGAGCCCGCTTTGCTGCGCGTATCGGTTTGGCTGACCCCGGCGCGCCCACTGCTCGTGCCGTTCCTGCCGCGCGACCTCTATCCGCTCGACCGGAACGACGATCCTACGACCGCTCAGGGCCATGTCGAGGCGGCGCAACGCGGGTTGAACAGCGGCCTGATATTCTTCCGGCTGGCCGAGCCCGGGTTCGGGACGGTGCTGTATTTCCAGAACCTGACCGCGCTCAACGATTATTATATCGCTACGGATACGAAGCCCGACGGCGCGGTCGGCGGCGAATGGCCCGAACTCGGCTATCTGCCACCGACCCCGCCGCAAAGCGCGACGCCACCGGTCGAAACCCTGGAGGCAGGCAAGGAAATCATGCTGTCCGACGCGCTGATCGCCATTAGCGAGGTGGGCGACGGCAGCGAAGACCAGGGCGCGCTGCAATTCCTCCGCTTGCTGGGCGTAGTCTATACGGCGCTCGATCGTCCGGAGACGGAATATCGCGACTGGGTCGAGCGGTCCGAACGCACGCTCGAGGATCTGGCGACGGCGCCGGAAGCGACGGTGCGGCATTACGGCAATCGCTACGCGCACCCCTATACGGCGAGCGAATATCCCGATTCCATGGTGCAGCTGTCACTGCTCTCAGCGATCCACGATTGGGGGCGCTGGAACGGCGCGCCGCATCCGCTGGAACAGGAATTCCGTCGCGGCCTGAGCAAATTCCACGACCGCGAGCTCGGGACGATACGCCGCTATCTGCCCAATGTCGGCAGCGACAAGGACAAGGACGCGGTCGACAGCTGGTATCTCTATCACCCGCTGCTCAATCTCGCGAAGCTCGCGCTGGACGGCGATTGGCGCGCAAAGGCGCTGTTCCTCAAGGTGATCGAGTTCGGCATCCGCGTCGCCCATCACTTCGACTATAAATGGCCGATCCAGTTCAACGTCCGCGACTTCTCGGTGCTGACCGCGACCGCCAATGACGATCGCGGCCAAACCGATGTCGGCGGACTCTACGCCTATGTGATGCTCCAGGCGCATGCCCTGACCGACGATGCGCGCTTCCTCCATGAGGCGCGCGCCGCGATCGACACCGCCAAGGGCATGCGGTTCAACCTCAATTACCAGGCGAACCTGACCGCATGGGGCGCCGCGGCCTGCATGCGGCTGTGGCGCATCACCACCGACGAGAGCGATCGCGACCAGAGTTACGTCTATCTCGCCAGCTTCTTCCACAATTGCGAGATCTGGGAATCGCGGATCGCCGCGGCGCGCCATTACAAGAACTTTCTCGGCGCGACGTGCCTGCAGGACGCGCCCTATATGGCGATCTACGAATGTTTCGACAGCTTCGCCGCGTTCGAACGCTATCTCGAGGATAGCGGCACAGACCTCGATCCGGGCGTGCGGATGCTGGTGTCGGAATATTGCAAATACGCGCTCGACCGCGCCTGGTATTATTTTCCGGACGCGCTGCCGGACGATATCCTGGCGGAGAAACAGCGAAACGGCCACATCGCCCGCAACCTGTCCTTCCCGCTCGAGGATCTCTATGCCGACGGTCAAAAGGCGGGGCAGGTCGGTCAGGAAATCTACGGCGCCGGCGCGGCGATGATATTCGCCACGCGCAGCTTCCACGATATCCAAGACGTGCCGTTCCGCCTTTATTGCAATCAGTTCCTGCGCTCGGCCGAGCGAACCGGTCCGAATGCATTGAGCGTCCAGTTCGATGGCGGCGAGAATTGTACGGCTGACCTCTGCCTGTTGCCGCGAAACGGAGCTTCGCTGCCGCGCGCGAAAGTGACGCTCGGAAACGGTAGGGTCGTTCGGCATTCGTCGCGCGATGACCGGCTCGCCTATCGCGTGCCCGCCAATTCGCGAGTTGCCATCGCCTGGGGCGACGACTGACGAAGCTATCCGGGCGCAATACTGATCCAAGTTACGCAACGAATTGATTTCGCACATCAAACGATCGGAACAATCGTTTTTCCGGAACGCTTCGCTCTCATCAACACGAGAGCGAAATGTCCGATGCCATTGCGGACGACGCGCCGCTGACGACGTCCAAGGATCAGCCGCGCCGCTCCCGAAGGAGTGAAGCGAACATGAGCGACATGACCGAAGCGCTGATCGACCCACAGGGCAAATATCACAGCGAGGGATTTGCCGAACAGCAACAGGACTGGCCGGGGCTCCAGCGCGACATGGACCCCGTGCCCGATTGCGGGGAACGGACCTATCGCGGCACGGGACGGCTCAAGGGGCGCCATGCGCTGGTCACCGGCGGCGATTCCGGCATCGGCCGCGCCGCAGCGCTCGCTTTCGCGCGCGAGGGCGCCAAGGTCGCGATCAACTATCATCCCAAGGAACAGCCCGACGCCGAGGATCTGAAGTCGGTCCTGGCGGAGGACGGGACCGAGCTCGTCCTCCTGCCCGGCGACCTGACCGACGAGAGCTTCTGCCTGAAGCTCGTCGACGACGCCCGGGAACAGCTGGGCGGGCTCGACCTACTAGTGATCAACGCCGGCTATCAGCAAGCGCGCAAGTCGATCGCGGAGATCACCCACGAGCAGTTCGACCGCACGATGAAGACCAACATCTACGCGATGTTCTGGATGTCGAAACGTGCGGCGGAATTCATGCCGCCGGGGTCAGCGATCATCAACACCGCCAGTGTCAACAGCTTCAACCCGGTCGAGGACCTGCTCGATTACGCCACGACCAAAGGCGCGATAGAGATCTTCACCAAAGGTCTCGCCAAGCAACTCGCCTCGAAGGGCATCCGCGTCAACGCGGTGGCACCCGGCCCGGTTTGGACCCCGCTGCAGATTTCGGGCGGCCAGCTCGAAGGCAAGGTCGAGAAGTTCGGCCAGGACACGCCGCTCGGGCGCGCGGGCCAGCCGGCCGAACTCGCCGGCCTTTACGTGACGCTCGCCGAGCAGACCAACAGCTTCACCACCGGCAGCGTGTTCGGCGCCAATGGCGGCACCGGCGTGAGTTGAGGGGCAAACGGAAGGAGATGATCATGCCTCGCGGAGACAAATCCAGCTATACAGACAAGCAGAAGCGCAAGGCCGAGCATATCGAGGAAGGCTACGAGGATCGCGGCGTCGGCAAGGAAGAAGCCGAACGCCGGGCCTGGGCGACGGTCAACAAGGAATCGGGTGGCGGCAAGAAGTCCGGATCCGGCCGTGGCAAGAAGGAAAACCACGAAAGCTCGCGCAAGGGCGGCCGAAAGGGCGGATCGAGCCAGACCCATGCCCAGCGCTCGGCCGCGGCCAAGAAGGGTTGGGAAACCCGTCGGCGCCAGGGCAACGGCTAACCGTCGCGCGTCGTGCCGGCGGGATCATCGGGAAGTGCGGCTGGCGGAACGCGCGCCCCGCCAGCCATGACAGCAAGGGTCAGGCGGTCTCGAGCTCGGCGTTTGAATTGACCGTAGTCTCGGCCATCGTGGTCAGCTTCTCGTCGGTTGCCTTCTCCTCGGCCAGCGTCTCGGCCAGGACAGCGGCGCAGTCCGAGCGGCCGAGTTGCTTGGCCCAGGCGATCAGCGTGCCGTAAAGCGTGATCTCATAATGCTCGACCGCCTGCGCCGCGGCGATTAGCGCGGCGTCGAGCACGTTCTTGTCCTCCACGTCTCCGGCAATCTCATTGGCTTCCTTGATGATGCCGTCGATCGCCGGGCAATCGACTTGCTTCGGCTCCTGTCCGTGCATCTTGAAGACTTGTTCGAGCCGTTTGATCTGGCCTTCGGTCTCGCGAAGATGCGTTTCGAAGCCTTGCTTCAACTGCGGATCGGTCGCCTTTTCGATCATCTTCGGCAGCGCCTTGGTGATCTGGTTCTCGGCATAGTAAATGTCCTGGAGCGTGTGGACGAACAAATCGTCGAACGTTTTGATGTCCTTCGAAAACAAGCCCATTTTGGCCTCCTCGATAGCTGGCAAAGGAGCGCCCACCCCGCGTGTTGCTCAACGAGGAACGCAGGGCGAAGTTGCCGGAAATATCAAGCCGCTGACATAGGTTAGTCTCTTTCCTCCATGCCTTGAGAAACCGACCGCCCGGTGGTTTGTTGCCCTTGCACAATGACCCCGACGAGCCGCCAAAAGTGGCCGTCCAAAAGCGAGGAGCATGGCGCAGCACGATGAGCGAATTGCTGGATGTCTTGCCCGATCGGATCGAACAGGCCGCGCGCGCGCTGTTGAAGAAGGCCTGCGACCGTGATCTGGCGATCGTCACGGCGGAGAGTTGTACCGGCGGGCTGCTCGCGTCGTTGCTGACCGATGTCGAAGGCGCGAGCCGCGCGTTCGAGCGCGGATTCGTCGTCTATAGCGATGAGGCCAAATGCGAGCTGCTGGCGATCGACCGCGATACCGTCGAGCGCTGCGGCGCGGTCAGCCGTGAGACCGCGATCGCCATGGCGCGCGGCGCGCTCGAACGCTCGCACGGCGACATCGCGGTGTCGATCACCGGTTTCGCCGGACCGGGAGGTCCGGATGACGAGCCCGGGCTCGTCCATTTCGGCTGTCTGCGCCGCAGCGGCGATGTCGAGCACCGGGAAGAGCATTTCGGCGATATCGGCCGCGGGCCGGTCCGGCTGAAATGCCTTGAGGTCGCGCTTGAGATGCTCGACCGGAATCTCGCCAACTTGCGTTAGTCCAGCCGAATTCACCGAGTACGAACCTCGGACGATGAGTTGCATCGTCCGAGGCTAGTGCTTTTAAAATGCGGTGATGCCGTTGGGTGTGCCCAGGCCGGTCGGGCCGTCATAGCCGGCGCGCGCGGTGCAGAAATAGGTGCCGCCGCAGCTGCCGTTGCTGCCCGACGTCACATCGTACAGCGCGCCCGTATTGGCATAAGGGTTGCTGCCATAGGTCACGCCGCCGCCATTGGCGCCGTAGATGCCGCCGATCAGCGGGGCCGCGACGCTCGTACCGCCAAAGACCAGCCAGGCCGATCTGCCGCCATTGCCCGGTCCATAGACGGCGACTCCGGTGGCCGGATCAGCTACCGCCGCGACATCGGCTTCCATGCGCATCGCGCAGCCGCCGTCGAGCTGCCAGTTGGGCTTGGCGTAGATGGTGCTGCATCCGCTGCCGGCGCCGGTCCACACCGTCTCGCCCCAGCCGCGTGTGGTGGTCGAATCGCGCTTGAGCGTCGTGCCGCCGACCGCGATGACGTGCGGCGAGGACGCCGGGAATTGCACGCCGTAACCGCTATCGCCCGAGCTGACGGTGACCGCCACGCCGACATGATCATATGCCGATTCATAGGCCTGCGATCCGCTTTCGCCGCCGCCATAGCTGTTGCTGATGACGTGCGCCCCTAGCGACGCCGCGGTGTTCACCGCTGCCGCCAGATTGCTGAAGCTCGCCGAATTCGCCTCGACCAGGATGATCTTGCATCCCGGGCACATCGCGCTGGCCATATCGAGGTCGAGCGCGGTTTCCTGGGCCCAGCCGTTATTCTGGCGCGGGTAATTACCCTTCACGCCGGATTGGTTGTACTTCGCGAAACAGCCATTCGCGGTCGTGCAGGGCGGAAGGCCATAGGTTGCGCGATAGGTCGCCAGATCGCTTTCCGCGTTGGCATAACCATAAGCATCGACGATCGCGACGGTCGTCGTGCTGCTGCCTTGCGCCGAGACGTTATAGGCGGCGCGCAAGTCGGCGGGGCCGAAGCCCGACGGAACGACATTGGGCGTCGCATCGCGCTCGATCGGTTTGCCCTTCTCATCGGTGACGATACGCGCGTGACACCGCGCCGTGCCGGGACCAGAAGGTCCCGGGCAAACCGCGGCGTGATAGACGTTGCCCGACTTCAATACCCCCTGGGCGGACTGAGCCTGCAGGCTCATCGGAATCCCCGTCAGGAGTGCGAAGGCGGCGATCGAAGCAGCAAGACGTGCCATGCCTGTCCCCTTTGTCGACATCAGATCGAAACATGGCGAGCGTCTCACGCCCGTACTGCAGCGGTAAATATATCGATCGATATAGCGCGACGGGTAAATCGGGCGACTATCGCGCGTGCAATCCGGACTGGCTCAATTCCGGCTCCGCCGACCGGCAACCGGCCCCTCAGTGCATCCGTGCAAGCAACGCATCGACGCTGCAGCTGGCGAAGCTGGCAAAATTGTCGGCGATGCCGAAGGGCAGCAGCAAGGTGCGATCGTGGACGATCGCGCCGCAGCCATAGACGACATTGGGGACATAGCCGCTGCGCTCCCCGGGGCTGGGCCGCAGGATCGGTTCGGGCGTGCGTGCGAGCAATCTGGTCGGATCGTTCTTGTCGAGCAGGCAGGCGCCCATGCAGTAATTGCGCATCATTCCGACGCCGTGGGTGATGACCAACCAACCCTCGTCGAGCTCGATCGGCGAGCCGCAATTGCCCATCTGGATGAATTCCCACGGATAGCGCGGTCCGACGATTTTGACGCCGCCATTCCAGGTGGTGATATGATCCGACGCGATCAGCCACAGATTCTCATTGTCCTGGCGGCCGATCATATTGAAGCGGCCGTTCACGCGGCGCGGAAACAGCGCCATGCCCTTGCTCTGCGGCACCGATCCCTTGAGCACCGTCATCTCGAAAGTGTTGACGCCGGTCCCGCGGAACAGCTCGCATCGCGCATCGCGGCCGTCATACGCGGTATAGGTACCGAGGAAGCTCGGCGTGCCGTCCTCTTCGGTGAACCGCACCATCCGCAGATCCTCGATTCCCTGGCGCTGGCTGGCGGTGATCGGAAACAAGACGCTTTCGGACGGCTCCTGGCTTCCCTCACAGATGATCCGCGTCGTGCCCGACGTGCCGCTCTCGTCGGGCCCTTCGATCCGCGGCGACGTGACCCAGGGACTTGGATCGTCGACATGGAAACCGTTGCTCGCGCTCCAATTGCCGGTGCGAAAGGTCACCGAGGAGACATGACCTTCGCCGATGCCGCGCAATGACAGGATGAAATTCAACCCGTCGGCCGGCGCGTCTTCCTGGTTCATCCGCAACACGATACTGGGGTTGAACAGGGCCGCCGCCTCGAACGAATATTCGGCGCTGAGATAGGCGCCGATCAGCAACTGCTGCTCCGGATTGGCCGTCACGTTTTCCGGCAAGCAGTCGCGCACAGCCTCGAACCGGCGAGTCAGCATGATCTCGACATTGCGGTGGCGTTCGGCAAGCGAGGCGACCACGGTCTCGCAATCCTTCCGGCAGCTGGCCTCGTCGAGCGACAGCACGCGCTCGATCACCGTGCGCATGCGCGGGTGCGCGGCGTCGCGGAACGGTTCGGGATAATCGACGCTGAACGGTTTGATCACCGTGCGCGAGGGGTCGGGGCGCAAATGGAGACCGGAGAAAGTGAACAGATCGTCGCTCATACGGTCGGGCTCCGTGCGGGGGACGACACGTGGTCGCCGGGAAGGGGTGATAAGCCAAATCGGAAGGATCGGCGTGCCCTGAAACGCCCTATTGCGCCACAGGCTCCCTCCGCCATCGATATCGCCCGAAGAACCACGCTTCCCGGCGGTCTGAAAACGCAAAAGGGGTCGGCGCCCTCGGACCCCGACCCCTTCCGATATTACCGGCTTGGTTCAGAAAGCGTAGCTGACCGACACCCTGTACGACCGGCCGAAGATCGGCCGCACGTCGGGCAGCGCCGCGGTCGGATCGCTGCTCGTGAAACGAGGATTGCCTTCGGTCAGGCCATGCGAGTTGGTAAGGTTGTCGCCGGCGATCTGCAGCATATAACCACCCACCTTGGCGCGAAGGCCGGCGCTCAACGTGGCGTAAGCCGGCAGCAACTGGGTATTGGCGAGATCGCTATACCGCTTCCCGATCGCTTCGTACGTACCGTAGAAGGTGATGTCGGACTTGTCCCCAAAGCGCGCGGTATAGGTCGGCGTGAAGCGCACCTGATAGGACGGGATGCGCTGCGCCTTCTTGCCGTCGAAATCCGGGATGTTGGGCGTATCGGTCTTGGCATCCTCGAGCACGGCGTTGCCGATGAATCCGAACCCGCTCGCGCTATGGTACGATGCATCGAACTCGATACCCTTGGTCTTGGATCCAGCAATCTGCGGCGGCACGCCGACATCGTTGTACACCGCGCCGACGACCTTGTCGTAGAAGCCGGTCACCGCCGCTTCGAACCCGCCGCCGCGATATTTCACGCCGCCTTCGTACGAGCGCACTTTCCAGTTCAGGTCGAGCCGCGGCCCGGTATTGCCGAGCTGCGAGCGGACGTCGTCGAACGAGGGCGAGTGATAGCCTTGCGAGATACGAGCGTAGACGTCGAAATTCCGCGTCGCGCGATAGTTGAGCCCGACCGTCCACGGGGTCGCCTCACGGCTGATCTTCGCCGAATCGGGCAGGCCGTTACCCGCGATATGGAAATCGATGTCCGTCCATTGGTGGCGGATGCCGGCGTCGAGACGCAACGCGTCGGTGATGTTGAATGAATCCGACACGTAGATCGCGTTCACCGTCGCGCTGCCGCGATCCGAAATGGCAAAGGCCGAGAGCGCCTTGTTGTCCAGATCGACCAGGTCGCCCGAGCCGCCCACCTGCATCCAGCGGTTGTTGCCCAGGCTCCAGGCATCGTCCGAAGTGAAGTGCGAGAAATAATAGCCGAGGTTGAGCGTGTTCGGGCCGGTCTTGATATTGACCACCGCCTCGTTCGAAACGTTCTGAAGCTTCTTGTCGACCCACCAGGACCCGAACGACTGGACGTAATCGGTCGGCGCCAGCGTCTGTCCGGTGTTGATCGTATGGACCTGCGTCTGGCCGACAAAGGCATCGCGCTTTGCCGGGTCGGGATCGGTTTGCGTGGCCAGAGCGGTTGCCACGGTGATCGCGCCCGCGCCTTGCGGAACGAGGCCCGTCGTCCGCAGCGTGCCGCTGGTGAAGCCGAACCGGTCGGTGAAGCTGATGCCGCCGCCGAAATCGTAATCGAGGCTGGCCCCCGTGACGACGCCCTTCCAGCCGCGGCCATCGGCCAGATCGACGCGTTCGGTCGCGCCGCTGCCCGCCGAGCCCGGCGAGATGATCGTCGCATAGCGCGTATATTGGTTGAGCTGATTGTACGTGCCGCGATCGATGCCGGGCACGTTCGCCGCGAACGGCAGGAACCACTCGCCGTGATCGTCGGTGTAGCGGGCGAAGATGTTGAACTTGCCGCGCGAGAACTTCTTGGTGATGTTGGCGGTGATCTGCTGACCGTTTTCGGTGTCGAACCCGGCCCGGCGGACGGTATCACCACGCGAAACATAGCCGCCGACCATGTAATATAGGTCGTCCGCCAGCTTGCCACTGAGATAGCCGTCGACGCGCCACGCGCTGTAGTCGGTGATCGAGGCTCCGATGCTGCCATGCGTCTCTTCCCCGCCCTCGCGCAGGCGGAGGTTGGTGGTGAGGCCGGGCTGACCGTCCGAATAGAGCGAGGCCGGGCCACCATTGACGCCCTCGATTCCCGCGATGGCTTCATCGAGGCGGACAATGCCGGTCTGATCCATGAACGACAGGCTGCTCGAGCCATAGACCGGCACGCCGTTGAACTGCATCGTCACGAACGGGGCGTCGCCGGTGCTGGGAATGCCGCGGACGAAGATGTTCGAGGTGCCGACGCCGCCCGAACTCTCGACCCACACGCCGGGGATAGACTTGAGGACGTCGCCCGAGCTCTTGGGCGCCTGGAGCTTGATATTGTCGGCCGACAGCGTCGTGACCGAATAGCCCGCCTCCAGCTTGTTGATGCCGCTGCCTGCGGCACGGCCGGTAACGATGATGTCGGGCACGTCGGCGGCGGGCGCCGCGTCCGCAGCCTGGGCGGGATCGGCGGCCGGTTCGGCCGCAGGCGTTTCCTGCGCCGCCGCGGGATGGGCTAGGGCGATCGCCAGCGCGAACCCCGACACAGCAACGAAATTGCGATTGCGCGAAACCATCATGATCCTCTCCTGCCGCTGCCTTCCTGCTCGGGAAGCGCGTGACGATGGGGTCTACACACGAATGAATTGCATTTCAATACACCGTTACATAAGCGTGTCATTGTATTAGTTTGTTTTATATCAATGCGATAGATGGCAGCACGACCGCGAAATGTGGCAGAGATGCCACAGGGACTGCAACGAAATTTCATATACCATTGCGTCCATAAAGCCGCGCCGGGGGCTTTGCCGGGCCATTGCGCAAACCGTGTGTTGCATCGGGGAACACGACCAGCCTATTTTGTCCGAGCAGAGCGGGGGTGGTGCATCGTCGAGGATCGTCGGAAACCAGTTTCAATGACTGTCCGGCAACCCGCTGATTGAGGAGCAGGCTTTGCGTCGTCGCGCGATGGATCTGAACATGGGGGATATCGCCCGGCTGGCCAATGTGTCGAAGCCGACCGTGTCGCGGGTCCTCAACAACAGCCCGCTGGTCAATGAGGAGACGCGCGAGCGCGTCCTGCGCGTGGCGCGCGAAAACGGCTATGCGATCAACCGCAATGCGCAGAAATTGCGCCAGGCGCGCAACGACACGGTCGCGGTCGTGCTCGATTTCGGCTCGCATCGGGCCGGGCGGATCGCCGATCCGTTCATCTTCGAATTGCTTGCCGGCGTGTCCGAAGCGCTGTCGGTGCGCAACCAGGATTTGTTGCTCTCCCCGTCCAACCTCACCGACGTGCAGAGCCATCTCGACCTGATCAGCTCGCGCGTCGCCGATGGGTTCATCTTTCTGGGACAAGGCGTGCGCGGCCCGATGCTGCGCGAACTGGCGCGGGCCGGCGCGCCGTTCGTGGTCTGGGGCGGCGTCGATCCTTCGGAGCCCTATTGCTCGGTCGGCAGCGACAATCGGCTGGGCGGGCAATTGGCCGGCGAGCTGTTCGTCAAGCGCGGCGCCAAGCGCTGGCTGTTCGTCGGCAATATTACCCATGCCGAGATCCGGATGCGGTTCGACGGCCTCCGCGCGGTAGCCGCCAAACATCCCGAGGTGACGGTCGAGCATCTCGAGGTCGAGCACATGGCCTATGCCCCCGCTTATCAGCAGACGCTGGCGTGGCTGCGCGACAATCCGCCACCCGATGCGGTGTTCGCTTTCTCGGATACCGCGGCGATCGCGATCGTCGCCGCGTTCCGCGAGTTCGGGCTCGAAGCGCCCACCGATTATTCGTTGTGCGGCTACAACAACATCCCGCCCGCGGCCGACTTCACCCCGGCGCTCACCACGATCGAGCAGGAAACCCATCTGGCCGGCGCCATCCTAGTCGAAAAGCTGATGCAGATCCTGGATGGCGGCAAGCCGAAATCGAGCGTGCTGCCGACGCGGCTAATCGTCCGTCAGACCTGAGACGGAATGGCTGCCAGGATTCCCCTCCCGCTTGCGGGAGGGGTTAGGGGAGGGCATGTCCGGCGGTGGGGAGCGACACACCCTCCCCCATCCCCTCCCGCAAGCGGGAGGGGAGTTATAACGCGGCTTGGAGCGCCGCCGGCGGCCGAATCAAGCGGAAGGGCTGGACGCCAGCACCCGATCGAGATCGACCGTAGCCGTAGACGCGAACACCAGGTCGGCCTCCGCCAGGATAGCGGCGTCGCCGATCCCGATCGCGACCATGTCCGCCGCCTTGATCGCGCTCACCCCGGCCGCGGCATCCTCGAATCCGACGCACGCGGCGGGCGCGACGCCGAGCCCTGCGGCACAGGCCAGGAAGATGTCCGGCGCGGGCTTGGATCGCGCGACCTTGGCAGCGTCCGCGACGAAATCGATCCAGCCAGACAAACCGGCCCGCTCGAGCACCATCGTCGCGTTCCGGCTGGCCGAGGCGACCCCCAGCGAAAGGCCGGCAGCGCGCGCGGTCGCCAGTAAAGCGGTCGCTCCCGGCAAGATGTCGGCATCGCTCATCGTTGCCAGCGCGTCGAGATAATAGCCGTTCTTGCGCGCCGCGAGTTCCTCTCGCGCCGGGAGGTCCGGCGACATGCCGCCCAGCGCCAGGATATGATCGAGCGATCCCATGCGATCGACGCCCTTCAGCGCCTCATTGTCATGCTCGTCGAAAGCGATGCCGAGTTCGTCGGCGATCCGTTTCCAGGCGACGAAATGCAGCCGGGCGCTGTCGACCAGCACCCCGTCCAGGTCGAAGATCGCCGCGCGGAACGCCATAGTCAGGCCGCGACCTCTCGACCGGCGACGCGGATCGCGACCGCACGATCGCCGCGCACCGACACGCTGGCGGTGCGGCCCGACACCGCGACGTCGACTTGCGCGCCGCGGAAGGCCACCGTGAAGCGATAGTCGGGCAGGCCTGGTATCTCCACCGGATCGAAGCACAAAGTGTCGCCATCGACGCACATGCCGGCGAAGCCCATCGCCAGTGTTGTCCAGCTCCCCGCCAGCGCCGCCATGTGCAGGCCGTGATCGGCATTGCCGAACAGGTCGTTGAGGTCGGTTAGCGCCGCGACGCGCCAGTAATGCGCGGCCCGCACGCCATCGCCGGCACGCGCCGCCGCGGTCGCGAACGCGCTCGCCGACAAGGTCGAATCATGGACAGTGGTGGCTTCATAGGTGTCGAGCATCCGCCGTCGCATCGCCGGATCGAACGCATCCGGCATCAGCGCCAGAGCGAGCACCGCGTCGGCCTGTTTCGAAACACGATGACGGTAGATGATCAGCGGATGGAAGTGCAGCAGTAGCGGATAGGCTGCATCCGGCGTCGCATCGAACGGCCAGGGCTCGAGCTGGAAATAGCTGTCGTCCTGCGCATAAACCTGTCGCTCGTCATCGAACGGCAGCAGCATCTCGTCGGCGGCGCGGACCATGGCTGCGGCCTCCGCATCGTCGATCAGCGACGCTGCCAGGCCTTCGCGCGCCGCGAACCGCAAATGCCGCGCGGCCATCATGTTGGTGTAGAGGTTGTTGTTGACGATCGCCGAATATTCGTCGGGCCCGGTCACGCGATTGATGACGAAAGCGCCGCCGCGCGACGCATCGTGAAAGCCGATCGCCAGCCAGATGCGCGCCGTCTCGACCAGCATCCCCGCGCCGCCCGCATCGAGCAGCGAGCGGTCGCCGGTCGCCGCCAGATAGGTTTCCAGCGCATAAGCGATGTCGGCGTTGATGTGATATTGCGCGGAGCCGGCAGGGAAATAGGACGAGCATTCGTGCCCGCCGATCGTCCGCCACGGATAGAGCGCGCCCCGTTCGTGTCCCATCGCCCTCGCATTGTCGCGCGCGGCGGCAAGCTTGGAGATTCGCCATGCGAGCATCGCCCGGGCGATTTCCGGCCAGGTGAAGGCGAAGACCGGCATGACGTAGAGATCGGCATCCCAGAAGACATGGCCTTCGTAACCTTCGCCGGTCTGCCCCTTGGCGCCGATCGAAGTCTTGCCGTCGCGGCCGACCGCTACCGCCAGCTCGGCCAAGGCGAAACGGATGGCGAGTTCGGCCTTGGGCTGGCCCGGCATGGCGACGTCGCTCGCTGCCCAGAAATCCGCGAACCAGGCAACCTGGTCTGCCAGCAGGGCGTCATAGCCTCGCTCGACCGCAGCACGCAGTAGGGCGGTGATCGCCTCGACGCCCTGCCCGTCGGTAGCCGCGTGATAGCCGGAGGCGAAATCGACCTGTACCCGACCATCGACGGTCCGGCGGCCGATTTCGCGCATCGCGCAGGTCACGACGAATCCGCTCGTGCGCAGACGATCGCTGCGCATGGAGGTACCGGGCTCGCCATGGGCCTGCGGGTCGATCCAAGGGCTGGTCGCCATGACCGGCGCGACGCGCGGGTCGTACACGCCATCGTTCGCTGCAACGGCGGCGCGGTCCCCGCTCCCCGGCGGCGGCGTCACGAGGGGCGAGACCGTCAGATCGGCGCCATCGGCGAAGCTGACCCGCGTCAGCACCAATGCGGTGTCGGCCATCGAGACGAATTGCTCGATCTCGATATCGGCCGATCCTGCAGCGAAGCTCTCCGTCCGCACGCCCCGGGCAAGGTCGAGCTCGACGCTCGCCGGCGCGCCGACGGGCGCGCCGCCGGCCAGGATCGCGGGTCGTGTGGCATCGGCGACCGCCAAGCGCAGATCGCTTTCGCGGGCATAGCCATGCGCCGCCTCGTGATAAGCGATCGGCACGCGTTCATAGACGCCGTTCAGATAGACTTTGGGCGCTTCCGCCGCCTCACCCGGGCCGCGAATGCCGATAAAACCGTTGCCGATCGAAAACAGCGCGGGAACATGGTCCAAGCGGGCGGAATCGCCCTCCGCGACGAGGCGCCACGCATCGCGCGCAAATCGCACGTCAGCAAAAGACGCTTCGGGTAATGACCGCCCCACGCAATTCCTCTCCGATGCGGCGACCAATCGCCCGATTGCCAATGATATGCATTTCATAATAGGAGATGGTCAAGACAATAAGCCGGGCATCCCGGCAGGGGAAGCGCATGAACAGGACCCGGATGATCGTCGCACTGGCGTTGACCTATGCCGTGTTCGCGGTGCTGCTGAACAGCGTCGGCACCGTCATCCTGCAATCGATCGAATCGTTTCACGTTACCAAGGTGGCGGCGAGCTCGCTCGAGGGATTCAAGGATCTGTCGATCGCGGCGACCAGCTTCCTGCTGGCGGCGCAATTACCGCGCTTTGGGCTGCGGCGCGCGATGATCGCAGCGCTCGCGCTGGTGGCAATCGCCTGCCTGGCAATGCCGTTGCTGCCCGGTTTCTGGACCACACGCCTGCTGTTCCTCGCGGTCGGGGTGGCGTTCGGCGTCACCAAGGTGTCGGTCTACAGCTTCGTCGGGCTATTGACCAAGGATAGCGCGCGCCACGCTTCGTTGCTCAACGTGATCGAGGGCGTGTTCATGCTCGGCGTGCTCAGCGGCTATTGGATATTCGCCGCCTTCATCGACCCCGCCGATCCGAGCAGCCGGCAATGGCTGAACGTCTATTACGTCCTGGCCGCTGTTAGCCTGATCGCCTTGGTCCTGCTCGCCGTTACGCCCTATGACGAAAGCGCGGTCGACGAGCCCGCGGCGGCACCACACGGCGCGGGGCAGAAATTCGCCGAGATGGTCGCGCTCGCCTGGCGGCCACTGAGCCTCAGCTTCATCGCCGCGATCTTCTGCTACGTGCTGGTCGAACAGGGCATCGGGTCGTGGCTGCCGACCTTCAACCGCGAATTGCTCGGCCTCTCGGCGCCGATGAGCGTGCAGGCCGCCTCGATCTTCGCGGTGTGTCTGGCGGCTGGACGGCTGGGCGCCGGCGTCGTCGTGCGGCGCACCGGCTGGTTTCCGCTGGTGCTCGGGTGTCTGGTCGGAATGGCGGTGCTGATCGTCGCGGTGCTGCCGCTCGCCGCCGCGCATCATGGCCAGGTGACGAGATGGGCCGGCGCGCCGGTCGCGGCCTTCCTGTTCCCGGCGATCGGCTTGATGATGGCGCCGATCTATCCCGCGCTCAATTCGGCGATCCTGTCGTCGATGGCGCCGCGGGAACAGCCGGCCATGGTCGGGCTGATCGTGGTGTTCTCGGCGCTTGGCGGCACGACCGGATCGTTCGTGGTCGGGCATATCTTCGCGGTGTTCCAGGGAACGATCGCTTTCTACGTCCTGCTCGTCCCGATCGCCGCGCTGGCGGTGGCCTCGGCGTTGGTCCGGCGGAAAGCGGCGCGATAGGAGATATCTACCGCCTACCGTGAGAGACGTCCTTGCCGATCTCATCGCTCGGGGACATCGTTGGTATGATTGTATCCAATATCCAATCTAAATGGTTTCGGCCGCGCCGTGTCCGAAGACACGACGCGGCCGACGCCCCACCAATCAGAAGTTGAACCGCAGCCCGGCGTTGATCGTGAAGCTGCGCAGCCGCGAATCGTCGTCGATATTGCCGACCACGAAGCCCGAGACCCGGCTGTTATGGGCATTGGCGAGGATACCCGCCGAATAGCGCATCGCGCTCTTCCAGGTGTTGGTCTGGAGCGAGAAGGTCGTAACCGGCGTTCCGAACGCGAAGCTCGAACCGTCGTTGCGCGACCAATTCTCCATGCGGGCCGCGCTGATGAAGGGCTCGAACGTCGCTGTGGCTTCCGACCCGCCGCGATAGGACAGGCGCAAGCCGGCCTGACCGATCTGGGTCGTGTCGCTACCCGGGGTCCACACGCTGAAGGCGTCGACAACGAGCGGATCGATCTTCGTGTCGCCATAATTGTACTGGGCGAACGGCGTCGCGGCGAAGCCGGTCTTGCCGCCGAACCGGTACGAGGCGCGGACCGATCCCGCCGTCGCGTCGCCGCGCAGGCGCTTCGTGCCGACCGTGCCGAACAGCGACGGCATGGCGACCGTATAGTGGCGCCATTCCTTGCGAACATTGCCTTCGAGTTCGAACGCGCCGTTGCCGACCACCGCATAGCCGCCGATGAACGGCGTCTCGACCTTGATCCGCTCGCCACCCGCGAGCGGAGCCGAGGCACCGTACCAGCCGCCCATCACGCCGACATTGACCTTCCAGCCGCCGCCGATGCCGCCGAACGAAACGTCCGCGCCGATCTGGGCCGCATGCTGGCTGGTGCGGAAGCGTGAAGTCGAGGTGTAGAGCATGCCGCCGCCCGACAGGGACGAGGTGATCGTCTGCTTGCTGTGGCCGCCGCTGCCGCGCATCCACAGGCTGAACCGCGTACCGCCGACATCGGTTCGGTTGGTGACGAACGGACTGATCGGATCGTCGAGCAGGCCCGACGCCGATTCGGCCATGTAGCTGAGGTTGCCGAGCCCGGCGGCGGTCGGATTGACCGCCTGGATCAGCCCGAACTGATGAACGTTCGACGGGTTCTGCCCGAAGCTGTCGAGGATGAAGCCGGTCGTCGGGAATACGGTGCTGGAGGTGAAGGCGCTGGCAGGTGCTGCCCCGGCCACCGTGACCACCGGCAGGAAGCCGCCCGCCACGAACGACCGCGTACCGACCAGGTTCATCGTCACGTTGGTGTTGCCGGTCGCCGAGCCGCCGATGTTCAGGCGGTCGGCCGTGGCGGTATTGGTGCTGTAATCGGCCCAGAACTGGCCACCGCCCGAATAATTGCCGCCGACCGTGACGACGTTGCTGGTCAGGTTGTTACGGGCATTGATGATGCCGGTATTGGCCATCGATCCGACCGTGGTGAACGTCCCCGCCCCGGCAAAGGTGACGCGGCCGGCATTCTGCGTATTGCCCAGGATCGTCAGCGTGCCGCCGGCGCCCAGGTTGACGTTGCCGCCGTTTGCCAGGTTCCCCGAATAGCTCGACGAGCCGGATCCCAGGTTCGCGATCCCGGTCGGGGCGTTGATCCAGTTCGAGGTGGCGACGGTCGTGCCGAAGACGTTGACCGCGCCGTTCAGCGTACCGCTGTTGAACAAGGTCGACGGCGTGTTGTTCACGCCGATCAGCACGGCATTGGTGCCGCCGGAGATCGTCCCCGAATTGCTGATATTGGCGCTTCCGGTGCCGGTCGCCACCAGCCTGACACCATCGATCGCACCCGCGACGAGGCCGGCATTGTTGACCACTAGCGGTCCGTCGACGGTGCTGAGGTCGATGCCGTAATCGGGATCGATCACGCCGGTTCCGGTTACGTTGACGGTGATGCCGCCCGTGGTGGACGTGCCATAGACGCCGGCATAACCGGGCGTGCCTGCGGTGATCTCACCCGCGACCGTGACGGTGGTCATACCGGTCGACAGGCCGCTGTCGGTATAGATGCCGGCACCATTGGTCGCATTGATCGTGCCGCCCACCCCGAGCGATACGTCGATCGTCCCGGCATTCGCCGCCGGATTGAAGTTGACCGCCGCGATCCCGTTGCCGTCGGTGCCGGTGATGTCGCCCAATGCGTTGACCGAGATGCCGCCGGTGCCGTTCGATTGGGCGATGACGCCCGTCGTACCCGAGGCGTTGCCGACGGTCACATTGACGGTGCCTGCAGCACCCGCGGAGACCTGCTCAGCGAGGATCGCCGCGGCGCCAGTCGAAGACACGTTGGCGGCGTTCACGTTCAGATTGCCGCCCAGGGTTATCCCGACGATGCCGTAGCCGGTAGTGCCGGTAACGGGTCCGACTGCGGTCACGTTGACGTTGCCGGTACCATGATTCTCCGCATCGATGCCGAAGACGCCGTTGACGGCAGCGTTGGTGGTGACGTCAACATTTCCCGTCGACGCGCCGACCAGCGCGGCAACGATGCCGGCATTGCCGGCATTGACGTCGCCGTTGGTCACCACCGCGATATTGCCGGTCGCCGAAACCCCGATCACGTCGATACCGTTCTGATCGGTCGAGGTGACCGCGCCGGTGGTGACATTGATATCGCCGCCCGCGACCGTGTCGCGGACCAGGATGCCAGCGCCGCCGGTGGCAGTGGTCGCCCCCGTATTGTTCACCGTGACCGTGCCCGATCCGTTGTTCTGGATGTAGGCGCCGTTACCCGCGAGACCATGGAAGCCGCCGGTGCCGGTGACCAGGATATTGCCTGCGCCGCCGGTGCCGCCGACCACACTCAGACCGCTGGTCGCGCCGGTTACGGCGTCGGCGACGTTGACCGTCACCGCGTCGTTGCCGTTCGCGAGAATGCCTTCGGCGGCGGTGCCAGTCACCAAACCAGTGGTGGTCACGCCGACCGTGCCGGTGCCGGAATTGATCGCGATGATGCCGGTCGTGCCCGATACGTTGCCGCCGGTCAGGTCGATATTGCCTGCACCCGCGGCGTTCACCTGCTGCCCTATGATGGCAACATTACCGGTCGAGGTGACGTCGCCCGCATTGACCGTGATATTCCCACCCTGGGTCAATGCGAAGATGCCGTTGCCGGTGGTCGCAGTGACCGGTCCGACGGTCGTCACACCGACATTGCCGGCCCCGAAATTCTCCGCATCCACGCCGAACCGGCCGTTGGTCGCGCCGTTCGCCGTCACGTCGACATTGCCGGAACCACCAGCGTTGAGGATCGCGCCGACAATAGCGGCGTTGCCCGCATCGATATCGCCGTTGGCGACGATCGCGACGTTGGCGGTATTCGACGCGCTGCGAGCGTCGATACCGTTCATGCCAGCCGTCAGCGCGGTCACCGCGCCGGTGGTGACGTTGATGTCGCCGCCAGCCGCCGTGTCGCGCACGACAATACCATTCCCGCCGGTCGAGCTGTTGGCCGCGGAGATGTCGAAGGTGACGGTGCCCGAACCGTTATTCTGGATGTTGGCCGCGTCACCGCTGCCGCCGAAGAACGCGCCGGTGCCGGTGACCAGGATGTTGCCGGCACCGCCAGTGCCACCGACCAGCGTCAGGCCGTTGGTCGCACCCGTGACCGCGTCGGCGACGGTCACCGTCACCGCGCCGCCGCCGGTGGCAAGGATACCCTCGGCCGCCGTACCGGTGACCGTGCCATTCGCGGTCACCCCCACCGCGCCGGTGCCGAGGTTCGTGGCGACGATACCCGTCGTGCCCGACACGTTGCCGGCGGTCACGTCGACATTGCCCGCACCCGCTGCATTGAGCTGCTGGGCGATGATCGCTGTGTTGCCGGTCGAGGTGACGTCGCCCGCATTTACCGTGACGTTGCCGCCATTGGCCGACGCGAAGACACCGTTTCCGGTGGTGACGCTGACCGGGCCGACGGTAGTGACACTGGTGGTGCCGGTGCCGAAATTCTCGGCATCCACCCCGAACCGCCCATTGATCGCGCCGTTCGCCGTTACATCGACATTGCCCGTGCCAGCGGCATTGAGGACCGCGCCGACAATGGCGGCATTGCCCGCGTTGATATCGCCATTGGCGACGATCGTGACGTTGGCTGCATTCGACGAGCTCCGCGCGTCGATACCGTTCATGCCGGCCGCCAACGCAGTCACCGCGCCGGTCGTGACGTTGATGTCGCCGCCAGCTGCCGTGTCGCGTACTATGATGCCGTTGCCCGAGGTCGAGCCGCTCGCGCCGGAGATGTTGACGGTGACTGTGCCGGCGCCGTTGTTCTGGATGTTGGCGGCGTCGCCGCTGCCGCCGAAGAACCCGGTCCCCGTGACCGAGATGTTGCCGGCGCCGCCGCTGCCGCCGACCAGAAGCAGACCGTTGGTAGCACCGGTGACGGTATTCGCGGCGGAGATGGTCACCGCGTCGCCACCCCTCGCGTAAATGCCTTCGGCGGCGATTCCGGTGACCGTTCCGCTGGTGGTAACGGTCACCGTCCCAATGCCGGAATTGACCGCATAAATGCCTCGTGAGCCCGACACATTTCCTGCGGTCACATCGATCGAACCCGCCCCAAGGCTGATCTGCTGCGCGCGGATCCCGAATCCTCCGCTTGCAAACACGTCGCCTGCGTTGACCGAAACATTACCGCCGTTGGTTTGAGCGTAGATGCCGCTGCCGGTGGTCGCGTTGACCGTCCCGACGGTCGTGACATTGGTGTTGCCCGCGCCGAAATTCTCGGCATCCACGCCGAACGCCGCGTTGATCGCACCATTCGCGGTGACATCGATATTGCCCGTCGCCGCTACGGGGAAGATCGCAGCCACCATGCCGGCATTGCCCGCATTGATGTCGCCATTGGCGACTTCGGTCACATTGGCGGTCAGCGACTGGGACCGGACATCGATGCCGTTCATGCCTGCCGCCAGCGCACTCACCGCGCCGGTGGTGACGCTGATATCGCCGCCTGCCGCCGTATCGCGCACGACGATGCCATTGCCGCCGGTCGAGCCGCTCGCGCCGGAAATGTTGACGGTGACCGTGCCGGCGCCGTTGTTCTGGATGTTGGCGGCATCGCCGCTGCCGCCGAAGAAGCCGGTGCCAGTGACCAGGATGTTGCCGGTGCCCCCGCTGCCGCCAACCAGGCTCAAGCCGCGCGTCGCGCCCGTCACCGTATCGGCCGCCGTCACCGTAACCGCGCCGTTACCGGTCGCGAGAATGCCCTCTGCCGACGTGCCGGTCACCGTGCCATTCGCGGTGACGCCCACTGTGCCGGTGCCAAGGTTCGCCGCGACGATGCCGGTTGTGCCGGAGACGTTGCCACCGGTTACGTCGACATTGCCGGCGCCGGCAGCATTGAGCTGCTGCGCGATGATCGCGACATCACCGGTCGAGGTGACGTCGCCGGAATTCACCGTGACGTTGCCGCCGCGGCTGGAAGCGTAGACGCCATTGCCAGTCGTGACGTTGACCGGGCCGACGGTGGTGACGCTGGTCGAACCGGTGCCGAAATTCTCGGCATCGACGCCGAACCGCGCGTTGATCGCGCCGTTCGCGGTCACGTCGACATTGCCGGTCGCGGCACCCGGGAAGATCGCGCCGACGATGCCGGCGTTCCCCGCGTTGACGTCGCCATTGGCGACGATCGTAACGTTGGCGGCGTTCGACTGGCTCAGCACCTCGATGCCATCCATGCCAGCCGTCAGCGCGGTCACTGCGCCGGTCGTGACGTTGATGTCGCCGCCGGCCGCGGTGTCGCGCACGACGATGCCGTTGCCGCCGGTCGAGCCACTCGCGCCGGAGACGTTGAAGGTGACCGTGCCCGAGCCGTTATTCTGGATGTTGGCGCCGTCGCCGGTGCCGCCGAAGAAGCCCCCGGTACCGGTCACCGAAATGTTGCCAGTGCCGCCGGTCCCGCCAACCAGGCTCAGGCCGTTGGTCGCGCCGGTCACGGTGTCGGCGACGCTGATCGTCACCGCATCGTTGCCGGTGGCCTTGATACCCTCGGCGGCCGTGCCGGTCACCGTGCCGTTGGCCGTGACGCTGACCGTTCCCGTGCCGAAGTTGTGCGCATCGATACCCGTCGTGCCCGAGACGTTACCCGCGGTGACATCGACATTGCCCGCGCCCGCGACCTTGGTCTGCTGCGCGATGATCGCGGTGTTGCCGGTCGAGGTAACGTCGCCGGCATTCACCGTGACGTTGCCGCCGGTGGCCAGCGCGAAGATGCCGTTGCCGGTCGTCACGTTGACGGGACCGACGGTCGTGACGCTAGTCGTGCCGGTGCCGAAATTCTCGGCATCGACACCGAACCGCGCGGTCATCGCGCCATTTGCGGTGACATCGATGTTACCGGTCGCCGCCGCCGGGAAGATCGCTGCCACCATGCCGGCATTGCCGGCATTGATATCGCCATTGGCGACTTCGGTGATGTTCGCCGTCAACGACTGGCTCTGCGCGTCAATCGCATTCTTGCCGGCGGTCAGCGCAGTGACCGCGCCGGTGGTTACGCTGATGTCGCCGCCTGCGGCAGTGTCACGGACGATGATGCCGTTGCCGCCGGTCGAGCCACTCGCGCCGGAGACGTTGAAGGTGACCGTGCCCGAGCCGTTATTCTGGATGTTGGCGCCGTCGCCGGTGCCGCCGAAGAAGCCCCCGGTACCGGTCACCGAAATGTTGCCAGTGCCGCCGGTCCCGCCAACCAGGCTCAGGCCGTTGGTCGCGCCGGTCACGGTGTCAGCGACCGAGATCGTCACCGCGCCGTTGCCGGTGGCCTTGATGCCCTCTGCGGCCGTGCCGGTCACCGTGCCGTTGGCCGTGACGCTGACCGTTCCCGTGCCGAAATTGTGCGCATCGATGCCCGTCGTGCCCGAGACGTTGCCCGCGGTGACATCGACATTGCCCGCGCCCGCGACCTTGGTCTGCTGCGCGATGATCGCGGTGTTCCCGGTCGAGGTGACGTCGCCGGCATTCACCGTGACGTTGCCGCCGGTGGTCAGCGCGAAGATGCCGTTGCCGGTCGTCACGTTCACGGGGCCGACCGTTGTGACGCTCGTCGAGCCCGAACCGAAATTCTCGGCATCGACCCCGAATCGTGCGGTCATCGAACCGTTCGCGGTCACATCGATATTGCCGGTGCCGCCTGCGTTGAGGATCGCTGCCACCATGCCGGCATTGCCGGCATTGATGTCGCCGTTGGCGACCTCTGTAATGTTGGCGGTAGCCGACTGGCTCTGGACGTCGATGGCGTCCTTGCCGGCGGTCAGTGCGGTCACCGCGCCGGTCGTGACGCTGATATTGCCGCCTGTCGCGGTGTCACGCACGACGATACCTTCACCGCCGGTCGAGCCACTCGCGCCCGAGATGTTGACCGTGACCGTGCCCGAGCCGTTGTTCTGAATGTTGGCCGCGTCGCCGGTGCCACCGAAGAAGCCGCCGGTGCCGGTCACCGAGATGTTGCCCGCACCGCCGGTCCCGCCGACCAGGCTGAGGCCGCGCGTTGCGCCGGTCACAGTGTCGGCGACGCTGATCGTCACCGCATCGTTGCCGGTGGCCTTGATGCCCTCTGCGGCCGTGCCGGTCACCGTGCCATTGGCCGTGACGCTGACCGTTCCCGTGCCGAAATTGTGCGCATCGATGCCCGTAGTGCCCGAGACGTTGCCCGCGGTCACATCGACATTGCCCGCGCCCGCGACCTTGGTCTGCTGCGCGATGATCGCGGTGTTGCCGGTCGAGGTGACGTCGCCGGCATTCACCGTGACGTTGCCGCCAGTGGTCAACGCGAAGATGCCGTTGCCGGTCGTCACGTTGACGGGGCCGACCGTTGTGACGCTCGTCGAGCCCGAACCGAAATTCTCGGCATCGACCCCGAACCGCGCATTGATCGCGCCATTGGCAGTGACACCGATATTGCCCGAGCCGCCAGCATTGAGGATTGCGCCGACGATGCCGGCATTGCCGGCATTCACATCGCCATTGGCAACGATCGTGACGTTGCCGGTCAGTGACTGAGCTTGAACGTCGATGCCGTCCTTGCCAGCCGTCAGCGCAGTGACCGCTCCGGTGGTGACGCTGACATTGCCGCCCGCGGCGGTGTCGCGCACCACGATGCCTTCGCCACCGGTCGAGCCGCTGGCGCCCGAGATATTGACCGTGACCGAACCCGATCCGTTATTCTGGATATGCGCTGCATCACCCGAGCCGCCGAAAAAGCCGCCCGTGCCGGTAACCGAGATGTCGCCCGCGCCGCCGGTGCCGCCAACCAGATTGAGGCCGCGCGTCGCGCCGGTCACCGTATCGGCGACGTTTACCGTCACTGCGCCATTGCCGTTGGCGTTGATGCCCTCTGCAGAGGTGCCGGTCACTGTGCCGTTGGCGGTCACATTGATCGCCCCGGTGCCCGAATTGGTCGCCTCGATGCCGGTCGTGCCGGAAACGTTGCCCGCCGTGATGTCGACAATGCCCGCACCGGCCGCGTTGGTCTGACGTCCGACGATCGCGGTGTTGCCGGTGGACGTGACGTCACCGGCATTGACTGTGACATTGCCCCCCGTGGTCAGCGCGAAGATGCCGTTGCCATTGGTCACATTGACCGGCCCGACAGTAGTGACGCTGGTATTGCCCGAACCGAAATTCTCGGCATCCACCCCGAACCGCGCGTTGATCGCACCGTTAGCGGTCACGTCGACATTGCCGGTGCCGCCAGCATTGAGGATCGCGCCGACGATGCCGGCATTACCTGCATTCACATCGCCATTTGCGATGATCGTGACGTTGCCGGTCAGCGACTGGCTCTGCGCGTCGATGCCGTCCTTGCCGGCGGTCAGCGCAGTCACGGTACCGTTGGTGGTGATGTCGATGCCGGTGCTGGTGGCGACGTCGCGGACCGTGATGCCTTCGCCGCTCGCGGCAAAGATGTTGCCCGCCGTGATGCTGACCGAGCCGACGCCGCCATTCTGCACGGCGTCGAAAGCATTGCCGCTGCCGTTGTTGATGATGTCGCCGCCGGTATAGACGATCGGTCCGCCGAGCGCGGTGAGCGACAAGGCAGCCGTGCCGCCCGCGGTCGGCGTATTGCCGGCGTCGACGCTGATCGTACCGCCGTTATTGATCGTGATGCCGCCCGCCGCGGTATTGGTGACCGCGATGCCGTTGCCGCTCACCGTCGCGCCGCTGTTGACGTTGACGATGATCGGGGTCGCGATCGGCCCGGTATAATGGCGGTCGTTCGGCGGGTTGGTCGGATAGGTCGTGTCGGTCGTCGAGGTATCGGCACACGTTACCGTGACGCCGCCGACGACGCATTGCGCCCAGGCATGAGTTGGCGCGAGCAGACCTAAGCCGACGACAGTCGCCGCCGCTACCGTCGAGCGTAACGTCAACCGGCTCGCCTGCGAGCGCAGGCTTCTGCGGCGTGAAGCTATCGAGGATGACACTTTGGAGTCGAAAGGAAGACGGCCAGACGAATACGGCGTGCGTGTCATGTTATTCCCCTCTGTTACGCGGACTCAGCGCGCGGCCCGAAGGCCGCACGACTTAATTAAATCGTCCGTCAATTGCGGTCTGATACTTCAATGTTAGATGAGACTATTGGTTAAATGCGACGCTTTGGGTACTTATCTTGCCCGGCGACTCTCACGTGATTATCACCGAAATCACCGGATAAGATGTTGATTTTTCCGGGAATGCGCACCGTCTGCGAGCGGATCGGTCGCGACCCGCCCGACAGATCACGCGACGGCGATCGCGGCGCGGTGCGCAATTGCAAAAAACTGATAGCGGGAATCGAATACGGCGGTCGCGGCGCGTATCACCCGCCGCGCCGATCAGCCGTGCTTCGCCACGATTGCGGTGGCGCGATCATCGGATCGAGCGCGCCGCCCGATCAGGACTTCAAGGTCACTTCCTGATGCTCGCCCCGCCTGACGATCTCCAGGTCGATCGACGTAGCGGTGGGGTCGAGAGCGCGTCCGAGTTCGGAGGCCCCCGAGATCGGCGACTCGTCTGCGGTCAGCACGACGTCGCCCGCCCTAAGGCCGGCGGTATCGGCGGGCGATCCGGGCTTGACCATCACCACCACCGCACCGCGCTGACGATCGGCACCCAGCCGCTTGGCCAGCACAGGCCCCAAATCCTCGGCCACGATCCCGAACGGTGCCGCCGGTGGCGCGCCGCTGCGCAACATCTCGCTGACGATCCGCGCGGCGACATCGCCGGGAACCAGCACGCCGAGATCGCCGGCGCTCTTGTCATCGGGGAAAGCGGACAGGCCAAGCACACGGCCGTCGCTTCCGATGAACGGTACGCCTTCGACGTTGCCGGTAATGCTCGGGCTGATCGACACCGACGATCGCATAGTCTCCCCGCTCGCGGCGAAATCCTGCATGACCAACCCCGTCTGCACCGCGCATCCGCTCCCGGCAGGCGAAGTCAGGCTGAATCCCCATTGGCCGGTCCGAGGCAAGTCGGTGTCGGCGAATTGCAGCGCCGCGAAGTTCCGCCCGTCGACCTTGGCCAACGCGAGCCCCGACAACGGGTCGCTCGCCACCATCTTGGCGTCCAGCGCGCGGCCGTCATTGAACTGGACCGGCAGCGTGTCGCGGCCGGCCAGCATCCGCCCGCTGGTGACGATATAGCCGTCGGACGAAACGACGATGCCGGCGAGTCCGCGCGATGCCAGCAGGTCCGGTTTGGCAGTCGAGGCGGGCGGTACGCCAAGCCCGATCCTGACCACTGCCGGACAGGCCGCATCGACCAGATCGGGGAGCATTTCCGAGGGAGCGGCGCGATTGGTGACGCGCTGGATCGGCGCGACGACGTGGCGCTCGACCGTCGCCACTGGCCGCCAGAGCTGGGCACCGGTCACTACCCCGACCACGATCAGCACGAGCACGATGGCGGCCGTGATCGCCAGTTTCCTGAACGACATTGCGGGCGGAGTCGCACTCATTCGCCGAACAACTCGCGCTGCGCCTTTTCGATCTCATCGGTATAGCGCCGCCGCACATAGCGTTCGCTGACCACGCCGAGCACCGTGCCGTCAGCCTCGGTGACGACGAATTCATCGGCCTCGCGCTCCTCAAAGGCACGCATGATTTCCGCCGCATCTTGGTCGGGCGACAGCGTAAAGTCGGTCAGGATGGCTACTTCGGTCACCGGCGCATCCTCGGCTAGGCTGGGCGCGTGCGCCGCGACGGTCGGGACCAACCCGGCATAGGCGCCTGTCGGGCCTAGGGCCACGACCTGGGTGATCGACCCCAACGGGAAACGGCGGCGGAACTCGGCGATCGTCGTGCTTCCCTCGATCTCGGGAATGCCGCGCCGCATCATCCGGCCCGCAGTCAGCGACTTGATCCAGCCGACATCGCGCGCGCTGCGGATCGTCTCGCCACGCGTGTGCAGGCGCCAGGTCGAGAAGGAAAAGCCGAACGTCTCGCGCACCAGGGTACTGGCGCAAAGCGAGGCGGTGATCGTGACCGCGGTGAGCGCGAAATCGTGGGTCGATTCGAGCACCAGGAGGGACATGGTCATCGGACCGCCGACCACGGCGACCGCCATCGCCGCCATGCCCACCAACGCCGCGTCGTTCGCGCTGACATGCGCGGCTCCCGGAATCAGATTGACCAGCCCCGCGAACAGCTGACCGACCAGCGACCCGAGGAACAACGACGCGAAGAACAAACCCCCGCGAAACCCGAACCCCAAGGAGATCGCCGACGCCGCGACCTTGAGCACGAAGATGGTCGCGAGGAAGGCAAGGCCGACCTTCATCGTCAGATCGAGATGCAGGGCGCCATGGCCGGCCGACAAAGCCTGCGGCGACAACGCGGCGATCGGGATCAGCAACAATCCGCCGAACACCGGCCGGTAAATGTCGGGGATGGGTAACCGCCGCGTTCCGATCTCGACTAAAGTGACCGCGCGCATCAATACGATCCCGACGACCGCGCAAACCAGCCCCAGCGACGCGAACAGGAAATAGTCCCAGGTGCCGATTGCCTCCGCGGCCGGCAGCACGATCAGGTAGGCCGGGACGCCAGAAATCCGCATCGTCACCACTGCGGCCAGCGCGGCCACCGCGACCGGCGCGATCGCGGCGGGCGTATAAGCGCCGAGCACGATCTCGAAAGCGTAAAAGGCACCGGTCAGCGGCGCCCCGAACGCCGCGCCCACTGCGGCGCCGGCCCCTGCCCCGACCAGCACCCGAAGATCGGCGCGGCGCAACCGGAGCCATTGCCCGACGACCGACGCGACCCCGCCGCCCATCTGGGCATAAGCCGCCTCGAGTCCGACCGACGCGCCCATGCCGTTCGACAACAAGGTCTGGGCGGCGACGGTCAGGCTGTCGCGCATAGGAATGACGCCGCCATGCAGCGCGTTGGCCTCGACCACGTCGACCGGGGCACGGCCCCGACGCAACAGGCGGCCGAGCCCCGCCAGCAGCAATCCGCCGAACGGCAGGGCGAGCAATCGAAGCGGTTCGATCGCCGTTTGCGCGCTCAACCGCTCGTCGCCCGAAACGCCATAGAAGAGCGACTGCATGAAATGCGCGATCCCGCTCTGGACCAGTGTCAGCAAGCCCGCCGACAAACCGATGCCGAGCGCGAGCACGATCAGCGCCGCTTCGCTGGTACGGAAGCGACGGCGCAATCCGATCAGCAGACCCGCGGGTCGAAAAGCGGGGAGCGACGCCATCGCGATCCGCCTAGTCGCCTAAGCCAGGGATGTCACCCGCCACGCCAGGGGCAAGCTCAGTCCGAGCGCCGTTCGCCAAGCCGCGGCGCGGGGCGGCCGAGAGCGAGGTCTGCGTCGGAGAAGCGAATCGGCGTCCTGAGGCCATCGAGGCGTTCGCCCGGCACCACCATCCCGCGCGACCGGACCTGGGGATCGTTGAGCGCCTGTTCGACCGTGTTGATCGGCCCTACCGGCACGCCGACCGCTTCCAGCTTGGCCAGCAGATCGTCGCGCTCGAACCGGCGCGTGGCCGCCTCGATCGCCGCGAACAAGGGCGCGCGATGCTCGATCCGCCCGGCATTGGTCGCCCAGCGCTCTTCGGGTTCGATCCCCACCACGCCGCAGAAGCGCTGGAACTGCCCATCGTTGCCGACCGCCAGGATGAACCAGCCGTCGCTGGTCGGGAAAACCGCGTAGGGCGAGACGTTGAGGTGCGCGTTGCCGACGCGCGGCGGCGTGACGCCGCTAGCGAAGTAATTCGCCGCCTGGTTGGCGAGGACGCCGGTCATCGTGTCGAGCAGCGCCATGTCAATATGCTGGCCGCGTCCGGTCTTTTCGCGCTGGATCAGCGCCGCCTGGATGCCGATCACCGAATAGAGGCCGGTGGCGATATCGGCCATCGCCACGCCGATCTTCTGCGGCGCGCCATCGGGATCGCCGGTCAGGTCCATCATCCCGCTCATCCCCTGGATGATGAAATCATAGCCGGGCCGCGGCGCATAGGGCCCATCCTGGCCGAAGCCCGTGATCGAGCAATAGATCAGCCGGGGGTTGATCGCCGACAGGCTGGCATAATCGAGCCCGTATTTGACGAGACCGCCGACCTTGAAATTCTCGATCAGGACATCGCTTTCGGCGGCGAGTCGGCGCACCTCAGCCTGACCTTCGATCGTGGTGAAGTCGATCACCACCGACGACTTTCCGCGATTGCACGAATGATAATAAGCGGCGTCGCGCGTGCCGTCGGGATTGGTGATGAACGGCGGGCCCCAGGTCCGCGTATCGTCGCCCGCCGGGCTTTCGACCTTGATTACCTCGGCGCCGAGATCGGCCAGCACCTGGCCCGCCCAGGGTCCCGCGAGGATACGAGCGAGTTCGAGCACCTTGAGGCCGGCGAGCGGGGCGGGTTTGGTCATTCGGCCTCCTTGCCGCCTGATCGCGGCGATGTCACTGCCATCCCGCCGGCTGACGTTTGCATGATGACGAGCCTCTAGCGCCGACGCTCCGATACATCGAGCGACGCCGCCATTGCCATTCGACGGCCGCCCTCCGAAGAAGCGGCATGCCGAGCACCGTCCAGTCCGCCTTCAACAGCATACGCCAGAATCGCGTCGACACCGCCCTGACCGGGTTGCTGGTCCTGCAGGGCGTGACCTTGTTCGCCGTCATCCCGTTCGGCGCGCGGTCGACCGGCGGGCGGATCCTGCTCGATCTCTGCCATTTCTCGTTCGCCGCCATCAGCGTCGCCGCGCTCACACGGCACCGAATCGCCCAGGGCCTGGTGATCGCGGCATTGGCGCTTCTGGCGATGGGGCCTTCGGTGTCGCAGCGGCTCGGCGCGGACCTGCATCTCGACGTCGCGGTGCAGCACGAGCTGGTCGCGCTGATCGCGTTCGCGTTCAACGCCGCCATCACCGCCCTGGTCGCTCGCCACGTCTTTTCCTCGGTTCGCGTGACCGTCCACCGCGTGCGCGGCGCGATCCTGCTCTACCTCAACGTCGCCGCCTTGTTCGGAATAGCCTATACAGCGCTCCAGCAACTGGTGCCCGACGCGTTCCACATCGTGCTACACTCCGGGGAGGCGTCCACTGCAGCCTTCACCTATTTCAGCCTGACCACGATCACGACGGTCGGCTACGGCGACATTACCCCGCTCCACCCCTTGGCGCGCAGCCTTGCGACGCTCGAAGCGGTGTTCGGCCAGCTCTTCCCCGCGACGCTGCTCGCTCGCCTCGTCGCGCTGCATCTGGCGCACGAACGGCAGCCGCCGAGCCGGCCGATCGAGACGGACGCCGGCCAACCCTGACGTCGTCGGACAGCCGAAACAACGGGAGATCAGCTTTTCAACAGCTTGACCGCCGCGTCGAGCCGATCGGCATAGCGATTGAGCGCCGCCGCGGTCTTCGCGACATAGGCCTTGGCATCGTCGAAATGGCGCTGCTCGATTCCTTCGCGAATGCCCGGCAGCGTCTTGGCGCCGTAACCGGTCAGCGTGCCGGGCGCGTAGATCAGGTTACGATACCAGGGCCGCCCAGGCAGGCCGTCCTTGTCGAGCAGTAATTGATCCACGCCCTTGAGCACTGCCATTGCCTTGGCCACCTTGTCGGGCGAGGCACGATCGAACGCGGCATCAACGGCGCGCGACGAGCGGGTCAAATGATCCGACGCATCCTCCAGCGCGAGCATGTCGATCAGCGGAGTCACGCCTTTCTCCTCCGGAGCGGCGGTCGGATCGACCGGGTTGGAGGTCAGTTTGAACACATCGTCGCGATCGAGGTCCTTGAGCGCGCGGTCCTGCTCGCGCTGGTCGGCAGCAAGCTTCTTCACTTCGCCGACATAGCGCGCGACGGTCGAGGCCATGTCGCCATAGAGCACCGGCACGCGAGGCGCCGCGGCCGCGCGGAGCACCATCCGCCCGACGAACTTGGACAGGGTCGCGCCATAGACCAGCCCGGGATCGTCGAAATTGGTGACGTGGTAATAGGTGTCGTACGCCGAGTGATACGAGCCGCCGCCCGCGCCTTCTCCGCCGAAGCCGAGATTGACCGACGGGATGCCGAGATGCGCGATGAACGCGCTATAGTCCGAGCCCGAACCGAGCGCCCCGATCGGCAAGTCGCCGCCCGCCTTGGCCGCCTCGAGCGCGCCTGACCCGGCGTCGCGCCCGCTGCCCGCATAGGCGCCGGCGCGGATGCTTGCGCGCAGCCGGTCATAGACGCTGACCCCGGTCTGCGGATCGGGAACGTCGCGCGCGATCGAATTGACGAAATGCTGGAGCGTGTGGCTCCCCTCGGCTCCCAGGAAGCCGCGCGATGTGTCGTCGGTGTTGATGTAGAGCACCGCCTTGGCCTGGAGCTCGTCGGCATGCGTCTCGGCCCATTCGGTCGAGCCGAGCAGGCCGGGCTCCTCGCCGTCCCAGCTGGCGTAAACGAGCGTGCGGTCGGGCCGCCATCCGCTCTTGGCCAGCACGCCCAGCGCCTTGGCCTCGGACATCAACGCGACCTGGCCCGACAGCGGATCGTCGGCGCCGAACACCCAGCCGTCGCGATGGTTGCCGCGCACGATCCATTCGTCGGGGCGCGTGCTGCCCTTCATCACCGCGATGACATCGTACAGCGTCTTCAATGACCAGTCCGACTTGACCGCCAGATGCACCTTGACCGCATCCGACCCGCCCCAATGATAGGGGATCGGCAACCCGCCGCGATCCCTGCCCGTGACCACCGGACCGTCGAGCCCGCCGAGGATCTTGACCGCGTCGCCATAGGATATCGGCAGCGCCGGGATCTTGAGGATCGTCTTGGCCTCGGCGCGGGTCAGGCGTTTGGCATTGTCGGTCGCGCCGACGCCCGGCGTGAGCGGATCGCCCGGATAGGTGGTCATGTCCATGACCGACCCGCGCTGGACGCCGCCTTCCGGCCGCGCCCCACCCTTGGGGTAGACGTCGCCGCGGGCATAGCCGTCGTCACCCGGATCCGAATAGATCAGGCAGCCGACCGCGCCATGCTCCTGCGCCAGTTTCGGCTTCAGCCCGCGCCAGCCGCCGCCATAGCGCGCGATGACGATCTTGCCCTTGACGCTGATCCCGCGGCGCGCGAGCGAGTCATAATCGTCGGGCATGCCGTAATTGACGTAGACCACTGGCGCGGTGACGTCGCCGTCGCCCTGATAGGCGACATAAGGCGGCAGCGCGCCGTCGAGCTTGTCGGGACCGAGCTGCGGCTCCTGCCCGCCCAGGGTGACGCGATCAGGCGACACAAGTTCGAGCGTGGTCGAGATCGGGGTGGGATAGAGAACCTTGAAGGTCTCGATATGCGCGTCCCAGCCCCATTGCTTGAACAGCGCCAACTCCATTTCGGCATTGGCCTTGTCGTGGGGGCTGCCGACATGATTGGGCGCCGAGGACATCTCCTTGAGCCAGGCGAGTTGATCGGCGCTGCTGATCTGGGCGTCGAACGCCTTTTCGGTCGTCGCGGTGCTGACCGTCTGGGCGCCGAGAGGCTGCGTCGCCACCAGCGCGATCGCCATGGCGGCCAGCGCCGATTTCGCACTCATCCGGACGCGACGCGCCTCCGACCGACCCCGATACTGGTCCTTCGCCATCGCGCGCCCCTTTGCTGCTGGATCAACCCCGTTTTGAAATCGCCCGTACCCTAGCGAACTCTTTGGATGAGGCCAGCCTTTACCGCGTCAGGTCCGATCCTTGACGGGCGCAGCGGTCGATCCGCGGATGACGAGCTCGGCCGGCACCACGATGGGCTCGGCGGAGACATGCTTGCCGGTGCGGTCGGCGATGATCAATTCGACCGCGCGCGACGTCACATCGGCGATATGCTGGACGACCGCCGTCAGTGGCGGATGGGTGAAGCGGACGATCGGCGTGTCGTCGAAACTGATCAGCGACAGGTCGCGCGGCACCGCCAAGCCGCGGTCGCGGCCGACTTCCAGGGCCGCCAGCGCCATCTGATCGTTGCTAGCGACGATCGCGGTCGGCGCCTGCGGCCGGTCGAGCAATTGCGCCGCGGCGGTCTTGCCCGACGCATAAGTGAAGTCCCCGGCGGCGAGCAGGCCGTCGGTCGACAAGCCCGCCGCCGCCATCGCCGCGCGCCAGCCGTCGACGCGCCAGCCACTCACTTCATAGTCCGGCGGACCGGCGATGAAGCCGATCCGGCGATGTCCCAGATCGATCAGATGCTCGGTCGCGAGCCGCGCCGCGCGCTCATCGTCCAATGTCAGCGCGAATCCCGGCCCCGGCCGCAGCGATCCGATTCGCGCAAAGCTGATCCCGTGCGCGACCAGCACGTCCGTGATCAGCGGATTTTCCGAATGCGGCGGGGTCAGGATGACGCCGTCGGGCTGCAGCGCCGCGATCGCCGCGAGCAATTCGCGCTCGATATGATCGCTATGCGTATCGATCAGTTCGACGATCAGGCGATAACCGTGCTGCGCGCAGGTCAGCATGCCGCCGAGCAGCATCTGGTCGACCCAGTCGCTGCCCTCGCGCGCCCGCCAACCCTCGACCGTACGCTCGCGATCGTTGAGCGCCAGGATCAGATAGGAGCGCGTCCCGGCCAACCGCTGCGCGGCGATCGACGGGACATAGCCCAGTTTGTCGATCGACCGCTGGACGCGCTCGATCATCTTGGGCCGGACATTGGGTTCCCTGTTGATGACCCGGCTGACGGTCTGCATCGACACCCCGGCATCAAGTGCGACGTGCTTGATCGTCACGCTCTGCCTGCGCCGCTTCATCGAACGCTCAGCGCCTGGCCGTGGCGGAAACGGCCGGACGCGATGCTCCTTGGCGCGGCATTTCGTCGGTCGGGTAGCAGCGACGCGGCATGAGCCCTGGGTAGCTTCATATTGAAGGAGCAGGAAGTGCCGAATTCGCGCGCCTCCAGCCCGAGCGGACGCGGCGGCGATCCGGCTCCCCTACCAACGCCGATCTCCCCGTTGCCGACTTTCGCCTGCGCGTACATGATGCCGGCGCAACGCATGTCCCGCATCCTCACCCAGCCAGTCGACCAGCGACGCGACACGACCGGCGGCGGGGCGGCCGGGCGGCGCTCGACCGCGTTCCTGCTGATCTACGCACTGGCCAATGCCGGCGGGGTGATCGGCTATCTGCCGCTCTTGACCTTGTTGCTGGCGATCAAGGTCGAAGCCTTGGCCGGCGAAGCGCGAGTCAGCTTGCTGACCGCGACCGTGATCGCCGGGGCGATTGCGGCGAGCACGTCCAACATCCTGTTCGGCTGGCTGAGCGACCGATCGATAGCGCGCGGCGGCGGCCGGCGGAGCTGGATGGCCGGCGGCCTGGTCGCGACCATCGCCGCTTATATCGCCATCGCGGTCGCGAGCAGTCCGGCTACGATCATCTGCACGATCGTGCTGTTCCAGATCGCGCTCAACGCGGTGCTGGCGCCGCTGGTCGCAGTGATGGCGGACGAGATCCCTGATTCGCAGAAAGGCACCACCGGTGGACTATTGTCGCTCGGCTATCCGGCGGCATCCGGCGTGCTCGCCTTGGTCGTCGGCATCCCCGCGCTGAGTGAAACGGGCCGGTTGATGATCGTCATCGCCATTGCCGCTCTCTGCCTGACGCCGCTGATCCTGAGCCGCGCGCGGCCGCTGCCGATCGTCGATCCGCCGCGCGCCGCTGTCGCGCTGCGCCGCCATGACCTGGCAGCGGCGTGGCTCGCGCGATTGCTATTCCAGGTCGCGGGGTGCGTGCTTCAGCTCTATCTGCTCTATTATTTCGAGAGCATCGTCCCCGATGTCCCGCGGGACGAACTGGCGGCGCGCGTCGGGAACCTGCTCACCCTGTCCTTCATCGCGCCCTTGCCGATCGCCTTGTTGTTCGGGAGGCTGTCCGACCGGCTCGACCGCCGCAAGCCGTTCCTGATCGCCGCGGTCGGCGTCACCGCGGTCGGTCTCGCCGGCATGGCGGCGGCGCATAGCTGGACCGCGGGAGCGCTCGGTTTCGCCTGCTACACGATCGGCTATAGCGTGTTCCTGCCGCTGCAGACGGCCTTTTCGATGCAATTGCTGCCGGACCCGCGGCATCGCGGGCGCGACCTCGGCCTATTCAACCTGACCAACACCCTGCCCTCGTTGCTCGGCCCGTTGCTGACCTGGTGGCTGGCATCGCCGCGAGATTTCGCCGCAGTGATGGCAATGCTGGCGATGCTGGTCCTATGCGCGGGGCTGACGATGCTCGGGGTGCGGGGGAGACGCTAAACTCGGAAGCGGCCGCTCTTTAGAAGCAGACCGCCGGCACCGAGTCTAGGCGAAGACCGCGTCGAGCCCTTGCGACTCCGGCCCCTCTTTCAGCCCGCGTAGCTCGACATAGACGGCAGTCGAGATCGCGCTGGTGAGCACGGTCTGCAACGTGGCACTGATCGCCCCTGCGATCGCGGTGAGCAAGGCGAGCCCCGAAAAATCGCCGCTGCGCGCACTTATCGCGATCCCGATTCCGCTCACCACGTTCGACAGCATGAACACTAACAGGAAGAAACCGAGTGTAATCAACAACACGGCGAAAACGCTCCAGCGTTCGCCCCTGGTGAGATCGGCGCTACGGCCGAGTGCCGCGAACACGCCGCTGCGCTCGACAACGACAAGCGGCGCGCTGACGTACCAGACCGTCGTCAGGATGATCGCCGGCACGACAAGAAGAAGGGCGGCGAAGACAAACGCGACGCCACTGACCAGCCCGAGCCCGATCAACGGCAACATGCGCTGGAATCCTGTCGCCAGACACTCGCCGAACCCTGTTTTCTCCCCGTGGCTCGCAGCCATCGTCGCGGTGATCAGCCCGCCTTGGGCAATCACGGTGAACAGCAGCGTTACGAGTACCCCTGCCAAGACAATCCACACGAAGGTTCCCGGCGACGTCTGCCCGGTACCAAGACTCGGCAACGCGCTCTGCTGGAAATAGGCCACCAGTCCGCGCGGCAAGCCGCTGAATAGGAACGCGATGCCCAACATCACGTACAGATTGCCGAAAATCGCCCCGAAAGCGGTGTTGAGAACGCGCCCGATCGACATGAAGCCCCCTTTATGTCCTGTCGCAGCCTGGCCGGCGCCCTGCGGGCTGTCCAGAACAACTTGGTCCAAAAGGGAAGTTTTAGCGGTTGCGCGCTTACCAGCATGGGGTAAGCAATGCGGGTTGGTAACGCAGGGGTAGCGTTTGGCCGGGGGAAATACGCAGGGTGCCGCGGCCGCCGCCGACCGCTTCACCGCGGCGCATGACGCGTTGCGGGCGGACCCGTCCGTCCAGTTCACGCTTGCCCCGCCGCCGCCGCCTCCCGCGCCGCCCGCCTGGCTCAAGGGGCTCGCCCATTTCCTCGAATGGCTGGGGCATGTGCTCGCCCCGATCGGCCGCTTCTTCGCCTGGCTGACCAGCTTCATGCCCGCCGCGCCTTATGCCCGTATCCTGTTATGGGGCGTAATCGGCATCGCGGCGCTGGCGCTGATCTGGTTGATCGTCGAACGGCTGCGCTACGGCCAATGGCGCATGCCTCGCCGCCGCTCGCGCGCCGCCAGCCCGGTCGCGATCGAAGCCGAGGAGGAATGGCAACCCGATGTCGCGCAAGGCCATGCCTGGCTGGAGGAAGCCGATGCGCTCGCCGCCAAGGGCCTGTTCGCCGAGGCCGTGCATCATCTGCTGTTCCGCTCGATCGAGGATATCGGCAAGCGGCGTCCCCAGTTGGTCCGCCCGGCCCTGACCAGCCGCGAAATCGCCGCCGCGACCGCCATTCCGACACGCGCGCGCGACCTGTTCGCCGCCATCGCCCGCCAGGTCGAGCGCAGCCTGTTCGGTGGCCGGCCGATTGAGGCGGATGACTGGCAGGCGGCGCGCGCCGCTTATGCCGATTTCGCGGTCCCCGGGGTGTGGAAGGCATGAGCGACCTCACCATCGGCCGCAGGCAGGAGGATAGCGGCGCGTTTCGCCTGCGCACGGTGATCCTGCTGCTCGCGGTGGGCATCATCGGCTTCGTCGCGTTGATGCTCGGCAATGCCTATGAGGCGCCGTCCGATTCGACCAATGGGGCGTCGGCGCATGCGCTGTCGAATGGCGCGACCGGCTATACCGGCATCGTCCGGCTGGCCCGCGCGATGGGCAAGGATACGCGCGTCATCCGCGACCAGTCGCAACTGGGCGCCAACGGCCTGTTGATCCTGACCCCGCCGCTGGGATCCACACCGCTCGGCGACGTGCTGTTGCGGCGGGACGATCTGCCGACCTTGGTCGTGCTGCCCAAATGGTCGACTATGCCGCAACTCCCGGCCGGCCGTCCCGGCTGGGTGATGCGCCTCGGCCTGATCGACAAGAAAGAGCCCGAAGGTGTGCTCGCGCCCGACCACAAGTTCACCGTCTCGCGGCTGACCAGCGGCGGGCGGCCGTTGCGCTCGACCGGCTGGATGTCGGAGGATTTCGGGTTCGAGGCGCCGCGTCCGCTGCAGACGATCAGCGGCGCCGACCTCAAGCCACTGCTGACTGACGAACATGGCAATATCGTATTGGGCGAAGTCGGCGGCAAATCGCTCTACGTGCTCGCCGATCCCGACCTGCTGTCGAACATGGGCATGCGCAAGGAGGGTCAGGCGCGCGCCGCGCTGGCGTTGCTCGACGCGCTCAATCAGGACGGCGACCGCGATTTCGACTTCGACGTAACCGTGGCGGGGCTCGGCAAGGCCAAGAACCCGTTGCGGCTGGCCTTCGATCCGCCGTTCCTGGCGATGACGCTGGCGATCGTCGCGGCGATGCTGCTCGCCGGATGGCAGGCGTTCGCGCGGTTCGGCCCCGCCGTCCATCGCGAGCGCGCGATTGCGTTCGGCAAGACCGCTTTGGTCGAAAACGCCGCCGCGCTGATCCGCAAGGCGGGGCGCCAGGCGCGGCTCGGCGGGCGCTACGTCGAGGCGATCCGCGAGCGCGCGATCGTCGCGTTCGGCGTGCCGTCACGACTGCGCGGGCCGGCGATCGACGCCTATCTCGACAAGATTTCCGGGCGGTCGCGGTTCACCGACCTCGCCCAGGCCGTGAACGATGCGGACGACAAGGCCAGCCTGGTCGCCGCGGCGCGCGCGCTACACGATTGGCAGAAGGAGAAGGGCAAGTGACGGTCGAGGAAGTCCGCAATCTGGCGATGGCGATCCGCCAGGAAGTCGGCAAGGCCGTGGTCGGCCAGGAAGCGACCGTCGAGCTGATGCTCGTGGCGCTGTTCGCCGGCGGCCATATCCTGCTCGAAGGCCCGCCGGGCACCGCCAAGACATTGCTCGCCCACAGTTTCGCGCGCGCGGTCGGGATTAAGTTCGGGCGCATCCAGTTCACCCCGGACCTTATGCCGGGCGACATTATCGGCGCCAATCTGTTCAACTTCCAGACCTCGACCTTCACCCTGACGCGCGGGCCGATCTTCACCGACATGCTGCTGGCCGACGAAATCAACCGCACCCCGCCCAAGACCCAGGCGGCGTTGCTCGAGGCAATGCAGGAACGGACCGTGACGATCGACGGCGAGAGCCTGCCGCTCGGCGACCGCTTCATGGTCGTGGCGACGCAGAACCCGATCGAGCAGCAGGGCGTCTATCCGCTGCCCGAGGCGCAGCTCGACCGCTTCCTGTTCAAGCAGACGGTCGACTATCCATCGGCGGCCGAAGAGCGCAAGATCATTGCCACCCACGGCTCGCGATCGACCGCCATGGAACCGGAGGACTGGGGTGTCGAGCCGCGCACCGACGCTGCCAAGATCGGCGAGGCGATCGCCGCGGTCGGCACGGTGCGGCTGGTCGACGAGGTAATCGACTATATCGCCGCACTGATCCGCGGCACGCGCGACGTCGCGGACCTCGAAAGCGGCGCGTCGCCCCGCGCCGGGGCGATGCTGGCCGGTGCGGCGCGAGCGCGGGCAGCGCTCGACGGACGCGACTTCGTCATTCCGGACGACGTCAAGCAACTCGCCCCCGCTTTGCTCCGCCACCGCCTGATCCTGTCGCCCGCCGCCGAGATCGACGGCCGCATGGTCGAGGAAGTCGTCCATTCGATCATCGAGACGATCGAGGCGCCGCGTTGAGTACGGTGGCTGCCATTTCCTTCCATCGTCATGCCGGGCTCGTCCCGGCATCCACCGGGCGGCAGGCTGATGGGCCCGAGCCCTGCGCTTCGCGCTTGCGGCACCGTGGATGCCGGGACAAGCCCGGCATGACGGTTTTGGCTGACGTTAGGCACCAACGCGTTCGCGGAAACGCGGCGATAGGACTCTTCCATTGATCTACCCAACGCGCTTCGCGGTGATGGCGGCAGCGGCGGGGGCTCCCGTCGCGCTGTTGATCGCCGTGCTGGCGCCGGACCATTGGTATGCCGGGCTCGCCTGGCCGGTAGCGATCCTGATCGGCGCGCTGATCGATGCGATGCTCGCCTTGCCCGCCGGCCGGATCGCCGCCGGGCTGACCTTGCCACGCACCGCGAGCGTCGGCGAGACGGTCGATGCAGTGATCAGCGTCGAGGGTCCGCCGCGCGGGGGGCCCGGCAGTGTCCAGATCGCGATCGCCGCCGATCCGCTGGTGACGCTGGAAGACGACGGACGCGCCAGCGTTCAGCTCGATCAGGGCAAGGGCGCGATGGCGCTGCCCGTCGCGACAATTCGCCGCGGCACCGCCCATTTCGCGACCTTCTGGGTGCGCTGGCGTGGTCCGCTCGGCCTGGTGTGGCGGCAGAAGCGGATGGCGAGCGAGGCGGCTCTCAAAATCCTTCCCGACATTCGCCCGGTTCGCGAGCGCGGTGCGCGAATCTTCCAGCGCCATGCGCTGCAAGGCCTGATGACCCAGCTCGACCGCGGCGACGGCACCGATTTCGATGCGCTGGTCGAGTTCCGGTCCGGCATGGACCGGCGCGCGATCGACTGGAAGCAATCGGCGCGGCACCTCAAGCTCCACGCCAAGGAATATCGCACCGAGCGCAACAACCAGATCGTGTTCGCGATCGATTCGGGACGCCAGATGTCCGAACCGGTGGCGGGCATACCGCGCGTCGACCGCGCGGTGTCGGCAATGCTGTTGACCGGTTGGGTCGCGCTCAAGCTCGGCGACCGCGTCGCGCTCCATTCGTTCGATTCGCGCCCGCGCATCGCCAGTGGCCTGATCTCGGGCGCCTCGGCCTTTCCCGAGCTCCAGCACCTCGCCGCCGGGATCGATTATTCGGGCGAGGAGACCAATTACACCTATGCGCTGACCACGCTTGCCACGCGGCTGACGCGGCGCTCGATGATCGTGATGTTCACCGAGTTCACCGACCTGACCAGCGCCGATTTCATGATCCGCGCCGCCGCACGACTGGTCGAGACGCATCTGTTGCTGATCGTCGTGCTACGCGACGAGGAGCTCGAGTCCCTGGTCAACCACGTGCCCGACACCGCCGACGACATCACGCGCGCGGTGACCGCGGCGGGCTTGCTCAAGGACCGTCTGCTCGCATTGACCCGGCTGCGTCACCTCGGCGCCCACGTCATCGAGAGCGAGTATGACCGCGTCGCCGATCGGCTGGTCGAGGGCTATGTCGACCTCAAGCGGAGGAACCTCTTGTGACGGCCTATGTCGAAGCCCGCACGCCGCTGGTCAACGCGACGCGTTTCCGCGCCGCGCACGAAGCCGATTGGGACCAGCTCGACAAGATCCTGACCCTTATCGAGAAACGCGGCGTCCGCGCGGTGCCCGACCAGCAATTGCTCGTCCTGCCTTTGCTCTACCGCGCCGCTTTGTCGTCGCTGTCGGTGGCGCGCGAGACCTCGCTCGACCGCGCGCTGATCACCTATCTCGAACAGCTCTGCACCCGCGCCTATTTCCAGATCTACGGCGTTCCCACCTCGCCGATGAAGCAGCTCGCGCATTTCTTCGCGCGCGGCTGGCCCGAAGCTGTGCAGGCCTTATGGAAGGAGACCCTGGTATCCTTTCTGCTGACCGTCGCCGGCGCCCTGGTCGCCTATCTGATGATCGCGCACGACCCTTCCTGGTATTATGCGATGATACCGGATGGCATGGCGCAAGGGCGCGATCCGACCGCGAGCGCCGAATTGCTGCGTCAGACCCTCTATGACGGCGGCAAGGACGCGCAACAGAGCGCGCTCGCCTTGTTCGCCTCGTTCCTGTTCACCCACAATGCGCAGATCGCGATCTTCTCGTTCGCGCTGGGGTTCATGTTCTGCGTCCCGACCGCCGGGCTGATCGTCTATAACGGCCTGATGCTCGGAGCGATGATCGAGGTCTTCGCGTCGAAGGGGCTGGGCTATAATTTCATCGGCTGGCTGATGATCCACGGCACGACCGAGTTGTTCGCCATCATGATCTCGGGCGCGGCGGGATTCCGCATCGGCCTCGCCATCGCCTTTCCGGGCAGGCTGTCGCGCACCGATGCGGCGGTCGCGGCGGGACGGTCGGCGGCGACAGCGATGGGTGGTACGGTGGTCATGCTGGCGGTCGCCGGGCTGCTCGAAGGGATCGGGCGCCAGACGATCACCAATGACGAATTGCGCTACGCGATCGGGCTGGTGATGCTCGCCGGCTGGCTGCTCTATTTCTACATGCCGAGGGGGAAGCGCGATGGCGCGCCCGCCTAGCCGCTCCTCGATCGCCGGGCTGCGGCGCCGTTTCATCACGCCCGAGGGCGTCGACCTCAATATCGAATTGGGCACGGCGGGTGCGCGCGCCGGCGCGTTCCTGCTCGACGGTGTATTGATGCTGGGAGTGCTGATCCTGGCGTCGATCGCGATCGGCCTGATGGCGTTCGCGTCGCAGTCCATCCTGATGATCGGGCTGTGGATCGTCGGTTTCTTCATCCTCCGGAACGGCTGGTTCACCTTGTTCGAAATGGGTGCGCGCGGTGCGACGCCCGGCAAAAGGATCGTCGGGCTGCGCGTGGTGGCGCGCGACGGCGCGCGGCTGACGGGCGGTGCGGTGATCGCGCGCAACGCGATGCGCGAGATCGAGATATTCCTGCCTTTATCCTATTTCTTCGCCTCGCTCGGCGCGATGTTCACTGGCGGCGACGTGCTGCTGCCGCTGCTCGCGCTCGGCTGGAGCATGATCTTCCTGTTCTTCCCGCTATTCAACCGCGACCGGCTCCGCGTCGGCGACCTGCTCGCCGGGACCTGGGTCGTGCACCGCGCACGCGCGCAGCTTGGCCACGACCTTGCCGCCTCGGCGGCGCAAAGCACCCGACCGCGCCGCGTCTTCACCGACGCCCAGCTCGACCTGTACGGCGTCTACGAATTGCAGACGCTCGAAGACGTGCTGCGCGGCGGGCAGACCGACGCGATCGTCACTGTCGCCGCCGCGATCCGGCGCAAGGGCGACATGCCCGACGATGGCGACGATTACGGCTTCCTATCGGATTATTACGCGGCGCTCTGTGGCCGGCTCGAACGCGGGATGATGGTCGGGCTCAGGCGCGAGGATAAATATTCGAAGGCGACGCGCGCGGCTTAGTTTCAGGTCCGCCCTTGGAATTCGTCATGCCGGCCTTGTGCCGGCATCCAACGTGCAACAACGGCTGGATTCCGTTGTGGAAGGTTGGACCCCGGAACTAGTCCGGGGTGACGGTTAGGGTCGTTTCAGCCGCGACGCTTTCAGGCGTCCGGCTTGTGCAACAGCCTGTCGCGCAGCGCTTCTAGATTGACCCCGGCGATCGCGGCCGCGCGATCCTTCGCCTTCAGGATGGCGGAGAGCTGGTTCAATATCTGGCAGGCATTGTCGAAGCGCTGCAGCGCTTCGCCATGGCGTTGCAGCAGCGCCATGTCGCCGATCAGGTCGCCGGCCACGTCGTCCAGCATCTGCTGGACGTGGTCAAGCTCCTCGGCGACCCGCGCCTCGACATCGGTGATGAGCTCGGCGGGTCTGGAAGGCGCTACGTCCTCGACGATATCGCGGCCGCCGCGGATCGCGGCCTGGATCTGGTCGACCCGCGATTGACCCTGGCCGAAGATCGCGGCCGGCGCGCGCCGGCCGGCAACCCATTCGTCGACCGACGCCGCACCCTCGAACTGGATTCCGCAGCGCCCTTCCGCTCGCCACGCCACGACGCCGCGCATTTCGACCTCGAGACGCTGCAGGATGAGCGAAGCGCCCGGCTCGGGCAACGCCTGGCCATCGACCATCGCCCCCTTTTCGGACAAGTTGCGGATTCTGACGGGCGCGCTCACGCCTCCCGAACGGATCGTCGCGGTCAGCAACAGGTTCTTGCGCGGGGCCCGAGCGCGGGGCGTCCCGGGGTCGCCGGCCGAACCACCCTGGTCCTCACTCATGCCGATCGATCCCGTCGCGACCAGCCGGAAGAGCTGCCGGGCGCCTTAACATTCGCTATTTCCACCATAACCGAGCGTGTTACAGCAAAGCATGGCGGGCGGCGAGAGCGCGCACCACACCCGAATGGACAAGCCGCGTGACGCCCATGCGAACCTGCTATTTCGCTTCGGCCAGCAGACCCTTCGCGGTCGGGCTGGTCCAGTCCATGCCGCCGATCATCCGCCACACTTCCTTGCCCGACGAATCGTAGAGGATCGTCGTCGGGAGGCTGGGATTGCCGAGCGCGGCCGACATGTGCAGATCCGTGTCGGTATAGGCCTTGACCGCCTTCAGCCCCGCCTTGGCGAAATAGGGATCGACAGCGGCCTTGCCGTCCAGGTCCTGGCTGACCGTCAACACTTGCACCTTGCCCTGGCCGGCAATCTTGTCGAGGGTCGGCATCTCGGCCTTGCACGGCCCGCACCAGGTCGCCCACAGATTGAGCAGCACCGGCTTGCCGGCGAAACTGGCGAGGGTCAGCGGTTTCCCGTCGGGACTGGTGAAACCGGCAGTCGGCGCCGCCTCTCCCTTATGGTCGCGGACCAGCTTGCCGATCACGTCGACCCCGGTGTCGGGCGCGGAAGACGCGGACGGCGCCGGCGCCATATTGGCCGCCTCGTCCAGCGTCGGCAGCGCGGCCGTTTCGTTCGCTTGCCCCTTGGGGGCGGACGGCCTATCGCAGCCGCCGATCAGCGCGGTAGCCGCCAGGAGAAGTACGATAGAGCGCAAGCAAACCTCGAACGCGATGTGGGGCGGTCGGTTCGCTGAGGGACCGGCGGCGGTGATGCGCGAGATAAATGCCTCGATACCGTTCGACAAGCGTTTGTGGCGCCAGGACATCGCCGGGTCGAAGGCGCATGTCGCGATGCTGGGCGCGCAAGGCATATTGAAGGCCGAGGATGTCGCGGCGATCAGCGACGGGCTCGACGCGGTCGCCGAGGATTATGCCCGCGACGGCGTGCCCGACGATCTGAGCCTCGAGGACATCCACATGCTGACCGAGGCGCGGCTGGCCGAGAAGGTCGGGCCGGTCGCCGGGCGGTTGCACACCGCGCGTTCGCGCAACGACCAGGTCGCGACCGATTTCCGGCTTTGGGTGCGCGATGCGATCGACCAGGTCGCGGCCGCCCTGGGCGAATTGCAGGACGCGTTGATTGCCCGTGCCGAGGAACATGCCGAGGCGGTGATGCCCGGTTTCACGCATCTCCAGTCGGCGCAACCGGTGACACTCGGCCATCATCTGATGGCCTATCATGACATGATCGCGCGCGATCGCAGCCGCTTCGCCGACAATCGCGCGCGGATGAACCGCTCTCCGCTCGGCGCCGCCGCCCTCGCCGGCACCAGTTTCCCGCTCGACCGCGACGCCACGGCGAAGGCGCTCGGCTTCGACGGCCCGACCACCAATTCGCTCGATTCGGTCAGCGACCGCGACTTCGCGCTCGATCACCTGATGGCGGCGACGCAATGCGCGCTGCATCTGTCGCGGCTGGCCGAGGAATTCGTGATCTGGGCGTCGCAGCCGTTCGGCTTCGTCGCCATGTCCGACCAATGGTCGACCGGCAGCTCGATCATGCCGCAGAAGCGCAACCCCGACGCCGCCGAATTGGTGCGCGGCCATGCCGGGCGGATCATGGGCTGCATGACCGCTCTGTGCGTGACGATGAAGGGCCTGCCGCTCGCTTATTCAAAGGACATGCAGGACGACAAGCCGCCGGTGTTCGAGGCGCATGACCTGCTCGCTTTGTCGATCGCAGCGATGACCGGCATGGTCGAAAGCGCGACGTTCCGCACCGACCGCATGCGCGCGCTGGCCGAATCGGGCTTCGCCACCGCGACCGATCTCGCCGACTGGCTGGTGCGCGAAGCCGGCTTGCCGTTCCGCGAGGCGCATCACGTCACCGGCCGCGCGGTCAAGGCGGCGGAAGAGGCGCGAGTCGCGCTCGACCAGGTGGCGATCGAGGAATTGAAAGCGATCGATGCGCGAATCGACGAACGCGTCTATGACGTGCTGAGCGTCGATGCGTCGGTGGCGAGCCGCACCAGTGCTGGCGGCACCGCGCCGATACGGGTACGGGAGGCGATCGCCGCCGCGAAAGCGGCACGCGCGGGAGAAAAGACGTGAAACGGTTTGCCATTCTCGGCCTGGTTCTCGCGCTGTCGGCATGCGGTGCCGCGCGCGATTTGAAACCGGCCGCGGGCAAGGCGTTGCCGGTTGCGCCTTACGGAGCCACCGCCACCCCGACGCCGAACCAGCTTCTCTCCGCCTCGATCCAGGCGCGCCCCGCACGCAGCGATGATTTGCTGACCAGTTCGGAAGAGCGCCAAGGGAACGAATTCGACCTCCCCCCCGCCAACTGAGTTTTCATGGACGATTTCAACCTGAGGAACGGCGAGCTCTACGCCGAAGACGTCCCCATGACGCGCATCGCCGCCGAAGTGGGCACTCCCGTCTATATCTATTCGCGCCGCACCTTCGAGCGCCACGCCCACGCGTTTCGCGACGGCCTGAAAAACGTGCCGCGGGTCCATCTTGCCTATGCGATCAAGGCGAATCCGAACCTTGCCGTGCTGCGGGTGATGGCCAATGCCGGCTATGGCGCCGACGTCGTGTCGGGGGGTGAGCTCGAACGCGCGCTCGCCGCCGGAGTGCCGGCCAAGGACGTGGTGTTTTCGGGCGTCGGCAAGACCCGCGCCGAACTGGCGCAGGGGCTCGACCGCGGTATCGGCCAGTTCAACCTCGAGCTCGAAGCCGAGGGCGTCGCCTTGTCGGAGATCGCCGCCGCGCGCGGGATCAAGGCGCCGTGCGTGCTGCGGGTCAATCCCGATGTCGACGCCGGCACCCACGCCAAGATTTCCACCGGCAAGGCAGAGAACAAGTTCGGCGTCGCGATCGCCGAAGCGCCCGCAATCTATGAGCGTCTGTCGAAGCTTCCCGGCCTGAACTTGCGCGGCGTCGCCTCGCATATCGGCAGCCAGTTGCTCAGCGTCGCGCCGATGGAAGCGACCTATCGCCGGATCGGCCAGCTCGTGGCCGACCTGCGCGCCGCCGGCCACAGCATCGACCGCGTCGATCTCGGCGGCGGGTTGGGCGTCGCTTACCGGGCCGAGGACAAGCCGGAGAGCCCCGCCGCTTATGGCGAGATGGTCGCGCGCGTGACACGCGACTGGGACGTCGAACTGATGTTCGAGCCCGGTCGCGTCATCGCCGGCAATGCCGGGGTGCTGCTGACGCAGGTGATCTGGGTGAAGCCCTCGCCGGGCAATCCCTGGGTGATCGTCGACGCGGCGATGAACGACCTCGCCCGGCCCGCGCTCTATGATGCGTGGCACGATTTCGTCGCGGTGAAACCGACCGGCGAGCGTTTCATCGCCAATATCGCCGGCCCGGTGTGCGAGAGCGGAGACACCTTCGCCAAGGCGCGCGAGATCGACAAGGTCAAGGAAGGCGATCTTGCCATCTTCCGCACCGCGGGCGCCTATGGCGCGACGATGGCCTCGACCTATAACAGCCGGGCGCTGGTGCCCGAGGTGATGGTCGATGGCGACCGCTATGCCGTGGTCGCCGAGCGCATCCCGGCCTATCGCGTGATGTCGGAAGAACATGTTCCCGAGTGGCTGAGGATGGTTCCCGCGTGACCCTGCACAGCCTGCCGGTCTTTCTCCGGCTGGCGGGGCGGCCGGTGATGCTTATCGGCGAAGGCGACAGCGCGGACGCCAAACGCCGCCTGCTCGAGCGCGCGGACGCCCTGATCGTGGGCGAAAGCGATGTAGCAGCGCTGGCGATCGTCGCGCTCGACGATCCCGATGCGACGGTTGCGCGGCTCAAGGCGCGCCGCGTGCTGGTCAACGCGGTCGATCGCCCTGATCTGTGCGATTTCACCTTGCCCGCGATTATCGATCGCTCGCCGGTGATCGTCGCGATCGGCACCGGAGGCGCCTCGGCCGGGCTGGCGGCGGCGCTGCGCCAGCGGCTGGAGGCGATCCTGCCGGCGTCGCTCGGCGGCCTGGCTCAGGCGCTTCATGCCGCACGCGCAAGACTGCGTGAGCGCTTTCCGAAAGCGGACGAACGCCGCCGCGCGCTCGGCAGTGCGCTGAGCGACGGCGGCCCCCTCGACCCCCTTCGCGCAAGCGCCGCGCAGGTCGAGGACTGGCTGGCAACACCCGCTCAACCTGAGCGGGCCGAAGGCCCCGCTTCGCCCCACGAGGCCGTCAGACTTACCCTAACCTCCCCGAACCCCGACGACCTCACGTTGCGCCAGGCGCGTTTGCTCGGCCAAGCGGATCGCGTGGTCCATACGCCCGACATACCATCCGCGATCCTCGATCGCGCGCGCGCGGACGCGCCGCGGATCGTTTCGGTTGCGCCGCCCGTTGATCCGGCAGAAGGACTGACCGTGTTTGTGGAGATCGCGCGATGAGCGGCTTTGCCTATCATGTCGATGAGAGCGGCAAGGCGACGCGCTGCGAGATCAAGCAGGCGCTCGATATCGATCACGGCTTCGTCTGGGTCCATCTGACGACCAATAACGAACACGCCCAGGCCTGGCTGTCGGACGTCGCCAAGCTCGACGATTATCTGGTCGACGCGCTGACCGCGACCGAGACGCGGCCGCGCTGCGAGCAGTTCGGCGAAGGTGCGTTGCTCAACCTGCGCGGACGGTCGGACGACGAGATGGTCTCGTCCGATCCGCTCGCCTCGGTGCGGATCTGGGCGATCGCCGGGCGCGTGATCTCGGTCACCCGCAAGACGCTCAAGGCGATTAAGCTGGTGGAAGAATGCGTCGAGGCCGGTCAGGTCCGCGACCCCGGCGACCTGATCACCGAATTCGCCACCGCGATCACCAGCGATCTCGACCCCGATGTCGCGCAATTGGGCGACGATCTCGACGAATGCGAGACTTCGCTCGACAATGAGAAGATCTTCGAACTGCGCCGCACCGTAACGCGCGTGCGGGTTCAGTCGATCGGCTATCGCCGCTTCCTGGCGCCACAGCGCACCGCGCTCGAGAAGCTCAGCACGCTGCAGGTCGGCTGGCTGGGCGATGACGATCGCCTGCATCTGTCGGCCGCCGCCGACCGCGCCGCGCGCATGGCGGAGGAATTGGAGAGCATTCGCGAACGCTCGGCGCTGACCCACGAAGCGCTGACCGACCTGCGCGCCGAACAGATCGACCAGCGCGCGCTGATCATCTCGATCGTCGCGATGATCTTCCTGCCGCTGACCTTCCTGACCGGATTGTACGGGATGAACGTGCGCGGCCTGTGGCTCGCCGACCAGCCCTGGGCGTTCGACGCGATCGTCGCGATCTGCCTGCTGACCGCGGTCAGCGTGACCGCCTATTTCGTGCGGCGGCACTGGTTGCGGGGTTGATATCCTGATCGCGCGCTAGAGTTCAGCAAAGCTGAAAACGACTCTGAAAATTCAGCGTCGGCCGGCGCGCATTTTACGCGCGGCATAGCGCGTGTCGCGTGCCGCCTTGCGGTCTTCTTCCGTCCACTGCTTCCTCTGCGCCCTCTTTTCTTCGGCCGCCGCTACCCTTGCCTGGGCAGCAGCCTCGACTTGCGCCTTCGCCGCGGCCTCGACCGCCGCGGCCGCTTCGCGCTCTTCCCTGAGTTTGGCCTCGACAGCCGCTTCCTTCGCCCGGCGCGCGGCGGCCTTCTTTTTCTCCGCAGCAGCTTCGCGCGCGGCACGGCGAGCAATCCGTTCCGCGGTCACCGCTTCGTCGACCCGAGGTTTGGCGCGATAAATTGCAAGCAATGCGCTCTTCGCGCGCGCCGCGGCCTCTTGTCGTTGCTGGAAGCCGGGGGGCGTAAATGCTGGCATCTGGTTCGATATCCTATTTCATGAATTGACCGTGGCGGTCGGCGTGCGCCGCACGAGGTTGGTGGGTAAGGTGCACCTGATCGGCGATCTTTGTGCCGGCACAAGGCGAGGAATAGGCGGGCCAGAGCCGTCCGGCGCGGCCCGCGGGAATTCAGGCGACCTTGAGCAGCCCGGAAAAGAGCAAATCCAGATTGTGATGCGCGTCCTGAACCGCTGGATTGGCCGCATTCTGCGGCAAAGACAGGGGCTTCGTCATCGTTTCGTGCAGGTCCTGGATCTCGCCCGCCGCCAGCAAGCTCCGCTTCTTCAGCGTCTCGGCGAGGAAGACGATGCCATTGAGGGCGGCGATGTCGAGCGCCTGCTGAGCTTCGGCGAATTGCTGTTTCGTCAGCGCGAACTTTTCCTCGCTCGCCTCGGTGGACGGGACAACGGGTGTTGTGGGCATGGTCGATCCCAGGAGCTGGAGTGGGGCGCGCAGGGCCGTGCGTCGATGAGCGGTAGTTGCTCCAATCGAGGCTCGCGGTGCCCACCCTTGCAGGCAGACAACCGGGCGGCGGCCTGGTGGCGCGCCGCCCGATCCGTTTTGCGATCAGGCCGCCTGGAGATTGACAGCCGACGTCTTGCCGCGGCGGTCCGTTTCAAGCTCGTAAGAGATGCGTTGGTCCTTATCGAGCGTATGCATGCCGGCGCGCTCGACGGCCGAGATATGGACGAACGCGTCGCCGCCGCCGGTTTCCGGCGCGATGAAGCCATAGCCCTTATCGATATTGAAGAATTTCACGGTTCCGGTGATCATATGGGTATCCTTTATCCCATGTATGACGGGCATGCGCCAACTGCGGCGCATCCCGGCTTCGAAGACTAGTAAGGGACAAAGGGGGGAGCCGAGGCGGCCCAATATCCGTCGCATGCGACGTTAGCCCGTTCGATATAGGGCACTTCGCGCATATTTGAAAGGGGATCTTGGGTTCGCGTGGTGTTTACGATGTGCGGCACGAGATATCTCATCTGGCGGCACTGGATCGGAACCTAAGCCCGCAGCCGCTCGACCTCTTGGTGCAGGGCCTGGATGGACAGGATCAGCCTTTGGCGGTCGGCGCGGATGTCGGCGAGTTCGGCGCGGGCTTCGCCCAATTCCATTGCGCGGGCGGCTATGCGGGCATCGAGCGCGGCGTTCGACCTCTTGAGGTCGCTGACGCGGCGGGCGCGGGCGAGCGTGCGTTCGATGCGGGCGTGCAGCACGTCGAAATCAAATGGCTTGGCGACGTGATCATCGGCGCCGGCGGCGAGCGCCTGTACGGCCGTTTCGGGATCGCTGCGTCCAGTGACGACGATAACTGGCAAATCGACGGTTTCGAGACGCGACCGCAGTTCGGCCAGCACCTGAAGCCCGCTCATCCCCGGCATAATCAGGTCGAGCAGGACGAGGTCGAAGCCGCGCGCGGCAATCAGGTCGAGCGCTTCGGCGCCATTATCGGCAAGCGCGGTCAGATAGCCGAAATGCGTCAGCCGCTTGCCGATGACGTTCAAATTGGTGCGGCTGTCATCGACCACCAGGATCGTGCGGACGGGTCGGTGCAGTTCGGCCATTGGGTCCTTCCTTTTGAAGGGACCCTAAGCCGGCGCCGGTCACAAAAGGGTTAATGAGACCGCAAGCATGTTTCGTTGTCACGGTGCAGCCGTTTCAGCTCCGCTGAAACCAAATCACCCCCGGCGCGCCTGGGCCCAGGCCTGGGCAATTTCCTCGAGATTGGACGCGACTTCGAGGAACGGCTGCGCTTCCTGTCCCACACTGGCGTCGATGATCGCGTTGCGCGCGCCGCGATAGAGCCGCGCAAGCGTGTGCGAAACCTCGCCGCCCTTGTCGAAATCCAGCCCCGCCTCGAGCGCGAACAGGATCGCGGTGGCGCGCGTGATCTTCTCGCTCTTAAGCGCGTAATTCTGGTTTTCGGTGGCGTGCGCCGCGACGCGCAGCGCGCGGACCAGTTCCTCGTAGAGCAATTGGACCAGCGCCGGACCGTCGGCTTCGCCGGTGCGGCCGACCAGGTCGATCTGCCGATAGGTCGCTTCGGGATCGCCGCGCAGCGCGGTCGCATAGCCGGCCATCAGTTGCTGCCCTTCGCCCAGGCGTCGATCTGCGACTTGAGGAACGCCTGGGTCGATTTATAGGCGGCGACCTTCGCGTTCATGCTGGCGAATTGCTGAGTCAGCCGCGTCTTCATCTGGTCCGATTGGTCGGACAGATCACTCTTCGCCTTCGACACGTCCGACTGTTGCTGGTTGTAGCGCGTCAGCGAGGCGCCGAGACCGTAAAGCGTGCTGGTCGACGTCAGCGAAATACCGTTCATCGCCGCGGTGATGCCGTCCGAACTCGACGTCGAGAACGAGAACATCGCCTCGACCGAGGCCGGATAATTGTTGAGCGCGTTGGTCACCGACGCGTCGTCGACCGACAAAGTGCCGTCGCGGTTGGTCTTGATGCCGATCTCGCCCAGCGTCGTCGGCGTTCCCGCCGCTGCGCCGGACAGCAACGTCCGCGTCGTCAGCGTGCGCAGCGAATTGAGCATCGCGCGCGCTGCGGTGTCGTTCTTGAGCGGCCCGTTCTGCGGGTCGATCTGGGTGTTGATGGTGTTCAACACCTCATTATAGCTGTCGACGAAGTCGGTGATCGCCTGTTTCAAGGCGTCAGTCGGTGAGCTTGCGGTCAGCGACACCGCGACCGGGCTGGTGCCGGTCAGTTGCAGCTTCACCCCGGTGATCAGGTCGGTGACCGTGTTCGACGCGCGCTCGACCGACACGCCGTCGACGGTCAGCTTCGCGTTCTGCGCGACCGACGACATCTTGGTCCCGGTCGCGCCGACGCCGACGTTGAACTGGGCCAGGTTGCCGGTCGGATCGGTCGTCGCGGCAAGCGTGAAGGCTTGCGCCTGACCCGTCACACCCTTGAGCGAGAGATAGGCCTTGCCGTCGACATCGGTGACGACCGAAGCGGTGACGCCCGCCTTCTTGGCGTTGATCGCGGCGGCGATGCCGTCGAGGCTCGAATTGGTAAGGTCGATCGTCACCGGCGTGCCCGCGCCGGCGGTGAAGCCGGTCATCTGGCTGCCGTCGGCCGAATAGGTCGCGCTGCCCAATGTCAGCGTCAGCTGGCCCGACCCGATCACCGCGGTGCGATCGGCGACCGCGACCTGCGTGGTCGCGACCTGGGCGCTGGCGAGCTGGCTGACGGTGATCGAGGCGGTGAGGCCGTTCAGCGCCGCACCCGTCTGCGCGCTCGCGGTCAGCACGTTGTTGTTCGAGCTTTGCGGCTGCGACTGCAAGGTACCGTTGGTGGTCAGCGTCTTCAGCGCGGTGGCGAATTGCTGGATCGTGCTCTTGAGCGTCGACACGCCAGAAATCTGCGCGGTCAGCGCGTCGGACTGGGCGCTAAGGGCGTCGGTCTTGGTGGCGAATTGCGCCTGGACCAGCGAGGTGACGAGCGAGGCAGTATCGACGCCGGACCCGGTCGACAGCGAGTTGAACAGCGCCTGCGCGGCCGAACCCATCACGCTCGATGCCGACGGACTCGGCGTCGGACTGGGGGTCGGGGTCGGTGTGCTCGTGGTCGAGCTGGTCGTCACCATGATCGTTACTCCGCGCGCGTCAAACCATGGAACGACCGGAGCAAAACGAAATTTAGGACTTTCCTCACAATTTGACGCCGTTTTCGTCGAACCGCGCGGTGGTCGGGACGTCGATCGCCGGCGGCACCTTGCCGGCCTGCTGGTTGAGGCCGAAGACGAAGGCCAGGACGGTGGCGACCGCCGGGTAGAGATCGTCGCGAATCTCCTGCCCTTCGCGGCTGGTATAATAGACCGCGCGCGCGAGCGTCGGATATTCGAGGATCGGAATCTTCTCGTCACCGGCGACATCGCGAATCGCCAGCGCGGTGATGCCGCGCCCCTTGGCCACCACCACCGGCGCATTGTCGTTGACGCGATCATAGCGCAGCGCGACCGAAAAGTGGGTCGGGTTGGTCAGGATGACGTCGGCGGTGGCGACCGCTTTCCTGACCGACCGCCGGCTCATCTCACGCTGGCGCTGGCGGAGATGCTGCTTGGCCTCGGGCGACCCTTCCGTCTCCTTGTTCTCGTCGCGCACTTCCTGCTTGCTCATCCTGAGCTTGCCGAGCAGCCGGACGATCTGGATCGGCAGGTCGACACCGGCGATCAGCACCAGCCCGCCCGCCATCGTGAACAGGATCCATACGAACGTCCCGCCGAGATGGCCCACCACTCCGGCGACGTCGGACGAGGTGGAGAGGCCCAAAGTCGGCTGCGCGGTCTTCCACATCAGCCAGGCACCAATCGAGCCGAGCAGGGCGACCTTGAGCAGCGACTTGCCGAGTTCGATCCAGCCGGTCGGGCCGACGATCCGCTTCAGCCCGGACGCCGGGTTGATCCGCGAGAATTTGGGTTGGAGCAGCGAGCCGTTGAAGCGGAACGAGCCGAGTCCCGCCTGGCTGAGCACCGCCGCGATCATCGCGATCAGGAACAGCCCGCCGACCGTCGGCGCGAAGCCCAGGCCGGCCTGGATCAGCGGCCGCATCGGCGACCAATCCTCGATATCGGCGCGACCGAAGCGGAAACTGGCGGTCATCAACCCTTCGCACGCCTTGACCATTTGCGGCCCGAGCATCGCGATCCAGCCGCAACCGGCGAGCACGATCAGCGCGGTGGCGAATTCGCGCGATTTGAGGATGTCACCGCGCTCGATCGCGTCCTTGCGACGCTTGGCTGTTGGCGCTTCAGTCTTGTCGCCCTCATATTCCGCCATCAGCCGAACACCAGGCTTTGCGCGGCATCGAGTCCTTCCTGGACGATGACGAGCATGTAATCACCCATAGCGGGCATCGCGAGCGCGAGCGCGACCACGCCGACCGCCAGGCTGGCGGGCAGGCCGATCGCGAACAGGTTGAGGCTGGGCGCGGCGCGGCTGACCATGCCGACGATCATGTTGAGGCACAGCAACAGAAAGCCGACCGGCAGCGCCAGCAGCAAGCCGGCAGCGAAAGTATAGCCGCCGAAAAACGCAATGTCCTTGAGCCGGTCGGGCGACAGCCAGGCGCCGCCCGGGGGTAGCACGGCATAGCTGCGCACCAGCATGTCGACGAGGACGAGGTGCCCGTTCACCGACAGAAACAGCAGCGTCATCAGCACCGACAGGAAGTTGCCCAAAGCCGGCGTCGAGCGCCCGTTCTGCGGGTCGATCGCCGAGGCGAAGCCGATCCCCATCGAAGTGCCGATGACTTCGCTCGCAACCGCAGGGGCGGCGAACGCGATCTGCAGGATGAAGCCGATCGCGAGACCGATCAGCGCTTCGGCAACCGCGCTCAGGATCGTGGCGATCGAGAACAGCTCGGCCGGCGGGACGATCGGATGGACCGCCAGCACCAGCACGCCGATCGCGCCCGACAGCGCCACGCGCACCGGCAACGGCACCGCCACAGCGCCGAATACCGGCGCCGCGACGAACGCCGCACCGATCCGGATCATCACGAAGAGGAGCGCCCAGAGCTGCGCCTCGATATTCAGGCCGAGGCCGAGCATTAAAAGCTCCCCTCCCGTTTACGGGAGGGGCTGGGGGAGGGCGTGTCGCCTTCCCACATCATGACATGCCCTCCCCTAGCCCCTCCCGCGAGCGGGAGGGGAATGTCGAAAGTCCTCACCGCACCAGATCCGGGATGCGCTGGAAGATGTCGATCGTGAAGTCGGTCAGCAGGCCCATGATCAGGCCGCCGAAGATCAGCAGCGACAGCCCGACCACCGCCAGCTTGGGGACGAAGGTCAGCGTCTGTTCGTTGATCGAGGTCGCCGCCTGGACCATGCCCAGGATCAGGCCGGCGAGCAAAGCCGGGATCAGCACCGGGGCCGCGGCGAGCGCCAGCACCCACATCGTCTGATCGGCCACTCCGATGAAATAGTCGGCGTCCATGGGTCAGTTGATCCAGTTGATTTGATCGTCACCCCAGCGAACGCTGGGGTCTCGTGCGGTCTTCTCCACAACGAGATGCCAGCTTGCGCTGGCATGACGGTGGGAGGCGAGCCACAGCGCCGGCTTGCGGCCGGGCATGGCGGGTGGCGGCGCACGAAACGGGTTCGGCGCGGGCGGCGGACAAGCGGGCATCATGTCGCGAAACTCGACGCGAGGCTGCCCATCATCATCGCCCAGCCATCGACCAGCACGAACAGTAGCAATTTGAACGGCATCGAGATGATCGTCGGCGACATCATCATCATGCCGAGGGACATGAGCACGGTCGCGACCACGAGGTCGATGACGATGAACGGCAGGAAGATCAGGAAGCCGATCTGGAACGCGGTCTTCAGCTCGCTGGTGACGAACGCCGGCAGCAGCACCGAATAGGGAATGTCGGTCGAGGTCTTGTACGGACCCGAATGCGCCATATCGGCGAACATCTTCAGGTCCTTCATCCGCGTCTGCTTGACCATGAAGGCATGGAGCGGCTGGCCCGCGCGCTGGATCATCTCTGTCCCGCCGATCTGGCCGGCGGAATAAGGCTGGATCGCCTGGGTGTTCATCTGGTTGATCGTCGGCGCCATCACGAACAGCGACAGGAACAAGGACAGGCCGATCAGCACCTGGTTGGGCGGCGTCTGCTGCAATCCCAGCGCCTGGCGCAGGATCGACAGCACGATGATGATCCGTGTGAAGCTGGTCATCATCAGCAGGATCCCGGGCAGGATCGTGAGCAGGCCCATGATGATGAGGACCTGGAGGCTGAGCGACAGCGGGGCCTTGCCCGCGCCATTCGTAGCCGCAGCCGCTCCAGGTCCGCCGAGCTGGCCAAGCGCGCGGTCGACCGCGTCGCCTATGCCGGGCTTGGCCGCGGCTGCCGGCGCCGAGGAAACGGTCGTCGTCGCCGGCGCGGCGGGCGCGCTCTGGGCGAAGGACGGCATCGCGATGCTCAGCAAGGCAACGAATGCGAGCAGGATCAGCGCCAGCTTCATCAGCTGGACATTCTTCGGACGCGGCGCGGCGGGGACCGGCGCGCGGAACAGCGAAGGGCCGTCTTCCCTGAGGCGGCGGATCGTCGTCACTTGGGCAGCCCCCCGGCCTTGTCGACCAACTGGACGCCGCCACGGCCGACCGAGACGAGCAATTTCTGCCCTTCGAACTCGATTACCGCGAGGCGCAGGCCCGGCGACAGCATCATCGTCTCCTGAACCTTGATCGTGCGGTTGGCCGGCTGGCCCGGCATCCGGCTCTCGAGCCGGCGCCACAGCCAGAGACAGCCGACCATCAGGCCGCAAACCAGCGGCAGCAGCACGAACAATTTGAGGATATACGACCAGAGCATCAGCCGCGCTTCTCGGGCGAAACCAGTTCGGTCAGGCGAACGCCGAAGCGCTCGCCGACAGTGACGACCTCGCCACGCCCGATCAGCGTGCCGTTGACGAACACGTCGAGCAGTTCGTTGGCCTGGCGGTCGAGCTCGATCACCGAGCTTTCGCCCAGAGCGAGCAGTTCGCGGAGCGTCAGCCGGGTCTGGCCGATCTCCACCGTGAGCTTGACGTCGACATCCTGCAGCAGCCGGTAATTGGCCGCCATGTTGGCGTCGACCGGGAAGGTCCCGGACAAATCGGTCATGCGAGTTCCTCGACATTGAGAGAGAGCGAATTGAGCTTGATCGCGGCGCGTCCGTTGGACGTGCCGACCGTGCCGGTGCCGAGGCGGCCATTGGCCACCATCACCGGCACGTCGGCAGCGACGCTGATCGGGATCACGTCGCCTTCCTTGAGTTCCATCAGCTTGGCGAGGCTGATCACCGGCTCGGCCAGCACCGAGCGGACCGGGAAGGTCACCGTCATTACCGCCTTGGCCAGGCCATTCTGCCACGCCGGATCGGGCGCGGCACCGAGCACCTTGCCGGTCAGCGACGGGGTGTAAGGCTTGAGCGACTGCACCGGATAGACAATGTCGATGAAGACCGGCTTGCCGTGTTGCTTGCCGATGCCGAAGCGCGTGACGACCATCGGATCGTCCCCGTCGATCCCGGCGATCATCGACGGATTGGCCTCTACCCGGCCCGGCGAGAAGCTGACCTTGGCGAGCGGTTCCCAGGATGTGGTCATCGGCTCGGCGACGATCGCCGCCAGCCGGCCGAGCATCGCTTCGGCCGCCGGTGAGAATTCGTTCGGCATGTCGTGCGGCGCGGCGCCGGTGCCGCCGAAGAACAGATCGAGCAGTTCGAGCGCGAACTTGCCGTCGACCACCAGCAGCGCCTGGCCATTGCCCGGCGCCATCATCAGCGGCACCCAGCCGGTCAGCCCTTCCGGGCGTTCGGCGCGATAATCGGTAAAGCGCTGCACCACCAGCGGCTCGGCCCACAAGCGGACTTCCTGGCGCAACAACGGCTCGAACACGCCGCGCAGGCTCCGCGCCAGACGGGCGGAGAGATGCTGCAACGTGTGCAGATCCCCGAACGGATTCAGATTGGCGCCGCCCAGTGCGGGGGCGTGTGCCGCCGCCGCGCGAGGGCGTTCGCGCCGGTCCGTGTCGGATATGGATGACGAGCCGTTAACCATGCCCGGTCACTGAACAACAAAATTGGTAAAGTAGACGTTACTAATCCCGCCAAATCCCTCTTTTTGTTTGAGCGTGGCGTTGATCGCCTGGACCAACCGCTGGGCCAGGCGCTTCTTGCCGTCGCCGGTCGTGACCTCATCCTCGGTCGCGTCGCCGAGCGCCATCAGCACCGCCGAGCGCACCGCGATCTCGTTGGTCTTGAGGTTCTCGATCACCGAATCGTCGTACGGCGTCGACACCGCGATCCCGATCTGGACGTAATGCGGGCTGTCGCGCAAGTTCGACGTGAAGTCCTTGTCGATCGCGTAATAGTTGGACGCATATTTATCGCCGCCGCTACCCGACGGCGGCTTGGTGCCGCTCGACGCCGTGGCGCCCTCGCCTTCCTTGCCGTCGGCACCGGCGCGCTTCTGCTCGCTCTTCGGCACCAATTTGGGGCCTTCGGGCCCGGCCGCCTTGGCGCCGCCCAGCATCCCGGCCGCCCACAGGCCGCCCGCCGTACCGCCGCCCACCAGGATCACGCCCAGGAGCATCAGGATGATCAATTTGCCTTTGCCCTTCTTCTTGGGCGTGTCGGCCTTGGCTTCGTCACTCATCGTTCATTCCCCCAATCAAGCCACACGGCCGTCATCGACGGCCCGAATTTCGTCATCCCCGCCGGGCGCTAGGCGATTTTTGCTGTCCTGCCGGACTTCGGCCTGCGGCCGCGGACGGTCGCCCCCGGCCATGCCCGATCCGCTCAGGTCGACGCTGGTCCCGGTCAGCCGGATGCCGCGCGCCTCAGCCGCGGCATTGAGCTGCGGCGCGGCATCGGCGAGCAATGCGCGCGTGGTCGGCTGTTCGGCCGCGAAACGGACGGTGACCGCGCCATCGGCATGGGTGCGCAGCGACACGTCGATCCGCCCGAGCGCCTCGGGCTTGAGCCGGATCGAGGTATCGTTGGCGTTGGCGTCGTCGCGCAGCGCCTCGATCCGATCGATCATCTTCTGCGGCCAGTCCTGGCGGCCCATATCGAGCGCCTGGCGTTCGGCCTGACCCGGCTTGGCGACCAGCTGCGCGGCGTCGGCCGGCGTCAGCAGCGTCGCGGCGGCGGTCAGGCCGCCGGGCTGACTATTCTCGCCTTCGCCGGCGGGCTTGCGTTCGGGCGCCATTGCCAGCGCGAACAATGCCGGCATCGGCGCGTTGGCCGAGGCCAGCGACGCCAAAGTCACGGGCGCCGCTTGCGGCACCGTGATTCGGATCGGCTGTGCCGCGAGCTGCTGCGCGATCGGGCGATCGGCGGCAACGATCGGTTGCTTGGCGGCAGGAGTTGGCTTCGGTAGGTCGGCGGCAGCGGCAAGCGCGGCGTCGATCGTGATCGGCGCAGCGGTAGCGGGCTGGGGCGCTGCCGGTGCCGGCGCGGTCGCCGGCAGGGGTTGCGTCTCCTGCAGGGCGGGCGGCGTTGCCGACGGAGTGGCGCCGTCAGGCCGAACCTGGGTGGTATCGCTCGCGGTCGTCAACGGTAGCACCGGCAATGTCGGTTGCGGGGTCGCGGCGGTCGAGGTGATCGGCGCGGTGACCGCACCGGCGGCAACCGGTTTCGCGGCGTCGGCGGCAGGCACGGCGATCGGCGCCACCGAGAGCAACCAGGCGAGTGCGGGATCGCCCTTGTCGTCGTCTTTTTCCGGCAAGGGTTTGCCGGTGGCGGCATCATCCTGCCGCTCGCTGCCGGCCTGTCCGTCCTTGGGCGCGATCACCGTCTTGCCGATCATCAGGTCGATGAAAGCGGCCAGGTTCGGCACGCCAGCGGCGCCGTCCGCACCGGAGCCGGGCGCGAGCAAGGAGGATGCGACGACCTTTGCGGGCAGCGCGACAGTCTTGGAAACGGATAGAGTCAAACCGGTCATGAACCCCTCGTGCGGAGGCGTGCACTGCCCCCGCGAGGGTAATCAGCAAGGATCGTGCCGAATCTTCCGGACCGCCGGTGCCGCTTCCAGCGCGCGGATCGCCTTGAGCGCCGCGTCGCGGTCGGCGCGGACCATCAATTTCTCGACCGCCGACTGGTCGCGCTTGGCTTCGCGCGTCGCCTCCGCGGCGCGTTCGGCGGCGGCTTCGGCGGCACGCAGGCGATGCTCGGCATGCTCGGCCGATTGATGGAGGCGCGAGCGGAAATGCGCGGCGGCGACCAGCGAAAAACCGCTTCCCGCTTCGGTCGGCGCAGGGGCGACGCTGTCGGCCAGCTTGGCGATACGATTGGCGAGGTCGGCCTCGCTCGCGATCTTGGCATGCGCACGGACTTCCTCGGCGCGAGTCATCCCGAGTTGGAGCGTACGCACCCGCAAAATGCGGTCCAACTGGCTTTTCTTATGCATGGAAGTGCATCGGTGCCGGCCCGCTCCCCCACCCGGCCGCCCATAGGATAATATTATTGGGCGGCCGGGTGGGGGAGCGGGCCGGCACCGCCATTACATCAAACATTGCCAAAGACGCCGATCAGTTCGGCGACTGCCTCGGGCAGCGAGACCTTGGTGTCGGCGTCCTGACGGATATATTCCATCACCGCGGGATGATAGGCGATCGCCGCGTCGATCTCGGGATCGGCGCCGCCGCGATAGGCGCCCATCAGCACCAGGTCGCGATTCTCCTCATAGGTGGCGAGGTGGCGGCGCAGGATACGCGCGGCGGCGATATGGTCGGGCGGCACGATATCGGTCATCACGCGGCTGACCGAGGGGCCGAGATCGATCGCCGGATAGACGCCGCGTTCGGCCAGCGCGCGGCTCAGCACGATATGCCCATCGAGGATCGAGCGCGCGCTGTCGACCACCGGATCGTTGCCGTCGTCGCCATCGGCCAGCACCGTGTAGATGGCAGTGATCGACCCGCCGCTATTCACGTCGGTACCGGCGCGCTCGATCAGATTGGGCAGCATCGCGATCGCCGACGGCGGATAGCCGCGCGCCGAGGCGGGTTCGCCCAGAGCAAGGCCGATCTCGCGCCCGGCATGCGCCACGCGGGTCAGCGAATCCATGATCAGCAGGACCTTCTTGCCCTCGGCGCGGAAGCCTTCGGCGATCGCCGTGGCGCGGAGCGCGCCGCGGATGCGGAGCACCGGCGAATGATTGGCGGGCACTGCGACAACGACGGAGCGCGCGCGCGCCTCTCCTGCGACCTTGGTCTCCAGGAAGTCGGCGACTTCGCGGCTGCGCTCGCCGATCAGGCCGATCACCACGACGTCTGCTTGCGCGGCGCGGACCATCATGCCGAGCAGCACCGACTTACCCACGCCCGACCCGGCCATGATGCCGACGCGCTGGCCCTGGCCGATCGTCAGCAGTCCGTTGATCGCGCGCACGCCGACGTCCATCGGCTGGAGCACGCGCCCGCGATCGAGCGGCCCCTGCAACTTGCCGGCGAGCGGCCAATGCTGTGCGCCGCGGATCGGCCCCAGCCCGTCGATCGGCTTGCCCGCGCCGTCGACCACGCGGCCGAGCAAGGCGGCGCCGACTTCGGCGGCACCGGGCGCTCCGACCGGGCGAACCGGGGATTGCGGGAGCAAAGCGGCGGGCCCGCCGAGATTCATCAGCAAGGTGCGGCCGTTGCGGAAGCCGATCACCTCGGCCTCGACCTTGGCACCGCTCGCGGCGCCCACCTGGCACACCGTGCCGACCGGCAGGTTGAGGCCGACCGCCTCCATCAGCAGCCCGTCGAACGACGCGAGCCGCCCCGATATCTTGGGCTGCGGCACGAAGCCGGCGGTGCTGAGGCTTTCGAGATAATCTTCGGCGAAACGGTTCAGCATCTAATTCCTCCCCGTTTACGGGGAGGGGGACCGAGACGCGGAGCGGCTTGGTGGAGGGGGCGAGCCCCAAGCGATGCAAGCGAGGAGAACCCTCTCCACCACGCGGCTATCGCCGCGCGGTCCCCCTCCCCGTAAACGGGGAGGATTTGCGAAACCACCCTCATTCCGGCAACGCCGCGCGGTCGATCGCCTGGGCGAGTTGCTCGATCCACAGGTCCGGGCCGTCCTCGACGATGGTTGCGGCGGATTCGAGCACGAAATGGCCGCGCTCGACCTTGATATCGCCGGCGGCGAAGATGTTGCCGGGCAGATGCCCGTCGACCAGCGGCATGTCCTCGGGATTGAGCCGCAGCACCGCCGATTCGGCGTCGTCGGCGAGCATGCCGGCGGCGAGCACGACGCGGCGGTTGAGCAGCCCGGCGTCGATCCCCGCCTCGCCCACCAGCTGGCGAACCAATTGCATCACGGTCTGGCGAAGATGCCCCGCCAGCCGGTCGCGGTCGATGCGGCGATCGTCGTTGATCGCGGCGGTCAGGTCGTCGATCAATGCGCGGTCGCGCGCCGCATTGGCGGCGATCTGGGCCATCGCCGCGGCGACGCCTTCCTCATAACCGAGCGCCTTGGCGGTGGCGATCGGATCGACGAACCCCGACGGCTCTTGCGTCGTATCGAACGGATCCCAGCCTTCCGTCGGATCCTCCTGGCGATCCGCCGGTTCGAAATGGCGCGGCCGCGCATCGGGTGCCGGCGGCGGCTCGGGAGTCATGTCGCGCGGCGAGAAAGCGACGCCCTTGGCGGCGAAGGCACGGCGCAAGGCGGCGCCCGCCTGGTCGTGGCGGCTGGCGAAGCCGGCGACGAAATCGGGCATCTGGCGGTCAGACATAATCGTCGTCGCCGCCCATCATGATCGTGCCGTCCTTGGCCAGCGCGCGAGCGAGCTGGATGATCGCCTTTTGCGCGTCGAGCACTTCGCTGAGCTTCATCGGGCCGCGTGCTTCCATCTCGTCGCGGATGCCGTCTGCGGCGCGCGACGACATGCAGCCGAGGAAGCGGTTGCGGGTTGCTTCGTCCACGCCTTTGAGCGCGCGAGTGAGCAGGTCGCTGTCGATGTTGCGGATCAGCGTGCCCAGGTTCTTGTCGTCCATGTCGAGCAGGTTCTCGAACACGAACAACGCTTCCTCGATCGCCTTGGCGACTTCGCGGTCGATCTTGAACAGCTTGGGCATGACGCGCTGCTCGGTGGTCTTGCGCGCGCCCGACAGGATGCGGGCGGCTTCCTTGGTACCGCCGAGCATCACGCCGGCCGGCTGCCCGCCGGCGCCGCTGCGATTGGCGAGCATCGTGCGGAGCGTGTCGACCGCCTCGGGCGTGATCGGTCCGAGCCGGGCGACGCGGTGGAGGATTTCGGGCTGCGCGGCATCGGGCAGCAGTTCGAGCACCTGGCCGGCGACGTCCTGGTCGAGATTGGCGATCACCACCGCGGCGATTTGCGGATGTTCCTTCTCGATCATCGCCGCGATCTCGGCCGCATCCATCCAGTCGAGCAGGTCGATCTGGCATTGCGCATCGGGCGGTGTGATCCGGGCGAGCACGCTGTCGGCCTTTTCGGGGCCGAGCGCGCGCGTCATCATCGTCTCGATGATCGGCTTGGGATCGAACCCGATCGCGGTGCGGTCGCGTGCTTTGCCGACGAAATCGTCGAGCACCATCTGGACCTCGGGCTCGCCGACATCGGCAACCGCGAACATCGCCTTGCCGAGCTGACGAACCTCTTCGGGATCGAGCTTCTGGAGGATGGCCGCGGCCTCCTCCTCGCCGACCAGCATCATCAGCACGGCGGCGCGTTCGACACCCGAATAGGCGCGGAAAGAGGCGGGAGCGTTCATCAGCGGGCGTCCGATTTGATCATGTCACGCACCGCCAGCGCGGCGCGCGTCGGGTTGTCGCGGGTGAAGCCGCGGACCATCCCGATCCGGTCGTCGAAATTCTGCGCGCTTTCGAGCGCATCGATGCTCACCGGCTGGCCGTTGGGGCCGCTGCCGGTGCCGGCCGTCATCGGCGAGCCGATGCCGAAGGTTGCGTTGAGGTCACGTCCGGCTGCACCGCGGCCGGCATCGTCGCGCTTCTTCATCAGGGCCTTGGACAGCGGGCGGACGCCGAGCATCAGCACCAGCAGGGCGATGACGATCGCGGTGACGTTGCGCAGCACCATCGCCAGCCAGCCGCTTTCATACCAGGGCTGGCCGCCACCGAGATCGGGCGCGGCGGCAAAGCGGCGGCTGATCACGGTGACCTGGTCGCCGCGCGCCGCGTTGGCGCCGACCGCGGAATTCACCAACTGGGTGATCTGCTGCATCTCGACCGGCGAGCGCGGCTTCGATCCTTCGACATCGCGCAGGACTACCGCCACCGACAGGCGCTTGAGCGCGCCGGGGGCATTGCGAGTAACCGAGACTTCGCGGCCGAGATCATAGGCACGGGCATAGCTGTCGCTCGCCTTGGCCGTGTCGGGCATCACCGGCGAGGCGGTGGCACCGGCCGCGGCGGCAGGCGCGCCCGCCGCTCCGGCCGCCGGCGTCGCGCCGGGCGCGGGAGTCGGGGTGGGCGTCGGCGTCGCCACCGTGGTCGGTGGCGGCGGGGTGTTGGACAACGCACCCGGAATGCCGCCTGGCGCCTGTGCGCTGGGGGCGTCCTTGTTGGTCCAATTGCCCTGTTCGGCGCGCAGCGCGCCGGACTTGTCGTAGCTTTCGCGCGTCGAGCTGGTGTCGTCGAGATTGACGTCGGCGGTCACTTCGGCGGTGAAATTGCCTGCGCCGACCAGCGGCGTCAGCAACTGGGTCAGCTGCTCGCGATATTTCTGTTCGACCTGGCGCTGGTAGCGCACCGCAGCGTCGTTGCTGTCGCTGCCGGCGCCGGGCTTGGACAACAAAGCGCCCATCTGGTCGACTATGGTGACGTCGTCGGGCTTCATCCCCGGCACCGACGAGGCGACGAGGTTGACGATCGACGAAACCTGGGCGTCGCTCAGCGCGCGCCCGGCCTGGAGCTTGACGATGACGCTGGCCGACGGCGCGGCATTGTCGCGCACGAACACGGTGTTTTCGGGCACGGCGAGATGGACGCGCGCCTCGGCGACGGCGTCGATATCCTGGATCGAGCGGGCAAGCTCGGTTTCGCGCGCCTGGCGCAGGCGTTCGCCTTCCACCGCGCGGCTGACGCCCATCGGCAGATTGTCGAGGATCGCGTAACCGCCCGGCGCCGCCTTGGGCAGACCCTGGCCCGCCAGCAGCATCCGCGCCTTGGAATAATCGTCCTCGTTGACGGTCAGTGCGTCAGTCGATTCATCGATCCGCCCGGTAATCCCGCCGGTCTTGAGCGCCGCCATGACCTGCGCCTTGTCGCTATCGGGCAGCCCGGTGAACAAGGTCTTCTGCGTCGGTATCGACAGCATGAACCAGGCGAGCGCGGCGGACGCGATCAGCCCGACCATCAGGATCATCGGCAGGCTGCGGCGGATCGCGGGTTGCCCCAGCATCCCCTGAACCTGCTTCAGCGGGTTGGCGAAACGCTCGGTAGCGAGCGGCGATGTCTGTGTAAGTTCGTTGCTCATGGCCTATCTCACACCGGCATGCTCATGATGTCCTTGTAGGCGGACAAGAGCTTGTTCCTGACTTGCAAGGTCGCTTCGAAGCTGACCGACGCCTCCTGGCGGGCCAGCATCACCTTGGCGATGTCGATCGTCTCGCCGCGTTCGTAGGCGGCGGAGATGTCCGAGGCGCGGTTCTGGCTGTCGTTGACGCTGTTGAGCGCGCTGGTCAGCGAGTCCGCGAAACTGGCGGGCCCGGCCGGCTGGACCGTGGCTGGCGCGGCGGTCGGCCCCGCCGCCCCGGCCCGCGCCAGTGCGGTATTGCGTTCCAGGATCTGCGCGCGCAGCGCCATCACCCGGTCGACGCTCATCGCGCCGCCAATGCCGTTGATGCCGCTCATGCCCACATCCTCGTGATATCTTCACCCTGCTCGCGCGCTCGCGCGAGACGGTAGCGAAGCGTGCGTTCGGAAATGCCGAGCCGGCGCGCGGTCTCGATACGGCTGCCGCCGCACGCGGCGAGCGTCTCGCGGATCGCCTGGAACTCGCTGAACTGGACGACATTGGCGAGCGTGTCGGCGTTGCGCGCCGGGACCGGATCGGCCTTGGGCTCGGGACGACGGTCGAACACGATATGGCTCGCGCTGATCGTGTCGCCGGCAGCGAACAACAAAGCGCGCTGGATCACGTTCTCGAGCTCGCGGACATTGCCCGGCCAGTCGTGCGCCATCAGCGTGTCGATCGCGCCCTGGTCGGGCCAGGGGATCGACTGACGCGTGCCCGAATGGCGCAGGATCATCGCCGCGGCGAGCGCGGGAATGTCCTGCGGGCGATCGGCCAGCGCGCGCGTGGTCAGCGGAAATACCGACAGGCGGTAATAAAGGTCGGAGCGGAAGCGGCCGGCGGCAACTTCGTCCTGAAGGTCGCGGTTGGCGCAGGCGATGATGCGGACGTCGATCGGGATCGGGGTCGAGGCGCCGATCGGGATGACCTCGCGCTCCTGCAGCACGCGGAGCAATTTGGCCTGCAGCTGAAGCGGCATCTCGGCGATCTCGTCGAGCAGCAGGGTGCCGCCCTCGGCCGCGCGGAAGAAACCTTCGCCCGCCGCGCTGGCGCCGGTGAAGGCGCCTTTCTGGTGGCCGAACAGCAGCGCTTCGAGCATGGTTTCCGGGAGGGCCGCACAATTGATCGCGACAAACGGCTTGTCGCGGCGGCGCGATTTCAGGTGGATGGTGCGCGCGAGCACTTCCTTGCCGGTCCCGGTCGGACCGTTGATCAGCACGGTGATGTCGGCATCCGCGACCCGCTCGGCCAGCGCGAACAACGCCAGGCTTTCGGGGTCGGCGGCGGTCGGCGCTTCGGGGCCGGCGGCATAAGCATAAGCAAAGGCAGAGCCGATCGCATTGTCTGCCGGACCGAACGACAGCCGCGCCGGCATTCCGCCCGATCCGCGCCGGAATCCGACCCCTTCGCTGCCGATCACCAAGGTGCGGTCTGCGATCGGCGGCGTCTCGCCTTCCATTACCAGGAAGACGTCATTCGCCTGCGGCCGGGCATCGCCCTCTGCGACACCCAGACCCTGCGCACGCAGCGACGAGACCAGGGCATATTTTTGCCGGACCACCGAGGCTGACGGAAAGATCGAACGCATGAATTCCCCCTTCGTTGAAAGGGGCAATGCCCGGCATATGGTAAACGAGGCGTAAACCATCCGGCAAAAGCGGCAAAAAATTACCGCGTGGCTACCCGGAATGGAATCGACCGGCAAAGCACCGGCAATTTTTTGCCTAAAGCCCGGCAAAAGGTTGCCGTTCTCTGCTTCAGACGGCTCGGCCCCTCGCACAGTTTCGGGGGAGAGGCGGGGATCGTCGTAGCAAGTGGAGACTCGGACATGACTGTTATCGGAAGCAACGTAGCGGCGCTCCGCGCCACCAACGCCTCTAACCAAGCCAACCTGGCCCTCTCGACGGCGATGAACCGCCTGTCGACCGGCATGCGCATCAACTCGGCCAAGGACGACGCCGCCGGCCTCGCCATCTCGGCGTCGATGACCGCCCAGATCAAGGGCATGAACCAGGGCATTCGCAACGCCAATGACGGCATCTCGATGGCGCAGACCGGTGAAGGCGCGCTGGACGAGGTCAACAACATGCTGCAGCGTATGCGTGAGCTTGCGGTGCAGTCGGCCAACGGCACCTATTCGACCACCGACGCCGCCAACATCACGGCGGAGCAGGACGCTCTCGCCGCGCAGATCGGCTCGATCGTCACCAACACCGCGTTCAACGGCAAGAACCTGTTCTCGACCGCGTCGAACACCGTCTCGGTCCAGGCGGGCGCCAACACGGCGGACGCGATCTCGGTGAGCTTCACCGAACTCGACGCCGGCACGACCAAGCTGTCGGCGGTCGTCGACTTCACCGCCAACAAGATGAAGACCGGCCTGACGCTGAGCGCGTTCGACGACGCGATCAACGAAGTGTCGACGACCCGCGCGGGTCTCGGCGCCAGCCAGAACCGTCTGCAGTCGGCGGTCAACAACCTGACCAGCAACGCGACCAACCTGACCGACGCGCGCAGCCGCATCCAGGACGCCGACTTCTCGTCGGAATCGACCAACCTGGCGAAGTCGCAGATCCTCGCCCAGGCGTCGACCTCGATGCTGGCCCAGGCCAACCAGTCGCAGCAGGGCGTGCTCAAGCTGCTCGGCTAATGAAGAAATCCTGCCCGGTCCCATCCCCCCGAGGGCTGGGCAGGACAGGCTTCGAGTGAAGCGTACCAGAAGATCCCGGCGGCCGGTCGCCGCCGGGATTTTCATGGTGACGAAAAAATTTACTTAAACGGTCGCGAAAGCGGTCGTTCGTTGCTGTCGACGGCTCGACCTACTGCCTTGGGGGTGGCGGGGAGCGTCAGCAACGGAGACCATTATGACCGTTATCGGTAGCAACATTTCCGCGCTTCGAGCGCAGAATGCTTCGACCAAAGCCAACGACGCCTTGTCGACGGCGATGAACCGCCTGTCCACGGGCATGCGCATCAACTCGGCCAAGGACGATGCCGCCGGCCTCGCCATCTCGGCGTCGATGACCGCACAGATCCGCGGCATGAACCAGGGCGTGCGCAACGCCAATGACGGCATCTCGATGGCGCAGACCGCCGAAGGTGCGCTCGACGAAGTCACCAACATGCTGCAGCGCATGCGCGAGCTCGCGGTGCAGGGCGCCAACGGCACCTATTCGGCCAGCGACGCCGCCAACATCACGGCGGAGCAGGATGCGCTGGGTGCGCAGATCAGCTCGATCATCGCCAACACCAGCTATAACGGCAAGAACCTGTTCGCGACCGCGACCAACAACGTCACGATCCAGGCGGGCGCCAATTCGACCGACACCGTCACGATGTCGTTCACCCAGCTCAACGCCGCGACGACCAAGCTGTCGGCGGTGGTCGATTTCACCGCCAACAAGATGAAGACCGGCCTCACTTTGTCGGCGTTCGACGATGCGATCGCCGAAGTGTCGACCACGCGCGCCGGCCTCGGCGCGGGCCAGAACCGCCTGCAGTCGGCGGTCAACAACCTGACCAACAACGCGACCAACCTGACCGATGCGCGAAGCCGCATCCAGGACGCCGACTTCTCGGCCGAATCGACCAACCTCGCCAAGGCGCAGATCCTGAGCCAGGCGTCGACGGCGATGCTGGCGCAGGCGAACCAGAGCTCGCAGGGCGTGCTCAAACTGCTGGGCGGCTGAGGCGCGTAAGCGCCAAAGGCGTACGGCCTCGGCACCAACCCCCCTTCACAAAGGGTGTCGGGGCCGACCACGAACCCCGGCGGTCCGCGCGACCGCCGGGGTTTCTTGTTTTGCTTAGTTGAGACGGACTGACATTCCATTTCGCCGATTCGTCATGCCGGGCTCGTCCCGGCATCCACGGGGCAACAGAGCCCGACTATCGAGCCTCTTGCCCCACGCTCGCGGCCCGTCTCCCCGGGGCATTAGGCTGGTGACTATTCGGGAGCAGATACGTTACGGCTCGATCACGATCTTCCCGATCATCCGGCTGTCGCGCATCGCCTCGAACGCCGCCCGCCAGTCGGCCAGCGCGTAACGACGATCGACGCGCGGGCGGATGCGGCCTTCCGCTGCCAGCGCCCAGATCGCGTCCTGATTCTCGCGGCCCTTGTCCGGAAAGCGGCGGCCATATTCGCCGGCGCGCACGCCGATCACCGAGAAACCCTTGATCAGCGGGATGTTGGTGGCGACGCTCGCAATCCGTCCCGAGGTGAAGCCGATCACCAGCAATCGTCCGCCGAACGCGATGCAGCGGGTGCTTTCGTCGAACACGTCGCCGCCTACGGGATCGAAGATCACATCGGCGCCGCCGCCCGTAATCTCCTTGACCGCCTCGCGAAAGCCCGGCGCCGGCAATGCCGCGTCGACTGTGTAGTCCGCCGCGACCGCCGCGAGCTTGTCGGGCGAGCGTGAGGTGGCGATCACGCGCACACCGAGCGCCCTGGCCAGATCGACCGCGGCGAGTCCCACGCCGCCGGTCGCACCATGGACCAGCACCCACTCGCCGGGCTGGACATTGGCGCAGCGCACCAGCGAGACATAAGCGGTGTTGTACGCCGCACCGACGCTCGCGCCGGTGGCGAAATCGAGATTGGCGGGAAGCCGTCGAACGCTGCGCGCATCAGCCACGACCAGTTCGGCGAACCCGCCGAGCCGCGTGCCAGCGACGACAGCCTCGCCGGACGCGAATCCGCTATCGCGATCGGCTTCGACCACCTCGCCGGCGATCTCCATGCCGGGGACGAACGGCAGATCGGGCTTCAGCTGATATTTGCCCTCGGTCATCAACAGATCGGGGAAGTTGAGCGACGCCGCGCGGACGCGGATCAGCACTTGCCCGGGCGCCCGCGTCGGATCGGGCAGATCGGTCAGCGCACAGCCGGCGAAATCGGGACCGAGTTGGGAAACGACCAGCGCTTTCATCGCCTAGGGTCCGTACTCGATTATCGCGAGGTCGTGACGGAGCCGATTTTGGTGTCCGGCGAGGAGCAAGGAGGGAGCGATACTTGTAGCATCGTGACCGACGCGCGACGATGTCCGGACGCCAAAATCGGCCCGCCGCTTCGCGGTTGCCCGCAGGAGCCCGCCGAGCGTTGTCGCTTGCTTGCGCGTAGCTTCAGCTGCGCGACTGCGCTGCGCTCCTAGTCGGCGGGCTCCTGCAGGCAATCACGATCCTCACGGTAATCGAGTACGCACCCTAACTCTCCCCCGCCTGCGCGTGCGCGTCAATCGCCGACGCGTTGCACTCTGCAACGAATATGATAGCCAGACCGATAAGGGAGAGGACTATGACGAACGTCGTTCTGGTCACCGGGGGCAGCGGCTATATTGCCGGCTTCACCATTCGCCAGCTGATCGAGCAGGGCTGGACGGTACGCACCACCATCCGCAACCTGAACCGCGAAGCCGAAGTTCGCGACTGGCTGAAGGTCGATAATGGTCGGCTATCCTTTTTCGCCGCGGATCTGACCAGCGACGCCGGCTGGGCCGAGGCGATGGCGGGGTGCAGCCATGTCGTCCACATGGCCTCGCCCATCCCCGCGCATCACGTGAAGGACGAGAACGAGCTGATCGTGCCGGCGCGCGACGGCGCCTTGCGCGCGCTCCGCTTTGCCCGGGACGCCGGCGTCACGCGGCTGGTGATGACGTCCTCGGTCGCCGCGATCTTCTATGGCCGCACGGCGGACAAGGACAGTTTCACCGAGGCCGACTGGACCGATATCGCGGCCGGCGACGTCACGGCCTATGCCAAGTCCAAGACGATCGCCGAGCGCGCCGCGCGCGACTGGATCGCGGCCGAGGGCGGCAGCCTGGAGTTCGTCACGGTCAATCCCGGCCTGGTGCTGGGGCCGTTGCTCGGCACCGACTTCTCGCCATCGCTCGAAGCGGTCAAGCGCGTGCTCGAAGGCGCCTATCCGGCGCTGCCCGACCTCGGCTTCAACCTGGTCGACGTGCGCGACGTTGCCGACCTCCATATCCGCGCGTTGACCGCGCCCGACATCAGCGGCGAGCGCTTCATGGCGGTCGCGCCGCACGGTTTCCTGCGCCTCGTCGAGATCGCCGCGATCCTGCGCGAGCGCCTGCCCGACCATGCCGGCAAGGTGCCGACCCGGCGCATGCCCAATTGGGCGATGCGGATCGTCTCGCTGTTCGACCCGGTCATCCGCCAGATGATCGGCGAGCTCGGCAAGACCCGCCGTGCCGAGCCGACCCATGCGATAGAAGTGCTCGGCTGGCGCCCGCGGCCGGCCGCGGACAGCGTCGTCGACACCGCCAACAGCCTGATCGCGATGGGTGTTTCTAAGGTCTGATCAGCTCGGCATTGAGTTCCGACCGCCGTATTGAGCCATCTCCCGTCTACGGGAGAGGACAACGGATCCGCTCGCGAGCAGCACGATCGAGACTTCCTGACTAAGCAGCTTCCGCCACCGGAAAGCGTTCGAGCAGCACGCTCCAATCGGTCGCCGCCATGCTCGGCCGTGCCTTCACACGTTCGATCCACGCGGCGAGATTGGCGTGCGGCGCGATCATCTCCGCGCCCTCGGCGAAATCCGGCATGAAAGCGAGATGCGGGATCAGCATCAGGTCGGCCAGGCTCAATGCCGGCCCGGCCATATAGTCCTGATCGCCGAGCAGCCGCGCGAGTTCGTCGACCGCTTCCTGCGCGGCCGGGATCGCGGCGACCACCGCGGCGTCATCGACGGGAATGCCGAAATGCGGCGCGATGAGGCGGGGAAAGGTCACCGCGCCGCTCACTCGCTGGGCGACATAGGAATCGACGATTCCAATCACTTGATTCATCCGTGCGCGAAGCTGCGGATCGGTCGGCGTCAGCGCCGGCTCGGGCGCGATCTGGTCGATATAATCGAGGATCGCGCGCGTTTCGTAGAGACGGAAATCGCCATGATCGAGCACGGGTATCTTGGCGAAGGGATGCAGCCGCGCTTTGTATTCGGGCGTGCGATTGCCGCCCATCGGCAAGGGATCGAGCCGCCAGGACAGACCTTTTTCCTCCAGCGCGAGCAAAGGCGCGCGGACATAGGGGCTGCCGGGAATGCCGTGGATCACGAATTCGGTCATCATGCGTCCTTTTCGGTAAGTTCGGCGAACAATTGCAGCAGACCCGGCCAGCCGCCGCCGAGCTGGGCGGCGATGCGCTCGGCCGAATCGCCGAAGCGTTCGAGCCGGCTGTGGGTCAGCGTTACGCGCGTGCCGGTGCCGTCGGGCTCGAACGTCACTTCGACTTCGGTGATGAGATCGGGATCGTATTTGAACGCGGCATCGATCTGCCAGCCGAGCAGCACGCTGCCGGGCGGTTCCCAGGCCAGCACCTTGCCCCATTCGGTCTCGACGCCATCCTCATCGCGCTCGAACCAGCGGCCGCCGACACGCGGTTCGATCACCACCTCCTCGTGCGGCTTGGCGCCGATCGTCATGCCGCGTTTCCACCAGCGGCCGATCGAGCCAGTGAACAATGTAAAGGCACGATCGGGCGGCACCGCGACGGTCACCGACTGGACGATCGGGGCAATGCTCATTCCGGGCTCTCCTGCTGGTCGGCAAAATCCTTGAAGGCGGTAAGCTGGTCGCCCCAGAAAAGGTCGAGCCAGTCGCGCAAGGCGCCCAGCCCGCGCGGATCGAGGCGATAGACGCGGCGCGTGCCGTCGGGCGTGTCGGTCACCAACCCAGCCTCCTTCAGCACCTTGAGGTGCTGCGACACGGCCGGCCGCGACACCGGCAACCCGGCGGCGATCTCTCCCACCGCGCCCGGGGCGGCACCGACGCGTTCGAAGATCGTCCGGCGCGTGGGATCGGCGAGCGCGTTGAGGGCGATGGCGATTCGGTTAGCCATGACTTACGGTAAGTCATTGCTTACATTTTAGTCAAGTATCTCCGGCCGCGGCGGTCGCTCAGCCCTCGAGCGAACGGATGACCTTGGCCGGCACACCGGCGACCAGGCTGTTCGGCGGGACATCCTTGGTTACCACCGCGCCCGCCGCGATCACCGAATTCTCGCCGACCGTGACGCCGCCGATGATTGTCGCGCCGGCGGCGATCCACACATTGCGCTCGATCACAATCGGCGCGGCGGTGACGCCGGCGCGACGCTGCGACGGTTCGAGCGGATGGCCCGAGGTGATGATGCTGACATTGGGCCCGATCAGCACATCGTCGCCGATATCGACCCCGCCCAGGTCGTAGATCGTGCAATTCTGGTTGATGAAGACGTTCCGCCCTACCCGGATATCGCTGCCATTCGCAGTATAGAAAGGCGGGATCAGCATGAAGCTGTCGTCGACCTGATTGCCGATCAGATCGCTGAACACGGCGCGGATCTCGTCGCCATCGGCATAAGTCAGGCGGTTGAGGACGGGCGTGATCGCCATCGCGCGCTGGGTGTTCGCCACCATCGCCGCCGATTCCGGCGTACGGCGGTGGATCCTGATCGTGCGATCCTTGTTCGACATTCGAATCCTCGTTGCCGCCTGACGACCTATCTAACAGCGAAGGGGCGCCCGCGATCGGATCGCGGACGCCCCAGCCGGTTCGATCTCTCGAACGATTACCAGATATGGACGCGCTTTTCGGGCGGCAGATACAGCGCGTCGCCCGGCTTGATGTCGAACGCCTTGTACCAAGGGTCGAAGTTCCGGACGATGCCGTTGACGCGGTACTTGGCCGGCGAATGCGGGTCGGTCAGCAGCAACTGGCGCTGCAGCCCGTCACGCAACTTCGCCTGCCAGGCCTGGGCATAGGCAAGGAAGAAGCGCTGATCGCCGGTCAGGCCGCCGATCACCGGCGCCTTGCCGTGCTTCGCCTGATACAGCTGATAGGCCGCATAGGATGCCTCAACCCCGCTGAGGTCGCCGATATTCTCGCCCAGGGTCAGCTTGCCGTTGATCTTGGTGCCGGGGATCGCTTCGTACCCGTCATATTGCGCGGCGAGCGCGGCGGTATGTTCGCCGTAGGATTTCTTCGCGGCGTCGGTCCACCAATTCTCGAACTTGCCGGTGGGGCCGAACTGGCTGCCCTGATCGTCGAAGCCATGGCCCATTTCGTGGCCGATGATCGCGCCGATCGCCCCGTAATTGACCGCCGGATCGGCATTGGGGTCGAAATAGGGCGGCTGCAGGATCGCCGCCGGGAAAGTGATCTGGTTGGCGAGCGGATTGTAATAAGCGTTCACCGTCTGCGGCGTCATCCCCCACAAGGTCCGGTCGACCGGCTTGGGGAAACGCTGCAGGTCGAGCTGATGGTCGAACTCGGCCGAGCGCATGGCATTGCCCAGCAGGTCGCCGCGTTCGACCTGAAGCGACGAATAATCGATATATTTGACCGGGTGCCCGATGCGCGGTTCGAACGCCGCGAGCTTGGCCAATGCCGCCTTCTTGGTGGCGTCATCCATCCAGGTCGAACCGGCGATCTTCTTGCCATAGGCGGCGCGCAGATTCTCGATCAATTCGGCCATCTTGGCCTGGCTCGAGGCGGGGAAATATTGCTCGACATAGAGCTTGCCCACCGCTTCGCCGAGCGCGCCGTTGGTCAGCTGCACGCCGCGCTTCCAGCGGTCGCGCTTGACCTGCACGCCCGACAGCGTCTTTGAATAGAAATCGAACCGCGCGTCGTCGAACGCCTTGGGCAGGAAGGTCGCGTGGTCGCTGACGAAGTGGAAAGCGAGATAATCCTTCCACGTCTGGAGCGGCGTCGCGGTCATGATCTTGCCCATCGCCGTCAGAGCCGTGTTGTTGGCCATCAGCACCTTGGGCGACGAGTCGAGCCCGGCGGTCTTGAGCATCAGCGCCCAGTCGAAATCGGGCGCCTTGGCCTTCAGCCCGGCGACATCCTCGGGATCGTTGAGCTTGGCGATGTCGCGGCTCTGTTCGGGCGACCATTGATCCTTGGCCATCGCGGTTTCGAGCGCGACGATCGCATCGGCCTTGGCGCCGGCGTCGGGGATGCCGGCGAGTTCCTGGATCTGCTGGACATAGGCACGATAGGCCTTGCGGAAGGCGTCGTATTTCTCACCCTGCAGCAGGTAGAAGTCGCGCGGCATGCCGAGGCCGCCCTGGCCCACGACAGCGGTGTAATGCTCGGGATCGGAGAGGCTCGGCATCGTGCCGAGTTCGACCGGCGAGGCATAGCCGGTGCTGGCGAACAAGGTCTGCAGCCCGGCCAAATCGTTCACCGCGGCGATCTTGGCGAGATACGGCTTGAGCGGCGCGGTGCCCTTGGCCTCGATCCCCGCTTCGTCCATCCAGCTCGCGTAGAAATCGCCGACCTGCTTGCCGGTCGCGCCATATTTGGTCGGGTTGGCGGCCATATCATCGAGGATCTTGCGAACATTGGCCTCAGCCTCGTCGCTCAGGATGTTGCCATAGCCGACCGAGCCCTTGTCGGCGGGAATCTCGGTGCGCTTGGCCCAGGCGCCATTGGCATAGGTCCAGAAATCGTCGCCCGGCTTGACCGCCTTGTCCTGGGTGGTGAGGTCGATGCCGAACGCGCCGTAACGCGGCGCCGTCGCCGCCATCTTCGCCACGGCCGGGATCGCAAGCGCCAACGCCGCGGCGCCGAGCACCAGCCGCCCGATAACCTTCTTGTTCATTTCAGAAAAACTCCCGCCCTACGTGTATTATTAAACTATAGCGGCCTGCAAAAGCACACGCAATCGACTTCGCCAATAAACCCTGTCAGTGATGCGCGTCATGGGGCGGAATATTCTGCACAAAGCGAAGACGCTGGCCGGGATAGGCTGGCGACGCCAAGCACTGGTCGCGGAAGCCTGCGCCAGCATGTTCGCTGCGCGGATGATCCTGCTGATCCTGCCGTTCCCGAAAGTCGCGCGGCGGCTGGGCGACTTCGTTGCCCCGGCCGACCCACGCGTCGCCGAACGGGCGGCGGCGACCACCCCGGACCAGGCGGCGACCGCGCGCACGATCGGCTGGGCTGTCCGCTCGGCCGCGCCGTTCATGCCGTTCCGCTCGGTCTGCCTGCAACAGGCGATGGCCGCGCAGGCTATGCTGCGGCGGCGCGGGATCGGCAGCGTGATGCGTTTCGGCGCGAGCCCGAACGATAAGCGCGCGATCGAGGCCCATGCCTGGCTCGACGCGGCGGGAGTCAAAGTGACGGGCTATCCGATCCCGCGCGGCATGGGCGAGATTGCTTGTTTCGTTTGAGGGCATAAGGTCGCCCCTCTCTTTAACCGTCATGCCGGACTCGTTCCGGCATCCAACGCGCAACAACGGCTGCTTTCCATTGTGGAACCTTGGACCCCGGAACAAGTCCGGGGTGACGAAGGGTGCTAGCAAAGCAGCTCACGATAAAGACCGTGGGTCTCTTCATCGAACGCCACCAACAAGATGCGCTCGAACCGCTCCGCCGCCGCTACCGTCTCGCGCACCGCGATCTCCGCCGCGTCTTCGCGCGGATAGCCATAAATCCCGGTACTGATCGCCGGAAAGGCGATCGTGCACGCGCCCAATGTCTCGGCGACCCTCAGGCTTTCGCGATAGCAACTGGCCAGCGTCTCCGCCTCGCCTTTGCCTCCGCCATTCCACACCGGCCCCACGGTATGGATGACGTGCCGCGCCGGCAGGCGATAGCCTTTGGTCGCCTTGGCCTGACCGGGCTTGCAGCCGTTCAGCATGCGGCATTCGGCGACCAGTTCGGGGCCAGCGGCGCGGTGGATCGCACCATCGACCCCGCCACCACCGAGCAGCGAGGAATTGGCGGCGTTGACGATCGCATCGACGTCGAGCCGGGTGATGTCGCCCCGCAACGCCTCGACCGGCATCAGCCGACCCGGTTCTTCACCAGATCGTCGACCACCGCGGGATCGGCCAGGGTCGAGGTGTCGCCAAGGCTCGACACGTCGCCCTCGGCGATCTTGCGCAGGATGCGGCGCATGATCTTGCCCGATCGCGTCTTGGGCAGGCCCGGCGCGAACTGAACGGCATCGGGTGAGGCGATCGGACCGATCTCGGTCCGCACCCATTGCACCAGTTCCTTGCGCAGCGCTTCGCCCGGTTCTTCGCCGGCATTGAGCGTGACATAGGCGTAGATGCCCTGCCCCTTGATGTCGTGCGGAAAGCCGACCACCGCCGCCTCGGCCACCTTGGCATGGAGCACCAGCGCGCTCTCGACCTCGGCGGTGCCCATGCGGTGTCCGCTCACGTTGATCACGTCGTCGACGCGGCCGGTGATCCAATAATAGCCGTCCTCGTCGCGGCGGCAGCCGTCGCCGGTGAAATATTTGCCCGGATAGGTCGTGAAATAGGTCTGGAAGAAGCGGTCATGATCACCCCAGACGCTGCGCATCTGTCCCGGCCAGCTCCTCGCGATGACCAGATTGCCCTCGGTCGGCCCATTGAGCACATTGCCGTCGGTGTCGACGATCTGCGGATCGACGCCGGGAAACGGCAAGGTTGCGCTGCCGGGCTTGAGGTCGGTGGCGCCCGGCAGCGGCGTGATCATCTGCCCGCCGGTCTCGGTCTGCCACCAGGTATCGACGATCGGGCAGCGTCCCTCGCCGACCACTTCGTGATACCAGCGCCACGCCTCGGGATTGATCGGCTCGCCGACCGTGCCGAGCAGCTTCAGGGATTTTCGGCTGGTCCGCGTCACATAATCGTCGCCTTCGCGCATCAGCGCGCGGAGCGCGGTCGGCGCGGTGTAGATGATCTCGACCTGATGGCGGTCGACGACTTGCCAGATGCGGCTGGCATCGGGCCAATTGGGCACCCCTTCGAACATCAGACTGGTCGCGCCGTTGGCGAGCGGGCCGTACAGGATATAGCTGTGCCCGGTGACCCAGCCGATATCGGCGGCGCACCAATAGACCTGGCCGGGCCGGTAATCGAAGGTCAGTTCATGGCTAAGGCTGACCCAGACCATGTAACCGCCGGTGGTGTGGAGAACGCCCTTGGGCTTGCCGGTCGATCCAGAGGTATAGAGGATGAACAGCGGGTCCTCCGCGCTCATCGGTTCGGGCCGGCATTCGGACGAGGCCTGATCGACCAGATCGTGATACCAGAGATCGCCGTCGCCCATCGCGACGTCGCCGCCGGTCGCCTTGACGACGATGACCTTTTCCAGCCCGGGCGCATGGTTGCGCGCGGCATCGACATTGGCCTTGAGCGGGACCTTCTTGCCGCCGCGCCGGCCTTCGTCGGCGGTGATCACCAGGGTCGACCCGCAATCCTCGACGCGCCCGGCAAGCGCTTCGGGCGAGAAGCCGCCGAACACCACCGAATGGATCGCACCGATCCGCGCGCACGCCAGGATCGCGACCGCCGCTTCGGGAATCATCGGCATGTAGATGGTGACGCGATCGCCCTTCGCGACGCCTTGCTCCTTCAGCGCATTGGCGAAGCGGCAGACGTCGCGGTGGAGTTCGCGATAGGTGATACGGCGGGGCTGTTCGGCGGGATCGTCGGGTTCCCAGATCAGCGCCACGGTGTCGCCGCGCGTGGCGAGATGACGGTCGAGGCAATTGGCCGAGGCGTTGAGCACGCCGTCGGCGAACCAGCTGATGTGGAAATCGTCCTGGCCGAACGACCAGTCGCCGGCCATTTCCGGCCGCCTGATCCAGTCGAGCCTGCGCGCCTGTTCGAGCCAGAAGGTGCCAGGATCGGCCAGGCTGCGGCCATAGAGCTTCTCGTAACCCGCGCGATTGATCTTCGCGCGCTTGGCCCAATCTCCAGGAACCGGATAGACGCTTTGCTCGGACATCAAGCTCTCCCTAGTCCGGCCCTATTGGCGGTTGCGATGCCTGCTTGGCAAGCGCCGCAGCGCCATGCGACGATAGGATTTCTTGGGGGAATCAAATGAGCGACGGATCAAGCGACCACCCGATGCATCATGGCGCGCCGGCGCATGCGCTCGAGCGGCTGGTGTTCTTTTCGGACGCGGTGTTCGCGATCTCGATCACCCTCCTGGTGATCGAGCTCAAGGTGCCCGCCCTGCCGCGCAGCGCGTCCGACGTCGAATTTCTCCAGGCGCTGGCCGACCTGACGCCCCATTTCATCGGCTTCCTGGTCTCGTTCTTCGTGATCGGCGCGTTCTGGAGCGGGCATCACCGTGCGTTCGATTGCGCGCGGCATTGGTCGCCCAAACTGCTGCTCCCCAATCTGTTCCTGCTCTGCTCGGTCGCGGGCATGCCGTTCTTCACCGCGCTGGTCAGCGAATATTACGGCAAGCTCGTGCCCGCCGCCGCCTATTGCTTCTGGCTGCTGATCGTCGCCCTCTGTAACCTGTGGAACAACAGCATGGCGGTGGCGCCGCCGGTCGCCGCCGACGACCTGGACCCCGAACAGGCGGCGATGATCCGCCGGCGCGGCTGGGCGGTATTGCTCGGCACGGTGACCGCGCTGCTGTTCTGCTTCGTCAATCCCTGGCTGGGGCAGCCGATGCTGATCTCGATGGCCTTGTGGCGACGGCTGCTCGAACATCTCCACCGCCGGGGCACATTGAAGGCGGTGTAACGAAGCGCTCCCTCTTTTGCCGGGAGGGAAGAGCGATCAGCCGAATTTCTGCCGCAGCTCGAGCATCGCCAGCGCTGCCTTGGCCGCGCCGCCGCCCTTGTCGGCCTGATCGGGATCGGCGCGATAGATCGCCTGCGCCTCGTTCTCGGTGGTCAGGATGCCGTTGCCGATCGCGATGCCGTCCATCGTCAGCGCCATGATGCCACGCGCGCTTTCGTTCGAGACAATCTCGAAATGATAGGTCTCGCCGCGAATCACCACGCCGATCGCGACATAGGCGTCGTATCGGCCGGTCTCCGCCGCCAGCGCGATCGCGCCGGGGACTTCGAGCGCGCCGGGCACGGTCACCGTCTCGTGGACATGGCCCGCTTCCTCGATCGCACGGCGTGCGCCGGCGAGCAGCATGTCGTTGAGATGGTCGTAGAACCGCGCCTCGACAATCAATATCCGCGCCATCAATTCACTCCCCCCAGGTCGATCGCGCGTTCTCCTACGATGGACAGGCCATAGCCGTCCAATGCAACCAGCGTGTGATGGGTGTTGGTCAGGAGGATCATGTCCTCGACGCCCAATTCGGACAGGATCTGCGCCCCGACGCCATAGTCGCGCAATTCGTCGGGCATCGGCGCGCCGGCCTTGTGCTCCAGCGCCTGGCTGAACCCGGTCGCGCTCGATGGCGACAGCAATACGACCACGCCCGATCCCGCTTCGCCGATGATCTCCATTGAGCGTTCGAGCAAGCCGCGGCGCTTGCCTTGTTCGCCGAATATATCGGCGAACACGTTCAACGCATGCATGCGCACCAAAGTCGGCTTGTCGGGATCGATACGCCCCTTGATCAGCGCGATCTGTTCGGTGCCGGTCGCCTTGTTGAAATAGGTCCGCGCGGTCCACTCCCCGCCCCAGCGGCTGGCGAAGCGTGCCTCGGCGCGACGCTCGACGAGATGGTCGTGCTGACGGCGATAGGCGATCAGGTCGCGGATCGTGCCGATCTTGAGCTTGTGCTCCTGCGCGAACTCGATGAGGTCGTCCATCCGCGCCATCGTGCCGTCATCCTTCATGACCTCGCAGATCACGCCCGATGGGTTGAGCCCGGCGAGCCGGGCGACATCGACCGCGGCTTCGGTATGGCCAGCGCGCACCAGCACGCCGCCGTCGCGCGCGATCAGCGGGAAGACATGGCCCGGCGAGACGATGTCGGTCGGCCCCTTGGACGCGTCGATCGCCACCGCGACGGTGCGCGCGCGGTCGTGCGCCGAAATGCCGGTGGTAATCCCTTCGCGGGCCTCGATCGACGCGGTGAAAGCGGTGCCGTGGCGGGTGCCGTTGTTGCGCACCATCGGCTCCAGCTCGAGCTGGTTGACCCGCTCCTCGGTCAGGGTCAGGCAGATCAGCCCGCGGCCGAAGCGCGCCATGAAATTGATCGCGTCGGGCGTCGCCATCTGCGCCGGGATGATCAGATCGCCTTCATTCTCACGATCCTCGTCATCGACCAGGATGGTCATGCGGCCGTTGCGCGCTTCCTCGATGATCTCCTCGATCGGGACCAAAGCCGGCCGCTTCTCACGCCGGTCGAGATAGAGTTCGAGCTTGCGCAGCGTGTCCGCGGTCGGGTTCCATTCGGGCTCGTCGAGCATGCGCAGCGAATTGGCATGGAGCCCGGCGGCGCGGGCAAGTCCCGAGCGGGAGATACCGCCCGAGGAGACGAGATCGCGAACGCGATCGATCAGCATGGTGCTCATGATCGACTCGATTATCACATTGCAATGTGATGAGTCCAACCAAGAATCACATCGAAACGCTACTTTTCGATAAACGACCGCATCCGGCTCAGATAGCGCGCGAGCACGTCGATCTCGATATTGACCGCCTGCCCGACCTCGATCGCGCCCAATGTGGTCACCGCTTGCGTGTGCGGGATCAGATTGACCGTGAATTCCGTACCTTCCGCCCCGTCGCTGACCGCATTGACCGTCAGCGACACGCCGTCGACCGTGACCGACCCCTTGGCGGCAAGATAGGGTGCGAGGTCGCGCGCGACGCGAAAGGCGATCGTCTTCGAATCGCCCGACTGCTCGACCCGCACGACTTCGGCGACGCCGTCGACATGGCCGGTGACGATATGCCCGCCGAGCTCGTCGCCGAGTTTCATCGCGCGTTCGAGGTTGAGCTTGCGCCCTTCGCTCCATTGCCCCTGCGCGGTGCGCGAGACGGTTTCGCCCGATATGTCGACGGTGAACCAGCCCGGCCCCTTGTCGATCACGGTCAGGCATACGCCAGAGCACGAGATCGACGCGCCGAGATCGACCCCGGCCGTGTCATAAGCGGTCGCGACCACCGCGCGCAGGTCGCCACGATGCTCGATCGATCGGATCGTGCCGATATCGGTGATGATGCCGGTGAACATCGCTAATTTCCCAAGCTGCGCCGACGATCGTCAGCGGGTGCGTTCGTAGATTTCCAGCCGGTCGATGCCCAACATCCGCGCGTCGTGCAACCGCCAGCGGCCATGCGCGTCCGCCAGATGGGCAAGCCCGATGTCGCCGAGCGCCGGCCGGCCGCCGCCGATCAGGATCGGCGCGCGATAGAGCAACAGCCGGTCGACCAGATCGCCGGCGAGGAAGGCAGAGGCCGCGCCGGCACCCCCTTCGACCAGGACATGGTCGATATGGTCGAGCCCGGCGATTGCCGCGGGCGAGTCGACCCATTCCCAATGCTCGTGGTCGCCACGATGGCGAGTCATCAGCAAACGCCGCGGGCTATGCTGTTCGAGCCCGCCGAGCCGGACGTCGAGCCGCGGCGCATCGGCCTCCGCGGTGCCGCGCCCGACCAGAATCGCCTCGTGCCGCGCGCGCTCGAGATGCGCATGCGCGCGCGCCGCGTCGCCGGTAATCCATTTCGATTCGCCGTCGGCACGCGCGATGCAGCCGTCGAGCGAGGTAGCGAGCTTGAGCGTGACGTGCGGCCGTCCGGACGCGCGACGCGTGAGGAACCCGGCCATCGAGCGGCGCGCTTCCTCGGCCATCACCCCTTCGGTCACCGCGATGCCGGCAGCACGCAATCGCGTGCTTCCCTTGCCGTCGGTGCGCGGGTCGGGATCGCCGAGCGCGATCACCACGTGAGCCACGCCCGCGGCCACCAACAGGTCGCTGCACGCCGGGCCGCGCGGCGATGCGTGCGCGCAGGGTTCGAGAGTCACGTAGACGGCCGCGCCGTTCGCGGCGTCGCCCGCCATCGCCAGCGCCATCGCCTCGGCATGCGGCCGCCCGCCGGGCTGGGTCCAGCCGCGCCCGACGACGCGGCCATCGCGAACGACCGCGCAACCGACATTGGGATTGGGCGCTGTGCGCCCGCGGCCGCGCTCGGCCAGCGCCAAAGCGGCCGCCATGAAACGCGGATCGATCCGAGCGCTCATGACCTATCGCGCGCCCGCAGCGAAATTCCTCCCCAAGCTTGTCTTGGGGAGGGCGCGTCCGAGCTTTGGCTTGCCCCCCGGCAAGCCAAGATCGCGTCCGGGGGACACGATCTCGCTCGAACGCGGCATAGCCGGTGGTGGAGGGGGAAGTCCCGTCCTCGCCGCTGCGCGGCTGCGGCCCCTCCACCAAGCCGCTGCGCGTCTTGGTTCCCCTCCCCAAGCGAGCTTGGGGAGGATTTGGGACGGCCTACAGCCAAGGCGACAGCTTGTCGTTCAGGCGTTTGAACGCGGCCTTTCGCTCGTCATCCTCTTTTTTCTGCTTGGCGTCCGCGACCCGCTTCTTTTCCCCGTCGATCTTCTGCTGCGCGATGATCTCGGCATCGGTGCGGTCGGCGCGCCACGACTGGACGTAGATGATGGTCGGCCGCTGCCACTCGCGCTGGACGGTCGAACCGGCGGCGAAGCCCCCGACGATGACGATACACGCCATCAGGGAGCCGAACAGAAACAGGATCTCGTATTTCTTGCGCGTGCCGAGATAGCGGCGCAGGTCGAACAGCGCGCGAAACGGATTAAAACGGCCGAGAAAATTTCCCATCTGCGCAAGATAGGCGCGGGACGGCGAACAGGCCAGCCCCGCGCCCGTAACGGTCATTGCTCGTTGAGCACGAAGCGCAGGCTCATCACTTTCCATTGCTCGATCGGCACGCCGTCCTTGGTTGCCGGCTTGAACCGCCATTTGCCCAGCGCCTGGCGCTGCGCGGCGGCGAAGAAGGCGTCCGATGCCGCCGACACCTTCTCGACCTGCTTCACGCGGCCGTCGGTGCCGACCAGCACGCGGAGCACGACGCGGCCGCTATTGCCCGCGCGCTGCTCCTCGGGCGGATAAGGCGGCTGGAGCAGGTTCTGGTAGCGCGGATCGATGAACGCATCGACCATGACCGGCTTGGAGATCACGGCTGGCGTGATCGCAGGACCGATGTCGGGCGCCTTGCCGATCTCCGGCCCCATCGGCGGCGAAGGCGGAAGCTTGGGTGTCAGGTCGATCGGTGTCTGCGGAATTGGCGGCGTCAACGGCACCGGCGGCACATAGATTTGCTCGGTCGGCGCCGCCTTGGTCTTGGGTTGCGGCTTGGGATCAGGCGGAGGTGGAGGCTGGTCAGGCGGAACAGCATATGTATTCAGGATCGGCGGATCGTTGATGATGTATTTGATCTGCAGCCCCATCACCAAGGCCGCGATCGGCCCGGCTGTCATAACCAGCGCTAGCGCCATGCTACCCGGCTTGAACACCGGGCCTGCGCCATAACGGTCGCCATAAGTCGCCATATCGTCTCTCCTTCCACGGTCTTGGATGCCGCGACTCGGAGACGATACAACATTACATATCGTGATACAAGATATCATCGATCAGCTGGGCGATAGGCGCTCCAGCGCACGGTCGCGGCCGATCAGCGGTAGCAGGGCGGCCATGTCGGGGCCGTGATCCATCCCGGTCAGCGCGCGGCGCAGCGGCAGGAACAACGACTTGCCCTTGCGCCCGGTCGCGTCCTTGAGCGCATTGGTCAGCGCGTGCCAGGGATCGCTGGTCCAGTCGATCTCGCCGGCAATGCGATGCGCGGTGGCCAGAAACTCGCGATCCTCGGGATCGACGGCGGCCGAGATCGGTCCCTCCACCACATGCCACCAATCGGCGGCGCCGGCGATGGTCGTCAAATTGGGCCGGATCGCTTCCCAGGCGGCGCGGTCCATTGCGGCGGGCAAGCGATCGGCGACCGCATCGAAATCGAGCTGGTGGACGATCCGCGCGTTGAGCTGGGCAAGCTCGCCCTCGTCGAACCGCGCCGGCGCGCGGCCGAAGCGCGCGAAATCGAACGCGGCAATCAACGGGGACGGATCGACGAAAGGCTCGACCGGATCGCTGGTGCCGATCCGCGCGAGCAGCGCAACGATCGCCTGCGGCTCGATGCCTTCCTCGCGGAAATGCTCGACGCCGAGCGAACCGAGCCGCTTCGACAATTTGCCTTCGGCCCCGGTCAGCAAAGCGGCATGCGCGAAGGTCGGCAGCGGCGCGTTCATCGCCGCGAACATCTGCAACTGGAGCGCGGTGTTGGAGACATGATCCTCGCCGCGCACGACATGGCTGATACCCATGTCGACATCGTCGATCACCGAAGGCAGCATGTAGAGCCACGACCCGTCGGCGCGGCGAATGACCGGATCGCTCATCGTCGCGGCGTCGAAATGCTGGGGGCCGCGAATCAGGTCGTGCCATTCGATCGCGCCCGGATCGAGCTTGAACCGCCAATGCGGGCGCACGCCCTCTGCCTCCAGCTTGGCGCGATCCGCGTCGCTGAGCGACAGCGCGGCGCGGTCATAGACCGGCGGCAGACCGCGCCCGAGCAGGATCTTGCGCTTGAGCTCGAGCTCCTGCTGCGTTTCGTACGCCGGATAAATCCGCCCCGCGGCGCGCAGATCGTCGAAGCGGCGTTCGTACAATGCGAACCGCTCGGACTGGCGCTCCTCGTGATCCGGCGTCAGGCCGAGCCAGTCGAGGTCGGCGCGGATCGACTCGACGTAACGCTCCTCGCTGCGCTCGACATCGGTATCGTCGATCCGGAGCACGAACCGCCCGCCGGTCGACCGCGCGAACAGCCAGTTGAGGATCGCGGTGCGGATATTGCCGATATGGAGATTGCCGGTCGGGCTCGGCGCGAAACGGGTGACGGTCATGCCCGCGACTTAGGGCGAGTAAGAGTGGCCGGCAATGCGCGTGCAGGATAGCGGACGTTCCCGCGCCGATCCGTCTTCCCCGACCCGGCGCTATCGCGTCGGGCTGGCGTCAGCCATAGGCGGCGCTGACATCCTGCTTGATGCCGTGTAGCCGAACGACCTGACGCCCGACACAGATCGGCGCGGCGATCAGGCGCATCCATTTCGACGGCCCGGTCACCGGCATGATTTCGGCATCGAGGGTGAAGCCGCGCCGGTGCTTGATGGCATAAGCACGCAGCCGTTCCATCGCGCTGCGTGATGGCTCCGCGTACAAGGCGGCGATCTCGTCCCGCTCGATCGCGGCGCCACGCGGCAAGCCGAACAGGTCGAACACCCCGTCCGTCCAGCTCAACGTATTTCCGTCGAGATTGCAGTCCCATAGCCCGATGCCATGCGCCGCCAGGAACTCGGGATGAGGGTCGGATGGAACCAGCGTATCGCCTGGCTCGTCAAGCAGGCACCCGAGATCGAAACGCTGATGCTGCTCGAACAGGGGCCAGCTATGGGTCAAGGGCAAGGCATAGCTCACGCTCGTCGGGCTCCGTTGCGGCAGGCCAGGATAGGCCGTGTCGATAGTTCCACTATGGTACTGAAAATATGTTCAATCGGTTTCGGCAACTTACCCAAAACGGCAGATCGACCGGGCGTTCGCGGGGATGTCTCTGAAGCGCAATTGCCGACCCACACGGGTTGATCTGCTTCCGACCATCATCGACATTGCGTTATCCGGCGGGCGAGTTCGGAATCGGCCGCACTAGGGTGCGTTGATGAATTCGACGGTCGGGTCGCGATCTGGAGTCCTCATGGCGAACGCTTTTCCGCACGGCACTGTTCACGAAGCAGGGGACGACCTTCAAGCAGCGGTGAGATCGAATCCGAAGGTCCTTGCGCTTTGGCAAAGCCTGACGCCGCTCGGTCGAAATGAGTTCATCTGCTGGGTCGAGGACGCGAAGCAGCCGACGACGCGTCAACGCCGCATCCTGAGAGCCTGTGAAGAGCTGTTGGAAGGGAAGAAGCGACCGTGCTGCTGGGTGGGTTGCATTCACCGCACCGACAAGGCGCCAAGCCGATGGCAACAGGCCGTCCTGATCGATCAGAAGGGAAAGAACGGCGGATAAGCCGACGCGGAAACGATGTTTGGTTGGTCCGTTCGCTGGAGCCGGACTGCATTCGATCAGTTGACGCCGCCCCGGAGCAAGACGGGCATCCCCGTCGCGGCGAAGCCGCGCCGTCGGTCGGCGCCTTCGGCCCCGCCGGCCGGGCTTGGCTGATCGCGATTTAGCCTTTCGCTAAATCGCTGCCTCGCCCTTTGAACCCCTGCGCCACGACGAACCACTCGACCGAGCCCTTGCGGCTCGACGGCGGCTTGGCGTGTTTCACCGTCGCGAAATTGCGCTTCATTTCGGCGACCAGCGCCGAATCGGCGCCGCCCGCGAACACCTTCGAGACGAAAGTCCCGCCGGGCTTGAGCACGTCGATCGCGAAGGCCAACGCGGTCTCGACCAGCGCCATCGTGCGGAGCGCATCGGTCTGCGGATGGCCGACCGTGTTCGCCGCCATGTCCGAGATGACGAGATCGGGCGCGCCGCCCAGTTCCTCGATCAGCTTGTCGGGCGCCGCGTCGTCCATGAAATCCATCTGCAGGATGGTGACGCCCTCGATCGGATCGACCGGCAACAGGTCGATTCCGACGATCGCTGCCTTGGGCACCTTGCGCCGGATCACTTGCGACCAGCCGCCCGGCGCCAGCCCCAAATCGACCACGCGGCTCGCACCCTTGAGGAACCCGAACTTCTCGTCGAGTTCGAGCAATTTGTACGCAGCGCGGCTGCGATAGCCCTCCGCCTTGGCGCGCTTGACGTACGGGTCGTTCAATTGCCGTTCGAGCCAGCGCGTCGATTGCGGCGTGCGATTGCGCGAGGTGCGCACGCGGGTATGGCCGCCACCGCCGCCCCTCATGGCCGTTGCGCGCCCATCAGACGGCGCAAGATGCCTTCGCGGATGCCGCGATCGGCGACCCCCAGCCGCTCGGCCGGCCATAAGTCCAGGATCGATTCGAGGATCGCACAGCCCGCAACGACCAGGTCGGCGCGCTCACCACCGATGCACGGGAAGCGCGAGCGCTCGGCCACCGACATGCTCGACAATTCGGCCGAGATGCGGCGCATCGATTCGGTCGGGACGATCAGCCCGTCGACCTTGGCGCGGTCATAATGGTCGAGTTCGAGGAACACGCTGGCCAAAGTGGTGACGGTACCGCTGGTGCCGAGCAGCCGCGGCGCCTTCAGATTCGCCGGCACGCGCTTGGCGAACGCGGCGAAGCTCTCGGTCGCCAGCGCCCGCATCCGGGCGTAGGATTCGCCCAGCGCCTCGGCGGTGTCGCCGCCGCCGGCATGTTCGGTCAGCGACACCACGCCCCAGCGCGCCGAATGCCAGTCGAGCACGCGCGGATGATCGCCCGACAGGTCGATCAGCACCAATTCGGTCGATCCGCCGCCAATGTCGAAGATCAGCGCCGGTCCCTCGCCCGGCTCCATCAGCGCGTGGCAGCCGAGCACCGCCAGCCGTGCCTCTTCCTCCGGCGAGATGATGTCGAGGCGGATCCCGGTCTCGCGATAAGCGCGCTCGATGAATTCGGCGCCGTTGGCCGCCTGGCGGCACGCCTCGGTCGCGACCGAGCGCGCGACCAGCACGTTGCGGCGGCGCAGCTTGTCGGCGCAGATCCGCAGCGCGGCGATGGTGCGGTCGATCGCGGCGTCGGACAGCCGCCCGCTCGACGCGAGCCCCTCGCCCAGCCGCACGATCCGCGAAAAGGCGTCGACCACCGCAAAACCGTTGCCGTGCGGCCGCGCGATCAGCAGGCGGCAATTATTGGTACCGAGATCGAGCGCGGCATAATGCGGCGCATCGCCCCAGCGCTTGGTCGGGATTGAGGCCGGACGGGCGGCGGGCTTGCCCTTCGGGGCGGCGCGCTGCCGGTGCGGCATATTGGCGGGAACGTCCCCCATGCCGTCGAAACTCTTATATTCTTGCGGTCCGGCCCATAGCCCTCCGCTGCTTGACGCTGAGCCTAACCGAACTGGCGCGACGCGACAAGCGAGCCGCCACGCCGGGCGATCACGCCCGCCTCCGCAAGGCCTTGACCGGTCGCGCGAGCCCGCCTAGAGCCCGCCGCCTGTTGCCCCGTCGTCTAAAGGTAAGACTACGGACTCTGACTCCGTCAATTGAGGTTCGAATCCTCACGGGGCATCCAGCTTTTTCTGCACTGTTAGATCGCTTAGTTGCGCGTTCACGCTAGGTGCGTGTTGCACCTAAAGCCCGCAGGTCTCCGATGTGTCGACGACGACTCCGTGCGACATCAGGGCATGAGACGGCGCCAATCCGGCGACCAAAAAAGCACAACTTCCAAATGATTATGTCTCTGGCTCTCGCGAAGTGTCGCGGGAATTGCCGGATGTAGCTGCCGCCGACCCCCGGGCCAGTCGGACCCCGGGATATAACCCGGTGGCGGAGACGGAGGGATTCGAACCCTCGATACGGTTTCCCGTATGACGCTTTAGCAAAGCGTTGGTTTCAGCCACTCACCCACGTCTCCGGCTGCGGCAGAATGCGGGCCTATAGCGAGCGTCCCCTAGGTGATCAACCGGGGGTTTCGACTCGGTCGGGCGCGGAATAGACTCGGATCGCCGCTGCGTTCATTGCGGGGCAATCTTAGCCGGGCTTAGCGTGCGGCATGTATGGGTTGGGGTCGGGGGCGATGATGCGCCGTTTATTGACTATTCTGTCGTTGGCGATGCTGACGATCACCGCGCCGGTCGCCGCGCAGGTGACCACGATCGATCCCAACAAGGCGATCGATGGCGACCTGCAACGCTCGCCGTCGCCACCGCCACAGCCCGCGCCCTACACGCCGCCGCCTGCCAGTCCGAGCGTGCCGGCCTATGACGAAGCCCCGGCTCCGCAGGACGAGACGGCCACGACCACCGCCAACACGACCCCACCGCCGGTTCCGCCGACCACCGGTCCGACTTATGCCGACGACGACGTGCTCGACGCTGCCGAAGGCGTGTTCGGCAAGGGCGCCAAGGGCCTGGCGGAGATCGTCGAAAAGACCCTGAAGAGTCAGGGCCGGCCCAACGCCTATATCGCCGGGCGCGAGGCATCGGGCGCGTTCGTCGTCGGACTGCGCTACGGCTCGGGCACGCTGAGCCACAAGGTGGCGGGCAACCAGAAAATATACTGGACCGGGCCCTCGGTCGGGTTCGACGTCGGCGGCGACGCTACCAAGGTGTTCGTACTGGTCTATAATCTCTACGACACCGAGGACATCTATAAGCGCTTCCCAGGCGGCGAAGGTCGGCTCTATTTCGTCGGCGGTTTCTCGGCGACGTACCTCAGGCGCGGCAATATCGTGCTGATCCCGATCCGGCTCGGCGTCGGCTGGCGCGCCGGGGTCAATGCCGGGTATATGAAGTTCACCCACAACTCGAAGTGGATGCCGTTCTAGTCGCAGCGCGGCAGCGCGCTACGCCGCGCTGACTCGCGCAAGACCAGCCGGCGGCGCATAGCGCCGTCCGACGCGGCGCGGGCTTTGCCCGCGCTGGGCGAATATCCTCGAGCCGACCGACCGCCAATTCCTCCCCGGCACGGGGAGGAATGCGGGTTACCCCGCAAACCGCCAGTTGAGGGTCTCGCCGGCATGGAACGGCGCTAGGCCCGCCACCCGGTCTGGAACCGCAGTCGCCACCCGCTCCAAGGTCACCGTTCCCTCGTTGAGCGGCAGCCCATAGAAACGCGGGCCGTGTTCCGAGGCGAAGCCCTCGAATTTGTCGAGCGCGCCTTCCTCCTCGAACACCGCGGCATAGCTTTCGAGCGCGAACGGCGCGTTGAAGATGCCGGCGCAGCCGCAATCCATTTCCTTGCGCTCGACCGCGTGCGGCGCGCTGTCGGTGCCGAGGAAGAATTTGGGCGATCCCGACACCGCGGCCGCGCGCACCGCGAGGCGATGCCGCTCGCGCTTGATCACCGGCAGGCAGTAGGCATGCGGCCTGAGCCCGCCGTCGAACAGCGCGTTGCGGTTGAGATGGAGGTGCTGCGGCGTGATCGTCGCCGCGACGAGGGGGCCGGCATCGGCGACGAACTCGGCCGCCTCCGCGGTGGTGATATGTTCGAGCACGACCTTGAGCGCGGGGAAGTCGCGCACCAATGGCGCCAGCGTGCGCTCGATGAACACCGCTTCGCGGTCGAAGATGTCGACGTCGCGATCGGTGACCTCGCCATGGATCAGCAGCGGCATGCCGATCCGCTGCATCGTCTCGAGCACCGGGCCGAGCGCGCGGATGTCGGTGACGCCATGCGCGGAATTGGTCGTCGCGTGCGCGGGATAGAGCTTGCTCGCGGTGAACGCGCCCGATTCGTGCCCGCGCGCGATCTCCGCCGGGTCGGTGCCGTCGGTCAGATAGCAGGTCATCAACGGGGTGAAGTCGCTATCGGCGGGCAAGGCGGCGAGGATGCGCGCGCGATAGGACTCGGCCGCGGCGACCGTCGTGACCGGAGGGGTCAGGTTGGGCATCACGATCGCGCGCGCGAACTGGCGCGCGGTGTGCGCGGCGACCGCCTCCAGCATCGCGCCGTCGCGCAGATGGACGTGCCAGTCGTCGGGGCGGCGGATGGTCAGGCGATCGGTCATGGCGATCGCCCTACAATCGTGCGCCGCGATCCGCCAGCATGGCTTGGATTTGGTGCCATGCGCACTAGCTTGGACCCATGAGCGATTCCGGAACAATGCTGGCCGACCGCGCGCTGATCCGCCTGGCAGGCGACGGCGTCCGCGATTTCCTGCAGGGGTTGTTGACGCAGGACGTGCTGACGCTCGATGCCGCCGCCCCGCGCTGGTCGGGCCTGCTAACCCCGCAGGGCAAGGCGCTGTTCGATTTCCTGCTCTGGGCGGACGGCGAATCGTTGCTGATCGACTGCGAAGCTGCCGAGGCCGACGCGCTGATGCGCCGGCTGACGATGTACCGGTTGCGGCGGCCGATCGCGATCGAGCGCGTCAAGGGTGCGGTGCATTGGGCGCTGGAAAGCGCGCTTGGCGTGCCCGACCCGCGCCTGCCGGAACTGGGCCGGCGCTGGCTGGGAATGCCGGGCGAGCCGGCGCGGAGATGGCGCGAGCATCGCTTGTCGCTCGGCGTGACCGAGGGTGTCGCCGAACTCGGCCAGGACAAGACCCTGTGGCTGGAGGCGAATGCCGCCGAGCTCAACGGCGTCAGCTTCGCCAAGGGCTGTTATGTCGGGCAGGAGAATACCGCGCGGATGCATTACCGCGCCAAGGTCAACCGGCGGCTGGTGGTCGCACCGATCGCGCCCGCGGGCGAGCGGACGCGCGCGGTCTATCCCGATCTCGGCCTGATGGTCGAACTGCGCCGGGTCGAGGCGCTGGGGGATGCGATCATCCCACCCTGGCTGGCAACGGCGCTGGCTGCCGCGTGATGCGGTAGATTTGGTTCACGCTAAGGCGCGAAGGCGCAAAGAAGAGCTTAGGTTCGCGCAGAGGCGCGGAGGACGCAGAGGTGTTGCGCTCTAAGCCGCGGGCAAGATTCAGATGCGATCATTGATCGGTGAGCCTCGCATCGCGAGGCTCTCTAAGAATTCTCTGCGTCCTCTGCGCCTCTGCGCGAAACCTCTTTGCGCCTTCGCGTCTTCGCGTGAAAAATATCAAAGCACCGAGACCCGTCCGTCGTTTAGCGTCCTACCGACGAATAAGCGAAGCCCAGCTTGCGAACATCGTCGGGGCGATAGACGTTGCGCAGATCGACCATCACCGGCGCGGTCATCACGCTCGCCAAGCGCCGCAGATCGAGCGCGCGGAACGTGTCCCATTCGGTCACGATCGTCACCGCATCGGCGCCCGCCGCGGCCTCATAGGCGTCCTTGCAGAAGACGACATCGGGCATCATCGCCTTGGCCGCCTCCATCCCTTCCGGGTCGAACGCACGGACGGTGACGCCGGCGTCCTGCAGGCTCTGCACCACCGCCAGGCTGGGCGCGTCGCGCATATCGTCGGTGTTGGGCTTGAACGTCAGCCCCAGCACGGCAACCGTCTTGCCGCGCGGCTCGTCGCCCAGCGCGTGGAGCACCTTGCGCCCCATCGCGCGCTTGCGGCTGTCATTCACCTTCACCACCGCCTCGACGATGTGGACCGGACTCTCATGGTCCTCAGCGGTCTTGAGCAGCGCCAGCGTATCCTTGGGGAAGCACGACCCGCCATAGCCCGGGCCGGCATGGAGGAACTTGGCGCCGATACGATTGTCGAGGCCGATGCCGCGCGACACGTCCTGAACATTGGCGCCGACCGCTTCGCACAGATCGGCGATCTCGTTGATAAAGGTGATCTTGGTCGCGAGAAACGCATTGGCGGCGTATTTGATCAACTCGGACGTGCGCCGACTAACGAACAGGATCGGACTCTCGTTGAGATAGAGCGGGCGATAGACCTCGCGCATCACTTCGCGCGCGCGCGCATCCTCGCTGCCGATGACGATACGATCGGGGCGTTTGAAGTCGCCGATCGCCGCGCCCTCGCGCAGGAACTCAGGATTGGAGACGACGGCGATATCGATGTCCGGGCGTTCCTCGCGCAGGATCTCCTCGACGCGGTCGCCGGTGCCGACCGGCACGGTCGACTTGGTGACGACCACGGTCGGGCCGGTGACCGCGGCGGCGATCTCCTTGGTCGCCTCGAACACATAAGTCAGGTCGGCATGGCCGTCGCCGCGCCGCGACGGGGTGCCCACCGCGATGAAGATCGCATCGGCGCCGGCGACCGCGGTGGCGAGATCGGTGGTGAAGGTCAGGCGGCCGGCGGCGACGTTGGTCGCGACAAGCTGGTCGAGGCCGGGCTCGTAGATCGGCATGCGGCCGGCGTGCAGCGCCTCGATCTTGCTCGCATCCTTGTCGACACAGACCACGTCGTGGCCGAAATCGGAAAAACAGGCTCCCGATACCAGGCCGACATAGCCCGATCCGATCATCGTGATTTTCATTCTAGTCCTTCGGTGCAGACGGGATGTCCGGCTGAGCGCCAGATCGTGATCCGTCCGCTCTACCGCAAGGACGGGGTTTTTCCAGTGCGATCGAAGAGCGCCCGGGTTGTTCGGAACGAAGATTCACGCGAAGGCGCGGAGAGAAGGGATGATCACGCAGAGGCGAGATGCGCGCGGCAGCGGGCACCCTTCGATTAGGCAGGCATAAGCTGGGCGATGATCGCCGGCGCTCTTGGTCGCATGTCCTCTGCGCATCTTCGCGAACCATCTTTGCGCCTTTGCGCCTTCGCGTGAACGAAAACGCGGGAGTTGCGCCGCGGTAAAGCCGCGTCGTCGGTCGGGCGTTTCGCGCCCGCCGACTGCGCACAAAGAAAAAGGGAGGCCGGCGAACCGACCTCCCCAAATCTTTTCAGTCGTTGGAGACTTACTGACCCGAAGACGGACCGTAAGTGATCTCCACGCGACGGTTCTGGACCTCGCGGACGCCATCGGCGGTCTCGACACGCGGGCGGCTCTCGCCGAACGCCTGCTCGCTGATGACACCATCCGGAACCGAATGGGCGACCATATAGGCCTTCACCGAGTCGGCACGACGCTGCGAGAGACCCACGTTGTACTTGGCCGAACCCGAACGGTCCGCGTGACCGGCGAGCATGACCTGGGCGTTGCCGCAGTTCGCATACTGGCTGATCGCGTTGTCGAGGATCGACGCCGCTTCCGGCGTGATGTCCGACTTGTCCCACTCGAAGAACACGATGAACGGTCCCGGCGAGCAGACCACGGCCGGCGGAGGCGGCGGCGCAGGCGGTTCCGGCGGCGGCGGGGGCGGCGGGGGCGGAGGCGGCGGCGGCGGCGGAGCCGGCGGTTCGCCGAAGTTGTAGGTGAAGCCGCCCAGGATGCTGTGCGTACGGAAACGTCCGTCCAGCGTGCGGCCGGTCACGTCGACCAGCTTGACGTTCTCGGCGTTGAAGAAGCGATACTTCAGCGTCGCGTCGATATGGCTGGTCAGCGGAGCGCGGATACCCGCAATCGCCTGCCATGCGAACACGGTGTCCGAATCGTCCAGGAACGAGCCGTACGTGTTGAGCGCGTACTTGTCGGCCTTGACGCGAGCGACACCGACACCGCCGCCGACGAAGCCCTGCAGGCCATCATCGTCGCCGAAGTCGAGCATGCCGTTCAGCATGAAGCTCAGCGCGGTGGTCTTGCCACCGGCATAGCCATAGCTGCCGGCGTTCGACTGAACCAGAGCACCAGCGCTATTATACGCCGGGATACGGAGGCTCGAGCTGATCGCGTCAACATTGGCGGACTTGTACGAAACTTCGGTTTCGACCCGGAACATGCCGAAATCGTAACCCACCATACCACCGACATCATAACCGTAGTTATGGTCGATCTTCATGGCGTCTGGAGTGGCACCAATATCGAAGTGAATGTCTTCGACAATCATCGCGCCGCCTTCGACGCCAACATACCACGCCTTATCGCGCGCAAGCGCGGGCGTCGCAAGTGCGGTTGAAGCGAGCGCCACGGCAATGGCAAGCTTGCGCATCTGTATCCCCTTTCACGGTTGTCACTACGGACAGCGCAAACTCCCTACTCAAAGGTTCGTTTCCACGCAAGCGAAACAAAGCTGATCCGCTGTGGCGGCGAAGCAACACTTTCACCCGGTTTTCCGCCGGTTCGGGGCCTCGCCGTCCATGTACCGGCAGGTCGGAAGAGCAGCGCGGCCATCATTCGCTCGCTGCTCGCAACGGACGGCACCAAGGGCGCGATCGGGCCGGAACGCGCCGCTCTTCCCACGCTTGCCGATGTCGCCATTTAGGCGCAGATATCGGTTATGGCGGTAGCGCCCGATTATTATGCGATGCTCGGCGTAACACCCGACGCGGACCAGGCGGTGATCCGCGCCGCGTGGAAGGCATTGTTGCGCAAATACCATCCCGACACGGCGCATGATGTGCCCGACGCCGCCGAGCGCACGCGTGCGTTCAACGCGGCCTGGGCGGTGCTGGGCAATAGCAACCGCCGCATCGCCTATGACCTGGAACGGGCCGCACCGCCCGCCGACGAGACGCGGCCCGCCTGGGCATCGCCCTATCCGATGCCGCCGCGGCGTGGCGCCGGCACTACGTTGGCGCTGATCCTCGCCTTTGTCGGCTTGCCCGCAGTCGCGATCACCTTGCCCGGGGTGCCCGGACAGGTCGCCGCGATGTTGCCCGGCGGCGACGGCGGGTCAGCCGCGAGCTTCGCACGGTCGAGCTTCCATCAGGTCCGCCGCCTGCTCACGCCCGCCGGATTCGGTGCCGGCGGCGCTGTCGCGAGTCCAGTTGTCCCGACATCGCGGTCGACATTGCCGCCCATCCCGGCGCCGGTCGCCGCTCCGTCGATCGACGGCGCGACCATTCGCCTTGCCGCCCGCCAATATGCCCGCGTCGTGCGCCGTGACGGCCGAAGCGGGATCGCGGCCTACAGCCGAGCCTGCGCGCAGCGCGCGATCGACCTGTCGCATTGGGAATCGGACGATTTCTGTGCGGCGTTCGATATCGCCGCCGGGCGCGACACGGCGGCATCGGCAGCGCGCTACGTCCGACTCGGTGTCCCGACTGCCGCCGCGGCGGCGCGCCTCGGGCAAATTCGCGCGCAGATTCGCCGAAGAGCCTCATTCTCCAAAGGCCGTTAATCCGTCGCAGTCGGGCGCTCAGGCGGATCCAGATGTCGCGATCGCCTGGTCGGCTACGCTCGCCCAGGCCGCGATCTCGTCGTTGAAATGGCGCGTCACGACGAGCTCGCCGGCCAAAGCGCGCTCAAGATCGACCTCCGCCGATCCTTCCCATTCGTAGGTCGCATTGCCCGATAGCCGGACCATGCCGTCGGGATCGGCACAGGCCTTGATCAACCCGCCCGCATTCCAGACGGTGACTTCGCTATCGAAGCGCGCGCGATCGGTCAGGCAGGCGGCGAAGGTCGACGCCGCCATCGCGCTGCCGCAACTGTCGGTCAGTCCGACGCCGCGTTCGAAGGTGCGCACGAACAGCCCGCCAGGCCGCGTTTCGACGAAACTGACATTGGCGCGGTTGGGCAGCCAGTCGGGTGCCGATTCGCACACCTGCCCGACTTCCACGAGTTCCTGTTCGTCGACCGCGTCGACGAAGGCGATCAGATGCGGATTGGGAATCGAAACCGCAGTGAACGGCCGGGCGCTGGGCAATCCGGGAATCGCCATCTGGACATTCTGTTGCCGGCCGATCGCCATCGGCCATTGCATGATGTCGAGCGATGCCGGACCGGCCAGTTCGCGAATCGTCACCACGCCCGGCGCGAGATTAGGGTCGCGCGTCACCTCGACCACCGAGGTCTTGAGATGGACGTGCGCGTGGTCGATCCCCAGCGCTTCGAACCCGGCACGCGCGACGCAGCGCAGCCCGTTGAGACAGGTTTCGGCTTCCGATCCGTCGCTGTTGAACATGCGGAAACCGAAATCGTGCCGCGCATCGCCCGCGGCTAGCAGCAGCAAGCCATCGCCGCCGACCGGCCCACGCCGATCGGCCAGCGCCTGCGCGACCCGGGCCCAGGCGGCGTCCGGCAACTCAATGGCGCGCGCGTCGATCATCGGGAAATCGTTGCCCGAGCCATGGCATTTGACGAACGCGAACCGCATCGCCGCGCTGTAGCGCCGTCGCGCGCGCGGTTCAAACCATCGCGTGCCCATGCAGCGCGCACCCTTGTCGCCCGCCACGAGGCACGACATGGTGACGACGGGGAAAGTGGGGGCTGCACATGATATCGTCGGCATGGCGAGACGAAGGTCTCGACGAATGGGAAGCGGCGCTCGAGCAATCCGATGGCCGTCCGTGGATCGCGATGCTGGCGGGCGCCGGCGCGATCCTGCTGATCGCGATCGTCGCGATCAACCTATCCCCGGTCGACATGTCCACGCACCGCACGGGCGCGCTGGCGGCGGCGACGATCTTGGCGGCGCTGGTCTGGGGCGGCGCGTGGTTTCTGACGTTTCGCCACGCGACGACCGGCTGGAAGATCGGCGTGGCGGCGGTCCTGTGGGGCGTCGCGCTGCTCATCGTTGCCGGCGCGATCGCCTTTGCCAATATCGCGTTGCGAATCGACGCCGCGAACGTCCGGCGAATCCGCATCGACGAGACGGGTGAGCCTCGTCTGCCCCCAGGCTTGGCGGCCGGCCCGATCACACGAACGATGTTCGATTTCCTCCGCGACATGACGTCCGAGCGGCACCAGCGCGAGGCGATGTTCCAGGTGATGGGCATGGACCGGCTCCACGACGCCTATATGGTCAGCAACACGCCGGCGATGCTCAAGGATTGCGCGCGGTTCGTTCGAGTCGAACCCAAAATCGACCAATCGGACCGCCGCGTCACCGCGGCGATCGCGCGAGTGCATACGCGGCTCGGCGTGATCGTCGCGGACGAAGCGACGCGGAGCGAGTTGATCAAGGCGTTCGACAAGGGCCTGAACATCAACCTGAGAAACATGCGGCGGTCGAGCGAATTGCAGCGCCGGCAACTGGAGATCGGCGGCAGGTTGTGCACCTTCCTCGCGACCCATCGCTGGAAGGCGATGGGCAGCCAGTTCATGTTCTACAAGCAGGGCGATATCGGCATGTTCAACCGGACGATCACCGATTGGAACGATGCGGCCAGGGAGCAGACCGCCCTGGTCGCCGACGCGCGCCGCAAGATGACCGAAACCGGATTGCTCGACAGCGGCTCGCGTTTCTGACCGCCGCCGTTCGGCAGATCAGGGGGCGGAGTCGCCGCTGTCCCTGTCCGCCGGGGGCGAGTCGTTGCCGGCACCGCGCCAGCCCCGCTTTCCGGTTCGCCCCTTGCCCTTCCCGCCGAACTGGCCGACCGCCGGCGCGCTCAATTTGGGAAGCTCGGCGCGGGTAAGCTTGCCGTCATGGTTGGCGTCGAGCATCGCGAAGCGATCCGCCGCTGCATCGCGGAATTCCCTGGGATCCACCCCACGATTGAAATTGGTGTCGGCGACGGTGACCGGCTCGGGATAATCGAAGAACGAAAAGCGCGCCGCACCGCGTTTGACGTCGGCATAGCGTGGCTGCGATTCGCTGCTGCCCGACGGACCTTCGCCGCCACCCCCGCCGCCCATGCCGCCGCCGCCGCCACCGCCACGTCGGCCGCCGCCGCCTCGACGCGCACCGCCGCCCGGCCGGCCGGCGGCCATGCCGCCCTCGCCGCCGGTGCGAATCTCGGGCGCGAGCACGGTCTCGTAATAGTCGATATCGTCGGGGTCGATCTCGCCGTCATGCCCGCGATCGAGCCGCTGGAAGAACCGGTCCGCGTCGGCGGTGAACTCGGCGAGCGTCAACACGCCGTCGTGATTGGCGTCGGCGCCGTCGAACCACATGCCCACCGGATCGGGGCCGCGAAACGGCTCGCCCATCGGACTGATGAACAACCGCCCACGCGGACGCTCCTGCGGGGCGGCTCGCTCGTCCTCAGGGGGCAAGCTCCCAGCCAGAGGACGCGCGGGAGGCGGCGCGACCGCCTGCGAGCCGGCCATCAACATCAATGCGAGAAAGAAACCCATCGCCTTCGCTCCGCCCGCACCCCTGCGGGTCCGACGCTAGGCCGGGTTTGTCGCACAAATGTGTCGGTTCATTACGGTCTTACCGGCGTGGCGGGCGGCGGCACCGACGACCGTGAACCAGGGCCGCACGCGCCAATCGACGACCAACCCATCAGAAGATAATCGGGTGCCAGGTCGTAGACGAGAAACCAATGGGCGATCAGCCGGTGGCCGGGATGGTCGGCGCGATCATCTCCGGCGACACGGTATGCTGCCAGAACTCCTCGCGCGAATTGGTTCGCGGAAAGGGCGCGTCCGGCGCGGCAACGCCGAGAAACCGGCACAGCGGCTCCCAACCCTGCGCCGCTTCGAACACCAACAGCCGCTCGGGCGGGATTGCGCGCTGCACGCCGGCATTGTGCCGCTCGAACGCGGCGATGACATTGGCGGCGCTGAAATCGCGCCCGAACGTCTTTTCAGCGATGATGATGTCGGCAAAGCGCATGGGGTGATCGTCGGGCGCCGCCCCTTCATGCACGCCGATCGCCTTGAGGATCGTCGCCGACATGCTTTCGAACCAACGTTCCGGATCGCGCCGCGTCAGGATGACTTTGGCGTCCGGATACCGTTCGGCGAGTTCGGCGTAGAAATGCGCGCTCGGCCAGTCGACGCTCGCGCGATAGCCGCCGAACATCTCATCCCAGTCGACCTGTTCGCCTTTTGCCGCGCGCAACCAGAAATGCCGTTGCTCGGGATGCGCAAACACCTCGACCATATGGTGGCACGGCGCGAAGCCGAGCTGTTCGAGCGCCGTCTTGAGCGTGAGCGTGCCGGTGCGGCCAAGCCCGGCACCGATGATCCGCAAAGTCATTCGTCATCCCCCCGAATACCCGCATGGTCTGCATGCGCGCATCCTGGGGGAATGGCGAGTCCTCAGTCGGCGAACAGCAGCACGGGGGTCTCGAGATATTTGCGCAAATGCTGGACGTAGCTCGCCGCGTCCCAGCCATCGACGACGCGATGGTCGCAGCTGATCGACAGGTTCATCAATTTGGCGCGGACGATGTCGTCGCCGCGGAAGACCGGGCGCTCTACGATCTTGTTCGGGCCGATGATCGCAACCTCGGGACGGTTGATCACCGGCGTCGTCGCGATGCCGCCGAGCGGGCCCAGCGAGGTCACGGTGATCGTGCCGCCGCCCATCTCATCGGGCTTGAGCTTGTTGGCGCGCGCCGCCTCGGCCAGCCGGGTGATCTCGGTCGCGAGCTGCCAGACGTTCTTGTCCTGCGCGTCGCGGATCACGGGCACGGTGAGTCCGGCATCGGTCTGCGTCGCCATGCCGAGATGGACGCGGCCCGAGCGAGTCACCACGCCGGCTTCGTCGTCGTAGCGCGCGTTGAGCATCGGGAAGTCGGGCAAGGTGCGGCAGATCGCGACGATCAGGAACGGCAGCATGGTGAGCTTGGGCCGTGCCCCGCGATTGGCGTTGAGGTCGGCACGCATCTCCTCGAGCGCGGTCACGTCGATCTCGTCGACATAGGTGAAATGCGGGATGTTGCGCTTGGCCGCCTGCATGTTCTCGGCGATGCGGCGGCGCATGCCGATGACCTTGACCGTCTCGTCCTCACGCGCACGGCTGGCGTGCGGGGCGTGGTAACCCTGACCCGAGCCGTAGCGCAGGAACGCGTCGAGATCGGCGTGGCGGATGCGGTCGCCGTCGGACTTTACCTGGGCAAGGTCGATGCCGAGGTCCCTAGCGCGCTGGCGGACGGCGGGGGAAGCGAGGATGGGGATTCCCCTCCCGCTTGCGGGAGGGGTTAGGGGAGGGCTTGTTTCTTCGACGGCAGGAGTGGCGACATGCCCTCCCCCGGCCCCTCCCGCAGGCGGGAGGGGAGAGTTGGCTTCATACGCTGGCGTTTCGCCCTTGGCATCCGCTGCCCCCGGCGTTTCCGCTTCGATTTCCTCGACGACTTCCTCGGCCTTGGTCTCGGCCGGGGCGGGCTCGGCGCTCGCCTCCCCCTCGACCTCGATCACCACCAGGGTCGAGCCGATCGCAATCTGGTCGCCGACTTCGCCCGCCAGGCTGACGACGGTCCCCGCCACCGGCGACTCCATCTCGACCGTTGCCTTGTCGGTCATCATGTCGGCGAGTTGCTGGTCTTCCTCGACCGTGTCGCCGACCTTGACGTGCCAGGCGACGATCTCGGCCTCGGCGATGCCTTCGCCGATATCGGGCAAGCGGAATTCGAAACGTGCCATCGCGCGTCAGTCCTTCAGAATTTTCTTGAGCGCCTGTCCGATGCGGACGGGGCCGGGGAAATAGGCCCATTCAAGGCTGTGGGGATACGGCGTGTCGAACCCGGTGACGCGTTCGATCGGCGCCTCGAGGTGATAGAAGCAGCGCTCCTGGACGAGCGCCGACAATTCGGCGCCGAAGCCCGAGGTACGCGTCGCTTCGTGGACAATCATGCAGCGGCCGGTCTTCTTGACCGATTCCTCGATCGCCTCGATGTCGAGCGGGACGAGCGTGCGCAGGTCGAGGATTTCGGCGTCGACCCCCGCTTCCTCGATCACCTTCTGGCAGACATGGACCATCGTGCCGTAGCAGAGGATGGTCAGCGCCTCGCCGGCGCGCACCACGTTCGCCTTGCCCAGCGGCACCTTGTAATAGCCTTCGGGCACCTCGCCGCCGGGATGTTTCGACCAATTCTCCGCCGGACGATCCCAATGGCCGTTGAACGGGCCGTTATAAATGCGCTTGGGCTCGAAGAAGATCGTCGGGTCATTGTCCTCGATCGCCGCGATCAACAGGCCCTTGGCGTCATAGGGCGTCGCCGGGATCACCGTTTTCACGCCGGAGACGTGGGTGAAGATGCCCTCCGGCGATTGCGAGTGGGTCTGCCCGCCGAAAATGCCGCCGCCATAAGGCGAGCGGATCGTCATCGGCGCGATGAACTCGCCCGCCGAGCGGTAGCGCAGCCGCGCGGCTTCCGAGACGAGCTGATCGAGCGCGGGGTAGATGTAGTCGGCGAACTGAATCTCAGGCACGGGCCGGAGGCCATAGGCGCCCATGCCGACCGCGACGCCGACAATGCCGCATTCGGTGATCGGCGTGTCGAACACGCGGGTCTTGCCGTATTTCTTCTGGAGGCCCGCGGTGGCGCGGAACACGCCGCCGAAATAGCCGACATCCTCCCCCATCACGATCACGTCGGGATCGCGCGCCATCATCACGTCGAGCGCCGAGTTGATCGCCTGGATCATGTTCATGCGGGTGGTGCCGGTGGATGCTTCGGTCGTGTCGGTCATCGTCTCACTCATGACCCCTCTCCCCTTGTGGGAGAGGGAGGGGCCCGCTCGGCGAAGCCGAGTGGGAGGGTGAGGGGGCGGTCGCAACGCGACCGCGCGATCCTGCGGATCGCTTACCCCTCATCCAACCTCCGCTAGGCGGCTGCGCCGCCAAGCTGCGGTATCCTTCTCCCACAAGGGGAGAAGGTTTGAAGGACATCACTTCCGCGCCCATGGCCGCCCCGATGCCTGTTCCTCGTCGATCATCATCTGGCGCTGCTCACGCAGATGCCAGGGCATTTCCTCGAACACGCCGTCGAACAGGGAGTCGAGCGGCTGGTGCAGGCCATGGCCGAGGATGCCGTTCTTCTCGGCCTCCTTTTGCGCGTCGCGCACCATCTCGGCGAGTTCCTTGTCCTGCGCGACATGCCGCTCCTCATCCCATTCGCCGATCGCGATGAGATGGTCCTTGAGCCGCGTCACCGGGTCGCCGAGCGGCCAGGCGGTGGGCTCGCCCGCCGAGCGATATTGCGTCGGGTCGTCCGAGGTCGAATGGCCTTCGGCACGATAGGTGAAATGCTCGATCAGGGTCGGGCCCTGATTGGTCCGCGCGCGCTCAGCTGCCCAGGACATCGCCGCATAGACCGCCAGCGCGTCGTTGCCGTCGACGCGCAGGCCGGCAATGCCATAGCCGATCGCCCGCGCGGCGAAGGTCGTCGCTTCCGCTCCGGCGAACCCCGAAAACGAGCTGATCGCCCATTGGTTGTTGACGACATTGAAGATGACCGGCGCGCGATAGACCGTCGCGAAGGTCAGCGCCGAGTGGAAGTCGCCCTCCGCGGTCGAGCCCTCGCCGCACCAGGTCGAGGCGATCCGTGTGTCGCCACGCGAAGCCGAGGCCATCGCCCAGCCGACCGCTTGCGGATATTGGGTGGTGAGATTGCCGGAGATCGAGAAGAAGCTGAAGCGGCGTTCCGAATACATGATCGGCAGCTGCTTGCCCTGCAGCTTGTCGCCGTTGTTCGAATAGATCTGGTTCATCATGTCGACCAGCGGACAGCCGCGCGAGATCAGGATGCCCTGCTGGCGGTAGCTCGGGAAACACATGTCGTCGTCGGCGAGCGCCGCGGCGGCGCCGATCGACACCGCTTCCTCCCCCAGGCTTTTCATATAGAAGCTGGTCTTGCCCTGGCGCTGGGCGCGGAACATCCGCTCGTCGAACGCGCGGACCAAAGCCATGTTGCGGAGCATGCGGCGCATCGCGTCGGGCGACAATTTGGGGTCCCACGGACCGACCGCGCGGTTATCCTCGTCGAGGACCCGGATCATCGTATAAGCGAGGTCGGTGAAGCTCTGCGCCTTGTCGGCTGTGTCCGGCCGCCGGACCGAACCCGCAGGAGGCACGTCGACTTCGCCGAAATCGGCCGTGTCGCCGGGGCGGAATTTGGGTTCCGGCACGTGCAGCGACAGGGGCTTCAAATTGGCGCGCGGATGATCGCTGGCCATGCTCTCTCCAAGTTCGACTCAAGCGCCACAACACTTCGGCGCGGCCTTTGCGCCGTTGTTATAAAATTTCAACGGACTTGGCGAGTCTTGCGTGGAGCGGATCGGCGTGCCGCCCGGCAACCAGGCTGTGCCGAGCGGATAAAGACCTGTCGCCGCAGTATAAACTACCGTCACCCCAGCGAAAGCTGGGGTCTCAAGAGAGGGTCGCGATACGCCTGAGACCAGCATCGGGTCGGATCGTCCCCCGGACGATCCTTGAGCATGCTGGGCAGGCTCAACCCGATGCTCTTTCGCTGGCGTGACGAAAAATCATTCCACCGTCTGTTCGATCACGCCGAAGATCGGATGATGGCGGTCGTCCTCGGCCCAGATGCGCACGGTGTCGCCCTTCTTGAGGAACGGCGTTTCAGCCGCACCGGTCCTGATCGTCTCGACCGTGCGAATCTCCGCCAGGCACGAATAGCCGACGCCGCCATCGGCGATCGCCTTGCCGGGGCCGCCATCGGCGTCGCGGTTGGAAACGGTGCCCGAGCCGATGATCGTCCCCGCCCCGAGCCGCCGCGTCTTGGCCGCGTGCGCGACCAGGGTGCCGAAGTCGAAGGTCATGTCCTCTGCCGCTTCCGCGCGGCCGAACGGCTCGCCGTTCAGATCGACCATCAGCTTGCGGTGGAGCTTGCCGTCCTTCCACCAGTCGCCGAGCGAATCGGGCGTGACGAACACCGGCGAGAAGGCGCTGGCCGGCTTCGACTGGAAGAAACCGAATCCCTTGGCGAGCTCGCCGGGTATGAGGTTGCGCAGGCTGACGTCGTTGGTCAGCCCGACCAGCACGATCGCGTCGAGCGCCTGCTCGCGGGTGGCGCCCATCGGCACGTCGCCCGTCACGACCACAACCTCGCCCTCGAGATCGCAACCCCAGCTTTCGTCGGCGAGCGGGATCGGGTCGCGCGGACCGAGGAACCCGTCCGAGCCGCCCTGATACATCAGCGGATCGTGCCAGAAGCTCTCCGGCATCTCGGCGTTTCGTGCCTGTCGAACCAAGGCAACATGGTTCACATAGGCCGAGCCGTCGGCCCATTGATAGGCGCGCGGCAGCGGCGAGGCGGCGTCATGTTCGTGGAAGCGCTCGCGCGGGATTACCTCATGGTCGAGGTCGGTCTGCAGATTGCGGAGATCGGGCGAGAGCCGATCCCAATCGTCGAGCGCGGCTTGTAGCGTCGGCGCGATATGCCCGGCATCGGCATACCAGGCGAGGTCGGTCGACACGACGATGAGTTTGCCGTCACGGCCGTGCTTGAGGCTGGCGAGTTTCATGCGCTCTCCTGAAAACGTTACCCCCGCCTTAGACCCAATTCGGGGCCGCGCGAAAGCCGGGACCGCGCCGAACGGGTTGACGGTTGCGTAAACTGCCCGCACGTTGGCCGAAAGGTTTCAATCAAGGACCTAAGGAGAGGATGATGACCCCCGACAGCGTTCCCGGTCGTTTCGCCTATAACGAGGATCACGAGGCGTTTCGCCAGACCGTCCGCTCGTTCCTGCAGAAGGAAGGCGTGCCGCACGTCAACGAATGGGAGCAGAACCGGCTGGTCCCCAAGGAATTCTGGCGCAAGGCGGGCGAGATCGGGATGCTGTGCCCCACCGTCCCCGAAGCCTATGGCGGGCTCGGTCTCGACTTCGGCTATAACGCCATCGTCGACGAGGAAATGTCGTATATCGGCGTCCCCGCCGGCTTCTCGCTGCAATCCGACATCGTCTGCGGCTATCTCGAAACCTATGGTTCGGAAGAGCAGAAGAAGCAGTGGCTGCCGCGACTCGTCTCCGGCGAGACGATCACCGCGATCGCGATGACCGAGCCGGGCACCGGCAGCGACCTCCAGGCGATCCGCACCTCGGCGAAAAAGGACGGCAATCATTATGTCGTCAACGGCAGCAAGACCTATATCACCAACGGCCAGAATGCCGATTTGGTGCTCGTCGTCGCCAAGACCGATCCGGACGCCAAGCCGGCGTATAAGGGCATGTCGATCATCCTGGTCGAGGCCGATCGCGAGGGCTTCAAGCGCGGGCGCAAGCTCGACAAGATCGGGCAGGACGCCGCCGACACGTCGGAATTGTTCTTCGAGGACGTCCGCGTGCCGATGACCAACTGCCTGGGCGAGGAAGGCAAGGGCTTCATCTATCTGATGAGCCAGCTGCCCCAGGAACGCCTGTCGATCGCGATCGGCACGCAGGCATCGGCGCAGAAGGCGTTCGACGAGACGGTCGAGTTCACCAAGACGCGCAAGGCATTCGCCGGGATGGTGTTCGATTTTCAGAATACACGCTTCGTGCTCGCCGATCTCGCCACCAAGCTGCAGGTCGGCTGGGCGCATCTCGACTGGGCGATCCAGCGGCATCTCAAGGGCGAACTGACCCCGACCGAAGGTGCTGCGGCCAAGCTCTGGCACACGGAGCTGCAATGGGAAGTGATGGACAAGTGCCTCCAGCTGCATGGCGGCGCCGGGTATATGAACGAATATCCGATCGCGCGGATGTGGCGCGCGGCACGCGTGTCGCGGATCTACGGCGGGACGAACGAGATCATGAAGGAGCTGATCGGACGGTCGCTGTAAGGCGCCGTCCCCACTCCCAAGGTCGCGGGGCCACGCCCGGGGCTCCCGCAATTTCCGCTTCGGCCGGAACAGCGATTATTTCTTTGCGGCCTCTTGACGCTCCATACCCGATCTTCCAATCGCGTTCCAAGAAGCCGTAGCGTCAGCAAAAGAATCGCGCGGCAACTGGGAGAGTCGGATGCCAGCCTTCCGTACCCGAGGTTCCGAGCGGTGAGCGCCTGGGGCTATGCCACTGTCTGGGAATCGGTCGCCGCGGCGATTCCCGACGAACCCGCGGTCGTCCAGGGTGACCGCGTCGTCAGCTTCGCCGACTTCGATGCCGCCGCCGATGCGCTCGCCGCGCACTTGCTCGCCGCCGGGCTGCGGCATCAGGCCAAGGTCGCGATCTACACGACCAATTGCCCCGAATATCTCATCGCCTGTTTCGCCGCATTCAAGGCGGGGCTGGCGCCGTTCAACGTCAACTACCGCTACGGGCCGGAAGAAGTCCGCTATCTGCTCGACAATGGCGACGCCGAGGCAGTCGTGTTCGAAGCGGGGTTCGCCCCGCTGCTCGACCGCGTGCGCGGACAGATGCCGGGCGTGAAGAGCTGGATCGCGGTCGCGCGTGCTGGTGAGGCGGTGCCCGATTGGGCGCAGGATTTCGCGACGCTCGCCGCCGCCGTCCCCAACGATCGCCCGGTCGTCGCACCCTGGGGGCGTCATGACGAGGATCTGCTGCTGATCTTCACCGGCGGCACCACCGGCATGCCCAAGGCGGTGATGTGGCAACAAGGCGACCTGTTCGCCAAGGGCGGCTATGGCGCCAATCCCCTGCTCGGCATCCCGCCGCTCGACAAGCCCGAGGATGCCGGGCCGCGCGCACGCGCCACCCCGATCAAGCCGCGCGCGCTGATCGCGCCGCCGCTGATGCACGCGACCGGACTGATCGCCGCGTTCGGCGCGCTCGGCTTTGGCGGCACCGTGGTCCTGTTGCCCCATGGCAAGTTCGATCCCGAAGCGATGTGGGATGCGGTCGAACACTGGCGCGCGACACGGATCACGATCGTCGGCCAACCCTTCGCCCAGCCGTTGCTTGAGGCGCTCGATGCCAATCCGGGCCGCTGGAACCTCTCCTCGGTATTCGTCATCGGGTCATCGGGCGCGATGTGGAATCGCGAGAACAAGCTCGGCCTGATCCGCCACATGCCGCAGGTCCATCTGATGGATAGCTATTCCTCGTCCGAGGCGTTCGGCATGGGGATCTCGACCACCAATGCCAGCGGCGAGACCGCCACCGCGAGCTTCGCGCTCGGCCCCGATTGCGCGATCTTCACCGAAGACGGGCGGCGGGTCGAGCCGGGCTCGGGCGAGAGCGGCCGGCTCGCGGTCGGCGGGCATATCCCGCTCGGCTATTACAAGGACCCGGCCAAGACCGCGTCGACCTTCCCGACCTATGAAGGCAGGCGCTGGTCGATGCCGGGCGACTGGGCGACGGTCGATGCCGACGGCATTGTCCGCATCCTCGGCCGCGGGTCGCAATGCATCAATACCGGCGGCGAGAAGGTGTTTCCGGAGGAAGTCGAGGAAGCGCTCAAGCGCCATCCCACGGTGCGCGACGCGGCGGTGACCGGGGTGCCCGACCCGCGGTTCGGCGAGCGCATCGTCGCGTTGGTCGAACCGCATCCGGGAGCAAAGGCGGACGAGGCCGAATTGCGCGACCATGTGAAGGGGCAGCTGGCGATCTACAAGGCGCCGCGCCACGTGCTGGTGGTCGACAGCGTCGCCCGGGCGCCGAACGGTAAACTCGATTACAAGGCGGTCAAGGACCGGGCGCTGGCGTCATTTGGCGCGGCACCGGACGAGAAACAGGGGGCGGCGTGAGTATCAGGAACAAGGCCTATATTTCGGGTGCTTACGAACATCCCACCCGGCTCGCGCCCGACAAGTCGACCCCGCAGCTCCATGCCGAATGCGCGGCCGGCGCGCTCGCCGATGCCGGGCTGAGCCTCAAGGATGTCGACGGCTATTTCTGCGCGGGCGACGCGCCGGGCTTTGGCGGCATGTCGATGGTCGATTATCTCGGCCTGAACGTCCGCCACGTCGATTCAACCGAGACCGGCGGCTCGTCCTACATCCTCCACGTCGGCCACGCCGCGCAGGCGATCGCCGCGGGCAAGTGCTCGGTCGCGCTGATCACGCTTGCCGGGCGGCCACGGTCGGAGCCGTTCGGACGCCAGCTGGGCAATGCTCCCGAGGCGGCGTTCGAGGGCTGGGTCGGGCAATCGACGCACAATAGCTACGGCATGTGCGCCGCGCGGCACATGCACGAATATGGCACCACGTCCGAACAGCTCGCCTGGATCAAGGTCGCCGCGAGCACCCACGCCCAATACAATCAGCACGCAATGCTGCGCGACGTCGTCACGGTCGAGGATGTGATCAACTCGCCGATGATCTCCGACCCGCTGCACCGGCTCGATTGCTGCGTCGTGTCCGACGGCGGCGGCGCGTTGTTGGTCGTGTCGCCGGAGGTCGCCAAGTCGCTCAAGCGGCCGCTAGTCGCGGTGCGCGGCGCAGGCGAGCATGTGAAGGGACCGCGCGGCGGCATGAACCTCGACCTGACGACGTCGGCCGCGGCAGTGTCCGGGCCGGCGGCGTTTGCCGAAGCGGGCGTGGCGCCGGCCGATATCCAATATGCCTCGATCTACGACAGCTTCACCATCACCGTGCTGATCCAGCTCGAGGATCTCGGCTTCTGCAAGAAGGGCGAAGGCGGGCGTTTCGTCGCCGATGGCAACCTGATCTCGGGATCGGGCAAGTTGCCCTTCAACACCGATGGCGGCGGCCTGTGCAACAACCATCCGACCAATCGCGGCGGCATCACCAAGGTGATCGAAGCGGTCCGGCAATTGCGCGGCGAGGCGCATCCCGCGGTGCAAGTACCCGATTGCGGGCTCGCCGTAGCGACCGGCATCGGCGGTGCGCTCGGCGCGCGGCACGGTGCCGCCACCCTGATCCTGGAGCGGCAATGATGAGCGAGACCCGCAAGATCCCGGCGCCCCAGCCCAATGTCGAGAACCAGCGCTTCTTCGATGCCGCTGCCGAGGGGAAATTGCTGATCGGCCAGTGCGACGCCTGCGGCCAGCCGCATTATTATCCGCGCGCCTTGTGCCCCTTCTGTCTTGCCGAGACCCGATGGGTCGAAAGCGCCGGCAAGGGCGCGATCTACTCGCTGTCGACGATGCGGCGCGGTGCCGGGGCGCCGTACACGCTCGCCTGGGTGACGTTAGATGAGGGACCGGCGGTGCTGACCAATATCGCGACCGAGGATCATGACGGGCTGAAGATCGGCCAGCGGGTGACGGTGCAGTTCACGCCAACCGAAGGTGGTCCGCCGGTCCCGATATTCGCGCCTGATTAGGCCAGTGCCGTCGCCTTCTCTCCTTCGTCATCCCGGCCTTGTGCCGGGATCCACCGTGCCGCACGCGCGGACCTCTCCAACGGATGTCCGGGCTTGCCGCCCCGTGGATGCCGGGACGAGCCCGGCATGACGGCGGAGGAAGTCGACTCCCGCCCCCTCGCCCAGCGCGAAGCCGAATACGCCGCGTTCGTCGAGGCGAACCTCCGCCGCAATTACACCGCGCATTTCATCCACGGCATGCTCGGCATGACCGGGTTCCGGCTGATCTACGCGCCGACCTTCATCCCGACCTATATCCACCGCTTGACCGGCTCGGACGCGCTGGTGGGTCTCGGGACGTCGCTGCTCCAGTTCGGCGCGATCATCTCGCCGATCTTCGCGGCGTCGCGGTTCGAGACCAAGCAGCGCATCCTGCCCTATTCGATCCGCGCGGGCACGATGATGCGGGTAATGATCCTGGGTCTCGCGCTGGCGGGCTGGTTCCTCACCGGTGAGGCGCTGCTGCTCGTCACGCTCGGGCTGTTCTTCCTGCTCGGCGCGTTCAACGGCACGCAGCGCGTCGCCTTCCAGATGCTGGTGGCGAAAGTGATCCCGATCCATCGGCGCGGGCGGTTGCAGGCCTATCGCAACATCACCGGCGGGCTGATCGCGGCGGCCTTGTCCTACGTCGCGGGACGCTGGCTGATCCAGAACGACGTGCTCGGCAATGGCTATGCCACCACCTTCTTCCTCGCCTTCGTGCTGACCAGCCTGGGTCTCACCGTGCTGCAGCTGCGCATGGTCGAGCCGATCCCGCCGGTCGTGCGCTCGCCGATGCGCTTCGTCGACCGCGTGAAGACCTTCCCGACCCTGCTCGAGGATCGCGGCTATCGCTGGTTCATCCTGGCCGAGGCGTGCTGCGTCTGCGCGCGGATCGGCGGCCCCTTCTATATCCTCTATGCCGGCAGCCAGCTCGGCCTGTCGGGGATCGTGATCGGCGAATTGTCGCTCGCCTATCTCGGCGCCGACACGGTGTCGAACCTCGCCTGGGGGCATCTCGGCGACCGCACCGGCTACCGCTCCACCTTCACGCTGGCGGCGGCTTTATGGGCGGGCGGTATCGCCTTGCTGTTGACGGTCCACCATCCCTGGGCGGTGTTCGCCGCCTTCTGCTGCCTCGGCGCCGGCAATTGCGGTTATCAGATGAGCCAGCAGACGATGGTGCTCGAATTCGGCGAGCGCGCCGATGTCGCGATGCGGCTCGCGCTGTCGACAACGATCGAGGGCACGATCTCGGCGATCGGACCGTTGCTCGGGGGCCTTATGGCGTGGAAGCTCGGCTACCCGCCCGTTCTATGGCTATCGTTCGGCTTCCTCTGTCTGGCGATCCTGCTGCTCGTCTTTCGCGTGAGAGAACCTCGTCAACGCGCCGCCTCGGCGATAGTGACCGACGACCTTCTCCTCCCCGAAAGCGAATCGGCATGACGCTCCCGACCCGACAGATCGGCTCCCTCACGGTCTCCGCGATCGGGCTCGGCTGCATGAACCTCAGCCACGCTTATGGCACGCGGCCGAGCGATGAAGAGGGTGCGGCATTGCTCAACCGCGCGCTCGATCTCGGCGTAACCTTGCTCGACACCGCGGCGCTTTACGGCATGGGCGCCAACGAGCGGCTGGTCGGGCGCGCGGTGATGCATCGCCGCGCCGAATTCACGCTGGCCTCGAAATGCGTGCTCGACGCGGTCGACGGCAAGCGCGTGCTCGACGGCCGCCCCGAATCGATCCGCCGCACGCTCGACGGCGCGCTGGAACGGCTCGGGACCGATCATATCGATCTCTATTACCTCCATCGCCTCGACGAGAAGGTGCCGATCGAGGAGTCGGTCGGCGAACTCAAGCGCGCGGTCGAAGCGGGCAAGATCGGCGCGATCGGCCTGTCGGAGATGGGCGCGGCGACGATCCGCCGCGCCCATGCGGTGCATCCGATCGCGGCGGTGCAAAGCGAATATTCGGCGATGGTGCGCAATCCTGAAGTGGCTGTGCTCGATACCTGCCGCGCGCTCGGCATCGGCTTCGTCGCCTTTTCGCCGGTGGCGCGCGGCATGTTGGCGCGGGGCGTGCGCGACGATGCCTACGAGCCAGGCGACATCCGCTTCCGCATGCCGCGCTTCCTCGGCGACAATCTGCGCCATAATCTTGAAGTCGTCGCGCAGTTCGACGCGCTGGCTGCCGATGCCGGCATGACCTCGGCGCAACTCGCGCTTGGCTGGGTGCTGGCGCGCGGACCGCATATCGTCGCGATTCCGGGGACGCGCAGCCTCGCGCATCTGGAAGAGAATGTCGGCGCCGCGACGGTCAGCGTTCCCGACGATCTGGTGAGGGCGGTTGACGCTATGTTCGACGGCACGATCCGCGGGCCGCGCTATCTCGCACCGATGCAGGCGCAGATCGATACCGAGATTCTGCCCGGCGAGGAACTGGCAACCTAACCGATCAGCAGCACGACGCCCAAGATGACCCCGGCCAGCACAAAGCTGACCAGATGCATCGCCAGACCATAGCTGCATTGGCTTTCCGATGCGTGGAAGCCATGCATCGCACCTCTCCCCAGGCGCGCCTTTGCTCTGTTTCCGGCATGGGGTCGCGCCGAGGCGCGCTTATACGCCTTTTCGTCGTTTCGGACTAGATCGCGTCTTGGGTCCGAGCATCAAGCCTCGTCGCGCAGCCGTTCGTGATGGCGGATCACTTCGTCGATGATGAAGCGCAGGAACTTCTCCGAAAATTCGGGGTCGAGACGCGCTTCCTCCGCCAGATGCCGCAACCGGGCGATCTGACGTTCCTCGCGGCCGGGATCGGCCGGCGGCAATCCCGCCTGCGCCTTGTAGCGGCCGACCGCCTGGGTCACCTTGAACCGTTCGGCGAGCATGTGGATCAGCGCGGCATCGATATTGTCGATGCTGCTGCGATAGGCGTCCAGCACGTCGTCGCTCATCTGGCGGCTCCCCTCGATTCGTGGCGGCCTTCTGCGCATGCAGGCCGGGATGCGCAACCCGTGCTTGCCTTCCGCGTCCCTCTCGGCCAGAGCCGCCGCCAAGATGAGCGCAACGATCCATCGCCTCGATCCGACCCGGCCGCAGCCCAGCCTCGAGCCGATGATGCAGCTGGTCGCGTCGGACATGAACCTCGTCAACGCGGTGATCCTCGACCGCATGCAGTCGGAGATCCCGCTGATCCCCGAGCTTGCGGGTCACCTGATCGCGGGCGGCGGCAAGCGCATGCGCCCGATGCTGACGCTCGCGAGCGCGCGGCTGCTCGGCTATACCGGCATGCGCCACCATCGGCTGGCGGCGGCGGTGGAGTTCATCCACACCGCGACTCTGCTTCATGACGACGTGGTCGATGGCAGCGATCTGCGCCGCGGCAAGCGCACCGCGAACCTGATCTGGGGCAATCCCGCGTCGATCCTGGTCGGCGACTTCCTGTTCAGCCGCTCGTTCGAGCTAATGGTCGAAGACGGCAGCCTCAAGGTGCTGAAGATTCTCAGCAACGCCAGCGCAGTGATTGCCGAGGGCGAGGTCGACCAATTGACCGCCGCGCGCCGCGTCGATCTGGGCGAGGAACGCTATCTCGACATTATCGGCGCCAAGACCGCCGCGTTGTTCGCCGCCGCCTGCCGCATCGCCGCGGTGGTCGCCGAGCGGCCGGAGAGCGAGGAGCAGGCGCTCGACGCGTTCGGCCGCAACCTCGGCGTCGCGTTCCAGCTGGTGGACGATGCGATCGATTACGTGTCCGACGCCGGCACGATGGGCAAGGACACTGGCGACGATTTCCGTGAGGGCAAGGTCACCTTGCCGGTGATCCTGGCCTATGCGCGCGGCAATGAAGAGGACCGCAAGTTCTGGAAGGACGCGATCCTCGGCTATCGCGCGTCGGACGAGGATTTCGCGCATGCCGTCGAGTTGGTCCGCACGACGCGCGCGATCGACGACACGCTGGCGCGCGCACGGCATTACGGTCAGCGTGCGATCGACGCGATTGCCGGCTTCTCCCCGGGTCAGGCGCGCGACGCGATGACCGAAGCGGTCGAATTCGCGGTCGCGCGGGCGTATTGAACGAAACGTCGTCCGCCTGAAGCGGACGCGCCTTGGTTAAACAGTGTCGGATTCGTTCGCGGCCCTGGACGCCTTGCACAAGGCGAGCAAGGCGCGGCGGATCGACGGGCCCGCCAGATGCGCTTGAACCGACGGATATCGCTCGACCGTCAGCGTCCGCCGGATATCGTCGACCGTGCCGCAACTGCCAGACCGCGCCAGCTCAAAGGCGCGCTCAACCGTCGACAGCTGCTCCCCGGAACGATCGTTCACGCGTCGGCGCGACCACGATCGGGCGATTCGCTCGGGTCCAGATCGTCGGCCGGAGCGAGGTTGAAATTGCGGTGCGGAAACGTCCCGGCGGCGAGCAGCGCGCCATAGGCTCGCGCGAGCCCGGCGTGCGCCAGCCGCGACGATGAACAGCCCGCTTTACGAGCCATCATTAGCGAGACTTGCTCTCGTTGTAGAAGATAATTGGTGTCCAAAGGGCACCTCTCTTTAGCAGGCGAAAGCGCTAGCGCTCACGGTCACAAGATGCCTGCGAAATCGATCAGGTGATGATTTCTAATAGCACACTTAATGATCCGGCTCGCATCAATTCGCACCGGGAGCGTTTTTTAGACGAATTACATGGCTTTTAGCTACCATGCGGACTAAAGGATTTATATCGCGCTCTCCGCCCTCAGCACCGGCGCGACTGAGAGAGGTTCGTGCTCCCGCTAATCCAAGGAGCAAGCCGATGATGCCGACCATTCCCGCGACCAATGGCCATGACAGTTGGAGCAACTCTGGCCCCGGCCGCGCGATCAACGTCTCGCTTGATCGCGGTGCCGTCGAGACTCTCTGCACGAAGCATCAGACCAAGATTAGCGCGATCGAATCGCTCCCCAGCGGGGGCACTCGCGTCGTGATGATGAACGGCGGCGATGCCGAGGCGATGCGCGGCGTGTTCGGCAATAAGATCCTGACCGGAACCGTGACGCGTCAGCATTGGGCGCGGGTCGTCCGCTAGGACCAGCGGCTCGCTCACCGATCGGTTCGATCGACAATCCGGCATCATATTGTGCAGCCTTTCGAGGAGAAATGACGTGGCTAAAGGCCAACGCAAGAGCAACAAGGAAATCCGCAAACCCAAGAAGCCGGAGCCGCCCAAGCTCAACGCTTCCAATCCCTCGGCGAAGGGCACGCCGGTCAAGCAACCGGGCTGATCCGTCCCCCGAACGTTCGGCGCCGCCCCGGATCGATCGACGCGATTGCGACTTCTCGCCGGATCAGGCGCGCCATGCGATGACCGAAGCGGGCGATTTGGGGATGGCGCGGCCGTATGACGAATCCGGGCGCGGCGCACCCTTCGCCCGGATGTCGGCCCTGGCTAGATCACGTGCCGATCAGCACAATATAGGCGCCGACCGCGATGACGCCGGCGGCGAACAGCTTTTCGAGCAGGCCCTTGCGCGCCGCTAGGCGGCACCCGAGCAGGATACCGATCGCCGCGCCGCCGACGCCACCCGTGATCAGCAATGCCGCGACGTCCCATTGGACGAGACCGGATAGCGCGTAGGAGGATGCAGTGGTCAGGCCGAGCGCGGCGACGGCGACCAACGACGTACCGACCGCGCTCGCCATCGACATCCCCGTCGCGGCGATCAGTCCGGGGACGATCAGGAATCCGCCGCCGATGCCGAAGAACCCGGCTGCCAGCCCGACTCCCAGGCCGGTCGGGACCAAGCGGGGCAACAAATGGCCGGCGCTGTCGCGCGTCAGCCGAACATCGGGCGCCTCTATGGACCGACGCCCGCGCAGCATCGACAGACCCACACCGATCATCAGCAATCCGAACAGGAACAAGAGGCGGTGGCCGTCGACCGCCTTGCCCAGAGCCGCGCCCAGCGCGGCGCCGACGACGCCGGCTGTCGCGAAGACGCCGGCGCATCGCCATTTCACCGTTCCCGCGCGGGCGTGGCCGATCATGCTGACCAGCGCGTTGGCGGCAACCGCGACCGCGGCAGTACCGATCGCGGCATGCGGCGACTTCATGCCGACGACATAGACCAGCAACGGGACGGCCAGGATCGAGCCACCGCCGCCGACCAGCCCGAGCACAATGCCGATCAACCCGCCGGAGACGAGCGCGGCGACAATGGTCGCGACGGTCACGACGGTAACCGAGGATCGGCCGGGCCGGATGCGGCAGCGATCATGGCAAAACTCCAGCGTTGAGGTCCCGGCATTCCCGCCTCCCATCAGTCATTGAAATATTAGTATGATCTAATATATATTCAAGTCATTCAGGAGGTCATCATGTCCAGCCCTTTCATCGAGGCGTTCTTCGACGAACCGACCAATACGGTCAGTTACCTGGTCGGCGATCCGGCGACGCGCATCGCAGCGGTCATAGATCCGGTCCTCGACTTCGATCCCGCAAGCGGCGAGACCGACGCGCGGTCGGTGGACATTATCCTCGACGCCGCGCGCAAGGCGGGCTGGCGAATCGAGATGGTCCTCGAAACCCACGCCCACGCCGATCACCTCTCCGGAGCGCCGCTGATCAAGCTGGCGACCGGAGCCTGGATCGGGATCGGCTCGCACATCCGCGACGTCCAGCGGATCTTCCGCCCCGTCTTCGCCATGGACACGCTGGCGATCGACGGCTCCGATTTCGACCGCTTGTTCGACGACGGCGAGCGATTCGCGCTGGGCACGCTGGAAGTGGAAGTGATCCACGTCCCTGGGCACACCCCGGCGGATGTCGCCTATCGCATCGGCGACGCGGTGTTCGTCGGCGATACGTTGTTCATGCCCGATTACGGCACCGCGCGCGCCGATTTTCCCGGCGGCGACGCGCGGACGCTCTATCGGTCGATCCGCAAGCTGCTGACCTTGCCCGACGATACGCGCTTGTTCCTGTGCCACGATTACAAGGCGTCGGGCCGGGAAAATTATCGCTGGGAAACCACGGTCGGCGATCAGCGGCGCAACAATGTCCATATGCGCGACGGCATCAGGGAAGACGAATTCGTCGCCATGCGTGAAGCGCGCGACGCGACCTTGGCCGTTCCCCGGCTTCTGCTGCCGTCGATCCAGGTGAACATCCGCGCCGGCCGCTTCCCCGAGGCAGAGGCCAATGGTGTGTCGTACCTAAAGATTCCGGTGCGCTCGAAGCTGGCTCGGCCTTAGACTCGGTTTCAACTCAGCAAAAAAACGGTCGCGAATCAGCAATCGGTTCCGCAATCGGCGCCGTGCTCGATTTGGATCGTGGTGTGCGCGATGCCGAAGCGATCCTGAAGCATCTTCGCTGCGTCCCCGAGGAATGCCGGCCCCCGTTCCTCCGTCATCACCAGATGCGCGGTCAGCACCGTTTCGGTGGTCGACATCGGCCAGATATGGAGGTCGTGCGTCGCGCTGACGCCGGGCATCGCCGCCAGCGCCGCCTTGACCTCGTCATAGTCGATCCCGCGCGGGACGGCGTTCAACGACATCTCGATCGTCTCGCGCAGCAGGCCCCAGGTCTGCCAGAAGATGATCGCCGAAACGACGATCGACACCACCGGGTCGATCCATTCCAGGCCGGTGAACCAGATCACCACGCCGGCCAGCATCACCCCGGCCGAGACCGTCGCATCGGCCGCCATGTGCAGATAGGCGCCACGCAGATTGATGTCCGATTTCTGCCCGCGCACGAACAGCCAGGCCGAGGCGGCGTTGACCAGGATGCCGGCGGCGGCGACCACCACCACCACCGCGCCCTTGACCGGCGCGGGATCGCCGATCCGCGTCACCGCCTCAAACACGATCGCCCCCATCGCCATCAGCAGCAGCAATGCGTTGATCAACGCGGCCAAGATGGTCGAGGCCTTGAGCCCGTAGGTGAAGCGTTTCGACGGACCGCGCCGCGCCAGCGTGGCACCGCCCCAGGCGACGCATAGCCCGAACACGTCGGACAGATTGTGCCCGGCGTCGGCCATCAGCGCGACCGAATGGGCAATGAAGCCCAGACCGAATTCGACTACCACGAAGGCGATGTTGAGCGTGATGCCGATCGCGAAGGCGCGGTCGAACGTCAGCGGGCCGTGATTATGGCCGCCATGACCATGACCATGCTTGTGGCCGTGGCCGTGCTTATGACCATGGTCGTGCTTGTGGTCATGGTCGTCGCCATGAGCGTGATTATGGTCGTGCGGGCCGTGCATGATAGCTGCCTAGCATCCCATTGCCAGGAGATACTAGGACGCCGGACTGTCCTCGCCGCAATGTTTCTGCCACAGCGTCAAAATTGCCGATGCAGCCCATAAAGCTTCCTGTCGAAACGGTTCTCCCGCAGCTGCTTGCCGCGCTTGAATCCAGCTCCAATGCCGTGCTGGTCGCGCCGCCCGGCGCGGGCAAGACGACCGCAGTCGCACCCAGCTTGCTCGGCCAGAGTTGGTGCAGCGGCGAAATCCTGCTGCTCAGCCCCCGGCGTATCGCGGCACGCGCGGCGGCCGAGCGAATGGCGGCGCTGGCGGGCGAGCCGGTCGGCAAGACCTTCGGCTATGCGACGCGAATGGACAGCAAGCGATCGGCGGCGACGCGCGTGACCGTGGTGACCGAAGGCATCTTCGTCGCGCGGATCCAGGCCGATCCCGAGCTTGCCGGCATCTCGGCGGTGCTGTTCGACGAGGTCCACGAACGCAATCTCGACAGCGATTTCGGCCTCGCTTTGGCGCTCGACGCGCAAGGGTCGCTGCGTCCCGACCTCCGGCTCGTCGCCATGTCGGCGACGCTCGACGGCGCGCGCTTCGCTAAATTGCTTGGCGACGCGCCGGTGATCGAAAGCGAAGGGCGCAGCCATCCGCTCGACCTCCACTATCTTGGACGGCGCGGCGAGGCGCGGATCGAGGACGAGGTCGCCGCCGCTATCCGGCTGGCGCTGCGCGAGGAGCAAGGCGGCGTGCTCGCTTTCCTGCCCGGCGTGGCCGAGATCGAGCGCACCGCCGACCGGCTCGGCGACTTGCCCGACATACGCCTCCACCGCCTCCACGGCACGATCGCGCCGGCCGATCAGCGCGCCGCGATCGCCGCCGAGCCCGATGCGATGCGCAAGCTCGTGCTGGCGACCAGCATCGCCGAAACCAGTCTGACTCTCGACGGCATCCGGGTGGTGGTCGATTCGGGGCTCGCCCGCCGCCCGCGCTACGATCGCGCCGCTGGGATGACGCGACTGGTCACCGAACGCGCCAGCCAGGCCGCCGCCACCCAGCGCGCCGGCCGCGCCGCGCGGCAAGGACCCGGCGTTGCCTATCGTTTGTGGGAAGAGGCCGCGACCGCCGGGCTGCCGCGGTTCGACCCGCCCGAAATCCTCGAAGCCGATCTGTCGGGCCTGGTGCTCGATTGCGCGATCTGGGGAGTCACCGACCCGCGCGCGCTGGCCTGGCTCGATTCGCCCCCCGAAGCGGCGGTGGCGGAGGGGCGCGCCCGCCTCGCCATCCTCGATGCTCTGGATGGCGACGGCCGGCCAACGCCGCATGGCCGCGCGATCGCCAAACTGCCGATGCCGCCGCGGCTCGCGCATATGCTGGTGCGCGCGGGAGAGATGGGGCTGGCACGCGAGGCGGCTGAGGTTGCGGTGCTGCTGGGAGAGCGTGGGCTGGGTGGCCCGGGGACCGATCTGGAAACGCGTGCCCGTCGGTTCCGTACTGAGCGCGGGCGGCGGGCGGAGAGTGCGCGGCGGCTGGCCGAGCGGTGGGCCGATATTCCCCTCCCGCTCGCGGGAGGGGCTAGGGGAGGGCATGTCGAGAGCGACAGAGCGGGTAAAACAAGCCCTCCCCCTGCCCCTCCCGCAAGCGGGAGGGGGGAAGTGCGGGGAGAAGAGACAGCCATCGCCGTCGCCCTCGCCTTCCCCGACCGCGTTTCCCGCCGCCGCGACTCCTCCGGCGAACGCTGGGCCTCGGTCGGCGGGCGTGGGTTCAAGCTCGATGCGACCGATCTCCTCGCCACCGCGCAATGGCTGGCGGTCGCCGAGACACAGGGCATCGCCGCCGGCGCGCGCATCCTGTCGGCGGCGGCGATCGACCAGGCGACCGTAGAAGCGCTGTTCGCGGACCATATCGAAACCCGCCGCACCTTCGCCTTCGATCCGGCGACCGGCGCAGTCGAGGCCGTGCGCGAACGCCGCCTCGGCGCGATCGCTTTGTCGCGCGGACCCGATAGCAATGCTGATCCGGCCGCGATCGCCGCCGCTCTGGTCGAGGGCGTCCGCGAGCACGGCCTGCACCTGCTGCCCTGGGGAGAGGCGTCGACCGCGCTGCGCGAGCGCGCTGCTTTCGCCGCCGCGCACGGCTGGGACGGGGCGCTCGACGACGAAACGCTCGCTGCTCGCCTCGACGATTGGCTTGCCCCCTTGCTGGACGGCAAACGCCGCCTGTCGCAACTGAGCGACGCCGATCTCGCCGACGCGCTGCGCAATCTCGCCGGCTGGGATGCGATGCGCGCGCTCGACCGTATCGCCCCCGCGCGGCTCGAGACGCCGGCGGGGTCGAGCCACGCGATCGACTATGCCGCCGAGGCCGGCCCGACCGTCGAGCTTCGCCCTCAGTCCTTGTTCGGTCTCGCCACGCACCCGACCGTCGCCAATGGCGTGCCGCTCGTACTCAGCCTGACCTCGCCGGCCGGGCGTCCGATCCAGACGACGCGCGATCTGCCGGGTTTCTGGGCAGGGAGCTGGGCCGCGGTCGCCAAGGAAATGCGCGGCCGCTATCCCAAACATCCCTGGCCCGACGATCCGGCCGCCGCCAACCCGACGCTGAGGACCAAAAAAGCCGATGCAAGGTTCGGAAAGTCAGGATAAGGGAAACGCCATGCCTACCGCCCGTATCTATCAGCGTCCCAAGAACGCGATGCAGTCCGGACGCTACCGGACCGATCGCTGGATCCTCGAATTCGAGCCCGCCGAGGCCAAGCGCCCCGACCCGCTCACCGGCTGGGCCGGATCGGGCGACACGCGCGAACAGGTCCGGCTGACCTTTCCCACCGCCGAGGCGGCACAGGCCTATGCCGAAAAGGTCGGGCTCGCCTTTCACGTCGTGCCGGCGCCGGTGCGCACGCTCAAGCTTCAGAGCTACGCCGACAACTTCCGATGAGCCTTCCCATTGCTACGCCCAAGGGCGTGGTGCGGCGCTGGATCGCGGCCTTCAATGCCGCCGACCCGGATGCGCTCGCCGCGCTCTATCATGACGACGCCACCAATCATCAGGTCGCCTTGCACCCGGTCAAAGGTCGCGACGCGATCCACGCGATGTTCGTGAAGGAATTCGCGGCTGCCCAGATGGAATGCGTGCCGGTCAACTTGTTCGAGGATGGCGAATGGGCAATCCTGGAATGGAAGGATCCCCAAGACCGGCTCGGCTGCGGCTTTTTCCATGTGATCGACGGCCGGATCGCGCTGCAGCGCGGTTATTGGGACAGCGCGACGTTCGCCGCGCCCAAGCGCCGGGCGCCGATTAAGAAGACGACCGCCAAGCCCAAGCCGAAGGCCTGACGCGGCGGCGTTACCCGCTCATCGGTCCGCGAGCTCGATCCAGACGGGCGCATGGTCGCTCGTCTTCTCCCAGGCCCGCACCCTTTTCTCGACCCGCGCATCGACCAGCCGCGGCGCGAGATCGGGACTGAGCCGGATGTGATCGATCCGCAGCCCGGCATCGCGTTCGAACGCGCCGCGGAAATATTTCCAGAAGGTATAGATGTGCTCGCCGGGATGGCGCGACCGCAGCGCATCGGTCCAGCCCTGTTCCAGCAGGGCGGCATAAGCCTGCCTCACCTCGGGCGCGAACAGCGCGTCGTCCAGCCATCGTTCTGGTTTGTAGACGTCGAGCTCGGTCGGCATGACGTTGAAGTCGCCGGCGATGACCACCGGCACGCCCGCGTCGCGCAGCGACTGGGCATGCCGGGTCAGCCGCTCGAACCAGCGCAGCTTGAAATCGAATTTGGGTCCCGGCCGCGGATTGCCGTTGGGCAGATAGAGGCAAGCAATGATGACGCCGTTGATCGCGGCTTCGAGATAGCGGCTCTGGTCGTCCGCGCCATCGCCGGGCAGTCCGCGACGGGTTTCGTGGATCTCGCCGACCCGGCTGAGGATCGCGACGCCGTTCCAGCTCTTCTGGCCGTGCCAAATCGCATTGTACCCCAAGTCGTTCAGCGCCGCTTCCGGGAAGCGTTCGTCGGGCGCCTTCAACTCCTGAAGGCAAACCACGTCCGGCCGGTCTTCGGACAACCAGCGCAGGAGGACGGGGAGGCGCCCGTTCACGCCGTTCACATTGTAGGTCGCGATCCGCATCAAGCCTCCTGCGCCTTCGACTTCGGCACCACGCTGATCTTGCCGCCGCGTTCGAAAGTCGCGAGCGCGACATCCTCGACCTGCACCGTCTGTTCCATCCGCAACGCTTCGATCAGATCATCGTCACTGAGATGGTTCGAGTGCAACGCGGCGCGATCGATCTTGCCGTCGCGAACCAGTTCGACCGGACGTCCCTTGATGAACCGCGCCAGCAGGTTCGAATGCACCGTCGCCATCGCCAGCAGGCGATGCAGCACCACGAGCAGCAGCGTCGCGGCCAGCGTCGGCACGAACGGCGCCTTGCCGGTCATCGCGCGGCTGATGTTCGACCCCACCACGATCGCCACGAAAATGTCGAGCGGCGTGAGGTTCGAGAAGGTCCGCCGCCCGGCGATGCGAATGCAGAGGATGCCATAGGGCAGCAGCAGCAATGCGCGGATGCAGAACTGCCATGTCGAGCCGCTGCCGTCATCGGGTCCGATCAATGCGGTCAACCAAGGCATCGCTTCCTCCGTTCCACTCCCGCAATCGAGTCTTTTTCAGCTTCGCTGGATCGGTGCCGACCCACTCCCCCACCCGGCCGCCCAATCAGGATATTCTATGGGCGGTCGGGTGGGGGAGTGGACCGGCACCGCAAACCAAGTCTAGCCCGGAAGCGCCGCCATTCCGATGACCGCCGCCGCCATCACGGCGGTGCTCGCCCAGCCGAACAGCTTCAACGTTCTCGACGCCGTAAAGTCGCCCATGGTCGACCGCCGCGAGACGACAAGCATCGTTCCGATCAGGATCGGCACGGCGACGACGCCATTGATCACCGCGCTCCAGAACAACGCCTTGATCGGACTGATCGGCGACCAGTCGATGCCGACGCCGAGCGCCATCGCGACCCCGATCACTGCGTAGAACAATTTGGCCTGGTGCGGCTGGAGCTCGAGACCCGTTTCCGAGCCCGCGGTTTCGCCGATCGCATAAGCGGCCGATCCGGCGAGGACCGGCACCGCGAGCATGCCCGTGCCGATGATGCCGAGGCTGAACAAAGCGAAGGCGAAGTGGCCGGCGATCGGTTCCAGCGCCTTGGCCGCGTCGGAAGCGGTCTGGATGTCGGTCTTGCCCGAGGCATGGAGCGTAGCGGCGGTGCCCAATATGATGGCGATGGCGACGAGGTTCGAAATCGCCATCCCGGCGAACGTGTCGTAGCGCATGCGGATTTCGGCGTCCGCAGCCTGCTCCGGCGATTTTTTGAGCGGCTCGCGCTCGTCGACCACGTCGATCTCCTCGACTTCCTGCGATGCCTGCCAGAAGAACAGATACGGGCTGATCGTGGTGCCGAAGATGGCGACGATCATGGTCACCGCCGCGGTCCCCGGGATCGTCGGGACGACCATGCCGTGCAAAGCCGCGGCCCAATCGACCTTCACGATGAAGATGAGCGCCACATAGGCAAGCAGCACCATCGTCAGCCATTTCAGGAAGGACGCATATTTGCGGTAGGGAATGAAGAGCTGGAGCAGGAGCGACACGATCGCGAAGCCGATCGTGAAGAAATGGCCGCCGCCGCCGGCGACCAATTGGGCCGCGTCGCCCATGGCGGCCAGGTCCGCACCGATATTGATCGTATTGGCGACGAACAACAGTCCGACCAGGATCATGACCACCCATCGCGGCATGACCCGGCGCAGATTCCACGCGAGGCCCCGTCCCGTCACCCGGCCGATGCGCGCGCTGATCAATTGCACCGCGCTCATCAACGGGTAGGTCAGCACCATCGTCCACAACAGCACCGGGCCGAAGGTGGCGCCGGCTTGCGAATAGGTGGCGATACCGCTCGGATCGTCGTCGGCCGCTCCGGTGACCAGACCGGGGCCGAGTTTTTCGAAGAATTTCTTGAGCGCCATGCTGTTCCCCTGACTTATATAAGCGGTACAGCATTTGACGGGCGCATCCGGTTCCGCGGCGGCGATCAATCAATGCCGGCAGGTCTTGCAATGGCGGCTGTCGGCACCGCGATCCCGAGGCTGCGATGCTTGCCACAGCGCACATCGGAGCAAGGAAGTCAGCATGACTGGTCTTGTACTTCGCGGTGCCGTACAAATTCTTCGAATGTCGGGTCATGGCGCCGCCCCTGCCAACCTGCTAGCGCTTCGGCATGCCGCTTGCCGCCGCTGCCTCCGCCCGAGAAATCCTGGTCCGCTTGCACGATGTGATGGCGGCGCGATCGTCCGCGCAGGCGAAGCTCGACGCGGTGACGCGGATCATCGGCGAGGCGCTGGATAGCGAGGTCTGCTCGATCTATCTGCTACGCGAAGGGCTGCTCGAACTCTACGCCACGCGCGGGCTCGACCAGGCGGCGGTGCACGTCACCAAGCTGGCGCTGGGCGAAGGCCTGGTCGGCACCATCGCCAAGAATGTCGAGACGCTGAACCTGGACGAAGCGGCGTCGCATCCCGACTTCGCCTACCGTCCGGAGACCGGCGAGGACGAATTCCACAGCTTCGCCGGCGTGCCGATCATCCGCCGCGAACGCGCGGTGGGCGTGCTGGCGGTGCAGCATGCCGAACCGCGCAAATATGACGATGTCGAGATCGAGGCTCTGCAGACCGTGGCGATGGTGCTCAGCGAGCTGATCGCCAATGCCGGGCTGATCGACCAGCGCGGCGACAGCGCGACGCGCCCGCAATCGACCGCGGCGACGCGGCTCGAAGGCCTTAAGCTGGTTGAAGGGATGGCGATCGGCCATGCCGTCTATCACCAGCCGCGCATCACCATCGAGCATACCGTCGCCGAGGACACCGAGGCCGAGCGCCACCGCGTCTATGCCGCGTTCGACAAGATGCGCGAACAGATCGACCGCATGGCGCAACAAGCCGAATTCGGGGTTGATGGCGAGCATGAAGAGGTACTCGCGACCTACAAGATGTTCGCTTATGACGAGGGCTGGTCGCGGCGGATCAACGAGGCGATCGATTCCGGCCTGACCGCCGAGGCGGCGATCGAGCGCGTCCAGCAGCGCACGCGGATGCGCATGCGCCAGATTGGCGACCCTCTGCTCCAGGACCGGATGCACGACCTGGAGGATCTGTCCAATCGCCTGCTCCGCATCGTTTCGGGTCAGATGGGCACAGCGGCGCAACTCGGCCTGAGACAGGACACGATCCTGATCGCGCGCAATCTCGGCCCGGCCGAATTGCTCGAATATGACCGGCGCCGGCTCAAAGGCGTCGTGCTGGAGGAAGGCTCGCTGACCGCGCACGTGACGATCGTCGCGCGCGCGATGGGCGTGCCGGTGCTCGGGCGCGTGCGCGGTGTCCGCCAGACGATCGCCGATGGCGACCTGTTGCTGCTCGACGTGACCGAGGCCGGCTCGGTGCTGGTGCGGCCATCCGCGGCGATGGAAGAGGCGTTCGACGCCAAATTACTGGTCCGCCAGAAACGCCGCGCGGCGTTCGCGGCACTGAAGTCGGAAGCGCCGGTCACGCTCGACGGCGAGCGCCTGACGGTGATGGTCAATGCCGGCCTGCGCGACGATGTCGCCGCGCTCGACGTCACCGGCGCCGACGGGATCGGGCTGTTCCGCACCGAATTCCAGTTCCTGGTGTCGGCGACCCTGCCGCAGCGCGAGCGCCAGCTCAGGCTGTACAAGGACGTGCTCGACGCGGCGGGCGACAAGCCGGTGGTGTTCCGCACGGTCGATATCGGCGGTGACAAGGCGCTGCCCTATCTCAACCATCACGACGAGGATGAGGAGAATCCGGCGATGGGCTGGCGCGCGCTCAGGCTCGCGCTCGAACGTGGCGGACTAATGAAGGCGCAGGCGCGCGCGCTGATCGAGGCGGCAGCCGGTCGCACGCTCAACGTCATGTTCCCGATGGTCAGCGAGGCCTGGGAGCTGGACGAGGCCAAGGCCTTGTTCGAGGCTCAGCGCGAATGGCTGGGCAAGCGCGGCAAAAGGTTGCCTAGCGAGATCCGCTATGGCGCGATGCTCGAAGTGCCGGCGCTGGCCGAGCAACTCGATTTGTTGCTGCCTAATATCCAGTTCCTGTCGGTCGGCACCAACGACCTGACCCAGTTCCTGTTCGCCGCCGATCGCGCCAATCCGAAGCTGGCCGAGCGTTACGACTGGCTGTCGCCGTCGATCCTGCGCTTCCTCAGGCGCGTGGTGGCGCCGTGCAACGAAGCGGGCGTAGCACTGACCGTGTGCGGCGAGATGGGCGGGCGGCCGTTGGAGGCGATGGCGTTGATCGCGCTGGGAATCGAGCGGCTGTCGATCACCCCGGCGGCGGTCGGACCGATCAAGGCGATGGTGCGCAGCCTCGATCGTGGCAAGGCGATGCGCTTCATGGACGAGTTGCTGGCCAAGCCGCCGCGCGGCCTGCGCGCCGCATTGGCCGGCTGGGCGGCCGAAAACCATGTCGAATTGGCCTGAGCCGGGGGCGAAACGCGCTAACGCGCCGTTGACAGTCTTACCCGCTTTGGCCGACAGCCGTTCCCGGCGGGTGGCCATCCCCAGGTCGCAAACCCCTACCCGCCGGAGAAGGTGATGGACGAGGACGAAGCGGCGGGCGCTCCCGATCAGGCGTCGCTATTCCCCAAGACCGTAGGTGACAAGCTGCGCGAGGCGCGCGAGGCGCAGGGGCTGACCCTGGCCGATATCGCCAACCGGACGCGCGTGCCGATGCGCCACCTGGAAGCGATCGAGAACAACCGCATGGAGGGGATGGCGTCGCCGGCCTATGCCATCGGCTTCACCAAGACCTATGCGCGCGCGGTCGGGCTCGACGACCGGGCGATCGCCGCCGAACTGCGCCAGAGCCCGCAAATGCCGCTGTCACCGACGACGCGGTTCGAGGAATATGAGCCGACCGATCCGCGCCGCGTGCCGTCGAGCGGAATCGCCGGCATCGCCGCGATCATCGCCCTGGTGCTGCTGGTCGGCGTCGGCATCTGGTACGGGACGACCTGGCTGCGCGGCACCGGTGAGGAGCCCGCGCCGCTCGCCACGCCCGAGGCATCGCCCAGCATCGCGGCCGCACCCGAAGCGACTCCGGCCCCGGTCACCGGCGGCCAGGTCGTGCTGACCGCAACCGATGCGGTGTGGCTGCGCGTCTATGACGCGACCGGCAAGACGCTGCTCCAGAAGACGATGCAGCCGGGCGAGCAATATTCGCTGCCGACCGACGCCGCCAACCCGATGATCAATATCGGCCGGCCCGACAAATTGCAGGTGACGATCAACGGATCGGCGGTACCGGCGCTGGGCGACGGCAAGCGCCCGATCAAGGACATGCCGATCAGCGCCGCCGCGCTGCAGGCACGCGGCACTGCCGCCGCCCCGGCCGCTCCTGCGGCCGCGCCGACTCCGCCTGCCGCTGCTCCGACGCCGAGCGCGACGCCGACAAAGCGCCCAGGAACGAACGAGGTGCCCGACTTCTTCCGCAAGCCGAGCGACAAGCCTGCCGCCTCGGCGACGCCGCGGCCGGTGGCGACGCCCGACCCGGTATCCTTGCCCGCGGCGGCGCCGACTTCGGCGCCTTAGGCGCGACGCAATGAAGATACGCCTCCCCGGCGAAGGCCGGGGCCCAGTCGCGATGGACTAGCGGCGGCGGTATGCCCTCTCCAAGTCATCGATACTGGGCCCCGGCCTTCGCCGGGGAAGCGTGAAACTCTCCGTGCACGTAGTAGCGCAGGCACATATTCCGCGTTAGGTTAACCATAGCGGGTCATTCTGGGGACAAGTATGCGTAGTTTGTTGACGACGGTCATGATCGCGGCGGCCGGCCTGGCGGTCGCGGCACCGGCGCACGCGCAGGACCGATCGGTCGATGCGCGGCTGGGCCAGCTCGAAAAGCGGATGAACACGGTCGAGCGCGTGGTGTCGCGTACCTCCGGGCCGCTGATCCAGCCCGAAATCGGCCCCGACAACCAACCGGTCACGGCCCCGGGCACGCCCGCCAGCGCGCCGCTCGCCGACCTGGAACAGCGCGTGTCGTCGATGGAGACCGAATTGACCGGCTTTACCGGCCGGCTGGAGACCGACGAGCATCGCTTGCAGCAGCTCGAGGCTGATTTCGCCGCGTACAAGCGCGCGACTGACGCGCGGCTGAAGGCGCTGGAGGATCGCGGCGCGGCACCGGCCGGCGATGCCGATCCCGCGGCGGTCACCGACGGCCCGGCGCCGGGCCCGGTCAAGTCGGGCACCAAGCCCTCCGGCCCCGCACCCAAGCCCGCCACCGCCGCCAGCGACCCGGATCGCGCCAAGGCAGTCGCCGCGGTTCCCAAGCCCGCCGGCAAGGACGCGGTCGACAAGGCGATGTACGCGTATAATTACGCCTATCGCTTGTGGCAGGCGCAATTCTATCCCGAGGCCGAGGCGCAATTGCAGGGCTACGGCACCAAATATGCCGGCCACCGCCTGGTCAGCCGCGCGCAGAATCTGCTCGGCACGATCTATATGGACGACGGCAAGCCCAATCTGGCCGCGCAAATCTATTACGAGAATTATTCCAAGTTGCCCGATGGCGAGCGCGCCGCCGACAGCCTGCTCAACCTGGCCAAGGCGCTGACCGTGCTCAAGAAGCCGCGGACCGACATCTGCCGCGTCTATACCGAGCTGAACGACGTCTATGGCTCGAAGCTGACCGCCGCGCAAAAGGCCGACGCGGACAAGGGCCGTGCCGCCAACCGATGCGCCGCCTGATCTGACGCGCGCGATCGACCCGGAGACGCTCGCGCGGTTCTCCGCCGATCTGTCGGCATTGTGCGACCCGGCGCATGACCGCGTGCTGGTCGCGGTATCGGGCGGGCCCGACAGTCTGGCGCTGCTGTTGCTGACTCACGCCTTGCTCGGCGATCGCTGCGTCGCGGCGACGGTCGACCATGGATTGCGCCCCGAAGCGGCGGACGAGGCGGCGTGGGTCGCCGATCTCTGCGCGGCGCGCGGGATCGGTCATACCGTCCTGCGCGGCGAGCTGCCCGAGCGGACGGGGCACACCGCCAATCTGTCGGCGCGGGCGCGGGCGCTGCGCTACCAACTGCTCCAGGCCCATGCCGATGCGGTCGGCGCGACGCATATCGCCACCGCGCACCATGCCGACGACCAGGTCGAGACGCTGATCATGCGGCTCAACCGCGGCGCCGGGGTCGCCGGACTGGCGGGGGTACGCGCGCGCAGCGGACGGGTGATCCGGCCCTTGCTCGGCTGGCGCCGCGCCGAATTGGGCGCGATCGTCGCGGCGGCGGGGATCGTCGCGGTTGAGGATCCGAGCAATGTCAGCGACCGGTTCGACCGCGCGCGGCTACGCAAGCAGCTTGCCGCCATCGACTGGATCGACCCCTTGCGAGTCGCGGCGAGCGCCGCCGCCTTGGCCGATGCCGAGGAAGCGATCGTGTGGATGGTGCGTCAGCTTGGGACGGATCGCGTCGCTGCGGAAGGCGATTCGCTGACGCTCGACCCCCGCGATTTGCCGTTCGAGCTGGTCCGCCGCCTGACCGAGCAATGCGTCCGCCAAATCGACCCGACCGCGGAAATCCGCGGCTCCGCATTGTACCGGATGGTCAAGGCGCTGGAATCGGGCGAGACTGCGATGCTGGGCGACGTGGCGGCGGTGGCGCTGTCGCCCGCCGCGTGGCGCTTTCGCAAGGCTCCGCCGCGTCGATCTCACTGATCGACGTTGTTCCATTGCCATTAAGGCTTGGTGCCTTATCTTTAAGGTCACGAAAGGTATCTCGCGACGATGAACGACAACGACAAGCAGCCCGGCCAGGACGGCGGCGGCAACAACTGGGCCCGGAACCTGTTGCTCTGGGTGGGTATCGCGGTTGCGCTGGCGGTGCTGGTGGCCATGCTCGGCGATCGCGCGACGACCCCGGCGGGCCAGCAATTGTCCTATTCGGGCTTCGTCGCCAAGGTGAAGGACGGATCGGTCAAGAAGGTCGAGATCGCCGGCACCGCGATCAACGGCACGCTGAAGGACAATACGACCTTCCGCACCAATGCCGGCGTGCCCGATCCGCAATTGGTCCAGCGCCTGATCGACAACAATGTCGAGGTGGTCGCCAAGCCGGAAGAGACGCCGTCGATCTGGCAATATCTGCTCGTCCAGTCGCTGCCGTTCGTGCTGATGCTGGCGATCGCGTTCTTCGTGATCCGCCAGATGCAGAAATCGTCCGGGTCCGGCGCAATGGGATTCGGCAAGAGCCGCGCCCGCATGCTGACCGAGAAACAGGGCAAGGTGACGTTCGACGACGTCGCCGGCATCGATGAGGCGCGCGAGGAATTGCAGGAGATCGTCGAGTTCCTGAAGGACCCGACCAAATTCGCCCGCCTGGGCGGCAAGATCCCCAAGGGCGCGCTGCTGGTCGGCTCGCCCGGCACCGGCAAGACCCTGCTCGCCCGCGCGATCGCGGGTGAGGCGGGCGTGCCGTTCTTCACCATCTCCGGCTCCGACTTCGTCGAGATGTTCGTCGGCGTCGGCGCCAGCCGCGTGCGCGACATGTTCGAACAGGCCAAGAAATCAGCGCCGTGCATCGTCTTCATCGACGAAATCGACGCGGTCGGCCGCCATCGCGGCGCTGGTCTCGGCAATGGTAACGACGAGCGCGAGCAGACACTCAACCAGTTGCTGGTCGAGATGGACGGGTTCGAGGCGAATGAAGGCATCATCATCATCGCCGCGACCAACCGGCCGGACGTGCTCGACCCCGCGTTGCTGCGCCCGGGCCGGTTCGACCGCCGCGTGACCGTGCCGCTGCCCGATATCGAGGGCCGCGTGCAGATCCTCCAGGTCCATATGAAGAAGGTGCCGCTGGCCCCCGACGTCGATGCGCGCACGCTCGCGCGCGGCACGCCGGGCATGTCGGGCGCCGACCTCGCCAACCTGGTCAACGAGGCCGCGCTGATGGCGGCGCGGCTGGGCAAGCGGCTGGTCGCGATGGCGCAGTTCGAGCTCGCCAAGGACCGCGTGATCATGGGCACCGAGTGGAAATCGCTCGTCATGACGCCCGAGGAAAAGAAGATGACCGCCTATCATGAGGCTGGCCATGCCCTGGTCCGCATCCATGAGCCGGCGTCCGACCCGATCCACAAGGCGACGATCATCCCGCGCGGCGGTGCCCTGGGCATGGTCGTGTCGATGCCGGAGCGCGATAACTACTCCTATCATCGCGACAAGATGTACGCCGACCTCGCCACCGTGATGGGCGGGCGCGCGGCCGAGGAGATCATCTTCGGCTACGACAAGGTCTCGTCGGGCGCGTCGGGCGACATCAAGCAGGCGACCAAGCTCGCCCGCGCGATGGTGATGCGCTGGGGCATGTCCGACAAGCTCGGCCCGCTGGAATATGAGGAAGAGCAGGGCGAGACGTTCCTGGGCTATTCGCAGACCCAGCGGCACAATATGTCGAACGAGACCGCGCTGATGATCGACAGCGAGATCAAGTCGCTGATCGACGGCGGCCACAAGCGCGCGACCCAGGTGCTGAGCGAGAATATCGACCAGCTCCACCGCGTGGCGGGCGCGTTGCTCGAATACGAAACGCTGACCGGCGACGAAATCAAGGCGATCGCCGCGGGCGAGGACATCAACCGGCCCGACGCGGGTGCTACGACCTCGACCCTGCCGAGCAGCGGAACGTCGATCCCGAAGACCAGGCGGCCGTCGGGGCCGTTCGGGAATCCGGCGCCGGCTGGGGCGTAACGGTTCAGCGATTGTTGTGATGCGAGAGGCCCTTCCCGTGTAAGCGGGAAGGGCTTTTTTCTTGCGATGTACCCGTTTGAATTGCACGCGATCTATCGCGATCATTGCTTGCGACCGTTTTGCGCCTTCCCGCTCTCTCCGTGCCGCACCACTTCCACCAATTTGGTGGCAATGTGACTGGCAAAGGCCGTCGGCCTCTGCCACCTGTTACGCCTGTGTATTCTCAGCGTTGGGGCTCAGTCGAATTGGATGGCAGGGAGAGAAGGGCCGTCAGCATGACTGCCCGCCGAAGCGAGGCCGGCGCCAGAGGCTATGTGCGCCTCGGCCCTGGCGGCGTGTCATCCCGGAACCAGCAGGACTCAGAAAGCCGAGTCATCATACGCTTGCCGTACGAAATCGAGGATTTTGCCCATCTGGACGGACTTAGTAGTTTCACACTCCCAAACAACGAGCACGGCCCATCCCATAGCTTCCAATTGAGTTATGGCCCGCGCGTCTCGTTCCTTCGTTCGAGAAAATTTATCGTTCCAGAACTCGGGCTTGCTGGCGGGAACCTTCGCTACGGGGCAGCCAGCGTGCTGATGCCAGAAACACCCATGGACAAATATGGCCAGTCTATGCCTGGGAAGTACAACGTCAGGACTTCCCGGCAAATCGCGACGATGCAATCGAAAGCGATAGCCAGCACGATGCAAGAGTTGCCGCACCGCGATTTCTGGCGCGGTATTCTTGCTGCGAAATCGCCTCATCAACTTACGGCGAGCCTCGGGGTCGGTGCTCAACACAATCCTCCAGTGACGATGTAAACCATGGCGACGAACCAGAAGTTCCGGATTAGCTCTGCGCTCAAGGACATTATCGGCCGCGATCTAATCACCAATGATTCTGTGGCGATGTTCGAGTTAGTGAAAAATTCCTTCGATGCGCACGCCAAGAACGTTTCCATAGAATTTGACGAGGATAGCATCACCATAGTTGATGACGGGAAAGGCATGTCTCGAGAAGACATTCTTTCCAAGTGGTTGTTCGTTGCATATTCGGCTAAGAGGACCGGAGAAGAGGACGCCAATCTTTCTCGCGACTATCGAGACGAGATATCGATCCGTCGCGGCTACGCGGGCAATAAGGGTATCGGGAGATTTTCATGTGACCGCCTTGGTGCCAAGCTGGAGTTGTTCTCAAGGGCCCGCGGTGGAAAGCAGGTTGAGCACCTAGCCGTGGATTGGACTAGCTTCGAGAAGGACGCCAAGCGCGAATTCGCCACCATCGATACTACGCTCGAGACGATTGATCATTTTCCGCCGCCGCAGCGAATAAAAGCACCGCGCTCAAGCGGCACCATGTTGGTCATCCGTGACCTGCGATCGACATGGGACTATGATGAGATCGCATCGTTGCGGGCCTATCTTGCCAAGCTCATCGACCCCTTTCAACCGGCCGTCGGCGCCACGGTATCGATTCAGGTCGTAGACGAAGACTGGCCTGACCTCGATGGCCCGGTCGGCAATGATATTATTGACCTACTCGACAACAAGACGGCGAAGCTTTCGGTCACATTGCAAAGCGGTGTGATCCACAGTCTATTGATGGATCGGGGCGCGTTGATCTATAAGATCGAAGAACCGCTTCCGCCCGGCCTTGGCGCAATCAAGTCATTCGACATCCAATGCGACATCTATTTCCTTAACCGAAGCGCAAAGCACACTTTCACCTCACGCATGGGCGTACAACCGGTTCAATTCGGCAACGTCTTCCTCTTCGTAAATGGTTTTCGCATTTTTCCCGTCGGCGAACCCACCGACGATACCTTCGGCATCGGCCGCCGTAAGCAACAAGGCGTCAGTCGGTATCTGGGTCTGCGCGACATACTGGGCAAGGTCGACGTGCAGGCAGCCCCGGGCGCATTGCCTGAGACGTCAAGCAGGAACGCGGGCCTCATCGAAACGCCGGCCGCCAGCGCCCTGTATGAATTTGTTATGCGGCAGGCTGTCCAGCGGCTCGAGCGATACGTAGTTGATGTCAATTGGGTGGATGCGCTTGATCAGGCGCGCGACGATTCTAGCGGTTTGAGGTCAGACACCGCGCGCGCGCGCATCATCAAAATCGTGCAGGCACTGGCGGGCGCCAAGAACATCAAGTTGATCGACTATGATCGAGAACTAATCGACGTGGTCAACGAACGATCATCGGGATTCGAGGAGTCGATGACAGGCCTCGCCCTCGTGGCACAGCAGACAGGTGACGAGGACCTGCTGGCCAGGGTCGAGCGCGCTAGGACGCGATACGAGGAACAAAAGCGGCTGGCTGAGGAGGCGCGCGAAGTCGCTGAACGGGAGACCGCCGCTCGCAAGGAAGCGGAGCAGCGAGCCAGCGCAGCGGAGCTTCAGGTAACGCAGGTCGCGGCAAAGCTCGAGAGGGTTGAGAAGCAGGCGCAGATGCTCCTGCACGCTCAGGAGCGCGAGGACGACGAACTCACGCTGATGCACCATCAGGTGATCATTTACGCAACCGAGGTACAGGCCCTGGTCCGGCGAGGGCTGCGACGTCTCGGCGAAGCGGGCGCAGTCCAGGAGTCGCTTCGCGACGACCTTGAGCAGATTAGTTGGCAAAACAGCCGAATCCTCGCGGTGACACGAATTGCGACACAAGCGAACTTCAAGCTAAATGCGGACAAGATTGAAGCCGATATCATTCAGTACCTAGAGGAATACACGACCAAGATTGCGACGCTTTATGGAGATATCCAAAAGGCCACTTTCGAAACTAACGGTCTATCATTGCCGATGAAGTTCAGTCCGATCGATATCTCGATCGTCATCGACAATTTGTTCAGCAACGCAGCGAAGGCCGATGCAAGGAACATGACCTTCACGGCACGGAAGACGGGTAATGGCCCCATCGAGATTGTCGTCGCGGACGATGGCCGGGGTATGGATGAGAACAAGATCGACAGCAGCAAGATCTTCGAGCGGGGATATAGCGGCTCGTCTCGAGGGTCCGGTCTGGGGCTCTATCACATCAAATACGTACTGGAACAGCTCGGGGGGAGCATAGGTCTCGACCCCGAACGGCCAGAGGGTCACGCTCGATTTATCATTCGACTTCCAAAGGGGGGGAAGGACAAGTGAGGCTAGACTTCAATATACTATGGTTCGAGAACCAACCAAATGACGTTCGCGCCCAAGTGTACGAAATTGAGGAGCACTTGCAGGATGTTGGATTCGTCCCGCATGTCGAAATGAAACCAAACGGCAATGAGGTCGAAGCCTTAGGCCTACAACAAGAGCGCTATGACGAATTCGACCTGGTGGTCGTCGACTATGATTTGGGCGATCCCGAGCAGAACGGTGACTGGGTAGCCAAGCAAGTCCGTCGACATTTCGGATTCACCGATATCATATTCTACAGCGGTAAGAAGCCGGGAGAACTCCGCAAGCTAGTGTATGACGGAGGCATAGACGGGGTTTACTGCTTCAATCGGCCCGAGCTTGCTGAGAAGCTAGCGGCCCACATCGACCAAGTGACCCGAAGGATTTCGCGTCTGGAGGCGATGCGGGGCCTAGCGATGGGAATAGTTGGCCGCTGCGACGATGACTTACGATCTCTGCTGGCCACGGCTTTCGGCAAGCTCGACAAGGACGGGCGAGAGAAAATGGAAGCCAAGCTGGATAGCTTGATCGTGTCTGCCCGCGAGAGTGGGCAGAAGAAATTCGAGCAATGCAAGACGTTCGACGAAAAGCTTAGCAGCCGTTCGGTCACGAGCTTCACCCTCTATAAAATGGGCATGTTCCTACTTGATGGGAAGGCGCAGTGCACCGATCAGCGGGCGGTGCTAGCGGCCTACGACCCAGAGGTATTGGAACCGAGGAACCGGCTCGCGCACGCCATCGAGACGAAGACCGCCGAGGGTTGGGTAGTCGAGACCCCCTCGAAGCCGGATATTACTCTAGCCGACTTCCCCAAGCTGCGCACGGACCTCGCCCGGCATCTCGGCAATATCCGCTCGCTCGCGCCCTTGCTCCAAGATGGCGGCCAGCAAGCCTAGCAATACCTCGCCTACGGCCTCGGCCAGAAGTGGAGGCACCGCGTTGCCGACCTGTGTGTAACGCGGACAGGCATTCCGTCGTCGATCGCCACCACTTGTATATGGACCTCGAAATGCGAACCAGTCGGGAAAGGATTGAAGCCGCGCCATCTCCCGCACCGTGAGCACGCGAGGCTCGCCATAGTGGATGATGTCGTCGGGGAGCGTCGTGACTGTGGGTGAGGCCTTGTCCGGCGCCATTGGCGTCGTGGACCGCTTGCGAATGCCCAAACGCGCACGATCAGCGGGCGGTATCGACCGGCCACTAGGACAGGTCGAGAGTATCTCCTGAAACCGGCGCCTGACGTGCTCGGTATGGCGCGGCAGGCGAAGGTCTGTGGGACCGCCCGACCATCCATCGCGCATTAGGAGTTGGTAGGCAGTCGTGCTCGCAGCCGGATCGTAGTCGATCTGCTCAAACCCCTGCGCTCCGAACTCGGTATCAGCCTTCAACGTATGACGGCGGACCTCGAGGTCAGATAGTGCATCGGAGGCAGATACCCCCGTGATGGAGAGCCGCCGTTCGGATAGGAACCGGAACCGCGCCGTCCGCAGCCGCAAGAACGGATCGACGCCAACCAAGCAGCCCTTTCGTGCAGCTATTAGCAAGAAACGAGGCCGGCGCTGCGGCACCCCCCACTCCGCTGCAGTGACGATCTCGGACCAGACGTCATAACCACGCTCGATGAGCCTTGCCGCCACAAAGTCTGAATACGTTTCCTTGCCGTGTTGCATCGAGGTAAAACCACGAACATTTTCGATAAGTAGCAGCTTCGGGCTCAGTATATCGACAGCCTCGAGATAGCTCTTGACTAGCTGGTTCCTTGGGTCGTCCGGGCGTCGGCGGCCGTTGGTTGAGAATCCCTGACAGGGCGGCCCCCCGACGATTACATCTATGTCTTCGGCAAGTGCCGTCAATTCGGTATGATAATTCTCAATGAGTCCGCGAATGTCATGAGCGACGCACGGTATATGGGCGGGCCATGACGCCCTCGATCCCGGGCGGTCGATCAAATTATGCTTGAGCGTGGAGAAAGGGTCCTGATGGCCTTCTACAGCCAATCGCAAATTCCAGCCCGCGCGCTGCATGCCAAGAGACAAGCCGCCGCAACCAGCAAACAGATCCACGAACGCTGGTACCCGCATTCCCCCTCCTAGCAGGCAACATCGAATTATCTAGGATCTATAGTCGCACCAGATAACATCGCAAATTGATGTCAGCACCAAAATGGACAGACTTCATCGCGATCACCTTCGGGCCCGATATGACTCCGCGATCAGTTTGGAGAGATCGACGCGAGAGGCTGCCCGCATATTACCGTGCCAGGTGCATAAATCGCTAAATACCAATTGGGTGTAGACGCGGCCGCCCCCGCCCTCATCCCTCTCTCTTCCACGTCGCCACAAACACATCCCGATACGCCGGCTTGTCCTGATCGATCGGCCGGATCGGCGTCACGCCGTGCAGCACGCGGTGATCGTCCAGCAGCACGGCGTCGCCGGGTGCCGCCAGGGTGAAGCGGTCGATCTGCGGCCGGCCGGCGATGCGGATCTCGGTCACGCCTTCATCGGCATTCACCCGATCGATCAGCATCACCAGCACCCAGTCGACGCCGTCGCGATGCATTCCCTCCGGGGTCGGGCGACCCGCTTCGTGCGCGGTGGCCTCGATCCGGAACTGGTGGAGTTCGACATGCCAGGGGCCGGCCGCCTCGCCGCCGCCGGCGCGCTCGAAGCAGTCGGTCGCGCCGCGGAGCAGCCGCCGCATCATCGGGCTGTCGACGATGCCGTCTTCGATCGGTTCGAACCAGCGCTGAACGTCGCCGTTCAGCCGGTTATAGTCACGGCTCTGATAATGCGGCTGGTGCGGTTTTCGCGCGATCGCATCGGGCGTGATCGCCAAAGCGGCGTGGCGCCGCCGGCGATAGCGGCCGCCATCGGCCATATAGCGATCGAGCCCGAGCCGGTTCCACGATTGGGCGAAGTCCCGCCATTCCGGATCCGACGCCGCCGCCGGCAACCAGTCGATCGCGCCCGGCGCCGGGCGAACGAAACCCTGCGCCGCCAGCTCGCCGGCCAGGCGCCGGTCGGCTTCGCTCCCGATGGTCTCCAATGGTCGAGGCACTGCGCGGTCCCCATGTCGATCGCCTCCCCGTCATCGGGGCGCGATGTCGCCATATAATCCTTCGTGCGGCCAGATCATGGCGGATGCGGGCCCATGGCCGCATTTGGTCGCCCGATTGACCACGGCGCGCCTCAGTGTATTAAATCATTATGGCACTGCGAATTGACCGTGTCCCGGTGCCGTGCGGGGGACGCGGCCGCGCCTGATTTCCACTAGCCGCGATCGGGAAGTCTGGCCGCCGATCGCCGCCACGAAACTATCTACTGACCGCCAGCCGGAGGGTGAGATGGATCGTCGACAATTTCTGGCAAGCGCCGCAAGTATCGGAGTCGTCGGCATTTGGGCGACGCGATCGGCCGCCGCGCCGTCGCGCATCGCGTGGCGAGAGGATCGCACGCTTTATCCCCAGGGCGTCGCGTCGGGCGATCCCGACGAGCATAGCGTGGTGCTGTGGACCCGGCGGCCGTTCGATCGGGGCGACCGCCACGCGCTGACCGTCGAGGTCGCGCTGGATGCGGACTTCCGCCGCGTCGTCGCGACGGCGCGCGTGCCGGTGCTGGCAGCGGCCGACTGGACGGGGCGCGCGCTGGTCGGCGGCCTGTCCCCGGCAACGGTCTATTGGTACCGCTTCACCGATGATAGCGGCGCGGGCAGCCGGGTGGGGCGCACGATCACCGCCCCGCGCGCGACCGATCCGCGCCGCGTCCGCTTTGCCTTCGTGTCGTGCAACAGCGTCAACGAGGGCGCGCAGAACGCCTATCGCCGGATGATCTGGGAGGATGAGCGCGCGCCCGCCGACCGCAAGATCGGCTTCGTGCTCCACCTGGGCGATTTCATCTACGAGGTCGTCGAATATCCAGACGAGGTGCCGCATCGTTATTCGCGCACCGTCTACGATCTCGGCCGCATTCCCGATGCGCGCAAGGTCAGCAACTTCCACGTGCCGACCAATTTGGCCGGCTATCGCCACGTCTATCGCGCGCATATCGACGATCCCGACATCCAGGACGCGCGGGCCTATTTCCCGTTCGTGTGCATCGGCGACAATCACGAATTCTCTTGGCAGGGCTGGCAGAGCTTCATCAAATATGGCGGCAAGGTCGAACCCGCGCAGCCGTTGCGCGTCGCCGCCAACCAGGCGTGGTGGGAATATATCCCGTCGCGCGTCCGCAAGGCGTCCGGCGCCGGGCTCGACCAGTTCGGACCGCCGGCGGTGACGAAGGCGCCGATCGAGACGTTCGACGATCACGGCTTCGGCACCGAGCCCAACAACCGCATCGCGGTCGGCAGCATGACCGCCTATCGCGCGCTGCGCTATGGTCGGCACGTCGACCTGATCCTGACCGACTTTCACAGCTACAAGGCGGCGGATCCGACCGACCGGCCCGAAGCGGCGGCGCTCGATTCGGGAGACTATCCCGTCCTTCCGCAGGAATGGATGGAGATCGTCGATGGCGGGAAGGACTATGCCGGCGGCAAGCCCCCCGCGACGATCTCGATCGGCGACAAGACCATTGCCAATTTCCGCAAGGACGAGCCCGCTTTTACCGTGCTGGGCCGCGAGCAGAAGGCGTGGCTCAAGGACCGGCTGACCCGATCGACCGCGACCTGGAAGATCTGGGGCGCGACCAACGGCACGCTCGACATGCGGACCGACCCGCAGAACCTGCCCGTCGGCCTGATCAAGGCGCCGTGGCCGGGCAAGGGGTACGGGACCTTTGGCAGCGGCGATTTCAGCGGCGCGTTCGCCGAGCGCGCGGAAATCTACGACACGGTGCGCGACCACAAGGTGTCGGGATTCGTCACCGTGTCGGGCGACCGCCACAGCTTCTGGGCGGGTTATGCCGCGCCGGCCTTGCCGCCCGCGGGGTTCGCGCCGGTCGGGATCAGCTTCATCACCGGATCGATTTCGGCGCCGGGCCTGGGCGAGGCCGCCGAATATTTCAAGGATTCCCCCACCCTGCCGCTGTTCGTGCGCAAGCCGGCGGGGGCCGCGCCCGAGCATACGATCAACCTGACGATCAAGCGGGGCGTGCGCAGCGCACTGGAATATGCGGCGAGCGGCGATATCGCCAAGGCGCGCGCGCTGACCAATCCGGACGTCGCGCCGCATCTGGAATTCGTCGACATGGCGGGACACGGCTATGCCGTGGTCAGCGCCGGCCCCGACGCGATCGACACCGAATTCGTCTGCATCGTCCGCCCGATCGCACGCGCCACTACGCCCGACGGCGGCCCGCTGCGGTACCGCGTATCGCACCAGGCCCGCCTGTGGCAGCCGGGCACTCCACCGAAGCTCGAACAACGTGTGATCGAGGGAGACGCCAGGCTGTCGGTCTGACGGCTTCGGCGGCCGGCAGTGAGGCGGCCGGGCCCGCCCCAACGGCAGCAAACCTCATGGACCGGATCGGTTACGGTCATCCAACCCCAAGCAACCGCGAGGCACCATTGGTCGCGGTTATGATCAGTCTGCCCTTGCCGTCGGCGGCGCTGCCCTGGTGCGCATCACCTTCATCGGTGGGGCGCCATCGATGAAGGTAAAGCTCGAAAAATCCGACGCGAACTCGACCGTGATGCCCAACGATTCGGATCGAAAGCGCGTGGGAGAGAGCGCGACCAGACGTTCGGATGCCGAGGCGGGGGCGCCGACGAATCTTGCAAACAATCCGTCCGGACGGGCTTCGAGGTCGACGTTTAACCCACTACCTGCAAAGCGCCCGGCAGCTTTGGAGAGCTGGGCGAACGATAACGTCTTTTCCTCGGTCGCCGGCGCCGCAATGTCCGGCCAACCATAGTCGGCCGCAACGGCCCGGACGACTTCGTTCGTCAGCCGCCGGCCGTCGCCCCCATTGGTCAAGACGACGATGCCATCGCCCTTGCCGACATAGGCGGCCATGAAGGACTCGAAACCCGGGTTTACGCCATCGTGGCCGAAGCGCGGGACGCCGTCCCTGTAAAGAGCAAGCCCGAGCCCCCAATTGTCCTTCACCGGCGTCATCATCGCTCGCGTCATGGCGGGCGACAGGCGGTGGCCCTTTTTGCCCGAGGCAGAGGCCTGCAAGTCGATCAGCAGGCGCGCGAGATCACCCGCGGTTGTCCACAAACCCGCCGGCGCGAGCTGGGGCAGAACGTCATAATTGCCCGGCATCGGTTTGCCCCAGGCGGAACCGAATGCCATGTCGGCACGAATCGCCGACGACGGCGGCATGGCGAAAGCGCTGCGCGTCATGCCGAGTGGGCCCAACACCTCGCGTTGCGCGAGGTCGGCGAAGGACATTCCGCTCACGTCGGTGAGCGCGAGTTGCGCCACCATGTAGCCGCCGCCGGAATATTCGAACTGTGCGCCTGCTGGAAGTATGCTGCGAACGGGCGTGCCGTCGGCACCTTCCAGGATTTGAACGGTGGTGGGAAGCGTCGCTCCGGGCTGATACCCGTGGTCGAAACCGTGAACGTTCAGCCCGGCCGTGTGGCTCAGCAACTCGCGAAGAGTGACGCCGTTGGGAGCCAGTTTCTCGTCCTTCGGCAGCTGCCAGGAACGAAGCGACTCGTTGATGTTTCGATCGAGGCCGATCTTGCCTTGCTCGACCAGTCGCAGCGCCATTACCGCCGTCACCACCTTGCTGATCGACGCGGCCTGGAAGGCGGTGTTGGGGGTAACCGGCGCGCAACTTGTAAGATCACGAACACCCCAGCCGCGCGCCCAGGCGATCTTGCCGTCATGGAAGACTGCGACGCTGATCCCAGGCACATCGTACCGGCGCATCTCCCCCGCGAGAGTCAGCGGTTGGTCGCCGGACTTGATGACCGGAGGGCGCAGATTCGTTTCGACATTGCGGGTATGCGCATTGCTCGGCCCGCCGGCCGCGAGGGTAGGCGCGGCACACGGTGTTGGCGCAGACTGTGCCATCGCGGGGCTGCACGCGGCCGTGCTCAGCAACAGGGCGCAGAAGATCATTCGTGCGTGTGGCATCGTCTGGGTCTCCGACAATGTGAGGGTTAGGCGACGGAAGAGGCCGGGAAGCGCGTCAGCCCTGAAGTACGAGCGGGTTATGAAGGCGGTAAATTGAGGTCCGCGTGCCAACGCCCTAGGCCAGCGATCAACGTCAGTTCGATCCCCAGGACTCCACCCAGCGTGACGGCCTGGCCGACGTCCAGAAACAAGCTGCCCATGAAGAGGATCTGTGTGGTGATCGCGGCGAGAATGGCGGCGCCGGTCGAGGTAGCTCGCGTCCAGTCGCGCTCGAGCATCAGCCATGCGAGACGCAATTGTGCGCCGCCCGATAGAAGCAACAACAGCGTCACCGAAGGCCCCGCCACGCGAAAGGCGCCGTCGACCAGGAGTTTCTGGCCGGAAGTCATGCTGGCGCCGAGGGCTCCTTGCTCCCCGAACAGATGAGGCAGTCCAAGAATAGCGGAGCTGATTTCGATTGCTGCTATCGGTACAATCACAGCCAGCGCCAGCGCGTAATTGGTCAGGACGAATCGCCCTTCTTCTCGCATCGGCATCTGGCGCAACGCAGCCGTCAAACATCCGAATGCGAACGTCAGTGGGCGACGGTTCTCGACGGCGGCATCGAACTCCGCCTGCATGGCTTGCGCCCACTCATGCCGGCCTTTCCCCAGACATTGGCATGCGAGCGTCATCATCGCGCGGGACAGAGCGAGCATCATATCCGAACGGCCTTCCCCGATAGTGTGCGATCGCTCAGCGCGACGTCCCGACTCAGCGAATATCCCTTGGCGGTCAGACGATAAGCGTGACGCGCGGGGAGGCCGGGCTGGGCAGGCTCGCGCCATTCCGCCACTACCAGTCCCTGTTCGGTCATTCGCATCAGCAACGGATAGAGCGTGCCCGAGAGCAGTCCCGTCTCTTTCATCAGATCGTAGCCATGGTGCCACTGTCGGTCGGACAGGGCATCGAGGAGTGTGATCATTTGCTTCGACGGTCGCCGCTGTCGTGCCATTCTCTATTTTCAACATATGTAGATTTAATAGTCAAGCGGCGGCGCCCCGTAGCGACGAACTGCGTCAGGAACTCGCAATCAAGCTGAACGGGGGAAGGAGGCGGAAGCGATCTTTGCACCGCGGTCTGGCTAGCGGCGCAACCAGCTTGACTTCCATCCCCGAACTTACGTTAACGTAAGACAACTCTCGCGACGCGTACGCTGCGGGCAGAACATATCAGGGAGGATCGCCGACCATGCGGATCAACCAACGCCTCGCCTGCGCCTTGTGCATCATTGCCGCACTCGTCCCTTCAACCGGCGCGTTCGCCTGGTCGAACCAGGGGCATATGGTGACCGGCGCCATCGCCTATGACGATCTGTCCAGGACCGATCCCGCGCTGATCGCGACAATCGAGGCGATCATGGCGGACCATCCCGACAAGGCGCGGTTCCACCGCGCACTGGCGGGCTTTTCGGGGGAGGCGCGGGCTCGCCGGTTGTTCGAGTTGATGGCGCGCTGGCCGGACGATGCGCGCAAGGGGCCCTATGACCATCCCGGTTGGCATTATTGGCTGCGGCTGGTTCCGTCCCAGGCCGATCCCGCCAAGGTCCCGCCGGCATTGCTGGCGATGAGCACCGGAGAGGCGGTCGAGGCCTATCGGCTGAACCTGGCGACCGTGCGCGACGCCTATGCGCCGGCGGCGGATCGCGCGGTGTCCTTGTGCTGGCTGTTCCACCTGGCGGGCGACATCCAGCAGCCGCTCCATGGCGGGCATCTGATCTCCGGCCGCTTTCCGCTGAGCGATCGCGCGGGCGAAGCCGCCTTCGTCCGGCCGGCGGCGGGCGCGGCGGCGATCAACCTGCATGCCTATTGGGACAATGCCGTCGGCGGCGACGAGGATGACGACGCCAATGTGGAGGCGGTGCGCGTCCGGCTCGACCAGGCCTGGCCGCGATCGGCGCTGAAGGAATTGACCGGGAAGGCCGATGCCGATGCCTTCCGGTCCTGGGCGGACGAGAGCTTCGCACTGGCGCGGTCGGTGGTTTACAAGGACGGCACCTATGAGGGCGCCGCGACGGCGGCCGCGGCGATGCCGGTCCCGGCGGACTACGTCGGCTCGCTCCGCACCACCGGCGAGCGCCGCGTCGCGCTGGGCGGCCATCGCATCGCCGACGCGGTTCGGGCGGCGCTGGGGAAATAGGGTAGGATCGGCGGCCTGGGCCCGCGCCAAGTCGATCATAAACCGGCGATTATTCCTTTCCCGACAGGAGCGGTTCAGGATCTGGAGCGTAGATGACACATCGAAGGATGGCCGATATGCGCGCTCGCTCCGTCTCCGTTCTGTTGTTTGCGACACTCGCCACGCCCGCTTTAGCCGCCCCGGCGGCGCAAGAGACGGCGGCTTGGACAAACCGCTTGACCTGGGGCGCTTCCGCGGCGGACGCGGGCAGCGACAAGGCCGGCAGCGGCCATAGGCTCGACGCCCAGCTCAAGCATCCTGACGACAGGCTGCCGCCCGAGGCCGCCGTACGGATCGCGGCGATGCGGATCACACGCGAGCCGCTGGCCGCCCTGGTGGTCGAGCAGGATGCGGCGATCCGCTATGCCAACAAGATCCCCGACCCCGCCCAGCGCGACGCAGCGCGCAAGGCGTATCAGCAGGACATGAATGCGCTCGCCAACGAAGCGGCGACGCGGTCGTTGCTGCGCGACCTCTACGCGCCCGACCAATTGCGCGAGCAGCTGACCTGGTTCTGGTTCAACCATTTCAACGTCCAGGCGCAGAAGCGCGACATCCGCGCGATGGTCGGCGACTACGAGGACACGATCCGCGACCATTCGCTGGGCAAGTTCCGCGACCTGCTCGAAGCAACGCTGAAGCATCCGGCGATGCTGCGCTATCTCGACAACGACCAGAACGCGGCGAACCATATCAACGAGAATTACGCGCGCGAGATCATGGAGCTCCACTCGATGGGCGTCGGGTCGGGCTATACGCAGAAGGACGTCCAGGAACTGGCGCGGATCCTGACCGGGGTCGGGGTCGACCTCAGCCCCAATGCGCCCAAGCTTAGCCCGCAGCGCCAGGCGCTCTATGTCCGCGCCGGACTGTTCGAGTTCAATCCAAATCGCCACGATTTCGGCGACAAGCAATTCCTCGGCCATACGATCAAGGGCAGCGGCTTTGGCGAGGTCGAGGAGGCGCTCGACCTGATCGCGCGGTCGCCGGCCACCGCGCACCATGTCTCCGAACAGCTCGCAACCTATTTCATGGGCGACACGCCGCCCCCCGCCGTGGTCGATCGCATGACCGCGACCTGGCAAAAGAGCGACGGCGATATCGCGCAAGTGCTGCGCACGATGATCCGCGCGCCCGAGTTCCGGCAATCGCTGGGTACTGTGTTCAAGGACCCGGTCCATTATGCCGTTTCGTCGGTGCGCCTGATGTACGGCGACAAGGTGATCGCGAACGCGCAACCGATCATCGGCTGGCTCAACCGCATGGGCGAAGGCCTGTATGGGCGCGAGACGCCCGACGGCTATCCGATGGCCTCGGCCGCCTGGACCGGGCCCGGCCAGATGTCGGTGCGGTTCGAGATCGCGCGCCAGATCGGCGGCGGTGCGGCCGGGTTGTTCAAGCCCCCTGCTCCTCCCGGCGCGGTGGCTGCTGTGGGGATGGGAGGGGCGGCGCCGGCGATGGCGATGGAGCCCGCCTCGACGGGGGCTGCCGCCGAGCCGCCAGCGCCGCCGGCCGTTCCGATCCCGGCGCTGCCCAAGCTGCAGAATGCCGCTTATTACGGGGCCGTCGCCCCGGAACTGGGCGGGCCGACGAAGACGGCGCTGACCCAGGCGAGCTCGCCGCAGGAATGGAACGCCTTGTTCCTGTCGTCGCCCGAATTCATGCATCGCTGACGCGTACGGAGAAGGCCCATGTTGCTCGATCGCCGTGACCTTATCGCTGGTGCCGCCGCGCTCGCGCCGCTGATCGTCGCCGGGCGCGCATTTGCAGCGCCGCAAGCGGGCAGCCGGATGCTCGTCGTGTTCCTGCGCGGCGCCTATGACGCCGCCAACGTCATCGCGCCGACGGGGAGCGATTTCTATCACACCTCGCGCCCGACGATCGCTTTGGGCAAGCCCAACCCGGCCGACCCCAATGCCCCGATCGCGCTCGATGCCGACTGGAGCCTGCACCCGGCGCTCAAGGAGTCGATCTATCCGCTGTGGCAGAAGAAGCAGATCGCCTTCGTGCCCTTTGTTGGCACCGACGATATGAGCCGCAGCCATTTCGAGACGCAGGACACGATCGAGCTCGGCCAGCCGATCGGCGGCCATCGCAATTACAATTCCGGCTTCATGGCGCGGCTCGCCTCGGCGCTGGGGCAGGACAAGCCGATCTCGTTCACCGATCAGCTGCCGCTATGCTTTCGCGGCGGCCCGGTGATCCCGAACATCGCGCTGGCGGCGGTCGGGTCGAAGCCCGCCGTGCCGCCCAAGGACGCCGCGCTGATCACGGCGATGTACAAGGGCCAGCGCAGCGGGTCGAACGACCTGGGCAGTTCGGTCGCCGAAGGATTCCAGGTACGCGACGCCGTGTTCAAAACCGTCGACGAGGAAATGAAGGAAGCGAGCCGGGGCGCGGTCAGTCCCAAGGGCTTCGAACTGTCCGCGCGGCGGATCGGGCGGCTGATGCGCGACCAATTCAACCTCGCCTTTGTCGATGTCGGCGGGTGGGATACGCACGTCAATCAGGGCGGCGCGCAAGGCTATCTGGCGACGCATATCGGCGACTTGGGGCGCGGCCTTGCGGGGTTCGCCGATGAGATTGGCGCCGATGCCTGGCGCAACACCACGGTGGTGGTCGTCTCCGAATTCGGCCGCTCGTTCCACGAAAATGGCGACAAGGGCACCGACCACGGCCATGGCAGCATCTATTGGGTGCTGGGCGGCGGCGTGAATGGCGGGCGCATGGCCGGACCCCAGGTCGCGCTGTCGCCAGCGACGCTCAACCAGGGCCGCGACCTGCCGGTGCTGACCGATTACCGATCGATGATCGGCGGGATTGCGGCGCGGCAATTCGGCCTGGCCGGCGACCGGCTCGGCACGGTGTTCCCCGCCGCCAAACCGGTCGACTTGCAGCTCATCTGACGCGCGCCGCCGACCTCACTCGATCGTCGCGCCCACCACATGCCAGGCGCCGTCCTCGCGCTCGAGCGTGACGGTCTCCACCGCATCGGCTTTGTTGGCATAGCTCGCTCGAAACTTCACGACCTCATAGCCGTAAGGAGGGGCGGGAAGGTTCTGTTCGCTGAGAAACGTCCGTGACTTTGCGGCGCCGAACCGCGCGCGCACCTTTTCGGACACGTCGGTCCAGACTTGCATGGTGTTCAGCTTGCGGAACGCGCTGCCGGTCGCGCGATAGCTGTCGTCCCAGCGGTTCTGATCGACCAGCGCGAGCCATTGCCGCGCGGCGTCCACGACTTCCGCATTGGGCTTGGCGGCGGCGGCAGCGGGCGCCGGCTGGGGTGACGATCCGGCCTGAGGCAATGCGACGAACGCCAATAGTCCGAGAGCAAAAGTCATGAGCAACACTCCGATGACGATCCAGGGGTGGCGCATGACCCGCCCCGCGCCGCTGACCGGCGCCTTTCCCTGATCCACGCCAACGCGGCTCGCGGCTTCCCCGATTCCCGTGTCCCCCAACAAATCGGGGGTCGGAGCAGCCGGCGCTCCGCCTTCGGATTCGAACAGCAAGCGCGCGGCTTCGCGGCTGCTGGACACCGCCATCTTGCGGCGCGCGTCACGCAAGCGTTCGTTGATCGTATGGACCGACAGGCCAAGGCTGCGCGCGACCGATTTGGCGTCGTGACCGCGCACGATCAGGCGCAGCGTCTGCTTTTCCTTCTCGGTTAGGGCGCCAAAGCCCTCTTTCACCGCCATGGTCATATCTCACCGGCCTAAGCCGGGCGCAGGGTAGCAGCTACCCCCAAAAATTCGTACTTCGGGGACGTAATTCGGGCGCTCGCCTACGCCACCAACACCTCTCCATTCACCCGCACCCCGTCCAGCCGCAAGTCACGGGTGTGCGCGATCACGTTGCGCTGACGCGCTTTGCCGACCGTCACGTTGCGGATCAGCACGTCCTGGACCGGCGCCGCTTCCACCCCGACGATGCGCAGCGCGCGGCCGGTATTGCGGCAATCGACGCGCTCGACGGTGAATTGCCGGTAGGTCGGCGGGGCGTTGCCGCCGCGCGAGCGGTGATAGGCGGTGGTGAAATCGATCAGCGTGTCGCTGTCGCGCACCTTCACGTCGCGCACGCGAACCTGCGCGATCGTGCCACCGCGGTCGAGATTGGCCTTGAAGTACAAGGCCTGTTTGGCGTGGTGGACTTCGAGCCGTTCGGCGAAGATGTTGGAGGCGCCGCCCGACATCTCGCTGCCGATCGCGATCGCGCCGGCGATATGGGTCGACATTTGGCAATCGCGGATGACGACGTTGCGCGTGGGCAGGCCGACGCGCCAGCCGTCCTGGTCGCGGCCCGATTTGATCGCGATGCAATCGTCGGACACGTCGAAGCGGCAATGTTCGATCAGCACGTCCTGGCACGAATCGGGATCGCAGCCGTCGGAATTGAGGTGGTGGCTGATCACCGTGACGTTCCGCACAATGACGTTGGTCGAATAGACCGGGTGGATCGTCCAGAATGGCGAGTCGACGAATTTGGGCCCGTCGATCAGCACGTTGGTGCAGCGGAAGAACTGGACGAAGGGCGGGCGCAGGAAATGACCGGGGCCGAAGCGGCGGTCGGCGACCGGCGTGCCGGCCTCTCCCATGTCGCGCAGCGCCGCCTTGTCACGATCCTGGTGCGGGCGCCATTGGAAGAAGCCCTGCCCTCCCTGGCCGTCGCACACGCCCGGTCCGGTGATCGCGACATTGGTGCAATCGCGCGCGTAGATCAGCGGCGAGAAATTATAGACCTCGGTCCCTTCCCAGCGAGTGAGGACGATCGGCAGCGCGATCTCGCCCGGCTTGCCGAATCGGAGCACGGCATCGCGCTCGAGATGGAGATCGACGTTCGAGCGGAGATGGATCGCGGCGTTGATCCGCCACAATCCGGCCGGGACGAGCACGCGGCCGCCTCCCGCCGCGGCGCAGGCATCGATCGCCGCCTGGACCGCGAGATGAGCCGGGGCGCCTTCTCTGGCGCCGTGATCGAGGATCGAGAAGATGGCGGCGGGGAAAGCCGGCGGCCGGATCCGTGCGACGATCGCGTCGGCAATGGCCCAGTCGGGGTCAGCCGCGGCGTCGGCCGCAGTGGCGGGAAGGGCGGCGGGAACCGTGGCGGCATGACCGATCGCGGCGCGGCCGGCGGCGGCAAATACGCATGAGCCCGCGACGAACGCGCGGCGGTTGACCATCAAACCCCACCCTCTGCCGGGCATTCCGCGACGACCCACGCCGTCGCGGTCCACCGGGACCCAATAAGTGTCGGTCGGCGCGCCCGCATTGGCGACGCCCAGTGAGCGACGGATGCGACCCCGCGCCGACCGATCTTGACCGGCCCGCCTCTCTCGCATGCCCCCACAGCCACGAGTACCCAGGCAACTGACCGAACCTCGATATGCGTCGCTTTACCAGCCCGGCCCAGTCCGGAAAAGTCCGGAGGGGCAATGCCGCGCGGCGATCCTGTTGTTTGCCGGCTCTTTTTGCACTCCCGGTCGCGCGATCAGAACTTCAACCGCGCCGACACCTGAAACGAGCGCGGCGGCAGATAGCTGAACTGGTCCGCCTGACCATAGCCGCTCTGATAGGATTTGCCGTTGATCGTCGCGGTCGGGGCACCCGACGAACTGTTGGCAATCGCGGTCACCGCGCGACTGTTGAACACGTTGTTGACGGTGACGCCCAGGCGCAGGTTCTTGATCTCCTGGCTGATCGCGAAATCGCCGATGCTGTAGGGCTTGATGCGATACAGGCGCAGGTCCGGATTGCCGCTGAATTCGGTGGCATATTGCGGGCCGGTATATTTCTGGTTGAACGACAGGCGGAAACCGCCGTTGCGATAGATGAACCCGGCCGCCGCGGTGGTGAACGGCGCCTTGGCGATTTGCGCTCCGGTCGTCACGCTGCGCGCGTAATTATAGGATCCGTTGGCGAAAAGGGTCAGCCCGGTCACCGGCATGTAGCTGACCTGGCCTTCCACGCCCTTGTAGCGGACCTGGCCGATATTCACGAGCAAGGTCGTATCGCAGCCCGTCGTCGTGCACGTACCGATCTTGTTGTTCACGTTGATGATATAGGCGTCGGCGTCGACCGAAATCTTGTCGCCATGCCACACGGTGCCGACCTGATAATTGGTGCTGGTCTGTGGCTTCAGGCTGTCGAGCGCGCTCGAAAGCTGGCCCGAGGACGAATAGAAGCTCGACAGATCGGGGACGTACATCCCTTGCGCATATTGGCCGTAGAACGACCAGTTGCTCATCGCCTGCCAGTTGATCGTCAGGAACGGCAGCGTCTTGGTCCAGGTCGCCGAGGTATCGAGCGGCAGGCGCGTCTTCTGGTTGACCGCGGCGTCGATCGAGCGGTTGAAATGCACGTATTTGACGCCCGGCGTGATCGACAGGCTGTCGATCGGACGAAACTCGAATTCGGCGAACAGCTGATACTGGTTCCACTTCGAATGCTGGAGGTAGTTGATGTTGGCGATCGTCGTCGACGGCAACGCGTTCTGCGCCGACGTGCCATTGCCGTTGTTGAATTTCTCGTTATAGCTCGGCTGACCGGTCGTCAGATCGAAGTCGATATTGTGGCGATCAGTCACGGCATATTCGTACCAGCCGCCGACGCGGATCTTGCCCATCGAGAAGTCGTAGTCGACCTGGCCGATATAGCCCCAGACGCGATATTTGTTCATCTTGCTGTAGCCGAGGATGTCGGTCGCGGGTCCCGCTACCGCCTTGTACGGAGAGGCGGGTGTGCCGGCGCCGGAGAAGCCGCTGACGACATTACCGGTATTTCCCGACCAGGTGTTGTTGGTATAGCCGTACATGTAGGCACGGTTGTCCATCGAGAAGCCCGATCCGAGATCGCTCTGCAGGCGCAGATAGGAGAAGTCGGTGGTCTTGTCGGTGCGGTTGTACTTCCAATAATCTTGCTTTGTCGGATCGTTGCCCAGGCCATAGTTGCGCCCATAGACCCCGACGTTGGAGCTCGCGGAGCAATTGGTACCGGTCAGCTGCTTGAGTTGCGTGCCGTCGGGGCCGAGCGCGACGGTGCCGTCCTTTGGCGTGGACGCGCTGCCGCAGGTCGCGCCCTTCAGGACGTCCGACTGGTAATAATAATTGCGGTTCCATGTGCTCATCACGGTCAGCGTATTGGCGCTGCCGATTGGGATCACCGCCTTGCCATAGAGGTTCTTCGACCCGACCGGCGAATAGGAGAGCGCGCCGTCCGACCGCAGATACTGCCCGGTCAGCACGACGCGCGTGCCGCCCAGACTGTCGATCACGCCGCTCTGGAGCTCGGCGCGCGCGACGAAAGTGTTCCAATTGCCCAGGATCGCCTCGACCTGGCCGCCCATCTCGTCCTTCACGCCGCGCGAATACATGTTGATATTGCCGCCGAAGCTGGCCTGCCCGAGCTGGCTGGCATTGCCCGGACCGCGGTCGACGACGACGGTCTCGATCGTGTTCGACGGGAAGAACGAGGTCGAATGGTGGGTCGGGTTGTTGGTGTCGGCGAACGGGATCGAATCGTAGGTGACGTTATATTCGCCGTCCTGGAAGCCGCGGATCGTCGCCTTGGTTTCGGACAGGCCATAGCCGTTGCCGGCGCCCGAGATCGACACGCCCGGGGTCAGCGCGATCAGCTCGTTGAAGTCCGACGTCGCGGTCGCGTTGTCGATATAGTCGCGGCTGACCGCCGATTGCGGCTGGGTGGTGGTCAGCGACGCGGTGATCGGCGCGCTTTCGGCGGTGCGCGATCCGGTGACGATGATGTCGGACGAGGTCAGCGACTGCTTGTCGTTGGCCTGCCCCTTCTGGTTCGCGCTGGTCGACTGGTCGTCGGTAGCGGGCGCCGCCGCATCCTTGGCCGCGCCGGCGTCGGCCTCCTTGGTTGCAGCCGGCGTGGCGTCAGGCCCGGCGATCGCTGCGGCGGGAAGCAGGAAGGTGCTGGTCGCGGCGGCGGCGAGCAGAGTGGCACGGAAAGCGGTTCGGTTCATGGATTATCCCCAGTTCAGCAGAATATCGGTTACGGTTGGGCCAGTTCGCGGCGGGCGGCGGCGACCTGATCGGCCAGGCGCGGATCGGCGAGCAGGCGGTCGGCGATCATCACCGCGACGCCGTGGCTGGCCTCCAGATCGGATTGGAAATGGACGCCGCAGATCTCGCGGCTCAGCGAATAATCCTGCGCCCGGGCGATGATCGCGGGCGCGCGATCGGGCATCAGCCGGGCGAGCGCCCAGCCGACCGACCAGGCCATGCCGCCATGGCCGCTGGGATAGCTGCGGTCGGCGACCTTCCCCTTGCCGCAATGCGCCATCTGCGGGTCGACGCCATAAGGGCGCACGCGCTTGAAATAGTCCTTGCCCGCGTGGACGACGCGGTTGGTCTCGCGCTGAATCCGCGTGAGCAGCGCGTAAGTGGCGGGAAGCCGAGCAAGATCGCGCCCTGCTGCCTGATCGAACGCGGTAGGGTTCTCGGTTTCGCCGTCGCGCTCGGCTTGGGCAAGGCGCTCGGGCGAGGCGGCGGCGCGCAATGCCTTTACCTGCTGGAGTTCGAGCGTTTCGAGCGGCGAGTTGCGTGGCGGCGGCGGCGCGAAGGTGCGGTCGGGCGCGAACTCCGCCGGATCGAGCAGCGGCGGCGCGGCATCCTTCGTCGCGGCGGCAGGCGCCGGCGCCATTTGCGGAGGCAAAGGGCTCGCCTGGACGCACGACAGGGCAAGGCCCGCCGCAAGCGCGGACGGCACCAGATATCTGGCGATCATCAATGCTTCCCTTTTCACCCGTGGGACAGACAGCGCCCGAAGGCGCCGAGGTCATGTGGGGCCGCTAGGGGCGCGTGATGACGGTTCCGTGACTCCCCGGCTCGCGACCGGGCCGAAAATGCCAACATTGCAAACTTAGAATTTTGGCATCACCCGCTTGTCACATCCCCGGTGTCAAACCCGCCTGCCGCCCGATCCGGGCGCGGTCACCGTTCATGCTGGGAATCCAAAACGATGCGTCGCTGGCACAAGCTGCTTGCCCCCTGGTTCGCGCTCATCCTGTTCGTCATCGCCCTCACCGGGGCAGTGACCCAGGCCACGGCCATCCTCGACAGCCCACCGGCAAAGTCGGCGACGGCGGTCGCGGGGAAGGCCGATCGCGCCAAGATGCCCAAAGAGGAAAAACGCACCGCGCTGGGCGGCTGGAACCATTGGTTCAAGAAACTGCATTCGGGCGAATCGCTCGGGCCCGTCGGGATCGCGCTGAATCTGGCGGGTGGGCTGGCCTTGCTGTTCTTCGCCGGATCGGGCGTCTGGATGTACCTGACGATGTGGCTCAAGCGGCGGCGGGCGCGGCGGTTGCGAGCAGCCTAGGCGGATCGTTCGCCGGGATCCGCACGCGCACCTCCAGCCCCGGCGCAGCGTCGGCCAGGTCGATCCGTCCATGATGGAACCGCACGATCGCCTGCGCGATCGCCAGCCCCAGCCCGCTGCCGCGTGTGGCCGAAGCGCTCGCACCACGCTCGAACGGCCGAGTCACGCGCGCTAGGTCGGCGGCCGCCAGGCCAGGCCCGTCGTCGCGTATCGTGATCACCGCGCCGTCGGCGTCGCGTTCGAGCGACAAGCGCGCGCACGTCCCGGCGGGCGTGTGGGTGGCGACATTCTCCAGCAGGTTGACCAGCAACTGGTTGATCAGATCCGAATCGCCGGTGATCGCGACGTCGTCGAGCCGGCCGACTTCGAGCGTGCCGCCGCGATCGGCGATCACCGGGTCCATCGTATCGGCGACATCCTCGATCAGCGGGCGAAGCGACAGCGGGCCCATCGCCGAAGGATGCCGCCCGGTCTCGATCTCGGCGAGCCGCAGCAGCGCGTCGAAGATGGCGATGATGGAGGCGCATTCGCGTTCCGCGCGCTCGAACGTGCCCGACAAGGCCGGGTCGGCGTCGGCGGCACCGCGCGCGAGCGTGCCGCGCAGGCGGGTCAAGGGCGTGCGCAGATCGTGTGCCAGGTTGCTCGAGAACAACCGCTGGGCCCTGACCAGTTCCTCCATCCGGTCGATCATGCGGTTGAGGCTGTCGGCCTGCACCGCGAACATGCCGTCGAGCCGGTCGGTCGGAATGCGCCGGCTGAGGTCGCCCGCGGCGATGGCATCGGCGGCGTCCTGCGTTTCGGCCAGCCGGCTGGCGGTCAGCCGTGCGAACAGGAAGGTCGCCGACACACCCATCACCAACGCGACGAGCGAGATCGCGAGCACTACGCCGGGCAGCAGCGCATGCAGGCCGGCGGCCGCCTCGCTATGCTGGACGATCACCAACAGGCTGCCGCTCGGCAGCCGCGTGGTGAGCGCGCGTCCCAATTGATAGCTGCGGCCGCCGCCCAGGAAGCGCACGTCCGAAAAGCCCGGGCGCGGCGGCGCGATGTCGAGCCGTCCGGCGATCCGCGTGCCATCGCGTGAAAACAGCACATAGGTGCGCTCGCTGAGCACCTTGCGGCGTTGCCAGTCGAGGATCTTGGCCGCCACCACGGCGTCGTCGGCACCGCGCCCGTCGGCCGGCGCGAGATATTTAGTAGTGTGATAGCGCAGCGAGGCATCGATGCGGCTCGATACCCAGGCGTCCGCAGCGCTGAATCCGATCATGCCGACCGCGAGCATGGCGATCGCGAACGCCGCGCCGACCTGGATCGCGAGACGCCCGACGCGCGAGGACCGCGAAGGCGCGCGCGGCGTCAAACGCACCGATCGGATCGCAGGGTATAGCCCGCGCCGCGCTGCGTCTCGATCGGGTCGCAGCCGAGGCCCAGCAACGCCGTGCGCAGCCGGCTCATATTGCTCTCGACGATGTTGGTGGTCGGCGAGAAGGAATAGGCCCAGACGCTTTCGAGCAGCATCGATCGCGTGACGAGGCGGTCGGCGTTGCGCATCAAATGCGCGAGCAGCGAATATTGCTTGCGGTTGAGCGCGGCCGAGGCGTCGCGATAGCGCGCGCGGTGGCTGCTCGGATCGAGCTGCAGCCGGCCGACTTCGAGCCGAGATCCTTCAGGCCGCGGCACATTGCGGCGCGCGATCGCGCTCAGCCGGGCGGCAAGCTCGTCGATGTCGAACGGTTTGGCGAGATAATCATCGGCACCGACCTCGAGCCCCTCGATACGATCCTTGACCGAGCCCAACGCGCTCAACATCAGCACCGGCACCGCATTGCCCTGGCGCCGGACATGATCGATCACCGACAGGCCGCTTATATCGGGCAACAGCCGGTCGAGCACGACCGCGTCATGGGGGCGCTGGTCGAGCGCCAGGATGGCCTCGGACCCGGTCTGGGCGAGCGACGTCTCGTGGCCGTGCAGGCTCAGCCCGGCAACGATATGCTCGGCGATCACCGGATCGTCTTCGACTATCAGGAAGCGCACGCCCGTCTCCACCGTCCGGTCCGGTGGTTGCGTCGCGCATGTGACATGCTCATGTCACGGCGATGACCGTTTCGGGTCGGTTATGCTCCGCCGGACGGCGGTTCCGGCACGCGGAAAGCGGCACGTTCGCCGGCGTCCTGTCGCAACAGCGCCCTGCCGCCCCAGAACAGCCCGAAACCGATGGCGAACGGGATACCGCCGACCAGCAGCGGCAACATGATGATCGAGGGATCGCGCATCGCCTCGCTGAATCCCATGAACACGACAACCAGCGAGCACAGCCCGCTGCACGTCATGATCAGGATACCGACACCGAGCAGCAAGCCGCCGAACAACTGCTTCATCGATCGCTCCTCGCCTGTTCCCTCGCCCGGCGTACCACGTCGGCGCCCTCAGCGCCCGGGCGGTAGAAGGTGTTGTACGTGTCGAACGGAATGATCCGCTGGTCGGGCGTGACGAAATGGACGCAGCTGCGCTTCACCGTCGCCAGGTCGAAATTATAGCGATCGAGGAATTGCAGGATGACGACGCGGAAGCTGTTCTCGTAACCGAGATCCTGCGGCACCAGCGCCTGGGGCAGGCAGCACAGCACGCCGGCCAGCTTCTCCTCGGTATTGCATTGCGTCGTCGCCAGGCTGAGCAAATCGAGCACGCCCTGGCGCAGCGCCGGATAGGCCTCGTAGCTGATCGTATTGGGGCCGTTGAGGATCAGTTCGCGTGGCAGGAGCGAGGTGATCGGCGTCACGCTGCGCCCGGCGCGCAGGCCATAGCCGATGCAGATCTGGTCGGGATTACACGGCAGCGGGATCATGTCCTCCGCCCCGAACACGCCCGCTTTTACCACTTCGCGCCGGATCTGCGAGAGCAGGATGCGATTGGCCTTGGCGTCGAAGCCTTCGTTGCGCCCGGCGTCCTGGACCGGCTGAAAAGTCACCCCGCGGACGCACGACCAGTCGAGCGCATGGTCGACGATCGCCGCGACTTCGTGATCGTTGACGCCGCGCTTCACCACCGCGACCAAGGTGGTCGAGAGCCCGACGCGTTCGAGCTGTTCGAGCGCAGCCTGGCGGATGCGCGAGAGGCGCGCGCCCCGCAGGTTCATCAGCGCATCGTCGTCCATGCTGTCGAACTGGAGATAGACTTCGAGCCGCGGCGCGTAGCCGGCGAGACGATCGACGAAATCCGGCTCCTGCGCGATGCGCAAGCCATTGGTGTTGATCATGACGTGGCGGATCGGGCGGCGCTTCACCGCGTCGAGAATCTCGAAGAAGCGTGGATGGAGCGTCGGCTCGCCGCCCGACAATTGCACGAGATCGGGTTCGCCTTCGCTTTCGACCAAAGCATCGAGCATCCGCTCGATCACTTCGAGCGAGAGGTGGCCGCCATGCATGTCCTCTGCATCGGCGAAGCAGACCGGGCAGGCGAGGTTGCAGGCCGAGTTGATCTCGACGATCGCGAGGCAGCTATGCTGTTCGTGGTCGGGACAGAGGCCGCAATCGAACGGGCAGCCCGCCTCGGTCCGGGTCTGGGTATGTAAGGGGCGGTCGCCGGGCTTGAGCCAATCCTTTTGCGAGCGCCAATACGCGAGGTCGTCGCTGATCAGCGTCTTCTGCACGCCGTGGGCTCGACAACGCTTGAGATACCAGACGCACTCGTCCTCGATGATGACCTTGGCCGGGACGGTTTCCAGGCAGATCTCGCAAAGGCTCGTAGTCTGGCCATGGAAGATATAGGGCGCTGCCTTGCGGTCAGGCGAGGGCAGGCGTGTCGCGTCCGCGAGCGATCCAGAGGAGTGCATAGGCGCTGAGTCCGATCATCACGAAGTGGAACACGTTGAACGGGCCGATCAGTGTTGGATAGGGCTTGAGGAACTCCCAGGCAAATCGCTGCGTGGCGTAGAACAGGACGAAGGCGTGGAAGCCGTGCTCGACCGCCCAGCGGCGTCGACGGACGAGGGCATACCAATAGATCGCGAGGAAGACCGCCATGGCGAGCGATTCGTAGATCTCGACAGGGTGGCGCGACACGCCGTCGCCAAGATCGACGCCCCAGGGAAGCGCGGTCGGCACACCATAGGTCTGATCGCCCAGCCCAGCGAACAGGCAGCCCCAGCGTCCGACGATAATGCCGAGCGCCAGCGGAATGACGAACGGCCCGCCGGTCGATCCACGCACGCCGCGCGCCCATTTCCATAGCTCGACCGCAATGATTGCCCCCGCCAGCGCACCCGCGATCGAGTGCGACACGACCGGTCGCGTATCGCGCAGCGTGTTGAGCGACCCCAGCAACCAGGCACCGAGCGAACCGCCGATCGCGAGGCTGATGAAATAGCCCGGCGCAGTCTGGCGCGCGAGCCCGTCGACGCTGGCGAGACGGTGACGATAGACCCAGCGCGCGCCGAGAAACGCCGTAGCCCAGGCGGCGAGATCGCCGACATAATGATACCAGGGCGCCGTCGGGATATGGATCACGCGTGTTGGTAGCATGATCGGGAGCGAGGGCGAGAGCCTGGCCTATTTGCGGGGTCGGCGACCTCGCTATGGTTGCCGGATGGAAGACATAGTCTTCATCTCGTTGGCCGAAACTCTCATCCACCAGGTCGATGACAGGTTTGGGCGTGGGGCGGCATGGGCAGTCGCCGCTATCATGTGCGTCGCGCCCATCGCGCTGATCGCCAGTGTGGTGCTCTGGCTGACGTCATAGACGCGGGCGTTACTCCCAACTCATCGCGTCCTTCGAGAACCTGTCGCGCTTTCCCACCTTTCGCGGATTTCCTTGACCATGATCAAGGAAACGGCCGTCTGACCGACCATCCTGCTGCTCTGTCGAGCAGCAAGGTTCATGTCGTTCTCAGTATCGCAAATGTTTCAGATGGCCGTCGTGGCGATGATGATGCTGTTCATGATCGTGCTCGGCTACGAGACGATCGCGCAAGCGCTAGCCGAGAGCAGGGAAAAGAATTCGCGGTAGAATCTCCCGTACGGGGGAAGCCATCTCGATCGCGGCCGCGTGGTTCGTCGCGGAATAATGGATGGCGCGGTCGGGACATGAATCACGCGCATCGGGTAGCATGATTACCTGCCCTCACCTTCCCACTCGGCTGCGCCGAGCGGGCCCCTTCCTCTCCCAATGGGAGAGGAGAATGCGCCAATCGCCCCTTACGCCCAGGTAACCGCGTCGTCCGAAAATCCGTCACGCTGCACGCGGACGACGCAAAAGCGCTGGCCGCTCGGCGCGCGCATTACCACCCAGCGTTCCATCTGCTTGTCGATCGTCGCGCCGAGTTTCTGGAGGCGCGCGACTTCGGCGGGAATGTCGTCGGTTTCTATGTCGAGATGGATCCGGCTTTCGTGCTCGACGCGCTGGATCTGCACGCTGATCTCGCCCTCCGGCGTTGCCAGCATCCGATAATTGCCCCGCGTGCCGGGATGATCGGGGTCGACCGGCCGGCCGAGCGCTTCCGCCCAAAAATGCGCGGCGGCGTCGATATCGTCCGTATTGCAGTCGATGAGAATGCCATTGATGCGCGATCTATGCACGACAATACCTCCAATGCAGGTAAGGGACTGGCGGGGTCCGCCACGTCATTGCCGGCAGTTTAGGCCGGGTTGTCCGTGGTTTACAAATCAACGTCGCGCGCGTCCGCATAAACGGAGCTTATCAAACTTGGCGTATCGCCCGGCTCCTATCGCATGATCGCGCGCAGCTGGTCAGTCGCAGCCTTGAGCGCGGCGCTATCCTGTTCGGCCTTGGCGATGGTCATCGCGCCCGTGAGCAGCGCAATCACGACATTGGCGAAAGCGCCCGGATCAGGCGCATAGATGCACCGCCCAACTCCCGGTCGCGGCGGATGCGGTCGGCGATCGCCTCGCGCCAGATGCGATATTCGCTCGCCAGTGCGCCACGCAGATCGCCATCGGCCAGCGACAATTCGAGCGTGAGGTTGCAGAGCGGACAACTGGCCGGTTCCGGGATCGGTGGCAATGCGACCTTTGCGAAGGATTAACCATGCGGGTCCATCATTGTCCCGACAGCATGGATGACGGGCATGTTCGGCCGCACGACGACATTTTCGGAAAAGCCCAAAAGGCGCCCGGCACTTCCCAACGAGGTTCGATTGTCGCTCGACGACGTCGATCGCTATGTCGTCGCCGCGGCGCGGGCGCGCGGCTATCCCGAGGAATTCCTGACCGAGGCGGCAAGGCAGGTGCGTTTCCTGGAGGCGCGCGGCTTGCCGGGCTTCGCCTCGTTCCGGCGCGAAATGCTGGAACACGGCACCGAGACGTTCACCCAGCGCGGACGCGTGGCACGCCCCGACGGGCAGAGCGGCGGGCAATGTCCGATGATCGATGCACTGCGGATCGCCGAACGGTTCGAGCGGATCGTCGCGCTGCCCCCCGGCCGCGAGATCGATTACCCGATGCCCTCCAATCCGCTGCTGGCGGTGCCGATGCTGGCCGAATGTGCCGGACGCCACGGCGTCATCATAATGACGACCTTCTATATCCACGAGCGGCCAGCGGCATATGGGTTCGTCGATGGAGATCGCGCAGCGCTGCACGGGACGTACGGCGCGCTATTCGAAGCGGATTCCTGGGGCATTGCGCGCTTTCCCGAGGAAACGCACGGCACGCCCCCGCTGCGCGAAGCGCATGTCGAGGCGATCGACTTTCCGGCGGACGCACTGCGCGACCTGATGACGCTGATCGAAAGCCAGCCGTAAACCGGGGCAATGCATCGTTCCACGAGGGGGCGAACAGCGCCGGCGGTTGGCGCGCTCTATTCCATCAACCCCAGGCCGAGCAGCAGCATCCCGAACAAGCTCAGCGTGATCGATGCGAAGATCAGCAGCGCGAAAGTGCGCCACAGTGCCGAGAACCAATTGAGCTGATAGGCACCACGCAGCTGAAAGAAGATGTGCACCGGCGGACCGAACGCGATCAGATTGCCGTAGAGCCAGGCGGGCGCGCCGATCATCATCAGCAGCGAGATGGTCGTCGCGAGCAGCATCATGAATGCCAGCGAATAGGTCACGAAAATGGCGTGGTCGTAGAGTTTGAACCGCCGCCGCCACAGGAACAGCAATGCCACGAACGGCACCGAGATCGGGATCAGCGCCCAGCTATATTTGTACGCTGAGGACTGTAGCTTGTAGAGCGCGAGCTCGGGATTGTCGTTGGCTTTGCGAATGCCCTTGTCGAGCGCGGGCCAGCCGGTGCTGACGTTACTCACCGCCTGCTTACGAGCTTCTTCCGGACCGACCGCGATGCTGGTGCGCGCCACCCTCAACCCATTCAGCGTCGCCTGATAGCCGACGATGTCGCCCTGATCGTCGTCATCGGCCTTGCCCTGGGCAACGCGCTGTTGCGCGCGATCGAGTTTGGCCTGGGTGCTGGCAATCTCGCCGTCGATCTTGGCCAGTTTCTCGGCTTTGGTCGCCGGCGTGGTGTCGAGGTTGAAATCGGTGCCGCTTTCCAGCGAGTGGAAGGTCGCGAACATCAGGAACACGAAGAACAGGAACATCGCCAGCGGCGACACGAATCGCGCCCGCTCGCCATCGATATAGCGCCGCGTCAGCCCGCCCGGATGGGTGACCAGCATCGGCAGGGTGCGCCAGACCTTGCCTTCGAAATGAAACACGCCGTGGAGCAGATCGTGCCCGATCGACGACAGCGTCTTGTGGACATGCCCGTTCTGGCCACAGGCATGGCAGAACGATCCGATCAGCGCGGTGCTGCAATTGAGGCAGACGCCATGCGCACCCTCCCCGGCTCCGTGCTCGCCCGCTTTCGGTTCGACCGCGCGCCCGATCAGCGCCCCGGTCGCGATATCGCCTGCTGCCGCAAATTCCCCGCTCATGGCGCGATGGATAGCATTGGCCGCAGGAAAGGCGATAGGGCTTTGGCCACCGGTTTCGGCGTGATAATCCGCGCGCCATGGAAACGACCGTCGACATCGAATTCGAAATCGATCCCGTCGCGCTGATCGCCTCGATGGGGCGGCAGGCACGATCCGCTGCCCTCGTGCTCGCTGGCCTGTCGAGTGCCGACAAGGCGCGCGCGCTGGAAGCGATGGCGCAGGCGATCCGCGCCGCCGAGCCGGAGATCCTGGCCGCCAACGCGATCGACATGGCAAACGCGGCCGCCAACGGACTGTCGGCGGCGATGCTCGACCGGCTGAAATTGACACCCGAGCGCGTCGCCGCAACCGCCGACGGGGTCGCCACCGTGGCGACGCTGAAGGATCCGGTCGGCGAAACGATCGACGAGATCGAGCGGCCCAACGGCCTGAAGCTGGCGCGAGTGCGCGTGCCGATCGGGGTGATCGGCATCATCTACGAAAGCCGGCCAAACGTTACCGCCGATGCCGCGGCCTTGTGCATCGGATCGGGCAATGCCGTGATCCTGCGCGGCGGTTCCGAGGCGATCGAGAGCAACCGCGCGATCCATGCCGCCTTGGTCCGCGGCCTGGAAGCCGCCGGACTGCCCGGCCAGACCGTGCAATTGGTCCCGGTGACCGATCGCGCGGCGGTGGGGGCGATGCTGGCGGGCGAAGGCGTGATCGACATGATCGTGCCGCGCGGCGGCAAGGGCTTGGTCGCGCGCGTCCAGGCCGAGGCGCGGGTGCCGGTGCTCGCGCATCTCGACGGGATCAACCACATCTATGTCCACGCCTCCGCCGATCAGGCGATGGCTGAGGACATCGTCGTCAACGCGAAGATGCGGCGCACCGGCGTGTGCGGCGCGATGGAAACCTTGCTGATCGACCGCGACTATCCCAAGGCCGGCCAGCTGATCCAGAAATTGCAGGCGGCGGGATGCGAGGTGCGCGGTGATCCCCTGCTCGAGCAATTGGTGCCCGGCGTGGTGCCGGCGGGCAGCGAGGATTGGGACACCGAATATCTCGACGCGATCGCCTCGGCGCGGCTGGTCGGCGGGATCGACGAGGCGCTGAGCTTCATCGCCGCGCACGGATCGCATCACACCGATGCGATCGTCGCCGAGGACGCTGCCGTCGCCGAGCGCTTCCTGGCAGCGGTCGACAGCGCGATCGTGCTGTGGAACGCATCGACCCAATTCGCCGATGGCGGCGAGTTCGGCCTGGGCGCCGAGATCGGGATCGCGACGGGGCGGCTGCACGCGCGCGGCCCGGTCGCGCTCGAAGGGCTGACGACCTACAAATGGATCGGACGCGGGACGGGCCAGATCCGACCATAACCCCGGGGTATCGCCGATCGCCGGCCGGGCGAACCCGGCCGCGACCCTACATCACGCGTAAGGCGGACGGTGGCGCCCGGTCGGGCTGGTGGTGAAAATCTCGCAGCCGGTCTCGGTGATGCCGATCGAATGTTCGAATTGCGCAGAGAGCGAGCGGTCGCGCGTCACCGCGGTCCAGCCGTCGTCTAGCATCTTCACGTCGGGGCGTCCGGCGTTGATCATCGGCTCGATAGTGAAGATCATTCCCGGCTTCAGTTCGGGACCGGTGCCGGGCCGCCCGTAATGCAGGACATCGGGCGCATCGTGATAGACGCGGCCGACGCCATGGCCGACGAAATCCCTGACGACGCCATAGCGATGGCGTTCGGCATGTTGCTGGATGGCATGGCCGATATCGCCCAGCCGATTGCCGGGCTTGGCTTGTTCGATCCCGCGCATCAGGCATTCATAGGTGACGTCGACCAGCCTCCGGGCCTTCACCGACACGTCGCCGACCAGGTACATGCGGCTGGAATCGCCGTGCCAGCCGTCGACGATCGACGTCAGGTCGATATTGACGATATCGCCGTCCTTCAGCGTCTGCGGGCCGGGAATGCCGTGGCAAACGACATGGTTGATCGAGATGCAGCTGGTATGGGCATAACCGCGATAGCCGATATTCGCCGGAACGGCCCCGGCGGCCACGATCGCGTCATGGGCGAAGGCGTCGATCGCCTCGGTGCTGACGCCGGGTTGCACAATGTCCGCCAGGGCATCGAGCACCGACGCGGTCACCTGCCCCGCCTCGTGCATCGCGGCGAAATCGCCGGCGTCGTGGAGCTTGATCGCGCCGGTGCGGCGATCGGCGCCTTTCGCCGCCGCGGCGACATAATGGGTCATTGAAACTCTCTATTGTCCAAACAGGCGCCCTAAGCGCGATCGCCCGTGAAGTATTCCCCTCAGGGAGCGGGTGCAAGGTAACGGCATTGGGCGGCCACGGTCCTGGGCGCGCGGCAGCTATCGCATCCTGACCAATATCTTCGACTTGCAGAGGACACGGCCGACCAGGCAACCCGAGCCCTTCAGCGTGTTGCGGTCGACCAGCACGATGGTGCCGGAAAGCGTCTTGTTGAGGTCCGGAACGAACACCTTGCCGCGCCAATTGCCCGCCGAATCCTGCCGAAAATCGCGAAACACCTGAATGCCGATCAAGTCTTGCGTACCGCCACGCCGCGCGTCCGCGATCGCCTGATCGCTCGCCCAAACGACCTTGCCGCACAGCGAATCGCCGCAATGGCGGATCTCGATATGCATGGTGTCGCGAACGTTGCGCCACGTGCCGATCGCCGCCTCCCCGTCGCTGGCGCTGGCCCCGGAAAAGGCCAGCAGGCTCAAGATGACAGCCAGGATCGTGCGCGGCATTCAGGTCCTCCGGATTGTTCGATCGCGGGTGCGATATAGCGTTGGTGGCTCCGGCGGCCAGAGGGCGGCTGCAAGGTGACGGCCGAAGTTCGCATCGCCAATGCGCGAACGGATGCCAACCGTGCGTTCCGGCCAAGCTTGGTATAAAGGCAAAGAATGGCAGACGACACCATCATCCAGACACCCGACGGCCCGATGACCTGGGCCGAGTGGAAGAAAAAGAATCCGATCCAGGTTCCGTCGCGCCGCACCAAGGGCAAGGACCTGCCGAACAAGATCAAGCGCCGCACCGGCGACTAATGCGTCCTGTCGAGACGTTCGAACTCGTCCTGGCCCTGCTGGTCGGCGTCGTCGCATTGCATTGGGCGGCGCGGCGGCTGAAGCTGCCGCCTTCGACCGCCTTGCTGGTCGGCGGCGGTGCGCTCGCGTTTATTCCGGGGCTGCCTTCCGTTGCGCTCGATCCCGAACTGGCGCTGGTGCTCTTCCTGCCGCCCTTGCTGATGGACGGGGCCTATTTCACCGCGTTCGGCCGGTTTCGGCGGCATCTGCCGGGGATTCTGTCGCTCGCCGTCGGGGCGGTCGTGTTCACCACGCTCGCGGTCGGTATCGTCACGCACTGGCTAGTCCCCGGCCTGCCCTGGGCGGCGTGCTTCGCCCTCGGCGCGATCGTGTCCCCACCGGACGCGGTTTCGGCGCGTGCGGTGTTGCAGAACGTGCAGCTCCCCCGCCGCCTGTCGGCGTTGGTCGAGGGCGAAAGCCTGCTCAACGACGCGACCGGGCTGGTACTGTTCCGCTTCGCCGTGGCGGCGACGTTGAGCGGCACGTTCAGCGCCGGCGCCGCGGTCGCCAGCTTCGCCCTGCTCGCGCTCGGCGGCGTGGTGGTCGGACTGGCGGTGGCCGGGGCCTGGCTGTTCGTGGTCAAGCGGCTGAAGGACCAGACGCTGATCATCATGGCCAACACCCTGATGAGCTGGGTCGCCTATATCGCCGGCGAACAGGCGCATGTCTCCGGCGTGATCGCGACCGTGGTCGCCGGACTGGTGCTCGGCTGGTACCAGCATATCGTCTTTTCCGCGCCAGTGCGGCTGCGCGGCAGTGCCTTTTGGCAGACGCTGGTGTTCATCCTCGAAGCGATCGTCTTCATCCTGATCGGCTCGTCGTTGCGCGGCGTACTTGATCGCGTCGGCGGGTTCGAAGCGGTGAGCGCGACGATGACGATCCCGATCCTCGGCGTCGTCCTGACGATCGTCGTGGCGCGCTTCGCCTGGATCTTCGCCAGTGACGGCCTGCTCTCGGCGCTCCGCGCGATGGGGCTGAAACGCGCGCGGCCGCTTGGCATGCGGCAGGCAACGGTATTGAGCTGGGCAGGGATGCGGGGAGTCGTCACGCTGGCGGTGGCGCTCTCCCTGCCCGCGGCGATGCCCGGGCGCGACCTGATCCTGGTGACCGCCTTTGCGGTGATCTTCGCCACCGTCGTCGCGCAGGGCGCCAGCCTGGGCTGGCTGATCCGCACAGTCGGGCCGGAGGACAAGGACCCGCCGGCGAAAATGACGATGGCCGAAACCGAAGCGGCGATCGCCGGCGCCCGCAACGCGGCGGTCGAAGCCAATGCCTATGACCAGGACGGAACGCTGATCCACCCGCAATTGCTCAAGCAATCGCACAAGCGGCTGGAAGCGATCCAACGTTACGCGGCGGATGCCGACACGTTCATGGAGAATGTGCGGCCGCATTTCGACGTGATCCTGACCTCGATCGCCGCCGGCCGCGCCGAACTGATCCGCGTCCACCGCGCCGGGTTGATCGAGGACGAGGTACTGCAGGAACTCGAGCGCGATCTCGATGTCGAGGAACTGGGGATCATCCTGCAGCGGGGGGAGTAACGCTCCTACCCGATCCGCTATCCGGTTCCTCCTATTGCTTAGTCATGCCGCCGCACATTCCGGACATGGGCATCCCGGACATCATGCCCGTTTCGTGCACGAGCAGCCGATCCGCCATCGTCTTCTGCTCGGCCGACAGGACGGCATAGAGTCGGGCTAGAGCTGGCTTCAGCGCGCGGAGATTGGTCAGGCTGATCGTCAGCGCCTGCTCGTGCAGGTCCAACCGTCTTTCCAGCGAAACTGGTGCCCCGTCCGCGGGGCGTGACATCATCGCGGCATGAACCGGACCCGCTCGCCTGGCATTGGCGCGCAGCACGTCGGCAAACGCGTTCCAGGCATCGACCTGCGCGCCGGTAATCTTGAGTTCGGTCCGCAGCGACGCGATCCGCCCTTCGACGTCCGCGGGCATTTGCATCTTACCGCTCGCCATACAGTCCATCGGCATGTCCATGCCGTCCGCCATTTTCATCATCGGCATCTTGCCGTCCTCGGCGCCCATTCCCTTCATCGTGTCAGGGCCGTCGCCGGTCATGTCGTCCGGCTTCGCGGGCTGAGCAGTCGGTGCCGGCGCGGGACTCGCCGGAGCGGCACTCTTTGCCGGATGTCCGGCATGAGGGTCCTTGGCACTTTGCGCGCTGACCGTCGCCGGCACGGCGCCCATCAGCGCCAGCGCCGCCGCGCATGCCGATATAGGGCGGGACTTGATCATGTCTTTTCTCCTGGAAGGGATAGGAACTGCAAGCGCTGCAGCCTGACCCCGGCTCTGTCGGCACGGGCAATTGCCCAAGGCGCGAAACGAGGCCCGCGGAACACGATATCGCGCTGTAGCGTCCTGTTCCGGTGATGGTGTGTATCGGCGTGGCTCGGAGCCATGATCCACCTCTCGCACAATGGCGATACGGTAACGGTAAAAGGATCGCCTTACGTAATGGTCCCGAGTGCCTGGCGACGCTCTTGGCCTAAACATAGTGTCAGACCCCATATGGCGAAGGCCCCGACCAGGAGCAGCGCGATGACGCAGGCCGAACATCGTCCACATGATCATTCCCATCCCGCCCAACACGGCGGGGAGAAAGATCCTGTCTGCGGGATGACGGTCGATGCGCAGACGATCCACCATGCGGTACATGGCGGGACGACCTATTATTTCTGCAGCTCGGGTTGCTGCACCAAGTTCGTTGCCGATCCTGACCGCTACCTGGCGTCCGCCGCGCCTGCCGAGCCAGCCGCATCGGAGCCCGGTTCCGGCACGATCTGGACCTGCCCGATGCATCCGGAGATCCGGCGCCACCACCCGGGCAATTGCCCGATTTGCGGCATGACGCTGGAGCCTCTGATCGTTACCGCGGAAGCTGGACCCAGTCCCGAGCTTGCCGATATGACCCGTCGCTTCGTGGTCGGCCTTGCGCTGGCATTGCCGGTCTTCATGCTGGAAATGGGCGGCCATATCTTCCCGGCAATCCATCATTTCGTGCCGATGCGGATCGCGATCTGGATTCAACTCGTGCTGGCGACCCCGGTGGTACTTTGGGCGGGGTGGCCTTTTTTCCAGCGCGGCTGGGCATCGGTGCGGACGCGCAATCTGAACATGTTCACCCTGATCGCGATGGGCACCGGCGTCGCCTGGGCGTACAGCATGGTCGCCGCGCTCGCGCCGGGCGTTTTTCCGTCCGCCTTCCGTTCGGCCGATGGCAGTGTCGCGATCTATTTCGAGGCCGCCGCGGTGATCACCGTGCTGGTGTTGCTCGGGCAGGTGCTCGAACTGCGCGCCCGCGAGCGGACATCGGGGGCGATCAAGGCGCTGCTCAACCTTGCCCCGAAAACCGCGCGCCGCATCAATGCCGACGGCACCGACGAAGAGGTCGGTCTCGACCAGATCGTGGTCGGCGACCGGCTACGGGTCCGTCCGGGCGAGAAGGTGCCGGTCGACGGCACGGTCGAGGACGGTCGCTCTTCGCTCGACGAATCGATGGTGACCGGCGAATCGATGCCGACGACCAAGGTGATCGGCAGCACGGTGATCGGCGGCACGCTCAACCAGACCGGCGCGCTGATCATTCGCGCCGACAAGGTCGGTCGCGACACGATGCTCGCCCGGATCGTGCAGATGGTCGCCGCCGCGCAACGCTCGCGCGCGCCGATCCAGCGCATGGCCGACCGGGCCGCGGGCTGGTTCGTACCCGCGGTGCTGGCGATCGCGCTGCTCGCCTTTATCGGATGGGCGATCTGGGGACCGGAGCCGCGCTTCGCCTATGCCCTGGTCGCCGCGGTCGCGGTGTTGATCATCGCTTGCCCCTGTGCGCTGGGGCTGGCGACGCCGATGTCGATCATGGTCGGCGTCGGGCGCGGGGCCGGGCTCGGCGTGCTGATCAAGAATGCCGAGGCGCTCGAGCGGATGGAAAAGGTCGACACGTTGGTCGTCGACAAGACCGGCACGCTGACCGAAGGTCATCCTTCGGTGACCAAGATCATCGCCGGCAAGGGATTTACCGAGGATCAGGTGCTGCGCCTGGCGGCCGGCGTCGAGCGTGCCTCCGAACATCCGATCGCCCGCGCGATCGTCGAGGCGGCGGGCAGTCGCAAGATCGCGATTCCCGAGGTCGCGGACTTCGATTCCCCGACCGGCAAGGGTGCGCTCGGCACGGTGGAAGGCAAGCGCGTGCTGCTCGGCAGCGCTGCGTTTCTCGCCGAGCACGGGGTCGACCCCACGGCGCTCGCCGCGCAGGCCGACGAATTGCGGCGCGATGGCGCGACCGCGATATTCGCCGGGATCGACGGCGTCGTCGCGGGCATCCTGGCCATCGCCGACCCGATCAAGAGGACGACGCCCGAAGCGCTGGTCGAGCTGCGGGCCGAGGGTATCCGCGTCGTGATGTTGACCGGTGACAACCGGACCACCGCCGAAGCGGTCGCCCGGACGCTCGGCATCGACGAGGTCGAGGCCGAGGTTCTGCCCGATCAGAAGAGCGCCGTGGTCGAGCGGCTGAAGCGCGAAGGGCGCATCGTCGCGATGGCCGGCGATGGGGTCAACGATGCGCCCGCACTAGCTGCCGCCGAGGTCGGTATCGCGATGGGATCGGGCACCGACGTCGCGATCGAGAGCGCCGGCATCACGCTGCTCAAGGGCGACCTGATGGGGATCGCGCGGGCGCGCCGGCTCAGTCGGGCGACCATGTCCAACATCCGCCAGAACCTCGTCTTCGCCTTCATCTACAACGCGGCCGGCATTCCGGTGGCGGCGGGTCTGCTCTATCCGCTGTTCGGGACCCTGCTCTCGCCGATGATCGCGGCAGCGGCGATGGCCCTATCCTCGGTAAGCGTCGTCACCAACGCGCTCAGGCTCAACCGGCAATCGCTATGAATATTGCTATTTCGGCATGCCACTCAGCCCGCTCGCCTGCCTGAGCGCCGCGCCATCGAGACGATAGCCGTCGAGGAACACGGTCTCGACATGGCGAAGATTGGTAAGGTCCTTCGACACGTCGCCATCGACCAGGATGATGTCGGCTGTCTTGCCCGGGGCGATCGATCCGACACGGCCGTCCATGCCGGTCATCCGCGCCGGGACGATCGTCGCGGTCTGGAGAGACTCCGCGTTGGTCAGCCCCGCCTGCTGATAGAGTTCGAGTTCGCGCACCAGCTCCAGCCCATAGCCATCAGTGCCCGCGACGATGCGGACGCCGGCCTGGTGAAGGCGGCCGACCAATTCAACCATCTTGACGAAGCTCTTGCGGAAATCGTCGCGCGTCAGCCCGCCGAACAGCGGATAGCCGGGAATCTTCCAGCCACGCACGACCGAGGGCGGCGCGACGTCGGCGAAGGGCGCATATTCGGGCGACAGCGCGCTACCGTCCGAGGTCATCAGCGGCTCCCATACGGTCAGCGTCGGGTCGATGATCGTCCCGCGTTTCGACAGCTCGGCATAGAAAGCCTTCATCGCCGGCGAATCGAGATCGACGTCCTTGCCGTATTTCGCCGGTCCTTCGAGCCGCGCGGCGGTGTTGGCCTTGTCGACGACCTCCTGCGGCATGGCCTGCATCATGATGAAGTTGATGTGCGTGACCTCGTCATAGCCCGCACGCACCGCATCGAGCGGGCGCATCCCCGCCGGCACATGGCCATGGACATGCAGGCCAAGCTTGTGCGCCTCGGCCGCCGCCGGGGCGATCCAGGCCGGATTCATCGAGGTGTAGAATTTGGCGCCCCACAGCCCCGCCGCCTTGATCTTGTCGACCGCGGCGATCGCCTCGGCCGCCGACGAGACGGTCAGCGCGCCCTGGGCCGCAAGCGGGTCCTTGCGGTCGATGATCACCGATATCTTGCCGTCGGGGGCGAGCAGGTCGCCGGCGGCGCGGCGCTTGTAGATGCTCAGCGCCTCGTCGATCATCGAGCCGGGGCTGCGGTAATTGGTCATGCCGGTGGCGAGGTTCTGGAGCAGGTTCCAGTCATCGCCGACATGCTGGTGCGAATCCCACAGGCCGGGCAGCAACGTCTTGCCCTTGCCGTCGATAATTGTCGTCCCGGCGGGCACCTTGAGCGACCCAGCCGCGCCGACCGCGGCAACCTTGCCGTCCGAGATCAGCACTGCGCGGTTCGGCACATATTTGCCCGCGACCGAATCGAACATCAGCACATTGTCGACCAGGGTCGCGCTGCGGTTGGCCGGTTTCAGGAAATCGTGCGCGATGTCGCGGACCATCTCCGCGGTCGCCTTGTCCTGGATGTCCTTGAGCTTGGGGCCGTTGCTCTCATACCCTTCGGGCAGCAGCGAGACCACGCCGGCATTGCCGAAGAAATGGTTGTCGCCGTCCAGCCAGACCGGCGACGGGCTGAAGCCATAGCCGGTGATGAAGGCCAGCTTGATCGTCTTCTTGCCTTGCGGGCCATCGATCTCGACGGGCTGGCCGATCTTGATGCTGGCATGGCCGCTCGGCAGCAGGTCGATGCCGTTGGCGCCGGCGGCGACCAGCGCGTTGACGTCCATCTCGCTGGCGAGCCAGGGACCGCCATAGGTATTGTAGCGCTTGGCGGCGAACGGCGCCGAGCCCGCGTCGACCGCCGTTTTCCAGCGCGCGACGCCGCCGGCATCGACGTCGAAATTCTCGGTGGCGTCGCCCGAATCTGTGAAGCCGCGAATGGCGATCGCCGAGGGTCGTTTGTCGGGCGCCAGGGTTACCAGCTCGTCCGTCTCGGTGACCCAGCCGCGCAGCGACATCGACATGCGATAGGCGACGCGGCCGTCCGGCATCGTCCACGACCAGACGTCGCCATGTTTCCCCGCGATCGAGCTGATCGTGTAATGGCGCGCGCCTGCCGGCGGAGCCATCAACTGTTCCTTGGGCGTCGATGCCCCGGCGATCGACGCGGTAGCGGCAAGCAGTGACGCGAGAAGAATCCGGCGCATATCATCCCCCTGTTCAGTCTCGCCGAGACTGGCGTGGTCGGCCCGCCTAGGCAACCGTATATCTCGGCCGATCGATCAACCGGTGACGGCGACGCGAAAGACTCAGGTATCTCTCTTCAGGCCGGCCAGCTGGATCAACACGCCGATGATGGAGAGGGCACCGCCAAGCAGGATTACCGCGGTCCAGCCGCCGACATTCCAGGCGAAGGTCGCACCGGCCGATCCGGCGGCGCCGCCCAGGAACATGGCGCCCATGAAGATGGTGTTCAGACGCGCGCGGGCCTCGGGACGCAGGGCGTAGACGACGTGCTGGTTCGAGACGAGCGCGCTCTGCACGCCGAAGTCGAGCAGGATGACACCGACGATCAAGCCGGCAATACTGCCGAATAAACCGAACACGGCCCAGGCGATCAACGTCAAGATGGCACCCAGAAGGATCACGAGATGTGGCCCGCTGCGATCCGCGACGCGGCCGGCGATCGGGGCGGCGAGCACGCCGACGGCGCCAACGATGCCGAATAGCCCGGCGATATCGGCGCCGAGCGAAAAGCGGGGCTCCTGCAGGCGCAGCGCCAGGATCGTCCAGAATGCGCTGAAACAGCCGAACAAAAGCGCCTGGGTGACCGCCGCCTTGCGCAGAGCGGCGAATTCGGACCAGAGCCCGCCAAGCGAGCGGATCAGCGAGACATAGCTGTGCGTCGTATCCGGCGCGCTTCGGGGCAATATCGCCGCCATCAGCGCGCCGGCACCGACCGCCATCGGCACGCCGAGCCAGAACATCTCGCGCCAGCCGGCATGAGTGGCGACGAAACCCGCGAGAGTGCGGCTGAGAAGGATACCGCAGAGGAGCCCGGCCATGACCGTCCCCACGGTCGCACCGCGCCGCTCCGGGGTGGCCAGATGCGCGGCGAGCGGCACGATCTGCTGGGCGACCGTCGAGAGGATTCCGACGAGCAGCGAGGCGAGGACCACCATTCCCGCGTCGGGTGCGATCGCCGCGATGGCCAACGCGACGGCAAGACCGCCGAACTGGAGAACGATGAGGCGCTTCCGCTCGATCAGGTCACCCAGCGGGACCAGCAGGAACAGCCCTGCGGCATAACCGAGCTGCGTGGCGGTCGGCACGAAGCTGGCGAGGGGACCGGGAAGGTCTCTCTCCATGATGCCGAGCATCGGCTGGTTGTAATATATGTTGGCGACCGCAACGCCGGCAGCCGCCGCCATCGCGTAATTCAGCGTCGAATGGAGCCGAGAGCCGCGCATAGCGGCGGCATTTGCGGTCGGTATCATGAAGACCTCGTGGAGACGTAACGATCGGGCTTATGTGAACCTTGTCGGCAATAGGTATAAGTAGCGTCATCCGATAGGCCGGTTTATCATCTGGTGATATGCTGGAGCTCGCAAATCTGGCCGTTCTGGTCGAGGCCGTACGACAAGGCAGTCTTTCAGCGGCTGGCCGTCGGCTGGGGCTGACCCCTGTGGCAGCATCGCGGCGGCTGGCGGCGCTGGAGGCGGAAGTCGGCGCCAGGCTGGTGCATCGAACGACGCGGTCGCTGTCGCTGACGCCCGAAGGCGAGGCGTTTATGCCCCATGCGGAGGCGATCCTGGCCCATGCGGAAGAAGGACGCGCCGCCGTTGCGAGTGGCGATGAGGGAGCGGGCGGACTGCTGCGAGTGGCGGCGTCGGTTCCATTCGGCCGCAAGGTCCTGACGCCGATGCTCGTCGGCTTCCTCGCAAAGCACCCGAGGGTCAAAGTGGAGCTGCTGCTGAGCGACATGGTTGTCGACATCGCGGCGCAGGGTATCGACGTCGCGATCCGGTTCGGGGAATTGCGGGACAGCACACTGATCGCGCGCAGACTGGCCGCAAATCCGAGGGGGCTTTACGCCGCGCCCGCCTATCTGAGCGAGCACTCCGCACCGGCCAGGATCGCCGACCTGCGGCAACACGAATGTCTCACCACCCCGACCGCCCGGCACTGGGCGTTCGAGCGCAAGGGACGGACCGTTCGTCAGGCCATCGGCGGCCGCTTAGCCGCGGACAGTATGGAAGCGCTGCTGGAAGCCAGTATCCGGGGGCTGGGCATCGTTCAGCTTTCCGATTGGAACGTGCGGGAGGACGTTGCCGCGGGTCGGCTGGTGAAGATCAATCTCGACGACGGCGCCGTGCCGGACCAAGGCATCTGGGCATTGCTGCCGACACGGCGGCTCATGCCCCGCAAGGTACACTTATTCCTCGACGCTCTCTCCAGCTACCTCTCCAACCCCTAAACCCGCCCCGAGGCCAATCCATGATAAAAGGGCGCCGGATCACTCCGGCGCCCCTTCGGTACGCTTACTCACCCCTCTCCTGAGACCAAGTCCCAGGGAGGAATTCAGATTACGCGCTGGCCTGGGTCCGGCCGCCGCCACCCTGGCCGCCACGTCCGCGGCGGCGATTGCCGCCCCGGCCACGCGGAGCATAGGGGTTGGCGGGCCGCGCTTCGTGCGTCTTGCGCGGCGGGCGAACGCCGCGCGGGCCGCGCGGACGCTCGTCGCGTTCCTGTTGCGCGGTCATCGATTGCTTCGAGCGGGTCGAGACGATCTTCGCCGCCTCGGCCAGGAAATTCTCCGGCAGCGCCTTGAGCGGGATCTTCTGGCGCGTCAGCTTCTCGATGTCGCGCAGATAGGGCCGCTCGTCATCCGCCACGAAGCTGATCGCGATGCCGTCCTTGCCGGCGCGCGCGGTGCGGCCGATGCGGTGGACGTACTGCTCCGGCACGTTGGGCAGCTCGAAATTGATCACATGGCTGACGCCCGACACGTCGATGCCGCGCGCGGCGATGTCGGTCGCGACCAGGATCGGCACGTCGCCGGACTTGAACGCGGCCAAGGCACGCTCGCGATTGGCCTGGCTCTTGTTGCCGTGGATCGCGTTCGCCGCGATGCCGTTGCCGCCGAGCAGCCGGACGACGCGGTCGGCGCCGTGCTTGGTGCGGGTGAAGACCAGCACGCGGTCGATCGCCGGATCGCGCAGGGTCATCGTCAGCAGCGCCTGCTTCTCGGCCTGGTTGACCAGAGTGGCGAACTGCTCGACGCGCTCGGCGGTGGTCGCCGCCGGCTTGATCGAGACGAGAGCGGGATCCTTGATGAATTGATCGGCCAGCTCGCGGATCGACTGCGGCATGGTCGCCGAGAAGAACAGGGTCTGACGCTGGCGCGGGACCAGCTTCACGATCTTCCGGAGAGCGTGGATGAAGCCGAGGTCGAGCATCTGGTCGGCCTCGTCGAGGACGAGCGTCTCGATCAGGTTGAGGCTGACGAAGCGCTGCTCGATCAGGTCGAGCAGGCGGCCGGGCGTAGCGACCAGGATGTCGACGCCGCGCGCCATATCCTGGCGGTTCTTGTTGATGCTGGTGCCGCCGAACACCGTTGCAACCGACATGCGGCTGAACTTGCCGTAAGCGCGGGCGCTTTCGGCGATCTGGCTGGCGAGCTCACGCGTCGGGGCGAGCACGAGCATGCGGCAATGCGTCGGCAGGACGCGCTTGCCGCTTTCGACCAGGCGCTGGATCGACGGCAGCACGAACGCCGCGGTCTTGCCGGTGCCGGTCTGCGCGATGCCGAGCAGGTCGCGGCCTTCGAGGACGTAGGGAATGGCCTGCGCCTGGATCGGCGTCGGCGTGGAATAGCCTTTGGCCTCGAGCGCGCGGACGAGCGGCTCGGCAAGGCCGAGATCGGTGAAATTGGTCATGGAAACCTTATGCAAAAATGCCTCTCGCGCATCCGGTGGACGCACGGGCGGCGGGGAGAAATGACACCCCGCGTGACTTGGGAAGCCTGTCGCTTGAACGACCGAGGCGGAGCCTGAACCTTAGCCAGAAGCCGGGGTTCGATCACGCTGCATACGCCTCGATGGCCGCGATGTATTTGCTGCAACGCAAAAAGTCAAGATCGCCCGTCAGGCCGCTTCCAGTTCCTCCAGGAAGCTGGTCAGATGCGTTTCCAGTGAGCGCGCCCTGTTGCCCAGCGCGTCGGCCATGTCGCGCATCCGGGCGGCATCGTCGCCGGTCGCGCTGGCGACATCCAGGATCGCACGCACGCTTTGGTCGATATGGTCGGTCGCGATGCTCGCCTCGGCGACATTGGTCGAGATATGCAAAGTCGCCGCGCCCTGGTCATGGACCGCGCCCGCAACGGTGTCCGACAAGGTATCGACCGCACCGACCGCCTCGACCATGCCGCCTTGGGCCAGCGAGACCTGGTCGACCGCGTGGCGGATATGATTGATATATTTGCCGATATTGCCCGCCGCGACGCGGGTTTGAGTGGCGAGCGATTTGACCTCTCCGGCGACGACTGCGAAGCCGCGTCCCGTTTCGCCAGCGCGCGCCGCCTCGATCGTCGCGTTCAGCGCGAGCATCGTCGTGCGCTGCGCGATCTCGACGATCAAGGCGGTCACCGACCCGATCTGGTCCGCCGCCCCGGCCAATTGGCCGACCTGCCGCGTGCCGCCCGATACAAGCTCGACCGCCGCGCGCGTGGCGCGCTTGGCCTCGGCCATTTGCCGCTCGACGCCGCGCAGCGAATCCGCCAGCGCGCCGCCGCGATCGGCGATCTCCGCCATATGCACCGCCGCCTGCGACGCCGCGGCCGCCGCATTCGCCGTCGCGCCACCGATCTGATCGGCACGCTCGGCCATGCGGCCCGACGTGCTTACCACCAGGGTCGAGGCCCCTGCCAGGTCGGTGGCGAGGTCGCGCGCGGCGGCCTTGAACCGTTCCCCCGCCGCCTGGATGCGGTCGGCGCGCGCAGCGCGGCTGGCGATTGCGGCGGCGTTGCGCTCGGCCGCCAGGCGCAACAGACTGGGCTGGTCGATGACGCCGTCGAACCGGCCGGCATCGGTCAGGATCACGCCTTCGCCGCCGCCGTCGCGATGCCAGGCGCGCAGGATGGCGGTAGTACCCGCCGCCCGGTCGACCGTCGGGCAGGACCGGACATGCTGGGCCAGATTGCCGCCGTAACTGGGGTTGGAGAGCAACGCGAAACCGAACGGGCTGAACAGCAGCCGACGGATATCGCGATCGAGCAACGCCCCAATGGGCGATCCCGCGGCATCGACCACCGCCAATATCCTGAGCTCGGGTGCGTGGCGGAACACCTCTACCGCGGCGAGCAGCGTCGCATCCGCGCCGATCGACCGCCGATCCGCGACGCGGCCGGCGCTCGATTGTTCGCCGTCGTCGTTCCAGAACACCCCGCGACCCATTTCACCCCCTTCGTTACGGGGGCGACCTAGGGCGATCGAGGTTAAGCGGGGGTTAGGCTAAAGTGACAGTCCCATGACATAGAACGATTTTTATAGCTCAGCGGCCAAGGTCCCGGTTGCGCAGCATCGCCACGACCATGAAGCCGATCACCGCGATCCAGGCGAGGCCGGCGATCGACGCGATGATCGTGCTGCCGCCATGGAACAGCCGCCACAATACGACCCCCGACACGATCGCCAGGCCGCCGATCCGGCCCCATAACCGCGCCCGGCCGTGGAGCAGGATTTCGATCGCCGCGAGGATCGCGAGCAGGATCGCGACAATCGCCAGAGTCAGCAGCGATTCCTTGAGCGCGGCGAGAAGCGCTTCCCGGTGCCAGTTATTGAACACCGACCCCGCGATCACCAGCACGACCGCGATCGCGATCAGGCCGGGCGGAATGCGGCGCGAGCCGTCGCGCGGGTTGCCGCCGTCGGCACCCATCTCAATAGGCGCAGACCGAGAAGTCCTCGCCGACCCAGCAGGCGCTGTCGCGGCGCGAGCGAACCGCGCGGCCCCAACGCGAATTGATGCCGTCGCGAGTCAGCCCGCGAACGTCCGCCACGCCGCGCTGGGTAACGTAGACGGTCACGCTCACCACGCCTTCGCCGAACGAGCGGGCATGGGCTGGACTCAAGGTGAAGGTACCGCCGCGCGCGACGACATATTGGCAGGGTCCGCGATAGCTGGTCCCTTCGGAATCGATCACGCAGCGCGCGATCCGGGCCTGCGCCGGTGCTGCGGCGATTCCGGCGGCGACCAGGATCGAGGCGAAAGCGAGCTTGCGGGTGATCATCGGACGACTCCCTGTATCGAACGGGCTGAAGGAAATACCCAACCCGTCGCACCGTCAATGGAGCGCGGGTTTGCGCGCGCTTTCAACCATCCCTATGTGACGGGACCGAGACGGGCATGTCCGCCCGCCAGCGAAGGAGACCGACCTTGGACAAGACCGCGATCGCCCGATCCGTTTCTCTTGCCCAGGTGCCTTATGTCTTCGTTCGTAACCGTGGATTCGCTGTCGCTCTCGACGCCTGACGGCCGTCCGCTCTTTTCCGATCTGACCCTTTCCTTCGGGCGCCGGCGCACTGCGCTGGTCGGCCGCAATGGCTGCGGCAAATCGACCCTGCTTCGCGCCTTGGCGGGCGAGGTCGCGCCGGCTTCGGGGAGTATCGCGCGCACCGGCAGCGTCAGTTTGCTGCGCCAGGATTGGCCCGACGACACGATCTCCATCGCGGCCGCGCTCGAGGTCGCCGGGCCGCTCGCGTTGCTCCGCCGGATCGAAGCGGGCGAAGGCAATGCCGACGATTTCGCCGCCGCCGATTGGACGCTCGAAGAGCGTATCGGCGACGCGCTGACCGGGCTCGGCTTGTCCGGGCTCGACCTCGACCGCCCGCTCGCCAGCCTGAGCGGCGGGCAGCGCACGCGGATCGCCATCGCGCATGCCGTGATCGCGGCGCCCGATCTGTTGCTGCTCGACGAGCCGACCAACAATCTCGATGCCGATGGCCGCGCCGCGATCGCGGGACTGGTCGCCGGCTGGAAAGGCGGCGTGGTGGTCGCGAGCCACGACCGCGCCTTGCTCGAGACGATGAATCGCATCGTCGAACTGACCCCGATCGGGTGCCGGTCGGTCGAGGGCGGCTGGTCCGATTTCGTCGCGATCCGCGATGCCGATCGCGAACGTGCGGCGCAGGCGCTCGACCGCGCCGAGGCCGGATTGCGCCAGGCCGAGCGTGGCGCGCAGGAGCAGCGCGAAAAGAAGGCTCGCCGCGACAAGGCCGGCCGCGCCTTCGGCGCCTCGGGCAGCGTGCCGCGGATCGTCGCGGGCATGATGAAGGAACGTGCCGAGGGCAGTGGCGCGCGCGAGGGGGAGACGGCCCGACGGCTGATCGGCGAGGCGGAGGCGGCACGATCGACCGCGCGCGAGCGGGTGGAGATCGTGACGCCGCTCCGTATCGACCTGCCGCCAAGCGGATTGTCGTCGTCGCGCGAATTGCTGCGGATCGAGAACGCGGTAATCGCGCGGGGGGATCGGCGGATCGGTCCGGTCAGCCTGACCATCCGCGGTCCCGAACGGATCGCGCTGACGGGACCCAACGGCACGGGCAAGACCAGTATGTTGCTACTCGCGGCCGGGGCGATCGAGCCCGTCGCAGGAACGGTGACGCGGTCCGATCGCATCGCCTTGCTCGACCAGCATATCGGCCTGCTCGACCGCGATGCGACGATCCTGGCCAATCTCCGCGCGCTCAATCCCGAACTCGGCGAGAACGAGGCTCATGCCGCCCTCGCCCGCTTTGCCTTTCGCAACCAGGCGGCGCTGCGCGTCGTCGGGACCTTGTCGGGCGGCGAGCGCCTGCGGGCCGGGCTCGCCTGCGTCCTGTCCGCCGCCCGGCCGCCGCAATTGTTGCTGCTGGACGAGCCGACCAACCATCTCGATCTCGACTCGATCGAAATGCTCGAAGCGGCGCTGCGCGGTTATGACGGCGCGCTGCTCGTGGTCAGCCACGATCCGGCGTTTCTCGAAGCGATCGGGATCGAACGGGAAGTCGCGCTGGCTTAGAGCATCGCGCGGAAAAGTGGGTACCGGTTTTCCGCAAAAAGCGATGCGACGACAAATAATTAGAGCGGCATGCCCGATTCAGAAATCGCGCGCGCCGCTCTAGCCTGGGATCATTTCCTTGAGCGGTACCGCCGCCTCGGAGAGCCGCGCTGGGTCGATCGTCGCGCCGGTCTCGACCAGCTTGCGCCCCTGGACATAATCCTTGGTCGCGTTGACGCAGTCGAGCGCGATCACCTTGCCTTGCTTCAGGTAGATGACCGAGAAGCTGCGCGTCGCCGGGTCGCCGCGCACTACTTCCTGATCGTAGCCGATCGAGAGTCCGATCGTCTGGAGCTTGAGATCATATTGGTTCGACCAGAACCAAGGCATCGCTTCATAGGCGACATCCTCGCCCAGGATCGTCTTGGCCGCGACGGTCGCCTGGTCGGTGGCATTCTGGACGGATTCGAGCCGCACCGCCGCGCCGTCGGCGAAGCGATTGGCGTGGAGCGCGCAATCGCCGACCGCGAAGATGTCGGGGAGCGAGGTGCGGCATTGCGCATCGACGCGGACGCCGTTGCCGCCCTCGGCGCCGGCGGCGATCAGCGGCTCTACCGCTGGAATGATGCCGATCCCGACCACAACGAGATCGGCGGGTACGACATCTCCGTCGGCAAGGCGCACGCCCGTCACCTTGCCCTCGCCTTCGATCGCGGTGACCGCGACGCCCAGGCGGACGTCGACGCCGTGCGCGCGATGCTCGGCCTCATAGAAATGGGACAGATCCGGCCCGGCGACGCGCGCCATGACGCGGTCGAGCGCTTCGAGCAGGGTCACTTTCTTGCCGAACTTGGCGAGCACCGCCGCCGCTTCCAGTCCGATGAACCCGCCGCCGATCACGACGGAATTGGTCACTTCGGGCAGTTCGGAGATCATGCGATCGGCGTCGGCGCGGGTGCGCACGGTATGGACGCCGGCCAGATCATGGCCCTGGCACGACAAGCGCCGCGCCTGGCCACCCGTCGCCCAGATCAGCTTGCCATAGCCGATCGCGGCGCCGTCGGCGGTGGTGACGCGGTGCGCCGCCGGATCGATCGCAACGACGCGGCGGCCGGGCAGCATCGTCACTGCGCGCTCTTCCCAGAAAGCCGGCTGACGGATCAGGATACGGTCGAAACTCTTGTCGCCGGCCAGATATTCCTTGCTCAGCGGCGGGCGTTCATACGGCAGTTCGGGCTCGTCGCCGATGATCGCGATCGACCCGTCGAACTTGCCTTGCCTGAGCGCGATCGCTGCCTGCGCGCCGCCATGGCCCGCTCCGACGATGAGGACGTCAAACTGTTCCATCCGGACCCGATAGGCAGAAAGGCTGGGTCGCGCCAGCGTGGCGATGTGTCGCTTGCCCTAGCTCCGCTATAGGCGGCGCGGCCGTCACCCGACTGCCGCGCCGACCCCTGCTAGAACTTCGACCCGACCCTGACCCCGACGGTCTGCGGCCGGATCGGAACGATATACGGCCGCTGCCCGCAGCTGCCGCACTCCTGGAAACGCGAGAGCTGGCCGCGCGTGTCGAAAGCGTTTTCGAGGAAAACTTCGAAATTGAAGTTCTTGAATTCCGCCCCAAGCGCGAAGTCGGCGGTGGTGAACGCTTTCAATCGGCCCAGCAAAGCAGAGGGGTTGATGAAGTTCGCCGGGTTGGCGACGGTTGCCGGATCGGTCGGATCGTTGAGCGCGCCCACAAATACTTTGGTACGCACATCACTCGATGCTGAGCTCTGATAATTCACGACGCCCTGCACATAACCCTTCACGCCGTCTCCCAAGGGGACCGAATAGCGCGCCGTCCCGTTCAGTTTGACGCGTGGCGTAATCGGCAGGCGGGTGCCCGCCGGCGCCGAGACATAGTTGATCTGACCGTCGGGACCCGGATTCGTGCAGGTGAAGGTTGAGTCGTCATAGCCGCACAGATCCTTCCGCGTCTTCGCATCGGTATAGGAACCTGACGCGGTCAGGCTGAGCCCGCCAAGAGTCAGCGAACTGTCGAACTCGGCGCCCCAGATCCGTGCGTTCGGGCCGTTATGAATTTCGGTGAAGCTGTTCGCGCCGAGGAACGAGAACTGGAAGGCGTCCCAATCCTGCCGATAGACGGCAGCGTTGAAACGCAGCTTCCCGCCAAGCCAAGTCGTCTTCGCACCGAGCTCGTAATTGGTCAGGAAGTCGGCCTGATACGGCGGAACGTCACCACGGCGGTTGATGCCACCGGGGCGGAAGCCACGCGACACCGTGCCGTACATCAACAAGCCCGGCCGCGGCTTCCAGCTGAGGTTGAAGCGATAGGTCACGCCTTGACCCGACGCCTCGACGGGGATGACTCCCTGACCGGACGTATAAACGCCAAGATTGGTGCACGGCCCTCCGGCCACCGCCGGGGGCAGCAGCGTTAGCGAGCTGCTATAGGTATCGGTATCGCGGTCGTAGAGGCGTTCGCCACTGGCGGTGAAGCATTGCGCGACGCCGGTACGATTGCTGCCGGCTGCGTTGGGCGGCGAATTGGTAAAGCCGTTACGAGGATCGCGGCCGAAACCGAAGAAGCCAATCAGGGTGTTATCGTAGATGAATGCGCGTCCGCCCGCGGTGAAAGTCACCGTCGGTGTGATGTCGTAGCTGGCTTCGCCGAACATCGCGTAATCCTTGTCGACGCGATGCTGTTGAGTCAGCCAGAGCGTGCCTGGCGAGCCGTTGACCGACAGATACTGGTCGAGCCCCGGGATTTGATAATCCTGGTGGATGAGGTTGCTCTGGCGCTGGTAGAAAGCACCAGCCACGATGCGGAATCGGTCGGTCGACGGCGACGCGACGCGGAATTCCTGGCTCATCTTCTTGAAATGATCGGTGCCGACGACGCGCTGGCGCGGATCGATATTGTTGCCGTTATGGTCCTGATAGTAGAAATAGCCCGCCAGTCCGCCGACCGACGAATAGAGATTGTCATAGGCTTCCGAATAATCGGTATAGTCGCTCGACTGGAGATCCTTGCGGTCGAGGTACGCACCCGCATAGGTCACGTCCCAATTGCCGACCTTACCCTCGATCGTCAGGCCCGCCTGCCAGAATTTGTCGCGGCGATATTCGGGATAGAAATGCTGGACTTGCAGGTCGCCGACCTTGGGATCGAACCCATACGATCCATGGCTTCGCGTGTCCTGGTAGAGGAAGCTCGGCGTGATCGTCCAATTGCTATCGAGATCGACCTTGAGCGCGGCGCGGCCGCCCCAAATCTCGGTATCGTTATAGTCCTTCTTGACGAAAGCATTGTTGTCGACCGTGATGCCGCCGTCGGGTCGGATCGTGTCGTTGGGCTGGGATGCGACGGCAGGAGACGCGCCGGCGAGGAAGCTGCGCGTGCCGGGCACGTTATCGATGAAACCGGCGTCCTTCTCGTAATAACCGACCGCACGGAACGCGATATTCGGCGATAGCGGCAGGTTGATCATGCCCTCCGCCTTGCCGCCCCAGCCGCCCTTGCTGACCTTGTTGCCCTCGAGATCGACGCGGCCATAGGTGCCCGACGTATCGGGCTTGTTGGTGATGATGCGGATCGTGCCGGCTTCGGACGAGGCGCCGTAGAGCGTGCCCTGCGGACCCGACAGGCTCTCGATGCGCGCGATGTCGTAGATATGGACGTCGAGATTGCCGCCGATCGTCGTCACCGGCTGTTCGTCGAGATAGACGCCGACCGAGGGCAGCGAGCCCGAATGGTTGCCGTCCCCGCCCGAGGCGACGCCGCGCATATAGACGACGTTGGTGCCCGGCGTGCCGCCCAGCGCCTGGAACGACACCGACGGCAGTGACGCGACATAATCCTGGAAATTGGAGATGTTGAGCTCGTCGAGCTTCTTGGTGCTCAGCGCCTGGACGCTGATCGGCACGTTCTGCAGGGTCTCGGACCGCTTCAGCGCGGTGATGACGATGTCGCCATTGTCGGGCTGGTTATTGGCCTGGTTGTCGGGTGCCGGCGGGGCGTCCTGCGCCAGGGCCGGGGTGGCGGCGAGAGCCGCGGAAGCGAGCAGCGCGCTGACGGCGAGACGGCGGCCAAAGAGCATCGAAATCCCCATTTCGTTTTTGTTACGCTAGCGTGTTAGCAGACGCAGCATCCGTCAAGCGAAGAGCGGCCCTCGCGACATTTACATGCCGACGCGTTGCGTTTTTACAACGTGGCCGGGACGGCCGGATAGCTGTCGAGCACGTCGCCCAGCGCAGTTTTGAGCGGGTCCAGCCACGGCTCGAACGGCTTCCAAGCATCCGTACCGTCACGAAAAATCGGCTGACGCACCTGCTCCGAACTGGCCGTGCGGACCGCGCGTTCGGTTTGGTGGAACGCCAGACAGCCGGGTTCGAACTCCAGCCCGCAATAATCGAGCAGGCGGCGCACTTCGCGCTCGGTATGGTCGACCATATCCTCGTAGAGCACGCGATGGACGCGCCCCGGCAGCACGCGGTCGACATGCGCCATCAGCCGGACATAGTCGCGATAATAACGCCCCATGTCTTCCAGCGCGTAGCTGAACGCCTGACCGCGCGCGAAATGCTGCTTGAAGTTGGAAAAACAGCAACCGAGCGGATGGCGCCGGGCATCGATGATCTTCGCCTTGGGCAGGATCAGGTGGATGAACGGCAGATGCGCCCAGTTGTTGGGCAATTTGTCGATGAAGAACGGCCGGTCGGTGCGGCGCTGGATGCGCGTGCGCTTGAGATATTCCTCGCCCAGCGTGCGCAGCTTTTCGGGCGCGAAATCGGTGATGCCCTCGGGATAATTCTGATCGCGCCGCGCCAAAGCGGGGATGTCGGGCAACTCCGACGTGCCCTCGACCAGACTGTGGCTCGACAAGATCTGCTCGATCAGCGTCGAGCCCGCGCGCGGCATGCCGAGGATGAAGATCGGGTCGGGCGCATCGCATCCCTGGCCGGCGCGCTCGGCCAGGAAGTCGGGCGTGAACAGCGCGATCGAGCGGTCGACGAAGCGTTCGGTCTCGTCGGCTTCATAGACCAGCTTCGTCCGCCGCAGCGCGTTGCCCGCGTCATAGTGACGGAACGCGGCCTCGGCCTGACGGCGATCCTCGAACGCCTTGCCCAAGGCGAAATCGAGGTGGAACCGATCCTCGTCGGAGATTCCCGGATCGGCGAGCGCGCTTTCCATCGCCGCGATATCCGGATCGTCGAACTTGACCGTCTTGAGATTGGCAAGGCTCCACCATGCCTCGCCCAGGGCCGGCATCAGCGCGAGCGCGCGGCGATAGGCGGCGATCCCGTCCTGCTGGCGCCCTACCGTCTTGAGGATGTGGCCATAGGTCATCCACACGCGCGGCTGGTTGGGCGCGTCCTTGAGCACGCGATCATACAGCGCGATCGCGCCGTCGAAATCGCCCACCCTGCCGAACGCCGCCGCTTGGAGATTGGCATGGCCGGGATTGTCGGGATCCTCGGCGACGACCTGCTCGAGTTCCTCGATCGCCTCGGCCGGGCGATTGAGCCGATAGAGGACGAGCGCTAGATTGGCACGGGCGGCGGTGAACGCCGGCGACAATTCGATCGCGCGCCGCAGCAATGCCTCGGAGTCGCGATAGCGCCCGATCCGCCCGGCAAGCTCCGCCAGCATGCGCATCGCCGCGACGTCGAACGGATCGTCCTTGAGATGCTGTTTGAGCAAAGGCTCGGCGACGTGCAGCGCATTGTCGTTGAGCGCCATCGCCGCCTCGACCAGGCGTGGATGATAGCGTCCAGCCATTGCCATCCCGCCCGTTCCGCCTGGTGCCCCGCTCGCCATGATGGGCACCCTAGACCAGGTCGATCGAAAAGGACCAGTGGCGCGGCATGAGACGACGTGCTTTGCTGCACGCCGAGGGGAGCCGCGATGGACACCAGCGACAAAAGGCCTTTCGGATTCTGGACCGCCACCGCGCTCGTCGTCGGCGGGATGATCGGGTCGGGCATCTTCATGATGCCGGCCGCGCTCGCGCCGTTCGGCTGGACCGGATCCATCGCATGGGTCGTCAGCATCGCCGGGGCGCTGGCGATCGCCTATACGATCGGCCGGATGGCCCAGGCCATGCCGGAGGCGACCGGCGCCGTCGCGATTACCGGTGCGGCGCTGGGCGAATTCCCGGGCGTGCTGGTCGGCTGGAGCTATTGGGTATCGGTGTGGTGCGCCAACGCCGCGATCGCGACGGCCGCGACGTCCTATCTGGCCGCGATCGTCCCGCCGCTCGATGCGTCGCCATGGGCCGGCGCGTTGACCTCTGTCGCGCTGCTATGGTTGCTCACCCTGCTCAACCTCGCCGGCGCGCGGGCGGCGGGGCGGTTTCAGGTCGTGACGACGATCCTCAAGATCACGCCATTGATCGCGGTCATCGTCATCGCGCTATCGCTCGGTGCGCGCGGACAGGTTCATCTGCCGGCTTTTCCCGCCGAGCAGGCGGTGATCGCCAGCATCGCCACCGCCGTCACGCTGACTCTGTTTCCGCTGGTCGGCTTCGAATCCGCCGGGGTCGCCGCCGAGCGCGTGCGCGATCCCGAACGCAACATCATGCGTGCGAGCATGGCGGGCACGATCGGCACGGGCTTGCTCTACATCCTGGTCTGCTCGGCGATCGTGCTGATCCTGTCACCCGACGCGGTGACCAAATCCTCCGCCCCGTTTGCCTTGTTCGTCGGCCAGTTCTGGGGCTCCGGCGCGTCGCAGACGATCGCCCTGTTCGCCGCCATCGCCGCGATCGGCGCACTCAACGGCTGGGTGCTGATCCAGGGCGAGGTGCCGCTGGGTATGGCGCGCGCGGGGTTGCTGCCCGGCTGGTTCGCCAAGGTGTCCGCGCGCGACGTGCCCGTCCGGGTGCTGCTGCTGTCCTCGGCGCTTGGGACGGTGCTGCTGCTCTTTACCGCCAGCCCAACCCTCGGCGGCGTATTCCAGTTCATGGCGATCCTGGCGTCGTGCGCGACCCTGTGGCTTTATCTCGCCATTTGCGTGGCTGCGCTGGTCCGCCGCATCGCGATGCCGACCGCGGCGATCGGCGTGGTATTCTCGCTGTTCGCCTTTTGGGGCGCCGGATGGGAAGCGGCCGGGCTCAGCGTGGTACTGATGCTGACCGCGGTCCCGCTTTATTTCCTGCGCCCCAAGGCAGCCTTAGCCGAATAACCGGCCCAGCACCGAACGGTCGCGCAGGATCTCGTGCGCGGCATTGTGGCCCGGCGCGCCGGTGACGCCGCCGCCGGGATGCGTGCCGGCACCACACATATAGAGACCCTTGATCGGACTGCGATAATCGCCGTGCCCGAGCACCGGCCGCGCTGCCCAGAGCTGATCGAGCGACATGTTGCCATGCATGATGTCGCCGCCGATCAGCCCGAACTTGCGTTCGAGGTCGAGCGGCGAGTGGATCTGGCGCGCGATGATCGACGCCTTGAAGTTTGGCGCGTGCTCGTTGACCGTGTCGATGATCAGGTCGGCTGCCGCATCACGCTCGTTGTCCCATGACCGTCCGTCAGGAAGCGTGGGCGCGAATTGCTGGCAGAACAGGCTGGCGATGTGCATCCCCGGCGGTGCCAGGCTGTCGTCGACCGAGGTCGGCAGCTTCATCTCGACGATCGGCTTCTTCGACCAGCCATAAGCCTTCGCGTCGGTGAAGGCCTGGTCCATGTAATCGAGCGTCGGTGAGATGATGATCCCACAGGTGTGATGCTCGGCCTTTTCCTTGCCCGGCAGCACGGTGAAATCGGGCAATTCGCTGAGCGCGACGTTCATCCGGAAGGTGCCTGACCCGGCCTTGAAGCGGTCCATGCGGTGGGCGAATTCGGGCGGCAGATCGGCGCGGTCTACCAATTGGCGGAAGAGCAACGCCGGCCCGGCGTTCGACGCGACGATCGGCGCGGCGATCTCTTCGCCGCTTTCCAGCACGACGCCGGCGACCTTGCCGCCATCGACCAGCACACGCGCGACCGGTGCTTCCAGGCTGATCTCGACCCTGGCCTCCTCGCACGCCTCGGCCATGTACTTGGTGATCGCGCCCATCCCGCCGACCGAATGGCCCCACATGCCCTTCTTGCCGTTGATCTCGCCGAAGACGTGATGGAGCAGGACATAGGCCGAGCCGGGCGTGTCGGGGCTGGCGTAATTGCCGACCACCGCGTCGAACCCGAACGCGGCCTTGATATATTCGTTCTCGTACCAGCCATCGAGGAAGTCGCGCGCCGACTTGACGAACAGGTCCATCACGTCGCGCTGCGCCTCGATTCCCATGCCGGCGAGCTTCTTGCCCTGCACAGCGGCGGCAATCAGCGCGCGCAGTCCCCCGCCGGCATTGGGCGGCGTCTTGAGCGACAGATCGCGCAGCACGTCGGCGACGCGTTCGAGCGCTTCCTCATATTTGGGGAAGGTATCGGCGTCCTTCTGGCTGTAGCGCGCGAATTCGGCCCGCGTACGCTCCTCGCCGCCGCCGAGCTTGAGATAGCCGCCTTCATGCGGGAAGAAGTTGCTGATCGTGCGCTCGATGATCCGCCAGCCGCGCTCATGCAGGCGCATGTCCTTGATCACCTTGGGACGAAGCAGGCTGACCGTATAGCTCGCGGTCGAGTTGCGGAAACCGGGATGGAATTCCTCGGTCACCGCCGCGCCGCCGACGATGTTACGGCGTTCGAGCACGCGCACCTTGAGGCCGGCGCGCGCGAGATAGAAAGCGCAGACCAGGCCGTTATGGCCACCGCCAATGATGATCGCGTCGTATTTGGTCGTCATTCACTCAACCCCAATCCGTCATCCCCGCGAAAGCGGGGACCCATCTCTTGCTCTTTTCCCAAACACGACCGTCATAATGCAGTGTGACGGCGGAGATGGGTCCCCGCTTTCGCGGGGATGACGTTAAGCCACCCTCGGCCGCCGTGACCATCCCGGTGCGGGCGCGCGGTGCAGCCGCGCTTCCGGGATGATGTGGCGGATCTTTCTCGCGAAGCTGCGCAGGCACACTTCACTCGCGCCGATCGGACCCGCCGTATAGCTTTGGCTCGCCATGCCCTGCTGGACGCGCTCGATCAGCCAGGTGTCCTCGGCGTTGACCACGCGGTTGATCCGCCAATTGGCGTAGCGCACCAACTTCATTTCGCGGCGATCGTCCGGAAGCGCGAACGCCATCTCGCGCAGCACGCTGGTAGTCGGAGTCAGCGGCAGCCATTGCATGAAGTCGATCTGATCGGCGTAGATGTCGAACGCCATGTTGGGCCACAGCTTGTAATAGAGCCAACGCCGCTGATTCGCCTCGGGCAGATGCTCCGCGCGCGGCAAATGCTTCTGGTAGAAGCGCTCCCAGACATTGTCGGACACGCGGTCGACGATCGCGCCCGACATCTTGTCGACCCAGGGCTGCGCCTCGATCGCATAGCTCTTGCCGAACAGGCGGGTCAGTCCGTCATGCGCGACCGGGATGTGGAGATTGTCCGAATAATTGTCGCCGACATTCTTCCAATTGACCTGCCGCTCGCGCAGCCGGACCGGGCTGATGCAACGCATATCCTCGAAGCGATAGGGCGCGATCTCATGATCATACGGCGCCATCATCGCCGCGACCGAGGGGCCGCCATTATTCTCCAGCCGGACGAAGACGAAGCCGCGCCAGATCTCGACGTCGAGCGCGGCGAGCCCGTTATCCTCCAGCCGGAGCGCCGGATAGTCGCCCTTCATCGGCACGCCCGACAGCCGTCCGTCGGTCTCATAGACCCAGGCATGATAGGGGCAGACCAGCTTCTTCGCGCATCCCGCCGGCCCTTCGACCAGCCGCATCGCGCGATGGCGACAGACATTGGCGAAGGCGCGGACTTCGCCGTCCTGGCCGCGAATCGCGATCACGCTTTCGCCGAGATAGTCGAGCGTGTGGAAGTCGCCGGGCCTGGCGATATCGCTCTCGTGACAGACGATCTGCCACGACGGGCGCAGCACGCGCGCCATCTCGACCTCGAAATATTCGGGGTCGGTGTAGAGCCAGCCGGGCAGGCTCCAATCCGCGTCGGGGTCGTGCTCCTCTATATCGGCGTAGCGATGCGCCATGCATGGGCTCCGGTTGCTTGTTATACGATCGTATAATAAGAAAACCGGCAACACAACCGTCGTCATGCCGGGCTTGTCCCGGCATCCACCGTGCATCATGCAGCGACGGAGAGATGGAGGAGTGGACCCGGGACAAGCCCGGGGTGACGAACTGCATGAGCAAACCAGCTTTCTCCCGCGCCGAACCCGATGCGCGCCGTCAAAGCCTGATCGAGGCGACCGCGCGGGTGTTGGCGCGCGACGGCGCGACCGGCGCGTCGGTTCGCCCGATCGCGCTCGAGGCGGGCGTATCACCGGGGCTGATCAATCACTATTTCGCCGGGATCGATGCGCTGATCGCGGCGACCTATTCGGCGGTCGGCGAGCAGGTGAGCAACGCATTGGCCGCCGCCGTCGCCGCTGCCGGAAGCGATCCGCAGGCCCGGCTGACCGCCTATGTCACGGCAAGCTTCGCCCCGCCGATCGCCGACCGCGCGCTGCTCGCGACCTGGATCGCGTTCTGGAGTCTTACGGGAAAACCGCCGATCGCCGAACGCCACGACGCGATCTACGCGCGCTATCGCGAGGACCTGGAGGCATTGCTGGCCGACTGCGGCATTGCCGCCGCCGACCGCCGCCTGACCGCGATCGCGATCACCGCGTTGGTCGACGGGCTATGGCTCGAGCTCTGCCTGTCGCCCGACAGCTTCACCGCCGACGAGGCGCGCGGCCTCGCCGAGCGGCAGCTCGCCGGCTATTTCGTCAGGTCGGCGAACAGCGACAGATAATAAGTGATCGCCGGGGCGATGTTGCTGATCGGCGTGCGCTCGTTGAGGCCGTGGCTGAAATCTTCCGATTCCTTGATGAAGGTCGGACTGGCGCCATAGCTCGGCACGTTGTGATAGCGGAACCACATGCTGTCCGACGCGCCCGACGACATCGCCGGGAAGACCGGAACGCCGGGATAGACCTTGCCCATGGCCCGGTTCGCCGCGGCGATGAAGTCGGGCCGCATCGGCGAGGCGTCGTTGGCCACCGAGCCTTCGGTCACATCCTTGAATGCGATGGCGAGATCGCCCGCCACCTTCTGCAATTCCGCCATGATGTCGGCGGGCTTGTGACCGGGGAAGATACGGCAATTGATGTTGGCGGTCGCCTTTTGCGGCAGCGCGTTCAGGGCATGTCCGCCATTGACCATCGTCGGCACGCAGGTCGTACCGATCCGCCCGACCGTGCTCGGATTGTTGCGCAGCACCGCCAACGCCTTTTCGTCATTGGGATTGGCGACGAACGCCTTGAGCGCGGCGCCGACCTCGGGCTCCTCATAGGGCGCCGCCTTGCTCAGCGCCTCGCGAGTCAGGTCGCTCAGCTCGGGCTTGAAATGATAGGCGCCGATCTTCTCGAGCGCGGCGGACAATTGGACGATCGCATTGACCGGGCGCGGCGCCGAGGAATGGCCGCCGGGATTGGTCACGGTCAGTTCGAAATCGGCATAGGTCTTTTCCGCGCCCTGCCAGGTCCAGTATTTGGGCTTGGCGGTCGCTTCGTCGAGGACGCCGCCGCCGCCGTCGATGTTGAGGACGAGGTCGGCGTCCTTCAATTTCTCGGCGATGATCGCCGAGGTCTTCATCCGCGTTTCCTCGTCGCCCGAAAATTCGATGATGATCGTCCGCTTGGGCTTGTAGCCTTCGCGGCGGAGTTCGTTGAGCGCGGCGATCGCCATCGTGCCGTCGAGCTTCATGTCGGTGGCGCCGCGGCCGAACAGATAGCCATTCTCGACCACCGGCGTGAACGGATCGCGCTGCCAGTCGGACGGCTTGGCCTCGACCACGTCCATATGGCCGGAAATGACCAGCGGCTTGAGCTTGGGATCGCTGCCCGGCCAGGTCGCGATCAGATAGGCGGTGTCGTCGACCGGAGTGATCTCGATATCCTTGTCGGCGAACCCGCCGGCGACCAAAGCCGCCTTGTAGAGCGCGGCGACTTGCGGCGTCTGGTTGTTCGGGCCCGCGACCGAGCGCAAGGCGATCGCCTTTTTGGCCAGGTCGAGCGCCTCGGCCTCGGCCTGGGGGTGCGCGATCGATTTGGGGGCGGCCGATCCGGCGCTCGCCATCAACAATGCCGTCACTACGGCCAGTCCGATTTTCTTCATCGCGCGCCCCTTTGCTGTTCCGGCGCGCCTTGTCGATCATCCTGCGCCGTGGAGCAAGCGCGGCTTTGGTGGCGAAAAACACTTACCAAAAAGATTTTCTCTCCCAATCGCCGCGACTTGTCCTGCGGCGTGAGTACTTCGTTAATAAACCTTGGGCAGGATAGATATCGGTGGATGACGGCCGACGGGACTTTCCACAGGCGGCCGAGACTTCCGGAGGTAGGGTATCGGGTTGCGCTAGGGCTATCAGCTGGCCGCCGTTTCGCAACGGCGGCAGGCGTCAACGGGGTGACGTTTCGAAGTGGAAGGGCGCATGTTCGAATCGCGCGACGATGCGCGCAACAGTGCAAGTCCGGCCGAGTCGGCGAGCTCGGACGAGCGCAGGCACGGCGCGCGCCATATTGCCGTGATGCGCGTCGCCAAGCTGCACACGCGGCACGGCGAAGAACTCTGCCTGGTCCGCAACATTTCGGACGGCGGCCTGATGGCCAACGTCTGGTCGAACCTGGCAATCGGCGATCCGCTGACCGCCGAATTCAAGTCCGGCCATCGCGCGTCCGGGCAGGTCGTCTGGCGGCGCGAGAATCGAATCGGCGTCCAGTTCGACGAACCGACCGACGTCGCCACGGTGCTCGGCGGCGACGAGGATCCGGCACCCGGCTTTCACCCGCGCGCGCCGCGCGTCAACATCAACGCTCGCGGCCGCCTGCGCTGCGGCGCACGCTACTATGCCGTCGATGTACACGACATTTCGCAGGGCGGCGCCAAGGTCGTATCGGCCGATCCCGAGGTCTGGGAAAAGATCGACGGAGCAATCGTGCTGTCGATGACCGGTCTGCCACCGATCGAGGGCACCGCGCGGTGGCACGATCACAGCAATGCCGGGCTGGCCTTCAACGCGCCGATACCGCTCGACACGATCGCTCGCTGGATCGCGGAGAATCGCGGCTGATCAAGGCGAACGCGCTCCCGTTTTCGCGGAAGCCCGATCGTTCTCGATCATGTTATCCCCCGACCGCCCTTGACGAATATGTTGGCGGTCAGGCGACCCACGCGGGGATCGGCGCTGAACTTCATACCGGACGGAATGATCCCCGAGTGAAGCATCGCCCCGCGATAGATGGCGAGGCGATCGCGCACGCCCTCGACCTGGCCGATCTGTTCGTAATGCTGGTTGGACCCGGACGTGTAGCCCGACAGGTCGCCACTCACCCGGCGCGCGCACGACACGAACCGGTCGGCATTGCGGTCGTCGACCAGTTCGATGCCGGTGGCGCGTTGCCGGAAGAACGCCGTGCCGGGCGTGTCGCTGAGATAATGGAGCACTGCCAGATAATCGGGATCGGTCGAATCGAAATGCGGCGCGCGCTGCGCCGGATCGAGCGCGCCGGGTGCTGTCGTCACCATCGAAAAGCTCGCTTCGAGGAGCTCAAACGTGTCGACGTCGAAGCCGCCGCCGATGAACGGCCCCGCTGCCTCAAGCAACCGCTCGACATAGCCATAGGCCGCGTCTCCTACCGCGATCGGCTGGCGGAGTCCGGGATAATAGCTCCCCGCGCTCGACGGGAACGGCGCCATCGCCGCCGCCAGTTCGACCACTTCCTCCACCGCGCCGGTGAAGTCGTCGACCACCACCACCGGACTCTGGGCCTCGCCCACGCGGCGCAGCTCGGGTTTCACGGCTGAATCGCGATCCGGGCGCCCTTGGGAAGATCGGGAAGCGAGAAGCGCAGCGCGCCGTCCACGACCCGCGCGGCGATCTTCTTCGACCCCATCCTGACCTTCGGCACGCCGCCCTTCCAGCCATGGATCACCACGTCGAACCCGGTCCACCAGGGCTTGTAGCTGCCGGTCCGCGGGTCGAAACTGAGCGCGCCCGCGTCGCAGCGGATCGCCTGGCGCAGATAGCCGCCGCGCTGATAGGCGAAGCTGACCCCGTCATCGAGATAGAGCGACCCGGCGCAGTCGCCGCCCGGATAGACGTTGATCTCCATCGCGCCTTTGGGCGTCTCCGCGGTCGACTGAACCAGCGGCTGCTTCGGGATGATCGCGCCCGGGCGGACGAACACCGGCAGGCGGTCGAGCCGCGGAGTTTCCTTGACCGACGCGCCCTGGACCTGCTCGCCGGTCCAGTAATCGTACCAACCGACGCCGGGCAGGCCGATATCGTAGGGCGCCGCCGATTCCCACGTAGGGGGTTGCGCGATCAGCAAGTCGCGGCCGAGCATGAACTGGTCCTCGGTGCCGCCGACCCGGTCGCCACCCTTCACCACCGCGGGATATTCGAGGAATACCGGCCGCATCAGCGGCAGCCCGGTGCGGCTATTCTCCTCGGCCAGGCCGTAGAGATAGGGCATCAGCCGATAGCGTTCCTCGATATAACGCCGGCGGATATTCTCCTGCTGCGCGCCGTGCACCCATACTTCCTGCTCGGGTTTCCCCTTCTGGTAATGGTCGCGCATGATCGGGTTGAACGCGCCGACCTCGATCCAGCGCGTGAGCAATTCGGGCGAGGGCGCGTTGCCCGCGAAACCGCCAATGTCGGCACCCGAATAAGCGAAGCCCGACAAACCGAGGCTGGAGAGCTGCGTCGTGGAGAGCGAGAGATGCGCCCAGCTCGACGTATTGTCGCCGGTCCAGGTCGCCGAGCAGCGCTGGCCGCCTGCATAGGAGGCGCGGGTCATCACGAACGGTCGGCGGTCGGGCGCGAGCTTCTTCACGCCCTCATAGGTCGCGCACGAATTGAGCATACCGGTGATGTTGTGCGTCTCGGCCTGGGTCGTCTTGCGCGTCTTGAAGCCGGGCGAGTCGATCGTGTTGACGACGTCGATCGGCATCGTCTTGGTCGGCGAATTGAACACCGCCGGCTCGTTCATGTCGTTCCAGAATCCGGCGACGCCCATGCCCACGAACTCGGCATAATTGCGTCCCCACCAGTCGCGCGCCTTGGCCTGGGTGAAATCGGGGAACACCGCCGGGCCCGGCCAGACCGGGCCGACGAACGGCGTGCCGTCGGGGTTCTTCATGAACACGTCGGCCGCCGTGCCGCTGTCGTACGGGGCGTAACCCTGGTTCGGCGCATTCGCGATGTGGAGATCGGTGATGACCACCAGCTTCATCTTCATCGCGTCGAGCTTGGAGACGAGACCCGGCAGGTCGGGATAGGCCTTCTTGTCGACGGTGAACGGACGGTTGCGGTCCTGATAATCGATGTCGAGCCACAGCACGTCGGCCGGGATCTTGTCGTTGCGCAGGCGATCGGCGATGCCCTGCGCCTGGACCTGGGTCATGTAGCTCCAGCGCGATTGCTGGAAGCCGAGCGCCCATTTCGGCGTCAGCGGCGCGGGGCCGGTGAGATAGGCGTAATCCTGGACCACGTCCTTGGGCGTCGCCCCGGTCATCACATAATAATCGACACCGCCGCCTTCCGCGCCGAACGAAAAGGCCGCGCGCTCGGACTTGCCGAGATCCATGAACCCGCGCCAGGTGTTGTCCATGAACAGGCCGTACGTGCCGCCCGCCTCGTTCAGCCCGATGACAAAGGGGATCGACTTGTAGAGCGGGTCGCTCGCCGGCGAATAGCCGAACTGGTCGGTGTTCCAGAACGTATAGGCCCCGCCGCGGCGATCGAGCGGCCCGGTCTTGTCGCCGAGCCCGAAGAAATGCTCGTCATCGGGCATCGCCTTGCGGACGCGGAAGCTGCCATTGTCGAAGCGGATCGGGGTGCCGGCGGCGTCGGCCAGGATCGTCTTGCCTGCGAGGTCGGTGATGGTGATCGCCAGCGTCTTGTCGTCGACGCGGACGATCAGTTGCGACGTGCGGATCTCGGTCGTGTCGCCCTTGCCGCTGATCTCGAGCGGCACGCGGGTTTCGCGCGATTGCTGCAGGACTGCCCAGGACGAATCCTCGGGCAGCGACCCTTCGCCGGCGCGGACACGGATGATGTCGGCGCGCGGCGCGCTGATCTCGATTTTGATGCCGCCGGCGGAGGCGGTGTAATGGTCGACGGGTTTCGCCGCCGCGACGCCCGGCAGGGTCAGCGCGGCGGTGGCGAGGATCAGGTGCCTGAGGCGCAATTCTATGCTCCAGCCTTGAGGACGAACGTGGCAGGGGTACCCGCCATCGCGTTAGGCGCGATCCATACATCGAACGCGCCGGGCTCGGCATAGCTCTTCTTGTCGGGATGGACGAAGCCGAGATCGGCGCGGCTGAGCGTGAAGCTCACCGTCGCGCTCTGCCCGGGCGCGAGATCGAGATGCTTGATGCCCTTGAGCGAGCGCACCGGCTGCGTCAGGCTCGCCACCTTGTCGTTGATGTAGAGCTGCGCGACCTCGTGCATCGGCCGGGTGCCGGTGTTGGTGACGGTCGCGGTGACGGTGACCGCTCCGTTCCAGGGGATGCTCGCCGCATTGACGCTCGTCGCCGAATAGCTCGCGGCCGAATAGGTCAGGCCATAGCCGAACGGATAGAGCGGCTCGTCGGTCACCTCGCGGTAGCGCGCCTTATAGGCCTTGTCGTCGGTCAGCTGCGGACGCCCGGTGCGGCGGTGATTGTAATAGAATGGCTCCTGACCCGAAGCCTGGGGGAAGCTCACCGGCAGGCGGCCCTGCGGCGCGTAATCGCCGAACACGACGTCGGCGATCGAATTGCCGGTTTCCGACCCCAGGAACCAGGTCGCCATGATCGCCGGCGCGCTCTTAACCGCTCCGGTCAGCGCCAGCGCGCGGCCATGGCGCAGCAGGACCACGATCGGCTTGCCGGTCGCCGCGACCGCCTCGGCCAAGGCGAGCTGCGGCGCCGGAATGCCGATATCGACGCGCGCCTGCGCTTCGCCCGACATGCTGGCGCTTTCGCCGAGCAGCAGCACGACGACATCGGCATCCTTCGCCAGGCGCACCGCCTTGTCGATCTCGCCATCGATCGGTGCCTCATAGTCCGAACCGCGCGCAACGCTGAGCTTGGCCTTATCGCCAAGCGCGGCACGAAAACCCTCCTCGACCGTCACGCAGCTCTCGTAATCGGGGAAGTTCGCCCAGGGGCCAGGATAATCGCCCTTTTGGCTCACCGCCGGCCCGATCAGCGCGATCTTGCCCTGTTTCTTGAGCGGCAGCAGATTGCCCTCGTTCTTGAGCAGCACCATCGATTTGCGCCCGGCCTCGCGCGCCAGCGCGATCGCGTCGGGGCGGCGGACATCGTGCGCCTCGCGCACGGGGTCGAGCGAGCGATAGGGATTGGCGAACAGGCCCATCGCCTTCTTGACGTAAAGGACACGGCGGACCGCGGTGTCGACCACCGACATCGGGATGCGGCCGGCCTTCACGAGGTCGGGCAGGTGCTTCCAATACAGCCCCGATTGCATCGAGATGTCGCATCCCGCGGTCAGCGCCTTGACCACCGCGTCGGGACCATCGGCGGCATAGCCGTGCAGGATCAATTCCTCTTCCGAGGTATAATCGCTGACCACCAGCCCCTTGAATCCCCATTCGCCGCGCAGGATGTCGGTGAGCAGATAATGGTTTGCGGTCGACGGCACCCCGGCGATGTCGTTGAAGCTGGACATGGTAGTGATCGCGCCCGCATCGAACGCCGCCTTGAACCCGGGCAGATGGATCTCGCGCAGCGTCGTCTCCGGGATGTCGGCGGTATTGTACTCCATCCCGCCCTGCACCGCGCCGTACGCCGCGAAATGCTTAGGACAGGCCAGCATCGAATCGTCGCGACGAATGTCGGGCCCTTGGAAGCCACGGACGCGCGCGCGGGCGAACTGGACGCCGAGCCAGGTGTCCTCGCCCGATCCTTCGACGACCCGCCCCCAACGCTGGTCGCGGGCGACATCGACCATCGGCGCGAAGGTCCACTGAATCCCCTTGGCCGATGCCTCGACCGCCGCGGCGCGCGCGGTGCGCTCGGCCAGGCCGGGGTCGAAGCTGGCGGATTCGCCCAGCGGCACCGGGAAGCTGGTCTTCATGCCGTGGATGACGTCGCCGGCGAAGATCAGCGGGATCTTGCTCGGGCTTTCCTCGATTGCGACTTTCTGCAGCTCGCGCCCGATCGTCGTGCCGATGCCGTTGAACAGGCCGACGATCTCGCCCCGCCGGATCCGCGCCTTGAGCTCATCGAGGCCCTGCGCGGCGATCCCCGGGTTGAGGACGGGGCCCTCCGTCCGCGCCGCGAGCGGATCCGAGAAGATCGACAGCTGCCCGGCCTTGTCCTGAATGCTCATCTTCGCGATCAGCCGCTCGATGAATGGGTCGGTCGCAGGCACTGCCTTGGCCAGCGCGGGGACAGCCGCCGACACCATCGCGACGGCTGACGCACCCTTGAGAAGGTCGCGGCGGGACAGGTCGGACATGGCTTCTACTCTCCTTGGTGATGCCGCCCCGCCACAGGTCCGGCAAATCCGGACCGCGCGATTCGCGGCAGTCGATTTCTTCTTGGCGAATGCGCATGAAACCGGTTACGGTGCAACTGTGGAACCGGTTACGCGACCGTTAGAGTCGCCCCCGCCCACCCGGCAGAGCTTGCCGGCCGAGGAGAGGATTCAGATTTAAGGCAATGGCTGCGAGCCAATCACATCGATCGATAGCTGCGAGGCGCCCGGACGGTTCCGGGGCGCGCGAAGCATCGTGACACCAACAATCAATGAACAACCGGACAAAGGGCGCTGGCGCCCGAGCAAGGGGAATTGAGATGACCAACCTGATGAGGGCCAGCCTGCGGGCCGCACTCGCCACCACCATCCTGGCCGGCGGCGCGCTCGCGCTGGCGACGCCCGCCGCGGCGCAGACGACCTCGACCATTCAAGGGCACGTCGATGGCGCGGCGCCCGGAGCGACCGTTGTCCTCACGGACACGAACACCGGCCATCAGGATACCGTCACGGTCGACGCCAACGGCAATTACGTCCTGGTCGGGGTGCCGCCGAGCACCTATCGCGTCGAGTCGGGGGACAAGTCCGTCATCGTCGTGGTGCCGCTGAACCAGGCAGTCACCGCCGATCTGATCACGGCGCCTGAAAACACCAAGGACATCGTCGTGACGGGGTCGCGCGCCCGTGACGTCAAGACGCCGACGATCAGCACCAACATCTCGCGCTTCCAGCTAGAGAACCTGCCGAACGGCGACCGCAACTTCCTGAACTTCGCCGCACTGGCGCCCGGCGTCACCGTCGAAGCACCGACACTGGGCGGCAAGGCACGCCGAGTCCAGGCGGGTGGCGTCAATTCGGACAACACCAACACCTTCATCGACGGCATCAGCATCAAGAACTTGGTGAATCACGGCGGCACGCTTGGGCAGAACCTCTCCTCGGGCAACCCGTTCCCGGCATCGGCGGTCGACCAGTTCGACGTCCAGACGCAGAACTTCAAGGCGGAGTTCGAACAGGCCGGGTCGGCCGTGATCTCGTCCGTGACGAAAACGGGCGGCAACGAGTTCCACGGCGAGCTGTTTGGCGAATGGCAGCCCAAGGCGTTCATCAGCCGCAATTTTGACGATCGGCCAGGCGGCCGCAACAATTTCACTGCTCCGTACGCACCCAAACCCGATTTCGACACCAAATATTATGGCGGCAATCTCGGCGGCCCGATCATCAAGGACAAGCTGACCTTCTTCGTCGATTTCGAAGGCACCAAGAAGACCTTCGGATCCAACGATATCGGCGTTTATCCGAACCCGCTCAGTCTTCCCAGCGCGGACGCAGTTGCTTACGCTCAGAGCGCGCGATCGAAATATAACGGCAGCTTTGCGGCTGATTTCAATGAGAAACTCTATTTCGGCAAGCTTACATTTTTTGCCACATCTGCAGATACCGTCAATGTCAGCGCCTTCATCCGCAACGAGTCCAACCTCCAGATCAACGGCGGCGTGACGACGACCGATGCGTCGACGAGGAATCGAAACGATGAGCATCGATATCAGCTCACCTGGGCTCACCGTGGCAGCAATTGGCTCAACGAATTCATCTTCGCGCGCGACGCCGCGGCCAACGGAGCGATCCCGAACGTTTCCGGGCCGTCAATTGTGGTGGTTGATCCCGGCTGTAAGACCGTTGTCGCGAATGCCTGCACGGCGGCGAACGATCCGACCGTGGGCAGCTCAAGAGTTCTTGCCCTCGGTGGAACCAACTTTACACAGGATGACCATCAGTATCAGACGCTGTTCAAGGACAATGTGACGTTTTTTGGTGGCGCGCATACGGTCAAGGCTGGCGTGAAGGTGAATTTCACCAAGCTACAGCGCCTTGAGGATAACAATAGCCAGGGCACCTTCTTCTACAATGGCAATACCTTCGCCGGCGTTGGTGCGGCTGGATCCGTTCCCTTTGCGGCGTCGATCAACACCGCTGTCGTCAGCCCAGTCACGGCCAAGAACACCGAGGTCGGCCTATTCATCCAGGACGACTGGAAGCCCGACGAGCACTGGCAGATCAGCGCCGGCCTGCGCTGGGACTATGAGTCCAATTCGCGCAACGAAAAGTTCGTGACCCCCGCCGCCATCGCGGCGGCGATCCGGGCCTACCCGGGCTGGAAGGCAGCGGGTATCAACCCCGACGACTATATCTCGACCGGCAGCAACCGTAAGCCGTTCACGGGCGCATTCCAGCCACGCCTGGGCATCTCCTATGACGTGAAGGGCGATCGCGACCTGGTCTTCACGATCGGCGGCGGCCGTTACTACAACCGGTCGCTGTTCATCGATTCTGCGCTGGAGACGATCAAGGACGTCTACGAATCGGTCGTCACCATCAACACGCCGCCCAATTGTACCTTGGGCACCTCGGGTTGCGTCACGACGATCCCGACCGACGTCTCCGCGTTGCGCGCGCTCGCGGCGATGCAGGCCGGCGAAGTGCACCTGATGAACAACAACACCAAGGTGCCGTATTCCGACCAGCTCAGTTTCGGCGTCCGGAAGCGGTTGGGGAAGATCAATACCTCGATCAGCTTCTCGTATATCAAGTCGCACAACATCTATCAGGAAGTCGTCGGCAACCGGAATCCGGATGGTAGCTACAGCGCGCTCAGCCCGCTCTTTACCTATGACGGCAACGTATATTCGTCCGGCATCTTCTACGGCACGGGCGCAATCAACACGGCGCCGCTGTTCGGAACCGATGGCCGGCGCTATGGCAGCATCTTCATCGGCAACAGCGATGGCAAGGCGACCTATGCCGCTCTGTATCTGCAGGCCGACAAGCCCTACACTGAGGAATCCGGCTGGGGCTTCAGCACGACGCTGACCATTTCGAACGCCCGGTCGAACGATTCGCGCAACGGCGCCAATATCGGCGATCCGTTCAACTTCGATGCACCGACGATTGGCTTACAGGGCTGGGGCCGGTCCAGCGGTCTCGAACGGTGGCGCTTCGTGGGAACGGGCACCGTCCGCCTGCCGCTGGACATCCGCGCGACGACCTTCATCACCCTGTCGTCGGGCCCCTATTATGGCGGCGTCATTTGCGGAATTCCCTCACCTTCCGTCGATGGCTGCGCGGAGACCAATTTCGGCATCTACAAGCCGGGCGGCATCGGTTACGCGAACATCGACTTCAACTTCTCGAAGACGTTCAAGATGCCATGGGCAAAGTCGCATGAGCTGACCGTCTATTTCCAGGCGCTCAACGCGTTCGACATCGTCAACCGCAATTACTCGATGTGGGGTGGCGGCTTCCGCAACGTCGGCGATTCCGGACCGAGCGGCCGGTACGATCTGGGTTCGGTCGCGAGCCAGGGCCGCAACTTCAAGGTCGGCGCTCGCTACAAGTTCTGACGCCATCCGCTTTGCGGACGAATATGGGGCGGGCCGATCGATCGGCCCGCCCTTTTTTTCGTTCAAGCGGCGAGCGGCGGCGCCTTGCAATAGCGATCGATGAATGCGGCGTGGTCGGGCATCCGCCCCGCGGCGTCGGCGATCACTTCTTCGATATCGGCCAGGAACGACGCCCGCATTTCCGCCGGCAAGATCGCCGCATTGGGATCCTGTCCCATCGCGAACCCTTGGCCCAGCAGCACCTGGACCCAGCTTTCGACGCGGAACAGTTCGGCCGCCGCGCGCTTGTAGAAGCGGCCTGACGAGGCGAACAGGTCGAGCCGCTCGGTCAGGCTGTCGGGTATCGCCATGTTCTTGAGATACGCCCAATAAGGCGTGTCCTCGCGGTCGGTGACCTTATAGTGCGCGACGATGAAGTCGCGCACATCGGTGAATTCGAAATCGTGCTGGCGATTATATTCGGCGATATCGGCGGCGGCGAACCCCCGATGCGGGAACAGCCCCAGCAGCTTGATGATCCCGGTCTGGATCAGGTGGATGCTGGTCGATTCGAGCGGCTCGAGGAAGCCGGCCGACAGGCCGATCGCGACGACATTCTTCTCCCACGCTTTGTGCCGCTTGCCCGGACGAAACCGCACCGGCCGCGGATCGGCCAGCGCTTTTCCGTCGAGATTGGCGAGCAGCACCGACGCCGCCTCATCGTCCGAGATGTGATCGCTCGAATAGACATGGCCGTTGCCGGTGCGGTGCTGGAGCGGAATGCGCCATTGCCAGCCATGATCGCGCGCAGTCACGCGGGTATAGGGCGTGAGCGGCTCGACCCGCTCGCACGGCACCGCCAGCGCGCGGTCGTTGAGCAGCCAGTGGTTCCAGTCCTCATAGTCGATGCCGAGCGCCTGTCCGATCAGCAGCGCGCGCATCCCCGAGCAATCGACGAACAGGTCCCCGCCGACCGTTCGCCCGTCCTCCATCACGAGGTGATCGACATGGCCGCTCTCGCCGTCGAGCTTGACGTCGACGATCTTGCCCTCGATCCGCTCGACCCCGGCCGCTTCCGACCGCGCGCGCAGGAAACGCGCGAGCAACGACGCATCGAACTGATAGGCGAAGTCGAGGCCGGCCATGGGCGAGGCGGGATTGCGCTGGTCCGGAAGGGCGAATTTGTTGGCCATTCCCGCGGCGCAATTGAGCGCATAATCGTCGAAATGCCGGGCCCGGCCCGCGGCGCGCTCGCCCAGCCACAATTGATGGGTGTGCAGCCACATGAAGTCCTGGCCGATCCGCCCGAAGCCGTGGAAATAGCGGTCGTCGCCGTTCTTCCAGCCGACGAAATCGATCCCCAGCTTGAACGTCGCCTGGGTCGCGCGGATCATCTCGACCTGATCGATCTCCGCGATGGTCATATAGTCACGGATCGCGGGGATCGTCGCTTCGCCCACCCCGATCGTACCGATCTCCTCCGACTCGATCAGCCGGATCTCGTAGCTCTTGAACAGGTGTGAGAGCAGCCCGGCGGTCATCCACCCGGCGGTGCCGCCGCCGACGATGGTGATGGTCTTGAGCGGCGCGTTGGGCGCGGTCATGCGATTATCCTCCGGGCGGCGCTCGGTAACGGCGCCTTAGCGGCGAGCCTAACCCAGCTACCCCGCCCCGGTAAACGGTTACATCAGCCTTCGCTGCGCATCGAGTAGCGCAGCTGATCGAGGAGCGGCTTGATCAGGAACGACAGGATCGATCGGTTGCCGGTTTCGACGAACGTCTCGGCGGGCATGCCCGCCTTGAGCGCGATCTGCGGCGCCCGGGCCAGCGCATCGGCGTCGAGCCGCACCTTGATCCGGTAATAGCTCTGCCCTGTGCGCTGGTCGGCGGTCAGATCGGGCGAGACGAAGATCAGCTTGCCGGGAATGTCCGGCGTGGTCTGACGGTTGAAGCCCGAGAAGGTGATCCGCGCCGCCTGGCCGACGCGGACCTGGTCGACATCCTGCGGACGGATCCGTGCCTCGACGATCATGTTGTCGCGGTCGGGCACGATCTGGAGCAACGGCTGGGTGGCAGGCACCGCGCTGCCGATCGTGGTGAAAGCGATCTTGTCGACCACGCCCGATTGCGGCGCGCGGATCTCGCTGCGGTCGACCGTGTCGCTGGTCGTGGCGACCCGCACCTGCTGGTCGTTGAGCTGACCGACCACCTCGGCAAGCTGGGTGCCGGCATCGCTGCGGATCTGCTTGTCGACGTTGAGGATCTGTTCGTTGGCCTCGGAAATATGCGCGCGCGCCTCGGCGATGTTCGATTCGAGCGCGGCCTTGCTGCCCTTCATCTGGACCGCCGTACGTTCCATCTCGTTCAGCCGGTTGATCGTCACCAGCTGACGGTCATGGAGCTTGCGCAGCCCCGCCAGCTCGGGCTCGATCAGCGTCATCTGGCTTTCGATCGCCGCGATCTGCGCCTGGTAGCTGGCGATCTGTTCGTCATATTGGCGCACACGCTGGTTGAGCAAGGCGATCGAACCGTCGCGCTCGCGCCGGCGGAGCGCGAACAACTGTCGCTCGCGCGTCATCGCTTCCCTGGCACGCGCGTCGGTCTTGGTGGCGAGGTCGGGCGGGAACAGGATCGAGGACGCGCCGTCGCGCTCCGCTTCCAGCCGTGCGCGCCGCGCCAGCAATTGTTCGAGGCCGAGCGCCGCGGACTCGGCCCCGACCGATGACACGCCCTGGTCGAGCCGCATCAGCAACTGTCCCTTGGCGACATGATCGCCGTCGCGGACCATCAACGCCTTGAGGATGCCGCCGGTCGGATGAATCAGCGTCTTCACGTTCGATTCGACCGCGACCTCGCCCGATCCGACCACCGCCCCGCCGACCTGGAGGATCGCCGACAGGCCGAAAAAGCCCAGTACCAGGGCGGCGATCAGGATATAGGCCCGACGCGTGCGAACACGCAGCCGCTCGGCGCCGGGATCGGGCTCGGCATCGGGCCAGAAAGCGTGGAGCGGAACCTGCGCGGTCATTGCCCCGCCTTCTTGCTGATGACGAGTCCGCCAGGCCGCTTGCCGCCATTCCCGCCGCGCGCGACCGGATCGGGCCGCGGCGGTTGCTGTGGCGGCGGCGCGAGCTTGGCCAATATCTCGTCGCGCGGCCCGAAGGCCTGCGCGGTGCCGCCGCGCATCACCAGCAACAAATCGACCACGCTCAATATCTCGCGGCGATGGGCGACCAACAGCACGATCCCGCCGCGCGCCTTCACGCCCGCGACCGCACGCGCCAACGCGACCTCCCCGTCCGGGTCGAGGTTCGAATTGGGTTCGTCGAGCACGACCAGGAACGGGTCGCGATAGAGAGCGCGGGCAAGGGCGATGCGCTGGCGCTGGCCGGCCGACAATTGCTGGCCGTCCTCGCCGACCTGGAGGTCGTAGCCGCCCGGCAATTGCACGATCAGGTCGTGCACGCCTGCCGCCTTTGCCGCGGCGATCACCACATCGGACGGCGCGCCGACCTCGAACCTTGCGATATTCTCGGCGATCGTTCCGGCGAACAATTCGACCGATTGCGGCACATAGCCGATCGAGCGGCCGAGCGTCTCGCTATCCCATTGCTGGATCGCCGCGGCGTCGAGCCGGACCGAACCCTTGGCCGCTTTCCACACGCCGAGCACGCCGCGCACCAGCGACGACTTGCCCGACGCGCTCGGGCCGATGATCCCGACGACCTGCCCGGCTTGGGCCTGGAAACTGACCGCGGCGACATTGGTCACCTGGCTACCGGGCGGGGTCAGCGACAGATTCTCGACTGTCAGCGACTTGGCCGGCGGCGGCAATTCGGTGCGCTCGCCGACCGGCGGCGGAACTTGCCCGAACAAGGTGTCGAGCCGCGCCCAGGCCTGGCGCGCGGCGACGAAATGCTTCCAATTGGCGATCGCCGCATCGACCGGCGCCAGCGCGCGGCCCGACAGGATCGAGCTGGCGAAGATGATCCCCGCGGTCGCCTTGCCGTCGATCACCAGCATCGCGCCGACCGTCAGCACGACCGACTGCAGCACCATCCGCGCGACCTTGCTGATCCCCGCCAGCGTCGCGGTGGCATCGGTCAGCGTCGCCTGCTGGTCGAGATAATCGTGGTGGATCCGCCGCCATTGCAGCATCAGCCGGTCGCGCATGCCGAGCGCGGTGATGATCTCGGCATGACGCCATTGGCGATCGGCGAGCAGCCGCCGCTTCGCCGCCGCTCGCGCCACGGCGGCGACGTGCCGGCCGCTGACACGCTCGGCCACCAGGGTCAGCGCGGCCAGGCCCAGCATGCCGATCAGGGTCACGAGGCCCAGCCAGTAATGCACCGCGGTCAGGATGATGAGGAACAGCAGGATCCAGGGCAGGTCGATCAGCGCCGGCGGCCCCGCGCTGGCGATGAACGCGCGCAACTGGTCGAGGTCGCGCACCGGGCTGACCTGTTCCTTGGCCTCGGGCCGTTCGAGCGCGATCCGTGCCTCGATCGCCTGGACGCGTCCGGACAGCGATCGGTCGAGCGACGCGGCGACGTCCGCCAGCATCTTCGACCGCATCACGTCGAACACGCCGTAAAAGGCATAAGCGATCAGAATCATCGCGAAGATGCTGAACAGGGTCGGCAGGCTCTGCGCCGGCAACACGCGGTCGTAGACCAGCATCAGATAGAGCGAGCCGGTAATCGTCAGCAGGTTGATGAACGCGCTGAGCGCGACGATCGCGCCGAATCCCCCGCGCAGCTTGGCTAGCGCGGCGCGAATTTCGGATTCCCTACTGCCCCCCGGCCGCAACATCGCACGCTTTCTACAGATCGGCACCGTCAATAGACGTAGAGCTGAACGAATCCAATGGGATCGTTACGCTGCCGCGGTCACAATATGCGGTTCCACCTTTCGCAGCTGTGCCGCGGTGTCGCCCTACGGAGCGATGGGGTTGATTGCGCCAAACCATCGCCGCGCCGCGGGTCGATCGCATCACCCATGCAGCATGGAGACCGCAGCGATCCCGCCATGCCAGGTGGCGTCGGTGCCGAGGTCGGCGATGAACGGCTGCATCTGGATGGCGGCGGCATTGCCGACCCCGATGAAGTCGCCCGAATGGAGCTGCGCGGTGGTGACCCCGGTCAAGGTCACCTGATCACCATTGCCGAGGTCGATCACCGCATTGCCGCCGACATCGTGGGTCGCGTTGATCACGTCCTGGTAGCTGGCAAAGCCGATCGCGGTCAGGTCGATCTTGTCGGTGCCCGTGATGAAGTCGCCGATCGTGTCCTGCCCGGTGCCATGGGCGAACACGAACTTGTCGGAGCCGGCACCCCCGAACAACGTGTCGTTGCCGCCATAGCCCATCAGCGTGTCGTTGCCGCTGCCGCCGGTCAGCACGTTGGCGCCGTTATTGCCCTGGATCAAATGCGACCAGGCATTGCCGGTCAGGTTGATCGCGGTCGTCTGGTTGGAATCGGCCGCGGCCAGCCGCTCGACCTGTGCAGTGGCGCCGAGCGTATAGCTGACGCTCGCCAGCACGGTGTCGGCCGTGCCTTCATTGGCATTCTCGACGATCACGTCGCCGGCGTTACGGACATAATAGACGTCATTGCCGGCACCGCCCTGCATCGTATCGCCGCCGCCTGCGCCATCGAGCGTATTGCTGCCCGCCGTTCCGATCAGGATATTGTGCTCGGCATTGCCGGTCGCCCGAACAGCGCTTCCGGTCAGCATCAGCGTTTCGATATTGCTCATGCCGGCCAGCGAGTAATCGACCGAGGCCTGGACGGTGTCGTTGCCTTCGCCCGCAAGCTCGATCACCTTGGCATGGGCATCGCCGATCACATACGTGTCGTCGCCCGCCCCGCCATACAGCATGTCGTTGCCAGTGCCGCCGTTGAGCGTGTTGGCCGCAGCGTTGCCATGGATGACATTGTCGAGCGCGTTGCCGGTGCCGTCGATCGCATTGGTACCGGTCAAGGTCAGGTTCTCGACATTGGCGAGAGCCGCAAGCGAATAGGTGATCGCCGTCTCGACCGTGTCGCTGCCCTCATTGGCGTTCTCGACGATGACGTCGCTCAGGCTGTCGACGACATAGGTGTCGTTGCCGATGCCGCCGTACAGCGTGTCGGTGCCTTGCCCGCCATCGAGCCGGTCGTCGCCGGCATAGCCGTACAGCTTGTCGTCGCCCGTCCCGCCGGTCAGCGTGTTCACGCCGGCATTGCCCTGGATCAGGTGCGACCAGGCATTGCCGGTCAGGTTGAGTGCGGTGGTCAGGTTGGAGTCCGACGCCGCCAGCCGCTCGACCTGGGCTGCGGCGGTCAGCGTGTAGCTGACGCTTGCGAGCACGGTGTCGGCGGTGCCTTCATTGGCATTCTCGACGATCACGTCAGCGGCGTTGCGGACATAATAGACGTCGTTGCCGGCACCGCCCTGCAGCGTATCGCCACCGCCACCGCCGTCGAGCTGGTTGCTGCCGGCATTGCCGGTGATCACGTTCTGGCCGGCATTGCCGTAACCGTTGATATTGCCGGTACCCGTCAGGACGAGGTTCTCGAGATTGGCGCCGAGCGTATAGCTCAGCGACGAGCGCACCGTGTCGGTGCCTTCATTGGCGTTCTCGAAGATCTGCACGCCGGCATTGTCGACGATGTAGGTATCGTCGCCGCTGCCGCCATAGAGCATGTCGGCCCCGCCGCCGCCGTTGAGCGTGTTCGCCGCTGCGTTGCCGTGGATCACGTTCGTCCCGGCATTGCCGGTGCCGTCGATCGCGTTCGCACCGGTCAGGGTCAGATTCTCGACATTGGCGAGAGCCGCGAGCGAATAGGTGATCGCCGTCTCGACCGTGTCGCTGCCTTCATTGGCATTCTCGACGATGACGTCGCTCAGGCTGTCGACCACATAAGTGTCGTTGCCGATCCCACCATAGAGCGTGTCGGTGCCCTGGCCGCCATCGAGCCGGTCGTCGCCGGCATAGCCGTAGAGAGCGTCGTTGCCCGCCCCGCCGGTCAGCACGTTCACGCCGTTATTGCCCTGGATCAGATGCGAATACGCGTTGCCGGTCAGGTTGATCGCGGTCGTCAGGTTCGAATCCGACGCCGCCAGCCGCTCGACCTGCGCAATGGCGCCGAGCGTGTAGCTAACCGTCGCCAGTACGGTGTCCGCCGTGCCTTCGCCAGCGCCCTCGACGATCACGTCGCCGGCGTTGCGGACATAATAGACGTCATTGCCGGCCCCGCCCTGGAGCGTGTCGCCACCGCCGCCGCCATCGAGCTGGTTGCTGCCGGCATTGCCGATGATCACGTTCTGGCCGGCATTGCCGTAGCCGTTGATGTTGCCCGTCCCGGTCAGGACCAGGTTCTCGAGATTGGCGCCGAGCGTAAAGCTGACCGACGACCGCACCGTGTCGGTACCTTCATTGGCGTTCTCGAACACCTGCACGCCGGCATTATCGACGATGTACGTGTCGTCGCCGCCACCGCCATAGAGCGAGTCCGCCCCACCGCCGCCGTTGAGTGTGTTCGCTGCCGCGTTGCCGTGGATCACATTGACACCGGCATTGCCGGTGCCGTCGATCGCACCGGCACCGGTCAGCGTCAGATTCTCGACATTGGCGAAGCTTGCCAGCGATGCGGAGATCGCACTTTCGACCGTGTCGTTGCCTGCGCCGGCACCCTCGCTGATCGTGTCGACGCCGTCCCAGACATAGATGTCGTCGCCCGTCCCACCGATCAGTCTGTCGACGCCGGCGCCACCATCAAGCCGATCGTTGCCGGCGTTGCCATATAGCGTGTCGTTTCCGCCAGCGCCGTTTAGCGTATCATTGCCGATCCCGCCGTTGAGCTGATCGCCCGACGCACCCCCGGTCAGCACATCGTCGCCGTCGAGCCCGTTGAGCTGGCTCGGAAAATCGACGCCATTGAGCGCATCGGGACCGGCCGTCCCGTTGAACTGCTGGTACATCACGCCCTTGGTGAGGGAGTTGTCGAGATAGTCGTCGGCGACCTCGCGGATCGACGCAGTATAGGTCGAGCCGGCCCCAGCCCCGGACGCGATGACGTAGTAGGTGCCCGTGACCGTCGGCGTGAAGGTCAAGTCGCCCACACCGCTGGACAGCATCGATTTGCCGGTCGCGTCGACCAGTCCCGATGCAGAATCGCCGAGTGTGTAAGTATGGTTGGCAACCAGATCGACCGCGAACCAATCGTGGTCGTTGAGCGTTTCGGACACACCGGTGACGCTACCGTTGACCGGGAGATGGCCGGTGGTCGAGGCGGTGTCAGCATAATCGTCGACATAGCCAGTCGCGGCGATCGTATAGCTCTGCGCGATGCCGGTCGACGCGCTGATATAGTAAGTGCCGGTCACTTCAGCGGTATGGGTCAGCTCACTGCCCTGAAATCCGGAATAGTTTAGCACCACCTGGTGACCGCTCGGATCGTACAGACCGAAGCGCGCATCGGGATTATAAGTGCTCAGAGATGTGGCCAGTACGATGTCGTACGACTGCCCCTGGACCAGGTCGATCTTGAACCAGTCGCTATCGCCGCGCGCCTGCCACGCGCTGGCGGTCGCGGCGGCGCCGACCGTGACGTACGCATTGGTCGACATGTTGTTGGGTAGATCGCCCGGCTGGGTAGCGGCGGTCAGCGTGTAATTGACCGGCGACGTCACCGTGCCGTTGGCATAAACTCCGACATAGTAGGTCCCGGCGACGGTCGAAGTGAATATTGTCGGCGAAGTATTCTCGGTCACTCCCGAACTCGAGTCGGTAATGAGATGGCCAGTGGCGTCGAACATGCGGATGGCGGCGCCGGGCGTCACGGTGAAACGGTAGCTGGTATTGGCGGCCAGGGTGATCGCGTAATAGTCCAGGTCGAGCGTCGTCTCCGACGTCCCCGTGGCGTTCGCTCCGACTGCAACATTGCCGGCATAGGCGATCAAATCGGGATGGTCGTCCGCTACCGCGTTAAGTGTCAGGTCATATGATCCACTGCTCCCAAAAGGCACGATCGCTGCGAAATAATGACCAGCGGTGGGCGCGGTGAAATGCTGGCCGTCGCCGACGATCTTCCCACTCGCGTCGAGAAAGAAGGTGTTGGCGCTCTGATTGGCAACCGTGAGCGAATAACTCTGCCCTGCGACGAGGTCGATGCCGAACCAGTCCTGATTGTATAGGGGGGTATTGGCGGTGTCGATCGTCAGCGTCTGCCCGACCGCAATCGTCGCGGAGGTGAAGGTCGCGCCCGGAAGCGGATCGTCGACCGAATTGATCGTCACGGTTGTGACCAGCGCCGAATTGCCTTCGGCCTCCACCGAGAAGAAATAGTCGCCAGTGACGGGAACCGAGAAATAACCCGCATTGGTAAAGGGGTGGACGACATTGACCGGATTCGAATCGGCGTCGTACAGCACCGCCGAGAAATAAGCGTTGTTCACCGGAATGTAGTAATTGTAGATCGTACCGGCGGTCAGGTGGACCTTCATCCAGTCGGCGTCACCGCGATTTTCGGTTACAACGGTTCCGACGAATGTTTCGCTGGCCATACGCGCACTCCCCCCAAAAGCCTATCTGGCATCGTCAACTGTAGTTGGCGTCAAGCGGAAGTAAATCCGCTCATTTGTCCGGTTTGCACGGATTTACATCCTAATCGCGACACTTAGGGGCAGCGTCGCGGACCCTTGGGGTGGCAAGCTGCGTTGCGTGATCCTATCTCTCTCACTCGGACCAGGAAGGCCGCATGGCCCTTGTCCCGAGCGAACAAATCTGGAACAAATACCGACATGCTGACTCACATTCAGGTCCGCGGCGCGCGCGAGCACAATCTCAAGGGCGTCGATATCGACATCCCGCGCGACACGCTGACGGTGATCACCGGGCTGTCGGGATCGGGCAAGTCGAGCCTCGCCTTCGACACCATCTATGCCGAGGGGCAGCGGCGCTATGTCGAGTCCCTCTCGGCCTATGCGCGCCAGTTCCTCGAGCTGATGCAGAAGCCCGATGTCGATCATATCGAAGGGCTGTCGCCGGCAATCTCGATCGAGCAGAAGACGACCAGCCGCAATCCGCGCTCGACCGTCGCGACGGTGACCGAGATCTACGATTACATGCGCCTGCTCTGGGCGCGCGTCGGCGTGCCCTATTCGCCCGCCACCGGCCTGCCGATCGCGGCGCAGACGGTCAGCCAGATGGTCGACCGCGTCATGGCGCTGCCCGAGGGCACGCGGCTGTACCTGCTCGCGCCGGTCGTGCGCGGGCGCAAGGGCGAGTATCGCAAGGAACTCGCCGAGTGGCAGAAGGCCGGCTTCACCCGCGTGCGGATCGACGGCGAATTGTACGAGATCGACGAGGCGCCGGCGCTCGACAAGAAATACAAGCACGACATCGAAGTGGTGGTCGACCGTATGGTGGTCGGGCCCGACATGGCGACACGCCTGGCCGATAGCTTCGAGACCGCGCTCAAGCTGGCCGGGGGGCTGGCTTATGTGGATCTGGTGGATGGCGTCGTCCCTCCCCTCCCGCTTGCGCGCTCAGGGTCGGTTGCGCCCCCGGCGCAACCTGAACAGTCCGGGGGACTGTTCACCCGGAGCGGGGCTGGGGGAGGGCGTGTCCAGGAGGTCCGGCAGGAGTTTGTAGCGGACGGCGACATGCCCTCCCCTAGCCCCTCCCGCGAGCGGGAGGGGAATATGAAAGGCGCGGGGGTTCCCGACAACCGCATCGTCTTCTCGGAAAAATTCGCCTGCCCCGTCTCCGGCTTCACCATTGCCGAGATCGAACCGCGCCTGTTCTCGTTCAACGCCCCGCAGGGCGCATGCCCGGCCTGCGACGGACTCGGCGAGAAACTGATCTTCGACGAGGATCTGGTCGTCCCCAATCACGACCTCAGCCTGAAGAAGGGCGCGGTGGTGCCCTGGGCCAAGTCCAATCCGCCGTCGCCTTATTACATGCAGGTGCTGGGCAGCCTGGCGCGCGAATTCGGGTTCAGCCTGGAGACGCCGTGGAAGGATTTGCCTGGCGAGGTCCGGCTGGTCATCCTCTACGGCACCGCCGGCAAGCCGGTCACCCTCACCTTCGTCGACGGCAAGAAATCGTACGACGTGAAGAAGCCGTTCGAGGGCGTGATCGGTAACCTCAACCGCCGCATGCTGCAGACCGAGAGCGCGTGGATGCGCGAGGAGCTGAGCAAGTATCAGTCGTCGCAACCATGCGAGACGTGCCACGGCGCGCGCCTCAAGCCCGAGGCGCTGGCGGTCAAGGTCGCGATGCAGGACATCAGCCACGCGACGCGCCTGTCGGTGGTCGACGCGCTCGCCTGGTTCCAGGACCTGCCCAACCATCTGACCGGACAGCAGAAGGAAATCGCCGAGCGCATCCTGAAAGAGATCGTCGAGCGGCTCGGCTTCCTCAACAATGTCGGGCTCGATTACCTCAACCTCGACCGCACCAGCGGCACCTTGTCGGGCGGCGAGAGCCAGCGCATCCGCCTCGCCAGCCAGATCGGCAGCGGGCTGTCTGGCGTGCTCTACGTGCTCGACGAGCCGTCGATCGGGCTGCACCAGCGCGACAACGACATGCTGCTCGCGACGCTCCGCCGGCTGCGCGACCTCGGCAATACGGTGCTGGTGGTCGAGCATGACGAGGACGCGATCCGCACCGCCGATTACATCATCGACATGGGACCGGGCGCCGGCGTGCATGGCGGCGAGATCGTCGCCAAGGGCACGTTGCCCGAATTGCTCGCGCACACCGATTCGGTGACCGCCGATTACCTCAACGGCACGCGCGAAGTGCCGGTGCCGATGGTCCGCCGCTCGGGCACGGGCAAGCAGCTGACCGTGCACAATGCCACCGCCAACAATCTGCGCGGGGTGACCGCATCGATCCCGGTCGGCACCTTCACCTGCATCACCGGCGTGTCGGGATCGGGCAAGTCGAGCTTCACGATCGACACGCTCTATGCCGCCGCCGCGCGCCAGCTCAACGGCGCGCGCATCCTGTCGGGCAAGCACGACAAGATCACCGGGCTGCAATATCTCGACAAGGTCATCGACATCGACCAGTCGCCGATCGGCCGCACCCCGCGCTCCAACCCGGCAACCTATACCGGCGCCTTCACCCAGATCCGCGACTGGTTCGCCGGCCTGCCCGAAAGCCAGGCGCGCGGCTACAAGCCCGGGCGGTTCAGCTTCAACGTCAAGGGCGGCCGGTGCGAGGCGTGCCAGGGCGACGGCGTGCTCAAGATCGAGATGCACTTCCTGCCCGACGTCTATGTGACCTGCGACGTGTGCCACGGCGCGCGCTACAATCGCGAGACCCTGGAAGTGAAGTTCAAGGGCATGTCGATCGCCGACGTGCTCGACATGACGGTCGAGGATGCCGCCGAGTTCTTCAAGGCGGTGCCGCCGATCCGCGACAAGATGGAAATGCTGGTCGAGGTCGGGCTCGGCTATATCAAGGTCGGCCAACAGGCGACGACCCTGTCGGGCGGCGAGGCACAGCGCGTGAAGCTGGCCAAGGAACTCAGCCGCCGCGCGACCGGCAACACGCTCTACATATTGGACGAGCCGACCACCGGCCTGCATTTCGAGGACGTCCGCAAGCTGCTCGAAGTGCTCCATGCGCTGGTCGAGCAGGGCAATACGGTGGTGGTGATCGAGCATAACCTCGACGTCATCAAGACGGCGGATTGGATCATCGACCTGGGGCCGGAAGGCGGCGTGAAGGGCGGGGAGATCGTCGCCGAGGGCACGCCGGAGGATGTGGTGAAGGTCGAGCGGAGCTTTACCGGCAAGTACCTCGCGCCGTTGCTGCGCGGGCGGGACGGGAAGGTGAAGGCGAAGCGGGAGGCTGTGGCGGCGGAGTGAGCCGCTCTCGACGCCCGTGCGGAACCCCGCTCCGGCTGCTCTCGCGGTTCAGCGAGGCTGATGCATTTCCCGTCGAATAGCTGATGGCTGAGCCGCATAGAAATGCGCGTCCGTGATGGGTTTGCTATGCGGGGTGTAATTTACCTTCTCATGTCGCTGTAAGCGACTGATATTCATGACTATTTTTTCGTGGGAAGGCGGGTTTTGTTGGTTTCGCGCGAAACCCATCAAGGCGATCTATTTGCGGGAAAAGCACTGAATTTTCAGTGTGATAATCTTCATCGTGCAACGTCACGTGGTTCGCAAAAGATGACACTTTTGTGTACGACGCCCTGGTGCGATCGCTCGGGGACCACAGCACACCGCGGCCTCGGCGCCGTCGCCCAATGTGCACGACATTCGCGCGGCGCGTCGCTTCATCCGGCGACACCGTCCCTGACGTCCACCTACCCTCTCCTGCGCAAGGGAGCATTGTGGTTGGGGCGGGGAGCAGCTGCGCAACGGGCGATCCTGAGCGTTAAAGTGGTTATTGCACGTGGGACGGTAACTCCAATATTTTCTATCTAAAAATAACTGTTTAACAGACTGCCTATGGCTCACCTGACCACGTCTCTGGCGTCTTGCCGGGTGCCCTTATTGTTGGATTCGCGTCATGGGGTCGGCCCAGTTATTCATCTCGCTACCGATTCGCCTATTTAGAAAGGGCGCCTGTGGCAGAGAACTGGCTGATTTTTGTCGATACGAACATCATGCTCGATTTCTATAGAAAACCGGGCGAGAACGCCGGGCGGCAGATCGCGAGCCTGCGGAAACATCTCAATTCCATCATCGTCACTGAGCAAGTGAAGATGGAGTTTCTAAACAATCGTCAGAAAGCCATTTCAGAAATGCTCGAGCAAATGGCTGCGCCAAGAACTACGCCGCTGCCTATGATTTTATCCGGTTCACGCGCCGGAAAGGCGTTAACTAAAGCCATGAATGAGGCAGTAAAGCGCCATAAAGAAGCAAAGAAGCGTGCTGAACTAATATTATCAGAACCAAGCCGATACGATCCTGTATACCAAGGTTTGAATCGAATTTTTTCTCATTCAGGACCGCTGAACTTGAAGCGGCCTAATAAGGAACGTTTCGAAGTTCGCGACATGGCGGAAAGGCGCTTCAAACTTGGCTATCCCCCGAGAAAAACTAAGGATACATCGTTCGGGGACGCGCTCAATTGGGAGTGGCTGATAAAATGCACTCAAGCAAGTGAGAATGCAAACCTCCTGATCGTGTCACGTGACGGCGATTACGGATTACCCCAAGGTGAAGGAGCTATTCTTAATGATTGGCTTAAAACTGAATTTGAGGCTCGTGTAAAACCGACTAGGAAAATTGAACTGACTCCCAAGCTCACGGTTGCCCTAAAAAAACTTGCTGAGATAGTCACACCCGAGGACGAGGCGGTTGAGACTGCGGTACTTGAGGCGTACCGCCCAGTTCTAGCTATGTCATCTCTCCCGCGAGAGCCGCGCCAGACCACCTATCTTACTGTTCCAGTTAAATCTGTTCCAATAGCTAAAAGTTTATTCTCAACCTTTCCCGGAGAATTGGATGTTGTGACATACCCAGAAAAGGACGGGGACGTTGCTTTCGCGCTCACCTATCCCGTTTCATACGAAGTCGGGTTGGGTTATGGTCAAAGACTTTCTGATTTTGCAATAATGCTCGGTGGCGAACGAGGATTGCCCTCGAAGTTTAACAACACTTCCTGAAGGAGTTCTTCTAATAATCTCAAATTACAAGGTACTGGAGTTACGGTGGCAATTTACTAAATTCACAAAACCTGACGATGGCAGGTTGCCCAAACGAAAGGGTCGGCGGCCGCTGCGCCCCTCGTCAGGATCAACCCTTGCTAAATATACCGTGTCCAATGCTCCTCGGATACGATCGAGATCGGATCGCCGACGTCTCGCATTTCGCACGCCCTAATGATTTTGTTACCGAAACTCGAGTGCTTCCAACTGTCTGTGGCATAAACGCCAATGACCAGAACGTTGGTCTCCTTAGTCAATGAGCCTGCCCAGCCCCCACGTTGCGCTACGGCATATTCGCACGCGCGCCGGGGGCCAAAATTGAAGGTGCCTGTGAAGCAATAGCGCTTACCCTCGAACGTCAAATCCGGCGCAGGATCACATAACGGAAGCGTCGTCGCTTTGAGCACCTCGCCCAACTCAAAATCCCCGTTCGAGAATTCATTGAGCGTGCTGAGAAGGTCGCGCGCTTCCGCGTCGTCGAGGTGTCCATCCGCCAGCACCTCGTTGATGCGGTTGTACAGCACACGCACCACTGGTTGATCACTAATATCGGCGTTGGCGGCGAGCCACTTTTGCAGAAATTCCGCCTCCGCCAGATTGAGATGGCCATCCGCAGCGACACCGCGGGCAAGCCCGATCAACTCATCGATCTGTCGAGATTGAATGCGAGGACCGCTGAGGCGGTTGACCAGGCTGTCGTCCATCGCCTCCATTTATCACATTCAAGCGGTGCTACGCCCGCGGATAAGCGCCCATTTTGGACATTGCCCCACTCAACCCGGCATCCCCTCAAACTGCGGCAAATCCAGCGGCGCCACCCACGCCAGCCGGCGCTTGACGAACATCTCCACCTTCGGCGCGATCTCGCGTGGATCGTCCAGGCTGCCGAGCGTCACGAACACTGCGCCGGGGAAGCTTTCCAGATTGCTCGTGAACACGCGCGCGCCGCAATCGGGGCAGAAGTTGCGGTCCAGGTGCTTGCCGGACTCCGCGACATAGCGGAACGGTACGGGCGATCCGCTGGTCAGGATGAAATCGTCCTCCGGCACGCCGAAGAAGGTCGCCGCCTCTCCGCCCGACGCCTTCTTGCAGTCGAGGCAATGGCAGACCGCGACGAAGTCGGGATCGGTATCGAACTCGAACTTGACGCTGCCGCACGCGCATTGCGCGGTGTATTTCTTCGCCATCGTTCCGGTCTCCTGCGTCGTCTGACATTCCTCGGTTGGGCCGCGGCGCTCCGCTGGCGAGCGCGCGAGCGAGGGCGACACTCTATCAGCGGGAGCGGACTCCGCAACGCAGCTGCCCTGAGGCTTGCACCATCCCCCGTTTGACCTCCCCGGCTCCTCCGGCGGCGATGCCTGGTCGCCGCGCCCACTGACGCCGATCTCGCCTGGCTCTCCGCAGCCGGACCATCGCGAGCCGCCGAACGGCTTGCCGCGTTGCAACACCGCGTCGCCCATCGCCCGCCCCTTCGCGGCGATCAACGCCCGTCGCGCCTCGGCCCCTAACCTGTCGGCTCGCGTTGTTGATGCGCCGTTGCAGGCCGGTGCGTGCGCCCCTGCGGCGGCGCCCCTGACCATGAGGTGTAACCATGAAACCGACCACAGGACTGGCCTTGTTCGCCAGCGCGATCGCCATCGCGGCCGCGTCACCGGCGGCCGCATCACCGGGCAGAGATACGCCGGACAGATCCCCGCGCGTGCTCGACCACGTGCCGGACCTTGCCGGGCTGCGCGGCCCCGATTTCTCGCATGGCTGGGACGGCGATAAGGAGACCGGCAACGGGAAAGGGAATAACGGCAACGGCAAGGGTAATGACGGCGACCACGACCCGAACGGCCATGGCTGGGGCTGGTGGAAGCACCACCACCCGCATCCGGTCAGCCCCTGAACGCGCGACCCCCGCGAGGAAGGGAGCGGCCAGATGTCGCTCCCCGAGGGCACGGCACATGGGCTGGCAGCTCGCGCGATGCGGCGCTGGCCGATCCTCCCGGCTCGCCGCGGCAGGGAGGCAGATGACCCCTTGGCGGCCGTCGGAATCGGCTAAAGATTACCGTGACCTACGGGCAGCGATCGTGATATCGGGCGTCCAAAGGGAGACGTCGCTTGCGCCTGATCATTGCATTGCTGTTCCCGTGGTTGCTGTTCTTCACGATCGGGCGGCCCCTCGCCGGGATCATCTGTCTCGCGCTGCAGATCACGATTATCGGCTGGCTGCCGGCGGCGATCTGGGCGGTCTATGCGCTCAGCCAGTACAAGACCGACCAGAAGATCGACGCGTTCCGGCGCGAGCGGTTCCGCTGATCGCAGGGTAGGCGCCCGCCGGTCCGGCGCCGCCGGCCGGCGCCTCAGCTTGGCGGGATTTGCCAGTTGACGCTGGTCTCAAAGCGCGCGCCCGTCGCCTTGCCCGCGGCGTCCGATGCCGGCGTAAAGCGGGCGCGTAGCCGCATCAGCCGACACGTCGCGGTATCGAGATCGACATTGCCGCTCGACGCCACGACCGAGCAATCGCTGACCAGGCCGTGCGCGGAAATCGTCAGCGCCACGCTGGTCCGCCCCGACGCCTCGCTCCGCCGCGCCGCCGCCGGATAATCGTCGGCCATGACGACCGAGGCGAGATTCTTCGCCACGGGCTTCACCGTCGCGGGCTGGCCGGTTCCGGTATCGAGCTTGATCAATTCGGTCATGCAACGGCGAAGCTCGGCCAGCGCGGCGGCCGTTCCGGTCAGTTCGAGACTGACGATTTTCGTATCCGTGCCGTCGATCCGCACCGACGTCGACGTCTCCATCTTCGTCATGAACTCGCTCGACGCCAACGCCACGATGCGCTTTCCGCCGCCGTCGATCGGCATGATGACGGCCTGGCCCGAAAAGCTGGTGCCATCGCTCGCCGTCCAGGTAATGTCGGGCCGGCTGTCCAACGCGTAAGGCACCGGCCCGCCGAGAACGGCCACCGACTTGCGCTCCGAGGTCAGCGACAGGCCGAACAGCCAGCCTTCATCGAAGCTGTCGACCGCGAAGCAATTGTCGCCGGGATCCATGAAGATATACCAGTGCCCGGCCTTGCTCCATTGCTGCACGGCATGCGCGGCGGTGGCGTGCAGGAGCAGCAAAGGCGCCAGCATCGCCGCCAGCATTCTGCTGACGGTAAAACCCGAAATGCGGTTGGTCACGATTCCCCCGTTCGTCGCGCCCCTTTCCAGCGGTCCCCACCGCCATGACGCGACGCCAAGTTCATAGCGGAACCATGCCCACCCGCGTCAACACCCTCGCCGAGTTGCGAAACCTGCGGCGAGCGCTCACCGCCTGCAGCCGCATGGGCGGAGGCGGCAATAGTGGCGTAGATCCTTCCCGACCCAGCCGACGCGGGACGTTGCCCCGCGTCGTCGGTCGGTGCCGTTACCGCCAGCGGCGGTCCTGGCGGTCGTGGCGCTGCACGCGAACCGAGTTGCTCAGCGCGTTGTAGCGCCGGTCGAGGTCGCGGCGTTCGGTCCAGTTGAGCCCATTACGGCTGTAGCGCCATTCGAGCCGCTGAAGGTTGGCGAAACGCGTGCGCAAGTTTGACGCCTCTCGACGTGTCAGCGACCCGTTGCGGACGCCCATGTCGATGCGACGTTCGATGTTGGCTTTGCGCTGGTTCATCGACTGCCAGTTCTGCGCGCTGGCGGCGGACGGAAGGAAAGCGGCCATCGTCGCGGCCGCCACGAGGGCGGTTGCGATTTTCATATCGGACTCCTGTATTTGCGACGCCAGGATGCGGCGACAACAGGGGTATGCATGAGCGCCGCTGAATGTTCCGTGGCCCGGTCGTTGGGGGGGCGTTCAGCTGGCCCGGTCGCGCGTCCCATGCCTGCCTGCGATGACCGGGCGTCCCGGTGGCATCCTTTGCTGCTAGCGGCATCAGCGGGAGGTCCGTAAAAGCCGGGCGATATTCGGCGCCGGCGGGCGCCGCTCGCCGTCTCGCACGTAACCAGCGCCGCGACCGAAAAAAAGGACAGGTGATGCCTCGGCCGATCAAGATCGATTTCGTTTCCGACATTGCCTGCCCATGGTGCGCCGTAGGGCTTAACGGCCTGGAGGAGGCGCTGGCGCGCACCGGCGACCTGATCGATGCGCATGTCACGTTTCAGCCGTTCGAGCTGAACCCCGACATGCCGCCCGAAGGCGAGGACTCGGTCGAGCATATCAAGCGCAAATACGGCATCAGCGCCGAGCAGGCCGCCGCCAATCGCGAGACGATCCGCGAGCGCGCCGCCGCGGTCGGGTTCGACATGGCGATGTTGGGAGAGCGGCGGCTGCACAATACGTTCGACGCGCACCGCCTGCTCCATTGGGCGGAGCTCGAAGGGCGCCAGCTCGACCTGAAACATGCCTTGCTCGCGGCCAACTTCACCCAGGGGCTGGACGTGTCCGACCACGACATCCTGGCCTCGATCGCCGAGCAAGTCGGGCTCGACGGCACGGCCGCGCGCGAAGTCCTGTCCTCGGGCCGCTATGCGCAGGAGGTCCGCGAGGCGGAACGCCTGTGGCAGTCGCGCGGCATCAATTCGGTGCCGGCGATCGTCATCGACGGCCGCTATCTGATCTCGGGCGGCCAGCCGCCCGAAGCGTTCGAGCGCGCGCTGCGCCAGATCGTCGCCGAGGCCGCCTGAAACCGGGCACCAAGATTCCGCTTTTACCCGCCGCCATAGTCTGACAACACACCGCGCGAACGATCATCGAGCGGGGAGTTTCGTCATGGCGATCAAGCGGGTTGCTGGGCTGTTGCTGTTGGGCATGTCGGGGCTGGCCCTGGCGCAGATGTCGACGCCCAAACCCAAATACGGGCCCTGGGGCGTCGATTACGCCTCGATGGACAAAAGCGTGAAGCCCGGCGACGATTTCTTCCGCTATGCCGAGGGCACGTGGCTCAAGACCGCGCCGATCTCCCCCGACAAGGCACGCGCCGGCTATAATTACGACATGCCGGACGAGAGCGAGGCCGAAGTCCGCAAGCTGGTCGAGGATGCCGGCCCCGCGCCGGCCGATCCCAAGATGCGCCGCATCACCGATTTCTACGGCGCCTGGATGGACCAGGCGGGAATCGAGGCGCGCGGCACCGCGCCGCTCAAGCCCTGGCTCGGGCAGATCGCCGCGGTCAGGACCACAAACCAGCTCGTCGCCTTGATGGCCGAGCCCGGTTTTGCCGCGCCGATCAATATCGGCGTCAGCCCGGATTCGAAGGACCCGACCCATTATACGGTCGACACCGGCCAGGCCCGGCTCGGCCTGCCCACGCGCGATTACTATCTGCTGCCGGACGCCAAGTACGTCGCCTATCGCAAGGCCTATCGCGACTATATCATCCAGATCCAGCAACTCGCCGGCATCCCCGACGCCGCGGCCAAGGCCGATGCGATCATCGCGCTGGAAACCAAGCTGGCGCAGGACCAATGGACGCCCGAGGCGCGGCGCGATCCGGTCAAGACCTACAACCCGATGGATCGCGCGGCGCTGAACAAGCTCGCGCCGCAATTCGACTGGACTCCCGTGCTGGCCAAGATCGGCCTGGGCAATATGCCGATCGTGGTCGTCGCCGAACCCAGCGCGGTGACCGCGGCGGGCAAGGCGATCGAGACGGTTCCGATCGCCACGTGGAAGGACTGGATGACCTTCCGCTTCATCAGCGATCATGCGCAATATCTGCCCAAGGCGTTCGACGATGCGCGGTTCGGCTTCTACGGCCGGACGATGCAGGACGTGCAGAGCCAGCCCGAGCGCTGGAAGCGCGGCGTGCGCCTGCTCAACGATTATCTCGGCGAGGCGGTCGGCGAGCTCTACGCCCAGCATCACTGGACCGCCGACACCGACCGGCAGATGACCGAGCTGATCGGCGACCTGCGCGCGGCCTATAAGGAGAAGATCGACAACGCCGGATGGATGGACGAGCCGACGCGCAAGGAAGCGCTCGCCAAGCTCGCCTCGTTCGACCCGCGGATCGGCCATCCCGCCAAATATATCGATTATTCGGCGATGAAGGTGACGCGGACCGATCCGCTGGGCAATGCGATCGCCGCCGAGGACTTCCAGTGGAAGCTGGAATTGTCGCGGTTGCCCAAGCCGGTCGACCGCGGCCTGTGGGACATGAACGTCCAGGAAGTGAATGCCTATTACAACCCGCTGATGAACCAGGTGACGTTCCCGGCGGCGATCCTGCAGCCGCCCTTCTTCGATCCCGCCGCCGACCCGGCGGTCAATTACGGCGAGACCGGCGCCACGATCGGCCATGAGATGGGCCATGGGTTCGACGACGAGGGCCGTCAGTTCGACGCGCAGGGCAAATTGCGCGACTGGTGGACCAAGGAATCGGCCGATCGCTACACCGCGCACGCGCAGAAGCTGGTCGCGCAGTTCAACGGCTATGAGCCGATCCCCGGCGTCCACATCAAGGGCGAGCTGACGCTGGGCGAGAATCTCGGCGATCTGGGCGGGCTCGAAGCCGCCTATGCCGCGTACCGCCGCTATGTCGCACGCCACGGCGAGCCGGCGGTGATCGACGGCTATACCGGCGACCAGCGCTTCTTCATCGCTTACGCGCAGAGCTGGCAAGGCAAGGCACGCGAAGGCGCGTTGCGCGCGCAGCTCCTCTCCAATCCGCACAGCCCGGAGGAATATCGCGTCAACGGCATCGTCCGGAACATGGACGCCTGGTACGCGGCATTCGGGGTCAAGCCGGGCGACAAATTGTACCTGGCGCCCGAGGACCGCGTCCACGTCTGGTAGCGCGCTACGGTCCCGATCCGAGGACGCCGGCGCGATCCGGCCGGCGTGCCAGCCGGCCGCGATCGGCGCTACCCGGCGCACTACACTGTCGCTATGACAGGGTGATGCGATCGAGCCATCGTCTCAGGCTCCGGCACTTCACGGCGGATCCGGGCGCCACCAGCCATAGCGCCTGGGTCGAACGTCCGTGGCCGGGCATCGGCACGCTCTATCGCACCACCCCGCACGAACCGTTCGCGGCGAGCGCGGTATCGTTGTTGCTCGGCGAGCTCATCGTGCATCGCGCCGATTTCACCGCGCAGCGCTGGGTTCGCGACGCTGGCCTGATCGCGGCCAACGATCCCGGCGGGATGACGGTGGCGATGACGCTCGCCGGAAGCGCCGCCGGGGTGATGGGCGACCGTCCGTTCAGGACCGGCCCGGGCAGCGTGCACTTCGTCGATCTGTCGCAACCGTCTCAGCACGATTCGAGCGCGAGCCGGACCATCCTGCTTTCGGTGACGCGCGCGGCGGCGAGCGAGTGCGGAATCACCGTGGCCGCGCTTCATGGCGTGGTGGTGCGATCAGCCGCCGGGGCGGCATTGACCGCCTATCTCGATCGGCTGTTGGACACGGCGCACGCTTATTGCGAGGAGGATATTCCGTTGCTCGCGCGTGCGATCCTCGACCTGCTGGTCCTGACCGTGCGCACCGCGGAACCCGAAAGCGCGCCGGCGGTGCGGCGCGCCGCCGCATCCCATGCCGCGCGCGCCCTGATCGACGCGCATCTCGGATCGGCCAACCTGACGATCAAGCATTTATGCCGCGACCTCGACCTGTCGCGCACCAGCCTGCATCGCCTGTTCGAGGATGAAGGCGGGGTTCAGGCCTATATCCGCAACCGCCGGTTGGAAGCGGTGCATCAAGCGCTGACCCGGCACGACAGCGAGGACGCGATCCAGGACCTGGCCGACCGCTATGGGTTCAGCGACGCATCGCACCTGTCGCGTGTGTTTCGCGCGCGGTATGGAGTTTCGCCAGGCACCTATCGACGGCAGCTGACCGGCCTGACGGCAATTTAGCAACATGCACGGGCGGAACATCCGTGCAATTTGTCGTGCGATCGGTGCCGCGGGTTCGCGCAACGACCGTGACAGGCTCATTCGAAGATCGAAGGATCGTAAGGATATGCCGTCTTATGCGGGGAAAGCGGCCTGAAGAAGATCATTAACGGCGATATCTGAAACACTGGTTCAAATCGATGGTTGTCGCGTTCAACCGCCGCCGCGCGATTCCGCGCTAAGGAGCCCCTCGGTGGCGCTGCAACAGGAGCCTGCTGGCCGATCCGCGAGGATAGGGCCGCGCTTCGGGCATTCCGGGGGGGATGTGTCGGCGCCACCGCACCTCGACAGACGAGTGGTACTCAATCGCGTCGGCGATAGTCGCCAGGCACGATCCCGTACTTCGTCATCTTGTCGTACAACGTCTTTCGCGGAAGCCCGAGCGCGTTGAGCGCCGGGGGGATGCGTCCCCGGCTCGCTTCCAGCGCGGCGCGGATTTCGCCCGCTTCGTAATCGGCGACACGTTCGGGCAGCGATCGAGCCGCGGCTCGGCCGGCTGGGCCGTCGCCGGCAACGCCCATGACCACCTCGACCGCGAAATTGCGCAGCTCGCGCACATTGCCGGGCCAGTCATGGTGGCGCAGCCGCCCGCGCGTCGCGGCGTCCATCCGCCATTCGGGCCGGCCGAATTGCTCTGCGGCATCTTTGGCGAACAATGCGAACAGCATGAGCACGTCATCGCCGCGTTCGCGCAATGGCGGCACGCGAAGGCGCGCGGTGCTCAGCCGATAGAGCAGGTCGGCGCGGAACCGACCTGCCTTGACCGCTTCGGCCAGGTCGATCTTGCTCGTCGCCACGACGCGGAGATCGACCGGCTCGGGGCGCTCGGCACCGATCGGATGGACCTCGCGCTCCTCGAGCACGCGCAGCAGCCGGGCCTGCATGGCCAGCGGCATGCTGTCGATCTCGTCGAGCAGCAACGTGCCGCCGCTCGACGCCGCGATCTGGCCGACGCGCGACAGCCGGGTATGCGGCACGCTGTCCGACGCATGGCCGAACAATTCGATTTCGGCGAGGCCCTCGGACAGCGCGCCGCAATTGACCGCCATCAGCGGCCGCGCGCGCCGCCGGCCCCAGCGGTGCAGCAAGGTCGCGACCAGTTCCTTGCCGGTCCCGGTCTCGCCTTCGACCAGCACGTCGATATCGGCCTCGGCGAGTTGGCGGACGACCTGACGCAGCCGCTGCATCGCGGGACTGTCGCCGATCAGCGGATCGTCGGCGGGTTGCTCGGCGAGCAGGCGTAGCCGGCGATTGTCCATCACCAGCGCGCGATGGTCGAGCGAACGCCGGACCGCAGCGACGAGATGATCGGTCGCGAATGGCTTGGTCAGGAAATCGGCGGCACCGTCGCGCATCGCCCCGACCGCCATCGCGATATCGCCATGCCCGGTGATGAGGATGACGGGAATGTCGGCATCGATCGCGCGAACCGCCGCCAGCAATTCCAGCCCGTCCATGTGCGGCATGCGGATATCGCTGACGATCGCGCCGGCGAAGTCCCGCGTGACCGCCGCCATGGCATGATCGGCGCGCGCGAACGGCAGCACGTCGATTCCGGCGAGCTCGAGCGCCTGCGCCGTCGCCTGCCGCAACGCGTCGTCATCCTCGACGAAGATCACTTGCCCCGTCATGCGGTCTTCAATCGCGCGACGAAAATGGCACCTGTGGGCGCGGGGCGGTGGGAAATGTCGCCGCCGAACTCCCGCGCGATATCGCGCGCGATCGCCAGCCCCAGCCCCAGGCCTTCGGGCTTGGCCGAGGCGAATGGGGTGAACAGGCTTGCCGCGACGGCCGGATCGAGACCCGCGCCATTGTCGGCAACGGTCAGCTCGATCGCCCGGTCGACCGGCGCAGCGGTCAGCGTCACGCGGCCGTCGGGTCGGCCGTCGACGGCCTCGATGGCGTTCTGGACCAGGTTGATGACGACCTGTTCGAGCCGCGTGCGGTCGCCGATCAACGGCGTGACGAGCAGCCGCGAAGCGATCTCGACCCGCACCACGTTGCGCGCGCGTTCGCCGAGCAGGAGGAGCACGCCGTCGAGCACCGATCCCAGCGGCGCGGTGCCGCCCGCACTTGCCCGGCGCCGGGCAAAGGCGCGCAATTCGCCGGTGATCGTACCGATCCGCGCGGTCAGATCGACGATCCGCGCCAAATTCTCGCGCGCTTTTTCGGGCGCATCGCGATCGATCAGCGTCGTCCCGTTTTCGGCGAAGGTGCGGATTGCCGCGACCGGCTGGTTGATTTCGTGGGCGACGCCGGCGGTGATCTGACCCAGCGAGGCGAGCCGGTTGGCCTGCGCCAATTCCTCCCGCGATTCGCGATAGCGGCGGTCGGCTTCGATCCGCTCCTCCGACTCGATCACTAGCCGCGCATTGGCCTCGCTCAGTTCGGCGGTGCGGCGCTTCACTTCTTCTTCCAAGGCGGTGCGCGCGCGTGCCTGTATCCGCCGTGTCTCCGCCGAGCGGATCAGCACGCCCGCGGCGACGGCAACGACCAGCAGCAAGCCCAGCCCGAGCAACAGCGCCTGGCTGCGCGCCGCCGCCAGCGGCGGATCGAGCGGCGACAAATGGTACAACCGCCCGCCGCCGAGAGGGGCCGGCTCGACCGCGACACGGTAGCGCGTCTTGCCGCCGATCAGCGCGCCGGCACCGTCGAACGCGATCGGCGCGGGCGCGGGCGGGGCATTGCCGAATTGCAGCGTGCGCCTGAGGTCGGCGATCGTTGCCGCGTCGATCGGCCGAATCGCGTGGAAGCGCCAGTCTGGCACGCCCGTCACCAGGACGACGCCGTGCGCGTCGACCACGAAGGTCATGCCGGTATTGCGTGTCCAGGCCGCCTCGACACCGTCGAACTCGACCTTGACCACCACTACGCCGAGCGCGCGGCCGTCGCGATCGACCCGGCGCGCGAGATAGAGGCCGGGGCGGCCGCTGACAGTACCGAGCGCGAAGAATTCGGACGACCCCCTGGCCATCGCGTCGCGGAAATAGGGGCGGAACCCGTAATTCTGGCCGACAAAGCTGGCCGGACTGTTCCAATTGCTCGCCGCGCGGGTCGTGCCGCTCGCATCGACGACATAGATGGCGGCAGCGTCGGTGCGCTGGGCAAGTTGCTCCAGCGTGCGGTCCAGCCGCGACTGCGCCGGGCTGCTTCCGTCCTCCAGGGTGGCGGCGACATCCGGATATTCGACCAGCACCACCGGCAGCAGACGGAATTTCTGGAGTTCGCTCGACAGCAAGGCGACGTGCGTGCGTGCGGTCTGGCGCGCGGTCGCGTCGGCCGCCGCCTCGGCCTGCGCCAGCGACCAGCGCGCACCGGCCCAGACCAGCAGGACGACGACCGCCAGCAGGACAAGGCCGACCAGCCAGATCCGGCGCCAAAACGCGCGGAGCGAAAAGGCGAAAACCCGCACTATTGCTCCCTGGATGTGCGGAAATACGCACATGCTGCCGCCGCACTATCGTCAGGGTATTCCACAGATAGTATATTTTTCAATATCTTATCCTATGCGGCCAAGCTGCTGGCCTGCCGCATTTGCTGCTGCAAGAATGCATGACCAAGGCCCGGTGACAAGGGCCACGGGGCTCGCCGCCCCGCACAGAGAGGAACAATGATCGCTCACCCCGTCGAGGCGCCGGCGCGCCAAGCGCGCAAGCCTTTCTGCCGCCATCTCTATGCGCAGGTGCTCGCCGCGATCGTGCTCGGCGCGCTGCTCGGCCATGTCTGGCCGGCCGGCGGCGAGGCACTCAAGCCGCTCGGCGACGGATTCATCAAGCTGGTCAAGATGATCATCGCCCCGGTCATCTTCCTGACGGTGGTCGGCGGCATTGCCGGGATGCGCGAGCTCGGCTCGGTCGGCCGCGTCGCGCTCAAGGCGTTCGGCTATTTCCTGGTCTTCTCCACGCTGGCGTTGATCGTCGGCCTGGTCGTCGCCAATGTCGTCCAGCCGGGCGCAGGGATGAACGTCGACCCGGCCACGCTCGATGCCAAGGCGGTTGCCGGCTATGCGCACGACGCGCACGAGACCAGCGTCACCGGCTTTCTGATGGCGATCATTCCGACCACGATGGTTTCGGCGCTGACCGAAGGGTCGATCCTCCAGACCTTGTTCGTCGCGATCCTGTTCGGCGTCTCTCTGTCCTTGGTCGGCCGCCCGGCCGAGCCGGTGCTCGAACTGGTCGAACGGCTCGGCCTCGTCGTGTTCAAGCTGACCGGCATTCTGATGAAGGCCGCCCCGATCGGCGCATTCGGCGCGATCGCCTTCACCATCGGCAAATATGGCGTCGGCAGCCTGATCAATCTCGGCGCCTTGGTTGCGACTTTCTATCTGACCTCGTTGCTGTTCGTCCTGATCGTGCTCGGCGCGGTCGCTCGCGCGCATGGCTTCTCTATCCTCAAGCTGCTCGGCTATCTCAAAGCGGAATTGCTGCTCGTGCTCGGCACCTCGTCGTCGGAAGCGGCGCTGCCCAACCTCATCGCCAAGCTGGAGGCGGCGGGCTGCGACCGCGGCGTGGTCGGGCTGGTCGTGCCGACCGGCTATTCGTTCAATCTCGACGGCACCAACATCTACATGACGTTGGCGGCGTTGTTCATCGCCCAGGCGACCGGAGTGCACCTGTCGCTGGGCGATCAGTTGCTGCTGATGGCGGTCGCGATGCTGAGCTCGAAGGGCGCCGCAGGGGTCACCGGCGCGGGCTTCGTCACGCTCGCCGCGACCCTGTCGATCGTGCCGTCGGTGCCGGTCGCGGGCATGGCGCTGATCCTGGGTGTCGATCGCTTCATGAGCGAGTGCCGCAGCCTCACCAATTTCATCGGCAACGCGGTCGCCGCGATCGTCGTGGCGCGCTGGGAAGGCAAGCTCGATCGTGTCGCGCTCGACCACGCGCTCAGCCAGCGGCCGTTGGTCGAAGAGAATCTCGAAGCGGCCGTCGAGCCGCAGATCATCGCATAACAAAAACGGGGAGAGTGACATGAACCGATCGATCAGGCTGAGCGCCTTGGCTGCCGGCACCGCGCTGGCGGCGCTGACCGCGGCAAGCCCGGCAGTCGCGCAGGATATGCCCGCCGCGCCACCGCAGGACCAACAGTCGACGCCGCAGGACAATGTCCCCGGCCTCTCCGACTCGCAAAGCAGCGACAGCCAAGCGAACGGCCAGTCCGGGGCGGAAAAGGACATCGTCGTCGTCGGCACCCAGATCCGCGGCGCGAAGACCACTGCCGCCCTTCCGGTGACGGTGATCGGCAGCGACCAGATCGACGCGATGGGCGCGGCGTCGGGCGACGACCTGTTCCGCTCGATCCCCCAGGCGGGCGACGTCACGTTCAACGAGGGCAACAACCCGCAGACCAGCAACGCGGCGCGCGGCGACGTCAATTCGATCAACCTGCGCAACCTCGGAATCGGCTATACGCTCGTGCTGCTCAACGGCCGCCGCCTGGTCTCGCACCCGACCAGCCAGGCCGGCGAGGGCAACGTCCCGGTGCTCGGCTACAACGCCAATTCGCTTCCGGTCGCGGGGCTGGAGCGGGTCGAGATCCTGCGTGACGGCGCCGCCGCGATCTACGGCTCCGACGCGGTCGCCGGAGTGGTCAATACGGTGACCAAGACCGACCTCAACGGCGGCAATTTCTCCTTCCGCTATGGCGGACCGGAGGGCACCAGCCGCCGGGATTACGAAGTGACCGGCACCTACGGCAAGAATTTCGGCGGCGGCCGCGGCAACGTGTCGCTCTATCTCGACTATACGCGTCACACGGCACAGCTCGCGTCGGACCAGCCCTATACCGCGACCGATAATCTGCTGTCGCTGTTTGCCGACGACCCCGCCTTTGCCGGCAATTTGAGCGCCGACGGCCGCGCCACCCAGTCGCCTTGGGCCAACCTCGCCGTGGTCGGCGGCCCCGGCACGATACGCATGAGCCCAGGCAACAAGGCGGTGACCTCGTCGGCAGGCGCGTTTCACACCCAATCGGTGCTCAACCCGGGCTGCGTCTTCGTGCTCAGCGCCGATACCTGCCTCGGCACCGGCAGCCGCGCGACCGCGACGACCTTGCGCTCGGAGCGGTTCGATACGCGGCCGGGCACCACGGTCACGCCGTCGCTCAACCGCTACAACAGCTTCCTGACCGCGCATTACGACGTGTCGGACCGCGTCACGCTCTACACCGAGCTCGGCTATTACCGCGCGGACACGCAGCGCATCCAGCCGCCGACGATCAACCTCAACGCGATCACCATTCCCGCGTCGAATTACTGGAACCCGTTCGGGCCGGTGAAATTCGCCAATGGCCAGACCAACCCCAACCGCATCCCCGGCCTGACCAACGTCCCGGCCGCCGGCCTGCCGGTGACCCTGAGCACCTATCGCTTCCTCGATGCCGGCTATCAGGTGGTGAACACGGTCAATTGGCAGGACCGTTTCCTGGTCGGCGCCAAGGGCAAGATCGGCAGCTTCGATTTCGATACCGGGCTGCTCTATTCGGAAGCGCAGGCGACCGACAATTCCAACGCGATCGACATGACCAAGCTGCAGAAGAATCTGAGCCTGTCGACGCCGGACGCCTATAATCCGTTCAGCGGCGGCTGCGCGGCATCGCCGAGCCTGGGCGATTGTTCGCCGGCCAGCCAGTCGACGATCGACCAGTTCAAGGTCAATCTGCGCCGCCAGTCCAAGACGACTCTCGGTCTCGCCGACTTCAAATTGTCCAAGCCGGACCTGATCGCCCTGCCCGCCGGCGGCCTGGGCATCGCGCTCGGGATCGAAGGCCGGCGCGAGACGCAACGCGACGATCGCGACCCCAATCTTAACGGCACCAACACGTTCACCGATTCGGTGACCGGCGCGACTAACCTGTCGAACATCGCCGCGGTCAGTCCGACGTTCAGCACGCATGGTGAGCGCACCGTGTTCTCGGCATTCGGCGAACTCGCCGTGCCGGTCATCTCGCCCGATATGAAGGTGCCGCTCATCCGGCGCCTAGATGTCCAGCTGGCCGGGCGCTACGAACATTACAGCGACTTCGGATCGGTAGCGAAGCCCAAGATCGCCGCCGCCTGGGACCTGATCGACGGCATCCGCCTGCGTGGTTCCTATTCGAAGGGTTTCCGCGCGCCGAACCTCGAGCAGACCAATGCGGTCGCATTCTCGCGGCTCAATACCAATGGCGCCGCCTCGACCGATTATTATCGCTGCGAGGCCGACGTCCGCGCCGGGCGGCTTGCCGCCAACAACTTCCCGGGCTGCACGCGCACGATCGGCTATTCGATCGCGGTCAGCGGCAATCCCGACCTCAAGCCCGAGAACAGCACCAACTGGACGGCGGGCGTGGTGCTCGAACCCAAGTTCATCCCGAGCGAATATGGCAAGCTGACCTTCACCGCCGATTATTGGTCGATCAAGCAGACCGGTATCGTCGGCCAGTTCGGCGCGCAGAACGCTCTGGTGCTCGATTACCTGTTGCGCCTGCAGGGATCGAGCAATCCCAACGTGATCCGCGCCGCACCGACCAGCGACGACACGCCGATCTTCGCCGGCACCGGGCTGGCGCCGGCCGGCGCCGTCACCTTGATCAAGGACCAGTTCGTCAACCTGCTGCCCCAGACGGTGCGCGGATACGATCTTACGATGCTCTATACGGTCCGAACCGGGTTCGGACGGTTCAACCTCAACGTCAACGTCGCGCGCCTGACCAAATATAGCCGCCAGACGCCGCCCGCGGTGCAGGCGCTGTTCGATGCACGCGCCGCCGGCACCATCAATCCCGCAACCCCGCTGACCGACGCGAGGAGCCTGCTGCAGGTCAACGGCAAGCCCAAATGGCGCTGGTCGGGGTCATTGACCTGGACCTTGGGCGGGTTCCAGCTGGGCGGCTACGCCAATTATATCGGCACGGTCTACGACACCAACTTCCTCGACGGCGCGGGCAACCCGTTCGTCGTCGACGGCCAGACCCAGTTCAACCTCTACGCGCAATATCGCTTCCGGAAAGGCCCGATGGACGGCACTAGCTTCCGCATCGGCGCGCGCAACATCTTCGACAAACAGCCGCCGGTAACGGAGTCGGGCTATCTCGGCTCGCTCTACGTGCCCTATGGGCGCTATTGGTACATGCAGATCGGGAAGAAGTTCTGACGATGAAGCGACTTGCCCTGTTCACCCTGGCGCTCGGCGCCGCGCTTGCCACCGTTGCCGCTAGCCCCGTGGCGGCACAGGTTGCCCCGCCGCCGCCGGCCACGGCCGTTGCGCCCCGCGCCGCGACGGTCACCCGGCCGCGCTCGATCCTGTTCATCGGCAACAGCTTCACCCAAGGGGCGCATTCCGCGGTCAAGCGTTATCGCAACAACACCGTGATCGATCTGAACGGCGACGGCTATGGCGGCGTGCCGGCGCTGTTCAAATTGTTCGCCGCCGAGTCCGGCCTCAATTACGCGGTGTCGCTGGAGACCGATGGCGGCAAGACGCTCGGCTTCCATTGGAACCAGCGCCGTCAGCTGGTCGACCGGCAATGGGACGTGGTCGTCCTCCAGGAACTGAGCACGCTCGACCGCGAGCGTCCCGGCGACCCCAATGATTACCGCACCTACGCGCCGCAACTCGCCGCGATGTTCGCGCGCAATAACCCGCGGGTCGATGTCTATCTGATGGCGACCTGGAGCCGTGCCGATCTGGTCTATCAGCCGGGCAGTCCCTGGTCGGGCAAGCCGATCACGACGATGGCGCAGGACCTGCGCCGTGCGGCCGACGGCGTGCGCGCGCTGTCGCCTGCGTTCCGCGGCGTGCTGCCGGTCGGCGAAGCGTGGAACCGCGCGATCGCGAGCGGGATCGCCGACCCCGACCCTTATAATGGCGTCGCGTTCGGCCAGGTCGATCTGTGGACCTACGACCATTATCACGCCAGCATCTTCGGCTATTATCTCGAGGCATTGATCGTGTTCGGCCGCGTCACCGGGCTCGACCCGACCCGGTTGGGCGCCAATGAGCGCGCCGCCGACGATCTCGGCATCGACCCCAAGGTCGCTGTCCAATTGCAGCAGGTCGCCAAGGCGCAACTCGCGCTGCCTTGAGGGGTATCCGGCAACCTGTTTCGTCATCCCCGCGCACGCGGGGACCCAACTCCTTCGCTGGCCACCAATTCGAACGTGTATTTGCGGCTCGTCCGGGAGATGGGTCCCCGCTGTCGCGGGGATGACGAAGAGGGGCTAGCTCAACGGGCTGTCACGATGTCCGCTGTAGCGGTCCTATTCACCACTTCCACGGCGCAAGCCTTCTTCGCCGGCATCGCCGTCTTGCCCGATTGGTGATGCCCCACGCTCGGGGCGCAGGCGGGACGGTCGCGCATGCGATGGATGGCCGCGGGGGTCTTGCCGGCCGGGTGCCAGACCAGTTCGTGCGTCTCATCGAGCGATTGCGCGGCGGCGGGCAGTGGCAGGACGAGGGCGGCGGCCACGGCGATCAGGACGGATTTCACATCGGACTCCTTGAAAGAGCCCGCTTCCTGCCATTCGGCCCGCCGCGGCGCCTTGCCGCTCCGTAACAAATCATTGCCGGCCCCGGGTGGCGACCTTGAGGGCGGAGCGCCGCGCGACTAGGTCGAGCGCATGACACTGATAGAGGCCGTCCGATGACCGCCCCCAATATCGTCCTGGTCGAGGACGACCCGCCGCTCCGTACGCTGACCACCCGCGCGCTGCAGGAGAATGGCTATACTGTCCGCCCCGCCGCGACCGCGCCCGAAATGTGGCGTGCGTTCGAACAGGGGCCGGTCGATCTCGTCCTGCTCGACATCATGCTGCCCGGCACCAGCGGGATCGATCTGTGCCGAGAGCTTCGCCGTACCAGCGACGTCCCGATCATCTTCATCTCGGCCAAGGGCAGCGAGACCGACCGCGTCGTGGGGCTCGAACTCGGCGCCGACGATTATCTCGCCAAGCCGTTCGGCACGCGCGAGCTGGTCGCGCGAATCCGCGCGGTGCTGCGGCGCCATGCGATCGAGCGCGGCCCCGCCGATCGCGAGAAAGGCGAGCTCAGCTTTGAGGGTTGGACGGTCAACCTGCCGCGCCGCGAATTGCTGTCGCCGACCGGCGCAGCGGTCGAACTGACCGGTGCCGAGTTCGACCTGCTCGTCGCCTTGTGCGACAACGCCCAGCGCGTGATCGCGCGCGAACGGCTGATCGAACTGTCGCGCACCCGGCTCGGCGACAGCTCGGACCGCAGCGTCGACGTGCTGATCAGCCGCCTGCGCCGCAAATTGTCGAGCGCGGGCAAGCCTGCCCCGATCATCACCGTGCGTGGCGTCGGCTATATGCTCAACGTCGCGGTGGAGCGGCGTTGACGCGCCTGCCCCATCTCACCTTGGGGCTGATCGGCCGCGTCTTCGCGATCCTGCTGCTCGCGGTGCTGGTCGAATATGGCGCGAGCACGTTCCTGTACGAGCGCGCCAGCCAGTTCTCGGTACGCCAGGATGAAGCGCACCGGCTGGCCGAGCACTTGGTCATCGCCAGCAAATTGATCGAGGAAGCACCGATCGGCGAGCGCAATGCGATGGCATCCGAGCTCACCACCTCGCGCTACGCTGTCGCGTGGCGCGCGGTCCTGCCCAAGTCGCCCGCGGTGGCGCCGTCGCTCGACAAGCTGACCGACCAGGTGCTCGCCTGGGAACCCGATCTCGACGGCCGCGACCTCCGCCTCAGCCTGACCTCGCCGGGACGCGACGGCTTCATCACCGGCGCCTTCCGGCTCGACGATGCCAGCTGGGTCACCTTTCGTACGCGCCAGCCGGTGCGCGCGCTCGACATGGCGGTCAGCCGCATCCTGCTCGCTTTGACCCCGGCGGTCGCGCTGATCCTAATCGGCGGATTGCTGGTGCGTCAGATGCTGCGTCCAATGCGCGACCTGGCCCGCGCCGCCGACCGCGTCGGGCATGGCGAGGTCGAAGCCGTACCCGAACGCGGTCCGAGCGAAGTTCGCGACGTCATCGTCGCGTTCAACGCGATGCAGGCGCGGATCCACAAATTGATCGCCGACCGCACCCAGGCGCTCGCCGCGGTCGGCCACGATTTCCGCACACCGCTCGCCCGCCTGCACCTGCGCGCCGACGCGATCGACGAGGACGATTTGCGCAACGCGATCCAGCACGACGTCGTCGAGATGAATCAGATGGTCGCGTCGCTGCTCGCCTATCTGTCGGGAGAGGATGAGGGCGATGCCGAGGCGCCGGCCGCCGCCGACCTTGCGGTGATGTGCGCGACCCTCGCCGACGACGCCATGGATCGCGGCGGCAAGGCCAGATATCACGGCCCCGATCATTGCGAAGTGATCGTCCGCCGCGTCGCCATGAAGCGCGCGCTCACCAATCTGGTCGACAACGCGCTGCATTATGGCAAGCGCGTGGACATTCGGCTCGACGCCACTCCCGATCGGGTGACCATCGCGGTCGAGGACAACGGCCCCGGCATCGCGCCAGAAGATCGCGCCCGGGCGCTCGAACCCTTTGTCCGGCTCGACGCTGCGCGCGGCCGCGATACCCAGGGGTTCGGCCTCGGCCTCACTATCGTCCAGCGCGCGGTGGCGGCGCATGGCGGCGAATTCGCGCTCGACGCGGCGCCATCGGGCGGCCTCAGCGCGCGGATTACCCTGCCGCGCGGGGCGGCAATCGTTGCGTAGAGCGTTCGGCGGACTGCCCTGCGGTCGCCGAAACTGATATGATTCGGCGATGGACCCCGCTCCGATCAAGAAATCCGTGCTGAAGAGCACGTATATCGCGATCATCGTGGCGCCGTTTGCCTTGGGATTCATCATCGCAGCCAGCCTCGCGGCGGGACCGGGCGAGGTGTTCAAGGCGTTGCGCGGCAAAAAACCCGAGAGTTGATTCCAACCTATGATGGCCGCGCATCGGCTCATTGAGCGGGACGGAGGACAGGAGGACGATTGAGCGACATTTCGATCCGCGTCGACGGGTTACTGCTCCTGCTGCTCCTCGTCGCGGGCGGCGCGATGTTCGCGGCGATCGCCGCGCTGTCGGCCTTGTGGAATTTGCTGGGGGTCGCTCCGGACAATCGGTCGTGGCGGATCGCGGCGCTGAGCTTGTGGCTGGCGCTGGCGCATGTCGTCGCGCTGACGCTCCTGGCGGCGTATCTCAACATCTATGACATTCCCTCGACCGGGCCGGACCTGATCGACTGGCTGACGGTCCCTTGGGCCTGTTTCATGCTGGCCGGACTGGTCCTGCTCGTCCGCCGGCGCCGGCCGCGCGCCGGCGCCGCCGATCTGGACTGATCGCGGAGCGCTGTACCGCCGGCGCGAATGCGCCTAACCTCGCCGGATGGGGGCCCTCGATCGCCATTGGCCGAGACGCAGCGCGATCGTCGCGCTGGCCGGGCTATTGCTATCCACCGCCGCGCTGTCGTCCTCCGGCGCGGTCGCGCAGGCCACCTCCTCTGATCCTTCCGGACTGGTCGGCACGTATGACGGCCACCAGATGGAAATGGCGGTCGGCCTGAAACTGCAGGCCGACGGGCGGTTCGATTATGGTTTGTCCTATGGCGCGCTTGACGAAAGCGCGACCGGCACCTGGCGCGTGCAAGGCGACAGCGTATTCCTCACCAGCGATCCGGTCACCCCGCCGACATTCGTGATGCTGGGGCAGCAACCGGCGTCCGACGGAAAGACGCATCTGGTGCTCGACGTGCCCAAGGGTTGGACGCGGCAATATTTCGATGCGGAGATGGGTCTGGCCGACGGGCGCGTCGTCGGCGGTCAATTGTCCGATGACAGTGACGCGATTCCGCTGGCGGCCGGCGATCGGCCAATATCGCTTTGTCTGACACTGGGCGTGTACGAAATCCGCAGCGACGCCTTCCGCCTCGACGGCACGGCAGCTTCCACCATCCACGTCCGGTTCGAGCAGAACGACCTCGGCAAGGTCGCGTTCGCCAAGACGCCGCTGCGCATCGATAACGGCAACCTGCTGCTCGAACGCTATGGGCGGTCGATCGTCTTCAAACGGGTGAGCACGAGCACCGACGCGAACTGACCGTGGTCTCGGCCCTGGCGGCCGCTACCGGCAACATTTCCTTACGCCCGCGCTGCACTGCGGCAAATTCAACGCCCTAGCTCTTCCCGGCAATCAGCCAAGAGGAGCATATGCCGTGAACGACCTGATCGGACGCGTCTTCGATTTCGAAAAGCGCGTTTTTCCCAGCAACGATCTCTATGCCAAGCTCGCGGTCGACGGGCAGAGCCCCAAGGCCTTGATGATCTCGTGCGCCGACAGCCGCGTCGTGCCCGAGTTGATCATGCAGGCCGAGCCCGGCGACCTGTTCGTGTGCCGCAACGCGGGCAATATCGTGCCGCCGTTCGCGACGCAGAATGGCGGGGTATCGTCGACGGTCGAATATGCTGTCGCCGCGCTCGGCGTGCGCGACATCATCGTCTGCGGCCATTCCGACTGCGGCGCGATGAAGGCGCTGATGAATCCGGAAATGCTGGAAGGCATGCCCAATGTCGCCGCATGGTTGCGCCACAGCCATGCCGCCGAATGCGTCGTGCGTGCCGGCTACGGCCCGCTCGAAAAGGCCGAGAAGGTCCGCGCCGCCAGCCTGGAGAACGTCGTCGTCCAGCTCGCCCATCTACGCACCCACCCGTCGGTCGCGGCAGGCATCGCGCGCGGCGAGATCTCGCTGCACGGCTGGTTCGTCGACATCCATCAGGGCGTGATGCTCGGCCTCGACGGAGAGACCGGCCGCTTCCTGCCGATCCGCGACGATCGCCCGCTGCCAGTGGCGCTCGCCGCCGCGCAGCGTCTGGCGATGGGTGAGGACTATGCGGAGGCGGCCGAATGAATACGGCCAAGCCGGCGGGCGGGTTTCTCGCCCGCGACTTTACCGCCTCGATCGTCGTCTTCCTCGTCGCGATGCCCCTCTGCATGGGCATCGCAATCGCGTCGGGCGTGCCCCCTGAAAAGGGCCTGATCACCGGCATCATCGGCGGCATCGTCGTCGGCGCGCTGGCGGGGTCGCCGCTGCAGGTCAGCGGCCCCGCCGCCGGCCTGGCGGTGATCGTGTTCGAGCTGATCCGCGACCAGGGCCTGTCCGCGCTGGGGCCGATCCTGGTGCTGGCCGGCCTGATCCAGGTCGCCGCCGGCATCTTCAAGCTCGGCGGCTGGTTCCGCGCGATCTCTCCCGCCGTCGTCCATGGCATGCTCGCCGGCATCGGTGTGCTGATCGTGGCTGGCCAGTTCCACGTGCTGTTCGACGCCAAGCCGATGTCGAGCGGACTCGCCAACCTCACGGCGATGCCGGGCCGCCTGCTCGGTCTCGACCCGAGCAACGCGACCTCGACCGAACTCGCGCTGTTCATCGCGCTGCTGACCATCGGCGTCATGATCGCCTGGGAGAAATTCCGTCCGGCCGCGTTGCGCCTGGTGCCGGGTGCGCTGCTCGGCGTGGTCGCCGGAACGCTGGTCGCGTTCCTGTTCGGTCTCGACGTTACCCGCGTCAATGTGCCCGAATCGATCGCCGCCGCGGTAGCGCTGCCCGATGCGTCGATCTTCGCGAAGTGGCTCGACCCGTCGATCCTGGTCGCGGCGCTCGCGATCGCCTTCATCGCCAGTGCCGAGACGTTGCTGTCGGCCGCCGCGGTCGACAAGATGCATGACGGCGTCCGCACCGACTACAACAAGGAATTACGCGCGCAGGGGATCGGCAACCTGCTCTGCGGCGCGGCCGGCGCGCTGCCGATGACCGGGGTGATCGTGCGCAGCTCGGCCAACGTCCAGGCCGGCGCCGTCACCCGGCTCTCGGCGATCCTGCACGGCGTGTGGATCCTGGGCTTCGTCGCCTTGCTGCCCTGGCTGCTGCGCGAAATCCCGATGGCGACGCTCGGTGCCGTGCTGGTCGTCACCGGCTGGAAACTGGTCAATGTGAAGCACGTCCGCGAACTGTTCCACCACCATGGGGTGCTGCCCGCGGTGATCTGGGCAGCGACCCTGGTGATCGTCGTCGCCGAGGATCTGTTGACCGGCGTGCTGGTCGGCATCGCGCTCTCGCTGATCGAAGTGATCCCGCACCTCAAGCGCCTCAAGCTCGGCGTCGATCACCAGGAAGCTGGCGAGCACGCCGCGCTCAACCTGTCGGGCACCGCGACCTTCGTCCAGTTGCCGCGCCTGAGCGACGCGCTCGACAAGGCGCCCGCCGACAAGCCGCTGACGATCGACGTTCGCGATCTGGAGGCGGTCGATCACAGCTGCGCCGAACTGTTCCGTGAGTGGCTGGCGCGGCGGCGCGCGAGCGGGGCCAGTATCACCCTGCTCGGCGCCGACGGGCGGCTCGCTCGCCTCGCCGCCTAGTGCGGTGAAGGATTGCCCCAGCAATCATTCGTTACGATCGGGATACACGGCGACGACCTCCCGCCATTATCCCGGTCGTACCGGAACCGCCCGCCCCGGCTTCCCTTTGCATCGCAAGGGCGGGCGGTTCCGGCCCCCGAGACTGTTTGCCGACAGTCGATCCGAATACCCTAGATCCAGAGCCGAACCTTCCACCGGCTTCCTTAGAGCGGGACATGGCGTTATCCGACGCCATGTCCCCTTTTTCTTCCACCAGCGATCTGATTGCCCGGGCTCGCACGGCGTTTCAGTCCGGGCACCATGCCGAGGCGGAGAAGCTGGCGGCCGAAGCGCGGGCACAGGATTGGGCGTCGCTGGATGCGATCGAGATCCTCGCTCTGACCCATCGCGCACGCGGCGATACGGCTGGCGCGGAACGCCTGTTGCGCGAAGCGATCGCGATCGATTCCCGTCTGCGCTGGCCGCATGACGACCTTGCCATGATGCTGTTCGATGGCGGGCGCGTCATCGAGGCGGAGACGGCCTGCCGCGCCGCCATCGCCGCGGATTCCGGCAATCCGCACCCCGAAATGATGCTCGGCAATATCCTCTCCGAACGCGAGGAACTGGTCGCCGGCGCCGCCCATCTGCGTCGGGCGATCGCGCTGGCCGGCGAGCATCCGCAATTGCTCGCCAATCTCGGCCGCAATCTGCAGCGGCAGGGTGCTCTTGCGGACGCCGAACCTCTGCTGCGCCGAGCCGTTGCCGCGATGCCTGATGCGTTGCCGCCGCTCGCCTGGCTGGCCGAGTTGCTCGAACAGGCGCGGCGGTTCGACGAGGCATCGGCAATGCTCGATCGCGCCGAGCGGCTGGCGCGGGCACGAGGCAGCGACGTCACCTTGCAGCGCGCGGCGTTGCTGTCGCGCACCGCACGCTGGCGCGACGGGCTGGCACTGCTCGACGCCGAGCCCAGCCTGTCCGGTGCCGCCCTGCTCCAGCGTGGGCGTCTGCGCGACCGCGCCGGCCGCCATGCCGAGGCCTGGCGCGACTTCGCCAACGGCAAGGCGGCGCTGTCCGCCGCGTCCGGCCGCAATTACGCGCGCGCCGAGGTGGAGCGCCTGGCCGGCGACCTGACCGAATTCTTCACGGCCGAGCGGTTCGCGGCGCTGCCCCCTGCGCCGACCCGCGAAGACGTACCGCAACCGATCTTCATCCTCGGCTTTCCGCGCTCGGGCACGACGCTGACCGAACAAGTGCTGGCAAGCCATTCGCACATCCGCGCCGGCGGCGAATTGCCGTTTGTCGCCGAGCTTGCCGAGATCGCTGCCAGGCATACGGGCGGCGCCTTCCCCGCGGAGGTCGATAGGCTCGATGCCGACGCCCGTTCGACCCTCGCTACCCAGCTCCGTGACCATTATCTCGCCCGGGCCGAAGCGTTCGGGCTACTCGCGCCCGGAACCTCGTTCTTCACCGACAAGATGCCGCTCAACGAACTGTATCTGCCGCTGCTGCGGCTCGCTTTCCCGGCCGCGCCCTTGATCGCCGTCAAGCGTCATCCGCTCGACGTGATGGTGTCGGCAATGAACCACGATTTAACCCATGGCTTCAATTGCGGCTATCGCCTCGAGGATGCCGCGCGCCATTATGCACTGATCGACACGCTGATGGCCGAGTGGCGGAAACTGCCGGGGTTCGTGCCGCACCAGCTCCGCTACGAGGATTTCGTCGCGGCGCAGCGGGACGAGACCGAAGCGCTGATGGCGTATATCGGTCTGGCGATGGAGCCAGCGCAGCTCGCCTTCCACGAAAGCCGGCGCTTCGCCCCGACCCCGAGCTATGCCCAGGTCCAGGAACCGATCAACGATCGCTCGATCGGGCGCTGGCGGCATTACGCGCGCGAGCTCGAGCCGGCACGCGCGATCCTAGCCGAGACGATCGCCAGTGGCGGCTACGCTGCCTGAAGTCCGGCCGCGACCGACGCGGCATCGGCTCCCAAGATCAGGTGCAGCGCATTGGCCGAGGGCCGGGCGATCATCCGCACGCCCAATTGCCGCAGCGCCGCCTCATCGGCGCGCGCAGGATCGGAGAGGTCGACCCACAGTCGGCTCGATGCCGCGCCCGATCCGGCGATGTTGCCGCGTCCGCCCAATGCGGCCAGCCATGGTGCCGGATCGGCCGCCGTCACCGCCGGCCGGCTCTCGGCAACCGGCACGGCCGCTGATAACGGCCCCGCGGCCGCGCGCATTTCCATCGCCACCGAATCCGCAATCGGGCCGAGCACCACTTGCAGTCCCTGCGCGCTCGGCCGGATAAAGCCCCTGGCGCCGAGCTTCTTGAGCCGCGCCTCGCTGACCTTGTCCTGGTCGTTGACCACGAGCCTGAGCCGTGTCGTGCAGGCGTCGATGCTGGCGAGATTGCCCGCCCCGCCCAATGCCTCGACGAACGCCAGCCCGCGTTCGGCCGGTAGCGGCGCCGCGCCTTCCTCCTCCGCCTCCTCGGGCTCGCGACCGGGCGTCTTCAGGTCGAACTTCACGATCGCCCAGCGGAAGGTGCCGTAATAGATCGCGAAATAAGCGAGCCCGACCGGCAGCAGCAGCAACGGCCGCGTCGATTTGGAGAAATTGAGCACGTAATCGAAGAATCCGGCCGAAAAGCCGAAGCCCAGATGCACGCCCAATATGTGCATCAGCGCCATCGCCACGCCGGTCAGGATCGTGTGCATGAAATAGAGCAACGGGGCGAGGAACATGAAGGTGAACTCGATCGGCTCGGTCACCCCGGTCAGGAAGGCGGTCAGCGCCATCGAGGTCAGCATGCCGCCCACCGCCTGGCGCCGCTCCGGCAAGGCGGAGCGATACATCGCCAGGCACGCCGCGGGCAGGCCGAACATCATCACCGGGAAGAATCCCGACATGAACCCGCCCGCGCTCGGATCGCCGGCGAAGAAGCGGTTGAGGTCGCCGGTCTTGCCGTGGAAATCGCCGATGATGAACCAGGCGACGTTGTTGAGCACATGGTGCAGGCCGGTCACGATCAGCAGCCGGTTGAGCACGCCATAGACGAACAGCCCGATCGTCCCCGACTGGACGACGCCATAGCTCAGCCCGTCCACGCCCGCGTCGATCGGTGCGAAGCCGAAGCCGACCAATGCCGCCAACGCGAGCCCGGCGAACCCCGCCAGGATCGGCACGAAGCGCCGGCCGCCGAAGAACGACAGATAATCCGGCAGTCTGATGGTCGAGTAGCGATTATAGAACGCTCCCGCGATCAGCCCCGAGGCGATACCGATCGGCACCGCCAGCTTGGCGATCGCCTTGTCGCGCCACGCCGCGTCGGCGAGCGCGGCGATATCCTTGCCCATATTGGCAGTGACGTCGGGCGGCACGTGCAGCAACGTCATCGCCCCGCGCGTGGCGACCAGGAAGCAGACCAGGCCGGCCAGCCCCGCTGCGCCATTATTGTCCTTGGCGATGCCGACGCCGATGCCGAGCGCGAACAGCAGGCCGAGATTGTCGAAGATCGCTCCGCCTGCCGCGGCGACGAACGGGATATCGAGCAGATCGGGCTGGCCCAGTCGGAGCAACAACCCCGCGATCGGCAGGACCGCGATCGGCAGCATCAGCGCGCGGCCGAGCGGCTGGAGCGATTGCAGCGAGAGCTTCATTGGCCTTGCTCCGACAAAGAAGAGACGAGCGCGCGCACCGCGGCGGCATCTGGCGCGCTCAGCGCCTGCGCAGCGATCGAGCGGCATTTGGCGAGATCGAGCGTGCGGACCAGCGCCTTGGTCTCGGCGACCGCCGCCCCAGGTACCGACAATTCGGTCACGCCCAGTCCGATCAACAGCGGCACCGCTTCCGGGTCGGCGGCGAGCCCGCCGCACACCCCGGTCCAGCGCCCATGCGCCGCGCCACCGCGCACCGTCTCGTCGATCAGCCGCAGCACGGCGGGATGCAGCCCGTCGAGCCCGGCGGCGACCGCCGGATTGGTGCGGTCGCGCGCCAGCGCATATTGCGAGAGGTCGTTGCTGCCGATCGAGAAGAAGTCGGCGTCGGCAGCGAGGGCCGCCGCGGTCAGCGCCGCCGCCGGTGTTTCGACCATGATGCCGAGCTCGGGTGCCGCCACGCCGAGATCGGCGGCATGCTGCGCCAGCGCCTCGCGCGCCGCGACCAGTTCGGCACGATCGGCGACCATCGGCAGCATCAGCCGGAGCGGGGCCTGCGCCTTGACGCGCAGCAAGGCACGCAATTGCGCGTCGAGCAGATCGCGCCGTGCCAATTGGAGGCGGATACCGCGCAGGCCCAGCGCCGGATTCTCCTCGACCGCGATGGGCAGATACGGCGCCGGCTTGTCCGCCCCGATATCGAGCGTGCGCACGATCAGCGGCCGATTGCCCAGCGCGTCGGCAATCGCCTGATAGGCCGTCAGTTGCTCTTCTTCGTCCGGCGGCGTCGCGCGTTCGAGGAACAGGAATTCGGTCCGCAGCAGGCCGCAGCCCTCGGCGCCCTCTGTCACGGCGACGCGCGCATCAACGGCCGAGCCGAGATTGACGAACACCTCGATCCGCGCGCCATCTGTAGTGATCGCCGGCTGATCGGCATGCGCCAGCGCCGCTTGTCGCCGTGTCCGCCGGGTTTCGATCCGCGCGCGCACCGCCGCCACGTCCGCCGCATCGGGCGCGATACGAAGTGCGCCGCTCTCGATCACCAATTCGGTGCCGGCTTCGACCCGCGCCAGCGCATCGCCGAGCGAGACCAGCATCGGCACGCCCATTCCGGCGGCGATGATCGCGACATGTGAGGTCGTCCCACCGCGCGACGTCGCGATCCCGGCGAGCCCTGCGCCGCCGAGCGCCATCAATTGCGAGGGATAGAGTTCGTCGGCGATCAGGATCGCGCCCGGCGGCGGCGGCGCCTGATCGGGCGCGTCATGGAGCGCGAGCACGACGCGGCGGCCGAGATCGTTGAAATCGTCTATCCGCTCGGCGAAACGCGCGTCGCCGGTACCGCGCAACTGCTCGACATAGGTGCCGATCGCTTGCCGCCAGGCGAACCCGGCGCTCTTGCCCGCGGCGATCGCCGCTTCGGCAGCGCTCGCCAGTTCGGGGTCGTCGAGCAGCACCAGATGCGCGGCGGCGATCCCCGCGCCATCGCCGTCGCCCTCCGCATCGGCCGCCAGCGCGGCGCGGACGCGATCCTTCGCTCCGGCCAGCGCGGCACGTTCGGCATCAATTCCCGCGCCGGTCTCGGGAATATCGGCCGCCGGATCGGCAAGACGGAAAGCTGGTCCGATCGCGGCGCCGGGAACAGCGACGACCCCTTTCAACTGCGACGGCATCTCGACCGCCACGGCCGCCGGGGCCGTCTCGGCAATCTTCCCGGTCGGTTTGAACTCGCCCATCCCGCCCGCCAGCAGGTCGGCGATCGCGGCGACGCCGTCGCCGTCGTTGCCGCGCACCGTGATCGCCGCGCCATGCGGCAGCGCCAGCGCGAGCATCGCCACCGCGCTCCGTGCCGAAGCAGTCCGGCCCGACGGCGCGACGATTTCGATCGTCCCGGGATAGTTGGCCGCGAGTTTCGCGATCCGCGCCGCCGGCCGCGCGTGCAGCCCAAATGCGAGCGGCAAGTCCAGTGTTCGACTGACGGTTGTCGTGGCCGCCTCGGCCGCCGCGACCGCCCCGCCGAGCGACCGGAAACGCATTACCGCCTCGCCCGCCGCGACTGGGCGATCGCTGACCGGATTCTCGACCGCGAACATCTCGCCATTGGTGACAATGACCGGCGTGATCAGGCTCTTCGCCGTCCGCGCCAGCCGGTCGAGGTCGAACTCGACCAGCAATTCACCCGCCGCCACGCGCTGGCCGTCGGCCACCTTGGGCGCAAAGCCCTCGCCGCCCAGCCCGACCGTCTCCAGCCCGATATGCATCAGCAGCACCGGCCCGGCATCGAGTTGCAGCGTCACCGCATGCCCGGCCGGATGCATCGACAGCACCACGCCCGCGCCCGGCGCGACCAGCCGTCCCTCGACCGGATCGATCGCAACGCCGTCGCCCAGCATCTTCTCGGCGAACACCGGATCGGGCACCTCGGCCAGTGGCGTCGCCCAGCCCGCCAGCGGGCTCGCGATGGTCAGGCTCATTGCGCCGGAACCAGGGTCAGCCGGTCGAGCATCCACAGCGGGTCGGGACCGGTCTGGGTGAAGGTCATGCACAGATCGTGGCGTCCTTGTTGCGGCGGCAGCGATCCGGTGATCGTGCTGACGCCGGAATTGCGCGTCGCGGCGCCGAGCGGGATACTCGCCACCACCGGGCCGTCGCAGCGGTCGAGCCTGACCTCGAGCTCGCCGGTCGGCGTGCGCGGTTTGTCGAACTTCACTTTGGCGAGATCGGCGCCGATCGAGAAATTGAACGGCACTTGCCCGACGTCCGCGGACAAAGATGCTATGCCGTCGAGCGGCGCGCGCTTCCAGATCCAGCAGGGATGGAAGATGTCGCCCCAATGCACCCGGCGCACTCCGTCGGTCGGACCGTCATCCTCGAGCCGCAGCGATACCGCCGAGGTACACAAGTCCATCTCGCTTGCGGTGCGCGTGCGGAGCAGCGCGGCGGTCAGCGTCCAGTCGCGCCCGACGCCCAGCGGCTCCGTCCCGGCAAAGGCGCGCGCGCGCAGCCTTGTCCCCTCCGGCAAGGTTAGCGCCTCGTCATAGGTCCGCGACGCCGCGCTAGGCGCGCTGCCGTCGGTCGTATAACGCAGCGTGCCGACATCGGCCTGCTGGCGCAGCTTGACCATCACCTTTCCGCCCTCGCCGTCGATACTCGCCAACGGTTCGAGCGGAGTCATGTTGTACCCCAGCCCGAGGCGCCGATAGCGCGCGAACTCCGCCGGCAATCGCGCCGCGAATCCTGTCCAGTCGCGCTTCGCCGCCGGCGTCCAGGCGAGCTCGGCGAGCGCCGCCGCCCGCGGCCACAACATGCGGTCGGCATAACCCGTGGTGCGGACATGCTCGGTCCACAGATTGACCTGCACTCCGAGCAGATGCCGCCGTTCGTCCGCGCTCAATGCAGCGGGCAGCGGGTCGAACGTATAAATATGCTTCCAGTCCATCACCCCGCCGCGCCCTGGCGGCTCGTCGCCGGAATCGCTCTGGATATGGTCGAGGTAGAAATCGGGCGACGGCGACAGGATCGTGTCATGCCCCGCTTTGGCAGCGGTGACCGCGCCGGATACGCCATGCCATGACATCACCGTCGCCGAGGGGGGTACGTTCCCCTCCAATATCTCGTCCCAGCCGACCAGCCGGCGGCCGCGCGTCTGGAGATGCTTTCCGATCCGCGCCATGAACCAGCCCTGGAGTTGCTCCTCGTCCTTCAGCCCCAGCGCCTTCATCCGCGCCTGGACACGCGGATCGGCTTTCCACTGCTCCTTGACCGCCTCGTCGCCGCCGACATGGATGTAGCGCGACGGGAACAAGTCGAGCACTTCGTCGAGGACATTGGTCAGGAAGGTGAAGGTCGCGTCATCGGTGTTGTACAGATTGTACATCACGCCCCAGTCGGAACTCGGCACCGTGGGCGGGGTCGCGGTCGAGCCGAGCGCGGGATAGGCCGCGATCGCCGCGGTGGCATGGCCCGGCATGTCGATCTCGGGCACGATCGTGACATGGCGTGCGGCCGCATAAGCGACGATCTCTCGGATCTCCGCCTTGGTGTAGAAGCCGCCATAGCGCACCGGCCGACCGGTCTTCGGATCCACACCTGCCGCGCCCGCCGGCTGGCGCCAGGCGCCGACCGCGGTCAGGCGCGGATAGCGGTCGATCTGGATCCGCCATCCCTGGTCGTCGGTCAGGTGCCATTGCAGGACGTTGAGCTTCTCCATCGCCAGGCGATCGATCAGCTGCTTCACATATGCCGGCGGCTGGAAGTGCCGCGCCGAGTCCAGCATCACCCCGCGCCAGGCGAAAGCCGGCGCATCGTCGATCGTCACCGCGCCGATCCGGCCGTCGGTGGATGCCGCGATCAATTGCCACAAGGTGGTCGCGCCATAATAGAGCCCGGCGTCGGTCGACGCCGATATCGTGACACTCGCCGGCGTCACGCGGAGGCGATAGGCCTCTTCCCCTTTGACCGAGGCGTCGCGCCGGAACCGGATCGCGCCGCCTTTGGCCAGCGCGAGCTTCGGCCCTCCGGTCCGTGCGACAAGATCGGCCAGCCGCCGCGCCGCGGCCATGCCGCCGGCGTCTTCGGCGGTCATCGTCGCGCGGGCAAAAGAAAAGCTGCCGGCCTGCGACGTCACCGTCGCGGGCATCGGCAGCAGGGGGAGGTCGGGTGATGCCCGTGCCGCCGCCGGCATGCTCAAGATCATGACGGCGGCGAACAGGGTGGTGCGCATCGGGTAATCCTATTCGGTCTTGCCGATGCGCGACAGGTCAGAAGTGGACTTTGCCACCGACCCAGAAGGTGCGGCCATTGTTGTAATAAGCGCGCGGGATCGATGGATCGCCGACGAAGTAATAGAGCTTGTGGTTGAGCAGATTCTGCGCGTCGGCGGTCAGCGCGAAATATTTGGTCACGTTGAGCGTCAACGATCCGTCGAGCGTGCCGAAATCGGCCTGCCACATCGGCGTCGAGCGATCGATGCCCGAGCGGAATTTCGAGCGGAAGGTATAAGCGAAGCGCGTCGAGATCAGCGAATTCTCGTAATAGGCCGTCACGTTGAACGTGTGCTTCGAATTGCCGTCGATGACGCCGCCATCGGCCGCCTTGGCATCGGCATAAGTGTAGTTCGCCAACAGCCCGAACCCGCCATAGATCGGCTGTTGCCAGTTGACCTCGACGCCCTTGTTGGTGCCGCCTCTTCCGTTGACCGGGCCGGTGATCAGGAAGTTCGCCCCCGCGGGGTGCTGCTGCGTGATCAGGAAGCGCGTGGTGGTGGTCGAGGTGATGTACGAGTCGATGTCGAGATAGAACAGGTTGACCGAGAACAAAGCCTCTTTGGCGTAATAATATTCCGCCGCCAGGTTGAACTGCCATGCCCGCGTCGGGTCGAGATACGGGTTGCCGCCGGCATTGCCGGTCAGCGCGAGGTCGCTGACAGTGAACGCTCCGGCCAATTGCGCATAGCCAGGGCGCGTCATCGTCTTCGCGACGCTCGCACGCAGCAGCAGGTTGGGCATCGCATTGAACGTCAGGTTGGCGCTCGGCAAGATGTCCCAATAGCTACGCTTCACCTCGACCGTCCCGCAGGTGCCGCAGAAGATGCTCGTCGCGTTGGCGACCAGCGCGTTGGGCGAATATTGCAAAGTGTTGAGATCGGTATGGACCGCGCGGACACCGATATTGCCGCGCCAGCTGCCGTCCTGGCTGCCGAGCTTTGCCATGGCATAGACCGCCTCGGTCTTTTCCTTCACCGAGAAGCTCGCCTGCGGATAGAAGGCGAATTGACGCCCGCCATTGGTCGCGAGCTCGGCCAGCACCTTGTCCTTGTCCGCGATCGAGTAAGACGGGAAATCGACCAGTCCGTCGAGGAAATTGTCGGGCGTGGTTCCACCGGCATAAACGGTGCCCAGTCCGACCCCCTTGGTGCCTGAATAGAGGCCGTTCCCGGCCCAGGCGTAAGCGGTGTAGTTCAGCTCGCGCGTATGGTCGGTATAGCGGCCGCCAATCTTGATCGACTTCAGGAAATCGCCGTCGAACTTGTATTCGGCATCGGCGCGGACATAGGTCTCCTTGTCGGGCGACACGATGCGGCCGCCCCATGACCAGCTGTAATAATTATTGAGATACGCGGCCGACTTCGGGTCGGTCGGCAGGCCCGGATAATTGACCGTCGCGCCCTTGCCGGCGAGCGCATAATTGACGCCGGTGTCCCAATAGGTTTCCCACGCATAGGTGTCCTTGGTCGCACCCTCGCCCTTGGTGTAGCCGACCTCTCCCGACAGTGTCAGGCGATCCGTCGGTTTCCAAGTGGTCTCGAGGTTGATTACCCAGGTCGACGAATAGGCGTCGCGAAAGATGTCGTCCTGGACGCGGCCCTGGATCGGGTTGCCGCTGGCGTCGAGCTGGCTCCACGACGCAGCGGTCAGATAGCCGTTGGTGACGGTGTACTGGCCGAGCGCGTTGGTCGGCGACCCCGGCGTCGAATTGCTGCCGATCACCCGGCTGATCCACGCCATCGAGTTGCGGTTGACGTTGTTGGCGTCCATCCGCGTGTAGATGCCGTTCAGCGTGACCTCGAACTGGTCGTTGGGCTTGTATTGCAAAGCCGCGGTCCCGCCCTTGCGGACGCGCTTCTGGCTGAAATAGGCCGCGCCGATCAGGTTCGGGGCGGTCACCGTCTGACCGGTGCCGGCGAAATTGTTATATGTGGTGTAGCCTAGGAATTCCTGGCCATCGCGGCGGAACTCGCGTTCCTGGTAGAAGCCGGCGAGCAGGATGCCGACCGTTCCCGCCTGGTTCTTCCAGCTGTACAGCGCCGAGACCTGCGGCTTCACCTTGTCGGCGAGGTCGTTGTAATTGGCCTGCGCAGTCAGGCTGAACGAATTGGCCGGGAGATCGAGGGGCTTGCGGCTCGACAGGTTGATCGTGCCGCCGATACCGCCTTCGACCAGATCGGCCTCGGACGATTTGAACACTTCCAGCTTGCCGACGATTTCCGACGGCAACAGGCTGAAGTCAAAGCTGCGGCCGCCGCTGGTCTGGTCGAGCACGAACCAGTCGCCGGTCGCGACCGAATGGCCGTCGAGCAAGGTCAGGTTGAGCGTCGGGTCGGTGCCGCGGATCGACACCGACTGGTTCTCGCCGAACCCGCCGGCATTGGCCGAGCCGGTGACGACGTTGACGCCGGTCAGGCGGCCGAGCGAATCGGCGACGTTCTTGTCGGGGAACTTGCCGATGTCCTGCGCGGTGACGACTTCCGACAGAATGTCGTTATTGCGCTTGGTGTCGAGCGACGCCTGTATCGAGGCGCGGATACCGCTGACGACGATGTCGTTGCTCTGGTCCTGCGGATCGGTGCTGGTTGTTTGACCGCTACCGCCGTCGGCGGGCGCCGCCGCAACCGCCGGAGCGGTCTGCGCAAAAGCGGGCGCCGCCATAGTCAGCGCGAGCACGCTTGCGGTACAGGCGAACATTGCCCGATGCTTCTTGGCTTGGAACGTGACCATGATCTTCCCCTTCAAACCCCTGGATTGGACTGTACCAAAGTACGACCAACTGCCGCTTTCTGCCTGTCCGGTCTCGTTTTCGGCCCGGATCAGGTCTGTTGCGAATGTCATAAAGGCTCATTGGTCATTAAATTGCAATACCAAAATCAATACCAGTGCAAATATTCTACACTTTGGTATTGAAATGGCATTATCTGATGGCTTAAAGACCATCGCGTAAGGGGCTCTCCGCAATGTTCGTCGATCGCGTAGGAAAACTGCCGCAAGGGGATACCGCGCCGCTATATCAGCAGCTGCAGCGCGTGCTGCGCGCCGCGATCGAGCGTCAGGTGCTGGCGCCCGACGAGGCACTGCCGCCCGAGCGCGACCTTGCCTTGGCCTATAACGTCTCGCGCGTTACCGTGCGCAAGGCGCTCGACGGACTGGTCGATGCGCGGATGCTGACGCGACGCCAGGGTGCGGGCACGTTCGTCGCCGCGCGCGTCGAAAAGAATTTCGCGACGATCTCGTCCTTCACCGAGGACATGCAATCGCGCGGCCGCGTGCCGCACAGCGAGTGGCTCGCACGCACCGAAGGCACTGTCGCGCCGGAGGAAGCTATGGCGCTGGGCCTCAGTCCGGGCAGCCAGGTTTATCGCTTCACCCGCATCCGCTATGCCGACGGCGTGTCGATGGCGCTCGAATATGCGACCGTTCCCGCGAGCTCGTTGTCCGGGCTCGAGGCGGTGACCGAATCGCTCTATGACGCATTGGGCGCCGACCGTCCGGTGCGCGTGCTGCAGCGCTTCCGGGCGGTATTGTTCACCGACGAACAGGCCGAGTTGCTGGCGATCCCGCGCAATTCGCCGGGGCTCGAGATCGAACGCCGCGGCTATACCCAGGATGGTCGTACCGTCGAATTCACCAAATCATGGTATCGGGGCGATGCTTACGACTTCGTCGCCGAACTCAACGTCCCGCCAGCCTGAGATCTTTGTGCCCATTCTTCCCGAGACTACGCTGATGTTCGCCGAAGCCGCCGAAGCCGCGGAGGCGGTCGCACGCCAGGCGACCCGCCAGCGCGACGCGCGCATCGCCTTGGCCGCGGCGCTGCGTCAGGACCCGCCGCGCGCCGTCGTCACCCTGGCACGCGGCAGTTCGGACAATGCCGCGACTGTCGCGCGCTATCTGGTCGAAACGCACCTTCGCCTGCTGACCAGTTCGGCCGCGCCTTCGGTTTCGTCGGTCTACGATTCGGCGCCCGATTATGCCGGCACCCTGATGCTGGCGATCTCGCAATCGGGCCGCAGTCCGGACCTGATCGCCGCCGCCGAGATGGCCAAGGCGGGCGGCGCGCGCCTCGTCGCTTTGGTCAATGACGAAAGCTCGCCGCTGGCGGCACTGGCGGACACCTTCCTGCCGCTCGCCGCCGGCCCGGAAAGGAGCGTCGCGGCGACCAAGTCGTTCATCACCAGCGTCGCCGCGCTGGTCCATCTGATCGCCGATTGGGCGGAGGATGGCGAGTTGCTCGCCGCGCTCGACGGGCTGCCGGGATTGCTGGAACAGGCCTGGGCGCTCGATTGGTCATCCGCGCTCGAACCGCTACGCAATGCCGCCAATCTCTATGTCGTCGCGCGCGGCCCGGCCTTCGGCATCGCCCAGGAAATGGCACTCAAGATCAAGGAAACCTGCGGCTTCCATGCCGAGGCGTTCAGCGCCGCCGAAGTCCGCCACGGGCCAATGGCGATCGTCGAAAAGGGCTTTCCGGTGCTGCTGCTCGGCCAGGACGACGAATCGCGCGACAGCGTCGCCGACCTTGCGCCCGAATTCGCCGAGCGCGGTGCGCTGGTGCTGAGCGCCGGGTTGCGGGATGCCCCTGGTATACGCTTGCCGAGCCTCGACGCGCATCCGGTGCTCCAGCCGTTATTGCTCGTGCAGAGCTTCTACCGCCTCGCCAATGCGCTCGCCGTCGCGCGCGGCCGCGACCCCGACCGTCCGCCGCATCTCGCCAAGGTAACTGAAACGGTATGACCCGCACCGCGCTCATCAATGCCCGCGTGCTGCTGCCCGCCGGCCTACGCGATGATGTCTGCGTCGTGATCGGCGATGGCGAGATTTGCGCGATCTCCTCCGCCCCGCCGCAGGACGCGCGGATCGTCGATCTCGGCGGACATTTGCTGCTCCCCGGCTTCATCGACACCCAGGTCAATGGCGGCGGCGGGCGGCTGTTCAACGACGATCCGAGTGTCGAGACGATCCGCGTCATCGCGGAGACGCATCGCCGCTATGGCACGACCGGCCTGTTGCCGACCTTGATCAGCGACGATCTCTCGGTGGTCGAAGCCGGCATCCGTGCGGTCGATGCCGCGATCGAGGCGGGACTGCCCGGCGTGCTCGGCATCCATATCGAGGGGCCGTTCCTGTCGAGCGCGCGTCACGGCATTCACTCGGTCGACAAGCTGCAGCCGCTCAAGGACGATTATCTCGACCTGCTGACCTCGGCCAAGCGCGGCAAGACGATGGTCACGCTGGCACCGGAATGCGCGACGCCCGCGCAGGTCGCGCACCTGGTTGCCAAGGGCGTCGTCGTCAGCGCGGGGCATTCGGACGCACGCTACGAAACCGTCCGCGCCGCGATCGACGCAGGGCTCACCGGTTTCACGCATTTGTTCAACGCCATGTCGCAGCTCGCCAACCGCGCGCCGGGCATGGTCGGCGCCGCTTTGGAGGATGATTCCACTTATGCCGGGATCATCGCCGACGGCCATCACCTCCACGACGCCACGTTGCGCGTCGCGGTCCGTGCCAAGGGTCAGCATCGCCTGATGCTGGTGACCGACGCGATGCCCAGCGTCGGCAGCGACGAGCCCCGGTTCGTGCTCCAGGGCCGCGAGATCTGGCGTGACGGCGACACCTTGCACGGCGCCGACGGCGTGCTGGCGGGATCGACGCTTACGATGTCCGGCGCGGTCAAGGGCATGGTCGAGCGCGGCCGCGTGCCGCTGGCGGCAGCGGTAACGATGGCCTCGGCGACGCCGGCGGCGTTCCTGGGACTGAGCGGGCAGACCGGCACGATCGCGGCCGGCATGCGCGCGGACCTGGTGCTGCTCGACGACGATTATGCCGTGCGTGAGACCTGGATCGGCGGTGAGACGAGCGGAGCCGTACAGTCCGCGGCAGTCGGCGCGAAATAGTCGCAGCGCAGTTGTCACGCCTCCCCGGCGAAGGCCGGGGCCTAGTTTCGTGACGTATCGGCGGCGTCCCGCCGTCTTGAGTGCATCGCGACTGGGCTCCGGCCTTCGCCGGGGAAGCGTGATTTCGTCCGCATCGGGACTCAGCGCGACATCATCTGCCCCAACTGACGCCGCACGCGTGCCTTGCTATCCTCGCTCAACCTCCCGCGAATGCCGCGCCGCTCCTCGGGCACATGATCGGGCGGCGGACCGAACACGAATTCGTCGAACATCGCCCGCCACGCCGCGCGCTGGTTTTCGGGCAGGCCGGAAAAAGCCAGGATCGCGTGGACCATCGTGTCGAGCGGCGCGAGCCCCGGTTGCGGCGCGGGCGCTTCGTCCCACCAATAATTGACCAGGATGCTCAGCGGGTCGAGCGAGCGGACATGGTGCCACCACATATGCGGGACGAAGACGGCATCGCCTGGCTCGAGTTCGGCGATCTGGGCGTGCGCCATCGCCTCGCGCGCCAGCGGGAAGCGGTCGAAATCGGGTTCGTCGGGATCGAACAGACCGATCGGCGTGCCCGCGGGGGTAAATTCGATCGGGCCGATGTAGAGATTGGCAACCTGATCGGGCGGAAACAGCGTGAAGCGCCGTCGGCCCGCCATCACCACCGCGATATTGCTGTTCATGTCGTGATGCGTCGCGACCCGCACGCGATTGCCGATCCAGATGCGCGGCGCCACGCCCTCCGGCGCCAGCGGCATTGGGTTCTCGGCCTCGAAGCCGGGTAGCGCCTCGGGCACCATCACTGCCTGCGCCGCGATCGCCGGCGGCGCAGAGTCGCGCGCGGCGGTGTCGAGTTGCGCAAACAGCCAGGCAAGCGTGCCCGAGTCGCGGGTGAAGGTCAGCGCCGACATGTCGGGCGTGTACGCCAGACGTCCTTCCGCATCGGGTGGCGCTATGGCGACTCCGATCGGCCCCCCGGTATCGAATCTCGCAAGATAGGCACCGGGATCGGGCGCGCGGATGGCTGGCCAGTCGGCGGCTATACCCCGGAAAACCGCCGGTTTCGTGCGCTGAGCCAACGGGATAGCTGCGACCGGCGCCAATTCTTCGACCCTGTTCGTCATCGCGCGACTATGCCGGGAACAGTCGCGCGCTGACAACCGTGCGGCGGGGCCCAGCCTGGGTAGGCACCGCGACTGGACAAAGTCGCACTGCGTAATTATCTACCGAGCGATATGGAAACTGCCGTCCTCCGTGGCCGCCCCCGCGAATTCGACGTCGACCAAGCGTTGACGGCGGCCCTGCGCGTGTTCTGGAGCAAGGGATATGAGGGCGCGTCGATGACCGACCTCACCGATGCGATGGGCATCACTCGCCCCAGCCTCTACGCCGCGTTCGGCAACAAGGAATCCTTGTTCCGCAAGGCGCTCGACCTCTATGAGCGCGAAAAGCTTTTCTATATCGGTCAGGCGCTCGAGGCGCCGACTGCCCGCGGTGTCGCCCAGCGACTGCTTCAGGGCAGCCTGGAGAATCAGACCAGCAGCGACGATCCGCGCGGATGTCTCGGCGTGATCAGCTCGGTCGCTTGTGGCGCCGAAGCCGATTGCATCCGGCAGGAAGTGCTCGAACGCGGCAGGATCGCGCACCAGGCGCTGATCGAGCGGATGGAGCGCGCGGTCGCCGAAGGCGATTTCCACACGCCAGTGGATGCCGAGGGCATCACCAAATACCTCACCGCGATCCTTCAGGGCATGGCCGTTCAGGCCGGTGCGGGCGCCTCGCGCGAGGATTTGCAGCGGCTGGTCGATACCACCCTCGCGGTGTGGCCGAGCCGCTAATTCGTCGCGATTGACAAGCCCGGCTTTACGCCGCATTGCAAAAAATATCGCTCGGTACAGAATTTTCCCTTGAACCGTTCCGTCCTAGTTTCTATACTGCTCGGTATAGAAGATGGACGGCCCTCCCCAGGGCGTCCTTCGGATCGAAGGGAAGAGACCGCATGAACGGCCGATCGGACATCCGCCTCTAGCGTTTGCGTAAAGGAATGAGCTTTCGCCCCCGGCGCCCATGCGGCGCCGGAGAGCGCGACTCGTCACAATCATATCGGATCACCCCGGCGACGCCCCATCGCCGGGCATGGGCCGCCGCGCGCCCCCCGCGGCGGCCCCAACAATAAGGAGGACACGCCATGGCCTATCTCGAATTCGCCCCCGCAGGCGGCGGCGCGCTGCTCGATCGGTCCCCCGTGGCACCCCGCGGCTTCGCGCCCAAGACCGCCGGTTTCTCGGCACTCGAATGGCAGGTCGTCGACCTTGCCCAGCGCGACCGGCTGTCGTCGATCAACCGTCCCGGTCCGCTCGCCCGGGCCTTCCGCTGGGCGTTCGGCGGCGTCGTCAAGACGGCCTTGTCCGATCCCCGGCTCGAGGCGCTGCGCCGCATTGCCGTGCTGAGCTGGTATCGCGGCTTCTCCGTCGCGCCCGCCGAAGTCCGCGCCTTCCTCGCCGCCGGCTTCACGCTCGAACAGTACGAGGCCCTGCTTTTCCGGATCAACGCGATCCGCACCAACCTTCCCCGGAGCTTCCGCCGATGAACATGATCGCCCCGATCAACGACGATACCAACGCGCAGCCGCTCGACGGCACCGCGTCGGGCCGCAGCCCGATGTGGCAGCGCGCCGCCTGGGTCGCCGCGCCGATCGCCTTGCTCGCCGCCGGCTACGGCCTCGTCCATCGCTCGGCACCAGCGATGGCCGCGCCGCCGCCGCCGACCGTCACGGTCGCCACTCCGCTGGAGCGCGACGTCACCGAATGGGACGATTATGTCGGCCGGTTCGAGCCGAGCCGCTCGGTCGAGGTGCGCCCGCGCGTTTCGGGCGCGGTGACCGCGATCCACTTCACCGACGGCCAGATCGTGCGTGCCGGCCAGCCGCTCTTCACGATCGATCCGCGGCCTTATGCCGCCGCCTTGGCCGAGGCGCGCGCCGGCGTCGCGACGGCCAATAGCGACCTCGCCTTGGCGCGTGCCGATTATGATCGCGCATCGCGACTGGTCGATGTCGACGGCGTGTCGAAGAGCGAGCTCGATCGGCTGCGCGCGCGCGTCCAGGCGACCACCGCGGCGCTCGCCGCCGCTCAGGCACGGGTTCGTGCCCGCGCGCTCGATGTCGAGTTCACCGTCGTCCGTGCGCCGATCTCCGGCCGCATTTCGGACCGCAAGATCGACGCCGGCAATCTGGTCGCGGCGGGCGAAGGCGCCAATGCGACGCTGCTGACCACGATCAACGCGCTCGACCCGATCTATTTCAGCTTCGACGGATCGGAGGCCCTGTTCCTCAAGGCCAAGCGCGCCGGTGCCGGCACCGCCTCGCCGATCGAGGTCAAGTTGCAGGACGAGAGCGATTATCGCTGGAAGGGCAGGCTCGACTTCACCGATAACGGGCTCGACATGAAGTCGGGGACGATCCGCGGCCGCGCCGTGCTCGACAATCCGAACCTGTTCCTGACCCCCGGCATGTTCGGCAACATGCGGCTGGCGACCGGCGGCCGTACCCGCGCGCTGATGGTGCCCGACACCGCAATCGTCACCGATCAGGCGCGCAAGACCGTATTGGTCGTCGCCAAGGACGGCAGCGTCGCCGCCAAGCCGGTCCAGCTCGGTCCGGTCGTCGACGGGCTCCGCGTGATCCGCGGCGGGCTTGCGACCAATGACCGCGTCGTGATCGTCGGCACGCAAATGGCGCAGCCGGGGACCAAGGTGCAGACGCTCGTCGGCAAGATCGCGCCAGTGGCACCTGCCGCCGCGCCGCCCGCTCCATCCGCGCCACCCGCAGGTCAAGCCACGCTCGCCCAGTAAGGCCAAGTCCTCCGCTCGCCCCGAGCTTGGCAAAGGGCAGCGAGCCTCAGTCGGCTCGGCGCGAGCGGAGAGCAATCCCGACCTTTTCGCCTCTTTCTTCGAGGAACAGGAATCATGCGCCTGTCGCGCTTCTTCATCACGCGCCCGATCTTCGCCGCGGTCATCGCGGTGATCATCACCATCGTCGGCGCGATCGCCTGGATCAGCCTGCCGGTGTCGCAATATCCCGACATCGTGCCGCCCACCGTCACGGTCAGCGCCTCCTATCCCGGCGCGTCGGCCGAAACGGTCGCCGAGACCGTCGCCGCGCCGATCGAGCAGGAGATCAACGGCGTCGACAACATGCTGTACCAGTCGTCGCAATCGACCGGCGACGGCAACGTCACGATCACCGTCACCTTCAAGATCGGCACCAACCTGGATGCCGCGCAGGTGCTGGTGCAGAACCGAGTCGCGATCGCCGTGCCGCGCCTGCCGGAGGAAGTGCAGCGCCTTGGCGTCGTCACGCGCAAGACCTCGCCCGACTTCCTGATGGTGGTGAACCTGGTTTCGCCCGATAATTCGCTCGATCGCGGCTATCTCTCCAATTACGCCCTGACCCAGGTGCGCGACCGGTTGAGCCGGATCGACGGTGTGGGCGACGTCCGGCTGTTCGGCAGCCGCGATTACGCCATGCGCATTTGGATCGACCCCAATCGCGCCGCGGCGCTCAACCTGACCGCGGGCGAGATCGTCCAGGCGCTCCGCGCGCAGAACGTCCAGGTCGCCGCCGGCTCGCTCGGCCAGCCACCTTATGCCCAGGGCAATGCCTTCCAGTTCAATGTCGAGACGCAGGGCCGGCTGACCGACCCGGCGCAATTCGCCAATGTCGTGATCCGATCGGATCCCGACGGGCGGCAGGTCCGCGTGTCGGACGTCGCGCGCGTCGAGCTCGGTGCCGCCGATTACAATTCCAACACCTATCTGTCGGGCAAGCCGACCGTCGTGCTCGGCATCTTCCAGCGCCCCGGATCGAACGCGCTCGCCGCCGCCGAGAAGGTGAAGGCGGAAATGGACGCGATGTCGCAGAAATTTCCCAAGGGCCTCGCCTATAGCGTGATCTGGAACCCGACCGACTTCATCCAGCAATCGGTCACCGCGGTGATGCACACCCTGCTCGAGGCGATCGTGCTCGTCGTGCTGGTGATCGTGGTGTTCCTGCAGAAATGGCGGGCGGCGATCATCCCGGTGGTGGCGATCCCGGTGTCGCTGATCGGTACCTTCGCCGTCCTCGCGGCGCTCGGCTTCTCGCTCAACAACCTGTCGCTGTTCGGCCTGGTGCTGGCGATCGGCATCGTCGTCGACGACGCGATCGTCGTCGTCGAGAATGTCGAACGCAACCTCGAACATGGCCTAAGCCCGTTGGAGGCCGCGCGCACCTCGATGGACGAAGTGTCCGCCGCGCTGGTAGCGATCGCCCTCGTGCTCTGCGCGGTGTTCGTGCCGACCCTGTTCCTGACCGGCCTGTCGGGCGCCTTCTATCAGCAGTTCGCCGTCACCATCACGACAGCGACGATCATTTCGCTGATCCTGTCGCTCACTCTTTCGCCCGCACTCGCCGCCTTGCTGCTGCGCCCGCGTGCCCAGGAAGCGACGGGTGGTCGTGTGCACCAGTTCGTGCTGGCGGCCGGCGATCGCTTCAACCGCGGCTTCGAGCGGCTGAGCAATGGCTATGCCCGCCTGACGGCGCGGCTGGTCGCCAAGCCGAAGCGAATGATGACCATCTATGCCGGCCTGATCGCCGCCACCGCCGCCTTGTTCTGGGCGACGCCGACCGGCTTCATCCCGGCGCAGGATCAGGGGTACTTCCTGACGGTCATCTCGCTGCCGCCCGGCGCCTCGGTCGAGCGCACCGATGCGGTGATGCGCAAGGTCGCCGACCGCATCCTGCCCTTGAAGGGCGTCAAGGGCGCGGTGATGCTTGCCGGATTCGACGGACCGTCGCAGACGCTCGCGCCTAATTCGGCGGCCGCCTATATCCCGCTCAAGTCGTTCGAGGATCGCGAGAAGCTCGGCGTCACCCTCGCCAGCATCATGGGAGAGGCGCGCAAGGCGACCGCCGACATCAATGAGGCACGGCTGCTGATCGTCCCCCCGCCGTTGATCCAGGGGATCGGCTCGGCGGGCGGCTATCGCCTGATGGTCGAGGATCGTGGCGGGCACGGCTATGCCGATCTCGCCGCCAAATCCTACGGCCTGATCGGCAAGGCCAACCAGACGCCGGGGTTGAACCAAGTCTATACCTTCTTCGACACCAACACGCCGCGCGTCTTTGCCGATATCGATCGCGCCAAGGCCGATCTGATCGGCGTGCCGCCCGAGCGCGTGTTCGAAGCGCTCAACGTCTATCTCGGCTCCGCCTATGTGAACGACTTCAACCTGCTGGGACGGACCTACCACGTCACTGCGCAGGCCGATGCCCCGTTCCGCGCGACCGTGGCCGACATCGCCAACCTTAAGACGCGGTCGAATTCGGGCGAGATGGTGCCGATCGGCTCGGTCGCTAATTTCAGCGACCGCACCGGGCCGTATCGCGTCGTGCGCTACAACCTCTTCCCCGCGGTCGAGGTCGATGGCGACACCGCGCCCGGTTACTCGTCGGGCCAGTCGTTGAAGACGTTCGAGAAGCTCGCTGCCGACAATCTGCCGGCGGATTACGGGACCGAATGGACCGGCATCGCCTATCAGCAAAAGGCGGCAGGCAGCACGGCGGGCGTCGTCTTCGCGCTGGCGGTGGTGTTCGTCTTCCTGGTGCTGGCGGCGCAATATGAAAGCCTGGTGCTGCCGCTGTCGATCATCCTGATCGTGCCGATGTGCCTGCTCGCGGCGATGGTCGGGGTGAACCTGCGGGGGATGGACAATAACGTCCTGACCCAGATCGGCCTGGTGGTCCTGATCGCGCTGGCAGCGAAAAACGCGATCCTGATCGTCGAATTCGCCAAGCAGGGCGAGGAGCAGGAAGGCTTGAGCCCGGCGCGTGCCGCGATCCAGGCGGCGCAGACCCGCTTGCGGCCGATCCTGATGACCAGCTTCGCCTTCATCCTCGGCACCGTGCCGCTGCTGGTGGCGAGCGGCGCGGGGTCGGAGCTCCGTCAAGCGCTCGGCACCGCGGTGTTCTTCGGGATGATCGGCGTCACGGCCTTCGGCCTGCTGTTCACCCCCACTTTCTACGTCGTGTGCCGCGCGCTGGGCGATCGCATCGCCCGCGCCCGCGGCAAACGGCCCGCCGCCGGTCCGGACCTGTCCGGATCGCTGCAGCCGGCCGAATGAGGAACCAAGCCATGCATTCGCTTCGTCTGATCGTCCCAATGGTTTCCGCGCTGGCGCTCGCCGCCTGCGCGGTGGGGCCGAATTACACCCCGCCCGCCACGCCCTCGACCGCAGCCGGCCAATTCGTCTCGGCCAATTCTCCCGCGCTCAGCAATGATCCGGCGGCCTCGAACTGGTGGCGGCTCTATCGGGATCCGGTGCTCGACGGACTGATCGCCGATGCGCTCAAGTCGAACACCGACATTCGCGTCGCGGTGGCGAATCTCGAACGCGCCCGGGCGTCGTTGCGCGGGGCGCGCAGCGATCGGCTACCGTCGACCGGTCTCAACGCCGGGGCCACCTATGGCCGCTTGCCCGAAAGCCAGCGCGCGCCCGGCTCTCCGCGCGAGGACTGGTCGATCGATACCGGTCTCTCGGTGTCGTACGAGGTCGATCTGTTCGGCCGCGTCAAACGCGGGATCGAGGCGGCGCGCGGAGATGAAGCGGCCGCCGCGGCCGACGCCGACGCGGTCCGCGTCGCGGTGGTCGCGGACACCACGCGCGCTTATGCCGACGCCGCCTCGGGCGCCGCGCGGCTCAAGGTCGCCAACCAGATCGTCGACCTGCTCGACAAATCGCTGCTACTCACCCAGCGGCGGCACGAGGCCGGTCTCGCCACGCAACTCGACGTCTCGCGCATCGCGACGCTCCGCCAGCAGCGCGCGGCCGATATCCCGGCGCTCGAAGCCGATCGCCAGGCCGCCTTGTTCCGCCTCGCGACCTTGACCGGCCGGCCGCCCGCCGATCTGCCGGCCGCCGCCGGTGAGCGCGTCGTCGGGCTCGAGATCACCCAGCCGATTCCGGTCGGCGACGGCGCTGCCCTGCTCAAGCGCCGCCCCGACGTCCTCGCCGCCGACCGCCGGCTCGCCGCCGACACCGCGCGGATCGGTGTCGCCACCGCCGACCTCTATCCGCATATCAGTCTGGGCGGCTCGATCGGTTCGACCGGTCCCAATATCGGCGACGTGTTCGGCGGCGGGCCGCTGCGCTGGCTGGTCGGCCCGCTGATCAACTGGGCCCTTCCCAACCAGGAAGGCGCCCGCGCCAAGATAGCGGCGGCCAAGGCCGACACCCAGGCGTCGCTCGCGACCTTCGACGGCACGGTGCTGCGCGCGCTCGAAGAAACCGAGACCGCGCTCAACAGCTACGCCCGCGCGCTCGATCGCCGAACCGCGCTCAAGGCGGCGCGCGACGAAGCGCTCAAGGCGGCAACGATCACCCGCGCGCAACAGCGCGAAGGCGCGGTCGACTCGCTCGCCTGGCTCGACGCCGAGCGGACCTATGCCGAGACCGAGGCGGCACTGGCCGATCAGGACGCGCGGATCGCCGACGCCCAGATCGACGTGTTCCGCGCCCTGGCGGGCGGCTGGTCTTAGAACCCGGCCGCCCTCTCGGAGGCGGTTATCAGTCGATCCGTCCCGCCAGCGCAGCCTTCAACGCTTCGAATTCCGCCTGCAGGCAACCGCCGACGAAATCCAAGCCTTTGGGCGTCAGCCCGACCAATGTGCGGCGCGCGTCCTCCGGATCCGGCAACCGGGTGACATACCCCGCTTCCATCAGGAAGATGACGTGACGCAGCGCGGTCGAATGCGGTGCCGAGCTGGCAAGACAGGCATCGCCGGTCGGCACCGCTCGCCGCTCGAACGCGGAGATGAACAAGTCGAGCAGGATACTCCATTGCGCGCTGACCAGGCGGAGTTCCGACGCCACCTTCGTCCGTCGTCCCGCCATCTTGAGCAGGAACTTGGCGTAGGCGGCTAGACCGGAATCGACGCCGGCGGACCGCCCGATTTCTCCTGCATCCGACGCAGCCGGTGCGCGGAAAGGGTCCCGATCAGCAGACTCACCAGCAGGGGCAGTGCCCAATAGGGTTGCGTGCTGACGTAGAGTTCCTTGGGAAAGGCTGGATTCATGATTGCGGGAAAGTGCGCGAGACACCCTCCCAATTGAGATGCTGCTGTCCATAGCGGCCAGAACCTTGTGCTTTGGCGCGCAATCACGACGAGGACGACCAGGAATATGACGTCGACGACGATCACGCCCCAATTGGGTCCATGCCAATGGTGTCCGAACAGATCGGCAAAAATCGAGGCGAGGGCAGCAATCATATAAGAAGTCGCCACCCGTCGCTCGGTCGCGCCGCCCCGAAACCATGCGAATACGCATAAGGTCGGAAACGCAATGACGTAGACGACGAGACCGACATAGAGGTACAGCTGCATAGGATCTGATCCCTATATCGGTCGACGGAATTACGCAGCCCTCGCCTTGCGCGCGCCGCTTACCTTGCTGGTCGAGCAGCCAACATCGGATCCATCCAGCCCCAACGCATCTCGTGTCGTAGCGAGGAGTTGATGGCATCGAATCGCCTCGTCGCGAGCTTCGAATAAACGAGTGAGCGAATTGATCGCCGATCGGGCAGCATCGTGCCCGACCTCGAGCGCTGCTCCCATTTCCTGGCGCCCGCGGACGATCGAACCGATGAGATCGGTATTGGCGACGATCGCGCTGTCGATCCCATCTTCGGCCGGCAGCAACGCGCGCAGGATCTTTCGAGCGATCACCAAGTCGGTTGTCGGCATGCCGACGAGGCTATTAGTTTGGATTGATGCAACGGACATGATTCCCCCTCCGCCGAACCATCGGGTCCGGCCAATCAAAAATCGACTGCTGGGTGTGCGCCTAGAGGCGCTCGATGAGCATGCGGATGGCGAGCATGTAAAGGGCCACTGCCGTCACCATCAGCGACGCCGCGACCATGATCGCGGCGATTGTTCCAGGATAATTCAAGTCATTGGTCGGCCTTTCTCGCGTCGGGAACGGCCAGGGCAGCCGTCCGAGCCACGAGGAAGGCGCCGTCGAAACCTCATTCTCAACGCCGGAAAATGCCGATGAGGAAAAACCCCCTATCATTGCGCTACTGTTCATCAGCGCCCGAACCGCGCTATCGCGATCGGTATAACCGAGCTTTCGCACCGCATTGGCGATGTATGCGTCCACGGTTTTAGGGGAGAGTTCCAGGTCGGCCGCGATGTCCTTGGTGCGCTTGTGTTGCGCGACACCCTTCAAACATTCGAGCTCCCGGGGGGTCAACGAAGAGAAGCGCGAATCATCCATAACGCTAAGCTAGCCTAATGCCGAACCATTTTGGACCGTTTAGTATTTATTGGGCGCCAAGAAAATCGTCGCGATCGACGGGGCTGGCTTCTTTCCGAAACGCGAGCATCCAAAGGAAGGCGCGTAGTTAGCTTCGCAAGCTGGGATTATTGAGCATGGATCGGCTGCTTTGCCGGGGCCCGACGGCTTATGTCAGGGCATCCAGGCAAGGTTGCGCTTCGGCGGAAACACGGCCCGCGTCACCCGATGACCGACGTTTTTTACATGGGCGCCGGATGGCTATCCAGCCGGCGCGGGTCGTAGCAGCGCTTGCTCGCTTGCCAGATCGTTGCGGATCGTGGTCGCCGCCACGCCGCCTTCGCCCATCGCATGGCTGATCTGGTCTAGCCCCTTGACCACGTCTCCCGCCGCATACAGGCGCGCGATGTTGGTACGCTGATGCGCATCGACGATCAGGCAGCCTTCGTCCGATCGCGCCGCACCGAGACCGATGGCGAGCTGCGAATTGATGTCCGAGCCGAGCGCCGGATAGAGACTGTCGAAGCCCCAATCGCGTTGCGCGGTGCGCAGGCGAATCTGGTCGCCATCGATCGCAAAGCCGTCAGCGGGACCATCGACCACCACTATCTCGCCTTTCGCCAATAGGGCGCGCTCGTCCGGCGACAGGTCATGCTTTCCGTCTGGCGCAATCAACGTCACATCGGCCGTATAACTGCGCAGGAACATCGCTTCGCGCGTTCCGTGCCCGCCGGTGCCAAGCACGGCGACCCGACGGTCCGTGACTTCATATCCGTCGCAGATCGGGCAATACCTCACCAACCCGCGTGCCAATGCAGCCGCATGCAGGTCGTCGGGCATTGGCGGTCGGCGATTAACGACGCCAGTCGCGAGCAGGACGCTTCGCGTGGCGATGACCTCGTCACCGACCGAGACGTGAAGACCGCCGGAAGTCTCCTTCAGTCCGGCAACCGCCGCGCTTACTAATTCCGCGCCATATCGGCGGGCCTGCGCCCGCATGCGGTCGAGCAGGTCGGTGCCGGCGATCCCGTCGGGAAACCCAGCATGATTGCGCGTCATCGGGATCGTCGCCGCGCGGCTTTTGCCGGCATCCATCACGCGCACATCGAGATGAAAGCGCGCGAGATAGATTGCAGCGGTCAGCCCGGCGGGACCGCCGCCGACCACTACGCAGTCAAGCATAGTGGCGGGCCGGCCTAGTGCATGGCGAGGGGAGAGCCGCGGTCGTCAGACCGTCGCCTCTGTCAAGGTAGTGGTTTCCGGCTTGGTGAGCCCATTCGCCTTGTAATTGGCGATCAACTCTTCCTTGCGCGCCCGCAGTTGGTCGCCGAGCGCGTCCATGTCCAACCCGGCGTGGCGCGCCTGGCTGAACATGCCTTCCATCCGCTTTTCTTCCTCTTCGACATGATGCTCGATCTGTTCGGAGAGCACCTTGACCTTGGCATCGTAGAACTCGTCGCTCGGAGCGCCGGCCTCGATCTCGGCGATCAGCACCTTGGCGCCGTCATGCTCGACATAGGCTTCCTTGAGGAGATCTTCTTCGATCTTGCCCTCGCACGCCGGATAGAAGATCTCCTCCTCGATCTGGGCATGAACGGTCAGTTCGAGGCAAATCTCGAGCGCGATCTTCTGCTTGCGGCCTTCGCCGCTCGCTTTCTCGAACTGCTCGAACAATTCCTCGACCTTGCGATGATCGGCTTTCAGCAGCGCGATCGCGTCCTGTTTGTCGGCCATGTCGTTTCTCCTTTGCGTGCTTAACCGTGGGCGCACGCGCTCGGTTCCCAACGACGCGAATTGTGGGGGCAGCGGCGCGATCCATCGCAACGGCTGACACGACCAAACCGACCTGCACACCGCTAAGGAGCTCCACTTGCCGATTCATGCGATGCTGATCGGCGATCGCCACTTCAGGCGGGCGTGGAAATCGCTACAATAAGACGATCGTGCTTTAGGCCACGGGTCTGGCGAAGGGGAAGCATCTGGCGATAATCGACTATCGGTATCCGCTGGCGCCGTTCGCGACGCCCCGCGCGATGACGTCGCGCCACGCCGCTGTCGCGGCGGCCTGATCCTTTCCCGGAGAGAGACTCGATGTCCGCCCCCGATTTCTCGCTGCTCGCGAAGCGCCGTTTCGGGCCGATGTTCGTCGTCCAGTTCATCGGCGCGTTCAACGACAACGCGCTCAAATATGCGATGCTCTTCCTCGTCACCTTCACCCTCTACAAAGGTGACGAGAATGGCGCGGCGTCGCTCGCGGCGCTCGCCACCGGACTGTTCATCCTGCCCTATTTCCTGTTCTCCGCGCTGGCCGGACAGATCGCCGACGGGTGGGACAAGGCGAAATTGATGCGTATCGTGAAGGCGGCCGAGATCGTCTTCATGGCGCTTGGCCTCGCGGGGCTCGCGCTGCAGTCTGTGCCGTTGCTGCTGACCGTCTTGTTCCTGATGGGTTGCCATTCGACCATCTTCGGCCCGGTCAAATATTCGATCCTGCCCCAGCACCTCGGGCCCAACGAGATCATGGGCGGCACCGCCATGATCGAGGCGGGGACGTTCCTGGCGATCCTGGGCGGGCAGTTGATGCCCAATTTCGTGCCCCCGTGGGAAGCGGGGCTGGTCGCGACGGGGCTCGCGGTGCTCGGATTCCTCGCCAGCCTGGCGATCCCGCCGGCGCCCCCCGCTCCCGGCGGCGTGCGCGTCGAGCGCAATGTGTTTCGCAGCACTTGGCACGTTCTCAAATCGGCGCAGGACGGACGCGATGCCTGGTTGTGCATCCTGGGGATCAGTTGGTTCTTCGCGGTCGGCGCCGTCCTGCTCAACGACTTCGCGCCGCTGGTGACCAACCAACTCGGCGCGGGCAAGCCGGTCGTGACCCTGTTCCTGCTGGTCTTCTCGATCTCGATCGCGATCGGATCGCTGGCGGTCAACCGACTGCTCGGCGGGAGGGTGTCGGCGCGCTACGTCCCGCTCGCCGCGCTGCTGATGGCAGGGTTCATGATCGACCTGTGGCCGGCGACGGGCGGATTCGTCGTCACCGCGCCGGGTGCCGACATCGCGCGCTTTGTCCGGGCGCCGGGGAGTTGGCGCATCCTCATCGACCTGGCGGGCCTGGCTTTTGCCGGGGGCATGTTCATCGTCCCGCTCTACGCTTTGCTCCAGACCAACAGCCCGGTCGCCGAACGATCGCGGATCATCGCCGCCAACAATATCGTCAATTCGCTCGTCATCGTGCTGGTGATGGCGGTGGTGATCGCCATGGCGAAATACGGCGCGTCGATCTCCGCGGTCATCGCGACGCTGGGTTTCTCGACATTGGTCGTCGCGCTCGGCAGTTGCTGGCTGCTCCCCGAAACGATGATCAAGCGGCTGATCCGCCGCGCGCTGGGCCGGACGCAACCATCGCCGCCGCAAGATATCGCCTGACGCCGCGGTAATCCTGGCGACGTGATAGAAGCGGCCACGCCCCTTCCCTCCGTCATCCCGGCCGGGATCCACCGTGCAGCAAGCGCTGGACAAGAGGCTCTTGCTTCGCAGATTGAGGATCGGTGGATTCGGGACGAGCCCGGAATGGCGAATTCGACAGAATAGCGGTGGCAGCGTTATGCGTATCATCCTGACCGGGCTCCTGCTGCTGCTTGCGGTCGTGCCGCGCCTTGCCGCCGCGCAGACTGTCGAGACTCCGTCCGAAGCCCTGACCCGCGACGCCGCCGAATACGCCAAGATCTTCGCCGTCCCGCAGGGCGAGGCCGAACGCCGCCTCACCGCGCTGGAGGCCAGCGTTCCGATCACCGACGCAATCGAAGCCCGATATCGTGACCGCGTCGCCGGCATCTCGATCCAGCACCGCCCCGACTTCCGCATCAACGTTTACCTGACCGGCACGGACGTTGTCCCCGACGAGACGCTGCAACTCGGCGGGATGACCGTCCCCATCACTTTCCGCACCGGCGCGCTCGCCTCGCGCGACAAGGTGATCTGGGCAGTGACCTGGCACCAGGCGCAGATCCGCGCGATGTTCTCACGCCCACCCGCAATGGGGCTCGACCCGCGTACCGGCGAACTGGTCGTGCTGATCACCAGCGGCGAGGCGAAGAGCGGCGTCGAGCAATGGCGCAAGAAGGTCGAGGCGGTGGCGGGCGTCCCCGTCAGCATCCGCGTGGTCGATCAGGTCGACGTCAACCTTGCCTCGCCCGCGGGCGGCGCGCGGCTCGAGGGAAACAATCCCGACGACGGCAAGCGTTATCTCTGCACCAGCGGCTTCGTCGTCACCGACGGCACGCGCTATGGCGTTGCCACCGCCGCGCATTGCCTGGACCAGATGAGCTTCATCGCGCCCGACCACAGCGAAGTGCCGCTGAGCTTCGTCGGACAATGGGGTTGGGGCTATCACGACGTCCAGATCGGCACGGTGGCGGAACCGCTCGCCGGCCTGTTCTACGCCGACACCGCCAAGACGATCGAGCGGCCGGTGACAGGGATGCGAACGCGCGACCAGACCCGCGCGGGCGACTTCGTCTGCCATCGCGGCGAGCGCACCGGCTATAGCTGCGCGGTCGTCGAACTGACCGATTTCGCGCCGGCCGGCGATCTGTGCGGCGGCGCCTGCCTGCCGACCTGGGTCACGGTTTCGGGGCCGACCTGCAAGGGCGGCGACAGCGGTTCGCCGGTATTTTCGGGGACGACCGCGCTCGGCATCCTGAAGGGTGCGACCTATCGCCCCGACGGCAGCTGCGCCTTCTATTTCTACATGTCGGTCGATTACCTGCCCCAGCCCTGGTCGCTGGTATTGGACACAGCGCCCGCGCTGCCCGGCGTTCAGCCGCCCTTACCCCCTGTCGCCCCGACCGAGATTGGTGCAAGGGGACAGCCATGACCGCGATAGGCATTTTGGGAAGCGAGGGCCGGATGGGCCGCGCGATCGCCGCGATCGCCGCCGATTTCGGCGCGACCGTGGCGGGTGGCGTCGACGCTGATGGCGATCCGCTGGCGCTGGCCAAAAGCGCGGACGTGCTGGTCGACTTCACCGCCCCTTCGGCGCTCGAAGCGAACCTGGCAGCGGCGTGCGAAGCAGGAACGCCGATCGTGGTCGGGACCACTGGGCTCGGCCAAGCGCATCATGACCTGATCGACAATGCCGCGGCGCGGGTCGCCGTGCTGCAGACCAGCACCACATCGCTCGGCGTCACCTTGCTCGCGCGGATCGTCGCCGATGCCGCGGCGCGGCTCGGGCCGGAATGGGACATCGAGATCGTCGAGGCGCATCATCGCCACAAGGTCGACGCGCCGTCGGGCACCGCCTTGCTGTTGGGCGACGCCGCCGCCGAGGGACGTGGCGCCAAGCTCGCCGACCTCAAAGTCGTCGATCGAGCCGGGCTGACCGGCGCGCGCAGCGAGGGGACGATCGGCTTCTCGTCGATCCGCGGTGGATCGATCGCCGGCGATCATCAGGTGATCTTCGCCGGGCCGGGCGAGCGGCTCGAGCTGATCCACCGCGCCGAAAGCCGCGAGATGTTCGCGCGCGGCGCGGTTCGCGCGGCGATGTGGCTCGCGGGCCAGCCGGCCGGACGCTACACGATGCCCGAAGTCCTCGGGCTCTGAGGGCGCGATGAACAAGGCCGACGTGGTCGAATTCTTCAGCCGCCTCGCCGCCGACAACCCGCATCCCGAAACCGAACTCGAATCGGGCAATCCCTATCAATTGCTCGTCGCGGTGGTGCTATCGGCCCAGGCCACCGATGTCGGCGTCAACAAGGCGACGCGGAAGCTGTTCGAGCAGGTCCATACCCCCGAGCAGATGGTGCAGCTCGGCGAGGAGAAGCTCAAGGAGCACATCAAGACGATCGGCCTGTTCAACACCAAGGCGAAGAACGTCATCGCCTTGTCCGAGCAATTGATCGCCGATCATGGCGGCGAAGTTCCGAACGATCGCGACGAACTCGAGAAACTGCCCGGGGTTGGGCGCAAGACCGCCAATGTCGTGATGAACGTAGCGTTCGGGGCGGAAACATTCGCGGTCGACACGCACATCTTCCGCGTTGGCAACCGCACCGGTCTCGCGCGCGGCAAGACGCCGCTGCCGGTCGAGCTCAAGCTCGAAAAGGTCGTGCCGCAACCGTTCCGGCTGCATGCTCATCACTGGTTAATCCTGCACGGCCGATATGTCTGCAAGGCACGCACGCCCGAATGCTGGAGATGCGTCGTTGCCGACCTTTGTGCGTTCAAGCCCAAGACGCCGGCGCCCAAATCGCGCGCCGCCTGACACGGAGTTAGAAAAGCCATGCGCCCGCTGCTGTTCGTCCTCGCCGCCGCCGCGATCGTCGCTCCGTTGAGCGCGAAGGATAAGGAAGTCCCGCCCGCGACTCCCTCCGGCCCCGCGGTCGATTGCGTCAATCTGAGCCAGGTGCGCGAGACGCATGTCCGCAGCGACCAAGTGATCGATTTCGAGATGAACAATCGCAAGATACTGCGCAACACTCTGCCCAGCGCCTGCCCCGGCCTCGGCTTCGAGGAGCGGTTCGCCTATTCGGTGTCGACCAACCAATTGTGCTCGGTCGATACGATCACCGTGCTGCAATCGGGCGGCGCCGGTCCTGGCCCGCACTGCGGCCTGGGCAAGTTCCAGCCGGTCACGATCACCAAATAGCCGCGAAATCAGCGCGCAATAGAATCGCTGGCGCGCGCGGCGATGCTTTGCTAGGCGCACCCGGCTCGCACCCGTAGCTCAGCTGGATAGAGCGCTGCCCTCCGAAGGCAGAGGCCACAGGTTCGAATCCTGTCGGGTGCGCCACTCTTTCACGATGTCGCGTTGATTGGCTGGTTCGTACGGAATGGGTACGAAACCCTATTCCGGCGGCACCCAGCCCGCCGGTCAGGAGCAGCTGCGATGGTGACACCGGCATCCGTCACGACAAATAGAAGCGCGGCGTCGACGGCCGGTATGCGATATCTGGACGGCGGCGTCTTCCTGATGGGATCGCAGCGTTTCTACCCGGAAGAGGCGCCCGTGCGGGCCGTGCGCGTCGACCCGTTCTGGATCGACGAAACGCCGGTGACCAATCGCGAGTTCGCGCGATTCGTCGCGGCGACCGGGCATCGGACATTGGCCGAGATCGCCCCAGATCCGGCAGACTATCCGGGCATGCCGATCGATATGGCGCAACCCGGCTCGCTGGTGTTCGAGCCGACCGCGGGTCCGGTCGATCTGCAGGACTTCTCGCAATGGTGGCGATTCAGCTTTGGCGCGGACTGGCGCCATCCGCTCGGGCCGGACAGCGGGATCGACGATCTGGCCGATCACCCCGTGGTCCATGTCGCGTACAGCGACGCCAAGGCTTATGCCGACTGGGCGGGCAAAAGCCTGCCGAGCGAAGCGGAATGGGAATATGCCGCGCGCGGCGGACTGGACGGCGCCGAATTCGCCTGGGGCGACGAACTGGCGCCCGAGGGGAGAATGCTCGCCAATTACTGGCAAGGCGCCTTTCCGTTCGTCAATCAGCTGCTTGACGGATGGGAGCGCACGTCGCCGGTCGGTACCTACCCCGCCAACGGCTACGGACTGTCCGACATGATCGGCAATGTCTGGGAGTGGACCGCTGACTGGTGGGCTTTGCCGACGGTCGAGAAAAAGAAGCGCGGCAACGCCTGCTGCGTGCCGGCCAATCCGCGCGGCGGGCGCGAGCGCGACAGCCGCGATCCGCTCACGCCGCACGTGCCGATCGGGCGCAAGGTGCTGAAGGGGGGATCGCATCTGTGCGCCGCCAATTACTGCCAGCGCTATCGCCCGGCGGCGCGGCACGCCCAGGCGATCGACTCCTCCACCAGCCATATCGGCTTTCGCTGCGTGCTCCGCGCGGCAAAAGCTGCCTAACGTTGCGCCTCAATAGTCTTCGTGTCGGCAACCCGCGCTATCGCCGTTCCCGGCGGCGCGACGGCCTCCCCGATGATGATCAGCGTCGGGCGATCTTCGGCGATCGCCGCGACCGCGAACGGCAGCAGGTCTAGCCGGGTCTGCAGCCTGGTCTCCTCCGGAAGGCTGATATCGCACGCCACGATCACCGGCGTCGCCGCGGCGAGCCCGGCCGCGATCAGGTTTCGGCTGATATCGGCGGCGGCGCCGCGTCCCATATAGAAGGCGATCGTCGCCTGAGGATCGGCCAGCCGGCTCCAATCGAGGTCAAGCGGGCGGCCGGGCGCGGCGTGAGCGGTAACGAATTCGACACGGCGCGCTTGGCCGCGCAACGACAGCGACAGTCCGGCCGATGCCGCCGCCGCGCTTGCCGCGGTGATGCCGGGGCATATCCGAACGGCGATTCCCTCGGCGGAGAGGGCAGCCATTTCCTCGGCGGAACGGGCGAACAGCGCCGGGTCGCCTCCCTTCAGACGAACGACGCGCTCGCCATCGTGGGCCGCCTCGACCAGCAGGCGGTTGATGGTCGCCTGGTCGCGCGAATGGCGCCCGGACCTCTTGCCGACAGAGACGAGCCGAACGTGGCCCGGAATGAGATCCAGCACGCCGGGCCCGACAAGCGCATCGTGGAACACTACCGAAGCGCGGCGCAACAGCGCCTCCGCCTTGCGCGTCAGCAAGCCGGGGGCTCCGGGGCCGGCACCGACCAGCCATACGCTGCCAGGCGGAAAGTCATCGACCGGCATTGGCAGTCTCCAGATTTGCGTGATCGGCGATCAATCGCGCGATCGCCGGGCGGCACGACCCACAATTGGTCCCCGCGCGCAGCGCCGCGCCGACCGCGGCGACGTCGGCCAGGCCATCCGCGCGGATCGCGTCGGCGATCGCGCGCGCCCCGATATCGAAGCAGACGCAGACGATGGGGCCGCGATCGATGCTCGGGCCCGGCGCGCGGCCCGCGAGCAGGGTCGGTGCGACCGCGGGCGCCGCCAATTGCGCGATCAGCCAGTCGCGCGACGGCAACACCCCGCCCGAGGTAACGAACAACAGGGCCGCCAGCCGCCCGTCGCGGATGATCGCGATGCGGCGCGATCCCCTGGCTGGATCGAACGCTTCGATGCGGTCGCCCTGCGGCAACAGGCGATCGAGCGCCGCCGCGTCGCCGTCGCCGGCCAGTTCCCACAATGTCCCTTGCGGCACCGCGACGCGGGTAGCCCACATACAATCGGGCATCGCGCCCGGCTCGCCGCGCATCAGCAGGAAGCCGCGCCAGTCGGTTGCCACCGGCGCGATCGCCGCCGGCGTCGCCTTGAAGCCGGGCTGGCCCGAATGCGGATCGACCAACGGGCGCGGCAGCAGACCGGTCCGTCCGCCGGTCGATCCGCGATCGGTCCAATGGATCGGGACGAACAGCTCGCCAGGTCGCTGCGCGTCGGTCACGGCAACGCGGTAGAGACTCTCGCCACGCGGCGTCGAGACGCGGGCCAGCGCGCCATCGGCGATGTCCAGCCGCGCGGCGTCGCCGGGATGCACCTCGACCAACGGTTCCTCGCGATGGCGCGCCAGCCTGGGGGCGAGCCCGGTGCGCGTCATCGTGTGCCATTGGTCGCGATACCGCCCCGTATTGAGCGTCATCGGCCAGCGGTCGAGCGGCCGCTCCCCGGCACGCTGGGTGACGGTGACCAGCCGCGCCCGCCCGTCGGGTGTCGGGTAGACGCCATCGGCAAAGGCGTCGCCGCCCCAGCGGAACGGGTCCATCGTCTCATAATCGGCATTGCCGGGCGTCGCGCGGTCGAGGCGGAAGCGGCGCGCGCCGTCATTCTGATAAGCGCTCAGCCGGACATGCTCGCGCCACACGTCGACGGGACGGTCGTAAGCGAAGGCCGAGCGCCAGCCCATGCGGCGACCGACTTCCTTGATAATCCACCAATCGGGCCGCGCCTCACCCGGGGCTGCGAAGATCGGGCGCTGGCGGCTGACGCAGCGCTCCGAATTGGTCACCGTGCCGTCCTTCTCGCCCCAGGCCGTCGCCGGCAGGCGGACGTGCGCGAAGCGGCCTGTGTCGGTATCGGCGATGACATCGGACACCACGACGAACGGGCAGCCGGCCAACGCCTCGCGGACCTGCCCGGCGTCCGGCATCGAGACGGCGGGATTGGTCGCCATGATCCACAGCGCCTTGATCCGGCCCTCACCGACGCCGCGAAACAGGTCGATGGCCTTCAATCCGGGCTTGGTCGCCATGTTGGGCGCCGCCCAGAAGCGACCGACCCGCGCCACGTTTTCGGGCGCGAAATCCATGTGCGCCGCCAGCGTCGATGCGAGTCCGCCGACCTCGCGCCCGCCCATCGCATTGGGCTGGCCGGTGATCGAGAAAGGCGCCGCGCCTGGCCGGCCGATCCGGCCGGTCGCCAAATGCAAATTGGTGATCGCGTTGACCTGATCGGTGCCGCTGACCGACTGATTGATGCCCTGGCTGAACATCGTCACCGTGCGCGGATTGGCGGCGAACAGATCGTAGAAACGTCTGAGGTCGGCGGGTTGGACGTCGCACGTCCGCGCCGTCGACCACAGATCGTTCCCCTCTCCAAGCTTGTCCCAGAAATCGCCGGGAATGGTGACATGCGCGGCGAGATAGTCGTGATCGATCAGCCCAGCGTCGCGGCACCAGGCGAGCAGCCCGTTCATCAGCGCTACGTCGCTGCCAGGCCGGATCGCCAGATGAAGATCGGCCTCGACCGCGGTTTCGGTGCGGCGCGGATCGATTACCACCAGCTTCGTCCCGCGTGCGGCCCGCGCGGCCATGATCCGCTGATAGACGATCGGGTGGCACCAGGCGGTGTTCGACCCGACCAGAACGATCAGATCGGCCATGTCGAGATCGGCATAGCTCGCCGGCACCACATCCTCGCCGAACGCGCGGACATGGCCGGCGACCGCACTCGACATGCACAGCCGCGAATTGGTGTCGATATTGCCCGAGCCGATGAACCCCTTCATCAGCTTGTTGGCGACGTAATAATCCTCGGTCAGCAACTGGCCAGAGACGTAGAAGGCGACGCTGTTCGGCCCGTGCCGCGCGATCGTGTCGCGAAAGCGCCGCGCGACCAGATCGAGCGCGCGATCCCAGCCGACGCGCTTTGTCCCGATCATCGGATGGAGCAGGCGCCCTTCCAGGCCGACCGTCTCGCCGAGATGGGTGCCCTTCGAGCATAGCCGGCCGGCATTGGCGGGATGATCGGGGTCGCCGGCAATCTCCATGCTGCGCTCGCCGGTCCGCCGCGCGACGATACCGCAGCCGACCCCGCAATAGGCGCAGGTGGTGCGGACCGCTTCCATGTCAGGCGGCGGCCTTCAGCGTCGAGGTGCGGCACAGCAGCACGCGGCCGGCATCGACCTTGACCGGGATCGTCGGCGCGCAGCCTTTGTCCTCGCCCTGCGCCTCGCCGGTCGCCAGCGCGATCCGCCAATTGTGCAGCGGGCAGGCGACGCTGTGGCCATGGACGATGCCCTGGCTGAGCGGTCCGCCTTTATGCGGGCAGCGGTTGGCGAGCGCGAAGACGCGGTTGTCGGCGGTGCGGAACACCGCGACTTGCTCGCCGCCCGAGACCGTGACGGTACGGCTGCCGCGCACCGGAATCTGATCCAGCCAGCCGATATCGAGCCAATCGCCGATCATTGCGCGACCTCCAATGCCAAGGGTTGAAAATGCGCCATATGCGCATGCTGCTCGCGCGCCGCGCCCGAGACGCGTTCGGCCCAGGGATCGTCCTGGCTGAATTGCTGCGAGTACCAGAAGCGCGCGGCGAGCGCGTCACGGCCGGCGGCGTCCTCGACCACGCGATCCTTGATATGTTGCAGCCCGACGCGCTCGATCCACGGCGCGGTGCGCTCGAGATAGCGCGCTTCCTCGCGATAGAGCTGGACGAAGGCGGCGCCGAAATGGATCGCCTCTTCCTCGCTCGCGACTTTGGTCAACAAATCGGTCGCGCGGACATGGATGCCGCCATTGCCGCCGACATGGAGTTCATAGCCGGAATCGACGCAGACCACGCCGAAATCCTTGATCGTCGCCTCGGCGCAATTCCGCGGACAGCCGGAAACCGCCATCTTGAACTTGTGCGGCATCCAGCTGCCCCAGAAGCCACGTTCGAGCTTGACGCCCAGGCCGGTCGAATCCTGCGTGCCGAAGCGGCACCATTCGGAGCCGACACAGGTCTTCACCGTGCGCAGCGCCTTGCCATAGGCATGGCCCGAGACCATGCCGGCGGCGTTGAGGTCGGCCCAGACCGCGGGCAGATCCTCTTTCCTGATCCCGAATATGTCGAGCCGCTGGCCGCCGGTCACCTTGACCATCGGCGCGTCGTATTTCTCGACGACGTCGGCGATCGCGCGCAGCTCGCGCGGGGTGGTGATCCCTCCCCACATGCGCGGGACGACCGAATAGGTGCCGTCCTTCTGGATGTTGGCGTGGAGCCGCTCGTTGACGAAGCGGCTCTGCTGGTCGTCCTGATACTCGCCGGGCCAGGCGCAGAGCAGATAGTAATTGAGCGCGGGGCGGCAGCTCGAACACCCGTCGGGGGTCGACCAGTGGAGCCGATGCATGACCTCGGGGATCGAGCGCATGCCTTGCGCGACGATCTCGCGCCGGACGTCGTCATGGCCGAAGCTGGTGCAGTTGCACATCGTCTTCGGGCCCGCCTCGACTTCGTCGCCGAGCGTCAGCGCGAGCAGGGTCTCCACCAGCCGGGTACACGATCCGCAACTCGCGCTCGCCTTGCAGCCCGAGCGTACCGCGTCGAGGCTGTGCGCGCCTTTGGCGATGCAGGAGACGACCTGACCTTTGCTGACGCCGTTGCAGCCGCAAATCTCCGCTCCGTCGGAGAGCGCCGCAACGGCCGCCTTAGGGTCCGCCTGCCCCCCTCCCGAGGCGAAGGCCTGGCCGAAGATCAGCAAGTCGCGCGTCGCCGAGATATCCTCGCCGCGCCGCATCAGGTCGAAATACCAGCTGCCATCGGCGGTATCGCCATAGAGTACCGCGCCGACGATGCGGTCCTCCTTGAGCACGACGCGTTTGTAGACGCCGCGGCTGGCGTCGCGCAGCACGATGTCCTCGCAGCCTTCGCCGCCGGCGAAATCGCCCGCCGAGAACACGTCGAGCCCGGCCACCTTCAGCTTGGTCGAGGTGACGCTGGCGCGGTAGCCGCTGGGCCGCTCGACCAGACCGTCGGCGAGCGCGCGGCACATGTCCCAGAGCGGCGCCACTAGCCCATAGACCTGGCCGTCATGCTCGACGCACTCGCCGACCGCGAGCACGTCGGGGTCACTGGTGACCATATGGTCGTCGACCTGGATGCCGCGCCCGACCGCCAAGCCGGCGTCGCGCGCCAGAGCGACCGAAGGGCGGATGCCGACCGCCATCACCACCAGGTCGGCGGGAATTTCGCGCCCGTCCTTGAGCCGTACCGCTTCGACCTTGCCGTCGCCGAGGATCTCGGCGGTATCGGCGCCGGTCAGCACGGTCTGGCCGCGCGCTTCCAGCGCCGATTTGAGCAGCCAGGCTGCGGCTTCGTCGAGCTGGCGCTCCATCAGGATCGGCATGAGATGAAGGACGGTGACCTTCATTCCGCGCAGCGACAGGCCGTGCGCTGCCTCGAGACCGAGCAGGCCGCCGCCGATAACCACTGCGCTGCCGCCGCGATCGGCTGCCGCGAGCATATGATCGACGTCGTCCATGTCGCGAAAGCTGATCACGCCCGACAGGTCCTTGCCCGGCACCGGGATGATGAACGGATCGGATCCGGTCGCTATCAGCAATTTGTCGTAGCGCACCGACCGGCCCGATCGCGACGTCACGATCTTGGCGGCGCGATCGATCGCCGCGACCGGATCGCCGGCGACCAGCTCGATCCCGTTATCGGCATACCAGGCGGCATCGTTGATCACGATGTCGTCGAACGTCTTCTCACCCGCCAACACCGGCGACAGCATGATGCGGTTGTAATTCACGCGCGGCTCGGCACCGAAGATCGTCACCCGATAGCGCCCGGCATCGCGTGCGATCAGCTCCTCGACCGCGCGACACCCGGCCATGCCGTTGCCGATCACGACGAGATGGGGAAGATCGGGCTCCGGGCCGGACGGCGCGTCCGGTGTGGAGTCGGGATCGGACGTGGAAACAAGGAAATCCATCACAGGCTCCAATCGAGCTGCAGCCAGAATTTGCGGGTGTCGGTGGCGAAGCCGTCGGCCTGGTAATCGGCGTAGCGCGCGGACAGATTGGTCTTGCCGAGCTTGGCGCTGGCGAGAAGGTCGATCTCGTCGCCATAAAGGCGGCTCCGCCGGTCGCTGGCGAAGCGGTGATAGACCGCCTGCAGCGCCAACCCCTTGAACGGCCCGGCCTGCTTCCAGCCATAGCCCAGGCTGCCGTAGAGATCGCGGACGCCGTCGGGCGGGGTGGTCAGGAACTTGTCGGCCCAACCCTGGAACTTGAAGCCGGTCGCGATCGGCGTCTGGAAGGACGTGAGCGCCACGCCCTTGTCTGCGCCGAGCACTTCATATCCCGCGCCGAGCTTGAGCGCCTGGAGATCGAGTCCGGCATCGACCAGGTAATAATCGGCACGATAGCGATTGGGGTTGCGGCGATAATCGGACTGGGTCGCGTAGCTCAGCTGGTAGGAAAGCTTGACCGCCTTGCCGAGCGCCCGCGCGCCCGCCAGCCTCGCGCCATAGGTCTGGCTCGACAGGCGGAAGCCCTGTACCGCGGCTTCGTCCTGGTCGACCAGATAGGCAAAGCCGGTGATCGTGCCGACCGGGCTGGCATAAGACAGGTTGCCGAGCATGGTGTCGCCGCCGATCGAGCGCGGCCGCGCGCCAATACCGTCGATCCCCCAGACGGTGTTGACTCGCCAGGCATAGGTGACGTCGGCCTTCAGTCCCTTGACCCCGGTCCATTCGACCCGTGCCGCATCGAAGGTCTGGCCGTTGTCGCGAAACGGCACCGTGCCGACGAATCGCTCGTCGTCGAGCGCGATCCGCTGGCGGCCGACCGTCAGCGCGACCGCCTTGGTCCGGTATTGCAACTGCGCGAGATAGAGCGCGATGTTCTGCGGATCGGCGACCAATGGACGCGTCGCAGCACCATGCAGGCCGTCATAATAGTCTCCGACCAGCGCCAGCGTCCCTTGCGCTTCGACGATCGCCGTGAGCGGCCCGCTCGATGCCTGGATGCCGCCTCGCACGCGGATTGTCAGGGCATCGGCATCGGCATCGTCAGGCACTCCGGACTGATCGACCGTCTCGTAGCGAAGCCGCGCCTCGGCGAGCGGCTTGAGTGTGATGTCCTGGGCCATGGCCGGCGTTGCCGCCAGCGCGCTTTCCAGGATCAGCCAGGCATATTTCATCGACTAGCTCCCCTCGCCCGCTTCAGATCCGCACACCCGCGGCCGCACCCCAGTGCCGGCGCCACGAATATTTGACGATCGTCAGCCCGAGACAGGCGAGGACGGCGAGCGCGGCGAAGATCATGAAGCCGGGCGAAAAGCTGCCGGTCAGCTGCTTGGCGATGCCGAGCGACGAGGCGAGGTAGAAGCCGCCGATCCCGCCGGCCATGCCGACCAGGCCGGTCATCACCCCGATCTCATCGGCGAAACGCTGCGGCACGAGTTGGAAGACCGATCCGTTGCCGACGCCCAGTGCCAGCATCGCGAGCACGAACAATCCCATTGCCGCGCCAACGGTCGGCGCCAAGCTGACTCCGACCAGGGCCGCAGCAGCAGCGGCGAAGACCACGGTCAACGCCTTGACCCCGCCGATCCGGTCGGCGAGCGCGCCGCCGAGCGGACGCACCAGCGACCCCGCGAATACGCAGGCCGCGGTGCAATAGCCGGCGACCACCGGCGTCAGCCCGAAGCGGTCGGTGAAATATATCGGCAGCGAGGCGGCGAGACCGACGAACCCGCCAAAGGTCACCGCATAGAAGCCCATCAACCACCAGGCGTCGGCCGACTTGAGCGGATGGAGATACTCGGCGAGCGACTTGGGGGCCGGCCGATTGGGCGCGTCACGAGCGATCAGCTGATAGATGACCAGCACCACCGCCAGGGGGATGCACGCCAGCCCGAGCACCGCGTTCCAGCCGAACATCTTGGCCAGGAGCGGCGCGAACAAGGCGGCGAGCACGGTGCCCGAATTGCCCATGCCGGCAATCCCCATCGCCTTGCCCTGATGCTGCGGCGGGTACCAGCGGCTCGCCAGCGGCAGCGCGATCGCGAAGCTCGCCCCGGCAAAACCGAGGATGACGCCGAGCGCCAAGGTGCCGGCGAAGCTGGTCACGCCCGCCAGCCAGGCGGTCAGCAGGCCGGCAATGACGATGACCTGGCTGATCGTGCCCGAACGCTTGGGGCCGATGCGGTCGACGAGCAGGCCGTTGACCACGCGCAGCACCGCGCCGGCAAGCGTCGGGGTCGCGACCATCAGGCCTTTTTCGGCCGGCGTCAGCGCCAATGTCCTGGCGATTTCCGGGGCTAGCGGCCCCAACAAGACCCAGACCATGAAGGCGAGGTCGAAATAGAGGAAGGCGGCGATCAGCGTCGGGACATGCCCGCTCGACCAGAAGCCGTCCTGCTTCCTGTCTTGTTCCCTGTTCCAGAATGCGGTCGCCATGCGGATCCCCTTCGCGTGCGATGGACAAGAAAAAAGCCGCCCAGACGGCGGCCATGCTGGCGCGTCGGGGCGGCTTCGTTGCCTTGGCGGATCGTCGGACCCGCCCCGCAATCACCCCCGTCGGTGGAGATCATCGCGGTTATTTCGTGCCGAGCGTCATTGCCCAGCGATCGGGATGATGCGTGATTCGCCTGCCGGACGCAAGCTTATTTCGCACTTGCAGCAAAAATCAGGGCAGCGACGCCAGATAGGCCTCGGCATCGTCGGGATCGAACGCGCGGCCATCGAAGAAGCGGTCGGCGCCGAGAACCAGCCTGCCTTGCACCGATCCGGCACCGAGCGGATCGCCGATCGCGCCTTCCAGCTTCGAGCTCGCGCCGGGCAGGATCGCGCCCGATCCGGCCAGCGCGCGGCGATACAGATCGGGCCTGAACACGCCCTCGGCGCGGGCGGCTTCCTCGGACGAAAACGGCGTGCCGTCCCAGCGGGTCATTTGCGAATAGAGCCACGCCGCCTGGCTGCGCCACGGAAAGTTGGCAACCTCACGGAACTGGAACATGAAATCGGGGATGTGGAGCGGCGTCGCGCCTTGCGACAAGCGGACACGATCGGTGATCGCGCGCAGGATCGTCTCCTCCGGCGCCGCCAGATAGGCGGGCTGGGCGAGGATCCGCGCATTCTCCTCCGCCGCATCCGGCTCGACGAAATGCGCCGCGGCATCGTGCAGCGCCCGGACCAGCCTGTCGACCAGATCGGGCGAAGCGCTCGCCGTCTCGCGTCGCATCGCGAGCACCTTCTCGACCCCGCGCCGCCAGATCTGCGCGGTCACCAGCGCGATCCGCCCGACCCCGCGATCGACCGCTACGCTGTTCCACGGTTCGCCGACGCAAATGCCGTCGACCTCTCCCGCGGCAAGCGCGTCCGCGGCGAAAGGCGGGCTGATCGTGACGATCTCGACGTCCAGATCGGGCCGGATGCCGACCGCCGCCAGCCAGTAGCGCAGCATGTAATTGTGGCTCGAATAGCGATGGACGACGCCAAAGCGGAGCGGGCGGCGAGCTTGCGCCCGCGCCAGCGCAACCTGGCGGAGGCGTTCCCCGACCGCCCGCGGCTCCCCGAGTTGGCCGTCCTCGAGCGTCTCCGCCGCGAGCGGGATCGAGAAGGTGATCGCGTTGCCGTTAAGGCCGAGCGCGAACGGCACGTCGATCTCGACCGCGGGACGGCCGCGGCCGAGCGCGGTGGCGATGGCCAGCGGCGCGATCATATGCGCGGCATCGGTATGGCCATAGAGCAGGCGGTCGCGCACCGTCGCCCAGCTGAGATCGCGGACCAATTCGATCTCGAGTCCGTGCGCCGCCGCAAATCCCCGCTCGCGCGCCAGGATCGGCAAGGCGGCGTCGACCAGCGGCAGGAAGCCGATCCGGATGCGGTCGAGCGTCATGTGTCGTCCCCCATCAACGCCGCGCTGGTGATGATGGCTTCCGCCACTTCCGCGATGCGACGGTTGGACTGCATCGCGTGGCTGCGCAGCAAGGCGTAAGCGGCGGGCTCGTCGATCGCACGGCGGCGCATCAGGATCGCCTTTGCCTTGTCGATCGCGGCACGGTCGGCCAGCGCATTGCGCGCTTCGTGCAGCTCGGCCTGCAGCCGCGAAAAGGCGTTGAAGCGCCGCACCGCCAGATCGACGATCGGCATGATCCGCTGCTTCGACAGGCCGTCGATGATATAGGCGGAGACGCCGGCATCGATCGCCGCGGCGGTCGTCTCCGGATTGCTCTGGTCGACGAACATCGCGATCGGCTTGGCCAGCGCCCGCGACACCGCGAAATATTCCTCCAGCACGTCGCGGCTGGGATTTTCGAGGTTGATCAACACGACTTCGGGGTTGGCCGCCTCGATTTGCGCGACGAGCGCATGCGAATTGTCGATCAGGACGAGATCGTCGAGTCCGGCCTCGCGCAGACCTTCGGAGATGATCGCGGCACGAGTCGTGCTGGTGTCGATGATCGCGATCCGCATCGGGTTAGCATATGCTGCGCTGCAGCGATGCGCCAGCGCTAGTGGGGCTGGGGATCAAACCGGCGACGAAAGTTGCCGGATAGATCTAATTTCTCAACGACCTGAGCTTACGGTCGAGGACCAGTTCTTCGAACAGCCTGACATAGCGTTCGATCGAATCGCGTCCCCGCTCCGGAACCGGGTCGGGACGCGGACGGCCGGGCGCGAGCCAATGGTCGAACGCCGAGACCAAAGCGAGGGGATCGTCGGTCGGCACGACGCTGCCGAGACGCGGATTTGCGACGATCTCGCGGATCGCAACGCTCGAATCGGTCGCGACCACCGGTGTGCCGAGCGCCAGCGCTTCCTGCAGCACGCCGGGCACGCCTTCGAAATCCGAGGTCAGCACCAAGGCGCGCGCCTGGGCCAAAGCGGGGCGCGGATTGGTCGAATAGCCGGGCAGATGGACACGCGAGCGCAGGCCCAGCGCGTCGATCTGGTTCTCCAGCTCGCCGCGCACTTCGCCCTCACCGACGATCATCAGCTTGGCGTCGCGGCGTTCGACCCGCGCCAGGGCGTCGATTGCGCGGTCCCAGCGCTTTTGCGGCGTCAGCCGGCCGATCCCGATCAGATAATCGGCACCGGGCAGCGGCGGAGTCGGCGCCCCGATCGGTTCGGGACTGGGCGGATTGGCGATCACGCTGACGCGATCGGAGCCGATCCCGGTCATCCGCACCGTTTCCTCGGCCATCGCCGGGCTCATCGCCACCAGATGGTCGATGAAGCTGGGATAGGACCGCAGGAACGCGCGATAGCCCTGCGCCACCGGGAAATGCTGATCGTCGCGATCGAGTCGGTTGGACACTTTGCCCACGATGGGTGGGCAATCACGGCCCAGCCGCAGCTTCAGCCACGCCGCCGCGCTGCTATAATGATTGCCCGGGCAGAACACGATATCGGGCGCCGCGCTTTTCACCGCCTGGGGAAGCGCGCGGATCATGCCGAGATGCGTCGTGCCGAGCTCGATCAACCGCACGCCGTCGGGGATTTCGGCCGCCAGCGGACCGCGTGCCGAACTGAGCACCAGGGTGACGTGCTGGCCCAATGCGACCCAGCCGCGGATCATCCGCAACATCGCGCGTTCGACCCCGCCGCCCTGAAGGCTATGAGCGAAAGTCAGGATTCTTACGGGGGCGTAAGGACTGAGCATGAGTTGGCGCGCTAACGTCGATTTGTGTCAAAAGTTTCTCGGCGGCAAAATAATTAGGGCAAAACCGTGTTATTTGCCGCCGAAGCGATGCTGCACCGCAACATAGTGCTTGTCATTCGCCCTTTCCACCCCCAAATCGCGCGGCGCTCGCGGCAACCGGCTTGTCGCGGGCCGATTGTCGTGTTCGTGCGTTGCCGCTAATCGGCCATTATTTCCGGGCACGTGCGATCGGATACCGAACTGCCGTTTTTGGATGAATAGATGTTGGAGCGTCGATGAACAGCGGCTTTGTCGGAGCCTCCAACAATCCTGCCGCCGGCCTGGCGCCCAAGATTGTCGATGCGGCCGAGGACCTCGCCGGGCTCGAGCCCGTCAGGAGCCTGAAGAGCCGCTGGCCGATGATCATCGCCGGCGTGCTGAGCCTGGCGATGATCGCGGGCCTGGCGAAGCAGCTGCTCGGTTCCGGCCTGGCCGGTTTCAGCCATGCCGCGCCGGACAATTGGCTCTATTACGTCGCCTTCGCGCTTCTCTACATCTCGCCGCCGACCGGCGACTACATCATCTTCCGCCGGTTGTGGAAAATCCCGTTCGAGGGGTTCGGCGCGCTGATCAAGAAGCGCATCGCGAACGAGGCGGTGGTCGGCTATTCGGGCGACGCCTATTTCTACGCCTGGGCGCGGCAACGCGCGTCGATGGTCGCGGCCCCGTTCGGGGCGGTCAAGGACGTCTCGATCCTGTCGGCGATCTCGGGCAACATGATGACGCTCGTCATGACCGCGCTCGCGCTGCCATTCGCGCTCGAGGTGTTGCCGCCGCGTTATTATACCGGCCTGGCCATCGGCATCCCCGTCGTGATCGCGATGTGCCTGCCGTTCCTGATCTTCTCGCGCAAAGTGTTCTCGCTCGACCGCAAGACGCTTTGGTGGATTTTCTGGATTCATGCCGCGCGCTTGACGGTCGGCTGCGTGCTGATCGCCTTTGCCTGGCATTTCGGGCTGCCCAATGTCGGCATCGGCGCCTGGCTGATCCTGTCCGCGGTGCGCATGCTGGTGTCGCGCCTGCCGTTCGTGAACAAGGATCTGGTCTTCGCGACGATGACCAGCGCGATCCTCGTTCACAGCAATAGCAATGCGACCAATGTCGATCTCGCCAATTTGATCGCCTTCACCACCGCGCTGACGCTGGTGGTCCATGTCGCCTTCGCCGGATTCTTCGCGATCCAGGCGCTGATCAAGCGCCAGATCTAGGCCGCGCGCGATGCTGGTCGTCGACGTCAACGAATTCTACTCGCCGACCGGCGGCGGCGTGCGCACCTATATCGACCGCAAGATGTCGATCATGGCCGATATGGGCCACGAGCTGATCTGCATCGCCTGCGGCAAGGAAGACCGGGTCGAGGAACGCGCCGGCGGCGGCAAGATCATCTACATCAAGTCGCCGGGCCTGCCGTTCGACAAGAATTACGGCCTGTTCTCGCGCCACGAGCCGATCTGGCGCTGGCTCGACCAATTGCAGCCCGACGTCGTCGAAACCTCGTCGCCATGGCGCCCCGCCTGGATCGTCGGCAAATGGCAGGGGAGAGCGCTCAAGTCGTTCTTCATGCACAACGACAATATCGCGGCCTATCCGATGCGCTGGCTCGAAGGGCTGGTACCGCCCGAGCAGATCGAGGACGCTTGCGCCATCTATGCGCGATACATGAACCGCTTTCTCGCGCTCTACGACACCGTCGTCACCAACGGCCCCGCGCTGCAGAAGCGGCTGACGCGGCGTGGCGTCCGGATCGATGCGGCGATGACCCTGGGCATCGAGCGCAGCCATTTCTCGCCCAGCCTGCGCGACGAACGTTTGCGCGCCGCGATGCTGCGCCAGGTCGACCTGCCGCCCGAAGGACATCTGCTGATCGGGATCGGCCGTCATCACGGCGAGAAGCGCTGGCCGCTGGTGATCGACGCGGTGCGCATGGCGGGCGACAAATTGCCGGTCGGGCTGATGCTGCTCGGCACCGGCCCCGAGAGCAGGCGGCTCGAGACGCGGATCGACGGCAATCCGCATATCCGGCTGTTCCGACCGGTTTACGAACGCAACGAGCTGGCGCGGATCATGGCGAGCGCCGACGCGCTGATCCACGGATCCGAGGCCGAGCCGTTCGGGCTGGTGCCGTCCGAGGCGATGGCATCGGGATTGCCGCTGATCGTCCCCGATACCGGCGGCTGTGCCGAAGTCGCCGATCCGCTGACCAGCGAAACTTATCGCGCGCGCGATACCGCGGCCGCAGCGGCCGCAATCCAGCGCCTGTTCGCGCGCGAACCCGCGATCCTGCGCAAGGCGGCGATTGTCGCCGCGGGCCGGGTCCGCACCGACCGCGAGCATGCGGTCGACCTGATGGCCTATTACCAGTCGCAGATCGACGCCCGCGACGGCGGCGGCCTTAACGCAGCACGTAGAGCGTAAACTTCCCGTTCAATCGCGCGATGCCGACCGCGTGCGGTGCCGCCCAGGCCGTCAGCTTCGCCTCGAGCGCGGCATCCCCGCCCTCGGCATCCGCATCGCCGCCGACCAGCACCGCTTTGGGCAGCGCCGCACCGCCCAGATTCTGCGCCGACACCAGGTTGAGCGCCCGCTCGTTCCCCGGATCGAGCAGATCGTGGCTGCGGAAATAGAATGGCCCCGCCGCGAAGCGCGGATCGATCGCGCGGCCGGTCGCGGCGACATATTGCGGCGACAGCGTCGCAACCATTCCGGTCACTCCCTGTTGGTCCATCGCCGCGCTCAACCGCGCCCCGTCGGTCACGGCATTGGCCATCGGCGCGCCGTGCTCTGCCGTCAGCACCACCGCCTCGACCGACGGCGCCAAGCCGGCGAAGAAGAAGATGGCGAACGCGATCCGCTCCCATCGCGCCGGCGGCATCTTGTCCCACAGCAATGCCAGGCGCACGAATAAGGGCGGCAGCACCGGCAACAGATATTGCCGCCAGGTCGGCTCGGGCAGCAGCGCCGCGACCAGCCCGGCCAGGATCAGCATGTAGAGCAATCGCGCCAGCCCCTGCTCGTCATGCCGCCAGCGCGCCGCGACCGCGACGATCGCGGGCAAGGCCGTGCCCAGTGCGAGGAATTTGAGCGTATCGATCGCCTTGAACCCGAGCGACAATTTGAAGGCGCGCCCTGCATCGCGGTACATCTGATCGGGGGCGAGCGCCGGAAAAGTCAGCATCTCGAACCGCGCCGCCTCGGGCGCCTGCGCGACCATCCAGCCGATCAAGGCGATGACCGGCAACGCGCCGAGCGCGATCATCACCGGGCGATGGCGCCGGTCGAGCAAGGCCCAGGTGAAATAGGCGGCGGCGGGGATGGCGTAACTGATCTTGGCCCCCGTCGCGAGCGCGAGCAGAAAGCCGGTCAGCAACGCGTGGCGCGCCGATCCCTGCCCTTGCGCGGCACGCACGATCAGCACCAGCGCGCCCGCCAGCGCGGCGGCGGGAAGCGCATCGTTGCGCGCCGTCCCCGCGCTGAACAGCAGGATGTCGGTGCCGGCGAACAAGGCGGCGGCGATGATCGCCATCCGCGGCGTCGCGCCAGCCGCGCGCGCGGCGCGCCCGACCATCAGCACCGCGATCGCGCCGAGCACCGCGTTGAGCATCCGCAAGCCGGGCCAGGCGAGCGTCCCCAGGCTGACCGCGAAGGGTGCGAACAGCACCGGCTGCAACGGCGTCTGGAAATAGGCGAAGTCGCGCCACGGCAGCGCGTTGCGCGCCAGGATCGCGGCGGCGACATATTGGCTCTCGTCGTGATTGACCGGCCGCAGCACCGACAGCACCGCGAACAGGAAGATCAGACCCAGGACCAGCGGCGCGCCCGCTTGCCCCCCGCGCATCATCCGTAGCAACATGGCCGCGTCCGTACCGGACCTGTCACGAACGCGCCATATGAAGCGCGCAAGGGAGCGCGGTTTAGATTGGTTTTCACGGTACCGGCCCGCTCCCCCACCCGGCCGCCCAATGCCATTATCCTATGGGCGGCCGGGTGGGGGAGCGGGCCGGTACCGCAAGGAGAAACGCATGCTTCGGATCGATCGCCGTTCGCTTCTCGTCACCGGCACGCTGGGGCTGGGCGCCTGGAGCATCCCGGGATTCGCGCAGACGACCAACGTGACCAACGCGACCGGCTTCACCCATTCGGTCGCGAGCGGGGAGCCGGCCAGCGACTCGATGCTGTTATGGACGCGTTACGTCCCGGCCGACGGCAAGCCGGTCCATCTCACCGTCGAGCTGTCCGAACAGGCCGACTTCGCCAAAATCGCCGGCAACGGTATGGCGATCACCGGGCCGTGGCGCGACTGGACGACCAAAATCACGGTCGATGGGCTCAAGCCGGGTACGAGTTATTTCTATCGTTTCGTCGGTCCCGATGGATCGAAATCGCCGACCGGCCGGACGCGTACCTTGCCGACGGGATCACAGGCCAAGGCATTCAAGGCCGCGATCTTCTCGTGCTCGAACATGCCGTTCGGCTATTTCAACGCTTATGGACATGCCGCGGCGCGCGACGATCTCGATCTCGCCATCCATCTCGGCGACTATTTCTACGAATATAAGACCGGCGGCTATCCTGCGCCCAAGGACGCGGTGCGTTCGACTGAGCCGGCCAACGAATTGGTCCATCTCGCCGATTACCGCATCCGCTATGCCAGCTATCGCAGCGACCCCGACCTTCAGGCGCTCCACGCCCGGCTGCCGATGATCGTGCAATGGGACGATCACGAATCGGCCAACGATTCGTGGGAAGGCGGTGCCGAGAACCATCAGGCCGACGAGGGCGACTGGACGCTGCGCAAGCTGGCCGCGATCCAGGCCTATCGCGAATGGATGCCGGTCAGCGACGAGCCATGGAAGGCATACGATATCGGCGATCTCGCGACCCTGTTCCGTACCGAAACGCGCGTGCTGGCACGGACCGAGCAGCCCGATATCGCACCGTTGTTCAAGGCGGCCGATCCGGTCGCGGCGCTGAAAGCGTTCCGCGACGGCCCCTGGATGGACCCGGCCGCGACGATGATGGGGACGCAGCAGGAAGATTGGCTGTTCCACGCCCTGCGCCGATCGGTGGCTGCTGGGCAGAAATGGCAGCTGGTCGGCTTCGGCGCGATCCTTGGCGAGACGGTAATGCCCGCCGCCGCGCTGAGCTGGGTCGACCCCAATGCCGGCGAGCGGGCGAAGAATTACGTCCTCGCCGGCATCCAGGCAGGGAAAGTCGGCCTGCCCTTCAATTACGACAATTGGGGCGGCTATCCCGCGGCGCGTGCCCGCTTCCTGCGCGCCGCGCAGGGCACCAATGCCAATCTGGTGGTGATATCGGGCGACAGCCACAATGGCTGGGCATTCGACCTCAAGCAGGACGGCAAGGCGGCCGGCGTCGAGTTCGCCGGACACAGCGTGACCTCGCCCGGCTACGAGCACGAAGTGAAGATCGATCCGAAAACCGTCGCCGCCGGGCTGGTGGCGGGCAATCCCGAACTCAAATGGTGCGATACATCGCACCGCGGCTACATGGCGCTGACGATCACCCCGGAGAGGGTGTCGAACGACTGGCTGTTCGTCGATACGATCCGCGCGAAGTCGAGAAACGCGGTGGTGGGACACAGCACGACGGTGGCGCGGGGGCGGAATGTGATGGCGTGAACACATTCCTCTCCCTTCGGGAGAGGAAGGGAGCGGCGAAGCCGCGGAAAGGTGAGGGCAGGTTGGAGCAATGCCCTGCCCTCACCCTCCCGCGCCCTACGGGCGCTCCTTCCCTCTCCCGGTGGGAGAGGGAGTGTCAGCCCCGCACCGCGGTCAGGAAATAATCCAGCTTGGTGTCGTCGCTCACCGCGAACCCCTTACCCGGCGAGAACGACAACCCGCTGATATCGATCACCTTGAGCCCCGCCTCCTCAACCAGCTCGGTCAGTTCCTCCGGCGTCAGGAACTTGCTCCAGTCATGCGTCCCCTTGGGGATCATGCCGCTGCCCTCACCCACCGTGATCATTGCGAGATGCGAAAGCGCAGTGCGGTTGGGGGTCGACAGGATCATCAGCCCGCCCTCGGCCAGTGCGCCGGCCAGTCCGGCGACGAACGCCGCCGGATCGGTGACGTGCTCGATCACTTCCATGCTGGTGACGAGGTCGAAGCGCTCGCCGGCCAACAGCTCGACACTCCCCGCGCGATAGTCGATCGCCAGTCCCGATTGCATAGCATGCGTGCGTGCCACGCCGATATTCTCTGCCGCCGCGTCGATCCCCGTGACTTCGGCGCCCAGTCGCGCCAGCGGCTCGCACAGCAACCCCGCGCCGCAGCCGATATCGACCGCGCGCTTGCCCGTCAGCGGCGCGAAGCTCGCCGGATCGCCGCCCCAATGCGCGTCGACCTGCCGCCTGATATAGCCCAGCCGCGGCGGGTTGAGCCGGTGGAGCATCGCCGACGACCCCTTGGGATCCCACCAGTCGCGTGCCAGCTTGCCGAAATGGGCGGCCTCAGCGGGGTCGATAGTGGTTACAGACGTTACGGTTGCGCTTGCCATCGTGGCTTCCTATCAGGCGCGCCTCTCCAATCCAAAGGACTTCCGCTCCTCCGATGGCCGCGACCCCTGCCCGTATCGTCATGAAGTTCGGCGGCACGTCGATGGCGGGCATCGAGCGAATCCGCAACGTCGCCAATCGCGTCAAGCGCGAGGTCGATGCCGGCAATCAGGTCGCGGTGGTGGTGTCGGCGATGGCCGGCGAGACCGACCGGCTGGTCAATTTCTGCCGCGAGGCGTCGTCGCTCTACGATCCCAAGGAATATGACGTCGTCGTCTCCGCAGGCGAGCAGGTCACCAGCGGCCTGCTGGCGATCGCGCTCCAGGCGATCGGCGTGCCCGCGCGCAGCTGGCTCGGCTGGCAATTGCCGATCCATACCAGCGACGCGCATGCCTCCGCGCGGATCGAGGAGATCGACACCACGGCGCTCGACCGCGCGCTGGCCTCGGGCGAGGTCGCGGTCATTCCCGGATTCCAGGGCGTCGCCGACAGCGCCGACGGCGAGCAGGGCCGCGTCACCACGCTCGGCCGCGGCGGCTCGGATACCTCGGCGGTGGCGGTGGCGGCGGCGATGAAAGCCGATCGCTGCGACATCTACACCGATGTCGACGGCGTCTACACGACCGACCCGCGCATCGTGCCCAGGGCGCGCAAGCTCAAGAAGGTCACGTACGAGGAAATGCTCGAGCTCGCGAGCGTGGGGGCGAAAGTGCTCCAGACGCGCTCGGTCGGGCTCGCGATGAAGGAAAATGTCCGCGTCCAGGTGCTGTCGTCGTTCACCGGCGACGACGCGCCGATGGCGGACACGTTGCCCGGGACGATGATCGTGGGCGAAGAGGAGATCGACGACATGGAACGCCAGCTGATCACCGGCATCGCGCATGACAAGAACGAAGCGAAGATCACGCTGACCAACGTGTCCGACACGCCGGGCTCGGTCGCGGCGATCTTCGTGCCGTTGGCCAAGGCCAATATCAACGTCGACATGATCATCCAGAATATCGCGCACCAGTCGCAAGGGCGTACGGGATCGACCGACGTCACCTTCACCGTTCCCGCGGTCGACCTGGCGCGGACGATCCAGGCGCTCAACGAGGCCAAGGAGTCGATCGGCTTCGACGAACTGGTCCACGACACGCGGGTCGCGAAGATCTCGGTGGTCGGCGTCGGCATGAAGAGCCATGCCGGCGTGGCGTCGAAGATGTTCACCACGCTCGGCGAGCGCGGGATCAACATCCAGGCGATCTCGACCTCGGAAATCAAGGTCAGCGTGCTGATCCACGAGGACGAAACCGAACTCGCGGTGCGGGTGCTGCACACGGCCTATGGGCTGGATGCGGAGGAAGCGGCGTAATCTTATCAAGCCCCTCCCCTTCAGGGGAGGGGCTAAGAGGGCATCACTCGCCGATCAGATGCAGCACCAACGTCCGCGCATGCGGCACGCGGCGATGCTCGAACACGTAAATCCCCTGCCACGTCCCTAGCGCCAGCCGTCCTCCGATGACGGGAATCGCCAAGCTAGTCTGGGTCAGCGCGGCGCGCAGATGCGCGGGCATGTCGTCGGGGCCTTCGTCGTCATGCTCGTACGCACCGCTTTCGGGCGCGATCCGCGCGAAATAGCGTTCGAGATCGCGGCGCGCGGCGGGTGCGGCATTTTCCTGGATGACGAGCGAGGCCGAGGTGTGGCGGATGAAGATCGTCAATAAGCCGGTTTCGATGCCGGTACCATGCACCCAGCGCCGCACCGCGTCGGTACAATCGTGCAGCCCCTGACCCGGAGTGCGTACCGTCAGCTCGGTAATGTCCTGCCGCATGGCACGGGCTTGCCCCAAACCCCCGGGCAAGGCTAGGTCCGCCGCATGACTTCCCTTTCTTCGATCGGCGCCGAGCGCCTTGCTCGCCGCATGCAGCGCGGCGTCGATTTCCTCGGGTCCGAGGTCGCCATCCTGTGCGGCGCGATGTCCTGGGTGAGCGAGCGCCATCTGGTGTCGGCAATCTCCAACGCCGGCGGGTTCGGCCTGATCGCGTGCGGGGCGATGACCCCCGAATTGCTCGACAAGGAGATTGCCGGGACCAAGGAGCTGACGTCGAAGCCGTTCGGCGTCAACCTGATCACCATGCATCCGCAGCTGTTCGACCTGATCGAGGTCTGCAAGAAGCATGAGGTCGGCCATGTCGTTCTCGCGGGCGGGCTGCCGCCTGCGGGATCGCTCGATGCGATCAAGGCCAACGGCGCCAAGCTCATCTGTTTCGCCCCCGCGCTCGCGCTCGCCAAGAAGCTGATCCGATCGGGCGTCGACGCTTTGGTCGTCGAGGGCATGGAGGCCGGCGGCCATATCGGCCCGGTGTCGACCAGCGTGCTGGCGCAGGAAATCCTGCCCGAAGTCGCCGAGCAAGTGCCGGTATTCGTCGCCGGCGGCATCGGCCGCGGCGAGGCGATCGCAGCCTATCTCGACATGGGCGCGGCAGGCGTCCAGCTCGGCACGCGCTTCGCCTGCGCGACCGAATCGATCGCTCACCCCAATTTCAAGAAAGCGTTCTTCCGCGCCAATGCCCGCGACGCGGTCGCCAGCGTTCAGATCGATCCGCGCCTGCCGGTCATTCCGGTGCGCGCGCTCAAGAATGCCGGCACCGAATTGTTCACCGCCAAGCAGCTCGAAGTGGCGCAATCGCTCAACGACGGCACGGTCGAAATGGCCGAAGCCCAGCTTCAGATCGAACATTATTGGGCCGGCGCGCTGCGCCGCGCGGTGATCGACGGCGATGTCGAGCATGGCAGCCTGATGGCCGGCCAGTCGGTCGGCATGGTCAACAAGGAAGAGCCGGTCGCCGACATCATCGCGCAATTGATGGCCGAGGCCGCGCACGCGCTGGAGAAGCGCGCGGCGTAGCCCGGCACGCAGCCGGTTATTCCGCCCTCGCCCGCGGGGACACCCAGCGGACGAGAAGGGGTTGTTCGCCGCGGTGTGCGAGGAGATCGAGTCGCCAGCTCGTCAACAGGCTGCCCGGCTTCGTCACGATCGAGGCCGACAGCCATCCCCAGACCACTGCGCTCGATATCGAGAACGGACGGATCGCCGCGATCTATGTGATGCGCAATCCCGACAAGCTGCGGCACCTGCAATAAGCGCACGGCGCCGCCGAGCGATCAGGCGCAGGTCGTGCGCTGGTTGAGGCAGAGCGACTTGGTCCAACCCGTGCCGTTCTTGACCCGAATCTGAAGGAAGTCGCCCCAACATGCCAGGACATGGACCTGCTGGTCGGGGTCTTCGGAAGCGAGAATCCGCCGGCTGCGGGCGTCGTGGTCGGCACGGATCGGCTCGCCGTTGACCAAGCCGTCGGCGCCAAGCACGGCGCGGTGCATATAGCCTCTGCCGCGATAGACGGTACGGCTGTCGTCGCCGACCAGATCGGCGCGATCGATCAGGAACCAGTCGCCGTCCTGGCCGACGACATGCACTTCCAGCCAGTCGTCGGCGTCGCGCGACGTGCGCAGGGTAGCGATCACCGCGCCGCCCGGCGCCTTGCGCACATTGGTGCCGCCGGGGTCCGGATCGATGACGCTCAGCATCACGTTGCACGCGGGACCGGGCGGCGGCGCTGGTGACGGGGCCGGCGACGCAACCGGCGCCAGAAGAAACGGTGCGGCAAGGAGCAGGATCTTCATCGCCATTCTCCCGGTTGGCGCGTGCCCGGTGCGTCGACCTTTTTATCTCGCTCCGCGACCACCGCCAACCGGCGAGGGCCGCGAGGTCACGAGCTGCCAGAGTTCCTGAAGGCATTGCCACACCCACATCGCACCGATCAGAATGATCGCCCAGTGGATCGCGAGGTTCACGCTGCGGTCGATGTCGGCGATGTCGCCATGGGCGATCGTCCCGCGGAAGGTGAGCCAGTGTCCAGCCCCGTAAACCACGCCGCACAAGGCCAACGCGCCCGCCGCGGTGGCGACCGACAGCACCGCGCGAACCGCCTTCCATCGCGGCCGCAACCACTGGACGATGGTAAAGATCAACCGCGCGACCATCAGCGCAAGCACAGGCCACCAGACGGTCGTCCAGATCGGGTCGGGAATAAACACCAGCTCCTTCACGTTGCCGTAATAAGCGGGGAACGGCACCAGCCCGCACCACCACAAGATGAAATAGACGCCGATCGCCACCTCGAAAGCCGATCCCCAGGCGCTGGGCTGTTTGTCCTTGATCTCCGGCAGGTCCTGCGGCCGCCATTTGGCAAGATAGTCGGCCGGGAAGCCGGCACGTTCGAGCGCGTAGAAGATGGCAACCACGGCGCCGAAGCCGAACACCGCCGAACTCAGCAGGTTGGAGGTCGCGCCGATCGCGGCGTGCGCGATATCGGCGTGGCCGAATACCACGCTCGACGCCGCAGCCACGGCGAACGCGATCGCCAGGAACATCGCCCCGATGCGCAGGGTGGCGACGAAGAACGGGAAGGCATCCGGCCCGATCAGATATTGCCGAGGCCGGTAGCGCGAGGCGACGATCAGCGGGTGGCCGACCTCCTTGATCAATGCCGACACCTCGCTCTTGTCGAGCGGTCGGCCGAGCGCATTTTCGCGCACTTCCTGGCGTGTCAGCAGGTCGTCGCGAATCTCCGCGACGATGTCGTCGGCTTGGTCCGCAGGCAGGCGCCGCGCGATCGCTCCGATATAGCGGTCGATCAGGTCCATCTCATTTGTCCTTTTCGGTAAGGCGCAGGATCGATTCCGAGATCGCGTTCCATTCCTGGAGCAGCGCGGCGAGCGTGTCGGTGCCGTCGAGCGAAAGGCGGTAGAAGCGCTTCGTCCGCTTGGCCTCTTCGCGCCATTCGCTGATCAGCAGGCCTTGCGATTCGAGCCGGCGCAGCAACGGATAGAGCGCGCCTTCGTCGATCGGCAGCCCGGCATCCTCGAGCGACTGGCGCAGCGTATAGCCATAGCGTTCCTCGCGCAGGGCCCCGAGCACGGCGAGCACCAGCGATCCCCGCCGGAGCTCGACGCGCAATTTTTCGAAGATATCGTCATCGACCGGCATGAACTGTGTTTCACATAGTGTGCGACATACACTGTGTGTCATACAGTAATTGAACCGTCAAGTCGCCGCATGCCAAGGAAGCCTTGGAGCGCGACGGAGACAGACGATGGATGCCGAACGCGGCGGGTTGCCGGTGATGGATTTTTCGGACGCCCAAGCGTGGGAGAGATGGCTGGCCGCCCAGGGTGGTAAAGCCGGCGGCGTGTGGCTGAAGATCGCCAAGGCGGGGAATGGCGCGTCGAGCCTGACCAAGGCGCAGGCGATCGACGCCGCCTTGTGTCATGGCTGGATCGACGGCCAGATCGACAAATATGACGAGGCCTGGTTCCTGACCCGCTTCACCCCGCGCAAGCGCACCAGCAAATGGTCGGAGAACAACCGCAAGCGCGCGGAGCAGCTGGTGGCGGACGGCCGCGTGGCCCCGGCGGGCCTGGCCGAGATCGAGGCGGCCCAAGCCGATGGCCGGTGGGAAACGGCCTATGCCCCAGCCTCTGCCGCGCAGGAACCGGAGGATTTGAAGACCGCGCTGGATGCGGTGCCGGCGGCCCGGGCGTTCTTCGACGCGCTGACCGGAGCCAATCGCTACGCGATCCTGTACCGCGTGCAGACGGCGAAGAAGCCGGAGACGCGGGCAGCGCGAATCGAGAAGTTCGTCGGGATGTGCGCGCGCGGCGAGACGGTTCATTGAACGGCAGCGACATGGGGATAAGGCGCAGGAGCATCCGACTTGGCTAACCAGAAGCGGACCATTGCCGCAGGCGCGCTGGCAGCGCTGGCGCTCGGCGCGTCGCCTGCACAAGCGTGCTGGCCGGACACGCCGGTCGCCAGGCTCGAAGCGCTGGCCGAGCTCCAGACGTTGAGCGCCGACCTGCTGAGCCATGACAGCGCGACGCTGACGCTCGACCGCTGGTGCGCGCGCCACCGCCTCGCCGATGGCGCCAGGATCGTCGCCGATCGCGTCCGCGGCCAGGACAAGCCGCCGCCCGCCGCGGTCCGTGACCAGCTGCATGTCGAGGCCGGCCTGCCGATCGCCTATCGCCGAGTGCGATTGCGCTGCGGCGCGCACGTCCTGTCCGAGGCCGACAATTGGTACGTGCCGTCGCGCCTCACGCCGGACATGAACCGGGCGCTCGAAACCAGCGATACGGCGTTCGGCCGCGTCGTTCAGCCCCTTCGGTTCCAGCGCCATACGCTATCGGCCAAGCTGCTCTGGTCGCCCTTGCCCGAGGATTGGGATAGCGGCGGAGCTCTCTTTCCACACGCCGTTCCGGGCGCTGCCTTGCCGATCCCCGACAAGGTCATCGAGCATCAGGCCGTGCTGACGCGCGGCGACGGCGAGCCGTTCAGTTACGTGGTCGAGACCTATACCGGCACGGTGCTCGACTTTGCGCCCGCGTTCGGTCCGTCCCTTATTCCATAAAGGGCAAGAAAAGCCTCGACCGAGGCGTCGGCATGCCGTTCCAGCTCGGCTTTCGAGCGGGGGTGACGGTTCCCCGTGAACATCGCTTCGTTCATCGGAATCCAGAGCAGCATGCCGAAGAAATGGCTGGCGGCGAGATCGGCATCGTCGGCCCGCATCAAGCCCTGCGCCGACAGTTTGCGGAAACAGGATGCCATCGTGCCGAGCATGCGCTCGAAGCCCTTTTCGTACCAATCGCGGCCAAGGCTCGGCATCCGATCGGCATTGGCGATGATCAGGCGCCGCAGCTTCACCAATTCGTCGTCCAGCAACGTCGTCACCACCAGCCGGCCGAGCTCGGCCAGGCCGCCCTGCCGGAATCTGGTTTCGGACAGCAGGCTCGTCACCGTCTCGACGATGTCGTTCGTGCCGACCGCGGTCGAGCGGACGACTTCTCCGAACAGTGTCTCCTTGTCGGTGAAGTGCTTGTAGATGGTCTGTTTGGAGACGGCCGCCTTGGTGGCGATCTCTTCCATGCTGGTGCCGTCATAACCCTTGCTGATGAAGGTCGCGGCCGCCGCCTGGATGATGTCGCGCTCCTTGCGCTCCGATCTCGTCTCGCCGTCAGTTTTCATGCGCCCTCGTCAGCCCGGTACTAGACAGTACTGAAGCCGAATGCTAGCGCGCAGGCGGTACTAGTCGGTCTAGTACTGAATACGAACCGGCAACGGAGCAGACCATGCCCAAGATGATTTTCGTGAACCTCCCCGTCCGCGATCTGGCGGCTTCGACCGCCTTTTACGTCGCTTTGGGTGGCACGGTTAACCCACAGTTTTCGGGCGAAACGTCGACGTCGCTCATGTTCTCCGACACGATCTTCGTCATGCTTCTCACCCACGCGCATTATGGCGAATTCACCAAGCGCCCGATCGCCGACGCGCATGCTGCCAGCCCGTTGCTGCTCGCGCTGTCGGCCGACAGCAAGGAGGACGTGGACGCCATCGTGAATCGCGCCGCGGCGGTGGGCGGCAGCGCCGACCCCGATCCCGCGCAGGATTTGGGTTTCATGTACAATCGCCATGTCGAGGATCTCGACGGCTATGTCTGGGAGATCATGTGGATGGACCCGGCAGCAATCGGCGGCGCCTGAGAGCCCGGATAAGGACAGGGTCACCGGGCTGCGTCGGTTTACCAAAGGCTGGAATTCGCACGATCGGTGCGCCACCATGCACACTCCGATGGATTGGTAACGCGCGCCGCAGCCCGGTGTTCGCGCGAAGGAGGCCGGGGTTGGCGTGGACGCATCGGCTGGCCGGCAAGGCCGCGCGCATCGTGTGGCGGATCACCAGGCCGCGCACCATTGGAGTTCGGGCCATCCTGCTCGATCGGCACGGCCGCATCGCGCTGGTCCGCCACACCTATGTGGATCAATGGTATTTGCCCGGCGGCGGGGTGAAGAAGGGCGAGAGTATCGACGCCGCCTTGTTGCGTGAGCTTGCCGAAGAAGTCGGCGTGACCGATGCCAGGATCGAGCGCGTCCTGGGCGTCTATCACAGCCGCCGCGAGGGCAAGGACGACCATATCGTCATTTTCGTGGTGCAGGCCGGCCCCGATGCGAGCGCCGAGTTACGCCGCGCCGACCTGGCCGAGATCGAGGAGGCCGGCTGGTTCGCGCCGGACGCCCTGCCCGCGCCGCTGTCGCCCGCCACCGCTCGCCGGATCGCCGAATACCGGCAAGGCATCACGGGAACCGGCGCTTGGTAGCGCGGGTAGGTGACATCAGGCAGGCCGACGGCGAAACGACGATCTACGGCTTTAAATGACGATGTCTTGCGTTCCCACGGCGTTGAAACGCTCGTCCACAAACTTCACCGCCAAACCCAAACTTCTCTCCCAAGTGCAATCGAATAGAAGGCCCACAACTCTCTCCGGCGGCCCTACGAAGGACTCCTGAATTATCACCTCTGTCGGCGCGACCAATCGAGACATGCTTTCCGCTTTTTCGATCTCAGGCGCCCATTGGTCGGCGAATTGCGAGCCGAAACGCTCGATCAGCTCTGGCCGTTTCTCGGAATAATATGCAACGATTGCATCTTCGGCGACCTTGCACATCGCAGCCTTGTTTTGCTCAAATGCCGCGAAAGCCTCTCTTTGAATTAGGCTGATTTCCTCCGACTCTTCACATGGAATGACCAAGCGAGTGAGCACGCGGTTGCCAAAGAAGGGCCATGTGCATTGACCGACCCAGCCAAACTCATATTCGATGTCACCAAATAGCGCGTCTCTCACGAGTTCCCCATTTTCGCCTCCGAGTCAGGCGTGTAATCCGCCTGCCGACAGTCCGCCTTTTACGAATCTACCGTCCGATCGGAAAGCAGCGACGCCCCGAGTAGCGTCAGAAGCTTGACGTCGATCGCCACGCCCGCGGCGCGGCGCTCGGCGATGAAATCGGCTATCGTCGCCATCGGCACGCGGTGAACAATGATGTTCTCGTCAGCCGTGCCGCCGCCCTCGCCCACCCGCGTCAGCCCTTCCGCGCGGATCAGCGTGAAACATTCGCTGACCATGCCGGGCGAGGCGTAGAACTTCCCTAGCGAGGTACAGGTCGCGGGCCGGTAGCCGGTTTCCTCCTCCAGCTCGCGCGCGGCCGACATTTCGGCGGTTTCGCCTGCGTCCTCGTCGCCGATCAATCCGGCGGGCAATTCCAGGCAGGCGCGGCCCAGCGGCACGCGATATTGCTCGACCAGGATGACATGGCCCTGATCAATGGCGATGATCACCGCCGCTTCGACCCCGCCGACGCGCCCGACATATTCCCAGCGGCCGCGTTTCTTCATTTCGAGAAAGCGGCCTTTCCAAACGGTTTCCTCAATTGCGTCGGCGTCGGTGACGCTCACAATTCGATCAGCCGGTCGGGGAGCTCGTTCACGTCGCTTTCCGTCTTGGGGAAATGTTCGGCGACGACCGCGCCGATCGCGGCCACCGCGGCGGCCATGCCGTCGCCCGGATGCCCGGCACGAACCCGGTCGATCAGCGCTGCCATCGCCGCGCCCCAGCGTTCGGGCGGGACCTTGGCATGGATCGCTTCGTCGGCGACGATCTCGGCCAGCCGCTCATCGAGCGAGAGGTAGAGCAACACCCCGACCCGCGCGGCCGTGCGTCGTTCGGCACCGACCTTGAAATACTGGATCGCGCGGCGCCGTACGCGGCGCGACCGCACCGCCTTGGGCGTCAGTGCCATCCGCAATGGCGACCAATAGAGCGCGCCGCGGATCAGCAGCAGCACGACCGCCTCGACCACCATCAGCGCGAAGAACGACCGGCCCAGATTGACTCCGCCCTGCCAGCCATTCTGGAACCAGGCGACCTTGTCCTCGATCGCGGTGGGGTTGAGCGCGGCGATGCCCGCCACCAGCAACATCGCGACGATGCCGAGATTGAGGCCGATATCGTGATACGGGTCCGATCGCGGCGCCACGATGGTGACGATCTCGGCATCGGTGCCCGCCTCGGCGGCGGTGACCGCCTTGGTCACCTGCTCGCGTTCGGCCGGGGTCAGGATCGGTCCGCGCATCACCAGCTCCCCGATGCGCCGCCGCCGCCGAACGACCCGCCGCCGCCCGAAAAACCGCCGCCGCCGCCACCCCAGTCGCTGCCGCCGCTGCTCCAGCCGCTCGACGACGATCCGCCGCCGCCCCAGCCGCCGCCAAGGCCCGGGCCCCACAGTACCACCGGCCCGCGCCCGCCGCGATATTTCCGACCGCGCGCGCCACGAAAGACGATCGGCAGCACGAAGAACAGGATGATGAAGATCCAGAAGACGGCCACGAAGCCGTCCGATGACGATCCCGACGACCGCGCCGCCTGCGGTTGCGCGGCAGCCGCCTTGACCCGCGCCTCGGCAGCTTCGGGCGGTGCCTTCATCTGCTCGGCGATCGCCTGCGCGCCCGCCATGATGCCGCCCGCCATATCGCCGGCGCGGAATTTGGGCAGGATCTGGTCGTCGATGATCGTCTGCGACAAAGCGTCCGTCATGATCGGCTCGAGCCCGTAGCCGACCTCGATCCGCACTTTGCGCTCATTGGGCGCGACGATCAGGATGATGCCGTTATTGGCGTCCTTTTGCCCGATGCCCCAGGCGCGGCCGAGCTTGTAGCCGTAATCCTCGATCGGATAGCCCTGCAAATCGGGGATCGTCGCCACCACGAACTGGCGCTGGGCGACGTTGCCGACATCGGTCGACAGCGCTTCGAGCTGCTGCTTCTGCGCCGGGCTGAGCAGGTTCGCGGCATCGACCACGCGCCCCGACAACGGTGGGAACGTCTGCGCACCGGCGAGCTGCGGGACGATCAGCAGCGCCAGCATCAGCAGCAACGCCCGAAGAATCCTCATACGGACTCCCCCCGCAGCGGGTGCGATACGGTCACCGCGATCAGTTCGTATTGCCGAAATCGACCGTCGGGTTGGTCTCGGCACCCGGCTGCGCCTGGAACGGGACCATCGGCTTGGCGCCATAGAAGACCTTCGCGCCGATCGCGTCGGGGAAGGTGCGGATGCGCGTGTTATACGCCTGGACCGCAGTGTTGTAGTCGCGGATCGCGATCGTGATGCGGTTGTTGCTGCCTTCGATCTCGGTGATCAGCGAGCGGAAATTCTCCTGGCTCTTGAGATCGGGATAGGCCTCGACGGTCGCCAGCAGCCGGCCGAGCGACGCGCCCAACTGGTTCTGCGCGGCCTGGAAGCTCGCGATCTTGGCCGGATCGGTCAGATCGGTCGCGTTGACCTGGACCCGCGTCGCATTGGCGCGCGCGTTGATCACGTCGGTCAGGATCTTGCCTTCGGACGCGGCACTTCCCTTCACCGTGGCGACGACGTTGGGAATGGTGTCCGCACGGCGCTGATAGGCCGCCTGGACATCGGCCCAGCGTGCCTTGGCATTTTCCTCGGCGGTGGGGACGGAGTTGATCCCGCAGGCCGACAGCATTGCCGTGGCGGCCAGCACGATCATCGCACGAAACTTCATCTAGCTACCCTCCAGTGGCTTGCCTGCCGCAATGTAGTGATGCCCCGGCCCGTCGTGAAGCGGATTCGGTTGCGCGGGCGCAACGGGCGGGTTGCATCGATGCCAACCGGCCTTAGGCTGTGCCGGCTTGAGACATCGAAAGGGGCTTGATCATGTTCAAGGAATTCAAGGCATTCATTGCCCGCGGCAACGTGCTCGACCTGGCGGTCGCGGTGATCATCGGCGCGGCGTTCGGCAAGATCATCACCTCGCTGACCGACGACATCATCATGCCGCTGATCGGCAAAATTTTCGGAGGACTCGATTTCTCGAGCTATTTCATCGTCCTGTCGCCCGAAAAGGTGCCGCCGGCGCTGGTCGGATCGACCGACTATGCCGCGCTCAAGAAAGCCGGCGTCGCGTTGTTCGGTTATGGCGAATTCGTCACCGCCGCGGTCAATTTCCTGATCGTCGCGTTCATCATCTTCCTGTTAGTCCGCGCGGTGAACCGCGTCGCGCCCAAGCCGGAGGAAGCAGCACCGGCGGATCCCGCCGATGTCGTGCTGCTGCGCGAGATCCGCGACGAGTTGCGGGCAAGGAAGGGAGCTTAAGCTACTCCTTAAACTCCCCTCCCGCTTGCGGGAGGGGCTGGGGGAGGGCGTGTCGGGAGAGTGGTGAACAAGCCCTCCCCTAACCCCTCCCGCAGGCGGGAGGGGAAGTAGCCCGTTCAGGCCGCCGCGAGGTCCTCGCTGACCGCATCGGCCAGGCTGGTGCCGTCGAGGATGCGCGCGGTCTCGTCGCGGACGCGCGCCATCGCATGGCGGATCGCGCAGGCGGCCTCATCCTTGCAATCGGCGCAGCGGCGATAGGCGGTGCGGCTGACGCAGGGAACGAGCGCCAGCGGCCCTTCGATCACGCGGATGATCTCGCCCAGCGAGATCAGATGGGTCGGACGCGACAGGCAGTAACCGCCGGTCTTGCCGCGATGGCTGTGCAGGAAGCCCGCCTCGCGCAGGTCCGCCAGGATCAGTTCGAGGAATTTGCGCGGGACATTGGCGTTCTCGGCGATCCGGTTCATCGGGATCGGGGGGCTGCCTGCGGGCGCCTCGGCCAGATAGAGCATCGCGCGAAGCGCGTAACGGGAACGCTGCGTCAACATAATGGGTAACCTTATTACCCAATAATGTGGCGACCGAAAGGCGAAGTCTTTGCAAAACTCGCGAAATAGCGAGTTTTGCGGCGGTGGCGGGCCGGCACCGCGCATCCGCGCAAGCGGATCAAAAACGCCGCCACTTTTCTTTAAGCGCTGAGGCCCTATATTGGTCGGGCCGGGCAACCGGCTATGGCGATAAATGATGGCGTGCAATAGACGCAGCGGACCCGGGGGCAGTACCCGGCGGCTCCACCAGAAATGGTGGTGTATCTGGACACCGTTTCTGACGGGGCCGAACCAGGATCGACGTGTGTTGAAAAGCGCCGACGTTCGCTCAGAACGGGCCACTGTGACGGCTCATTACACAAGTGCCAACGATAACGAAGCACTCGCTATTGCGGCATAACCCCAAGGCTTAACGGCTTAAGGTTATTCTAAAATGCGCGGTTGGACCGCACCGGGCAACAGAAGCGGATTCCAGCGGTACGGGGAGCACCGGGCAACAGAAGCTCCCCACTCTATTCGCCCTATCATTCTGGTTTCGAGACTGTGCCGCGCGCCCGCGCATTCCCGTGTTCGGTTCATAGCGCGGAGCCGGCACACCATACCCATTGTTCGATTGCGCATGTCGGGTTAGGTTCGCCCAAACGGAATCGGAGAGGCTGACATGGCGACATTGGCACAAGTCGAGGATACCGGGATGGCCCCTGGCGAATGGGAAGCGCGGGTCGATCTCGCCGCCGCCTACCGGCTGGTCGCGCTCTACGGATGGGACGACCTCATCTTCACGCACCTCTCGGCGCGCGTGCCGGGGCCGGAACACCATTTCCTGATCAACCCCTATGACATGATGTTCGAGGAGATCACGGCGTCGAGCCTGGTCAAGATCGATGTCGAGGGCAATCCGGTCGGCAAGTCGGAGCATCCGGTCAACCCGGCGGGCTTCACCATTCATTCGGCGATCCATATGGCGCGCGAGGATGCGGCGGCGGTGATGCATCTCCATACGCCCCACGGCCAGGCGGTGTCGGCGATGGAATTCGGCCTGTTGCCGCACACCCAGACGGCGATGATCGCCAAGCACAATGTCGCGTACCACGATTATGAAGGCATCGCGACCGACCTCGACGAGCGCGAACGGCTGGTCCAGGATCTGGGCGACAAGCACGCCATGATCCTCAGGAACCATGGCACGCTCGCGGTCGGCAAGACGGTCGGCGACTGTTTCCTGCGGCTCTATTTCCTGGAGCGCGCCTGCCAGGCGCAGGTGATGATGCTGTCGGCCGGCTACGACCATCTCTACAATCCGCCCCAGGGCACCGAGGACAAGGTCAAGGGCCAGACCCCGCCCGCCGGGATGGCGATGGCGGCGGAACGGCTCGCCTGGCCGGCGTTGCTGAGGAAGCTCGACCGGATCGACACGAGCTTCCGCGACTGAGCGCAACCGCGCTTGCATCGGCGCCGTCAATCGGCGCAGACCGGGCGGCGTGCCGATCCGCTGGACCGACTATCGATTGATCGCGGCGTTGCTGCTGGCGATGGCGCTCGTCTGCGCGGCGCAGGCCTATGCCTATGCGCCTGGGCTGATGACCTGGGACTCGATCCGCCAATATGGCCAGGCGCTGAGCGGCGAGTTCGACGACTGGCATCCGCCGGCGATGGAATGGCTGTGGCGGCAACTCTTGCCGATCGCCCACGGCCCCGCGCCGATGCTGGCGATCCAGCTCGGACTTTATTGGACGGCATTCGCCGGACTGGTGGTCTGGGCGGTTCGCGCGGGCCGGCGGCGGCTTGCCATCGCGTTCGCGATCGCCGCGATCCTGCCGCTCCCGGTCGTGCTGATGGCGGAGATCATCAAGGACAGCCTGATGGCGGGGCTGTTGCTTGCGGCGAGCGCGATCCTGGTCGCGATTCCGAGGCGCGGTCGTCCGGTCGCCCGGGCGGTCGCGCTGATTCTGATCGTCTGCGCGGCGACGTTGCGCTTCAACGCGCTCCCCGCCTGCCTGCCGCTCGCGATCGCGCTTCTGCCTGCCTCATGGCGCGCGACGCGGGTGCGGTTCGGCGCCGCGTTGCTGATCGGCACGGCGGTGATTGCCGCCGCGCTGCCGCTCGCCAACCGCGCGGTTGGTGCCAAGCCGAGCGGCGTCGGGCTGTCGCTGGTCATCTTCGATCTCGGCGGCATCACCCGGTTCAGCGGGTTCGACGCCTTTCCCGCGGACGATGATGTCGACGATCCGGTCGCGGTCAATCGCCATTGCTACAAGCCCGAACGCTGGGATTCCTATAGCTGGTGGGTGCCCGATCCGTGCCCGCTCGGGTTCGACGCGATGGACGATCTGTTCAAGCAGAGCGGCGAGAGCCCGTACCGCCACTGGCTCGGCGCGGTGCTGGCGCATCCGGTCGCTTATGCCGAGCATCGCCTGACCCATTTCAACATCAACATCCGCTTCCTCGTCCACGACGAGGTCGAACGCCCGGTCATGGGGCAGATTCCGCCCAATGACTGGGGCTTCCGCCTGACGCCCAATCCGGTGCTGACCTGGCTCGACCGCGGCGCGCGCTGGTCGGCGCATACGCCCCTGGGTTGGCCGGTCTGGTGGATGGCGTTGGCGGCCGGCCTGCTTGTCGTCGCGCCCGGCTTGCCATCGCGGCGGCTGGTCATCCCGATGGCGTTGTCGGGCTTGCTTTATGGCCTCGGCTATCTGCCCGCGAGCGTGGCGTGCGAGTTGCGCTACCACCTCTGGACGATGCTGGCGGTGCTGATCGCCGCGCTCATCGCTGGTAGCGACATGGCGGGCGGCGCGACGCCCGGCCGGCGCCGCCTGCTGATAGCGGCGGCGCCGGTGCTGCTGGTCACGATCCTCTGCGTGGCCTGGCGCCTCACCTGAGGCGCATCACTTCCCGGCGTGCGCCATCTCGCGAAGGGCGATCGCTTCGTCACCGGCCATCGCCAGCAACAAGTCGATCTTCTCGTGCAGGCTGGCGATCTCCGCCTCCGAGCGGAGATTGGTCTCATAGTCGAGCCGCATTTCCAGCCGATCCTTCGCCGCCTGACGGTTCTGGCTCATCATGATGATCGGCGCCTGCAGCGCGGCCAGCATCGACAGCATCAGGTTGAGGAAGATGAAGGGAAAGGGGTCGAAGGCGTGACGCGCCAGAACCATCGTGTTCAGGATGGCCCAAGCCACCATGAACACGCTGAACCCGATGATGAAGCCCCACGAGCCGCCGATCGCCGCGACGCGATCGGCCAGCCGCTCGCCGACCGTGAGGCGGGCGTCGAAGACCTCGTTGACGTCGCGGACGCGGGGTACGCGCCGGAACGAACCGGCGAAGAAACGGATTGCGTTCATTACTCACCTATTTTTTGCGACCGCCCCCTGAGGCAGCGCTGGTGAGGTGAACGTCAGTTCAATCCGCCAGCCGCCTCAGAGGGTCGGTCGATCGACTTTGGTCAGACATCGGTCCCTCTAAGGAGGAGTGGATTGCGACTCCGGACGGAGCCGTGGCGGAATTGGTTGCGCCGGCGGGATTCGTCAAGCCCGTTTGCGGCGCATCGAGCCCCGGGCCGAAAGGGCCGCCCGATAGCCGCGGCCGCTCGCTCGTCACGGCCCCGCTCTCCGGGGCCACCATCGCCTTGAAAATAGATACCGTCGTATTGACATGAGACAATTATCTCATTAGCGGCGCCACTTGATTGGAGGCAGAGACGATGCTCACTCGCGAACAAATGGATCAGAAGCTCGACGAGCATTTCGGTTACGAAGCTCGTGACGATATCGAAGGCGTGGTGGGGACGCTCGACGAGAATGTCGAACATGACGTCGTTGGCTGGCCCGGCGGGCCGAGCAAGGGGCGCGACCAGGCGCGGGCATTTTACGAAGCGACCTTTCCCGATCTCGCGGATGGCCAGGTGACGTCGCGCCGCCGCCTTTACGGGGAGAATTTCATGGTCGACGATTCGACCTGGAGCGGCATCGCAAAGGGCCGTCCGTTCGGCTTCGAAGGCAGGAACCGTCCGCTGCAGTTCCGCCTGCTCCATGTGCTGGAGTTCACCGACCGGGGCGATATCGCGCGCGAGAATGTGTGGCTCGACATGGCCGCAATCCAGCAGCAGCTTTCCTGAGATGCCGGCGTCGATCCGCGCGAACCAGCGCGGCCGGACGCGCCGCGACCTGCTCGAGGCAGCGTTGCGCGTCTCGGCAGACGACGGCGCGCCCACGCTCGAAGCGATAGCGGAAGAGGCACGCGTGTCGCGCGCGACGGCCTATCGCTATTTCCCCAATGTCGACGATTTGCTCGCGGAAGCGGCGCTGCACATGGCGTTCCCGGGGGCCGATTGCCTTTCCGGAGCATCGGATGATCCGCTCGAACGGCTGCTGCTGGTGGACGACGCAGTGGATCGCATGATCGCCGCAAACGAGACGGCGCTGCGCCGCATGATCGCCAGCACCGCCAAGCTGCCGCTTCAGTCGACCGGCGTACCTGCTCGGCAGAATCGACGATTGCCGCTAATCGAAGCGGCGCTGGAGCCCGCTCGTTCGAAGTTTTCGGCCTCGTCCTATCGGCAGCTGACTCGAGCGCTGAGCCTGGTGATCGGAACCGAGGCGATGCTCGTGCTCAAGGACGTCCTCGGTCTCGAAGACGCCGAGGCCAGGGACGTGCGGCGACGGGCCATCGCTTCCCTCCTGGAGTGGGCGCTGCGCGATGCATTCGACCGGACGGATCGGCCAGGATAGACCGCCGTACGGCGGTCGGCCCACCGGTCCTACCTACGCCCAGGTCAATCCGCCGCGGCGAAATGCGCCATCTGGTCGGCATGCGCCTTGGCGAACGCAGGCCGTGTCGTCGCGCGCCCGACATAGGCCCGGCAGGCGGGATAGTCCGCCAGCCCGTCGAACCGGTCGACCAACCGGAGCACGTCCGCCATCATGATGTCGGCGACCGAGAAGCTCCCGGCCAGCCATTCGTTTTCGCCCAGCACGATTTCCATATGCTTTAGACGGGCTTCGAGAAAGCCGTCGAAGAACTTGCGCATCGGGCTTTCGTCGGTATCGCCGGAGAACTTGAAGAACGACCAGGGCTGGCTCGCGGCCTCGACCGACGCGAGCGCGGCGAACAGCCATTCCCTGGCTGCGCTCTGACCTTGGACATCGGTCGGCACCAGCTTGTCGCTCAGTTCGCCGAGATGCAGCAGGATCGCACCGCTCTCGAAGATCGACAGGTCTCCATCGGTCAGCCACGGCACCTGGCCGAACGGTTGATGCGCGAAATGCTCGGGACCACGGTCCTTGAACGGAACGCTCGCGACACGATAGGGCAATCCGGCTTCTTCGAGCGCCCAGCGCAAGCGTATGTCGCGCACGAAGCCGCGCGGCGGCTCGGGAACCCAGTCATAGGTGAAGAGGGTCAGCTCGCCCATATCGTCAAACTCCAAGAAAGAAGGGCAATTTTTCGAGCAGGCCGCTCCAGCCCCGCTCATGGCTCTCGCGTTGTGCCTCGTCGGGAAGATGCTCGTGGAGCAACGTCAGTTCGGTGCCGCCGTCGATCGGCTCGAGCAGGAACGTGACCAGCGACGCGGGCTCTCCGGGCAGATCCCAGGTAAAGACCAGCTTCCGCTCGGGAATCACTTCCCGATAAATGCCGGTGGGGTTGTGCTCCTCGCCATTGAGCAAGCGGAACACGACGCTGAAGCGGCCGCCGGGGCGGACATCGACGTCAGCACGGAGCGTCGGCCCGGCATCGGGACCCCACCAATGGATCATCTGATCGGGCCGCGTGATCGCCGCCCAGACACTGGCTGGCGGCGCCTTGATGCGGCGAACGATCGTCACGCTCGGCAGATTGCTCGTCACTCGCCGTCCTTTTCGACGAACGCGACGAGCCGATCGAGGCTCACCGTCCAGAGACGCTCATAGCGTTGCAACCAGGCCATGGCCTCCCGCATCGGCCCGACCGACAGATTGACCGCCACGGTGCGGCCGCTCTTGGTTCGGGTGATCAACCCCGCGTCCGACAGCACGTCGAGATGTTTCATCATCCCGGGAAGCTTGAGCGACAGTGGCCGCGCGAGTTCGCTTACCGATAGGCCGGGCTCGTCCTTCAGCCGCAGCAGGATGTGCCGCCGCGTAGGGTCGGAAAGCGCGGAAAAAGTGCGGTCGATGCCGGAGGCCTGATACTTCACCATTTAGCGAAGTATTGTCCATGCCATGGATCGCGTCAACCCCAGGCACCGCCGTGGATCGCAGACTGGCTATCGTACATGCCGATACCGATTGGTATGACGCTGGCAGTTTGGGGGAGGCCGCATTGAACGACGAGAGTGATTGCGGGGCGGTGAGGACCGGCGAAGAAACGATGCGCCGAGCCATGTGCCTTTTCGCGGTCAGTTATGCCGCGATTCACAATGACGTCGACAAAGGCAGGAATCTATTGCGTGCATGGGATCTCGAGGATTCTCTGACGCCAATAGAAAAAGGCTTTCTCACGGCCGTTCCCATGCCTGCCAATCAGCGTATTGCCTTGAGCTGGCGATGCGAGGCCATGGTCCCATTGATGTGGGCCACTGGGTTGTTCGAGATGATGCCGGAGCCAGCCGGCACCTTCGACTTCGAGTATCTGTCCGAGTTCTGGCTCACTGTCCCGGCCGGATACTGGAAAGACGTCAAGATCAGGCCGGAAGCAGAGATCATATCTGCGACCGATCATATCCGCGACCTGCACTGGCGGCTCCGCGACGCGGAATTGCACCATCGTCCTCCGCCTCCCGGCATCGACCAGGGTGTCGTGATTGAACGCCATCATGCTCTGAACTGGCTTTGCCGATATGAGGATGATGATTGGGACGATGTCGCCACCGACACCTGAATTGCACCACCCCCAAACGGCAAAGCGGCCCGGGATTGCTCCCGAGCCGCTTCATCCTCCCCGGCTTTCCCGGTGTTATGCCTTTTGGTCGTCTATCGCTTTTGCGGGAAAGCGGTAGCCACTTTCCCGCGCAAGCATCAGTCGTCGTTGCGTTCGGTCAGGAACGCCGGCGCGAACTCGGGCTCGGGGCCTTCGTCCTTGCCGCCTTCGCTGCGCTCGCGGCGCGGGCCGCGGTCGCCGCCCCGGTCGCCACGGTCGCGGCGCGGGCCGCGATCACGGTCGCCGTCACGGCGCGGACCACGGTCACCGCCACGATCGCCGCCGCCGCTGCGGGGGCCACGGTCACGGCCGCCTTCGCGCGGCTCGCGTGGAGGACGGGTATCCTCCAGCTCTTCGCCGGTTTCCTGATCGACGACGCGCATCGACAGGCGAACCTTGCCGCGCGGATCGATCTCGAGGACCTTGACCTTCACTTCCTGGCCTTCCGACACGACGTCGGTCGGCTTCTCGACCCGCTCGTTCTTCATTTCCGACACGTGGACGAGACCGTCCTTGCCGCCCATGAAGTTCACGAACGCGCCGAAGTCGACGATGTTGACGACCTTGCCGTTATAGATCTTGCCGACCTCGGGCTCTTCGACGATGCCCTTGATCCAGTTGATCGCGGCTTCGATCTGGCTGACGTCGGACGACGACACCTTGATCACGCCTTCGTCGTCGATATCGACCTTGGCGCCGGTGGTGGCGACGATCTCGCGGATCACCTTGCCGCCGGTGCCGATGACGTCACGGATCTTGGTCTTGTCGATCGTGAAGGTCTCGATCCGCGGCGCGTGCGCCGACAGTTCCGAGCGGGTGTGGTCGAGCGCCTTGTTCATCTCGCCGAGGATGTGCGCGCGGCCTTCCTTGGCCTGGTTCAGCGCCGCCTCGAAGATCTCGCGCGTGATGCCCGCGATCTTGATGTCCATCTGCATCGTGGTGATGCCTTCGGACGTGCCCGCGACCTTGAAGTCCATGTCGCCGAGATGGTCCTCGTCGCCCAGGATGTCGGACAGGATCGCGAAATCCTTGCCCTCGAGGATCAGGCCCATCGCGATGCCCGAGACCGGGCGCTTGATCGGCACGCCGGCGTCCATCATCGCGAGCGACCCGCCGCACACCGACGCCATCGATGACGAGCCGTTCGACTCGGTGATGTCGCTGGTCAGGCGGATCGTGTAGGGGAATTCCTCCTTCGTCGGCAGCACCGGGTGCAGCGCGCGCCACGCCAGCTTGCCGTGACCGACTTCGCGACGGCCCGGCGCGCCGAAGCGACCGACTTCACCGACCGAATAGGGCGGGAAGTTATAGTGCAGCATGAAGTTCTGGTAGCTGAGGCCGTTCAGCCCATCGACCATCTGCTCGGCGTCCTTGGTGCCTAAGGTGCAGGTGGCGATGGTCTGGGTCTCGCCGCGCGTGAACAGGGTCGAGCCATGTGCGCGCGGCAGGAAGTGCGTTTCCGCCTGGATCGGACGGATCTGCGTGGTGGTGCGGCCGTCGATGCGGGTGCCGTCCTTGAGGATGGCGCCGCGGACGATCTCGGCTTCCAGCTTCTTGGTCAGCTTGATGCCGGCCATGACTTCCTGCGGGGCTAGGCCGTCGGCGGTGAATTGCGCCTTGGCCTTGGCACGCGCCTCGTTGAGCGCGTTCGAGCGGGCCGACTTGTCGGTCAGCTTGTAGGCGGCGGCGATGTCGGCGCCGATCAGCTTCTTGAGCTTGTCCTTGATCGCGGCATTGTCGTCCGACGACGCCATTTCCCACGGATCCTTGGCGGCCTGCTCGGCGAGCTTGACGATCGCCTTGACGACTTCGCGGCACGCGTCGTGCGCGAACATGACCGCGCCCAGCATGACCTCTTCCGAGAGCTCCTTGGCTTCGGATTCGACCATCATCACCGCGTCGTAGGTAGCGGCGACGACGAGATCGAGCTCGCCCTCGGCAACCTGCGCATCGGTCGGGTTGAGGATATATTCGCCGTTCAGGTAACCGACGCGCGCGGCGCCGATCGGGCCCATGAAGGGCACGCCCGAGATGGTGAGCGCGGCCGACGCGGCGACCATCGCCAGGATGTCGGGCTCGTTCTCGCCGTCATAGCTCAGCACCTGAGCGATGGCATTGATCTCGTTGTAGAAACCTTCCGGGAACAGCGGGCGGATCGGGCGGTCGATGAGACGCGAGACCAGGGTCTCCTTCTCGGTCGCGCCACGCTCGCGCTTGAAGAAGCCGCCCGGGATGCGCCCGGCGGCCGAATATTTTTCCTGATAGTGGACGGTGAGCGGGAAGAAGTCCTGCCCTTCCTTGACCGACTTGGCGGCCGTGACCGCGCACAACACGACGGTTTCGCCGAGCGTCGCCATGATGGCGCCGTCAGCCTGGCGGGCAACCTTGCCCGTTTCGAGTGTGAGGGTCTTTCCGCCCCACTCGATGCTTACTTTCTTGGTATCGAACATTTTATTTCCTTCACTCCCGTCGCCCAATGCGACGGGGGCCTTTGAGTGGGCCTGACGTCAGGCCCGGGTGGCGGAAGTTTCCGCCGCCGCCCCCATGCCGGATTGCACGGGGCCGAATAAGCGAAACGGCGCCCGGAGGCGCCGTCCCTGAGAGTTACTTGCGAAGACCGAGCTTCGCGATGAGGGCGAGATAACGATCGCCATCCGACTTGCGCAGATAATCGAGAAGCGAGCGACGCTTGTTGACCATCATCAAGAGACCGCGGCGCGAGTGATTGTCCTTCGCATGGGTCTTGAAGTGCTCGGTGAGCGTCTTGATGCGGTCGGTCAGGATCGCGACCTGGACCTCGGGGCTGCCGGTGTCGCCTTCGGCGCGGGCATGTTCCTTGATCAGCGCTTCCTTGCGCTCGGGAGTAATCGACATTCTGTTTTTCCTTCGACATCGCGGACTAAAGGTTGAAGCCGCGGACGACACGGGCTTCCCCGCTTTCGACTTCCACCAACGCCACCGGGGTTTCGCCCAGCATTGCGAAGTGAAGGCCATCGTCTTCGGCTATCCCGGCCAGAACGCGCCCCTGTCGGAGCGCTCCTGCCTGGTCGGGGTCGAGGGAGAGAGCCGGGATGTCGTCCAGCCCCGCCCTCAATGGCAGGAGAATCTGTTCAAGGTCGTGGCGCTTAGCGGATTCGGCCAATTTGTCCAGCGATATCGCGTGGGAGAGGTCGAACGGGCCGGCCTTGATCCGCCTGAGATAGGTGACGTGACCGACCGTGCCCAGGGCAAGCGCGATGTCGCGGGCGAGGCTGCGGATATAGGTGCCCTTGGAGACATGGGCGATGAGGGTGATGGCATCAACCGTCGCCCCGGCGGAGGCCGGGGCCGCTGGGTGACTGGAGGGTGCCAGTGCATCAACTCCAGCGGCCCCGGCCTGCGCCGGGGCGACGGCAAGAGAGAAGACCGTCACCGCCCGCGTCGCGAGCACGACCTCTTCCCCGGCCCGCGCCAGATCATATGCCCGCTCGCCATCGACCTTCAGCGCCGAATAGGCCGGCGGGACCTGCTCGATCGGACCAGTGAAGCGCGGCAGTACCGCCTCCACGGCGACGAGCGTCGGCCGCACCGCGCTGGTCGCGACCACTTCGCCCTCGGCATCGAGCGTGCTGGTCTGCGTACCGAACCCGATAGTGAACTCATAAATCTTGTCGCTGTCGAGCATCCGCCCGGCGAGCTTGGTCGCCTCGCCGATTGCGACCGGCAGCACGCCCGACGCGAGCGGATCGAGCGTCCCGCCATGGCCGACCTTGGCCTTGCCATAGCCGCCTTCGCGCAGCGCGCGCTTGACCGCGCTCACCGCCTGGGTCGAGCCAAGCCCCAAGGGTTTGTCGAGAATGATCCAGCCATGCATCCGCGCGCCCTAGCGCGCGGATGGCTTGGGGTCAGCCCTGCTTCTTGGCCTTCTTCGCCTTGGGCGGCGGGCCGTTGCTCGCGACCAGGCTGTCGATCGGGCAGCGCTGGCGGTCGACGAGCAAGGTTCCGGTGCGGTCGAGCTGAGCGCCACCGAACCGCGTATCGACGCCGATCCGGGTGGCGAAGGGCAGGCCGGTACAGGGCCCCAATATCCGCGCATAATACCACCGACGCTGCTGGTCCTGCAGCCATACGCCGCGGTCGTCATCGGCCTCGAAATTATAGAGTCCGATCGTGCCGATGAACGGAATGCTGGTTTCCTTGCCCAGTTTGTCGGCGGGCCAAGTCGGGCTTTGCTGCCGGGCCGTGGCTGGGACGACGACGCCGGCCAGACTCGCCGCCGCCAGCATCGCGATCGTCAGTGTGCGGATCATGGGCGTTGCCTTTCGAAGACAAAGACGAAACGAACGATTGTCGCCCTTGATCCTGCCACGCCGAGCCTGAATTCAGGCTGAAGCCGCCTACAGGAACAAGCCGAGCATCAGACCGACGACCCTATCGGCAATCGGGCCGACGACGCGGGCTGCCACGTCCGCGCGTGGAGCGATCATCGGCAGGATGACGAGCAGGAACAGCATCACCGGAAAGCCGAAGCGGCTGAGCCTGGCATATTGGACGGCAAGCGGACGCGGCAGGATCGCCTCGACGACATGCCCACCGTCGAACGGCGGCACCGGCAGCAAGTTGAAGATCGCCAGGAAGACGTTGATCAGCAGGAAATTGATCACATTGGCGGCGACGAATCCGCCTGGCCCCGCCTGGGGCAAGTCTCCCGCCGATCCCACCCAGACACCGATCCCCGCCGCGGCGATCATCGCCATGACGAGGTTGATGCCGGGCCCGGCGAGCGCGACCAGCGCCATGTCCCGGCGCGGATGATTGAGCCGCGAGGTCACTACCGGCACCGGCTTCGCCCAGCCGAAAATTGGGGCATTGGCGAGCGCGAGCATCATCGGCACCAGCAAGGTCCCGACCGGATCGACATGGCGGATCGGGTTGAGCGTCAGCCGGCCGCGCTCCGCCGCGGTCCGGTCACCCAGCATGCGCGCGACATAGCCGTGGGCGACTTCGTGGAACACGATCGCGATGACCAACGGGATCAGCCAGATCGCGATCCTGTAGAGTGTGTCGTTCATTGTTCGGCCACCTGCCCGGCGGCCTGCCGCGCGGCAACGAAATGCCTGCGGCACAGAGCGACATAGCGGTCGTTACCGCCGATCTCGGTCTGCGCGCCTTCGACCACGGCCCTGCCCTGCTCATCGACGCGCAGGTTCATCGTCGCCTTGCGCCCGCATTCGCACACCGATTTGAGTTCGATCAGCGAATCGGCAAGCGCGAGCAACCGCGCCGAGCCGGGGAACAACTGCCCCTGAAAATCGGTGCGCAGGCCGTAAGCGAGTACCGGGATCCCGACCACGTCGGCGAGATGCGCGAGCTGGTCGACCTGCGCTGAGGTCAAAAATTGCGCCTCGTCGACCAGGACGCAGGCGATCTTCTCATGCGCGTGGCGCTCGGCGACGATCGCGGCGATGTCGGTCTTGCCCTCGAACGGAATCGCACCCGCCTCCAGCCCGATCCGCGAAGTGATCGTGCCGGCGGCGAAGCGGTCGTCGATCGCCGCGGTGAACAGCATCGTCGTCATGCCGCGCTCGCGATAGTTGAAATCGGCCTGGAGCAAGGTTGTCGATTTCCCCGCATTCATCGACGCATAATAGAAATAGAGTTTAGCCATCAGCCGATCTTCGCCGGTCCCTCGGCCAGGACCGCCCAGCCCTTGCCGTTATTGTAGATCGCGATCGTGCGGCGGCTGGTGCCATCATCCCAACGCACGAACGCCATGTTGGCGACGATCATCGGCGAGGTCAGCGTCAGCGTCCTGCCGCAATTCGCCGGCTTGTCCCGTTGCACCGAGGCCGGAAGCGTGATCGCCGGATAGTCGCGCTTGCGTGCCTCTGCCCAAGCAGTCGTGAGCGTGGCTTCGAGTTGGTCGTCGACCATTTGGTACAGGCCCTGCGCGTCGCGCTCGAGATAGGTCCAGGTCACCGCCTTGCCCGCGATGGCGGGCGGGATCGGCTCCGGGCCCTTTCGCGCGATCGTCTGTGGCGCGACGCAGGCATTGCCCGAATAGCGCGCGGCATAGTCACGCGCGACCGCCGCCTCGATCGCGATCTGGTCGGCCGTCACCGCAGGCGCGGCCGGCGCTCCTCCGGTCGAATGGCAGGCCATGAGGACAAGAGGGGTGAGCGGCAACAGCCGGCGGAGCATCATGTCACCAAACTAAGCACGCGGCGCGGCGCGCGTCCACGTCAGTCGTCGCCGTTCTGGTCCAGATCCTGCGCCACCTTGGGCGCGCGCAGCAGCGCGTCGATATGGCTGCCCTCGTCGAAGCTCTCATCGGCCAGGAATTTGAGCTTGGCGGCATATTTGGTTTGCACGCGGTGCGCGACCTCGCGCTGCAGATAGGCGGTGTTGGTCCTGAGCGCCTTCAACACCGCATCCTCGTCCTTGCCGAGCAGCGGTTTCACGAACACCGTCGCGTGGCGCAGATCGGGCGACATGCGTACCTCGGTGATCGAGACGAGGTGGCTGGCCAGGGTGTCGTCATGCACGTCGCCGCGTTGCAGGATCTCGCTCAGCACATGACGCACCTGTTCGCCGACGCGGAGCGTTCGGACGGATTTTTCTTCGTTGCCCTGTTGTTTCATCCTGTCCTCGTACGCCAACTCCCTCTCCCCTTGTGGGAGAGGGAGGGAGCCGCGAAGCGGCGGAAGGGTGAGGGGGAGTCACGAGCGAGAAGAACATCGCCTGTGACTCCCCCTCACCCTTCCCACTCGCTTTGCGAGCGGGCCCCTTCCCTCTCCCACAAGGGGAGAGGGAATTAATTACAGCGTCCGCTCGCGCAGTTCGACCTCGAAGGTTTCGAGGAAGTCGCCGGCCTTGATGTCGGTGAAGTTCTGCGTGAACGTCACACCGCATTCCAGACCCGCGCGAACTTCGGCGACGTCGTCCTTGAAGCGCCGCAGGCTGGCAATCTCACCCTGATAGATGATGACATCCTCGCGAGTGATACGCGCCTTGAGCGCCTTGCGGATGACGCCGTCGACCACCAGCAGACCGGCCGCCTTGCCGTGCTTGCCGGCCGAGAAGACCTCGCGGATTTCGGCGCGGCCGACCACGGTCTCGAACGCTTCGGGACCAAGCTCGCCTGCCATGCCGGCGCGGATCTCGTCGATCAGGTCGTAGATCACGTCGTAATATTTGAGCGCGACCTTCTGCCGCTCTGCAATCTCGCGCGCCTTGGCATTGGCGCGAACGTTGAAGCCGATGATCGGCGCTCCGCTCGCACCCGCCAGGGTCACGTCGCTCTCGGTGATGCCGCCGACGCCCGAATGGAGCACGCGCGCCTTGATCTCGTCGGTCGAGATCTTGTTGACCGCACCGACGATCGCCTCGACCGTCCCTTGCGTATCCGCCTTGATGACCAGCGGATATTCGATCGCCTGGTTGGCCTTGAGCGCCGAGAACATGCTTTCCAGGCTGGCCGGCGCGTTGGTCGTGCGCTTGTCCTGGATGACGCCGGCGCGATAGGCCGCGACTTCGCGGGCACGCGCCTCGTTCTCGACCACCTGGAGCGGATCGCCCGCCGAGGGGACGCCCGAAATACCCAGGATCTCGACCGGCATCGACGGCCCGGCTTCCTTGATCTGCGCGCCCTTGTCGTTGACCAGAGCACGGACCTTGCCGCTCTCGGCGCCGGCGACGAACACGTCCCCGACCCTGAGCGTGCCGCGCGTGACGAGCACCGTCGCGACCGGACCGCGGCCCTTGTCGAGCTTGGCCTCGATCACGGTGCCTTCGGCATCGCGGTCGGGATTGGCCTTCAGCTCCATCAATTCCGCCTGGAGCTGGATCTTCTCGATCAATTCGTCGAGTCCGGTCTTCTTGAGCGCGGACACTTCGACGTCCTGGACGTCGCCGCCCATCTGCTCGACCACGACTTCGTGCTCGAGCAGGCGTTCGCGGATGCGCTGCGGATTGGCCTCGGGCTTGTCGACCTTGTTGATCGCGACGATCATCGGCACGCCGGCCGCCTTGGTGTGGTTGATCGCCTCGATCGTCTGCGGCATCAGCCCGTCGTCCGCGGCCACCACCAGCACGACGATGTCGGTGACGTTGGCGCCACGCGCGCGCATTTCGCTGAACGCCTCATGGCCCGGCGTGTCGAGGAATGTGATCTTCGACTTGTCCTTCAGCGTGACCTGATAGGCGCCGATATGCTGGGTGATGCCACCGGCCTCGCCGCGCACCACGTCGGTGCCGCGCAGCGCGTCGAGCAGGCTGGTCTTGCCGTGGTCGACATGGCCCATGATCGTGACGACCGGGGGACGCGGCTTCAGCGTCTCGGGCGCATCTTCGACCACGTCGGTCGACAGGTCGATGTCCGAATCGCTGACGCGGGTGATGTTGTGGCCGAATTCGGTGACCAGCAATTCCGCGGTATCCTGGTCGATCGTCTGGTTGACGGTGACCGGCATGCCCATCTTGAACAGCGACTTGACCAGGTCGGCGCCCTTTTCCGCCATGCGGTTGGCGAGTTCCTGAACGGTGATCGCGTCCGGCACGACGACGTCGCGGACCTGCTTCTCGCGCGGCGCGCCGCCGCCGAGGTGACGGCGATGCTCTTTTTCACGCGCACGCTTGAGCGCGGCGAGCGAGCGAGCGCGGGCGCCCTCTTCGCCACCGAGCGCGCGGTTGACGGTCAGCTTGCCGCCACGGCGTTCCTCGCCCTTGCGGTCGCGTTGGCCGGGACGCGCGGGTTGCGACGTCTCGGCACCGCGACGCGGGGTCGCCTGGCCGGTACCGGTCGGCGCCGCGCGCTGTGCGGGGGCGGCCGATGACGAGCTCGACGACGCGGCCTGGGCCGGGGCCGGCGCGGGCGCCGGGGCAGGCTTGGGGATTTCGGGGCGCGCGACCGGGGTGAAGCGCCGCGGCGCCGGCAAGCTCGGATCGAGCTGCACTGCGATCGGCGCTGCGGGTGCAGGCGCGGGCGCGGGCGCGGGGGCTGGCTTGGGCGCGGCGGGTGTCGCCGCGGCGGCCGGGGCAGCCGGGGTCGGTGCGGGGGCAGGAGCCTCGACCGGCGCAGGCGCCGGGGGCGCCTCGGCAGCCTTGCTCTTTTCCTCGGCGCGGCGCTTCTCTTCCTCGGCCGCGGCCTGGCGCTGCGCATCCTCGCGGCGGCGCGCATCCTCCAGCGCGTTCATGCGCTGTTCTTCGGCCTCGCGCAGCAATTGCGCCTGGCGCTCCTGGGGCGACAGCTGCGGCGCGGATGGTGCGCGCGCGGCAGGTGCGGCCGGGGCAGACGCCGGAGCCGGGGCGGGTGCTTCCTCGACGACCGGTGCCTCGGCAGGGCCGCCGGCATTGGGGCCGAGCACGCGGCGGCGCTTGACCTCGACCACGACGGTGTTCGAGCGCCCGTGGCTGAAGCTCTGCTTCACCTTGCCGGTCTCGACGGTGCGCTTCAGCCCCAATGGCTGGCGCATTCCGAGTTTCGGCTTGTCGTTGTCGGTATCGCTCACTCAATATCCTCGTCGTTCTCGGCCGAACCGCTAGTGCTTCCAGCCGCCGCGGGAAGCGCCGATGCGCCCTGCGAGGCCGTTTCGCAAGGCTCGGTAGTCAAATCAGGGCCGATAAAGTGCCGCCAGCGGTCGAGCGCGTCACGCACGCGGACCGCGGCAGCGGGGTCGGTCACGGCGATATGTACCACATTTTCGCGGCCTAGCGCCAAGGACAATATGGTGCGCGGGAGGGGAAGTGCCAAGCCCTCTTCGCCGGAACCTTCGCGATCACGCCCGACCCGCCACGCCTGGGCCAGCTTGCGCGCGCCGTCGGTACCCGCATCGGACGCATGGAGCAACAGGTGGACCTGGCCCGACCGCGCCGCCTTCTCCACCCGTTCGGTGCCGTTGACGATCTTGCCCGCCTTCGATTCGAGACCGAGCCGATCGAGGAACGCGCGCTGCAACTGGTCGGCGATCAGCGTGCCGAGATCGGCGGGGATCGTCAGCGCGTTGGTCTTGAACGCCCGCGCCAGTGCGCCGCGCAACTTGCCCTTGGCATTGGCCGCATCGAGTTCGCTTTGCGTCACCCCGATCCACGCCCCGCGCCCCGGCGCCTTGGCGCGGATATCGGGCAGCACCTGACCGTCCGGCCCGAGCGCGAGGCGGATCAACTCGCCGCGCGGCTCGCGGTCGCCGGACAGGATGCAGCGGCGGATGGGGTCGGTTTTCTCAGCCTTCATGCCGCGACCCTCCAACCGTAATGAGTGTCTCTTGCCCGCCGTTGGCATTCCATCCGTACTTGTTGGATCGGTTGCGCGGCGGATGCTCGGACGAGCCCGGCATGACGGTTCGGGCAAGCGATTCGATCATCACCACCGTCATGCCGGCCTTGTGCCGGCATCCACGGTGCCGCAGATTCACGGCCATGCGAGAGCGCGAACCCTGCGTTTACATCATGGCCAGCGGGTTCAACGGCACGCTCTATATCGGCGTGACGTCCGATCTCATCGGCCGGATCATGCAGCACCGCGACGGGACCTTCGCGGGATTCACTAAGCGCTATGGCGTCCATCGGCTCGTCTGGTTCGATACGACCGACAGGATGGAGGACGCCATCTCTGCCGAAAAGCGGATCAAGAAGTGGCCGCGAGATTACAAGAAGAACCTCATCGAACGCGAAAATCCGCAATGGGAAGATCTCGCCGTCAGCCTTGGCCTCCCACCGCTGGAATAGCGGCGCGGTGGATGCCGGGACGAGCCCGGCATGACGAACTTTGCTATCGGTTAGCCGAACAGTCTCATTGTGAGGGAACCGCATGCGCGTCTCCCTCACTCTTGGGGGCATCGCGATCGGCGATCAGGACACCGCCGGCGCCGTAATTCTCGGTCGATACTTCCTCGATCACGATCTGCACCGCAGCCGGGTTCTTTCCCAGCCGCTCGACGAGCGACCGGGTGACGTCCGCCACGATACCGGACTTCTGGTCCTTCGTGGCGGTGCCGGAGATGCGGATCGAGACGAAGGGCATCAGGCTTCTTCACCCTCTGCCGTTTCGCCTTCGGCTGCGGGTTCGTCCTCGAACCAATGCGCGCGGGCGGCCATGATGATTTCGTTGCCCTGCTCTTCGGTCAGGCCATATTCGGCCAGCACGCCACCCTTGTGCTCGGGGCGCTTGGGCGCGTCCTCGGCGCGGCGGCGCGGTTCCTGGCGCTTCTTCTCGACCAGTTCGTCGGTGGCGAGATCGGCGAGGTCGTCGAGCGTCTTGATCCCCGCCTTGCCGAGCGTGACCAGCATTGCTTCGGTCATATACGGCATGCCGGCGAGCGCGTCCTCGACGCCGAGCGCCTTGCGCTCCTCGCGATTGGCCTGTTCGCGGCGCTCGAGCGCTTCCTGCGCGCGGCTCTGCAGCTCCTGGCCGAGATCCTCGTCGAAGCCCTCGATCGTGGCGAGCTCGGCGAGGTCGACATAGGCGACCTCCTCGAGCGCGCCGAAGCCTTCGGCAACCAGCAGCTGGGCAAGCGTCTCGTCGACGTCGAGCTCGTTCTGGAACATTTCCGACCGCTCGACGAATTCGCGCTGGCGCTTCTCCGAGGCATCGGCCTCGGTCAGGATGTCGATCGCCTTGGCGGTCAGCTGGCTGGCGAGGCGGACGTTCTGGCCGCGGCGGCCGATCGCCAGGCTGAGCTGATCGTCCGGCACCACCACTTCGATCCGGTCCTCTTCCTCGTCGATCACGACGCGGCTGACCGATGCCGGCTGCAGCGCGTTGACGACGAAGGTCGCGGTGTCTTCCGACCAGGGGATGATGTCGATCTTCTCGCCCTGCATTTCCTGGACGACCGCCTGGACGCGGCTGCCCTTCATGCCGACGCAGGCGCCGACCGGGTCGATGCTCGAATCGTGCGAGATCACGCCGATCTTGGCGCGCGAGCCCGGGTCGCGAGCAGCGGCCTTGATCTCGATGATGCCGTCATAGATTTCGGGCACTTCCTGCGCGAACAGCTTCTTCATGAAGTCGGGATGCGCGCGGCTGAGGAAGATCTGCGGCCCGCGATTCTCGCGCCGGACGTTGAGGATCAGCGAGCGGATACGGTCGTTGACCCGGACCACTTCGCGCGGAATCTGCTGGTCGCGGCGGATGACGCCCTCGGCGCGGCCCAGGTCGACGACGACATGGCCGAACTCGACGCGCTTGACCACGCCGGTGATGATCTCGCCCATGCGGTCCTTGAATTCTTCATACTGGCGCTCGCGCTCGGCGTCGCGGACCTTCTGGAAGATGACCTGCTTGGCGGCTTGCGCTGCGATGCGACCGAACTCGATCGGGGGCAGCGGATCGACGATGAAGTCGCCGACCTTAGCGTCCTTCTGCAGCTTCTGCGCGCCCTTCAGGTCGACCTGCTTGAAATAATCGTCGACCGCCTCGACCACTTCGACGACGCGCCACAAGCGCAGGTCGCCGGTATTCGGGTCGAGCTTGGCGCGAATGTCGTTCTCGGCGCCGTAGCGTGCGCGGGCGGCGCGCTGGATGGCGTCTTCCATCGCCTCGATCACGATGCCGCGATCGATCATCTTCTCGCTCGCGACCGAATTCGCGATCGCGATCAACTCGGCCCGGTTGGCGGTAACGGCGGTGGCCATCAGTTACTTTCCTCTGTCTCGAATTCTTCTGCGCCGTCGCTGGAAAGCGGCGCGGTTGCGGCAATCAATTTGTCGGTGATCAGCAATTTGGCGTCGGCGACCTGATCGAACCCGATCGTCATCGGCTGATGCTTGCGGACGTCGATCGTGATGCGGTCGCCGTCCACGCCGGCGAGATCGCCGGTCAGTTGCTTGCGGCCATCGACCGGCGCGGTCAGGTGGATGCGCGCCTCCTGCCCGATCCAGTTGGCGAAATCCTTGAGCCGCGTCAGCGGCCGGTCGATCCCTGGCGACGACACTTCGAGGCGATAGGGGTCCTCGATCGGATCGACCCCCTGTTCCTCCAGGGCGTCGAACTTGTCGGAGATGCGGCGCGACAGATCGGCGCAATCGTCGATCGTCAGCTGGCCGGTCTCGGGCCGCTCGGCCATCACCTGCAGGGTCAGGTCCTCCTTGCCCCCGAACATCTTTACGCGCACGAGATCGAAGCCGAGGGCCTTGGCCTCGGGCTCGATCAATTGCGTCAGTTGGGCGATGTCCGCCATGAAGGATCCGTGAAACAAGCAGGTTCGGCGCCGGGGAGCGGGAGCCCTCCGACCTCTTCACCTGGCGATGTAGAGATTGTGACGAGGATATAGTCCGGTCCGCGCGCCGTGGCAAGCGGGCAACCCGATGCTATGCGAGGGCGTTGTCCCAGCGCCCTTCGCTCCGCTTCATAAAGGCATCGCCATGATCCGTCGCATCCTGTTGTTCGCCGGCCTGATCGCCACGGCCTGTTCGGCGCAGACCGGTGGCCAGGCCAACGGCCAGTCTGCCAAGACCAAGGGGGGCGTGCCGCGCAATTCGCCGCTCGAACCCGATATCAGGAATGTGCCCGCGACCACCGGACGCGCCAACATGCCGATCGCGCCGGCGCCATTTACGGTGACCGATATCGGCAGGTTCGATGCGCCGTTCGCCATGGCCTTCCTGCCCAACGACCAGGGACTGCTCGTCACCGAGAAAGCGGGGGTGCTCAAGTTGCGCCAACCCGACGGCAAGGTGGTGGAAATCGCCGGCGTTCCCAGGGTCGCCACAGGCGGCCAGGGCGGTCTGCTCGATGTCGCCGTCGCGCCGACCTATATCGACAGCCATATCGTCTATCTGAGCTATGCCGAACCGGGCGCGGACGGCAGCCAGCTCGCGCTGGCGAAGGCGAAGCTCGACCTCAAGGGGCGCAAGCTCGACGATCTGTCGGTGATCTGGCGCTCGGGCTCGGCCGGTCCGGGCGGGCAATTCGGCTCGATCATCACCTTCTCGCCCGACGGCCAATATCTGTTCCTGACCTCGGGCGAGCGCCAGCGCTTCACCCCGGCGCAGGATCCCAAACAGGCGCTCGGCAAGATCCTGCGGCTGACTCTCGACGGCAAGGCCGCAGTGGGCAATCCGATGTACGACGCCTCCAAGAAAGATGGCGGCGGCGTCGAGGCGATGACCTGGACCAGCGGCCACCGCAATCCCTATGGGCTGGTGTTCGCGCCCGACGGCCGGTTATGGGAAGAGGAGATGGGGCCGCGTGGCGGCGACGAGCTCAACCTGATCCTGCCGGGCAAGAATTACGGTTGGCCGATCGTTTCCAACGGCGACAATTATTCCGGCCAGCCGATCCCCGATCATCCCAGCCGGCCCGATCTCGAAGCGCCCAAATTGTGGTGGAACCCGTCGATCTCGCCCGGCGGCATGATCTATTATTCGGGCAATATGTTCCCGGCCTATAAAGACTCGCTGCTCATCGCAGCGATGTCGACGCCCGGACTGGTCCGAGTGACGGTATCGGGCGACACCGCGACGCCGGCCGATTTCTGGGACTTCGGCACCCGCATCCGTGACGTCGCGCAAGCGCCCGACGGGTCGATCTGGTTGCTGGAGGACGGCGAGCGCGGCTCGGGCGGACGACTGATGCGGCTGACGCCGAAGGGGTGAGCGGAGCGCACCATCGCTGTTTTAAGAAAAGCGGATTTTGCCCTCTCCCGCGTGCGGGAGAGGGCAAGAAATCAAGCGCTCTTTTCACCTCTCGACATATTCATCGCCGCACGATCAGATAATTCATCCGCGCCGCGGCGATCGGCTTGGCGGGATCGTCCTGCCAAGCCGTCGCCTCGACATTGGCGACGCGCGTGCCCAACCGGGTGACGATGCCGCGCGATCGCGTCGTCTTGTCGCGGCCGCCGCGCATGAAATCGACGGTCACGTTGATCGGCTTGATTTCGCCGCCGCCCTCTCCCTCCAGCGCGTCGTGCAGCGCGACGATCGCGGCCATTTCCATCAGCCCGCTGATCGCGCCGCCATGCAGGAAGCCGGGGCGCCCCAGAACATCGTTACTGAACGGCATGACCAGGACGGGCGCACCGTCGCCATCGCGCTCGGCGCTGAGGCCAAGCAATTGGGCATAAGGGGGCAGCCGGTCGATCATCGCGGATAGCCGTCGGGCGCCATGAACGTCCCAGCGACATGGGCGAGCGGATCGTCCGGGTCGCCGTCATGCGCCTGGCCGCGGACGAAGGCGATCGATCGCGTCAGCCGATAGCATTCGCCGCGCCCGATCACCGTCTTGCCTGGGGTCGCCGGCCGCAGATAATCGACCCGCAGGTCGAGCGTCGCGTGCGCGACGAAGGCGTTGGCGCGCAGCCACACCCCGACGCTGGTCGCCATGTCCATCAGCGACAGGATCGGACCCGAGGCGATCACGCCGGTATCGACATTGCCGATCAATCGCTCGTCATAGGGCAGTTCGAGTTCGGCCCAATCGGGCCCGTGCGCACGGTAACTGGTGCCGAGCAGGCCGCCATGGCCGAGTCGGCTGGTGAGGAACCGAGCGGGGTCGAATTGGAAGCCTTGGCTCATCGTGCCGACGCCCTACACGTGCGGTCGCGCGGTGCAACTCCTTACGCCGGGGCTTGCCTTGTCGCCACGACCGGCTAGCGTTACTGACAAGAATGTAAGGAGAGGGCGGATGCATCCCAGCGTCCATGCGCGTGACAACGCCGAAAAGCCGGCGCTGATCGTCGCCGAAACCGGCGAGACGTGGAGCTATGCCGAGCTCGATCGGCGGTCGAATCGGGTCGCGCAGCTGTTCCGTGCGCGCGGTCTTTCGATCGGCGACACCGTCGCGATCTTCATGGACAATGTTCCCGAATATTTCGCGCTGACCTGGGGCGCGCAGCGGGCCGGGCTGTTCTATGTCTGCATCTCGTCGAAGCTGACCGCACCGGAAGCCGAATATATCATTCGCGATTCGGATGCGAAGCTGGTCGTTGCCTCGGCGGCGCTGGCCGCCATCGCCGAGCCGCTGGCGACGCTGATTCCCGATCTCGGCCGGCTCATGCTGGGCGGGACGGCGGCCGGCTGGGACAGCCTCGAGGATGCGTTGTCCGCACAGCCGGATACGCCGATCGCCGACCAGCGCGCCGGCATCGACATGCTCTATTCGTCGGGTACGACCGGCCGGCCAAAGGGCGTGCGCGTCGCCTTGCCGGAAGATGCCGACATTGCCGCGGTCAACGTCCTGGCGATGCTGGCCCAGGGACTCTACGGCTTTGGTCCCGACACGATCTATCTCAGTCCGGCACCGATGTATCACGCCGCGCCGCTGCGCTGGTGCATGACCGTCCACCGGCTCGGCGGCACCGTGATCATGATGCAGCATTTCGATCCGGTCGCGGCGCTCGCGCTGATCGAGAAATATCGCGTCAATGCCAGCCAATGGGTCCCGACCCATTTCGTCCGCATGCTCAAGCTGCCCGAGGAAGAACGTCGCAAGTACGACGTGTCGAGCATGAAGGCCGCGATCCACGCCGCCGCGCCCTGTCCGATCCCGGTCAAGGAAAAGATGATCGAATGGTGGGGGCCGGTCATCTACGAATATTATGCCGGGTCGGAAGGCAACGGCTTCACTTCGATCACGTCGGAACAATGGCTCGCGCACAAGGGCTCGGTCGGCAAGCCGGCGTACGGCATCGCTCATATCTGCGGAGAGGATGGCGAGGAATTGCCGGCCGGGAGCGAGGGCCTGATCTATTTCGAGGGCGGCGGCCAGTTCGCCTATCACAACGATCCGGCCAAGACCGCCGAGGCATGCAACGCGAAGGGCTGGACGACGCTTGGCGATATCGGGCGGCTCGACGAGGAGGGCTTCCTCTACCTCACAGACCGCAAGAGTTTCATGATCATCTCGGGCGGTGTGAACATCTACCCGCAAGAGATCGAGAATCGCATCATCACCCATCCGAAGGTCGCCGATGTCGCGGTGATTGGCGGGCCCGATCCCGATATGGGCGAGCGCGTGATCGCGGTGGTGCAACCCGCCGACATGGCCGATGCCGGGCCCGAGCTGGCGGCCGAGCTGACCGCCTGGTGCCGGGCCGAATTGTCCGGCGTGAAGACTCCGCGCCAGATCGACTTCGCCGCCGAACTGCCGCGCCACGCCACCGGCAAGCTCTACAAGCGCTTGCTTCGCGATCAGTATTGGGGCGAGAGCGGATCACGAATTGTCTAATGCGCGTCGCCCCGGCGGAGGCCGGGGCCGCTTCGCGATTCGAAGCGCGCGCGTGACCCCAATGGCCCCGGCCTCCGCCGGGGCGACGGAGCTCTGCCATGAACGACCGCGTGACCATCAGCATCGCCGACCAGATCGCCGACGTCCGCCTCGCCCGGCCCGACAAGATGAACGCGATCGACCCGGCGATGTTCGAAGGAATCGGCGCAGCGATCGATTCGCTCGCGGGCCGAACCGACATCCGTTGCGTCGTGCTGTCGGGCGAGGGCCGCGCCTTTTGCGCCGGGCTCGACATGACCAGCATGCAGGCGGGTGGTTCGGGCCTGTCGTCGCGCGCCCGCAACGATCAGGGCGCGATCCTGCCGCAGCACGTGTCCTGGGGGTGGCGCAACCTGCCGATGCCGGTGATCGCCGCGGTCCATGGCGTCGCGTTCGGCGGAGGATTCCAGATCATGTCTGGCGCCGACATCCGCATCGCCGCCCCGTCGGCGCGCTTCGCGATCCGCGAGACGCATTGGGGCCTCGTGCCCGACATGGCGGGCTTTCCCTTGTGGCGCAGCCTGGTGCGCGACGATGTGCTGCGCGAACTGGTGTATACCGCCCGCGAATTCGATGCCCAGGAAGCCCTGGCGCACGGCTTCATCACCCGCATCGCGGATGACCCGCACGCGGCGGCGATGGATCTGGCGCGCGAGATCGCCGGCCGCAGCCCGCATGCGGTTCGCGGCGACAAACGCCTGCTCAACATGATGCACGATGCCGACCCGGTGACGATGCTTGCCGCCGAGACCGAAGAGCAGGTCAAGGTGATCGGCAAGCCCAACATGATGGAAGCGGTCGCCGCCAACATGCAGAAACGCGCCGCGGTCTTTCAGGACTGATCGGCCGGTTCGCGCACCAACCATTTTTCGAGTTCGGCGCGGAATGCCGGATCGGTTCTGTCGACCCCGGTGCTGACGATCGTCACGTCGCATGTGGCGAGCGGCGTGCCGTCCTGCAGGGCTAGGCTCAGCGTCTGCCACGATCGCGTGCCGAGCCGCCCGATCCCGCTGGCGATCGTCATCTCGGCGGGGAAATTGCCCTCCCCCAGGTAATTGATCTCGACATTGGCGACGAGCCCACGGTTGCGGCCCGGCCCCAAGGCGCTGAGCATATGATAAAATCGCACCCGCGCCGTCTCGAACAGCGCCGCCCAGGCGACGTTGTTGATGTGACCGAGCACGTCGAGATCCTGAAAGCGGGTCTGGATGGTGTCGTGGTGCGGATAGGCGGCCGGATCGAGCCGCCAGGGTGCAGGGCGAGGCATGGTTCGTCCTTGCCGACCCGCCATGGACTAGTCGAGTCCCTTTGCCGATATAACTTAGCGTATAGATGATGTATCGATAAGGGTTGAAATTCGAGACATGTTCTCGCCCTGGAACGATTTCTGTTGCATCAATATCCGAATGGGGCCTTTCTCCTAAAGTCAATACAGGGGAAACTACCATGAGTCGTATCATGATTATGGCGGCTATCGGTGCCGCTTGTCTTACAGCAACTGTCGGTATCGCCAAGCAATATACGGATTACATGCCGCAAAAGGGCGTGTGGGAAGTCAACGCCATCGAAGTCGACCCCAATCACGTCGACGATTATCTGACCGGCCTGCGCCGGTCGCAGGTCCCCGGATTCGAAGTGATGAAGGCCCATGGGATCATCGATTCCTACAAGTTCCTCGTGCGGAACGGCTACAACAAGGGGGCGCCGAGCGTCCTGATCATGACGCATTTTACCAGCGCCGCGATGCTCGAGCCCGATCAGGCGCGCGATCAGATGATCGAGAAGGAAATCCTCGCCAAGTTCAGCGAAGCCGACGGCAAGGCCGCGGTCGCGGGCTATGAAAAGTACCGCTCGTTTATCGACGACGGGCTGTGGTCGGAAATCACGATGGCCAAATGATCGGGGCGGCCCCGGAGCGCTTGCCCGATCCGGGGTCCCCGCGATACGAAGCCGCTTGCCGATCCGCCCGCGCCGGGCAAGGTTGCCGGCATGAACGTCTCCGATGCCATTGCGGCGCGCCGGTCGGTGCGCGGATTCCTCGACACGCCGGCCGACCCGGCGCTGCTTCACGACATCGTGATGAAGGCCGCGCGCGCGCCGAGCGGGGGCAATATCCAGCCCTGGCATATCGACCTGGTGACCGGCGACAGCCTGACCGAGCTCAAGGCGATCGTGGCGGCCAAGCTGATGGCTGGCGAGACCGAAACCCCGGGCTACGACATCTACCCGAAGGAATTCGTCGCGCCTTATCGCGCACGCACCTTCGCGATCGGCGAGGCGATGTACGGCCATATCGGCATCCCGCGCGAGGACAAGGCTGCGCGGCGGATGTGGTTCGCACGCAATTTCCAGTTCTTCGGCGCGCCCGCGGCATTGTTCTGTACGGTCGACCGGCGAATGGGCCCGCCGCAATGGTCGGACCTGGGCATGTACCTTCAGAACGTGATGTTGCTCGCGGTCGAAGCGGGGTTGGCGACCTGTCCGCAGGAATGCTGGGCGATGTATCCCGAGACGATCGAGCGCTTCCTCGGCACGCCCGCGGATCGCATGCTCTTTTGCGGCATGGCGATCGGATACGAGGATAAGGAAGACCCCGCCAACCGTCTGCGCACCGAGCGTGCACCGGAAGAGGAATGGTTGAGCATTCGGAAATAGCGCCGCCAAAACCCTTCCGGCGGCGTCAGCCGCCCGCGACGATCCGCTTCAGCGCGGCAACATGATCGTCGAACACCTTGCGGCCGGCCCGAGTGAGGCTGGCCCAGGTGCGCTGGCGGCCGTCGAGCGCGGCCTTGCGCAACGAGATGAACCCCGCTTCGGACAACGCCGCGAGGTGTTTCGACATCACCGAATCGCTGCTCGCGGTGATCTCCTTCAATCGGGCGAATTCGGCGTCCTGCGCTTGTGCGAGCACCGCCATTACCTGAAGCCGCGCCGGCGCCTGGAGCAACGGCTCGAACCCGGCGATCGGGTTGAGGGGCTCAGGCGCCGAGTTCACGGACGAACACTCGCTGCCAGATCGTGCTGCCGATATAGCCGATGACGAACGACGCCGCGGCAAGCGCCAGGCTGACCATGGGCTGGCCGCGGTCGAGCGCGAAATAGCAGCTCGCTGCATAGAGCAGCAAGATCAACGCCAGCATCGGAAAGGTGACCAGCCTGGTCTTGCCCCGGCGATAGCCGTTGACGAAAACGCCAAGGCGGCGGCGGTCGGATTGCACGATCAGGACAATGGCGACGAAGATCAGCGCCAGCACGACGAAGCGCAGCGACAGCGGTGCGGCGGGCGTGGCGACCAGCGCCGCCATGATCCCCGCAAATGCCGCGTGGCGCCAGGGCGGGCACGCCGCGAGCCGCGCCAGATCCTGTTCGGCCGCGCCCTTCGCCATCAAGGCGAGGCGCGCCTGTTCTTCGAACGTCGTCATCATCGACTCCTTACTTTCCAATATGGAAAGCGATACCGACGAGTTTCCGACTTGGCAAGTTAAAACTTTCCATTCCGGAAAGTGGTCGCGCGACGGCTCCTTGTCCAATCGATACAGCGCGTATACATTGCATACATGAGTAAGACCGCCGTCATCACAGCAAGGCTCGATACGGACACTCTGGATGCGCTCGACGGTCTGGCCGCCGTGCAGGATCGTACGCGCGCCTCATTGATCGAGCGTGCGGTGAAAAGATTTGTTCGTGAAGAAACCGAATTCCGGGAATTCCTGGGCGAAGGCGAACGCGCGATCGATCGCGGCGAGTTCATAACTCAGGATCAAATGGTCGCCGAGATCGATCGCTGGAAGCGGACGAGGACAAGCGCTCTCTGATGCGGGTCATTTGGTCGCGTCCGGCGGCTGCGGACCTGTTCGAGATCGCGAACTATTATGACCGGATCGACCCCGCCTTGGCGATCGACATGATCGATCGTGTAGAGAATGCGCCTGCACCGCTGATCGACAATCCGCGCGTTTGTCCTGCCCTGGACGAGGAGCCCAATGTCCGCAAATGGCTGGTGCCGGGAACACCTTTCCTACTGTTCTACGCGATACGAGGTGAGACAATAGAAATCCGCCGCGTCCGCCATGCGGCCTCCGACTGGAGAAGGGAGAATTGATGGCGGGAGCGTTGCGCGTCGGGCTGTTGGGTGGGTCGTTCAACCCCGCGCATTCGGGGCATCGGGCGATCAGCCTGGCGGCGATCAAGGCGTTGGATCTCGACGAAGTGTGGTGGATGGTGTCGCCGGGCAATCCGCTCAAGGACAAGGCGACCGACATGGCGCCGTTCGCGGTGCGCTTCGCGTCCGCTCGCGCGATGGCCGGGCATGCGCCGATCCGGGTCACCGCGGTCGAGCAGCGGTTGGGCACGCGCTACACGGTCGATACCCTGACCAAGCTGCAGCGCCTCTATTCGCGGATCGACTTCATCTGGTTGATGGGCGAGGACAATCTGATCAATTTCGACCAGTGGAAGGGTTGGCGCCATATAGCGAAATCGATCCCGATTGCGGTTATCGCGCGGCCGGGCTATGATCATGCTGCCCAGGCGGTGCCCGCTATGGGTTGGTTGCGGCGCTTCTTCCGGCCCGTACACCAGGCAAAGAACTGGACGACGTGGAGATTGCCAGCCCTCGTGCTGCTTCGTTTCCGCCCTGACTCCACCTCAGCCACCAGGCTGCGTTTGGCCGATCCGGCCTGGCAGCGCCGTTTTCTTCGTCGACCCAACGACACCGATCCTCCTTCCTCCGCACCATAGGACCCACATTGGCCACTAACCCGCATGCGTACCGCTCGTCCGACCCTCAAGGGGCCGAGGCGTTGCACCAGCTTGTCCTGTCCAGCCTGGATGACGATCAGGCGGTCGACACGATCTCGATCCCGCTCGCCGGCAAGTCGTCGATCGCCGATCACATGGTGATCGCCAGCGGCCGCTCGACTCGTCAGGTCGCGTCGATGGCGCAAAAGCTGGCCGAGCGGATCAAGGCCGAAACCGGCCGCGGCCCGCGGATCGAGGGCCTGCCGACCGCCGACTGGGTGCTGATCGACGCCGGCGACGTGATCGTCCACCTGTTCCGCCCCGAAGTGCGGACGTTCTACAATCTCGAGCGGATGTGGGCGTTCGGCGACGGGCCGTCGGGCTCGTCGCACTGACAGCACAAGGCGGACGGGATGAGCGAACCTCATCCCCAAACGTCACCCCGGACTTGTTCCGGGGTCCAAGCTTCCACACCGGCATCGTTCCGTTGTTGCACGTTGGATGCCGGCGCAGGGCCGGCATGACGGGAAGGGTCTAGTCGATGCTCCTCCACATCGTCGCGCGGGGGCGGATCGGAAGGAGCCCCGAGGCGGAGCTGGTCGACCGGTACCTCAAGCGCGTCAGCTTCCCGACGCGTGTGACCGAATTGCCCGATACCGGCGGCAAGATGCCGGCGATCGAGCCACAGACCCGCATCGTCATGCTCGATGAAACCGGCGACACGCCCGGATCGATCGCCTTTGCCGACAAATTGGGCAAATGGCGCGACGACGGCGTGCGCGAAATCCGCTTCCTGATCGGCGCGGCGGACGGTTTTTCGGCCGAGGATCGCAAGGCCGCCGACTGGCTGGTGTCGTTCGGGCGGCTGACCTGGCCGCACATGCTGGCGCGGGCGATGCTGGCCGAGCAATTGTGGCGCGCGAGCTCGATCCTTGCCAACCATCCCTATCATCGCGAAGGGTAGCGCGATGCGCGCCGCCTGGACTCTTGCCCTGCTCCCGATCGCCGCCGCGTTCGCCGCGAGCCAGGGCAATGCCCAATCCGATCTGGCCGACCAGCAGCGCCGCTTGCTCGCCGCACGGGCGCAATCCGCCGCCGCCGCCGCGCGCGCCGCAAAACTCGACGCCGCGGCCAAGGCCGAGCAGAATGAGGCCGCCAAGGCGCGCGCCGAGGAAGAAGCGATGGGCGCGCGGATCCAGCAGGCGCAGGCGGATATCGCGGCCGCGGGCGCGCGAGTCGCGTTGGTCGATCGGCTGCTCGGCGAGCAGCAGGCACGGCTCGCGATGCAACAAGGGCCGATCGCGCGGCTGATCGCGGCTTTGTGCTCGTTGGCGCAGCGTCCCGACGCGGTAAGCGTGATGCAGCCGGGATCGGTCGCCGACCTCGTCCACGTCCGCGCGGTGATCGGCAGTACGCTTCCGCTGGTGCAGGCACGCACGGCCGGGCTGCGCGCCGATCTGAACACGACGCGCCGGCTGCGCGCCGACGCCACGCTCGCCGCACGCAGCCTGACCGAAGGCCGCCGCCGGCTGGAGAGCAACCGCATCGCGCTGGCGCGGCTGGAAGCCGAGCATCGCCTGAAGTCGCAGGATCTCAGCCGGTCCGCGCTGGCCGAGAGCGACCGCGCGATCGGATTGGGCGAGCGCGCCCGCGACCTGGTGGACAATATGCAAGTGACGACCGACGCAGCGGCCACCGCGCGCGCATTGTCGGTGCTGCCGGGGCCGCTGCCGCGCCCAGGCGAAGGCGCCGCGCCTGCATTGTCGTGGACCGCCGCGAGCGCACCTTATCGCGTACCGGTCACCGGTACTTTGGTCACCGGATTCGGTGAAGTGTCGCCGGACGCCGGCGTCACCTCGCGCGGACTGACCTGGGCAGTGGAAGGAGGTGCCGATATCGTTGCGCCGGCCGCAGGAAAGGTCGTCTTCGCGGGACCGTTCCGCAATTATGGCAATATCGTCGTCATCGACCATGGCGGGGGTTGGAGCACGGTTCTGATCGGACTGGGCACGCTGACGGTCGCAACCGGCGGGCATGTCGGCCAGGGTGCCTTGCTGGGTGCGGCGCCGCCGGGCGACGATCGCCGGGTGACCGCCGAATTGCGCCGCAAGGGTCGTCCGATCGATCCGGTGGCGCTGACTGGCTAGGCGGATCGAATATCGCTACATGACGGACGAGTTGAGCAAGATCGGAACGCAGTAACCCCATGGCCCGTGCTTTTACCTGGCTCCAGGCGACCGCCATCGCCGGCGCGATCGCGCTCGTCCCCACCGCCACCGCGGCGATGGCGGCAGCCGACGGCGACACCTATCGCGAGATCGACCGGTTCATGGAGGTCTTCAACCAGGTCAAGAAGTCGTACGTCGACAAGGTTGACGACAAGACGCTGATCCGGGGCGCGATCGACGGCATGCTCAACAGCCTCGACCCGCATTCGTCCTATATGGACGCGGTCGATTTTCAGAACATGAAGATCCTGACCGAGGGCAATTATGGCGGCCTGGGTCTATCGGTCACGATGCAGGATGGTGCGGTCAAGGTCATCGCGCCGCAGGAAGACACGCCCGCCTTCCGCGCCGGGATCAAGGCCGGCGACTATATCACCCATATCGACGGACAATTGATCTTCGGCGAGACGCTGGACGAAGCGATCACCGCGATGCGCGGCAAGCCCGGGACCAAGATCTCGCTGACGCTGGTCCGGCCGGGCCGCGACAAGCCGATCGACGTCAGCCTGGTCCGCGAGGTCATCGTCCAGAAGCCGGTCAAATGGGAAGTCCGTGACGGCATCGGCTATATCAACATCAATACCTTCTCCGAAAATACCGGCGCCGACGTCCGCTCGGCGATCTCCAGCATCGACAAGTCGCTGGGGCACAAGCCGCTCGGCTATGTCGTCGACTTGCGCGACAATGGTGGCGGGCTGCTGAGCCAGGCGATCGAGGTGTCCGACGCGTTCCTGTCCTATGGCGAAATCGTCAGCCAGCGCGGCCGCGACGCCGCGGACATCGAACGCTATTATGCCAAGCCGGGCGACCTCGCTAACGGCCTGCCGGTGATCGTGCTGACCAATGCCGGCACCGCCTCGGCGTCCGAAATCGTCGCCGGCGCGCTGCAGGATCATCACCGCGCGCTGATCATGGGCGAGCGCAGCTTCGGCAAGGGGTCGGTGCAGACCCTGCTCCAGCTCGACGACACCAGCGCGCTCAGGCTTACGACCGCACGCTACTACACGCCGTCGGGCCGATCGGTGCAGGAAGGCGGCATTCGCCCCGACATCGCCGTGCCGCAGATTTCGGATCCCGACTACAAGTCGCGTCCGATCTTCCGCGAGGCCGATCTGCGCAAGCATCTGGTCAACGAGGTCAAGGCCGACAACGCCATCCTGGAAGAGGATACCAAGACCGATCCGCGCTTCGCCGCGACGCCGGACGAGCTGAAGAAGAAAGGCGTGACCGACTTCCAGCTCTGGTACGCGCTGCAGACGATCGGACGGCTGGCCAAGGTGCCGGCCGTGACTACCGCCGCAGCGACGCCGAAGAAGCACTGAGACCGCGATGACCTCCTTCCAAAAGGCCCGTGCCTTGGCATTGCTGATCCCCGCGGCGTTGCTCGCCGGCGCCTGGGGATTCCAGCTGATCGGGCACCTTTACCCATGCGAGATGTGCCATTGGCAGCGCTGGCCGCATTACGCCGCGCTGCCGATCGCCCTGCTGGCGTTCGTGCCGGGATTGCCGCAGCGGCCGCTGGTCGTGCTGGCGGCGATCGCGATCGCGATCAGCGGCGCGATCGGCGTCGCGCATGCCGGGGTCGAATATCATTGGTGGCAGGGCTTCACGCCGTGTACCTCGACCTTCAGCAGCGGCGGTGACACGCTGAGCGCGATCATGAAGGCACCGGTGGTGCGCTGTGATGCGCCGCAATGGACCTTTGCCGGAGTTTCGCTGGCAGGCTTCAACGCGGTGATCTCGCTCGGCGGCGCGCTGGTCATCCTGTTCCTGCTGGCCCGCCGGAGCCCCGCGGCATGAAGCGCTGGCGCCCCGGCGATCCCAGGCCGCGGACCGACTCGATGATCCGGGTCGACCAGGCGGGCGAATATGGCGCGACCCGCATCTATGCCGGGCAATTGGCGATCATGGGCGACCGCACGCCGGTCGCGCGTGAGATCGCCGGCATGGCACGGCAGGAGGAACGCCACCGCGCCTTCTTCGACACAATGATCGCCGATCGCGGCGTTCGCCCTACCCTGCTCCAGCCCTTCTGGACCGTCGCCGGCTTTGCGCTTGGGGCTGCGACCGCCGCGATCGGCCCCGAAGCCGCGATGGCCTGCACCGCGGCGGTCGAAACCGAGATCGACAAACATTATTCAGAGCAGCTTCAGCAACTGGGCGATAGCGATCCCGCATTGTCGGCGGCGATCGCGGAATTCCAGGCCGAGGAGGTCGAGCATCGCGAGACCGCGCTGGCGCACGGCGCGGAATCGGCTCCGGCCTATCCGCTGATGTCGGCGCTGATCCGGCTCGGCTGCCGGGTAGCGATCGAAACCGCCAAGCGTTTCTAGGCGCCGGCGGGAGGAGGAGACGAGGATGCGTATCATTGCCCTGGGCCTGCTGGCAGCGACGATCGTCGCGATGCCCGCCACCGCGCAGGTGGCCGGTCCGGGCGTACCGCCGCCGCCCAAGCCGACCATGCCCGGCCCCGTGTCGCGCAACGCGCCGGTCAACGGCGTGCTGGTGCTCTACGGCAACGAGCAATGCCCGACCGATCGCGACGGCAACGAAATCGTCGTCTGCACGCGCCGCGACGCCGCAGAACAATATCGCGTTCCCAAGGAATTGCGTAATTTCAAGATCACGCCCGAAAATCAGAGCTGGGCGTTGCGTGCGCAGGGCACGCTCGACACCGGCGCGTCCGGGATCGGCTCCTGCTCGGCGATCGGCCCGGGCGGCTCGCTCGGCTGCTCGCAACAGCAGTTCAAGGAATCGAAGCAGTTCAACAAGGACCGCAAGGCCGCCGAGGAAGAGGGGAAGTAAGTTTCCTCCCTCGGGCTACCTCGCTCGTGCTCGTGCGCAGGCCGGACCCCGGATTTACGAAAAGGAAAAGCTTGCGGCCCTGAGCTCCTGCTTTCGCAGGAGCACAAGCTTCGCTTCCATCTGCCAAATTCAGACTCTAGGATTTTCCGCAGATAGAGCGGGGGATCGATGGCAACCTTATTCATGAAAGCCGACGCAAAGGTCGGCTCGCTCGCGCCCAATTGGTACGACAAGGCCCTGTCGGGCGCGGCGATGCTGTTGCTTGCGATCGTGCTCGTGGCATTGGCGCGGGGCGTGGCGCAATGGCCGCAGGTTCCCGGCATCGTCTGGGCGCATCTCGTGACCGTCCTGGTCGCGCTGGTGCTGACCCCGTGGATGCTGCTCAGGCCGCGTGGCACCAAGACCCATCGCCTTTTGGGCAAGATCTGGGTGGCGGCGATGGTCGCGACCGCCGCGCTCAGCCTGTTGGTCAGGACGATCAATCCCGGCCATTTCAGCATCATCCATATCCTGTCGATCTTCACGCTGATCATGGCGCCGCGTGTGTGGCTGACGGCGCGCGCGCATCAGGTGGCGCGGCACCGCGCGACGGTGCGCGGGCTGGTGACCGGCGCGTTGCTGATCGCGGGATTCTTCACCTTGCCGCCATTCCGGCTGCTCGGCGGCTGGCTGTTCGGATAGACGCGTGGCGCGGACGCGATTGCTGCTGTTCGCGCTGGTCTGGCTGTCCTGCGTCTGGTTCGGGTCCTGGGCGCTCAATCCCAATAATGCGACGCGGATGTACGCCGGCATGGCGCTGGTCGAGCGCGGCGACGCCCGGATCGACGCCTATCAGGCACTGACGATCGACAAGGCCGAGTTCGACGGCCATGTCTATATGGACAAGGCGCCCGGGATGACCCTGTTGTCGCTGCCGGCAATGGCGCTGGCTGACAAGATTGGCCCGTCGATCGAATATATCCCGCCCACCCTTTACGATGCGCGGTTCGAGTATCTCATGACCATCCGGCTGCGGCTGGCGGTGGCGATGGTGAGCGCCGTCATCACCGCGCTGGCGGCGCTGGCGATGCACGATCTCGGGTTGCGGCTGACCGGAAGCGCGAGCGGCGCGCTGGTCGCGAGCCTGGGCTTCGCGCTGGGGACGCCGGTCTGGGGCTGGTCGACCACCCTGTTCGGCCATGCACCGGTGGCGGGGCTGTTCGTGATCGCGGTGTGGGCCCTGTGGCGCGCGGGCGAGGGACACGCGATACGCTTCGCGGCAATCGGCGGCGCGGCGCTGGGGCTGGCAGTGCTGATCGAGTTCGAGGCGGTGCTGGCGGGATCGGTGATCGCAATCTGGGGCGCGCTTCGGCTGTGGCGTGCCGACCGCCGCGCGGTGGCGGCAGCGGCTGCCGCCGGGCTTGTGACGTTGCTAGTGCCATTCATGACCTACAATCTGATCGCGTTCGGCATGCCCTTCCGGCTCGGCTATCAGGGCGTGGTCGGCTTCGCCGGAATGGACGAAGGCCTATTCGGCCTGACCAGCCCCAAGCCGATGGTGCTGCTGAAGATCCTGGTCGGCATGCGCCGCGGATTGCTGTGGGTGGCGCCCGTGCTGGTCCCGGCCTTTGTCGGGTTGTGGTTGCTCGGCAGGAAACACCGGGGGCTGGCAATAATGCTGGCGCTTGCGGCGCTCACCGTCCTGCTCGTCAATTCGGCCTATGTCTATTGGGACGGCGGCTACTCGACCGGCCCGCGGCATTCGGTCCCGGCCATCGGCTTGGTCGCGATCGGCCTGGCGCCGTTCTGGGCGAGGCTAAGGTTCGCGTGGGAGCGCACCATGACGGTCGGTGTGCTGCTGGTGTCGGTCGTGATCAACCTGATGATCGCCGCGGCGAACATCACGACGCCGGATAGCTATCCTTTTCCGCTGGCCGATCCGATCCTCGGTTACTGGAGGATGGGGATGCTGCGGACGCTGCCGAGCGATTTCCTCGGATGGACTCCGACGGCGGGTGCGGAAGTATATCTGTTGGTCGCTCTACCGCTCGCCGCATTGCTCTTGGTCTTTCGGCGGGATAGAATCCCCGTTGTCGCGTGACTGGCGAAACCGTGGGGCACCACAGGGGAGCGCAGCCCGATATCCCGCCGCTCGCCTGGGCATCCGCGCACCGATAAGGAGTCCGCTCATGGCCAGCATTCCGCCGATCTCCGTTGCCTTCCTGCTGTTCCCCAACGTCACCCAGCTCGATCTGACCGGGCCGGCACAAGTGCTGTCGCGGCTGGGCAATGTGACGCTCGATCTGGTGTGGAAGGATCGCACGCCCGTGCTGACCGATGCCGGGTTCGCGATCGTGCCGACCGCGACTTTCGCCGAGGTGTCGCGCGCCGACATATTGTGCGTGCCCGGCGGAATGGGGGTGACCGAGGTAATCGGGGACGACGCGGCGATGGCCTGGGTCCGCGCGGTCGGGGCCGAGGCGCGCTGGGTGACGAGCATATGCACCGGGTCGCTGATCCTGGGCGCGGCGGGTCTGCTCAAGGGCTATCGCGCGGCGACGCATTGGTCGTGGCGCGACTATCTCGCGATGTTCGGGGCGGAGATGGTGCCCGAGCGCGTCGTGATCGACCGCAACCGCGTGACCGGCGGCGGAGTGACCGCCGGAATCGACTTTGCGCTGACCTTGATGGCGGAGGTGCGCAGCCCGGAATTCGCCAAGGCGGTGCAGCTCAGCCTCGAATACGACCCCGCACCGCCGTTCGACGCGGGATCGCCGGAGAAAGCCGGGCCCGAGCTGGTCGCGACCTATCAGCGGCGGGTGGCGCAGCTGGCGCCGGACCGCGAGGAAAAGTTCAGGGCCGCGGCGGCTCGGTTGGGCTTTTCCTGACGCCGCGCAGGCGGTGCCACAGGTAGAAGGCGACCGCAGCGACGAGCACCGCCGCGATCACCACATCGGCCGAGTGGAACGCCGCCTTCAGCCGCGGGTCGCTGTCCCACGCCTTGCCCAGCTTCATGCCGATCCAGGCGAGGCCGAAGCACCACGGCCACGAGCCGAGGAAGGTGTAGATGTGGAACGGCACCAGCCGCATCCGCGCGACGCCGGCGGGAAAGGCGATGAACGAGCGGATCACCGGCAACAGGCGGCCGATCAGCACCGCGATCGAGCCGTAGCGCTCGAAGAAGCGGTCGGCTGCATCGATCTCGCCGGGGCCGACCAGAACGTATTTGCCCCATTTGAGCGCCAGCGGCCGGCCGCCGCGCTTGCCGATTTCATAGGCTACGATCGACCCCAGATTGCAGCCGATCGCGCCTGCGGTAGCGGCCAGGAACAGATCGAACCGGCCGGTCGAAACAAGATAGCCGGCGAACGGCATGATGATTTCGGACGGCAGCGGGATGCACGCGCTCTCGATCGCCATCAGCACCGCGATGCCGAGATAGCCGCCGGTCGAAATGACCCAGATGGTGAAGCCGGCGAGAACGGCGAGGATTTTCTCGATCATGGGACCGGTCGATGCGCAGAATGGCCGCTGGGGTCAATCGGCAATCGGGTGGGGCAGTCCTAACCGGCGCGGGCAATCAGTTGGGCATGGACCGCACGCGCCTCTGCGAGGAGATCATTGCTCGCGCCCTCGACGGCATGGACCGGCGGCCGCCGGAGGCCGTCGCCCCGGCCCAGCGCTACGCCCGCCGCGGCGGCAATACGCGCGACGCCAGCCGCCGGCTGGGCGCACAGCGCGTCGTAATCGACGAACACTTGCCGTGCGCCCACCGCTTCTGGTTGGTCGAGCAGCAGGCGGTGCACCGCGCTCCAGATCGCCAGCCAATAATCGATCCGGTCGGTCGGTTCGTTGGCGGCGGGCGCACCGGGGATCAGCGGCGGGCGGTGGCTGCGGCCGAATTCGTAATGGCCGAGCCAGCGCATGTAACTCGCGCGGAACGGATCGGCGCGGCCCAACTCGACCGCGCGGCGATGCTGGTTGAGCAGCGACGCCGCTTGCTGCAGCGGATCGCGGAACGGATGGATCAGCACGGCGTCGGGAAAGGCCGCGACGATCCCGCCCAGGCGCAGCGCATTGGCATTGTTCTTCGACAGATAGCGCGGGCGATCGTACCGATGGCGCACCAGAGCGACGAGATCGCGAAAAGACTCGATGCTATCGGGCAGCGGATCGTGCGGATGGAGATGGCTGCGCGTGATGTAGCGCTTGCCCTCGGTCGTGCGCCAGAACACTTCCTCGATCGCTTCCGGGCTGTCGAGATCGTGCGCGATACCGTCGCCATGGCCGCGTTCCCGCGCCGCCAGATCGTGGCGCGATCGTCTGCTCATTCTCTGCCAGCTATTGGGCGCGAGCGGGAACGGCATGTCGCGATAGGTGAGCGAGGCGAACTGGCCGCTGTCGTGAAACAAGCGGAGCAGGATCGTCGTCCCCGCGCGTGCCAGACCGGTGACGAATACCGGTGCACCGCCATCGCGGGCGCGGGCGGCGGCGCCATAACGCGCGCGCTCGAGGTCGAACGACAGGTCTATCACCGCCGGGTTCATCGCCAGGCGGTGGAGCAGACGGTCAGCGCGGCTGTAGCCGCCGCCGGCCGATCCGCCATCGGGCGAGGACATAGATCAGACTCACAAAAAGGATGAGGAGACGCGCTTGCCAGTCGAAAAAGGCGGCACGCACCCCGAGCGGTAACGCCCCGTCGGCCAGCAGCAGCAGGACGACCGGCGCGATCACCAGCGCCAGAACGGCGCCCGCGCTCAGCGACGAGGCCATCATGCGGCCAGCCAGGATGCGCGTTGCGCGTTCCTTCAGATGATCGGACACGCCGCGCCGGACGAGTATGGCGCCCGCGCGGCGGCCTAGCGTGCCAAGCGTGGCGAAGCGCGGGACGATGCGTAGCCGGCGCGCGATCTCGCCCGCCGCGACGATCGCGCCGAGCAGCAGCGCTATCGGTGCGATCGCTCCGGTCACGCGTTGCTGTCGCGTCGCCGTGGCGGCGTGGCCGGGCGCCGGCGCAAGCCGCGGACCATACGCTTGACCGGATACCAGATCAGCGAGAGGGTCATCAGGAAGACCGAGCCGACGATGCCGAGCACGACCCCGATCGCGCCGAGCCCGACGCCGGGGCCACTATAGGCCTGGGCAAGCGCCGGGATCATCGTCAGCAGGACCGCGCCGGTAAGCGCAGGAATTTTGTGGGGGGTCATGTGCATTGCTCCCTGGTGGCCGCCTTGACGGCGGAAAGGACCCCGGGATCGTCGGGGTCGAGATAACGGCTCCAGCTCAGCCACAAGCGGCGGCCGGAGGGATCGGCGGAAACGTAGCGCCAGCGCAGGCTGCCGTCGGGCGCGATGCGCATCAACTGGCCGCGCTCGGTCTCCTCGACCATTACATCGCCGTTCGGCAGCGGCGTGGCGCGGCCCTGGGTCGCGGTGGTGATGCCGCGCACCGCGAAGGTGGCGGCCAGCGGCGAGGTCACCTTATCGGTTGCCAGATCATAGATCAGCAGGCGGCTATTGCCGTCGACGCGGCGTCCCGCCACGCCCCAACGAACGTGGTTGTCGAACACCATGATGCGGTGATCGTCGAGGATCGAGACATCATGCTGTGCCGACCACGGCCCCGCACGCGTCCAGAGAATGCGGCCGGTCGACGGGCGATAAAGCGCGATCAGCGACATGTTGCGGAGCGACAGGATGACGTCGCCCTGCTGCCAATACGGGCCCGAAGTCAGCACCGGTTCGATATCGTTGAGGTGGAACGGATCCTCCTCATAGGGGCGGCCGCGCCACAGTCCGCCCAGATCGTTGCGGTCGAGAATGTCGATCAGACGCTCGACGCCGATCAGGCGGCCCTTCTCGTCGACCTGCGCCAGCGCCTCGTCGGCGAATTTGGCGCCGACACCGGGTACGTTGGACTGCGCCAGCCGGTAGGGGATCCACAAACTGCCGTCGGCGGCGCGCTCGAGCGAATGGTGAAAAATGCCGTCGATCACCCAACGCGGCCGGCCGCAGCCGTCGATCCGCGAAAGGGGCGTATTGTCGTGGATCAGCAGGTCGCCGTTCGCCATCAGCATCGGGTGCATCGGCCGCATCCGGTCGACGCTCTTGTCGCGATTGAGGTCGACGATCGCCGAACGGAAACGCGACCGCGCGTTGATCGCGGCGACGTCGGGCAGCCATTCCTTGAGAATCCTGCCGTCGGATAGACGGATCAGCTGGACCGTCGCGCGGCCGCGTTTGGTGTCATAAGGGGTGATCAGCGCATACCCCGGATCGACGAACGATCGCGCGGCGTTGCGTCGGAAGCCGCCGGGGAGCTTCGCATAGGGCGGAGCAGTGAACGGCGCAGCGCCCTTCCACCAATCGCCGATCGTGTCGGGTATTTCGGCGATTTGCGCCGCTGCCACGCCCAGCGCACCATGCTTCTCCGCGCTGCGAGCAAGCGCTGCCACCGCGACGACCAAAATCAGCGATACGTTGAACACGAGAACGAGCATCCAGAGCGGCACGCGGCGCGCGAGCAGCGGCATCTCCCGCCGCTCGTCCGCGCCGCTCTCGTCGCGAACCATCATCAGCCCGCTCGCTCTGAATTCCGGCCCCGGCCAGCCGTCATGTCGTCCCCTTCGTCGCGCCGCGGCCGGGCTAAGCGCGATTTGTCGCATAAGTTTGTCACTGGGACAGGATCATTGCCCCTTGTCGCGACGCTATTGGAGTGGGGACGGGCGGGCTCAGCCGCCGACGCGTTTGGCTACGGCTTTCAGATCGTCGACGAACTTGGCGAATTCCGCGTGCCGTGCATCCTCGTCCGGCAGCCGGAGCAGGAAACTGGGGTGAACGGTGATCCACGCCTCGCCGATTTCGGGGAGATCGTGCGGGCGGCCGCGCTCGCGGCTGATCGTCATCGCTTTGCCGAACAAGGACCGCGCCGCGGTCGCGCCCAGCGCTACCGTCACGCGTGGCTTCACCAGCGCGAGTTCCTGTTCGATCCACCAGCGGCAGGCCGTGATCTCGCCGGCATCCGGCTTGGAGTGGAGGCGGCGTTTGCCGCGCTGCTCGAATTTGAAATGCTTGACCGCGTTCGAGACATAGACGCGCGCGCGGTCGATCCCGGCCTCCGCCAGCGCACGATCGAACATTTGCCCGGCCGGACCGACAAAGGGCCTTCCGGCCAGATCCTCCTGGTCGCCAGGCTGCTCGCCGACAAAGACCAGATCCGCGTCGACCGGCCCCTCGCCGAACACGGTTTGCGTCGCATGCTTGTAGAGATCGCAGCGACGGCAGTGCATCGCCTCGTCGCGCAGCGCCGCCCAGGCCGCCTCGACATTATCTCCGGTCTTTGCGCGTGCCGTCGCGACCATCGTCTGCTCCCGTGCCTGCGCCCCCGCGATCAACTCCGGTACCAACGCCGTTTCGGGCATGTTTTTCCAATATTTGCGCGGCATTTCCTTGAGCATCGCGCCGACCTTGAGCCGTGCCGGGTTGAAGATCGACGCATAATAGGTCTTCCACACCGCCTCGACCGGATCGCCCTCCGGCGCATCCGCCTTCGACGCGCCGGGGCCCTGGGTCAGCCGCTTGCCGTCCCAGTGAATCGAGATTTCGGGCGTCAGGATCGACCAGCGCATCGTCGCGAAGCGATCGACAAAGAAACCGGCATTGGCGCGCACGATATGGTGCTCGGGTTCGAACCAGGCGACGTAGCGGATACCGCCATCGTCATGTGCTTCGCGGAAGCGCAAAAAAGCCCGCATCTTGTGGATGTCCCGCCGCACGGCTTTGGCCAGGCCCTCGATCTTGCGAACCAGCGGATCGGCCTGATCCTCCATCAGGCCGGGCTCTCGCAGCACCCGGTCGAGCAAAGTATGAAGCAAGGCAAAGCGCTGACGATCGGAATGAAGGATCGCCGAGCGCGCGAGATCGATAAAGGCGCGGGGGACCGAGAAGGTGCCGCGATCGGCGGGGAGCACGGGCATCTGCCCGGTGAACAGCTCGCCGGGATCGTCATCGCCGACCTGCCACACGACCTGATCGGGCGGTACCTGGTCGAGCACCAGGCCGCGCACGGCGTCCCGCCAGCCCTCGAAATCGTCTTCCGCCTCCAGCGTGACGATTCGCATCAACATCCCCTCAACCGAACAGCTCCAACTGCTTTGCCTTGGGCGCCGCGAGTGAGCGGAGGTCGGCGCGAAGATCCGCCTTGTCGGCGAGAGCAACCGGTTTCCAGTCGCTGGCGATCAGGAACGGGCGGACCTTCGCCACCGAAACGGTCAGCCGGCCGATATCGGCGAGCGCGAGCCGCCGCCAGCGCCGCGCGGCGAGGATGCGGTCGACGGCGCGGGTGCCGAGCCCCGGCACGCGCAACAGCGCCTCGCGCGGGGCACGGTTGACGTCGACCGGGAAACGATCGCGAAACTTGAGCGCCCAGGCCAGCTTCGGGTCGATGTCGAGCGGCATCATGCCGGTGGCGTCGTCGGCCGCGGCCGCGACTTCGCCCGGACTGTAATCGTAGAAGCGCATCAGCCAGTCGGACTGGTAGAGCCGATGCTCGCGCATCAGCGGCGGTCGTTTCAGCGGTAGCACCGCACTGGCGTCAGGGATCGGCGAAAAGGCCGAATAATAAACGCGACGGAGGGCGAACTTGTTGTAGAGGCCGGCGGCACGCGTGACGATATCACGGTCGGTCGCGGCGTCGGCGCCAACGATCATCTGCGTCGACTGGCCGGCGGGCGCGAAGCGCGGCGCGGATTTGTAGCGCTTGGTGGCATCGCCGGCGTCGACGATGTCGCGCTTTACGCCTGCCATCGCCCCCTCGATCCGCCCGGCGTCCTTTTCGGGCGCGAGACGCTCGAGCCCGGCGCGGGTCGGCAGCTCGACATTGATCGACACGCGGTCGGCATGGATCCCGGCGCGATGGATCAGCTCCGGATCGGCGTCGGGTATCGTCTTGAGGTGGATGTATCCGCGAAAATCGTGATCCTCACGCAAACTCCGCGCGACCTCGACGATCTGTTCCATCGTGTAATCGGACGACCGGATGATGCCCGATGAGAGGAACAATCCCTCGATATAGTTGCGGCGATAGAAGGCCAGCGTGAGTTGCACGACCTCATCGGCGGTGAAGCGCGCGCGGCGAACGTTCGAGCTCTTGCGGTTGATGCAATAATGGCAATCGAACACGCAGCTGTTGGTCAGCAGGATCTTGAGCAACGAGATACAGCGGCCGTCGGGCGCGTAGGCGTGGCAGATGCCCATCCCCTGGTCGGTCGACCCGATTCCCTTGCCGCCACGCGAGTCGCGCTTGACCGATCCCGAGGACGCGCACGAGGCATCGTACTTGGCGGCATCGGCGAGGATTTCGAGTTTCTGACGCGTGTCGAGCTGGGCCACTTGTTCCTTATATGTTCTACAACCCGCCGTGTCACTGACCTGCGTCAGCTATTGAGGTACTAAGTTCTGATACTTCGGCATGCCGCGCTGGTGCGGCAGGTATCGTGTACATCTATTCCCTTGTGCGCCATCGTGAAGCCGACTTCCCGGTTGACGAAATCGAGCTCTACCCGACTGAATAGCTTTAGCGAACTCATGCCAAGGATGAGCGCCGGTTTATCGCGCAATCCGAAACGGCTGAATGGCGGCACGTCGGCGAACACCATGCCGAAATTGTTGAAGTTGACCGAACCAACCCGCACGTCGCTGACCGTCACGAAATCGGAGGTGAATGAGCGACCAGTCACAGCGGTAACGACAATCGGACCGTAAGAACGGGGAGCGCGCTTGGCGAGCCTGAGCATCGCGCTGTTACCCACGCTGAGCCACGATCCAGTATCGATCACCACGGCGATCGGTTGGCCGTTGAACCAGGCCTTGGTCACGATCAGCTGCCCAGTACGCGATCGCGCCGATATGACGACGTCGCCCGATGCGTGCCGGCGCGCACGTTTCAGAACCATTCGCTTCCGGTAGAAATCCAGTACGATGGATTGGCCCTGAAGCGCATCGATCCCCAACATGCCGGGCGCGCCGATATCGGCCATCAATAGCTGCGGCGCTTCCATGCCGCTGGTGCCGAGCGCGCCCGCGCTCAACGACGGCACCTTGACCGTCGCAACGTCGGCCGGGCCGGTGAAATCGAATACCCGCGCCGGTTGTCCGAGCGGCAGTTTTAACAATCCGGCCAATTCACGAGAGACCACGGACCGCTCGGCGCCGGTATCGACGACGAACGGAAACGGTCCGTGCGCGCCGATCAGTACCGGCACGGTCATCCTGTCGCTGCGCTCGCGGAAATTGAGGATGTCCAGGCTGGGACTGGCAGTTGCGGTGGGCGGTTGGGGGGCAGTGACAGGCGCGGGCGCCGCAATCTGCTGCGCGGCCAAGCTCGATGCAGCCAGAGCGGCGGCGCTCATCGCCAGCAGGGGAATAAACCCGCGCATAGCCGGATCATACGCCCGTTTCGGACGTGTACCAAGCGGATAATACGCCGCATGGCGGACGATCAGTCGAGCCGCATCGCTTCCTGCGCGAGGCTCTCCGCCTCCATCAGCAGCGCGTCATCAGCGAGGCCGGTCGCGACATTCTCCCGCCCGATCAGCGTGAGCACGGGCACCGCCAGCGGTGATACGCGGTCGAGCGTCACGTGCAACATCGTGTCGCCGGCGCGGTCGAGCAGATCGGCGAGGCGCCCGACATCGGTCATCCGTGCGCGGGCATCGGCCCAGGCGGCCTGGAGCAGCAAATGGCCGGGCTCGTATTTGCGCAGCACGTCATAGATCAGGTCGGTCGAGAAGGTGACCTGCTTGCCGGTCTTGCGCTTGCCGGGATGCTGGCGCTCGACCAGACCGCCGATCACCGCGACCTCGCGGAACGCCCGCTTGAGCAGATGCGATTGCTGCACCCAATCGACGAATTCGTGTTCGAGGATATCGGGTGAGAACAGACTGGCCGGATCGGTCACCGGATCGAGCGAATAGCAGCCGATGGCATAGTCGCTGGCGACGAACCCCAACGGTTTCAGCCCCTGCGTCTCCATCCGCCGGGTGAGCAGCATGCCGAGCGACTGGTGCGCGTTCCAGCCCTCGAAACTATAGGCGACCATGTACTGGCGCCCGTCGCGCGGAAAGGTCTCGATCAACAATTGCCCGGGTTCGGGCAGGCGCGAGCGGTAGGATTGCACCTCGAGCCATTCGCGCACGTCGTCGGGGAAACGCGCCCATTGCTCCGGATGCGCGAGGAAACCGCGCACGCGGTCAGCCAGATGGGTCGATATCGGCATGCGCGCGCCGCCATAGGTCGGGATTCGGGCCGGGCGCGTCGAGGCGCGAACCAGCACGTCCTCGGTGTCGATCCGGATCACCTCGCAGCTCATTCCGGCGAAGAAGAAAGTATCGCCGTTCGACAAAGTGGCGGCAAAGCTTTCCTCGACCTTGCCGAGCAGGCGGCCGTTCTTGAACCGCACGTTGAGCATCGCTGCCTCGACGATGATCCCGGCATTGAGGCGATGCTGCTGGACGAACCGGGGGTGGCTGACACGCCACGTCCCATCGGACTCCTGCGTCAGCCGCTTGAAGCGGTCATAGGCGCGCAGGGCATAACCGCCATCGCGGATGAAGCCGAGCACGCGTTCGAACGTCTCCGCATCGAGCGCCGAATAGGGCAGCGCGCCTTGCACTTCGCTCAGCATCTCGTCGCCATGGAATGGTGCCGCGCAGGCGCAAGCCATCACGTGCTGCGCGAGTACGTCGAGCGCGCCCGGGCGGAACGGCTCGTTGTCGAGCTCGCCCATTTCGACCGCGTCGATTGCCGCGCGCGCTTCGAGATATTCGAAGCGATTGCCGGGGACGATGATCGCCTCGCTCGATTCGTCGAGCCGGTGATTGGCGCGGCCGATCCGCTGCAACAGGCGCGACGAGCCCTTGGGCGCACCCATCTGGATGACGCAATCGACGTCGCCCCAATCGACGCCGAGATCGAGGCTGGCGGTCGCGACCAGGGCGCGCAACTGGCCCGCCGCCATCGCGCCTTCGACCTTGCGCCGCGCTTCCTTCGACAGGCTGCCGTGATGCACGCCGATCGGCAGCGACATCAGGTTTACTTTCCACAGATCCTGGAAGATCAGTTCGGCCAGGCTGCGCGTGTTGCAGAACACGATCGTCGTGCGGTGCGTCTCGATCTCGGCCATGACCTGCTCGGCGGCGTAGCGCCCCGAATGGCCGGCCCAGGGGACACGGCCCTCAGGGAGCAGGATGGCGATGTCGGGCTCGGCTCCGGACTCGCCGAGCACGAGGTCGACCATGTCGATATCGCCATCGGGCGCGAGCCAGGCGCGATACGCGTCCGGATCGGCGACGGTCGCCGACAGCGCGACGCGGCGCATGTCGGGCGCGATCCGCTGGAGCCGCGCCATGCACAGCGACAGCAGGTCGCCGCGCTTGCCGCTGGCGAAGGCATGGACCTCGTCGACGACGATACGCTTGAGCCCGGCGAACATCAGGAAGCTGTCGGGATAGCTGAGCAGCAGCGACAGCGATTCGGGCGTGGTCAGGAGGATTTGCGGCGGGCGCACGCGCTGGCGCGCCTTGCGGTCGCTCGGCGTATCGCCCGTGCGCGTCTCGACGCGGATATCGACCCCCATCTCCTCGATTGGGGTAAGCAGGTTGCGCTGCACGTCGACCGCCAGCGCCTTGAGCGGCGATACGTAGAGCGTGTGGAGCCCCTCACTCGGAGATTCGATCAATTCGGCAAGAGTCGGCAGGAACCCGGCAAGCGTCTTGCCCGCCCCGGTTGCCGCGACCAGCAGGGCGTGATGCCCGGCGCGCGCCGCGTCGAGCATCTCCAACTGGTGCCGCCGAGGGCGCCAATCACGCGCAGCGAACCAGTCGGTCAGGGGTCGAGGGAGAGGATTCACCCGACAGATATAAGGTGGGGGCCGGCGATCGCGCTATGGCGCCGGCGGCGCGCCCGCCGGACGGGTGATCAGCTTCGGCGCCGCTTTGCCCGCGATCGCCAGTCTCGCGCGCTCGCCCTCGGCACGATCCTGCAGCGACAGCCATGCGGTGTCGGCTTGCGTCCCCATCCGCAGTCCCTCGGCATATTTGCCCAGCGGGTTCTGGTAATTGACCACCAGCCCGGCGAACCCGGTCTTGTCGTTGGCGGTGAGCAAGACCGCGTCGCCGCCCGGCCGATCGAGCGACAGGATGGCACGGCCATTGTCAAGGAAACCGAACCCACCGCGCTCATTCCCTTTGGCGTCGTGGATCAGCAGACCATAAGCGCCGGCGATCCGCGGATAGGTCTTGCCGTCGACTAATACCGGCGGCTCCTCGCCGAGAATCAGGCGGTCGGCGCCATCGGGACCCAGCACGACGATCGACGCGGTCTGTGCATCCTTGCGCTGGCGGCCGTCGGCAGGCGGTGGCGCGCCGATCAGGATGCGCGGCTTACCCGAGGCATCGACGATTCGGACCGCCTGCGCTTCGATCGTGCCGGGGCTGGCCGGGGCCAGCGCCATCAGCAGCGCTGCGCCGCCGCCCAATCCCAGCATGGCCAAGGCCAAGCGCTGCCGCTTGACGGTGCGTTCGAGTCGTTCAAACCGCTGATCGAGAGCCGTTGCCACATCCTCATCTCCTTATTTACGGGCACGATGGAACAGGAACGCTCGTCGCGCCATATTGGAGCGATGACCAAGCTCGGCGACTGGATCACGCCCCATCCGCAGGGGATCTATGTGGCGCCGGCCGATGTCTGGATCGATCCGTCGGTGCCCAGCCCTCGAGCGCTGGTGACGCATGGTCACGCCGACCATGCCCGCGGCGGGCACGAGGCGGTGTGGGCGACGCCTGAAACGCTGGCGATCATGGAGACGCGCTACGGTCCGCAGGCCGGGCACGCCGTGGCTTATGGCGAACCGCGCGACATGGGCGGGGTCGAGGTCGAATTCGTTCCGGCCGGCCACGTGCTGGGATCGGCGCAGATCGTCCTCAGATATCGCGGCGAAACGATCGTCGTATCAGGCGACTACAAACGTCGTGCCGACCCCACGTGCGCGCGGTTCGTGCCGGTCAAATGCGATGTCTTCGTCACCGAGGCAACCTTCGGCCTGCCCGTCTTCCGTCATCCCGAGACCCATGACGAGATCGACAAATTGCTCGCCGCGTCGCGCGCCAATCCCGATCGTTGCGTGCTGGTCGGCGCCTATGCGCTGGGCAAGGCGCAGCGGGTGATCCGCGAATTGCGCGACATGGGGTTCGACGATCCGATCTACATTCATGGCGCGCTGCAACGGCTATGTGATCTTTATGTCGAACTGGGCGTCGACCTCGGAGAACTTCGTCCCGCCACCGGCATCGCCAAGGCGGAGCTGCAGGGGCGGATCGTTCTTTGCCCGCCAGGGGCGCTCAATGACCGCTGGTCGCGGCGCCTGCCCGACCCGATCACCGCGATGGCCAGCGGCTGGATGCGGGTCCGCCAACGCGCGCGGCAGCGACTGGTGGAACTGCCGCTCATCCTGTCGGACCATGCCGATTGGGACGAGCTGACCGAAACCCTGATCGAGATCGCACCCAAAGAGGTATGGGTCACCCACGGCCGCGAGGATGCGCTGATCCATTGGTGCGAGACCCGGCAGATCAAGGCTCGCGCGTTGGCGCTCGTCGGTTATGAAGACGAAGACGACTGATCTTTACGGGGGGAATCACATGCATAGACGTGTCGCGGCGGGCGCATTCGTTGGATTGGCTGTGATGGCGGCATCTCCCGCCACAGCCAGCGTGTTCAGCGACGATTTGAGCCGATGCTTGGTGAGCAAGACGAGCGAAGCCGACAAGACGATGCTCGTCCGATGGGTGTTTGCCTCGATCGCGGCCGCCGACGGCGTTAAGGACATGGTGAAAGTTTCCGACGCCGATCGAACGGCGTTGAACCAGCAGGCCGCCGACCTGTTCGTCAGGCTGATAACGAAAGACTGCAGGACAACGGCGATCGCCGCGATCAAGAATGACGGCGGGGAGGCATTCAAGAACAGCTTCGCTGTGCTGGGCCAAATCGCTATGCGCGGCCTGATTAATGATCCCAAGGTCAACGAAAGAATGGACCAGATCGAAAAATATTTCGACAAGAAGGCGCTGGAGGACTTCGGGCGCGATGCCGGCCTCACGCCGCCTAAGGTGTGATCAATCGCGCTTGCACTTACCGTCGCGCTTTCCAAAGCGGGATAGAGGGAAGAGATGATGCGGGCAGTGGTCAAGCGCGGGCAGCGGCTGGAGCTCGACGAGATAGTCGAGCCGACACCCGACAAGGGGCAAGTGCTGGTGCGCACGCTCCGCTGCGGGATCTGCGGCTCCGATCTCCATGCGTTGCATCATATGGACAAGATGGTCGCCGAGCGTTCGGGCGGGACGCCGCGGCCGCTGCCCGACATGGTGATGGGGCATGAATTCTGCGCCGAAATCCTCGATTACGGCCCCGACACGCCGCATCGGCTGAAGACGGGAACGCGAGTCGTCTCGGTCCCCGTCACCAATTCTTCCAAAGGATACCATCCGGTCGGCTATTCGCCCTCGGCCCCGGGGGGATTCGCCGAGCGGATGCTGCTCGACGAAAGACTGCTGCTGGAGGTGCCCAACGGGCTGTCGGACGACCTCGCCGCGCTGACCGAGCCGTTCGCGGTCGGTGCGCACGCCGTCGCCAAGGCCGCGCTGGAGCCAGGATCGGCGTCGCTGGTGATCGGCTGCGGCCCGGTCGGCCTGGCAATCATCGCCGCGCTCAAGATCGCGGGCAAGGGACCGGTGATCGCCGCCGATTTCTCGCCGCGCCGCCGCGCCGAGGCCGAGCGGATGGGCGCGGACGTGGTGGTCGATCCGGCGGTCGAGGGGCCGCACGGGAAATGGGCCGATTACGGCGTCCCGGCGACCGAAGCGGAGGCGCATATCGCTCGGATGGCCGGAAAGGTGCATGCGCGGCCGATCATCTTCGAATGCGTCGGCGTGCCGGGCATGGTGCAGCGGATCATCGAGGATTGTCCGCCCGGCGCGCAGATCGTCGTCGCCGGCGTGTGCATGGAGCCCGACAGCTTTCGTCCGTCGATGGCGATCACCAAGCAGCTCAACCTGGAATTCGTCTATGGCTACACTCCCGAAGAGTTCGCCGCGACGTTGGGCGAGATCGCCGAGGGGACGATCGATGTCGGGCGGATCATCACGGGGACGGTCGATCTGGGGGGCGTGGCGCAAGCCTTTAACGACCTCGGCGATCCCGAGAACCACGTGAAGATCATGGTCGATCCGACCCTCGCCTGATATGGAAGCGACTCCGATTGCAGGCTCTAACCTGCGAAAAGGAGAGGAAATATGGCCGACGCCGACGTGGCGCTGCTCGTCTCTGCTGCCGAGCTAGCCGAGAAAGCGCATCATTCCTATCCGGGCGAAAGCGCCGATTATACTGCTGCTCGCAAGAGGCTGCTGGCCGAGGAAGTCGAGTTGCGCCGGCACCTCGAACGCGTCGCCGCGCAACGCCGTGCGTTACCGCCTGGCCCGGTAGTCACGAAAGACTATCGCTTTCGTGGCAAGGGCGGCGAGGTCGGACTGGCCGACCTGTTCGAAGGGCATGACGCGCTCGTCACCTATTGCTGGATGTTCGGCCCGGAGCGCGCGCGGCCATGCCCGATGTGCACGCAATTTCTCGGGGCGCTGGCGGCCAACGCGCTCGACTTGCGCCAGAAGGTCGCGCTGGCGGTGATCGCGCGGTCGCCGGTCGAACGCATGTACGATTTTGCCGAGGAACGCGGCTGGCGCGGTCTGCCGCTCTATAGCGACACGAGTGAGGCCTTCGGGCGCGATCACAATGCCTGGCACGACGATGGCGACTGGCCGTCCTACGACGTGTTCACCAGGGACGAGAACGGCACAATCCGCCATTTCTGGGGATCGGAACTGGGCGGAACCCAGGACCCGGGTCAGGATCCGCGCGGCGCGCCCGAGATGTCGCCTTTATGGAATGTCCTCGACACGATTCCCGCCGGGCGCGGCACCGACTGGTATCCGAGCATCGACTATTCCTGAGGCGGCGCCTTTTGCGCGCTGTAGGTGGTGATCTTCTCGCTCGACGCGGCGTGCGCGCGGACCGCGTCCATCAGCTGGGCGATTCCGGGCGTGACGAAATGTTCCTGCAGTGCGGGCAGGTCGCGCCATTCCTCGAAAAACACCAGCCGGAGCGGGTTTTCGGCATCGATATGAACCGCGTGGCTGATGCAGCCGTCCTCGGTCCGCGAGCGGCGGACATGCGCGAGACAGGCGTCGCGCAACGGTTCGAACTGCCCCTCCTTGGCGGTGATGCTCCCGGTGACGATGATCATGGCACCCTCTCCCTCGTGCGGAAGGTAACCGCCTTTTGCGCTCGAGGAAACTAACGAAAGTATTGGAAAACAAGAGGAACGAAGAAACAGGTATGCGACCCCTGCCTGTCTGTTCCGCTCGAACTGCTTGCCGACGCTATTGCCGCTCAGGCGGCCACCATCTCCGGATCGTGCGCGAACAGCCATTGTTCGGCCTCGACGCGGTTCTCGAAACATCGCGCGCTGCGGCCATTGAGCGCGCGCATCAATTGGCTGCGCGCAAGCGTGCGGTCGACGACGAAGGCGAGCTTGCGCGATCGGTACGCCGGATCGGCGAGAAGGTCCTGGAAGGCGGCTACAACGTCCTGCGCCTGCACCTTCATCGCGCTCACGTCGTTGAGCGTTACGTGCTGATTCGGGCCGCAGGTCAGGCGCGCATGTTCGGCGGCGCGCGCGTCACGAAATGCCTGAATGTCGTCGGGAGTGAAGAAGCCGGACATCGTGATGCGAATCAAATCGCGTGAGGGCTCGGCCCGGACGGTGAAATTTGCAGCCATGCCCTTGGGTTAAAGCGAATGTTTTGCCGAACGGTAAAAATCACACTATATCTCAGCCTCACTAGGGGCGCAGCACCGTGTCGGCGAAACCGAGAAGGATTCTAGCCGACGCCCTCCAGCGCCTTCTGACGCCGACGCTGCACCGAGCTGCCGATCCCCATTGCCTCGCGATATTTGGCGACGGTACGCCGCGCGATTCCGAAACCCTTGGCGTTGAGCATGTCGACCAATGTGTCGTCTGACAGGATCGCCTTGGGATCCTCGGCCGAGATCAGCGCGCGGATCGCCGACTTGACCGCCTCGGCCGATACCGCATCGCCCCCATCGGCCGCCTGGATCGCCGAGGTGAAGAAATATTTGAGCTCGAACAGCCCGCGCGCGCAGCTGAGATATTTGTTCGAGGTGACCCGGCTAACCGTCGATTCGTGCATCTCGATGGCGTCCGCGACCTGCTTCAAGGTCATCGGCTTCAGATGCGCGACGCCATGGAGGAAGAACGCTTCCTGCTGCTTCACGATCTCGCTCGCCACCTTGATGATCGTGCGCTGACGCTGGTCGAGCGCCTTGACCAGCCAGTTGGCGCTGGCGAGCATTTCGCTGAGCCACGCCTTGGACGTCCTGTCCTGCGGGCCTGAGGACAATTCGACGTAATAAGAGCGGTTGACGAGCACCTTGGGCAGAGTCGCCGCGTTGATCTCGATCGCCCATCCTTGCTTGGCGCGCGCGACGTACAGATCGGGCACCACCGCCTGCATCGGCTCGCCGCCGAACCGGCATCCGGGCTTGGGGTCGTAATTGCGCAGCTCGCGGATCATGTCGGCCAGATCTTCGTCGTCGACGTCGCAAATCCGCTTGAGCCGCGACATCTCGCCGCGCGCGACGAGGTCGAGATTGTCGATCAGCCGCGCCATGCAAGGATCGTAGCGATCGGCCTCCTTGGCCTGGAGCGCGAGACATTCGGCAAGGTCGCGTGCGCCGACCCCCGTCGGGTCGAACGTCTGGATCACCTTGAGCACGGTTTCGACATGGACCAACGGCACCCCGAGCCGGTTGGCGATGTCGAGCAACGGCGTGGTCAGATATCCGGCCTCGTCGATCAGGTCGATCACATGCTGCGCGATGAAGATATCGGCGCCCGACAGCACCTCGCCCGCCTGCTGCAGCAAATGATCGGCGAGGCTGAGACTGGTGTCGGCAAAGGCGTCGAGATCGGGGCCGTCCTCGCTCGCACCGCCGGACGTACCGCCGTTGAGGCCGAGCGACCCGTCCATCCCGGCCTGGTCCGACGGCGAATCGTGGTGGAAGCTTTCCGCCGCGAAATCGACGTCGAGCGAGGCTTCGCCGCTGCTCTCGCCATTCAACAACGCATCGGCACTGGCCGGCTCGTCACCCATCGCAGCGGGCGCTTCGCGTTCGATGATCGGGCCGTCATCGTCGCTGCCCGCGCTCGAACTGTCGAGCAAAGGATTGCGCTCGAGTTCCTCGGCGATGAAGGTCTCGACTTCGAGATTGGACAGCGCGAGCAGGCGGATCGCCTGCTGCAACTGCGGCGTCATCACCAGCGATTGCGACTGCCGAAGATCGAGGCGAGGCGCGAGACTCATGACCGGTCAGAGCTGGAAGCTCTCTCCCAGATAGAGCCGGCGGACATTCTCGTCGGCGACGAGTTCCTCGGGCGAGCCCGCGAACAGCACGCGGCCGTCATAGATGATGTAGCCGCGGTCGACGATATCGAGCGTCTCGCGGACATTATGGTCGGTGATCAGCACGCCGATGCCGCGCTTCTTCAATTCGACGATAAGGTCGCGAATGTCGGAGATCGACAAGGGGTCGATACCGGCGAACGGCTCGTCGAGCAGCATGATCGACGGATTGGCGGCCAGCGCCCGCGCAATCTCCGCACGGCGGCGCTCACCGCCCGACAAGGCCATGGCCGGCGCGTCGCGCAATCGGGTCAGGCCGAATTCGTCGAGCAACTGGTCGAGCCGGCGCTCGCGCGCGGCTTTGTCCGGCTCGGCGAGTTCGAGCACGGTGAGGATGTTCTTTTCGACCGACAGCCCGCGAAAGATCGAGGTTTCCTGCGGCAGATAGCCCAGGCCGAGAATCGCGCGGCGGTACATCGGCAATCCGGTAATGTCGTCGCCGTCGAGCATGATGCGGCCCGAATCGGGCTTCACCAGTCCCATCACCGAATAGAAACAGGTGGTCTTACCGGCACCGTTGGGGCCCAACAGGCCGATCACCTCGCCCGGTCCGACCGACAGCGATACGTCGGTCAGCACGACGCGTTTGTCGTAGGACTTGGCGATCGACACGACCGACAGGCCGCGCATCACCGGCGCCTCGGCGATCGGCGCAATTTCGTCCAGGGTCACGGCGTCGTTCATATCGGCTCCCTGAGTGCCCGCCTCTTGGTTACTGAATGGTTATCGCGCGAGCAATTGGCAAGCTTCATGCATGGCGTAGTTCCGCGCCATGCACCGGCACTTTGCCGCGGACAAGAGTGAGCGCGGCGGATGCGCCAAAAAACCGGGTTATCGGTTGCCTTTGGCCTTGCCGCTGAAATGCATGGTCGCGCGCCCGTTGAGTTTCACCACGCGATTCTCGAGGTCGGCGTCCATCGTATCGGCGTTGAAATTGCCTTGCGGCAAGGTGCCGGATACGCCGCCGGTGCCCTGCATCGTGCGCTTCCGCAGATCGACCGTCGCCGCGTTGCTCTGAAGACTATAGCCCTTGGGTCCGGTGAAGGTGATCGGCCCCGAGACGTCGACCTGCTGGCTCTTCAGATTGTAATTGCCCTTGGGCGCAACGAGCTTGCCGGGACCGTCCGAGAGCGAGATATCGCCCATCATGCGGTTGATCTCGACGATCGGCTGGCTGGCGTCGCGCTGTACCGCCGACTGGGCCGTCAAGGTGAAAGGCTGGCCCTTGTCGTCCTGGCCGCGATAGGTTGCCGACTGCACGCGCAGACGTTCCTTGGTGATTTCCACCTTGTTGCGGTCGAGCACGAAACTGACGTCCCCGCCGGCGGTCAGCGGCAAGAAGACCATCAGCGCGGCGACCACGCCGACCGCCGACGGCAGCACGACGCGCAGGATCGCGATCAATGTGTCGTGCCCGCTTCCCGGCGCCGCCCAGCGCTGGCGCTCGGACCGCATCCGGAGCGCGACGTCAGACATGCGCGAAGATGTCGATCTCGGGCCAGCCGGCGAGATCGAGCTCGGCGCGCCACGGCAGGAAGTCGAAACAGGCCTTCGCCAGGTCGGCACGGTTTTCGCGCACCAGGCGGCGGTCGAGTTCGTCGCGCAGGCGATGCAGATAGCGCACGTCGGACGCGGCATAATCCTTTTGCGCGTCGCTCAGTTCGGGGCCGCCCCAGTCGGACGATTGCTGTTGCTTGGAGATGTCCTGACCGAGCAGCTCGCGGACCAGTTCCTTCAGCCCATGGCGGTCGGTATAGGTACGGACCAGTCTCGACGCGGTCTTGGTGCAATAGACGGGGCCGGCGGTGACGCCGAGATAGTGCTTGATCGCGGCAAGATCGAAGCGCGCGAAATGATACAGTTTCTCCCGCGCCGGATCGGCGAGCAGCGCCTTGAGATTGGGGGCGGCATAGTCGCTGCCGGGGCCGAAGCGGACGAGATGCTCGTCGGGCCCGCCATCGGACAATTGCACCAGGCACAGCCGATCGCGCGGCGTGATCAGCCCCATCGTCTCGGTATCGACGGCGATCGCGGCACCGGGTGCGAACAGGCCGGCGGGAAGGTCTTCCTCGTGAAGGTATACGGTCATCCGATTGCGCCTAGCCCTTCCGGGCGGAACGCTCAATGGGCAGGACCGTGCCGCATTATTCAGCCGAAGGCAGAAGAAGAAGTTCACGCGAAGGCGCGAAGATTTTGTTCGCGCAGAGGCGCAGAGGCACTTCTGCCTGGGCAGCTGACGAGATCGATCCGTGATGATCGCATCGGGAGCCTCGCGTTGCGAGGCTCACTTAAACCTCAGCGCCCTCTGCGCCTCTGCGCGAACCTTTTAGACCATCCGATTGACTGCTCGGCCGACACTAATGGCTACTCCGCCGCTCACGCGCCTTGCGGCTCCAGATGTTGAGCATCTCGACCCCCGCGGAGAAGGCCATGGCAGTGTAGACATAGCCCTTGGGGACATGGACGCCGAAGCCGTCGGCGATCAGGACGAGGCCGATCATCAGGAGGAAGCCCAGCGCGAGCATCACCACGGTCGGGTTCTTCGCGATGAAGTTGGACAAAGGGTCGGCGGCGATCAGCATCACGCCGACCGCGACGACCACGGCGACGATCATGATCGGCAATTCGTCGGTCATGCCGACCGCGGTCAGGATCGAATCGATCGAAAACACCAGATCGAGCATCAGGATCTGGGCGATCGCGGTCGCGAAGCCGAGCGACTTCTGGCTGTTGGTCTTGTCGAGCGGCGAGTCCGATTCGGCCGGATCCATGCTGTGATGGATTTCGGTCGTCGCCTTGTAGAGCAGGAACAGCCCGCCCGCGATCAGGATGATGTCGCGAATCGAGAAGGCTGTTTCGAAACTGGGATTGCCGTGCGCGTCGGCTGCCCCGGTCAGTCCCAGGTCGATCACGGGCGCGGTCATGCCGACGATCCAGCTGATCGTGGTGAGCAGCAACAGACGCATGACGAGCGCGAGCCCGATACCGATTCGCCGCGTGCGAGCGCGGTCCGCTTCCGGCAATTTGTTCGACAGGATCGCGACGAACACCAGGTTGTCGATACCGAGCACGACTTCCATGATGATCAGCGTCAACAGCGCCGCCCAAGCGGCCGGACTGGCGAGAAGTTCGATGATCGACATGGTCACGGCTGTGCCGTCTCGGCCACGCTCGCGCAAGTATCGCGACGACAAGGGCAGGAATGCCGACGATTTTGTTCGCGGCGTGGCCGATTTTGGGTTAAGACTCGCAATAAGGCGCTATTGGTTTGCGCCCGAAGGCCTGCGTCTGTCGTCCGACGCGTTGGTTCTTGAATGTGATACGGGGCGAACCGGAAAGACGAACAGGGCATGAGTTTCGATAAAGGTGGCCGTGGCAATCGTGGTGGTCGCGGTCGTGACAAGCGCGACAATTTCGGCGGTGACGATTTTGGCGGCGGCGGAGATTTCGGCGGCGGTGGCTTTGGTGGCGGCGGCTTCGGCGGCGGCAGTAGCTATGGCGGCGGCGGTGGATATCGCGGCGGCGGCGGTGGTGGCGGCTTCGGCGGCGGTGGCGGCGGTGGTTTCCGCGGCGGCGGTGGCGGTGGCGGGTTCCGTGGCGGCGGCGGTGGCGGTGGCGGCATGCCCCCGCAGGTCGTCGGCGAAGGCACCGGCGTCGTAAAGTTCTTCAACGGACAAAAGGGCTTCGGCTTCGTCGTTCGCGACGATGGCGGTGAAGACGTGTTCGTCCATATCAGCGCGGTCGAGCAGGCCGGCCTGACCGGCCTGGCCGAGGGTCAGCCGCTGGGCTTCACGCTCGTCGATCGCGGCGGCCGCATTTCGGCGACCGACCTCAAGATCGAAGGCGAGCCGATGCCGGTGACCGACCGCGGCCCGCCGCGTGATCGCGATGCCGGCCCGCGTGGCGGCGCCGGTGGCGCTGGCGGCGGCGGCCGCGAGCTGACTGGTGAGAAGGCGACCGGCACGGTCAAGTTCTTCAACGCGATGAAGGGCTTCGGCTTCATTCAGCGCGACGACGGCCAGCCCGATGCGTTCGTCCACATCTCGGCGGTCGAGCGCGCCGGCATGACCAGCCTGAACGAAGGCGATCGGCTCGAGTTCGAGCTCGAAGTCGACAATCGTCGTGGCAAGTACGCCGCGGTGAACTTGACGTCGATCTGACACCCGATCCGGTTCTGCTTTGAAAACAGCCCGGTCCGCAGAAATGCGGGCCGGGCTTTTTCGTTTAGGTCCTCCCCGAGCTCGCTCGGGGAGGGGGACCAAGACGCAAGGCGGCTTGGTGGAGGGGCGGCAGCCGCGGAGCGGCAAGGACGAGATTTGCCCCTCCACCACCCGCTTCGCGGGCGGTCCCCCTCCCCCAGACAAGCTGGGGGAGGAATTACACTACCCCCTCAAGATCAGCGCCGCCCCGGCCAATATCCCCAGCACTGCTACCCCACGCCCGACCGTCACACGCTCTTTCAGGAACACGACTGCGATGATCAGCGCCGTCACCATCCCCGTCTCGCGCAAAGCGGCGAGCGGCGCAGTGGGTCCGATCGACAGTGCATAAAGGGCGAGGCCATAGGTCAGGATCGACAGCACACCCGCGATCGCGCCGGGCCGCCATTGCTGGCGCATCGAGGCGAACAGCGTGCCGCGCGTCAGGATCGCGAACAGCCCGACGATGACCAGCCCCATCGTCACGAACATCCAGGCGATATAGCTGAAGGGCGTCGGCGCGGCCCGCACGCCGGCGGCGTCGATCACGGTATAGGCGGCGATGGTGAAGCCGGTCAGCACTGCCCAACCGAATCCCGCGCGACCGAGGTGACGGCCGATCGCCAGGACGAACATCGAGATGCCGATCAGCGCGATCCCGGCGATGCTCGTGGTCGAGACATGATCGCCGAGCAACCCGAGCGTGACGCCCGCGGTAACCAACGGCGCGGTGCCGCGCAATACGGGATAGGCGGAGGAGAAATCGCTCACCTGATACGCCCGGATCAGCGCGTAGAGATAGAGCGCGTGGACGAGCGCGGTCGCCATGAGCCAGGTCCAGGCGCCATGCGGCAGCGGCACGAGCAGCAAGGCGGGCAGCAGGATGATCGCCGCCGACCCGTCGGTCATCGCGCGCGACGCCATCTTGTCCTTGCCGCCCTTGACGATCGCATTGACCACCGCGTGGATCGACCCGGAGGCGATCATCAGCAACGGCGCGAGCGTGGTGGTCATCCTCACGCTAATTGCGTGCACCGCCGCCGACGTCTAGTCATGCGGCGTGCGCCCACCCACCGACCCCGCCGCCGCGCGCGCCCGCCTGACCGAGGCATTGGTGCGTACGGGCGCGGAGGATCGCGCCGCGCTGCAGGACGTCTATCGCCTGACCTCGGCGAAGCTTTTCGGCATATGCCTGCGTATCTGCGGAGAGCGGAGCGCTGCCGAGGATGTATTGCACGACGTCTATCTCACGATCTGGAAACGCGCCGGCGCCTACGAACCCGGCCGCGCGAGCCCGATCTCGTGGCTGGCGACGATCGCGCGCAACAAGGCGATCGACTGGGTGCGGGCAAGGGGTGCCCGGCCCGCGCATCCGATCGAGGAAGCCGCGATGGTAGCCGACACGTCTCCCGATCAGCGCGAGATTGCCGAGCGCGATGAGGAATCGCGACGCCTGCACGATTGCCTCGACGCGCTCGACGAGCGCTCGCGCGACGCCATTCGTACGGCCTTTTTCGATGGCGTGACCTATGCCGAGCTGGCCGAGCGCAAGAACATGCCGCTGGGCACGATGAAGAGCATCGTGCGACGCGGCCTGCTCCAGCTGAAGGGGTGTGTCGATGACGCCTGACGCTCCCGATCCCGACATGACCGCCGCCGAACTCGCGCTCGGCCTGCTCGATGGCGAGGAGCGCGCCGCGGCACTGCGCCGGGTACTCGCAGATCCCGCTTTCGCTCGCGAGGTCGAGGAATGGCGCCAGCGGCTGGCGGGGCTGTTCGATGACTATCCGGAAGTCGCCGCGCCCGAGTCGGTCGCCGCGCGGCTCGCCCAGCTCGATGCTCGGCCTGCGGCGCCGTCGCGGCCCGGCTTCCGCTGGCCGATCGCCGGGGCGGTGACCGCGATTGCAGTGATGCTCGCTCTGTTCCTGGTCCTGCGGCCGATCCCGCAAGCGGTCGCACCGCCCGCAGCGCATCGCATGATGGCCGCCTCGCTGGTGATGAGCGACAAATCGGGCGCAATGCCGGCGATCGTCGACATGACCACCGGCGAGATGCGGGTCGGCGAGGCGGCGGTGGCGCCCGCGGGCAAGAGCGCGCAACTCTGGATGATCGGTGGCGATGGCGTGCCCAAGCCGATGGGCGTGCTGGCATCGACCGGGCCGTCGCGGATGAGCCTGGCGGCCGGCCAGCGCGCCGCGCTGAAAGCCGGGATCACGCTGGCGGTGTCGATCGAGCCGCTCGGCGGATCGCCCACCGGCCTGCCCACCGGGCCGGTCGTGGCGAGCGGCAAGCTTTCGATCGCCTAGGGTCGGCCTGCGCCGACGGAAGCGTCTCAGCCCTCCATCGGAAAATTTTTCCTGATTCTACCTATCCCCCTGCATCCGCCAGCGTCCCGCATCCGTAGCTCCCGACGCACCCAAACAAGGCGTGCAATAGGAGTCAGGGAAATGAAGCCAATTCGTACGTTGATGCTCGCGACCGCATTGGTCGCCGGCGCCGGCGCTGGCGTCGCCGCGATGAAGAACCCGATGGTCGGCGGTGCCGCGATGTATCCGACCAAGAATATCGTCCAGAACGCCGTGAATTCGAAGGATCACACCACCCTGGTTGCGGCGGTCAAGGCCGCCGGTCTGGTCGACACGTTATCGGGCAAGGGACCGTTCACCGTTTTCGCGCCGACCAACGCCGCCTTCGCCAAGCTGCCTGCGGGCACCGTGGACACGTTGCTGAAGCCCGAGAACAAGGGTCAGTTGACCTCGGTCCTGACCTATCACGTCGTTCCCGGCCGCATCACCGCCGCCGACATCGCCGCCAAGGCGAAGGCGAACGGCGGCGTCGCCAGCTATGCCACGGTGCAGGGCGGCATGCTCAAGTTCAAGAAGATGGGCGCCGGCTGGGCCGTGATGGACGACAAGGGCGACACCGGGATGATCACCATCGCCAACGTGATGCAGTCGAACGGCGTGATCCACGTCATCGACACTGTCATGCTGCCCTGATTTCCTTCCGGGGTAGCGAGGGACCGGCGTCAATCCCCCGGCGCCGGTCCTTCACGCGCTTGACATCGCGCGAGGAGAAGTCGGCATCTCGGCAGGCCGAATCGGAAGAGATGATGCTGACATGACGAAGGGGAAATGATGCAGTTGAGGCGCGCCGACCTGGCGCGAGCGACGATCACGCCGCTCTATCTGCTGGCCGGCGTGATACATATCGCGCGGCCGGATCTTTTCATGCGGGTCATGCCGCCGGCGCTGCCGCATCCGCTGGCGATCATCCTGCTGACCGGCGCTGCAGAGATTGCCGGCGCGGCCGGTCTGTTCGTGCCACGGACCCGGGCCATCGCCGGGGCGGCGCTCGCGCTCTACGCCGTGTGCGTCTATCCGGCGAACATCCTTCATGCGGTGCACGATCTGTCGACCGGCACCGGGCTCGGCTGGGCCTATCATTATCCGCGCCTGTTCGCGCAGCCGTTCATCTGCTGGTGGGCGCTCGCCGCGGGCGGCTTGACCAGCCGCACCGGTCCTCGAAGGGCTTGATCAGGTCACGAGCTTCCTGATTCCGGCGATCGTATCGGCTTCGGCCGCAGGCTTGTCGGTCCGGATGCGGTGGATGCGCGGAAAGCGCATCGCGACGCCCGATTTGTGGCGTTTCGATTCGTGGATCGAATCGAACGCGACTTCGAGAACCAGAGTCCTCTCGACCTCGCGCACCGGGCCGAACCGGTTGACCGTATGGTTGCGGACGAAGCTGTCGAGCCACTTCAATTCGTCGTCGGTGATCCCCGAATAGGCCTTGCCGACGGGGAGCAATTCGCCCTCGTCGGTCCAGCAGCCGAACGTATAGTCGCTGTAGAAGGACGAGCGCCGGCCATTGCCGCGCTGCGCATACATCATCACGCAATCGGCGGTCAGCGGGTCGCGTTTCCATTTGTACCACAGGCCGGTGCGGCGCCCAGCGACGTAATCGGAATCGCGCCGCTTGAGCATCACGCCCTCGATCGCGGCATCGCGCGCACCGGCGCGGATTTCCTCAAGCGCGGCAAAATCCTCCGCCTCGATCAACGCGCTGACGTCGAAGCGATCGGCCTCCAGGCCCTGGGCAAACGCCTCCAGCCGGGCGCGGCGATCGGTCCAGGCGAGCGGGCGCAGGTCCTCCACGCCATCGAACAAAATGTCGTAGAGGCGGACGAAGGCGGGGTAGTCGGCAAGCATCTTCGCCGAGACGATCTTACGCCCGAGACGCTGCTGGAGCGCGTTGAAGCTCGCGGCACCGCCGCCATCTTCCAAAGCGCCGCCCTGGGCCTCGCCTTTCACCATCAATTCACCGTCGAGCACGCCCGGCGTGCGAAAGGCCGAGGCGATGTCGGGAAAGCTGCCGGTAATGTCGTCGCCGGCACGACTGTAGAGCCGCGTCGTGCCGCCGACATGGACGAGTTGGACGCGGATGCCGTCCCATTTCCATTCCGCGGCATAATCGGCGAGGTCGACGATCCCGTCCTCAAGCGGATGGGCGAGCATGAACGGGCGGAAGACGGGTACGTCGGCCGCGGTCGGCTGCGGGCCGCGTCCTTCGACCCAGTCGAACAACTCGGCATAAGGCGGACGGATTGCGTGCCAGACCTCCTCCACGGCCTCCACCGCGACGCCGAATGCCTGCGCCAGCGCGGTCTTGGCGAGCCGCGCGGAGACCCCGATTCTGAGCGCGCCGGTCGCCATCTTGAGCAAGGCGAACCGCTCCTCCGCATCCATTCGATCGAGCATAGCGGCGAGCGCGGCCGGAGCGTCCGAGCGCGATATCGAATTGAGCGTGTCGACGACCTGGCCGACCGACAGGGGCTCCCCGCTGCCGTCATCGGCGCCGGGCCACAGCAAGGCGATCGTTTCCGCAGTATCGCCGACATAGTCGCGGCTCATCCGGAACAGCACCGGGTCGACGCGCTCCTCGATCAACGCGCGGATCACCGCGGGCTTGACCGCGGGAAGGTCGAGATCGCCGGTCAGCGCCGCCATCGCCCAGCCGCGGTCAGGATCGGGCGTTGCTTTTAGATAGTCGCCGATCAGCTTGAGCTTGGCGTTGCGCGACCGCGTGTAGATCAGCGAATCGAGAAGCTGCGCGAAAGCGTGCATGTCGCGACCAACATGGCGCTCGCGTAACGGTTCCACCAGAGCCGTTGGTGAAGGCGTGTTCTTTCCCCAGCGGTCATCAAATCCTCCCCGCTCGCGGGGAGGCTTCTCCAGCCATTGCCCGCTGCTCGCGCGCCTCTTACGCGTTCGGCCATGCGCAAGCTGCTCAAGGTCCTGTTGTTCCTGCTGCTGATCCTGGCGGGATTCTATCTCTACGCGCGCGCCGAGGCGCGGTGGGACCCGATCGTTCGCACCGCCACAATCAGGCTGTCGCGCTGGCCCAAGGGGATAAAGCCGGTTCGCGCCGTGCTGATCAGCGATGTGCATATCGGCAGCCACGCAATGGACGAAGCGCGCCTCAGCCGCATCGTCGACCAGATCAACGCGCTCAATCCCGACATCGTGCTGATGGCGGGCGACTTCATCTACGGCCACGATCCGCATGGCGCGCGGAAATTAGGGCCCGGCCTGATCGCGCCATTCAAGAAACTGCACCCGCCGCTCGGCGTCGTCGCGGTGCTGGGCAATCACGATCATTGGACCGGACCCGACGACATCACCAGCCTGTTGGCCCAGGCGCGGATCACCGTGCTGGTCAACGACGTCACTGCGCGCGGGCCGATCGCGATCGGCGGGGTCGATGACGATTATACCAATCATGCCGACATCGCCGCGACGATGACCAAGCTGCGCCCGTTCGAGGGAGCGCGCATCATCCTGACGCATTCGCCCGACATCGCGCCACGATTACCGGGGGACGTGCATCTGCTGCTCGCCGGGCATACGCATTGCGGACAAGGGGTGCTGCCCATCTACGGCCCGGTCGCGAGCGTGTCGCGTTTCAAGGATCGCTATCGCTGCGGGCTGGTGATGGACCCGGGGCTCGCGGTCATCGTGACCGGGGGACTGGGAACGAGCGGCCCACCGCTACGATTCGGCGCACCGCCCGACCTGTGGCTGATCACGCTCGAGGGGTAAAAGGTCCACGGAACTCCCCTCCCTCTCCAGGGAGGGGAATCCTGGGAAGTTTACGCCTTGCGCCCAGCCTCGAACAGGAACCAGGCGCGGCGTTCGGCCTGGTCGGTCCAGTCGTCGATCATCGCGCTGGTGGCATTGTCCTTGGCGTCGTCGGCGATGTCCTTCGCCTCGCGCAGGCTTTCGACGAGCTTCAGATTGTCGTCGCGCAATTCCTTGAGCATGTCGTCGGGCGCGACGAAATCCTGATCATTGTCCTTGAGCGTCTGGTGCCGGGCGATGTCGCCGATCGAGCGCAAGGTGACGTTGCCAGTCTTGCGCACGCGCTCGGCGATGTCGTCGGTCGAGGCGAAGATCTGCGCCGCCTGCTCGTCGAGCATGAGATGGTAATCCCGGAAATGCGGGCCCGAGACGTGCCAGTGGAAGTTCTTGGTCTTGAGATAGAGCGCGAACGAATCGGCGAGAATCGCATTGAGCGCGTCCTTCACGCTTTTCGCGGCGTTGGACGACAGATCAGTCGGCGTCTTGAGGTCGGCGTTGGGCATGGTGTCTCCGTTGAGCGAAAGAATCGTTGCGACAACGGATCAATATAGGATTGGGTCCATTCTTCGCCGCACGAAAATGCCGGGCAGAGTGATCGAGCGACTAAATCAGCCGCAGCGCGGAGAATGCCAGCCAGAACCCCGCGACCGCGAGCAATCCGCCGACAATCAAGCCTATCACGCGGTGCGGCAAGGTCCGCCAGATCAGGTCGCCGCCAAGTGCCGCGAACCCCAACACGACCGCGCTGCCAATGAAGCCGCCGATCCCGGCGAGCGCGGCCGTCCCGCTCATCGCCAGCGCGAGCGTGACGAATTCGGTGCGACCGCTCCAGCCGCCGGCGATCAGCCGGACGGCGACGGTCCAGAACGGGCGGCGCCCCTCGCCCGGTTCGATCGGCTTGCCCGGCCAGATGCCGCCGCTCGCCGCCGCAAGGAGCGCGAAGGCGACGAACAGCCGCTTGGGATTGGGAGTGAGATGCGGCGCGAGGAAGAAGCCCGCCACCGCGGCGATTGCGTGGGTGATCAGGATCGCGACCAGCGCGCCGGCCAGCACCATGCCGGCCTTGCCCGAACGATCGGCAACGCGCGCGACATAGGTGGCGGTCGGATCGGTCGCGCGAATCAGCAAGGCGGCGACCAGCGCCGCCATCAACGAATCCATCAGCCGCCCAGTCGCATCGCACCGGCGGCGAGGAAGACATGGCCGGTCTGCGCGTCGGTCTGGCCACAACCGACCGCTTCGCTCAGCATCGCGATCCAGCCGCGCACGATCATCCCGCTCTCTCCCCGTCCCAAGGCCGCTTCGAGCGCATGCGCCACCGCCACCACGGGCAATACGCCCGCCGCTTCGGCCACGCAGCGAATCGAATCGACTTCGACGACGAGGTCGCGCGGGCGCACATGCCGTGCCATCAGGTCGAGCCGCGCGACCCGCGCGGCGAGGTCGTCATTACGAGCAGAAACCCCCATTTCCCCTACTCCCGCTTCGCTTGCGCGAGAGTGCTACGAAGATGGTAAAGGAGGTGTTAAAGCCCCTTGCGCTTGACAATCCCCCTCGGCTGGGCCAATGGCCCGCCCCTGACAAGCGGCGGCACGTCCGCCGCTTTTGTATTTCAACCAGCAGGAATTTGGGTCATGGCCAAGCCGACCACCGTCAAGATCAAGCTCGTCAGCTCGGCCGACACCGGCTTCTTCTACGTCACGAAGAAGAATCCGCGCACTCAGACCGAGAAGCTGTCGTTCCGCAAGTACGATCCCGTCGCGCGCAAGCACGTCGAGTTCAAGGAAGCGAAGATCAAGTGATCGAGCGGGCGGCGTAAGCCGCCGATCGATCATCCCGGCGCAGGCCGGGATCCAGGGCCGCAGGGGAAACCCTCGCGGCCTTTTGCTTTTTAAGCCCTCTCCCGCGTGCGGGTGCACCGGGTCGGATGAGGGTCTTCTTTCTTCTTTCGAGCGACGGAAACCAAAGAAGAAGACAGAAGACCCTCACCTTCCCACCGCCTGACGACGGCGGGCCCCTCCCTCTCCCGCACGCGGGAGAGGGGTTTTAGAGCAAAGCGTTCACTTCCTCGACGAATCGCGCGACCGATATCGGTTTGGACACATAGGCGTCGGCACCCGCGCCACGAATCCGTTCTTCGTCCTCGCGCCCGGCATAAGCGGTGACCGCCATGATCGGGATCCTGCCCAGGTCCCCGTCCGCCTTGATCTGCAGGATCAGATCATAGCCGCTGACATAGGGCAGCTGGATATCCATCACGATCAGGTCGGGAACGAAAGCGCGCGCGCGCTCGACCGCCTCGCGGCCGTCGCGCACGGGTTCGGTCTCGAATTCGTGCGCGCGCAGCAAATCGCAGAACAGCTTCAGATTGAGTTCGTTGTCCTCGACAACCAGCACGCGCTTTGCCAACGGGGTCTCCTTGGACCACGACATAGCAATGAACCCCACCGACACCAACGACGCCCCGACCCTGGCATTGCACGCGCTGGCCTGGACGCTGGCCGATCCGGCACGTGCGCGGCGACTGCTCGACCTGACCGGCCTCGACGCCGGCGCCTTGCGCGGCTCGGCGGCGAATCGCGGCACCCAGGCGGCGGTGCTGGGGTTCCTTGAGGCGCACGAGCCCGATCTCGTCGCCTGCGCGGCCGAACTCGGCGTCAAGCCCGAGGCGCTGGTTGCCGCGCGCCGGAGCCTGGAAGCATGACGCGGCCGCTGCTGATCTGCGATTGCGACGAAGTGCTGCTGCACATGGTGCGCCATTTCGGCACCTGGCTGCGCGAGCGCCACGACATCGCCTTCGCGCACGAAACGGGCAGTTTCATCGCCATGACGCACACCGATGGCAGCCCGGTCGATCACCAGCGGATCTGGGCGATGCTCGACGAATTCTTTCCCGCCGAGATGGAGCGCCAGACCCTGGTGCCCGGCGCCGCCGAGGCGCTGGCGGCGCTAGGCGAGAGCGCGGACATCGTCATCCTGACCAATCTCGGCGATCATTGCCGTGACCATCGCATCGAACAGCTGGCGCGGCACGGCATCCGCCACCGCGTCGAAACCAACCAGGGCGGCAAGGGCGGCCCGGTCGCGCGACTGGTCGCGGAATATGGCAATCCGGTCACGGTTTTCGTCGATGATCTGGCGACCCACCACGAATCGGTTGCCAAGCACGCGCCCACGGTCCACCGGCTGCACCTAGTCGCCGAGCCCGCAATGGCACCGCAAGTGCCGCCCGCGGCGCACGCGCACGCACGTATCGATGACTGGGGGGCCGCGCGCGACTGGATCGCCCAGCGCTTCGCCGCCGACCAGCCGGCCATAACAGAAGGGATTTCCGCATGACCGACCGTATCGACCGCAAGCTGGAGGAAATGGGCCTGAGCCTGCCGTCGCCGGCCGCACCGGTCGCCTCCTACGTGCCGACGGTCGACGCCAACGGCCTGCTCCATATTTCGGGTCAGCTGCCGTTCAAGGACGGCAAGGTGGTCACCGGCCGCCTGGGCGACGGGATGGACAAGGTCGCCGGGCAGGAAGCCGCCGAATTGTGCGGACTGATGCTGGTCGCGCAGATCAAGGCTGCCGTGGGCGGCGACCTCAGCCGGGTCGAGCGGATCGTCAAGCTGGGCGTGTTCGTCAATTCGGCGCCCGATTTCACCGACCAGCCCGAGGTCGCCAATGGCGCGTCGAACCTGATGGAAGCCCTGTTCGGCGACGCCGGCAAGCATGCCCGCAGTGCCGTCGGCGTCGCGGCGCTGCCTCGGGGAGCCGCGGTCGAGGTCGACGCGGTCGTCAAGCTGGCGGACTGAGCGAACCAACGAACAAACGAACTAAACGTCATGCCGGGCTTGTCCCGGCATCCACCGATCCGCATATCCCTCACATGCAGGAAGCGCGGCACGGTGGTGTGTGGGCGACATCATGTCCCCCGGACATGATGTTGGCCTGCCGGGGGCAGGCCAAAGCCCGCACACGGCACAAGGCCGGGATGACGAAGGATAGCGGCGCTTGAGTCGCGACTCGATTACCGCGCGAATTTCGGAAGGCGTGTCGCAAGTGGCGGCGGCCGACTGGGACGCCTGCGCCGGCACGGGCAATCCGTTTGTAAGCCACGCTTTCCTGTCGATCCTCGAAGAATCGGGCAGTGTCGGGCGGGGCACCGGCTGGCAGGCCCTGCCGGTGATCGTCGACGGCCCGGACGGGCGTCCGGCCGCGATCGCGGCGGCCTATGCCAAGAGCCACAGCCAGGGCGAATATGTCTTCGACCACGCCTGGGCCGATGCCTGGGAGCGCGCCGGCGGCGACTATTATCCCAAGTTGCAGGTCGCGGCGCCGTTCACCCCGGTGCCCGGCCCACGGCTATTGCTGCGCGACCCCGCGATGGCTCCCGCGCTGATCGGCGCGATCGAGGCGCTGACCGACCAGAACGGGCTGAGCTCGGCGCACGCGACCTTCGTCACGCCGGATCAGATCCCGCTGTTCGAGGCAGCGGGCTGGCTGATCCGCGAGGGCACCCAATTCCACTGGCGCAACGACGGCTATGCGACGTTCGACGATTTCCTCGCCGCGCTCGCCAGCCGCAAGCGCAAGGCGATCCGCCAGGAGCGCGCCAAGGCGGTCGAGGGCCTGACCATCCGCCATGTCACCGGCGCCGAGCTGACCGAGGCGCATTGGGACGCCTTCTGGGCATTCTATCAGGATACCGGTAGCCGCAAATGGGGGCATCCCTATCTGACGCGGCCGTTCTTCTCCTTGCTCGGCGAGCGGATGGCGGACGAGGTCCTGCTGATCCTGGCCGAACGCGACGGCCGTCCGATCGCGGGGGCGCTCAACCTGATCGGCGCCGATACGCTCTATGGCCGCTATTGGGGCTGCGTCGAGGACGTGCCCTTCCTCCATTTCGAGCTCTGCTATTACCAGGCGATCGACGCGGCGATCGCGCGCGGGCTGTCGACGGTCGAGGCGGGGGCGCAAGGCGAGCACAAATTGGCGCGCGGCTACGTCCCCGTGCCGACCTGGTCGGCGCATTACATTCCAGATCGCAATTTCCGCCGTGCGATCGCCGATTTCCTGGCGCGCGAGCGCGCAGGGGTCGAAAGCGACCAGCAATATCTGGCGCAGCTCACGCCGTTCAGAAGAGGGGAACCTTGCTCTTAGGCGGGAGCGGGAAATCGCTCCTCTTGGCTTGCGGCGCCACATCGACATGGTTGACCTTGAACACCACGCTGTCGCCGCTGCGCCAGATCGGGGTCAGGTCCTGGACGTATTTGGCGTGATAGGGCGGCGGGGTGATCAGCCACACATAATCGAACGCCGGGCGCGGGAAGAGCGCCAGGCTGCGGTCGATCGGCCGCCACCATTCGCGCGGGCACTGGCGCTCGGTGACGATCTCCGACGGGTCGTGCGAGAAATGCCCGGCGGCGACATATTTGGTCGTGAGCAATTGCGCGCCAGGCATCGACCATTGGTCGTTGGTGTAGGCGGCGTTGCGTTCGAGCGCGAGCCCGGGAAGGTGCTCGAGCCGGCTCATCAGCCATTCGTTATTGCACGTCTTGCCGACGAAGCTGACAAGGCGCGCACCGACCGGAATATGGTCGAGCGCCTTGAGCTCGCGGTCGTAAGCCTGGTCGAAAATATAGAAGCTGACCGTTGTCGCGGTGGTGCGGACCAGCACGAAGGCAAGGCCGATCGCCGCAACCGTCTTCATCGCGCGGGATGACACCATCTTCTTGGGCCGGATGGCGATGACCGCGATCGCCACCATGAACGGCGCCAGCCGCATATCGGCATAAGCCGAACCGAACACGATACGCGGCAACAGCACGAAGACCGTGACCAGGAACACGGTCGAGAGCCCGACCGCACGCGAATATTCGAAATTGGGATCGCGCACCGCCTTGTAGATGACGAGCCCGATCACCGCCACCGAGGCGATATCGAACGCCATCCAGCGGTCGCGCAGCATCATCGTCAGCCAGCTGATCTTGGCCTGCCAGTTGAACCAGTCGCCGGTCTGCCCGCTCACATGCTGGCCGTTGCGCCAGGCGATCATCATCAGCATCGGCAAGCAGAGCGGCAGGCAGTGCAATCCGGCGCGCACGAATCCCATCGCCCAGCGCTTGGCGCCTTCGCGCGTGATCGGTCCGATCCGCGCCCCGACCTGGTCCTTTATGCGATCATGCTCGCGCACCATTTCCGCCGAGAAGGCGAGCACGCCGAGCACGCCCCAGCCGAATGTGTGGCAGACCCACAGGATGCACGACAGCGGCACGAAGATGATCGCGCGCAGCGGGAACTTCTTGAGCCGCGCGAGCCGCAGCCACAGCGCAAACATCGGCAGCGCCCAGGCCATCGACAGCATGAAGTTCACGAAGCCGAATTGCAGCGGGTAGCAATAAGCGAGCGGCAACGCGAACAGGGCGGTGGGGGGGATGCGACCATGCACTTCGCGCGCGATCCACAACAGCCCGATCACGATCAGCGGCGGAATCGACAGCACGATCAGCTTGACCGACAGTTCGAGCCCGAAGATCGGGTGCATGATCTCGACCAGCAGGTCGACGCCGAGATTGCCGATCAGCGACCATTGGAAATTGTACCAGTCGAGCAGCCAGGGATAATTCTGGAGATCGACCTGGACGCGATACCGACCCATATGTCCGGGCAGGTCGACCAGCGGCGGGATGTTGGGCCATAGCAACGGCACCATCGACAACAACGCCATTATCACCACGAAGGTGCGCGTCTGCCACCATTGAAGTTTGTCGCCGCGATCCATTGTCGGCGGCTTTAGGCGGGGGCGGGGGCGTCCCGCAAGGTCAACGCACCCGCCAGACCTTCGCCGGTGAGCCGGGAAGCGCCACTGGCGTCAGCCAGGCAGGTATTCGGCCCTCATCGAGACGTGCCAGGAACCCGGAAGGCGATCCGCTTTCATAGATCATGATTTCGGGCAGGCCGGGACAGAAAGCGACATAATCGATTCGCCGCCTGACGATTATGGCGTGCGCCTGAGCTTCGGTGCCGACAAACGCCGCGATCACGTCGTGCATGGCGGCAGCGCCACGATGATGCCCGCTTGCGACGGCGTCGTGAGGTGTGAGCAGCAGGATCGCCGGCGAAATATCGAGCGGCGCAAGCACGTTGCCGCGCGGCAAGGCATTGAGCGCCCGCATGTCGCTGGCGTCGAGGCACCCCATCGCCCGATGGACCGTAGCGACGCGCGGATCAGGCGCCAAAGTGGCCAATGACCTGTCGAAGACCGCGCCGGGCGCCGCAGCGGCGAAAACACCGAGCGTTGCCGCCAGCCGCTTCGGCAGGGTGTCGATCGCCCGCGCCCGCAGCAGCAGCGGATGAAGCAGGCTCACCACGCCGGGGATCGCCAGCAGATTGGCGACGCCGCCCGAGCGCTGGACGACAATCGCCGCCGCGGTCGCTGCCCCCAGCAGGAATAACAGGGTGATCCAGCGCACCCGCTCCTGGCCGGCGCTTTTCCGCACCGCTAGGATCGCGCCGGCCAATCCGATCAGCGGCAGGCCAATCGTGTTGACGACGATGACGGCCGTCTGGTCCCACAGGGGCAGGCCTTCGGCCACGTTCATGTACCAATAATGGTGGACCAGCGAATCGAGCTGGCCGAACGGGCCCGCCGCGCATTGCGGCGCGAGCAAGGGAAGCGGCACGAGCGCGGCCGCGCCGATGACCGCCAGCCCGGCGAGGCGACCGACGATCGTCCGGATCGGCAGCGCGGTCAGGGCGATCGTTCCCGCCGCCGCGACCAGGAGCATCGCGAGATAGACTGGCGACACCGCGTCGCACGGCGACACCCACCAGGCGCTCGTCGGATGCGATACCAGGAAGATGAAGAGGGCGCCCAGGCCGGTGCCGGTTACCGTCCCCGTCAGCAACGCGCGATCGGTCGGCGTCACTGCCCATTTCAGCGAAACCAGGACCAGGATCGCCGCGATCATCGGCAGACCCTCGAGCGAGATCGACAGCCAGACCGCGATCGCAGCGCCGGCGAGCAGGCCCGCCCTCCGGGTCGGCGCGCCGACCAACGCATAAGCCGCGAGCAAGGCAGTCGCCATTTGCCAGCCGTGATGGTCGATCCGCATCGGCCGAAGCTGATGGAGGACTTCCACACCCAAGGGCACGATGCACGCCGCCATCAGCGCCGCGCCGTCGTTCGCCAGCAGCCGACGGGCGAGCGCCGCCACCAAGGCCATTACCACGCCGAGCGTCAGCAGCGGCACGACCACCAAGGCGACATGTTCGGCGGCGAGCTGGCCGAGCAACGGCCGCAGCGCCAGGATCACCGCTGCGATGGGAAGATCGACCACGCGCGACCAGTGCATCGGCACACCGGCCGGGATGTTGAGACGATGCTGGGTCAGATCGAACCAACTCTGACCGGCCAGCCAGTCGCGCACCTGCAGCAGCCGCATCTGGTCGTCGGGGTCCGGAAAGCGCCATGCGATTATAGCGCTCCAGGTGATGACCACGAGCAAGATCGACGTGACCGCCCAGATTGCCGCGACCGACAGCCAAAAACGCCGTCCGGTCATGCGAATACGATCTTCGCCCGCAAGAGATACGTGGCCTGGAAGCTCGCCGCCACCGCGACCAATTTGGCCAGCCGGGCGTCGATGCCGAATTGGACCGCGAGGCTGACGATGGCGACGGTGATCAACAGGCCGGCAAAGGCCGAGAGCAGGAACAACGCCTGTTGCCGGGCGCGGTCGATGCCGACGGCGCGCAGCTCACCGGCGAATACCAGCCGGCTCGATATCAGCCAATGGACCAGGATGCCCGCGCTGTAGCTGAGCGCCGACAGCAGCGCGATCGGCATGCCGGTGGGCCGCAGCGCCAGAAACAGCGAGAAATCGACGCCGAGCGCGACCACGCTCGCGGCGAGATAGCGCAAATAGGTCGCTCGCCACAGCAAGGCCATGACGCGATTCGTCATGCGACTTGCAGGCGCGCCGGGACGAGCCGCTCAGAGGCCAACGCGGCGCGTTCGCCCTCATTGCCGCTCTCGTGATATTCGGCGTCCTCGTTGACCGCCCAGATATCGTAGATGCGCTCGCCCGCCTGGATGTTGCGGACGGTGAGCATCGCGGTCATCATCGCGTGATCCTGATTGTTGTAGCGATGCATGCCGTTGCGGCCGACCAGGTGGAGCGTCGGATAGCGCGCTTCGAGCTCGGTCCGCATCTCCTCGACATTCGCCCGATAGGCGTCGTCATAGACGGGATAGGCTTTTTCCTGCCGCACCACGCGGCCCCCGACCACGGTGGCCGGATCCGCCAGCCCCAAGGTCGCGAGTTCCTTCGTCGCCAGCGCGACGAGGTCGTCGTCCGACGCCGACCACAAGCCATCCCCTTCGAAACAGAAATATTCGAGGCCGACACAGGCAAGCGCTTCGTCGGGCACCATTTCGGGCGACCAGCTGCGGAAATTCTGGACGCGGCCGACCTTCACGCGCGGGTCGTGTATATAGATCCAATTGTCGGGAAACAGATCGTCCGACCGGATCATCAGCGCCACCGTCAGGAAGTCGCGATAATTGAGGTCGAGAGCATTGGGCAACGTCGCCGGCAACGGATGAATCCGTCCGGCCAGCTCGCGCATCGGCGCGGACGAGATGACATGGCCGGCGTTGATCGTCAGCATCTCGTCGCCACGGCGCGCCGCGACGCGCCAGCGTCCCGTCGCCTGGTCCTGGCTGATCTGGTGCAGCGCGGTGCCCATCAGCACGCGGTTGCCGCCGGCGAGCACCTTGTCGCGCGCCGCATCCCACATCATGCCCGGCCCCTGGCGCGGATAGCGGAAGGTTTCGAGCAACGTCTTGACGGCCATGCCGTCGTTGCGCCGCTTGTTGAGGCCGAGCGAGCGCTTGAGCCCGTCGATTACGGCCCCGCCCAGGCTCAATCCCTTGATGCGCTGCGCAGCCCAATCCGCCGACATTTCGTCGCACGGCATGCCCCAGACCTTTTCCGTGTAGGTCTTGAAGAAGATCGAATAGAGTTTGTGGCCGAACTGGTTGACCACCCATTGCTCGAACGAACGCGGATCCTTGGTCGGAAACGCCTTGGCCTTGGCGTAGCTCAGCATGCACATCGCCGAGCGCCAGATGCCGAGGTTCATCAGCGCCTCGAACCCGCGCAGCGGATAGCTGTAGAATTTGCCCTCGTAATAAATGCGGCTCATCCGCGGGCGTTCGATGAAATCGTCGGGCAGGATCTCGTTCCAGAGATCGACGACCTCTTTAGATTTCGAGAAGAAGCGGTGGCCGCCGATATCGAACCGGAAGCCGTCATGTTCGACGGTGCGGCTGATCCCGCCGACATAGACCGGATCCTTTTCGATCACGGTGACCGAATAGCCGAGCTTGGTGAGCTGATACGCAGCGGTCAGGCCCGCTGGGCCGGCGCCGATGATCGCGACATCGACTGCCTGGTCGTCCCGCATGTCTACTTCCCCCCGAACCGCGATGGTCGGGAGAGCCTTGGCGGGAAAGTGGTTAACGGACCCCTAAGCCGCGCTTGGGGACGAGCGGAATCGGACCATTCCTACTCGGCCAAGCTAGCTGGAGACGCGGACGGGCACCTATAGTCGTCATCCCATCGAAAGCCGGGATCTCAAGCAGCATCGCGCCTTCGCCCGAGATTCCAGCTTTCGCTGGGATGACGGACGTTGGCTCAGCGGTCGCGCCGTCCCAACAATCGCAACCGCAACGCGTTCAGCTTGATGAAGCCGGCGGCGTCGCGCTGGTCATAGGCACCCTGATCGTCCTCGAAGGTCACGACCTTCTCGCTGTAGAGCGAATAGGGCGATTTGCGGCCGACCACGTACACGCCGCCCTTGTAGAGCTTGAGGCGCACGGTGCCGGTGACCTTTTCCTGGCTGTGATCGATCGCCGCCTGGAGCATCTCGCGCTCGGGCGAGAACCAGAAGCCGTTATAGATGAGCTCGGCATAGCGCACCGCTAGCTCGTCCTTGAGGTGCGCGGCGCCGCGGTCGAGCGTCAGTTGCTCGATGCCACGATGCGCGAGGTGATAGATCGTGCCGCCCGGCGTCTCGTACATGCCGCGCGACTTCATCCCGACGAAGCGATTCTCGACCAGGTCGAGCCGGCCGATGCCGTGGCGCTTGCCGAGCTCGTTGAGCCTGGTCAGCAAGGTCGCGGGCGACATCCCTTCGCCGTTCAGCGCCATGCCGTCGCCGCGCTCGAAATCGATCGTGATGATCTCGGGCGTGTTGGGCGCGTCCTCGGGATTGTCGGTGCGCGAATAGACGTAATCGGGCACTTCCTCCCACGGATCCTCGAGCACCTTACCCTCGGAGGAGGTGTGCAGAAGGTTCGCGTCGGTCGAGAACGGCGCTTCGCCGCGCTTGTCCTTCGATACCGGGATTTGGTGCTGCTCGGCGAATTCGATCAGCTTGGTGCGGCTGGTCAGATCCCATTCGCGCCACGGCGCGATCACCTTGATGTCGGGGGCGAGCGCATAATAGCCGAGCTCGAAGCGGACCTGATCGTTGCCCTTGCCGGTGGCGCCATGGCTGACCGCATCGGCATTGACGAGCTTGGCGATCTCGATCTGGCGCTTGGCGATCAGCGGCCGCGCGATCGAGGTGCCGAGCAGGTACAGGCCTTCATAGAGCGCGTTGGCGCGCATCATCGGGAAGACGTAATCCTTGACGAACTCCTCGCGCAGATCGTCGATGAAGATGTGCTCGGGCTTCACACCCGCCATCTCGGCCTTCTTGCGCGCCGGCTCGAGTTCCTCGCCCTGGCCGAGATCGGCGGTAAAGGTCACGACTTCGCATTGATAGGTCTGCTGCAGCCATTTGAGGATGACGCTGGTGTCGAGGCCGCCCGAATAAGCGAGAACAACACGATTGATCTTTTCCGACATGGCGGCTCCGCAAACTGGAAGGGGGATTTGCGATGGGCCTCTAGGTTCCGGGGGACGGTTCCGCAAGCGGTGGGGGCGTTCCCACGTCCTTGAGCAGCCCCGGCCACCACAAAGCGAGCGCGCCGGCGCGATAGACATAGCTCAAGGTCAGCGCGATCCACACCCCGAGCGCGCCCCAGGGGCGCATCGCCAGATCGGTCGCGATGTACAAGGCGGTCGACAGGATCGCGGCGTTTCTCAGCGCCTTGCCGCGCGTCGCGCCGATGAAGATGCCGTCGAGCAGCCACGCCGGGGCGCCGATCAGCGGCTGCAGCGCGGCGAACGGCGCGAGCGCCAGCGCGTGTTGCTGGACCTGCGGGTTGCTGGTCATCAGCTCGACCAGGAAGCGGCCGCCGAACGCAATCGCCGCGACGAACACGAGCCCGCTGGCGAGCGAGAATTCCCCGGTCAACCGGATCGCGCGGAGGAAATCGCTCCGCGACCTCGCCCCGATCGCCTGGCCGACGCGCGATTCGGCGGTGAAGGCGAAACCGTCGAGGACATAGGCGGCGAGGCCGACGAATTGCGACAGGACATGATTGGCGCCGAGTTGGACCGGCCCCAACCGCGCGCCGGCATTGGCGAACCAGCCGAACAGGATCAGCAAGGCGACGGTGCGGACCATGATATCGGCATTGACCCCGAACAGCCGCCTGAGCGCGACCGGATCGAACGCGCGGACGACCTCGGCCCGGACAGCCGCGCGACCGTCGCCGCCCAGCACGAAGCCCGCTATGCCCAGCCCCGTCGCCAGCGCGATCCATTCGGCGCTCGACGTGCCGAACCCGACGCCGCGCGCGCCCCAGCCGAAATGCCAGACGAAGATCAGATCGAGCGTGATATTGGCGGTGTTCATCACGATCTGGAGCAGCAGCGCCGCCCGCGTCCGCCCCAGCCCGAGCAGCCAACCGTTGATCGCGAAGCCGGCGAGCGCGGCCGGCGCGCCGAACAGGCGACCGGCGACAAAGCCCTCCGCCACGTGGTCGAGCTCGCCCGAGCCTGCGAAGATGCGAAAAGCCAGTGGGACGATTACCGCCTGGAGCGCGAGCAGCACCGCCCCGAGTCCGACGCCTAGCGCGATCCCGCGGACGAGCAGCGCGCGCACCTCCCGCCCATCCTTCGCCCCCTCGGCCTGCGCGGTCAGGCCCGTCATCCCCATCCGCAGGAAGCCGAAGGTCCAAAACAGGAAAGTGACGACGAAACTGCCAAGCGCGACTGCCGCCAGCGCGACCGCGTCCCCAGTGCGCCCGATCACCGCGGTATCGACCAGCCCGACCAGCGGCACGGTGATCTGCCCGATCATGATCGGCCAGGCCTGCGCGACAATCGAGCGGCGAGTGATCGCGGAGGCGGTCATGGGCGTGGACCTAATCGGCGGTTCGGCCCGCGTCACGCCGAGATTAAGCTATTGATCGTCATGCCGGCCTTGTGCCGGCATCCACCGCGCCTCAATCCCCGCGCCAAGCGGCTCCGTGGATGCCGGCACGAGGCCGGCAGACGATGTAGGGTTTTCGTCACGTCAGGCGGATCAGCAACCGCCTGGGCGAAAATCCAGCCTTAAGGCTTAGCCCCGATCTCGCTCACGCTCCCGGCGAATTCCTCGAAGTCCTTCGCTTCGGTGAAGTCCTTATAGACGCTGGCGAAGCGGATATAGGCGACCGAATCGAGCCCTTTGAGCCCTTCCATCACCATCTGCCCGATCTGCTGCGCGCGGATTTCGGGATCGCCGCTGGTTTCGAGCTGGCGCTGGATGCCCGACACCAGTTTTTCGATCCGCACCGGATCGATCGGACGCTTGCGCGTCGCCACCGAAATCGAGCGCATCAATTTCTCGCGGTCGAACGGCTCGCGCCGGTCGTCGCTCTTGAGCACCACCAGATCGCGCAACTGGATACGCTCGAACGTGGTGAAGCGCGCCGCGCAACCTTCGCATTGCCGCCTTCTGCGGATCGCCGCGCCGTCTTCGGTCGGACGCGAGTCCTTTACCTGGCTATCCTCATGTCCGCAGAAGGGGCAGCGCATAAGCTATTTGGCGAACCGGTTATACGCCATGATCCCGGCGCCGATCACCGCGCCCGTCACCATCGAGATCGGCAATACGATCGCCGCTACCGCTCCGACCGCCGCCGCGCCGGCGATCTTCTGCGCATCCTCGTTCTTCATCAGGTCGCGGGCGGTCTTCTCCGCCTCCGCGGCGCTGTTCATCACGAAGGCCTTGGCCTCCTCATAAGTGGTCGAGCCGTCGCCGGTCGCCACGCCGCAGGCCGGGCAGAATTTCGCGCCATCGGGCAACGCCGCGTCGCAATGCGCGCACATCCGCTTCAGATTGTCTTCACTCATGACTTACGCCTCCGGATAGATCGGGAACCGGTGACATAGTGCATTAACACGCTCACGCACAGCCATTTCGACTTGAGCGTCGCCCTGCTCGCCATTTTTGGCGAGTCCGTCGAGCACATCGGCGACCATGTTGCCGATCTCGCGGAACTCGGCCGGACCGAATCCGCGGGTGGTGCCGGCGGGCGATCCGACACGGATACCGCTGGTCTTGACCGGCGGCAGCGGATCGTTGGGGATGCCGTTCTTGTTGCAAGTGATGCCGGCGCGTTCGAGCGCTTCGTCGGCATCCTTGCCGGTGACGCCGAGCGGGGTCAGGTCGATCAGCGCGAGGTGCGTGTCGGTGCCGCCCGAGACGACCGCCGCGCCACGCTCGGCGAGCGTTGCCGCCAGCACCTTGGCGTTCTCGATGATCGCCGCGGCGTAGAGCTTGAAATCGGGGCGCAGCGCTTCGCCGAACGCTACCGCCTTGGCGGCGATGACGTGCATCAGCGGGCCGCCCTGCAAGCCGGGGAACACCGCCGAATTGATCTTCTTGGCGATCGCCTCGTCATTGGTGAAGACGGCGCCGCCGCGCGGACCGCGCAAGGTCTTGTGCGTGGTGGTGGTAACGACATGGGCATGGCCGAACGGGGTCGGGTGTACACCGCCCGCGACCAGCCCGGCGAAATGCGCCATGTCGACCATGAAGATCGCACCGACCTCATCGGCGATGGCGCGGAACTTCGCGAAGTCGATCTGGCGCGGATAGGCCGAGCCGCCGGCGATGATCAATTTGGGTTTATGCTCGCGCGCCTTGGCCGCGACCTCGTCGAAATCGATCAGGTGCGTCGTCGCGTCGACGCCATATTGCACTGCGTTGAACCACTTGCCCGACATTGCCGCCTTGGCGCCGTGCGTCAGATGACCGCCCGAATCGAGGCTAAGGCCCATGATCGTCTCGCCCGGCTTGACCAAGGCGAGCATCACCGCGCCATTGGCCTGCGCGCCCGAATGCGGCTGCACGTTGGCGAACGCGCATCCGAACAGCTCCTTGGCGCGGTCGATCGCCAGCTGCTCGACTTCGTCCGACGGGTGGCAGCCTTGATAGTAACGCTTGCCCGGATAGCCTTCGGCATATTTGTTGGTGAACACCGATCCCTGCGCTTCGAGCACTGCCTTGGAGACGATATTCTCCGACGCGATCAGCTCGATCTGGTCTTGCTCGCGGGCGAGCTCGTGACGGACACCGGCGAATACCGCGGGATCGGCCTCGGCCAGGCCGCGGGTGAAATAGCCGTCGGGCTGGACGTCATGGAGCGTGCTGGGGTTGGTGCTCATCGTTCAGGCTTTCGTTGGTTCTGCTGGCGTTGGATGGCCGAGTTTGTCGACCCGGTGCTGGTGGCGCCCCCCGGCAAAGGGAGTGGAAAGGAAAGCGTCGAGGCAGGCGATCGCCATCGCTTCGCCGGTCAGCCGTGCGCCCATCGCGATGACGTTGGCATCGTTATGCTCGCGCGCCAGAGCGGCGGACAAAGGCTCGGAGACGAGCGCGCAACGCACCTTGGGGTTGCGATTGACCGCGATCGAGATGCCGATGCCCGACCCGCAAAGGGCGACGCCGCGATCGGCCGCGCCCGACGCTACCGCGCCGGCGAGCTTGTAGCCGTAATCCGGATAATCGACGCTCGCGCCGTCGTGCGGCCCCATATCGTCGACCTCATGCCCGGCCGCACGCAACCAGTCCGCGAGCACTGCCTTGAGCGCGATGGCGGCATGATCGGACGCGATGGCGATGCGCATGAACTGGGCGCGGGTCCTTAGAGCTGTCGTGTGGGACGCCCTTACCGAGCCCCGGCGTGTTACGCTACCCCGAGCTTGGGTTTTATCTTGAGCCAGCCGCGCGTCGGCAACGAGCCTAGCCCGGCCGGCGGGGCAATGACCCCGTGACGGGCTCATTCCGTCGCGAGTCGTGCGGGCGTCATCGAAACGTCACCGGATTGCCGTAGCGCGAAAAGGCCGGGCGCGGTAAGGCCGCGCACCCTCTGGGACACTTCGTATGGCCACTGCCCTTGCTCCGCAAAAGAACCGCGCCGTCCAGGATGCGGTCCATCGCCACGACCATCTGACCAAGCAGGGTATCCTCGAACGCGCCTTCACCTTCGCGTTCCGTGGACTCGTCTATGCGCAGATCTGGGAAGACCCCTCGGTCGACATGGAAGCGCTGGCGATCCAGCCCGACAATCACGTCGTCACGATCGCCTCGGGCGGGTGCAACGCGCTCAGCTATCTGACCGCCAATCCGCGCCGGATCACAGCGGTCGACCTCAACACCGCGCATATCGCGCTCAACAAATTGAAGCTCGCGGCGGCGCGCCATCTGCCCGATTACGACGCCTTCCACCGCTTCTTCGCCGAGGCGAACACCAAGGCGAACATCGCGGCGTACAAGACCTATATCCGCCCGCATCTCGACGAGCCGACCCGGCATTATTGGGAAAGCCGTGACGTGATCGGCCGCCGCCGCATCGGCGGCTTCGCCAAGGGACTATATAAACGCGGGCTGCTCGGCGGCTTCATCGGCGCGGCGCACATGCTGGCCCGGCTCCACGGGCTCGATCCAAAGGCGATCCTGAAGGCCAACACGATCGAAGAGCAACGCGAGATTTTCGATCGCGAATATGCGCCCTTTTTCGACAAGGCGTTCGTGCGCTGGCTGACCGACCAGCCGGCATCGCTGTTCGGGCTCGGCATCCCACCCGCACAATACGAGGCGCTGGCCGGCAACGCCAAGATGGCGACGGTGCTGCGCGAGCGGCTCGAAAAGCTCGCCTGCGACTTCGACCTCAAGGACAATTATTTCGCCTGGCAGGCGTTCGGCCGCGGTTATGGCGAGGGGCCCGAGGCGCCGCTGCCGCCCTATCTCCAGGCCGACAATTACGCCGATGTCGTCGACCGGCTCGACCGGATGGAAATCCTCCATTCGAACTTTACCGAATTCCTCCGGCGCCAGCCCGACGCTTCGCTCGATCGCTATATCCTGCTCGACGCGCAGGACTGGATGACCGACGAGCAACTGACCGATCTGTGGACCGAGATCACGCGTACGGCGCGGCCCGGATCGCGCGTGCTGTTCCGCACCGCGGGCGAGCCGACCATCCTGCCGGGTCGTGTGCCCGATGCGGTGCTCGGGCGCTGGACCTATCGCGCCGAAGACTCGCTCGATTACACCCGACGCGATCGCTCCTCGATCTATGGCGGCGTGCATCTCTATGTGCTGGGGGACGCCGCCTGAGCGAACAGCCGCATGCGGCGCATATGGATGCGATCTATCGCTCCCAGCGCCACTTTTACGACCTGACCCGCAAATATTACCTGCTGGGACGCGACGCGCTGATCGCGGGGCTCGCGCCGCCGCCGAGCGGCAGCGTGCTCGAGGCGGGATGCGGCACCGGGCGCAACCTCATCGTCGCCGCGCGGCGTTGGCCCGACGCGCTTTATTATGGCGTCGACATCTCCGAGGCGATGCTCGAAACCGCGCGCACCAATGTCGCCAAGGCAGGGTTGAGCGACCGCATCACCTTCGCGCAGGGCGACGCGACCGCGTTCGACGCGCAGGCGATGTTCGGTCGCGGTGAGTTCGACCGGGTGTTCCAATCCTATACCTTGTCGATGATCCCCGACTGGAAAGGCGCGATCCGCGAGGCGGCGGGCAAGCTCGCCCCTGGCGGACGGCTCGACATTGTCGATTTCGGGCAGCAGGAGCGCCTGCCGCGATGGTTTCGCGCGATGCTGCTTGCCTGGCTGGCGAAGTTCGACGTCACGCCGCGCGCCGATCTGTTCGACGTGGTGGACAAGATCGGGCCGAACGCGCAACACCGCGCGCTCTATCGTGGCTATGCCTGGAGCGCGCGCCTTACTCGTGACTAAGACCACCGAACCTGATCAGCCAGTTATCGTCCTCGTCCGTCCGCAGCTTGGTGAGAATATCGGCAAAGCCGCGCGCGCCATGCTCAATTTCGGGCTGACCGAGATGCGCCTGGTCGCGCCGCGCGACGGCTGGCCCAATCCGCAAGCGGGGCCGGCGGCATCGGGCGCCGATGTGGTGCTCGAGCGCGCGCGGGTGTTCCACACCGTCGCCGAGGCCGTCGCGGATTGCCCGCACGTCTATGCCACGACCGTGCGCAAACGCGGCGTCACCAAGCCGGTGATGACTCCCGAGGCCGCGGCCCGCGAGATCCACGGCCGGCCCGGCCGCTCGGCAATCCTGTTCGGACCCGAGCGCTCCGGGCTGGAGACCGACGACGTCGCGGTGGCGCGGACGATCGTCACCGTGCCGATCAATCCCGCGTTCGGCAGCCTCAACCTCGCCCAGGCAGTGATCCTGGTCGCGTACGAATGGTCGAAGGGCGTGGCCCTGGCCCAGCCCACCGATACCGACCTGCCGCTTCCCGCGCCTCAGGAAGAACTGGACGGCATGATCGGCCAACTCGACGCGATGCTCGACAGTGCCGGCTTTTATTTTCCGCCGGATCGCGTGCCGACGACGAAACGAACTCTTCGCACTTTGTTGACCAAGCCGGGCTGGTCCAGCCAGGAAGTGCGCACGTTTCGCGGAGTCTTGTCCGCACTTGCCAATCCGCGTCAGCGCAGCTGACGTTTTAATCTTCCGTTACTGTCAAGGAAACGATAAGCAGTCGGTAATCCAAAATTGTGGAGTTACTGATGCGTTTCAACACGATGGCGTTCGTTGCCGCTCTCTCTCTTGCCGCTCCCGCGTTCGCCCAGACCGCGCCGACCACCGATCAGGCAGCGCCGAAACCGGTCAAGGAAAAGAAGGTGTGCCGTCGTGAAACGACGACCGGCTCCATCATCGGCGCCCGATCCACCTGCCATACCAGAAGCGAATGGGCAGCGATTGATGCCGCGAACGCGCGCAGCACCGACGATATGCTGTCGCACCCTAATAACCGGGCCGCATCCCGCTAAGACTTGACTCTGACGAAGGCCTCTGCGAGAGGCGCCGCCTTCGCAAGCGGCCCCGCATTTCCGGTGAAGCGGTGGCCCTGCCCGATCTACATGATCTCAGCAGAGCGATGACCGGAATTAACGCCGCCTTCGGGCGGCGTCGTTGTTGGCAATTGCAAAGGAACTATTATGTCGAAGCGCACCAGCGCCAAGCACAAGCTCGACCGCCGGATGGGAGAGAACATCTGGGGTCGTCCCAAGTCCCCGGTGAACAAGCGCGAATACGGCCCCGGCCAGCATGGCCAGCGCCGCAAGGGCAAGATGTCGGACTTCGGCATCCAGCTCCGCGCCAAGCAGAAGCTCAAGGGCTATTACGGCGACGTCACCGAGAAGCAGTTCCGTCATTGCTATCAGGAGGCCGCCCGGATGAAGGGCGATACCTCGCAGAACCTGATCGGCCTGCTCGAACAGCGCCTCGACATGATCGTCTATCGCGCCAAGTTCGCCCCGACGATCTTCGCCGCCCGCCAGTTGGTCAGCCATGGTCACATCCGCGTCAACGGCGTGAAGTGCAACATCGCGTCGCGCCGCTGCTTCGTCGGTGACGAAATCACGCTGGGCAACAAGGCCAAGGAAATGGCGCTGGTGATGGAAGCGCAGCAGCTCGCCGAGCGCGACATTCCCGATTACGTCTCGCCGGACGGCAACGCCAAGGTGACCTTCACCCGCGTACCGACCCTCGACGAGGTGCCGTACCCGGTGAAGATGGAACCGAACCTGGTCGTCGAATTCTATTCGCGCTGATCGACCAGCGGAATTCGGAATTGGAAAGGGCGGTCCCGCGGGGCCGTCCTTTTGCGTTGGAGCGATAGGCGGGGATCGCGGATGCCAGTCATGGACCGCATCGCGCCCGTGCCCGATGCGGCCCCACCCGGCAGTTGCAGCGATTACATCCCCATCGACGAACGTAGGAAAGCGTCGGCCCTGCTCAGCAACGTCGTCCGTGCCGCATCGTCATCGAGTTGGTGGTCGAGTCCCTTGAACTCGACCAGTTCGACCCTGCCGCCCGCACCCTTGATCTTGCTCGCCATCAATCGCGACTCGCCGACCCCGACATTGGTGTCGCGATCACCGTGGAACAGCAGCACCGGCACCTTGATTTTGCCCGCATTCCGCGCCGGAGATCCTTCCGCGACCCACGGACCGTGGCCGATCAGCGCGTCGACCTGCGGGAAATTCGTGAAGTTGCGCGACTCGTCCCGTAACGCGTCCAGATCGGTGACCGGCGCGATCGCGACGATGGCCTTGAACAGATCCGGGTCGAGCACCGACGATTGCAGCGCGGCATAGCCGCCATAAGACCACCCGACGATCGAGAGTTTCCTGGGGTCGGCGATTCCGGATTTGATCAGCCAGCGTCCCGCATCATTGACGTCGCCGATCGAGGCCCTCCACGATTGGAAGCCGTTCTTCTCATACCAGGCATCGCCATAACCCGTCGATCCGCGGAAATTGGGCTGGATCACGGCATAACCGCGCGCCGCGAAATATTGCGAGAGCCAGTCGAAGCCCCATTCGTCGCGCGCGCCCGGACCGCCATGTGGCATCACGATCGCCGGTAGATTCTTACCGTCGCTTCCCGCCGGTAGCGTCAGATAGGCGGGAATTTTGGTGCCGTCGGCAGCCTGATAGGTGATGGGCTTGACCGTTGCGAGCTTGACGCCGTCGAGATCCGGCCGTGACGCCAGAACTTCCGCCATCGATCGCGTCTTTTTGTCGAACAGATAATAACGTCCGGGATCGACGTCGCTATAGGCGAACAGCAGCAATTTGCTCTCGTCCGCGCTGGCGTCGATAAAGGTGATAATCTTGCCCGGCAACGCCTTGCCCAGCGCCGCTCGCAACGTCTTCAGTGCCGGATCGAAGAACTCCGCCTCGCGGCGATCCGTGACGAAGGTCGCGCCGACGACACGGTTCTGCCGGCCCACCTCGACTAGGTCGTCGATATCGACGTCCGCCCGCGACAGGACGAGCTTCTTGGTCAGGCTGCCGTCGAGGGCGATACTGTAGAGAGCGGTATGCCCGGTCTGGTTCTCGAAACCATAAACGACATTGAGCGCCGGATCGACGGCATAAGGTACGAAGCCCGCCGTTTGCCCGGCGACGACCGTTACCGTGGTCAGCGGCTTCCAAGCGCGGCTATCGGCGGTCCGGTAGGAATAGATTATCTTGCCCGAATCGTAGCCGGTACCGGTCTTGGGCTGGAGGCCCATGACGCGGACATTCCCCCGGCCATCGCTGATATAATCGACGGCACTTTCTCGCGCCGGCTCGATCTGTTTGCGCGATAGCGAACGGGTATCGATCAGTTCGACACCCAATCCCGACTGGCTTTCTGCAATATGCGTCCCGGTAGAGACTTCGGGAACGAACAAGCGGGTCATCAACGCCGAACCATCGCCTCCAGCGCCCCAATCGATCAACGAGCCACCATTTTGCATGAGCCCCAAGGCCCGATCGCTGGTCCGCGCGCTCAGCATCTTGAGGTTCTTGCCGTCGGCATCGATTGCGACGATCCGCGAAAAACCGAGGCGCTCACCATCCACATCGCTGGTGATGGATATGCGGCAGATCAGCCGCGTGTCGGTGGACCAGTGGCAATTGCCGAGTTTGTCCGGATTACCGCTGGATGTAAGGATTGCCTTCAGCTCACCGCCATTGACCATATCCCCGATCATCAGAGCCGAGCCGTGGCCTTTGGTGGGCTGGATGATCGCCGCCTTCGTGCCGTCCGGCGACAGGCTGATCTGTCGTACGGCTTCGCGTGCACCGAACGCCTCGGCAAGATTGTTGCCGGACTTGGCGGGGACATCCTGTGCCGCCACGGCGAGCGGCGTCAGGCCAAAAGCCAATGCCAGGCACAATTTACGCATACCCCCCCTTTCGTCCCTGTCCTAGCGATGGATAACCGCGATGCGCGACTAAGCAAGGGAGGGCGCCGCACACAGGGGCCTTTCGCATCATATTGGATCGAATAGTTTCGACTGACGTAGTGGACATCGTGCCGGGCCGTGGCGCTCGACCGACGTCCGGCTTGCGCCGCTCGCGAGGCGCTGCCAGACAGCGGCCACCCCAAGCGAAAGGTCGCCGATGCGCCGTCTCGTCCTGCCCCTTGCCGTGCTGGCCGCCGCGCCCGCTTTTGCCCAGTCGAGCGCGCCGGCCATTTCGGTCGATACCCTCAAAGACGTGACCAAGACGCTGTCGTCCGACGCCTTCGAAGGGCGCGCGCCGACCACGCCGGCCGAGGAGAAGACGGTCAATTACATCGTCGAGCGGATGAAGGCGGCGGGACTGAAACCCGGCAATAAAGGCAGCTGGTTCCAGGACGTGCCGATGGTCCAGATGACCGCCGAGAACATCACGCCGATGACCTTCACCGGCGGCAAGGCGCCGGTCAGCCTGGCCTATCGCGACGACATGGTGGTCTCGACCTATCGCGTGACGCCCAAGGTCGACATCCACAATTCGGACGTCGTCTTCGTAGGCTATGGCATCAACGCCCCCGAAAAGGGCTGGAACGACTATGCCGGCGTCAACGTGAAGGGCAAGACCGTCGTCGTGCTGGTCAACGATCCAGACTGGCAGGCACCGACCAATCAGGGCCTCTTCGAAGGCAAGGCGATGACCTATTACGGCCGCTGGACCTACAAGTTCGAAGAGGCCGCGCGCGAAGGCGCCGCCGCGGTGATCATCGTCCACGATACCGATCCCGCCGCCTATGGCTGGGGCGTTGTGCGGTCGAGCTGGTCGGGCGCGCAGCTCGAACTCGACGAGAAGGGCGACCATATGGACCAGAGCCAGGCGATCGGCTGGATGCAGCTCGCCAAGGCCAAGGAACTGTTCGCCAGCGCGGGCAAGGATTTCAACCGGCTCCAGGCGGCCGCCAAGGTGAAGGGGTTCAAGGCCGTTCCGCTCGGAGTGAAATTCTCGGTCGGCTTCACCAATGCGATCAAGCGCCAGGCGTCGAAGAACGTCATCGGCATTCTGCCCGGAACCGACAAGCCCGACGAGACGGTGGTCTATTCGGCGCATTGGGATCATCTCGGCCATTGCACGCCCGTCAAGGGCGACGATATCTGCAATGGCGCGCTCGACAATGCCTCGGGCTCGGCCGGACTGATCGCGCTGGCCGAGGCACAGGCCAAAGCGGGGCCGGCCAAGCGGACGATGGTATTTCTGTCGGTCACCGCCGAGGAATCGGGGCTGCTCGGGTCGAAATATTATGCCGAACACCCCATCTTCCCGCTCGCCAAGACGGTCGGCGGGGTGAACATGGACGGACTGAACGTGATCGGCCCGGCCAAGGATTTCGTCGTCACCGGCCATGGCAAATCTGAACTCGAGGATCTGATGAAGCCCTTGGTCGAGGCGCAGGGCCGGGTGATGAAGCCCGAACCCAATCCCGAACGCGGCGGCTATTTCCGTTCGGACCATTTCAGCTTCGCCAAATTGGGCGTGCCGATGTTCGACGGCGGGTCGGGCGAGGATCTGGTCGATGGCGGCGTCGCCAAGGGCCATGCCGCGACGCTCGACTATATCGAGAACCGCTATCACAAGCCGCAGGACGAATATGACCCCAATTGGAACTGGACGGGCGCGGTGCAGGATTTGACGCTGTATTATCAACTTGGACGCCAACTCGCCGACACGGCGGCCTGGCCGAATTGGTACAAGACCGCCGAGTTCCGCGCGATCCGCGATCGCTCCCGCGCCGCGGCAGGCGCCGGCCAATGACCAAGCTCGCCCCTCCCAAGCCCGAATGGGCGCCGCACAAGGCCGTCTGGATCGGATTCCCCAGCCATCCCGAGTTGTGGGAACTGGATCTCGAGCCCGCGCGCGACGAGGTGACGGCCTTCGCGCGCGCCGTCCATGCCGACGGCAAAGGCGAACAAGTGCTGCTGGTCGCGGCTGACGAGGAAGCGGCCGCGGCGGCGCGCAAGCGCGCCGGCGATATCGCCAAGATCGTGATCGAGCCGTTCGGCGATATCTGGCTGCGCGACACCGGGCCCATCATCCGCGGCGACGGCGTGGCGGCCGATTTTCAGTTCAACGGCTGGGGCGGCAAATACGATTTGCCGGGCGACGACGATATTGGCGCCCGGCTGGCCGAAGCGCGCGGCAAGACGGTCGAGACCTTCAACTGGGTGCTCGAGGGCGGCGCAATCGACGGCGACGGCGAGGGGCTGGTGGTGACCACCGAGCAATGTCTGCTCAACCGCAACCGCAACGGATCGATGTCTCGCGGCGAGATCGAGGAACTGCTGCGTCGCGATCTCGGTTACACCGAAGTGCTGTGGCTCGGCGACGGCCTGCTCAACGACCATACCGACGGGCATGTCGACAATCTCGCGCGCTTCGTCGGCACGCGGCGACTGGCGATTCCCGAAGCGAGCGAGAACGACCCCAATTGGCAGGTCTATCAACGCGCCACCGCGCGCGCGCTCCAGCATGGCGATATCGAGGTGGTGCCGATCCCGTCGCCCGGCCGCGTCCTGCGCGACGACGAGATCATCCCGGCCAGCTACATGAACTTCTATATCGGCAATGCCAGCGTGGTGGTCCCGCTCTACGGCACTGAGAATGACGATGCCGCGGTGAAAGCGATCGGCGCGCTGTTTCCGGGGCGCAAGACCGTCGGCCTGCGCGCCGACCATATCCTGACCGGCGGCGGCAGCTTCCACTGCATCTCGCAACAGATCCCGATTTGAGAGCGGCGCGACGACCTTTCTGGCCGCCATGCTCGTTACATGCGAACGGCCGCCACGGGCGGGGTAACTGAGTGCGAGGAAATGCCATGAAGCTGATCGTACTGGTCATTACGTTAGCGGCTGGATCGACCCCGGCTTTGGCGTCGGACGATATTAGTGAGAGCTGTACTGGAACAGAAACCGTTCAGGTCGGCGTTCAGCAGCCGATGACAGTACCGTATTCGATATATTTCAGCGCTGACTTGGCAAACAGATCATATTGCTATGACAAATGCACCGAAGCGCAGACTTATCCGATTAGCGATGGCGGATCGAACCCAATCAAGCTAGCCGAACTCAAGACGAGCGTTCAGACTCGCCGCTTGGTTTATGATCGCGATAGATCAGTTCTGACCGACTACCAGATCATCACCACCGGACCCATTAGGATTGAGCGGAACGCATCTGCCAACTGTAAGGCCGCCAAATTTACGGAGCCGTGGTCACTGTCGACGTCTCGACCGAAATAAATCGACAGGTGTCCTAAAGGGCGGTTTGAGGTCGATGCGCGCTAAGCGCGGGCCGCTACCCCCAATCGTCCTACGACATCGTCAGCACGTTCGCAGCGGGATAGTCACCCTTGCCTATTGCAGCGTCACCCGATCCTCGCCGTCATGGCGGCCGAAGAACTGCATCAATTGCACGGTCAGTTCGGCGCGCGCCGCCAGGTCGCCGGCTTCCAGCAGCGCCTGTTTGGCCGCAGCGTCGAACGGGGCGATCTGGGCAATGCCGTTGACCAACGCTTCATCGTCCAGGCGCGCGACCGAATCCCAGTCGACCGCATAGCCCTGCGCCTCGGCAAACCGCCGCGATTCGGTCTCCAGCGCGGCGCGATGGCCGAGCGACAGCGTTTCCGGCTCGTCCGGGATCGGAATCAATTCTGCTTCGACCTGGCGGAATGGCGTGCTGACGTCCAGTTCGCGCGCGACCCGGAAAAGCGACGTCCCTTCGAGCACGATATTGTAGCGGCCGTCGTCGAGCGCCTCGACCTCGGCGATGCGGCCGACGCAGCCCAGGTCGAACAGCGGCGGCGGGTCGCCCTCGCCACGCGGCTGGATCATCCCGATGCGCCGATCGCGCGCCATCGCGTCCGACACCATTGCGCAATAACGCGGCTCGAAGATGTGCAGCGGCAGATGCATCCGCGGAAACAGCAACGCCCCCGCGAGCGGGAAGATCGAGAGCCGCGTCGTCGTCACGTGAAAAGAATCGCCGACAGCCGGCGGCGTTGCGCCGATACCCAGGGATCCTCCAACCCGACCACTTCGAGCAGCTTGAGGAATTGCGCGCGCGCCGCGCCGTCGTTCCAGGCGCGGTCCTTGGCGACGATCGCCAGGAACGAATCGGCCGCGGCATCGCGCTCGCCGGCCGCCATCTGCGCATTGGCGAGGTCGAATCGTGCCTGCAGATTGTCGGGATCGGCCTCCGCCGCCGCGATCAGCGGCGCCAGATCTTCGGCGGGCGGGGCCGAGCGGGCAAGATCGAGCGCGGCGCGGGCGCGATCGATCTCCGCACCCTTGGCGGCATCTTCGGGCAGGGCGGTGAGCACAGCCTCGGCATCCTCCAGCCGGCCAAGCGAGACCAATGCGCGGACGCGGCCCGACGCGACTTCCGGATGGTCGGGCGCGATATCCGCGATCTGCTCGAAATAGGACAAAGCGCGTTCCGCGTCGCCGTCGTGCAATATCTGCTCGGCGGCCGCGAGCAATGGCTCGATCTCGGCCTCCTGCTGCGCCTCGGCACTGTCGACCGGCAATTGGCGGAGCACCTGGTCCAGCATCGCCTTCAATTGCGATTCGGTCCGCGCGCTGGTCAGATCGGCGATCAACTGGCCCTGGAACATCGCATAGACGGTCGGGATCGACTTGATCTGGAATTGCGCGGCGATGAACTGGTTCTTGTCGGTATCGACCTTGGCCAGCACCACGCCCTTGTCGGCATAATCGGCGGCGACCTTCTCCAACACCGGGGTCAGTGCCTTGCACGGCCCGCACCATTCGGCCCAGAAATCGATGATCACCAGCTTGCTCATCGACGGCTCGACCACGTCGCGACGGAAGGCTTCGACGGCTTCCTTCTGGTCCGGGGTCATTCCTAGCGTGGCCAAGTCTCTTCTCCGTCGGCGGCAAAGGCCCTTATGTGGGCGCTAGCGGCGTGAAGCCAAGGCTTTTCGATCGCATTGCAACTGGGGGTTGCGGACCTGCGGGAGCGCTGCTAATGGCGCCCCTCCTTACCCGCCCGTGGCATCACGGGCAGGCGCCAGAGCGGGCGTAGCTCAGGGGTAGAGCACAACCTTGCCAAGGTTGGGGTCGAGGGTTCGAATCCCTTCGCCCGCTCCAGATTTTTCAAGCCTTAACAATGAAATAGCCCCTCTGGGGACTGACTCTCGTCGGGAGGTTTCCTGATGGGCTACCACCGGGCTACCACTTAGCATCGAGAGTCCGTGATAGCCCGTGGCCGACCGCTGGGGCGGGTCAACCCGTGAAATTGACCGCCCGCATGTCCACTTCACCGGCATGCGGGCGCGCCTGGGATCACCACCGCTGCGATCCTTTCGGCGGCCGACGCCCGACCGCGATCGACAACTTAAGCCCGAGCCATTCCAACTGCAGGTGGCGGCCCCAGCCTTCGCCTTGGCAGTCGAGGCGTTCCCAGCCGTAGGTGCGTCCCCATTCGTAGTCAGGCTTAAGGGTATCGCGAATGTGGGCAAACACGCGCAGCACGTGCGCACGCCGTCCTGCCTTGAGACTATTGTTTGCGATCGTAGTAGTTGCGGCGCTCCCGCGCTCCGCTATTGCGGTCTCAGCCATTGTCGCACTCCTATTGCGATGGTGGTAGGAGGCCTCGTGCTCGCCAAAGCACGGGGCCTCCGCACATTTTTAGATGCTTAACCACGATTCGCAAGCGTTTTATTGGCCATCGGATATATCCGTTACTTACGGTTTGTTTCCGTTATTGAACATTCTTGTATTTTAGTCTCTTAGACTATTTCTCATGCCGCGCGAAATTAACCGTCTCACGCCGGAGCAGGTCGACGGACTGACCCGGAAGGGATGGTATGGCGACGGTGGCGGCCTCTACCTGCGCGTCCAGAAAGGCGGCACGAAGTCGTGGGTTTTCGTGGACTGCAAAGGCGGCCGGCGGAAAGAAAAGGGACTAGGTCCGACCAGATTAGTAAGCCTCGCGGAGGCACGCGTTTTCCGGGACCGCCTCGCGCGCAAGGCCAACCGTCAGCAGGTGCTAGAGGGCCTTCCTCGGACATTTGGCGAAATCGCCGACGATTTTATTGATGGATGGGAAGCGATTTGGCGCAATCCCGTCCACCGCCAGCAATGGAGGACCACGCTAACATCTCACGCGGCCGCACTTCAAGATAAGCTGCCAGGGGAAATCACGCCCGACGACGTGCTGTCCGTTATCAAGCCGCTGTGGCTTACCAAGAACGAGACCGCGAGCCGCCTGCGTGGCAGGATAGAGCGCATCCTCGACGCCGCCAAAGCCCGCGGCCACATCCCCGCGCCGTGGGAAAATCCGGCACGCTGGCGAGGCCATCTCGAGCATCTCCTACCCCCGCACAGGCCGCCGAAGCGCCATCACGCGGCCGTGCCGTGGGAAGAAATGCCGGCGCTCTGGAACGAGCTCACCAATCGACAACGGACAACGAGGAATCTGGCGCTGCGCTTCACCATCCTGACGGCTGCGCGCGCTGGAGAGGTGGTTGGCGCGCGCTGGACGGAGATCGACTTCGAGACCTCGACTTGGACCATACCTGGCGGACGCATGAAGGGGGGCATTGAGCACAGAGTACCGCTGTCGGGCGCGGCGATCGACGTCCTGAGGCACGTCTTTAAGGTCAGCCTGAACGACTACATTTTTTGTAGAAAGCGCTCGCGCCAGGACAATTCGCGTGGCGGGCGTCTGATGCCATCGGAGCCGTCAAAACACTATGACCTATTGGCCGCTTTGCGCACTGACCTTGGACGAACCGAAACCGTGCACGGCTTCCGCTCTTCGTTCCGCGATTGGGCCGGCGACGCCACCGACTATCCGCGCGAGCTCGCCGAGATGGCGCTTGCCCACGCGGTCGGCGATGCTGTGGAGCAGGCGTACCGGCGCGGGCGGGCCTTGGAGCGGCGCCGGCCGATGATGGAGGATTGGGCTCGGTATTTGCACCATGGCGTCGACACGAAGGGGCCATGTCGCTTATAGTTGACAGCGCCGGTATCTTGTCGCATATAGTTGTCATGAACGTCGAGCAAACCCCTGAGTTCAAGGCCTGGCTGGCCGGGCTTAAGGATGTGGTCGGCAAGCGCGCGATCCTGTCACGCATTGTTCGCGTCCAGACGACCGACAATTTCGGCGATTGGGGACCGATCGAAGACAGCGACCTCGAGGAAATGCGCGTTCATGTGGGACCGGGCTACCGTGTCTACTACAAGCGGCAGGAGGGAGCCGTGATCCTATGGGGCGGAAAGAAGGGCACGCAGACGAAAGACATAAAGAAGGCAAAGCGACTGGCGGACGGAGACTGAACAATGACCAATATCATTCCATTTGACGCTGCCGAATATCTCGACACCTTTGAGGACGAGGTTGCCCTTCTCGATGATGCTGTCGCGTCCGGTGATTCTCGATTTATCGCCGGAGCGCTCGGCGCGGTGGCGCGTAAACGACTTGGCATCAAGTCACTTGCGGAGGCGACGGGCCATTCCCGACAAGCGCTTCACAAGGCGCTCAGCACCAAGGGAAACCCTACACTAGCCACACTACTTAGCGTTCTCGACGAGCTCGGTCTTCAAATGCATATCGAACGTAAAGTGCTCGAAGACGCCTGACCGCTTTCGCCTTTTTAGTGAAATTGAGGCCTACGGGGGCGACTCCGACCAAAACGTGGACCTGGAGGATTATCACTGATGGCTCTCAAGATGCATCATTCGCTCGCGGTTCACCCTGGGGTGTGGCTGCGTCAGGAAATCATGGAGCCGCATGGCGTGACCATCGAGAAGCTGGTCGATGCCTTCGGCGTCAGCCGGCAGTCGATCAGCGCGGTGGTAAACGGCAGGTCCGCCCTAACCGAGGAAATGGCCATTCGGTTCGAAAAGGCGTTCGGCGTCAGCGCCGACACGCTCGTACGCATGCAGTCGGCCTACGGCATGGCCAAGGCCCGCGAGCATGAGGATGAGATTCATGTCGGCACGGTGTTGGAGGATGCGTAGATTTGTTGGATTCGGCCGGCCATTTTTCCAACATGGCCGGCGTCACCGCATCCGAGGTTGAGCGATTCTTCCAAGACTCACGCGGCAATGGTGGGCAGAATCCGGAGTGTGCTCCCGACTTATCTACCTTCCATATCGGGTATACCGAAACAGTCCCCTAATGCCGAGTGTTCAACGGCATTGTTCCTCCGAACACAAACGGAGGTTGCCTTGGACACTCACCACGCCACACGCTCAGCCCTTGCCCGTCGGCTAGGTTGCTCGCGCACCACTTTATGGAATTATGAGAGGCGCGGCCTAGTGCCTGCTCCGGAACGGGTCAGTGGTAACCGATCACTGTACTCGCCATCGGCTCAATTGATCGCTGCCAACCTGGTCGCGGAGTCCGCCCGATGATCGGGGGCAAGTCCTACGCCAGCAAGGCAGTTGACGCTGCCCCGCGCGGCGAATCTTCGCTGGCCCGCGCGCAACGGGTGCTTGCCGACCATGACGCGGCGAAGCCGGTCGGCGACGATGCCGAGGCTCTATACGTTTGGCGTCGGGAGCGCCGCGACCTCGAGGATCGCGTCAGCTCCGCCGAGGAAGCGTTGGCGTTCGCTCGCCAGGCCGCCGAGCGAGCGAGGGTGGAGGCAGCAGAAAAGGCCGAAGCAGCCGAAACCGCCGCCGAGGAAAAAGCGGCCAGGGCGGCTATTCCACTAGTGCAAAAGGTCGATGCCCTGGCCCGCCAACTGGCGGCGGCGCGCGATGACCTCGCCGAAAGCGTCGCCAGGACGGCTGCCTACAACAAGACCCGCGGCAATCGGCCGGCAATCGTCGACGCCGAAGCTCGCGTTCGGACCGTGCCGGCGCACACCATTCCCGCCGTTGTCGAGAAACGCGTCATCTGGCGCGACGCAAACGGCGATACGCCCGGCGCATGGAGCGTCGGGGAAGGCGGCGAAATGGTTCCGGCTGGGCATCGCGTTTACACCAAGCGCCTCGAGCAAATCGAAATGCAGGGCGAGCAATTTATCCCGGCCCGCATGCCAACGCGCTTCTCTGAGGCGCTGGTCCTCGTCGATCTCGCCGGTAACCGGCTTTGACGCGAAAAGCCCCGCGGCTCTCTCCTTCCGCGGGGCTTTCAGATTTTCACTCCGGCTGGGGAAGCCGGATCAACAACAGGGAATTTGCCGTGTCCGAGCGACTGGAAACGACACATGAGAGATAGTCTAGATCGCGCCACGGCGCAGGGCGCTTTCGGGGTACCTAGCGCGATTGCCCGCGCCATCTGCAATCGGCATCTAGCCGGTATGGTGGGCGTAGCGCTCATCTCAATGGGCTCGCTCGGCTACGCTGAAGTTCCTCGCGATCCGCACGAAGAATGCGATCCCCGCGCCTTGATGGAAGCGGTAGCCGCTCGGGTTTGGCTCCCACCTGTCAAACTCGCCGCTATCGTTGATGAGTTCGTCGAGCTCCCGCCCAATGCGATTCGGCTGGCCCAGATGGCGCTCAATGACTTCGCCGGGCGACGCTCGCGCAACGCAATGGGAAATTGCTGATGGGCAACCTTTCTTACCTCCACCTCGCGACCAACAACGTCGAACCCATTCAGCCTTGCGACGCGATCCAGCGCGAAAAGCAGCATAGCGCAGTCAGGCATGCCTTCGATCGAATGACGCCCGAGCAACTGATTACGCCAGCCACCGCAAGGTCGGCGGGCATCGTCAGCCGGCTCGAGCCAGGTAGCGCCGGCGGACTAGCCGCAGTCATAGGCATCACGGCTGCCGGCGGCGAGGCGGTCACACAGCCTGCGAACAGCTTGGCGAGCGATATTCTTGCGCTCGAGCATCGCGCTTTCGAGCAGGGCGACGTGCATCTCGCAACTACGCTTCGCCGCGAACGACTGGGCATGAGCCGTCGCACCCACACCGCGCCGCAGCCGGTCGATCTATGGCAGCGGCATGAAGCTCCTGACTTACCGCGCGATTGCCTGCCGGTTTTAATTGAGCGCTTTGCGTGTGAGCAGGGTGAACTGATGGGCGCCGACCCCGCCGGCTTAGCAATGTCAGCGCTAGCAGTCTGCGCGGCAGCGATACCGGATTCGATTGAATTGCAAGTGAAGCAGCACGATCCCTCCTGGCGCGAAAACGCTCGCCTTTGGGTCGGACTCGTCGGGATGCCGAGCACAAAGAAATCTCCCGTAATGCGGGCGGCTATGCGTCCACTGCGGGCCATCGACCAGGACATGGCCAGCCGAAACGCAATCGCCGTGCAGGCGTGGGCCGCCGTGCCGAAAAAGGAACAGTCAGAACCGCAGCCCAGGCAACCGCGCCTAGTTGTGCAGGACTCGACGATCGAGGCACTTCAGGAAACTCTGAAGGATTCGCCACTCGGCGTATTGTCGTTTCAGGACGAACTCACCGGCTGGTTCGGAGCCATGGAAAAGTACGCTGGGGGCAAAGGCGCCAAGGCGGATCGGGGGTTTTGGCTCCAGGCGTTCAATGGCGGGACGTACGCCGTAAATCGGATCGCCCGCGGGACGCTACTGATACCAAACCTCGGGGTCGGTATTTTGGGCGGCATTCAGCCGGAACCGCTCCGGGCGATCGCCAGCGATATGGATGACGACGGGCTCCTGCAGCGCTTCCTGCCGGTGATCCTTAGGCCCGCGACAGTTGGCGTCGATGCGCCGACGGGCGAGGGTGTCGGCGCCTATGAGTGCCTTGTGGAACGACTGCACAGATTCCAGCCGCCCTGCGGTGCCGGAAACCTGGCGAAGGGTGGGCCCGTGGTCATGAGCGCCGAGGCGCGGGCCCGCCGCGAGGTGCTTGAGGCCGAACACGTTGATCTCGTCCGCGCGCTGGAAATCGCATCCCCGAAGCTCGCCGGGCACCTTGGCAAGGCTGATGGCATCTTCGCGCGCCTGTGCCTGTTGTGGGCGTGCATTGAGGCTGATGGTGTGGCCCCGCCGGCAGAGATAAGCGGCGATGTGGCCGAGCGCGTGGCACGTTTCGTAAGGGAGTTCCTTCGCCCCTCTGCCGTAGCATTCTACGCGGGTGTGCTCGGTATGTCGGCAGGGCACGACGACCTAATGTCGATTGCAAACCTAATTGTTGCGGAGGGCCTGACAGAGGTCGACGCTCGGATCGTTCAGCGGTCCGGTCAGCGGTTCAGGTCGGTCGCCGCCGACGAAGTTAGGCGCCTTTGTGAAAAGCTCGAGGCGTTCGGCTGGCTTGCGCCTGCGCCAGTGTCCAAAGGCGGATCGCCGAAGTGGTGCGTTTCGCCGGCGGTTCATGACATTTTCGCGGATCGCGGACGGGCGGAAGCCGAGCGGCGGGCCAAGGTGCGCGACGTGATCGCGGGGACCCTCGGGGCAAAGTGAGTGCCCGCACAACTTTATTTCGCGGTTGTCGTCACTTGTCGCTTGTGCGCATGAGATAGAAATAATCATTCCCTCTCTTCTTTATATATGAGCGCGGAATCGCGTCGCGCGCGCAAGCGACAAGTGACGACAGATGGATCGAGCCGCTTCTTGACGCCACCGCGGAGCGGCTGAGGTCTAGGCGGCGCGCCATTGAGTGTTGAGCGATTCCGCCAGAATGGACCTTCCTGCGCTTGACGCCGGCACTGACCTGGTTCGAACCTGCCGGCGGGCTGGGGGCGTCCCGCCACCGAAACAGCCGCGCTTCCCAAACGCACATGACGCACACTCCGCGCATGGCGCAATTCCACAGACACCCCGATCGACTGGCCGCGGTCGCCGCAGGCGAGAAGAAATGGCGCGGCCCCACCTGTACGGACCATCCCGAGGCCCTGCGCTGGACTTCATCGGGGCAATGCATCGACTGTGCTCGGGCCCGGTCGCTCGAGCAGGCCCGCACTCAAGCTGCCGCACGCGCGCCCTATGTGCCTATTCCGCGGCATCCCGCCCGACTTGCGGCGATCGCTGCGGGCGCACGAACTTTCGCCGGGCCTCGTTGCCGGCACGGCCATCCCGGGACGAGGTACGTCGCCGAGCCCCATGGCTGCGTCGATTGCGTCCGCGCGGGAACCCCCGGCCAGCGCTATACCAGACACCCTACCGCTACACCCACCAGCGTTTGCGACACTGCCGCTCCGGAAAGGAGCTAGAGGGTGTCTTTAATTTTTGCGGCGGCGATCGCCCTAGGTGCGATCAACTCCCCACTCGGGGTCGATCTCCGGCCCGGGCTCACCTTCATACAAGCAGTTTTTCTTGGAGGTGATCATCGTTCTTTGGGAGAGGGTCCAGTTGTCAACGGACCCCATCGCCTCGCCAGCTTGACCTCTGACAATGAAGAGCGATTCAATATACCCGGAGAATCTATTTCCGAACACGTCCATGCCAGAAAGAGAAAGGTGGATTATGGCTCCGAAATATTCATTTATCTCATCGAGAGACATTTTATCCTTGAGAAACTCAACGGTGTAAATTCCTTTATCGCCAACGGGAATGTCCGGCCAAGGCGCCCTCCTGTGCAGCGTCTTCATGGGCCCTTTTCTGGCCAATTCCACTTTGACATCGGCCACAACGCTTCGGGCCGGGGATTGTCCGGTATTTATAATGTTAATGCTTACCGCCAAGAGACCGGTAAGCTCCATATACTGGATTTTGCAGACCCCAAAGGAGACGTAGGCGCGGATTTGCTTCTGACCGATCTCTCGCGCGACTTCGACTTGGGCAGCGGCGGCGTCGGCATTTTTGGCCGCGATCTCAAGCGCCTTAGCTTGGTCCGCTTCGGCCTTGCGCGCCTCCCGGCGGGAGCGCCGCTCAAACAGCAGATTCAATCGATTCCCGCGCCTGGCTTCGCCGAGCGCGCCGTGCGTTTGCCAAATCGTGACGATAAGGCCGAATACGGTAGCCAAACTGAGAACGGTTCCGACGATCGCCGCTATCGTTGCAAAATGGGCTTCATCCGCTGCTTTTTCCGCAGCGATGGCGGCGCGCCATTGGGCGCACAGGTCGGCGGTATCGTGATTTTGAGCGCTATAGCAGGCGTCGGAATAGCGTTGGGCGTAGGGCCGGTAGGGCGCTTCAGGCGGTGGGGTTGGCGGGGCAGTAGGTTGGGGCGCTGCGGTTGGCTGATTTGTGCTTTTGCTAGCTTGGGGTTGTTTGGCTGGCCGTTGAGCGCCGCATAGCTCTAGCCATCCGACAGCCGCAATGACGATGCACCGATAGCCTCTGGGCATTGGATCAAGAACACCGCTGTGAATTTACCCCGGCTGATCTTGTTCCTGATATTCGGCTCTGAGTCCATGACGCCCTCCAGTATCATCTGGCAAACGCGTTCCCAGGCATAGCCCTCACTCACTCCCAACCCCAGCCCCAAGCCTAGCCCCGGGCCACCTCCGGGCATCACAGTGCACCGTGCGCAGCGGGTGGCTAGCGCTGGCGGTAGGTGGCCGGTCCATCCTGTGACAGCGGGCAGGCGCGTCGCCCGCCGCATGACGAACGGATCGCAGGCCCGTGAGGCACGCCACCGCCAAGGTCATCCCAAGCGCAGTGGGCGCGGCCAGCGGCACCAGCCAGGCACGGCCACGCGCCCCATGTGGAGGGCGCAGCGGGCACATCAGGGGGTGTGGGCGACGGGAAGAGCCGTCAGAGAAAACCATTTCCTTTCAGCCGCTTAAAACGGCCTGGGTCCTCCCGACGCCCCCGCCGCCACGGGTCGACGCGCAATCGCAGAGGGTAGTTACTCATGAAACTAAATTGAAGCTTATTTCCATGAATGCCGTCCTAGAAGGGAAATCCTGAAAATATATTTTTAAATCAGAAATTTGCACTTATTTCGATCGGCGAAAGTGCCATCGGGACGATAGCAAGCGCGCGTGCTAATTTCAGTCCGACGTTGTCGAATTGGATTCATCTTTGGCCGCATGACCACCGCCCCGTGAGCGGTCCTCGAGCAATTGCTGAGGTTCATCATCAGCCGGCCCATTCAGCCTGAGTTGCTCGTCGTCCTCGGCCACCTTGTCGGCGCCGATCCAGGTTATCATCCGGCGGACGCTCTCGATCGTTTTTGGCGCGTTGGCGATCGTCGTCGTCGTGCCGGCGAAAGTGCCGGCGACTGCTGCAATGATCACCATTGCCTTGGATAGATTCATTCGCTCGCGGTCGACCTCCTCAAGCAACTCTTGAAGTTTGGTCTTCAGAGATCGCTTCTTCCTGTCCTCAAGGTCCGATTCATCGATCGCTCGACCGAGTTGCTCGATCTCCTGCCTAAGCCAGCCCTTGGTTTTATAGCCGAGTTTGACGGTGGCCGTGCCCGACGGGGTTGCAGAATTTCGACGTGCCCTCAGTCGGGCCATTGTCGCTGCGAGATGGGCGGAAAATTCGTCGAACTTGCTGTCGATGCCTCCAACTAGCGGCCGCACCGGAAGACCCGGCGCGCCTAGCTCTTCGCCAAGGCCTTGGATTATTTCGATGTAAGCTTGTTTTATGGGCCCCCGGTCGTTTGGCCCCGCGCCCTCCAAAAGGGAGTTCAATCGCCCAGTGGCGTATTTGACTAGGTGGACAAATCGATCTGCGTCAGCGTCTGGCAGTGTTGCGTAAGCCTGATCGTCGAGCAAGCTGGCCGCGTCATTAGAGCTCATGGTCTACCCCTATCTGCTTGGCATTGCACATGGCGCTGGCCCATGCTTTCAAAATAGCCGCCGATATGGACATTTTCGGTGGCAAGTTGGCCACTGATCTTCGTGGTTGAATCATATAAGCGCCACCCAACCCGCCTCCGCCAATTCCCGCAAATCCGCCATTCTTGGCGAATGAGCAGTTACCAAAGCAGTCGCCAAACGCGCCGCGCCTCGTGGGCAAACTCGACCCGCCCGTCGAGGATCACGGTTCCCCAAAAGGCCCACCCTTTGGCCCGCCTGGTTTTCGCCGAACTCAGGCGCCAGCGCGTCACGTACCCTGAGCTAGAGCACCGCGCCGGGGTTCTCATCTCAACGTTCAAGTCCTGGCGCTGCGAAAAAATGCCCGGCCTGACCACGATCGAGGCCGCGCTTGGCGCGCTCGGCTGGAATCTCGTCCCAGTGCCCGATCCGAACACGCTCCCCGCCGAAGTTCGCACCGCGATATCCGAGCTCTCCCTCCTTTTCCGCGACGAGGATGAAATCATCGGCACGGCGATAGCCGCCGCCGCGGCGTGGCCCGTGGAGACGCGCCGACAGATGGCGGAGATGCGCAATCGGCGGGCCACCCAACATCAACCCGAAGGAATCGCCGCATGACCACCGCAGCCGAACTCGAGGCCGAAGCCGCCAGGCTCGACGCTGCCGCGCACGTCGCCGCCCACCGACACGGCACGCGGGACTTTACTGTATCGATCCACGATCCGCAGGCGCGCGCATTGCGCGCACGGGCGGCCGAACTCCGTAACCAACCGGGCGCAACGCCGGCGCCAGCGCCACCCCCGGCCGTGCAAGCGCGAGCCGTCACGCAGGCGCCGCCCGACACTCGGAGTCGCGAGGACAAGATTCGCCTGATCGCTTCCGGCGCGCCCTACCCGCTCGACGCGGCTATGGTCGACCACGCGATCGCGGATGGCACCGCGGTCGACGCCTTTGCGGTCGCGGTTGCCGGCCATTGCAATCGCGCCCGAGCGGCAGCGCAGCGCGAGGCTGAGATCGATGCCGTTGCGGCCCGCATCGCCGGCTTCGTGCCCGCCGCGCGGCCGGCGGCCTGACTCAACCACTTATCAAGGACCGACTGATGGCCGACCCGGCTAATCCAAATCCCGCCGAACAAAGCCCCGACGAGTCTGGCGCGGAGGAACTCGATTTCCTCCAAACCGAGGATGGTTCGGCAATTACCGATGATTTCGGGAACAGGCTCGAACTGTGAAAATCAGCCTTCTCCCAGAGATCACGCCGACCGGCGCGGAAGACGCCATCATCGTTGAAGGTGGCGACGGCGCGGCCAAGCGCACCAACCTGCTATCGTGGGCGACCGCGCAGTTGGCATCGGCCAAGACCGCGGCGCTTGCGGCGATCACTGCGGCGCAGACTACGGCGACGACGGCTATCAATGCCTTAATCACGACCGCGCAGGGCTACGCCGACTCCGCGTCGGCGTCAGCGATTGCAGCGGCAACGAGTGCGGGCAGCATCTCCGGTGCCAATGTTGCTGACGTGACCGCAGCGCTGGCCGGATCGGTCGTCCACGGGAGGCCGCGTTCGGCCACCCTCGCTACAGTCAATGCGCTTTCGGCCTTTACTGTGGTGAGCGCCAATCCCGTGACGCACCGCGAATTCGGCGGCACCTACGAGGGCTACAACCCCTCAGGGGCGACCAAGACGGTCACTCTGTGTCGTGTGGCAAAGTCAGGTAACAATTTTAGCCAGGTAGGCACGGAATCTGCCACCCTCTCTCTACCGGCAGGGTATTTTTCTGTGACCATACCAGACACGATGGTCTGGCAGGCCGGCGACCTGATTGGCGAGGTGCTCTCCGCAAGCGCGGTCAGCTATGCGGTCGTCTCCGGCGGGGCCGACGATGGTGGCTGGTATGGCGCTGCTACGCTGCCTTTCACTGACAGCAGCGTCGACTTGAACAACCAAATTCAGCGGCGATTGATCACCAAAAAGGTCCAGGACCTCCCGAACGACACGATCAAGGTCAACCTGAACAACGCCGATCGCATCACATGGGCGGGCGACAGCTTCGGGACGTCGGCTTACGTGCTCCCCGACAAGGCCTATCTGAGCCTCATCTCCAGCCTGACCGACTGGAACGTCGAGAACCTGTCGCGCTTTTCCTCGACGTTCATTGCCGACAATAACGGCACCACCTCCCGGGGCAACGCTATGCGCGGCGTTGGCGACGGCTCGCTCGCGTTCGGAACGCAACTATATCCGGCCTATCGATCGACAATCACCGTCTTCCCTCTCGGCACGAACGATGCGACCGGACCTGGACTTGGGATCACGCCAGCGATCATCAAGGAAGAGCACGGCCGCGAAATCTTCGAGCTCACTATGGGACTCGGTAGCCTTGTCGCATTCGCAGCCCCCCAGCCCGCGAACTGGGGGAACGGCATCACCAACCTTTATAAGCAACTCTCCGAGCAACTCGGCGCTTATTTCATCAATTATCGAATGTACGCGAGGCGCTTCGGCTACCAGGAATTTCCGGGCGGAAACAACGCCGCATGGATCGGCGGTCATCCTGGCATGCGCGCCAACAAATTCTATCTCCGGGGGTCCATCGAATGGATGGACACGCTCGGCCGGCCGCGCATGTCGGTCAAGGTCTTCCGGCCGCGCAGCACTTATGTCGCCTCCCTCGCCGGCGGCGTCGTGGGATCGGTCGCCGACCTCTATTACCGGAGCGAGCCCAAGAACTTCTATCGGGCGAAGAAGTGGAAGGAAATCTCGGTCGGCCACAACGCGATCAATAGTGACGCAAACCGCGCGAAGTGGGACGAGGTAAGCAGCCTGATAGGGTCAACCCAATCGCCGGTTCTCAGTGAATATTTGAAGCTGATGGCCAACACGGCGGTCGCGTTCACCGATTACGCGCTGGTCGAAATGGTCTGTCCGCACATTGCCAAGCACATGACCAATGCGAAGTTCGTCATGAATGACGTCGGCGCGGACATTTATGTTCCAAATCACCTCGGCGGCGGCGCGTTTGCCAACGATACGCCGGTTGGCGCGTGGACCAAGATTACCGGCACGGCAGGCATCTTCGTGATCGACGATGCTACTTTGCGCTCGGCGATGCGCTGGGACAAGCTGCCCGTCCTGATCGTCAAATCCGGCGCATTCAACCTGACCCAAAGCCCGGAACTGCAATATCAGACCGCCGGTTCGGAGAAACGTGCGGGACCTGTACGCGATGTTCGTAAGCACGCAACCGGCGCGCAACTCCTGTCTAATACCACCTTTCCGATCTCCGGTTCGCCTACGGGCTGGACGATCAGCGGAACGGTGACGCCTTTTGCGATCTCTGGCGAGGTACCGCCGGGCCTCACCGGCGCAGTGACGATCGCCGCGGGGGCAAGCATCACGTCGGCGCCGTTCACCGTTACGCCGTCGACATACGAGGACGTCGAGATGGAAATCCGCGTTCTCGCGCGGCGCAACATCCCGACCTACGCATCCACAAACGGCTATCCCGGAACTTCGCCCGTCACCGCAGACACGTTCGACATGACCCGTCTGAAAATCGGCGTGACGACGCCTGCCGGAATAGTGCCGACCTGGGAGTGGCTCGACATGGGCTGGGATGAATGTGTCGCCCGCGTCCTGGTGCCAGAAGGTGTGACCAGCATGACGGTGACGATCTCGGGAGATGACGCAATCGACGTCGCGGAGGTTAGCGTCGCGCAATTCGTCTAGCGCACCTCATTGCGATAGCTACCCGCAAATGTTACCGATGCAGCATGAAGCTCGTGCACCTCTTGCTCTCGCCTTTCGTCGCCCTCTGGCGCGAAGCCGGCGGAGAGGTCGATTGCGACACCGAAGATCGCGCGTGGTGGCAGGCGATCAAATAGGCCGAGGCTCCACAGCCCCGCGGTTCGACCGAAGTCCGAAGCGATGCATCAGCCAGGCTCTCGCGGGGCGGTCGAAATGTCGATCCAGAAACAAGACGCATCCGACTAGCGCGGAACAGCTGACCAGAAAGATGGCTGGCCCGTACCCCTTGGCGTCCAGGCCTGAACGGCTGACAATCCAGCTGACCAGGATCAGCGTCGGTATGTGCAAGACGTACACCCCATAAGAGGCGTCTCCCAGGCGGCTGAAAATGCGGCCGGTTAATCCCTCGGCGTCGACCCGCATCGCGAGCACGCCGATTGCCGGAAAGACCAGAAGCACGCACAACAGATGGTAGGCACCGATAAGAGGGCCAGGTCGCATCGCGAACAGGGCGACCAACGCCGCCGCGCAACCGATCGCCGCGGCCTGCGATCGGGCCGGTGCTCTCGGAACCACCCGCTGGATTACGACGCCGAGAAAGAACGAAAACACGACGCGCACCGGCCCGGTTATAGCCGTGTCCCACAGATTGCCGCCTGACAGCTGGCCATACTCCAGGACTATCGCGACCAATCCGATGGCGCCGAGCGCGACGATCACGCTCAAAACATTGATCGACAAGCGGCGCCAAAAGACGACGAACGCGAGATTTGCCAGCAACTCCCATAGGAGCGACCAGAAAGGCGTGTTGAGCTCGAACAACGCACCACCCCAATGCTGCGGAATGAACAGCAGCGTAAGCGCGGCGGAAATTCCGACCTCTCCATAGGAATGATAGTAGCTCAAGCGCCCCGTAGCGAGCGCCATACAAACCGCCGCGGCGCCGAGGAATGTCCCGATCGCGTAGAGAGGCCAGAACCGGATCAGCCGCGTAAGCATGAACCGCCCGGTATTTAGATCACCAGATGCAATGCGCCCATCATAAGCGTGCGCGATCACAATTCCGCTCAAGAGGAAGAACAGGTCGACCGCGAGGCCGCCGCTCGCGGCGAACAGCCAGGGCGCGCTCAGAGCCTGCCAATGGAGAGACGCGACCGCGAGCGCCGCAATGCCTCGCAGCCCGTCGATCAGCACATAACCCCGCTTCTGCGTCACCATAAGCCTCCCGAACGCCCATGGCGCGCGGCGCAGGTCCTATCGCAAGTGCCCGGTCCAACCCAGTCACAATCATACCAAAACCGACCCCGCCTCCCATCCCACCGCAAGTACCCCCACACATGACCACGACTGCCAAAGCCCCACCGACCCTATCGGCCTCACCGACCCGCCGACATCGCCGGCCGTTTACGCCTTGACGGTGCAGCCGGCAATTTCGCGATTGAATGGCCACACCCGTAGGCGCACGATCCAGGTTGAGGCGCTTTAATGTGAGCCTGACGCGCCGCTTTTAGGAAGTCGGGATGCAAACCGGTAAATCCACTGTGGAGAGGGCGATCGAGTTGGCCCGGTCTTCGACCTGCGCGTCGGTCGAGGACGTTCGCAGGGCGCTCAAGAAGGAACACTATGAGGCTGTCGATAGCCACATATCTGGGGCTTCGATCTTGAAACAGTTGCGTGAGATTATCGCGGCACGCGCCAAGTAACGGGTCCAAGGCCAACGCGCGGATCGAGGCTGTAGAACTCGAAAAGCGGCCTGTCGGCTACCGACCCACTTGCGGACGATCGTTTCTACTGCAACCGTGCCAATATGATTTTCGAATGCGCGCTCTTCATTTTGCTAGCGATGGCGACCACCACCATCGAGACTTTGCCAGCGTGGTTGGCCCCAGCGTCCAAAAATTATCAAACTTGCCTCTTCAATGCCATCGATCGGCAATACCGGACCGGACGATTTTCTGAGAAAGCAGTGCTGTCGCGCTGCACGGTAGTCCGTCGCGTTCAGATGCAGGCGGCTGAGTTAGCGTTGGCAGACGCGACACGCGATAAAAATGGGAAAGCGATGGTCAGGCGCGAGTTCACCCGTCTCGATAAATCTGTTTGGACGATTGTCGGCCATATTAGAGCGCGGCGTAGCGCCCAGCAGGGCGGCAGCAACCACCCATCGCCAGTCGTTGAGCGCTTAACCCGCCAGCGGTCATTTATGGATTCACGAGTTACTTCTAAGATACTGGCGCACCTTGGCGGCGGACGTGCCGACTGCTTCTACGGCTTCCTGCAGCCGCTCCTTCGATACGCCTAAACTCTCAGTCCAGTCGCGAATCTCATAGTCTTCGCTCATGTTGATCCGGTCGCGATCCGGTGTGCCAACGTCGTCCTTGCTATCGGTCATTGCCTTCTCCTTACGGAAGGAATCGGCGGCTAGCTCGTTTGTTCCGGACGAGCTAGCATAGCGAGGAAGCATGACCGACAAAGAAACCGAGGACTACACCGAGAACGTGCGCGTGGCCCTTGGCCAGGCGCTGCTTAGCCTGTCGGCAGACGGACGCACGTTGCCGGTCGATGACGAAGTATTTGTGCCCACGCTGATCGGGGCGATGCGCTGCTTGGCGTCGCTCGCCGCGGCACGCCTGGTTGGTGGCGGCCCGGTCGACCTTGATGGCTTGGGCGGTGCGCTGGGCCGGGAGTTCGCGGACACGGCGCGATCGCTCGAGGCGGTGTTTCGGCAGGTGAAGGAGCAGGAGGGGAAGGCGGCGAATTGAATGGTCGCCGAATCTGCGTTGGCGCTATTGCGATGTTGGATTCTGATGGTTATCCAAAGTCATAGGCGGCGATCTGCGTATCGATCGAGCGACGCACTGGTGATCGTAACCCGATCTACATTTCCAGAAAATAGCAATCAGTCGACTTTCGCACGGCCGGTCTCCGATATTCTAGGCCCCTTATATGTGGGAGGCGTTCAGCCAATGTGGTGGGTGATTTCGTTGTCTCGCCAACGCGCTTTGCATAGACTGAGTATATGACCAACGACTCAGGCGCACAGCCGTATTCTCACCCGCCGATCGTTGAAGCTGTATTTGAAGTTCGGTTCGCATCGGAAGTCGCGCCGGCTCGCTTACGAAAGGCGCGCGATTGGTTGGCGGGGAGATACGCCGTAATTCAGACGCATCGGCCAACGGAGGCGAAGGTTGATCTCACCACTCGCGAGACGATGTTCACGGAAAAGCCAATTTTCTACGCGCTTCAGACTGCTGACGCGACCGAGGAAATAGCCCTGCGGCCGGCGTCGGTCGCATGGATCAAACGTGCGCCTTATGACGGCTGGATCGGTTTTCGTGAGCGCTTCGCTCAAGAGTTGCCGACGGTGATGAAAGCGATCTCGCCCGCACAAATTACCAGACTCGGTTTGCGGTACGTCAACAGGATCGACGTGCCCTTCGAAGGCGGCCTAGCTCACTATGAAGACTACCTTACCTTCCGGATTAATCACGGCGACATTCTTGAACCTACGCTGGCATATCAATGGCTCGTGGTGAAGGAATTTACCGACCAACGATTGAAATCCATCGTGCAGTCGGCGGTGCTTGAGAGGGAGGTTTTAGGAAAGGGCGCCTTTTCCTTCGACATCGACATTGCGTCGGAGATTGAAGTTCCGCAGAAGGTTGACGATATACTCTCCAAACTCGAAGCTATGCGCGCCCTGAAAAACGATATATTCAATGCGGGAATCACAGCGCGCGCGAAGGAACTATACGCCTGATGCAGCCTGCACCGATGTTTAATCGCAGCCTTTCCACCACGTCGGAAAAGGTGAAGCCCGCTAATTTCCTCGAAACTCTATCATCAGCTAAGGCGTACGAGCCGCGAACCCCCAAAGAATACAATTTTTTTTCCGATGGCACCTATATCTTAGAGCCCGCGCTCGATCAGCGTCCCCTAGAGGAGCAACTGTTTGTTGCTCTTGCCGAAGCAAAGGTTTGGACCTCCCGGATCGCCATGCATCTCGATCGCGAGACGCGCGACCGGCTTTTTCGGCAGCTTGATGTGTTGCATGATGCTGAGGAGTGGGGCGAGGGCGACCGTCCGGTTGCTCTGGATTCGTACAAATCGCTGGTTCGTGCGATCCTTTTTCATAGGATCAACCGACGCCCTTCGCTTTCGTTGATGCCCAATGGCAATCTGCTCGCCCTGTGGACAGACGGCGCAGATTACTTGACGATAGAATTTCTTTCCGGTGACCAGGCAAAGTGGCTGGTCCAAAGCACGTCGCTTGACGGCCCCGAGCGAGCGGCTGGAACTTCGCCGCTGCAGCGATTGCGTGAGGTGTTGCAGCCCTTCGGCACTGAACGATGGTTCGATGGTAGCTAGGCGCCCGGTCCCCGACCAGCACCATGTAATGCGCTTTATTTCACCGACCAAGCGGTTCGTGGATCCGGACGCAGTGCGGCAAGGCCCGTCATTCGCCGGTTTCAAGCTGGGCGAAAAGGATGATGGCGGTCTTTCCGTTACAGAAATTGAGGTATTCGGCGAGATGTCCGCCGACGCCCGTCGAAATGCTGCCGCGGCTCATCGCGGGGCGACCGAAAGTAAGCGCCTCAGCAAGGAGGGAATATTCGCTTGGGCGAAGGTGGCGGACGTTCGTAGCGCCGCCGTAACCTACGGTAAACCGGTTAGAGTCGTCCACGATCCTGTGCCTGGGAACCCGGGCCACGCCGAAGTTCGCCAATTCTCCGACGACGACAATGATCTGCTGGACCATCTCGCCCGAAACGTTTTTGTGCAGTGGGAGTTGGTTGGTGCGATGAATCTGCCGTGATTTAGCTCCTGCGTGGTGCCTGCCTGCGACCCGGCCTCAGCTTCTCAACCTACTCAAAGCCCGCTTCCACTGCCGCTCGCTCGGCATCGGCAAATCCACCGTCCGCTCGCGATCCCTCGACCACGACACGAAAGCGCCGGCGCCGCAGCGCTTGCAGCGGAGGCGCCGGGTCACGCTTTCCGCCGCCCCCATGCCTCGCTGACAAGCTGGCGAGTAGTCGAGGCGTAGCCGATGCGCGCGTACGCGTTCATAATGCTCCCGAAGCGCCGGACGAAATATCCGGCCGTAGGCGTGAGACTGTCGGCCTTGATAAGCGCGACGCTAATGTGGCCGTGTTCGTTCCAAATGCGCTGCAAGGAATCCAATAACTGTGCGTCGGTTACGAGGCTCCCATCAGGGTTGCGGTTTCGATTGGGGTTGCGCGTGCGAAGCTGGCCGGCAGCAGCCCGTCGCTGCCGATCAACCAAGTCTTGACGGAACGATGATGAGATCGGCGCAAAACCGGCGCGAAGGAAGGCCTTTCCCAGCCCACCAAACCGCCGAATATAGTAGCGGGCGCTAGGACATCGTCCGTCGGCGTCAATTAGGTCGCCTGAAACGTACCCTTCTCGCGCGTGAATACTCCGCAAATGGTCGAGCAATTCGTCGTCACTATATCGCACGCCCTCGCTATTCTTCTTCCAGCGGCTCGGTAGTTCGTACCCGGCCTTTTGATACGCCTGTGCAAGAGAGCCAAACCGCTTTCTTAGGGTTACGGGTTTGGGCAGGTATGGACACGCCTCCACCAGGCCGAGCGACAGCCGTCCGTGCTCCTGTCGAAGGCGAATCATCCCCGCGACGAGTTCGTCATCTGAGAAGTAGCGGCGGGTTGTCGCCATCAGACGCGACTGGGTGCGCTCGAACAGTTCTGTCGATATAAGGGGCGCCAACATCATCGCACTCACGAGCGCTGACTTTGGTGCGGGGATCTTGCGACCGAGGTTGTTATAACTGCGACCGAAGACATAGCGGCCGACATAGAGTTCATTTGTTAGAAGGCGTCGGACAGAATCGCTGGTCCATCGATCGCTATTAGGATGCCGCTTCCGTCGCTTGTTAAGCCAGTCTGCGACCTGTCCGAGGCGCATTTCGTCGTTCGCGAAAAGCTCAAATATCTTGATTGCCAAGGAGACCTCGGACCTTGGCCCGCGCACAAGCACGACCCGGTCGCCCCGGTGCCCTTTATACTCACCGGTGCCGAGGAAGAACCGGGGGTGGCCGTGCTCGTCGACAACTTGGCGGCGGAAGCCGAGCGGAGTAGCTCCGCCCTGCTTGTACCCTAGCTTAGCTTGGTAGCGTTGCGCGCGCGAAACCTTTGTTGATAGCTCGCGACTGTACTCCGCCGCCATGACGCGCTTCATGTGCTTCATGATAGAGGCGATCGGTCCCGCGTCCGCGCCCCATGGCTCGGCGCAATACAGCACGGCAACACCGGCCTCGCGGCACATATACTCGTAATAGGCCGCCTGGTCGGTATCTTGGAAGCGTCCCCATCGACTCACGTCGAGCACCAGAATCGTCCGATAAGAAAAATTTCCGGAGCGAACATCCGCTATTAGGCGCTGTAGGCCCGGTCTACCTTTGAACGTCAGCCCGCTTCGGCCTGGGTCTTCATACGTTTCGATGACCTCGTAGCCATGGTCTCTGGCGTAGTCGTCGATTGCGATCTTCTGGTTTTCTATCGAGAAGCGCTGATGCTCGGTGGACATGCGGACATACTGAGCCGCTGGAAAACTTGCCACGCTTCGCCTCCTGAACTTGCCGGACGATCTGCCCAAGGAGCCAAGGTTGAGGTTGAATGATCAAGCAATCGATAACGGCTGTCAGGAACCGCTGAGGACACGTCGCTCGCGGCGCGAAACCCAGCGGAGCCTGCTCATGCCAGACGAATGCGACCGCTGGCTAAACGGGTCTTTTGATGACGCGGTCGCTTTTCAAATGCGATGCTTCCCCGACGACCCGATCGAGATGACGCGCGCCGAGCGCATTCGCCACGGCGATCCTCAGGCCGGTTTCGCCCCCGGCGCGCCGCACTTCACAAATTTGCCACCGGCGCCGCGGCACTTCTTCGCCGGCGCAGCCTTGGGCGGCGGGCACTTGATGAATTTTCCGTGAGCGTCGCGACAGCGGTTAGCGGCGATCGATGGCGTTGCGACCATAGCGACAGCGGCCAGGGCAAAAGCAAAGCGGAGCATTGGCGAATCCTCTCTTTAGTGAGCCGAGAAGACTGCCACAGCCGCGCGGCGCGGCAAGCGACATTTGCCGCAAGTGAGGGCGAGATGTTGCACGCTGCGCGTTATCGCTGGCCCACAGTGCGAGCAGTGCCAGAGTTGATTGCCGCGTTCTCAGTTTGTCGCTGATCCACGCGACTCGTAAGTTTGGGCCGCTTCGGCTATATATCGTGCGGTATAACGAAGCGGGCTCACAATGGGCCGTATTCGCTGCCTCCTCGGCTATCATCACCGCGATCCCGACGCGCGGGCAATCGGCGACGGGCGCTACACGTCAGTCTGTCGCGATTGTGGAGTGCCCATGAAGTGGACGCCGGCCGGCTGGAGGATTGACCGACAGTGTGAGAACGCCGACGGTCCAGTGAGATAGGCCCACACACTACTCCGGTCGAAGCGTCCATTTCGGACGATACAATCCTCGACTCCGGCCGGTCCGCGCGACATCCTCGTTCTTCGATAATTGTGGAGGGGTTGATCATGAAAATCGTTGCCTGCGCGGCGATCGCGCTTTTGTTTTGCGCGGCCGCTGCCGACGCATCGGGCGTCCGAGTCCGCGGATATACCACGAGGCGCGGTACCTACGTCGCGCCGTCACACCGCACGTCGCCGGATCACACGCGCACGAACAATTGGTCGAGCCGGCCGAACATCAATCCGTACACGGGCCGCAGGGGGACCAAAAATCCGTATGCGTCGAGGCCGTATCGGTCGCATCGATATTGAGCGGCCTCGAGGCGATTAGCCGTCGGGGTCAGTCATGTTTGCCGGTGCCGAGGCGTCCGGGTCGCCGTCGCCGGTCACTTGGGTTGCCGGGCCGGCAGATGACGCCGGCGGAGCATTCACGGGCGTTGGCGTCAATTCACGCCGGGCCTCCGTTATGCATTTAGCCATTCCGCGCTGAAATTCCCGCTCCGATTGATCGATGACGAAGGTTTCGTCGCTGTGCTGGAATGGCATTGCTAGCGTCACCGTACGTGCCGGGAACATCCTATAAGAGTTCATGCTCGCGACGACGTTCGTGAAGTCGTTGGTATACGCCATGTCATAGCTTGCCGGCAGACGGTCGACCCTAAAGCGCCACTGCACCGGGACACCGAATGCGTGACGAAAATTAGCCGGCTGGCCGTCTGCCTCGAACCCCGTGAATTTGTAGCTCATCCCGTTTGCCCCGCAGGTCACGACGACCTCCAGCTTGACCTGGTCGCCCGGAACTACTCGCGAGGCGACGGTCGACACGGCATCGGTCATCGGGTCAACCGATGTTCGGACGTCCCAATCTGGTGACGGCGGTTCAATATCCATCGCCGAAACGTTGGTCGCTTCGTCGGAGGTATCACTGGATAGATTTGCGTCGGCGACGTTGGTCGTGGTCGCCTTCGGCGGCACACACCCGGCGAGCGTCAATCCGGCAGCGGCAATCGACATCAAATGCTTCATGGCCTGCCTCTCATTGATCGCTCGTGCCGCTGATGTGGAAATCCCTGATCCGGCATCAAAACTTTCGTGGCGTCGCGGCGGGGTCGTAAGCCTGGCACTCGCCACTATAGTCCCCAGCCTTGCCAGAAATGCTTATCGCGCCGGTGATCCGGTCGAGGCGAATGCGCGGCTTATTCATGAAATTTACCTGTGCGGAACCTGTGATCTCCGAGTCAGTCATTTTGATCGACCCGAGCTCAAACCAGCCGTCCTTACCGCCCCGGACGACGGGAAGCATCGCGCGCGGCTTATACGGCCGGTGCCGTCGGCGCCGATGTCGATGTTCACTTGATCATCGAACGGCGTTTCGCGCCGACTTAGTACTTGGCCCCAAGCTGAATTGCCGCGGCTGTCATAGGCCGACCCGTAGGTCGATGTAATGCGCGCGGCAGTACCCGCTCCGACGCAAATTAGGTGAATGGGTTGCTGAGCAACGATCTGGCCAGCAAACAGCAGCGCTATAATCATCTCGGCTTTGCCCCCACCGACTGACGCTTCGCGATCCTACAAGGTAAGGTCTCAAGCGAGAAGTCTTGATGGGCCCATAATGGCGAGACTGGCTGTCCCGGCCGCGGAGGGGGAATGCGACCGGGACAGGCCAGAGTTACTCGACCCGCTCAATCGGTTCAATCAAGGGCGCTGCCATTTCTGACCATTCGCAGCCGACCACGTGCTACCTATTCCGCTCGCTTCGATCCCCCACCAAGCGCAACGGCAATCGGCCCCGTCACACGGTCGGCTGCCAGCCGCGCCGGGTCGTGGGCAATGTGCGCATATATTTGAGTGCTACGCGCATTCGCGTGGCCGAGAAGCGAGCCAACCATTAGCAACGCTTCGCCGGCCGACGCGGCCGCGCTACCCAGGGTGTGCCGCAGTACGTGAGGCGTAACGCCCGGCAGATCGGCACGCTTTATCGCGACGGACCATATCTGCTTGGTGCCCTGATAGAACCCGTCGCCCCGTTCTGCGGGAAATACATACTCGCCACGCTCATCAGCTTCGGCGCGCAGCGCCTCGAGCAACGCAACCGCCGCCCCGCCCAACGGTCGCACACTCCGCCCGGTCTTCGTGTCCTCAAACGTCAATAGCCCTCGCTCGAGGTCCACTTCGCTCCAACGCAATCCCGCGATCTCGTTGCGTCGGCACCCCGACAGCGCCCAAAGCCGCGCAATGTTGATCGCCTTTGGATTGGCCCCTTCCGCCTCGAGCTCATCAAGGGCGGCGCCGAGGCGCTGGACCTCGGCAATTGACAGATAGCGCTCGCGCCGATTGTCCGTCTTTCGCACGCTAGCCGAAGTCACCGGATTCGAATCCGTGAGGCGGCGGCGCATGGCAAACGCAAATACCGCCGAAAGATCGCGGACGACCTTGCGCGCCGCTCCCTCGCCACCGCGGACGATCACGCGCGAGCGGGGCCCCACCGTCTCATCCTTGGCCGTCTTTCCCTTCGCGACCGACCGAGCAAATTCCTCGATATCGCCCTCGGTTACCTCGGACACTCGCTTCGCACCGAGTAGCGGCACAACGTGATGCCGGAGACGCGCCACCGTGTAGCGCGCCGTCAGTTGCTTCATAGGGGTACCGATTCGCGCACCCCGCTGCACGACCAAACCATCCTTCTCATAGAGGTTGATCAGGTCGGCGATTCGAAGCTCCTTACGCTTGGCCGAGGCGTCGCCCGCCGGGTCCTGGCCGAGCAGTGCCGCGGCGAGCGCCTTCGATGCCACGTCCCGTGCCTGTTGCGCTGGGACAGCGGGATAGGCTCCGATCGTGAGCCAGCGAATCGGGGCGGTCCTGCCGCCGCCGTCAGCGCGATACTTGACCACCCAGGTTTTGGCCCCGGCGGGCGTCACCCGCAGGCCGAAGCCTGCGAGCTCAGAATCCCAAAGCACATACCGGTCACCCCCCGGCTCGGCGCGGTCAGCAACCAGCTTCGACAACTTGATGGATTTCATGCCCCCGCGATAGCAGATCAAACTCCGCCGGGCTACCACCGGGCTACCACCAATTTACCGTCCGTGATCGACCGATACCGTCCAGGACCGGATATTACTCTGAAAAAACGGAATAAAAGTATCCATCGGTCTATCCCGGACGTCGATTGCCAACCTTGCCAAGGTTGGGGTCGAGGGTTCGAATCCCTTCGCCCGCTCCAGTTCTCTGCCGCTGATTAGCGGCAGCTAATCAGCGATATCGCAGAGAACCGGCCGGCGCCGCATGCGGCGACCGACGGCACGACTTTGCCGTGCCTGAACCCTCGAGTCTTTTTGATGGCGCTCCGCCCTGCCGGGCTACGCGCGTGGTTCGAATCCCTTCGCCCGCTCCAGTTTCGCAGCGATTTGGCTGCGCTAAATCGTGATCAGCGAAACGTCGGACGGCGCCGCTTGCGGCAACCAGCGGCGTGGCTTTGCCACGCCAGAACCCAAACACGAGACTCGCGCCCGTAAGACGAACCCCTCGGACACGAAAAAGGCCGCCGAAAACGCTTCCGGCGGCCCCTGTCTCTGTAAATCGTCTTCGACTCAGGCGGACACGAACTCCACCTTGCCATTGCCGCGCACGTGGCGGCCGAACGCGTCGCGCAGCGCCTTGATATCGGCGACGTGCGCATCGCGACCCGCCAGCGCGGCGACGCCGCGATAGGTCGCCGGCATGTCAGGTACGATCGCCAGCTTGCCCGCGCGGGCATGGTCGTGGGCCAGGGTGCGCGCGGTTGCGTCGAAGCCCTTCTCGCCATGCAGCACCACTACCACGTCGAGGTTGGAAGCATTGACGGGCGCGACGAAATAGCCGTCGATGATGCGGCCGCCGCGCAGCGCATAGCGGCCCTTGAATGTTTTCAGCCCGCTATCCGAATCGGCGGCACGCGCGACCGGGGTCAAGGCCGGCGCCACCATTCCTGCGGCGGCGGCAACAGCCATCCGGCTCATCACGCCGCGGCGACTGACCGAATTGATGTGTAAAACGCTCATGTCGAAACCCCCTAATTCCACGTTTACCGATACGCTAATCTGCCGCCGCCACCAATACAACCAATATGAATGTTTCTCGATTGATGGTCTTGCCCAGGTGTCGGGCGCCGCTGGGCAGTAAGTGTGCCACAGATGGACGATTATGCCGCGTGATGCCTCGCCGAGCAAGGCGTCCAATATCAGCAATCACATGCCCGCGAATAAGCAAGTCTTTGATTGTCTTGTAAAATGGACTGCGCAGTGCAACTCGATATCCGATCGTCGCGGTACGGCGGCCCGGTGTGGTCTCGATGATGAGGCTGTCGTGCCGCAGGCTATCGGCAAATGTAACCGCGTCCCACGCCGTCGTTGCAGGCAAGCCAGACACCGCCGCAGGTGGAAACGAAACGGGCGGTCTTCGACATAGTCCGTGTGCGCGATGTACTCGATCGTGAGGATCCGGGATGGCGGGCGCCCGCTGACCACCTGGGTAATCGTCAGCCGCGCGGTGATCCGCGTGTTCATGAACAATTCGTCGAGCGATTCGTACTTCAGGCCTTTGACGCGTCCGAACACCACGAGGTCGTCGGCTCGGACGCCGGAGTCGCGAGCGAACGCGGCGGCCGGTGGGAGAGTCATCGCCACTATCGAACAGCAACCAAAGCGACTCTCACGCGTCGCACCATAAGCCGATTCGAGATACCTGCCAGAACGTCATCGTCTCGGCCGTGGCGGGGCGGACCGGATTTGTGGCATTCGGCCGGGTCCGCGAAGCGCCTAGGCTCTTGGGCCGGCACGCCACTGACGACGCGGCCCCGCTTCTACCGCGCCAGCACGACCTCGGCGACGTGCCTCCGTCCGCCGGTGCGCGCCAGCTGGACGAATATGTCGACCGTGCTGCGAACATAATGATGCACGTCCTCGCGCCCCAACCGGGTGCCGGTCTGCAGCACCAGCAAGGCGATCTGCTCGATCGCACGCTCGGCGCTGTCGGCATGGACGGTGGTCATCGATCCGGGATGGCCGGTATTGACCGCGCGAAGGAAAGTATAGGCTTCGGGGCCGCGCAACTCGCCGACGATGATCCGGTCGGGTCGCATGCGCAGCGACGCCGCGAGCAAACTGTCGGCGGTGACTTGCGCCTCGCCCAGCGCGCTGCGCGCCGCGAGCAGCCCCACCGCATTGGCGTGGCCGAGCTGCAGCTCGGGCGTGTCCTCGATCAGGATCAGCCGCTCGTGGTGCGGAATCTCGCGGATCAGCGCGTTGAGGAACGTAGTCTTGCCGGTCGAGGTGCCGCCCGACACCAGGACGTTCTTGCGCGCCTTGACCGCGGTGGCGAGCATCCCCGCCACATCGCCGGCGTCGAGCATCCGCGACAATTCCACGTCGATCGGCGCGCGCTCGCCGATATCGCCTCGCCGGGTGTCGGCGAACGATCCCGCCGCGACATAATCCGACAGGCCGAGATCGGAGGAGACGTGCTTGCGAATCGCCAGCGCCAGCTCGCCGCGCGTCGCCGGCGGCGATACGATTTGGACGCGCGCACCGTCGGGCAGGGTCGCCGACAGCAAGGGATGCTCGCGGCTGATCCCCTGATGCGACAGCGCCGCGATCTGACGCGACAGCCGGTCGAGCGTCGCGCGGTCGAGCGCCGGTGCATCGTGCCGCTCGGTCGCCCCGCCCAATGTTTCGACCCAGATCTCGCCCGGTCGGTTGACGTAGATGTCGGTGACGTCGTCGCGCGCCAGCATCCCACCCAGCGGCGCCAGGTAGCTCTTGAGATAGACGGGATCGCTGGCGGCTATCGCTTGGTCTCCACGGCGGTGAAATCCAGGTCCTTGGCGACGAACACGCTGACCGAGACGCCCTGCTTCACGCGCAAGGTGCGCTGAAATTGCTGGCTGTCGCTCAACGACGATCCGGTCGAGCTCCCCACCGAATTGGGCAAGGCGAGCAGCACGCTGGAATTGTTGCCGGCGATCCGCGAGGTCGCGACCCCGACGCCGAGGTTGAGCGTCGATTGCAGCAGCGCACTGCCGAACCGCTCGAGGAAGTGGCTGTTGACCTTGCCCTTGATGCCGACCCGGCCGAGCGGATCGGCCGAGGGCGACGCCAGTTCGATCGTCGCGCCATCGGGGCGCACCAGCCGCTGCCAGATCACCAACGCGCGATTCTGCCCCGGCTGCAGGTCGGCCTTATAGTCGCCGATCAGCCGGCTGCCGCGCGGGATCAGCACCTTGCTGCCGTCGAAACCACGGACGTCGCGGGTCACCAGCGCGCGCGCCGGACCGGGACGCGTCGAATCTAGCGCGGTTTCCAGGACCGCCGGGATCAGCGTGCCTTGCGGCACCGTCGTCGCGCGGTTGCGCAGGACCGACGCACGGGCACGACCGCCCAGCGTGGCGCCTCCGCTTCCGGGATTGGCCGTCGCGACGGCGCCGGCGGCGCCTTCTCCCGCCGGCCCGCTGGGAGCGACCGCCTCGCCGGTCGTGGTGTCGAGCACCAGCACTGGATCGGCCGAGGCACGCGGTGGCGGCGCCTGTGGCGCCACCGGCTGCGGCTGCGGCGGCGCAGGGACATAGACGACGCGCGGCTGTGGCGGCGGAGCGGGCGGCGGCGGTGGAGGGGGCGGTGGCGGGATCACCGTCGGTGCCGGCTCGGGCACCGGCGGGACGTAGAGCGGCGGTGGTTCTGCGCCGGTGCGCAAGTCGGCGGTGCGCACGCGCGTGGCCGGCGCCGACAATTGCCGGCGGCGCGCGTCAAGGATCAGGAACAGGATCAGGCCGGCGACGACGATGCCCGCCGCGATTACCCAATTGGGCAGCCCGCCGCCAGGCCGCGCGACGACCGGCCGGGCACTCGGCTCGACATCGGCCGGCGGCGGCAGGGTGGCGCGCGGATCGCTTCCCGCCACCGCCATCAGCGCGCCACCTGCGGCACGCGCGTCGCGCTCGCCATCTTCTTGTCGAGCCGGAACACGAGCTTGTTGTTGATGCTGTCGAGCACATAGCGGCCCTCGCGCATCGCGCCGTCGGCCAGCGTCTCCTTGCCATCGCGATCGATCACGAAGACCGCGGGCAGGGTCTGACTGTCGCGCCACAGAATGAAGGTCTTGGATCCGTCGTCCGAAATCGCGTCGGGGCGCACGTCGTTCGATCCGGCGAGCTTGTAGCGGCCGGGCTCGACCGGCGCGGGCCCGGTATCGGCAGGCGCCGGTGGCGGCGGGTAGCGAAAGCGGACGATGAACGGCGCGCTGCCGGCGCTGCCCGGCGACAGCTCGAACACATAGCTGCGCGCGTCGGTCACCACGGTCATGTTGGTGGTGACGCCTTGCAACGGCTTGAGGAACAGGCGGTCGCCGCGCTTGTTGGGCGTGACTTGCCAAGCACCGCTGTCGCCGACCGCGACATTTTCTATCCGCTCATCGGGGGCGAATTCGACCGTCAGCTCATACCCGCTAGGGACCTGCAGCGAGACCACCTGATCGGCATCGTACAGCACCGTCTGGATACGCGGATCGCCGCTGCCGGGTTGCGGCCGCACTTGTCCCATCGCCGGTAGAGCGATGGCGACGGCGATGGCCGCAAGCAGGATAAAGACGTGTTTCAAAGCTGTACTTCGGGAGTTGCCGTCTGCGCCGGGCGTGCAGCCGGTGGCGCGCCCGGTGTCAGCACCTGCGGCTGGCTCGATCCTGGCAGCGGCGCCGCGGAGACGGTCGGCGCGGGCTGGGGCGCGAGATTTTCCTGGCTGCGATTATAGCCGAACACCTGGAAGCCGAGCGGATTGATGAAGCGGTCCTCGGCGCGCATCGGCCCCGTCGAGAAGCGGTATTTGATCACCGCGACCCAGGATTCGGCCGGCTGCGTCTGGCCGCCGGGATCGCGGCGAACGGTGTCGAACCGCACCAGCGCCTGGTTGCCGCCCATCGAGGTGATGCTCTTGACCCGGGTGTCGACGACCGACCGCGGATAACGGCTGAGCGGGCTGGCCGGATTGGCCGCTTGCATGCCGTTGACGTAATCGGCCCTGGCGACGTCGGCCGACCAGGTCTGCACCTTGCGGTAATTGGCCTGCACCGTGCCCGCATCGTAGCTTTCGCGGGCGATGACATATTGCACCAGGAACGACTGGGTCAGCGCCGTGTCGGGGGCGATCTTCTCGGCGTCGAGCGGCTTCAGTTCCTGGACATAGCCGGTCTGCTTGTCGACCAGCAGCGTATAGGGGACGACGGTCTTGAGCGGCATCATCACGATGATCGCGATCGCTTCGAACAAGGCGACCGCCACCGCGACGCCGGCGACGATCCACGCCGTGCGGCGCGATGCGCGCAGCATGTCCTGGCGATCATCCGCCCAGCTGTCCGCCTCGCGATAATAAGCGTCGAGCGATTCGCGCGCGGCCTGTTTCATCTGTTGCTATCCCGCCGTGTTGCCCCGGCCGACACGCGCCCCCGCGTCCGCCTCCTGAAACTCTGGCCGAGCGGCACGGCTGCCGCAACGGCGATCTCTCGCGTGGTGTAGGTGGGCGTGATCCCCGGCCGTCCCAGCGACGTGGCGGGTGGCTGCCCCGCATGGCTCTCGCGTCGCTGCGTCGCGGTCACCGCATCGGCGATAGCGATCGCGCGCGATCGCTGGTCGGTGATGACGCCCTCATTACCGCGGGCGCCGGCCAGTACGGGGACGCGATCGGCAAAGCCGGTGGCGACCCGCTCGCCCGCCTGTTTCCAGGTCGACGGCATCCGGAATCCCTGCGCCACGCGCGCCACCGCGACCAGCACCGCGAGCAAGGTCACCGCGAAGATCAGCGACAAAGCGAGCAATTCGACCGGAACCGCCGGTGTCGCGATCTCCTGATGCCGCAAGTCCATCACTGCGGCGAGCCAGGGTTCGAGCAAGGCGAGTTCGACCCCCAGCACGATCGCGGTGCCCAATGCGCCCAATGCGGCGCCGGCCAGGCCGCGCACCCAGCCTTCGAACAGGCCGCGCGTGCCGTCGAACAACAGGAAGATCGCGAAGAGCGGCCCCAAAGCGAGCAGCAGCCCGGCAATCAGCCGGACGCTGGCAAAGGCGGCGATCGTTCCCGCCAGGAAGAGCGTCCGCGCGCTGCCCAGCAGCGACAGATCGCGTGCCGGATCCCAGCGCGCATGGCTGGCCAGCCCCTGCAGCCGGCGGCGCTCCTGCGCCTGTTGCTCGGGAGTCATCGGCTGCGTGGTCGGGCCCGTCACCAAATCGGTATTTGGGGGCCGTCCGGTGCCGATCACGTTCAGTTCGGCGATCTCGTCATCGATCGCCTGCAACCGCGCGACCAGTCCGCCGCCTGCGCCAGGAAGCCCGGACGCGCCACCGACAGCGCCGGCAAGCTCCGCCGGGCCCTTGAGCGCAACATCATAAGCGAGCGTGCGAAACGCCGGCCAGCTCGTCGCCAGCAGCAGCACCACGCCGAGCTTGATCACGGTGAGGATGGCGGAACGCGCATCGGGCGTGTCGCCCAGGATCAGGCGATAGCCGAACAGCGCGATGAATATCGTCAGTACACCGCCCAGGATCAGCGACGACGCCGACCCGCCCGCCGCCATCGCCTGGTATCCGGCGGCGCCCAGGGTCTGCGCCTGGCAGTCGATATGGCCAAGCACGCTCGACAGGAATTGCGAGTCGTTGATCGCCGGACACGCCACCTGCATCACGCGCGCTCCAAGAGCGGCGGGATCCAGTCGGCCGGATCGTCGCCTTTCTCGGCGCGGATCTCGTCGAGCAGGCGGACCGTGCGTTCGCGTCCCGACAGGATCGTCAGGATGTCGCGCTCACCGGTCAGGTTGAGCCGCACGACGACGCTTTCGGTGCCGTGCTTGATCAGGAAGCAATGCGCGTCGTCGGGCAGGGTGCGGACGATCTCATATTCGTGCGGGGTCAGCCCGAAGCCGTCGATATAATCGGACGCGCGCGCCTTGGGATTGGTCATGAAGATCTGCGTCGCGGCCTGCTCGATGATCGCCGAGGCGATGCGGCTTTCGAGCGCGTCCTGCGCGCTCTGCGTGGCGAAGCCGACGATGCCGTTCCGTTTGCGGATCGTCTTTTCCCAATCCTTGATGCGGCGAACGAACACCTCGTCGTCGAGCGCTTTCCACCCCTCGTCGACGACGATGATCGCGGCCGAGCCGTCGAGTCGTTCCTCGACGCGGTGGAACAGGTACATCATCGCCGGCGTCCGCACCGCGGGATCATCGAGAATCTGGGTCATGTCGAACCCGACCGAGTCGGCCGACAGATCGGTCAGGTCGCGCTCATTGTCGAACAGCCAGGCGCGCTCGCCATCGCCCCACCAGGGCCTGAGCCGCGAATAGAGGTCGGCGGCGCTCGGACGCGATCCGCCGCGGAACAATTCGGCCAGGTGACGCAGCCGGCGGTGCTCGATCGGCTGGTCGAAATTGGCGTCGATCGCGTCCTTGATCCGCGCGGTCTCGTCGATATCGGCGCCGCCCGCGAGCTGCGCGACCCAGTCGATCAGGAATTGGCGATTGGCCGGCGTGTCGTCGAGCTGGAGCGGATTGAGCCCTGCCGCCATGGCCGGACGCAGCACGTCATAGCGGCCGCCGATCGCGCGGATGAACAATTCGGCGCCGCGATCCTTGTCGAAGAAGATGATCCGCGGATGGAATTTGCGCGCCTGGGCGAGCAGGAAATTGACGACCACCGTCTTGCCCGAGCCCGACGGACCGATGACGGTGAAATTGCCGAGGTCGCCCTGGTGGAAATTGAAATAATAGGGGCCCGCCGCTGTCGTCTCGAGCAGGCTGACCGCCTGGCCCCAATGGTTCGCTTCGGGCTTGCCGAGAGCGAAATTGTGGCTCGACGCGAAGCCGGCGAAATTGCCGGTCGAGATCAGGCCTCGCCGCGCGATATACTTGAAGTTGCCGGGGAACTGCGCCCAGAAAGCGGGCTCGAGCGCGATCTCCTCGCGCACCGCGATGATGCCGAGATCGGACAACGAGGCCTGTACCTCGGCGACCCCGGCATTGACCTCCTCGATCGTCTCGCCGTGCACCGCGACGGTCATGTGATGCTCGCCGAACCCGGCGCGGCCGGCGGCGACGTCGTCCTTGGCGTTGGACAGTTCGGCGCGCAGGCTCACCGCCTCGTCCTCGGCCGAGCGCATCCGCCGGAGCGCCAGGTTCATCTTGCCAAGGGCCGCCTGACGATCGACGAAGCCGAACGATTGCGACACGGTGATCTCGAATGGCAGCCGCAGCAATTCGTCGAGCATCCCCGGCGCGGTTTGCGCGGGATAATCCTTGATCGATACCATGCCGACGAAACTGCGACCGGTATTGCCCGCCGGGCCGAGCTCGACCGTCTCCTCGCCAAAGCTGATCCGGCGATAGGGCAGATAGGCCCCCGCATCCTGCATCGGCATCAGCACCGGGCGCATCTCGGCATTGTACAGCGCCGACAGGAATTCGAGCGGTTCGGAGCAGAAACCGGCCTTGGTCTCATAGACCGACAGCAAGCGCGGATCGTAGCTGCCCAGCTGCGCAAGCAGCGCGTCGCGCGCGGTGTCGAGCTGGTGCACCTCATGCTTGCGGGTGATATCGGGGTCGACCCCGGTGCTGCCGAACCAGCCGCGGATACGGTCGGCGACCCCGACGCGGCCCTGCATCGGACGCCGCACCAACGTCAGGAAGATGTCGTTGACGTAGAGCCGGCGCGCCGACAGCCGCGCGCGCCACGCGGCGTCGAGCTGGGTCGAGAAATCGTCGGGGAATTTGTCCGACATATCGGCGTCGGCCTCGCGCCGGACGACATGGTGATAGATCGCGAAGCGCGACGACCCGATCGCCTGCAGCATCGCGTCGCGCAACGACTTGCGATAATTGATCTCGTCAGTGTCGGCGGTCTCGAACAACAGCCCGCGCAGCTGGATCACCTGCATCAGCAAGCCGTCGCGCGTCTCGATCGTGTGATCGTCGACGTGCCGCGCATAAGGAAGGTGCGCGCCCGCCGCTTTCTCGCGCGCGACTGCCCGCCGGTCGTTGGTCAGGGGCGGTAGGAGTTGCATCGCCAGATCGAATAATTGCGCACGCGCGGACAGCGGCTGACCTTGGCCAGCCACAGGTCGAAAAAGCGCGGCTCGCGCACGCACAGGATCATGCCGACGACGTGGATCAGGGCGGCGGCGGCCAGCACCCAGATCGAGTGGAAGATCAGGAACAATTCGGTCGCCACCACGCCGTTGACGACGAAATAGCTATAGGTCACGCCCGCGAACATCTGCGGCCGCGTCAACGCGACGAACAACGGATCGCGGTCGAGCCCCCCGGCCATGGCTCAATTGCCCAGGGTGGCGGTGGACTGGATTCCCGCGACGATCGATGCGGCGCCGAACAGGATGAAGCAGCCGACGATGACGGTCGCGCCATAGCGCCAGTTGATCCGCCCGGTCAGCATCAGGAACCCGACCGAGGCGACCGCGATGATCGCGACGACGGTGGCGACGGTGCCCAGCAACGTCCCCTGCAGCCAGCGCACCGCGGACACCAATACGCCCGATCCGGCGGGGTCGTTGAGCGAATCCTGCGCGTGGGCGACGCTGGCATTGATCATGCCGCCGAGCGCGGCCAGCAACGGAGCAATCCGGGACTTCATCAAACGCAACACGCCTCACCCCTCACCTGGCGGGTTGGCGGCGCGCGCAGCCGCGGATGTGCGGCGACAGGCGCCCCCCGCACCCGAGTCGCGGGTTTGCACCAGCGCGCAGTGCGTTTCAAGCGCGGCGCCCCTCCCGCGACGAAACGCAAATCACGGCCAATGCGTTGAAAGGCCATGCCGTCCAGCGCGATACGCTCCTTCGACTATGATGAAGCCGCGCACCGGCTCGATATCGGCTTCGTCAGCGGGCGGCTTTATTCCTATCTCGATGTGCCAAAACGCGTCGTCGAGGCGATGCGCCGCGCGACCTCCAAGGGCGGATTCTTCAACCGCCGCATCCGCGACCGCTATCGCTTCGTGCGGCGTTGAGGATATCCTCTCCTTCATGGCGAACATACGAATCGGAATCGGCGGCTGGACCTACGAGCCGTGGCGGGGGACTTTCTTTCCCGATAAATGGCCGCAAAAACGCGAGCTCGAATATGCCTCGCGCCAGCTCACCGCGATCGAGATCAATGGCACTTATTATTCCGGGTTCAAGCCGGCGACCTTTGCCGGCTGGGCGGAAGTCGTGCCAGACGACTTCGTCTTCACGGTCAAGGCATCGCGCTTCTGTACCAACCGCAAGGTGCTCGCCGAAGGCGGCGAATCCATCGCGCGGTTCGTCGGCCAGGGAATCGTCGAACTCGGTCCCAAGCTCGGCCCGATCCTGTGGCAGTTCATGGCGACCAAGAAATTCGACGCCGACGATTTCGGCGCGTTCCTGAAGCTGCTGCCGGCGAGCCATGAAGGCGTCGCGCTGCGCCACGCGGTGCAGGTCCGGCACGACAGTTTCCACGTCCCCGAATTCGTCGATTTGTGCCGCCAGGCCGGGATCGCGATCGTCTATGCCGAATCGGCCGATTACCCGGCAATCGCCGACATCACCGGCGACTTCGTCTATGCCCGGCTCGAGAATGCGGTGGAAGAAGAGCCGCAGGGTTATTCCTCCGTCGCGCTTGACCATTGGGCGGTTGTCGCGAAGGACTGGGCGGCGGGCGGATCGCCTGAAGGGCTGCCTTATGTCGCCGACCCCGCGCCGAAGACGCCGCGCGATACCTTCATCTTCATGATCAACGGCGCCAAGGTCCGCGCACCCGCCGCAGCGCAGGCGCTGATCCAGCGGCTCTGATATTCCTCAAAGCCGTCATCCCCGCGCAAGCGGGGACCCAGCTCCCGAGCGAGCAGCGCAACACGACATTGGTGAAGGTTGATAGCGCCGGTGATGGGTCCCCGCGTTCGCGGGGATGACGAGGGGGTAGACCGCTACCTTCTCACCGGCGCCGGCGCGGCGGCATTGCCCTGCAGCGCCGCCGCCTCCAGCGTGTCGAGCGCCTGGCGCGTCGCGATGTAGCGTTGCGCGCCGTCGAGCCAGGCCTTGGATTGCGCTGCACCTGGCAAGCGCTTCACTTCCTCGACCGCGGCCTCGACCTGCCCCAGGGCAAGGAAGCGGCGAATCCGTGCCAGCCGTTCGCCCGGCACCGGCGAAGGCGCGTTGCGCGGGTGGATCACCACCAGGCTGCCGAGCATGCGGACGAACGACCCGCCCCAGCCGTCGCCCGCCGGCCCCAAAGCGAGCTGCGATCCGATCTGGTCGAGACTGAGGCGAAGATCCTCGACCGTTATCGGGTTGCGCCCGGCATCGATGATCGCGGCAACCTCATTGGGACGCGTGGTCCCGAACCGGTCGCGCAATTGCTGTTCGATATAGCCCAGCGGCGATCCGCGATCGATCGCGCGGCGAGCGGCGAACGCGATCATCATGCCCTCGGCGCGGGTCGCGTTGCCATAGGAATTGGCGGCTTCGCCGGTTATCACGGCGGTCCGCTGTTCGAGTGTGGAGAGTTCGGCGGCGAGCATCTGCTGGCGCGCCGACAGCGAGGCAGGGTCGGTCGCCACCGGCGGGGCGACGATGACCTTGGTGGCGGGCTCCGCGGCTTGCGGTTCGGCCACGGGTTGCGCGGGGACCATCCGCCAGACGACCAGACCGGCGATCAGCAGCCCGATGATGAAGGTGGCGAGCGCGATCCCAATTGTCGCGGTCAGGGTCAGCTGCCGGGCGGGCTCCGGCGGACTTTGCGCGATGTCGCTCATGGCGTCCTTATCCGCCGCGGCGCGGGGACGGTCAATCGGCCAGGGTGCGCGCGAGCGCGATCAATGTGGCATCGTCGGGCGAAGGAGCCGCCGCCACGCGCTCCCAGTCGCCGCCGGCGGCATCCGCGGCCGCCGCGCTGATCGCCGCCAGCCGCACCGTCCGGCGATCGATTCCGGCGCGATCGATCAGATCGGCGGCACGGCGCGCGGCGCGCGGCGAATGGAGCAGCACCACCGATCCCGCGAGTTGGTCGAGCGCCTCGATCGCGACGGCAACCGGCTCGCTCGCATAGACGGCGATCGCCTCCGCGATGATCGCATGCTCCTCCACCGCGCGATCACGGCCGGCCAGCAGCAAGGCACGCCGTACGCCGCTCGCCGCGGCGGTCGCGACCAATGCCGAGCCATCGCGATCGCCGATCGCAACGACCTCCAACCCCGCGTCGCGCGCCGCGGCGGCGGTCGCGTCGCCGACGGCGTGAACGGGCAGGCCGCGGAGGCCGGCCAGCCCCGGTCCGGCATGCCGCGGCGCATTGGCGCTGGTCAGCAGCAGCGCATCGAATCGCGCGACGTCGGGCGGCGTCCAGTCGATCGCGCGGACCTCGAACAGGGGTAGCCGGATCGCGGTCAGCCCCAGTGCCTCGATCGCGGCGGCGGTCGCGGTGTTGCCCGGCTCGGGGCGCAGCACCGCGATGGCGCGGCTCATCCCGCGAACCCCGCCCGAATCGCCGGCGCCGCGCGATCGAACAGCGCGCTCGCCAGGTCGCGCGCCAGTGCCTCGCCATCCGGTCCCGAGGCATCGCCCGCGACGTGATCGCCACCATCCTCTGACAGCAATTCGGCGCGCAACGTCACCACATCGTCCGCGATCGTCGCCAGCGCCGCGATCGGCGAGTGGCAGGTCGCATCGAGCGCCGCGAGGAACGCGCGCTCCGCGCGAACCGCCCGGCTGGTCGCTTGATGGTCGATCGCCGCGAGCAGAGCCGCCGTCATGGCGTCATCCGCGCGGCATTCCATCCCCACCGCGCCTTGCGCCGGGGCCGGCAGCATCTCCTCGATCGCCAGGGCGACGCCCACATCCTCGCGCCCCAGCCGTTCGAGCCCCGCCGCCGCTAGCAAGGTGGCATCGGCTTCGCCCGCCGCCAGCTTGGCCAGCCGGGTGTCGACATTGCCGCGGAACAGCACCACCGACACGTCGGGCCGCGCGCGAAGGATTTGCGCGCGCCGCCGCGGGCTGCTCGTACCGACCACGCCATGTTCGCGGATCGCGGCCAGGCTGTCGGCACCGACCAGGCGGTCGCGGACATCGGCGCGCTCCAGCATCGCGGCGATGACGATGCTGTCGGGCCTGATCGTCTCGACATCCTTCATCGAATGGACGGCAAGATCGATCTCGCCGCTGAGCAACGCGCGGTCGAGCTCCTTGGTCCACAGCGCCTTGCCGCCGATCTCGGCCAATGCGCGGTCCTGGACGCGATCGCCGGTGGTGCGGATAATGTGAATCTCGCAGGCGATATCATGCGCCACCGCGAGCGCATCCTTGACCATATTGGCCTGAACCAGCGCGAGCGGCGACCCTCGCGTGCCGAGTTTGAGGACAGTCATCGCGTCCTCCTCTAGCGAGTCGCTTCCGGCTTGTCGGCACCGTATTTCGCAGCCGGGGGCCCGCGACTTTGCCACGCCAACCCCGCCCGTGCCCCTTCCAAAACGGGCCTGGATTAATCGACCAACTTCGTCTCCACCGCCGGGCCGCTTTCCAGCGTCCGGTGCACCGGGCATTTGTTGGCGATCACCAGCAACCGGTCGCGCTGTTGCTGGGTCAGCTTGCCTTCCAGCCGGATGTCGCGGTGGAGGACCTCCAGCCGCGGCCGCCCGCCCGCCGCGGCGGCGCAGTCGTCAGCGTGGCGGCGTTCGTGGCGGAGCAGCACCTCCACTCCCTCGACCGGGATATTCTCCGCGCGCGCGACGAGTTCGATCGTCATTGCGGTGCACGTGCCGAGCGCCGCGAGCAACAGGTCGTACGGCGTGGGGCCAAGGTCGCTGCCGCCCGATCGCAGCGGTTCGTCGGCCAGGAACGTGTGGCCCGAGGCATCGACCAGCTGGACGAACGGCCCTTCGCCCGAACCGACGCGCACGCAGCCCTCGGGCAACATGTCGGGCGATTTGGCGGGCAGCAGGAAAGGCTCTACCCAGGCGGCGATGATCGACGCGGCATAGGAAGCGCGCTCGACATCGGTCAGCAGATGGTCGGCGCCATCCAGCGCGACGAAGCTCTTCGGGTGTTTGGCGGCATCGTAGATCGCCTTAGCATTCTCTATCCCGACGACCTCGTCGGTCGGCGCGTGGAGAACGAGCAACGCTTTTTTGAGGTGCGCCAGCCGCGTCGCCTGGTCCTGTCCCTTGACCGCGTCGAGAAAGTCGCGGCCGACGCGGAACGGGCGTCCGCCGATCGCCACCGTGCCCACGCCTTCGGCCTCGATCCGCGCGGCGTCCTCCGCGCTGATGTGATGCAGCGCATGCGCCGGGTCGAACGGCGCGCCGATCGTGACGACGGCCCGCGACGACGGGATATGTGCGGCCGCGGCGATCACAGCCGCACCGCCCAGCGAATGGCCGATCAGGATCGACGGCGCGCCGATCGTCGCTTCGAGATGGGCCGCCGCGGCGACCAGGTCCTCGATATTGGCGCCGAAATGGCTGTCGGCGAAGTCGCCTTCGCTCTTGCCGAGACCGGTGAAGTCGAATCGCAGGGTCGCGATCCCTTGGGCGGCGAGCGCGGTACTGACGCGGCGCGCGCCATGGCTCGCCTGGGTGCAGGTGAAGCAATGCGCGAACAGGGCGATGGCGCGTACGCGCCCCGGCGGCAGTTCGAGCGATCCCGCGAGCGAAACGCCCGTCGCATTCTCGAACCGAACCTCTCGCGCCATCCTCGCCTCCATTATCGCTGGAGCGCGGGCCTATAGCATGCACGTTACCGTTCGAAGGCCTGGCAGGGCGGAAAAGCAGCGTTTTGATTAGTTGGCGGGGGCATAAAGCCACCTGTCGGCAAGCGAGTCACTTGCGGACAATCGGATTCCGGACGAGCATCCTCCAACCAGCAAAGGATGCCACATGGTTGATAGCCATATCGTCAAGGCGCTCGTGGAGGTCGCGCTCTTTCTCGAATTGTCTGACGACGAGACGATCGATCCAGATAGCGCAGTCGCTGCGATGGAGCAGATGGCCGCGAATCTCCAAGCTTTGGATGCGCCATCGCGGCGCGCCTTAGCTCTGGAAATGCGGTCGTTGGCCGACAGCTATCCGACAAGCGAGCAATTCGTTCGCAATCTGCCCGACGCGCTTGGTATCGCTACGGAATGATCGCTAACCCACTAGCGGCCATTCAGGGCGGAGCTTCGAAGCGGTCGTTTATGGACCGCACGACCTAGCGGCGCTCGGTGGAGGCCGCGCGCGCCCGTCATGACGGGTAGTTCAGACCTCCGCCCCGGCCAGCACCGCCTTGGCGCGGTCTTCGGCTTCCCGGTGCAGCGCCCAGAAATCGGGGACACCGCGCCCTTGGAGCCGCGCCTCCAGCACCGCCAGATGCGATGCCCAGCCGCCGCCGAAATTGGCCGCCTGATCGCGGTTCTTGATCCCGCTATGCACCAGCGTGAGCAACGTCTTGCCATCGCCGGCGTCCTTCAATTCGAACGTCGCGATGCTGTCGGCGTCGCTGCCGAACGTATAAGCGAGGGCATGGGGCGGCTCATAGCGCACCACCTTCTCGCTCCAGCGGCGACCGACATTGCCGGCGAAACGCTCGGGCATCGGGACGGCGTCATCCGACAATCGGTCGTGATCGAACACGAATTCGATCTCGCCGCCGACCCGGCCGTCGATCGACCCGCCCATGAACCAGCGCTGGCGCAGCTCCGGATCGGTCAGATACTTCCACACCGTCTCGACCGGGGCGGGCAGGATGCGCTCGAAGCGGAGCTCGGTTGCGGTGATGCTATCGGTCATCATTTGTCTCCAATCGTGTCGGAAAGCGTGTCGAGGATCATCGTCCAGCCGTGGCGCGTCTGGTCCTCGTACGCCGCCCAGGCCGGGTCCATTTCGTGGGTAAGGGTCAGTCGCGCGCCGGCCGCGGTCGCCGCGATCTCGATCGTCACGCGGGTCCATTGCTCTTCCTCCGCCGGATCGGCGGCGAACAGGAAGACGAGGCGGCGCGGGCGGTCGATCTCCTCGAACACCAAATGATGGCGCGCATCGCCCGCCGCCCGTCGCTCGACGATGAGCCCGCGCCCGCCGACCCGCGCGTCGATCTCGCAGGTCAGCATCTCGCCATCGGGCGTCGCGAACAGGAAGCGCCGTGCGACCGCGGGATCGAGCCAGGCGTCGAATACCCGCTCGGGCGAAGCGGCGATATCGCGACTGACGGTCAGGATGATGGGATCGGTCATGGCAGATTCACTTGCCAGGAGACGCCGAACCGGTCGTTCACCCAGGCGAATTTGCGGCTGAACCCGTAATTGCCCGGCGCCATCAGCGCGCCGCCGCCCTCGGCCAATACGGCGGCGAGGCGGTCGAGCTCGTCCTCGTCCTTGCACGTCAGCATGAACGATATCGACGGCGTGAAGGTGAAGCCATGGTGGACGAAGCTGTCGCTGGCCAGGATCGGGAGGCCGGCGACCACCGCCCGCGCCAGCCGCACCGATCCTTCCGGACCGGGCTCGCCGGCGCCATAGCGGTCGATATGCTCGATCCGGCTTTCGGGAATCGTCGCGACATAGAAGTCGAGCGCTTCCTCGGCGCGTCCCTCGAACATCAGGAAGGGGGTGGCGTCGGTCATTTGAGTTTCTCCTGATCCTCGACGATGATCGCCTCCAGCCGATCGAGCGTGGACGTCCAGAAACGTTCCCATTGCCGCAGCCATTGGTCGGCTTCGCGCAGCCGCTCCGCCTTCAGCCGGCAAAGCTGCTGACGGCCGGCCTTGCGGCGCTCGACCAGTCCGGCGCGTTCGAGCACGCCGACATGCTTGGCGGCCCCGGCAAAGCTCATCGCATGCGGTGCGGCGAGTTCGCCCACCGATCGCTCGCCTAGCGCGAGACTGGCGAGCATCGCGCGACGCGTGGGGTCGGCCAGCGCCGCGAAAGTGAGATCGAGTCGTTCAACCATATGGTTTTATATTGACGGGCAGCGGATACTGTCAACCGAGTGGTTTAATGATTGCCGATGCAGCTCGCGAATAGCGGACAAGCATCTTCCACAATTATGTTGCCGGATCGACTAAATCGCATCGCCGCTGCGCTTGGCGTCGAAGCGGCGGACCTGGTGCGCTTGCCCGACCAGGCGGAGTTGCCGGTTGCCGCCGTGCTGAGCGCCGAGGGTGTGTTCGCGCCCGTTCGGGAAAGCCTGATCCCGCCGCCGCGGCCCGAAGCCGGCGCGATGGCGATATCGGTCAGCGCGGGGATCGGCGATTATCGCGCGGGTGACACGATCTGGTGCGCGCGGCTGGCGGCCGAATCGTTCGGCCGCGCGCTCAACCGCGACGTGCTGGTGCCGCGGCCGGGCGGTCGCTTCCTGTTCGGCAGGCTGATCGGCCGCGAAGGCGACCGGTTGCAGCTTTTGCCGCTCGGCCCCGGCCAACGTCAGCAAGTGATCAGCGATCCCGCCTGGATCGCCGAAGCGCGGACGCTGGTCAGGGCCATGTGAATATAAGGCGCTAGACCAGCCCCCTTCCCCTGATCCGCAACGCCGGCGCGAAGGCGCCATCCTGCGGCGCCGGCAGCGTCAGCCGGAGCGCGTCGGCATCGCGGCGAAACCGCAATTCGGGCCCGCCGATAAGATCGACGCGCTCGATCACGGCATCGCGAAGCGCGGTCTTGCCCAGCGAGGCGATCGCGCTTTCGCTCGTCGGCCAGTCGAGGAAAATGGCGTAGAGCGTCTCGCCCTTCTTGGTGAAGCGGATATCCTCGCCGGTGAAGGGCTTCTGCTTGCCCTCACCGAACGCGCCGGGCGGCGGCGGCTTGGTCGGCCCTTCGCCATATTTGCGCCAGGGGCGCGTGGCGAAGATGGCCTCACCATTGCGCCGCGTCCAGCCCGTGAACTGGTCGACGATCGCCTCTTCCTTCTCGTCGATCGTGCCGTCGCCGCGCACCGGCACGTTGAACAGCAAGGTGCCGTTCTTCGACACGACGTCGGCCAGGATCTGCACGACCTGCTTAGCGCTCTTATAGCCGTTATTCTCATAGAGCGGCCGCGAATAATGCCACGCCCCGATACAGGTGCAGGTCTGCCATGGCGGATCGTGGATATCGTCGAGGACGCCGCGCTCCACGTTCCAGGTGATCGCCCGCTGCGCGAACGCGTCCAGCACGCCGCCGGTCATGATCACGTCGGGCGATCCGTGCCACTCGATCGCCTTGTTGTAATAATGGGCGACCGCTTCCAGCCCGTATTTGCCGAACGGCACGCCGGCATGGTCCATGAACATGAGGTCGGGTTTGTAATCCTCGACGATCTGCTTCTGGCGCTTCAGCCATGTCTCGACGAAGCGGAGATTGCCCGATGGCAGCCCCTCGAGCCACTGGCCGTCGCGCTTGTCGTGCCAGTCCGACATTTCCTTGGCGGACTGGATACCGTCCGGCGCCACGTAATACGGCCCGGTATAGAGTTCCTGCGGGTCGAGGCCTTCCCAATATTTGCCGGCGCCGTGCTGCTTGCGCAGCCAATAGGCATCGTAGCGCCGGCCGCGCATCGGCCCTTCCGCGTCATAGCCATAGGCCGGCTGATACCAATGCCAGGCATGGCCCGAATGGTTCGACACCCCGAACCTCAAGCCGGCATCGCGCGCGGCCTTTTCCCAGGCCGCCAGGATGTCCCGTTTCGGCCCGACGCGCACGCTGTTCCATTCGTGATGCCTGCTCGCGTACAGGTCGAGATTGTCGTGATGGCACCCCATGCCGACGAAGTAGCGCGCGCCCGCCGCCGCATATTTCTTGACGAGGTAATCCGGCTGCCAGTTCTCAGCCTTCCAGTCGCCGATGATGTCGATAAAACCGGTCCGGCTCGGATGCCCGTAGCGCCGGACATGGTTTTCATAGGCCGTCTCGCCATGTTCCCAGCGCTGGCGCCCCTGCATGTACAGGAGTCGCGCATACCAGTCGCCGAATTCGGGTTGGCATTGCGGCCCCCAATGCGCCCAGATCCCCAGCTTGGCATCGCGAAACCATTCGGGGTGGCGGTACCCCGCCGCGAGAGATTGCCAGTCGGCAGCGAAGGGCGCGCTTGCGGTCGCCTGCGCGACACCAACCTTGCCGGCCAAGGCCGCCGCTGCCCCGCTCAGCAACGCGTCACGTCTCGTCAGCATTTGGTCGCTCTCCACGGGCCTGGAAACATCTCGCGACATTTCTCGCCTATGAAAACGAGAATTACATATGCACGAATGAGAATCCAGACCCTCGCGATCAACCTTTGGGCGGGCGGCATGTTTTACCCGCAAACGACCGCATCGGCGTCAGGACGATCGGCCCCGACGTCGAATTGCTCCGTCCCGGCAATGCATGCCGGTTTCTTCTGCGCCGCGCTGGGAATGGTGGGCGGTGACGGTCTCGAACCGCCGACCCTCTCGGTGTAAACGAGATGCTCTACCAACTGAGCTAACCGCCCGTACGGCTGTCCTGTGACGCGGCTTGGCCGCGAGCGCAAGGGGGTCAGGCGATCGCCAGGCCGTTCTGCGCCAATGTCGCGAAATAGCGGTTCATGCGATCGAGCGCCGCGTCGCTCAGCGCCATGAAGGCACGGCGGCGGTCGAACGGGTCGGGCTCGCGCACGAACAATCCGTCTTCGGTCATCTTCGAAATCCAGCGTAGCGCGGTACTGGGCGGCACCGCCGCGGCGATGCACAGGCTCGATACCGACACCTGGGCACGTTCGAGATGCGCGGCATAAAGGTCGAGCAGCATGTCCCAGGCGGGGTCCTCGAACAGCAATTCGGGGAACGGCCGGCTGCGCAGCCGTCGCGCGCGAATCGCCTTGCGGACGTCGGCCGCCGCGACCTGCACCGGCTCGGCGGGCAAGCCATATTCGCTGCGTTGATCGGCGACCGTCGCGGGAAGCGCGCGCGCTGGGGGCTCGGCCGGCGCGACCAGCGCCTGCGCGATCGCCGCCGCGAGATCGGCCGGTTGAGGATCGCACAGCAAGGTGATGCGCCGGGCAAGCAACGGTGCCGCGACCGCGTCGATCTGGCTTTCGGTCAGCGTGACGATCAGCCCGAATTCGGTTTCCGGCACATGGCCGAGCCGATCGACCGCATCATGCAGCCTATCGGCCGCAAGATCGTCGAGCGCGGCGATAACGATTTGCGCGCCGGTCGCGCCGGACGACGCAGCATCCGACCAATCGGCCTCGGCAACGACCTCGGCACCGGCTCGGACCGCCGCGGCGGCGAGGTGGATGCGCGCACCGGTCCGACCGAGCACGAGTGCCCCAGGCCGTGCGGTCGGCGTCCCGTCGCTGACCATGGTCACCCCAGCGCCTTCACGATCTCCTCGACCATCTTCTTGGCGTCGGCGAGGAGCATCATCGTATTGTCCTGGTAGAAGACGTCGTTGTCGACGCCCGCATAGCCGACGCCGGCCATCGAGCGCTTGATGAACAGCACCGTCTTGGCCTTGTTCACGTCGAACACCGGCATGCCGTAGATCGGCGAGGACTTGTCGGTCTTGGCCGCCGGATTGACCACGTCGTTGGCGCCGATGATGAACGCGACGTCGGTCTGCGCGAACTCGCTATTGATGTCCTCGAGCTCGAACACCTCGTCATAGGGCACGTTGGCCTCGGCGAGCAGCACGTTCATGTGCCCGGGCATGCGGCCGGCGACCGGATGGATCGCATATTTGACGCGGACACCCTCTTCCTTGAGCTTGTCGGCCATCTCGCGCAGCACGTGCTGCGCCTGCGCCACCGCCATGCCGTAGCCGGGGACGATGATGACCTGCTCGGCCTGGCTCATCAGGAACGCGGCATCCTCGGCCGAGCCGCGCTTCCACGGGCGATCGGTCGCCGCCGCCGCCGCACCGCCGCCGCTGTCGCCGCCGAAGCCCCCGGCGATCACGCTGATGAAGCTGCGATTCATCGCGCGGCACATGATGTAGCTGAGGATCGCGCCCGACGACCCGACCAAAGCGCCGGTGATGATCATCGCGGTGTTGTGCAGCGTGAAGCCCATCGCCGCCGCCGCCCAGCCCGAATAGCTGTTGAGCATCGACACGACGACCGGCATGTCGGCGCCACCGATCGGGATGATCAGCAGGAAGCCGATCGCGAACGAGAGGCCAGTGATCGTCCAGAACACCCAGGGCGACTGGTCCTGGGTGAAATAGGCGACCAGCCCGAGAATGCCGGCTAACACCGCGAGATTGATGACATGGCGGCCCGGCAGCATGATCGGCTTGCCGCCCATATTGCCGTTCAGTTTGAGGAACGCGATCACCGAGCCCGAGAAGGTGATCGCACCGATCGCGACGCCCAGGCCCATTTCGATGCGGCTCTGGGTGAAGATCATTTGGAAGGGCGGGCCGCTATCCGGTACCATCAATTTGGCGATGCCGAACGCAGCGGGATTGAGGAAGGCGGCCGCTGCGACCAGCACCGCGGCGAGGCCGACGAGCGAGTGGAAGGCGGCAACGAGCTGCGGCATCGCGGTCATCGCGATACGGCGGGCCGTTACAATACCGATCGCGGCGCCGATCGCGATTGCGCCGAGGATCAACCCGATTATCGAAAAGTCGGGAGCGAAAGCCGGCGCATAGCTGATGGCTTGGCAATTGGTGCCACCGCTGACGAGATGGTTGCAGACATCCCCTTTCCCGGCGCCGAGCAAGCCTCCCGGGACGTGCGTGACCAACGTCGTCACCACCGCGATCGTCATGCCGATCATGCCAAAGCGATTGCCGCGCTGGCTCGAGGTCGGGCTCGACAGCCCGCGCAGCGCCAGGATGAAGCATACCCCCGCGACCAGATAGGCCAGCGCCGCCCAGGGATTCACCGCGATCGCTTCTTCCATTCTATCCTACCCCGTCATGCCAGCGAGAGCTGGCATCTCCCTGTTGCTCGTGCCGCGTCTAGCCGCACGAGACCCCAGCTTTCGCTGGGGTGACGACTTATTTGTGGCCGGCGGCGGGCCGATCCTTTTTCTTGTACATGGCGAGCATCCGCGCCGTGACCGCGAACCCGCCGAAGATGTTGACGCTGGCGAGCACCACCGCGAGCAGGCCGAGCCATTTCGACGTCGCGCCGCTTTCGCCGATCGTCACCGCCGCCGACGCGATCAGCGCGCCGACGATGATCACCGACGAAATCGCGTTGGTTACCGCCATCAACGGCGTGTGCAGCGCCGGCGTCACCGACCAGACGACATAATAGCCGACGAACACCGCCAGCACGAAGATCGACAGGATCGAGATGAAGTCCATGATTTACTCCTGTTCCTCCCCGGCACGGGGAGGGGGACCGTCGGGCGAAGCCCGATGGTGGAGGGGCCGAGCGGCAAGCGATAAGATCGAATTGGCGACCTCGTCGGCATTGCCAAGCACGTCACGCGCGGGAATGCGGACAATGTCGAGGCCGCGCGATCGCATATAGGCGTCGCGCACGGCGTCGCTTTTTTGCGCACTGGCGCTCGCGTGCACCTCTCCATCGACTTCGACGACGAGACGCGCCGACGAGCAATAAAAGTCGGCCACGTAGTCGACGCCGATAGGATGTTGGCGGCGAAAGCGAAACCCGCCCGGAGAGCCGCGGAGCCGCTGCCAAAGCAGGATTTCGGGATAGCTCATGTCGCGGCGGAGTTGCCTTGCTCGCGTAACATTCGGAGGAACCCGCTGCGGCGACGCCCCTCCACCACGGCGCTGCGCGCCGCGGTCCCCCTCCCCGTGCCGGGGAGGAACGTTCATGCCAGCAGCCTCTGGTTCACGACCTGACCATCCTTCGTCAGCCGCACCGCGTCGCCGATCTCCTCGTCGAGCACCGGCTTGCCGGCTTCCTTGTCCCAGAAGGTCGAGAGGAAATTGTAGAGGTTACGCGCGAACAGCGCCGAGCTGTCGGTGGCCAGGCGCGAGGCGACGTTCTTGTGACCGACGATACGCACTCCATGCCGCTCGACCACTTCGCCGGCGACCGAACCCTCGACATTGCCGCCGCTTTCGACCGCGAGGTCAACGATCACGCTGCCCGGCCGCATCGTCGCGATCTGGGCGTCACTGATCAGCCGCGGCGCGGGGCGGCCCGGGATCAGCGCGGTGGTGATGACGATGTCCTGCTTGGCGATATGGCCGGAGACCAGTTCGGCCTGCGCCTTCTGATATTCCTCGCTCATCTCGGTGGCATAGCCGCCCGAGCCTTCGCCTTCGATGCCGGCGACGTTCTCGACGAAGATCGGCTTGGCGCCGAGCGACTGGATCTGCTCCTTGGTCGCCGAGCGCACGTCGGTCGCCGAGACCTGCGCGCCGAGCCGCCGCGCAGTGGCGATCGCCTGGAGTCCGGCGACACCGACACCCATCACGAAGCATTTGGCGGCGGAGACGGTGCCAGCCGCAGTCATCATCATCGGGAAGGCGCGGCCATATTCGGCTGCGGCGTCGAGCACCGCCTTATAGCCGGCGAGATTGGCTTGGCTTGATAAGATGTCCATCGACTGCGCGCGCGTGATGCGCGGCATGAATTCCATCGCCAGCGCCTCGACACCCGCGGCGGCATAGGCGTCGACCCGGGCACGCTCGCCGAACGGATTGAGGCCGGCGACGATCCAGGCGCCCTTGGCCGCGTCCTTCAACTCGGCTGGATCGGGGCCCTGGATGCCGAGCACGATATCGGCGGCCTTGAGCGTCGCCGCCCGCGTCCCGATCGTCGCCCCAGCGGCTTCATAGCCGGCATCGTCATAGCTGGCGGCAGCGCCCGCGCCCTGCTCGATCGCGACCTGGGCACCCAGCGCGACGAACTTCTTGACCGTTTCCGGAGTCGCCGCGACGCGGCGCTCGCCCGAAGCGGTTTCCCGCAGGACGGCGATCTTCACCCGCGGCTTACTTGTGACCGGAGGAAATGAGCCAGATCACGATCCCCGCGATCAGGAAGCACCCCACTGCGCCGTATTTGAGCATCCCCAGCACCGAATGGTACGTCGACTCGTGTGCCTTCATGTCGGTCTGATCGGCCATGCCGCTACTCTCTCCACCCTGATAGTGTCGCGGTCTTAGCCAGCACGGCGCATTGCCTCAAGCCCGCAAGCGCCAACATCGTTACCGCACGCGCTTAAGCTGACCTTTACCCTCCCGGCTTAGGGTGACCTGATGACCAGGGAGCAGAAGAGGGCGGGATGACGCGCAACGGACAGCGCCTCCTGATGTTGATCGACGACGAACCCGCGCAGCGCCGGCTGGTTTCGGCCATCGCCGCGCGGCGCGATTGGCGTTCGGTCTTCGCGCCCGACGGCGAAACCGCGATCGCGATGCTCGGCACGCAGGACGGCATGCAGCTCGACGCGATCCTGCTCGACAGTTTCGGCCCCGAAAGCGAGGCCGAGGCGCTGATCACCGAGTTGCGCGCCCGCCGCCCGCAACTGCCTATCCTGATGCTCACCGCCAACGGATCGGTCGCGCAAGCGGTCGCCGCGATGCGCGCGGGCGCCACCGATTATCTGGTCAAGCCGTTCGCTTCCGAACGCCTATTGTCGGCGCTCGAGGCAGCGGTCGCCGGCACCGAAGCGGGTGAACTTCGCCCGTTGACCGAGAAGATTCCGGCCCTGTTGGGCTTTGACGAGATCGTCGGCGCCTCGCCAGATTTCCGCGCCGCGCTGGCGATCGCGGCCAAGGCGGCACGCGCCCGCGTGCCGGTGCTGATCGAAGGCGAAAGCGGCGTCGGCAAGGAAGTCGTCGCCGAGGCGATCCATGCCGCCTCGCCACGCGGCAAGAAACCGATGATCGCGATCAATTGCGGCGCGATTCCCGCCAATCTGGTCGAAAGCGAGCTGTTCGGGCACGAAAAAGGCGCGTTCACCGGCGCGTTCGAGCGCAAGATCGGCAAGTTCGCGGATGCCGATGGCGGCACGCTCTTTCTGGACGAGATCGGCGAGATGCCGCTCGATGCCCAGGTCAAATTGCTCCGCGTGCTGCAATCGGGCGAGGTCCAGCCGATCGGCGCGCGGCATGTCCGCGAAGTCGACGTCCGCGTCATCGCCGCGACCAACAAGCGCCTGATCGAAGAAGTCGAGGCCGGCCGGTTCCGCGAGGATCTCTATTACCGCCTCAACGTCGTCCAGGTGACGATCCCGCCCTTGCGCGAACGTACCGGCGACATCCCGGCGCTCGCCCGCCATCTGCTCGCGCGAATCGCCGACCAGCCCGGCCTGCGCCCGCTCGGCATCACCGACGACGCGCTGGCGCTGCTCGGCCGCTACGATTGGCCGGGCAATGTCCGCCAGCTGCAGAATGCGCTCTTCCGCGCCGCCGTCCTGTGCGAGGGCGACGCGCTGACCCGCGCCGATTTCCCGCAGATCGCCGCGCTCGGCACCGCGCGCATCCCGACACCGGGCGGCCAGATGGCGACATCGGGCGGCGTCACCCTGTTCCGCGCCGACGGCAATATGCGTCCGCTGGAAGAGATCGAAGCCGACGTCATCCGCCTGGCGATCGGCCATTATCGCGGACGCATGACCGAAGTCGCGCGACGGCTGGGGATCGGGCGCTCGACGCTCTACCGCAAGCTTGGCGAGTTAGGGATAGATAACGCCGCGTGAGCTGCGGCCAATCTCCCTCCCCCCTTGTGGGAGAGGGAAGGGCCCGCTCGCGCAGCGCGTGGGAAGGGTGAGGGGGAATCACGAGCGATGTCGCCTGTGACTCCCCCTCACCCTTCCGCGCCTTCGGCGCTCCCTTCCCTCTCCCACGAGGGGAGAGGGAGTTATTGCCTCTCGGTACCCACGCTTCCTCATCCGCTATAATCCACGTCGTTAGTCGGCGTGTAGCAGTGGCTCGGAAGACGCTTCCACCATTGCCGCCCCCTCTGACTCACCTTAGTGCCGCCGCCATGCGCATCACCGATACCGACATTGCCCTGGCGAACGCCCTGGCCGACGCCGCCGGGGCGGCGATTCGGCCGCATTTCCGCGCGCCGTTCGACGTCGAGATGAAGGAGGACGCCTCCCCCGTCACGATCGCCGACCGCGCCGCCGAACAGGCCATGCGCGCGCTGCTAGCGGCCGAGGCGCCGCGCGACGGCATTTCGGGCGAGGAATTCGGCACGACGGAGGGATCCACCGGGCGGCAATGGGTGCTCGACCCGATTGACGGGACCCGCGCCTTCATCGCCGGGAGGCCATTGTTCGGCACCTTGATCGCCCTGGTGGTCGACGGCTGGCCCGCCATCGGGATCATCGACCAGCCGATCCTGAACGAGCGCTGGGTCGGCGCGATCGGTCGTCCCACCTTGTTCAACGGCAAGCCGGCCAGGACCCGCGCCTGCCGCGAATTGAGCCATGCGCTCCTCGCGACGACATCCCCCGCCTTGTTCGACGATTCGCAGCTCCATGCCTTCGAGCATCTCGACGGGGCGGTGCGATCGGTCGTGCTGGGGGGCGACTGCTATAATTACGCCACCTTGGCCTCGGGGTGGCTCGACCTGGTGGTCGAAGCCGGCCTCAAGCTGCACGACTTCGCTGCTTTGGTCCCGGTGATCGAAGGCGCGGGCGGGCGGATGTGCGACTGGTCGGGCGACCCGCTGACCGCTGCAAGCAACGGCGAAGTGGTCGCCGCGGGCGATCCGGCGCGGGTGGAGGAAGTGCTGGAAGCGCTCGCCTGCCGGGGGCACTGATTTCTTTCGCGCAGAGGCGCAGAGAGCGCGGAGAGTAGGTACGAGCGGCACTGCCGCTCCTTCCTCACAACCGTTTTAGCGCCTTCGGCGAATATCCCTACAACGACCTCTGCGCCCTCAGCGCCTCTGTGCGAACCCTAGAAACCGCAAGCCGCGGTTGCATTTCCCAAGACTCGCGGCTATGCGCGCCAGCTTCCCGAGCGATGCGTGGAAAGAACGGCCCGGCCATCAGGGCTGCCGCGGCTGTTCCAGTATCGCTCAAACCGAAAGGACCAAAATGCCCAAGCTCAAGACCAAGAGCGGCGTCAAGAAGCGCTTCAAGCTCACCGCCACCGGTAAGCTGAAGCACGGCGTCGCCGGCAAGCGCCACCGGCTCATCAGCCACAACGGCAAGTACATCCGCCAGAACCGCGGCACTTCGGTGCTGTCGGACGCCGACACCAAGACGGTGAAGGCCTGGGCCCCGTACGGCCTGAACTGAGGAGCTAGAACAATATGGCACGCGTCAAACGTGGTGTGACCACCCGCGCCAAGCACAAGAACATTCTTGAGCAGGCCAAGGGCTATTCGGGTCGCCGCAAGAACACCATCCGCATCGCTCGTCAGGCCGTCGAAAAGGCCGGTCAGTATGCGTATCGCGACCGCAAGGTCAAAAAGCGGACCTTCCGCGGTCTGTGGATCCAGCGCATCAACGCCGGCGTCCGCGCCGAGGGTCTGACCTATTCGCAATTCATGCACGGCCTGAAGCTCGCTGGCATCGACCTCGACCGCAAGGTCCTGGCCGATATCGCGATGCACGAGTCGGAAGCGTTTACCGCCATCATCGCGCAGGCGAAGGCGGCACTGCCCCAGGCCGCCTGAGCGACCTGTAGCGCGTGAAGATACGGGGCGTCGGTGGCAACACCGGCGCCCTTTTCTTTTCCGGGGACAGAAGACCGGCTTCCCAATCCTCCCCCGCCAGGGGGAGGTGGCAGCGCCGGCGAAAGCCGGGGATGACGGAGGGGGGCGGACGGCGGTTCACTCACCTTCGTGCTTCCGCCCCCTCCGTCGGCTCTGCCGACACCTCCCCCTGGCGGGGGAGGATTATTGAGAGAAATGACGTGATCGAACTACGAGCGATGCAGGACGGCGATTTCGAGTGGTTGTTGGGCGAGTGTCCGGCACCAGCGAACCCGCCCGCGATTTGCGAAGGCGGCGTGGCGCCGGCCGAGGTGATCGAGCTGATCCGTGGCGTCGCGGCGAAGAATCGCGAGGCATTGGGTGGCGACGTCGCCTGGCTGGTGGTCGCGGACGACGAGGCGGTCGGCATGATCAGCTTCACGCGCCCGCACGACGGCAAGCGTCCGGAGATCGGCTATGGCATCGCCGACAGCCGCCAGGGACGTGGCCATGCCACCAGGGCGGTCACCGCCTTGCTGCCGATCGTTCGAGCGCGCGGCTTTGACGGCTTGACCGCGGAGACCGGGGTCGACAATCGGGCGTCGCAACTGGTGCTGGAGCGCAATGGCTTCCTCCGCACCGGCGAGCGCACCGACCCCGAGGACGGCGACCTCTATCTATGGACGATCGGATTGAACGATGAGTGATCAACGCGAAGCCTCACTGCGTGAAATCGAGCAGTGTCAGTCGTTGGACGAGCTCGAAGAAATTCGTGTCCGTGCGCTTGGTAAGTCCGGCTGGATCACGGCCTTGGCTAAGACGCTTGGCGGAATGACCGACGACGAGCGCAAGAGCCAAGGGCCGATCATTCACGCAATCAAGCAGACCGTCTCTGAGGCCATTGCAGCCAGCAAAGCCAAACTCGAACGTGAGGCGCTCGACGCGCGGCTGGCGGGCGAGACGCTCGACATGACCTTGCCGGCCGACGTTCCCGCATCGGGCACGGTGCATCCGGTCAGCCAGGTGATGGACGAGCTCGCCGAAATCTTCGCCGATCTCGGCTTCGCCGTCGCGACCGGCCCGGAGATCGAGGACGACTGGCACAATTTCACAGCGCTCAACATCCCGGAATCGCACCCGGCACGGGCGATGCACGACACGTTCTATTTCCCTGACCAGCCAGACGGGGAGCGGAAGATGCTTCTGCGCACGCACACCAGCCCGGTGCAGATCCGGACGATGGTCAAGCAGCAGCCGCCGATCCGCATCATCGCGCCGGGCCGCACCTATCGATCGGACTCCGACGCGACGCACACGCCGATGTTCCACCAGGTCGAGGGCCTGGTGATCGACAAGGGAATCACGCTCGGCCACCTCAAATGGACGCTCGAGACATTCCTGAAGGCCTATTTCGAGCGCGACGATATCGTGCTGCGCCTGCGTCCGAGCTATTTCCCCTTCACCGAGCCGTCGGCGGAGGTCGATGTCGGCTACACGATCCAGAACGGCAAGCGCGTGATCGGCGGATCGGACCATTGGATGGAAGTGCTGGGCAGCGGCATGGTCCATCCCAAGGTGATCGCGGCGTGCGGGCTCGATCCGGACGAATGGCAGGGTTTCGCGTTCGGCTGCGGGATCGACCGGCTGGCGATGCTCAAATACGGCATGGACGACCTGCGCGCGTTCTTCGACGGCGATATCCGCTGGCTGAAGCATTACGGCTTCGCGGCGCTGGATGTCCCGACGCTCAGCGGAGGTGTCGGGGCATGATCCATTCCCGTCGCCCCGGCCAAGGCCGGGACCGCTGCGCGGCGCGCAAAATCCTCTCCAACCCAACGGCCCCGGCCTCCGCCGGGGCGACGGATATTCTGGCATGAAGTTCACGCTCAACTGGCTCAAGGAGCATCTCGACACCCAGGCCTCGCTCGACGACATCGTCGAGGCGCTGACCCGCGTCGGGCTCGAGGTCGAGGGCGTCGACAATCCCGGCGAGAAGCTGGCGGCCTTCAAGGTCGCCAGGGTGCTGACCGCCGAGCGTCATCCCCAGGCCGACAAATTGCAGGTGCTGACCGTCGATATCGGCGACGGCAATCCGCTCCAGGTCGTGTGCGGTGCGCCCAATGCGCGCGCGGGACTGGTCGGCGTGCTCGGCCTGCCGGGCGCGATCGTGCCGGCCAACGGCATGGAGCTCAAGGTCTCGGCGATCCGCGGGGTCGAATCGAACGGCATGATGTGTTCGACGCGCGAGCTCGAACTCGGCGACGATCATGACGGGATCATCGAGCTGCCGGCCGACGCGCCGGTCGGCACGACCTTCCCCGATTATGCCGGGTTGAACGATCCGGTGATCGACGTGTCGATCACCCCCAACCGCCAGGATTGCATGGGCGTGCGCGGCATCGCGCGCGACCTCGCGGCGGCTGGGCTGGGGACGCTCAAGCCGCTCGCCCAGGTCTATCGCACCGACGCGATCGTGCCGGTCGCGGGCGAAGGCCCGGGCCCGGACGTACGCACCGACGATCCCGCCGGCTGCCCCGCTTTCTACGGCCAGGAAGTACGCGGCGTGACCAACGGCGCCGCGCCCGAATGGATGCGCCGCTTCCTGACCGCGATCGGGCAGAAGCCCATCTCGGTACTGGTCGACATCACCAATTTCGTCTCGGTCGATCTCGGCCGGCCGCTGCACGTCTATGACAAAGCAAAGCTCTCGGGCGGCCTCGTCGCGCGCCGCGCCAAAGACGGCGAGCAAGTGCTGGCGCTCAACGGCAAGACCTATACGCTCGACGAGACGATGACGGTGATCGCCGACGATGTCGCCGTGCACGATATCGGCGGCATCATGGGCGGCGAGCATTCGGGCGTGTCGGAGACGACCACCGATGTCGTGATCGAATGCGCCTATTTCGATCCCGACCATATCGCGCGGACCGGGCAGAAGCTCGGCCTGACCAGCGATGCGCGCCAGCGGTTCGAGCGCGGGGTCGATCCGGCTTTCCTCGACGACGGGTTGGCGATCGCGACTAAATTAGTGTTCGACCATTGCGGTGGGACACCAAGCGGGATCACGCGCGCTGGCGAACCGCCCGTCGCGCCGCGCATCGTGCAATATGATCCGGTCCGTGCCGAGACTCTCGGCGGCCTCGCCGTCGCGCCCGAGCGCCAGAAGGACATCCTCGAACGGCTCGGCTTCGCGGTCGGCGACGGTTGGCAAGTCACCGTTCCCACCTGGCGCCGCGACGTCGACGGAGCGGCCGACCTGGTCGAGGAAGTCATCCGCATCGAAGGGATCGACAAGGTCCAGCCCGTCCCGCTCGACCGCGCGCCGGGCGTGGCACGCCCGACCGCGACTCCCGAGCAGAAGCTCGAACGCAAATTGCGGCGGGCGGCGGCGGCGCGCGGGCTCGACGAAGCGGTGACCTGGAGCTTCCTTAGCCAAGCCGAGGCCGATGCGTTCGGCGGCGGCGCATGGAGCCTGGCCAATCCGATCAGCGAGGACCTCAAGGTCATGCGGCCGTCGCTATTGCCCGGCCTGTTGTCGGCGGCGGCGCGCAACCTCAACCGCGGCGTCGGCAGCGTGCGGCTGTTCGAGCTTGGCCGGCGTTACCTGTCTGAGGCCGAACGCCCGACCCTGGGCGTGGTGCTGGCGGGCGACCGCCGTCCGCGCGGCTGGCAAGCCGGCAAGGCGCAAGGCTTCGACGCGTTCGACGCCAAGGCTGAAGCGCTGGCGCTGCTCGCCGCCGCCGGGGCACCGGTCGACAATCTCCAGGTGATGGGCGAGGCGGGCAAGACCTGGCATCCCGGCCAGTCGGGCACCTTGCGGCTCGGCCCCAAGACCGTGCTCGCGGCGTTCGGCATGCTCCATCCGTCGACCGCCAAGGCGTTCGACCTCGATGGCCCGGTCGCCGCGGTCGAACTCTATATCGACGCGGTCCCCGGCAAGCGATCGACTGGCTTCATGCGACCCGCCTATGCGCCCCCGGCGCTGCAGGGGGTGAAGCGCGACTTCGCCTTCACCGTCCCCGCCGGCCTGACCGCCGACGCCCTGACCCGCGCGGTGCGGGGGAGCGACAAGGCGGCGATTACTGGCGCGCGCGTGTTCGACCTGTTCGAGCGCGATGGCGTGCGGTCGATGGCGATCGAGGTCACGCTGCAGCCGAACGACAAGAGCTTCACCGATGCCGATTTGAAGGCGATCGCTGACAAGGTGGTCGCAGCGGCCGAGAAACTCGGGGCAACGCTCAGAGGATAACACACGCCCTCACCCTTCCCACCGCCTTCGGCGGCGGGCCCCTTCCCTCTCCCGCATGCGGGAGAGGGAGGGAGGCGCGAAGCGCCGGAAGGGTGAGGGTCTGTCGAACAAGCGGAAGGAAGAAATGATGCGCACAGCCCTGATCACCGGCGGAACCTCGGGCATTGGCGAGGCGGCAGTGCGCGCGTTCGTCGCTGCCGGCTGGCGCGTGATCGCGACCGGGCGGCGCAAGGAACGGCTTGATGCGCTGGTTGCCGAGCTGGGCGCTGACAAGGTGCATCCCGCGGTGTTCGATGTGCGTGACGAGGTCGCCCGCGACGCCGCGCTCGACGCGCTGCCCGCCGAGTTCCAGGCGATCGACCTGTTGATCAACAATGCCGGGCTCGCGCTCGGCACCGCGCCGGCGCAGTCCGCGTCGCTCGATCAGTGGAAGACGATGATCGACACCAACGTCACCGCCCTGGTGTCCTTGACGCGCAAGCTGTTGCCCGCGTTGGTCGAGCGTAAGGGCGCGATCATCAACCTGTCGTCGGTGGCGGCGACCTATCCCTATACCGGCGGCAGTGTCTATGGCGGGACCAAGGCGTTCGTCCGCCAGTTCAGCCTGGGGCTGCGCTCGGACCTGTCGGGCACCGGGGTGCGCGTCACCTCGATCGAGCCGGGCATGGTCGAGACCGAATTCACCCTGGTCCGCACCGAGGGCAACCAGGAAGCGTCGGATAAGCTCTATGGCGGCGCCAATCCGATGACCGGTGAGGATATCGCCAACACCTTGCTGTGGGTCGCCGAGTTGCCGCCGCATCTCAACATCAATACGCTCGAGCTGATGCCGGTCAGCCAGTCCTTCGCGGGATTCCAGGTCGCACGGAGCTGAACTGCTCGCATTCCCCTCCCTGCAAAGGAGGGATGGCAGGAAGTTCGGGCGCAAATTCGGGATTGCGCCGGATCGCCCGCGCACCGAGACCGCGGTCATGAACGACTCCGATTCCAACGCAATGATGCGCGCCGCGCGGGCCGCGATCGACTATCGCCGCGCGATAGCCACCGCCGAGATGACGCCGGCGGCGACCTATGCCGATATTCTGGCCGCGTTCGACGCTCCCGTACCGGAAGCGGGCAGCGATGCCGGCGCGATCATCGCCGAGCTGATCGAGCGCGCGAGCCCTGGCATCCGCGCGTCGACCGGGCCGCGTTTCTACGGCTGGGTGATCGGCAGCTCGCATCCGACCGGAGTCGCGGCCGATTGGCTGGCCGCCGCCTGGGGCCAGAATGCCGCGAACGTCGTCGCTGCCCCCGCCGCCAGCGCGGTCGAGGCGGTCGCGGCCCGTTGGCTGCTCGACCTGCTCGGGCTGCCGGCAGAGGCGTCGGTCGGCTTCGTGACCGGCGCGACGGTCGCCAATTTCGTCTGCCTGGCCGCCGCGCGCAGCGAGGTGCTGCGCCGTGCCGGCTGGGACGTCGAGGGCGACGGCATGTTCGGGGCGCCGCCGATCCACGTGCTGATCGGGGCGGACGCGCACGCCACCGTCTTTTCGGGGCTCAAATATCTCGGCCTAGGCGCCAAGCGGGTGACGACGATCGCCGCCGACCACGCCGGACGCATGCTGCCGGCCGCGTTCGAGGCCGCGCTGAAGGCGGCGGCGGGGCCGGTCATCGCGATCGCCCAGGCGGGCCAGATCAATACCGGCGCAAGCGATCCGTTCGCCGAGATCGCACCGATGGCGCAGGCGGCGGGCGCATGGCTGCATGTCGACGGCGCGTTCGGCTTATGGGCACAGGCATGTCCGTCGCGCGCGCATCTGACCCGAGGCGTCGAGCTGGCCGACAGCTGGGCGACCGACGGCCACAAATGGCTGCAGACGCCATACGATTCGGGATTCGCGATCGTCCGCGATGCCGAGGCGCACCGCCGTGCGATGGCGATCTCGGCCAGTTATCTGCCGCCCGCCGCGGACAGCGAGCGCGATCCCTCTTCCTACGTCCCCGAATTGTCGCGTCGCGCGCGCGGCTTCGCGACCTGGGCGATGATCCGCCAATTGGGCCGCGAGGGCATCGCCGAGATGGTCGAGCGCTGCTGCCGCGTGGCGGCGCGGATCGCAGACCGCGTTGGGCGGGAGCCGGGCATCGCCGTGATCCTCGACCCCGAGCTCAACCAGGCGATGTTCCGCTTCGGGGATGACGACGCCGCGACAATCGCCACCATAGACCGCGTCCAGGCCGATGCGATCGCCTGGATCGGCGGCGCGTCATGGCGCGGGCAATGGGTGATGCGGCTGTCGGCCAGCTCGTCGGCGACGACCGAAACCGACGCGGACCTGACCGCCGACGCGATCGTTTCCGCCTGGCGCGCGGTACGCGATTTGAAAGGACAAGAATGACCGACGGCTTGATCGAGATCGGCAACGCACAGCTCTCCGCGGCGATCAACCCGCTCGGCGCCGAGCTCACCCATCTGCGCGACGCCGAGGGACGCGAACTGATGACCGATGCCGACCCGGCCTATTGGACGGGGCATGCGCCGATCCTGTTCCCGGTCGTCGGCCGGTTGAACGGCGACATGCTACGGCTCGACGGCCGCGACTATGCAATGAAGCAGCACGGTTTCGCGCGGGGTCAGATCTTCGAGCTGGCCGCGCGCACCGCCACCGGCGCGACGTTCCGGCTGACCGCCAATGACGACACGCGGGCATGCTATCCGTTCGAGTTCGAGCTGGAAGTGCATTTCGCGATCGAGGCGGCAACGCTGGCGATCGGCGTCCGCGTGTCTAACCCCGGCACCGCGCCCCTGCCCGCGAGCCTGGGCTTCCACCCGGCCTTTGCCTGGCCGCTTCCGTATGGCCGCCCGCGCGCCGAGCATCGCATCCGTTTCGCCAGCGACGAGCCGGGCGATATCGTCGAATTGGCCGACGGGCTGTTCGCGGCGCGACGCCCCTCGCCGCTCAAGGGCCGCGACCTGCTTCTGACCGATGCGCTATTCGTCGACAATGCGCTGATCTGGGACCCCGTCGCGTCGCAAAGCGTGACCTATGGCGCGCCCGACGGCCCGCAGGTCCGGGTCGATTTCCCCGACACGCCCTATCTCGGCATCTGGACCAAGCCAGGTGCGGCCTTCGTGTGCGTCGAACCCTGGCACGGCCATGCCGACCCCGCCGGGTTCGATGGCGATTTCCGGACCAAGCCGGGCGTGTTCGAAATCGCACCGGGCAGCGACTGGCGCTGTCGGATGGCGATCACGCTCGAACACTGAACTCTTGCCGTCGGCGCCGCAGGCGCCATATCGACGCAAACGGACGGGGGTTCATCGATGCTGACGGCGCTGTTGCTCACCTTGTGGCTGGCGATGATCGCGGCGCGCGGCACGCCCGCCGGCGGGATTTTGTACCGGATATTGGTCGAGGCCCCGGCGCGCCGCCTGTCGCGGGTCACGCGCGGCCATGTCCTGCTGGCTATAGTCACGCTCTCGCTGATCGTCGGGGCGATCTGGCTGCTCGACAATGACGGGCGCATGATCGTCAGTATGGGCTTGCCCGATTTCCTGTCGTTCGCCGCGGCGGTCGACCTGTCGGCACTGCTCGATCTTGCCGCGGTGGCGGTGATCGCGGCCACGACGATCCGCTTCCGGGCCGTGGGGGCATGGCTGCGGCAAACCGTCGCGCCACGCCGGCCGCGTGCTCGCCGGCCGCGCGTCCGGCGGCAGCGCCCGCCCGCCAATGACGACGAGCGACGACCGGCGCTCGCTGCCTGACCCTCGACCTGGGCGAACCCTGCGGCTAGGAGCCGCGCACCATGAGCATTTCCGACCGCCGCACTTTCGCGATTATTTCGCACCCTGACGCCGGCAAGACCACGCTGACCGAAAAGCTGCTCTATTTCGGCGGCGCCATCCATCTCGCCGGCGAGGTCAAGGCACGCGGCCAGACGCGGCGCGCGCGATCGGACTGGATGAAGATCGAGCAGCAGCGCGGCATTTCGGTGACCAGCTCGGTGATGACGTTCGAGAAGGACGGCATCACGTTCAACCTGCTCGACACGCCGGGCCATGAGGACTTTTCCGAGGACACCTATCGCACGCTGACCGCGGTCGATTCGGCGGTGATGGTGATCGACGCCGCGCGCGGCATCGAGGCTCAGACGCGCAAATTGTTCGAGGTCTGCCGGCTGCGATCGGTGCCGATCATCACGTTCGTCAACAAGGTCGACCGCGAAGGCCGGCCCCCGTTCGAACTGCTCGACGAGATCGCCGACGTGCTGGCGCTCGACGTCGCGCCGATGAGCTGGCCGGTCGGCATGGGCGGGCAATTCCAGGGCGTACTCGATCTCACCACCAACAAAGTCAGCCGGCCCGAGGGCGACAGCCGCGAATTCCTCGGCAAGGTCGATGACGCGCCCGAGCTGCCCGTCGACATCGCCGAGGAAGTCGAGCTGGCGCAGGCCGGCTATGCCGCGTTCGACGCCGAAGCCTATCGCCACGGCGACCTCACCCCGGTCTATTTCGGCTCCGCGCTCAAGGATTTCGGCGTCGCCGAGCTGATCGCGGCGCTCGCCGCCTATGCCCCGCCACCGCGCCCGCAGCCGGCCGAGCCCGCACCGGTCGCGCCCGATTTCGACGAGGTCACCGGCTTCGTGTTCAAGGTCCAGGCGAACATGGACCCGCAGCATCGCGACCGCATCGCGTTCATGCGGCTATGCTCAGGCACCTTCAAACGCGGCATGAAGCTGACCCCGACTGGGCACGGCAAGCCGATCGCGGTCCATTCGCCGATCCTGTTCTTCGCGCAGAATCGCGAGGTTGCCGACGAGGCCTATCCCGGCGACATCATCGGCATTCCCAATCACGGCACGTTGCGCGTCGGCGATACTTTGTCCGAGCGCGCCGATGTGCGTTTCACCGGCCTGCCCAATTTCGCCCCCGAAATCCTGCGCCGCGTCGTGCTCAAGGATCCGACCAAGACCAAGCAGCTGCGCAAGGCGCTGGACGACATGGCCGAGGAAGGCGTCACCCAGGTCTTCTATCCGGAGATCGGATCGAACTGGGTGATCGGCGTGGTCGGGCAGCTCCAGCTCGAAGTGCTGATCAGCCGGCTCGACGCAGAGTACAAGGTGGCGGCAGGGCTCGAGATGGCACCGTACGAGACCGCGCGGTGGATTTCGTCGGACGATCCGGCGGCGCTGAAGCAGTTCCTCGACCTCAACCGGAGCGCGCTGGCCAAGGATCGCGACGGCAATCCGGTGTTCATGGCCAAGACCGCCTGGGAAGTCGGTTATGTCGCGGATCGCTATCCCAAGGTGAAGTTCGCCGCGACGCGCGAACGGTAAGGAAGGCCGAGACAGCGAAGCTATAAAGCCGCGAAACTTTTGGTGCGGTTGCGAAGCCCAGGCGCATCGCTATAGCGCGTGCGACCATCAGGAGCCCATCATGCAGCCTTCCGCCGCGCTCGCCCGCATCAAGCCCTCTCCGACGCTGGCGATCACCAGCCGCGTTCAGGAATTGAAGCGCGCCGGTATCGACGTGATCGGCCTGGGCGCCGGCGAACCCGATTTCGACACGCCCGACTTCATCAAGGAAGCCGGGATCAAGGCGATCCGCGACGGCAAGACCAAATATACCAATGTCGACGGCACGCCCGAGCTGAAGGAAGCGGTGCAGCTGAAGTTCAAGCGCGACAATGCGCTGGACTATGACATCAACCAGATCACGATCAACGCGGGCGGCAAGCACACCTTGTTCAACGCGATGGTCGCGACGCTCGATCCGGGCGACGAAGTCGTCGTGCCCGCGCCCTATTGGGTGAGCTATCCCGACGTCGTGCTGTTCGCCGGCGGTACTCCGGTGTTCGCCGCGGCCGGCGCCGCGCAGAATTACAAGCTCAAGCCCGAGCAACTCGAGGCGGCGATCACCCCCCGGACCAAGTGGCTGATCCTCAATTCGCCGTCCAACCCGACCGGCGCCGCCTATAGCGAGGCCGAGTTGAAGGCACTGGGCGAGGTGCTCGACCGCCACCCGCACGTCTGGATCTATGCCGACGACATGTACGAGCATATCGTGTTCGACGACTTCAAGTTCACCTCGATCGCCCAGGTCTGCCCGTCGCTCTACGACCGCACGCTGACCGCCAATGGCTGTTCCAAGGCCTATGCGATGACCGGCTGGCGGATCGGTTTCGCCGGCGGGGCACCATGGCTGATCAAGGCGATGTCGAAGCTGCAATCGCAATCAACCAGCAATCCCTGCTCGATCGCCCAGGCCGCCAGCGTCGTCGCGCTGACCGGCGACCAGGCGTTCCTGAAGGACAATGCCAAATTGTTCGAGCGCCGCCGCGACCTCGTCGTGTCGATGCTCAACCAGGCGAGCGGCATGACCTGTCCGCGACCCGAGGGCGCTTTCTACGTCTATCCCGAATTCTCCGCGCTGATCGGCAAGACAACGCCCAATGGCCGGACGATCGCGACCGACGAGGATTTCGTCACCTATCTGCTCGACGATGCCAAGGTGGCGGCGGTTCAGGGCGAGGCGTTCGGCCTGTCGCCGGCGATGCGGATCAGCTACGCGACCTCGGACGAGCTGCTGCGCGAGGCGTGCGAGCGCATCCAGACGGCTTGCGCAGCGCTGCGTTAAGGTCACGGCCCAGTTTGAGGCTAGCCGACATCCACGCGAACGCGGGAGATGGCGGAAATTATAGGCGCGCTGCGGTCGCAGCGGCCTGTTATCGCAGCGGCTTGCCCGAATCCTTCCAGCGGTCGAGGATCTGTGACGCGCCGGGCAGAGTGTCGTCGGCGGCCGGTGCCACAGCGCGGGCGACGCTCGTGTCCTGATATTTGGGCTGAATCAGCGCCAGGTTGGTGGTCGGCGCGGGCGGGGCAGCGATCCCCGGCACGGGCGGCGTCGCTGTCTCCGGCGTATAGGCCGCGAACTGGGTCGACGGCAGCGGCGTCAGCGGGGGCGCGATCCTGGCGTGCGGTCCGGGCACCGGCTCGCCACCGCGATAGCGCGCATTGCTGAACGCGGCGGGCGTCCCCCAATAACCTTTCCAGCGATGGAAGAAGTGCATGCCGATCGCGTCGGTCATCACCAGGCTGCGGTTCCAGGCCGGCGTGACTTGATAGGTGTGATAGTGCGTCGCCAGGCCGACCGCCTTCACGACATAGCCGTTGAGCGCATCGAGCGCGTAGCGCCGTGCGCGGTCCATCGCCGCGCGCATCGGCACGCGCGCCATCGACCCGTCACAGGCATAGCTGAACTGGCAGCCGGTGCTCTTTTCCGATCCTTGATAGACGACGCCGCACACGGTCGCCGGAAAGGCCGGGTGGCGGACGCGGTTTAGGATCACCTGAGCGACGGCGCGCTGCCCTTCCTCGCTTTCGGACGCGGCCTCGTAATAGATCGCGGTCGCCAGGCAATCGAGCGCCCGCGCCTTGTCGAGCGCGCTGGCACCGGCCATCGAAAAGGGCTGAGCCGGGCGGACGGTACCGTCGGTGTCGGGGGTCAGATCGGCATTGGCCGGCACGGGCAGGTCGGGTAGGGCAGTGGTGCCGGTCGTGCCCGCGCTCGGCGCCGCCTGCTCCTCGGCGACGTAGAACAGCGCCGCGCCGGGGAAGTGATCCTCGCTCTCATAGCCGATCGGCGGCAGCGGTGGCGCCTCGGCCTTGGCCTGGGCGGCATAATAAGCGATCACCGCCGCCTTGGCCGACACGGCGAGCATGGGCAGGCCGACCAGCCCCGCGAGCAATGCCACGCGAGTCTGCCGAACCGTCCAGTTGCGCCAATCGATCACGTGCGCGCGGTGTCCTTGCCTGTGCCCGGCACATCATCCGGGCGCGTAGCGCCTTACCGCGAAAAGCTTACCGAAGCGCCCCCGGATTTGGCCGTGTCCCGCAGCGAAACGCTTGATGGTTAATGTAATTCCTGCGGGGCGGAGGCGCGGCCACGTCCGCGCCGGTGCGCAAAGCGCGCCGCCCCGCACGGCCGGCGGACGAGGCGCAACCTCGATCCGGCCGACGGCTTTGCCGGCGGCGCGTTTACCTCCAAGAAAATTCGTTTTCCTGCGAAGGCAGGAACACAGTAGCGGCGAGTATCCGCGCCTACCCCTACGCCTTCTCCAGCGTGCATTGCAGCGGGTGCTGGTTCTGCCGCGCGAAGTCCATCACCTGGCTGACCTTGGTCTCGGCGACTTCGTAGCTGAACACGCCACACACGCCGACGCCCTTTTGGTGGACGTGGAACATCACCCGCGTCGCTTCCTCGGTCGACATGCGAAAGAAGCGCTGCAGGCAGAGCACGACGAATTCCATCGGCGTGTAATCGTCGTTGAGCATCAGCACGCGATAGGGAGTCGGCTGCTTGGTCTTCGAGCGGGTGCGCGTGGCGAGACCGACGCCAGTGCCCTCATCGCCGTCGTTGCCACTGCCGACCCCGTCGGGATCGTTGGCCATCATGATATCGGGGTTTTGCATGTCAGACCGCAAAATATGGCATTGCGGCACGCCGGGGCAAGAGGGTGCGGCGCACGTTAAGTGCTTTTCGTCGTTGGAGGCGGTTCGGAGGGTGGGATCGCTCGCTGCTCTGGAACGCCGACGTATGAAAACCGGCCTGTCGGCAAGCGATCCAATTGCTGACATTCAGACAAGCAATAGGACGAGCCATATTGTGAGAGCGCAACATCCCAAAATCGTCCGAACGCGATCACTGACGGTCAACTTGCCAATGCCGAAAATGATTACAACGGCGAAGACGAACAGGAGTGGGAGCGCGGAGGCCCTCGCTATCGTAATAGCAGGTGTGACATCAGCCCAATCCACGAGACCGCTATAGCCACCGAGCAAGTAGCTCTTAGCCGCCGTGGCATCACCGGTCGCCGACAAGAATAGGTGAACTAATTGAATTAACAGGAGGGGCCCGATGAGAAGCATTCCGGCGATCCATCGCCCAGCTATCCTAGTGCGCAAACCCTATTCCCTTCGGCGGAAGATCATAGCACTGCGCATGACTGCAAACCACCCAATTGCGTGGTTAAGCTCGAGTGCCGACAGCGGCCATTGAAGGCGCGCCGTAGCTGTTGGGGTGCGCGCATTCCCTCTCCCTTTAGAAGGGTGAGGGCAGCGTTACCCCTCCCTGCCCTCTCCTTCCCACTCGGCTGCGCCGAGCGGGGCCCTTCCTCTCCCAAAGGGAGAGGAGATTTGGATGGTCCGCGTTCGCCCAAACCGAAAAGGGCGGCCGCCGGATGGCGACCGCCCTTTCGATGTCTCTCTCGCGAGAAAGTTGACGCTTACGCGGCGACCTTGATCTTCTCGGCGGCGAGCGCGACGCGGTTCGAAATCGGCTTGGCGACATCGCCGGCCAGCTTCAGCATCGCTTCGGTGTTCTTCGAGCTCTCGGCGACGAACGAGTCGAACTGGCCACGGACGAAGTCCGCCTGCAGCTTGAAGAACTCGGTCGGCGACTTGACGGCGGCGAAGCCCTTCAGCGCCGCGGTGGTGCCTTCGAACTGCTTACGGGCATAGTCGGCATAATCCTGGCCGAGCGTCTCGAAGCCCTTGGCCGCGATCTTGCCCGACTCGACGAGCGCTTCGACATTGCCCTTGCCGAATTCGTTGATGTCTTCGAACGCCTTGGCGCCCTTTTCGGCCGCGGCCTTCGCCTTGGCGCTGAATTCCGCGAAATAGGCCTGGCTCTTTTCGGCGGCGTCCTTGATGGTGTCGTTCATCTTGGTCACTTCCTTCTTGATGGTGGCCGGCGCCTGTTGGGCGGCTGCGGCGACGGTTTCGGTCACTTTATGGATCACGGTCTCGACTGCGGGGGTCTCGACGGGTGCGGTCTCGAGGACGGGCGCCGCCGGCTGCTCTACGGCAGGGGTTTCGGCAACCATCGCGGCGGGAGTCGGCACGGGCTTCGCCTCGACGGGAACCGGAGCCGGCTTGGTGGATTTGACAGGCGCGCGCTTCACCGGCGCCTTGGCTGCGGGTTTCGCCGCCTTGGTCTCGGGGGTCTTGCTCACCATCACATCCTCCGCCGCATGATTGCTGCATTGCACAAAATAGTGCATGGAAGGCAGAGGTCAAGCGATTTTTGTGCAGTGCAACATAGGCGTAACAACTGCCACGAAACGGTCACTTAGAATCGTTTTTAGTTTCGCTGAGACGGTGCCGGCCCGCTCCCCACCCGACCTCCCAATCAGTTTATTCTATGGGAGGTCGGGTGGGGGAGCGGGCCGGCACCGCAATCGTTTCAGCTTCGCTGAAACCAACTAACGCGCGCGCACATAGTCTCCCGGGGCGTCGGCGAGCGCCGGATGCTTCTTGCCCTGGCCGGGCACGCGTGCGCCCTTGACCTTGACCTCGGTCGCGTCCTGGCCGCGCAGCCAGGCGATCCAGTCGGGCCACCAGCTGCCCTTGGTCTCGGTCGCCCCGGCGACGAACTCGGCCAGGGTCGCGGCGGGCTTGTCGTTGGTCCAATATTGATATTTGCCCGCGGCCGGCGGGTTGACCACGCCGGCGATATGGCCGGAGCCCGCCAGCACGAACTTGAGCGGTCCGGCGAACAGATGGGTGATCTTCCACACGCTCCCGGCCGGGGCGATATGATCCTCGCGACCGGCCTGGATGTAGCTTGGCGTTGTCACCTTGGTGAGGTCGATCGGCGTGCCGGCGATCGCCAGCGCGCCCGGCCGCACCAGCAGATTGTCGCGATAGAGATCGGTCAGATACGACAGATGCCATTTCGCCGGCAGGTTGGTGGTGTCGCCATTCCAATGGAGCAGGTCGAACGGCGCGTAATCCTGGCCCAACAGGTAATTGTTGGCGACATAGTTCCAGATCAGATCGCGCCCGCGCAGCAGGTTGAACGTCATCGCCATATAGCGCCCGTCGAGATACCCCTCGGGCGACAATTGCCGGATCATGTCGAGCTGGGCGTCGTCGACGAAATTGAGCAGGTCGCCGGCATCGGCGAAGTCGACCTGGGCGGTAAAGAAGGTCGCGGTCCTGACCTTGGCCGCCTCCCCCTTGGCGGTCAGATAGGCCAAAGTGGCGGCGAGCGTGGTCCCGGCGACGCAATAGCCGATCGCGTGCACCGCCTCGACATCGAGCTGGTCGCGGATCACGTCGATCGCCTCGATCTGGGCGAGCACGTAATCGTCCCAGCTGGTGTCGGCCAGGCTGGCATCGGCCGATTTCCACGACACCATGAACACGCTCAACCCCTGGTCGACCGCCCAGCGGATGAAGCTCTTTTCGGGCGTCAGGTCGAGAATGTAGAAGCGGTTGATCCACGGCGGAAAGATCACCAGCGGCGTCGCCAGCACGCTTTCGGTCGTCGGCGTATAGTGGATCAGCTCGAACAGCGGGCTGCGATGGATCACCTTGCCCGGCGTGGTGGCGAGATTGCGTCCGACCTCGAACGCCTCGTCATCGGTATGCGTCAGCTGTCCCTTGCCCAGATCGTTGAGCATGTTGGACAGGCCCTTGAGCAGATTCTCGCCGCGCGTCTCGATCGTCTTCTGGATTACGTCCGGATTGGTGAAGGCGAAGTTGGACGGGCTCATCGCGTCGACGAATCCCTGGGTCGCGAAGCGGAGTTGCTCGCGTTGTTTGGGGTCGAGCCCTTCCAGCGCGTCGACCTGTTTGAGCATCTGGTCGGCGATCATCAGATAGGATTGGCGGATCCAGTCGAACACCGGGTTCTGCCACGCCTCCGACTTGAAGCGCTTATCCTTGATCGCCGACGCCGCGGCGTCGCCGGCCGCCTTGGGGTCGAGGAAGCGCTGCCACAATTTGAGGCTGTCCGACCAGAAATCGCCGACCCGCGCCAGGGTCGCCGGATCGTTGAACCCCGGGATGATCGGCACGCCCGCGCCCAGCCCGGCTTCGAGCATCATCTGCTGCGCGCGCCCCATCACCCACGTCCAGTGCTGCATGTCTTCCAGGCTGGGAGCGCCAGTCTGATCGGCGGTCTGGTCGGCCATCGTCATTATCCCCCGGCGAAGGTCTGCACGCGCAACACGCCACCCATCCTTACGGCACCGCCACGCCACGCGAAAGCGCCCAGCTGGGGCAAACGCCGCAACCCGGCTTTTGTCTCCGCTTTTCGGCACGGATCGCCGCATCCGGAACAACGCGGTTTCGCCGCCGCCCGCTTATGCCCTAAGGAAGATGCGAAAGGAGTTTTGAATGTCCGACGAATTCTACCGCATCAAGCGTTTGCCGCCTTACGTCATTGCCGAGGTCAACGGCATGCGGGCAGCAGCGCGTGCGGCAGGCGAGGACATTATCGACCTGGGCATGGGCAATCCCGATCTGCCCCCGCCGCAGCACGTCATCGATAAACTGTGCGAGGTCGCGCAAAAGCCCGACGCGCATGGTTATTCGCAATCCAAGGGCATTCCCGGGCTGCGCCGCGCCCAGGCCAATTATTATGGCCGCCGCTTCGGCGTCGAGCTCGATCCCGAGACCGAAGTGGTGGTGACGATGGGGTCGAAGGAAGGGCTGGCCAGCCTGGCGACCGCGATCACCGCGCCGGGCGACGTCGTGCTCGCGCCCAATCCGAGCTACCCGATCCACACGTTCGGCTTCATCATCGCAGGCGCCACGATCCGCGCCGTGCCGACCACGCCCGACGAGCATTATTTCGAGAGCCTGGAGCGGGCGATCGCGTTCACCGTACCGCGCCCCTCTATCCTGGTGGTCAATTACCCGTCCAACCCGACCGCGGAGACGGTCGACCTCGCCTTCTATGAACGCCTGGTCGCCTGGGCGAAGGAGAACGAGGTCTGGATTATCTCCGACCTTGCCTATTCGGAGCTTTATTTCGACGGCAAGCCGACCGTGTCTATCCTCCAGGTCAAGGACGCCAAGGACATCGCGATCGAGTTCACCAGCCTGTCGAAGACCTATTCGATGGCCGGCTGGCGAATGGGCTTCGCGGTTGGCAACAAGAAGCTGATCGCAGCAATGACGCGGGTGAAATCGTATCTCGATTACGGCGCCTTCACTCCGATCCAGGCCGCCGCCTGCGCCGCGCTCAACGGCCCGCAGGATATCGTCGAGAAGAACCGCCAACTCTATCACAAGCGCCGCGACGTGCTGGTCGAAAGCTTCGGCCGCGCCGGCTGGGATATTCCGAGCCCGCCGGCGAGCATGTTCGCCTGGGCACCGCTGCCGCCCGCGCTGACGCACTTAGGCAGCCTTGAGTTCTCCAAACAATTGCTGACTCACGCCAAGGTCGCGGTCGCGCCAGGGGTGGGATATGGCGAGAATGGGGAAGGGTACGTTCGCATTGCGATGGTCGAGAACGAGCAGAGGCTCCGTCAAGCGGCGCGCAACGTGCGGCGGTACCTGCAGTCGATGGGCGTCAACACCCCGGCGAGCAATAGTGGCTGAACGGGCGCACCCCGTTCTTCCTACCCCGGTCCGTCCGGCCGCCGCGGCGGCGCACGCCGGCCAGATCTCGTGACGCCGCGTACCGGACGATGACGATCAACCTGCTCTATTCGCTGGCCGGCGTGCTGGTCGGGCTGGTCGTCGGGCTGACCGGGGTCGGCGGCGGATCGCTGATGACGCCGTTGCTCGTCCTGGCATTCGGGTTCCACCCGACCACGGCGGTCGGCACCGACCTGCTCTACGCTTCGGCGACCAAGACGGTCGGGACCACGGTTCACGGCTGGCGCGGGACGGTCGACTGGCGCGTCGTCGCGCGGCTGGCGATCGGCAGCGTGCCGGCGACGCTGGTGACCTTGCTGATCCTGAACCGCGCGGGACCGGAAACGTCCGGCACCGGCCATGCCATGTCGGCGATCCTCGGCGTGACCCTGGTGGTGTCCGCAGGCGCGACGCTGCTGCGCGCGCGGATCGTCTCGTACCTGACCCCGCGCTTCGGCACCGTGAACACGCCGCGGCGCGCCGGCTACACCATCCTGCTCGGCGCGGTGCTCGGCGTGCTGGTGTCGCTGACCTCGGTCGGCGCGGGCGCACTCGGCATGACCGCCTTGCTGATCCTCTACCCGACCCTGCCGGTCAACAAGCTGGTCGGATCCGACATCGCGCATGCGGTACCGCTGACCCTGCTCGGCGGCATCGGGCACTGGATATTGGGATCGGTCGACGGCGCGCTGCTCGTCTCGCTGCTGATCGGATCGATCCCCGGCATTATCGTCGGCAGCCTGCTGGCGAGCCGCATATCCGACCGCGTGCTCGGCCCGATCCTGGCAGTAGTGCTGGCGCTAGTCGGCGTGCGGTTGCTGTTCTGAGGGCTGCCGAGCTCCGTAGCGAAGGTCAAAGACTTCGCCTCTCGCTTCGATCAGAATGGGTTGGTCTGGAGGTGGATCCGCACCGGTCCGCCGGCCGCGCGGATCGCGGCAACGACCTCGGGACGCTTCCCTACTCGGTCGGCCGCGGCGGCGAAGGGCGATTTCGGCATGCGCGGGTCGGGAGCATCGTAGTCCGCGAGATCCATCATCGCGCTCCGGCGGGATACGGGCGCCGCCAGCCGACGGACATAGGAGGCCGCGGCAGCGTCCTCGTCGCCCACGCAAAGGTCGAGCGCCGTGACAGTCGAGGGATCGTCGCTTTCGTGCGAGACGGCATAGGCGAGGTCGGCGCGGGCCTTGTCGAGTTGCCCGAGCTCCGCATAGGCGCAGCCGCGCACAAGGCGCACCTGCATCAGGCCATAAGGGCTGGCATCGGGTGATGCGTCCATCCGGTCGAGCGTCGCGAGCGCCTCCTTGGCGCGCCCGAACACGATCTGCTGGTCGGCAAGATTGATGATCTGGCTGACGTTGGGCACGCCGTTTTCCTTCAACCGCCCACCCTTGGTGAAGGCATCGACCATCTCGTCATATTTGCCAGTCGCCAGATAGGCATAACCCAGCGCATTCCAGAACCAGGGCAACTTTTCTTCAATATCGTCGAACGCCTCGGGCGTTGCGATACGCGGCTCGGTCGCTTTGAGCAGCGCGATCGTCTCGTCATTGCGGCCAAGTCGGTGGAGGTCCATCGATTCGGCGTTGATCAGCCCGAGTGAGCGCGGATAGCGATCGAGCATGGCGCGATGACGGGCGAGGTCGGCTTCGACCACCGCGCGAAAATCGACCGGACGACCGCGCAAAGCCAGCAGGCCCGGATCGAACGCAACCTCCGTCATCGCTTCATAGCCTTCGACGTCGGCGATCATCGCGCGCGCTTCGTCGCGTTTGCCCGCAGCGAGCAGTTTGCGCGCGTACAGCGCCCGCATGTAATCGCCCCAGCCGTCGATTTTCGCCGAGACGTCGTCGGGATCGTAAGCGGGGTTGGCAAGTATCGCGAGCAGTCGCGTATCATCGACCGCGTCGCCGGCCCGCTCTATCTGGTTATGCATCTGCATGAACAGAGCCGGAGGGAAGCCATTGAGCGTGCCGCCACGGCCAGCTGCAAGCATGTGATCGATCGTGTCGAGCGCTGCAGAATAATGCTTGCTCTCGAAATCGACGATGACCGCGGCGCGCCAGGCAAAGTCCGAGCTCTCGGCGAGCGCAATCTCGCGCTTCGCATAGTCGCCGGCCTTGACCAAGTCCTTGGCTTTCCAGGCGCAATCGATGGTGATGTCGAAGGCGAGCGAGAGATCCTTGCCGTCGGCCGATGCCGGCGCGGCGATGATTGGTGCGACGAGCGACGATGCCTTGGGGCAATCGTTGTCGCGATAGGCCTGGATCGCGTCTGATAGCGCCTTCTTGGCCTCCGATGGGCTCTTATCGGCGGCGGCGGCGAGCGGAACCCCCAGTACGGTGATCAGCGTCGCTCCGGTAAGAAGTAAAAAACGCCGCATCGGCTCGCCCCACAATGTATGCCCGCGCGGCGAGACTGATCGACTTGGCGGAAGGGTGCAAGCCGCTGTCTGGTCCATTTCGATCTATAACGCGTTGGAACGGCATCGGTCGGGCGACCGCGATCGTACTAAAGTAGCCGTGACGTCGCGGACGCGATATGGGCCGGTCATGACACGCCCCGGCTTCGCTTTCTCCACCCCGATCAAGGTCCGCTATGCGGAGATTGACGGGCAAAAGGTCGTCTTCAACTCGCGCTACCTCGAATATGCCGACGTGGCGGGCACCGAATTCTGGGAGTGGACCGGGATCGCCAAAGCTCTGGGCGCAACCTGGACCGAAACCGAATTCCACGTCCGCCATGCCGAGGTCGAGTTCCTCAAGCCGTTCTTCTATGGTGACGTGATCCAGGCCTATGCCAAGGTCGAGCGGCTGGGATCGACCAGCATGACGCAAGTGTTCGAACTCTGTCACGCCGCGACCGGCGAACTGCATTCGATCGTGCGGCTGGTGACGGTCAACGTTCATTTGCCGACCGGACAACCGGTGCCGATCCCCGACGCGATCCGCGAATTCGTCGCCAAATTGGGCTGAACGGCTCCGTTATTCCGCCGCCGCCTGTAGCGGCTCGTCGTCGCCGACCACGTCTTCGGGCAGGGCCCAATGCATGTCGCCTTTGTTGAGCACGCGGCCGTCATGCGAGAGGACCTCGATCGGCCGGATGCGCCGCATGTCGCGCGCGTCGACCAGCACCGGGGTCGCCGGGACGCCAGTTTCCCAACGCTCGCCCCATTGCCGCAGCGCAACCATGGTCGGCAAAAGCGCCATACCCTTGTCGGTCAGCCGGTATTGGATCTTGCGGCGGTCCTCAGGCAAAGCCTCTCGCGTCAGGATTTCATGCTCGACCAGCCGCGCGAGGCGATTGGCCAGGATGTTGCGGGCGATACCCAGCTCGGATTGGAACTCTTCGAAATGGTGCAGGCCGTTGAACGCGGCACGCAAGATCATGAAACTCCAGCGTTCACCCATCGCTTCGAGCGCTGCCGGCAGGCTGCATTCGACGAGGTCGCGCAGCGGCTCTCTCAGATGTCCGCCCATCAGAATTCCTCTCTTTGCATCGAAGCGTATCCCATTTGCAGCGTCATGAAAATGCCATGCGGATTTCCCGTTGCAACTGAAAACCTATAGGAGTAGGTGGTGATTCGCAACCTATTGTGCGTTGCAACGTACACAGGAGGAATACATGTCCCGCATCGCCCCCAGGATTCTCACCGCGGTTGCCGTCACCATGTTCGGCAGCACCGTCGCTTTCGCGCAGCCCCAGGGCCCCGGTTACTACACCGCCACCCCCGCCGCGGCGCCGACCAAGACCAGCCTGATCACCCGCGACACCGTGTGGAAGTTCCATGACGGCGCGTTCGCCGCCGCCAAGGCGCCCGAGCGCGATATCGTGCTGTGCCAGCTCGTTGCGCAGCGCGTTGGCAAGCTGACCTCGTTCACCGCTGGCGGCCAGGCGCTCGATGCCGACGCGCTGTCGAAGTGCAACGCCAAGGCAAACTGATTTGGGTAGCGGCGCCGGCTCGTGCGCCCACCCTACCTCCCATTCAGGATATTCTATGGGAGGTCGGATGGGCGTGCGGGCCGGGACCGCGATCCTCTGAACATCACCATCCCCTCGTTGACCGCGCGCCGATAATTGCTCGCGGCCAACATTTTGTTGCAAAGCAGCGCGGTCCGGCCCCATCTTGAGCGGTAATGCTGCGCCAGTACGAACTCGTTGATCGGGTCCTCTCCTACGACCCCGAGGCTGATGAGGCCTTGCTCAACCGCGCGTACGTCTTTTCGCTCCAGGCGCATGGCTCGCAGAAGCGGGCGTCGGGCGATCCCTATTTCAGCCATCCGATCGAAGTCGCGGGCATCCTGACCGACCTGCATCTCGACGACGAGACGATCGCCACCGCGATCCTCCACGACACGATCGAGGATACGGTCGCCACTCCCGAGCAGATCCAGAAATTGTTCGGCGACAATGTCGCGCGGATGGTCGACGGCGTTACCAAGCTCTCCAAGATCGAGGCGCAGACCGAGAGCGAACGCGCTGCGGAGAACCTCCGCAAGTTCCTGCTGGCGATGTCGGACGACATCCGGGTGCTGCTGGTCAAGCTGGCCGACCGTCTGCACAATATGCGCACGCTCCACCACATTCCCAATCCGGAGAAGCGCAAGCGCATCGCGCGCGAGACGATGGACATCTACGCCCCGCTCGCCGAGCGGATCGGCATGTACGAGTTCATGAAGGAGATGCAGACGCTCGCCTTCGCGCAGCTCGAGCCCGAGGCGTACGAATCGATCCAGAAGCGCCTCGACCAATTGCAGGCGGGCGGCGACCGCATCGCCAAGATCGGGTCGGGGGTGAAGCTGCTGCTGTCGCGCCACGGCGTCGATGCCGACATTTCGGGCCGCGAGAAACACCCCTACAGCATCTGGAAGAAGATGCAGGAGCGGCATATCAGCTTCGAGCAGCTCTCCGACATCATGGCGTTCCGCGCGATCGTCCCGACCGAGGAGGATTGCTATCGCGCGCTGGGTGTCATCCATCGCCGCTGGCCGTTCGTGCCGGGGCGGTTCAAGGACTATATCTCGACTCCCAAGCGCAACGGCTACCGCTCGCTCCACACCTCGATCATTCACGCCGGCGACACCCGCGTCGAAATCCAGATCCGCACCGGCGAGATGCACGCCGAAGCCGAATATGGGCTGGCGGCGCATTGGGCGTACAAGACGGGCAAGGTCCGCGCCGACGGCCAGCATAGCTGGATCACCGACCTGGTCGAGATTCTGGAAACCGCGGAGACGCCCGAGGAATTGCTCGAGCACACGCGGATGGCGATGTACCAGGATCGCATCTTCGCCTTCACGCCGAAGGGCGAGCTGCACCAGCTACCCAAGGGCGCGACGCCGATCGATTTCGCTTATGCGGTGCACACCGATCTCGGCGACCAGGCGGTCGGCGCCAAGATCAACGGACGCCATGTGCCGCTGCGCACGGTGATCGAGAATGGCGACCAGGTGCAGATCCTGCGCTCCAAGGCGCAGTCGCCGCAGCCCAATTGGCTCAACTTCGCGATTACCGGAAAGGCCCGCGCGGCGATCCGGCGCCATCTGCGCGCGATCGAGCGCAAGGAAACGCTGACGCTCGGCCGCAAGCTCTATGACGAGATCGTCGACCGCCTGCCCGCACCGCTGTCGGTCGACGCGGTCAAGACCGCGCTCAAGAAGCTGCAGCTGCCCGACGAGGACGCGCTGATCGAGGCGGTCGCGCGGCGGCGGATCACCGATGCCGAATTGATGGAAGCGCTGATGCCGGGATCGGCCGGCACCGACGCGGGACGCGCGCTCCCGCAGCAATCGTCGGCGATTTCGATCACCGGTCTCACGCCCGGCGTCGCCTACAAGCTCGATACCTTGTGCCATCCGGTGCCGGGCGACCGCATCGTCGGCCTGCGGCGGCCCGACCAGGAGATCGAGGTCCATCGCATCGACTGCCCGGTGCTGGCCAATTCGGACGATGTCGATTGGGTCGACCTTGCCTGGGGCGACAAGTCGGAAGGCGGACTGGCGCGGATCGAAGTAACGCTGAAGAACGAGCCCGGCGCGTTGGGCACCGTCTCGACGATCATCGGCCAGCACCGCGCCAACATCATCAACATCCGGTTCGACACCAGCGACACCGGCTTTCACACTAACCAGATCGACCTGGAAGTGCGCGATGCCGCGCATCTTGAGAAATTGATGGCGGCGTTGCGCGCGGCGGATGCGGTCAATGCCGTGACGCGGGTGTAGAACGATCCCATGACCCTTATCCTTGGCCTCGAATCCTCGTGCGACGAGACGGCGGCGGCGTTGGTCACCAGCGACCGCCGCATCCTGTCGCACAAACTGGCCGGACAAGAAGCCGCGCACCGGCCCTATGGCGGCGTCGTGCCGGAAATCGCCGCGCGCGCGCATGTCGAGGCGCTCGAACCGCTGATCGAAGCCGCGCTGGCGGACGCCGGCGTGACGCTGGCGCAGGTCGATGCGGTTGCCGCGACCGCCGGACCGGGATTGATCGGCGGGGTGATGGTCGGCCTCGTCACCGGCAAGGCACTGGCGCATGCGGCGGGCAAGCCGCTGGTCGCGGTCAATCATCTCGAAGGCCATGCGCTGAGCCCGCGGCTCGCCGATCCCGATCTCGATTTCCCCTATCTGCTCCTCCTCGTCTCGGGCGGGCATTGCCAATTGCTGCTGGTCGAGGGTGTCGGGCGCTATCGCCGCCTCGCCACGACGATCGACGACGCGGCCGGCGAGGCGTTCGACAAGACCGCCAAGATCCTCGGCCTGGGCTTTCCCGGCGGTCCGGCGGTCGAGCGGGCCGCCGCCACGGGTAAGGACATCGTACCTTTGCCGCGGCCGTTGCTCGGGTCGGCCGAGCCGCATTTCTCGTTCGCCGGGCTGAAAAGCGCGGTGCTGCGGGCGCACGATACGGGACAGTGGCGCGTCGAGGATATCGCGGCGAGTTTTCAGCAAGCCGCGGTCGATTGCCTGGTCGACCGTACGCGCCGGCAATTGGGCGATACCGACGCGACCGCCCTGGTCGTCGCCGGCGGAGTCGCGGCCAACAGCGCGGTGCGCGCCGCGCTCGAATCGCTGGCGGGCGACTATGCCCTGCCGTTCAGCGTGCCGCCGCAATGGCTGTGCACCGACAATGCCGCGATGATCGCCTGGGCTGGTGCCGAGCGCTTCGCGGCGGGCCTGACCGACCCGCTCGACATCGCCGCGCGCCCGCGCTGGCCGCTCGATCCGGACGCGGAAAAGGTGCGTGGGGCAGGAGTGAAAGCGTGAGGATAGGCGTGATCGGCGGCGGTGCCTGGGGCACCGCCTTGGCGCAAGTCGCGGCGGCCGACGGCCAGCCCGTCACCTTGTGGGCGCGCGAGCCCGAGGTCGTCGAATCGATCAACGCGCGGCACGTCAACGAGCTGTTCCTGTCGAGCGTGCCGCTGTCCGAGCGCATCGTGGCGACCGACGATCTCGACGCGCTTCGCGATGCGGACGCGCTGCTGGTGGTGGCCCCCGCGCAGCATGTCCGCTCTGTGCTCGGGGGGCAGGATTTCGGCGCCAAGCCCCTGGTGCTGTGCGCCAAGGGTATCGAGGCGGGCAGCAAGCTGCTCGTCGGGGAAGTGGCGCGCGCGGTTCAGCCGGCGGCGCCGATCGCGGTGCTGTCGGGTCCGACCTTCGCGCATGAAGTCGCGGCCGGCCTGCCGACCGCGGTCACCCTGGCCTGCGAAGACGTCGCGCTGGGCGCGGCGCTGGCCGAGCGGCTCGCCTCGCCGACTTTCCGGCCCTATGCGTCGGATGACGTGATCGGCGCGGAGATAGGCGGTGCGGTCAAGAACGTGCTCGCGATCGGATGCGGCGTGGTCGAAGGCGCGGGGCTGGGCCAGAATGCGCGCGCCGCGCTGATCGCGCGCGGTTTCGCCGAGATGACGCGGTTCGGCTTGGCGCGCGGCGCGCGCGCCGAGACGATGGCCGGGCTGTCGGGGCTGGGCGACCTGGTACTGACGTGCTCGTCGACCAGTAGCCGCAATTTCTCGCTCGGCGTAGGCTTGGGCGAAGGGCGGTCGGCCAGTGACTTGCTGAGCGAGCGCCGCACGGTGGCCGAGGGCGCCTTCACCGCGCCGGTGCTGCTCGAAGCGGCGGCCGAGGCCGGGGTCGACATGCCGGTGACCGAAGCGGTGTGCGCTTTGCTCAACGGCGCGCCGGTCGGCGACGTGATCGGCGCGCTGCTATCCCGCCCCCTCCGGGACGAACGCGAGTGATCGCGCGATCTTGAATTCTCATCGTCATGCCGGACTTGTTCCGGCATCCAACTCACGGCACCGGATTCCATCGAGCCGCTTCCTTTTCCGGCGCCGCCCGTTGGACCCCGGGACAAGCCCGGGGTGACGATTGGGTCTAAGGTTTCCGAAACTTATAGATGAACTGGTCCGTGTGCCCGCGGATCGATTTGTCGAACACCGGCTTGGTGTGATCGTCGCCAGCGTTGAAAAGCAGCTTCGACTCGCCGTCGAACACGAACCCCGCAGCGGTCACCTGCTTCTTGACGATCGCCGGGTCGATCCGGTGCAGCGTGTCCGTATCCCGCATCCCCGATCCCGCCGCGGCGGCATGATCGATGATCAGATAGATACCGCCTGGCTTGAGCGCGTCGAATACCGCCTTGTTGAGCACGGCAGGGTCGATCGAGCCCATGAACTTGTCGGGATAATCGTGATAATTCTGCGACGTGAACACCAGATCGACTTTCTCGGGCACGGCCAGGCCCGTCGCCGGCTGGGTGCTCGCCGACACATTGGCGAAGGCGGGCGTGCCCGCGGCGGCGGCATAGCGTTTGACGTCGCGTCCCGCTTCCATTGCATAGGGCTTGGGCCAGATGCCGTAGACATGGCCCGAGGGCCCGACGATGCGGGCAAATGTACGCGTCCAATAACCGCCGCCCGGAATCAGGTCGATCACCTTGTCGCCGGATTTCACTCCGGCGAAGGCGGCGATCTCCGGCCCGTGACGCCGCGCGTCGAGCGCGACGTCGCGCGCCAGCCGCGTGTCCGCGGTGGCGCTATTGCCGGCGTCCCATTTCTGCGTGCAGCCGCCGAGCGCGGCGGCGCCCAGCAGCACCGCCAACCCAATCCGCATCACTTGAGCGGCTTCCGGAACTTGTAGACGAACTGGTCGGTCACGCCGCGGATCTTGGCGTCGAATACCTTGAGCGTGTGATCGTCCTTGGGATTGGCCAGCGCCTTCGATTCGCCGGCGAAGGTGAAGCCCGCCGCCAGCACTTCCTTCTTGACGATCGCCTGGTCGATCCGGTGCAGCGTCTCGGTGTCGCTCAACCCGCTGCCCGCCGGGGCGACATGGTCGATCACGACATAGGTGCCGCCGGGCTTGAGCGCCTTGAACACCGCGGCGTTGAACGCATTGAGCGCCGCCTCGCCACGTCCGCCATTGGGCAAATCGTGATAATTCTGCACCGTCCACACCAGGTCGACGGGCGTGTCGAGCGTGATCAATCCGGGATCGACCGCGGCGGTGACATTGCCCAGCTTGCGGCCGTTGAGCGCCTCGACCGTCGCCTTGGCACGATCGCCGGACGCACTCGGCCACAAGGCATAAACATGGCCGCTCGGCCCGACCACGCCGGTGAAGATACGCGTCCAATAGCCCTGGCCCGGCAGGAAATCGACGACTTGCCAGCCGGGCTTCACGCCCGAAAAGGCGACGACATCGGCGGCATGCCGGCGCGTATCGTCATTCGCCTGATCGGCGCGCGCCGGATCGGCCAATGCCTTGGCGATGGCGGGCGCCACGTCCGATTTCGCCACCACACCGACCGGCACAGCGATTGCAGCTGCCGCCGCCAACATCACCCCAAAGCGCATCGACCCTCTCCTTCAACGATTATCGTTACGCACTTGATCTAGACCTGTCCGGCGACGGTTCAATGACCGTTGCGCGTCACACGTCTAGATTGGCGACGCTCAGCGCATTCTCCTGGATGAATTCGCGGCGCGGCTCGACCACGTCGCCCATCAAGCGGGTGAAGATCTCGTCGGCGACATCCGCCTGGTCGATCGCGACGCGCAGCATCGACCGGTTGGTCGGATCGAGCGTGGTTTCCCACAATTGCTCGGGGTTCATCTCGCCCAGCCCCTTGTAGCGCTGGATCGACAGGCCCTTGCGCCCCGCTGCCAGGATCGCCTCGAGCAATTGCGACGGGCGCGCGATCAGCGCCTCGCCCTTGCCGACGGTGACCGGCAGATCCTCGTCGTCGCCATTCTCGACCGGCTCCTCGCTGGCGACAGCCGCGCTCTTGATCGGCATCAGCTTGACCGCGCTGGCGAAGCTGTCGATCTGCTCGGCGGCCAGGCCGTGCAGCTTGCGGGCTTCGGCCGAGCTCAGGAACGCCGCCTCGATTACGTGGTGGTCGGTGACACCGCGCCACAGCCGCTGGAAGTGGAGCGAGCCTTCCTCGGTCAGCTGCGCGGTCCAGGTCGCTTCGGGGTCGCCGCCGTCGAGCTTGACCGTGGTCGCCTGCAGCCGGGTCGCGCGCTGGGCGGGGCTGGCTTCGGGATCGAACACGCCGTCCATCGCCAGCGCCTCGATGATGCTCGGATCGTAGCGCCGCGGGACGAACCGCATTAGCGAACGCATGCGCCGCGCATGGTCGACCAGCGAGCGCAGCGCGTCGCCGCTGCCGACGCCGTCGAGCGAGCTCGACGCGACACCGGCCGCGACCAGATATTCCTCCAGCGCGGCCTCGTCCTTGAGATAGACTTCGGACCGTCCGCGCGTCGCCTTGTAGAGCGGCGGCTGCGCGATGAAGAGGTGCCCCGCCTCGATGATCTCGGGCATCTGGCGATAGAAAAAGGTCAGCAGCAAGGTGCGGATATGCGCGCCGTCGACATCGGCGTCGGTCATGATCACGACCTTGTGATAGCGCAGTTTCTCGAGGTTGAAGTCGTCGCGCCCGATGCCGGTGCCCATCGCCTGGATCAGGGTGCCGATCTCGCGCGACGACAACATGCGGTCGAACCGCGCGCGTTCGACGTTGAGGATCTTGCCGCGCAACGGCAGAATCGCCTGGAAATGGCGGTCGCGGCCCTGCTTGGCCGAGCCGCCGGCCGAATCGCCTTCGACCAGGAACAGCTCGGACTTGGCCGGGTCCTTTTCCTGGCAGTCGGCGAGCTTGCCCGGCAGGCTGGAAACCCCCAGCACCGACTTGCGGCTGGCTTCGCGCGCCTTGCGCGCAGCTTCGCGCGCGGCGGCGGCGTCGATCACCTTCTGGATGATCTGGCGCGCATTGGCCGGATTTTCCTCGAGCCACTCCGCCATCTTGTCGGCGAGCAGGCTTTCCAGCGGCTGGCGCACTTCGGACGAGACGAGCTTGTCCTTGGTCTGCGAGCTGAACTTGGGATCGGGCAATTTGACCGAGACGATCGCGGTCAGCCCTTCGCGCATGTCGTCGCCCTGGAGAGTGACCTTCTCCTTCTTCATCAACCCCGATTTCTCGGCGTAATTGTTGAGCGTCCGGGTCAACGCCGAGCGGAATGCCGCCAAATGGGTGCCGCCGTCACGCTGCGGGATGTTGTTGGTGAAGCACAGGACGTTCTCGTAATAGGAATCATTCCATTCGAGCGCGACGTCGATGCCGATATCGTCCCGATGGCCGGAGATGGCGATCGGCTCGGGAAACAGCGCCGCCTTGGTGCGGTCGAGATACTTCACGAACGCCGCGATGCCGCCTTCGTAATAGAGCTCGATCGTCTTGACGTCCTCGTGCCGCGCGTCGGTCAGGAACAGCCGCACGCCGGAATTGAGGAAGGCCAGCTCGCGATAGCGATGCTCGAGCTTTTCGAAGTCGAATTCGGTGATCTTGAAGGTGGCGGGAGACGGCAGGAACGTGACGCGCGTGCCCTTCTGGCCCTCCTTCGCCTTGCCGACGACCTTGAGCGGCGCGACCGCGTCGCCATGGGCGAAGCGCATGTAATGCTCCTCGCCGTCGCGCCAGATCGTCAGGTCGAGCCATTCGCTGAGCGCGTTGACCACCGACACGCCGACGCCGTGCAGGCCGCCGGAAACCTTGTACGCATTGTCGTCCGACGTATTCTCGAACTTACCGCCGGCATGGAGCTGGGTCATGATGACCTCGGCCGCCGAGACGCCTTCCTCGGCATGGATGCCGGTCGGGATGCCGCGGCCGTTATCGGTGACGCTGACCGATCCGTCCGGATTCAGCGAGATGTCGATACGGTCGCAATGACCGGCCAAAGCCTCGTCGATCGCGTTGTCGGAGACCTCGAACACCATGTGGTGGAGACCCGATCCATCGTCGGTATCGCCGATATACATGCCGGGACGTTTGCGGACGGCGTCGAGCCCTTTGAGGACCTTGATCGAATCGGCGCCGTAATCTGAATTCTGAGGGGGTGTTGCCATAGCGAGCATATAGGGATTCGCCCCCGAAAACGGAAGCAAAATGGCGAGTCGTGCAAGACCGTTCGCGGCGCTGGCGCACGGCGCTCGAAACCGACCGATCGGGCGACCACGCATGGGCCGATACCATGCCCAGGCGGACCCCGCGCAGGGGTTGCGTCAGCGGGGGCGGCCGACCGGAAGCGAGGTAGTGGGGCCGCCGCCGACCGCGCCGATGCTGATGTCGGGGGGCAGGGTGGAGGCGCAGACCGCGGCCGCCATGGCGGCGCCGACGCTGCCTTCGCGGATCGGACGAAAGGCGCCGGGGGCCGGCTGGATGGCGACCTTTTCCGCGCTCGGTTCGGGGAGCCGCGCGGAAAAGACGGTGCGGCGCAGGCAATCGACGCTGACCAGGCTCGCCCATTCCGGCCCGGTCCTGGGCGTGAAGCGCAGTATCCCGCTGATCACGTCGCCGTCCCGGTGGAGCGATTTGGGCAGGATGCCGACCTTGGTACCGTCGCTCTGCGCGGTCAGCGGGCGCCAGTCGTCGGCCAACGCAATGGCTGGCGTCATGACAGCTATACCGGCAAGGATCATTGCCATCCGCATCGTTACCTCCTGTCGCGAACCGCCAAGGACGATGACATTGCCACTTTCGCGCAACGCGCCAAGCGTTCGGTCCGACTTGGCGCGAAAATAGTCGATGCTTGCCAGCGCGCGATGCCGGGCTAGGCTGCGGCATATAAAAAGGGGAGAGAGAACAATGAAGTGGATCGCGATCATGGTCGCTCTGACATTGGCGAGCCCGGCGCTGGCGGATGCGCCGGCCGCGCAGCCGATGCCGAGCTATCCGGGCGTTCCCGCCGATCTTGCCAAGGCGGCGGCGGATTTCGACCTCGGCCAGGTCAAAGGCGACGCGGCGATCCTGCAGCGCGTGCTCGCCGACGATTATCTACTCGTCAACAGCCAGGACAAGCGCGAGGACAAGGCGCAGTTCCTCGCCGACTACACCGCCAAGGGCTTCACGATGGAGCCGTTCGCGATCGACGATCAGCTCATCAAGGTATGGAGCGACGGCGCGGTGCTTGGCGGCGCGGTGACGATGAAGGGCATGTCGGACGGCAAGCCCTATTCGGTGCGCATCCGCTTCTCCGACATCTGGGCGAAGCGCGGCGGCAAGTGGCAGGTGATCTACACGCATGCCAACCGAGTGGCGGCGAGTTAAACGGGACGGAATCCACCGTCACCCCGGGCTTGTCCCGGGGTCCACGGAGCCCCAGGCGCGGTCGCTAGAGCGTCTTGTCCCGCGCTTGCTGCACGGTGAGGCCGGGATGACGTACAGCCAGTACCGGCGGGCTGGCTTCAATTGCCGGCAATCCGATTGGCCGGCGCGGCATGCGCCGGCCAAGCCTCTATCAGAACTCGCTCGCCCGCCGTCCCAGCAACGTCACCTCTACCCGGCGGTTGAGCCGCATCCCCGCCGCGGTGGCGTTGGTCGCGACCGGATCGCGCTCGCCATGCCCAGCAACCGAGAAGCGCGCCCGCGTCACGCCCATCGCGTCGAACGCGCTGCGGACGCTCGCGGCGCGGCGCTCGGACAGGTTCTGGTTGTGCGCATCGGTGCCGCGCGAATCGGTATAGCCGTCGATCGCGACGCGGACGCCCAGATTGGCGCGCAGATAGCTCGCCAGCGGGCGCAATTTGTCGATCGCGCCGGGACGCAGCACGTCGCTGTCGGTGGCGAACAACACGTCCTCGTCCAACCGCATCATCGCGCCGCGCGCGGTCTGGCGGAAGCCATAGCCGTGCATCGCGCCACGATCCCAGCCGCCCCGGCCGCCGCGCTCCTCCACGACATAGCCGCTGTCGCGCGAATCCCAGTCGAACCCGCGCAGCCGCGGTCCGGCGATCTCGGCGAAGGCACGATTCGCCTGGCGCGCTTCGAAGATCGTCAGGAAGCGGTCATGGTTGCGATCGAAATTCCGCATGACGAAAGCGCGCCCGCGCCGCGTCTCGCGCAATTCGGGATAGAGGATGCGGACGCCCGGGCCCACCATCCGGAAATCGGCCATGCCGGGGCGGCCACCCGACCAATCCCAGCGATCCTGCGCCAGTGCCGGCGACAGGGTCGCGACCAGCGCGGTCGCGGCGGCAAACAGCATTTTCATATCGGCTCTCCCGTGAATTCTTGGGGCGGTGTTTTCCGCCCGCTGCGCTGAACCCGTGCTTAGGCGCGCCGACAGGGAACGTTCAGGCGGCCGAGACGGTCCCGTCGGCGACGGCGAACCAGGATGCGGCGCCGATATCGTCGAACGGCGCGCGCTCGGTGCCGGTGATCCAGACCTGGCTGCCGGTCGCCGCCAACCGATCGAACAATGCGGCGCGCCGCGCCGGGTCGAGATGCGCGGCGACCTCGTCGAGCAGCAGGATCGGCGCGCGGCCGACGCGGTCGGCGACCAGCTCGGCATGCGCGAGGACGACGCCGAGCAGCAGCGCTTTCTGCTCGCCGGTCGAACAGAGCGCGGCGGGCTGATCCTTGTCGAGATGCGTCACCATCAGGTCGCTGCGATGCGGGCCGACGAGGGTGCGACCCGCCGCCGCATCACGCCGTCGCCCCTGCGCCAGGTCGGCGGCGAGCGTGTCGGCGCCACTCCATCCTTCGAGCGCCAGGCCGGCGCGCGCGAACGGTCCTTCGGGCTGGCTGGCCAATCGTTCCGCCAGCGCCGCGACGGTTTCGCGCCGCCCGGCATCGATCGCCGCGCCGTGCTCGGCCATCTGCGCTTCCAGGGCAGTCAGCCAGTGCGGGTCGGGATGGTCGTCGGCCAGCACGCGGTTGCGCGCGCGCATCGCCGCTTCGTAGCGATTGGCATGCTGGGCGTGATCGGGCCTGAGCGCTAGGGTAAGCCGGTCGAGGAACCGCCGCCGCTCGCCCGCGGGCTCGACGAACAGCCGATCCATCGCCGGGGTGAGCCACAAAACGGTCAGCCATTCCGCCAACGCGGTCGCGGCGGCGGTGGCACCGTTGATGCGAACGATGCGGCGTTCGGGCGCGGAGGGCAGGGTGCCGGTGCCGATGTCGACCTCCCCTCCCGCTTGTGGGAGGGGCTGGGGGAGGGCTTGTGGTGACTCTGCGACCTTAGGAGGCGGAGCGAAGTCCGACACACCCTCCCCTAACCCCTCCCGCAAGCGGGAGGGGGACAGGGTTGCCGCAACGGTGAACCCGCCTCCACCCCCCTGCCGTGCCATATCGCTCAGCGCCGCCCTACGCAGCCCGCGCCCAGGGGCGAGCAGCGACACCGCTTCGAGCACGTTGGTCTTGCCCGCGCCATTCTCGCCGGTCAGCACGACGAAGCCGCACCCCGGATGGAGCACGGCTTCGGCGTGATTCCTGAAATCGGTGAGGATCAGGCGCGACAGCATCGCGCCGGTTCCTAAAGCATCGCGTGGAAAAGTGGGTATCGGTTTTCCACGTGACGCGACGCGTCGAACAGACAGCCGACTTTATCGCGTTGCGGCAGCCTCGCGCTCAAGCCGCGAGCTTGGCCGGCTCGGCAACGCCGGGCTGCTGGTTCTTCGCGCTGAGATACGATGCCATCTCGGCGCCCAGCTCGCGCTGCGCCTTGAGATAGGCGACCGGTTCGCCGAGGCCGAGCCGCTTGCGCGCCGCATCGATCGGTTCGTGGAGCAGCTGCAGATAATCCTCGCCGGAGATCCACTTGGCCTTCTTGCCGCGCTTATAGCCTTCCCACACGGCCTTCGCGAACAAGGTGTTGCCGGTGACCTTCAGGCTCTTGAGCGACGCAGCCGCAGCAATGAACGCCCAGCCGAGTCCGCCGACCTGGGCGTAGCTGAACGCGACCAACGCCGCTTCGCCCAGGCTCTCGTCGGCCTTGTAACCGGTCAGGACGTGCCAGATGTCGTGCGTGTCGCGCACGCGCCGCCCGAACCAGGCATAAGGATGCGGCATGTCTTCCTCGCGGTTGACCTTGCTGACCTCGGCCAGGCCGTCGGCCGAATAACCGGTCGATTCGAGGAAATGGTTGTACGCCGCACCGACGGTGCCGGGGGCGAATTGCTTGGCGAAACCGGGCTGCGAAAAGACCTGGGCGAGCTCGATCCGCTCATAAGCCATCCGGCCGCCGTCTTCGCTGGCGATGAAGCGCGCATAGTTCATCGGCGCATTGCCGACGTTCAAGGCGCGCATAATCACGAACACCTGCGTCGTGTCGTCGCCGTTCGCGAGCAATTTGCGAATCGCGCGGAAGGCGGTCTTCCAGTCGCGCTTGCCGGTGGTGCCGGGAAAGGGGGGGAGCTTTGCGGCCATCGGATGATTCCTTATTGACACACATGTAAGTAAGCGAACTGGGCAATCTCGTCAACCCTGGTTCGGCCTTTACCGCCACCTCCTGTCGTCTCGCGGGTTAAGAACACCACAATTCCATTTTGACCAAACGGGGTTTCGAACAGCCTTTCGCGGGCAACGGCATCGGCCGACCGGGACGCCATAGGCCCAGCCGTTGCTGGATATTGGGCATTTCCGAATCGATTACCGTCAGCGGGTTATTGTCGCCATAGCGCGTCGCGCTGCGGTAACGCAGCTTCTGGCGGTAGCTATAGTTTGGATCGAGCCGATTGACCGTGACCCAGTAAGCAAACGGAGCGTTGCTGGTGGGTTCTACAACAATGACGTCTCCGGTTAGTCGCCCGGAATCGATGAAGCGGACCTCTTGGTTGTTGTTGCGACCGGTATCGCGGGCAAAAATCGTCTCGAACCGATCGCCTTCCCGCCGATAGGCCAAGAGTTGAGTATAGCGGACTTGATCACCATCACCGCTATAACTGCTCGCGGTTTGCAGGAGCAGTAGCGGCTGTGCGCTCCGACCCCTGGGATAAACCACTCGCGCATCATTAAGATAATGCGCCCGCCAGGAAATCTCATAATCGGGCGAGGGAGGCCGAGCCATCGATTGCAGGCTAGGGGCGCAGACCGCGCCAATCCCCGGTCTCAAACATAGCGTAATCTTGCCGGGGATCGTTTCACCCAATCCGTTGACCTCATCCGGGCCCTGTACGGCAATAAAGCGCCAACCCACCAGCGCGCCGAAGGGTTTGGCAAGGTCGATTGCAGAAATGACCTTGTCTGCCGCGGATCCGTCCTGGCCCGCCGCTACACCGATCACGGCAATCGACAACGCGATAGCGGAGGCGGGAAAAGCCAGTGCTTTCCCCCGCCCTCGCGTCACACCCGCATCGGCATCAGCACGTACAGCGCCGGCGACTTGTCGTTTTCGCGGATCAGGGTCGGCGCGCTAGCGTCGGCCAGGTGGACTTCGACCATGTCGCCCTCGATCTGGCCGAGGATGTCGAGCAGATAGCGGCTGTTGAAGCCGATATCGAAGCCCTGCGCAGCATATTCGCCGGGTACTTCCTCGGCGGCGGTGCCGTTTTCCGGGCTGGTCACCGACAAAGTGATCTTGTCGCGATCGAGCGACATCTTCACGGCGCGCGTTTTCTCGGTGGCGATGGTCGACACACGGTCGACGCCTTCCTCGAAGCTGCGCGGATCGATCTTGAGGATCTTGTCGTTGCCGGTCGGAATGACGCGCGAATAATCGGGGAAAGTGCCGTCGATCAGCTTCGAGGTCAGGAGAGCCTGGCCCATGTCGAAGCGGATTTTCGACGAGGACAGCGACACGCCGACCGATCCGTCGATCTCGTCGAGCAGCTTCCTGAGTTCGGCCACACACTTCCGCGGGATGATGATGTCGGGCATGCCCTCGGCGCCGTCGGGACGCGGCAGGGTGACGCGGGCGAGGCGGTGGCCGTCGGTCGCCGCGGCCTTCAGCACCGGCTGGCCGTCATCGGCGACGTGCCAGAAGATGCCGTTGAGATAATAACGCGTTTCCTCGGTCGAGATCGCGAAGCGCGTCTTGTCGATGATCTGCTTGAGCGTCTCTGCCGGGAGTTCGAACTGCACCGGCAGTTCGCCTTCCGCGATCACCGGGAAATCGTCGCGCGGCAAGGTGCCGAGCTGGAACCGCGCGCGGCCGGCAACGATCGTCATCTTGCCTTCCGCCGCGGCGAGCTGAACCTGGCTGCCTTCGGGCAATTTGCGCGCGATGTCGAACAAAGTGTGCGCCGACACCGTGGTCGCACCCGGCGTATCGACCGCCGCCGGTACGCTTTCGTTGATCTGCAAGTCGAGGTCGGTCGCCATCAGCTTGAGCGATCCCTCGGCCGTCGCCTCGATCAGCACGTTCGACAGGATCGGGATGGTGTTGCGGCGCTCGACCACCGACTGCACATGGCTCAGCCCCTTGAGGAGCGTTGCGCGTTCGATCGTCGCCTTCATGTCCTAACCCCCGGGCCGGTGCCCTGATTTTCCGACCCGCCAGACAAGAGAGAATCCGGGGGCAATTCGCCTACTCTCTTCCTTAACGTGAAAAAGGGCCGGAGCAAGCGCCCCGACCCTCCTTTCACACCCTGTTTCCCCCTGTTGTTGTGGATGACTCGCTTTAGAAGCGGACACCCACCCCGGCGACGACCTGATGCCGGTCGGTATCGACCGAGAAATTGTTGGTGTTGGCGCCGTTGGGATATTCCAACCGCGCCTGGCCATAGTTGGAATAGCGATATTCGACCTTGGCATAGGCCTTGCCGCCGAGCGACTGCTCGACACCGGCGCCGGCGCGCCAGCCGTCCAGGTTGAAATGCTGGCCGGTTTCGGTCGTGCCGTTCGACGCGACGAGGTCAAGCCGCTGGTTGGTGTAACCACCCTTGGCATAGATCATCGTGTGCGGCGCGACGACATACCCGATGCGTGCGCCGGCATAGAGATCGCGGCCGGCCTTGACGCGGCCATAGCCCAGCGCACCGGCGGCCGATGGATTGTTGGTCACCTTGCTGGTCGATCCGGTCACTTCGCCCTCGGCGCCGAACACCCAATTGCCGCTGCGCGCGTCATACCCGACGTCGCCACCATAGGTCAGGCCGTCGGCCGAGTTGCTGCTGTCGATCGACGAATTGGGCACCTGGCCCGGCTGCATCCGGTCATAGCCCAGGATGATGCCGGCGCGCGGACCGCTGAACGTCGTGTCGTTATCCGGGTTCGGGGGGCCATCCTGCGCGAAGGCGGGAGCGGCGACGGCAAGCGCCGCGAGGCTGGCGGTGGCAAGGATCAGCTTACGCATAAATAACTCCATTCACTCAATTCCCGCGGAGCACCGGGGGGTCGGTGGCGCGGGAAGGGGCAAATAGGTGGGGAGCCAAGAGGTTGCATGAACCTCAGATAAACAAGGAATTTCGTTGCTTTCGCGCCACAGGGGGTTGAAAGCGCGGGGGATGATTACAAGGCGGGGACGCGACTTTATCGCGCGGCACGGCGAGACGGTATTCAACGCGGCCGGACGGTTGCAGGGCGACCATCCGCACACCCCGCTGACCCGCGCCGGATTCCGTCAGGCCGACGAAATGGGCGAAGCGCTGCACCACTTTTTGGGCGACAAACCCGCGCTGACATTATGGGCATCGCCGACCGGTCGCGCGTTGCAAACCCTGGCGGTTATCGCCGAGCATGTCGGGCTCGACTGGCACCAGGCAAAGACCGACCCCCGCCTGACCGAGATCGGCATGGGCAGCTGGGGCGGGCGCTATTATCGCGACGTCATCGCCGAGGTCGGCGACGTGATCGATCGTCCGAGCGGCCTGCTGATCAGCGCGCCGGACGGCGAACTCTATCCACAGATCGCCGAGCGCGTATCGGCCTGGCTGGCGGAAACCGACGACGATCCCGGCGACCGGTTGGTCATCATGCACGGCATATCGAGCCGGGTGATGCGCGGGGTGATGACCGCGCTACCATTGGTCGACCGCTTCGGCGCGCCCGCGGCCGGTCATTTGCCGCAGGGGTCGCTGGTGATGATCGAGCGCGGGGTCGAGACGATCGTCCATCTCGGCGGCGGCGGGGAGACGGTGTGAGGCCATTCGCGATCGCCGCGATGCTCATTGGAGCGGTGATCGCCGCCCCGGCCATGGCGCGCGATACGATCGGCGTGTGGAACCGCTGGGCCGCGTTCAGCGACCCGAGCCCGCGTCGCTGCTTCGCGATCGCGCAGCCGGTCGATCCCGATCATCGCGCCGGCTTCGCCAGCATCGCGAACTGGCCCGGCCAGAATATCCGCAGCCAACTGCATATCCATCTCAGCCGCGGGCGTGCCGGCAATGCGCGCGTGACGCTGTCGATCGGCGAGCGCCGCTTCGACCTCGTCGCCGGCGCCGACGACGCCTGGGCGCCCGATTCGCGCACCGACGCCGCGATCGTCGCCGCGATGCGCAGCGGGCGGTCGATGAGTGTGGAGGGGCTGGGTCGCGATGGGTCGGCGTTTGCCGATGTCTATGCGCTATCCGGCGCCGCTACCGCGATCGACGCGGCGGCGTTGGCGTGTCGGGGGTAGGCATGGTCCCTCTCCCGTTGTGAGAGGGAGGGAGCCGCCATAGGCGGCGGAAGGGTGAGGGCAGCGCTACCCCTCCGCACCTGCCCTCACCTTCCCACTCGGCTATGCCGAGCGGGCCCCTTCCTCTCCCAACGGGAGAGGAGATTGCGCCGATCGCACTGCATCCCCTCGCCTCAGGCCTTTCCCGAGCCGAGATAGTCCTGCAGCCCCGCCACCAGCGCATCAAACACCGCGCGCACCGGGGCGGAGGCCCGCAAATCCTCGTGCATCACTACCCAGGTGTCGAGCGGATGGCTGAACGCGTCGGGCAGGATGCGGGCCAACGCCGGATCGCGCGCGGCCAGCGGCACCTGGCACACGCCGATCCCCACGCCGGCGCGCATCGCCGCCATCTGGGCGAGGTCGCTGTCGGTGCGAAACGCGAAATCCTCGACCCGAATCGGAATGCCGCCGGCACGCATCGCGCGAGTTACGGCATTGTCGTTCTCGACGCCGATCAGGCCGAACGCGATGACTTCTTCGAAACTCGTGGGCGCAGTCCGTCCGGCGAGCAGGTCGGCGCGGACATGCAGCCCGACATGAATATCGCCGATCCGCCGCGCGACCAGCGCGCCTTGCTCGGGCCGCACCATCCTGACCGCGACATCGGCCTCGCGCCGCAACAGATCCTCGTTGCGATTGTTCGGGCTGAGCGCGACGGCCAGCCGGGGATGGCGCCGGCGCAGATCGGCCAGGATCGGCGGCAATATCTCGACCGAGATGACGTCGCTCGCCGAGATGCGGACCAGCCCCGCCACCTCGCTCCCGTGCGTCGCGCCGCGCGCAAACGCCGCGGCGGCGATTTCCATCGCCTCGGCATGCGCTTTCAGGTTCAGCGCGGCGTCAGTCGGGATCAACCCGTCGGGCGCCCGCGTGAACAAGGCGACGCCGACCGCTCGCTCGAGATCGGCGATCCGCCGCCGCACCGTCGGTTGGGCGAGCGCCAGCCGCCGTGCCGCGCCCGACAGGCTGCCTTCGCGCAGCACGGCGAGAAAGGCGCGGTGGCGTTCCCAATCGTCGCTCATCAAATTTGTATAAGCCGATCGTCACATTGCGACAATTTTATTCAAGTGCGAGCTGTCGGATATCGCCGTCATCAGATCGAGGAGACTAAAAATGGCGAAGACGGTTCTGGTATTGGGCGCGACCGGCGGAATTGGCGGAGAGACGGCGCGGGCGCTCGCCGCGCATGGCTGGACGGTGCGCGGCCTGACCCGTGCGCCGCGCCAGGGCGGCGGCATCGACTGGCGGATCGGCGATGCGATGGATCGCGCGGCGGTGCTGGCGGCGGCGGAAGGGGTCGATGCGGTCGTGCATGCCGTCAACCCGCCGGGCTATCGCGACTGGGCGAAGCTCGCCATGCCGATGCTCGAGAACAGCATCGCGGCGGCCCGGGCCAATGACGCCCGGCTCGCGCTCCCCGGCACGATCTACAATTACGATCCGCGCACCTCGCCGGTGATCGCGCCCGACAGCCCGCAGCAGCCCGATACCCGCAAGGGCGCGATCCGCGTCCAGATGGAGCGCGCGATCGAGCAATCGGGGGTGAAGGCGGTAATCCTGCGCGCGGGCGACTATTTCGGGCCGCGTCCGGGCAATAGCTGGCTGAGCCAGGGCCTCGTCACGCCGGGCAAGCGGGTCGGCCGCGCGATGGTGCCGGGCAAGGCCGGGATCGGCCACGCCTGGGCCTATCTGCCCGATGTCGGCGAGACGTTCGCGCGCCTGCTCGACAAAGGCGACGAATTGCCGCGCTTTGCCCGCTATCATTTCGCCGGCGTGTGGGATGACGACGGCACGCGCATCGCCGGCGCGATCGCCCAGGCGGTGGGGCGGCCGGTCAAGACCTGGCGGATGCCCTGGGCGCTGCTCCCGGTGATCGGACGGTTCAACCCGACGATGAAGGAAATGGTCGAGATGCGGCCGTTCTGGGAACATCCGGTCCGGCTCGACAATGACGACCTGGTCGCCGCGATCGGACCCGAGCCGCACACCTCGCTCGACGTCGCGATGGCGACCAGCCTCAAGGCGCTCGGCTGCGACTGAGCCCACCTAGCAAATCGACAGCTTTTCCCCTATGTGCGGCGCCATGCAGACAGATTCGGCCGCCCTCATGCCCATTCCGGGGCACATCGATCCCGTGCCCGTGCCTCGCCAGACGGTGGCGCGCGAGGATGGGCGTGTCGACCTGGTCGGCCTCTCCAAGGTCGAGTTGCGCGAGGCGTTGCTCGCCGCCGGGATGGACGCCAAGCAGGCGAAATTGCGCGCCAAGCAGATCTGGCATTGGATCTACAATCGCGGCGCGACCGAGTTCACCGCGATGACCGACATCGCCAAGGCGCAGCATCCCTGGCTGATCGAGCGCTTCGTCGTCGGCCGGCCCGAAGTGATCGAGGCGCAGGTCTCGACCGACGGTACGCGCAAATGGCTGCTGCGCGGGCCCGACGGCCAGGATTACGAGATGGTGTTCATCCCCGACGCCGATCGCGGAACCCTGTGCGTGTCGAGCCAGGTCGGCTGCACGCTCAATTGCCGCTTCTGCCACACCGGCACGATGCGGCTGGTGCGCAACCTGACGGCGCAGGAAATCGTCGGCCAGGTCATGCTGGCGCGCGATGCACTCGGCGAATGGCCGTCGCAGCCCGAAGGACGCATGCTCACCAATATCGTGATGATGGGGATGGGCGAGCCGCTCTACAATTTCGACAATGTCCGCGACGCGCTCCATGTCGTGATGGACGGCGACGGGCTGGCGCTCAGCAAGCGCCGCATCACGCTGTCGACCAGCGGCGTGGTGCCGATGATGGCGCGCGCAGGGCAGGAGATCGGGGTCAATCTCGCCGTCTCGCTCCACGCCGTGACCAAGGAAATCCGCGACGAGATCGTCCCGATCAACCGCAAATACGGGATCGAGGAACTGCTCCAGGCCTGCGCCGATTATCCCGGCGCCAACAATGCCCGGCGCATCACGTTCGAATATGTGATGCTGAAGGACAAGAACGACCGCGACGAGGACGCGCACGAGCTCGTCCGGCTGATCCGCAAGTATAAATTGCCGGCCAAGGTCAATCTGATCCCGTTCAATCCCTGGCCCGGCGCGCCCTATGACACGTCGACGCCCGAGCGCGTGCGGCGGTTCAGCGACATCATCTTCGAAGCCGGCATCTCGGCACCAGTGCGCACCCCGCGCGGCCGCGATATCGACGCGGCCTGCGGCCAGCTCAAGACCGCGGCGGAGAAGAAGAGCCGCGCCGAGCTCGACCGCCTGGCCGAGGAAAAACTCGCCGCTCTGGGCTGATCCCGGCGGGACCGCCGCTGATTTCAGGCGAGCACCGTATCCGCGACAAACGGGTTGGACTTGCGCTCCTGGCCGAAGGTGCTCGGGTCGCCATGGCCGGGCAAGAAGAAAGTGTCGTCGCCCATCGGCCAGAGGCGCGTGACGATCGAGTCGATCAGATCCTGATGATTGCCGCGCGGAAAATCGGTGCGGCCGATCGATCCGCGAAACAGCACGTCGCCGACGATCGCCAGTTTCGATTCGGGATGGTGGAACACGACATGGCCGGGCGTGTGCCCCGGCGTGTGGTGCACGGCGAATTCTACCTCGCCGACGGTGACCGTGTCGCCCTGATCGAGCCAGCGCGACGGCACGAACGATCGGCCGGGCACCCCGAAGCGCAAGCCGTCCTCGTCGAGCTTTTCGAGCAGGAACAGATCCTCGCGATGCGGCCCCTCGATTGCGACGCCGAGATCGTCGGCCAGTTGCGCCGCGCCGCCGCAATGATCGAAATGGCCGTGCGTGACCAAAATCTTCTCGATCGTGACACCGTGCTTTTCCATTTGCGAGGTGAGCAATGGCAAATCGCCACCGGGATCGACGAACGCCCCGCGCATCGTCTTCGTGCACCACAATAAGGTACAATTCTGCTGGAGCGGAGTGACGGGAATGATCGCCGCGCGAAGCGGCTGCGCGGTGCTGGCCATGATGGAGACCTAAGGTCTGCAATCGTGACCGGCAATGCCTTGCGCGAGGCGCTTACCCTCGCGTCTGACGCCATGGCGGTAAAAGCTTGGGGTTGCCGAAGCCTCCGGCGCGGTTGCATGAGCGGGACAGTGATCCGCCGCGACCGCCCTTTCGTTCTGCTCGACGACGCCCGCATGGCCGGCGCTGCGCCCGCTCGGCTCTATCAGGCGCCGGTTGAAATTATCGAGGCGCGCGAGGTCGCCGCGGTCAAGCCCGCGCTCGAGCGGCTGCGCGCGGCGCGGCATCGCGGGCTCCACGCCGCAGGGTTCCTGGCATACGAAGCGGCGAGCGCGTTCGAGCCGGCGGTCGGCGAGCTGCCCCGGGCCGGGACGCCCTTATTATGGTTCGGCCTGTTCGAGCGGTTCGAGGAAATCGCGGCCGTCAATGTCGCGTCGTTTCTGCCCGACCCCACCGCGGCCTGGCTTGGCGCGCCGGTGCCCGATGTCGACCGCGACGCCTATGCGGATCGTTTCGATCAGGTGCATGCGCTGATCGAAGCGGGCGACCTCTATCAGGCCAATCTGAGCTTTCGCGCGCGGGTGCCCCTCATCGGCGATCCGCTGGCCGCTTACGCCCGGCTGCGGGGCAGCGCGCGTGCCGGTTACGGCGCGGTGGTGTGGACCGGGCATGACTGGCTGCTGTCGCTGTCGCCCGAATTGTTCTTCGCGCTGGACGGCGGCCGGCTGACGACGCGGCCGATGAAAGGCACAGCGCGACGCGGCGAGACGCCCGAAGAGGACCGCGCGCTCGCCGTCGCATTGCAGGACGACGCCAAGCAGCGCGCCGAGAATCTGATGATCGTCGATCTGCTGCGCAACGACCTGTCGCGCGTCGCCGAGCCGGGCAGCGTCGCCGTGCCCGAATTGTTCGCGGTCGAAACCTATCCGACCATCCACACCATGACCTCGACCGTCACCGCAACCTTGGCGCCGGACCAGGATGCGATCGACGTGCTGGCGGCCCTGTTCCCGTGCGGATCGATCACCGGCGCGCCCAAGATCCGCGCGATCGAGGCGCTGGCGGGGATCGAGATGGGCAGCGCGCCGCGAGGGCCCTATACGGGCGCGATCGGTCGGCTCGACGCGACCGAGGGGGCGATGTTCAATGTGGCGATACGAACCTTGGTGATCGAGAATGGGGCGGACCACGCGCTGCTGGGCGCGGGCGGCGGCATCGTCGCCGATTCGCGGATGAGCGAGGAATGGGACGAGGCGCAGGCCAAGACCGCGTTCGTCGGCGCCGGCGCCCGCCGCTTCGACCTGATCGAGACGATGGCGTTCGATCCGATCGAGGGAATCGCCTTGCTCGAACGCCACCTCTCGCGGATGAAGGCGAGCGCCGCTGCCTTCGGCTTCGCGTTCGATCGCCATGCCGCGCGCAACGAGCTCCAGGCTGCGACTTTTCGACTGCGCGGGGCGTCTCGCATCCGACTGCTGTTGGCGCCATCGGGCGCGGTCGCGATCGAGGTCGCGGCGATGCCCGCCACCCCCGAAACGCCGGTCGCGGTGACGATCGCCCCGCTGCCAGTCGCCTCAGACGACTTCCGCCTGCGCCACAAGACCAGCGACCGCGCCTTTTACGACCGCGCGCGGCAGGGATTCGAGACGGTGTTCGAGGTCGACGGCCAGCTGACCGAAGGCAGCTTCACCAATCTGTTCGTCGAGCGCGACGGCGTGCTGCTGACCCCGCCGCTCAGCGCCGGGTTGCTCCCCGGCGTGCTGCGCGCCGAGTTGATCGAGAGCGGCCGTGCCGTCGAAGCGATGCTGACACGCGCCGATCTCAGCCACGGCTTCTTCGTCGGCAATGCCTTGCGCGGGCTGATCCCGGCGACGCTGGGCTGAGGGTCAGTCCGCAGCCTCGACCCAACCGCGCTTGAGCGGCTTGATCGCGAGCAGGGCCAGCAAGGCTGCAACCAGATAGAGGCTCACCCCGATGATCGCGGCATAGCGCAGCGAATCGGCCCCGTAGCTTGCCTTCAACGCGTCCGACAGCGTGCCCATCAGCAGCGGCCCCAGGCCGAGGCCGAGCAGATTGTTGACCAAGAGGAAGCTGCCCGACGCGCTCGCCCGCATCCGCGACGGCGCCAAATGCTGGGCCGCGGTGACGATCGGGCCGAGCCACAATGTGTTGAGTGCATTGGGGATCAGCAACAGGAACCAGGCCAGGACCGGCAGCGGCGTGAACAGCCCGACCATGAAGGTCGGCGCGGTGATTAGCCAGGCGATGGCGGGCAAGCGCGCATACCAGGCGCGGTCGACCGTGCCGAGCCGGTCGGCGAACACGCCGCCGAGGAAGATGCCGGTGGTGCCGCCGATCAGCAGCAGCGAGCCCATGAACTGACCGACCTTGATCAGGTCGTGATTGGCGGTCCAGCCATAATGGACCGCGATGATCTTGGGCACCCACAGGGCCAGGCCATAGCCGGCCATCGAGCTGCACCCGGCGCCGATCGACAACAACCAATAGGCCGGCTTGCGGGCGAGGATCGGGATGACCGCCAGCACCGGCACCGCGTCGGCATCGGCGATGGCGGCCGGCCGCGGGCGATCGCGCACGAGGAGCAGAAAGATCGGCGCCACGACGATGCCCGCAATGCCGACGGTGATAAACGCGGTCTGCCAATTCACCAGCGCGGCGATATAGGCGCCGAGCAGCACTCCCGAGCCGAGCCCGATCGGGATGCCCATCGAATAGATGGCGAGCGCGCGGGCACGGCGCTCGACCGGAAAATAATCGGCGATCAACGCATAGGACGGCGCGACCCCGCCCGCTTCGCCGACACCGACGCCGAGGCGGGAGAGGAACAGCGACCAGAAGCCAGTCGCGGCGCCGCACAGAGCGGTGAAGCCGCTCCACACCACCAGCGAGCCGGCGATCACCTTCGTCTTGCCGACGCGATCGGCAAGCAAGGCGAGCGGGACGCCGAGGACCGAATAGAGGATGGCGAAGGCGGTGCCGCCGATCGCGCCGAACTCGGCATCGCTCAAGTGCAGGCTGGCCTGGATCGGCTTGGCCAGGATGCCGAGGATCTGGCGGTCGAGGAAGTTGAACGTATAGACGACCAGCAACATCGTCAGCACCAATGCCGGATAGCCCGGCCGTTCGGTCCGCGTCGTCATGCCCTCTCCCACTCTTATAGAAAGAGCCGGGCACGCGGTTGGCGCACCCGGCTCATCCCCCTTTAACCTGCCATCAGAATTTGAGCGAGAAGGTTCCGAACACCTGACGCGGATTGCCGTAGAAAGCGGTCGCGATGCCTTCCTTGCCCAGCGTCGGGGTGACGCCGCCAGTCGGGGTGTAAAGGATCTGTCCCGTCGCGGCGTTCGCGGCGAGATATTGATAGCCGCCGATCTTGTAATGCACGTCAGTGATGTTCTTGGCGTGCACGCCGAACGAATATTGCCGCTTCGACCCGAAGCTGTAGGTCAAATTGGCATCCCACAGAGTGTAGCCGGGCTGGTCGAGGAACGGGCTCGCCACCTCGAACTGATGCGTCAGGCTGCGGTACGACACGGTGGTCGACGCGTTGAGGTCGCCGCTCGCCACTGGCACCGTCCCGCTGAGCGTGCCCGACACCGTCCATTTGGGAGTGTTCTGGAACTGGCGATATTGCGAGACCTCGCTCCCGGTCGGCCCGATATAGTGCTTGTACTTGGGGTCGATATAACCGAGCGCGCCGGTGAAGGTGATGTTCGAGCCCGGACCGGCAAAACCGCGGGCCAGCACCGCATTGGTTTCGAGCTCGACGCCCTTGATCTCAGCTTTCGCGGCGTTGGTGGTGATGCCGCAGAAACTGGCGACGCCACCGATCGTGCAGGCGACCGAGCCCGGGATCTGGACGTTCTTGTAATCGGCATAGAAGCCGTCGAGCGCCCAAGTCAGCCGCTTGTCGAACGCCGAGCCCTTCCAGCCGATTTCGTAGCTGTTGACCGATTCGGGATCGAACGAGAGGTAGTTGTAGATGTCCTGGTACGTCCGTCCGACCGCAGGATTGCTGATCGGCGCCGAGGTGCCCGAGCCGCGCGGATCGAAGCCGCCGCCCTTGAAGCCTTCCGAATAGGACACGTAGAACATGTGATCGGGGCTCGGCTTGAACGACAGGCTGGCGCGCGGCGTGAAGCGCTTGAAGTTCGCCTCTCCGCGGAAATTGGTCGATGCGCCGAGATTGAGGGTCGGATTGCCGCCGAATTCGCTGGTCGCGCCGTAGAGCGGCCCGCCGAGGAAGTTCGCCTTGTAGACGAATGATTTGCGTTGATCCCAGGTGTAGCGGCCGCCGACCGACAGGCTCAACTGCGGCGTGAAATCGAACGTGAAGTCGCCGAAAACCGAGGTCGTCTCGGTCCGCACGTCACCGGCGGTATAGGCGTCGAGATTAGCGAGCGTGGTGTTGAGTAGCACGTCGAAGCCGGTCGAGGCCTTGGCGCCGAGATAGTAGAAGCCGACGATGCCGTTGACCTTGCTGCTCGACCATTGGAACTGGAATTCCTGGCTGGTCTGCTCGTTGCGATAGACCGCGGGCACGTCGACATCGACCGACGGCGTCGAATCGAAGTCGATCGGGGTGAAGCTGCGGTCCTTGCGCCAGGCGCTGATCGACTTGAACGTCAGATTGTCGGTCAGCTTCGCGGTCGCGGTCATCGACAGGCCGCCAGCCTGGATATCCTGTTTGGGGAAATTGAGCCCGGCATTGGTGTCAAAGACATTGTCAAGCACCGGCGAGCCGGTCAGCTTGCCGGCGAACAGGCGATGGCCGTTGCGCGGCGCGGATTTGTCGTGGGTATAATCGCCGGTGATGCGGACGAGCAGGCGGCTGTCGGGCGTTTCGAACTCGATCGTGCCGCGGCCGGCCCAGATATCCTTGTTGTAATTGTCGATGCCGAGATTGCGGTTGCGGCCGAACCCGTCGCGAGTGAGGCGCGCGCCGGACACGCCGATCCGCAGCATCGACCCGATCGGCGCCGACAGGCTGACGATCCCGTCCGCCTGGTTGTACGAGCCATAGGTACCGCGCGCGGCGACTTCGAAATGGTCGGGCAGCCGGCGCGTGACGTATTTGACCGCGCCGCCGATCGTGTTGCGGCCATAGAGCGTGCCCTGCGGCCCGCGCAGCACCTCGATTCGTTCGACGTCATAGATGTCGAGCACGGCGGCCTGGGGACGGTTGAGATAGACGTCGTCGAGATAGATGCCGACACCGGCCTCAAAGCCCGGCACCGGATCCTGCTGGCCGACGCCGCGGATGAAGGCGGCGAGCGTCGAATTGGTGCCGCGCGCGTCCTTGATCGTCGTGTTCGGCGTGGTGTTCTGGATATCGGTCAGGTCGACCGCACCCATCTTGTCGAGCTTGTCGGCGGTGAAGGCGGTGACCGCGATCGGCACATTGAGCAAGGTTTCCGACCGGCGCCGCGCGGTGACGACGATATCGGCCGGCGCGTCGGCGTTCGCCTGGACATCGTCCGCCGCGGGCTGCGCCGCAGGCGTGTCCTGCGCGAAGGCCGGGCTGGCGAACAATGCGGTGGCGGCAGCGCCAATATAGAGCGCGCGTGCGTGACGGTGACGAATCATCCCTTCAACCCTCCCAATGATCTATCGTTCGTGCGGGAAACGACCCGGTTGAACGCTTGTTGATCCGCCCTATACTGAAACCTGAACCGGGTTTCAACTTCCGGCAAGACGGGGAGGAAAAAGAATGGCCCAGCGTGGCTCAACGGCAACGCTCGACGCCACTGCGAGCGAGGGCAAGGCGCCGCGCACCGAACGCGGGCGGCGGACGCTGCGGGCATTGCTCGACGCCGCGGCGGTCGAGTTCGGCGAGAAGGGGTTCCACGATGGATCGATCAGCGGGATCACCCGCCGCGCCGGCGTCGCGCTGGGCAGTTTCTACACGTACTTCGATTCGAAGGACGCGATCTTCCGCGCGCTGGTCCGCGACATGTCCGACCAGGTTCGCGATACCGTCGCCCCGGCGATTCGTGCCGCGCCCCATCAAATCGCCGCTGAACGCGCCGGCTTGCTCAGCTTTCTCGAATTCGTGCGCGGCCACAAGGAGATCTACCGCATCATCGACGAGGCTGAGTTCGTCGACCCGGCCAGCTTCCGTGCGCATTATGCGACTACCGCCGAGCGGATCGAGCAGCGGCTGAAGGCCGGCGCCGACCGCGGCGAGATCCGCGACGACGTGTCCGACATCCATGCCTGGGCAGTGATGGGGATGAACGTGTTTCTGGGGCTACGTTACGGCGTGTGGGACGAGGACCGCACGCCGGAAGCGGTGGCGGATGTCGTAGCCGAATTGCTGCGGGATGGGTTGCGGGCGCGATAAGGGATCCAATTACCCTCTCCCCTTGTGGGAGAGGGAGGGACCCGCTCGGCGTAGCCGAGTGGGAGGGTGAGGGGGGCGGCCGTAACGCGACCGCGCGGTCCTGCGGACCGCCCACCCCTCATCCAACCTCCGCTAGGCGGCTGCGCCGCCAAGCTGCGGTATCCTTCTCCCACAAGGGGAGAAGGTTTGAAGGGCTAGCCTTCCAGTCCCCGGGCCAACAAATCGCGAACCGCTCTAAGCGCACCGAGATCCACCGGCGAGCCGGGCACCGGAACCGGCGCGACCGGCACATCCGCCGCCGGTGCGGGCGCCACCGCCGCCGCGCCCCCGCGCGCTTCGGCCGCGAGCAATTTCTGCACCCCGCGAATCGTATAGCCCTGCTGGTTGAGCAGATCGTCGATCCGCCGGATCAGCGCGACATCCTCGGGCCGGTAATAACGGCGCTTGCCGGCGCGCTGTAGCGGGCGCAATTGTGGGAAGCGCGTTTCCCAATAGCGCAGGATATGTTGAGGCAATCCAGTGTCTTGCGACACCTCGCCAATCGTACGGAATGCGCCAGCCGCCTTGTCGAGCGCGGCCATGCGCTGCTCTGTCAGCCCGCTTCGACGATGCGGTCGCGCATCATCTGACTGGCACGGAAAGTGAGCACGCGCCGCGGCGCGATCGGCACTTCCACGCCGGTCTTTGGATTGCGGCCGATGCGCTGACCTTTGTCGCGCAGAACGAAGGTGCCAAAACCCGAAATCTTGACATTTTCGCCGCGCGCCAACGCGTCGCACATATGATCCAGGATTTCCTCGACCAATTTGGCCGAATCGGCCCTGGATAGCCCCACCTCACGCTGTAACGCGTCGGACAGATCAGCCCGCGTCAACGTACCCACACTTGCCATTCACACCCTCCCTTGCGTGGCAAAAACTAGCCGTAACACAATGGGGGAACGCATGAAATGGGCTTAGTTACCCTTTATGGGGCAGGTTCGGCACAGCCGAAGCGATTACGGCGAACAATCAAGCCATGGCCCGGCCGGCACGACCTCAGATGCGGACGACCGCCGCGCCCCAGGTGAAGCCGCCGCCCATCGCTTCGAGCACGACGATCTGCCCGGGCTTGATACGCCCGTCGCGCATCGCGGTGTCGAGCGCGAGCGGGACCGAAGCGGCCGAGGTATTGGCATGCTGGTCGACCGTGACGACGACCTTTTCGGCCGCCAGCCCGAGCTTGCGCGCGGTCGCGTCGAGGATGCGGGCATTGGCCTGGTGCGGCACCACCCAGTCGACATCCTCAGCGACCAGCCCTGCCGCGACGAGCGATTCGTCCATCACGCTGGCGAGGTTGGTGACCGCGTGGCGGAACACTTCGCGTCCCTTCATCCGCACCTTGCCGACAGTACCGGTGGTCGACGGGCCGCCATCGACATAGAGGAGCTCGTTGTGGCGGCCATCGGCATGGAGACGGCTGGCCAGGATCCCGGGGCCGTCCTCGGCGACGTCTCGCCCTTCCAGCACAACCGCGCCGGCGCCGTCGCCGAACAGCACGCAGGTCGTGCGATCTTCCCAGTCGAGGATGCGGCTGAACGTCTCGGCGCCGATCACCAGGGCGCAATTGGCGCTGCCGGTCTTGATCAGGCTGTCGGCGACCTGAATCGCGTAGAGGAAACCCGAGCATACCGCGCTGACGTCGAACGCGACGCAGTCGTCGATCCCGAGCATCGCCTGGACCTTGGTCGCGGTGGCCGGAAAGGTCTGGTCGGGGGTCGCGGTCGCGAGCACGATCAGGTCGACCTCGTCGGCCGCCTTGCCTGCTGCGGCCAAAGCCGCGCGCGCGGCGTCGGCGGCCAGCGTACCGGTGCTCTCGTCAGGCCCGGCGATGTAGCGGAAGCGGATGCCGGTGCGCTCGACGATCCATTCGTCGCTGGTGTCGACGGTCTCAGCGAGTTCCGCGTTCGACACGCGCCGCATCGGAAGCGCCGACCCGGTACCGCTGATGACCGCACGCCTCACGCAACTGCTCCTTCGGGTTCCCGCGTCTCGAAAAATTTGAGGTCCTCGGCGATCTTGCGCGCCAGATCGTCGCGCACGCTCTTGGCCGCGACCGCGATCGCATTGGCGACGCCGGTCTCGTTGGCACCGCCATGGCTCTTCACCACCAGCCCGTTGAGGCCGAGAAAGACGGCGCCGTTGTGATTGTTGGGATCGAGATGATGGCGCAGCAATTCGGTCGCCGGGCGCGAGATCAGGAAACCGATCTTCGAGCGCATCGAGCTACTGAACGCGCGGCGCAGCAGGTCGGCGACGAATCGCGCGGTGCCCTCGGCGGTCTTCAGCGCGATATTGCCCGAAAAACCGTCGCACACGATCACGTCGACATCGCCCCGCGACAATTTGTCGCCCTCGATGAAGCCGGCAAAGGTCAGCGGCAAATGGGTCGCGTCGCGCAGCGCCTGCGCCGCATCGCGAATCTCTTCCGTGCCCTTCTGATCCTCGGTGCCGATGTTGAGCAACGCGACGCGGGGACTGGCGAGATCGAGCTGGGTGCGCGCATAGGCCGCGCCCATCACCGCGAACTGCATCAGGTTGCGCGCGTCGCATTCGGTATTGGCGCCGAGATCGAGCACGACCGTGTCGTTGGCGCCGAGGCTGGGCATCAGCCCGGCGAGCGCGGGACGATCAATCCCCTTCATCGTGCGCAGCGAGACTTTCGCCATCGCCATCAGCGCGCCGGTATTGCCAGAGGATACGGCGGCGGCGGCGCGGCCCTGCTTCACGAGGTCGATCGCGACGCCCATCGACGTCGTCTTGGCGCGGCGCAGCGCGGCGCTCGGCTTCTCGTCGCCCTTGATCACCTCGGGCGCGTGGACGATCTCGGAATTCGCCGTCAGATTGGGGTGAGTCTTCAACCCCTCGGCGATCTTCGCCTCGTCGCCGACCAGGAAGAAATGCGTGCCGTCGAAGCGGCGCCGCGCTTCGGCGACGCCTGCCAACATCACCGCCAACCCCTCGTCACCGCCCATCGCGTCGATGGCGATCCAGGAGTTGGTGGTCACGCGTCAGTCCCCCCTCAATGGGCCCCGATCAACCTTCGACCGAGACGACCTCACGGCCATTGTAATGGCCGCACGACGGGCAGAGATTGTGCGGACGCTTGAGCTCGCCGCAATTCGGGCACTCCTGGAACGCTTCTACCGAAAGCGCATCGTGCGCGCGGCGCATACCACGGCGGGAGGGCGAGGTCTTCTTCTTGGGAACGGCCATTGCGGCGACAACCTTCAAAAAATCGAATTGATCAGGACGACTAGGCCCGGAAACGTACCGGCGCAACCGAGGGGTCGGCCACGCGCTACAGAGAGTCGGGATGCATCGCGAAGCGTGCGCCTATAGCGATTTGGCGCGCCGTTGCAACCCGCGCGGAGTCGTGGACTGCACCCTAGGCGGCGTTGCGCTTCGCTGGCATAGCATCGGCGCAACAGGAGGGGCAGAATGATATTACCGGTGACACTCGTGATCGCGGCGGCGATCGGCCTGATCAACGTCTGGTTGGCGTTGGCCGTCGGGCGCAATCGGGTGAGCAGCAAGATCAATCTGGGCGATGGCGGCGAGGCGGCGATGACCGCCAGGATTCGCGCGCATGGCAATCTGACCGAATATGCGCCGACCGTGCTGATCCTGATGGCGCTGATCGAGCTTGCGCGCGGCCCGAGCCTTTGGCTGTGGATCGTCGGCGCGGTGTTCATCCTGGTACGGCTGGCGCACGCCTTCGGCATCGTCCGTCCGGCCCCCAGCGTGTTGCGGATGATCGGCGCGCTCGGCACCTGGCTGGTCATCATCGTCCTAGCGATATGGGCGCTGGCGATCAGCTATCAGGCCGAATGGACCCCGCCGGTGAGGTCGATGCAGATAGGCCAACCCGCGGCGTGATTCGGATGTACTGACCTGATCCTTCCTGGCGGCGGCGCGCGATCGCGTTGCGGCCTGAACCGATTGCGATCTCGACTTTTGCCGCCAACGCTTCAAGGGAGCAGGCGATGAGCCCGATCCCCTCCCTCCTTTTCGCGTTCGGCGCAGGCACTGTCGGCGGCGCGATGAATGCGCTGGCCGGGGGCGGCACGTTCGCGACCCTGCCATCTTTGCTCGCGCTGGGTGTTCCCGCCAACGCCGCTAACGCGACTTCCAACGTCGCTTTGTTGCCTGGCGCCGGGATGAGTGCCTGGGCGTTTCGCGACGAACTGGGGCCGGTCGGCGGCGTCGGGATTCGGGCGTTGTCTGCGATCACCTTCATCGGCGGGCTCGCCGGCAGCGTGCTGCTGGTGCTCACCCCCAGCCATGCGTTCGACGTGATCATCCCCTGGCTGGTGCTCTACGCCTTCGTCGTGCTGGCATTCGGCAAGCACGCCGCGGCGTGGCTGCGCGACCATGTGACGATCGGGCGCGGCAGCCTGATGGTCGTGCAGATGCTGCTCGGCATCTATGGCGGCTATTTCGGCGGCGGCGTCGGCCTGATGACGACGGCGACTTATGGCCTGCTCGCCGGGCATACCCCGCGCGAATTGTTCGCGCCGCGCACGTTGATGCTGGCGATCGCCAATTTCGCCGCGGCGATCGTGTTCATCGCAGCCGGGATGGTACGCTGGATCGCATGCCTGCCGATGCTGGCCGGATCGATCCTCGGCGGATGGGCCGGCGCGCATATCGGCAAGAAACTACCTGCATCCGCGGTGCGGGTGTGGACGTTGCTGGTGACGGGCGTGACGACGATTGTGTTCTTCGCGCGCGCTTATGGCTAAGAGAAAAGACGACCGCATGTAACCGGTCGGGCGTATCGTTCGAAGGAAGCATGATGGACGACCCGACCACCCTCGCCGATTCCCCGGCCGCCCCGATGCGATCGGCGAACGTCGTCTATCGCCACCGGCTGGCGACACGCCTGTGGCACTGGATCAACGCGATCACGATCTTCATCATGATCGGCAGCGGCATCGGCATATTGAACGCGCATCCGCGGCTCTATTGGGGGCAGTATGGCGCCAATTTCGACCATGCCTGGCTCGACCTCCGGCCGTATGGCGACATCCTGCGATCGGGCTGGCTGACGATTCCGGCGGGGTACAATCTCGCCATCTCGCGGCGCTGGCATTTGCTGTTCGCGCTGGTGCTCGGCTTCGGGCTGCTCGTCTTCATGATCGCCAGCCTGATCAATCGCCATTTCCAGCGCGACCTGCGCGTCCGCGCCAAGGAGATCGGGCCGCGCCATCTCTGGGCCGACCTGCTCGCGCATCTGCGCCTCGATTTCCACAATCCCGACGATCCCGCAGCCTATAACACGCTGCAGAAGCTCGCTTATGTCGTCGCGATCTTCGTCCTAATTCCGTTGATGATCTTCACCGGGCTGGCGATGTCGCCGGGGATGGATGCCGCCTGGCCGTGGTTGATCGAGCTGTTCGGCGGACGCCAGTCGGCGCGCTCGATCCATTTCATCGCGGCGAGCGGAATCGTGCTGTTCGTCGTCGTCCATCTGACGCTGGTGGTCCTGGCCGGCCCGATCGGGGAAGTGTGGTCGATGATCACCGGCCGCTGGACATTGCCCGTCGCGCGGGCGCCCGAACCAACGCCCGCGAACGCCGAACCGGAGGCCGCCGAATGACTCTCCTCACGCGACGCACGCTCGTCACCGGCGGCGCGCTCGGCGCCGGGCTGCTGCTATCCGGTTGCGACAAGCTCACCCAGCAACCCGGCTTCCGCCGCATCCTGTTCTCGGGCGAGAAGATCAACATGGGCCTGCAGCGCGCATTGATGGATCGCAACGCGCTGGCGCCCGAATTCCGTCCCGACCAGATGTCGCCGGTGTTCCGCACCAACGGCAATTCCAACCCGAACACGGCCGACTATAACCGGCATGTCGCGGAGAATTTCGCCAATTGGCGGCTGGAAGTCGGCGGGCTGGTCGACCGGCCGCTCCGCCTCAGCCTGACCGATATCGGCGCGTTCCCGCAACGCGCGCAGATCACCCGCCACGATTGCGTCGAGGGATGGAGCGCGATCGGCAAATGGCAAGGGCCGATGCTCGGCAACGTGCTGAAGGCGGCGGGCGTGCGCAATTCGGCGCGCTATATCGTCTTCACCTGCGCCGATCTGTGGAGCGGAGCGCCCTATTACGAGTCGATCGACATGGTCGACGCTTTCCACCCCCAGACGATCCTGGCCTGGGCGATGAACGACAAGCGCGTCTCGGTCGGTCATGGCGCGCCGATCCGGCTGCGGGCCGAACGGCATCTCGGCTACAAGAACGCCAAATACGTCATGCGGATCCACGCGGTAGCGAGCCTGGCCGGGATCGGCCTGGGCAAGGGCGGCTATTGGGAAGACCATGTCAATTACGACTGGTATGCCGGTATTTGATACGGGCGGAGGTGTTTCCGGTCTTTTCGTGGCCGCAATCAACCGATAGCAGCGAACGCCTATGGCCCTGATCGATCTGTTCTTCGAGCGCGCGTTCAAGCGCGGCACGCTGTCCGTCACTTATGCCGACGGCACGACCAAGTCGTTCGGCGCGGCGGACCCCGATTTTCCCGATGTCGCGATCCGCTTCACGACCAAGAGCGTGCCGGGGCAGATCCTGCGCGATCCCGCTCTGGGCGTGGCCGAGGCGTTCATGCACGGCCGCGTGGTGATCGAGCGCGGCGACATCATGCAGCTGCTCGCGTTGGCGAGTAAGAACAATCGCTGGGAAGACGCGACCGGCGCGCTCGATCCGGGCCTGGCCGCCAGGGCGGTGGTCGGGGTCAAACGCAAGCTCGACCAGTTCAACCGCGCGCGGGCGGCCCGCGCCAACATCAAGCATCATTACGACATCGGCAACGCGCTCTACGACCTCTTCCTCGACGCCGACCGCCAATATAGCTGCGCCTATTTCGTCGATCCCGGCGAAAGCCTCGAACAGGCGCAATTGGACAAGAAGGCGCATATCGCCGCCAAGCTCGCGCTCAAGCCCGGCATGCGCGTGCTCGATATCGGCTGCGGCTGGGGCGGCATGGCGCTCTATCTGCACAAGACCTATGGCGTAGACGTCGTCGGCATCACGCTCAGCGACGAGCAGATCGCTACCGCCAAGCAGCGCGCAGCGGACGCCGGTGTGTCGGACCATGTGAAGTTCGAGCTGATCGATTATCGCGAGATGACCGGCACGTTCGACCGCATCGTGTCGGTCGGCATGTTCGAGCATGTCGGCCCGCCGCAATACCGCACCTTCTTCCGCAAATGCCGCGACTTGCTCAACGATGACGGGGTGATGCTGCTCCACACGATCGGCCGCGCGGGCGGGGCGGGAGTGACCGACGAATTCACCGCCAAGTACATCTTCCCCGGCGGCTATATCCCGGCTTTGTCGGAGATCACCAAGGGCTATGAGGGCCTGCGCTATTACATGACCGACGTGGAGGTGCTGCGCCTCCACTACGGCTACACGCTGCAGCATTGGTACGACCGCGCCGTCGCCAATCGCGAGAAGATCATCGCGATGTACGACGAGGTCTTCTACAATATGTGGATCTTCTACCTCGCCGGATCGTGCGTCAGTTTCCTTTACGGCGGTATGGTCAATTACCAGCTCCAGTTCGCGCGCAACCGCGACGCGCTGCCGATCACGCGCGATTACATGGGCGAAGAAGAACGCCGGATCGCGGCCAAGGTCTGAGGGTCGCTGCCTGCTGACCGCCAATACTTCCGTCATCCCCGCGCAAGCGGGGACCCATCTCCCCGGACGATCCGCTAACGCACCGGCGCAATTATGGCCCGCGTTGGAGATGGGTCCCCGCTGTCGCGGGGATCACGGTAACTGGGGGCCGCTTACGCCGCCTTACGCAATTCCAGCTCGAGCCGGTTCCAGATTTCGACGAGAGCCTTGGTGAGGTCGCGCATCATGGCTTCGTCGTGCGCGGGGCCTGGGGTGAAGCGCAGGCGTTCGGTGCCGCGCGGCACGGTCGGGTAATTGATCGGCTGGACGTAGACACCGTATTCGGCGAGCAGGATGTCCGAGATCCGCTTGGCCTTGACCGGATCGCCGACCATCAAGGGCACGATATGGGTGTCGCCCGGCAGCACCGGCAGCCCGGCCTCGGCCAGCATCGCCTTGAGCATCCTGGCCGATGCCTGCTGCCCGTCGCGCTCGGCGGTCGACGCCTTGAGGTGGCGGACGGAAGCGAGCACGCCGGCGACCAGCACCGGCGACAGCGAAGTCGTGAAGATGAAGCCCGGCGCGTAGCTGCGGATGACGTCGATGATCGTCTGGTCGGCGGCGATATAGCCGCCCATCACCCCGAACGCCTTGCCCAAAGTGCCCTCGATGATCGTGATGCGGTCGGCGACGCCGTCGCGCTCGGAAATGCCGCCGCCCCGGGGACCGTACATGCCGACGGCATGGACCTCGTCGAGATAGGTCAGCGCGTTATACTTGTCGGCAAGGTCGCAGATCGCCGCGATCGGGGCGATGTCGCCTTCCATCGAATAGACGCTCTCGAACGCGATCAGCTTGGGGACGTTGGGGTCTTCGTCCGCCAGCAGTTCCTCGAGATGCGCCAGGTCGTTGTGCCGGAACACGCGCTTGTCGCAGCCCGAATTGCGGATGCCGGCGATCATCGAGGCGTGATTGAGCTCGTCCGAGAAGATGATGCAGCCGGGCAGGATCTTGCCCAAGGTCGCCAGCGTCGCCTCGTTCGAGACATAGCCGCTGGTGAACAGCAAGGCGCCTTCCTTGCCGTGAAGATCGGCCAGTTCGCCTTCGAGATCGATATGATAATGCGTGTTGCCGCCAATATTGCGCGTGCCGCCCGAGCCCGCGCCGACATCGTGCAGCGCTTCCTCCATCGCCGCGATCACCTTGGGGTGCTGGCCCATCGCCAGATAATCGTTCGAGCACCACACCGTGATCGGCATCGGCCCGTTATGGCCGGCAAAGCATCGCGCGTTGGGAAACATCCCCTTGTTGCGCAAAATGTCGATGAACACGCGATACCGCCCCTCGGCATGCAGCCGGTCGATCGCCTGGGTGAATACCCGCGAATAATCGACGGGCCGCGCGGTGGAGTCGCTCATGAAACGCGCCATTAACGTGGGTTTCGCCGATTTTCCATGGGTAACACGTGCAAAGGTCGCAATCGCGACGCTGCTCTGCGTCAACGCAAGTGTCGCATTGCTGTGGTACGGAGTGAGTCGTCGTCGGCGTTCCCGAACTCGAGCAGGCCGGCGATTGAGAGCAGCAGGAACGCTCCCGCTTGAGTCATCGGAGCCAATGCGATGGCCGATCAGATTGGCCCAACAGGCCAGGACGTAGAGTATCTCGCCAGGCGCGAGGCGCAGGAACGGATGGCAGCGGAGCAATCCGCCGATCCCTCCGCACGCCGCGTCCATCAAGTGCTGGCCGAGCAATATGCCCGGCGACTCAGCGCGTCGCCCAGGCCCGCCGCCTGAAGAACGCTACAGCGATTCGGCGCGGTTGATCCCGTAACGCGCCAGTGCCGGGGCAAGGTGGCGTTCGGCGTCGCCGAACCGGGTGAAGACCGCGCGATGCTGCGGCGCTACGGGCCAGTCCTGCCCCTCCGTCAGATACGCGACTCGCCGCGCGATGCCGGGCGCCCCGTCGACGAAGCGCACCGGATGCGGCGCGGCTGCGGCGAGTTCGTCGCTGACCAATGGGAAGTGCGTGCAGGCATTGACCACGACGTCGATGCGCTCGCCTCCAGGCTGGTCGAACAGCCCTGCGATCGCCGCGCGATATTCGGCGATAGGCCGCTTTTCACCCTGGAGCTTGGCTTCGGCGAGTTCCACCAACGCGGCCGAGCCGTGCCGCAGAACGATGCAATCGCCGGCGAAGCGCGCGGCGAGATCGTCGACATAAGGCTGGCGCACGGTCGCGTTGGTGCCGAGCACGCCGATCACCCGCGTCTCGCTGATTGCGGCGGCGGGCTTGATCGCCGGCACCGTGCCGACGATCGGCAGATCGAGCGCGGCGCGCACCGCGCCGAGCGCGATCGTCGAGGCGGTGTTGCACGCGATCACGATCAGCCGCGGATCGTAGCGCTCGGCCAGCCTCCCGAGCAAAGCCGGCACGCGCGCCGCGATCTCCAGCTCGCTCTTGGTGCCGTAGGGGAAGCCCGCAGAATCGGCGACATAGACCAGGGATGCCTGGGGCAGCAGCGCCTGGGTGGCGGCCAGCACCGACAGCCCGCCGACGCCGGAATCGAACAATAATAACGGGCGATCGTCCATGCGCGGCCTCTAGGGGGATGCATCCATTCTGATCAAGATAAGTGGCATCGGTCCCCACGCTAGATTATGTATCCGGGCAATTGGGGAGCGTTCACGTGGCAACGGAATATCTATGGGCAGCGCCGGCCGGCGCCGTGCTGCTCGGTTATCTTCTCGGGTCGATCCCGTTCGGCGTCATACTGACCCGCGCGTTCGGCGCCGGCGACCTTCGTCAGATCGGGTCGGGCAATATCGGCGCGACCAACGTCTTGCGGACGGGGCGAAAGGGCCTGGCCGCCGCGACCTTGCTGCTCGATCTCGCCAAGGGCGCCGCCGCCGTGCTGATCGCCGGCTGGCTGTTCCACGGCCACCAGATTCCCGCCGCCGCGGCTGCCTTGCTCGGCCATTGCTACCCGGTCTGGCTGAGGTTCAAGGGCGGCAAGGGAGTCGCCACCTTGATGGGCATCGTGCTCGCGCTGCATTGGCCGATCGGGCTGGTCTATGCCCTGGTCTGGTTGGGGCTGCTCGCGATGCTCCGCATCTCGTCGGTCGCGGGCATGGCCGCCGCGGTCTCCGCACCGATCGCCGCCGCGGTCCTGGGCGATTTCGATGCGGTGTTCCTGCTCGTCGCCCTAGCGCTAATCGTGCTCTGGAAGCATCGCGCTAATGTCGAGCGGCTGATCCAGGGCAACGAGCCGAGGATCGGCGCCAAGAAGAATGGCTGATCCCCGCGTCGCGCGGTTGCGGCTGATCCGTACGCCGACGATCGGCCCCGTCACCTATCGCCAGTTGATCGCCCGCTTCGGCAGCGCCGAGCGCGCGATCGAGGCTTTGCCCGATCTCGCCGCGCGTGGTGGCGGCAAGCCGCCCCGCATCGCCGACGTCGCGATGGTCGAACGCGAGATCGCCCGGGTCGAGACACTCGGCGCTCGCTATCTGTTCATCGACGACGCCGATTATCCTCCATTGCTCGCCGAGCTCGACAATGCGCCTGCGGTGATGACGATCCGGGGCGACACCGCGCTTTTCGCGCGCACCAGCGTCGCGATGGTCGGCGCGCGCAACGCCTCGGCCGCGGCCTGCCGATTCGCGCGCGGACTGGCGGTCGAATTGGGGCGCGAGGGGGTGGTGATCGTATCCGGGCTGGCACGCGGGCTCGACACCGCGGCGCATCAGGGATCACTGGCCACCGGCACGATCGGTGTGATCGCCAGCGGCATCGACATCGCCTTTCCACCCGAGAATCGCGCGCTGCAGGAGCAGGTTGCCGAACAAGGCCTGCTGATCGCCGAACAGCCGCCGGAGAGCGAACCGTTGGCGCGCAACTTCCCGCACCGCAACCGCGTCATCGCCGGGCTGTCGACCGGCACCGTGGTGGTCGAGGCCGCACCGCGATCGGGATCGCTGATCACCGCACGCCTGGCGGCGGAAGCCGGGCGTGACGTCATGGCGGTGCCCGGCAGTCCACTCGAGCCCCGCGCGCAGGGTTGCAACCTGCTGATCCGCGAGGGCGCAACGCTGGTCCAATCGGCCGCCGACATTCTGGAGACGATCCGCCCGATCGACCCGCGCATGGTGCGCGCGCCCGCCAGCCCGTTCGACGGACGTCCCAGCGGCGAGCCCGACGATGCCGAGCGCCGCGCGCTGACTGGGCTGCTCGGTCCCGTGCCGGTCGCGATCGACGAACTGATCCGCCAATCGGGATTGCCGCCAGCGACCGTCGCATTGGTCCTGCTCGAACTCGAACTGGCGGGTCGGATCGAACGCCATGCCGGTGGGCGAGTGTCGCTGACCTGATCGCGGCACCTATTGCCGAGCTGGAAGCCGCGCGGCAGATAGGCCGCGATTAAAGCGAGAGGAGCGATTGATGGGCAACGGCCAATCGCAAGACGGCATATGAGTCCGGGCACGGCTCGCTGGCTGTTCCGTGGCGCCGCGATCTACGGCCTGATCGTCCTGTTGCCGCTCTATCTCCTCGAGCGTCAGGTCGCGGCCCCCGCTGCGGCACTCGCCCATCCCGAATATTATTACGGTTTCATCGGCGCGGCGGTGGCGTGGCAGCTGGTCTATTGGACGATCGGGGGCGATCCGGCCCGCTATCGCGCATTCATGCCGCTCGGCGTCGTCGCCAAGTTCGGTTTCTGGATCCCGACATTTTTGTTGTGGTTGAATGGACGCACGCCGACCGCCACCTTTGCGGTGACGAACGTCGATCTCCTCCTCGGCATCGGCTTCTTCGTCGCCTGGCGGGGGCTCAAGGCACCCGCTTGACGGGCATCATCGGGGCTCCCCATCCTCGCGCGTACACGTAAGGACCGCTTTTCACCGCCATGCAGCTTGTCATCGTCGAATCGCCCGCCAAGGCGAAAACCATCGAGAAATATCTGGGCAGCGACTATCGCGTTCTCGCGAGCTACGGTCACGTCCGCGACTTGCCGCCCAAGGACGGATCGGTCGATCCCGACGCCGGCTTCGCGATGGATTGGGAAAATTACGCCGACAAGGCGAAGCAGCTCAAGGCGATCACCGACGAGGCCAAGAAGGCCGATCGCCTGATCCTCGCGACCGACCCCGATCGCGAGGGCGAGGCGATTTCGTGGCACGTCCAGGAGGTGCTGCGCAACCGCAAGGCGCTGCCCAAACAGGTCGAGCGCGTCACGTTCAACGCGATCACCAAGGCGACCGTGACCGAGGCGATGAAGCATCCGCGTCAGCTCGACGAGGATCTGATCGACGCGTACCGCGCCCGTCGTGCGCTCGATTATCTGGTCGGCTTCACGCTGTCGCCGGTGCTGTGGCGCAAGCTGCCCGGCGCCAAGTCGGCGGGCCGCGTCCAGTCGGTCGCGCTGCGTCTGATCGTCGATCGCGAGCGCGAGATCGAAGCGTTCGTCGCGCAGGAATATTGGTCGGTCGCCGCCACGCTGGAACAGGACGGCACGCCGTTCACCGCGCGGCTGATCAAATGGAATGGCGAGAAGCTCGACCGCCTGTCGATCGGCAAGGAAGGCGACGCGCTCAAGGCCAAAGCCGATGTCGAGAATGGCCGCTTCACCGTCCAGTCGGTCGAGACCAAGCCGGCCACGCGCAACCCGCCGCCGCCCTTCACCACCTCGACCCTGCAGCAGGAGGCCGCGCGCAAGCTGGGCTTCTCCGCCAGCCACACGATGCGCATCGCCCAGGCGCTCTACGAGGATGGCGCGATCACTTATATGCGGACCGACGGCGTGCAGATGGACGGCAGCGCCATCTCCGCCGCGCGCAAGGCGATCACCGAGCGCTATGCCGCGAACTACGTTCCGGACAAGCCGCGCCAGTACCAGACCAAGGCGAAGAACGCGCAGGAAGCGCACGAGGCGATCCGTCCGACCGATTTCGGCCGTGACCATGCGGGTTCCGGCGACCATGCCCGGCTGTACGAGCTGATCTGGAAGCGCGCGATGGCGAGCCAGATGGCCTCCGCCCAGATGGAGCGTACCACGATCGACCTCGCCGACGGCACCGGCCGCCACGGCTTGCGCGCGACCGGTCAGGTCGTGCTCTTCCCCGGCTATCTCGCCTTGTACGAGGAAGGCCGCGACGACGAAGGCGACGAGGAATCGCGCCGTTTGCCGCGGCTGCGCGACGGCGACGTGCCGGCCAAGCGCGACGTCAGCGCCGAGCAGCATTTCACTCAGCCGCCGCCGCGTTTCTCCGAGGCGTCGCTGGTCAAAAGGCTGGAGGAGCTCGGCATCGGGCGGCCCTCGACCTACGCCTCGATCATCCAGACGCTCAAGGATCGCGACTATGTGCGGGTCGAGAAGAACCGCTTCTTCGCCGAGGAATCGGGTCGGCTGGTGACCGCGTTCCTCGAACGCTTCTTCGAACGCTATGTCAGCTTCGACTTCACCGCGGGCCTTGAGGACGAGCTCGACGAGATTTCGGGCGGCCGCGCGCAATGGCAGCAAGTGCTCGAGGCGTTCTGGCGCGATTTCAAGCCGCGCACCGCCGAGGTGATGGAGTTCAAGCCGTCCGAAGTGACGCAGCAGCTCGACGAATTCCTCGCGCCCTATCTGTTCCCCGACAAGGCTGATGGCGGCGATCCGCGGCTATGCCCCAATTGCGGCAAGGGTCAGCTGTCGCTGCGCGGCGGGCGGTTCGGCGCGTTCATCGCCTGCTCGAACTATCCCGAGTGCAAATATACCCGCCGCTTCGCCCAGGCGGGCGCGACGAGCGGCGAAGATACCGGCCCCGAATCTTTGGGCAAGGATCCCGAGACGGGCCTGGAAGTCGAGCGCAAGGCCGGGCGGTTCGGGCCGTACATCCAGCTCGGCGAGGGCAAAGACGCCAAGCGCGCCTCGATCCCCAAGGATGTCGAGCTCGACCTCGACTGGGCATTGAAGCTGCTGAGCCTGCCGCGCGAGATCGGTGCGCATCCGGAGAGCGGCAAGCCGATCACCGCGTCGATCGGCCGCTATGGCCCCTATCTGGCACATGACGGCAAATATGCCCGGCTGCAGTCGACCGCCGAGGTGTTCGAGACCGGCATGAACGCGGCGGTGGTCAAGCTGGCCGAAGCGGCGGCGAATGGCGGCCGCCCGGCGCGTGGCTCCCAGGCCCCGCTCAAGGTGCTGGGCGCGCATCCGCGCACCGAAGCCGAGATCAAGCTGATGGAAGGGCGCTACGGCGCCTATGTTACCGACGGCACGACCAACGCGACCCTGCCCAAGACGATCGACAAGGATCAGCTGACCCTGGAGGAAGCTGCGCAATTGATCGACGCGCGGGCGGCGGCGGCGCCGGCCAAGGGGAAGCGGGGAGCGAAGAAGGCGCCTGCGAAGAAAGCTGCGGCGAAGAAAGCGCCGGCCAAGAAGAAGGCCGCGGCAAAAGGCTGAGCGTCGACCTCAACCCAATCCTCCCTACGCGAAGCGTGGGGAGGGGAACCATCGCGAAGCGATGGTGGAGGGGCCGCAGCCGCGCAGCGGCGATGACGGGCTTTTCCCCTCCACCAAGCCGCTCCGCGGCTCGGTCCCCCTCCCCATCTGCGATGGGGAGGATTTTTGTCGCTCTGCGCGGGGTGATGGTGCTCGCAGGGCAGCGGATGCCGGAACAAGTCCGGCATGACGGTCGAGGGTAAAGGGCTTAAGCTGCGCGGCGGCTCGTTGCGTTCAACCACGACCGCGCCCGCGTCTGCGCCTCGGCGATTTCGCGCGCGGTCATCTCGTCGGCCACTTCCGCGCGGCAATGGCGCGCGCCTTCATGGCCGCCACGCGACGCGGCGAGGTTGAACCATTTGTGCGCCTCGACCAGGTCGAGATCGACTCCGTTCGCACCGGTCGAATAATCGACCCCGAGATCGTAACAAGCGTTCCAATCGCCGCGCGCGGCATCGATCAGCCGGCTCTCGATCAGAAATCGCGCACTCTTCAGGCTGCTGCCCATCTCCGCCAACCCCTTTATCCCTTTGGCCGGGCTACCTTGGGGGGCGAGCGGTCAACAAATGGTTAACGCTGCTTAACCACGAAATTCAGGGCTTTGTTTGGTTCGGCTGCGCCGAACGTGCGGCACCGGCCCGCTCCCCCACCCGACCGCCCATAGAATACGCTGCTGGGCGGTCGGGTGGGGGAGCGGGCCGGTACCGATTACAAAGACGCAGCTACATCGAGATTGTCGATCAGCCGCGTGGTGCCGATGCGCGCGGCGGCGAGCAGGCGGCGCGGCTGGCCCGGGACGGGGTCGCCGAGCGTGGCTGCATCGACCAGCGCAATATAGTCGGTGACGAACCCCGCCTGGACGAGTGACGCCATGGCGGCGGCGTGCCAGCCCGGCTCGCCAGCCTCGATCGCGCGCTTCGCCTCGGCCAGCGCGCGCGGCAGCGCCACCGCGCGGGCGCGCTCGTCGGGCGAGAGGTAGATGTTGCGCGACGACAGCGCGAGCCCGTCCGCTTCGCGCACCGTCGGCACCCCGACGATCTCCAACCCCAGGTCGAGATCGGCGACCATGCGACGGATCACCGCCAGCTGCTGGAAATCCTTTTCGCCGAAGAACGCGGAATCCGGGCGTACCTGGTTGAACAATTTGGTCACGACCGTCGCGACACCGTCGAAATGGCCGGGGCGCGCGGCGCCGTCGAGCCCCTCACTCACGCCCGATACCGACACGTTGGTGGCAAAGCCCGCCGGGTACATTTCGTCGATGCCGGGCATCCACAACAGGTCGCAGCCATGCGCGATCAACAGCGCCTTGTCGGCTTCCGCCGGGCGCGGATAGCGCGACAAATCCTCGTTCGGCCCGAATTGCTTGGGATTGACGAAGATCGACGCGACCACCTTCGCTCCCGTCGCCCGCGCGGCATCGACCAGCGCCATATGCCCGGCATGGAGCGCGCCCATCGTCGGGACGAGCGCGACACGCGGGCCGGCGCCGCGCAGATCGGCGACCGCGCGTCTCAAATCGGGCAGATGATGGACAATTTGCATGGGACTTGCCGCTTCGATAGACGAGGGTTCGCCTGTAAAAGGCGCGGGGCATCTCAGGCAACCAGGGTCTTTACGTGGCGGACGCCAACAAACCACATATGATCGTCTTCGCCAACGAAAAGGGCGGGACCGGCAAGTCGACCACCGCGGTCCATGTCGCGATCGCGCTGCAGTCGCGCGGCGCGCGCGTCGCGGCGTTCGACCTCGACCATCGCCAGCGCACCATGGCGCGTTATTTCGAGAATCGCGTCGCCACCGCCAAGCGCACCAGCCGCGAGCTGCCGACGCCCGTCTTCGCCGCGCATGACGGCGAGAGCCTGGAATTCTTCGACGACACGCTGGGTCGGCTCAGCGACGACGCCGATTTCGTGGTGATCGATACGCCGGGCCGCGACGACCGTTTCGGCCGGCTGGCGGCGAGCCGCGCCGACACTCTGGTCACGCCGATGAACGACAGTTTCGTCGATTTCGACCTGATCGGCCAGGTCGATCCCGACACCTACAAGGTCACCCGGCCGAGCTTCTATGCCGAATTGATCTGGGACGCGCGCAAGGCCCGCGCCAAGGCCGATGGCGTCGCGATCGATTGGGTCGTGCTGCGCAACCGGCTCCAGCATATCGAGGCGCGCAACATGCGCCGCGTATCCGAGGCGCTCGACCAGCTCGCCAAGCGCGTCGGCTTCCGCATCATCCCGGGCCTGGGCGAACGCGTCATCTATCGCGAATTGTTTCCAAAGGGGTTGACGATGATCGACAGCCGCGATTTCGGCGAAATGGGCCTGGCGCATGTCGCCGCGCGGCAGGAATTGCGCGAGATGATGGCGGCGCTCGCTCTGCCCGAGCCGGTCATGCCGCTGTTCGCCTGACATGGCCAAGCTCATCCTGGCGCTGGCCGTGGCCTGGTTCGGCTGGTGGCTGTGGCAGGGCCCCAAGAAGGTCTGGACCGACGGCCGCCGCAAACCGCAGCGTAACGAGGACGAGATCAGCGCGCTCGCCGTGCTGGGGCTCGATCCCGGCGCCACCCGCGACGAGATTCGCGTCGCGCATCGCCGCCTGCTGCGCAACGTCCACCCCGATCATGGCGGCACCGACGAACTCGCTCGTCGCGTCAATGAGGCGCGTGACATCCTATTGAAGCCGAGTTCAGACCTTCGGGATTGAACTTTTTCCCTGCTCGGCGGATTGGGCGCGCATCAACCTGACGGGAGCCCCCATGAGTCATCGTTTCGATCCTACGTCCCTGCGCGAATACGATATCCGCGGAGTCGTCGGCAAAACCCTGTCGACCGACGATGCCGGCGCGATCGGCCGCACCTTCGGCACGATCGTGCGCCGCGCCGGCGGCATCCGCGTCGCGGTGGGACGCGACGGCCGGACCTCGTCGCCGGCGATGGAAACGGCTTTGGTCGAAGGCCTGCTCGCCTCGGGCGTCAACGTGATCCGAACCGGCATGGGGCCGACCCCGCAGCTTTACTGGGCGGAAGCCGAGCTGGAAGTCGATGGCGGCATCCAGATCACCGGCAGCCACAATCCGGCCGAATATAACGGCTTCAAGATGGTGCTGCAGCATCGCCCGTTCTTCGGCGAGGATATCCAGACGCTCGGCCGGATGGCGGCCGAGGGCGATTGGGAGGAAGGCGAAGGCGAGGTCGCCGATGCCGATATCGTCGACGATTATGTCGGCCGGCTGATGGCCGGCTATTCGGGCGGCGCCTATCGGATCGGCTGGGACGCGGGCAACGGCGCCGCCGGGCCGGTGATCGAGAAGCTGACCAAATTGCTGCCGGGCGAGCATCATCTGCTGTTCACCGAGGTGGACGGCAACTTCCCCAATCATCATCCGGATCCGACCGAGGAAAAGAACCTGGCGCACCTCAAGGCGCTGGTGGCGGAGAAGGGACTCGATTTCGGCGTCGCGTTCGACGGCGACGGCGACCGGATCGGCGCGATCGACGGCAAGGGCCGGGTGATCTGGGGCGACCAGATCTTGTCGATCCTGGCCGAGCCGGTGCTGAGGGAATTGCCGGGCGCGACGATCATCGCCGACGTCAAGGCGAGCCAGGCGCTGTACGACCGTATCGCCGAACTGGGCGGGCAGCCGTTGATGTGGAAGACCGGCCACAGCCTGATCAAGACCAAGATGAAGGAAACGCACGCGCCGCTCGCCGGCGAGATGTCGGGCCACATCTTCTTCGCGCACGATTTCTACGGATTCGACGACGCGCAATATGCCGCCGTGCGTTTGATCCGCGCGGTCCACATGATCGGCAAGTCGATGACCGAGATCAAGGACGCCATGCCGGTGATGGTCAACACGCCGGAAATGCGCTTCCAGGTCGATGAGAGCCGCAAGTTCGCGGTGATCGACGAAGTGCTCGACCGGCTCGAGACCGAAGGCGCCGACGTCAACCGCACCGACGGCGCGCGCGTCACCACGCCAGACGGCTGGTGGCTGTTGCGTGCCTCGAACACCCAGGACGTGCTGGTCGCGCGCGCCGAGGCGAAGGACCAGCCCGCGCTCGACCGCCTGCTAGCGCAGATCGACGCGCAACTGGCGGCAAGCGGACTGGAGCGGGGGCCGCAGGCGGGGCATTGAGTCGGGCCATCAATCTTCAATATCGTCATCCCCGCGCAAGCGGGGACCCAGCTCCTGAGCGATCGTCAAACGCACCGGTGAGGTGACGGAAGGTGCTGGAGCTGGGTCCCCGCGTTCGCGGGGATGACGGTCGGAAAGTGGCTCAAGGTGGCTTTTCCCGGCCAAAACCCCCATTTACCGCGAATGGCATCCCCCTCCATCATCCGTGTCATCGACCTCGAGACCACCGGCGATGCGCCGCCGCAGCACGGCGTGCTCGAGATCGGCTGGCAGGACGTCGCGCTCGGCGCCGATGGCCGCTGGGAACTCTATGGTGAAGGGGGCAACCGGATGGTCAATCCCGGCCGGCCGATCCCACCGATCACCCAGGCGATCCACCATATCCTCGACGAACAGGTCGCCGATGCGCCCTATTGGATAGACGTCGCTCGTCCGGTGCTCGATCCCTATCCGCGCCGCCTCGCGCTCGCCGCGCATCGCGCCGATTTCGAGCAGCAATTCTGCACGCCGACGCTGACCCATGGCGCCGACTGGATATGCACGTGGAAGTGCGCGCTTAGGCTGTGGCCCGATTCGCCGAGCTTCTCCAATCAGGTGCTGCGCTATTGGCGCAAGCCGGAGGGGCTGTTGCATGAGCGCGGCCTGCCCGCGCACCGCGCCTTTCCCGATGCCTATGTCACCGCGCATCATCTGCGCGACATGCTCAACGAAGCTTCGGTCGCGCAATTGATCGAATGGTCGAATCAGCCGGGGCTGCTGCCGCGCGTGCGCTATGGCCCGGATCGCGGCAAGGAATGGAGCGAAATCGCCGAGGACAGCCTGACCGGCTTCCTGACCGACCGCGACCCCGACATACGCTTCACCGCGGAGACCGAACTCGCCCGGCGGCGCGGCGGCGGCACGGTCGGGCGCGCCAATATGCAGGGCCTGTTGTTGTAAAAGGTTACCCCGCCGCGGTCTTCACCGCGTCGCAGATGCGGTCGACCACCGCCTCGACCTGGGCAGCGTCCTCGCCTTCGGCCATCACCCGGATCACCGGCTCGGTGCCCGACGGGCGGATCACCAGCCGACCCTTGCCTTCGAGTTCGCCCTCGGCATCGGCGATGACAGCTTTGACGCCGGCATCGTCGAGCGGCTTGCCGCCCTTGAAGCGCACGTTCTTGAGCAATTGCGGCAGCGGGTCGAAGCGATGGAGCAATTCGCTCGCCGGGATACCCGAGCGGACCAGTTCGGCGAGGATCTGCAACGCGGCGACCAGCCCGTCACCGGTGGTCGCGTAATCCGACAGGATGATGTGGCCCGATTGCTCGCCGCCGACATTATAGCCCTGGCCGCGCATCGCCTCGAGCACATAGCGATCGCCGACCTTGGTCCGGATCAGCTTGATCCCCTGCGCGCCGAGATGGCGTTCGAGACCCAGGTTCGACATCACCGTCGCGACGAGCCCGCCGTTGCGGAGATTGCCCGCGCGCGCCCAGCCGGTCGCGATCACCGCCATCAACTGGTCGCCGTCGATCACCCACCCGGTCTCGTCGACCACGATCAGCCGGTCGGCATCGCCGTCGAGCGCGATGCCGATATGCGCGCCCGACGCGACCACGGTCTCGCACAAAGTCTGCGGCGCGGTCGATCCGACCTGGTCGTTGATGTTCTTGCCGTTGGGCGTGACGCCGATCGCGATCACCTCGGCGCCCAATTCCCACAAGGCGGAGGGCGCGACTTGATAGGCGGCGCCATTGGCGCAATCGACCACGACCTTGAGCCCATCGAGCGTCAAATCGTCCGGAAAGGTCGCCTTGGCGAAATGGATGTAGCGGCCGCGCGCATCCTCGACTCGGCGTGCGCGGCCGATATCGGGCGCGTCGGCGAGCCTGACCTCGCCGTCGATCAAAGCCTCGATCGCCATTTCGTCGGCGTCGGACAATTTATAGCCGTCGGGCCCGAACAATTTGATGCCGTTATCGGCGTAAGGGTTGTGGCTGGCCGAGATCATCACGCCGAGATCGGCGCGCATCGACTTGGTCAGCATGCCGATCGCCGGGGTCGGCAGCGGTCCGAACAGGGTGACGTCCATGCCGACGCTGGTGAACCCCGCGACCAGGGCGTTTTCGAGCATATAGCCCGACAGCCGGGTGTCCTTGCCGATCACCACGCGGTGCTTGTGATCGCCGCGAACGAAGTGCGCGCCGGCCGCCATGCCGACCTTCATCGCCATCTCCGCCGTCATCGGCTGCACGTTGGTGAGGCCGCGAATTCCGTCCGTGCCGAAATATTTTCTTGCCATTCTGACCGTTTCCGTCCGCTATCCCGCGCTCTTGGCCGGGCGTGATAGCGCGGCAATCGGAGAAGGGCGAGCATGTCGCAAGCATTGAGGATTCTGATCGCGCTGGTCGGCGGGTTGGTGCTGGGTATCGCGCTCGCCAATTGGGCGCCGGTTCCGGGCGCAACGATGCTCTATATCACCAAGCTGATCGGCGGGGCCTGGCTCCATGGCCTGCAGATGGTGATCGTCCCGCTGGTCGTCGCCTTGCTGGTGATCGGCATCGCCGCCTCTGCGGAAGCCGCCCGCGCCGGACGGATCGCCGGGCGCGCATTGTTGTTCTTCGTCATCATCCTGTGGATCAACACGATCATGTCGGCGGTGATCACGCCGCTGTTGCTGCGCCTGTTCCCGCTCCGCGCGGAATGGGCCGAGGCGCTGAAGGCATCGCTGTCGAGCGCCAAGACCGCCGGCCAGGTACCGACCTTGGCCGATTTCTTCGACAAGATCGTGCCGACCAACATCATCGATGCCGCCGCGACCGACGCCTTCCTGCCGCTGACCGTGTTCGCGATGGTGTTCGCTTTTGCCATCACCCGCCTCGCGCCCGACCGTCGCAAGCTGATGGTCGATTTCTTCCAGGCGATCGCCGACGCCATGATCGTCGTGATCGGCTGGGTGCTGGTGCTCGCCCCGCTCGGCGTGTTCTGCCTGGCCTTCGGGGTCGGCATGCAGACCGGCGCCGCGGCGTTCGGCGCGCTGGCGCACTATATCCTGACGGTCTCGACTCTGGGCATCCTGGTCCTGCTGTCCGCCTATCCGATCGCCGCGATCGGATCGCGGGTGAGCATCGGACGCTTCGCCCGCGCGGTCCTGCCGAGCCAGATCGTCGCGATCAGCACCTCGTCCTCGCTGGCCTCGCTGCCCACCATGTTGCGATCGAGCGAGGAGATCGGCGCCCCGGCGCGGGTGTCGGGCATCGTCCTGCCGATCGCGGTCGCGGTGTTCCGCGCGACCAGCCCGGCGATGAACCTGGCGGTGGCGCTCTATGTCGCGCATCTGACCGGCACGCCGATCGGCCCCGGCCAGCTTGCCGCGGGCGTAGTAACCGCCGCGATCACGACGATGGGGTCGGTGTCGTTGCCGGGCACGATCAGCTTCTTCGCATCGGTCGCGCCGGTATCGGTGGCGATGGGCGTGCCGCTCGAGGCATTGGGGCTGTTGGTGGCGGTCGAGACCATCCCCGACCTGTTCCGCACCCTCGGCAACGTGACGATGGATGTCGCTGTCACCGGCACCATCGCGGCGCGGAGCGGCATCACCACCGACGCCGAAAGCGAAACCGACCGCATGATCGAGGAGATTCCGGCATGAAATACCGCACGCTCGGCAGCCAGGACGGCGGCCTTAAAGTCTCGGCGATCGGCATCGGCTGCATGCCGATGATCCGCAACGGCAACATCAATTATGGCCATGCCGACGATGACGAATCGATCCGCACGATCCACGAGGCGATCGAGTTGGGCATCACCTTTTTCGACACCGCCGAGATGTACGGTCCGTTCGCCAATGAGGAACTCGTCGGCCAGGCGATCAAGGGCAAGCGCGACGGCCTGGTGATCGCGACCAAGTTCGCGATGCGCTGGAACGGCAAGGAGATGGCCGGGCTGGACGGCAGCCCGGCCAATGCCCGCCGTGCGGTCGAGGGATCGCTCAAACGGCTGGGGATCGACACGATCGATCTGTTCTACCAGCACCGCGTCGACCCCAATGTGCCGATCGAGGAGACGGTCGGCGGCATGGCGGAGCTGATCAAGGAAGGAAAGATCCGCCACATCGCCTTGTCGGAAGCGGGACCGGCGACGCTGCGCCGCGCCGCTGCGGTGCATCCGATCACCGCGCTGCAGAGCGAATATTCGGTGTGGGAACGCGATGTAGAGGACGAGATCCTGCCGACGTGCCGCGAGCTCGGCATCGGCTTCGTGCCATACAGCCCGCTCGGCCGCGGCTTCCTGGCCGGCACGATCCGCAGCCTCGACGAGCTGCCCGCCGACGACTGGCGCCGCAACGACCCGCGCTACCAGGCCGATACGCTGCCGACGAACCTCAAGATCGTCGATGCGATCGCCGAGGTGGCGAAGCGCCACCAGGCCTCAAACGCGCAAGTCGCGCTCGCCTGGCTGCTCGCCCAGGGTGACGACGTGGTGCCGATCCCCGGCGTCAAGCGCCGCGAGACGATGCGCGATTCGGCCGGGTCGGTCGACGTCGCGCTGACCGCCGACGACCTCGCCGCGATCGACGCCGCCGCGCCCAATGGCGGCACGGCCGGACCGCGTTACGGCGAGCGCGGGATGCGGATGGTCAAGCTATAGCGCGATCCACCGCCAGATGCCGGCGGGTATTCCCGCCAGCGGCAGATGCGCCCAGGTCGCGGCGAGCCACAGGACGATTCCGCCCAGGGCCGGCACCAGGCCGGCTGGCGTGAACTTGACTCGCCCGCCCAGGATCGCACCGAGCGGCCAATAGCTGGTATGCCTTTCCCATGCCTGCCACATTTCGGGCTGTAGCTTTTCCTTCTTCCTGTCCTGCAGCGCGGCGCCGACCAGGGCGAGGAGGATGATCGTCATCGCCAGCACGATATTGGCGGGAGTCGGCATCACCAGGATATGCACCACGCCCCACAAAGCGAATCCCCACATCATCGGATGCCGCGTCAAGCTGAATACGCCGCGCGGTTCGGGCGGCGCGGCCGGCGCGCGCGGCGGTCCGGGGAGCGCCGGGTTGCCGCGCAGCGACCCCACGAACAGGACGCTCGCCGGCAGCATGATCAGCGTGCCGACGATCCACAAGCCGTCGCCCACCGCCCAGAACGGCGTTTCCACCGGCACCGCGCGGAAGGCCAAGGCAAGCCAGCCGAACGTCGCTAGCGCGACCAGCGAATAGATGCCCTGGAACGGCAACTCGCCGATCGCGCCCACGATCGGCGCGCGCAATGGATGCGATAGCAGGAAATGCGATCCGACGAACGCGACCGCGGCAGTGATTTCCCAGGACAACGGACTCATGGACCCTCTCCCCCGAACCGTTCGGGAGAGAGGCTAGACCATCACTGGACGCCGTGCATCCACTTCTTGAGCGGCCAGGACAGCAACAGCAGCAACAGCCCCAGGCCGATCGCGACGAGCGCGATCACCGTGAAGGTGTGGGTATAGGTATCCAGGCTGACCTTGAGGTTGGTGACCTGCCCGCCGACCGTATCGACGCTCGCGAATTGCGCGACCACGCCGGCGACATATTGCGCGACCGAGATCGACAGGAACCATACGCCCATCATCAGCCCGACGATCCGCGCGATCGACAATTTGGTGATCATCGAGAGGCCGACCGGCGAGATGCAGAGCTCGGCGATCGAGTGGATCACATAGAGCCCGGCGAGCCACCACAAGCCAACCTTGAAGCTGCTGTCGGCGAAGGTCGAGCCCCAGACGAGGAACAGGAAGCCCGCCCCCACGCCCATCAGCGCAACTGAGAATTTGATCGGGATCGACGGTTCCCATCCGCGCCGCGCGAGCCATCCCCACAGTGCGCTCATCAGCGGCGCGAGCAGCACGATCGAGATCGGGTTGAAATTCTGCGTCTGCGGCGCCGACATCACCCAGTCGCCGATGACGGTACGGTCAGTGTTACGGTCGGCGAACAAAGTCAGGCTCGACCCGGCCTGTTCGAACAAGGTCCAGAACACGACGTTGAAGACGATCAGCACCATGGCAGCGACCATCATCTCGCCTTCCTTGCGGCTGCCCTTGAGGAACGACCATACCAGGATGCCGGGCACCGAGAAGATGAATGTCCCGAACAGCAATTTGCCCATCAACGGCAGCGACGCGAGATAGCCGATGAAACCCGATCCCGCTGCGGGTTCCTCGGCCTGCATCAGATTGACGAACAGGAAATAGACCACCGGCACGGCGACGATCGCGAGCACATAGATCAGCATCGCCCGATCGGGCCCGCTCCGCGCCGGCGGATTGCCGTACGCATCGAGGCGCCCGCCATGATAGCTGATCATGAAGAACGAGATCACCATCGCCACGCCGGCAAGCCCGAGCCCGAGCGGCCAGCCGAAACTGTCGGCAAACAATGCGCACAGGAACTGGCCGAGGATCGAGCCGACATTGATGCCCATGTAGAAGATGGTGAAACCGGCATCGCGGCGGCGGTCGCCTTGCTCGTAGAGTTCGCCGACCATGGTCGAGATATTGGGTTTGAAGAAGCCGTTGCCGACCGACACCAGCGACAGCGCCATCAGCAGGATCATCGTCAGCAGCGGGCTGCGCTCGGCGCCTTCGGAAAAGCTGTCCTTGGCGAGGTGGCGGACTTCCTTGCCGTCGGCGGCGAGCAGCGACATGCTACCGTCGTCATTGCCGCGCATGGTCAGCTTCTGGCCGTTATCGACCAGATAGCGCGCCTCTTTGGGGTCGCTGGTCGGGGTGTCGCGGAAATTGTCGACCACCACTTCGTAGCGCTTGCCGTCGATCACCTGATAAGGCTTGGCCGGCTGGCCGCCGAAGGCTAGCGTGAAATAGCCGATCGCCATCATCAGCGCACCGAACCGCACCGCGCGTTTCGAGCCGAGATATTGATCGGCGAGCAAACCGCCGACCAGCGGCGTCAGATAGACCAGAGCGGTATAGCCGCCATAAAGCCCGGTCGAGGCGCGGTCGCCGAGGACGAAATGCTTGGTGAGATAGAGCGTCAGCAACGCCCGCATGCCGTAATAGCCGAACCGCTCCCACATCTCGGTGCCGAACAGCCAGAACAGCGGCTTGGGGTGGCCGAACCACGTCCCCTCCGCCGCCGGGTTGGTGTGGGTAATATCCGGCTCGCGCGGATTGTCCGCGGTCGGGGTGTCCACCATGCATTCGCTCCCTGAATTCGTGCTCCCGCCGTCTAGCAACGCGGCGAGTGGATGCAGCGGAGACTAGCGGCAAAGCCCCGGGAGTAAATATCCGGGCGCCTGTCCGATGGCGCCGTTGTGGAAGGGCCCACGCCCCCCTAGATGCCGGCCATGTTCAACGACCTTTCCACTCCTCTGTCACTGTTGTCGACGCGCCGGTCGGGCAAGCCGCGCGATCTTGTCGCCCCGGGTCCCGACGATGCGCAACTGCGGCAGATCCTGGAGATCGCGGCGCGCACGCCCGACCATGGCAAGCTCGCGCCGTGGCGGTTCGTGATCGTCCCCGCCGACAAGCGCGCTGCGCTGGCGGAGACGATCACCGCCGCCTATCGCGCCGAGCGGCCGCAAGCGGCGCGGCTGGAGATCGAGGCGCTCGAGCAATTCGCGACCCAGGCACCGACTTTGGTGGTGGTGCTGTCGTCGCCGAAAATCGAAAGCCACATTCCTTTATGGGAACAGCAATTGTCGGCCGGCGCGGCGTGCATGAACCTGCTCCACGCCGCGCATGCTCTGGGCTTTGCCGGCGGCTGGCTGACCGGCTGGGCGGCCTATTCGGACGCGGTGCGCGATGCGTTCGGCGCGGAACGCGAACGGATCGCCGGGTATATCTTCTTGGGAACGCCGGCAAAGCAACTAGAAGAAAGGCCACGGCCCGATCTGCAAAAGATTATTTCAACGTGGCAAGGGTAATTGACTGGACTCTTTTGCCCATTGCTGTATTAGTGCAGCATGGCACTTAGCAATGACGACAGCCCGGTCTATATCCGGCTGAGGGGCACGATCTCGGCAGCGATCCTGCGGGGCGAATATCGGGCGGGCGATCAGTTACCGTCGGTCCGCGCGCTTGCGGCCGAACATGGCGCCAACCCGCTGACCGTCGCCAAGGCCTATCAGAGTTTCCAGGACGACGGCTATGTCGAGGTCCGGCGCGGCGTCGGCATGTTCGTCCTGCCCGGCGCGGCGGAAAAGCTGCGCGTCGCCGAGCGCGACCGCTTCGTGAGCCAGCAATGGCCGCGCATCGCCGAGTATATCGACTTGCTCGGACTCGACGCCGCCGACCTGCTCGAGCGCGAACGCGCCTGAACCTCACCGAGGTCCGGCCGATTGCCCAGTCCGGCACATTAGGCCCGCTCATCCCCCGACTTCAGCACGACTGACCCGACGCGAATGGTCAGCGATCCGCTTTGACGTGGCGAAAGCTGTCGGTAATTAGCTGGACATGGGGCGACAGGAAACGGGGAGCGGGGAAGCCGCAGCGCTCAACCCCGGCACGATCCTGGTCAGTCGGGCAACGATCTTCATTCTGGCCGCGGTGTTCCTCGTCGGGCTCGTGCGATTGACCGCACACGCTTCCGTTGCGCTCAGTTTCCCTTATGCCTTCGACTATGGCGAAGGCGTCGTCTGGCAGCAGATGCGCAACATCGTCCAGGGCGAGGGGTATCGGGCGATCGGGATCTATCCCGCAATTGCCTATGAATATCCGCCTCTATTCCATCTTTGCGCGGCCGGCGTCGCGCGGATCACCGGGATCGACGAGCTTTACGCCGGACGGCTCGTGTCGCTGGCATCGGCGGCCGCCTGCGCCGCGCTGATCGCGCGGCTTACGGCGCGTACCCTGGCCGGAGAAAACCGGAGAGTGGTGTTCGGCGCGACGACGATTGCGGGATTGGCTTTCCTTACGCTGCCACTGGTCGGCGAATGGTCGCTCTTGATGCGGATCGACCTGTTGGCCTGCGCCTTGTCGCTCGCAGGCATGCTGCTGGCGATCCGCGCTCCCGGTTCGATTGCCGCCTGTGTCGCCGCGGGCCTCATCTTCACGCTGGCACTCTATACGCGCCAGACGAGCTTGCCGGCGCCCGCAGCCGCGTTCCTGGTCCTTCTCCTGGTCCGGCCAGCACGGGCGTGGCTGATGGCGGCCGTGTCGGTCGGCAGCGGTCTGGCCGTCCTCGGCGCGCTCGAAGCCACTACCCAAGGCGGGTTCCTGCTCAATATCGTCTCCTACAACATTAACCGCATCATCTGGGATCACGCATTCGCGTTCGGAACCGTGCTGCTGGCCAATGTCGCAGTGATCGGGATAGCTCTATTCGGCCTTCTCGACCGCTTTCGCCTCTCGGGTGTGCGCCATTGGCGCGACCTGAAGGCGTGGCTCGCCGCTGACTCGAAGAACGTGGCGATTGCGATCGTCGTGGCGACGCTGGCCTGCAAGACAATGATGCTGCCGGCGATCCTGAAATCGGGCGCGAGCGACAATTACCTGATCGACTGGTTTTCCGAACTCGCCGTACTTTTTGGCATCGCGATGGTGCCGGTGCTGCGCGCGACGTTAGGCATGCCGGCAAAGCCGAACGCGATCCTGTTGGGGTTGGTCTGCATCGTCCTGCCGCTGCAGACCGCGGGAGCCGGGCTTTTGCCCGATCGCGGTGCGGTCAAGGCACAGCAGCGCGCGCTCGATACGATCGTCGACCGCATCCGGCAGGCCCGACGCCCCGTGATTTCGGACGATGCGACGCTCCTGATCAGAGCGGGACAAGCGATGCGCTGGGAACCGTCGATCGTTGCCGAGCTGGGGAGCGCCGGACGCTATGACGAAGCCCGGTTCGTCCAGCTGATCGAAGAGCGCAGGTTCGGATTTTTCGTCACCGACGGAGACCGCGGTGATGTGGTGTTCGATCAACGGTTCAATCCGAAGGTCGTCGAGGCAATCCACATCGCCTATCCTCGCCGCGAACGCATTGGCGGACGGGTTTTGCATCTGCCGCCTAACGACGAGAATTGAGCGCGACGTCTTAGAACAATCCCAACCGCGCCACTTCATCCTCGCTCAGGTCGATCCCGAACAGCAGGCTCAAGCGCATGCGATAGACGCGAGGGTCGTCGATCGTGCCGGCCGTGTCCTCGCCTACCGAGTGGCGGCGATACTCGCGGTCAGTAAGCGCGGCGAAACCATGCGGCAGGACGATGCTGACCACGTTCAGGTCGACGAACCGCGTCCCCGGTGCGGTCGCGGTCCAATGGTTGGACATTTCGAAGTCGATCGGCGGCACCACATCGAGCGTGAAACTATATTGTTCGACCCAGCCGTCGCCCTCGGCTCGGCCGTCGGTGGTCGCGGGATTGCCGTCGCGCGACAATACCCAGCCGCGATGGTCGTGAAGCAGCCGGTAGCGCGCACCGTCGGGCGCGGTCGCCTCGGCGCCATCGATCAGCGGCATCACGGGCGAATAACTGCCGCCGAATCCGGCATCGGCGATCCACTCCTGACCGTCGATCGTTACCAGCAGTAGCATGTGGGTGCGGGCCGGCATGGCCACGGCACCGAACCAAACGCGCGCGAGCAACGGGCGGACGGCGAAGCCGAGCGCCGTCAGCGCGTCGCAGAACAACCGGTTCTGTTCGAAGCAATAGCCGCCGCGCCGGCGGGTCACGAGCTTGGCAAATACCGAGTCGCTGTCGATCGCGATTCCGCGGCCGAGCCGGATGTCGAGATTCTCGAACGGAATGGCGAGACGATGCGCCCGCTGCACCGCCGCCAGCCCGTCCAGATCGCAGGCCGGACGGTCGCCGAGGCGGATGCGCTCGAAATAGGCGTCAAGGTCGAAGCTCATGCGGCAAACAGCTCCGCCGGAAGTTGGTACAAGGCCGATGCCGGCGCGGTCGCCGCAGCGTGCAGCCCCAGCGCTTCGGGCACGATCTGCGCGACATAGAAGCCACACACCGCGCGCTTCATGCGGAGGAAATCGTCATCGCCATCGGCCGCCGCCCGGCCCTGGCGCTCCATCAGCCAGCCGCACACCGCGACCGACAGCATCGTCAGGAACGGATAGCTCGCCGCCAGGCGGTCGTCTGCATCGGCCGTCGCCAACCGTCGGCCGATCTCGTCACAGGCATCGATCAGCATGCGCAGCGCCGAATCCTCGGCCTCGGCGCGCATGTCGGCGATCAGCGTCGCGAACGCCGCGCCATTCGACAGGCCGAGCTTGCGCCCGACCAGGTCGGCGGCCTGGATGCCGTTGGTGCCTTCGTAGATCGGGGTAATGCGCGCATCGCGGAAGAACTGCGCCGCGCCGGTCTCCTCGATATAGCCCATGCCGCCATGGACCTGCACGCCGAGCGAAGCGACTTCGTTGCCGAGGTCGGTACCATGCGCCTTGGCGAGCGGCGTGAGGATCTCGAGCCGATCCTTGGCCGCCTCGTCGCCCAGGCCGGCGCGGTCCACCATTCCCGCTGCGAGATAGACGAGCGCGCGTGCTGCCTGGGTCTGTGCCTTCATCCGCATCAGCATGCGGCGGACGTCGGGATGCTCGACGATCGCGACCGGGGACTTGTCGGCCGAACCGGCGCGCGCCGACTGGATGCGGTCGCGAGCATAATCGACTGCTTTTTGCGTGGCGGCCTCCGCGACCTGCACGCCCTGCAAGCCCACATTGAGCCGCGCATTGTTCATCATCGTGAACATCGCGCGCATACCGGCATTCTCAGCGCCGATCAGCTCGCCGATGCAATCGCCGTTGTCGCCGAACGACAGTACGCAGGTGGGAGAGGCGTGCAGCCCCATCTTGTGCTCGATCGAAACGACGCGGACATCGTTGAACGCGCCGGGCTTGCCCTCGGCGTCGAGCCGATATTTCGGAACCAGGAACAGCGAGATGCCGCGCGTCCCCTCGGGCGCGCCGGGCGTGCGGGCGAGGACGAGATGGACGATATTGTCGGCCATGTCGTGATCGCCGAACGAGATGAAGATCTTCGTACCCGAGATCTTCCACTTGCCGTCGCCCGCGGGCTCGGCGCGGCTACGCAGCGCGCCGACATCGGAGCCGGCCTGGGGTTCGGTCAGGTTCATCGTGCCGGTCCAGGCGCCGGTTGCGAGGTGAGGGAGGTAGGCCGCCTGCTGCTCCGGCGTGCCGTGATGGAGCAGCGCCTCGATCGCGCCGACGGTCAGGGTCGGCGCCAGCGCGAAGCCCATATTCGCGGCACCCAGGGTCTCGAGCACCGCGCTCGCCAGAACGAACGGCAGGCCCTGGCCGCCGAAATCGCCGGGCGCGCCGATCGTACCCCAGCCGCCTTCGACATAGGCACGATAGGCATCGGCATAGCCGGCCGGCATCCTGACGCCCTCGGGAGTCCATTTGGGTCCGTCGGTATCGCCCGCGCGCGCCAGCGGCGCCCATTCGCCCGCGGCGAACGCGCCGGCGCCTTCGAGCACCGCGTCGAGCAGATCGGGTGTGGCATCGGCAAAGCGCTCGGTCGCGGCGAGATCGGCCAGCCGGGCGACATGATCGAGCACGAAACGCTGCTCACGAACGGCGGGATTGAAGGGCATGCGGCTTCCTCTCCTGATCCGACGCGCTATAGCCCCCCGCCATGGCCGCGCAACTCACCCGCACTTTACCTTACGGAGCCGATTCTGTCGCCGAAGCGGCGGCGCTGATCCGGCAAGGCGCCTGTGTCGCGGTGCCGACCGAAACGGTCTATGGCCTGGCCGCCGACGCGACCAACGCCGCGGCGGTCACCGCGGTCTACGAAGCCAAGGGGCGGCCGAGCTTCAATCCGTTGATCGTCCATGTCGCCGATATCGCCGATGCGAAGAAGCTGGCGGCGTTCGACCGGCGCGCCGACGCGCTGGCCGAGGCGTTCTGGCCGGGGCCGCTGACCCTGGTCCTGCCGCTCAAGCCGTCGGCGCAGATCGCCTCGCTGGTCACTGCGGGACTTGAGACGATCGCAATCCGCGTGCCGCGCCATCGCGCGATGCACGCGCTGCTCGAAGCGAGCGGGCGGCCGCTCGCAGCACCCTCGGCCAATGCCTCGGGATCGATCAGCCCGACCCGCGCCGAACATGTCGCGGCCAGTCTCGACGGGCGTATTCCGCTGATCCTCGACGACGGACCGACCAGCCAGGGGATCGAATCGACCATCGTGCGCGAAGTGTTCGGCATGACGCGCATCCTCCGCCACGGGCCGGTGACGATCGATGAGGTGCGCGCGGCGATCACCCGGCCAGGTGTCAAGCTCGATCGCTTCGATACCGGCGAGGATGACGGCCCGCCCGAGACGATCGAATCGCCCGGCCAGCTGCTGGCGCATTATGCGCCGCGCAAACCCTTGCGGATCGACGCGCCACGCGCCGCCGAGGAAGAATGGATGATCGGATTCGGCGCGACCGGAGGCGACGACAATCTGTCGCCGACCGGCGACCTGGCCGAAGCGGCGGCCAATCTGTTCGACGCGCTGCATCGGGCCGATGCCTCATCGCAGCCGAAAATCGCGATCGCGCCGGTGCCGAACGAAGGGATCGGCGTGGCGATCAACGACCGTTTGCGCCGCGCATCGCACCGGGATTGACGGCGAAACAAGTCGTTAGGTCTTTACACCCCCGAAACGAGGTTTAGTCTCCGCAACCATCGGGCCGTCCCGGCACTCGTTCCGTAACGACGGCACGAACAAGGAGAGGGGCGTATGACGAACATCCAACGCGGATTGGCCGAGCTGATCGGCACGTTCTGGCTCGTTTTCGGCGGCTGCGGCGCCGCGGTCCTGGCGGCGACGTTTCCCGGTACTGGCATCGGCTTTGCCGGCGTCGCGCTGGCGTTCGGCCTGACCGTGCTGACCATGGCCTATACGATCGGACATATATCAGGTTGCCACCTCAACCCGGCGGTTACGCTCGGCCTGTGGGCGGGCGGACGCTTCCCCGGCAAGGATATACCGCTCTACGTCATCGCGCAGGTGCTCGGCGCGGTGATCGCAGCCTATCTGCTCTATTTCATCGCATCGGGACAGCCGGGCTGGGAGCTGGGCGGGTTCGCAACCAACGGCTTCGGCGAGCATTCGCCCGGCCATTATTCGCTGGTCGCCGGCGTGACGATGGAGATCGTCATGACCTTCATGTTCCTGGTTGTGATCATGGGCGCGACCGATACGCGCGCCCCGGCCGGGTTCGCGCCGATCGCGATCGGACTCGCGCTGACGCTCATCCACCTCGTCTCGATTCCGGTGACCAACACGTCGGTCAATCCGGCGCGATCGACCGGCCAGGCGTTGGTCGTCGGCGGCTGGGCGATCGAGCAGCTGTGGGTGTTCTGGGTCGCGCCGCTGATCGGCGGGATCCTGGGTGGTGTCGTCTACAAGGCGCTCGGCGCCGACGCGACGGTCAGGCCGCCGGTGGAAGGCGCGGCGCTTTAGACCTTCTTCTCCCCTCCCGCTTGCGCGCACCGGGTCGGCCATGCCCCCGGCATGGCCTGAACGATGCGGGGCATCGTTCACCCGGTGCGGGGCAGGGGGAGGGTCTGTCACACGACCCGGCGGGGAGAGAGACACGCCCTCCCCTAACCCCTCCCGCAAGCGGGAGGGGGATTTTGCCTTCACGCCGTCGCCGCTTCGGCCTTCGATCGTGCGGCGAAGCTCTTGCGGAGCTTCTTCAGCTTGGGCGGGATGACCGCCAGGCAGTAAGGATTACGCTGACCTTCGCCGTCCCAATATTCCTGGTGGTAATCTTCGGCCGGGTACCATTCGCCGAGCGGCTCGATCGCCGTCACGATCGGGTCCGGCCAATTGGCCGCATTGCGCGCGATCGCCGCCTTCGCTTCGGCCTCTTGCCCCGCGTCGTGCGGGAAGATCGCCGAGCGATATTGCGTGCCGACGTCATTGCCCTGGCGATTGAGCGTGGTCGGGTCGTGCGTCGCGAAAAAGATGTCGAGCAGGTCGGCATAGGAAATCTGCGCCGGATCGAAGCCGACGCGGATCGCCTCGGCATGGCCGGTGTCACCGCCGCACACCTGTTTGTAGGTCGGGTTGGCGACGGTGCCGCCGATATAGCCGCTTTCGACACTCTCGACGCCGATCACGTCGTTATACACCGCCTCGGTGCACCAGAAGCAGCCGCCGGCAAGCGTCGCATATTCGAGGGACATTCGTCTCACTCCCTTTTCAAGTTGGCCTAAACATAGGTACGGCGCGCCCTGCGGCAAAGAGGCGCGCCACGAAGGGAAAATAGGGATGAGCAAAGGCAAGGTGCTGGTCACGGGCGGCGCGGGCTATATCGGCAGCCACGCGGTGCTGGCTTTGCTCGATGCCGGCTGGGACGTGGTGGTGGTCGACAATCTCGTCACCGGGTTCGACTGGGCAGTCGATCCGCGCGCCACTCTGGTCGTCGCCAATATCGAGGATGACGACAAGGTCCGCGCCGCGATGCGCGAGCACGATGTGCTTGCCGTCATGCATTTCGCCGGGTCGGTGGTGGTGCCCGAATCGGTCGAGAACCCGCTCAAATATTACCGCAACAACACCGTCGCGAGCCGCGCGCTGATCGAGAGCGCGGTGGTGTCGGGCGTCAAGCATTTCATCTTCAGCTCGACCGCCGCGACCTACGGCACGCCCGAACGCGTGCCGGTGGCCGAGGACGATCCCAAGCTGCCTATCAATCCCTACGGCATGTCCAAATTGATGACCGAGGCGATGCTGAAGGACGTCGCCGCCGCGCATCCGATCAACTATTGCGCGCTGCGCTATTTCAACGTTGCCGGCGCCGATCCCCAGGGGCGGTCGGGCCAGTCGACCGCGGGCGCGACGCATCTGATCAAGGTCGCGGTCGAGGCGGCGACCGGCAAGCGCGACCATGTCGGCATATTCGGCACCGATTTCGCCACCGCCGACGGCACCGGCGTGCGGGACTATATCCATGTCAGCGACCTCGCCGCCGCGCACGTCCATGCGCTCGACCGACTGATCGCCGAACCGGGCGAAAACCTGACGATGAACGCCGGCTATGGCCATGGCTATTCGGTATTGCAGGTGCTCGACGCGGTCGACCGCGTGACCAATCATGAGGTGAAGCGCGTGCTGCAGGGGCGCCGTGCAGGCGATCCGGCGGAATTGGTGTCGGACAATCGCCGTATCCTGGCGACCTTGCCGTGGCGCCCGCAATATGACGATCTCGACCGCATCGTCCGCGATGCGCTGGCCTGGGAGCGAGTGCTCGCCGAACGGGCGGGGTAATCGATAGCCCCGGGAATGCTGGTGGGTCCGCCGGGATTCGAACCCGGGACCTCTCGATTAAAAGTCGCTTGCTCTACCGACTGAGCTACGGACCCCAGCGTCGCGGCGCTTAGGGGTAGGGGCGCGCGGGGTCAACCGTTAGCCCTCGGGGATCGCCGCCCGTGACCGATTCTAGCCCAACCGCGCCGCCAACTGACGGACGGTCAATCCGGTAACCGGATCGCGCCAGCCCGGCACGATCGCGGCGAGCGGCCGGAGCACGAAGGCGCGGCGGCGGAATTCGGGATGCGGCACGGTCAGTCCGTCGCTCGCCCAGGCGCCCCCCGACCACAGGATGATGTCGAGGTCGATCACGCGGTCGGTCCAGCGCTGCCCGCGCCGCCGCCCGAACGCGGCCTCGATCGTCTTCAGCCGCGCGAGCATTTCGGGCGGGGTGTCGTCGCTATCGACCAAAGCCGCGGCATTGACGAAGCGCCGCCGCGCCGGGCCGAGCGGTGGCGTGGATATCAAGGGCGACGTCATGACGACATCGCCGCCGATTGCTGTCAGCGCCGCGCGCACCTCGTCGCCGGGCGTACCGTGGCGGCCGCGGCGGTTGGATCCCAAGGCGATGACATAGCTGGACGGCATGACGTCACGGGGCCTACCGCAAGCGCATGGACTTTGCACCCGGCCCGATCCCAGAAACCGAACCGCCGCACGATTGCCCACGTTGCCCGCGACTGGTGGCGTTCCGCGAGCAATTGCGCGCCGAGCAACCCGATTGGTGGAACGCCCCTGTGCCGGCGTTCGGCGATCCCCAGGCCTGGCTGTGCATCGTCGGCCTGGCGCCGGGCAAGTTCGGCGCCAACCGCACCGGACGACCCTTCACTGGCGATTATGCCGGCGACCTGCTGTTCGCGACGCTGGCCAAATTCGGGTTCACGCGCGGAACCTATCAATCGCGCCCCGATGACGGGCTGGCGCTCGACGGGGTGATCATCTGCAATTCGGTCAAATGCCTGCCGCCGGAAAACAAGCCGACACCCCAGGAAATCCACACCTGCCGCCCGTTTCTGGCGCGGCAGGCCGAGGCGCTACCCAATGCCCGTATATTCGTTGCGCTCGGGCAGATCGCGCACCAATCGGCGGTCAAGGTGCTCGGCGGGAAGCTCCCGAAATGCCGCTTCGCCCATCTTGCCGAACATCGCATGCCCGACGGCCGCATGCTGATCGATAGCTATCATTGCTCGCGCTACAACACGAATACCGGCCGGCTGACCGCGGAGATGTTCGAGGCGGTGTTCGCGCGGGCGATCGCATTGCGCGGTTGAACTTCGCCCGTACTCGTCGGTTGTTTCGGGCATGACCCACGAACCGCCCGTACCGCCCGACAACCAGTCACCCTATCCGATCGCCGAGCCGCCCCACGAGCATCACGCACCGCCGCCTGCTCCAGAGCCCGAGCCCGAGGAACCGTCCGGTCCGCCACGCATGCTGCTGGTCGGCGGCGCCATCGCGGCCGCCGGGGTCGCCGCGATCGGCGGGTTGGCAGCGTTCCTGCTCCGGCGCGGCAAGTCGCGCCCCAAATCGGCGCCCAAGGCCAAGCGGAAGCGCTGAAGAGCCGCCAAGCCCTTTGGGCACGTCACGCCAGCGGCGAGATCACCGCGTCGCGAAGCACGTAGCGCGCATGATAGAAATCGCGCAGCCGGACGATGCGGCCGTCGGCCCAGTCGATCACGATCAGCCCGGTCGGCCGTCCTGCCGGGTTGGCGGGGTCATGGACGATCGCTGCGGCGCGGCCTTCGATCAGGCCGACCGACAAGCGCCATGACGTCATTTCGGTGTACCGGGTGAAATAGGTCTCGAACGCCGCGCGGCCGCGCGTCATGCGCGCCACCAGGTCGAACCGCACGTCATCGGCGAGCATCGCGCGGATCGCGTCGAAATCGCGCGCATTGAAACGATCGACATAGGTCTGCAGGCGGATCACGTCGCCTTGATCGGCAGGCGGCCAGGATGGTGGCGCGTCGGCCAGCACACGCAAACGGGCGCGACCGCGATGCAGCGCCGCCTTGGTCGCCGCCAGGGTGGTGTCGAGAATCCCCGCCGCTTCCTCGTTCGAATAGCCTAGCACGTCCTTCAGGATGACGGTTCCGCGCTGCAGCGGCGGCAAGTGCATGAAGACCGCCAGCGCGGCCCCGGCGGCAAACCGGCGCGCGGCCTCGTCACCATCCGAAACCATGTCCTCCTCCTGGATCTCCTGTTCGCCGGCGCGGCGTGCGCGTGTGCGCAAAAGGTCGATCGCGGCATTGTGCGCGATGCGGAATGCCCAGGCCGTACCATCGCCCTCGGGCGGCGTCCGATCCAGCGCCGCCATTGCCCGCGCGATCGCGTCTTGCACCACGTCCTCGCCGTCGAGTACCGATCCCACCATCCGCGCGGCATAGCGATGCAGCGCGGGCCGCAACTCGACCAGCAACGCCTCGATCCGGGCTTTGTCCTTCTCGTCCGTCATGTCCGTGGCCATCCGTCATCCTTCTATCGGCATAGACGGTGGCGGCCCCGAAAAAGATTCGGGCCCGCGAATCCTTTTTCGCCGAGCCTCCGTCCTTGGCGATAGCGGGCGGCGCTGGGCTGCCCCGTTCGACGGAGACTGACATGAAGCTCTATGCGCTCACCAAATCGCTCAATTCCCGCAAGATATTGGCGCTGATCCACCATCTCGACCTGCCGGTCGAGATCGACGCCATGACCGTCGAGCAGGTCCAGTCCGACGCTTATGCGGCGATCAATCCCAACCGTCTCGCGCCGACCCTGGTCGACGACGATTTCGTGCTGTGGGAATCGAACGCGATCGGGCTCTATCTTGCCGAGGGCAGTGCGATGATCCCGACCGAACGCCGCCAGCGGCTCGACATGCTGCGCTGGCTGCAGTGGGAAGGCGTGCATTACAACAAGGCGCTCGGCACGATCTTCTTCGAATCGGTCGTGCGTCCGCAATTGGGCTGGGGCTGGACCAACCAGCCGCTGGTCGACGATGCGCTGGTGCAGGCGGCGCGCCTGCTGCCGGTGCTCGACGCCCATCTCGCGACTCGCGAATTCATGCTGGGCGACCGGCTGAGCTTCGCCGACTTCGCGATCGCCTCGGCCGAGCCGTATCGCGACGCGATGCCGATCGACTTCGACGCCTATCCGAACGTGCAGCGCTTCTACGACACGATCGCGCTGCTGCCGGCGTGGCAAAAGGCACTGGGCACCCCGCGGATGGCTGTCGCGGCGTGAATTGACCGTACGTTGCGCCCGCGCGACGCGCCGTTTCGCCTTACCTCGCGGCGATTAGCGGACTGCGTCGAATTGCCGGCATTGCGAAGGTAGCGTTGGGCGCTTCTCCCCTCCCACTTGTGGGAGGGGTCGGGGGAGGGCGTGTCTTGAACGAAAACCGCTGGTCGACATGCCCTCCCCTAACCCCTCCCGCCATGCGGGAGCGGAACTGGTTGCCGCTTGTGCCCGGTCCTGTAACCGACGCGATCAGATATCCTGGACGAGTCGCCCGTACAGTTCCGGGCGGCGGTCGCGGAAGAAGCCGAACGCCGCGCGGTGGCGCTTGACGCGGTCGAGGTCGAGCGTCGCGGTGATCACGCCTTCTTCCTCGCGGTCGAGTTCGGCCAGGATGTCGCCGCGCTCGTCGGTGATGAAGCTGGTGCCGTAGAAGGTCTGGCCATGCTCGGTGCCGACACGGTTGGCCGCGACCACAGGCACGACGTTCGACACCGCATGCCCGACCATCGCCCGACGCCAGAGCCGCGCGGTATCGAGACCCTCGTCATGCGGTTCGCTGCCGATCGCGGTCGGGTAGAACAGGATCTCCGCGCCCATCAGCATCATCGCGCGCGCGGTTTCGGGATACCATTGGTCCCAGCACACCCCGACGCCGAGCTTGGCCGACGGGCCATCCCACACCTTGAATCCGGTATTGCCGGGGCGGAAATAGAATTTCTCCTCATAGCCCGGACCATCGGGGATGTGGCTCTTGCGATAGACGCCCGCGACCTTGCCGTCCGGGTTGACCATCGCCAGGCTGTTGTAATGATGCGGACCATCGGCTTCGAAGAAGCTGGTCGGAATCCACACTTTCAACTCGGCGGCGAGCGCCTGCATCGCCTGGACCGCGCGATGCTCGGCGGTCGGCCGCGCATTGGCGAACAGCTCCTCATCCTCGACGCGGCAGAAATATTCGCCTTCGAACAATTCGGGCGGCAGGATCACTTGCGCGCCCTTGCCCGCCGCCTCACGGACCATGCGGGAGACGTTGGCGATATTCGCCTCGATATCATCGGAGAAGGCGAGCTGGAGCGCGGCGACGCTTATCTGGGTCATGACCTCTGCCATAGCGGGGAAGGGTGGAAAGTGGCAGTCCCCGTCGCAGGTTCAAGAGGAGCGGCGCATGGAACGCATTTTCGAGACGATCGCGGGCAAGGTCGCGAACTGGAGCGGGCGCCCGCCCGCCTTCATGCTGGCGCTGGCGATCATCATCGTCTGGGGCGTGACCGGCCCGATCTTCCATTATTCGGACACATGGCAGCTGATCATCAACACCGGCACCACCATCGTCACCTTCCTGATGGTGTTCCTGATCCAGAATGCCCAAAATCGCGACGGATCGGCGATCCAGGCCAAGCTCGACGAGTTGATCCGCGCGCTCAAGGGCCCACGTAACGAGTTCGTCGGGATCGAGCATTTGTCGCAACAACAACTCGAGCAGATCAAGGCGAAGCTCGAGAAGCTGTGCGAGGAAGATGGTGGCGACGGGAGCGACCGTGCCTCGTTCAAGCGGCTGATTTCGCGATTGTGAGCGGCGGTCAATCGCCTGGCAACCGGAGGGGCTCGAAAGCCTAAACTGTCAGCCCCGCGAGCAGCTTCGGCAACGCGCCTGATTCGCCGCGCGCTTCGGCAATGAAGCGATCCTTGAGTGTCGGCACGTGCTGCACGGCCGATAGCCCGAACCGCCGCACCGCGCTGGCCGTCTTGCCGGGGATGCCGAACAATCGGGTCAGTCCGTCGGTCGCCGCCGCGACCATGAAGGTATCGAGGCTGCGCCAGCGTTCGTAGCGCTTCAGCAGCGCGCGGTCGCCCAAGTCGAGCCCGATCCGCTTGCCGTCGACCAGCACCTCGACCAAGGCGGCGACGTCGCGGAAGCCGACATTGACGCCCTGGCCGGCAATCGGATGGATGCCGTGCGCGGCGTCGCCGACCAGCGCCAATCGTTCGGCGGTGATCGTCGCGGCATGATGGAAACCCAGCGGATAGGCGAAACGCGGGCCAAGCCAGGTGATCTCGCCGAGGAAACCGCCCATCTTGCGATCGAGCTCGGCCATATAGCCGCGATCGCCGAGCTTCTGCATGCCCGGCCCCTGGGCGCCGCGAACCGACCAGACGATCGCCGAGCGATGCCCGCGATCGTCATCGTTGAGCGGCAGGATCGCGAACGGGCCCTCGGGGTAGAAGATCTCGTAGGCGACGTTCTCGTGGCTGTGCTCGTGCCCGATCGAGGTGACCAAAGCGACATGGTCGTAGGTCCAGCGGGCGACGTTGAGTCCCGCCGCCTCGCGCGTCGGCGAACTGCGCCCCTCGGCGCCGATCAGCAGCGAGGCGCGCACCTCGCTGCCGTCGCTCAGTGTTGCGCGGACGCCCGCTTCGTCGCGGTCGATCCGTACGGCGCGCGTCTGCATGCGGAGGTCGACGCCCGGCGCCGCGCGGGCGGCATCGAGCAAGGCGATTCTGAGGTCGCGATTCTCGAACATCGTGCCGAGCGCGGACTCGCCGTCCTGCGGCACGAAATCGAGCGCCCCCGGCTCGAGGCCGTCGGACACGCGGATGCCCTCGATCGGGCATCCCTTGCCCGTCAGCCGGTCGGCCACCCCGATGGCGCGCAGCATGTTCATCGGTGCGCTGGCGATCGCCGAGGCGCGGCCGTCGAACCCAGCCGCGGTGATCACCGCCGGATCGGCGGGATCGACCACGATGCTGGTGATACCGTGCACATCGGCCGCGACCGCAAGCGCGCTGCCGACCAGCCCGCCGCCAAGGATGAGAAGATCCGCCTGAGACATGCCGAATGCCCTACGACTTGAGGGTCGGAGCGGCAATGGGGGCGGTGATTCGCGCTATACACAAATCCTCCCATCGCACATGGGGATTGGGACCGGCCGCGCAGCGGACAGTGGAGGGGAAATGTCCCGTCCTCGCGGCTACGCTGCTGCGGCCCCTCCACCATTCGCTATGCGAATGGTCCCCCTCCCCACGCTTCGCGCAGGGAGGATTTTGCGCAATCAGCCCGCTTCCGCCCCGTCCCATCCACGCTGCCTTGACGTCGGACTCGGCTGGCGCGAGAATCCATCGTGAACGCACAGCGTACATTTCGGGGGATTCGACCATGGCCAGCCGCGCGCAGACGCCGCTCTGGCGCGAGACGGTGAAGGCGGGCGCGGCCCGATCGGGCGCGATGATCATCGCGGTGGCGGTCGCCGCATTGTCGCTGCTGCTCATCCTTTCGCTTGCCAGCTATCATTCGGGCGACCCATCGCTCAGCACCGCGGCGGGCGGCCCGGCACAGAATCTGGTCGGCTATCCCGGCGCGGTGATCGCCGATCTGGCCTATACCGTCCTGGGCTGGCCGGCCTGGGGCATGCTGGCGGTCGGGCCGGTGATCGCCTGGCGGTTGTGGCGCGGCGAGGGTGCCGCCGGCTGGGGCAGGAGGGCGCTGACCGCTGCGTTCGGTCTCCTGCTGGTCGCCACCGCGCAGGGATTCGTGTCGAGCGGCGCCAGCCTCGATTGGCCGGCCGGCAAGAGCGGGCTGGTCGGCATGCTGATCGCCGACGGCCTCAAATGGCTGATCGCGCTGATCGATAACCCCGTCGCCGTTCTGTGGACCGACCGCGTGGTCGGTGCGCTGGCCGGCCTGTCGGGCGCGGTGATCTGGTTCATGAGCCTGGAAGTCGGAATCCCGCGCGTGCCGGCGATGCCGCGCATCGGCCGATCGGCCGAGGTTCAGCGCCTGACCGACCAGCGTCCGGGTGACCGCGTGATCGACATGGAGCCGGAACCGTCGATTCGTCAGCCCCGCGCCGTCGCATTGCCCGACAATCGCCCTGCCCCGGTCATCGCCGAGCGCAACGCCGCACCGGCCCCGGCCAAGCCGGCCAAACCCAAACAGGGCAGTTTCGACCTGCGCGACAATTATCCGCTGCCGTCGCTTGAGCTGCTCAAGGCGCCGCCGCCCTCGACCGGCGGGCCGATCGACAAGGCCGCGCTCGAACGCAACGCCCGGCTGCTCGAAACCGTGCTCGACGATTTCCATGTCAAGGGCCAGATCACCGCGGTCCATCCCGGCCCGGTAGTCACAATCTACGAGCTCGAACCCGCCGCCGGGACCAAGGCGAGTCGCGTGGTCCAACTGGCCGACGACATTGCGCGCAACATGTCGGCGGTGTCCGCGCGCATCGCGCCGATCCCCGGCCGCACCGTGATCGGCATCGAATTACCCAATGCGCGGCGCGAGACGGTCAACCTACACGAGCTGATGGCCTCGGACGCTTTCGAGGATCAGTCGGCCTCGCTGCCGATCGTGCTCGGCAAGAATACCGCCGGCGACCCGGTGATCGTCGACCTGGCGCCGATGCCGCACCTGCTCGTCGCCGGCACCACCGGTTCGGGCAAGTCGGTCGGCCTGAACTGCATGATCCTGTCGCTGCTCTACAAGCTCGACCCCAAGCAGTGCCGCATGATCATGATCGATCCGAAGATGCTCGAACTGAGCATGTACGACGACATCCCGCACCTGCTCTCGCCGGTGGTGACCGACCCGTCCAAGGCGGTCCGCGCGCTCAAATGGGCGGTCGAGCAGATGGAGGACCGCTATCGCATGATGGCCTCGGTCAACGTGCGCGGTCTCGCCAGCTTCAACGACAAGGTCCGCGCCGCCAAGATCAAGGGCCAGCCGCTCGGCCGCAAGGTCCAGATCGGATACGAGGACGGCAAGCCGGTCTATGAGGAGGAGCAGCTCGAATTCGAGCCGCTGCCGCAGATCGTCGTCATCGTCGACGAGCTCGCCGACCTCATGATGACCGCCGGCAAGGAAGTCGAATTCCTGATCCAGCGGCTGGCGCAGAAAGCGCGCGCCGCCGGCATCCACCTGATCATGGCGACCCAGCGCCCGTCGGTCGACGTCATCACCGGCGTGATCAAGGCGAACCTGCCGACGCGCATCTCGTTCAACGTCACCAGCAAGATCGATTCGCGCACCATCCTGGGCGAACAGGGCGCCGAGCAGCTGCTGGGCAAGGGCGACATGCTGTACATGGCCTATGGCAAGCAGATCAGCCGCGTCCACGGTCCGTTCGTCAGCGACGACGAGGTGCGCGCGGTCGCCGATCACTGGCGCGCCCAGGGCCAGCCCGATTACATCCAGTCGGTCACCGAGGAGAGCGAGGACGGCTTCGCGCTCGACGGCGCGCCGCTGGGCGAGGATTCGGCCGAGGACCAGCAATATCGCGGCGCGATCCAGCTGGTGGTCGAAAGCCAGAAGGCGTCGACCTCGTGGCTGCAGCGCCAGATGCGAATCGGCTACAATTCGGCGGCGCGACTGATCGAGCGGATGGAGAAAGACGGCATCGTCGGCCGCCCCGACCATGTCGGCAGGCGCGAAGTGCTGCGCGACCGCGACGGCAACCCGCTCTAATATGATGTCAGCTTCGCTGGCCCGCTCCCCCACTCGGCCTCCCATATGATAATTCCGTTGGGAGGCCGGGTGGGGAGTGGGCCGGCGCCGCCTTCCGGTTCGGCGAAGCTGAACCGGACCAAGACTTACGCGTTCAGAGCGGGTTCAAGCCCATGGCGCCACCTTGGCCGCCTGATTCAGGAGAATATTCGTGACGTCTCGCGCCCTAGCGCTGTTGTTCGTGCCCGCTTTCGTCGCCACCGCGGCCGTCGCCGCACCGGCGGCGACCTCGCCCGATCTCGTCAAGGTCCAGCAGCATCTGCGCGCCGTCCAGTCGATGACCGCGGCGTTCAGCCAATATGACCGCAACGGCAAGACGCTGACCGGCACCCTGTCGCTGAAGCAACCCGGCAAGCTCCGCTTCCAATATCAGAAAAACGTGCCGATCCTGATCGTTGCCGACGGCAAGTCATTATGGTTCCTCGACTATCAGGTCGGGCAGAAGCAACGCTGGCCGATCGGCGGCTCGCCGCTGGGTGTATTGCTCGACCCCAGCAAGGACATCAGCCGCTTCGCCAAGGTGATGCCGACCGCCGACCCTTCGGTCATTTCGGTCGACGCCAGCGATCCCAAACACCCCGAATATGGCCGCATCACCCTGGTGTTCGAACGCAACGCTGCCGGGCCGGCCGGCCTGATCCTGCGCGGCTGGGTGGCACTCGACGCGCAGAACAATCGCACGACGATCCGACTATCGGATCCCAAATTCAATGTGCCGATTTCCGACGGAACGTTCCGCTTCAACGACCCGGTGCGCGGCGGATTCAAAAAATAACGAACCGTTCATCTGGGCGACAGCTTCGCCCGCCTAATACACGTTTCGCGGATGTGGGGCGGTTCGGGATTTTCCCCCTGTTGCCCGAAACAAACCACTTCCCGCCTGCGTGACGAACGCTAGGTCGGCCCCTGTTCCATGCCCCCGGAACAGGGGCCTTTCTCTTTTTTGATCGGCTCTCGCCGATGGGCGGTGCCAGCCCGCTCCCCCACCCGACCTCCCATAGAATACTGACGTTGGAAGGTCGGGTGGCGGAGCAGGCTGGCACCGAGGCAGATCGATAGCTACATCGCGAGCGCAATGACTTCCCTCAAGATCGTCTCCTGGAACATCAATTCGGTGCGGTTCCGCATCGATATCGTCGAGAAATTCCTGCGCGAGGTCGCGCCCGACATATTGTGCCTGCAGGAAACCAAGGTGATCGACGCCGACTTCCCCGAGGCTGCGTTCCGCGCGCTCGGCTACGACACGATCTTCCTTCACGGCCAGCGCATGCATCACGGCGTCGCGATCATCAGCCGCGTGCCGCTGGTCGAGGACGACCGATTCGACTGGCAGGCGAATCGCGAGGCGCGGCATGTCGGCGTGCGGTTGCCGAACGGCGTGCGGCTGGAGAATGTCTATGTGCCCGCGGGTGGCGATATCCCGGACCGCGAGCTCAATCCCAAGTTCGGTCAGAAGCTCGATTTCGTCGAGCGGATGACCGCCTGGTCGGCGACGCTGGATTGCCCGACCATCCTGACCGGCGACTTCAACATCGCGCCGCTCGAATCGGACGTGTGGAGCCACAAGCAGCTGATCAAGGTCGTCAGTCACACCCCTGTCGAGGTCGATGCGCTCAACCGGCTCAAGGACTCGAACTCCTGGGTCGATCTCGGGCGCCATTTCTATCCCGCCCCGGCGCGCCTCCACACCTGGTGGAGCTATCGCTCGCCCGATTGGACGGTCAATGATCGCGGCCGACGACTCGACCATATGTGGGCGACCGCCGACGTCGCCGCCAAGGCGCGCTCGCATCAGGTGTTCGAGGATTGCCGCAACTGGCTCAAGCCCTCCGACCATGTCCCGATCATGACCGAGTTCGACCTGTGAAGGCGCCGCGATGAGCGCGCGCGACGTCGCCCGCGCGATCGACGCGCTGCGCCGCGGCTGGCCGATCGCCATCCAGGGCGCCGGCGCGCCGGTCGGCCTTCTGGCGATCGAGACCGCCGATGCGGGGCGGATGAAGGCGTTCGATCCGCGAGGCGACTCGCCAATCCTGCTGTCGGCGGGGCGCGCCGCGACGCTCAAGCTCGCCAACCAGCTCGAGGCCGCGATCCCCGATTCGCCGGTGCTGGTCGAGCGCACCTTTTGGATCGATTTCGACTGCGCGGTCGCGCTCGCCGATCCGCAGCTCGACATGGCCACCCCGATGAAGGGCCCGTTCCGCGCGATCCACGTCGAGGATCGTGACGTCATGGCGGCGGCTTTGTCGCTCGCGCGCACCGCCGGCGTGCTTCCCGCCTTCTTCGTCGGCCGGGCGCCGGACGAAGTCATTACGATCGCCGATATCGAGGCGTTCGAGGATCCGATCAGCCTGGCGATCGCGGCGCGCGCCAAACTCCCGGTCGCCGGGTCGGAGAATTCCGAGATCGTCGCCTTCCGCTCGCCCGATTCGCCCGGCGAGCATGTCGCTTTGATCATCGGCCAGCCCGATGGCCGCCCGCCTCTGGTGCGGCTGCACAGCGAATGCCTGACCGGCGACGTGCTCGGCAGCCTGAAATGCGATTGCGGGCCGCAGCTCCACGCCGCGATCCACGCGATGGAGGATACCGGCTGGGGCATATTGCTCTATCTGCGCCAGGAGGGACGCGGGATCGGGCTGGTCAACAAGTTGCGCGCCTATGCGCTGCAGGATCAGGGGTTCGATACCGTCGACGCCAATACGCGGCTCGGTTTCGCGGTCGATGCCCGCGACTTCCGGGTGGCGGCGCGGATGCTCGACCTGCTCGGCCAGAACAGGATCCGACTGCTGACCAACAATCCCGAAAAAGTTCGCGTGCTGGAGGCGACGGGAATCACGGTCGCCGAACGCGTGCCGATCGCGCTTCCGCCTAATCCGTTCAACGCGAAGTATCTGGCGACCAAGCGCGATCGTACGGGGCATCAACTCTAGATGGCGCCGGACGAGTGGCGGGCGGTGCATGTCGGGATGACGAAGGATGGCCCGTCGATCGACGGTGCCGACATCTGGGCGCTGGCATGGCGCCCGACCCGCGAGCCGGCGCTGCATCTGCCGCACCCGGCCTTTCCCGATCAGCTCGATTATTTCGATATCTACGAGGCCGACGGTCCCGCCGGCCGAATCCGCTTCGCCGCGGGCGAGCTGTCGGGCGGCGTGTGGGGATTCTACGTCCCCGCCTGAGATCAGGCGAGCAGCGCCGCCACCTCGTCGAAATTCGACGCCGTCGCAGCGACACCGATCGCGCGTAGCCGCTCCGCATGGTCGGGCGCGCAATGATTGCCTGCGCACAAGCCGACGACGTGCCCGCCCGAGGCGACAGCCCCGGTTGCGCCGACCGGCGAATCCTCAATGACCGCGCAGTCGCCGATCGCAACGCCCAGTTGGTCGGCGGCGTAAAGGTAGAGATCGGGCGCCGGCTTGCCGCGCTCGACATGCTCGCGGCCCGAATAGAGATGCTCGCCGAATATGTCGGACAGGCCGATATGCTCGAGATGGCGGCGAATCCAGCGCGTCGAACTCGACGACACCACCGCCTTGGGCAAATCGGTCGGCAGCGAGCGGACGAAGGCGACCGCGCCGGCGACCTCCTCGATACCTTCCGCCATCACCCGCGCATCCTCGGCCTCGCGCGCGGCGAAGAAATCCTCGGGCAAGGCGCGACCGATCCATGCCTCGACGCGGTCGAGAAAATCCTTGCCCGCATAGCCCATGAAATTCGCCATCGATTCTTCGGGCGTGGTCGGGTGGCCGATCGAGGTCAGAAAATCGGCGATATGCTTGTTGCCGATATATTCGCTCTCGATCAGCACGCCGTCAAAATCGAACAGCAGGGCCGCGAACCGAACCGGGATCACGCCACCGCTCAATCGCGTGCCCCGAACAACGCGGACCCGACGCGGACATGAGTGGCACCAAGCGTCACCGCGGTCGGATAATCGCCCGACATGCCCATGCTGAGCCCCGCCACCCCATTGTCGCGCGCCAGCTTGGCCAACAATGCGAAATAGGGTGCCGGTTCGACTTCGAGCGGCGGCACCGCCATCAGTCCGACAATCGGCAGCCCGGCGGCGCGCGCTTCGGCGAGCAGACCGGGCAGATCGGCGATCGCGCAGCCGCCCTTTTGCGGCTCGTCGCCGATATTGACCTGGACGAAGCAATCCGGGCGGCGGCCGCTTTCCATCGCCTTGGCCAGGGCGGCGATCAGCGAGGCGCGATCGACCGAATGGATTTCGTCGAACAAGGCCACCGCGTCGGCCGCCTTGTTCGATTGCAGCTGACCGACCAGAGCGAGGCGGAGGTCCGGGCGGCGCTCGCGCAGCGCCGGCCATTTGCCTTGGGCTTCCTGTACGCGATTCTCTCCGAACACGCGCTGTCCGGCGGTGATCAGCGGTTCGATCGCCTCGGCGGGATGCGTCTTGGAGATAGCGATCAGCTCGATCGGGTCGCTGCGCCCGGCGAGCTTCGCCGCCCGGGCAATCGCATCGCGGACGCCGGCGAGCCGCGCGGCGGGGTCGTCGGTCGTCATGCCGCGCGCTATAGGCAGGGTCGTGCCGCATCGCCAGTCCCCGATCCCAGTTTTGTGGCTGATGACCGACGAGCGGCTCGGCGACGGGCTGTGGGCGGCGTTGCGGCGGCTGCCACGCGGCAGCGGGGTGGTGTTTCGGCATTACGCCACGGCGACGCGGAAGCGGCGGATGCTGTTCCGCCGCGTGGTGCGGATCGCGCGGGCACGGGGGCTGGTGGTGGTACGGGCCGGCGCGCGGGCTGGGTATGGCGAAGATGGCGTGCATGGCGCGGCGCGGGGGAGCGGGCTGCGGACGGCGCCGGCACATGATCGGCGCGAGGCGGTCGCGGCGGTGCGGCGGGGGGCGGATGTGTTGTTCGTGTCACCGGTGTTCGCGACTCGGTCGCATCCTGGGGCCGAGGCGTTGGGGGCGCGTAAGGCGCGACGGGTGTCTCAGGGATTGCCGGTTACCGTGGTTGCGCTTGGCGGGATGAATGCTCGGCGGTTTCGGAAGCTCGCCGGGTTCGATGGGTGGGCAGCGATTGATGCTTGGCGGTAGCGGCGCGAAGTGAATTCGCGCCGTCGGTCCTCGCTTGCGCGAGGCCGGCCGGAGTTCTTGCTTTTTCGCTATTTAGCTGCCGCTAAATCGCGGCAAGAACTCAGAACCTAAACGCCGTCCCAACATACACCGCTTGGCTGTCGCGCTGCGCGTCGGGCAGCGGGGCGAGGCGATCGCGATCCTGCGACTTGTAGCGGACACCCGCGGTCACATCGAGATTGCGGCTGAGCGAGTAGGAGCCGCCCACGTCGATCGAATCCTTGGGCAGATAACCCGCCAGGCGAGCATCGCCGACCGTCGTCCGTTCGCTGGTCGCCTTCAGCCTGGTGCTGCGGCGGACCGAGAAGCTGGTGCCGATATCGATCGGCTTACGGCCGACCGGGCTCGCCGCCAGATCGATCTTGAGATCGCTGGGAGTCACGACGTGCTTGACCGGCGCATTGCGGCCGAGATCATAAGCGATCGGCGCCAGGCCGACCGATTCGGTGTCGACCGACGGCGCGCCGCGCAGCGTCACGACACCGGTCTTGACCGCCGCCGGCGGCGTCACGGGGCGTTGGGTGCCACGCGATTCGGCAGGCGTGAAGCGGAACGGAGTCGCATCGAGCCCGTTGCGCGCGATCAGCGCGGCAAGCTTGGGATCGGCCGACGCCGGGGTGAAGAAGGACGCGACAGGGCGCGAAATCAGCCGTTTGGCGGTATCGGGCGCCCCGATCGCGGGCACGGCAAACGCGGCGGTGACGCCCAGCGCCCCCGTGACGATTCCGAAAATTGCCCGCTTCCCAACCACGATTGGTTCCCTGCGACTCCAATAGTCATACGAGCCCTAACACGGTTCGATCCCGACTCGCCACATCTGATCGCGTTTTTCCGCCGAGTGTTGCATCACGCCCACAGACTCGTTCTCGCCTCTCGGCGCTTGCGGCTGGCGGCCCTGTGTCTATAGATGCGCGATAATCTCCCCCTTTCGTATCAGGGAACGACCGATGACCCTTCTGCGCCGTGCCGCGTATCTGGCCCTTCCGCTCTCGCTGATGGCGTGTGCGCACCACCGGGGAGGAGTCGCCAAGGCCGACATCGCCGCATCGAAGGTGACGACGATCGGCGTCAACGCCTATCTGTGGCGCGCGACCCTCGACACGCTGAGCTTCATGCCGCTCCTCCAGACCGATTCCAACGGGGGCGTCATCGTCACCGACTGGTACGTCAATCCGCGCTCGCCCGGCGAGCGGATGAAGGTCACGGTGTCGATCCTCGACCAGGATCTGCGGGCAGATGCGGTGCGCGTCGCGGCGCTGCGTGAAGTCAGCACCAACGGCCAGTGGGTCGCGGCCCCGGTCCAGGCGGCGACGGTGCAGAAACTCGAGGATATCATCCTCACCCGCGCTCGCGACCTTCGTCGCCAGGCGATCGCACCCAAATAAGCAAGAGAACCCGGCGGGCGGGTACTGCCCGCCCAGCAGGATAGACAAAAATGTCGCGCTTCAACCCGCTGAAAGCGGATGCCCATTGGCAAAAGGTGTGGGATGAGTCCCAGACCTTTGCCGCGCGAGACGATTCGCCCAAGCCCAAAAGCTATGTGCTCGAAATGTTTCCGTACCCGTCGGGGCGGATCCATATGGGCCATGTCCGCAACTACACGATGGGCGACGTGCTCGCGCGCTATCGGCGGATGAAGGGAATGGAAGTCCTCCATCCGATGGGATGGGACGCGTTCGGCATGCCGGCCGAGAATGCGGCGATGGAAAAGCACGTCCATCCCGGCGGCTGGACCCGCCAGAATATCGCGACGATGAAGGCGCAGCTGAAGCGGCTGGGCTTCGCGCTCGACTGGTCGCGCGAGATCGCGACGTGCGAGCCCGAATATTACGGCCAGGAACAGGCGCTGTTCCTCGACATGTACGCCGCCGGCCTGGTCTATCGCCGCGAATCGGCGGTCAATTGGGATCCGGTCGACATGACCGTGCTGGCCAACGAGCAAGTGATCGACGGCCGCGGCTGGCGGTCGGGCGCGCTGGTCGAGAAGCGCAAGCTCAACCAATGGTTCCTCAAGATCACCCAGTTCGCCGACGAGCTGCTGGAGGGATTGAAGGGCCTTGATCACTGGCCCGACAAGGTCCGGGTGATGCAGGAGAATTGGATCGGCAAGAGCCAGGGGCTGCAATTCGCCTGGTCGCTGTCCGACGGCGGTTCGGTCGAGGTGTTCTCGACGCGTCCCGACACGATTTTCGGCGCCAGTTTCATCGCGGTCGCCGCCGACCATCCGATCGCCCAGGCCGCCGCCGCGCGCGACCCGGAGGCGGCCGCGTTCGTCGAATTGTGCAAGCAGGGCGGCACCACCGCCGCCGAGCTCGAGACGCAGGAGAAGCTGGGCTACGACACCGGCGTCACCGCGACGCACCCCTTTGATCCGGCGTGGCAAATTCCGGTCTATATCGCCAATTTCGTGCTGATGGACTATGGCACCGGCGCGGTGTTCGGCGTGCCCGCGCACGACCAGCGCGACTTCGAGTTCGCGACCAAATACCATCTGTCGATCCGCCGCGTCGTCTCTGACGGCGACAAGACCGATCCCGATTTCACCGAGGCCGAAGCCTATTCGGGCCCAGGCACGATCGTGAATTCGCATTTCCTAGAGGGCATGGACGTCGAGGATGCCAAGCGCGAGGTGATCGTCCGCGCCGAAGCGGGGGGCTGGGGGACCGGCACCACCGTCTATCGCCTGCGCGACTGGGGAGTCAGCCGCCAGCGTTACTGGGGCACGCCGATCCCGATCATCCATTGCGAGCAGTGCGGCGCAGTGCCGGTGCCGCGCGACCAATTGCCGGTGGTACTGCCCGAGGATGTCAGCTTCGACATTCCCGGCAATCCGCTCGACCGCCATCCGACCTGGAAGCATGTCGACTGCCCGTCCTGCGGCGGCAAGGCCGTGCGCGAGACCGACACGCTCGACACCTTCGCCGATTCGTCCTGGTATTTCATCCGCTTCGCCAGCCAGCCCAAGGACAGACCGTTCGACCGCGCGATGGCCGAGCAATGGCTGCCGGTCGGCCAGTATATCGGCGGCGTCGAGCACGCGATCCTGCACTTGCTCTACGCACGCTTCTGGACGCGCGCGCTCAAGCATATCGGCATGCTCGACATCGCCGAGCCGTTCGCCGGGCTGTTCACGCAAGGCATGGTGACGCACGAGACCTACAAGTCGGTCGAGGGCAAGTGGTTGTCGCCCGACGATGTGCGCGACGGCAAGGAGATCGCCACGGGACAGCCGATCACGGTCGGCCGCACCGAGAAGATGTCCAAATCCAAGAAGAACACGATCGATCCCGAGCCGATCGTCGACCAATATGGCGCTGACGCGACCCGCTGGTTCATGCTGTCCGATTCGCCGCCCGAGCGCGACCTCGCCTGGTCCGAAGCCGGGATCGAGGGCTCGTGGCGCTTCGTCCAGCGGCTGTGGCGGCTGGTCGACGGGATCGAGCAGGGCGAGGGCGCCGACATCGCGCTCGACCGCAAGCTGGCGCAGACGATCGCCGGCGTGGCCGTCGATATCGAGGCGTTGCAGTTCAACAAGGCGGTCGCCAAGCTCTACGAATTGGTCAACGCGATCGAGAAGGCCAAGCCGTCCGCGTCGCGCAGCAACGCGATTCGCACATTGGTCCGCCTAGTCGCGCCGATGACCCCGCACCTTGCCGAGGAAGCCTGGGCGGCGATGGGCGAATCGGGACTGGTCGCCAATGCCGATTGGCCGTCTTATGATCCGGCCTTGCTGGTCGAGGATGAGGTGACGATCGCGGTGCAGGTCAACGGCAAGCTGCGCGACACGCTCGTCATGCCCAAGGGCGCCGACAGAGCAGTGGTTGAGGCCGCCGCGCGCGCCAATCCCAACGTCATCCGCGTCCTGGACGGCGCCGAACCGAAGAAGGTGATTGTCGTGCCCGATCGCTTGGTCAATCTGGTCGCATGAAGCGACTCGCGCTCCTCCTCGCGCTGGCGACCGCCGGCTGTGGCCTCCATCCGCTCTACGAAGGCGGTGCTTCGGGTCCGGTCGCGGCCAGCCTGTCGCGAGTCGAGGTCGCGCCGATCCCCGGCAAGAACGGCTATCTGATGTCGAATGCGCTGCGCGATCGGCTTCCCCAGAGCAGTGGCGAGCCGCCCTTGTACCGCCTCGAGGTCAAGCTCGACGATTCGATCACCGGCCTGGGCGTGAAGCGCGACGACACCATCACGCGCGAGCGACGGTCGTTGCGCGCACGCTATCAGTTGGTCGCCGCGTCCAGCGGTGAAGTGCTGCTAGACGCAACCGCTGGGTCGGATGCCGGCATCGACGTGGTCAATTCGGAATATGCCACGATCGCGGCCGAGAACACTGCGCTCGAAAACCTGTCGCAGATCGTCGCCGATCAGATCGTCACGCGGATCGCCGTCTATCAGCGCCGCGCCGCCGCTGCGGAAAAGTGAAAGCGTCTGAAAATCAATTAGTTAACTCGCTGGATTCGGCGGCTTCCGCGTTCCGGCTCTATTTGCTCCATGGCCCCGACGAAGCCGGCGCAATGGATTATGCCGCACGGCTGGGGCGTGCGCTCGGCGCCGATGCCGAAAAGGTCGCGATCGAGGGACCGACGCTGCGCGGCGATCCCGGAAAGCTGGTCGATGAGGCGCGGTCGCTCGCCTTGTTCGGCGGACGCCGGTGGATCCTGGTCGCCAATGCCGGCGACGAGTCGCTCGAGGCCGCGCAATTACTGCTCGCCGAGCCCCAAGTCGAGCATCCGGTGGTGATGATCGGGCCGGGGCTGCGCACCACGTCGAAGCTGGTCCAGTTCGCGATCGCCCAACCCGCGGCGATGAGCTTCGCCTGCTATATTCCCGATGGCGCCAATGCCGACCGTATGGTGGTCGGCATTGCGCGCGAATACGGCCTGCGCCCGACCCCGACCGCGATCCGGCGGCTGATGGGGGCCTCGGGCGGCGATCGCAGCGTGATCGCGCGCGAAGTCGAAAAGCTCGCCCTCTATCTCGACGCGGCGACCGACCGGCCGCGGGAACTCGACGACGAAGCACTCGACGCGCTGGGCGCGGATCTCGGCGAATCGCAAATGTCCGACGTGGTCGATGCCGCGCTCGATGGGCGGGTGCACGATATCGCGCGCGAGCTTGCCCGATTCGCCGATTCGGGCGGTGCGGCGATTCCGCTGCTCCGCCAGATCGTTCGCAAACTGATGACGCTGGCGGCGATGCGCGCCGAGGTCGATGCCGGCAAACAGCCGTCGGCGGTGGTCAAGGCGCGTCGCGTCCATTTCCGCGAGGAGCCGGGAATGATCCGCCAGGTCCAGAAATGGAAATCCCCCGACATCGCCGCCGCGATCGACCGGCTGCGCCGCGCGGAGCGCTCGCTAATGGCGCCGGGTGGGGCAGGGGAATTGCTGTCCGACGTCGCGATCACCGAGACGACACGCGCTGCGGCGCGGATGCGATAAGTTTCACGCTAAGGCGCGAAGGCGCAAAGAGTTTCGCGCAGAAGCGCAGAGATCTAGAGAGCCTCGCTGCGCGAGGCTCACCGTTTGACCATCGCATTATGACTGCCGCGGCCCGGAGCGAAAACATCGCTGCGCCCTCCGCGCCTCTGCGCGAACCAGATCTACGCTTCTTCGCGCCTCCGCGTCTTCGCGTGAAAAAATTAGAGCGGTTCCCCCGTCAGCCGCTGGCAGACCATGTCGAGTTGGTCGAGTGTCGAATAGGAGACGGTGACCGTCCCGCCCTTCGCGCCATACGTGATCTTCACGCCCAATCCGATGACGTCGGTCAACTGGCGCTCGAGCGCGGCGATATCGGCGTTGCGCCCGTGACTGCCACCGCCGCCGCCCCCATGGCCGCCGGATGCGCCGTCATCCTTTGCTGCCTTGGCCAGCCGCTCGGTCTCGCGCACGGACAGGCCACGGGCGACGACTTCAGCCGCCAGACGTTCGACATCGGGCACACCGATCAGCGCGCGCGCATGCCCCATGTCGATCTTGCCATCGGTCAACAGCGACAGAACGAAATCCGGAAGATCCAGCAATCTCAATAGGTTAGCGATGTGACTGCGCGACTTGTGCACTAGCTTCGCCAGCGCTTCCTGGGTATGGCCGAATTCGTTGATCAGGCGCTTATACGCGTCGGCCTCTTCAACTGCGTTGAGGTCGCGGCGCTGGATATTCTCGAGCAGCGCGATTTCGAACGTGTCGGCATCGTCGAGCTCGCGGACGATCACCGGGACTTCGTGCAGCCGTGCGCGCTGCGCCGCGCGCCAGCGGCGTTCGCCGGCGACGATCTGGTAATTGCGGCCGTGCGGACGGACCAGGATCGGCTGGAGCACACCGCGCACGGCAATAGACTGCGCCAATTCTTCCAACGCGACATCGTCGAACACGCGGCGCGGCTGGCCGGGTTGGGGAGTCAGCGCGCCAACCGGCAACATCCGAATGCCCGCCGGCGTTTCGCCGCCGCCCGACGTCGGCACCGCCTCGGCTGCGATGTCGCCGAGCAGGGCATTGAGCCCGCGGCCAAGGCTGGGACGGGGCTTGCGAGGAGCTTCGGTGGTCATGCGGCAATCGCCGGGGCGGCAGGGGGGAGGCGCCCGATCAACTCACGCGCCAGGGCCATATAGGCTTCCGACCCCGAGCAGCGATAATCGTAGATCAGCGCCGGCACGCCATGGCTCGGCGCCTCGGACAGCCGCACGTTGCGCGGGATCACCGTGTCGAACACCACCTTGCCCAGCACCGCGCGCACGTCCGCCGACACTTGGTCGGTCAGGCGGTTGCGGCGATCATACATGGTGAGGGCGACGCCAAGGATCGCCAGTCCCGGATTGAATCGCGTGCGGATGCGTTCGACGGTCGATAGCAGCTGGCTCAGCCCCTCAAGCGCGAAGAACTCGCATTGCAGCGGCACCAGCAGCGAATCGGCCGCGACCATCGCGTTGATCGTCAGCAGGCCGAGCGAGGGCGGGCAATCAATCAGCACGACGTCCCAGCGATCGCTCGCCGCGTCGAGCGCGTGGTCGAGCCGGTGCGTGCGCTCCTCGTAATCGACCAACTCGATTTCGGCGCCGGACAGATCGACTGTCGCAGGAACAATATCCAACCCCGGCACAACGGTCCCGATCACCGCATCGACGATCGAACATTCGCCGATCAGCACGTCGTAGCTCGATTTCTTGCGATCGGCACGGTGGATGCCAAGACCGGTCGAGGCATTGCCTTGCGGGTCGAGGTCGATGATCAGCACGCGCTTGTCGGTCGCCGCCAGCGCCGTGCCCAGATTGATTGCGGTCGTGGTCTTGCCCACGCCGCCCTTCTGGTTAGCCACGGCAATGACAGTCATCGCGCCCGTACTCCGCGCGCGATCACGATGCTCGAGTCTGGATCGGTGATGCTCTGTTCCACGTGGAACATTCCATGCCATCTTTGCTTGGCGCGCGCCACCTCTTCGCGCGCCGATCGACCCTTTGGTAGCAGCCAAAGTGTCTCATTGCTGGCGCATTGCGCCGCCGACGCGATCACTTGTGCGACCTGCGCGACCGCCCGCGCGGAGATGACCGCTGCCGACTGCCGCACATTCTCGACCTTACCGGTGATCACCTCGACCTGGGGAAGGGCGAGCGTCGCCGCAGCCTCGCGCAGGAAGTCGGCGCGTAAGCGACGCGGCTCGACCAAGACGAAGCGGCGTTCGGGCTGCACGGCTGCCAGCGCGAGGCCGGGAAAGCCTGCGCCCGTTCCGATATCGAGCCAATCGCCCTCGTCAGGCGCCAACGGCGCGAGTTGCAGCGAATCGACGATATGCCGCGACCAGATCGTCGCCAGCGTCGAGTGCGCGATCAGATTCTGCTGGTCGCTTTCGACCGTGACAAGGGCGGCCAGATGCTCAAGCCGAGCCATCGCCTCCGCGTCAAAGCGCGCTGCCGCCCAATCGCGTGCCTCGTCCTCGGTCATGCCGCTGCCCGCGTCGCGTGAAGCAGGATCGCGGTCAGCGCCGCTGGCGTGATTCCCCGGATGCGCCCCGCCGCGGCGAGCGTCGCGGGGCGCGCGGCGCTCAGTCGCTCGACCATTTCGTTGGAAAGACCGGGGATCGCCGCGAAATCGAGATCGGGGCGCAACGCGATCCGCTCGCTCGCACGCAACTCGGACACTTCCGCCTCCTGCCGCTCGACATAGGGTGCATAGCGCGCATCCTCGATCGCCTCGTCGACGACCGGCGTGGGTGCAGCCGCAAGGGCGGGGGAGACGTGCGCGAGTTCGACACCGGGAAAGCGCAGCCATTCGCCCGCGGAGCGCCGCGCGCCGTCTTGCGCGACCTGCGCGCCGCGCGCCGCTAGCGCACTCGCCGTGAGCGGCTGAGCGAGATGCGCGTCGATCGCCGTCCGTTCGTCCTCGCGCGCGCGGACATGGCGCAACCGCTCCTCGCCGAGCAGGCCGGCCGCTTCGGCGACCGCGCTCAATCGCGTCCCGGCATTGTCGGCACGCAGCCGCAACCGGAACTCGGCGCGCGCGGTGAGCATGCGATACGGCTCGGTGACGCCCTGCAGGACAAGGTCGTCGATCATGACGCCGAGATAGGATTGCGCACGGTCGGGAACGAAGTCGGGCAGCCCCAGCGCCACGGCTGCGCCGTTGGCACCCGCCACCAGGCCTTGCGCCGCCGCTTCCTCATAGCCGGTCGTGCCGTTGATCTGCCCGGCGCAAAACAGGCCGGGCAAGGAGCGGACCGCCAGCCGATGATCGAGGGCACGCGGATCGATATGATCATATTCGACCGCATAGCCGAACGCGGTAATCCGGGTCCGCTCCAACCCTGGGATCGAAGCGATCAATGCCTGCTGCACATCGGCCGGCAATGAGGTCGAGACCCCGTTGGGATAGACCGTGGCGTCATCCAACCCCTCGGGCTCGAGGAAGATCTGATGCCCGTCGCGATCTCCAAAACGATGGACCTTATCCTCGATCGATGGACAGTAGCGTGGTCCAACGCCCTCGATATCGCCCGAGAAGAGCGGCGAGCGATTGAGGCCCGCGCGGATCGTCGCGTGCGTTTCCTCGGTAGTCCGTGTGATCGCGCACCACAATTGGGGGAGGGGACGGCCGCGCGACAGCGCCGACATCGTCCAGCTGTCCGCCTCGGAAGGCTGCACTTCGGTGCGCGCCCAGTCGATAGTCCGACCGTCCAGGCGTGGTGGCGTACCGGTCTTGAGCCGTATCATCGGCAGGCCGAGATCACGCAACTGCTCGGCCATCACCGTCGCCGCCCGCTCGCCTAGCCGGCCGCCCGCGTCGCGCTCGTCGCCGCGAAACATCTTCGCGCCGAGGAACGTCCCGGTGGCCAAGACGACCGCTGGTGCCCCCAAGCGTGTGCCATCGGCCATTTCGATACCGGCCACCCGGCCACCATCGATAACCAGCGCGGTCGCTTCGTTCGCGACCACTTGAACGTTGTCCTGGCGCCCGAGTAGTTCCCGCACGGCTGTCCCGAAGCGACGGCGATCGGCCTGAATGCGGGGACCACGCACGGCAGCGCCCTTGGAGCGGTTGAGCATGCGGTAATGGATCGCACCGGCATCGGCGGCGCGCGCGATGATCCCGTCACAGGCGTCGACCTCGCGCACCAAATGTCCCTTGCCGAGCCCGCCGATACTGGGGTTGCACGACATCGTTCCGATATTGCGCGCATCGAACGTGACCAGCGCGACCGACGCACCGCGTCGCCCGGCCGCCGCGGCGGCCTCGACACCGGCATGGCCGCCGCCGATCACGATGACATCGAAGCTGTTCATGGCGGCGCGATTAGCAGGGATGTTCCACGTGGAACACTCACTTTCCGATGCAGAACCTCGAGAAGAGCGCATCGAGCATCGCCTCTATACCGACATCGCCAGTGATCCGCGCCAGCGCGATATTGGCGCGCCGCAATGAGTCCGCGACGATCAGCTCATCGGCGGCATCCATATCGGCAAGCGCTTCCAGCGCTTCGCGGCAGTGAGTCCGCTGGCGTTGGTTGAGCGCCATATCGCTCGCGCCTGGAATGAGCGCTGACGAGCGGCTGACCAGCAGATCCCAAAGTTGCTCGACTCCGGCTCCCGTTTCCGCGGACACCGCGAGCACCGCACCGCCCGGCATCTCCTCGCGGCCAGCCATATCGGCGCGTGCGTGGATCCATAACATCCGATCCTCCGGCGGCGCCTCATCACCCAGCCACAGCACGAGATCGGCACCCGCGATCGCCTGCCCGGCGCGATCGATGCCGATCGCCTCGATCGCGTCGCCGGCCGAGTCCCGCAACCCCGCCGTATCGGTCAGCACGAAGGGAATGCCGGCGCGCGATACGGGGACCTCGATCCGGTCGCGCGTGGTGCCCGCGATCGGCGAAACGATCGCCGCCTCGCGCCGCGCAAGCGCGTTGAGCAAGGTCGACTTGCCGCTATTGGGCGGTCCCGCCAGGACAACGCGTATTCCGTCGCGCAGGCGGTCCACCGCCGGAGCAGCCAGCGCCGCTTCGATCTCGGAGGCTATCGTGCGGGCATCGCTCCGAATGCCACCGAGCAGCACCGGGTCGACATCGGCCTCGTCCGAGAAATCAAGCGACGCTTCAAGCCGTGCTGCCAGTCCGAGCAGCGCTGCACGCCAATGGGCGATTCGCCGCGACAGCGTACCGTCGGCCATCGCCAGCGCCGCGCGCCGCTGCAACTCGGTCTCCGCAGATAGCAGGTCGCCAAGCCCCTCCGCCTCGGCAAGATCGATGCGGCCGTTGGTCAGCGCGCGCCGAGTGAACTCGCCAGGTTCGGCACGCCGCAACCCTGGCTGCTGGGCCAGCGCTGCCTCGATCGCGGTAACCACCGCCCGGCCGCCATGGACATGCAGTTCGACCAGATCCTCGCCCGTCGCGGTGTTGGGGGCGGGGAAGACTAGTACCAGCGCGCTATCAAGATGATCCCCGTTCGTCGGGTCGCGCAATGTCCGCAACCTTGCTTCACGTGGAACAGGCAAGCCGCCAGCCAGCGCACGCGCCGCCTCGAACGCCTCAGGTCCGCTGATGCGGATGACGGCGATCGCCGCCGGCGGCAGACCGGAGGAGGGGGCGAAGATGGTACTCATGGCAATATCGAACCGGGCTGCGGGTTACTCGCTCTTGCCGCCCTCGAACATCTTGCGCCAGAATTGCATCCCGGCATCGCCCATCGGCATCCAGCTCTTCATCATCGTCTCGAGCAGTTCGGGCTTGATCATATTGCCGTCCATCGCGCCCATCAGCGCCTGCACATATTTCTCATGGATCGGCGTCAGATCGGGCAGGCCGATCGCGCGGCGTGCCTCTTCGGGGGTGCAATCCACCTCGACATTGATCTTCATCGCCGAAACTCCGCTTGAGCGCGCCGGCCGCGCTGCTACCTAGTTGAACGACCTGTATGCGCGCGACGGACCATCAACCGCAACCGCCCCATTCGGAGAGAGCCATGACCGCGACGATCAAGATCGAGACGCTCGAAAAGGACGCCAGCTTCGACGCCTATGTCGCCGAGCCCGCCGGTGGCAAGGCGACCGCCGCAATCATCGTCATCCAGGAGATTTTCGGCGTGAATGCCGGCATCCGCCGCAAATGCGATCAGCTGGCCGAAGCTGGCTATCTGGCAATCGCGCCCGACCTGTTCTGGCGGCTCGAACCGGGCATCGAGCTCGATCCCGATATCCCCGACCAGTTCAAGGCCGCGCTCGATTACATGGGCAAGTTTAATCAGGATCAGGGCATTCGCGATATCGAGGCGACGATCCATGCCGCGCGGAATCGTGTCGGCGGCGGCAAGGTTGGAGCGGTCGGCTACTGCCTGGGTGGGCGGTTGGCCTATATGACCGCCGCGCGCACCGACGTCGACGCGACGGTCGGCTATTATGCGGTCGGGATCGACGGCCTGTTGCGCGAGAAGCATGCGATTGCGCGGCCGCTGATGCTGCACATTGCCGGGGCGGACGGCTTTGTCAGTCCCGAGATCCAAAAGGCGATGCACGAGGGGCTGGATGACCATCCCAAAGTCACGCTGCACGACTATCCCGGCGTCGACCACGGCTTTGCCACCGAGTTCGGCCAGCGCCGCAGGGACGAGGCTGCCAATCAGGCCGATGCGCGGACGATGGCGTTCTTCGCTGATAATCTTGACTGATTATCATTATATCTTAGGTAGTTGTGGTAACCTGACGTCGGCACCGAGCGCCGGCAGAACGCCGAGGTGCCGGTCGATCAGGCCGTCATAGATCATCGAGCAGGCCACCCACAGGATCACCACCAAGCCGACATAGGCGATCCAGCGGTGGCGATCGATCACGCGCGCGATCAGATTGGCCGCGAGCCCCATGACCGCGACCGAAAAGATCAGCCCGAACACCAGGATGGCGGGGTGATCGCGCGCGGCACCGGCGACGCCGAGCACATTGTCGAGGCTCATGCTGACATCGGCGAGAGCGACCGCGAACACCGCGGCCCCGAACGTCCTGGCCGACTTGCCGCCTGTCCGCTCGCGCTCAGCGCGATGCCGCAACTCGCGCCAGAGTTTCCACGCCACCCACAGCAGCAGCAGCCCGCCTGCCGCAAGGACGCCAACGAATTGAAGGAGATAGGTTGCCGCCAAGGCGAACGCGACGCGCAGGACCAACGACGCCACGGTGCCGACCAGGATGACCTTCTTCTGCTGGTCATGGGGAAGCCCGGCTGCAAGCGACCCGACCACGACCGCGTTATCGCCCGCCAAGGCGAGATCGATCACCACCACTTCGCCCAGCACGGCGAGCGATTCGGCGGAAAAGAAAGCGGCAATGTCCATCGGCGGACTCTAAAGCCCGCCGGGGCAGGGGTGGTTCCCTGAGGGTTCGAACTTGCGACCTTCGCCGTCAGATCCAGCCGAACAGCCGTCCCAGCCCGATCGAAGGATCGACGATCCCTTCGCGGATCATCGATCCCGCGACATAGAGGATCACGACCAGTCCAAGATAGGCGATCCAGTGATAGCGCTCGATCAGCCGCGCGATGTAATTGGCGGCGATCGCCATCAATGTGACCGACAGCGCGAGCCCGAACAGCAACACGGTCGGATGGTCGCGCGCGGCGCCGGCGACAGCGAGGACGTTATCCAGGCTCATCGACAGATCGGCGAGCGCGACCTGGAATGCCGCCTTGGCGAAGCTCTTGGGCACGCGGGCCGGGGTAGCCGCGTCCGCCGCCACCGCCTTGTCATGGTGCCGTGCGTGCTGCAGCTCGCGGAACAGCTTCCACGCCACCCACAGCAGCAGCACGCCACCAGCGAACAGCAAGCCGACGACATGGAGCAATTGCGTCGCGACGAACGCGAAGATCACCAGGCAGAGCAACGCGACACCCACGCCGATCGACAGGACCCGCTTGCGGTCCTTCTCCGGCAGGCCGGCTGCGAGGGTGCCGAGCACGACGACATTGTCGCCGGCCAGCATCAGGTCGATCATGATGACCTGGCCTAGCGCGGCGAGGCCCGCGGCGGTGAAGACGTCGGAAATGTCGATGATCGGCATGGGGACGGGTTAGCAGCGAGGGGAAGGGGTGCAAATGAAAACGGCGCGGGGTTGGCCGCGCCGTTTTCTTGGGTTCGGACTGCGGCGCGAAGTGAATTCGCGCCGTCGGTCGGTGCCTTGCCCGCCGACCGAGCCGGTTCGAGTCCCGAGCCATCCAGGCTGGCTCGGGCCGAACTCGGCTACTGATTCATACTGTCGAAGAAGTCCTCGTTGGTCTTGGAATCCTTCATCTTGTCGAGCAGGAATTCCATCGCGTCGGTCGTGCCCATCTGCATGAGAATACGACGCAGCACCCACATCTTGGACAGCTTGCTCTTCTCGACCAGCAGCTCTTCCTTGCGAGTGCCCGACTTGCCGACATCCATCGCCGGGAAGATACGCTTGTCGGCAACCTTGCGGTCGAGGACGATTTCCGAGTTGCCGGTGCCCTTGAACTCTTCGAAGATGACTTCGTCCATGCGGCTGCCGGTATCGATCAAAGCGGTGGCGATGATCGACAGCGAACCGCCTTCCTCGATGTTGCGGGCGGCACCGAAGAAGCGCTTCGGGCGCTGCAGCGCATTGGCGTCGACACCGCCGGTCAGCACCTTGCCCGACGACGGGACAACCGTGTTGTAGGCGCGGCCCAGACGGGTGATCGAGTCGAGCAGGATCACGACGTCCTTCTTGTGCTCGACCAGGCGCTTGGCCTTTTCGATCACCATTTCGGCAACCTGGACGTGGCGCTGCGCGGGTTCGTCGAAGGTCGAGCTGACGACCTCGCCCTTCACGCTGCGCTGCATGTCGGTGACTTCCTCCGGCCGCTCGTCGATGAGGAGCACGATCAGGAAGACTTCGGGATGGTTGTCGGTGATCGCCTTGGCGATGTTCTGCAGCATCACCGTCTTGCCGACCCGCGGCGGGGCGACGATCAAAGTACGCTGACCCTTGCCCTGCGGACTGACGATGTCGATGACCCGCGCCGACTTGTCCTTGATCGTCGGGTCGAGCTGATCGAGCGTCAGCTTCTGTTCGGGATAGAGCGGGGTGAGGTTGTCGAAATTGACGCGATGGCGGACCGCGTCGGGATCGTCGAAATTGACGCTGGTCAGCCGCGTCAGGGCGAAATAGCGCTCGCCGTCCTTGGGCGCGCGGATCTCGCCTTCGACCGTGTCGCCGGTGCGCAGCCCGAACTTACGGACCTGGTTGGGCGAGATGTAGATGTCGTCGGGGCCGGCGAGATAGTTCGCCTCGGGGCTGCGCAGGAAGCCGAAACCGTCGGGCAGCACTTCGATCGTGCCCAGACCCATGATCTGGTCGCCATTTTCGGCCTGTTCCTTGAGGATCGCGAACAGCAGATCCTGCTTGCGCAGGGTCGACGCGCTCTCGACCCCCAGCTCTTCGGCCATCGCGACGAGCTCGGCGGGGGGTTTCTTCTTGAGGTCTTTAAGATGCATTTCGGGTGTAATCCGGGTGTCTTGGGGGAGAATTTTCGAGCTTCTGTCGGCGAGGACCGCGACGATGCTGGAGGAAGGAGGAGAGCGAGCGTCCCGAAGGGCACCGCTCGTCTCCACGATCTATGGAGCGGATTCCCTCAAGTCAAGGCGATCAGAACGGTTTCACCACCACCAGGATCACGATCAGCGCGACAAACAGGGCAGGAAGTTCGTTGATCAGGCGGAGCTGCTTCGACGTCAATGTCGCCTTGCCGCCGGCGAGCTTCTTCGCATAGCCGGTCATCCAGCCGTGATAGCCGCTCATCACGATCACCAGCAGCAGCTTGGCGTGGAGCCAGCCCTCGCTCCAATGCTGGCCGACCGTGGCGATGGTCAGGCCGAACACCCAGACCAGGATCATCGATGGAGTCATGATGATCTTGCGCAGCTTGGTCTCGCGATCGACCCATTTCGCGGCCTCGGGCGTGCCGAGCGAGTCCTGGTGATGGACCAGATAGCGCGGCAGCATGAACAGCCCCGCCATCCAGAAGATCACGAAAATGACGTGCGCCGCCTTGAGCCACAGATAGATCGAGGCGAGGAATTCCATCATCGGTTCCTTACGAAATCCAGCAGCTGCTCGACATGCGCGATCGGCGCGTCGGGCAGGATGCCGTGGCCCAGGTTGAAGATATGCGGGCGGTCGCCGAACGCCGCAAGGATACCGCGCGCGCCTGACGTCATGGCCTCACCGCCGGTGATCAGCGCGAGCGGATCGAGATTGCCTTGCACCGGCAATCCTTCCGGCAGCGCCTCGTTCGCCCAGACCGGATCGACCGTCTCGTCCAGCCCGACCGCGTCGGCCTGGGTCTCGCGCGCATAAGCGGCGAGCTTCGCGCCCGCGCCCTTGGGAAAACCGATTACCGGCGTATCCGGATGTCGCTCGGCCAGCGCGGCGACGATGCGTGCGGTCGGGGCGATCACCCAGCGCTCGAATTGGCTCGGCGCCAGGCTGCCCGCCCAGCTGTCGAACAATTGTACCGCCTCGGCGCCCGCATCGATCTGCTTCGACAGATAGTCGATCGTCACCGTCTCGATCGCGCTGACGATCGCCTGGAACGCCTGGGGATCGCGATAGGCCAGCCGCCGTGTCTCGCTTTGATCGCGGCTGCCTTGTCCGGCGACCATATAGGTCGCGACCGTCCAGGGACTGCCGGCGAAGCCCAGCATCGTCGTTTCGACCGGCAGTTGCGCGACCACGCGGCGCACCGTCTCGTAGACCGGCTCCAGCCGCTCCGGCGCCGCCTGAAGCTCGCTGAGCGCAGTATCGACCAGCCTGGGCGCCAGGCGCGGTCCTTCGCCCTGTTCGAACCACAGACGCTGTCCCAGCGCCCAGGGCACCATCAGGATGTCGGAGAACAGGATCGCCCCATCCATGCCGAACCGGCGCACCGGCTGCAGCGTGATTTCGCACGCCGCCTCGCTATCGGTGGCGAGATCGAGGAACCCGCCCTTCTTCTGGCGCAATTCGCGATATTCGGGAAGGTAACGGCCCGCCTGGCGCATCAGCCAGATGGGGGGCACGTCCTGGCGCTCGCCGCGCAACGTTGCGAGTAGGGGTTTTTCCGGAATCTGAGCCGTCCCAAGAATCATATAGGAAGATAGATAAGAAGGTTGTTGTAGTTGTTGGCCGGTGGATGCCGGGGCTTATGCGTTCATCCCGCAAATGCCAACAGCTTGACCGCAGCGGACTCACGCAAGCGCGCCGATTCCCGTCTCTCCGTCCCCATAATCCACAGCCTGTGCGGGGAAAAGTTACCTGTCGATGACGTTGTGGATGAGCGGTCGCTTTATCCACCGCCGGGCATCGCTTGGCCGGGGGATCGACTTGCGCTAGCGGTTTTACCGATGTTGCCCACAGGCTTTTCAGCGCGCCGATAAAATGCGGCTCCATTTGCACCTCCTGTCCGATTCCACCGGCGAGACGTTGGAGAACATCGCCAAGGCGGCGCTTGCCCAATATGATGACGTCGAGACGATCCGGCATTTCTGGCCGATGGTCCGGAGCGAGGCACATCTCGAGCGTATCCTCCAGGAAATCGCGCATAATCCCGGGCTGGTGCTGTTCACCTTGGTGTCGAGCGAGATGCGGCGCGCGCTGGAGACGCGATGCCGCGCGCTCGGTCTGCCCGCGGTGGCGCCGCTCGATCCGGTCAACGACGCTTTGTCCAATCTGCTGGGCCAGCAGGCCAAGGCGCGTCCCGGCCGTCAGCATGTGCTCGACGCCGCCTATTTCGCGCGGGTCGATGCGATCCAGTTCACCATCGCGCATGACGACGGCATCGGCTGGGAGAATTGGGAAGAGGCCGATATCGTGCTTGCTGGCGTGTCGCGCACCTCGAAGACCCCGACCTCGATCTACCTTGCCAATCGCGGCTACAAGACGGCCAATATCCCGATCGTGCCGGAAAGTCCGCCGCCGGCGAAATTGTTCGAGCTGAAACATCCGATCGTCGTCGGGCTGACGACCAGCGCCGATCGTCTGATCCAGGTGCGGCGCAATCGCCTGCTGTCGCTGAACCAGTCCCCGGAAACCGCCTATGTCGACCAGGAAGCCGTGACTCGCGAAGTCGCCTTCGCGCGACGGATGTTCGCCGACAATGGCTGGCCGGTGATCGACGTCACGCGGCGCTCGATCGAAGAGACCGCGGCGGCGATCGTCGCCTTGATCAACGACCAAACGGGTGACGAATGACGCTAGTCCTTGCCTCGCAAAGCGCGTCCAGGCGGGCGATGCTCGATGCCGCGGGCGTAACCTATGTCGCCGAGCCGGCGCGGGTCGACGAAGATGGCGTCAAGGCGGCAATGGCCGGTCAGCCGGCGCGCGACATCGCCGACGCATTGGCCGAGCTGAAGGCCTTGAAAGTGTCGCAGGCGTATCCGGGCGCGTTGGTGCTGGGCAGCGATTCGATCGTCGCACTCGCCGACGGCCGGCTGCTCGACAAGCCGCTGACACGTGAACAGGCCGGCGATCACCTCCGCGCCATGTCCGATGGCGAACATGCCTTGTGGAGCGCGGCGGTAATCGCCGAACAGGGTCGCCCGGTCTGGCGTCACGTCGATCGCGCGCGGCTGTTCGTGCGCCCGCTGTCGGACGCCTTCATCCAGGCCTATCTCGACCTCGAATGGCCGGCGATCGCGGGTTGTGTCGGCTGTTTTCGCATCGAAGGCCCGGGCGTCCAATTGTTCGGCCGGATCGAGGGCAGCCACTTCACCGTGCTCGGCATGCCACTGCTTCCGGTGCTCGACTATCTGCGCACCCGGGGGGAAATGACGTCATGAAATATGCCGAAGTGATCGGCGACCCGATCAGCCACTCCAAATCGCCGCTGATCCACGGTTTCTGGCTGAAGGCGCTGGGACTCGACGGCGAATATCGCGCTACCCATGTCACGCCCGAGGGGCTGGCCGACTATTTCGCCGCCCGCGCGGCCGATCCCGACTGGCTCGGCTGCAACATCACCATCCCGCACAAGGAAACCGCGCTCGCCTTTGTCGAGGATCGCGGCGGGGTGAAGCAATCGATCGGCGCGATCAACCTGGCGTTCCGATCTGAAGGGGCGCTGGTCGGCACCAATACCGACGCAGCGGGATTCTATGCGCCGATTTCGGGGCTGGATCTGGCCGGCCAGCCGATCGTGGTGATCGGGGCAGGCGGTGCGGCGCGCGCGATCCTGTTCGCGCTGTCGCGGGTCGGAGTCGGGCCGGTCACCTTGCTCAATCGCAATCCGCTCAAGGGCGCCGCGTTGCTGGCCAGTTTCGGGTTGAAGGGCGACGCGCTCAAGCTCGACGCGCCGCTGCCGCCCGCCGCCTTGCTGGTCAACGCCACCTCGCTCGGCATGGCGGGACAGCCGCCGCTCAACCTCGATCTGGCGCCGCTGCCCAAGGACGCGGTCGTCTACGACATCGTCTACGCCCCCCTCGAAACCGGATTGCTCAAGGCGGCACGGGCGCGCGACCTCGATACGGTCGATGGGCTCGACATGCTGATCGGCCAGGCCGCTTTGGCATTCGAACTGCTGTTCGGCGCCGAGCCGCCGCGCGATCGCGACGACGAGCTCAGGGCGTTGCTGACGTCATGAAGGCGATCGGCCTCACCGGATCGATCGGGATGGGCAAATCGGCGGTGGCGCAGATGTTCGCCGATGAAGGGATTGCGGTGTTCGATGCCGACGCGACGGTGCGCCGGCTTCAGGGACCGGGGGGCCGGTTGCTGCCGGCGATCGAGGCGGCATTTCCCGGCACCACCGGTCCGGATGGCGTCGATCGCGCCGAACTCGGCGAGCGCGTGTTCGGCGACGACGCGGCGATCAAGCGGCTGGAGGCGATCGTTCACCCCGCGGTCGGCGAGGAACGCGCCGCGTTTCTGGCACAGCATGGCGATGACGACATGGTCGTGTTCGACATCCCGCTGCTGTTCGAGACCGGGGGTGACCGCAATGTCGACGTGGTCGTGGTGGTCTCCGCCGACGCCGCGACTCAGCAAGCGCGCGTCCTGGCGCGCCCCGGCATGACTCGCGAACGCCTCGCCGAGATTCTCGCGCGCCAGACCCCCGATGCGGAAAAAAGAGCGCGCGCGGACCATGTCATCGCGACCGATTGCCCGATGGATCAAACCCGGGCCGCCGTGCGTAGGGTGATAGCTTGCGTCCGTGCCAGCCAAGACCGATAAAAGGACAAATGCGCGAAATCGTCTTCGACACCGAAACCACCGGCCTCTCCTTCAGCGGGGGCGACCGTATGGTCGAGATCGGCTGTATCGAGATGATCAATCGGGTCGAGACCGGGCGCAGTTTCCACCTCTATTTCAATCCAGAACGCCCGATGCCGGTCGAAGCGTTCCGCGTCCACGGCCTGTCGGACGTGTTCCTGTCGGATAAGCCGCGCTTCCACGAAAAGGTCGACGAGCTGCTCGAGTTCCTCGGCGATGATTCGCGGCTGGTCGCGCACAATGCCAGCTTCGACTTCGGCTTCCTGAACGGCGAGCTCGGCAGGATCGGCCGCGAGATCATCTCGCTCGACCGCATGATCGACACCGTGGCAATGGCGCGCCAGCGCCACCCCGGTGCGAAACACTCGCTCGACGCCTTGTGCGCCCGCTACGGCATCGACCGCAGCCACCGCGTGCTGCACGGCGCGTTGCTCGACGCGCAATTGCTGTCGCAAGTCTATGTCGAGCTGACCGGCGGCCGCCAGATCGGCCTGACGCTGGTCAGCGAAATCGAGGAAACGATCGAAATCTCCGTGGTCGAGATCGATCCGCGCGCGGCCCAACCGCGGCCGATGCGCGTGTTCGAGCCGAGCGCGGAGGAACTGGCGCGCCACGCCGGGTTCGTGGCGACGCTCAAAAACCCTTTATGGGGGGCCGAGGCGTCCGGTTGACGCGCGTTGCGAGGGACAAGGCGAATGCGCCACCGTCGCCAAGAATGGAGAAGAGAAAATGGATATCCGTGTCTCGGGACATCAGGTTGAAACGGGCGAAGCGCTGAAGAGCCATGTCCAGGATCGCCTCCAGGGTATTGCGGACAAATATTTCTCGCGCGCCATCTCTGCCCAGGTGACTTTCGGGAAAGGCCCGCACGACAATCGATTCAAATGCGATGTTGTCGCGCACGTCATGCACGGCCTCGTGCTCAAGGCCAGCAATGACGGCAATGACGCGCACGGCGCGTTCGACGGATCGGCCGACAAGATCGAGAAGCAATTGCGCCGATACATGCGCCGGCTGAAGGATCGCAAGGCAGGCACGGCCGTCGTCAACGGCGAGGCCGAACCCGATGCCAATGCCGGCTACACCCTGTTCCAGGAATCGACCGACGAGGACGAAGCGGGCGATTCGCCGCTGATCATCGCCGAAACCCGAGTCGACGTGCCCGAAGCGTCGGTGTCAGATGCAGTGATGATGCTCGATCTGCGCAACACGCAGGCACTGATGTTCAAGAATAGCGGGACGGGGTCGTACAACATGGTCTATCGCCGCGGCGACGGCACGATCGGCTGGGTAGAGCCGCAACGCGCCAGCTGACCGGACAAGAGCATCGTGCGGGAAAGCGGACGCCGGTTTTCCGCACGATGCGACCATGATGAAGTAGAGAGCGGGATATGATCGACCTGTCGGACCTGATCCGGCCCGAGGCGGTTGCCGAGGGGCTGGCGGCGGCGAGCAAGAAACTGCTGTTCCAGCAGATCGGCGCGCTCGCCGCGACGGCCTATGGCATCGACGCCAAGGCCGCGGCCGAGGGACTCGCCCAGCGCGAGAAACTCGGCTCGACCGGGTTCGGCGGCGGTATTGCCATCCCGCATGCACGGATCGAAGGGATCGACGCGATTAACGGCGTGTTCGTCGAACTGGCGCGTCCGATCGATTTCACTGCGGTCGATGATCTGCCGGTCGATCTGGTGTTCGCACTGTTCTCCCCACCCGATGCGGGCGCCGCGCACCTCAAGGCGCTGGCGCGAGTGTCACGACTGCTGCGCGACTCCGCCTTCGTCGCCAAATTGCGCGGCGCGGGGTCGAAGGACGCGCTTTATTTCCTGCTGACCCAGGACGAGGCCAAGGATGCCGCCTGAAACGGCCGGCATGGATTCGGGGGCACAGGCGCATTTCCGCGCGCTCGAATCGCTTTATGCCGCGGCACCGATCAACCAATTGTTCAAATCGCGGCTGGAGATTCCCGAAAGCGGAGTCGCGCGGATCCATTTCGAGATCGGCGAACAGCATTACCATGCCGGCGGCGCGGCCCACGGCACGAGCTATTTCAAGATGCTCGACGATGCCGCTTTCTATGCGTGCAACAGCCTGGTCACCGATCGTTTCTTGCTCACCACGGCGTTCAACCTGCTGTTCACGCGACCGCTGAAAGTGGGCCCGGTGATTGCCGAGGGGAAATGGGTCAGCGGCCAGCGCCGCGTGTTCGTCGGCGAAGCGCGGTTGGTCGACGAACATGGCGAAGAGGTCGCGCGCGGTACCGGCACGTTCATGCGCTCCTCGATTCCGCTCGCCGGCCTGCCCGGATATCGGAGCTAGCGTGGCGCAGGCGCGGCTGGCGACCGGCGCGCTGGTCAACGCGCTGGTACGCCGCGCGAATCAGGCAGGCGGCTTCGCCACCGTGCTGGCCAAAGGCGACGCGACCGCCGGTGCCATATTGGTGGTCGCGCAGGACCGCGGCGAACATGCCCGCTTGTGGGAACGCGGGATCGGCCCCAGCGGCAATGTCGAGCTGATCGCGGTCGGCCCCGAGGGCGACGCCCAGGCATTGACCGATTATTGGGCGAAACGCCGCCGAAACGATCCCGATCTGTGGGTGGTGGAACTGGATATCCCGCAGGCGGAACGGTTCGCCGCTGAAATGCTCATCGGCGATTGACCTGCTGCGTTGCACAATTAAAGGGCTCATTCACTAATTGTCCGCGTTGTGCCGCGATGGGGTGCGATCCCTAACGGTTACGCAGTCGGGTGGTGGTCCGGGCGATCCTCTTCCTTGCGATCGCGTCCGCGCCCCAACCGCACTTTAGCAAGTATAAATGCTGTTTTCCTCTCGCGCCGCGAGCCTCGCGGCGACGTTCATTGCACTAACCACGCTCGCCGGTTTCACCGCATCGAGCAAGGCCCTGGGTGCGGATCGCGATGCGACGCTGATCCCGGCAATCGCCACCACGGCCACTACGTCTGCTATAAACCCGTCAGTCCCCAAGCCGGTTCCATCGATCGAACCGGGCGACAGCGCGACGACGTCCCCCAATGAGGTCCGGACGACGGCGCCGGCCCCCGCGCAAGGGCTCCAATTCGCCAGCCTGGCCGCCGCGGTCGCCGGGCAGGATGTTGAAGAGGGCGCCGATTCCGAATTGTCGTGCCTTGCCGGCGCGGTCTATTTCGAAGCCAAGGGCGAGCCCTTGTCGGGCCAGCTCGCGGTAGCCAACGTGATTATCAACCGCACCAATTCGGGCCGCTTCCCGCGCACGATCTGCGGCGTGGTCAAGCAGCCAGGGCAATTCTCGTTCATTCGCGGCGGCGCGATCCCGGCTATTCGCTCGGCCGCGCAATATCGTACCGCGATGGCCATTGCGCAGGTCGCGATGGACAAGGAATGGGACAATCCGACGCCCGGCGCGCTCTATTTCCATGCCCGCCGCGTCTCGCCGGGCTGGGGCCGGCCGCGCGTCGCGACGATCGGTAACCACGTCTTCTTTCGCTGATTTGATGCGCTAAGCGCATGCGCGGCACCAGCCCGCTCCCCCACCCGGCCGCCCATATGATACTTCCGTTGGGCGGCCGGGTGGGGGAGCGGGCCGGTACCGCTCGTTTGGCGTCCGCCAAACCAAAAACGCGGCTTTCCGATGTTCCCGTGATGTTCTAAAGCGGGGAGATGCTCGATGCGTCTCCCCGCTGTCCTCCGACAGGAACCGAGGCGCTGTGCGCGGCCGATGTCGCGCGCGGCGTTATTCGCATGCTCGCCCGTCACGATCTCGCGGCGATGACCGAAGTGCCGCTCGACGGCGGGCGCCGCGCCGACATCATGGCGATCGATTCGCGCGGCCAGATTGTCATCGTCGAGATCAAGGTGTCGCGCGCCGATTTGCTCGGTGACGGCAAATGGTTCGACTATCTCGACCATTGCGACCGCTTCTTCTGGGCAGTGCCCGATGGCTTCGACCATGGGCCGCTCCACGGCGAAGCGTTCCTCCCCGAACGCTCGGGCGTGATCATCGCCGACCGCTACGACGCCGCGATCCTGCGCGAGGCGGCAACCCATCCGCTGAGCACGCCTGGGCGCAAGAAGTGCACCCTAGCCTTCGCGCGCCGGGCAGCGCGGCGGGCTAGCGGGTTGGCGGATCCTGAGCTTGGATTTCTGCTGCAGGCGGAGTGAATTTGATTCGCGCAAAGGCGCAAAGGCGCGAAGAGTTTTTTCGCGCAGAGGCGCAGAGAACGCAGAGGTTAAAGTGAGCCTCGCAGAGCGAGGCTCTTTACCGGTTCGCAATTAAGCCGATCGGTGCCCCAGAGGTGAAAACACCTCTGCGCCCTCTGCGCCTCTGCGCGAAATCAACCTGTCTTCTTCGCGCCTTTGCGCCTTCGCGTGAACCAAAAATCAGTGCCGGAAGTGGCGCATCCCGGTGAGAACCATCGCCAGCCCCGCTTCGTCGGCCGCCGCAATGACTTCGTCGTCGCGGATCGAGCCGCCCGGCTGGATGACCGCGGTGGCGCCCGCCTCGACTGCGGCGAGCAGTCCGTCGGCGAAGGGGAAGAAGGCGTCCGAGGCGACCGCCGAGCCGATCGTGCGCGGCGTCGCCCAGCCGGCCTTGTCGGCGGCGTCCTTGGCTTTCCACGCGGCGATGCGGGCCGATTCCAGCCGGTTCATCTGTCCGGCACCGACCCCGGCGGTGGCGCCGTCCTTGGCATAGACGATCGCGTTCGACTTGACGTGCTTGGCGACGGTCCAGGCGAACAGGCAATCGGCCAGCTCCTGCGGGCTCGGCTGGCGCTTGGTGACGGTCTTCAAATCGGCCGCGGTCACGCGGCCATTGTCACGCCCCTGGACCAGCCAGCCGCCGGTGATCGACTTGACGTCGAGGCCGGGCCGCGCCGGATCGGGCAGCTCGCCGGTCAGCAACAGCCGCAGGTTCTTCTTTGCCGCGAACAGCGCCAGCGCTTCCTCGTCGGCGTCGGGCGCGACCACCACTTCGGTGAAGATCCCGGTGATCTGGCGCGCGGTCGCCGCGTCGAGCGGCCGGTTGACCGCGATGATGCCGCCGAATGCCGACACAGTGTCGCACGCGAAGGCCTCGGCATAAGCGGTCTCGAGGTTCGCTGCGGTGGCGACACCGCACGGATTGGCATGCTTGACGATGACGCAGGTCGGTGCCGCGTCGCGGAATTCGGCGACCAGCTGCAGCGCCGCGTCGGCGTCGTTAAAATTGTTGTAGCTGAGTTCCTTGCCCTGCACCTGGCGCGCCTGGCCGATGCCACGCGCCGACGGCCCGGCATGGCGGTAAAAGGCGGCCTGCTGGTGCGGATTCTCGCCATAGCGCAGCACGGTCGGCTGGTTGAGCACGAACGGCAGCGTGTCGGGGAACATCTGGCCCTGGTCGGCGAATCCGAACCAGCTCGCGATCATCGAATCATAGGTCGCGGTCGCGGCGAACGCCTTGGCGGCGAGCTTCTTGCGCTCCTCGAACGTCGTCTCGCCTTTGTCGAGCAAGGCGTAATCGGCGGGATCAGTGACGATCGCGACAAAAGCGTGGTTCTTCGCCGCCGATCGCACCATCGACGGCCCGCCGATATCGATATTCTCGATGATCTCGTCGCGCTCGGCGCCCTTGGCGACGGTCTGGGCGAACGGATAGAGATTGACCACGACCAGATCGATCGCGCCGATCGCATGCTCTTCCATCGCCTTGGCGTGCTCGGGATCGTCGCGCACGGCGAGCAGGCCGCCATGGACCATCGGGTGGAGCGTCTTGACCCGCCCGTCCATCATCTCGGGGAAACCGGTCAGGTCGGATACGTCGCGGACGCTCAGCCCGGCGTCGCGCAATGCCTTGGCCGTGCCGCCGGTCGAGACGAGCTCGACCCCTTTCGCCGCCAGGCCCTTGGCCAAGTCGACGATTCCGGTCTTATCCGAAACGGACAGCAGCGCCCGCCGGATGGGGACGATATCGGTGGCCATGGCGATTTCCTAAGCTTGGGGGAGCGATCGCCGCCCCCATTGCCGATCAGGTCGCGCGCTTCAAGGCCCAGCTGATATTCTCGCCGCCCGCCGCCGCCTCGCCGCTCACCACCAATTGCTGAGTGGAGACCGGTCGACCGTCGGGATCGATCCACAAACTCTCTTCGATCGTCAGCGATCCGCCGCGGCAGCGGAATTGCCATAGCCGGCCCGACGGCAAGCGCAAAAGTGCCGCCATGCCGTCAGCGGTCGGCGCCGCCTCGACCCCTGCCCCGAGATGGAAGCGGATCGCGAACGGGATGGTGCCGACCTTGCGCTTGCGTCCGGCCGGCAACAGCATGTCGTCGCCGCGCAATTCGCGGCCGTCGCTGGCCAGCAGCAACTGGCGGCGGTGGAGGAATCCGAACCGCCGGGCATAACCGTCATGGCTCGCCTCCAGCCGGCTGGCGCCATTGCTCTCCTGCCGCGCTAGTTCGACCTCGGCGACGCCCTTGCCCAACGTGCCGTCGGCGTGGATCGCGGTCGAATTGCTGTCGCCGACCACCAAAGTGGAATGCGCCGCGGTGGTGCGCAGCCCTTCGGACAAGGTCGCCGGGATCTGCGCGATCGCCGAACGGGCGCCGCCGCAATTGACGATCAGCCGCTCGGCGCCGTCGGACATCTCCAGCGCCAGGGTCGAGGCACAGCCGCCCTCGGCCAATCGCGACACCGGCGGCGGCGCGGCATCGACGATCACCACCGCTTCGCCCTGCGCCAGCCGCTGATAGCCCCAATCGCGCGCCTGGCGCAGCGGCCGCGCGCGCACGCCGGTCGCGGCGACGATCTCGTCGATCCGCTCGCCGCGGATCGGGCCGCCGCCTTGCCAGCTCGAGAGACCATGGTCGCCATGACACACGCCCTGCAGCGCCGGGACCATCCGGCCAAGCGCGGCGGACAGAGCTGCCGGGGGCGCCAGCCGCCGCGCAGTATAGGCTTCGCGCAACATGGTCAGCAGCATGATGATGTCGACTTGCGCCTGCGGCGCGCGCGCGATCACCCCGCCATCCTCATAGACGGCGCTCTCGATCGCCTTTTCCAGGCCGTCCTCGCCGATCTGACGGCGCGGATCGCCGCCCGGGATCAGCAGCCCGGCACAGATCACCCCGCACCAGGCGGCGATCCGCGCGACCCCGGCGGGTGCCTTGTCGGCGCTGCGGTCGAGATGCCGCGCGCCGCGCGCCAAAGTGTTGAGCACCTTGCTGCGATAGACCAGATCGGACGAGGACAGGATCAGCGGCGCGTGCGCGGTCCAGTGGAGGATGCGCCGGCCCCACAATTCGGGCGTCCAGGCGGGCTCGCTGACCTTGTCGGCATGGACTTCCAGCCACAGCCGCATGATCGTCTCGGCGATCGGCACGCCGACCGGCCGCGTGGCCACGGTCGACAGGTCGCGCAGCCAGGCGAAGCTGTGGAGGTAATGCGCAAGCGGCTTCGACCAATCGGGCTTGGCGAAATCGAGATCGGCGATCGCCACGCTCTCGCCGCGAAACGCGATCCGCCCGTCGAGCAGCGCATTGCCGCGGCGCGGATCGCCGACGAACGGATCCTCGGGCACCGCGACCAGCTTGAGCGGATGGCGGCCGCGCAACCGAAGCGCGTGGAGCGGGGTGCGCCAGGCCAGCTTGCGGAAGCGTTCCGCGACCCGGTCGGCGAGCGACAGGCCCGCGCTGCTCCCGATGCGGATCAGCCGCTTGCCTTCGTCGATCCCGTCTGGCGCGCGTTCCTCGCTCACCCGCCCCTCAACGCCGCGATGTTGGCGGCATAGGCATCCGGCCCGCCGCGGAAAGTGGCGGTGCCCGCGACCAACGCGTCGGCACCCGCCGCGATGACCTGGGGCGCGGTCTCGCGATCGATCCCGCCATCGACTTCCAGGTCGACGTCCAGCCCCTGCTTGTCGATCATCTTGCGGATCGCTTCGATCTTGCGCAGCGCCGAAGGAATGAAGCTCTGCCCGCCGAAACCGGGATTGACGCTCATCACCAGCACCAGATCGACTTCCTCGAGCAGGTAATCGAGCGCCTTGGCCGGGGTCTGCGGAGTCAGCACCACCCCGGCGCGCTTGCCCAGGCTGCGGATATGGCGAAGGCTGCGATGAGTATGCGGGCCCGCCTCGACATGGATCGAGATCGTATCGGCGCCGGCTTCGGCGAACTGGTCGAGATAGGGATCGACCGGCGCGATCATCAGATGGACGTCGAGCGGCTTGGAGGTGTGCGGGCGGATCGCCTTCACCACTTGCGGGCCGATCGTGATGTTGGGGACGAAATGTCCATCCATTACATCGACATGGATCCAGTCGGCGCCGGCCGCGTCGATCGCGCGCACTTCATCGCCCAGTTTCGCGAAATCGGCACTCAGGATCGACGGCGCAATACGGACGGGCTTGGACATGGCTTGCTCTAACCGGCCCTCGCGAATCGGGCAATGAAGAAGCCGTCACATCCGCCCTGCTCGGCCAGCGCACCTGGCAGAATGCGTACCCAGCCGCGCGGATCGGGGTAGATTCCGGCCGGCAGCTCGTCGGCGCGGACCGGATCGATCGTGAAATCAGGATTGGCGGCGAGGAACGTCTCGGCCTGTTCCTCCCCTTCCTCGCGCTCGAGCGAGCAGGTGGCATAGACGAGCTTGCCGCCCTTCTTCACCCAGCCCGCCGCCTGGACCAGCAATTGGCGCTGCAGATGTGCGGCTTCCTCGATGATCGCCGGATGGACGCGGTGAAGCACGTCGGGATGACGGCGAAAGATGCCGGTCGCGCTGCACGGTGCGTCGAGCAAGACCGCGTCCACTGGCGCCGGCGGCGACCAGAAGGCGACATCGGCGGCGACGATGTCGGCAGTCAGTTGCGTGCGCGCCAGATTGTCGCGGAGTCGTGCCAGACGACTTTCGGAGGCATCGACGGCGGTGACGCTCCATCCGGCGGCGGCGAGCTGCATCGTCTTGCCGCCGGGCGCGGCACAGGCGTCGATCACGCTCCCCGCCCCCGGTCCGAGCAGCCGCGCCGGGATCGCGGCGGACAGATCCTGCACCCACCACTGGCCTTCGGCAAAGCCGGGAAGGTCGGGAATCGCGGTACCGCGCGGCAGGCGGCGCTGGCCTGGCATCAGTTCCAGGCCTTCCGGCCCCTCTTCGCCGCGCAAGGTGAGGTCGACCGGCGGCGGTTCGGCCATCGCGCGCCGCGCCGCCAGCACGACATCGTCGCCCCAGGCCGCCTGCCAGCGCAGGGCGACCGCGTCGGGCAAGGTGGGCGGTTCGGGCAAGACCGCCTTGCGCCGGTCGAGCGTGCCGAACACGCCATGGACCAATTTGCGCGGGCCGCCATCGACCAGCGGCAGCACGGTCGAGATCGCGGCATGCCCCGGCGTCCCCAGCCGCAGCGACTGGGCGAGCGCGATGCGCAGCGCGAACCGCGCCTTGGCGTCATGCGGCAATGGCCGCTGCGTCGCCGAGTCGATCAGCGCGTCGAGGTCCGGCAGATGCCGCAACACCTCCGACGCGATGGCGCGCGCCAAAGCGCGGTCGTTATCGGCCTTCAGGCTGGACAGCACGCGCGGCCCGGCCTGATCGAGCGTTTCTCCACGCCGCAGTACGGCATCGAGCAGGCGAAGCGCCGCCTGGCGTGCGGGGACTCCAGGGGGAAGAGAATGGTCAGCCAAATTGCCAATATCCGATAGCGATCACCGTGCCGATGATGAGGAGCCAAGCGAGCAGACCAACGATGATCGCTCCCGTATCGTCGACCTTGGCAGCCGGATTGATCACTTTGAGAATCAGCGCGCCTGTCCCCCAGACAATCCCGTCCAGGATGATCCAGCCAAAAATCTCTGCAATGAAACCGCCCAAGGACCCTCCGATGCGATCGCCTATTGCACCGATCGCCGGTCGAACCAATGTGGATCGTCGATCATCACGTTCAACCGCGGACCCAGCCATGCCCCGTCCCCCGCACGTCAAGCCGCCTGCTTATCTCACGCCCAGCCCGCCGGTGCCGGAACCGGAGAAGGTCGAAACGCCGGGAAAGGATCCACTCGACCAAGACCCGACGCGGTACGGCGACTGGACGCTGAAGGGCATCGCCGTCGATTTTTGAGGCATATCGACATTCAAATAATCCTCCCCCGCCAGGGGGAGGTGGCGCCGAAGGCGTCGGAGGGGGAGGACGGCGACACACCTACCGTCGTGCTTCCTCCCCCTCCGTCAGCCTGCGCCTGACACCTCCCCCTGGCGGGGGAGGATTGAAAATGGCTCGACAGGTCCTCTCTGATTCGATGCGGTCAGTGTCGCCGACGCACTCTCGAGCCGGGCGCGAGTGCCTACTCCTCCTCCGCCCACGCGGTCAGCAAGGTATGCGCGATGGCGTAGTGCGGGGGTGACAGGAACGGCGCGGACGGGTCGCCGGCCAGCGACTTGCGTACCTCCTCTCGGCTGACCCACATCGCATCCTGCAGTTCGTGCGGATCGATCGTGATGATGTCATCCTCCGCCTCGCCGATGCACGCCATCATCAGCGACGAGGGGAACGGCCAGGGCTGGCTGGCGATGTAGCGGACGTTGCGAACGCGCACGCCCGCTTCCTCGAAGATTTCGCGCGCAACCGCTTCCTCGATCGATTCGCCCGGCTCCATGAACCCGGCCAGCGCCGAATAGCGCCCCGCCGGCCATTGCGGCCCACGCCCGACCAGCGCGCGGCCGGAATGTTCGGCGATCATGATCACCACCGGGTCGGTGCGCGGGAAATGCTCGGCGCCGCAATTGGGACAGTTGCGGCCCCAGCCGCCACGAAACATCGCGGTCTGCGTCCCGCAATTAGCGCAGAATTGATGGCGGCTATGCCAGTCGAGCACGCTGCGCGCCGCGGCATAGGTTTCGGCTTCCTCCGGCCGCATCAGGTCGAGTGCGCGGAACAGGCTGGGGGAGCGCCCGGCCGGCGCGCGCATGCCGGGAACATAAGCGGCGAAATGCGGCTTGCCGTCGATCAGCCCGAGCAGGACCAATTCGGCATCGTCGGGCGCGTCGGCCAGGCTGGTCCAGCCGAGCGTGCCGTCCTCCGCCACCTCGGGCTCGAAATTGTCGAGCTTGAGCAGCCGGGCGCGCCAGTCGCCGATCGCCGCTGCCAGCTTCTCGGCATCGTGGCGCAGCGGATCAGCCCGGTCGAGCGGGCTGCCGGTAAAGCCGGGGCGAATCATTTGGCCCGGAAACGCTGCATGTCGCTGACCAAAGCCTTCACCGTCTCGTCGCGGATCGGCCATTTGTCGGCGGGGAAGTAATTGACCATGATCGTGCCGCGGATCTTCTTGACCGGGTTGACCCAGGCCGCGGTGCCGGCAGCCCCGCCCCAGCCGTACGTGCCCGCGCCCATCGAATTGACCTTGTCCTCCAGCACGACTGATCCGCCGGCGCCGAAGCCCATCCTGGGACCCGCGGTTCCGCCGGTGGCGCCCGCCACGCCGCCGAACTCGACACCAGCGGGAAGAAGGTTCGACATGGCGAGCTTGGCGGTCTCCGGCTTCATGATGCGGACGCCGTCGAGCTCGCCATAATCCTGCAGCATGTGCAGGAACCGGTCATAGTCGCGCGCCGACATCACCAGCCCGGCTCCGCCATAGGGAAAGCTGGGCGGCGACAGATAGGCCGAGGTCGCGGCCGGATCGATCGCGAAGAGCTTGTTGCCGGGCAGGAACGCGTAATTGGTCGACAGCCGCCCGACTTCGCTCGCAGGCACCGTCCAATAGCTCGACGTCATCTTGAGCGGGTCGAGGATGCGTGTTTGGACGAATGCGTCGAACCGCATCCCGCTCGCCTTTTCGATCACTGCGCCCATCAGGTCGAGCCCGATCGAATAGCTCCACTTGGTGCCGGGATCGGCGATCAGCGGGACGCTCGCCACCCGGTCGGCGAATTCCTGCAGCGATGTCGGACGCGTCTTGCGCGCATCGACCTCCATCGCCGCATTGACCTGACCGGGGGTGATACCCTTGTCCATATAGAGCTGGAGCAACGGGCCCTTGGTGATGATGTTGTATCCCAGGCCAGCGGTGTGGGTCAGCAGGTTGCGGACCGTGATCGGGCGCACGGCCGGACGGCTGTCGATCGTATTCTCGTTGAGCTGGACGCGCATGGTCTTGAACGCGGGGAGGAAGTCGCTGATCGGCTCGTCGAGCTTCATCTTGCCGTCTTCGATCAGGATCATCGCCGCCATCGCGGTGATCGGCTTGGTCATCGAATAGACCCGCCACAGGCTGTCGGGACCGGCCGGCGCGGCATTGGCGTCGGTCGCGATCTTGCCCGATGCGACGAACGTGGTTGGCAGGTCGCCGGCCCCGAACGCGCCGACGATGCCCGGCATCTCGTTCTTGGCGACGTACGAATCGTAGAGCGCCTGGGTGTCCGGAAGCGGGCTTGCCGGCGCGGCAGCGGGCGCCGCGGTCGACATTGGCAAGGCGACCTGTTGCGCGGCGGCGGCACCGGCCAGCAAGGCGATCGTGGCGGTAGCGATAAACAAGGGGGTCACGCGCATCGTCAAAGCTCTCCCGTCGCTCTAGCGGCCTTGGCGAAGACGGTCGGCAGACCAGCTTCCCCAAGCGATTCGATCGGCCACCATTCGGCACCGTCGGGCGCTGCATGGCGGTCGACGACGGCGCTCGCAAGCACCAGTTGCAATCTGAAATGGGTAAAGACGTGTTCGACTCGCTCCGCCAGCACCTGCCAGTCGGCCGGCAGCGGAGCGTCGGCGAGGCCCGGCGCCGAATCGGCCCAAGGCCCGGTCGGCAGCGCCCGCATGCCGCCGAGCAACCCCTTGGGCGGCCTCCGCACCAACAGCACATCGCCACCGCTTCGCGCCCAGAAGATCGTGCCGTGGCGCGTCGGTTTGCCCGCCTTTGCCGGCTTGACCGGATAGGCTTCCTGGTCCCTGGCCGCATAGGCCGCGCAGCCGTCGCGCAACGGGCAGAGCAGGCATTTCGGTGCGCGCGGCGTGCAGATCGTGGCGCCCAGATCCATCATCGCCTGGGCGAAATCGCCGGCGCGGACGGGCGGCGTCAGCGTCGCCGCGGCAGGGCGGATCGCGGCCTTCTCCTCCAGCCGGAACAATCGCGCGACCACGCGCTCGACATTGGCGTCGACCACGGTCGCGGGCGCGTCGAACGCGATCGCGGCGATCGCGGCGGCGGTATAGTCGCCGATCCCCGGCAGTGTTCGCAGCTCATTCTCGGTGCGCGGAAAGATGCCCCCATGCTCGGCAACGACGGCGCGGGCGCAGGCGAACAGGTTGCGCGCCCGGGCATAATAGCCCAGCCCCGCCCACGCCGTCATGACGTCAGCCTCCTCCGCCTGGGCCAGGCTGGCGAAATCGGGCCAGCGTGCGACCCAGGCGGCGAAGCGCGGGCCGACCGCCGCGACAGTGGTCTGTTGCAGCATCACCTCCGACAGCCAGACGCGATAGGGATCGGCGGTTTGTCCCGGCCCGGCGCGCCACGGCAGGGTGCGGCGATGCGCGTCGTACCAGCGCAGTAAAGCCGGCGCGACGAAACCGGACAAGGATGGTGCGGAAGGAAGCTTGGCGGCCACCCCGCGGCTATGGCATGGATGGCCGAATGAGCAAGCGCGCCACTCCCAAAGGGCCGACGAAACCCGCGCCGGAACCGCGTCGCGGTGGACCGGCGCGCGCTGTCGGCGACTTGCTGCCCCAGGTCGGGGGCGCCGCGTTCCGCCGGTTCGGCTTCGTCCAGTCGGGAATCGTCACGCGCTGGGCGGAAATCGTCGGGCCCAAATATGCCGGCGTGTCGTCGCCCGAATCGATCCGCTTCCCGCCGGGCAAGAAAGCCGAGGGCGTGCTCACAGTCACCGTGAAGGGCGCGCATGCGGCGATGATGCAGCATATCGCGCCAGAGATCGTCGAGCGGGTAAACCGCTTCTTCGGCTATGCCGCGGTCGCCCGGCTCAACCTCAAGCAAGGCAGGATTGCCGAGCGCCCGTCGCGCGCCGCGCCGCCCAGCCTGCGTCCCGCGCCGACCCCGCCTGCCGAACTCGGCCCGGGACTGCGCGCGATCGCAGATCCCGAATTGCAGGCGGTGCTCGCGGCGCTCGCCGCCGGCGTCGCGGGCAATCGCGGCATCCCCGTCCTTGGGCCCGTCAAGGTGCCCGTCATCGGAAAGACCGAGAAATGATTCGTTCGTTGATGGTGTTGGCGCTGATCGCCGGACTGCCGCTTGCCGCCGGTGCCGCGACCAAGGCGCCGGCGAAGAAGGCCGCCCCGGCCAAGCGCGCGCCGGCCAAGGTCAATTGGGTCAATGTCGTCGCCGCGACGCCCGAGGGCGGAACGCGGATGGGCAACCCCAATGCCAAGGTGAAGCTGATCGAATATGGCTCGCGCACGTGCCCGCATTGCGCGCTGTTCGCCAAGGAAGGGCTGCCCGTACTGAAGGCCGGGCCGATTGTCGCGGGCAAACTCAGCTACGAATTCCGCGACTATCCGGTGCACGGCTCACTCGATCTCGGGCCCATCCTGTTGGGCCGCTGCGTCTCGACCGCCCAATTCTTTCCCCTGCTCGATGCGATGTTCGCCAATCAACAAGCGCTGCTGGCCAAGTTCCAGGCGGCGGCGGCCAAGACCCAGGGCATGGTCAACGCGACGCCCAACCAGATCGCGACCAGCCTGGCCACGGACCTGGGCTATGTCGATTTCGTCAAGCGCCGCGGCATGACGGCGGCGCGGGCCCAGGCCTGTCTTGCCAGCACCGCCGGCGTCGATCGCATCGTGGCGATGACCGATGCCGCCGAAAAGCAATATTCGGTCAACGGCACGCCGACCTTCACCATCAACGGCACCAAAGCGGATAATGTGTTCGACTGGGCCCATCTCCAGCCGTTGCTCGCCGCCGCCGGCGTCTGAATTTTCCCAAGGGAGTAGTATATGAAGATCTCGCCCCTGTTCGCCGCTCTGCCGCTCCTGGCGCTCGCCGCCTGCGGCGGGTCGGGTAACGACGCCAACAGCTCGACCCCGGCCGCCCCGGTCGCCGCCAAGCCGGCGCCCGCCGGCACGTCCTGGGTCGACACGGTCGTGAAGACGCCCGAAGGCGGCTTCCGGATGGGCAATCCCGACGCGCCGCTCAAGATCGTCGAATATGGATCGCGTGCTTGCCCCTATTGCGGCAAGTTCGATCAGGAAGGGTTCCCGGCGCTCAAGGCCAAGTACATTTCCGCCGGCAAGGTCAGCTACGAATTCCGCGAATATCCGGTCCACGGCCCGCTCGACCTCGGCCCGATCCTGCTCGGCCAATGTTCGGGCGACACCGCGACCTTCTTCCCGATCCTCGATCAGATGTTCGCCAACCAGCAGACGCTGCTCGCCAACGAACAGCAGGTGTCGGCCAAGGTCCAGGCGGCGCAAGGTGCTACTCCCAACCAGGTCGCGACCATGTATGCCGAAGGCCTCGGCTATCTCGATTTCATGAAGCAGCGCGGCCTGCCCGAGGACAAGGCGCGTGCCTGCCTCAACGACAAGGCGGCGATCGACAAGCTCGTCGAGCGCACCAAATTCGCCAACGACAAGTTCCAGATCAGCGGCACGCCGACCTTCATCATCAATGGCGAAAAGCTCAACGATGTCGGCGACTGGGCGACGCTCGAACCCGTGCTCAAGGCACGGGGCGCCTGACGGTTTGAACGCGTCGGGGGGCCGCTAGCAGGATGCAGATCAAACGGCTGAGGCTGTCGGGGTTCAAGAGCTTCGTCGACGCGGCCGATCTCCGCATCGAACCGGGGCTGACCGGCGTGGTCGGCCCCAATGGCTGCGGCAAGTCCAACCTGCTCGAGGCGCTGCGCTGGACGATGGGCGAGAACAGCCCGAAGTCGATGCGCGGCGCCGGCATGGACGACGTCATCTTCGCCGGTACCGACAAGCGCACCGCGCGCGACTTCGCCGAAGTGTCGATCCTGGCCGAGATCGACGGCAGCGAGACCGAGGTGGTGCGGCGCATCGAGCGCGGCGCCGGATCGGCCTATCGCATCGACGGGCGCGACGTCCGCGCCAAGGACGTCGCACTATTGTTCGCCGATGCCGCGACCGGCGCGCATTCGCCGGCGCTGGTCAGCCAGGGGCGGATCAGCGCGGTGATCTCGGCGCGGCCGACCGAGCGCCGCGCGATGCTCGAAGAGGCCGCCGGGATCGCCGGCCTCCATGTCCGCCGCAAGGATGCCGAGCAAAAACTGCGCGCGACCGAAGCCAATCTGCTGCGGCTCGACGAGATAATGGCCGACCAGGAAGCGCGCGCCTCAGCGCTGCGGCGCCAGGCACGCCAGGCCGAGCGCTATCGCCTGCTCTCGGATCAGATCCGCGTCGCCGAGGGGCGGATGATCTTCGCGCGCTGGCGCGACGCGGCGGCGGCGGCGGATGCCGCCAAGGCCGAAGCCGCGCAATGCGAGGAGAGAGTGGCGGCAGCGGCCGAGGCGCAGCGTGCGGCGACCGCGCACCAGCATGCCGCCGCCCAGGCGCTGGGCGACGCCCGGGCGGCCGCGACCGCGGCGCGCGAGACGGCTAGCGAAGCGGCGCATGCCCTCGCCGCTTTGCGCGCCGAGCATCAGGGCGCCGAGCGACGGATCGCCGAGCTGGCCGACCAGCGTAGCCGCATTGGTGAGGACCGCGCGCGCGAAGGGGCGCTGGCGGTCGACGCCGCCGAGGCACTGGCCCGGCTCGATGCCGAGACGAAATTGCTGACGAAACGCGCCGACGAGGCGGCGGCGCGGCTCCCGGCGCTCGACGCGACGTTGGCGGAGGCCGAGCGTGCGGCGCGCGATGCCGATGTCGCGCTGGCGCAAGCGATGAGCCGGCAGGCCGCCGAACTCGCCGATGCGCGCGTCGCTGACGCCGCGGTGGCGGCGGCTAAGGCGCGGCACGATCGCGCGCTGCGCGACCAGACGACGCTGGCGGCCGAGCAAAGGGCATTGGGCGATACCGCGCCGCTGCGCGAGGAGCGCGAGCGCGCGATCAAGGCGCGAGCCGACGCGCTAGAATCGACCGAGACCGCGCGCGGCGCCCGCGCCCGTGCCGATGCCGACGAACGCGCCGCGCAAGAGGCGCGCGACGCGGCCGAGCAGGCGCGCGCCGCCGCCCGGGCCGAGCTCGCCGCGATCGAGAGCGAAGTGCTCGCGCTCGAAAAGACGACGCGGCCGTCGGGCCGCGACAAGCTGCTCGACCATGTTCGCGCCGCGCCGGGCTACGAACGCGCGCTGGCGGCGGCGTTGGGGGACGATCTCGAAACCGGGCTTGACGCCAAGGCCGATCGCTATTGGGCGGGCGCCGAGCCGCAGCCGGGGGACCCGTCGGCGGCGGGGCTGACGCGGCTCGCCGACCATGTCGAGGCGCCGGCGGCACTGGCGCGGCGACTGGCGCAGATCCTGGTCGCCGAACAGGACGATCAGCGCACGCTGGCGGTCGGGCAGCGGATGGTGACGCTGGGCGGGACGCTGCGGCGCTGGGACGGCTATGTCGCCAGGACCGGCGGCGCGGCCGCTGCCGAACGGCTCGAACGGATCAATCGCCTCGCCGCGCTCAACAAGGCGCGGCCCAAGGCGCAGGGCGCGGTCGAAAAGGCCAACGCCCAGCTCGACGAAGCCGAACGCCGCATCGCCGCCGCGCGCGCCGATGCCCAGGCGGCGCGCGCCTCGCTCGAACGCGCCGAACATGCCGCGCGCGAGGCGAGCCGCGCCGAGGACCGCGCTACCGCCCAACTCGAAAGGATCGAAGCGCAGCGCGCCGATCTTGATACGCGGGCGCGCCGGGTGGCCGCCGAAGCCGGCGAAGCTGAAGCCGAACTCGCGCGTGCGGAAGCGGCCCGCGCCGCCTTGCCCGATGGCGCCGACACGCGGGCCGCGGTGGCGCAGCTCCAAGCCGAGTCCGAGGCGCGCCGTGCGCATGCCTCCAATGCGCGTGCCGACCGTGCCCAGCTCGACCGCGCGATCGCCACCGACCGCGAGCGGCTGGCGGCGGCCGAGGCCGAGCAGAAAGGCTGGAAAGCGCGCGCCGGCGAAGCCGCCAAGCGCATCGCCGACATGGACAAGCGCGAGGCGCAATTGGCGGCCGAGGCCGAGATGGCGGAAGCGCGTCCCGCGCAACTCGCCGCGCAGATTGAAGAGCAGGAAGCGCGCCATGCCGAGCTGCGCGCCGCCGCCGACACCGCGGCGGTGACCGAGCGCGCGGCGGAAGCGCGCGTCCGCGATACCGACGAGGGGGGCCGGATCGCCGCCGAGGCGCTGTCGCTCGCGCGAGAGGCGCGTGCAGGGGCGACCGCGCGGGCGGAGAACCAGGATATCCGCCGGATCGAGATGGCACGGCTGTCGGGCGAGCGGTTCGCCTGTCCCCCGCCCCTGCTCGGCGAGCGGGTCGGGTTCGATCTCGACCAGGTCGGCGATCCGCAGGACGAATCGGTCAAACACGACAAATTGTTGATCGATCGCGAGCGGCTCGGGCCGGTCAATCTGGTCGCCGAAAGCGAACTCGCCGAGCTCGATTCGCAGCGCACCGACGCCGCGGTCGAACGCGACGAGCTCGGCCAGGCGGTGGCGCAATTGCGCGGCTCGATCGGCACGCTCAACCGCGAAGGCCGGCAACGCCTGCTGGCGGCGTTCGAGGCGGTCAACGGTCATTTCCAGCGGCTGTTCACCACCTTGTTCAACGGCGGCGCGGCGCGGCTCGAATTGGTCGATTCGGATGATCCGCTCGAGGCCGGGCTGGAGATCATGGCGCAGCCGCCGGGCAAGAAACTGCAATCCTTGACCTTGCTGTCGGGCGGCGAACAGGCGCTGACCGCGGTCGCGCTGATCTTCGGCTTGTTCCTGACAAACCCGGCGCCGATCTGCGTCCTCGACGAGGTCGACGCGCCGCTCGACGACGCCAATATAGAACGCTTCTGCGACCTGCTCGATCGCATGACCCAGGAAACCGCGACGCGCTATCTGATCGTCACCCACAATGCAGTGACGATGAGCCGCATGCACCGCCTGTTCGGCGTTACGATGGTCGAGCGCGGAGTGAGCCGGCTGGTCTCGGTAGATTTGGGCGGAGCGGAGAGTCTGCTGGCGGCGGAGTAAGGCTGGCCGCCGACGATTGCAGCGGAGCTGAAATCGAGGTCAAGGCCAGCCCGGCCGGCGGCGCTCAAGCGCCGTCCGACGACGCGGGCTTTGCCCGCGGCGCGGCCTCAGCCCTCCACCCGCTCCGGCAACAACAATTTCCCGAACACGAACTTGATCGCCACGAACACCGCCGCCGCGCCCAGGATGGCGCCGACATGGATTCCCCAGAAGCGCCCGGCCGGCATGATCTCCAGCCAGCCGCCGACCACGCCGACCAGATAATTGGCCAGCGCCAGGAACAGATAATAGATCCCGACTACCGTCCCCGAGATCGCCCGCGGCGCGGCGCGCGAATAGAGCGCGAGGCTGACCGGAAAGACGTTGGCGAAGCCGAGATTGTTGAGCGTGTTGACCGCCAGCGCGACCCAAAGGCTTGGCTTGACCCCGGTCGCCTCGTGGCGGCTGGCGACGATCATTACCAGGAGAAAGGCGGAGGACGAGATCAGACAGCCGATGATCAGCTTGGTGATCTCGTCGGGTTCGCGCCAATGCCGCGCATACCAGCGCCAGAACGCCACCGCGCCGGCCAAGGTCACGAAGCCGGTAAAGGCGTCGAACGAGACCAGGAACGAGGTCGGCATGCGATGGCCGAACAGCATGAATTCGTAGGAGCGGTCGGCCCAGACGAGATAGGCGTTGAACATCTGTTGGTTGCCGATCGCGCTGACGGCCAGCACAGGCACCATGAACAGCAGCACGATCAGCACGACGATATCGCGCCGCGTCATCGCCGTGCGCGGCGCGGCCGAGTTGCTCGCTGCTCGCCGCTCGGTCAGCGGATCGGGTGGCAGATGGCGGCGTCCCGCGAGGTAGATGATCAGCCCGATCACCATGCCGACGCCGGCCGCGCCGAACCCCCAATGCCAACCGACTTCCTCGCCAAGCGCGCCGCACACCAATGGCGCGAAGAAGGCGCCGAAGCTGATGCCGATATAATAGATCTGGAACGCGTCGGTCGCGCGGCCGTCGCCCGGCGCGTAGAGAGCACCGACCTGGCTCGCGAGATTGCCCTTGAGGCAACCGACACCGAGCACCAGCAAAAGGAGCGCGAGCAGGAACGACACGTCGAACGCCATCAGGAAATGGCCCGCCGCCATCAGCAGCGCGCCGATCGTCACCGTCAGCGTCTTGCCCAGCCAGCGATCGGCGAGCAGTCCGCCCAGGATCGGGGTGACATAGACCAGCATCGTATAGGTGCCGAAAATGTGCGAGGCGAGCGCCTGGGTATTTGGCGGCGCGCCATAAATCCCCGCCAGCACGTTGCTGAACCAGCCGAACCCGGCGATCCGCTCGACATGCGGCGTCAGCAGCAGCGCCTTGACCATGTAGAGCACCAGCAGAGTCTGCATGCCGTAATAGGAAAAGCGCTCGAACGCCTCGGTGAAGGCGATGACCGGCAGGCCGACCGGATGGCCCAGGAATTCGCGACGATGCGGCACGTCGACGGGCCGCGGCCCGGCATCCGGTTCTTCGATCGTCATTTCCCGCTACCCCGACATCAGTTCACTCTATACCGTAGCGCCCCTGATCCTCTGGGAGAAGGATGAGGGGATGCAGTCGCCCGTGCGCCTCGCTTTCGCCATCGCCGCGGCGCTCTTGCTGTCGAGTTGCTGGTGGGTCGGCCCTCCCTTTTACAAAGGCGATCCCGCCCATGCCGGCCCGGTGCGGCCGGGCGCCTATAAGGTCGATCTGCTGGGCGACGGCAAGCCCGCGCACCTTTATCGCATTGCCTGGGAGCCCGACGGGACGATCCTCACCACGCCGCTGCGGCCGCGAAAGGACGAGGAGTCCTCCCGCGTCATCATGGCGCGGTTCGCGGCGACGGGGCGCGATCTGTGGATCGTCCAGGACATGCCCGACGAAGACAAGGCTGAGGTGTCCTATGGGCTGGCCGAATTGCGCGGCGACGTACTGTGGCTCTCGCCGGTGATCGATTGCGACACCACCGCGGACATCGTTCGCGCGGCTGGCGGCGAGGTCGAAGAGCCGGCCACCACCAATGTCGAGGATGCCGACGTGGCGCCCGCGGCCAATTCGACCCAGGCCGAACCGGCAGCGGGCTCCAAGCCGAGCGGCGGGGCGACCTGCCATTTCAGGGACCGGGCCTCGCTTGAGCGCGCGCTTCGTGCTTATGTCGCGACGAATCCGCCCTTTCCCGAGCGGATCCGCCTCAAGAGGATTGGTGATTGACCGCTGCGACCGACGACACGAGCTTCTTCGGCCACCCGCGCGGGGTCGCCTATCTCGCTTTCACCGAATGCTGGGAGCGGTTCAGCTATTACGGCATGACGTCACTGCTGACGCTCTACATGGTCCAGCAATTGTTCCTGCCGGGCCATGCCGAGCATGTGTTGGGGCTGGCGGTCCTGCGGCAGCTGTTCAGCTGGCACGGTGCGCTCAGCGACGTCGCCTTCGCGTCGCTGGTCTATGGCTGGTATGGCGGGCTGGTCTATTTCACCCCGATCGTGGGCGGCTGGATCGCCGATCGCTGGCTGGGGGCGAAGTCGACCGTCATCATCGGCGCGCTGCTGATGTGCGCCGGGCATCTCGCGATGGCGTTCGATGCCTCGTTCCTGCTGGCGCTGCTGCTGCTGATCCTCGGCTCGGGCTGTCTCAAGGGCAATATCTCGGCGCAGGTCGGCGAGCTCTACCCGGCCGAAGCGGAATCGCGGCGGACGCAGGGCTACACGATCTTTTCCGCGGGCATCAATGTCGGCGCGATCCTCGGCCCGCTGGCGTGCGGCGTGCTGGCCGCGGCCTATGGCGGGCATGCCGGGTTCGGTGCGGCGGCGGGGCTGATGCTGCTTGCTTTGATCATCTATCTCGCCGGTCAGCGCCACCTTGCCGGCCGCAGCCCGCGCGCCGAGCGCGTTGCGCTGCCGCCGATGACCGCGGCCGAGCGCAAGCGCATGTGGCTGCTGATCCTGGTCGCGGCGATGACGCTGTTCCCGAACGTCGCCTATCCGATGATCTGGAGCATCGGCGTGCTGTGGGTCGACCAGCACGTTAGTCTGGCTACGCCATGGGGCGGCGTCCCGCCGTCCTGGTTCAACTCGATAGATCCCTTCGCCTCGGTCGTCGCGGTACCGCCGCTGGTCGCGCTCTGGGCGTGGCAGGCCAAGCGGGGACGCGAGCCGTCGGACGTCACCAAGATGGCGATCGGATCGCTGCTGGCCGGTGTCTCGGCGTTCGTGCTCGCCGCCGGCGCATTGCTGACCGGCCCCGACGGCAAGACTGCCGTGTGGTGGGCGCTGGTCGGGTTCTTCGGCATGGGTATCGCCTTCCTCTATTATTGGCCGGTGTTGCTCGCGCTGATCAGCCAGGCCGCGCCCAAACAGGTCACCGCGACCATGATGGGCGGGGTGTATCTGTCGTTCTTCCTGGGCAGCGTGATCATGGGATGGGTCGGCAGCTTCTACGACACGATGAGCCCGGCCGCCTTCTGGGCGCTCGACGGGTCGATCGGACTGGTCGGCGGCTTGCTGATGCTGGCCATCGCGGGGCCGCTCGCACGGGCACTGGAGCCGGTGCCGGATCGGGATGTCGGGGCGCTCTGAGCGCGCACGAATTCGCTTGGTACAAGACCGGAACGGGCGTAATATTATGGTCATGCGCGGGTTTATCCCCTTGCTGGTCCTGGCCCTGGGCGTGACGGCTGCCCCGTCGTCGGCCGATAGCGGCGTTCCCCAGGACCCGCCGGTGGTTCCGGCGACCGGGGCGACCACTCCGGCGACGGCGTCCGAACTGCTCGGCTTCTCCAATACCGAACAGCGCATGACCGTTCCTGTGTCGATCGGCCCGAGCGGACCCTATTCCTTCATCATCGACACCGGGTCGGAACGCACGGTCGTGTCGCGCGAACTGGCCGACGTCCTCAAGCTCAGCACCGGACGCCGCGTCCGTGTGACGACGATGGCGGGGCAGAGCGAGCTCGGCACCTACAAGCTTTCCGATCTCCGCGTGAACATGATCGCGCCCGACACGATCGAGGCGCCGGCGGTCGAGGCGACCAATCTCGGCGCGCCCGGCATGCTGGGAATCGACGCGCTCAAGGGGCATGCGGTGTCGATCGATTTCGACAAGAACGTGATGGAAGTCCGCGCGTCCAAGAAACGCGGCCTGATGGGCAGCCCGGACGACATCGTGATCCGCGCCAAGAATCTCTATGGCCAGTTGATCGTCACCGACGCGCGCTATCGCGGCAGGCGTGTCTCGGTCGTGATCGACACCGGATCGCCGGTGACCGTCGGCAACCTCGCCTTGCTCAAGCGCGTGAAGACCGAAAAGTCGCTCGGCACCGTGTCGCTGCAGGCAGTGACCGGCCAGTATCTCCAGGCCGATTATCGCGTGATCGACTCGCTCGACATTGCCGGGGTCGGTTTCCACGGATTGCCGATCGCGTTCGCCGACGCGGTGCCGTTCAAGCGGTTCGGGCTGACCGACACGCCGGCACTGATGCTCGGCATGGATTCGCTACGGCTGTTTCGCCGCGTCCAGATCGATTTCGCCAATCGCGAAATCCGCCTGACCTTGCCGCGCAATGTGATGGCGAGCTCGGCCCGCATGCGGCCCTGACCTCGAGCGGTTGCGTGCCGTCCGGTTTCGGGCTCTAATCTCCCCCAGTCATCGCAATAATCGGGGGTCGTCATGCGCGCATTGGGGTGGATCATCGCGGCGGGATTGCTCGCCCAACCAATGGCCGGCGCGGCGGCCGATCTCCGTCCGGACCAGCAGGCGTTTTTCGGCCTCTACAAGGAACTGGTCGAAACCAACACGGTGGTCGACATCGGCAGCTGCACCCAGGCGACCGCGCAGATCGCCGCGCGGATGAAGGCGGCGGGTTATAGCGACAGCGAGCTGACCCCGTTCTCGGTGGCCGACCATCCCAAGGATGGCGGGCTGGTCGCGGTGCTGAAGGGCAGCGATCCCAAAGCCAAGCCGATGTTGCTGCTCGCGCATATCGACGTCGTCGCGGCCAAGCGCGAGGATTGGGTGCGCGATCCGTTCAAGCTGATCGAGGAGAACGGATTCTATTACGGACGCGGCACCGTCGACGACAAGGCGATGGCGGCGATCTGGGCCGATGCGATGATCCGCTTCAAGCAGAGCGGATATAAGCCGAAGCGCACGATCAAGATGGCGCTGACCTGTGGCGAGGAGACCACTTACGCGTTCAACGGCGCCGAATGGCTGGCCAAGAACAAGCCCGACCTGATCGCCGCCGAATTCGCGCTCAACGAAGGGGGCGGCGGGCGCTACAATGCCAAGGGCGAGCGCGAGATACTGGCGATCCAGGTCGGCGAGAAAGCGGCACAGAACTTTACCTTCACCACCACCAATCCCGGCGGGCACAGCTCGCAGCCGGTGCCCGACAATGCCATTTACGAACTCGCCGACGCGCTCGAAAAGGTGCGTGGCTACGAATTCCCGGTGAAGTTCACCGATACGACGCGCGCCTTCTTTACCGCCGTCGCCGGCGCGCCGCAGACGCCCGCGCCGATGGCGGCGGCGGTCAAACGCCTGCTCGCGAATCCCAACGACAGCGAGGCGGACAAGATCGTCTCGCTCGACAAGGCGATGCATTCGACCTTGCGCACGACGTGCGTCGCGACGTTGCTCAACGCCGGCCATGCCGAGAATGCGTTGCCGCAAAAGGCGACCGCGAACGTCAATTGCCGTATCTTCCCGGGTGAAAGTGTCGAAGGCACGCTGGCCAAGCTCAAGGAACTGGCCGGGCCGAAAGTGACCGTGACCGCCAACCAGCCGGTCCGCCCGATCGGCATTCCGCCCACGCTCGACCCCAAGATTGTCGGGCCGATGAAGACGCTGGCCGACAAATATTTCCCCGGCGTGCCGATGCTGCCCAGCATGTCGACCGGCGCCACCGACGGCATCTTCCTCGAAGCGATCGGCATCCCGACCTATGGCGCGCCGGGCGTGTTCATCGAGTCGGATTTCAGCGGCATCCACGGGCTGAATGAGCGCATCCGGGTGGAGTCGCTCTATACCGGACGGGATTATCTGTACGATCTCGTGAAGGCTTATGCGGGGTGAGCTCGTCGCAGCGGAATAGCGCCCGCTATTCCGCGCCTCGACGACGAGCCCGGCCGGCGGTGCCGTACGGCACCGGCCGACGGCGCGAATTCACTTCGCGCCAGCAAGCCTGAGGCTCGCGATTCCGACTTAAACCGTCACCTGCTCGCCCAGCTCCAACACCTTGCCCGGCGGGATATGCAGGAAGTCGGTGGGGTCGCTGGCGTTGCGCTGCAGGAACATGAAGATGCGGTCCTGCCATAACGGCATGCCGACTTCGGCATCGGGCTTGAGCGTGTTGCGGCCGATGAAATAGCTCGCCTTCATCGGATCGAGCGCGATCAGCCCCGCCTTGGCCGCGTCGGCCAGCGCGCGCGGCACGTCGGGCGTCTCCATGAAGCCGTAACGCAGGATAACGACGCTGAAATTGTCGTCGATCCGCTTGATCTCGCACCGTTCCCCGGGCGGCACTTGCGGCCGGTCGGCGGTGCGCACCGACGCGATCAGATTGACCTCATGCAACACCTTGTTGTGCTTGAGGTTGTGGAGCAGCGCGCCAGGGGCGCTTTCGGGATTGCCGGTCAGGAAGATCGCGGTGCCTTCGACCCGTTCGGGCGCACGCCGCGCCAGCGCCGCCGCGAGATCGGCGAGCGGCACGCTCTGGCGTTGCTCGAACGTCTTCACGATCGCCTTGCCGCGCACCCAGGTGAAGATGACCAGCCCGATCACCGCGGCGATGACCAGCGGCACCCAGCCGCCTTCGATCACGCGCAAGCTATTGGCGCCGAAGAAGATCAGGTCGAGCGCCAGGAACGGCAGAATGATCGCCAATGCCCAAGGACGCGGCCAGTGCCAGCTGTGCCGCACCACGACATAAGCGAGCAACGTCGTGATCACCATCGTGCCCGTGACCGCGATGCCATAGGCCGCCGCCATCGCCGAGGAGGTGCGGAACTGGACCACCAGCACCAGCACGCCGACCAGCAGCAGCCAGTTGATCGACGGCAGATAGATCTGCCCGGCATAATCGGCAGAAGTGTTGCGCACGCGGAGTCTCGGCAGGAAACCGAGCTGGACCGCTTGTTGGGTCAGCGAATAGGCGCCGGTGATCACCGCCTGGCTGGCGATGATCGTCGCCAATGTCGCCAGGATGACGAGCAGGGGGCGCACCGTCTCGGGCGCCATCAGGAAAAACCAGTCGGCATTCTCCCATTTCTGACCGGTCGCCTGCACCGCCTCCAGCTTGTTGAGCGTATAGGCGCCTTGTCCGAGATAGTTGAGGCACAGCGCCGGAAAGGCGAGCAGGAACCAGCCGATTCGGATCGGCTTCGCCCCAAAATGTCCCATATCGGCGGTCAGCGCCTCGGCGCCGGTCACGGTCAGGAACACGGCGCCGAGCACGAACAGGCCGAGCACGCCGTGCGTCGCCAGGAACTGGCCGGCATGCCACGGATTGAACGCCCACAGGATGCCGGGCTCGTCGCTGATATGATAGAGGCCCAAGCCGCCGATCACAAGGAACCACAAGACGCAGACCGGGCCGAACAGCACCGACACGCGCGCGGTGCCGCGGGCCTGGATCATGAACAGCCCGATAAGGATGGCGATCGTGACCGCCAGGATGGTGTGGTCGCCGATCGCGTCGGCGCCGCCCGGAATGGTCCGCAAGCCCTCGACCGCCGACAACACCGACAGCGACGGCGTGATGATCGCGTCGCCATAGAATAAGGCCGCGCCCGCCGCGCCCAGCACCAGTGCGATGCGCGAGCGCCAGCCGAGCGCTCGCCGCGCGAGCGCCGCCAGTGCTAGCACGCCGCCTTCGCCTTGATTGTCGGCACGCATCAGGAAAGTGACATATTTGATCGAGACGATCAGGATCAGCGACCAAAGAGCGAGGCTGAGCACGCCCAATATCTCATCGGCGGTCAGTCCATCGGCCGCGGCCTGGCTCAGCGCCTCACGGAATGCGTAGAGTGGGCTGGTGCCGATATCGCCGAACACCACGCCGATCGCGCCGATGGTCAGCGCCGCCAGCGCCTTTTTCGACATCGTCTGTTGGGGTGAAGTGGCTGCTGACATGGAGTCGGATGGGCCTGCCGGAAAGGACGGCGCGCTTTACGCCTGTTGGCGCGCCGATCAAGGGCCTTTTGTTGCACCGCCGCAAGCCATTGATCGCGCCCTGCTATTACGGCATGGATGGCGAATGGTTCCCTTTTCGTTCGCCGGCCACCAGTTTGCCGCGCTGCCCGACGGCGCGCTGTTCTGGCCTGCGCGGCGTGCGCTGATCGTCGCCGACCTGCATTTCGAGAAGGCGAGCTGGTTCGCGAGTTTCGGCCAGATGCTGCCGCCCTATGACAGCGCTGCGACGCTAGCGGCGCTGGAACAGGCTGTCGTGGCGACCGCACCGGCGGAGATCTGGTGCCTCGGCGACAGCTTCCACGATTCGCGCGGATGCGAGCGCTTGCCTGCGGCCGAACAGGAGCGGCTGCGCGCGCTGACCGCCGCGCACCGCTTCGTCTGGGTCGTCGGCAACCACGACCATGCGATGGCCGATCCGTGCGGCGGCGAGATCGTCGACGAAGCCGAGATTGACGGGCTGGTGCTGCGGCACGAAGCCGATCCGCGCGATCCGCGGCCCGAATTGTCGGGCCATTTCCACCCCAAGTTGCGTGTGCGCGTGCGCGGCCGATTGGTGTCGCGGCGCTGCTTCGTCGCGACCGGAACCAAGCTGGTGCTGCCGGCCTTCGGCGCGCTTACCGGCGGCCTCGACGTCCATCATCCCGAGATCGTCCGTGCGGTGGGCCGAAGCGGCGAGGCGCTGGTGCCGGTCGCCGACCGGTTGCTGCGGTTTCCGTTGGCGGCGTAGCTAATCGCCGTCATGCCGGGCTCGTCCCGGCATCCACTGCGCAGGTTGGCGAGAAGCAAGAGCTTCTAGCTTTGGGCTTGAGGCCCGGTGGACCCCGGCACAAGGCCGGGGTGACGGACGGGAAACCCTATTTCGCCAACGCCGGAAACGCCGCCTTGAATGCCGCGACCTTCGGCTTGTCCCACGCCACGATGTACGGGTGGTTGGGATTCTTGTCGAAGAAATGCTGGTGATAGGCTTCGGCCGGATAGAAGCCGCCGGTCTCGATCTTGGTCACGATCGGCCGCGGATAGGCCTTCGCCTGGCCGAGTTGCGCGATGTACGCCGCCGCTACCGCGCGCTGCGCCGCATTCTGCGGAAAGATCGCCGAGCGATAGCTGGTGCCGCGATCGGGGCCTTGGCGGTCGAGCGTCGTCGGGTCGTGCGCGACTGAGAAATAGATCCGCAGCAACGTGCCGTAGCTGACGACGCGGGGATCGTAGGTGACGCGGATCGCCTCGGCATGGCGCGTGGTCTCGGTCGACACCTGGTCATAGGTCGCGGTCGCGGCAGTGCCACCGGCGTAGCCCGCAGTGACGTTGGTCACGCCCTTCACACGCTCGAACACCGCCTCCATGCCCCAGAAGCATCCGCCGGCGAGCACGGCGACATCGGGCTTGACGCTCGCCTGTACGTCGTGCGCCGGCGCCGGAATCGGCACCGCGCGTTCGGCATGGGCGAAGGGACTGGTGAAGATCGCCGCGGCCAGCGCACCGGCGGCGGCAAGCGGCAGAACATATTTGATCATACGGGGAGCTCCGTTGTTCCGATGATATAAGTACGGAACACGAGCGCCCAAGGTTTCAGTCCGCCAGATGCGCGATCGCCGCCGGCATCTGCGGCATGGTCTGCGCACCGGCCGGGTGCAGCGTCAGCACGCCGACGCCCCCCAGTGCGAAGCCGCCGACGAACCGCCAGAAAAACGAGGAAGTGATGAGGGCCTTCATGGCTCTTGTCCTTTGTTGCGGGCGCGAAATCGGCGTTCGGACGCTTCGCTTCAACCCTGATGGTCGAAACGATAGGTTTCCGGGCCTGAACTTTCTCTGGCCCGTCCGTTCATCAGAGGTTGGGGTTTGCGGGCCGGGCAGCCGCAAAAAGTCATCGCCGCGCAAGCGGGATGACGGTTGGAATGGCGGGCCGCTACCGTCCTATTTCCCCAGATACTTCTCCCACCACGCCGCGACGCGCTTGCGCAGGTCGGCGACATGCTCGGGCTGGCGAATGCCATGGCCCTCGTCGGGATAGATCATCAGCGTGGTCGGTACGCCGAGTTCCTTCAGCGCATGCCAATATTCGATCGATTGGGTCGGCGGGACCTCGATGTCGCGCTCGCCGACATAGATGAAGGTCGGCGTCCTGGCCTTCTTGATGTACGTGATCGCCGACGCCTCGACATAGGGCTTGGGATCGTCATAGGCTGACTTGCCGAAGAACGGGATCATCCACTGGTCGATGCCGTTGGTGCCGTAATAGCTGATCCAGTTGCTCAAGCCCGCGCCGGCCACGATTGCCTTGAAGCGATTGGTCTGGGTGTTGGCCCACATCGCCATGAACCCGCCATAGCTGCCGCCGGTCAGGCCGAGCCGATCGTCATCGACGGGTGCGATCTTCTCGACCGCGTCGATTCCCGCCAGGATGTCGCGCAGGTCGCCACCGCCGAAGTCGCGCTTGTTGGCGGCGGTGAATGCCTCGCCCTGGCCGAAGCTGCCGCGCGGGTTTGGCAGGAACACGTAATAGCCCGCCTTGATCATGTCGGCGGGGCCATTGTCGCCGAAGAAATAGGGCGTGTTGGCCGATGACGGGCCGCCATGGACGATCGTGACCATCGCCGCCTTGCGTCCGGGTTCCGCGGTGAGCGGAGCGAGCAGCCATCCCTGCACGGAAAATCCGTCATTGGTCCAGGTCACGCTCGTCGCCCTGGTGATCGCGGCGACCGCGTCATTGTCGCTCGTGATCTTGCGCGGTGCGGTGGCGGGCCCCGCATAGATTGCTGGCGCATGCTCATAGTCCTGCACCACGGTCGCGATCACCGATCCGTCGGCGCTATAGGCGACGCGGCCGTCGCCGGCGGCGAAACTGGCGGGCTTCGACCACAGGATATTGCTGCCCTTGGCGCCGAGCGCCGCGACCTGGGCATTCGCGCCCATCAAGCGCGTGTCGCGAATGCCGGCCTTGGTCCAGGTCAGCGAAGTGACGGTCGCCTTGTCGCTCTTGGTCGCGTTGACCGGCTCGCCGCCGGCGAACGGCACGGTCCAGACGTCGCCGCCGACCGCCCCGAAATCGCTCATCAGCCCGCCGATATAGGCGACCGTCTTTCCGTCTGGCGAGACGCGCGGCGCGTTGATCTGGGTCTTGGGCCGGGCGATGCTGCGCACCGCGCCGGTCGAGGCATCGATCGCGTCGAGCGTCGCCACCCACCAATTATTGTCGCCATTGCCCAGCGCGGTGGTCGCGACGAAGCCGGCGCTGTCGGGGGTCCAGCTATATTCGTAGATATAGTGGTCGGCGGGAGAGACCGGCTTGACGTCGCTGACCGTCGCACCCGCCAGGTTGAACACCGCCAGCCGCTGTTCGTCGCTTGTCTCGCCGATCTCCCCGACTTGCCGCACGCCGGGCTGGGTCGCGCCCGATTCCTTGGCGGCGTTGAGCGTCACCAGCAGTGCGATCTTCTTGCCGTCGGGGGAGAAGCGCGGCGTCTGGGCGATGCCCTTCACGCTAGCGACGGTACGCGTGGTCTTGCCGTCGGCCAGCGCCAGCGCGACGGTTCCGGCATCGCGGTCGCGTTGCAGAAAGGCGACGGCGCCGCCCGGACCGAACGTCAGCCCCGAATAGCTGCACTTCGCGCAAGGATCGATCGTCGTCAGGATCCTGCCGTCCTTGACCGACCGCACGACGATCTTGCCGCGCGCCGCTTTGCTGGCACTGCCCTCATTCTCTGTCGCTTCGACGCTCGCGACCCGGTCCCCGGACGCGGAGATTGCCAGGCCGGAATAGGAATGGAGCGGCGCCGCGAGGGCGGGAGCGGAGGTGGCGGCGAGCAGGGCAGCGACAAGAGCAAGACGCATCGGCGACTCCTTGGGAGGAAGGATGCGATCGATACGCCGTCATTAGGGATAGGCAAGCCCATGAAATATCGATCGCAAACTGCCGTCGCCTAAAGCCCTCTCCCGCGCGCGGGAGCGGGTTGGGTGAGGGCCTTATTTCTTCTTCCGAACGTGTGTCGAGATAGAAGAAGTAATAAGACCCTCACCCTCCCACCGCTTCGCGGCGGGCCCCTCCCTCTCCCGCAAGCGGGAGAGGGTTTATAAAAAAGGGGCCGGTTTCCCGGCCCCCTTCTCCTTGTGCCCCTCCACGCAAACTCGACTACCAGCGGCGCTGGCCGTCATGTTTGTCGAACCGTACCTTCGCGCTCAGCGCGTCGTAGCGGCGCTCGAGATCGGCGCGTTCGCGCATGTCGATCCGTCCGCCCGACAGGCGATAGCGATATTCGAGCTTCTGGATCCCGCGCAGCTGGCCCTGGAGCTGGAAAGCCTCGCGGCGATTCAGGTTGCCCGAGCGGATGCCTTGGTCGATCCGCGACTGGATCATCTGCGCGCGCTGGTTGAGCGGCGCGAACGGTGCGGCGACCGAAACGGCGGGGAAAGCGGCGGTGGCGAAGCCCAGCCCCATCAGCATAACAGTCAGCTTCTTCATGTCTCTCACTCCTTACGCGACCGACTAAGTGGTCGAGAGACTATTTCGGCCCGGTCTGTCGCCGATCTGTGCCGGGAAATGTACGAATGTGTCGCGGTTGATCGCGAGCGCGTCGGCTTCGTTCAGGTAGATGAATGGTGGCTGTCGATTGCGCTTTCCTCTTCGTCATGCCGGGCTCGTCCCGGCATCCACCGTGATACTTGACCAACGGCCGCTGGGTGTGCGGCACGGTGGATGCCGGCACAAGGCCGGCATGACGACCGATGCCCACCAGGCGGGATTGGAACAAGCGGTTCCCCTACCCGAAAGAATACGGCACCGGCCCGCGCGCGTCGGGATCGATGTGGATCTCGCTCGCCGCCGGGGGAAAGGCGCGCTGGTCGCAATCGCTGCGCGGGCAGATGCGGCACGACACGCCGATCGGGGTGGCCACGTCGTCGGCGCGGATGCCGTCGGCATAGACGAAGTCGGCGGCATGCGCTTCCTCGCAGCCGAGCGTGACGGCATAGCGGCGCGGGCTGCGGGTGAAGCTGCCCGACGGCTTGACCAGCCCCTTGGCGATCGAGACGTAACGCGTGCCGTCGGGAGTCTCGGCGAGCTGGACGGCGATGCGGTCGGGGATCGCGACCGCTTCGTGCACGCCCCAGAGCGGACAGGCGCCGCCGAACCGCGCGAACTGGAAGCGCGTCGCCGAATGCCGCTTGGTGATGTTGCCGGCCATGTCGACGCGGCAGAAGAAGAATGGGATGCCGGCTGCTCCCGGCCGCTGCAAGGTCGACAGGCGATGGCAGGTCTGTTCGAAACTGACCCCGAAGCGCAGGCTCAACCGGTCGATATCGTGGCGCAGTTCGCGCGCGGTGGCGCGGAAGCGGGCATAGGGCATGACCAGCGCGCCGGCAGCGTAATTGGTCAGCCCGGCGGCGAGCAACGCGCGGCCGGCATCGGAGGCGATCCCCTCGCTGGCGATGTCGCGGATCAGATCGGCGAATTCGAGCCGCGCCAATTGATGTGCGAGGGCGAAACGCTGGCTCGCTTCGGGCAAGGCCGGATCGAGCCGCAACAGACGCGCCTCGGGATCGTACGCGCGCACCGGCCCGCCAAGTTCGCGATCGGCAATGACGCTGATTCCGAAGCGCCGGCCGAGCCAACCCTCCAGCGCCGCGCGATCGATCGTATCCTCACCCATCTCTTCCGCGATCGCCTCGGCCGCGCGATCGAGCGCGTCGACATAATTGCGCTCGGCGTGGAACCAGTCGCGCACTTCCTCCCAGGGAAAGCGCGCCGCTTCGGCCGCGCCTGCCTCGAACCGGTCGTCGAACGCGCGCAACTGCTCCTGCGACCGACGGAAGGCGGCGTGGAGCGCGACCATCCGCCGCGCGAGCTGAGGTTGCTGCCGCGCCCCGCGCCGCAACGTCGCCTCGTCGAGCCGCGCGTCAGGCACGCTGGGATCGCTCGATGCCTCGATCGCGTCGACCAGCAGCATCCCTTCGTCGGCGGCGGCGATCCTCTCCCAATCGGCGGGGAAGGCGCGGGCCAGCGCGACCATCACCAGCGGCGTGATCGGCCGGTCGCCATTCTCGATCTGCGACAGATAGCTGACCGATACCGATAGCTGCGTCGCCAAGGCGCGCTGGCTCAGGCCGAGCCGCTGGCGCAGCGCGCGGATCCGGTGTCCGGCGAAGATGCGGCGAATGCCTTCGGCCATGCTACCGGAATAGTTTGCAAACCCAGCATCGGCAAGTTTGCAACATTACAGTTGCGAAGGCGGGCTGCTAGGGGAAAGAGGTCGGGTCCTGAAGGAGTCTCCATGTCGTCGACCATCGCCGAACTCGAGAAGAAGCGCGCCGCGGCCCGATTGGGCGGCGGAGAGAAGCGCATCGCCGCGCAGCACGCCAAGGGCAAGCTGACCGCGCGCGAACGGCTCGACGTACTACTCGACGAAGGATCGTTCGAGGAGCTCGACATGTATGTCGAGCATAATTGCGTCGATTTCGGCATGCAGGACCAGATCATCCCGGGCGATGGCGTGGTCACTGGATCGGGCACGATCAACGGCCGGCTGGTGTTCGTCTTCAGCCAGGACTTCACCGTGTTCGGCGGCTCTTTGTCGGAGCGCCACGCGCAGAAGATCTGCAAGATCATGGACATGGCAATGAAGGTCGGCGCGCCGGTGATCGGTCTCAACGATTCGGGCGGCGCGCGCATCCAGGAAGGCGTCGCCTCGCTCGGCGGCTATGCCGAAGTGTTCCAGCGCAACGTCCTCGCCTCGGGCGTGGTGCCGCAACTGTCGCTGATCATGGGCCCGTGCGCGGGCGGCGCGGTCTATTCGCCGGCGATGACCGACTTCATTTTCATGGTGAAGGATTCCAGCTACATGTTCGTCACCGGCCCCGACGTGGTGAAGACGGTGACCAACGAAGTGGTGACGCAGGAAGCCTTGGGCGGCGCCATCACCCACACCACCAAGACCTCGGTCGCCGATGTCGCGTTCGAGGACGATGTCGAGGCTTTGCTCGCGGCGCGCGACTTCATCGACTTCCTGCCGGCGTCGAACCGCGAGCCGGTGCCCGAGCGCCCGTCGTCAGATCCCTGGGACCGGATCGAGGACAGCCTCGACACCCTGATCCCGGCCTCGGCCAACCAGCCCTACGACATGCACGAGCTGATCCGGAAGACGGTAGACGAAGGCGACTTCTTCGAGATCCAGCCCAAGCACGCCGCGAACATCATCTGCGGGTTCGGCCGAATCGAGGGGCGGACGGTGGGAATCGTCGCCAACCAGCCGATGGTGCTGGCGGGTGTGCTCGACATCAATTCATCGAAAAAGGCGGCGCGCTTCGTGCGCTTCTGCGACGCGTTCGAGATTCCGATCGTCACCTTTGTCGACGTGCCCGGCTTCCTGCCTGGCACCGCGCAGGAGCATAACGGCATCATCAAGCATGGTGCGAAGCTGCTGTTCGCTTATGCCGAGGCGACCGTGCCCAAGATCACCGTCATCACGCGCAAGGCCTATGGCGGCGCCTATGACGTCATGGCGTCGAAGCATCTGCGCGGCGACCTCAATTATGCCTGGCCGACCGCCGAGATCGCGGTGATGGGGGCCAAGGGCGCGGTCGAGATCATCTTCCGCGGACGCACCGCGGAAGAGATCGCCGAGCGCACCGCCGAATATGAAGCGCGCTTCGCCAATCCGTTCGTCGCGGCGGCCAAGGGATTCATCGACGAAGTGGTCCAGCCGCACTCGACGCGTCGGCGCATCGCTTTGGGCTTGCGCAAATTGCGCAACAAGAGCCTCGAGAATCCGTGGAAGAAGCACGACAACATTCCGCTTTGATATGATGGCGCGTATCTGGACTTCGCTATTTGCAGCGGTTCTCGCAAGCATTTGGTTTTTCATGGCTTATAAAGCGTGGAAGAGAAAGGCGAGTTGGGACCGGATGAGCATGAAGTGGGTCAAGAGTAAGAAGAATTCGAAAGGCTACTATTTTGACGTGATATCGTTCTCGCTGCTTGGAATTTTCACTATGTCGGGGGCGCTTCTATGTGTCCTCGGATACGGCCGCGTAGATTGATATCGGGATCCGATGGTGTGCCCCGCTCCTTAGATTTCGTTGAGATAAAGCTGTCGATTAGTTTCGAAAGGTCCCCATAATGATTTCCGTCGTCGCACTTTTGCTTCAAGCCGCTCCGGCCGCCGCACCGGCACCGTGGACGGTAAGCACCCGCCCCAAGACCGATCCGGCGATCACCTCGACTGTAACCGGCGCGTCGTCGGCCGATGGCAATGCCAAGCTCATCGTGCGCTGCGATGCGGGCAAGGCGAATGTCGTGTCGGTGCAGCTGTTCAGCCGCACCCCGCTCGGCGGGCCGCCGGCGCGTCCGGTATCGCTGACCTTCGACGCCAACACGCCGATGATCGACAATTGGGAATTCGTTCAGCAGGGCGCGTTCCAGCGCGATGATGTCGCCGTCACGACGCTGACGACCGCGCTCGCCGCGGCCAAGACGATCAAGGTGCATACCACGACGACGACCGGCGAGCCGGTCGATGCAACCTTTACCGGCCCGGCGAGCGCGCAGCCTGTCACCGCGGTGCTCGCGGCGTGCGGCTATACGCTCGGTCAGCCGCCGGTCCGCGCGCCGGAGCCCAAGGATGACAAGAAGGCGGATAAGTGAAGCTCGGCCGCCTCAACCATGTCGGGGTTGCGACGTCCTCGATCGCCGGCGCCATTCCGTATTGGCGCGACGTGATGGGGGCGACCGTGATCCACGATCCGTTCGACTTGCCCGCGCAGGGCGTGAAAGTGTGTTTCGTCGACACCCCCAACACGCAGATCGAGCTGATCGAGCCTTTGGGCGAAGCCTCGCCGATCCGCGCCTTTCTCGACAAGAACCCGGCGGGCGGACAGCATCACCTTTGCTACGAAGTGCCCGACATCCATGAAGCCAAGGCTTGGTTCGAGGCAAAGGGCGCGCGAGTGCTCGGCGAGCCGAGGATCGGTGCGCACGGCACGCCGATCTTCTTCGTCCATCCGCGCGACATGGGCGGCGTGCTGACCGAGATCATGGAGACGCCGAAGGACGGGCATTGAAGCTTAATTCCCTCTCCCCTTGTGGGAGAGGGTTGCGTAGACTTGGGTCGCGCCCTTGCGCGGCCCTAGTCGGAGCTGGGTGAGGGGTAGGCGGTCGCCTTTGCGACCGCGCGAAGCTGCGCTTCGCTTCCCCTCACCAAGCTACGCTAGGCAGCGAGCTGCCAAGCTTCGCTATCCTCTCCCACAAGGGGAGAGGAAAAGATGGGAGAGCGAATGGCCTACGAACACATCCTGACCGAGCGCAAAGGCGACGTGCTGGTCGTCACGCTCAACCGGCCCGACCGGCTCAACGCCGCGCCGCCGGCGATGTTCGTGGAGATCCGCGAGGCCCTGGCCGATCTCGGCGGTGCGCGCGCGGTGCTGATTACCGGCGCGGGGAGGGCGTTCTGTTCGGGTGCCGATGTCGGAGGCGGCGCGCTGACCGCGGCCGATCGCGGGCTCGATCCGGGCCAGGCGACCCATGACGCGCTGACGGTCAGCTACAATCCGACGCTCGCCGCGATCGCCGATCTGTCGGTGCCGGTGGTGACCGCGGTGCGCGGACCCGCTGCCGGGATCGGCTGCAGTCTCGCGCTCGCGGCCGATTTCTGCGTCGCGTCGGACACCGCCTATTTCCTCCAGGCGTTCGTCAATATCGGCCTCGTTCCCGATGGCGGTGCGAGCTGGATGCTGACGCGCCTGATCGGCCGTCCGCGCGCCACCGAGATGATGATGCTCGGCGAACGCGTTCCCGCCGCCAAGGCGGTCGATTGGGGCATGATCTACAAGCAGGTCGCCGACGACGCGCTCGATGCCGAGGCACTGGCGCTGGCCGAGCGGCTCGCCGCCGGTCCGACCGTCGCGCTCGGCATGATGCGCCGTCAGCTCCACGAGGCACTCGAAGGCGATTACGCCGCGGCGATGCAGCGCGAGGCCGACAATCAGCGCGCCGCGCGCGCCACCCACGATTCGATGGAGGGCGGCATGGCCTTCCTCCAGAAGCGCAAGCCCGCGTTCAAGGGCGCCTGAGACAGAGCAAGGAGTGGTCCCTTCGGGGGCCGGACACGATCATGACCACCAACCCGACCCGCGACGACTGGAAAGCGCTCGCCGACAAGGAAGTGAAGGGCAAGGACCTCCTCTGGCACACGCCGGAGGGGATCGACGTCAAGCCGCTCTACACCGCCGAGGACGTCGCGGGCGTCGATCCCGGCCTGCCGGGCTTCGCGCCCTTCACCCGCGGCGTGCGCGCCTCGATGTATGCCGGGCGGCCCTGGACGATCCGCCAATATGCCGGCTTCTCGACCGCCGAGGAATCGAACGCTTTCTACCGTCGCAACCTCGCTGCGGGGCAGAAGGGCCTGTCGGTCGCGTTCGATCTCGCGACGCATCGCGGCTATGACAGCGACCATCCGCGCGTGGTCGGCGATGTCGGCAAGGCGGGCGTGGCGATCGACACGATCGACGACATGAAGATCCTGTTCGACGGCATTCCCTTGGGCGAGATGTCGGTCAGCATGACGATGAACGGCGCGGTGATCCCGATCCTGGCTTTCTTCATCGTCGCCGGCGAGGAACAGGGCGTGCCGCAGGCGCAGCTCGACGGCACCATCCAGAACGACATCCTCAAGGAGTTCATGGTCCGCAACACCTATATCTACCCGCCGGCGCCGAGCATGCGGATCATCGCGGACATCATCGCCTACACCTCGGCGCACATGCCGAAGTTCAACTCGATCTCGATCTCCGGCTATCACATGCAGGAAGCCGGCGCGACGCAGGTCCAGGAACTCGCTTTCACCATCGCCGACGGCCGCGAATATGCCAAAGCGGCGATGGCGGCGGGGCTCGACATCGACAAGTTCGCCGGACGGCTGTCGTTCTTCTTCGCGATCGGGATGAACTTCTTCATGGAAGTCGCCAAGCTGCGCGCCGCGCGCAAGCTCTGGCACCGCGTGATGAGCGACCTCGGCGCTAAGGACGAGCGCTCGAAGATGCTGCGCACGCATTGCCAGACCTCGGGCGTGTCGCTGCAGGAGCAGGACCCGTACAACAACGTCATCCGCACTACGGTCGAGGCGATGGCGGCGGCCTTGGGCGGCACGCAGAGCCTCCACACCAACGCGCTCGACGAGGCGATCGCGCTCCCCACCGACTTCTCCGCGCGCATCGCCCGCAACACCCAGATAGTGCTGCAGGAAGAGACCGGGATCACGCATGTCGTCGATCCCCTGGGCGGCTCTTATTATGTCGAGGCGCTGACCCAGGAACTCTACGACCGCGCCTGGGAGATCATCGAGCGCGTCGAGGGCGAAGGCGGCATGGCCAATGCCGTCGCCGCCGGCTGGCCCAAGGCAATGATCGAGGAAGCCTCGGCGGCGCGCCAAGCGCGAGTCGATCGCGGCGAGGACGTGATCGTCGGCGTCAACAAATACCGCCTTGCCGAGGAAGACGATCTCGACATCCTCGACGTCGACAATCACGCGGTGCGCGAGGCGCAGATCGCCCGGATCAAGCGGGTCAAGGCGGGCCGCGACGAGGCCGAATGCCAGGCCGCGCTCGACGCGCTGCGCGAGGGCTGCAAATACGCAAATCCTCCCCAAGCTTGCTTGGGGAGGGGGACCGCCGAAGGCGGTGGAGGGGCGGCGGGCGCCAGCCCGCCGACTTCGTCGGCGACCCCTCCACCAGCCTCCGGCTGGTCCCCCTCCCCGAGCGGAGCTCGGGGAGGATTTGAGAACAACCTGCTCGCCCTCGCCGTCGAATGCGCTCGTCAGCGCGCGACCCTGGGCGAAATCTCGTCGGCGATGGAGGATGTGTTCGGCCGCTACGGCACCAAGCCGACGCCGGTGAAGGGCATCTATGGCGGCGCCTACGACCAGGACGCGCGCTGGGAGAGCCTGCTCGCCGGCGTCGCCGCGACCGAGCGCCGGCTCGGCCGCAAGCCCCGCATGCTCGTCGCCAAGATGGGGCAAGACGGCCATGACCGCGGCGCCAATCTGGTCAGCTCGATGTTCGGCGATCTCGGCTTCGAGGTGGTGCCGGGCCCGCTGTTCCAGACCCCGAAGGAAGCCGCGATGCTGGCGCTGGAAAGCGATGTCGACGTGGTCGGCGCCTCGAGCCTCGCCGCCGGGCACAAGACCCTGATCCCCGAACTGATCGGCCACCTCCGCGACGCCGGCCGCGCCGATATCAAGGTGATCGCGGGCGGCGTGATCCCCGCACAGGATTACGATTTCCTGCGCGACGCCGGCGTCCAGGCGATCTTCGGTCCCGGCACCAATCTGATCAACGCGGCGGAAGACGTCCTCCGCCTGCTCGGCCACAACATGCCCCCTGAAGAAGAGGCTGCGGAATGAGTGAAGTGACAACGAAATCCCCCTCCCGCTTGCGGGAGGGGCTAGGGGAGGGCGTGTCTTCCTCCACCAACCAACAAACCCTCCCCCAGCCCCTCCCGCAAGCGGGAGGGGAGAAAAGGTGGACCCGCGACGAAATTGCCGCCCTCTTCGACCTTCCTTTCACCGAACTCGTCTTCCGCGCGGCCGAGGTGCATCGCGCGTATCACGCGGCGAACGAGGTGCAGCTCTCGACGCTCCTCTCGATCAAGACCGGCGGGTGCCCCGAGGATTGCGGCTATTGCTCGCAGTCATCGAGCCACGAGACCGGCCTCAAGGCGACCAAGCTGATGGACGTCCGCGCGGTGCTGCAGGCCGCCGCGCAGGCCAAGGACAATGGCTCGTCGCGCTTCTGCATGGGCGCGGCGTGGCGCAACCCCAAGGATCGCGACATCCCCGCGCTCGTCCAGATGGTGAAGGGCGTGCGCGACATGGGGATGGAGACCTGCATGACGCTCGGCATGCTGACGCCCGACCAGGCGCGCGCGCTGGGCGAGGCGGGGCTCGATTACTACAACCACAATATCGACACCTCGCCGGAGAATTACGCCAACGTCATCTCGACGCGCAGCTTCGAGGAGCGGATCGAGACGTTGGAGAATGTCCGCGGCGCCGGGATCAACGTCTGCTGCGGCGGCATCGTCGGCATGGGCGAGACCCGCGCCGACCGCGTCGGCTTCATCCATGCCCTGGCAAGCCTGCCGGTCCATCCCGAGAGCGTGCCGATCAACGCTTTGGTGCCGGTCAAGGGCACGGTGCTCGGCGACATGCTGGCCGACACGCCGCTCGCCAAGATCGACGATATCGAGTTCGTGCGGACGGTGGCGGTCGCGCGGATCACCATGCCGGACAGCATGGTGCGCCTGTCGGCCGGCCGCGAGAGCATGTCGGAGGCGGCACAAGCCTTGTGCTTCCTGGCCGGGGCCAATTCGATCTTCACCGGGGAGAAGCTGCTGACCACCGGCAATGCCGGCGAGGACAAGGACGCGGCATTGTTCGCGAAGCTCGGGCTGGCGCCGATGGCGGCGGAGCAGCGCAGCGTATTGGAAGCTGCGGAGTGAGCGTAGTTAGACGCGCCATGGTCGGAGGCATGCTCTGGTTCACGGCCGCTGCGACAGCCTCGGCGTGCACTTTGCCGCCCGATGCTCGCGTAGTTGAAAGGTATTATACCGCCGCAAAAGCCAAGGCGACGCTCGTCGTCGTGGGCCGATTGGAACTCCATCGAAAGGGCGCGCGAGAGTTCGGCTTGCTGACCCCCGAAAAGGTTCTGAAAGGCACGCATAAAAAGGCGTATGTCGTGACCTACCAAACCCTCCTTTGCACCTATCGCATGCCGCAGATGAAACGGGCCGTCTTCTATATGGAAGCGGTGCCGGGCGGCTTCCAATTACTCGCTACGAGCCCGGTGAAATAAGATGTTCAAGAAAATCCTGGTCGCCAATCGCGGCGAGATTGCCTGCCGCGTGTTTCGCACGGCGAAGAAGATGGGGATCGCGACGGTCGCGGTTTACTCCGACGCCGATGCGCGCAGCCCGCATGTGCTGATGGCGGACGAGGCGGTGCGGCTCGGGCCTGCGCCGGCGGCGGAGAGTTATCTCAAGGCTGAACTGATCCTCGACGCGGCCAAAATCACCGGCGCCGACTGCATCCATCCCGGCTACGGCTTCCTGTCGGAACGCGAGAGCTTCGCGAGGGCCTGCGCCGAAGCCGGGATCGCCTTTGTCGGCCCGCCGCCCAACGCGATCGCGGCGATGGGCGACAAGATCGAATCGAAGAAGCTCGCCAAGGCGGCCGGCGTCAATGTCGTCCCCGGTTTCCTCGGTGAGATCGCCGACACCGACGAGGCGGTGAAGATCGCCGGCGACATCGGCTATCCGGTGATGATGAAGGCCTCGGCCGGCGGCGGCGGCAAGGGCATGCGGCTCGCCTGGAGCGAGCAGGACGTGCGCGAGGGATTCGAGGCGACCAAGCGCGAGGGCCTCGCCTCGTTCGGCGACGACCGCGTGTTCATCGAGAAATTCATCGAGAGCCCGCGCCATATCGAGATCCAGGTGCTCGGCGACCAGCACGGCAACATCGTCTATTTGAACGAGCGCGAATGTTCGGTGCAGCGCCGCCACCAGAAAGTGGTCGAGGAAGCGCCGTCGCCGTTCGTCAGCCCCGAGATGCGCCGCAAGATGGGCGAGCAGGCGGTCGCGCTGGCGCGCGCGGTCGGCTATTATTCGGCGGGTACCGTCGAGCTGATCGTGTCGGGCGCCGACACCACCGGCGAGAGCTTCTACTTTCTCGAGATGAACACGCGGCTCCAGGTCGAGCACCCGGTGACCGAGGAGATCACTGGCCTCGATCTGGTCGAGCAGATGATCCGCGTCGCGGCGGGCGAGAAGCTCGCGTTCGGGCAGAGCGACGTCAAGATCAACGGCTGGTCGATCGAGAACCGCGTCTATGCCGAAGATCCCTATCGCGGTTTCCTGCCCTCGATCGGTCGGCTGGTGCGGTACGAGCCTCCGGCAGAATCCCCCTCCCGTTTACGGGAGGGGCTAGGGGAGGGCGCGTCCGCAAACGACGCGCGCTCCGCGACAAGCCCTCCCCCGACTCCTCCCATAAATGGGAGGGGAGAAGAAGGCCGCACCCGCGTCGACGACGGTGTCGCCGAGGGCGGCGAGGTCAGCATGTTCTACGACCCGATGATCGCCAAGCTGATCACCTGGGCGCCGACGCGCGAGGAAGCGATCGATCGCCAGATCGCGGCGCTCGACGCATTCGTGATCGAGGGGCCGGGCAATAATATCGATTTCCTGTCGGCGTTGATGCAGCATCCGCGCTTCCGAGAGGGCGCGCTGACCACCGGGTTCATCGCCGAGGAATATCCCGACGGCTTTACCGGCGCGCCGGCCTCGACCGGTCTGCTCAAGGCGCTCGCCGCGGTCGCTGCCTTTGCCGCGACGGCGGAGGCGGATCGCGCGCGGCGAATCGATGGCCAGCTCGGCAAGCGCCTGCGTCCGCCTTCGGCCTGGACCGTGCGGATCGATGGCGTTGACCATCAGGTCGACATCTCGACCGACGGCATCACGGTCGATGGCGACGACCTAGACTTGGCGCTCGAATATACGCCGGGCGACCCTATCGTCACTGCCGAGCTCGGTGACGAGGACCTCACCGTGCGGATCGCGCGGACGCGCACCGGCTTCCGGCTGACGACACGCGGCGCGTCGCATGTCGCGCGCACCTTGCCCGCGCATGTCGCGCCTTATGCCGAGCATCTGATCGAGAAGATCCCGCCTGATCTGTCCAAATTCCTGATCGCACCGATGCCCGGTTTGCTCGTCCGCCTCGACGTCGAGGTGGGCGACGCCGTCCAACCCGGCCAGCCGCTTGCGGTGGTCGAGGCGATGAAGATGGAGAATATCCTGCGCGCCGAAAAGGCGGCGACGGTAAAGTCGGTCGAGGCCAAGACCGGGGACAGTCTGGCGGTCGATCAAGTGATCCTGGAGTTAGAATAGCGTCCGGTATCGGGCGAAGATGAACCGAACCGGCCCGATTGCGACAAAATAAGACATATTCGGGATGGACCTCTGTCCTACCGGCGGCCATGCTTTCGCTCATGAAACGGTCGCGTATCGCCCTGATGCTCACCGTCGTGCTGCCGCTCCAGGCGTGCATGGTGGGGCCGAACTACAAGCCGCCGGCGAGCGCCTCGCTCGGCGTGCCCGATGCCTATTCGGGGCCGGCGACCAATGGCGCGCTGCCCGATATCTCGACCTGGTGGACGTCCTTCGGCGACACCGAGCTTACCAGCATCATCGACCGCGCGCGGCGCGACAATCTCGACATCGCGCAAGCGGTGGCGCGGTTGAAACAGGCGCGCGAAGGGCTGGTCCAGGCACGCGCCTCCCTGTTGCCGACGGTCAACGGGTCCGCCGGCTATCGTCGCGATTTGCTCGATTCGGTCGGCCCGCGCGACAATTTCTCGATCGGCGCCGATGCCAGTTACCAGGCCGATCTGTTCGGCGGCACGCGCCGCTCGATCGAGGCGGCTCGGGCGAGCGAACAAGCCTCGGGCTATGACCTGGCCACCGTCCAGACCTCGATCGCCTCGGAGGCCGCGCGCAATTACATTCTGGCCCGCCAGTATCAGGCCGCGCTCAAGATCGCGCGCGACAGCCTGGCGATCCAGGACGATAATCTGGAGATCGCCGGTTTTCGCGTTCAGGCGGGTTTGGTGTCGAGCCTCGACCAGGAGCAGGCGCGGGCGCAACGCGCCCAGACCGCGGCGCAGATCCCGACGATCGAACAGAATTATGCCGCCGCGGTGAACCGGCTGGGAGTGCTGACCGGCCAGGCCCCGGGCGCGCTCAAGGCCGAGCTCGACGCGGTGCAGCCGATCCCGATGGGCCCGGCCGATATTCCGACTGGCATTCCCGGCGACGTGCTGCGCCAGCGCCCCGACGTGCGCTCGGCCGAACGCACTCTCGGCGCCGCCACCGCGCAGATCGGGGTGCAGAAAGCGGCGCTCTACCCGGCGCTCAACATCACCGGTAATATCGGCACCTCGGCCTCCGCGCTCGGCAGCATCGCCAATGTCATCACCGGCAGCCTGTTCGCCGGGCTGACCCAATTGATCTTCGACGGCGGCCGGACGCGCAGCCGGGTGCGCTCGCAGGAAGCCGCCGCCCAGGGCGCGTTCGCCGCCTACAAGTCGACCGTGCTGACCAGCCTGGAGGATGTCGAGAACGCGCTCCAGGCGCTGCAGGCGGCGAAGCAGCGCCAGCGCGAGTTCGCGGTCGCGCTCGATGCGTCGAACGCCGCGGCGATCCTCGCGCGCAGCCAGTATCGCGCCGGGCTGACCGATATCACTACCCTCAACAACAGCGAGGCGGCGCTGCTCTCGGCGCAGAACGGCTTGAACAGTGCGCGCGGCGATCAGGCACAGGCGATGGTCGCGCTCTACCTCGCGCTCGGCGGCGGGTGGGATTCCACCAAGCCGCCCGAACTCCCGCAGGGATAAGAACATGGCGACCACCAAGCCCGACCTCGATGAATTCCTCGGCGGGCGTCCGCCCTCCAAGTTGAAGCGCTACGGCTTGTGGGCCGGGATCGCGGTCGGCGTCCTGCTCGTCATCCTGCTGCTGACGCGGTTGTTCGGCGGTGCCGAGACATCGGGCTATGCGACCGAGCAGGCGCAAAAGGGCAATCTGACCGTCACCGTGTCGGCGACCGGCAAGCTCGCCCCGACCAACCAGGTCGATGTCGGGTCCGAATTGTCGGGGCTGGTGACCAAGGTGGTGGTCGATGTCAACGACCGTGTGACGCAGGGCCAGCCGCTCGCGCTGATCGATCCCAGCCGCTTTCAGGATACGGTCAACCAGTCGAAAGCCTCGCTCGACGCCGCGATCGCGACGGTCGGCCAGAACAGGGCGACGCTGGCCCAGTCGACCGCGACCTTGGCGCGGTTCCAGGAAGTCAGCCGGTTGTCGGGCGGGCGCGTTCCCGCCAAGACCGAGATGGACCAGGCGATCGCCGACCGCGACCGCGCCATCGCCAACCTCAAGGCGGCGCAGGCCAACGTCATCGCCGCCCAGGCGACCTTGTCGTCCAACCAGACCCAGCTGACCAAGACGATCATCCGATCGCCGGTCAACGGCGTCGTCCTCGCGCGCCAGATCGAGCCGGGCGCGACCGTCGCGGCGAGCTTCAATACCCCGACCCTTTTCGTCATCGCCGAGGATCTCAGCCAGATGAAGCTGGAGGTCGCGATCGACGAGGCCGATGTCGGCAGCGTCAAGCAGGGCCAGCGCGCGACCTTCACCGTCGATGCCTTCCCCGGCAAGACCTTTCCGGCGACGATCACTCGGGTCGACGTTGGCTCCAACCTGTCGGCGCAATCCTCGACCTCGAGCAGCTCGACGACGTCGAGCACCACGGGTCAGGTGGTGTCCTACGCCGCGGAATTGGCGGTGCAGAACAAGGATTTCCAATTGCGCCCTGGCATGACCGCGACCGCGGACATCGTCACGATGGAAAAGAAGAACGTCCTGCTCGTGCCCAACGCCGCCTTGCGCTTCAAGCCGCAGACGGCGGGCACGCCCGCGGCGCAGGCGAGCGGCGGGATCGCCGGGGCGCTGACTCCCCGGATGCGGCGGCGCGGCGGCAACGGCGACAGCGCGGCGCCGCTCGAACGTGGCTCCAAGCAGAGCGTCTACGTCAAACAGGCCGATGGCAGCCTGAAGGCGATATCGGTTACCACCGGCGACAGCGACGGCACAGTGACCGAGATCACCGGCGGCGAGCTGCAGCCGGGGATGCAGGTGGTCACCGGCCAGCTCGCGGGATCGGGCAGCAGCAGTTCGAGCAGCAGCCGACGTCGCTCCGGCGCGAGCGGCGCCGGCAGCAGCGGGGGCGGCGGGCAGCGCGGTGGCTGATACAGCCCCACAGACTGTCGGCGACCCGCTGATCCGGCTGCGTGGCGTCACCAAGACCTATGGCACCGGCGCGACCGCATTCCAGGCGCTGAAGGGCGTCGACCTCGACATCGCGACGGGCGATTTCGTCGCGGTGATGGGGCCGTCGGGATCGGGCAAATCGACCACGATGAACATCCTCGGCTGTCTCGACGTACCGAGCGCCGGCGAATTCATCTTCATGGGGCATCACGTCGAAAGCCTCGACCGCGACCAGCGCGCTTTGCTCCGGCGCAAATATTTCGGCTTCGTGTTCCAGGGGTTCAACCTGCTCGCGCGCACCTCCGCATTGGAGAATGTCGAGCTGCCCTTGCTTTATCGCGGCGATGCCAAGGCCGAGCGGCGCGAGATGGCGCTGGCGGCGCTCGACCAGGTCGGCTTGAAGGACTGGTGGGACCATACCCCGGGCGAATTGTCGGGCGGCCAGCAACAACGCGTCGCCATCGCCCGCGCGATCGCCACCAAGCCCGCCGTTTTGCTCGCCGACGAGCCGACCGGCAATCTCGACAGCGAGCGCTCGGTCGAGATCATGGAATTGCTGAGCGACCTCAACAAACATGCCGGCATCACCGTGCTGATGGTGACCCACGAGCGCGAGATGGCGGCGTTCGCCAAGACGATCGTCCATTTCAAGGACGGGCTGGTCGAGCGGCTCGAGGCCGGGCATGCGCAGGGGGAGAAGGTGGGATGATGTACCTATTCCCTTCTCCCTTGAGGGGAGAAGAATACGCAGCCTTAGCGACGCAGGAGCTTAGGCGGAGTTGGATGAGGGTGAGCGGCGCGACGCGCCGCGCGGCGCCTAAGCGCCGCTCCCCCTCACCAAGCTGCGCTAGCGAGCAAGCTCGCAAGCTCCGCTATCCTCTCCCACAAGGGGAGAGGAAGGCCTAGCCATGCTCGGCACCACCTTCATCCTGGCGATCCGCTCGATCCGGCGCCACTTGCTGCGCTCGTTCCTGACCGTGCTCGGCATCGTCATCGGCGTCGCCGCGGTGGTCGCGATGGTGACCCTGGGCAAGGCGACCACGCTTCAGGTCCAGAAATCGATCGCCAGCCTCGGCACCAACGTGCTTCAGATCCGTCCCGGCCAGGGCTTCGGCCGGGGTGGCGGTGGGCCGCGGCCGCCCGATTTCGATCCGCGCGATGTCGATGCGATCGGCAAGCAGATCACCGGCGTCACCGCGGTCGCGCCGCAAGCCCAGTCGACCGGCACCGCAATCTATGAAGGCGCCAATTGGTCGACCACGATCAACGGTACGACCAACGGCTATTTCGAGGTGCAGCCCTGGGCGCTCAGCAGCGGCCGCTATTTCACGCCCGCCGAGGAAAGCGCGGGCAAGGCGGTCTGCATCATCGGCAGCACGGTCTATACCAACCTCTACAAGACCAAGGATGCGCTGGGCACGCGGATGCGGATCGCGGGTATTTCGTGCGACGTCATCGGCATCCTGACGACCAAGGGCCAGTCTGGATTCGGCGGCGATCAGGACGATGTCGTGATCATGCCGATCAAGGCGGTACAGCGGCGGATGACGGGCAATACCGATGTCCGCCTGATTCTGGTCGGCGTCGACCAGGCCTATTCGACCGCGCAGGTCCAGGCGTCGATCACAGATCTGCTGCGCGAACGCCGCCACATCACCGGCGGCAAGGAAGACGATTTCAACATCTTCGATACCAAACAGATTTCGGACACGTTGAGCAGTACGACGACGTTGCTCACCAACATCGTCACCGCCGTCGCCGGCATCAGCCTGATCGTCGGCGGCATCGGCATCATGAACATCATGCTGGTCTCGGTCACCGAACGCACGCGAGAGATCGGCATCCGCCTGGCGATCGGCGCGGTCGCCAACGAAGTGCTGATGCAATTCCTGGTCGAGGCGGTGGTGCTGTCGTGCCTGGGCGGGCTGATCGGATTGCTGCTGGGGCAGGTCGCGGTGATATTGCTGTCGGTGCTCGGCCAATTGCCGTTCATCTTCGACGTCCAGATCAACGTCATCGCTTTCCTGATCTCGGGCGCGATCGGCGTGGTGTTCGGCTTCTTCCCGGCGCGCCGCGCGGCCTCGCTCAACCCGATCGACGCGCTGCGGCACGAATAGAAGGGCACGACAGCCCCGCCCCAAACCGTCATCCCCGCGACAGCGGGGACCCATCTCCCGGATGGGCAACAAAGTCGCACCGGAGTGATGCGCGGATAATGTCGGAGCGGGGTTCCCGCTGTCGCGGGAATGACGAAGGAGAGTGCGAGGCTATATCGGGCCCCGCACCTGCCCGAATTTAGCCATCAGCTCGTCGAGCTCCTCTTCGGTATCGACATCGATCAGTTCGTCGGGATGCGTGACGACATGGCGGCCGGCAAGGATCAGGTCGCGCGCGCCGGCATCGCCCTCGAGCGTTTCGAGCGCGTCGAAGCGGTTGGCGCCGAACAAGGCCGGCGGCTTGGGATGCACGCCGTCGCTCGACGCGACGATCGTGTCGGGACCGGTCGCGGCATCGAACAGGCGATAGATCTGCGCCGCGGTCACCCGCGGCATATCGGCGAGCGCGATCAGCACGGCTTCGATTCCCGGGCTGCGCGCCGCTTCGACGCCCATTTTCAACGACAGCGACAATCCCTGTTCGGGGCGCGCATTGTGCACTTCATGATAGCCGCGGGCGGCGTAATCGAGCTGGACCCCGTCGCGTACCGCTACGCGCCTGGCGAACGGCACCGCCTCCAGCGCGGTGACGCAATGCATGCCGAGCGGCTGGCCCAGGAACATTTCGGTCAGTTTGTCCGACAAGCCGAACCGTGCCGACTTGCCCGCGGCGAGCAGGATCAATGCGGTGGTTTCAGGCTCGATCATGCAACGCTCCCACCATGCCGGCAGCGATCGACAAGGCGATCTCGGCCGGGCCGACCGCGCCGATATCGATGCCCGCGGGCGCGTCGATGCGGTCGAGGTCGGAGTCTGAAACGCCCAGCGCGCCCAGACGCTCCCGCCGCGCGGCATGGCTCCGCCGCGATCCCAAAGCGGCGATATAGCCGGTCGGCGCCGCCAGCGCGGCGGCGAGCGCGGGGTCGTCGATCTTGATGTCGTGCGACAGCGTGACGACCGCGGTCGCCGCATCGGGTCTGAGCGCGGCGACCGCCTCGTCGGGCCAGCGATCGTCCAGCGTCACGCCGGGGAAGCGCTCGGCGGTCAGGAAGCGCGCGCGCGGATCGATCACCGTCGTCGCGATGCCGAGCTCGCGCGCCAGCCCGGTCAGCGCCTGGGCGATCTGCACCGCGCCGACGATCAGCAACCGGCGCGGCGGCTCGTAGCGATTGACGAACGCCGCGCCTTCAATCGGACGGAGGCTCGATTGGCCGGTGTCGAGATTGGTGACGACGTCGAGCGCCTTGCCCGTGGCGCGTGCCTCGGCGATGCGGTCGAACAATTCGGGGTCGAAGCCGTCGGCGGCGACCGGCTGGACCATCACCGCGATCTCGCCGCCGCAGGGAAGGCCGACTTCCCACGCCGCGGCGTCGGCGACGCCATAATGTTTGAGCTGGAACGGCGCGCCGGCGATCACCTCGGCAGCGGCGGTCATGATGTCGGTCTCGACGCAGCCGCCCGACACCGATCCCTCGAACCGCCCGTCCTGGTGGACGATCATATGGCTACCGCGCGGGCGCGGTGCGGAGCCCCAGGTCGAGACGACCGTGGCCAGCGCCATCGGGGCACCCCGCCAGGCCAAAGCGGCGGCGATGACGGCGTCGTTATCGGCCATTAAGTCCTCCCTCAATCCTCCCCGAGCTTGCTCGGGGAGGGGGACCGGCCGCGAAGCGGACGGTGGAGGGGAAATATCCTGTCCTCGCGGCTGCGCCGCTGCGGCCCCTCCACCACCGGCTGCGCCGGCGTGTTCGAGCGAGATCGTGTCCCCCGGACACGATCTTGGCTTGCCGGGGGCAAGCCAAAGCTCGGACACCCTCCCCAAGCAAGCTTGGGGAGGATTTTTGGGCGCCCCCCCTCATACCGGCGGCAACCCCGGCAACAGCTTATCCAGCGTGATCGGAAAGTCCCGCACTCTCACCCCGGTCGCATTATACACCGCGTTCGCCACCGCCGCGCCGGCGCCGGAAATCCCCAGCTCGCCGACCGCCTTGGCGCCGACCGGATTGGCCTGGTCGTCGACCTGCTCGATGAAATGGCATTCGACCGCCGGCGCGTCGGCATGGACCGCGACATGATATTCGCCGAAATCGGGATTCACGAACTGGCCGGTGCGGGTGTCGACCACCGCGTCCTCGCTCAAGGCATAGCCGATGCCCCAGATCATCCCGCCGACCATCTGGTTGCGCGCGGTCTTCTCGTTGAGCACGCGACCGACATCGAACACCCCGATCAGGCGGCGGACGCGGATTTCGCCGGTGACCGCGTTGACCGCGACCTCGGCGAATTGCGCGCCGTGGCTGGCCTGGCTGGTGCGGCGGCTGACCTGGCCGGGGCCGGTCTTGCCATGGGCGACGATCGGATTGCCGCGGACCAGGTCGGCGATCGGCGAGGACCGCCCGCCGGCGCTGACCACGCCGTCCTTGAGCGTCAATTCCTCGGGTGCAGCGTTCATCCGCCGCGCGAGCTCGGCCAATATGTCCTCGCACGCCAGTGCCACCGCCGACCCCGAGCTGCCGGCGCCGAACGACCCGCCCGATCCCGCGCTGACCGGCAAGTCGCTGTCGCCCAGCCGGACGTCGATCGCCGATACCGGCAGTCCCAGCATCTCGCCCGCGACTTGCGCCAGCACGGTATAAGTACCGGTGCCGATATCGGTCATGTCGGTTTCGATCACCGCGCGCCCTTCGGCGGTCAGCGTGACGCGCGCCTCGCTGTTGACGGTGAAATTACCGCGCAACGCCGCCGCCATGCCATGGCCGATCAGCCATTCGCCTTCGCGATTCTGGCCCGGCACCGGATTGCGCCGGTCCCAGCCGAACCGCCGCGCGCCCTCGTCATAGCATTGCAGCATCAGCCGCGTCGAAAACGGCTTGCCGCTGGTCGGATCGGTCTCGGGCTCGTTGCGGCGGCGCAGCTCGATCGGATCGAGCCCGAGTTGCTCGGCCAGTTCGTCCATCGCGCATTCGACCGCGAAGGTCCCGACCGCCTCGCCCGGCGCGCGCACCGCGCCCGATGACGGCAAGTCGACGATCGTCAGTGCGGTGGTGAAGCGGCGGTGCTTGCCGGCATAGAGCGGAATCGTGCCGAAATGGACCGGCTCAAGGAATCCCTTGTCCGGTTTCTGCGAGGTCGCGCTGTCATGCGCGAAAGCGGCGATATGCCCCTCGGCGTCGCAGCCGATGCGGATGCGCTGCACCGTGTCGCCGCGATGATGGACCAGGGCGGCGGTCTGCCGGCGCGGCAGCGCGATCTTGACCGGGCGCCCGATCTCGCGCGCGACGACCGCGGCCAGGATCGTTTCGGGCCCGACCCCGGTCTTGCCGCCGAACCCGCCACCGACATAGGGCGCCAGCACGCGGACGCGCCCCGGCTCCAATCCCAGTTGGTTGGCGATCGTCTCGCGCGCGCCATTCAGGACCTGGAGCGAGGCGCGCACCACCAGATCGCCGCCTTCCCACCAGGCAATGGTCGCGTGCGGTTCCAGCGCGGCAGGGAAATGTGGCGGGGTGGTATAAATCTGGTCGAACCGGACCTCCGCTGCCTCGATCGCCGCGTCGACATCGCCGATCACGATATTGGGCAGGAAGCCGATCTTGTGGTCGACGATCGGCGTCTGCTCGGCGGGATCGAACCGCCCCTCGCGCGTTTCGTAGGTCACCGCGACCGACAAAGCGGCGTCGCGCGCGATTTCCAGACTCTCGGCGACGATCACCGCGATGGGCTGGCCGAAATGATCGATGTCATCGCTCCAGTCGCTCATCGGCTCGCGGCTGCTGCCGCCGCTCGACGGGAAATCGGGATGCTCGACGATCACTTTGACCACGCCCGGCATCCGTTCGGCGGCGCTGGCGTCTATGCTCAGCACCTTGCCCGCGCCGATCGCGGCCCCGACGATATGGGCATAAAGCGTCCCGTCGGGTGCCCCTTCGACCGCATAAGGCGCGGTACCGCTGACCTTGAGCGGCCCTTCATAACGATCGATGCCTTTGCCGATCAGGCCCTGCACGCCCTTGTCGAGCGCGGCGGGACGATAGGGGGCGTCCATGGCATGCTCATTCATCGTCGCCTCCCGGTCACAAAACGCCGATAGGGCTCGGCGGCTGCAGAAAGAGGAATCGGGTCGCGCATGACGGTTTTCAAGCGAATTCGCGCCGTAACGGTGCTGGCCATCGCCGCGCTGGCATCTTCCGCGATGGCGGGGCAGGGTGGAAGGATGAAGCCGCTCTCGGATCCCATCGTCATCGGCCATCGCGGCGGGAGCGGCGAACGCCCTGAACACACGCTGGCGAGCTATAACCTCGCGATCGACGAGGGCGCCGATTTCATCGAGCCCGACCTGGTCCTGACCAAGGACAATGTTTTCGTCGCACGCCACGAGAACGACATTACCAGCACCACCGATGTCGCCGACCACCCCGAATTCGCGTCGCGCAAGACCACCAAGGTGATCGACGGCGAGAAACATAGCGGCTGGTTCACCGAGGATTTCACGCTCGCCGAGTTGAAGACGTTGCGGGCAAAGGAACGCCTGCCGCAACTGCGCCCGGCCAATGCCGCCTATGACGGCAAGTTCAAGATCCCCACGCTCGCCGAGATCATCGCCCTGGCCAAGAAGCGGTCGCAAGAGGTCGGCCGCACGATCGGCATCTATCCCGAAACGAAGCACCCGACCTATTTCGCTTCGATCGGCAAGCCGATGGAACGCCAGCTCGTCGCCGAACTCCACCAGGCCGGTTGGGATTCGGCGGACGCGCCGGTGTTCATCCAGAGCTTCGAAGTGGACAACCTCAAGCTGCTCCACTCGATCACCAAGATCCGCCTGATCCAGCTGATGGATTCGAGCGGCGGCCCTGCCGACAATGCCGCGCCCAGCTATGCCGCGATGACCACGCCTGCGGGGCTGAAGGCGGTCGCGACCTATGCCTGGGGGATCGGACCCAACAAGGACATGGTCGACAAGGGCAAAGGCGAGCCGTCGACCCTGGTCGCCGATGCCCATGCCGCCGGGCTGCGCGTGCATGTCTGGACGTTCCGCGCGGAAAATTTCTTCCTGCCCGCTGCGCTCAGGAAAGGCCTGAATCCCCGCGCCCATGGCGATGTCGACACGGCGATCCGGCGCCAGCTTGCGGCGGGGATCGATGGCTTTTTCACCGATTTTCCGCTAATTGGCGTCAAGGCGCGTGCTGCTTATCGAGCAAGCGCGAGCAAGTGACCCTTGGGGACGAGTAGATGCGTACAATCCTGATCGCCACGGCCGCCGCCTTGCCGCTCCTGACCGGCGGGTGCCTCGCCAAGACCGCGGTCGACGTCGTGACCCTGCCGGTCAAGGCGACGAGCAAGGCGGTCGACTGGACCACCACCAGCCAGTCGGAAGCCGATCGCAATTACGGCCGCAAGATGCGCAAGCAGGAAGCGCGCGAGGGCCGCGAACGCAAAAAGGCGGCGGAAGCGTGCAAGAAGGATCCGTCGCAATGCGGCACCTATGAGGGTTACCGCGCGGGCTACCCGGCGCCGCAGAACTGAGCGAACCATAGCCGTCATCCCCGCGAAAGCGGGGATGTGGCTCGTGCGGGTTGGTAAAAAAGCGCGGGCAGTGTTGGCGGATGGTCCAGGAGATTGGTTCCCGCTTTCGCGGGAATGACGGTTGAGGGGTTAGCCCTCTTCCCCTTCCCGCTCTCCTCCCAACACCCCCGCAATTGCGCGCAGCGTCTCCGGGTGCATCTGCACCCCCATATGGCTGCTGACGATCTCGATCTCGCGGCATTGCGGGTCGTGGCACAAAGCGCCGTTGACCAATCCGTCGCTCGCCGACCAGATCGCGGTCGACGGCACCGGCAGCGGCTGCGCGATCTCCTCGCGGCGCGCGACGACGTCAGGCGAATCGACCTTTTCGCCGGTCAGCCATTCGAACGCGCGCCAGACATTGGTCGCGTGCGGATCGCCGGCAAAGGGCGAGCTGACGGTGATGACCTCGCGCACCTTGTCGGGCGCGCGGTGCGCCAGGAAGCGCGCCATGATTCCGCCCAGGCTGACCCCGATCAACGTCACCGGCTCGCCGGCGTCGCGATGATAGGCCTCCAACCGCGCGAGCAATTTCTCGCCTTCCGATCCAATCGCCTTGGCGCCGCGATTGCGCCCCAGCCGCCAGCCCTCGACGCGATAGCCGAGCGCGGTCAGATAGCGCTTCATCACCACGTTCGACCGGTCCGAATTAAACAGGCCGGGCAATAGCATGATCGGTCGGCCGTCGCCCGCCGGCGCTTTCATCAGCTCAGGCCAGGCGGCGGGAATGCTCGCGATCGTGCCCATCATGCGCGGCAATTCAGCCGCCCATTGCGCCTTGCTCGGCGGGGTCAGAACCATGCCATCACGTCGATCGGAAAGGGTGTCCATGCGCCAATTCTCACTCCCGCGGCTCTAAGCGCGCCACCGGTCCATTCGTTGCATGTCCGGATCGCGCTGTACGATCCGCGGCCGTCATAGAAGACGTCGTTGACGTCGTACCCGCCCGCGACCTTGCCGCCCGGTCCGCGGGTCGCGCGGATATAGTCGACCAGCCGGCGATATTGCTCTTCGCTCAGCACGATCGCGCGGGTGTCGGGCGCGAGCGGCGGCTCGTCGACATGCTCGACATGGAGCACGGTGCGGGCACTGCCGATCGCCGCGCGCAGCACGGTAAGCGGATGGAGGTCGGCCCAGGTCGGCGTCTCGACATAGAAAGCGCGATCGCCCCAGCCGATCGCGACCCAATCGAACCCGGCATAGCGCGGATCGGCGATGTCGCCGGCCGGGAAGTCCCGGCTCCAGTCGATCCCGGCGGCGCGGACCGGCAGGACGAGCCCGGTATGGATACCGTTATCCTCGACCAGGATGCGCACGCCCTGCGCCGGCGGTTTCCAGCCAGGATTGGCCGGGATCGACCCGCCGACCATCCCCGCCGTGACATAGGCCAGGATGACGAAGATCAGCGATCGGCCGACCCAGCCCAGGACGCTAGATGCGCGCGACAGGATTTCTCTCCCCACGGCCGCCGTGATAGATGGTTTCAATGGCAACTGAAACGCACGTTCTCGATTCTCCGCCGCCCGGCGCCGCGCCCGACTGGACGATTCCCCAGGACTGGCAGCATTACACGCCGGAAGAACATGCCACCTGGGATACTTTGTTCGCGCGCCAGGCGAAATTGCTCCCTGGCCGCGCGTCGGAAGCCTATCTGCGCGGGCTCGACGTGCTCAAGCTCAGCAAGCCCGGCATTCCCGATTTCGAGGAATTGTCGGAGCGGCTGATGAAGCTGACCGGATGGCAGGTCGTCGCGGTTCCCGGCCTCGTCCCCGACGACGTCTTCTTCGACCATATGGCCAATCGCCGCTTCGTCGCGGGCAATTTCATCCGCCGCCCCGACCAGCTCGATTATCTCCAGGAGCCCGACGTCTTCCACGACGTGTTCGGTCACGTGCCGATGCTCGCCGATCCCGTATTCGCCGATTATCTCGTCGCTTATGGCCAGGGCGGCCAGCGCGCCTTGGGGCTGGACGCGCTGAAATATCTCGGCCGGCTCTATTGGTACACGGTCGAATTCGGCCTGATCGCCGAGCCTGAGGGCTTGCGTATCTATGGCTCGGGGATCGTGTCGAGCTATGCCGAAAGCCAGTTCGCGCTCGACGATCCCAGCCCCAACCGGATCGGTTTCGACCTCGCGCGGGTGATGCGGACCGAGTATCGGATCGATGATTTCCAGCAGAATTATTTCGTCATCCCCAGCTTCGATGAATTGCTGCGCGTGACGGTCGAGACCGACTTCGCGCCGCTTTACGATAAGTTGAAGGCGCAACCGGATATCCGCATCGCTGAAATCCTGCCGGAGGATCACGTGATCACCCGCGGCACCCAGGATTATGCGCGGAGCAAGGGGCCGGCAATCGTCGGTTGAACGAACTCTTCGCCGGGGAAGGTCAAGCTGAACGGATCAGCCTAACTGACCGGATGCTCGCGGAAGCACTGGTCGGCATAGCGCTTGGTGTCTTCCTGTGACGGGCCGGTCATCAGTTCGCCGACGCTCTTGGTGGCGATCAACTTGTCGGCGACGCAGCCGCACACGACCGAAAAATCCTTGGTCGTTCCCGACGTCTTCTGCGCGCCGGCCTGGCACTCGGCGATGAACTTCGGCCGGAACGAATCGACGAACCCCTTGTCGAAACTCGAACTCGAATTGCCGGCGGGGCCGCCGCCGCTGCACCCGGCAAGGATCAGCATGGCCAGCGCCAGCGGAAAGGCACGCGTCATAAATCCCCCCTTCGAGACTCAGATATCCAATGCCCAGCCGTCGCGGCCCTTGGGATCGAATGGCTTGGTCGGCACATAGCGTACCATGCCGGCTTCGAGCTTCAGGATCGTCCAGTCGCCACGCCGGTCGGTCTGTAGCAGAGTACAGCCACAAGCGGCATAGGCTTCAACCACTTGATCGCGTTGCGTTTCGAGCAAGCCGGCCAGCACGATCGTCGCGTTGGGGGCTGCGATCGCCGCGAGCTCCGGCGCCATCGAGACAAGCGGCCCGGCAAGGACATTGGCGATGATCAGATCATAAGGCGCGGCGGCGGTGATCGCGTCGTCGAGCGCGCCGTCGGCGACGATCAGGTCGACGCCAGCAATCGCGTTGGCCTCAGCATTCTCGCGCGTCACCTCAATCGCCATCGGATCGATATCGGTCGCCATCACTCGCGCCTCGGGCCACAAATGCCGCGCGGCGAAAGCGAGCAGGCCGGTGCCGGTGCCGACATCGATGATATTGACGAAGCGCCGCTCCGCCATCGCGTCGAGCATGGCGAGGCAGCCGGAGGTCGTGGCGTGGTGCCCGGTGCCGAACGCGCGCCCGGCATCGATCAGGAAAGCGCGCCCTCCCGCCGGCGGATCGATCGGATGCGCGCTGGTATGGACGACGAAGCGGCCCTCGCGGATCGGCTCGAGCCCAGCCTGGCTCAAGGTCACCCAATCCTCGTCATAGAGCGGCTCGATAACAGGCTCGACCTCGGCCGCGCTCGGCACCAAGGCGCGGATCGCCGCGATCATCGCCGCGTCGGGCTCGGCTTCGCTATAGGCGTCGAGCCGCCAGCGCTCGACATCGTCCTCGACTTCCTCTGTGGTCATCAGCACCGCGTCGATCGCGATCTCGGCGGCATCGATCGCCTCGGCCTCGGCACGCGTGCACGGTAGAGTCAGCCGCCAGCTGTCGATTGTGCGCTCTGCCTCAGCGGACATAGCTGGCGCCGTTCACGTCGATCACCGCGCCGGTCATCGATGGCGGTGCGGAGGTCGCGAGATAGGCGACGGCGTTGGCGACTTCCTCGGGATCGGCGACGCGGCCGAGCGGGATGTCGGCGAGCAGTTTCTCGCCGCCCCGGCTCGCCAGATAGTCTTCGGCCATGCCGGTCATGGTAAAGCCCGGGCAGACCGCGAAGGCGAGGATGCCCTGGGCGGCATAACCGCGCGCGATCGACTTGGTCATCGCCACCATGCCCGCCTTGGACGCGGCGTAATGCCAGTGATTGGGGCTGTCGCCGCGATAGGCGGCGCGGCTGGCGACGTTGACGATGCGGCCGCCTGTCTTGCGCTCCTGCCAATGCCTGACCGCGAACCGGCACAATTCGGCGCTGGCGGTCAGGTTGATCCGCATCGTGCGCTCCCAGCCGGCGACCCACTCATCGTCGGACCGGTCGATCGGATTGTCCTCGAACACCCCGGCATTGTTGATCACGACGTCGATGCTGCCGAGCTCGGCCAGCGCCTTGTTCCACAATATGCGCGGGCCGGCCGGGTCGGCGAAATCCGCCGCAATGCCGCTGGCGGTGCCGTGCCCGATCAGGCGGACGCCGTCGCTGGCGGAAAGGACCTGAGCGATCGCGGCGCCGATGCCGCGGCTGCTGCCGGTCAGGAGGATGTTGGTCATGAGGCGGGGATTACGGGGTGGACCCGCGCCGGGCAATGCCTCCGGGGTGGGGGTGATTCAAATCCTTCCCATCGCAGATGGGGAGGGGGACCGACCGCGCAGCGGGCGGTGGAGGGGAAATGTCCCGTCCTCGCCGCTTGACGGCTGCGGCCCCTCCACCATTCGCTGGCGCGAATGGTCCCCCTCCCCACGCTGCGCGTAGGGAGGATTTTATAGGATCACGCCGCCACGCTCGTCGAAAACTGGTCGGCTGCGTCTTTCAGCCCGCCCAACCGGTCGTCGACATCGCTGACGTCGCTGGCCAGCGCGCCCATTTCGCTGGCGACCGCCTCGGTATCCTCGCGGATGGTGGCGATGGTGTTCGACATCGAATCGGCGGCGAGCGCGGTTTCGTCGACCGCCGCGGTGATCGCGGTCACCGTCTGCGCCTGCGCTTCCATCGCGAAACGGATGCGCGACGCCGATTCCTGCACCTCGGCAACGGTCGTCTTGATGCTGGCATTGGTGTCGACGGTCGATCGAGTGGCGGACTGGATCGCGGCGATCTTGGCGGCGATGTCGTCGGTCGCTCGCGCGGTCTGGTTGGCCAGGCTCTTCACTTCCTGCGCGACCACCGCGAAGCCGCGGCCGGCGTCACCGGCGCGCGCCGCCTCGATCGTCGCGTTGAGGGCGAGCAGATTGGTCTGGCCGGCAATGTCGCGGATCAGCCCCAGGATCGATTCGATCGACTTGGCGTGATCGCTCAGCGCTCCGCTGGTTTCCACCGCCTGGCCGGCCTGCGAGCTGGCGCGGGTGGCGATCTCGGCGGCCGCCTCGACCTCGGTCCGGGCATCCTCGATCGCGCGGATCAGCCCCGCCGCGGTCTGCGCCGCCTCGCGCATCGCCACCGCCGATTGCTCGGCCGCGGCCGCCACCTCAGCGGTCTTGTCGAGCATCCCTTGCGCCGAATTGGAGGTGCGCGCCGCCTGGCCGCGAATCTTGTTGCCGAGCTGCGCGGTGCCTTCGATCGACGCCGCGATCGATTCGCGGAATTTCTGCGAGCTTTCCAGCCGCGCTTCCTGCGCGCGGGTGCTGACCAGATGGCTGACATAGCTGGTCAGCAAATGCGCCTCGACCAGCGACACGCGCTGCATCACATCGGCATAGCGCGCCATGCGCGCGCCATCCTGGGCGCAGGCTTCGCCGACGACGCGGAACGTCGCCTGGTGCGCCGCGGCAAGCGACGAAAGCAACGGAGCAAGCGAGACGCCGGCACGGTCCGCGTCGCGGGCATGGGCACAGGCCATCGCCTTCCATTCGCGGCGCAGCGGGTGCTCGAACTTGGCGCGCATATAGGCGACACTGCCGGCGACCTGCGCCGCGAACTTCTCCGGCGTGTAATAAGAGCGGACATGCGCGGTCGCGGGATGCGCGACATAATGATCCCAGAAGACGCGGCAGATGCTCTCATAATGCGGTTCGATGATCGGCACGATTTCCGCACAGATCGGTGCGACCTGTCCATCCCAATCGAACGGCGGGAGGTCGCGCTTGAGCGCGGCCCTCAATTCGTCCGGCCAGACGACCGGTGGAGTTTCTCCCACGTTTTCCTCTCCTGGATTCATGCCGCGACCTTGGCGACGAAGTCGCTGGCGCTGGCCTTGAGCTGCCCGAGCTGACCGTCGAGCGAATCGAATCCCTTGCCGACGCCGTCGATTTCGTTGGCGACGGCTTCGGTATCTTCGCGGATGGTGGCGATGGTGTTCGACATCGAATCGGCGGCCAGCGCGGTTTCGTCGACCGCCGCGGTGATCGCAGTCACCGTCTGCGCCTGCGCTTCCATCGCGAAGCGGATGCGGTTGGCGCTTTCCTGCACCTCGGCGACGGTCGTCTTGATGCTGGCATTGGTGTCGACGGTGGAGCGGGTGGCGGACTGGATCGCGGCGATCTTGGCGGCGATGTCGTCGGTCGCGCGCGCGGTCTGGTTGGCCAGGCTCTTCACTTCCTGCGCCACCACCGCGAAGCCGCGGCCGGCGTCGCCGGCGCGCGCCGCCTCGATCGTCGCGTTGAGCGCGAGCAGATTGGTCTGGCCGGCAATGTCGCGGATCAGGCCCAGGATCGATTCGATCGACTTGGCGTGATCGCTCAGCGCTCCACTGGTCTCGACCGCCTGGCCGGCCTGCGAGCTGGCGCGGGTGGCGATCTCGGCGGCGGCCTCGACCTCGGTCCGGGCATCTTCGATCGCGCGGATCAGCCCGGCGGCGGTCTGCGCCGCCTCGCGCATCGCCAGGGCCGACTGCTCGGCGGCAGCCGCGACTTCCGCGGTCTTGTCGATCATGCCGCGCGCCGATCCCGAGCTGCGCGCTGCCTGGTCGCGCAAGGTCACGCCCTCGCTGGTGGCGCGCTCGACCATCGCTGCGATGCCGTCGCGGAATTCCACGGAGAGTCGGTCGCGCGCGATCTGCGCCTGGTGTTCGCGATAGGAATTATAGATGTCGACGGTGATCTCGCCTTCGAGCGCTGAGAGCCGCATCAAGGTGTCGAGCAGCATCGGCAAGCGGGGGTCGTCGCGATCGACTCGGGCTACCATCACGCCCAACGCGGCGCGGTCGCTGGCGGAAATCATCGATAGCAACGCCATCGGCGACACGTCGGCGGAAAACGCCGCGGCGACCGAGCGCTCGATCGATTCGATCCAGGCGCGGCCCGATGTATCGAGGAAGCGGTTGCGCAGGAACTCGCAGCCGATGTCGATCATCTTCTGCGTCTCGTGCGTCGCCCAGATCCGCTCGTCGGCGAAGCAGCGCAACCATTGCTGCCAATAAGCTTCGGAAATCGCATGAATCTCTGGCTCGAGCACGGCCCAGGCCTCGCGACTCGCGGACGCCAGCGTGCCGTCGAAATCGAACACCCTCAACCGCGCGCGAAGGTCGATCTTCGCGGCGATGGTGCCGGGGACGGGCAAATCATGCGTGCTCAACGATTTTTCTCCGCTTTCCGGCCGCTGGGAGGAATTGGCCGGTTAGCGACGAGAGCTAGCGCGGACTTGGTTAAAGCGGGGTTAGGATGGGGGAGGGGGAGCGTGATCGTCAGATTGGTCGCGCACGTAATCCCTCCCCGTTCCGGGGAGGATTTTTAGGCTCGCGCAAGCGATAGCGGGCGATTTAGGCAGGACTCCAACCCTTGCATCCCTACGCTCGGGGGCTAAGAGGGCGCAGCGCTTTCGCAGGGGACTTTACTTGGCCACGCCGTCCAAACCCGACCGCCCGATTTCGCCTCACCTGTCACATTATCGGTGGGGCCCGCACATGCTGGTGTCGATCCTGCACCGCGCGACCGGCGACGGCCTCGCCGTCGTCGGCGCGTTGCTGTTCACCTGCTGGCTGGCGGCGCTTGGCGGGGGCAAGGAAAGCTACGACTGGTTCGTGTCCTGGTTCTCCGGCGGCTATTGGAGCATCCTGGGCTATGTGCTCGGCGTCGGGCTCACCTGGTCGCTGTTCCAGCACATGATGAGCGGCATCCGCCACTTCTTCCTCGATGCCGGCGCGGGCTATGAGCTGAAGGGCAACAGGACCGGGTCGATCCTGACGATCGTCTGCGCGATCCTGCTCACTATCCTGTTCTGGGGCGTGCTGCTCAAGGACGTCATCCTCGGAGTCGCCAAGTAATGGGCCAGGGCACCGAACTCGGCCGCGTCCGCGGTCTCGGCAGCGCCAAGGAAGGCGCGCATCACTGGTGGCGCCAGCGCATCACCGCGGGATCGAACCTGTTCCTGTTGGTCTGGTTCCTGATCTCGCTGACGCGGTTGAACGGCTTCGATTATGACAGCGTCCATGCCTGGATCGGCTCGGCCTGGGTCGCGGTGCCGCTGATATTGCTGGTGATCTCGGTCTGCTGGCACGCGCGGCTCGGCCTACAGGTGCTGATCGAGGATTATCAGGAAAACGAGAGCCGCGTCGTGGCGCTCGTCCTCATCGAATTCTTCCTTGCGGTGATCGCGGTCACCGCCATTTTCTCGATCCTGCGCGCGGCGCTGGCGGGGGCGTGATGACTGACAGCTACAAGATTATCGATCATACCTATGACGCCGTCGTGGTGGGCGCGGGCGGCTCCGGGCTGCGCGCGACCATGGGTGTCGCCGAAAGCGGCCTCAAGACCGCGTGCATCACCAAGGTGTTCCCGACGCGCAGCCACACCGTCGCGGCGCAGGGCGGCATTGCCGCCAGCCTGGGCAATATGGGTCCCGACCATTGGACCTGGCACATGTTCGACACCGTCAAGGGCTCCGACTGGCTCGGCGACCAGGATGCGATCGAATATATGGTGCGCGAGGCGCCGGCCGCGGTCTACGAGCTCGAACATGCCGGTGTGCCGTTCAGCCGGACCGAAGCGGGCAAGATCTATCAGCGCCCATTCGGCGGCATGATGCAGAATATGGGCGAAGGCCCGCCCGCGCAGCGCACTTGCGCCGCCGCCGACCGCACCGGCCACGCCATGCTCCACGCGCTCTATCAGCAGAGCCTGAAGTACGACGCCGATTTCTACATCGAATATTTCGCGCTCGACCTGATCATGGAAGGCGGCGAGTGCAAGGGCGTGATCGCGCTCTGCATGGAAGACGGCTCGATCCACCGCTTCCGCAGCCATGCGACGGTGCTGGCGACCGGCGGCTATGGCCGCGTCTATCAGTCGGCGACCAGCGCCCATACCTGCACCGGCGACGGCGGCGGCATGGTGCTGCGCGCCGGGCTGCCGCTGCAGGACATGGAGTTCGTCCAATTCCACCCGACCGGCATCTACGGCGCCGGCGTGCTCATCACCGAGGGCGCGCGTGGTGAGGGCGGCTATCTGACCAATAGCGAAGGCGAGCGGTTCATGGAGCGCTACGCTCCCTCGGCCAAGGACCTTGCCAGCCGCGACGTCGTCGCACGCTCGATGGCCGCCGAGATCCGCGAAGGCCGCGGCGTCGGCGCCAACAAGGACCATATCTACCTGCACCTCGATCATATCGATCCCAAGGTGCTGCACGAGCGGCTCCCCGGCATCACCGAGACCGGCAAGATCTTCGCCGGCGTCGATCTGACCCGCCAGCCGCTGCCGGTCACGCCGACCGTCCATTACAATATGGGCGGTATCCCGACCAATTATCATGGCGAAGTCGTCCATCTGAAGGACGGCGATCCCGACGCTGTCGTCCCCGGCCTGTTCGCCGTGGGCGAAGCGGCATGCGTGTCGGTCCACGGCGCCAATCGTCTCGGCTCCAACTCGCTGATCGACCTCGTCGTGTTCGGCCGCGCGACCGGCAAGCGCATCGCCGAGATCGGCCGCAAGGAAGCCAAGCACGGTACAGTGGTCAAGGCCGCCGACGACAAGGCGATCGAGCGGCTCGACCATTTCCGCAACGCCAAGGGGTCGCGCCCGACCGCGCAGATCCGCGCCGACATGCAGCGCACGATGCAGAAGCATTGCGCGGTGTTCCGCGACACTGCCCTGCTCGACGAAGGCGTCGGGCATATGGACGTAGTCTACAAGTCGCTGGCCGATGTCGGCATCACCGACCGCTCGCTGATCTGGAACACCGATCTGGTCGAGACGCTCGAACTCGACAATCTGCTCGGCCAGGCGGTCGTCACGATCCGGGGTGCGTCGAACCGCAAGGAAAGCCGCGGCGCGCACATGCACGAGGATTTCCCCGAGCGCGACGACAAGAACTGGATGAAGCACACCATCGCCACGTTCGACGGCTGGGGCGGCAAGGGCGGCAGCGTCTCGCTCGATTACCGCCCGGTGCACGACTACACGCTGACCGACGACGTCGAGTACATCAAGCCGAAGAAGCGGGTGTACTGAGTCTTGCCTGGTTCCGGCAGGCGATCGTTCGTCGCGGTCCTTGTCGGTCAGGTCCGAATAGGAGCTCGGCGGTGAAGCAGAGCCGCGCCATGGCCGCCCTGACGGCCAGGTTCGGCAGATTGTTTCGCCGGCCGGACCGGGTGCGGCTGGCGCCGCGAAAGGCGCCGTTAATCGGCACCGACCTGTTGAACGAAGACGATGTATTGCGCGTGTCGCGCAGTGGCGACCCGGACGCGGACACGGTGATCCTGTGCTTCACCGGCCTGCAACAGCGTATGGGTGGGATCGGGCCCGAAGAGTTCGTCGCCTCTGCACAACTTGAGGGTGCGTCGGCGATCTTCGTCACCGACAAGACGCGGTCCTGGTTCAATAAGCTGGAGGCGGAGCGTGTCGTCGAACTGCTGGCCCCTCATGTCGCGGGCCGGCGGATTCACACGTTGGGCAACAGCATGGGCGGGTTCGGCGCGATCTGGATCACGCGCTATTTGCCGGTATCAACAACGCTTGCCTTCGCGCCGCAGTTTTCAGTTCATCCTGGCATCGTGCCCGAAGAGACGCGATGGCCAGCCGCGCGTGCGGCTATTTCGGACTGGCGCTATCCCAGTCTCCAAGATCATTTTGTGTCGGGCACACGCTATGTCACGATCAGTGGCAAGACCGGCGACAATGTCCAGTGGACGCGATTGCCCGCCCTACCGAATGCTCGCCACTATATCGTGGCAGATGCGGATCATGGCGTCGCCGCGATGCTGAAGCATCGTGGCGTGCTGCGTGAGGTGATCGCCGCCGCGTTTGCCGATGTTCCTGATCTCGACGCCGTGCTGGCACCGTTTGCAATCCTGCGCGACGTCGGCAACGAGTAGCGGCGTCAGTCCGTGCGCAGCGGCGGTGGTGTAAAATCGGCGCGGCGCCAAACCGGATCGATAGGCTCTTCGGGATCGATCGGCGCAAATCGCAAATAGCCGAAGCGCGACGCGATCACTCTTGGGCCGTTGCCGGCCACGCGCCGGCGCCCGTGCATGAACCGGCTGTTGTCGAGCAACAGCAAATCCCCGGGCCGCCACGCTATCGCGGCGGTCAGGCCGTCGCTGACGGTCCGAATGGTATCGACCCATTCGTCGGGGATGATGGTGCTGTCGTCGAGCGACGGTTGGAGGCGGTTCTGCCGCATGTCGCGGGCGAACATCAGGAAATTGGCGAAAGCCGGCGCGTCGGTGAACATCGGCTTTTGCAGGATCGGCCGCGAGAATTTCATGGTCAAATAGCCGCCGCTCCACTCGAACGTATAAGGGCAATCGGCCGGCGGGGACTGAATCAGGTTGGGAGTCGGCACTTTCACGCCAAGCCATTTCTCTATCGCCGGAGCATCCGCCCGCCGCGTGAACAGCAGGCGGCGCCCTGTCAGCTTCGCCGTGAGGTCTGCGGGCAGTGCCGCCGCGAGCGCCACGCCGTCGCAGATGGTCGTCTCGCCACCGGCTTGGGGGGGATCGATGGAATAGAAGAAGCAGGCATCGGGCCGCCACGGCGAGCGTGATATCTCCGAATGGAGTGAGAATGGCTGGGTGCCGGTGTTGACCGACTGGATGTTCGATGCGGCATCGATCATGCGGCGCTGCGTCGCTTCGTTGATCACCCACGTCGAGCATAGCCTGTCCGAGACAGAGCGAAACGCGTCGAGGTCGACCGGGAATCCCCGAATCAGGACCGCGCCATGATCTTTGAACGCTTGCTCGATGGGTTCGGGGGGAAGGCCGGCGAGGCTATCGCCATCGCCGGTAACGACCGCATAGGGGCGGCCGGCTCGCGGCGGATCGACGGCGACGCTTGCGCTCATGCGGCAACCAATCGCGCGACAGCCCGGCCGCCGCAATAGGTATCGATCGGGCAGCGCAGGCCGCCGCTATCTGGCCATGCCACGAGCGAGGGAAGGAGTACCATGTCCACGCTGGCGTCCTCCAGCCCGCGGGTCTAGGAAATGTTCGCCTTGCCCCCCAGCCTCATCCTTCGGAGAGTCGTCCATGCGCCTGCCGCTTCGCCTTCTTCCCCTCTCGCTCGCCGTGATCGCCATGCCTGCCGTCGCGGCACTGTCGACCGGTGCCGCCGCGCCCGACTTCAACACCCGCGGCGCGATCAACGGCAAGGAATTCCGCCTCCACCTCGCAGATCAGCTCAAGAAGGGGCCGGTCGTGCTCTACTTCTTCCCGGCCGCCTACACGTCGGGCTGCAATGCCGAAGCGCACGAATTCTCCGAACATATCGACGAGTTCAAGGCCGCTGGCGCGACCGTGATCGGCATGTCGACCGACACTGTGCCGACCCTGGTCAAATTCTCGACCGAGAAATGCGCGGGCAAATTTCCGGTGGCGAGCGCCGGGCCGCGCATCGTCAGCGCCTATGACGTCGCGCTCGGCAAACAATTCACCGATCCCAAGACAGGCAAGGTGCGCGACATCACCAACCGTACCAGCTACGTCATCGGCCGCGACGGCAAGATCAAGTTCGTCCATTCGGACCTGTCGTATGTCGACCATGTCAAGCTGACGCTCGAAGCGGTCAAGGCGCTGAAATAAAGCCACCGCTCGCCATCGTCGCGAAATAGGGAAGCAGCCGCACCCAACGACCACCTATCTGATAGGTTCGCAAACGCGATCTTAGCCTATCGCGTGTAGCCCCTTGCCATCACTCAAGCGCGATGTTGGCAAGGGGAGCGGACGGTGGCGAGCGCCGTAGACAATTCATCCAAAGCGTCGGATCGGCTCTATGCCGCGATCGGCGAATTCCTCGCGCGCCACCGCCTCAGCGTCGATCCGGTGCATTATGCCTTTGCGCACAAAGTGTTGAGCGACCAACGCGGGCCATTGGCCGCCGAAGTCGCGCGGATCACCGACGGCGGTGTGCGGCTGAGTTCGCGCGATATCGAAGAGCTCGGCGGCAGGGCGGTGATGGGGGCTCCGGCGACTATAGCCAGCGATTCGGCGCCCCCCCTCGCGTCGCCGCCGCAGCTCACCGTCGTCGCCGACAATACCAAGGCGCAGTCGCTGGTCGCGCGCGCGCAGATGCAGGTCGAGGATTTCGGCGATACCGTACGCGCCATCCATGCCGATACGCGCGGGTTCGGCCAGGATCTGCGCGCCTCGCGCGACGCGATCCGGGATGCCCGCGACGGCAGCGCGATCGATGAGGTTGTGCGCATGGCGAGCACGATGCTCGATCGCGTCTCGTCGGCCGAGGCCAAGCTGCAGGAAGCGACACACGAGGCCGACCGGCTCCGCCACGAGCTCGAACAGGCGCGCGACGATGCGCGCCGTGACCCGCTGACCGGTCTGCCCAACCGCCGCGCGTTCGAGGATGCCTTCGCCGCCGCCTTGGCCAACGAGCCCAATATCTGCGTCGCGATCTGCGACGTCGACAAGTTCAAGTCGGTCAACGACCGGTTCGGCCATGCGGTTGGCGATCGCGTGCTCAAGGCGATCGCCGAGGCGTTGCGCGCGGGCTGCGACGAGCATCTCGTCGCGCGCTATGGCGGCGAGGAATTCGTCGTGATGTTCACCGGCCTCACCCCGGACGACGCGCTGTCCACGCTCGAGGGCGCGCGCGCCGCGGTCGCCGCCAAGCGCTATCGCTTGCGCGAAACCGACGCGCCGCTGGGCGCGGTGACCTTCTCTGCGGGGCTGACCCCGGTCGCGCCTGACGACACGATCAACTCCGCCATGGGTCGTGCCGATCGCCTGCTCTACGTCGCCAAGGAAGACGGTCGCAATTGTATCCAATCGGATCAGTGATATTCGCCTACTTCTGGCAAAATTAGCCGAATGGCGACCGTGAAAAACGCCATATTCCACTTTTCTAAAATTTCAAATTGCCTATAATCAATAACTTATAAAACTGGCACGCTCCCTGCAATCGTGTCGGCATGGTCGTCGGGTGGTCCGATAGCCATCCACATAAGGGAGTTAAGATCATGTCGGTACGTTTCGCTTCGGTTCAGCAGGTTGCGGTTTCGGTGTTCAGCGCGCTCGTCTGCACCATGCTTCTCGTCAACGCTGCCACCTCGTTCGTCCCGGTCGCCTGACCGGGACGCACCTCCTCCGCGGCGAGCGGGAGGGGGTCCGGATGCCAGCTCGCCAACCGGCGGCCGCGATAGGGCGGCCGCGCCGGGGCCGGGAAACGGCCCCTTCTTTTTGCCTAACGTCCCAGCAGGAAGGTCAGCGGAATATCGACCCGCGCCTGCCAGGCGCGTTCGCTGTGCTCGGCACCCGGAAAGGCGCGGCTGACCCAATGATCGCCACGTGATCCCGCCGCCGCGTCGAGCTTGCGCTGGAACGGCTCGATCGCGCCGTCATTGGTCCCGGTGCCATAATCGAAATAGAGCCGCGCGCTCCGGGGCGGCAAATGCCCCTCGAACCAGCGTTCGGCGAACCCGTCCCCGATCGGCCAGGAGGTCGACAGGCACGCCGCCGCGCCGAATATCCCGGGATAGCGCACCACCCCATAAACCGAGATCAGCCCGCCCATGCTCGACCCCATCAGCATGGTGTTTTGGGGGCCGCGCAACGTGCGGTAGCGGCGGTCGATCAGCGGCTTGAGTTCGGTCGCGAGGAATCGGACATAGCCGTCGCCGACGATCCTGGCGCGCTCGACCGGTAGCTTCTTGAACAGATCGCCGGAGGCCGGATCGCCCTTGGCCCTAACCGCCGGCACCGCCGCCTGCGGCATATATTCGCCCAGCCGATTGTCGTTGTTCCACACCGCGACCAGAATCGCCGGGCGGACCTTGTTGGCGGCGATCAGCCGGTCGAGTGCGCGGTGCACTTCCCAGCTCTTGCCCGAAAAGGGCGAGGGCGTGTCGTACACATTCTGCCCGTCATGCAGGTAAAGCACGGGATAGCGCTGCTTCGATGTGGTGTAGCCGGGCGGCAGCCAGACTTGCACGGTCCGCGCCGGAACGAATTTCGACCGGACGGTGATCGGCGGCTGCAGGCCATCGGCCGGATCGGCGACAGCGGGTGTGGCGACGAGCGCGAGGACGAACGCGAGGATCAAGCGGATCATGCGCGCATTGATCGCCCGACCGCCTCTTCCGTCAACCTATTCCGCTGCCAGCGCTTCCTGCCGCTCCTGCGCCTGGCGCGCCCACATCTCGGCATAGAGGCCGTTCTTGCGCAGCAGCTCGGCATGCGTGCCGCGTTCGGCGACCAAGCCGTTCTCGAGCACGACGATCTGGTCGGCATGGACCACGGTCGACAGGCGGTGCGCGATGACGATCGTCGTGCGCCCGCGCTCGATCGCCTGGAGTGTGCCGAGGATCTCGGCCTCGGTGCGGCTATCGAGTGCGCTGGTCGCCTCGTCGAGGATCAGGATCGGCGGGTCCTTGAGCAGGGTGCGCGCGATCGCCACCCGCTGCTTCTCGCCGCCCGACAGCTTCAGTCCGCGCTCGCCGACGCGCGTCTCATACTGGTCGGGCTGGCGCTCGATGAAGCCGGAGATCGCTGCTCCCTTGGCGGCGCGCACAATCTCCTCTTCGCCGGCGCCTTCGCGCCCATAAGCGATATTGTAGCCGATCGTGTCGTTGAACAGCACGGTGTCCTGCGGGACGATGCCGATCGCGGCGCGCAGGCTCGCCTGAGTGACGTGGCTGATATCCTGATCGTCGATCGTGATCCGCCCGCCAGTTAAATCGTAAAATCGATACAGCAGCCGCGCCAGAGTCGATTTGCCCGCACCCGACGGCCCAACCACCGCCAACGTTTGGCCGGCGGGGACGGTCAGATCGATCCCCTTGAGAATATCGCGGCCCGACTCATAGCCGAAATGCACATCCTCGAATCGGACGGTGCCACGATCGATATTTAGCGGTTTGGCATCGGGCGCGTCTACGATTTCGCTTGGCGTATCCACCAGATCGAACATCGCGCCCATGTCGAGTACGCCCTGTCGAATCGTGCGATAGACCATGCCGAGCAGGTCGAGCGGACGAAATAGCTGGGTCAGCAGGGTCGAAACGAGCGACACGTCACCTGCGGTGAATTGTCCTCGACCCCAGCCCCAGGCAATGAACGCCAGCCCGCCGGCGAGGATCGCATTGGTGATCAGCGCCTGACCGATATTGAGCCAGCCGACCGAATTCTCCGATTTGATCGCGGCCTTGGCATAGGCCGCCATCGCCGCCTCATAACGCCGCCCCTCACGCTCCTCCGCCCCGAAATATTTGACGGTCTCGAAATTGAGCAGGGAGTCGACCGCGTGGCTGACCGCCCCGGTATCGAGGTCGTTCATCCGCGTCCGAAGCGCGGCGCGCCAGTTAGTCACCGTCCAGGTAAACCACAGATAGGCGATGACCATGACGACCGTCGCGCCGACCAGCCCCCAACCGAAATTGCGCCGGAAGATGTTGAGCACCAGCGCTAGCTCGAGCACCGTCGGCGCGATGTTGAACAGCATGAAATAGAGCATCGTGTCGATGCTCTTGGTGCCGCGCTCGACGACCTTGGTAACCGCGCCGGTCCGCCGCTCAAGATGGAAGCGCAGCGACAAGCGATGCAGATGATTGAACACGTTCGATGCCAGCCGTCGCGTCGCATCTTGCCCGACCGGCTCGAAAATCACGTTGCGCAGATTATCGAACAACGTTCCCGAGAAGCGTGCCGTGGCATAACCGGCGAGCAGCGCCATGACGATCCAGGCGGTCGAATGGTCGCCATTCGACATCCGATCGATCGCCCATTTCAGCGCATAGGCCGCGCCATAGACCTGTACGACTTTGGACGCGACGACCAACAGCATCGCTACGACGATCCGCAACCGCTGTATCGGCGCATCGGCGGGCCACAGATAAGGGAGGAAACGCCGAAGCGTCGGGATCAGCGGGCGATCCTTGGTCGGCGGGAGTTCGGTGGGCGGCATCGCTGCGTTATGTAGGGTGCCGCGGGCGTTCAGGGAACCGTCATCGCCGCCCAAGGATTATAGACGCGACGGAGGAAGATATGGGTTCCGTATTCTACGTCATCGCGATCATGGGCTGCGGCGATGGCCAAACGCAATGCGCGCAGCAGCGGATCGAGCCGGTTCGGTATTACAGCGCGGCGCAATGCCGGGCGGCGATGCCGGCGGCGCTGATCCGCAATACCGATATCGATTATCCGACGGTCACCGCGGCGTGCCGCCAGGTCGGCCAGTCGATGGCGGCCAATAACAAGGCGCAAGCGCGCCGCAGCTAAGCTGGTATGGGGCGCGCTGCCCCGGTAATGATGCCCCCAGTATAGCCAGGGGGCGTCATGCGCAGGATTATCGGCACCATCGTCGGGTTGGTACTCGCCATCGCGCTGGTCGATGGCGCCTGGGAGCTCGCGGAGCGCTGGTTCCCAGCCGCGATCGCACCCGACGCCAGCGCTCAGGAAATGCTCGCGCGCTTCGTCATGGCGATGCCCCTCCCCGGTCAGGCGATCATCGCGGTCGGCTGGTTCGTCGCCGGACTGGCCGGCGCGTTCGCGGCGCTCCGCATTGGCCAATGGCGGCCCGGCGGATGGATCGTTGCGCTCCTATTGGTGGCGGATGGTGTCTGGAACCTGACCCAGCTGACGCAGCCTCTATGGCTGCAGGGTGCCACCCTGATCCTGCCTCTCGCCGGCATGTGGCTCGCCGAATGGCATTTTCACCGCGCTCGGCCGGGCGATCCGTTAATCAACTAGCTCCACGTCAGCGCCGCGGCGGATCGGCAGCGCCCAGCGGATCTGGTCGCGCAGCATCGCCTCGAGATCCTCGGCGCCGACATTGTGCGCGGCGGCGCGCTTCCGAAGCAAGGTCAGCAACAGTCCCGCGCGTGTCGGCGGCGGTGCCGGCTCGGCGCGGCCACGCTGCAGGGTGCGCGCGAACTTTACGGACAGCATCGTCATAATGGGTAAGCTAGGTTGTCGGACTTGCCGAGTCCTGACCGAGCGGGGTTCACACCGCTTTAACCGCGCGGCCGCCGCCACAGATCGGGGTCGCGCGGCGCGACGGGATAGAGACGGTTGCGCTGCACCGCCTGGCCGAGCGCCCGCGCGATCCAGCCGATCTTGGCGGCGGTCGAGGTGCCGGCGCGATGGTCCCAGGCATGCTCGCCGCGCGCCGCCACCTCGCGCCCGATCGCGCCATAGATGCCGGCCGCCGCCAGCACGGCCCAGGCCGATCGCAGGCCGAGCCGCCGCGTGCCGATGCGCGCGCTCGCCTCGAACGCCGCCGCCCGATCGACCAGGCGCCGCGCCAGCACCGCCAAGCGCTGGCGAAACGGCGGCTTCATATGCTGACCGGGGGGGATGTCCATCTCCGCCAGCCACTCCTGGGGCAGGTAGCAGCGCCCGCCGCGATCATCTTCCTCGATATCGCGTGCGATATTCGCCAGTTGGAACGCCATGCCCAGGTCGCAGGCGCGGTCGAGCGTGTCCTCGTCGTCGGGCGACACGCCCATCGCGATCGCCATCATGCAGCCGACTGCGCCGGCGACATGATAGCAATAACGATAGAGATCGTCCTCGCTGCGCGGCCGCCAGTCCTCGAGGTCGAGGCGGAATCCTTCGATCAGGTCATAGGCGAAACGGTGCGGCAGCCGCGTTTCGGTAGCGACGATGCGCAGCGCGTCGAACGCGGGATCGCCGACCATCTCGCCGGCCAGCGCGGCATCGGTCATCGCGCGGATCTGCGCCAGCCGCGCAGCCGGGTCGGGAACGACGGAGAGATCGTGGCCGAATTCCTGCCCATCGGCGAGGTCATCGCAGCGCCGGCACCAGGCATAGAGCAGCCAGGCACGCTCGCGCGTCTTGCGGTCGAACAGCAGCGACGCTGCGGCGAAGCTTTTCGAGCCCCGCGCGATCGACTCACGCGCGGTCGCGACGATCGCCGCGCGGCTGGGAAGCTCGCCGTTCGCGCTCATGTCCTCGTCCGTCCGTGTCGGGCGAAGGATGGAGTGCTCACAGGTCTTTCGCGCCGATCTGCCCGATCGTGGTGGCGGGTTGAAACGCGGCCATCTTGTCGAGCAAGTCGCCCAACGTATCGGCGACGATCAGCAGCTCCCGGTGCTGCGGCCGGACGAAGCCGATGCGCGCCATCGTCTCCCAGAATTCGATCAGCCCGTCATAATAGCCGTCCAGGTTGAGCAATCCGACCGGTTTGGCGTGATAGCCGATCTGCGCCCAGCTCAGTGCTTCCCACAATTCGTCCATCGTGCCCGTTCCGCCGGGCAGGGTGACGAAGCCATCGGACAGATCGGTGAACGCCTGTTTGCGCTGGTGCATCGTGCCGACGACATGGAGCTCGGTCAGGCCCTTATGCGCGACCTCGGCGGCGACCAGGGCTTCGGGGATCACGCCGATCACTTCGCCGCCCGCGGCCAGTGCCGAATCGGCGACCGCGCCCATCAGTCCGAGCCGCCCGCCGCCATAGACCACGCCGATACCGCGCTCGGCCAGCGTGCGGCCGACTTCGCGCGCATTGTCGACATAGCGCGGATCGCTGGGCGAAGCGGAGCCGCAATAGACGGCGAGACGGTTCATTTCCCAATCCTCCCTGCGCGAAGCGTGGGGAGGGGGACCGGCCGCGCAGCGGACGGTGGAGGGGAAAATCCCGTCCTCGCGGCTGCGCCGCTGCGGCCCCTCCACCCCCAGATTCGCTGGCGGTCCCCCTCCCCATCTTCGATGGGGAGGATTTGGCAGCTTGTCATCACTTCTGCTCCAGCATCAATTTGGCGGTCGCCTTGGCGCTCATCACCACGCCGGGAATGCCCGCGCCGGGATGGGTGCCGGCGCCGACGAAATAGAGATTGGGGATGTTCGCGTCGCGATTGTGGACGCGGAAAAAGGCGGACTGGGTCAGGATCGGCTCGAGGCTGAAGGCGCTGCCGAGATGCGCGTTGAGGTCGTGCGCGAAGTCCGACGGCGCGTAGCTGAACTTGGTCACGATCCGCTCGTGAATGTCCGGGATGAGCCGCGCGCCGATCTCGTCGAGGATGCGCTTCTCCAGGATCGGCCCGATCTCGCTCCAGTCGACCGGGAACTTGCCGAGATGCGGGACGGGGGCGAGCGCGTAGAAGGTCGAATGCCCCTCGGGCGCCAGGCTGGGGTCGGTCACCGTCGGGTGATGGAGATAGAGCGAGAAATCCTCCGCCAGCACGCCATGATCGTAAATGTCGGCGAGCAATTCGCGATAGCGCGGGCCGAACAGGATCATGTGGTGCGGAATGCCCGGCCATGCGCCCTTGATGCCGAAATGGACGACGAACAGAGAAGGCGACCAGCGCTTGCTCTCCAGCCGGCCGACGCGACGCTGCGCGCTGCGCGATCCCGCCAGCAGGTCGCGATAGGAATGCATCACGTCGGCATTGGTCGCGACTGCATCGGCCTCTCCCGACCAGCCGCTCGCGGTGACGATGCCGGTCGCATGATCGCCCAGCGTCTCGATCCTCGCCACCGGATCGCCCAGCCGCAAGGTGCCGCCCAGCCGCTCGAACAAGGCGACCATGCCCGCGACAAGCTTGTTGGTGCCGCCGCGTGCGAACCACACGCCGCCATCGCGTTCGAGTTTGTGGATCAGCGCATAGATCGCGCTGGTGGTCATCGGGTTGCCGCCGACCAGCAAGGTGTGGAAGCTCAGCGCCTGGCGCAGTTTCTCGTTCTTCACGAAGCCCGAGACGACCGAGTAGACCGACCGCCACGCCTGGTAACGCATCAGCGCGGGTGCGGCGGCGACCATCTGGCCGAAATCGAGGAACGCGGCCGAGCCGAGCTTCTCATAGCCTTCGCGATAGACGTTCCCCGAATAGTCGAGGAATCGGCGATATCCGGCGACGTCATCGGTATTGAGTCGGGCGATTTCGGCATGGAGTTGGGCGTCGTCGTTCGAATAATCGAAGCTGGTGCCGTCGCGCCAGTTGAGCCGGTAGAAGGGCATGACCGGCATCAGTTCGACGTCGCGCGCCATGTCCTGCCCGCTCAGCGCCCATAATTCGTGGAGCGCCGCCGGATCGGTGATGACGGTGGGCCCGGCATCGAAGGTGAAACCATCGCGTTCCCAGAAATAGGCACGCCCGCCGGGCTTGTCGCGCGCTTCGACGATGGTCGTCGCGACTCCGGCCGATTGCAGCCGGATCGCCAGCGCGAGCCCGCCGAAACCGGCGCCGACGACGATCGCGCGCTTCATGCGTGCTGCCTGCGGATCGCCGCGATCGCGCGGCCGACCGGCACCGGAGGTTTGCCGCTCAGGATGCGGGCCTTGTCCATCACGCTCGATCGTCCCGCATAGAATCGTCCTATAAGGCCCGGACCCAGCCGATAAAAGCGTTCGAGGATTCGGTAACGCTCTTCGGGTTCGGCGGCGCGGAACAGCATCGCGTCGAGCGTACGGTAAAAGGCGCGGTCGGCCCAGGCGCCGCTCGCCATGCCATAGGTCAAATCGTACAAGGCCGGGGTGGAAAGATCGCTCGTGGTGGCAATCCGCGCGGCCAGCCGCACCGCGTCGGGCAGCGAATAGCCGGTGGTCGGGTGGAACAGCCCGGCGCGGAGACCCGCCTTGGGCACTTTCGCCCCGCCCGCGCGCCAGAAGGCGTCGAAATCGCCGCCGATCGCGACCGGCAGCGCGCCGGTTTCCTCACGCGACACCGCTTCGGTCACCCAACCGCGGCTCAGCGCATATTCGTGGATGCGGTCGACCAGGGCGTCGCGATCGATCGTCGGCGTGTCGCTGTAATAGGTGTCCTCGACGAACATCCGCATCGCGGTGAACGGCAGTGAATAGACGAAACGATAGCCGTCGATCTGATCGACCGTCGCGTCCATGATCGTCGGCCGCGTCACTTCGTGCGGTTCGGCCAATAGCAATTCGCGTCCGACGAATTTCTGCCAGCCGAGATCGAGCGCCGACATGTCGCCCGGGCCGCGCGCGTCGATAATGCCCTTGGCCTCGATCCGATCGCCGTTCGCCAGCACCACCGCGGTGGTGCCGACCCCCAGCGCCTTCTGCGCGATCAGCTGGCCGGGGGCGAGGCTCGCGCGGACGACACGATCGAAGCGTTCGGACTCGATCGAATAATAGCTCGTCGATAGGGAGCGGGCATGCGCCGGAAAGGCGACCTCGTAACCGCGCCAGCCATAGGAAACGAGCGGCGCGGCGAGCCAGCGATCCTCCTTGGCGACGTCGCGCTCGAAGAACGACCAGACATGGTCGCCGCCGATTTGCGGGCTCGCCTCGATCAGCCTGAGGTCGAGGTCGGGCCGCCTCCTGCGTAATGCGAGCGCGATCAATCCGCCCGCCAATCCGCCGCCGACAATCGCTAGGTCACACTCAACTTGGCCTGCCATGACGAATCGCTACCCGTTTTGGTCGGGAGCGCAACCCATGGAGCGAGGCGTTTGTGCCTTACGGACGAATCGCCTGTGGACAGATCGTTGCCGGAGAGTTTTTTGGACGTGCGCTGGTGGCGCATGTCCAAACAGACCTCTCAGGCAGCCTGACGCAGCGGCATTTCGGTTGCCATCGCCGCGGCGACCGATGGGCGCGCGCGCATCGCGGCGCGCCACGCCTGCAGCGCCGGCCAGCTGTCCAGGCTCAACCCGGCAAATTCGGTCCAGTTGAGCACCGCGAGCAGATAGGCGTCGGCCACCGAGAAGCTGTCGAGCAGATATTTGCGCCCGGCCAGATGCGCCTCAAGCAATCCGAAGCGCTTGGCGACCAGTTCCCGCGACCAGTCGCGCGCACCCTGGGTTGAGTGCCGCGACATCAAAGGCGCGAACACGCCTTTGTGAATCTCGGTCGAGATGAAGTTGAGCCATTTGGTCAGCTCATAGCGCTCGCGCGTATAAGGCGCCGGCGCCAGTACACCCTCGGCTGCGAGATCGGCGATATAGGTCAGCACCGCCGGCCCCTCGGTCAGGGTCACGCTGCCCGCTTCCATCGCCGGGACATAGCCCATCGGGCTGATCTCGGTGAAGGCGCGGCCATCGGGCAACGTGCCGTCCGGCACGACCTGGATGAAATCGGCATCCAGTTCGGCTTCGTTGATCGCGATGCGCGTCGCCAGGCTGCACGCGAAGGGAATGAAATAGAGTTTCATGACGATCCTCCTGGGGGCTTGTTTATTTTTGTACCAATCCGCATAAATAAAACCTGCGTCAAGGGATTCTTTGCGAGTTGGTACAAAAATCAGACGATAGGCCTCGGCGGCGTGGCCGGCCGCGGGGATTCGATGCCGGAGAGGTGCTGGGCGCCGCCACCGAGCGGTTTCGCACGCGCGGCTACGCCGGCACCTCGCTCGACGATCTGGTCGACGCGACCGGCCTGCAGCGCCCGAGCCTCTACGCCGCGTTCGGCGACAAGCGTGCGTTGTATCTGGCATCGCTCGAGCGCACGATCGAGCGGGCAGGGCGCGCCTTCGATCAGTTGCTCGAGGCCGATCTGCCGCTCGAGCAAAGCCTGAAGGTGATGTTCCGTGCCGTCATCGATGGATTCCTGACCGGAGAGACCGGACCGTCGGGCTGCATCATGGTGTCCACATCCGCGACGAGCGCGGTCGACGACGCCGAGATCCGCGCGAGGCTGGCGGCCTTCGTCAAGCTGGAGGATGGCAAGATCGAGCAATTGCTGGCCACGCGCGGCGATCCGCACGCAGCGGCGCATGCGCGCGTGGCGACCTCGGTGATCCATTCGCTCAGCGTACGCGCCCGCGCCGGCGCCACTCGGGAGGAACTCGAGACGCTGGCCGCCGATTGCGTGGCGTTGATCGCCGGGTGACGAGTGAGTCTCCCCTCCCGCTTGCGGGAGGGGTCGGGGGAGGGCCTGTTTCGACCGGCAGCATTGACGAACATGCCCTCCCTAACCCCTCCCGTGCACGGGAGGGGGGAATTTATCCCGGGTGACGGCGGTCGATCCTTGCCCTAGCGTCGCGAGGTGATCCGCCATCCCCTTACCGTCGATCGCCGCGCCTTGGCCGCCGCCATCGGCGCCATCGTCCTGTTCGCCGCGATCGAATTCGCCTGGGGCCGGCCGCCGATCTGCCCGTGCGGCCATATCGCCTTATGGGCAGGCAACCCGAACAGTCCGGAGAACAGTCAGCAATTGAGCGACTGGTATTCGCTCAGCCACATCATCCATGGCTTCCTGTTCTATGGCCTGCTGTGGTCGATCCTGCCCGGGCGGCTGCGCCTTTGGGCGCTCCCGCTCGCGGTGATGATCGAGGGCGGTTGGGAATTGCTCGAAAATTCGCCGATCATCATCGACCGCTATCGCGCGGCGACGATAGCGGTCGGCTATTCTGGCGATTCGATCCTCAATTCGATGAGCGACATCGTCATGATGATGATCGGCTTCGCGATCGCCCGGCGGCTGCCGGTGATGGGCACGGTGGCGCTGGCGATCGGCTTCGAGCTGCTGGCACTGGCGGTGATCCGCGACAATTTGACCCTCAACGTGGTGATGCTGGTCCATCCGGTCGACGCGATCCGGGTGTGGCAGGCCGGCGGCTGAAGCCTTTTCCGGCTTGGCTGGAAGGGACTCGGCCCTCGCTCAATAATAGCTGCCGGTCTTCAGGCATTTCTGCCAGTGCGACATAGCACGCATGCGGCAGGTACCGTCGGAGCACAGCGCCACGTCGGCCTGGTATTTCTGCGCGCATTCCTTCTTGTCGCCCTTGCCGGCCATCGCCGCCGATGTCGTGTCCGCCTTGGCGCTGGGCGGGCCGAGCAGCGCCTTCATCTCGGGCGAACTGGCATAATCCGCGGGAATGCGCCCGGCGGCGTCGCGCAGCGAGCGGCTGGCGCCATGCGCCAGCAATACCTTGGCCGCCTCGATGCGATCGCGCGACGCGGCGGCGTGGAGCAGCCCGGAACCGACATCGTCCTTCTGGTTGGCGCCGACGCAATCCTCCAGCAGCAGCGCGAGCTCGTCGGGATGGTTGTACCAGATGTCGTCGCGTGCCCTGAGGATCGGCCGCATCGCCGCCGACCGGCCGTTATTGGCGCGCTCCGCGACGACCGCCGCGCAGGAGCCGTTCGCGCCGCCATTGGCCGCCACCGGCCCGTCCGCGGGGCGGGTCGAGACCATCGCCGGCGCCTGCATCGCCTTCGCCAACACGGCCTTGACCATCGTGCCGGTCGCGACGTCATAGGGCTTCAGCCCGGCGGCGGTCTTCAGATTGGGGTTCGCACCGCGCGCCAGCAACGCGTTGACCATCTCCAGATTGCCGGCATCCGCGGCGGAATGGAGCAGGGTATAGCCTTCTTCGCTCTGCATATTGATGTCGAATTGCCTGCTATCGACGATCGCCAGCGCATCGGCATTGTGCTTGATCGTGATATCGTATTGCGCGGTGACGAACGGGTCCGCCTGGGCCCGCAATCCCGTTGCCATCGCCGACCCGGCCAGTGCAGCCGCCAGCGTCCAACCCATCATCCGCTTCATAAACTGTCCGCCCCGCTTCCCGTTATGGACGGAATATGGGCGCGATTTCAGCACGCTGGCTTGGAATAAACCGACAAAAAGCGAGCCGCATCGCGAACCGGCGGCGGCGGCGGCTTCAATCGCAGACGGCGATCGCGTACCACTGGGCCGTGACCATGCTTGCCGCCATTGCGCTGTCCGCTATCGCCATGACGCTGATCGTCGGACTGCGCTACCTGGCCAGCAGCGGCGCCTTCGCGCTGGCGACGCGGGCGGTGCGGCCGGGGCTCTATGCCGGGCTCGACAAGCAGATTCGGCGAGAGATCGGCTGGAGCCTCGCGTCGGCGGCGATCTATGGCGTGCCCGCCGGCGTGGTCGCCTGGGGATGGCAGAATCGCGGATGGACGCGGATCTACACCGACGTCCACGCCTTTCCGCTCTGGTATCTGCCGCTATCCGTGCTGCTCTATCTCTTCGCGCACGACACCTGGTTCTATTGGACGCATCGCTGGATGCACCGGCCGGCGCCGTTCCGGCTGGCGCACGCCGTCCATCACGCCAGCCGGCCACCGACCGCCTGGGCGGCGATGGCGTTCCACCCGATCGAGGCGCTGACCGGGGCGATCGTCATCCCGGCTTTGGTCTTCGTGATCCCGATCCATATCGGCGCTTTGGCCTTTGTGCTTGGAATCATGACGCTTATGGGGGTGACTAATCACATGGGGTGGGAAATCTTTCCGCGCTTCCTGTGGCGGGGACCATTGGGTGCATGGCTGATCACCGCCAGCCATCATCAACGGCATCATGCCGAGTATAGGTGTAATTATGGGCTCTATTTCCGCTTCTGGGATCGCCTCTGTGGCACCGACCGCGGGGTCGGCGGGTTCGCGCGCGGCGAAGGCCGGCGCCATGATCGTGCTGGGGGTGCTGCTGCCGGCGACGGCGCCGGTGGCCAGCCCGGCCGCTATTGAGCTCGGCAGCCTCGAGATCGATGTCGCCGGGATGCGCTCGGCGCGGGGCCTGATCCGCGTCTGCCTGACCGCCGACCCCAAGAATTTTCCCGGTTGCGTAGACGACAAGCGCGCCGTCACGCGATCGGTGCCGGCGGGCCAGCACATCATCCGGTTCGACGGCCTGCCGCCCGGCAATTACGCCGCGGCGCTGATCCATGACGAGAATTCGAACGCGAAGCTCGACACGCTGATGGGAATCCCACGCGAAGGCTTCGGATTCACCCGCAACCCGCCGATCGGCTTCGGCCCGCCGCGCTTCACCGCCGCCCAATTCGCGCTGGGCGCCGTTGCCGAAACGCAACAGGTGACGATGCGCTATATGCTTTAGTATCTGGCGTACGGACACAAAACGCCCGGGTGGCGTTGCTTTACCCAAACGTCATCCTGATCGGAGCCTGCCCCGTGCGTCTTTTGCTGCTTGCCCCCGCCTTGTTGTTCGCCGCGCCGGCTTTCGCCCAGGATGCCGGCTCCCCTCCGCCCGCCGCGCCGGACCAGCTCGACACCGGCAAGGATAATGTCACGGTCGGTATCGGCGCCGTCTACATGCCGGATTACGAAGGCGCCGATCATTCCGGTGTTTCCGGCGCGCCGGCCGTCATCGGTTCGGTGTCCGGGTTCAATTTCCAGCTGATCGGCAATCGCTTCTCGGCCGACCTCATCCCCAACAAGCCCGGCCCCAATTGGGACCTGCAGGCGGGGCCGGTCGCGGTGCTCGACCTCAATCGCTCGTTGCTGTCGTATATCGATGACCCCCGCGTCCGCGCGCTGGGCAAGCGCGACCGCTCGCTGGAGGTCGGCGGCTATGTCGGGATCGGCAAGACCGGCGTGATCACCAGTCAGTACGACCAATTGTCGGTGTCGGTCAGCTATCGCAAGGGCGTGACCGGTGCCCAGCGCGGCGCGATCTGGTCACCGACGATCAATTACGTGACGCCGCTCAGCCGCAAGGCCGCGGTCGGGCTGTTCGCCTCGGCGGAGCATGCCGACCGCAAATATGGCCGCGCCTATTTCGACGTCGATGCGGCGGGCAGCCTGGCCAGCGGCCTGCCCCAGTTCAGCACCCGCGGCGGGTGGAAAAGCTGGTCCGCGGGCGGCTTCGCCACGGTGTCGCTGACGGGCGACCTGCTCCACGGCTTCAAGCTGATGGCCGGCGGCAGCTACAAGCGCCTGCTCAACGACTTCGCGGATTCGCCGATCGTCTCGATCGCCGGCAACCGCAACCAGTGGCTGGGCGGGGGCGGGATCGCTTATACCTTTTAGGGTGCGGGCAGCGGCTGCTGCGGCGCACCAGCCGTCTGACGTCGCGGTCGACCCGTACTCAATGATGCGCGCATTGCGGGATCACGGCACCAACGCGAACGCCGCGAGCCCAAACATTGCTCCCATCTGTAAGGCGACGATCAGCAGCAGCCGCGTCGAAAACGGCTCCTTGCGTGTCTTGTGTCGAAACCAACGCCGAGCGAGCAACGCCCCTGGCGATCCGCCCATCAACGCTAGCGTCAACAAGTCGGCTTCAGATACCCGCCGCGCCCCTGCCTGGGCGGCGCGCTTGTCCCGCCAGAACACGGCGATCGTCCAGAGGTTAACGATCAGCAATAGCAGCGCGGCGGTGAAGATCATCGGCATATCCTGCCTACGAGCCCCTAACATTTCTTACCGTCGGCGAGCAGGCACGGAGCATCGATCGCACTACCGTCGCAATGGCAGACGATGGATCGGCGATGTCGGGAAACGCCGCCAGACACCGGCTCGGATCGAACAACCGCCTTTCCTTCGTCATCACAAGCGCCTAGCGTGGGTCATCCCCGGGGGACCGCTCTGTCGCGGTTGAGAGGGAGGCCGCAGCCTCCGACCCGCTGAACCTGATCCGGTTGAGACCGGCGGAGGGAGTGGGCGGTTTTCTCCAGAAATCCGTGTCCTCGCTCCGACAATGGAGTGAGTTTGCATGGCCGACATCCCCGCCCGCACCGAAATCGGCGTCACCACCGGTCCCATCCGCGGCAGCCGCAAGATTCACGTCGGGCCGCTCAAGGTCGCGATGCGCGAGATCGACCTCGAGCCTGGCTGCGGCGAGCCGCCCTTGCGCGTCTACGACACGTCGGGCCCCTACACCGACCCCAACGCCCGGATCGACATCCAGGCCGGCCTGCCCAATCTTCGCCGCGAATGGATCGAGGCGCGCGGCGACGTCGAAAGCTATGACGCGCGCCATATCAAGCCCGAGGATAACGGCCAGCTCGGCCCCGACCGGTCGGGCGGCGTCGAGCCCTTCCCCAACGTCGTCAAGCGTCCCTTGCGCGCCAAGCCGGGGATGAACGTCAGCCAGATGCATTATGCCCGGCGCGGCATCATCACGCCCGAGATGGAATATGTCGCCGAGCGCGAGAATCTCGGCCGCGCCCGCCTGGCGGACTATGTCCGCGATGGTCAGGATTGGGGCGCCGCCATCCCCGATTACGTCACGCCCGAATTCGTCCGCGACGAAATCGCCCGCGGCCGCGCGATCATCCCCAACAACATCAACCACCCCGAATCCGAGCCGATGGCGATCGGCCGCAATTTCCTGGTCAAGATCAACGCCAATATCGGCAATTCGGCGGTCGCCTCCAACGTCGCCGCCGAAGTCGACAAGATGGTCTGGTCGATCCGCTGGGGCGCCGACACGGTCATGGACCTGTCGACCGGCCGCAACATCCACGACACGCGCGAATGGATCATCCGCAACTCGCCGGTGCCGATCGGCACCGTGCCGATCTATCAGGCGCTGGAGAAGGTCGGCGGCATCGCCGAGGACCTGACCTGGGAAATCTTCCGCGACACCTTGATCGAACAGGCCGAGCAGGGCGTCGACTATTTCACCATCCATGCCGGCGTGCGCCTGCCCTATGTCCCGCTGACCGCCAAGCGCGTCACCGGCATCGTCAGCCGCGGCGGATCGATCATGGCGAAATGGTGCCTGGCGCACCACAAGGAGAGCTTCCTCTACGAGCGGTTCGACGAGATCACCGAGATCATGAAGGCGTACGACATCGCCTATTCGCTCGGCGACGGCCTGCGCCCCGGATCGATCGCCGACGCCAATGACGAAGCGCAGTTCGCCGAACTCTATACCCTGGGCGAGCTGACCAAGCGCGCCTGGGAGCAGGACGTCCAGGTGATGATCGAGGGCCCCGGCCACGTGCCGATGCACAAGATCAAGGAGAATATGGACAAGCAGCTGGAAGCGTGCGGCGAGGCGCCCTTCTACACGCTCGGGCCGCTGACCACCGACATCGCGCCGGGCTACGACCATATCACCAGCGGCATCGGCGCCGCGATGATCGGCTGGTACGGCACCGCGATGCTTTGCTACGTCACGCCCAAGGAGCATCTCGGCCTGCCCGACCGCGACGACGTGAAGGTCGGCGTGGTGACCTACAAGCTAGCCGCCCACGCCGCCGATCTCGCCAAGGGCCATCCGGCGGCGAAGATGCGCGACGATGCGCTCAGCCGCGCCCGCTTCGAATTCCGCTGGCGCGACCAGTTCAACCTGTCGCTCGATCCCGACACGGCGGAGCAGTATCACGACCAGACCTTGCCGGCCGAAGGCGCCAAGACCGCGCATTTCTGTTCGATGTGCGGGCCGAAGTTCTGCTCGATGAAGATCACGCAAGAGGTGCGCGATTTCGCGGCGAAGCAGAATTCGGCGCCGGAGACGTTTATCGCCGCCGAGGAAGCGGAAGCGGGTATGGCGAAGATGAGCGAGCTGTACAACGAGACCGGGCGGGAGTTGTACATGGGTGCTGGGGGACGGGAGCACGATTGAGGTACGATCAGCCAATATGGTTCGTTTCTCTACTTACCGATCAACGCTTCGCGCCATAAACGTGATGGGAGCGAGCTCGTAGAAAGCGGGAGTCTGAGGGGAGTGCTTACACGGAATGTAGGCGCAAAGACTCACCGGGCGGGCTGTTAGGGGAGTAGGTGTCTTGAGCATGAATTGGGAAAGGCTGCTATCTCCGAAGAGGTTTCAGGACCCAAACAGGCCGGACATCGAGCAGCGGTCAGTTTTCCAACGCGACAGTGACCGGATTACTTTTTCCGCTGCATTTCGCCGGCCGCAAGATAAGACGCAAGTTCATCCGTTCGCGACATCTGACTACGTCAGAAAAAGATTGACCCACTCGTTGGAAGTATCTTCGGTGGGTCGTTCGCTAGGTTTTTGGTTGGGCACTAGATTATCGAAGCAGAATCCCGATCTTCTGTTCAAGAACCCCGCTCTGGCATTTGACGTTGCGCAAATTGTGAGCAACGCTTGTCTAGCTCACGATATTGGAAACCCGCCGTTTGGTCACGCAGGTGAGGAGGCTATCGGCAGCTGGTTCAATGTGAATGCTAGTGAAGAGCAGCTAAAGAATCTGGACGAGCATCAGCTTTCGGATTTCCAAAGTTTTGAAGGGAATGCGCAGGGATTTCGCCTCATAACCCGCCTACAAAATTCCATCAATACGGGCGGCTTGCGCCTAACGTATGCAACCCTAGGCGCTTTCACGAAATATCCGGCCACATCGGTACAGGCGGCCTCCGATGACAAATACATCGGATGTAAGAAATATGGCTTCTTCAAAGACGACCAGGACCACTTTGCCGAACTGGCGGAAGACTTAGGGCTTATCCGTCGATATAATGGTTCATGGTGTCGGCATCCTCTCGTGTAACTAGTCGAGGCGGCAGACGATATTTGCTATAAAATCGTAGATGTGGAAGATGGGTTTAAATTAGGGCGCTTAACATTTGATGAGGCGGAGCAGTGTCTCGTTAATATGTTATCGTCTGACCGAGTATACAAGAGAGAATTAGATCAAAATAGTAACATTGGGTGGCTTAGAGCGCACGCAATAGGGTCGCTTATTGATGCGGTTCAAGTTACATTTGAAGAAAATGAAGACTCGATACTGGATGGCAGTTTTTCAGACGCACTTATCGATGTCTGCTCATCAGCCAGCGCGATAAAAGCGGCAAAGGCGCTTGTAGTTGAGCGGGTGTTCGAATGGGATCGTACGATAGCCGCGGAGATTGCTGGGTCCGAGATGATTACATTCATCTTGGAGCGTTGCATGAGCGCAATTTACGACCCAAGGCCCAAGATGAACAGCTTAATATTAAAGCTCATTCCAGGATATGATGAGAGCGAAAGCCTAGTAAAGAAAATTCATTCTGTAACCGACTTTGTTTCTGGGATGACTGATACCTATCTGAAAACGACTTATCTTAAGTTTTCTGGGCATTTAATATAGATATCGGATTTTCCGCCGCCCCTACCCCTCATCCCGATAAAACGGCCGGTCCCCCGCCACGGTCACGCGCTCCATCCGCCGCACCGCGGGGAAGTAATCGGACGTAGCGTAATGCTGACCGGCGCGGTTGTCCCAGAAGGCGATGGAGCCGGCGCGCCATTTGAAGCGGCATTGATATTCGGGGATCGCCGCCTGGGCGTAGAGGTGCTGGAGCAGCCAGTCGCTCTCCTTCGCCGACAGCCCCTCGATATGGCTGGTGAAGGCAGTGTTGACGTAGAGCGCTTGCTCGCCCGTCTCGGGATGGGTGCGGACCACCGGGTGGCTCTGCGGCGGATATTTCTCGTGCAATTCCTCGGGGCGCACGCCGAGCTTCTTCGCGAACACGCGTGCGATATCGTGCGACGCGGTCAGCGTGCGGCACCAATCCTGCAGCGCGGGCGACAGGCCGCGGAACGCCGCGCCCATATCGGCGAACAACGTGTCGCCGCCGACCTCCGGTACTTCGATCGCGCGCAGGATCGATCCCAGCGACGGCTCGGCGCGCCAGGTGACGTCGGAATGCCAGGCATTTTCGGTGCCGCGCGACTTGGGGCCGTGCGCGATGTGCAGCACTTCGGGATTGGGCTGGTCCTTGGGCGTCGCCGGATGGATTTCCAGCGTCCCGAAGCGGCGGGCGAAGGCGATATGCTGTTCGGCGGTGATGTGCTGGTCGCGGAAGAAGATCACCTTGTGCTTGAGCAAGGCGGCGCGGATATCGGCGATGACCGCGTCGTCCTGTTCCTCGGCCAGGTCGATGCCGTGGATCTCGGCGCCGATCTGCGGCGTCAGCGGGGCGACCGTGATGCGCGTCAGCGCGCGCGGCGATGCGATCTCGTTCATGCGCATCCTCTCCTTATGTGTCGACGGGCATTAGGACGCCGCACGGGATGGCGAGTCAAGGAGGCGAGGGAAGCGGCACGCCGCGCGGTTGCCCGTTTCGGGCCGATCGTGGCAGCAATCGTGCTATCCGTCGGGCCCACCGATGGCCGGAGTGATCGATGCCCCACCTAGCCCATATCGCCCTGGTCGTCCGCGACTATGACGAAGCGCTTGCCTTCTATGTCGGCAAGCTCGGCTTCACGCTCGTCGAGGACACCTACCAGCCCGAGCAGGACAAGCGCTGGGTGACGATCCGGCCGCCCGGCGCGTCGGGCGATGCGACCACCATCCTGCTAGCGCGCGCCTCCAGCGAGCATCAGGCGGAGTATGTCGGCGATCAGGCCGGCGGGCGGGTGTTCCTGTTTCTCGCCACCGACGATTTCGATCGCGACCATGCCGCCTTCACTGCCGTCGGGGTCGAGTGGGTGCGGCCGCCGACGAGCTATGACTATGGGCGCGTCGCGGTGTTCAAGGACCTGTACGGCAATCTTTGGGACCTCGTGCAGTTCGCGGAGGGGCATCCGGGCGGGGCTCCCTGACCATCCCCGTCATGCCGGCCTTGTGCCGGCATCCAACGTGCCGCGAGGGATATCGCCTGTGGCTCGTTGGACCCCGGGACGAGCCCGGGGTGACGGAAAGGGTCACCGCGCCCCGCTGAACCCTTCTACCCCTTGCGCGTTTCTCCACCCGACCGGGGGCTCGAGACACGCCATGCGCCTGCATTTCCTTGCCGTAGCCTTAGCGCTGCTGCCCGCCGCCGCGATTGCCCAGGACGAGACGACTCCAGCACCGGACGTCGCCGTCGAGACGATCGGGCTCAAGCCCGGCGAGGCCCGGACCTTCGTGCTGCGCCCCGGCGGACATCACCAATTGCTCGTCCCCGCCGCGATCGACGATCCCGGCGCGATCTCGGTCACCTATACCGACAGCGCGGGCAAATCGGCGATCACCGTGACCAGCGCGTCTGGGCCGATGACCTATAAGGTGCTGTCGGATCCGACCGGGAGCGGCGGCTATGTCGACGCCGGCACCTTCACCATGCGCGGCAACGGGACCGCGACGACCGAGACGTTCGATCGCGATCTCGGCGCGATCGTCGTCGGCGAGTTCACGCCGGTGGGCGTGCCGGCGCCGCAATGAAAAGGGGCGCCCAGCCCCCCGGCTGGACGCCCCCTCGTCAGACGGTCTGTATCGCTTAGAAACGGACGCCGACGCCCGCAGCGACGTGGCGGCGCTGCAGGTTGATGCCGTAGAAGCTACCGTAATCGGCGTAGTTGAATTCGCCCATCAGATAGACGTTCTTGGTGACGTTGACGTCGACACCCAGCGCGCCCTGCACGCCGTCCTTGTTGGCGTTGGCCGAGGCGCCGCCGCTGCTCGCCTTGAAGCTGATATGGGCATAGCCGGCCTTGGCGTAGATCACGACCTTGGGCGAGACGACGAAGCCGATGCGGCCGCCGACGCCCAGATTGCCGTTTTCCTTCAGGCAGTCGCTGCCGTCGCACAGCGACACGCTCGACGCTTCATACAGCGCATACGGGCCGAAGGTGACGCTCTTGGCGCGAATGTCGAAACCGACTTCGCCGCCATAGGAGACTGCGCTGCCGATCTTGTAGATCGAGCCGTTGTCGCTGACAGTCGGAGTCTCATAGCCGAGGCGAGCCTCGATCCGGACGCCATCGAGCTTGGCATCCGCGGCCTTGTCCTGCGCAAGCGCAGCACCAGGGACACACGCCGCCAAGGCGGCGAGCGCGACAAACTTCTTCATAATACTTCCCCCACTCATCGTGATGAGCCGGCAATTTCGCCAGGACGGCGAGCCGGCGGCGTGTTGCTAGGGTAGGTCACCAATGCTGTCTAGGGGGTGCGGCGCCTTTTATCCGATCTGGATCAATATCATGGAGGTCGTTCCGTAATCGAATCGAGTCGCCGGGCGCCGTTTTATTGGTTAGATTGGTGGCGGTTTCGTCCACGGGGGAATGTCATGACCACGACGCTCGGTCTCTCGCTCGCCGCTTTTACTCAATTGCATGTCGTCATCAGCCTGGTCGGGATTGCGGCCGGGCTGGTCTTCTTCATCGCGCTGATCGGGGGGCGCTGGCTGTCGCTGATGAATGGCCTGTTCCTGGTCTTCACCATCCTGACCAGCGTCACCGGCTTCCTGTTCCCGCCAAAGCCGATCGGGCCGCCCTTCATCTTCGGCGTGGTGTCGCTGGTCGACCTCGCGATCGCGCTTTACGCTTTATATGGAGGCAAGCTCGCGGGCGGATGGCGGCGCGTATTCCTGGCGACCGCCTTGTTCGCGCAATGGCTCAACATGGTCGTGCTGGTGGTGCAGAGCTATCAGAAGATCCCCGCGCTCCACGCGCTGGCGCCGCTCGGCAACGAGCCCGCTTTGCTGGCGACGCAGGGCGCGGTCGCGATCGTGGTCCTCTATCTCGCCTGGACGACGTTGCGGCGGCCGGCCGCTTGAGTCCGCTAATTAGCCCCTCCCCTTCAGGGGAGGGGTTGGGGTGGGGGCCCTCCACAGGCGATCAGCTTGAGGCGCTCCCCCACCCCCGACTCCTCCCCTGAAGGGGAGGGGCTAGAGAATCCTCAGCCGGTCTGGCCATCGTGCTTCTGGCGATAGATGGCGCGGCTGGTGCGGTCCTGCATGCGTTCGATGCGATAGCGTTCGCGGCCATTGAGCCCGCCGCCCGATGCGCGGGCGCGCGCTTCGTAATTGGCGATATGGTCTTCGCGGCGGTCGAGCCGGTTGGTTTCGCGGGCGTTGAGCTGGCCCGAATTGACGCCGTTGGCGATGCGCTGTTGCTGGCGATATTGGCGCTGGTTGATCCGCGCCTCGGCCGGGGCGGCGGCGGTCAGTGCGGTCAGGCCGATCAGCGCGGCGCATAAGAGCTTGGTACGCATGTCACTTCTCCTCTGGGGTATCGTCCCCGCGAGGATCAACGAACCGCCGCGTCTCACCCTTCGGTCTGGCAGAACCGGTCAGATCCAGCCCGGCGCGTGGACGATCTCCAGCTTGAGCCCGTCAGGATCGGCGAAGAACACGGCGTAATAATCGCCCGAATATTCCGGATAATGCGCCGGCGGGTCGAGCACCGGGATGCTGTGTTCGACCAGCAAAGCGTGCGCCGCGTCGACCGCCTCGCGGCTCTCGACCCGCCATGCAAGATGATGGAGCCCCGGCGCATAACGGTCGTGCGATCCGCCGCTGGTCGCGGTACGGATTCCCAGCGAGGCCCCGAACGGCTCTCGCCCCTTCAAGTCCCATTCGCAACCGTCGGGCCGGTCCTTGACCATCGCATAGCCCAGGAACTCGAGCACCGGCGCATAGACGCGTCGCGCCGCGGCGACATCGCTGACGCTCAGGTCGATGTGATGGAAAGAACCGCGATTGGCATGCGTATCGGTCATGAGTCGACTCCTTCGATTGAAGAACATATCATGAACATATTAACCCGATTCGGAGGACTGTCATGCTCGTGCAAACGCTTCACCGCCTGTTCTTCGCCATCAAGCCGGCGATGCACGCCATTCCCGCGATCGAGGCGGCGCGGCGGCTCCATTGTCCTGGTCGACCGGTCCGGAGCGAGCATCTCCATGTCACGATGGAGATATTCAACGACCATATCGGCCTGCCCGAAAGGCTCGTCGACGGGCTGATCGCGGTGGGTAACGATGTCGACATGTCGGGTTTCCTGCTGTCGATGGGGCGCGTGGTGGGCACGACGCGATCGGTCGCGCTAAGGCCCAATGGCCGCTCGACCGGGCTCGCCTTGCTGCAGCGCGCGATCCGCGAGCGGGTGACCGACGCCGGGCTGGAGCCGCGCGACGGCTGGACGTTCAATCCGCACATGACGCTCGGCTATCGCGACGATGCGGCCTTTTCGCGCGCGATCGATCCGATCCTGTGGCAGGTCGAGGAACTCGTGCTGATCCACAGCCATGTCGGCGAAACCCGCCACGAGGTTATCGGGCGCTGGATGCTGTCGCCTGAATTGCCGCTGTTTCAGTGAGGATCGTGGGCGCCCCGAACAAAATCCTCCCTACGCGAAGCGTGGGGAGGGGGACCGCCGGCGTAGCCGGTGGTGGAGGGGCCGCAGCCGCGCAGCAGCGAGGACGGGACATTTCCCCTCCACCATCGCTGGCGCGATGGTCCCCCTCCCCATCTGAGATGGGGAGGATTTAAGATGGGCGGCGGCGCGCCGAACCGCCTCTCACCCGATCGCCGGCAGCGCCCAGTCGATCGGCTTCTCGCCATTGGCCTGAAGGAACGCATTGGCCTTGGAGAAATGCTTGCAGCCGAAGAATCCCGAATAGGCCGAGAGCGGCGAGGGGTGCGGCGCGCGCAATACCAGATGCCGGCCGCCGCGCTCGACCGACTCGACGAACGCCGCCTTCTTCTGCGCGTGGCTGCCCCACAGCATGAACACGACCGGCTTTTCGCGCGCATTGACCAGCCGGATCACCGCGTCGGTGAAGCGTTCCCAGCCGCGCCCCTGATGCGACGCCGCCATTCCCATCTGCACCGTCAGCACCGCATTGAGCAGCAGCACGCCCTGTTCGGCCCAATGTTCGAGGAAACCGTGCCGCGCCGGCGGAATGCCGAGATCGGCCTCCATTTCCTTGTAGATATTGACCAGGCTCGGCGGCGTGCGCGTTCCCGGCTTGACCGAAAAGCACAGGCCATGCGCCTGGCCGGGGCCGTGATAGGGATCCTGACCCAGGATGACGACGCGGACATTCTCCAGCGGCGTCAGGTCGAGCGCGCGGAACCATTCCGGTCCCTTGGGGAAGATCGCCTTGCCCGCCGCTTTTTCGGCGACGAGGAACGCGCGCAGGCTTGCCATATAGTCGCTGGCGAACTCGCCGCGCAGCGGTTCGAGCCAGCTCGGATGGAGTTTGGGCTCGCTCATCGCCGGGGTCAGTCCGCGTGCACGACCAAATTCTGATATTCAGGATGGCGCTCGATGAACGCCTTCACGAACGGGCAGATCGGGATGACCTTGAGCCCGCGGTCGCGCGCCGAATCGAGCGCCGCGCGGATCAGCTTCGACGCGATGCCGCGTCCCTCGAGCTTCTTCGGCACCAGAGTGTGGGTGAAAGTGATCGTGTCCCCTTCCAGCTGGTATGCCGCGATCGCGCGATGGCCGTCGACCTCGAGCTCGAACTCGTTCTCGGCCCGATTGTCGGTGACGACGTTTTCCATGCTGGTTCTCCGCTAGCTGCAGGCCCCGCTTAACGGTAGCACCGCGCCATGCAACCCAGCCGTAGTGTCGTTCTCGTTGTAATGGCCAAAAGCCCTCTCCCGCCTGCGGGAGAGGGTTTGGGTGAGGGTCTTCTTTCTTCCTTCCAAGCATGTGTCGAGCCAGAAGAAGACAGAAGACCCTCACCCTCCCGCCGCTGCGCTGCGGGCCCCTCCCTCTCCCGCAAGCGGGAGAGGGGCTTTTTGCGCCGCCGGCCGCGATGTGATGGAAGTCTGACCCGCGCATGGCTACATCCGCGACCGTGACCGATCCCGTTAGCGTACTCCACTCGACCTTCGGCTTCCCCGCGTTTCGTGGCGTGCAGGAATCGGTCGTGTCACGCGTGCTGGCGGGGGAGAATACGCTCGCGGTGATGCCGACCGGGGCGGGCAAGTCGCTCTGCTATCAGCTGCCGGCGGTGATGCTCGACGGCACCTGCGTCGTGGTCAGCCCGCTGATCGCGCTGATGCACGATCAGCTGCGCGCAGCCGAAGCGGTCGGCATCCGCGCCGCGACCTTGACCAGCGTCGACGAAAACCGGGCGGAAACGCGCGGCCGCTTCCTCGATGGCGAGCTCGATCTGCTCTATGTCGCACCCGAACGCGCCTCGAGCGGCGATTTCCGCGACCTGCTCGAGCGCGGGCGGGTGGCCTTGTTCGCGATCGACGAGGCGCATTGCGTCAGCGAATGGGGACACGATTTCCGCCCCGATTACCGGCTGCTGCGTCCGCTGCTCGATCGATTCCCGGGCGTTCCCCGGCTCGCGCTCACCGCGACCGCCGATGCGCATACCCGCGCCGACATCCTCGATCAGCTCGGCATTCCCAAGGACGGGCTGATCGTCGCCGGGTTCGACCGGCCCAATATCCGCTATGCGATCAGCCCGCGCGACAACACCACACGCCAGATCGCCGACCTGATCGCCGAGACGCCGGGCCCTGGCATCGTCTATGCGCAAACACGCGCCGGCACCGAGAAACTGGCCGAGGCGCTGGCGAAGACCGGGCGTCCGACCCGCGCTTATCATGCCGGGCTCGAACCGCACATCCGCGCCAAGAACCAGGCCGATTTCGTCGCGTCCGAAGATATGGTGATCGTCGCCACCGTCGCGTTCGGCATGGGGATCGACAAGCCCGACGTCCGCTTCGTCGCGCATGCCGGCCTGCCCAAGTCGATCGAGGCCTATTATCAGGAGACCGGCCGCGCCGGGCGTGACGGCGACCCCGCGATCGCGCATCTGTTCTGGGGCGCCGACGATTTCGCGCGCGCCCGGCAACGGATCGGCGAGGTCGAGGCCGCGCGCCAGCCGGGCGAGCGCATCCGGCTCAACGCGCTTGGCGCGCTGGTCGAGACCGCGGGATGCCGCCGCAAATTGCTGCTGTCGCATTTCGACGAGCGCGACGTGCCCGATCGCTGCGGCAATTGCGACAATTGCCTGGCTCCCCCCGCCGCGATCGACGCGACGACGGTGGCGCAGAAATATCTCTCGGCGGTGTTCCGCACCGGGCAGAGTTTCGGCAGCGGCTATATCGAATCGATCCTGACCGGCCAGTCGAGCGAGCGCAGCCTGATGAACGGGCATGAGGCCTTGTCGGTGTTCGGCATCGTCGATGGCGAGGAAGCGGCGTTGCTCCGCCCGGTCGGCCGCGCGCTCCAGGTGCGCGATGCGCTGCGCACCAATCCGCATGGCGGGCTGGAATTTGGCCCCGGCGCGCGCGCGATCCTAAAAGGCGGCGAAAAGGTCGAACTCGTCCTGCCGCCGAAACGCGAGCGGCGGCGGCGCGGCGGCGCGCCCGGAGGCGGCACCAACCCGATCGGCGATCCGCTGTTCGAAGCCTTGCGCGAGAAACGCCGCGAACTCGCCAGGGAAGCGAGCGTTCCGCCTTATGTCATCTTCCACGATTCGGTGCTGCGCGCGATGGCCGAGCTCAAACCGGGCACCCGCGCCGCGCTCGGGACAATTTCAGGCGTGGGCGAACGCAAGCTTGACGCTTATGGTGACGCCTTCCTGCAAGTGATCAGGGAAGTCGCGTGAGTCTCTTTTTCAGCAAGCGATGAGGTCCCAGTGACGATGATCCGCAAGGTCGACGACAGCATTTCGGTGGCGCCGCAAATCTCGGTCGAGGACGTGGCCGCGATCAAGGCCGCGGGGTTCACGGGAATCGTCAACAATCGCCCCGACGACGAAGAAGCGGGTCAGATCCCGGGCGATGCGATTCGTGAGGCGGCGGAGGCGGCGGGGCTGAGCTATACGGCGATCCCGATCACCCATGCCGGGTTCAGCTATCCGCAGATCGCGGCGATGGCCGACGTGCTCGCCGCGGCCGACGGCCCGGTGCTCGCTTTCTGCCGCTCGGGCACGCGATCGTGCAATTTGTGGGCGCTGGCCCAGGCAAAGAACGGCGCCGACGCCGATGCGCTGATCGCGAAGGGGGCCGGGGCCGGGTACAATCTCGATAGCCTGCGCCCGCTGCTCGATCAGCTGAAGGCACAGGCATGACCCACGCCCAGCTCGTCCAGCTTGCGGGGTCGATCATCGCGATCCTGGCGCTGGCCGGGTTTGCGCGCTGGCTCAAGCTGGGCGAGAGCCGGATCGCCACGGAGGAGGATGCTCGTCGCTTCGCCGAAGAGGCATTGGCCGGATTCGAGGGTGGGCGGGCGCTGATCTCGGGGGACGGCAGCGCGGCGTTGGTCCAGGGACAAGGCACGATCGCGGTGCTCAAGCGCCACGGCGCCAAGGTCGCGGTGCGCCGGCTGGTTCCGCCGCTCCGGGTGCGCGAAGCGGTCGAGGGCGCCACCGTCGATACCGGCGAGAAACTGTTCGGACCGGTCACGTTGTTCGGCATCACCGCCGATCAGGTTCGGGGGCTGGAAGCGCCACTTACACTAGTGTAAGCAAGCCGCGGAGAATGGGGTAAACGTGCCCCAAAGGATGCTGATGGCCGCGCCGCATTTGCCCGATATCGTCTCGCTCGCCGTGCCCGGCTTCGTGCTGCTGGTGCTGGCCGAGATGCTGGTCGCCTGGGCCAAGGACAAAAGCCGCTACGAGCCGAAGGACACGCTGACCAGCCTGGCGCTCGGCACCGGCAGCACTGTTGCCGGGGCGATCACCGCGGGCTTCATCTATGCGATGGCGACCTGGCTTTACGGCCATTTCCGCATCGTCGACCTGCCCAACCCCTGGGCCTGGTATTGGTTCGTGCTGTGCTTCGTGATCGACGATTTCGCTTATTACCTGTTCCACCGCTCGGCGCATCGCGTGCGCTGGTTCTGGGCCAGCCACGTCATCCATCACAGCTCGCAGCATTATAATCTGTCGACCGCGCTGCGGCAGACCTGGACCGGATTCATCTCGATCAGCTTCATCTTCCGGCTCCCGTTGTTCCTGGTGTTTCCGCCGGCGATGGTGCTCTTCGCCGGTGGGGTGAATTTGATCTATCAATTCTGGATCCACACCGAGGTGATCGGGCGGATGCCGCGCTGGTTCGAAGCGGTGATGAACACGCCGTCGCACCACCGCGTCCATCATGCGACCAATCCGCGCTATCTCGACAAGAATTATGCCGGGGTGTTCATCGTCTGGGACCGCTGGCTGGGCACGTTCGAGCCCGAGCGCGAGGACGAGGCGCCGCGCTATGGCATCGTCAAGAATCTGGGCAGCTTCAACCTGATCTGGGCGGCGTTCCACGAATGGGTGGGGATCGCCAAGGACGTGTGGGCGGCGCCGGGCCTCAAGGCCAAATGGAATTACATCGCGAAGCCGCCGGGCTGGAGCCACGACGGCAGCCGCGAGACATCGGAAACTATAAAAGCGCTCTGGGAAGAGCGCGAACGCGCACGGGAGAGAGTGGAGTGGATGAAGCCGATATCGTCGTCGTCGGAGGAGGATCGGGCGGTGCCGCGGCGGCCGGACGGCTCAGCGAGGACGGCCGCCACACGGTAGCGTTGCTGGAGGCGGGCGGGCGCAATACCGGGCTGCGCACGCGCGTGCCCGGCTTCATGGCGCTGCAGACCGACAAGACCAATTGGCGGCTGGAAACCGTGCCGCAGCCGGGATTGAACGGGCGCCGCGGCTATCAGCCGCGCGGCAAGGGACTGGGCGGATCGAGCGCGATCAACGCGATGCTCTATCTGCGCGGCAATGCCTGGGATTACGACAATTGGGCGGCGATGGGCTGTGACGGCTGGTCCTATGCCGATGTCCTGCCGGTCTTCAAGCGCAGCGAATCGAACGAGCGCGGGGCGAACGATTTTCATGGCGGCGACGGGCCGCTATCGGTCTCCGACCAGCATTGGTCTCACCCGGGGAGCACCGAATTCGTCGAAGCCGCGGCGATGCTGCAGATTCCGCGCAACGAGGATTTCAACGGCGCGCGCCAGGACGGCGTCGGCATCTATCAGGTGACGCAAAAGGGCGGCGAGCGCTGGACGTCGAGCCGCGCTTATGTCGAGCCGGCGCTGTCGCGGCCCAATTTCCATGTCGTGACAGAGGCGCTGGCCGAACGCGTGCTGTTCGAGGACGGCAAGGTCTGGGGCGTCGCTTATACTCGCGGCAATGAGAGTCACGTCATCCGCGCGCGCAAGGCGGTGGTACTGGCCGGCGGCGTGTTCGGGACCCCGCAAGTGCTGATGCTGTCGGGAATCGGCCCCGCCGCGCACCTCGCCGCGCATGGCCTGGCGGTGACGATCGACCGCCCCGCCGTGGGCGCCAATTTGCAGGATCATATCGATTACGTCGCGGCGTTCGAAGTGCCGGGGCGCTTCTTCATGGGCCAGTCGCTGGCCGGGACGCTCGGCATGGCGGGCGCGGTGATCCGCTGGCTGCGCAGCCGGTCGGGCCCGATGACCACGCCGTTCGCGGAGGCCGGCGGCTTCCTGACGGTGATGCCCGACGCGCCGGCGCCCGACGTGCAGCTCCATTTCGTGCCGGTGGTGCTCGAGGATCACGGGCGGACCAAGGTCACCGCGCACGGCTTTTCCTGCCATGTCTGCGTACTGCGGCCCGAAAGTCACGGCACCGTTCGGCTGGCATCGTCCGATCCGCGCGAGAGCCCACTGATCGACCCCGCTTTCCTGACCGATCCGCGCGACATGGCGGTAATGAAGGCAGGGGTGCGCACGATGTACCGCATCCTCAACGCGCCGCCGCTCAGCGCCCATCGCGGCAAGGACCGCTATCCGATCGACTTCGGCAACGACGACGCGCTGGAACGCCTGATCCGCGCGCGCGCCGATACCGTCTATCACCCGGTCGGCACCGCACGGATGGGCGCGGATGCCGATGCGGTGTGCGATCCGAAGCTGCGCGTGCGCGGGGTCGAGGGCCTCTATGTCGCCGATGCCTCGATCATGCCCAAGCTGATCAGCGGCAACACCAATGCGCCGTCGATCATGATCGGCGAGCGCTGCGCCGATTTCGTGAAGGCGGATCTCGGTTGAATCCCTCTCCCTAAGGGAGAGGGAAGGAGCGCCGCAGGCGCGGAAGGGTGAGGGCAGTCGATAGCGTCCCGCTCCTGCCCTCACCCGGCTTCGCTGCGCTCGCCACCCTCTCTCGGAGGGAGAGGGTTACAAAAGAGGGCCGGTGACTTTCGCCACCGGCCCAGGTCGTCCGCAGGAGGAACGAGGTTGGGGGCGCCGGGTCGACCGGCGCCCCGATCGCGTCAGTAGTGGTAGGCCCGCTCGCCATGCTCGGCGATGTCGAGGCCTTCGTGCTCGACTTCTTCGGAGACCCGGAAGCCCCAGAGCTTGTCGATGATGAAGTAGAGGATCAGGCACCCGATGCCCGACCACAGCAGCGTGATCACCACGCCCTGCAGCTGGACCCACAATTGGTGCGCCATGTCATAGGTGCCCGCCGACAGCGTGCCCGGCTTCGTGGTATAATCGGCGATGCCCTGGCCGCCGAGGAACGGCGCGTCGAGGATACCGGTCGCCAGCGCGCCGGTGATACCGCCGATGCAGTGCACGCCGAACACGTCGAGCGAGTCGTCATATTTGAACTTCGACTTCACCACGCTGACGAAGAAGAAGCAGATCGGCGACACGATCAGGCCGAGGACGACCGAGCCCATCGGACCCGCGAAGCCCGAGGCCGGGGTGACCGCGACGAGGCCGGCGACGACGCCCGAGGCCGCACCCAGCAGCGACGGCTTGCCGCGCACGATCTGCTCGGTGAGCAGCCAGGACAGGCCGGCCGCGGCGGTGGCGACGAAGGTGTTGATGAAGGCGACCGCGGTGACGCCGTTCGATTCGAGGTTGGAGCCGGCGTTGAAGCCGAACCAGCCGACCCACAGCAGGCTGGCGCCGATCATGGTCATGGTCAGCGAATGCGGCGGCATCGGTTCCTTGGGGAAGCCGATACGCTTGCCGAGCAGGATGCACATCACCAGGCCGGTGATACCGGCGTTGATGTGGACGACCGTGCCGCCGGCAAAGTCCAGCGCACCCTTCACGAACAGATAGCCACCGTCATTGGTCGCCGCGTCGAGCGCCGCGCCGCCGGTGATCGCGGCCTTGGCCATCGAGTCCGGACCTTCCCAATACCAGACCATATGGGCGATCGGGAAATAGACGAAGGTGACCCACAGCGCGACGAACAGCATCAGCGGCGAGAACTTCACCCGCTCCGCAACCGAACCGACGAACAGCGCCGGCGTGATGCAGGCGAAGGTCATCTGGAAGCAGATATAGACATATTCGGGGATGTAGACGCCGTTGGAGAAGGTCGCCGCCTGGCTGTTGGCGTCGACGCCCATCAGGAACGCCTTGGAGAGGCCGCCGAAGAACTGGTTGCCGCCGGTGAAGGCGATCGAATAGCCGTAGGTGACCCAAATCACCGCGACCATGCAGGTGATCATCAGCACCTGGGTCAGCACCGACAGCATGTTCTTGGTGCGGACGAGGCCGCCATAGAACAAGGCGAGGCCCGGTACCGACATCATTAGCACGAGCAGCGACGAGACGAGCATCCAGGCGGTGTCGCCCTTGTCCACGGTCGGTGCCGGGATCGGAGAAGCGGCCGCGGCGCCCTGCGCCCAGGCCGGCAGCGCGGCGACCAGCGCCGCCGATCCCAAACCGACGGCCAGTAACTTGGTCGATTGTTTCATCATTCCCCCCATCTCAGAGAGCGCTGTCATCGGTCTCGCCGGTGCGGATGCGCACCGCCTGACCGACGTCGAGCACGAAGATCTTGCCGTCGCCGATGGCGCCGGTGTTGGCGGATGCCTGGATCGCCTCGACCACGGCGCCCGCCATGTCGGACGCGCAGGCGACCTCGATCTTGATCTTCGGCACCATGTTCGTGCTGTATTCCGCGCCGCGGTAAATCTCGGTCTGGCCCTTTTGCCGGCCGAACCCCTTCACCTCGGTCACGGTCATGCCCGCGACGCCCACGCCCGACAGTGCTTCGCGCACCTCGTCGAGCTTGAACGGTTTGATGATGGCAATGACGAGTTTCATCGCGCCCCTTTCCGTTTTGTCCCGGAATGCTGCGTCGCAAGGGGCGTGCCAGATTCGATTCCACGCGTTTCCGGGCGGAATCGCGCAAGGAAATGTTACGGAGGTGTTAAAATTTGTGCAGCTGCGAAGGCGTGCTTATTTTTCAGGCAGAGTCGGCTGCCCATTCTTTGGGCAGATCCGTCGCCGGCGAAACACGGCCGAATTCTAGCAAGCGCAAAAGTGGTTGCGATAGTGACTCGACTCTCTCGAGAGCTGTGAACTATCGCTGCCTCGCGGTGCGCATCTGTCTCCGCCTTCAAGTAGGCCTCCGCCTCCTTTGAGGAATCCACTATGGCGAAGCCGCCCTACCCAAAAACCAACGCTGAGAAGGCCAAGCTCTACCTCCACGCAATGGTTGAGGTCAAAGAACGCCTGCACGTCGCTGCCGAAATCCTCGCGCTTCCAATCGCGCCGCTATTCAAGCAAGAGCTTTGTTACCTGCAGTTTCGTTACATCTGTGAATTGATCGCCATTGCATGCCTGGCCGCGCAAGGCGATTACGAGACCCAACGCACATTCACAGAATCCTACAAACCGCCGGAAATCTTTAAGGCACTGCGCAAGTTATATCCTAACTGCTTTCCTGTCCCGGCCGAGCGCATTGTGACCGAAGGAAATGGCAACCGGCACCACCATGTCGAACACAGTCATAAACCAGATGCATATGCAGAGGGCGACGTGTCTGCGCTTTGGAAAAGCGCTGGCGATCACCTGCATCGCGCTTCGGTCCGTAAATATATACGCACCACTTTCGACAACAAACCGCCAGATCTAGACCAAGTGGCCCGTCATCTGAACGGGCTGGTCCGGCTTCTCGATTCTCATCTCATTCCAATTCAGACAGATGCTCAAAACGAAGTGATGCTGCTGATAGAGCTGGGCCAACGGCATCAGCCGGCCCGGATACTGTTCCTGCGTCTAAACCGCGAGGAAGGTAGCATCCAGATTGAGAATTTTGAGGCAGCGCTTGTGCGATAACCTTCAGCCTTGGGTGAAGGTATCATATCCACTGCTATCGGTTATTTCGCCGGCCTGCACCAACTCACGTGAGGCCTCTATTGTGCTCACTCGAGTGTACAGCCGCCCATTCCTCGAGCAGCCGCTGGGCCAACGCTAGATCATCCTCGTCCACCATCACCCGCACCGGGATCAGCTGGAACGAGCCCTCGGCCATATGCGTGCCGGCGTCGAAGGCGATCGCCGGAATGCCTTCGGATTCGAGGCGGCCGACGATGATATGCGCTTCCGGGTAGGAATAGCCGCCGAGTTCGACCAGGCTCATTGTTGCTGTTGTTCCTGCTGCTGGTTCGCGGGCGGGCTTTGGGTGGGTCCTTGCGTCGGGTTGCGCACCGGCAGGCCGTCGATGCTCTTCAGCCGCACCGCATATTTGGCCTGGCGCACCTCTTCGCCATATTGGCGGTGATATTTGCTCAGCGTGTCGCGCTCGCGCTCGAAGCTCATGTGCGGCACGCCCCAGCCGCAGCTGGTCTGGACCTGTTCGACCTCGATCACGAAGATCTGTCGCGTGCCGGGCAGCAGATCGAACAGCGCGGCATGCTCGGCCCAATCGGCGTCCTGTGGCAGCACCGGCCGGCCGCGGCCATAAAGCCGCAGGATCAGCGCGGGATTGTCGAACGCGCAGAACATGATCGTGATGCGCCCGTCGGCGATCAGATGCGCGTTGGTCTCATTGCCCGATCCCTGCACGTCGAGATAGGCGACGCGGTTGGGCGACAGTACGCGGAAGCTGTCCATTCCTTTGGGGCTGAGATTGACCCGCGCGTCTGCCGCGGCGGTGGCGACGAAGAAGATCGGCTGGCGCTCGACAAAGGCGATATGCTTGTCGCTCAGCGCATCGAAGAATTCGGCCATATTCCCATTCCGTTATCCCAGCGGAAGCCGGGATATCAGGCCGTATCACACCATCGCCCGAGACCCCAGCTTTCGCTGGGGTGACCGACTAGGCCTCACGCGGCGGGCGTGCCCCGATCAGGCTCAGTGAAATAGGCGGTCGGCGTCGCGCCGAACGTCTTGCGAAAGGCGAGGATGAACGCGCTCGGCGTGCTGTAGCCGGCGTCGAACGCGACCTCGGTGACGCTCGCCCCGCCGCCCAGTTGGCGAAGGGCGTGCATCAGCCGCAATTGCTGACGCCAGCGGCCGAGCGACAGGCCCGTCTCGGCCAGGAAGATCCGCTCCATCGTCCGGCGGCTCGCCCCGGCCTCGCGGCAAAGCGGCGCCAGTGCGGTTTGCGCGCCCGGGGCTGCGGCGAGCCGGTCGGCCAGGCGGCGCGCCCGGGGATCGCTCGGTATCGGCAGTTCGAGCGCGAGCGTCGGCAAGGCGCGCAATTGCTGCGCGAGCAACATGCCGACATGCCGATCGGCACCGTGCGCGCAAGCGTGCAGGACAAGCTCCCGGACGAGATTGGAAACGCCGACGACGCAGCATCGGCGCGGCAGACCGCGAACGAAAGCGGGCCGGAAATAGAGCGTCCGCATGGCGACGCGCCCCGACATGGCGATGGCGTGGGAAATACCGGCGGGAATCCAGACCGCGCGGTGCGGCGGCGTGACCCAGGTCCCTTGCCCGGTGACCACGGTCATCACCCCCGATGAGGCATAGACCAGTTGATCGCGGTCATGCGCGTGCATCGCAATCGTTTCGCCCGGTTCATAGTCCCGCGCGAAACTCGTGACCGGCACGCCGCGCCCGGCGCCTTGGCCGCCGTGGGCCGATTGGCGAGATTTCGACATTGAATGTCAGCTTATCGAAAGATCGCCGAATGGAAAGGCGTACACTGGCCGGTGCCGACCGGGCGACGCGTCGGCATCGCGAGGAGACATGCATGTCGATCATTCGAGGCGAATTGCCGCGCCGGACGATGCTGCGCGGTATGGGTGCCGCGGTCGCGCTGCCGTTCCTGCACGCCATGGTTCCGCTCAGCGCGTCGGTCGCGGCTCGTCGCGGGCCCAAGCAAGCGCGGTTGCTCGCGATCGAGATGGTCCATGGCGCCGCCGGCAGCACGGCCTATGGCCGCGCGAACAATCTCTGGTCGCCCGCGGCCGAAGGGCGCGGCTTCGCGTTGACGCCGAGCCTCGCCGCGCTCGCCCCGTTTCGCGATCAGCTGACGATCGTCAGCAATAGCGAACTGCGCCCGGCCGAATCGCTGTCGCCCGCCGAGGATGGCGACGGCGTCGATCACGCCCGTTCCTCCGCTGCGTTCCTGACGGGCGCGCATCCGGTGCGGAGCGCCAAGGGCGAAATTCGCGCCGGCGCCTCGATCGATCAGATCTTCGCGCGGTCGCTTCGCGGCAGGACGCGCATCGGCTCGCTCGAACTGACCGTCGAGACGCTCGATGAGCCGCCCGATCCGATCTGGCCGCAAGGCTATAGCCCGGCCTATCGCCACGCGATCAGCTGGGTCGATGCGCGCACGCCGGCGATGCCCGAAGTGTCGCCGCGCAAGGTGTTCACGCGGCTGTTCGGCGCGCCGCCCAACGGTGCGGGGACGGGCGCCAGCATCCTCGATACCCTGGTCGATCCCGCGCGCCGGCTGCAGGGCGACCTGGGCGGCGAGGACCGGCTTCGGCTCGCGGCGCATCTCGAGGATATCCGCGATCTCGAACGGCGGATCGACGATTTCGAGATGGCGGCGCGGCCCGATGCCCTTGAGGCCGCCGGGACTCCGCCGTCCTTCGCGGAGCATGTGCGGATCCTCGGCGATCTCGTGCGCTTGGCCTTTGCGAGCGATCTCACTCGCGTCGCGACGATCAAGCTCGGGCTGGACCGCAGCCAGCGTGTCTATCCGGAAAGCGGGGTGACGACGCCGTTCCACGCGGCCTCTCACCATCGCCAGGAGCCCGACCGGATCCTCGCTTATGCGCGGCTGAACGCATACCATGTCGCCCAGGTCGCCGACATGATCGCACGGTTCGAAAGGACCGGGGACGGTGAGGCGAACCTGCTCGAGCGGTCGCTCATCCTCTATGGCAGCCCGATGGGCGATTCACACGTCCATGGCCACGAATTCCTGCCCGTCTTCCTGGCGGGTCGTGCCGATGGCGCGATCGCAGGGGGACGCCACGTCGCTTGCGCGCCGGGGACACCGTTCGCCAATCTGCTGCGCACCGTGCTCGGCCTGCTCGACGTGCCGGCCGGAGGGATCGGTGACAGTAACGGGGTCGTCGCGATCTGAAGCGAGAAAGCTGCTGCGCGGTCAGACCCGACGCGGTACGCGCGGGCGGCCGATTGGGCATTCGAGCGCATCGCGATCCCATTGGGCGAGGTCGGCGGCGGCGTCATAAGTCGACTGGCAGAAAGCGAGCAAGGCTGCGTCGGGATCGGGCGCGGCGCGAACGGCGGCATAAGGCAGGATGAACTCGCCCATGTCGGCGTTCCAGGTGGCCTGCTCAGGCTGGACTGCGACGTCGGCGTAATCTTTGGGTTCGGGATAGGCATAAGCGTAGAAGGCGGCGTGCGGGAAGGCGTCGCTGCCCGGCCAGAAGCCGACGCTCGCTTCCTCATGGCTGTAGGCCTCGCACGCGACATCGTCGGGTAGGCCGGGCATCCCCCCGGGATGTCTCGGCGCGTCGCGGCCCGAAAAGCGCGTCGCGGCGAGGTCGAAGCTACCCCAGAACAGATGGATCGGGCTCGCCTTGCCGAGAAAGCCGGTGCGGAAGCGGTAGAAGACGCGCTGCACCTGGATCAAGGTACGCCAGAAATCGCGGGCGGCGTCGGCGTCATAGGGGCGCAGCTCGTGGTCTTCCGCGAAGGGCGGATAGCCGGGCATCTCGCTCGGGCTGCCGTCGAAGTCCGACGCGCTGCCCAACGCCTCGAGCGCGGCGATCACGTCGCGATGAAAGTCCGCGATCGTGCCCGCCGCCAGGGCGATCGACCGCGTCGCGCCGTCGCTGGTCGCGAAATGCACCGCGTCGCCGATCAGGTCGAAGTCGATCTGCAGGATGCGGTCGCCGCACGGAATCGCCGAGGTCGTCCAGCCGCGCGCGGTGAGATAGAAGGGGACGTGCCAGCTATGGTTGAGCCACGGCGTCAGCGCGAGCCGCACCTTGCCGACGATCTGGCAACGCAATTGCAGCCCGATCGCGGTCTCGCGCCAATGGGACCAGTCGAGCTCGGGCCAGTCTTGCTGCGGCATGTCCATCATCCGATCGGTCCGCCGCATACCAGCTTCCATCCGGCCACGACCAGCCAATGCACGATCACGCCGGGCCAGATGCTGTCGCTCCGGCGATACATCCAGACCAATGTCACGCCCAGGACGGTGACCACGACCAAGAAAGCGGGATCGAGGAACGTCGCGGCCCAGGGCGGCCCGAACGTCACCGCCTGTAGCGGGTGCCATAGCACGAATGCGGCGACGGCAACTAACGCTGCGAGCGCGGACATCGGTTGCCCGGCCGGCGGGACGAGCAGGCCGCGAAACAGTATTTCCTCTCCCAGGCTCGGGACGACCAGCAGGATCAGCGCGTAACGTATCCAGACCCAGCCGATCGGCAAGGGCGCGATGTGCGCGAGTCCGGTCGCGAATGCCGCCGCTGCGATCAATGCCAGTCCGCTGACCGCGATCGGCAATGCCCGCAACCAACCGTCGCGATCGGCTAACCGCAGCGACGCGGTTAGCCTAGACAACGGCCAAGTGCGGATTATCAGACCGCCGTCCCGCCGACCGTCAGCCCCGACACCAGCAAGGTCGGCTGCCCGACGCCTGCCGGTACGCTCTGCCCGCCCTTGCCGCACATGCCGACGCCTTCGTCGAGCGCGAAGTCGTTGCCGATGCCGGTCACCTTGGTCAGCACGCTCGGGCCGTCGCCGATCAGCGTCGCGCCCTTGATCGGCGCGCCCAATTTGCCGTTCTCGATCAGATAGGCCTCGGTGCAACTGAACACGAACTTACCCGAGACGATGTCGACCTGGCCGCCGCCGAACGACTTGGCGAAAATGCCTTTCTTGACCCGGCTGAGCAATTCGGCGGGATCGTCCTGGCCACCCCTCATGAAGGTGTTGGTCATGCGCGGCATCGGCGCGTGCGCGAACGATTCGCGGCGGCCGTTGCCGGTCGGCTCGACGCCCATCAGCCGCGCGTTGAGGCGGTCGTGGATATAGCCCTTGAGGATGCCGTCCTCGATCAGGATATTCTCGCGCGTCGGCGTGCCTTCGTCGTCGATCGACAGCGATCCGCGCCGCGCGTTGATCGATCCGTCGTCGACCACCGTCACGCCCGGTGCCGCGACGCGCTCGCCGATCCGGCCGGAGAAGGCGCTGGTGCCCTTGCGGTTGAAATCGCCTTCGAGCCCATGACCGATCGCTTCGTGCAGCAGCACGCCTGGCCAGCCCGGCCCGAGCAAGACGGTCATCTCGCCTGCGGGGGCGGCGACCGAGTCGAGATTGACCAGGGCCTGGGCAAGCGCCTCGTCGATCGCGCGGTTCCAGGTCGCGGGATCGAACAAGGATTCGTAGAGATAGCGCCCGCCTATGCCGAACGTGCCGGTCTCGCGCCGGCCGTTATGCTCGACCACGATCGAGACGTTGAGCCGGACCAAAGGCCGCACGTCGGTCGCGGTGAAGCCGTCGGGGCGGACCACTTCGACCACGTTCCACGACCCCGACAGGCTGACCGAGACCTGGGCGACGCGCGGGTCGCGGGCGCGGGCGGCGGCGTCGATCGTCTGGCACAAATTCACCTTGTCGGCGAACGGGATCAGGTCGAGCGGATCGGCATCGGTATAGAGGTGGCGGTTGGTATGCTGCGGCGGCGGCGCCTTCGGGCCGGTCGACGGGTCGATCAGCGCCATCGTCTCCGACGCGCGCAGGATCGCGGGGGCGCTGATCTCATTGGCATGCGCGAACGCGGTGGTCTCGCCCGACACGGCGCGCAGGCCGAAGCCCGAATGCGTGTCGTAGCTCGCGGTCTTCAGCCGTCCATCGTCGAACCCGAACGCCTCCGAGCGGGCATATTGCAGATAGAGCTCGCCATCATCGGCATGGTCGAGCGCTGCCGCGGTCAGCCGCTTGGCCTCTTCGGGGTCGAGCTGGTCGCGATACAGGAACTGGCGGGGATCGGCGGGACTGGTCATGCCGGCCAATATAGGCAGGCGTTTCGCGGTGTCACGTCGCGTCGCGGCAAAGCCGCGCCGACGGACGGCTCGGGCTGAGCCCGGCCGCCGCCCGGTCTGGCACTAATCGCTCCCGAGCTGACGCTCGATCGCGGTGCTCAGACGCTGGCGCCCGCCGGATGGTCGGGCAGCTGGCTCTGGTCGGCGCCATCGGCCGGGCCCCCGATCAGGACGAAGCGGCGGTCGCAATAGCCGCAATCGACATAGCCGGCCTCGTCGATCTGCAGGAACACGCGGGGGTGGCCCAGGGCCGCTCCGCCGGGAATGTCGGTCGCGCCGTCGCAGGCGACGCGGGGATGGGAGACGCGGACGATTTCGGGCGGTGCGATCATGCTGGCGCGATAGCAAGGCGCGTCGGCGGCATCAATCTCTCCTGCTGCCTTGCCAAGCCCGACCCCGCGACGCACGATGCCGGCCATGATCCTTGTAAAGCTTGCGGCGATCGCCGCCTTGATCGTGGCGGCACCGGCTGCCGCTATGCCACAAAAGACAACCAAGCCGGTCGCGGCCAAGCCTGCTGCCAAGCCGGCACCGGGCAAACCCGCCGCGGCAAAGGCCAAGGCGAAGGGCAAGCCCAGGACGAAATTGCCGCCGCCCGCACTCAACATCGCCGAAAAGGACGGGTTCGGCGTGATGCAGGTCGCGGCGTCGGACGCCGCCGCCTTCATCGCCGCCTGGAAGATCGGCGACGGCGCCAAGAACGAAACGACGCGCACGGTCGCCGACAAGCCGCTCTTCACCTTGCTGATCTTTCGCGGCTGCAAGGCCGATGCCGATGGCAAGTGCGACATCGTCGCCGATTTCGCGATCACCCGGCCGGACGGGACGATCAACGAGGATAACAAGGGCGTCGTGGTGTGGGACAAGATCGCGCCCACGGACCCCAAAAAGCCGATGATCGGCGATGGTGCGCTTGGCTACGGGGTAGATTCGGAAGGGCCGTTCGGCGACTATCGCGTCGTGGCGACGGTGACCGACAAGGTGGCCGGCATTTCGGTCACGACCGAGCAGACCCTGACGATCGCCCCGGCTTTGGCTACGCCAGAAGTCAAATAGGGGCAAAAATCGCCCCCGGCACGGGGAGGGGGACCATCGCGGAGCGATGGTGGAGGGGGCCCTCCATCGCTGGCCTCATCGTTTGTGGCTAGTTGGTCGCGGGCCCCCTCCACCACGCGCTGACGCGCGCGCGTTGGGGCGAGATCGTGTCCCCCGGACACGATCTTGGTTCGCCGGGGGCGAATCAAAGCCCCAACGCCCTCCCCGTTCCGGGGAGGAATGAGGGTCACCCTCCACGCTCGACGCGGAATCCGATCGTCACGATGTCCGGATCGTCATCCCAGCGGTCGCCGGGCGCATGGATCACGTCCCAATGCGCCCTGAATGCCCGGCGCGGGTCGAGATAATGGCCCTTGATTGGCTTGGGCCAGCGCCACAGCAGACCGGCGAAGGAGGGAATTACGCCTTCCGCCCGCGCGTCCGCTCGGGTCATCTCGCGCAATCGCCCCGGCCGCACCGACTCGACCGCCAGCGTCAGCCGCGTCGCCCAGACCGGCATGTGCATGGCGCCGAGCCACTGGCTGTAGCTGTCGGTCGGGCGCCGGCCGCGTTCGTGGCTGCCGTCGCGATGTTGCCGCCAGCCATCGGCGAACACCACCAGTTCCGCCCGGCGCCGCGCCGTTGCGTGGAGCTTGCCGCCGACGATCCGCGCCGGAATACATGCCTCGCGAACTTGGATACGATCGCCCGGTGCGACGGACGCCAGCGGGCTGTGCGCGGGAACGCGCATCTCGCTCTTGCGACGGGAGAGAAGGGCGGCGGCCATGCCGGGGTCCGCGATGACGAAGGCGTTCATGCCCGACAGGCTCTAGCCGCTGCCGTCGCGCGCGAATACCGGTGCGAAGGCTTGGCGAGGCGGGTCAGCGCGCCTAAGTCCGGGGCATGACCGACGCCGCCATCGTAATCGACCAGCTTTGCAAGACCTATGCGGGGGGCAAGCGCGCCCTGGATGGCGTCAGTTTCGAGGTGCCGCGCGGATCGGTGTTCGGGCTGCTCGGTCCCAATGGCGCGGGCAAGTCGACGCTGATCAATATCCTTGCCGGGCTGGTCAACAAGACCTCGGGCCGCGCGGAAATATGGGGCTTCGACATCGACGAGCACCCGCGCAACGCCAAATATTCGATCGGCATCGTCAATCAGGAAATCACCTTCGATCCCTTCTTCACACCGCTGGAGACGCTGGAAATCACCGCCGGCCTGTACGGCGTGCCGAAGAACAAGCGTATCTCGATGGACTTGCTCCGCGCGGTCCATCTCGAGGACAAGGCCAAGGCCTATTCGCGCACCCTGTCGGGCGGCATGAAGCGGCGGCTGATGGTGGCCAAGGCAATGGTCCATTCGCCGCCCGTGCTGGTGCTCGACGAGCCGACCGCGGGCGTCGACGTCGAATTGCGCCAGCAGCTCTGGGCCTATGTCCGCCAGCTCAACGAGCGCGGCGTGACGATCGTGCTGACCACGCATTATCTCGAGGAAGCCGAGGAACTGTGCGACCGCATCGCGATCATCAACCACGGCAAGGTGATCGCCAATGAACCGACGCGCGACCTGGTCGGCATGGCGCAGGAAAAGGTCGTCGAGGTGACGGTCGACCGCGATATCGCGGCGGCGCCTCAGGCGACATGCTTCGAGAAGGTCGAGCTGAAGGGCGATCGCGTGCTTCAGATCACGTATCGCAAGGACCTCGCCAATGCTGGCCAGGTGCTTGATGCAGTGCAGAAGGACGGCTTCGGAATCGTCGACGTCTCGACCAAAGAGCCCGATCTGGAGGATGTGTTCCTCAACCTTACAAGGGCGTCGGATGCGGCATGAAAATAGCCCTCCCCTTTTAGGGGAGGGGTTGGGCTGGGGCCTATCCCCAAGCGACCCGCCTGCGGCACTGCCCCAACCCCATCCCCTCTCCTGAAGGGGAGGGGCTAAGGAGAGAAGATGACCAATCCCCACACATCCGACGTCCTGATCATCGGCTCCGGTGCCGCGGGACTCACCGCCGCGCTCAACCTCGCCGATCGTTTCCGCGTGACGGTGCTCGCCAAGGGCGGCCTCGCCGAAGGGTCGACTGCCTGGGCGCAAGGCGGGATCGCCGCGGTGCTCGAACCCGGCGACACGTTCGACAGCCATATCGAGGACACGATGATCGCCGGCGCGGGATTGAACGACCGCAAGACCGTCGAATTCGTCGTCGAGAACGCCCCGCGCGCGATCGAGCGGCTGATCGAACTCGGCGTGCCGTTCAACAAGGAAGGCGGCGACCTCCATCTGACGCGCGAGGGCGGGCACAGCCATCGCCGCATCGTCCATGTCAACGATGCCACCGGCTGGGCCGTGCAGGAAGCCTTGCTCCACGCCGCGCAGGCGCATGCCAACATCACGCTCGTCCCCGACATGGTGGTGGTCGACCTCGCCACCTCGAAGCACGAGGAGCGCTATTCGGGCGCGGGCAACGTCTGGGGCGTCTATGCGGTCAACCGCGCGAGCGGACGGGTCGAGTTGTTCACCGCCAATGCGACGATCCTCGCGACCGGCGGGGCGGGGCGCACCTACCTGTTCTCGACCGCGCCGCGCGGCGCGACCGGCGACGGTATCGCCATGGCGTGGCGTGCGGGCTGCCGCATCTCGAATATGGAGATGATGCAGTTCCACCCGACCTGCCTCTACAATCTCGAGGTCAAGAACTTCCTGATCACCGAAGCGGTGCGCGGCGAGGGCGGGCAGCTCAAGATCCCCGAGACCGGCTATCGCTTCATGCCCGATTTCGATCCGCGCGCCGAACTGGCGCCGCGCGACGTGGTGGCGCGCGCGATCGACCATGAGATCAAGCGGCTCGGGCTCGATTACGTCCATCTCGACATCAGCCATATGGGCGCCGAGTTCGTCACGCATCACTTCCCGACGATCTACGAGAAGCTCAAGGGCCTCGGTATCGACATGACGAAGGAGCCGATCCCGGTCGTGCCGGCGCAGCATTATACCTGCGGCGGGATCGTGATCGACCTCGATGGCCGTACCGATTTGCCGCATCTCTATGCCGCCGGCGAATGCACCGAATCGGGGCTGCACGGCGCCAATCGCCTGGCGTCCAACTCGCTGCTCGAATGCTTCGTGTTCGGCGAAGCCTGCGCGAAGCACATCAATACGCATTGGGACGATCTGCCGCCGCCGCCGGCGATCCGGCCATGGGACGAAAGCCGCGTGACCGATTCGGACGAAGAGGTGGTGATCAAGCAGAACTGGACCGAGATCCGCCGCTTCATGTGGAATTATGTCGGCATCGTCCGCACCACCAAGAGGCTCGAACGCGCCGCGCATCGGATCAAGATGCTGACTGGCGAGATCGAGGATTATTACGGCCATTTCCGCGTCACGCCCGACCTGATCGAGCTGCGCAACCTGCTCCAGACATCGGACCTGATCGTGCGCTCGGCGCTGCATCGCCACGAATCGCGCGGGCTGCATTACACGCTCGATTATCCCGAGACGCTGGCAAAGGCGGTCGATACCATCCTGGTGCCATGACCCAATGGGATCCGCTGATCTGGCTGCCGGGTGAAGAGCCGATACTCGATTTCTATCGCGGCACGTTCGACGCGGCTTATATTGCGGTCCATCCGTTCTTCCGCATCCCGGGGCTCGACCCGCTGCGCTGCGACCATGGGTCGGTCGTGGTCAAGCGTTCGGAGATACCTGCTGACGTCAGCCTGCTCGACTATTTCAAGCAGTTGGATGCCGAGCGGGAGCGGACCCATGCGGTCTCGGTACAGGAGGTTGACGACCGTGCAAAACGCCACGGAGTGGTCGTGCCGTGGCGCGATGTCGGGCCGCCGTGCGGGCTGGACGATGCACGCGCAATCAGCCGGGCGCTGCGCACCGTCATACTTAGCTTGCGCGCCGAATTCGCCGATGAAGACGGCGCCGACCGGTTGATGGCCTGGTGCGCGCGCGATCAGATTTTCCGCCCGTCCGACACCGAATTCCAGCCGATCCTCGAGCACCGGCTGGTGGAACTGTTCGAACGCGCCGGATTGGATCGCGTCGTGCTGGGCGATGAATTCGGGGATCACGATATCCCGAAGCCGCTCGATTTCCTCAGGACCGAACAGGCGTGGGCCGGGCGTGACGACTGGCCGCGGATTTATGGCGTTCGTCGCCTCTATGCAGAGGACCGGTCGATGATCGCGATCGTGCCGTCAGATCAGTTCTTCACCGTGATCGCGATGACAGCGGAGCGCGCCGCGCAGAGCGCGGTCGGATCGCTGTTCGAGGGCTTTTGGTGCGATGACGCCACGACGTTGAACTGGTGGCGGGATTCTTCCCGCCCGCTGATCACCCCTGCCGATTAGAAGTACGGAATGTTCGGGTAACATCGGACCTGATCGTGCGCTCGGCGCTGCATCGCCACGAATCGCGCGGGCTGCATTACACGCTCGATTATCCCGAAACCTTGCCGGTCGCGGTCGACACCGTATTGGTTCCTTAAGGGATCTCACGGAATCTCAGCGGGTTGGTTGCTCGTCCCGCCGCTTTTCAGGTGCGGTTCATCGCGGAGACCCTATATCAGGGATTCCGCAACCGATTTCCTGCGATACTCTCATCGTCGAGAAAAACACGGGCGGGGGTCATGGGTCGTTCTGTGAAGCGTTTCGGTAAAATAGCGTTGGGTGTAATCGCCGGCCTCGCGATCGCGGGCTGCGTCTCCGACAGTCAGTCCAACAGGGTCGCGCGCGCCGTATCGCCGCCGGTGGCTTATGCGCCGCCGCGCGAAGTGGTGCAGCCGCTCCCTGCAGCCAAACCGGTGGTGCCGGCGCCAGCTGCGCTGACCGCGCTGGTGCCTTCGCTGACCCGCGATTTCGGCGGCAAGGTCGGCATCGCAGTGACGAGTATCGACGACGGCTGGACGGTCACGTCGAACGGCGATCTGAAATTGCCGCAGCAAAGCGTGTCGAAGCTGTGGGTCGCGATGACCGTGCTCGACCTGCGCGATCAGGGCAAATTGTCGCTCAACGATCCCTATACCGTCCGCAAGGACGACCTGACGTTGTTCCACCAGCCGATCGCGGCTTTGGTGAAGGACGACGGTTACAAGACCACCGTCGGAGAATTGCTGCAGCGCGCGCTGACCCAGAGCGATAATACCGCCAATGATTGCCTGTTGCGGCTGGCCGGCGGACCGACCGCGGTGCGCGCCTTTCTGGCGAAGAAGGGGATCGCCGATATCCGTTTCGGTCCCGGTGAGCGCCTGTTGCAGAGCTTCACCGCCGGGCTCGAATGGAAACCGCAATATTCGACTGGCCGCTCGTTCGAGGCCGCGCGCGCGAAGATTCCGGCTTCGACCCGCATGGATGCGTTCGAGCGTTATATCGCCGATCCGCCCGACGGCGCGGCGCCACGCGCGATCGCGACCGCGCTCGCACGGCTGAAGAAGGGCGAATTGCTGTCGCCCATGTCGACCCAATATCTGATGTCGACGATGGAATCCTCGCATACCGGACGGCAGCGGCTGCGCGGCGCGGTGCCGGAAGGCTGGACGTTCGGGCACAAGACCGGGACCGGCCAGGATTTCAGCGGCAGGACCGCCGGCTATAACGATGTCGGCTTCCTGATCGCGCCGAACGGCAAGGCCTATGCCATCGCGGTGATGATCGGCGACACGCCCAAGACGATCCCGCAGCGCCAGCAATTGATGCAGGCGGTGGTGACGGGCGTGGTGACCAACCACCGCTAGAGCGTCGCGCGGAAAAGTGGGTGCCGGTTTTCCGCGAGAGCGATGCGACAACAAATGCTTGGAGCGGGCGCCTGATTGAAATCGGGCGCCCGCTCCACGTGATTTGACCGCAATCCCCGGGGCGCGGCCGACCGGTCCGTGCCCCTAGGGGATCGCGCTATGAACGACGATCACGACAGCGCGGCGATGGCCGCCGACCTCGACACGCGCGGCTGGGCAATCCTGCCCGGCTTGCTCGATCCCGCCGCGTGCGCGGAAATCGCCGTCGGCTATGACGACGAAGCGCGGTTTCGCAGCCAGGTGGTGATGGCGCGGCACGGCTTCGGACGCGGCGAATATCGTTACTATCGCTATCCGCTGCCCGATCCGATCGCCGGATTGCGCGCGGCGCTCTATCCGCGCCTGGCGCCGATCGCCAATCGCTGGCACAAGCGGCTTGGCTTGGCTACGCGCTTTCCCGCCGAGCATGGCGAATTCCTCGCCCGATGCCATCAAGCGGGCCAGACGCGGCCGACGCCGTTGCTGCTGCGCTACGGCCCCGGCGATTACAACTGCCTGCATCAGGACCTGTACGGTGAGCACGTCTTCCCGATCCAGGTCGCGATCCTGCTGTCGCGCCCGGGCGAGGATTTCACCGGCGGCGAATTCGTCCTGACCGAACAGCGCCCGCGGATGCAGTCGCGGGTCGAGGTGGTGCCGTTAGGCCAGGGCGACGCGGTGGCGTTCGCGGTCAACCACCGGCCGGTCGCGGGCAGTCGCGGCGACTATCGCGTGGCGATGCGTCATGGCGTCAGTACCTTGCGGTCGGGACGTCGGCATACTTTGGGGATCATCTTCCACGACGCGGCTTAGCCTGGCGGCCGAGAGAGTCCGACATTGAGATGGCGCAAGCGCTGGCCCCCCTACTCCGTCATCCCGGCCCTGTGCCGGGATCCACCGGGCGGCAAGCGCGAAGCAAGAGGCGTTAGCACCGCGCGCGAGGCGCGGTGGATGCCGGCACCAGGCCGGCATGACGGAGGATTCGGGGCGAGGCCCGGCGTCCCAATGAGCAAGGGCGCCTCTGCCATTGACGAATGTCCGCTCAAACGACCTAACCATTTGTTCCCGCGCGCGCGGGACGCTATCTCCTCCGACGATGCCTCATCTCTATCTCGTCGACGGTTCGGGCTATATCTTCCGCGCCTATCATCAGCTCCCTCCGCTGACCAATCGGCATGGCACGCCCGCGGGCGCGGTCTATGGCTATACCGCGATGCTGTGGAAGCTCGCCGACGCGCTCGACAAGGCGGAGGGCCCGACCCATCTCGCGGTCGTACTCGACAAGGGGTCGCACACCTTCCGCAACGATCTTTACGACAAATACAAGGCGCAGCGTCCGCCGCCGCCCGAAGACCTGATCCCGCAATTCCCGCTGATACGCGAGGCGACCCGCGCCTTTTCGCTGCCGTGCATCGAGGAAGAGGGGTTCGAGGCCGACGACATCATCGCCACCTATACCTGCCGTGCGGTCGAAGCCGGGTGGGACGTGACCATCGTCAGTTCCGACAAGGACCTGATGCAGCTGATCCAGCCCGGCGTCGACATGCTCGATACGATGAAGAACGAGCGGCGCGGCGCTGAGTATGTCGAGACCAAGTTCGGCGTGCGGCCCGACCAATTGGGCGACGTGCTGGCGCTGATGGGCGACGCGGTCGACAATGTGCCCGGCGTGCCCGGGATCGGCGCCAAGACCGCGGCCAAGCTGATCACCGAATTTGGCAATCTCGACGCGGTGCTGGCTGCCGCGCCCGGGATGAAGCCGAGCAAGATGCGCGACAATCTGATCGAGCATGAGGCGATGGCCCGGCTCTCGCGCCAGCTCGTCGCGCTCCATGTCGATACCGCTGTGCCGCACACGCTGGACGAGCTGAAGCTCGACGGCATTCCCGTCGAGCCGTTGCGCGCGTTCCTCGAGGATCAGGGGTTCAAGACGCTGCTGTCGCGCATGGCCGCGCACGCGCCGGGCCGCGAGCAGCCCGACCCGATCGCCGCGGCGGTCGCGACGGCCGGACCGGTCACGCCGGATTTCGTCGAGCTGCCGCCGGTCAATTGCGACGCCTATGAGACCGTGACGAGCATCGACCGGCTGGATGCGTGGATCGCCGAAAGCCATGCCAGCGGCACGATCGCGATCGATACCGAGACCGACTCGCTCGACAGCATGGCCGCCAATCTGGTCGGCATCTGCCTCGCCACCGCGCCGGGGCGGGCGTGCTACATCCCGGTCGGTCACAAGAGCAGCGACGACATGTTCGGCGAGGTTCCGCCGCAACTGCCGCTGGCGGAAGTCGTGAGCCGGCTGAAGCCGCTCTTCACCGCGCCCGGCGTGCTCAAGATCGGGCACAATATCAAATACGACATCAACGTCCTGATCCGCCACGGCCTGCCGGTCTCGCCGATCGATGACACGATGGTGATGAGCTTCGATCTCGACGCCGGCCAGTCGCTCGCCGGGCACGGCATGGACGAGGTCGCGCACGCGACGCTCGAACACACCTGCATCAGCTACAAGGACGTGACCGGGACGGGCAAGAAGGCGATCAGCTTCGCCCAGGTGCCGCTCGATCAGGCCACGCGTTATGGCGGCGAGGATGCCGACGTCACCTGGCGGCTGTGGACGCGGTTCAAGCCGCGGCTCGCCTATGAAGGCGCGACGCGCGTCTACGAAATGGTCGACCGCCCGATCATTCCGGTCGTCGCCGCGATGGAGCGCGCCGGGATCAAGGTCGATCGCGATCAGCTCTCGCGCCTGTCGAGCCGCTTCGCGCAGGAAATGGCGCGGCTGGAAGAAGAAATCCAGGCCGAGGCCGGCCAGCCTTTCCAGATCGGCTCGACCCAGCAACTCGGCGCGATCCTGTTCGACAAGATGGGGTTGAAGGGCGGCAAGAAGGGCAAGTCCGGCGCCTATTCGACCGACGTCACCGTGCTCGAGAAGATGAAGGCAGAGGGCGTGACGATCGCCGGGTTGGTGCTCGACTGGCGCCAGCTGTCGAAGCTTAAATCGACCTATACCGACGCGCTCCAGCAGCAGATCGATCGCGACACCGGGCGCGTCCATACCAGCTATTCGCTGACCGGCGCGCAGACCGGGCGGCTGTCCTCGACCGATCCCAACCTCCAGAACATCCCGATCCGCACCGAGATCGGGCGGCAGATCCGCGACGCCTTCGTCGCCGAGCCCGGCAACGTCATCCTGGCCGCCGACTATTCGCAGATCGAGCTCAGATTGGCGGCGCACATGGCCGACGTGCCGCCGTTGCGCGATGCCTTCCTGCGCGGCGAGGACATCCATGCCGCGACCGCCCACGAGCTGTTCGGCGAGGTCAATCGCGACACGCGCGGGCGCGCCAAGACGATCAATTTCGCCATCCTCTACGGCATCTCGCGCTGGGGGCTCGCCAGCCGGCTGGAGATCGACGCGGACGAAGCGCAGGCGATGATCTCGCGCTATTTCGACCGCTTCCCGGGCATCTCCTCCTATATCAACGAGACGCTCGAGGGCGTGCGGCAAAGGGGCTATACCCAGACTTTGTTCGGCCGGAAGACCTGGTTCCCGCAGATCCGCGCGCCGATCCAGCACGTCCGGCAGGGGGCGGAGCGCGCCGCGATCAATGCGCCGATCCAGGGCACCAGTGCCGACATCATCAAGCGCGCGATGGCACGGATGGGCCCGGCGCTGGAGAAAGCCGGGCTGACCGGCACGCGGATGCTGCTCCAGGTCCATGACGAACTGGTGTTCGAAGTCCCCGAAGCCGAGGTCGAGGCGGCCAAGCCGGTGATCGAACGCGTCATGGCGACCGCGGCGGAGCCCGCCGTGCCGCTGTCGGTGCCGCTAGCGGTCGAGATCGGCACTGGTCCCAGCTGGGGCGCGGCGCATTGATCGATCCCGCGCTTGCCGGGCACATGGCTGAGGGTGTGGTGCGTGTCGACTGACGCTGCCGCTACTGCGCCGGTCGTGCCTCCCACCGGCCCGGCCGACGACCTTGCCGTGCTGGCCAAAGGCGGGCGGACCAATATCGGCGGGTTCGTCCTGCGGCTGGTCGCGCGCCTGCCGTTCCTGTTCGTCGCGGGGCGGCTCTATGGACCCGACGCGGTCGGGCGGTTCGCGCTCGCACTGGTGGTGGTCGAGCTCGCCGCCTTGATCGCGACGCTCGGGCTGAAGCGCGGGCTGGCCCAGGCGCTGGCCAATACCGAGCGCCCGCATTCCCATGTCGTGTGGGACGGGATGGCAGTGGCGATGCTCGCCTCGACCATTGCCGGCGCGGTACTGATCGCGCTGCCACGCGTGATGTATCCGCATGGCGACATCACCCTGATCGAGCGGCTGCTGCCGTGCGTCATCGTCGCCAGCGCCTGGTCGGACGTCGCGCTATCGGCGCTCGCCTATCGCCACAATATCAAGGCCACCGTCACTGCACGCGCGGTGGTCGAGCCCTGGACGATCTCGATCGCCGCGCTCGGCTTCTATTTCGTCAGCGCGCGCGACGGGCTGGTGCTCGCTTATATGCTGTCGATGGTCGCGGCGATGGTCGCGTCGCTGATCCCGCTGATCCGCAGCTATGGCCTGCCGCGCGGCTGGACGCCGCACATCGCGCGCGTGGCGACCCTGGCACGGCGCAATGCGCCGCTGGCGGGCGCCGACGCGATCGAATGGGCGACGCGCAATGTCGACCGTTTCATCCTTGGGCTGCTGTTCCCGCCGGCGATCGTCGGCATTTATTACATGGCGCAGCAGGTCGCCTCGCTCCCGGCGAAATTGAAGACCAGCTTCGACCCGATCCTTGGCCCCGTCATTGCCACCAGCCTGGCGCGCGACGACAAGGCGGCGATCGCCGATCAGGTGCGCCAGGTCGGCTTCTGGATCATGGCGCTGCAGACCTGCCTGGCGCTGATGGGCTCGATCCCGGGCGAGGCGGTGATGGGGCTGGTCGGCAAGCAATTCGTCGCGGGCACCGCGGCACTCGCATTCCTGTTATGGGCGGAGGTGTTCGCTTCGACCGGCGCGGTCTGCGAAACGGCGTTGGTCTATATCGCGCGCCATCGCAATCTGATGATCTCGATCGGCGTACTGGTGCTTCAGATCGTGCTGAGTTTCACGTTGGTCGCGGTAATGCGGTCGATCGACTGGGATCATTCGGTGCTGGCGGAATTCGGGACGCGCGATTCGGTCCAGGGCGTGAGCGTCGCGATCGCCTTGCTCATCGCCTTGAGTGTCGGATCGGTGATCAAGTCCAATTTCCTCGCGCGGCTGCTGAAGGCGCGCGTGGCGGGGTGGCGCTGGTCGCTGCTCGGAACCGCGGCGGTCACGATCCTGGTCGGGACGGCGTTCACCTCGCTGCCCAAGAGCTATGAATGGATCGAGCTGTCGGTCGGCGAGCCCGCGATCCTGGTGACCTATCTGTTCGTACTTTGGAAATGGGCGTTCCGCCCCGAGGACCGGGCGTTGTTCAAGAAATTGCCCGGGGCCGGCGCGGCGGCGCCAGCCACCTGAGCAACTGGTACCAATTCAACGAAGCGTCGGGCCGGACACGCCGCGCTTGGGGGCGGCCGGCAAATCGGCGAACAGCTTGATCATGCCCGGGCTGCGCGCATCGCCATTGGCGTATTCGCGCGCCGATTTGCCTGCCATGTAATCGCGCCGGTCGGGATCGGCACCGCCTTCGATCAGGTCGCGCACCATCTGTTCGTCGCGACGCAGCACTGCCTTGATCAACGGGGTCTGACCGCCGTCGCCCGCCAGATTGGGGTTGGCCTTGTTCTTGAGCAGGATCGGGATCAGGTCGCCATAGCCACGGTCGACCGCGACCAGCAGCGGCGTGTCGCCCTGGCGGTTCTTGATATTGGGATTGGCGCCCTTGGCGAGCAGATAGGACAGATAGCGCGAATCGTCGCGGCGGACGACGATGTGCAGCGCGCCTTCGCCGGTCGACGGATCCTGGGTGTCGATGATCCGCGATCCCGGCTTGGCCAGGATCGACTCGACGTCATTGCCCTTGTCGTTCTTGACCGCGTCGAGGAATTGATAGCCGGGCGAACCGCTGGCGAGCTGCGCCGCGGCGGGAAGGGCGGTGACGGCCAGCGCGCCGGCAAGCGCGCCGAAAAGCGCGCCGACGGGCGCGGTGCGGAAAAGACGTGCGATCATGATCTGGTGCCCTGCGGGAAAAGTCGGGATCAACTTGCGTAGCCGCCCGTAAAAGATCAAGGCTGGCACTGCGATGAACCTGCGTTTGCTTCCCATTTCGCTACTGCTGGCGCTCGCCGCTTGCTCGAACTCCACCCCCGCCGACCCGCCGTTGGCGGGTGCCAAGATCGGCGGCCCGTTTCAGCTGATCGATCAGAACGGCAAGGCGATCACCGACAAGGCGTTCGCGGGCAAATATCGCATCATGTATTTCGGCTACACTTATTGTCCCGATGTCTGCCCGACCACGGCGCAGACCATTGGCGCGGCGATGCGGCTGCTCGACAAGAGCGACCCGGCGGTATCGGCAAAGGTCGTGCCGGTGTTCGTGACAGTCGATCCGGATCGCGACACGCCGGCGGTGGTCAAGCAGTTCGTCGGCGCCTTCTATCCGCGTTTCGTCGGACTGACCGGTAGTCCGGCGGCGATCGACAAAGTCAGGACCGAATTCGGCGTGTTCGCATCGAAGGGCAAGGCGACGCCCAACGGCGGCTATCTGGTAGAACATTCCAACGCTGCCTATCTGATGGACCAGAACGGCAAGCCGCTCGACATTCTTCCGACGGACAAGGGAGCGGAGGCGACTGCCGAGGTGATCAAGCGCTGGGTAAGAGCATAGCCTCGATATGAGCGACAAGTTCTGGGAAACCAAGACGCTGGCCGAACTCGATCGCGGTCAGTGGGAGGCCTTGTGCGACGGCTGCGGCAAATGCTGCATCCACAAGCTCGAGGATGACGAGACCGGCGAGCTTTATCCGACCAATGTCGCGTGCCGCATGCTCGATCGCCGATCGGGCCAGTGCAAGGACTACCGCAATCGCCGCGCCTATGTGCCCGATTGCGTGCGGCTGACGACCAAGAACGTCTACACGACCGACTGGCTGCCCTCGACCTGCGCCTATCGCCTGCGCGCCAATGGCGAGAAGCTGCCGGACTGGCATTATCTGGTCAGCGGCGATCGCGAGGCCGTGCATCGCGCGGGCGAGTCGACGCGCGGCTGGACGGTCAGCGAGGACGATGCCGGCGAACTCGAATTCCATCTGGTCGATCGCAAGCTGTGACCGGCGATCTCGACGTCGTCCGCCACGCTCGCGCCCGGCGGATGCGGTTGTCGGTCGATCCCGCCAGCGGTCGCGTCCGGCTGACCATTCCGCCGCGGGCCTCGCTCAAACAGGCGATGGCGTGGGCCAATGATCATCGCGGCTGGATCGACGCCCAGCGCGCGAAACTGCCGCAGGGGCGGCCGTTCTCGCCCGGTGCTGTGATTCCGATCGAGGGCGAGGATGTGGTGATCGACTGGTCGCCGGAGCGGTCGCGGACCGTCACTCTAATTCGTCATGCCGGGCTTGTCCCGGCATCCACGGAGCCGCAAGTCCCAAGCTGTGAGGCACGGTGGAACCCGGCACAAGGCCGGGGTGACGGACGGTTGATATGTGGCGGGCCGCTGGAAGGTCTCCCCCGCCGCATCGAGACGTGGCTCAAGCGCCGCGCCTTAGCCGTCCTGTCCGAAGAAACCGCCGAATTCGCCGCCAAGGCCGGCGTCACGGTCAGCCGCGTTGCTGTCGCCGATCCCAAGGGCCGCTGGGGCAGCTGCGCGTCGACCGGTGCCATCCGCTACAGCTGGCGGCTGATCTGCGCGCCGCCGCGCGTCCGCCGCTCGACCGTCGCGCACGAAGTCGCGCATCGGCTGCATATGGATCATTCGCCCGCTTTCCATGCCGCGTATCGGCAATTGCTCGGAACCGATCCGGCGCCGGCGCGCGCGTGGCTGCGCCGGCACGGCGCGGCGCTTCACTGGGTCGGGCGCGCCTGCTGAACTTCACGCGGGCGATCGGCTGGGGCCGATCCGTTCGGAACGACGCGCTTGGGCCGGTTGGGATCGGCGCCCGGACTGCCGGTCATGCGGTCGATCCATTTGCGATCGAGCCGTTCGTCGGGGCGTCGCGCGGGATCGTCGGTAGCGTCGGGTGCCGTCTGCGGCTGATCGTCCTCTGACTGAGGAGGCATACCGGCGTCACCACCACCGATCGGCGCGTCGGGCGCGATCTGGTCGGGGGGAATGGGATTGCCGTCGGGGTCGACGAACAAGCCATTGTCGGGCTGGCCAAAATCACTTTCGTTATCGAGCTGCCATTCGGGCAAGGTCACCTGGGTGTCGAAGGTCTCGACCGGCCGGCCGGCGGTGGCGATCTTCATGAACGCCGCAAAGGCGCGCGCGGGCAAGGTTCCGCCCTGGAGGCCCGGGATGCTCTTGGCGTCGTCGCGGCCCATCCACACGCCGGTGGTAAGGCCCGAGGAGAAGCCGAGGAACCAGCCGTCCTTGTTCGAGCTGGTGGTGCCGGTCTTGCCCGCGACCGGACGCCCGATCTGCGCCGCCTTGCCGGTGCCGGTGGCTACCGCGGTCTGCAACAGGTCGGTCATCTCGGCGGCGACATACGGCGCCACGAGGACGTGGCTACGGTCGACTTCGTGATTGTAGATCGTCTCACCCATCGAGGTGACCTTGGTGATCCCGTACGGTGTCACCGCCACACCCTTGTTGGCGACGCTGGCAAAAGCGCGGGTCATGTCGATCAGGTGGACGTCGTTCGATCCGAGCACCATCGACGGCACGGTTGAGATCGGGGTCGAGATGCCGAAACGCCGCGCCATGTCGGCGACGGTCGAGAAGCCGACTTCCTGGCCGATCTTGGCGGCGACGGTGTTGACCGAATAGGCAAAGGCCGTGCGGATATCCATTTCGCCGGCATTGCGGCCCGACGAGTTGCGCGGGCTCCAGCCGTTGATCGTGATCGGCTCGTCGACGATGCGGTCGCTCGGCCGATGGCCCGCTTCCAGCGCCGCCAGATAAACGAACAATTTGAACGACGACCCCGGCTGACGCAACGCGGTCACGCTGCGATTATAGTTCGACGTGACGTAATCCTTGCCGCCGACCATCGCCCGCACCGCGCCGTCGCGATCGAGGCTGATCAGCGCGCCTTGCGCATTCCTGGGCGCATAGGCAGCGATCGCGGCGTCGGCCGCTTTCTGCATGCGAATGTCGATCGTCGTCCACACTTCGAGCGGTCGGGTCGGCTCGTCGATCAGGTTTTCGAGCTGGGGCAGCGCCCAGTCGGTGAAATAGCGCACGCTGTTCTGGTTGGGCTCGGGCGCCAGCTTGACCGTCCTGGGATCGACCGAAGCGGCTTCGGCGGCGGAAATCTTGCCGGTTTCCTTCATCAGCCCGATCACCACGCCGGCGCGGTTGACCGCGGCCTGGGCGTCGGCAGTCGGCGAATAATTGGACGGCGCCTTGACCAGCCCGGCGATGATCGCGGCCTCGCCCAGCGACAGCGTGCTGGCGCCATGACCGAAGAACTTGCGGCTGGCGGCATCGATGCCATAGGCGCCGCCGCCGAAATAGACCTTGTTGAGATAGAGTTCGAGCACCTGATCCTTGCTGAACTTGCGCTCGAGCGCCAGCGCCAGCACCATCTCGCGGGCCTTGCGGCCGAACTTCTTGGTCGACGACAGGAAGATGTTGCGCGCCAGCTGCTGGGTGATGGTCGAACCGCCCTGACGCCAATGGCCCGAGGTGATGCGCACCTGGAACGAGCGCGCGATACCGATCGGATCGACGCCGGGATGGTCGCGGAAGCGGCGATCCTCGACCGCGACCATCGCATCCTTCATCACTTGCGGAATCTGGGCGTAAGGCAGCCACTCGCCATAGCTCGGCCCCAGGCTGACGATAGGGGTGCCGTCATCGGCCAGCACGCGGATCATCTGCCCGTTGGGCGAGGATTTCAGCTCGTCGAAACTCGGCAGCTGCGATTCGGTCACATAGACGGTGACGACGAGCGCAATGATGCCGAGCAAGGCGGCGACGCCGGTAAGGCGCAGGCCCAGCACGAGCCAGCGGCGCCATCGGGGGACAATTTTGGACGCCTTGGCCATCGTTATGGGCGAGGGCTTAGAGGGTTAACCGAGCCTCGACAAGCGCGGCTTCACGCGGTTCGGCGCGCCAATCAATCCGCACGCGGATGGAAATCGAGGCTGATCGAGTTCATGCAATAGCGCAGACCCGTCGGCGGCGGGCCGTCCGGGAAGACATGGCCGAGATGGCTGTCGCAGCGCGCGCACCGCGTTTCGGTGCGCGTCATGCCATGGCTGGTATCGGTGTGGTTGGTAACGTGATCCTCGGCGATCGGCTGGGTGAAGCTCGGCCAGCCCGATCCCGAATCATATTTGTCTGCGCTGTCGAACAGGTCGAGGTCGCAGGCGGCGCAGGCATAGATGCCGTCGGCCTTGTTGTCGTTGTAGATGCCGGCAAAGGCGCGTTCGGTCCCCGCCTCGCGCAGCACATGATATTGCTCGGGGGTCAGGCGCTTGCGCCATTCGGATTCGGAGAGCGAGAGATGTTCCATGGTCAGGAAGATCGTTACGCTGGTATCACGCGTCAAGCGGCTTGTGGCTGATCCGGGTTAGACGGGCCGCGATTCCGGCGAGTTGCGGCGCCAGCCGCACTGCCGCGGTCAGCGCGCTCGCCCAGGTGGGGCGCTCGGCGGCGGCACGGATGCGACTGGCGATCGCGAATGGCGTCGACAGGTCGCGGCCGAGCCGCTGTTGATAGGTGATCGCGCCGGTCGGGCCGTGGCGCAGATACTCTGCCGCCGCCCGCGCGCCGCTTTCGATCGCGATTCCCATGCCTTCACCCGCCAGGCTGGGAATGCACGCGGCCTGATCGCCCAGCCGGAACAGCCCGGCCGTGCCATCAAGCGCGCGCCAGCCATAAGGGACATTGGCGACCGCATCGATCGACGCGGAGCCGGCGCGATGGGCCAGCCGCTCACCCAGCCCCGGCGATTCGATCGCCAGCGCGGCCAGTAACTGGTCGGGCGATCCCGCCGCGCTCAACCGCGACCGGTGCACCGCCATGCACAGATTGACCGCGCCGTCTTCCTGCCGCGCGATCCCGGCATAGCCGCGGTCGAACAGATGGAGCTCTATCGTGTCGCTGACCATGCGGTCGAGCCCGTCGCTCGGGCCCAGCCGGACCCGCAGGCCCAGAGTTGGGTCATCGCTGCGCTCGGCACCGCGCGCCAGTCCGCGCAGATCGTGCTTTCCCGTGGCGAGGAACAAGGCGTCGGGAGTGATTTCGCTTTCGTCGGCCAGGCGCACGCAATCGCCTTCGAGCGCGCGCACTGCGACTCCGCGCTCGACCGCCGCGCCGGCGGCGACCGCGTGACCGAGCAGCAAGGTATCGAGCCGTCGGCGCGACACCGCGAGCGCGGGGCGCGGCAGCCATGCTTCGGCCTGATACGATCCCGCGAACAACCGCAGCCGGCGTATCTCGTCGCGGTTGAGCGCGTCGCGGCGGATGCCCAGGCGATCGAGTGCCTCGAGCGTTCGCCAACTCAGGAACCCGCCGCACAAGGCATCGCCGGTCTCGGCGCTGCGTTCGACCAGCAGATGCGGCGCACCGGCGCGCGCCAGCAGCAGCGCCGCCACCGCGCCGGCCGGCCCGCCGCCGACGATCAGCGCAGGCGTTCGACGCACAGGCGAAACGGGAAGGCGCGATAGACGCGCGCGTCGGTGACACCGGCTTCGGCCAGGATCGGCGGCCATTCGCCGGGGCGGTACGATCGCGCGATCGACAAGGTGCCGTCGAGCCGGACGATGCGGTGCCAGCCGAAGGTGCGGGCGAGGATCGGGAATCCCCAGTGCGCGAAGCCGTGACGGTGGAGATCGTTGACCAGCCAGCCCATCCGCGCCTCGGCCTGCATGAAGCGGAGGAAGGCGACGAGCTGGTCGTGCGTCATGTGATGCGCGACCAGGCTGGAGATCACCATGTCCCAATCTTCGCCGCCGAGATCGGCATAGTCGCCGGTGATCCAGCGGATCCTGGTGTCGGGCGCGCTGTGCTGCCGCGCCGCCGCCTCGCTGCGCGGGTTGAGATCGACGCCGACCAAATCGACCGCGACCCCGCGTTTCTCCGCCCAGCGAGCGATCGTGCGCAGCATGTCGCCATCGCCGAAGCCGACATCGAGCAATTTGAACGCCTTGCGGCCGTGGAGCGCACGGTCGATGAAGGACAGAGTCGGCCGCGCCGCCATCGTCACGACATTGACCTTGGCGAGATCGCCGACCACCGCGGCATAGGTCGCCGCATCGAGATCGTCGGCGTCCATCAGCTCGTCGGCGATCGCGCGCTGATGGAGACTCACGCCACGCTCCGGAACCCGAATCCCTCGGCGGCCAGTCCCGGCCCGAACGCCAGTGCGACGCCTTGGCCGATGCGCGGCCCACCGAGCATCTTGCCCAGCGAGAACATCAATGTCGCCGACGACATGTTGCCATAATCGTGCAGCGTTTCGCGCGACGCCCAAAGCGCGCCCTGCGGCAGATGGTAAGCGGTCTCGACCGCGTCGAGGATCGAGCGCCCGCCGGCATGGACCGCCCAACCGTCTATCTCCTCGGCATCGCGCCCACCAAGCGCGGCGGCGGCGAAATCGGGGTCGGTCAGCCCTTGCGCGATGCGCTGCGGGACTTCGCCGGACAAATGCATTTCGAAGCCTTTGTCGGTGATGTCCCAGCGGATCAGGCGCTCTGAATCGGGGAGTGTCGTCGCGAACGGCGCCTCAAGCTCGAAGCCTCTGGCATCGCTCGTCACCAGGGCCGCACCCGCGCCGTCTCCGAACTGGAGCATTGCCAGCAATTTCTCGATCTCGCCGGTGTCCTGGAGGTGGAGCGAGCAGAGTTCGACGCAGACCACCAGCACGCGGGCGCCGGGCTCGGACCGCACGATGTGGCGGGCGCTGCGCAACGCGGCGACCGCGGCATAGCAGCCCATGAAGCCGACCAGCAGCCGCTCGATCGAGGGTGCGAGGCCGAGCCGTCGCGCGATGATCTGGTCGACGCCCGGCGCGACGAACCCGGTACAGCTCGCGACCACCAGATGCGTGATCCGGTCGATGTCCACCTGCTCGGCGAGCCGGTCGATTGCCGCCAGGCTCAGCTTCGGCGCCTGATCGGCATAGATCCGCATCCGGGCATCGGTGCCGGGCATGAAGCCGTTTTCGTAGAAGCCGCCGGGGCCGATCGGCGAGCCGCCGTCGTCGGCGCGTGGCAGCACGGTCCAGCGATGCTCGATCCCCGACCGCGCGACCATCCGGCCGAACAATTTGGCCAGGCGCGGGTCGGCGATCTTGGGCTGCGCCCAGCCGATGAACGCGCTGTGCGCCTCATGGTCCGGCACTGCGGTGCCGATTGCATTGAGATAGACGTTGCCGGGCAAGATGGGCGACCTTTTCGGACAAGGGACACCGGGTTAGTGCCTCGACCCCTGTACACCGGTTTAACCGATACCGCGCCCTTTTGCTCCGTGTTGGTGAGGTCGCTAGGACACCGCAATGAATCCGATCTATGCCGCCATGGGCACCACGATTTTCGAGGCCATGTCGGCGCGTGCGCGGGCGACCGGGGCGATCAACCTGGGCCAGGGCTTCCCGGAGGCGCAGGGGCCGGCCGATATCATCGACGCGGCGGCGAAAGCGCTGGTCGAGAAATCGAACCAATATCCGCCGATGATCGGCTTGCCCGAACTGCGTCAGGCAGTCGCCGCGCATTATGCCGAGCATCAGCGGCTCGATCTGTCGCCGGACGAAGTGGTGGTGACGTCGGGCGCCACCGAAGCGATCGCGGCGTCGCTGTTCGCCCTGGTATCTCCGGGCGACGAGGTGATCCTGTTCCAGCCGCTCTACGACGCCTATCTGCCGCTGGTCGAACGCGCCGGCGGCGTGGCGAAACTGGTTCGGCTGAGCCCGCCCGACTGGCGCGTGACGGCGGAGATGCTCGAGGCGGCGTGGTCGCCCAGGACCAGACTGCTGGTGCTCAACAGCCCGCTCAATCCTTCCGCCTCGATGATCGGCGCCGAGGAACTGGCCGTGATCGCGCGCTTCTGCATCGACCGCGACCTGATCGCGATCTGCGACGAGGTATGGGAAGAACTGGTGTTCGACGGCGCCCGCCACGTGCCACTGATGGCGCAGCCCGGGATGCGCGAGCGCACGGTCAAGATCGGGTCGGCGGGCAAGATGTTCGCGCTGACCGGGTGGAAAGTCGGCTGGATCTGCGCCGCGCCCGGTCTCGCGCGCGGTCTGGCCAAGGCGCACCAGTTCCTGACCTTCACTACCCCGCCCAATTTGCAATGGGCGGCGGCTTACGGCCTCGCCAAGGATAAGGCCTGGTTCGACACCGAACGCGCCGGCTTCCAGCGCTCGCGCGACCGGTTGGCTGCGGGATTGCGGGAGGCGGGCTATGTCACCCTGTCGTCGGCGGCGACCTATTTCCTCTCGATCGACCTGACCGCTTCGGGCATCGCGCTCGACGACGTGACGTTCTGCAATCGCCTGCTCGACGAAGCCGGGGTGGCGGCGATTCCGGTTTCGGCCTTTTATGCCGAGGATCCAGTGACCAATGTCGTTCGGCTGTGCTTTGCCAAGAGCGATGCGACGCTCGACGCCGCGATCGAGCGGATGGCGGAGTTTCGGCGGACGCTTGGTCAAGAATAGGGCCTGCGGATCGCTCCGCAGGCCCTAACTAAATCTACGCAGGCCGTCGCGGCAAAGCCGCGACGTCGGACGGGCGGTGCGGCCCGCCGGCCGAGGCTTCGGCTTATTCAGGGATTAGCTGACGCTAATCCCTGGCCTCAGCCATCATAATCCCCACCGAGATTCTGGTTGCGCGGCGGCGCGGCCGCGGTGAGGCGGAGCGCCTCGGCCGATTGCGACAGCGAGCCGATTTCGTCGGGCGTGTCGTCGTCGTCGACCTGAACCTTCTGCATGCCGCTAATCACCGCATCCTGCAGATGATCGGGGCGCACCGTTTCCTCGGCGATTTCGCGCAGCGCGACGACCGGGTTTTTATCGCGGTCGCGATCGACGGTGAGCTCGGCGCCGCCCGAAATCTGGCGGGCGCGCTGGGCCGCGAACAGCACCAGATCGAAACGGTTCGAAACCTTGTCGACGCAATCTTCGACAGTGACGCGCGCCATGAAACGCTTTCCTTCAGCAAAACACCAAGATGGGAAGCGTGGGCGCTTACGGCAATGGGCCGCAAAGAGTCAAGAAAATCGGCTTTTTCGGATATTGTCGCCGCGGACGGTGCCGATTGCTTGCCCCGCGCCGTGCCGCGCTCCAATAGGGAAGAGATGGCCGGCGAACCCAGCTTCACGATCGACGGCGACACGCTCCGGCTCATCACCGAGGGCCCTGAGCGGCTGACCGCGTTGCTCGACCTGATCGCGGGTGCCCAGCGATCGTTGCGAATCCTTTATTATATCTATGTCGACGACGATGCCGGAGCGAAGGTCCGTCAGGCGCTGATCGACGCGGCGCGGCGCGGAGTCGACGTCAAGCTGATCGTCGACGGGCTGGGCAGCGAGCATGCCGAGAATCATCGCTTCTTCGATCCGCTGAAAGAGGCTGGGATCGACGTCTGCCGGTTCGTGCCGCGCTGGGGACGCCGCTACCTCCTGCGCAATCACCAGAAGCTCGCGCTCGCCGATGAGCGCCGGGTAATCATCGGCGGGTTCAACATCCAGGACAGCTATTTCGGCACCAATGAAGAGCAAGCGTGGCGCGACCTCGGCTTTTATATCGAGGGGCCCTCGGCCGGGCATCTGACCGGCTATTTCGACGCGCTCGACCGCTGGGCGAAGCAGGATCAGGCCCCGCTCAGGTCGTTGCGTGTCTTGCTGTCGAAATGGAGCGAGCCGCATGGCGCGACGCGCTGGCTGTTCGGGGGGCCGACGCGCAAACCTTCGCCCTGGGCAAAGTCAGTGCGCGCCGATCTCGAACGGGCGATGCGGGTCGACCTGATCAGCGCCTATTTCGCGCCCAGCCCGGGGATGCTGCGCCGACTCGACCGGATCGGTCAGCGCGGTGTCGCGCGTGTCGTGCTGGCGTCGAAGAACGATCATGGCGCCGCGATCTGGGCGTCGCGCTTCACTTATGCCGGCCTGCTCAGGAAAGGTGTCGCGATTTACGAATACCAGCCGACCAAGCTCCATACGAAGCTCTTCGTGATCGATGACACCGTCTATGTCGGCTCGGCCAATTACGACATTCGCAGCCTGTTCCTGAACCTCGAACTGATGCTGCGCGTCGAGGACAAGGCGTTCGCCGACCACGTCCGGACCTATGTCGACGGCGAGATCGCCGAATCGGAACGGATCACGCCCGAGCTTTACCGGTCGCGCACCGGCTGGTGGACGCGGATCAAGCAGTCGGTGGCGTTCTTTGTGATGACCGTGCTCGACTATAACGTCACGCGCAGCCTGAATTTCGGACCCGAGCGCCGATTGCGGGAATGAGCGCTGAGAGTGCGCCATTCGTCGCCCCGGCGCAGGCCGGGGCCGCTGGGCTCGATGCGAAGCATTAGCCAGATAACTCTGAGGCCCCGGCCTGCGCCGGGGCGACGGGCGACAAATCCGCCCTCAGTCCTTCCAGGCGAAGAAATTGTGCGAGGGTGGGATGTTCCACCACTCGATCGAATAGTCGATCCGGTCCCAATGCGGCTCGAGGAAGTCGCGCACCTTGGGGCGGAATTGATAGACCAGGAACGCGCCGCCGGTCTTGAGCACGCGATGCGTCGCGGCGGCGATGGCGGGCGCGACGCCCTTCGGCAGGGTAGAGAAGGGCAGGCCCGACAGCACGTAGTCGGCTTGTTCGAAACCGTGTTCGGCAACGATCTGTTCGACGTCGGCGGCCGATCCATGCACGGGGACGAATCGCGAATCGGTGAACTTGATTCGCAGATATTCGATGAAGTCCGGATTGGTGTCGATCGCGATATAGGTGCCGTCTGCGGGCAGGCGATCGAGAATCGCCTGCGTAAAGGTGCCGACGCCCGGTCCATATTCGACGAACAATTTGACGTTGGGCCAGTCCGGAACCTTGAGCATCGCGTTGATCTGCGCCTTGGACGAGGCGATGATCGAGCCGACCATCACCGGCCGCTTGAGGAACCCGCTGAGGAACATGGCCCAGGGAGACGGGAGTTTGCGCGCGCGCGTCTCCGCATTGTCGAGAGCGAAGCGGGGCTGGGACATGATATTCCTTGTAGCTGTGCGCCAAATCTCGCGCGACCGGAAAACCCCTGTCGCAAAGCTGTAACGCGCGATCAAGTCTTTAGGTCATTCCGACGGGTTGCGTCGTGCCGCGCGCCGGTCCATCGACGCGACATGACGACGTTCGCCTCCGGAACAATTGCGGTGATCTTCGTGTCCGAAGTCACTGGCAAGGACCCGGAAGGCTATTCCGCCGCAGCGGCCGAAATGGTGGCGCTGGCCGCCGCGCAGCCCGGCTATCGCGGCGTCGACAGCGCGCGTGGCGCCGACGGAATCGGCATCACCGTCAGCTATTGGGCGGATGAGGACGCGGCCATTGCCTGGCGCCGGAATGCCCGGCACGGTGAGATTCGCGAAGCCGGACGTGGGCGCTGGTACCGGTGGTATTCGCTTCACGTCGCTGCCGTGACGCGTAGCTACGATTGGGAGAAGGAATGACGGCGAGGTTCGATCGCGACTTCGCCTTGTTGTTCACCGTGATGCTGACGATCGCGGCCGGGAACACCGCGTTGCAATCGGTCTTGCCCGCGATCGGACGCTCGCTCCATGTCCGCGACAATGCCGTCGCCGCGGCCTTCTCGGTCTCCGCCTTGTTATGGGTGATCGCCGCGCCGTTATGGGCGAGCCGATCGGACCGGCGCGGCCGACGCTCGATGATCCTGCTCGGCGTCGGCGGCTTCACCATCTCGCTGAGCTTGTGCGGCATCTTCCTGGCGGCGGGCATCAACGGCTGGATCGGCGGCACCGCGGCGTTCATGCTCTTCATCGTCGGACGGCTGATCTACGGCACGTTCGGTGCCGCGGCGCCGCCGGCGGTGCAGGCGATCGTCGCCGGGCGCACCACCAGGGAGCAGCGGACCAAGGCGCTGACCCTGCTCGGCTCGGCCTTCGGGCTCGGCACCATCATGGGGCCCGCAATCGCGCCCTATCTGCTGCTCGGCAGCGTCGAGGGCGTCGTGATCGGCCTGTCCGGCCCGGCATTCCTGTTCGCGTTGTTCGGGGCGGGGATGTTCGTCGCGGTGTTGCGCATGCTGCCCAACGATCGCGCCGAAGCGGCGATGGACGATCCCGCCGCGCACGGCGCGGTCAACGCCTATCCGTCGATCGGCGGGCAGTCGTCGGGCGCCAGCATCACCGCCGCGACCGGTCAGCATATCGAGGAAGTCGGCTTTCTAGACCCGCGCGTTCGCGGCTGGATGATCGCCGGGCTGGTGTTCGGGCATGCCCAGGCAATGACCGGCCAGGCAATCGGCTTCCTGGTGATCGACCGCTTACACCTTCCGCCCGCGGAAGCGCTGCAGCCGACCGGGATCGTGCTGATGATGGGCGCGGGCGCGGCATTGCTGGTGCAATGGGGGCTGATCCCGTTGTTCAACCTGACGCCGCGCGTGATGATGCTGGTCGGGCTTGCGATCGCGGCGGCGGGCTGCGCGCTGACCGGACTCGCCTCTTCGCTCTACGGCCTGGCGACCGCTTATGCCCTGGCGAGCATCGGCTTCGGCTTCACTCGCCCGGCCTTCACCGCCGGATCCTCGCTCGCGGTCGGATCGGCGGCGCAAGGCTCGGTCGCGGGCAAGGTCACCTCGGTCAACGGCGCCAGTTTCGTACTGGGGCCGTCAATCGGGGTCGGGCTGTACGAGTTCTGGCACTCCTTGCCCTATCTGACTGCCGGCGCCGCGTGCGTGGCGCTGCTCGTTTATTGCTGGATCGCGTTACAGCCGTCGGCGCGGGTGAGCGAAGCAGCTTGACCCAACCAAAGCGCAGTCCCGCGAAAGCGGGAGCCCAGGAGTAACAAGCGATATCGCCGATCCTGGGCTCCTGCTTGCGCAGGAACGCGTGTTTTAGTCCGTCCCCTTCGGTCCGTGCGGCCGCAGCTGCCCCGGCGAGATGAAGCCCAAGGGCTGCAGCGACGCCGCATCTTGCTTCATCGTCGCGGCGAGCTGTTCGTAATCGCGCTCCATCTCCGCGGTCACCGACGCACGCGAATCGACCAAGGCGTCCTCGAAATCGGCCATCGTCACTTGCTGGACGTCGATATTCTTGCGGAGCGCGATCAGGCCGGCGCGCCGGGTCAGATCCTCGAGATCGGCGCCGGTGAAGCGGTCTGTGCGCGCGGCGATGCGATCGAGATCGACATCGTCGGCCAGCGGCATCTTCTGGGTCTGGATCGCCAGGATGCGACGGCGGCCCTTCTCGTCGGGGACGCCGACATAGATCAGCTCGTCGAACCGGCCTGGACGCAGCAGGGCCGGGTCGATCAGATTGGGCCGGTTGGTCGCGCCGATCACGACGATCGACTGCAATTCCTCCAGCCCGTCCATCTCGGCCAGGATCGTGTTGACCACGCGCTCGGTGACTTGCGGCTCGCCCATGCCGCCGCCGCGCGCGGGGACCAGGCTGTCGAGTTCGTCGATGAAGATCACCGTCGGCGCGACCTGGCGGGCGCGGGCGAACAATTTGGCGATCTGCTGCTCGCTCTCGCCATACCATTTGCTGAGCAGGTCGGACGATTTGGTCGAGATGAAGTTCGCCTCCGCCTCGCGCGCGACTGCCTTGGCCAGTAGGGTCTTGCCGGTACCCGGTGGACCGTACAGCAGGAAGCCCTTGGCCGGGCGAATGCCGAGCCGACGGAACGCGTCGGGGTCCTTGAGCGGTAGCTCGACGCCTTCCTTCAACCGCATCTGCGCGTCGTCGAGCCCGCCGACATCATCCCAGCGGACGCGCGGCGCTTCGACCATCACTTCGCGCATCGCCGAGGGCTGGACGCGCTTCAACGCGCCGAGGAAATCCTCGCGGGTGACCGCCAGCGTCTCGAGCACCTCGGCGGGAATGGTGCGGTCTTCGAGGTTGAGCTTGGGCATGATCCGCCGCACGGCCTCGATCGCCGCCTCTCGCGCCAGGGCGGCGAGGTCGGCACCGACAAAGCCGTAGGTCGTGCGCGCCAGCTCATTGAGATCGACGCGATCACCAAGCGGCATGCCGCGCGTATGGATGCCCAATATCTCGCGGCGGCCGCGCTCGTCCGGGACGCCGACGACGATCTCGCGGTCGAACCGGCCGGGACGGCGCAGCGCCTCGTCGACCGCCTCGGGCCGGTTGGTCGCGGCGATCACCACCAGATTGGCGCGCGCTTCCAGCCCGTCCATCAACGTCAGCAGCTGTGCGACCAGGCGCTTCTCAGCCTCGCCCGACACATTGCCGCGCTTGGGCGCGATCGAATCGATCTCATCGATGAACACGATCGACGGCGCGTTCTTGGCCGCTTCCTCGAAGACCTGGCGCAGCTTGCCTTCGGACTCGCCATAGGCCGAGCCCATGATCTCCGGGCCGTTGATCAGGAAGAATTGGGCGTCGCTCTCATTGGCGACGGCGCGCGCCAGGCGCGTCTTGCCGGTGCCGGGCGGGCCATGGAGCAGGACGCCCTTGGGCGGCTCGACGCCCAGCCGTTGAAACAATTCCGGGTAGCGCAGCGGCAGCTCGACCATCTCGCGCAACTGGTCGATGGTGTCGGCCATGCCGCCGATATCGTCATAGGTGACGTCGGCGCGGCGCGCTTCCTTCGGCTCCTCATATTCCGGGCGCAGCTCGATCTCGGTATTCTCGTCGACCAGCACCACACCCTTGGGCACGGTCGAGATCACCGCGAGGCGGATTTCCTGCAGCGCATAAGCCGGCGCGCGGAGATATTGCGCGACATTGGGCGGGACGCCGTCGGGGTCGATGCGCTGCTGCCCGGCCGTCGCGACGACGTCGCCGGCGCACAGCGGACGACCGAAAAAGGTGCGCTTGAGCGCGGCGGTCGATCCCTGCAGGCGCAGATTCTGCTGCGCGGGGGCGAAGACGACGCGCGTGGCGGGCTTGGCTTCGGCCTTGCGCACGTCGACATAGTCGCCCGACCCCGCGCCGGCATTGGCGCGTTGCAGGCCGTCGATGCGGATCAGTTCGAGCCCCTCATCCTCGGGATAGGGCGCGACGGCACGGGCGGGCGTCGTCGACTTGCCGACGATCTCGATGATGTCGCCTTCGCCGATGCCCAATTGCGCCATCAGCGGGCGCGGGATGTGCGCCAGTCCGCGGCCACTATCCTCGGGTCGCGCATTGGCGACCTGAAGCTTGCGCTGGGGGGCGTCATCGCCGTCTGCCATGGGGATCACCTTGTTTCGCTAACGGAAGAATCGAGAGCGCGTGAGATAGGGACCCGGTTCCCGAAGCGCGAGGGGGCGGCTATCAGGCGGCCGCGAATCGAGACAAAAAAAGGCCGGACCCTAGGGGCCCGGCCGGGAAAGTTTTTAGGAGAGGATGCCTGAAAGGCCTGCTCTATGTGCAGCGCAGCACATTATTGTGCAAGTGCGAAATGAAACCGGTAACATGCATTTTTCGCAATCCACCCTTTCTTTCTGCGGAGAGGCGATGATACCGTTCCAAGCATCGGTATGTGACGCGTTGCACAACCAACCGGCCCCAAGGAGAAGATTTCCATGCGGCGTTTGCCACCGCTGACCGCGATCGAGGCCTTCGTTCAGGTTGCCCGCACCGGATCGGTCAAGGCCGCCGCGCAGGAACTCGCTTTGTCCGCGCCGGCGCTCAGCCGGCGAATCCAAGCGCTCGAACGCTTCATCGGCAAGCCGCTGTTCGAGCGCCGGCATCAGGCGGTTGCGCTCAATAGCGACGGCGAACGGCTGTTGCAGCAGATCGCGCCGGTGCTCGACCGGCTGACCGACGCGGTCGAATATATGACCAGCGGCGTCGAAGTGTTGCGCCTGCGGTTGGGCGTGTTGCCGTTGTTCGCGTCGCAGCGCATCTTTCCGCACCTGGCGGATCTCCGCTCTCGATATCCGCAAATCCATCTCGATATCGATACGGCCGGGCACAATATGGCGCGGGTCGGCGACGGGCTCGACGCCGCAATCGCACTGGCGCGCGATCCAGACCCCAGCCTCTATGCCAAGCGGCTCGACACCAATAACGTCTATGTGATCGGCGCACGGACGATGCTCGAGGGCCCCGATCCGGTCACGCGGCCCGAACAGATCGAGAAGCTGACCGCGCTGATCCATCGCGACATGCCCGACACGTTCAACGCCTGGCGCCACGCGGCGGGGCTCGACGAGCTCGAGCCGCTGGCGATCGACCACTTCGATTCGGGCGCGCTGATGCTCGAGGCGGCCGCGCAGGGCCTGGGCATCGCCTTCATGCACGAAAGCCATTTCGACGAGGCGCACGACCCGCGGCTGGTCAAATTGTTCGATATCGAGGTGGCCAGCCCGTACAGCTACTGGTTCGTCTGCCGCCCGCGCGCGATGCAACTGCGCCAGGTCAAATGGTTCCACGACTGGCTGGTCGAGGTGCTCGAGGCGTAAGGCGGAGCGCGCGGTGGCTGAAAGAAAAACGCCCCTCCCATTCATGGGAGGGGTTGGGGGAGGGCCTGTTTTTGGAAAGCACCGCTGTCCGACACGCCCTCCCCTAGCCCCTCCCGCGAGCGGGAGGGAAACCTAAGCCTTACGCCGCGCGCGCCTTCAGGATCTTGCCCGGGTTCGCCGGCGGCTCGCCCTTGGGCAGCGCGTCGATATGCTCCATGCCCTCGGTGACTTCGCCCCACACGGTGTACTGCCCGTCGAGGAAGCGGGCATCGTCGAAGCAGATGAAGAACTGGCTGTTGGCCGAATTGGGATCCATCGTCCGTGCCATCGACGCGACGCCGCGGACATGCGGCTCGCGCGAGAATTCGGCGGGCAGGTTCGGCTTGTCCGATCCGTGCATGCCGGTGCCGGTCGGGTCGCCGCCCTGCGCCATGAAGCCGGGGATGACGCGATGGAACACGACGCCGTCGTAGAATCCTTCATTGGCCAGCTCGGCGATGCGGTCGACATGCTGCGGCGCGAGATCGGGACGCAGCTTGATAACGACATCGCCGCTATCCAGCGTCAGGGTCAGTGTCTCGGGGGTATCGGCCATCATTTTGCTCCATGAATCGGGGAATTTGCGCTTGCCCTAAACTGCTCGGTGGGTGCTGGCAAACCGCGCGGAAACCGCGTACGGCCTCCGATATGGATATCCCGGTGCCCGAAAAAAGGTCAGACGATGAGCGAGACCGATCTGGCGCCCGTGGAAGGCGCCACCGAACTCGATGACGTCGCGGATCAGCTGGACGAAGACGACCGGCTGAAGCCCGAATTTGTGCGCGCGGTGCTCGACGCGGTCGAGGCCGGCGACAATGACGCGGCGCGCGCGCTGGTGGAGCCGCTCCACCCTGCCGACATCGCCGATCTGTTCGAGCTCGCGCCGCACGAGGATCGCGGGCCGCTCGCCAAGGCGCTGACCGACCTGCTCGACGCCGACGTGTTCGCCGAGATGAACGATTATGTCCGCGAGGATTTGATCGACAGTCTCGAGCCGCAGGAAGTTGCCGAGATCGCGTCGGAACTCGATACCGACGACGCGGTCGCGATCATCGAGGACATGGAGCCGGCGGATCAGCGCGAAGTGCTCCGCGCGCTCGATCCCGACGACCGTGCCGCGATCGAGGAAGCGCTTTCCTATCCCGAGGAATCGGCCGGCCGCCTGATGCAGCGCGAGTTGATCGCGGTGCCCGAACATTGGACGGTCGGCGACGCGATCGATTATCTGCGCAGCCAGGACGAGCTGACCACCGATTTCTGGGAAATCTTCGTGGTCGATCCCGGACACAAGCCGATCGGCACCTGTTCGCTGTCGTGGATCCTGCGCGCGCCGCGATCGGTCGCGATCGCCGACGTGATGAAGCGCGAACAGACGCTGATCCCGGTCGACATGGACCAGGAAGAAGTCGCGCTGCGCTTCCAGAAATACGCGCTGATCTCCGCCGCGGTGGTCGATCTGGCGGGACGGCTGGTCGGCATGATCACCGTCGACGACGTCGTCCACATCATCCAGGAAGAGGCGGGCGAGGATACGCTGCGCCTGGCCGGTGCCGGCGACGGCGACATCAACGAACCGATCGCGATGACGGTCCGGACGCGGCTGATGTGGCTGCTGATCAACCTGCCGACGGCGATGCTCGCGGCCTGGGTGGTCAGCCTGTTCGATGCCGAGATCGCCAAGTTCGCCGTGCTCTCCGCGCTGATGGGCATCGTCTCCGGCATGGGCGGCAATGCCGGCACCCAGACCTTGGCCGTGGTGGTGCGCGCGATCGCGACCAATCAGCTGACCGATTCGAACACCGGACGGATGATCTGGCGCGAATTCAGCATCGCGGTGTCGAACGGCGCCGCGCTCGGGGTGCTGATCGGGATCGGGACCTATTTCATCTTCGGACGCGCCGATCTGGCGACGGTGTTCGGGCTGGCAATCCTGATCAACAATGTGGTTGCCGGCCTGGCCGGGGTATTCGTGCCGGTGACGCTCGACCGGTTCCGGATCGATCCGGCCATCTCGTCCTCGGTGTTCGTGACGATGTTCACCGATTGCATGGGCTTTTTCTCTTTCCTCGGCCTCGCCTTCTTGTGGGGCCTGGGCCGCTAACCCAGATCGGTAGAATGCCGCTTCATCTGACCAAGGTCGCGTTCGGCGTGGCGAGCCTGGAGGCGTTCGTCGCGCGCTGGGCCGCGCGCGAGGGCGACCCGCCTTACGAGCTCGGTACGCGCTATCTGCCCAAGCGCTGGGAAGAGATTGCCGGGCAGGGGTCGTTGTTCTGGATCCTCAAGCACCAGCTCGTCGCGCGCTCGCCGATCGTCGGGTTCGGCGAGTTGCCGGGCGGCCGCACCGCGATCAGGCTCGATCCGCGCCTGGTGCTGGTCGAAGCGCGCCCCAAACGCGCGCATCAGGGCTGGCGCTATCTCGAAGGTGCAGACGCGCCGCGCGACCTGGGGGCGGGCGGCGAAGGTGTCGCCGATTTGCCGGCCGATATGATCGGCAAGCTTGCTGAACTGGGTTTGCTCTGATCTTCGTCTCGGCGTGTGCGGCTCTTCTAAGCGGCTGAGGCGGCCCAGGTTGCAGATACAGCGATCACGTGCGAGCCTTGCGCATGAGCGAAGACCCGACCGAGAAAGATGATGAGGCTTGGTGCCTTGCGCAGCGTGAAAACCTGTTGTCCTATCTATCAAACGAAGGATTTCATGAGCCGACGGTCGGCGATTGGCCGGCATGGCATGTCGCCCCGATCGTCTCGATTTGGGCGATAGAGAGCGTCGAGCGCCCTGGCTGGGTTGGCTGGTGGGCGGTCTCGGGCGACTTTCCGACCGACTATACGCCCTGTCGAGAAGAGGTCCATCCGCGGCAAGCCCTTCTGGATATAGGGCTGCGTTGGCGAGAGGCGGCCGCCAAATGGGCGGAAGGCCAGCCCGCGAAAGGGTGGCATTTGGGCGATCCTAGTCAGGAAAAGGAGCTGGCGCCGTTGCTCGCGGCGCGTGCCGAATTGTTCCTCAAAATTGCGGCAGACGACGTCCATTGGGAAGAATGATCCGCAATCGACTGGTCGTCGCCTAGTTTAGCGCCGTGCGGCTGCGTCAACAGGAGCGTGTTTCTCCATCATGGTTGACCGCCCGTCCCGCATTCGATCGGTCCAACCGATTGGCCGCGGATGGTGCATTTCGGTTTGCCGGTAACCGCGATCAGCCCCAGCCCCTTGTTGGTAAGGTCGGCGAGATAGCGTGCGCTGGCCCGCGTTTCGCCCGCGCCTTCGAGAGTGACGACGATTTCGCCGGCGTCGAGCGTCGTCGCGGCGATCGAGCCGCCGCCATTGGTCGAGAACCGCGCCCGGGTGGTGCGTCCAGCCAGCGCGACATTGCCGTTGCCGATCACGCTGACCACGACATCGTCGGCATCGACTCCGCGCGCATCGATCGTCCCGGCACCGGTGACCTGGAGATCGAGCCTGGTCGAACGGAGCGTACCGGCCAGCGCGAGCTTGGCGCCGCCGACTACGACGGCACCGCGCATTGCGGGCGTGCGCAAGGTGATCACCGGCGGAGGGCCGCTGGCCTTGCCTTGCTCGCCCCAGCCCTGGCTACCCTTACGGACGGTCAGCGTGCCGCCATTGACCGAGATGTCGAGGTCACCGAGCGCCCGGTCGTCGCCCGATGCGTTGGCGGCAGCGCCGCCGGTGCCCACCTCGACTTGTACCGAATAGGGGCCATCCACCCGGACGCGGTCGAAATTGGTGACGACATAGCTGCGATCAGCGGCATGAGCCGGCGCGGCGGACGCGATCAGCGCGAGGACGAGGAAGCGGCGGAGCATGGTACGAGCATCGCACCGCCCCGCCGCCTTATGCAAGAGACCTCAGCTGCAGCTGACGTCGCCCGATCCCATCTTGGACGTGGTGCATTTGGCGCCGCCGGTCAGGGTGACGTCGCCCGATCCCATCACGTTGACATTCGCCGGGCCGTTGACCGCGGCGGTAACTCCGCCCGATCCCATGACGTTGACGCTGGCTTGGCCGAGCGACAATTTGGGCGCGGTGATGTCGCCCGATCCGGTGACCGAGAAGGCCCCTGTCCTGGCGCTGCCTGCGGTGCCGAGGCTGCCCGAGCCGGTGACGGACAGGGCGACCGCCTGGACGTTCAGCGATCCGATATTGAGGTCGCCCGACCCCGTCGCGCTGGCCTGGAATTTCTCGCCATCGACATGGTCGACCGCCATGTCGCCCGATCCGGTGGTGCTGGCCGCAGTCATGCGCGGCATGGTGATGTAGATCTTGGCGCCCCGGCGCTCGCCACCCCAGCTGAAGCTGCGCTCCTTGCGGCGCACCTTCAGCGTGTCGCCCTCCTTCACGATCTCGAGCTTGTCGAGGATCTTGGGATCGCCCTCGGCACGGACCGAGAAGTTCGACCCGACGCGAACATCGACATCGTCCGGCCCGGCGGCGTCGACGCCGGTGAAGCCGTCGACCGCGAAGGTACGGTTGCCGCCGGTGCCGCTGGGGGGTGTGCCTTCCGACCGGGCCGTGCCCGAACAGGCGGCGAGCGGAAGCAAGGCGAGCAGCATGTAGCGGTTCATGAGATCCTCCATTGTGTGTTGTTGAGATAACACACCGCCGACGGGGCCGCAACGAAAAAGGGCGGCCCCGCGGGACCGCCCATTTTTATCAACGACTTGGTCAGGCGTTAAGCCGGAACCTTGTCCTTGTTGTGGATCGCTGCGGCCTTGCGCAGGATGTCGAGGATCTTCTCCAGCGCACCCTTTTCGTCGGTCTCTTCCATCGCCGCGAGTTCGCGGGCGAGGCGAGACGCGGCAGCTTCGAAGATCTGACGCTCAGAATAGCTCTGCTCGGGCTGGTCTTCGGCACGGAACAGGTCGCGGACCACTTCGGCGATCGACACGAGGTCGCCAGAATTGATCTTCGCTTCATATTCCTGCGCGCGACGCGACCACATGGTCCGCTTGACCTTGGGCTTGCCCTTGAGCGTGTCGAGCGCTTCGCGGAGCGTCTTGTCCGAGGACAGCTTGCGCATGCCGACGCTTTCGGCCTTGTTGGTCGGCACACGGAGCGTCATGCGCTCCTTCTCGAACCGGAGCACGTAAAGCTCCAGCGTCATGCCGGCGATTTCCTGCTTCAGAAGTTCAACGACACGGCCGACACCGTGCTTGGGGTAAACAACGTAATCACCGACGTCGAAGGACAGCGCCTTGGCAGCCATGTAACTTCAACCTTTCACTTGGAATGTCGCCCGAATAAACGCACGACGCCCGGACATGGCGCCGGCAGGGCTTGATTGGATGTGTGTGTCTCCACACGAGAGACTCGGAAAGGGGCTCTCGTCCTGACCTATTTAACACACTCGTAATAAAATTACCACCCCGGCGTCGTTTTCGTACGACGGAGGCCCGACCTAGAATGGGTACGGCCCCGTCCCATTGCTGGGCGGGGCCGATAGGAACTCGCTCGATAGACTGGTGCGGCTCAGTCGCCCTGGCCGGGTTCGGGCGAGAAATACTTGTCGTACTTGCCTTCTTCGCCCTTATGCTCGTCCGCGTCGGCCGGAGTCTGGTCGTTCTTGCGCGTGACGTTGGGCCATTGGCTGCTGAACGTATTGTTGAGCTCGAGCCACTTTTCCAGGCCGCTCTCGGTATCGGGCAGGATCGCCTCGGCCGGGCATTCGGGTTCGCACACGCCGCAGTCGATGCACTCGCTGGGATTGATGACGAGCATGTTCTCGCCTTCGTAGAAACAGTCGACCGGACACACCTCGACGCAGTCCATATACTTGCAGCGGATGCAGGCGTCGGTCACGACGTAGGTCATTTCTGGCTCCCCAGGAGTACGATTTGGGCCGTGCTATGCGCGTGTTCCGCGCCCGTCAATCAATCGTGGCTTTCTGCGAGACGTTTTCAACTTGTCGGGTCGCTGCCCGCTTGGAGATCCTGATAGCAACCTTGCGCTTCGGAAGGCGGGCCGCGCCGAATGGGGAGCGCTTCGATCCGGATGGTGCGGACCTCGCCGCGATGCGTGACGAAGGTCAGGATGTTGCCCAGGCGGACCGGTGCCGCGGCGCGATCGATCGGGCGGCCGTCGATCCGCATATGCCCCTCCGCGGCAAGCTGCTGCGCGAAGCTTCGCGTCTTCGCGATCCGTGCGAACCACAGGAACTTGTCGAGACGCATCGCCGGTCCCTGACTGAAAAGAGGCTCAGCCATCGAGCATTCCGGCGAGCGCGGCGAACGCATTGTCCCTGGGCGGCGCCTTCGGCTTGGCGTTGGGCGTCAGGCCTTGCCACATCCAGCGTGGCTTGCCGTCGTCGTCCGGTCGCGCGGCGCGAAAGCCGAGCTGCGCCATCAGCCGTGAAAGCGTGTCGGGCTGGACTCCCATTGACGTCGCCAGTGCTGGATCGAGCGGAAACGGCGCGCGTCCCTTGCGCGAATCGTGCGCCGCGCGCGCAATGCGCTCGACCAGGTCGATCCGCACCGCCTGCTGGCCGAGCGGGCGAAAGCCGTACGGCAGATCGGCGCCGGGCGCGTTGCGCGGCAATACGGTGGCGCCGTCCCGCGGGCCATCGGCAAGCCGCATCAGCATCCGCCGCCAGCGCGCCGCCCCCGGCTTGAGCAAGGCGGGCGCGAACAGGTCGAGCGTGCCGATCGTCACCCCCATCTTGTTCAGTTTCTTGCGGGCTGCCGGATCGAGCGCTTCGACCTGCGCGCCGATCGCGCGGCGCGGCAACAATCCGCCGGCATCGAGCAGCGCGCCCGCGACCGCGCGAAGCGGCGCACCGGCGGCAGCGTCACGCAGGCAGGCGTCGAGCGCGCCGAATACCGGCAAATGGCGCGCCAGCTGTGTTGCAACCCAGCGGTCGAGCCGCGCCTGCACCGCTTTGCGGAGCGCCGGATCCAGCGCCTCGACCGCGCGATCCAGGATGACGCGCGGCTGGGCGAGATTGGCGCCGGAGGTCAATTCGGCCACCCCCACGCCGCGCCATTCGATCCGGGGGAAGGACAAAGCGAGCTCATTGTCACCCGATTCCGCGAGCTCGCGGCCACGCTTCGCCAGCTCGGTCCCGAGCCTTTTCTCCGCCGCCGCGAGCAACAGCCTTTTGTCCGTATGACGCGCGTCGGCCGCGACGGTGAACCGGAACCCCTCGAGCGTGCCGATCGGATGATCCTCGACCAGCACCTCGCCTTCCTCGCCGATCACCACCGGCAACGCGCCCGCATCCTTGCCGATCTGGCGCAGCAATGCGGTCGTCCGCTTGTCGACGAAGCGCTGGGTCAAAGAGGCGTGCAAGGCGTCGGACAGACGCTCCTCGACCGCCGCCGTGCGCGCTGCCCAATGCGCCGGATCGGCCAGCCAGTCGCCGCGATGCGCGATATAGGCCCAGGTGCGGATCGCCGCGATACGGCCCGCGATCGTCTCGACATCGCCGGTGACGTCGTCGAGCCGCGCGACCTGATCGGCGAACCAGGGCGCGGCGATATGGCCGTTGCCGGTACTCAGATCGTCATAGAGACGCGCGACCAGCCGGGCATGCGGATCGACTCCCAGCTTGCGGAAATCGGGTACGCCGCACGCCGCCCATAACCGTGCCACCTGACCGGGCGACCACGCGCGGTCGCGCACGGCGGCATCCTCGGTCAGCCGTTTGAGCACCGCGAGATCGGTCGCGACTGGGGCTGCGCGCAGCACGCGATTGTCGGGCTTGGCCTCCAGGCCGGCGATCAGCGCGTCGAGCGAGCCGCAATCGGGCTCGCCATCGCGCCAGTAGAGGAAGTCGAGCCGGGGAAAATGATGATGCTCGATCGCGTGGATTTCCTCGGGCGTGAAGGCGCCGGGGCCGTCGGCGGTCAGCGCCCCGAACGTCCCGTCGCGCTGATGCCGCCCGGCGCGCCCGGCGATCTGCGCCATCTCGCTCACCGTCAGCCGGCGCTGGCGATAGCCGTCAAACTTGGTCAGGCTGGCGAAAGCGACATGGTTGACGTCCATGTTGAGGCCCATGCCGATCGCGTCGGTCGCGACCAGATAATCGACCTCGCCGGCCTGGAACATCGCGACCTGGGCGTTGCGGGTACGCGGGGACAGCGCGCCCATCACCACCGCGGCGCCCCCACGCAGGCGCCGGATCATCTCGGCCACGGCATAGACTTCCTCGGCGCTGAACGCGACGATCACCGATCGTTTGGGCAGCCGCGACAGCTTGCGCGCGCCGGCATAGGACAAGGTCGAGAAACGCGGGCGATTGACGATCTCGGCGTCGGGGACGAGCGACTTGACCATTGGCCGCAGCGTTTCGGACCCCAGGATCATCGTCTCCTCGCGCCCGCGCGCGCGCAACAGACGGTCGGTGAAGACATGGCCGCGTTCGGGATCGGCGCCGAGTTGTGCTTCGTCGAGTGCGACGAACGCCAAATCTCTCTGGAGCGGCATGCTCTCCGCGGTGCACAGGAACCAGCGCGCGTCGGGCGGGACGATGCGCTCCTCGCCGGTAATCAGCGCGACCTGCTTGGCGCCCTTCAACTTGACCACGCGGTCATAGACTTCGCGCGCCAGCAGCCGCAGCGGAAAGCCGATCATCCCGCTCGAATGACCGCACATTCGCTCGATCGCGAGATGCGTCTTGCCGGTGTTGGTGGGCCCGAGCACCGCGGTGACCGGGGACGAGAAGGCACGCATGACGCCCTATAGATCGGCGCGCCAGGCGATCGACGCAAGCGTGACTTGATTGAGCCAGGATAATCGCGGCCGCGTTAAACCATTTGAAAACTCGCGGTAGAGCGAGTTTTAAGCCGGCACCGCGAAATGCGTCTTCAGCGCATTTCCAATCGGACTCCTGCGAGTCCGTAAGTAATCGTCCCTAAGGCAAGTCACTGCGACCAAAAGTTCCCGGATTCGCCGGTACTTGAAATAGTTCCGCGCCAAATGGGGTTTACCCCTCCTGCTGCACGGCTTGCCGCACGGATCGACGCGTAAAAGGGCGGTTAAATTGACTTTAACGCCCTGTCGGCAGAGTGATTCGACAGCGCCGGGGGTGGATCGGCGATTACGCATCGGGATCGTTTCGTCGTGTTTTTGCGCAATGAGCATTATGAGCAATCGGGTGGCGCCGCCCCCAGCTCGTCCGGTCGCGCGCTCGTCCTTACTACCGACCTCTCTTTCGCCGACCGCCTGCGCGCGACGATGGCGCAGATCGACTGGACGCCGGATCTCGGCGCGCGGATCGGATCGCGCGACTGGTTCCGCGGGCTTGCCACCTGCACCGCGCTGATCGGCGCGTGCTGGGCATTGTCGCCGGGCATCGGCCAGCCGCTGATCGCTGCCTCGGCCCTGCCGCTTAAGGGCAAGGCCTGGGAAAATGCGCGTGCGCAATCGATCGCGCCGCTCGCCTTCGGTGCCGATACCGGTCAGCGCATGGCGGCGACCGATTTGGTGCGGCCGCTTGCCGAAACCCCCGATCGCCCGACCCAGGCCTTTGCCTCGGCGATGAGCGACGGCGACAGCCTGGCGGCGGTGCTTCGCCGCGCGGGCGCCGCCAAGACCGATATCGCACGCGTGAACGATCTCGTCGCCGGCGCGCTGCCGCTCGATCAAATCCGTCCGGGAACGCGGTTCGAAGGCGTGCTCGGCCGCCGCGCGAAAAAGAGTGATCCGCGCCCGCTCGAGCAATTGAGTTTCCAGCCGGCGTTCGATTTCCGCCTGACGATCAAACGTACCGCCAATGGCCTGACGATGGATCGCCAGGCGATCGCGGTCGACGATACGCCGTTGCGCATCCAGGGCCTTGCCGGATCCAGCCTGTACAAATCGATGCGCGCCGCTGGCGTGCCCTCCACCGTTGCTGCGGATTACATCAAGGCGATCGCGACGCGGATCTCGATCGGCGGCGATGTCGCGTCCGACGATACCTGGGACGTCATGCTGTCGCAGCGCCGCGCCGCGACGGGCGAGGTCGAGCTCGGCAAGATCCTGTTCGCGGGGCTCGATATGGGGCGCCGCAAGGTCCAGCTGGTCAAGTGGAGCCGCAATTCCGACGAGGATGAGGATGGCGGCAATGGCCATGGCGATTGGTACGACGCCAGCGGCCAGACCGAGCGCCAGGGCTTCATGGGCTTGCCCGTCGCCGGCCGGATCAGTTCGTCCTTCGGCATGCGGATGCACCCGATCCTCGGCTATTACCGGATGCACAAGGGCATCGACATTGCCTGCGCTTATGGGTCGCCGGTCTATGCAGTCTTCGACGGCATCGTGAATTGGGCTGGCTATAAGGGCGGCTATGGCAGCTTCGTCGGCATTCAGGCCCAGGGCGGCGGCGTCGGCACCGGCTATGGCCATTTGAGCCGGGTGCTGGTGCGTAACGGCCAGCATGTGCAGCGCGGCCAGATCGTAGCGTATTCGGGCAATTCGGGCCTGTCGACCGGACCGCATCTGCATTTCGAAGTCTATCGCAGCGGCCAGGTGGTCAATCCGCGCGGCTTCTCCTTCTCCAGCGTCGCGGCGCTGACCGGCGCGGCCTTGCGCGCGTTCAAGTCGCACGTGTCGGAATTGCTGTCGGTCCATCCGGGCACGGCGCGCAAGTCGAGCTGAGGCTGGTTGGCCGGCGCGGTGTCCTCAAATCCAGCGGAATTGAGCGGCTGAAGGAACACCTCCCCGGCGAAGGCCGGGGCCCAGTCGCCACGCATTCAATGCGACGGGGTGTCTTCTCCTCGGCATTGCAGCTGGGCCGCGGCCTTCGCCGGGGAGGCGTCTTATCTTGCAATAGTGGCGAAGAGCGGTCGGCCCAATCGCCTTCAGGTCAGCGTCCCTGCGAGCGCCAGCGGCGGATGGTGCGACCGATGATCTGATCCTCGCCGCCGGTCTCGCGCCACAAGTCGGAGAAGATCGGATCGTCCGACGCCGGACGCTTGTTGTTCTCCAGCCCGTCGAACGCGACGCGGATCGGGATGGCGACGCCCTCGCCGCAGATGATGCACTCGCGGTTGCGTAAGGCCGGGATGGCGTCGAGGAAGCCGCGCGCGCCTTCGGGCATCGCCGCGCGGACGAAGGCCTGGTCGCGATCGTTGTTGAGGCGCATCGAGATGATCGTGCCGCATTGCGACAGCACGCCTTCCGCCAGATCCGACGGACGCTGCGTGATCAGGCCCAGGCTGACGCCGTATTTGCGGCCTTCTTTGGCGATGCGGCTGAGGATCTTGCCGACCGACGATCCGTCGGCGTTGCGCTCGTTGGGGATGTAGCGATGCGCTTCTTCGCAGACGAGCAGGATCGGGCGCCGCGCTTCGTTGCGCGACCAGATCGCGAAATCGAACACCATGCGCGACAGTACCGCGACCACCACCGAGGTGATTTCGCTCGGCACGCCCGACACGTCGATGATCGAGATCGGCTTGCCGTCGCCGGGCAGGCGGAACACGCGGCTGATGAAATCCTGCATCGTGTCGGCGACGAGCATGCCCGAGAACATGAAGCTGTAGCGCGGATCGGCCTTGATCTCGTCGATCTTGGTCTTGATCCGCAGATAGGGCGCGGTGTCGCCGGCGCGATCCATCTTGCCCATTTCGAGCTGGATCAGATTGGTCAGGTCGCTGAGCAGATACGGCACCGGAGCGTCGACCGTCAGCTTGCTGATCTCCTGCCCCAGCCGGCCCTTCGCGCGCGCGGCGAGCAGGCATTTGGCCAGGATGTCGGCGTCGATCTGACGTTCGGAATTGGACGTCGTCAGGAACACTTCGCAATGTTCCTCGAAATTCATCAGCCAGTACGGCATCTGCAGGTTCGACACGTCGTAGATCGCACCGGTGGTCTGGAACGCCGCCGAATATTCGCCGTGCGGGTCGACCATCACGATATGGCCCTGCGGCGCGAGCTCGCAGATCTTGTGCAGGATCAGCGCGGCGCTGGTCGACTTACCGGTACCGGTCGATCCGAGCAGCGCGAAATGCTTGCCGAGCATCGCGTCGACATAGAGCGAGGCGCGAATGTCCTTGGTCGGATAGACCGTGCCGATCTCGACATTGGCGCGATCGTCAGCGGCGTAGATCTGCTTGAGATCGGCGGTCGATACCGGAAACACCGCCGCGCCCGGAGAGGGGTAGCGCGTGACGCCGCGGCGGAACTTGTAGAGCTTGCCCGTCAGCCGCTCTTCGTCACCTTCGCCGAGAAAGTCGATCTGCGCCAAAATGCCCGCCTCGACCAGGCGCAGCGAGCGGATGTTGGCGATCATCCAGCAGGCGCCGACGCGGACCTTCACCTGCGCGCCGACCGAGCCCGCCGATGCCAGCACCGGATCGGGGCTGCCGGCGTAGCTGGCGATGGCATCGGAATCCAACAGCACCTGGCCGCCCGACCCGGCGATTTCGATCAATCCGCCGATCTCGTTGCCGAGGTTCGGCGCGGGGGTCGGCGCGGCGGCCTCATCGACCGTCGTCCGCGCGAACGCGCTACCGCCCAGCATTTCGGTCATCGCAATCCCCTGGTCACTTAGCGGGCCGCTATGACAGGTCAGGAGTAAATATTGGGTTTGCTATCGTTCACATGTGGCCTTTGGCGTGCGCGATGTGCTCAATCCTCCCCAGCACAGCTGGGGAGGGGGACCATTTGCGTGAGCAAATGGTGGAGGGGAAATGGGCTGAACGAGGGATATTCCCCTCCACCGCCTTCGGCGGTCCCTCTCCCCATCTGCGATGGGGAGGATTGAGCTGCCCGCATCCAGACGCCATCAAACCCGACGGGCGATATACCCTGCGCCCCAGCCGAACAGCACCGACAGCGCGACCGCGACCAGCCCGTAGGCGATCGAACTGCGCTGCGCCGACCGCGCGACGAATCGCTCGAAACCCGATTTGCGGATGTCGATGTCCCTGGTCGCCACCGCCAGGACGTGCCGGTCGCGGATCAGGAAGGTTTCGGCGGTGAAGCGGCCGACCGGCACGCGCGCGGGAATGTTGACGCGGGCACGGTACAGCACGCCGTCGCTGATCTCGACCGCATTGGGCTGCTCGTAATAGAGACCCGACCGGCGCTTGAGGTCGACCAACCCGCGGGCGAAGCGATCCTGCTCGTCCTGCGCCGCGCTTGACGCGGGCGACAATTGCAGGCTGTCGAGCCCGAGTTCGTAGATCGCCCGCGTGCGGCCATCGACGACCTGATCGATCGGGCGCGACGACACCATGCCGTAGAAACTGGGCGCCGAGCGATAGCGCAGCCGCGATGCGTTGACCCAGATACCGGCGATCTTTTCCTTTTCGCGCACCAGGATCGACTGGGTCGGGCCCTTGACCACCACGACGATGTCGGTCGGCGCATCGTCGTCGGGCAATCGCCCGCCGGGATAGAGGATCGCGCCGAACAGCAACAGGTCCGCACCGGTGAACGAATAGGCGATCTCGATCTGACGCTGCGAGACGTCGGGAACCAGTACCGGCTTAGACTCGGGTTTGGACTGCCCCATCAGCAGCGGCGCGACGGCCAGCGCGACGGCGCCGCGAACCTTCAAGACAGTTCCACCGAATAGATTTCGTCCGGGCGCCAGCCGAGCCCGATCGCGATACGCACGCCAACCAGCAGGACGATCGCCGCAAGCGCCAGGCGGAGATATTCGGGCTTCACTCGCGCCGCGAAACGCGCGCCGAGCTGGGCGCCGGTCACCGACCCGATCAGCAGCAGCACCGCGAGCACAATATCGACCGCCTTGGTCGTGGTGGCATGGACCATCGTCGCCCAGGCCGTGACGAACAGGGTCTGGAACAGGCTGGTGCCGATGACGACCTGGGTCGCCATGCCGAGCAGGTAGATCATCGCCGGGACCAGGATGAAGCCGCCGCCGACGCCGAGCAGGATGGTCAGGATGCCGACGCCGAAACCGAGCAACAGCGGCGCGAGCGGCGAGATGTAGAGTCCCGAGCGATAGAAACGCATCCGGAGCGGAAGCGCGGCGACCAAAGGGTGGTGACGCCGCTTGCGCGCGGGCGGCGGCGCTCCGCCGCGCGCGGCGAGGATATATTGGATCGATTCCCTGGCCATGGTCGATCCGATCCAGCCGAGCATCAGCACATAGATGACGGCGATAACCGTATCGATCTGCCCGGTGCGCTGGAGAATGCGGAAGATCCACGCGCCGACCAACGATCCGACGAACCCGCCCGCGACCATCAGCCCGCCCATGTGGAAATCGACCCCGCGCCGCTGCAGATGCGCGAATACGCCGGAGACGCTCGCTCCCGTCACCTGGCTCGCCGATGAGGCGGCGGCGACGGTCGGCGGGATGCCGTAGATGATCAGCAACGGCGTGGTCAGAAACCCGCCGCCGACCCCGAACATTCCCGACAATAGCCCGACGAACAGCCCGAGCGCGACGATCACCAGCCCGTTGACCGACATGTTGGCGATGGGAAGATAGAGGTCCACAGGCACACGTTAGACGCAGCTTGTGGCGGGTGGAAGGCGGTTGGCGGTGGAGCAAGGCATCCGGGGCCGGGCGCGTCGCGGCGGGGCGCGGACAGATTGCTCCCACCAGGTCTGATGCTGCCTGAAGCGGCCCGATGACGATCCGCAAGCGGATGGCGGCTTTCGGATTCGCCGTCGATCGGTCGAGGGCTGGGCGCGCGGCCAATCTTGTCCTTGTCATTCGCTACCGGCGGGCGCCAGATGCCGCGGATGCGCGCTAACGACCTGGTCGCCGGCTTATGCGTTGCCGGCCTGATGCTTCCGGAAGGTGTGGCCTATGCGGGCATCGCCGGATTGGCGCCGCAGCATGCGATCTTCGCGGGGATCGCCGGATGCCTGGCCTATGCGGCCGCGGGGCGAAGCCGCTTTGCGATCGTTTCCGCGACCTCGTCTTCGGCCGCGATATTGGCAGCGACGCTCTCGGCCCTGCCGGTGTCGGGCGCGGATCGCGCCGCGCTTGCCGCGATCGTCGTGGGGATGGCGGGGCTGTTGTTTCTCGCCGCCGCCGCGGCCCGGCTGGGCGGGCTGACCGGCTTTATTTCCCGCCCGGTATTGCGCGGTTTCGCCCTGGGCATCGCTGTCACCATCATTCTCCATCAATTGCCGATCGTGACCGGCGTCGCCCTCCCTTCGTCCGGCATTTTCGCTTTCTGCGTGGCGTTGGTCAGGTCCGCGCCGGCCTGGCATATCGCGAGTATCGCGACGGGTGTGGCGGCGTTCGTCCTCCTCGTGGCGCTGCGCCGGTATCCCGCAATTCCGGGTGCCTTTATCGTGCTCGTTGCCGGAATAGCGGCGGCGCGCTGGCTAGGCCTCCAGGACCATGGGGTCGCGGCGGTCGGTGCGGTCGATACCGCCCTGGCATGGCCGTCGCTGCCGCGATTGGGGTGGGGCGACTATTCCCGACTGGCGCAATTCACGCTTCCGCTCGTGCTGATCCTGTTCGCTGAATCCTGGGGAACTATCCGGACGATGGCGCTGCGCCATGACGATGCGGTCGACGCCAATCGCGAGCTTGCCGCCCTCGGCGTCGCGAACCTCGCCAGCGCTCTTCTCCAGGGCATGCCGGTCGGGGCGGGCTTCTCGGCCGGTTCGGCGAGCGAGGCGGCGGGTTCGACCAGCCGGATGACGGGGGTAATCGCCGCGATAGGGCTCATCCTCCTCATCCTGTTCGCGATGCCGCTGATCGCTATGCTGCCCGAGCCCGTCCTGGCGGCGGTCGTGATCGCGGCCCTGATCCACGCGCTGGACCCGGGCCCGATCCTTCGCCTTTGGCGGCTCGATCGCGATCAATTCGTCGCCTTGGGGGCGGCGGGTGGCGTGCTGGTGCTCGGCGTGCTCAACGGCATGCTGCTGGCGATCGCCCTGTCGCTTGCGGCATTGATCCAGCGCCTGTCGACGCCCCGGGTCGCGCGGCTCGGTCGGCTCGCAGGAAGCCGTGATTATGTCGATGTCGCCCGCCATGCCGACGCTATCGCGCCGCCGCGCATAGCGATCTGGCGGCCCACCGCGCCGCTCTTCTTCGCCAATGCGGACCGCATGTTCGGACTCGTCGTGGCGGGCACGCGCGCCGATCCCACGATCCGCGCCGTCGTGCTTAGCCTGGAGGAGAGTTATGATCTCGACAGCACCGCGCTCGACGCGTTGATCGAATTCGACGACGAGATGGCGCGCGGTGGTTTTCGCGTGCAACTGGCCAGATTGCACGATCGCGCGCGCGACCTCATCGTGGCGGCCGGTAAAAGCGACCTTGGCCGACGCAGCAGCTACAGCGTCGATGATGCCATTTGCGCCGTGGAGGCGGCGATGTCCGGACAGGAGATCAAGGCGTGAGAGAGGATTTCGCACCAGCGCTTCATCCCGTGGAAATCGCGGCGCTGCGGCCGACGCAGATGACGGTCGGATTGCGCGAGGTGCAGCGCAAGCGCGCGGACTGGCGCAAGCGTGCCGAACGCGATGGCCCCGATTTCCTCGGCAGCCATATGATCCCGGTGATCCTGGGGCCGAAGTCCGTGCCCTATGTAATCGATCACCATCATCTCGCGCGGGCGCTGCATGAAGAAGGGGTCAGCCACGTCCTGGTCAGCGTCGTCGCCGACCTCCACACTTTGAAGAAGACCGCGTTTTGGACCTTCATGGACAATCGCAACTGGCTGCATCCGTTCGACGCCGATGGCGTCCGCCAGCCACTGGACAAATTACCGAAACGGATCGGCGCGATGAAGGACGATCCCTATCGCTCGCTGGCCGGCGAGATCCGGCGATCCGGCGGTTACGCCAAGGACAGCACGCCCTATTCCGAATTCCTCTGGGCCGATTTTCTGCGCCGGCGGATCAGCAAGAAGCTTGTCGAGAACGACTTCGAGCGGGCCGTCGGCAAGGGGCTGGAGTTGGCCGGGCAACAGGCGGCGTCGTATCTTTCCGGATGGTGCGGGCGCTCCGACGAGACGAACCGTTGAGTTCGCTCGCGGCAATGGCACCTTGCTCCGCATCTACCCGCTCCACTGAATCGTCGCGGACTCAGAGGCATGACCGCATCGACCCATTAGAGAACGCCCGCGCTCCTGCTACAATGGGTCGACCTTCCTGGAACCGAAAGTCTCGTGCTTTTTATGAAAGATGACGACCGCGCCGAACGGCAATATCGCCAACACACCTCCATCCTGGCGTATTGGCGAGGCGGATTTGAGTATTTGCGCCATGCGGGGGAGGCGAAAGAGGCTGCCTCGCTGGGACTGTTCGCTCTCATGAGCGGGCTATCGGAAGAATATTGCCGCGCAAGTTGGTCCGTCAGCCTGGAATACGACCTGTGGCGATTACGGGAAGGAGAGCCGGTAAGCGGAAGCTTGGCCGAGGTCACCGAGCGACAGCGCATGCTACTTCGGCTCTTGTCTGAAGAATGCGACGGCTGGTGGATGTACGACTCAGATGACACCGACCCCGACGCACCGGCGCTGCTTGTGACGTTGGAACAATGGCGCGATCACATTGATCGGACCTGGATAAGTCCCGGCGGTCGGAGGGTAAAACCTTAGCGCACGTCTAAAGGAGGGTGGCCGGCTAGAGGGCCGCATTGATCGGCACGTTCCCACTTATAACAGTCATTTCGGGCAACAGCTGAGAGTAGCTATCGGGATCGAGGCCGGGCGCCGTGAATGGCGACGTTTGAACCCACCTGGCCGGCTCCCGGAAACAATAGCCGACCTGACGAGCCAGCAATCGCGGCGCGCATGACGACATCACGCTACTGTTGCGCTTCGCCGCACCGACAAGCCTTCACATCGCACGCTGCGATGTGAAGGCTTGTCGGGCTGCGCGACCGTCACGGGATCGCAACCGAAACGACGCGAAATTGGCATCATGCGGAGGCACAGGCGCCTCGTTCTGCACTGCAGCAACGTCACCAACAAAGGGGCCGCCGTGATCCGTTCGACTACCAGCCTGTTCGCGCTTGCCGGCGCGCTTTTCTGCGCCGATGCGGCGTTCGCCCAGACCGCAGTGGCGGACGCGAGCGCGACCCAACCCGACGATACGCAGGCCGGCGCGGCGCAGCCCGATACCGCCCAAGGCGATGACGCCTCGACGATCGTGATCACCGGCCGGTCGACGCGCTCTTCGACCGAGCTTCCGGGGACCGAGATGCAGAAGATCCTGCCCGGCGTCTCCCCGCTCAAGGCGATCCAGACCTTGCCCGGCGTGCTCTACATCACCGCCGATCCTTGGGGCTATAACGAGCAGAACGCGCAGATCTTCATCCACGGCTTCGCCGCCAACCAGCTCGGCTACACGATGGACGGCGTGCCGCTGGGCGACCAGAGCTATGGCAATTACAACGGCCTGTCGCCGCAACGCGCGGTGATTTCGGAGAATGTCGGCCGCGTCGTCGTGTCGACCGGCGCCGGCGACCTCGCCACCGCGTCGAACAGCAATCTGGGCGGCACGGTCGAGACCTATTCGTCGAGTCCGCTCGACAAGTTCGGGGTCCAGTTCGGCCAGACCGTTGGTAGCTTCGACACGTCGCGCACCTTCGTGCGGATCGATACCGGCGCGTTCGGCGTCGACGGCAATACCTCGGCCTACCTCTCGGCGGCGCGCCAGCACGCGCGCGCCTGGGATTTCAACGGCATCCAGGGCGGCTGGCAGGCGAACGGCAAGTTCGTCAACGACGGCAAGGCCGGCAAGCTGACGCTCTATTTCGACTATAACGACATGACGCAGCCGAACGAGGATGCGACGACCTTCTTCAAGCCGTCCGTCGGCGGCGCGCCGGCAACGCCGGTCCAGCTATACACGCCCTATACCAAGCCGTTCTTCTATCCGGACCTGGCCACCTATCGGACGTCCTATCTCAACGCGCTCGGCAATTCGCCCTCGGCGCAGGGCGGCAATTACCGCAATTATTATTCTGACGCGCAGCGCACCGATTACCTCCTCTACATGCGCTACGACGCGCATCTGTCGGACCGCGTCATCTGGTCGACCACCGGCTATTTCCATCACAATGACGGCGTCGGCGTCGTCGCCGGCCCGCTCGGCCAATCGATCACTACCGCGCAGCCCTATCTCGATCCGGCCTATGCCAGCCTTCCGGCCAATTGCCGGTTCGGCGGCAATGGCAATGGCGTTCGCCCCACCGCCTGCACCGGGCTGACCGACGCCCAGGCCGCGGCGGCCGGCGCCGCTCTCGTCGCGGCGACCGGCGGATCGGGGCTGATCACGCGCACCACCGAATATCGCATCGACCGAGGCGGCATCATCTCGGCGCTCAACCTCGACCTCGGCAACCACAAGATCGAGCTGGGCGGCTGGTTCGAGCGCAACAGCACGACGCAATATCGTCGCTGGTACGCGGTCGACATCAACAACCCGGCCGCGAGCACGCCCTACATCCGCCCGCTCGACGCCAAATCGCCCTTGTTCACGCAATATCAGGGTGAGGCGCGGATCAACGAGCTGCAGCTCCATCTGCAGGACAGCTGGCAAGTGACCAGCAAGCTGCTCGTCAACGCCGGGTTCAAGACCAGCGCGCAATGGGCCAATGGCTGGTTCCCGGTCCAGCCCAAGGCGGGGTCGCTGTCGGGCCTAGCCGGCGGTCTGCCCCAGGGCCGGATCGATACGAAGAACTGGTTCCTGCCCGCGGTCGGCGCGAATTATAATTTCAACGGCCACGAACAGCTCTATTTCAACGTCCAGAAGAATCTGCGTCAGTATCAGGCGTATCTGGCCGGCGGCGGCGGTCCCTGGTTCACCGGCAGCCAGGCGGCGTTCAACGCCTTTGCCGACCAGGGCAAGCCCGAGAGCAGCTGGACCTATGAAGGCGGCCTGCGCACCAGCCGCGGCTTCGGCAACGGCATCGGCTTCGACGCCCAGGTCAATTATTATCACGTGGTGTTCAACAACCGCCTGTTGGCGATCTCGACGAATCCGGGCGGCATCGCCGGCAGCGGGATCACCGGCGGCACCTCGATCCTGGTCAATGTCGGCGACGTTCATACCGACGGCGTCGATGCCGCCTTCACCTTCCGCGTCGGCCGCACTTTCTCGCTCTACAACGCGACCTCGTACAACCTGTCGAAATATCAGAGCGACTATTCGTCGACCGCGACCGGCATCGGCGCCGCCACCGGCACCTGTATCGGCGGCTATATCGTCACCGCCGGCGTCGTCCCGACCTGCGGCAAGCAGCTGCCCGGCACGCCCAAATGGATGAACAAGACCGTCGCGACCGTGTCGGTCGGGCCGTTCGAGGCGCAAGTGATCGGCGATTTCGTCGGCCGCCGCTTCGCGACTTTCACCAACGACACCAGTGTGCCGTCCTACTTCCTGACCTCGCTGCGCCTCGCCGCCAAATTGCCGGACAATACCCTGCCGCTGCGCAAATTGGAGGTGTCGCTCAACGTCACCAACCTGACCGACCGAAAGGGCGTGTCGTCCCTGTCGATCGGGTCGGCGACGAACAGCTATTCGGCCGATCCGATCGCGCCGCGGCAATGGTTCCTGACGCTGTCGGCGGCCTATTGAGGCGGCGGTCAAGCCGGAGCACAGGCGGACCTCGTTCAACGGAGTCCGCCCGACGATCGGCTGCGAGGCGATCGAAAATTGCGTTGCCCGACCGCCACACTTCCTGAAGGTTATGCGTAGTGAGTGGCGGGTGAAGCTTTTGTGCTTGCGCCTTGTCCCGATTTGGTCCCTTTTGCCGTCACAGGGGAGCGATGCTTGAGGGCCGTAAAGGGAGACGGCTCAATGAATCGCCTACGCATCACACAACGTACCTCGGTCGCCAGCTTGGCGCTGATCGCCGGCCTGTCGGCAATGCCGGCATTTGCCCAGGACACCCCCGGCGCCGCCCCGGCAGCAACAGCGCCCGCCACCGGCGACGAAATCGTCGTCACCGGATCGCGCATTCGCCGTAGCCCGCTGGATAGCGACAAGCCGGTCGTCACGGTTGACGAGGCAGCAATGGCCAAGACCGGCCTCAGTTCGGTCGCCGATGTGCTCCAACGCCTGCCCAGCGCAGGCGGCGGGCTGAACACCAAGGTCAACAATGCCGGCAATATCGGCGGTCCCCCCGACGGCACCGGCGTCAGCTCGGGCTCGGCGGAAATCGACCTGCGCTATCTCGGCGCCAAGCGCACGCTGGTGCTGGTCGACGGATTGCGCTTCGTCAACGGATCCGCCGCGGGCGGCATCCCGGCCTCGGTCGATCTCAACGAAATCCCGACCAACATGATCGAGCGCGTCGAAGTGCTGCAGTCCGGCGCGTCCCCGCTCTACGGGTCGGACGCGGTCGCCGGCGTAGTGAACATCATCACGCGCCAGGCGCAAAAGGGCCTCAAGGCATCGGCGCAGTTCGGCACTTATCGGCAGGGCGATGGCCACACCACAGATCTCCAGCTGAGCTACGGCATCCAATCGCCGTCGACCGGCACGTCGCTGGTGTTCGGCGGCACCTATACCAAGCAGGAAGCGGTCAGCACCGCCAACCGCGCGATCTCGCTGTTCCCGACCGCCGGCATCACCTCGTGCGCGGTGGCGATCAGCGGCTGCAGCAGCGCGATCCCCAATGGCCGGTTCGATGTGCTCGGCCAGAGTTTGACGCTGGTCGCCCCGGTGGTCGGCCGCAAGCCGGTCTATCCGACCGATTTCCGCGACTACACCAATGCCGACAGGTTCAACTTCGCGCCCTATAATTACCTGATCACGCCCAACGAACGGATCGGCGGGTTCTTCAATTTCAAGCAGGAATTGTCGAGCTCGGTCAATTTACGGGTCAAATTGGTCTACAACCACCGCCATTCGACCACCGAGGCGGCGTTCCTGCCGCTGTTTATCGGGCCCGACGCCGGAAACGGCAACCTGCTCGACACGATCTCGGTCGATGCCACCAACCCGTTCAATCCGTTCGGCGTGACCCTGTCGTCAGGCGCGGACGGCTCGCCGGCCAATTATTCGACCATCCGCCGGCGTTTCGTCGAAGGCGGCCAGCGCGTGTTCACGCAGGACGTCAACACCTTCTCCGGGACCGTCACGCTCGACGGCTCGTTCCTGCTCGGCAGCAAGAAATGGTATTGGGACGCCAATGCCGTGATCGGCCTGAACGATGCCCATCAGCTGTTCACCGGCAACCTCAACGCCGCCAAACTCGCCAAGGCACTCGGCCCGGTCGCGAACTGCACCGGCGACTGCGTGCCGTTCAACATCTTCGGCGGCCTGGGCTCGATCACCCCGGCGATGCTGAATTACGTGACGTTCGACGAACGCGACAAGAGCTTGCAGCGGCTGTACGATTACACCGCGAACCTGTCGGGCGAGCTGTTCGACCTGCCCGCCGGCCCGGTCGGCATCGCCATCGGCTACGAACATCGCGTCCAGAAAGCGAGCTACGATCCCGATCCGGTGATCGTGGCGGGACTGGGTGCCGACGTGCCGACAAGCCCGGCACGCGGCGGCTTCAATGTCGACGAAATCTATGGCGAGCTCCGAGTGCCGATCATCGCCAACACGCCGTTCTTCTATCGGCTCGAGCTCGACGGCGCGGTCCGCCATTCGGACTATTCGTCGTTCGGCAGCAGCACGACATTCACCGCGTCGGGCCTGTGGAAGCCGGTCGCCGACCTGTTGTTCCGCGGCGGCTATGCCGAGAGCCTGCGCGCACCGAGCATCGGCGAACTCTATGCCGGCCTGTCGCGCAGCGACGCGACGATCAACGATCCCTGCACGAGCGGCGCCGGCGGCCTGTTCCAGACCAACGCGACGGTCAGGGCCAATTGCATCGCCAATGGCGTGCCGGCGAACGGCAGCTATGCCGACCCGACCGGCGGACAGCTCGGCGTGTTCTCGAAGGGCAATCCGGCGTTGAAACCGGAGACCGCCAAGACCTGGACCGCGGGCGGCGTGTACAGTCCGTCCTGGGCGAAGCCATGGGCGTCGGCGCTCAGCCTGGAAGTCAACTACTACAATATCAGCCTGAAGAACGCGATCGACTCGGTGCCGGCATCGCTCACGCTGGCACGGTGCGCGTTCAACGCCGATCCGGTCAGTTGCGGCGCGATCAAGCGCACCGGCAGCGGCACGATCGCGGGCATCAGCGCCGGCTTGCTCAACCTCAACGCGATCAAGACCGACGGGCTCGACGCCACGTTCATCTATCGCTCGCCCAAGATCCGCGGCGGGACGATCGGGCTGACGGCCAACGCCGCCTATCTCCTGAAGTACAATGTCGCGCCGCCATCGGCGCCGGTCCAGGTCTGCGCCGGGACCGAGCGCTGCCTGGCGACCGATCAGGCATTCCCGCGCTTCAAGCTGAACAGCACGATCGATTGGTCGATGCCCGCGTTCGGCGCATCGTTCACCGCGCGCTACATCAGCGCGGTGACCGAAGGTAATGGCCACGTCATGTCCGCGACCTTCTATGGCGACGTGCAGCTCTATTATTCGCCGGCCTGGATGGATCATAACATGCGGCTGACGGTCGGCGTGAACAATGTGTTCAACAAGAACCCGCCGGTCTGCGCCACTTGCGACAGCGCGAACTTCGATCCGACCACCTACGATATCCCCGGTCAGTTCGGCTATGCGCGTTTGTCGTACGGGTTCTGATCGCGATTGATGGTGACGGGCGAGTGCGGCTGAACAAGGTTCGGCAATCTCGCCCGTCACCGATTCTCGGATTGGGTAAGCGCTTTGGTAGCGCGATGACTCCCCTCACCACCTGAAACATCGTAACCGATGCGTTACGATCACGGTCTGGGAGGGGAGCTCCATGGCAAGCAGGGCGCGACAGCCGGCTTTGGCGAACGACTGGCTGAAATTTTCCTTCTTCGCGTTGATCGCCCTGTGCTTTCTGGCGGTGTTGTGGGTCGACGACCGATTCTGGTTCGATCCCAGCGATCCCCATGCGCGGCGCGTCCTCGCGTTCAGATCGCTGCTGATGTTCCATGGCTTGATGGGGCTGACCGCGTTGACCGCGGGTACGCTGCAAATGTCGAGCCGTATTCGGACACTCAAACCCGCGCTCCATCACGCGCTGGGCAAGGTCTATATCGTCGCGGTCTGCCTGTCCGCCCCGGTCGCGATTTACATCGGCGTCAGCGCGCTGGAACCGGCCAGCATCCATGTCGAGCAGGTGTTTCAGGGCGGACTGTGGCTGATATGCGCACTGGTGGCCTGGACCTGCGCCCGCCTCAGGCTGATGCAGCAGCATCGGGACTGGATGATCCGCAGCTACGGTTTCACGCTCGTCTTCGTTCTCAGCCGCGTGCCGGACATTTTCATCGACCATTACAGCGATCAGTTCCTGTCCGACATGCTCTGGTCGCTGGTCGTCTGCGCGTTGATCGCGCCGGAGATTATCGCGACCGCGTCAGCGATCAGGCGCGCCTCGGCGCGCAAGCGGCCAGCATAGACGACCGTCACGCTGCGGTTTTATTGCGGATAGCGCCGTTTGCGGTAGCTCCCGTTCGACCCAGCGGAGCGGTAGAGACGTGGTAGATCGAAGCTGGCGGCGAGCCGCAAGGCTCTTGCAACCATCATGAGGTGAATTACGTTTGCAACACACCTCATCAAGGAAGAACGCATGTTCCGCAAAGTCGCTCTCGCTGTTGCATTGGTCGCCGGTACCGTCACGGCAACACCGGTTCTCGCCAAAGGATGCATCCGAGGCGCCATCGTCGGCGGGGTTGCCGGTCACTATGTCGGCCGTGGTCATGCCCTCGCCGGGGCGGCCGCGGGATGCCTTGTCGCCCGTCACCACTATGCGCAGCAGGCCAAAGCCAAGAAAGCCGCCGCGCGGCGTTGATGGCATCTCCTCCCACCCGTCATGCTGAAACAAGTTCAGCATGACGGCGGATGGAAGGGCGGCCGACGCTGTTACGGCGCCGGCCAACCAAACACGTTACCTTGGGTTCGCAGGCTGCGGTCTATCCACCCGCAGCCTGTTTGAGCCTGGTCTACCTCAGCGGAAAGAGCCGCTGAGCATCACGCCGAACACGCGCGGATCGTTGTAGATCCCGGCCCGATAGTTCGACGTGTCGATCGCGCCGATCAGGTTCTTGGTGTTGGTCAGGTTGCGGGCGAACACCGCCAGTTCGTACTTGCCCCAGGCGTAACCGATCTTGCCGCCCAGCTCGTAATTGCCGTCGGTGGTGTATTCGACCGCCCGGTACAGGACCAGGCTGGTCTTGCCCTGGATGTTGAAGTCGCCGGCGATGAACAGCTTGCTCTCGCCACCCAGCGGCAGGTCGTACCGCCCGCTGATGTTGATGTTGTAATCGGGAGCGTTGGGGAACGGGTTGCCGTTGATGTTGGCGTAGTAATTGTTGCCGATCCGCACGGTCGGATTGAGCACCGTCTGCGACATCACGCCGCCCGCCGCGCCGACCTGGGCATAGACGTTGGGCGCGTTGATCTCGGTGTGCAGCAGGCTGAGGCCGACATTGAAGCGGAGATTGTTGGTCGGCCGCGCCTCGAGCTCGGCCTCGACGCCGTATCCCTTGCCCTTGTTGCCGTTGAACAGCACGCCGTTGCCGTTGCTGTCGTTGCCGTTCAGCTGGATGTTGTCGATATTGTAGTAGAAGCCGGCAACGTTCAGGTGGACGCGGCCGTCCGCGAACGCGGTCTTGATACCGGCTTCATAGCTGGTGTTCTTTTCCGAATTGGCCGTCGAATAGGCCGAATTGAACACTGCCGAGCGGCCCTGCACGGTCGGGCCGCGGAAGCCGCGGGCGTAGCGCGCATAGAAGCTCACGTCGTGGTCTGCGCGCCATAACAGGCTGACGTCCCAGCTCGGCTGGGTGTCGGACAGGCGGCAATAGGTCGCCGCGCCACACGCATAGGATGAGGTCGGCGCGGTGGCGGGGACGGTCAGGTTGGCGAAGTTCGGGTGGAGCAGCAAATTGGTGCTCTTGGTGTCGTTGGTGACGCGCGCACCGCCGCTCAGCGTCAACTGGTCGGTGATGTCATAGCTCGCCTGACCGAACACCGCCCAGCTGGTATTGATGTTGTGCAGCAGGACGAAATTCTTCGGGTTCGGCGTGGTGCCGAGCGAATTGTTGGTCAGGAAGAACGAACGCTGGTCGAACTCGGTATTGTCGCGCGCATCGAAATACATGCCGCCGACTTGCCACTTGAAACGGCCGGTATTCGGGCTGGCGAGGCGGAGTTCCTCGGTCCACTGGTCGAGCCCGCGCAACCGGCCCTGCGACTCGCCGCAACCGGCCGCGCAGATGTTCGGCGTGACGCCGCCGAAATTCGCCGCCGCGCCACCGTCGGTATCGCCGCGGCTATAGCCCGACGCATGTTCCCAGGCGGTGATCGAGGTCAGCGTGACGCCACCGAAATCGTAATCGGCCTTCAGCGAGACGCCCTGGTTCTTGTACGCCTGCGGGTTGTTCTGCGCTTCGTCATACGACACGACCGAGCGGTCGAACGAGGCGGGCACGGCATTGGTGCCGCGGACGATCGAGCCGCGATAGAAGATCGACGCGGTGCCGGTGTAATCGCGGACATGGCCGGACAGGCGGACGCTCAGCGCGTCGCTCGGCTTGAACAGCAATTGCAGGCGGACGTCCTTCTCGTCGAAGCCGCCCATCACGTTGTGGCCGGGCACGGTGCCGTCGTCCGACGGGCCGGTATAGGTGTTGCTGATCCAGTCGTCGCGATGCTGGTACAGACCAGACAGGCGGAAGCTGATCGTGCCGTCCTTGGTCAGCGGGCCGCCGACGCCGAGATCGGCATTGACGCTGTTATAGCTGCCATAGCTGAGCGAGCCCTGACCGGCCCAATTCGCGCTCGGCTGCGCGCTGTCGAACTTGACGATGCCCGCCGTCGTGTTGCGGCCGAACAGCGAGCCCTGCGGGCCCTTCAGCACTTCGACCTGCGCGATGTCGAAGGCCGGGTTGGACTTGAGCACGACATGCTCTTTGACCACGTCGTCCTGGATGATCGACACCGGCTGCGAGGCGCCGAGATAGAAGTCGATATTGCCGAGCCCGCGAATGTAGAAGCGCGGGAAGATGCGGCCGGTGGTCGATTCCACGTACAGGCCCGGCACCTTGCCGGACAGCGACAGCAGGGTATCGGCGCCGGCCGCTTGGAAGTCGTGGAGCGCTTCGGGCGCCATCGTCGACACGGCCACCGGCACGTTCATCGTGCTTTCGGAGCGGCGCTGCGCGGTGACGATGATGTCGCCATCGTTGCTCGACACGTCTGCCGGACTGTCCGCCGCCGGCGTGGGCGCGGCGGTCTGTGCGCCGGCGAACGGTATCGTCGCGACGCCGGCGGTTCCGACGAGAAGCAATGCAACAAACTTCTGATATTTCATGATGATAGCCCTTTTGCGCGGCGCGTTACTGGTTTTTATCGCCGCTTGTGCCCGCGCACTGACCGCTAATTGTGACGATAGTGCGTCAGAGGGCGAGATTGCAGGAAGAAGGCCGTGAATCAGGTTCGGCTGCGGGCGACGGGAATGTCGGCCGCAGGCGCCCGCGATGGACGCATTGAATGACCGCTTGAAGCACGTCGCGCCAGAGATGTCGGCGAGCCACGATAACGCCGGACGCGTCCATTGCGCCAGATCAGCGCCGTCCTCCCTGGGAGCGGCTAATGGTTTCTTCTTCGTAGATAAGTCGAGGCGCAGCGGTTATCGAATGGCATGGATAACAATATGTTAGATAGATTGCGCCGGTTGCATGAGGACATATTGGCAAAGCTCGACGAACTGGATGCACTGACGAGCTTGCCGCAACCGCCGATGGATCGGCTCCCCGCGCTCCGGCAGGCGCTGACCCGCAGCAGCAGGGCGCGAACGATGTTGTTGGAAGGTGCCTATGATCAGCTGATTGCTGGGGCTCCTCCGGGCAAGAAGGCCGCGCTGGAGTCGCTCAAGGCGGACGGCAGGGACAATATGATCGCCTCTACCCGGCATATCGGCTCCTGGACCTTGCGGGAAATCGGCGACCGTTGGCCCGATTATTGCGCCGCCTCGGCCAATATGAGAGCGGATATGCGCAAGCGGATCAGGAGCGAAAAGGAATTGATCTATCCGCTGCTCGCCGAACGGCAGGGCGGCTGATCGCCGGACTTTCGCCAGGCGCATCGCTGACATAGAGATAGCGGATGCTGGATCGTCGAGCCGCGTTGATTGGCGGCACCGCCCTTTTGCTTACCGGTGCGTCGCGGCCGGGTGCTGCCGGGATTGCCGCGAAGGTCGCTGAGTTGAGGGCGTTGGAACGGCGCGCCAAGGGCCGGCTGGGCGTCTATGTCCTGGATCCGGTCCGCGGCGTGCGGTTCGGCTGGCGGGAAAACGAACGCTTCGCGCATTGCAGCTCGTTCAAGATGTCGCTCGCCGCGATGATCCTCGCCAAGGCCGACCGGAAAGAGATCGATCCGGCGGAGGTGCTGCGTTGGACCCGGGCCGAGATGTTGAGCGTCAGTCCGGTCACCGAAGCCAGGATCGATACGGGCCTCGCCGTCGAGGATCTGGCGCACGCAATCGTCGTGACCAGCGACAATACGGCGGCCAATGTCCTCCTGCGCCGGTTCGGCGGACCCGAGCAACTGACCCGTTTCTGGCGGGCGATCGGAGACGATGTCAGCCGCCTCGACCGGTATGAGCCGGAATTGAACGTGACGCCGCCGGGCACCGAGCTCGATACGACCACGCCCGCGGCAATGGCGGCCACGACAGCGGCATTGATAAACGGCAAAACGCTGTCCCCCGCCAGCCGCGCCAAGCTCAGGGCGTGGATGAGGGAGACGAAAACCGGCCGTGACCGCATCCGGTCCGGCTTTCCCGCCGGATGGGATTCCGGCGACAAGACCGGCACGGGCATCGGCAAGACCAAGCACACGTATGTAGACTTGGCATTTGGCGGTCCCGCCGGCCGCGTACCGCTGATCGTTACCGCTTATTTCGAGCCGGGGCGGCTGGTAGAGCCGATGGATCCGGTCGCGACGGCAGCGCTCGCCGAAGTCGGCCGCATCGCGGCGGCGAGCTTGTCCGCGGCTTAGTTTAGGGCATGTCGGGCCGATCGCCTCAACTGGCACGCGCCGCCGGCAAATAGGCTGCAAGTTGCCGCAATCCTATATAGGCGAAACCATGAAGGTCCGTGATCGGACCGCGAGTTTAGGCGGAGACGGTCGATGACTGTTCGAGCGACGGAGGCAGAGCGGCACCGCGTCGTCATCGTCGGCGCGGGATTTGGCGGGCTGTGGGCAGTAAAAAGCCTGAAAGGCGCGCCGGTCGACATCACCGTTATCGACCAGCGCAACTATCATCTGTTCCAGCCGCTGCTTTACCAGGTCGCCACGGCGGCGCTGGCCCCGTCCGAAATAGCGTGGCCGATTCGATCGATGCTGTACGATCGCCGCGATGTCACCACCATCCTCGCGACCGTGACTGGCGTCGATGTGGCGGGCCGAGCCGTGCAGCTCGCCGACGGAAACCGGATCGCCTATGACACGCTGATCCTCGCGACCGGCGCACGTCATGGCTATTTCGGTCATGACGAGTGGGAAGAGTTCGCACCCGGCCTCAAGACGATCGAGGACGCCACGGCCATCCGCGGCCGTATCCTCGCGGCGTTCGAGGAAGCGGAGCGCGAAACCGATCCCGTTCGCCAACAGGCCTTGCTGACCTTCGCGATCGTTGGCGCCGGTCCCACCGGCGTCGAACTCGCCGGCACGATTGCCGATCTGGCCCATGACACGCTCCCGCGCGACTTCCGCGCGGTCGATACGCATCGTACCAAGGTGGTGCTGGTGGAAGCCGGGCCCAAGGTGCTCAACGGCTATCCCGACGGCCTTTCGAATTATGCCAGGAACGCGCTGGAGAAACTCGGCGTCGACGTCTGCCTTGGCGCGCCGGTGACGCAGATCGAGCGAGGCGCCATTACGTTCGGCGAGCGGCGGGTCGAGGCGCGGACGATCGTCTGGGCCGCGGGCGTGCGCGCCTCGCCCGCCGCGGACTGGTTGGGGACGGCGGCCGACCGCAACGGCCGGATCGTCGTCGAGCCCGATCTCAGCGTGCCCGGCCATCCGGAGATTTTCGCCATTGGCGATACCGTCTCGGTCAAGGCGCCCGACGGCTCGCCAGTGCCGGGGATCGCGCCGGCCGCCAAGCAGGAAGGGGCGTTCGTCGGCGAGACGATCCGGCGGCGGCTAACCGGCAAGGCCGAAACCGGGCCGTTTCGCTACCATCACCAGGGCAGCTTGGCGCAGATCGGCAAGCGCAAGGCGGTGATCGATTTCGGCCGCATCAGGCTGCGCGGCGTGATCGCCTGGTGGCTGTGGGGAATCGCCCATATCTATTTTCTGGTCGGGGTGCGCGCGCGGCTCAGTGTGGCGCTCAACTGGCTATGGATTTACGCACGAAATCAGCGTGCTGCCCGGCTCATCACTCGGCCGAACGGCGAAGCCGCGATCGATTGATGGACCCTTCTTCGTCTTCGAGGATGCCAAATAGTTCGAGTGCTGACCCCTTTGCGACTGCGTTTGAGAAGCGCGCTTCCGGGAAGTATCCAATGCACTACTCCCTCACCTGCGATACGCTCACTGACATCTCCGAGAAGGGCCCGGAACCAGAATGAGCATCGCTATAGCTACTGACCTCGGCCTGCCGAATGAGCGGCCCTTCGTGGAGCTGTCTACGGCTACACGGCGCTTCTTCGGCGCCGAACCGCCGCAGCCTTCGCATGGTCAGCCGGCCCGGATCTGGGCACTGGCGGATGACCACGCTTATGTATTGGGTATCACCAATCCGAAGAGCTTCGGCAACACATGGGTCGAAATTCCCGAGGGCGTCGACCCGATCGAGCTCATCCGCAGCAGGGTCGAGCGTTTCCCCGAGGACAGGACGTGGACGATCCAGCCCATGAATGTCCCGCCGGGGCGTTACTTTCCCCGCATAGCCAGGCCACATCACCAACATCCTGGCGACTTTCCAACGCCATTCCATCCGGGTGAGTTCGCGCACGAACGCGCCAGCGCGAGCATCCAGATCGCGGCCCTCGCCGACAGGCTACGTACCTGCTTCCAAGTCGTAAGCCCCTCAGAAAGAAACTTCGAGGCGTTCGGCGGCGAGTTCAGGAACATCCTACTGTTGGCGGCGACCGAGGTGGAGGCGCAATGGAAGGCGATCCTCCGGGCCAATGGCTATGCGGCGCAAGATCCCAATCCCCGTTGGAACACCAAGGACTATTACAGGCTCGAGGCTGCGCTCCGCCTGACCGGCTATGCCATTGAGTTTCCAGAATATCCCTGGATAGAGCCAGTCGCGCCCTTCCGCGGTTGGAATGCCGAGAACACGACGGGGTCAATCCCGTGGTATGACGCCTACAACATGGTTAAGCATGACCGGGAAAAGTATGGCGACCGGGCCACGCTGATCCGCTCGCTCCAGGCAGTCGCCGCCGTCGTCGTGATTGGCGTCGCCCAGTTCGGTATCACGTTTGTCCGGCAGGCAGCCCGTTGGCGGGACTTGTTTCAAGTGCATGAGTATCCGCGGTGGTCGATCGGAGACACGCACGGCCACATATACATTGAGGGCGACGAACTCGCCGGCGAACCGATCGACTATCCTTTTTAGATGGCGTGGCAGAACGACTTACTTTGCGGTCCCGCCCACCCTCAATGCCGCTTTCATACTAGACTTCCCCCTAACCTTCGATACCCTCCGCCCGGCTCACCAAAAGCCACGACAGAAGGGGGATGTATGAAGCTCGCGGCCCGTCTCGCGATCCTTGCGCTGGCGCTGTCTCCGGCGCTCGCCTTCGGCGACAATTCCCCGCACATCACGGTTGCAACGCCTGGCGTCGGCAACGGCTCGATTGAGCGCTTCACTGCGCGGTTCAGCCAGCCGATGGTGGCGTTGGGCGATCCGCGCGCGCCGTCCCCTTTCGACGTCACCTGCGCGGTCAGCGGCCAGGGGCGCTGGGCCGATCAGCAGACCTTTGTCTGGGAATTCACCAATCCGCTGCCGGGCGGCACAAAATGCGAGTTCAAGGTCAAGGACGGGACCAAGAGCGTGTCGGGCTATGCGCTCAACGACAGCAACACCTATACGGTCGATGCCGGCGGCCCGATGGCCAAGGCGATCCTGCCGGGCGAGAATAGCGACGAGATCGAAGAGGGCCAGGTGTTCCTGGTCGCCGCCAATTTGCCGGCGACGCCGCAATCGGTCGGCGCCAATGCCTATTGCTCGGTCGCCGGGCTGGGCGAGAAGATTCCGGTCGACGTGCTGCCGCCCGATACCGCGGGCAAGCTGATCGCCGAGATGGGCACCGACGACAATTACGCGGTGCAGAGCTTCCTGGAGAGCGGCGGGCTGCCCGCGACCGTGCCGGCGAGCGAGGCGGATCGCGCCAAGGCCTATCAAAGCGTGACCGCGCTGCGCTGCCGGCGGCCCCTGCCGCCGGGGCACGACATGTCGCTGGTTTGGTCGGGCAAGATCGCCAGCGCGAGCGGCAAGCCCGCCGGCACCGATCAGCGCTTCGACTTCACCGTGCGCAAGCCGTTCGCCGCGCGGTTCGAATGCGGCCGGACCAATGCCCAGGCCGGCTGCAACCCGGTCGAGAAAGCTTATCTGCGCTTCACCGCGCCGATCCCGATGTCGCTCGCCAAGCAGATCAAGATCACCACCGCCGACGGCACGGTGATCGCGCCCGTCTTCGACAAGGACGAGCAGAAATCGGCGACGATCAGCGACATCAAGTTCGCCGCGCCGATGCCCTATGCGACCACCGCCAAGGTTTCGATCCCGGCCGGGGTGAAGGACGAAAGCGGCCGCCCGCTGACCAATGCCGAGCGTTTCCCGCTCGATATCCGTATCGACCAGGCGCCGCCGCTGGTGAAGTTCGCCGCCGGCTTCGGCATCCTCGAGGCCAAGGAAGGCGGCGTGCTGCCGGTCACGGTGCGCAACGTCGAGCCGTCGCTGCAAGGCCAGAATTTGGCGATCGGCGGTCAGTCGCTCCGCGTCGAAGGGTCGGACGGCAAGATCGCCGAATGGCTACGCACGGTGAACTCCGCCGACGACACCAATATCGAGGACATCAAGAAGGGCGACGAGGTCGTCGGCCATATCCAGAATACCGGCGCGACCCCGATCCTGACCGGCGCCAATGCCGGCGCGTCGATGAAGATCGGCCTGCCGGGCAAGGGCAAGGATTTCGAAGTGGTCGGCATCCCGCTGACCAAGCCCGGATTCTATGTCGTCGAGCTCGCCAGCCCGGTGCTCGGGCAGGCTTTGCTCGGCCGCAAGGCGCCGCGCTATGTCGCCACCGCCGCGCTCGTCACCAACATGGCGGTCCATTTCAAATGGGGACGTGAGAAGAGCCTGGCCTGGGTGACCAGTCTCGACACCGGCCTGCCCGTCGGTAACGCCGCGGTGGCGGTGACCGACAGCTGCACCGGCCAATTGCTCGCCAACGGCACGACCGACAGATCGGGCGCGGTGTTCATCCCCGCCGGCCTGCCGCAGCCGGAAACCTATGGCGGCTGCGACAGCGATTATCAGAACCACCCGCTGATGGTGTCGGCGCGCGCCGGCGACGATTTCAGCTTCACCCTGACCGATTGGGGCGAGGGTATCCGGCCGTACGATTTCGACCTGCCTTATGGCTATTCGGCGCAGGGCGACGTGTTCCACACCGTGTTCGATCGCGCGCTGGTCCGCCAGGGCGAGACGATCCACATGAAGCACATCCTGCGCCAGCCCAACGGCAACGGCTTCGCGCTGGCGCCGGGCTTTACCGGCGCGCTGCGCCTGTCGCATCGCGGGTCGGACACCAATTTCGACTTGCCGCTGACGATCGACGCCAACGGCATCGGGGAAACCGAATGGACCGCGCCCGCCGGCGCGCCGATGGGTGATTACGACATATCGGTGATCGACGGCGACAAGACGATCTCGACCGAACAATCGTTCAAGGTCGACGAATATAAATTGCCGACGATGCGCGCGACGGTGACCGGGCCCAAGGAAGCCGCGATCCGGCCCAAGTCGCTGCCGCTCGATCTGTTCGTCGGCTATCTGGCGGGCGGCGGCGCGTCGAACCTGCCGGTCGAGATGCGGGTGGGCTATTTCGGCCGCACCGCGACTCCCCAGGGCTATGACGGTTACACGTTCGGCGGGACCGACGTGCAGGAAGGGACCAAGCCGCTCAACGGCGATGGCGAGGAGGAAAGCGCGCCGCTGCCGCCGACCCAGACCCTGCCCGCGACCCTGGGCAGCGACGGCACGACGCGAACCTCGGTCGACGTGCCGGCGATCGACCAGGCGACCGACATGCTGGTCGAGATGGATTATCAGGACGCCAATGGCGAAGTGCTGACCGCATCGAAGCGCATCCCGATCTTTCCGTCCGCTGTGCAATTGGGTGCCAAGACCGATGGCTGGCTGATGAAGCAGGACGATCTGCGCCTGAGCTTCGTCGCGCTCGACACCGACAACAAGCCGAAGAAGGGCCAGGCGATCAACGTCGCGCTCTACAGCCGCCAGGTGCTGACCGCGCGGCGGCGGTTGATCGGCGGTTTCTACGCGTACGACAACCAGATGAAGACGACCAAGCTCGGCGGATCTTGCAGCACGACCACCGACGAGCTCGGCCTGGCCAAATGCACGATCGATCCGGGCGTGTCGGGCGAAGTCTATATTGTCGCGACGACGCGCGACGCCGACGGCAATGTCTCGCGCGCGGTGCGCTCGGTATGGCTGGCGGGCGATGACGATTGGTGGTTCGGCGGCGACAATGGCGACCGCATGGACGTCGTTCCCGAGCAGCAGACCTACAAGGCCGGAGAGACCGCGCGCTTCCAGGTGCGCATGCCGTTCCGCGAGGCCGAGGCGCTGGTCACGGTCGAGCGCGAAGGCGTGTTGTCGAGCTTCGTGACCAAGCTGTCGGGCGCCAACCCGGTGGTCGAGGTCAAGATGCCGGGCAGCTACGCGCCCGACGTGTTCGTCTCGGTGATGGCGGTGCGCGGGCGTGCCCAGCCGGGCGTGTGGAGCTGGTTCCAGGGGATTGGCAAGGCATTGGGCTTCACCAGCGCACCGAGCGAAGCGCAGGAACCGACCGCCTTGGTCGATCTCGCCAAGCCGAGTTATCGCCTGGGTATCGCCAAGGTGAAGGTCGGCTGGGAAGCGCACCAGCTTGGCGTCACGGTCAAGGCCAACAAGGAACGCTATGCCGCGCGCGACACCGCGACGGTCGACGTCTCGGTCAAGGATCCCGACGGCAAGCCGGCCAGGACCGCCGACGTGGCGTTCGCCGCGGTCGACCAGGCGCTGTTGCAATTGGCGCCCAACGACAGCTGGAACGTGCTCGACGCGATGATGGGCGACCGGCCGCTGTCGGTGCTGACCGCGACCGCGCAAACCCAGGTGGTCGGTAAGCGCCATTACGGCAAGAAAGCGGTCGAGGCCGGCGGCGGCGGCGGCGGCGATCTGTCCGGATTGAACCGCGAGAATTTCCAGCCGGTGCTGCTGTGGAAAGGCCGGGTGGCGCTCGACGGCAATGGTCATGCCCGGGTGCCGGTCCAGCTCAACGATGCCTTGTCGAGTTTCAAGCTGGTGGCGATCGCGACCGATGGCGCGCAATTGTTCGGCACGGGCAGCACCGACATCCGCACCGCGCAGGATCTGTCGGTCTATGCCGGCCTGCCCAGCCTGGTGCGCACCGGCGACCAATATGCGGCCGGCTTCACGCTGCGTAACGGCTCGGACAAGCCGATGACGGTGACCGCCAATGTCCAGCTCGAGCCGCAGATCGCCAAGGGCAATCCGATCACCGTCACGATCCCGGCGGGCGGCGCCGCGCCGATCGCGTGGAACCTGACCGCGCCGGCGCAAGCTGGCCAGCTCAAATGGACGGTCAGCGCCAAGGCGTCGGATGGCAAGGCGGTCGACAAGATGACCACCGTGCAGGACGTCGTGCCCGCGGTGCCGACCGAAGTGTGGGCGGCGACGCTCGCGCGGGTCGGGCCCAACACGTCGATCGCCATCACGCCGCCCAAGGGCGCGCTGCCCGGCTTCGGCGTGGTCGACATCAAGCTCGACGACAGCCTGGCGCCGCCGCTCGAGGGCGTGCGCCGCTTCATGGCGGCCTATCCCTATGATTGTTTCGAGCAGCGGTTGAGCCGGATCGTCGCACTGGGCGATACGCCGGGGTGGAACCAGCTCGCGGGCGAAATCCCGACCTATCAGGCGGATGACGGCCTGCTGCGCTATTGGCCGCAGGCATCGCTCAAGGGATCGGAAGCACTGACCTCCTACGTCCTCGAACTGACCAGCGATGCCGGGCTGCCGATTCCCGACACCGCCAAGATCCGGATGGTCGAGGGGCTGAAGGCGGTGCTCGACGGCCGCTTGCGGCATGAGGATTATGGCGATGTCCGGCTGCAACGGCTGAACGCGTTCAACGCGCTGGCCCGTGCCGGCGCGGCAACCCCGGCGATGCTCGGCCAGATCGGCATCACGCCGCAGGAAATGCCGACCTCGATGCTGTCGGACTATATGGTCGCGCTCGACAAGGTACCGGGGCTGGCCAATGCCAATGCCCTGCGCGGCACCGCCGAGAACGTGCTACGGACGCGGCTGGTCTATGAAGGGACGCGGCTCGATCTCTCGGATCAGTCGAACGCACCGTGGTGGCTGATGTCGTCGGGCGACGAAGGCGCGATCAAGGCGGTCATCGCGACGCTCGGCCGGCCGGGCTGGAACGACGATGCGCCCAAGATGATGGTCGGCGTGTCGCTGCGCCAGCAGCGCGGGCGCTGGGACACCACCACCGCCAATGCCTGGGGCACGATCGCGGCGAAGAAGTTCGGCGGCCTCTATCCGGCGAGCGCGATCATGGGGACGACCAGCCTGAGCCTCGGGCAGCAATCGGTCCTCAAGTCCTGGCCGCTCGCCGCCGACGCGCGCAAGGCGAGTTTCGCCTTGCCGTCGGTCCAGACGCCGCTGTTGCTGCGGCAATCGGCGGGGGCAGGGCCATGGGCGACGGTCCAGGTCTCGGCTGCGGTGCCGCTGACCCAGCCGCTCTTCGCCGGCTATCGCGTGTCGAAGAAGGTCGAGCCGGTCAGCCAGCGCGTGAAAGGCCAGTATAGCCGCGGCGACGTTCTCAAGGTGACCTTGCTGGTCGAGGCCACTGCGGAGCGCAATTGGGTGGTGGTCAACGATCCGATCCCGGCCGGCGCGACCCTGGTCAGCGATCTTGGCGGCCAGTCGCAGATGCTGGCCGGGCAGGAGGAAGCGGGCGGCGGGTCGCGGTTCAGCGTGACTGACAAGGACGGCAAGGTCTGGGATGTCCAGGCCGGCGTCTCGCCCGCCTATATCGAGCGGCGGCGCGATTCGTGGCGCGGCTTTTTCGACTGGGTCCCGCGCGGCAATTTCGCGGTGGTCTATCTGATGCGCCTCAACGGCGCGGGCACGTTCAGCATGCCGTCGACGCGGGTCGAGGCGATGTATTCGCCCTCGATCAACGCCCAATTGCCCAACGCGTCGATGACCATCGCGCAGAAGTGATGGGTGGGGGTGCCGGCACGGTAGCGAAGGTGGGCCGAGGACTGGCGCGGTCGCCTTTTAGTCGTCATGCCGGGCTCGTCCCGGCATCCACCGTCCCGCACGCCCATCGGCCGTTGGTTACGCGGCACGGTGGATCCCGGGACAAGCCCAGGGTGACGCAGAGTGAAGCGGATCGATTGGCCCGCCTCAGGCTAGGCATCTACTCATGAGTCGATTGCCTAAGTGGGCAGGGGACGTCTGGAACCGTGCCCGAGCGATCGAAACCCGAGTCGACGACGGTATCGCCGCCGCCGGCCGCTGGCTGGTTGACCATCGGCCGCGTACCCGCGCGCATTGGATCGTCGGCACCCTTGGCCTGCTGGTCGTCGCGCTTGGTGTAGTCGACTATCTGACCCTGCCCCCGCCGATCCCGACCTATCGCGACACCCGCGCCGGGTGGAAATCGTCCGAGGCGTGGCTCTACGACCGGCACGGCGTGCTGATCGATTCGTCGCGAGTCGATTATGCCCGGCGCCGGCTCGCTTGGGTCCCGCTCGACAAGGTCGCGGAGACGACCAGGACGACCCTGGTCGCGGCGGAAGACCATCGCTTCTACGATCACGGCGGCGTCGACTGGCTGGCCAGCCTGGGCGCGTTGCGCGATCGGATCGAGGGTCGGAAGTCGCGGGGCGCCTCGACGCTCAGCATGCAGCTCGCCGGCTTCCTGTCGCCCGATCTGGCGCGGCCCGGCGCGCGCGGCTGGCTCGACAAGATCCGCCAGATGCGCGCGGGCTGGGAAGTCGAGAGCGACTGGAACAAGGACGAGATTCTCGAAGCCTATCTCAACCTCGCCGGCTTCCGGGGAGAGGCGCAGGGGATCGGTGCCGCCGCGCTCGGGCTGTTCGGCAAGACGCCCGATGCGCTAAGCCGCGACGACGCGCTGATGCTCGCGGCCTTGTTGCCCGACCCGCGGGCCGGGGCGGGGTCGGTCGCGCGGCGCGCCTGCCTGCTCAGCCATGAAAAGGACTGCTCGCGCTTCGAGGGCGAGGCCTATTCGATGCTCGGCCCGGCGCGCAGCCTGGCGCTCGACCCGGGCCTCGCGCCGCACCTCGCCAACAAGCTGCTGACCAAGCCGGGGCTGCACGTCACCACGACGCTCGACGCCGATATCCAGCGTACCGTGATCGCCGCGCTCAAGCGCCAGCTCCAGGGGCTGGGCGGCAGCCGCGCGCGCGACGGCGCGGTGGTGGTGCTCGACAATGCGACAGGCGACGTGCTGGCGTATGTCGGCGGGATCGGCGGCAATTCGACCGCGCCCTCGGTCGACGGCGCGGGATCGTACCGCCAGGCGGGATCGACCTTGAAGCCGTTCCTCTATGCCGAGGCGATCGAGAAGGGATATCTCACGCCAGCCTCGATCCTCGATGATTCGCCGGTCCAGCTCGACACCGCCTCGGGGCTCTACGTCCCGCAAAATTACGACAAGGGGTTCAAGGGGCCGGTGTCGGCGCGCTCGGCGCTGGCGGGGTCGCTCAACGTTCCCGCGGTCCGCACCTTGCTGCTCGTCGGAGTCGATGCGTTCCGCGATCGGCTGTGGGACACCGGCTATCAGGGGCTGGTCGAGGACGGAGATTATTACGGCTTCTCGCTCGCTTTGGGATCGGCTGAGGTGACCTTGCTCGAACAGGCCGACGCCTATCGCAGCCTGGCCAATGGCGGACGCTGGGCGCCGGTGCGGATGACGGCGAACGATCCGGTCCCGGCGTCGAAACCGATCACCACGCCGCAAGCCGCCTGGATCGTCGCCGACATGATGGCCGATCCCAATGCGCGCGCGGTCACGTTCGGACTCGATTCGTCGCTGCGGCTGCCCTTCTGGGCGGCGGTGAAGACCGGCACGTCCAAGGCGATGCGCGACAATTGGTGCATCGGCTTTTCGGACCGCTACACCGTCGCGGTGTGGGTCGGGAATATGGAAGGCGACCCGATGCGCGCCGTCTCGGGCACCAGCGGCGCGGCACCGGTATGGCGCGACGTGATGCTGGCGCTCCATGCCGACCGCCCGAGCAAGGCGCCGCCGATGCCTTCGGGCGTGGAAGCGCGCGCGATCCGCTTCGCCGACAATATCGAGCAGCCGCGGCGCGAATATTTTCTCGCCGGCACCGGCATGAACGTCGTGGCGGCCGCCCCCGACACCGCGCGCCGCCCGCGCATCATCAATCCGGTTTCAGGCAGCGTCTATGCGATCGACCCCGACATCCCGATCGACCGCCAGCGCCTCGCGGTCGCGGTATCGGGCGACGCGGTCACGCACCGGCTGGTGCTCGACAAGCAGGACCTGGGCGACGCCAGCACCGCGCCGCTGATCCTGCCGGGGCCTGGGCGGCACCGGCTGGCGTTGCTCGATCTGTCGGGGAAGGTTGTCGATCAAGTGATGTTCACGATGCGGTGAGCGGAATATCGGACCCTTTCAAAGGCCGCGCAATTAATTGCGCTTCTCAAACAAAAGATCATCGCTTTTTTATCAGACTACGTTTACCTTTGCGGGGTACCACATACAGCAGCAATGATCTATATAAACAGGCTGATGCTCACCGCTGCTGTGTCAGCGTCCTTGACGACAGCATTCATGCTGCTTGTGCGTAACTCGCAAGCTCAATTTTCGTGGGGGTCTCTTGGGCCAGCATTTATTGTGTTGTTGGTCATTCGGTTCATATCTGATCTCGGCCTGCTATCCTTGGTTTTTGCTCCGCTGACGTCGTTGATGCGCTCGCACTTATTGTCTGCCCGCCGTCGATACCTTCTGCCGGTCGGAGCCTCGACGGCGCTGGGCGCATTGTTTTTCGTAAAATTGCTGCCGATCTACCCGATGCTCTGGGGGCTCGTCTCGTTCTGCTTGGCGGCGGCAATTTGGACGATTGTCGACCTCCGATCGCCCTTTCGAGATACCTTTCGGCGTGAGCAGGTTGAGCCCGCATTGATCGCCGCATCGAATGCGACATTTAGTGGAATCAACATTGGTCTTGTCGTCGGCCTACTCGTCATTTTCTCGCCGTTCATCATTCTGGCGATTTTATTCATGATTTGACAAAGGCCTTGAGAGGCCGGCGGGCCTGCAACGGTCATCGCGATGATCGCTTTCCACCGATAGCGATTAAAAAACGGGGCGTCCGGGCGGGCATTGAAAACGCCCGGACGCCCCGCCTTCCACTGGGAGCTTACCAGTAGAAGTTGTGGATCACGCGCAGAACGATTCCGCGGCGCGTGTCGATCAGCAGGACATCGTTATAGTGACGCACCCAGCGCTGGCCCCAGCCGGCCGGCGGCAAGCGATAGCGCCAGGTGTCGTTGATCCAATAAGCCGAGCCCCAATAGGAGGGCGCAATGCGCACGCCGGGCCGGAAAGCGTAATAACGGAACGGCGCCCGCCAATTGCCGCGTGCATAGATGTCGCGGTTGCGATTGCGCCAGTCGCGCCAGTCATTGTCGCCCCAGCGCCGGTCGCGGTCCTCGCGATACTCGCGACGGTCTTGGCGCAGGTCGCGGCGATCGCGCTGCAGGTCGCGACGGTCTTCCCGGATTTCGCGGCGATCGTGACGGACCTCGCCCCGGTCTTGCGCTTGCGCCGCGACCGGCATGGCGGTCGCCGCCATCAGCGCGGTGAGGATCAATTTACGCATGATCGTCTCCCTTCCTTTTCGGACGGCACGTCTCCTGCGCCGCCATGTCAGGGAGAATTAGGACACCGACGCTGAACGCGTCGCGAACGCGTCGGTCAGGTTACAGCAAGGGTTTGGGGGGTGACCCGCGCCTAGGGTGTACACGTCACCCCGGGCTTGTCCCGGGGTCCACTGATCCGCAAGCTGAGGGTGCTCGGCTCCGTGGATGCCGGCACAAGGCCGGCATGACGAATTAGGTTTAGGCCGGTAACCTTACGGCTGGCTGTCGTCGCCGCCGCCGGTGCCGGCGCCGGCCGCGCCGACCGAGCCGATATTGCCGAACAATTCCTCGAAGAAGCTGCGCTTGCGGCCCAGCGTCGGGGTGGTCTTGCGATACGGCCGCACCGAAGCGACCTGATCGAGGCCGGTGCGCGTGATGTTCGACACGACGCCCTTCTGGTCGAACGCGATCTTCAGCGTCACCTGGCTCCGCGCCTTGGGATTCATGTAAGCGAGGTTGCGACTGTCGCGGGCGACATAATACCACTCGCCGTTGTTGAACTGGCTGGCGAAGCTCGGCTTGCCCAGCGTCTGGATCACCGAGGCGCGGTTGTCGACGCCCGGCTGGACCGAATTCACCAGATCGGCATCGATAATATAGCCCTGGTGCGAGCGCAGCGAGGTGCAGCCGCCGGCGAGCGCCAGAACCGCGCATGCCGCGGTCAGGCCGCCAAACCGACCAACCATCCGGACTGCCTTCACCATTCGATACTCTCCGTGCGCCGACGCCAATCACCCGGCGCATTTGCATCGCGCGCCGTTCGCCTCAATATGCGGGGCGGGCGGACGGCACAAGGCCGGTGCCGCAAAGCCCCTATACGGGGGCCCTAAAGGCGAGAATGATGGGTTTTTTCGACAGGTTCAGGGCGAAACGTGACGAAACCGCGGCGCTGTACGTGGCATTGGTGGCCCGTGCGCGCCAGCCGCATTGGTATCTCGACGGCGCGGTCGCCGATACGGTCGACGGCCGGTTCGACATGATCGCGGCGGTGCTGGCGATGGTCATGCTGCGGCTCGAGGCCGATCCTGCCGGAGTCGCGGCGGCGGCGCATCTGTCCGAAGCGTTCGTCGACGACATGGATCCGCAATTGCGCGAGATCGGGATCGGCGACCTGCTCGTCGGCAAGCATGTCGGGCGGATGATGGGCATGCTCGGCGGCCGGCTGGGCGCCTATCGCGATGGGTTGGCGGCGGGCGATCTCAAGCCCGCTTTGGTCCGCAACCTCTATCGCGGCGAGGCGCCCGATGCCGCGGCGCTGGCGCATGTCGAGCGTGAACTGCTGGCCTTGCGCCAGGGGCTGGACGGCATCCCGCTCGACCGGCTGGTCGCGGGCCAATTGCCGTGACCGTCGAATTCGCGCGGCCGCAGCGCATCGATACGATCGGTGGCGAGCCGCGAACCGTCGAGATCGACGCCGATGCGCAGGAGCGCGCGGCGCTGGCCAAACGATTCGACCTGATCGGGATCGAGCGGCTGACCGGCAGATTCACGATCCGCCGCGACGCCGCCGGCATCGTGGCCGAGGGCCGCGTCGCCGCGGCGGTAACCCAGGCATGCAGCATCACCGGCGACCCGCTGCCCGCAACGGTCGACGAGCCGGTCGCCTTGCGGTTCGTGCCGCAAGAAAACGCCGGCCAGGACGAGGTCGAACTCGGCGACAGCGATATCGACGTCATTCCCTATGACAGCGGGGCGATCGACCTGGGCGAGGTGGCCGCCGAGACAATGGCGCTGGCGCTCGACCCCTTTCCGCGCGGCCCTAACGCCGAAGCCGCGCTCAAGGAAGCCGGGGTGCTGAGCGAGGAACAGGCCGGTCCGTTTAGTGTGCTCGCCGCGCTCAAGGAACAGCTCGGCAAGAAATAGCGCCACCGGCAAGCCTCATACGCAATCACATTGGACACGACGCCCTCTTGCATTGCACTGTGGGGTCAGCAACTTAAGGACAGTATGCGGGGGGAAGCGATGCGTCGGCTGTTGATGGCTGCCAGCCTATTGGCGGCGAGTGTCCTGGCTTCCGACGCGGCGGCATCGGCACCCGCTCCTGCGGATATAGTCTATCAGCCGGCGGCGGCCTGGGTGCTGCCGCCACCCGCTGCGACCGAGGCTGCGACGCCGCCCGAGGCACCGTATCGACTGATCTACTCCGATACCCAGGTTCATATCGCCTCGGCGGGGCGGGATGTTTTCACGCATTTCCGCGTCAAGATACTCAAGCCCGACGCGTTGCGGCTCGGCAACCTCACAGTGTCGTGGAACCCAAGCGGTGGCGCGGCAACGGTCCACTTGGTTCGCATCATCCGTGGCGATCAGGTCATTGATGTGCTGAAGGAGTCTAAATTCAGTATCATCCAGCGTGAGAACGGCCTCGAACAGGCGATCCTGACCGGTTTGAAAACCGCCGCATTGCAGGTGCCCGGTCTTCAAGTCGGTGACGAACTCGAATTCGCCGCTACGGTTCGTGCGCATGACATCACGCTGGGGGACGACAATTTCGGCCTGGTGCAGCTGCCGCTGCAGGGTAGCAAGGGGGCGTTTCGCTATCGTTTCGTCTGGCCGGCCAGCGAGCAACTTTCGTGGCGCGCGACACCGGACCTGCCGAAGGTCGACCCGGTTACTGCCGATGGTCAAACCGCGCTGACCTATGAAATGCGTGACCCCGCCGGCGTCGTGGTTGCCGATGGCGCCGTGCCCCGTGCCAACATCCGCCGCCTGGTCGAATTTTCCGATTTCGGCGGCTGGAACGACCTGTCGGCGCGCCTTTGGCCATTGTTCGACCAGGCATCGAAGCTGACACCGGGGTCGCCGCTGCACGCAGAGGTCGCCAAGATCGCGGCCGCTTCTTCGGATTCGCAGGTGCGCGCGACAGCGGCGTTGCGGTTGGTGCAGGAGCAAGTGCGATACGTCTACATTGGGTTGAACGGCGGCAATTTCCGACCCGCATCGGTCGACGAGACCTGGACCCGCCGGTTCGGCGACTGCAAGGCCAAGACGGTATTGCTGCTCGCGTTGCTCCGTGAACTCGGCGTAGAGGCTGAGGCTGTACTAGCCAACAGCCAGGGCGGCGACGGGCTCGACGCCCGTCTGCCCAGCCCGGCCTTGTTCGATCACGTGCTCGTGCGCGCGCGAATCAACGGCGTGCCCTTCTGGCTCGACGGGACGCGGCCGGCCGATCGCGTGCTGGACAAGATACCGGCACCACCGTTTCGCTGGGTACTGCCGTTACGGCATCAAGGCGCTCAATTGGAGCTCGTGCCGGTTCGCCCACCGACCTTTCCGCAGTTTATCGGGCTGATCGACGTCGATGCGAGCGCTGGTTTCGCCAAACCGGCGATCGTGAAGGCAACCAACATCATGCGCCAGGACGATGCCTACGCCCTCCGCTCGCAGCTCAGTGCCCTGTCCCCGGAGGACGCCGATCGGGCAGTGCGCGGCTATTGGCGGCAGGAACTCGATTGGGTCGATCCCGATCAAGTCTCCTGGTCCTATGACGAGCGTAACCTGACGCTGACACTCAGTTTGACGGGCAGAGGGACGCCCGAATGGAAAGGCGACGACACCAGCGGCTGGGGGCTGTCCATCTATGGCGCCGGGTTCATCCCGCCTGATCAGCTCAAGCGACCGGCCGATCAGGATCAAACGGCGCCGTGGCTGACCAATTTCCCGCGCTTCCGTTGTTGGGGGACAACTATCCGGCTGCCCGCCGCCGGACCGAAGTTCGCTTGGAACTACAGTTCGGCGCCGATGAACTTGAAGCTTGGCAGCACGATCTATTGGCGTGCGGCCGGCATGAAGGGCAACGTCGTGCGTACCGTCATGAGCCGTCGCGTCTATCTGCCCGAACTTGACGCCAGGCAGGCAGCGGCGGTCAACGCTGGCATTTCGAGTTTTAACAACCAGCAGTCGATCGTTGCCGAAGAGCGCGTCCTGCCCGGCACTAAGCGACATGCCGATAGCGCATTGCCTTTTGCCGACGATGTTGACTGGTCGAGCAACCCCAATGTTTGCAGCGCGCCGGACAAGACTACGGAACCGCTAAAGAGCGTAGGCGCGGCGAAATAGCGATCAGTCGGCCTCCGGCCCCAGGCCCGGGTCGAGATCGCGCGGGCGGACGAAGGTCGTGAGCGTGCAGCTGCTCGCCGCGACGTCGGCCCAATTGTCGGCCTCGCAGGTCATTACCGCCAGGCTGGCGGTCGGGAACTTGATCTCGACCTGGTCGCGCTTCGCGTCGCCATCAGGGACTAGCAGCAGGATAAGGTCCTCGAGCCCCGGATTGTGTCCGGAGAGGAGCAGGCTGTCCGCCATTACCGGTGCTTCGTGGACCAGTTCGAGCAAGGTCGCGGCCGAAGCGAGATAGGCGCGGCGATCCCAATCGGGGTCGATCCGGCGGCCATAGCCTTGCGATGCCTGTTCCAGCGTCTCGATCACGCGCGTGGCGGGAGAGGCGACGGCGTAATCCCAGGTCAGGCCGATCGCGCGCATATGGCTGCCCATTGCTCGCGCGGCACGTTCGCCCTTGGGATTGAGGCCGCGATCGAAATCGCGGACGCCGTGATCGTCCCAACTCGATTTGGCGTGCCGGAGCAGGATGAGCGTCTTCATGGCGCCTTCTGATTAAGCAGATCGTCGGCAGTCCCTTGCCCGACCTGTGCGACAGAAGAAAGACGCGATCTCACACGCGCGACCGCTTCGTCGAGCGGGACACGCGCGATCGGCACGCCGGCGGGAAATGCCGAGAGCAATCGGCTGGGCATCGCCGCCGACAGCAGCACGAACGCGCCGCGATCGTCGGCGCGGCGGATCAGCCGGCCGAACGCCTGGGCGAGCTTGGCGCGCACGATGCGATCGTCATAGGCCGATCCGCCGCCCGCCAATCGCCGCGCGGCATGGAGCACGGTCGGCTTGGCCCAGGGCACGCCTTCCAGAATGACCTGGCGCAGCGATTCGCCGGGAACGTCGACGCCGTCGCGCAAGGCGTCGGTGCCGATCAGCGAGGCACGGCGATCATCGCGGAACATATCGACCAGGGTGCCCGGATCGATCGGATCGACATGCTGGGCATAGAGCGGCAGGCCGTCGCGCGCGAGGCGATCGGCGATGCGGGCATGGACGCCGCGCAGCCGGCGGATCGCGGTGAACAGACCGAGCGTGCCGCCCCCCGCCGCCTCGATCAGCCGGGCATAAGCGTTGGCGAGGGCGGCCAGATCGCCGCGCTTGACGTCGGTGACGATCAGCACTTCGGCTTGGTTGGGGTAATCGAACGGGCTCTGCGCCTCGAACAGGCCGGCGCCGCGATCGAGATGCGGGACGCCGGCGCGGGCCTCGGCGGTCACCCAGTCGGGATCGCCCGCCTTGAGCGTCGCCGAGGTCACCAGCACGCCGTGCGCCGGCTTGAGCACGGTCGAGGCGAGCGGGCGAGTCGGGTCGAGCCAGCGGCGGTGCAGCCCGATATCGATCTCGCGCCCTTCGATCCGCTCGACCGCCAGCCAGTCGACGAAATCGGGATCGGCCGGCCCGCCGATCCGCGCGAGCAAGCCGATCCAGGCGCCGACCGTATCGGTGCGCCAGCCGAGCGAGGCGATCGCGCCCTCGACCCGCGCGCGCGCCTGACCATCCATCCAGTCGGGCGCCTCGGCCAGCACGGCTTCGAGCCGCTGCCCCAACGCCATGAGCGGGCGGAGCAAGGACTCAAGTCCCTGCGCGGCCTCGGCAGCAGCTTCGATCAACGCGCCATCGGGTTCGGCGAGCTCGGTTTCCAGGCCATAGCCGGCATCGCCGTCCTGCGCCGCTCGCGCATAGGTCAGCCCGCGAACCGCCGCGAGCAGGCGTTCGACCACCCCGAACGGCTCGCCTTCCGCCACACGCTGCAGCCAGCCGTCGCTGGCAAGCGCGCGCGCCGCCTCGACCGCCTCGTGGATCGCGCGGCCGCCCGCTTCGTCATAGCTGGCGACGTCGCTCAGCCGCGCGGCGAGCCCACGCCGCCGCCCGCGCGAGGTCGATTCGGGGCCGACGATCCAGCGCCTGAGCTCGATCGATTCCTGGCCGGAGAGCGCGACCCCGAACATCGAATCGGCGGCCTCGAACAGATGATGGCCTTCGTCGAACACATAGCGGGTCGGGCGGCTGTTGCCTTCGCGGCCGCGCGCGGCGTTGACCATTACCAATGCATGGTTGGCGATGACGATGTCGGCCTCGGCACTGGCGCGGGCAGCGCGCTCGATGAAGCATTTCCGGTAATGCGGGCAGCCGGCATAGACGCATTCGCCGCGTCGGTCGGTCAGCGCGGTCGATCCGTTGCGGCGGAACAGTGTGGGCAGCCAGCCGGGCAAATCGCCGCCGATCATGTCGCCATCGGCGGTATAGGCGGCCCAGCGCGCGACGAGATGCGCGAGGACCGCCGCGCGGCCGGCGAATCCGCCTTGCAGCGCATCCTCCAGGTTGAGCAGGCAGAGGTAATTTTCGCGGCCCTTGCGCGTCACCACACGGCGGCGGCGCTCGACCGGATCGGGAATCAGTCGCGACGTCTCATGGTTGAGCTGGCGTTGCAGCGCCTTGGTGAAGGTCGAGATCCACACCGGCCCGCCCGCCGCTTCGGACCAGAGCGAGGCGGGGGCGAGATAGCCCAGGGTCTTGCCGATCCCGGTGCCGGCCTCGGCCAGCACCATGTTGGGATTGTCGCGCAAGATGCGCGGCGCGAAGGCGGCGGCGCAGGCCTCGGCAAAGGCGCGCTGGCCGGGGCGCTGCTCGGCGCCGGCGCCGGTCAGGTAATCGAGCCGGGCGGCGATATCGGCGTCGTGCAACGTCACCGGACGCGGCGCGGGGCGCGGCGCGGTTTCGTCCCATTCGGGCAATTTGGTGAACAGCCAGCGCTCGTGCTCGCGCGGCTTGGCGATGCGCTCGGCGACGGGCGGCGACCATGGCCAACGCAGCCGCGCGAGACTCTGCGCGGCGGTCCAGGCGCCTTCGCGCTCGGGCCAGTCGCCCTCGGCGATCGCCAGCAACGCAGCGGCGGCGTCGCGCAGGAACGGGGCGATGCGATCCTCGCTCTCGGGCTCGGTCAGGCCGAGCGCGCGGGCGAAACCGCGCGGCGTGGGGGCGAGGAACGTCGCGGGCTTGAGGAAGGCGTAAAGCTCGAGCAGATCGAGCCCCGACAGATCGGCATAGCCCAAACGCTGCCCGATCAGCGGGGCGTTGAGCACGATCATCGGCGTGTCGGCCGCGCGCCGGATAGCCTCGCCGCGCCCGACCGCGCGGCAGCCCTCGGCATCGGCGATCCACACCCCGGCATGGCTGGCGTGAAGCGCTGGGTAGGGAAGTTCGGGAGCCACGCCGGCGTTGTGGCGGCCCCCGAACAAAATGGCAACGCCGTGACTTAGTTGGTCTCCGCCAGATAGGCGTCGAGCTGGTCGAACGACCCGGTCCAACCGCCGTTCATCGACTCCATCATGCTCTGGAAGAACGCCTCTTCTTCGGACGACGCGTCGATCGGGGCCCATTCGAGCGTGATGCGCGTGCCACCATCGACCTCGGCGAACGTTACCGTCGTCCGCAGTTCGAGCGGGAACAAGGGAGCGAAGGGCGCGCGGATGCGGGCGCCATGTTCGTCGGCGAAACCATGGATCCACATGAGCCTCGACGGCGGTTCCACCTGCTCGAACACGAACTTGCTGAACATTGCCGATCCGTCCGGGGCGTCCATGCGCCCGCGCCAGACGCCGCCGGGCCTGAGATCGTGTTCGAGGACTATTCCCTTGGTCTCCTTCGGCCCGAACCAGGCCGCCAGCCTCTCAGGATCGGTCCAAGCCGCCCAAATGCGCTCGCGTGATGCATCGAACACGCGCGTGATGGTGAAGCTGGGCGTGGTCATTCGGTTTTTCCTTCCGTTGCTTTGAGAAAGGCGTCGAGTTGGTCGAAACTGTCGCTCCACAAGGTGCGCAGGCCATCGATCCAACCGCGTGCATCATCGAGGGCGTCAGCCTTGAGGCGTCGCGGCCGCGCCTGCGCTGCCTTGCCGCCCTCGATCAGCCCTGCCGATTCGAGCACCTTCAGGTGACGGGAGATTGCCGGCTGGCTGATCCCGAACGGGCGTTGCAGCTCGCCCACCGTCGCTTCGCCCCGCGCCAGCCGGGCAAGGATCGCGCGGCGGGTGGGGTCGGCTAGGGCAGCGAACTGGCGATCAAGCAATGGTTCCATAATGCATATGTTATATAACTACTGCGTTATATGCAAGCCCGACCGGCCGAGTCGAAGGGGCGTCCGGAGAAATGATGAGAGGCAGCGAGCGGATTCCTGCGGATGGCGCGGTTCAGCCGCGCATCCGCCGATCGTCACGAGGTTGCAAAAAGCCGGCGCATCGCGCACTCGGCTCTCCATCATGGTAGCCGAAATCGAACAGACGCAAGCCCTGCGCGCCGCCGCGCTCGAATCGAAGGCCTGGCCGTACGAGGAAGCGCGCAAATTGCTCAAGCGCTACCCGGACGGAAAGCCGAACGGCGAACCTGTGCTGTTCGAGACTGGCTATGGGCCATCTGGCCTGCCGCATATCGGCACCTTCCAGGAAGTGCTGCGGACGACGATGGTCCGCCATGCCTATGAGGAAATGACTGGCCAGCCGACTCGTCTCGTCGCGTTCAGCGACGACATGGACGGGCTGCGTAAGGTGCCGGACAACGTTCCCGACCAAGAGATGCTGCGCCAGCATCTCGGGCGGCCGCTGACACGCATCCCCGATCCATTCGGCAAGTTTGACAGCTTCGCCGCCCACAATAACGCGATGTTGCGTGACTTTCTCGACCGGTTCGGGTTCGAGTACGAATTCGTGTCCTCCACCGATTATTACACCGCCGGCAGATTCGACGAGAAGCTGCGCGAGGTGTTGCATAATTACGATGCGATCATGGCGGTGATGCTGCCGACCCTGCGCGCCGAGCGTCAGGCGACCTATTCTCCCGTGCTGCCGATCAGTCCGACTACGGGCATCGTGCTGCAGGTGCCCGTCGAGGTGGTCGATGCCGATGTCGGCATGATCCGCTTTACCGATGAGGATGGCACCGTCGTCGAACAGTCGGTCCTGGGCGGCCAGGCCAAGCTGCAATGGAAGCCCGATTGGGGCATGCGCTGGGCGGCCTTGGGTGTCGATTACGAGATGTACGGCAAGGACCTGATCGACTCGGGTATTCTCGGCGGCAAGATCGCGCAGATACTCGGCGGGCGTAAGCCCGAGGGCATGGTCTATGAGCTGTTCCTCGACGCCAAGGGCGAGAAGATCTCCAAGTCGAAGGGCAACGGCCTGTCGATCGACGAATGGCTGACTTATGGCCCCGACGAGAGCCTGGCTTTCTACATCTATCGCGAGCCCAAGAAGGCGAAGTCGCTCCATCTCGGGCTGATCCCGCGCGCGGTCGACGATTATTGGCAGTTCCGCGCGAATTACGCGACGCAGCCGATCGAGCAGCGGCTGGGCAACCCGGTCCATCATATCCATAATGGGCCGCCGCCGGCGGAAACCCTGCCGGTGACGTTCGGGCTATTGCTCAACCTTGTCGGCGTGATGGGCGGCGACGCGGCCAAGGAGCAGGTCTGGGGGTATCTCGGCAACTACGTGGCCGATGCCTCGCCGGAAAAGTATCCGGCGCTCGACCAGTTGATCGGCTATGCGCTCGCCTACGCCCGCGATTTCGTCGCGCCGACGCTCCAACGCCGCGCGCCCGAGGGTGTCGAGGTCGAGGCGCTCAAGCGGCTCGACGCCGATCTCGCCGCATTGCCCGCCGGCGCGAGCGCCGAGGATATCCAGAACATCGTCTACGAGATCGGCAAGAGCGATTTCGACGGAAAGGGCGGCTTCCCCGAACTGCGCGACTGGTTCAAGGCGCTGTACGAGACGTTGCTCGGATCGAGCCAGGGGCCGCGCATGGGCAGCTTCATCGCATTGTACGGAGTGGAGAATACCAGGAAGCTGATCGCCGAGGCGTTGGCGCGCTAGATCGCGCGAAAAACCACTACCGTCGTCACCCCGGCCTTGTGCCGGGGTCCACGGTGCCGCAAACCCAAAGCGTGCGGCCCTTGCTGCACGGTGGATGCCGGGACAAGCCCGGCATGACGGAAAGAGGACAGTCCGTGGCGGGATCCAAACGCAGCTCGATCCTCCGCGACTTCCTCAAGGATGAAGCCGCCGGCGGCATCGTGCTGATCGTCGCGGCAATGCTCGCGATGATCGCCGCCAACTCGCCGCTCGCCGCCGATTATTTCCACTTGCTCCACCTCGAAACCGGCCCGGTGCTCGCGCCCAAGCTGGGGCCGATGACGGTGCATCTGTGGGTCAACGACGCGCTGATGGCGGGGTTCTTCTTCCTCGTCGGGCTCGAGATCAAGCGCGAGCTGGTCGACGGCGAATTGTCGCGGCCCGCCGATCGCACCTTGCCGGTGATCGCCGCGGCGGCGGGAATGATCGCCCCGGCGATCGTCTATCTTGCCGTCGTCGCGGGCGATCCGGCCCTGGTGCGCGGCTGGGCGATCCCGGCGGCGACCGATATCGCCTTCGCGGTTGGGGTGATGGCGCTGCTCGGATCGCGTGTCCCCGCCCCGCTCAAATTGTTTCTGACCACGGTCGCGATCGTCGACGATATGGGCGCGGTGGCGATCATCGCGGTGGCCTATAGCCATGGGCTCGACCTCGTCTCGCTGACCGGCGCGGCGGTCGTGCTTGGGGTCATGATCGCGATGAACCGCGGCGGCGTGGTCCGTCTGCTGCCCTACATCATCCTGTCCAGCCTGCTGTGGTGGCTAGTGCTGCGATCGGGCGTGCACGCGACGATCGCCGGCGTGCTCGCGGCGATGACGATCCCGATCCGAACCTCGCCAGGGGCGCCCGACGATGCCGAATCAGCGCTGCATCGGCTGGAGCACGCGCTCAGCCCGTGGATCGCGTTCATGGTGGTGCCGCTGTTCGGGTTCGCCAATGCCGGCGTGTCGCTGGGCGGGCAGGGGTTGCATGTCCTGACCGAACCGTTGGTCATCGCGGTCGCCGCCGGCCTGTTCGTCGGCAAGCAGACCGGGATGCTCGGCGCCGTCGCATTAGCGGTAAGGCTGGGCTGGGCGGAGCGGCCGGGCGGGGCGTCGTGGACGCAGGTCTATGGCGTGCTGCTGCTCGCCGGGATCGGCTTCACGATGAGCCTGTTCATCGGCGGGCTCGCCTTCGTCGATCCGGCGCTGGTCGACCGGGTCAAGGTCGGGGTGCTGATCGGATCGATCCTGTCGGGATTGGCCGGGTTCGTGGTGCTGCGCTGGGTGGCGCGGCCGGCGCGAGAGGCATGATGCGCAAATTCTTCGATCCCCGGCAATTGCTCCACGCGCCGGCGCGCGAGCTACACAATGGCGGCTTCACCGATTATGCCGAGACGCCGGCGCGCGCCGAGGCGATCCTGGCCGCGATCGGCGGGGCGGAGGCGCCCGAGGATCGCGGCGAAACGCCGATCCTGGCCGTGCACGATATGGATTATGTCGCCTTCCTCAAATCGGCGGCGGCGCGCTGGGCGGAGGCCGGGCGGCCGGGCGACGCGGTCGGCTATGTCTGGCCGGTGGTCGGACGGCGGCCGCTGCGACTCGACCGCATCGACGCGCTGCTCGGCCAGTACAGCTTCGACGCCTCGACCCCGCTCACGCCGCATACCTGGGACAGCGCCTATTGGAGCGCGCAATCGGCGCTCGCCGCGACGCACGCGGTGCTCGGCGGTGAGCGCGCCGCCTTCGCCTTGTGCCGGCCGCCCGGCCATCATGCCGGTGCGGATTATTATGGCGGCTATTGCCATCTGAACGTCGCGGCGATCGCGGCACAGGCCGCGCGAAATGCGGGCAAGCGGCGGGTCGCGATTCTCGACATCGACTATCACCATGGCAACGGCACGCAGGACATCTTCTGGTCGCGCGGCGACGTTTTCTATGCCTCGCTCCATGCCGATCCGGCGACCGATTATCCCTTTTACTGGGGCCATGAAGACGAGGTCGGCGAGGGCGAGGGGCATGGCGCGACGCTCAACCTGCCATTGCCGCAGGGGACGACGCTCGATGCCTTCCGCCGCGCGCAGGCCCGCGCCTTGCAGGCGATCGCCGATGTCGGCGCCGAGTTGCTGGTGGTGAGCTTCGGAGCGGACACCTATATCGGCGATCCCATCTCCGCTTTCAGGATCGAGACGCCCGATTATGCCGTGCTCGCCGCCGATATCGCCGCCGCGGGATTGCCGACCGTGATCGTGATGGAGGGCGGCTATGCGGTCGGCGCGCTCGGCGAGAATGTCGCGAGCCTGTTGAGCGGCTGGTGAACGAGGCCGGGATTCTTAGGGACATCTTACGGGTCGATCACGCCGGGGAGGTCGGCGCGATCCGCATTTATCGTGCGCAGATCGCGATTGCCCGGCGCCGCCCACCGAACCTTGTCCCCGTGTTGCTCGAATCGCTGGGTGATGAGGTCAGTCACCGTGATTTCTTTGCGGCCTCGATGAACAAGCGCGGGATCGTTCCGTGCCACATGCTGGGCCTGTGGTGGAGCGGGGGAGTGATCCTGGGCGCCGTCACCGCGCTACTCGGTCGCGACGCCATCTTGACGTGCACCGAAGCGGTCGAACGCACCGTTCACCGCCATATGAACGATCAAATCCTTTGGCTCGCCAGCCGGGATGCCGACCTGGCCGATGGACTGGCAGCAATCCGCGATCAGGAAGTGGGCCATCTATTCGCTGCCCAAGCGGCTGGCGGCCGGCGACCGCGTTGGCTCGATGGTACGATCGCTGCGGTGACCGAGATGCTGGTATGGACATCGACCTATGGTGCATCGGCCCGCCTTGCGCGCGAGGTGCATTGATCATGCCGCTGGCCAAGGGCAGCGCCGATTATCGCCGGTTGACGATGGCGATGCTGTTCGCCGGGTTCTCGACCTTCTCCTTGCTCTATTCAGCGCAGCCGTTGTTGCCGTTGTTCGCGCATGATTTCCACCTGAGCGCGGAAGCGGCGAGCCTGGCGGTCGGGCTTGCCACTGGACCGCTAGCCGTGGGGGTTCTGGTCGCGGGAGCCTTGTCCGATCGCTGGGGGCGGCGACCGATGATGGTCGCGGCGATGTTCCTGGCCGGCGGGTTCAGCCTGGCGACCGCGGCGGTGCCCGGTTGGCCGGCCTTGCTCGCCTTGCGCTTCCTGACCGGCGTGGCGCTGGCCGGGGTGCCGGCGGTGGCGATGGCCTATGTCAGCGAGGAGGTCGATCACGCCTCGGTCGGATCGGCGATGGGGCTCTATATCGGCGGCAGCGCGATCGGCGGGATGGCCGGACGGCTCGGCGTCAGCCTGTTGACCGACATTGCGGGCTGGCGCGGAGCGGTGGCGCTGGTCGGCCTGGCGGGGATCGCTATGGCCGAGGCATTCCGTCGGCTCGCGCCCGAATCGCGGCATTTCGTACCGTCGGCCCGGCCGCCGCGCGAGGTCGCGCGTGGATTTATCGATCTGTTTCGCGATCGCGCGATGCCGCTGCTGTTCCTCGAGGCGTTCGTGCTGATGGGCGTGTTCGTCAGCATCTACAATTATGCCGGCTTCCGCTTGATGGCGGCCCCTTATTCGCTGGGCCATGCGGCGGTCGGCGCGATCTTCCTGCTCTATCTATTGGGCTCGTGGAGCTCGGCCTGGTTCGGCGGCATCGGCGGCAAGGTTGGGCGGCGACGGATATTCTGGATGCCGGTGCTGTTGCTGATCCTGGGCGTGGTGCTGACGGCCGCGCAGCCCCTCGCGTTGGTCGTCGCGGGAATCGGCGTGGTCACGATCGGCTTCTTCGGCGCCCATTCGATCGCCAGCGCCTGGGTGGGCCGGCGGGCGCTCGCCCGGCGCGGTCAGGTAGCGGCGCTCTATCTGTTCTTCTATTATGCCGGTTCCAGCGTGCTCGGATCGTTGTGCGGGATTGCCTGGACGCGCGCGGGTTGGCCGGGCGTAGCGTGGTTTTGCGGGGTGCTGGGGGCAATAGCGCTGGCGGTCGGGCTTATCCTCCGGTCGATCCCGCCTCTGCCCCAGAAGGAAGTGACCCAGCCCAAGCCGCTTGGCACCGATTGAAATCCCGACGAGAGGAAAGAGAATGCGACTGCTGCTGATGATCATGGCGCTGTCCGCCGCCAACCCTGCTTGGGCGGGGCCAGCCGATATCGTCGAGCGAGGCAACTGCGCGGCCGACCAGCGTTGGAAGACCAACGTCGAGATGACCGCGATCTTCAACGCGGATCAGGCCGATAGGTCGAGCCTGGCAGTTGATTGGAGCATCGTCAGACCTCGCGACGAGGCGCGTGCAGCCCGGACCAAGGCGCTGCTCGACGAGGGGCTGCTGGCCAGCGGCGATGATTACTACCACGCCGCCTTTGTCTTCCAGCATGGTGCCCAGCCGAACGATTATCTGCTGGCGCACGCTTTGGCGATGGTGGCGGTGGCGCGCGGCCGACGGGATGCGACGTGGATCGCGGCGGCGACGCTCGACCGCTACCTTCAGCGGATCGGGCAGCAGCAAGTGTTCGGCACGCAATATATCGCCGGTAAAGGGGGCATGACGCAGGAATCCTATGATCGCGCGCTGCTGTCGGATGCGATCCGCACCGCAACGGGCGTACCGACAATGGCAGCGCAGGAAGATCGGCGCCGAGCGCTGGAAAAAGCCACGGCCAACGTCAAAAAATAATCGGCAACGGGAACCTGCGCCCACACCGGCCGTTGTTATTCTGCTTGAACGAAAGAGAGAGCATTTAGACGACCCGACGCTTCGGCGTAGGATCGTCCTAGGGAGCCCCGCCGCACCATGTGCGACGGGGCTTACTGCTTTTTGGGCTGGCGGACCTCGGTTGATCGGCGCTGCGCAGCCAAACGGTTTTCGGAAGGCACCTCTCCCAAACGAGAACGACGCGGGAACAAGTCCCGCGTCGTCGTCGGTCGGCGCCTAGGCGCCGCCGGCCGGTCGAACTGTCGCGAGCGGGCTTCGCCGCTCGCGCCGGTGCGCAGCTGAAGCTGCTCCCTACAGCTTCGACGTCAGCTCCGGCACGATCTTGAACAGGTCGCCGACCAGGCCGATGTCGGCGACCTGGAAGATCGGGGCGTCCTCGTCCTTGTTGATCGCGATGATCGTCTTCGAATCCTTCATGCCCGCGAGATGCTGGATCGCGCCCGAAATGCCGATCGCCATATAGACTTCGGGGGCGACGATCTTGCCGGTCTGGCCGACCTGATAGTCGTTGGGGACATAGCCCGCATCGACCGCGGCGCGCGACGCGCCGACCGCGGCGCCGAGCTTGTCGGCGAGCGGCTCGATCACCGAATGGAAGTTCTCGCTCGAGGCGAGCGCGCGGCCGCCCGAGACGATGATCTTGGCGCTGGTCAGCTCCGGACGTTCGAGCTTGGCGATCTCCGACCCGACATAGGTCGACACCGACTGCTCCAGCCCGGCGCCGTCGGTCGCGACGACCTTGGCGCTGCCGCCCTCGGCCGCGGCCTTCTCGAACGCGGTGCCGCGCACGGTGATGACCAGCTTCTTGTCGCTGGTCTGCACGGTGGCGATGGCGTTGCCGGCATAGATCGGGCGCGTGAACGTATCGGCGCTTTCGACCGACAGGATGTCGCTGATCTGCATGACGTCGAGCAACGCGGCAACGCGCGGCGCGATGTTCTTGCCGTTCGATGTCGCGGGCGCGAGGAACGCGTCGTGATCGGCCATCAGCTTGACCACCAGCGGCGCGACCGTCTCGGCCAGCGGATGTTCGAGCGCGGCATTGTCGGCGGTCAGCACGCTGCTGACCCCGGCGATCTTGGCGGCTTCGGCAGCGACGGCATCGACGCCCGACCCGGCGACCAGCAGGTCGACCTCGCCAAGCTTGGAAGCGGCGGTGACCACGGCGAGCGTGGCGTCCTTGACGGTCTTTCCGTCATGTTCGACCCAAACGAGCGTCTTCACTTGGCAACTCCCAGAGCCTTGAGTTTGGCAACCAGCTCATCGACATCGGCGACCTTGACGCCGGCGGTGCGCTTGGGCGGTTCGACGACCTTGAGCGTGGTCAGTCGCGGCGCGACGTCGACGCCGTAATCGGCCGGCGTCTTCTGATCGAGCGGCTTCGACTTGGCCTTCATGATGTTGGGCAGCGAAGCGTAGCGCGGCTCGTTGAGACGAAGATCGGTGGTGATGATCGCCGGCAGCGAGAGCTTCTCGGTCTCCGACCCGCCATCGACTTCGCGCGTCACGGTGACGCTGTCGGCGGTCAGTTCGACCTTTGAAGCAAAAGTGGCCTGGCCGACGCCGAGCAGGCCCGCCAGCATCTGGCCGGTCTGGTTGTTGTCGTCATCGATCGCCTGCTTGCCGAGGATGATCAGGTCGGGCTTCTCCGCCTCGACGATCGCCTTCAACAGCTTGGCCACGCCCAGCGGCTCGACCTTCTCCTCGCTGACGACCAGGATCGCGCGGTCGGCGCCCATCGCCAGCGCGGTGCGTAGCGTTTCCTGCGACTTCGCCTCGCCTATCGACACGGCGACGATCTCGGTGACGCCCTTGTCCTTCAACCGGATCGCCTCTTCGACCGCGATCTCGTCGAACGGGTTCATCGACATCTTGACGTTGGCCAAATCGACCCCCGTCCCGTCCGCCTTCACGCGGGGCTTCACGTTATAGTCAAGCACGCGCTTGACCGGCACCAAGACTTTCATTCCATCTACTCCGTCGTCCGAACGTTCCCTGGGAAGGCGGCCGCTCGGGCCTTGTGGTTCACGTTAACGTCAAATCGCCGTCGCCGCTACTTCGTCGATTTCGCTGCGACGAATGATGCGAATTGCTTGAGGTTGGCGGCCGACGCTTGGACCAGATCGCCGCGCGCCGCATCGCTGCCGGTAGTGACATCCGCAGTGGTCACCGTGAGCGGGCTGTCGACTTTCTTCCTGTAGGTGATCGGTTTGGCCGTGCCATCGCGCCAGCTTTGTAACACGAAGCTGGTGACCAGCCGGCTGCCGCCGACGATCGCACCGGTAACCAGGCCGAGCCGCTCCTTCGGCACCGTGTCGGTCAGGATCGCGTAGGTGTTGTCGACCACCAGATCGGCATAGCACGCCGCATCCGACGCATAGAGCCGGGTACCGTCGAGCTTGCGCTTGTCGAGGTCGAGCAAGTCGGCGTGCCGCACGATCTTCAGCTCGCCGGCGCTGGGGAAAAGCGTACCTAGTCCCGGGTCATCCAGTGCGCCGGCAACGGCCGCGGTAGTGAATACCGCGCCGCCAGGTGGGGGCGGCGTCACCTTGACGAATGCGTTGGGCTTGGCGGGCTTTAACGTGCGGCTCGGATAGCCCGCCGCGGTGACGTGGAGCTCGCAGAGGCTGTCCGCCGCGTGGGCGGAGACCGGCGACAGGAGCGCGCCGACCGAGGCGATCGCCATCGTCCCGACCCATGCGCCGCGTCCTGTCATCCGCTCCCTCTTCCTTATCGCCGTGCCTGGCCCGCCATTCGGCGGTGCCGCGTCAAGCCGCCTTCTTCACCTCGGCGACGATCTTCTGTGCCGCATCGCCGAGATCGTTGGCAGGAACGATCGCCAGGCCCGAATTGGCCAGGATGTCCTTGCCCTGCTGGACGTTGGTGCCTTCGAGGCGAACCACCAAAGGCACGCTCAAATTCACTTCCTTGGCGGCGGCGACGATGCCCTCGGCGATGATGTCGCAGCGCATGATGCCGCCGAAGATGTTCACCAGGATGCCCTTCACCGCGGGATCGCTCAGGATGATCTTGAACGCCGCGGTGACCTTCTCCTTGTTAGCGCCGCCGCCGACGTCGAGGAAGTTGGCCGGGAACATGCCGTTCAGCTTGATGATGTCCATCGTCGCCATGGCGAGGCCGGCGCCGTTGACCATGCAGCCGATATCGCCATCGAGCTTGATGTAAGCGAGGTCGTATTTCGACGCTTCGAGCTCGGCGGGATCCTCTTCGGTCTCGTCGCGCAGCGCGAGCAGGTCCTTGTGACGGAACATCGCGTTCGAGTCGAAGCCGACCTTGGCGTCGAGGACCATCAGCTTGCCGTCATCGGTGACGGCGAGCGGATTGATCTCGATCTGGCTGGCATCGGTGCCGAGGAACGCGTCGTACAGCTTGCCGGCGACCGAGGCGGCCTGCTTGGCGAGATCGCCCTTCAGGCCCAGCGCATTGGCGACGGCGCGGCCGTGATGCGGCATGAAACCGGTCGCGGGATCGACGTCGAACGTGTGGATCTTCTCGGGCGTGTCGTGCGCGACGGTCTCGATGTCCATGCCGCCTTCGGTCGAAACGACGAACGCGACCCGGCCGGTGACGCGATCGACCAGCGCAGCGAGGTAGAATTCCTTGGCGATATCGACCCCGTCGGTGACGTAGAGACGGTTGACCTGCTTGCCATGCTCGCCGGTCTGGACGGTGACGAGCGTGTTGCCGAGCATGTCGGCCGCGGCGGCGCGGACTTCGTCGAGCGTCTTGGCTAGGCGGACGCCGCCCTTGGCGTCGGGGGCCAATTCCTTGAACTTGCCCTTACCGCGGCCGCCGGCATGGATTTGCGCCTTCACGACATAGAGCGGCCCGGGCAGCTTCTTGGCGGCCTCGACCGCTTCGTCGACGGTCATCGCGGCATAGCCGGCAGGCACCGGTACGCCGAATTTCGCGAGCAGTTCCTTGGCCTGATATTCGTGGATGTTCATGAAGAGCCTTCTCTCGGGTTTTCGAAGACAGGGAATGGAGAGGCCTTAAGCACAGCGGGAGGCATGAATCCACCCCCGCTCGCCTTGAACGGTCAGGAGTTCTATAGCACGCGCGATGACCTGGCCTTTTGGTATCCTGCTGTTCCTCGCCACCGTGATCGCGATGGAGGGCTTCGCCTATGTGATGCATCGCTGGGTGATGCATGGTCCCGGCTGGTTTCTGCACGCGAGCCATCACCGCCCGCGGGCCGGAAAATGGGAGCTCAACGACCTTTACGCGGTGATTTTCGCGCTGCCGTCGATCGTGCTGTTGCTCGGCGGCGTGCAGCTCGGCTGGTGGTGGGGTTGTACCTGGATCGGCGCGGGAATCGCGGCTTACGGGGCGATCTACTTCGGATTCCACGACGTCATCGTCCATCGCCGCGTTGCGACCCGCTATCTGCCGCGATCGGCCTATATGAAGCGGATCATCCAGGCGCACCGGCTGCACCATGTGGTCGAGACGAAGCGCGGCACGGTCAGCTTCGGCTTCCTCTGGGCGCCGCCGCCCGAGGCGCTCAAGGCCGAGCTCAACCGTCGCGGCAATGCCGGGGTTCGCGCGCCGGCCGGCGAAATCGCGCGCTAGACACCGATATAGACGCGCAGTGATCCTCGATTGGCATTTCTATGCGCTGGCGATCCCGGCAGTGCTGATGCTCGGCCTGTCCAAGGGCGGGTTCGCGGGACTCGGCGCGCTGTCGCTGCCGATGCTCGCCTTCGTCATTTCGCCGGTCCAGGCTGCGGCGATCCTGTTGCCGATCCTGATCGTGCAGGACGTGGTCGGCGTCTGGGCGTTCCGCCGCACGGTCGACTGGCGACTGCTCGGCTGGATGATGCCGGGGGCGATCCTGGGGATCGTGCTCGGCTATCTGTTCGCCGCGCGCTTGTCGGAAAGAGCGGTGCTCGGCGCGGTCGGCGCGATCTCCTTGCTGTTCGGCATCTACCGGCTCTGGGCCGATCGTCACGGCCCGCCGCAAGTGGCCAAGGGCTTTCCCGAGTGGCTTGGCGCGCTGTTCGGCGTCGCCTCCGGGTTCACCAGCCAGATCGCTCATGCCGGCCAGCCGCCGTTTCAGGTCTGGGTGTTGCCGCGCCGCCTGTCGCGCGACGTGCTGGTCGGGACGACCGCGATCTTCTTTGCCGCGGTCAACTGGATCAAGGTGCCGGCCTATATCGCGCTCGGCCAGTTCACTCATGCCAATCTGCTGACCGCCGCCGCACTCCTGCCGGTCGCGATCGTCTCGACCTTCGCCGGCGTCTGGCTAGTGCGGCGCGTTTCCGCCGAGCGCTTCTATGTCGCGATTTACGTGCTGATGGTGCTGGTCGGCGCAAAATTGCTGTGGGACGCCCTCGTCTGACGGCATATCGGACCGGATCGGCCGGTCTTTGCCAAATGTTAAGAGCGGCTAAGCATAATGTGCGTCATGGACGCGCATATGTCCGGATCCGATCGAGCGGCTGAAGGCGACGACGATCATCGCCAGCAACAGCGCGTGCCGATCGCCATACCCGCGCGATTGCGCGATCGGCACTCCAACAAATATAACGTCCGCCTGCTCGACCTGTCGGTCACCGGGTTCCGCGCCGAGGCGCATTATGCGCTCGACGCGGGGCAGATCGTCTGGCTGGCGATCCCCGGCATGCAGGGACTGGAAGCGACGGTCGCCTGGCGCCACGGGCTGGAGATCGGGTGCAGTTTCCGGCAACCGCTCTACCCGCCGGTGCTCGATCATATCGTCAAGACGCTGGGACATTAGGCCGTAGACTCCCAAAAAGGCGGCCTGTCTGCTTCCGACCCAACCCCCGCCGTTCAGGGGCATTCTCCTAATACCTAAGAGCTGCCGCGCATTCCGACGAGGAAGTGGGCTATGGAGGCCGCTAATATCCGGCCGGTAGCGCCCCGAATGTGAAACCAACGCCATGCGAGTCCAAAGCGGCCTGAAGTCTGTCCAACACCTGCTTGGCAGTCTCGGTCGGCGCAAACTGGTGATAGACCGCAATCATCGGTCGCCGTCCTTGAGCTTCAGGCATATCCTCAACAAGCTGACCGCTTTCCAGATAACCAAGATACGCATTCACCTTGTCTTCCAACGCCTTTAGGTGACCGGCCTCTTCGCTCCAGTCCAAGTGGTCGGATATGTTCAGAACAACGTCGCCTGACATCTTGTCGACGCCTATCGCGTCAATGGTCCCAGTATCTACGATAGACATTGCTGCTCCCGCCGACGATCAATCGGAAGACTGCTAATATCAAACGAACACTCGCAAAAGCCGCCCGACTGCTTTCCACCCAATAGCGGACAAAAGCTGGCGTCGCATTGATCCAATACGCTGACCCTTTCGTGACGATACCGGTTGGCTGCCAGAATTTGGCCGGACGTACCGATCAGCCAGGGGGGAACGACGTTGGCAACAATGGCGGGCCCCGGTGCGACGCGGCTTACGGACGAACGCAGGGTCTTCGGAAGGGGGCAGGACCTAATCGGGCCGGGGATCGAAACAGGGGAGAAAAATCATGGCGACAGTCGCAGACGCTCAATTCGGGGAGCGCCGCGATGATCATCCATCGGGCACGCCGCGCGCACATTCCGTCGACCGTTGGATCTTCGTCGGTATGGCGCTCTGGTTTATCGCCATCGTCCTGGTGGGCTTCGTTCCGGATTCGATGATGAAGGTGGCGATGATCAAAGCTGGAGCAAGAGCGCCTTTTCCTTTCATTCTGCACGTTCACGCCGTGCTGATGGGCAGCTTTCTCCTGCTGCTGCTTTCGCAAACGGTCATGGTCGCGACGGGACGCGGCGCGCTACACAAGCAAGTCGGCATCGCGGCATTTGTGCTGGTACCGGCCCTGATAGGCGTTGGATTTCTCCTGGCTCCGACCATGTACTACCAAGTCTGGGGCGGGGCGAAGTTCGGCCCGCCGAATGTCCGGTCAGCATTGGCGCCGATCGTGCCGATCGTGGAGAATATCCTGCTGCTTCAAATAAGCGCGGGCGTGCTCTTCGGCATTTTCATGACAATCGCACTGAAAGCGCGCGCAACGAACCCAGGACTGCACAAGAGGATGATGTTCCTCGCGACCGCGGTACCGCTCGGCGCTGCAATCGACCGGATGTTCTGGCTGCCGTCCAGCATGCCCGGGAGCCCATGGGCGAGTTACGTCTACGTGTTGGCCAGCCTTGCCCCATTATTCGTCTGGGACCTGGTTCGTCACCGTCGGGTTCATCAGGCCTATTGGGTGTTCCTCGCGTTTTACATTCCTGCGACGACGCTGGTCGTCGTGGCTTGGGACAAGCCTTGGTGGCACGAGACGGCGCATCGGATAATGGGCGTGTAACAAGCATCCTATCGATCCGAGGCATCGAGAGACATGCTTGATCGAAGGACATGAGGGGGCGGCCTCAAGACCGACGTTTCCGACGACGGGTCGGAACTGCGCGAGATTATCATAGACATTCATGGTCGGGCACCAACGGGCGGCACACCAGCAGATCGATATTTGAAATTGGCCGATACGATGGTTGCCGGTGATCGAAGCGCACTCGTCGCTTGCGAACTCTAGCGATCCAGATTGCGGACGATTTAAAAGCGGTCGGGCTGGTGACGACCCATTTGCAGACATTTAAGAGCGACAGGCGATATGGGTCAGTCGATGGCTGACGCTCCGATCATCCTACGCTCCGGGACGCATAGAAGTCGGGGCGACACAATCGAATTGCAGCCGGATGCGCTCGTCATACGGGGACAGCATTTTCGCGATCGCTCGGTGGCTTACGGAGACATCGCGGATCTGGAGGTGGGTGAGTACCGCGGCAAGAGTCCAGTTTTCCCCGATGCTCCAGAGACGATCCTCGTATCTTTCACCTTGTCCCGGGTTCCTGAATTTACCGGACTTCAAAAGCGCAGCCCGCGTGTCGCAGACTCATACTATTTGTCGGAGGAACTGCTGTTCGATTTGACGCGCCGAGAAGAGGTGCTGACGGTCATTGCGCTCATAGACGAGCGAAGAAGATCGGCCGATCCGTCACTTCCGGACTATCGCCATACGGTCCACGATCGATCCGCCCGATAGCGCGGGACGCTTCGATCCAACGACGGTTTCCAACCCATGGCCGGCCATTCCGCCCTTTTGCCGATAGCGGTCGTTTAGGGGCTCGCGACCTGGGTCCGCGCAGTCCTGCGCGGGCTTTTGGCTCCTGCTTTCGCAGGAGCACTACGCCCGCCGCCTCAGTCGAACAGGCTGGAAACCGAACTCTCGTCCGCAATCCGCCGGATCGCTTCGGCGAGCAACGGCGCGATGGTCAGATGCCGGACCTTTTGTGCGGCCGCGATCATGGCGTGGTTGCCGATCGAATCGGTGATGACGAGTTCCTCGAGCACCGATCCCTCGACCCGCGCGATCGCGCCGCCCGACAGCACGCCATGGGTGACATAGGCGACGACGCCCGCGGCGCCCGCTTCCTTCAGCGCGGCGGCGGCGTTGCACAGCGTGCCGGCCGAGTCGACGATGTCGTCGATCAGGATGCAGAAGCGCCCCTCGACGTCGCCGATGATGTTCATGACCTCGGACTCGCCGGCGCGTTCGCGGCGCTTGTCGACGATCGCCAGAGGCGCGTTGTCGAGCCGCTTGGCGAGAGCGCGGGCGCGCACCACGCCGCCGACGTCCGGCGACACGACCATCAGGTTCTTGTCCGAATGGCGCGCCAGGATGTCGGTCGACATGACCGGCGCGGCGAACAGATTGTCGGTCGGGATGTCGAAGAATCCCTGGATCTGCCCGGCGTGCAGGTCGACCGACAGCACGCGGTTGGCGCCCGCGACGGTGATCAGATTGGCGACCAATTTGGCCGAGATCGGGGTGCGCGGGCCGGGCTTCCGATCCTGGCGGGCATAGCCGAAATAGGGCAGCACGGCGGTGATCCGCTTGGCCGAGGCGCGCTTCAGCGCATCGATGCAGATCAGCAATTCCATGAGGTTATCGTTGGCCGGGAATGCCGTCGATTGCAGGACGAAGACGTCCTCGCCACGGACATTCTCGTTGATCTCGACGAAGATCTCCTCGTCGGCGAACCGCCGGACGAGCGCGTCGGTCAGCGGCAGTTCGAGATAGCCGGCAATCGCCTTGGCCAGTGGCAGGTTCGAATTGCCGGTCATCAGCTTCATTGGTGCTCGCCCCTTCGAGGTTTGCGCGCCTCCTTAGAAGGGAGTCTGCAAGCGGTCCAGCACCCCGCGTTCGGTGATGTAGCCGGTGACCAGCCGCGCCGGCGTGACGTCGAAGGCGGGATTATAGGCGTCGGACTGGGTCAGCCGCACGGTTTCCAGGCCGTGATCGGTCGCACCGGTGATCTCGGTCAGCTCGGCGGGCGAACGTTCCTCGATGGGAATCGCATCGCCGCTCGGGGTCGCGGCGTCGAAGGTGGTGTAGGGGAGCGCGACATAGAACGGCACGCCGGTATCGTGCGCGGCGAGCGCTTTCAGATAGGTGCCGATCTTGTTGCACACGTCGCCATTGGCGGTGACGCGATCGGTGCCGACGATCACCACATCGACCTGGCCGCGCGCCATCAGCAGGCCGCCGGCATTGTCGGCGATCAAAGTATGAGGGACGCCGTGATTGCGCAGCTCGAACGCGGTCAGCAACGCGCCCTGGTTGCGCGGCCGCGTCTCGTCGACCCAGACATGCAGGGGCAGCCCGGCATCGTGCGCGAGATAGATCGGCGCGGTGGCGGTGCCGTAATCGACCGTCGCCAGCCAGCCGGCATTGCAATGCGTCAGGATGTTGAGCGGGCGGTCGGGAGTCTTCGCATGAAGGTCGCGGAGCAGCGCCAGGCCATGCTCGCCGATCGCGCGGCATAATTGCTCGTCCTCGTCGACGATCGCCTGGGCGCGCGCGAACGCGGCGGCGGCGCGCTCGGCGAGCGGCAGCGGGCGTACCGCGGCGGCGACTTGGTCGAGCGCCCATTTGAGGTTGATCGCGGTCGGTCGGGTCGCGTTGAGGCGCGCATGAGCCGCGTCGATCGCGGCATCGCCGGGGTCGGCGGCGATCGCCATCGCAAGGCCATAGCCGCCGACCGCGCCGATCATCGGCGCGCCGCGCGTCCACATGTCGCGGATCGCCACCGCCGCGTCGTCCTCGGTCCTGAGCTCGACCCAGCGGACCTCCCAGGGAAGCTGCCGCTGATCGAGGATGCGCGCGCCCTTGCTGTCGGCTGTCGGCACGATCGAGCGGGTGCGTTCGCCGTTCAGGATCACGGCAATATCTCGGCAAAGCTGGCGACATCGCCGCGGCCGGTATCGCGGTCGATCAGCAGCGCGCGCAGGCCGGCCGATTTCGCGGCCTCGGTCTCGGCGGCGACGTCGGACACGAACAGGATGTCGGCGGGGTCGAGCTTCAACGCGGCGGCGATCTTCTCGTAAGATCGCGCCTCGCGTTTCGGGCCGGTGGTCGTGTCGAAATAACCGGAGAGATAGCCGGTCAGGTCGCCCGCCTCGCTATGCCCGAAGATCAGCTTCTGTGCCTCGATCGACCCCGAGGAATAGATGCACAACTTGATCCCAGCTTCGCTCCAGCGTTTGAGCGCCACGGGCGTGTCGGGATAGACATGCGCCTTGAGCTCGCCCGCTTCATATCCTTCGCGCCAGATCCGCCCCTGAATATCCTTGAGCGCGGTCTCCTTGGCATCGACATCCATCCAGGCGAGCAATGTGGCGACCGGATCGCCGGGCGGCATCGTGGCGAGGACCGGCGCGATCTCCTCGCGATGGATCGGCACCCAGGCGGGAATGCGCGCGCGGGCATAAGGGAACAGCACATCGGCGACATAGGCGATGCTGGTGGTGGTCCCCTCGATATCGAGGAGGATGGCCTTGGGGGTCGGGGTCACGCTGTTTCCACCGTTCGTGTTGGTGATCCAGATCGCCGGGGCGAACGGACTGGAGAGGCTGTCAGCCGTCCGCGCGCTCGTGGCGCGGGAAGCGGTCGGCGATGGCGTCGCCGGTGAATTTCGCCACCCAGCCATCGGGATTCTCGAACAGCCTGATCACGGTGAAATCCGGCTCGGGACCCATGTCGAACCAATGGCGCATGCCCGCCGGAACCGAGATCAGGTCACCGGCGGCGCACAAGATCGCGTGAACGTGGTCGTCGTCGGTGCGCAAGGTGAACAATCCTTCGCCGGCGACGAAGAACCGTACCTCATCCTCCGAATGGCGATGCTCGGACAGGAATTTCTCGCGCATCGCGGCGCGATCGGGATGGTCGGGCGTCACGCCGATGATGTCGACCGATTGATAGCCCTGCTCGGTCTTCAGCTTGTCGATCTCCGGCGCGTAGGCGGTGAGCACGGCGTCGGTGTCCGCGCCGGCGGTGTCGCGCAACGGCCAGCGTTCGTAGCGCACGCCGATCCGCTTCAGCGCATCGCCGATCCATTTGGGGTCGCTGGTGTCGAGCACCGGAGTGTCGCCGTCATCGGCGGTAAAGACGCGAAGGCGAGTCATGACGCGCTATCCCTGAAACTGCGTTCGGCCAGTTCGGCGGCGATCAGCCACTCGACGGCTTCGAGCACGCGCTCGGCTTCGTCAAGGTCCTTGCCCCAGGCATAAAGGCCGTGATCGCGGATCAGATAAGCGGGCGCCGCGCCGGGCCGTGCCAATGCCGGGGCGATTGCCGCCTCGATCACCGTCATGTCCTGGCTGTTGTCGACGATCGGCAGCGCGATTTCGGTCTCGTGCGTGGTCTGGCCGGGAAACACCTTGAGCAATTCGTGGCCGGCGAAGTGCCAGGCTTTGAGATCGCGAAAGGCGCGGGTCAGGCCGACCGCCTGCGGCGAATGACCATGGAGCACGGCACCGGCTGCGGGGAACTGGCGATAGATCGAAAGATGGAGATGCGTTTCTGCCGAGGGTCTGCCCGAACCCACGACATGGCCATCGGCGTCGAGCCGCAGCACGCCGTCGTCGCTCAGGCGGCCCTTGTGCCAGCCGGATGCGGTCACCGCGAAGCCGTCGTCGAGCCGGACCGAATAATTGCCCGCCGTCGCTGGCGCCCAGCCGCGCGCGTCTAGGCGGCGGCCGGCCGCGATGATTCCGGCCCGTGCGGCGTCGAAGCTGGTCGTCGTCATGCCGACCACTTACGGCGAGTCCCACCCAGGCGCTAGCGCGCGGTGCGCCGGGAAAAAATCGGGCGCCGCTCCGGATGAAGCCGCGCCCTTAGGGGAGGAAAGTGTATCGGCCGACCATGAACTTGTCAGAATGATCGGCCGCGCGATACGGTAACCGGTGTCAAATTGCAGCGCAAGCTCGTTGCAGGCTTGCCAATGACACCGGTTTCCAATAATTTCGCCGGACCGGGATGCAATAGCATGATCCGGGGCAGGAACAGTGTGGCAGAGGGTCAACAGGCCCCGCCGATGTGCCAGCGACGGAAGGAGGGGATCGCACTTGCGACTGAACCGACGCGAATTGATCGGCACGGGCGCCGCCGCGGCATCGCTGCTGACGCTGCCGGTTTGGGCGGCGATTGCCGATCCCTGGACCGGCGCCACCGACATCCTGGCGCGGATTCGCCCGCCGCGCATTCCGGCGCGCTCGGTCAGCATCGTCGACCATGGCGCGAAGGGGGATGGCGTCACGCTGAATAGCCGCGCCTTCGCGGCGGCGATCGCCGCGCTGTCGAGCAAAGGCGGCGGACGTGTAATCGTTCCTGCGGGTCGCTTCCTCACCGGGCCGATCCATCTCGACTCAAATATCGAGCTCCATGTCGGCGACGGCGCGACCATCCTGTTCAGCACCGACCCCGCCGACTTCCCGATCGTGCTGACCCGGTTCGAAGGCGTCGAGATGATGGGGCTGTCGCCACTGATCTATGCGCACGGCAAACGCAACGTCGCGATCACCGGCACGGGCACGCTCGATGGTCAGGGCAGCGGGCAACATTGGTGGTCGTGGAAAGGGCCATGGAAAGGCACGGTCGATGGCGGCTGGCGCGACGGGATGCCCAACCAGCTCGCTGCGCGCCGCCGGCTGTTCGACATGGCCGAGCGCCGCGTGCCGGTCGAGAAACGCATATTCGGCGCGAGCGACTATCTGCGTCCCGCCTTCATCGAACCCTATGGCTGCGACAACGTGCTGATCGAAAGTGTGAAACTGCGCGGCGCACCGTTCTGGCAGGTCCATCCCGTGCTGTGCCGCAATGTCATCGTACGCAACCTCGATATCCTCGGCCATGGCCCCAACAATGACGGCTGCGATCCCGAATCCTGCACCGATGTGCTGATCGAGAACGTGCTGTTCGACACCGGCGACGATTGCATCGCAATCAAATCGGGCCGCAACGAGGATGGCCGGCGAGTCGCGGTGCCGAGCCGCAATTTCGTCATCCGCAATTGCACGATGCGCGAGGGCCATGGCGGCATCACCATCGGCAGCGAGATTTCGGGCGGCTGCGGCAACGTCTTCGCCGAACGCTGCACGATGGACAGCCCCAATCTCGATTACGCGATCCGGTTCAAGAACAACGCGATGCGCGGCGGCCTGCTCGAGGGCCTCCATTATCGCGACATCACGGTCGGCGAGGTCAAGCGTGCGGTGATCGCGTGCGACTTCAATTACGAGGAAGGCGCCAGGGGTGCGTTCACGCCGGTGCTGCGCGACGTGACGATCGAGCGGATCGCCGCGCGCCGGTCGGTAATGGCGCTCGATGCGCAGGGGCTGCCCAATGCCCCAATCGAGCGGGTGCGGCTGAGCGATTGTGCGTTCGACGGAGTCACCAGCGCGAGCAGGATCGCCTATACCAACGGACTGGTGCTCGATCGCGTGCGCGTCGACGGTGCGCCGGTCACGCACCTTTGAAAGAAACCAGGCGCAAATAAGCGGCCGGAAAGGCCCGAATAATCGTTATTGATACCGGTGTCATAAGTTTCTATCGATCAGTCGCCCGCAAGGGCTTGGGAGAGTCGGCCGCCAACGAGCGGCCAGATGCGAAAGAGAGCGGCATGGCGAGCAACAAGCGGGTGGCATTGCTGGCGGCGGTCTGTACCGCGGCGATGATCGGGTCGGGCGCGAACGCGCAGGAAGCACCGCCCAAGCTCCTGTTCCACGTCTCCGCCGACAAGACTCTCAACGCCGATACAGCGGGCGGCGAGGCCGTGCCCAATTTCCAGTCCAAGGTCGCGATCGTCCCCACCGGCAAATCCGGCGGCGCGATCGAGTGGCAGGACGATGGCTATGTCGCCTGGAAAGCGCCGGGCAACATCTATGCGCGGCGCGGCACGCTCTCCTTCTTCTGGCGCTCGCGGACCCCCGTCGGCGAGGCGCCGTTCGTTCTGTTCCGCGTCGGATATGCCGATCACACCAGCTGGGACATGGCCTTCCTCAGGATCGACTGGAACGGCCACGGTTTCGACGCCTTCGTCACCGACAACAACCTTGCGCGCGAACGCGTGTCGTTCCGCATGGATACGCTTCCCAGCCCGACCGACTGGCACCACATCGCCTTCGCTTGGGACGAGGCGGTCGGCGTGCGCCTGTTCGTCGACGGCAAGGAAGTCGCACGCAAGGACCAGAAGGCGGTGCTCGACAGCGGGCTCGACCAGTTCGGTCTGGCCGGGCGGATCATCTCCCCGCACCAGGTCCAGAGCCGCTACAGCTTCATGCGCGGCAGCGATATCGACGAGATCCGCGTCTACGACCGGATGCTCGATGCCGGCGCGGTTGCCGCGCTCGCCAATAACGGTTCGCCCGCCGACGACAAACCGGTCGCGAGCGACGAGCGTGCCGCGTTCCTCCACCGCTATGGGTTCGACGGCGCTCCGCCGCCGCTGCTGACTGCCGACAAGACCAGCATCCGCAAGGTCGAGTTCGCCGACGCCAAGGACCTCAAGGAATGGATGTGGAAAGGCGTTGACGGTATCCCGGAGACGACCTGGCCGGGGGTCTATAACCGCTCGCGCCTGCCTGGCCGGGACGACTATTTCGAGCTCCCCGACTGGAACGTCTATGTCGAAGGCGGCAAGAGCTATGAACTGACCGTACCGGCGACCGAGACGGTCAACCGCGTCGAGATCCGCGGCGCCGCTTATGGTGCGCTGGATTATTCCGCGGACGGCAGCAAATATTCGTCGCTGGCGAAGCGGCCGCAGGGTGTCGAGAAGACGATCACCAGCTTTGGCGACAAGACCGGCGGCAGATTGCGCTTCACCAATGTCGCGCAGGAAACGCCGATCCAGGAAATCTGGGCGTATGACGTGAAGGAAGGCGCCGAGCCCAAGGGCACGCTCAAGCTCAGCTACGCGATCGACTCGAAAGCCGCGCCGGCCTTCGCCAACCTCTCGGCACTCAACAGCTATATCGCCGGTCGTTTTCCGGCCGACGAGCGCGCCACGGTCGTCGCGTTGCCGGTAAGCGCCGGCCATGCCGCGCCGGGTGCGGGCAGCGCGACCGCGGCGGGGAATGCGGTACGGGGCGCGAACGAGGCGCCGATCGTCCATATCCTGATCCCGTCCGACTTCGGCGACGCTTTCCCCGGCAAGCCGCTCGCGCGGGCGTGGAACTACACCTGGGCCAACGTCCATGACGGGCTCGACGGCATCGCGCTCGACATTCCGGCGCTCAAGGTCGCGCCGGACAAGGATGGCGTGATCCCGCTCAATATCCGGATCAAGGACCCGATCTGGCCCGACCGCGACATGATCGACGTGACGGTGTCGGTCAAGCCGGGGCAGGCGCGCACGGTCTGGCTCGATTTGCGCGACCGTATCCTGACCAACGATCCCTTCTACATCACCGTCGCCAGCGCCGCGCGCGATTTCGGCGCGGACTCGCTCGACGGCATGAATGTGCGGCTGGTGTTCAAGGACCGCGACGAAGCGAAGAAGGAGCATGTCGAGGACCGCTTCAACCAGGTGAAGGACAATTGGGGCTTCCTGGTCGAGGAGCATACCGCCTCGGGTCGCGAAGGGCTGTTCCAGCGGCTGAAGGGCGACATCACCGACCTGCTCCGCGTCGATCCCGACAATCTCGAAGGCCGGCGCTATTGGGCGGACATCAGTTATGGCGCGACGGGCATGCCGCCCTTCACCCAGCCGACGCCGCCCGCCGGCGTGCCGCTCTGGGCATTCCGCCAGCTCGAGGATCTGAAGCTCACGCGCCGGTTCGTCGACTGGTGGATCGACAATCGCCAGGTGCCCTATGGCGATTTCGGCGGCGGCATCTCGGACGATGTCGACTTGCTCGAACAATGGCCCGGCCTGGCGCTGATGGGAGTCGATCCCGACAAGATCAACGCTTCGCTCCGCGCGCTTTCGGACTCGGTTTACACCAACGGCATGCGGGTCAACGGGCTCGGCTACATCACCACCGACGAGCTCCATGCTTATGAGGAAGGGCTCAATTCCGACGCCGAGCGGCTCTATCTCAATTGGGGCGAGCCCAAGGCGATCGAGCGGCTGATGGCGACGGCCAAGGCGCTGTCGGAAAAGATCATCCTGCGCAATCCGGCGGGCCACATGCACTTCGCGACCAACTGGTATGGCGGGCGCAAGGTGTATCGCGAAGGACCGTGGGAATGGCAGAAGCCGTACAGCTTCACCGTCATGCACGCGCCGATCCTGATGGGCGTGTACAATGCCAATCCCATCGCCACGGGACTGGTGACGGGCGTGGTCGACGGCTGGATGGCGCATGGCAAGAAGGGCGCCGACGGCAATTGGACCTATCCCAACGAGATCAATTGGCGGACCGATGCCGAGCGCGTCGGTGACGGCGGCGGGATCCCGACCCCGTATCAATCGGTCTGGGCGGCGTACCGCTTCACCGGCGACCGGAAATATCTGATCCCGATCCTCAGCCGCGAGGCGAAGACCGGGCCGGGCGCGCTCAACGACCTCAACGAAAATGTCGTCGCCGATCTCGGCAAGGCGGACTGGGGGAAGGCTCTGGCGGAAAGGAAGAGCGACTTCGGTCGCGTCGCCGGCTGGGACGCGACCGGCAACCGCAAATTGCTCGAGGACCAGGCCGCCGACGCGATCGCGTTCAAGTCGCAGCACATGTACATGTACACCGAAGGCCATTGGTGGACCGACCGTGTCGACATGCCCAACGACCTGCTGCAGCGGCAGCGGTTGGGCGGCATCGCGTTGGTGCGCAACCAGACCTATCCCGGCAACACTGTCAGCTGGCGCTTCGCCAATCCCGGCGCGGCGGAAATGGTCGCGATCCTGGTGCCGGGGGCAACCACCGGCCATTTCAAGGTGATCGCCTACAACACCAGCGACGTCGTGCAGCCGGCGACCATGTCGACCTGGAACGTCACCGCGGGCACATGGAAGATGACCACCGGGACCAGCGCCTCGGATGGCGATACCGCCGACGGCACGCCGGTCGCCAGCGAGGTTAGGCTGGAACGCAGCGGATCGGTCGAAGTCGGCTTCGCTCCGCGCACCACGACCGTCCTGGAATTCACGCTGGAGACGCCCGGCGTCCCGACCGAGCGCCGCGCCGATCTCGGCATCGGCGTGGACGACGTGAAGGTCGCCGCCCGAACGGTCGAGGTGACCGTGCATAGCCTCGGAGCGCTCCCGGCCAAGGGCGGCCGCGCCGAACTGGTCGACGCGGTCGGCAAGGTCGCCGCCAGCGTGGCGGTGCCGACGCTCGATGCGCCGGCCGACCTGACGCCGAAGACGGCGACTGTACGACTGCCGTTGCCGGCCGGTGCCGGCGCGGGTTGGCGAGTGCGGGTGGCGTTGCCCGACGGCACGCCCGAAGTGACTTGGCTGAACAACGCCGTCGCGCTGCCGGCTCCGACGCGCCGGCGATGATGGCTATCGATCGGGGAAATTGGCCATGATCGCACGGCGCAGCTTCCTGGCAGGGGCGGCAGGAGCCACGACGATTGCGGCTCTGCCTTGGGCTCGCGCAGCCGACGCCAACGCCAACGCCAACGCCGGCGACGTCGCGCTCCGCACCCTGCTTGACGGATTGGCGACGCTCGATAGCCCCGCTGCCAAGCTGAAGAGGCTCGAAGGAGTCGCCTCGCAGGGCCTGTCGCCCGGCGCGCTGCTTGATCTGGAGGCGGCGCGCGAGGGGCTCGCGATCGATGCCCGGATCGCGGGTATCATGCCGTTCGGCCGGCTCGGGCGAAGTCCATATTCGGTCACGCCGTCGACGGGCGCATGGCGCGAACCAGCTGCGCCGGACGCCGCCGACCGCATCGCCGCCGATAGCGCGGCTGTACGGGCAGAGGCCGCCGCCGGCATCATTCTACCGCGCGATGCGCTCGATCGTGTCGTGGCGAACCTTTCCAAAGCGGCGGCCGACGCAACCGGCAGCGTCGCCGCCGCGCTCGCCGAACAGGCGCGCTTGCTGGCGTCGCTCGCACCGCGTGCCGGAGAAGCCGGAATCGGCCGGCTACCGCACGGCTCGGAATATTTCGATCTGTTGATCGATCGCCAGTTCGGCGGCCGCGACGCGGCGGCGATCCACCGCCGGGTGATGGCAAAGGCGCGGGACGTGGCAGCGGAAGCCGACGAATTGCTCGCGCGATTGGGCTATGCGGGCAAGACGACTGGCGAACGGTTCCGCGCCGCCTTCCGCGATCCGCGCTTTCTGTACGTCGATAGCGAGGACGGCCGCAATCGCGCGGTCGCGGATATGAACCGTTGGCTCGGCGGCGTTCGGCCGCGATTGCCGCGCCTGTTCGAGTCGCTTCCGCCGGAATGCGCCAATGTCGCCGTGCGGCGGATGACACCGGTGGAAGAGGCGGCAAAAAAAGGCGGTTATCGCGTCCTGCCGTCTCGCGATGGCGCTCCCGGCAGCTATTTCGTCGACCTGTCGGACATTCGCCGCCGGCCCGGCTGGAGCCTGGCCAGCGTCGTCCATCACGAATTGCTACCGGGCCATATGGTGCAGCTGCCTTTGGACGTCCGGGCGAATTCCCATGCGATTCGAAACGACTATACCGCCGGCTTCGCCGAAGGCTGGGCGATTTATGCCGAGGAGTTGATGGCACGCCAGGGCGTGTTCGCGCGCGACGACCATGCGCGGCTCGGCTTCCTGCACTGGATGTTGTTCAGACTGGGCCGATCGATCATTGACACCGGTGTCCATAGTGAGCGATGGTCTGTTCGGGAAGCGCGGGAGACGCTCGAGAGGATGCAAGGCGAGCCAGCCTTTTTCGCGACGTTCGATCAGGACATCCAGCGGGTGTGCCTGGAGCCGGCCGCACGCGTGGGCGAAGCGCTGGCATGGCTGGCGCTGTCGGACCGGTGCGGCGCGGGGAGCGCCGCCGGACTGCCACGGCGCCATCGCGCGGCGATCGCCGACGGGCGCTTGCGTCTGGCATCGCTCGGTCGGCGTCTCGCTGCGCGCTCCAGAGGAAGGTCCATCCAACGGTAAAAACTCGGCCAAGAGGGAAAGCCCTCTGGTCTCGAATACAGGGAGGTACATGATGCTGAAGGGATCACGGTTCGAAGAGTTGTTGCGTGGCGGTGCGTCGCTCGCGGTTCTCGCAATGGCTGCGAGTGCGGGCGTGGCGCATGCTCAGAATACGCCAGCGGGGCCCAATGACGGCGCGGTCGCCGCGCCTGCAGCCGACGCGCCGCAGACGGCGCCGACTGCCGACGATAGCCAGGACACCAGCAAGGACATCGTCATCACCGGTTTCCGCGGCAGCCTGGCGCGGGCGCTCGACCAGAAGAAATCGTCCGCCGTCGCGATCGATTCGATCCTGGCCGAGGATATCGGCAAGTTTCCCGACCTGAACCTGTCCGAATCGATCCAGCGCATCCCGGGTGTCGCATTGTCGCGCGACGGGGGCGAGGGCCGCTCGATCTCGGTCCGCGGCCTTGGCCCGCAATTCACCCGCGTCCGCATCAACGGCATGGAAGCGATTGCGACTGCCGGCGGCGCGGATTCGTCGGGCGGCACCAACCGCGGCCGCGGCTTCGACTTCAACGTGTTCGCGGCCGACCTGTTCAATGCGATCACCGTGCAGAAGACGCCGGACGCGGCGACCGAGGAAGGCTCGCTCGGCGCGACCGTCGACCTGCGCACCGCGCGACCGTTCGACTACAAGCCCGGTCTGACTTTCGCCTTGTCTGGTCAGGCAAGCTATAACGACCTTGCCCAGAAGACGTCGCCGCGCGCGGCGGCGATGATCTCCTGGTCGAACCAGGACGGCACGTTCGGGGCACTGGTGTCGGCCGCCTACACCAAGCGCAGGCTGGTCGAGAGTGGCTACAGCACCGTGCGCTGGACGACCAACGCCGCCGGCGCCGCGCCTGGCTTCCAGAGCTATCTCGGGACTACCTGCCAATACGGGTCGAAGAACGAACAGCTGACGCCCGCATGCGCGACTGCCAACAACCTCTTCCACCCGCGTTTCCCGCGCTACGATTATTATGTCGACGACCAGCAGCGCATTGGCCTGACCGGCTCGCTGCAATGGAAGCCGACCAGCAGCACGACGATCAGCCTCGACGGTCTTTACGCGGACTTCAAGGCGACGCGCGAGGAACGCTATCTCGAGGCTAATGGCTTCTCGGTGGCGGGTGCCTGCACGGCGTCGAACCGCCCCACGACCTGCGGTGTCAATGACATCGACGTGACCAAGGCCACGGTACAGAACGGGGCGCTGCTCGCCGGCACGTTCGACGATGTCGACATCCGCGTCGAAAACCGCTTCGACCGGCTCGACACCAAGTTCAAGCAGCTCACGCTCAATATCGACCAGAAGTTCGGCGACAAATTCTCGGTGAACCTCGTCGCGGGCCATTCGCAATCGGACCACGAGAATCCGGTCCAGAACACGGTGACATTCGACCAGTATAATATCGACGGCTTCAGCTACGATTATACCGATCGCCAGCATCCGACGTTCAACTGGGGCACGGCGAACCTCGCCAACGGCACCGGCTGGGTGTTGAGCCAGCTCCGCCTGCGCGCGGCCTCGGCGAAGAACACCTATGAAACCGGCGCGCTCAGCTTCAAATGGGACGTCACCGACGATTTCTCGATCCAGGGCGGCGCGGCGTATAAGGGCTATGGGTTCAAGGCGACTGATCTGCGCCGCAGCAACGGCACGACGGCGTCGCAGGATACCAACCTGGCCTGTTGCAAGCTGCCGGGTGACCTCGACCTCAACCAATATGGCCAGATCGTCTCGATCGAGGGGCAGAGCTTCTTCGACGCCGACTATTTCAAGGCACGCGACTTTTTCGGCCTCGAAGATCCGACCGCCCGCGGTGGCACGTTCAAACTGGGCATCGAACCGGGCCTGGCGGGCAACGTCGCGGTCGACGAACACGACAAGAGCGGGTTCCTGCAATTCAACTTCAACCGCGATTTCGGGATATTCAATCTGCGCGGCAATGCCGGCGTCCGCTATGTGCAGACGTTCCAGCGGTCGCAGGGCTATACCTTCCTGAGCGGCGCGGCGACGCCGATCACGGTATCGCGTACCTATGACGACTGGCTGCCGTCGGCGAACTTCGTTCTAGAATTCACGCCCAAGTTCCAGATCCGCCTGGCCGCGGCCAAGGTGATGGCGCGCCCGGACCTGACCAGCCTCGCGCCGTCGGCGACGGTGTCGGTGTCGGGTGCCAATCGCTCGGTCTCGGTCGGTAACCCGATGCTCGATCCGTTCCGCGCTACCACGCTCGATGCCGCGGCCGAATGGTATTACATGCCGGGCGCCTTGCTTTCGGTGGCGGTTTTCCAGAAGAACATCGACAGCTTCGTGCAGACGGTGCAGTCGTCGGGCGCCTATTCGAACAACCCGTTCGGCCTGCCCGACAGCCTGGCCGTCGCGGCCTGCGCCAATCTCGATCCGGGAATCTGCAACCCGTCGCTGACCAACTGGACCTTCTCGGCACCGCGCAACACGCCGGGTGGCCGTCTGCGCGGTATCGAGGTTAATTTCCAGCAGCCTTTCAAGTTCCTGCCTGGCTTCCTGGGGAATTTCGGCGTGCTGCTGAACTACACCCACGTCGAATCGAACATCAAATACCTGAACTCGGCCGGCGCGGTGGTGAAGATCACCGACCTGACCGGCTTGTCGCGCAACAGCGCCAACGCCACGCTCTATTACGAGGACAAGATCGTCAGCGCCCGCGTCTCGGCGGCTTATCGTTCTGGGTATTTGTCGGACGCGGTCGGCACGCAGGGGATCGACAGCCAAGGGTATAACAAGACGCTCAATATCGACACGTCGGTCCAGATCTCGCTGACCAAGCAATTCAAGCTGACCTTCGAAGGTATCAACCTGACCGACCAATATCAGGATCAGTACAACGATTCGACCAACCTGTTGTCGGTCTACCATCATACGGGCCGCGAGTTCCTCGCTGGTTTCCGCTTCAACTATTGATGAATATCTGAACGTTCCTGCCTGCCGGTGCGGTTACCCCCCGCACCGGCATTTTCTTTTCCGGGAGACGGCGCGTGCGGCATCTGAGGGCAGCGATCATTGCAGGAGCCGCGGCCGCGGCAATGATGACGGCACCGGCCGTCGCGGCGACGCGCGCGCAAATCCTATCGACGATGAAGCGCGCCTCCGAATTCATGGTCGACAAGGTCGCCGTGCGCGGTGGCTATGTCTGGTCGCAGCTGCCCGACGGGTCGCGCCGTTGGGGTGAGATGGAAGCCTATCCGACGATGATCTGGGTACAGCCGCCCGGTACCGGCACTATGGGGCATCTGTTCCTGGATGCCTATCACGCGACCGACGATGAATATTATTACCGGGCAGCGATGAAGGCGGCGGACGCGCTGGTCGCCGGACAATTGCCGGCGGGCGGATGGCATTATTTCATCGATTTCGGCGGCCCCGCTTCGACCGCCAAATGGTATGCGACGATCGGCAAGAACGCCTGGCGGCTGGAGGAATTCCAGCATTATTGGGGCAATGCCACGTTCGACGATGCCGGCACGTCGGAAGCGATGCAGTTCCTGCTGCGCCTCTACGAAGAAAAGCACGACGCGAAATATCTGCTGCCGCTGCAAAAGGCGCTGAACTTCGTCCTGAAGAGCCAATATGCCAATGGCGGCTGGCCGCAGCGTTATCCGGCGACGAAATTCCCGTATATCGATCACGGCAAGCCCGATTATACGTCGTTCATCACCTTCAACGACGATGTCGCGGGCGAGAATATCCGCTTCCTGATCCAATATTATCAGGTGACCGGCGACACCCGCGTGCTCGACCCGATCCACCGCGCGATGGACATCTACGTGAACACGCAGCAGCCGGCGCCGCAGGCGGGCTGGGGCCTGCAATATACGCTCGACCTGAAACCGACCGGCGCGCGCACCTACGAGCCCACCGCGATCGTAACTCACACGACCTATGCCAATGTCGAGCAGCTGATGAATTTCTATCGTCTGACCGGCGACCCGAAATATCTCGCCGGCGTACCCGCCGCGCTCGACTGGCTGGAATCGGTCAAGTCGCCGCCCGAGCTCGACAAGGACGGCAAGACCTATCCGACGTTCCTAGAGATCGGCACCGACAAGCCGATATACGTCCACCGCCGCGGCTCGAACGTGGTCAACGGAGAATATTATGTCGACGGCAATCCCGCCGACACGCTCGGCCATTACGGCTCGTTCCGGCACCTGGACGTCCCGAAACTGCGCCGCGAATATGAGGAACTGAAGGCGATGCCGCCCGAAGTGGCGAGCAAGGATTCACCGCTCAAGGCGACCGGACGACGACCGCTCGATCGCTACTATCTGACCGACATGGGAGCGGGCTCGGACCGCAATGCCGATCTCGCTGCGAACAGTCCCGACGCCTTGGTAAAGACGCTCAATGCCGCCGGCTGGTGGCCGACCGAGCTCAAGATGACCAGCCATCGCTACACCCACGACGGGTCGAAGACGGCTACGCCCGGCGACTATTCGGCGACGCGTGTCGGCGACGAGACCGACACCTCGCCCTATCTCGATCCCAAGCCGGCGATCGGCATTTCGACCGGCACCTATATCGCGCACATGGAAACGCTGATCGCGGCGCTGGGCGATGCGAAATAGGCTGATCCTGCTCGCCCTCGTTACGTTCGCCACACCCGCGCTGGCGCAGGATGCGCCGGCGGGCAGGATGACCGTGATCGACGGCGAAGCGGTCAAGCGCGACGAGCCGCCGCCGCATGGCAATATCGGCATGAGTACCGCCTATCGTTACAGCGACGCGGTGCCGCGGCGTGCGATGGAATTCCGCAAGCGCGTGCTCCATGTCGGTGCGGCGATAGGCGCGCACAAGCTGGCGCACGACGAGGTCTATTACGTCCTGTCGGGCGAAGGCGAGGCGTTCTCTGGTGAGCGCACCGAGCCGGTGAAAGCAGGCCAGGCGATCTACTTCTTCGCCGGAGAGACGATGGGGATAAGGCAGAAAGGCGCGAAACCGCTGGCGCTGATTATCAGTTATCCGCTGGCGAGCCGGGCCAGGAAGTAGGGCAGTTTTCTGCGAGTCTTGTCCTTCGTCGCCCCGGGCTTGTCCCGGGGTCCACAGTGCCGCGTCTCCAATGGCCGATGGGTGGGCGGCGCGGTGGATGCCGGGACGAGCCCGGCATGACGGTGGAAGCGAACGGCCTCAACACAACGGCCTTGGTTTGGGGGGCATTTGGGTTAGCTCGGCGAAATCCACCCCCGGCTCGTCGCCCAGGCGAGGAACAGGTCCGGCCAGGCATGCGCCGGCTTGCCGATCACGCCGCGCAGGCCGAAGCCGTGGTTGCCCTGTTCGAACAGATGCAGTTCCACCGGCACCTTGGCCGTCCGCAATGCAGCGTGGAGCAGCAACGTGTTTTCGATCGGCACAACCGGATCATCCTCGGCCGCGCACAGGAAGCAGGGCGGGCTGTCGGGCTTGATGTTGCGGTCGGGCGAATGCGCGGCAATCAATGCCGGTGATGGATCGGGGCCGAGCAGGGCTTCTCGCGATCCCATATGCGCGACGGCAGCGTCCATAGACACCACCGGATAGATCGGTGCCGCGAGCATCGGCCGCGCCGACAGCGTGTCGGCGGCGTCGACCGGGTCGTAGGTGTTTGCCGCAAACCGGGCGACGAGATCGGCGCAGAGATGCCCACCGGCCGAAAAGCCCATCGCCGCTATCCGCGCCGGGTCGATTCCATATTTCGTAGCCCGCGACCGGATCAGCCGCATCGCGCGCTGCGCGTCCTGCAGCGGCACGTCGGCGCGGTCCGCCCAGCCCTCCCCCGGCAGGCGATAGAACAGGACGAACACCGTGATCCCGCGCGCGGCCAGAAGGCGGCCGATCTCATAGCCTTCCTTGTCCATCGCCATCCGGACATAGCCGCCGCCTGGAAAAACCAGCAGCGAGGCGCCATTGGGCTTGGCGGGGCGGAACACCGCCATGCGCGGTACGGTCACGCCGGCGACCGAGCGGTCGTTGAGCTTGCTAATGTCCTTGCTGCGCTCGGTAGTGACTTCGACCGGAGGCTTGGCTGGCATGCCGGGCGCGCCTTTGGGCCACAGATCGATCGTCTCGTCGGGCTGCGACAGCACCAGAGGCGCGTTTCCCGGCGCCATGGGCAGCGCGGTCTGCGCCCCGGCGCTGCTCGCCGCGACCGCCGCGCCGAGCGTCGTCAACAAGGCGGTACGGCGGTCGATTCCGGTCATGTCAGGTTCCCGGCTGAATATAGGGAATGCGCGCGAACAGCTCGCGCTGCCATTTGCGCGGATCGTTCTCGATATGGCTGTCGACGTCGAATATCATCGTCGCGCGCCGCGCCAGGTCGTATTTGGGCCAGACGGGCAGGCCGGGATGGTTGGGATTGCCGATCTTGGCGAAGGCGACGAAGCTGTCCTGCACCGCTTGCGACGCCTTGCGCGCGTCGAGGCCGGTGCCGGTCTGGGACCCTGGCGCGCCGAGCGTGCCGAACGCCAGCGGGATATCCATCGTGTGGAAAGCGCCGCGGCGCGGGTCGGTGCGCGACGTGAAGTCGACCTGATAGACCCAGGCCGGGGTGCCGGCGCGGGCGCGCTCCTCCGCTTCGATCACCTGGCCGCGCCAGCTCCGACCCGCGGTAACCGCGGCATAGAAGACGTCGGTCGGTGACCAGGTCGGGAATTGCCGGCGATATTCGGCGACGACCCATTCGGGCAGCGCGTCGATGCGCAATTCGGGCGCCAGGCGGTCGGGCATATTGTCCCAGGTCAGCCCCTTCACCTTGTCCGAATCGGGCGAGATGAACGCGCGCGCCTCGTCATGGACATTGCCCAGGATCAGCGGGATCGACAGGCCGAGCGGATTGGCGTCGGGCCAGAAAGGGTGGCGCGTGAGCCATTTCATGTCGAGCACCGGGCCGAAATAGACTCCGCCACCTAGATACGGATCGTCGGCCGACAGCGCCTCGACCAGTTTCTCTGTCGGTGCCGACAGCAACGGGCCGAGATCGCGCTCGCTCATCCCGAGCTTGCGCAGATAGGCGCGCGCGCGGTCGGTGGCGTGGAGCGGACCCGATGCGGTGACCTGCTGGCCCGACATCGTCACGCCGCGATGGAACAGTCCCCTGGCCGCCGGCATGCCGGTCAGCGTGGCGATCTTGGCGCCGCCGCCCGATTGGCCGAACAACATCACGCGATTGGGGTCGCCGCCGAACGAAGCGATATTGTCGCGCACCCATTTGAGCGCGAGGATCAAATCGAGCTGGCCGCAATTGCCGCTGTCGGCGAAGCGTGGATCGAGCCGCGCGAGATAGAGATAGCCGAACGCGTTGAGGCGGTGATTGACCGTCACCACGACGACATCGCCGCGCGCCGCGAGATTGTGGCCGTCGTTGAGCGGGTCGGTGACGCTGCCGTTCGAATAGGCGCCGCCATGGATGTAGAGCATCACCGGCTTCTTCGCCGCCGGATTGGGCTCGGCGGTCCAGACGTTGAGGTAGAGGCAATCTTCGGACTGGGGCTGATACCGGCCTTGTTGAGGACAGACGGGGCCGAAGTCTCGCACTTCGCGTTTCTGGCCAGGTGCAGCATAGGGAATCGGCGCGCGAAAGCGCTGGGCGACACCGTATTTGATACCGCGGAACGCCCAGACGCGTTCGGTTCCGCTCTCCGCATGGCCTTCGCTGACGAAATCGCCCGAAGGCGCGCGAACTACCGCGCTGATTGGCGTCGCATGGGCCGAGCGCGGCAATATTGCGAGCGCGGCGGCCCCGATCCCGCCGCCCACGACCGCACGGCGGCTCCAGTCTTTAGCGTCGGACATCCAGGCCTCCGTCGAGAAATGCGTCCACATCCGCCTGGCGGAACAGGCTCGCGTCGCCGGGCAGCGAATGTTTGAGCGCGGTGAGTGCGAGTCCGGTGCGCGCGGCATCGTCGATTGTCCCGCCGCCCCGCAGCGCGTGGAGGACGCCGGCGGCGAAGGCGTCGCCCGCGCCGATCCGGTCGACGATTCCCGCCAGCGTGATCTCGGCCGTTTGCGCATGCGCGTCACGCGTGTCGATCCGCGCCGACAACAAGTGGCGATCGACATCCTCGGTATGCCGCGCGGTCGAGGCGATCGTCTGGAGCTTGGGAAAAGCGGCAAAGGCGGCGTCCGCGGCCTCGCGCCGGCGGTCCTCGCCATCGCCCGAAAACGGCTTGTCGAGCAGCAAGGCGATGTCGCGATGATTGCCGAACATCAGATCGGCTTGCGCGACCAGCCGCGACAGGATCTCGCGCGGCTTGCCGTCCCAGCGTTCCCACAGCTTGCCACGCCAATTGCCGTCGAACGAGACCGAAATGCCGCGCGCCGCGGCGGCCTCGGCGGCGGCGATCGCGGCCTGGGCCGGCACCGGGCCGAGCGCGGGGGTGATGCCGGACAGATGGAGGCGGTCGGCGCCCCCGAGCAGCGCGTCCCAGTCCCAGGCATCGGCGGGCGCTTCGGCGAAGCTCGAATGGGCGCGGTCGTAGATCACTTCGGTCGCGCGCATGCCGGCGCCCGAGGTGACGAAATAGAGCCCCATCCGGTCGCCGCGGCGTTGGATATTGCTGGTGTCGATGCCGTGGCCGCGCAGCGTGGCGATCGCGGAATCGCCGAGGTCGTTGGCCGGAACGGCGCTGACCAAGCCGACATCGTGACCGAGCCGGGCGAGCGCGGTCGCGACATTCGCTTCGGCGCCGGCCACCCAGACATCGAACTTCGGCGTTTGCAGGAGGAGTTCCCGCCCCGGCGGCGAGAGCCGCAGCATGATTTCGCCGAAAGCGAGGAATTTACCCATCGTTACCCCCTTATTCGCTCCCCGGCGAAGGTCGGGGCCCAGTTACGACGCAGCCCGAGACTGGGCCCCGGCCTGCGCCGGGGAAGTGAAGAGCAGGACATCACCGCGCCAGCCATCCGCCGTCGACGGCCAGGATATGCCCCTGGACATAGTCCGCCGCGCGGCTCGCCAGGAATACCGCCGCGCCGCCCAGGTCGCTGGCATCGCCCCAGCGTCCCGCCGGGATGCGGTCGAGAATCGACTTGTTGCGGACCTCGTCGGCTTGCAGCGCCGCGGTGTTGTTGGTCGCGATATAGCCCGGCGCGATCGCGTTGACGTTGACGCCTTTCGACGCCCATTCGTTGGCCAGCAACTTGGTCAGCCCGCCGATCCCGCTCTTCGACGCGGTATAGCTCGGCACACGGATCCCTCCCTGGAACGTCAGCATCGAGGCGATGTTGATGATCTTGCCGCCCTCATTTGCGATCATGTGCCGCCCCGCTGCCTGGCACAGGAAGAACACCGATTTGAGGTTGGTGTCGACCACCGCGTCCCAATCCTCCTCGGTGAAGTCGACCGCGTCGGCGCGGCGGATGATCCCGGCATTGTTGACCAGGATGTCCAGCCCGCCGAGTTTGTCCACCGTTTCGTCCACAACTCTCTGCACAGGCTCGATCGTCGAGAGATCGGCCGAGACGATCTCGGCGCGGCGGCCCAAGGCGCGCGCTTTCTCGACCGTTTCCTGTGCGGGAGTACGGCCGACGGCGGCGATATCGGCACCGGCCTCTGCCAGTGCCAGCGCGATCGCCTGGCCGATGCCGGTATTGGCGCCGGTCACGATGGCGACTTTGCCGGAAAGGTCGAAGGGGTTGGTCATGGTCATTCCAAATTCCCCTCCCGCTTGCGGGAGGGGTTAGGGGGGGGCTTGTTGGAGGGTGAGAAGGCCGACACGCCCTCCCCCGACCCCTCCCGCAAGCGGGAGGGGAGTCACGCCAGCTGGCAGATATCCAGCACGTTCATATCGGTATAATCCTGGTTCTCGCCGGCCATCGCCCAGATGAAGGCATAGGCCTTGGTGCCGGCGCCCATATGGATCGACCAGGGCGGGCTGATCACCGCTTCCTCGTTCTGCATCACTATGTGGCGGGTCGCCTCGCCTTCGCCCATGAAGTGCATCACGCGGTCGGTATCGAGATTGTCGAGCTCGAAATAGAAATAGATCTCGCTGCGGCGTTCATGGATGTGCGGCGGCATCGTGTTCCAAACGCTGCCGGGCTTGAGCACGGTCAGGCCCATCACCAGCTGCGCGGAATCGCACACGCCCGGGATGACGAGCTGGAAGATCGTGCGCTCGTTCGATTCCTGCAGACTGCCGCGCTCGAGCGCATTGGCATCGGCAATGCCGAGCTTGCGAGTCTGGAACGCTTTATGCGCGGGGCACGAGGCGAGATAGAAGCGCGCGCCCTGGCCGGAAAATTCGACGTCGGTCGCGCCCATCGTGACATACAGGCAATCCTTGTTGCCGAGCGTGAATTCCTCGGCGTCGACGGTGACCTTGCCGTCGACCGCGCCGACATTGACGATCGCGAGCTCGCGGCGCTCGAGGAAGGGATGGCCGACGGCCGAGGGCGGCTCGGTCTGGGCCGGAAGCTTGACTGGCGCGCCGCCGATGGCGACGCCGCCGATCACGAAGCGGTCGGCATGCGTATAGTTGAGCACGCACTCGCCCTCGCGGAACAGGCCCTGGATCAGATAGCGGTCGCGCAGCTCCTCATTGGAGACGCACTCCATCATGTCGGGATGGGTGGCGTAATAGGTACGGTCGAACATCAAACTCTCCGTCAGGGATCAGGCCGCGCGCGCGGCAAAATGGGGGTCGTCGATCTTGTAAGCGCGGCGCACCAGGCCGGTCGTCAGGTCCTGGATCAGCTCGGCGGCTTCCCAGTCGTGGAGGCGATGCTCGGCGACCAACCGCGCGAGGAAGGCGCAATCCACGCGCCGCGCGACGTCGTGGCGTGCCGGGATCGACAGGAAAGCGCGGGTGTCGTCGTTAAACCCGACCGTATTGTAGAAACCGGCGGTTTCGGTGGTCATCTCACGGAACCGCCGCATCCCTTCCGGGCTGTCGTGGAACCACCAGGCGGGGCCGAGTTTGAGGCACGGATAATGGCCGGCGAGCGGCGCCAGCTCGCGGGCATAGGTCGATTCGTCGAGCGTGAAGAGGATGATCGACAGATCGCGCTCATTGCCGAAACGGTCGAGCAACGGCTTCAACGCATGGACGTAATCGGTCCGCGTCGGGATGTCGGCGCCCTTGTCGCGGCCATGGCTGGCGAACAGTCCCGCATTGTGGTTGCGGCAGGAGCCGGGGTGGATCTGCATCACCATCCCGTCCTCGACCGACATCGCCGCCATTTCGGTCAGCATCTGTGCGCGGAACAGCTCGGCATCGGCCGGGGTCCAGGTACCGGTGACGATGGTGCGGAACAGGCGCTCAGCCTCGCTTGCCGACAGATTGGCGGTCGCCGCGGTCGGGTGGCCGTGGTCGGTCGCGGTGGCCCCGGCTGCGCGGAAATCGGCGCGGCGCTTGCGATGCGCGGCGAGATAGCCCTTCCAGTCGTAGACGTCCTCGCCGGTCAATTCGGCGAAGCGCGCCATCGCCGGTTTGAACGCCTCATGCTCGACGTCGATCACGCCATCGGGACGATAGGTAGTGACGACGCGCCCGCCCCAGCCCGAGCGGCGGATGGCGTGATGGTGCGTCAGGTCGTCCTGCGCGCCTTCGGTCGTCGCCAGGAAATCGATCCGGAAGCGGTCGAACAGCGCGCGCGGGCGGAAGGCGTCGCTCGCCAGCTTCTCCCCAATCGCCTCGAAATAGGTGTCCGCGGTCGAGGCGTCGAGTTCGCGGTCGATCCCGAACACCACCGAAAAGACATGATCGAGCCACAGCCGCGACGGCGTGCCGCGGAACAGATGGTAATGCGACGCGAACAGCCGCCAGGCCGCACGCGGTTCGGTCGCGGGAATGCCGGCGCGCGCCGGGATCGCCAGCGCGTCGAGATCCACGCCCTGACTGTAAAGCATGCGGTAGAGATAGTGGTCCGGGGACAGAAGCAGGGTGGTCGCGTCGCTCCATGTGTCGTTATTCGCGAACCACGCCGGATCGGTATGGCCATGCGGGCTGACGATCGGCGAATCGGCGACGGCGGCATAGAGATTGCGGGCGATCGACCGCGTTCCCGGATCGGCGGGAAGCAGGCGATCGGGGTGCAATTCCAGCGTGCGAGCCATCAGCTTTCTCCATCCTCCCCGCTTCTGTTGAGCGAGCATCTGGTAACCGGTGTCACCTAAGAGTTCAACCGCCCCGGACGCGTTCAGTCGATCGGCGGCGACACCGACCCGCGGCGGATCAGCGTCGACAGGAACATCGACGGCTCCGGCACCCCTGTGTCGTCGTCATTGTCGGCCATCCCGGTGATCAGCTTGAGCGCGGCGGAGCGTGCCATCGAGGCGATCGGCCAGCGTACGGTGGTCAGCGGCGGCCACATATGCGCGGCGATCGGCGTGTCGTCGAACCCGATCACCGACAAATCGCGCGGCACGACCAACCCGCGCTGGCACGCGGCGTGGATCACGCCCGCCGCCATCTCGTCGTTGCTCGAAAAGATCGCGGTCGGGCGCGGGACGACGTCGAGCAGGCGTTCGGCGGCGATCAGCCCCGATTCGAACGTATAATTACCCTCGGCGATCATGCTGCGCGGGAGGGATATGCCGGCGTCGCGCATCGCTTCCTCGAACCCCAGCCGGCGTTCGTGCGCCGAGCGGAATCCATGCGGACCGGCGATCAGCCCGATGCGGCGATGCCCTTGTGCGATCAGATATTGCGTCGCCTCGCGCACCGCCTCGCGATCGTTCGAGGCGACCATATGCTCGGGCGTGTCGAGCTCGGCCGAACCCATGCGGACATAGCGACAGCCGAGATCGGTGCACAATTTGGCGACCGCGTCATTCTCGCTGATCGGCGGCATCAGCAGCACGCCGAACAAGCGCTGCCGCTCGAGGAACAGGCGCAGATCCTCGAGCATCGTCGGTGACCCGCGATCGACCGGGCGCACGACCATTTCGAACTCGCTGTCGTGGATCGCTTCCAACATGCCCTGCTGGACGTTCATCACCGTCTGGGCATTGGGATTGTCGTGAACCAGCCCGACCAGGAAATTGCGCCGCAGCGCCAGCGCACGTGCTTGCGGGTTGGGGACGTAGCCGAGCTGGCTGATGACATCCTCGACCTTCTTGCGCGTATCGTCGTTGAGCAGCGGCGATCGGTTGATGACGCGGCTGACGGTTTTCTTCGACACGCCCGCGATGCGCGCGACATCGTTGATCGTCGGCTGGCCGGTCTTTTCCATCGTCACAGGCATAGCGAGGCACGACCTACTGGGCTAGCCTTGCATCGGAAAGGCCATCCGGGCAAAGATGACACCGGTTACTTGAGGAAGCGAGAGGAATGTCGGCAAACGCGGTTCGGATCGATCCGAGCGACAATGTCGCGACCTTGCTGGGCGATGTGGCGGCGGGCGAGGGGGTGGTGGCCGATGGCATATCGGTGACCGCGGCGAACGCGATTCCGCGCGGGCACAAGATCGCGCTGGCGGCGGTCGCCCCGGGCGATGCGGTGATCAAATACGGCTTTCCGATCGGACGCGCGACCGCATCGATCGCGGCGGGCGATCATGTCCATTCCGACAACGTCGCGACGGCGCTCGCGGGGCAGCAGGCCTATACCTATGCGCCGGCGCCGGGTGCGAGCCTCGCGCCGGGCGACGCCACCTTCCAGGGCTATCGCCGTGGCGACGGGCGGGTCGGCACGCGCAACGAAATCTGGGTGCTGCCGACGGTCGGCTGCGTTGCGCGGACCGCCGAGCGGATCGCCGCGCAAGCGGGGCCGGCGCTGGCCGGAAACGTCGATGGCGTGCACGCCTTCATGCACCCGTTCGGCTGTTCGCAACTTGGCGAGGATCTCGAGGGCACGCGGGCGATCCTGGCCTCGCTCGCCTGCCACCCCAATGCCGGCGGCGTGCTGATCCTCGGCCTCGGCTGCGAGAACAACCAGATCGCCAGATTGATGCAGGAAATCCCTGAATGGCGGCGCCCGGCGGTCCGCACGCTGGCGACGCAGCTCGCCGGGGACGAGGTCGCGGAAGGCTTGGCCCTGGTCGAGGAACTTGCGGCGGAAGCGCAATGCGAACGGTCGCAAGCGACGCTTGCCGACCTGGTGCTCGGGGTCAAATGCGGCGGGTCGGACGGTTTGTCGGGACTGACCGCGAACCCGCTGGTCGGCAGGATGAGCGATCGCGTCGCGGCATCGGGCGGGCGTGTCCTCGTTACCGAAATCCCCGAGATATTCGGTGCCGAGCAAATGTTGATGAACCGCGCCGCCGACCAGGAGGTGTTCAGCCGCGTCGTCGGCGTGGTGAACGACTTCAAGCAATATTTCATCGATCACGGCGAGCCGGTGTCGGAAAACCCCTCTCCCGGAAACATCGCCGGCGGCATCACCACGCTCGAGGAGAAATCGCTGGGCGCGGTGCAGAAAGCGGGCCGCGCGCCGATCGCCGACGTCATCCATTATGGCGAGCGGGTCGCCAAGGATGGTCTCACCTTGCTCGAAGCGCCCGGCAATGACGCGGTGTCGTCGACCGCTTTGGCGGCGGCTGGCGCCACCGCGATCCTGTTCACCACCGGACGCGGCACGCCGCTCGGCTTTCCCGTGCCGACGATCAAGATAGCGTCGAACAGCGATCTCGCCGCGCGCAAGCCCGGCTGGATCGACTTCGATGCGGGGAGGGTCCTCGATGAGGGGTTCGAAACCGCGGAGGTGGCGCTGACCGAGCGGCTGTGCGCGATCGCCTCGGGCGAGCCGACCGCGGCCGAACGCAATGGCGAGCGCGAAATCGCGATCTGGAAGCGCGGGGTGACCTTGTGAGCCGGCTGTCACGCGCAGCCCTGGCCGGACTGCCGGCGGGAATATCCGCGCCGCGCAAGCGGGGACCGGTCGCGGCCGGGATCGTCCATTTCGGTCCTGGCGCCTTTCATCGCGCGCACCAGGCGGCTTATGTCGACCGATTGCTCGATCAGGATCCGCGCTGGGGAATCGCCGCGGTCTCGCTGCGCAGCCGCGCCACGATCGAGGCGCTGGCCGAACAGGACGGGCTTTACACGCTCGCCATTCGCGACCTGGAGTCCAGCATGCGCGTGATCGGCGCGCATACCGAGTTCCTCGGGCCGGAGGATTCGGCGCGGACCTTGGCAGTGCTCGCCGCGCCCGACACGCGGCTGGTAACTACCACGGTGACCGAAAAGGGCTATTGCCTGGCGGCCGACGGAACGCTCGATTTCGCTCATCTCGACATCGTCCACGATCTGGCGCGGCCGGCCGTTCCGAAGAGCGTGGTCGGCTGGATCGTCGCCGGGCTGGCGGCGCGCCACGCAAGCGGCATCGCTCCGTTCGTGCCGATGCCGTGCGACAATCTCGCCGCGAACGGCGCTAAGCTCCATGCCGCATTGGCGGCGTTCGCCAGCCGGCTCGACCCGGCGCTGGGCGACTGGGTAGCGGGCGAAGTGTCCGTGCCCTCGACCATGGTCGATTCGATCACCCCGGCGTCCGACGATGCGCTCTATGCCGATGTCGCGGCTGCGTTGGACGTCGAGGATCGCGCCGCCGTCCAGCGCGAAGCGTTCGCGCAATGGGTGATCGAGGACGTTGGCGGCCTGCCCGATCTTGCCGCAGTCGGTGCGATCCTGACCGCAGATGTCGGCGGCTATGAGCGCGCCAAGCTTCGCATCCTCAACGGCGCGCATTCGACGCTCGCTTATGCCGGCTTGCTGCGCGGCCATATCAGCGTTGCCGAGGCGATCGGCGACCCGCTGCTGGCGCGCTTCGTCGATACGATGATCCGCGAGGATATCATCCCGATGCTGCCCCCGGTACCGGGGCTGGACCTCCAGACCTATGCCGATGCCGTGCTGCGGCGCTTCGCCAATCCGGCGATCGTCCACCGGCTCGATCAGATCGCGCAGGACGGGTCGCAGAAGCTCCCCTATCGGCTTGGTGATACATTGCTCGCCAATCGGGCGGCGGGGCGTATGCCGGATCATGTCGTCGCGGCCCTGGGAGGCTGGGTCGCTTTCCTAATACGGCAAGCGCGCGCGGGCGTTCGCATAATCGATCCGGCCGGCGACCGTCTTGCCGAGCTGGCTATGGCTGAAACGCCTGCCCGCGTCGTCGAAGGGCTGATCGCCGAGAAGCTGGGTTTCCCCCCTGCGATCGGAAGCGACGCGGAACTTGTCGCGCAGCTCAAAACAGCCGCGGAAGCCGCCTTTCGCGGCGAATTGCCGCGCCCAATCCTCGCCTGACGCGTTCGCCGGGCTTGTCATTGACACCGGTTTCCCATAGGCAGTCGACAAGGAAGAAAGCCATCAGGGCGAGGAGGGGTTCGGCGGTGCAGCCAGACGATAACGTCGACAATATCACGCGTATCGCACGCTCATTCGTCGGCGCACGCCGCGACGGCCATGCGCTGCCCGATTATCCCGGCGACATGCCGGCCGCGCTCGACGATGGCTATGCCGTGCAGGACGTCGCGCTGGCGCTGACCGAGGGCAAGGTTGCCGGATGGAAAGTCGGGCGGATCAATCCGCCGATCGGCATGGTCGACCGGCTGGCGGGCCCGATCTTCACCGATCAGGTCGTCGTCGCGGACGGATCGCCGATCGCGATGACGGTGTTTGCCGACGGCTTCGCCGCTGCCGAGGCCGAATTCCTGCTGCGTATCGGCGCCGCGCCGGATCCGGCCAAGCGTCATTATACGATCGACGAGGCGCGGGCGCTGATAGATGCCGTCCATGTCGGGATCGAGATCGCCAGTTCGCCGTTCCCCGGCATCAACGATCACGGCGCGCCGGTCACCGTTTCCGATTTCGGCAACAATAATGGCCTGATCGTCGGCGCGGCGGTCGAGGACTGGCGCGACATCGACCTCGACAGCTGGCCGGTAGAATTGTGGATCGAAGGCGAACGCGCCGGCGCGGCCACGACCGCGACGATGCTCGACGGACCATTCGGCGCGGCGCGTTTCCTGTTCGAACTGATGGCCGCGCGCGGTATCGCGCTGGAGGCCGGACAATGGATCTCGACCGGCGCCGTAACTGGGGTACACCCGGTACGGATCGGCGACCGCGTCGAGGCGAGATTCGATGGCCGGTTGACGGTCGAGTGTACGATAAAGGCCCGTTAAGAGGTCGCTTTCGAGGGAGAGAGACGATGGCGACGACCGGAATGCCGGACGCCGGACGGGTGGATATGCGGGTTGGCCGCTATCGCTGGATGATTTGCGGGCTGCTCTTCGCGGCGACCGCGATCAACTATGTCGATCGCCAGATGATCGGCGTGCTCAAGCCGACCATCTCGAAGGATCTCGGCTGGGACGAGATCACCTATTCGGACATCGTCTTCTATTTCCAGCTTGCCTATGCGATCGGTTATCTGAGTTTTGGCAAGATCGTCGACGCGGTCGGTGCCCGGATCGGTTTCTCGATCGCTTTCGTGATCTGGACGCTGGGCCATACCTTGTGCGGTTTCGCCAGCAGCGCCTTCCAGTTTTCGGCCGCGCGTTTCGTTCTCGGCATCGGCGAATCGGGCAATTTCCCGGCCGGCCTCAAGGCGGTCAGCGAGTGGTTCCCGGCGCGCGAGCGCGCGTTGGCGACCGGCGTGTTCAACGCGGGATCGAATATCGGCGCGATCATCACGCCACTGGTCGTCCCCGCGATCACGCTGGCTTATGGCTGGAAGATGGCATTCATCTCGACCGGCATTTTCAGCCTGGTCTGGCTGGTCGCCTGGATCGCGATCTATCGCCGCCCGCGCGAGCAGCCCCGCGTTTCGGTGGCCGAACTGGCCTATATCGAAAGCGATCCCGCCGACCCGCCGCAGAAGATCGGCTGGCTCAAGCTGCTCGGCTATCGCGAAACCTGGGCCTATGCCCTGGGCAAATTCCTGATCGACCCGATCTGGTGGCTGTTCCTGTTCTGGACGCCCGATTTCCTCGCCAAGACCTATCATCTCGATCTCATGAACTTCGGTCCTCCGCTGGTTGCGATCTATCTGATCTCCGACATTGGCAGTGTCGCCGGCGGCTGGTCGTCATCCAGACTGATGAGGCGCGGCTATAGCGCGAACGCGGCGCGCAAGATCACGATGCTGGTCTGCGCGTTCCTGGTGATGCCGATCGTCTTCGCGCAATATGCCGCCAGCGTGTGGCTCGCGGTGGGGATCGTCGGGCTGGCGACCGCGGCGCACCAGGCCTTCTCGGCCAATCTCTACACCATCCCGTCGGACATGTTCCCGCGGGCCGCTGTCGGATCGGTGATCGGGATCGGCGGCACGGTCGGCGCGATCGGCGGCATGGGGATGGCGAAGTTCACCGGCTATATCCTGCAGACCACGCACAGCTACACGTTGATCTTCGCGGTCGCCGGCAGCGTCTATCTGATCGCGATCGGCGTGGTCCATCTGCTCAGCCCGAAGCTGGCGCGGGTCGACGTGCCGGCCTGATCGCGCCGCGGCCGGCACGCCCCGGCCGCTCAAGAGTGACGTATATATCGCAGGGTGGCGACGGGCCGCGCTGCCGATCCGACAACACCGATTGCGGATATCCTGACAGCGGCCGCGATACGGATTGGGGAAAACAAACCGCTCATAGGCAAGTCTTAAACAATTCGGCCGAGAGTGCGGTGACGGGATTCTGCGCTTCCCATTCAGTGCGGAATGGCGATCGAGGACACCGTGCTAGAGATCCAGACCATCATTCTTGAGATGATTGCGAAGGGCGATACACTTTCCGACACCGCCGCGCGTATGTGCCGCGAGGTGGAAATCCTCGCGCCTGATGTGGTCTGTTCGATACTGACCGTCGATAAGGCTGGGCTCATCCACCCGTTGGCAGGGCCAAGTCTCCCTGCCGCCTACTCGGCTGCTCTGGATGGCTTGAAGATCGGACCTCTAATCGGTTCATGCGGCACCGCGGCCTACAATCGAGCTGAAGTCGAGGTCGTCGATATAGCCTCCGATATTCGCTGGGCAGACTTCAAGCATCTGGCTCTTCCCCTGGGTCTAAGGGCGTGCTGGTCCAGCCCAATTCTCGACGCTGACGGAGTAGCGATAGGCACCTTTGCGTTCTATTATCGCGAGTGCAGAGGGCCTACGGACACTGAAAGGGAAATCGTCCGGCAATTCGTGCATCTCAGCGCGATAGCCCTCGACCGCCATCAGCGCCTGGTCGAACATGAAAGGCGTGCCTTCACAGACGCGCTCACGGGACTTTCCAATCGGGCAGCCTTTAACGCAGCGCTAAACGCGTTGAAATGCGACGTCCCAGGCGATTGGGCGCTGTTCATGGTCGATCTCGATAATCTCAAGGTGGTAAACGACACCTTCGGCCATCAAGCAGGTGACTGTCTGTTGCAGATCGCCGGCGCGCGGTTTGCCGCCGCCGTCTCGCCTGACGCGGCATTTAGGATCGGCGGCGACGAATTTGCAGCCATTCTTCAGTCGAAAACTGCGTTGCGCGACCTCCAAGGCACGGCGGATCAGATTCTGTCCAAGTTCGCCGAACCCGCCGATTGTGCCGGACACTTGGTCGTCCCGCGTGCCACCATAGGCGGCGCAATAGTGTCTGCCGGAGACGGGGTGGCCGAACGCGTGCGGCAGCACGCCGACTTCGCGCTCTATCACGCGAAAGAAACGGGTCGGGGCGGCTTTGTCCGCTATTGGCCCGGTCTCGGAACAAACATGACGCGCCGCCTCGGCGATATCCGCGACGTTGACGCAGCTCTTCGCGAGGATCGGATAGAGGCCTATTATCAGCCCGTTGTTCGACTCGGGACACGGGAGATCGTGGGCCTGGAAGCACTATGCAGGATGCGGCATGGCGGCCGGATTGTACCCGCGGCCAATTTCCAGGAGGCGACGAAGGACGTTCACGTTGCGACCGCTCTGACCAAGCGGATGATGGCGTTGGTCGCGGCGGATGTCCGAGCGTGGCTCGACATGGGTATCCCGTTCCAGCACGTCGGAATCAACGTCTCGTCAGCGGACATGCACGGCGGCATGCTCGAGCAAATGCTTGTCGGCGCGTTTGAAGGCGAAGGCGTCCCGCTCAGCCACGTCATCCTGGAGATTACCGAAGCCGTTTACATGGGCTCGGGCGATCGCGTCGTCCAAAAAGCGGTGGAGGCTATGCGGGCCCAAGGTCTGCGGATTGCGCTCGACGACTTCGGAACAGGCTATGCATCGCTGACGCACTTGCTGACTGTGCCGGTGGACATCATCAAGATCGACAAGAGCTTCGTCGATCGGCTGGCCCCAGGCGATGCCAGCACGGCGATAATCGAAGGGCTCCTTCACATAGCGAAAGAGTTGAATATCGGTGTGATTGCTGAAGGGGTGGAGACCGAAGAACAGGCAAAACGCCTCGAGAGCGCCGGCTGCATACTTGGACAGGGATATCTGTTCTCCCCAGCGGTCGACCGATGGCAGACGACGACATTGCTGACCAACCAAGCACAAGATTCCGCAGCATTTGGGAGGAACGATGCCGCGGCGAGGAAGAGGCCGGTCCGACGGGGCTAGAGCGTCGGCGGCGGCCCATGGCCGTCTTGCCGGGTGGTGCTACTCGCTGCGTCGACGTTGGTTGCCCCAGAAGCGTTCCGCGCAGCTGGACCAGAGGATGGGTCCAACCAGCAGCCGCTGGTTTTTACGTTTATCTTCAACCTCTTACGAGGAAGATTGGTGCGGTCGAGAAGACTCGAACTTCCACGTCCTTTCGGACACAACGACCTCAACGTTGCGCGTCTACCAGTTCCGCCACGACCGCACGTGTAAGATGCCATCGGACGGGGCCGCTGGCTGGCAGGCGAGCGCCCCTAGCAAAGCGATCTGTGCGACGCAACCGGAGTTTACGCGATGATGCGTCGGTTGCCCGGCCCGCGGCGCCTAATTGCCCGTCGCGCTGCTCGAAAAGCTGAGCTTCATGTTCTTGGAATTGGCGGGGACGTCGAGCTTGCCGCTGTAAAAGTCGATCGTGCCGCCCGGCGCGATCGTCGGCTGGTCGGGCTTGATCACCCAGCTATAGACCATCCGGCCGTCCTTGGGCGCGTCGTACAATTCGACCCTTATGTCGGGGATCGGCTGGCGCTCGGCGGTCGGATTGTGGATCTGGCCGCCGACCGCGAACAATTCGCTGCCGGTCGGCAAGTCGCGGCGGTCGGGCTGCTTGACGTTGACGAAGGTCAGCGGCGTCTGGCCACCCCCGGCCGGCATGCCCAGCCAGGTTGCGAGGCTGGGGACGTTGAGGAACAGCAAGGCGACGGCAGCGGCCAGCATCGCCACGCCGGCGCTCACTGCGGCGATCGTCCAGAGGCGGGCCGGGTTGCGCCGCGGCCGGAACGGCGGCTCATGCGCGAAAGCGTCATAGTCGGGCGCGATATCCGGGCCCGGCGCTGCTTCGGCAGGTGACGGCGCGGCGATCGGCTGGGGAGCCGGGGCGACCGGCTCGGGCGGCACCACCGCTGGACCCGAAAGGTCGAGCGCCTCGGGCTCCTGGAACCAGCTATGCTTGCATTTGGCGCAGCGCACGGTGCGGCCGTCGGGCCCGATCGCGGTGTCGGGGACGAGATAGCGCGTATGGCATTCGCTGCATTCGAGGATCATATCGGCGTCCGCAGGGGGCCAACACACATGCCCCTGTCACAATCCCTAAGCGGGCGGGGACAGCGCGGCAAGCCTTGCCGATGCTACGCTCCGGCTTGAAGCGGGAACGGGTTACGTGCGAAGGCGCTGGCGGGGCAGCGTACAAGCAGGTAGCAAACGCCGGCATGGCGAATATCGTGCAGTTCGAGGATGTGGGGCTGCGCTATCCCGCCAGCGACGCCGATACTTTGTCGGCGATCAACTTCACCCTGGCCTCGGGCGGCTTCTATTTCTTGACCGGCCAGTCGGGAGCGGGCAAGACTTCCCTGCTCAAGCTGATCTATCTCGCCCAGCGCCCGACCCATGGCGTCATCCGCTTGTTCGGGGAGGATGCCGGCGCCTTGCCGCGCAAGCGCCTGCCCGGCTTCCGGCGGCGGATCGGCGTGGTGTTCCAGGATTTCCGGCTGGTCCCTCATCTGTCGGCGTTCGACAATATCGCCTTGCCGCTGCGCCTGTCGGGGGTTCCTGAAAGCGATGTCGAGGCGCCGGTGCGCGAGATGCTGGCCTGGGTCGGTCTGTCGGAGCGCAGCGATGCGCCGCCGCCGACCCTGTCGGGCGGCGAGCAACAGCGGATCGCGATCGCGCGCGCGGTGATCGGGCGGCCCGAAATCTTGGTCGCCGACGAACCGACCGGCAACGTCGATCCCGACATGGCAGCGCGATTGCTCCATTTGTTCGAATCGCTCAACCGGCTCGGCACGACCGTGGTGGTGGCGACGCACGACTTTCACTTGCTCGGCCGGATCCAGAACGCGCATATGATGCGGATCGAGGCCGGGCGGCTGCTCGATCCTACCGGAGCCTTGCGCAACCCGCCCAAGGCGCCCGTCGCGTGAGCGTCGCGATGTTCTCGACCGCCGCCGATCGTCGCGTGCTCGACGACCGTCGCGGCACGCGCGCGATGACCTGGATCATGGCGATCATGCTGTTCCTGACCGTGCTCGCGGCGGCATTGGGGCTGGGTACGGTCAACGCGGCGGACGCGCTCGACCGCCAACTTGCCGGGCGCCTGACCGTGCAAGTGGTGTCCGCCGACCCGGCGGTGCGCGACCGCGACACCCGTGCGGTGCTGGCGGCGCTGCGCGGGATGCCGGCGGTGTCGCGCGCCGATCCGGTCGATTCCGCCCGGCTGACGGAAATGCTGCGCCCGTGGCTGGGCGATGCCTCCACCGACGCCGACGTTCCGCTGCCGTCGCTGATCGACGTCGATTTGAGCGTACCGAGCGAAGAAGCGACGGCGCGTGTCGCCGCCGGCGTGCGCGCCACCGCGGCCAGCGCGCGCGTCGACAGCCAATCGCGCTGGCTGTCGCCGGTCGCCGATTTCATGCGGACCTTGATCTATGCCGCGGCGGCATTGGTCTTGCTGATGGCCGCGGCGACCACCGCGGTGGTGCTGCTCGCGGCGCGCGCGGGGCTGGAGACGCATCGCGACACGATCGCCATCCTGCACATGCTGGGGTCGACCGACGTCCAGGTCGCGCGGCTGTTCCAGCGCCGCATCGCGCTCGATACGATGGTCGGCGGGGTGATCGGAACACTGGCGGCGATGTTGGCAATCTGGGCAGTGACCGGGCAGATGGCCGGGCTCGGCTCGCAATTGTTGTCGGGCGGCGTGCTGACGCGCGGCGACTGGGTATTGCTCGCGCTGTTGCCGCTGATCTTCGCGCTGGTGGCGACGCTCGCCGCGCGTATCGCGGTGCTCGGGCGGCTGAGGCAAGTGCAATGATCCGCCGCCTGATCGCCATTTTCGCCTTGGTCTATCTGCTCGGCTTCGTCCTCTACACGCTGACCCTGCCGCGTCCGCTCGAGAACATGAAGACCGATGCGATCGTCGTCCCGACCGGGGCGCCGGGCCGGATCGATCGCGGGCTGGCGCTGATCGCCGCGCATCAGGCGAAGCGGCTGCTGATCAGCGGCGCCGCGCCCGGCGTCCGGCCGATCGACCTGTCGATCAAGTACAAGGTGCCGCTGGCGGTATTCGCGTGCTGCGTCGATCTCGGACACGAAGCGGTCGACACGCGATCGAACGGCGCGGAAACCGCCAAATGGGTGGGCGATCACGGCTATAAATCGGTCCGGCTGGTCACGTCCGACTGGCATATGGCGCGCGCGCGCATGGAGCTGGATGCGGCGCTCGACGGCGACGTGACGGTGGTCGACGACGGCGTCCAGGGCGACGCCGAATTAAGCGTGCTGCTGGTCGAATATAACAAGCTGCTGTTGCGCCGCGTCGCCTTGTGGCTCGGGTTCGGACAATGAGCGCGCGCTGATGACGCTGTTGCGCAACCTGGCATTCGCGATCGTCTTTTACGGCGTGTCGCTGCCCATCGTGCTGCTGGTGCCGTTCTCGGCGCTGTTCGGGCAGCGCGCGCTGATCGCCTACGCCATGGCCTGGACCCGATTCCACCGCTGGTGCGTGCGCTGGCTGCTCGGCATCGGCGTCCGCTACGAAGGGCCCCGGCCGTCGGGCCAGGTCTTCTACGCCGGCAAGCATCAGTCGCTGATGGAGCCGCTCGAGCTGGTGGCCGAGCTCGGAGCGCCGGCGCCGATCATGCGCCGCGAATTCGCGCGCATTCCGATCTGGGGCTGGGCGGCAAAGCGTTACGGCGTGATCCTGGTCGACCGCGCCGCCTCATCCAAGGCGCTGCGTCAGTTGATGCGCGAAGCCGAGGTGGCGCGCGCGAGCGGGCGATCGGTGATGATCTTTCCCGAAGGCACAAGGGTGAAACCGGGCGAGCAGCCCGATCTGAAATCGGGATTTGCCGGGCTCTACAAGATGCTCGGCTTGCCGGTAGTGCCGATCGCGACCGATGTCGGCAAATTATGGCCCAAAGGCGGGTTGAAACGCGCGGGCTTGGTGACGTTCCGCTTCGGCGAAGCGATCCCGCCCGGTCTGCCGCGCGCAGAGATCGAGGCGCGGGTGCATGCGGCGATCAATGCGCTGGAGGATACGTCCATCGACGTCGTCCCCGCGAAAGCGGGGACCCATCTCCTTCAGGAAGATCAAGACACCACCGCGCGGAAGCGGGATAGCGCACGAACTGGGTCCCCGCTCTCGGGGGGATGACGGCTTAGTGTTAGTGCTGCGGACTAATCGTGCTGCCGCCCGAAATCCGGCGCGGCGTCGTCCTGGCCCTGGTCGATGATCGAGCGGCGGATCGCGCGGGTGCGGGTGAACAGGTCGAACAACTCGTCGCCCTTGCCCCAGCGGATCGCGCGCTGCAGCGAGGTCAGGTCCTCGGTGAAGCGCTGCAGCATGTCGAGCACCGCCTCGCGGTTGCTCAGGAACACGTCGCGCCACATCGTCGGGTCGGACGCCGCGATGCGGGTGAAATCGCGAAAGCCGCCGGCCGAATATTTGATCACTTCGGAACGGGTGACTTCTTCCAGGTCCGACGCGGTGCCGACGATCGTATAGGCGATCAGATGCGGCAAATGGCTGGTGATCGCCAGCACGCGGTCGTGATGCTGCGGGTCCATCATCTCGATCTCGGCGCCCAGCCGCCGCCAGAATTCGGCGACGCGCTCGACCGCGGCGGAATCGGCGCCGTCGGGCGGGGTCAGGATGCACCAGCGGCCGTGGAATAGCGTCGCGAACCCGGCTTCGGGGCCCGAGCGCTCGGTGCCGGCGACGGGGTGGGCGGGGATGATCGTCGTACCTGGCAGCTTTTCGCTCAACGCCGCCAGCACGGCAGCCTTGGACGACCCGACGTCGCTGACGATCGCATCGGCGGGAAGATCATCGGCGATCGCCTCCGCTGCCGCCGCCATCGCGCCGACGGGGACGCAGAAGATCACCAGGTCGGCATCGGTCACCGCGGCGCCGGCGGTGTCGGCGACGTCGTCACAGAACCCGAGCGCGCGCGACGTTTCGCGGACTTGCGGATCCATGTCGTGCCCGGTGACGCGGACGGTCGGCATGTCCGCCTTGATCGCGCGTGCGATCGACGAGCCGATCAGCCCCAATCCGATGATGGTGACGCGCGAGAACGGGAGCATGGCAGTCAGACCCTCACCCTTCCGGCGCTTCGCGCCTCCCTCCCTCTCCCGCATGCGGGAGAGGGAAGGGGCCCGCCGCCGGAGGCGGTGGGAAGGGTGAGGGTCTGTTGCAGCTGTGACATCAGCCCGCCTTCCCGACCATCTCGCGCAATGCCGTAGCGACGCCGCGCGTCTCGTCCTCGGTGCCGACGGTGATACGCAATCCGTGCGGCAAGCCCTGGCCGGGCAGCCAGCGGACGATATAGCCGGCATCCATCAGGCCCTTATAGGCGGCCTCGGCGGTCAATTTGCCTTCGAACAGCACCAGCACGAAATTGGCCTGGCTGGGGACCGCGCGCAGGCCGGCATTGCCGAGCTGGGCGATTTCCTGCGAGAACCAGGCGCGCCATTGGGCGTTGTGCGCACGCGTGTGTTCGACGAAGTCGGTGTCGCCCAATGCCGCGATCGCCGCCGCGGTTCCCGCGATGGTGATCGAGAAGGGCAAGCGGATGCGGTGCATCGCCTCGATGATCGCGGGCGAGGCATAGCCCCAGCCGATCCGCTCGGCGGCGAGGCCGTACATCTTGGAGAAGGTACGCGTGACGAGCACGTTGGGCGCGGTCTCGGCCAGCGCCATGCCGCCATCCTCGGCATCGCCCTCGATATATTCGGCATAAGCATGATCGAGCACGAGCAGGATATCGGGACGCAATCCGGCATGCAGCCGTGCGATCTCTTCCTTGGTCGCATAGGTACCGGTCGGGTTGTTGGGATTGGCGATATAGACGATCTTGGTGCGCTCGGTGACGCATGCCAGGATCGCGTCGACATCGGTCGCATAATCGCGATCGGGCGCGATCACCGGCACCGCTCCGACGCGCCGCGCCGCGATTTCATATACCGCGAAGCCGTATTTGACGAAGATCACTTCATCGCCCGGCCCGGCGAACGCGCCAGCGGCGAGGTGAAGCACTTCGTCCGACCCGTTGCCATAGATGATCCGCGCGGGATCGAGCCCGTATTTGTCGGCGAGCACGTCGCGCAACTCGGTCCCGCTGGCGTCGGGATAGCGTTCGAGGCGATTTGCCGCCGACACGAATGCCTCGCGCGCCTTGGGCGAGGTGCCCAGGGGATTCTCGTTCGACGAGAGCTTGGCGACCTTGCGGCCGTCATCGGTGGTCGATCGCCCGGGGATATAAGGCGCGATCGCCATGATCCAGGGCTTGGGTTCAGGTGCGGTCATGATGACTGGCCTATGCGCAGGGCCCTGTCGCCTTGGCAAGATGAGTCCCCAGCCGCTATGCAGAACGGCCAGGGGGAAGGCGGATGCGGGGATCGACGGCATTCTGGCAGGCGCTCGAGACGGCGCGGCGGCAGAATTTGCGCGACAGCGGCGCGGCGACGCCCGTGCCCGGCAGCGACGGGCAGACGCGGCGGCAGGTGCTGCTCGCGCTTGCGGCGACCGCGGCGACCGCGGCGTTGCCCCGCCCGGCCCGTGCGGCAGTTGGCGGCGCGCCGGTGGTCATCATCGGCGGTGGCATCGCCGGCCTGAGCGCGCTGTGGCATTTGACGAAATCGGGAGTCGATGCGCGGCTGTACGAGGCGCGTACCCGGCTCGGCGGGCGGATGTACACCGCCAGGGCGAAAGGCGTGCCGTCGATCGAGATCGGCGGCCAATTGGTCAATACCGACCATGCCGACATGCACGCACTCTGCCGCGAATTCGGCGTGCAGCTGATCGACCGCAAGGCCGGCCAGCATCGCACGATGATCCTCGACGGCGCGCGCGAAGTGCCGGAAGGCAGATTGGTCGCCGGTCTGCGCGGCATTGCTGGCCAGATCGACGCCGATTCGGTGCGGCTCGACCAGAATTACGCCAAGGTTGCCGCCGAGCTCGATCGAATGTCGTTCACCGGCTATCTCGACAAATATGCCCGGCTGATCCCAGAACCCTGGGTGCGCCGCTTGATGGAGGCGACCGCGCGCACCGAATATGGCTGCGAGCCGGGCCAGGCGTCCGCGATCGAACTGGTGTTCAACCTGCCGACGATCGACGGGCGGAGAATCGACGTGCTGTCGCGCAGCGACGAACGCTATCTGATGGCGGGGGGCAGTTCGTCGCTGGTCGAGGCGATGGCGGCGCGGCTGGCTAGCCGCATCACGACCTATCGCCGCGCGGTGCGGATCGACCCGTCGCCGAGCGGCGCGCGCGTGGTCTTCTCCAATGGCGACAAGATTGACGCCTCGGCGGTGATCGTCACCACCCCCGCCTCGATCATGAGCCGGGTCGCTTATGGCGTGCCGCTGCCGCCTTTGTGGCGCCAGTTCATCGCCGAAGTCGGGCTGGGCAGGAACGGCAAGGTCCAGGCCGTGACCAATGCGCGGCCATGGGAAAAGCCGATCGGGCGCGGCGGCGAGATCTGGCAGACCGATCACGGCGCCGGCGCGTCGCTCGGCTGGGATGGCGGCGTGCGTCCGGCGGCCGGGCCGGGCAGCGTCTGGACCTGGTTCACCGGCGGCGACGAAGTGCTCGCCGCCGACCAGGCCGATCCCCGCGCGCTGGCACTCAAGTTCGCGCGGCAGGCGGAAAGCGGCGTCAGGGGCATGAGCGCCGCGACCGGCACGACCGTCCGCCGCACCAACTGGCATCTCGATCCCTTCTCGATGGGCGCGTACGTCAATTTCCGCCCTGGCCAGCTGACCAAGTTCGCCGATTTGATCTGGACCGAAACCGACGGCATTGCCTCGAATCCGCTGGCGGCGGGCCCTGTGCATTTCGCCGGCGAGCATCTGTCGGATGCCTATCCGGGGTACATGAACGGTGGTGCGCAGACCGGACGGCTGGCGGCGCAGTCGGTCGTCGCCGCGCGGGCGCCGGCGCGCAGGATGGGGTGAATAAATTCCCTCTCCCATTGGGAGAGGGAGGGAGCGCCGCAGGCGCGGAAGGGTGAGGGCAGGAGATGGTCTCCCCGCGCTGCCCTCACCTCTCGCCGCTACGCGGCTCGACCCTCTCCCAAAGGGAGAGGGTTATGGGGTTCCGTCCGCCCGTTTTTCCCACTAACCGCATCACCATGACCGACGATCAGCGCTTCGGCCTGTCGCGCCACGTGACCTTGCCGGGGCCGCTCCGCCTCGATGGGGGCGTGCTGCTGTCGCCGGTCGATATCGCTTACGAGACCTATGGAACGCTGGCGTCCGACGGGTCGAACGCGGTCCTGATCTGCCACGCACTGACCGGCGACCAATATGTCGCGAGCGACCATCCGATCACCGGCAAGCCCGGCTGGTGGACGCGGATGGTCGGCTCCGGCAAGCCGATCGATCCCGCGCGGCACTTCATCGTCTGCGCCAACGTGCTCGGCAGCTGTATGGGCTCGTCGGGGCCGGCGACGGTCAATCCGGCGACCGGCCAGCCCTGGGCGATGAGTTTTCCGGTCATCACCATTCGCGACATGGTCCGCGCGCAGGCGATGCTGCTCGACCATCTTGGCGTCGGCACCGTCACTTTGGTCGGCGGGTCGATGGGCGGGATGCAGGCGTTGAGCTGGGCTGCGACCTTTCCCGAGCGCGTCACCAAGGCGGTGGTGATCGCCTCTACCGCGCGCCACACCGCGCAGAATATCGCGTTCCACGAGGTCGGGCGCCAGGCGATCATGGCCGACCCCAATTGGCGCGGCGGCGACTATTACGGCGAAGGCGATCCGCCCGCGGCCGGGCTCGCGGTCGCGCGGATGGCGGCGCACATCACGTATCTGTCCGAAGCCGGACTCACCGAGAAATTCGGCCGGCGGTTGCAGGCCCGAGAGGCCAAGTCGTTCGGCTTCGACGCCGATTTCCAGGTGGAGAGCTATCTGCGCCACCAGGGGTTGAGCTTCACCGACCGGTTCGACGCCAACTCCTATCTCTATATCACCCGGGCAATGGATTATTTCGACCTCGCCGAGGAGCATGGCGGCCTGCTCGCCAATGCGTTCAAGGGGAGCCGCACGCGGTTCGCCTTGGTCAGCTTCGACACCGACTGGCTCTATCCCACTCCCGAATCGCGCGCGATCGTCCACGCGCTCAACGCGTCGGGTGCTCCGGTCAGCTTCGTCGAATTGAGCAGCCCGTTCGGACACGACGCTTTCCTGCTCGACGCGCCCGAACTCAATCGCGTTGTCGACGGTTTCCTGAGGGCGGCATGATCGAGCTCTCGGACGACAAGGCGCGGCTCGACGTCGAACGCGTACACCAGTGGCTGGCGTCGAGCTATTGGACGCCCGGCATCGCGCGCGCGGTGATCGAGAAGGCGATCGCGGGATCGCATTGCCTGGGTGCTTATGACGGCCCCGAGCAGATCGGCTATGCTCGCGCGATCACCGATCACGCCACCTTCGCCTGGATAGCCGACGTCTGGGTCGAGGAGCGGGTGCGCGGGCAAGGGATCGGGCGCCGCATGGTGCAATGGTTCCTCGACCATCCCGATCTCAAGGACATCCGGCGGATCGCGCTGGGCACCGCCGACGCGCATGGCGTCTATGCCGCGCTCGGCTTCCATCCGTTGTTGCGGCCCGACCGCTTCATGGAGCGGCTGTCGCCCGATTATCAGGCGCGTCTGAAGGATATGGAGCGATGAGCCTGCGGCCCGACCTCGCGGTGATCGCCGCCAATGTCGCGCCGGGCAGCCGCGTGCTCGATATCGGCTGTGGCGACGGCGAACTGATGGCCGCGCTGCGCGACAAGAAGGGGGTCGATGCGCGCGGGCTCGAGCTCGACGCGGAGGATGTCGCGAGCGCGGTCGCGCGCGGGCTGTCGGTGGTCCAGGGCGACGCCGATACCGACCTTGCCGATTATCCCGACGGCAGTTTCGATTACGCCATCCTCAGCCAGACGCTGCAGACGACCCGCGCGCCCGATGTCGTGCTCGAACATCTGTTGCGGATCGGGCGGCACGCCTTCGTGTCCTTCCCTAATTTCGCGCATTGGCGTGTGCGCGCGTCCTTATTGTGGGGCGGGCGGATGCCGGTGACGCGGCTGCTGCCGGTGGCGTGGTACGCGACGCCGAACATCCATCATGTCACGATCGACGATTTCCGCGCGCTGCTGAAGGAACGCGGCATCATTGTCGAGGGCGCATGGTTCCTGTCGGGCGACCAGCGCACCAGCGCGACGATGGCGAACCTGTTTGCCGAACATGCGGTATTCCTGCTGAGGCGGTAGGCAACGGAAGCAACAAATACGCTTCCCCGGCGAAGGCCGGGGCCCAGTTTCATTGAAATCGAGATCGTGTCCCGCTGTCGCCAAATGCATCGCGACTGGGCCCCGGCCTTCGCCGGGGAGGCGTCCAATGACACCGCGCGGCTTGCCTCAGCTCTTGTTAGCCCGGAACAACGCCATCACGCCCTCGGCGAGCACAGTTAGCCCCTGACGCTGCAGGTCGGTCATTCCGGCGCGTGGCTGGCGGTCGATCACACAGAGCGCGCCAAGCGGCACGCCGTCCGCGCTGACCAGGGGCGCGCCGGCGTAGAAGCGGATGTCGGGGTCGCCGGTGACAAGCGCGTTGCCGGCAAAACGCGCATCCTTGGTCGCGTCGGGCACCACCATGATCTCGGTCCCGAGCATCGCATGCTGGCAGAACGACATTTCCCGCGGCGTCTCGTCGGCGTCGAGCCCGGTCTTGCCGGGGAAGAATTGCCGCTCGCGCTCGACCAGGCTGACCAATGCTATCGGCGCGTCGAACAGTTTCGCAGCGAAATCGGTGATGCGATCGAGCTGGCCGCTTTCGCGTAGGCGCACGAGATCGAGCTCGTCGATCGCCTTTTCGCGCACGACCTCGTCGATGCGCCAGCCCGACGCGCTAGTGTCATTCGACATGCGTGAACGATCCTAGAACGGTACGTCGTCGTCGAGGTCGTCCGAGAAGCCGCCGCGCCCGCCGCCGCTGCCGCCACCGAACCCGCCGCCGCTCGACGCACCGGCGAAGTCGTCGCGACCGCCCGAGGCACCGCCGAAATCATCGCGCCCGCTCGCGAAGCCGCCGCCCCCGCGATCGCCACCGCCACCACCGCCGCCCGGGGCGCCGTCGAGCATCGTCAGCACGCTGTTGAAGCCCTGCAGCACGATCTCGGTCGAATAGCGGTCCTTGCCGTCCTGGTCCTGCCATTTGCGGGTCTGCAGCGCGCCTTCGATATAGACTTTCGATCCTTTGCGCAGATAGCGCTCGGCGACATTGGCCAGGCCTTCGTTGAACACCTTGACGGTGTGCCATTCGGTGCGCTCCTTGCGCTCGCCCGTATTGCGGTCCTTCCACTGTTCCGACGTCGCGATGCGCAGCTCGACGACCTTGCCGCCGTTCTGGAACGTGCGGCTCTCGGGATCGCGTCCGAGATTGCCGACGAGAATGACCTTGTTGACGCTGCCCGCCATGTATTCGCCTTTTGCCTTAGAGGCCGGCGAGGACAGCCAGCCAGTATGTGATTCCGGCCATGATGTAGGCCAGCAGGAACAAATAGCCAACCATGAAGGCGGGCCATTTCCAGCCGTTTGTCTCTCGCCGCGTGACCGCGATGGTCGAAATGCATTGCGGCGCGAACACGAACCACATGAGGAAAGCCAGCGCGGTGGCCAGGCTCCAGCGGGTGCGAAGAGTCTGCGCCATTTTGGTGTCATCGTCGCCCGATGAGTCGATCGCATAGACCGTGCCCAGCGCGGCGACCGATACTTCGCGCGCCGCCATCGCCGGGATCAGCGCGAGCACAATGTCGCGGTTGAAGCCGATCGGACGGAATGCCGGCTCGATCGTATTGGCGATGCGGCCGGCGACCGAATAATTGACCTGGCTGACCGCGCTGTCCTTGGGCACTTGCGGGAAGGACAGCATCGCCCACAAGACGATGGTGGTGAAGGCGATCGTCGTGCCGGCGCGCTTGAGGAAGATTTCCGCGCGGCTCCACAAACCGATCGCCAGATCGCGCACGCTCGGCAGCTGGTATTTGGGCATCTCCATCATGAAACCGGAGGAGGCGCCCTTGGTCACCGTGCGGCGCAGGACCAGGGCGACAATGAATGCCCCGACCACGCCCATGACATACAGGCCCAACATGACCAGCCCCTGCAGCCCGACGAAGGGCAGCACGCGAACATTGGGGATCATCGCGCCGATCACCAAAGTGTAGACCGGCAATCGCGCCGAACAGGTCATCAAAGGCGCGATCAGGATCGTGGTCAGCCGGTCCTTCTCGTCCTCGATCGTGCGCGTCGACATGATCCCGGGGACGGCACAGGCGAAGCTCGACAGCAAGGGGATGAACGCGCGCCCCGACAGCCCGACAGCCGCCATGATCCGGTCCATCAGGAACGCGGCACGCACCATGTAGCCGCTCGCCTCGAGCACCAGGATGAAGAAGAACATGATCAGGATCTGCGGCAGGAACTTGATCACCGCGCCGACGCCCGCGATCACGCCATCGGTGATCAGCGATCGCAGGATCGAATCGGGCATCACCTGCTTGACCTGCCCGGCCAGCCAGTCGAACCCGCCGGCGATCGCGTCGGCCGGCGCCGCGCCGGCGAAGAACACCGCCTGGAACATCACGAACAGCACGACGAACAGCAACAGCACGCCGAACACCGGATGCAGCGCGACCGAATCGAGCATGTGCGTCCAGCGCCGCACCGGCGTTTCGGAGATGGTCGCGGCCATCGCGATCTGGCGCGCGCGGCGCTGCAGGGTGGCGATATCGGCATGGAGCACCGGGTCGCTCGGGCGCAATGCCGTTGCCCCCGGCGTGGCGAGATCGGCCAGCGCTTCCTTGAGCTCGTCGATGCCCCGCTTGCGCACCGCGACGGTCGGGACGACCGGAACGCCGAGCTCGCGCGCCAGCGCCGCGGGATCGAGCTTGAGCCCGTCGCGCTCGGCAAGGTCGTACATGTTGAGCGCGACCACCACCGGCAAGCCGAGGGCGATCAGCTGGAGCGTGAAGCGCAGATGATTGTCGAGGTTGGAGGCATCGACCACCACGACGATCGCATCGGGCAGCCGCTCCCCGGCCTGCGCGCCGGTGACGACGTCGCGGGTGACGCGCTCATCGGGGCTCGACGGCTCCAGGCTGTAGGTGCCGGGCAGATCGAGCAACTCGACCGGCCGGCCATCGGGGAGCGCCATGCGGCCGGCATGACGCTCGACGGTGACGCCGGGGTAATTGCCGACTTTCTGGCGCGCGCCGGTCAGCGCGTTGAACAGCGCGCTCTTGCCGGCATTGGGGTTGCCGACCAGCGCGACCAGCGGCGCGGGGTTCATCCTAGCTGGTCGGTAGCGACATGGATCGCGCCGGCGACCCGGCGGCGCAGCGCGACGGTCATGCGGCCGATCCGGCACGCGATCGGCCCGCCGCCGATTCGCGCGCGGTGCAGAACCTCGATCCCGACGCCTTCGTCGAAACCGAGCTCGCGCAACCGCCGGCCCTCGGGCGCGGTCAACCGGTCCCAGGCAATGCCCGCGACGGTCGCGCGCTGGCGTTGGGGAAGCTGTTCGAGGCTGAGCGGAGTCGTCGCCATGACGCTGACGTAGAACTACTGCGACTGATTATCAATAACTCAATTAGATTTGATTCACGCGAAGGCGCGGAGGTGCAAAGAAGGATCAAGTTGGTTTCGCGCAGAGGCGCAGAGGACGTAGAGCTGGTTCGCTCTGGGCTGCTGGTGAAATCCAACCGCGTGATTGAATAGGAGCCTCGCGAAGCGAGGCTTTCAAAAATCTCGGCGCTCTCTGCGCCTCTGCGCGAAACCTCTTCGCGCCTCCGCGCCTTCGCGTGAATCAATCAAACCGCAGGATAGCGCAGCCGGCCGATGAACCGCGACAGGCTCGGCCGATGCTCGATCCGGCCGAGAAACTGCGCCTTGGCTTTCTCGAACCGCATGATCCCCTCGATCCGCCGCGCCAGGAAGGCGCGCGTATCGGCCTGGCCGTCGCTCTCGTCGTCGAGGAACACCGTCATCGTCGCGGCATAGACGGCGCCCAGCATCGCGCGTTTGGTATAGTGATTGTAATCGGTCGCGGTGTCGCCCGCGGCGCGCCAAATCAAATCGGCGGCCCGCCAGCCGAGTTTCGCGCCATGCGCGACATTGGTCGGCATCGCCAGGATCGCCAGTGCCCGGCGCAACGTCTCGCGATGCGGAGCAAGCAGATCGAGCCGCGCTTCGACCAGGGCAGCGATTTTCTCGCGCACTTTCATCCTGCCCAATGCTTCCGGCGGCAGCTTCGCAACCATCCCGCGGTCGATGCTCGCGAACCAGGCGTCGATCATCGCCGCCGCGTCGGGCAAAGCGAGTAGCGCCACGTCGCGATCCACGCCGAGCTGGTCCGCCGCCATGTCGCGCGCCGCCGCCTTCCAGCCGTCGAACGCGGCATTGTCGGCAACCAGAGGCGCGAGCGCCTCGCGAATCTCGTCGAGCGTGGGATCGGCAGGCAATGTCATACCGCGCTTATGCGTCTTCGACCCCCTCGGGGGCAAGCTCGGCGGCGTCCTTACGCTCGCCGCGGACCAGCACCAGCGCCACCGCGACGGCGACCGCGCCGATCATGTCGATGCCGTCGAGCCGCTCGCCATAGCCGACCCAGCCGATCGTCGCCGCCATCACCGGCTGCGTCAGCAAGGCGATGCCGATCACCATCGGCGACATCTGGCCGAGCGCGAAGATCATCAGCCCTTGGCCGATGATCTGGCTCGACAGCGCCATCAGCACCAACGGCGTCCAATTGTGCGGCATGACTTGTTCGCCGAGCAGATTGGCGAAGATCAGCAACGGCAACAGGCTGGCCAGCGTCGACAGCGCGAGCGCGGGGATCGGCGCCATCGTGTTGCGCGCCTTGGCCATCGTCGCGAAATAAACCGTGTAGAGGATGCCTGCGAGCAGGCAGAGCAGGTCGCCGGCCAGGTGGGTGGGCGCGATCTGCATCGACCGCCCCATCAGCAGACCCGCCCCGACCAACGCCAATAACAATGCGAAGCCCTGCGTCCGCGACGGCCAGGCGCGCGCGATCAGGAAGCCATAGACCGGGTAGAACAGGGTCGCCGAATTGCCAAACAGAGTCGCGTTGGCGAGTTGGGTTTTGAGGATGCCGATATGCCAGGCGGCGAGGTCGCCGGCAAAGCACAATCCGCCGATCACAAGCGCGATCCACACGCCGCGCCCCATCGCGATCGGCCGCCACCCCGTCGCGAACGCCGCCGCCAGCAGGACCGGTGCCGCCAGCGCGATTCGCCAGAATCCAGCGGCGACCGGCCCGACATCGCTCATCCGCACGAACACCGGGCCCAGGCTCAACAGGATATTGGCGAGGATCAGTGCCGCGAAAGCAAAAGGATGGGCGGCGACGCTTTTGTCGTCCGAAGCTTTTCTTGTTGCGCTTTCCCGGTGCATGCGGCCCCATAACACCTATCTGCGCCGCGTCCGCAAAGAAGTCCTATCGGGAGGTTATCCGCACATGCCGACTTTGTTCGATTCTATCCAGCTTGGCGATATCGCGGCCAAGAACCGCATCCTGATGGCGCCGCTGACGCGCGGCCGCTCGACCGCAGAGCATGTGCCGACCGACATCATGATCGACTATTACCGCCAGCGCTCGGGCGCCGGCGTGATTATTACCGAAGGCACCGGGGTCAGCCGGCTCGGCCTGGGCTGGCCCAACGCGCCCGGCCTGTGGACCGACGCCCAGGTCGAGGCGTGGAAGCCGGTGACCGCGGCGGTGCACGAAGCCGGCGGCAAGATCATGGCGCAGATCTGGCATATGGGCCGGCTCGCCCGGCCTGACGTGACGGGCTTGCAGCCGCTGTCCTCCTCGGTGACGCGCGCGCCGTATCACAAGCCCGAAAACCCCTACGCCGAAGCGCGCGCCGCGACGCTCGACGACATCAAACGCGCGCAACAGGAATATGCGACCGCCGCGCGCAACGCGATCGCCGCCGGGTTCGATGGGGTCCAGCTGCACGGCGCGAACGGCTATCTGATCGACCAGTTCCTGCGCGACAACACCAATCTGCGCGACGACGATTATGGCGGCAGCCCGGAAAACCGCATCCGCTTCATGAAGGAAGCGGTTCAGGCGGTGATCGCCGAAATCGGCGCCGGCCGCACCGCGATCCGCCTGTCTCCGAACGGCGAGACGCAGGGCGCCGACGACAGCAATCCGGAAAGCGTGTTCGTTCCCGCGGCGAAGGTGCTAAACGACCTCGGCATCGCCTTCCTCGAGTTGCGCGAGCTGTCGCCGACCGGCACGTTCGGCGCGTCGGCGGTGCCGAAATTGAGCCCGAAGATCCGCCAGGTGTTCGAGCGGCCGCTGATCCTCAACCAGGATTATACGTTCGAAGCGGCGCAGGCGGACGTCGCCTCCGGCTTGGCTGACGGCATTTCGTTCGGCCGCAAGTTCATCTCGAACCCCGACCTGGTCGAGCGCTTCCGCACCGGTGCGCCACTCGCGCCCGACGACTTCAAGACCTGGTACACGCCGGGACCGGAGGGATATATCGACTACCCGGCCTATCAGGCCGAGGCGGCGGAATAGCGAACTTCAAATCCTCCCCATCGCAGATGGGGAGGGGGACCAAGGCGCGAAGCGGCTTGGTGGAGGGGCCGCAGCCGCGCAGCGGCGAGGACGGAGCACTTCCCCTCCACCGCCTTCGGCGGCCCCCTCCCCAGCAGAGCTGGGGAGGATTTGAAGAGTCACTCCCCGCTCCCCACGCCCCATGCTACACCGCCCTCATGGACGCGGTGGGCATTATCGGGCTCGCAGCCAGCATCAGCCTGTTGAGCGGATGGCGGCTGTATCTCTGTATCTTCGCGACCGGCCTCGCGATGCGCACCGGCTGGATCGCCTTGCCGCTGCAACTGCACAGCCTCGACGTGCTCGCCAATTGGTGGGTGATCACCGCGGCCGGCGTCGGCGCGCTGGCCGAATTCTTCGCCGACAAGGTGATGTGGATCGACAGCCTGTGGGACACCGTGCACACGCTGGTCCGCCCGGTCGGCGGCGCGTTGCTCGCGCTGGCGATCGTCGATCCGCGTGACGTGCAATGGCAGGTTGTGTCGCTACTGCTCGGCGGCGGCGCGGCGCTGCTGACGCACGGGGCAAAGGCGGGGACGCGCGCCGCGGTCAATGCCAGCCCGGAGCCGTTCAGCAACATCGCGGTGTCGACCGGCGAGGATGTCGCCACCACCGGTCTGCTGGTGGCGGCGATCGCCAGCCCCTGGGCGGCGGTGGTCATCGCGGTACTGGTGTTGGTCGCGGCGGTGGCGATGCTGCTCCTGCTCCGTCACGCGTTCAGGCGGCTTTTCCCGAAGAAACAACCGCCCGCGTCGACTTAGGCATTAAAATCCTCCCCATCGCAGATGGGGAGGAGGACCATCGCGCTAGCGATGGTGGAGGGGAAATGTCCTGTCCTCGCCGCTTCGCGGCTGCGGCCGCTCCACCACCAGCTTCGCTGGCGGTCCCCCTCCCCAAGCAAGCTTGGGGAGGATTTAATCAGCTCACCTCACCGGCAGCGGACATTGTCCTTGTCGATCGCTTGGCCGGCAACAGCACCCGCCGCGGCACCGAGCAGGATGCCCAACGGCTCCGACCGGCCGGACGTGATCGCAGCGCCCAGCGCGCCGCCGGCAATCCCGCCGACGATCAGCCCGGTCGTGCCGTCCGAGCGGCGGCAATAATAGCGGCCGTCGCGGCCGACATAGACGCGGTCGTTGCGGCTCAGCCGGCGCTCACGATAGCGCGGATTGTCGACATAATATTGGTCGGCATAATAGCCGTTATAGCGCGGATCGGGCCGGTTATAGTCGTACTGGCGATAGCTGCGGTAATCGCTCGCATAGCCGGGCTGGTCATAAGTTTCTGTACAGCCGGCGGTCGTCACCGCGGTGGCCGCGATCAACGCAAGGGTAAGGATACGCATCGAACTCTCCTCCTGTTATCCCGCATGGCTGGACAATGCGCCGGAGGCCGTTTGGTTGCGGATACGTAAGTATCCGTAAAGGAGAGTCCGATGTGCGCGATCAGTGCACAGAGGCCGGTTTCAACGCCTCGCGCTCGGCCGCGGTTGGGATCGCTTCCGGGTCGGGCCGGAAATCCTCGGGCGCGCGGTCGGTGCCTGGCTTGGCGGCGTCGAGCGCGAGGTCCGGCGCCTCATGCCCCTCGGCATCGGCCGTCCACGGTCCGCGCGGCATCTTCACCCATCCGCGCCACAAGGCGGCGGCCAGGCCGGCGCCGACCGCCAGCACCGCGCCCGCCGCGACCGAGCGGTTGCGGGTGCGGTTGTCGGCCTTGAAGCGGCCATGGCTGTCGCGGCGTTGCTTGCTATTCGGCATGATCAGTCTCCCAAATGTCGAGTGCGAGCAGTCAACACGTGCGCGGCGCGTCCTGTTCCGCCCACTACGATGGCCGCCGCGCTGACCCTTCAGTCGCGGACCGTGCCTTGCTATTTCTCTCGTTTGTGCCGGTCGAGCACGCGCCGGTTATGCTCGGCCTCGCGGAGCAGCCGCGCCAGCCGCTCGTGCTCGCTTTCGCCGCGATGGCGCGCGGCGATCCTCGATGCGGACGAAGCCTCGCCAGGGCCCGGATCAAGCCGTCGCCGCGCGCCCCTGCATTGTCAGGCAGCGTCTTGCCCGTACGGTGATCGAGCCCGCGCGGCGCAATGAGGCGGCGCATATGCGCGTGCCCCGCGCCGGTTACCGAGAAGGCGACGGCGGCGACCTCTCAAAAGGGCGCGGCGACTGCCTCGAAATCGAGATGGTCGGCGTCGAATCCCTGCGGTCCGGGGATCGCCGACAGGTTGCGTACCTTGATCGCCGGAGCCGACGAATGGCCGACCACGGCGGAGCCTGAACCGTCCAGTTGAACGCGCGCATCGCCTGCGATCAGCGTCATGCCCTTCAGCGTGCCCGGCGTATAGTGGACCAACAGGTCATAGCCGCGCGGCGCATTACAGAATTCCTGGATCTCGCCGAGTTCGAACGAGCCGGGAACCGACGGGCCCGCGCCGGCAACACCCGTTCCGGTGCTCACCTTGCACATCACGGGGACGCGAAGAACGAGATCGATGCCGAACGACTCGCTGTTGGCCGCCGACGTGCCGGCCGCCACGAGAAGACCCGTTACCGCTAATTTCGCAATCCTTCGAACCATGATGATGCCCGCCGCTTACTGAAACCACGGCGCTCAGAATATCCATCCCCGGTTAAGGATTGGCAAAAGCCGATATTTTCCAAAACGAGTATGATCAAAATGAGTATTCAGTTGTAAAAAACTGACACAGATCAAGTTTTGCGGTCACCGATTCACAGAGAATCCATTAGATTCTATTCACTTGCTGAATTGATCCAATTCGGCACAAGTAACCACTCAGGGTTAACCAATCGTTAGACTCGACTCTCAATCCATTTATGTATTTGGTATATCGAACGTTAAGGATTGAGTCGGGTGGGGGAAATGGAAACCAAGACGCCGCGTTTCGCGGCAGGGATCGCTGCGGTCTTCGCTCGGCGGGCCGATCTAGCGGGTGCAATTTCCAGGGTAATTCCGACGGCGTTGCGCGTTTCCGCCCAGACCGTGATTTCGGGGTGCGCGGGGGCTGCGGCCCTGGTCGCGCTGCCGTCTTCGGCTCAGGAGATATCGAACGTTCGCAGCGTCGACATCGCGCTAGCCGGCCACATTTCACAGCGCTGTGGCATGGCGGCGGGGCAGAGCACCGATCTCGGTAACTTGTCGCGTCCCAGGATCAGCGCGACCACCCGGGTCCAGCTGGACTGCAATGTGCCGTTCACGATGTCGATACAGGCGCAGCGCGGGGCGATCCAGAACCTGCTGATGCCCGGCGGACAGGGCGGGTATCAGGGATCGGTTCCCTATAGCCTCAACGTCGAATTGCCGGTCCGCCGGCCCGACCGGGAGCTCCTCACGCGAGCGTTCGAAGGCCGCGCGCTGGTTGCAGGCCAGACCATGTCGAGCCTTGGCGGGATCGCCCAGGACGGGATGCTGCTTCGGCTGGATTTGGGCAATGTGACGAGCAGCTCGGGGCTCCTTGCCGGAGAATATGGTGAAACCATTGTAATAACGATGGCGCCAACCTGACGAATTAACAAAAAGGTCGCAATATTGCCGGAGATTGCTGGGCACGAAGTCTTGGCCATTCGTGTAAATATACGTCCGCGTTTTACGACATTTCGTGAGAGTTGATGTATATCAACCAGCATTTAGTTGTTATCGGCCAAGTATTTAGTAAATGACTGATATGTCGGCGAATCGTTTCGATATGGTATCGAACAGCCGTCATTGGATAAGGGTGGAACCAATGAAGAAGCTTCTTTCGACCGCCGCCGTTGCGGCGCTCCTTTCGACTACCGGCGTAGCCCACGCCGACAATATTGCCTGGTCGGGTCAGACGCCGGGCATCTTCCCGGGCTCGACCATCTCGTACAGCGGTGCGCTCGGCCATTTCGGTTATAACATCGCGACCGCGATCGGTGGCGTCGGTTATGATCAGTCGGGCAGCAACGCCGGCAATGCCGACACGGCGAATTCCGACGTGACGAACACCTGGACGATTTCGGGTAACGTGACCAAGGACTGCTCCTATTATGGTGGCAGCAGCACCAGCCATACGCTCGACTTCGGCACGATCGGCGTGAACACCCAGGCGGCGACCTCGGTCGGCAGCGCCTTCAACATGATGTCGGCCGCGGTTGCGACCGTCAACAGCACGACCGCTGGCTGCAACTTCAACAACGACGTGTCGATCACCAAGAGCAACGGCGCCGACGGCATGAAGAACATTGCTGCCGGTGGTTATGACACCAACAACTTCCAGGCGAACATCCCGTATTCGGTGGCCGCGACCTTCACGGCCGGCGCCCAAGGGGCGGTTGCCGCCGCCAACTCGCAGACGCTGACTGCGGGCACCGGCGACGGCTCGAAGGTCGGCCATTACGGCGCCTGGCGCTCGAACATGACGATGGTCGTCAACGCTCCGGTGCCGCCGAAGGCGCTGGTCGCGGGCAACTATTCGGACACGCTGACGGTCGAGCTCAAGGCGCTCTGATCAGTCGAGTTCCGACAAAGCGAATGGGAAGGGGGGGATTTTCAATCCCCTCCTTTTCAGCTTTACGCGTTATTAGGACTGCGTACGCGACGTAAGCGCGCGATCATTGGCGGGGGCCTTAAGACAGTGTTGAATACTTTCTCGCGCGGTATCGTGCGCTCGGCCGTGGCTGTCGCCATGGCGGTCGGCATGGCCGCATCCGTCTATGCGATGCGCGTCTCCCCGATGATCGTTGAAATGACGACGACCGGCAGCAGTTCGACCGCGCGGGTCGAGGTGCAGAATCTCAATGCCGGCCGCTTGCCGTTCGAAACGCGCATCACGAAGCTCACCTTCAACGAATATGGCGTGCCGACCGAGACGCCGGCGGACGGCGATTTCCTCGTCTTCCCGCCGCAGGGCATGCTGCCCCAGGGCGCGCGCCAAGTCATTCGCCTGCAATGGGTGGGCACACCCGACATTCCGACGTCGCAGGCCTATTATTTGTCGGTCAACCAGCTGCCAATTCCGGCAGAACCGGGGGCGGCGCCGCAGAGCGCCAACGTCCAGGTCGTCTATCATATGAAGGCATTGATCGTCGTCGCGCCGACGGGCGCGCGGCCCGACGTGTCGGTGACCTCGGTCAAGCAGATCGACTATCAGCCCGAGCCCGTCAAAGCGGGCGACCCGCTGCCGCCCAAGGTCCCGGGGCTCGAGGTCACCATGAAGAATAACGGCCGGCGTCACATGATGATGTCGGCTGCCAAGTGGCTAATCGACGGCAAAGCTGCCGATGGTCGCCCGGTCCGGCTGACGGTGACGCAGGAAGACCTGATGCGGGGTATCGGCAGCGGCTATATCGCCGGCGGCGGAGCGGTTCGCATCTATCGCTTCCCGATCCCTCAAGCGTTCGGCCCGGGACCGATCACGGTAAAGTTCGCCCAATGACGCGGGCATCCCTGCTGGCCGCGACCGCCTGGTTCTGTCTGGCGGCGGGGACCGCCGGCGCCCAGGTCTCGGTGCCGTTGCCGCAGGCGCAACCGAAGGCGCCGCCACCTGCCCCGGCGCCGCAGAGCAGCCCGACTCCGGGGCAGACCACCGTGCCGTTGCCCGGCAAGCCGACCCCGCCCGCCCAACCGGCCGAACCCGACATCAACTCACTGCCGATCGTCGGACAGCCCGGAACCTCTAGCCTGCCGATCGGCAAATATGGCCGGCCGGACATCAATCCGTACGACCGCGACCTCGACCTGACCGTCCCGTTGATGTTCAGGAACCGGTCGCTCGGCGATCTGCCGATCCGACTGACCTATGACGATCGGTTGCTGGTCGATCGCCGCAGCTTCGAGAAACTGATCGCGCCGCTGCTGACCAAGGCGGCGATGCAGCGGGTCACGGCAATCGATCCGAACGCCGAACGCCTCGAATCGGACGCCTTGAAGGCGATGGGCATTTCCTTCGAGTACGATCCGAGCAGCCTGGCGGTCGTCGTGCTGACGATCGACCCGTCGCAGCGCGCGGTGGAGAATTTGTTCGCGCCGCCGAGCGCGGGTCAGGAAGTCGTCGACCTTTCGCCCGCCTCCGTATCGGCCTTCCTCAATATCAACGCCTATTACGGCTATGTCTGGAATGGTGCGCAATCACAGCCGCCAGAGGTGGCGCTGAACGGTGCCATCCGCATCAGGAAATTCGTTTTCGAGGGCGATGGTCAGTTCGGTCAGGACAATTTCGGCGGCGGCGCTTATACCTTCAATCGCAACTATGCTCGCCTCGTCTACGACCTGCCGAGCGATTACATCCGCCTGTATCTCGGCGACCTTACTCCGGAAGTGCGCGGCCAGCAGGGCTATGCCCAGATCGGCGGTATCGGCATCAGCCGGCAGCGACAGCGGTTCGATCCCTATCGATCCTCGGTGTTGCAGGGCAATCGCCAATTGCTGCTGCAGAACGACGCTACGGTACGCATCTTGCGCAACGGCGTCCTGTATCGCGAGATGCGGCTCGATGCCGGGTCGTATGATCTGAGCTCGCTGCCGCTGCTCGCCGGCAGCAACGATGTGCAGATTCAGGTCAGCAACAATGCCGGCGGCTTTCAGACGATCGACTACAGCCAGTATCTTGATCCCATCGACCTTGCGCCCGGCGATTTCGAGTACGCCGCCTATATCGGCCCGACGAGCACGAATTTCGGGCGCACGCCGAAATACAATGGCCCAGTCTCCTTCTCGGGCTTCTATCGCAAGGCATTCGTCAACGCGCCGGCGATCGGTATCGGAATTCAGGCAAATCGCGACACACAGTCGCTGACGGCGCAGACACAATTCGTGTTGCCGGGCGGGTCGCGCCTGCTGTTCGACGGCGGCGTCAGCAACGCTCGCCGCGTTGGCCAGGGATACTCCCTGGGGATAGGGTACGACCTGCTGATCGATCGCGGCGGACTGGTGGATTCGGCCAGCGTGCGCGTCGACTATGTCTCGCGCCGGTTCGCAGTCCTGTCGATGCCGGTTCCGGACAACGTCAATAGCTTCAACCTGAGCGCGCAATATACCCATCAGTTCTCGCAACGCTTTTCGTTGCTGGCGGTGGGCAGCTATCTGGGCAATCGTGATCGTCGCGACAGCTATCGGCTCGGCATTTCCGGCAATTACTACATCACCAGCAAGCTCAGTATCCGCGCGGGCGTCGACTATACCAAGCTCGACAGTTCGTTCGGCCGCGGGCGTGGGTTGGGAGCATCGATCTCGATCGTGTTCCAGCCGTCCTATCGCGATCGGGCGGAGGCGCGATACGAGAGCAGCACGGACAGCCAGGCGCTGTCCTACATCCACAATTCGTCGAACCAGATCGGCAGCCTGGGCTATGGAGCGGTGGCAAACCGCGACAACGGCGCGATCAACGCCCAAGGCTTCGCCGACTATACCGCCAACCGGTTCGACGCGACGTTGTCGCAGGCGAGCTACGGCCCCAGCTTCAGGCAGTTCGGCGCGGTCAACGTGACCTCGGTGCGCGTCGGAACGTCGATCGCTTTCGCCGATGGTGTGGTCGGCGTCGGGCGGCGGATCAACGACAGCTTTGCGTTGCTCTACCCGCATCACAATCTGGGCGGTCGCAGCGTCGTGGCCGGACAGTCGCTCGCGCAGAGCGATTATATGAGCAAGAGCGGCACGTTCGGCGCCGCGGTGAACGGCTATCTGACGAGCTACGTCAACCAGCCGATCCAGTACGACGTCCAGGACGTGCCGCCGGGCTACGACATCGGGCCCGGATCGGTGCGGGTAAATCCGCCCTATCACAGCGGCTACAGGCTGCGCGTCGGCACCGACGCGTTCGCGAGCGCGATGGGCACCCTCCTTCTGCCGAACGGGCAGCCCGTGGCGCTGATCGGCGGGCGGGTGATCGCGGAGGACGGCAAGGACAAGGAGCCGTTGCCGTTCTTCACCAATTCGGTCGGCCGCTTCGCGATCCAGAACCTGCGCCCGGCGGTAACCTATCGCGTCGAACTCGGGAGCGGCGCCGTAACGTTCCAATTTAGCGTGCCGGGCGATACGACCGGACTGGTCGACCTGAAGACGATCACGCTCAAACCGGTGAAGTGAGGGATAGGATGAAACTGGCTTTATCGAGTTCGATCGCGGCAATGGCCTTGTTGCTGCCGGGCGCCGCGTCGGCGCAGTCCACCATGCGGGCCGCCAATTGCCAGCTCCATATCGATAGCACCAGCGCCGACTGGATCATCCAGGGATACGACCCTTTCGCCAACAGCGATCCGCTCGCCACGTTCGACGTCATCTTTCGCAACGACGGGGGCGCGGCGTGCACGTTCGACGCTGTCTTCGTGACCGACCAGGAACCGTTCGGACTGACGAACCTGACCTATAACGGGCGCGTTGCCTACACGCTGCTCGACACCTTCACCAACGTCAATGCGACGCCGCTGTCCGGCCGGACGATCGCCAGTTCGGCGCGACGGCCCATCGTGCTGCCACCGAACAGCCAACAGGTCGTGCGCTATCAGTTCGCTGCCAACGACGAAGGCCTTACCGCCGATGGGCTGTATAGCCAGCGGCTGTCGCTGGTCGCCGAGCAGCGCGGGACGGGCGAGTCGCTCGCGTCCCGCGCGATGATCGTTGGGGTGAACGTGCTGCCTTCCGCGGTGCTCGGTCTTTCCGGTCAGTATCAGCGCAATGGCAGCCAGGCTGTGGTCGATCTCGGCGAATTGCAGGATGGGGTTTCGGGCGTCTCGCTGCAGGTCAGAGTATCGAGTACGCGGGCCTATCGCCTGGAATTCGCGTCGAAGAATTCCGGCTTGCTCCGGCTCTCCGACACGCAATGGAGCATTCCCTACGAGATCACCGTGGGCAACAAGACGATCGCGCTTGGCGGGCGCGGCCAGTACGAATCGGGCGGAAGCAATCCGGCGTCCGACGTGCTGCCGCTGCACTTCGTGATCAACGGCGCGTCGGGAAAGCGCGCGGGCGTTTATTCGGACCTGCTGACCATCTCGATCGCTCCGAAATAGACAGTCGCGCGCCGAATGGCGGTCGTCCCGCGCGGTCCGAGCTCGGAGCGGACGGGCAGGGGTATCTCCTTTACGCGCATTTAAGCGTAACGCATGCATAGCGGCGGCGATGCTGCATACTCCCGTCGCCAAGCCGGAATCGGAAAAGGACGCTCCAGCCCCCTCGCTGTTCGCGCAGGCGCGATCGGCGGTGATCTGGCGCTCGGGCGCGCAGATCGTCGGGCAGATCATCACCTGGGGCGCGACCTTCCTGGTCATCCGCATCCTCGATCCGCACGATTATGGTCTGTTCGCAATGACCCAGGTCGTGCTGGCGGTGCTCAACATGCTCAACGGCGCCGGCCTCGCGAGCGGGCTGATCCAGAAACCCGATGCCGACGAGCGCACGATCCGCCAGCTTTACGGCATGCTGATCGTGCTCAATTTCGGGCTGGGGGCAGTGCAGTTCGCGATCGCGCCGCTGGTCGCGGCCTATTTCCACCAGCCGATCGTCGCCGACCTGCTGCGGGTGCAGGCATTCATCTATGCCACCACGCCGTTCGTCGCCTTCCCTTATGCGCTGCTGGCGCGCGCGATCGACTTCAAGCAACAGGCCAAGGTCTATTTCCTGTCGTCTATCACTGGCGCGGTGGCGGCGCTGACGGGTGCTTATGCCGGGCTCGGCGTGTGGACGCTGATCCTGGCGCCGGCGGTCCTGTACGTCACGCGCGCGATCGGGATGACCAAGGTGTCGGGCCATCATTACCGGCCGCTATTCGATTTCCGCGGGGCGGGCGATCTCGCCAAGTTTGGCGGGTTGATGGCGGCGGGGCAGTTCTTCTGGGTGCTGCAGAGCCAGGCCGACGTGTTCATCGCCGGCCGCGTGCTCGATCCGGCGACGCTCGGTCTCTACACGACCGGGCTGTTCCTGACCCAGATCCTGGTGTCGAAGTTCGTGCCGGCGATCAACGACGTCGCCTTTTCGATCTATGCCCGGATGCAGGACGATCGCGATGCCGTCGCGCAAGGCTTCGCGCGCTCGTCGCGGATGGTGATGCTGGTCGCGATGCCTTTCTATATCGGGCTGGCAGTGACCGCCGGACCGTTGGTGGCGACCGTGCTCGGTCCAAAATGGGTCGCGGCCGCGCCGTTGGTCCGGCTGCTCGCTTTGGCGATGCCGGCGATGACGCTCCAGGTGTTGTTCAGCCCGGCGTGCAGCGCGATGGGGCGGCCGGGGATCAACGTCCATACCGGCATGATCGGCGCGGTGCTGTTGCCGCTGGCGTTCGTGGTCGGGCTGCGGTGGGGCGTGACCGGGCTCGCGGCCTCGTGGTTCTTTGCCTATTTCGTCTATCTCGCGATCACCGCCTGGCGCGTGCTGCCGGTGCTCGGCTTGTCGGCGATGGCACTGGCGAAGGCGATCGCGCCGACCGTGACGCCGGCGATCGCGATGGGTGCGCTGGTTGTCGGGATCGACACCATCCTGCCCGCGATGGCGGTGCAGCTCCGGCTCGCGATCCTGGTTGCGGCCGGCGGCGTCGCCTATCTCGGCTGGCTATGGTTGTTCTCGAAGGACATTGTGCTCGAGGCGATCGCGATGGTGCGCGGCAAGCCTTATTACCGCGCGGGCGAAGGACCTGTCCCGGCCACCAGCGCGGCCTGATAGCCGGGTGACGGTTCGAACGCACTGAGTGCCCAGCCCTTTTCGTCGCTGGTGAAGCGCGCTGCTTCGCCAGGCGCGACCGACACGGTGAAAGCGTCGAGCGGATAGGACAGCCCGAGGCCGAGCGCCTTCACGTACGCTTCCTTGCGCGTCCAGCAGTTGAAGAAACCGGCGACCCATTGGTCCGAAGGAAGCGCCATTAGCGCTTCATATTCGGCCGGCGCGAACAGGCGCCGGGCGACCTTGGGGCAGGCCAGGTCGGGATTGCGCCATTCGATATCGCAGCCGATCGCTACGCCGCGCGCCGTCGCGACCATGGCGCGGCCGTTAGAGTGCGACAGGTTGAAGCTCAGTTCCGGGTCGTCGAGCAGCACGGGCTTGCCGGATACATCCTCGGTCAGTCGTAGCGCCGCCGGCGCGATGCCGAGATCTCGGCCGAGCAATTCGCGCAATTGCCCGCGCCGCGCGACGAAGCGGTTGCGGTCGCGATCGTAGCGGAAGCGAGCGGCGCGCTCGCGCTCGCCGGCATCGAGCCAGGACGCGTAGCGGGCCAGCGCGTCGGCACCGACGTCGAGATCGAACAAGGCGATCACCGCTGCGACGGGCGCCCGGTCGATCGCGATCGTCTCCATCCCGGCCTCAGGCGGCCGCCCGGTCGGCCCGGATCGCGCGGTCGAGCGCCTCGTTGAGCCTTTCCGCGAACGTCGCGACATTGGGCGGCTCGGCCATCGTGCCGTGCGTGCCGGGGATGTCGTACGACTCTAGCGAGCCGCGTACGACCTCCGCCCAGCCCGGCCGGCTGTCCAGCACCGCAAGGCGTTCGGCCGGCTGGAACAGGGCGACCGCGCCATCATACTCGCCCGGGAAATAGCCATAAGCGGCCTGTTCCATCTGCGCGGCGAAGACGCGATAACGCCCCTCGCGCTCGGCGATTTCGGCGACGCCGACATCCTCCATCAGCCCGCGGGCGCGGTCGAACGCGTAATCGAGCCGCTTGCCGAGCGGCAGATTGTTCCACACGCCGAGATGATAGCGCGCCTTGCTCATCCGCATCTGCGCCGAGGTGATGCGCTGGAAGGCGACCGGGTTCATCGAATGGCCCAGCGCGAGCAGCGGCACGTCCTCGCCCGAAGCGCGCAATTGCCGTGCGACCTCGAACGCCATGATGCCGTTGGTGCACCAGCCGCCGATTAGATACGGACCTTTGGGCCGGGTCTCGCGGATCACCGCGACGATCTCCGCTGCCATCTGCTCGAAGGTCATGCCCGGTTTCAGCGTGCGCTCGAGAATGGGCCCGAGCGGCAGGCCGAGGAACGGGCGATCGGTGCCCATCGCCTCGGCCAGCGCCATGAAGGTCGGGCCGCCGTCGAGCCAGAGCAGCGGCAGTCCATCGCCTTTGGGCTGGAGCGGCACCCATTCGCCAAGATCGGCGTTGGCGTCGCTCTCGATCCGTGCCGCGAGCTTGTCGAGCGTGGGCGCCTGGAAGAATTCGGCCATGCCGATGCGGCGGCCCCATTGCTGCTCGATGCGGACCAGCAGGCGCGCGACAAGCAAGGAATGGCCTCCGAGTTCGAAGAAACTGTCGTCGCGGCTGACCTGGCCGATGCGCAGTAGGTCGCACCATATCGCGGCGAGCGCGGTTTCGGTCTCGCCTTGGGGCGCTTCGATCTGTCGGGCGCCGGTACCGCCCGGCTGGGGCAGCGCCTTGCGATCGATCTTCGCGTTCGGCGTCATCGGCAGCGCCGGCAGATGCTCGAAATGCGAGGGGATCATGTAATCGGGCAAGGTCTTGGCGAGATGCGCGCGCAGCTCGGCGCGGCTTGGCATCTCGTCGCCGCGTGTGACCACATACGCCGCTAGCGCGCGTTCGCCCGAGGCGTCGGGCCAGCTGCGCACGGCGGCGGCGGCGATCTCGGGATGCTCGGCGAGCGCGCCTTCGATCTCCTCGACCGCGACGCGATAGCCGCGGATCTTCTCGTCATTGTCGACGCGGCCGAGGCACAGGATCGTGCCGTCCGCCTGGTATTTGGCGAGATCGCCGGTGCGGTACAGCCGCTCTCCGCGGATGGTGACGAAGCGCTCGGCGGTGAGGTCCGGGCGATGGCGGTAGCCCTTGGCCAAGCCGGCACCGCCGATGAACAATTCGCCGACCACGCCGATCGGCGCGGTGTTGCGGTATCGGTCGAGGATATGGATCGTGGTGTTGGCGAGCGGCCGGCCGATCGGCACCGGGCCGTCGCCGGGAGTGACTCGCGCCAGCGTCGACCAGATCGTCGTCTCGGTCGGGCCGTAGACGTTCCACAGCTCGCTCGAGCGCTGGATGAGGCTTTCGGCGAGATCGCGCGGTAGCGCCTCGCCGCCGCACAGGATTCGCAGGTTCGGCGAACCTTGCCAGCCCGCCTCGATCAGCGCGCGCCAGGTCGCGGGCGTGGCCTGCATGACGCTGGGCTTGGTGCTGACGAACAGCTCGTTGAGCTGGCGAGGATCGGCGGTGACCTCCTTCGGCGCGAGGATCAGCTCGCCGCCGCTGATCAGCGGCAGGAACAGCTCGAGCCCGGCGATGTCGAATGACAGGGTCGTGACCGCGAGCAACGAGTCCTCAGCGGTGAAACCGGGATTGGTGCGGAACGATTCGAGCAGATTGATCAGCGCGCCGTGGCTGATCTCGACGCCCTTGGGATTGCCGGTCGAGCCTGACGTGTAGAGCACGTAGGCGAGATCGTCCGGCTGCACCGCCACGGCGGCAGGGGCCGGCGCGCCTTCCCGGACCTCGTCGATCAGGATGCGTGGCAGGCCGCAATCGGCGAGGACGTGATCGAGCGCTCGCTCGCTGAGCAGCGCCTTCGCGCCGGCATCCCTGGCGATATAGTCGAGCCGCGCCGCGGGGAAATCGGGATCGAGCGGCAGATACGCAGCGCCGAGCCGGTGCACCGCCAGCAAGGCGGCAACCATCTCGGGTGAGCGGTCGAGACAGATTCCGACCAGATCGCTCTTTTCGATGCCGGCGGCGTGCAGCGAGGCGGCGATCGCGCCGGCGCACGCGTCTAGCATGGAGTAACTGACCGCATGCTCGCCGAAACGGATCGCGGCGGCGTCCGGGCGCGCCGCGACCTGCGCGCGGAACGCGTCAGGCAGCAAGTTCGGCGGCGGCGCAACCTCGGTCGCGTTCCAGTCGGTCAGCAGCTTGCGGCGCTCGCTCTCGCCGAGCAGCGGCAGATCCTTGAGCGGCAGCGTCGCGTCGGCAACCACGCCCTCCAGGATCGTCATGTAATGGCCGATCATCCGCCGCACCGTCGCGGGATCGAACAATTCGGTCGAATAGAGGAAGCGGCCGTGCATCCCCTCGTTCTGGCGTTCGTCGAGCTCGAGATAGAGGTCGAACTTGGCGCCCCCGACCACGACATCCATCTGGGTCAGGTCCCAGCCGTCCGGGAAGGGGTCGACCGGCGGCTCGATCGAGAACAGGCAATTGAACAAGGGATGCGTGCCGGGCTGGCGCTTGACGTCGAGCGCGCGGACCACCTCGTCGAACGGCGCTTCGCTGGCGGCGAGCGCGCCGAGCACCGAGTCGCGCACCTCGACCAGGAAGTCGCTGAACCGCGTTTCGCCCTTGGGCTTGGCGCGCAGCGAGATCGTGTTGAGGAAATAGCCGACGACATTTTCGAGCTCGGGCCGACGGCGCAGGTCGGTGACCCCGCCGACGATGATGTCTTCCTCGCCCGAATAGAGATGGAGCTGCGCGTGATAGGCGGCGAGCAGGGTCATGTAGAGCGTGACGCCGTGGCGCCGCCCGACCTGCTTCAGGTTTTCGATGAGCTCGTTCGGAATTTCGAACACTTCCATCGATCCGGCATGGGTCGGCCGTGCCGGCTTGGTGCGGTCGCCGACCAGTTCGAGCTTGGGCGGTGCATCGGCCAGCGTCTTGCGCCAGTAATCGATCTGCTTCTGGATCGGCGCGCTCTTGAGATGCTCCTGCTGCCAGATGGTATAATCGCCATATTGCAGCGCCGGCATCGGCAGCGGCGAAGGCGCGCCGCGCGAGAAGGCGTCGTACAACTTTGCGAGTTCGGGCACGATCACGCGATAGATCGCGACACCGTCGAAGATGATGTGATGGAGCGTGAAATAGAGCCGATGATTGTCGTCGGCGAGCTTGACGATCCGCGCGCGGAACAGCGGCGCGTCGGAGAGGTCGATCGCGCGGCGGGCATCTTCCTGACCGATCGCCAGCGCGGCGGCGTCGCGTTCACCTTCGGGCAGATGGCTGACATCGTCATAGGGCAGCAGGATGTCCTGATGCTCGCGGACGCGCTGCACCAGCACACCGCCTTCTTCGACGAAGGCGGTGCGCCACGCCTCGTGCCGGCGCAATATCTCGTTGACGCTGCGCTCCATCGCGCCGCGGTCGAAACTGCCGAAGCGATGGATCGTGATCGACTCATTATAGAGCGGCATGTCCGGCGCCATGATGGCGTGGAGCCACACCTGGCGCTGGTCGGCGGAGAGCGGAATCTCGGCGTCGGGCGCGCGCTTCTCGATCTGCTGCGGCTTGGCGGAGGCGACACCGCCGCCCCGCATCATCTTTTCGAGCAGCGCCCGCTTCGACGCGGACAGGTCGACATGCGCGTTCATGGGTGTCAGCCCGCGACGGGGCGGAAGGCGAGCGGCAAGGCGGACAGGCCACGCAGCCCCGAATTGGTCCGCCATTCGAGCGTGCTCTCCGGCACCGCGACGCGAATATCCTCCATCCGCGCGAGCAGAGCGAGGTACGAGATTCGCGCTTCCATCCGCGCCAGGGCGGCACCGAAGCAGAAATGCGCCGCCCAGCCAAAGGCGAGATGGCGGTTATCGGTGCGCGTCAGGTCGAGCTCGTCGGGGTTGGGGAAGCGATCGGGATCGCGATTGCCGGCGGCCATCACCGCCATCACCGCCTCGCCCTTCTTCATCAGCTTGCCGCCGATCTCGGTGTCCTGCTTGACGATGCGCGCGGTGTGCTGGCTCGGCGTCTCGTAGCGCAGCAATTCCTCGACCGCAGGTTCGATGATCTCGGGATGCGCGCGCAATTGCGCCATCTTGTCGGGCTGGCGGGTCAGCGTCAGGATCCCGTTGCCGATCAGATTGGTCGTGGTCTCCTGGCCGCCGACCATCGTCACGATGGTATTGGCGATGACCTCGTCCTCGGACAGGCGCTGGCCGTCGACCTCGGCGTCCATCAGCGAGCGGATCAGGCCGTCATGCGGATTGCGCTCCTGCTCGCGCACCGCGTCGCGGAAATAGCCGGTCATGTCGGCGACGCATTTCAGGACGTCGCGGATGCGGTCGGGATTGTGTTGGAAGTTGCCGAGCATCTCGGCGAACGTGGCGGACCATGATTTGAGCTGGCGGTGATCCTCGAGCGGCACGCCTAGCAGGCCAGCGGTGACGATCGCCGGGAAGGGCTCGGCGAAATCGGCGATCAATTCGCACTCGCCGCCTTGCGCCGCTTTGTCGATCAGACCGTGCGCGATCTCGCGGACCTTGTCCTCCATCGCCTCGACCCGCCGCGGCGTGAAGGCGCTCATGCAAAGCTTGCGCAGCCTTGTATGGTCGGGCGCGTCGAGGAATAGCATCTGCCGCGCCATCAGGTCGGCGACAGGGCCGAGCGAAGGCAGGCCGAGCGCTTCCATCTTCTTCGGATCCGGCGTGCGGTCGGCGCTGAATTCCTTCAGCACGAAATGCACGTCCTCGTACCGCGTCACGACCCAGGTGTGCATGAACGGATCCCACGTCACCGGCGCTTCCTCGCGGAGACGGCGGTAGAAGGGGAAGGGATCGGCATGGACCTTGGGATCGAGCAGCTGGAACAAGCTGAGGCTCGGGTCGAACGGCTGGGCCGCTGCGGCGATGGGCGAATGCTCGGTCATGTCTGTCGGCTCTCCGTTCGGCCGTTATTGCTGGGCGCGGCTGGCCGCTTCTTCGTCGTCCATCGCCTCGATCATCGCGAAGACGATCTCCTCTATCCGCGCGGCGAGCTGACGGATGGTCGGCGCCTGGAACAGGTCGCGCAAAGTCAGGTCGATGCCGAACGCCTCGCCTGCGCGCAGCACCACCTGGGTGCCGAGCAGCGAGTGGCCGCCAAGCAGGAAGAAATTGTCGTCGACCCCGACATTGCCGCGGCCAAGCACGCCTTCGAGTATCTCGGCGAGCTTTTCTTCCGCGGGCGTCTCGGGCGCGGCGAATCCGGCCGAGGCGAGCGCGTTGGCGTCGCTCGGTTCGGGAAGCGCACGCTTGTCGAGCTTGCCGTTGGGCGTCAGCGGCAGTGCGTCGATGCGGACGAACGCGCCGGGGATCATATATTCTGGCAATGTCTTGCCGAGGAACTCGCGCAGCTCTTCAGCCGAAAGCGGCTCCTTCTCGACGACATAGGCGACCAGCATGTCGCCGCCATCGGGCGACGGCGCCGCGATCACCGCGCCGGTGCGGACGCCGGGATGGGTGCGCAGGACGCTGGCGGTTTCCTCGGGCTCGACGCGATGGCCGCGCACCTTGGCCTGGTCGTCGACGCGGCCGTGGAACGTGATCTGGCCGTCGGGGCGCCACGCGGCGCGGTCGCCGGTGCGATAGAAACGATCGCCGTCGATCGTGACGAACGCGGCGGCGGTGAGGTCGGGCTGGTGGCGATAGCCGCGCGCGACTTGCGGGCCGCCGATATAGATTTCGCCCTGCTCGCCATCGGCAACGGCCTTGCCATCGCCATCGAGGATGCGGATCGTCGTGCCCTTGATCGGATAGCCGATCGCGGGGAGGCCCGTCTCTTCATTGCCCGGCGGCACGATCGCCGAGGTCGCGACCACAGTGCCCTCTGTCGGACCGTAATTGTTGACCAACGCAAAGGGCAATCCGGGGCGCGGACGGCCGAGCAGGCGGTCGGCGCCTGTCAGGATGTAGCGCAGTTTGGTGCCCACTGCCCAATCATCGCGGACCAGGTCCTGTGCGAGCGCGGTGGGGACGAACGCGACGGTGACGCCCTGGACGATCAGCCAGGCGCGTAGCCGCTCGTCCGAGGTGCGGACGTCGTCGGTCGCGAGCACGACCGAGGCGCCGGCGCACAGATAGGGCCAGACTTCCCAGACCGAAGCGTCGAAGCCGAGGCCGGCGAGGTGGCTGCCGCGATCCTCGGCGGTGACGCCGAACGCTTCGTTGTGCCAGGCGATCAGCCAGGACAGGTTGGCGTGCGTGACTTCGACTCCCTTGGGCTTGCCGGTCGTGCCCGACGTGTAGATGACATAGGCCAGCGCATCGGGATCGTTGGGCGTCGTTGCCAGCGGTTCGGCATCAGCGAGCTCCGGCGCCTGCCAGTCGAGCGTGACGATCGGCGTCGGGCTGTTGGGCACGCGCGCGGCAGTGTCTTCACGGCCGACGACAAGTGCGCAGGCCGCTTCCTCGACGATCGTCTGCAGGCGTCCGTCGGGCCAGCTCGGGTCGAGCGGCAGATAGGCGGCGCCCGCTTTCCATGCGCCGAGCACGACGACCAACTGGTCGAACGAGCGTTCGAGGCACACGCCGACGAGCGATTCGCGACCGACGCCGTGCGACGTCAGCCAGGCGGCGACTCGACTCGCCTGGGCATCGAGCTCGGCGTAGCTGAGCGAGCCGCACGGCGCGACCAGCGCGGTGGCGTCGGGATGGCGCTTGGCGATCTCGGCGACGACATGCGGCGTCGAGAAAGGCGGCGCGGCTAAAGCGGCGACACGGGTTGCCGGGGATTCGCCGCCCTGCGACGAATGGAGCGATGCGTTGTGCTGACTAGCCATGGGCTCGCGCTTTACCGACCAGTCGTTTTGAAACGTTTAAAGCGGCGGCAACCTTCCCCAGTGCGATGTCCGACGAGCGGCGGCTGAGAGCGGGAGCGTGGTAAAGGCGGCGTTTACCATCGTCGCTCAACGGATCGAAACGGCTGCCCGGCAATATCCCATTCTATGGGGGAGGGCCTTCAGAACCGCGATGTCGCGTGGACATCACCCCCGCCGCGCGTCGAAAAGCCGCGCGTTTCGGGCATCGACCTGTTTCGCGGCGCGCTGGTCATCCTGGTCATCCTGGGACATTTCGCCGAACTGAGCCAACGCCACCATTTCCTGACCTGGTTCGGCGTCGGCTTTCGGATGCCGCTATTCATCGGACTGACCGGCTATCTGTTCAACCTCGAACAGGCGCGGAGTCTGTCGTCGGCGGGGCTGCTGCGGAAATATTACGATCGTATGGTGCTGCCCTGGCTCGCCGCTTGTGCGATGGCGTTGGTGATCACCGGATCGATCGACTGGTTCTCACCCTTCTATGCGATGATCCGTCCGCCGTATCATTTGTGGTTCGTACCGGTCATCCTTGCCTTCATGTTCGCGGCGAAGCTGTGCCGCCTCGGTCCCGCGACGATGCTCGCGATCGCCATCCCGATCAGCATCGGGTCGATGTACGTATTCGGCGTCGGGCACGATGTCTGGCAGTTCGAAGCATGGACGCCCGACCGGCGCTATTTCATCTATCCGATCTATTTCGCGCTGGGGATGTGGGTCGCGCGTCGCCCCGCGCCGACGCATGAATATCGGCTGCTGCTGGTCGCGTTCGCGGGGCTGTTGTGGTGGTCGCGCCTGTACGACCATCCCTCGACCGCGGCCGAGGCGGCCGCCGAGCTGCTGCTGTGCGTTCCGCTGATCGTCTTGTTTCCCTGGCTGCGGCGGATAACGTTCAACGTCGCGTTGATCAGCGCGATCGGCCGGGACAGCCTGTTCTTCTACCTGTGGCATCCGCTGGTATTCGCTTTGTGGTCTGCCTGGGGATTTTCGGGCGCGCTGTTGCTGACGTTGGCGGCCGCGACGACATTGGCGGCGTGGACGGCGATCGCACGCTTGCCCAATTTGTCGGGCGTGCTCGGCGTGCGGCCGATCGCCCGGCCGGCTCATGCCCCCGCGGTCGGAATGCCCGACACCGCGTCGCCGGAGGGCGCGGCATGAGCATGGCGTTGAGACTTTGCCGCACCGGCATGATGACCATCGCCTGGATCATGGTGCTGCCGTGCCTGCTGATCCTGCTCGGCGCACTCGTGCCGATCGTCCCGTGGTTTCGCATCTATGCGTTGGGCGTCGTGCCCAACAACACGTCGTGGCTGTTCCTGTGGGCGATCGTCGCCTTGTTGATAGGCTTGCTGGCGAACTCGCTATTCAAATCGCGGGCCGCGATCGCCATCGTCGTGACTGCGGTCGTCACTATCGCCTTGACGACCTGGGTGATGCTTCACCTGCTCTATATCGCGCAGGTCAACGGCGCGCGGATCAACGTGGTCAAGGCGCTCGAATTGCGCGAGGTGCGTGACGGCGCGCGTCCCGACGAAAGTCGGGTCTATTCGCGACCGGGTGGCGAAGACCTCTGGCTCGACATCTATCATCCGGCGGCAACGCCAGCCAACGCGCCAAGTCCGGTGCTGATCGCGGTGCATGGCGGGGGCTTCTTTCAGGGCAGCCGCTCGTCCGGCGCCGCGAACCAGCGTTGGTTCGCCGACCATGGCTGGACCGTGATCAGCATCGACTATCGGCTGGCCAGGGACGATCGGCCGACCTGGAATCTGGCCACGCGCGACGTGCAGTGCGCGCTCGCCTGGACCGCCGCCCATGCGGACGCGTTGCATATCGACCTCGATCGCGTGACGCTGACCGGTGGGTCGGCCGGGGGCACCCTGGCAATGGCCGCAGGCTATCTAGCGAACGCCAAACGTGTCGATCCGGAATGCGGTCCCACCGTTCCGCACGTCGCGGTCACGGTCGCCAAGGCGCCGCTGATCGACGTCATCGGGTCGTGGTATAATCCGACCGAGTTGCGCGACGAGCAGCGTTCGTACCTGACGCGCTATATCGGCGGATCGCCGCGCGATTATCCCGAGCGTTATGCCGCGATCGACTTGCGCAAGTTTCAGTTCCCCAGCAATCCGCCGACCCTGATCCTGAGCGGCGCGTCCGATCCCTTGCTATCGCCGGAAGCGGGTGCGGATTTCGTGCGTAGGGCAAAAGCCGGCGGGCTCGAAGTCCGCCGAATCCTGTTTCCCTATTCGGGGCACGATTTCAACACGACCTATAACAGCATCACCAACCAGGCGATGCGGCAGATCATCGCGCAATTCATCGTCGACCACGGAGCCGGACCGAAACTGCCTGGACTGACGTTTACCGACTGATTTGGAGCCGCGAGTTCTATGCTCAGTCGGCGGGTTGGAACCGGTCGGGGTGCGCCGCCGCGATGGCGTCGATCGCTGTCAGCCGGGCATCGATGTCCACCAGCCGGGGGAAGGCGTCGAGCGGTGTGTCAAGCCGCCGCGCATTGTACATCTGGGGCACCAGGCAGACGTCGGACATATCGGGCGCTGCGCCGCCCAGGAAGGCGCCGCCGCCAGCCATGGCTTCCAGCGCGGTGAAGCCCTGGATGATCCAATGCCGGTACCAATCGTCGCGCGCCGCCTGATCGACGCCCATCTCGCTCAGCCGGCGCAGCACGCGCAGATTGTCGATCGGATGGATGTCGGCGGCAATCACCAGAGCGCGCTGCAGGGTCATGGCGCGGGCGAGAGGGTCGGTGGGGATCAGCCGTGGCTCGGGAAAGCGCGCATCGAGATAATCGATGATCGCCACGCTCTGGACCAGAACATGGCCGTCGATCTCGAGCGTCGGCACCAGTCCTTGTGGATTGACCGCAAGATTCTCCGGAGCGACGTGCTCGCGTTTGAGCAGATTGACGTCGTGGCGCTCATACTCGACCTGCTTCATCGCCAGCGCGATGCGGACGCGATAGCTGGCCGACGAGCGCCAATAATCGTGCAGCCTGATCGTCATAACATGCCCATGCCGGCGGCGGCGGCTTCGGCATCCTCCTCGGCGGTGCGTTCCGAATTGCGCTCGAGGGCGACCTTGATCATCGCGGTGAGCGGGTCGGCGAGCGCGAGCCCGAGCACGCCGAACAGGGTCGAAGCGAGGATCTGCATCGACAGGGTCAGCGCCGGCGGCAGATCGACCGTGCGCCGCGCGACCAACGGAATCACGACCCAGCCGTCGAACGTCTGGACGACGAAGTAGATCGCGATCGCGGTCAGCCCCTTGTCCATTCCCGCACTGAAGCCGACCGACACCATCAATACGCCACTGACGAACGCGCCGATATTGGGAATGAAGGCCAGCATGCCGGTGATAATGCCGAGCACCAGCGCCATCGGGATGTCGAACAGGCTGAGCGCGATCCATGTCACCACGCCTTCGAACGCCATGCCCGCCAGTCGCCCCGCAAGCAGGCGGCGGAGCTGCTTCGCCATCCGTGCCAGTGTGATCGAGAATTCGCCGCGATAATCGCTCGGCACCATCCATTGCAGCCCGCGATCATAGATCCTGGGCTCCATCGCGACGAACAGGCCGATCACCATGATCATGAACAAGGTGGTGACCGCGCCCAGCGCAGTACCGATCCAGCTGGTCAGCTTGCCGACCGACCCCAATGCCTGTTGTGCCAGACCCTTGAAGTCGTCGGCGCCCGGCAGGATGCCCTGCGCCGCCGCCCATTGCGATAGCCGGTCGGCCTGGATTTCGAGCGTCGCCTGGAGCTGCTGGAACTGGATCACCACGCCGGCGCCGGTCTTGTAAAAGACGGTTCCGATGAAGGCGATCGTCAGGACGACGACGATCAGCAGTCGCCAGCCGCGCGGGATCGGCAGGACGCGCCCCAGCAGCCGGACGCCGCCGTCGAGCATCGAGGCGAATACCAGACCCGCCAGGATGATCAGGATTGGCTGGATCAGGATCACGACCAGCGCCATCGTCGCGGCGAGCCCCAACCAGACGGCCGCGCGCTTCAGCTCGCGGCGCATCTCGGGATCGCGCATCTCGTTGGGGCTGGGCTCGGCGACCAGCGTGGGGGTGTCGTCAGCCACTATTTATCCCGCGCCGGGTGGAGCGAGGTACCGGCGCGGCCGCCGCGCAGGCCGCCCCACCAGGTCAGCGGGTTCCAGGTCGCGCTGCCGTTCTTGGAAAAGGTGATGAACTCGGCGCGGCCGCCGATATATTCCCACGGCACCGGACCGCCGAGCCCGCCCTGGTCGAGCGCGATGCGGCTGTCGGCCGACCGCTCGCGATTGTCGCCCATCAGGAAGACGTGATTGGCCGGGATCGTGATCGGACCGTAATTGTCGCCTTCGTAATAATTCGGATCGCTGCCCGGTGTGCTCCGGCTGAGGTCGACCGTTTCGAAGCTCCGCCCATTGGGCAGCGTCTCGCGGACCAGCGGCAACCGGCAGAAATGCTTGTTTGCCGGACCCTGCAGCCCGCCCGGAATATCGCAGGTCGTGCCATATTCCTGGCCGGTCAGCGCGACGCCGCCATAATCGGGCAGATCGACATAATGGACCGGGCCGCGCTTCACCGGCACGTTGTTGATGAAGACGACGCCGTTGCGCACCTCGATCCGGTCCCCCGGCAGGCCGATCACGCGCTTGATATAATCGGTGTTGCGCCCCGGCGGTGTGACGATGACGACATCGCCGCGTTCGGGCAACCGGCCGAACAGCCGGCCATGGATGAAGGGCAATTGCACGCCCCAGCTTTCCTGCGGCTTGTGCTCGACCAGATCGCGCCACATCGCAGCCGGATTGGGCAAAGTGGGCGAGATGAACGACCAGCCATAGGCATATTTGGCGACCACCAGCTGGTCGCCGACCTCCAGCCCGGGCAGCATCGACTCGGAAGGGATGTAGAACGGCTTGGCGATGAAGCTGTGGAAGCCCAGCACGGCCAGGATCAGCCAGAAGATGCCGGCAATCTCTTTCCAGACGGCGCGTGCGCGCGCGCGCCACTTGTCGGCGGGAGCAGGGGCCGCCGGTTCCACCGGGGCCGCCGCGGGCTCGAATTCTCCGTCGTTCAACGCCAACTCGTCACTCATTCACCGATTCCGATAGCAATTGCCGACCCGATAGCATCATTCGGCGCGGGCCGCGCCTCGATCACCACGAATGCCTGCGCCCAGGGATGATCGTCGGTTAGTGTTACATGTATATAAGACACGTGACCAGCCGGTGTGATCGCGTCGAGTCTGGCCTTGGCGCCGCCGCTCAGCGCCAGGGTCGGCGCGCCCGACCGCGCGTTGACCACGCCGATATCCTTCATGAACACGCCAGCTTTGAACCCGGTTCCGACCGCCTTGGAAAAGGCTTCCTTGGCGGCGAAGCGCTTGGCCAGCGTGCCCGCCTTGGTGAACGGCCGGCGATTCGCCTTGGCGCGTTCGATGTCGGTGAAGACGCGACTCTCGAACCGCTCGCCGAAGCGATCGAGCGAATTCTGGATCCGCTCGATGTTGCAGAGGTCCGAGCCCATGCCGATGATCATGTGCAGGCCAATTCCTCCCCCAGCTCGCTGGGGGAGGGGGACCGCCGGCGTAGCCGGTGGTGGAGGGGCCTGGGCGGTACCAGATCGGCCCCCCCACCATCGCTCCGCGATGGTCCCCCTCCCCGAGCAAGCTCGGGGAGGATCTTGTCGTCAGCTACTATCATCGCGCCTCATCCATCAGCGCGCGCATCCGCCGCACCACCGGCGCCAACCCGTCAAAGATAGCCTCGCCGATCAGGAAATGGCCGATATTGAGTTCGCGAATCTGTGCGATCGCGGCGATCGGCACGACATTGTCGAAGGTCAGGCCGTGGCCAGCATGCGCTTCGATCCCGTTCTTGGCGGCGAGCGCGGCGGCATCGGCGATTCGGCGGAGTTCGACGGCGCGTTCGTTGCCGTCCAGCTCGCAATAGCGGCCGGTATGGATCTCGACCACCGGCGCGCCGAGGCTGATCGCCGCCTCGATCTGGCGCGGATCGGGCTCGATGAACAGCGACACGCGGATATTGGCCGTACCTAGGGCGCGAACCATCGGCGCCAGGTGACTGTGCTGGCCGGCGGCGTCGAGCCCGCCTTCGGTCGTGCGCTCCTCGCGCTTTTCGGGAACGATGCAGGCGGCGTGGGGGCGATGACGCAGCGCTATCTCCAGCATCTCGTCGGTCGCCGCCATTTCGAGATTGAGCGGGATCGGCAGCTCGGCCGACAGCCGGGCGATATCCTGGTCGGTGATATGGCGCCGATCTTCGCGCAGATGCGCGGTGATTCCATCAGCGCCCGCATCGGCCGCAAGCAGGGCGGCGCGCACGGGGTCGGGATAGCCCGAGCCGCGCGCGTTGCGGACGGTCGCGACATGGTCGATATTGACGCCAAGGCGCAGGCGTTCGGAAGGGAAATCGCTCATCTGGCGCCCCAGATACGGGGCCGGTTCGAGGCGCGCAACGCCATGTCGCTGCGAAAATCGACTCCCGCGCTTGAAGATTGCGATGCGAGCGGCGTATAGGCCCGGGCCAGACGGGCCAAACCCGCGACTGACCGGGCCGCTGCCGCGGCTCAAATGCTTTGAACAGGGTGACGCGACACTATGCGCTTTATCGGTGTGAAAACTGCGATGCTGGCGGCGGGGCTGATGCTCGCCGGCGCCGGCCAGGCCGCGCCACAGGCGCCCGCGGCACCGCCGCCCGCGACCGCCGCGACTCCGGCAGCGTCGACGACGGCGCCTGCCGCGGCCGCTGCCACGACGGCGGGGGCCAAGGCGACTCCGGCCGCGGCGACACCGTCCGCGAACGATCCGCTGCTGTCGATGGACGGCGCTCCGCCGATGAAGCCGACTGCCGGTATCGGCCAGCCGGTCGACGGCGAAATCGGTCTGCAGCCTCAGGTCACCAAGAATGGCGAGCGCGCCGCCGGCTTCCACAATCACTGGCTGGTGCCGACGATCACCATCATTTCGGTGTTCGTCCTGATCCTGCTCTTCATCGTGATGATCCGGTTCAACCGCCGGTCGAATCCGGTGCCGTCGAAGACCGCGCACAACACGGCGATCGAAGTCGTCTGGACGCTCGTCCCGGTCCTGATCCTCGTGGTCCTTGCGATCCCCTCGATCGGGTTGCTCCAGGCGCAGTTCGCGCCCCCGCCGAAGAACGCGATCACGCTCAAGGTGACCGGCAACCAATGGTATTGGACTTATTCGTATCCCGACAATGGCGGCTTTGAGATCACCTCGAACCTGCTCAAGGAAAAGGACGAGGTTGCTCCCGGCGAGCGCGCGCGCACCGACGATGACGGCCCCCGCCTGCTCGCGGTCGATAATCGCGTCGTGCTGCCGGTCGGCGTTCCGATCCGTCTCCAGACCACTTCGGCCGACGTGATCCACTCGTGGGCGATCCCGGCATTCTGGATCAAGCTTGACGCCGTCCCGGGCCGCCTGAACGAAACCAGCTTCACGATCGAGAAGCCGGGCCTTTATTTCGGCCAGTGTTCGGAACTATGCGGACCCAAGCACGGCTATATGCCGATCGCGGTCGAGGCCGTGCCGCTCGATGTCTATAACAAATGGGTAGTCGCCAAGGGCGGCAAGGTTGCCGGAGCCGCCGAGCCGGCCGCCGCCGCGCCTGCCACCGCCAATGCCTCGGCTCCGGCCGATGCCAATGCGGCCGCGCCCGAGGGGCCGGCCGCCGGCAACGCCGCCACGCCGGCGCCCGTCACGAATCAAGCCGCCACCGCCAACCCGGCGGGTGCCGGCAACACCGGAAACTGATCAATGAGCGATATTGCCCTCACGCCCAACGCCTTCGAGGCGCATCATGGCGGCCACGAGCATCATCATGACGCGGACCACAAGCCGGGCTTCTTCGCCCGCTGGTTCATGTCGACCAACCACAAGGACATCGGGACGCTGTACCTGATCTTCGCGATCACCGCGGGGATCATCGGCGGCGCGATTTCGGGCCTGATGCGCGCCGAGCTGATGCATCCGGGCATCCAGTTCCTCGGTCAATGGGCCAATACGCTCAATCACATCCGTGGTGGCGGCGACGTCAACATGGACCAGGCGCGCCATCTGTGGAACGTGCTGGTGACGGCACACGGCCTGATCATGGTGTTCTTCATGGTCATGCCGGCGATGATCGGCGGGTTCGGCAACTGGTTCGTCCCACTGATGATCGGTGCGCCGGACATGGCGTTCCCGCGCATGAACAACATCTCGTTCTGGCTGCTGATCCCCAGCTTCACCCTCCTGCTCGCCTCGCCCTTCTTCGGTGGCGCGGACGGCGGCGCAGGTACCGGCTGGACCGTGTATGCGCCGCTATCGACGCAGGAGGCTGGACCGTCGGTCGACATGGCGATCCTGTCGTTGCACTTGGCGGGCGCGAGCTCGATCCTGGGCGCGATCAATTTCATCACCACCATCTTCAACATGCGCGCGCCGGGCATGACGCTGCACAAGATGCCGCTGTTCGTGTGGTCGGTGCTGGTCACCGCGTTCCTGCTGCTGCTGGCACTGCCGGTGCTCGCCGCGGCGATCACCATGCTGCTGACCGACCGCAATTTCGGCACGACCTTCTTCCAGGCCGAAGGCGGCGGTGACCCGATCCTCTACCAGCATCTGTTCTGGTTCTTCGGCCATCCCGAAGTGTACATCATGATCCTGCCGGGCTTCGGCATGATCAGCCAGATCATCGCGACCTTCTCCAAGAAGCCGGTGTTCGGCTATCTCGGCATGGCCTACGCCATGGTCGCGATCGGCGTGGTCGGGTTCATCGTGTGGGCGCACCACATGTTCACCACCGGCCTCAGCGTGAACACCAAGATGTACTTCACCGCCGCGACGATGGTCATCGCGGTCCCGACCGGCATCAAGATCTTCTCGTGGATCGCGACGATGTGGGGCGGTTCGATGAGCTTCAAGACCCCGATGGTCTGGGCGCTCGGCTTCATCTTCATGTTCACCGTCGGCGGCGTGACCGGCGTCGTCCTCGCCAATGGCGGCGTCGACGACTACATGCAGGACACCTATTACGTGGTGGCGCACTTCCACTACGTGCTCAGCCTCGGTGCGGTGTTCTCGCTGTTCGCGGGCTTCTATTACTGGTTCCCGAAAATGTCGGGCCGGATGTACAACGAGTTTCTCGGCATCCTTCACTTCATCGTGTTCTTCATCGGCGTGAACGTGCTGTTCTTCCCGATGCACTTCCTGGGCCTGCAGGGCATGCCGCGGCGCTATCCGGACTATCCGAACGCGTTCGAGCATTACAACACGGTCGCGACCGTGGGGTATATGATCATGGCCGCCGGCATGGCGATCTTCTTCGTCAACCTGATCTGGTCGCTGGTCGCCGGCAAGAAGGCGCCTGACAACCCGTGGGGCGAAGGCGCGACGACGCTCGAATGGACCCTGTCGAGCCCGCCGCCGTTCCACCAGTTCGAGACGCTGCCCGTCATAGACGGGGGCGATTCCCACCATCATTGATCGGTACTGATCCGGCAACGGAGCGCCCCGGAAGTTTCCGGGGCGTTTTCGTTTCGGCGCATCGGCTTTGCATGTCGCCGCGAGCCGCTTATAGGCCCCTCAACCCATGACGACCGAGACGATCGCTCTTCCTGCCGACTGGCGCGATTTCCTGGCGCTGACCAAGCCCCGGGTGATGACGCTCGTCGTCTTCACCGGCCTGTGCGGCATGCTGGCGGCACCTGTCGCGATCCACCCGGTGATCGGCTTCACCGCCATCCTGTGCATCGCGCTCGGTGCGGGCGCGGCGGGAGCGCTCAATCAATGGTTCGAAGCCGATATCGACGCCAAGATGAAGCGCACGCGCGGGCGGCCGCTGCCGGCTGGGCGGATGCGCCGCGACTCGGCGCTGCAGTTCGGCGTAGGGCTGGGCGTATTCTCGGTCCTGCTGATGGGGCTCGCCACCAATCTGCTCGCCGCGGGCATTCTGACGGCATCGATCCTGTTCTACGTGTTCATCTACACGATCTGGCTCAAGCCGCGGACGCCGCAGAATATCGTCATCGGCGGTGCTGCCGGTGCCTTCCCGCCGCTGATCGGCTGGGCGGCGGCGACGGGCAGCCTCGCGCCGTTGCCGTTGCTGCTATTCGCCCTGGTGTTCCTGTGGACGCCGCCGCATTTCTGGGCGCTCGCGCTGTTCGTGAAGACCGATTATGCCAATGCCGGCATTCCGATGCTGCCGGTAGTGGCGGGCGAGCGGCCGACCCGCCTCCATATCGGGCTCTATACCATACCGATGGCGGTCGCCGCGGTGGCGCCCTGGCCGCTCGGCCTGACCGGGGCGATCTACGGCTGGGTAGCGGCGGTGGCCACGGCGTGGTTCGCGCTGCTCACCGCCCAGGTCACCTTCCGCACGACCGGTGCCGACGATCGCATGCGCCCCGAAAAGCGCCTGTTCGCTTATTCGGTCGCCTATCTCTTCATCCTGTTTGGCGCGGTTGTCGTCGATCGGTGGCTGGCATGACGCCCGACGAACAGCGACTCGCGGCGCAACGCCGCAACGCGCGCGCGCTGGCGCTGGTGCTGGGCGTGCTGGTGATGCTGATCTTCGCGCTTGCGATCGCCAAGATCGGGCTCGGTTGGTCACACGGGTGATGGCGATGCAGCGAACGACACGGACGGCGATTTTGGCGGCGATCGGCGTATGTTGCTCGACCGGCCTCGCCTGGGCCAGCGTGCCACTCTATCGCATATTCTGCCAGGCGACGGGGCTCAACGGCACCACCGGACGCGCGTTGCGCGCGCCCGGCGCGGTCGACGGCAAGGTCACCGTCGCGTTCGACACCAACGTCGCGCCCGGTTTCAAATGGAATTTCAAGCCAGAGAACGAGTCGGAAACGATCGATATCGGCGCACGCGACATGGCGTTCTTCGACGCGACCAACACGTCGAACCAGACGTTGACGGGCACGGCGACGTTCAACGTCACCCCAGCCCAGGCGGGGATATATTTCAAGAAAATCCAGTGCTTCTGCTTCACGCAGCAGACGCTCAAGCCCGGCGAGACGCAGCGCATGCCGGTGATCTTCTTCGTGGATCCGGCGATCCTCAAGGATCCGGATGCGCGCGATATCCAGACCATCACGCTCAGCTATACGTTTTACCCGGTAGATTCCGCGAAAACGTCAAGCTAGAGGCCTAAATAAACCAGTCTAACGGGGACCGACATGGCCGGCGCCAAGAACCACGATTACCATATCCTGCAACCCGATCCCTGGCCGATGATCGGCGCGATGTCCGCGCTGGTGCTGGCGTCGGGCGGCATCATGTGGATGAAGGGCGCGCAGTATGGCTCGCTCGTGTTCGGGTTCGGCCTGATCTGCGTGCTGTTCACGATGTTCTCCTGGTGGTCGAACGTCATCAGGGAAGCGCATCAGGGCGATCATACCCCCGTCGTGCAGCTCCACCTGCGCTACGGCATGGTGCTGTTCATCGCGTCCGAAGTGATGTTCTTCGTCGGCTGGTTCTGGGCGTTCTTCGACTTCTCGCTGTTCCCGGCGCCGGTCGTATGGGACGCCGCGAGCAAGACGGCGAGCCTGGCGACAGAGAATATCGCCGCCGCCTCGGTCTGGCCGCCCAAGGGCATCGAGGTCATCAACGCCTTCCAGTTCCCGCTGCTCAACACGATCATCCTGCTGCTCTCGGGCACCACGGTGACCTGGGCGCACCATGCGCTGATCCACAATCAGCGCGGCGGCGCGATGAAGGGCCTGTGGGGCCTGATCGGTGTCGGTGAGAATGACGGCGTCAAGAAGGGCTTGTGGCTGACGATCGTGCTCGGCGTGCTGTTCAGCTCGATCCAGGCGTACGAATATTCGGAAGCGCCGTTCCCGTTCAAGGGCCTGAACTACGGCGCCTCGTTCTTCATGGCGACCGGCTTCCACGGCTTCCACGTGCTGATCGGCACGATCTTCCTGACCATCAACCTGATCCGCGCGTACAAGGGCGACTTCACGCCGAAGCAGCATTTCGGCTTCGAGGCGGCTGCCTGGTACTGGCATTTCGTCGACGTCGTGTGGTTGTTCCTGTTCGTCACCATCTACGTCTGGGGCGGCTGGGGCGCACCCGTCCACGCCGGCTGATGACGGAGAAGCGACCCGACGGGGGGCCTGCGCCCGCCGCGGTCGCGCCGGTTCAGGTCGCGTTGCGCGGACTCTGTCCGCGCTGCGGCAAGCCGACGTTGTTCGCAAGCTGGCTGCGGTTCGCCGATCGGTGCTCCGCCTGCGGGCTCGATCTGTCGGCGTTCAATGTCGGCGACGGCCCGGCCGCGCTGCTGATCCTGGTTCTGGGCGGCGCGATCGTGGCAGCCGCGATCGCGCTCGAATTGTCGGTGTCGCCCCCCTTCTGGGTCCATTTGCTGATCTGGATTCCGGTGACCGCGATCGCCGTGGTGGGGGCATTGCGCGTTTCGAAGGCGGCGTTGCTCGCGCTCGAATATCGCAACAAGGCGCGTGAATATCGCAGCGAGGGTCCGCGATGAAGCGCTTGCCCATCGTCGCGACAATGCTCGTCGCGCTGGCCGTGACCGCGATGGTGGCGCTGGGGTTCTGGCAATTGCAGCGCCGCGGGGAGAAGCTCGCCGAATTGAAGGTGCTCGCCGCTAACCCCTCGAAGCCACCGATCGCCCTGCCGATTCCGGCGATCGGCGATGATCTGCTGTTCCGTCGTGCCGGCGCCTTCTGCCTCAAGCCGGTCGGCATGTCGGTTCAGGGCGGGGGCAAAGCCGGCTTTCGGGTGATCGCGCGCTGCGCTACCGGGGCAGAGGGGCCGGGCTTCACGGTGCAGATTGGCACGACGCAGGATGCGAGCTACGAACCGAAATGGGGTGGCGGCAAAGTCAGCGGGATGATCACGCACGCGCCGTCGGGGGTACCGCTGATCGCGATGCTCTTCGGCAAATCGCCGCCCAAGGAGTTAATGCTGGTCACCGACGCTCCCGCGCCGGGATTGAGCGCCAATGAGATGCCCAGCATCGAGTCGATCCCCAACAACCATCTCGCTTACGCGGTGCAATGGTTCCTGTTCGCCGGGATCGCGGTGATCATCTATCTGCTGGCGCTGCGCCGTCGCGCGCGTAAGGGGTGAGCATGCACTATGTGAGTACGCGCGGGGCAGCGCCCGCGCTCGGTTTTCGTGAGGTCACGCTGGCCGGGCTGGCCAATGACGGCGGACTCTACGTCCCCGAGGCGTGGCCGACGCTGAGCCGCGACGACATCGCCGGCCTGGCCGGTTTGTCCTATGTCGAAACCGCGGTGCGGGTGATGGCGCCATTTGTCGGCGACGCGTTGACCGAGAACGAGCTGCGCGATCTGTGCACCCAGGCTTACGGGCGTTTCTCGCACGATGCGGTGACGCCGCTCGTCCAGCTTGACCATCACCATTGGCTACTCGAACTGTTCCATGGTCCGACCCTGGCCTTCAAGGACGTCGCGCTACAGTTGCTCGGCCTGCTGTTCGAGCGCTTCCTCCAGGGCGCCGATCAGAAGCTGACCATCGTCGGCGCGACCAGCGGCGATACCGGATCGGCGGCGATCGACGCGGTCGCGGGTCGGACCGGGGTCGAGATCTTCATGCTCCACCCCAAGGGCCGCGTGTCCGACGTCCAGCGCCGCCAGATGACGACGGTGCTGGCCCCCAACGTCCACAATATCGCGATCGAGGGCAGTTTCGACGATGCCCAGGCGATGGTGAAGGCGATGTTCAACGCCAATGCCGCCGGGACAGGGCCGCTCGGGCATTTGACGCTGTCGGCGGTCAATTCGATCAACTGGGCCCGGCTGATGGCGCAGGTGGTCTATTATTTCTATTCGGCCGTCCGGCTCGGCGCGCCCGATCGCGCGATCGCCTTTTCGGTACCGACGGGCAATTTCGGCGACGTGTTCGCCGGCTATGTTGCGGCGAAGATGGGGCTGCCGGTCGCGAAACTGATCGTCGCGACCAACGTCAACGATATCCTCCACCGTGCCCTGTCGAGCGGTGACTATTCCGCCGCCGGCGTGGTTGCGACACCGACGCCGTCGATGGATATCCAGGTGAGTTCGAACTTCGAGCGGTTGCTGTTCGATGTCGGCGGGCGCGACGGCACGGCGATGGCGGCACAGATGGCGGGGTTCGAGGCATCCAAGGCGATGCGGCTGACCAATCAGCAGCGTGAGGGCGCGGCGGACCTGTTGTCGAGCGCGCGGATCGACCTCGACGACATGGCGCTGGCGATGCGCTGGGCGTGCGAGCGGGCGGGTCAGGTGATCGATCCCCATACCGCGATCGGGCTCGGCGCGGCGCGCCAGGCGGATATCGATGCGCCGATCGTCACCCTGGCGACCGCGCACCCGGCCAAGTTCGGCGACGCCGTCGAGCGGGCGACCGGCGTGCGGCCGGTACTGCCGGCACGCGTCGGGGATTTGTTCGAGCGCGAGGAAAGGTACGAGACGCTGCCGGCGACGTTCGAGGCGGTGACGGACTATATCGCGAAGACCGCTGCATGATCGACACGCTCTCACCCTTTCGGCGCTTCGCGCCTCTATCCCTCTACCGCAAGCGGGAGAGGGAGGGATCGCCTCAGGCGCGGAAGGGTGAGGGCGTGTCGAGGACCGCTCCATGAACCTCGCCACGATGATCGGCGAGCCCTGGGCCGATTACGGGCTGGTCGACTCCGGCCACGGCCGCAAGCTCGAACGCTATGGCCGCTTTCGCTTCATCCGCCCCGAGCCGCAGGCGATGTGGGCGCCGGCTAATGCCGAATGGAAGGCCGATGCCGAATTCATCCCGGGCTCGGACGAGGAAGGCGGCGGGCGCTGGCAATATAGCGGCCAGGTGCCGCGCGACGGCTGGCCGATGAAGTGGGACGATGTCGCCTTCACCGCGCAGACCACGCCGTTTCGTCATCTCGGCTTCTTCCCCGACATGGCGCCGGTATGGACCTGGATGCGCGAACGGTTGGCGGGGCTCGACGAGGCCGAGGCGCTCAACCTGTTCGGCTATACCGGGGTGGGCACCCTCGCGCTGGCATCCAGGGGCGTGAAGATGGTCCATGTAGACGCCTCGAAGAAGTCGGTCGAAGCGGCGCGGGCTAATGCGCGGCTGGCCGGGCTCAACGACAAACCGGTGCGCTGGATGGTCGACGACGCGACCAAATTCGCCGCGCGCGAGGTCCGGCGTGGCCGGCGCTATGACGGCATCCTGCTCGATCCGCCCAAATTCGGCCGCGGTCCCGAGGGCGAAGTGTGGCGGCTGGAAGAAGGCCTGCCCGGCCTCATCCAGGACTGCCGACAATTGCTCGACGACAAGTCGCGCTTCCTGTTCCTGACCGTCTATGCCGTGCGCATGTCGGCGCTGGCGATCGGCGAGCTGGTGAGCCAGGCGTTCGCCGATCTGCCGGGCAATGTCGAGGCAGGCGAGCTCGCGGTGCGCGAAGAAGCGCGCGGACTCTTGCTACCGACGGCGATCTGGGCGCGCTGGAGCCGGTGAGGCGCGCCCGCCTCCTTGCTTAGGCGCGGATCGGCGGCTGCCGTCCGGTCCACGGCCTAGCTTGCTCCAGCTCGAACGCCAGTTCCAGCAACGCCGCTTCACCACCCACCGGGGCGCCGAACTGCGCGCCGATCGGTAGCCCCGCCGTCGACCAGGCGCCGGGCACGCTCATCGCCGGAGCGCCGATCACATTGTACGGCGTGGTATAGCCGACATAGAGGGTGAGCCGCTCGGCCATGGTGTCGACCGGCAAATCGGGGGCGAGCCAGCCGATCTCTGGCGGCGGCAGCGAGAGGACCGGCGACAGGATCATGTCGAACTGCCCGAGCCATGCGTCATAGACGCCGCGCAGCGAGGTGAGATACGCGACCGCCTGGTCGACCGCGCCGTCCGGCGCGCTCGCTATGATCGCCGCCATGGCTAGGCTGAAGGGTTCGACATCGCCAATCCCTGGCGCGTGGCCTAGTCGCCTGCCGTCCTCGGCGAGCAGATTGGCGGCGCCCTGCGACCAGGTCAGCAGGAACGCGTCCGACATGCCGACGATCGCGTCCGGCCAAGCGGTTGGTTCTACGTGATGGCCGAGATCGCCGAGCAGCGCGGCCATGCCCTCGATCGCGGTCGCGACCTCGGGATCGGGTGCCTGGCCGGACACGCTTTCGAGCACCAGGCCGATGCGCAGCCGGCTCGCCGACGGCCCATCGATCAGTCCGACCGGCGGCAGGCCGGAATCCTTCGCCTCGACCGCGGCGAGCAACGTGGCGCTGTCGCGAACGCTGCGCGAGACGCACAGCTGAACGCTGAGCGGCATCGGGAAATGGCCGGGATCGGTCGCCAGGGTGCGGTCGCGCGATGTCTTGAGCCCGAACAGGCCGCAGCAGGATGCCGGAATGCGGATCGAGCCGCCGCCGTCGCTGGCGTGCGCGAACGGTACGACATGGGCAGCGGTCGCCGACGCCGCGCCGCCCGACGATCCGCCCGCCGATCGCGCCGGATCCCAGGGGTTGCGCGTCGGCCCGAACGCCAGCGGTTCGGTGGTCGGCAGAAAGCCATGTTCCGGCGTCGCGCTCTTGCCGATCGGGTTGAGACCCGTCGCGAGCATTCCGTCGGTCAGCGCGGCTTGCCGGGTCGCCGCCGCTACCCCGGCCGTCGCGCGCGTTCCGAGACGTGTCGGGAGGCCGACGAAATCGTCCAGATCCTTGATGAGGAAGGGCACACCGGCAAACGCGCCGTCGCCGAGCGGGGCGCGGGCCCGCTGCCGGGCGCGCTCGAAATCGTCGGTCACCAGGAAATTGAGTTTAGGGTCGAGCGCTTCCGCGCGCGCGATCGCTGCATCCACGACTTCCAGTGCCGACACCGCGCCCGATCGGATGGCCGCGGCCGTTTCGGTAGCATCCCAATCGGCCATGTCCGTCGCGCTCATGCGGCTCCACTCCTGTCTATTATTACCGCCATGTGTGGCGCGGATCGGACAGGCAGGCAATGACGTCGCTACCCGTTTCGAGGTCGTCGCGCCGTGCAACGACGGGGCCGGTTTTCCACCGCTCGGCGGTCATGCTATCGTCCGCCGACATTGCTGGGAGCGGTTCATGCATCGGTTTCTGAGCACCTTGACCATCCTGTTTGCGGCGACATTGGCTGTCCTCCCTCGCAGCGCTGTCGCCCAGCGCGCGGGCACGCTCATCGCCGCGCAGCCGGTCGACGATGCTCCCGCCAATATGCGGGCCTGGCGGATCGACTATTGGACCAGCGGGGATCGCAACCAGCCGATCCGGGTCACCGGCATGGTCATCGCCCCCCGGGAGCGCTCCAGTGCCGGTCCGCGACGCGTGATCGCCTGGACGCATGGCCTGATCGGCATATCGAAGCGCTGCGCGCCGTCGCTGGGCAATACCAACTTCACGCTGATCCCGGCGCTCGATGACGTCGTCCGCCGCGGCTATACCGTCGTCGCGCCCGATTATCCCGGGCTCGGGTCCGACATGGTCCATCCCGTGCTGGTCGGCGCCAGCGAAGGCAAGTCGACGCTCGACGCGGTTCGTGCCGCGCGGAGCATTCCCGAGGCCGATGCCGGATCGCGCTTCGCCGTCTGGGGCGAATCGCAAGGTGGGCATGCCGCGTTGTGGACCGGGCAGCTCTGGTCGAGCTACGCGTCCGATCTGCAACTCGTCGGTATCGCGGCGATCGTGCCACCGACGGACCTCCACCGCAATTTCAAGGAAGGCAGCGACGCCCGGGTGCGCGCCTTGCTGACCGCCTACACCGCGACGAGCTGGTCGCGCTATTACGGCGCACCGATGTCTACCCTGGGGCCGCGTTCGGTCCAGAACGTGATGACCCGGTTGGCCGACAATAATTGCGTCAACTTCGACGCCAAGCCGAAGTTAGGAACGATCATCGGCATCGCCATCGCCCAGCGCGCGATCCGTAATCTCGACCTCGGCGCGAAACAGCCCTGGGGACGGTTGATGCGCGAGAACAGCCCGTCGGCCGCCGCCATCAAGGTGCCGGCGCTGATCGCCACGGGGACCGGCGACACCATTGTCGCGCCGGCCGTGGTGCGCGATTTCGCCCGCGCCGCCTGTGTCGCGGGCAAGACCGTGCGGTTCATCTCGGTACCGGGCGGCGAGCATGGCACCGTCGCCCGCACCGAGGCAGAGGCGACGCTTGGCTGGATCGATGCGCGCTTCGCGGGCGGGCGGGCGCCGAGCAATTGCGGGTCGTTCTGAGCGCTCCGCTAGCCCTCAATCCAGCCCGGCGCGGATTGCCGCACCGGCGACGAACGGCGCTCCTGCCACCAGCACCAGGCTGACCGCCGCGAGCAGCTTGAGCGCGCCGACGCCACCGTCCAGACTGCCGGCGCCAAAGATCAATAGCGGCACGGCGAGCGGCAGCAGCAACAGGCCGGCGATCGCGCCGGCGCCGCGCAGCCCAGCGACCAACGCGCCGGTCGCGAGCGCGAGCGCGGCGAGGCCCGGAGTGCCGATCAGCAGGCCGATTTCGACCCGCACCAGCGTCTCGGTGGAGAGGTCGAGCAATGCCGCCGCGGGGAGGGCCGCGATCAGGACGGGCGGAGCGAAGGCGAGCCAATGCGCGATCAGCTTGGCGAAGGCGATCGTGGCGGCGGACTGGCCGCGCGTCAGCAACTGGTCGATCACCCCGCTTGCCATGTCCGGTGCGACCAGCCGCTCGATCGGGATCAGTGCCGCGAGCAGTGCCGCCGCCCACAATATTCCCCCGCCGACCCGCGCGAGTAATTTGGCGTCGGGGCCGATCGCGAAGGGAAACAGGATCGCGACCAGCAGGAAGAAGGCCACCGGCAGCAACGCTCCGCCGCCGATCCAGGCGCGGCGCAGGTCGCGGGCGATGAGATGGAGGAGGGGCGAACTCATGCCGCCCGCTCCGACTGGAATTGGGGCTGCGAAAGGTCGATCGCGATGATGTCCGGCAGCGTGATCGGCGTGTGGCTCGCCACCAATATGGCGCCGCCCGCCGCGCGATGCGTAGCGATCGCGGTTTCAAGCCGGCCGAGCGCGGCCTTGTCCAGTCCGTTGGCCGGCTCGTCGAGCAGCCAGAGCGGTGCGCCGCTGGCGATGACGCGCGCGATCGCGGCGCGGCGGCGCTGGCCGGTCGACAGCAAGCGGACGGGGATGTCGGCAAGGTCGCTCAGCGAGAGGGCGTCGAGTGCGCCCGCGACACTGCCGGCAGTGGCATCAAGCCGCGCCCAGAAAGCGAGCGCGCGGGCCAGCGGCAATTCCTCGTCGAGCGAGCTTTGCTCGGTCAGCAGCGCGCGCGACGCATCGCCGGCGATACGGCCGGCGGCAGGGGCGAGCAGTCCGGCGGCGAGACGGATCAGGCTCGACTTGCCGACGCCGTTGGGGCCGGTGACCAGCGCCGCGCCACCCTGTTCCAGCGTGAACGACAGGTTCCCGAACAGCGCGCGGCCGCCGCGAACGCAAGTGACGGCGTCGAAGGTCAGCATCTAAAGCGTCATCCCCGCGTAAGCGGGGACCCATCTCGTGCTCGCGACGCCTGCCCATCTCTTAGGTGATGGGTCCCCGCTTACGCGGGGATGACGGAGGTGGTGGCGGGAAGGTTGACAGCGGACGGTCACGCTTCGTCCTCCAGCCGATGCATGTCGTCGTCGCTCAGGCCGAAATGGTGCCCGACTTCGTGGATGACGATGTGACGCACGAGCGTCGCCAGATCTTCGCCGTCCTCCACCCATTCGTCGAGGATCGCGCGGCGGTACAGATGGATGCGGTCGGGCATCGCGCCCGATTCCATCGACGACTTCTCGCCGATCGGGCGGCCATGATAGATGCCGGTCAAATCGAACGGGCTCTCGATATCGAGCGCCTTCAGCGTCTCGTCATCGGCGAAATCCTCGACGATCAGCACGATCTCGCCGAGATGGCGGCGAAACTCGTCGGGCAACGCTGCGAGCGTGCGGCGCGCGATGACCTCGATCTCCTGTGCGCTCGGCGCGACACGTACGCCCTCTTGCCCGCTCATGACGAGCGGCATAGGCCGTTATCCATCGCGGCGGCAAGCAAGGGAGAAAGCGATGGTCGAACAACTGAGCGACGAGGAACGCGGCGAGGCGCTCGATGAACTCGACGAATGGGATTATGACGAAGGCCGCGACGCGATCAGCCGCAGCATCACCTTCGCCGATTTCAGCGAGGCGTTCGCGTTCATGACGCGGGTCGCGTTGTTGGCCGAAAAGCACGACCACCACCCCGAATGGTCGAACGTGTGGAACCGCGTCGACATCACCTTGACCACGCACGATGCCGGCGGACTGTCGCATCGTGATATCGCAATGGCGGAGGCGATTGATCTGTTGGTCGACTGAGCGTGATGACGTGAGTTTGCCCCGCCGTGATTGCCCGGGCGTGTTCGCTGGCAAGGAGCGGTGTGCAGCGCGTAGCGGCGCTACGCGCAAGTATCGCGACGCAGACCAGCGGGCTCGCCCGAGCAACCGCACAGCGGCGGGCGCCTTTTGGCGCATGGCAGCGTCTCTCGTCGGTCGCGATGCATCTGCTCCGCTCCTCTTTCCTCGCCCTGCGCCAAAATCCGCTCCGTCACGGCGGGGCAAACTCACGTCATCACGCTCTAGCGATCGGGTTCCGTCGCCATTCCGTGGCCGTCTCGCCTAGCGGATGTCCTCATAGCCCTTGGTGGCGGGCTTACCGCGCAAGACGATCGAGAAATAATTGAGGAAATAGATGCCGGCGATCTTCGCGAAGCCCTGTTTCTTCATCCGCCGTCCCGAGGTGGGCATCACGAATCGCGGGGAGAACAGCACCTTGCCCTGTTGCTTCGCGCGCTTGGCGATGTCGACGTCCTCGCCATAGAATTCGATCGAGCTGTCGAAACCGCCCATCCGTTCGAGCACATCGCGCGGGATGGCGAAATTGCCGCCGACCATCATGTAGCCGGTGATATTGTAGAGCGGCCGCGCGGCGACGAACCAGCCGCTCGAGACCTTGTTGCGCAAGCCGCTCAGGTCGTAAAAGCTGTACGGCCCCGACAGGCAGGCCAGATCGTTGCGCTTTCCGAAATGCTCCCAGATCTGCTCGATCCAGCCCTCGGGCGGATGCGTATCGGCATCGACATAGGCCAGGATATCGCCCGTCGCCGATAGGAAGCCGCGCTGGCGTGCCCGGGTAATCCCTTTTTCCGGCTCGAACACATAGGTGACGCCGGGATAACGCTCGATCACTTCCCGGGTGCGGTCGGTGCTGTTGTTGTCGACGACGATGATTTCCGCCGCCTTGCCGGCGACGTTGCGCATTACCGCGTCGAGGCAGGCGGGAAGATATTCCTCCTCGTTATAAGCGGGGATGATCAGGCTGATGGTCGGCCTTCGCTCTTGGGTCACGCCGGGCATATTTCGCTAGTGCCGCAATATCCGCCGTCTGGCCAGAGCAAGAGCACGGCAAACTCAGCGATATTTGCCGGCTTATGTCCCGCGCCATGTCGAGCTCACGATCAGCGCCATAGGCTGCGCCCGGTACGGCGTCAAAGCGCCAGCGACCAGGTCTGGCCGACCAGCTCCTTGCCGAACGAATGGTGCGGCGCTTCGTCCACCAGCACGAAACCGGCGCGCTCATAAATCCGGCGCGCGGCGGTGAGGACGCTGTTGGTCCACAAATCTAGCCGCTTGTATCCGACCTCGCGTGCCCGGTCGACGCAGGCGGCGACCAGCATCTTGCCGACCCCGGCGCCGCGCGCCTCGCGCTCGACATAGAGCAGGCGCAATTTGCCTACGTCAGGCTCATCGCCATGAACCAGGAAGATCGAGCCCGCCATCTGCTCGTCCATCTCCGCGATCCACGCCGCGTCGCGAGCGGGGTCAAAAGACTGGTGGAAGTCAGCGAGGATGCGCGCGACCAGCGCTTCATAGTCGCTATTCCAGCCATATTCCTCCGCATAGAGGATCGCCTGTCGCGCGATCACCATGCCGAGATCGCCGGGCTTAAGCCCACGCAGCACGGGCTGGGGCGGGGCTTCGTCCTCGAAGATACGGGTTATCGACCGGGCCGCCGAGAGCAACGCCGCGCGTCCGAACGGCGGCAATCCGTCCAGCAGCGTGCCGATTGCGTGGCGCGTATTGTTCTCCAGCGCGGCGAAGGCTGCGCGGCCCTGCTCGGTCAGAGACAGCAATTGATGGCGGCCATGCGATGGGTCGTCGCGTGTGGCGACCAGGCCGCGATTGGCGAACCGCTTGATCGTACGGCTCATCTGCGCCGGATCGAGACGGAGCGCGCGGGCGATCTCCGCGGCGGTCGGATCCGGCCGATTGGCCAGTTCGTAAAGAATGCGCGCCTCGCTCAAGGTGAATGGGCTGTCGTCGAGATGCGCGTCGAGCAGTCCGAGGCGGCTGGTATAGACTCGATTGAAGCCGCGCAGCACGGCCACATCCTGCTCCTGTCGAATCGTCATGTCGCTTCATCCGCTATATTGATTGAATCAACATTAGCGGATGATGACTGAATCAACAATCGGGGATGTCGGCCGGGCGCTGGCTAGTCCCGGCTGGCGATCCCGCGCCGCATCATCTTCCTGAGCTGGCCCGGCATCCAGCGCGCGGCGAATTTCATGCGGAAGGCGGTCTTTCCGACATAGGTGTGGACAGCATCGCCATGGACAGCCTGCCACGCCGCCTCGGCGACGTCGGCGGCGCTGCTCAGTTCCAGCCCGCCCTCGGTCACCGTATCGCGAATAGTGCGATTGCTGCCTCCGATCGGTCCCTGGAGTAGGGGGGTGTCGATAAAGGCGGGGACGAGGTCGCGCACCTTGATGCCGTCGCCATACCATTCGCCATCGAGTGCCTCGGTCAGCGAGCGCACGCCGAACTTGGTCGCCGAATAGACCGACAGACCGGCCGACCCGTAGATCGCCGAGGCCGAGGCGGTGTTGAGCAGGCAGGATCCCGGCGTCTTCGCCAGATAGGCATGGCCGATCTTGGCGCCGTTGAGCACGCCGACCAGGTTGATCTGGACGACACGGTCGAGATCCTCGAAGCTCATCTCGGTGATCGGACCGCCGGTACCGATCCCGGCATTGTTGAACAGTACGTCGAGCCGGCCGCCGGTCTTCGAGGTAAAATCGTCGAGATCGGTCTTCCACGAATCGCGATCGCGCACGTCCATGATGTAGGTGTCGCTCATGCCCGCGGGCAGCAACGCGGCGGTCTCGCTCAACCCCTTGGCGTTGACGTCGGCCAGACCGACACGCCAGCCCTCGCGCGCGAAACGCTGCGCGACCGCGCGGCCGATGCCCGATCCGCCGCCGGTGATGAAGATTGCCTTGGTCGTCATTCCCCGCCCCTTTCGCACCGTCGTCATGCCGGGCTCGTCCCGGCATCCACGGAGCCTCCTGGCGCAGGATTGCGGCACAGTGGACGCCGGGACAAGCCCGGGGTGACGAATTCGAGCGTTTGACCCTGTGGCAATCGTTCCGCACAACGGTGCGGTGAGTCCGTCAGGCCCTTCCGTTGCCCTTTCCGGCGTAACCAAATCCTATCCGGGCGGCACCGTCGCGGTCGACGACGTGACGGTCGAGATCGCCGGCGGAAGCTTCGTTGCGCTGGTCGGAAGCTCGGGGTCGGGCAAGTCGACCCTGCTCAAGACGATCAACCGGCTGATCGAGCCGAGCGCGGGCGGCATCGCGATCGATGGGCAGGCAATCGACGTCGAGGATCGCTTCCGGCTGCGGCGGCGGATCGGCTATGTGTTCCAGAATATCGGCCTGTTCCCGCATCTTACGGTCGCCGAGAATGTCGCGATCGGGCTCAGGCTGGAGGGCGAGAAGAACCCGCGCACCCGCGTTACCGAATTGCTCGGCCTGGTCGACCTGCCAGCCGACTTCGCCGAGCGGATGCCCGATGCCTTGTCGGGCGGGCAGCGTCAGCGCGTCGGCGTGGCCCGCGCGCTGGCGACCGAGCCGCGGCTGCTGTTGATGGACGAGCCGTTCGGCGCGCTCGATCCGGTGACGCGCGATCAATTGGGCGGTGCGATCCGCGCGCTGCATGATCGGCTGGGACTGACCACGATCATGGTGACGCACGACATGGCCGAGGCGCTGCTGCTCGCCGACCGCGTGCTGGTGATGGACAAGGGGCGAATCGTTGCCGATGCGGCGCCGCGTGCCTTGCTGGCCGGTGAAGGCGGCGCGGCGGCGCAGGCGCTGGTCGCGGTGCCGCGCAAGCAGATGAAGCGGCTGGGCGCGCTGGAGGCGGGGGCGTGAGGGGGCACGATCAATTCCTCCCCGGGACGGGGAGGGGGACCAGCCGGAGGCTGGTGGAGGGGGTTCGCCTCCTGCCGAATCGCTTGTTGCCCACCCCCTCAACCACTCGCAGCGCGAGCGGTCCCCCCTCCCCGTGCCGGGGAGGAGTTTAAGTGACCGACTTCCTCGACGCCCTCGCGCGCGTGCCGGATCTACTCGCGCAGCATCTGTTGCTGGCGATGAGCGCCTTGGTGCTGGGAATCATTCTCAGCCTGCCGCTCGCGGTGTGGTCGGCGCGCGTGCCGTCGGTCGGGCGGATCATCCTCGGCCTCGCCAGCCTGATCCAGACGATCCCTAGTCTCGCGCTGCTGGCGCTGTTCTATCCGATCCTGCTGTCGCTCTCGACCCTGGTCGGCGGCGGAATTCCAGCGTTGGGCTTCCTTCCTTCGCTCCTCGCGCTGACGCTTTACGCCTTGCTGCCAATCCTCAGGAACGGCGTGACCGGGCTTGCCGGGATCGATCCGGCGGTGATCGAGGCCGCCGATGGCGTCGGCATGACGGCGTGGCAGAAATTGCGGCTGGTCGAGGCGCCCTTGGTCGCGCCGGTGCTGATGGCGGGAATTCGCACCGCCGCAGTGTGGACGATCGGCGCGGCGACGCTGTCCACCACGGTGGGCCAGCCGAGCCTGGGCGACATGATCTTCGCTGGATTGCAGACGCAGAATTGGGCGCTGGTGCTCGCCGGATGCACTGCGGCGGCGGGATTGGCGCTCGCGGTCGATGCGCTGCTCGGTGTGATCGAGCGCGGCATCGCGCGGCGCAAGCGGCTCGGCGCGTGGATCGCATTCGGCTTTCTCGCGCTCGGCGTGATGGTCGCGCTGCTGCCGATGCTGCCCGCGCGCCAGGAGACGGTGACGATCGGCGCCAAGGGCTTTTCCGAACAATACATTCTGGCGCGGATGATCGGCCATCGCCTCGAGGCGGCAGGCTATCGCGTACGCTACAAGGAAGGGCTGGGATCGGGCGTGATGTTTGCGGCGCTGACGTCGAGCGATGTCGATGTCGCGGTCGATTATACCGGCACGATCTGGACCAACGAGATGAAGCGGGCCGACACGCCGCGCCGCGACGCGATGCTGGCGGCGATCCGCAACTGGCAGGCGAAACAGGGGCTCAATCTGCTCGGGCGGATGGGGTTCGAAAATGCCTATGCCTTTGCGATGCGCGGCGATCGCGCCAAGGCACTAGGGATCGCCAGCCTCGACGATCTGGTGGCCAAGGCGCCCGATATGCAATTCGGCGCCGATCTCGAATTCCTCGAACGCCCCGAATGGAAAGCGGTGCGCGCCGCCTATCCGATCCGGTTCGGGTCGGCCCATGCCTATAACCCGACCTTCATGTATCGAGCGCTGGAAAGCGGGCAGGCCGATGTGATCTCGGCTTTTTCGTCCGACGGCCGGATCGCCGCCGACAAGCTGACCGTGTTGAGCGACCCCAGGGGGGCGATCCCCAATTATGATGCTATCCTGATCGTCGCGCCGCAACATGCGAAGGATGCGCGGATGATCGCCGCGTTGAAGCCGCTGATCGGGCGTGTCCCGGTCGAGGTGATGCGGGAGGCCAATTACATGGTCGATCGCGATGTGGGGAAGGTTAGTCCGGATGCGGCGGCGCGGTGGCTGGAGAGAAGGGTGGGGTTGTAGGGGGTGTAGCGTGGTGAGGGCGGTAGCCGGCCTCTCGACGCGGCGAAGCCGCGTCGGACGGCGCCTTTCGGCGCCGCCGGCCGGGCCGGCGTCTCTCCCGGAATAGCGAACGCTATTCCGGGGGACGCGCGGCCTAGAAAAACACCTTCCTCACGCTCAGGCGGATCGTCCGGCCCATCGGGTCGAGATAATCGGGCTGATAGCTGATCGGCGTGTTGCCATTGGCGTCGCGGACGCGCTGGCGCGAATCCAGGACGTTGTTGACGCCAAGCGTCACGCGCATGCCCGCTGCCCAGGGGTTCTTCTTGAGGAATTTGAGTTGCTGGGTGAGGTCGGCGAAGAAACGCAGGTTGATCGTCCCCAGGCTCGAAAAGTCGAGCGGATTGGGGTTGCCCGCCGTGCCGCCCAGAACATGCGTGCCGCTCTGCCAATCGGCCGACAGCCGGACGCCTAGGCCGTTATTGGAATAGCCGGCCTGCGCCTCCAGCTCGTGGCGCGACTGGCCGCCCGACCCGATCGCCCCGCCATTGAGCAGGTCGATCACCGGCAAGGTCGGCGAAATCTCGACCCGGTCGGTGAAATGCCAGGTGTGGTAGAAGGCGAATTGCAGTCGTCCGCCGCCACCGCCGAATGCGCCGCGTCCGCCACGCCCTCCGCCGAAACCACCACCGCCAAAGCCGCCGCCGCCGAAGCGTCCGCCACCCGGACGGCCGCCGCTTCCGGCTGCGCCGTCCTGAGGCGGCGCCGCATTCGGATTGCTGCCGTCCGCAGGCGGCGGCGTGCCGGCGCCATTGGGATTGCCACCATCGCCGGGCCGACCATCGGCGCCCGGCGGTCGTTCGCCGAAGCGCCGGCCATTGGGCAGGCGCAGGCCTTGGAACGGATTGGGGCCGGTGCCGGCCCGAAACGCCTCGACCTGCTTCTGCAGTTTCGACTTGATCGGCTTCGAGATGTTGAAGCCCCAGCGCAATTCGGACCGGTCGGTGCGCGCGAAATTCACCGCGCGCGTATCGATCGCGGTCAGGTCGCCGTCTGCATCGCGCGTGAAGCGGTCGGGAAAGGCGGCCTCCACCGCGGCGGTCGCCGCCGGGAAACCGGCAATCGCGTTGCGCACGCTGGACCTCACGTAATTGGCGGTCAGCGTGAAATCGGTCTTTTCCCATGGCTTCAGGGTCAGGCCGATCTTCAGCGTATGCTTGCTATCGGCCTTGAGGAAGGGATTGCCGCCGGTCGTGCTGGTGACGCTGACGGTCTCTCCTTTGACATAGTCGAACACCCGGACATTCGGCGTCACGACGGTCGGATTGGCGAGCTGCGCCGCGGACGGGGCATCGTCCTGGTCGGTCATCGATGCGATGAAGCGCACGCCCTGGATCGGCTGCCAATTGGCGCCGTAACCGCGCGTGGTCAGCGTGCCGAAATCCGACAATTGGTGGACCGCGATATTGCCGTTCACCGACAGGTCGCCGATGAACGCCAGGACGTGTTTCGACTTGCTCGCGATCGGCACGTCGAGATTGACTTGGCCCGAAGCCTCGTTTCGCTTGGTCGATCCGCTGGTCGATGTCACGAGCGCAGTCTGCGTATCGAAGCGATACGACTGGCTGTCCAGGCTCGATAGCGACCCGCCGACGCGGATCGCGGTCGAGATGTCGCCGGCGGGCAGCTTGAGCAGCTTGCCGTTGATTAGCGCATCGACGCCGCCGCTGTTCGAGGTCGACTGACCGCGATTGGCCGGTGCGATGACGTAGTCGGACGGGCTGAGCGGGCTGAACGGATCGAAGATCGGATCGCCAGCCTTGAGCCGCGTTTGCAATCCGCTGACATCGAACCCCGTCTCGCTGAACGTCTCGCTGTCGATGCGGTCGTAATTGGCGGTCAGCGACCAGCGCCATTGCGTGCCGAACTGGCCGTTGAAGCCGGTGCCGAGATGATAGGTCAGCGCCGAGTTGCGCTGCTTGAGCGGATCGTAGCCGGTGGCGACCCGACTGATGTCGACATCGTCCGCGGAAGTGGAAAACGGATTGCCCGCGGGTAGGGTCAGGTCGAGCGTCGGCAGGCCCTGCGCGCCGGTCGATTCGGTATATTGGAACGTGCCGTTGATCGTCGCATTCACTTTGCCCAGCGGCCGGGCATAGACCAGGTTGCTCTGGAAATTGCGGCTCGACGACAACAGGGTGCGGTAGGGCCGCTGGTCGAAGCCCGGATTGAGGTCGACCGTTCCCGGCGCCGCGGGCCTGGTCACCGGCGGCAGGATGTCGCGCTCATTCTCATAGAGCGGCGAACTGTCGGTATAGCCGGCATGCAGGCTGAATCGGTTGTTGCGACGGATCGTGACGATGTCGCCGGTCACCGACGGCGTGTTGCGGCCGCCCTCGGTCGCGACCTGGTCGCCCAACTCGGTGGTGATCGCCTTGAAGCGCGGGCGCAGCACGATGTTCACGACCTTCTGGTCGGCGCTATATCCGTATTTGAGCGCGACTTCCTCCGGCAGGATGTCGACGCGGGCGATCGCCTCGGTGGGAAGATCGCGGATTTCGGCGAAGCTCGAGATACGGCGGCCATTGAGCAGGACGACCGGCGCACCGCCCGATCCGCGATCGCTGCGGATCTGCGGCGCGAGCTCGTTGAGCAGGTCGCTGACGCTGTTGACGCCATAGGAGCGGACATCGGCCGGGCCGAGCGATTGCTCGGGCGGGATGTCGCCAACCACTGCACCGGGCAAAGCGCGCGAGCCGGTGACGACGATATCGTTCTCGTCCGCCCCGTCGTCTTCCGATTGCGGCGTGGATGCCGGCTTCGACTGCGGAGGCGCCGGGTTCGGCGCGGGCGCAGGCGCGGTTTGGGCATGGAGCGCGACGGGTGCGCTGCCGGCAAGCAACAGGACAAGACTGATCGAACGACGCATTTATTTTCCGCTACTGGTCGGGAGCAATGCAGGCCACTACATTCGAATTGTCGCAGAATTGTGCCGTTTCGGTGCCTTCGTGGCGGCGGAACACATCCCGGGGAGTGAGCGATGCGGATCACCGTCAACGGCCAAGTGCGGGAGGTAGAGGCGGACCTGCGAACCACTCTGCTCGACCTGCTGCGCGAGCATCTCGGCCTGACGGGCGCCAAGAAGGGATGCGATCACGGCCAGTGCGGCGCGTGCACGGTGCTGGTCGACGGTCGGCGCATCAATTCCTGTCTGAGCCTGGCAGTGATGCACGAAGGCGACGAGGTAGTGACGATCGAGGGGCTGGGCACGCCCGACCATCTCAGCCCGTTGCAGGCGGCATTCCTGCATCATGACGGCTTCCAATGCGGCTATTGCACGCCGGGGCAGATCTGTTCGGCGACCGCGATGCTCGAAGAAGTAGCCAAGGGCTGGGCGAGCCATGTCAGCGGCGATCTCGATCGCATCGAGCTCGACGACATGGAGATACGCGAGCGGATGAGCGGCAATATCTGCCGCTGCTCGGCCTATCCGACGATCGTCGCGGCGATCCGCGAAGTGGCTGATGCCGAGCGCCTGGCGGAGGCGGCGGAATGAAGCCGTTCGACTATGCGCGCGCCGCGACGGTCGAGGAAGCCTTGGCCGCCGGTGCCGATGGCGGGCGCTACATCGCCGGCGGGACCAATCTGGTCGACCTGATGAAATTGCAGGTCGAGACGCCGGCCAAGCTGGTCGACATCAGCCGGCTCGCACTCGACGCCGTCGAACAGATCGATGGCGGCGGCGTCCGGATCGGGGCGTTGGCGCCCAATAGCGATCTTGCCGCGCATCCGCTGATCCGCACGCACTATCCGATGCTGAGCCGGGCCCTGCTGGCGGGCGCGTCGGCGCAATTGCGCAACAAGGCCTCGGTCGGCGGCAATCTGCTGCAGCGGACGCGCTGCTATTATTTCTACGAGACCGCGGCCGCCTGCAACAAGCGCGAGCCCGGCAGCGGGTGCGATGCGATCGGCGGGTTCAACCGCATCCATGCAGTTCTAGGTGCGTCGGCTTCATGCATCGCGACCCACCCGTCAGATATGGCGGTGGCCCTGCGCGCGCTCGACGCGATCGTGGTGACGGCGCTGCCCGAGGGAGGAGAGCGGCGGATCGCGCTCGGCGATCTCTACCGCTTGCCGGGAGACACGCCCGAGATCGAGACGAACCTCAAGCCCGGCGAGCTCATAACTGCGATCGAGCTGTCCGCGCCGCCGCCCGGACGGCAGCTTTATCGCAAGGTGCGCGACCGTGCGTCCTATGCCTTCGCGCTCGTATCGGTCGCGTCGGCGATCGCTGTCGAGAACGGAGTCATTACTTCGGCGCGTCTGGCGTTCGGCGGGCTCGCACCGATGCCGTGGCGCAGTGCAGAAGCCGAAGCAGCGCTGGTCGGCCGGCCAGCGGGAACCGAGGCGTTCGAAGCGGCGGCCGACGCGCTGCTGAACGAGGCGCAGGGTTACGGTCACAACGACTTCAAGATCGTGCTCGCGCGGCGCACACTGATCGCGTGCCTGCGCGACCTCACCGCGTAGCCACGCGCGTCGGATTGCGGACTAGCCCTCTCCAGCTGGCTGCTGCTAAGTCGGGCGTCGAGGAGCTGCCCCGGAATGCGCCAATCAAATCAATGGTCTGCGGCGACGCGGCTCAGCAGGATCGCCCGCGTCGGCGCACTGTTCCTGTCGATTGCCGGGACGATCGCGATCCCTGTCCGAAGCGGGGCGGATAGCGCGACGGCCCGATCGGGGTTTGACGTCAGCGGCATGGATCGCAGCGTTGCACCGGGCACCGACTTCTTCCGTTACGCCAATGGCGGGTGGGAACGCCGCACCGCGATCCCGGCCGACCGGTCGAGCGTCGGGACGATCGGCCAGCTCGACGACCTCAGTCGGACGCAGGTCCATGCCATCCTGGACGAGCTGGTCCGCGACCGAACCAGCCGCGCCGGTACTGCCTATCGCGCGTTCCTGGACCAGGATCGGATCGACCGGCTGGGCACGGCGCCCGTCAGCGCCTGGCTGGCGACATTGCGCGCGATCCGGACACCGGCGGACTATTGGACGGCCGCTGCGCAGGCGGGCCGACGCGGCGTCGAACTGCCGATCGCGTTTACAGTCGAACCCGATGACGGCGATCCCGATCATTATGCGCTGACCGTGTCGCAAGGCGTGCTCGGCATGCCCGATCGCGATTACTACATTTCCGACACCGCCCCGATGCGACAAGCGCGCGCGGCGTATCGAGAGTATCTGGCCGGCACCTTACGCATCGCCGACGTCGCGACGCCCGATGCCATGGCGGACGCGGTGCTCGCACTGGAAACCGGGGTCGCGGCGGCGCAATGGTCCGCTGCCGACAGCCGCGACGCGGCCCGCACCTATAACCCCGTTGCCGTGCCGTCGCTCGACGCAGGACGTGGACCGTATCGGCTTGCGACGTTGCTGCCGGCGCTGGGCTATCGCGCCCCGCGCGTCATCGTGCGCCAGCCGGACGCGGTCGCCAAGACGCTGCGGCTGGTCGATGCCGCGCCGATCGCGACGCTGCGCGCCATGCTGATCCTGCGCACGATGCATCGTTATGCCGAAGTCCTGCCGGCCGATCTGCGCGCTGCCGATTTCGCCTTTTATGGCCATGTGATCGACGGCGTCGACGCGCCCGAGCCGCGCTGGCGGCGGGCGATCGCCTTCGTCCTCGACGCGGTGCCCGACGAGGTCAGCAAAATCTATGTGGCGCGCCATTTCACGCCGGCGACGCGCGCCGCCGCCGAGACGATGGTGGGCAACCTCGTCGCCGCATTCGGTCGCCGGATCGACGCGCTCGACTGGATGAGTCCCGAGACCAAAGCGCGTGCGCGCCGCAAGCTGGCGGCGTTCCACGCGCAGATCGGCTATCCCGACCGCTGGCACGATTATGCCGGCCTGACGATGCGCGACGGCGACGCATTCGGCAATGCGGTGCGCGCGGCCGAGTTTCGCCACAACTGGGAAGCCGCCAAGATTGGGCGCGCGGTCTATCGTTGGGAATGGAGCGCAACGCCGATGACGGTCGACGCCTTCGCCAATTATCCCAAGGTTGCGATCACCTTTCCCGCCGCGATCCTGCAGCCGCCATTCTTCGATCCCAAGGTCGACCCGGCGGTCAATTATGGCGGCATCGGTGCATCGATCGCGCACGAGATGACGCATCAGTTCGACGATCAGGGTGCCAAATATGACGAGCAGGGGCGCCTTGCGACCTGGTGGTCGGCGGCGGATCGCGCGGCATTCGCCAAACGTACCGCAGTGCTCGCGGCACAGTTCGACAGATATGAGCCGCTGCCGGGCCTGCACGTCAACGGCGCGCTGACGCTCGGCGAGAACATTGCCGATCTGGGCGGCCTGACGATCGCGTATGACGCCTATCGTGCTTCGCTCGGCGGACGGGAGGCACCGGTGATCGGCGGCCTGACCGGGGATCAGCGTTTCTTCCTGGGCTGGGCGCAAATCTGGCGGTTGAAGTATCGCGACGCCGATCTGAGGCGGCGGCTGCTGACCAACCCGCATGCGCCCGCCGCGCAGCGTGTATGGACCGCCCGCAACATGGGAGCTTGGGTACGCGCCTTCAGCGTGGGCGCCGGGGACGCATTATATCTCGAACCGGCCAATCGTGCGGCCATCTGGTAGGCGATTCGGCCCCGCCGACACACCGCTCCTCGCCGATGCCGTAATTGTACGTAAGCGACGTGATGGTCGCGTGAAGTTATAACTAACGATAGATCGTAGTCGTTTCGGCCACAGTCCAGCTCTAATGTAATGATAATTGAACGAATATGTTGTACACGTAGGTTGTTGAAGTTCTCATGGCTGAAGTTGGGTCGGTCAGGCGGTCGGGAGGCGGGGTGTCGGGGATTTTCGTCAGAGCTTCCGAGTTTGCGCGGCAGTTCGGCCATCTCAGCCAAGCCGGAAGGACAGTATTCGTCACGCATCACGGGCGCGAAACCCACGCCCTGCTCCCGATCGCCAATTATAATGAATTTCTTGCGGGCGCGAAAAGCGAGGATCACGACTCGCTCTTTTCCAACCAGGAGCTCGCCGACTGGCTGCCCTTATTGCTCGTCGTCGTCGATGAAGAGCGGAATATCATCATGGCCAACCGCACTGCGCATGCGATGGCGCGCAAGGCAGAAGGCGTGCTTCCCGGGCGCAGCTTGTTCGACGCCTTTCCGGCGCTCAGGGAAACCATGTTCGAGAGCTATTGCAATCGGACCGAGCGCACGGGGGAGCCGTGTTCGTTCGAACTGCCGGGGCTGTTCGGGTCGGACACCTGGCATCGGATGGAGACGTTCCGCACGCGCCAGGGCGTCGTGATGCTTGCGCGCGACATTACCGACGACGTGAAGGCCTATCGGCTGGCCGACACGAAGAAGGCGCTGATCGAAGCGATCCTGGCGCATGGCGGGATCGGCTATATCTGGTTCAATGTGCGTGGACGGATCGAGGAAGTCGACGCCGCGATGAGCGACCTGCTCCAGCTTCCCTGCGAGCGGCTGTCCAACGTCTCGGTCGTCGACCTCGTCCCGGTCGGGCAGCGCGTGATGCTGCGCGAAGTGATCGAGGATGTCCTGAGCCATGGCGGCACGCAACGCTTCGAGACCGAGTTCCTGCGCAACGACGGCGCCACCGTCCCAGTGGACGGGGCGATCAGAGACCTGCGCGGCGTCTATGGCAGCGAAGGCGCGGTGATGGTGGTGACGCGCAAATAGCTTCTGCTCGGGCGGCACCGAACCGGCGCCCGCCAAATCCCGTCAAATCGACAGCGGTTTTCCCAATTCCTGCGACAGCGCCGTGAACTCGGCATGCGCGGAGCTCGGCATGCCGAAAGGCTTGGTCTGCCGGCGACAGGCCGCCGACTCCCGGGCCATGTGCTGGACGACACTGAGGTGCAGATGCTGGTCGAACATCAGTTCGGCAAAGCCGCTGTCGCTCCAGACGGTGCTGGCCTTGATCGGCGCGAAGCCCTCGACGAACAAGGTAATCGGCCGTTCGACCCGGATCTTGAATCCGGCCCATAACCCGCAGCCGGCGACAGACATTTCGAGCAGCAATATGTCGAGGCGGCACGACCGGAATTCGCGGATTTCGGCCGGCAGTTCGAGCCGGTAGCCTAGCGGCTGCCAACTATCGTCGCGCCGGAATACTAAATTCGATCTGCCCATTTCCTGCCCCGCCCCGGTCGCTATCCGACCAACACCGGCGTGCCGCATCGCACGCCATTCACCCACACATCCGCTTGCCCGACGTGAACGCCCAACAGCGACGTGACCTGGCCAAGCACGCCATCGAGCGGCGCGGCGGCGAGATTGAGCACCTGGCCGACCAATGCCGTCAGCGTGCCCACGCCCAGCCCAAGCCCCAGTACGTTGACGTTGAGGTCAATCCGCGAAATCAGCGAGGAGGCGACGCCTTGCAGCAGGTCGTTGGTGCTGACCTGCTTCACCGTGTGATTGGTGATGTCGCTCGCCGAAAAGAACACATCCTGTGGATCGGCGCCGCCCAATTTGACGTCGGCGAAGCCGGACACGCTGGCGAGTGGTGTGCGCAGCATCGTCACGCGATTGAGCGTAGGCACGGCCTGAAAATTCCCCAGCGTGGCCGGATCGACATCGGCGATCGCGGCTTCCCCCAACGAAGGCGTCACCGTCAGTTTGACCGTCGCCTTATTCGCCCCGCCGGCACAGGATACATCCTTCAGTTTCGCACTTGCGGCAGCCAGTTCGACATAGATCGGGACCCGAAGCGAGGCGAGGCCGAGCTGTGGCGCGACCTGGGTGTCGAGATAGATGCGCGTCTGCGCGGTGCGAACCTCGACATCGTGCGCCGCGGTGACCCGGAGCCAGGGCGAATTTGCCGGCCTCTCACCGATCGCGATCCACACTTTGGTCGACGTGAGCCCAGCTATGGTCGCGCCGAGATCGGTCGCGATCTGGTGCTGTCCGCCAAGCTCGAGCGTGCCGCGCAGCAACGAGTAGGCGTCGACCGTAATCGGCCGCGACGGGTCGGATTGGGTATTCTGCGCAAGCGGACCAAGGTCGATCAGCGAAGACAATTTGACCGAGTTTTGCGGCAGCCGGTTGGCCACGGCGATCAGCACCGACGACGCCTGGGCGTCGGTGACCGACGCGGCCATCGCGCGCGAAATCTGGGGCAAGGTCGCCTGCATGTCCAACAGCTCGCCGAAGGTCGCGGCCTGGACGTTAAGCTGCGAGCGCAGTGCCTCGCTGAATTTGAGGATGTCGAGCTGGGCCCCGGCAAGTGCCTGATAGTCCATAGCGCTGAGTTGCAGGTCGGTGCCGGCGAGTTGCGACAGCATGGCGTTGGGCAGGCCGCCACTGACTCCGGCGAGCCGCGAGCCGATCGAGAAAGCGGCCAGGTCGATCCGGGCGGCGGTGCCGCGCGCCTCGACTGGCGCAGTCCGCTTGCCGAAAATCCGCGCGAAATAGAGCGGAACATCGGCATGGACGAGGACGCGCGCGGCATTGGCGCCATCGGAGCCCGCGACGAAGCGCGCGCTCGCCGCGATCGTCGGATCATCGGCATACTGGCCAGGCTCGACGCTCATGATGGACAGTCCCGGCATCGTATTGGCATTGCGCGCCGCGGCTGCGGCGCCGCTCGCATTGTCGATATTGCCCGCCGCAGCCAGTGCCGCCGCATCGGCTATCCCCTGGGCATGGCGCTTGGCCAAATAGAGATTGGTCGCATCGACAGCTAGCGAAGCGACCCCCAGAAACGCGAGCAGGCCACCGCCGAACAAGATCGTGACGTTGCCGCTGGTAGAGGCGAACAGGGACGGTCTGGCGCGCATCCGGCTCCCTTTAGAAACTGGCCAGCCGCACGGCGGCGCTGCGCGAAAGAACCTTGTCGGGAATGGGCACGAACGGCAGCTTCATGACCGACTGATCCGACATGTCGTAATTGACCGTGACGTTGAGCGTGGTGCCGTCGTCCTGGATGCCGATCGCCACCTTGCGCTGGTCGATACTGTCATAATGCGACAGCGAGTCCGCGACGGTCTGACGCGCGGTCAGCGCGCGCTCTTCCTGCGACAGGCCCGACAGACTGGCGCGTGCGCCTTCGTTCGCGCTTTGCTGCAGCGCGTTCGCGCAGGCCAACCATTGTCCGTAGACGATGATCCCCATGATCAGCAGCATCAGCACGGGCAGGACCATCGCCATTTCCACCAAGGCCGCGCCGCGTTCGTCACGAAGAAGGCGCCGATGGTCGCGGCGGTGGCGAGACAGGAAGGCGTGACGGCTGGTCATGACGATATGGTTAGGCGAGGGGCATTGCCGAAATCGCTAGCGGCCGGCGCGACAGGATTGCTCAAACTGCGCAAATTTACGTGCGCCGGCTGCCGCATGCGGGGCGCGCGCCGGGCGGCGGAGACAGGCGCCTTGCCACTTCCGCCGCGAGCAGCGCGAGCCCGGCTCGAGCGTCGGCGGCGAACACGCTGCTCGATCCACACCAGGTCGCGCTGCCCGCCGGTCCGATTGACCAGGACAGCCCCAACCTGGTATCCGAGCGGAGCCGATCGACCTTCAACTCGCCCGTTATTTCGCTGTCGCGCAGGTGCTCGGGCAGATCCTGCTGGATCCTGCGCGACAGTTCGTCGGCTTCGCGCGCGGCGTCGCTGGAAGTCGTCACGATCGACACGTGCGATGCCGGCGCGACCGTGGCCGCCGATCCCGGAATATTGCCCCCTGCGTCGGAGGACGCGATCGCGGTCGACACTTTGCCTTCGACCTGTCGCATCCCCAGCGCGTCGCTGCGCACACCGACCATCATGAGCTCGGTAATGACGAGCATCGAGAGGCCCGATTGAGCGAAGACCGGCGCCCCGGACCGCCACACCAGGATCAGCGAGGCGAAGGCACTGAAGCAGATTGGCGCCAGCCAGATCATCGGTGGTGGCGCGCGTCTGACGATCAGAACGGCGGCGACGACCACGAATAATCCGACCGGCGCGAGCGCTGGCCAGGGACTGGAAGGGCCGGGTGAGAATGTCGCCGTGCGTCGCATGCAAACCTTTTTCGCTGATGGGTCAGGGGTTTGCGCCCACGCACATTGCGCGAGCGTTGACGCGGGTCGAGGGCAAAGTGCGCAATTTGCGCAGTCTTTCCCTCCGACTCGGTGCTATCGTGCGACAGCCGTTGACGATTCAGTCGCCGATTCAGCATGCTAGGCTGACATAAAAGGGGCGCCCGTTGCCGGACGCCCCCTGGTTTCATCATGATCGGCAGGTCTAGAACTTGACCTCTGCAGTCATCGTGAACGAGCGCCCGCGCGGGTCGGCGACGCGCGGTTCCCACGAACTGCCCGAACCGGTGTTCGAATCCTAGGTGATCGCGAACGGCGGGTCGGTGTTGAAGACGTTGCGGACCCCTGCCGTCAGCGTCAAATGGTTGCTGAAGCTCTGCGACACCGATGCATTGTAGATAATATAGGCCTTGACGCGCGGGTTGAAGTCGGGCCGTCCGGCGCTGCCGGGCAGCTGCTGGTTCTGATAGCCGTCGCGATAGATTTGCGAGAAGGTCACGCCGAACCCGTTGTTGGTGTAGCTGATATAGGCGTTGTGCTTCCACTTGAGGCCAAGGTCGCCCGACAGGCTGAAGACGCCGAGCAGTAGCTTGGCCATCGTTCCTCGCCAGCGAGGTTCCGCGGGCGGCGTCAATTTTGAAGTGCAATATTTGCGCGGGCGTCCACAGAAGGGTTATTGCACGCGGCACCGTAACTTGAGCTTCGGAAGTTATTCAAGAATTACTTCTGGAAAGATATTTTTCTGCCAAAGAGATGACGTAGTGATTGAGCACAAGAGCGCCAACAGCCAAAGGAGTTAGTAAAATTCCCGCCAAATTCCAGCTCGGAAGCGGAACTGTCATGGCTGCGACAAGTTGTGCTAGAAACAATGGAGGAACAATAGCAATAAAGTAATCCTCTGTTGCGATATCCTGTCTTTGAATGACGACTGTCGTAAACACTGCCAATAACGTAGCTACAACAAATCCTCGGTCTATTGCATCATAAGATTTAAACACCAACAAGACTGGAACTAAGACAGGTGCTAAAAGACAGCCGAGTGCTGGGGATAAAGCATCCTGTGGAGCTTCTCTATTATCCGCCATCAGATCCCTGACCTGGCAGGCACTCGCCGACGATGGTGCCCACGTCAACTGCGACCGCGGCAGCACCTACTGCCGACCCAACAATTGGAATCCCTTCTCCAGCGTATTTTAACGCGCTCGGTAGAACGGAACCGCTCTTATTAATGCCATCCGCTAGCAACAGAGTCGATCCTCCAACACCCAAGGCTGCGGGAAGTCGATCACCATTCGCGGCCGCGAGGACGGTTGATGTTCCCGCTGCAGAGAACCGTGCTGCGTCGGCATAGTCTCCGCCTCCAGGAACGATACTTGCCGTATCGAGCGCAAGTGGAAGGGCGTTGTTGACTGTTGATCCGGGGAGGCACTTAAAGAAGGAGTTTAACGCGCTGACGAACGGCTGGAGAATTAAGCTATCGGCAGTGGACGATCTGCCGCCTCCACCCACCGACCCGCCAAGGAAGCCTAAGCCACTTCCTCCGCTGTCTACATTAACGCACTGCTGAATGTAGTTGTGATTGAAGATATGCCAACCGTCCTCGTCCAGATATGCCGGTGGAGCAGTGTCAACATCCCAGCAATATTGTTCACTCTTTCCTGTAGAATCGAATTTATTGACCGGATCCCCGCCAACATAATTATACCAGTTCATCCCATCGCCATAGCCAATCGGATCGGTCTGCATGAAGCGTCCTAGCGTCGGCGAATACATCCGCGCCTTGTAGGAGTAGAGGCCAATCTCCGATAGCCACGCCTGCCCGGTATATTGGAACCGCCCCTGATTGCTCGCGCCCGGGATGCCATATTCATCATAAGTATTGATGCTGGTGGCGCTGCCACTCGCATTGGTGACCGCGACCACGGAACCGCGCTCGTCGGCCATCGGCCAGCGCTTGTCGCTCGTGCCGGTGCCTTCGTACCAGACCAGCGGCTCGTCGGTGTCGGCGCCATAAACGTACCGGCGCTGCAGGCTGGGTGACGCTCCGAACAGATATTCCCCGATAATATTGCCGCCGTCGCTGGCGAATCGAACATAGCCGGTTGAGAGGGTGTACCCCTGTAGTTCGTCCAGCGAGCCATATTCAAACGCGCTGGCGGTACTATTCGAGACGGTGAGGTGATTGACCGCATCATAGCCGTAGGTGGAACTGCCCGAACTATAGAGATTGCCTCGCGTGTCGTAAGTTAGAAGCACGCTACCTGAAGCGCTGTACTGATTGAGCCCGTTCGCTGTATAGGCGCGATTGACGTTCACACTGCCGGTCCACGCATAGGCGTTATTGGCACTGACTCGCGACACGATCTGACCCGCCGGGTTATAGCCGAAGGTCATCGCATTATCCTGCCCGCTCGCGGTAGGGTTGCAGTCGAGCGTACCGCCGCCGGCGAGGTCGAGCCGCAGGCAAGTCAGGCGAGATGCACCATCATAGCTGTAATAGCTCGCCGTACCATTGCCCCGCGTCAGGCTCGTGCGGCGGCCCAAATCGTCATAGCCATAGGTTGCAAGCGTCGTCGTCCCGTTCTCGACGACGGTCGTCATCTCATTCGCCAGATCGTAATTGTAATTGATGTACAGCCCATCGGGCCAGGTCACCCGCGTGCGGCGACCGGCAGCATCATATTGATAATTGAGGGTCGTGTAAGGCTCAGCGCGCGAGGTCAGCCGGCCCAATGCGTCATAGGTCAGTGTTTCGGGCGAACCGCCACTCGGCCAGCTCGAGCTGGTCAGCTGGCCCAGGAGATTATAGCCGTATTGCCGGGTCAGTGACCCATTCTCGGTACGCGAGGTTACCCGATTAAGATTGTCAATTCCGAACGCAATCGGGATGCCATCCCGCGCGCGCCTGTTGGTGACGTTGCTATTGGCATCATACGTCAGTTGCTCATAATCGGTCGTGGAACTCGTCCCCGCCCCCTTCGTCGGAGACGGATAGTTCGTCTTCAACAGCCGGTCGAACCCGTCATAGGTGTAGCTGGTCTTGTTCCCCACTGCGTCTGTCAGTGTCGCGAGCGTCCCGTTCGGGTTGTAGGTGCCGGTGGCATCGTCCGACTGGTCGCTGGTGCCATAAGCCGACTGGACCTTCGTGACCTTGCCGAGCGGGTCATAAGAACTCTTGGTAATCCGATCCGGCCCCGCGCTGCCCGCGGTGCCAAGAGTACACGCGGAGGTGGGAAGGGAGCTCCAGGCCGCACTGTTCATGCGTGAGGCGGTACAGTCCGTCCGCGCAAGTGCGTCGTAGCTATATTGAGTGACGCTGTAGGTCGCACCGCCAGCGGTTAAGACATCCTTGGTCTTGCGCCGATTGGCGTCATACGTAGGCGTCAGTTGCTGCAGCGAATTGAATGCCAGCCAATCGGCGTCGGTCGTGCCATTCACTGTCCCGACCTCCGCAAGCGTGGTCAGGCCGACATTGTTGTACGTAGTACGAATGGCCTTTCTCTTGAGCGCGCCGGCGCCATCGGGATCGGGAGCGATCGCGCCGACCCGACGGCGGGACGTGTCATATCGGTAAGTTGTAGTATCGGCCGTCCCAGACAATGGACCATCTACAGTCGCCACATCGCCCATGGCTGTATAGGTCAACGCGGTTGTCGCTGGAGTAACACTGCTATCGCCGGCTGAAACTGTCACCAAACTGGGCAGCAGATTGCTGTTGTAGCCTATTGTCTTCTTGGTTTCGTCGGCGGTGCCCACGCACGTTGGTGTATTGCTGTCGCCCGTGGCGCAACTCGAAATGCCAGTCAGCAAAGCGACGCCGGATGTCGTGGTGTAACTATACCGGGTCTGCGGGCGCTTGGAGGTCGCGATTGGAGCCGGCGCTGTGATCGTCAGCGGCAGGCCCGTTGTCGAGTCGTAGGTATAGTCAGTGGCATTGCTCTTACCGTCGGTGGTGCTCGTCGGTTCGTTGCAGGTAGCGACATTAGTGCATGTCGAGGGATAGTTCGCAGTGGAAACGAGATCGGTGAGACCTGACCCCACTTTCGCGACTTTGCGTGTTTCGGTCACGTTGCCGCGGCTGTCGTAGGTGTACTGCGTATAGTTGCCTTCGGGCTGCGTTATCCGCGTCATGCGGCCATATGCGTCATATTGATAGGACGTGGTCGCCCCCGTTTCGTCGGTGACCGCGGTCGGGAGGTTGATACTCAGGTTGGACACGACTGTCTTGGTCTGGCTCAACGCATTGGTCACGACCATCGTCGCGGTGCTGCCGCTGACCGTCCGGTTGTACGAGGTGGTGACCCCATTGTTGGTCACCGTTGCCACCGCATTTATGTTGTTCGTATAGAAACTCGGGCTCGTATCGCCGGGGCGTTTGATCCCGTTCAGCGAATATTCCCAGGTGTTGCCGCCAAAGTCCGTAACGTCGACCGTATTGGAAGCAGGATAGGAGTAGGAAATTTGAGCCTGCGGAGTAGTGGTGCTTACGGAATCATTATAGAATTTCGCGCCGGTCCGTTGATACCACGCCGCTCCCGTCCCACTGCCATATTGAAGATCAACACGGTAACTCGCACTGTTGGAAACCGATGACAGTCGGTAGATGTGATATGGCGTGCCAGAAGGATCATATCCGCTCTCTTCCACGTCCCACGCGAAAGTCTTGGTCATCCCGTCGCGATATTTGATGCTATCGACGATCAAAGGGCAAGTGGAACCAGTTCCTCCATCCCACGCATATTGACAGAAAGTTGCCGACTCGCCGTCCGTCGGATCAACGAAATGTAATTTTGTGCCATCCGCCGCAATGTAGGTCGCCTCTCCATAGGATTGGGTCAACGTTGCACCACTTCCTTTGGCGGATGGCAATGAAGACGCGAAGCCGTTGCCGGTAAAGGTGTCGGTATACCCACTAGGCAAACGCACAGTGAAAGTTGCATTCTGGCTCATGAATGCAAATGTTCTACTGAAATATATGTAGTCCCAGTCCAATCCGCCGGCGTTCGCAAACAATCTCTTCAACGCCAATCGCGCGCTGCCTGACCCAATCGCGCCATCCTCAGCATCGAATTTAATCGACCCTTGGGCCATGTCGACGCCATTAGAATCCCTCGATTCGAAGGCGGGACTGCTCTGTCCCCAAGCGGGTGCCGCAAGTCCGGAGGATAGGACGGTCGAGAATATCAGCATCGCGCGGCGTGCACGCACACCTTTGCGCACGGTATGATCCGTGTTCATGTAAAAGGTCCTCGCTATTGTCGGATGATTGGCGCACCGTCAGGGCGCGCCAGTCACGTTCACGTTGATGCGATTGTCCGCCTTGTCAAAGCTGTAATTCGCCACGACGTTGTTGTTGATCGTGCTCGAATGCGCGACTGTTATCAGCCGTCCTTTGGCATCATAGGTGTAGTTGACTGTCTCAGATGCTCCCGCAATTCCGGAAGCCATCACAGCGAGTGCCAGAGACCCGGCGCACACGATAAGTGCCGTCACTAATCGAGTCACATTCGCCTCCTCGATACGGAACCATTGGAAGACTGTTCTTCGTTCGCCAGTTTGACAACGATATTATGCGGTTAAGCGGAAGTTTTTCATTCATTTTGGCTCTATTCCGAAGATCATGTGGCAAGCGCGGCAAAACAAGGGCGCCCGTTGCCGGACGCCCGTTGATTTTCCGACGTAATCCGCGTGCCTAGAACTTCACTTCGGCGGTCATCGTGAACGAGCGCCCGCGCGGGTCGGCGACGCGCGGTTCCCACGAGCTGCCCGAGCCGGTGTTCGAATCGTAGGTGATCGCGAACGGCGGGTCGGTGTTGAAGATGTTCCGGACCCCCGCCGTCAGCGTCAGATGGTTGCTGAAGCTCTGCGAGACCGACGCATTGTAGACGATGTAGGCCTTCACGCGCGGGTTGAAATCGGGCCGTCCGGCGCTACCGGGCAAGGCCTGGTTCTGATAGCCGTCGCGATAGATTTGCGAGAAGGTCAGGCCGAACCCGTCCTTGGTGTAGGCGATATAGGCGTTGTGCTTCCACTTGAGGCCCAGATCGCCCGACAGGCTGAAGACACCGAGCAGGTCGGTGTATTTCAGGTTGGGGAGCAGCTTTTCCTTCTTCTCGAGCAGCAAGGTACCGTCGAACCCGGCCGAGATCGCGCCGCCCAGCGCGTCGACACTGCCGCGCGCCGAGAAATCGATGCCGCGCGTGCGGCGCGAGCCGAAATTGCCGGTGCGCAGGTCGACCAAGGTGATGATGCCGTTGGTCCGCTGGATGCGGTCGCCGAACGCTCCGATATTGGCGAGCAACTGGGGGATGGTGATTGTGCCGATCACGTTATCCACCGAGATCGACCAATAATCGGCCGAGAAGCTGAAGCGCGACGTCGGTCGAAGTACGGCGCCGACGCTATATTCCTTCGACGTCTCCGGTCCGAGATTCAGGTTGCCACCGCTGAGGGAATCGGGCGTGATCGGGGCGCAGCCCGGCTGCGGCCCGGCCGTATTGCCCTGCGGACAAAGAGTGGGATCGACTAATGTGTTGCCCGGATTGGGCGATTGCGTGACTCCGTTGAAGATCTGATTGAAGCTCGGCACGCGGAAACCAGTATTGTACGACCCGCGGAACATCAGCCACTCGACCGGGGTCAGCTTGGCGGTGAACTTCGGGTTGAAGGTCGAACCGAAGCCGGTGTAATCGTCGACGCGTCCCGCCGCGGACAGTTCGAGGAACTTGAACACCGGGAACAGGATTTCGCCATAGGCGGCCTTGACGTCGCGATGGACCTTGCTGAGCGCGTTGACGTTGTCGAACGCTACGTTGAAGATGTCCGGAGACGAGACGTCCGCCGCTGACGATCCGTTGAAACCGTAGCTTTCACGCCGGTAATCGATGCCCGCCGCGAGCTTCACCATGCCACCGGGCAGCCGGAACAGGTTGCCCGAGACCGAGGCGTCGAACTGTCGAACCTCATATTTGCCGCCATAGAGCTTGACGCCCTTGGCCGACACCGCGTCGAGCGCGGCAAGTGCCTGCGGCGTCTGCTGCAGCGAGAAGGGATTCAGGATGCCGCTGTTGAACAACCCTACGATGCCGGGAGCGCTTGCGCCCGGCGCTGTCGGTGCCCGCGGATCGGGGCCGCCCAGCACGGCGTTGGGATCGCCGTGCGTTTTGGCATACGCGACCGCCGCCGCGCTCGCATAGGTACCGCGATAGCTGTAGCCACTGCCCAGGATCGAGGTCGCCCGGCTCGACGCATAGGAGGCGCCGGCGCGATAGTCCCAACCGGGTGCGATCGGACCGTCGATGCCGATCGCGGCGCGGAACGTCTTGGTGTTGGTGACATATTCGCGCGGGCCGCAATCGGTGCAGCGCCAGCGGAATGCGATCGGCTTGCCGTAATTGACCGCAACTCCAGGCAGGACCGAGACGATGCTGTTGTAAACTGCGTTGTAGGTCGGCGCCGTCAGCGCATTGAGCGGATAGGCGATCGGCAGGGACGAATTGTTCGAGCTGTATTGATTATTCGAGAAGATCTTGTGCGAGGTCGCGTCGGAACCGGTCACTTCGGCATAGATTTCATGCCCGCCGAACTTCGCGGTCGCGCGACCGTAATAGGTCAGCGTCTGGAGTGGTTGCTGCAACGTCGCCGCGCGACCCGTATCCCACGAGCAGGCGAGCGCGGCGCTGGGAGTGGCCCACAGCACCGAATCATAATTCATCCCGCCATCAACCGAGTCGCAGCCCGCACCGCCAGGGAGGCGGAGCGGATTGACGCCGCCTGTTGCGGCCACATTCGTTCCTGGAATGGTGAATCCTGGAGCATTGCCGAGATAATTGGGGTTGGGCACCGTACAAACCCCAGCTACCGTCACGCTGCACTGCGTCGTCCCGCCGAGTAAGGTGCCGCCCTGCGTAATACCGACGCCAGCTGCAGTGGGATTGATCGGGAAAGCGGTCGCGTAAGGCGTGCCGCGCGTGTCGATCGACAGGCCGCGATTAGGCTGGTTGCCGTTGACGAACGAGCGGTCGGAACCGCGCAGGATGCTGTTCCAGCTCTTGCTGACAGCGCCCATGACGTTGAAGCCCTGCTCGTCGAGCTTGCCGAAGCCGACGGTCGCTGACAGGCGATAGATCGGGGCGTCGCCCGCTTCGGTAATGTCGCTGAAGCCCTGGACGTCGATGCCGCGGAAATCGGTCTTGGTGATGAAGTTGATCACGCCACCGATCGCGTCGGTGCCATAGATTGCCGATGCGCCGTCCTTTAGCACTTCGATCCGGTCGATCGCGGCGAACGGAATCTGGTTAACGTCGACCGCCGACCCCTGCAGCCCGTGTGCCGCGACACGACGGCCGTTGAGCAGGACGAGGGTCGATGCGCTACCCTGGCCGCGCAGATTGGCGGCGGACAGGCCGTTGGTACCACGTGCAGCACCGCTGACGACGTCGGAATTGGACGCGAGATTGTCGGCGCCGTTGCCGTTCGAGGCCAGGAACGAAATCAGCTGCTCGGGGCTGCTGATGCCTTCGCGACTGAGATCCTTGGTCGTGATGATCTGCAGCGGCAGCGCGCTGCGGTTCGGGTCCTGCTTGATGCGCGAGCCCGTAATGATGATTTCGTTGCTATTGCCGGCCTTGTCGCCCTGATCGTCCGAAACCGGCAGCGCCGCTCCCGTCGGCGTCGCGGCAGGCGCGGTGGTTTGGTCGCCGCTGGTCGATTGCGCATTTGCCGCGATCGGCAACAATAAAGCGGCGAGCGCGGTGCTTGACGCCAACACCAGTCGAAGCGAAGTCGATCCTGTCATAGCTATGATCCCCCTGGACACGCCCTTCCCTTGGCGCTTCATTGACGACATTAAGCATCAAAATGGACGGATGTTGCCACCTTTCTTTTGCGCAAAACGGTGAAAGCGGTTCCCTTTTTATGTCCGGGGGCGGCAAAGCGTTGCGCGACTGCAACACGGCCGTGATTGGTCGGAGCCGGATATGCATAGAACCATAACCTGCGTGCATGGAGAGGATCGCTGATGCAACACCTGAACGTCCGCTTGCCCGGTCTCAACGCGTGACGGTTGCGGCAATCGATCCCGGTGCGGCGGAGCGCGCGGTGCTGCGTCCTGGGTTCGGGCGGCTGGCGCTTTACGCGTTGCTCGGCTTTTCCGCCGGCTTGCCGTTCTACATGTTCAACACCGTGCTGTTCCTGCGGCTTGCGCGGCACAATGTCGACATCGTCACGATCGGCTATTTCGCCTGGGTATCGTTGCTGCCGACGTTCAAATTCGCCTGGGCGCCGTTGCTCGACAAATACGACATGCCGGGCTTCGGCCGCTTCTGGGGGCGACGGCGTGGCTGGATCATGGTGTCGCAGCTCGGGATCTTTCTCTCGACGATCGGGATGGCGTTCACTGCGTCGGACAAGAGCCTGCCGCTGACGGCCCTGTTCGCGGTGCTGCTCGCCTTCTGGACCAGCACGCTGGAGATCGCGGCGGATGGATGGCGCGTCGAGCTGGCGCCGACCGCGGAGGAGCAGGGGCCACTCGTCGCGGTCAACCAATGGGGGTATCGCATATCGATGGTCGTGGCGGGCGGCGGCGCGATCTATGTCGCCGCGGTGTCCGACTGGACATTCGCCTATCTCGCCATCGGCGTGCTGGCGTTCCTGCCGTTTCCGCTACTGGCGGCGATGCGATCCGAGAGTGGGCGCAGCGACGGTCGGATCTCCGCTCTGCTGGCGGGGTTGCTGACCAGCGCGGCGGCGATCGCGGCGATAACCGTTGCGACGGCGGTGGTCGGCTGGGTCCTGTTGTCGGCAATTGGGTCGGTCGGGATCGATAATCCCGACGTCATGAAATATTGGGTGGCCGGGCTCGGGCTGCTGCCGTTCCTGGTGCTCGGCGCGGCAGTGCCGTGGCTCCGCAAACTGCCCTGGCATGCGCCGCTGCGCCGGTCGCTGGCGGTCGGCCCCTATGTCGACGTGGCGTGGCGATACGGTCTCGTCGTCATCCCGATCCTGCTGTTCATTTCGATCTATCGGACCGGCGATGTGATGGCGAACACGCTATCGCATCCGATGTTCAATCACCTCGGCTATGGGCTCAAGCAGATCAGCGCCGCCGATGGCGTCGTCGCCTTGGTGTCGGGGCTGCTCGGCGTGACGCTGGGCGGGCTGCTGGCGGCCAGGGTGTCGATGGGCTGGTCGCTGGTGATCGGCGGGGTGATGTCCGCGCTCAGCAACTGGATTTTCGCTTGGCTAGCGCATCAGGCGCCCGGCGGGCCGGTCCTGTTCTCGCTGTTCGGCATCGGCGTGACATCCGGCGACCTCGATCTCTATCTCGCCATGGCGGTCGATCAATTCGGCCATGGGTTCGAAGGGGCGGTGTTCGTCGTGTACCTCTCGCTGCTCGTGAATCCGCGCTATCCTGCGGCGCAATATGCCTTGTTCTCCGGTCTCGCCTTCCTGATCCCCAGGTTGCTCGCGGGGCTGTCGGGCGTGTTCCAGAAAGCGATCGGTTATGACGGGTTCTTCATCATGGCAGGAACGATGAGCGTCGCGGTGCTCGTCCTGCTGCCGTTCATCGTGCGTGCGAAGCCACGACCCGACGATGATCCTGATGCGACGGGAGCCGTGACGGCATGATCGATCAGGCCTTCGCTCCTGCTGCCGCCGCGGTCGCCGCAGGCAGGATTCCCGGCGCGACCCTGGGCGTCGTCGCTGCGGACGGGCGGCGCTGGGTGACGCATGCCGGGATGGCCGCCTTGCTGCCGGAACCCGAAGCGCTGACGCTCGATCACTGGTTCGACCTCGCCTCGGTGTCGAAAGTGATCGCGACGACGACGATGATCCTGACCCTCGCAGACCAGGGCAGGCTCGATCTCGACCGGCCGCTGACCGACGCGATCCCCGATCTGCGCCAATATGACGTCGCCAACGCGGCCGAGCGCAAGCTGACCTTTCGCGACTGCCTGGCGCATCGCAGCTTCCTGCCCGCGGTCGAGCCGATCTACACTTATGGCGACGATCCCGCGCGGTTGCGCGCCTTCGTGCTCCAGCGCGAGTGGCGGCACGGCCCGCCGGTCTATTCGGACATCAACTTCATCCTGCTGGGGATCGCGATCGAACGGATCACCGGGCAGCCGCTTTCGGCCTGGCCGCTGGGCGAAGGGCTGAGCTACGGCCCGCCGCCGGGGCCCGCCGTCGCGACCGAGCTTTGCCAATGGCGTGGGCGCGTGCTCCGTGGCGAAGTGCATGACGAGAATTGCTTCGCAATGGGCGGCCAGACCGGCCATGCCGGGCTGTTCGGGACGGTCGCGGGCGTGCTCGATTTCGCGCAAGGGCTGCTCGACGGCAGCGGCGCGTCGCCGGCGATGCTCGCGGCGATCCGCACGCCGATCGAGGGACATCGCACGTGCGGCTGGGAACGGCGCTTCGACGGCTGGTCGGGCGGCGCGGCCTGCTCGGGCGATACGATCGGCCATACCGGATTCACTGGCACCGGCCTGTGGATCGATTTCGACCGCGGCGTCGCCTGGACCCTGCTCACCAACCGCGTCCATCCGTCGCGTCATAGCGAGGCGGGGAAGAGCATCTTTGAAGTCCGGCCAGCGACCGGCGATGCGGCGATCGCTGCCTGGGATGCGCGGCGCGAGGTTTAGCGTCGGCGAGCCGCCTGGCTAGGACTCGCAAGCGTCCGCTCGTGAGAGCAGGAACGCCCGCTCGCGCGCGTTGCGGGTGAGCGCGGCGGCAGCCTCGAATTCGGGCCGCGCCTCGGCCAGCCGGCCGGCCCGGAACAGGAAATCGCCTCTCGCCGCCGGGAAGGGCGCATAATGGCGCAAGGCGTCGGCGTCGGGAATCGCGTCGAGCAGCGTGAGGCCGGCATCGGGCCCGAACGCCATGCTGTGCGCGATGGCGCGATTGAGATCGACGACGGGCGATGGCGTCACCAAGCGCAGTCGATCGTAGAGCGCGGCGATGCGAGGCCAGTCGGTATCGGCAGCGCGGCGCGCGCGGGCGTGGCAGGCGGCGAGGGCGGCTTGCAGCACATAAGGTCCCTGGCCGCCGAGCGCGTCGGCCCGGGCCAGCGCATCGAGTCCGCGCAGGATCAGCAACTGGTCCCAGCGCGCGCGATCCTGCTCGGTGATCGGGAGGAACGCGCCGTCTGCCCCGGTGCGCGCGTTCAGCCGCGACGCCTGGATTTCCATCAGCGCCAGCAGGCCGAGCACTTCCGGCTCCTCGGGCATCAACCCCGCCAATATGCGTCCCAGCCGCTGCGCTTCCTGCGCCAGCCCGGGCCGGACCAGATCGTCGCCCGCCGTGGCCGCATAGCCTTCGTTGAAGATGAGGTAGAGGACCTCAAGCACCGCGGGCAAACGCGCCACGCGTTCGGCACCGCGCGGCACCTCGAAGGCCAACCCGGCTTTGGCGATCGCCTTTTTGGCGCGGACGATGCGCTGCGCGACCGTCACCTCGCTGGACAGAAAGGCGCGGGCGATCTCGTCGGTCGTGAGCCCGCCGACCACGCGCAAGGTGAGCGCCGCCCGCGCGTCGGGTGACAGCATCGGATGACAGGCGGTAAAGATCAGCCCGAGCAGTTCGTCGCCGAGATCATCGTCCAGCGCGGCGTCGAGGGCCGCAGTCGCGTCCTCGGCTTCCTCGTCGAGCGCCCGCGCAATCTCCTCATGTTTGCGGTCACGCATCCGGTCGTGGCGGATGGCGTCGATCGCGCGCCGCTTGGCGACCGCCATCAGCCAGGCGCCGGGATTTGCAGGAACGCCGCTCCGTGGCCAGTCGGACAGCGCGACGATCAGAGCCTCCTGCGCGAGTTCCTCCGCACGGTCGATGTCGCGCACTATGCGGGCCAGGCCAGCGATGAGCCTGGCCCGCTCGATGCGAAAGGTCGCCTCGATCGCGCGATGCGTCTCGCCGTTGCTGTCCGCTTTGCTTGCCGTCACGCCGCCGCTTGTCCGTCACGGACAGCAGCGACGCAAGCGGGCCTAGCCGGCCGCGGGTGCGTTGATCGCCAGTTGCGCCGCGAACGCGCGTTGATAGGCGGGACGAGCCTCGCCGCGCGCGACATAGGCCGCGAGATTGGGATATTCGTCGAGTATTCCCGACATCCTCGCCCGCAGCAGCACCGACACCATCAGCAGGTCGCCCGCACTGAAGTTCCCGTCGAGCCATTCGGCATCGCCCAGGCGCGCGGCAAGCTGGTCCAGCCGATCCCGGATACGCTGTCCGATCAACGGCAGGCGGGCCTGGGTCCAGGGTTTGTCGCCTTCGCCGAATTTGGCCGTCTGGAGCTCAAGGATCGGCGGCTCCACGCTGCTCAGTGCTGCGAACATCCAGGCGATCGCACGCGCCCGGGCGTCACGATCCTGAGGCAACAGGTTGGTATGCCGCTCGGCGATGTGGAAGACGATCGCCCCTGTTTCGAACAAGGCCAGATCGCCTTCCTCGTAAGTGGGGATCTGCCCGAACGGATGCAGAGCGAGATGCGCGGGTTCCTTCATCGCGGCGAAGGAAACGAGACGAACGTCGTACGGCAGACCCGCTTCTTCGAGCGCCCAGCGAACCCGCGTGTCGCGCGCCAGTCCCTTGCCGCCGTCGGGCGACCGCTCGAACGCGGTGATGGTGATGGTCATCGTTGGTCTCCGATGAGGGTGCGGCGCGACGGCGAAATCGGCATCGGCACCAATCAGGTTGAGGTCGGCTGGAGAGAGCTGCCGCTCCAGCCGACCTGATCAGGCGACGCCGAGCTTGCCGCGATCGCCACCGCGCGGGTTCGCCAGTTCCTCCGGCGTCACATAATCGGCCAGGTCCGCCGCTTCGAAGAACGGCCGGATCTCGATCTCGCTGCGGCCCGGCATGCAATTGGGGCAGCGCTTGGCCCAGGCGATCGCCTCGTCCATGTCCCGGACTTCCCAGATCGAGAAGCCGGCGACCAGTTCGCGCGCCTCGGCGAAGGGCCCATCGATGACTGTGCGGCTGGCGCCCTCGAACGCGACGCGCTTGGACTCGGAACTCGGCTTCAGCCCGGCAGCGGCGATGAACACGCCGGCTTCGACCAGTTCTTCTGTGAAGCGATCCATCGCCGCGAATGCCTCCAGCATCTCGGGGGTGGGCGCCATGCCCGCTTCGCTCTCCTCGGTGGCTTTCACCAACACCATCACACGCATCGTCTGTCTCCTTGTTCGAGCCGGCCCAATTGGCGTCTCATCGGGACGACGAACGAGTGTGTCGGGAATCGACACGGGCGTGCAAATATTTTTCGACCGCCGATAGGCGCGGTTGGCTGGGCCGCCTGATCAGCCCTATCCATCGGCACCGGCGAGCTCAATTCTCCGCGGCGATCAGCTCCAGCGCGGCATCCACTGCCTTGGTCGCCTCGACGCCCGGCGGGATGTCGTTGGCATAAGTCGAGAAGGTCAGCGTGCGGCCGCTCTTGGCGATCATATAGCCCGACAGAGCAGCCGAGGCGTTGAGCGTGCCGGTCTTGGCGAACAATTTATGGTCGAGCGGCGTGCCGCCGAACCGCCGCGCCAGCGTGCCGTCGACCCCGCCGATCGGCAGCGTCTCGCGCCAGGCCGCACCCCAGGGCTGTGCCGCGATCCAGCGCAACAGGATGACCGCGCCGCGCGGGGCAACGCGGTTGTAGCTCGACATGCCCGAGCCGTCGGAGAAATCGAACGTCGCACGCGGCACACCGGCCTTGGCCAGCATCGCGCGCACCGCGACCTGGCCGTCGGCGATCGATCCGCTGCCCGCGACCAGCGACGCGCGGCGCAGGAACAGTTCGGCATGGAGATTCTGGCTGACCTTCATCGTCAGATGCATGTCGTCGATCAGCGGCGGCGGGGTCAGCTTGGCGAGCACCGGCGGCAGCGGCGGCTGCGCCGGCGGGGCGTTGCCGCGGATCGCGGGGTCGTCGCTCGGCATCAGCGGGCGATGGCGGACGCCGATCGTCCCGGTCACCTTCACACCGCGCGCCTCGAGCAACTGGACGAAGCGCCAGGCGGTGTAGCGCGCCGGGTCGTCGATCCCGACGTGCAATTTGTCGGGCTTGGCGTCAGCGCCGATGGTTCCGGTCAGGCGCAACTCGTACCCGTTCGGCGCGCGGTCGAACTCGATCGCGCTCTTGGCGCCCGGCACGGTGATGAGGCGATTGTCGACCGTGTAATAAGCCGGCAGCTCGACCTTGGGCGCGGCGCCGACCGTCCCCGGGGTGACGGTCACCAGCAATTCGTTGTCGTCCATCGTCAGCGCGGAGGTTGCCGTGCCGTAGCGCGAGGGAATATTGTTCCAGCTCATCCCCGGACTCCACCGCTCGTCGGGAAATAGAGTGTCGTCGCCGATCACATCGCCGACGATCCGCGTCTTTTTCGCCACGGCATCGGCCAGCGTCGTCAGGCAATCGACCGTGCAGTCATCGGCGCCCGACAGCCGAGCATCGCCATTGCCGATCAACACGACGTCGCGACCCTCCAGCCGGACCGCCGCGCCTCCGCTCGTATCCGGCTGGGTCAGGTCGCCCATCGTGTCGAGCGCGGTCGCGGTGGTGAACATCTTGGTGTTCGACGCCGGGATGAAGCGCGCATCGGGATTGATCGCGACGACGTCCTTGCCCTGATCGTCGACCACGACGATGCCGAACCGGGTGCCCGGGCCGGCTGTCTTCGCCAGCACCGCCTCGACGCGCGCGGTCAGGTCCTTGTCCTGCGCGGCGGCAGGCGCGGCAATCGCCAGCGCAACGACAAGAGCCAGAGCCTGTTTCGTCATGGAATTCCGCCCCCTGATCAGGAAAAATCGAGCGGCGATGCCGCCCATTCCGCGCGTGCCCGCGCGATCAATGTCTTGAGGCTGGCCGCTTGCCGCCGCCATGCACCCTCGGTGGCGGCGCCCCAGGTGTCGATCGTGTCGCGCAGCGCGTCGATCGCGAGGTCGACGAACGCATCATATTCTTCTTGCCGCAGCGCACCGTAATTGCGGTGGTTGATCACCAGTTCGGCGACCTGGCTCCAGACCCATTTGCGGTCCTGCGCTAGGCCGTGCAGCCATTGCAGCGTCTCGTCGGTCATCCGCACCGCGGTGGCATCGACATGGATGAAGATTTCGCGGCGTTCGGGGAAGCGGGCGAGAAACCGATCGAATAAAAGGGCGCGCATCGCGGCCTCGCGGCCGTCCAGCGCGATCAGGCTCGCTTCGATCAGCTCGGCGTCACTCATCCTGGGCCGAGCGATAAATGGCTTCGTCGAGTTCGCCTTCCCAACGCGCTACGGTCGTCGCGACGGCAAGGTTGGCGCAGGCACTGGGAACGGTGCGAGTCATGTCGAGCAGGCGGTCGAACGGCAGGACGAATCCGACGACGAGCGCGGTCTGTTCGGGCGGGACACCGACCGCCGACAGCACGGCGGCGAGCATGAACAATGAGGCGGAGGGAACCGGCGCGGTGCCGAACGCGGCGAGCGATCCGGTGAGGAGGACGAGCAGATATACCGACGGCGTCAGCGGCGTACCGAACGCCTGGAGCGCGAACAGGCTGAGCAGGCCGACATACATTGCAGTGCCGTCCTTGCCGATGCTCGCGCCCAGCGGCAGCACGGTCGAATAGACCGGACGGCTGATCCCGAGATTGTCCTCCGACACGCGCATCGCGACCGGCAAGGTGGCGCCGCTCGACGCGGTCGAAAAGGCGACGACGAGCGCATCGACGATACCGTGGAAGAACGGCAGCACCGGCAGTTTGGCGACAAACCGCAGCAACAGGCTGTGCACCACCAGCATCTGGATCAGCGATCCGGCGACCACCGCGAGGGCGAGCCAGCCGACATGGACGAAGACGGCCGCGCCATTCGCCGCGACGGCATTGGCGATCAGCGCGAAGACGCCAAACGGGGTGGCCTCCATCACGATCGTCACGACCTTGAGCAGCACCGCCGAGGTCGCCTGGAGGAAGGCAGCGAACGGCTTTCCGGCCTCCCCGGTCAGCACGGTGCCGACTCCGAACAGGATCGCGACGAAGATGAGCGCGAGCATGTCGCCCTTGGCGAGCGCGTCGACGATGTTGAGCGGGATGATGCCGATCAGCTGGTCATAGGGCGTAACTGGCGCGCCCAAAGCATGTGGTGCGGCGGTGCCGAGCGGCGCGCCAGCGCCGGGGCGAATGACGGTCGCGACCAGCATGCCGACCGACACCGCGATCGCGGTGGTCGCGGCGAACAGCCCGATCGTCCGCGCGCCCAGGGTGCCCAGCTTCTTGGGATCGGCTAGGCTGGTGATGCCGGCAGCGATCGTCACCAGCACGATGGGGGCGACGAGCATGCGGATCGCCCGGACGAACAGGTCGCCGAGGAATTGGACGTACGGAGCGCCCGCCGGCCAGACCAGCGCGAAGACCACGCCGAGGATCAGCGCGCCGACGACGCGTTGCCAGAGCGGGATGGCGAACCAGAAGCGGAGGATCACAGACCCTCACCCTTCCGGCGCTGCGCGCCTCCCTCGCTCTCCCGCATGCGGGAGAGGGAAGGGGCCCGCCCGGCGCAGCCGGGTGGGAAGGGTGAGGGTATGTCCAGAATGTTCAAGAACACGTCCCAGCCGTCGGCGTGTGCGGCAGCGCGCGGCCCGCGGCGGCGCCGGTGAGCTTGCCGTTGTCGACCGCAACCTTGCCGTTGACGACCACGGTCTTCACGCCGGTGGCAGGCAGGGTTGGCTGTTCGTAAGTCGCCTGCGCGGCATAGGTCTTGGGATCGAACACGACGACGTCGGCGAACGCGCCCGGCTTCAATTCGCCACGCCCGGTCAGTCCGAACCATTTCGCGGTGACCGACGAGCTGCGTTCGATGAAGTCGCGCAACGAGATCACCTTATCCGCAACCACGTATTTCGAATATTTGCGTGCAAACGTGCCCCAGACGCGGGGATGGCCGCTCGACGCGTCGCTGTCGGTCATCACCCAGGGTTGTTTCATGAACGCGGCGATATCGGCCTCGCTCTGGTTGAACGAGACGACGCCGGCATCGTGCACCCGGATCGCCGCGATCGCCGCCGAGATCGGATCGGTCTTCATCGCCGCGGCGATCTCGTCGAGCCGCTTGCCGCGCCATTGCCCTTCGGTGATCAGCAGCGAATGCGGACCGCCGCGCTTGCGCATATTCTCGGCGATGCCGTCGCGCAGCTTCTGCTTGAGGCTGGGATCGTCGAACCGCTTGATCAGCGCCGCCGTGCCGCCGTCCTGCGCCCAGAGCGGAATCAGCGAGGCGACCAGGCTCGTGCCCGACGCCGACCAGGGATATTGGCTGGCGGTGATGTTGACGCCGGCCGCGCGCGCCGCGTCGATCTTGGCGATGATCGCCGGTGCCATCCCCTGGACGTCGACGCCCAGTGCCTTGATGTGGCTGATATGGATCGGCATCCTGGTCGCCTTGCCGATGTCGATCGCCTCGTCGATCGCGGCGGCGAGGCCGACGGTGTAGCTCGATTCATCGCGAATGTGGCTGTCGTAATAGCCGCCGCGCTTCGCCGCTTCCTCGGACAGCGCGATCACCTCGTCGGTCTTGGAGAAACTCTGCGGCGCGTAGAACAGCCCGGTCGAAAAGCCGATCGCGCCTTCGCACATGCCCTTGGCGACCAGCGCCTTTTCCTTGTCGAGCTCGGCTGGAGTGGGTGCGCGCTTGGCGGCGCCGATTACTTGCTCCCGGATCGTGCCGAAGCCGACATAGGTTACGAAATTGACCCCGACCGGCTTGCTCTTCGGCGTCGACAGCGTGCCGGCGACATCGGCGCTGCCGCCGCCGTCATTGCCGATGAACGCGGTGGTGACGCCCTGGAGCAGGAAGGCGGGGATCAGCCGCGCTTTGGCGTCGGCCGAAGCGAGCCATGGGCCGGCATGGGTGTGCGGGTCGATGAAGCCGGGTGCGACGATCATACCGGTCGCGTCGATCGTCCGCGCGGCGGCGATCTTCAGGCTCGGTCCGACCGCCAAGATCCTGTCGTCCTTGATCGCGACATCGCCGGTAAACGGCGCGTCATCGCCGGTATAGACGGTGCCGCCCCGCAGGATCAGGTCGGCTTGCATGGCGGGGGAGGGGGCCGCGCCGATCGAACAACCGGCGAGCAAGGTGGCGGCGAGAGCGAGGCGCAGCTTCATGGACGCGATCCTTTCGGGCGCGGCGGGTGCCGTCAAGGATGGGCTAGCGATTCCTCGGTGGTGGTATAGCTCGAGTGCATACCCTTGTCCGCCGGGACGTCGGTCGCGAAATAGGCGATGCCGGAGCCGCTGGCGGGGTCGATCCACAATCCGGACTTGAGGCCATAGGCGTCGCCGAGATGCCCGACGCGGCGCTTACCGTCACCGAACAGGTCGTCATGGCATCCCGCCTGCGGCGTCGGGATCAGGAACATGCCAAGGCCATAACTGCACACCCAGCCGTCGCCGACCTCTCCATTGCGGCCGTCATAGGTCCAGGCGGGCGTCTCCATCAGCTTGACCGAGGCCGGCGAGAGCAGGCGCACGCCATCGACCTTGCCGTTGCCGAGTAGCATCCGGCCGATCTTCTCCAGGCCCCGCGCGGAAATGTGCAGCCCCGATTGCGGCGCGAACATCGCGCCGTTGGCGCCGGCCTTCCAGCGCGACAGGTCGCAACTGCCATCGGTCGCCGGTGTCACCGGGCAGGCCGGGCGCTTGCCGTGATTGTCGTCCTTCGTCACCTCGCCGCCGCGGAACAGCACCACGCCGTGCGCGATCGTCGCGTCGTCGCACGTATCCCATTGGTAGCAGGCCTTTAGCCGGAGCGGCTTGATCACCAGCCGATCCATCAACCGGTCGAACCGCTCGCCGGTCGCCCGCTCCATCACCGCGGCGACGACCGGGAAGTTGAAATTGGTGTAGCGGAAGAACGTACCTGGGGCGTGCGCGGCGTCCCATGCCTTCGGATTGGCGAGCGTCGTGCGCATGTCGCCGTCGAGTGGCAGGACATAGTCCATCGTGTCGGTCAGGCTGGAGCGGTGCGAGAGCAACTGGCGAAGCGTGATCGGCGCGTCGGGAAAAGCCGGGTTGCGGAAGGAGTAGCCGAGCCATTTGGACACGTCGGAGTCGAGATCGAGTTTGCCCTGCTCGACTAGCCGCATCACCCCGATAGTCGTCACCATCTTGGAGATCGATGCGATCCGCACCGGGTCGTCGGGCGTCACGCCGCGATTGACCGCGGGATCGGCGAAGCCTTCGGCGCGGGCGGACGTCTCGCCCTTGCGGTCGAAGGTGACGCGGACCGAGGCGACGGGTTGCGTCGCACTCGCGGCGGCGAACAGGAAGAAGGACAGCATGGGGTGAACGCTACGTTCTGTTCACGTCAGCTGCAATGACCCGTCCGCCGGATTGTAGTCAGCCGTGAAGTCGTTCCGGAATCCTGCCCGGTGACGGCTGACATTCAGTCGGCGATGCTTTCCGCTCGCGATCCTTATCCTTTGCTGGCGGTGAGAGCATGCAATGCCGGATCGATCAGTTCGTCGAGGAACAACGCGATCAGGCTGCTCTGATTGTGGACGCCGGCCTTGCCATAGACTTTCGTCAATTGCGCCCTGACCGTGCCCTCCGCCGAGCCGCGAAATGTCGCGATATCCGCAATGTCGTAGCCCTTCAGGGCGAACAGCGCGACATCGGCCTCCGCAGGCGTCAGTCGCCATTCGGAGAAGCGCAGGCGCATCAACTCACCCAATACGCCACGGGCCGCGGCGACCTGCGTTTCATCGGTGCGGGCACGCAGGACCAGAGTTCTGACGTGCCAGGCGCCGAACAGGATACCCGCAAATAAGGCCAGGACGGCGCTTGCTTCGGCAGCCAGGTGGAGTCCCAGGCCATCCTCGGCGACATCGCCGGCGGCGTCACTCAGGAAGAAGATCGCGGCGAACAGTTGCAGCATGACGACCAAACCGAGGATAACGGCCGTGCGGTTCAATGCGCTGCGACGATCCTTCATCCTGTCCATGCCCACCATTGGATTAGCGTCGGCCGGGCATCATTCATGCAGCCAGGGCATGTCCGTTCCGGCGGGTCTCGACTAGAACGCCGCTGAGGTGAAGCGCGATAAGTAAATACAACAGGTACCTCGCCGTCTAACGGCCGCGTGAACGGTCTCGGTCTGCACTTTCTCATCCAACGCTGATCGAGCAGTGGGCCAGCCGGTAAGGCTCACAGGCGTTCGACGCTCGCGAGCCCTGGTGTGGCCGAACGCCGCACTGATGGGTTTATTTGCTCAGCGTTCCCGGCGAGGTCGGAATGCTGGTGCTGCCGCCCTCTTCGAACGACCCCGCGCGGTAGAGCAAGGTTATCGACACGCGGCGATTGCGCGGATCGGCCGGGTTGTTCTCGATCATCGGCTCGCGGTCGGCGACGCCCTCAATACGATAGAAGCGATCTTCGATGAGGCCGCCCGATGCCAGCCGGCGGCGCGTCGCCTCGGCGCGTCCCGTCGACAGCATCCAGTTGTTCATCGCCAGCGGATTGCCATAGGCCAGATTGTCGGTGTGGCCGCGGATCATGATCGGGTTTTCCATCGCCTTGACCGATCCCGCGATCATCCCGATCAGGTCGCTCGCCGCCGGAACCAGCTGAGTCGTACCTAACGCGAACATCGAATAATCAGCGTCGTCGACCAGGTCGATGCGCAACCCGTCGCGGGTCTGGATGAATTTTACGTGGCTGGCGAGCTTGGCGAGCGCGGGCGACTTCATCGCCTGCTCGAGCTTGCGCTTCATCTGCTCGAAATTCTGGTTGTCCTCGGCGGTCAGCCGCGCCTTGAGCGAGCCTTTCTCGCCGGACCCGATTTTGGCGCCGCCGGTCGCGCCGACCGGAATGGTCAGCGACTTGGTGCCGGTTTGCGACGCGCGGTTCGGGTAATTGTCCTTGTCGGTGATCGACGACCCGCCGAACATGCCGTTCGACCCCGCGCTGTTCTCCTTCATGTTGACGAGCGTCGGGGAAAAGTAATCGGCGATGCCCTTGCGCTGCTTCTCGGTCGTCGCGCCAAGGATCCAGAGCAGCAGGAAGAAGGCCATCATCGCGGTCACGAAGTCGGCATAGGCGACCTTCCAGGCGCCGCCATGATGCGCGCCATGGGCCTCGATATAGATCTTTTTGACGATGACCTTGGGCGGCTGATTGCTGCCATGCGGTGCGCGCGCGGCGGCCATCAGATCGCCTCCGCCGTCGTGGGTAAAGTGGTTCGCGCAGAAGCGCGGAGGGCGCTGAGGTGCATCGCTCGGCCGCGCGAGCGGCCCTTCTGCCGACGCGGCTCAGAGCAAAAGCGCTGCCGCGCAGGGGAACGCCTCTGCGTCCTCTGCGCCTCTGCGCGAATCTCAAAAGCGGCAGCGGATACCCGCATGATCAGCGCCCACGCAGGCCGTCGAAGACTTCGGCGAAGGCGGGTTGGTTGGAATGGGCGATCCCGGAGCGCGCGGCCTCGATCACCAGGGGCTGCGGGTGGCCGTGGAGCGATGCGATGATGATCTGCTTGACGACGTGATAGATCGCGGCGTCGGCGTCGAGGATCTGCTTGAGGCGCGTCGCCAGCGGACCGACCAGGCCATAGGCCAGCAACACGCCCATGAAGGTGCCGACCAGCGCCGATCCGATCATCGCGCCCAGGATCGTCGGCGGCTTGTCGATCGATCCCATCGTCTTCACCACCCCCAGCACCGCGGCGACGATACCCAAAGCGGGCAGGGCGTCGGCCAGGCTCTGCAGCGTCCCCTGCGGTCCTTCGACTTCGTGGTGGTGCGTCTTGATCGCGTTATCCATCACTTCCTCGACCGCGTGCACGTCGAGCGTGCCCGATGAGACGACGACGAGGCGGAGCGTGTCCGCGATGAGATTGACCAGCGTGTGATCGGCCAGCAGGCGCGGATATTCGGCGAAGATCGCCGACGATTTGGGGTCCTCGACATGCGGTTCGAGCGCGATCGGCCCGTCCATGCGCAGCATCTTCATCAGCTTCGAGACGAGGAAGATGACGTCGAGATAGTCCTGTTTCTTGTATTTCGGCCCCTTCATCACTTTCATGATGCCACCGCCGAGCGCCTTGAGCTCCTTGGGCGAGTTGCCGATGATCAGCGCGCCGGCCCCGGCGCCGCCGATGATGAGCATTTCGTGGGGAATCGCCTCGAGGACCGGTCCCAGCGCTCCGCCGGTGAAGGCAAAGCCGCCGAAGACCATGGCCAGCAGAACAACGAGGCCGATTGCCGGAAACATCTTAGCTCTACTTACCCCCTGCAATCACGGCCTAACCGGATAACGACCGGTTCGATCGATGGTTAACCGGCTTTTCGTAGCCAACCGGTTAAGGATATTTCGTTTTCGACATTTTGTGGGTCCCGCGGGCGCATGGCGGGTCCTCGCGGCGTCGCTGCGAAAACTTATTTGAGGAAGTTGAACAGCGACATGCTGGCCAGCTTGGTGAAGCTCGCCTGGGTCGCCTGCAGCACCGTCATGGTCTTCTGCAAATTGGTGATCGTCGCCGTGACGTCGGTGTCTTCCAGCGCCGACCGGGTCGCTTCGCGGTCGGTCGCGATATCCTTGAGCCGCGAGGTTTCGAGATCGACGCGCGCGGCGCGGGCGCCGAGCGCGGCCTGCACGCTCGCCGCCTGGTCGTTGGCCGCCTGAAGCGCGTCCCCCGCGCTGCCGGCGATCGCCGAAACGTTGCCCGATCCCCTGAGCGCGGCAGAGAGCGAGGAGATGGTGGAAAGGATGTTGCCGCCGCTCGCATCGACGAAGACGCGCGCGGCCGAATCGCCGGGCTGGATCGACTCGTTGGCGCCGACCGGGATCGATGTCGGGCCCGTTGTCGCGAAGCTGAATGTGCCGTCGGCATTCTTGGTCACGGCGTCGGCGTCGCCATTGGCGAATACCGCGGCACCGCGCGAATCCTTGACGTTGGCATAGCTGACCAGGTTGGTGACGATCGCATCGAGCTGGTCGGCGATCGCCACGCGATCGCTTGCCGACAGCGTGCCACTGTTCGCCTTGACCGCGAGCTCCTTGGCTTGCTGGAGCGCGTCGGTGATCGAACTCAGCGTGCCGTCGGCCTGGCTCAGCGTCGTGCCGACCAGCGTCAGATTGCCGCCAAAGGCAGTGTCGTCGGCGGCAGCGCTGGCCAAGCCCTGAAGCCGCCGCCACGACACAGCGTCGTCCGATGGAGCGTTGATCCGATGCGTGGTCGAGATTTGCGTCTGCAAGTCGTCGGCGGTGGCGCCGAGTGTGCGCATGCTGTTCTGGTTGAACGTGTAGAATTGGTTCGTCGAGATCTGCATCGCGCTTACCTGATATCGAGGATTGTCTGGATCGTCTCGCGGGCGGCCTGGATGACGCGGCCGGTCGCCGCATAGGCCTGCTGGAACCGCATCAAGTCGACCGCTTCGTTGTCGAGATTGACCCCGCTGGCACTGTCGCGCGCGGCGATGGCGTTGTCGTGGATGGTCGACTGCGCGCCCGCCACAGCCTTGCGTTGCGCGAGTGTCGCCGCGTTGGCCGTCGTCATGTCGACGATGCGATTTTCGTACCCGGCAGAGGTTCGCAATTGTGCCAGCGCCATCAAATTGGTGTTGTCGCGCGTGCCTCCGCCGACCGCGGCTGCGGCGATGCCGCGCGGGTCGTCGAGCGACATCGTCATTTGCGCGGTGCCGCCGGTGCCGAGCGCGAACATCGCCTGGCCGGGATTGCCGTCGAGATCACGACCATTGGTCTGGACCGCATTGACCCCGTCGGCGAAATTCTGGGCGATCGTTTGGAGTTGGGCCTTGGCATCGACCACGCGCTGCATCGAATCGGCAATGCCGGCCAGCGCGCCGCCGGTCGGGGCGAGCGTCTGCATCGAGGCACCGTTGAGGACGTTGAAGCTAACCGCGCCCGCCGCGTTGGAAGCATAGACCACTGTCGCGGCCTGACCGGCATCGACCAGCACCAGTCCTGCGGTTCCGCCGCCGCGGACCGTGGCGCGGCCGAGCGAGTCGAACTGAACGTTGATGTCGGTCAGCGCGCTCATCTGCTCGAGCACTTGGTCGCGCTGGTCGAGCAGGGCCGCCGCGCCCGATGTACCGGGGGTCGAGCGGCTGATGCCGTCATTGATGCGGGCAAGCGTTGCCGCCGCCGAATTGAGCGAGGACACCGACGATTGCGCGGTGCCGTTAAGGTCGACCTGGACCTGATCGAGCGCGGCTCCCGTGCTCGAAAAGGCGTTGGCCGCTCCGGACGCTGCTTCGAGCATCGAGGCGCGTGCGCCGAGCGACGTAGGATCGGCGGCCAGCGTGGTCGAAGCGGTGAAGAAATTGGATAGCCGGGTGCTGAGCTGGTTGCCGTCGAGCCCCGTTTCGATGCGGTCCAGCCAAGTCACGCTGGTCTCGGTCTTGGCGAGGTCGGAGCCTGCCGTGCGGACCTGAGCGGTGGCGTAAAAGTCGCCCGCGCGGACGATCCCGGTGACGACCGATCCCAGGCCGTTGATTGCAGAATTGGGGCTGGCCGCTGCAACCTCTGCCGTCGATGTGCTGCGACGCGAATAGCCGACCGTGCCCGAATTGGCGATGTTCTCGGAAACGGTATTGAGTGCGACCTGATAGGCTTTGAGCCCGCTCGCGCCGATCGACAGCATATCGCTCATGACGAGGTTCCTGCGTCAGGCGCGGGTGACGAGTTCGACGGGGCTGAAGCCGACGCTGCGTCCTGCAGCGCCTTTTGCGATTTCGCGAGGAACTCGGTCATCGCCTTGCCGATGCCGATCGGCTGGTGCGCGGCCATGCTCTCCGCGACTTGCTTGTCCTGCATGTCGCGAAAAGTGTCCGAATTCTTGGTGTCGAGCAAGCCGCCGTCGTCGAGCTTGGCCTGGCGCATCGACTTGAGCATCATGTTGATGAACACCGCTTCGAACTGCTGCCCCGCCTTTTTAAGATTGGCGCGCGAGGTCAGCCGGCTCGTGTCGGTCGAGATGCCTGCAACCGGCTGGGCGGTGGGCTGCGTCGGGGTCGCGATGTCGGTCACAGTATGATCAGGTCCGCTTTGAGCGCGCCCGCTTCCTTGAGCGCTTCCAGGATCGCGACGAGGTCCGACGGCGTGGCGCCGATCGCGTTCACTGCCTTGACGATGTCGGCGAGCTTGGGCCCCGGGTTCATCAGGAACATCGGACGCTTCTCTTCCTCGACATTGACGCCGGATTTCTGCTCGTTGGCGGTCTGGCCCTGGCTGAAGGGGGCGGGTTGAACGACCGTCTGTTTCTCGTCGATGCGGACGGTCAGCTTGCCATGGGTGATCGCGGCGGCGCCGACGCGGACGGTCGAATTGATCACGACGGTGCCGGTGCGCGCGTTGACGATCACACGCGCCGGCGGCTCGGCCGAGGTGACGGTCAGGTTCTCGATTTCGCTCATCATCGTCGCGCGCACATCGGCGCCGGCAGGAGCGTTGACCTTGATCGACACGCCGTCGACCGCTTCGGCGACGCCGCCGCCAAACCGCGCATTGATCGCGGTGGCGACGTTCTGGGCGGTGGTGAAATCGGATCGGGCGAGGTTGAAGACCAAATTCGGCGCGCTCTCGAACCCGGTGTCGACCGTACGTTCGACCGTTGCGCCTTCGGGGATGCGGCCGGTCGAGGGGACGTTGACAACGACGGACGATCCGTCCTTGCCCTCGATGCCCAAGCCACCGACCGCGAGATTGCCCTGCGCCATCGCATAGATCTGGCCGTCGGCACCCATTAGCGGGGTCATGATCAGCGCGCCGCCACGCAGCGACTTGGCCTTGCCCATCGATGCGACGGTGATGTCGATCCGCTGGCCGGGCTTGGCGAAGGCCGGCAGGTCGGCGGTGATCATGACCACCGCAGCGTTCTTCAGGCCTGGATTGACGCCGGCGGGGAGCTGCAGGCCGAATCGCGACGCAACCGCCTTCATCGACTGCATGGTATATTCGAGATTGTCGTCGCCCGTGCCGGCCAGACCGACGACGATGCCGTAACCGGTCAGCTGGTTGCTGCGGATGCCCTGGAATCCGCCCAGGTCCTTGATGCGATCGGCGGCGGCCGGCGTCGCGGCGAAACCGGTCATCAGGGCCAGAAAGACGAGCAGAGCACGCAGCATGGGAGACTATCCAATCATTCGATTAGGTCGGCATGTGGCATGGAGATGGTTAAGACGATGCTAACCATCAAAACGGGCTGATCACCGAGAAGAACCGGCCGAGCCAGCCCTGGCGACCTGCGCGCGCGACGTCGCCCTTGCCGGTATAGGCGATGCGGGCGTCGGCGACGCGGGTCGACAGCACGCGGTTGTCGGCGCTGATGTCGGCGGTGCGGACGATGCCCTTGATCTGGACGAACTCGTCGCCGCGGTTGAGCGTGACGCGCTTCTGTCCCTGCACCAGCATCGTGTTGTTGGGATAGACCGCGACGACGGTGACCGAGACTTCGCCCGACAGCGAGTTCGACTGGTCGGCCGTGCCCTTGCCGTTGAAGTTGCGCGCACCGCTGACCGAGGCGTCGGTCGGTTTGAACAACGACAGTGCGCCGGTGCTCGGCGGGGTCAGGCTGAACCCACCGCCAGAATCGAGCTTGGACGACGAGGATTTCGATGCCTGGGTGTTCTCGACCAGGACGATCGTCAGCGGATCGCCGACCTTTCTCGCCACCGAACCTTCGTAGAGCGCGGCATAGCCGTTCTGCGCCTGGAAGATCGATCCATTGGCGGGGGCAGGCGGCGGTGCCACCGGCGGGGCGGCGGAATAATCCTCGGCCGGCTTCTTCTTGCCGAAAATGCCTGCCTGCGCCGGCGCGGCACAAGCGACGATGAAGGCGGCGGCGCCGAGGCCGACGACGATGTTGGAAAGCGTGCGCATCAGATGTTCTGGTTCACATATTTGAGCATGTCGTCGGTCGCCGAGATCATCTTGGAATTGACCTCGTACGCACGCTGGCACTCGATCATGTCGACCAGTTCTTCGACCACGTTGACGTTCGACGCTTCGAGCATGCCCTGGCGGACCATGCCGCGGCCGTCCTCGCCCGGTACGCCGAGATTGGCGGCACCCGACGCGGCGGTTTCGAGCATGTAATTGTCGCCCTTCGACTGCAAACCTCCCGGATTGGCGAAGGTCGCGACCTGAAGCTGGCCGAGCTGCGCCGGTTCGGTCTGGCCGGCGATCGTCGCGGAGACGGTGCCGTCGGTGCCGACGGTGATCTGGGTCGCACCCTGGGGCACGGTGATGCCGGGCATCACCTGATAGCCTTCGTTGGTCACCAACAGGCCTTCGGGCGAACGCGAGAAATTGCCGGCGCGGGTATAGCCGAGCTGGCCGCCGGGCAGCTGAACCTGGAAATAGCCGTCGCCGTCCAGCGCCATGTCGAGGCTGTTGCCGGTGGTCTGCATCGATCCCTGCGTATCCATCCGGGCGGTGCCCTGGATGCGTACGCCGGTGCCGAGGTTGAGGCCGGTCGCGTATTTGCTGTCGCTCGACGACTGCGCGCCGGCGGCGGTGACCGTCTGGTAGGACAAGGTCGCGAACGACGCGCGGTCCTTCTTGAACCCCGTCGTGTTGACGTTGGCCAGGTTGTTCGAGATCACCCGCATCCGCATGTCCTGGGCGTCCAGGCCGGTGCGGGCGATGTGCATCGCTGCGCTGCTCATCTCATTCTACTCCTTAGCTCGGCATCCGCATCACGGATGCGGCGCTTTCGTCCATGTCCTTGGCCGACTTCATCAGATTGGCCTGCACTTCGTAGCTGCGCTGGTTCTCGATCATGTCGACCAGCGACTGCGTCATGTTGACGTTCGATTGTTCGAGCGCGCCCGAGATGCACTTGGCATTCTCGTCGGTTGGCAGGATGCCGCCGCCCTGAACGTGGATCAGGTTGTCGAGACCCTTGATGGTCTGCGATCCCTGCGCGCTGGCCAGTTTGATGCGGCCGATGACCTGCGGGTTCTTGGCGTCGCCGCCGACCGGAATGATCGAGATCGTCCCGTCCTGCGCGATCGAGACCGAGGTTGCGGGCGGCACGGTGATGGGGCCCCCCGACCCCATCACCGGGAAACCGTCGCCGGTTTCCAGAACGCCCGTCGCAGAGATGTTCAGATCTCCGCGGCGCGTATAGCCCTCCGTACCATCATTCGCCTGAACCGCCATCCATTGGTCACCCGGAATGGCAATATCGAGATTGCGCCCGGTGGTGGTGATGGCACCGGCGCTGCGATCGAAATCGGTCACTTCCTCCGACGCCGGCTGGCGGCTGTCGAAGCCGGCGCCCTTGAGCATCAGGCTGTTGAAATTGATCTTCTCGGCCCGGAAGCCGATCGTCGACGCGTTCGCCATATTATTGGCGATCGCCGCCTGCGCCGCCATGTGGCTCTTCAGCCCCGACGCCGCCGTGTAGATCAGCTTATCCATGCTTCAGCCCCCAATGTCCTGCGATCATCAGCTACGGATGTTGAAGATCGTCTGCGAAATCTGGCTGGCGGTATCGAGCGCCTTGGCATTCGCCTGGAAATTGCGCTGCGCCGCGATCAGGCTGACGAGTTCCTCGGTGATATCGACGTTCGACCGCTCGATGGTCGACGACATCAGGTTGCCGAAGCCATCGCTGCCCGGCGAGCCGACCACGGGCGCGCCGGACACGCCGGTCGCCGCCCAGGTCGAATCGCCGAGCTGGCGGAGACCCGCCGGGTTGGTGAAGTTGGCCAGCACGACCTTGCCCAGCGCCTTGACGTCGCCGTTCGAGAAGCTGGCCTTGACCATGCCGTCGCCATCGACCGTGACGCCCTGGAGTTGGCCGATCGCGGCGCCGTCGGCGTTGCGCGAGGTGACATTGAACGCTGTCGGCGTCTGCGCGCTCGCCGCGCCCAGGGTGAAGGTGATCGTCTGCGCCGCGGTAGCGCCGGCCGGGGTGACCGGATCGAACGTCGTCGCACCGCTCGGCGCGGTCATCGCGCCGGTCGAATCGAACGACATGGTGATGTGATCCGACCCGCCCGAGGTCAGCGCCTTGTCGCCGATGAAGCTATAGGCCGACCAGGTCGACGGCGTTCCCGTCGTCTCGCGCTTGAAATAGGTGGTCATGGTTTGCGGATTGCCGGCCGAGTCATAGACCGTGGTCTGCGCCGACTGATTGTAGCTCGACGGGTCGAAGCGATCGAAGGTCGCGGTGGTCGGCACCGCGGCGGTCGACGGCATATTGACCGTCATGCCGACATTCTGGGTCGGGCTCGGCGTGCCGCTGGTCGCCGGCAGCTGGAGGCTGATGGCCTGGCCGAGTCCGCTCGCGACGACCGCGCCCGATCCGTCGACCGGATAGACCTGGAGATAATTGCCCTGCGCGTCGGTGACATAATGGTCGGGATCGACCTTGAAGCCGCCGTTGCGGGTATAATTGACGTTCGAGCCGTTGAGCTGCGGCTTGATCGCGAAGAAGCCGTCGCCCGAAATGGCGAGGTCGAGCGCCGAGGACGACTGGATGAAATTGCCCTGGCTGAATTGCTGGACGTTGCCCTTTACCATCGTGCCGGCGCCGACCATCATCGTCGGCGACAGATTGACGCTCGACGCGATGACGTCGGCGAACTCGGTGACGCTCTTCTTGAAGCCGTTGGTGTCGACGTTGGCGAGATTGTGCGAGATCGTCGACATCTGGGTCTGGGCGGCGGTGAGGCCGGAAAGCGACGTGTAGAAGGACATGGTTCAGGCTCCTTGGGAGATTGGTTGGATCAGCCGATCTGGCGAACGGCGGAGAGGTCGACGTTGCCGATCCCGGCGACGTTGAGGACGGGGGTGCCCGAGCTGGGCATCGAAACCGAGGTGACCGGCGCCCAGACCAAAGTGTTGGTGGCGACCCTGGCGCCATTGGCACTGGCGTTGCTGACGACCTTGAACGGGCCCGCGCCGGCATCGGCGCCGGCCTCGGTCTTGCCGTCCCAGTCGAAATTGACCGTGCCCTTGGTCTGCGCGCCGAGGTCGAGCGTCTTGAGGACGTTGCCGGACTGATCCTGGATCGTGACCTTGAGGTCGCTCGCTGCGCTATCGACCTCGACCGCGCCGGCAATGCCGCCGGTGGTGCGTCCGAACGCGGTATCGCCCTGGGTCAGCACGGTCTTGCCGACATAGGCCAGCGCGTCGTTGGCCGAGGTGCCGGTCAGCTTGTCGGCGATCGACTTCAGCGTCGAGTTCATCTCGGAAATGCCCGAGAGCGACGAGAATTGCGCCATCTGCGCGACCATCTGGGTATTGTCGACCGGGTTGAACGGATCCTGGTTCTGCATCTGCGCAGTCATCAGCTTCAGGAAATCGGCCTGGCCGAGCGTCTGTCCGGATCCGGCCGGCGCCACCGTCGGCGTCGAGGCGCCGGTGCGGCCGATGCCGATATTGGCCAGCGTGGTATCGAAGGTCGAGGTCATCTCTTATTTCCCGAGCTTGAGGGTATCGAGGATCAGCGACTTGGCGGTCTGCATGACTTCGACATTGTTCTGGTAGCTGCGGCTGGTCTCCATCATGTCGACCAGCTCGCGGGTCTCATCGACCGCCGATTCCCAGACATTGCCGTCCTTGTCGGCCATCGGGTTGGCGGGATCGTAGCGCTTCGTCGGGTTCTCTCCGGCGGTGACGACGCTTTCGACATCGACCGTCGACATGCCGCTCGCTTTGTCGAAACTGGTACGAAAAACCGGCTTGATCGTGCGATAAGCGGTATCGGCCGAACTCGCGACCGACCCGGCATTGGCCAGGTTGGAGGCTGTCGTATTCAGGCGCACGAGCTGCGCGCTCATCGCGCGGCCCGAGACCTGAAAGATCGTCATCGGTCCACTGCCCATGATTATTCGCCCCTCAGCGCGCGCGTGATCTGGCCGATCCGCCCGTTCAGGAAGGAAAGGGTCGACTGATACTGGACGGCATTCTCGGCGAACGCGGTCTGCTCGGTCGACAGGTCGACCGTATTGCCGTCGAGGCTGGGCTGCGTCGGTACGCGATATTTCGTCGCGCCCGCGAGGCCGGTGTCGGTCAACCCGCCGGGGCCGGTCGCCGCCGACAGCGCCTGCTGAAAGTCGATGTCGCGCGCCTTGAACCCGGGGGTCGAGGCGTTCGCGATGTTCGAGGCGAGCACGCCCATGCGCTGACCGCGCACTTCGAGCGCCGCCCCATGTATCCCGAACAGAGTGTTGTCGGCCATTGCCGTCACCTCGCGTGAAATCCTGCGCGGGAGGTCAGCAAGGGGCGTGCCAATTGCCGTCCGGAAGGCGGTTTGGCCGGTTTTGCCGAGAGAAGGCGGTCAAAACGGCAAAGCTTTGCCGGTTGCGGCAAGGTGGATTGCCGGTTTGCCGGGGGAGGCGGGTTGTCAGGCGAACAAGCCCTCACCCTTCCGGCGCTTTGCGCCTCCCTCCCTCTCCCGCAAGCGGGAGAGGGAAAGGGTAGCCGGCAAAAGCACGGGCAATACCTGCGGCTGGATCGGCCATAAACTCCCTCTCCCGCATGCGGGAGAGGGAAGGGGCCCGCCGGCGAAGCCGGTGGGAAGGGTGAGGGTCTGTCGGTCCCGCCGACGAACTGGCACCATGTTTGCAGTGCATCGCGCATATGACGACGGATCCCATCACGCTCGGCGCTTTCCTCGATCCCGCCGCGATCGGCATCGTGGCTGGCGGCACCGTGTTCGCGACCTTGTTGCGGACCTCGCTCGGCGATGTCGGGCGCGGCGTTGCCGCGCTTCGCGCGCTGACGCGAAAGCCGTTCGACGCCACACCCCTGGTCGACCAGGTTGCCGCGCTCAGCCGGATCGCGCGCCGGCACGGCATGCACGCGCTCGACCGCTCGGTGATCGCCGACCGCGACGTTGCCGCCGCGGTCGCGGAAATCGTCGACGGCGCGACGCCCGACGAGGTTACGCGCCAGCTCGACGAGCGCCGCCGCGCTCGCATCCTGCGTCATGCCGCCGCCGCCGATATGTGGGCCGGCGCCGCCGAGGTCGCGCCGGCAATGGGCATGGTCGGTACCCTGGTCGGGCTGGTGAAGATGTTTTGGGCGATGACCGACCCGGCCGCGATCGGCGCCGGAATGGCCGTCGCCCTGCTCGCGACGCTCTATGGCGCGCTGGTCGCCAATCTGATCGCGATGCCGGTCGCGGTGCGTTTACGCCGCCGCGCCCGCGCCGAAGCCGAAGAGCGCACGCGGCTCGTCGCGCCGCTTGCCGCGCTCGCCGAAAAGGGGCGGATCAAGGCGCCGACCAGCTTCATGCCGGCGGCGGTATGAGCGAGACGGACCTGCTCGATCCGCCACCCGCGCGGCCGCTCTGGCTATGGACTCTGGCCGACCTCGCCTTGTTGCTGGTCGGCTTCTTCGTGCTGGTCCAGGCGACCGATCATCGGGCGCTGGCCAAGGGCCTGCACGAAGGATTCGGCGGTAAGCCGGCGACGGCTGCCGCGATTTCCACACCCGCCGATCCGATCCCGCTCGCGTCCGCCGCCGCCGGGTTCGCGCCAGGTTCGGCCAGGATCGTCATCACCGACGGCCTGCTCGACTTCGCGATGGAAAGCCTGCGCGATCCGCGCGTCACCTTGCGTATCGCCGGGAGCGCCGAGGGTACGAAAGCCGATAGCGACCCGACCACCGGCAGCGCGCAGATCCTGGCCAGCGACCGCGCGCGCGCCACGGCCAGCTGGCTGATCGCGCATGGCGTTGCCGCCGACCGTATCATGATCGCGACGCCCGGAACCGGCCGCCGCATAGCGCTGGTGACGATGAGCTTTACCGGCGATCCCGACAGGAAGAGACCATGACTCGAACCCTATGCTTCATAGCGCTGACGGTCGCGGCGAGCCCCGCCGCGGCGCAGAATTTCCAGAGCACCACGCTGATCGATAAAGCCGTCGCCGGCTTCACCGGTCATGCGATCGGCGAGTCGGGGGGGGCGCGTACCCCGGTCGACACGCGGCTGAAGCTCGCGGTCTGTCCGATGGTCTCGCTCAATTGGCGCACCGACAGCCACGATTCGGTCGTCGTGACCTGCACCGACCCGCAATGGCGCATCTTCGTGCCGGTGATGATGCCAGCCACTCCTGCGCCGACCGCGACGCCGGTCGCGGCGCCCGTCGTTGCGGCCAAGGCGCCGATCGTCATCAAGCGCGGCGATCCGGTCACGGTGGTCGCGGGTGATGGCGGCTTTTCGGTGACCAGGGACGGTATCGCGACGACCGACGCAGCCGCCGGTGCCCGCGTGCTGATCCGTGTCCAGGACGGCAAGCCGCCGATCCAGGCGATCGCGGTCGAGCCGGGCAAAGCCGTGATTCCGGGCGCGGAATAATTTTTTCTAAACAATTCGGGCAGGCGGACGTTCGATGATCCAGACACGCTTCAGGGTGGACAATGGTGGACTCGATCGGACCGAAGGGCTCAACGCCCAATGCCCGCATCGCTCCGGTGCTCGGAGCGGCGGCCGCCGCGAAGATCGCGTCGGCCATCGCCACGCCCGAGCAGCAGATGCAGGCGGCGCACCCGGTGGGCCAGCTGGCGCAGGAACTCGCCGCGAAGCCTCCGGTGGATGCGGCGCGCGTCGACCGGTTTCGCCGGGCGATCGCCGATGGCAGCTTCCAGCTCGACCCGCAGAAGGTCGCGGACCGGCTGTTGTCGCTAAGGGGGGAATGGATCGATGACGCGGCGTGACGGCCTGATCAAGGTAATCGACCTGCTTCATGCCGAGATCGCGGCGATGAAGTCGAATGATGTCGATGCGCTCGACAAGGCGACCAATGCGAAGCTGGCTGCGCTCAACGACCTCGCGGCGATCGACGGTGGCATGCTCGAGCCCGGCGTCCGCGAACTCGCCGAGGAAGCGCACCGGCTGAACGAGACCGCGCGGATCTATTGCAACCTGATGGCGGCAAATGTTCGTCGTCGCCTGCAAATTCTTGCCGGTGACGCTGCCGGTGGATACCGCGCCAACGGCCATATGGCGGCTTACGCGTAAGATTTCTTATTCCCCTCCCGCTTGCGGGAGGGGTTAGGGGAGGGCATGTCCCTCTAGCGGCGGGGCTGGTTCGACACGCCCTCCCCCGACCCCTCCCGCAAGCGGGAGGGGAGATTTGCTCCTCGGCAAAAGACCCCGTTAACCAGAATTGGCACGGCCCTTGCTGAGTGTCTCCCGCAACAGGGAGCATTCAGTCAAAGCCCATGGGCGGCGTCGTAGCACTTACCGGAAATGTCGACCGCGTCAGGACGGCGATCGCGAATGCGAGCCGCTCGACCGGCATGGATTTCGACTATCTGCTTGGTCAGGCCCAGCTCGAAAGCGGGCTGAACCCGGGCGCGCGCGCCGGCACCTCGTCGGCGACCGGCCTCTACCAATTCATAGACCAGTCCTGGCTCGGCATCGTCAAGCAGCATGGCGCCGAGAACGGCCTGGGCTGGGCATCGAACGCCATCACCCGCTCGGGCAATCGCTGGGTGGTGAGCGATCCGCAGATGAAGAGCGCGATCCTCAACCTGCGCAACAATCCCGAAGTCTCCGCGACGATGGCGGCCAATTTCGCCTCGGACAACCAGGCGTCGCTCGAAAGCTCGCTTGGCCGCGGCGCCACCGGCACCGATCTCTATATGGCGCATTTCCTCGGCCTGGCCGGCGCCAAGTCGTTCCTTCAGACGATGCAGAGCAATCCCGGCGCATCGGGCGCGGCGATGTTTCCCGCCGCGGCGCGCGCCAACCGCTCGATCTTCTACGATGCCGGCGGCAATGCCCGCAGCCTGGGCGACATCTATCAGCGCTTCGCCGCCAAGCTAGACAAGGGCGCGGCCAAGGTCGGCGCCACCAGCCTGGCGTCCGACGCGCTCGACGGATCGGGCGCGACCGCCTTCGCCAAAGCTTATGGCACCAGTGCGTTCGAGACCGCCAAGGCGAACTTCGCCTCGCTCGCCGCGCAAACCGGGCTAGGCGCCAATGTCGGCGGGGCCGAAGTGATCCCCGGCAGCGGCGATACCGGCCGCACCGCCGCAGATTGGGCGAAAGCGGCGCTCGCGCGGGTCAACGGTGCCCAGGCCAATCCCGCCATGCCGCCGGCCGATGCCAGCGCGGTCAACCTTCTCCGCCCGACGCCCGACAATGCGCGGCTGGCCTATCTGATGCTTGCGAGCCTGGGAGCGTAACGCGTGCCGCCTGTCCTGAAGAATTTGCTCGCCGGCAACGTCCGCAACGCCGCCCTGCCGGGCGCGATCCTGCTGCTCGTCGTGCTGATGGTCGTGCCGATCCCGGCCGCCATGCTCGACATCTTCTTCGTCACCAACATCGCGATCAGCCTCGCGGTGCTAATGGTCGCGCTGAACGCGCAGAAGCCGCTCGATTTCTCGGCTTTCCCGACCGTTCTGCTGTTCGCCACCCTGTTCCGCCTCGGCCTCAACGTGGCCTCGACCCGCGTCGTTCTGGTCCATGGCCATGAGGGCGAGAGCGCGGCTGGCCACGTCATCGAGGCATTCGGCTCGTTCCTGATCGGCGGCGACTATGTCGTCGGCATCTTCGTCTTCTCGATCCTGGTGATCATCAATCTGATCGTGGTCACCAAGGGCGCGGGCCGCGTGTCCGAAGTATCGGCGCGCTTCACCCTCGACGCCTTGCCCGGCAAGCAGATGGCGATCGACGCCGACCTCAATGCCGGCCTGATCACCCCCGACGAAGCCAAGGCGCGCCGCATCGAAGTGTCGACCGAAGCCGATTTCTACGGATCGATGGACGGTTCGTCCAAGTTCGTGAAGGGCGACGCGGTCGCTGGCCTGCTGATCCTGTTCGCCAATATCATCGGCGGCCTGATCCTGGGCCCGGTCAGCCACGGCATGTCGGTTGGCGCGGCCGCGCACAATTACATCCTGCTGGCGATCGGCGACGCGCTGGTCGCGCAGCTGCCGTCGCTCATGCTGTCGATCGCCGCCGCCGCGATTGTTACCCGCGTCACGTCGAGCCAGGATTTGGCCGGCCAGATCGGCACGCAGTTCGGCTCGGCCCGCACCTGGACGCCGGTCGCCGGCATCCTCGGGCTGCTCGGCGTGCTGCCCGGCATGCCGCATCTCGTGCTGCTGTCGGCCGCGGCAATCGCCGGGTTCGCCGCGTGGAAGCTGCGCCAGATCGCGCATCGCCCGCCGCCGCCCGCTCCCGCCGCGCCCGCCCCCGATCTGTCGAAGATCGGCTGGGACGAGGTCAGCGACGGCATGCAGATCCATCTCGACATCGGCTACGGCCTGGTGCCGCTGGTCGACGAGCGCCGCGGCGCGCCGCTGATGGGCCGCATTACCGGCGTCCGCCGCCAGCTGTCCAAGGACCTCGGCTTCGTCATTCCGCAAGTGCGCGTCCGCGACGACATCAACCTCGCGCCCTACACCTATCGCATCATCGTCGGCGGCGTCGTCATCGCCGAGGACCAGGCGTCCGCGGAAGAGATGCTCGCGCTCGATACCGGCCAGGGCGTCGGCGAGCTGCGCGGCAAGAAGGCCAAGGACCCGACCTTCGGGCTCGACGCGACCTGGATCCAGCCGGGGGATGCCGACGCCGCGACCGGCCAGGGCTATCTGGTGGTCGATGCCGGTACCGTCGTTGCGACCCACCTCAACCATCAGCTCGGCCAGAACGCGGCCGACATGCTCGGCGCCGACGAGGTGCAGGCGCTGCTCGACGGGCTGAAGGAGCGCAATCCGCAACTCGTCGCCGCCTTGACCCCGGCGCCGCTCCCGCTGACCACGCTGACTCAGGTGCTCAAGGGCCTGCTGGCGGAGGGCATCAGCCTCAAGGAATTCCGCCGCATCGCCTCGGCCATCGCAGTCGCGGCGCAGCGCACGGTCGATGCCGAGGAAATCATCGAGGCGATCCGCCCCGATCTCGGCGGGCTGATCATCCAGAAACTGTGCGGCGTGCATGAGCCGCTGCGCGTGATGACGCTGGAAGGGCAGCTCGAAGGGCTGCTCGGCCAGGCCGTCCGCTCGGACCCGTCGCGTCGCCACACGATCGAACCCGATCTCGGCCGCCGCATCGTCGACGCCTTGCAACAGGCCGCGGCGCCGCTCGTCGCCGAAGCCAAGCCGTTCGCGCTCGTCGTCCAGCCCTCGATCCGCCTCGCGATCCGCAAGCTGGTCAAGACCTGCCTCCCCGACACTCCAGTGATGAGTTTCTTCGAAGTGCCTGAAGAGAAATCGGTCGAAGTCGTCGCCGTCATCGGCGCTCCCCAGGCGCTCGCGGCATGAGCGCGGAACCGATGATGAGCGCGTTCGCCAACGCCCAACCGGCGCCGGGACCGCTGACCTATGGCCGCACCGGCGCCGATATCGATGCCCTGGTGCGCAAGCATTCGCCGCTCGTCCGTCGCATCGCCTGGCACGTCCATGGCAGCATTTCGGGCGTGTGCGAGGTCGAGGATCTGGTCCAGATCGGGCTGGTCGCGCTGGTCGAGGCGATCCATGGCTTCGAGGATCGCGGCCAGGTGACGTTCGAACAATATCTCGCCACCCGCCTGCGCGGCGCGATGATCGATCAGCTCCGCCGCCAGGCGACGCTGACGCGCGGCGCGATGCGCCGGCGCAAGCAATATCAGGAAACCGTCGCCGCGCTGACCGTCGACCGCAAGCCGCCGGCCGAGGCCGATGTCGCGGAGAAGCTCGGCGTCAGCGTCGAGAAGCTCCGGGCCGATTATGCGAGCGCGGAGGCGGTGCGGTTCGACTCGCTGGACGAGGTCTATAGCGACGACGGCCCATGGTTCATGTCTGACGAGCCCAATGCGTTCGAGCAACTGGCGGAAGCCGACTTGCGCGACACTTTGGTGACCGCGATCGCCGCTTTGCCGGAGCGCGAGGCGCAAGTGGTGCAGCTTTATTATGTCGAGGAACTCAACCTCGAGGAGATCGGGCATGTGCTTGGTGTCGGGGCGGCGCGCGTGTGCCAGATCAAGGCGTCGGCGCATGCGCGATTGAAGAAGGTGCTGGCGAAGGTGGTTTGAGGCCGGGAGCGCCGAGCGAATCCGCGAACAAAATTGGTACGCGCGGCGATAACTATTCGTTTTGAATGCAATAGCGATTGCCAAGTTGGAATCTTCAATGTCCTCTGCCGTTCCGGGCAGGGGAGCATTCCATGAGTCGTGCGAAGGTTTGGCTGACAAGTTCGGCGGCAACGATCGTCGTCCTGTCGTACGGTGCGCTGGCGCAGGAGACGACGACTTATTCCTATGACGGATTGGGGCGGCTGCAGGGGTCGTCGATCGGCGGCGGGACCAATAACGGTCGCAAGACCGGCACCTGTTTCGACCCGGCGGGCAATCGCACCCGGTACGACGTCGCCACGGCTGCGCCGGCGGCATGTCCGTCTTCGACGCCAACGCCGAGTCCCACTCCTTCGCCGACGCCGAGTCCTACCCCGACTCCCACGCCAACGCCCACCCCGACGCCAACGCCAACGCCTACGCCGACCAATCAGCCGCCGGTCGCCAATGCCGACTCCACGTCGTTCAATTGTTCGTCGCTCAAGACGTTGAACGTGACCGCCAACGACACCGATCCGGAAAACAATGTGCCGCTCTCGGTCGTCAGCGTGACGCCCGGATCGCCGGGTATCGTCTGGGCGTCGGTCGTCAGCGCATCGTCGGTGCAAATCGGCGCCAACACGCCCGGCACCTATTCGCTGACCTATGTCGTCGCCGACAGCCTGGGCGCTACGTCGACCGGGAACATCTCGATCACGGTCACCGGCAATTCCTCGACTTGCGCGACGGGGCCGTGATCAGACGGCGCGACAAGCCGTCTTATGGAATTGTGAGCACATATCTGATTGAGCGGGGCTGCGATCATGAAGTCTGACTGGGTGGGTATTCTTGTGGGCGCCATGGCGATGGCCTCGGCCGTGCCGGCTTGCGCCGGTGATATTATCCCGCCGAAAGTGCTCGCCACTACGCCGAGCGGAATAAATGTCATCGACGCCGCCTATCAATATTCGGTAACCGATCTCAGCATCGGACCGCTGACGCTGAACCGTTTTCACGTTCCGGGAAAATTGAAGCCGAACAATCCGTTGATCGGCACCAATATGTCGCATAATTTCGATATTTATGTTGCCTCCAACGACATCCGGAAGGCGCCGTATAAGATTAGTCCGGTCGTTCATATTGGCCAGAGTGCCAGCGGAACTTACGACCAGATCTCGGGCAGCCTTTCCTATGTGGGGCCGAGCAATGACGATGCAGTCCGATCGGGCACTCTCGCTTGGAATGGAGGGAATACTTGGACGTCGGGCTATTATATCTACACCGATCGAGAAGGCATCATCTATACCTTCACCAACGCCGTCCAGGCGGGTACGAACTACAATTCCGAACGTGTGGCTCAGATCGCGTTCCCGGATGGCCGTACCCAAACGTTTTCCTACAATGCCGGCGGCCAACTCAAGCTGGTTTCGGATTCGTCCGGTTATGCGATCGTTTTCGACTATAACGCGGGCGGAGAGACATCGGCCGCGTGCGGCTTCGATCTGGCCCAGACCTATGTGACGGCCACATCGACCTGCGTGGGCGCCGCCCTCAAGGTCAGCTATGGCTACGACACCAACAATAACCTTACCAGCGTTACCGCAGTTGATGGTCAGGTTACGACGTATCCAGGCAATACCCGAAACAGCATAACCTGTATCCAGCCGCCGGGATATTCGGCGTGCAAGGTGTCGATCGTCTACACTACTTTTCCCGGGTATACGGCGGCTGCACAGACGTTAGCGGATGGATCAACGTGGCAAGTAGCAGGCGGTGTTCCGGAAGTCGTAAACGATCCAGAATATAATAATGTGACCGATGGCGATACTATCGCGAGTTTCACTGACCCAGCCGGAAAGACGACGTCATTCACCTTTACGAAGTCATCGCCTCGGACGATTACCGATCCTGATGGTCGAATGACAACCTATACGTATGTCGGCGGACTCTCATACACTTACACCGGCAGCATAATCTATCATGAAGGGACGATGCTGATCGAAGCAGACATGCCGGAGGGGAACAAGTACCTTGCGGAATATAATGGCCCTAATTTCAGCCTGTCGAAGGAAACGGCCGTTGCAAAGCCGGGCAGCGGCTTGTCGAGCCTCGTCAAGCAATATGGTTATACCTGCCCAGGCTACACCTTCACCGGATCATGCACGAAACCAACATCGATCATCGATCCGAAGGGTAACGAGACCGACTTCACCTATGCGACTTGGGGCGGCGTGCTATCGGAGATGCAGCCCGCACCCTCGGCCGGCGCTGCTCGGCCGCTGAAACTATACACCTATGTCCAGATGACGGCGTATGTGAAGAATTCGGGTGGCACATTGGTGTCGACTGGCGTGCCGATCTGGATGCCCAGCACGGTAACGCAATGCCAGACGGTAGCGGGCAGCAGCACGGCGGCGTGCGATACCGCGGCCGGCGCCCCCCGGCTGCAGACGACCTATCAATATGTGACCGGCGCGGTTGCCAACAACCTGCTGGTGCGCGGGACGGAGGTGAAGGATCTGGTCACCGGCACGGCGCGGCTAAGTTGCGTCACTTATGATTCGATAGGCAGAAAGATCAGTGAAACGAGTCCCCGCGGCAACACCAGCATCTCGGTGTGTCCGTGAGCGGCGGCGGGACGATGCGGCGGCTGGCAGCGCTCGCCGGTCTGGTACTGGCGCTGCTGCCGGCGGTGGCACTCGCGCAAGCCTCGCCGTCGGACTTCACGACGGCGACGCGCTACGACATTGCAAACCGCGTGGTGGGAACGATCGCGCCCGATCCGGATGGCTCGGGATCGCTGCACTATGCAGCGGTACGCAACACCTATGACGCGCGCGGCCGGCTGATCAGCGTCGAGAAGGGTCAGTTGTCGAGTTGGCAGAGCGAGAGCGTATTGCCCGCGGCTTGGCCGGCATGGAATGCCGCCACCCAGACCGGATTTCAGATCTTCACCAAGGTAGTCAGCGGGTATGACGACCTCGACCGCAAGGTGATCGAGACGACCTGGGGTTCGACCGATGGCGGCGCAACCTGGGTCCAGAGTAACGCGACGCAGTATAGCTATGATCCGGTCGGACGACCCGATTGCAGTGCGGTTCGGATGAACCCAGCGACCTGGAGTGCGCTCCCCACGTCCGCTTGCAGCTTGGCGATGACGAGCAGCACCTATGGCCCCGATCGCATCACGAAGAACCTCTACGACGACGCCGGACAGCTGCTCAACGTGATCAAGGCCTACGGCCAGACCACCGCCAACGGCCTGCCGCAACTCCAGCAGGATTACGTCACCTACACCTATACCGACAACGGCAAGCAGAAGACGCTCAAGGACGCCAACGGCAACCTCACCACTTACACCTATGACGGGTTCGACCGGCTGGTTGCATGGGCGTTCCCGTCAAAGACGGTGACCGGTAGCTCGGCGGCTTGCACGATCGGGACGATCGCCGAGGCGACCGACGGGTTCGGCAATACGCTAGCCGGTCCGTCGGAAACTCGAACCGCCGGCGACGACTGCGAGAAATACGCCTACGACCGCAACGGCAACCGCGCCAAGCTGATGAAGCGCGACGGCCGGGTCGTCCGCTACGCATTCGACGCGCTCAACCGAATGACGGTCAAGGCAGTGCCGGACAATGGCTGTCCGACCAGCCCGCTCGATCCCGACCTCTGCACCAACCCACCTGCGTCGGCGACGCGCGACGTCTATTACGCCTACGACTTGCGCAACCTGCAGACGGCAGCGCGGTACGACAGCGCGACTGGTGCCGATGCGGTGCTCAACACTTATGATGGCTTCGGGCGGATCACCTCCACGACGACGGCGATGGGCGGCGTCAGCCGGACGATCACGCACAGCTACGACAATGACGACGATCGCCTGACCACGGCCTGGCCCGACGCGCTTAAGGTCACTTATAGCTATGACGGGCTCGATCGGCTCACCTGGGGCTATGAGGGTGCCGGTGGGATCCTGTTCCAATATGGCTATACGCCGGCCGAGCAGCCCTGGTTTCTCAGCCGAGTGTCTGGTTTCAACACCTTCCTCTCTTACGACGCCAAGCAGCGGCTGTCGGCACTGGGGAACGACTTTAACGGCGCAGCGAACGACGTCACCTACTCGTTCACCGACTACAATCCCGCCGGGCAGATCGTCACCAAGGTGCGCGACAACAACCTGTACGCGTTCAACGGTTACGTGAGCGCCAGCCGTGCGTATGTCGCCAACGGGCTCAACCAATATACCAGCTCAGGCGGCACCACGCTTGCCTATGAAGCCAACGGCAACCTCCGCGCGAGCGGGACGACCACCTATACCTATGACGTCGAGAACCGTCTGATCGGTATGGGCGGCCCGACAAGCGAGGCCCTGGTCTACGACCCGCTCGGCCGCCTCTATGAGGTCCAGGGCGCCGCCACCCGCCGCTTTCTCTACGACGGGGATGAACTGGTCGGCGAGTATAACGCCGCCGGCACGATGCTCGCGCGCTACGTCCATGGCATGGGCGAGGACGACCCGATCGTCTGGTACAATGGCGCCACGATGGACGCGGGGACACGACGGTTCCTGTACGCCGACCAGCAGGGTTCGATCGTTGCTGCGTCGGATGCCGCCGGCAACGCAATCGCGATCAACGCCTATGACGAATATGGCATTCCCGGCCCCACCAATACCGGGACATTCCAGTACACCGGGCAAGTGTGGCTGCCGGAAATCGGGCTCTATTACTACAAAGCCCGTATGTATTCGCCCACGCTGGGGCGGTTCATGCAGACTGATCCGATTGGGTATAAGGATCAGAATAATCTTTATGCCTATGTCGGGAACGATCCGGTCAACCATGCCGATCCGACCGGCGAGTCGATCACCGAGCTAGCGTTCCTTGTCTATGACGTGGCAACTGCGGTCAGTCACGTAGCGAAGGGCGCATCGGCAGGCGAGCTTCTCAACGATGCCGCGAACATTGCGCTCGATGTGGAGCCTCTTCCTGGGCTTCGCGAGGTTAAGAGTGGAATTGAACTAGCGCGCGCCGCTGAACATGGTGCCAGTGCTGCCGAACATGCAGCTGCTGCTGCGGCAAGAGGAGGAACAGCTGGTGGTGAGCGGGCAGGAAAGGGATTTACTCGCGCCGGCAAAAGGGAAATTATAGCCCGAAATGCCGGACAAAACGGCGGACGGACGAGATGTAGCAATCCTAGTTGTGCCCGGCCAACAGTTCCTGCCACACAAAGCAAACGAGGCGTTACCCCTGCGGGAAACGAGACAAGAGTGGATCATAATTACCCGAGATCAAGAGGAGGGGATGGCGCTCCGAGCAACGGGCAGGTCCTCTGCAACGATTGCAACGGGAAAAAGAGAGATCTCTAATGTCGGAAATGCACAAGGTAAATTTTAGAATTGAAAAAGATGAAGATGGATTTCCGCCCGTATCTATAGAAACTCTTTGGGCAGAATACTCTGATCACGGATACATGATCGACAGTATACCTTTTTTCACAAAGGATGCTACTAATGGAGATGTGATTTCTACTACAACTGACGCAGATGGTGATCTTTGGTTTAACAGTAGGATTATTAGCTCGACAAACTCTCTTGTTCGGCTGGTATTATTCGATGGAAGCATCGCAAATGAAGTTTCACTTGAGTTAAGAAAAATGGGATGCTCCACAGAATTTATATCGGATTACGAAATGATGGCAGTGAATGTACCAAAAACTACGCCATATCAAGATGTTATTAGATTTATTGATGAAAAAGGAAGGCAGGGCCTTTTGGACTATGAGGAAGCATTAATTCGGCAATAGCTTTATATTACTCGAATATATGGGAATGGAGCAAGTTCCGGGGTGTAATCCTGAATAGGGACGCCTCAATTCTACGGATCTTGCTTAACAGATCAAAGCAACTTCAGCATTCCGCAAACAATCTCGCCGGGAGCAGGCGCTGTTCGAAGCCGACGATCGTGAGCTCTATCGCAACCTGCTTTCGGAGCCGGCGCAGCGCGCGTGCGGGAGGTCGGGACGTACTGCCGCGTCATCGCATTATTTCTAAGCAACCGGTTGCCCGCCGATCAGCTTGCGATACCAATGATAAGAGCCTTTCGGCGTCCTCCGCTGTGTAGCGTAATCGACCCGCACCAGACCGAAGCGCGGTCCATAGCCGTCGGACCATTCGAAATTGTCGAGGATCGACCACACCAGATAACCGCGCACATCGATGCCGGCATCCATCGCTTTCCTGACCGCGCGGATATGGGCGTCGAGGAACGCGATCCGGTCGGCGTCATGCACCGCACCGCGCTCGACAGTATCGGTAAAGGCCGCGCCGTTTTCCGTAATGATGATCGGGGGCAAGGCGCTGCCGTAGCGATCCCGTAGCCTAAGCAACACATCGGCCATGCCTTGCGGGTCGACTGGCCAGCCCATCGCGGTTCGCTTGAATTTCGCCGGCGGCGGCGCTTCCTCGATCGGCTGGGCGCTGCCCGGCGGACTGACGCGCATGAAGTTGGTGTTGTAATAATTGACGCCGAGGAAATCGAGCGGCTGGGCGATCGTCGCGAGGTCGCCGTCCCGCATCGCCGTCGCGGTGAGGGCGTCCGGCAATTCCGCAGGGTAGCGGCCGAGTAGCAGCGGATCGACGTGCAATCCCCAATAATAGAGCGTCATGGCCTGAGCGGCCGGTTCGTCGCGCGCCGGATCGGCCGGCCGCACCATCGCAAGATTCTGGGCGATGCCGATCTGCGCCTTGCGCTTCGCCGTCGCGCGGAGCGCTTGAACGGCCTTGCCGTGCGACAACAGCAAGTGATGCGCGACCGGAAAGGATTGCGGCATGTCGAGCTTCAGCCCCGGTGCATTGACGCCGAGAACATGCCCGAGGACATGGTGCATGAAGGTCTCGTTATGCGTGATCCAGCGCGGCACGCGATCGCCGAGATGCTCCGCCATGATATGCGCATAATCGGCGAACCGATCGCAGGTGTCGCGGTTCTGCCAGCCGCCGGCGTCTTGCAGCGCTTGCGGCAAATCCCAGTGGAACAGGGTCGGCATCGGCGCGACGCCCTTGGCCAGCAATTCGTCGACCAGCCGCGAATAGAAATCGAGACCCTTCGGATTGGCCGCGCCGCGCCCTTCGGCTTGGATCCGTGGCCAGGCGATCGAGAAACGATAGGTCCGCGCGCCGAGCTGGCCGATCAGCCCCACATCCTCGCGATACCGATGATAGTGATCGCACGCGATGTCGCCGTTGGCGTTCCCCGCGATATTGCCGGGCTGATGGCAATAGGTGTCCCAGATCGACCTTCCGCGACCGTCTTCGTTCACGGCTCCTTCGATCTGATAAGAGGATGCCGCCACGCCCCACAGAAAATCGGGTGGGAAAGCCGGGATGGCGGGCTGTACCCCCGACTTCGACGCCGCGATCAGCCCCGGGGCCGCAATCGTCGCGCCCGTCGCCAGTACGAATTCACGCCTGCGCATGCTCGCCTCTCCCATTTCCCCATTGTCTCGGCCGCAATGGCGCAAGCGGGGTAGTTGAGCCGATCAAAGAGCGTGGGAAAACAATAGTCAACGCTATATTCTTCAATCCTCCCCCGCCAGGGGGAGGTGGCGGCCGCAGGCCGACGGAGGGGGCGGACGGCGACCCGTTAGCCGTCATGCTTCCTCCCCTTCCGTCAGTCCCCGCCTGCGCGGGGACTGCCACCTCCCCTGGCGGGGAGGATTATCTGAACGTCGATCCGTCCTTGATTTCATGCGCCGTCCGGCTGTCCGCCGGCGCTTCCTCGCGTTCCGTCATCCCATAGTCGCGCAGCACCGCCGCTACCCGCAGCCGATACGCCTTGAACACACCGCCACGGCCCGCCGCCTGCGCGCGGCGATGGTCCTCGGTGTTGCGCCACGCCGCTACCGCCTCCTCGTCGCGGAAGAAGCTCAGCGACAGGATCTTGCCGGGATTGGTCAGGCTCTCGAACCGCTCGACCGAAATGAAACCGTGGATCGCCTCCAGCTCGGGCTTCAGCCGGGCCGCGATGGCGAGATAGGTCTCGTGCTGTCCCTCGGCGGGCTCGACCTCGAAGATCACCGCGATCATCGGTCGACCCTCGCCAGGAAGATGCGATCCTCGCGGCGGATGAAGCGCTCGCCTTGCGCGAAGGCGAAATTCTTGCGGCCGAGCGGATGATCCTTGAGCCGGGCGCGGTACGCTTCATATTCGGTCAGGCTCTCGATCGTGTAGACGCCATAGGCCGTCGTCGCCGATCCCTCGTGCGGGGCAAAATAGCCGACCAGATCGGCACCGCATTCGGGGATCGCCTGGCCCCAAACACGGGCATAATCGACGAACGCATCGCGGCCCCAGGGCTCGATATCGTAGCGGATGAAACAGGTGATCATTCGGTCGTCTCCAAAGTGTGCGGGCACTTTAGCGATTCCGGCCGCGGCGATGGTTCGGTACAGATCGAACCATGAGAGAAGGTCCCTATATCGCCGAAATCGCCGCTTTGATCGGCGACCCCGCGCGCACCAACATGTTGACCGCGCTGATGGACGGGCGCGCGCTGACGGTGAGCGAGCTGGCGCAGGCCGCCGGCATTACCCTGCCGACCGCGAGCGGGCATATATCGCGGATGGAGACGGCGGGATTGCTCGCCGCCGAGAAACAGGGGCGGCATCGCTATCTGAGGCTGTCGGGGCCGGACATGGCGACCGCGCTCGAGGCGCTGATGGAGCTTGCCCAGCGCACCGGCGCGGTCAGGGTGCGGACGGGACCGCGCGACCCGGCGCTGCGCGAGGCGCGGGTGTGCTACGATCATCTCGCCGGCGCTCGTGCCGTGGCGGTGGCGGCGAAGCTGGCCGATGCGGGGATGATGGTCGACCAGGGGCTGACCGATGCTGGCCGGGCCTGGCTCGCCGAGCGCGGGTTCGTGCGCGGCGACGGGCGGCGCCCGTTCTGCCGCACCTGTCTCGACTGGAGCGAGCGGCGGCATCATCTCGGCGGCGCGCTCGGCGCCCAGATATTGAGCCGCGCGCTCGACGAGGGCTGGGCGCGGCGCCGCGAGGGCAGGGTGATCGATTTCGGGCAGCGCGGTGGCGCGGCGTTCGATCGGCTGTTTGAGCTCTGAGTGGGTCAAGTGTGCCGGCTCCCCTCCCTTTCAGGGAGGGGTTGGGGGTGGGTGCGCGTGTCTGCGCGCCCAAGAGACCCGGCAGGCGCCAGGCAAAACGGCATTGGACGAGGCATCGAGCCTCGCCCAACGCCAAACCCACCCCTTGATCCCCTCCCTTGCAGGGAGGGGAGAATCTCATCGCCGATTCAGGCCTAAATCCCGGCGACGCCGCGCAGTGCCGCCGCGTCGAGCACGCGCAGCGAGCGATAGCCCGGCGCGACCCAGCCGCGTTTCGCTAGCGCCAGGATGTGCCCGCTCGCCGACTTGCGGCTGAGTCCGCACATCTCGGCGAGGTCGGCCTGCGTCGCGGGGACCTCGCCCTTGTCGTCGGCCAGTTGCGCCAACCGCGCCGCGACGCGCGCGCGCGGCGCCAGGCAGAGGTTGAGCGCGGCCCCATGCACCGCGGCATCGAGCTGGTCGTAGAGCAGGGCCATCGTCGCCGGCCACGCCCCCGGCTGACGCGCCGCGATCCCCGGCAAGGCGGCGTCGGGTACCAGCAGCACGCTCGCCGCGCGCTGCGCACGGACGGTGACGATCCGCCGCCCGCCGCCGAACCGCCGCGACTGGCCGATCGCCTGGCCGGGCCGGGCCAGGCCGAGCAGCACGTCGCGGTCGCGCCCGACGCTCGCCTCCAGCCGCAGCACGCCGTCAATCACCAGGCACAGGCCGGGTTCCTCGTCGCCTTCCGAATAGATCCATTGCCCGGCGTCGAGTATGACGACGCGTCCCGCCGCGACCAATTCGGCGGCGAGCGCTGGGTCGAGCGCGGCGAACCAGCGGCCGCGGCGGAGAGCCTCGAGCACGTTCATCGATCAATTGCTACGATCGTAGCAATCATGTCGCAAGCCGGGCTGTAATAGGATCGTCAAAGGAGAGGAATCATGACCATCCAGATTCGCCCGATCGCCGATCATTGCGGTGCCGAGGCCAGCGGCATCGACCTGCGCACGCTCGATGACAGCGGCGTCGATACGCTCAAGGCGGCGGTCGCCGATCGTGGCGTGCTGTTCGTCCGCGACCAGGAGCTGACGCCCGAGGACCATATTGCCTTCGCGCGCCGCTGGGGCACGATCGACATCAACAATTATTTCCCGGCGAATGGCGGCCATCCGGAGATCGCCGAGGTGCGCAAGGCGGAAACCCAGACCACCAATATCGGCGGCGGATGGCATACCGACCACAGCTATGACCAGGTGCCGGCGATGGGATCGATCCTGCTCGCGCGCGAAACCCCGCCGACCGGCGGCGACACGCTGTTTTCCAGTCTGGGCGCCGCGTATGATTCGCTGTCGGACGGCCTGAAGGCGACGCTGGACGGGCTGCGCGCGGTGCATTCGGCCGATCACATTTACGGCCATGACGGTATTTATGCGAAGACAGACCAGGCCGCCGACCTGAAGGGCCACGACGTCCACGCAGCCGCGGTCCATCCGGCGGTAATCCGCCATCCGGTGACGGGCCGCAAGATCCTGTACGTCAATCCCGCCTTCACCCTCCATTTCGAAGGCTGGACGCGCGAGGAGAGCATGCCGCTACTTCAATATCTCTACAGCGTCGGGATGAAGCCCGAGTTCCAATGCCGCCTGCAATGGGCGCCGGGGTCGCTCGCGATATGGGACAATAGATCGACCTGGCATTGCGCGATGAACGATTACCAGGGCCATCGCCGGCTGATGCATCGGATCACGATTTCGGGGGTGGCGTTGAGTTAATTTCCCTCTCCCAAAGGGAGAGGGAGGGAGCCGCCGCAGGCGGCGGAAGGGTGAGGGCAGCTCTTTGCCTCCGACCTGCCTCACCTTCCCACTCGGCTCCGCCGAGCGGGCCTCTTCCTCTCCCAGGGGGAGAGGAGAGAAAGGCGCCACGCCGTCGGACGTGCCGGCTGCGCCGGCCCGCCGCCCGACGTGACGAGTCCTGAATTTGCCTTCGGCAAATCCAGGCCGTCCACTACTTCATCAGCACCAGTTCTTCGGCCATCGTCGGATGCAGCGCCACGGTCTGGTCGAACGCGTCCTTGGTCAGCCCGGCCTTCACCGCGACCGCGGCGGCCTGCAGGATTTCCGCCGCCTCCGGCCCGATCATGTGGATACCGAGGATCTTGTTGGTCTCGCCGTCGCAGATCATCTTGTAGAGCGCGCGCTCGTTGCGGCCGGCGAGGACGTTCTTCATCGGGCGGAAGTCGCTGACATAGACTTTGACCGATCCGTATTTCTGCTTGGCCTGACTCTCGGTCAGTCCGACGCCCGCCATTTGCGGATGGCTGAACACCGCCGCCGGCACGCAATGATAATCGACCCGGGTCGGCTTGTTGCCGAAGATCGTGTCGGCGAAGGCTTGGCCCTCGCGGATCGCGACCGGGGTCAGCTGGATGCGGTCGGTGACGTCGCCCACCGCGAAGATGCTGGGGACGCTCGAACGATTGTCGTCGTCGACCCGGATCGCACCCTTTTCGTTGAGCTCCACACCCGCCGCGTCGAGGCCGAGATTCTCGGTATTGGGCACGCGGCCGGTCGCGAACATCACGCAATCGACCTCGATCGGGGCGTGGTTCGACATTGACACCTTGAGGCTGCCGTCGGCCTGCTTCTCGATCCCTTCGAACTTGGCGTTGAAGCGGAAATCGATGCCCTTCGTCATGCTGATCTGGAGCAGGCGGTCGCGGATCTGCTCGTCGTAACCGCGCAATATCTGGTCGCTGCGGTTGATCAGCGTTACCTTGGCGCCGAATTCGTGGAAGATGCCGGCGAATTCGTTGGCGATATAGCCCGCGCCCGCGATCAGGATGCGCTTGGGCACGCTTTCCAGGTGGAACGCCTCGTTCGAGGTGATGCCATATTCATAGCCCGGGCAGGTCGGGATGTGCGGCCGCGCGCCGGTCGCGATCAGGATGTATTTCGACGTGACTTCGCGCCCCGATGCCAGCCGGATCGAATTGGGTCCGGTCAGCTCGGCGCGTTCGTTGATTACCTCGACCTTATGGTTGTCGAGCGTGGTGTTGTACGCCTTGCTGATCCGGTCGACTTCCTCGAACACGTTGGCGGTCAGCGTCTTCCAGTCGAATTTGCAATCGGCCGGTACGTCCCAGCCGAAGCGGCGCGCGTCCATCAGATCCTCGGCGAAATGCGCGCCATAAACGAGCAGCTTCTTGGGCACGCAGCCGCGGATCACGCAGGTGCCGCCGACGCGATATTCCTCCGCCGCCGCGACTCGCGCGCCATGCGCCGCCGCGACTCGCGCCGCGCGGGTGCCGCCCGATCCGATACCGATGACGAACAGGTCGTAGTCGTAGTCAGTCATTCCAATTCCTCTTCGTCATCCCCGCGTAAGCGGGGACCCATCTCCATCGCGCGCCGCCAACTCTTCCCGTCGTGCTTGCGGCACTCGCACGAGATGGGTCCCCGCTTGCGCGGGGATGACGGCTGAGCAGTCTACCCAAACGCCCGCTTGATCAGATCCTGGGTCGAAACGTCGAAATCGCCGCCACCCTTGGCCGCCGCCTTGGCCATTTCCTTGCCGAGCTCGACCCCGAACTGGTCGAACGAATTGATCCCGAGCAGCACGCCCGACACGAACACGCGATGCTCGTGATAGGCGATCAGGGCGCCCAGGGTGCGTGGGTCGAGCTCGTCGAGCAGCAAGGTGGTCGAGGGACGATCGCCCGGATAGGCGCGCGCCAGATCGTCGGGATTCTCGCGGCCCTTCATCAGCGCGGCGCCTTGCGCGAACATGCTGTTGAGCAGGGTCTTGTGATGATCCTCGCTCAGCGTATCGGCCTGCTCGATCACCCCGATAAATTCGAGCGGGACCAGGTGTGTGCCCTGGTGGAGCAACTGGAACACCGCATGCTGTTGGTCGGTGCCGACGCCGCCCCAGGTGATCGGCGCGGTCGGCCGGCCGACCTTCTTGCCGTCGATCGTCGCGCCCTTGCCGTTCGACTCCATCTCAAGCTGCTGGAGATAGGACGGGAGCAACCGCAGCCGCTCGTCATAGCAGAACACGCCGCGCGTCTCGCAACCGAAGGCCTGGGTATAGAGCAGGTCGGCGAACGCCGCGAGCGCGGGCACATTCTCGTGCAGCGCGGACAGGCGGAAATGGCGGTCCATCTCGGCCGCGCCCTCGAGCAGTTCGGAAAAGGCATCCCAGCCGAGCGCCATCGCCGCCGGGAAACCGATCGACGACCAGAGCGAATAGCGCCCGCCCACGGTGTCGGCGAACGGCAGCACGCGCGTCTCGTCGACACCCCATTCGATCGCCTTGTCGGGATCGGCGGTCAGCGCGACGACGCGGCCATAGGGGTCCTCGACCCCGCCCGTCTGCATCCACTCGATCACGCTTTCGGCGTTGAGCATCGTCTCGGTGGTGGTGAAGGTCTTGGAGGCGATGGCGAGCAAGGTCGCGCTCGGATCGAACCGCTTGAACGCTTCTTCCAGCGCCAGCCCGTCGACGTTCGAGACGATCGCTACCTCGTATCGATTGGACTCGCGCCCCAGCGCGTCGATCAGCAGATCGGGGCCCAGCGCCGACCCGCCGATCCCGACATGCAGGATGTTGCGGATCGGACCCAGCGCCTCTGCCTCGATCGCGTCGATCAGCGCGCGCATCCGGGCGTGGAGCGCCTGCGCCTTGGCGACGTCGTCCTTATCGCCTTCGCCGCGCTCGGCGGTGTGGGTGACCGCGCGGCCCTCGGTGACGTTGATCACCTGGCCCGAGAACAACGCCTCGCGCTTGCCGGCCAGATCGCTCGCCTTGGCCAGCTTCTCGAACGCCTTGATCGCTTCGTCGGTCAGGTGGGTCTTCGACCAGTCGAAATGGATGCCGGCGACATCGGCCGAATATTTGCCCAGCCGCTCCGGATCGTCGGCGAACAGCTTGGTCAGGGGGATGCGCTTCAGCGCCTCGATCTCGCTCCAGTCGGCCATGTTTGGGTTCCTTGTTCGACTCCGGGGCCTCAATGGGCGTTCCGGCCGTCCCGTTCAAGGAACCACGCCGCAGCGCCACGGTCATACGTATGCTTGACGCGCGCTGGCTGCATGCGCAAACCGCGCGCCATGACCGATACACCTCAGGCGACCCCGTCCGATGCCGTGCCCGATCCCGTTGTGGCGCCCGCCGGCACGCCTGCGCCGCCCGTGAAGAAGCCCAAGAAGGAAGAGGATTGGAAGGACACGCTCAGCTTCATCGTCAAGCTGGTCCTCGTCGTCGTGATCTTCCGCAGCTTCCTGTTCTCGCCTTTCTCGATTCCGTCGCAGTCGATGCTGCCGCGGCTCTATATCGGCGACTATCTGTTCATCTCGAAATGGAATTACGGCTATTCCAAGCATTCGCTGCCGTTCAGCGTGCCGTTGATCCCGGGGCGCATCTTCGGCCGCAACCCGACGCCGGGCGACGTGGTGGTGTTCAAGGCGCCGCCAGGCAACGACCAGGATTATATCAAGCGCGTCATCGGCCTGCCCGGTGACACGATCCAGATGCGCCATGGCCAATTGATCCTGAACGGTGTTGCGGTGCCCAAGGTGCGCGTCGCCGATTTCGTCATTCCGCTCACGCCCAATTATCCAGCCGGCAAGGAATGCCCGGCGGAATTCCAGGCGACCGACAGCGCGGGCAAGCCGATCTGCCGCTACATGCAGTTCAAGGAAACCTTGCCCAACGGGGTCAGCTACAATGTGCTCGATCGCGGCGAATTCCCCGATCGCGACGATACCGACGTCTATAACGTGCCCGCGGGCCACGTTTTCCTGATGGGCGACAATCGCGACGATTCGGGCGACAGCCGCTTCCCGGCCCAGGAAAATGGCGCGATCGGCATGGTCCCGCTGGAAAATCTGGAAGGCAAGGCGGTCGTTACCTTCTGGTCGACCGACGGCAACGCGCAATGGCTGCTGCCCTGGACGTGGTTCACCGCGGCGCGCTGGAGCCGGCTGGGACAGGGCTTTTGACCACTGCCCCTCGATCGGGGAATAGCTAAGTGACGACCCAGGACCTTGCCAGCTGGATCGCCGAGACCTTCGGCCATCGGCCAGGCGACCTCGCGCGGTTCGAGCGCGCCTTGACTCATGGCAGTCAGGCCAGCGCTAATTACGAGCGGCTCGAGTTTTTGGGCGACCGCGTGCTCGGATTGGCTATGGCCGAATGGTTGTACGAATTGTTCGCCGATGAGCCCGAGGGCAGTCTGTCGAAGCGCCTCAACGCTTTGGTCACCGGAGCGGTCTGCGCCGATGTCGCGCGAGAGATCGGCGTGCGGCCGTTCCTCGGCCTGGGCAAACAGGCGCGCGACGATGGTGCCGCCGACAGCGACAATGTTCTTGGCGATGTGATGGAGGCGTTGATCGGCGCGCTCTATCTCGACGCCGGCTTCGCGCCCGCGCGCGATTTCGTCCGCGCGCGCTGGGCCGACCGCGTCCATGCCGATGCGCGCGCGCCGCAGCACCCCAAATCGGCGCTGCAGGAATGGGCGGCCGCGCACAATCGCAAGGCGCCGGTGTATGAGGTCGTCACGCGGTCCGGCCCGCAGCACGCGCCGCGCTTCACCGTCCGCGTGTCGCTCGGCAGCTTCGCCAGTGCCGATGCCGAAGGATCGAGCAAGCAGGAAGCGGAAACCGCCGCCGCCCGCGTGCTGCTCGCGCAGGTGCAGCCATGACTGAGTCCCAAACCCAACATTGCGGCCTCGTCGCCGTGCTTGGCGCGCCCAATGCCGGCAAGTCGACCCTGGTCAATGCGCTTGTCGGGCAGAAGGTGGCGATCGTCAGCCCCAAGGCGCAAACCACGCGCACGCGACTGCTCGGCGTCGCGATCGAAGGCGAGACGCAGATCCTGCTGGTCGATACGCCCGGCATTTTCGAACCTCAGCGCCGGCTCGACCGCGCGATGGTGGCGGCGGCCTGGGGCGGCACCGAGGGCGCCGACCTCATCGCTCTGGTGGTCGACGCCAAAGGCGGGTTGGGCCCCAAGGTCGTGCCCATCGTGGAAAGCATCGCTGCACGTCAGGAACGCAAATTCCTGATCCTCAACAAGGTCGATATTGCCGACAAGGCGCGCCTGCTGGTCCATGCCGAGAAACTGAACGCGATCACCCATTTCGACGAGACTTTCTTCGTCTCAGCCTCGACCGGCGACGGGTTGCCCGAGCTCAAGAAGGCGCTGGCCTACAACATGCCCGAAGGGCCGTGGCATTTCCCCGAGGACCAGGTCAGCGACGCGACCGAACGCGCTTTGGCCGCCGAAGTGACGCGCGAGCAGCTCTACCTCCAGCTCCACGCCGAATTGCCTTATGCAAGTACGGTCGAGACCGAGGCGTTTTCGGAACGCGAGGACGGATCGGTCGAGATCCGCCAGCAGATCCTGGTCGAGCGCCCGACCCAGCGCGCGATCGTGCTCGGCAAGGGCGGCAGCCGGATCAAGGAGATCGGCGCGCGGGCACGGGCGCAGTTGAACGAATTGCTCGACCGCCCGGTGCATCTCTACCTGCACGTCAAGGTGAAGCCAGGCTGGGACGAGGACCGCGAGGTCTATCGCGATATCGGGCTGGATTGGGTGGATTGACGTCTCCCACGCCCCGCCGTCACCCCAGCGAAAGCTGGGGTCTTGAGCGGTTAATGCGATGCGGCTTGAGATCCCAGCTTTCGCTGGGATGACGAGTGTTGCTAGGCCAGCACCGATTCCACCCAGTCCGGCACCAGCACCCCCGCAGGCCCCAGCCGGCTCTCCTCAAACCACCCGCTTCCCTCGGACCGATCGAGATTGAGCTCCAGCGTCTGCGCGCCATGATATTTCGCCGTCTGGACGAACCCCGCCGCCGGATACACCGCGCCCGACGTCCCGATCGACACGAACAGATGGGCGCGGGAGATTGCGCGCTCGATCGCATCCATCGCGTACGGCATCTCGCCGAAGAACACGATATCGGGCCGCACCGCCGGCGCGCCGCACGAAGCGCAGATCGTCCCCGGCGGCATGTCGCCGTCCCACGTCTCCCGGTGCTCGCACGCCGCGCACAGCGCCGACTTCAACTCGCCATGCATATGGAGCAGCCGCTTGGCGCCCGCGCGCTCGTGCAGATCGTCGACATTCTGCGTGACGATCAGCAACTCTCCAGGCCATTCGGCATCGAGCCGCGCCAGCGCATGATGCGCGGGATTGGGTTCGACCGTGGCCAGCGCCGCGCGCCGAAGGTCGTAGAAGCGGTGCACCAGCTCGGGATCGCGGGCGAGCGCCTGCGGCGTGCAAACATCCTCGACCCGATGCCCTTCCCACAACCCGCCCGGCCCGCGAAACGTCGCGATGCCGCTCTCGGCGGAGATGCCCGCGCCGGTCAGGACGACGATGTTCTGAATGCTGCTCATCTTGACTTTGGTAAGCGATAGGTGCGTTGACCGCTATTGCGTGGAAAAAGACTACCGATCGTAAATGTGCGATTGCGCGGTTTACGAGTCCTCGTGTTTTTCTGTCGCGTCATCTTCAGCGTCGTGCACGAGTTGTTTTGCTTCTTTGTAGGTCCATCCTTGAGGGAAAAGGAAGGTTAGAGCACGCTGCCAGGGTTTTTCGGCGAGCATAGCAGATAGGCTATCACGAACGCTCAATCCGGCTTCTCCATCGGCTTCCGACCGACCGTCACTCAAATTGAGCGACTATCCAGCTTAGCGCACGCACGCCATTTGCGCCAGCTTCCGCAACTAACTCGAAAGCGACCTTGATCGCCCGTTTATCCGCTAAGGTTTTGGCCCTGCCGCTGGCGACCGGGCCGGCCTCTTTACAAAGCAACGATTTCCGCGTGACACGGCACAATGACCGATTTCGCGACGACCCGGCAGTTGTTCCACCTCCCCGAGGGCGTGCTCTACCTCGACGGCAATTCGCTCGGACCGCTGCCGCTCGCGGCCGAAGGGCGGCTGCGCGAGGTCTTGGCGCGCGAATGGGGCGATCAGTTGATCCGGGCGTGGAATAGCGCCGACTGGATCGGGCTGCCGCGTCGCGTCGGTGATCGTATCGGGCGGCTGATCGGCGCGCCCGAAGGGAGTATCGCGACTGGCGACACACTCTCGATCAAGGTGTTCCAGGCGCTGGCTGCCGCGCTAGCGTTGAATCCCGAGCGCAAGGTCGTGCTGTCGGACACCGGCAATTTCCCGTCGGACCTCTATATCGCCAGCGGACTGATCCAGGCGCTTGGTGGCGGGCTCGAATTGCGGCTGGTCGCGCCGGAAGACGTGGAAAGCGCGATCGACGATAGTGTCGCGGTGACGTTGATCACCGAAGTCGACTACCGCACCGGTCGCCGCCACGACATGAAAGCGCTGACCGCCAAGGCGCATGCCGTGGGCGCGATCACGGTGTGGGATCTCGCGCATTCGGCCGGCGCCGTACCGGTCGACCTGACTGCCGCCGACGCCGATTTCGCGGTCGGCTGCACCTACAAATATCTCAACGGCGGCCCCGGCGCGCCCGCTTTCATCTATGTCGCGCCGCGTTTCGCAGAGAGCGCGCGGCCGATCCTGTCGGGCTGGATGGGGCATGAAGCGCCGTTCGCCTTCGACCTGGATTACCGTCCGCATGCCAGCGTCGAGCGGATGCGCGTCGGCACGCCGCCGGTCCTCGCGCTCGCGGTGCTCGATGCCGCACTCGCCGCCTGGGACGGGATCGACATGGCCGATATCCGCGCCGCCTCGATCCGGCTGAGCGAGCGCTTCATTGCCGAGGTCGAGGCGCGCTGCCCCGACCTGACGCTCGCCTCGCCGCGCGACCCGCACGCGCGCGGCAGCCAGGTCTCGTTCCGCCACCCGCAAGGCTATGCGATCATGCAGGCGCTGATCGCCAACAATGTGATCGGCGATTTCCGCGCACCCGATCTGATCCGCTTCGGTTTCACCCCGCTCTATCTGTCCGAAGACGATGTCGTCGCGGCGGCGAAGGTACTCGAACGCGTGATGACCGAGCGCTTGTGGGACGACCCCGCTTATGCGACGCGGTCCAAAGTGACATGACCGACGACCACCGATCAGATGCCGGCGACTCCGGCGGGGCAGAAACCGACTTCGCCGGCAAGATGGCCTATGGCGATTATCTGCGCCTCGACCTGATCCTCGGCGCGCAGCAACCGCGCTCGGCCGCGCATGACGAGATGCTGTTCATCATCCAGCATCAGACGTCGGAGCTGTGGATGAAGCTCGCGGTGCACGAACTCGAATCGGCATGCGATGCGATCGCCAACGACAAATTGCCGCATGCGTTCAAGATGCTCGCGCGCGTGTCGCGCATCCTGGAGCAACTCAACAATGCCTGGGACGTGCTGCGCACGCTGACACCGAGCGAATATACCGAATTCCGTGCCGATCTCGGGCAATCGTCGGGGTTTCAGTCGCACCAATACCGCGCGATCGAATTCCTCTGCGGCAACCGCAACGCCGCGATGCTCAAGCCGCACGCGCACCGCGCCGAGGTCATGGTCGAGCTGGAAGGCATATTAGCGCGGCCGAGCCTGTACGATGAGGCGATCCGCCTGCTCGCGCGCTCCGGCTTCGACGTCGGAGCGGAGCGCGCCGATCTTCGCGAACAGCGCGGCGAAAGCGACAAGCTCCGCAGCGCCTGGGCCGCGATCTATCGCGATCCCGATACGCATTGGCCGCTCTACGAACTGGCCGAGAAACTGGTCGATCTTGAGGACTATTTCCGCCGCTGGCGGTTCAACCACGTCACCACGGTCGAGCGCGTAATCGGCCTCAAGCGTGGCACCGGCGGGACGCAGGGCGTCGCCTATCTGCGCCGAATGCTCGAGGTCGAGCTGTTCCCCGAGCTGTGGCACGTGCGGACAGAATTATAGTTCCCCCTCCCGCTCGCGGGAGGGGTTAGGGGAGGGCATGTTTCAATCCCGTCGGTTTAGGCGACACGCCCTCCCCCGACCCCTCCCGTAAACGGGAGGGGAGAACCGCCTCACGCGTCCGTCGACGCCGTGGTCCACCCCAGGCGCGGGATCGTCACCGAGCGCCGCCCCGACAGATCGGTGCGCGTCACGATGACGTCGCGATCTTCCATATAGGCAAGCACGCGGCGCGCGCGACCGAGCGAGCTGGTGCCATAGATGCGCGCGATCTCCTCGTCGCTCGGACACGGCGCATTCTCGCGCGCGGCACGGGCGATCAGCAGGAAGGCGCCTAGCATCTCGTCGGGGACTGAGGCCGCGGCGGTCATCGCCGGCGCCCATTGTTCGTCTTCGGGCTGATAGATGCCGGCGCGGGCCGCGGCCAGCCGGCGCGCGAAGCTCGACGGGTCGAGCGCGATGCGGCGCAGGCCCGCCATCCGGCAGCGCACCTGGAAATCCTGGAACAAGGCGGCGGCAGGACGCAGCGCGCTGTCGGGATCGGCGACGATGCCGTGCAAGGCGTCGGCCATGACAGCATCGGCATCGACCGGATCGGCATCCTCGGGCTCGGCCGCGGGCGTCGCCGCTAGGGCCTCGAGCAGTTCGGCCGCCGGCGCCGGGCGCGGCGGGGGAGGGGGCGCCAGCGGGAGCGACATCGTTTCCTCGACCGGTGCCAGGATGAAGTCGCGCATGTCCTCGGCCGGGCTCTGGTCGGGCAGCGGCACCAGCTTGGGGCTCGAACTGCGCGCGCTGGTCTCGACCGCGCCGATGCGGATCGTCACCGGGCGCCGCGCCACTGCCGGGCCCAGCCCCAGGAAACTGCCGCGCGGCAGGTCGCGAATCGTCTCGGCCTGGCGCCGCTCCATGCCGAGCAAATCGGCGGCGCGTGCCATGTCGATGTCGAGAAAGGTCCGCCCCATCAGGAAGTTGCTCGCCTCGGCCGCGACGTTCTTCGACAGCTTCGCCAATCGCTGCGTGGCGATGATCCCGGCTAGCCCGCGCTTGCGCCCGCGCGACATCAAATTGGTCATCGCGCCGAGCGAGGCACGGCGGACCTCCTCGGCAACCTCGGCCCCGGCGGCGGGCGCGAAAATCTGTGCCTCGTCGATCACTACCAGCGCCGGATACCAATAATCGCGCGGAGCATCGAACAACGCCGACAGGAAGGTGGCGGCGCAGCGCATCTGTCCCTCCATCTCCAGCCCTTCCAGGCTGAGCACGACCGAGGTGCGATGCTCGCGGCAACGCGCGGCGAAGCGCGTGATCTCGGCGAGTGAATAGTCGACTGCCTCGATCGCGACATGGCCATAGGGGCCCGCCAAGGTGACGAAATCGCCCTCGGGATCGACAATGACTTGCTGCACCTGGCGCGCGCTGCCTTCGAGCAGGCGGCGCAACAGATGCGACTTGCCCGATCCCGAATTGCCCTGGACGAGCAATCGGGTGGCGAGAAGTTCCTCGAGATCGACGCATGCCGGCCGGCCGCTCGAATCGATCCCCATATCGATCTGAAACGTCATTGCCCCGCGCATGGTGGCAACCACCATCGAAGGGCAAGCCGTGGCGGCGAAAAAAGCTGCGGATTATGTGCTTATGCCCCTCCCCTGAAGGGGAGGGGCTTAGGCGCGCTCAATAGCCGGCGATCTCCGGCACGCAGGTATCTCCCGCGGACGGGCACCGTTGCCAACCGCCACCCATCGCCTGGAACAATTGAACTCGCGCGGTCAGGGCATCGGACCGCAGCTGGATCAGCGACAATTGCGCGCCGAGCAGCCCGCGCTGCGCGTCGAGCTGTTCGAGATAGGGCGAATAGCCTTCGCGATAGCGGTTGGTCGCCAGCCGCAATCCTTCGGCCAACGCGACCTGCTGCGCGCGGGCCAGACCAACTTGCTCATCGAGCCGTTTGGCACCGGCCAGAGCATCCTCGACCTCGCGGAACGCGGTCAGCGCGGCGCGGCGATAGGCGAATGCCGCCTGGTCGCGTTGCGCGCCCGCCGCTTCCGCCTGCGCGGTCAGCCGGCCGCCTTCGAACAGCGGCGCCAGGATGCTGCCGCCGATCGACCAGAGCGTGATCGGATCGGCGAGCAAGGTCGAGAACGCCGCGCCGGCCGATGCGCTCAACCGGACTTGCGGCAGGAAGCGCTTGCGCGCGGCCGCCAGCGACTTGTCCGACGCGGCGAGCTGGAACTCGGCTTGGGCGACGTCGGGGCGACGCCGCAGCAATTCGGAAGGCAAGCCATCGGGGATCGGCGGTACCGTCAGGCGGTCTAGCGGTAGGCCGCGATCGATCGCCTGGGGCGTTTCGCCGGTCAGCAGGCTGAGCGCATTCTCGGTGCGCGCAATGGCGAGTTCGATCTGCGGAACGATCTGCGCGGTGGCGTCATATTCGGCTTCGGCCTGTTGCAACTCGAGCTTGGGCGAATAGCCGCGTCCCACCCGCGACCTGGCGAGCCGTAGCGATTCCGATCGTGCCGCGACCGTCGCGCGCGCGACCTCCAACCGGGCATCGAGCCCGCGCAACGAGATATAGCCGCTCGCCACTGCTCCAGCGACCGACAGCCGCACCGAATCGCGCGCGGCCTGGCTCGCGAACCAGGCATCGCGTGCCGCCGCCTTGCTGTCGGCGAGCCGGCCGAACAGATCGACTTCGTAAGCCGCCTGGACTTGCGGCTGGGCAGCATTCTGTTCGGAGGGCAGGCCGAACGGACTAACCGATCGTGACCGGCCCCCGCTCAGGCCGGCGTCGATCGTCGGCAAGAACTGCGCGCGCGCCAAGGCCAGATTGGCGCGCGCCTCGCGCACCCGCCCCACCGCGATCGCGATGTCATTATTGTTGGTCAGCGCCTTGTCGATTAGCGCGGCCATCGTCGGGTCGCCGAACGATTGCCACCAGGCGCGGTCGATCGGCGCGACCGGCCCGGCATCGGTGCGCCAGGTCGGCGGCGGCGCCACCGGCGGCACTGCGGCGGTCTTCACCGGAGGGCCGGCGCACGATGCGAGCGCGGCCGCCAACAGCAGCCCGGCGTGCCGCATATTCATCGTTGCCGCCCGTTATGCGTGTCGATGTTGACCTCGACTGACATGCCGGGCCTCAGCCGCGCCGCCGCGGCCTGTCCCGGATCGATCGCGATGCGCACGGCGATCCGTTGCGCGACCTTGACGAAATTGCCGGTCGCATTGTCGGGCTTCAACACCGCGAATTCGGACCCCGCCGCCGGGGACAAACTCTCTATCCGGCCGTTGAACTGGGCCCCGCCGAGTGCATCGACCTTAAAGGTGGCGCGCTGTCCGACCGCCATGTCGCGCGTCTGCGTCTCCTTGTAATTGGCGATCACCCACACATTGTGCGGCACGATCGACAGCAATTGCGTGCCTGCGGTGACATAGGCGCCGTCGCGCACGCCGATTTCGGACAGCTGACCGTCGACCGGCGCGCGGATGATCGTGTTGTCGAGGTCGATCTGCGCCAGGCGAAGCTGCGCCTTGGCGGACTCGACCGATGCCTGCAGCCCGGCGCGTCCGACCACGACGGTGCGGACGTCCTGGGTACCAATCGCGCGGCTGGCCTGGGCCTGGCGCACGCCGGCCTGGGCGGCCAGCAAGGCCGCACGGGTCTGGTCGAATTCGCGCGCCGAGATCGATCCATCGGCGACCAGCGCCTGGGCGCGGCGCATATCGGCTTCCGCCTTGACCAATTGCGCCTGAGCATTGGCGATGCCGGCATTCTGGGCCTCAGTCGCGACTTCGCGCGAGCGTTGAGCCTGCGCCGAATTGGCCAGCGAGGCTTGCTGTGCGGCGACATTGGCCTCGGCCTGGGCGACGCGGGCGCGATAGATTCGGTCGTCGATCGTCGCCAGCACCTGGCCGGCCTTGACCTCGGCGAAGTCCTGAACGGCGACGCGGGTGACATAGCCGCTGACTTGCGGACTGATGATCGTGACCCGACCGCGGACATAGGCATTGTCGGTCTTTTCCGACCAGCCGGCGAAGGGGGGCAACCGCCACGCATAGAGGATCGCCAGGATCGCGCAGAGCGCGAGCACAATGATCGCCGCCACGACCGCGCGCGACTTGGCGGGTGGGCGCCAACTCGATGGCGCCGGATCGACCTGGGCGTCGGCGATGGGTTTATCCGGCAGTGGTCGGTCGCTCATCTCATTGCCCCTTTTGAGCTTGCGCCTGAGCCTGCATCTGCTGCTGGAGCAACACAACCGGCGATATCTCGCCGCGCCGCCAGATCGACCAGCGGATCAGGAACCCCCATAACGCCATCAGGATGGCGAGCACCCCGACCAGCCAGAATACGTCGTTGAAGGCCAGGATATTGGCTTCGCGCGAGACCTGCTGGCTCAGCAGCGCGGCGCCTTGCGCACTGCGCAGTGTCGGATCGCCGACCACGCCGGCGATGGCGCCGCCGCTCGCGCGCAGTCGCGCCGCGACCAGGGGATCGGTCGCCACGATGCGCTGGACCAGTTCGTGCGAATGGAATTTCTCGCGCGCGACCTGGAAAGTTCCGAGCAGCGCGCCGCCCAATAATCCGCCGACGCTCTGGCTGAGCCCGAACAGTACGACGAAGCTGACGAAGTTACGCCCGCCGGCGAGCAACGTTCTCGCGATGCCGATCACCATCGCCTGGGCCAGGAACAGCAGCGAGGCGAAGCCGATCAGCGCCTGGCTGACATAAAAACTGCTCGGCCGCGTCAGGTTGGTGGCCTCGGCGTCCATGAACGCCCCGATCACGATCAGGATCACCGCGACGCTGATCGGCATCGCGACGTCGCTTGGCCGAAAGGTTAGCACTGCGGTGACCAGTCCGGCGATCGATGCGAGCACGATGATCCAGTTCAAGGTGACCATCTGGTCGTTGATCAGCCCGAGCACGTTGAGCAGGCCGACCGATCCGAACGCCTGTTCGGACAGCAGGATGCGTACCGATGCGGCGACGACCATCAACCGCACGATCTCGCGGCTGCCCAGCCAGCGCGTGTTGATCAGCGGGTTGGCGCGATTGTGCTCGACGATCAGCGCGCCGGCGATCAGCGCGACGCTGGCGGCGAGCGCCCAGCCGATCCATGCCTGGTCGGTCCACCATTCGATCCGCCCCTCGGACAAAACGGCGATCAGCAGCCACAGACCCGGCGCAAGCAGGCCGAAGGTCAGGAAATCCGCCGGCTCGAACACCTTTTCGCGCTCGCTGGGCGGCAGAGGCTGGCTTATCACCGCGGCCAGTGTCGCCAGCGCCAGCCCCAGTTCGAGCCAATAGAGATTGTGCCAGTCGCCCCATTCGAGCAGGTGCGGTGACAGGATGCGCGCGAACGGTGTCGCCAGTTGCGGGATGCAGATTCCGATCATCACCCCGGCGAGCCGTTTGGCCGCGGGCAGCGATTGGAAGAAATAGAGGACGGTCAAGGTCGACAGGCCGCTGGCCGCGATCCCGCTCATCGCCCGCACCGCGACCGACGTCCAGAAATCGTGGACGAACAGATGCATCAGCGTCGTCGCGGCATAGGCGGCCAGCGAGTAGCGGATGAACGGTTGCAGCCCGAATTGCTGTCGGTATTTGACCAGCAACAGGTTCGCCGTGACGTTGGTCATGAAATAGGCGCCGGTCAGCCAGGCGCTTTCGTTGCTGTAGAGGTCGAGCGTCCCCTGCGCGAAGTTCAGGTTCACCGTGACCAGCGCGTTGCCCAGCCCGCCGGTGATTCCGATCAGGCAACCGATCAGGAAATAGATCAGCCGCCGGCTCGTAGGATGGTCGGGATTGGCCGGCGACCCGGGAAGCGTCGGCCTTTCGTGCGGCTTGAAGACGTAGTCCGTCACGCATCTGCCCCTGGCTTGCCGGCCGTTGAAGGCCGGAGCCCCAGCGTTACCAGCTTTCGCTCCCGGCGCCAGTGCCGGAGTGGGGTATAGATGCGTCGGGCAAAGAGCCGGGTCCAGCGATCGGCCGCTTGCTCACGATCGGCCTGCAGCGGGTCGTTCCAGAGGCGATGGAGCCGCGCAAGATCGCGATCGGCGGCAGCGTGACTGCCCCGGGGCGGCTCGACGCGCCGGCCGATGAGGCCGCGCATGCTGCGTCAAGCGAAAAGCGCGCTCGTAGCCGCACCGCGGCGCGTTCAGTCATCCGGCGTTCAGCTACGGTGGATAGATTTCCACACCCCATGTCATCTGATGGAGGACGATTGATGCGAAAACTTCGTACGGCCGTCTTGGCGGGAATCGCGACGCTCGGCGTCGCGGGAACCGCGATGGCGGCCAGCAAGGACGCTCATGTGATGGCGGTCGCTTTGCCCGATGGATCGGTCGCTCGGATCGAATATCAGGGCGCGGTCGCTCCAAAGGTTCGGATCGACCCGTCGGCGCCGGCGCTGCGCATCGTGCCGATCCGGCTGGCCGACCCGTTCGACGCGGCGCCGTTCGCGATGATCGACCGGATCATGGCCGATATGGATCGCCAGGCCGCCGCGATGACCGCGGCCGCGCTCCAGCCAATCCCCGCCGACAAGGCTGGCCGTCCCGATCTGGCCGCTTTCGGCAACCTGCCTGCCGGGACGGTCAGCTATCGCTTCGTTTCGACCAGCGACGGCAACCGCGTCTGCACCCTGTCCTGGCAAGTGACATCGCAAGGGTCCCAACAGCCCCCGAAGCTGATCTCGGCCAGCTCGGGCGATTGCGCCGGTGACGGCAATTCGTCGCCCGGAACCGCAAGCGCGGGCGCGGCGGCGAAGACGGTGTCCGCAGGCAAGGATGCGGCGGCACAGCCGCACGCGGCGACGCCGACGATCTGACAATCGCGAGAGCGGCCTTCGGGCCGCTCTCCACTTCGTTTTTCGTCCTAGATCATCGCGCAGCGGCGGGGCCGCGGTGTGAGGCCGCGTCCAGCGCAGCGAGCACGCGGTCGAGCATCGCGGCGTTGCTGGCCGCCTTGGGAAGTTCGCGCCGCGCGAAGACCTGCAGCCGGTCGACGTCGCGTTGCGGCACGGCAAGGTCGATTGGCATCATCGGCAGTCGCTCGGGAGGCGAGCCTTGCGCGACCCTGCCCGAGGCGAGAAAGTGATCGAGCAGGCGCTTGCGGTCGGCGAAGCTCCAGCCCAGCGCCTGAAGCTCGGCGGGGCTGAGCGACAAGAGCGCCAGCGCGAATTCCATGATGTCGTCGAACGTCAGCAACAGCCGCACGGTTCGACCGCCGCGTTCCCGCCAGCGCCGGATCGGACCGCGCGTCACTGGATCTGAATGACGCCGTCTACCGCGCGCCACTCGGCCGGACGGATCAATCGTTCATGGGCGATCCGGACCGAATGGAGCGCAGCCTCGATGTCGCGTCGCCAATGGTCGAGGAATTCGAACAGCACCGGAAAATCGGGCGCCAGATCGTATTCCTGCCAGACGAACAGCTGGAGCAACGACGGAGCGTCGGGACGATAATAATGCAGCTCCGCCGTGGTCAGCCCATAGCCGTCGAGCTGGGCAAGGAACGCGCGGTCGCTCATTGACGGGTCGACCCTGCGCCACCGGAGCCGGTGTCCAGCGAGCGCAATGCCGCGAAGACGTCATCGACGGGAACAGCACGGCGTACGCCGGGCGGTTTGCGCAAGGCAGGCTTTCCTTCGACCGCGGAGCGGTCGGATGCCCAGCGGGCGAGGATTGCGCGCTTGACCTCGGGTTCCAGGCTGGGATGGCGCGCGACGTCGATCGGGTGAAGATATCGGGAGACGGGTTGCGACATGACTGTCCTCCTTTCCTAAAGTCGCTCCTTTCTCTTGGGCTAGCCGGCCCGGCAGTGAATTTCGGTCGACGGCGCATTTCCGTCAAGAGGATGTGCCTCGTTTCGAACCGCCCGATTTTCGGGTTTGGCACTCTATGCCAACGAGCGCCAAAAAATTGCGTTCCGGCTCTTGACCGAAAAAATCGGCTTTCCTAATTTTTTGCCAGCTTCCCGTTCGCAGCGAACGGCAAGCGCCCTTACATCATGTTTGCAACTGGAGGTTATGCATGCATTTCCGTCCCTTGCACGACCGCGTGGTCGTCCGGCGGCTCGAAGCCGAGGAAAAGACTTCGGGCGGCATCATCATCCCGGACACCGCCAAGGAAAAGCCGCAGGAAGGCGAAGTCGTCGCCGTCGGCCCCGGCGCCCGTGATGAGAGCGGCAAGCTGGTCGAGCTGTCGGTCCGCGCTGGCGACCGCATCCTGTTCGGCAAATGGTCGGGCACCGAAGTCAAGGTGGAGGGCGAGGATTTGCTCATCATGAAGGAGAGCGACATCCTCGGCGTGATCGAGACACCCGCCGAACTCAAACGGGCGGCATAACGCCCTTCAATCCCAAATCTCAGGAAGGATAGAGAAAGGAGTCAAATCAGATGGCTGCCAAGGAAGTGAAATTTGCGTCGGACGCGCGTGATCGCATGCTGCGCGGCGTGGATACGCTTGCGAATGCGGTCAAGGTGACGCTGGGCCCCAAGGGCCGCAACGTCGTGATCGAGAAGAGCTTCGGCGCACCGCGCATCACCAAGGATGGCGTGACCGTTGCCAAGGAAATAGAGCTCGCCGACAAGTTCGAGAATATGGGCGCACAGATGCTGCGCGAGGTCGCCAACAAGCAGAACGACAAGGCCGGCGACGGCACCACCACCGCGACCGTGCTTGCCCAGGCGATCGTGCGCGAAGGGTCGAAGGCGGTCGCCGCGGGGATGAACCCGATGGACGTCAAGCGCGGCATCGACCTCGCCGTAAGCGCCGTCGTCAAGGACCTGGAAAGTCACGCCAAGAAAGTCGGCGCCAATAGCGAAATCGCCCAGGTCGCGACCATTTCCGCCAATGGCGACGCCGAGGTCGGGCGGATCCTGGCCGAAGCGATGGAAAAGGTCGGCAATGAAGGCGTGATCACGGTCGAGGAAGCCAAGAGCCTCGAGACCGAACTCGAAACGGTCGAGGGCATGCAGTTCGACCGCGGCTATCTCTCGCCCTATTTCATCACCAATGCCGATAAGCTGAAGGTCGAGCTCGACGATCCTTATATCCTGATCCACGAGAAGAAGCTCTCGAACCTGCAGGCGCTGGTGCCGCTGCTCGAAAAGGTCGTGCAGTCGGGTCGCCCGCTGCTGATCATCGCCGAGGATGTCGAGGGCGAGGCGCTCGCCACCCTGGTCGTCAACAAGCTGCGCGGCGGCCTCAAGGTTGCGGCGGTCAAGGCGCCTGGCTTCGGCGATCGCCGCAAGGCGATGCTCGAGGATATCGCCATCCTGACCGGCGGCAACGTCGTCAGCGAAGACCTCGGCACCAAGCTCGAGAACGTCACCGTGTCGATGCTCGGCCGCGCCAAGAAGGTCACGATCGACAAGGACAATACGACGATCATCGACGGCGTCGGCGCCAAGGCCGATATCGACGGCCGCGTCGCGCAGATCCGCCAGCAGATCGAAACCACGACCTCCGATTACGACCGCGAGAAGCTGCAGGAGCGGCTCGCCAAGCTGGCGGGCGGCGTTGCCGTGATCCGCGTCGGCGGCGCGACCGAGGTCGAGGTCAAGGAGCGCAAGGACCGCGTCGACGACGCGCTGCACGCGACGCGCGCCGCGGTCGAGGAAGGCATCCTGCCCGGCGGTGGTATCGCCTTGCTGCGCTCGCTCAAGGCGCTCGACAGCCTCAAGCCCGCGAATGACGATCAGCAATCGGGGATCGATATCGTGCGGCGTGCGCTGCGCGCGCCGGTCCGCCAGATCGCCGAGAATGCCGGCGAGGATGGCGCCTATATCGTCGGCAAGCTGCTCGAAAGCACCGATTACAATTGGGGCTTCAACGCAGCGACCGGCGAATATGAAGACCTCGTCAAGTCGGGCGTGATCGATCCGGCAAAGGTCGTGCGGACGGCGCTGCAGGATGCGGCATCGGTGGCGTCGCTGCTGATCACGACCGAAGCTTTGGTCGCCGAGCTGCCGAAGGAGGAAAAGTCCGCGCCAATGCCGGCGATGGATTATTGATCGAGACGTGGAGCGCGGCGCGGCCGCGCTCCACATTTGCCGCCAGCGGGCTGTCTCAGCGGATGGTGACCGGAAGGTCTCGCCCGACCGTTGCGACATTTCCGGCGCGATCCGCGGCATGGATGCGGATCGTGTAATTGCCGGGGGCAACGCCTGCGGGGTTCCAGCCATCCGGGCTTGCGCGGCCATGCCGCACGACATTGGTGACGACGTAGAGAAAACGTGTCCGCTGGTCGCTATGGACCGTGTCACCGCTGGACGGCGCATAGGCGATCCTCGCCGCCAAGGGTGATGTCGGCATGCGATCGAACTCGATCGTGATGCGCGGCCGTTCGAACCCAGGCACCGGCGTGCCGTCTTGCTTCAGGATCTGGAAGCCTGCGGCATAGAGGCCGAGACGGCGTCGCGCGGCATTGTCGTCGACCTGATCCCATGCCTCTGCCACGACGCCGACCACGCCGCCGGCGGCGGGAACGATTAGCCGGCCATTCTGCTTTTCGTTCAGGCGCTGGCCATTGGCATCGAGCACATAGATGTCGTCGATATGCGGCGGAACGTGATCGCTGAAATTCGGAAAGCGCAGCAACAACGCATTTACCTTAGCGCGCGGGGCACCGAGCTCGAGATGGACATGCGCCATACGGTTGATCGTGCCTAGCGGATTGCCGACCCGGAAGCGGGTGCCGCGCTTAACGCGTACCCGGACGACATGGCCTTGATCGTCGCGGATAATCTGGAACCGGCTCGCGTCCAGCGGCGCGCCGGTTGGCGAGCGGCCGACGCGCATATGGATATAGGTCATCTGGTCGACCCGCAGCCCTTCGCTCAGACCTTCGACGTCCCAATTGGGTAGCGGATCGCGCACGGTTTCGTCCGCGGAGGCGAGCACCGTCTCTCCCACCGGCGCGCTGATATCCAGGCCGGCGTGGAGATGATCGCGGCTTTCGCCGTCATAATTGCCGCGTACTTCACCCATGTCGCCGACCACTTCATGCCAGCCGAACTGAGGACCGACCGGCCAGGGGAAGACCGGTTTTCCGACCAGGTCCGGGACAGCTGGTGCAGCGATAGCGACAGGGATCGGCGATGCATCGGCAGGGCGCGGGCTGAGCTTGCGGATAGCGTAGGCCGAGGCATCGGCGACATAGAGGGCGCCGGCCCGATCGACCGCGAGCCCGGACGGTCCGGTCAGCGGGAGCGCGGCATTCCCCTCGATCGTCGAACCCGGCCCGGCAAGGACGCGCAATGTCCCAGAGGGCGCCATCTCGACCACGCGTCCGCGGCGATAGGATGCGATATAAACGAAGCCGTCCCAGGTGGGCGCCAGTCCGATGATTCCTTGCAACAGGCCGGCGCCGTCATTGGGGTCGGTACGCGCGAGCGTGGAGACGCGGCCGTTCTTCTCGACCTTGCGGATCGCGGTGTTGCCCGAGTCCGCGACGAGCAGCATGCCGTGCCGATCGAGTGCAATCCCGGTCGGCGTGTCGAACGCAGCGGCCGCCCCACGGCCATCAGCAAAGCCCGGCACATCCTGCCCCGCCAGCGTCCGTACCTGGCCGTCCGGCGCGATGATGCGGATGCGGTCGTTATAGCTGTCCGAGACATAGACATTGCCTTTGTCATCGGCCGCCACGCCGATCGGTCCATTGAAGCGCGCGGTCGCGGCAGGGCCGTCGCGAAACCCTGCCGTTCCGTCTCCGGCGACTGTGGTCACTGCCCCGGCAGGGCTGATCTTGCGGATCGCATTGGCGCCGGTGTCCGCGACGAACAGGTTGCCGGCCGCATCCAGCGCCAGGCCGGATGGCGTATCGAACGATCCCGGCAGAGTGGTTACATTGCCATCGGCATCGATCTTGCGGATGCGGCCGGTGTCGCCGGCGTCCACCGCGAATAAGGTACCGCGTGCATCTATCACGACCGCGAAGGGATCGCCGAACCGCGCCTTGGCCGCGCCGCCGTCGGTCTGCCCTCGCACTCCCTCGCCGGCGACGTTGGTGATGGCGGCCGGCCAACCGAACCGCGTGGCCGGCGGCGTGAACCAGCCCAATGTTACCAGCAGCCAGATCACGCTCCCCGCTGCCGCGAGGACAACCAAACCCACAAAGATGGCGGCCTTGCGCGGCGATTTGACGAACATGCGGACGCTCTAGCAACAATCCGGCCGGCATCTCCACCATGTGGAAGCAAAGCCACGCCAATAAGGGCGCTTATCCGCTCGTTATAATATCCGAAATGGCGGCAGGCAGGCTTGACATGCCGGCCGTCCCGGTAAAGGTAGCGTTACCAAAGCAACGAGGGGATGGCTCGATATGGCCGGCTGGGAAACCTTTTCCGCCGATTTTCTGCCTGCCGACTGGCGGCAAGGCCGTTTTGTCGGCCGCGTGGCGCGTGCCGAGGGGCCGAGCCCGGTGCTCGTCGTCGATGGCATCGTTCATGACATGGCACGTGTGGCGCCGACCGTCTCCGACCTTCTGGCGCGCCGCCTGTTCGATCCTGCGGGCGGCGAGCGGCTCGGCGCGATCGAGACGCTCGACTGGCTGAGCCCGGTCGATCTGCAGTGCGTCAAGGCAGCGGGCGTGACTTTTGCGGTGTCGACGCTCGAGCGCGTTATCGAGGAGCGCGCCCGTGGCGATGCCGGCGCGGCGGCGGCGATCCGCGACCGTCTTGCCGCGCATGTCGGCGGCGATCTGCGCTCTGTTGTGCCGGGATCGCCCGGGGCGGCCGCACTCAAGGACAAACTGATCGCCGACGGCATGTGGTCGCAATATCTCGAGGTCGCGATCGGCCCCGATGCGGAGATCTTCACCAAGGCGCCGGTGCTGTCGGCGGTCGGGTTCGGCGCGATGATCGGCGTGCGCTCCGATTCGACCTGGAACAATCCCGAGCCCGAAATCGTGCTGGTGGTCGATGCCGGTGGCGAAGTAGTCGGTGCGACATTGGGCAACGACGTCAATCTGCGCGATTTCGAAGGGCGATCGGCGCTGCTCCTCGGCAAGGCCAAGGACAATAATGCGGCGTGCGCGATCGGCCCGTTGATCCGCCTGTTCGATGGCGATTTCACGCTAGACGACGTGCGCACCGCGGTCGTCGACCTGACGATCGAGGGCATAGAGGGTTATCGGCTGACCGGCTCGAGCAGCATGGCGCAGATCAGCCGCGATCCCGCCGACCTGGTGCGCCAGGCGATGAGCGAGCATCATTATCCCGACGGTTTCGCCTTGTTTCTCGGCACGATGTTCGCGCCGACCCAGGACCGCGATGCGCCAGGCCGCGGCTTCACCCACAAGGAGGGCGACATCGTCACGATTTCGAGCGAAAGGCTGGGCACGTTGGTCAACAAGGTCACCAGCGCGAAGGCGACGCCGGCCTGGTCGTTCGGGATCGGCGATCTGATGCGCAACCTGGCCGCGCGCGGGTTGTTGACGCCGCAAAGCGCGCTTGCCGAGGCCGCCAATTGATGCTGCAGACTGCCATCGATAGCGCCCGCGCGAGCTATCCCAGTCTCGCCGGCAAGCGCGTGCTGATCACCGGCGGCGCGACCGGGATCGGGGAAGGCTTGGTCGAGGCGTTCGCCGCGCAAGGGTCGCGCGTCGCCTTTGTCGACGTGCAGGACGACGCGGCGCGCGCGCTGGTCGACCGGCTCGGCGGTTCCGATGCCGTGCTCTACAGCCGCTGCGACCTCACCGATCTCGATGGTATCAAGGCTGGTTTCGCGACGATCGAGGAGCAGCTCGGCGGTGTCGACGTCCTGATCAACAACGCCGCCAATGACGACCGCCACAAGATCGACGACATCACCCCGGCCTATTGGGACGAACGGATGGCGGTTAACCTGCGCCATCAATTCTTCGCCAGCCAGGCGGTCATCCCGGCGATGCGCCGCGCGGACGGCGGGGTCATCGTCAATTTCGGCTCGATCAGCTGGCATCTGGCTTTGCCCGATTTGCTTCTCTACCAGACCGCCAAGGCGGCGATCGAAGGGCTGACGCGGTCGATGGCGCGCGACCTCGGCCGCGACGGAATCCGCGTCAACGCGGTGATACCCGGCAATGTCCAGACGCCGCGCCAGCAGCGCTGGTACACGCCGGAGGGCGAGGCCGAACTGGTCGCCGCGCAATGCCTCGACGGACGCATTCAGCCGGCCGATGTCGCCGCCCTGGTGCTGTTCCTCGCCTCCGACGACGCGCGGATGTGCACGGGGCACGAATATTTCGTCGACGCGGGCTGGCGGTGACCGGCACGCCCGAGGTTGTCGCCCCGGTCGGGGCAATGCTGGGCGAAGGGCCGGTTTGGATCGAGGGCGCGCTCTGGTTCGTCGATATCAAGGCGCCGTGCATCTACCGCCTGGGCAGTGACAGCGGGCTGACGCGCTGGGCCGCGCCGGCGCCGGTAGGCTGGGTGATGCCGGTCGCGGGCGGCGGACTGGTCGCGGGGCTCAAGACGGGTCTCCATCGCTTCGACCCGGCCGATGGCCGCTTCTCCGCCTGGGTCGAAGTCGAGCCCGGCCTGCCGGACAATCGGCTCAACGACGCGGTGGTCGGTCCCGACGGTTCTTTATGGTTCGGGTCGATGGACGATGAAGAGGCGCAAGCATCGGGCCGCTTCTACCGCTTCGTGGACGGACGCGTCTCCGACGCCGGGCTGCCGGCGGCGATAGTCACCAACGGCCCGGCCATCTCGCCCGACGGTCGCACGCTCTACGTCACCGACACGTTCGCGGGGACGATCGGTCAGGCGGACATCAACGACGATGGCTCCTTGGGTCCATTGCGTCCCTTCGTTACGATCGACAAGCTCGATGGCCACCCAGATGGCCCAACCGTCGATGCGGAGAGCTGCGTCTGGACGGGCCTGTTCGGCGGCTGGAGCGCGCGGCGCTACGATCCGGCGGGCGCGCTGATCGAGACGGTGCGCTTTCCGGTCGCCAACGTCACCAAGATTGCGTTCGGCGGGGACGGTCTGCGCACCGCCTATGCGACCACCGCGAAACTCGCGCTCGATGCCACCGCGCTCGACGCCCAGCCGCTCGCCGGCCACCTCTTCGCGTTCGACGCCGGGGTCGCCGGCGTACCGGTCAACGCCATACGATCATGACAAGAACGATAATGGGAGAGTGGAATGAACGGGGGAGCGACACGGGCCAATAGCGGCCTCATCGCCATGATCGTCGCGGTGGCGACGATCGGCGGGTTGTTGTTCGGCTATGACAGCGGCGCGGTCAATGGCACCCAGCCTGGCCTGAAGGCCGCATTCGGCCTGAGCGAGAGCGGGCTCGGCTTCACCGTCGGGTCGCTGCTGATCGGCTGCTTCATCGGCGCCTTCTTTGCGGGCACGCTTGCCGACCGGATGGGGCGTCGCAACGTGATGCGGATCGCGGCCTTGCTGTTCCTAGGCGGTGCGCTGGTCCAGGGTTTCGCCCATCTTCAGCCGATCTTCGTGACCGCGCGGATCATCGGCGGCATGGCGGTGGGGGCGGCGAGCGTCCTGTCACCCGCTTATATCTCCGAAGTTGCCCCGGCCAATATCCGCGGGCGGATGACGACGGTGCAGCAGATCATGATCATCTCGGGTTTGACCGCGGCATTCGTGGTCAATTATTATCTCGCTGCCGCCGCGGGCGCCTCGACCGAGATGCTCGGCGGGCTCGAGGCGTGGCGCTGGATGTACCTGATGCAGGCGATCCCGGCGGCGGTCTTTCTGCTCGCTTTGTTCCTGATCCCGGAAAGCCCGCGCTATCTCGTGTCGAAGGGCCGCGATGGCGAAGCCGAAAGCGTCCTCACCAGGCTGTTCGGCGCCGATACCGCCGCGACCAAGCTCGCCGAGATCCGCGCGAGCTTCAGTGCCGATCACCGGCCGCAACTGCGCGACATCATGGATCCGGTGAAGGGCGGCATTCGTCCGGTGGTCTGGGCGGGCCTGCTGCTGGCGGTGTTCCAGCAACTCGTCGGGATCAACGTGATCTTCTATTACGGTTCGACGCTCTGGCAGTTGGCCGGCTTCACGGAGAATGACTCGCTGCTGATCAACATCGTGTCCGGCGCGGTGTCGATCGCCGCTTGCCTCGTCACCGTGGCGTTGGTCGACAAGATCGGACGCAAGCCGCTGTTGCTGATCGGCTCGGCAGGGATGGCGGTGACGTTGTTCGGCCTGGTCTATGCCTTCAGCCAAGGCTCGCTCGATGCCGCGGGCAAGCTCCAGCTGTCGCCCCAGCTCGGCACGACCGCGGTGATCGCCGCGAACCTCTATGTGATCTTCTTCAACCTCAGCTGGGGCCCTGTGATGTGGGTCATGCTCGGCGAGATGTTCCCCAACCAGATCCGCGGCTCGGCGCTGGCGGTGTGCGGCTTTGCGCAATGGTTCGCGAACTACCTAGTCGCGCAGAGCTTCCCGGTCATGGCCGCCAAGCTGGGGCTGGCCACGAGCTATACCTTCTACGCGGTATGCGCGGTAATCAGCTTCTTCCTGGTCCAGAAGTTCATCCACGAGACCAAGGGCAAGGAACTCGAGGAAATGACCGGCTGAGGATGGGCCAGGCTGAGCCGCAAGCCCTCGTCATCCCGGCTTGTGCCGGGATCCACCGCACCGCATTACCAGCGGCCGATGGGAGTGCGGCACCGTGGATGCCGGGACAAGCCCGGCATGACAATTGGGCGAAGCGCCCGTAATGCGGCAATTGTCAAGAAAAGGGCGTGGGAAGCGGCAGCTTCCCACGCCCTTTTCGTTTCAACGAGTCGTCAGCGGCGGATGGTTACCGGCCGGCCGTCATAGGTCACGCTGCGCGCCGGGATGGCAGCGAAGTCGGGCGCCGCGGCGGTGCGCGGGCCGTAGAAGCGTACCGAGATCGAGCGTTTGGCCGCCATCCCGTCATAGCCGCCCGTCCGCGCGCCGATCGTCAGCGTGCCAGTCTTCTCGTCCCAGCGGATCGGGATGCGGGCATATTTGCCCTTGGCATAGCCGTCGCTCAGCCCGTCATCCTCGTAGAGCGAATAGGTGCCGTTGGCGCCGGTGAAGACCTGGAGCACGATCGGACCATTGGGCTGCTCTCTGGTCGTCTGCACGTCGGGACCGGTCGGCACGATCGCGCCCGCCCGGACGAACAGCGGCATGCGCTCGTAAGGCGCCGCCGCGACGATCGACTGGCCGCCGGCATAATAAGTGCCGCGGTTGAAGTCGTACCAGCCGGTCCCGGCAGGCAGATAGACTTGCCGGCTGCGCGCCTTGAATTCGGACACCGGCGCGACGAGGAACGACGGGCCGAACATATATTCGTCGTTGATCCCCCAGGTGCGGCGGTCGCCGCCGAAATCCATCACCAGCCCGCGCATGATGCTGCCGTCCGCGAACCAGGTATCGGCGGCGCTAGTGTAGATATACGGCATCAGGCGATAGCGGAGCTTGTCGTACCAGATCATCGACGCCTGCATCGCCGGATCGTTGGCCGAGATCTCGTAGATCTCGCGATACGGGAATTCGCCATGGCTGCGGAACAGCGGTGAAAAGGCGCCGAACTGGAACCAGCGCAGGTTGAGCTCGCGCCATTCGGGCTGATCGGCGGGGCGCTGCTGGGTGTAGCGGTCCTCGACCGCAAAGCCGCCGATATCCTGGCTCCAGTTCGGCAGCCCCGACATCGAGAGATTGACCCCCGCCGAGATCTGGTCGCGCAGATTGTCCCAGCGCGCCGCGACGTCGCCCGACCAGACGGCGGCGCTCGACCGCTGGATACCGCCGAATGCCGATCGCGTCAGGATGAACGGCCGCCGCCCGGGTTCGACGCGGCGCAGATTGTCGGTGACGCCCTGGACGTGGACGAGCGGATAGGTATTGAACTCGACGGCCCCGGGCCCGCGCACGGTCGGCCCCATCTGGAACGCGCGTTCCTCGATCGACAGGTTCGAATGCCAATCGGGCTCGTCCGAATCGAGCCACCAGCCGTCGAACCCCTTCGATACCAGCTTGTCGTTGACCTGGTCGAAGAACAGGTCGCGCGCACCCTTGGTGTAGGGGTTGTAGAAAGTGTTGGCATAGCCCGGGCCGACCCAATCCTTCTGCCCCGCCTCGAGCGGACGCCGATAGAGATAGCCCCTGGCGTCGAGCGCCTTGCCGTTCGCGGTGGTCGGATAGAATTTCCCCCAGACCGAGATCATGATGTGCGCGTCCATCGCATGGACGTCATCGACCATCTTCTTGGCGTCGGGGAAGCGGCTGGTATCGAAATCGTGGCTGCCCCATTGGTCGTCGACCCAATAGCGCCAATCGAGCACGATATTGTCGAGCGGGATGCCACGCTTGCGATATTCGCGCACCACGCCGACCAACTGGTCCTGCGTCTCGTAGCGCTGGCGACTCTGCCAGAAACCATAGGCCCATTTCGGCATCAGCGTGGCCTTGCCGGTGAGCGCACGATAGCCCGCGATCGCGCCATCGATGCTGCCGCCGCCACAAATGAAATAATAATCCACGTCCTTGGCGACGTCGGAGGTCATCCACAGCGAATGGCGATCGGCGGCGGGCAGAGGGTCGTTATGGACCAGCCCGATATAGCCGGCATTCGGATCCCATTCGACGCGGATCGCGACGGGCTTGCCGGCGGTCATCGGCAGGTCGAAATTGTGGAACCACGGATTCCAGTTCTGCCGCCAATGCGACATCACCAGCTTTCCGTCGGCATAGACTTTCATATAGCTCGACGCGTAGAGCCGGAACTTGTGCACGCCGGTCTTGTCGGCGGTGACATTGCCGGTCCAGACGACCCGCTGCTCCTGGGTATTGACCCCGGCGGTGTTCTGTCCGCTTTCGCCCGAAGCCTTGGTCGCAGCCTTGGCTGCGGCAGGCCACTTTTTCTGGTCGCGAATATAGCGATAGTCGATCGTCGCTTCCTGGCGGCTGACCGCGAGCTTGCCGCCCAGATAGTAATCGGCCTTCCAGCCGGGTTTGCCGCCGCTCGTCACCTTGAGCTCGTCATTGCCGACCAGCTCATAGGACCGCGGATTGCCGAATCGCGTGATCCCGTCATTGTCCCACAACAGGCCGTAGCCGCGCGTCGAGACCAGAAACGGGATCGCGATATCCATATTGTGCTGGGCGAGTTCGACGTCCTCGCCATTGTAATTCATCTGCCGGTTCTGGTGCTGGCCGAGCCCGTAAAAGCCCTCGTCGGTGCCGCGGTTGAATTGCTGGCTGGCCGAGAAATAGGGCTTGCCCTCAACCGACACCGGCCGGAACGCCGCGCGTGGCGCCTCGGCGAGGAGCGGCTTGCCCGCCGCGTCGAGGAAGCTGACCGATCCGTCCGCCAGGCGGATGCGTGCGCTGGCTTTGGGCAGCCTGAGCGTGACATAGCCGCCGGACTTGCTGACGATCGGGTCGCCATCGGGCTTGGCGATCACCATCAGGCTGTCGGGCACGTCGTCGAAATCGGTGCCGGGCACCGCGGTCACGCGGAAGCTCGCGTCGCCATAAGCAAGCACGCGAACGCGCTTCGCCGGGCCGGACAGGGGCGTGACCACGACGCCGTGATCGACCTTCGCCACCGATCCATCCGCCGCCGGTGCCGCCGCGACCGCATCAGCCGCCAGCGCCGCTACGCCCCCGGCTCCCGCCAGCGCGATCGCCGCAGAGCCCAGCATCAACCATCGCATCGCCGTCATTTCCACGTCCCCATCGTCACTTTGAGCCACACCGGCGTGGCGGTGAAATTAAGCCCGTAATCGGTCTGATCGCCGTTCCAGACGCGCTCGAACACCCAATTGCCTTGCGCGTCGAAATGGCCTTCCTCGACCCGCAGCATCATACCGTTGCCGCCACCGGCATCGTCTACGCGCAGGCGGACGTCGGAACCGGTCAGCAGGAACTGATCGGGGCCGAGCTGCGCGACCAGCGCGCCGCCGACCGGCTTGCCCTTGGTCGGCGAGGGGTCGGTCTTGATCCAGGTCCAGTCGCGCTCGCCGAACCGCCAGAGGTCGTATTGCGTGGTGATCTTCCACCGCCCGAAGGTCACCGACTGGTCGCCGGCGTCCTCTATCTTGGCCGCGCCCCAGACGGGATGCTCGAACGCGATCCGCGCCCAGGCCCGCGCGGCGGGCGCGAGCAGGCGGTATTTGGCTGCGAAAGCCTCGATCGTTTCCGCGTCGAGTTCCTTGGCGCCGAGCGGATAGTTGGAATAGCCCGTGTCGTCGAAGCCGAACGGTGAGAAGCCGATCGCGCCCTTGCCCAGCGCCGGCCACAGGAAACGGGCATAATCGGCGGCGCTGCCAGTTTCCGGCACCATCAGCGGATTGTCGGGCCGCGCATAGAGATCGAGATACCTGGCATAGGCCTTGGCATCGCGATTGTAGATGTCGGGCGCGACCAACGCGATGTGCGGCGCTGCGGCGCGCCATATGTCGATCACCGGCCAGTCCGGTCCGCCGCTGGCACCGCCCGATACCGCCGGGCCGAACGGGTCGCTCAGCGCCGCGTTGCAATACATCGGCAGGTTCTTGATCGCCTGGCCGGCGGCGGCGATCTCATCGACATAGCGCGCGACGTACCAGGCGTTGAACGCGGTATCGGCGAGCTTGCCGAACGCCTGCGACCAGGTCCCGGACTTGCCGGTCTTGGCGGCGAGCGCCGGCGGGATCGGCTGCGCGAACAGTTTCTGCGCTTCGGGCGAGAAGTCGCGCGCCGAGCGATAGCTGCCGCTTTCGTTTTCGACCTGGACCATGATCACGGTGTTGTCGGGATCGTCCGTCCTCAGCCGCTGCATCAGCGCCGTGAACGCGCGCTTGTCGGCTTCGAGCGTGGTACGGGCATGCGGGCTCAGCGCATAATGCGCCTTGCCGTCACTGGTCCGCATCCGCGGAAAACGTGCATTGTCGGTCTTGACCCAGGCCGGGGCGTAGTTGGGCGACGTGTTCTTCCACGCGCCGAACCACAACAGGACAAGCCGGACACGATGCTCGCGGGCGCCCTTCAGCAGGGCGTCGAGATAGGAGAAGTCGAACTTGCCCTCGACCGGCTCGATCTGCTCCCACGCCACCGGGATTTCGAGCGTATTGGCATTGAGCCGCTCCAGCATCGGCCACACCTTGGGCAGAGCCGTGGGATAGTTGCTCGAATTGTTCGCCTGGGCGCCGAGCATCAGATAGGGCGCACCGTCGACGAACAAGGCGGAGCGCCCTTCCTTCGTAACCACGCGCGGCAACTCGCCGGCGGCGTGCGCCGGCAGCGCGAGGCCCGCCAGCAGCAACGGCAAGATGCGGAGCCGCCGGCTCATCGTGCCGCCTCCGGGCACACCGCGCCGCTGGGATCGCTGGCGAGATGGATGTCGGCGACCGACAGCGCAAACGGCGCGCTCGCGGCAAGCGACCACAAGCTGGTCACGCCGGTCATGTCCGCGCCACGATCACGCAGGCATTTGAGCCCGATGCGCACCGTCCGCCATTGCAGACCGGCAGCAAAGAGGGGGGTGGCATCGATCTTCGCGCCGCCGAACCCCATCGTCACCGGCCCGGCCGGCGCGGCGTCGACGCGATAGGTCATTTCGAGCACAAGGTCGGCATTCGTTTCGCGCGTCAGGTTGAGCGCCGCGCCCATGATCGCGACCGTCGCGCTGCGCCCGGCAGGCCAGGTCAGCCGTGCAGCACCTTCCTGGGTATGCGGACCATCGACCGGCTCCGTCGTCACGCCCGAATTCGGCGCCCAGGCGAACGGTGCCGGAACCTTGCCCTTGGCGAAGAACTGGCTGGTATTGGCGAGGCCAGGATCGACCCCGGCCATTTCGCCGAGCACGCCGACTTTGCCGGGTTTGGCGTAGCTCAGCCCGTAACCGAACGCGAACAGCGGGTCGTAGCCCGATTGTCCGACGTTGAGCGTGAACTGCCCGGCAGTCTTCGGCCAGCTGTACGACAGCCGCCCCGTGAAATCCCTGCGCGGCTTGCCGTCGCGGGTGCCGATCAGCACGTCGGCGATACCGCCGCCCTCGCTTCCCGGCAGCCAGGCCGCGACGAACGCGTCGGACTGGTTGATCTCGGGGTTCACCCAGAGCGGCCGCCCGGACAAGAAGACCGACACGGTCGGGATGCCCGCCGCGCGCAATTTCTTGAGCAATGCCAGTGCCTGCTTGTCGCCTGGCTGAAATTCGAGCGTCTTCAAATCGCCGCGCATCTCGGCATAGGGCCGCTCGCCGAACACGACGATCGCGGCGTCGGGCTTTTTGCTGAAGCTGCCGTCGATCGATAGCGTCGCCGATCCGCCGCCCGCCTTCATCGCCTCGTCGATCCCCGAATAGATCGACTGCGCGTTGGGGAAATCGGCATTGGTGTTGCCGTCGCCCTGCCAGCTCAACGTCCAGCCGCCCGACTGCATCGAGATGTCGTCGGCTCCTGGCCCCGCGACCAGGACGTTGGCCGACGCCCTGAGCGGCAGCACGCCGTCATTCTTGAGCAACACCAGCGTCTTGGCCACGGCTTCGCGCGCCACGGCGCGGTGTTCGGGCGAGCCGAGCACGTCGGCGCGCCCTTCCCATGGCCGCGCAGCGTCGAACAGGCCGAGCGCGAATTTGACGCGCAGGATACGGCGCACCGCATCGTCGATCCGCGCCATCGGGATCACGCCCGATCTGGCTTCCTTCAGCGTGTTGTCGAACAAATCGCGCCAGCTGTCCGGCGCCATCGCCATGTCGAGCCCGGCATTGAACGCGATCGCGCAGTCGGTGTTGCTGCAGCCCGGGACCTGCCCGTGACCGTTCCAGTCGCCGACGACGAATCCGGCAAAGCCCATCCGCCCTTTCAGGACATCGGTCAGCAACGATTTGTTGCCGTGCATCTTCTGCCCGTTCCAGCTCGAATAGGACGCCATCACGGTCATCGCTCCGGCATTGATCGCCGGCGGGTAGCCTTGCGCATGGATTCGGATCAGCGTCGCCTCGTCGATCTGGTCGTCGCCCTGGTCGATCCCATTCTTGGTCCCGCCGTCGCCCAGGAAGTGCTTGGCGCTCGCCGCGACATTGCCCAGCTGGATGCGGCCTTTGCCGGGCTTGCCCTGCAGGCCACGGATCATCGCGCCGGCATACCGCGAAGTAATCGACGGATTTTCCGAATACCCTTCATAGGTGCGGCCCCAACGGTCGTCCTGCGGCACTGCCAGCGTCGGCCCAAAAGCCCAGTCGATGCCCGTCGCCGCGGTCTCCTCGGCGGTGGCGCGTCCGATCCGGGTCATCAGCGCGGGATCGTTGGCTGCACCGAGACCGATATTGTGCGGAAAAAGCGTCGCGCCGACCACGTTCGAATTGCCATGGACTGCGTCGATGCCGAACATCAGCGGGATCGTCACATGGCCGGGCCGCGGTTCGTTCGCGACCGCGGCGAACGCACGGGAGGTCGCGACCCACGGCCCCTGCGGCGATCGGTCTGGGCTGCGCAAAGGCGGCGAGCTGCCGCCGGCGAGGATGCTGCCTAGCGGATATTTGCGAAGCTCCTCGGGCTTGATCGAGCCGATATCGGCCTGGATCATCTGCCCGATCTTCTCCTCGAGCGACATCTTCGCCATCAACGCGGTGATCTTCGCCTCGGTCGCGGGGTTCACCAGACCGCGGCTTCGCGCCGCCGGCCATAGCGCCGGGTTGGCAATACCCGGCGCGTCCGGCGCGCCGGCAACCGCGGTCGCGCCGATCATCGTCGCGGATAAAAACGCCACCAACCCGATCCTTGCCCTCATCGTGATGTTCTTCACCGACTGTTCTTTCCCTGAATTCATTTGCTGGTAGCGATCGCGCGGAACGAATGCGGCGGCAGGTCGAGCACGAAGCGCGTCCAGCCCGGCTCGGGGTCCTTGCCCCCGGACACCGGCGCGGCGGTGGCGATCGGCTTGTTGCCGGCTAGTTCGGCCGCTTTGATGCTCTCGCCCTTGACGATCAGCGTCGCCGTGACCGGCTGGTCGCGAAAATTCTCCACGACGTACGCCCCGTTGTCATAGGCGAAGAGCGCGACATTGGCCGGCGCGGCGAGATGGGCGGGAAAGTCCTGCATCGTCATCGCGCGGATGTGATCGAGCGCGGCGGTCGGCAGGGTGTAGAGGTCGCTGGGATTTTCGGGCGTCGCGAGCATCATCAGCGTGCCTTGCGAATATCGGTTCATCAGCAGGATCGGGAATCCCTTCTGCCCCGACACCCCGCGCACGACGGCCCAACTGTCATTGGTGTAGAAGCGCATATCGGGGAACAATATCGGTCGCGCCGCACCGCCAGGATCATCGAGCAGGCGGCCGTTACCGGCGCCGAATCCCTCGACGAAATGATCGACCGCGACGGTCCGCCCGGTCGGCGTCCATTCGGCGAGATCCGCGAAGCGCGTGCCGAGCGCGGACACGAACCCCGACGTGACGATGACCGTCGCGCCGCCTTTCAGGCTCGCTTGTACTTTCGCGATGATCGCCGGATCGGCCGTGGCCGCTTCGGTCAGCAGGATCGTCCTGGCGCCGGTCGGATAGGTCGGCGCCAGCTCGATCGGGATGCCGATATTGCCGAGATAATTGTGCAGGAAATCGTCGCCGCTCGACTGATACGGCTTGTAGCTCGCAACGCCGATCGGCTTGCCGAGCGAGCCGAGCACCGAATCGACCGCGTCGAGCGACAGGCCTGCCGCGCGCGCCCAGCCCGCCGGCGTCCGCGATCCCGACTGCCGCCAGTTCCACAAGGCCGCCGACCAGTCGAAGCTGGTGCCCATATTGGCCCAGGGCCGCTCGCCCTCGTCAGCGCCCTCGTCGGACGCCATCGGGCTCCAGTTGAACAGGGTGATCTCCGGCGGCTTGGCGAGCATCGTGTCCCACAATTGCTCGGCATAGCGATCGAGGGAGCGGGTGCTGAACGTATCGACCCAGCCGCCGCCGTTCGCGCCCGGACGGATGTTGGCGTAATAGCGATAGATCGAATAGCTCTCATATTGCTGGAGCAGCTGATCGGTGATCACCGGGTCGCGCGTTTCGGTGCCGGTATAGATGCCGTCGAACGCCTTGGCTTCCTGGTCGAGGTCGTAGCCCAGCCCCTGAAAATGCTCGTACCAGTTCGGATATTTGATGATCATGCGGGCCTTGGGATTCTCCGCCTTGGCCGGCCGCAGCACGAGATCGCGGGCGACAGTGCGCATCGTGTCGAGCCGGTATTGCGTCCAGCTGCGCTTGCCCTTGGCGGCGATATTGGCGTCGCTCTTCGAGGTGAAGAAAAAGAAGTCGTCCAGGATGACCTGATCGAAATGCCGCGCCGCGAGCCGCACCGCGCGCTCGCATTCGGCGCGGTCGTCACGATCCTCGTAATCGAACGTGCCGAACTGGCCGTTTCGGCCGCCCGCCGCGAGCGTGATGCCGCCGGCGACCTCCACGCCCTTCTCGCGGAAATAGGACGATACCTTGGCCAGTTCGTCATCGGTCGCGAACTGGTGGTCGCGATAGGCCTCGATATAGACCTTGTCGAAATGCAGCTGGCCGGCGACGCGGGCATATTCGCGGTCGAACGTTGCCCGGTCGGCGAGCGCGCGGACATTGCCGACGACGACGTATATCGCGACCTTGAAGTTGCGATACGGAGCGGGGGCGGCGGGCGCCGCTTCGAACGGGAGAGGCGCGGCAGCGGCCGGTATAGCGGTCAGCCCCACGAGGGCGGCGAGCAGGATGGCGCGGGCCGTCGATCCAGAACGTCGCCGGCGGGCAATTTCAGGCACGCATATCTCCCCTAAAATGTCGGTTGTTCCCGAGTTATTGGGAGCGCTACCATAATAAATGTGTCGCTGGCAATCGGGTCGTGTCGGAATAGGGCGAAAGGATTTTGGCTGGGCTAAACGCGTAATGCTGCGCTACACGCCCGCGGATGAGCGCGGGAACAACGCAGAAGCGCAAGGGCCGTGGCGGCGATGCGCCTAGGATCGAGGACGTCGCCAAGCGGGCCGGCGTTTCCCCGATGACGGTATCGCGCGTGATCAACGGCGCGAGCCATGTCCGCCAAGCCGCTCGCGACGCCGTCAACGAGGCGATCGCCGCGCTCAATTACGCTCCCAATCGCGCGGCGCGGAGTCTGGCCGGCGGCGGCCAGGTGCGCCTCGGACTGCTCTACAGCAATCCCAGTGCCGCCTATCTCAGCGAGTTCCTGGTCGGCAGCCTCGATCAGGCCAGTCGTTCCGACGTCCAATTGGTGGTCGAGAAATGCGATCGCGGAGAGGGCGAGGAGACGAGTGCGCGCCACCTGATCAAGAGCGGGATCGACGGCATCCTGCTGCCGCCACCCTTGTGCGATTCGCAACCGCTGATCGATCTGCTCGCGGCCGAGAACGTTACTGCCGTCGCCGTCGCCACCGCCCGGCTGGCGGATGGCATCTCGACGGTATCGATCGACGATTTCGCCGCCGCGGAGGCGATGACCCGGCACATCATCGCACAGGGCCATCGGCGGATCGGCTTCATCATCGGCAATCCCGACCAGACCGCGAGCGCGCGGCGGCTCGACGGCTATAAGGCGGCGCTGGCCGAGGCCGGGATCGCGGTCGACGAGGCGCTGATCAGGCAGGGACTGTTTACGTACCGCTCCGGGCTCGAGGCAAGCGAGGCGCTGCTCGATTTGCCGCAGCCCCCGACCGCCATCTTCGCCAGCAACGACGATATGGCGGCCGCCGCGGTCGCCGTCGCGCATCGCCGTGGGCTGGACGTGCCGCGAGACGTCAGTGTCGTCGGGTTCGACGACACTGCGCTTGCCACCGCGATCTGGCCTGAACTCACCACCGTCCGCCAGCCGATCGCCGCGATGTCGCGCGCCGCGATCGAAATGCTCGTCGCCGAGGTCAATGCCCGGCGCCAGGGCAAGACGCCGGAACCGCGCCGGCTGGTGCTCGACTTTACGTTGGTCGAACGCGAATCGGACGGACAGCTAGAGGCGTAAGCTCACCGCCTACCGCACGATCGGTAAGCGGAACCCCGTCGCCGGCAGGCCGTCCGGATTGTAGAGGTTCACGATCGGGCTCGCCTGCCACAGATAGCGGACCTCGCTCGCCTTGCCGTCGTCTGGCACCAGCACCGTATCGCCGCTCGCGACCGCATCGGCATAGCGGCATCGTCCGCCGGCGTCGCACAATTCGAATCCGATGACCTGGCCCCCGCCGACCGTCACCAGTGGGCCGTGCACGAAACGGATCGCGATCTTGCCATCGCGCCGGATCGCCGTGGTCGGGGCAGGACCCCGCGCCTCGACCTTTTCGCCCAGGGCGATCGCGCGCGCGCCGAGCGCGAGGCGATAGCCCACGCCCTGTTTGTTGGTCGGGTGGATGTCGGCGACCTGGCCGATATCGAGTGCGCTGGCCAGCCCGACCTTGGGATCGGCATCGGCGACACGGCGCTGGACGTCGCGCAATTGCGCCCAGACGTCGTCGACCGGCTGCGAGGTCAGCGGCCCGAATCCGGCAAGCTGGACCATCAGGAACGGCTCGGCGCCGAAGCGCTTGCGCCAGTCGGCGATCAGCAAAGGCATCAGCTGGGCATAGCCGACGGCGTCGGCGACGTTCGCCTCGCCCTGATACCAGGCGAAACCCTTGAGCGGATAATTGTCGAGCGGCGCGATCATGCCGTTGTAGAGCGTGGTCCGCCCGCTGCCGCCGAGCCAGGGCACGCTGGGCGGCATACCGGTCACAGCAAGCGCATCGCCGCGCACGAATTGCCAGTCCTTTAGCGGCAGGACCGTGCCGTCGGCCAGCGTCAGGGTGCGTGGCGCGTCGCCCCACAGCCCGCCGCCGCCGCCGGTATCGATCGCGGCGACCTCGATCACATTGTCGCCGTCGTGAAGGATACCAGGTGCGACCGGATAGCGGCGCTGCGCGTCCCATCCCTGGAGCGCGCCGACCGCGGTGCCGTTGACGCGCGTGAGGTCGATGTCATCGACAGCGCCGATCGCCAGTTCGGCCTTGCCAGCCTGCGCGGCGGTGAGCGTCACATGCGCGCGATAATAGCCGATGCCATCGAAGCTCGCGAGCGCAGGGTCGCCCCAAGTCTCCCATGCCGCGGTCGAAGGGGCCGGACGCCAGGAGGCATCGGCCGGTGCCGACGCGCGCGCGCCGAGCCATTTTTCGACCATATTGCGCCATTGCAGCGATGCCGCCGCGGGGTCGCGTCCGTACAGACCCAGCAAGTCGAGGTCCGGGCGATAGCGCGGCAGCGTGGCCAGCGATTCGCGGCTGATCCAGTCCTCGATCACCGACCCGCCCCAGGCCGAGGAGATCAGCCCGACGGCGATCCCTTGCCGCTGCTGGAGGTCGCGCCCCATGAAATAGCAGGCCGCCGAGAAGTCCGCCGCGCTGGCGGGGGCCGAGAGCTGCCAGCTGACCGGCGCGCCGAAGCCCATCTGCGGCGTCGCGCTCGATTGGCGCGGCACGTTGAACAGCCGCAGCAAGGGATGGGCCGACTGTTGAACCTCGGCATCGGCATTCGTCGCGTGGCGGAGCGTGAACTCCATGTTCGACTGGCCCGAGCACAGCCAGACGTCGCCGACCATGACGTCGCCGAGCCTCGCGCTTGTACCGCCGCTCGACGCGACGAGCGAATAGGGGCCGCCGGCGGGCTTGGCCGGCAACGCGCCGCGCCAGACGCCCTTGGCGTCGGCCACGGTGCGGACGGTCGCGCCTGCAAAGTTCAGCACGACCTCCGCCTTGGGCGCGGCATGGCCATGCACCGCGATCGCACGATCACGCTGCAGCACCGCATGGTCGGTGAAGGGCGCGTCGAACGTCACCTGCGCCGCGGCCGGCGCGGCCGCCAGCATCCCGAATGCCACGATCATCCAGCGCATCATTTTCCCTCTCCTGATTATTTCGATTGCAGCACCGCGGCGATCATGCGGTGCAGGTCGCGCCGCATCTCGGGCGAGATCGGGCCCATTATCCCGCGCGCGTGCTCGGGCAGGTGAGCCGCCTGACCGGCATCGTCGGCGAACACGAGATGCTCGAGCAGCGCGCGCCACGCAGCCCGGCGCGCCGGTGGTAGATCGCGAAACGCGAGCAAGGCATGCAGCATCGCCTGGACCGGGGCGGTCGGCAAAGCGTGATCGCTCCACCAATAATTGACCAGGATGCTGACCGGATCGAGCGACCGGACCGCGTGCCACCACAGATAGGGAATGAAGATCGCGTCGCCCGGACCGAGCTCGGCGGTTCGCGCATGTTTCTCCGCTTCGGCGTAGCGCGGATAGAGATCGCGATCGGGCGCGTCGGCATCGACCATGCTCACCGGCGTGCCCGCCGGCGTCAGCTCAAACGGACCAAGATAGAGATTCGCCGCCTGATCCGGCGGAAACAAGGTGAACCGCCGGCGGCCGGCGACGACGCAGGCGACATTGTCGTTCGAATCATAATGCGTGGCGACCGAGACCGCGTTGCCGATCCAGATCCGCGCCGCAACCGACGGATCGAGCAACGGCATCGGATGCCGCTCGGCGAATCCGGGCAGTACCTCGCGCACCGGCGCCGATTGCATCGCGATCGCCAGCGGATGGGCATCGTTCGCCTGGTGCACCAGCTGGTCGAGCAGATCGGCGACGGTCGCGTCGCGGCGCCCGAAATTGAGGCCGGTCATGTCGCGCGTGTAGAAAAAGCGACCGTGGATCGACGGGTGACCGGCGACACAGCTGGCAAGGCCGCCGCGATCGAGCGACTTCAGGAAGGCGACTAGAGCGGCGGTCCCGTCGCCGGCGGCCGCGACCACCGGCCAGTCGCGCACCAGCCCGCGCAACACCGCCGGCTCTGCTGCCGCTACCAGGCAAGCAAACTGCTCAGCCGCGACGCTGTCGTCGTGGTCCAGCACGACCTCGCGGATGGCGGCAGTCACGCCTTCCGTCCGCCGCGACACCGATCGATGCTGCCCTCCATGTGCCGACTCCTGCCCATCGCATTGTTTAAAAAGGAAATGCCGAATCCGACGGTGTGGCGCCGGAAACGCCTAGCATTCAAGAAGCATAAAAAAAATTGGTAGCGCAAACATTTTTGGTTGAGGTAGCGTTATCACGGTGATATTCACACAATCAGCCGAGGCACCAGACCACGGCGGCAGAAAGCACCTGGGAGGTGCTCGTGGAGGGGAACCGGATGCTATCCGATCTGTCATTCACGCGCTTCCCTGGCCTGCGTTCAGGAAGGGAAGTCTGATGTTCCAGTCGAATATGCTTGAAGGCGCGACGCAGCCGGCCACCGATCGCCGCACATTGCGTGGAGGTGCCTCGGTCGTCGCTTTGGCATGTGCCGCGATGCTCGCCGTTCCGGCGCAGGCGCAGGTGACCGCCAATGCCAGCGCGCCCGTCGATGCGGCTGGCGCCGACAAGCCGGCCGACGGTCAGACGACCGGCGACGAATCGACGATCAATACCCAGACCAAAGGTGATATCATCGTCACCGGTATTCGCGCATCGGTGCAGAACGCGACCCAGCGCAAAAAGAACTCGGAACAAATCATCGACTCGATCACCGCGACCGATATCGGCGCCCTGCCAGATCGCTCGGTGTCGGAAGCACTGCAGCGTATCGCCGGCGTCACGCTCCAGCGCACCAATGAGAATCGCGACCCCGCGCGCCTGTCGTCCGAAGGCGGCGGTGTCTTCATTCGCGGGCTTTCCTTCGTCCGCTCGGAACTCAACGGCCGCGACGTCTTCTCGGCGAATAACGGCCGCGGCCTGTCGTTCGAGGACGTCTCCTCCGACCTGCTCGCCGGCGTCGACGTCTACAAGAACCCCTCGGCCGAATTGGTCGAAGGCGGGATCGGCGGCATCATCAACCTGCGCACGCGTAAGCCGTTCGACTCGAAGGGGCTGGTCATCGCCTTTTCGGGCGACGCCAATTATGCCGACTTGCGCAAGAAGACGTTCTTCTCGGGCAATATCCTCGCCAGCGACCGTTGGCAGTCGCCGCTCGGCGAAATGGGCCTGCTGGTTTCCTATAGCCTCGGCAATATCGGCAACCGCACCGACAGCATCAGTGGCGGGCGCTACGATGTGAGGACGCTCGATCATACGGAGGACGGGCTTCCTTCGGGTACCAATGTGTACGTCCCGGCCGGTATGGGTTTCCGCCGGATCGACTGGCAGCAGCGCCGCACCGCGATCGATGCGGCGTTCCAGTGGAAACCGAGCGACACGTTACTCATCACCCTTGAGGGGTTGATCGCAAAGGCGACGCCGCAGGACATCGAGAATGCGGTAGGCGACTATGATACGCCGGATCCCAACGCGAAGGTCGATCCCAACGCTGTTATCCCAGTCTACCTCAACACTAACCAGCAATATGGGCCGAATCACGAACTCGAGTCAGGGACGTTAACTAATCGCAACCTCAACTTCGATACGCGGTCGGGTAAGCAGACCAAGAAGACGCAGGATTATTCGTTCAATCTGCGTTGGACTCCCAATGCCAATTGGGCGGTCAGCGCCGACGTCCAATATGTGAAGTCGACGGCCCAGGTTTACAGCATGACCGCCTTCACCCAAGTCGGCATTCCATCGACGATCAAATTCGACTTCAGCGGCAACGATCCGTCGCTGACCATCTCGCCGACCGCCGGCGGCAGCTACAGCGACAAGAGCGCTTATTGGTGGGCGGCCGCGATGGATCACATCGAGGATAACGAGGCGCATGAATGGGCGGAGCGCGCCGACGTCGAATATACCTTTACCGACTCGCCTTTCCTCAAGTCGTTCCGCCTCGGCGGCCGGGTCACCGACCGTAACGCAATCACGCGTCAGACGGGTTACAATTGGGCGCTGCTGTCGGCGCAATATTGGGGCGGCGGTACGCCGGTCACTCTCAATCAGACCGGTTTCGACGCGACGCACCAGAACGCCTTGCTCCCGGCGCAATCGAATCTCTTCAATTACACCAACTTCTTCCGTGGCCAGGTGCCGTCGGTCGGCGGTTATTGGTTCCCGACCGCGGCACTGGTCCAGAACGGCACCGCCAATGCCTATAATTACCTGAGCAACACCGAATCCGCCGGCTGGGGCTGGGTGCCGCTGACCAACAATTATGCGGCGGCCGCTCCCGGCGCCGACAATGTCAGCGGCGGCATCAACAACCAGACAGAGCGCACCTATGCCGGCTATGCCTTGCTGCGGTTCGGGCAGGATCAGGGCAGCGGCTTCCATTTCGACGGCAATGTCGGCGTGCGCATCATCCGCACCGAAACCGGTGCGACAGGATCAGCGGTGCGCGTCGCGGCGCCGGCAACGGGATGTGGCGCGAACACTACGGCCGCCAACTGCGCCATTATTAACCAAGCTATCGCATTCGCCGGAGGCAATATCGCCGGGCTCACCCAAAGCTCGAGCGGTTCGTACACCGACGTGCTGCCCAGCCTGAATCTGCGCTTCTTCTTGAATGACCAGATCCAGCTCCGTCTTGCGGCGGCAAAGGCGATCGTGCGGCCGACCTTCGCGCAACTCAATCCGTTCACATCGCTGGGCTTCAGCTTCGACGCGGACGGCGCGCCCAACGGCGTTGGCGTCGGTGGACGCACTACGGCCTTCACCGGCACGGCCGGCAACCCGGACCTCAAGCCGACACGCGCGAACCAGTTCGACGCTAGCCTCGAATGGTATTTCGGCAAAGCCAACAGCCTTACTTTTGCGGCCTTTTACAAGGATATCAGCAACTACATCTTCGCTGGGGTCGCATCGCAAACCTATACCAGCGGCGGCCAGACGCTCACTTTCGACGTGACGCGGCAAACCAACGGCGCCCATGGCAAGATCAAGGGGTTTGAACTCGCTTACACGCAGTTCTTCGACAAACTGCCTGGCGCGCTCGGCGGCTTCGGCTTCCAAGGCAATTTGACCTATGTCGACTCGAGTGGGGGCGCCAACACCGCCGTCAACGTTTTCGACGCCAACCAGACCACCAATGCCAAGATCTCCAACCTGCCGCTCGAGGGCCTCTCGAAATGGTCCTACAACGTCGCGGCGATCTACGAGAAATATGGCGTATCGGCACGGCTCGCCTATAACTGGCGCTCGCATTACCTGCTGACCACGTCGGCGGCGAACATCAATTATCCCGTCTGGTCGGAAGCCTATGGCCAGCTCGACGGATCGGTGCTCGTTACGGTGTTCAAACACTATAAGGTTGGGGTGCAGGCGACCAACCTGCTCAACTCGCGGACATTCCTCGATGTCGGCGATTCCAATTTGCGGCCACGCTATAGCTGGACCGATACCGATCGACGGTTCGCGTTCATCTTCCGCGGCTCGTTCTGAGGTTCCTTGCGACGAAGCAACTAGAGGTCTCCGCATCCTTGCGGGGACCTCTTTCTTCGCCCATCAAGGGCAACCACCCGGCGACAAGATGAAATGAACCCAGCGGCGCTCAGGAAGATCGTCATCGTCGGCGGAGGCTCCGCGGGGTGGATGGCGGCCGCGACGTTCGCCCGCTTTCTTCCTCCGCCTGCCTGCGAAATCGTGCTGATCGAATCCGACGAGATCGGTATCGTCGGCGTCGGCGAGGGCACGGTGCCCCTGATGACCCATTTCAACGGGCTGCTGGGGATCGACGAACGCGATTTCGTCGCGGCCACCAACGGCACGTTCAAACTCGGCGTGGATTTCCGCGACTGGGGCGAAGTCGGCAATTCACATTTCAACGGTTTTGGCGATTACGGCGACACGATCGAGGGGATCTCGCCGCATCATCACTGGCTCAAGCTCCATAGCCTGGGCGATCCGCGACCGATCGAGGATTGGTCGATGCCGTACGCGGCTGCCCGGCGGGGCCGCTTCGCCCCGGCCGAGACGCTGCCGGCCGAGGACGCGTTCTTCAAGCACGCTTATCATTTCGACGCCACGCTCTACGCCCGCTTTCTTCGCGCCCATTCCGAAGCCCGCGGCGTGCGCCGCCGCGAGGGCCGTATCACCGGCGTCGATCTCGACCCCGAGACCGGCTTCGTACGAAGCGTGACGATGGCCGACGGCGAGACGATCGACGGCGACTTCTTCATCGATTGCTCGGGGTTCGTCGGGTTGCTGATCGACAAGGCGCTCGGCATCGGCTTTCGCGACTGGTCGAGCCTGTTGCCGTGCGACCGCGCAGTCGCGGTGGGATCCGAGCCCGTCGAGCACCTCACGCCCTTCACGCGGTCGACCGCCAAGACCGCGGGTTGGCAGTGGCGCATCCCGCTGCAGCATCGCACCGGCAACGGCCACGTTTATTGCAGCGAATTCATGTCCGACGACGAGGCCGCCGCGACGCTCCTCGACGGGCTCGACGCGCCGGCCTTGGGCGAACCGCGGCTGCTCAGGTTCAAGACCGGGCATCGCCAGCGTTTCTGGGAAAAGAATGTCGTCGCGGTCGGGCTGGCGGCAGGGTTCATGGAACCGCTCGAATCGACCAGCATCCAGCTGATCCAGACCGCGCTCGCGCGCGTGATCGAGTTGATTCCGGATCGTCGGTTCGACCCGGTGATGATCGAGGAATATAACCGGGTCACGCAAGCCGAATGGGAGCGGATCCGCGATTTCCTGATCCTGCATTATTGTCCGACCCGGCGGCCCGAGCCGTTCTGGCGGCATTGCGCGCAGATGCCGATCCCCGACACGCTCGCCTATAAAATCGCGGTGTTCGAAAGCTGTGGCCGCGTCGCCTTGTTCTCCGAGGAATCGTACCAGGAACCGAGTTGGGTGGCGATCTTCCTGGGCAACAACATGCTCCCGCGCCGTTATGATCCGTTGGTCGACCGGCTGCCGCTCGAGCACCTGCGCGGCGGCATGAACCAGCGCGCGAACGCGATCGCACGCGCCGCCGAGCATATGCCAGAGCAACGCGCGTTCATCGCCAGTTGCTGCGCGGCGCAGGCGGCATGAGCGACACGCCCGGCCCGATCCGCTCGATCGTCATCGCCGGTGGCGGTACCGCCGGCTGGATGGCCGCCGCCGCATTGTCGCTGGCGATGGGCGCGAGCGACTGCACGATCACGCTGGTCGAATCCGAGGAGATCGGTACCGTCGGGGTCGGCGAGGCGACGATCCCGCCGATCCGGCTGTTCAACGGCATGCTCGGGATCGACGAGAATGAGTTCGTCCGGGCGACCGGCGGCACGTTCAAGCTTGCGATCGAGTTTGTCGACTGGACCCGGCTGGGGCATCACTACTTCCACCCGTTCGGCCGGTTCGGCGACGATTTCGGCATGACCGCATTCCACCAACAATGGCTGCGCTGCCGCGCCGCGGGGAACGATGCACCGCTCTCGGCTTTCTCGCTGACCGAGCAGGCGGCTTTGGCGGGGAAATTCGACCGGCCACCGGGATCCCCCGGCGTCTTCTCGACCTTTTCCTATGCCTATCATTTCGACGCCTCGCTCTACGCGCGCTTCCTGCGGCGCTATGCCGAGGCGCGCGGGGTGACGCGGATCGAAGGCAAGATCGCGGACGTCCGGATCGGGCCCGAAAGTGGGCTGATCGAGCGGCTGACGCTCGACGACGGGCGTGAGGTCGCGGGCGAACTGTTTATCGACTGCACCGGCTTCCGTGGGCTGCTGATCGGCCAGGCGCTGGGCGAGCCGTATGAGGACTGGAGTCGGTGGCTGCCGTGCAACCGCGCATTGGCCCTTCCGAGCGAACGGCTGGCCGATCTGCCTCCCTTTACCCGTTCGACCGCGCGCAGCGCCGGCTGGCAATGGCGCATTCCGCTGCAGCACCGAACGGGCAACGGTCATGTCTATTGCAGCGACTTCATCTCCGATGATGAGGCGGCGCGCATTCTGATCGAGGATATCGGTGCCGCCGCCACCGGCGATCCGCGCCCGCTGCGATTCACCACCGGCCGCCGCCGCAACACCTGGGTCGGCAATTGCGTATCGCTGGGGCTCGCCTCAGGCTTTCTCGAGCCGCTCGAATCGACCAGCATCCACATGATCCAGACAGGCATCACCAAATTGCTCGCCTGGTTTCCCGATCGCGGCTTCGATCCCGTCAGCCGCGCCGAATATAACCGTCAGGTCGGCGCCGAATATGAGAGCGTGCGCGACTTCCTGGTGCTTCATTACAACCGCGTCGAGCGCGACGATTCCGATTTCTGGCGGATGTGCCACGCGATGGAGATACCCGACACGCTCGCCGCCAAGATCGACGCGTTCGAACGTACCGGGCGGTTGCTCGATCGGGGCAAGGATCTGTTCGAGGCGCCAAGCTGGCTCGCCGTGTTGCTCGGGCAGGGCGTCACGCCGCACGCCTACGACCCGATGACGCTCGCGGTGCCGGAGACCCAGGCGCGGCGCGTTCTCGAAGCGATGCGCAAGGTGATCGGCGACACCGTGACGCAAATGCCGTCGCATGCCGCGCATATCGACCGCCATTGCCGGATGCCGGCGGGCCAGGCGTGAAAGGAGACTGGAGATGAGGATCGCACTTCCCCTCGCGGCACTGCTGGCAATAACCGCCCCTGCCGCCGCGCAGGACGTCGCGCCGGTCGACGGCAAGCCCGGCACCGACATCGTCTCCGCCGGCACGATCGGCGACGTCCATGTGGTCGCCGAGACCACCTTGGCCAAAGGCCGCCTTGTGCTCCATGTCGTCGCGGTCAACCGCGGCAAGACGAGCGCCCCGTTCGGGCCGGAAAACATCTCGCTCGCCGCAGCCGACGGCAGCGCTATCGCGCTCCTTCCGCGCGACAGGCTCCTCGCCGAGGCCGTTGCCCCCGGGCCGGTCGCCGGCAGCAGCACCGCTTCGTCCGGCTATGCCGCACCGACCCTGTCGACCAATGGCGCCGGCCAGCTCGACACGACCGGTTATACCGGTGGCATGGGCGCCGTGTCGGCGAGCGGCGTGCCCCAGGATACGCTCGATCGCTCCAGGGCAGCGCCGCCGAAGGTCGATGTCGCCAAGCTCGACGAAGTCCTGCTCAAGCAAGCTGAGGTAAAGCCCGGCGCGGTCGAGGGTGGGCAGGTGGTGAGCGACAAGCTCAAGCTGCGCGGCGATCGCATCGTGGTCGTGACCGTGAATTTCGCCGGCGAACGCCATATCGTCCGCCTGCCTGCGCCCAAGAATTAGAGTGCGCACGCCGGCGGCGCTGTGCGCGGGGCCTTGGGAGGCGGGGCTGCTCCCGGAATTGGGCGGCGCGATCGCCTATCTGACGCGCGACGGCTGCGACGTGCTGCGGCGCGCGCCGGACGGTGTCGACGATCCGCTCGAGAGCGGCTGCTTCCCGCTCATCCCCTATGCCAACCGCATCGCACATGGGCGCTTCTCCTTCGCCGGCGAAGCGTATCGGCTGCCGCTCAATTTCGGCGACCACCCGCACAGCCTGCACGGCGTCGGCTGGCAGTCGCGCTGGACGATGGAAATGGAGGGGCCTGCCGACGCGGTGATGGCCTTGCGGCATGCCGGCGGCACCGGCTGGCCATGGCCGTTCCGCGCCGAGCAGCGCCTGACGTTGGACGATGACGGCCTGACCGTCAGCTTGTTGCTGACGAATGAAGGCGATCAAACGATGCCCGCGGGCCTTGGCTTTCATCCCTATTTCCCGCGCGACGCCTCGACGCGACTGACGATGGCGGCGGAGCGGATGTGGGAAGGCGACGAGACGATGATCCCGACCCGGGCGGTGGCCGCCGATGCGTTCGGTGATTGGCGCGCGGGCGCGGGTTTTCCCGATCGGCTGATCGATAACAGTTTCGACGGCTGGACGGGTCAAGCCGTCATCGACGGCGCGGGCGGCGTCACCCGGATCGGCGCGATCGGCGCGCGCGCCGTTCATCTCTACGCGCCGCCGGGCGAGACCTTCCTGTGCGTCGAGCCGGTGTCGCACCTGCCCGATGCGCTCAACCAGGGCTTCGCGATCGACACGCTCGACCCAGGCGAGACGCTCACGCTGACGATGCGCATCACGGATTGAGCCATGGCATTGCGATCGATCCTCCTCGGCGCGTTGCTGGCGCTTGCCTCGCTGGTGCCGGCTGCGGCGAGCGGCCCGGCGCCGGTGCCGTATCGCTGGACCAACGTGACCGTCGGAGGCGGAGGGTTCGCGCCGGGGCTCGTGTTCAGCCCGGCCGCCCGCGGGCTTGCCTATCTGCGCACCGACATGGGCGGCGCCTATCGCTGGGAGGACCGCGCCGGCGTCTGGGTCCCGCTGATGGATGGCTTCGCGCAAGGCAGCTTTTTCGGCGTCGAGAGCATCGCTCCGGACCCGGTCAACGCCGATCGCGTCTATGCCGCGGTCGGCATGTATGCGCGCGATCCTGCGGCGATCCTGCGCTCCGACGATCGTGGCGCGCATTGGGTGACCGTGCCCGTCCCGTTCCGCATGGGCGGCAACGAGCCGGGGCGCGGTCTCGGCGAGCGGCTGGCGGTCGATCCGCGTCACCCGCGCTCGCTCTTGTTTGGCTCGCGCCACGACGGATTGTGGCGTAGTGACGATGCCGGCGCGCATTGGCGGCGCGACGCCGCCTTTCCTTATGCCGGCGCCGGCCCCGCCGCGCCCAGGTCCACGCATCCCGGCATCGCGTTCGTTCTGTTCGATCCCAAGGCGCAACGCTTGTTCGCGGGGGTCGCCGATGCGGATGCTGCCGGGCTGTTCCAGTCGAATGACGATGGCGCGCACTGGGCACGGGTAACAGGCGGTCCCGATGGGCTGGTGCCGGTCAAGGCGGCGCTCGATGGCGCCGGACGGCTCTACGTCACCTGGGCGGACGGCATCGGCCCGAGCGGCGTGACGCGTGGCGCGATATGGGCTTTGGAGCGCTCCGGCGCATTCCATGACATCACACCCGACCGCGGCGCCGGGGTACCGCCGGGAGGCTATATCGGCATTGCCGCCGATCCCGCGCGTGACGGCGTCGCCTATGCCTCGACCTTCAACCGCTGGAAGCCGGGCGACACCGTGTGGCGTACGGCCGATGGTGGCCGGCACTGGACCGACCTCGGTCCGCTCAGCCGGCGCGACACGCGCGCCACGCCGTTCCTCAACTGGGGACGCCCGGAGGCCGCTCTCGGACATTGGATCGCCGGGCTGGCACTGGACCCGTTCGACCCGCGGCGGCTGGCTTATACGACCGGGGACACGGTCTACGTCACCAACGACGCATCCAAGCCTGCGCTGCTCTGGACGCCCTGGACCAAAGGCGTCGAGCAGACGGCGATCATCACGCTGACCAGCCCGACCGCCGGTGCTCCTTTGGTGTCGGGCTTTGGCGACCTTGGCGGGTTCGTGCACCACGACCTCGGTCGCTCGCCGCCGGGCATGTTCCTGTCGCCGCGCAACACCAATACAAACACGCTCGATTATGCCGGCCGCGCCGGGCTCGTGCTGGTGCGCAGCGGCAATGTCCATGACGGGCAGGAGATCGAGGCCGGCCTCGGTTGGTCCGATGATGGCGGTGCAAGCTGGCATCCGCTGCGGACGCCGCTGTGGAACGATGGGCGTGGTCGGGAAGCGGAAGGCAAGGCGCCGATCACCGTCTCGGCCGACGGCCAGCGTTTCTTCGTCGCCGCGGAGCGTCCGTTGCTGACGCGTGATCGCGGCAAGAGCTGGGTCGAGATCGCGGGGTTGCCCGGCACTATCCGGATCGTTGCCGACAAGGTCGATGCGCGACTCGCTTGGGCGATCGATCCCGATGGCCGCCGGATCTTCGCCAGTGTCGATGGTGGCGAACATTTCGCGCCGATGGCGACACGCGGCCTGTGCCCCGATTTGTCGCTCGCGCGTCCCCGTAACCGCGAAAGCCAGCCCGCCTTGGTCGCTTCGCCGTTCGCGCCGGGCGACCTGTTCATATTATGCGGCACTGAACTTTATCGCAGTCGCGACGGTGGCCCAACCTTCCGGCGGCTCGCGCCCGAGCTCGATATAGCCTTGTTCGGCTTGGGGCTCGGCAGCGCGCCCGCAAGTCCAGCTGTTTATGCCGTCGCCACGCGCGCCGGAGAGACCGGCATTTGGCGATCAGCCGATGGCGGCGCCCGCTGGTCGCGGATCGACGATGATCAGCACCGCTGGGGCGGCCGCTTCCGCGTCATTTCGGGCGATCCGCGCCGCCGTGGCCGCGTCTATCTGGGGACCGACGGCCGGGGCATCTTCTATGGTGATCCGGCGCGCTGATCAGGCGGGGACCGCCGGTCCAAAGGCGAATTCGGCGAGCGTCTCGGCTTTCATCTCGATCGAATAGCCGGGCGTTTCCGGCACGCGATAGGCGCCGCCTTCCACCATTGTCGGCGCGACGAAATGCTCGTGGAGGTGGTCGACATATTCGGCGACGCGGCCGTCTTTCGTGCCGGCGAAGCAGAGATAGTCGATCATCGCCAGATGCTGGACATATTCGCACAAACCAACCCCGCCGGCATGCGGGCAAACCGGCAGATCGTATTTCGCCGCCATCAGCAGCACCGCCAGCACTTCGTTGACGCCGCCCAGCCGGCACGCATCGATCTGCACCACGTCGATCGCGCCCCGCATGATGAATTGCTTGAACAGGATGCGGTTCTGGCACATCTCCCCGGTCGCGACCTTGACCGGCGCGATCGCTTCGCGAATGCGTCGGTGCCCTTCGATATCGTCGGGGCTGGTCGGCTCTTCGATGAACCAGGGCTTAGCGAAAGCGAGCTGGCGGACATGCGCGATCGCCTCCCCGACTTCCCAAACCTGATTGGCGTCGATCATCAGCTGGCGATCCGGCCCGATCGCCTCGCGCGCCAGGGTCACCCGGCGGATATCCTCTTCCAGCGACCGCCCGACCTTGAGCTTGACGTGATTGAACCCCGCCGCGACCGCTTCGTGGCAGAGCCGGACCAATTTATCGTCCGAATAGCCCAGCCACCCCGCCGACGTCGTATAGCAAGGATAGCCGTTCGCCTCGAGGTCGGTAACCCGTGCCGCCTTTCCCGCCGCCCGCTCGGTCAGCAGCGCGACGGCTTCCTCTGGCGTAATACAGTCGGTGATGTAGCGGAAATCGATAAGCCCGACGATCTCTTCGGGGCTCATCTCGCCGATCAGGCGCCACAAGGGCTTGCCGGCCTGTTTCGCCAGCAGATCCCATACCGCATTGACCACGGCGCCGGTCGCCAGATGGATCACGCCCTTTTCCGGCCCGATCCAGCGGAGCTGGCTGTCGCCCGTCACATGCCGCCAGAAGCGCGCGCCGTCGGCCCGGATCCAGTCGAGGTCGAGCCCCTCGACCAAAGGCGCCAGCGCCTCGATCGCGGCGCAGCAGATATCGTTGCCGCGGCCGATCGTGAAGGTCAGACCGTGCCCGGTGAGATCGGGCTGGTCGGTCTCGAGGATGCAATAGGCGGCCGAATAATCGGGGTCCGGGTTCATCGCATCCGAGCCGTCGAGCTGCGCCGAGGTCGGAAAACGGATGTCGAGCACACGAAGCTTGACGATGCTGGTCATGGCGTTCGCGTTGTGCCCCCAATATTGCCGAACGATGTTTTGCTGGTGTAGTGTATTTTCATATGTGCCAATTGCTGCCGGTGCAAGTGCACTTTGCGGCTCTTGGGCGCAAGCCGGCGCGGAAGCGGCCGCCAGGAGGGAAATGTGGAAAATGCCGATCCACCCATGTCCGCCGCGGGCACCCGGCGCTTTTGCTACGCGCTCGACCTGATCGACGACGCAGCGCTGATCGCCGAATATGAGGCGCGCCATGCGCCTGGAACGGTCTGGCCGGAAGTGGTCGCCCATATCCGCGCGCAGGGCGCCGAGCATATGGAGATCTGGCGTGCGGGCGATCGCCTGATGATGATCGTCGAAGCTGTGCCCGGCTATCCGCGGCCGGTTCCGGCTCCGCCCGAGATCGACCGCTGGGAACGTCTGATGTGGCGTTTCCAGCGCCCGCTGCCGTTCGCGTCCGCCGGCGAGAAATGGGTGCGGATGACGCAGATCTTCGACCTCGACGCGCAATGACCGCCCCGACATTCCCCCGCTCGGCTTCGGCGAGTCAGGCCCGGCTGTCGCCTTCGACAAGCTGTTCGGAAATCGCCTCCGCCGCCTTGCGCACCAACGCCGCGGTCTCGCGCGCGGACACCGACGGCAGGATCTTCTTCAGATAGGGAACGGTGAGCGCTGCCGCCGCGCTGCCGCCGCGCATAATGGGTGCGGAAATGTCGGTGATCCCAGCGACGAAATGGCTTGGCGTGTGTTCGACATGGCGTTCGGCGATCTCATCGGCGCGGGCGCGCAGCGCCGCCATCTCGGCTTCGGGAACCGGCGGATCGAACATTGCTTCCCACCGGCGGCGCACATCCTCGGGCTGATGCGCATAGAGGATCATGCCCGACGCCGTCTGCATCAGCGGGCGGCGATAGCCGACGCGGACCGAAAAACCGATCTGCTCGCCCGATTCCATCCGCGCCACGACCACCATCTGCCCGCGCGTATGCAGCGCAAGGTGACACGACTGGCCGATCTCGAGCGCGAGCTGACGCATCACCGGCAAGGCGATTTCGATCAGATTGGCGGTGCGCGGCTGCTGCATACCGAGCGAGAACAGCTGATCGGTCAGGCGGTACCCGTCCTCGGCCGGATCCTGTTCGATATAGCCGCGCTGTTCGAGGACCTGAACCATGCGGAACAGCTCGCCATGCGAACGGCCGAGCGCGTGGACGATTTCGGTCAGCGTCATCGGGTCAGCCTGGGCCGCGAGCAATTCCAGCACGTCCAGGCCCTTTTCGAGCGCCGGTGCGCGATACCGCGAATCCCCGCCGCGATCCTCATCGTCAGCCATCGTTAACGTCCTCGCCCCTTCATGGCTGTCTTTGGCATGACGGCTTCCTCGCGTCGATCCATCTATCTTTATTCACTAGTAAAAAACATCTTTATCAGCAGAAAAATTGCTCTAGGCTCTCAGCTATAAATCGGAGCGAATATGCTCGTGCCGTGCTTGCGGATCGACGGGAGGGGATTGGTATGAACGACGAGCCTCCGGTGCCGACGGCACGCCTGCTGCCTTTCGTGCTGATCGTCGCATTGTTCTTCCTGTGGGGAATCGCGAACAATCTCAATGATATCCTGATCGCGCACTTCAAGAAGCTGTTCGTTCTCGGCGACCTCCAGGCCGGTCTCGTCCAATCGGCTTTCTATCTCGGATATTTCTGCCTCGCCATTCCGGCTGCCTTGTTCATGCGCGCCTACGGCTATCGCGCCGCGGTGCTGCTCGGTCTCTGCTTCTACGGCGCCGGTGCATTGCTGTTCTGGCCGGCAGCGAGCCTGCAGAGCTATCCGTTCTTCCTAGGCGCCTTGTTCGTCATCGCCAGCGGGCTTTCCTTTCTCGAGACGTCGGCCAATCCGCTGATCGCACGGCTCGGACCGCCGGAGAGCGCGGCGCGGCGGCTCAACCTCGCCCAGGCGTTCAACCCGCTCGGCTCGATCACCGGAATCGTCATCGGCAGCCAGTTCATCCTGTCGGGCGTGACGCACAGCCCCGCACAGATCGCCGCAATGACGCCTGAAGCGCTTGCGCAGTGGCGCGCCGGCGAGGCGGGCGCGGTGCAACTCCCGTATCTCCTGATCGGCCTTGGCGTGCTCGGCTGGGCGGTGCTGATCCGGTTGACCCGATTCCCGGCGATCGCGACGCAACGCGATATCGAAGAAGGCGTCGGCGCGTTCGACGATTTCCGCGCCTTGCTCCGCGACCGGCGCGTTCTGCTCGGCATCCTGGCGCAGTTCTTCTATGTCGGCGCGCAGGTCGGCGTGTGGAGCTTTCTCATCCGATATGCCGAAATCGCCGTGCCCGGTACGCCCGAGCGCGTCGCGGCGGGCTATCTAACCATCTCGCTAGTCACGTTCATGGCCGGGCGGTTCGTCGGCTCCGCACTGATGGGCGTGGTGCGCGCGCCATCGCTGCTCGCCATTTTCGCAGTAGCTGGAGCCTTGTTGTGCCTGGTCGCGACGATCGCGGGGGGCATGACCGGCATCGTCGCCCTGATCGCCTCGAGCTTCTTCATGTCGATCATGTATCCGACGATCTTCGCCGAGACGGTCGACGGCCTCGGAGCCCGGACCAAGTCGGCTGCCGCCTTGCTGGTCATGGCGATCGTCGGGGGAGCGGTCTTTCCCGCGGTGATGGGTCTGGTGTCCGATCGTACCGGGTCGATGGTCAACGCGATGGCCGTGCCCGCGTGCTGCTTCCTCGTGGTGCTGGCCTTCGCGGTGAGGGTGCGGAAGACGGCATGATCGACGCCGAGTTCATCTACGGCGGATCGACGCGCAAGGCTGATCCTGGCGGTCCGATTTCGATGTGATCCATCGGGCCGTGACGGCTACATCTCACCAGCGTCGTAAGGGGCGGCGCAAAGGAAACGGCGCGCCCGGCTAGGTGCCGGACGCGCCGTCAGGATGCGGGCCACGTGCTATCCGGGGGGGCGACCCGTACCGGTCGGTTATTGAGCGGCGCCCTTGACGTCGCCCTTGCCCATTGCGGAGACCAGCGCGCTGCCGGAGCCCGAGAAGTTCGCGGCCGGCAATTCGGCGGTCTTCTTGCCGACGCGGACCAGTACGCTTTGCACCGTTCCCTGCGCTGTCGAGCGCACGGACTGTACGGTCCCGATCGTACGACCTTTGACGTCGGTGACGGCCATTCCCGGGTGCACCGGGAAAGCGCCCGCGCTCGCCGCGCCACTGCCGGCCAGGGCCAGGTTGCCTGCGCCCGACGCCGTGCCGCCAAGTCCGGATAGCATGCCCGAGCCGGCGGCGCTGCCGCTGCCCGAGGCACTGCCGCCGAGCGACTGAGCGCGGGACGATAGATTGCCGACGGCACCGCGCGCGCGCTGGGCTGCCGCGCCAGTGGCGTTCCGAGCGCGACCGGCCACATTGCGGGTCGCGTCGGTCGCGCGCGCCGCCGTCCCGCGAACAGCATCCGTGCCGATCAGTTGCGCGTCGATTCCGGTGTCGGCGCTGCCCGCTGCCGATCCGCTGCCGGTCAGTGCGCGGTTGCCGATCAGGCTGCTGTTGTTGGCGGTCGTATCGGTCGAGCTCGAATTGGATGCGCTGACCTTGCCCTTGCGGGTGTCGACGCTCTTGTGCGTCCTGCTCGAACTGCGTGTCGAGGTGGCGGTGTGGGTATCGACCGGCATGCGATCGATCATGCCGCCCAGCGAACCATTGCCCGCGCCGCCGAGCGACCCGGTGGCGCCGCCAAGCGTGCCTCCGAGCGTGCCGCCCAGGCTCCCGCCGAGACCGCCGCCGCCGCCCAGCAGCTGCGCCGAAGCCGGGGTCGCGGCGACCGCGATCGCGAGCGTTGCCGCACCAAACAGGATCTTCATCATGACCGTTTCTCCTTGTTTCTGACCGGTGAACGGAGCCCGATGCGGTTTTAATCCCGCGGCCCGGAAAAATTATTTCGCCGGTGTTCGACACTCACCGCAGACCAGGCCGCGGCCATAAATCTTGTCGGGTCCGCGCGGTCCCAGGTCGCGCGCGAGCGTGTCGACGCGCTTCAGTACCGTACCAATCCCTGCGGGGGAGAGAGACGGATAGAAACGCGCGATCGTCGCCGCCACCAGCGGCGCCGCGAAAGATGTCCCCCGCACCCGGAAGACCCGGCCGGCAACACCTGCCGCCAACATGTCCGCACCGGGGGCCGCATAATCGAGATGGCTCGCGCGCCCAGCCTCGATCAGCGCGCGGTTGCGCCCGTCGACTCCAGTTACGGCGATCACGCCCGGATAGGAAGCGGGAAAGCCCGGCGGCGCGGCGGGCCCATTGTTGCCGACCGCCGCCACGATCACCAGCCCGCGCGCCTGTGCCACCGCCACCACCTTGGCCAGCAAGGGGTTGGCGGGGCCGACCAGGCTGATCGTCACCACCGGCACGCGCTGTTGAACCATCCAGCCCAGGGCCTTCGCGATCGCGGTCGCGTTGCCGCCGGCGGGATCGCTGCCATAGACATCGGCCGAGGCGATCCGCGCGCCAGGCAAGCCGCCGCGCACGCCGCCCGACCCACCGATCAACGATGCGACGGCGGTGGCGTGGTCATTGTCTCGCGGCGCGCCGGTGGCGAATCCGGCCGAGACGGCGGCCCCGGCGACGCCGCCATCGATTACGCCGACCAAAGTGCCGTCGCCGCTCGCGACCGAAGCGGGGCGATCGTCCATGTTTCCACTGGGCATGTGCAGTTGGTCCGCGCTGACCTCGCCGCCGAGCTTGCGAATTTCCCTTATCGCTGACGGGAGAGACTGCTGGCCGGGAACCGCGAGGCGAACGAAGCCCACCCCCAGCACGTCGCCCCGCTCGATCACCCGATAGCCCCTGGCGACTGCCGCGGCGATTACGGCATCCTGCGGATCGTCGATGACGACTTCGCCGGCGCGCGCCGGAAAGCCGTCCGGGTCGAGCGCGACCCGGTCGGGATTGTCGCGGACCAGCCGTGCGATCGCGGCGCGGCGCGCCTGATCGAGCATCCGTGCCGCGTCCGAAGGCGCGCGAAGCACGTCGTCGGCCAGCCCCCGCGCGGCCGGTAGGCCCGGCACGTCGATCGGCAGGGCGGGAAGCCGGGGCACGAGCTGCGCGCCCGCCGCCGTCGCGCCGACGAGCACGATCAGGGCAATGAGCATCGGACGGAGCACGCAAATCCTTTCGCCTGGCAAAAATCACTCTGCGTGGATTAAACGGGCGGTGCCATCCGTTTCATCCATACGAAGAAGGAATTGGCTTGGCCGCTTTTGAAAACGAGATGCTCGCCTTGCTGCCGCGCCTGCGGCGGTTCGCGCGTGCGCTCGCCCGCGACGCGGCGGACGCCGACGATCTGTGTCAGATCACGGTCGAGAAGGCGTTGCTGGCGCGCGGATCGTGGCAGCCCGGAACGAGATTGGACAGCTGGATGTACCGGATCATGCGCAATGCCTGGATCGACACCGCTCGTGCCCGCAGCCGGGCGTCGGAAACTTTTGTCGATGCCGAGGCCGGGGCGGGAATTGGCGGCGACGGGGGCGCCGAAGCACGCGTCGCGCTTGGCGAGGTCGAGGCGGCGATGCGGCGATTGCCGGATGACCAGCGAGAGGCGGTGGCGCTCGTGCTGGTAGAGGGCCTTGCCTATAAGGAAGCGGCCGAGGTGCTCGATATCCCGATGGGGACGCTCACCTCGCGGCTGGTGCGCGGCCGGCAGGCGCTGATGCTCGACCTGGGAGAGGCGGCGTGACGATCGAGCCTGAAATGCTGATGGCCTATGCCGACGGCCAGCTCGATCCGCTCAATACCAAGCGGGTCGAACGCGCGATCGCCGGCGATCCGGCGCTTGCCCGGGAAGTCGAACGGCATCGGGCGCTGCGCAAGCGAATCTCGGACAGTTTTGCGCCTGTTGCCGACGAGCAGGTTCCCGATCGCCTGGCTGCCCTGTTGAAAAGCGACGTCGTCGACTTGCCGGTGCCCAGGACGCGTCCGATCCTGGCGCGGTGGCGCGAGGCGGCGGCGTTGGCGGCGTGTCTCGTGCTTGGCCTGGTGATCGGTTTGAAGGCGCCGCACGGTCCTGTCTCTGGAGGAGCAGGTGGGCTGTACGCCTCGGGATCGCTGGCTACGGCGCTTGACGATCAGGTCGGTGGCGCCGACGGAACCGTGAAGGTAGCGGTCAGTTTCCGCGACAAACAGGGTTCCTATTGCCGGGTGTTCAGCTCGCGCGCGACGGACGGCATTGCCTGTCGCGACGCCTCCGGCTGGGCGCTGCGCCGCACCCAGCAGGGATCGCCGACACAGCATGGCGACTATGCCCAGGCCGGATCGCCCGATCCCGAACTCATGGCAGCGGCGCAGGACATGATGGCCGGCGAGCCGCTCGACGCCAAGGCGGAAGAAGCGGCGCGGGGCGCGGGCTGGCGCTGAGCGCGCGCCGGGCGCACCGCACCCTTCTTAAGCGGGCGGCAGCGGCGGCGTGTCAGTCGCGCCGCACTGCCACCAGCCGCGCGCCGCGCACGGTCGGAATACCCGACACTTTGTTGAGCAATATTTCCGCGCGCGATTCCTCCAGTCGACCCAGGTCGATCGAGAGCTTGAGACTGGCCGGAAACCGGGTGAGCGCGATGCCATAGGGAATCTCGTCGAATTGCGCGACGAGGCCGAGCAGGCGTGGCAGGAGGTTGGGGCAGACGTCGCCGCTGACATGCAGCCGGACGAGCGTCGGACGAGCGGTTTTGGGCGCACGTTGGGCGCGAGTTTGACCATGAAGCACGCTGAATGACTTTCGAGAAACTTGGCAGGAACGGCGGGGCGCTCGCTCACGCCCGGCCGACGAGGCGCCGGATCAGCCGATCCGGCTGATGCTAATTCGTGCCAGAGAATCCCGCATTCGCGCGTGCGCAAGGCCCGGGCGAAGGCGCCCGGCCGTTGCATCGAGAATCGCGCAGATGGTCATACCGATTGTGTAGAACCGCGTTTTCGCTTTGGCTAGCCGGACGAGCAGGCCGGCCCCGCGAAATGCCCGCACTTTGGCGGTTTTGTACCAGGCGCCCGGCGGGCTCCTAGTGATAGGCTTCCCGATCAGCTCAGGAGTTTTGATACGACTGGTCTAGAAGCGGCTTGGCCTTTTCGAGATCGGCCACGGTCTGAATCGTGATTTCCAGATCGCCTGTGCCGAAATGCCCGATATTGCGCACATCGCGGGTGAAGCCGGGCTCCAGCGCCACCGTGTCGGGATTCACCTTCGCGAAGACCAGCAGCTTCTTCATCTGGTTGCGGATTTCGACGCATGCGAAGTTCTTGATGCGGCGAAAGGCGACGTAATAATCGGTCGTCTTCACCTGCACATCATCGCCCACCGCCGTCAGATAGTCGGTGAGCAGGTGGTAGAGATCGAGCAGATCGGCGGGCGCCTCGGCAATCTGGCTGCTGATCGTCTTGTATTTGCCCTTCACGGCCGAAGCGGCCGGTGCGGACGAATGTACGGGGGCGATGGTGCCAGGCTTGGCACTTGCGGCGGTGAGTTGTTCGAGCAGCAACAGGTCGCCCGCGAACTTGCGGTAGCGGATCAACGCGATGTTGCGGTTCATCTGCTTGACGGCATGCTCGTCATATTTGCCGAAATCGCCGGCGATGCAGATCAGCCGCGATCCCGACCAGTCGACCGCCTTGGCCGCCTCCGCGCCCAGCGTTTCCAGCACCAGCCATTCGAAGTCCTTGCGATGGCCCATCAGCCAGTCGAGGTAGAACATCCCCTGATTGATCACATTTTCGTTGGACGAGCGTTTGTATTCGATCACCACCGGTGCGTTGTTCTCGTCGATCCCCAGCGTATCCATCCGCCCCTCGGCAATGATGAATTCGGAGGCGAGAAAGCGAACGCCCAGCAACTGCTCCAGATTGGCCTCGAACAAGGTCTGCAGCGATTTTTCGAGCGCGACCGCGCCGCCCGCCAGTTCGCTGACGATATTGCCCGCGGTGCGGAACAGCTTGATGTCGCTCATGCGGACGCCCCGGCGGCGCGGCCGCGGTTGGCCTTGGGCGCGGCGGCACGCTCGGCGCGGATGCGGTCGAGCAGGACGCTGGCGGGCTCATCGTTCGGGTCCTGCGGCACCAGCTCGCCGCGGAACGCCTTGGCCAGGATCGCGGATTCGAGGCGGTCGATCGCATTGGTCGCCGCGTAGATCGGCCAGCTCGCGCGCCGATGCTCGATGTCGTAGCGCCGCAGCAATCCGTCCGAGCCGATGTCCCGACCGCCGGCGGCAGCCCGCGTCACGAGCCCGGCGAGCGTCGCCGCGCCCATCAGGCCGAGATTGAGACCATGTGCGGTGACGAGATGCGGGCTCCCGCTGCGCTTCATTGGGTCATCCCGCCATGTCCGCATCTGGCTGGCCTGCCATCAGCGCGTTGATCCATGCGAGCGCCAGGTCGCGGGAGCGATAGCGGCCCCAGCGCTCCGTTTCCTCGCGCTCCACGATCGGGAAGGTGGAATAGATATAGCGGATGTCGTCGCGCGACTGTTCGGGTGCGGCGGGATCGAACACGCCGTAGAGGATGAAATAGAGCGCATCGAGCTTGGCGCGCAGGCGCAGGCGGCGATCCTCATCCCATATGAACGGCGGCAGCACTTCGCCATCGGGACCGACATAGCCCATGTCGCGGGCGAAGGGGGCCATGTCATGCGCGGTGTAGGTCAGCTCTAGCACCGCTTCGCGGACTATCTCGGCTGCAGTCCTGGGGCCGAACGCGCGCGCGTAGGCCGCTGGCGGGATGACGGGAAGTTGTTCGACGATATACCAATTGAGGTGGGTGCTTTGCGCCTTCTGGCGAACCACATAATCCAACGCCGTCGCATTGAGGTTGGCAAGCAGCAAAGTGCCCTCAGTAACTTTGTCGGTCAGAATCAGAGGCGCAGTGTTGCCTGCCGCGCGATTTGGGATGAACGCCGCGATCGACGTTCGGGCGTCGGTCGCGCGCGCGATGTCGCGATAGGCGATCGCAACGCCGGACTTTATTTCTGGAGTCGATGTCACCCAATACTGCGGTTCGGGGGTGAACGCGGGATCGGCCTTCATCTTTGGGGTAACTTCGCCGCTTAGCGCCGCGTTGTGAAGATTCTCGGCGTTGACGGTTACCGATGCGGCGCGGTGGTCGAACTGGTGGATCATCCGGCCCACGTAAAGCGGGAGCCACTCGCCGCTGGCCGATTGCCAGTGGTTGCCGCCGATCGGCCATGCCGCTTCCTTGCCCTCCAGCTCGGCGCGCGTGCGGAACTGCCCGCTGTCGAGCGTCATGTCGAACATCCGCACATAGCGCACCGGCCATGCGGCCACCGGCTCGCCACCGGAGCGGTCGACCAGTGCCGGCGCGCGTTCGTAGATCGCGGTCGTCAGCGCCATGTCGCGGCGGGTGCGGAATATAGGTGCGGTGCCGGTGTTCGGATTGACTCGCGCGAAGTCGGACGCGGCGATGGGGAATCCCTGTTCGGGCAGGAACCGCTCCTCGACGGACTGAAGAAAAAAGCCGCATTGTGCGGCCGCGAACGTGCGGCTGGGGCTGGCTATCATTGCCGCAAACTTGAACCGGCTATCGACGTCCGGGAAGAACGGTTCGAGATTATGCCGTGTGCGGCGGTTCTCGAAGTCGTAAAGCGCCTTCAGTCGCCCGCCGGTCGCCACGTCGCGGAAAAAAGCCGATGCCGACAAATCGCTGGCGATGCCGCTGGGGGTCAACAGACCGACCATCCCCTCGGGCTTCACCAGCCGGTGCGCGCGTTCGACGAACAGACTGTAGAGGTTGATGTCGCCCCGGCTCAGCAGCGGATAATGGTCCGATGTCCGCGCTATGCGCAGCGTGTCCGCGGCGCGCTTGTCGGCCTTCTCATAGTCGGTGAAGAGCGGGTCGCCGGCATCCTTCAGCGCGCGGATCATCCGGGCGCGATCGGATGCCCGCTGCGCCAGCGCGATTTCGGGGCGACGCGCGGCGAACCATTCCACCTGTTGCAGCTTGATCCGATCCCACGGCGGATTGCCGACCACCGCGTCGAACCCGCCGTGCAATTCCTTGCTCGACCAGTTCTTCCAAACACCGGGGAACGCGATCTGCCAGTTCAGGAACCGCTCTTCGGCCATCAATTCGCGCGCGGCTTTCCAAATCGCGTGGAAGGCCTCGGCCTCTTCGGGGCGGGCGCGCAACGCTTCGGGTTCCTTGCGGCCCCGTGCGATCGGCAGGGGATCGCCGAACATCCCGTCCAGCCATAAGGTCACCAATCCGCGTTGCGCCCGGTTCAGCCCCAGCCAGTCGAGCGCAAAGACAAAACTGACGAAGCTGTCGAACGGGCCGACCTGCGATTCGACGTCGCGCCACATTTCGGCGCTGGAATGGGCTTCGGTGATATCGGCATCGGTCAGCGCCTCTATGCGCTGCATCACGCTCGCTTGCCGTTCGGCGGCGCGCAATTCGTCGATGTACAGCAACTCGCCCGCGCGGCCCGCCTGGTCGATCGCGTCGCGAACCCATAGGCCGAACAGACTGTCGCCAGCCGCCAGATGGTGATCGATGAAGCTCAGCGGGGCGCCGACGGTGAAGGTGTGCAGCCATAGCGACACCTTCGCCAGCTCGACTGCCATCGGGTTCTTGTCGGCCCCATAGACGCACCGCTTCAGCACCATCCGCTTCACAAGCTGGGGATCGTCCAGCTGTTCTTCGGTGACGCTCCAGCCCGATTCCTGCGCATGGGCGCGGATGGTGCCGCGCACGTTGCGGATCTCTTCCGCCACGGGGCTTTCATAATCCAGACCGGTCTTGCCGCTCGCCAGTGCCGCCGCTTCGGCAATCGCGTCGAGTGCGTGGTTGGTGAGGCGATCGACGAGACTGACGAGGAAGTGGCCCGAACCCATTGCCGGGTCGCATACGCGCAGCCGGGTGATTGCCTGCGCCGGGTCGGCGCGCTTGAGTTGCTGGAGCCGGAAATCCTCGCTGTCGGCTGGCTTCAGGCCGTCCAGCGCCTTGCGGAAGGCGGCATGGGCGTCGTCGATCAACGGCTGCAGCGTTTCGTCGAGGATCAGCAGCACGAGGTCGTCGGGCGTGTAGTAGCTGCCGCTATTCTTGCGGGCGAAGATATTGGGGCGGATATCGACCGCGCCGGTGTCGTCGCGGGTCAACTCGAACTCCAGCAGCCGTTCGTAGATCGAACCCAGTTGCTGCACCGACAAGTCGCGATAGTTGATATAGCGCCGCCGCCCCTCGCGCAGCTCGAACGACAGGATATCGAGCGCTTCGGCCATGATCTCGTCGCCCAGGCCGATCGTCTTCAGCAGCGGCGTCTGGGTGCCGCTGAACAGGCCGCCATTATACGGGGGCAGGCCGACCGAGGAGTCGCCCTTGTCGATCATTTCCGCCAGGTCGGCGAAGCGATGCCAGATCGTCTTGGCGACGCTGGAGAAGGTATCTCCCTCGTCCTTGCGCCTGCCCACGTCCAACCGCGCATTGCGCATGGCATAATCGTCGAACCGGGGGTCGCGGACTGGGAGCAAGCCGCGGTCTTCGGCGTACAGGATGAAAAGCAGCCGATAGAGAAGGATCAGCGTGGCCTGCCGAATCTCGTCCAGCGACGTTTCGGCCGGGGCCGCCCCGGCGATGGCTTTGCCCAGGGACGGGTATAAAGTGGCGAACACCTTGTCCGACAGGCTCTTCGCGACCCGTTCTTCGTAGAACGCCGCTTCACGTCGGGCACGATCGTGAAAGCTGGGGGCGCCCGCGACGGTGCGCTCGAAGGCGACCCGCGAAAACATGACGACAAACACGCGCAGCCAGTGGTCGCGGTCGGCCTCGGTGATGCCGGCGTCGAGGAGATCGTCGTCCAGTCGAAGGATTCGGGCAAGATCGAGTTCGAGATAATCGTCGATGGTCGATCGTGCGCCCGCGAAGTACAGACGCCAGCGCGCGCCGTTCGTCAGGATACCCCAGCGCAACGCGCCGTTGTGACGGTCGTCGGCCATGCGCAGGTAGCGTAAAAGCTGCGTCGATGGGGTCTCGCGTTCGTCGCCCTTGCGCCCTTCGGCGCGATCCAGCGCGCGGCCCCAACGCTTGCTTTCGACGATGGCCGCACCGAAGCCGTAGCGCTTCCATTCGTCGGGATGCGCGTTGGCGCTGGTCTTTGCCGTGGCGTCGATGAAGAGCAGGCCGTCGGGCACGTCGACGCGGCCAGACGCCGACAAGTTTTGCTGCGTGAGATAGTCGTTCCAGCCGAGACCGCGCAGCACGGGCCAGACAAAATCCGATTCGGTCGTCGCCTCGTTGGGGCGGCTTGCATAGGGGAAACCCGCGACCAGGGATTCGAGCGATGCGCGAACAGAGGTCGCATCGACCGCTTGGTATTCAGCTGTGTCTCGGATGGCGTGCGCGAGATAGTCTTGGGTAAAAAGCGCGCCCGCGGCGAAGAACGATGCATCTGTCACCGACCAGGGCTTAGCCGCGCCACTTCGGCGCGCCAAGATTTTCCGAAATTATAAGTAAAAGGGTGACCGGAAGCAGGAAATGGTGCCCAGAAGAGGACTCGAACCTCCACGCCCTTGCGAGCGCCAGCACCTGAAGCTGGTGCGTCTACCAATTCCGCCATCTGGGCACGGGGTAGGGGGCGCGCTCTATTGGCGCACCTGCTGGTTGTCAACAGCGACCGCGAACGCTTGCGGCACGGCGCGGGGCGCGGCATGGGGAGGGCCACGGATTTTTCGAGGATCGTCATGAAGGACAAGCTGGTTACGCTGATCGGCGGGGGCGGGTTCATCGGCCGCTATGTCGCGCAGGAATTGCTCGCCGCGGGCGCGCGCATCCGCGTGGTCGAGCGCGATCCGCGCCACGCCTGGTTCCTGAAGCCGCTCGGCGGGCTCGGCCAGATCCAATTCGTCGCGGCCGATGTGACCAAGCCCGATACGATCGCGCGCGCGGTCGCTGGTTCGGACGCGGTGGTCTATCTGCCGGGGACCTGGGGTCCCGATTTCCAGGGCATCCACGTCACCGGCGTGCGCGCGGCGGCGAAGGCGGCGCACGACACGGGGGCGGCGGCGTTCCTCCAGCTCTCGGCGCTCGGTGCCGATGCCGAATCACCGTCGCGTTATTATGCGAGCAAGGCAGCGGGCGAAGCCGCCGCTCGAGAGGTTTTCCCGGGGGCGATCGTGCTCCGCCCCTCGGTCGTGTTCGGGCCCGAAGACCAATTTCTCAATCGCTTCGCCCGGATGATCAGCGCTGCCCCCGGCGTGTTCGGCCGCGCCGCTGTGCCGGTGTTGCGCCCCGGCGCGAAATTCCAGCCGGTCCATGTCGTCGACGTCGCGCGCGCGGTCGTGCGGGCGCTGGCGGAGAGCGACTCGCGCGCTGGCCAGACAATCGAGGTTGCCGGGCCCGAAGTCATTACGATGCGCGACCTGTTGCGCTGGCTGTCCGTCACGATTGGGCGCGCTGCCGACTTCATCGAACTGCCCGATTTCGCCGGTCAGGCGATCGCTTATGCCGGCTTCCTGCCGGGCGCGCCGATCAAGCTCGACCAGTGGAAGATGCTGAAGACCGATAACGTCGCCAGCGGCACGCTTCCCGGGCTCGACTCGCTGGGCATCGCGCCCACGCCGATGGAAGCGGTCGCGCCGTCCTGGCTGGTGCAATACCGCAAGGCGGGCCGGTTCGGCCTGCGCGCAAAGGCGGCCTGAACTTCCGACAGACATCCGTTCGCGGCGGCGTCCGCGTATAGGGAGCATCCCCGTGAACGACCTGATTACCGCCATCATCCTCGGCATCGTCGAGGGCGTGACCGAATTCCTGCCCGTGTCCTCGACCGGCCATCTGATCCTGGCCAGCGCGCTGCTCGGCTATAATTCCGAATATTGGGCGCTGTTCAATATCGTCATCCAATTGGGCGCGATCCTGGCGATCGTGGCGCTCTATTGGCGGACCTTCTGGGCGGTGGTGCAGGGGCTGTTGAAGTTCGACCCCGTTTCGGTCCGCTTCGTGCGCAACATCCTGGTCGCGTTCCTGCCCGCCGCGGTGATCGGACTCGCCTTGCACAAACAGATCGAGAAACTGCTTGGATCGCCCCTTACGGTCGCGGTCGCGCTGATCGTCGGCGGCATCGCGATCATCGGCATCGAGCGGACGGTCAAGGAAGGGGACGTGAAGGGCGTCGCCGACATTCCGCTGCCCAAGGTGATCGGCATCGGCTTCATCCAATGCCTGGCGATGATCCCCGGCGTCAGCCGGTCGGGGGCGACGATCCTCGGCGCGCTCAGCCTGGGGGTCGAGCGCCGTACCGCCGCGGAGTTCAGCTTCTTCCTCGCCATCCCGACCATGCTCGGTGCGACCGTGCTCGAACTCGTCACCAAGCGGCACGAATTAACCGCCTCGAGCCATGTCGGGATGGGGCTGATCGCTATCGGCTTCGTCGTCGCCTTCTTCGTCGCGTTGCTGGTGGTGCGGTGGTTCGTCGGGCTGGTAGGGCGCACCGGTTTCAGCCCGTTCGGCTGGTACCGAATCGCCGTTGGGGTGGTCGCCATGGTGTTTCTGCTTAAATAGGACCGGAATGGAACTAAATTCCGTGTTGGCGCGGGTGCCCTTCGATCAGGCGCACAAAAATAGCGGCTAGTTAAGTCCGTTTCGGGACTAATTGGTCGAATTTTGATGACGCAAGGAGGAAAAGCGGGTAGCGGCCGTTCCGAAGGGAGCGGGCGATGGCCGGTGATATGCTGAAATTTGTAGGGGTGACGCAGGCCTATCCGGCCAAGCGCGACCCTCAGCAGCGCGCGGAGGATTTTCGCGAGATCGCCGAGCGCTATGGCGTTCCCGCCGCGGAGGAGCAGTCGGCGCGTTGCTCGCAATGCGGCGTGCCTTATTGTTCGGTGCATTGCCCGTTGCACAACCATATCCCCGATTGGCTGCGGCTGACCGCCGAGGGCCGGTTGCGTGAGGCCTATGAGCTCAGCAACGCCACCTCGACCATGCCGGAGATCTGCGGCCGCATCTGTCCGCAGGACCGGTTGTGCGAAGGTAATTGCGTGATCGAATTCTCCGGCCATGGCGCGGTGACGATCGGGTCTGTCGAGAAATTCATCACCGACACCGCCTGGGAAAATGGCTGGGTCGAACCGATCGTGCCGGGCCCCGCGCGCGGCCAGTCGGTCGGGATCATCGGCGCGGGGCCGGCCGGCCTGACCGCCGCCGAATTGCTGCGTGTCGCCGGGTATGACGTCCATATCTATGACCGCCACGACCGTGCGGGCGGGCTGCTCACCTACGGCATTCCGGGCTTCAAGCTCGAAAAGCCCGTGGTCATGCGCCGGGTCGATCGGCTGAAGGAAGGCGGCATCGTCTTCCATGAAGGGTTCGAGGTCGGGCGCGAGGCTGGGCTCGAGGAATTGCGGACGCGCCACGACGCCATCCTGATCGCGACCGGGGTGTACAAAGCGCGCGCATTGGCAGCGCCCGGTGTCGGCGCAAGCGGCGTGGTTGAGGCGCTCGACTATCTGACCGCGTCCAACCGCAAGGGGTTCGGCGACGCCGTTCCCGACTTCGACAGCGGCGCGCTCGATGCGGCGGGCAAGAATGTGATCGTGGTCGGCGGCGGCGATACCGCGATGGATTGTGTGCGGACCGCGGTGCGCCAGGGCGCGGCCTCGGTCGCCTGCCTCTATCGCCGCGACCGCGCCAACATGCCCGGCTCGCAGCGTGAGGTCGGCAATGCCGAGGAGGAAGGCGTCGAATTCGTCTGGCTGTCGGCGCCCGAGGCGTTCGGTGGCGGCGAAGCGGTCGACAGCGTGTCGATCGCCAGGATGCGGCTGGGTGCGCCCGACGCCAGCGGCCGCCGCGCGCCCGAGCCCGATGGCGGCGAGAGCGAAGTGCGGCGCGCCGATCTGGTGATCAAGGCGCTCGGCTTCGATGCCGAGGATTTGCCGCGATTGTTCAACGCGCCCGAACTCGGCGTGACGCGCTGGGGCACGCTGCTGGTCGACAATGCCACGCTGATGACCAGCCTCGACGGCGTGTTTGCCGCCGGCGACATCGTCCGCGGCGCGAGCCTGGTGGTCTGGGCGGTCCGCGATGGTCGCGATGTTGCCGAGCACATGGATAAGTATTTGCGGGCGAAAATGGCGGCTGAGAGGAAAGCCGCATGAGGCTTTCCCGGCAAGCATGCGCTGTTCTGATCGCCCTTGCACCCATCAGTTGGGTAGCAGCGCCGTCGGCGATTGCTCGCGTGACGCCGGCGAGCGATGCTCAGCCTGAGGATGTTGCGACGGATTTCGCCCGCGCCTATCTCGATCCCGCGGTCTATGTCGTTCGTTTCCGAGCGGCGCTTCGCGCTGGCGTCGCCACTTGCGTCGCCAGCAAGAAAATGACGGTGGATCAGGCATTGGAAAAAAATGCCTTCTACGACAGATATATGGACGCCTGGGAGTCCCAGTTTCCGGATATGCAGGGCAAGATCGCTGCGGCGATGCGTGGCTCGTTTGACGACGTCCAACTGACCGAGCTCGATACTTTTTATCGTTCGCCGACGGGCCGCAAGTTGACCGCCGTCATGGTTGATCAGCTTGTTGATATGCTGGCGAAGAGTAGCCCAGCCTGCGGTTCCGCGCTGCCAACCATCGACAAGGCGCAGCTGGCGTCAACCGCAGCAAGCCGGTTGTCGTCGACCGAGCTCGACGAGCTTGCTGCGTTCGGCGCTAGCGACGCCGGCCATAAGTTTCACGATTTTCAACCCAGCTTGATGGCTGTTTTCGGCCCGCTGATCCGTGCCTCCAAGGCCAAGGCCTTGGAGGCAGCCGGCCTCAAGAAAGAAGCGTCATGACCGACCAACGCGCCCGCCTTGCCGCAGAGGGGATGTATCGTCCCGAATTCGAATCCGATGCCTGCGGCGTCGGCCTCGTCGCCGCGACCGACGGCCAGCCGTCGCGGCGCGTCGTGCAGTCGGCGATCGACGCGCTGAAGGCGGTGTGGCACCGCGGCGCGGTCGACGCCGACGGCAAGACCGGCGACGGCGCCGGCCTCCATGTCGACCTGCCGCACGCATTCTTCGACGAGGCGATCCAGGCATCGGGGCACAAGGTCGCCGACAATCAGCTGGCAGTCGGCATGATCTTCCTGCCGCGCACCGATCTCGGCGCGCAGGAATCGTGCCGCACGATCGTCGAAAGCGCGATCATCGAGGCGGGTTATTCGATCTACGGCTGGCGCCAGGTGCCGGTCGACGTATCGGTCATCGGCCGCAAGGCGCAGGAAACGCGCCCGGAGATCGAGCAGATCATGATCGCCGGCCCGTTGCCGGGCACCCAATCGGCTGACGAGTTCGAAAAGGACCTCTATCTCGTCCGCCGCCGCATCGAGAAGCGCGTCATCGCGGCGCAGATCAACGGTTTCTACATCTGCTCGCTGAGCTGCCGCTCGATCGTCTATAAGGGGCTGTTCCTCGCCGAGAGCCTGTCGGTCTTTTACCCCGACCTCAAGGATCCGCGCTTCGAGAGCCGCGTCGCGATCTTCCACCAGCGTTATTCGACCAACACCTTCCCGCAATGGTGGCTGGCGCAGCCGTTCCGTTGCCTCGCCCATAATGGCGAGATCAACACGATCCGCGGCAACAAGAACTGGATGCTCAGCCACGAGATCAAGATGGCGGCCACCGCGTTCGGCGAAGCGTCGGAGGACATCAAGCCGGTGATCCCGGCAGGGGCGTCAGACACCGCCGCGCTTGATGCGGTGTTCGAGGCGATCTGCCGGTCGGGCCGCGATGCGCCCACCGCCAAGCTGATGCTGGTGCCCGAGGCTTGGGGCGTGAAGGGCGAGATGCCGAAGAAGCATCTCGACATGTTCAAATATCTCGGCTCGGTGATGGAGCCGTGGGACGGCCCAGCCGCGCTGGCGATGACCGACGGCCGCTGGGCGGTGGCGGGCATGGACCGCAACGCACTCAGGCCGCTGCGCTATACCCAGACCACGGACGGGCTGCTGATCGTCGGGTCGGAAGCGGGCATGGTCGTCGTGCCCGAGACGATGATCGTCGAAAAGGGCCGGCTCGGCCCGGGCCAGATGATCGCCGTCGATCTCGAGGAAGGGCGCCTGCTCCACGACCGCGAGGTCAAGGACCGTATCGCCGGCGAGCATGATTACGCCAAGATGATCGGCGAGTTCGTGACCGTCGATGAACTGCCGGCACCCAAGGGCGAGACCGTTACCCGTTTCGACCGCGCCGAACTGCTGCGCCGTCAGGTTGCCGCCGGTCAGACGCTCGAGGACATGGAACTGATCCTGTCGCCGATGGTCGAAGGTGCCAAGGAAGCGATCGGCTCGATGGGCGATGACACCCCGCTGGCGGTCATCTCCGACAAGCCGCGGCTGATCAGCCAGTTCTTCCGCCAGAATTTCTCGCAGGTCACCAACCCGCCGATCGACAGCTTGCGCGAGCGCCATGTGATGTCGCTCAAGACGCGATTCGGCAATCTGGCCAACATCCTCGATACCGCGGTGCGGCAGGATCGCGTGCTGGTGCTCGAAAGCCCGGTGCTGACCGGCGCCGACTGGGCCAAGCTCAAGGCGCATTTCGGCAGCCAGGTGGCGGAAATAGACTGCACCTTCCCCGCTGGCGGCGGCACCGATGCGCTCCGCACCGCGATCCAGCGCATCCGCAACCAGGCTGAGCAGGCGGTACGCGAGGGCAAGAGCGAAATCTTCCTGTCCGACCGCGCGATCGGTCCGGACAAGGTGGCGATCGCCGGCGTGCTGGCGGCGGCGGCGGTGCATACGCACCTCGTTCGTCGAGGCCTGCGCTCCTATTGCTCGGTCAATATCGAGACCGCCGAATGCCTCGACACGCATTATTATGCGGTGCTGATCGGGGTCGGTGCGACCACGGTCTATGCCTATCTGTCCGAAGCGGCGATCGCCGATCGCCATGCGCGCGGGCTGTTCGGCGACCTCAGCCTCGACCAATGCCTCGGCAATCATCGCAAGGCCGTCGACGAAGGCCTGCTCAAGATCATGTCGAAGATGGGGATCGCGGTGATCTCCAGCTATCGCGGCGGCTATAATTTCGAAGCCGTCGGCCTGTCGCGCAGCCTGGTCGCCGATCTGTTTCCGGGCATGCCGGCCAAGATTTCGGGCGAGGGCTACGCCTCGCTGCATCTCAATGCCGAATTGCGCCATCAACAGGCGTTCGACACCGGCGTCGCCACCCTGCCGATCGGCGGCTTCTATCGCCAGCGTTATGGTGGTGAGACGCATGCATATTCGGCGCAGCTGATGCACTTGCTGCAGACCGCGGTCGCGACCGACAGCTATTCGACCTACCAGAAATTCTCGCGCGGGGTCGCCGATTTGCCGCCGGTCTATCTGCGCGACCTGCTCCAGTTCAATTTCCCCGACGAAGGGATCGCGGTAGATCAGGTCGAGCCGATCACCGAAATCCGCAAGCGGTTCGTCACGCCGGGCATGAGCCTGGGCGCGCTGTCGCCCGAGGCGCATGAGACCTTGGCGATCGCGATGAACCGGATCGGCGCCAAGGCGGTGTCGGGCGAAGGCGGCGAGGACAAGCTTCGTTACCAGCCTTATGAAAACGGCGACAACGCCAATTCGGGAGTGAAGCAGATCGCCTCGGGCCGGTTCGGCGTGACGGCCGAATATCTCAACGCCTGCGACGAAATCGAGATCAAGGTCGCCCAAGGCGCCAAGCCTGGCGAGGGCGGGCAGCTGCCCGGCTTCAAGGTCACCGAGTTCATTGCCAAGCTCCGCCACGCCACGCCCGGCGTGACGTTGATCAGCCCGCCGCCGCACCACGACATCTATTCGATCGAGGATCTGGCGCAGCTGATCTACGACCTCAAGCAGATCAATCCGCGCGCCCGGGTGTGCGTCAAATTGGTCAGCTCGGCCGGAATCGGCACGGTCGCGGCCGGCGTCGCCAAGGCGCATGCCGACGTCATCCTGGTCGCCGGGCACAATGGCGGTACCGGCGCGAGCCCGCAGACCAGCATCAAATATGCCGGCACGCCGTGGGAAATGGGCCTGTCGGAAGTCAACCAGACGCTGACGCTCAACAATCTGCGCGGCCGGGTGAAGCTGCGCACTGACGGCGGCCTCAAGACGGGGCGGGACATCGTCATCGCCGCGATCCTGGGCGCGGAGGAATTCGGCATCGGCACGCTCAGCCTGGTCGCGATGGGCTGCATCATGGTGCGGCAATGCCATTCGAACACGTGTCCGGTCGGCGTCTGCACCCAGGATCCGAAGCTGCGCGCCAAATTCACCGGTTCGCCGGAAAAGGTCATCAACCTGATGACCTTCATCGCCGAGGAAGTCCGCGACATCCTGGCGCGGCTCGGGGTGCGCAGCCTCGACGAGATCATCGGCCGCACCGAATTGCTGCGTCAGGTCAGCCGCGGCGCCGAGCATCTCGACGATCTCGACCTCAACCCGATCCTGGCCAAGGTCGACGCCGATGAGGACCAGCGCCGGTTCAGCCTGCAGACCTGGCGTAACGAAGTGCCCGACAGCCTCGACGCTCAGATGATCAAGGATGCGGCGCACGTCTTCTCGCGCGGCGAGAAGATGCAACTGACCTATTCGGTCCGCAACACCCACCGCGCAGTCGGCACCCGGCTGTCGAGCGAGATCACGCGCACGTTCGGCATGGACAAGCTCGCCGACGGGCATGTCACCGTGCGGTTGCGCGGCTCGGCCGGACAGAGCCTCGGCGCGTTCCTGTGCAAGGGCATCACCCTCGAAGTGTTCGGCGATGCCAACGACTATGTCGGCAAAGGCCTGTCGGGCGGCACGATCATCGTCCGTCCGGTCGTCTCGTCGCCTTTGGCGAGCCAGGAGAACACCATCATCGGCAACACCGTGCTCTATGGCGCGACCAGCGGACGCTTGTTCGCCGCGGGCCAAGCCGGCGAGCGCTTCGCGGTCAGGAATTCAGGCGCGACCGTGGTGGTCGAGGGCTGCGGCGCCAATGGCTGCGAATATATGACTGGCGGCATCGCCGTGGTGCTGGGGGCGGTCGGCGCCAATTTCGGTGCGGGCATGACCGGCGGGATGGCGTTCGTCTATGACGCGGGCGCTAGTTTCGAACGGCGCGCCAATGGCGAGTCGATCGTCTGGCAGCGGCTCGCCTCCGCGCATTGGGAGGCGGTGCTCAAGGACCTGATCGCTGCGCATGCCGCGGCGACCGACAGCAACTGGTCGCAGGGTATCCTCGACGATTGGGACCGTGCGCGGGGCAAGTTCTGGCAAGTCGTTCCCAAGGAAATGCTCGAGCGGCTGCCATATGCGCTTGATGATAGCGAGGAACTGCAAGCCGCGGAGTAGCGTTGCAGCGGCGATCGGTGCTATAAGACGACTCACCGATTGTTTTTCGGATGATGTGCCATGCGTAACTATATGCTGCTTCCCGTCCTCGCCTTCGTCGCGACTCCGGCGCTCGCGCAAGACCGCGACGTGCCACCGCCCGGACCGATCCCGCAGATGGACGCGCGCGACGCGGCCAGAGCGCTCAACAATCCGATGGTGCAGAACGGCGTCGTCGGACTAATCGACGCGTTGACCGATGCGGTGATGGAGACGCGGGTCGGCCCGATGGCCACGCTCGCCCCCGATTCGAGTATTCGCCCGAACGATACGCTCGATAGCATGGCGGCGCGGCGCAACCCCGATTACCGCAACGAGATTCACCGCAACGCCAAGCAGACCGTGGCGGCGGCCGGCCGCACGGCGAGCGCCGCGGTGGCGATGTCGGATGAGCTCAAGGCGACAACCGAGCGTGTCCGCCGCGTGCTGGGAATGACCAACCCCAATTGATTGCCCGGAATGTCGGGTATGGCAGTCCGGTAGCGTTGCTGCCGGGCTTGTCGAATGACGGGTGTCGTCTACCCTCTTTCGCAAAAGAAGGAGAGGTTGGATGAGGCTCAGTCAGCCGCGCGTGGCGCCACTCGCCGATAATGAACTCGATGAAGAACAGCGTGAGGTACTCGCCCCGTTCGGCGGACGCGTCCTCAACATATTCCGCACGATGGCCCGCGCACCCAAGGCGCTGAAACGCTTCAATCTGTGGGGCGGGTACATACTGTCCGACCGCAACTCGCTGGCGCCGCGCGAGCGCGAAATCCTGATCCTGCGCACCGGCTGGCTGTGCCGCTCGGGCTATGAATGGGTGCAGCACACGCGGATCGGGCTGCAATCGGGGCTCAGCCAGGAAGAGATCGACCGCATCAAGGCAGGTCCGGAAGCGCCCGGCTGGAGCGCTGCCGATGCGGCGTTGCTTCGGGTCGCCGACGATCTGGTACGCGATTTCTTCGTCAGCGATGCGACCTGGGCCGGGCTCAGCGATTTGAGCGAGCGCCAGCGGATGGATGCCGTGTTCACCGTCGGCCAGTACACCCAAGTATCGATGTTCCTGAACAGCTTCGGGGTCCAACTCGATGAGGGACAAGCGCTCGACGCGGATTTCCCGCTATGACCGGGCGAGTCGCCGGGCGCGTGGCATTGGTGATGGGGGCGGGGCAGACGCCCGGCGCGACGATCGGCAATGGTCGTGCGGTTGCCACCTTGCTGGCGCGCGAAGGGGCGAGCCTGCTGTGCGCCGACCGCGACTTGGCGCGCGCCGAAGAGACTGCGGCGGCGATCCGCGACGAGGGCGGCGATGCCCGCGCACTCGCCTGCGACGTGACGAGCCGCGCCGATTGCGAAGCGGCGGTAGCGGCCGCCGGGCCGCTCGACATCCTGGTCAACAATGTCGGGATCGGCGGCAACGACGGCCCGGCGCATATCATCGCCGGGGACGCGTTCGACCGTATCCTGTCGGTCAATCTGAAGGGCGTGCTCAACGGCATCGCCGCCGCCATTCCCGGAATGCGCGCGCGCAAGCGTGGCGCGATCGTCAACATTTCCTCGCTGGCCGGCATCGCCGGCTGGCAGATGGTCGCTTACGAGACCTCCAAGGCAGCGGTGAACCGGCTGACCCAATCGACCGCGCTGGCCAACGCCAAATACGGGATCCGAGTGAATGCGGTGGCGCCGGGGCTGATGGACACGCCGATGGCGATCGACGGAATCGCGCGCGCCCGCGGGCTCGACCGCGAAATAGTACGCGCCGAACGCGCCCAGCGCGTGCCGCTGCTCGCGCAGATGGGCGACGCCTGGGACACCGCTTATGCCACGCTGTTCCTGGCATCCGACGAAGCGAAGTTCATTACCGGCGTGGTACTGCGGGTCGACGGAGGCATGGGCGCGCGAATCGGCTAGGTCGCGGCCGGATGTCGGGCTCGATTGCCGAGGAAGAATGTCGAGGATGTGCGCGGCAGCGCGCCATTGAACACCAGCAACAGCGGCGACATCACCATGACCGACACCAAAGCATTCTGGTCGAAGGGATCGGCGAGGGCGAGCACCACTGGCGTCAACAGAGCTGCCGCAAAGGCCAGCACAACGGCGAGCCTGTACAGGCCAGGTGACGCAAAAGCGTAGGGCCGGACCGCCGCGGGTTGCTCGGCGACCTCGGCGAGCAAGTCTAGTGCGTCGTCGGCGTCCGCCGCGGCGACGCGAATCTGGATACCTTGGAGCGCGGTCACCATCGGTCCATAGGCGGATACGTGACGCCCTCCCACCGCGAAGGCCAGGATGCCGTAGAATTCGAACATCGACAGCATCACCGCCGCCTCGGGCTGGCTCCACGTGATTGCGACGGTTTCGAACCGGTCGTCGATCGAATAGTCTGTCAAAGCCATCTTCCCCCGCTCGCCGCCAGCTTATAACAGCGATGGAATGTGGCAACTCCTCCAATTCCCGCTCTGTCCCTTCTCTCGCAAGGTCCGGCTGCTGCTGGGGGAGAAGGGGGTCGGCTACACGCTCGTGCGCGAAAACCCCTGGGAGCGGCGCGACGAGTTCATCGACATGAATCCGGCCGGCCAGACCCCGGTGATCACCGATGCCCAGCGCGACATCCGGCTGATCGATTCGCTCGTCATCTGCGAATATTTTGAGGAGACGGTCGACAAGGCGCAGATGATCAACGGCACCGCGATCCAGCGCGCCGAGATCCGCCGGCTGGCAACCTGGTTCGACACCTTCTTCTTCCGCGACGTGACCGAGCGTCTGCTGGGCGAGCGCGTGCTCAAGCGGATCGTGACCAAAGCCAGCCCCGACGCGCGCGTGCTGCGCGAGGCGATGAAGTCGGCGGTCGAGTATCTCGACTATACCGATTATCTGCTCGACCGGCACAATTGGATGGCGGGCGCCACGCTGAGCCTCGCCGACCTCGCCGCGGCGGCGCAGATTTCGGTCGCCGATTATCTCGGCGGAATCGACTGGAAGAACCACGAGCAGACCGCGCGCTGGTATGGCGGGATGAAGAGCCGCCCGAGCTTCCGCCCTTTGCTGAGCGAGCGGATGGAGGGGATTCCGGCGTCTCCGCATTATCACGATGTGAATTTCTGATGCACGTGACGCACGACGCCAAGGCGGCCGCCGCCGAGACGATCACGTTCGACGATTTCCTCAAGGTCGACATCCGCATCGGCACGATCATCGCCGCCGACCCATTTCCGGAAGCGCGCAAGCCCGCGTTCAAGCTGACGATCGATTTCGGCGACCCGATCGGGGTCAAGCGCTCGTCGGCGCAGATCACCGAACATTATGCGCTCGAGGACCTAGTCGGCCGCCAGGTCGCCGCGGTGGTGAACTTTCCTCCGCGCCAGATCGGGCCGATGCGCTCCGAGGTGCTCACGCTCGGCTTTCCCGATGCCGACGGCAAGGTCGTGCTGATCGGACCGAGCGAGCCGGTGCCCAATGGCGGCAGGCTGTTCTGACGATCCGGATCGGCACCGCCGGCTGGTCGATCCCGCGCCTCGCGGCCGACGTGTTCCCGGAGGCCGGCAGTCAGCTCGAACGTTATGCCGCCGTGCTGAACACGGTGGAGATCAATTCGAGCTTCCATCGTCCGCATCGCCGCGCCACCTATGAGCGCTGGGCGGCGAGCGTGCCCGACGATTTCGCCTTCGCCGTAAAAATGCCCAAGACGATCACGCACGAGGCGCGCCTGGTCGCCGCCGGCGCGCCGCTGGATCGCTTCTTCGAAGAGAGCGGCGGCCTGGGAGCGAAGCGCGGACCGATCCTGATCCAGCTGCCGCCGAGCCTCGCCTTCGATCAGAAGACCGCCGCCGATTTCTTCGCGTTGCTCCGCGATCGGACCGCAAACGATCTGATCTGCGAGCCGCGCCACCAGAGCTGGTTTACGCCCGAAGCGGAGGAAATCTTGGTCCGCCATCAGGTGGCGCGCGTCGCCGCCGATCCGGCGCCCGTGGCTGGAGCTGAAGAACCGGGCGGATGGCCTGGATTGCGGTACACGCGGCTGCACGGATCGCCGCAAATGTATCGCTCGAGTTACGACGCGGCGGCGATCGAACGTCATGCCGCTGTCGCGCGGAAGGCCGGCGTCGATAGCTGGACCATGTTCGACAATACGATGACGGGTGCGGCAACGCTCAACGCACTGGCGATGCGGGCGACGCTGTAGAGCTCGATGTCAGCGGCTGGCGATCACGCCGACGAACGCCGCCAGCGCCACGATGACGAGGAAGCCGTTGATGCCGATCAGCAGCGGCGCGGGCAGCCGCCGGGCGCGCGGCTTGGGCGGCTGCACGCTCGGAGCGACCTCGCGCCACACCGCCGCGACGAAGCAGAATCCGGCGAACAGGATCAGCACCGCGCCGGTCGAGCGGGTCAGCCAGTCCGCGACGACCTTGTCGAGCAATGCCCGCGCACCGATCCCCGAGGCCAAGGCCGCAAGTCCGGTTCGCACCCAGGCTGCATAGGTCCGCTCGGCGGCCAGGATGGTCCGGTCCGCTGCCATCTCGGTGCGGCGGTCGGCGCTGTCGGTCTGCTCGAGTGCGCTTACCTCGAGCGTGGCAGCGGACTGCTCGATCTTCTCGTGGGTCTTGCGCGCCTGGACTTGCGAGTTCGCCATGCCCGGGAAACGCCCGGCGCGCCGGAGGTGTCCCTCCCGCCCGTCAGCCCTCCAGGCTCTTCGACGCCTGTTCGAACAGATCCGTCGACAGACCCGGCGTCGCGAGAATGCGCTCGAGCTCCGCTTTCATCAGCGCCGCGCGCGTCTCGTCGAACCGGCGCCAGCGCCCCAGCGGCGGCAGCAGCTTCGCGGCGGTCTGCGGGTTGAGCCGGTCGAGCGCGATCAGATTGTCGGCGAGGAAGCGATAGCCGGCCCCGCCCGCGGCATGGAAAGCGCGCTGATTGACGCTGAACGCACCGACCAGCGATCGCGCGCGATTGGGATTGGCCAGCGTGAAGTCGGGATGCCGCGCCAGCTCCTCGACCGTCGCCGGCGTATCGTCGCGCGACGACAGCGCCTGGGTCTGGAACCATTTGTCGAGCACCAGCGCGTCGGTCGAATAGCGATTGTAGAAGATGTCGAGCGCGGCGATGCGCTTGTCCGACGTGCCGTTGGCGAGCGTCGTCAGCGCGCCCTGGCGGTCGGTCATATTGTCCGCCGTCTCGAATTGGGCAAACGCCAGGTCGGCGGCATCGTCCGCGCCCGAGGCGGCGATATAGCCGAGCGCGACGGTGCGCATCCGCCGGTCGGCCTTGGCCGCGGGCGAGTAGACGAACGGCGCGCCGGTCGAGGCCTGGGCATAGGCCTGGCGCCACAGCGGCGCGAGCGTCTTGCCGAGGTCGCGGCGCAGCGCCTCGCGGGCGCGGAACACCGCCTCGGGATCGACGCGGTCGAGCTGGTCGCCGATGAAGCTGTCGGACGGGAGCAATACGGCTTCCGCGACGAAGGCATGATCGAGCGCCTTATCCTCCAGCGTGCGGCGCACCGCCTCGATCACCGGACCATGATCGGCGCGGCCGAGCTGGGTCGCGGTCACCAACGTATCCAGCATCAACTGCTGCATCGCTTCGTAGCGCGCGAACGGGTCGTCGTCATGCGCCGAGAGGAAGGCCAGGTCCTGCGCCGAGCGATCGCTTTCGATGATGACCGGGGCGGAAAAACCACGGTTGATCGACAGCACCGGCGCCTCGCTCACGCCCTCGAACACGATCTCGCTGCTCGCTTGGTCGAGCAGATAAAGCCGCTCCTCGCCGAGCGCCGTGCCGGACGTACTACCGAACAGCTTGAGCTTGAGCGGCAGCACCATCGGCGCCTTGGCCGCCTGGCCCGGTGTCGGCGGCGTGCTCTGGGCGAGGCGCAAGGTGGCGCGGCCCGCCTGGGCATCGTGTTCGAGCGCGGCGGAGACGCGCGGCGTTCCGGCTTGCGAATACCACAAGCGAAACTGGGTCAGGTCGATCCCGCCGCCTTCTTCCATGCAGCGGACGAAATCCTCGCAGGTAGCCGAGGTCCCGTCGAAGCGGTCGAAATAGAGATCGGTGGCGCGGCGGAAACGATCCTTGCCCAGGATCGTCGCCATCATCCGGATCAGTTCGGCGCCCTTGTTGTAGATTGTCGCGGTGTAGAAGTTCGAGATTTCGATATAGCTTTCGGGCCGCACCGGATGCGCCAGCGGACCGTTATCCTCCGGGAACTGGCTCGCGCGCAGGCCGCGCACATCCTCGATCCGCTTGACCGCCGCCGATCCCTGATCGGCCGAGAAGCTCTGGTCGCGAAAGACGGTGAAGCCTTCCTTCAGGCTGAGCTGGAACCAGTCGCGGCAGGTCACGCGGTTGCCCGACCAATTGTGGAAATATTCATGCGCGACCACGGCGGCGATGGCGTCGTAATCGTAATCGGTCGCGGTATCGGGATCGGCCAGGATGTAGCGGCTGTTGAAGATGTTCAGCCCCTTATTCTCCATCGCCCCGAAGTTGAAATCATCGACCGCGACGATGTTGAACACGTCGAGATCGTATTCGCGGCCATAGACCGTTTCGTCCCATGCCATCGCCAGCTGCAATGCCTGGAGGGCATGCTCGGTCTTGGCCAGATCGCGTTCGCGCACCCAGATGCCGAGTTCGACCTTGCGCTCCGACTTGGTGGTGAAGGTCGCGCGGTTTGCGGCGAGATTGCCCGCCACCATCGCGAACAGGTAGCTCGGCTTGGGGAACGGGTCGCGCCATTCGGCCCAATGGCGGCCGTCATCGAGATCGCCCGAGGCGACAGGATCGCCATTGGCGAGCAGGATCGGGAAACGCTTTTTGTCCGCCGCCATCCGTACCGAATAACGTGCCAGCACATCGGGCCGGTCGGGGAAGAAGGTGATGCGGCGGAAGCCCTCGGCCTCGCACTGGGTGCACAGGTTTCCGCCCGATGCGTAAAGCCCCATCAACTGGGTGTTGCGATCGGGATGGATCTCGACCTCGGTCTCGACGCGGTGCTTCCCGCCGGGAAGGTCGATGACCAGGTCGGTCCCATCCATCCGCCAGTCGTTGTGCGGATTGCCGTCGACCCGCACCGACAGCGGCGTCTGTCCGTCCCCGTCGAGCCGGAGCGGCCGCTCGTGATCGCCGTTGCGCGCCACGTCGAGTGCCGCCTTGACCCGCGTCGTCGCCGGATCGAGCTCGAAATCCAGCGCGATATCCGGGACCAACCAGTCGGGCGCCTGATAATCCTCCCGACGCGTGACGGGCGGATTGGCGAGGGCGGACTGGGCGTCGAGCATAGGGTTCCTGTGCGGTCTTCGTTGTGGCTGTATCACTCGCGCAATACGCGATTGCCAACCTTAACAAGCGTGCTACGCGCCACGACAAGGACAGCCAAGAGGAAAGCCATGTTGAGACTGATCGGCGCAGCCGCGTTGATGCTCGCCGCTGGGACAGCGATCGCCCAGACCGAAAAGGCTCCTCCAGCCCCTGCCGCACCGGCGAAGGAAAGCGTTGCGTCGATCAACGAACGGGTCAACGCTTCGCTCCCCGCCGATCAGGCCGCGATGAAGGCCCATGTCATGTTCCTGGCATCGGACGCGATGCGCGGGCGCGAGGCGGGCAGCCACGAATTCGATATCGCCGCGCAATATGTCGCCGCCCAATTCTACGCCGCCGGGCTGCGTCCGGGCGGAGACGAAGGCGGCTATCTGCAGAAGGTACCGCTCATCGGCTACAAGCTCGCCGACAATGGCAATTTCGTCTGGACGCCGACGGGCGGGCAGCCGCAGACGCTGGTCTTCGGCGAGGATTTCGTGCCCGCGCCGAATGCAGCGAAGGCGGAAACCAGCCTCGACGCGCCGATCGTCTTCGTCGGCTACGGTATCGTCGCGCCGGACTACAAGCGGGACGATTATCGCGGCGTCGACGTCCGCGGGAAGATCGTCGCCTATATCGGCAGCGCGCCGGCCGATTATGACGGAGAGGAACGCGCGTTTTTCTCCGGCGCGCCGACCAAGGCGCGAATTGCCGCGGAGCACGGCGCGGTCGGCGTCATCCAGATCGAAAGTCCACGGAGCGGTCGCGGCGCGGCGCCGTTCGCCGCCACGGTGAGCCAATGGCAACGCGAGCGCGTCACCTGGGCGCGGGCCGGTGACCGCGCGAGCCCTGACAGCGCCCCGATCCTCGGCACGCTGTCGATGGCGGCCGCGGCGAAGATGTTCGCCGGCGCCAGCATCTCGTGGGACCAAGTGCGCAAGGCGGCGGACAGCGACAAGGCCGTGTTCAAGCCGATTCCCCTCAAGGGCGTGTTGTCGGTGGCGATCAACACCGAAACGCGGCCGATGCCGTCGTCGAACGTGATCGGCGTGATCCCCGGCGGCGATCCCAAATTGAAGGACGAGGTCGTCATCCTGTCGGCGCATCTCGACCATATCGGCGTCGGCCGGCCCGACAAGACCGGTGACACGATCAACAACGGGGCGGAGGACAATGCGATCGGCATCGCCAGCCTGATCGAGGAAGCCAAGCGCTTCGCGGGTTCGGGTAAGGCCCCGCGCCGCACCGTCATGTTCCTGGCAGTGACCGCCGAGGAAAAGGGACTGGTCGGCTCCGACTATTTCGCCAACAACCCGACCGTGCCGCTCAAGTCGATCGTCGCCGACGTCAATCTCGACATGCCGCTGATCACCTATCCGTTCGAAGACATGGTGGTGTTCGGGGCGCAGCGCTCGACGCTCGGCCCGATCGTCGAGCGGGCAGTGGCGTCGGTCGGCGTATCGATGTCGCCCGACCCGATGCCGGAGGAAGGCATTTTCGTCCGCTCCGACCATTTCCGCTTCGTGCAAAAGGGCATCCCGTCGGTCTTCCTGTGGCCGGGCGAGAAGGGGCCGGGCAAGGCGGCCTGGGCCGACTTCATGACGAACCATTATCATCAGCCGTCGGACGAGATTTCGCAGCCGCTCGACTGGGCACAGGGCGTCCGCTTCGTCACGGTCAACTACGCCATCGCGCGGGAGATCGCCGACAACGACGAACGTCCGCGCTGGAACAGGGGCGATTATTTCGGCACGTATTTCGGCGGCTATGGCGCGAAATAATCTTCTGATCTTCGGCCTGGGCTATTCGGCGAGCGTCGTCGCGGCCCGGCTCGACGAATGGGAGATCGCCGCGACCGGCAGCGCGGGCAATCTCGATTTCGACGATCGGGCGGGCGTGATCGCGGCGATCGATCGCGCGACGCACATCCTGTCCTCGGTGCCGCCGGACGAGGTCGATCCCGTCCTCGCGCGGTACGGCGCGGCACTGGCGGATGGAGGCAAATGGCTCGGCTACCTCTCCTCGACTGGGGTCTATGGCGATGCCGGCGGGGCGTGGGTCGACGAAAGCGCGCCGATCCAGGGGCGGCGACAGGCCCGCAATCGCGCGGACGCCGACTGGCTGTCGCTCGGCGCGCGCGTGTTCCGCCTGCCGGGGATTTACGGCCCCGGCCGCTCGCCGCTCGATCGCGTGCGCAGCGGGCGGGCGCACCGCACCGGGATTGCCGGACAAGTCTTCAGCCGCGTGCATGTCGATGATCTCGCCGCCGGGGTGATCGCGGGTTTCGACGCGTCGCCCGGTGCCTATAACCTTTCCGACGACATGCCGATGAGCCAGGACGCGGTGATCGAGTTTGCCGCAAGGCTGCTCGGCATCGATCCGCCGCCCGTCGTCCCCCTCAAGGAGCTGACGCCCGAAGCGCGCGCGTTTCACGCGGAGAACCGGCGCGTGTCGAACCTGAAGGCCAAACGCGTGTTGGACTGGCGGCCGGTCTATGCCGACTATCGAGCGGGCCTGCGCGCCCTGGTTTAACGATTTGGCCTTCTGGCCCTGAGGGCAATGACCAGCCCGAACGCGGCCAGCGCGGCGCCGCCGATCGCCAGCCCTGACCAGCGATAGCCCTCGAACAAGGTCGACAGCATCATCGCGATGACGGGCACGATGACGCTAGAATAGGCCGCCTTGGCCGGGCCGATCGTGCGGATCACCCCGAAATAGAGCGGGAAGGCGAGCGCCGAGGCAAAGACGCCGAGATAGAGAATGCCGAGCAGATAGACCGGGCGATGCTCGATCACCGGCGCGCCGGTCGTGGCGTAAGCGAAGATCGCGTCGATCGCGGCGCCGACGAGCATCGCCACCGCGACGGTGGTGCCCATCGGATAGCGCGCCGCGGTCGGCGTCGCCTGCATGACGTTGGCGGTCGACGCGCAGAGGATCGCGCACAGGGTAAAGCCGATACCCGCCAAAACCTGGCCGGGTCCATGCGGATCGACTCGCGCTTCCCGCACGAACAGCAGGATGACGCCGGCCATGGCGATCGCCGATCCGATCATCAGCTGGCGGCCGAGCTTCTGACCGAGGAAGACGCGCCCGAACAGCGCGTTGGGGATCAGCAGCATCGCGAACACCACCGACACCAGGCCCGAAGTGACGTGCTGTTCGGCGCGATAGACGAAATTGAAATTGCCGGAGAATTGCAGCAACCCGAGCAGCGCCGCGAAGCCATAGCCGCGCGCGCCGAGCCGCCAGCTCTCGCGCTTCCACAGCGCCCAGCCCGTCATGCAGATGCCGGCGACCAGGAAGCGATAGGTCACCGACCAGCTCGGCGGCACCACCCCCAATTGGTCGCGGATCACCAGCCAGGTCGATCCCCAGATCAGAGTGACGATGCCGAACGGGATCAGCACGCCGAGCGTGGTCGAACGGGGCTTGGCTTGGGGCGGCTGCAGCACGATCCGCCTCTACTCCGGTGCGCGCGCGCAACAACCCGGCTTTTGCTTGTGCGGTGACAAGGTGAGTCTATCGATTAACCAAATCCTCCCCACGCAAGCTTGGGGAGGATTTGATTACGATAACGCCGCGATCGCCTCCGCCAGCGGGCGGATCGTGTCTTCGGCCTGGTCCCAGCAGGTGACCAATCGCACTTCGCCCGGTGCCCAATCGTAGAAGTCGAAGCCCAAGGCGCGCAAACCCGCCGCTTCTTCGCGGGTCACGCGCAGGAACACCTCGTTCGCCTCGACCGGATAGACCAGCCGATCGCCCGCCGCGCGCGCAAGCAAAGCCGCGCCGGCATTGGCCGCGCGCGCATTGTCGAGCCACACGTCATTGTCGAGCATCGCCAGGATCTGCGCCGCCAGATAGCGCCCCTTCGACGCGAGCAGCCCGGCGCGCTTGCGGCGATAATGGCTCGCGGCGGCAAGTTCGGGTTTGAAGAAGACCAAGGCCTCGGCGGTCATCCCGCCATTCTTGATGAAGCCGAAGCTGAGCGCGTCAACCCCGGCGCGCCAGGTCAGGTCCGCCAGGTCGGCGCCCGAATGAACCACCGCATTGGCGAAGCGCGCGCCGTCCATGTGGAAGCCGAGCCCGCGCGCCTTGGCGAGGTCGCCCAACGCGGCAACCTCGTCGGGCGTGTAGGCCAGGCCGTATTCGGTCGCGTTGGTGATCGACAAGGCATGCGCCTGAACCTGGTGGACGTCGTTGCGAATGCCGGCGAGCACGTCTTTCACCGCTTCCGGCGTAACCTTCGCGCCCGGCCCCTCGACGAGCAGCAATTTGGCGCCGTGGAGATAGAAGCCCGGGGCGCCGGCCTCGTCGTTGTTGATATGCGCCTCGCGGTGACAGATCACTGCCCCGTGCGGCTGGCAGAGCGCCGCCAGCGCGAGGCAATTGGCCGAGGTGCCGGATGGCGCCCACAGCACCTCGACTTGCGTTCCGAACAGGTCTGAGAAGCGCCCGTTGAGCTGTTGCGACCAGCGGTCGCCGTCATAGGCGGTGTCGAGGACGTTGGCGGCGGCGATCGCATCGATCACCGCGGGGCAGGCCGGGGCGGCATTGTCGGAGAAGAAGCGCATGGCACGCTCCATCCGCGATGCGGCAGCGGGAGGGAAGAGGGAATATCTCTGCTTCGTCATGCCGGGCTTGTCCCGGCATCCAACGTGCAACAAAGGCTGGATTCCGTTTGTGGAGGGTTGGCCCCCGGCGCGAGGCCGGGGTGACGGCTACGCTGAAGCCTAGCGCCCGTCATCCGCGTTCGGCGGTCGCGGCGGGCGATCACCCGGGTCCGGTGCGGGCGACAGGCGCAAGGTGCCGTCGCGCTTGACCTGAAGGTTGACGCCGAGCCCGGAGATATTGCCTTCGACCGGCAACGGGCCGGTACCCGGGTCGATCGTCGTGCCGTCCTCGTTGCCATCCATGGCGTTATCGTCGACCGGGGGCGGGGCGACCGGTGGGGGCGGCGGGGCGATGCCCAGCGCGTTCTGCATGAAGTCCTTCCACACCCGCGCCGGAATGCCGCCGCCCGACAGGCCGGCATTGGGCGTATTGTCGTCGTTCCCGACCCACACGCCGACGACCAGGTCCTTGGCGAAGCCGACGAAGAGCGCGTCGCGATTGTCCTGCGTCGTTCCGGTCTTGCCATAGGTCGGCACCGACAAGGCTGCCTGGCGTCCGGTGCCGCCATCGGTCGAGGACGATAGCAGGTCGAGCATCTCGTCGCGGATGTTGCCGCCCAGCGAGCGCGGCCCGCCGACGATGTTCGAATACCACGGCTTGCCCTCGGTCGCCTCGATGCCGCGCGCGCTGACCGGATAGCCGTCGCCGGCGATCGCGGCGAACGCGCTGGTCAGTTCGAGCAGCGACACGGTCGAGGTGCCGAGTGCGATCGACGCCTCGTGCGGGATCGGGGTCGAGATGCCGAGGTCGCGCGCCGCCTTGATGACGTTGTCGACGCCGACCTTCTGGATCAGCCGGGCGGCTGCGACATTGCTCGATTTCTGGAAGGCGCGGCGGAGCGTGATCCGGCCTTCATATTTGCCGTCGCTGTTCTTCGGGCTCCATCCGGCGATCGTGATGGGTTCGTCCTCGATCATATCGTCGGGCGTCATCCCCGCGCGCATCGCCGCGAGGTAAACGAACAGCTTGAAGGTCGACCCTGGCTGGCGCCGCGCTTGCGTCGCGCGGTTGAACGGGCTCGTCTTGTAATCCTTGCCGCCGACCATCGCGACGACGCGGCCGTCGGGACGCATCGCGACGATCGCGACTTGCGCCTGACGCAGCCCGGCGCGCCTGACCGCGCGTTCGGCAGCCTTTTGCAGCCGCGGTTCGAGCGTGGTGACGACCTTGGTTTCCTGGCTGAGGTCGCCCTGCGTGTCGCGCGCCTCGGGCAGCACCCAGTCGGCGAAATAGGTGCCGTCGGGTAGTTCGGCGACCGGCCGCACGCGGAGCGACGCGAGCCGCACATCGGCCTGGTCCTTGGTCAGGAAGTTGGCCGCGACCATCGCGCCCAGCACGACCTTTTCGCGATCCTGCGCGCCGCGCAGATTGCCGGTCGGCGCCAGCTTCGAGGGTGCCTTGACCAACCCCGCCAGCATCGCTGCCTGGCTGACGCTCAGATGCTCGGGCTCGACGTTGAAATAATGCAGCGAGGCGGCGCGCAGGCCATAGACATTGTCGCCGAAATAGACGTTCGACAGATAGCGCGACAGGATGTCGTTCTTCGACAGCCACGCCTCGAGCCAGAAGGCAATCAGCGCCTCGCGCAGCTTGCGCCCGGCGGTGCGGTCCGAATCGAGAAAGGCGTTCTTGGCCAGCTGTTGGGTGATCGTGCTGCCGCCTTCGCGCACGCCGCCGGCCATCACATTGTGCGCCATCGCGCGCATGATGCCCCAGGGATCGACTCCCCAATGCGAATAGAAGCGGCGGTCCTCGATCGCGATGAACGCTTCGGGCACGTATTTCGGCAGCTTCGACGCATCGACCGGCTTGTCGACCGTGGCGCCGCGCCGGGCGATCGGCGTGCCGTCGGCGGCGAGCAAGGTAACCGAGGGCGGGGTCGGCGGCTGCAGCGATTTGGAGAGCGGCGCGGTGACCGCCAGCCAGCCGGCCAGGATCACGAACAGGACGACAAATGCGGCCAGGGCGCGCACGATGATGCGACCCCAGCGGCGCTTCTTGCGAACGACCGGCAGATTGCTGGTGTAGCCGGGCTCCGGCTGAGCCGTACCACCCGACGAATCGGGTGGAGGAACCGCCGTCGCCGCCTGGCTCAGATAATCGTCGGGATAGGCCGAATGCGCGCCCCATCGGGGGTCGGGTCGTCGGCTGCCGTCAAAGGGGTCGTCGCGCATCCACTGCTTCCACACGGCCCACGGGACTAACAGGCGTATTACTCAAATAACACAGACCGTGCAATGCCGCTGTAGCAGATCGCGCGCAGGGAGGCTATCGCGGGGCTAGAGTGGTGAAGGAGTTGGCATGCCGGACAAACCGTTGATCGTTGGAATTGGGGGAACGATCGGCGCGGTTTCGTCGACCGAACGCGCCCTCCGGATCGCGCTCGATGCCGTCGAGCGCGAGGGATTTGCGACCCGATTGTTCGGTGGCGAGGACATGGCGCGGTTGCCGCTCTACGATCCGCGCGCGACCTCGCGGACCTCTCAGGAGCGCGAGTTCGTCGACGCCGTACGCAAGGCGTCGGGCGTGATCATCGCCAGCCCCGGCTATCACGGCAGCCTGTCGGGTGTGGTCAAGAACGCGCTCGATCTGCTCGAGGAAACGGCCAAGGATGAGCGGCCCTATCTCGCCGACATGCCGGTTGGGCTGATCGCCACCGCTTATGGCTGGCAGGCGACGGGATCGACGATCGCGGCGTTGCGCTCGATCGTCCACGCATTGCGCGGTTGGCCGACACCGTTCGCCGCTGCGATCAACACCCAGATCACGCAGTTCGACGACCAGGGCGGCGCCACCGATCCGGCGGTGGTCGAGCAATTGTGCCTGATCGGCCGGCAAGTCGCGCGGTTCGCGCCGTTGGTGGAAAAGACGAGCGGGTAAGGTTCCTAAGCCCCTCCCCTTCAGGGGAGGGGTTGGGGGTGGGGCAGTGCCCCACGCACATCGCTCGCGGAGAGGCCCCACCCCAACCCCTCCCCTGAAGGGGAGGGGCTCTTTGGGGGCTACTTCTTCAACGCCTTCGCCATGTCGAGATGCTTCTGCACGACCGGCACGATTTCGCCCGCCGTGGCCTTCAGGCTCGGCGTGTCACCGCTCGCGGCATAGCCTTTCATCAGCGACAGCGCGTCCTCGTGCGCCGAAACCTGGCCGTCGATATAGGCCTTGTCGAAATCGGCGCCCTTGAGCTTGCCGAGATCGTCGAGCTTCGACTGCAGATCACTGGTCAGGGTCGGGTCGGGCTTGATCGCGGGTGTCGCCTTTGCCGCGGCCGCCTTGATCTTGGCGGTCGACCCGGTGTGCGCCTCGATCATCGTCGCTGCGAATTTCTTGACGTCGGCCGATTCGGCGTTGCTCTTGGCGAGCTTGGCCGCGGCGATCTCGAACGCGTCGCTCTTGGCCGCCTTGTCGGCGAATTCCTGGCCGGTCGGCGTCGGGTTGAGCGCGTTGCCGGCCGCATCGAGCGCATTGCCGGTCGCGCTGCCTGCCGCGTCGATCGCGTTGCCGGTGGTGTTGCCGATGTCGGACCCGATATCGGTCACCGCGTTGGTGGTGGTTTCCTGCGACTTTTGCGAGCAGGCACCGAGCGCCGCAATGAGCGCGAGTGCGCCGAAGCTAAGTTTGGCGTTCATGCTTTCTCTCCTTCGAGGGGCACGAACGCCTCGGCAGTGGGGGACGTTCCGACGTTCGGCCTACCCCAGGCTCGGCAGGTCGAGCCCTTTCTCGCGCGCGCAGTCGATCGCGATGTCGTAGCCGGCATCGGCATGGCGCATCACGCCGGTCGCCGGGTCGTTCCACAGCACGCGTTCGAGCCGCTTCGCTGCCTCGGGCGTCCCGTCGGCGACGATCACCATCCCGGCATGCTGCGAATAGCCCATGCCAACCCCGCCGCCATGGTGCAGCGACACCCAGGTCGCGCCACTGGCGGTGTTGAGCAGGGCATTGAGCAGCGGCCAGTCGCTCACCGCGTCGGAGCCGTCACGCATCGCCTCGGTCTCGCGATTGGGGCTGGCGACCGATCCCGAATCGAGATGGTCGCGGCCGATCACGATCGGCGCCTTCAATTCGCCGCTCGCCACCATCTCATTGAACGCGAGGCCGAGGCGGTGACGATCGCCCAGGCCGACCCAGCAGATCCGCGCGGGCAGACCCTGGAAGTGGATTCGCTCGCGCGCCATGTCGAGCCAGCGGTGGAGCGGCGCATTGTCGGGCAGCAACTCCTTCACCTTAGCGTCTGTCTTGTAGATATCCTCGGGATCACCCGACAATGCGACCCAGCGGAACGGTCCGATGCCGCGGCAGAACAGCGGGCGGATATAGGCGGGGACGAAGCCCGGGAAATCGAACGCGTTGGCGACGCCCTCATCCTTGGCGACCTGGCGGATATTGTTGCCGTAATCGACCGTCGGCACGCCGGCCGCCTGGAAATCGAGCATCGCGCGCACATGCACCGCCATCGATGCCTTGGCTGCCTTTGCGACGGCGTCGGGATCGCGCTCGCGTCCCTCGAACCATTGGTCGAGCGTCCAGCCGATCGGCAGGTAGCCGTTGACCGGATCGTGCGCCGAGGTCTGGTCGGTCAGCAGATCGGGGCGGATGCCGCGGCGATACATTTCGGGCAGCAATTCGGCGGCGTTGCCGAGCAAGCCGACCGACACCGCCTTGTCCTCGGCCCTGGCGCGGTCGAGGATATCCATCGCCTCCTCGATCGTCTCCGCCTTGTAATCGAGATAGCCCGTCGATAGCCGCATCTCGATCCGGCTCGGCTGGCATTCGATCGCCAGGCACGATGCGCCTGCCATCACCGCCGCGAGCGGCTGCGCGCCGCCCATCCCGCCCAATCCGGCGGTCAGCAGCCAGCGGCCGCTCAGGTCGCCGCCATAATGCTGGCGGCCCATCTCGACGAACGTCTCGTAGGTGCCCTGAACGATGCCCTGACTGCCGATATAGATCCACGACCCCGCGGTCATCTGGCCGTACATCATCAGCCCGGCGCGATCGAGTTCGGCGAAATGCTCCCAGGTCGCCCAATGCGGGACGAGGTTGGAATTGGCCAACAGCACGCGCGGCGCGTTTTCATGCGTGCGGAACACGCCGACCGGCTTGCCCGACTGGACCAGCAAAGTCTCGTCGCTCTCCAGCCGGCGTAACGTCTCGACGATGCGGTCATAGCTTTCCCAGTCGCGCGCAGCGCGGCCGATGCCGCCATAGACGACCAGTTCCTGCGGGCTTTCCGCTACTCGCGCGTCGAGATTGTTCATCAGCATGCGCAATGGCGCTTCGGTCAGCCAGGACTTGGCCGAGAGCTCGGTTCCGGTCGCGGCCTGGATGTGGCGCTGATTGTCGATGCGGGTCATGCTTGGTCCTTGGCGAAGGAAAGGGCGGCGGCGAGCACGCGGGCGAGGTCGGCGCGCAGCGGGGCGGCGATTGCGGGATCGTAGAGGGGCGGCCAGTTGCTCTCGTCAGGCTCGCCAGCCGGTTCGTCGAGATAGGCGCGCATCGCGATCTCCATCTGGATCGCGTGGACGCCCTGGTCGGGCTGGCCGTAGTGGCGTGTGGTCCAGCCGCCGCGGAAGCGGCCGTTGAGAACATGGCTGCGGTTGGCGCACGCCGCGACGACCGCATCGCTCAGCGCCGGATCGCAGGTCTTGCCGTTGTCGGTGCCGATATTGAGTTCGGGCAATTCGCCGCCGAACAGCCGCGGGACACGACTGCGGATCGAGTGGCAATCGTACAGCACGACGCGCGAATGGAGCGTGCGGAGCCGCGCAATCTCGGCCTGGATCGCGGCGTGATAAAGCGTGAACCAGGTATCCCGCCGCGTCGCCACGTCGGGCGCGCCGCCGTCGCGATAGAGCGGCTCGCCGTCGAACGTCTCGGTCGGACACAGGCCAGTGGTCGCCTGGCCGGGATAGAGCGACGCGCCTGACGGATCGCGGTTGCAGTCGATCACGCTGCGCGACACGTCGGTCCAGATCATCGTCGCGTCGGCGAGGCCATCGTACAGCGCGCGGATATGCCAGTCGGCATCGCGGATCGCCCACCAGCGCGAGCGGAAGTCGGGGAGGAGCGGGTCGGGGATCTCGGTCCCGCCGTGCGGTAAAGCGAGGATGAGCGGGGAGTCGCTGCGGTGGACGTGGAGCCAGGTCATGTGGCCGCTCCTGCGCTCGGACCAGCGACCCCCTGCGTCCGTATCACCAACGTCATCCCGGGCTTGTCCCGGGATCCACTGCGCCGCGAGCCCAGGACAAGAGGCTGAAGCTTCGCGCCTTGCTGCTCGGTGGACCCCGGCACAAGGCCGGGGTGACGAAGGTTGTGGCGCGAGGTCATGCGACCACTCCCGGCAATTCCCCCACCGCGACCAGCAACCGCTTCGACCGCACCAATTCCGTCGCGATCGCCATGTCCGGCGCCATATGCCGGTCGTCGGTCAGCATCGGCACGCGCTCGCGCAGAAGGCGGCGGACATGTTCGACCGGCTCGCTCGACAGCATCGGCGCGTGGAAGTCGCAGCCTTGCGCTCCCGCCAGCAACTCGATCCCGAGCACTGCGTCGACATTCGCCGCCATCTCGATCAGCCGCCGCGCGCCGTGCGCCGCCATCGAGACGTGATCCTCCTGATTGGCGGAGGTCGGGATCGAATCGACGCTCGTGGGCGTCGCGCGCTGTTTGTTCTCGGACACCAGTGCCGCCGCGGTCACTTGCGGGATCATGAACCCCGAATTGAGCCCTGGCTTGGGCGTCAGGAACGCCGGCAGTCCCGACAAGGCCGGATCGACCAGCATCGCGACGCGACGCTCGGCGAGGCTGCCGATCTCGCAGATGGCGAGCGCGATCATGTCGGCGGCGAAGGCGACCGGCTCGGCGTGGAAATTGCCGCCCGACAATGCCTCGTCGCTCTCCGGAAAGATCAGCGGATTGTCCGACACGCCATTGGCCTCGGTCACCAATGTCTCGCCCGCCTGGCGCAGCACCGTCAGCGCCGCGCCCATCACTTGCGGTTGGCAGCGCAGGCAATAAGGATCCTGGACGCGGGTATCGCCTTCGCGGTGCGAGGCGCGGATCGCCGATCCCTCCATCATCCGGCGGAGCGCGTCGGCGGTTTCGATCTGGCCGCGATGGCCGCGCAAGGCGTGGATGCGATGATCGAACGGCGCGTCCGACCCCTTGGCCGCTTCGGTCGACAGGATACCGGTGACCAAAGCCGCGCGGTACAGCCGCTCCGCCTCGAACAACGCCGCGAGGGCATAGGCCGTCGAGAATTGCGTGCCGTTGAGCAGCGCGAGGCCCTCTTTGGGCCCCAGGTCGAGCGGCGCGAGCCCAGCCTCGGCCAGCGCCTGTGCCGCGGGCAGGCGCCGGTCGCCGACGAACATCTCGCCGACTCCGATCATCGTCGCGGTCATGTGCGCAAGCGGCGCGAGGTCGCCCGACGCGCCGACCGATCCTTGCGCGGGCACCACCGGGGTCAGCCCCTTGGCCAGCATCGCCTCGAGCAGTTCGACCGTCGCGGGCGCGACACCCGACGCGCCGCGCGCCAGGCTGGCGAGCTTCAGCGCCATCATCAACCGCGCGATCGGCACCGGCATCGGGTCGCCGATGCCAGCGGCATGGCTCAGCACGATATTGCGCTGGAGCGTCGCCAGATCCTCATCGCCGATCCGGACGCTCGCGAGCTTTCCGAACCCGGTATTGATGCCATAGACCGGTTCATGCCGCGCCAGGATGCGACCGACCGCGGCGGCGCTCTCCGCGATCACCGGGCGGCAAGTGGGATCGAGTACGGGCACCGCGCCTTCGTAGATCGCCTGCCACGCCGAATAGGGGACGGCACCGGGAGTCAGCAGCATTCGCCGTCCTTCACGCGTAGATGGAGAGGGTTGAAGCCGATCCGATAGACCAGCTCTGCCGGCTCGGAGATGTCCCAGACGGCGAGGTCGCAAGCCTTGCCGGGTTCGAGCGTGCCGATCGTGTCGGCGAGGCCTAAGGCGCGGGCGGCATTGACCGTCACGCCGCGCAATGCCTCGGTCACGGTCAGCCGGAACAGCGTCGCCGCCATGTTGAGCATCAGCAGCAAAGAGGTGGTCGGCGATGTGCCGGGATTGCAATCGGTGGCGATGGCGATCGGTACCTGGTGGGCGCGGAACAGGTCGACCGGCGGCAATTTGGTTTCGCGCATGAAATAGAAGGCGCCGGGCAGCAGCACCGCGACCGTCCCCGCCGCGGCCATCGCCCGAGCGTCGGCCTCATCGGCATATTCGAGGTGATCGGCGGACAGCGCACCGAAGCTGGCGGCGAGGCTGGCACCGTGAAGCGCCGACAATTGCTCGGCGTGGAGCTTGACCGGTAGGCTCGCGCGTCGTGCGGCGTCGAAAACGCGACCGGTTTGCTCCGGAGTGAACCCGATCCCTTCGCAAAAGGCGTCGACCGCGTCGGCGAGTCCGTGCGCGGCGGGGATCATCTCGTCGGTGACCAGCGTCACGTAATCGTCCGCCCGTCCCGCATATTCGGGCGGCAAGGCATGTGCGCCCAACAGGGTAGTCGCTACGCGCACCCGGCGCTTCCCGCCTAGTGACCGAGCCGCGCGCAGCATCTTGAGTTCGTCGGCGACGCTCAGGCCATAGCCCGACTTGATCTCGATCGTCGTCACCCCCTCGGCGAGCAAGGCGTCTAGCCGAGGCAAAGCGGTCGCGACCAGATCGGTTTCACTCGCCGCCCGCGTCGCGCGCATCGTCGAGACGATACCGCCGCCGGTCCGCGCGATCTCCTCATAGGACGCGCCGTCGAGCCGCATCGCCCATTCGCCTGAGCGATCGCCGGCATGAACCAGATGGGTATGGCAATCGATCAGCCCCGGGGTGACCCAGCGCCGGCCGCAATCCACGACCTCGCCTCTCGCCGCCGGCGCATCCGCGCGCGGCCCGGCATAGGCGATCACGCCGTCATGGGCGACGACCACGCCATCCTCGATCACGCCCAGCCCATCGCCGGCCATGGTCGCGAGTCGGGCATGGGTCCAGGTCCGCTCCATGGCTCCATCCTTGCTCGCGGCGATTATTATGTCTAGACATAATCGACAGGAGGACCGATGCTGACACTCTGGTTCGAACGCGCATTGCTGCCCGCCGGCTGGGTCGACCGGGTCCGTATTTCGGTCGATGGCGCCACCATTTCCGCCGTCGAGACCGATGTGGCACCTGGGCCAGACGATCAGCGTCATGGCGCGGCGTTGCCCGGCCTGTGCAATGTCCACAGCCATGGCTTTCAGCGCGGCATGGCCGGCCTGTCCGAACGCCGCGGGCGCCCTGACGACGATTTCTGGAGCTGGCGCGAGGTGATGTACCGCTTCCTCGACCGCCTGACGCCGGACGATATCGAAGCGATCACCGCACAAGCCTATGTCGAGATGCTCGAAGGCGGCTTCACTCGCGTCGGTGAGTTCCACTACCTCCACAACGATATCGACGGCGCGCGTTACGCCGATCCGGCAGAGACCGCCGGGGCGATCGTCGCAGCGGCGGACGCCACGGGCATCGGGCTGACGTTGCTGCCGGTCTTCTATGCACATGCCGATTTCGGCGGCGCCCCACCCGTGCCGGGGCAGCGCCGCTTCATTTCGGACGTCGACGGTTTTGCGCGACTGGTAGAGGCGAGCCGCGCCAAGCTGCCCGCCGACGCAATGCTCGGCATCGCGCCGCATTCGCTCCGCGCGGTGACGCCTGAAGAGCTCGCGGCGATCGTGCCGCTGGCGAACGGTGGTCCGCTCCATATCCACGCCGCCGAACAGGTGCGCGAGGTCGAGGCCTGTATCGCCTGGAGCGGCGCGCGGCCGGTCGAATGGCTGCTCGACAATGCCGCGGTCGACGCGCGCTGGTGCCTGATCCACTCTACGCACGTGAACGGCGGGGAAACCGCGCGGCTCGCCGCGAGCGGCGCGGTCGCCGGCCTGTGTCCGGTGACCGAAGCCAATCTCGGCGACGGCGTGTTTCCAGCAGTCGATTATCTCGCGGCCGGCGGTCGGTTCGGCATCGGCACCGATTCGAACATCCTGATCGACGCCGCGAGCGAACTCCGCGGACTCGAATATTCGCAACGCCTGATGCTGAGGAAGCGCGCTTTGCTGGTCGACACGGCGGAGCCATCCGTCGGCGCGACCTTGTTCGCCAAGGCGCAGGCCGGCGGCGCCCAGGCGCTCGGCGTGACTAGCGGTCTTGCACCCGGACGCCCCGCCGACATCGTTTCGCTCGACCTGCAGCATCCCGCCTTGATCGGCGCGGGCGGCGACCTGCTCGACCGCTGGATCTTCGCGGCCAGGCCGGGCGCGATCGACGGCGTCTGGCGTGCGGGCCGCCAGGTCGTCGCGCATGGCCGTCACATCGCCGCCGGCGCGATCGCCGAGCGCTACCGCCGCACCGTCGCCGCCCTGCTGGCATGACGGTCGAGGCGCGCATCCGCCAGGATATAGAGGCTCGCATCCATTCGGGCGAATGGAAACCCGGCCATCGTATCCCGTTCGAACACCAACTGGTAGCGACTTATGGTTGCGCGCGCGCAACCGTCAGCAAGGCGCTGGGCGGTCTCGCCAAGGACGGCCTGATCGAACGCCGCCGCAAGGCCGGCTCCTTCGTGGCGCACCCGCAGGTCCATTCCGCCGTGCTCGAAGTCCCCGACCTCGCCCAGGTCATCGCCGCGCGGGGGGAAGACTATCGCTGGCAATTGACCGATCGCCGCGCGGCGGACGACGCCCGCGAGGTCCCGTTACCGGCGCTCTTGGTCGAGGGCATGCATTTTGGCGGCGGCGAGCCCTTCGCGCTCGAACGCCGCGTGATCGCGCTGAACGCCGTGCCCGACGCCGCGCAGGAAAACTTCACCGACATAGCCCCCGGCACCTGGCTGCTCCAACACGTCCCCTGGACCGCAGCGCGCCACCGCATTCGTGCGGTCGAGGCGACGTCGGCGGAGGCCAAAGCGCTTGGGTTGCGACCGCGCGGCGCCTGCCTCGAACTCGAGCGCATGACCTGGCGTGCCGGGCAAGTCGTGACGCAGGTGCGCCAGTTGTTCCGCGGCGACCGCTACGACCTGGTCGCCGAGTTCAGACCGTAGGCAGCGTCAGTCGACGACCCACAGGTATAATTCGCGCCCATCGACGATCTCATGGGCGCGCGGCTCCCAGCCGCGCATGGCAAAGGCGTGGCTGACGACGCGGCTGCCCGGGGCGAGCTCCGCGCGCAGCCGTCCGGCGAGCAATCGATTGGGAAGCGGCAGCAGATAGAGCGTGACGACGCTGGCGCCGTCCAGCCGCGTCGCGAACAGGTCTTCGCACCGGAACCCGACGAGATGCTCGATGCCCGCTTCGCGCGCTGCCGCCTCGGCTTCGGCGATGCGCTCCGAATCGATATCGACGCCGAGCGCGCTGGCGCCGCGGCGCGCGGCTGCAATGACGACGCGGCCGTCGCCGCAGCCGAGATCGATGAGATGATCGCCAGGCCCGACTCGGGCGAGACCGAGCATGCGCTCGACCAGCGGCTCGGGCGTCGGCCAGAACGGCGCGTCGAGATGGTGCGGCGTGCCCGCCCAGGGGCCGCGGATCGCCTTGAAGGCGCGATCCTCGGTCTCCTCCACGTCGATCACTGCCCAGTCGGTCGGTTCGAGGCCAGGGTTGCTGAGCGCAGCACGCATCGATCTCCGCGGCGGAATTGCTCTTTCAGGTAAGCAGGGCGAGCCTGGGCCACGTTAACGGATGCCCTTGTTTGATCGGTCCATCGGCGCAGTGCCTCAGCAGACCTTAGGGCACGGCGCCGAAGAGACAAGCCGGCCGGTGACCGACCTCGCGCATGACCTCGCGCATGATCGCGGGCGCACTCGCTCAGCTTCGGCGAAGGCGCGCCCGGGCGAGCCTTTTGTCCTCCAGCGAATAATAGAGCCAGATCGCACCTTCATCGACGATTACCGACGCGGCAAAGGCGATGTCTGTCCCGGTGCGGTCCTCCGCCGGAGGCGGGGTCAACAGCGGCTGGATGCAGCGATCGACGACGTGCAGGCAATCCCGCGAGAAGGCGACCCAACCGATCCGCCATCGCGCATCGCGCGTGGCACCGTTGTAGAACATTACCGGGCGGTCGCGTTCGTCGGTCAGCAGCGGGCCGGTCGACAAATGCCAATTGTCCCAGCTCTTCTCGCGCGGCATGAACGGGGTCGGACGCTCCTGCCAAGGTCCGCAAACGTCCCGGCCGATCGCCAGCCCGACGCGCGATGCATCGTCCTGCGCATATTCATAGAATAGCCGCCAATGGCCGTCGGCGGTAAGGTTGACCGTGGCTTCCTTGGTGTTGCCCATCGACTTGGACGAGGCGAGGGCAACGCCGGCCTTGCTCAGCCGGTCGATGCCGGGGCCCTGGGCGTAAAGCATTTCGCCATGCGCCATGTCCGCGGCGACGCCGGTATAATAGACGACATAGCTGCCGTCCTCCATCTGCACGACGGTGGGGTCCTCGACTCCGCCGGCGTCCTGCGCGTCGGGACCGCCGACGATGGACGGTTCGTCGAGCATGGTGAAGCAACAGCCGTCATCGCTCCATCCGCCCCAGATCGTGCCGGTATCGGTCCGGGGCGCGCCGCTGCGCGGGACCGCGCGCACCATGATGCCGTACCGCCCATCGCGATCACGCCAGGCAAAGGGGCTCATCCAGTCGCGTCGCATGAATTCGGGCGGGCCGTCGAGCCTAACGTCCTCCATCTTCTCGACGTTGAAATCGAGCGGCTGGCGGCGGGCATCGACGGACTGCTTGGCATCGCCGGTCCCGGAATCGCGGTGCGGATCGGGGTCGGTCATGCGCCCAGCGCCTGCATCAGCGACAAGCCGCCGTCGATCGCGATCTGTGCGCCGGTGACGTAGCTCGCTTCGTCCGAACACAGCCAGCGGACCAGCGCGGCGACTTCTTCCGGTCTGCCGGCGCGGCCCAGCGGGATGTTGGCTTCCAGTGTCTTGCGATACACCGGATCGTTCTCGGCACGTGCGTTCATCGGGGTAAGGATCATGCCGGGTTCGACCGCATTGACCCGCACGCCGTTTGGCGCCTCCTCGATCGCCATGGTCTCGACCAAATTGGTCAGCCCGCCCTTGGCCGCGCAATAATCGGCGCCGCCGGCGCGAACCGCATAGGCATGGATCGACGAGATATGGGCGATCGCGCCGGCCACCCGCTTGTCGCGACCGCGCAGGAAGCGGCGCGACGTGAGGAATGCGCCCGTCAGGTCGGTGTCGAGGAGGCGCCGCCACTGTGCCAATTCCATGTCGCGCACAAGCACGCCGGACATGTTGAGCCCTGCCGAATTGACCAAGATCGACGCCGCGCCGAAAGCCGTTTCGGCCGCTATAAACGCGGCGTCGACCGAAGCCTCGTCATCGACGGCGCATTGCACGATCGACGCTCGTCCTCCCGCCGCTTCGACCGCCCGGGCAGTCTCTTGCGCGGCGCCCGCGTCGCTATGGTACAGTATCGCGACATCGTCGCATGCTTCGCCGAACGCCACGGCGCAGGCGCGGCCTATTCCCGATTCGGCTCCCGTTACGACGACGCTTCGTCCCATTCCGTTCTCCTCGCCGTCGTGCAACGAACGCGCGCGCGCAGGTTTCCCGGCCGCAGCGGCGATATTTTAGGACGTCGAATCGGAGAAAATGGTGCTGCCGGTGAGGATTGAACTCACGACCTCAGCCTTACCAAGGATGCGCTCTACCACTGAGCTACGGCAGCACTCTCGCGGGACCAAAGGCCCCGACGGAGGCGCGCCTATGTCCGTCGACCCGGATATTGTCAAGGCGCGGTCGACGGGTTTAGGTGATTCCGCCTGATGACCGTCAAGAACGACAAACCCGACCGCGCCACGCGCCTCGCCGAGCAATTGCGCGCCAATCTGCGCCGCCGCAAGGCGCAGGCGCGTGAGGGCGCGGCCGTGGAAACCACGAAAGGCGATGACGCGGACCGCGCGGGCGACTAAGCAGCACCGCCATGCACCGTCCCAAACTTTCGATCGTCGTCCCCTGCTATAACGAGGCGCTGACCCTCGAGACCCTGCACGGCCGTGTCACCGCGGCCGCCAAAGCGGAGGTTGGCGAGGATTATGAGCTCGTCCTGATCAATGACGGGTCGAAGGACGACAGCTGGTCGATCATGCGCCGGCTGTCGCAAGGCGATCCGCGGTTGGTCGCGATCAACCTGTCGCGCAATCACGGCCACCAGCTCGCGTTGACCGCCGGGCTCGATTTGTGCTCCGGCGAACAGATCCTGATCATCGACGCCGATCTGCAGGATCCGCCGGAACTGCTGGGCGATATGCGTCGGATGATGGCGGCGGAAGACGCGGACGTGGTCTATGCCGTTCGCCGCAAGCGCGAGGGCGAGACCCTGTTCAAGAAGGCGACCGCCGCGGCCTTCTATCGCCTGCTCGATCGCGTCACCGACACGCCGATCCCGCTCGACACCGGCGATTTCCGGCTGATGTCCAGGCGAGCGCTCGACGCGTTCCTGGCGCTGCCTGAACAGGCCCGCTTCATTCGCGGCATGGTCGCCTGGATCGGGTTCCGTCAGGTGCCGTTCCCCTATGACCGCGCCGAACGCTTCGCCGGTGAGACCAATTATCCGCTGTCGAAGATGCTGCGCCTGGCGTTCGACGCAATGACCGGCTTTTCGACCAAGCCGCTGACCTTCGCCAGCCATGTCGGCCTCGCGCTGACCGGCGCATCGTTCCTGCTGTTGATCTATATCGCGGTCGGCTTCTTCTCGGGCAGTGCCGTACCCGGATGGACGTCGCTGGCGTTCATCGTCGTGCTGCTCGGCGCGGTGCAGATGTTCGTGCTGGGGATGATCGGCGAATATCTCGGGCGGCTGTACGTGGAGTCGAAGCGGCGGCCATTGTACCTGGTGTCGGACGTTGCAGGCCCAGTGCAGGGTAAGGCGACGCTCGGGTATCGGGCGGAAGATCGCGACCTTCAATTCCCCTCCCGCGTGCGGGAGGGGCTAGGGGAGGGCGTGTCGCCTGTCCCCGATACCAAAGCTGCTGAATAACAGGCCCTCCCGCACGCGGTAGGGGAGGATCAGCCTTTCGGCACTGCCAATGTCAGGATCGACACGCCCGGCGTCATCGGCACGCGGCCGACCATGTGGCGCTCGAGCCGGAAAATCGTCTCGAACAGCTTGTTGACCGGACCCGGTGGCGGCGAATCGTCGCTGTCATCGCGGCCGGTCATCCGGCCGGCCACGCGCGCGGCGGCGGCGAGCGGGAACAGCAGCGAGTTGAAATAGCCGAACTTGTGCGTTTGCAGCCCGGCGGCATCGATCGCCTTTTTCAGGCTGGCTTTCGAATAGCGGCGGTGATGATGGTTCACGACGTCGTGCGCCGACCACATCCATTGGTGCGCGGGCACCGCGATCAGGATCTTGCCGCCCGGCTTCAGGCAATCCTTCATCGCGCGCAACGCGGCGACGTCGTCGTCGATATGCTCGACCACGTCGAGCACCGCGATCATGTCATAGGCGCCGCGCTCGATCCCCGGCAGCGTCGGCAGCGGCGCGTTGCTGACCGGCTTGTCGAGTCGCTTGCTGGCGATCGCGGCGGCGGCGGGGTCGATCTCGATCGCGTCGACGTCGCCGAATTGCTGCAGCATCGCCAGATTGTGGCCGGTGCCGCACCCGATCTCCAGGATGCGCGCCTGCTTGGGCAAATCGGCATAGCGAGCGACATAATCGTGCAGGATGTCGCGGCGCGCGACATACCACCAATGCGACGAGTCGTGCTCGGCCATGCGGTCGTAAACGATACGGTCCATTATTCGGGGCGATCCATTAGCCGGGGGCGGGCCATCAGGCGAATACCAGCCAGCGATTGAGGATGAAGGTGAAGATCGTCGCCAGCGCGATCGCCGGCAAGAGCGGCGCCCAGGCCGGATAACCGAGCAATGCTGTGCCCACCCAGGTGATCACGGCGTTGAGCCCCATGCCCGATGCCTGCACCATGACGAACTTGACCTGCTGCGTGCCGCCGGGCTGGCGCGTGCCATGCCCCCTGAAGCTCCAGCGGCTGTGCAGGAAGAAACCAGCGGTCACCGCGACGGCGAAGGCGAAGGGGACGGCATAGACCGCGTGCGCGCCGCGAAACACCCAGGTGGTGAGCGGCAGATACACGGCCGAATAGATCAGCGTCGAAACGCCGCCGGCGATACCGAAGCGCACGAGCTGGCCCATCAGCCCGCTTTCCCGCCACGTATCGATTTGTTTGAGAATTGCCGTCACACGCTTGCCCCGGGAGTGCGCGACCCCCTAAAGCGCGCGGAGGCGCGAGGGAAGCATTTTGAGCAAGATCGAAAGCTGGTGGTCTGACCTGGTCGCTGAACTCGACCGGCACTGGATCAAATACGCGCTGCTCGCCTGGTTCATCGTCGGCTTGTGGTATTTCGTCAGCGCTTGGCCGCAGATCCGGTCGCTGGGGCTCGGCGATACCGATGACAATATGCGGCTGATGCAAGTCCGCGCGCTGCTCAACGGGCAGGGCTGGTACGACCTGCGCGATTATTACCTCAATCCGCCGGGCGGCTTCGACATTCATTGGAGCCGTATCGTCGACTTGCCGATCGCCGGGCTGATCCTGATCCTGCGGCCATTCATCGGCACGCCCTGGGCGGAGCGGGTGGCGTGCGGCATCGCGCCGCTGCTGCCGCTGTCGATCGCCTTCATCGGTCTGGGCGCCACGGTCCGCCGGCTGGTCAGCCCGCATGCCTGGCCGCTGGCGATGGCGTTGCTGGTCTGCGCCTGCACGCCGACGATGCTGATGTTCGCGCCCGATCGGATCGATCACCATGGCTGGCAGTTGGCGATGCTCAGCCTGACCGTCGCCGGTTTGTGCGACCCCAAGGGTGCGCGCGGTGGGGTAATCGTCGGGCTGGCGAGCGCGGTCAGCCTCTCGATCGGCCTCGAAATGCTGCCTTATGCCGCGATGGCGGGGGCGATCATCGCGCTGCAATGGATCTGGGATCGCGGCGAGGCGCGGCGCGTCGCCGCTTATGGCGTCAGCCTGGCGAGCGGCACTGCGCTGGGCTACGGCGCGTTCGCCTCCTATGCCAATTCGGTGATGCGCTGCGACGCGCTGACACCGGTCTATCTGACCGTGATGCTGGTGGCGGGCGGATTGCTGTTCGTGCTGGCCTGGTTGAGCCCGGCGTCGCGTTGGGCGCGGCTTGGCCTCGCCGTCGCCGCCGGCGCGGTGATCGTCGCCGGGTTTGCCTGGCTGTTCCCGCAGTGCCTGGGGCGGCCCGAACAGGCGTCGCCCGAACTCGTTCGCAACTGGCTCGACAATGTGCGCGAGGCCAAGCCGATCTATCAGCACCCCTTCCGCCAGGCGTTCCCGATCGTGACCTTGCCGATCATCGGCCTGCTGGGCGCCGCGATCGCGACCAGGCGCGCCATCGTCGATCGCGCGCCCAATATGGTGGGCTGGTCGGCAGTGACCCTGTTCACCCTGTTCGCCTGTTTGATGCTGTTGTGGCAGACGCGCGCCGGGCCGGCGGCGCAATTGCTCGCGGTGCCGGGCGCGGCGGCGCTGATCTGGATCGCGGTGCCGTTGCTGCTCGACAGCCCCAATTTGCTGGTCCGCGTGATCGGCCCGGTCGCGGTGGTGCTGCTCGCCTCGGGCATGTTCAGCGGGCTGTCGCTCCGGTTCTTGCCGATCGACAAGCCGGACGCCCGGATGACGACGATCAACCGCGCGAGCGCACGCTGCCCTGCCATCAGCAGCCTCGCGCCGCTCAACCGCTATCCGAGCGCGACGATCTTCAGCTTCGTCGATCTCGGGCCGCGGATCATCGTTGTCACGCATCACAAGGCGGTGGCCGGGCCGTATCACCGCAATGGCGACGCGATCCTCGACGTCCAGCATGCCTTTGGCGGATCGCCCGACCAGTTTCGGGCGATCGCCAGGAAGCATGGCGCGACGTTGCTGCTGGTCTGTCCGAACATGGCCGAATCGACGATCTATCGCGCGCGCAATCCGGGCGGATTCTATGATCGCCTGGCGAAGGGCGAGACGTTTACGTTCCTCGAGCCGCTGGAATTGCCGAAGAACTCGCCGTTGCGGTTGTTCCGGATCAAGTAGGCGCGTCCGTTCCCCAACACTAACCATCCGTCACCAGCGAAAGAGCATCGGGTTGAGCATGCCCCGCATGCTCAAGGATCGTCCGGGGACGATCCGACCCGATGCTGATCTCAGGCGATTGCGCGATACGGCTTGAGACCCCAGCTTTCGCTGGGGTGACGGTTGTGGGTAGTGGTCAGCTCAGCCCCAGGCTGATCCGGATCCCGTCGATCACGAACTGCACCGCCAGCGCGCCGAGCAGGACGCCCAGAATGCGCGTGATGACCGCCTCTATCCGCGCGCCCAGCAACCGCATCAACGGACCGGCCGCCAACAGCGCGACCAGGGTCAGCGCCAGGATCGTCGCCAGCGCGGCGAGCACGGCCGCCACCTTCTCGAGCCCGTGATTACGGCTCATCATCAGCATGACCGATGCGATCGAGCCCGGCCCCGCGATCATCGGCATGGCCATCGGGAAGATCGATACATCCTCGACTTCGGGCGTCTGCGCGATCTTGGCGGCGCGGTCCTCTCGGCGCTCGGTGCGCTTCTCAAACACCATTTCGAGCGCGATCAGGAACAGCATGATGCCGCCGGCGATGCGGAACGCCGACAGGCTGACGCCCAGCGCCTTGAGCATCGCCTCGCCGACTGCGGCGAACACGAACAGGATGATCGCCGCGACCAGCACCGCGCGGATCGCCATCGACCGGCGCTGCATCGGCGTCGCGCCGTTGGTGAGGCCGGCATAGATCGGCGCGCAGCCAGGCGGGTCGATGACGACGAAGAAGGTGACCAGCGCGGAGAGGTAGAGTTCGATCACGGGACGCTGTCGCCGATGACTTGTATGGTGCTCTTGGGGCCGGTGACGATATCTACCGTCAGGACGCGATTTCGACCATCCGGATTGGTGCGCCAATGCCAAAGCAGGCTGCCGTCTCGCGATAGGCCCCAGCGTTCCAGATCAGCGACAATGCCAGGCGGTGGCGCGATACCAACCGGGGGGACGAATGCGGTCCTATGACACGCCGCGCGGCGCACAACTGGCTTCTTCACGGCGGGACGTGCCATCTTAAGAACGTCTCCGCCATCGACGAGCCATTTCCACGATCCGTCGGCTTGCTTCTGCCAGACCGTAGTGAAATATCCCACGCTCCCATCCGGTCGCTTCCAGCCGCCGGTATTTACTGCGGTCATTCCGTCACACGACACATAACTGGCCGTCGGCCACCAGTCGATCGCCTGGGGCGGATCCTTGCGGTCCTTCAGGAAATCGTGCGCATTGGTCGGTTGCGGCACGAACATCACCGCGTCGTCGGTCGACCATTTGCGGAAAGCGGTCCACTGACCGATCGTCTTGGCATCCGCCGCGAAGGCGCGCTCGGCCTCGATCGGCGTTTTCGCTGGCGCATCGGCCGCCGCCAGCATCAGCGGCAGCAGGATCACCAGGCGTCCTTGTCGTAGGACACGTTCTCGCGGCGATGCGCGGATATCATCGTGTTCCTGAGCAACACCGCGATCGTCATCGGGCCGACCCCGCCCGGCACCGGGGTGATCGCCCCCGCGACGCTCAGTGCGCCGGCGAAGTCGACATCGCCGACCAGCCGGCCGTTGCTGCCGCCGGGTTGCGCCGGCTCGCGATTGATGCCGACGTCGATCACGCAAGCGCCCGGCTTGATCCACTCGCCCTTGACCATTTCCGGCCGGCCGACCGCCGCGACGACGATGTCGGCGCGCTTGACCACGCTCGATAAGTCGCGGGTCTTCGAATGCGCCACGGTGACCGTGCAGCTTTCCTTGACGAGAAGCTGCGCCATCGGCTTGCCGACGATGTTCGACCGCCCGATCACCACCGCGTCGAGTCCGGCGAGGTCGCCCAATTGATCCTTGAGCAGCATCAGGCAGCCGAGCGGCGTGCACGGCACGAATCCTTCGAGCCCGGTCGCCAGCCGCCCGGCATTGACCGGGTGGAAGCCGTCGACATCCTTGTCGGGGTCGATCCGCGTGATCACCGCGCGCTCGTCGATATGGCCGGGCAGCGGCAGTTGGACCAGGATGCCGTCCACCGCGGGATCGGCGTTCAGTCGGTCGACCAGCGCCAGCAGGTCGTCCTGGGAGGTATGCGCCGCCAGCTTGTGCTCGAAGCTCGCCATCCCTGCGGCGACGGTCGCCTTGTGCTTGTTGCGGACATAGACGGCCGAAGCCGGATCCTCGCCGACCAATACGACCGCCAGGCCGGGCACGCGTCCCGTCGCCTCGCGAAATGTCGCGACCTGGGTTGCGATCCGCTCGCGCAATCCCAGCGCGAATGCTTTGCCATCGATGATGTTCGCCGTCATGGCTCGGCCTGATAGAGCGCGGCGGCGATCTTCGCCAGCGCTTCGGCGTCCCCGGCGATCGCCAATCGCTTCAATCTGGCGCGCTCGCCGGCGATCAGCCGCACGTCGCGCTTGGCCACTCCGAAATGCTTGGCGGCGAGCTCGATCAGCGCGGCATTGGCGGCACCGTCGACCGGCGGGGAGTTAAGCCGCGCCACGACGTGGCCAGGCCCGGGCGAGAGCTCATTGCGGGACGATCGCGGCGTCACGCGCACCGCGATCTCGATCCCGTCGGAAGTCGTCCGCCAGCCGCTCAGAGCGCGCCCGCGCCGACCCACCACAAGGCCAGGCGGCCGATCGCGATCTGGAGGCACCAGATGATCAGCAAGACGACCAGCGGCGACAGATCGAGCGCGCCGAAATCGGGCATGATGCGCCGGATCGGCCGATAGAATGGCTCGGTGATACGATCGAGCGCCATCCAGATGGCACGCACGGTATCGTTATGCGTGTTGATGACGTTGAACGAAATGAGCCAGGACAGGATCGCCTGGATGATGATGATCCACTGCGCGACGGTCAGCAGGACCTGCAGGATACTGAGTATGGTAATCAAGTTTTTCTCCGGGGTGCGGCCCTGTCCGTATCGATATAGGAACGAACCGGCTGCGAACAGCCCTCAGGCGCGAACCAGCGTGCCGGCGCCGCGCCGGGTGAAGATCTCGAGCAGCATGCCGTGCGGCACGCGGCCGTCCAGGATGACCGCCGCCTCGACGCCCGCCTCGACCGCGGCGACGCAGGTGTCGACCTTGGGGATCATCCCGCCGGAGATGGTGCCATCGGCCTTCATCGCCTCGATCGCCGCGCGGTCGAGATCGGTTTGGAGGTCGCCTGCCTTGTCGAGCACGCCGGCGACGTCGGTCAGCAGGAAGAAGCGGGTCGCGCCGAGCGCGCCGGCGATCGATCCCGCCATCGTGTCGGCGTTGATATTGTAGGTCTCGCCATCCTCGCCCAGCGCGACCGGCGCGACGACCGGGATGAAGCCGTCGCGCGCCAGGTTCTTGAGGATCGAGGGATCGACCTTCACCGGCTCACCGACAAAGCCCAGGTCGACATGGCGTTCGATTCCCGAATTGCGATCCGGTTCGGTGCGAGTGACCTTTTCGGCGATCACCAGATTGGCGTCCTTGCCCGAAATGCCGACCGCGCGGCCGCCGAGCGCCGCGATCCAGCCGACGATCTCCTTGTTGATCTTGCCGGCCAGGACCATCTCGGCGACTTCGGCGGTGGCGGCGTCGGTGACGCGCAGGCCACCGATGAATTCCGATTCGACGCCCAGCCGCTTGAGCATCGCGCCGATCTGCGGCCCGCCGCCATGGACGACCACCGGGTTGATGCCGACCGCCTTCAACAGCACCACGTCCTCGGCGAAGTCGCGTTGCGCCTCGGGATCGCCCATGGCGTGGCCGCCATATTTGATCACGAAGGTCTGGCCTGCGTAACGCTGCATGTATGGCAGCGCCTCGACGAGCGTTTCGGCCTTGGCGAGCAATTGCGGCGAGGGGGAATGGTCGGTCATGGGGGGGCCATACTCATTCCGTCACCACAGCGAAAGAACATCGGGCTCGGATCGTCCTCCGGACAATTCTTGAGTATGCGGGGCATGCTCAATCCGGTGTCGGTCTTCTGCGGGTATGTACTGAGAAAGATGCCAGCTTTCGCTGGCATGACCGCTGGGGCCACTTCAGGCGCGATCGAGCTTCCTTCCTAGCGCGACGAACCCGGTGATCAGGAACGGTACCAGAACGATCGACAGCACGACCTTGGTGAGCATCTGCCCTTCCATCAGCCCGAGGATCGGGCGCTCGCCGTAAAACGAGATGGTGATGAACAATATAGTATCGACGATTTGGCTGATCACGCTCGCCACCATGCCGCGGAACCAGACCAGACGGCCCTTGCCCTCCTGACCCTTGAGTTTGGAGAAGATGAAGACGTTGAGCGTCTGCGACGTGCCATAGGAGACGAAGCCCGCCAGCATCATCCGCACGCTTTGGCCGACAACGATGGGGAAGGCATCGATCGCCGGCGGATACATGCCGGGATCGTGTGGCAAAGCGAGAACAATCTGGATCAGCGCGGCGGAGGTGAAGAGGGGCACGAAGCCCAGCCGGACCAGCATCGTCGCGGTCTTCTGTCCATGAATTTCGGCAACCGCGCTCGACAGAACGACCAGCAGCAAGAAGCCGAAAATGCCGGCCTCGACCGCGAGCGGCCCCAGCGCGACCTGTTTGACGCCCAACACGCCCGCCATGCAGACCATGCCGCCATAGAGGATCGAAAAGACGAAGAGCGAACGAGGCAGCTTTACCTCTTGGGCGGGAGCGGGTGTTTCCATGCCTAATGACGCTAGCGGCAATTACGCGCACGTCAAACGGCCCGGTCGACAGGAGATCGACCGGGCCGCCCCCCTGGTCACTTCAGCCGCTTGTTGCAGGCGCTCCAATATTGCGGCCAGGTCTGGCCGGGCGTGATCTTGCCGGCGGCCTTGTCAGCCTTCCACTGGTTGCCGCATTCGTGCTGACGAGACGCGGTCGCGGTCTGCGCGGCGCTGCGAGGACGCTTGGCGCCAGTCGGTGCGGTTGGCTTGTCGCCAATAACGGCGGCGGGTTCGTCGGCGGCGGATTTGGGCAGCGTGCCCCGACATTGGGCGAGAAATTGCATCCAGCTTTGGCCGGCGGGAAGTGTGCCCGCCGTCTTCGCTTCGCGGTATTTCGCGCCGCAAATCTTCATCGGATTGTCGGCGGCCAGCACCGGTGTCGCCAGCGCACCGAGGCCTGCAATCGTGATCGCGGCCATCGCGCTTTTCAATATCATCATCCCAAGTCCTTCCTTTGCGGCTCGCTCGCCGGAGGCGGTGGCCGACCGGAGGATACCGGCGGCCGTGGGATGGGAAATATCGCACTCGGCGCACCCGAGTCCGCGATTACCTCCAAAACTGATCATTTTGTTCGGTATTCGTTCCCGGCTCCTGCCGGGAACTGAGATGCACACCGCCGAGGCACCCAGAAGGCAAAAGGGCGGGCGGCCGATCTGCGGCGCGCCAGACCCAGGCGTGCCGACAACTCTCTGTAAACAGCCCGGCCGGTTGCCGCCGGCCGGGCGCTTGGAGCAGTTATTTCATACGCTTGTTGCACGCGCTCCAATATTGCGGCCAGGTTTGTCCGGCCGGAATCTTGCCGGCGGCTTTCGCGGCGCGGTATTGCGCGCCGCATTGACGCTCGCGCGCATACATGGCCGCCTGGGCGGGGCTCGGCTGGCCGGGCGTCTTTGGCGGTTTGGCCACAGCGACGCGCGTCGGAGCCGGTTTCGTCACGACGGCCGGCTTGGCGGCGACCATCGGCTTCGCCGGCACCGTCACCGCGGCGGGCTTGGGCAGGGATGCGCGGCATTGCGCCAGATACTGACTCCAGGTCTGGCCCGCGGGCAACGTCTTGGCGGTCTTGGCGGCCTGATACTTGGCGCCGCACACCTTCATCGCATTGTCAGCGGCGGACGCGGGAGCGGCCGTGCCGATCCCCGCCAGCATCGCCGCAGCCAGCGCCATCTTCATGATATGGGTCATCTTTCATGCTCCCTCGCAGGCGCCCATAGCCACGCGGCCCGGGCTGCCGCCTTATAGGACGTGATCCCGCAAAGATGAACGCCAGATGACTGAGCTTTACTCCCGGGGGCAGCCGCGCTGCATCGGGATGCAGGGGCTGTCCTAGTCGGTTTTTTGCCGTCATAGTTGCGGGCAAATCGACCGATCCCATGAGCGCGTGTGGTATTGCTGCCGTATCGTTCATGGGAGGCAGTGGGGGCTTATTCGAGAATGCAACGTTTCCTGATCGGCATTGCCGGTATCGCCGTGATTCTGGGGATTGCGCTGCTGCTATCGACCAATCGCCGCGCGATCAGTTTGCGCGTCGTCGGAGCGGCCTTCGCGCTGCAAGCGTTGATCGCCGTGCTTGTACTGTATGTCCCGGCGGGCAAGGCGGTGCTGGCCTGGTTGTCGGGGGGTGTTGCCAATCTGCTCGGTTACGCCAAGGCCGGCGTCGACTTCATCTTCGGCCCGCTCGCCTCCGATGCGATTGGCGGGCACAGCTTCGCCATTTCGGCACTGCCGGTGATCATCTTCTTCGCTGCGCTCGTTTCCATCCTCTATTACCTGAACATCATGCAATTCGTCGTCCGCTGGATCGGAGGCGCGATCGAAAAGGTAATCGGCGTCAGCAAGGTCGAGTCGCTCTGCGCCGCCGCCAACATCTTCGTTGGTCAGTCCGAATCGCCGCTGGTGATCCGCCCTTATCTCGCCAGCCTGACTCCGGCGCAGCTGTTCACCGTGATGACCAGCGGCATGGCGGGCGTCGCGGGTACGATCCTGGCCGCCTATGCCTCGATGGGAATCAGCATCGACTATCTGCTGGCGGCGAGCTTCATGGCTGCGCCTGGCGGCATCCTGATGGCCAAAATCATCATGCCCGACACCGTGTCGCTGGCTGTCGAAGACGCGGTGATCGACTTGCCCGAGGCGAGGATCAGCGGCCAGGGTCCGGCCGCCTTGCTGCCCGAAGGCGGCACGCCCGGCGAGCCGCTGCCCGAAGCGACGCACGACGAGGAAAAGCCCGCCAACATCATCATGGCGGCGGCGCAGGGCGCGCAGACGGGCGTGCGGCTAGCGGTCGCGGTCGGTGCGATGGTGCTGGCGTTCGTGGCGCTGGTTGCTCTCGCCAACGGCATGCTGACCGGTATCGGCCATTGGTTCGGGATCGCCAACCTGACGTTCCAGGGCCTGCTCGGCTATGTCTTCAAGCCGGTCATGTACTTGCTCAACGTGCCGTGGAACGAGGCCGGTGCGGCGGGCGGTTTCTTCGGCGAGAAGATCGTGCTCAACGAGTTCGTCGCCTATATCGATCTCGGCAAGGTGCAGGCGCAACTCAGCCACCGTACCGTCGCGGTTGTTACCTTCGCTTTGTGCGGGTTCGCCAATTTCTCGTCGATCGCGATTCAGATGGCGGTGACCGGCGGGCTCGCCCCCAACCAGCGGCCGATGATCGCCAAGCTCGGCCTGCGCGCGCTGGCGGCGGGCAGCCTCGCCAATCTGATGTCGGCGGCGCTGGCGGGGATGCTGATTCCCTAAAGAGTTCAGCGCGAAAATAGCCGCTTCCCCGGCGAAGGCCGGGGCCCAGTTGCCATAATCTCTCGATGGCGGGATGCCATCTCTGGATCATCGACGCTGGGCCCCGGCCTTCGCCGGGGAGGCGTTAAAGTATCGAGATCAGCTTCAAAAAAGAACGCGTCACCATCACCGTGTCGGCACAGGCTCCGCGCCCGAATAGTCGTAGAAGCCGCGGCCGGTCTTGCGGCCGTACCAGCCGGCTTCGACATATTTGACGAGCAAGGGGGCGGGGCGGAACTTGGGGTCGCCGGTGCCCTCGAACAGCACGCGGGTGATTTCCAGGCAAGTGTCGAGCCCGATGAAATCGGCCAAGGTTAGCGGCCCCATCGGATGGTTGAGCCCGAGCTGGCAGGCGAGGTCGATGTCGCGGATCGTCGCCACGCCTTCGCCGAGCGCGAAGCAAGCCTCGTTGAGCATCGGCATCAGGATGCGGTTGACGATGAAGCCGGGCGCGTCGTTGGCGCGCACCACCTGCTTGCCGAGCGCGGCGGCATAGGTCTCGATCAGCGTCACCGTCTCGTCGCTGGTCGCGAGGCCGCGGATGACTTCGATCAGCCCCATGACCGGAACGGGATTGAAGAAGTGGACGCCGATGAAGCGCTTGGGGTCGGGCGTCGCCTGGGCGAGGCGCGTGATCGGGATCGACGAGGTGTTCGAGGCGAGGACTGCATGAGCGCCGAGCACCTTGCCGACTTCGACGAAGATCGCGCGCTTGATTTCCTCGCGTTCGGTCGCTGCTTCGATGATCAACCCGCATTTGCCCATCGCCGACGGGCCCTCGATCGTCTCGATCCGCGCGAGCGTCTGATCGGCAACCTCGGCGGTGATCTTTTCCTTCGACACGGCGCGGGCGAGTTGCGCGGCGATGCCCGCTTTGCCCGCGTCCGCGCGCTCCTTGGAAACATCAGCCAACAGCACGTGATAGCCGGCCTGTGCCGACACCTGCGCGATGCCCGCGCCCATCTGTCCCGCCCCGATCACGCCGACGCTCTGCATGTCACTTCCTCGCAAATGATTTCGCGGCCGAGGCCGATGCACACCGCCCTAGCCATAGCGGCGGGTGCGCGGCAACCGATCAGTCGATCCGACGGCAATCGTAGGCGCGAGTCACATAGGGAAAGTGGACCTTGTGTTTGCCGGCCAGCTCAGGCGTCGCCGCGATCATCGCGCGAACTTCATCGATCAGGGCGGCGCGGCGATCTTCGGGCAAAGCGGCGATGAAGCTGGTCGACAAGGTGCGACCGATAATGACCTCCTCGGGCGTCCCGGCATGGTCATAGCGCATCGTCGTTTCGTGGAGCGGCGAGAAGCCTGGCGCCGGGAAAATGCTGCGCCATGCCTGGGACTTCTGGCGCGGCGCGTCGTCCTGGTAACGATCGGTGATCTCGGACAATTGCCGCACCCAGGGCACAGCGACATCGCGCACGTTCCAGATCAGCCCGAGCATCCCACCCGGACGCAAAACGCGGCGGAATTCGGCGAGCGTTCGCGGGGTGGCGAACCAATGGAATGCAGTGGCGCAGATCACTGCATCGACCGACTCCTCGGCGACCGGCAATGCTTCGGCGGTGGCGATAGCGGTCGAGACACCCGGCACTGTCGACGCCAGATGAGCGAGCATCTCCGCCACCGGCTCGGTAGCGAGGACCTTGGCACCCGTCTCCACGAGCAGGCGGGTGAACAGCCCGGTTCCCGCGCCGACTTCCACCACGCGGCTCTCGGGTCCAATTCCCAACCGGTCGCGCAACCAGTCGAGCGCCTCGCCCGGATAGGTTGGGCGACTGGCGGCATAAATATCGGCGCCGTCGGCAAAGCCAGTCGCGGCGGCGCGATGCATGCCGGCCGTCGTCACGGCGCGGGGCGCGGCGCCTGGGCCTCGGCAAGGTAGAGCGCGAACTGGTCGTCGGGGTCGGTCCATTCGGCGATCGGCGTCCAGCCGCCCGACCGCAGGAGCAGCCGCGCGTCGCGAGGACCGTATTTGTGGCTGTTCTCGGTGTGGATGGTCTCGCCCGCCGACATCTCGAACGGGCGGCCTTCGACCGTGAACACGACGTCGCGCACGGCTTCCAGGTGCATTTCGATCCGTGCGCGATCGTCGTTCCAGATCGCACGGTGGCGGAACGCGTCGATCGGGATCGTCCCGTCGAGCTCGCGATTGATCCGCTCGAGCAGGTTGAGGTTGAATTGCGCGGTGACGCCGGCGGCATCGTCATAGGCGCGTTCGAGCACGCCCACATCCTTGATCCGGTCCATCCCGATCAGCAGCATCGCTCCTTCACCCAGCGAGGCGCGCATCGCACGCAGCAGGTCGGTCGACGACAAGGGGGTCATGTTGCCGATCGTCGATCCGGGAAAGAAACCGAGCTTGGGCGCCGCGCGGACCTGTTGCGGCAGCGCGATGGGCTTCAGGAAGTCCGCTTCGACCGGAAAAACCGGCAGGCCCGGGAACCGCTCGGACAGCGCGCGCGAGGATTCGCGCAGGAAATCGCCCGAAATATCGATTGGCACATAAGCGGAAGGGTCGAGCGCCTGGAGCACGATCGGCGTCTTGGTCGACGATCCCGATCCGAATTCGACCACGGCCCGGCCCGGTCCGACGCGGTCGGCGATCTCTCCGGCCACCGAGCGCAACAGCGCGGTCTCGGTGCGCGTCGGATAATATTCGGGCAATTCGGTAATCGCCTCGAACAATTCCGAGCCGCGATGGTCATAGAACCAGCGCGCCGGAATCGCGCGAGGCCGACGCGTCAGCCCGTCGATCACGTCGGCGCGGAACGCGGGGTCCGCGAAACTTCGAGTGCCGTCCTCGATTTCCTGCTTGAGCATCAGATATCCTTGGCGAGCCGCACGCCGGTGAACTGCCAGCGCTGATCGGGGTAGAAGAAGTTGCGGTAGCTGGTGCGGGCATGGCCGCGCGGCGTGGCGCAGGATCCGCCGCGCAGCACGAACTGCCCGCTCATGAACTTGCCGTTATATTCGCCGACCGCACCCTCGGCAGCGCGAAAACCCGGATAGGGACGATAGGCACTCCCGGTCCATTCCCAGACATCGCCGAAAAAGGCGGGTCCGCCGGGCGAAGGACGCGGTTCGACCGGCCCCGCGACGTCGAGCTGGTTACCGCTATCGGGATCGTATCCGGCCGCCGCTGCTTCCCATTCCATCTCGGTCGGTAACCGCGCACCAGCCCAGCTGGCATAGGCATCGGCCTCGAAGAAGCTGACATGGGTCACAGGCGCGGCCGGATCGATCGGGCGGCGGCCGTCGAGCCCGAACCGGGTCCAGGCGCCGTCGCGTTGCTCCCAATAAAGCGGCGCCTCTATCCCCTCGCGCTGCACCCAAGCCCAACCATCCGACAGCCAATGGCGCGGCTCGGTATAGCCGCCAGCGGCAATGAACGCGGCCCATTCGCCGTTGGTCACGGTACGGTCGGCGATGGCATGGGGATGGAGCAGCGCGCTGTGGCGCGGTCCTTCGCAATCGAACGCGAAATGCGGGCTGTCATGGCCGATCTCGACTACGCCGCCGGCATGCTCGATCCAGCCCAGCGCATCGGGCATGGCCACCGGCACCTTGCGCGCGCCGGGCCAGATCGCCGGCTCGATCGGATTTTCAGAAAATAGATGAAGGATGTCGGTCAGCAGCAATTCCTGATGCTGCTCCTCGTGATGACAGCCGAGCCGGACCAGCTCGCGCGCCTCTTCCGGCAATGTCGGCAAGGCCGCCGCCAGCGCGGCGTCGACCGCGGCGCGATAGGTCAGTACCTCATCCAGGCTCGGCCGCGTCACCATGCCGCGGCGCGCGCGGCTGTGGCGGCGGCCCTCCGCCTCGTAATAGCTGTTGAACAGGAACGGGAAGCGTTCGTCGTGGAGCCTATAAGCGGGCACGAAATCGCGCAGCACGAACGTCTCGAAGAACCAGGTGGTGTGCGCCAGATGCCATTTGGCCGGCGACGCATCCTCCATCGACTGGACCGTCGCATCCGCGTCCGACAGCGGCGCGACCAGCGCGACGCTCAGTCCGCGCACCGCCGCATAACGGGCGCCAAGCGCTTCCGGAGACGGGCGGAGGCCAAGTCGCGTTCTCATTATGTTCCTCTTTTCGGTCGTTTCGCCGACGGAGTCAACCGCTCACATAGGAAATACGGGCCGAAACCCAAGCTGGATGATCAGCGCGAGGCGCCGGGAACCCAGAGAACGTCGCTGGCACCCATATTGTTCATTCGCCGCGCGGCGACGAACAGCCAGTCGGACAGGCGGTTGATATAGGTCAAGGCCTTGGGATTGAGCGCATTGTCGGCGGAAGCGGCAACCGCGCTACGCTCGGCGCGGCGGACGATCGCGCGCGCCAGATGAAGCTGCGCGGCGCCGGCCGCTCCGCCGGGCAGGACGAAGCTGGTCAGCGGCGACAGAGCCGAGTTCATCGCGTCGATCTCGCGCTCCAGCCGCTCGATCTGCTCGGCTGTGACGCGTAACGCGCCTTCCATGTCGGGCGGCGTTGCGAGATCGGCGCCAAGATCGAACAGTTCGTTCTGGACTCGCCGCAAGGGCGCCGCCGTGTCGTCGTCGATCGATACCAACGCCACACCGATCGCGCTGTTCGCCTCATCGAGATCGCCGATCGCCGCCATCAGCGGATCGGCCTTGGAAATCCGCCCGCCGCCGACCAGCCCGGTTGTGCCGCCGTCGCCGGTGCGCGTGTATATCTTGTTGAGCTTGACCAATGGTCAGCCGCTCAATGCTGGCGGCCGACGAGCAACAGCAATAGAACCGCGATCAGGATCGCCACCGCCTGAAAGATGATGCGGTACATCATCATCTGGTTCGACCGCAGCGAGGTCGCGCTGGGGCCATCGCCGCTCTTCACATCCTCTGTCGCGCCCTTGAGGAACAGGACGACACCGCGGACGAGCGCAACGACGGTCGCGATCATCGCGGCGATGAGAAGGAGGGCGAGGAAGATGGTCATGGCCCTTATCTAGGCTCCGCCGGGCGGGAAGCCAATGGGCGCGATGATGGAGGGGCAGCTTGCGAGAGTCGTGCGGTGCTCCGGTGGTTTCGCCGCGAGCGCGCTTTTCCTCCGCAAGCTGCCTCGGACGTTACCGGATCCAGCGGAAGCGCCGGACGGTCGGCTTGCCGTCCGCGCCGACCAAGGTCGCGCTTTCGATCATTTCCCGGCCGTCCGCCGACACGGTATAAACCCGCACCGAGCCGAGATTGCCGCTTTTGCTCAGTCCCATCACCAGCACGCCGGGCCGAGGGCTGGTCATCGCGACGCTGTCGGCGTCGGTCTGGTCGCCCGCGATCGGCACCGCTTGTCCGTCGAGGCGCTCCTGGGAGGTCATGCGGCGCGCGCTGCCGTCTTTCGCGGTAATCACATAGGTGGTGTTCCACATGTCCTCGCCGGCATCGGTGAATTCGGCGGTCACGCTGGCGGGGCGGGCCTCGACCGGGATCGCCATCGATCCGGTGTCGAGCGTCCATCGGCCGAGGATCGGCGAGGCCGACGGTTGCGGCGCCGATACCGATGCGGCCGGCGCCGCCATGAATAGGGCGATCATCGCTAAAGGCATAGTCATCTCTCTCTCTCCTTTCACGCTGCATTGAATGACGGGCGCACGCCTCCCCGACGGGCCGTGGGGGCCCGGTGCAGTTCACATGGCACAGGCAAAAATTCGAAAGTTACGCGGCGGGCGTCCCGGGCGGAGCGCCGGCGAAAATATGCGCCTGCCACCGGTACAGCTGCCAGATCGCCACGAGCTCGATCGTAAGCGCGGCCGCCGGCAGCAGCATGAATGCCATGTCGAGGAACAAGACACCGGTGAACAGGAAGAGCGTGACCGTGGCGGCGCTGTTGACGCGGGCCAGGGTGGCGACGCGGTCCCAATTCCTCTCCAGGACGAACCACGGCATCAGCAAATGCCCCGCGACGATGCCCCATATGAGTACCGCCAGGGCGGGGGCGAAACCGCGGTTCCACGGCGTGAGCAGTGGTTGGTGCTCGCCTGCTCCGGCGAACCACCCGGCTATCCCGCCATGCCCGGACGGCAGGAAGGGAAAACCGGCTGCCGTGCCAACCATCAGCAGCGCAGCGAGCGGGAGCAGGCCGAGGGCAACGGCATGGCTGGTCAGCGCGAACCGACCCTCCTCATGCTTCGGCATTTCGCGCAGCGCGCTGGTCAGGCACCCGGCCGCAAAGGTCAGCGGCTTGCCATCGTCGATGGCGGCGTCCAGTTCGCCGCGCATCGCCGACGCCCAGTCGCGGCGACGATCGCCAAGACAGGCTTCCGCCACCGTCAGAACGGCACGCGCAAGGATCGCCGTCATACGGATATCTCCTTGAAACCGGGCAAGGGGCGCTCATCGGCGACAGTCCGCGCCAGCGCGAGCCCCTGCGCCGTCAGCCGATAGGCATGCCGCGCTGGCCGCCCAGGCTGGGCCGGTTCACGCCACTCCGCCTCGACCAGGCCCTGATCGGTCATGCGCATCAGCAAGGGATAGAGCGTCCCGGACAGCAGACCGGTTTCCTTCATGATGTCATAGCCATGTCGCCACTCGTGCGGCGCGACGGACAGCGCCCCGAGCAGGCGGAGCATCTGTTTGGAAGGGCGGCGATTGGTGGCCATGATCTAAATACAACATATGTAGATTTAGGAGTCAAGCGGGGTCGTGATCTGTCGTCTCGAGCTGCATTTCGACCGCCGAATGGCAAGGCTAGCAGTCGAGGGCGAAGCCGGAGGGCAGGACGTCGGCGCGCAACTGGCCGGCGAGTTCCAGGCCGTCCCGCCCTTGCGCGCGCCAGTCGGCCAGCGTCGGCGCGCCATGGCGTTTGGCGAGGCGATTGCCCTCGGCGTCGAGCACCAGGGCGTGATGGCGATAAATCGGTTCGGGTAACCCCAGCACGGCCTGGAGCAGGCGATGCGCATGGGTCGAGGGCATGATATCGCGGCCGCGCACGACATGGGTCACGCCTTGCGCCGCGTCGTCGACCACCACCGCGAGATGATAGCTGGCCGGCCGGTCCTTGCCCTTGAGCACCAAGTCGCCGAGCAGCTGGGGATCGACTGGTATCGTGCCGGCAAGTTCATCGGTCCAAGTGAGCGGCCCCGCTCGTCGCGCCGCCTTGCCGGCGTCCAGCCGCCAGGCGAAGGGCTCGCTCGCCATCCGCGCCTTGCGCGTCGCGGGATCGATCGCGCGGCACGTGCCGGGATAGAGCGGTCCGTCGGGTCCGTGCGGTGCGTGCAGACTCGCAGCGACCTCGCGCGCGATCTCGGCACGGGTGCAGAAACAGGGATAGGCGAGCCCTACCTCTCGCATCTGGTCCAGCGCCGCGTCGTACAGCGCCAACCGCTCGGACTGGACCGATATGGCGTCCCAGCCGAGCCCGAGCCATTCGAGGTCGGCGATGATCCCGGCGACATGCTCCGGGCGCGAGCGCGTCACATCGGTATCCTCGATCCGCAGCAGGAAGCGGCCGCCATGGTCGCGGGCGCGGTCATGCGCCTGGATCGCCGACCAGGCGTGGCCCAAATGCAACCCTCCGGTCGGGCTCGGCGCGAAACGGCTGACGATCATCGCGGTGACTCTTGACCGCGAGTCACGGCCTGTGCTGTCATCATGGCGTCATCCTGATCGGCTTTACGCTCGCCAGGAAAGCGAAGGGGGAAAGCGTGTTTCATCCCGACCTGATGCGACATCCGGACAGTTGTCCCGCGTTGGTGCTGAACGCCGACTATACGCCGCTCAGCTATTACCCGCTCTCCGTCTGGCCATGGCAGACCGCCGTCAAGGCGGTCTTTTTGGATCGGGTCGACATCGTCGCGCATTATGAGCGCGAAGTGCGCAGCCCGAATTTCGCGTTGAAGCTGCCGAGCGTGATCGCGTTGAAGCAATATGTCCGGCCGAGCGCGTTTCCGGCGTTCACCCGGTTCAACCTGTTCCTTCGCGACCGTTTCCAGTGCCAATATTGCGGCACGCACAAGGATCTGACGTTCGACCATGTCATTCCGCGTGCTTATGGCGGCCGCACGACGTGGGAAAATGTCGCCACTGCCTGCGCGCCGTGCAATTTGCGCAAGGGCGGCCGCACCCCGCGTGAGGCGAAGATGCCGCTGCATGTCGAGCCGATCCGCCCGACCAGTTGGCAATTGCAGGAGCATGGGCGCAGTTTTCCGCCGAACCATCTACACGATACGTGGCACGACTGGTTGTATTGGGACGTCGAGCTGGAGGCTTAAGGCTTCGCTTTTTCGAACCAATACGATTGTCATCCCCGCCAAAGCGGGGACCCATCTCGTCTGTGCGCCGTTGCTACAACCGCTGTGAAGTGCTGCTCGTTGGCGAGCTGGGTCCCCGCTTTCGCGGGGATGACGAAGTAGGGGACAGATTGCGCCACTAGTTCATGCAAACGTATGCGTCCTCGGCAAAGGCGATATTGGAATAAAATACCATGAGTGGGCTCGATAACGAAACGATTGACCCGCATCGCGCTGCAGTGCAGCAGAGTGACATGGCTGACCTCCCCACCATCACCAACAACCCCGACGTGCGTTTCCTGGGCAAATTGCTCGGCGACGTGATCCGCGCTTATGGCGGCGACGCGCTGTTCAAGCGCACCGAATATATCCGCTCGGCCTCGGTCGACCGCCATCGCGGCGTCGGCGGGGATGTCGATCTTGGGCTCGACCGACTGTCGCTCGACGAAACGTTGGATTTCGTGCGCGGTTTCATGCTGTTCTCGATGCTCGCCAACCTGGCCGAGGACCGCCAGGGCGTTGCTGCCGAGCCGGGCGCGGATGTCGCCGCGGCGTTGCAACGGCTGGCCGATCAGGGGATCGGCAAGGACAAGGTCATGCGCCTGCTCGACCATGCCCTGGTCGCGCCCGTCCTGACCGCGCATCCGACCGAAGTGCGCCGCAAGTCGATGATCGACCATCGCAACCGCATCGCGCAGCTGATGGCGCTGCGCGACCGCAAGATCGCGACGACTCCCGAAGGCGACGATGTCGAACAGGCGATCGCGCGGCAGATCGCCTTGTTGTGGCAGACCCGCGTGCTGCGGCGCGAACGGCTCTATGTCGCGGACGAGGTGGAGACGGCGCTGTCTTATCTGCGCGACGTATTCCTCCCGGTGTTGCCCGGCCTGTACCAGCGCTGGGACCGCGCGCTCGGCGAACGCACGCCCAGCTTCCTCCAGCCCGGCAGCTGGATTGGCGGCGATCGCGACGGCAATCCCAATGTCGTGGCGGAATCGCTGACCGCGGCGCTGGCGCGGTCATGCGAGGCGGTACTCGGTTATTATCTCGACGCGGTTCACGCGCTCGGCGCCGAATTGTCGATCTCGACCGATCACGCGCACGTCAGCGAAGAATTGCTGCAACTCGCGACGGCGAGCGGCGACGATGCGCCGAGCCGCGACGACGAGCCGTATCGCCGGGCGTTGTCCGGCGTCTATGCCCGGCTCGCCGCGACGTATCGCGCGCTCACCGGCAAGCCGCCGGCCCGCCCCGCTGCGCTCAAGGGCGAACCTTATGCCGATCCGCAGGCGCTGCGCCGCGATCTGGTGACCATCGCGCGCGCGCTGGCGGACGAAGGTGCCGGCCCGCTCGCCTCGGACGGCGCGCTCGGCCGGCTCATCCGTGCTGTCGATACGTTCGGCTTCCACCTCGCGACGCTCGATTTGCGCCAGAACAGCGCGGTCCACGAACGCACCGTCGCCGAACTGCTCAAGGTCGCCGGGGTCGAGGCCGATTATATCGGGTTGGACGAAGCCGCGCGCGTGGCGCTGCTGCGCCGTGAACTCGCCAATGTGCGCCCGCTGGTCAGCCCCTATGCGACCTACAGCGCCGACACCGCCTCCGAACTCGCGATCCTGCGCGCGGCGGCGGAGGCGCATGGCAAATACGGGCCCGCCTGTATCCGCCAATATATCGTGTCGATGGCAATGTCGGTCAGCGACCTGCTCGAAGTCCACCTGATGCTCAAGGAAGTCGGACTCTATGTGCCCGGCGACCCGCCCACCGCCGCGATCATGGCGGTGCCGCTGTTCGAGACGGTCGGCGATCTCGAGGCTGCGCCCGGGATCATGGCCGATTGGTTCGCCTTGCCCGAAATCGCCGGGCTCGCGGTCGGGCGCGGCGTCCAGGAAGTGATGATCGGCTATTCCGACTCGAACAAGGATGGAGGCTATCTGACCTCGACCTGGCAATTGAGCCGTGCGTCCGAAGCGCTCGAACCGGTGTTCGAACAGGCACATGTCGGCATGCAATTGTTCCATGGCCGCGGCGGCGCGGTCGGGCGGGGCGGCGGGTCGTCTTTCGCCGCGATCCAGGCGCAACCGCGGGGATCGGTGCAGGGACGTATCCGTATCACCGAACAGGGCGAAGTGATCGCCGCCAAATACGGCACGGCCGAAAGCGCAACCACCAATCTCGAGGCGATGGCCGCCGCGACCTTGCTCGCCAGCCTGGCGCCGCCCGCTTTGTCCGACGCCGATCACAAAAGGTTCGGCGCGGCGATGGACGAGCTTTCGGCGACAGCGTTCAAGGCGTATCGCGGCCTGGTTTACGAGACCGAGGGCTTCCGCACCTTCTTCCGCGAAATGACCCCGATCGCGGAGATCGCGAACCTCAAGATCGGCAGCCGCCCGGCGAGCCGCAAGAAGTCCGACGCGATCGAGGATCTGCGTGCGATTCCCTGGGTGTTCAGCTGGGCGCAGGCACGGGTCATGCTGCCGGGCTGGTACGGGGTCGGCCAGGCATTGGCGGCTTTCGAGGACAAGGCCTTGTTGCGCGAAATGGCGCAAGCCTGGCCGTTTTTCGCCGCGACGCTCGACAATATGGAACAGGTGATCAGCAAATCGGACATGGCGATCGCCGAACGCTATTGCTCGCTGGTCAAGGACCGCGCACTGGCCGACGCGATCTTCCCGCGCATCCGCGACGGCTGGGAACAGGCGCGCGACGGCCTGCTCGACGCGACCGCCCAATCGCGACTGCTCGAAAAGAATCCCGGCCTCGACGCCTCGATCCGCTTGCGCCTCCCCTATATCGAGCCGCTCAACCTGCTCCAGATCGAGCTGATGAAGCGCCATCGCGCGGGCGAGGACGATCCCCGGATCGGCGAGGGCATCTTGTTGTCGATCAACGCGATCGCCACGGCGCTGAGGAATTCGGGTTAGCCTTCCCAAGGGACGGGAATCGCCGGAGAATACCCGTCTTAACTTGGTGCTAACCCTGATTGCCTAACTCGTCGCTCGTGAAGCGGCGGTGGGTTCTCCTCAAATTGCGCGCGCCCGCGGGCCTCGGCCTGCTGGCGATGGCCACGTCGTGCCTGCCGCAGGCCGAGGTGCCGCAACGGCTGAAGGCGCGGCCGATCGCGACCGTCACCATGATCAACAAGCTGGCGCTCGATCTGCCCGCGGACATTGCCGCCAAGCTTCCGGCACTGGTCGATGCGAGCGGCCCGGCCACTGCGATTGCCGCCGCGCAGCCCTTGCTCGCTCTGTCGGTAACGCGCAGCCCCGACGACGCCGCGCGAGCGATCGAGTGCATGACCGCGGCGGTCTATTATGAAGCACGGTCGCAGAGCGACGACGGCCAGCGCGCGGTCGCGCAGGTCGTGCTCAATCGCGTACGCGATCGCGCCTTTCCCGACAGCGTCTGCGGCGTGGTCTATCAGGGATCGACCCGGCGGACCGGGTGTCAGTTCAGCTTCACTTGCGACGGATCGATGGCATTCCGCCGCGACCCCGCATCCTGGGCGCATGCGCGCGATATCGCGGTCTCGGCGCTTTCCGGACAAGTCTATGCGCCGATCGGCTCGGCCACGTTCTATCACGCCAATTACGTTCTGCCCTGGTGGGCATCGAGCATGGACCGCGTCGCGGCAGTCGGCGCCCATATCTTCTACCGCTGGCGCGGCGGGCTTGAAGGCGCGCTTGCCAACAGCCAGACTTATTCGGGGCTCGAGCCCAGCCTGACCGGCCGCACCAGTCCTTGGCCCGGTAGCGAGGGCGGCGTGGCCGTCGCCGCTGCCGGGGGATATGATACGGGCGAGGTCGTCTCGGGCGTCGTGGTCCATCGCGGGGGCTCGACGCCGCCCGCGCCGGTCGCCGCGGCGCTGTCCGCACCGGTGCCGGTAGCACCGCTGCCGATGGGCAAGCACATCCGCGTCGGCGGCGGTCCTCGTTCCGAAAGCGGCGTTCGCGTTCATCGCGGTGTGGGACTGGCGGACGCCAGCGACGTGCCGGCTGCTCTTCCCGCCGCCGATTGAAACAGTCAGGCGGCGCGCAACGCCGCGCGCGGTTTCGGCCAGGCCGACCAGAGAGACGCCGCGCCGGCCAAAATGCCGATCGTGGCCAGCGCCGCTGCCGGAACCCGGGTCAGCGCTGCGAAAGCCTCGGCCCAGGCCGCGCTGCGCCCCAGCGTTTCGACCAGGGCGGCCTGCGCGACGGTGACGCTGGCGACGATCAGGAACGGCCGCCGGCTGCGGGGATAGGCCAGCGCCAGCCAGGCGGCGATCAGGCCGGCGCTCAGTTCGGCGGTCAGGTAGGCGCCGTCGAACGGGCTCAGCCCGGGAACGGCCATCGGCGGCAACAGCCGGGTGACGATCGGCGGCAAGACCAGCAACAGGGTCGATACCATGTAGCCGGCATGCAGCCAGACGTGGCGGCGATGGAGCAAAGCGGCGCGGACGATGAACAGAAACGCGATGCTCGCAATCGCATCGTCGAGCCCGAGCATCGCGCCGAACGGAGCATAGAAGGGATGTCCGGCGAGCGCCTTCGCCGCCATGCTCTGCATCGCCAACAACGCGCCCGCCATGAACAGCGGCACGACGGCGAACATCGCCAGGCCGGCGGTGCGATGGAGGGCGTTGCGCCGCTGATGGATCGACCAATGCTGAAAGAAGACCAAGGCGATCCACAAGGCTGCGGTGATGCCATGGGCGTGGAGCGCGAAGGAAGCGTGCGGCAGGTCGCGGAGATATTGCGGCCAGAACGCGACCGCGATCATCGGCACCAGCACGACCAATGCCCATCCGGCGTGACGAAACGGCATGTGTCCCCCATCCCCAGACCGTCACCCAAGCGAAAGCTGGAGTCTTTTGCCATATCGCAATTCGGCCAGAGATCCCAGCTTTCGCTGGGATGACGGGGGGAAGTCAGGTGGCGCCCTCAAGCTCGAGCAGGAAGGCCTTGCCCTCCAGCCCACCGGCAAAGCCGGTCAGCGCGCCGTTGGTGCCGATCACGCGGTGGCACGGCGCTACGATCGAGATCGGGTTCTTGCCGTTCGCCGCGCCCACTGCGCGAAATGCGGTCGGGCGGCCGAGCTGGCGTGCGATCTCAGCATAGGATCGCGTCTCGCCGAACGGGATGGTCAGCAACGCCCCCCACACGCTCTTCTGGAAATCGGTGCCGTGGAAATCGAGTGGCAGGTCGAAATGCGTGAGCGTGCCGGCGAAATAATCGCCCAACTGGCGCGCCGTTTCGACCAGCACCGGATGCTCCGGCTGTTCCGTCATCGTGCCCAGCCGGACACGATCGGGGTCGTCATTTTCCCACAGGATCGCGGCCAGCCCGCGATCGCTGGCGACGAGCTTGAGCATGCCGACCGGGGAAGCGAAGCTGGTATAGGCAAAGGTCATGGCTTGGTCCTTCGTGGCTTGGACCAGGGATCTAGGCGCGCCGCCGACCGCCGGCTTCCCGGGCTTTGCGCTCAATGTGCCTTCACCACTCTTATCGTCCGATTCCCATGCGTTGCAGTTCCTTGTGCCCTTCCATCTGGTGCTTGATCGCGCCGGCCAGGTGCAGGACGACCAAAAGATAGACCAGCTTGGCGATAAATTCGTGCGCCTCGCCGAAGGTGGAATGGATCCACTCTTTGGTGTCGGGCGCCATCGTCATGACGAAGCCCAGCCGCGGCCATTCGAACGTGCCGAAGAACAGCATCGGGTGGGTCGCCGCATCCTTCCACGCCGAATCCATCACCCAACCGGTAATCGGCATCGCCAGGATGACGAAATACAGGCCCCAATGGACGATATGCGCTGCCGTCCGCTCCCATGACTTGTAGCTGGCCGGGTAGGGCGGCGGCTTGTGCCCGATCCGCCACAGCAAGCGCAGGATGGCGAGGCCCAGGATGGTGACGCCGATCGACTTGTGACTGTCGATCATCGGCCGGACATATTCGCCGATCGCGTCATTATGGTCGCCGAGCGGCCAGATCCAGGCGAGGGCGACGTTGATCACCACGCCGATCGCGATCAGCCAATGCAACCATATGGCGGTTTTCGTGAACCGTTCGCTCTCCACGACGTACTCCCTAACGCATTGGCAATCAGGCTAGTGCGGGGCCGAAACGAACGCTAGGAATATCCGCCCCCCAAACGAAGTCCTCTATTCCATGCTCCAGCGTACGCCGGCGGACGCGCTCGCCCAGTCCTTTGCCATCCTGTCTCCGCGCCTCAACCCGCGCCGCGTCGGCTGGCCGAGCAATGGGGTGACCGCATTGGTATATGTGGCATTCGTCGCGCTGGTGGTTCAGGCCTTTCTTCGCCAAGGGTTCCTGGTCTGGTCCGTCGGCATCGGGTACATCCTCTACGATACCGCATTGCTGATCTTCACTGCGGTGCAGATCTGGCCGCTGCGGCACGGCGCACGTTCCGCACCGCCATCCGACGCCAAGTCGAGCCTCGCCATCATCGTGGCCGCGCGCAACGAAGCCGCGGTGCTCGACGTGACGATCGATCGCCTCGCCGCGCAGAAGGACGCGCCCGACTTGATCCTGATCGCCGATGACGGGTCGGACGACGCCACGCCGGAAACGCTCGCGCGCTATGGCCTGGCGCAGCCGGAGGTGGGCGCGATCAGCCCGCCCGCGCCGAGATTGCCGTCATTGCGCTGGCTGCGGCTGCCGCACGGCGGCAAGGCGCGCGCGCTTAATGCCGCGATCCTGCATGTCGACGAAGAGATTGTCGTCACCGTCGACGCCGATACGTTGCTCGAGCCCCGCGCGATTGCCGCGATGCGCAATGCCTTCGCCGCCGAGCCCCAACTAGTCGCGGCGACCGGCGTGATCCGGCCGATGTGCGGGCCAAGCCTGTCGGGCCGGCTGTTCGAATGGTTCCAGACCTACGAATATGTCCGCAACTTCCTGTCGCGTTACGCCTGGGAACGGCTCAATGGCCTGCTCCTCGTCTCCGGCGCGTTCGCCGCGTTCCGGACCAAAGCGGTGGTCGAGGTCGGCGGGTTCGATCCCGACTGCCTGGTCGAGGATTACGAGCTGATCCATCGCCTGCATCGCTTCGCGCACGACAACGGTCACGACTGGCAGGTGCGCGTGGTCGGCGACGCGCTCGCCTCGACCGACGCGCCGGCGACGCTCCCGGCGTTCCTGCGTCAGCGCCGCCGCTGGTTCGGCGGGTTCCTGCAGACGCAGTATTGGAACCGCGACATGGTCGCCAACCGCCGTTTCGGAAAGCTCGGCACCGCCATGCTGCCGGTCAAGGCGGCCGACACGGTTCAGCCGGTGTTCGGCCTGACCGCGTTCGTCATCCTGTTGGTCGTGCTGTTCAGCGGCCGCTTCCACATCGTGCTGCCGATCCTGATCATCATGGCGGTCAAGATCCTGGTCGACCTGACGTTCCACCTGACCTCGCTCCATCTCTATTCGCGCTGGACCGGGCAGACCAAGGGGCTGCGCTTCGGGCCGGCCCTGGCGGCCGCGGTGCTCGAGCCGTTCAGTTTCCAGCTGTTCCGCCACTGGGGTGCGATCCTGGGCTGGAAGGCGTTCCTGACCGGCCGCGAAACCTGGGCCAGGCAGAGCCGGACGGCGATTGCGGAGGTTAAGCGGGAAGGGTGAGTACGAACCCTAAACCTCACCTGTACGGCCGGTTCAGGGCACGCCAATGTCGCGGCTGATATTCCCGTCGGGTCAGACCGACAGGAGGTTGTAATGACGCGTACCATGATGTTTCTTTCGACGGCGGTGGCGGGCGGCCTTCTCGCCCTCATGCCCACCAGCGCATCGGCGCAGAGCTGGGGGTCGTATAATGACGGCTACCGGCACTATGGCTATAATGACGGCTATCGCGACGGCGGCCGAAACCATTGGCGTGAACGCCGCGAGCGCTGGGAAGCGCGTCGGCGCTGGGAACGCGAGCGCGAATGGCGCCGCGAGCATCGCCACCATTGGCGCGATCGGGACTATGAAGGCTATCGCTATTGATTGACGCCGGCGTGGCGGGGACGTCCTGTCCGCGCCACGGCCGGCGCTATCCTTTCGTGGCGATCGTCAGGTCAGAAAGGGCGCGGCCAGTTCTGGCCTGACGCGCATCAGGCGGCCGGTCGCGCGATCGATCAGCGCCCAGGTCGTCACCGCTTCGACCTTCACCTTGCCATCCGCGCCGGTGAACCGGACATGGCGATCGAACCGCGCGCCTTGCGGCGGCTCCGATACCCAGGTTTCGGCGGTCACCGTTTCGCCCGCCGAGACATTGCCTCGATAGTCGATCTCATGCCGGGTCACGACCCAGATCATGCTCTCGCGCTGCTCTGGCGTGGCGATCGTGTTCCAATGCGCGACGGCAATGTCCTGGATCCACTTCACCCAGACCGCATTGTTGACGTGGCCGAGCTCGTCGATGTCGGCCTCGGTCGCGGTAATAGGGTAGGAGAGGCCGGCCATCTCAGTATCCGTCACCCCGGACTTGTTCCGGGGTCCAATGTTCAACAACGGACTCCAGCCGTGGTTGCGCGTTGGTGTTCGAGCGAGATCGTGTCCCCCGGACACGATCTTGGCTTGCCGGGGGCAAGCCAAAGCTCGAACACGGAACGAGCCCGGCATGACGATTACGGAAAGTCACTCCTCGACACCCAACTGCCACAGCACGAAACAATGCTCCTCGGCGCTCTCGTACAGGCTGTCGAACCGGCCCGATTTGCCGCCATGGCCGGCGCCCATATTAGTCTTGAGCAGCAGCAGATTGTCGTCGGTCTTGGTCGCGCGCAGCTTGGCCGCCCATTTGGCCGGCTCCCAATAGGTCACGCGCGGGTCGTTGAGGCCGCCCGAGATGAACATCGGCGGATAGGCCTGCGCCGCTACGTTGTCGTAGGGCGAATAGGAGCGGATCAGCTCGAACGCCGCCTTGTCCTCGATCGGATTGCCCCATTCGGGCCATTCGCCGGGGGTCAGCGGCAAGCTGTCGTCGAGCATCGTGTTGAGCACATCGACGAACGGCACGTCGGCGATCACCGCCCCCCACAGATCGGGGTCCGAATTGACCACCGCGCCCATCAATTCGCCGCCGGCCGAGCGCCCGGCGATCGCGATCTTGCCCGCGCTGGTCCAGCCATCCGCCACCAGCGCCTTCGCTACGTCGACGAAATCGTTGAACGTGTTGCTGCGCTTCTCGAGCTTGCCGTCGTGATACCATTGCTGGCCGAGATCGTCGCCGCCGCGGATATGCGCGATGGCATAAGCGAAGCCACGGTCGAGGAGCGACAGGCGCCCGGTCGAGAAGCCGGGCGGGATGGCGTAGCCATAAGCGCCATAGGCATAGAGGAAAAGCGGGCGCGAGCCGTCCTTGGGGAAGTCCCTGGGATAGACGATCGACACCGGCACCTCGGTGCCGTCGCGCGCTTTTATCTTGAGCCGCTCGGTGGCGTATTTGCCGGCATCGTAGCCGGAGGGGATTTCCTGGACCTTGAGCGTGGTCATCTCACCCGTCGCGACGTCGTAATCATAGACGGTGCCTGGCGTGACCATCGATTCATAGCCGAGCCGGAGGACCGGCATGTCGTATTCGGGATTGTCGCCCAAGCCCGCGGTATAGCTCGCTTCGGGAAAGGCGATCTGGCGCGGCGCGATCGCCGGGTCGTAGCGATGGATCCAGATCTGATCGAGGCCGTCCTCGCGCCCCTCGACGACGAAATAGTCGCGATAGCATTCGATCCCGGTCATGTAGAAATGCTTCGAGGGCGCTATCAGCTCGCTCCAGTTCCCCGGATCGGCGATCGGCGCGGTGCACAGCCGCCACATCGGATCGGTGTCGTTGGTGTGGATGTAGAGCGTATCGCCATGCGTCTCGACATCATATTCGCGCCCCGGTTTACGCGGCGCGACGCAGATCGGCTTGGCCAACGGGTCGGTCGCGGGAAGCAGATAGACTTCGCTGGTGACGTGATCGCCGGTCGCGATGACGATCCACTGGCGGTCGCTGGTCTCACTGACGCCGACGCGGAAGCCCTCGTCATCTTCGTGATAGAGCTCGATGTCGGTCGCGGGATCGGTGCCGAGCTTGTGCAGCCGGGCATTGTCGGTGCGCCATTGCTCGTTGGCGAGGCCGTAGAGAAACGCGCTGTCGTCGGCGGTCCAGACGATCTCCGACAACATGCCGGGAATGGTGTCGGGCAGGTGCTCGCCGGTCGCCAGGTCCTTGACCCGGATGGTGAAGCGCTCGGACCCGCTATCGTCGATCGCATAAGCGAGCAACTTGCCGTCGTTCGACACGGAAAAGGCTCCGAGCCGGAAATATTCCTTGCCCTCGGCGAGCGCGGGCTCGTCGAGCAGCAGCTCGTCCGCACCGCCCGCTACGGGCTTGCGCCACCATTTGCGATACTGGCCGCCGGTCTCGAACGCGGTCCAGTAGAGCCAGTCGCCGTCCTTTTGCGGGACCGACGAATCGTCCTCCTTGATGCGCCCCTTCATCTCTTCGTAGAGCCGGTCGGTCAGCGGCTTGTGCGGCGCCATCATCGCCTCGAAATAAGCGTTCTCCGCCTCGAGATAGGCGAGCACGTCCTTGTCCTTGACGTCAGGATAGCTGGGGTCCTTGAGCCAGGCCCAGGGGTCCTCGATCGTGATGCCATGAGTGGTGAAGGAATGCGGGTGGGTCGCGGCGATGGGCGGCTTGGGGCTATTGGTCATGGCACCGACATAGCGGCGCCGCGGCACTTGTCGAAGGGGCTGGTGATGGGAAAGGCAGATGCGCGCCTGTCCCGTTCTGTCACAACGCCGCGGCCGTCACATGGCAAACGCGCTCATCGCGCTTGACCTGAGCGTCAGGCGGGCAAATGTGGGGCATTGCGCTTTTCGCGCGTTAACCACTCCGTCGTCCCGGGGCGACGCCAATGGAAGTGCTCGATGTCCACTTATGCCGACCGCCTTTCCGCCCTTCGCGAGCAATTGAAGCGCGACCGCCTCGACGGGTTCGTCGTGCCGCTGACCGACGAGCACATGTCCGAATATGTCGGCGCCTATGCGCAGCGGCTGGGCTGGCTGACCGGATTTCAGGGGTCGGCGGGGGCCGCGGTGGTGCTGCCCGCGGAAGCGGCGATCTTCACCGATGGGCGCTATACGCTGCAGGTGCGCGAACAGGTCGATGGCGATCATTGGCAGTTCGTCGGCGTGCCGGAGACCAGCGTCTCGGACTGGCTCGGCCGCCATGCCGGGCAGGGTGCGCGGATCGGCTATGATCCCTGGCTGCACACCTCCGCCTGGGTGAAGGATGCCGAAAAGGCGTTGGCGGCCAAGGGCGCGACCCTGGTCGCGGTCGATACCAATCCGGTCGACGCGGTGTGGCCCGATCGCCCGGCGCCGTCAGACGCGCGGCTGGTCGTCCAGCCTGATGCGCTCGCGGGCAAATCCTCGGCGGAGAAGCGCGCCGATATCGTCGACTGGCTGAGCGAGCAGCAGGCCGATGCGGTGGTGCTGTCGGCGCTCGATTCGATCGCCTGGACGCTCAACGTGCGCGGCGCCGATGTCGACCGCACGCCGGTCGCGCTCGCTTATGCCATCGCCAATGCCGACGGCACGGTCGACCTTTATGTCGCGCCCGAGAAGATGAGCGAGGAAGTCGCGGCGCATCTCGGCAACGCCGTGCGCGTGCATGACCGCGCCGATTTCGCGCCGGCGCTGGCGGCCTATGGCGGCAAACGCGTTGCGGCCGATCCGGAACGCGCGGTCGCGGCGATCTTCGACGGATTGCAGCGCGGCGGAGCCACGGTGCTCGCGCTGCGCGACCCGGTCGTGCTGGCCAAGGCGATCAAGAACCCGGCCGAGGCCGCGGGCCATCGCGCCGCGAGCGTGCGCGACGGCGCGGCGCTGACCCGCTTCCTCAAATGGTGCGAGGAAACGCTGCCCAAGGGCACCGAGACCGAATTGTCGGCGGCCGCCAAGCTGCAGGAATTGCGGGAGGCGACCGGGCTGCTCAAGGATCTGAGCTTCGACACGATCTCCGCGACCGGCCCGCATGGCGCCAGCCCGCATTATCGCGTCGACGAGGAGTCGAGCCTCAGGATCGAGCAGGGGCAGCTCTATCTGGTCGATTCGGGCGGGCAATATGCCGACGGCACCACCGACGTTACGCGCGTCGTGCCGGTGGGCGAGCCGACACCGGAAATGCGCGACCGCTTCACCCGCGTGCTTCAGGGGCATATCGCGCTGGCCACGGCGGTGTTCCCCGAAGGCACCAATGGCGGTCAGCTCGACAGTTTCGCGCGGCGGCCGTTATGGGAGGCCGGGCTCGATTTCGCGCATGGCACCGGCCATGGCGTCGGCGCGTACCTCGCGGTGCACGAAGGGCCGCAGCGCATCGCCAAGCCCAATTATCCCGGCGGCGGTCCGGCCGAGCCGCTGCGCCCCGGCATGATCATCTCCAACGAGCCCGGTTATTACAAAGCGGGCGAATATGGCATCCGCATCGAGAATCTCGTGCTGGTCGAACGGCGCGACATTGCCGGCGCCGAACAGCCGATGATGGGGTTCGAGACGCTGACCTTCGCGCCGATCGAGCGCCGGCTGATCGAGCCGGCGATGCTGACCCGGACCGAACGTGCGTGGCTCGACGCCTATCATGGCCGCGTGCTCGACGTGCTGGGCCCCGAGCTCAATGCCGACGAGCGGGCGTGGCTGCTGGCGAAGTGCGCGCCGATCGGAGGATAATGGGATGGCTTCGACGTCCGCATCGAGCGTCCCGCGAATTTGCGAGGGTTGAAACCCAGGTTCGATCGTCATGCCGGGCTCGTCCCGGCATCCACCGTGCAACAACACCTCATCTCGGTTGTGGAGGAGTGGACCCCGGCACAAGGCCGGGGTAACGTTCAGCTTCGGTCGAATTCGGTGCTAACTACCCCAGGCACGCCCCATTGGTCGCGATCACCTCGCTGTAGAGCTTGGCTGAATCCTTCGGCGTGCGCTGCTGCGTCTCGAAATTGACGTGGATGATGCCGAACCGCTTCGAATAGCCGAGCGACCATTCGAGATTGTCGAACAGCGACCACAGCATATAGCCCTTGATCCGCGCGCCCTGCTCGATCGCCTTGCCGACTGCCGTGATGTGCTCGCGCAGATACGCGGCGCGAAGCGGGTCCTCGACCCGGCCCTGCGACGCTGTAGGGGGGTCGTAGAAAGCGGCGCCATTCTCGGTGATGTAGATTGTCGGGTCGCCGTAATTGTCCTTCACCCACAACAGCACGTCGGTCAGGCCCTGGCCGAACACTTCCCAGCCGGTGGTGGTGTAGGTCGCCTGCGGCTGGACGACCATGCCGGCGCGGACGGGGAAACTGTCGTCCGCCTTGGTGACGTTGCGCGTGTAGTAATTGACCCCAACAAAATCGATCGGCTGCCTCGCCAGCGCCAGATCCTCCGCGGACCAATCGACCCAGGCCTCGCCGAACACGTCGGCGAGCTCGGGAGGATTGGTGCCATGGATCGCGGGGTCGAGATACTGCCGGTTCATATACGCGGTAGCCCGCGCGGTCGCCGCCTGATCCTCGGGCGAATCCGACGCCGGATATTTTGGCTCGAGATTCACCACAAGCCCGATCTCGTGCTTGCCGACCTCGCGATAGGCTTTCACCGCCGCGCCGTGCGCGCGCATGAGGTTGCGGCTGGCGATCGGCGCTTCGAATACGTTCCTGTGCCCCGGCGCGAGCGCGCCGTGGAGGTACCCGCCATCGGTCACCACCCAGGGCTCGTTGAGCGTCACCCATTTGGTCACGCGACCGTCGAGCCGTTCGAACAGCACGCGGCCATAATCGGCGAACCAGTCCGCACTGTCACGATTGAGCCAGCCGCCTCGGTCGTCGAGCGCTGCCGGCAGGTCCCAATGATAGAGCGTGCAGAGCGGTTCGATGCCGTTTTTGAGCAACGTGTCGACCAGCCGCTCGTAGAATCCCAGCCCGGCCTCGTTCACTTGGCCCATGCCGCCGGGCAGCACGCGGCCCCAGGCGACCGAGAAGCGATAGGCCTTGAGCCCCAACCGCTTCATCAGCGCCACGTCGTCGGCCATGCGGTTGTAATGATCGCAGGCGACATCGCCGGTATCGCCCTTGGCCGCCATCAGCCGCGGGTCGTGGCTGAACCGCTGCCAGATCGACGCGCCGGCGCCATCGGCGAGCGGCGACCCTTCGATCTGGTACGCCGCGGTCGCGCATCCCCACAGGAAATCGTCGGGGAACGGATTGCTCATTTCTTGTCGGCCTTCTTCTTGCTGGTTTCCTGGGGACCGCCTGGGGCGGGGACGGTGCGACGCTGCTCGAGCAGCCAGCGCCACATCGCCGGGTCGTCATAAGCAGGTTCCCACGATCCATGGGTCATCTGCGGATAGATCGTCATCCTGGGGCGGACTTTGCCCTTGCAGGCATCGACCTTCTTGACGATCGCGAAGGCTTGCTGGGGATCGACGACGTCATCCTGGTCGCCGTGGAACGCCCAGATCGGCATATCTTTGAGCACGCACGGATCGAGGTCCTTGTCCTCGGACAGGCCGGCGACCGGCACGATCGCGGCGAAAAGCTCGGGGTGGCGGAGCGCCCAAGCCCAGGTCGCATAGCCGCCCAGGCTGAGTCCGGTCAGGTAGATACGGCTCGGATCGACGCGATACTGCTTGCGTACGGCGGCGAGCAATTGATCGAGCTTGGCGGTGTCCCACCGTTTGTCCTCATCGCTGGCGGGTTCGAGCTGGGGTGAGACCAGGATGAAGGGCGATCCCGGATGCTGCGCGATGATCTTGGGCGGCCCGTTCTTCTTGACCACCTCGATATCGGTGCCGCGCTCGCCCGAACCGTGGAGGAAGATCACCAGCGGCCATCGCTGCGTTGTGTCGGCATCGTAGCCGCGTGGCTTGAAGATCAGATAGGGATAGCCGCCCTCGGCCGGCGCTGGTTGCGCCGTCTGCACGCCTTCGGGCAGTGGTGGCGCGGGCGGTTGCTTGGTCGCGGCGATCGTCGCCGCGGCGGCCAGAACCAAGATCAGTCTCCTCATCCCTTGACGCTCCCCGCCATCAGTCCGGCGATGTAGTAACGCTGCAGTGCCAGGAAGAGCAGGAGCACCGGGACCAGGGTCACCACGCTCCCTGCCATCATCAGCTCGACATCCTGGACATGCTCGCGGCTGAGATTGGCGAGTGCCACTGGCAGTGTCTGCTTCTGGCTGTCGTTGAGGATGATCAGCGGCCAGAGGAAATCGGACCACGAGCCGAGGAAGCTGAACGTCGCCAGGGTGGCCAGGATCGGCTTCAACGTCGGCAGCACGATCGAGCGGAAGATCCTGCCCTCGCTCGCCCCGTCGATCCGCGCGGCCTCGAGCATCTCGTCGGGGATCGACAGCGCATATTGGCGGACCAGGAAAATGCCGAACACCGTCGCGATCGACGGCACCAGCACGCCGGCGAAGCTGTTGACGATGCCGAGCGCCTTGCAGATCAGGAACAGCGGGATCATCGCGACCTGGGCGGGGATGACCAGCGCGGTCAGCAGGAACCGGAACAGCCTGTCGCGGCCGCGAAACCGCAATTTGGCGAAGGCATAGCCCGCCATCACGTTGAACGTCAGCGACATCAGGGTCGCCAGCGTCGCCAAGGTGAGGCTGTTGGCAAGGTAGCGCGCCATGTCGGTATTGGCGAACAATTGGACGAAATTGGCGGTAGTCGGATGCGTGGGCAGCAGGGGGGGCGGGAAGGACGATGCCTCGCCCGGAGTCATGAAGCTGACCGACATCATCCACAGCAACGGCGCCATCGCGAACATGGCGACCAGCCACAAGGCCAGGTTGGTCAGGATGCCGTGCCGCTTCATTGCGTCCACCGCTCGCTGACCTTGAGCTGCACCAGCGTCAGCGCGAACATGATGAGGAAGAGAACGAACGCGATCGCGCTGGCGAAGCCGAGATTCCACCAGCGGAAGCCCTGCTCGTACATGAAATAGAGGATCGACACGGTGCTCTCGACCGGCCCGCCCTGGGTCATGACATAGGGTTCCGCGAACAGCTGGAAATATCCGGCCATGGTCAGGATCGACACCACCAGCAGGACCGGCGCGAGGCCGGGAAGAGTGACGTGGCGCAGCCGCTGGAACGCGCTCGCGCCGTCGATCCGTGCCGCTTCGTGCAGCTCCTCGGGAATGGTCTGCAGCCCGGCCAGGATGATGATCATATTATAGCCGAAATTCTTCCACACCGCGAACAGCACGATCGCCGGCATCGACCAATGCGGGTCGCCCAGCCAGTCGATCGGCCCGATGCCGATCCCACCCAGCGCCCAATTGACCAGCCCGTATTTGGTGTGAAGCAGATAGCGCCAGATCACCGCCACCGCGACCAGGGTGGTGACCACCGGCGCGAAATAGACGGTGCGGAAGAAGCCCTTGAACCGCGCCAGCTTGTTGTCGAGCAACAAGGCGGCGGCGAGCGACATCATGATCGACAGCGGCACGCCGAGGATGACGAACCAAGCGGTGTTGCCGAGCGCTTTCCAGAATAACGGCGTCTCGAGCAGGTGGATGTAATTATCGAGGCCGACGAAGCGCAGATTGCCGATATCCGCCACCGCATAGATATCGAAATCGGTGAAGCTCAGGACCAGCGCGGCGGCAACCGGCAGGAAGAAGAACAGGCCGAGCGCGACCAAGGCGGGCGCGACGAATCCCCAGGCGGCGCGCTCCTGGCTCACGACCGCGCCTCCGCGCGGGATACGCCGCCCAGCTTCTTGCGCGCCAATATCCACCGCCGTTTGGCCAGCGTCTCATCGGCGCGTTTGTCGAGCTCGGCGACGGCTTGGTCGGCGGTCAATTCGCCATGCGCGGCCTTTTCCGAGACGAGCTTGAGGTCGGTCGCGATCTGCTCCCATTCCGGGACCTTGGGTGTGGCGCGCACCCGCATCATCTGCTCGCCGAACGCCTTGGCATAGGGATCGTTGGCGAGTTCGGGCGTCTTCCACACGCTGATCCTGGGCGGCAGATCGCCGGTCAGCGCATGGAATCGACTTTGGATGTCGGGGCGCGACAGAAACCGCACCAGTTTCCACGCCGCGTCTTTCTTGGTCGACGACTTGAACAGCACCAGGCTGGACCCGCCGGCGTTCGACACGCCGGGGCCGTCGGGGCCGGGCATCGGCGCGGTCATCCATTCGTTCTGGTGCCCGGGCGGCAGGCGGCGCTTGAATTCGCCGATCTGCCACGGCCCGGTGATGTAGAAGCTGAACCAGCCGCGATCGAACTCGTCCCAGACATTGGCGACCTGGGTCGTCGCGACAACCGGCGCCAACCCGTCGCGCATCGTGCCGAGGTAGAAATCGAGCGCCTTGCGAAACCCCGCGCTGCGGAAATTGCCGCGCGCATCGTCGGTGACCATCGGCTCGGATGCCTGAAGTCCGAGGATTTCGAGCGGCTCGTACTCGTTGAGCGGGAGATAAATGGCGTATTTGTCAGGCCCGACCAGTTTCTTGATCGCCTCCATCTGCCGCCGCCATTCCGCCCAATCGCGCGGCGGGTGGCCGAAGCCCGCGCGCTTGAGGATATCGCGGCGATAGAAAAGCAACCGCGTGTCGACGTACCAGGGCACGCCGTACAGCCTGCCGTCGACCACATTCGAATCCCAGATGCCGGGATAATAATCCGCGCGCGGAATTGCCGGGGTCGCGGCGACGCGGCCGTCGAGCGGATCGAGCGCGCCCAACGTCGCGAATTCGGGCACCCAGCTATTCCCCAACTGCGCCATGTCGGGCATCGCGTTGCCGACGAACGCGGTCAGCAGCTTCTCGTGCGCGGCGGTGAACGGCAATTGCTGGACGCGCACCTTCACGCCCGGATTTTCGCGCTCGAATTCGGGCACCAGGTCGCCCACTACTTCGCCTTCGCGACCCATCGCCCAGACGTCGAGCACGGTCGTCGCGGGCGCGTTGGAACACGACCCCAGCAGCATCGCAGCCAGCCCGGCGGTCAAGACCGCGAATAGCTTCACCCCAGCCAGCCGCCGGTAAAGCCCGCCCGCTGCAAACCGCGCCGGATCGCCGGGTGCGATCGCATCGTGTCCCAGATCATGCCGCTGCGGTGGTTCTCGATCATCGCCACGATCGGGCCCTGATCGATCCCGAGATAGTCGCTGTCGGCCCAGCCCGCGGTCGCGGTGACCTTGCCCTGGTCGACCTTGGCTCGCGCGAAGGTGAAGCTCGGGTTGAACGAATCGAGGAAGCCGTACTGGCCGTAAATCACGCTGCCATAACGGTCGCGAAGCGCGTGCGTCGCCGGCTCGACGATTTCCGGCGCGAAGGGCAGAGAGGCGATCGCGGCGGTCGGCGCGATCGTGCCGTCGTCGAACCCGTCCGGCAGCCCAACCGGCCCGCGCGCCGAATAGCCGCTGAACTGGCGCTCTGTGCCGTTGACCGGGGCTTGTCCGCCGCCCGGCCCGTCGCACGCGGTCAACCCCCAGATATCCTGCGAATAGCCGACCCACTTGCCGGGATTCCGCTTGGCGTAATCGCGCTGCCAATAGGTCGCGCGTCGGCTGTTCTCGAAATAGTCGAACCCGGCGGCGCGCATCGTCGCGTCGCGAATACCGCGCATGTCGAGCCAGCATTGGCTATATTGGTGCGCGAAATGCGGCCCGAAGGCGAGGTGGCGCGTAGAACCGCTGCCGCGCCAACTGTCGGGATAGGTCGAGCACCAGCCGTCATAGGCGTCGCGGTCGAGAGAGTGATCGGGCGCGCCCAGCGCGAGCACGTACAGAATCTGCCCTTCGGTATAGCCGAACCATGGTCGCGCGATGAACCCGCTCTCCGGATGCCAGCCCATCGACACGCGCTTCTGCGCGTCGTGCTGCTGGAACCAGCGCCAGTCGCAGCGCGCATAGATTTTGGCGGCGAGGTCGCGAATCTCGGCTTCCTCGGGCCGATCGAACCATTGCCCGGCGAACAGCACGCCGCCGAGCAACAACGTGGTGTCGATCGACGACAATTCGTTCTGCCGGAACCGCAGGCCGCTATTCATGTCGAGGAAGTGGTAAAAGAAGCCCTTGTACCCGGAGACTCCGGTCGGAGCGTCGCCTTGCGGGGCGTTCCAGAAGAAGCGCAAGGTGGCGAGCGTGCGGTCGCGCGCCTGGGCCCGCGTGATCCAGCCGTGCCTGACCCCGATCGGATAGGCGGTGAGCGCGAAGCCGGTCGCGGCGATGCTCGAGAAGCTCGGGCTTGGCCAGCGATCGGGCATCAGTCCGTTTGCCGGGTTCGACCGTTCCCAGAAAAAGCGGAACGTTCGGCGCTGGATATCGCCGAACAGATCGCCGGTACGCGCGCGCGACGCGCCGATTGCGGGCAAGGCGGCAGCGCCGAGCGCCGCGCCGCCGGCCAGCAGCAAATGGCGGCGATCAAGCATGGCGGCGACTGGAGGCGCGGATGACGAGTTCGGGCTTGAGCATTTCGGTGGTCGCTTCGACCTGATCCTCTGACTCGGTGATCGCGACGAGCTTTTCCAGCGCGCGTTCTCCGAGTTCGGCAAGATTGAGCGCCATGGTCGACAGCGCGGGCGTGACATATTGCGCGATCGGGACCCCGTCGAAGCCGATGATCGCGACATCGTCGGGCGCGCGCATGCCGCCTTCGGCCAGGGTCGCCATGCACGCGACCGCCATCATGTCGTTGGCGGCGAACACGCCGTCGATATGCGGACGCTGGCTGAGGATCTGCCACGCCGCATCGATCCCCGACGCCTCGCTGAAATCGCCTTCGATCTCGACCCCCGCATCGGCGCCGAGCAAGTCGGTCACCGCCGCGCGGAACCCGGCCCGGCGCGCATCGGCGTCGGCATTGCCTCGCGGCCCGGTGACGTGCGCGATCCGCTTGCAACCTTGCGCCACCAGATGCGCGACTGCCTCGCGCGCGCCGGCCAGATTGTCGATCGCGATCGTCGGATGCGTGCCGTCGCTGGCCGCGGCGTTCATGACGATCGCGGGCAGCCCCTTGGGCAGGTTGCGGCCGAGGAACTCGGCATCGACCTGCGGCGACATGACGAGCAGCCCATCGACCCGGCCGCGCATCGCCCGGATCGCCAATTCGGTCTCGTCCGCGCTGCCGTGCATGTTGGACAGCAGCAATTGCAGCCCGCGGCGGTGCGCCGCGTAATCGATGCCGCGGATGATTTCGGAGAAGAACTCGCCGAACAGATCGGGCAGCACGACGCCGATCGTGTTGGAGCGGCCGCGCGACAGGCTGCGCGCGCCGAGATGCGGCACGTAATCGAGCGCACGCGCCGCCTCGATCACGCGCTGGCGTGTCGCCGGGGTGACGCTGGAATGATTATTGAGCGCCCGGCTGGCGGAGGCGACCGACACCGCGGCGCGGCGAGCGACATCGCGAATAGTGACGGTCGACATGTCTTCCTCCCCGGTGCGCCCGTTGGCGGCGCGTGTAACCGTTTCCAAGCGCCTCTTCTAAGCGGCTTGGGGGCGTCGCGCCAAGCGGCATTTTATGTCCGGAACGGGGCTAGAGCGTCTAAGCCGCCGCGCGCGGAGCGGCGCGTGCCGGGCGCGGAAGCGCGCGCCCTTGTTCGTCGAACAGATGCAATGCTTCCGGTGGCATCGCGATTCCCAGTGTCTCATTCGCAGGCCGTGTCGGCAGCGACGCGACTAACGGCTCGGCGAGCTCCTCGATCGCGAGATGGACATGATGCACCGCGCCGAGCGATTCGACCATCCGCACATCACCGCTGAGCCGGTTGGCGGGACCGTCGCCAGTCAGGTGTTCTGGACGGACGCCCAGCGTCACTGCCGCGCCCGGGGACAGCGATTCCACCGAGATCGCGGTGTCGATCAGTTGCCCGCCATTCAATCTGACCGTCGCACCGGTCGCGCCCGGCCCGGCATAGGTCGCCGGAATCAGGTTCATCGTCGGCGACCCGATGAACCCCGCGACGAAGATCGTATCGGGCTGTTCGTACAGTTCGCCGGGCGTGCCGACCTGTTCGATCACGCCATCGTTGAGCACGACGATCCGATCGGCCAGGGTCATCGCCTCGACCTGGTCGTGCGTCACGTAGATCATCGTCGTCCCAAGCGCCTTGTGCAGCCCGGCGAATTCGTAGCGCATGCGCACGCGCAGCGCGGCGTCGAGATTGGACAGCGGCTCGTCGAACAGGAACACCTTGGGCTGGCGGACGATCGCGCGGCCGATCGCGACCCGCTGGCGTTGGCCGCCCGACAATTCCTTGGGCCGCCGGTCGAGCAGGTGCGCGATATCGAGCGTCGCCGCGGCGGCGTCGACCGCGGCAGCGATCTCCGCCTTGGGTCGCCCGGCCAACTTGAGGGCGAAGCCCATATTCTCGCGCACGCTCATGTGCGGATAGAGCGCATAGGATTGGAACACCATCGCAATGCCGCGTTCGGATGGCGGGACGTCGTTGACCACGCGCCCGTCGATCTCGACCGTCCCCGAACCGAGCGCCTCCAGGCCCGCGATGCTGCGCAACAAGGTCGATTTGCCGCAGCCGGATGGTCCCACGAATACGACGAATTCGCCATCGGCGATGTCCAGGTCGATGCCCTTCAGGACCTTGACGGGGCCGAACGCCTTGGCTGCATGTGTCAGGCGTAAAGTCGCCATCGCGCTCTCCTGCTGCGGCGGCGCCGCTTGCCGCGACCCTAACCGCGTCGCGTCGCGATGCAAGGCGCAGGTACGGGCGGTTACGTGTGACCCCCAATTGACTCCTTCTCGCCTTAGGTCAGGCTGCTGCCATTCTGGACTCGGCCATCGAGACAACGCGGGCTGAACGAGTGCGACAGGGCGAGTTCATTGACACTGTGGGATGACCCCGGCGTCGTTGGCAGGAGTGGGGCAGATGATGACGCGGAAACGGATAGGATCGGTAGCACGCGCGATGCTCGTGCTGTTGGCGGGCGTGGCGCTGCCTGGCATGGCGTCCGCGCAGGATAGGTCGTTTCTGGCATCGGCCGCGTCCGACAATGCCTATCGCTATATCGATGACGCCGACGCTTTGCTCGATGCGATGGGAACCTCCCCGCCCGATTATGGCTTCCGCTTCGAGGGCATCGACTGCTGGGCGTGGTCGATGGCCGATGGCTCGACGATCCTCGCCGAGCCGCTCGGCGACGATTACCGCTATTACATCTTCGCACCGGGTGACGATTACCCGTTCTTCGTTGGCGACCGGACCTATGCCTATGGCTTCGACCGGGGGATGCTCGCCGCGGTCTATGGCAACAACGGCGACCTGATCGATCCGTCCGACGATATCATCGACGGTGCGCGATGGCTGTCGGACCGTGGCTTCGACATGAAGCAGGCGATACAATATCCCGAGCCGGTCTATGCGGGCGACTGGGCCGACAGTATCGGCTGGTTCGGCGCGATCGAATTGCGGTTCGACAGCTGGCGCAATCGGCCGGGCTGGATCCGCTATCGCGATGGGCCGGGCCGGCTGCATCATCGTGACTGGCGTAACAAGCTCGGCTCGGAATGGCAGAAGCGGCGGCAACGCGCCGAATGGTTCGAACGGTGGCGGCGCGGCGGCTATCGCGGCGCGCCCCAGGGCGGCGGCAAGTGGGTCACGACGCCGGGCGGCGAACGGCCAGGCAGGAAGGGCGGCCCCGACGCTTGGAAGGGGAAGGGCAATTGGATCGGGCGACCACGGCCGGTTGCGCCGCCGACACCGGGTGTGCCGAGCACGAAGCCTGGCCGGCCGGGCCGGGGCGACGATACCGGGCCAGGATTCCCACGACGTCCACCTCGCCTGGGTCAGCCGGCTCCAGGGCAGCCGATCCCAACCCTGCCCGCTACGCCGGTGACCTCGACACCGCTGCCTCCGCCGGTGGTCGTTTCGCCGCCGCCAAGACGCGACGATGCCGGTCGCCCGGCGCGATTGCCACCGCGGATACAGAGCGACATACCGCCTGCGGTGCCGCCTGTTGCGCCCGTGCGTGCCCCGGCGCCACCGCCCATTTTGCGCGGCGAGCGTCGCATCGAGCGGCCGATGCTCGTGGTGCCGAAGCCGCCGGTGGTCAAATCCGACACCGGCAAGCCGGTGGAGTTGCAGCCCCTTGAACGGCGCACGATGCCCCCGGGCGTCGAACCGCGGCGCATGCCACCGCCAGCCGTAGTGGCCCCGCGGCCGAGCTTTTCGCCGCCCCGCGCACCGGTTTCGGCTCCACCTCCGCCCCCACCGCCACCTCCTCCGCCGGCAGCGGCCGCTCCACCCACGCCCCCGATTGTTCGGCCGGTGGGACCGGTTTCCGGGGTGCGCAGCAGTGGAGCGCCGCGACGCGAAAGCCGCGCCAGGCCAGGCGGCAAGGGCAAGGAGCAATAACTCCCGGCCGGCTCGGATGAGTCTCGCTGACGTCCGATATCCGGGCACGAGGAGATCGGCGCACCGGCGGTGCTGCTGCGTCGGCGGACGATGCTGGCTGGCTGATCCCCGCTTTCCCATGATATGCGGCGGCAACCGCTGATCAAGGAACGTATGATGCTGCCATTGCTGTCCTTTCTGCTTCTTGGTCAGGCCGCTGCAGCGCAGCCTGGGTTGGCGTCTTCTCGGTTCGGTCCGCCCCCCAAAGCGGCGCCGGTGGATGGCCCGATAGAGCAAATCACATTTGGCCCGATCTTTCGCCAGCGCTTCATGTGCGCGCCGCACCCGATGGGCGAACTCGATTATGCCGGTGACGCGCTAGGCAGCGATTGCGTCGTGACCGGCGGCGTCGCCGGAACGTCGGGCTATATGAAATTCTATCGCACCGACGGCAAAGCGAATGAAGATTGGTATGGCTGGCATGCCGAGGTTCTGGCGCCGGTCTCGGGGACGGTGCTCGGCATATTTACGAAGCCCGAAAGCAACGTGCCCGGCACGATGGGGCCGCCGCCGGCGGGACAGATCCGCATCCTGACCAACGACGGAATCGTCGTCGTCCTGGCCCATCTGACCGATTTTCGGGTCAAGGCAGGCGACCACGTAAATGCCGGCCAGACGATCGCCCTGGACGGCAATAACGGCACGGCACGCAACCCCCATGTCCATGTTGGGGCCTGGCGACAACGTGACACCGTACCGCTCGAAATCCGCTGGGATTTGCGAGCGCTGGCCGCAACCTGGGACCGCTGAATTCGTTTCATGCCCGGCGTGATCGGAGGGAATTCCGAGCTCGTGCGTTAAAAACTGGTCCGGCGACGCCGTTTTCGCGCGACCGGGCGTGTAACAAGAAGTGAGAGGTCACCATGCGTAAGACAATGATTCTGGCTTTGGCCGCCGCCGGCACGATGCTCGCCGCCGCCACCCCTGCCATGGCGCGCGAAGGATGCGGCCGCGGCTGGCATCGCGGCTGGCACGATCGCTGCGTTCCCAACGGACCGCGCTATGTCAATCGCGGGCCCGAGGTGCGGTTGGTGATCGGCCGCTATTATCCCCAGCGCGGTTATTGGGACGGCCGCCGCTATTGGTGGCACCGCGAGCGTTGGAGCGGCGGCTGGCGCTATCGCTGAGCTGACGAAAGGGTAGGCGGCGCGGCAAAGCCGCGCCGTCGGCCGGGCCCGGCTTAGCCCGCCGCCCGGGGCAAACCCTCTTAGGTTCACATTTAGCCGCAGGCTAAATGTGAATGGGTTTGCCTGTCACCGCCATCGCTGCTTCCTTGATCGCCTCGCTATGCGTCGGGTGCGCATGGCAGGTATAGGCGATATCCTCGCTGGTCGCGCCGAATTCCATCGCTTGCGCGGCCTGGGCGATCATCGTGCCGGCGACGCTGGCGATGCACCATACCCCCAGCACGCGGTCCGTCTTGGCGTCCGCGATCACCTTCACGAAGCCGTCGGGCTCGTGGTTGGTCTTGGCGCGGCTGTTGGCGAGCATCGGGAACTTGCCGACCTTCACCTCGCCGCGCTCCTTCGCCGCTTCCTCGGTGAGGCCGACGCCGGCGATCTCGGGCCAAGTGTAGACCACCGACGGGATCACGTCGTGGTTCACGATGCCGTGCTGGCCGGCGATATTCTCCGCGACCGCAATGCCTTCGTCCTCGGCCTTGTGCGCTAGCATCGGGCCGGGAACGACGTCGCCGATCGCCCATATGCCGGGGACCGAGGTCCGGAAATCATGGTCGATCTCGACCTGGCCGCGCTGGTTAGTGCCGAGCCCGGCCTTGTCGAGCGCGAGGCCATCCGTGTTCGGCTTGCGGCCGATCGACACCAGCACCGTATCCGCCTCGATCGTCTCGGCCGCGCCGCCCGCGGCGGGCTCGATGGTGAGAATGGCCTTGTCGCCGTTGACCGTCACGCCGGTGACCTTGGTCGACAGCTTGAACTCCAAACCCTGCTTCTTGAGGATCTTGTTCGATTCCTTGCGGACCTCGCCGTCGAAGCCAGGCAGGATCTGGTCGAGGAATTCGACCACGGTGACCTTGGCGCCGAGCCGGCGCCACACGCTGCCCAGCTCGAGCCCGATCACGCCGCCGCCGATGACGACCATCTGCTCCGGCACCTTGGGCAGTTCGAGCGCACCGGTCGAATCGACCACGACCTTCTGGTCGATCTCGACGCCGGGAAGCGGGACGACCGACGATCCGGTGGCGATGACGATATTCTTCGCGCGCACGCTGCGGTCGCCGACCTGAACGGTATCGGCGGCGGTGAAGGCGGCATGGCCCTTCAACCACTCGACCTTGTTCTTCTTGAACAGGAACTCGATACCGCCGGTCAGCTGCTTGACCGCGTCCTTGCGCTGGCCGTGCATGGTGTCGAGGTCGAGCTCGGGCGTGACCTTGATGCCCATCTTGGCCATCATGCCGTTGGCAGCGTGGTCATAATATTCGCTCGCGTGCAGCATCGCCTTGGACGGAATGCAGCCGACGTTGAGGCAGGTCCCGCCCAGCGTCTCGCGGCTTTCTACGCAGCCGGTCTTGAGCCCGAGCTGCGCCGCGCGGATCGCCGCGACATAGCCGCCGGGGCCGGCACCGATCACCAGGACGTCGAAATCATAGTCAGCCATGTTTTCCTCCGCCGTCACCCCAGCGAAAGCTGGGGTCTCATGCCACTGGCGAACCCTCGCCGCTTGAGATGCCAGCTTTCGCTGGCATGACGGTTATCTCGTTTCCCAGCGTATATAGTTACAGGTCGATCAGAATGCGCGTCGGGTCCTCGATCGCGTTCTTGAGCGCGACCAGGAAGGTCACCGCCTCGCGGCCGTCGATCAGGCGATGGTCGTAGCTGAGCGCCAGATACATCATCGGACGCACCACGACCTGACCGTCGCGGACCACCGGGCGGTCCTCGATGCGATGGAGGCCGAGCACCGCGCTCTGCGGCGGGTTGATGATCGGGGTCGACATCAGCGAGCCGAACACGCCGCCATTGGAGATGGTGAAGGTACCGCCCTTCATCTCCTCCATCTTGAGCGTGCCGTCCTTGGCGCGCTTGCCGAAATCGCCGATCGTCTTCTCGATGCCGGCGACCGACAGCTGGTCGGCGTCGCGGATCACCGGCACGACCAGGCCCTGCGGCGCCGAGACCGCGACCGAGATGTCGGCATAATCGTGATAGACGATTTCCTCGCCGTCGATCTGGCCGTTAACCGCGGGCACGTCCTTCAGCGCCATGCAGGCGGCCTTCACGAAGAAGCCCATGAAGCCCAAGCGGACGCCATGCTTCTTCTCGAACAGATCCTTGTACTTGGTCCGCGCCTCGATCACCGCCGACATGTCGACGTCGTTGAACGTCGTCAACATCGCCGCGGTGTTCTGCGCGTCCTTCAGCCGCTTGGCGACAGTCTGGCGCAGGCGCGTCATGCGCACGCGCTCTTCCTTGCGGCCCGTCGAGGCCGCGACCGACGGGGTCTGGACGGGCTCGGCGGCTGGGGCGGGTGCCGGCGCGGCCGGGGTCGCGGCCGCAGCGAGGACGTCGTCCTTGGTCAGGCGGCCGTCCTTGCCGGTGCCACGAACCGTCGCCGGGTCCACGCCGGTTTCGAGCACCGCGCGCCGTACCGATGGGCTGAGCGCTGCGGGCGTGTCGCCCGAGCCAGGCGCCTGCTGGCCGGCAGTGGCGGCGGGCGAAACAGCGGAGGCAAGGGTGGGTGCAGGCGCGGCTGGGGCAGGAGCAGGGACCGCGGCGGGAGCAGCGGCGGCTGCACCACCTTCCTCGATCGTCGCGAGCAGCGCGCCGACCGCGACATTGTCGCCGACCGCGACCGCGTGCTGGCCCATTATGCCGGCGACCGGCGACGGCACTTCGACCGCGACCTTGTCGGTTTCCAGGCTGACGATCGGCTCGTCCGCCTTCACCGGGTCGCCCGGCTGTTTCAGCCATTCGCCGACAGTTGCCTCGACGATCGATTCGCCCAGCACGGGCACGTTGACTTCGGTTGCCATCTTCACCTCGTCATCCCGGCGGAAGCCGGGATCTCATGATCTCATTCCTGTCGCTCGAGACCCCGGCTTTCGCCGGGGCGACGAGCGGGTTCAACTCTTCCGCGTGCGGCGGATTTCTTCGCGTACGTTATGGCCCAGCGCATCGGCGACGAGCGCGGCCTGCTCCATCTGGTGCCGCTTGGCGAGGCCGGTGGCGGGCGACGCCGCAGCGGCGCGGCCTGCATAACGCGGGCGCCGGACCTTGCTCTTGGCCGCGGCCAGCGCTTCCTCGATCAGCGGCTCGACGAAGAACCAATAGCCGTTATTGCGCGGCTCTTCCTGCGCCCAGACGATCTCTTCGAGATTGGGCATCCGGCGGACGCGTTCGGCGAGCGGATCGCCCGGGAACGGATAGAGCTGCTCGATGCGGACGATCTGGGTGTTCTTGTCGCCGGCCGCGTCGCGCGCCTCGAACAGGTCATAGGCGACCTTGCCGGTGCACAGCACCAGGCGCTTGGTCTCGGTATCCGCCGGAGCATCCGGATCCGACAGGATACGGCGGAAGTGGCTGTCGCCCAGGAAATCCTCGGCCTTCGACACCGCGCGCTTGTGGCGCAGCAGCGACTTGGGCGTGAAGATCACCAAAGGCTTGCGGAACGTCCGGTGCATCTGACGCCGCAGCAAGTGGAAGATGTTGGCCGGCGTGGTGCAATTGGCGACCTGCATATTGTCGCCGGCGCACAGCTGGAGAAAGCGCTCGGGCCGTGCCGAGCTATGCTCCGGACCCTGGCCCTCGTAACCGTGCGGCAGCATCATCACCAGGCCGTTGGCCCGCAGCCACTTGGCCTCGCCCGCGGCGATGAACTGATCGATCATGATCTGCGCGCCATTGGCGAAATCGCCGAACTGCGCTTCCCAGATCACCATGGTCTTGGGATCGGCCAGCGCATAGCCATATTCGAAGCCGAGCACGCCGTACTCGCTGAGCGGCGAATCGAGCACTTCGAAATTGCCGTGCTCGACATTCCATAGCGGCACATATTTGTGCTCGTCATTCTGGTCGACCCAGACGGCATGGCGCTGCGAGAAGGTGCCGCGGCCCGAATCCTGGCCCGACAGGCGGACGCCATAGCCTTCCGACAACAGCGAGCCGAACGCCAAGGCCTCGCCGGTCGCCCAATCGAAATTCTCGCCCGACTTGAACATCTCGCGCTTGGCGTCGATCACGCGATTGAGCGCCTTGTGGACTGTCAGGTCGTCGGGAATGGTGGTCAGCGTGCGGCCCAGGCTGTCGAACAATTTGCGTTCGATGCCCGTCTCTACGTTGCGGCGCGCGGTCTCGGCATCGGCGGGCATGTGCAGGCCCGACCAGCGGCCGGCGAACCAGTCGGCCTTGTTCGCCTTGTACGAGGCGCCTGCTTCGAACTCGCCTTCGAGCAGGGTTTCGAACTGGTGGGTAATCGTGTCGATCCAGGCCTGGTCGACCACGCCCTCGGCGATCAGGCGCTTGCCATAGACTTCGCTGACCGACGGATGCTGGCGGATCGCCTTGTACATCAGCGGCTGGGTGAAGCTCGGCTCGTCGCCTTCATTGTGGCCGAAGCGGCGATAGCACCACATGTCGATCACGATGTCGCGATGGAATTTCTGGCGGAACTCGATCGCCATCTTGCAGGCGAAGGTCACCGCCTCGGGATCGTCGCCATTGACGTGGAAGATCGGCGCCTGGACGCCCTTGGCGACGTCCGAGCAATACGGCGACGAGCGCGCGAATTGCGGGCTGGTGGTAAAGCCGATCTGGTTGTTGATCACGAAGTGGATGCAGCCGCCGGTATTGTAGCCGCGGATGCCGGAGAAGCCGAGGCATTCCCAGACGATGCCCTGGCCGGCGAACGCCGCGTCGCCATGGATCAGCACCGGCAGCGAATGGACATGCTCTTCGAGGTCGTTGGCCAGCGTCTGGATCGCCCGGGTCTTGCCCAGCACGACCGGGTCCGCCGCCTCGAGATGCGAGGGGTTCGCGACCAGCGACATATGGACCTTGATCCCGTCGAACTCGCGGTCGGTCGAGGTGCCGAGGTGATACTTCACGTCACCCGAACCGCCGACATCCTCGGGATTGGCCGAGCCGCCGCCGAATTCGTGGAAGATCACCCGCAGCGGCTTGGCCATGACGTTGGCCAGCACATTGAGGCGGCCGCGATGCGCCATGCCGTAGACGATCTCGTTGACGCCCATCTGGCCGCCATATTTGATCACGCTTTCCAGCGCCGGGATCATCGCCTCGCCGCCGTCCAGGCCGAAGCGCTTGGTGCCGACATATTTCTTGCCGAGGAAGCGTTCCCACTGCTCGGCTTCGATCACCTTGTTGAGGATCGCCTTCTTGCCGTCGACGGTGAACTGGATGGCCTTGTCCTTGCCCTCCATCCGCTCCTGCAGGAAGCGGCGTTCCTCGACATCGGCGATGTGCATGTATTCGAGGCCGACATTGCCGCAATAATTGGCGCGCAGGATGTCGACGAGCTCGCGGATCGTCGCCCATTGCAGGCCCATCGTGCCGCCGAGATAGACCGGGCGATCGATATCGCTTTCGGAGAAGCCGTAATATTCGGTCTTGAGGTCGTCGGGCAGGTCTTGCCGGATAAGGCCCAGCGGATCGAGCGTCGCCGCGAGATGGCCGCGCACGCGATAGGTGCGGATCAGCAGCATGGCGCGGATCGAATCGCTCGCCGCCCTGACGATGTCGTCCTGGCTGGCCGGCTTGGCCGCCGGCGCTGCCGCGGCAGGCGCGCCGCCGCGCGCGGGCTTGGGCGCCGGCTCCATCTGGGTCGGGTCGAGCGCCGCGGTCAGGTCATCGGTCGATGCCAACGGCCAGGATGGATTCGCCCAGCTGGCGGTCGACGGGCCGTTCTCCAGCCCCTCGAACCAGCCGCGCCACGACGGCTCGACCGATTCCGGCGATTCCTTGAACTTTCTGTACAGCGCCTCGACGAACGCGGGCGACACGCCGGCGGCGATGTCGCTGAAATCAAGACCTTCGTAGCCCATGGTCACTTCCTCGGGCATTCCTGGGGAGGAATGCATTGTCCCGCCGGTGCCGGCGGGCCCGTTACCCCTTCAACACCTCGAGCAGCGTCTCGCCGAGCAGGCTCGGGCTGGCCGAGACCTTGATGCCCGCCGATTCCATCGCCGCGATCTTGTCCTCGGCGCCGCCCTGGCCGCCCGAGACGATCGCCCCGGCATGGCCCATGCGGCGGCCCGGAGGCGCCGTGCGGCCGGCGATGAAGCCGGCCATCGGCTTCTTGCGGCCGCGCTTGGCCTCGTCCTTCAGGAACTGCGCCGCTTCTTCCTCGGCCGATCCGCCGATTTCGCCGATCATGATGATCGACTTGGTCTCGTCGTCGGCCAGGAACAGTTCGAGCACGTCGATGAAATTGGTGCCGTTGACCGGATCGCCGCCGATCCCGACCGCGGTGGTCTGGCCAAGCCCTGCATTCGAGGTCTGGAACACGGCTTCATAGGTAAGCGTGCCCGAGCGGCTTACAACGCCGACCGATCCCTTCTTGAAGATGCTGCCCGGCATGATGCCGATCTTGCACTCGCCCGGGGTCAGCACGCCGGGGCAGTTCGGGCCGATCAGCCGCGACTTGGAGCCGGACAGCGCGCGCTTCACCTTGACCATGTCGAGCACCGGAATGCCTTCGGTGATCGTCACGATCAGCGGTACTTCGGCGTCGATCGCCTCGAGGATCGAGTCGGCGGCGAAGGGCGGCGGCACGTAGATCACCGACGCGGTGGCGCCGGTCTTGCTCACCGCCTCGGCGACCGTGTCATAGACCGGCAGGCCGAGATGCTCGGTGCCTCCCTTGCCCGGCGTCACGCCGCCGACCATCTGCGTGCCGTAATCGAGCGCCGCCCTGGTGTGGAAGCTGCCGGTCTCACCCGTCATGCCTTGCGTGATGACCTTGGTATTCTTGTCGACGAGAATGCTCACGCCTCAACTCCCATTGGATTGTCTTGTCGGTGTGCGGTTTGGATCGGCGCCCGTAAACGAGACGACGAGGTTTGTGGCCGAGCTTTCATTGGCTCGATACTTCGACGAGGCGTTCGGAGGTGTAGCTCAGCCCACCTTTCGATCCGCCATATTTTCGCGGAAGGTAACGGATAACCGTATCGTTCGCGCTTTGGTTCAACCCTGGCTTCCAGCTTCTCATGAAAGAAAGGTCATCAAAACCTTTTTGAAGGTCCCCTGGAAGATGAATGCCATTGTCGAATGGCGAGCGGCCGGCCCAATGGATTATTTGCTCCGGTGCCGATTGGATCTCGGCCAAATTATCTTCGGCCATGCAAAGGCGAAGGTGGCCGTCCTTGGTCTGCACCGAGTTGACGAAAGCAAATATCGCTCGCCCAGCGACCATTTTTGCGAATACTCTCGACGAGGATCCGTAGATCTCTTTCTCTTCTCGCAGGCTTTGCTCCATACCGCTCCCAGCCTTGGGTGTGTATGATATCCAGCCTGCAGCAATTACCAGTGCAGCAGGGTCGTCATTTGCTAGTACTACATCGCAAACGCTACGGGCAGCGTCGAGAACGTCCGCAACTGGATATTGCGGACCATCTGAAGCGGTCGCCAATAGCGCTGCGATCAGCAGGCTCATTACGCAAGGGTCCCGTCGATGCCCTTGCAAGCGACCAGCAATTCCTTGACCGCGTCGACCGAGACCTGAAGGTTGCCCTTGGCTTCCTCGTCGAGCTCAATCTCGATGATCTTTTCGACGCCACCCGCGCCGATCATCACCGGCACGCCGACATACAGGCCGTCGACTCCATACTGGCCATCGACATAGGCGGCGCACGGCAGGATGCGCTTCTGGTCGTTGAGATAGGCTTCGGCCATCGCGATACCGCTGGTCGCGGGCGCATAGAAGGCGGAGCCGGTCTTGAGCAACGCGACGATCTCGCCGCCGCCGCCGCGGGTACGCTTGACGATCGCGTCGATCCGCTCCTGGGTCGACAGGCCCATCTTGATCAGATCGGGAACCGGGATGCCGTTGACCGTCGAATACTGGACGACCGGGACCATCGTGTCGCCATGGCCGCCGAGCACGAACGTGTTCACGTCCTTGACCGAAACCTGGAACTCGTCGGCGATGAAGTGGCTGAAGCGCGCCGAGTCGAGCACGCCGGCCATGCCGACCACCTTGTTCTGCGGCAGGCCGGAGAATTCGCGCAGCGCCCAGACCATCGCGTCGAGCGGGTTGGTGATGCAGATGACGAACGCGTCGGGGGCATTGTTCTTGATGCCCTCGCCGACCGCCTTCATCACCTTGAGGTTGATGCCGAGCAAATCGTCGCGGCTCATGCCCGGCTTGCGAGCGACGCCGGCGGTGACGATGATCACGTCCGCACCCGCAATGTCGGCATAATCGTTGGTGCCGGTGATCTTGGCGTCGAAGCCGTCGATCGGGCCGCACTGGCTGAGGTCGAGCGCCTTGCCCTGGGGCACGCCTTCGACGACGTCGAACAGGACGATGTCGCCCAATTCCTTCTGGGCAGCGAGATGGGCGAGCGTGCCGCCGATGTTGCCGGCGCCGATCAGCGCGATCTTCTTGCGGGCCATGAGCACTCCTAAGCGCGAGTGGGCGCGCACAGGGCGCGCGGGAACGCGACGGCGCTTAGGCGCTTGGCCGTCCCGAAGCAACCGCTAAACGGGAGGAATTAACAAGTCTTACTGCAATTCGTTCGCAAGTGCAATAGTACCTCAATCATCGTCGACATAGCGGCGCTCGCCGGTCGCCGCGTTGAACCAGACGGTGACCGGACGGCCGGTCGCCTCGTCAAGGAAGCGTTCGTTGGTCGGCTGCCAGTTCGGGTCGGTCGTGTCGTTGGCATTGCCGCGATAATTGACGCGCTCGAACACGATGCCGGCGACAATGATCGCCGGGAATATCAACATCGGCCAGCCGGCGGCGTCGACCAAGGTGAGCCACAGCCCAACCGCCAGCCACGCCAGGCCAAGCGCGAGGACGACATTGCGCAGCATGTCAGGGGGCCGGGTCGAGGATGACCGCGGTGCCGTAGGCGACGACCTCGTTCATCGCCTGCGCGATCTCGCCCGAGTCGAAGCGCATCATCACCACGGCATTGGCGCCCATCACCGTGGCGTTCTGGATCATGCGATCGATCGCGTGGCGCCGCGCATCCTCGACCAGCTTGGTATATTCGGGGATCTCGCCGCCGACGATCGAGCGCAGTCCGGCAGTGATATTGCCGCCGAGCCCGCGGCTCCTGACGACGACCCCGAACACCTGGCCCAGGTTTCGGACGACATTGTGGCCGGCGACGTTCTCGGTGGTGGTGACGATCATGCGGCGTCTCCTGTTGGCGCGCGGGCAGGATGCGTCCCGGCGCGCTGGGGCAGGATGAGAATAAGCAGGACGATCGCGGCCGCAAGCGCCAGCGAGGCGGCCGGCCTGCTGAGATCGAGACCGCCATGGCCAAGCGGTTTGTCCAGGAAATCGCCGACCGTGGCACCGAGTGGCCGGGTCAGGATGAAGGCCGCCCAGAACAAGGCGACGCGGTTGACCTTGGTCGTGGCGTAGAGCATCGCCACCACCGCCAGCCCGCCGCCGAACAGCGCCGCCCCGCCGAGATAGCCGAGGCCGCCATCGTCGGCGGCCCAATCGCCGAGCGCGGTGCCCAGCGTCTGCGAAAAGGTGATCGTCAGCCAGTAGAAGGCCTCGGCACTGGGACTGCGGATATCGTCCGACGAAATCGCGCCGATCGTGATCCTCCAGGCCGCGAGCGACCCCAATACCAGCGCAAGCAGCAGCAGCGTTCCGCCTGCATAGCCGATGCTGAGCGAGCGGTCGGCAAAATCGGCCATCGTCGTGCCGGCGGTGGTGGATGCGATGATCGTCGCCCAATAGAGGAGCGGATGGAACCGCCGCGCTGCGATCTGTGCCCCGACCAGCACGATCAGGGGCAAAAGAAAGATGACGGTGCCCAACAGATAGCCCAAGTCCATCGACATCGAGACGGTGTCGCCCGCGGTTTCGCCGAGCGTTGTCGCGAGAATCTTGATGATCCAGAAACCCAAGGTGACGGCCGGCACCTTGCTGAGCGCGGCACGGTCCGGATCGGACATTCTGTTCCCCCTTGGGTGCTCCGCCTCGGCGCGACGCACGCCTCATAGCCGCCGCCGGCGCGCCCGGCAAAGCCCGACGCGCTGGGTGTTGCAATTCCTTAGGCGTCCGCCACACTGCGGCAAAAGCGTGGGAGAGGACAGGGCGATGCTGACGCGGGGCGACGACTATCCGGTCCACCAGACTCCCGAGCCGATCGCGATCGCCAGCGCCGAACGCAATTTCTACGACCGTTACTTCTTCAACGGCTATAGCGCCGACGGCCGCCTGTTCTTTGCCGCCGCGCTCGGCGTGTATCCCCAGCTCGGGGTGATCGACGCGGCGTTCTGCGTGACGATGGACGGCGTCCAGCACAATCTGCGCGCGTCGCGTCCGCTCGGTGGCGAGCGGATGGACCTGAGCGTCGGTCCGATCCGCGTCGAGGTGATCGAGCCGTTGAAGGTGCTGCGCGTCGTCGTGGGTCCGAACGATTCCCCGGTTCGCGCCGATCTGACCTTCACCGCGCGCCACGCGCCGATCGAGGAACCGCGCTTCACGCGGCGTCACGAGACGCGGTTGCTGATGGACTATACCCGGCTGACGCAGAATGGCGGCTGGTCCGGGAGCGTGTCGATCGGCGACCAAGTGGTGACGGTCGCGCCCGATACGCATTGGGGCACGCGCGACCGCAGCTGGGGGATCCGTCCGGTCGGCGCGCCCGATGCGCAACCCGCTGGCGGCGGCATGCGGCAATTCTGGTGGCTGTGGATGCCGTTCAACTTCGCCGATCGCGTCGCCTTCTTCCACAGCAATGACGGTGGCGCGGGCGAGCCATGGAACCGCCGTGGGGTGATCGCGCCGCTCGACGGCGATCCGCGCGAGTTCAGCGCGGCGATCGGCTCGGTCTATCATCCCGGCACGCGGCGGCTGGCTTCGGTGCGGCTGGAGCCCTGGCCCGGCTGCACGTTGGACGTGACGCCGCGCGACCAGCACTTCTACATGTCGGGGCTGGGCTATCTCCACCCGCAATGGGGGCACGGCATGGACCACGGTGCCGACCTGGCCGTCGCCTATGATGTCTGTCCGCCGGATTTCGGGGACGCGCCAAGCATGCTGAACCTGCACATCCAGGCGATGGCCGACGCGGTGCTGACGATCGACGGCGTCGCGCATCGCGGCGTCGGTGTGGTCGAGCAATTGTTCATCGGCCCGCACGCGGCGAGCGGGTTGACCGGCCTCCTGGACCCGGCGCGGTGAACGACTTCCCGACCGCGCCGGAGGATTTCGACAGGGCCTGGGTCGAACGGGTATTCGCCCAACCGGCGGGGTCGCTCGCCGCGCTGGAGTATCGGGCGGTGGGCACCGGGCAGGTTTGCGACAGCTATCGATTCTCCTGCGACTGGCGTGGCGGCGACGCGCCGGCAAGTTTCATCGCCAAATGCCCGAGCGCCGACGCGACGAGTCGCGCAGGCGCCGCCATGTTCTATCTCTACGACATGGAGATCGGCTGGTACCGCGATTGCGCGCCGACCGCCGGCGTCGCGTGCCCACGCCCCTATTATGCCGCGATCGCCGAGGACGAGCAGCATTTCGCGCTGCTGATCGAAGACATGGCACCGCTCCGCCAGGGCGATCAGATCGCGGGCGGCAGCGCGACCCAGGTCGCCGCCGCGCTCGACGCGGTCGCCGCGCTCCATGCCTGGCGGCCCGCCGGGGGCGACTGGACGAGCCTGGCCTGGGCGCACCACCAGTCCGGCAGCATGGTGATACGCACCGCAATGCCGGTCGCTTATCCGAGCTTCCGCGAGCGTTTCGCCGGGCTGCTCGATGCCGAGGTGCTCGATCTCGGCCAGGCGCTGGTCGACCGCATCGACGCCTATCTCGATCGTGAGGCGCCGCCCGAATGCCTGCGTCACGGCGACCTCCGGCTCGACAACATCCTGTTCGATCAAAGCGGGCGCACCGCGTGCCTGCTCGACTGGCAGACGGTGGCGATGGGGCGGGCGGCGAACGACGTGGCGTATCTGATCGGCACGAGCTTCGCCGATCCCGCCGAACGCCGCGCGCGCGAGCGCGGCCTGATCGAGGACTATCTCGCGCGCCGGGCAGCGCTCGGCGAAGCGCCCGATGCCGAGGCGTTCTGGCGCAACTATTGCCGCAACGCGTTCGCCGGAATGATCATGGCGATCAACGCCGCCAATTATGTCGAACGTACCGAACGCGGCGACCGCATGTTCGCTGCGATGGCGGAGCGCCCCGCTCGAATGGCGCTCGACCTCGACAGCCTGGCGCTGATCTGATCCGGTTCAGTCGATGCCGTGCCCGGAATCGAGATACTCGTCGGAGCGCATCTCCTCCAAGCGGCTGACGGTGCGCTCGAACTCGAAGCGGCCGTCGCCTTTCTCGTAGAGCGCGGCGGGTTCGGCGTCGGCGGCGGCGAGCAGCTTGACCTTGCGCTCGTACAGCGCGTCGATCAGCGAGACGAAGCGCGCCGCCTCGTTGCGGTTCTCGGGCCCGAGCTTGGGGATACCGACCAGGATAACGGTGTGGAAGCGCCGCGCGATGGAGAGATAGTCGGCGCTGCCGCGCGCCTCGCCGCACAATTTCTTGAAGCTGAACACCGCCACGCCCTTGAGCGACTTGGGAACATGCAGCGTCCGCCCGCCCTGGACGGGAATATCCTCGCTCGGCACGTGCGCCGCGTCCTCGGGCGGGTAGTCGGTCAGGCGGAAGAAGGCGGCGGACAGGTTGCGCGTCGCTTCGGGGCCGTTCGGCACCAGCCAGGTCTCCTGCTGGCCCAGCCGGTCGCGGCGGTAATCGACCGGACCGTTCAGCGGGAGTACGTCGAGGCGGCTCTCGATCAGGTCGATAAAGGGCAGGAAATGCTCGCGGTTGAGGCCGTTCTTGTAGAGGTCCCTGGGCGGCCGGTTGGACGTGGTGACGACGGTCACGCCCGCCTCGACCAGCGCGGTGAACAGGCGCGACAGGATCATCGCGTCGGGCGAATTGGTCAGCATCATCTCGTCGAACGCGAGCAGGCGGGCTTGCTCGGCCAGGGCGGCGGCCACCGGGGCGATCGGGTCGCCGGCTTCCTTCCTGCGCTCCTCTGCGATGCGCTGATGCACTTCCAGCATGAACTCGGCGAAATGGACGCGGCGCTTGCGGTTGATCGCGAGGCACCCGAAGAACAGGTCCATCAGCATCGATTTGCCGCGACCGACATCGCCCCACAGATAGACGCCGCGCGGGGAGTCGGGCTTGCGGCCGAGCGCACGCCAAAGCACCGAGCCGCGTTTGGGCTGGGCTTCGAGTTCCTGTTGGAGGCGGTCGAGGCGCCGGGCGGCGGCTTCCTGGTCGGGATCGACGCGGAGTTCTCCGGCGGCGATCAGGGCGTGGTATTGCTGAAGGACGCTCAACGCCCTCTCCCCACTGGGGAGAGGACAGGGGAGAGGGGCAGTGCGGCAAGCGCATCGCCCGTGATTCCCCCTCTCCCCGACCCTCTCCCCGATGGGGAGCGGGAGAAGGAGCGCCTCATCGGGTTCCACCTGGAGGAGACGATTTCCGCAGCGTCCCGGTAAAGCTCGCGATCGTCGGCAGGCCTTCCTGGACGATCAGCCCGCGCAGGAACAGCATCCGGCTGGTTTCGCGGAGCAATTCGATATGCGCCTCGAGCGGCTCGCCAATCATCCCGCCGCCGATGAATTGCGCCGACAGGTCCAGCGTCACGGCACCGCCGGCGCTCAGGCACCCGAATGCCCGGCTGGCGGCGAACAGCGATACATCCATGAAGCCGAGCAGGGCCCCGCCATGGACGTTGTCGCGCATGTTCGAATGCTCGTGGCGCGGCATCATGCGGACCCGCGCGATGCTGCCCTCCAGCTTCACCTGCAGCGGTTCGAGAAACGAATTGAAGCGTGTCGAGTCGCGAAACTGCCAGCGTTTCCAGCCGGGCAGATCAGGATCGTCGTCGTAGAGGAAGAGGGGGGAAGGGGCGTCGTCCAACTAAAATCCGTTCGTGTTCCGGCCACGCCCCCTCGACACGCTCGGGGCGAACGGAAGATTGGATCAGACGATCCGCTCGGCTTCCAACTTCTTGATCTCGGCGATCGCCTTGGCCGGGTTGAGGCCCTTGGGGCACGCGTTGGCGCAATTCATGATCGTGTGGCAGCGATAGAGGCGGAACGGATCCTCGAGCTGGTCGAGTCGCTCGCCGGTCATCTCGTCGCGGCTGTCGGCGAGCCAGCGATACGCCTGGAGCAGGATCGCCGGGCCGAGGAACTTGTCGCTGTTCCACCAATAGCTGGGGCAGCTGGTCGAGCAGCACGCGCACAGGATGCATTCGTACAGGCCGTCGAGCTTCTCGCGATCTTCCGGGCTCTGCAGCCGCTCCTTGCCCGCGGGCGGCGGAGTGACCGTCTGCAGCCACGGCTTGATCGACGCATATTGCGCGTAGAAATGGGTGAAATCGGGGACCAGGTCCTTGATCACTTCCATGTGCGGCAGCGGAGTGATCGTGACTTCCGATTTGCAGTCCTCGATCGCGGTCGTGCAGGCGAGGCCGTTCTTGCCGTCCATGTTCATCGAGCACGATCCGCAAATCCCTTCGCGGCACGAGCGGCGGAAGGTCAGCGACGAATCCTGTTCGGACTTCATCTTGATCAGTGCGTCGAGCACCATCGGGCCGCACGTGTCGAGATCGACCTCGAAAATGTCGTAACGCGGATTCTCACCGGTATCCGGATCGTAGCGATAGATCTTGAAACGGCGGATATTGGTGGCGCCCTCGGGCGCCTTATGGACCGTGCCGTTCTTGCGGATCTTGCTGTTCTTCGGCAGGCTGAACTCGGCCATTGCGTGTCCCTATAGCGGTGCTGCGGTGCGGCTATGCCTTTCGGCTGCGGAGTGCAACCCCGTCAAACCGCGTTGTTGGCAAGTACGGCGTCGAGCAGGCCCGGAAAGCGGCGGTCGAACTCGGCGCGGCGCAACACGTTGATCATCTCGCGGCCGGACTGGGTAGTTTCGATCAGGCCGGCGGCGCGCAGCGTTTTCAGATGGTTGGAGAGGGTGCTCTTGGGAACCGGCGCGTCGCACGATGTCGTGTTCGAACAGCTCAGCCCCGTCGCCGCGGCAAGCCGTGCGACGATCGCCAGCCGATTCGTATCGGCCAGCGCATGGAGCGCCAGGTCGAGCGGCACGTCTTCCAATCGCGGATGGGTAAAGCGGGGCATTGTCCGAATATAGGAATGGTTCGTTATTTTCATAGTTCGGGAATATTGAACTATTGAACCATGCCTCCCAGATCACCGTCGCCGGCAGCGCACGAGGTCGTGATCGCGGGCACGGATTTTCGGAGAAGACACATGTCCCATAACAATGCCCTGAGCGGCAAAAAGGCGCTGGTCACGGGTGGATCGCGGGGGATCGGATCGGCGATCGCCAAGCGGCTGGCCGCCGATGGCGCCGAGGTCGCGATCACTTATGCAGGCAACAAGACCGCCGCGGATGCAACGGTAGCGGCGATCGAACAGGCGGGTGGCAAGGCGGTGGCGATTCAGGCCGATGCCAGTGACGATGCCTCGCAGCGCGCGGGAATCGACGCGGCGGCAACGGCGCTCGGCGGTATCGACATCCTGGTCCATAACGCCGGCGTGGCCGAATTCGCTGCCGTCGATGAAGATACCGACGAGTCGTTCGCGCGCCAGTTCGGGGTCAATGTCCGCGGCTTGCATGTTGGTACTCGGGCCGCTTTGCCGCACCTGGCCGATGGCGGCCGCATCATCCTGATCGGATCGGTTGCGGCCGACCGTGCGCCGTTCGGCGGAATATCGACTTATGGCGCGACCAAGGCCGCGGTCGCGGGGCTGGGCCGCGGTTGGGCGAAGGATCTCGCGTCGCGCAACATCCTCGTCAACGTGATCCAGCCGGGACCGATCGAGACCGATATGGCGCCGACCGGTGACCTCGCCGACGCGTTGAGGCAATCGGTGCCGCTGGGCCGGTTCGGCGCAGTGGAAGAAATCGCCGGCGTGGCCGCTTTCCTCGCCGGACCGGATGCGACCTTCATCACCGGGACGACGCTGAACGTCGATGGCGGCGTTTCGCTCTGAACCTAATGGTCTGCCCTCCCCGGCCGGGGAGGGCAGACTGGTTCTCGATGCCAAGTTGGTTCGCCGCGATCAGCCGATCACGGCCTTCAAGTTCATGAATTCGTGCAGGCCCCAAGGACCCAGTTCACGGCCATGGCCCGAGCGCTTGATTCCGCCGAACGGCGCCTCGGGAGTCGAAGCGAGCATGCGGTTGACCGCAGTCATGCCGGCGGCGATGTCGCGAGCGAAGCGCTCCTTTTCGGCGTCGTCATTGGTCCAAACCGACGATCCCAGCCCGAACGGCACGTCGTTCGCGAGCGCGATCGCCTCGTCGATATTCTTGATCTTGAACACCATCGCGACGGGACCGAACACTTCCTCCTTGGCGACTTCGCTGCCGGGATCGACATCGACCAGCACGCCGGGCGTCAGATAGGCGCCGGGCAAATCGGGTTTCTCCGCGCCGAACAGCAAGGTCGCGCCGGAATCGCGAAACTTGGCGATCTGGTCGAGCACGGTGCCGCGCTGCTCCTCCGACGATAGCGGCCCCATCTCGGTCTCCGGGTCCATCGGGTCGCCCGTCTTCACCGCTTTCATGCCGGCCGAGAATGCGTGCATGAAATCGTCATAGACATCGGCATGGACGATCATGCGCTTGGCGCAGATGCACGACTGGCCGGTGTTCTGCGTGCGCGCGGTGACCGCTGTCTTGGCGGCAAGTGCGATATCGGCGGATGGCATGACGACGAACGGATCGGATCCGCCGAGTTCGAGCACGACCTTCTTGAGGGCGCGCCCCGCGGCTTCGGCCACCTTCGCGCCCGCGCCTTCGCTGCCGGTCAGCGTCACCGCGACGATGCGCTCATCGGCGATCAGGTCGGCGACCTTCCCCGATTTGATCGCCAGGTTCTGGAACAGGCCTTCAGGAGCCCCGCCTGCCAGGATCGTCTCCTCCAGCGCAGCGGCGCAGCCCTGAACCGACGAGGCATGTTTCAACAGTCCGACATTGCCCGCCATGATCGCCGGCGCAGCGAAGCGGACCACTTGCCAATAGGGAAAATTCCACGGCATCACCGCGAGCACTGGCCCCATCGGCAGCCAGCGCGCCACGGCATGGCCGACCGGCGTGTCGACCTCCACGGACTTGAGCAACTGCGCGCCATGGCGGGCGTAATAACGGAAGGCGGAGGCGCATTTCTCGACCTCGGCGATCGCCGATTTCAGCGTCTTGCCCATTTCCTCGGTGGCGATCCGCGCCAGCCGATCCTTGTCGTCCTCGAACCGCTCGGCAATGTGGCGAAGCAGGGTCATGCGATCATCGAGGCCGTTCTCGCGCCAGGCGAGGAAGGTTTCGTGCGCCTTGGCCAGCCGCGCGTCGACCTGCGCATCGGTCAGTTCGGCGAAGCGCTGGCCGGGCTGGCCTGTGGCGGGATTGATGCTGGTGAACATGGCGTTGCCTCTCGTTTCGGTCAGCCGAACGCACGGCCGCCGATGGCGGGTCCCGCACTTCGATTCTCCCGGGAACCACTCTGCGAACGAGTCATTGTGCAACCGGAATGGTCATGCAATCCTGCTGACGCCACATGGCCTAAGGAGAGAGAAGAATGGGTATCATCCGCATGATCGTCATCGGATTGATCGTCGGCGCGCTGGCGCGCTGGTTCTATCCCGGTCCCGTCCACGCCGGTTGGATCGTCACGATTTTGCTGGGCATCGCCGGTTCGTTCGTTGCCGGTTTCGTCCTGCAGATGGTGAATCGCAAGGCGGGCGAGCCTCTCCATCCGGCGGGCCTCATCGCGTCGATCATTGGCGGCATGGTGCTGATCTTCGTCGCGCGGCTGCTGCATATCGCCTGATGACGAGTGGCGGATCGGCGGTTGCTCCCGCCGATCCGCTGCCCCATAGCATGGCGGATGGACACGCCGATCGATGACCTGTCGTTCGAGGACGCACTGAAGCGCCTCGAGGAAATCGTCCGCCAGCTCGAAAGCGGCGAGGCGAAACTGGATGACGCTATCCGCCTCTATGAAGAAGGCACGCGTCTCCGTCAGAAATGTACCGAACGGCTCGACGCGGCGCAGGCGCGGATCGAGGCGATCCGGCTCGATTCGGATGGCCGCCCCGCAGGCGTCGCGCCGTTCAACGCCGCGTGAGGGACGGCGCCGTGACAGCCTCCCCGTCGCTCAAGGCAGCGTTGACCCAGGTGGGCGCGGAGGTCGATCGCCGCTTCGACGTGATGCTCGCGGTGCCGGGCGACGCGCGTGCCGAATTGTACCAGGCGATGCGGCATGCGGCGATCGGCGGCGGCAAGCGGCTACGGCCGTTGCTGGTCTTCGCGGCCGCCGGCCTGTTCGGAGTCGATCGCGAATGCACCGCGCGTGCCGCCTGCGCGATCGAGGCGGTCCATGTCTATTCGCTGATTCACGACGATCTGCCGGCGATGGACGATGACGATATGCGCCGCGGCAAGCCGACCGTGCATCGCGCCTTCAACGAAGCGACGGCGATCCTGGCCGGCGACAGCCTGCATGCTTTGGGATTCGAATGGCTCGCCGATCCGGCCACTCATCCCGATCCCTTTGTCCGCGCCGAATTGGTGCTCGAGCTTGCGCGCGCGGCGGGACCTGCCGGCATGGCCGGCGGGCAGATGATGGATTTGAAGGCCGAGAGCCAGACGTTCGACCTCAACACCGTCACGCGGCTGCAGGCGCTGAAGACCGGCGCGTTGATCAGTTGCGCGGTCGAGATGGGCGCGATCCTGGGCCGCGTCGCGCCGGAGGGACGGACGGGCCTGCGCGGCTATGCCCGCGACATCGGCCTCGCTTTCCAGATCTCCGACGATTTGCTCGACGTCGAGGGCGACGAGGAAAAAGCCGGCAAGAAGCTGAGGAAGGATGAGGGCGCTGGGAAGGAGACCTTCGTCTCCCTGCTCGGCGTCGATCGCGCGCGGGGCCAGGCACGAATGCTGGTCGACCAGGCGATCGATCATCTGCGCGCTTATGGGCAGGAGGCAGACCTGCTACGCAGCATCGCGCGCTACGTGCTGGAACGCGACCACTAGCCAAAAGGACGGGGGCATGACCATTCGCACCGGGGTCTACCCCGGCACGTTCGATCCGATCACGCTGGGGCATATGGATATCATCCGGCGCAGCGCGAAGCTGGTCGACCGGCTGGTGATCGGCGTTACCACCAACATCGCCAAGGCGCCCCTGTTCACCGACGACGAGCGGATTGCGATTGTCCGTCGTGAGGTCGAGGCGACGGGCATCGACAATATCGAGGTGGTCGGGTTCAGTTCGCTGCTGATGGATTTCGCCGACAGCCACGGGGCGTCGATCGTCATCCGCGGCATTCGTGGCGTCACCGACTTCGAATATGAATATCAGCTCACGGGCATGAACCGGCAGCTCAATCACCGCGTCGAGACGGTGTTCCTAATGGCCGACGTCTCGCTCCAGCCGATCGCCAGCCGGCTGGTCAAGGAAATCGCGGTGTTCGGCGGCGACATCTCCAAATTCGTCACCCCCAGCATCCGCGACGAGGTGATGGCGCGAATCGAGCGCGACGGCTTGCGGCGGGTTTAGGTCGGCGAGTGATTTTGCTCGCACAAAGACACGAAGGCGCAAAGAAGGGCAGAACCGGTTCGCGCGGAAGCAGTGCGCGTTGAAGTTTGTTGAGCCTCGCGATGCGAGGCTCCCTTTTTGGGCGTCGGATTGCCCCACGGCCTCCATCGCCCGACGCCCGCGCCCTAAGCGAACCAGTCTTCGCGTCTTCGTGTCTTTGTGCGAGTCATCTTCGAGCCGCGTTGCTGGTGACGACACCAAAACCTGCCTCAAAAAAGCCGCACGCACTGCGCATTGGCGCTTGGCGATAATTGCTCTAAGCCCCCACACCGAACGACCGTCTTTTCCGGAGTGCCCATGCGTTTCTTTTTCGGCCTGATTGCGATGATGAGTGTCGCGATCGCCGGCAGTCCTTCGATCGCTGCCAAGAAGCAGAAGGCGCCCCCGACTCCGCCGGTGGCGGCGCGGCTTGCGCCGCCGCCGATGACCGACAAGGAAAATCTGCTCTATCTCGATCTGTCGACCGGCGGCCGGGTGGTGATCTGGCTGCGGCCCGATGTCGCGCCCAAAATGGTCGAGCGGGTGAAGACGCTCACTCGCCAGCATTTCTATGACGGGCTCAAATTCCACCGCGTGATCGACGGCTTCATGGCGCAGACGGGCGATCCCAAGGGCGACGGCACCGGCGGCTCTACGCTTCCCGATGTGCCGGCCGAGTTCAACTATCTGCCACACGTGCGCGGCGCGGTGGCGGCGGCGCGCGAGGGTGCGGCCCCGGACGCCTCGCCCGAGGACAAGGCCAAGGCGGAAAACAGCGCCAACAGCCAGTTCTTCATCGTGTTCTTGCCCAAGCTGGCGCTCGACAAGAAGTACACGGTCTTCGGTCGCGTCATTTCCGGCATGGAATATGTCGATGCGGTCGAGCGCGGCGAGCCGCCGGCGAACCCATCGATAATCTACCACGCCTATATCGCTGCGGATAATCCGCCGCCCTATAGCGCGCCCCCGCCGCCTCCGCCGCCGCCGGCCCCCGTTTTGGCGCCCGCACCGACGCTGACCACGCCGACGCCTGCCGGGAAGACCACTCCCGCGGATAAGGCGCCGGCTGCCAAGGCGCTGGCTCCGGCCAAGAAGTAATCACGATCAACTGACGCGAGGGGCGGCGTGGACGTCGACCTGTTCGACTTCGACCTACCGCCCGAGCGGATCGCGCTGCGCCCGGCCAGCCCGCGCGACGCGGCGCGGATGCTCGTGCTCGACGGTGCGGGCCCCGACGGCGAGACACGCGACCGTCTGGTCAGTGACCTAGCGCGCGAGCTGCGGCGCGGCGATCTGCTGGTGTTCAACGACACGCGCGTGATCCCGGCGCAACTCGAAGGCATGCGCGGGAGTCGTTCGGGTGAGGGAGCGCAAAGCGCGCCTGGGCCGCGGATCGGAGCGACGCTTCACAAGCGCGAGGGGGCCCGGCGCTGGCGCGCGTTCATCCGCAATGCCAAGCGGCTGCGCGAGGGCGATACGATCGATTTCGGCGCGGGTGTCACCGCGATCGCCGCGGACCGCGCCGAAGACGGCAGCTTTGCCCTCGATTTCGGGGGTGATGAGCCGGTCGAATTGCTGCTCGACCGTGCCGGCCGGATGCCGCTGCCGCCCTATATCGCCGCGCGCCGCCCGACCGACGCGCGCGACGCCGACGACTATCAGACGATGTTCGCGAACGAGCCTGGCGCGGTCGCGGCGCCGACCGCAGCCCTGCATTTCACGCCCGAATTGATGGCGGCGCTGGACGCGGCCGGGATCGGCCATGTCACGCTGACGCTTCACGTCGGCGCTGGGACGTTCCTGCCGGTCAAGGTCGAGGACACCGACGAGCACAAGATGCATGCCGAATGGGGCCGCATCGACGCCGCCACCGCCGATCGCATCAACGCGACGCGCGCCGCCGGCGGCCGCGTGATCGCGGTCGGCACTACCAGCCTGCGGCTGATCGAGAGCGCCGCGGATGAGGCGGGGCGGGTCCATCCCTTCGAAGGCGACACCGCCATCTTCATCACGCCGGGGGTTCGAATCCGCGGGATCGACGGGCTGATGACCAATTTCCACTTGCCCAAGTCGACCTTGTTCATGCTGGTCAGTGCGCTGATGGGGCTGGAGCGGATGCAGGCGGCGTACGCTTATGCCATTGAAAATGGCTACCGTTTCTACTCTTATGGGGACGCTTCACTGCTGTTGCCATAGCAAGATCGCACGGGACGGCTCGGAAGTAGCTTAAGACCGTCGCCGGCGGGGGCGCCGGTATTTCGGTCTGCCTTTGGGGGAAGGGTTCGATGAAGACGTCGTGGGCTTTGGTCGCGTTGCTGGCAACGCCGGGACCGTCATATGGTCAGACAACGTCGGCGCCGGTGGTGCCACCGGTGGCTATGCCGACCGCGCAAGGTCCGAGCAATGCCGCGCCGGGGATACCTGACGACCTCAACCTGCTCATTGGCAAGAAGGTAATTGTCGGGCGAATCCCGCTATGCGTTCCCAAAACCTATTCCGTAAACATGACTTATGGCGGCAAGCTCGCCACGGTGGTTTCTTTCGCTTCGAACGCGATGCTTGCGCGAAATGCAGCCAACCTGAGCCGTTTCCCCCCAAATATGCGCAAGACGATGGATGATGCCCGGCATGGCGGCAGGCTGACATTCCGGTTCGAGGACGGGACCGTCCTGGATACTTGTGGTGACCTGATGTTGAGCCAGCTTGCTCCGAATATGCAACTGGCGCCTGGGGAAACGATAGCTCTGCCGGCAATGGCCAGCGGCACGCCGGCGGCGGCCGGCCCTGCCGCCCCGCCGCAGCAATGCCCGCTCACAGTGATGGGCTTATCGTCGGGGCTAAGCTTCGGCCACGCACTGGTCGACGCGTTGACGACGAGTGAACTCCAGCGCCAGATCGATTCGGCGCAAAATGGCGGCGCGGGCAAGAATTACCTCGACGTGCGGCTGCGCAACGACAGTCAGAAAGCGGTCAAGGCATTCGAATATACCGCCGTCTATAGCAACAATATGGGCGACGAGACGGCGTCGGGCACCTACGTTTCGCAAAACACCCAGCCGATCAAACCGGGTGCGCTTACCAAAGCCTACACAATGGATCGCGCCGAGCGGTCGCAAACCGGCAATGGCGACGTGAAGGTCTATATCAGCCGGATCCGCTTCGACGACGATACAATGTGGGAGGACAATGGCAGCCATTCCTGCTTCAAGACCCTCGCCAGAAAATAGCTTGCGCGAACGCATTGGAGCGCAATTCACGACCTGGCTGCGGAGCATCGTTTTGATCACCACCGCAAACCCGCTTATCGCTGGACCGTACAATACGCGTTGTTCCTTTCCTTGCCTTCTGCATAAAATCCCCAGGTGATCCTATCCTATGCCCCGACCTCGCTCGCCGATTCCCCTGCCGGCTCGAGCGTGTTCGTTGCGGCGATATCCTGGTTGCAGGATTTGCTTCTCGGGACGGTCGCGACGTCCATCGCGGTGATCGCGATCGCGGCGATCGGGTTCGGGATGCTGACTGGGCGGGTCAATATCCGCCATGGTGCGACCGTCGTCCTGGGATGCTTCATCCTGTTCGGCGCGTCGTCCATCGTCAACGGGCTGCGTTATGCGGCCAGCGGCGTCGGGGGCGATACCGCGCGCCCCGTGGTCGTCGTCGCGCCGCCCCCTCCACCCCCGCCGCATATCCAACCATCGGGAGTGCCGGCGCCGTATGACCCCTATGCGGGCGCATCGGTTCCGATCCGTTAGCGCACTGAAAGACTTTGTCGCGCTGTTGCCGAGCCGGGCCCGCTGAGGCACAGCCTGTCGCCATGCCGCCGAATCGCTTTGCGCCAGCCATCCGCCGCGGCTTCGCCCTGGCTCCCAGGACGCTCATGGTCGCCTCCGCCTTGCTGGCAATCGGCCTGTCCCGACCGGCGGCCGCGCAGAACGACAATCGCGTTCCGATTCCGCTCGGCAGCAAGAAGAACGCACCGGTATCGATCGCCGCGCCGCCGATCCTGGTGGTCGAACCGGTAGCGATGATGATCGCCGCGTTCGACACGGACGGCGACGGCCGGGTGACGCGCGACGAGATGCGCAAGGGCGTGGCCAGGAGCTTTGCCGCGATCGACACGGCCAATACCGGCAAGCTCGGCTATATCGCCTTTTCGGACTGGGCGCAGAAATGGCTGGGCGATCCCAACGCCTTGCCCGGCGCCTATGAGACCGACACCGACAGCGATAACCGGATCACGCTGGCCGAACTCCAGGCGAAGTTCGATCAGATCTTCACCCGGCTCGACAAGGACAAGGACGGCGTGCTGACGCGTGCCGAACTGCTGACGATCCGCGCCTTCCCGATGGGCGATGGCGGGAAACGCGGGAAACGAGGCGGATAATCGTGGTAGCCGCCCGGCCTCCATATCAATTGGTCATTTTCGATTTCGACGGGACGCTGTCCGACAGCGGCCACTGGTTCCTGTCGATCGTCGACGATCTCGCCGCGCGCTTCCGGTTTCGCAGCGTCCATCCCGACGAAGTGGAGGGCTTGCGCAAGCGCACGACGCGCGAAGTGATCGACCATCTCGGCATCTCGCGCTGGAAACTGCCGCTGATCGCGCGCCATGTCCGCGCCCGGTTCGGACGCAACACGGACCAGATCCACTTGTTCGACGGCGTCCGCGACATGTTGAGGACGATCGACGAGGCGAAGGTCAGGATGTTCGTCTGCTCGTCCAACTCCGAAGCCAATGTCCGGGCCATTTTGGGGACGGCGGATTCGGCGCGGATCGAGCGCTTCTTTTGCGGCTCGGGCCTGTTCGGCAAGGTGCGCAAGTTCCGTCAGGCGATCAAGGCGAGCGGCCTTCCGCCCACCGCGATCCTGTCGATCGGCGACGAAACCCGCGACATCGACGCCGCGCGCGCGGTCGGGATTGGCGCCGGCGCGGTATTGTGGGGCTATGCCAATCCCGAAATGCTGACGGCGATGAGGCCCGACGCAACGTTCGCGACGCCGCAAGACGTGGTCGACTATCTGACCTGAGGTCGACAAGAACGCCCTCGCCCCGCTAGAGCGCGCGCGATGCCTCCCCAGCGCGCCATTCCCGACAGCTTCGATCCTGCGATTGTCGCGGGCATCGATGCGCGCCTCGCGACGGCGGAGCGCATCGAGCATGTATCCATCCCGATCGCGATCGAGAGCGGCAGTCGCGCCTGGGGTTTCCCGTCTCCCGATAGCGATTACGATTGCCGGTTCGTGTTCGTGCGAAGGCATGACGATTACCGCTCCCTGTGGCGGCTCCGCGACGTCATCGAAACGCCGCTTGATGCGATCTACGACGTTAACGGTTGGGATCTCGGCAAGCTGATCAAGCTGATGGTCAAGGGCAATGCGGTGGCGATCGAGTGGTTGCAGTCGCCCATCCGCTATCGGTTCGACCCTGGCGTCGCGGATCGGCTATTGGATCTGGCACGGGCGGTCACCGACCGTGCCGCGATCCGGCGGCACTATTATAGTCTGGCCAAGACTCAATGGCTGCGGCTCGATCGCGGCGGCGATCAGGTTTCGCTCAAGAAGATCTTCTATGCTCTCCGACCCGTCGCAGCGGTGGCGTGGCTCGATCGTAATCCTGGAGAGGTCGTCGCGCCGATGGCTTTTCAATCTTTGCTGGATGACGCCGATCTGTCGACGGCGTGTCGCGCGGAAATTGCCACCATGCTGGACCGTAAGTTGGCGACCGCCGAACTCGGTTGCGGGCCGATACCTCCGGCCATCGCTACGCTGATCGACGGTGCGCTCGCGGCCGATCCACCGGTTACCGCCGATCCGATCCCGCCGGAAGAACGACGCCGCGCCGCCGATCGCGTTTTCCTGGAACTTCTCGACGAACTGGCCCCCGCATGACTCCCCGTTTCGATTTCAAAATCCACGCCACCGACGGCAAGGCGCGCACTGGCGCAATCGCGATGCGCCGCGGCACGATCCGCACGCCGGCGTTCATGCCGGTCGGTACCGCCGCCACGGTCAAGGCGATGAAGCCCGGCGACGTTCGCGCGGCCGGTGCCGACATCATCCTGGGCAACACCTATCATCTGATGCTCCGCCCGACCGCCGAGCGCGTCGCGCGGCTGGGCGGGCTGCATCATTTCATGGGCTGGGAGCGGCCGATCCTGACCGATAGCGGCGGCTATCAGGTGATGAGCTTGTCCGAGCTGACCAAGCGCGACGAGAACGGGGTCGAATTCAAGAGCCATCTCGACGGGACACGGCATCTGATGAGCCCGGAGCGGTCGATGGAGATCCAGCGGCTGCTCGGATCGGACATCGTCATGGCGTTCGACGAGCTGGTGCCGACGACTTCAACGCCCGAGGTCCAGGCGGCGGCGATGGCGCGATCGATGCGCTGGGCGCGACGCTCGCGCGAGGCGTTCCTTGGCGGCGGCGAGCATGCCGACAATGCCGCGCAATTCGGCATCCAGCAAGGCGCGCTCGACGAGCAATTGCGGGGGCAAAGCGCGGCGGCGCTGACCGAGATCGGGTTCGACGGCTATGCGATCGGCGGGCTGGCAGTGGGAGAGGGGCAGGCGGCGATGTTCGGCTGCCTCGACTTCGCGCCTGCCCAGCTTCCCGCCGACAAGCCGCGTTACCTGATGGGCGTGGGCAAGCCTGACGATATCGTCGGCGCGGTCGAGCGCGGGGTCGACATGTTCGACTGCGTGCTGCCGACGCGCTCGGGCCGTACCGGCCAGGCCTTCACCCGGACCGGCCCGATCAACATCCGCAACGCGAAGTTCGGCGAGGACCAGGGGCCGCTCGATCCGGAATGCGGCTGCCCGGTCTGCGCGACCTGGAAACGCGCCTATCTCCACCATCTCGTCCGTGCCGGCGAGATTCTGGGCGCGATGTTGATGACTGAGCACAACATTTGGTTCTACCAGGCGTTGATGGCGGACTTGCGCGCGGCGATTTCCGCGGGAACGCTCAACGCATTTGCGAGCGGATTCCGGGCGCGCTACGGACAGGGACGAGGAGAGTGAGCGTGACCGACAAGCCCCAGGAAGAAAATGAGATCATGGCCGCGGCGCGGATTGCCAAGGAGCGTCAGAAGGGCGCCGAAGGCACGCCGGAGCCGGCGAAGCTGAGCAAATGGGGCATGGCGGCACTGGGCGCGGGCGTCGGATCGGCGGCGGTCGCCGCGGCAATACTCTACGCCAATCGCAACAAGAAGCGGTGATGACGTTTCGCGTCTGATCGCCGGCGTTCGCCGCTGCCGACGGCGGCGGGCGCAGCGGGCGACGCGAGCGATTGACACGCGGCGTTTTAGCGCGACACATCGACGTTATCCTCCCCTCCTTTGCGGAGAATTGAATGCGTCTGACTCGTGCCGCCCTGCTGATGGGCGCCGCCCTGTTTCCCCTTGCCGCCATCGCTGCGCCACCCAAGAAACCCGCGCCAAAGGCTGCGGCCGCCAGCGCAACCGCCGTCAAGCCGATCGCCTATACCGTCCGCACGCTCGCCAATGGCCTGCGGGTCTATGCCATCCGCGACACCAAGACCGCCAACGTTTCGGTCCAGGTCTGGTACGATGTCGGGTCGAAGGACGATCCCAAGGGCAAGTCGGGCTTCGCCCACATGTTCGAACATCTGATGTTCAAGGCGACGCGGAACCTGAAGTCGGAGAATTTCGATCGGCTGACAGAGGATGTGGGCGGCTATAACAACGCCTCGACCAACGACGATTACACCAATTATTACGAGGTCGTCCCGGCCAACCATCTCGAACGGCTGCTGTTCGCCGAAGCCGATCGCATGGCGAGCCTGGTGGTCGAGCCGGTCAGCTATGCCTCCGAGCGCGACGTGGTGAAGGAAGAGCTCCGCCTGCGCACTCTGGCGACGCCTTATGGCAAGCTCTATTCGATCTATTATCCCGAGATCAGCTATCGCGTGCATCCCTATGCGCGGCCGGGAATCGGCAGCCTGGAGAATCTCGAGGCTGCGACGATCGACGACGTCCGCGCCTTCCACGCGACCTATTATCGGCCCGACAATGCGGTGCTGGTGGTCGCGGGCAATTTCGATCCCGCACAACTGAACCGGTGGGTCGACAAATATTTCGCCGCGATCAAGAAGCCCGACCGGCCGATCCCGCGCGTGACCGTTGCCGAACCGGCTCGGACCACGCCGACCCGCTACACGGTCTACGAGCCCAACACGCCGTTGCCCGCGGTGCTGATCAGCTATCAGGTGCCGTCGGACAATAACCCCGACATCCCGGCCCTGACCCTGCTCGATGCGATCCTGTCGCGCGGCGATAGCTCGCGTCTGTATCAGGACCTGGTCTATCGCGATCAGCTCGCGCAATCGGCAAACACCTTCCTCGACACCAAGCAAGGAACCGGCTCGTTCGTCGTCACGGCGACGATGGCCGACGGCAAGAGCGTCGCCGATGGCGAGAAAGCGTTGCGCGCCGAAGTCGCCCGCGCCCGCGATACCTTGGTCACCCCGGCCGAACTGATCCGCGCCAAGAACCAGTTGATCACGGCGACGATCCAGAGCCGCGAGACCGCCGACGGCAAGGCCTCGACGATCGCGCGATCGGTCATCATCGACGGCGATCCGGCGGCCGCCGACAAGCAGCTCGCCGCGATCGGCAGAGTGACCGCCGCCGACATCCAGCGCGTCGCGCGCAGATATCTGACCGACAACGGCTCGGCATTGATCAACTATATGCCCGCCGAAATGGCGCCCAAGGACGGACCGAAAGGCGACAAGATCGCGGTCGCGGGTACGGTCGAGGTCGCGGAGCTCAAGGCACCTGGCAATGTCGAGGTGGTCAAGCCGGCGAGCGACGCCGAGCGCGTCGCCATCCCGGCACCGGCCAAACCGGTGGTTGCGTCATTGCCCGCCCCGGTCACGGCGACTTTGGCCAACGGCATGAAACTGATCGTGGTCGAAAAGCACGATCTGCCGCTGATCACCACTCAGGTGCTGGCCAATGGCGGCGGCGCGGCCGACCCGGCCGACCGCGCCGGGCTCAACAGCCTGACCGCCGATCTCATGACCAAGGGCACTAAAACGCGTTCGGCGACGCAGATCGCCAATGAGGTCGAAAAGCTCGGCGGATCGATCAGCTCGGCCGTCGGCTGGGACGCCGCGGCGGTGACGCTGGAGGTCAAGTCGGACCAGATCGCCCCGGCCATGGCGGTGCTCGCCGATGTCGCGCGCAATCCGGTATTCGCGGCCGAGGAAATCGAGCGCGACCGCGCGCAGACGATCGACGGAGTGCAGGTACAACTCAAGAATCCCGCCAGGCTCGCGTCGCTGGTCGCCGCGCGCACGGTGATGGGCGGCGGGCCCTATGGCCATCCCATCACGGGTACGCCGACGTCGCTCAAGGCGATCACGCGAAGCGAAGTGCAGGGGGCCTATGCGCGTACCTGGGCGCCGGCGCGTGCGACCCTGGTCATGGTGGGCGACATCACGCCTGCTGCCGCCAAGGCGCTCGCCGAAGCCAATTTCGGTAGCTGGCAGGCCAAGGCCGCGCCCGTCGCGGCGGCCAAGTCCGATTCGGCCAATGCGGCACCGCGGATCATCGTCGTCGACATGCCCAATGCCGGCCAGGCAGGCGTCGTCGTCGCACGCCCCGGCATTGCCCGCAGCGACCCCGATTTCTACGCGGCCAGCGTCGCCAATGCGACCCTCGGCGTCGGCTTCTCGTCACGGCTCAACCAGGAAATCCGCATCAAGCGCGGCCTGGCTTATGGCGCGGGGAGTGGCATCGCGGCGCGCCGTCAACCGGGCTATGTCGCCGCCAATACCCAGACCAAGAATCCCTCGGCGCCCGAAGTGGTCGGTCTGATCATCGACACGATGAAGGGGATGGGATCCGCGCCGGTACCGAATGACGAACTTGCTTCGCGCAAGGCGGTGCTGATCGGCGATTTCGGCCGCGACACGGAAACGACCGGGGGTATTGCCGGCGTGCTGGGCGACTATGTCGTCGAGAACGTGCCCTTGTCCGAACTCAAGGCATTCACCCCCAAGGTCGAAGGCGTCGATGCTGCCGCGGTACAGCGCGTGGCGCAGCGGCTGCTCGACCCGACCAATGCCAGCGTCGTCGTGGTCGGCGACGCGAAACTGTTCCTCGACGATCTCCGCAAGAAATATCCCAATGTCGAGGTGATCCCGGCCGACAAGGTCAATCTGGACAGCGTGTCGTTGAAGTAGCGCCCCTTCGTCATGTCGGCCTCGTGCCGGCATCCACGGAGCCGCAAGCGCGGGGGCATGAGGAGGAGTGGACCCCGGCACAAGGTCGGGGTGACGGACGGGTGGGTGGCGCTACGCGTCTGTAAATTAACGGCGGGGGGGACGCTCGCGAATCCCCCCCGACGCCCCCTCCAAGCTTTTAGCGAGCCGCCGGCAGCCAGCTCAGGTCCAGGCCCTCATAGCGGTCGACATAATTGGCGGCGCGGAGCAGCCCGCGTTCGTTGGTGAATCGGACGCGTCCGTTCTCGCGTGCGATCAGTCCTTCTTCCTCGAGCTGGCGCAGCATGCGGTTGACATGGACCGCGGTCAGGCCGGTGGCGTCGCCGATCTCTTCCTGGGTCAAGCCGATCGTGAAGGTGTCGGTGATCGTCTTGTCGGCCGCGCGCAGGCGGTTGCGCATGTCGATCAGCATCGCGGCGACGCGGGCCTTGGCCGAGGTGCGGCCGAGCGCCGCGAGCCGGTCGGTCAATGCGGCGCGCTCGATCTGGCTATAGACCAGCAGCAGCGCCGCGAGCCGCGGATGCTCGGCGATGATCTCGCTCAGGGTCGAGCGCTCGAACGGCGCGACCACCGCATCGGCCAGTGCGGTGAGCGTTTCGGGCGTCTCGCGATAGACCAGGCTCGACAGCGCGATCACATCGCCCGGAAACAGGAAGCGCAGAATCTGGCGGCTGCCGTCGTCGAGCAACATCGACGACATCAGAATGCCTTTGCGCACGACGAACATGTCGCCGGCGCGATCGTTCTCGCGTTGGATCGCGGCGCCTCGCCTGACCGGCCGCTCGCGTTCCTCGAGCCGTTCGAGTGCCGCGTGTTCCGCCGGGGTAAGGGTAACGAGATCGCCCAATCTTTCGGCGAAACAACTGCCTGACACGTTGAACAACACTCCCCCGGACCTTGGCGCGTACAGAGCAGCGCACGCGGACCCGTGCATTAAAGTCGATCAATGGTGATGGTTTGCGGTTTGCGGTCACCGCCATGTTTCAGTTGTGCTGAAACACAGGAACTCCGTGGCGCTTGCTTGCGGCGTCGCGGGCGATAGAAGCCGTTGGATGGACCGTATCCTCATTCGCGGCGGCAATCGCCTGACGGGCAAGCTGCCGATCTCGGGCGCCAAGAATTCCGCGCTGACGCTGATGCCGTGCGCGCTCTTAACCGAGGAGCCGGTGACGCTGCGCAACCTGCCGCGGCTGGCTGACGTCGACAGTTTCGGCCACCTGCTCAACCAGCTTGGCGTCTCGACCGAGATCGAGGGCGCGCGGCCGAGCGATTTCGGCCGCGTCATGACGATGCGCGCCGGCCGGCTGACCTCGACCGAGGCGCCGTACGACATCGTGCGCAAGATGCGCGCCTCGATCCTGGTGCTGGGGCCGCTGGTCGCGCGCGCCGGTGAGGCGACGGTATCGCTGCCTGGCGGCTGCTCGATCGGCAACCGCCCGATCGACCTGCACCTGAAGGCGCTCGAGGCGATGGGCGCGCGGATCGAACTCGCCGCCGGTTACGTGAAGGCGATCGCTCCGGGCGGCCGCCTGCCCGGCGGGCGTGTCGCCTTTCCGATCGTGTCGGTCGGCGCGACCGAGAATGCGCTGATGGCGGGGGTCCTCGCCAAGGGCGGCACGGTGATCGAGAATGCGGCGCGCGAGCCGGAGATCGTCGACCTGTGCAATTTGCTGCTCGCGATGGGCGCCTCGATTTCGGGCGTCGGCACCGAGCGATTGGAGATTGAGGGCGTCGAACGCCTGCACGGCGCGACCTATCGCGTAATGCCCGATCGTATCGAGGCGGGCAGCTATGCCTGCGCCGCCGCGATCACCGGCGGATCGGTCGAGCTGGTCGGGGCCAAGCCCGACGACATGCGCGCGACGATTGCGGCATTGATCGACGCCGGCGTCACCGTCGAGGAAAAGGGCAGCTCGCTGTTCGTGTCGTCGGACGGCAAGCTCAAGCCGCTGACCCTGTCGACCGCGCCGTTCCCCGGTTTCCCGACCGACATGCAGGCGCAGTTCATGGCGATGCTGTGCAAGGCCGACGGCGCCAGCGTGCTGACCGAAACGATCTTCGAGAACCGCTACATGCATGTGCCCGAGCTGGCGCGGATGGGTGCGGACATTCAGGTGCGCGGCCGCACCGCCGTGGTGCGCGGGGTCGATCATCTGGTCGGCGCGCCGGTAATGGCGACCGATCTGCGCGCGTCGATGAGCCTGATCATCGCCGGCCTGGTTGCCGAAGGGCAGACCGAAGTCAGTCGCGTCTATCACCTCGACCGCGGCTATGAGCGGCTGGAGGAGAAGCTGTCGGCGGTCGGCGCCGACATCGAACGCGTCGGCGACGGTTGATCCGACGGTGGTGAAGGGGTTCAGCACTGCGCTGAGCGACCGCCAGGCGCTCTGGGCTTTCGTGCTCGGCTGCATCGCCGTGACGATCGGCGTGCTGATGCACATTCCGATGTTCCTGATGGGCCGGATGATGCACTTCCGGCTCGCCGGCATGGCGATGGGCTGGGACATGGTCTTCGGCATGTTCCTGATCGTCGCCGGGGTCGGTATCGCCGCTTACGGCCTGTTGCCCCGTGACGTGGCCAGGCAGCGCGCCGAGAGCGGGGCGATCGAGATATCGGCGCCCGAGGATGCGCCGTTGAGCTGGTCGCACTGGCGGCTGATGCTGGTTCTGGTGGTCGCGCTGATCATCGATGTCATGAAGCCCGCGTCGTTGGGATTCACCGTTCCGGGAATGGTCAGCGAATATGGGGTGCCCAAGGCGACGGTCAGCCTGGTCCCGTTCTTCGCGTTGATCGGCACCGTCACCGGATCGGTGGTGTGGGGCGTGATCGCCGACATCTATGGCCGCAAGGCGTCGATCCTGTTGTCGGCGGTGATGTTCGTCGGCACGTCGATCTGTGGCGCAATGCCCAGCCTCGCCTGGAATATCGGCATGTGCTTCATGATGGGCGCCGCCGCCGGCGGCATGCTGCCGGTGACCTATGCGCTGCTTGCCGAGATGATGCCCAACAAGCATCGCGGCTGGAGCCTCGTGCTGGTCGGCGGCCTCGGTGCGGTTGGCGGTTATTTCGCGGCGAGCGGCTTTTCGGCCGTGTTGCAGCCGGTGTTCGGCTGGCGGATATTGTGGCTGCTCAACCTGCCGAGCGGGTTGATCCTCGTATTGCTCGGCGGCTTTATCCCGGAATCGGCCAAGTTCCTGCTGGCGCGCGGCCGCGATGCAGAGGCGCGGGCGGTGATGGCGCGGTTCGGGTCGACCGCCAAGCGGTTGACGGCGCTGCCGCCGCTGCCCGCCGGAACGGTCAGCCATGCACTGACCGGCGCCAAGCTGATCGGCAAGCTCGCCGCCTTGTCGATCGCGGCGATTGCCTGGGGATTGATCAATTTCGGCTTGCTGCTGTGGTTGCCCGCCGATCTGGTCGCCAAGGGCTATTCAGTCGCGGTGTCGAGCAAGCTGCTCGCGGAGTCCGCGCTGATTGCCTTTCCCACGGTGTTCGTCGCGGCGCTGATGTACAGCCGTTGGAGCACCAAATGGTCGCTCGTCACGATGATCGGCGTCACCTTGCTGGGACTGATCGGGGTGCTGCGGCTGGAGCTCGCGGGGGTCGGTAGCCCGGTCCTGCCGGTGGCGTTGCTGATCGTCGGATCGAACGGGATCATCGCTATCCTGCTGCCTTACACCGCCGAAAGCTTTCCGCTCCGCGTCCGTGGCCGCGCCACCGGCTGGGTCGCGGCCTGCACCAAGGGCGGCGGCGTCGCCGCTCAGGCGCTCAGCATCACCGCGTTGGTGCCGGCGATGGGGGTGACGGCCGGACTGATCATCGTGCCGACGACCCTCGCGCTCGTGCTATGCGCCTGGTTCGGTCGCGAGACCAAGGGCAGGGATCTCCGCCTGCTGGACGACGCGGTGGCCGGCTAGCGCTCAGAACGGTGCAATCGCCGTCGCGTAATGCGCCATCGCCATCGTCGTCAGCTGCGCGTTGACCCGAATGCAACTCGCGAAAGTGCTGGCATCGGTGACGAGGACGTTGGCGGTGCCGTGGACGCGGCAGTCGAGATCGACCACGCCGTGCTCGCGATCCTTGCCGCGGGCATTGCCGCCCTGGGGATGCGAGCTCGACAAGGTGACGTCGTCCGCTTCGCTGATCGCGTTCTCGAAGAAGGCGTCGACATCGTCGCCGGGCTTGAGCGTCTGCCCGCGCGCGAGCGCCGGATAGACTTCCTCCGCACCCGCAGCGAAATGTACCTTGGTCAGCGCCGACAATGCGCGCTTGATCAACGGGATCTCGACATCGTCGCGCAGCTTGAAGCTCAGGCCCGAATCGATCAATTGCCCGCGGCGATCGGCGGGGATCAGGATCCCGGCGGACGCCATACGGCCGTAATTGCGCATGCGTTGCGCGTGGTCGCCGAACCAGCCGGGCATCAGCGTCGACATGCTCATCGGCGGCTGGAAATGCGATTCGAGCAGGAAGTCGCCGCGGTCGATATAGGTCGCCATTTGGTCCTCGTCCCAGCTGCGCATCGATTGCTCGCCCGGCATTAGCGCGACGACCGGACAGGCGATGTTGAGCGAGATGCCGGTGCCGGTACCGTCGATCCCGCTCGCCGCGAGAATACGGCTCGACGCCATCGTGCCGGCGGCGACCACCACACCTTCGCGTGCGCGGATGAAATGCTTGCGGCCGTCGGCTAGCACGACCTCGACCCCGGTCGCGCGGCGCGTGTCCCAGTCGATCGGCGTTTCCCAGCGAATGGCCTTCACGGCGGTATCGGCGAGGATGTGCGCACCGTTCCTGCGCGCGTCGAGCAGGAAGGACTGCGCCATTCCCTGCTTGCGGCCATAAGGGCAGCCGGTGTTGCAATAGCCGCAATAAGCGCAGGCCGCGCCGACGCTGTCGGGGCCGTAATTCTTGCTGAACCAGGGCGTCGGTGACGCCTGGTCCCCGGGAAGACCGGTCGCCGCCGCATGGGCCGCCCAGCCGCGTTGCAGATGCGGTCCGTTATGCCGCCCGGCACGCGCGTCGATCGGGCCGACCGACAAGCGTTGCTCCACCGCACGATAGGCCGCGTCGAACCGGGCCTCGTCGACCGGTGCGCCGAGCGCGGCCCAGTTGGCGAAGATGTCGGGGGCGTCGGGATGGGTCAGGCCGGGTTGATTGACGCGCAGGCAGATGCCGTTGTTGATCACGGTCGACCCGCCGACCACGCGGCCCTGGAACACGACCACGTCGTGGTCGCGGCTGGTCTGCACGCCGCCGTCGACGAACAGCCGCGCCGTCATCTCCCATTCGCGGTGATTGAGCTTCGAGGATGGGAAGAAAGGACCTGCCTCGACCACCAGCACGTCATGACCTTGCGCCGCGAGCGTCGCCGCCGCGACCGCGCCACCGGCGCCCGAGCCGATCACGATCACCCCGGCCTCGTCGGGCGCCTCCGTCAATATGTCGGCATCGGTCAGATCACGGCCGGGAAACTCGGTGATCGGCACCTCGCCCGGCGCCGAGCGGTCGCGATGCGCGGGCAGGGTGAAGCCGATCTGCGCGAGCACCGGATTGTCGCGATTGTCGTCCTGGGTCTCGCCCTGCCAATGGCCGTAATAGCCGGCATAAACTACACTCCGCACGCGCGCGAGATCCTGCATCAGGTCGTTGCGCGTGCGTTCGAGTCGCCTCGCGACTTGCCGCGCGCGCCACGCCGGGCTCAGGATCAGGAACAACGGCCCGCCCATCACCAGGCAGAGCAGATACAGGCTGAGCCCGATCTCGGTGGCCTTGTTGCCCTTCACCAGCGCGAACTGGCGTTGCAGATTGGCGACCACCTGGCGCGACGGGATCGCCATGTCGACGCCGTGAAACAGCGCCTCCGTCAGCGCCTTCAGGATCGCGGCCTGGACGATGTTGAACGGCTTCCCCATGCCTTCCCCCTGTTCTCGTCCTGCTTCCCATAGCGGGGTTGGCGGCCGGCAGGAAACGCCTTTCCAGTCACAATGAAGCGATTGCGAATTTGCCTGCTGCGAGCGGAAGGAAAGAAGGGGGCTATGAGGAGGAGAGGAACCTGACGATCGCATCCGCGATCGCGTTAGGCTGCTCCGGCAGCAGGGCATGGCCAGCCCGCTCGATCAGCGCGATGGTGACACGGTCGGGGAAGTCGGCCGCGAGGACGTCCGCGGAATCAGCACGCGGCGCGATGCGGTCGGCCGAGCCCTGGATGACCAGCATCGGATGGCCGCCGCCATGCCACCAGGAATCGACAGGCGTGGCGCGGACCGCGGCGCCCTGGATCCGGGCCGTCGCCGGATACCAGCCACGCCGCCAATAGTCCGGCACCACGTTGCCGTCGGCGAAGAAGGCATAAGCGACGCAGGCGAAATGCTCTTCGGCCGACTGGTCGGGATTGAAACAGCCGAGCAACGCATCGAACGCCAGGCCGGGGATCGGATATTTGCCGCCGGCCGCGATCAGCACCAGGCTGGCGACAGCGTCGGCATGACGGGTCGCCGTCGCCCGCGCCAACCGATTGCCGAAAGCATGACCGATCACGACCGCCGGCACCGCCTGCTCGGCATGGATCACGGCCGCGACATCTTCGGCGAGATCGAACAGCGATACCGGTTTCGTCGGCAGGTCACTGAGCCCGATGCCCGGCGGGTCGATCGCGATCGTGCGACGGTGTGCTGCAAGCGTCGTGCTCAATTCGTTGAAGTCGCTGGCCTCGCGGCCCAGGCTAGGGAGCAACACCACCGCCGGCCCGGCGCCATGGACGAAATAGCCGATCCTACGCCCGCCGCGGACGATCGACCGGCTTTCCCCTTCGCAGGCGCGCGCGATAGAATAGGGCCCGTCGCTCATACGGCCTCCAGTGCAGCCTCGAAATCTGCGATCAGGTCGTCGGCATCCTCGACGCCGATCGAAATGCGCACGAGATTATCGGTGATCCCCAGCGCCTGTTTGCGGGCATCGGGCACCGACAGGTGCGTCATCGCGGCGGGATGCGAGGCGAGCGTCTCGGTGCCGCCCAGGCTGACCGCCAGTTTGGCGATCTTGAGCGCGTCGAGAAAGGCGAATGCCTCTTTCTCGCCGCCCTTGAGATAGAGCGAGAAGGTCGAGCCCGCGCCCGAGCAATGGCGCTCGTAGATGTCGGCCTGGCGCTTGTCCTTGCCGTCCTTGAGGAAGCCGAGATAGCCGACGCGCTCGACCTTCGGATGCTTGCGCAGGAATTCGCAGACCTTGGCCGCATTCTCGCCCGCGCGGCTCATCCGCAGTTCGAGCGTCTCGAGGCTGCGCAACAGCATCCAGGCAGTATTGGGATCGCAGATCGTGCCGATCGTGTTGCGCATCAGCCGGATCGTGTTGATGTGCTCCTTCGAGCCGAGCACGCCGCCCGCCACCAGGTCGGAATGACCGCCCGCATATTTGGTCAGCGAATAGACCACGATGTCGGCACCGTGCTCGAGCGGCTTGTGCCACAGCGGGCCGAGGAAGGTGTTGTCGATCGCGATCGGCGGCTTGTTGGCGCCGGTGAAGATCGCGTCGCGGCTGGCGGCGACCGCCTGGACGTCGACCAGGGCATTGGTCGGGTTGGCCGGGCTTTCGAGATAGATCAAGGCGACGTTGCCCGAGGCTGCCTTGGACAGCACGGCGTCGATCTCGGCCCGCGTCGCGCCCGCCGGGAAGTCGAGCCAATGGACGCCGAACCGGCCCAGGATGCGCGCGATCAGCGTCTCGGTCGCGGCATAGAGCGGCCCGGAATGGACGATCGTGTCGCCCGGCTTGACCATGGCGAGGAACAAGGTGGCGATCGCGGACATGCCCGACGAAAAAGCGAGCGCGTCCTCGGCCCCTTCCCAGATGCCGAGGCGATCCTCGAGGATCTCCTGGTTCGGCCCGTTGAAGCGTGAATAGACCAGACCCTCGGCGCCGCCCGGGCGCTTGCCGGTGACGCCCTCGAAATGGCGCTTGCCGGCGGCAGCATTGGGGAAGACGAAGGTCGAGGTCAGGAAGATCGGCGGCTTGAGAGCTCCCTCCGACAGCATCGGGTCATAGCCATGGCCCATCATCAGCGTCGACGGCTTGAGCTTGCGCCCGCCGATCGATGCCGGCTCGGTCTTCTTGGGTGCCAGGGCTTCGACCCCGGTCAAATCGGCTTCTGTCTCGGTCGGCGTCTTGGGCATCATATACTCCTTTGGCCGCCGCTGTAGCGCCGTGTGGTTTCAGAAGAAACTAGTTCATCCTGCCGATTGCAGTCCGATGATCGAAATCTGTCGTCCATAATCCGGCTCACCAAGGTGGGTCGCACGGCGGAAGCTGTAGAAACGATCCGCATCGCCATAAGTGTCGAGCCCCATCATTTCGATCGTGCGCACGCCGGCGGCGGCAAGGCGATGCGCGACATAGCCTTCGAGGTCGAATTGCGCATGGCCTTCGCGTCCGGCGGCGAAGAAACGCTCATTCTCCGGGTCATGCTCTTCAAAGCGGCGCTCGAACGCCGCGTCGACCTCGTAGCTGGCGCGGCCGATGCACGGGCCGATCGCCGCGACGATGCGGTCGCGCTCGGCGCCGAGCCTCTCCATCGCCGCGACCGTCGCGTCGGTGACGCCGCCGATCGCGCCTTTCCATCCGGCATGCGCCGCACCGACCACGCCTGCGTCACGGTCGGCCAGCAGCACCGGCGCGCAGTCTGCGGTCAGGATGCCCAGGGCATAACCCGGCCGGTCGGTCACCACGGCGTCGGCATGCGGGCGGGCGCTGTCGTCCCAAGCCGTGTCGAGCGTCACGCAGTCCGCCGAATGGACCTGATAGAGCGTGACGAGTTCGGCACCCGGCAGCACCGCGGCGACCGCACGGCGGCGGTTCTCGGCGAGTTCAGGACCGATCTCGACTTGTCCGCGCCGGCCCAGATCGAGCCCTGCGGTGATACCGGTCGACACGCCGCCGCGCCGGCCGAGAAAGCCATGCGCCACGCCATCGAGCGCGCGGGCGCGATTGACCTCGACGGTCACAGCTTCAGTCTCATCAGCCGGTCGTCATCTTCATGCTCGCCGACCATGAATTTATATTGGCCGATCTCTTCGAAGCCATAGCGTTCGTAGAAGCGCCGCGCGCGGTGATTGTCGACATAGACCGACAGGATCATCTCGCTCGCGGCGCGTCCCCGCGCCTGATCGAGCGCCCAGTCCATCAGCACGGGCGCCAAACCGGCGCCATGATGGTCGCCAAGTATATAAAGCTGGTGCAGCTCGATCGCGCTATCCGGCCAGTCGCCGGGAAAGGTGACGGGGCCGATCTTGCAATAACCGACGATCGCGTCGCCGTCGGTCGCCACCCGCACGCGATAGGCGGGGTCGGTCAGGTCGGCGGGCAATCCCGCCGATCCGAACGCCGCATCGAGGAACTGCGTGAGGTCTTCCTGGCGATAGAGCGTGCCGAACGTGTCGGTGAAGCTGCGCCGCGCCATCGCCGCGAGTTCCGGCCCGTCGGCAGGCGTCGCATCGCGATAGGCGATCGCTCCGCTCACAACGCCAGTCGCATGATGTGGTCGGTGTCGACCTGGTTGCCGACGGCAAAGGCATAGTCGCCGACATGTCCGAAGCCGTTCTTGCGATAAAAGGCGGCTGCGCGGTGATTTTCCTCCCACACGGTCAGCAACAGCGCCGTCGCGCCTTTCGCCCGCGCGGTGGCGATCGCCCAGTCGAGCAATGCCTTGCCGACGCCCGCGCCATGCTGATCGCTGCTGACATAGATCTGGCTCAATTGCATCGCGCCGGGTTCGGCGTCGGGCAGCCAGGGCGGGTTGAGCTTGGCGTAACCGACCACCCGCCCGTTGGTGAGCGCGAGGTGGAAGCGCGCGGCACCGCTCGCCAAGTCGGCGAGCAGCTTGCCGTTGGGACCGTAGGCTTCGGCAAGATACGTAGCCGCATCCTCGGCGCCGACGCCGTGCGCGAACGTCTCGATCCAGATCGCCTGCGCCATTGCATCTAGCGCTTCGCCATCGGCCGGGGTCGCGTCGCGATATTCGATCACAGGAACCCTGCCGGAATTGGCCAGTCGCGCGCGGTCCAGGCCATCGCCCTGAACAACGTCCCCATCTGATCGTCCTCGACCAGCCGCGCACGATCGGCGGCGATCTGTTGGGCGCGCTCCGGCGTCGAACGCGCCAGCGCCTCGGCGCGCGGATCGATCCCCAACGCAGTCAGGAAAGCGCCTTGCCCGATCGGGCCATCCACCCGCACGCCCTCCACGCCGGCGGCCGCGGCCAGGGTGGCGAAGTCGACATGTGCGGTCAGGTCGCGGCTGCCCGGTTCCTCGAACGGATTGGCGAATTGGTGGCCGCTCACTGCCTGCAGCGTGTCGCCGATGGCGGGGCCGTCATAACCGTAATCGACCACCAGCGCCGCGCCGCCATGCGCCAACAGGCGTTGCGCCAGCGCGCGGGCGATCGCCACCGATGCTGGCGAGGTTTCGATTACCGATCCGACCGGCGCGTCGCGCAGGCTCTCCGGGATAACGCTGGCGGGCACGTCCTTGCCCGCGATCGGCAGGAAGATCAGGTCCTGGCAGGCGACCAATCGCTCGCGCCAGGCATCGCCCGCCTTGACCAGTTGGCGGATCGGCAGCGCGTCGAAGAATTCGTTCGCGACGGCGATCACCGGCCGGTCGTCAGGCAGCTGCGCGATGTCGTCGTGCCAAGTGGCATAGGGCACGGCGGCGCGTTGGCTCGCGCGGAGGGTGGGGCTGGTCTCGACGAAATGGACCCGGGGATCTAGCCCGACCCGGCCCATCGCGCGCATCGCATCGGCCGTCAGCGTGCCGCGCCCGGGTCCGAGCTCGACCCAATAGATTTCGGGTTCGCCGGCGCGCTGCCATAGGTCGGCCGCCCACAGGCCGATCAGTTCGCCGAACATCTGGCTGATCTCGGGCGCGGTGGTGAAATCGCCGGCCGACCCCAGCGGATCGCGCGTCGCATAATATTCGGCATTGGCCGCCGCCATGTATTGCGACAACGGGATCGGCCCCGCCATGGTGATGGCGCGCGACAGCCGGTCGGGCAAATCCCCCCTCCCGCTTGCGGGAGGGGTAGGGGGAGGGTCTGTAACCGTCATCACGATTTAGCGGACATGCCCTCCCCTGGCCCCTCCCGCAAGCGGGAGGGGAAATCAGGCACGGCCGCCCGCATGAGCGCGGGATCAGGCGACGCTTTCATCCCCGGCGATCGGCGTGACGCGGTCGCGCCGGCCCTTGGCCGTCCACATCAGGTAGATGCCGCCCAGGATCATCGGCACGCATAGCCATTGGCCCATGTGCAGATAGCCATTGTCGAAGATCGTGCCCTGGAACTGCGCGTCGGGCTCGCGGAAGAACTCGACCGTGAAGCGCGCCAGGCCGTAGCCGGTCAGGAACAGGCCGACGAGCTTGCCCGGCTCGTAGCGCGCCTTGGTCCGCCAGAAGGCGTAGGCGAGCAAGGCGGACAGCACCACGCCTTCGAGCAGCGCCTCGTACAGCTGGCTTGGGTGGCGCGGCATCATCCCGGCATTGGGGAAGATCATCGCCCAGGGCAGGTTGGGGTCGGCGGGTTTGCCCCACAATTCGCCGTTCACGAAATTGGCCAGGCGGCCGAAGAACAATCCGAACGGCGCGCAGCATGCGACATAGTCATGAATGCGGAGCCAGCTCAGCTTGTTGCGTCGCGCGAACCAGATGATGCCGATCGACGTGCCGATCACGCCGCCGTGGAACGACATCCCGCCTTCCCACAATTTGAAGAAGCCGAGCGAAAACAGCAGGCTGGGAAAATGGGTGTCGTAGAATACGACATAGCCGATTCGGCCGCCCAGGATGATCCCCAGCGTCGCGTAGAACACCAGATCCTCGACATGGCGCTTGGCCATCGGCGCACCCGGCGCGCGGAGCATGCGCATCAGGTACATCCAGCCGACGACGATGCCGGCGATATAGGCGATCGAATACCATTTGATGTCGAATAAATCGCGCCCGAACAAATGGATGTGCAACAGCACCGGGTTGAGGTGCAGGTCGTTGAAATCGATCGCGGTCAGTGCGTGCAGGATCAAGGCTTTTCCCCGGGCTTTGCCGCTCCCATAAGGGGGTAAAGGTCCCAAGTCGACCAAGACCAAGCGGAGAGAATGCCGATGCCCAGTGCGCTCGATCTACGGATGGATCAGGGAATCGCGAAGCTGACCGCGCCCGGCGCACCGATGGCGGTGAGCGAGATCGAGGTGCGCGGCCGGACCTATCCCGCGATTGCCGCGGCACCGCCCAGCCTGGCGCATTATTTCGCGCATTTCTGCGCCCAGCATGCCGAGGTGACGTTCCTGGTGGCGGGCGACGAGCGGCTGACCTTCGCACAGGTATACGACCAGGCCGGTAGGGTCGCTCGCTCGCTGGTCGCGCAAGGCATCAAGCGCGGCGATCGGGTCGGCATCGCGATGCGCAATTCGCCGTCCTGGATCACGCTCTATATGGGCGTGCTGATGGCCGGCGGGATTGCGGTCCTGCTCAACGGCTGGTGGCAGTCGGAGGAATTCGCCGCCGCGCTCGCGGAGGTCGAATGTTCGATCGTCTTCGCCGATCCGCCGCGCGGAAAAAGGCTGGCGGATATTGCCGGTCTGACCGCGCGCGTGGAGGTGATCGACGACCTCAAGCCGCTGTCCGAAGCGCTCGCTGTTTTACCGAGCGGTGCCCAGGCGGTGTTGCCTGAACTCGGCCCCGACGATCTCGCCACGATCCTGTTCACCAGCGGATCGACCGGGCAATCCAAGGGCGCGCTCAGCGATCATCGCGCGGTGCTGCAGGGCACGCTCAATTACCTTGCCCAGGCGCTGATGATGCTGGGTTTCGCGACCGAGGACGGCAATCCGCCGCAGGGCCAGCCATCGACGCTGCTCAACGTGCCGCTGTTCCACGTCACCGCCGAAGTGCCGGTGATGCTGCAGAGCTTCGCGATGGGGCGCAAGCTCGTGCTGATGCCCAAATGGGATGCCGAGGAGGCGATGCGGCTGATCGAAAAGGAGCAGATCAGCTATTTCGTCGGCGTGCCGCTGATGAGCTTCGAGATCCTGACGCATCCCAATCGCGGCAAATATGATTTGTCGACGGTCACCGATTTCGCTGCTGGCGGGGCGCCGCGCCCGGTCGACCATGTCCGCCGGATCAACGAGGAAATGGGCGGGGGAGCGCCGCTGATCGGCTATGGCCTGACCGAGACCAACGGCGTCGGCTGCGGCAATTGGCGCGAGAATTACCTCGCCAAGCCCAATTCGACCGGCCGGGGTTCGGCGCCGTTGGTCGACCTCGCGATCCTCGATAATACGGGCAGGAAGGTGCCGGCCGGCGAGCGCGGCGAGGTGGCGATCCGTTCGATCTGCAACTTCCGCGAATATTGGCACCGGCCCGAAGCGACCGCGGCGGCGTTCAGTCCCGACGGCTATTTCCTGACCGGCGACATCGGCTATCTCGACGAGGACGGCTATCTGTTCATCGTCGATCGCAAGAAGGACATCATCATCCGCGGCGGCGAGAATATCAGCTGCCAGGAAGTCGAGGCGGCGATCTATCGCCACCCGCTCGTCGCCGAAGCGGCGGTGTTCGGCCTGCCCGACGAGAAGTTCGGTGAAGTCCCCGGCGCCGTAGTGCACCTCAACAGTGACGAGACGGTCGACGAGCGCACGCTGCAGGAGTTCCTGGGCGAGCATATCGCGCCGTTCAAGGTGCCGGCGCGGATCTGGTTCGCGGCCGACCCGCTGCCGCGGCTGGGCACGGAGAAGATCGACAAGGTAGGGCTGAGGGCCAAGTACCGGGCGATGGTGGCCGCCTAATCTATCCCGGAACGCGGAGGGGGACCGCACGCGCAGCGGCGTGGTGGAGGGCCCCCGCTATCTACAAGCTCGGCGGCTCTTTGCGCGTTTGGCGCGGGCCCCCTCCACCATTCGCTATGCGAATGGTCCCCCTCCCCGTCCCGGGGAGGATTTGCTAGGCCGCTTTTTGATGCCCGATGAAACCCCGACCAAATCCCACCTGACGCGTCGCCAACTGCTGATCGGCGGTGGCGTGGGTGTCGGGCTAGTCGTTGCCTGGGCGGTCTGGCCGCGGCGTTATGGTCCGAACCTGACGGCCGCGAAGGGCGAGCACATCTTCAACGCCTGGTTGAAGATCGGCGAGGACGGGCATGTCACCGTCGCGGTGCCCCAGGCCGAACACGGACAGGGAAGCTGGACTACCTTGCCGCAGATCGTCGCCGACGAACTGGGCGCCGACTGGCGCACTGTCGCGGTCGAACCTGCGCCGCTCAATCCGCTCTACTCCAATCCGCTGGCGGCGTCGGAATTGTTCGAAGGCGTGTTCGACCGATTGCCGCAAAATCTGCGCGAGGGTCATATCAAGCGGTCGGCGCTGATGCTGACCGCCGGATCGACATCGGTGCGCCAGTTCGAAGGCGATCTGCGCGACGCGGGTGCGGCGGCGCGCGTGCTGCTGCAGAAGGCCGCGGCGAAACGATGGAATACCGATTGGCAGGCGACCGGCACCGCGCAAGGCTTCGTCGTTCATGACAAGGACAAATTGCGGTTCGGCGAGCTGGCCGCCGAGGCGGCGAGCGGTGGTCTGCCCAGCCCGCTGCCGTTGCGCGCGGGCGAAAACGGACGCTTGTCGGGCCAATCGCTGCAACGGCTCGACAGTCCGGCCAAGATCGACGGCTCGGTCAATTTCGCCGCCGACATGCGGCTGCCCGACATGGTGTTTGCGGCGATCCGCCAGGGCCCCACTCCTGACAGCCGGCTGGTCAACGCCGACAAGGCAGCGGCCGACCGCGTCCACGGCGCGCTGAAAGTGGTCGAGGGCGATCATTGGGTCGCTGCGGTCGCCGACAATTGGTGGGCCGCCAACCGGGCGCTCGGCGCGCTCGCCCCGCGCTTTGCCGCGCCTGTCGGTGGAGCAAGCGATTATTCGATCCGCAGCGCGCTCGACACGGCATTGAACGGTGACGGCGTCCGCATCGGTGCCGCCGGCGATGTCGGCGCCGCCTTTCGCGGCGTCCAAGTGGTGAGCGCTGAATATCGCGCCGCGCCCGCGCTCCATGCCGCGATCGAGCCGCGCACGGCCACCGCCGCCTGGAGCGACGGGGCGGTCGAATTGTGGATGCCGACGCTCGCTCCAGGGCTCGCGCGCTCGGCGGTCGCGGCGGCGATGGGTGTCGGCGAGGATGCGGTGATCATCCATCCGATGCCGATCGGCGGCGGGTTCGGCATCGGGCTCGAATCGGACGCCGGGGTTCAGGCGGCGGCGATCGCGCGCGCGGTCGAACGCCCGGTGCAATTGACCTGGTCGCGAGCGGAGGACTGCGTCCACGACCGCTTCCGCGCGCCGGCCGCGGCGCGGATGACCGGGCGCGTCGACCAGAACGGACGGCTGGTCGGGCTGCTCGCCAAGATCGCGGCGCCGTCGACCGGGCACGAACTCGCTGCGCGGTTGCTGGCAAGCGACAAGGCGGCGCAAGCCGCGCTGGCGCTGCCCGCCAATGGGGATGCCTATGCCGTCGCCGGCGGCACGCCGTTCTACCAGATTCCCAATTGGGCGCTCGATCATCATCCCGCGGATATCGGGATTCCGACCGGCTATTGGCGGTCGGGCGCACACAGCTACACCTGCTTCTTCAATGAGTGTTTCATCGATGAACTGGCGCACGCCGCCAATACCGAGCCGCTGTCGTTTCGCGTCGCGATGCTGGGCGGAAATGTGCGGCTGGCGCGTTGCCTGACCACGGTGGCGGCGCTCGGCGGGTGGGAAGGCGGCGTGGCGGGGAGCGGGCAGGGGATCGCCTGTCACAGCTTTCGCGGCAGCCATATCGCGGTATTCGCCGAAGCGCATATCGAGGAGGATCAGTCGATCGGGATCGACCGCATCGTCGCCGCGATCGATTGCGGGCGGCAGATCAATCCGGACATCGTTCGCCAGAATGTCGAGGGCGGGCTGGTGTTCGGCATCGCCCAGGCGCTCGGCGCCTCGACCCGGTTCAAGGATGGTCTCGCCACGGTGCGCGGGTTCGGCGATCTCGATCTGCCGGTGCTCGCCGATATGCCCGACATCACGGTCGAGCTGATCGCCAGCGAGGCGGACCCCGGCGGCGTGTCGGAGATCGCGGTGCCCCCGGTCGCGCCGGCGATCGCCAACGCATTGCAATCGGCGACGGGCTTCAGGATTCGCAGTCTGCCGTTGAAGGTTGGAGAAGCATGACCTCTGCCACTAACTTCGTGCGTCACCCCGGATTGGTTCCGTGTTCGAGCTTTGGCTTGCCCCCGGCAAGCCAAGATCGTGTTCGGGGAACACGATCTCGCTCGAACACCAACCCTCCACAACGGAATCCAGCCGTCGTTGCGCGCTGGATGCCGGGACAAGCCCGGTATGACGGGGAGTGCTTGGCGTGACGCGACCGCCCGATCATCCGCCTATCCCGGCGCCGCGCGTCGGCGTGCTGCTGGTCAATCTCGGCACGCCCGAAGAGGCCAGTCCGAAGGCGGTGAAGCGCTACCTCGCCGAATTCCTGTCCGATCGCCGCGTGGTGGAACTACCCCCACTCGCCTGGCAGCCGATCCTGCGCGGCATCATCCTCAACACCCGTCCGAAGAAGTCGGCGCATGCCTATAGCCAGGTGTGGACCGACGCGGGATCGCCGCTTGCCGCCGTCACCCGCGCGCAGGCCGAAGCGCTGAAAGATGCGTGGCCCGGCGTCACCGTCGACTGGGCGATGCGCTACGGCGCCCCGGCGATCGGCGACCAGCTGGTGGCGATGAAGGCGGCGGGATGCGAGCGCATCCTGATCGCTCCGCTTTACCCGCAATATTGCGCTGCCACGACCGCGACTGCCAACGACAAGGCGTTCGAGGCACTGGCCGCGATGCGCTGGCAACCGGCCATCCGCACCTTGCCGCCGTATCACGACGATCCCGCCTATATCGACGCGCTGGCGCAATCGGTGCGCGCCTCGCTCGCGACGCTAGATTTCGAGCCCGATGCCGTGATCGCCAGCTTCCACGGCATGCCGGCGCGCACGCTCGAACTGGGCGATCCTTATCATTGCCATTGCCAGAAGACCGCCCGCCTGCTCGGCGAGGCCTTGGGAAGGGAGTTGGTCGTCACCTTCCAGTCGCGCTTCGGCCGCGCCAAATGGCTCGAGCCGGCGACCGATACGACGCTGGCGGCATTGCCGGGTCAGGGAACGAAGCGCGTGGCGATCGTGGCGCCGGGCTTTTCGGCCGATTGCCTGGAGACGCTGGAGGAACTGGCGATTCGCGGGCGCGAAAGTTTTCTCGCCGCGGGCGGGACGCAATTCGCCTATTTGCCATGTCTCAACGATAGCGAGATCGGCATACGTATGCTCAGCGACATCTTGTCGCGGGAACTTGCCGGTTGGATCGACGCTCAATAGCCTCGACCACGACGACACTGCCCGAATCAGGGCCAATAGGAGAGAAACCAATGGCACGCGTAGCGATCGTAACCGGCGGAACCCGGGGGATCGGCGAGGCGATCAGCCTGGCGCTGAAGGACATGGGCATGACCGTCGCGGCGAACTATGCCGGCAATGACGAGCGCGCCCGCGAATTCTCCGACCGCACCGGGATCAGCGCGTACAAATGGGACGTCGGCGATTACGATGCCTGCCAGGACGGCGTGAAGCAGGTCGAGGAACAGCTCGGCCCGGTCGACGTGGTCGTCAACAATGCCGGTATCACCCGCGACGGCACGATCCTCAAGATGACCTACCAGATGTGGAAAGAGGTCATGGACACCAATCTGGGTGGCTGCTTCAACATGGCCAAGGCGACCTTCCCGGGGATGCGCGAGCGCAAATGGGGGCGGATCGTCAATATCGGCTCGATCAACGGCCAGGCTGGGCAATACGGCCAGGTCAACTACGCCGCGGCCAAGTCGGGCATCCACGGCTTCACCAAGGCGCTGGCTCAGGAAGGCGCGCGTGCCGGCGTGACCGTCAACGCGATCGCGCCGGGCTATATCGACACCGACATGGTGGCGGCGGTGCCGGCCGACGTGCTCGAAAAGATCGTGGCGAAGATCCCGGTCGGGCGCCTGGGTCAGGCGCAGGAGATCGCACGCGGCGTCGCCTTCCTGTGCTCTGAGGATGGCGGGTTCGTGACCGGATCGACGCTGAGCATCAACGGCGGGCAGCATATGTACTGACGGAGGCCGGCGTGGAAGCTTGGCTTCCACGCCGGCCGCGCCTTTTGCCGGGGTCGGGCTGGAGGTCCGCGAGTAATGGTGGTTGCAAGTTGCCAGTCTAAACGGCGTACTTGCTCTTGGCCGTCTTGTGGACGGTAGAGATTCCTATATTTCTTAAATATACAAACCACATAAGCCACGCTAGCCAATGTCATGGCTTGCAGAAAAACGGCGGCTTAAAGAGTTTACGTTCCGCAACGATAGCGGCCCGCACATACTTCCCTCATCCAATGGTGCCGCTTATTTTTGGTGGCCGAACGCATCAAATTAACGTACGTCGTTGGTTACGGCGACGTAAACTGCAGTAAGCAGTACTCCCCGCGTGTGAGCTTATTCGGGTCGGCATATCGTTCTGAAGTATTTCAATCGGGGGAGGACGTGGATCCATGACTAAATGGATTAAAGCGCTTAGCATTGCCGCGGCGACGCTCATATTCAGCGTTTGCTTTGCTGCGCCCGCCAGTGCGCAGGCAACGCGGACCTGGATTTCCGGCGTCGGCGACGACGTAAATCCATGCAGCCGCACCGCTCCGTGCAAAACGTGGGCCGGTGCCATTTCCAAGACAGCGAGTGGCGGTGAGATCGATTGTCTCGATCCGGGTGGCTTCGGTTCGGTTACCATCACCAAATCGATCACGCTCGACTGTGGCGAGGGCGTCGGTGGCTCGCCTGGCGGCATCCTCAACTCGGGCGTGCCTGGCGTCATCATCAACGATCCGAACGGCGCAACCGCGCCAACCATTAAGGTGCATTTGCGCAACCTCACGATCAACGGCGCAGGCACCACCGTCGGCACCTATGCCGTGCGGTTCCTCAGCGGCAAGATGCTGACGATGCAGAACGTCAATATCAGCAACCAGGGCACCGGCGGCGTGCCCGCTGTGAGCTTCGAGCCGAGCGCCGCGAGTGTTGGCGCCATGCTGTTCATGACGGATGTCAACATCAACACCGCCATTGGGCCGGGTTTGGATATCAAACCCGCGAGCAACGTTGCCGTTACCGCATCGCTCAATCGTGTCACAATCGCCGACACGCAGAATGGCGTCCTGGCTGAAGACGGGGCGACAGCCACCATCTCGAACAGCAACATTTCCGGCAATGTCGGTCGCGGCGTCTCCGCAGTGTCGAATTCGGGTACGGTGGCCGCTGTTGTGAACATCCTCCACACGACGATTGCCAGCAACGGCAATTTCGGGGTGGCGGCTGGCACCGGCACGACCGTCAGGCTGTCGGATGCGAGCATCTTCAACAATGTCGCCGGCGGCATCAAGCCGCAGGGAACGGTCCTGTCCTTCAAGAATAACAGCCTTGGTCCGGACGCCGGCAATAGCGGGCTGCCGACCGTGACGGTGGTACAGCAGTAAAGGCATCGGAATCGGGCTGCACTTCGATGGAAATGCAGCCCGCTCAGATCCTCGAGTTCGCGCGCTTGATCGCGAACAGCCGGTTCCAGTTGTCGATCGATGAGGTGGCGGGCCGAAACGACAGCGGCAGCTACGTCTCGGAGGAATTTGGGCTGCGGAATGGCCTTGAGGCCCTGCGTGGGCAAAGCAGTCGCGGCCTCCACCGCTACGTATCGCGGTCGGCGTATTCGCATTGAGGGCGCCAACGCCTTTTTCGCGGCATGACCTGCGGGGTCATGTCGCCGAGGCGGCGCGCTTGGTAACCGATCCGGATGGCGCGAAAGCGCGTTTCGAATCGGGGTGACGATATGCAGATCGCGCGCAGGGATTTCCTGAAATATGGCGGCGGAACGGTGGCGGCGCTCGCGCTGCCGGGGATGCTGCCCGCCGCCGACACCCTGCGCAAGCCGATCATCGACGTCCACATGCACGCTTATCCGGCCACGATGAAGCTGCCCGTCCCGATCGTGAACCCGATTACCGGGGCGAAGAGTTCGATCGTCACCGGCGCGGACCATCTCACTGCCTGCCTCGAGCAGATGCGGCGGTACAATATCGTCAAGGGTGTGGTCAGCGGCGGCGATGGCGACCGCTTGCAGGCAGCCTATGATTGGCACGATCGCGATCCCGCCCGCATCGTCGCCGGCGCGGGCATCCGCGGCTCGGAGGACACGCCGCTGCCGCCGCTCGAAACGCTGCGCAGCGCCTTTGCCTCGGGCAAGCTGAAAGTGTTGGGTGAGATCACCGCGCAATATGCCGGCCTGTCGATCAGCGATCCCAAATACGACCCCTATTTGGCGCTGGCCGAGGAATTCGACGTGCCCGTGGCGATCCATCTCGGCACGATGCCCGCGGGAACGACGTTCGATCCGTGCTGCCGCTCGGCGCGGGCGGCGTTCGGCCATCCCGAAACAGTGGAAGGGGCACTCAACAAGCACCCGAAACTGCGCATCAACCTGATGCACAGCGGCTGGCCCTATGTCGAAGAGGCCGAGGCGATGATGATGCTCTACGACAACGTCAACATCGATACCGGCGCGCTGTCATGGCTGCTGCCGCGCCCGGCCTTTCACGATTATCTGCGCCGGCTGGTCGATGCGGGTTTCGGCAAAAGGGTGATGTTCGGGTCCGACCATATGTACTGGCCCGACGGGATCGGGCTCGCCGTCGAGCATGTCGAGGCCGCGACCTTCCTGACCGAGGAGCAGAAGCGCGACATCTTCTACAATAATGCGGCGGCCTTTTATAAGCTGGGCTCGTGACGCCTGCGGCACGTTCGGCGGTGATGTATGCCGCCAGTCAGCCGCCACAGGATTCGCGCACGATCAGGTCGGTCGGCAAGTGAACCGGCAAATGATCGGGCGAGAAATCGAGTACGCGCGAGACCAATAGGCGTCCGGCCTCGGCAGTGTCCTGGCGGATCGTGCTCAGCGTCGGCGTACTCAGCCGGCTCAGCAACATGTCGTCATAGCCGACCACCGATACATCGCCCGGTACGGTGCGCCCGGCGCGCTTTATCGCGCGGATCGCGCCCAGGGCGATCAGGTCGCTGGAGGCGACGATGCCGTCGAAGACGACGCCGCGATGGAGCAGTCGCGCGACGGCAGCCTCGGCCGCTTCGAGCTCGAATTCGACCGCGACAACCAGATTGGGATCGGTCTCGAGCCCGCTTTCGCGGATTCCCTCCATGTAGCCGCGGCGGCGCTGCATCGCCTCTGGGTCGCTGCCGCCCAGAAACAGGATATGGCGCCGGCCCATGCGGGCGAGGTGCAAGGTCGCGCGCCGTCCGCCGAGCAGATTGTCCGAACCCACCGAGCAATATCTCTGCCCGGGCATATGCGCGCCCCAAACCACGAAATGCCCGTTGGTCGAGGTCGCGAGCTGGTTGAGTTGTTCGTGCAGCGCACCCTGGCCCAGGAAGATCACTCCGCTCGCGCGGCTGGTGGTGACGGCGTGGACCAGGTCGTCGTAATTTTCCGGCGAGGTGTGGCTGACGATGAAGTCGCACGAGCGCGCGCGTGCCGCCTCGCCGATCTGGGCGATCAGTTCGAGGAAGAACGGGTGGGTGAGCGGCACCGGCCGCCCGCGCATATGCGGAGTCACGATCGCGATCGAGCCCTCGGCGCCGATCGGCGCGGCGGGCATGTAATGGCGGAACGGATAATCATGTTCGCGCGCCAGGGCCCAGATGCGCTGCTTGGTCTTGGCGCTGATCACCGGCTCGTCGTTGAGCGCGCGCGACACCGTAGACACAGAGACGCCCGCCAGCTTGGCGAGGTCTTGTAGCGTCGTATTATTGTTGCTGTTGGTGCCCATTACGCCCAAGCTGACCCGCTAACCGGCGCCGACTTAAGGAGCGAAGGGCAGGTTTTGCAAGCGAGCGAGGGGGACGCGAGCATTTCAGCACCGGCGCCGATGCGGCGGCCGCGCCTGACGATCGGCCAGATCTGGAACATGTGCTGCGGCCTGTTCGGCGTGCAGATCGTCTGGGGGCTGCAAAACGGCAGTACCAGCCGCATCTTCCAGACGCTCGGTGCCCAGCTCGACCAATTGCCGATCCTGTGGATCGCGGCGCCAATCACCGGGCTGCTCGTCCAGCCGCTGATCGGGCATTGGAGCGACCGCACCTGGGGGCCGCTCGGGCGGCGACGACCGTTCCTGCTCGCGGGATCGGTCCTGACCGCGATCGCGCTGGTCGCGATGCCCAATGCCGCCAGCATCTGGACCGCGAGCCTGGCATTGTGGCTGCTCACCGCCTCGATCAACATTGCCGCCGAGCCGTTCCGCGCGCTGGTCGCCGACGCCTTGCCAGAGGACCAGCGTACCGAGGGTTTTGCGGTGCAGGTCTTTTTCATCGGTTCGGGCGCGGTCTTCGCCTCGGCACTACCCTGGATCCTTACGCATTGGTTCGGCGTCGCCGCGACCGCGCCCCCTGGCTTGTTGCCGCCCTCCGTGCGGCTCACTTTCTATATAGGCGCAGCCGGGCTGCTTGCCGCTGTCGCCTGGACGGTGCTCACGACCAGTGAACGTCCGCCTGAGAGCCTCGCCGCCGACGCGCCGGACCTGATCGACCATATGGTGCCGAGCACGACGGGCGCGGTGACGCTCGCGCGCAGCGGGCTGTTATGGATGATCGGGGGCGGCGCGATCGCCGGCTTTGCCGCCGTCGATCAACTCGAGCGCGAGATCTACGTGCTGGCGACGATCGCCTTTGTCTTCGGCGTCGCTCAGCTCGCAGCGGTGGCGATGCGGCGCGGCGGGCGACACTCGCTCGGCGTGTTCGAGATCGTCGAGGACATATTGCATATGCCGCGTCTGTTGCGGCACCTGGCGCTGGTCCAGTTCTTCACCTGGACCGCTTTGTTCGCGATGTGGATCTACACAGTCCCCGCCGTCGCCGAGCATCATTATCATACCGCCGACGCCAGTTCGGCCGCGTACAATGCGGGTGCCGATTGGGTCGGCGTGCTGTTCGCCGGCTATAACGGCGTGGCCGCAGTCGCCGCGCTGGCACTGCCCTGGCTCGCCGAACGGATCGGACGGCGTACCATCTATGCGCTCAGCTTGGCCCTCGGCGCGCTGGGCTTGGCCGGATTCATGCTGATCGACGATCCTTATTGGTTGTGGTTGCCGACGATCGGCATCGGCTGTGCCTGGGCTGCGATCCTGTCGCTGCCTTATGCGATGCTCGCCAGCGCAGTGCCGCCGCGCAAGATGGGTGTCTATATGGGCATTCACAACATGTTCCTGGTGCTGCCCCAATTGGTCGCCGCTACCGTGTTTGGCGCGATCGTCCACCACTGGCTGGGCAATCAGGCAATCCTGGCGCTCGGACTGGCGGCGGCGGCCATGGGCGCTGCGGCCCTTACCGCGATGACCATCCCCGACGCCTGAGCGTGGTTATGCAAATGTTGCATTATTGAATGGGCGCAACACTCACGCTTGTTTGAGGAATCGTAGTGTGAAGTCCTACAAAACAGGACTTGCGTGCTACGGAAATTTACGCAACAAAGCGCAAATCGTTGCACAAGATTGCAAGCGATAGAGTCGCGTGCATCGCAAAAAGGCGAGCGGCGCAGGAGGGATGAAGGGGCCATGGCACGCAGCGACGCGCCGCAACGATTCCGAACAAGGTGATTCGCGCCGCGTGTCGGGCATGCAGCTTCGGCACGCGAGCAAGGGGACAAGCCCCCGCATGAGGGGCGGGCATTAGGGGAGTGATCGATGAAACAACTGGGTTCGAACCGCAGCCGTGGGCTTCTGTGGAGCGGCGCTTCGCTGATGACGCTGGCGATCTTCGCCGCGACCGGCGCACAAGCGCAGACCGCGCCGGAGGCCGCCACCAGCCCGACCGCCGCGCCGCAGACGGATAGCGGCGCCCAGGCTTCCGATGACAACGACATCCTGATCGTCGGCGTGCGCCGCGCGCTCGGCGATGCCGCGGAGACCAAGCGCAATGCCGCCACGATCGTCGACTCGATCAGCGCGACCGATATCGGTGCCTTCCCCGACACGTCGGTGTCCGGCGCCTTGTCGCGCGTTCCCGGCATCACCGTGTCGCGGCTGCAGTCGACCGACGATTCGACTCACCCCTCGGGCGAAGCCGCCGGCGTGCTGGTCCGCGGTCTGACCCAGGTGCGTACCGAGTTCAACGGCCGCGACAGCTTCTCCGCCGACGCCGCGCGCGGCCTCAACTTCAACGACATCTCGCCCGAGCTGATGTCGCGCGTCGATGTCTACAAGAACCTGACCGCGGACATGATCGAGGGCGGCATCGCCGGCACCGTCGATCTGCGCACCCGCCTGCCGTTCGACCAGAATGGTCTGGTCGTCACCGGCAACGCCAAGGCCGATTACGGCGATCGGTCGAAGAAGTGGACGGGCGAATTTTCGGCGCTGATCAGCGACACGTTCGATACCGAGATCGGCAAGTTCGGCTTCATGGCGGACTTCGCGCGGAGCCATGTGATCACACGGACCGAAAGCGTGATCATGGACAAGATCGACACCTATTGCTCGGCGGGCGCTCTCAAGCCCGACGGCACTGCCAATATCGGTTCGGACGGCACGATCGGCTGTACCGCCAATCCGTTCGGCGGCACCGGCTGGGCCTATGCGCCCGACGGCATCCGCTATTCGCAGGTCGATTACGACCGCACACGGCGCGGCATCGCGCTCGCAGGCCAGTTCCAGGACAAGTCCGAACGCTTCCTGCTGACGGTGCAGTACACCGACTCCAAATATCACAATGCCTGGCTCGAACGCGCCTCGCACGCGATCCTCGACGGCAATGCCTATGGCACCCCGGCCTTCAATCCGCGCAGCTCGACCATCCTCGGCGCGGCCGACGGCTCCGGCGCCCTGGTGTTCGGATCGAACGGCATGCTGCAATTGGGCGTGCTGACCCAAGGGCATGGCAGCTGGGCCGGGAGTTGGAGCGCCAGCGACCAGGACGCGATCAACACGGGCTCGGCGGTCCCGGGCATGCCGTTCGTCAACAATTGCGGCACCGGCCACTGCACCACGCTGCGCGATGGCCTCTATTTCCAGAACGAAGCGCGCAATTTCGACCATAGCGAAGGGACGCGCGACTTCTCGGCCAATATCGACTGGAAGATCACCGACAACCTGAAGCTGACGCTGGACGGTCAGCGCATTACGGCGTCAACCAACAACAACGACATCCTGGTCGCGGTCGGATCGATGGCCAATTACCAGTACAGCCTGACCGACGGCAACGCGCCGGAGATCAAGCTGCTGCCGGGCTCGAACGTCAACTACGCATCGGGCGGTCTCGCCAATCCGCACAATTACTGGATTCCGTTCATCCAGGGCCATGTCGAGGACAATGACGCCGACGAATGGGCGTTCAAGGGCGACCTGCAATATGATTTCGACAAGGGCGGCTGGCTCGACTCGCTCAAGGTCGGCGTGCGCTACGCCGACCGCAGTCAGACCGTGCGCTATTCGACCTTCAACTGGACTCCGATCGCCGCGAGCTGGAATTGCAACGGGGCCGGCTTCAACGCCGACAATACCGCACCCAACCCGACGGCGGCGTGCAATTCGAACTTCAAGGGCTATGGCGCGGGCATCTGGGAATCGACCAGCCTGGGCAGCAATTTCTACAATGGCAGCGCGTACGATAACGGCCCGCTCGTCTATCTGAACCGCGACACGCTGCAGAACTTCCCCAAGCTGCTCCAGTCGCTGGGCGGGGCCGCGACCAATTCGCCGATCGCGCCGGGCTATACCGCGATCTGCGACCGGCCCGAGGCGACGGTCGACGGGTGCTTCACGCCGTCGGAAGTGACCAGGACGTCCGAACGCACCAAGGCCGCTTATGCCATGCTCAATTTCGGCGGCGACCAGCCGATCTTCGGCGGCGGCGTGCGCATCAAGGGCAATATCGGCGTTCGCGTGATCCGCACCGAAGTGGCCAGCGACGGCGCGGTGGCTTATCCGGCGAGCACTGCACTCGCGCTGTTGCCGGCTTGCAGCGCAGGCTTGTCCGGCGATGCGATCGTGCAGCCCCGGTGCTATCTCACGCCTGCAATCGAGGCCTTCGCCAGCGGCGGCGGCTCGCCCAATACGCTCAAGGCGTCGTATACGAACGTGCTGCCGAGCTTCAACATCCGGTTCGGACTAGATCCAAAGACGTATGTCCGCTTCGGCTATTCGCGCGGCCTGTCGCGGCCCGATTTCGGGCTGTTGCGCAATTTCGTGTCGATCAATTCGCCGATCATCAACACCGGTCCGGACTCGCCGTACATCGTCTATAATTCGCCGACCGCGGCGCATGTCGCGGCCAACGTCACCGGCTACAATTTCGTGTTCAATGCGGAGTCGGGCTATGCCGGTCTCAGGCCGATGACCGCCGACCAGTTCGACCTGACCTTCGAGCGCTATATGGGCAAGTCGTCCTTGTTCACGATCGATCTGTTCTACAAGAAGCTGCACAACGCGATCTCGTACGGCCAGTTCGAGCGTCCTTTCACCAACAACGGCTCGACCCAGACCGTGCTGCTGCGCGGGCCGCGCAACGAAAAGAGCGGCGGCGAGCTCAAAGGCTTCGAAGTGGGTTACCAGACCTTCTTCGACTTCCTGCCCGGACTGTTGTCCGGCCTCGGCATCCAGGCCAATTACACCTTCGTCGATCAGTCGGGGATCAACAATTCGAACCTGATCGCGGTCGGTGCGCTCGATGCCGGTGGCACCGGCGGCCAGGGCGCGGGGCTCGACGTCAGCGGCGGGCGTGGCGCGGTGATCGACTCGCACATGTTGGCGGGCATCTCGAAGCACTCGTTCAACCTGGTCGGCCTGTACGAAAAGGGCCCGGTCGCGCTCCGTGTCGCCTACAATTGGCGATCGCGCTTCCTGACCAACAATCTCGACTGCTGTATCGGCCTGCCGGTGTTCCAGAAGGCTGCCGGCTTCCTCGACGGATCGCTGCGCATATCGGTGGTCAAGAATTTCGAGTTCCTGGTCGAAGGCTCGAACCTGCTCAACACGCGCACCGTCTATCAGCAGCAGATCTTCGGCGATTCCAAGGCGACGCCGGGCGCCAAGCCGGTGTTCATGGATGCCAATTGGGGAGTGGTCGACCGCCGCTTCTCGGTTGGCGGCCGATTCAAGTTCTGATTTCCTCCACTGGGCGCCGCCGCCACCCTTCCAAGTACGGCGGCGCCCAATTTTTTGTGAGGGAACACCATCATGGCGCCGGCACCAGAACCAGAATCGCTGAAGCCCGATCCATTGAAGGTGGTCATCGTCGGCGGCGGCACCGCCGGCTGGATGGCGGCATCGGCGCTGGTCAAGCTGTTGCCCGCGCAGGATTACGCCGTCACGCTGATCGAATCGGATGAGATCGGCACGGTCGGCGTCGGCGAAGCGACGCTGCCGCACATCAAGGTGTTCAACGACACGCTGGGCATCGACGAGGCGCAGTTCATGCGCGAGACCCAGGCCGCATTCAAGATCGGCATCGAGTTCGTCGGCTGGGACCGGCCCGGCGAACGTTACGTCCATCCGTTCGGCACGTTCGGCGAGCCCTGGGCGGGAGTCGATTTCCAGCATCACTGGGCCCGCGCGCATGCCGCCGGGCGCGCTTCAGAACTGCACGATTATTCGTTCGCGATCGCCGCCTGCCGCAACAACGCGTTCGAATTCCCCGATAAAGACCCGAAATCGATCCGCGCGACCTACGCTTATGCCTATCATTTCGACGCTGCGCTCTATGCCCAATTTCTGCGCCGCTGGGCCATCCCGCGCGGGGTCACGCGGATCGAGGGCAAGGTGGTCGATGTCGCGCGCGACGCGGCTACCGGCCATGTCGCGTCGCTGACTCTCGCCTCGGGCGCCGAGATTGAGGGCGACTTGTTCGTCGATTGCTCGGGCTTCCGCTCGTTGCTGGTCGGCGGGACGATGGATGTTGGCTGGCAGGACTGGAGCCATTGGCTGCCCTGCGACCGCGCGCTTGCCGTGCCCAATATCCGCACCGAGCCTTTGCTCCCCTATACGCGCCTTACCGCGCAGGAAGCGGGGTGGACGTGGCGGATCGGGCTGCAGCACCGCACCGGCAACGGCTATGTCTTCTCCAGCCGCTTCACCGACGAGGAGCGCGCGCGAGACGTGCTGCTCGCCGCGCTCGACGCACCGCCGCTCGGCGAGCCGCGGTTGTTGCGCTTCCAGGCCGGACGCCGCGCTGCCGCCTGGGCGGGCAATTGCGTCGCGGTCGGGCTCGCCAGTGGTTTTCTGGAGCCGCTCGAATCCACCTCGATCTTCCTGATCCAGGCAGCGGTCATGGACCTGATCGGCCTGATGCCGACGCGCCCCAGCGGGATCGATCCGCGGCTGGCAGCCGAATATAATCGTTTGTTCGAAGTGCATTACGACCGCACGCGCGATTTCCTGGTGCTCCACTATACCGCCAACCGGCGACACGGGCAGCCGCTATGGGACCATGTCCGCAATATGGAATTGCCCGAGAGCCTGGCGCACAAGATCGCCTTGTTCCGCGCCTCCGCCGCCGCGCCCGATTACCGCTATGGCCTGTTCTCACGCGACTCCTGGCTCGCGGTGCTGGTCGGCCAGGGTATCCTGCCCGCCGCGTGGAACCCGCTGGCCGAGACGGTCCCGCTCGACGATCTCGCGGCCAGGCTCGCCGACCTCAAATATCGCATCGACGTCAACGCCGCCGACATGACCGCACATGGCGACTTCATCCGGTCCTATTGCCCCGCGCCCGCGCTGGAGCCGGCGGCATGAGCGCGCGGGTCCAAAGCCTCGTCCTGCTCGGCCGCGACGCGCCGCTATGGCTCGCCGCCAGCGTGCTCCAGGCCGCGCTCAAGCCCGCCGGCGTCGCGGTCACCGCGATCGAGTTGCCGAGCCTGCTCCACGTCAGCGACGTCTATGCGACATTGCCGGGGATCGAGGCACTCCACACCAGGCTGCGGCTCGACGAAGCCGGACTGCTGCGTGCGACCGCCGGCGCATTCTCGCTCGGCCAGAATATCCGCGACATGCTCGGCGGGCACGGACAGTTCCTCAATGCGTACGGCGCCTATGGCACGCCGATCGAGGGCAACGACTTCTTCCCTTATTGGGTGAAGGCGCGCGCGCTCGGGCTCGACGTCGCGCTCGAGCAATTCTCGCCGACCGCCGCGGCCGCGCGCCAGGGTCGGGTGATGATCCCCGACGAAGCAAGCGAGGTCTATGGCCGTGCCGATTACGGCTATCATCTGCCCGCGATCGCTTATGCCGCCGGGCTGAAGACCGTCGCCGCGCGGCTCGGCGTGGCGATGCGGACCGCCAACCATATCGCGATCGAGCGCGGCGACGGCGGCGACATCGCCGCGCTGGTTGCAGACGGCGAGCGCGTCGCGGGTGAGTTGTTCGTCGACGTGACGGGCAGCGACGCGGCATTGATCGGCAAGACACTCGGGATCGACCAGCACAGCTGGCGCGCACATTTCCCCGCCGACCGCGTGTTCGCGGCCCGCGCGCAGCCTTTCACGCCGATCCCGACCTATGCCGAACTGCGTGCCTGGCCGCCGGGATGGGCAGCACTCTACCCGACCCAGGCCGCGACCCATGTGATCCACGCCTTTTCAAGCGCGCTTACCGAGCCTGAGGCCGCGCTGGCCCAACTCGGCGCGGCCACCGGGCTCGCGCTCGGCGACGCCGTGTTGCGCCCGTCCGATCCCGGGCGGCGCGACCAGGCCTGGGCACACAATTGCGTCGCGATCGGCAGCGCGGCCTGCGCACTCGACCCGATACATAATCTCGACCTCCACGCGGTCCAGCTCGGACTGATCACCTTGCTGACCTATTTCCCGACCGGGCAGGACGCCGCGCCGAGCCGCGACGAGTACAACCGCCTGATGCGCTCATCGTTCGAGCGGCTGCGCGATTACCAAGCCGTCCTCTACATGCTCGCGCCCTATCCCGGCGCGTTCTGGGACGGCGGCCGCGCGGCACCGCCGCCGCCCGAGCTCGCGCATATCGTCGCTACCTTCCGCGCGCGCGGCGAGGTGCCGCCGATGGAGGATGACAGCATCCCGACCGACAATTGGCGCGCGCTGCTGATCGGGCTGGGCATCGCGCCGGAAAGCTATCCGCCGCGGATCGACGCAGCCGCCGCCGACACGGTCAAGACGCAGTTCCGCGCCATGCTGGGCTTTGTCAAAGACACGGTGCAGCGTCAGCCGACCCATGCCCAGGCACTGGGCCTAGCCCATGGTTGAGGCCGCCCGTCTAACCCGCGCGGCATACGTATCGCGCGACATACGTATTCAGCAAGCGGGGCGACTTGCTCTCGCATATCCCGGCCCTGCTCCAGGGTCCGTTCGACCCGTTCTCTCCGTCTACCCGCGCGGCGCTGCGCCAGCCGCTTCGCGCCGCCAGCGTCAAATCCTTCTCTCCCTAAGGAAGACCCGATGACCCTTCGCTCGCTTGCCCTGATCGCCGCGCTTGGCTGGACCGTTCCCGCCGCGGCCGCCACGCGCGAATGTGCGCAATCGCCGGGCAAGGTGATCGAAGTCTGCGTGTGGGTGGATAACGGCCGAGCGCTGTACGAGGTCACGCGCAACGGCGTGGCCGTGCTCGCCCCATCCGAACTTGGCCTGACCTTCAGGGGCGAGCCCGCCGCGCGCTACACCGCGATCGGCAATCCGCGCCGCGCCGCGTCGGATACGAGCTGGGAGCAACCCTGGGGCGAGCAACGGGTGATCCGCGACAATCACACGCAGCTGACGGTCACGCTCAACGGCGACACCGCGCTCAACAAGGCGGTCGACGTCACGTTCCGGCTGTTCGATGACGGCTTCGGATTCCGCTACGATTATGCCGGCATCCCGGCAGGCCAGGAGGTCGCGGTCACCGCCGAACGAACCCAGTTCCACACTCTCGGCGCGTATCAGGCCTGGTGGTATCAGGGGCTTGGCCAGGAGCGCGACGAATATCTCTACACCCAGACCGATGCGCGCCGCATCACCTTGGCCGAAACGCCGCTGACGATGAAGGGCGCCAATGGCCTCTACCTCTCGTTCCACGAAGCGGCGATGATCGATTTCCCTTCGATGCTGCTGCAGGGCAATGGCGAGGGCACGCTGACCGCCTGGCTGATGCCGTGGCCCGACGGCACGCTGGCGAAGAAGACGGGCGCGTTCACCACGCCGTGGCGGACCGTGCTGATCGGCGAGACGCCCGGCGCGCTGGCCGACAGTCGGATCGAGCTGAACCTCAACGAGCCGAGCAAGATCCCGGATATCCAGAAGTGGTTCACGCCGGGCAAATATGCCGGCGTGTGGTGGGAAATGCATCTCGACAAGACCACTTGGGGCAGCGGGATGCGGCACGGCGCGACCACCGCCAATGTCGAGCGTTATATCGATTTCGCCGCCAAATACGGGTTCAGCGGCGTGCTGGTCGAGGGCTGGAACCTGGGCTGGGACGGCGACTGGATCACCAATGGCGATAAGTTCAGCTTCACCAAGCCCTATCCCGATTTCGATATCGCCGCGATCACCGCTTACGCCAAGTCGAAGGGCGTCCAGCTGATCGGGCATAACGAGACCGGCGGTGCGGTGATCAATTACGAAAACCAGCTCGACGATGCGATGAAATTCTACCAGCGCTACGGCGTCCACGCGGTCAAGACCGGCTATGTCCGCCATGCTGGCGACATTCTCGACCGCGACGGCAGGGGCGAATGGTTCGCCGGGCAGTTCATGGTGCGCCACAATCTGCTGGTCGCCGAAACCGCGGCGAAATACCGCATCGCGATCGACGCGCACGAGCCGGTCAAGGATACCGGTCTCCGCCGCACCTGGCCCAATATGGTCGCCCGCGAAGGCGCCCGCGGCCAGGAATACAATGCCTGGGGCGTGCCGACCAACCCGCCGGAACATATGACGATCCTGCCGTTCACGCGGTTGCTCGGCGGGCCGATGGATTTCACGCCGGGCATCTTCGACGTCGCGCATGGCAAGGATGACGTCACGCGGCGCGTGCAGTCGACGCTCGCGACGCAATTGGCCGAATATGTCGTGGTGTACAGCCCGATCCAGATGGCTGCCGATCTGCCCGAAAATTACGAGAAGAACCTGGCCGCGTTCCAGTTCATCCGCGACGTGCCGACCGATTGGGAGACGTCCAAGACCTTGCAGTCGGAGATCGGCGATTACGTCGTCGTCGCGCGCCGGCAGCGCAGCGGGCAGGACTGGTTCCTGGGCGCGATCACCGACGAGAATGCGCGTTTGCTGTCTCAGCCGCTGACCTTCCTCGCGCCCGGCAAGAGGTATGAGGCCCAGATCTATCGCGACGGGCCCAATGCCGATTACCGCGTCAATCCGTTGGCGATCACGATCGAGAAGAAGATCGTGACGGCGGCGGACACACTGCCGCTCGACCTCGCACCGGGCGGCGGCACGGCGATAAGGTTTCGTTTGATCGAGTAGCCGCTGCCCGAGCGGCGGGGCCAGCTGCCAGGCCGTTTCTGGGCTTTTCGATTCCTCAGTCGCGGAGGCCGCTATCGACACGCCATTGTCGGGAACTGGGATGGCGGGAGCGCTACTCTATCGACTGGTCGACCGTGTCATGCGGGGCACCGCAGGTGAAGCAGAGCCTGAAAGTCACGTAGCCGGTCAGGCCTGAGCGCTTGCCTTGCGGGCGCGATATTGTGCTATCTTGTCGCGGTTGCCGCATACCGACATCGAACACCACCGCCGCCGGTTGTTCTTCCCCACGTCGTAGAACTGCATCGTGCACGCCGGATTGTCGCAATGACGCATCCGTTCGCGGTCGAACGCCTTCAGGAAGTGCGCGAAATCCCACGCTACCGCGGTCGCTACCGGTGGCCCCACCAGCGTCGTCCTTTCCTCGATCACGGGAAGGCCACCTTGTTCCGCGACATGAAGCCGGGTCCCGGATCGGGCGATGCGTCGATTGATGTCCTCGAGCGTCCGGCGCGGCAGCGGCAATCCGGCAGCGAGTTGGCCGAACGCCGCCTCGAGCTCCGCCCGCAGGCTCCTGAGATCCTCGATCGTATCGGCTTCAGCCGCCGCCGGAATCGCCAGATTGGTCTGCTTCGCCCATCGCGCCAGCGACTCGCGATCCCCGATCAGATCCAGCGCCATGCCCTTGATCACCGGTGTGGTGTTCAGGAAATCGATCCACAAATGGCCGCCCAGAAAGGGCATGCCTTCGCGAAACTCTCCGGCAATCCGCTCCTGGCTCATGATTGTGCTTTCCAGATGGTCGCGCCGACGGACGCGAGCTGTAACCAATGAAATAGTGCTTGACAGGTTTTCTGTAAAGAGACACCAATCAAAGCGTAGTTTATCGGTTACAAGGAAATCCCATGTCCAAATCCACTCGCACTCTCGGTCTGGCGGCGGCTGCCGCCGGTATGGTCGCAATGACGCTGGCATCCGCGTCGCCGACGCCAATAAGCGCTCCGACGGTCCCGGCCGCTCGGACGCTGTACAAGTCGGAGACGGTGAAGGGGCTCAAGGTCTTCTACCGGGAAGCCGGTGATCCCGCCCTGCCGACCATCGTGCTGCTCCACGGTTTTCCGACGTCGTCGCACATGTATCGCGATCTGATCCCTGCATTGGCCGGGCGGTTCCACGTGATCGCGCCCGATTATATCGGCTTCGGCCAGTCGGACGCGCCGGCCGCATCCGAATTCACCTACAGCTTCGACAACCTGACGGCGCACGTCACCGGGCTGCTCGATCAGCTGCACCTGACGTCGTACGTCCTCTATATGCAGGATTATGGCGGGCCGGTCGGCTTCCGCATCTTCGCCCAGCGCCCCAGCCAGGTGAAGGGCTTGGTCATCCAGAATGCCAACGCCTATCTCGACGGGGTCGGCGACATGCCCAAGCAGGTCTTCCTGCCGCTCTGGGAAAAGCGCGACGCCACTACCGAGGCTGCCGCACGGACGTTCCTGAAGCCCGAAACGACCCGCTTCCAGTACACGTTCGGCGCGCGTGATCCGGAAGCGATCAGCCCGGACAATTGGACCATCGACCAGGCGCTGCTCGACCGCCCCGGCACCGATGCTTATCAGTTGGACTTGCTGGCGAATTACAAGACCAATGTCGCGCTGTATGACAGCTGGCATGCCGCGTTCCGCAAGTACCAGCCCAAGACGCTGATCGTCTGGGGCAAGAACGATCCGTTCTTCATTCCGGCGGGCGCCGAAGCCTTCAAGCGCGACCTGCCGGCGGCGAAGCTCGTGTGGCTTGATGGCGGCCATTTCGCGCTGGAAGAGAATGTCGACCTCGTCGCACGGGAGATCGAACTCGCGTTTGCCGGTCGATAACGACCCCGGCAAAGACCGTCGGCGCTCCCCCCCAACCACCTCCTTCGGGAGGGCGCCGGCGGTCACCCATTTTTTTCCGAATAGTCCGGCGCGCCGTAACGTTCCGCGCGCGCCCAGCGAAGGTCCCGACATGCCGCATTCACTCCGTACCGCAATTGTCACCGGCGCAAGCCGGGGAATCGGCCGGGCCACCGCCCTTCGCCTGGCAGCCGATTTCGACATGGTCGTCCTTGCCGCCCGTAGCGAAGAGGGCCTCGCGGAATGCGCAGCGGAGATCGAACGGTCGGGCGGCCGGGCACTTGCCGTGGCCGGGGATCTCCGCCGGCCGGAAACTCCAGTCGACCTGGTATCCGCGACGATCGCGGCGACGGGCCGGATCGACGCGATCGTGAATGTCGCCGGCGCCGTCCCGCAATCGCCACTGTTGGCATTGACCGACAATGAGTGGGAAGACGGACTCGCGATGAAGTTCCACGGTGCGCGGCGACTGGCCCTGGCGGGTTGGCCGCACCTCAGGGAAGCGCAGGGCGCCTTGATCTTCATTTCGGGCGCCACGGCTATGATGCCGAACGCCGCACTCGCCGCCGTCTCGACCATCAACGCCGCCATCGCCGCGCTGGCCAAGGCCTTTGCGGATCAGGGACGGACAGACAATGTCCGGGTGAATTCGGTGCTGCCCCGGGGCGGTGATGACCAGCCGCAGGATGGCAATGATCGAGCGCTATGCGGCGGCGCGAAATCTCACGGCGGATGATGCCATCGCGCACTACGCCGCCGAAGCCGGCATCGCCCGCTTCGGCCAGCCCGAGGAAATCGCCGAATTGATCGCATTCGCGGTGTCGCCGGCCACGCAATGGATGACGGGTACGGCGCTGCGCCTCGACGGCGGCGAGACGCGCGCGCTATGAGCAGGGATATCCCGCCGGCACGGCCCGGCAGCGCGGCCTTGAACGCAGCATCGCCGGATCCGACCATAGCCTATTCGCGGCGAGCCGCGCTGGGCATGCTCGCGGGGGGCGCAGCTTTGCTTCCGGGTGCGGGTCGCGCCGCGACGCCGGGATCGATCCGCGCGATCGCTTTCGACGGTTTTCCGATCTTCGACCCCAGATCGGTCACCGCGAGGGTCGTCGCGCTGGTCCCGGAGCGCGGCCGCGATCTCGCCCAGAGCTGGTCGACCAAGCTCTTCGGCAACAGCTGGCTCTACACCTCGGCGGGCCAATACGCTCCCTTCGACGAGGTCGCCGACAACGCCTTGCGCTACGCCGCCGAATCGCTCGGCGTGTCGCTGACGGCGTCGGATCGCGCGGGACTCGTCGACGCTTATGCGGCGCTCGACGTGTGGCCGGACGTCAAACCGGCACTGACGCGGTTGCGCGCAGCTGGGGTGAAGCTCGCCTTCCTGTCCAATCTCGGCGAGCAGACGTTGCGGTCGAACATGCGGCGCAACGATCTCGATGCCGCCTTCGATCATGTTCTCAGCAGCGATCGGGTCAGGGCGTTCAAGCCCTCGCCCAAGGCCTATGCGATGGCGATCGACGCGTTCGGCTTGCCCAAATCGCGCATCGGTTTTGCGGCGTTCGGCGGATGGGATGCGGCGGGCGCGGCGTGGTTCGGATATCGCACCGCATGGGTCAACCGGCTCGGCGTGCCGCTCGAACGTCTCGGGCCGGGGCCATCGTTCGTCAGCCGAACGATGTCGGCGGTGCTAGACTTGGCGGCAGTGGCCTGATCGGGAGCGGCAGCGAGCGCGTTCTTGTCGTGCTGGCCCATGCCGAGCCGGCAGGTTGCAGTTCACCGGGCTTATCTTCCCGAGGGCTGCCCGCCTTTTTTCTCGGCGATGACGCCGCGCGCGTAACCGAAGCCTGACGATTCACGAACCGGCATCAGAAACTGGTTTGTCAGATCCTCCAGGGAGATTCTTATGAAGTATCGCAACATGCTGAAGCCGCTCGCCCTCGCCCTGTCCACGACGATGCTTGTGCCCGGTCTTTTGGCCGCGTCGGCCGCCCAAGCGGGGATCAAGGGCTCGACCGCGCAGATCAACACCGACGACCATGGCGTCGCGCTCGGTGGCTACGATCCGGTGGCCTATTTCGACAGCGGCAAGCCCACCCGCGGGGTCGATCGCCTCTACGCGTCCTATGACGGCGCGCGCTATCTCTTTGCCACCGCCGCGCATCGCAAGGCGTTCCTGGCCAATCCCCGCAAGTACCTTCCCGAATTCGGTGGATTTTGCGCGGTCGGCACTGCGTTTGGTGAAAAGGTCGATGTCGATCCCGAGACCGGGAAAGTCGTGAACGGCAAACTCTATCTCAACAACAGTGCCCGCGCGCTGCAACTGTTCGACAAGGACACTGCCGGGATCATCACCAAGGCGCAGACCAATTGGCCGGCCGTCAAGGAAAAGGCATTTTGACGCACCTCTTGGCGCGCCGCGTCCGGTCCTCCCTTTTGGCGGTGATCCTCGCCGCCATTGGGGCCTTGCCAGTCTTCGCGCTGCCGGCGCGGGTGCCGGCGAAGGCGGCTCGGCCGGCATTGCCGGCGATCGCATCTGCCGATGGCCAGCCGCTGTCGGTGGATGCGCTGCGCGGCAAGATCGTCCTGGTCAATTTCTGGGCGAGTTGGTGCGGTCCCTGCCGAAAGGAGTTGCCGAGCCTGGATCGGCTGGCGGCGAAGCGTCCCGACCTGGTCGTCATCGCCGCCTCGGTCGACGCCGATCGCGACGACGGCATCAGGGCCTTTGCCGGTCGCTATCCGCATCTTCGCCTGGGCTTCTCCGCGCTTCCCGCCGTTCAGCGCTTCGGTGCGCTCGGGATGCCCTATTCGGTCGTGCTCGACCGGAACGGGCGCGAGAAGGCGCGCGTGCCGCGCGCATTGGCCTGGGACGGCCCGGACGGAGCGGTGCTGTTGTTCCGCGCACGATGATCCTGTCCGTAGGCGATATGCGGTCACGCGCCGCGATCGCGCCCGAGCTTCGCGATTGTAGTCGGTTGTAACCAACCCAACCTGCGGAAAGGCACATAGGTGCGCGAGTTGCGGCCGCTAAACGCGGTAATGGAACAGGGTAAGTGTCTAGCGGATGGTCACCAGAGCGCGCCATCGTCACGGAGCGCGCATGAGCAGCGTCGGTCGATAAAGCGCCCTATCACTTCCGCTGCGGTATGGCTGTGCTGACTCGGCCTTACAGTCGTAAACTCCCGCCGCCGGCAAGGACGCCGCCAACTCATCCAGGTAAGGTGAGAGTTCACCCGTCCAATTTTTGTCGCTCATGGTCGTAAACCGCCATCGGGACCAGGTTGACGCGGAATAACCGCAAATGGGGCGGTTAGTGGGGACGGGCTCAATCGCGCGGAAGTTTGGCAGCGATCCGCTCGAACTCTTCAGCTGTGAAGCCGGTCAAGGTAGGCATCTCCCAATCGAAGAAGCGCTTGTCGGCTACCGCATGCAGAATCAAGCTACGGACGCCCACCATTTCGGTAGTCGATAAGCCGGTGCTTGAGACCACCCCAAGCGCCGCCTCGGCTAACCGGTCAGCGAGCGGCGCGATACTCGGGGATGTGACCACAAGCTCACCATCGCGCTCAAGTTCACCGATGGTCGTTGCTAGCGTTTGGCTCAGATGCTCGTCGGACACGCGCTGCTTCGATTTCTCCGGGCTTGGTGCAGGCGAGCCGCAACGTTCGCAAGTGCGGTGTTCGCCGCCGTTCGCCTCAAAGTCGTACGCGATCTGGGGCATTGTGCCTAATTTCGGTCATTCGCGACCAGAGCGCTCGCCCCCGAAAGCGGCCATTCGTCCAGCTACGGCGCTGATCTCCGGGATTGGGTGTATTCCCCTTAAAGGACTCTGCTTGCGGCGCTGATGCGTGATTGAACAGCAGCAGCGCATTCTATGTCGTCATTCCAGCGAGGACGGATCGATCATGAAAGGCGCCATCCCGCGCCGAATGGCCACCTCAGCTCACGGCGTCAGGCCGCGCCAGTAATAGACCATCGCTCGGACGGAGCGTCCGAGCCATTCGAGGAATCGCTCGTCCTCGGCAGGCGTTCCGCTGTCGATCCAGCGGACATAGGCGTCGAGCATGAACGCGGCGATCGAGGCGTCGAGCACCCCGATCTTGCCGGCCACCGCGTCACCGGGCCCCAATATCTCCACTTGCCGTTCCTCGATCCGCGCGATCAACGCCGCCGTCAGCCGCTCGAAATGGCTTCCGAAGACCGGATCATGAGCGGCGTGGCGGACGAGCAAGCGCATCGCCGAGCCGTGCGTCCGCGCGACCCTCAGCGTCAGCCGCATGCGATCGGTCCACCAGATGGCCGGCTCGGCGGCATCGGCATCCAGGATGCCGTCGACCACGTCGCCCAGCACCGCATGGACCAGCGCGTCCTTCGACTTGAAATAGCGGTAGAGCACGACCTTCGCGACGCCGGCACCTTCCGCGATCTGGTCCATTGTCGCCTGGCGCAGGCCCCGCGCCTCGATCACGTCGGCGGCCGCGAGCAACAGATGCTCGCGACGGCGCTCGCGATGCGCGTCCATCATCTCGGAATAGCTCGGTTCCATAGCTGCGTTGCTCGCTCAAGACGCCCCGGAAAGCAAATCCTCGATACCGGTTATACACACCTGTTTACTTCTTGGAACCACACTGTTGCCGACGAGTAACAGAGGGGTGTCCCATGTCGGCACCTCCACGAGATATGGAGGGGATTACATGGTCCTAGATCGACGCGACGCGACTCGAATCGGTATGCTCGCGGGAATTCTGCTTTCGGCGCCGGCACTGGCGCAGGAAAAGGACAAGCCGGCCGCGGAAGCAGTTGTCGCCGCGCCGTCCGACGATATTGTCGTGATGGCTCGCCGCCGGTCGGAATCGATCGAGGACGTGCCGGCATCGGTCAGCGTCATGGACAGCAAGGAGATGGAGCGGCTCGCGGTACGCGACGTCGTCGATTACACGCGGCTGACCCCGGGCGCGATCCTGATCGGCTCGGGTCCCAAGTATCTCAATGACATCGCGCTGCGCGGCCAGGGTGGAGGCCGCCTCGGTTTCTCCGAATCCTCGACCGGCATCTATCGCGACGGCATCTATGTCGCGGGCGGCGGCTTCGGCGGGCGCAGTTACAGTCAGATCGATTTCTACGACATCAACCGCGTAGAGATGTATCGCGGACCGCAGGGCGCGCTCTATGGCCGCAACGCGGTGGGCGGCGCGGTCAACGTCATCAGCAACAAGCCGGTGCTCGACACCACAGTCCGCGCGCAAGTGGGATACGATTCGGTCGACAAGCTCGACACGCAGCTGACCGTGAACATTCCGCTGACGGGAACAGTAGCGATCCGTGCCGGCGGCTTCTATTCCAAGCAGACGGGCGGCTTCTATACGGACCAGGTTACCGGGCGGACGATCGACAACACGCTGGACTGGGGTTTGCGCGGTGCGATCGGCTTCGGCCTGGGCACGAACACCACCGCGACTCTGACGATCGAACATTCGCGGTCTGAGGCGCCTGGCTTCACGTCGCTGGGGCGCAACCGTACGCTCGACCCCGACATCTTCGTGCGCACCGGCCTCGATGCGATCGACCGGGTGACGATCGATCAGACCCAGGCGATCGGCGAGTTTCGCCACGATTTCGGCAAGTCCGAGCTTACGATCCTGGCCGATTACAAGGGCCGCGATGGCGCGCGCAGCCCGGCCGATTTCGACCATTATCTCGGCATTCGCCTGCCAAATGTCCGGCTGCTCGACGCGCAGGGTGAGAAGTTCGAGCGGTACGGCGCGGAAGCGCGTTGGGGATCGAAGGGCGACGGTCCGGTCACCTGGCTGGGCGGCGTCGATTTCCTGACCTATGTCTCGCGCGTTTACTCGGACCGTACCGGCTCCGTAACCGGAACCGGCGCGACCGTCACCGCACTGAAGCGGCAATTGCGGCGTCAGCAATCGACCGAGAATGTTTCGTCCTACTCGGCCTACGGCCAGGTCGGCTTCAAGCTGGCTCCGACGCTGACGGTGTCGCTGGAATCGCGCTATCAGATCGACAGCAAGCAGTTTGCATTCCAGCAGATCGACCTCGACCCGACCACCAACGATACGATTCCGCTCACGCGCTTCGCTCGCAACTGGAACCGCTTCCTGCCGACGGCGTCCCTGACCTGGAAGGCGAGCGACAAGCTGACGCTCTATGGCCGCGTCGCCACCGGCTATCGCGCAGGCGGGTTCAACCAGTCGCCGGCAATCGGCTTTTTCGATCGCGTGCCATATGATCCGGAAGACGTCACCTCCGGTGAGGTGGGCGCCAAGGGCAGTTTCTCCATAGGGGCCGCCCGCTTCCGCTCGCAGCTTGCGCTCTACATGAGCTGGACGCGCAACGTTCAGCAAACGACCACGCTGTCGATCACCAATCCGGCGTTCACGCTGGAGAATGTCGGCGGCAACCGTATCTACGGCGCCGAATTCGAACTGTCGGGGACCGTACCGCTGGCCGGCGGCCGATTGTCGGCCAGCGCCAACGTCTCGGGCACCCACGGCACGTGGAAGGATGGATCGTCGATCCTTTCCAACGGCGCCGTGCTCGATTTGTCGGGCAAGCAGACGCCCCGCACGCGCGACTATATGGTCAACGTCAACGGGATGTACGACCATCTCCTGGTCCGCGGCGTCGACCTGATGCTGACCGCCAGCTACCAGACCGCGGCGGGCGGTTGGGACGATGCGACGCTGACGCGCAAGAGCCAGAACTATTCGATCCTGGACCTGTCGGCAGGCGTGCGCGGGCGCCACTGGAAGCTGCTCGGATCGGTCAAGAACGTGACCAACGACCTCTATTACATCGTCTCGGTCGGTGGGAACGATTACTACAACACGCCGCGTACCTACAGCGCGACCTTCTCCGTCGAATGGTGAGGATGCATCGCATGCGGACCTTATGTGTCGTGCTGGCGGCGGCAGTCGTCGCCGGCGGTTCTCCCGTCGCCGCACAATCGGGGAGGGAGGGGCTTCGCGCGCAATTGCGTGCGCGGATCGCGGCGGCGGACAACGCGCCGCTACCGGCCGGGGTAGATCAGCGCACGTTGCCGCTTGCCGGCGGCGCTCGGACCTATCTCCTGCTCGACGCGCGGCGCGACACGTCGCCCGCACCTTTGGTCATCGCGCTGCACGGCGGTGGGGGCAACGGCAAGACGATGATACCGCGCTGGGCCGACAAGGCGCGCGCGGAAGGCATCGTCGCCGTCTTTCCGGACGGCATCGGCCGCGACGGACGCATGGCGACATGGAACGCGGGCGGCTGTTGCGGACAGGCGATGGCGACGAAGAGCGACGATGTCGGCTTCGTTGGCGCGCTGATCGACGAACTGGTGCGCAGCGGCGTGGCGGACCCAAAGCGCGTCTACGTCACCGGCATGTCGAACGGCGGGATGTTGACGCACAAGGTAGCAATCGCCTTGTCTGGCAAGGTCGCCGCAGTCGCGGTGGTCGCCGGCGCGATGTTCGGCGACGAAGCGCCGCCGGCTGCGCCGGTGCCGGTCATGGTCATGCACGGGGTGAAGGACCAGATCGTTCCCTATGCCGGCGGCCCGAGCCCCGTCGGGTTCGTCGCCAGCGCACAGGCCCGGGATTTCCAGCCGGTCGAGAAGACGGTCGCTTTCTGGGTGAAGGCCGACCGCTGCACTGGCGGGCCGAAGACATCGCCGGCCGGCGAGGTGCAGACGCAGGACTGGACCGGCTGCGACGGGGGCGCGGAAGTGCTGTTCTATCGCCTCGCGTCCGCGACCCACACCTGGCCTGGGGCGAAGGCGCCGGCCGGCGCTACGCGGATGCTGGAGATGACGCCCTATGACGCGATCGACGCGACCGATGCCGCCTGGGCCTTCTTCAAGCGCCATGTCCGGCCCTGACACCAGCCGCCGCGAGCTGCTCGCAGGCGGCGCGGCGCTGCTGACGGTGGCGGCGTTCGCGCCCGAACCGGCGCCGGCGGCGGCGCCCTCGGTGCGGCGCAAGGCTGGCGAGTGGCCGGTCTATGGCGCGACCAACGCCGCGACCAAATATTCACCGCTCGCCCAGATCGACGCGTCGAATGTCGCCGGACTGGAGATCGCCTGGGAATGGACGTCGCCCGACGCCGCGATCCTGGCGGCGCATCCGGAGCTGAGGCCCGGCGAGTTCCAGGCGACGCCGATCGTGGTCGACGGGCGGCTGTTCACCTCCACCGCCATGTCGCAGGTTGCGGCGATCGATCCCGTCACCGGCAAGACGCTGTGGGTCTACGATCCCGGCAGCTGGAAACAGGGCTATCCGACCAGCAAGGGTTTCCTGCATCGCGGCGTCGCGTACTGGAACGGCCGCGTGCTGATCGGCACCGGGGACAACCGCCTGATCGCGCTGGACGCCGCGACCGGACGACCGGTGCCCAGCTTCGGCGACAGGGGCGGGGTCGACCTGCGCGCTGCGGTCGGGGAGCGCCGCACCGGCGAACCGGCCGGGCTGATCGGCGTCACCTCGCCGCCGGTGGTGTGCCGCGACACGGTGATGGTCGGGCAATATATCAACGACCGTCCCGATCGGACGCCGATGCCGGTGGGCACGATCATGGGTTTCGACGTCGCGACGGGACGACGCAAATGGACCTTCCGCCTGATCCCGCGCGAGGGCGAGCCGGGATCGGAAAGCTGGGCCCCAGGAGCGCTGGCGCACACCGGCAACGGCAACGCCTGGGCGCCGATGAGCGCGGACGACGATCTCGGCCTGCTTTACGTGCCGGGCAGCTGCCCGACGAACAACTTCTTCGGCGGCGACCGGGCGGGCGACAATCTGTACGGCAACAGCCTGGTCGCGCTCGACGTCGCGACCGGCAAGAGGCGCTGGCACGTCCAGCTCGTCCACCATGATGTGTGGGATTATGACCTGCCGTGCGCCGGCAATTTGGTCGACATCACCGTCGACGGACGCCGCATCCCGGCCATCGCGCAAGTGACGAAGCAGGGCTATTGCTTCGTGTTTGACCGGCGCACGGGCCGGCCGGTCTGGCCGATTGAGGAGCGACCCGTCCCGCAATCGACGATTGGCTCCGAGCACAGCGCGAAAACGCAGCCGGTGCCGACCAAGCCACCCGCATTCGAGCGGCAAGGCGTGACCGACGACGACCTGATCGACTTCACACCGGAATTGAAGGTGGAGGCGCGCGCGATCCTGGCGGAGTACGACCATGGCCCCGTCTTCACCCCGCTCGGCACCCGGCCGACGATCGTGCTGCCCAGCTGGGTCGGCGGCGCCAATTGGTGGGGCGCGGCGGCGGATCCGGCGACGGGCATGCTCTATGTCCCTTCGATCACCGCGGCGGTGGCGATGGCGCTGGGCCAGAACGGGAAGCGTACCGACGCGGCCGATGGCGAGAGCGAGATCGCCGGGCAGGCGTCCATCGTGCGCGGGCCGAGCGGACTGCCGCTGCTGAAGCCACCCTATGGCCGCATCACCGCGATCGACCTCAACAAGGGCAGCATCGCTTGGACTCGCGCCAATGGGCCAGGCGCGAAGGACGCGCCGCAGTTCAAGCCGTACAATCCGGGCTGGATCGGCCATACCGCGCGCACCGGCCCCCTGTTGACGAAGACGTTGCTGTTCCTCGGTGAAGGACCGCATCGGCCGGGGATCGCGCTCAAGGTGTTGCGCGCGTGGGACAAGGCGAGCGGTGCGGTCGTCGCCGAAGTGTCGCTGCCCGACCATACCCACGGCCCGCCGATGACATACATGGCCGACGGACGGCAGTTCATCGTGTGCGGCATGGGCTTCAACAGGGCGCCGCACCGGCTGGTCGCACTGGCGCTGCCACGGAAAGGAACGTCTGCATGAACGCGATCGCGATGACGCGGCGGGGCCTGATCACCGGCGCGGCAGGAACGGCGGCGATGCTGTGGGCAGCCCCCGCCTTCGCCGCCGGGGCAATCAAGCATTACATCCTGATCGAATTGCTACCCGGGGCCGATCAGCTCGCGCTCGATCGCTGGTACATGACGTACCACGCGCCGCAGGTGCGCCGCGCTTATCAGGCGTGGCAGCGCGACTATCTGTCGTTTCGCGCCTATCTACCCCCCGCGGAAGCGACGCAGCGGTATAAGGTTGCCTATGGTCGGGTGACCGAAATCCACTTCGATACGCTCGAGGATTTCCGCGAGAGCCGGAAGAATCCGCTCTACGGCGGCGACCTGCAGAGCTTCACGCCGCCGCCGGGCGGCTGGCGCGCTAACACGTTATTCCGCAGCACCACGGCGACGGTCCCGGTCAATCCAGACACGCTCTACGTGTCGAAACCGACACCGCCGAAGGAGCTGCCCTATCTGCGCTGGATCGTGTTCCTGCGCCCGCCGGCCGGCGTGGCGCAGCCGGACGCCGACACCTGGTTCGACGGCGTGCATGCCAGGGAGATCGCCGCGCTGCCCGGGCTCAAGCGTTTCGGCCTGTACAAATCGGTGGCCGATCGCGGCGAGTATTCGCGCGTGATGGAATTGTGGTTCGACGATTATGCCGCTTGGCGCACGGCGTTCCTGACGCCTGAGCCGCGTTTCGCCGCGCCGCCCTGGGGCGGGAAATTCCCCTTCTTCGACACGCTGTCGATGTTCGTCGGGGAGAATCCCGATGTCGACTTCATCCATGACGACCGGGTGATTCCGTGACAGTGATGCCGTCCGTTATCGACGACATGCTCCGCGCTACCGCCGCCGACCATCCGGAGATGGAGGCGCTGGGGGTGCGTGGAGCGGCGATCGACTTCGCCACGCTCGACGCGCGCGTCCATCGCATCGCCAACGGCCTGCTCGCCGAGGGCAAGGCCGGCGACCGGGTGGCGATCCTCGGCCGCAATACAGATGCACAGGTCGAGCTGATGTTCGGCATCCTGCGCGCGCGCCAGGTGGTGCTGCCCGTCAACTGGCGGCTGGTCCCGGCGGAGATCGCCTATATTTTGCAGCATTCGGGTGCCACGCGGCTGTTTGTCGATGCGGCGTTCCTGCCGGCGGTCGAACTTGCCTGCGCCGGCCATCCCATCCCGATCACGGTCCTCGACCACAACTTCGCGACATGGCGCGACGTGCAATCCAACGAACCCGTTGCGCGGGGCGGACGCGCCGGCGAGGTCGCGCTCCAGATGTACACCAGCGGCACCACCGGCCTGCCCAAGGGTGTGATGCTGACCAACGCCAATGTTGTCGCCTCCGTGGCGATCTACAGCCGGCCGCCGCTCGATCTCGCGCCCGGGGACGTGATCTATGCGCCCGCGCCGATGTTCCACATCACCGGCATCGGCCCTGTGCTGCGGATGGCGCAGTCGGGTGCGCGGCTGGTGGTAAGCGCCGCCTTTGCCGCCGACGAGGCGGTGCAAGTCATGGCACGCGAGCGGGTAAGCTACACCACGCTCGCACCGGCGATGATCCAGGCGTGCTTGGCGGCTCCGTCGTTCGCCGGGGCCGACCTCTCGGCGCTCCGCATGATCGCCTATGGCGGCGCGCCGATCGCGGAGACCGTGCTGCGCGAGGCAACGGCGCGGATCGGGTGCCGCTTCGTGCAATGTTACGGTCTGACCGAGACGACCGGGCCGATCACCATCCTGTCGCCCGACGATCACGCGCCGGGCCGCGACCTGCTGCTGTCGTGCGGGCGCGCGGCCGGCGATATCGCGATCCGCATCGTCGATGCCAAGGGACGTGACGTGCCGCCCGGCGACACCGGCGAGATCATCGTCGGTGGCGCGATCACCATGGCGGGCTATGCCGCGGATGCGGAAGCGACCGCCGCGACGATCCGCGACGGCTGGCTGTATACCGGCGATGCCGGCTATCTCGACGCCGACGGCTATCTCTTCATCCGCGACCGCGTGAAGGACATGATCGTCTCGGGCGGCGAGAACATCTATCCGGTCGAAGTCGAGAACGCGTTGCTCGAACATGGCGGGGTCGCGGACGCGGCGGTGATCGGCGTGCCCGACGATCGCTGGGGCGAAGCCGTGCTGGCACTGGTCGTCGCCGCGCCGGGCGCGGGCGAGGACGCGCAGGCGATCCTCGATTTCTGCCGCACCCGTATCGCCGGCTACAAATGTCCCAAGTCGATCCGGTTCACGGACGCGGTCCCACGCAACGCCGCCGGCAAGATCCTACGCCGCGAAATCCGCGAGCCATTCTGGAAGGGCCGGGAACGGCTGGTCGGTTGAGAGGAGAGAGACGATGATCGATATCAAGCTCGCACGGCGCGATCTGTTGCGCGCGACGACGGCGTTGCCACTGGTCGCGATCGGCGGGCGTCTGCGCGCCGAGGACGGCGATGCCGACCTGCGCGCAGCGTTTTATTTCGCCTATCCGCTCTACGAATTCGCGCGCAGCGAGCAGACGATAGCGCAATGCGTTGCCCAACCGGGCCTGCTCAATATCGTGAAGCAGCGCGTACAGCTGGCCGACGCCAGTTCCCGCAACGTGACGGCGCCGAACAACGACACGATCTATTCGTCCGCCTTCCTCGATTTGTCGGCGGGGCCTGTCGAGGTGCAGGTGCCGGACGTTCGCGATCGATATTTCTCCTGCGCCTTCATGGACGCGCTGACCGACAATTTCGCCTATATCGGCACGCGCGCGACCAATGGGCGCGGTGGGCGCTTCTGGATCGCCGGGCCGCAATGGGCCGGCCGTGCGCCGGCTGGCGTTACGCTGTTCCGATCCAGCAGCAACGACGTCTGGATGCTGGCACGCACGCTGGTCGATGGCCCCGCCGACCTGGAAAAGGCGAAAGCGATCCAGGCACAGGTGAACGTGATCGTTCCGCCGGGCCGCCCGCCCGCGCGCGGTTTCACGGCCGCGGCGACGCCGGTGCCGCAGGATCCGGCGCTGTTCCTGGCGGTGGTAAACGAGATGCTGCGCCGCTCCCCCGGCGGCAAGGGACAGTTGGCTCGCGCCGCGCGCTTCCGCGCCCTCGGCATCGGCACCGACGGGCTGCAGTCCGCCGCGCTGCTCAAACGGTGGGGCGATTACCTGCCGAAGGGAGTGGCCGACTTGCGCGAAGGCTTCCTGTTCCGCGACCTGGTGTCCGATGGCTGGAGCTATCAGCCGCGGGGAGTCGGCGAGTTCGGCACCGACGACCATCTGCGCGCGATGATCGCGCTCGGCGGCATCGCCGCGCTCGGCGAACGCGAGGCGATGTACTTTCACGCCAATTTCGAGAAAGGCGGCGCGCGGTTGAGCGGGGAGCACGCCTATCGCTGGCGGGTGCCGCCGGGCGGCGTGCCGGTGCGCGGTTTCTGGTCGCTGACGATGTACGATCCGCAAGCCGATGGCCGCTATTTCCTGGTCGATAATCCGATCCACCGTTATTCGATCGGCGACCGTACGCCGGGCCTCGTGCGCAATCCCGACGGCAGCATCGACATCCTGATCCAGCACGACCAGCCCCAGGGGCCGCTCGCCGCCAATTGGCTGCCGGCGCCGTCCGGACCGATGCGGCTGGCCTTGCGCGCGTACCTGCCCGAACCGGCGCTGATCGAGCGCAAGTGGCGTGTTCCGCCGCTGGAGCGCGTGGCGGCGCAATAGATACCGCGAGGAAGGTGGCTGTTGCCGAAGGGTAAAGCTGCGCCGTCCGTCGGTCACGAAAGGCGGAATATGGGCTCCCGAGCGATAGCCATTTCATCGCTGCGTTCCGCCAGCTTCGAGATTGGTGGCCCAAGGCATTCCATCGCGAAGTCGAGCCGAGGGCAAATCCAATTCGGCAAACGGACGAGCTCGAGGCATTTGGGAGCCTGTCGGTGTGTTAGGCCCATGAGCGGAGCCGTGCGGCGGCGATGCGCCCCGATTGTCGCCGTTGGCTCACCTTCCCAGCGATCCAAGAAGCGGCCATTTGTTTATGTCGATAGCGATTGAACTTCAAATGTACCGATGAGCGATCGCTCGGCTCAAAGAAAGCGGCGGGATAATCCGCTGCCAGACGAACGAATTGATCGCTGCAACAAGTTGTCGAAGCGTTTCATCGCGAAAATCCGTTCGCGTCTCGCGGTTGCATGGCCTTCAAGGACGGCGACTGTGTTCTGACTCAACGAGCCTTCTGATTGGTCGTAACGGCCTCGATCGGTAACGCCCCGTAAACGGGGGATTGAAATTGGATTGCCGGGCGGCGAGGCTGTTGCATCGTGTCGACCGATGCGCGACCGACGCGCGACGGGCCGGCAGGCCGATTGCAGGACAAGTGAACAGAAGACGTGAAGGCGAACGTCGTCATTGTCGAGGACGATCCTCTCGTCGCCGCCCATGTCGGGCGTGGTGTGACGGCGCATGACGGTCTGTCGTTAGTGGCCACGACAGGTTCACTTGCCGGCGCACGAGCTCTGCTCGATCGTAAGGTGGATCTGTTCATTCTCGATCTTGGCCTTCCCGATGGAAGCGGGATCGACCTGATCGAGGAAATCCGTGCGCGAGGTGGGCTGGAGCCGAAAATACTCGTCCTCTCGGTGCTGGGCGATCAGGATACGGTGCTGGCGGCCGTGCTGGCCGGTGCGGATGGCTATCTGCTGAAGGATATCGACAGCCTCGACATCGGCCAGCAAGCCGCCGATGCGTTGACTGGCGGTGCGCCGCTATCGCCCAGCATCGCCGCTTACGTGTTGCGACACCTGCGCCGGCAACGCGAGGATCCAAAACGGGACGAAGGGGAAGCGCTACTGTCGCCGCGTGAAATCGAACTGCTGCAGCTGCTGGCGCGCGGATACAGCAACCGTCAGGCGGCCGCCGAACTCGAAATATCGCCGCACACGATCGGCGATCACGTGAAATCGATCTACAGGAAGCTCCGGGTGAGCAATCGGGGCGAGGCCATGGTACGAGCCTTTCGCAGCGGGTTGCTGCGCCTGTGAACCTGCCCCGTCTGACGGGATGGCGGCGCGCGCTGGCGATCATCCTCGGCGCGCAATTGCTGTTTTGGGGGGCCTATGTGCTCATCGTCGCCGGGCTGCAGCCCGCGGGGACACTGGAACCCTACCAGTTGCCCATGGCGCGAACGCCGCTGGCGTCCGAACGGGGAGAGGCCGGAGCCTATGCCAACGGGCTTGCGGGCCCGGCACTATTACGGCTTCCAGGGTGGCAGCCTGTGATTCTGTACCCGGCGCGGGCCAGCCTGTTGACGAGGGACAAAAACAGCGTGGGTGATGGGTGGTCGATCACCTGCCTGGAGCGCGACTGCCCGAACGCGACCACTGTCTATGCCGGGCCTTTCAACCGCATGAAAAAGGCGGCCGACTGGGAGAAATTCCTGCGCTTCGACATGGTATGGCTGGTCGTCGCGACTGAAATCATGATGGGTGCGGCGCTGATCGTCCTGCTGCCGGTCAACCGCTTTTCGCGCCTCCAGGGCATCACCGGCCTGTTGCTCATCCTGGTGGGCGTCGATGCCTGGCTCACCACGTTCGGGGCGGAAAGCCTTCCTTATGCCTGGTTTCCGCTCCTGCGGTACGGCACGGAATATCTCATGCTGACGGCGGCGGCGCTTGCCGTGAATGCCTTTGCCGCTTGGCGGCCGCGCGAGGCCTGGGCGGCTTGCGGCTGTTTCATCATCGTCTTCGCCATATTGCTTGCGACCATGATCACGGGCGCCAGTTTCGTGACGATCGTGCCCTGGCTCGATGCGATCACGCTGACCCTGCTGCTCGGCTATGGTGTGCTTGCTTTGCTGCGGATGGGACGCAAGACGCCCGGGCCGGCGATACGGGTTCTTGCGATATTGCTCGTCGCCCTTGCCTCGATTGCTTTCGATTTGTTCCTCCTGCCCCCGCCGGTCGGCTTTGCGTTGCAGGCATCGGTCCTCGCGCCGCCGCTGACGATGTTCGGCATCCTGTTCGAGATCGCTTTGCAGGGGCACCGGCTCAATCAGGAGGCCGAAGAGGCGCGCAGTGACCTGGAACGTCAGGTGTTGGAGCAGGATGCAAGCCTGCTGCGCTCATCGCAATTGCTGCGCCATCAGGAGCGACTGATCGCGATCGACGCCGAACGGCAGCGTCTGCTGCGCGACATGCATGACGGCGTGGGCGGCGTTCTGACGCACCTGTTGCTCGATGTCCGTGAAAATCGGCTGACCGCGCCGGAAATCGAGCAGGGATTGCAATCCGCTGTCGATGACCTGCGCAATATGGCCAGCGCGATCGATGCCGGCAATGAGCCGATCGACGAGGCGCTGGCGATGTTCCGGGAGCGCATGGCCAGCCGTCTCGCCCGGTCAGGCATTGCGTTGAATTATCGCTGCACGTTGCCGGGGCCGGCACCAAGCCTTGCGGTTCGTCGGTTGCTCAGCCTCTTTCGCCTGCTGCAGGAAGGCATCGCCAACGCGGTGCGCCATGCGTCCGCGACGCGGATCGAACTCGCGGCGAAGCCAGGCGGCGATAACACGATCCTTGTCACCTTGTCCGATGACGGTGTGGGTTTCGAGCCGGAGAGCGCCGCTGGCGCGGCGGGGGAAGGGCGGGGATTGGCCAACATGCGTAGCCGGGCGGTGCAGATGGGCGGTCGGTTGGAAATCGAAAGTGCGGTTGGATGCGGCACGCGGCTGATCCTTGCCATCCCGACAGGGCAGGATCTGGCGCGCAAAGCGCGAACCTGAGACGGCGTTTCAATAACTTATCCCCTGAACGCGGGATTGACCGAGCGGTGGCTCCGAGGGGAAAGTCGGGATCCTGGTCATCGGCGGAACGGGACTCCGGCCAGTGCCGGCTCCAGGCCAGTCATTCAGCCACCTTCGGGAGAGTACGTCATGCACCTCCGCTCCTGTGTCGCCATCTGTGCCTCGATCCTGCTGATCGCCACCGCGTCGGGTGCGCAGGCGCAGCAATGGCTGGTCAACAACGCTATCAACAACCAGATCGTCGAAACGGCAGTCTGCGATTCCGCGCTGAAAAAGGGCGAGAGATTGCCAGATATATGCGCCAAATATCCGAAATATGCGGGCGCGACGCGCCCGGGCAGGGCATCGTCGGGCGGGGCGTCGGCGCAGACTCAGCGAGCACCTGCACGTACCAGACCGCTTACGGCCGCCTCGGCGAAGTTCGTCCCGAATCCGGGCGATGATTCGCTACAGAAGCTTGCCGACGGCGCCGGCTCGACCACGCAGGAAAGGCAGCAGATGCTTCAATTGCTGCAAGCCGGAACGCAAATGTTCGAACAGAAATACGGCGCGAAGGGTTGGAAGAACGACCTTGCGGGCGCCTTTGCCTTCTTCATTGTCTCGGTCAGCACCGTCACCAACGACCGTGAAACGGACACCGGGGCTGATGACCGCCTGTTCGATGCGATGGTCGCCACACTGGGGCAGGCGCCAGACATCGCCAAACTGTCGAACAAGGACCGGACCGCGCTCTACAACACACTGATTGCCGCCGGCGGCCTGGTTTTGCTGTTTTATGCCGACGGCAAGCAGCATGACAAAACCGCCGAGGTCGAGCAGGCCAAGACCATGGCCGCCGAAATAAGCCGGAAGATCATGAACGTCGAGCCGCAGACCCTCGCTGCAATAGGGCAGTGAGTCCGCACATGGCATCATATCCGACCCGCAGGCGGCGAATGGCCAGGAGGCCGCGGACCACGTTCCTGTTCGCCGCTGCCACGGCGTTTGTCGGCACGGCGGCGCTGGCGGCAACCGTTCCCGATGATTCCCCGGCGGCGCGCGCCGCCGCCATTGCCCGCCTGCGCAGCGCGCCCCCGCGAAAAGTGTGCGACGATCCTTCCACGATGAGCCGGGTTTACGGCACCGCCTGTAACAGCCGCGAATTCCCTGCTCCGCCCATTCTCAATGCGCCGCGCCTGGCATGGGAGGTCGCACCGGGCTGGTGGGGCGCCTGGTCGCCATTTCTTGTGGGCAGGCTGATGCTGACCGGCAGTTGCAACAACGAGTCCAATGCCGGTCTGCTCGCGCTTGACGCGGCGACTGGCCGGACGGTGTGGCGTATCGCGGAGATATGCGCCGTGGGCAACCGGCGCGGCTCCATGGGCGCCGTCGCCTTCCACGAACTGCCGTCGGGCGAGGTGCTGATGATCTATCCGCGCTCCAACGGCGAACCTACCGATTTCTATGTCATCGACCCGAGGGCCGGGCGAATCGTGCGTTCGCTCAAGCTCGCGCTCAATGTCGCCTTGCGGAGCCATCCCGGCGGGTTCACCGGCGTCAACCAGTCGACCAAGGACGGGGTGAGCTATCTCAGCGGCTTTAGTCCGTCCCTCGACAGGGTATTGTGGCGCAACGGCGGATTCCGCCTGGCGATGGATAAGCTTCATCCCCACTACCTGCCAACCTTCAGTCCGTCCGCCACGACCGGCGGCATATTGCTGTTAACGGCGCGCAGCACGGATCAGCCCGAGCCACCGACCCGGCAGCTGCACGCCATAGACCTTGCCACCGGTCGTACCCTGTGGCGCAATACCGACCAGCCAGACGCCGAACGCAGCAACACCCGGCCCTGGCGCTCGGACGACGGCACGCCGATGGTCGCGGGCGGCAAGGTCATCATTCGCGTGCAGGGCCTGCTCGGCGCTGTCCCCATGGGGCACAAACCGGATGGTCATGCCCTGCGCGCGTTCGATCCGCGCAGCGGGGCAAAGTTATGGACGACACAGGCAGTGCCCGGGACTGTAATCGCCGATTTCATCGCTGCCGGTGACATGCTCGTCGCCGAGGTTGACCGTGACGGCGGCCGTGAATTGTGGGGCTATCGCCTGTCGAATGGCGGTCTGGCGTGGCGCCGACCGGCTGGCAAAGGGGTGGAGGTCCTGGCTTCGTCGGGCGGTGCCGCTTATATATCCGAACGCATTCCCGCCGGCTCTGGCCCCGGCTATGACTTCCGCTTTCAGGGGTTCGACAGCGAAACCGGCACCGTTTTGTGGAGCATGACCCTGCCCGGCCATAACAACACGTTCGATGCCGCATGGGGCAACGTGCCGGACCCACGTTTCGACGGCCTCCAGGGGCCAAGCTGGCGGATCGGCCGCGATGGCGCGATCTACGGGGTGACGCTGAGAGACGCCTACAAACTGCAATGACAGGTCAGTTCAGAGGCGCCGTCATCGCGGGGTGAACAGCGACGGGATGACGATCCTGAGCCCGCCAAGTTTACCATATATACCAAATATATCGCCCACCCCCCCCCGAACGCGGGATTGATGTGCCCCCGCCGCTACCGCAGGAAAGCCATCACTCAGCCCCGTCCGAAATCCGGCGGGCAAACAATGAGATCGCGGTTCGACGGTAGCGGCGTGTGGAGGCGCTTGCCTGCATTGCCATGCGTCCGTTCGGGCGAGCGCCACAAGGGGTAAGGCAATGACGGCAGGATACGGCAAGCGCGCCATTTCGCTCAGGAAGTTGTCGTTCACGAGTTCCACGCTCGCGCTCCTGGCCTTTGCCCTGGCACCGTCATCGGCGGCGGCGCAGACGGCGACCGGCAACATTTATTGGGACGGGTCCGACACTGCCGCGAACAACACCGTGGATGGCGGAACGGGCACGTGGAACGACACCGGGACGAATTGGACCGACGCGAACGGCAGCGCGAACGGCACTTACGACCAAGTTTCGACGCTGGTCTTCAAGGGCACGTCCGGGACGGTGACGGTCCCGCTTGGCGCCGCGCTCGACATCGGCAGCGGGTTGCACTTCGCCGTCAACGGTTACACCGTGACCGGCTCCGGGGCCCTGTATCTTACAAAGCCAGTGACCACCTTACGTGTCGGCGACGGCACCACGGCGGCCGCGGGAATGACGGCAACCATCGCATCGACGCTCGCGGGCGGCGGCGGGATCGACAAGACCGATCTCGGCACGCTGATACTTTCGGGGACCAACACCTATGGCGGCGGCACAAGGATTTCGGCGGGGACGCTGAAGCTCGAGGGCGATGGCACGCTCGGTTCGTGGCTCAACCCACTTACCATGAGTTCCGGTGCCACGCTCGACCTTGGCGGTACTTCGCAGACGGTCGGTGAACTGTCGGGCGGCGGCACAATCACCAGCACGGTTTTGACGGGCAACACCGCTCGGTTGACCGTCAACCAGAACTATAGCACTGACGCGACAACCTTTAGCGGCGCGCTTGTCGAGCAATTCGACGAGATCAACGGCGGCAGCTTGACGCTTGGACTAACCAAGTCCGGCCTCGGCACGCTGACCCTGACCGGTAACAACGCCTATACCGGCACGACGGATATTCTTGGCGGCACGCTGATCGTCGATGGGACCCTGGGCAATACGTACTGGGGCAACGTCCTTTTAGGCAATTCGCAGGTCAGGGTTGCTTCGGGCTCAGCCCTGGGCGGCGGCGGTTCGATTGCCGGCGGTGTTACCGTCGAATATCTCGGCACTCTCCTCGGATCCAATACGCAGACCCTGTCGATGGGATCGCTGGCGTTGGATGCGGGTTCGCACATCAATGTCTCGCTCGGTGCGCCGTTGGCAACGGGCCTGTTCAACGTCTCTGGCGACTTGGCGCTGGACGGCATCCTGAACGTCAGTGATGCGGGCGGCTTTGGCAGCGGCCTCTACCGCCTGTTCGACTATGGCGGGACGCTGACCGATGGCGGATTGGCGATCGGCACGACGCCCAGCGGTTACGCCTCGGGCGATCTGACCGTGCAGACCTCCGTGGCCAATCAGGTCAATCTGCTGGTCGGGGCGGTCGCGCCCGGCACCTACAGCTTCTGGAACGGTGCACAGACCACGCCCAACAACGCGGTCAATGGCGGCACGGGCACGTGGAGCGCCGCCGGAACCAACTGGACGAATGCGGCCGGCAGCGCGAGCGGCGTCTATGATCCGGCCGCGCTGCTGATCTTCCAGGGCGCGCCCGGCACGGTGACGGTCAGCGCGGGCGGCGGCGCGCTCGACGTGAACGGCGGGATGCAGTTCTTCGTCGGCGGCTATCAACTGTCCGGCGATGCCCTGAACCTCACGCAGTCCGATGTTCCGATCCGTGTGGGCGACGGCACGGCCGGCGGCGTGGGCATGACCGCGACCATCTCCTCCGCGCTCACCGGCAGCGGCGGTATCGACAAGACCGACCTCGGCACGTTGGCGCTGACCGGGACAAGCAACTTCAATGGCGAGATCACCGTCAACGCCGGCACAGTCGCGATCCGCAACGGCGGCAGCGTTACCAATGCCGCCGGCGAAATCGCCAAGAACGCCGGCACCACGGGCACGGTCACGGTCGACGGCGCTGGGTCGGTGTGGATGAATAGCAGCGGCATTTCGGTTGGGATCGGCGCGAACAGCAGCGGCGCGCTGAACGTCATCAACGGCGGCAACATTCTCCAGACCGGCGGCGACGGCATTGTCGGCTATGGGGCCACGGGTACCGCCACGGTCGACGGCGCGGGCTCGAAGTGGATCAATAGCGGCGCGACAAGCGCGATCCAGGTCGGTTGGGGCAGCGGCAACGGCACACTGAGCATCATCAACGGCGGCAGCGTTTCCGATACGTTCGGCCAGATCGGCTATTCCGGTACCGGCGCCGGTAGCGGTGGCACGGTCACGGTCGATGGCGCTGGGTCGACCTGGACCAATAGCAGCAACCTCAACGTCGGCGCGTACGGTAACGCCACGCTGAACATCACCAATGGCGGCAGCGTTTCCAGCGCCACCGCCGTTGTCGGCAACGGCACCGGCGCCAATGGCACGGTCACGATCGATAGTGCGGGCTCGTGGATCAACAACGGCGTCCTCAAGCTAGGCCAGGGCGGTTCCGGCACGCTCAACCTGAACGGCGCGGCGGGCACGCGCGGCGTCCTGGCAACGCAGAGCATCACAAAAGGCCAAGGTACTGCCGCGGTCAATTTCGACGGCGGCATTCTGCGTGCCGCGAGTTTCAACGGCGATCTCCTGAGCGGCTTCGCCGCCGGAGACGTCACGATCGGGGCGGGCGGCGCGTTCATCGACAGCAATGGCGGGAGCGGCAGCATCTCCTCGCCGCTGGGCGGCGTTGGTGCCCTGACCAAGCAAGGCGCAGGCTCGCTGACCCTGACCGGCGCGAACACCTATGCCGGCGGCACGGTCATTGAATCCGGGACGCTCCAAGTTGTTGGCGGCGGGACACTGGGCGCCACGACCGGGGCGCTCAGCGTCGCGAACGGGGCTACACTCGATCTGGGTGGCACGTCGCAGACGGTCGGCGCGCTGTCGGGCGCGGGCAACATTACCAGCACCGTCCTGGGCAATCTGAGTCTACTGACCGTCGATCAGGCCACCAACACCATTTTCTCCGGCATCATCGGCGACGGTTTCGATTCCGTCGCGGGCGGCACGGCCCAGGTCGGATTGTCCGTCCGCGGCGGGGGCGTTCTCACGCTGTCGGGGGTGAACAGCTATACCGGGCCGACCACAATTTTCGGCGGCGGCGAAATTCAGCTCGATGGTTCGATCGCCAGTGCAGTGACGGTCAATAGCGGCGGCGCATTGTCTGGCGCCGGAACGATCTTCAACTCGGTGACGCTGAACCACAACGGCATTCTGGCCGGGAAATCGGGCCAGATCTTGACCATGAACAGCCTGACTCTGAATGATGGGTCGGCAGTCGTCGCGACTCTCGGGGCACCGTCCACGACTGAATTGTTCAAGGTCCACGGTGATCTGGTGCTTACCGGAACCTCAACGCTGGATGTTTCTCCCGCCACCGGCTTCGGCGCCGGCCTCTATCGGGTGATCAGCTTTGACGGGAACCTGACAGGCGGCGGCAGTCTGACGGTCGACCCGGCGGCGAACCCCGCGTGGAACCTCGAGGTTCAGACCGCCGCCCACCAGGTCAACCTGCTGGCGGGCACCTCGGCCAACCCCGGCGCCTTCGCCTTCTGGAACGGCGCACAGACTGTGCCCAACAACATGGTCAATGGCGGCGCGGGCACCTGGACCGCGACCGGTACCAACTGGACGAATGCGGCCGGCAGCGCGAGCGGCGTCTACGATCCGGCCACCATGCTGATCTTCCAGGGCACGCCCGGCACGGTGACGGTGAGCGCAGGCGGCGGCGCGCTCGACGTGAACGGCGGAATGCAGTTCTTCGTCGATGGCTACAAGGTAGCGGGCGACGCGCTGAACCTTACTGCGGCGGCGACCCCGATCCGCGTGGGCGACGGCACCGCAGCCGGTGCGAGCATGACGGCGACTGTCTCCTCCGTGATCACCGGTAGCGGCGGTCTCGACAAGACCGACCTCGGTACGCTCGTTCTTTCCGGGTTCAACACGTACACCGGTGACACGACGATCTCGGCGGGCACGCTGAAGTTCGACGCAGATTTGGGCGGCACGCTTGGCGCACCAACGGGAGCGCTGGCGATCGCCGGCGGCGCCACGTTTGATCTTACCGGCACCAATCCGATAGTCGGCGCGCTGTCCGGTGCCGGCAGCATCACCAGTTCGGTATATGGCGGCCGGCAAAGCTCGCTCACGGTCAATCAGGCGACCAACACCAGTTTCAGCGGTGCGATCACGGACGGATACATGACGGGCGCCGGGGACGGCACCGTATGGCTGATCAAGGGTGGCGCGGGTACGCTGACCCTGACCGGCAACAGCAGGTTTGCCTTCACGACCGTCGATGGCGGTACGCTGGCGATCGCCAATGGCGGCACGGTTGCGAACGAAACCAGCTATTTGGGTAATGCGGCCGGCAGCAACGGCACGGTTCTTGTCACCGGCAGCGGGTCCGTCTGGTCCACGAATTATCTGTATCTCGGTTACCAGGGCGCGGGCACGCTGACCGTCGCGGATGGTGGCAGGGTCGCCATCGACACGCTGGATATGGCCCATGCAAATTCTGGCAGCAGCACGTTGAATCTGAACGGCACGACCGGAGCGCGGGGTGTGCTGGAAACCGGCTCTGTGGGGCGGAATCGCGGTGACGCGAAGGTCAATTTCGACGGCGGAATCTTGCGCGCCTCGGTCGCCGACGGCGATCTGCTCAGCCACTTCGCGGCCGGCGATGTGACGATCAACTCAGGCGGCGCCTTCATCGACAGCAATGGTTTTAATGTTGAGATCACCTCCCCCCTGGGCGGCGTCGGCGCGCTGACCAAGCAGGGCGCGGGCGAACTCTACATGATCGGCGCCAACACCTATACGGGCGGCACCAATATCGAGGCCGGGCGGCTGTTCATCGGCGACGGCGGCACACTTGGCGCCCCCACGGGATCGCTGTTCGTCGCGGGCGGCGCCACGCTCGATCTCGGCATCACGTCGCAGACCGTCGGCTCGCTCTCCGGCGCGGGCGATGTCACCAGCACCGTCGCGATGGGCAGTCCCAGCGTGCTCATCGTCGATCAGGCCATCGACACAACCTTCAGCGGTGCCATCAGCAATGGCGTGCAGGTTCTCAGCCCCGGTAGCGCCACTCTCCCGCCGATCCTGGCGCCAAAAATTGTCGGGTTGACGAAATCGGGCGCTGGCACGCTGACCTTGAGCGGCAGCAACACTTATACCGGCGATACCAATGTGACCGGCGGAACGCTGCTCGTCGATGGGGCTCTGGGCAATACCAAGGTTGTCGTTGCATCGGGCGCCACCTTGGGCGGCGCCGGCACGATCGCCGGCGATGTTTCCGTGGCGGATGGCGGCACCCTTTTGGGTCGGGCCGGCCAGACCCTGTCGATGGGATCGCTGGCGCTGAGCGGCGGCGCGTTCGTCAATGTTTCGCTCGGCGCGCCGTCGACGACCGGATTGTTCAACGTCACGGGCGACCTGGCGTTGAACGGCACGTTGAACGTCGGCAATGCGGGCGGCTTTGGAGACGGCCTCTACCGGCTGTTCGATTATGGCGGCGCGCTGAGCGGTCCCGGCCTCGCCATCGGCGCCACGCCCGCGGGCTATACTGCTGGCGACCTGACGGTGCAGACGTCGGTAGCCCATCAGGTCAACCTGATCGCCTCGCTGGGACCGTATATCTTCTGGGACGGCGCCAACACCACGGCGAACGGAATGGTGGACGGCGGCTCGGGCGTGTGGAGCGTTGCAGGCACCAATTGGGCCAACACCAACGCCACGGCCAACGGCGCCTATGATCCCGCCACGATGCTGATCTTCGTCGGCACGCCCGGTACGGTGACCGTGGACGCGGCCGGGGCGAGCGCGCTGGACATCGGCACCGGTCTTCAGTTCGCGGACGATGGCTTCGTGGTGCAGGGCGACGGCTTGGCCTTGACCGGAGCGAGTATCGTTATCCGCGTGGGCAATGGCATCGCCTCCGGCAGTAACGTGACCGCGACGATCGCGTCCGCGCTTACCGGCAGCGGCGGCATCGACAAGACCGATCTCGGTACCCTGATCCTCACCGGGGCCAATAGCTATAGCGGCGGCACGACCATCTCGGGCGGCACGCTCCAGCTCGGCAATGGCGGTGCGGCTGGCTCGATCCTCGGCAGTGTGATCAATAACGGCATGCTGGCGTTCGACCGTTCGGATACCGTAACCTTCGGTGGCACGATTTCCGGATCCGGCGCGCTCGAGCAGATCGGCACCGGCACGACCATTCTTGCTGCCGCGAACAGCTATACCGGCGGTACGACGGTCTCGAGCGGCACGCTGGCGATCGCCGCGACCGGCGGGATCACGTCCGATGTCACCAACAATGCCGCGTTCCGGAATGCCGGCACGGTGGCGGGCCGCGTGACCAACAATGCCGGGGCCACCTTCACGCAGACCGGCGGCACCGTCGCGAACGGCCTGGTGAACGCCGGCACGGTCAACGCCGATGGCGGTGCGCTCAACGGCGCCATCGCCAACAATGCCGGCGGCAGCTTTATAATAGGCGGTGCCGTGACGGGCAATGGCGGTTTCGACAATGCCAACGGCGCGACGCTCGCGGTGGCAGCGACCGGCAGCTACGCCATCGCGGGGCTGCTGACCAACAGCGGCAGCGTCACCGTCGCGCAGGGCGGCTCGCTGAGCGCTCCTACAGGCATCCGCAACAATGCCGGGGGCGTCATCACCAACAACGGCACCGTGACGGACGCTCTCGACAATGCGGGGACCGTCACCAACAACGGCACCTACAACGCCAACGTCGCGTCCAATACCGGCACCATCAACAACAGCGCCGGCGCAACCTGGAACGGCAATTTCAACACCGCAGGGATCGTCAACAACGCCGGCACGATCAACGGCAGCCTGACTCAGAGCGCCGGCACGACGGCCAACACCGGCACGATCACTGGCGCCGTCACGGTAGCGGGCGGCCTATTCACGGGTCAGGGCTTGGTGGGTGGCCTGAACGGTCGCACCGGGCACTAGCGGCGGCATCGGCACGATCAACGTGGCGGGAGCTGTCACGTTCAATGGCGGCTCGATCTATCAGGTCGCCGCGAATGCGGCGGGACAAGCCTCGCGTATCAACGCAACCGGGCAAGCCATTCTCAACGGCGGGACGGTAGACGTGCTTGCCGCAGCGGGCGATTACCGGCCCCAGACCGACTACACGATCCTGTCGGCAGGCGGCGGTGTCAGTGGTGCCTTTACCAATGTGACCAGCAACCTTGCCTTCCTCGACCCGTCGCTCAGATACGACGCCGGCAACGTTTATCTGCGACTGCGCCGCAACGACATCAGCTTCGCCGGGATCGGCCAGACGCCGAACCAGATGGCGGTCGCCGGGCCGACCGAGAATCTGGGCTGGGACAACCAGGTGTTCGATGCGGTGGTGAATCTCTCGGCCCCACAGGCACGCGATGCCTTCGATCAGCTTTCAGGCGACATCCACCCCTCGATGCGCACCGTGATGCTGGAGGACAGCCGCTTCGTGCGCAATGCGGTCTGGGACCGGTTGCGGGGAAGTGCCGGCGACGACCGGCGTGGTGGCGTCTGGGGGCAGGCAATCGGCTCGTGGGGCCATGTCGGCAGCGACGGCAATGCCGCGCGGATCGACCGCTCGGCCGGAGGCTTGCTTATGGGCATCGACGCCGCGGCGCGTAAGAACGTCCGGCTCGGCGCGGTCTGGGGTTATTCCCGGACCAGTTTCGACGCGCGGGGTTCGTCGGGCGCGATCGATAGCTATCACCTCGGTGCCTATGCAGATGGCCAATGGGCGCGCGCCTCGATCCGTGCCGGCATTGCCTATAGCTGGCAGGACATCCACACGACGCGCGCTGTCGTTTTCCCCGGCTTCGGCGATACGACGCGGGCCGGCTACAATGGCGGCACCTTCCAGGCGTTCGGCGAGCTTGGCTATGGCTTCGACCTCGGCCACACCAAAGTCGAACCTTATGCCAATATCGCTTATGTGCGTGCCCGCACCAACGGGTTCAGCGAGACGGGCGGCGATGCGAGGCTGGCCGGTTCGGAGGCAGCTAGCGATGCGACGTTCACGACGCTCGGCCTGCGGAGCGCTACCGGTTTCGATCTTGGCGGCGCTCGCACGATGCTACGGGTGGGCGCGGGCTGGCGCCACGCATTCGGCGATGCCGCGCCGTCCACGGCGATGCGCTATCGGGCGGGCGGCAACGCCTTCTCCGTCGCCGGCCTGCCTCTAATCGGCGACGCCGCCCTGATCGACGCCGGTCTCGATATCGCGATTTCCGGTCGTACAAGCATCGGCATCTCTTATGGTGGCCAGTTCGGCAAGCGCCTCTCCGATCAGACGGGGAGAGCGAGCCTGACGTTCAGATTCTAATTGGTGAGTCCGTTGCGCGGCGGCTCGCCCGGACTATCCGCAATTTGCCAGGAGCGGAGGGCAATGAGGGCGGGCCGCCAGTGGATCTGGGTAAAGGCGACTAGGAACGCATTGACGGACCCCTTGGGGATGCCGATTGATAGTGTCAAAGCGGCGGCCTTGCGCGCGACCTCCTGCTCTCTGGTCGGCCGAACCCCATCCGCAATCAATGCCGACGAGAAAAACTTTCAGGCCGTTCTCGCCAAGCCTGCGTCCGACCCGGATAACCTCGTTCGCGCCGAAGGATCACCGGTTCGAAGGTCCGTATTGCCGCGCCGCACTAAAAACCGCTGATCTGGAAACGGCCCACATCCGCTCGCTACTCGATGACATTAACAGTTGACGGCCGCTTTCCGTGATACCGGCCCCGATAGTTGTCTGTCCGCTACCGGTCCCCTTTCTGCCATTCCTTTTTAGCAGCCATCGAACGACTGGATCTGGGCCGGTGTCGACCGGCAGGTGTTGTGCGCCCCGATGCGCGAAGCCGACATTCGGCTGGCACCCGCAGATATGCGCGACTTCCCAACCTGCGCGGGTTCGTTATGATCACGCAACGAGTAGGGGAATGAGCGGAGCGATGCGCGAGACTCGACAGCGTACCCGACCGGGCGTTTGGGCGGCCGCGCTCTTGAGTTTGGTATCGGCCTGCAAACGCGATGCTGACCCGACGTCCGCTTTGGGATGGGCCTATCCACGTGGCCCGACATCCACTTTTGGACAGCCGCTTGGCCCGGGACCATTTCGCGTGCCCGGCAGTCCGCTCGTCTTATCCCGTGCGGAGTTGGAAGGAGCGTCAGAACCGATCGACTGGCACCCTGAGGATCACCCATTGGCCCCGGCTGTCGTAGGCGGCCCTGAACGGGCTGAGCTCACGCCATGCGCGGAATGCCATTTACTGAACGGAGCGGGCTTTCCCGCCTCCGCGGACCTAGCGGGTCTTCCGGCCGACTATATCATCGAGCAAGTCACGGCTTTTCGAAACGGCGAGCGTCGTTCAACCGCGCCCGGCCAGCCCAGCACCGCCGAGATGATCAAGGTGGCAAAGGCCGTCTCGCCGGCGGAACTCAGGCAGGCGGCATCGTATTTTTCGCACCTGCCGAGGTCGCGCTGGGTAAAGGTCGTCGAGGGCGCAATGGCACCGCGGACCTACCCCGATAAATACGGCTGGCTCAATACCGCTCCGGGCGGAGGAACGGAGCCGATCGGCGACCGCATTGTCGAAGTGTCCGAGGATCTGCGACGCTTGATGCTCGGCGACGATCATGTTGTGCTGACCGATTATGCCCCGCCGGGGGCCATCGACAGCGGGCGACGTATAGCCATGACTGGCGGTGGTGCGGGGATGCCGTGCCAGAGCTGTCACGGCGAGCGCCTGGATGGCATGGGCACAGTGCCGCCGATCGCCGGAAGACCAGCCGGCTATGTTGCGCGCACATTGTGGGATATACGGACCGGGGCACGCGCCAATCCGGAGATTATCCCGATTAAGGCAGTTGCCCGGGGATTGTCAGCAGCGGAAATCAGAAACGTTTCCGCCTACCTTGCCTCACTACAGCTCCAGTAGGCCAACTCAGGGGATATTGCCGGGCGCAGCGTTGGGGTGGGCGAACAGGGACCTCCCACAGCCGCCTGACCTCAGGGAGGAGCAGCGGTCGGTCGTTGATCGACTGAATACCTCGCGCTGCTTCTAGGAACGGCGCCTATCACGCGGTCCTCCGCAAACATCAAAGGCGTATCGCAATTGCCGGTCTCAACCCTTCGCGGTGCACCGGGTAAGGCCGGCAGCCGAACTATCAGTGCTGGGCCGCCCTCTATTTCATATAGAGCGTACTACGGTCCCCCATTGTCGACCCATATGCCGTGGAGCTTCATACAGAGAAGACCCTCGCGAAGAGCGCGCGTCGAGCTTCAGCCAGTGAATACTAGGCACTTCCCGCCGCGCCCCTCTAAACCATCCTGCTGGAAAGGGATGGTGCCGCCTACAGGACTCGAACCTGTGACCCCCGCATTACGAATGCGATGCTCTACCAGCTGAGCTAAGGCGGCCCGCGCGTGCCTTCCGGCACGGCAAGGCGGGGCGCTTATCAGGCTTGTCGGGGGCTGACAAGCGCGCCGTAGCGATCAGGAGATTCACGGGGTTCGGAATGCCGGAGACGAGCAGCGCTTCCAGCGTCCCCGCACGGTGGCTGGACGAGGCAGGACGTCGATAGTGCGTGGACCTGACGCTGGACGAGCATGATCTACTCCTTGGGATACTCGAAACTGGCTGCGTGGTTCCGAAGATCGCGGCTGGTCATCGAGAAGGGCTAATCAACGCAAATTTTCGGCGAGAAAGTCGACAAAGACGCGTATCCTTGCCGGGGTGCTGACGCCGCCCACGAACACGGCGTGGATCTGTTCGACATCGCCAGGATTGAACTCCTCCAGGATCGGGACGAGTTGGCCATTGGCAATCTCCCGCGCGACGCTGAAGGCGCCGACCCGCGCGATGCCGATGCCGATCGCGGCGAACTGACCCAGCGTCTCGCCATTATTGGCTTCGATATTGCCCTTGACGCACAGCGCGAAGTCGACGCCGTCGCGGCGGAACGGCCAGATCGGTTCGGCCCGCCGGAAGTTGAAGTTGAGGCAATTATGCCGGTGCAGGTCTTCGGGCTCGCGCGGCATGCCGTGTTTCGCGAGATAGTCCGGCGACGCGACGATCACCCGGCGCGTCTCGCCGAGCTTGCGCGCCGTGAGCGTGCTGTCGGGCAGCGGCCCGAACCGTATCGCGACATCCGCCTGGCCGGCGGCGACGTCGACCAGCGTGTCGGTCAACGCGATGTCGACGATGATATGCGGATAGGATGCGACGAATTCGCCCAAGAGCGGGACCACGCACAGACGCCCATGGGCAAGCGCCGCGCTGACGCTCAGCCGGCCGCGCGGCGCGCCCTGATCGGCGATCTGTTGCTCGGCATCGTCGAGGTCGGCGAGGATGCGCCGCGCGGCCTGGAGATAGGATTGGCCCTCAGCGGTCAGGGCGAGCGTGCGGGTGGAGCGCAGCAGCAGGCGCACGCCCAGCCGCGCCTCGATCCGGTCGATCGCTCGCGCGACCGCCGACGGGCTCAGGTCGAGAAGGCGGCCCGCTGCTGAGAAACTGCCATTGTCGATCACTGCCACGAACAGCGCCAATTCCCGCGCTCGATCGGTTCCGCTCGCCATCTTTGCGTCCAATGCAATAATCTTTCGCGTCAACTGCCAGTACACGGGCCCCCGTCCGACGTCCATCTATGCGCGGAACGATAAGGGATGAGCGCTATGGAATATCGTCAATTGGGATCGTCGGGTTTGCGCGTGCCGGCGCTGAGCTTCGGTACCGGGACATTCGGTGGTCATGGACCGCTGTTCAGCGCGTGGGGAACGAGCGATGTCGCCGAGGCACGGCGGTTGGTGGACGTGTCGCTGGATGCGGGCGTCACTCTGTTCGACACGGCGGACGTCTATTCCAACGGCGCTTCCGAAGAGATACTGGGCGCGGCGATCCGCGGTCGCCGCGACACCGTGCTGATCTCGACCAAAACGGGTCTGCCGATGGGCGACGGGCCGCAGGATTGGGGCGTGTCGCGCGCCCGATTGATCCGCGCGGTCGAGGACGCGCTGCGGCGCCTGGGCACCGACTATATCGATCTGCTTCAGCTTCATGCCTTCGACGCCTCGACACCCGCCGAGGAGGTCATGGGCACGCTCGACCAGCTGATCGCCGCGGGCAAGATCCGCTATGCCGGCGTTTCCAACTATCCCGGCTGGCAGATCATGAAGGCGCAGGCGATCGCCGATCGCCACGGTTGGCCGCGTCTCGCCGCGCATCAGGTCTATTATTCGCTGATCGGCCGCGCCTACGAAACCGAACTGATGCCGCTCGGCGCCGACCAGGGCCTTGGCGCCTTGGTGTGGAGCCCGCTCGGATGGGGGCGGCTGACCGGGAAGATCGGGCGGGACCGTCCCGTACCGGCGGGAAGCCGGCTGCACGAAACCGAACACTTCGCGCCGCCCGTCGAAACCGAGCAGCTCTATCGTGTCGTCGACGCGCTCGAAGCGGTGGCTGCGGAGACAGGAAAGACCGTGCCCCAGATCGCGATCAACTGGCTGCTGCGGCGTCCGACCGTCTCGTCGGTGATCATCGGCGCGCGGAACGAGGAGCAATTGCGCGATAACCTTGGCGCCGTCGGCTGGTCTCTTACGCCCGAACAGGTCGCGGCGCTCGATGCGGCCAGCGACGTGCTGCCGCCCTATCCGCACACGCCTTACCGGCAGCAGGAGGGCTTTGCCCGCCTCAATCCGCCGCTGGTTTGAGGGGAGGCGGTAATGAAGTTCAATCCCGGCCTCATGGCCTTGTCGGTCGGTGCCTTCGGCATCGGTGTGACCGAGTTCGCGCCGATGGGTTTGCTCCCCGTCATCGCGAAGGATCTCGGCGTCTCCATTCCTGCCGCGGGCTTGCTGATCAGCGGCTATGCGCTGGGCGTGATGATCGGTGCCCCGCTGATGACGCTGACCACCGGCCGCGTGCCGCGTCGGACGCTGCTGATTGGGCTCGCCGGCATCTTCACGCTCGGAAATGTGCTGGCGGCGATCTCGCACAGTTATGCATTGCTGCTGGCGGCGCGGATTCTGACCTCGTTCAACCATGGTGCCTTTTTCGGTGTCGGGTCGATCGTCGCGGCCGGCCTGGTGCCGCCGCAGCGAAGAGCGAGCGCGGTGGCCGCGATGTTCATGGGGCTGACCGTCGCCAATGTCGTCGGGGTGCCACTCGCGACCTGGGCCGGCGAGCATCTCGGCTGGCGGGCCTCGTTCTGGGGCATCGCCGCATTGGGCGTGGCCACGATCGTCTCGCTGCGGCTGACGCTGCCCGCGCTGCCGGCGCCGCGGGGCGGCGATGCTCTCGCCGAACTGCGCGTCCTGATGCGCGGCAAAGTGCTGGGAGCGCTTGCGCTCACCGTGATCGGATCGAGCGCGATGTTCACCGTCTTCACCTATATCGCCCCGATCCTGCGGGAGGCGACCCACGCCTCGCTCGGCTTCATTACCGCGATGCTGATGACCTATGGTCTGGGACTGACGGTCGGTAATTGGGCCGGCGGCAAATTCGCCGACCGGTCCGCCGATCGCACGCTGATCGTCACCCTGGCGTCGCTGTCGGCGATCCTGGTCGCCTTTGCCGTGACGATGTCCCATGAAGTCCCGACCGCGATCCTGGTCTTCGCCTGGGGCGTGGCGAGTTTCGCCCTGGTGCCGCCCTTGCAGGTGCGCGTGATGGCGGCGGCCGCGGACGCGCCGAATCTCGCCTCCTCGGTCAATATCGGTGCCTTCAATCTCGGCAATGCCTTTGGTGCAGCCTTGGGGGGAGGGGTGATCGCCGCGGGATGGGGCTATCCGGCCGTGGCGCTGGCGGGAGCGGCGACGTCGGCGATCGGACTGGTCGCGGTCGTGCTCGCCGCGAGGCAGCGCTCGTCGCACGCTTATCGCCCCTGTTCGGCGCTGTAGCGTGTCGCCCCGGCCGCTCGCCTTCATCGCGGGCGATGCCGGCGGCGAGGTTCCGGTACGTAGAATTGCGAGATTGACGGGTGGTGCCCGGGAACGGAAGCGCTCCTGTCTCTAGGCAAGGCCAGCATTTGCAAGCGACGGTGCTCTTCCTGGGACAACAACGCGACGAGATTATCTGACATTTCCGTGTCGATGGTGTAGCATTCGCGTCGGGGAAGGGGCGATTGACGGGCGAGTTTGCAAACAGCCTTAAAGAGGCGCTGAGGCGTGATCTTGGTTATTCGGCGGCACATGATGTAGTCGCCGCTGGTCGTGCGCTGCTCGCGACGATCGCGTTGGGCATCGTCCTGGCGATCCCTTTCCCGATTGCCGCCCTCGATCGGGCCGTCCGGTGGTGCTTCGTGGCCTATCTGCTGCTCGCGGTCGCGGGGCTGGTCATAAGATTGGTGTCCTGGAAGGCGACGTGGTTGATGCGCCGTATCGGTTCGGCCGCCGATGAGGCGGTCGGGCTCGGCGTGCTGATCTTCTACCCGACCGTCACCATTCTCTATTTGCCGTTTGTCGTTTTCCTGCTGGTCACCAAGCGGATCCGGTCGAGCATCGCCAGCGTCGCGCTCGAATATCTGATCCTCTCGCTCGTCATTCTTCTCCATGACCGGGCCGCGGCCTTTTGGCCGACCATGCCCCGTATCGGCGACGGCCAGCGGATGCTGCAATTCACGCTGGTGACATTCATTGCCGCCGCCGCGCTGGTGGTGAAGATGCGGCAGACGGATGGGACATCGAGCGACCGCTGGAACGGCGAGTTGCTGGCCACGGGCATGCGCGCGCGGTCGATGCCGATCGAGGAGATCGCGGCGCGACTGGCGAGCCGGTTCCAGGTGTCGACCATCCTGATCTGCTGGCGGGGCGGGGAGGACGACGACCGGCATTTTTATCGTTTCGCGGAGGGCGCGCTGTCCCGGATCGATCCGCCCCCGGCGATTGCCGATCGCATGCTGCTGCCGACCGGCTGGGACGAAGCCTATCTGTGGGAGGCGCGGACGGGAAAGGCGATGGTCAACAGCAAGGCCGCGGGCGATCCGGTCGTCCGTGCGGTCGAGCCCGGGTTCCTGCCGGACGAGGTGATCGACGGCGCGGCGATCGTCGGCGCGATGCCGATCGCGGCGAACGCGATGGAGGGCTATGTCTATCTGATCGGACTGCCGCGCGTATCGGAGGTCGTGCTGGGCCAGGTCGCCAGCGCCGGCCATGCCGTCAGCGCGACGCTCGACCGTTATCAGATGTTCGAGGCGTGGCGCGAAAATGCCTTCGCCAATGCGCGGCTGGAGATCAGCCGCGACATGCACGACAGCGTGCTGCAGACGCTCGCCGGACTGAGGATGCAGGTCGCGGTCCTGATGAAGGAAACCGACATGCCGATCGCCAAGCGGCAGGAGCGGTTGAAGGGTCTGGAGTCGATCATCTCAGCCGAACAGGCGTGCCTGCGCGAACTGATCAACGACAGCGCCCAGCCGGTCAGCGAGCGGATCGACCTCGCCAGCCATCTGGCGCAGCGCGCCGAATTGCTGTCGCGGCAATGGGGCATCGACTGCTCGGTCCAGGCCGAGCCCGCGGTGCTGCCCGTGTCTCCCGACATCGCGCTCGAAATCGAATTTCTGGTGCGGGAAGCGGTCTCGAACGCGGTGCAGCATGCGCATGCGTCGGCGGTCAAAGTGGTAGCGGCGCTGCGCGACGAGGCGGTGTTCATCGCGATCCGGAGCGACGGCGCGACGATCATCGATACCACCGCCAATGGCGCCGATGTCGAAGGCGTGTTGTCGCGCTCGCTGACCAAGCGCGTGAAGGCGCTCAACGGGCGCGCTTATACCGATCCGATGGAGCGCGGTGTGCTATTGTCGCTCAGAATTCCATTAAAGGCTGGGGTCCATGTCGAAACTGCTGCTGGTTGACGATCATCCGATCTTTCTTGAGGGGCTGCGCCAGTTCCTCGAAACTAATGGCCATGTCGTTCAGGATACGGCGCGGACATCGGTCGATGCGATCGACCGCGTCGCGCACAATAGCTTCGACTTGCTGGTGCTGGACGTCAGCATGGCCGATGGCGGCGGATTGCACATTCTGCGGACGTTGCGCGGCGCGGGCAATCAGATCCCGATCATCTTCCTGACCGTCGGCCTGAAGCCGGTCGAGACGATGGAAGCGGTCAAGCTCGGCATTAACGGCATCGTCCTCAAGCACAACGATCCGAGCAACCTGATCACCTGTATCGAAGCGGTCAAACGAGGCGACACCTGGATCGACCCGACCATCATCGAGCGCGTGTTGAAGCGCAGCATGGCGGGCCAATCGGTGCCCGTGCTGCCGCAATATGGATTGACGCGCCGGCAGGAAGAGTTGGTCAAGCTGGTCGGCGAAGGGTTGCGCAATCGCGAAATCGCGCGGCGCTGTGGGCTGACCGAAGGAACGGTCAAGCTCCATCTGCATCATATCTATAGCAAGCTGGGAATCAGCTCGCGCGCTCAGCTCATCATGATGTTAGCTGCCGAAGCGATGTGAGCCGGTCAGGCTGGCCGGATCGAGATACCAAGCCTTGGGCTGCGGATTGATGTTGCCCCCGACGATCGCGAGCATCGCCCCGGCCGAGATGGCCAGCCCGTAGGGAATGGGGCCGCCGGCCTTGAGGCTGGGCACGCTGGTGGATTGCGCGAGTCCTGCGGGCAACATGCGGCGCAGGACGATGAAGGCGATGGCGAGCAGCGCGCCGCCGATACCCATCCACAGATAGAGCGCCGACGCGCCCTTGAAGTCGAACCACAAGGCGATCGCGGCCATCAATTTGACGTCGCCGCCGCCGAGCCACCCGCGCGAGAACAGGAACAGGCCGCCCAGGAAGGTGCCGACGAACACAAGCGCATTCTGCCACAATTGGGCGTTCCAACCGCAGCTGTACATCCAGACCGGAAACAGCAGGATGATCGCCGCCGGGAAGATGTTCGGAATGCGCAATTTCCACACGTCGGTCAGCGCGGCGAGCGCCAGCACGAGGTACAGTGCGATCAACAGGACGTTGTGAAGCGACGTCATTTTTGGGGCCCCAGCGACGAAAGCAGTTTGGCGGTTGTTGCCGGATAGACCGGTGCGGCGGCGATCGACTGGGTCAGCCATGCCCGCGCATCGTCGCTCCGGCCTGCAAGCGAGGCGGCATAGCCGGCGTTGGACAATCGCTCCGCCCAGCGCGCCGCATCCTCGCCCCGGCGGCGGACCGGCGGCTCGCCCATCGATGCGGCGGCGATGTCGAGATTGTTGGCGACACGCCTGTCGTCAGGATCGGCCGCCAGCGCTTGCTGCAGCAATGTCTTGGCTTCGGAATAGCGGCGCTGCATCAACAGCGAGACCGCCATGTCGTTGAGCAGGGATGCGCTGGGCGCGCCCAGCGTTGACGCCCGCTCATAGGCCGCCTTGCTTTCGGTCCACCGCGCGCCGGAATCATAAGCGTGGCCGAGATCGGCCCATAGCCGCCAGTCGGCAGGACAGCGTGCCGTCGCATCCTGCAACCGAGCAAGCGCAATGTCGGTGTGCCGTAGTGCCGCGGCTGCGCTGCCCAGTCCGGCGACCACGCGGCAATCCTGGCTGGGAGTCGCCGCCAATTTGGCGAAGGCGCTCTCGGCCTCGGCATATTGGCCTTGCGCCAGCATCAACTGCGCGCGGAGCACCGCGACGTCGAACGTGTCGGATGATGCCTCGGGCAATAGATCGAGCATCGTCTGCGCCTGGACCAGTCGCCCGCCCCGGATCGCGGCATCAACCAGCGCGAGGTCGTCCGGTGGCGCCGCCGAGGCCGCGCCGCAGGCAAGCAGGGCTGCCAGCGATAGCAGCCTGACGCCGAGGATCATTGCCGTCCCCCGGCCGGCTTGGCGGCGAACCGAAGCGCATTGCCACCGATGAGCAATTGGACCCGGTTGGCTTGGGTGGTGGCGTAAAGCCGGGTCGGGAACGGCACCGCGCGCGCGAGCCGCCGCGCGGTCGCCTCGCCCGATGGCGGATAAAGGATACGGCTGACCGCGATGCGCATCCCGCTGTCGCCACGGTCGAGCGGACGCCAGCCCCGCCCGGCAAGATAGGATTGGACGCGTGCGGCAATGCCTTTGCGTCCCGCGGCATTGACCACCATCGTGTTGCGCAGCGCGCCAGGCGTCAGCGTTGCCGCCGTCGGTTTCGGCGACACCACTGGTGCGGGTGCGGACGCCGACACCTGCGGAAGGACGGAGATCGCGGCTTTGCCCGCGCTACGCGCTGGCGGCAGGATCAGATGAACGACGCCCGGGGCGAGTTGTTCGAGACGCGGCCCAGTTGCCACGATGGGCGCCGGCGCGACCGGCGCCGCGGCGACGCTCGCCAGCGCTGGGGCGGCTGTCGGAGGCGGCGGCGCAACAGGCTGGGCCGGCGGTGGAGCGGCCGGGGTCGCGGATACCGAGGCCAGCATTGCGCGCATATCGATGTCGAGCAATGCCGCGCTCTCCTGGCGGCCCTGCGCGGCCAGCGATGCGGCGTAGGCGCGGTAGAAAGCTTCGTTGCGCGGCGCCAGCGCGAGCGCCTTCTGGAAATAGACGTCGCTCAGGTCGTAGCGGCGCAACCGGTCATAGCAGAGCGCGAGCCCTTCGACCGCAGCCGGATCGTCCGGGGTCGTGGCCAGGATGCGGCGATACATCTCGATCGCCAGCCCGTAATTGCCGTCCGCGAGCAGCCGGGCGGCGGCGACGGACGACGCATCCGTCGCGGCGGTGAACCGGGTCCCTTCGGGCAGCGCGGTCCGCTTGGCCGAGCTCGTGCATCCGCCGATGGCGACGGCCAGGCCGATCAGGGCGGCGCGTGAGGCGAGAGTCCGCTTCATTCGGTCATCCTCCCATCATCGGCAGAAGCTGACGGACGACGCGTATCGCGGCCGGCAGCATCAGGACTCCGATCATCACCGGCAACATGCAGGCGACCAGCGGGATCGACAGCAGCACCGGCAGGCGATGCGCCTTTTCCTGCGCCAGCATCTTGCGTCGCTCTCGCATCTCGCCGGCATAGATGCGCAGCGTCTGGCCGATGCTCGATCCCAGCTTGTTCGATTGGATCAGCAAGGTGGTGAACGAACGGATCTGGTCGACTGCGGCGCGATCGCCCATCCGGCGCAGCGCCTCCTCGCGGCCGCGACCGGCGCGCAGTTCGAGCACCGTGGTCGCCAGCAGATTGGCGACCAAAGGATGCGACCGCGCCATTTCGCGTCCGACGCGGTCGAACGCCGCTTCCATCCCTAGCCCGGCCTCGACGCAGACCAGCATCAGGTCGAGCGCGTCGGGAAAGCCGTTGACGATCTGTTCCTGGCGCCGCGACGCGCGCGCCGATACCCAGAGATTGGGCAGATAGAGACCGAGCACCGCGAGCGCTGCACCGAACAGATAGAGCTTGAACACCGACGGCGCCTCACCGCGAAAGACGGTCGCCGCGATCAGGAGCAGCGGTAGCCCGAGCGTCAGCGCGAGGCGCACCAGCGTGAACACGCGCGGGGCCTGGGGCGATGTATAGCCTGCCGCCGCCAGTTTTGCGGTCAGGGTCGCATTGTTGGTGTCGAGCAGCGAAACGCCGCGCTTCTCGATAGCGGCGACGATGCGGCTCCAGGCGTCGCCGCGCCCCGTGTCGCGCAACGTCTGGACATGCCCCCCGGTCTGTCCCGCCGCGGCGGCTTCGGCGAGCCGGCGGCGCAATGCGGCGCGCCCGGTGATCACGGTCGACACGCCGATCACGATCATCACCACCACTGCGAACAAGCCGCCGAGGATCGCGTAGCGCGGGAATTGCTGGATGATGGCTTCCCACATCGCGCTAGACCTTGATGTTGACGAGACGGCGGATGATGAAAAATCCGATCAGATAGAGGCCGATCAGGCAGCCGAAGCCGATCGAAAAAGCGCGGTCGCCCGCCACCTGCAGGTAGAAAGGCGGGTTGAGCAGGAACAAGGCGACGAATGCCATGACCGGCAACGCGGTCAGGATCGTCGCGGTCATCCGCCCTTCGGAACTGAGCGCGCGAACCATCAGCACCATGCTGGCGCGCTCACGGATGACCTGGGACAGGTTTTCGAGGATTTCGGCCAGGTTGCCGCCGGTCTCGTTCTGCACCGACAGCGAGACGACGAACATGCGCAGGTCGTCGAGATCGCAGCGATCGGCCATGTTCTGCAAGGCGTCGCGCAAGTCCGCGCCATAAGCGACTTCGTCGGTGACGATGCCGAATTCGCTGCCGATCGGGTCGGTCATTTCCTGGGTGAGGAGGTCGAGCGCGGATGCCACGGGATGCCCGGCGCGCAAGCCGCGCACGAAGATGTCCAGCGCGACCGGAAACTGATCGGCCATCTTCTTGCGGCGCCGCTCGGCGCGCTGCGCGATCACCATCAGCGGCAGCACCATGCCCGCAGCGACGGCGAAGCAAGCCGTCATCAGCACCGTCCCCAGGCCGATCCGAAAGCCGAAGATGACGGCGCCGAACATCGCCAGCATGAACAACACCGCGACGATCAACAGCATCAGCGTGAAGGTGCGCCCCGGCGACATCCCGAACCCGGCGGTGCGCAGCGTGGTGTCGAGCTTTTTGCCCGCGCCGGCCAGAAAGCCCGGCAAATGGATCGCGTCCCCCCAAGTATCGCGGCGCAGCCGTGCGAGCACTTCGGGACGGTCGAAGCCGCTGGCGATCAGGCGCAGGCGCTTGTTGACCGCCATCGCCCCGCCGCGATTGGTGCGGTACCAGCGCATGCCGCCCTCGATCGCGAGCACGACGGACGCGAACACCAGCGCGAGGACGAGCAGCCGGATGACGTCGGCCGACATCAGGCGAGCGCCGCGCTGGGATTGAAGATATCGGCGGGCAGCTTGATCCCGCGATCCTCCAGCTCCTGCATGAAATGCGGCCGGATGCCACTCGCTTCGAACCGGCCGAGCACCGTGCCATGCTCGTCGCGGCCGGTCATGCGGAAGCGGAAGATCTCCTGCATGGTAACGACTTCGCCTTCCATGCCGATCAGCTCGGATAGGCTCATCAGGCGACGCTTGCCGTCGGACAGGCGGCCGACCTGGATGACGACGTTGATCGCCGAAGCGATCTGCGCGCGGGCCGAGCGCGGCGCGATGTCGATCCCGCTCATCCCGATCATCTGTTCGAGCCGCGACAAAGCGTCGCGCGGGGTGTTGGCGTGAACCGTGGTCATCGACCCGTCATGCCCGGTGTTCATCGCCTGCAGCATGTCGAACGCTTCGCCGGCGCGGACTTCGCCGACGATGATGCGGTCCGGCCGCATGCGCAGCGCGTTCTTCAGCAGGTCGCGCTGGGTGACTTCGCCATTGCCCTCGATATTGGGCGGCCGCGTCTCCAGCCGCGCGATATGTGCCTGTTGCAGCTGGAGTTCGGCCGAATCCTCGATCGTCACGATCCGCTCGGAATTGTCGATATAGGCGGACATGGCGTTGAGCAGGGTAGTCTTGCCCGACCCGGTGCCGCCCGAGATGAGGATGTTGCGCCGCGCCTCGACGATCGCTTCGAGCACTTGCGCGACCGCGCGCGGCACGCTGCCATAGGAAATCAGACGCTCCATATCGATCGGCACCCGCGCGAACTTGCGGATGGAGAGCAAGGATCCGTCGACCGCGAGCGGCGGGATGATCGCGTTGACGCGCGATCCGTCGGCCAGCCGGGCGTCGACATAAGGCGATGCCTCGTCGACGCGGCGCCCGACCGCGGCGACGATCTTCTGGATGATCCGCAACAGATGGCGCTCGTCCTTGAAGCGGATCGACGACGGCTCGAGCTTGCCGTGACGCTCGACGAACACCGAATCGAAGCCGTTGACCAGGATGTCGGTGATGCTCTCGTCCTTCAGCAGCGGCTCGAGCGGCCCGAGCCCGAGCAGTTCGTCGAGCACGTCGCTGACCAGCCGCTTGCGCTCGGCCAGGTTGAGCGCGTGCTTCTGCAGCGACAATTGCTCGTGGACGATCTCGCCGATTTCGGCCTGGATCTGCTCGCGCGACATGGTTTCGAGCGCGGACAGGTTGATCAGGTCGAGCAGCCGCTGATGCAATTCCACCTTGAGCGCGGTGTGGCGATCGGCCTCGGCGTGCGACTGTTCCTCTTTGTCGGGCGCGACATCTGGCTGCCCGAGGGCAGCGCGTTCGCCGGCACGTCTGATCTGCCAGGTGCTCATCAGCCGCGCTCGAGCAGCATGTCGATCGCGTCGAGCAGCTTGTTAATGTCCCGGGACACCGCGCTCTTCGACTTGATGTCGCCGATCATCACCCCGCGATTGAGTGCGGTGTTCATCAGCGAGAAGTCGTTGGTGACGCTGAGCCCGATCTGGCGGCCGATCGTGTCCGAAGCGTCCTTCAGGTTGATCTGCTGGAACAGCTTCTTCTCGACGCGGTTGACCACGACCTGGATCTTGTCGGCCGCGACGCCCAGCTTGACCAGCAAGGCGAGTTGGCGCTGCGCCTGGCGCAGGCTGGCGATCGACAGTTCGACGATCAGGAACACCACGTCCGACTGCGCGACCAGCGACAGCGACCAATTGGTCCAGTCGCTCGGCAAATCGAGGAAGACGGTGCGATATTCCGCCGTCGCCAGATGCACGATGTCGCAGATCTGATCGACGCCGACGGTGTCGGTCGGCATCAGGTCGGCGGGGGCGGCGACGACCCGCAGGCCAGATTCATGTTGGGCCGCGACCGACGCCAGCACGGCGGGATCGAGGCGCTTGCCGGCATCGAGCAACTCGCTGACGGTCAAATTCGGGCTGATGCCGAGATGCGTCGCGGCATTGCCGCCCTGAAGATCGAGGTCGAACAGGCACACCTTGAACCCGCGATCGGCTTCGCGCTGGGCATAAAGCGCGGCGGCCTGGGTCAGCAAAGCAGTCGCGCCGACGCCGCCGACGCTCTTGATGATCGACACGACCTTGCCGGTCGGCGTTGCCTGGGCAAGCCCGCGCTCGATCTCCTCGCGCATCCGCTCGAGCACGGTTTCGAGGTCGTTGCGGACCAGCGGCAAGGCGATGACATCCTTGATGCCGGCGCGGAGCAGAGCCTGCATCGTCGGGACCGTCGCATTGCGCACCGCCGCGATCACCGCGACCGATGGATTTTCTACATGCAGCCGGACCAGCCGCGCGAGCGAGGCCGGGCGATCCGGGCGCACCTCGATCACGATCACCCGTGCGCGCTTGACGATCTCTTCCGGGACCTCGTCATCGGGCTCGATCTTGCTGGTGTCGAGCGACCAGCCGGCAACGACGCTGGGGCCGAACTCGGCGGTCAGCACTTCTTCCTGCGACAGGACGAGCTCGACCGCCGCGCCGGGCCGCCTGATGGTCCAGCTATTCGGTTCGAACTCGGACAAGTCTACCGCTCCCACAACTCAAACTCCCATCTAACCAGTCTTGCCGTCTTCCAGCGTCAGCGAGGCGGCATAAGCCGGCAGGGTGACGCTGGTTTTCCCGAAGAAGCGGAAAAGCATCGGCGTGAATGTCATATTCTTGAGCTTTACCGTGATCAGCGGAGATACCTGGATTCCGTTGGGGTCCCCCGCATATCCCAGGCCCGAATATTCATAGCTGATCGTGACATTGTCAGCGGTCAGGCTGGGGTAGAATCGCTGCATCTGGGTCACGATGGCGTTGAACGCGGTCGTGTTGATGGGGGTAAGGGTGGGGCAAGTCGCCCCCGTCTTGCAGGTGCAGGTCACCGTACCGCTGGCAGAAGTGCAGTCGGCGCCGCCGAACGAGCTCAACGGGATCGGATCGCCCTGCGGAATGCCGCCGGCCACCGCGAAGTCATAGGTTGCCAAGCCTCCCGGCACGACGTCGTTGGTGACCGCGAAGCGCACGCCCGTCTGGGTCGCCTTTTCGGCGCGGTTGCAGGTCCACAGGAAACGGCCGAGATCGACCGTGCCGATCATGAACGACAGCAATAACGGCGTCAGCAGGCCGAATTCGGCGGCGGTCCCGCCATGCGTCGATCGCAGCAGCGCGCGGATCGCGTTCATGCGCCCACCACCGCCGCCTGCGCGGTCGCGTTGAGGTTGATCGTCGTCTTGGTGATCCCGAACGCCTTGAACAGCGAGGGATAGGGCAGTGTCGCGGTTACCGACACCACCGGCACTCCCGCCGTCGACGCGGCGTAGATGCCGCCGCGATAGGTGGTGTCGGTGTTGCAGGCGACCGACACGACGATGGTTGAGTTGCTGGTCCAGCCGTTGAGGCGAACGTTGCCGGTTCCGTCGACCGTGTTGGTGCGCACCAGATTCTGGGTCGCGACGGCCACCGCGCTGGTGTCGTTGGTCACCGCGGTACAATTGACCGGGTAGCGCCGCGACGCGTAGCGCGCGCCGTCGCGCACGCCCTTCAGCATGGCATGTTCGGACAGGAAGTAATTGCCCAGATCGACCGCGCCGCAAGCGAGCACGAGGAAGATCGGCGTGACGAGCGCCATCTCGACCGCCGCGGAGCCGCGGCGGCAGGCCAGCGCCCGCGAGGCGACCGAGGCGCGCCGCGCGATCATTCGATCAGATAGGGTACGTCCTTGCGTACCACCTGACCCGCGGTACCGCCCGCGCTGCCGCTATTGGTTTCGCCGATGACCTCGACATAGATGTCGCCGGCGCTGGTCCGCGTCCGGTTCGCCGATGGCTCGACCAGGAACAGTTCGACCCATTTGACGACGGGAACGTTGGTCGACGATCCGTTGACGCTGTTCTGCTGGCAATTGACGATCGCCGCGGAGATACGCCGCCGGTCGACATTGCTGCCGCCTGGAGTGATCCCGCCGGAGGGCGTGCCCGACCAACAGATCGGTGCGCCATAAGCAGTCGTTCCCCCGCCGACCGCACGGGGCGTGTTGATGCGCGAGGCCGCGTTAGTCAGTTCCCACGTATAGACCTGGTATCGCGTGACAGTGTTGGGGTTGTAGCCAGCTGTCGTCATCGCGGTTCGCCAGTCGAAGCCCGACCCATAATTGACGTAGAAATAGGCGTTACGATCCCATAACCCGTCGCCGATCCGGCCGCTCGCGCAGCTGCCATTGGCGCTGACCGCATGGCACATGTCGCGCGGATAACCGATCGCATCGGGCATCTGAGCCGAGGTCAACGGCGTCGTTGCGCTGGTGGGCAGATAGGGGTTGGACGCTTCTTGCCAGCCGCTATTGCCTAATGCACAGGAATTGTTGCCGTTGCCGTTTTTCTTGACCAGGTCCTTGACCGTGTTGGCCGATGGCGGACAACTGCCACCCGCCGGGCAAGATTGACCGGAATCATAAATGTCGAACCGCGTGTTCAGCGCATCGGTCACCGACACGCTGGCGCCTGGCTTGGTGTCGACCCCCGTCTGCGGCAGGCAGTCGCCGGCTGGCGTCAGCCAGCCCAGTCCCTCACGTAAGCCCTGCGCGCCGTTGCTGCCGGAATGGGTGTTGAGATAGCCGAAATTGCCTGGCGACCATCCACCATTGCCGTTGCCGACCGACACCAGATTGAGCCCGGCCCCGATCAGCCCTGTCGCGTCGAACGTTTTGGTGGTCGCTGTTTCCTGCGGGTTGCAGATCATCACCGGCGGCACTTTGCAGATGCCCGACGCGACGCCGGCGAACGCCTTCGCGTTGATCGATCCCGATGTGAACGCGGCGACCACCGGCGTCAGCGCATAGCGCGCCTGCTTGGTGTCGACGGTAATCTGGACGAAATAGGAATTGGCATCGCTGGTCGACAGCGTGGTCTTGGCCTTGTCCTGATAGAACAATATGTTGGCGTCGGACACCGACACCGACCGATTGCCGCCGTCATTGGCGAACAATGCCAGGTTGGTGATCAGGGTCTTCGCCGCCGCCTTTGCGCGGGTCTGCGCGCCGGTCTTGCCATCGAGTTGCGCCGCCGCCGCCAGAGCGGCATGGTCGGCCGCGTCCTGCAGCTCGGTGTGCATGCTGACGAGGCGCGAATAATCGAATCCGATCCCTGCCGCGCCGATCAGCGCGAACAGCGATATGGCGACGATGGGCGCGACCGATCCGCTCTCGGATTTCCAGAGCTTTTGGGTTGCGCGGCGCATGTCAGTTGGAACTGGGGGGGGATCCCCCCCCGCCTCCGCTGCCGGAACCTCCGCCGCTGCCGCTGCCCGTCGTCTGGGCCTGGGGCTGCTTGACCGTGCCCTTGCGATAGCGCTCGGCGGCGTTCGCCGCCTGCGTGCCCGACCCGCCTTCCATCACCGCGGACTCGGCCGATACGGGCTTGGGATCCGGGTTGATCGTCTGGAGCGCGTAATCGGTCTTCGCGGCATCGCCCAGGGTCGTGTCGATCGGCGTGCACCCGCCCAGCAGCGCGATGCCCGTGATCGTGATCGGAAGGATGAAGCGCATGTCGGTCACCTTTGCGGCGCGTAGCCATTGGGACCGGAAAAGCCTCCGGCGGGTGGTGTCGGCTTCGGGCCGTCCTTGGGCGGCTCGTTCGGGTCGAACGGGTTGGTCCCGACGGCCTTGTCGGTCCGCCCCATCAGGAACAGGTCGAGCTCGCTCGGCGGCTGGACGCGATCGGTCGGCAGGCGGATCTGGCCCGCCGGCACCGGCCGCACCAGCCGCGGCGTGACGATGATGACCAGCTCGGTTTCCTGGCGCTGGAATCCGCGCGAGCTGAACAAGGCGCCGATGATGGGGATCGACCCGAGCAGCGGGAATTGCCTGACGGTGCTCTGGAAATCCTTGCGCAACAATCCGGCGATCGCGAACGACTGGCCGTCGCGCAGTTCCAGCGTGGTCCTGGCGCGCCGCGTCTGCAGCCCGGGAATGGTCAGGCCGTTGATCGTGACCGAAGCCGAGGGATCGATCGAGCTGACTTCGGGCGCGACCACCATGTTGATCACGCCGTCGTCGAGCACGGTCGGCGTGAACGCCAGGCTGACGCCGAACGGCTTGTATTCGACCGTGATGGCGTTGCTGCCGCTATTCTGGCCGCCGCCGCTGCTGCCGCCCTGCGATACGGGCACGGGAAATTCGCCCCCGGCCAGGAACGATGCGGATTCGCCCGACAGAGCGACCAAAGTCGGCTCGGCCAGGGTCGTCACCAGCCCCTTGCGCTCGAGCGCGTCGAGCGCGGTGAAGATGTTGAGATTGCCGAGCGAAATGCCCTTGGATACGACGCCGAACGTATCGAGGATGCCGGCGATGTTGACCGTCGGCGATCCGTTCTGGTTGGTCAGCAGCGCCGTCCCCGGCGCGGTATTGCCGATACCGCCCTGGAAAGTGTTGGCGCCATTGCCGTTGGTGAAGGCGGTGTTGATCCCCAGGCTCTTCGCCACGTTGCGGTTCATCTCGGAGAACCGCACTTCCAGCATGACCTGTTGCGCCGCGCCGACCGACAAGAGATTGACGACCTTGTCGCCGGCATAGGTCGCGGCGATCTGTTTGGCGCGGTCGATCGCCGGGCCGCTCGACACGGTGCCGGTCAGCACGACCGAATCGCCTGACATCTGGACGCCGATCCGCTCGCTCGGCATCAGCTCGTTGAGCTGACGGCGGAGCGAGACGACGTCCGGGCCGACCGCGACGTCTATCACCGAGATCAGATTGTTGTTCTTGTCATAGAGCGTCAGGCTGGTGGTGCCGATCTTCTTGCCCAGCACATAGAGCGAGCGATTGGTCAGCGGCAGGACGTCGGCGACATCGGCATTGCCGATCAGCGCCTTGGCGAACGGCCGGTCGGCGGTCAGCACCTGGCTCTTGTTGACGGCGACGTCGAGCTGGCCGGCGCGCAGATTGGCGTCCGCTGCCCTGACCGTTTCCTGTGCCTGGGTCATCGTCGGGACGACGATGGCGGCGGCGCCGGCCGCCAGTGCGAGCACGCGAAGGCGCGCCTTCATGTCAACGACCGACATAGCGACCCACCTCATAGCTGCTGTCCTTGGTACCGCGCACGACCATGACCGTGAGATCGGGGTTCGGCGCGGGCGGCTTGGGGGGCATTCGCGGTCCTGCGGGCGGTGCATAAGCAATTGGGGCCGGCTGATAGCGCGGCGCGCCGTCCGAATAGCCGCCGACATAGGCGCCATCGCGCAGATCGTCGGTGCTGACGGTTTCGACCGTCGGACTGGTCTCGGACGCGGGGTTGACCAGCGCCAGGCTCAATTGCCCGACCTGCTGCGCCAGCGCGAGCTTCTGCGCATCGACTTGCGCGACTTCGAGCGTCGCGGTCTTGCCGATCGCGGGCTTGTCGGTGCTGTCGCTGGCATCCTGGTCGATCGCGATGACGCGGACCTTTTGCAACAGGACGTCGGTGATCTGCTGGCTGTTGCCGTTGGGGTTCATCGGCGTGCGCGTCACGAGGACGTCGACGACGTCCCCCGGAAGCACGAACCCGCCAACCCCGGCGACGTCGCTCAGGCGCACGGCGACCGCGCGCTTGGTCGGATCGAGCACCGCGGAGATCGCCGCGCGGCCGCCTTCACCCGAAATCTTGGAACGCAGGATCGGCTCGTTCGCCGCCATCGGGCGGAGCGCGACGCGCGTATGGTTCATCGGCAAGAGCTGCGGGATCGAGCTGAACGTCCCTTCGGGCAGCGAGCCCGCCGGCCAATCGACCAGCCGCACCTTGTCGGGCGTGATCGGCGTACCGAAGTCGAGCGGAACGCTCGCCACCGCGACTTTCACCGTGCCTTGGGGGCTGCTGGTTTGTTGCTGTTCGACCCGGCCAAGATAGGAATTGGCAAGGAAAACCGCCGCGAGCCCGATCAGGATCGCGACGCCCAAAATTATCAATCCTTGTCCACGCATATCCCGACCCCCCGCCGGTCAATCGTAACAATCAATAGACAGGGTCGCGGACCGGCCGCGACCCTGCTCAAGTCGTCAGCAGGCGCCAGCGACGCTGTTGGCGATGCAGTTCGACGCCTTGTTCATGGCGTTGCTGATCGATGTGCCGAGACCGTAAGCGGCGACGGCGATGCCGGTGCCCACGATCGCCAGGATCAGCGCATATTCGGCTGCCGACGCACCGCTGGTGTCGGTCAGCAAATTCTTGATCATCGTCATGTCGAAACTCCCTCTTTACCGAATTTCCATCCGGTCGGATCGACGGAGCGCTCCCCCTCCGAAGCGCCCCGTCGGCGACGTCGCTGCGTTAGCAGGCGCCAGCGACGCTGTTGGCGATGCAGTTCGAAGCCTTGTTCATGGCTTTGCTGATCGAGGTGCCGAGCCCGTAGGCGGCAACGGCGATGCCGGTGCCGACGATCGCCAGGATCAGCGCATATTCGGCGGCCGAAGCGCCGCTGTCGTCCATCATCAGATTCTTGATCATCGTCATGTCACTTCCCCAATTCCCCGCCGGATTTCTCCGGCCCCAACTATTCCGTGGGCAGTCTGGGATCGGGCGTGTCCAAACTCGTCTAGGAGTTGGTCCGATCAGTCGTCCCCGGAATGCCAGTTGATGAAGGGCCCCAACCGGGTAACGTGTCAATAACCGACGATTTTCATAGTCGTTTCAGCAGGTTAGCCTTAATTTATGTTAACCATCTTGGCATTAATCATTTGTTATCAAACACTTGCCTGAAAGGACTTGGGGAAGGGATGCTGTCGGTTAACCATCAATAATCGCAGAAAAAATGTGCCGTTCGGGCCAAACGGCATAGTTTGTATATCGTTCGTCATACCCATTTCGGGCCTGACCGTACGTAACGCTATGTCGCATTTATCCAACGGTATGAATCGCCTGTCCGATTCCTACAAACCGGCGAATCGCTTTGGCAAAAAACGAATCACCTATTAGGCAATGATCGGGATCCGGGGGGATTTTGGAATGCCGCAATTAAGTTTGCCAAAATGAGTAAGGGAAAAGCCAGCGACGCTGACCTTCCCGATATTGCCTTTCTATTATTAACCAGTTTCATCGCGTTTGCCTTCGTAACGGTCTTGACCTCGGCGTTCGCCGATGGCGACACCGGATGGCATATCGCGACCGGACGATGGATCGCGGCGCACGGCACGGTCCCGCGATCCGACCCCTTCTCGTTCACCGCGCGGGGCCACCCCTGGGTCGCGCACGAATGGCTGTCCGAAGTGCTGATGTACGGCGCCTGGCGATATGGTGGATGGAGCGGGCTGATCCTGCTGTTCGGCACCGCGTCGGCGGCGCTCTATGCCTTCGTCGCGCTCCATTTGCGGCGTTGGCAGCGTCCCGGCGCGGCGGCGCTGATGATGGTCTATCTGTCGATCGGGCTGGCGCAGTCGTTATTGGCAAGACCCCATCTGCTCGCTTTGCCGATGCTGGCGGCATGGCTGATCGCGCTCATGCGCGCGCGCGAGCGCGAGCGCGCGCCCCCGCTCGCGCTCGCGATTGTTATGTTTGTCTGGGCCAATGCTCATGGCAGCTTCGTTTTCGGCCTGGCATTGGCCGGCGGCCTGGGATTGGGGGCGTTGGTTACAGCGGTGCCCGGCGACCGGCTGCGCGTCGTGCGGCAATGGGGGCTGTTCGGCATCGTCTCGCTGGCCGCCGCGCTGGCGACCCCGGCGGGGCTCGAAGGCCTGCTCTATCCTTTCTACGTCAACAACCTCTCGCTGCTGTCGTTGATCTCGGAATGGCGACCGGCCCCGCTCAACGCATCGAGCCTGGAAATCCTCCTCTTGAGCGGGCTCTTCTTCCTGTTCCTGCGTCCTGTCCGCATTCCGATACTGCGCCTGCTGATCCTGCTGGCCGCGCTGCACATCACGTTCGAACACATTCGCAACCAGATGGTGCTGGTGACGCTGGCGACGATCCTGCTGGCCGAGCCGTTGGGGCGTGCCTGGGCCGAAGGTGCCGAACGGCCGCGGCCAGCATTGCTGCCGCGGCTATGGGCGGAGCGGCGCGAACTGGCCCCGTTACTGGCGGTCGGATTGCTGCTATTCGTCGGAACCGCGACCTATCGCTTGATCACGCCATTCGATCGGCCCGACAGTTATGGCGTCCCGATCACCGCGCTGCGCAACCTCCCGCCCGGATTGCGCGACAAGCCGGTTTTCAACGAATATAGTTTCGGCGGCTTGCTGGCCTTCGAGGGCATCGCGCCGTTCATCGACGGGCGGTCGGACATGTATGGCGACGCTTTCACGGCCGACTATTTCAAAATCACCAATGGCGACGCCGCGCGGTGGAAAGCTGCCGATGCGCGATGGAAATTCGCTTGGACGATCCTGCCGCCCGACAATGCGTTGGTGAAGATACTCGATCGTGAGCCCGGCTGGCGGCGCGCCTATGCCGACAAATGGGCGGTGATCCACGTGTCCGATCGAGCGCTGGAAACTGCGCCGGCCCTCTCCGGCAAGTAGGCGCGCCCTTGATCTTTATTGAATTCAACTCTGGAAGATAGACGCGGCTATTCCGCTGCTGCCGAAGCTGGATCAGCCGGGCCAACCGGTTGCCGGACCACAACTGCCATAGCGAATAGGGCGAAACCGGTCGCGACCGTCCACGCGAAGATCCGGGTCATGAACCACGCATGGACATAGAAATGGTGGTTGAACACCGCCACCCACAAGACCAGCACGAGATTGGATGCGGCGACGAGCATAGTCCTGTCGCGAAGATCGGAGCGGTGGAGCCGAACAATGCCCGCCGTGCCAAAAGTAATCGTCAGCAACAGGATCAGTACGACCAACCCCGGTTGCCCTCCAATCATCTCCCCTAGTCCTCGCGACACTCGGATGACGATATTAGCGAGGGTCGGCGGCGGAATCTGGTCGAATTGCGCTGCGCCCGTCAGTCGATCGATTAGCTGGCCTCCCGCAGACGTCACCGCGTCGGGGCCGAACATTATCTCAGTCAACGCGATCTTGATCACGACCATCGTAGCTGTAGCGGTGATGAATGCGGCGCACGCCGACATTACGCTCACCTTCAATCGATCATCCCGCCGCTCAGCCATGGCAACGCCGGCGATGGTGAGGGCGAAACCCAACGGCAACCCGCCGGTCAGAAATTCGAATGTCATGGTCAAGGCGCCGAAGATGGCGACAGGAACGACGAAATCGACTGGGCGTGATTGTGCGCTAAAGCTTGTCGTCTCCAGCCATAATCCATAGCCAAGCAACACCGCGTCGGCCGGCCCATGACCTAAAGACTGGCTGAAATACTCGAGCCCGAAGAACCGGGCGAAGACGACAAAGAAGCACAGCCAGAAAATCACGTTGACGGTCGCGCCGCCGCGGAACGCCTGTCGCATCGCAAGGGCGATACCCGTCAGGAGCAGGGCAGCGATAATCAGCGCGTACAATGTCCGTATGGCCCGGACCGGCAGAAACTCCAGCAAGATGCGGGCGAGCACCGTGTGACCATGGATGTAGTTCTGATAGAAATTCAGCTGGCCACGTCTCCCTTCGATCACCGATTGCTTGAGTTCCTGGCAAACGAGCGTCGTACGAGCTGTGAGATCGTTGGGCGGCGTGACCGTCATCTGCGCGCGCGTTCCCGATCGCGCGATTGCCTGATCAAGGATCAGGCAATCGTTGAACTGGTGCGCGCCGATCCGCGTATCGGTGTCGAGAATGTCGGCTTCGGTCAGGTCGCCGGTCTTGAATGCCGTCACGACAGCTGCTGTCGCCCGACGCGGATCGCCGCCAAGACTAGACCACGATAAACCGAGCAAAACGGCGTAAAGAATCGCAGCGACCGCAATCGATCGCATAATTGCCGACATGATGATCGCCCCCGACCGCATGCATCAGGCGTACAGGGAAGTCCGCTCGAAGGCGAGCCGTCAACGACAACTTGGCTGCGGACACGGAACCGCCGACGATAGTCAATAGACGGTGCGGCAGGCCTTGGGGCGATCGGCGATCGGCGCCACGCGATCGTACGTCGTGAATTCCCCGTAATCGGGGCCCCGACGATAAGCGCGCATCAGGCGGGCAAAATCGGGATCGGTCGAAAGGTACTCGACCAAGCCGGTCTTGAGATAACGATTATCGTAACGATCCCCGAGGATGCGCCGTGGAGGGTAGCAGGCGAGGTCGTGGACGATGCTCCGCCGGATGTCGCCGATCAGCGTCGCCATCGCGGGGTTCGGTTGTTTGGCCTGTGTCGCCTCGACAGCATAGAATAAGGGCGAATAGGTCACCGAACGCGAAGGCCAGATGAAATGACGTTCTTCAGGGACAGGCCAGTAAGCGCTCCCTGAAAGCGCGGCGACGACGTCGCCAGCGTGCAAATCGCTGGTGGCGAGCAGCGCATCTGCGTGATCCTGGGTTCGCATCCCCTGGACGAGGGGAACCGCCAGGCAGATTATCGTCAGCATCGCCAGAGCGGCGCCGGCGCACGCGGCAAGCGAGAGGTCGCGGCGAACTCGCTCCACTTCTGCTACGATCACTAGCGCGAAGCACCCCATCGTTGGCACGCCGTGATAGCGCCACCCTTTCCCCTGCAGGAAATAAGCCGCCAGAAACGCGAGGCCGGCGATCAGCGCTACCTGGGCGATCGACGATCGCGGCCGGCCGTAAAGCGCCAGGCCCAGCAGCAACAGACACGCCATCGTCGCGACCGGCTGCGCCAATTGATAGGCGATCGGCCTGTGGTCGCCCTGATAGATCATCAGCATCGGCAGGCTCGCGACGAAATACGCGCGCGCGAACAGCAGAACGCTCAGCGCGTAAACTACGAGTGATCCCGCCAGTGCGATGTTCTCCGTCCTGAATGGCAGACGGCGCGTGCGAACCAGCAGCAGGATTTCCAGCACCACCGGGACAAGGAGGAAGTGCGGTTTCAGCGCGATGCCGAAGGCGGCCAGGATTCCGCAGAGGATGGCGATCGTCCTGGTGGCCGCGAGTCCCTCGGCGCGGCGCGCGACGAGGACGAGGTATGGCACGATCGCGATGAGGGTCAGATATTCGCGCTGCCCGAACACATCGAGAAACGCGAACAGGGTGATGACGGGAAAACCCAGCACGATCAGTATGCCGCTCTGCAGGTCGCGGCACAGACGGCGGACCAGCAATAGAGCGACGATATCGAGCGCCAGCACGGACGGGATCAGGACATGATAGCTGCTCACCCCAAGCAGTTGCGCCAGATCGACGATCGGTATCGCCGCCCAGAACCACAAAGGCGGATTTACCTCGATGATGTCGGTATAAAGGGTGATGCCATGGGCCAGCTGGCGCGCGACCCATAATTGCCAGGCGACATCGTTGACGAGTTCCGCGTTCCACAGCAGCGCGCCGGCCACGACCACAAGCAACAGCGCCACCGCTAGCGGCCAGGCGGGCGCCTTGGGTGACGACGGCGAACGACTATCGGCCGGCGACGCCATCGATCATCGCGGCGCGACGTAAGGTCTCAATCGAATGAACCCGCCCCATCCGCTTCCATTATACGGATAGGCGAAGAATGGCGATAAGCGGCCGGCGCTCGTCTACAGCTACGCCGGAACCCGCCACCGGTACGTCAGGTTCACCCGGCGCGACAGCAGCAGATAGGGGAGCCAGATCGCGACGCTGATCAGCACTTTCTTGAGATTGCCCTGAAGCATGTCGGCGAGCGACGCGCTCACCGATGGCGGCAGGTTGGCGACATTGCCCATCACGCGCGCGATGCAGATCTGCATCAGGATATCGATCGCCCAGACCGCGGCCAGGAAGCGCGGAAACAGCGGTACGTGGCGCAGCGCGAGCACAAAGGCTAGGGCGTAGAGGCACGACAGCAGCACCAGGTCGGCCAGCATCATCGCGTAGAGCGTGCGGAACCAGTCGGGCGCCATGCCGCCCAAAGCGGGGATGCCGGTCAGGAACTCGAAGGTGCGGACGGGGACGTTGATCAGGATACCGACCAGCAGCGAAGCCATGAACCCGGTCGCGCCATAAAGTGGCATCGATCGCGCGGTCACCGCGTCGACTCGCCGCCAGCGGCCGAACCGCGCCAGGCGCTGCGTCGGCTGGGCATGGAGCGCCGTCGCCGGAAAGGCGGACAAGCCGAGCAGCACAGTGACGATCGGCGCCACGACGAGCAACAGATAGGGTAGGGCGTTGCCGAGCTCGTCGCCCGGCGTCAGGATCGGCGTCGCGGCGAAGGCGACCCTGAGGCCGCAGGCAAAGCCGGCGAGCAACACCCAGATCAGCATCAGCCGGGGTAACCCGACCTCGAGCTTGCAGACCAACGCAAGGCTGCGCGCGGTCAGCGCACGGCCCGCCGGGTATTCGCTCCATGACCTCATCCGGGCCCCCTTGCTCATGACCAGAGTATCAACCGAAATCGTTGCCGTCTCGTAAAGGTTCCGCGCGGGGTTTGTCCGTGTGTTCCTTTATGGTGCGGGCCGCGAAGACCGGCGCGGTCCGCTTTCCACCGTCACGCGGCCCTGTGCCGGCGTCCAGCGGGCAGCGAGCGTTGGACGAGAAGCTCCAAGGACCACGCCTGGGGCACGGTGGATGCCGGGACGAGCCCGGCATGACGAAGGTGGGTGTTCCCCTCCCGCTTGCGCGCGCCGGGTCGGCCATGCCCCCGGCATGGCCTGAACGATGCGGGGCATCGTTCACCCGGTGCGGGGCAGGGGGGGGCGTGTTTCATCTACGGCGGGCTGGCGACATGCCCTCCCCCAGCCCCTCCCGCAAGCGGGAGGGGAGTTCCGATCGCATATATCGTTCGGCCAACCGCTCCGGCATGGCTCTGAATTGATTCCGTAACTTTGGTTCCTGCGACTCGCCGCCGATTCGGCGCGCTCCGTCGCCGAGTCGGTCCGAGTCGGTCCGAGTCGGACATGTCGATTCCGTCCAACCCTTAACAATCTAACTTAACAAAGTAATAATAATACACGAATTAGTAACTATATTCCAAAGCAGCGCTTGGCGTTCGGATCGCGCGGGGGGCAAAGGCGGAGAACCGCCGCCAAATACGGGTTGGACCAGTCTTGGGAAAACCAAAGTTATATTCGTTAATTGTTACCGACATTTTGCAGAATAGATTTTTCGTGGGACTTCATGTCGAAAGTTTTGTCCCAATAATAAACACAGAAAATCCCCAATTTAGTGATTCGTTATATCCAAAGTTATAGCCAAGATAACCGGAGCTATAGCTATAATTCTACAGGCTACCTGAATTGGTTAATGAGTCGTAAAAAATTCTTCTTGCGTTTTTGCCTACCTCGTCAACAAAAGGGCCATCGTTCATTTGTCCGGGAGGGGGCAGCGAACTGTGACTTGCCGGGGTTCATTGACGACGATCGTGTTGGCGATCGGTATCGCGCTGCTTCCGCAGGGCGCTGCCGCGCAGACGGTCTATGCCGACGGGCAGCCCGGCGTGGTTGGCGGTCATCGCGATCTGCCGGTGATGGTCACCGCGTCGGTCGGCGGCCATTGCGGCTTCGCCACCGGATCGGCGCCCTCGGGCACCTATTCGCAGCCGGACTTCGACGTCGTCGGTCTCAACCACGATTTCACGTTCGCGCTCGATTGCACCGGGCCATCGCGGGTCGCGGTCGTCTCGGCCAATGGCGGGCTTTTGACCGCCGGCTCGGTGCCGAACGGTTATATCACGCTTGCGCCCTATGACGTGGCGCTCAATGTGGTCGGATCGACCGCGACGGCGACGGGATCGTGCGCGGTCTCGACGCTGACCGCGACTTCCGGCGCGCCCTGCACGTTCCGCGGCCCGGTCAGCCAGTCGCAGGGTCTGCTGCTCAATTCCACGTCGGTCAATCAGCCCGGCACTTATCTCCGCGTCAGCGCCCCCGCTTATGGCGGTCCGGGCACGCTGGTCAGCGGCTCCTATTCCGACACCCTGACGGTGACGGTGAGTGCGGCATCATGAGGATGCCCGCGCAAACGTCCGCTTTTCCCGCCCTCGGGGGAACCGGCCGAACTTCAACCGAGGGTGGGCGGAACCGTCCGGGGGGGCAGTGCTCGCCAACGGCAGTAAACTTGAAAGGGACAGTAACAGTGAAAAAGTTGATCCTTATGGCGCTCGGCGCCGGTTCGATGATCGCGATTGCGGCTCCTGCCGCCGCGCAGAATGTGACGGGTACGGTGAACATCACCGGGTCGGTGGCGCCGAAGTGCCTGGTCGTTCCCGGCTCGGGCTCGACGTTCGGCACGACGGTTGCACTCGGCGAACTCGCCGACACCACCGGCAAGATGCGCACCAACCTCGCCGCGGACTTCAATGCCAGCGCCGGCCTCACCGCCCGCGTCGTCTGCACCACGGCGGCACCGACCATCAGCGTCGACGCCGACCCGATCACGGCGGCCACCGCGCTTGGCGGCGGCGGCTATGACAACAGCATCGACTTCACCGCCAGCGTCGCCGTGACCACGACCACCGGCCCGGCGGGACCGTTCACCAACGACAGCGCCGCTGCCGCCGGTGCCGACACCGCGATCGGCGGTCGCCTGGCCAATAACGGCTCGGACAACATCGCCATCAGCGCGTCGAACTTCCGCACCGACACGGTCAACGACCTGCTCGCGGCGGACCCGACCTACACGGGCAAGATCACCGTCGTGATCAAGCCGGGCGCGTAACCGAGCTCCAAAACGGGGAATGTTGAAATGAAGACCTCGATCCTTGCCGCCGCAGCGGTCATCGCCGCCACGGCAGCGTTGCCCGCCGCCGCACAGAATGCGACGGGCACAGTGACGATCAACGGCTCGGTCGCCGACCGTTGCCAGTTCACCTTGCCGTCCGACGTGATCAATGCCGGCGAGCTGTCGCTGCAGGGATCGGGGGCTACCGCTGGCAAGCTGGATCCCAGCAAGCTCGACGGCCAGAGCCGTACCTTGCAGGGCTGGTGCAACGGCACTGCCGCCACGATGAGCGTGGAGGCGCAGCGCCTGGTCAACACGACCTTCACCACCACGCCGCCGGCCGGTTTCGACCGGGTGGTGAACTACACCGCGACCGCGACCGCCAATAGCGCCAACGCCACCGACACGTCGGTGACCGACGGCGCCGGCACGGCCGTCCCGGTGGGCCTGTTCACGGGCGACGTGAAGGTCACGCTGTCGGGTTCGTCGAGCCCCACCAGCGGCCTGCTCGTCGCGGGTGACTATTCGGGTCAGGTCCTGGTGACGCTGACTCCGTCGGTCACCCCGGCGCCCTGATCGGTCCTGACGGAGAAGCTGCGATGAAGCGCCTCGCTCTCACCCTGCTCGCCGCGGTCGCCTTGCCGGGCATCGCGCACGCCCAGGCCACCGATACCGCGACCGCCGATGTCGGCGTCTCGGGCACGGTCGCCAGGCTGTGCATGCTCGGCACGCCGACGCCCGCGCCGGTCGATGTCGGCCAGATGGCCAACACGTCGGGGGCGAGGGTCGGCAGGATCGCCGTCATCGCACCGCGCACGGTCACCTTGCCGGGCTCGTTCTGCAACTTCGCGGGATCGGCCATCACGGTGACCGCGACGGCCCTGGTGTCGAACGACGCCAGCGCGGTCGAGCCCGGCTTCGCCAAGGCGGTCAATTATACCGCCGAGGTGACCAATTGGGCGGCGGGGTCGGCGACGGTTACCACCGCCGCGACCGCCGGGGGTGGATCGCCGACAGCGTCGGCGACCGGACCCACGCAACCGGCGCCCAAGGTCGCCGATCTCGACGTGACCTTGTCCAATTTCACCGCACCGTCCGACTTTCTGCTCACTGCCGGCGCCTATAGCGGCCTGGTCGTGGTCAAGCTCGGACCGGTCGCTTCGGGGGGAGAGTGATCATGACGCGTAACCTGAAACGCCTGGCTGTCCTGTCGGCAGCGGCGGTGGCGATCGCCTGGAGCGGCGCCGCCGCGGCCCAGACCGAAGGCGGCAGCGACACCGACACCAAGAATTTCGCGGTCGTCGGCAACGTGCCCGCAATGTGCGTCGGAGGAACGATCGCCGGCACCGGCGGCACGTTCGACATGGGCGTGCTGATCGACCTCAACACAGGCCTGCTGCGTACCGATCTGGCCGCGCCGCCCAAGGTCCTGTCGGGCTCGTTCTGCAGCGCGCGCAGCACCATCACGGTCAACGCGACGCCGATGGCCGCGCAGACATTCACCAGCACGCCGCCGACCGGCTTCTCACGCCTGGTCGACTATACCGCCACCGCCGCCGGCTGGACGACGACACCCGCCAGCTATGCGACCAGCGCGGGCAGCAACCCCGCCGCGGTGCAGACGCGCGCGACGGCGTTCTCCGGGGACATCACCGTCTCGGTCGGCAACTTCTCGACCAATGGCGGCGCGACGCAGCGCCTGGTCGCCGATACCAATTATCAGGGCAACGTTACCGTTACGTTGGCCGTGGCGTCCTGAGATGCCACGCGGCCTCCGCCTTGAAACGGTCTTGGTCGTCGGCGGGCTCCTCGCCTGGGCATCCCCCGCATTTGCCCAGTCGACCGTGGCGACCAAGACCCTGCCGGTTACAGGCAACGCACCGCCGGTATGCGCGGTGGGTTCGCCCCGGCTGGCGGCGGGTAACCAGATCAATTTCCGCGGGCTGAGCGGCAACACGCTGCAGATCGACCAGATGATCGATCCGACCACGCTGGCGGTCGCCGCCGCATCGGTCGACGTGAAGTTCGATGCGGTGTGCAACTATCCGCACCGGCTGCGGCTGGAATCGCAGAATAACGGCCTGTGGCCGACCCTGCAGCGCACCCAGGCGCCGGCGCCCGGCTTCGGCTCGGCGGTGCCCTATCGCGCGACGGTGATGTGGGGCGTGGTCAACGGCGTGCTCAACGCCGACGCCGTGGCGCGCCGCGTCAACGACCAGCTGTTCAACGTCGATCTGCCGACTGCGGGCGAGATCGACCTGAAGCTCAACATAGCGCCGGGCGCGTCCAACGCCCGCGACAACGCTCCGCTACCGGCCGGCGATTACGCCGACACGATGCGGATATTCGTGGAGCCGCGCTGATGCACCGCATCGCCCTCATCGTCCCGGCCCTGCTCGCGACCTGCGTCGCGGCACAGGCACAGGCGCAGACGGTCAATCCCAACGACACCGGCCAGGGACGTCTGGAGATCGCCGGGCGGGCGCCGCCGGCCTGCGTGCTCAACGCGCCGACCGCGTCGGGCGGACAGAACGCGACCTTTACCGGCATCGGCGCGACGAGCGGCGAGATCCGCATCACCGAATTCGGCGATCCTCAGACGGCGCAGCCGCGCGGCGCGGCGATCAACCTGGCGCTGCCGGTGATCTGCAATTCCGCGCACAAGCTGACCGTGACCAGCGCCAATGGCGGGCTGCTGCGCGACGGCGGCAACGCGCGCAATCGCCAGTCGCCGACCGGGTTCGGCGAATTCGTCGGCTATCAGATCAGCGCGAACTGGGCAGGCCAGAGCGCCAGCGTGCAGACCATCAACAGCAACGTCCTCGCGATCGCGTCCGCCGATGGCGGCGCGGGCGACATGGGCCTGACGATCACGGTGCCGCCTGGGGGCGGGCCACTGGTCGCCGGGCGCTATGCGGACACGGTCACGGTTCAATTCGAAGCAGCGTTCTAAACGACCCAGCGGGAGGGGGAAGTGAAGAGAATGAAGAGGATTTTGATGAGTGCGGCCTTCGCGGCCGCCCTCGTCCTGCCACAGCAGATCGCGGTGGCGATGACGGTTCAGCCGGTCATCATCAACCTGAAGCAATCGGGCAACGGGATGACTCAGATCATCACCGTCGAAAACACGTTCGCGACGCCTTTACCGGTCGAGCTGCGCGTGCAGGCGCTCGAGTTCGACGAGAACGGCGTCAAGGAAACGGGCAAGGACCCAGGCGACCTGCTGATCTTTCCGCCCCAGGCGCTGATCCAGCCGGGGCAGACTCAGTCGTTCCGCGTGCAATATGTCGGCGACCCCGAGCTCAAGACCAGCAAGCATTATTACGTCACGGTGGCGCAGCTGCCGGTGAAGCTGCCCGCTGGCCAGTCGGCGATCCAGATCCTGTACAATTTCCAGGTGCTGGTCAGCATCGCGCCGAACGGCGTGAAGCCGGCGATCAAGGTGCAGAGCGCGGAGATCGGGCACAATCCGGCGGGCAAGCCGATTCCGCTGGTCACGCTGAGCAATGCGTCGGCCGCGTACGGCTATCTGTCCGAAGGACGGCTGCGGATCGTCGAAAAGGATGCGGCGGGCAAGGAAGTGTTCCGGCGCACATTGTCCGGTCCGGAAACGCAGCAGACCATTGGGTTCGGTTTGGTGGGGGCCAACCAGACGCGGCGCATGTCGCTGCCGATTGAGTTGCCGGTGGATGGGGGCAGCGTCGATGTCAGCTTCACGCCGGACGGCTAAGCGGCTCACCAGCCGCGTGATCGGCCTGATGCTCGCAAGCGCGAGCATCAGCGGGCTGTGCGCGCCAGCGCGCGCCAATAACGACAGCCAGCAAGGCGTCGTGCCGCAAGCGCAGGAACGGCGCGTCACGATCGACGCGCCGACCGCACCGACCGATCAACCGCAAACCAACCTCAACCCGACCGGGCGCGACATCGTGCTGACGGTGCCGGTCAAGGATGGCGGAACGTATCTCGGCGACATGCCGCTGACGATCACCGCTGCGGGCAAGCTGGAATTTCCGGCACAGCGCCTGCTCGACTTGCTGTCGAACGTCCTCAACCAGCAATCCTTCACGGCGATCCAGTCGGCCCTGTCGACCAAGGCGGTTCTGACTCCGGCCGATTTCGACGCGGCCGGCGTCGGCATCCGCTACAATCCGCAGACGCTCGAGCTCAACCTGACGATCGCGGCCGAACGCCGCGCGTCGCGGTCGCTGACGGTCAGCCCGCTCGACCGCAACCGGGTCGGCAGCTTTGCCGCGCCGGCGGATTGGAGCGCCTATCTCAACATCCGCGGCTCGGAAGACTATATCCATGCCGGCGGCCAAAAGGGCTTCGCTTCGCCGATCTTCTCGCTCGATGGCGCGACGCGGATAGGCGGCGTGGTCGCCGAGGGCGAAGCGATCTGGCAGCCCGGATCGAGCGGCGTCGATTTCCAGCGGCTGGGATCGCGGCTCGTCTATGACGACGAGAAGAACCTGGTGCGCTGGACGGCCGGCGACCTGCAGACCGTTTCGCGCGGTTTCCAATCGGCGCCCGATATCGCCGGTATCTCGATCTTCCGGTCGTACAGCGTGCTCCAGCCGCAGCAGCTGGTCCGCCCGCGCGGCGACCGCAGCTTCCAGCTCAGCCGTCCCTCGACCGTCGAGGTCCAGGTCAACGGCCAGATCGTCCGGCGCCTCCAGCTCGCGCCGGGCACCTATAATCTGCGCGACTTCCCGTTCACCCAGGGCGCGAACGACATCCGCCTGTCGGTGATCGACGACACCGGGCGCACGGACCTGTTGCGGTTCAACCTGTTCCTCGACCAGTCGCAGCTGGCCAAGGGACTGAGCGAATTCGGCCTTTATGCCGGCGTGCTCAATCCGCTCGGGCTGCACGGGCCGCATTACACCGACCAGTTCGCGTTCACCGGCTTTTATCGCCGCGGTATCAGCGACTTCCTGACTCTCGGCGTCAACGCCCAGGCTGACAAGCACACCCAGATGGGCGGCGTGGAAGCGGTCGTGGCGACTCCGTTCGGTACATTTGCCGGCAATTTCTCGCTGTCGAACATCAAGGGCTCGCATACCGGCCACGCCGCGACGCTGACCTTCCAGCGGCTGATCAACCGCTCCAGCGGGCAAGCGGATTCGCTCAATCTGTTCGTCGAGACGCGCAGCCGATACTTTGCCCCCGTCGGGGTGCTGGTGCCTGACAATCAGTTCCAGTTCGAAGTGGGCGGCGGCTATTCGCACACATTCAATGAGCGGCTCTATGCCGGGTTCGACGGGCGCTTCTCCAAGGGGCGCGGCGCTCAACGCGACCTGCAGACCTATCGCCTCACGACGGGCTATCGGATCTCCTCGACCGCGACGGTTACCGCCGACGCGCGCTGGGAACGCGACAATTTCGGGTCGCGGTTCGGCGGGCTGGTCTCGCTGGTCATCCGGCTTGGTCGCTATTCCACCGCACGCGCCGATTACGATAGCCGTGGCAACCGGGTACGGACATCGTTCCAGACGCTCTATGGACAGGGGGTCGGATCGTACAACATGACCGCCGATGTCGAACGCAGCGATGCCGGGTCGGGGATCAACTTCACCGGCAATTACTACACCAACCGCGCCGAACTCGGCATCAGCCATTTCGGGACGTTCCAGGATACGTTCGGCAGCGTCACGTCGCAGCGCACGTCGTTCCGGTTCGGCACCTCGCTGGCGATTGCCGACGGCGCCTTCTCGGTCGGACGGCCGATCTACGACAGCTTCGCGATCGTCACGCCGTACAAGAAGCTCGACGGCACCAACATCGTCGTCTCGCCATCGCCATTCGGCTATACCGCGAACAGCGGTTTGCTCAGGGCCGGCACCGAGCCGAGCTTGAGCTCCTATGCCGAACGCACGATCGCGGTCGACGCGCCCAATGCGAAACCGGGCGTCGATCTGGGGCAGGGGTCGTTCCGATTGCTGCCGCCGTACCGGAGTGGTTACAAGCTCGTGGTTGGATCGGCCTATTCGGTGACCGCGATCGGCCGCCTGCTCGACATTGACGGCGAGCCCGTCTCGCTGGTCAGCGGCACCGCGGTCGAGGTCGCGCATCCCGAACGCACGCCGATCACGGTGTTCACCAACCGCGAAGGCCGGTTCGGGATCGGCGGCTTGGCGCCGGGCAAATGGCGCATCAACATGCTCGACGACAAGAAATCGGTCTTCGAGATCACCATTCCCGGCAACGCGGACGGTCTTGTCCGCGTCGACGAACTCAAAGCGGTCAAAGGGCAGTAAGTATGGCCTTGTCTCTGTTTCGACACGCACTTCTGGCGCTGGCAGTCGCCGCCGGGGCATTGCCCGGCGCGGCGTTCGCCGCCGGGAAATGCGGGCTCACCACCGTCAGCGGCGGGACGGCCAATCTGACCTATGATCCGTTCAACGGGACCACGACCTCGATCAACCTGACCGGCGTCACTCTGTCGCGCGTCAATGGAGCAGGGGGCGAGAAGACCGCAAACATCGAATTCTACGTCAAGGGAACGACCGCGGCGCAGAACGGCACGATCCTGATCCCGATCAGCGCAACCGGATCGGGCAATGGCGGGCCGACGGGAAGCAATATCTTCTTCGGCACCAACCAGACCCCGCCCATCCTCAACATCAACGCCGGCAGCCCGGCGCCGGGCGTGTTCCGCTGGGCGTTCTCGGGAAATAACGCCGGGTCGGATACCTTCACGCTCAATCTGACCCTGCAATTGCCGGCCAACCTCAACCTCAACGCCGGATCGACGCTGCCGTTCGACATCGTTTACAGCTGCAACGGCACGGGCGGCGGCGGGCCGTTCACCGATACCGGCACCGTCAGCAACGCCATTGTGGTCAACGTGATCGTGCTGAGCGGCCTGCAGGCGAGCTATGTCGGCACCAATCTCGACTTCGGCGAAGTCGGCAACCTGACCACGGCGCAGGTCCTGGCCGCGCCGGCGACCTACACGACGCCGACCACCAATTATATCCGCGTCGCCAGCTCGGGACCCTATAAGGTCGATATCGCCTCGCAGAACAACTACAAGCTGACCTTCGCCGGCGGCTCGCTGGCCAACGCCCAACAGACGCTCGCCTACAAGGCGTTGTTCCTGGGCCAGGCTCGAACAACCGCCAGCCCGACCTTCACGACAGTTACCTGCGTGCGCGCCGGCACCGACGCGGCGGCCGGCATCCTGCCGATCCGGGCGACGTTGCTCGAGGGCGGGCAGGGCAAGACGCCCGCCTCGGTCTATAGCGACACCATCACCGTCACGGTGACACCGTTATTGTCGACGGTGCCATCGCAACAGAATTGTCCCGCCTTATAGCGCGACGATCCGGAACGAGATCGTGCCCGGCTCGACACCCTTCGGCAAATCCAGCGAAACCGCGTGGGCAGCAATGCCTGCGCGGTTCGACTTGGTCACGCGGACCGTGCCGTCCTTGCCGAGGGGCACTTTCTGGCCATCGACCAACAGGCTCGCTTTGGCCATGTTCGCCGAATAGTCGGCATAGACTTCATAGCCGTTGGGGTTGTTGCAGAACTCGTTGAGCGAACCGAGCGAGACCTGGCCGCCCTGCGCGGGGACCATCGCCGCGTCGACCGTGGCACGACACACCACCGGCACGAAGCCGCTGATGCCGATCGTGTACTGGGCCGAACCGACCGAGACATGGGGATCGGCCGCCTGGGCGGCCGAGGACGCGACCGCGAAAGCCGCGACTAAAGCAATACAAACGTTCTTCATATCGGCATCCTTGGATAGAAACGCGAGGATGCTTATGACGAAGACGTGTGAACATGCGGTCGTCCGGGATGGTAAAGGCGCGGATAACCTTTGGCGTGGTCTTCCCGGATGCTGCGAGAAGGAAGCGGGCAACGAATAGGCCGCTACCGGCCGGTCCGAATTGGAACGGGGCCGGCCTATCCGCTTGCTTGGCTGTTTCGCGGCTTGCGGGTCAGACCGCAGCGCTGCATCACCTTCAGCGCTCCTTGCTCTGGTAATAGCTCGCCAGCACGCCAAACGCCTGTTTGCGCTGGCCGGTTTCGGAAATCAGGCCCTTGCGGTTCCAGCCTTGCTGGAAGTCCGGATTCTGCCGCCGCGGCGAGCGGAAGTCCTTCAGGATCCAGGGTGACATGCCGCGCAGGGTCGGGATGCGGTCGACCATGCCGAGCGTCTTGCGGTAGAATTCTGCCTGATATTCCTCGGAGAATTTCTCCGGCATGGCGCGCAGATCGTGGAATCCCGCTTTGGCGTCGGCGCCGAATTCTGAGAAGACCAGCGGCTTGTTCGCGGGCACGCGAAACGAGAAGCTGGCCAGGTCGTCGAGCCGATCAGGTGTGTACCAGCCGAAATAGGTGTTGATCGCCACCACATCCAGGGCGTCGGCGAGCGGGTCCGCCATCGCGATGATGGGCTTGCCGTCGGCACCTTGCGACCGCTCCGTCAGCAACGCAGCACTGACCAGACGCGTGCCATCGAGCTTGCGCACGTCGCCGATCAGGGTGCGCAGGAAGGTGTTGCGCGCATCGGTCACCGGGGTTTCGTTGGCGACGCTCCAGATCGCGATCGAGGCGCGGTTGCGGTCGCGCATGATGTTCTCCGCGATCATGTTGCGCGCGGTCGCCAGCGTATCGGGATTGCTCCACGCGACGCGCCAATAGACCGGCACTTCGCTCCACACGATGATCCCCATCTCGTCGGCCAGCCGGGTCATCACCTCGGAATGCGGGTAATGGGCAAGGCGGACATAATTGCCGTGGAGCCCGTCCTTGATCTCGCTGAGCAGGGCGCGCGCGGCGGCGGGAGTCATCGCGCGGGTCGGGTCGGTGCCCAGTTCCTCCTCGTGCAGCGAGATGCCGCGCAGGAAGATCGGCTTGCCGTTGAGCAGGATGTCGGGGCCGCGCACCTCGATCGTGCGGAAGCCGATCCGGTCGCGCCACTGGTCGTCGCCCGAGGCGATCGTCACGTCATAGAGTTTGGGCTGCTCGGGCGACCAACGGACCAGCGCGCGGGGGGCGGCGGCCGTCGCGCGCCAATTACCCTTGGCGTCGGTGGTTCCGGCAAGGTCGATCCCGAGCGCGGCGATCTTCAGCCGAATGGCGTGATTGCCCGCCTGGGCCCCATCGAGATGCGCGTCGACCGCGAGCTTGCCGTCACGGGTCAACCGCACCCAGGCATCGTCGACATAGGTATCGGGCGTAGAAATCAGCCGGATCGGCCGGGTGATGCCGCCATAATTCTCCCAGTCGGTGACCGGCGGCGGCACGGTCGCTTCGGTTGCCTGCGAATCCACCCCGACCGTGATCTGGTTGTCGCCGGCACGCAGCAATTTCGTCACTTCGAACGCGAACGGAGTGAAGCCGCCTTCGTGCCGTCCGACCGGCTTGCCGTTGAGATAGACGACGGTCGAATAATTGGCCGCGCCGAAGCGGAGGAAATAGCGGCCCTTGCGCGATGCCGGCGCCGGGAAGGTCCGCTGATACCACATCAGACCCTGATAATAACGAAGCTCGGGCGCTTCGGTCAGCCAGGAAGAGGGCAGGGTGGTGACGGGCGAACGCGCGAGATCGAACTCGTACATCGCGCGATTGTCGTCCTTCATCGCCTTGGCGACGTCTAGGTCGAGATAGCGCAATTGGCTGTCGCCGGGCGTCTCGCCGTGAAAGCCGGCAAGGCCGGCGCGGAACGGATCGACGGAATAATGCCATGGCCCCGACAGATCGAGCCCGTCGCGCATATCGGCCGAGACGAGCAGCGGACTGGTCTCGACCGTCGCCAGCGGTAGCGTCGGGGCGGCCGCTTGCTGCGCCACCGCGGGCGCCGCGCAGGCCATCGTCGCGGCGATCAATCGCCTGATCATCCTTGCCATCTGCACTTCCGCTCTCCCGTTTCTATCGTGTCGTCGTTTCGTTACCGCGCGCGAAGGCGATGCCGCGTTCGAGCCCGCGAAGTTCGGCCAGCCCGCGCATGCGCCCGAGCAGCGAGTAGCCGGGGTTGGTCTGCTTGGTGAGGTCGTCGAGCATCTGATGGCCGTGGTCGGGGCGCATCGGAATCGAGCGGCCAGTCCGGCGTTGCAGCGCGTGCACGGCGCCGACGATCGCCGTCATGTTGGCATCGCCCTCGAGATGCGCCGCCTCGTGAAACGCGCCATTGGCCTCCCGCTGCACCGATCGCAGGTGCAGAAAGCCGATACGGTCGCCGAGCCGCTCGACCATGCCGGGCAGGTCGTTGTCCGGCCGCACGCCGAACGATCCGGCGCAGAAGCATAGGCCGTTTGATCGGTTCGGCACGCGGGCAAAGAGATCGGTCACGTCCGCCTCGGTGCTGACGACGCGCGGCAGGCCGAACATCGGAAAGGGCGGATCGTCCGGATGGACGACGAGTTGCACGCCCAATTCGTCGGCGACCGGGCAGACCGCTTCGAGAAAGGCGACATGGTTTTCGCGCAGCCGATCCGGACCGATATCGGCGTAGCTCTGGATCGCCGCCAGAAACTCGGTTGCGGTGAAGCTTTCCTCGCTTCCCGGTAAACCGGCGATTATCGTCTGTGCCAACGCCGCGCGGGCGCCGTGATCCATCGCCTGGAAGCGGCGCGTCGCCGCGTCGATCATGTCCGGCGTGTAGTCGTCTTCGGCGCCAGGCCTGCGCAGGATATGAAGATCATAGGCTGCGACCGCCTCGAGCTCGAATCGCAGGGCCAGCGCGCCGTCGGGCATCGGCCAGGCCAGATCGGTTCGGGTCCAATCGAGCACGGGCATGAAATTATAGGTGACGACGCCGATCCCGCACGCGGCCAAGTTGCGCAAGCTCTCGCGATATTGCTCGATCAACCGATCCCAATCGCGTCCGCGGGTCTTGATACCCTCGTGCACGGGAAGGCTCTCGACCACGGTCCAGCCGAGCCCGGCTTGCTCGATCATCCGTTTGCGCGCGGCGATCGCGTCGCGCGGCCAGATTTCGCCGTTGGGCGTATCGTGCAACGCGGTCACGACTTCGGTCGCGCCGGCCTGACGGATATCCCTTAATGAAACGGGATCGTCGGGTCCGAACCAGCGCATCGTCTGCGTCATGAACATCGTCGCTAATTGCTCCTGCATATTGGTGTCGGCCGGTGGTACCGGATTGCTGGTTGGTATTGCCTATTCGGCCGGTTCGAATTCGAACGACATTCCCGATGCCTTGTTGGGTTGGAATCCCTTCCACAACGTCGCGGCGGGCGGTCCGGGGCTATATCCCGCATAACGCCCGGGCGGCGCGCCCGTCCAAATGCCATCGTCGGAATTGGGTGTCAGTCCGTCGAGATACGCCGCCTTGGCGGTATCGTCCTTGACGTAGCGATCGAGGAAGGCAGTGATGAAATGCGTCTCGACCGCCATCAGCCGGTCCTTGCGCCACACAGCATCCTCGAACCAATCGAGATCCCAGAAGGATGCTCGCATCTCGGGTGGCGCGCCGATCAGCGCGATGCTGTGCGCGGCTTCGCGGAACGTCAGCAGATAGCGTGGCGCGTGGACTTCTTGCGCGAACAAGGTTCGCACGCCCGGGTCGTAGCCGACGACATGGTCCTGGCTACCGACGATGAAGAGGGTCGGCGCGCGGATCGCGGCGACGCCGGGGCGCGCCCACAAGTTGGTGCCGCGCAGCGTGCCTGGCGGAGAGATCGCGACTACTGCCGTCAGCCCTGCGACTTTAAGCTCGCCTGCTTTCGGCCCGTTCGCGACATAGGGTTCGAGAACATTGCGGGTGGCGCCCGCCAAGCCAGGGTCGAGCGGCGCGCCGGCAGCGGTGAGCACGCCATAGCCACCCATCGAATAGCCGATCAGCACCGTGCGGTCGGCGTCGGCGGTCGCGAATGGTCCAAGCCCCGCTCGGGCGCGGCGCTGCGCCTCGGCGGCGACGAAGGCGATGTCGAGCGGCCGCCGGGCGAGTGGCCCGGCAGCCGCCGCCGCGGTGCGGATGGTGATCGGTGGATCGCGAAAGTCCGGCGCGACGACGACATACCCCTTGCTGGCAAGGTTCTCACCGAGCCAGGACAGCACCACGGGCGTGTTGCTATAGCCGTGCGCCAGGATGACGAGTGGAAACTTTCCCTGGGCAGCCGGCGCGCCGGGCGACGCCATGCCCGCGACGGAGAAGGACACGTCCTTGCCGTTCTCGCCGGGTAACGCCGAACGGTAGGTCGTTCCCTTTCCCGGTGTGGCGGCCGGATACCAGATCTTGAGTGCCAGATGCCGGTCTATGATCGCCGGTCGATCCTGGCCCTGGAGCGGGTCGGCCTGACCGGGCTGGACGAACTCGATATCGGCGACGCCGACCGGATGGGGGCCGAGCGCGGCGAGTTCGGGCGCATCCACTCCCGGTCTCGCCGGTGCATCTTGGGTCGACGCCTGTTGAGCCGGCGCGGCTGCCGTAGCGAACAGCGCTACGGCACTTGCCATCGCCACGGGCAGCGTAAAACGAACTATCATGCCGCTCCCAATTCCACTCGAAGCGGCGGGGCAGTACGCGCCCCGCCTTTCCATCAGAAGTTCACGCCGAGCCGCAGCCCGCCATAGCGGCGGAAGTCACGCGGTAGCAGCGCCTGGGTTGCGATCCTGTTTCCAAAATTGCCCGCCGAATTGACCAATGCAGGATAATATTGAACGTCGAACAGATTGTTGACGAACGCCACGATTTCCCACTTGCGATCCTTGTCACGCACGCCGAGGCCGGCATTGACGATGCTATAGGCCTTCTGGAAGGTCTGGGGATCTTCGGCGACATAATAGACGCTGCTCTGATATTGCCAGTTGGCTTGCACCACGCCCTTCAGATTACCGCCTAGCGATGGGGAATAATCGGCGCCGATCGAGAATTTCCATTTGGGCGCCTGAATCGCGCGTGCGCCGGTCAGCACTTGATAGGCAGGTTGTGCCGGCGTCGTCGGCGTGGCCGGCACTGCAGCGATGCATCCTTGCGCCGGCGTCTGCAACGGATAGCATTGGGCCTGCGCATAGGACGTGTATTTGGCATCGAGATAGGCAACCGACCCGGTCAAGTTGAAGTCCTGACCTATCCGCGCCGTGCTATCGAACTCGACGCCCTTGGTGTTGAGGCCGCCGACGTTGGTCAGGCGGAAATTGGTCGTCCCGTCCGACAAGGTTTCAATCGTCTGCGCCTGCAGGTTCTTATAGTTGGTGTCGAAATAGGTGAGGTTGAGCGTCACCTTGCGATCGAGCACCTGCGCACGGATGCCGATTTCCTTGTCGCGTGAGCGTTCTGGCTTGATCGGTCCCGCGTTCGCGCGTGCCTGGTTGAAACCAGTGGTGAGATCGTAGGTCTGGCCCTTGTAGCCGGTAGAATAGGTGGCGAAGGCCATCAGGTCGGGCGTGAATTCGTACCGCCCGCTGATCCGATAGGTGCCCGCGGTGTCGGACGCGCTGCCGCTGAAGAATTGCGCGCCTGGAGCCGCGCGGTTGTCCTGGAAGGTATAGGATACCTTCTCGTTCTGGACGCGCCCACCGCCGGTCAGAATGAGGTGCGGCACGATCTCCCAGTCGACTTGCGCGAAGGCGGCAAGCTGTTCGGATTTGGACGTTGCGTACCAATTGGCCAGCGAGAAGTAAGGCCCGCGCATGAACGGCCGCTCGAACTTCACGTTCGCGTAATAGGCGCCGAGCGTATAGCGGAACGGCTTGGCGCTAGACGAGAGCAGGCGGACTTCCTGCGTGAACAGCTGCGACCGGAATGCCCCGACCTGGATGTTGCTACCGATCGTGGCGGTCGACGACGTGTCGTCATGGTCTAGATAGTCGTCGAGGCGGAACTTGTCATAGGAGGTGAGCGACACGAGCGTCATGTCGCCCAGCCCGATTTCCCCGCGCAGGGAGGCGCCGCCGCCCTGGTATTTGGTGCGTGAATTGTAATTGTTGCTGATGTCCTGATTATCCGGGCCGATCGTGACGCCGGGCATCGTCACCGCCTGGGTTTGGCCCGCCGTGCCACGGAGCAACGCGGTCGGGTCCATCCGAATGAAAGGGCGTCCGACCGTGGTGTTGCCGTTGAGGTAATTGCCCGACAAGGTGATGGTGACGTTAGGCGCGGGCTCCCAGCGGAGCTTGCCGCGGGTGTTGAACGCCTCACGCCCGTTCACTTTCTTGCCATTGAACAGGTTGCGGACATTGCCGTCCCAGTTCGAATAGCTCGCCGACAGGACGTAACCGAGCTGCGAGCTGATCGGGCCGGAAACGCTGAAATTGCCGCCATATTCGCTGTCGGTGGTGCCCATCACGTTGAACCGAGCGTGGAACGTGTCGGTGGGCTGACGCGTGATGATGTTGATCAGGCCGGCGGAGGCCGACTTGCCGTAGAGCGTGCTCTGCGGGCCGCGCAGCACTTCGATCCGCTCGACATCGGGTAGGTCGGTAAAGGCACGCGCCTGGAACGCGAGCGGGACTTCGTCGACCAGCACCGCGACACTCGGCTCGACGCCGATGCCGAACGCGAATGTGCCGACGCCGCGCAGCGAGACGTTGGCGTTAACCGGATGTTCGGCCGGGCGGACCGTCAGCGATGGCGCGATCTTGCCGAGATCCTGGAATTGGGTGACGCCGGAAGCCTTGAGCTGGGCCTCGCTGACGACCGAGACAGCCAGCGGCACTTTCTGGATATTTTCCGAACGTTTCTGGGCGGTGATGATGATGTCGCCGGGGACGGGTTCGTTGCTCTGGGCGTCGGCGGTCGAACTGCTCTGCGGCGTGGCCGCATCCGGTGTGGTCTTGCCGGTATCCGCCGCTTTGTCCGCCCGGGCCAGTGCAGGCGTCGCGCAGAATGCGAGCGACAGGGCCAGCGCGCCCCGTCCGACAGATGCATGCAATCCGATCATCTTTCCTCTCCATGTCGTGCGTCGGGTCTTTTCGCCGATGCTTCGCGAGCTCAATTAACAAATGGTCTGACCACATGCAAGGATTGCCTGACAATTAACCGTCAGGCCAGTGTGCAAGAGCCATCGCTGTTGCCGCTGCGCACAGGCTTTGGTAAGCATCAACCAATTATGTCGACACAGAGATTGATCAGGCCAGTTACCAAACCAGCTGGGGTCGCACCGCAACCGGACGGGCGCAAACTATACCAGCAGGTCGCCGCGTCCGTCGCGGAGGCGATCCAGCGCGGGGACTTCCTGCCGGGCCAGCGCATTCCGTCCGAGCGCGAGCTTGCCGACGAATACAAGGTCAGCCGCCCGACGATCCGTGAGGCGATGATCGCGCTCGAAGTCATTGGCATCGTGCGGTCGCGCCACGGTTCGGGAATCTTCGTCGTCGACAATCCGCCGCTCGATACGCCGATGATCGGGCTCGATATCGGCGCGTTCGAACTGACCGAGGCGCGCCGCTTGTTCGAGGGGGAGGCGGCGGCGCTCGCCGCGGTGTCGATTACCGACGAGGAAATCGCCGCGCTTGAGGGGCTGATCGGCGACATGGAGCGCGAGAACCAGGAAAATGTCAGCGGCGAACATGCCGACCGCGAATTCCACCTGGCGATCGCGCGGGCCACGCGCAATTCGGCGGTGGTCGACGTGGTCCAATCGCTGTGGGACGCGCGGTCCCGTTCGCCGCTTTGCCAACACATGCTCGAACGCGCGCGCAGCGTCGGCGTTATGCCGCGGATCGACGAGCATCAGACGATCCTCGCCGCGCTGCGCGAGCGCAACCCCAAGGCGGCGCGAAACGCCATGCGCGACCATCTGGCGCGTGTGATCGACGGATTGCTCAAGGCGACCGAAAGCGATGCATTCGAACGTGCCCGTGCCGAGGTGGAGGCCAGGCGCACCGATCTGGCGCGCCGCGTCGCGATCTGAGATTCCTGTGCGCTAGAGTGTCAGCGTGACGCCGCGGCGGCCGTCATGGTCGACCGCGTTCCCGGCACCGCCATTGACCACCAGCGGGCGAGTCTCGTTCGGTGGCAGCAACAGAGTGATGCTGGAGTCGCCCCAGCTGCCGGGTCCGTCACGACGGACGTCGACGACGATCCGGGCCGGCTCCGCCCGTCCGCTGAGGTGCCAGATATCGACCGGTCCGTCGCCATCGCCTGAGTCCTCGACTGCGGACCAGCTGAAGGGGCCGTCGCGCGGCGGGAACAGCCAGACGCCGCGGCGATAAGGCTCGGGCCGCCATCCGCCGCGCGCCAGATCGACCAGCATCGCCGATCCGGCGCGCGTCAGCAGCGGCGGCAATCCGTCGAGCGGCGCGTCGAGCGTGACCGATGTTCCGCCGGCGACGCGTTCTCCGGTCCATACGTCGAGCCATTCGGCGCCGGCGGGCGGCCGCAAGGTTCGCGTTTCGGCGCCTTGTTCCATCACCGGCGCGACCAGCAGGTTCGGGCCGAGCAAATGCTCGTCATTCTCCTCCCAGGCGGCGGCGTCATGAGGAAAATCGAGCCAGGTCGGCCGTACCATCGGCTCATAGGCCGCGTGATAAGCGTGCAGCAGATCATAGAAAAAGGGGATCAGCGCCTGACGCAGCGCCATCAGCCGGCGGATCGCCAGCAGCGCTTCGGGGTACATCCAGGGCTCGTTGACGGTACGGTCGTCATTCCAGCTGTGGATGCTGAAGCGCGGCATCAGCACGCCTGCCTGCACCCAGCGGATCAGCAGTTCGGGCGATGGCGCCGGTCCGGCGAAGCCCCCGACATCGTGGCCGCTGTTCGACACACCCGACAGCGCCAGCCCGATCGACTGGCGCGCATTGTAGCGTAACGACTTCCACTCGGTCAGATTGTCGCCGCTCCAGGTCTGGGCATAACGCTGCAGCCCGGCCATGCCCGATCGCGTGACGGCATAAGGGCGGCGATCGGGCAGCGCCTCTGCCTGGGCGCGGCGCGAGGCGCGCGTCATCAGCAAGGGCTGGACCGGGCGCATCTCGGCGGCGGCGCGGCGCTGGCCGAACCCCGCGAACCGGGCGCGCGCGTCCCAGATCTCATATTCGTTATTGTCGTTCCAGGTCGCGACCATCCCCTTGTCGAGCAAAGCGCTCCCGACCTGATCGCGCCACCATTGGGCGGCTCGCGGATTGGTGAAGTCGATCTGGCTGCCGACTTCGTCCCAGAACTGCACCTCGACCGGGGTGCCGTCCTCATAGGCGACGAACAGACCCTCCGCGGCGACCTCGTCGTAGCGCGGATGGCTGCGCAGCAAGGCCGGCTTGATATTGGGCACCAGCTCGACGCCGGCTTGTGCGTAGCTTGTCACGAACCCGGCCGGGTCGGGGAATTTGTCGGTGTTCCAGTTGAACACATAGCGCTTGTCGCCGATCGAGGTGTAGCCCGACGACAGATGGAACGAGGTGCAGCCGATATCGTGCTCGGCCAGCTTGTCGAGGAAGCCCGCCATCTGCGCCGCGGCGTCGGGCGCGTCGGTATAGCTCATCGTCGACCCGGAATAGCCCAGCGACCAGCGCGGCATCAGCGCCGGCCGGCCGGTCAGCCAGGTGAAGCGGCGGGTAATCGCCAGCGGATCGGGACCGGCGATCATCCACAGGTCCACATCGCCGGCCTCCGCCACCATATGGCGGTACCAGCCGTGATAATTGTCCATCTCGCGCCCAAAGTCGAAATGCACGTCGGCGGTCGTGTCGTAAAAGGCGCCGTGACAGCGCCCGTCAGCGTCGGCGACGAGGATATAGGGAATCGACTTGTACAGCGGATCGCTGGTCTCCGCGTCATAACCCATGGCGTCGAGATTGGTCAGACGGAAGCGCCGCCCGGCACGGTCATTGTCGCCGCTTTTGTCGCCGAGCCCATAGAAGCGATCGCCGGGCCGGCGGGCGACATAATGATGCGCGCGGCCGTCCCACCAGCCGAAATCATAGGCCTGGGTCGGACGGTCGGCGGCCATCAGCCGCCACGTATCGCCGTCGCGCTGCTCCCAGGTGCAATGCAGACCGCGCAACCCGATGGTGACGCGCAGCCGCGCGGTTTCGACACTGATCCGGTCGCCGTCTTGCTCCAGCCGGAAATCGGGACAGGCGAACCCGGCCACATCCAGGCGGTCGCGCCCGGGCTCGGCAATGTCGGCGGCGCCGGGCGCGATGGCCCAGCTCGGCGGGCTCGTCACCTGGCCGTCGGCAAGCAGCAGCAGCCGCGCGATATCGTCCTCGAGCACGAACAGATGCGCGACCGCGCCGGTATCGGCGGTCAGCGTCACCCGCCCCGGCGCCCGTTCGGTCAGCGCGAACAGGGGCGGGTTGGACAAGGTGGCGCGTCTCATGATCGGGCTTCCATTTGCGGGAGAGACAAGCGGCGGACAAAGGCGATCAGCACGGCCGCACCTATCAGGTCGAATATGCCAAGCGCCGCGAACAAGGGTGCGTAGCCGACACGATCGGCATATTGCCCGATCAGGAAGGTGAACAGCAGCCCGCCGATCCAGCCGGCCTGTCCGACGAAGCCGTTGGCGGTCCCGACCTCTTCCTGTGTGAAGACGTCCGCGGACAGCGTGTTGATCAGTACCGAGATCATCTGGTGCGCGAACCCGCCGACGCAGAACAAGGCGATGGCGACATAGGGGCTGACGGCAAGGCCGATGCATCCCGGTGCGATCATCAATATCGCCCCCAGGCTGATTCCGAGCACGCGCGACGGCACCAGGTTCACGTGGAAGTGCTTCATGAAGAACGGCGAAAGATAGCCTCCCAACACTCCTCCAAGGTCGGCCGCCAGGAAGGGTAGCCAAGCGAAAGCCGCGATATGCGCCAGGTCCATGTGGCGTTCGGTCGCGAGATAGAGCGGGATCCAGAAGCTGAAGGTCTGCCAAGCGGGTTCGGCCAGGAAACGCGGCACCGCGATGACCCAGAAGCGTGCCGAGGATAGGATTTCTCGCGCGCTGGCCTTGCGGGCAGGGATCTTGGGGCGATCCTTGGCGATCATCGCCTGTTCGCCCGGCGTTATCGCGGGATGCTCGGTCGGCGAGCGGTAAAAACCATACCATGCGGCTGCCCAAACCAGTCCGACCGCGCCGGTTACGATGAAGGCCAGCCGCCAATTGCCCCATAAGGCGACGGCAACCACGAGCGGTGGCGCGATCAATGCCCCGAGCGAGGTTCCGGCGTTGAACCATCCCGTCGCGATCGAGCGCTCGCGGGCTGGGAACCATTCGGCGATCGCCTTCATGCCCGATGGGATCGCCGCCGCCTCTGACAGGCCGAGTAGTCCACGAAAGAAAGCGAGGCTGATCCACCCGCCGGCCAAAGCGTGGAGCATATTGGCGGCGGACCAGGCGATCCCGAAAAAGGCAAACCCGGCGCGCAGCCCGAACCGGTCGACGATATAGCCGGCGATCGGCTGCATCACCGTGTACGCGAGCTGAAACGCCATCACGACATAGCTATATTGCGCGGTCGAGATCGACATCGACGCCTTGAGCTCGGGCGCGAGCACGCCTAGCGAATTGCGCGCGAGGTAATTGGCGATCGTGCCCGCGCAGATCAGCGCGACGATCCACCAACGCAGATGCGGTATCCGCTGCACGATCCTCTCCCCAGTCTGCGGCGTTGTCCGCTGGCGGGCGGTCTAGCGGTTTCGATCGCCGTTGTCGATATTGGTCAGACCAGTATGGAGTTGGATTGAAAAGTGGCCAGCCAGTTGCACTTGTAGAGAATCCTGGACATTTCGCGGCGCGAACGAGACCGGCAGATCTCCTGCATCGCCGGCTCGACGATCGACGCGTGGCTTGACCGGCTAGATTAATACTTCAATTAAATAAATGATGGAGCGGACGGCTCGGGCGCGGTTGGAGAGGGCTTGATGGGCACGCCGAAGGAACGCGTCAACTGGAGCGCGGTAGTAACCGCCAGCCTGGGCGGATTGTTGTTCGGTTTCGATACGGCGGTTATCTCGGGTGTTACCGAGGCATTGCGGAGCGTGTTCGGACTCAGCGCGATCGGGCTTGGCACGGCGGTATCGGCGGCCTTGATCGGGACGCTGGTCGGCGCGCTCGGGGCCGGCAGACCGGGCGACCGATATGGCAGCCGCGCGGTGCTGATCTGGATCGCGATCGCCTATATCATATCGGCGCTGGGTTCGGCGATGAGTTGGACTCTTGCGGCGTTCGTCGCGTTCAGGTTCCTCGGCGGCTTGGCGATCGGCGGCTCGTCGGTATTGGCTCCGGTCTATATCGCCGAGGTGAGCCCGGCGGCGCGGCGCGGATTCCTGGTCGCGCTGTTCCAGCTCAATGTCGTGATCGGCATCCTGGTCGCCTATGTCAGCAATTTCGTGATGGGCCGGCTGGTGACGGCCGATCACGCTTGGCAGATGAAACTGGGTATCGCCGCCGTTCCGGCTGCCCTGTTCCTGATCATGCTGTTCCGCATCCCGCCGTCGCCGCGCTGGCTGGCCCAGCGCGGGCGCGATCACGATGCGCTGGCGGCGATCGCCCAGCTCGGGATGGGCGACCCGCAGCAGATCCTTGCCGGATTCCGCGGCGATCACGCCGATGCGCAGGATGCCCGGCTCAGCTGGGCCGGTTATCGCAAGCCGATCCTGCTCGCGATCGGTATCGCCGCGTTCAATCAGCTCTCCGGGATCAACGCGATCCTCTATTATCTTGGCGATATCTTCGCCGCCGCCGGGTTCGACCGGCTGTCGGCTGACCTGCAATCGGTCGCGATCGGTGCCGCGAATCTATTGGCGACCTTCGTCGGAATGACGGTGATCGATCGGGCGGGGCGCAAACCATTGCTGCTGATCGGCGCCGCGGGAACCGGGATCGCATTGGCCGCGGTGGCTGCGATCTATTCGACGGGGCAGGGGCAAGCCCTGCTTCTTCGCGCGCTGATCGGCTTCATCCTGTTCTTCGCGATTTCGCAGGGTGCGGTGATCTGGGTCTATCTGTCGGAGATTTTCCCGACCGCGGTGCGCGCGCGGGGCCAGGCGCTGGGCAGCGCCACGCATTGGGGAATGAATGCGCTGATCGCGTTCGGTTTTCCGGTGGTGGCGCGATATACCCAGGCAGCGCCCTTCTGGTTCTTCGCCGCGGCAATGGGCGTGCAATTCCTCGTGGTCTGGCGTTTCTTTCCAGAGACGCGCGGGGTCGCGCTGGAGGAGGTGGAGGATGCCATTAGTCAACCCCGAGAAAAGGCGGCGTAATGGCACGAACTGAAACCATTATGGGGATATTCCGCGTTGGCGTTCTCGACAGCGGGCCGCTAACTGGTAGCGCTATGCCAATGGTCGTTTGTCGCCGCGTGTTTCAAGGGGGAATAGAGCTCTGTCGCGCTTCGACAATAAGGATGCACGGATGACCGAGCCGACGACCCGCCTTAGGCTCTCCGGCACCAACCTCGAGCGCGCCGCCGACCACAATCAGCGCGTCACGCTCCATGCCATCCGCATCAACGGCTTGCTGACGCGAGTGGAGCTTGCCGCGATCACCGGGCTGACCGCGCCGGCCATCGCGAACATCACCAAACGCCTGCTCGCCGATGGCTTGATCGTGGAGGCGGGCCAGCGTCGCGGCGGGCGTGGCCAGCCGCCGACCAAGCTCGTCATCAATCGCGATGCCTGCCACTCGATCGGCGTCAATATCGACCGCGACCATATCACCATCGTGCTGGTGAACTTCGCCGGCGAGACCCTGGCGCGCGTGTCGGAGGAAGTGAACTTCGCGCTGCCCGATCATGTTCGTTCGCTCTACCGGCGATCGATCAAGGAGATGATGCGGACGGCTGGCGTCAAGGAGTCGAGCCTGGTCGGCCTGGGTGTGGCCGTCCCCGACGACCTCGGTCTGGTCGACCTGCCGGGGCGTCCCGCCGCTTATGCCAAGTGGGACAAGATCGACATGAGCGATCTGTTCGACAAACCCTTTTCGCTGCCGGTCTTCGTCGAAAACGACGCCGCCGCCGCGGCCATGGGGGAAATGCAGCTCGGTCTCGGCCAGAAGCACAGCACCTTCTTTTACATCCTGATCTCATCGGGGCTGGGCGGCGGTCTGGTCATCGATGGCGCCTATTTCCGCGGCGTCGATGGGCGAAGCGGAGAGCTGGGTTTCATGCACGCGCCCGGCAGCGGCCCGCGCGATCAGATCCAGAATCTCGTGTCGCTGTCGGGTCTTGCCGGGCAGCTCGAGCGCGACGGCCTTGGTCTGGCGGACGTCATGGGGGTGGAGAAGCTGTCGCCCGCCGCGGAGAAGTGTGTCGACCGGTGGATCGCCCAGGCGGCCGAGCAGCTCTATGTCCCGCTCGAAGCGGTGAACTGCCTGATCAATCCCGGCGTCGTTCTGGTCGGAGGGCGCTTGCCGAGCGCGATCGTCGAACGGCTGGCGGCACGGGCGTACGATCTGTTGCGGGAAAAGGCGACCAACGTGCCGGTGATCGCGCCGGTCGCGCGCGCCGCTTTGTCGGACGATGCGCCTGCGGTCGGCGCCGCGATCCTGCCGTTCAGCCATTTCCTGCTGCCCAAGCCCGGCGCCTTGTGGAAAGTGCCAGCCGCCGGCGACGCCGGCGGTCCAGCGATCCAGCCCGCGCGCTGAGCCGATAGGCGCGCAAAACTCCGCTGATCGGTCCCGACTTTACCGGCTGGTAATGCCCGCGATCCGCGCGCGCTTTTCGCTTGGCTAATTCAATTGACAAAATGTTTAATTTAATCGACGGTCCCACTCAGCCCATTGGACGCATGGCCAATGGGGCGGTCGGCAAGGGAGCAACAATAGCTCCGAGAAATCAGGGGAGGTACCGTGGGTATCCGCCAAACGCTTCCACGGACGGATGGGCAGGGCCGTGGCGCCCGCCTGGTGCTATTGCCACTGGGGCTGTCGCTCGCCTTGTCGGCGGCGGCGGTCGTCAGCGCGCAGACGGTTCCCGCCAAGGCCCCGGTCGACGAGGTCAATCCGCTGGTGGGCACGGCTCCTCTCGACCGGCCCGATTTGATCGGCAACGCCCCGCCGCCCGGCGAACCGGTTTATTCGGGCCAGACCTCGCCCGGTGCTCGCTTGCCGCACAGTTCGGTCGAGGCGGCGCCGATCAACAACAATATCGCGTTGTCCTATCCGAACGGCGTCGAGGTACCCTATTATTACACCAACCCGACGATGATCGGATTTTCCGGTGGCGGGGGCTCCTCCTATGGCGGCCGCGCGGAACCGATCATCATGCCGGTGGTCGGCGACTGGTCGGTGCCCCCGGCCTATTCGCAATCCTATTACGACAAGTCGCGCGAGATAGCCTCGCCGGGCTATTATTCGGTTTATCTCGACACGTTCCGGACGACGGCCGAACTGAGCGCCACGCAATGGGCGAGCCTGATGCGGTTCACCTTCCCGCAAAGCGACCGGTCGAACGTGCTGATCAACTTCCCCGAGCATGGCGGCGATATCGAAGTCGTCGGCACCCAGATGGTGCGAGGCGTGTCGAAGGACAGCAGCGGCGCGGACGGCGCCTATTTCGTCGCCATATTCTCGAAGCCGTTCGCTAGCCTGGGGACGTTCAGCAAATCGCCCGGCGACGCCAGGGGCTGGGGGATCGGCGACAAAAGGGTCGATCCCGACCAGCGCAAGATTTCCGGCAGTTTTGCCGGCAGCTACGTCACCTTTCGCACCAAGGCCGGCGAGACGGTGCTGATGAAGATCGCGCACGGCACCAGCTATGCCCAGGCCGAACAGCGTCTGCGCGACGAATTGCCCGGTTGGAATTTCGATGGCGTTCGCACCGCGGCGCGCGGTGCCTGGTCGAAGCTGCTCGATCGCGTCCAGGTTACTGGCGGGACGCCCAAGCAGCGGATGCTGTTCTATTCGACCTTGTTTCAGTCGTTCGCCAGCCCACGCCTCGTCGCCGCCAAGGGGGAGAAGTTCACCGACACCAACGGCAAGGTGCAGACCGCGACGCACGATCGCTACAGCCCGGTGCCGTTCTGGGATACCGGCCGCAACCAGATCGTCCTGCTCGAATTGATGGAGCCGGAGACGATGCGCAATGTCATGCAGTCCGAGCTCGATATGGCGCGCGAGCAGGGCTTCATGAACACGTCGTTCCACGGCGACAATGCGGTTTTCATGTATTTGGGCGCGTGGGAACGCGGCATCCCGTTCGATTATCCGGCAGCGTACGAATATCTCCGCAAGAACGCGACCGATCCTGCCGGCCCGCGCCACTATCTCGCCGAGTACGACCAGAACGGCTGGATCGCGGATGTCGTCCCCGATCACAATCCCAGCCCGCCTTATGCCGGCGGCAAGGCGGGGGCTGCGACGACGCTCGAATATGCCTGGGACGATTTCGCGATGGCACAATATGCGAAGCGGCTCGGGAAGATGGACGATTACGCCCTGTTCCTGAAACGGGCGCACAATTACGCGAACGTGTTCGACAAATCGATCGGCTTCGTTCGCGGCCGGACCGCCGACGGCAAGTGGATTTCGCCGTTCGATCCCGGCGAGCCCTATTATAATTTCATGATGAAGGAAGCGTCGGGCTGGTCGACTCTGTGGCTGGCGCCGCACGATGTCGCTGGCTTGGCCAAACTGCTTGGCGGGCGCCAGGCATTCACCGCCAAGCTCGATCGGTTCTTTTCGACGCCCTATGATCCCAAGGGGATTTGCCGCGATTGCACCGGGCTGATCGGCCAATATGTCCAGGGCAATCAGCCCGATCAGCAAGCGGCCTATTATTACGATTGGGGCGGCCAGCCCTGGAAGACCCAGGCGCTGACTCGCCGGATTCTCGCCGAAATGTATGGCAGCGACGCCTCGGGTTATGGGTATCCGGGGATGGACGATCAGGGCGCGACGTCGTCCTGGTACGTGCTGAGCGCGATGGGATTCTATCCGGTCGATCCGTCGAGCCAGAATTACATCATCGGCAGCCCGATCTTCGACGACGTCAAGCTCCAGATGGGCAACGGCAAGACGCTGGAGGTCGAGGCGAGGAACACCTCCGCCGCGAACATGTACATTCAGTCGGCGACGCTCAACGGCCGGCCGTGGACCAAGCCGTGGTTCAGCCATGCCGACATCCGGAACGGTGCCAAATTGGTGCTGACCATGGGACCGATGCCGAACAAGAATTGGGGCGCGGCGCCGGCCGACGCGCCGCCATCGATGTCGCCGATGCCTTGACCGCCTATAGCTTTGCCTCCGTTTCCCCTCCCCCCCCCCCTCGACGGAGGCAAGAGCCCAGGGTCGCGCCGGCCTGCGCGCCCTGGGCTCACTTTTTTGATCGCTGACCGAGGTCCAACGCTCGAGGAGAACCGCCATGCGCATGCTGATCGGAACAATCGCGTCGACGATCCTGGCGATGAGCGCTGTCGACGCGGCAGCGCAGACCGCGCCGGCGAGCGATAGGGTCTATACCAGCGACCTGATGACGAAATGGGGCAAGGACGTAACGCCCGACAATGCCTGGCGCAGCTATCCCCGCCCGCAACTGAAGCGGGCCCGCTGGCTTAATCTCAACGGCTTGTGGGAATATGCGATCGCCAGCGATGCGGCGCCGCAGCCGGCGCGGATGGATGGCCAGATCCTGGTGCCCTATCCGGTCGAATCGAAACTGTCGCGGGTCGCGCGCAAGGTCACGCCCGACGATCGCATCTGGTATCGGCGAAGCTTTACGGTGCCGCAGGACTGGGCCGGAGAGCATGTGATGCTCAATTTCGGTGCGGTCGATTTTGCCGCGATGATCTGGGTCAACGGTGCCGTGGTCGGGTCGCACAAGGGCGGCTTCGACACGTTCGGTTTCGACATCACTGATTATCTGAAGCCGGGCGCGAACGAGCTGGTCGTGCAAGTCGCGGACCCGACCAGCACCGGCACGCAGCCACGCGGCAAGCAGATCCTCGATCCCTCGGGAATCTGGTACACCGCGGTCAGTGGCATCTGGCAAACGGTGTGGCTCGAGCCGGTGCCGAAACTCCATATCGACGATGTTCGCGCGACTCCCGACATCGACCGCGGAATCGTCGATGTCGCCGTCGCCTTGAGCGGCTGGGCAAACGACACCGACGCGGTAAAGCTGACCGCGAGCGCGGGCGGCAAGGTGATCGCGTCGACCATCGTCCGCGCCAATCGCCGCGCGACGCTCGCTATCCCCAATGCTCGCTTGTGGTCGCCCGACGATCCCTATCTCTACGACCTGAAGGCCGAGCTCGTGACGGTCGCCGATCCCTATGCCGGCCAGGATGAGCGCGATCGCAAGGCGTACGATGCGCGCTTCACCCCTGGAGAGGATCGGACCTATGCCGCGGCGCGCATCGCCGGCCCGTCACGCGATACGGTCGAGGCCTATTTCGCGATGCGCAAAGTCTCGATCGGCCCGGGACGGGTCACGGGTCAGCCGGCGATCCTGCTCAACAACAAGCCGCTCTTCCAGAACGGTACGCTCGACCAGGGCTGGTGGCCCGATGGCCTCTACACCCCACCTTCCGAAGAAGCGATGAAGAGCGACCTGGTCTTCCTAAAGCGCGCCGGCTTCAACATGCTGCGCAAGCATATCAAGGTCGAACCGGCACGCTATTATTACGACGCCGATCACCTCGGCATCCTGATCTGGCAGGATATGCCGTCGGGAGGCGGCGAGGATCAGTTCGTCACCGGCACCAGCAAAAGCCAGGCGGTGCTGTCGTCGGACGCGATGGCCGAGAACCAGAATGAGCTCGCCGAAATGATCGGCGACCTGCGCGCCTTTCCCTCAATCGTGATGTGGGTGGTCAACAATGAGGGTTGGGGGCAGTACGATTCCGCCACGCTGGCCCGGTACGTCAAGGGCATGGATCCTGGCCGGCTAGTCGATGCCGATAGCGGCTGGCTCGACGTCGCGCCTGACGCGTCGGACGTGTTCGACATCCACACCTATGAAGACGTGCCCAATACGCCGGCGCGCCAGTCCGCTCGCGCGATCGTGATCGGTGAATATGGCGGCATCGGCATGCCGATTGCGGGCCATATCTGGCGGCCGGGCAAGAAGAATTGGGGCTATCAGGTCGCGACCGGCGAGGACGATTATCTCGCCCGGTTCCGGCGCAAGATGGCGGGCGTCATCCGCGCCGCGCGCGAGGATGGACTGAGCGCCTCGGTCTATACCCAGACAACCGATGTCGAGGACGAGATCAACGGCCTGCTGACCTATGATCGTGCGCGTGCCAAGGCGCCGCCGGAAGCGCTATCGGCGATCGCGGCGCCGCTGCGAGACTTGCTATAATCACAGTATAATACTGAATTAAAAAGATAAATTATACTCATTCACAATGAGGGTGGAGCTGCGTCCGGACGGGGAAAATCGCGCCGGACAATTTAATTGACAAATTGCTTTTTATATTCTGAATTGCGGCGCGACAGGTTGGCGGACGGGCTTCGAGCCTCGCCACGATGCCGAACAAAAAGAAAAACGGAGGGCGCCAACGCCCTCGCTCTAGGAGAGGGAAGATCCATATGAATATTCGTCACATCGATCTGTGCCAGGGGACAGCGTGCACTCGGTCGCGGGCCAGGCTGATTCGCGACCTCATGCTGACCGCCGGCGCGGCAATCGGTTTCTCGGGCGGTTTCTCCGGCATCGCGCAAGCGCAGACCGCGCCCGCCACGCCCGACGCTGCTGCGCAGCCCGCCGATCCCCAGGAAGGTCAGTCGGGCGGCGAAATCGTCGTTACCGGCTATCGCCAGTCGATCGAAGCCAGCTTGCGGACGAAGCGCGAGGCCAATGCCTTTATCGACGTCATCACTGCCGAGGATGTCGGCAAGTTCCCCGACAAGAACGTCGCCGATGCGCTGCAACGTGTGCCGGGCGTCATCATTTCGCGCGACGGCGGCGAGGGCTCGCGAGTCAGTATTCGCGGCCTGAACTCCGACCTGACGCTGACCGAGCTCAACGGTAACTTCATCGCCGGCACCGATTCCGGCGATCCGTCGCGGTCGTTCAACTATCTGCTGCTGCCGTCGAGCATGATCGGCAGCGTCGAAGTGTATAAGTCGCCCGAAGCGCGGCTCGACGAAGGCGGGGTCGGTGGCACCGTCATTCTGCGCACGCGCCGTCCGCTCGATCTCAAGCCCTGGTCGGGGTTCGTCTCGGCCGAGGGTACCGACTCGGACGTCACCAAAAAGGTCGAGCCTCAGCTGACCGGCCAGCTTTCCTGGCACAACGAATCGGGCACGATCGGCCTGCTGGTCGGCGGCAGTTGGCAGAAGCGCACCAACCGCGAGATGGTTGGGTCGACCGAGAGCTGGCAATGGTGGACCGATGGCGGCCGCGCCGGCAAGCCGGCGACCGACGTCAACGGCAACGTGCTCCCCAACCAGGACGCCATCACCTATTGGTCGGAGGACAAGGCCCCGACGACGCTTTCCGGTCAGCATTATAACGGTTACTGGGCGCCGCAGTCGGTCAACGAGGGCATCACGACCGACAAGCGCGAGCGCATCGGCATCCAGGCGACGATCGATGTCAAGCCGTTCGACAATCTGCGCCTCACCGCCAATTATTTCCGCTTCCAGCTCAATCGCACGCGCGAGGACAATGTCCTGAAGATCCCCGAATGGGGCTATGGCAACTTCTTCACCGGGGCGAAGTTCGACAAGAGCGGTACGGTCATGGAGTCGGCGACCTTCGAGGTCCCGCCGGCGGGGACCGGTTGCAGCGTTGTTACGCAGCAACATCCGACGATCTGCACGATGGAAACGCCGCAGCTGTCCGGAATCTATCAGCGCGAGAAGCAGATTTCGAACACCTATGACCTGCATGGCGACTGGAATCTCGGCCACCTCGCGGTATCGTTCGCGGTCGGCAAGACCAAGTCGACCGGCGGTCCGTCGCAGCAGATGAAGCTCGCGGTGAAGCCTCGCCTGACCGGTACCGTCACCCAGAACGGCAACTTTCTCAGCAGCTGGGACTTCAGCGGCGGCGACCTGGGCATGACCTTCTCGCCCGACGTGCAGAAGAACCTCCTGGCCGGCATCGCCCAGGTCGATACGGGATCGACCGGATCGGGCTATACCAACAGCAGCATCGAGCAGCGCTACGCTCAGATCGACGTGACCCGCACGTTCGATGATTTCTTCATCAGCTCGATCCAGATCGGCGGCAAGTGGCGTGACGGCCGCGTCCAGCGCTCGACCGGCGAGCAGGATTGGTATGCCGATCCTGCCACCTTGCTGCGCTTTCAGGACACGCCGCAAGGTGCGGTGGCGCAGCCGTCCTTCTTCTACAGCAACCCGATCACCAACATTCCCGGTGGGTTCACGGCGTCGTCCTACCCGGCGATCAACATGGCCAGCTACCTGAACTACCTCAATTCGACCTACGGGCCCGCCGTGAAGGTCCCGCAGCCGCAGAACCTCTACAGGATCCAGGAGAAGATCTGGGCCGGCTATGCCCAGCTGAACTTCAAGTCGGGACCGATCCGCGGCAACCTCGGCATCCGCGTGGTGAACACGAAACAGTCGGGAACGTCGACCGATACGCTGTATTTCGAGAACGACTATTGCGTCGACGGCCCCGGCGGCCCGTTCGATCCCAACCGGCCGATCGGCCCGGACGGCAACTGTCAGGTCATTCCGCAGAGCCAGCGCGAAGTCCGCGTTTACAGCCCGAACAGCGAGTCGAAGAGCTATACGAACGTGCTGCCGAGCTTCAACATCTCGTGGGACGTGACGCCGAACCTGTTGGTCCGCGCCGCGGTCTCGAAGGTGGTCGCTCGTCCCGCGTATAACGACCTCGGTTCGGCACGCTCGCTGACCTTCCATTCGGACGCCTATACGTTCGATCGTGCGCAGTTCGGCGAACGGGCCGGCTGGTCGGGCGACGGCGGCAACTTCAACCTGTCGCCATTCTCTGCCTGGGCATATGACATCGGTGCGGAATGGTATTTCCACCCGGGCTCGGTGCTCGGCGTGGCCGCCTTCCGCAAGGACGTGAAGAACTTCGTCGTGCCGCTGGTGCTCGACCTGAACCAGGAGGTGCAGGGACAGACCGTGCTGGTCCAGTCCTATTCGACCCAGGCGAACGGCTCGAGCGCCGTGTCGGAAGGCGTCGAAGTCTATGCGCAGCACACCTTGTCGTTCGGGCTCGGTGCGCAGGTGAATTTCACTTATAACCACACATCGGTCGCCGACGTCTCGCTCGACGGCAAGAAGATCGGCACCTCGCCGCTGGTCGGCAGCGCCAAAACGCAGTGGAACGCTTCGATATTCTACGAAAAGGGTCCGGTTCTGTTGCGCGCGTCGTACAATCGGCGCGGCGAGCGGGTGCAGGGGCTGGTGTCGGGTCTGAACTATTATGACGACCCGTATCAGCAGGTCGACCTCAACGCGTCGTTCGAGGTGTTCCACAACTTCACGGTCACCGGCGCTGTAATCAACCTCACCAAGGAGACGGAGAGGTCGCATCTGGGGAACGACACCACCGCGCGCTATTATTCGTCGCATTATGCCGGCCGCCGCTTCTATCTTGGCGCCGCGTACAAGTTCTGATCGATCGTAACCGGGACGGCGGCCTCTCTCCGCCGCCGTCCCAACCAAGGGGCCGAGACGGCATGCGAAGGATAGCGATGCGCTTCGCCGCGGGGCTTGCGCTAGCGGCGACCTCCCCCGTGCACGCCGCCAACCCCATCGTGCCCGGCTGGTATGCCGATCCCGAAATCCGCATCTTCGCCGGACGATATTGGATCTATCCGACCTATTCGGACGATAGCGGCAAGCCCGATCCGATACCGCCGTTCACCGCCTCGCAAAGGGCGAAGCGCGCCAAGCCGAAGCTCCGTCCGGAATATCTCAAGCAGACGTTTCTCGACGCCTTTTCCTCGCCCGATCTCGTCCATTGGACGCGGCACCGGCATGTGCTCGATGTCGCCAGCATCAAATGGGCGGCCTATGCGGTCTGGGCGCCGTCGGCGATCGAACGCGACGGCAAATATTACCTCTTCTTCGGCGCCAACGACATCCAGAGCGACAAGGAAACCGGCGGTATCGGGCTTGCCGTGTCGGACAGCCCCGGCGGCCCGTTTCGCGACGCGATCGGCCATCCTTTGGTGTCCGCCTTCCACAACGGCGCTCAGCCGATCGACCCCTTTGTCTATCGCGACGACGATGGCCGGACCTATCTCTATTATGGCGGCTGGGGTCATTGCAACGTGGTCCGGCTGAGCCCCGATCTGAAGGCGGTGGAACGCTATCCGGACGGCTCGACATGGAAGGAAATCACCCCGCCCGGCTATGTCGAGGGGTCCTTCGTGATCAAGCGCAAGGGGATCTATTACCTGATGTGGTCGGAGGGCGGCTGGACCGGCCCCGATTATCGCGTCGCCTATGCGACCGGCAAAAGTCCGCTCGGTCCGTTCAAGCCGATGGGCACCATCCTCGCGCAGGATTTCCGTATCGCCAGCGGCGCGGGGCATCATTCGGTGGTCAACGTGCCGGGCACCGACGATTGGTACATCGTCTATCATCGCCGGCCGCTGGGCGACGACAATGGCGATCATCGCCAGCTCGCGATCGACCGCATGACGTTCAACGCCGACGGGACCATCCAGCTGGTCGTCATGACCAATGAAGGCATCGCGCCGCGGCCGCTGCCGGCCATCATGAAAAAGGGACGCCAATCGTGATCAGGACCATATTCACGCTGCTCGCTGTCGGTGGATTGGTGTCGTCGTCGATCATCGGCAGCGCGGCACCCGCCTTCGCGCAGTCCGTCGCGACACCGCCGCAGCCCGCCTTGGTCGACCTGATCAACCCGCTGATGGGCACCGACAGCGACCACGCGCTATCTTATGGCAACACCTATCCGGCGATCGCGGTGCCCTGGGGGATGAACTTCTGGACGCCGGTGACGGGCAAGATGGGCAGCGGCTGGGGCTACACTTATGCCGCGAAAAAGATCAACGGCATCAAGCAGACGCATCAGCCCAGCCCCTGGATGAACGATTATGCCGCGCTTGCGCTGTTTGCCGAGACCGGCCCGCTCAAGATCGAGCAGGAAGATCGCGCCAGCTGGTTCAGCCACAAGGCCGAGGAAGCGCGTCCCTACGGCTACAAGGTCTATCTCGCCGATTACGACGTCACCGCCGAGGTCACGCCGACCGCGCGTGCGGCGCAATTCCGCTTCACCTTTCCCAAGAGCGACGATGCCCACATCCTGATCGACGGCCAGGACGGCGGATCGATGGTGACGATCGATCCGGTCAAGCGGCGGATCACCGGCTATGTCCGCAACAATAGCGGCGGCGTGCCGGACAATTTCCACAATTACTTCGTCGCCGAATTCGACCACGATTTCACCGTCACCCGCACCTGGGACGACAATTACCAGCTCTCCGCCGCCAAGACGCGCGAGGGCGGCCATGTCGGCGCGGTGGTCAGTTTCAAGACCGCGGCCGGCGAGCAGATTGGTGTCAAGGTCGCGTCGTCGTTCATCAGCCCCGAACAGGCGGCGCGCAACCTGGACGCGGAGGTTGGCAAGGACAGTTTCGACCAGACCCAGGCCAAGGCGAAACAGGCCTGGGAGACGCAGCTGGCGCGCGTCCGGGTGGAGGATCCCAGCCTAGATAATCGCCGCACCTTCTATTCGGCGCTGTACCGCATGCTGCAATTCCCGCGCATGTTCTACGAGATCGACGCCGCGGGGAAGCCGGTCCATTACAGCCCCTATGACGGCAAGGTGCATGCCGGCTTCCTGTACACCGACAACGGTTTCTGGGACACGTGGCGCGCGGTCTTCCCGTTCTTCGCGACGATGTATCCCGAGCGCGACAGCGAGATGATGCAGGGCCTCGTCAACACGGTGAAGGAAGGCGGCTGGCTGCCCGAATGGGCGAGCCCCGGCTATCGCGACGTGATGATCGGATCCAATTCGGCGAACATCATCGCCGACGCTTATGCCAATGGCGTGCGCGGCTTCGACGCCGAGACTTTGTACAAGGCGATGGTCAAGAACGCGACGACCAGCGCGGGCCGCCCGACTGACAAGAAGGGCGAAGTTGTCAGCGCGGTCGGCCGCGAGGGCGTCGAATATTACAACCGGCTCGGCTATGTGCCCTACGATGTCGGCATCAATGAGAATGCCGCGCGAACGCTCGAATATGCGACCGCCGATTTCTCGCTGTCACGCTTCGCCGCGGCGCTCGGCAAGACCGACGATGCGAAACTCTATGCCGAGCGCGCGCAGAATTACCGCAAGCTCTACGATCCGCAGACCGGGTGGATGCGCGGACGCAACAAGGACGGGTCTTGGGAGACTCCGTTCAACCCGTACAAATGGGGCGATGCCTTCACCGAGGGGAATGCGCTGCACTACACCTGGGCGGTGATGCAGGACACGCAGGGGCTGATCGACCTGATGGGCGGCGACAGAAAGTTCGTCGACCGGCTCGACGGCATCTTCACCGCGCCGCCGATCTTCGACGACAGCTATTACGGCACGGTGATCCACGAGACGCGCGAGATGCAGATCGTGAACATGGGCCAATATGCCCATGGCAATCAGCCGATCCAGCACATGATCTATCTCTACGATTGGGCAGGAGCCCCGTGGAAAGCGCAATATCACGTCCGCGACGTGATGAAGCGGCTCTATTCGGCGACTCCCGACGGTTACCCGGGCGACGAGGATAACGGCCAGACCTCTGCCTGGTATGTCTGGTCGGCGCTCGGTTTCTATCCGGTGACGCCGACGGTCGGCCAATATGCGATCGGTAGTCCGCTGTTCCGGAAGGTCGCCTTGACCATGCCGAGCGGCAAGACGCTGGTGATCGAGGCCGAGAATAACAGCCCCGACAATGTCTACATCCAGTCGGCGACGCTCAACGGCGCGCCGCACGACGCAGCCTATTTTACCCGCGAAGCCTTGGCGCAGGGCGGAACGTTGCGGTTCGTGATGGGGCCGACGCCGAACAAGCAATGGGCGAGCGCCAAGGCAGCCGCGCCCTTCTCGATGAGCGCACCCGCCAAGTGACCCGGAGAAAGACGCTGACCCCAAATCGACGCCATATCATGGCCGGAGCCGGCGCCATCGCGCTCAATGCGGCGCTGCCGTTGGCCGCGCGGGCGGCATCGTTCGCCAGCAAGCGCCCGCCACTCGCCAAGCGGCTGTTCACCAGTGCTGCCGTCGAGGCCGAGATCGCACGAGTGAAGGCCGCCATCGGCGATCCCGAACTCGCCTGGATGTTCGAGAATTGTTATCCCAACACGCTCGACACCACGGTCGAGACCGGGACGGTCGACGGCAAGCCCGACACGTTCGTCATCACCGGCGATATCAAGGCGATGTGGCTGCGCGACAGCTCGGCGCAGGTCCAGCCCTATGTCCATCTCGCGCCGCGCGACCCGGCGTTGCGGCGGTTGTTCAATGGTCTGATCCAGCGCCAGGCGCGCTGCATTCTGATCGATCCCTATGCCAATGCCTTCATGAAGGATCCGGCCGCCAAGAGCGATCTCGAATGGTCGCAATCGGACAAGACCGACATGAAGCCCGGCGTCGCCGAGCGGAAATGGGAGGTCGACTCGCTTTGCTACCCGATGCGGCTCAGCCACGCTTACTGGATGGCGACGCGCGACAAGGCGCCGTTCGACGAGAGCTGGGCGCGCGCGATGAAGCTCGCGGTCGCGACGTTCCGCGTGCAGCAGCGCAAAAGCGGACCGGGTCCGTATCATTTTCAGCGCAGCGCGGCGCAGCCGACCGACTCGCTGATCCTCGACGGCTATGGCGCGCCCACGAGGAAGATCGGCCTGATCCATTCGATGTTTCGGCCGTCGGACGACGCCTGCGTCTATCCGTTCCTGATCCCCTCGAACCTGTTCGCCGTGTCGGCGCTTCGTAAGCTGGCCATGGTGCACCGCCAGGCACGCAACGACGCCGTGGCGGCGCGGGACTGCGAGATGTTGGCGGCCGAAGTCGAAGCCGCGCTGAAGGCCCATGCATTGGTCCCGGACGGTAAGGGCGGCCGGGTCTGGGCTTATGAGATCGACGGTTTCGGCAACTGGCTGTTCATGGACGACGCCAACGTTCCCAGCCTGTCGGGCCTTGCGCTGATCGATGCGGCCAGACGCGACGATCCGTTGTTCAGGCGCACGGCGGCGCTCGCCTGGAGTCCGCGCAACCCCTATTTCTTCCAGGGCAAGGCGGCCGAGGGGATTGGCGGTCCGCACGTCGGCATGGACCAGATCTGGCCGATGTCGATCATCACGCATGCGATGAACGCCGATGACGACGCGACGATCCTCCGCTGCCTGCGCTGGTTGAAGGCGACGCACGGCGGCACCGGCTTCATGCACGAATCCTTCGACAAGGATCGCCCGTCAAAATTCACGCGCTCCTGGTTCGCCTGGGCAAACGCGCTGTTCGGCCAACTGATCGTCGAGCTCGCCGCGCGCAAGCCGGCGATCCTCGCCGGCCGTATCTGACCAATCCGGGAGGACGTACGATGATCACTGCCAGTCGCCGCCAGTTACTCGCCGGCGCCGGTCTTGCCGCGCTCGGCAATGCCATCCCCGGCATGAGCTGGGCAGCAGCACCGGCTGCCGCGCGACCCGATCTGTTCGTCGGCACGGGCGGGCACGGCCATACCTTCCCCGGGCCGTCGCTGCCCTATGGCATGGCGCAGCTCGGGCCGGACACCAACAATATCGGCTGGGACGCCTGTTCGGGCTATCATCGCGACGACCGCTCGATCATGGGCTTCAGCCATACGCATCTGTCGGGCACCGGCATCGGCGACATGCTCGACGTGCTGGTGGTGCCCACGCGCCAGCCGCTAATGCTGCAGCCGGGACCGGTCGGCGATCCCGACAAGGGCTATCGCCAGCGTTTCTCCGATGAATATGCCGAGCCAGGCTATTATCGCGTCCGGCTGGAATCGGGCGTCCAGGCGGAGCTGACCGTCACCGAACGTTGCGGTCTCCACCGCTATCGCTTTCCCGGCGGCCCGGCGCATATCCTCGTCGATTTCGCCCATGCGATGCTCGACTCGTCGGACAAGGGCGGGTTGATCGAGGATGCCTCGCTGACACTCGATCCCGACGCAATGCTGACGGGCAGCCGGACGGTCAATCGTTGGGCAAAGGGGCGGCATATCCATTTCGCGATGCGGCTGTCGCGAAAGCCGGACCGCGTCGAGTTTTTCGGCGACGATGACATGCCCGCCGCCAAAAGCGCGACCAACGTTGCGGGGAGCAAGCTCAAGGTCGCGCTGTTCTTCGACGATGCCGGCGGCGATCCGATCGTGATCAAGACCGGACTGTCGGGCGTCGACGTCAAAGGCGCGCGCGATGCGCTGGCTGAAATCCCCGGCTGGGATTTCGATGCCGTTCACGCCGCCGCGCGGTCCGCCTGGGCCCGCGCGCTCAACCGAGTTCGCGTTTCTGGCGGCACGGAAGCGCAGCGCACGATCATGGCGAGCGCGCTCTATCACGCGCAGCTCGCGCCGACCTTGTTCGCCGATCGCGACGGGCGCTATGTCGGGCTCGACCGACAAGTCCATCAGCTGGCGCAGGGCGAGCGGGCCTATAGCGCCTATTCGCTGTGGGACACTTATCGCGCGCTCCATCCCCTGCTGACACTGATCAATCGCGATCAGGCGACGTTGCTGGCGCACGACCTGATCCGGCAGACGCAGCAAAGTCCCTATGGCCCCCCGGTCTGGACGCTCCAGGGAACGGAGACCGGCTGTATGATCGGCTGGCATTCGGTGTCGGTGCTCGCCGAGGCGCACGCCAAGGGGATCGAGGCCGATTATGCCGCCGCCTGGCCCAATATTCGCCGCCGCGCCTTCGATCGCGACTATAAGGATTCCGACGGTTCGCTGGGCCGCGGCTATTATTACGACCTGAATTACATCCCCGCCGACAAGATCTGGGAATCGGTCAGCCGTACCCAGGAATATGCCTATGACGACTGGGCGATGGCGCACCTGGCGGAAGCGGCGGGGGCAAAGGACGACGCGGCCACCCTGCGCGCGCGCTCGCGCAATTATCGCAACGTCATCGATCCGAAGATCGGCTTCGCCCGTCCACGCTTTTTCGACGGCTCGTGGTGGGGCAAGTATGATCCGATCCAGCTCGGCCATGACGTGCCCAAGTGGCGTGATTATACCGAAGCCAATGGCTGGCAGGCGACGTTCCTGAACCAGCACGACGTCTATGGTCTGATCGATCATTTCGGCGGAGATGCGGTGTTCGAGGCCAAGCTCGACGCGCTGTTCAATGGCCCATCGACCTTGCCGGCGAACGCGCCGCCCGACATTTCCGGCCTGGTCGGGCAATATGCTCACGGCAACGAACCCGATCAGCACGTCGCCTATCTCTACGCCTATTGCGGCGCCCCGTGGAAAACGCAGGCGATGGTCCGCCGGCTGCTGACCGAGATGTACAAGGCCGATCCCGACGGCGTGATCGGTAACGACGATTGCGGCCAGATGAGCGCCTGGTTCGTGCTGAGCGCGCTCGGTTTCTATCCGGTCGACCCGGTCAGCGCGGTCTACGTCTTCGGATCGCCGCTGTTCGACGTCGCCGCGGTGGATGTCGGCAAGGGCCGGACGCTCACCGTGCGCGCCAATGGCAATGGACCCGACCGTCCGTACGTCCAGTCGGTGCGCTGGCGCGGCAAGCCCTGGACGAAAAACTGGATCGCGCATTCCGACCTTATCCAGGGCGGCGAGCTCGTCTTCGAGATGGGCTCGCGGCCGTCGCGCTTCGGCACGGCGAAACGCGATCGGCCGCCTTCCTTCGCGCGCGGACCGGCCTGACCGCAGGACACGGAGTCGCATCGCGGCTCCGGATATTCTTAGACAATCGAGAGCAATTTCAATGATGTTTGCGTGGTGTTTGCTGACGATGAACGCGGTGACTCAATGAGCGCCGGCGAGCCGTCTCCGCTGTTTGCCGGTGTTGAGCTTGGCGGCACGAAATGCGTGTGCACGCTCGCTTATGGTCCCGATGCGATCGTCGATCAGCGGACCGTGCCGACCACTACGCCGTCCGAGACCTTGCCCGCGATCTGCGCGATCCTGTCGGACTGGGGGCGCGTGCACGGCTTCGCCGCGATCGGCATCGCCTCGTTCGGCCCGCTCGACCTCGACCCCGGCTCCGATCGATATGGCCGGATCACCAGCACCAACAAACCGGGATGGCCGGGTGCGGATGTTCGCGGTATCCTGTCGGCGCTCTTTTCCGTGCCCGTGGGCTTCGACACCGACGTCAATGGCGCCGCGCTGGCGGAAATCCGTTGGGGCAGCGGGCAGGGGTTGAGCGACTTCGCCTATGTCACGGTCGGTACGGGTGTCGGCGTCGGCCTGATCGTCCACGGCCGGCCCACGCGCGGCATCGGACACAGCGAATTGGGGCATATCCGGGTACCTCGCCTGGCGGATGATCAGGCGAAGAGTGCATGCTCCTATCATGACGATTGCGTCGAGGGCCTCGCTTCCGGACCGGCGCTGCTTGGCCGGCTCGAAGGACGGTCACCATCGGATCTGTCGCCCGACGATCCGGTATGGGATCCGATCGTCCACACGCTTGCGGCGATGTGCCATGCTTTGGTGTGCGCAACCGGGCCCTATCGGATTGCGATGGGCGGCGGCGTCGTGTCGGGCCAGCCGCACTTGCTCGACCGGATCAATGCCGCGCTGATCGACAGTCTCGCGGGCTATATGCCTCTCCCTGCCAGCGGGGCCTATGTCGTGGCCCCGCGGCTGGGCGATCTGGCCGGCCCGCTCGGTTCGATCGCGCTCGCCGCCAACGCCGCGGGCTGAGACGATCGGTCCGGATCAACCCGCTTCGGCCATCCACTGCACCGCATCGGCGCCCGCCGGAATCCTGAGGGGAGCATTCGCGTCAGTGACCGCCAGCCAGACAGCGTCCGCCACGTCGCGCGCATGCGTCACCGGGCCAGTATCCTCGCGGAAATTGGCAATCATTCCCTCGATCAGCGGCTTGTAGTCCGGATTGTCGAGCCCGCGCAGGTGCGGCATCGCATTCTCGCCGAACTGGGTTTCGGGCGAACGCCCGGGAAGCACGATATGCACGCGCACGCCGAACGGCTCCATTTCGACCGCCAGGCTTTCGGTGAGTGCATTCACCGCCGCCTTGCTCGCGCGGTAGACGCTGATCAGGGGTAGGGGTTTGAGCGTCGCGGTGGAGGTGACGTTGACGATCACGCCCGACCGGCGCGTGCGGAACTGCGGAAGCACAGCCTGCAGCATGGCCAGCGTGCCCAACGTGTTCGTTTCGAATAACTGGCGCGCGGTTTCCGGCTCGATCAGTTCGATCGGCACGGCTGCGCCGAACCCCGCATTGTTGACCAGGACGTCGATATCGCCGGCCTTCTCCATCGCGCCGGCGACGCTTGCGGCATCGGTGACGTCGAGCGGCAGGATGACCAGATTGTCGGACGCCGGCAGGATGTCGGCTCGCGGGTCGCGCATCGTGGCGATCACCTTCCAGCCGCGATCGAGGAACAATTTCGCCGTTTCGAGGCCGAAACCGGACGAACAGCCGGTGATGAGGACGCTGGGCATGACATGCTCCGAAAGTGTTGAAGGTGACCCGGAGATGGCTTCCGTGCTTGATACCTTCTATGGGTGAACGTCTCGAATAAATTTGCGATAGTCCTGAAATGACCGTGGATCCACTTGCCGAGATCGTGACTCTGCTCCAGCCGTCGGCCAGCTTCTCCAAGCTGGTCGAATATGGCGGGCGCTGGCGCATCCGCCGTGGTGTCGAGGGCAAGCCCGTCTATTTCGCGGTCCTGGAGGGCGAATGCCGCGTGATCGGCGCGGACCAGCGTCCAATCGTCGTGCGCGCCGGCGATTTCGTGCTGTCGCCGTCGACCAACGATCAGGTCGTCGAGAGCATCGACGCGCCTCCTCACGGGATCGACATGCTGCCGGTCGAACTCGGCGAAGGGCGCTTTCGCGTCGGTCCGCCGGACGCGCCGATTAACCTGAGGATGCAGGTCGGATTGTGCAGCTTCGCATCGCCCGACGCCGCCCTTCTGGTATCGCTGTTACCGGCAATATTGGTGGCGCACGACGAGCCGCGGCTGGCAACCCTGGTGCAGTTGGTCGGCGACGAGACGCGCCGATCGCGGCCCGGGCGCGAACTGGTGCTCGAACGTCTTCTGGAGGTATTGCTGATCGAGGCGCTGCGCTGCGGCGCCGACGCGAGTTCGGTGCCGAGTCTGGCGCGCGGCCTATCCGACGAGCGCGTGGCTGCGGCGTTGCGGGCGATGCACGCCAAGCCGGCGCGTGGCTGGACGGTCGCCGATCTCGCTGCCGAAGCGGCGATGTCACGCTCGGCCTTTTTCGTCCGCTTCAGTCGCGTCGTCGGGCTGCCGCCGATGGAATATCTGCTCGCCTGGCGCATGGCGCTGGCCAAGCGCTTGCTGCGCTCGCGCGAATTCGCGATTCCGCAGGTCGCTGGGCGCGTCGGCTATGGATCCGCGAGCACGTTCAGCACCGCTTTTGCCCGCTATGTGGGCATGCCGCCGGCGCGCTATGCGCGAGATGGGATGGTCAGTTAATCAGTAGCGCGGTTGAACAAGGAGCCGCGAGCAGCGCGTTGGTGTTGTCAGTCTAATGCGGACAGCGCGCTTTCCTATCGCCAGCCGAGAACTGGGGCGACGTGCCCGAGGATGCTTTCGAGCACGTGCGCGTTATAGTCCACGCCGAGCTGGTTGGGCACGGTCAACAGCAACGTATCGGCTTCGGCGATCGCTTCGTCGGCCTTCAGCTCCTCGATCAGGCGGTCGGGTTCCGCCGCATAGGAGCGGCCGAAGATCGCGCGCATATTGTCGATGATCCCGATCTGGTCGCCACCGCCGTCACGGCCGAAATAGGCGCGGTCCTGGTCGTTCATCAGCGCGAAGATCGACCGCGATACGGAGACGCGAGGTTCGCGATCATGGCCCGCTTCCTTCCACGCCGCGCGGTAAGCGCGAATCTGCTTGGCCTGCTGGACGTGGAACGGTTCGCCGGATTCGTCGGCCTTGAGCGTCGAGCTCTGCAGGTTCATGCCCATCTGCGCGGCCCAGATCGCGGTGGCGTTCGAGCCTGAACCCCACCAGATCCGGTCGCGCAAGCCGGGCGAATGCGGCTCCAGCCGCAACAATCCGGGGGGATTGGGGAACATCGGCCGCGGGTTCGGCCGGGCAAAGCCCTCGCCCTTCAACAGTTCGAGGAACACCTCCGCATGGCGGCGCCCCATATCGGAATCGCTTTGCCCTTCCGCCGGCGAATAGCCGAAGTGCCGCCAGCCATCGATGACCTGCTCCGGCGATCCGCGGCTGATTCCGAGTTGCAGGCGTCCTCGGCTGATCAGGTCGGCGGAGCCCGCATCCTCCAGCATGTAGAACGGATTCTCGTAGCGCATGTCGATCACGCCGGTGCCGATTTCGATGCGACTGGTCCGGGCGCCGACGGCCGCGAGCAGCGGGAATGGCGATGCCAGTTGTTGCGCGAAATGGTGCACGCGGAAATAGGCGCCGTCGGCGCCGAGCTCCTCGGCGGCAACGGCAAGATCGATCGATTGCAGCAGGACGTCGCTGGCCGAGCGCGTCGCCGATTGCGACGACGCGGACCAATGCCCGAACGAAAGGAAGCCGATTTTCTTCATGGCTGAGAGCTGGCGGTCGATCGCTTCAACCGCAAGCCGCATGCCGGAATTTCACCGTTTCCGAGAAATGCGCCTGGCGCCGAGCTACCGCTCAGCCGAGATCGCGCCCCCAGATATTGCGATAGCTGATCGGCGGGCTGGGATCGCATAGCCCGCTTTCTGCGCCGCTTCCTCTACCCCGCGGATAACTCGGGAGAAGAAGGGATTGGAGATATTGGGGACGGTCACGATGATCTGGCCGGTCCGCGTCGTGTGCGGGCTCGCCGCCACCGAATTGCGGCTATAGCCAAGCTCCTGGATGACCTTCAGCACCCGATGCCGCGTGGCTTCCGCGACCAGTTCCGGCGAGGACAGCACCCGGGCGGCCGTTCCTTGCGAGACGCCGGCGGCCTGCGCGACGCGTCGCGAATAGTTGTCATGGCAGGAGGATTCGGGGACGATGGCCGCAACGCGACGCTCTGGCTGAGCGATGAGCGGTCCCTGACCACGCATTGCGGCACATTTGCGATCGGCCGTTCAATCGACAAACCCTCATCGTCGGCCAGCCAGTTCCGATCGCTCGGCTTACGCTAGCGTATCTGCTCCACCCAGCCGGATCGCGTTCTCCCAGAAAAGTTTATTGGGCGTGACGCCGAGCCCCGGTCCTTCCGGCAGCGTGAAATGGCCGTCCGAGCATTCCAGCCGGCCGTCCATGAGCGACGCCGAGTGATGAAAGATCGAGTGCTGGTATTCGTGCCAGCGCAGGTTGAGGACGGTAGACGACGCCAGCAAGCTCGCCGCCGCGAAGATCCCCGCGCCGATGGTCGCATGCGGGATGATTTGGGCGTGATGCGCCTGCGCCAATTGCGCGATGCGCATGAACTGGGTGATGCCGGTATGGCCCATTTCCGGTTGGACGATCGATACCGCGCGGGCCTCCAGCCTGCTGCGCGCATCGAATACGGTTCGCCATTCCTCGCCGGCGGCCACAGGGATAACCGAGTGACGCGCGATTTCCGCCAGACCCTGGACATCCTCGGTCTTGCACGGCGCTTCGACGAACGTGAGGTCGTAGCGCGCCAGCTTGTCGATGAGCGCGATCGCCTCGGCGGGCGAATAGATCCAATGGCAATCGAGCATGATCCCGATCTCCGGACCAAGACCTTCGCGGAGTGCCGCGATTTCCCGCTCCACGCCCTCATAGCTGACCACTGCGGCAATCTTCACCGCGCGATAGCCACGATCGACGAAGCTCTTGGCCAAATCGACCTTTTCCGCGATTGTCGGCCTCGGCAGCCCGGACACGTAGGCCGGAATGCGATCCCGATGCCGCCCGCCGAGCAGTTGCGGCAGCGACAGGCCGGTGAGCTTGCCCATCAGGTCCCACAGGGCGATATCGACCCCAGCCATGGCGTCGAGCCAGAAACCGCCGGTATAGCCGCGCACCCGCATCAGATCGTAGAGATCGTCCCAGATCGCCTGCACGTCGAACGGCGAGCGACCGGCGATGATCGGAGCGATGATGTCATCGACCAAGGCGTGGATCGCATTGGGCGCCACCAGGCCATAGGTTTCCCCCCAGCCTTCGGCGCCGGACTCCAGCGTCACACGGATGACCGCCGAACGCATCGTCTGCGGGTAGATCGTGCGATTGCCGCGCCGGACCACATAGCCGCGCTCGTTGATCGTCTCGCCTGGTCCCAACCCGCCGAGGTAGCTGGCGTCCTGCGGAATACGGACCGAGAATATGTCGATCGCCTTGATCGCGTCATCAACCATCAAATACCCCTCCAGCGCAGCTCTACTTCGCTTTCATATCTTTATTAGCAACAATATCGGGCGGCGCTAGTCCATAATCGCGCTGGAAGTGTAGACGGGCCGTCGGTGCTGCGGTAGCGTCGATGGCGATGGTAGCAACGCAATCACCAGCACCGGCCGGCCGTGGAACCCGGATACGCAGCGACAAGGCGGGCGCACAGCCCAACCAGAGCCTGATCGACGGCATTACCGTGCTCCAGGCCTTGGCGATCTCGACCGAGCCGGTGGGCTGCCGCGAGGTCGCGCGCCGCGTCGGGCTGGAGACGACGCGGGTCAACCGGCTGCTCAAGACGCTGACCTACCTCGGCATCGCGCGGCAGACGCCGGATCGCAAATATCGGGCCGGCGCCGGCATGACCGTGCTGGCCGCCCAGAGTTTGTTCGCCTCTGGCTTGCTGCGGCGTGCCTTGCCTGCGCTCGAGGAATTGCGTCACTTCGGTCATACCGTCGCCATGGGCGTCCGCTGGCGCGACAACGTCAGCTATCTGTTCCACGCGCCGCCCAACATGCCGGCAACCGATGCGCTGGGTCGTATCGGCCTCTACCCCGCGACGCGGGGCGGTATCGGCATGGCGCTGCTCGCGACGCTGGAAGATGACGAGATTTACGAGATCTACGGCCAGGGCGAGATACCCGGCTATGCCGACATCGACGCGCTGCTGCTGGCGCTGACCGACATTCGCCGGAAAGGCTATGCCCGTTTGCGCGTCAAGGACGAGCGCGAGCAGCATACGGTGGCGATAACGGTGGGCGAGACAGCCTATGCGGCGATCGGCCTGTCGGGGTGGATTCCGGAGGCGGCAATGCCGACCATGCTCGAAGCGCTGCGCGTCGCCGCGGCGGAAATCCAGGCAAGGGGTCTGGAGCGAGGCGACGAGATTGCGCCGGTGGACCCGGCGCTGGATTACCGCCTCGCCGTTTAGGCTGTAGACTCATGAAAGCTGCCTGTCGGTTACCGACCCAATTGCGGCGGCCGACGAGGTTTTCCTCGCACGCCAAAAGCGGACGTTGCGATGTGGCAAAGCCCGTGCTTCATCAATCGCAATGTGGGCATTTGGTAAATCGGTTTTGGCTGGCAGCTTGGCGAGCGCCGCACCGGTGCTCGCCTTCACAGTCCTGTTGGCAGTTTCGTCATTGCCTGAGGGGATTAGCGGTCCCGGAAGCCTGCTCGCGACGTTTTGGCTCGCTATCTTGCCGCTTGCGGTCTCCATTCCAGTAGTCTTCGGTGCCAGCATTGTGATCGGACTCCCGCTGACATTTCTCCTCAGGCAAAATGGATGGGAGTGTAGCGCAGCCTATGTCGGCTGCGGCAGCGCTGCTGGTTTTCTCATCCCCATCATTGGACTTCTCATTATCGAAGCACCGACAGGTTACTGGGTTTCTCTACTTGGGGCTGCTGGTGGTGCGGTCACTGGCCGCGTCTGGTGGAAATCTAATCAGCCCTCCGAGGGACAGCTTTCGGACCTGGCCGGCTAGTAGGCGCTAGTTCCGCTTTGCACCCAGCCCCGGACGTTCACTACCTACATGAACGAAGGGCTTCGGAATGAGCTCAAGCTTGCTCGAACGTTCGAGATGAGGGCGCCTAGCTGACGCTCCGCTACTTGAGCGATTCGGCGGCGGCTTCCGACCCACTTGCGGCCATCAACCGCTTGGTCAAAGACTGTGGCATGAAAGCTATCTGCGCCGCCCTTGTGATCGTGCTACTGGCGACGCCTGCAAGCTCTGTTGGAGCAAAAGGGCCGCGCCGGTTGCCTGCCGGCTATCATCAAGGCCGCTGTCTGTATGTCGTTGACGGCAAGCAACGCATTGCCGGGCGCTGCTTCTACAAAATCGATAAAGGAGGGGCGTTCGACATTGACGGGTCCAGGCAGGTATTCGGCGGCGTCGATACGGTTGATCGTGGAGCTTCGGCCTTGACCTATTCGAGGGATTGGTGGGCGGACGTCTTTCCGGATGAAGGCGGCTGGTCGGGGTATGGCAACGAGAACATCAAAGATGTCCATGGAGGCCGGACGTGGTCTCTCCGTCGCCGAGGAGCCTGCTTCCTAGGTGAAGGCGTCAAGATTTGCCTGTGGCGCGAATGAATAGACCGTCCCAACTGGTCGCTGACGGCAGCTTCCCACCCATTCTCGGTCATTCGCGATCACAACCGAAAGCGGCCATTTTATGAGTTCTCAACCCAGTCCAGAGGCTCAGCGCGCTGCATAGGCAAGCTGCAGGCGGTCGAGCACCGTCCCAAGCTCGCGCTGGTCGGTTTCGTCGAATTCGGGGCCAGCGGCGCGCGTATAGGCGGAGGCGATCACGCCACGGCGCCGCAATACCTCCTTGGTAAGACGCCAGCGATAGACCGCCTGGATCATCAGGATCGGCAGCAACGCCTCGTACAACCGCCAGACCTCGGCGCGGTCGCCGGCCAGATGCGCGCGCATCAACGCGACATGAACTTCGGGGGTCTCGGCGGCGGGCATGCTGCCGATCGCGCCGCGCGCGAGTTCATCGGTGATGTACCGCCCGCCAGCGCCGCCGAAAACGCCCGCGAGATGGGGTACGCCGCTCGCCAGCAATGCGCTGATGCGCTGGCCGCAGGGCATGTTCTCCTCCTTGACCCAGTTGACCGCCTTGGACGCCGCGACGATACGCGCGATCGCGTCGGCGGCGAGCCCTAGCCCCATCGGCGCCGGCGCGTTTTGCAACATGATCGGCAACCCCGCCTGTGCACCCAGATCGCGATAGAATCGGGACAGCGCGTCGATATCGGGGCCCAATGCGCGCGGGGTCATCACCATCGCGGCGCTCGCCCCCGCTGCCGCTCCGGCCGCGGCCAGTCGCGCGCTATCGCCGACCTGATCGCTGCTGGCGCCGACCACGAACCGCACACGACCGGCGACCGCGTCGCCGATCAGACCGATGAGCTCTTCGCGCTCGTCGAGCGTCAGCAGGTCGTATTCGCTGGCGAGACCGGGAAAGACGAGGCCGTCGGCGCCGGAGGCAACAACATAATCGACGACCGACCGCACGCCATCGCGATCGATCTCGCCCTGGTCGTCGAAAACGGTCGGCAGCACCGGAAAAACGCCGCCGAGGGAAGACTGGCTCATTGAAATCCTATCGAAAAAGGCGGGGAGGTAGTCGAACCTACTCTCCCCGAGCGAACCAAAACGGGTGCAACGGTACGCCTCAGAACTTGGCGTTGAACCCGAGTGAGAAGCGACGCCCCTGCAGGCCGTAGAAGGACGTCGCCTCGGGCGATTCCACGTAGCGGCGCTGGATTTCGTTGGTCAGGTTCGAACCGTCTGCGAAGATCGTGAAATGGCCGAATTCATAGCGGATCGATGCGTCGACCGTCCGGAACGGCGCATAATAGATCGCCGTGCTGCCTGGCCCGACGCTGTCGAAGAATTTGTCGCGATAATTGTACGCCACGCGCGCGCCGAAACCGTATTTCTCGTAATAGGCGACCAGATTGTAATTGACCTTCGACAGGCCCTGGAAGGGCAGCGATTGTCCCTTGCGATCGAGCAGGCTGGTCGAGCTGTCGATATACGAGAAATTGGCGACGACGCCGAACCCGTCGAGCGGTGAGGGAAGGAAATAGAATGGCGTCTGGAACAGGACCTCGACGCCCTTCACCTTGCCGCCGGCGCCATTATAGGGGCGGGTGATCAGATAGCCTTCGGGCTGGCCCGGCGGCGCGACTTCGCCCGGCGGAATCTCGTAGCTTGCCTTGCTGTAGATGAAGGTCTTCACGTCCTTGTAGAACGCGCCGACGGTCAACGCCGAACCCGGGGCGAAATACCATTCCAGCGATGCGTCGAACTGATCAGCGCGCAACGGCTGGAGCCGTGGGTTGCCGGCGCTGCCATTATAGGGCGTCAACCGGTTGAGCGTCAGGTTGGGTGACAGATCGATCGAGTCCGGCAGCCCCAGAACCTTGGCATAGCCCGCGCGAAACAGGAGCTTGTTGGTGATCTCCAGCTTGGCGACCGCGCTGGGCAGCCAATCGACCGACTGCGTCTTCACCGTCAACGGATCGGCCAGGCCACTCGCGCGCTTGATGGCGCCATTGGCCTCGCGCGCCGTGTCGGTATAGCGCAGCCCGACATTGCCGGTCAGCGGCATCGATCCCAACCGGGTCGCGAAGTTGACCTTGGCATAGGCGGCCATCGTCTTCTCGCCGATGCGGAAGGATTGCAGCGGATCGACGAAGCCCGCCGGGCACAAGCCGCTATTGGGCGCGATCGTGTTGCAAGCTCCCCCGATCGGCAGCGCCCACGCGTTCGCCGCGAGATACTTGGTCGCGATCGACGGGGCGTTGCCGCCCAGCAGGTCGGCATAGTCGCGAACGTTATAGATGGACGGACCCGACGAGAGCAGGAAGGTGTTGGCTGGCGTGGTACCGGCAAAGGCGATCTGGTTCTGGACCGTCTGACGCGTCGTGGTCAGCGCCGAGTAGCGAAGGCCGGCGTCGATCTCGGAAATGAACGAGTTTTCCGGCTTGAAGGAAAAGTCGACCTTACCGGCCGTTTCCTGAGCTGTGTTGCGGTTGAAATTGTCGAAGACGTTCGAATAGCGGAACGAGGCCGGATTGGTCGCGTCGAGACTCGCGGGGCCAGTCAGGCTGGGAATGCCGCCTTCGTTGACGTCGAAGGTGAAAGGATATTTGCTGACGCTCTGGACCCGGACGAACTCCTGGGTGACGTCCATTGTCGCGCGCGAATAATTCACCTCCGGCCTGACCGAGAAGCGCCCGTCATTCGTGCTCCACTTGAAACCCAGGGCACTTGTGAAGGTATCGCTCTTGACCCTGAGCGCTTCGGCATTGCCCTGCGCCACCTGGTTGATGACGCCCGAGGTCAGGATCTCGTTCGACGACAGCGTGTAGGAGGTATAGTCGCCGGCATTGCTGCTCAGCGGCACCGAGAACCAGTCGCGCGTGCGCGAGGTCTTGAGATGCGAGTAGGCCGCGTCGCCGTACAGCTCGAAATTGGGGCTGGGCCGCCATTGAAAGGCCCCGTTACCGCCGATCTTCTCGCGCTTTTCGAGCAGGCGCTGGAAGCGGAAATCGGCGATATAGGTGCCGGGTATCCCGTCGCCATTCGGATCGTTGGCCTTTGGATGGGCGGGCGTGTTGAACGCGGAGGTCAACGGTGTGTAACCGGTAAAGGAATTGAACGAATCCTCGTTCACCGGCTTGTTCGAATAGGTGGCGTTGAGCAGGATGCCGAACGTGTCGTTGGCGAACGTGTTCGAATAGAGCGCCGAACCGTCATAGCCCCATCTCTTGTCCTGGTCGGAATAGACCGTGGACCCCGACACCGAGATGAGTTGCCCCGGCTTGTCGAACGGCTTGCGCGTGATGATGTCGACCGTACCGCTCAACGAGCCGTCGGTGCGGTCCGCGCCCTGCAGCTTGATGACGTCGAGTCGGCCGATCAGCTCGGAGGGAAAAAGCGAGAGCGGTCCGTAATCGGAATCGAGCACCGACGCGATGCCCGCGCCGCGGCCGTTAGGATTGATCAACGTGCGTCCGTTGATCTCGCTGCGATTCTGGCGAAGACCGCGGATCGAAACGCTCGTCCCTTCGCCCAGCGCGCGGCGGATCTGGACGCCCGATATGCGCTGGAGCGATTCCGCGATGTTGTTGTCCGGCAGTTTCGCGACATCGGTGGCGACGACCGAGTCCTGGAACTGATCGGTGTTGCGCTTGACCTGGAGCGCTTCGGCCAGGCTCTTGCGATAGCCAGTGACGACGATCTCCTTGTCGCCAGCGCCCGCTGCATCGCTCGCCGCCTGCCCGCTTTCGGCGGAAGCCGCGACATTTGGCGCGTTCGCCGCGTCCTGCGCCAAAGCCGGACTACCGGCGACGATCGCGCCGAGACACACCCCGCCAAGCCAAAAGCCTGCCCTCATCGTTCCTCTCCCTGCGATTTTATCGTCTAGTGAGGAATTAATGTTGCACATTTAGCTACACGTCAACTGATTTATTCGACTGTGGCCTCGTATCTAGGAGCAACGGCATCCGTCGAACGGCAAAATATGTTGCTATAAAGGCTCATCGGCGCGTTACCGATGCGCCGCCGTCGACCTGATAGTCGACGCCGGTAATCCAGCTCGCCTCATCGGAGCAGAGGAACAGCGCCAGCGCCGCGACGTCCTCCGGTCGCCCGATACGGCCAAGCGGATGGCGCTTGATGTTGGCGGCGATCGCCGCTTCCGGGTTCGCCTGCGCATCCATGCCGCGGCGCCAGAGCGGCGTATCGATCGATGCCGGGCGCACCGAGTTCACCCGGACGTTATCCGGTGCGAGCTCCAGCGCGAGTGTGCGCATCAGGCTGTCGAGCGCAGCCTTGGATGCCGCATAGGCTGCCAGTCCCGGTGTGGCGTAGGTCGAATTGATCGACGACACGAACAGGAAACAGCCGTGGCGCCGCGACTGCATGCCCGGCGCAAATGCTTGCACCAAGCTCAATGCGGCGCCGACATTCACCGCGAACATCCGCGCGAGGAAGGCCGCGTTGGTATCCATCGTCGGGCAGGCGTCGCCCATCGCGGCTGCATGTACGACGATGTCGGGTTCCAGGCCCGAGGCCCTCACCGAGTCGACCGCGTGCGCCAGCGACATCTCGTCACCAAGATCGCACAGCAAAGTCAGGTCGCCCGACGGCGCCTCTACCCGGTCTATCGAAATGATCCGACATCCCTCGCTCGCAAACCGCGCCGCGATCGCGCCGCCGATGCCGCCCGCGGCCCCTGTTATCATCGCGACTTGCCCGGCGAGGCGCTGCGTCATGCGAACATTCCCTTTGCTCGGAGAAGAGCGGCGAGACGCAGGAAGCCCGCCGCGGTCAATTGGTCGCCGTCGCGCACCTCCGCGGTGCCGCCGAGGTGGCGGATCGCCGCAGCGAATAGGGATGCGACCATCGGGGCGCCGGCCACCAGGCACGCCGCGCGCGGGGCCAGCGGCATATTCTCCCGCACATCCGATCCGATCACTATTCCCCACAGGAAAGAGGCGGCGTCGTCGGCCGGCATGCGACCGGCCTGCACATTCGATCTCGCCGCGAACAGCAGCCGGCCCAGCCCGCCGCCCTCGGCGCCGCGCACAACGCCCTCGCGGAACGCCGCTCCCTCGCTGGGCTCCGCGGCCATCAAAGGCGCGAGCACGCTGCGCTCGGCGAGCACGCGATATAGCTCGACGGTCATCGAAGTGTGGAATTGTGTGATCTGCTTGCCATCATGCACCAGCCACTTACCGTGCATGCCCGGCACCGACAGGAACAGCCCCGCTCGCCCCCCGGATTGCTCCAACGCCCCGCTTGCCGCCACTTCTTCGCCGCGCAGCACGTCGGGATCGCCGAAGCGTTGCTCGCACGCCAGGCCGGGCAAAAAGATGACGGCATGATTGCCGATCCGGCCAGCCACCGCGCCATCGGCAATCGCTTCGGGGCCGGCTGGGCAATCGACCCGCGCGATCTCCTCCCACCCCATCGCCGAGCCGATCATGCCGCTCATCAGCAAAGGACCGCGAGGATGGGGCCAACGCGCCCGGAGCCGGTCGACCTGCTCGACGATCCCGTCTCGACCCAAATCCGCCAGCCGCACGGCTTCGACATACGTATCGAGCGTGTCCCCATCGCGCCCAAGCAAGCGGGCTCGCAACTGTGCGGTGCCCCATTCGACAGCGATTAGGTCGTGGCTCACGTTGCAGTCTCGCGGTCGAGCATCGACCGACCGGTCGTCGCCAGAAAAGCCGCCAGCAACCCCAGCGGATAAGCGATCGCGATCATCAGGAACATCGGGCGATAGGTCATGGTCGCCACCAATTCGCCGACGAGTTGGGTCGTGACGATCGTGGCCAGGCCGCCGATGATGCCGTTCACCGCCATCACTTTCCCGATATGGCGTCCGGGATACAAGTCCACGCACAAGGCGGTCTGGTTGGTTACCCAGGCGGTATGGACCAATGCCACCAACGCGCCGAGCGCGAGGCTGATCCAGACCGCCGGGGCCAACGCATTGAAGGCACCGATCGGCGCGATCACGGCGACGAGCGCCATCGTAGCGACCCGAGCGCGCGCCGGCCGCATGCCGCGCCTCACCAATGCGCCCGAAACAATTCCGCCGAGCACCGAGCCGATCCCCGCCGACGCGTAGACGACCCAGCTCAACCGGCCCATTTCGGCGACGGTCAGCCCTCGTTCCTCGGTCAGATATTTGGGAAACCAGAACAGATAGAAGAACCACACGGGATTGGTGAGCGCGTTGCCGATCGCGATCAGCCAGACCCCGCGGGTGCGAAGGACCGCACCCCATTCCGCCGGCGCGGGACCGGCGCGCTGCTCCGGCATCGTCTCCATGTCGACCGGGCCGATACGATGGGGACGATAGATTATCTGCCAGACGCCGAGCCAGGTCAGGCCGATGGCTCCAGTCACGACGAACGTCGCTCGCCATCCCACCGTGATCAATAGGGTCGTGACCAGGATCGGGGCCAGCGCCGCCCCGAAATGCGCGGCGGACGAATAGATGCCGATCGCCAGCGCACGCTCGCGATTCGGAAACCATTCCTGGACGAGCTTGGGCGACGCGATCCAACCGCCGGCCTCTGCGATCCCGAGCGCGAAACGCGTGGCGGCAAGCTGCCATATGCTTCCCGCCATGCCCGACAGGGCGCTGGCAAGCGACCACCAGCCGACGAACAACGCCATCGAGCGCCGGGCGCCTAGCCGGTCGACGATCAGCGCGGAGATCAATCCGCCGATCGTATAGGCAGCAAGAAAGGCGTTCACGAGGGTGGCGTAGCCGACATCGCTGATCCGCAGCTGACCCTGGATCGTACCCGCCATCAGCGCCAGCGTTTGGCGGTCGACGTAATTGAGCACGGCTGCAGCCGCGAGCATTGCCACGACGAACCAGCGAAAACGCGGCCAGCGTTGTCCCGCCGTTGCTGCCATCATCTCTCCCCGCGCTGAGCCATCATTGCCAAGACTCTATCTGCTCGGTAGCTAGAGCCGTGTATCCTTTATAGCAACATATTTAGTGAAAGCAGGGAGGCGCGCGGTGCATATGGTGCAAAGGACGGCCGCATACATATCATGGCCCGTCGGCGCCTCGCTCGCCGAATGCCCCGTCTGGATCCCGGAAGCACGGCTGCTCGCGTGGGTCGATATTCTCGGTCCGACCTATAATTTGCTGGACCCGACCACCGGTATCAATCACTCCTTCCCCGTTCATGCGAAAATCGGCTCGGCGGCACCGTTCGGCGCGGAAGAGGCGGTCCTGGCGCTGGAAAACGGCCTGTGGCTTTTCCGCCAAGGCCGAGCCCTCGATCCATTGCCATCGCCCGACATGACGGACGTGCATTTCAACGACGGGAAGCGCGATCCGGCCGGGCGGTTCTGGGTAGGGACGCGCGCGACCGATGGATCACCCGGAGGCGGCGCCTTGTATCGCGTCGATCAAGAGGGCCGCGTCACCCGTATGGACGCGGGCTTCGACGTTCCGAACGGCATGGGCTGGAGCCCCGACGGACGATCTTTCTACATCATCGATACGGTCCCGCGGATGCTCTACCGCTACGACTTCGATCTCGCAGCCGGCGCGATCTCCAATCGAACGATATTCCACCGGTTCGAAGGCATTGCCGGCAAGCCGGATGGCATGGCCGTAGACCGGCACGGTTATATTTGGTGCGCGATGTGGGACGGCAGTGGCATTGCGCGCCTTGCGCCCGACGGAACGCAAGTCGGTTGGCTTCCCGTCCCTTGCCAGCGGCCCACGAGCTGCGCCTTTGGCGGGGAGGACCTCAGCACTTTGTTCGTTACCACCGCCGCTCACGATCTCGATCCGGCCCATCCGCGGTTCGGCAAAGCCGGCAGCATTCTCGCGTTTCACGTAGACTGCGTTCGATAGTGATGGTGGGTCAGTCGCTTGCGGGCCGCTTGCTCCGCAATCGGCGCGGGCGTAACCGCACCGGCGCCCCGCAACACAAGAGGGCCGGTTCCTCTCGGAACCGACCCTCCGCCCTCATACGCTACGCGAGGGGACTGTCTCTCCCGGATACGCTACGCGGGAGAACTCGACTGTTCGGGATTAGCGGCGGCAGTAACCGGGGCGATCCGAGCGATCGATTGCGCGGCCAGCCAGGGCGCCTACGCCGGCGCCAAGGATGGTGCCGATCGTGCGGTCGCCACGTCCCGCCACCGTGTTGCCGAGCAGGCCGCCGGCGATAGCGCCGACGATCGTGCCGCCGTCGCCATCATTGCACTTCTGGCGCGCACGATAGCTGCGGTCATAGCCACGGTAGCTGCGATCGTATCCGCGATAGCTGCGGTTGTAGCCGTCATAATAGCCGCCGCGGTTGTAGCCGTCGTTGTACGACCGATCATAGCCGTAACGCTGCGCCTGCGCCGGGGCGAGGGGAACCACGGCACCGGCAGTCATCGCGAGCGCGGCGCCAACGAGCGAAAGTGTCTTCAGCATTGGTTGTCTCCGTCTCAAAAATTCATCCTTCGATCGGTCGCGGGCTCCGGCGATTTCCGTCTGCCCATTCCGTGTCGATGAACGGGTTTTGCCCGAGTCGCATTGAGCCAAGGCTGAATGCGTCCGTTATCCGCGGTTCAGGCTGGCGGGCGGCGCCGGGGCGGCTATGAGAGGCCGCGATGCGCCGCCGCACTCGCTATTCCCTGATGCTCGTGCTGGCGCTGTTGTGTCAGTGGAGCGGTACGCCCGAGCGGCCGATGCTGGGGCGCGTCCCCGACCTGACGGCGACACCCGTGATGCTCGATCCCGCCGATCCGAAGCATGTGAAAGTCGGGGCGCTGACCTTTATCGGCGGTGTCGACCTGACCAGCCACGATCTCGCGTTCGGCGGCTATTCGTCGATGACGATCGACCATGGGCTGTTCACCCTGCTGAGCGACGGCGGGACTATCGTGCGGTTTCGGCTCGACGAGCGATTTCGGCTGAGTGCGCGTGCGTTCGGCGATTTGCCCGTGGGGCCGGGGAACGGCTGGCGGAAGGAAGAGCGCGACAGCGAATCGATGACTCGCGACCCGTCGAGCGGCCAAGTCTGGGTCGGCTATGAAGGGTATAATCAAATCTGGCGCTATTCGCCCGGGCTGACCTTGCCCGCGCAAATGGTCGCGCCCCGCCCGATGGCCGACTGGTCGGTGAACGGGGGCGCAGAATCGATGGTGCGGCTGCACGACGGGCGCTTCCTGGTGATCGCGGAGACAAACCGCCGCCTCCCGAGCCAGGCGCGCAGCGCGCTGATCTTCGACCGCGATCCGACCGTAAAGCCGCTCAAAGGGTTCGAGTTCGGTTATCTGCCGCCCGACGGTTACGATCCTTCGGACGCGACCGAATTACCCGACGGTCGCGTGTTGATCCTCAACCGCCGGCTCGATCTGCCCTTTCGGTGGAGCGCGGTGCTGACCTTGATCGATCCGCGTCATATCCGCCCGGGAGTCACGATTCGCGGGCGTGAGATCGCCCGGCTGGCGCCGCCGCTGACGGTCGACAATTTCGAAGGCTTGGCGATTACCCGGGAAAACGGCGCGACGATCGTCTGGATGGTCAGCGACGACAATCTGCTGATCCTGCAGCGGACGCTGCTGATGAAGTTCCGGCTGGACCTCTAGCCGCGATGCCACTCGAACGCCTTGCGCACCCCGCAGAAACGACTCCGGCCCGCTCTCCGCTGGGGAGAGCGAGCCGGTGGCGATTCGCTGATGGTCCGGGCGGGCCGGACCGGCGCGATTACGCGGCCTGGGTTTCGCCCAGCTTCTTCTTGACGTCGCGCTTCAGGCGACGCGCGCGCAGCGACAGATCGTCGTCACTGGTCTTGATCAGCCAGTTGTCGAGACCGCCGACATGCTCGACCGAGCGAATGCCGTGCGTCGACACGCGCAGCTTGACGCTGGTGCCCAGCGCGTCCGACAGCAAGGTGACGTTCTGCAAATTGGGCAGGAACGTCCGCTTGGTCTTGTTATTGGCGTGGGAAACGTTGTGACCCACCTGCCGGCCCTTGCCGGTCAGCTCGCAAATGCGCGACATCGCTATCAATCCTGAGTTTCGGGCCAAGACGAACCTGACCCCGGAAAGGTGGCGCCGATAGCGTCTGTCGGGCGGCGGGTCAACAGATTCGCGCTTTTCCGTGCAACCTGCTCTTGTGACGGAACGTTGATTACGCGAACGATTCGATTTCTAGGAGACGGTTATAATGCGCTTCCTGCTCGCTCTGGTCGGCATCGCCGCCCTCATCCTGATCGCGCTATTGGCGTTTGGAATGATCTCGATCAACGGTCGGCCGGGCTCACTCCCGACCGTCAAGCTGGAAGGCGGGCAGGCGCCCCAGGTCAACGCGAACATGGCGACGGTCAATTTCGGCACCGAAAACAAGACGGTAGAGGTCCCGACCGTGACCACCACCAGCAAGACGATCAAGGTGCCGACGATCCACGTCGACAAGCCCGGTACGCCTCCGGCCAATTCGGCGGCGCCGCAATAACCGGGTTCCAGCTGCCTCAGCCGATGCGTGCCGCGCTCGACGCGGCCGCCGCCGCCGCGACGATGGGGGAAGTCCCTGTCGGCGCCGTGGTGGTATTGGACGGTCGCGTCATCGCGACCGCCGCCAACGCGCCGCGCACGCGCCACGACCCCACCGCCCATGCCGAGATGCAGGCGATTCGCGCCGCGGCCGAAGCGATCGGCGACGACCGGCTGAGCGATTGCGACCTGTGGGTGACGCTGGAGCCCTGCGCGATGTGCGCCGGGGCGATCGCGCACGCCCGGATCGCGCGGCTCTATTACGGCGCGCCCGACCCCAAGGGCGGCGCGGTCGAGCACGGCCCGCGCCTGTTCGCGCAACCGACGGTGCACCATCGGCCTGAAATCTATCCGGGGATCGGCGAGGAGGAAGCCGCGCGACTGCTCCGCGATTTCTTCGCGACGCGGCGAGGTGGCGGGAAGTAAACTCCCTTCCCGCTGGCGGGAGTGGAATGAGCGCGCCACGACGACGCACCATGTTGCGCGACCTTCCCGCCCACGTGTAGGCAGGTGATACATCATGACCTTGCCCCCGACCCTAGCGCCCTATCCCTGGATCGACGTCGTCGTCATTCTCGTGCTCGTCGCGGTGAACGGCGTGTTCGCGATGAGCGAGCTCGCGATCGCCTCGTCGCGCAAGGCGCGGCTGGAGGCGATGGCGCGGACCGGCAGCCGGGGCGCGCGGGCGGCAATCAACCTGGCGGCCGATCCTGGCAAGTTCCTGTCGACGGTCCAGGTCGGTATCACGCTGATCGCAGTGATTTCGGGCGCCTATTCGGGCGAAGCGCTGGGCGGGCCGACTGCGCTCCGGCTACAGCATTGGTTCGGGTGGAGCAGCGAGTTCGCCGACAAGGCGGGCTTCGTGCTGGTGATCGGGCTGACGACATTCCTGTCGCTGATCGTCGGCGAGCTCGTGCCCAAACAGATTGCCTTGCGCTCGCCCGAGCCGATCGCGGCGGCTATGGCGTTGCCGATGACCTGGCTCGCGCGGGTCGCGGCGCCGCTCGTCTGGCTGCTCGATTCGACCAGCGCCTTGCTGTTCCGCTTGATCGGCCTGAGCCGCGAGAGCGAGGATCAGGTCACGGCGGAGGAACTCCATCTGATCGTCGCCGAAGCGTCCAAATCGGGGGTGATCGAAGAGCATGAGCGGTCGATCATTTCGGGCGTGGTGCGGCTCGCCGACCGCCCGGTACGCGAAGTGATGACGCCGCGGACCGAAGTCGACTGGCTCGATATCGGGCTTGATGACGCGGGCATCCGCGAAAAGCTCGCGACTTCGCCACACACGCGACTACCGGTCGGGGAGGGCTCGGTCGACGCGGTGATCGGTGTGGTCCAGGCGCGGGATATCGTCGCGGCGGCGATCCGCGGCGAGCGGTTGGACCTTCGCGAACTGGTGCGTTCGGCGCCGATCGTGATCGATCAGCTCGACGCGATGGATGCGCTGGTGCGGCTGCGGCGCGCGGACGTGCCGATGGCACTGATCCACGACGAATATGGGCATTTCGAGGGGATCGTCACGCCGGCCGATCTTCTGGCGGCGATCGCGGGGGCGTTCGCGTCCGACACCGACCCCCATCAGAGCCCCGACTTCGTCCAGCGCGAGGACGGCAGCTATCTGGTCGCGGGATCGGCCTCGGCCGATCTCGTCGCCGAAAAGCTCGACCTCAATCTGCCCGACGATCGCGATTACGCGACCGCCGCCGGCCTCGTTCTGGGGGTGTTCAAGCGCTTGCCCCAGGAAGGCGAGAGCATCGTCGAACAAGGTTGGCGGTTCGAAGTGGTCGATCTCGACGGCCGTCGGATCGACAAATTGCTGGTGTCGCGGGCGCGGGACGAGTGACCTCATCAGGGCTCACGCGACAACGGCGCCCTGACCTTTTTCTAACCCAGCTTCCCGAATTCCGCTTCGTAAGCCGCGGTTTCGCCTGCGGCGAGCAGCTTCGCCTGCTCGATCCAGCGATCGCGGGCCATTCGGCCGGTGAACGCGCCCAGCTGCAAGTCGAGCGCGGACGCCTCGTCAGGCGATAGCGCGGCGAGTTGGTCGACGCGGGTGATGCCGCGTTCCGCCAGCATCGCCGCGACCTTGGGACCGAGCCCCTTGACCGTGGTCAGCGCCAGCGCCCCGCCGCCAGACGCGGCGGCCGTCGCGACCGGTGCCGCCGTCGAGGGCAAGGGCGTGGCAGGCTCGGGCGGTGCCGCCACCGGCTCTGGTTCCGGTGCGGCGGCCGGCGGCGCGGCCGGCTCCGCCGATGTCTCGACAGTGGGCTGAGGCTCGCTAACCGGCTCCGGCGTTTTATCGACCGCCTCTGCCAGTGCCTCGGCAGTCGGCTCGGGCTGTTTCGCCGGTTCCGGCTTTTCGGCGACCACCTCGGGTTCCAGCGTCGGTGCCGGGATCGGCTCGGGAGCAAGCTCGCGTGCCGCCAGCGGCTGCGGTTCCGCGTCGCGCGTCGCTTCCGGTGGGACTTGCGGCGCAGGCTTCGGCTCAGGGCGGGGTTCTTCGGGGGGCAGGGTGGTATCGGCTGCCATCGGCGCCGGCGGCGGTGCCGGGGGCAGGCTGACGCCCGCTTCCTCGGCCCGTTCCTCCGCCGCTTCCTCGACGCGATGTCGTTCGGCGGCCTTTTTCTGGCCCCAGATCATGCCGGCGATCACCAGCGCCGCGAACAGCGCGATCACGATCAGCACGATCACCGTCCAGTCCTGGAAGAGATAGGCGGCGGAGCTGACCGGTGGCGGGTTGGTGGAGTCCATGAACAAATTCCCGAACGACGAAAGCCGGCTATCCTAGAGGGACGGCCGCCGTTTCGCCAGTGACCGGGATCATGCGGCCTACCATCTTTATCGCGGCCGCCGTCAGCCCTCTCGCGCGACCTCGCGCCAGCCGATGTCGCGGCGGCAGAAGCCCGTGGGGAAATCGATCGCATCGACCGCGCGATAGGCGGCGGCCTGTGCGGTGCGCACGTCTTCACCACGCGCGGTCACCGCGAGAACGCGGCCGCCCGCCGCCACCAACCGTCCGTCGACAAGCTTGGTGCCCGCCTGGAAGACCTTCGCGCCGGTTTGTTCGGCAGCATCGATCCCATCGATCGCGCCCCCGGTCTCAGGCGTGCCGGGATAGCCGGCGGCCGCCATCACCACGGTCAGCGCGACATGCTCGCTGAAGACGGGGACGGGCGCCTTGGCCAACCGACCCTGCGCGATGGCCAGCAGCAGCGGCAGCAGGTCGCTGTCGAGCCGCATCATCAGCACCTGACATTCGGGGTCGCCGAAACGGGCATTATATTCGATCAGCTTGGGACCGTCGGCGGTCAGCATCAGCCCGGCATAGAGGACGCCTGAATACGCCATGCCTTCCGCCGCCAGCGTGGCGATAGTCGGCGCGACGATCTCGCGGAGCGCTTGCGCTTCGAGGTCGGGCGTCAGCACCCGCGCCGGGCTATAGGCGCCCATGCCGCCGGTATTAGGACCGGTATCGCCGTCGCCGACGCGTTTGTGGTCCTGGGCCGATCCGAACGCGACCATCGCGCGGCCGTCGGTCAGCACGAACAAACTGACTTCCTCGCCTTCGAGGAATTCCTCGATCACCGCGCTCGCGCCTGGCTCGGCGAACAGGGCGTCGACGGCGGCGTCGGCTTCCGCATCGGTCATCGCCACGGTCACGCCCTTGCCGGCCGCCAGCCCATCGGCCTTCACTACGACCGGCGCGCCGAACGCGGCGAGCGCGGCGCGAGCCTCTTCCAGCGAGTGGACGGCGCGATAGCCTGCGGTCGGGATGTTCGCGCGGTCGCACAGCGCCTTGGTGAACGCCTTGGAGCCTTCGAGCTGGGCCGGCGCCTTGTCCGGGCCGAATACCGCGAATCCGGCGGCGCGCAGGTCATCGGCGATCCCGGCGACCAAGGGCGCTTCGGGGCCGACCACGACCAACTCGACCTGGTGCGTGCGGCAGAAATCCACCACCGCGTCATGGTCGGTTACGTCGATCGGGACGAGCTCGGCGGTTTCCGCTATGCCCGGATTACCGGGCGCGGCGTAGAGTTTGGTGAGCAGCGGCGATTGCGCCAGCTTCCACGCGAGGCCATGTTCGCGCCCACCCGATCCGATCAGCAGGACGTTCATGCCCGACCCTTTTCCAGAAGATTCGCCGCGGCTGGTAGCCGAGGCCATGCCCGGCGACAATTCCGCCGCCGAAAGCGTGTCCGAATTGTCGGGGCGGCTGAAGCGGATGGTCGAGGGCGAATTCGGCCGCGTGCGCCTGCGCGGCGAGATTTCGGGATGGAAGCGCGCCGCCTCCGGCCATTGCTATCTCAGCCTGAAGGATGACCAGGCCGTCATCGATGGCGTGATGTGGAAAGGGCAGGCGGCGCTGATCCCGTTCAACCCGCAGGACGGGATCGAAGTGATCGTCAGCGGCAAGCTGACCACCTATCCCGGCCGCTCCAAATATCAGATCGTGATCGATCGCATGGAATTGGCGGGCGAGGGCGCGCTAATGGCGCTGCTCGAAAAGCTCAAGGCGCAATTGGGCGCGGAAGGGCTGTTCGACCAGGGACGCAAGAAACAGCTGCCGTTCATACCGAAAGTGATCGGGGTCGTCACCTCGCCGACTGGCGCGGTGATCCGCGACATCCTCCACCGTCTCGCCGATCGCTGTCCGACGCATGTCCTGGTGTGGCCGGTCAAGGTGCAGGGAGACGGCGCCGCGCGCGACGTCGCCGCTGCTATCGCCGGGTTCGATGCCATCGCGCCGGGCGGGCCGGTACCGCGTCCCGACCTCGTCATCGTTGCGCGCGGCGGCGGATCGGTCGAGGATCTTTGGGCGTTCAACGAAGAGATCGTGGTTCGCGCGATCGCCGCCTGCTCGATCCCGTTGATCTCGGCGGTCGGCCACGAGACCGATACCAGCCTGTCCGACTATGCCGCCGACCTGCGCGCGCCGACGCCGACCGCGGCGGCCGAAATCGCGGTGCCGGTGCTCGCCGATTTGCGATTGGGGCTCGATTCGTACGCGCATCGCGCCGAGCGCTGCGCCAGGCGCTACGTTGAGCGCGGGCGCGAACGAACCGACGCCTTGGCGCGGTTGTTGCCCAGGCGCGACGCGTTGCTCGGGCCGCAGCGCCAGCGCGCCGATGACAATGCGCAGCGGCTCGACCGTGCGCTCGAACGGCGCATCACGCTGGCACGCGGCCAGCTCGACCGTAGTGCGGGGGCGTTGCGGCCGGCGATGCTGGCGCAACGTCTTTCGGCGGCGCGCGATCGGCTGGCGGGCGCCTGGAAACTGGTCGAGGCGCTCAACCCCAGCCATGTGCTCGACCGCGGCTATGCCTGGGTCGAGGCGAAGGCGGGCGGTGTGCTGACCAGCGCGGCGGCGGCGCGCAAGGCCGGAGCGTTGGTGCTCCATTTTGGCGACGGCGATGTCGCGGCGCGGGTTGAGGGCGCGGGTGGCAAGGCATATGTAAAGGACAAGCCCGACCAGCCGACGTTGCTGTAACCACGGCCCGGCCGGCCTGATTTTTTTGAGATTTCGAGGATCGCTGCAATGCTGATGTCCAATACCGATCGGCCGGCGCGCCTCCATTATATGGCCAACGGCTTTCGGGTGCTGGTGCCTGGTGGCCATGTCACCTGCGCTATATCGGGCGTGCCGATCGCGCTCGACGATTTGCGCTATTGGAGCGTCGCGCGGCAGGAAGCCTATGCCAGCGCCGAGCTCGCGCTAGAGGCTGAAGGACGCAAGTGAGGCGCGCGCGGCGCTGGGTCCTGGGCCTCGCCGCGATGACCGCGCTGGGCAGCTGCGTCGAGCCCGGCTTGCCGCCGGCCGCGCGCCCGGCTCCCATCGTCGTCTTCACTCCGCCGTCGCCCGCACCGCGCATGCCGGCGGTTCCGCTCGGCGATTTCAGCTTCCAGGGCAGCATGATCCAGGGCGGGCTGTTGATCGGCACCGCGCCTCCCGGGACCCGACACGTCAGCTTCAACGGCGATGAGGTGCCGGTGGCGCCCGACGGACGTTTCGTCATCGCGTTCGACCGCGATGCCGGACCGGCGGCGAGTGTGACCGCGACGCTGGACGACGGGCGGACCGTCACGCGCACCCTGACAATCAATCCGCGCGCCTGGAACATCTCGCGGCTATCGACCTTGCCCAAATATCCGGTGCCGATGCCCGAGTTCGAGAAACTGCGCCCGGCCGAGATCGAACAGATCAACGCCGCGCGGCGGCAGGACACCGGGGCGATGGGATGGCGCCAACCATTCATGTGGCCGGCGACCGGGCGTATCTCGACCCTGTTCGGATCGCAGCGCATCTACCGCAACGGCGAGGCGGGGTCGTATCATTCGGGCACCGACGTCGCGGTACCGACGGGAACGCCGGTGCTGGCACCGGCCGACGGTGTCGTCATCCTGGCCTCCGACCATCCCTTCCTGCTCGAAGGCAATCTGTTGATGATCGATCACGGCATGGGCCTCAACAGCGCGCTTATGCATTTGTCGCGCATCGTGGTGACGCCGGGTCAGGCGGTGAAGCGGGGCCAATTGGTCGCGTATTCCGGTGCCACCGGGCGCGTGACCGGCGCGCATCTCCATTGGAGCCTGCGCTGGCGCAACGCGAAGATCGACCCGTTGCTGGTCGCTGGGGCGATCCCTCTGCCGAAATAGCGGATGGGGTTTGGCTGGGTCGCGCAGGTGTGACTTTCGTGTAACTCTCTGCGCCAAATCGCCAATCGACGGTCGTTCGGCCTTTACAACGACCGTATCGGGCTTAACCAAACGTGCATTCCGGACAGGTGTAGGGACCTGCCGGTATTGGGGGCTCATGATTCGCGCCGGTAAACGAGCGTGGGCGTAGCCCGCTACATGGGGATTACGCATCGATGGTATCTTTCCGAACGACGTCCAAGCTTCGTCTGCTTGCGGCCGCGGCTCCGCTCGGCCTGCTCGCGCTGGCTACGCCCGCTCAGGCGCAGGACAAGGCCGCATCACCAGCTCCGACTCCCGCTGCTGATGACCAAGCAGCCGACAGTGGTGATATTGTAGTCACCGGTACGCTATTTCGCCGCACCGATACCGAGACTCCGTCGCCGGTCACGGTGCTGACTGCGGACAACATGGACAAGCGTGGCATCACCACCATTTCAGATGCCGTCAATTCGATCTCGGCTGGTAACGGCGGCGGCGTCCCGCAGAACTTCACCGGCGCGTTCGCGTCTGGCGCGACGGCGATCTCGCTGCGCGCATTGACCACCAACTCTACGCTGACTCTGTTCGACGGTCTGCGTCCGGCTTATTATCCGCTTGCCGACGACGGCCAGCGCAGCATCGTCGACCTCAACACTATCCCATCGGCCGTGGTCGAGCGGATCGAAGTCCTGAAGGACGGCGCCTCGGCGACCTACGGCGCGGACGCGATCGCGGGCGTGGTCAACGTCATCCTGAAGAAGGAAGTCAAGGGTATCTCGGGGCGTGTCGAAGGCGGCATCTCGGAGCGCGGCGATTCCGACAACCAGCGCGTTCAGTTGACCGCCGGTTTCGGCGATCTCAGCGAGAACGGCTACAATTTCTACATCAGCGGCGAATACCAGCATCTTGGCAGCGTCTACAATCGCGACCGCGGCTTTCCGTACAACACCAACAATTTGACCTCGATTGACGCCGGCGGCGGCTTCACCGGTCGCAACGGTAACTTCGGCTTCACCCCGCCAGCTTCGTCGGCGTCGTCGGGTGCCACAGTAGCAGTCGTTATACCGGGTACGCCGATCGCAAATAACGACGGCTTGCCGTTCGCGAAGCCGATCGCGGGCGGCCAGTTCCAGGTTCTCGGCTCGTGCGCATCGCAGGGACTGAAGACCAACACCAATGCTGCCGGCAGCTATTGCGAGCAGGATCTCATCAACACATACGGCGTGATTCAGCCCGAGCAGACCCGCTTCGGCGCGACCGCGCGCTTCACCGCCAATATCGGCTCGAAGGCTCAAGCCTATTTCACCGCCAATTTCTACCAGAGCAAGGTGTTCATCGACGGCACGCCGCAGTCGATCCGTTCGAACGGCAATCCGGTCGAAACCCGCGGTATCGCTCTCCCCGCGTTGCTCAGCAATGGCCAACTCAATCCGCAGAACCCTTTTGCGGCCTCGGGCCAGTCAGCGATCATTTATTACCGCTTCGGTGATATTCCATCGAACCTGACCAACCTGTCGCGCACTTATCGTGTCGCGGCCGGCATCGACGGGAAGTTCGGCAGTGACGACAGCTGGGGCTATTCGGTCGCCGGCACTTATATGCGCACCGATCTGGAGCAGACGCGACGCGGCTTCCTGAACATCGCAGGCCTGACCAAGGCGATCAACAACGGTACCTACAACTTCATCAACCCGTCGTTGAACAGCCAAGCGGTACGTGACCAGATTTCGCCCGTGCTGCAGTCGCGCGACAATTCGGAATTGTGGCAGGTCCAGGCCACGCTCACCAAGGAACTGATGCAGCTTTCTGGTGGCCCGTTGCTGTTCGGTGTCGGTGGCCAGGTGCGCTACGAGGCGGTCTACGATCCGAACCCCGTGGCGCTGCGCGACTTCATCACGGTCAACCCGTTCTCGGCGGTCGGCAATCGGTATGTCGAGGCGGGGTTCTTCGAGTTGAGCGCGCCGGTGTTGAAGGAGCTCGAGATCAACGCGTCGGGCCGTTTCGACCATTATTCGATCGGCCTGAGTCATTTCTCGCCGAAGGTCGGCTTCAAGTTCAAGCCGATCCCGCAGATCGCGTTGCGCGGTACCTATTCGGAAGGCTTCCGTGCGCCGTCAATCCCTGAAATCTCGGGCAGCGTCATCGGCTTCACGCAGTACACGCCGGGCACCGGCCTGACGAACCCGGCGGACGTTACCGCGTTGTTGGCGCGCTACGGCAATGACTCGTACATCACGACGACCTACGGCCTGGGCAACAACTCGACCGGCAACCCCAACATCAAGCCGGAAACCTCGCGATCGTTCACCGGTGGTGTGGTGTTCTCGCCGAAGTCGTGGCTCAACGTCACGGTCGACTATTACAATATCCGCAAGAAGAACTTGATCCTGTCGGCCGGCGGCAATCCCGCCACGATCGCGAGCAACTGGCTGCTCACTGGGGCCGTCCCGGCGGGCGTGACACTGACGCTCAACCCGGCTGATCCGGCCAATCCTGGCCTGCGAGCAACGCCGCTGTCGGTGAACTTCCTCTACTCGAACGGCAACACGTTGCAGACCTCCGGTCTCGACGTCGAGGTCGAGGCGCGGTTCAACCTCGCGGAAAACCTGAAGTGGACCACCAGCTTCTCGGGAACCGAGATCTTTGCGTATAATATCGATGACGGCACCGGTACCGGTATTCAGAAGTTTGTCGGTACGCTGGCCTCATACGCAGTAACCTCCGCTTCGGGCACTCCGCGCTATCGCGCGACGTGGCAGAACACGCTGGAGATGGGGGCATTCTCGCTTACAGGGACCGCCAACTTCGTCAGCGGCTATAAAGGTTATGCCGACGACAATACCGGTCCGGGCAGCACTTGCGCCCAGGCGATCGAGACTTCTGCGAAGTACACGATCGACCCGGTCACGGGAGCGCTGAAAACGACCGCCGGTGGCCCGCTGCAGTGCACCGTGCGCCACTGGCTGGACTTCGACGTCAATGCTAGCGTCAAGGTCAACGACAAGTTCACTTTCTACGTGAACGTCATCAATCTGTTCGATGCCAAGGCGCCGTTCGATCCGAACACCTACGGCGGCAACAACTATAACCCAGCTTGGTCGTCGGCCGGCGTCATCGGCCGGATGTTCCGCGCGGGTGCGAACTTCAAGTTCTGATCCGTCAGAACGACAAAATTTGCAGGGGCGGAGCCGCGAGGCTCCGCCCCTTTCTTTTGCGCGTGATCAGCCCTCTCAGGAGGTCAGCGCCTTGTGACCTTTTTGCTACAGCATCTATGAAACCCGCGCCTGCATTCAAAACGCCGCTTTACAGACACCAAGCTGGGCTTAATCCCAACCGGCATCGGCCTCGAACGTACCTGGGAGGGTGGTTTGGTAGGGGCTTGGCAACGCTCGAACCATAAGTGGGGGTAAGGGACGGGCCAGGCAAAGGGAATATTTCGTGACCAATTCGACCGTTTCGCGCTCGCTCCGCGGAAGCGCCGCGCTGCGCGCGCTGATGCTCTGCGGGGCCGGCGCAGCTTCGACTGCTCTGTTCGCGGCACCCGCGATAGCGCAGGACACCCCGGCTCCAGCTGCTACCCCTGCACCGAAAGACGACCAGGCCGGCGCGACCAACGACATCGTCGTTACCGGCACGTTGATTCGCAACAGCTCGACCGCCACCGCCGCACCAATTGTTACGCTGAATTCGCAAGACTTCATCACCCGCGGTCAGAACACTGTGGCTGAGGCGTTGCAGACCATTCCGTCTAACGGCGCCGGCACGATGACGCGCGCGTGGAATAGTTTCGGTTTTGCCACCGGCGCGACCGCGGTGTCGCTCCGGGGGCTCACCACGGGCAACACGCTGACGCTGTTCGACGGCCAACGCTCGGCAGTCTATCCACTGGGCGATGACGGTCAGCGTAGCTTCGTCGATCTCAACACCATCTCGCAGTCGATCGTCGACAAGGTCGATGTGCTACAGGACGGCGCCTCGTCGACCTATGGTGCGGACGCGGTGGCCGGAGTGGTCAACGTGATCGTCAAGAAAGAGATCACCGGGCTTCACGTTAACGGTTCGGCCGGCATCTCGCAGCGTGGCGACGGCGGCGAACAGCGCGGCGACATTACTTACGGTTACGGCAAGCTCAGTGAGCAGGGCTTCAACTTCTACGTCAACGCGGAATATCAGCGTAACGACGCGATCTATGCGCGCGACCGTGGCTATCCGTGGAATACCAACAACTACAGCGGCATCTGTAACGGTTCCGGCGGCTGTCTTCCGAACGAGACCGTCAACGGCATTCAGGGCGATGGCACCTTTTTGGGCCTGGGCTCCACGCGCGTGCCGATTGTTCGGCCTTATCTGAACGGAAGCGCCGTTGCTGGATCCCAGTTCCAGCTGCTCAACCCCGGCGCCGGATGTCGTGATCTCACAGCGATCACATTGACCGCGGCACAGCTAGCCGACGCTGCCAATGCGGGTACCCCGACCGGCTCGCTGGTGTGCTCGCAGGACAATGTCAAAGATTACCTTGAGGAAATCCCCGAGGTGACGCGCTGGGGTGCCACCGCGCACCTGACCGTCAACGTCGGCAGCAACGCTCAAGCCTATCTGATGGGCAATTTCTACGAGACGAAAACTACCAGCAGCATTGCACCGTTGAGCTTTGCTGGCCAGACCGCAGCGGGCGGCACTCAGTTCACCTTGAGCCCAGTGATCCTGCCCACCTATGTCTGCCCGCGCGGCACGACGGTGGCCTGCACCGCAGCCAACGGCACGCTCAACCCCAACAACCCGTTCGCGGCTCTGGGTGAGCAGGCGCGCGTCAACTATCGCTACGACATGCCGCGTGTGACGCTGAGCGATGCCAAGACCTATCGCTTGTCTGGCGGTATTCAGGGAAGTTTCGGCGATGGCTGGAAGTATAGTGTTGATGGCACCTATTCGCAGATTAATCTAAGAATTACTAACAAGAACTACCTGAATGCTCAGCATCTGATCGATGTCATCAATGACGGTTCGTTCAATTTCGTTGACCCGTCGTTGAACAGCCAGGCAGTTCGCGATTATATCGCGCCGACTAACGTTAACAATTCGAACTCAAAGCTGTGGCAAGTCCAGGGAACACTGTCCAAGGCGCTCTTCGCGTTGCCCGGTGGCGATTTAACTGCTGCAGTCGGCGTCGCCTACCGTCACGAATCAGTCTTTAACCCGAGCGCGAACGCACCAAACGAGGTCAACCCTGCCGATCGCTATTACAGCATTAACTCGGTGAGCACGGTCGGCAGTCGTAACGTCAAATCGGCTTACTTCGAACTTGACGCCCCGATCGTCGATATGCTGACGCTCAATGCCTCGGGCCGTTACGACAGCTATTCATCGGGCCAGAGCAATTTCTCGCCGAAGATCACCGCGATCTTCAAGCCGATCCCGCAGCTGCGCTTCCGCGGCACCTTCTCCCGCGGCTTCCGCATTCCAAGTTTCAACGAAGCCTATGGTCAGCCGACGACCGGCTATATCACCGATACCGTATTGCCAACCCAGGCAGGCGGGGCGGCCTATATCGCCGCGCATGGCGGCAACGCCTATGCGACGCAGGCCTATTCTTATGGTCTCACGTCGTCCGGCAATCCTAATCTCAAGCCCGAACGTTCGACCAGCATCACCGGTGGTGTTGTCATCGAACCGACCCACAACTTGTCGTTCACGGTCGATTACTATCACATCAAGATCAAGGGTCTGATCGGGGCGCCCGATTATTCCCAAGTCGCGTCGCTCTATTACGCGAATAACGGCGTCGTGAACTTGCCCGGGATCACGGTGAAGCCCGGGGTCGCCGACCCGAACTTCCCAACGGCTCTGCCGCAGCTTGGGTTCGTCCAGTACCAGTTCGTCAACACCACCTCTGAAACCACCTCGGGCCTCGACTTCTCGGGTACGGCACGCTTCTCGCTCGGCAACGGCATCAAGTTCACCAGCCGCGTCGACGCGACGTATCTAATCGATCTCGAACAAGTGACGCCAGCGGGCGCCACGCAGCGTTTCGATGGGACGCTCAGCCCGTGCAACATTACGTCGTGTTCGGGTGCGCCGAAGTGGCGCGGCAGCTGGCAGAACACTCTGGACTTCGACGGCAAGGCTTCGCTCAGCGCGACGGCATATTATACCAGCGGGTATGATATGGCTTCGATCGACTATGACGGGGTGAAGGGCGATTGCGCTGCGAGTGCTGGCGCATCGGTTTACACCTATGACGACGGCACGCCGTTCAAGTGCCGTGCGAAGCGGTTTATTGACGTCGACATGACCGCGAGCGTCAAGGTGAACGATCGTTTCACTTTCTATGCCAACGTCCTCAACGTGTTCGACGCGAAGCCTGACTTCAACCCGGGCCAGACGTACGACACGGGCTATGCCTATAACGTGGCGTGGGAAAGCCAGGGCTTTATCGGCCGCTTCGTTCGCTTCGGTGCGAAGATCGACTGGTAACGTCTGTCGCTAAAGGTCAAAAGAATGGGGCCGCTCCAGCGATGGAGCGGCCCCTTTTTTGTCCGTCGATGGCGGCCCGATCAGGCGACCGACAGCGTCAGCTTGCCATCGCCTTCATCGACTTTCACGGTCTGCCCGTCCTTGACCCCGCCGGACAGGATCAGGTCGGCGAGCGGGTCCTGCAGATAGCGCTGCACCGCGCGCTTCAACGGACGCGCGCCGTACACCGGGTCGTAGCCGACGCGGCCGAGCCAATCGCGTGCGGCCTGGGTCAGGTCGATCACGATCTTGCGGTCGGCGAGCAGCTTGTCGACGCGCGCGACCTGGATGTCGACGATCGGCGCCATTTCGCTCTGCCCCAATCGATGGAACAGCACGATCTCGTCCAACCGGTTGAGAAATTCCGGGCGGAAATGGCCGCGGACGATCTCCATCACCTGCGGCTCGACCGAGGCGACGCTCTCGCCGTCGCCCAGGCTCGTCAGGAACTGGCTGCCGAGGTTGGAGGTCAGCACGATGATCGTGTTGGTGAAGTCGACCGTGCGGCCCTGGCCGTCGGTCAACCGTCCGTCGTCTAGTACCTGGAGCAGGACGTTGAAGACGTCGCCATGCGCTTTTTCCACCTCGTCGAACAACACGACCTGATAGGGCCGCCTGCGAACCGCTTCGGTTAGAACGCCGCCTTCCTCGTAACCAACATAGCCGGGAGGCGCGCCGATCAGCCGCGCGACCGAATGCTTCTCCATGAACTCGCTCATGTCGATCCGCACCATCGCCGCGCTGTCGTCGAACAGGAACTCGGCGAGCGCCTTGGTCAGCTCGGTCTTGCCGACGCCGGTCGGGCCGAGGAACAGGAAGCTGCCGAGCGGCCGGTTGGGATCCTGCAAGCCGGCGCGCGCACGCCGCACCGCTGTCGACACCGCGCGCACAGCATCGGCCTGGCCGATCACGCGCTTGCCCAGCTGTTGCTCCATCTGCAGCAGCTTCTCGCGCTCGCCTTCCATCATCCGGTCGACCGGAATGCCGGTCCAGCGGCTGACCACGGCGGCGATATCCTCCGCCGTGACTTCCTCGCGCAGCATCGCGCCCTCGGTCGAGCCTTGCGCCTCGGCGAGTTGCTTTTCGAGCTGCGGGATCGTGCCGTAGGAAAGCTCGCCAGCCTTGGCCAAGTCACCCGCGCGCTGCGCCTGCTCGAGCGCGACCCGCGCCTGATCGAGCTGCTCCTTGAGCTTGGCCTCCGCGCCGATCTTGTCCTTCTCGGCCTGCCAGCGCTGGGTCAGCCCGCTCGACTGCTGTTCGAGATTGGCCAATTCGCCTTCGAGGTTGGCGAGGCGATCCTTCGATGCCGCGTCGGTCTCCTTCTTGAGCGCCTCGCGCTCGATCTTGAGCTGGATGATGCGGCGGTCGAGAGTCTCGATTTCCTCGGGCTTGGACTCGACTTCCATCCGGATCCGGCTCGCCGCCTCGTCCATCAGGTCGATTGCCTTGTCGGGCAGGAAGCGGTCGGTGATGTAGCGGTTGCTGAGCGTCGCCGCCGAGACCAAGGCCGCGTCGGTGATCCGCACGCCGTGGTGCAGCTCATATTTCTCCTTCAGCCCGCGCAGGATCGAGATCGTGTCCTCGACCGTCGGTTCGCCGACGAACACCGGCTGGAACCGCCGCTGCAGCGCCGGGTCCTTCTCGACATATTTGCGATATTCGTCGAGCGTGGTGGCACCGACGCAATGCAGTTCGCCACGCGCCAGCGCAGGCTTGAGCAGGTTGGACGCGTCCATCGCGCCGTCGGTCTTGCCCGCGCCGATCAGCGTGTGCATCTCGTCGATGAACAGGATGATGTCGCCCTCGGCGGCCTTCACCTCGTCGAGCACGCCCTTCAGCCGCTCCTCGAACTCGCCGCGATATTTGGCGCCGGCGATCAGCGACCCCATGTCGAGCGCCATCAAACGCCGGTCCTTGAGCGTATCGGGCACGTCGCCATTGGCGATGCGCAGCGCCAGGCCTTCGGCGATCGCAGTCTTGCCGACGCCGGGCTCGCCGATCAGCGCGGGATTGTTCTTGGTACGGCGCGCCAGGATCTGGATCGTGCGCCGGATCTCTTCGTCGCGGCCGATCACCGGATCGAGCTTGCCGTCGCGCGCGGCCTCAGTCAGGTCGCGGGCGAACTTCTTGAGCGCGTCATAGCGGTCCTCGGCGCCGGCGGTGTCGGCGGTGCGGCCGCCGCGCAGCTGGTTGATCGCTTCGTTGATGCCCTCGGGCGTCGCGCCGGAGGCCTTGATCGCCTTGCCGGCAGCGGTGTTGAGGCTGAGCGCGAGCGCGACGAGCAGCCGCTCGACGGTGACATAGGAATCGCCGGCTTTCTGCGCGATCTGCTCGGCCTGATCGAGCACGCGCACGGCATCGTTGTTCAGCCCGGGCTGGGTCTGCGCGCCGGAGCCTGACACGGCCGCGATCCTGGACAGAGCGAGGTCGGTTTCGCTCGTCGCTTTTTTCGGATCGCCGCCGGCTTTCTGTATCAGCCCTGCGGCGAGACCCTGCTCGTCCTCTAGCAGCGCCTTCAACAGATGCTCCGGCGCGATCTGCTGGTGGTTCATGCGGATCGCGACGGTCAGCGCGGATTGCAGAAAGCCCTTGGCGCGGTCGGTGAATTTTTCGAGGTTCATTGGTGATCCCTGATCGATAGTGTCTCGAATTTAGTGTTGCATGTTTGCAACACAAGCCTAGTCGGGCAATTCGTAACTCTCCCTAGCTTGCGATCGTCACGGGTCCGTCACGGACCTTTCTCCGGACTGCAACGCAAATGCCGCCATTGTGCAACGCAGCATGCCTAGGCGCGACCCAGAGGGAACGATTCACGTAGCCCCAAGGGGAATGTTTCATGATCCGCATCGTATCCGCCTGTCTGCTTGCCGGCACCTTTTTGTCCTGGCCGCTCGACGCCCAGGCCGCCGACAAACCGGCTGCCGACGACAAGCCCGCGACTGCGGCGCCGACGGCCGACGATAATGCACCTGCCGCCGCCGACACGACCGATATCATCGTCATCGGCCGCGGTGAATCGCGCCAGGTGCAGCGGATCGGTGCCGCCGACATCGACATCCTGGCCTCGGGCACCAGCCCGCTCAAGGCGATTTCCAAACTGCCCGGCGTCAATTTCCAGTCGGCCGATCCGTTCGGAGCCTATGAATGGTCGGAACGCGTCTCGATCCGCGGCTTCAACCAGAACCAGCTTGGCTTCACGCTCGACGGCATCCCGCTCGGCGACGGCAGCTACGGCAATGTCAACGGCCTGCATATCAGCCGCGCGATCAGCTCGGAGAATATCGGCGAGACGCGCGTGTCGCAGGGCGCGGGTTCTATCGGGACGCAAGCGACCAACAATTTGGGCGGCACGGTAGAATTCTTCTCGTCCGACCCGACCGAGACGTTCGGCATCACCGCTAACGGCACCTATGGCAGCGACAATGCGGTGCGCGCCTTCTTCCGGCTCGACACCGGCACGCTCGGCGACAACGGGCCGTCGGCCTATGTCTCCTATGCCTTTGCCGACACCGACAAGTGGAAGGGTTGGGGCTCGCAGCGCCAGAGCCAGGTCAACGCCAAGTTCGTGGCGCCGGTGACGCCGGGTGTCCGGCTGGTCGGCACGTTCGATTTTTCGGCACGCCGCGAGAATGATTACCAGGACATGTCGCTCGACATGATCCGCCGCCTCGGCTGGCGCTGGGACAATATCAGCAACGACTTCCCGCTCGCGATCAAGGTCGCTGATGTCGGCGCGAATACCGGCTATACCGGCGCGCCCAAACTCAATCCTGCGGCGGGAACGACCTGGCCGGCGCCGATCGCCAATGCCGACGATGCCTATTTCGATGCCGCGGGCTTGCGGAACGATTATCTCGCCTCGCTCGGTGCCGAAAGCAGCGGGGACTCGAAGATCAAGTGGAGCCTCAAGGGCTATTACCATTCGAACCATGGGCAGGGCATCTGGTTCACGCCGTACGTGCCGTCGCCATCGGGGGTGCCGATCTCCGTCCGCACCACCGAATATGATATCCGCCGCAAGGGCGTGTTCGGCTCGGTCGGCGGCGATCTCGGCATGTTCGGCGAGCTGACCGTCGGCGGCTGGTACGAGCGCAACGATTTCCGCCAGGCGCGCCGCTATTACGGCCTCGACAGCCGGCTGTTCTCGACCCGCAACAGCCTCGATTTCCAGGATTATCCCTTCGCGACACAATGGGATTTCCAGTATCACACCGATACCGTCCAATATTATGTCGAGGACAAACTGACCTTCGGCAATCTGACGGTCAATCTGGGCTGGAAGGGCTATGACGTCCGCGCGACGGCGACGCCGATCGTCTCGGGCGGGCTGGCGCAGGGCAAGATCAAGACCACCGACTGGTTCCAGCCGCATGCCGGCTTCGTCTACAAATTGAGCGGCCAGGCGGAAGTGTTCGGCGGCTTCACCGAAGTGACCCGCGCCTTCGTCGCCTCGGCGACCGGCGGTCCGTTCGCGACGACGCAGGTGGGTTTCAACAATCTCGGCAACCTCAAGCCCGAGACGTCGGATACCTACGAACTCGGCGCGCGCGTGCGGTCGGGGCCGTTCACCGGGTCGATCGCCGGCTATTATATCGATTTCCAGAACCGGCTGATCGCGTTCGCCAACGGCGCCGGGATCATCGGCAATCCGGCGATCCTGCAGAATGTCGGGTCGGTCCGGTCCTACGGCATCGAGGCGACGGGGCAGGTCAAGCTGCCCTACGGCTTCGGGCTGTTCGCGTCCTATGCCTATAACGACTCGACCTATCGCAATAACGTCTACAACGCGCTGGGGGTGGTGATCGCCAACACCGCGGGCAAGACCGTGGTCGACGCGCCCAAGCATATCGCGAGCGGTGAGATCACCTATGACGGCCGGATCTTCTTCGCCCGGCTCGGCGCTAACTACATGTCGAAACGCTACTTCACCTATGAGAACGACCAGTCGGTGCCCGGCCGGGTGCTGTTCGACGCGACGGTCGGCGTTCATCTCGACATCGACGGCCGCAAGTTCGAGCTGCAGGGCAACGCCACCAACCTGTTCGACAAGAAGTATATCGCCACGATCGGCTCGAACGGCTTCGGCAATCGCGGCGACAACCAGACACTGCTGGTTGGGGCACCGCAGCAATTCTTCGTCACGCTCAAGACCAAGTTCTGAGAACCGGTTTCGGGTGAAAAGGGGAGGGGCGCGCCCTGGTGGCGCCCCCCTTTTTTTGATCCCTCTCCCTCCGGGAGAGGGAGGGAGCCGACGTAGTCGGCGGAAGGGTGAGGGCAGCACGCGGTTTCCCTTTCTGCCCTCACCTTCCCACTCGGCTTCGCCGAGCGGGCCCCTTCCTCTCCCAATGGGAGAGGAGATTCTCTCCACCCCGTGACAAACCCCAACACTTCGACCACACCTGACCGCACAACACCGGCGGGGAGCGCGGGACTTTGAGGATGCTGAAACGGATCGGCTTGGGTCTGGCCGTGCTGCTGGTGCTGGTCGCGATCGGCCTGGCGAGCTGGGAGCCGCTGACCGCGGTGCGGGCCGAGGCGCCGCCGGCGCATCGGTACGATACGGTGATCGCGCGGGACAGGTTCGGGGTGCCCCACATCTTCGGCGCGACCGATCCCGACGTCGCCTATGGCATCGCCTACGCCCATGCCGAGGACGATTTCGGCACCTTGCAGGAAGTGGTCGCGATGGCGCGCGGGCGGCTGGGTGCGCTCGACGGCGCCGACGGGGCGAAGACCGATTACGTGCTTCACCTGCTCCATGCCCGCGAGACGGTCGATCGGGATTACATGAAGCAGCCGGCCGATGTCCGCTTGCTGCTCGACGGCTATGCCTCGGGGCTCAACGCTTATGCCGCGCGGCATCCGAGCGAGGTCAAGATGTCGCGGCTGTTCCCGGTCAACGGGCAGGACATCGCCACCGGCTTCGTGATGCGCTCGCCCTTCTTCTTCGGGCTCGACGCGACTTTAGGCGCGCTGGCCGGCGACACGCCGCTGCCGCGCGAAAATGCAGGGCCGGCGCCCGATGCGCCGGACGTCACCCCGGTCGGGCCGGACGGCCGCGAGAACGGATCCAACGCGTTCGTCGTCGCGCCGAAGCGATCGGCGGACGGCTTTACGCGGCTCGTCGCCAATTCGCACCAGCCGTGGCGCGGCGCGGTCGCCTGGTACGAACTCGTCGTTCATTCGAAGACGGGGTGGAATTTCGCCGGCGCGATGTTCCCCGGATCGCCCTATCCCTTGCTCGGGCACAATGAGACATTGGGCTGGACCAACACGGTCAACCGGCCGGACTTGATCGATACCTACAAGCTCGTGCTCGACGGCGACGGCACGCATTACCGTTTCGACGGGCAATGGCGTCCGCTTGAGAAGGAAACCGTCTGGCTCCCGGTCAAATTGTGGGGACCGTTCGTGCTTCCGGTGCCGCGCAGCGTCTACCGCGCGGTCCAGGGGCCGGTGATCGAGGCCAAATCGGGCGCCTATGCGCTCCGTTATGGCGGCGCCGATCAACTCAAGATGGTCGAGCAATATTACCGGCTGACGCGGGCCAGGACGTTCGACCAATGGCAGCGTGCGATGGCGATCCAGGGCGTGCCGGCGACCAATTTCCTCTACGCCGACGCCGCGGGTAACATCGCGTATTTCTACAATGCGACCTTCCCGAACCGGAAACCGGGCTATGACTATTCGCAGGTCCTGCCGGGCGACACGTCCGCCGACTATGCGCCGGGCACCCTTCCGTGGGCGATGGTGCCGCGCAACGTGAACCCGCGATCGGGCTTCCTGGTCAACGCCAATTCAACGCCGTTCCTGTCGGCGGGCGCGGGGTCGGAAATGAACCCGGCCGACTGGTCGCCACTGCTCGGGATCGAAACCGACACGACCAATCGCGACAACCGCGCGCTGGAGCTGATGAGCGCCAATCCGGCGATCAGCCAGGCCGATCTCGAGCGTATCAAGTTCGACACGGGGGTCAGTCATCGCGGGATGACCGCCAAATGGTTCGCCGACCTGATCGCCGCCGATCCGCGCGGCGACCCCCGGGTGGCGGCCGCGCAGACGCTGCTCAGGCAATGGGACTGGAACCTCGACGGCAAGGGACCGGCCGACGCGCTTGCCTGCCTGATGATGAAGAGCTGGCAGAAATGGCATTACAATCGCCAGCCCGAAGCCGACCCGCGCGCCACGTTGGTCGAGGCTACCGCCTATCTCCAGCGCGTCTTCGGCCGCCTGGACCCGCCGCTCGGCACGATGCTGCGGCTACGCCAGGGCAAGGTCGATTTGCCGCTCGACGGCGGGCCCGAAGTCCTGCGCGCGGCGGCCAATTGGGACGAGGCGCCCGACGGCCGGCTGGCGGTGAAGCACGGCGACAGCTTCGTGATGTTCGTCCAGTGGGACAAGGCCGGCCGCGTGTCGTCGCGATCGATCCAGCCGTTCGGCGCCGCGACGACGCGGCCGGACTCTCCGCACTATACCGACCAGTCGGCCTTGTTCGTCGCGCATAAATTGAAACCAGTTTGGTTCTATCCGCGTGATCTCAAAGGAAATATCGAGCGTCTTTACCGCCCGTGACTTGCCAGTGTCGCCAAGCCGACTTAGCCTCGCGCCATTAGACTTTCGTTTCCGATCGACCAGGGGCATTCATGACCATCAAACTTTTCGCGCTTTCCGGCGTCGCGTTGCTCGCGATCGCCGCTCCCGATCTTGTCGCCGCGCAATCCAGGCCTGTGGCGACCAAGGCTGCCGCGGCGCCCGCGGCCGCGCCGGTCAGCGTGCTGGCCAAGTCGGTCGACATTCCCTTCACCCAGTTCACGCTCAAGAACGGGTTGCGGGTCATCGTCCATACCGATCGCAAGGCGCCGATCGTCGCCGTCAGCGTGTGGTACGATGTCGGATCGAAGATGGAGCCGGCCGGCAAGACCGGCTTCGCGCACCTGTTCGAGCATCTGATGTTCAACGGCAGCGAGAACGCGCCGGGCGACTTCTTCGTGCCTCTCAAGAATGTCGGCGCGACCGATTTCAACGGCACCACCTATTTCGACCGCACCAATTATTTCGAGACGGTGCCGACGCCCGCACTCGATCGCGCGCTGTTCCTCGAAAGCGACCGGATGGGCTATCTGACCGGCGCGATCACCCAGGGGGTGCTCGACGAGCAGCGCGGCGTCGTCCAGAACGAGAAGCGCCAGGGCGATAACGAGCCTTATGGCCTGGTCGAGTATCGCCAGCTCTCCGGCCTATTCCCCAAGGGGCATCCGTACGAGCATTCGACCATCGGCTCGATGGCCGATCTCGACGGCGCCAGCCTTGCCGACGTGAAGGGCTGGTTCAGGGAGCATTACGGGCCCAACAACGCCGTCCTGGTGCTGGCCGGCGACATCGACGCGGTGACGGCCAAGCCGCTGGTCGAGAAGTATTTCGGCGGCATTCCGGCCGGCCCGAAATCGACCCAGCCCGCGGCGCCCATCCCGACGCTGCCGAGCGCGAAGATCGAGACGATGAAGGATCGCGTCGCCACAACCCGCATCACGCGGTCCTGGGCGGTGCCGGGGCTCAACGATCCCGACAGCGTCGGTCTCGACGTGGCCGCCGGCGTGCTGGGGGGCGGGGCCAGCTCGCGGCTCTACGACACGCTGGTGCGCAAGGAACGGCTCGCGGTCCGGGTCAGTGCCGACAATCAGAGTTTCAGTCAGGTCGGCATTTTCGAGCTCAGCGTCGATGTGCGCCCGGGCGTGGATGCGGCCACGGTCACCAAGCGGCTCGATGCGGTCGTCGCCGATTTTCTGGCAACAGGTCCAACCGCCGACGAGCTGCAGCGCTATCAGGTGCGCAGCATCGCCGGCCGCGTGAAGGGGCTGGAAGCGGTCGGCGGGTTCGGCGGCAAGGCGGTCGCCCTGGCTGAGGGCGCGCTCTATTCGAACGATCCCGCGCATTACAAAAAGGAAATGGCCGAACTCGCCGCCGAGACGCCGGCCAAGGTCAAGGCGGTCGCGGACAAATGGCTCAGCCGTCCGGTCTATGGACTCGATATCGTTCCCGGTCCGCGCGACGCCTATGAAGAAGCGGCGGCGCCCAAGCCGGTCGCGGTCAAGGCAGCCGATGAGGCCGCCGCCAAGGGATCGCGCGGCGCGATGCCCGATGTCGGATCGATCGCCAATCTGAGCTTCCCCAAGGTCGAGCGGGCCAAGCTCGCGAACGGCACGACCGTCATCTACGCGCAGCGCACGGCGACGCCCGTCACGCGGATCATGGTCAATTTCGACGCCGGCACCGCCGCCGACGCGCCGACCGCGCTCGGCACGCAGCAGCTGACGCTGGCGGCGATGTCCGCGGGCACGACCAGCCTGGGATCGCTCGAATACGCCAAGGCGCAGGAGCGGCTCGGCGCGACGATCGGCGCGGGGATCGATAGCGACAACACGTCGTTCGCGATCGACGTACCCAGCCCGAACCTGAAACCGGGCGTGGCCCTGTTCGCCGATGTGTTGCGCAATCCTGCTTTCGCCCCGGCCGAGATCGATCGGCTGCGGAACCAGCAGCTCGCCGGGATCGCGTCGGAACTGACCAATGCCAACGCGCTGGCCAGCCGCGCGATGGCGCCGCTGATCTACGGCCCGGCCTCGCCTTATGCCAAGGCGTTCGGCGGCGGCGACGCGACGGCGGTGGCCAAGCTGACCCGCGACGATCTCATCGCGTTTCGCCAGGCGTGGCTGCGGCCCGATCGCGCGACCATATTCGTGGTCAGCGACCGGCCGCTGGCCGAGGTGACGGCGGCGCTCGATGCCGACCTGGGCAATTGGACGATGGCCGGTGCCGCGGGTGTCAAGGGGGACGTGGTCAAGGCCGTAGCGGCGGCGCCCAAGATCGTGCTGGTCGACCGGCCCGATTCGCCGCAATCGGTGATCTATGGCGCGATCCCGACCGGACTGGTGGGAACCGACGAACTGCTCCCGGTCAACACCGCCAATGACGGTTTGGGCGGCGGCTTTCTCGGCCGGATCAACATGGACCTGCGGGAGGACAAGCACTGGTCCTACGGCGCCAGCGGCCGCTTCTCGCGGGCGGAGGGCGCGACGCCCTACATGATCTCGGCGGGCGTCCAGGCCGACCGCACCGGCGATGCGATCGTCGCGGCGATGGGCGATGTCACGTCCTTCGTCGGCGACAAGCCGATGACGCAGGAGGAGTTCGATCGCGCGATCACCGGCGCGATTCGCTCGCTGCCCGGCAGCTTCGAGACGTCGCGCGCGGTGATGGGGGCGATGGTTTCGAACGTTCTCTACAAACGCCCCGACGATTATTATGCGACGATAGCCGACAAGTATCGCGCGCTGACTTTGCCCCAACTCCGTAGCGTCATCGGCCAGGCGATCGACCCCAAGAAGGTGGTCTGGGTCGTGGTCGGCGATGCCAAGACGGTTAGGCCCCAGCTTGACAAGGTCGGGCTGCCTGTCGAGGTCGTGCCTGCGGCGTCGCTCGGCGCGCGCTGACGGAATTCACAGGAGAGAAACAATGGCAGTCGATGGCGTGTACGAGACGGTCGTGAAGTCGCCGATGGGCGACCAGAAGGCGACGCTGACGGTGAAGTCGGACGGCACCAGCTGGACCGGCACTCAGGCGGGCGCGATGGGCACCGCGGAGATCACCGACGGCGTGGTCGACGGCAACACGATCAAATGGTCGATGAACATCTCCGTGCCGATGCCGATGACCCTGACCAACGAAGCGACGGTCGACGGCGACACGATCACCGGAACGGTCACCGCCGGCGCATTCGGCAGCTTCCCGTTGACCGGCACGCGCGTCGGCTGACGACGTTGGCTCGCCGTCCGCATCGCGGACGCGGGCCAGTGGCCGGCGCGGCATTCACTTCCGCGTCGCTGCGTGAATAAAGGGCCCGTCTCCCGGTATGGAGGCGGGCCTTTTCTTTACGAGACCTCGTTTTGGTTGCCCCAGCAAGGCTCCCGTTACTAGCGGAGGTTTAGTAACCCGTTCCGATCGACGAGATCCGACCAGAAGGGAATGTAACGCACCTCGGCTATCGGTGGCCTTCCCGGGACAGGGTGAAACTCCCTTTCGAAATAATCAGCGAGATTCGCGCCATAATAGATCACGTCAGATTGCATCACCGAGAATACGGGATTGCCTGACTCACTCGGTTGCTCAGGGATATAGCGGTGCCCGATTAATGGAATGAGACGGGGAGCGGCTGCTACCACGCCGGCGACCACCGTCTGTTGCTCAGCAAGGGATTTGGGTTTCGGACCCCATTCCGGCCACCAAAGGTTGTTGTGTTCAACGTCGAACAAGAGGCCATCCAGTGGATGGGCAAGCATTTGACGAATATCGTCATCGTCTTTGCGCCAATCCCAGCCGCCTACGGGACGCCGGTCGAGCAGTAGCGCTAGAAGATCGGGCGGGAAGCGTAGATCGTATCGCTCCTGCGCGGCGTCGAGTTCGCTCTGCGAGTAACCATCAGTCCACTGACTTTGCATCTTGGCGTTATGCCACCGCGATCGACCGCTATCCACCACTTCGAGCCGTTCCAGTATCGGCTTGAGCATTGGGGCTACGGGGGAAAATCCCATGCCCGGCGGTCAGACCCGAACGGTACGATGCCAAAGACGGCCCCGCGTACCGCGCCCAGCCGCACGGCACGCGCGACGAGCGCTTCATCGCAATTGGTTTGCCGGCCTGCCCGACGCATTGATATTTCTTAACCCGTGCGTGGGAGGGAATAGCATCATGAAGATTAGCCCGTTGCTCTGCGGGGCCATCGTCGCCGCGATGGTGCCGGCCGCCGCCCTGGCCGACGATCCGCGCGATCCGGCGATGCGCAACGCCGAGGCACGGGCGCGCGATAGCGCGAAGACCCGCGCGCTCAACCGCCAGGAGAATGCGCGGGTGCTCAAGCGCGGCGTGACCTGGCGGGTGGTGCCTGGCGGCGGTCGCGATGAGGCCGCCGACGGTGACTATGCCGCCGCCGCGCAAGACCATGAGCGCGATATGGCGGACTACCGCCGCAGCCGCGCCCGGTACGAGCGGGAGATGGCCGAATGGCGCCGTGCCGTGGCCGAGTGCGATGCGGGTAACTACGCCGCCTGCGACAATTGATCTGGTATAACGAACAAGCAGCAATCCATCCGATGGCAGACGTCTGCATCACCCAAGGGGCATCGTGACCTTACTGATGGTGCTCGTGTCGTCGCTTATTTTTGCCAGCAATGCGTTGTGAAAAATCAACGTTATCTTGAAGAGGTCAGTGTGGAGCGACGCGGCATACATCGGTCGCCCTAATTTGAGCGCCCATTCGGCAGCGCCGGCATGATCTTCAAAAGCTACGAACCCGGGATAAGCGTTGGACCAGTTTGCGCCAAAGACATAGCCGTTCGGCTCGCCTGCTGCTTCCCAACGATCATAGTCGATGAATTCGTCAGACCAGGCTTCCGACCAACCCGATGCGGGAAGCGCAGTGCGATATTCCATCGCCACTACATGAGTGAAGGTCAGGCGATACGTTCCCGGATTTGCACCAAGGCAATCCTCCAAAATGAACCGGTAGTCCCGCCCGTGCGCGGCAAAGCCATGGCTCATCACTCCGACGTCGATCTCGGATAATCCATTCTCGAAGTGCGCGGACAACGGGTTCATTCGGAAATCATGAAGCAGAGACGCAGCTGTGGCAAACAAGCGCCTGCCGTCCGGTATCGAGTTTAGGCCTGACGGGCTAGCCGATGGGTGTCGGTTATCTTGATGTCCGGAACCTCCCGTTCCGCAACCCTTCAGGGCCAAAATCAAAAGTTGCACGCGAAACGACTCCGGCCCACCATCGCTTCGACATCGGGCGAGGGGAAGAAGCATGCGTTTGCGGCTGGCAGTGGCGATCGGACTGGCGGCGCTCGCCGCTTCGGGTGGAACCGCGCAGACCTATGACGATCGGCCGGCGAAAGCGGTCTCGCCCAATTACGGCTTCAACTACGACCGCCGCGTGGTCGAGATCCCGATGCGCGACGGGACCAAGCTCCACACCGTCATCCTGACGCCCAAGGGCGCGAGCAACGCGCCGATCCTGCTCACCCGCACGCCGTACAATGCCGAGGCGCTGACCACCAATCGCAAGAGCGGCGATCTCGGCACCGCGCTCTACGGTTACGACAATGCGACCGACGTGATCGTCGATGGCGGCTATATTCGCGTCATTCAGGACATTCGCGGCAAATACGGGTCGGGCGGCACCTTCGTGATGAACCGCGCGCTGGTCGGCACGGCGGAGAACCCGACCAAGGTCGACGACGCGACCGACTGCTACGACACGATCGACTGGCTGGTGAAGAACCTGAAGGAGTCGAACGGCAAGGTCGGCATCCTGGGCATCAGCTATGACGGCTACGAGCCGCTCGCCGCGCTGGTGAACCCGCATCCGGCGCTCAAGGTATCGGTGCCGATGAACCCGATGGTCGACGGCTGGATGGGCGACGACTGGTTCCACAATGGCGCGTTCCGCCAGATGAACATGGATTACATCTGGGAACAGGAGGCGACCCGCGACAACAGCTCGCCCTGGATCAGCTCGATCGACGATATCTACGATTTCTACATGCGCGCGGGGTCGGCGGGCGAGCTCGGCAAGCGGATGGGGCTCGATCAGATCGGTTTCTGGAAAAGCATCCTGGCCCATCCCGCGTATGACCGCTTCTGGCAGGACCGCGCGATGGACGCGTATCTCGCCAAATTGCCGCTCAAGGTGCCGGTGATGCTGGTCCATTCGCTCTGGGATCAGGAGGACAGTTACGGCGCGCTCGCGACCTATCGCGCGCTCGAGCCCAAGGATGCCAATAACGACATGGTCTATCTGTCGATGGGGCCGTGGCACCATGGGCAGGAGATCGAGGACGCCGACACGCTCGGTCAGATGCGCTGGGGGCAGGATACCGGGACGTGGTGGCGCAGGAACGTGCTGGCGCCGTTCCTCGCCCACTATCTCAAGGGCACGCTGATGGACGTCGCGCCAGTCACCGCGTTCGAGAGCGGGAGCAACGAATGGCGGCGCTTCCAGTCCTGGCCGAAGGATGATGGGGAGGGCGAACGCCTGTACCTGAAGCCCGGCGCCGCATTGGGCTTCGACGCCGCCGCAGGTGGCGAGGAGACCGCCGATTACGTCTCCGATCCCGCGCATCCGGTGCTGTTCCGCAATCGTCCGGTCCAGGCGGTGGGCTATGACAACAACCCCTGGCCCAATTGGCTCGCCGACGATCAGCGCGCGGTGTCGAGCCGGCCCGACGTGCTGACCTTCACCAGCGAGGTGCTGACCCAAGCACTCAAGATTTCGGGCCGACCAATGGTCAAATTGACTGCCTCGACCAGCGGCACCGACAGTGACTGGGTCGTGAAATTGATCGACGTCTGGCCCGACCAGGTGCCCGGGCGGCCGGGGTTCGGCGGCTATCAATTCGCGGTCGGCATGGACATCTTCCGCGGCCGCTACCGCGAGAGTTTCTCCGAGCCCAAGGCGCTGACGCCGAACGCGCCGCTGCAATACAGCTTCGCGCTCCCCGCGGCGAACCATGTGTTCCTGCCCGGTCACCGCATCATGGTGCAGGTCCAGTCGAGCTGGTTCCCGCTCTATGACCGCAACCCGCAGAGTTTCGTGCCGAATATCTTCCTAGCCAAGCCGGCGGATTACGTGAAGGCGACGCAGCGTGTGTGGGTGTCCGGGCCGAGCGAAAGCTACATCGCGCTGCCGGTGGTGAAGTAGGGCTACCTAATTCCTCCCCGTGCCGCGGAGGAGTTTTCGTCAGTCCCGCTTCAACCGCGTCACGTGCCCCATCTTCCTCCCAGGCCGGGCGCTGCCCTTGCCGTAGAGGTGGAGATGCGCGCCGGGCTCGGCCAGGATCGTGAGCCAATCGTCCGCCTCGGCGCCGATCAGGTTGACCATCTCGACCGCGGGCGCGGTCAGCGCGGTGTCCCCGAGCGGCAGGCCGCAAATCGCGCGGATATGGTTCTCGAATTGCGAGCAAACCGCGCCCTCGATCGTCCAATGCCCCGAATTGTGCACGCGCGGCGCCATTTCGTTGAACACCGGCCCCTCGGCGGTGGCGAAGAATTCGCAGGCGATCACGCCGACATAATTGAGCTGGTCGGCGATCCGTCCGGTCAGTGCCGCGGCGACTCCCCATTGATTGGCGATCTCGGCTGGCGCCGGCAGCGAGGAGCGCGCGAGGATGCCGTCCTTATGCTCGTTCCATGGCGGCGGATAGCTGACCATCGACCCGTCACGCCCGCGCGCCAGGATGATCGAGAATTCGTGGCTGAAATCGACAAAGCCTTCCAGGATCGCCGGGCGCTGGCCGATATCGCTCCACGCCGCCTCGGCCGCGTCGCGCGTCGCGATCCGAACCTGGCCCTTGCCGTCATAGCCGAGCCGCAATGTCTTGAGGATCGCGGGCGTCCCAATCTCATCGAGCGCGGCATGGAGCTCGTCGAGGCTAGCGACCCGCCGCCACGGCGCGGTCCGCCCGCCGATCGTATCGACGAAGGCCTTCTCGTTAGCCCGGTCCTGGGCGATGCCGAGCGCCTGGGGAGCGGGATGAACCGCCACTTGCGTCGCCAGATACGTGACCGGCTCGATCGCGATATTCTCGAACTCGTAGGTCACGACGTCGCAGCGCGCCGCCATCTCATCGAGCACGATGCGGCTGTGATAATCGGCGCGGGTGACGCTGGACGCGGTCTGCGCCGCGACACTTTCGGCGTCGGGGGCGAGGATGTGGGTGTGATAGCCGAGTTCCGCCGCGGCCGATGCCAGCATGCGCCCGAGCTGGCCGCCGCCCAGGATGCCGATCGTCGAACCGGGGGGAAGCAGGGTCATTCGGGATCGATCGCCACGCTGTCGGTCTGTTTCGCGCGCCACCCCTTCAGCCGCTCCGCCAACGCCTCGTCGCTCGTCGCGAGGATGGCCGCGGCGAGCAATCCGGCGTTGATCGCCCCCGCCTTGCCGATCGCCAAGGTGCCGACCGGAACGCCGCCCGGCATCTGGACGATCGAATAGAGGCTGTCGACGCCCTTCAGCGCCTTGGATTCGATCGGCACCCCGAGCACCGGCAGATGCGTCATCGACGCCGCCATACCGGGCAGATGCGCGGCACCGCCGGCGCCCGCGATGATCACCTTCAGCCCGCGATCGGCGGCGCCGGTGGCGTAATCGTAGAGCCGCTGCGGTGTGCGATGCGCGCTGACCACCTTGGTCTCATGCGGCACGCCGAGTTCCTCGAGCTTCTCGGCGGCATGACGCATCGTCTCCCAGTCGGAAGTCGAGCCCATGATGATGCCGACGAGCGGTTGCATCGCCGCGCGTTAGCGGGCTCCCGGCGCCGGAGCAACTATTGCGATACGCGACAGTGCGGTACATTGGTCCGGTGATAGTTCTGCTCCCTTTATTGCTCGCAACCGCGTCGACAGGGCCCACCGCGACGATCCCGAAGCGTGCCGGCCAATGCTCGTGGGTTCGCGGGCGTTTCAACGTCGCCAATGGATCGAGCATAAACCGACTCTGGGTTGTCGGTAGCGGGCACCTTCTCGCGTTGCGCGATGGCGACGAAAATGTGCCGCCAGCGATCTGGGGGTTGTGGAATAAGCCCAATCCGTTCGATTATGAGCTGTGGGGCGAATTTCGCGTGTGCGCACGCGAACGTTGGATCACCGGGCATATGCAGCATGTCCGAATCACCGCGGCGCGTAAGACCTTGCTTCGGCACCGATGAACGTTGCTACAGCGCCTCCTTGCAGCCGCGCGTCTGATGCACGCCGCGCAGGAAGCCGCGCCGGGCGAAACCCGCCTGGGTCGCCGCGGCCAGGCGGCGATCGGCAGCGGCGGCACCGGAGACTTCGCGTACCACGCCGCGGAACGGGATCAGCGAATTGACCACCGCGCCGCCTGCTGCCTTGCCGATGCTCATCTTGTCGTTGGGGCCGCCCGCGCTGTAATCCGGGCCGAGCGCCGCGTCGAGCACGCGCACCGCGTCGGCGATCTGGCGGCACGTCCTGAGGCCGCGGAGCGAATAAGGCGCATTCGACGCCTCGACCAACGACGGCGGGATCTTGTTCTTCGCGATCCCGACATCCTTCACCGGCTGGCTGATCACGTCCTTGGTGTCGTCGATCGTCTTTTTACGCTTTTCGTCGCGCGTCGATTGCTGCGCCGGATCGGCGGCGGTCGGCGCGGTGGTGGTAACGGGAGCGGCCGGCGCCGTGCTCTGCGCCTTGGTCACATATGGCAGCAGCATGGCGCCAGCCATGCCGATCCCCGCAATTACCGTCCGTCGCTTCCGATCATTGCCTGCGCGCATCCGACTTTCTCCGTTCGGGCGAGCACCCGATCATGGGAACCCGAAAGGAAACGCGCGCCAGCGACTCTTGATCCCTTCTATCGGCGCCCTTCAATCGGCTGTGGTCGGGTCGATCACGTTGCGCACCTCGGCGATCGAATTGGCCGGAAAGCCCGCGGTCTCTGCATGCTGGCGGATCAGGTCAGCCGATGGCGCGCGATAGATGCAATAGATCTTGTCGTCGGTGACGTAGCTGTGGACCCATTGGATCTCGGGGCCGAGGTCGCGCAGCACGCTGCAAGAGGTTTGCGACGCGCCCTTCAGGTCGGCGGCGCTTGCCCCGCCGATTCCCGGCATGTCCCGTTCGATGACGAATTGCGGCATGGCGATTCTCCCTTCGGAGGCACGGCTGCGCCGTTGCCGGCGAAGGAGATAGGAAAAAATCGTCGCCGGACTGTCGATCTGGGCGATGCCCGTTTGTCGTCTATGATGGGCGAGGCAATCGTTCGGCGATGGCGCCGGCGCTCGGCCCCGGAGATTATCCAATGCGTTTCATGTCCATCGTCACCGCTCCACGGTCGCAGCAATATGGCAACCCGACGCCCGAATTGCTCGAAGCCATGGGCAAACTCGCCGACCGGGAGATCAAGGCCGGGCGGATGATCGACAATGGCGGGCTGATGCCGATCGACCAGGCCGTCCGCATTACGATTGCCAATGGCGAACTGAGCGTGCTCGACGGCCCGTTCGTCGAGGCCAAGGAAGTCATTGGCGGCTATTCGATCACCGAAATGGCGAGCAAGGAAGAGGCCGTCGCCCTGGCGGTCGAGTTCATGCAGCTGCACAAGGATCATATGCCCGGCTGGGAAGGCACGTGCGAAGTCCGCGCCTTTGCCGGTTTCGCGGGTTCTTGATCGCGAAAGGCTCTTCGGGGTGTCGGCGGCGATGACCGTCGCCGACGCTCATCGCGCGGTGCTCGCCATATGGCGGATCGAGCAGCCCAGGCTGATCACCAGCCTGGCGCGGATGCTGCGCGACGTGCCGCTGGCCGAGGAACTGACGCAGGAAGCGCTGCTCGCCGCCCTCGAACACTGGCCGGCGGCCGGCGTGCCCGAACGGCCGGGCGCCTGGCTGATGACGACCGCGCGGCGGCTGGCGCTCAATCACCTGCAGCGGGTGCCGATGCTCGAACGCAGCCATGCCATGCTCCTGCGCGAGCTCGAGCAGGACCAGATGCTGCCGCCTGATTACGAGGCGACACTCGACGACGATATCGGGGACGAGATGCTGCGGCTGATCTTCACCGCCTGTCATCCGCTCCTGCCCTATGACGCCCGGCCGGCGCTTGCGTTGCGCATGATCTGTGGGCTGACCACCGCCGAGATCGCGCGTGCCTTCCTGGCGTCCGAGGCGACCGTCGCGCAGCGTATTGTCCGCGCCAAGCGAACCCTGACGGAATCGGGCCTGACCTATGAGACGCCACGCGGCGAGGAACTGGCCGAACGATTGTCGTCCGTGCTCGAAGTCATCTATCTGATCTTCAACGAAGGCTATACTGCGGCGCGCGGCGACGACTGGCAGCGGCCCGATCTGTGCGGCGAGGCGTTGCGGCTAGGGCGCGTGACCGTCGCCATCGTTCCGCACCAGCCCGAGGTGCATGGGCTGCTCGCCTTGATGGAGCTCAACGCCTCGCGCACCGCGGCGCGGACCGATCCGGCGGGCGAACCGATCCTGCTGCTCGATCAGGACCGCACCTTGTGGGACCAGCTCCAGATCCGGCGCGGCATGCGGTCGCTGGCGCGCGCGGAGGAATTGGGCGGTGCCGGCGGGTTCTACGCGCTGCAGGCCGCCATCGTCGCTTGCCATGCCCGCGCCGCGTGCGCCGCGGAAACCGACTGGCTGCGCATCGCGTTGCTCTATGCGGAATTGTCCACCGTTACCCGATCGCCGATCGTCGAACTCAATCGCGCGATCGCGGTCGGTATGGCGGAAGGGCCCGCCTCCGGGCTCGCCATTCTCGACCGGATTGCCGATGCGCCCGAACTCAGGAGCTATCATCTGCTGCCCAGCGTGCGCGGCGACTTGTTGCGGCGGTTGGGGCGTTACGAGGAAGCACGGGCCGCGTTCGAAACCGCTGCGGCGCTTGCGGGCAACAAGCGCGAGCGCGACCTGCTACTGAAGCGAGCTCGGGAGATGGGGGAAGGCTGATCCGTTAAAAATTACCCTCCCCGGCGAAGGCCGGGGCCCAGTTTCGCGCACATGGAGAAGGCGTCCCGCTGCTTTGAGTGTGTCGCGACTGGGCCCTGGCCTTCGCCGGGGAAGCGTTACTTCCGGACCGCTTTGCCAAATTCGGACGCGGTTGAGCTATCTCCGGTGCGTCGACCCTACCGTTCGCTCAGATAATAGCGGTCCGTCGCGTTGAGCTGATCGTCGAGCTGATAGACGATCGGCTGGCCGGTCGGGATTTCCAGGCCCGTGATCTCGTCATCGGGAATGTTCGACAGATGCTTGACCAGCGCGCGCAGCGAATTGCCGTGCGCGGAGATCAGTACGCGCTGCCCGCTCTTGAGCGCGGGGGCGATGCGTCCATCCCAATAGGGCAGGACGCGCGCGATCGTGTCCTTCAGGCTCTCCGTGTTCGGAATCGCGATGCCGGCGTAGCGGCGATCCTTGGACAGATCGTATTCGCTGCCCGGCTCCAGCGGCGGTGGCGGGATATCGAAGCTGCGGCGCCAGATATGGACCTGTTCGTCGCCATGCTTGGCCGCTGTCTCCGCCTTGTTGAGGCCGGTCAGGCCGCCATAATGGCGCTCGTTCAACCGCCAGTCCTTTTCGACCGGCAGCCACAGCCGCCCCATCTCCTCAAGCGCGAGGTTGAGCGTCTTGATCGCGCGCGTCTGGAGCGAGGTGAAGCACATGTCGAAATCGAGGCCCTTGGCGGCCATCAGCTCGCCCGCCAGCCGCGCTTCCTCGGCGCCCTTTTCAGTCACGTCGACATCCCACCAGCCGGTGAAGCGGTTTTCGAGGTTCCAGGCCGACTGGCCGTGGCGGATCAGGACGAGCATGGGCACGAAGCTACTCCTTGCGGGGGATCGGGCGGCTCTGTAGCGCTTCGGGCCGCAACGGCAAACCGGGAGAGCGAGTCATGGCGATCGTACGGCAACCCATGGTGTATGACGGCCCGGGCGGCCCGTTCGAGGGCGTGTTCGCCTATGATGACGAGGTCGAGACGGCGCGGCCAGGCGTGATGGTGATCCCCAATGTGCTCGGCCAGAAGGAATCGGACAATATCACCGCCGAGAAGGTCGCCAAGCTCGGCTATGTCGGCTTTGTAGCCGATGTGTTCGGGCAGGGGCGGCGCAAGACCTTCACCTCGGAAAATCCCGCCGAATATATGAACGAGCTCAATGCCGATCGCGGGCTGCTGCGCGACCGGCTGGCGGCGTCGCTCGACGTGCTCAAGGGTTTCCAGCTGGTCGATCCCGCCAGGACCGCGGCCTATGGCTATTGCTTCGGCGGGAAATGCGCGCTCGACGTGGCGCGCGCCGGGCTCGATGTGCTGGGCGTGGTGTCGTTCCACGGCGTCTACGATAAGCCTGATTATGCCAGCGTCACGCCGATCAAGGCCAGGATCCTGGTCTGCCATGGCTGGGAAGACCCGATCGCGCCGCCCGATGTCATGGTCGGGCTGGGCAGGGAATTGAGCGAGGCGCAGGCCGATTGGCAGATCCACGCTTACGGCACCGCCGGGCACGCCTTCACCGATATGGATCGCAAGGGCGTGCCGCCGGTGCGTCCGGGCGTTGCCTATGAGGAACGCGCGGACCGCCGGAGTTGGAAAGCCGCCAGCGACTTCCTCGCGGAACTGTTTGGCTAGCAGGCGGGCGTACCGGCGCCCGCCTGCGCCATCGCACGATTAGATGCCGTCGATCACCTCGGCGATCGTTTCCAGGCACGCTACCGCCAGGACCTTGCAGCGATCCGGCGACCAGCCGAATTCGGGGTCGGGATTGGGGTCGTGGTCCTTGAACGGCATTTCGAGCGTCATCGACACCGCGCCGAAGCGTTCGGCGAGCTGGTTGGTCGACATCGTCAGATTGGCCTTGCCCGGGGCTGACTTGTCATAGCCCTGTTCGGTCTGGAATTCGGGAGTGCGCGCGGCGAGGCGGCGACCGAAATAGTAGAATTTCTCGCCGAACGCGTCGGTCCAGCTTGGAATGCCTTCATAACCGGCCAGGAAATTGGCCGGGATCGCCTCGTCGCCATGGACGTCCATCGCCAGCTTGACGCCGGTCCGATCCATCTCGTCGCGGACCAGTTTGACCTCCGGGCTCTTCTCCATCGACGGCTCGTGCCATTCGCGGTTGAGGTTGATGCCGGCGGCGTTGGTCCGAAGGTGCCCGCGGAAGGTACCGTCGGGGTTCATGTTCGGCACGACGTAGAAGGTGCACTTGGCCTTGACCGCCTCGGCGGCCGGGCTGGTCAGCCATTCGAGCGCGCCTTCCATCCACCATTCGGCCATGCTCTCGCCCGGATGCTGGCGAGCATAGAGCCAGACCGGCTTGGGGCCCGAGCCGAGGGTCAGCAGGTCCATCGCGCGGCCGTCGAGCGTATGGCCCAACTCGCGATACGTCACGCCCGGCTTGGCGGCGTAGGTCGCGATCAGATCTTCGTGCCGCTCCATCGTATAGGGCGCGAAATAGGCGAACCACGCGACTTGCGCGTCCGAGTGCCAGTCGAATTCGAGCACACCATTGTCGTAGCGAGTCGGGATCATCCGCCACTGAACGCGGTCGGTCGAGGCGCGCGCCTTGTAGCCCGGCCAGCCGAACGGATAGGCCGATTTGCCCGCATTCAGGATGCGGAAAGTCAGCTTGCGCCCGGCCGCATTGGCGAGGCGGAAAGAGAACCATTGATAGAAATCGGACAGATGGTCCTTGGCGATCTCCAGGTCGACGCGGTCGCCCTGGATCTCGACGACGCGGATATTGCCGCCGTCGAAAGCGGCGGTGATGGCAGGAAGGGTGTCGGTCATTTGACCTCGATAGTCCGGCCCGACTCCCCTGGGAACCCGGTGAACAAGGCGGTCGCTAATTTGGGGGCTAGCTTGTCCGCCACCGCATTGCCGACGACTCCGATCGCGCGCGACTGGGCGCGCCCTTCCCAGACGCCGAGATCGCCCTGGCGCTGATTGATCTTGACCGACAGCATGCTGAGCGCGTCCTCGCGATCACGGCCGCGGCCGATCGGGAAGGAGACGCCGCCGCCCAGCCCGACGCCTCCGCCGTCGCGATTGCCGGTCCACGTGCCGCCGCCCAGGCCGATGCTGAACGGCGAGCGCTCGCGCACCGGCCGCGCCTCGGTATGGAAGCCGATCTTGGCGACATAGACGCTCTTCGATCCGTCGGGGACCAGCGTGTAGCCCTGCTTGCTCAAGGCATCGCCCACCGCCAAGGCATAGACCTGATATTCCGGGCCGTTGTCGATGCCCTCGTCGGGCATCAGGGCGATGGTGCCACGGCCGACCTCATCGGCGCGATAGCGAGTTACTTCGGTGGGGAAGGAGGCAGGCGCTGTCGCGCACCCCGTCACCATCAGGGCTGCCGTCAGCAGGATCGCTTTACGCATTCACTCTTCTCCACCATCGCGTTGCACCGGTATGTTGCCTTCTAGTCTGTTTCAGCAAAGCTGAAACAGGTGCGGTGCCGCCCTCTGCTGCCATTCCAACGATGCTGCGCATCGCCGGAACCTTGGGCTGCTCCGCCCGCTCCCCCACCCGACCTCCCAATCAGGGTATTCTATGGGAGGTCGGGTGGGGGAGCGGGCCGGCACCGTCTCAGCGAAAGCTGACAACGACACTAAGACGTAGCCGGTTTTCCCTGCCCGTGGGTTGACTTCGGGCAACCCCCACTATAGGCAGCGCGGCTTCCAGTTTCACAGCAATTTAAAGAAGCGAATCGATCATGAAGATCCGCAATTCACTGAAGTCGCTCAAGGACCGGCATCGCGACAACCGCGTGATCCGCCGCCGTGGCCGCACCTACGTCATCAACAAGACGAACCGCCGCTTCAAGGCCCGCCAGGGCTAAGCTGCGGACGCTCTGCCGCCGCCGTTACCGGCGTAGGCAGGTTGACGACCGGAACCTCGAGTTCCTGACGGGCGCCTGATCGAAGAGATCGGGCGCTCTTCGCGTTTCTGCGCGATCCGTCATGCCGGGCTTGTCCCGGCATCCAACGTGCAACAATGGCTGGAGTCCGTTGAGGAGGCTTGGACCCCGGAACAAGTCCAGGGTGACGACGAGCGAGAGGCTAAGCCTTCCCTCAACTATACCCCTTCAACTCGTCGCCGATGATCCGCACGACGTGGAGCACGTTGGTCGATCCCGGCGTCTTGAACGGCACGCCGGCCATCACGATCACGCGGTCGCCCGCTTCGGCGAGGTGGTGGCGCAGCACCATGCGCTTGGCCTTGGCGACCATTTCCTCGAACGAATCGACGTCGCGCGTGTGGACCGCATACGCGCCCCACAGCAGGCCCGAACGCCGCGCCGTCTCCATCTTCGGCGTCAGCACCATGACCGGCACGCCGGGGCGCTCGCGCGCGATGCGCCGCGCGGTCGACCCAGAACTGGTGAAGCAGACGATCACCTTGGCATCGATCGTCCGCGCGATGTTCTTGGCCGATTCGGATAGCGCGTCGGCGGTCGTCGGGTCGGACCGAATCACGGTGAAATGGATGCGGTCGCCATGGGCGGGGTCGCTTTCGACCGCCTCGCCGATCGCGTTCATCATCGCGACCGATTCGATCGGCCATTGGCCGGCTGCCGATTCGGCCGACAGCATGATCGCGTCGGCGCCGTCATAGATCGCGGTGGCGACGTCGGAGACCTCGGCGCGGGTCGGCGATGGCGATTCGATCATCGATTCGAGCATCTGGGTCGCGACCACCACCGGCTTTCCCTGGCGGCGCGCGCTTTCGACGATGCGCTTCTGGAGGGGCGGCACGGTCTGCGGCGGCAATTCGACGCCCAGGTCGCCGCGCGCCACCATCACGCCGTCGCACGCCTCGATGATCTCCTCGAGACGCTCGATCGCCGCGGGCTTCTCGATCTTGGCGAGCAACGCCGCCTTGCCGCCGATCAGCTTGCGCGCTTCCCACAGATCGTCGGGGCGCTGGACGAAGCTGAGCGCGATCCAGTCGACGCCCTGGTCGACCGCGAAGGCGAGGTCGCTGCGGTCCTTCGCGGTCAGGGCCGCCATCGGCACGACCACGTCGGGGACGTTCAACCCCTTGTTGTTGCTGAGCGGACCGCCGACTTCGACATTGGTGACGATGCGTTTTTCGTCATGCTCGATCACACGAAGGACCAATTTGCCGTCGTCGAGCAACAGGCGCGCGCCCGCTTCGATCGCCTCGAAGATTTCCTTGTGCGGCAGTTCGACGCGCCGCGCGTCGCCGGGAGTCTTGTCGCGGTCGAGCACAAACATCGAGTCGGTCTTGAGCACGACCTTGCCATCGGCGAACTTGCCGACGCGCAGCTTTGGCCCTTGCAGGTCGGCCAGGATGGTGGTCGGCCGGCCATATTTCTTTTCCAGCCCGCGGATCGCCTCGATCACGCCGACCTTCGACGCTTGGTCGCCATGGCTCATATTGACGCGAAACGCGTCGGCGCCGGCTTCGAACAGCTTGGCGATCATTTCGGGCGTGTTGCTCGCCGGGCCCAATGTCGCGAGGACACGGACTTTGCGCGAGCGAGGAGCGATGGCCTTGGTCATCCTGGGGAGGTTCCTCTGCTTGTCGAGCGCATGCCCTAGTGCCTATCTCCGTGGGATCAACCGTGGAGCGTATAATGGATAAGCTCGATCAACTCGATGACGCATCGGCTGCGACAGCCTTTCGTCGACTGGTGCGCCTGTTGAGGCATCGCGAGGACGCACAGAATATCGACCTGATGGGGCTGGCCGGCTTCTGCCGCAACTGCCTGTCGGACTGGGTCGGCGAAGCCGCCGGCCTGTCGAAAGCCGAGGCGCGCGAGGTCATCTACGGCGAACCTTACGATGCGTGGAAAGCGCGCCAGCCCGAGGCGACGCCCGAGCAACTGCGCCGGATGGACGAGAGCATGGCGAAGAACGAAGCGCTGGAGGAGGCGTTGGACGAGGCACTCGACGAGAGCTTCCCGGCGAGCGACCCGCCCTCCATGACCGAGCCTTAGGGTCCGTACTCGACTACGACGAGGATCGTGATTGCCCGCAAGAGCCCGCTGACGAGGAGCGCAGCGCAGACGCGTAGCAAAAGCTACGCGCAAGCAAGCGACGACGCTCGGCGGGCTCTTGCGGGCAACCGCAAAGCGGCGGGCCGATTTTGCCGTCCGGACGTCGTCTCGCGTCGGTCACGATGCCATCGGCATCGCTCCCTCCTTGCTTCTCGCCGAACACCAAAATCGGCTCCGTCACGACCTCGTCGTAGTCGAGTACGGACCCTGATCGCTAACGATCGGTCGAATAGCGGTTGAGGGCGCGGCATCGACCGCTTAGACGGCGGCCAAGCGCGCTGGCCGCGCCAATGCGATATCGCAATCCATTTCGAAACAGGCGGGCGGGGAGCTGCGCCTCAAAGTGAGGACTTATGGCTGACGAAGAACGGGGTGAAGGCATGGGCGGCGGTCGCGTCGCGGCGGACGAGCTGCGGTTGCTGATCGAGCGCGCCGAGCGCCTGGAAGAAGAGAAGAAGGGTATCGCCGACGACATCAAGGACGTGATGGCCGAGGCGAAGAGCCGCGGCTACGACGTCAAGGCGATCCGCAAGATCATTTCGATCCGCAAGAAGAAGCGTGAGGAATATCAGGAGGAAGAAGCGATCCTGGAAACCTATCTGCACGCGCTGGGCATGCTCTGATCGAACTGATCCGATCGGACGACGAGGACGGCGGCGCATGCGTCGCCGTTTTCGTATGGGCGCATTTGGCGCTCGCCTTGGAACTGAAGCAGAGTCGCCGCGATGAAGTCTCAGCCAACCCATGACGCGATCATCCTTGGTGCCGGCGCCGCGGGGATGATGGCGGCCGCGGTGGCCGGACAGAATGGACGGCGCGTGCTGCTCGCCGATCATGCCGATGCACCCGGCAAGAAAATCCTGATCTCGGGCGGAGGACGGTGCAATTTCACCAATCTTCGCGCCGGCCCGGACAATTATCTGTCGGCTAATCCACATTTCGCGCGCTCGGCGCTGGCGCGATACACGCCGGCCGATTTCATCGAGCTGGTCGACCGCTACGGCATCGCCTGGCACGAGAAGGCCTTGGGTCAATTGTTCTGCGACGGCTCGGCGAAACAGATCGTCGCGATGCTGCTCGATCAATGCGCGCAGGGCGGCGTCGAGCTGAGCCTGGGCCATGCCGCGGGAGAGATCGCGCATGCCGACGCCCTGTTCAGCTTGACGCTCGGTCGCCGCACGGTGTCGGCGCCCAAGCTCGTGATCGCCACCGGCGGTCCGTCGATTCCCAAGATGGGCGCGACCGGCTTCGCCTATGATGTCGCGCGGCGATTCGGGCTGAAAGTGGTCGAGCCGCGTCCGGCCCTGGTGCCGCTCACGCTCGGCGGCGACGATGTCCTGTTCCGTGACCTGTCGGGGGTCGCGACAGAGGTTGTCGCGAGTGCGGGGCAAGGGCGCTTCCGCGAGGGCGCCTTGTTCACGCATCGCGGACTGTCGGGGCCGGCGATCCTGCAAGTCTCGTCTTACTGGCGAAGTGGCGAGGCGGTGACGATCGACTTCCTCCCCGATCGCGACGCCGGCTGGCTGCTCGCCGAAAAGCGCGCGCGACCACGCGCGACGGTGCGATCGGCGCTGGGGCAGGCATTGCCGGACCGCCTTGCCGAAACGCTGGCCGAGCGGCTCGCGCTTTCCGGCAACCTCGCCGACCTGCCCGACAAGGCGTTGGCTGCGGCGGAGGCACAACTCGCCGGCTGGACCTTCCACCCCAATGGCACGGAGGGATTCGCCAAGGCCGAGGTGACGATCGGCGGCGTCGCGACCGACGGCCTTTCGCAAAAGACGATGGAGGCGAAGGCCGTCCCCGGCCTCTATTTCATCGGCGAGGCGGTCGACGTCACCGGATGGCTCGGCGGCTACAACTTCCAATGGGCCTGGGCCTCGGCCGTAGCCTGTGGGGAAGCGTTGTAAGGATTGCTCGCACAAGGGCGCAAAGGCGCAAAGAAGTGATCGCGTGCGGCGGCGAAGCTCTTCCTTGGCTAAGAGTCTCCCGATCGCATATGCGATGCCTCTTCGCGCCTTCGTGTCTTTGTGCGAGCCAATTTATCCGCGCTTTGACCCCTCGCGCCGCCTGATCTAGAGACCCGCGCAACATCCATGAGGACCCAATGGCAGGCCATTCCAAGTTCAAGAACATCATGCATCGCAAGGGCGCGCAGGATAAGAAGCGCTCGGGCATGTTCTCCAAGCTCAGCCGCGAAATCACCGTCGCCGCGAAAATGGGTCTTCCCGACCCCGACATGAACCCGCGCCTGCGCGCCGCGGTCAATGCGGCCAAGGCGCAGTCGATGCCCAAGGACAATATCCAGCGCTCGATCGACAAGGCGAGCCGCGGCGATGCCGAGAATTACGAGGAAATCCGCTACGAGGGCTTCGGCCCGGGCGGCGTGTCGCTGATCATCGAAGCGCTGACCGACAATCGCAACCGCACTGCGACCAACGTGCGCACTGCGGTCAGCAAGAATGGCGGCAATCTCGGCGCGTCGGGCTCGGTCAGCCACGCGTTCGACCGCATGGGCCTGATCACCTATCCGGCCACGGCTGGTGACGCCGACAAGGTGTTCGAGGCGGCGCTCGAAGCGGGTGCGGAGGACGTGACCTCGTCCGAGGACGGCCACGAAATCTGGACCTCCAACGAATCGCTCCACGAAGTCGCCAAGGCGCTCGAGCCGGTGCTGGGCGAGGCCGAGAGCGCCAAGCTCGCCTGGCGGCCCCAGACCATGGTCGAGGTGAGCGAAGGCGATGCCGCGACGTTGTTCAAGCTGATCGACGCGCTCGACGACGATGACGACGTCCAGACCGTATGGGGCAATTACGAAGTCTCCGACGCGGTGATGGAGAAACTGGGGTGACCTCTTTTCCCTCTCCCTTTGGGAGAGGGAAGGGGCCCGCTCGCGAAGCGAGTGGGAAGGGGGAGGGCAGACTTGCCATCATCCCTGTCCTCACCCTTCCGCCGCTTCGCGGCTCCCTCCCTCTCCTGAAAGGAGAGGGAATGTGATCATCCTCGGCCTCGATCCTGGCCTCGGCACCACCGGTTGGGGCGTGATCCGGGCCGAGGGCAACCGGCTGTCGCACGTCGCCAACGGCCAGTTGAAGACCGACGCCAAGGAAAGCCTGCCGCGCCGGCTGGCTCATCTCGACACGATGCTGGCGGCGCTGATCGCCGATCACGCGCCGCAAGCCGCAGCGGTCGAGGAAGTGTTCGTCAACATGAACCCGCAATCGACGCTCAAGCTCGGCCAGGCGCGCGGCGTCATCCTGCTCGGCGCGGCACGGACCGGGATCGATGTCGGCGAATATGCCGCCCGTCTGGTCAAGAAAGCGGTGGTCGGAGTCGGCAATGCCGAAAAGGCGCAGGTCCACGCGATGGTCGCGCGGCTGCTGCCCGGCGTGAAGATCGCCGGCGCCGACGCCGCCGATGCCCTGGCGGTGGCGATCTGCCACGCGCATCACCTCGCGAGCGCGCGGCGGCTGGGATAATCTTCCCCTAGTTGAAGATTTCCGCAGCGTCGGCGGGTTTTAAGTCGATCCGTCCCAAGGCGCGAACGCCGCGAATACCGTTGACCACGCCAATCAGCAGGACGGCGTCGATCAGGATGCCTACGACAGCAAGCGTCATGATTTTCATCGCCAACTCGACCGCCAGCAAGACGGCCGCGACCGAGCCCCACACGATGCCTTTGCCCGCGCGCAGTCGAAGCGCGGCGGCGCCAAATATCACGACTTCAACGGCCGCCCCAGCAAGGCCCGCCAAGAGAGGCATGGGCAAGCTCGTCCCGCTCGACGTCACGCCGATGACGATTAACCCAATCAGCCCAAGCCCAGCCGCAATGAGGCAGGCGAAGCCGCCGAGCTGCGCTGCGCTCAACGCACCATCCTCGGTCGCCAGGTCGACGTTCCACATTGCCATGCTAATTCCCCCTGTTGCCCAAGGTGATAGTAACAGGCGCGGGCCTTTGGTCTAGAGCGGGTTAACGTAGCGTCGTCTCGATTTTGCTTTCCCGCGCAGTCACGTTCTGGTTATGTCCTCAGTCATGATCGCGCACCTCCGTGGCCGCCTCGAAGCGACCGGCATCGACCATGCGGTGATCGACGTCGGCGGAGTAGGCTATCTTGTCGGCGCGTCGGCCAAGACGCTCGCCGCGATCGGGCCGGTGGGAGAGGCGGCGACGCTCTTTACCGAAATGCTGGTCGCCGAGGATTCGATCCGGCTGGTCGGCTTCGCGCGGCCGGACGAGCGCGACTGGTTTCGCTTGCTGACTGGCGTCCAGGGTGTCGGCGCGCGCGTCGCCTTGGCGATCCTGTCGGTGCTTGAGCCGGTTGAACTGGCCAAGGCGGTCGGCGCGCAAGACAAGGCGATGGTCGCGCGTGCCAACGGCGTCGGCCCCAAACTCGCCGAGCGGATCGTGCGCGAGTTGAAGGACAAGGTCGGCGGCGTGATCCCCGGCAGCCTGACCCCGGTTCCGGCAGCGATGGGCGCGACGCAGGACGCGGTGTCGGCGCTGCTCAACCTCGGCTTCCGCCCGGCCGAGGCCAATGCCGCGGTCGGCGCTGCGGAAGAGGAACTGGGCGCCGGCGCCAGTCTGGATGCCTTGGTGCGGCTGGCATTGCGGAAGGCAGCGAAATGACGGACGAGACGACGATACGCCGGGCGACCTGCGCTTGCGGCCAACTCGCGATCGATTGTGCCGGCGAGCCGGTGCGCGTTTCGGTCTGCCATTGCCTCGACTGCCAGCGGCGCTCGGGCAGCGCATTCGCGGTGCAGGCGCGGTTCCCCAATGATCGCGTCACCATTTCCGGGCAGTCGAAACAATGGACGCGGGTCGGCGATGAGGGCGGCAAGGGCATCATGGACTTCTGCCCCGATTGCGGCTCGACATTGTTCTACCGGGTCGAATTCGACCCTGACGTCGTCGCGGTGGCGGTCGGCGGCTTTGGCGATCCGAATTTTCCGACGCCGGTCTATTCGGTCTATGAGGGGCGCAAGCACCGCTGGCTCGAAATCGTCGGAGACGGCATCGAGCATTACGGATGACCGTCGGACAAGCGGGAGGAACGACGTGCGTGTTCGTCTAAGGGTCGCGGCGATTGCCTGTGCGCTTGCGGTCATGCCGGCCTATCGAGGGTGGGGGCAGCAGGTGTCCGCTACACCTCCCGCGGATGCGACGATCGATCTACTGGTGCCTGACGACATCAAGCCGACAGGGCAGCACGGCACCGTGATCCTGGAAGGCGACGTTTCCCCGGAAGGCCGAGTGCTAAACCCAGTCGTCACCGGGTCGAGCAGGGCGCCGTTAATCGATGCGCGCGCGCAAAAGCTGTTCTCCAACGCAAAGATCGCCCCCGACCTGCTCGCGGCTCACCCCAATCACATCCGCGTGGCAGTCGCCTTCTACGGCACGCGCGGCCTCGATTTTGGAAGCAATTTCTCCTGCGCGCAGGCGGTGCTCGACGCGGACTGGTATGCCAGCATTTTCCCCCAGAGCGGCAACGAGCGAACTCCGCTCTATCGGTTGATTGCCGGGGGCGGCCTGATCGGAGCAGATCCCCGGCTCGCCTTCGCGACCGATCCGGCTCGCTATGATCGGGTCTGGACGCGTACGATTGAGCAGTGCCGCACAACGCCGGGCACGATGTTCCTGAAAGCGCTGATCGATACGAGCAAGGAGGTCCGATAGGATCGGCATGACCTGCGCCGTCCTGGACAGACCGCGTGACAAAGAGGGGCGTGAACAGGTAGGGAACGCTGAAATGGACGATCCCGACCGCCTTCTTACCGCCGCGCGCAGGCCGGAGGACATCGACGCAGCTTTGCGTCCCAAGACGCTCGACGAGTTCGTCGGGCAAAAGGCGGCGCGCGAGAATCTGCGCGTATTCATCTCCGCCGCCAAGGCGCGCGGCGACGCGCTCGACCATGTCCTGTTCTTCGGGCCGCCGGGGCTCGGCAAGACCACGCTAGCGCAGATCATCGCGCGCGAGATGGGCGTGGGCTTCCGCGCGACCAGCGGACCGGTGATCGCCAAATCGGGCGACCTCGCCGCATTGCTGACCAACCTCGAAGACGGCGACGTCCTGTTCATCGACGAAATCCACCGGCTCCAGCCGGCGGTCGAAGAAGTGCTCTATCCGGCGATGGAGGATAGAGCGCTCGACCTGATGATCGGCGAAGGGCCATCGGCGCGCTCGGTCCGCATCGATCTGCCCAAATTCACTCTGGTCGGGGCGACGACGCGCCAGGGGTTGCTGACGACGCCGCTGCGCGACCGTTTCGGCATTCCGGTGCGACTCAATTTCTACACGGTCGACGAGCTCGAAGCGGTGGTGACGCGGGCGGCGCGGCTGCTTGATCTCCACGTCTCGCCCGATGGCGCGCAGGAGATTGCACGGCGCGCGCGGGGGACGCCGCGTATCGCCGGGCGTCTGCTGCGCCGGGTGCGCGATTTCGCCAATGTCGCGGGGCGCGAGACGGTCGATGCGATCGCCGCCGACGCCGCGCTCAACCGGCTCGAAGTCGACAAGCTCGGACTCGACGCGATGGACCGGCGCTATCTCCACATGATCGCCGACATTTATCGCGGCGGTCCGGTCGGCGTGGAGACGCTGGCCGCCGGTCTGAGCGAACCCCGCGACACGATCGAGGAAGTCGTCGAGCCTTATATGATCCAGCTCGGCTTGATCGCGCGCACCGCACGGGGACGGTGTCTCAACCCATCAGGTTGGAAGCATCTCGGCCTCAACCCGCCCGCCGGCGCGCAGGACGGTCTGTTCGATCAGCCGATGAAGTAGACGATCGCCGCGGCACCGCCGCCGAAGATGGCAGCGACGATCATTCCGAGGATACCGGCAATCGCACTACCGCCACGCCGCTTGGCGAAGGCGGAACGCTGGCCCGGCTTGGCGAGCTTGAGCTCGATATACCCCGCGATGGTCCCACCGATCGCCGTCGCGATCAGCGACACCAGGGCGCCGAGCGGCGATCGGCCCACTGTCGCGATCGCGATCGGCAGCAAGGCGGCGATCGGTGCCGCCATCAGCAATGCGGCGGCGAGCTTGGCCTGATCGACGCGTTGCTTATGGACCGGCGCCACCGCGATCAGTTCGGGCGCGTCCTCGCCCGATACGGCCAGCCAGGCGAAGCTGCCGGTAAGCTGCGTCGCCACCAGCACGCTGGCAAAAGCGAGCCCTGGGGCGATCAGCCCGCCGCTTCCGCGAAATGCGACCAGCATCAGCGGGATCAGATAGACCAGGCGCAGGATCACCTGAAACACCAAGCCGGGGTCGCGCGCGAGCAGGCGCCATTCCTTGGCGAGGACCGGCCGGAACAGGCCGGCATGGAACAGGCGCGCGCTCGCCTTGCCGGTCGGCCGCGACCGGCTCAGTCGCATTCCGGCGTCCTGATAACCGCTGAGGAACAGGCGTTGCAGCACCGCGCCGGTGCCCGCGAACAGCGCGACGCCGATCGCCAGCAGGATTGCGAGCGACACCGGGTCGCCGAACGCGGCATGGCCGGGCAGGCCGCTCCATCCCGTCTCCCCCCATCCCCAGGCGCGCAGGTCCTCGAAGATCACGACAAAGGACGACCGCCGCCCCTGGCCGCCATGCGATAGCTGGCTGAACAGGAACAAGGCGCCGCCCAGAACCGCTGCCGCGACCTGACCGACCGTGCGCGCGGCGCGGGGGCCGGCGACGCTGGCGAGCACAAGCGTGACCGCGATGCCGATTGCTGCCGCAGTCAGCGCCAAGGCCAGCAGTAGAGCAACGACCCCGAAAAGATGCGGGTGACCCAGGATCGCGACGGGGACGACCACCGGCAGCAACAGCCCGGCATAGGTCAGCGCGATCGCGCCGGCGATTCCGGCCAGCTTGGCGAGCAACACAACCCGCCCCTCGATCGGCGCGGTCAGCAGCAGATCGAGATCACGGCTTTCGTACAGGGTCTGCTGGCTACCGAGGATCGCCTGCGTCGTCATGAACGACAAAGCGACGACCGATGCGGCGAGGATGCCGATCCCGATCTCCGCGCGATAGTCGATCGGCACGCCCATCAGGAAGTAGGCGACCGCCATGCCCGCCGCGAGGTAGAGGCCGAGCAACACCAAAGCGAGCGCCTGACGCTTGCCGCCGCGCCTGCGGCCGCGCCAGGCGAGCCGCAATTCGTGGCTGGCCAGCCAGGCAAAGCTTCCGGGAACCAATCGGGTCACGCTCCGCTCGTCAGCCGGATGAAGGTGTCCTCCAGTGTCATGCCTTCGGTCCCGGCGCGATCCCGCAATTCGTCGAGCGTCCCTTCGGCGAGCAATTTGCCGCCGCCGATGATGCCGATGCGGTCGGCCATGCGCTCGGCGACTTCGAGGATATGGGTGGTGACGATCACCGTCTTGCCGCGATCGACCTGTTCGCGCAGCGCGTCCTTGACCGCGCGCGCCATGGCGGCGTCGAGGCCGGTCAGCGGCTCGTCGAGGATCAGCAGCTTCGGATCGTGGATCAGCGCTCCGGCCAGCGCGACCTTCTGCTTCATGCCGCGCGAAAAGCCCTCGCAGCGTGTGTCGCGCTGCTCCCACAGATCGAGCCAGTGGAGCAGCCGTTCGGCTTCCTCCGATGCCACCTGCGGATCCATCCGCCACAGCCCGGCGACGAAGGCGAGATATTCGAGCGGGCTTAGTTTGTCGTAGAGCATCGGCTCGTCGGGCAGCCACGCGGTGATCGCCTTGGCCGCGATCGGGTCGGCCAGCGCATCCACGCCGAAAATGTGGATGCTGCCGGCATCGGGCCGCGTCAGCCCGGTGACCATCCGGAGCGTGGTCGTCTTGCCCGCCCCGTTCGGACCGAGCAGCGCATAGAGCTGGCCTGCCGCGATATCGAGATCGAGGCCGCTGATAACCGGTTTGTCGAATGCCTTGGCCAGGCCGCGAATCCGAAGGGCTTCTGTCATTGGGAGAGTGGTTTAGCCCGACATTACGCCTCGTCCAGCTTGAACAGCGCTTCGACCGGCTTGCCGATCGCGGCGGCGAGCTTGAGCGCCAGCAGGGTCGAGGGAATGAACACGCCGTTCTCGACCGTGTTGATCGTCTTGCGGCTGACCCCGACGCGCTCGGCCAGCTCGGCCTGGGTCCAGCCGAGCCGGACGCGCTCGTCGCGCAGGCTGTTGGTCAGGCGCTCAGCCATCCTTCAACGCGCGATTCTCGAGCATGCCGAAGCGCAGCAGCGCCAGCACGATCGCGATCGTGATGATGAGCCGCGTCGCATCGCGCGCCGAGATCGCAGCGGCGAAGGTGACGGCGTACATGCCGATCGCGGCGAGGATCGCGCCCCAGAACCCGAGCGCCAGCGCGCGGCGGCGATTGTCGAGCGTCGTCTCGTCGTTCAGCAGCGCGCGGATGCGAGCCCCACGGAACATGCCGAACCCGCCCAGCAGGAAGACCAGCAGCGCCACCGCCCACACACCCCAGGCGACGAGATGGAAGATCTGCGGCCGGTTGAGCGTGGCATTGTCGGCGGGAAAGCTGCCCGCCTGGCTGATTGCGAAGACGATCGCCATCGGGGTTGCAATGCGCGCGCGGCGCCAAGCCAACTGGTGCGCGAGCTCGGTCGTTTCGGTCGTCATCGGACAATCCTTCCACATCGGCGTGAGAGCGCGGTTCGTTCGCGGTCATTGCCTCGCGAAACTGTCGGCTCATCCCTTAAAAAGTCACCTTAGGGTTACATAGGTAACCTATAGGTTACTCGGACGCAAGGGGCGAAATGCGGGACCAACGGGGTTTGCCTCGGCGTGCGGGTCCGGTAGAGCGTGCAATCATGACGGCAACCGGTACCGACCAGCCGGTCGAAGGACGCTTCGACGGACGCGAGCACCGATTCCCGGTGCGGGTCTATTTCGAGGACACCGATCTGTCGGGCGTGGTCTATCACGCCAATTACCTGCGCTACATGGAGCGGGCGCGGTCGGACATGTTGCGGCTGGTCGGGATCGACCAGCGCGCGGCGATGGAAGCCGGCGAGGGCGCCTATGCAGTGTCCGAAATGGCGATCAAATTTCGCCGCCCGGCGAAACTCGACGACGCGTTGGTGGTTGTTTCGCGACTGATACGGGTTCGCGCGGCGGCGGTTCATATTCATCAGAGAGTCATGCGGGGCGCTGAATTACTGGCAGAGGCGGACGTGACCGCAGCATTGGTCGCGCCCGACGGACGCCCTAAACGCCAGCCGGCAGACTGGGCGTCGGCCTATGCAGGGCTGATCTGGACACCCGAAGAACAAGGGGACTGAAGACGTAATGCATTGGAGTTTGGACCTTTCCCCCGGATCGACCTCACCGCTCGCGCTGCTGCTGCATGCCGACATCGTGGTCCAGATCGTCATGGCCGGGCTGCTGATCGCCAGCATCTGGACCTGGGCGATCATCATCGGTTTCTCGACCAAGCTGGGCGGGACCCGGCGCAAGATCGACAAGTTCGAAAAGGATTTCTGGAAGGCAGAGGACATCGACGCCTTCTACAAACTGCACGGCGATGACGAACTGCCGGTGGCGCGCGTGTTCGCGGCCGGCGTGTCCGAATGGCGCCGCTCGACCGCCGGCGGGGTGGTGGATCGAGAGGGCATTCGCGAACGCCTGGCGACCGCGATGGGATCGGCCGTGGCGGGGGAGGCGGACAAGCTGGCCGACCGGCTCAACATCCTGGCGACGGTCGGATCGGTCGCGCCGTTCGTCGGCCTGTTCGGCACGGTGTGGGGCATCATGTCGAGCTTCACCGGCATCGCCGCGGCGCAGAATACCAGCCTGGCGGTGGTTGCGCCCGGTATCGCGGAAGCCCTGTTCGCGACCGCGATCGGCCTGTTCGCGGCGATCCCGGCGGTGATCGCGTACAACCGCTTCAGCCACGGCGTGAACCGGATCGAGGCGCGGCTGACGCGGTTCGCCGATGGGTTCCATACGACCTTGAGCCGCCAGCTGGAGGCGAAACGGTGAATGGGGCGATGTGCGTCTTCCCCTCCCGCTTGCGGGAGGGGTTAGGGGAGGGCGTGTTGCTCGCCGCTGACCGACATGCCCTCCCCCCAACCCCCTCCCGTAAACGGGAGGGGGAGTTCTGATGGCCATGAACCTCCCCTCCGCGCGCGCCAAAGGGCGCCGCGCGCCGATGGCGGACATCAATGTCACGCCGTTGGTCGACGTCATGCTGGTGCTGCTGATCATCTTCATGGTCACCGCGCCGCTGATGACCGCGGGCGTGCCGGTGAACCTGCCCGACAGCCGGGCCAAGGCGCTCGATCAGGACCAGAAGCCGGTCGATATCGCGGTCGATCGCGACGGTACTATCCATATCGGTGACGACGCCGTGACGATGGAGGAATTGCCCAATCGCCTGTCGGTGATCGCCAGCGAGCGCCGTCAGGGCGACAAGCCGCCACAGGTCTTCCTGCGCGCCGACAAGGCGCTCGATTACGGCCGCGTGATGGAAGTGATGGGCGAGTTGAACCGTGCCGGCCTCAACCGCGTCGCGCTCGTTTCCAACGCCAAGGAGCGCCAGTGAGCGGCATCGCCGTTTCTCCTATCCTGCGCCCGATCCCCAAGGAGCGCGACGACCGGTTGTGGATCGCGATCGGCGTGTCGGTGCTCGCGCACCTCGTCCTGTTCACGATCCTGTCGCTGCTGCCGCCATCGCCCCCGCCGCCGCCGGTCGTGCCGATGGATGTGACGATCGCCGACGATGTCGGGCTGAAGGCCGGCGCGCCCAACACGACGGTTGATCCGGCCGAGAGCAAGGCGCCCGATATCGGCAACCCCGAGGATTCGGCGCCGCCCGCGCCGGCCGAGGAAAAGGCCGAACCCGCGCCGCCCAAGCCGCAGCCCGAGGCCGCCCCGCCGCCCAAGCCCGCGCCGGTCGCCAAGCCCGAGCCGAAGAAGCCGGCGCCCCCCGCGCCTAAGCCTGCGCCGAAGGCACAGCCCAAGCCGGCCGTCGCGGCGCCCGCCAAACCCGTGGTCAAGCCAGGCAAGGGCACCGGCAGCACCGTCAACGCGAACAAGCCCAAGGCTCGTGGGCTCAATTTCGGATCGGATTATTTCAAGGGCGCTTCGACCAAGCCCAGCCCCGCCACCGGCACCGCGCCCAAGTCCGCGACGATGAGCCAGCAGGCGGCTATGGATATCGGTCAGAAGATCAAGCAACAGGTGCAGCCTTGCGCCAACCGCCAGGTCAATCCGGGCCCTGGTGCCGAGCGTATCCGCGTGACCATCCGGCTCAAGATCAACCGCGACGGCACGCTGGCGTCTAAACCCATGATTGTCGGGCATGACGGCGTCGACGACGATAATCGCCGCTACCAGCGCCAGGTCGACGATCGCGCGATCGCGACCTTCATGGGCTGCCAGCCGCTGCGCGGCCTGCCGCCCGAATTGTACGACGTCCCCAATGGCTGGAGCGATTTCTCGCTCCGCTACAAGCTTCCGGGTTGAGAGAGATGATGATGACTAAAGGCCTTCCGCTGATCGCGTTGATGATGGCACTGGCGCCCGCCGCCAATGCCCAGACGAACCCGCCGGCACCGACCCCGACCCCGGCGCCCGCACCTGCTCCCGCGCCAGGGGCGACTCCGGCGCCTGGTCAATCCGGCGGGCTGGTGGTCGATGTCGAGGGCGGCATTTCGGCGCCGATGGGAATCGCGATCCCGGCGCTGCCGACCCCGGAAGTGGCCTCGACCGCGGCGGGATCGACCGATCAGCTCGGCAAGCAATTGTCCGACGTCATCACCGCCGATCTAAAGAATTCCGGACTGTTCAAGCCGCTTCCCGCCGGCCAGCTGATGCCGGTGCCGTTCGCCCAGGCGACCGCGCCAGACTTCACCGGCTGGACGTCGCGCGGCGCAACCGCACTGGTCCAGGGCTATATCCGCGCCAACGGAAATGGCACGGTGACGGTCGGCTGCTATCTCTACGACACCGCGGCGCAGCGCGAGCTCGCGCGTCAGGGCTATGTGCTGAGCGTCAACGAATGGCGCCGCGCCGCGCACAAATGTGCCGACATGGTCTATACCCGGCTGACCGGCGAGGGCCCCTATTTCGACAGCCGCGTGGTCTACGTTTCTGAGACCGGGCCCAAGGGCAAGCGCATCAAGCGGTTGGCGATCATGGATCAGGACGGCTTCAACGGCCGGTTCCTGACCAACGGCCAGACGATCGTGCTGACCCCGCAATTGTCGCCCGATCAGCGCCGCGTCGCCTATCTGTCGTATCTCGACAAGAAGCCGACCATCTACGTCATGGACATCGCCAGCGGGCGGCAGCACCGGCTGGTCGACAATGTCAGCCTGGCGCTGGCGCCGCGCTTCTCGCCCGACGGCCGCTGGATCCTCTATTCGATGTCGCAGGCCGGCAATACCGATCTCTACAAGATTCCGGCCGATGGCGGCACGGCGCAGCGGCTGACCAGTGCGCCGGGCATCGACACCGGCGGCAGCTGGTCGCCCGACGGCAGCAAGATCGTGTTCGAAAGTGACCGTTCGGGCTCGCAGCAACTTTACGTCATGAACGCCGACGGTTCCAACCAGCAGCGGATAAGCTTCGGCTCGGGTAAGTACGCGACGCCCGCCTGGAGCCCGCGCGGCGACCTGATCGCCTTCACCAAGATCGGTGGCGGCTTCCATGTCGGCATCATGTCGCCCTCGGGCGGCGGCGAGAAGATGCTGACCGATGGCTGGCAGGACGAGGCGCCGAGCTGGGCGCCCAATGGCCGCGTCATCATGTTTTTCCGCTCGACCCAGGGCGGAAGCGGCGTCGCGGACTTGTGGTCGGTCGACCTGACCGGCGTCAACGAACGCCGCCTGCCCACGCCGTTCGACGGATCGGATCCAAGCTGGGGACCTATTCGCAAGGACTAACGTTTCGTATCCGGACCAAATACGCCCCCCCCAGGCATTCAACAGCCAAAAGTTAGGGAGAACCAACGATGGCACGCACGACTACCAAGCTGATCCTGCTCGCGACACTCGTCGCGGCCGCGGGCTGTGCCCACAAACGCCCGCCGGTCCTGCCGCCCGCCGCGGGCGAACAGCCGTCGGGATCCACCGGTAACGGCGATGCCGGATCGATCATCCCGGGCTCGGCCGAGGATTTCAAGCGCTCGGTGATGAGCGACACCATCCACTTCGCGCTCGATCAGTATGATATCGACGCGACGTCGCGCTCGATCCTCGACAGCCAGGCCGCCTGGCTGATGAAGTGGCCCGACCGCCGCATCACGATCGAAGGCCATGCCGACGAACGCGGTACGCGCGAATATAATCTCGCGCTCGGCGATCGCCGCGCCAATGCCGCCAAGAACTATCTCGCCGCGCGCGGCGTCAACGCATCGCGGATCAACACGATCAGCTATGGCAAGGAACGCCCGATCGCGCTCGGCTCGGACGAGGCAAGCTGGGCCCAGAACCGCCGCGCGGTGACGATCGTCCTGCAATAGCGCGATCGATCAGACGTACGCGAACGAGGCCGGGGAGCGATCCCCGGCCTTTTTCGTGGCTACGCCTCCCATTTATTGAGGGCGCGCCGATAGGCAGATTCTCGCGCGGCCAGCTCCGCTTCCAGATCGGCGATCTCGCTGTCCTGCTTATTGGCCAACTCGCGCCGCTTAGCCTGCAAGGCATCCAGCCGATGATCGATGTCTGCGAGGGCGCGTTCATGCCGCTGCTGCGCGGCGCTCAACGCCTGCTCGGCTTTTTCCAGCGGCTTGCGGTTGGGGCGCGGCGGGCGCTTGGCTGGCTTGGGCGCGCGTGCCGTTTTGCCTTTGCTGACCGATCCATCCCCCGATCCCGCGGCCTTGCGATGCTCCGTCGCTGATCCTCGCGCCCGCTTGATCACCTCGCCGGGCTTGGCGAGCGGCTCCTTGATCAATTTGGGGTCGGTGACGATCTCCGCCGCGCCGCGGGAAAACAGGTTCTTGGTCGTTCCCCACGCCTTGAGCGCGGCTTTCATGCTCGGCGCCGCGACATAGGCGTCGTGGAATCCGATCGGGGTTCGATAGACCTTGAGCTTCGGCATGATCGCAATGCTAACGCAGGGCCGGCGCCTTGGTGCCCCTGCGTTCGGCGGCCCTCGGAACCCTCCTGCCGAATGCGCTTGCGACTCGCTTGAGAACGATATAATGATGATATCGTAATTAACGGGAGGGTCCGATGTCGGATTCGAATGGAAATGGTGCCGCCTTGACGCTGTCGCGCGAACGTCCTGCGGCAACGTCGAGCGGTTATGTGATGCTGCTCGTGCTGCTGATCGCGTTGGCGGCGGCGATCTATGGCGGGTTGACGGCAGACACCAATCCAATGGTCGGCGCACCGTTGATCATCGGCGGGGCGATCGTCTTCGCCTTCGTGCTGTGCGGCTTTTACATGCTTCAGCCCAACCAGGCCGTGGCGATCACCTTATTCGGCAGCTATCAGGGCACCGACCGCAAGACGGGCTTGCGCTGGCTGCTGCCTTGGCTCGGACGCCGCAAGATTTCGGTCCGCGCCAACAACATTATTTCCGACAAGATCAAGGTCAACGATCTGCGCGGCAACCCGATCGAGATCGCGGCGCAGGTGGTGTGGCGCGTGACCGATACTGCCCAGGCCTTGTTCGACGTCGACGATTACAAGGCGTTCGTGATGGTCCAGATCGAGGCCGCGGTGCGGACGATCGGCTCGCGCTATCCCTATGACGATTTCGCGCATCAGGAAGTGACCCTGCGCGGCAATCACGATCAGGTCGGCGCGGAGTTGCGGCAGGAACTGATCGCACGACTGGTCATGGCCGGGATCACGGTCGACGAATGCGGCTTCACCCATCTTGCCTATGCGCAGGAAATCGCCGGCGCGATGCTCCGCCGGCAACAGGCTCAGGCGGTGGTCGCCGCGCGCCAGACCTTGGTCGAGGGCGCGGTCGGCATGGTCGAAATGGCGCTCGACCAATTGAGCCAGAAAGGCGTGGTCGAACTCGACGACGAGCGTCGCGCGGCGATGGTCTCGAACCTGATGGTCGTGCTGTGCGGCGAACGCGATACCCAGCCGGTCGTCAACGCAGGTTCGCTCTACCAGTAGGGCGATAGGATGGGCGCTCCTCCTAAGAAGGCGTTTCCGCTGCGCCTCGATCCCGCGCTTTACGCGGCGATCGAGCGCGCGGCGGCGAGCGACCTCAGGAGCGTCAATGCCCAGGTCGAATGCCTGCTGCGCGAGGCGCTCGCGCGGCGCGGGGTGAAGCTGGCGGATCCGGTACGGCCCAAGCGCGGCCGCCCGCCCAAGCAAGGAGATCAGGAATGATCGGACGGATGACGAGCCGCGAGCGGCTGCCGATCCTGATGGCGCTGTCGGTTCTGGCGCTTGGCATCGGTGCCGCGATGGTGCTGTCATGAGCGAGGGCGACTGGTTCGCGCCGAAGAAGCTCGGTGTCGGCGCTGGTCTGCCGATCACCTGGCAGGGTTGGGCGGTGACGATCGGCTATTCGGCGACAGTGATCGTCGCGGCAATGATCTTGGTGCCGCGGCATCCGGGAATCGCGGCGGGCGTCATCATACCGCTGACCGCTGCCTTCATGGTGATCTGCGCCCAACACACACGTGGTGGGTGGAAATGGCGCTGGCGGGGAGAAGAATGATGAAGGCGATTGCGATGGCCGGCGCTGCGTTGCTTGCGGCCGCGACCACGCCCACGGGCGTCGAGGTCACGATTCCCGGCCCACAGGGTGCGCTCGCGGGAACGTTGGTCGATCCCGGCAAGGATGCGCCGGCTATCCTGATGATTCCCGGTTCCGGCCCGACCGATCGCGACGGCAACAATCCGCTCGGCGTGAAGGGCGGCGTCTATCGTCAGCTTGCCGAAGCCCTGGCTGCAAAGGGAGTCGCCACGCTCCGCATCGACAAGCGCGGCATGTTCGGCAGCAAGGGCGCTATCGCTGACGCGAACGACGTGACGATCGCGGCCTATGCCGCCGACGCGCATGCCTGGGTCGACATGCTGCGCGCGAAAACCGGCCGCAAATGCGTCTGGCTGCTCGGGCATAGCGAGGGCTCGCTGGTTGCCCTCAAGGCGGCACAGGATCCCAAGGGGATTTGCGGCGTGATCCTCGTCTCGGGCGCGGGCCGGCCTTATGGCGAAGTGATCCGTGGCCAGCTTCGCGCCAACCCCGCCAACGCGCCGCTGCTGGCAGCGGGCGAGGCGGCGCTCGACCAGCTCGAGGCGGGGAAACGGGTCGATGGTGCGACCTTGCCGACGCCGCTCCAGCCCTTGTTCCGCGACAACGTGCAAGGCTTCCTGATCGAGGCATTCTCCTACGATCCGGCGAAACTGGCGGGCGCGATCAAGTTGCCGGTGCTGATCCTTCAGGGCGACAAGGACCTGCAGGTGGCGGTGACCGACGCCGAGTTGCTCAAGCGCGGCCAGCCCGCCGCGACGCTCAAGCTGCTGCCCGGGGTCAATCACGTGCTCAAACCGGTGGATGGCGATGACCGCGCGGCAAATGCCGCGACCTATGGCAATGCCGACCTGCCGATCTCGCCTGCCGTGCCCGAAGCGATTGCGGCGTTCGTCCGAAAGTAGCGCCCTCAGCCGATCGCCTGATTCAGCAGCTTCGCCAACCGCAGCCCGCCGCGTTCGACTTCCAGTCGCACCGTCGGGACCAGCGAGGCGATGGTCGCATTGTCCAGTTTCACCTTGGTCGGTGTCGCGCCGCAGGGATCGCCGCCGATCGCGGTCTTGTAGGTGACGTCGCGGGCGACCGCCCAGCTCTCGCGGCTCCAGTCCAGGACATTGCCCGCCGCGATCCGCTTGCGCTGGGCGAACGAATAACGATGCACCAGGCTGGGGCCGGTCGAGATGGCGCGCTCGGCGAGATAGCCGTCCCAGATCGAATGGAGATTGAGCCGGCTGGCGGCGTAGGTGCCGTATTCGGCCTTCACGTCGTTGCCGCCTTTGTCCCCTTTCTCGCCGGCATGAAGCGGCTGGTGAAGGTCACCGACAAAGTGGATCAGGAACACGAGCGCCTCGACGCGCTGTTTGGTCGGCGTGCGGCGATCCTTGAGGAGCTTCACGTCGCGAACGATCTGTGCCGAGACGCAATCGCCGTCCTTGCAAACGCTATCGACGTCGAACGGCGAGCAGATGTCGACGTCCTGATAATGCCAGGCGTTGGTGTAGCCGAACTTCTGCTTGCCGTTCTCGTCCTTGATTCCCTTGATGCAATCGGCCCAGACCGCCGCGTCATCGATCGTTCCCGCCTTGCATTGGGGCGTGCCGAGCAGTTTCTGTTGGCGGAGCAAGCGCGTGATCTCGCGTCGCGCCTTGGGGGTGATGTTGGCCCAGGCGATCTCCGCGACCGTTTGATGGCCATATTCCCAATAGGCATTGGCGGGGGACGCGAGGACGAGCGCGACGAGCGCGGCGGCGACGGGGAGGAAGCGCTTCATGGGCTTTGCCTTAGGCCGGGGCGGGGGCGGTTCCAATCGAAATGGCGCGACCGCGTGCCCATCGCCTACCCTTCACCCCGGCCTTGTGCCGGGGTCCACTCCTCCCCAACCGAGATGAGGCGTGGTGGCACGGGGGATGCCGGGATAAGCCCGGCATGACGGCTGAAAATGCCTCAGCCCTCGTCCTCATAAAGCGCCACCTTGCGCCCACCGTCGGACGCCGCACGTCCGCGATACATGCTGGCGGTGGTGAAGCTCCACGCCATGCCGCCGTCGGTTGCGGTCACGATTACGCCGCCGGTGCCACCAAGCGCTTTCACTTCGGCCATCACCGTGTCGGCGGCTTGCTGCAGGCTTTCGCCGAGGAAACGGACTCGTGCGTTGATCTGGAAGGCGACACTCTCGCGGATGAAGAACTCGCCCGCGCCTGTGCATGACACCGCGGCGCCGCGGTCGTCGGCATAGGTGCCGGCACCGATCAGCGGCGAATCGCCGATCCGTCCCCAGCGCTTGCCGGTAACTCCGCCGGTAGAGGTCGCCGCGGCGATATGACCGGCCTGGTCGACCGCGACCGCGCCGACCGTGCCGTATTTCATGTCGACATCGAACTTGCCGCCGTTCGACAGCAATTCGTCGAGCTGGCGCCGCCGTTCGGGAGTCGCGAACCACTCGGCATCCGCCTGGTCGAGCCCATGCTCGCGGCTGAACGCGTCCGCGCCTTCGCGGCCGAGCAGCACGTGCGCGCTTTGCTCCATCACCGCGCGCGCCAGCGTCACCGGGTTCCTGGTCGAGGTGACGCCAGCGACCGATCCGGCGCGTAGCGTCGCCCCTTCCATGATCGCCGCGTCGAGTTCGTTCCTGCCCTCGAAGGTGAAGGCGGAGCCGCGGCCGGCGTTGAAATGCGGATCGTCCTCGAGTACGCGGACCGCCGCCTCGACCGCGTCGAGCGAGGCACCGCCCGCCGCCAGGATCGCGCTGCCCGCGTCGAGCGCGGCATTCAGCGCGGCGCGAACGCCCGTATCGGTTTCAGGCCGGGTCTGGCTGCGCGTTATCGCGCCGGCGCCGCCATGGATCACCAGCGACCAGGGTTTTGGGGTTGTCGTCATGGCGGCGAGCGGTAGCCTTGGCGCCGCGCCGCCGCAATCCGATCAGCGGCCGCAGCCAGTTCACTTGGCGCCCGATCAGATAGAAAGTCCAGCAGCCGGCGACCGTGGTTGGAACCAGGATCAGGAACTCGCCGAGCGCGCCGATCCCCAAAGGACGCAGCCAATATTCGACCACGACGATGATCGTCTGGTGGATCAGGTAGAAGGGAAACACCGCCTCGGTCAGCGTCGGACGCCATGCACCGTCGCGGTTCCAGAACCGCTCAGCGATGCCGATCAGCGCCGCAACCGCGGCCCAGCATTGGAACTGATGCGCGACCAACATCAGGTCGCCCAGCCATTGCGGCGGGAAGAGGTCGCCGGGATAGGCGATCTCGATCGCTGCGCCGAATGCGTAGCTCAGCACCGCGAGTACTGCCGCCGGCTTCCACCAGCGCACGAACGATGCGAGCACGCGTGGCGACCGCGCGAGGCCGAAGCCGAACAGGAAAGCGGGGAAATAAGCGAGATGCGCGACGCCGTCGTTGATCAGATCCTGACTGTCGCTCCAGCGGTGGAAGATGACGACCTGGCTCAGCACCAGATAGACGATCGGCAGTACCAACGCGCGCCAGCCGCCGAACACGGCATCGAACCACGCCTGCAGCCGTTCGGGCCTGGGGACCAGCAGGAGCAGCGACAGCGCGGCGGTATAGGTCCACAGATAGGCCACGAACCATAGATGGTTCCAGGTCGGCAGGAACACCCCGTCGATTGCGCGGAAGCGGAAATAGTTCTGCGTCAGGAAATGGCCGAACCCCTGAGTATAGCCATGCTGCGTCGTCACCTCGACCCAGCTTTGCGGGGGCACCATCACGACCATGCCGAACAGGAGCGGGATCAGCAGGCGGCTGCTGCGGCTCGACATGAATTTCGCGACGCCGCTGGACTTGGCCAGCAGCGCCCGGCTGGCATAGCCCGACACGACGAACAGCAGGGTCAGGCGCCAGGGGTTGGTCACCAGCATCAGCACCGACAGCCACTCGACCGGCTGAGCGGTCTTCACGTGGAAGCCCCAGGGCGTGAAGACCATCGCGGTATGGTAGAGGATCAGCAGGGCGAAAGCGCCGACGCGCAGCCAATCCATGCCGTAATGACGTGCCATGCCAGTCCATGTAGCGATTGAGGGCGCGATGACTACCCATCGCGCCCTCCGGAGTTCCCCGATGCGGGTAGAAAGGGCTCAGGCGACGTCTGGCCGCGCCCGGATGTCCTCGATCCAGCCGCTCGACACTGACGGCTTGGTGACCTGCCCCCGAGCTTTCAGGCCGATCAGCGGGCGCAGCACGTTCACCTCGCGCCCGATCAGGTAGAAGGCCCAGCATCCGGCGATCGTTGCCGGGACCAGGACCGCGAACTCGCCAGCCGCGCCGATGCCGAGCGGCTTCACCCAGAATTCGACCAGGATGATCACCGTCTGATGGATGATGTAGAAAGGGAAGGTCGCTTCCGCGAGCGTGCTGCGCCATTGGTGATCGCGATTGAGGAAACGTTCGGCGATGCCGATCAACGCAGCGATCGCGACCCACGTGTCGATCTCGCGCGCCAGGCGGAAGACGATCGTCACATTGTGGGTCGGAAAGCTGAAATCAGGATAGGCGACCAGCAGCCCGGCGATCACCGCGTAGCAGGCGACGGCGGTCGCGGCCGATGCCACCCACCAGCGCGCGAGGCCGTCGCGCACCACGCGCGAGCCGGCGAGGCCGAAGCCGAACAATAAGGCGGGGAAATATTGCAGATGCGCCGGCCCGTCGCCGAACAGATCGTGCGTCTCTTCCTGGTGGGGGAAAAGCCAGAATTGGGTGATCAGCACGAACACCGCCGGCAGCACGACCGCCCGGCCGCCACCGAACACGCGATCGAACGTCGCCTGCAGCCGGTCCGCGCCGGGGATCAGGGTGATCAGCGCGAGGCCGAGTGTATAGACCCACAGATAGGTGACGAACCACAGATGATTCCAGGTCGGCATGACGATGCCGTCGAGCTTGCCGAAGCGGAAATAATCATGGGCCAGGAACCAGAAATAGGATTGGCCATATCCGTGCTTGCCGACCAGCTCGACCCAGGTCTGCGGCGGGACGATCACGGCCATGCCGAAGACCAGCGGGATCAGCAGCCGCGACGTGCGGTTCTTGAGGAACCCGCTTATCCCCGTAGATTTGGACAGCAACGCGCGGCTGGCATAGCCCGACACCACGAACAGCAGGGTGAGCCGCCACGGATTGGTCAGCAGCATCGGGATCTCGACCCAATCCATCGGCTGCGCGGTCTTGATGTGGAAATCCCACGGCACGAAGACCATGCCGATATGATAGAAGATCAGGAGCGCGAATGCGCCGATCCTCAGCCAGTCCATTCCATAATGCCGTTCCATCGTTCGCCTCCGTTCTTTGCGATGCGGTGACGGCTAGTCGGCGCCTTCCGGGGCCTCTATCGGAGAGGGCTAGGCAGCGGCTTTGCGGGGACGATCGAAATAGTGGCTGGGACGAGCGGCGGGTGGCGCGGGATGAACGGGACGCAGCGCAGGCTGGCGCTCGTGCTGGTTGCCGGCTTCCTGGTCATCGTCGCCGCGATCATGATCGCCAATGCCGAGTCTTCGCTCAGCGATCTTCGTGCCAATGGCCACTTCCTGCGCGCCGACCTGATCTGGTCGTGGGAATGGACCAGCATGATCGCATGGTTCACGATCTGGCCGGTGATCTGGATGGCGGTGAAGCATTTCCGCCCGCCGCGTTTTCCCTGGGTCGTGGTCGGGATCGCGTTCGTGCTCGGTAGCATGATCGCTTCGGCCTGGCATGTGTCGCTGATGGTGGAACTGCGGAAGCTCTATTATTCCGCGACCGGCGCCGGGACCTATCAATTCTTCGACGGGATCGAGAACAAGCCGCTCTACGAATATCGCAAGGATGTCGGTTCCTATCTGCAGTTCGTCGGGCTGTTCGCATTGGCGCAATGGCTGATCGCACGGGCCGGAACGGATCCGGCCGCCGAATCCCACGTGCCTAAGACGCTCGCGGTTGGCGACGGCGCGGTCACGCATCACGTCCCGATCGAAGAGATCGAATCGATCGCCTCTGCGGGCAATTACGTGGAGATCGCCTGGAACTCGCGGACGCTGTTGCATCGCGCGACCCTGTCGGCGGTCGAGGCAGAACTGGGCGATGCGTTCCTGCGCATCCATCGCGGCCGGCTGGTGCGGCGCGCGGCGATCCGCCGCATCGAGACCGATAAATCGGGCGACTTCACCGTCGAACTGGCGTCGGGCGCGAGCCTACGCGGAAGCCGGCGCTACCGTCCGGCGGACTGATCTCGGGCTCAATCCGATCAATGGCCGCAGCCAGTCGATCTCGCGGCCGATCAGGTAGAAGCTGACCGCGAACCCGAACGTGCCGGTCAGAAGCAGCGCGAACTCGACGAACGGGTTGAGGTTCAGCGGCAGCGTATACCACGCGATCAGGATAATCGCCGGATGGTGGGCGATATAGAGCGGGAACACCGCTTCGGCCAAGGTCGCGCGCCATTTGTGATCGTGATCGAGATAACGGCTGGCGAACTGGAACAGCACCAGGATCATGCTCCAGCCCATCGCCAGCCGCGCCGCGCGATCGAGCATCATGATGAGGTGGGGCGGGACGTTATGCCCTTCATAGGCGAGCTCGATACAAACCACGGTCATCCCGGCGACCAGCGCGACCGCCGCCGTCGGCCCTTGCAGCCGCGCGATCGTCGGCCACAACTTGCTCTCGCCCGCCAGCGCGAAGCCGAACAGGAAGATCGGGCAATAGGCGAAATGCGCATTCCAGTCGGTGAACAATCCCTGCTTTTCGGAAAGGACGAACATCACTGAAAACTTGAGCAGGACCAGCACGGCAATCGGAACCCAAAGCAGTCGCGCGCCCGGCGCCAATCGGTCCAAGATGCGGGTCAGGCGCTCTGCATTCCAACCCGGCGCGAGCAACAAAGCCGCCAGCGCCATCGTATAGGCCCATAGATAGGCGACGAACCACAGATGCTCCCAGTTCGGGAAGCCGTGGCCATAAACCGGGGTGATGCTCCAATAATCGGTCAGCCAGAAATGGAGCAGGCTGCCCGGATAGCCTTGCTCGCGTGCCCTGACCCACATTTCGGGCGGGATCAGCGCGACCATCGCGAATCCCCAGGGAATAAGCAGTCGGCGATTGCGCGAATCGGTGAAGGCGCGGACGTCGCGCGTCTTGTCGAACAGCTTGCGGCTGGCATAGCCCGATACCGCGAACAACAGCGGCAAGCGCCATGGCGTCAGCAACGCCATCGGCGCGGTCAGTTCATGATAGGTGACTGGTGACTTGATCACCCAGTCCCAGGTCGAGAAGACCATGGCGACGTGGTACACGATCAGCAGGCCGAAGGCGCCGATCCTGAGCCAGTCCAGGCCATAATGTCGTCGCTGGGGAATCATTGACGCCGTTCGTATCCGAGGTGACTCGGGCCAATAGCGGGTCGGCCCTGACCAAAAGGTTATCAGGCGCGAAACCGCAGTTGCCCGAAATGGGTCGTGTCGGCTTATCGGCGGCGATCATCGCGTGGCCGGCGGGACGGCCGGATCGCACCATGTCTGAAGGCCGATCCGCGCAAGGGTGCTAGGTTTCGCGAGCGCGCGCCGCTATATGGCGGGCGACCCAAGAGGATTTCGAATGTCAGTTCGTCCCTGGCGCGACATCACGCGCCGCAAGAGCCGTCAGATCATGGTCGGTAACGTCCCCGTCGGGGGAGACGCGCCGGTTACCGTCCAGACGATGACCAACACGCCGACCAGCGACCCGCGGGCGACGATCGACCAGATCCGCCGCTGCGAGGATGCCGGCGTCGACATCATCCGCGTGTCGTGCCCCGACGTCGAGTCGACCGCTGCGCTCAAGCAGATCGTCCGCGCCGCGCGTGTACCGATCGTCGCCGACATCCATTTTCACTATAAGCGCGCGCTCGAGGCGGCCGATGCCGGCGCCGCGTGCCTGCGCATCAATCCGGGAAATATCGGCTCGGCCGAGCGGGTGAACGAAGTCGTCGCCGCGGCCAAGGCTAATGGCTGCGCGATCCGCATCGGCGTCAATGCCGGCAGCCTGGAAAAGGACCTGCTCGAAAAATATGGCGAGCCGTGTCCCGACGCGCTGGTCGAAAGCGCGCTCGATCATATCAAATTGCTGCAGGATCGCGACTTCCACGAATTCAAGGTGGCGGTGAAGGCAAGCGACCTGTTCCTAGCGGTCGCCGCCTATCAGCAGCTCGCCGAAGCGGTCGATTGCCCGCTCCATCTCGGCATCACCGAAGCAGGCGGGTTCGTCGGCGGCACGGTCAAGTCGGCGATCGGGATCGGCAGCCTGCTCTGGTACGGGATCGGCGACACGATCCGCGTGTCGCTCTCGGCCGAGCCCGAGGACGAAGTGCGCGTCGGGTTCGAGATCCTGAAGGCGCTGGGCATCCGCAATCGCGGCGTCCGCGTCGTGTCGTGCCCGAGCTGCGCGCGCCAGGGCTTCGACGTCATCCGCACCGTCCAGGCGCTGGAGGAACGGCTCCAGCACATCCGCACGCCGATGTCGCTGTCGGTGCTGGGTTGCGTGGTCAACGGACCGGGCGAAGCGCGCGAGACCGATATCGGCATCACCGGCGGCGGCAACGGCAAGCACATGGTCTATCTGTCGGGCGTGACCGACCACCATGTCCAGGACGCCGACATGATCGAGCATATCGTCAAACTGGTCGAGGCCAAGGCGGCCGAGATCGACGCAGCCGACGAGGCGAAAGCGGCGGCATGAAGATCGCGCTCGGGCTTGTCGCGGCGGCGATCACGCTCGTCGTGCAGCCCGGAGCGGCGAACACCGCGGCACCGACTACAGCGCCTGCCCATCCCGAAGCCCGGCCGTTCGGCGATCCCGATCGCGCCGGCCGCGACGTCGCCGATGCGATGGCGCGCGCCAAGGCCAATGGTCGTCGCGTGATCCTCGTGTTCGGGGCGAACTGGTGCCACGACAGCCGTGCGCTGGCCGGCTGGTTCGCCAGCCCGCGCTTCGCCGCGATGCTCAGCCCCCGCTACGAAATCGTCTGGATCGATGTCGGGCAAAAGGATCGCAATCTCGACCTCGCGCGCCGCTTCGGGCTCGACGGAATCAAGGGAACGCCGACCGTGCTGGTCCTCGACTCCGCCGGCAAACCGCTCAACCTCAAGGACGCGCCGCGCTGGCATGACGCCTCGACGCGCAGCGAGGATAAGATCTACCGGTATTTCGCGCGGTAAGTTCTTCTTAGTCATCACTATTAGCCAAGCCGCAATCGCCGCGCGGTAGAAGAGTAGCGATGAAATACGCGCTGCTCGTGGTGACCGTGATCGGGATAGCGATCGGCCTGGCCTTGCCGGGGGCGAAGCGCGCGCCGATCGCCGCCGCTCCGCCGGCCGCTGCGGCGCAGGTGGACCAGCCGCAGCCGACCGTGCTCGACCGTGCGGACAACGGCCATTTTTTCACCGTCGCCGACGTCAATGGCGAGCCGATCAAGTTCGTCGTCGATACGGGCGCGACCGAGGTCGCGCTGACCCAGGACGACGCGCGGCGCGCAGGGATAAAGTTCGATCCCGGCCAGTTCGACGTGGTCGGCACCGGTGCCTCGGGAGCGGTCCGGGGGCAGGAAGTCGAGCTGGAGGATGTCGTGCTCGACGGCAAGCGCGTCAGCGGTATTCACGCGCTCGTGCTCGACGGGCTGACCATCTCGCTGCTCGGGCAGAACTATCTCCGTCGCCTCGACAGTGTCGCGATCAGCGGCGACAAGATGACGCTGAAGTAGAGCAGATTCCCCTCCCGCTTGCGGGAGGGGCAAGGGGAGGGCATGTCCGTTGGTCCGGGTGATTGGACACGCCCTCCCCCGACCCCTCCCATAAATGGGAGGGGAGAAGGGGGGGCACTCCGACAACGCCCCGTCCACAAGCCCACCTTCTCACCTCATGAGGGAAGAGGCCGGTGACGTAACGATCGCCTCGCGCTATCGGCATGGATATGCCGCGCAGCCCCGCCTTCGTGTTTTCCGTCGCGGTGCTGGGGATCGCCGTCTTCTCGTCGATGGACGCGGTGATGAAGGCGTTGGTGATCGAGATCGGCGCCTATGACACCTTGCTGTGGCGGACGCTGGCCGGCGCGATCCTGACTGGGCTGCTTTACCTGCCGCAGCGGACCGCCTGGCCATCGCGGGCGACGATGCGCGTGCATCTGATCCGCGGATCGGTGTCGGCAGTGATGGCGGTGACGTTCTTCTGGGGACTGGCGCGCGTGCCGATGGCGCAAGCGATCGCGCTCACCTTCATCGCTCCCTTGCTGGCGCTGTTCGGCGCCGCTTTCCTGCTCAAGGAGCATATCTCGCGCCGGGCGATCGTCGCGTCGCTGGTCGCCTTTGCCGGGGTCGGGGTAATCATGCTCGGTCAGGCGGCCTCGGCGCCGTCGCCCGACCGCTTCCGCGGCACCGTCGCGGTCCTGACCTCGGCGGTCTGCTATGCCTATAATATCGTGCTGATGCGGCAGCAGGCGCTGGTCGCCGGACCCAAGGAAGTCGCTTTCTTCCAGAGCGTGATCGTCCTGGTGATCCTGGCCGCCGGGGCGCCGTTCATGGCCCACGTGCCCGATCTCCGCCATGCGCCGGCGATCGCGGGAGCGGCAGCGCTGGCGACGGTCTCGCTGCTGCTGCTCGCCTGGGCCTATGCGCGCGGCGAGGCGAACTATCTCGCGCCGACCGAATATACCGCCTTCGTCTGGGCGTCCTTATGGGGATGGGTCGTGTTCAGCGAGCGAATCGCGCTCTATACGCTCGCCGGCGCCGCGCTGATCATCGCGGGTTGCCTGATCGCCGCGCGGCGGCGGTCGATCGAGACTGTGGAGGCTGCATTTTGACCGTTACCATCCGTCCCGCCACGCCGCAGGACGTTGCGCTGATCCTGCGCTTCGTCCGCGAACTTGCCGAGTTCGAGCGTGAGCCCGACGCAGTGAAGGCCACCGAGCAGAGCCTGAGCCATGCCTTGTTCGACGAGCGATCGGCCGAAGCCGTGATCGCGGAGCAGGATGGCGAGCCGATGGGCTTCGCGCTGTTCTTCCACAATTTCTCGACCTGGACTGGACGCAAGGGCCTGTATCTCGAGGACCTCTACGTGACGCCCGAGGCGCGTGGATCGGGGGTCGGAACGGCGTTGTTGCGGCACCTCGCGGGCATCGCGCTCGACCGCGATTGCGGACGATTCGAATGGGCGGTGCTCGACTGGAATACGCCGGCGATCGATTTCTACACCGCGATGGGTGCGGAAAGCCTGGACGAATGGCGGATCCGGCGCGTCACCGGCGACGCGCTGGTCAAGCTCGCCGGCCGCGGCTGATGGCCTGGGCCTGGCTGATCCTGGGCGGCCTGTTCGAGGTCGGGTTCACCACCTGTCTTCGCAACGTCGAAGGGTTTCGCAATATTCCCTGGACGCTCGGCTTCCTCGGCTCGGTCGCGCTGTCGATGGGCTTGCTCGAATATGCCTCGCGATCGATCCCGATGGGCACGGCCTATGCGGTGTGGGGCGGGATCGGCGCCTTGGGTACGGTCATCGTCGGCATTGCATGGTATCAGGAGCCGGCGAGCCTGCCGCGACTCCTGCTGATCCTCGGCGTCGTTGCGTGTATCGCCGGACTGAAGATCACGGGAGCACGGTGATGGCGGCGGACGAAGGGCTGATCGACTGGGTGACCGAGGCGATGGAGCCGGTCGGCCGCATCACCAAGCGCGCGATGATGGGCGGCGCCACGCTCTATTGCGACGGCACCATCTTCGCGATCGTCGCCAGCGGCGGCGGACTGTGGCTCAAGGCCGATGCGGAAAGCGACGCCGTGTGGGACGACGCGGGATGCGAGCGCTTCACCTATGAGATGAACGGCAAGACCGGCAGCATGAACTATCGTCGCGCGCCGGACGACGTTTATGATGATGCCGACGAACTCAGGCGCTGGGCCGCGGTGGCGCTCGAGGCGGGACGGCGAGCGCCGAAGAAGGCGCCGCCGCGTCGGACAGCGCGGGCGGGGTCGCGAGGGCGATCCCGCAATTAAGAGCGATGGCCGCGATATGCGTGAGAGCGGTTATTAGCCCGCTCAACTCGCCGGGCCGCGGATACCCGTTTTAAGACCGTCATAGATCCGGTTCATAAAGGTTCGCGCGTCCATTGGCGTCGCAAAATACACCTCGACGCCAAAGCCGTCGCTCAGAAACGGCCGGATGTCGTCGACCGTGCCTTCAGATATTTGCCAGTGACGCCATTCTTCCAGAATCGCTTGGCGGAGTTCCGGTGTGCCATCACGTACGGCCGCATCTATCGCGCCGGTCAGCGAGCCATCGATCATCTCAAAATCCTGGGAAAAATAGCTGCCTAGGAGATTGGAGAGCTCCGGCCATCGTTCTTTAGCGCAACGGCGCCGTTCCAGACTCGCTCTGCTCATGCCGCATGGTCTCACCTATCGCCGACGCTCGCAACTAGGCCGCCCGCAGGTTCAGCGCTGCGCCCTCGGGCTGAGCGTAAACACTCCCGCCGCAAATGACGCCACGATCGCCGTCGCGAGGATCGCGAACCACGCATAGGTGAATCCCGCGATCATCATTCGGTTGGGGAGGGTCCAGAACCCATAGATCGCCGCCGCGCCGCCTACCGCGACGATCAGGCCGAACAGCATCGGCCACAATTTGAACTTGGCGAGCAGCGCCAGGCCGATCGCGGTGGTACCGAGCGCGAGCAGCGCGAACTTGATATGGACCGCCCACCACAAGGCGTCGAGCTGGCCCGGTGTGCCGGGCAGAGTGTCCATGATCCGCCACATCAACACGCCCTCGATTTCGTCGCTTAGGCCGGCGATCGCGAGCATTGCGACGATCGCGAGCCGCAGCCGGCCGCGACTGGCGGCGATCGCCGCCAGCGCGAGGAACGCGGTGTAGGAAGGGATGAAGCCCAGCGCGTCGAGCCACAGGCCCGTATTCTGCGCCGCAACAAATGTCGCCCGGCACGCGCCGCCGCCGAACAAGGCAGCGACATCGCCCGGAGTCCGGGCCAGCTCGAATGCCAGGATCGACCCGAGCTGGCCGGAGCCATCATATGTCCCGCAGGCGACCAGCCCGGGGATATTGCCGAACGCGAACGAACAGGCGAACGCGACCAGTCCCGCCAGCACACTCAGGCGCCAGGCGGTTCGTGGCCTCACGCCGGCTGGGCTTCCTTCGCGCGCTCGATCGCCTCGATCACGATCTGGCGTGCCTCGGCGGCGTCGCCCCATTTGCCGACGCGCACCCACTTCTCGGCCTCGAGGTCCTTATAGTGGGTGAAGAAATGCTCGATCTGCGCGAGCACGATCGAGGGCAGATCCTGCCGCTCGCCGACGTCCGAATAATAGGGAAAGGTCGAATCGACCGGCACGCAGATCAGCTTCTCGTCGCCGCCATGCTCGTCCTCGAGGTTGAGCACGCCGATCGGCCGGGCACGGACAACGCAGCCCGGGACGAACGGCGAGCGCGCGATCACCAGCGCGTCGAGCGGGTCGCCGTCGGGCGACAGGGTATGCGGAACGAAGCCGTAATTGGCCGGATAGCGCATCGGCGTGTGCAGGATACGGTCGACGAAGAGCGCGCCCGACTTCTTGTCGAACTCATACTTCACCGGCTCGCCGCCGACCGGCACTTCGATGATCACGTTCAGGCTTTCCGGCGGGTTGTCCCCGACCGGTATCAAATCGATCCGCATGTCATTCCTTTATGGCGTGGCGCGCCGCCCCGTCTCAGCGGGGCTGGAGCAGCAGGTCGAGACCGCTCTCCCCGGTCCCGGTTTTCACGAGGTGCGGATAGCGCAGGCCATCGTGATAGTCGATGCTCACGCTGCGAACTTCTTCGCCTGCCTTGACCAAAAGGATGATGGGCGTTTTCGTACCCTTGGCTTCCGTCACCGCCGCCTTCAGCCTGTCGTCCGAATAAGCGAGACCGTTCACGCCGACGATCGTGTCGCCGATGGTGAGCCCCGCATCGAACGCCGGGCTCTGCCAGCGAACCGAACTCAGGCTGCCATCGGCGGCGGCGTTGAGGCCGAGCGAATAATAGAAATCGCTATACTTGCGCGCGCGCTCGGCTTGCTTGCCGATCGATGGCTGCACGTCGGTATAGACGAGCTTGTAGCCGTTGCGCTCGAACCCGCCCAGCGGCGCCGGCTCGCCGACGCCATAGAGCCGCTTGGTCAGCAGGCCGCGCCAGTCATAGGGCTGGATCTTGTCGAGCGTCGCGACGACGTCGTCGAACGTATAGGTGACTTCACCCCAGTCGCCGTCATTGATGCCGAAAAAGGCGCGGGCGAAATCGTCGATCGACTTGCTGCCTTTCGACTGCTGGCGGAGGATCGAATCGACCTCCATCCACACCAGCAGACCTTCATTGTAATAATCCTCCGACCGCTGGTTGCTGGTCCAGCCCTTGGGCCGGCGGTTGGAGATGATCGGGTCGTTGGTCGTGTCGATCAGCGGACGCCAGTTGCGGCCCGGCGTATTGTCGAGATTGGCCATGATCGCGGCATAGCCGTCGAGCGTATCCTGCTTCGACACCAGCCCCGACCGCGCCTGGAGCACATAGCCCCAGAACTGCGTCTGCCCCTCGTACACCCAGAGCAGGCTGTCGCGCATCGGATAGAGGTAATCGGGCGTCCACAGGTCGGCGCCGCGGCGGAACTTGCCGTCCCAGCTATGGGTGAATTCGTGCGGCAGCAGGTTACGCGCGCCGGCATTCGCTTCCCACTCGCTGAAATAGCCCATGCGTGTGCCGTCCTCGGAACTGCGATGGTGTTCCAGGCCGATCCCGCCGAGCTCGTTGGAGATCGACAGCAGGAATTCGTAATGGTCGTAATGCTGCGCGCCGAAGGTGCGGACGGCCTGTTCGACCAGGCGCTTGTGCGCGTCGATCATCGCCGGCGTGGCGGAATCGAGTTCCTTCTGGGTGTCGGCATAGACGTTGAGGTTGACCCGGTCGCTCAGCGGCCACTTCTTGTAATAGCGCCCGGCCAGCATCGGGCTGTCGAGCAGGATCTCGTAATTGGTCGGCTCGTACGTATAGGTCGACCCCGCCACCTTGGCGTTGAGCGCCGAAGACGCGGTCCATCCTTCGGGATATTTCACCGCCATGCGGATCGGGATTTGCCGCACGAAATAGCCGGCGGGGTAGAAGCTGGTGCCGATCGGCTCGAGGCTCAGCAGGTTGCGCGTGACCATCATCCGGCCCTGGTCGCCCTTGGTCGAGGTGACGTATTTGAAGCTGACCTCGATCGACTTGGCGCCCTTCGGCACGTCGAGATGGAAAGCATAGACCTCGACCGGGTCGCGCTTCCACGCGACCGACTTGCCGGCGGCGGTGATGTGCAGGTCGACCACCTTGTCGATCTCGTTGCGCGGCGTGTGCCCGCCCGGCACCCATTTCGGATAGAGCAGCACCATCTCGCCGCTGCCCGAGACCGGAATAGTTTCCTTGACGACATAGATACCGCGCATCGTGTCGGTCGCGTCGACGTCGAGCGTCAGCGTTCCCGGATAGGGTTTGTCGACCGCGACGGGGATCGTGTTCTCTACCGGCGTCGGCTGCGGCTTCGAATTTTCGGCGAGTGCGACGGTGGCGACGGAGGAGGCGAGCAGGATAGCGAATGCGACGCGACGGAGCATGGAGAGGGACCCCTTTTTGATGTGCGGCCGTCCTAGGACGGCGATACACCCGTCGTCCAGTAGGTAACGCTAGGGAATTGTTGGGATCACGCGCCGCCGATCGAGTTGATCGTGAAGGCCAGCACGCCGAGGTTGAAGACGAAGGCGGCTAGGCAATGACCGGTGACGACGCGGCGAACGCGCCGGCTCTGGATATCGACGTCGCTGGTCTGGAACGTCATGCCCAGGGTGAAGCTGAAATAGACGAAATCCCAATAGTCCGGGTCGTCGCAATTGGGGAAATCGATCCCGCCGCTGTCTTCGTTATCCTCGGCCGGCGAATAATAGAGATGCGCGTAGTGGAGCGCATAGATCATGTTGGAAAAGGTCCAGGCAAGCACCAGGGACGTCAGCACGAGCGCGATGGTGAAGGGCGATGCCTTGTCGAGCTTTTCGGTGACCACCGCGACCATGATGATGATCGACGTCATGACGGTGAGCAGCAACAGGAAAGCGCGATTGGCGTCGTTGCGTTGTGCAGCGGCGCGCATTTGTTCCGCGGTACCGCGGGCGAATAGCGGCATGATCGAGACGAGGAAAATGGCTGCGGCGATGTCGAACGCGATCATCGCGCCGCGTCCATAGCCCTGGGCCGGGATCGTCACGAACAGGCCCCCAACGAAGATCGCGACGAAGGCGATGAAGCGCGGAGGCGCGAGCCGGTGACCGAGATGCATGTTCGCCATGACGAAACGCTAGCGTAGCGCGTGCGCCTCTACTAGATACCCGCCCCCAATGGCACGTATCGAGACTCCCCGGCCCATCAGGGGCACCCAGGACATTTTCGGCGACGAGCAGCGGCGGTTCGCGCGCGTGCTCGAGGCGTTCGATCATGTCCGCAAATTGTATGCTTTCCAGCGCGTCGACTTGCCCGTGTTCGAGGATACCCAAGTGTTCGCGCGCTCGATCGGCGAGACCACCGACGTCGTCTCCAAGGAAATGTATACGTTCGAGGATCGCGGCGGGGATTCGCTGACCCTGCGCCCGGAATTCACCGCGGGCGTGTGCCGCGCCTATCTGACCCAGGGCTGGCAGCAATATGTGCCGCTCAAGCTCGTCACGTCGGGCGCGGTCTTTCGCTACGAACGCCCGCAAAAGGGGCGCTATCGCCAATTCCACCAGATCGACGCCGAAGTGATTGGCGCGGCCGAGCCGGCGGCGGATGTCGAACTGCTCGCCTTTGCCGACCAGTTGCTCCATGAACTCGGCATTGCCGATGGCGTGACGTTGCAGCTCAACACGCTGGGTGACGCCGAGACGCGCGAAGCCTGGCGGACCGCCTTGGTCGCGCATTTCGAGAAGCATCGCGGCGAGCTGTCGGAGGACAGTCTGGTCCGCCTCGACAAGAACCCGATGCGCATCCTCGACAGCAAGGACCCGCGCGACCGACCGATCGCCGACGCCGCGCCGGACATCGACGCGCATTTGACGAGCGAGGCGGGCGCTTTCTTCGAGAAGGTCACCAAGGGGCTCGATGCCGCCGGGGTGAAGTGGACGCGCAACAGCCGGCTGGTGCGCGGGCTGGATTATTACCGCCACACCGCGTTCGAGTTCGTCACCGATCGGCTGGGCGCGCAGGGGACGGTGCTCGCGGGCGGGCGCTATGACGGGTTGATCGAATCGCTGGGTGGGCCTCCGACCCCGGGTGTCGGCTGGGCGGCAGGCGTCGAGCGGCTGGCGATGTTGCTGGAGTCGGCTGAAAGCGACACGATCGATGCCGTCATCATACCACTCGGGGAAGCCGCCGAGCAGCATGCCACGGCGATGCTTGCGACCCTGCGACGTGCCGGCGTGAGCGCGGATATGGCCTTTCGCGGCAATATGAAGAGGCGCATGCAAAAGGCTGACGCCTCGGGCGCGCGATACGTACTCATTCTCGGCGACGACGAATTGGCTTCCGGTACCGTAACCGTGAAGTCGCTTCGCACCGGCGAGCAGGCGCCGATGCAGGCAGCCTGGATTCCGCAGGGCATTTTCGATCTGATCTTCGAGGATGAGATCGCCGAAGAGCATGGTGAAACCTTGCCTCCGCTCGGCCAGCGACTGGCGACGGCATGACCTCGATCTCCCCCGAACGGATCGCGCAGATCGAGGCGCGGCGCGACGAATTGTCGGCGTTGATGTCGACCGGCGACTTGTCGGGCGAACGTTTCGTCCAGATGTCGAAGGAATATGCCGAGATCGAGCCGGTGGCGAAGGCTGCCGGCGAAGTGCGGCGGCTGCGCGCGGAGCTCGCGACCCTCAGCCATATGGCCGAGGACGACAATGCCGACGGCGAGTTGAAGGCGATGGCGCGCGAGGAGATCGAGGAGATCCGCGAGAGCCTGCCCCAGGCCGAACGCTCGCTGGCGCTGGCATTGTTGCCCCGCGATGCCGCCGACGAACGCGCGGCGATGCTCGAAATCCGTGCCGGCACCGGCGGCGACGAGGCGTCCTTGTTCGCCGGCGACCTGTTCCGCATGTACCAGCGCTATGCCGAAGGGCAGGGCTGGCGGGTCGAACTGATCTCCGCCTCCACCTCGGAAGCGGGTGGGTTCAAGGAAGTCGTCGCCTCGGTCGAGGGCAAGGGCGTGTTCGCCAAGCTGAAGTTCGAAAGCGGCGTGCACCGTGTCCAGCGCGTACCGGTGACCGAAAGCGGCGGGCGCATCCACACCTCGGCGGCGACCGTCGCGGTGCTGCCCGAGGCCGAGGATGTCGACGTCCAGATCGACGAAGCCAGGGACTTGCGGATCGACGTCTATCGCTCGTCGGGGCCGGGCGGGCAGTCGGTCAATACCACCGACAGCGCGGTCCGCATCACCCACTTGCCGACCGGGCTGGTGGTGATCCAGCAGGACGAGAAGTCGCAGCACAAGAACAAGGCCAAGGCGCTAAAGGTGCTGCGGACGCGGCTTTACGAGGCCGAGCGCGAGCGCCTCGCGGCCGAACGGTCGGGCACGCGCAAGGCGATGGTCGGCTCGGGCGACCGGTCGGAGCGCATCCGCACCTACAATTTTCCGCAAGGGCGGGTGACCGATCATCGCATCAACCTGACCTTGCATCGCCTGCCGGAGATTCTCGAAGGCGATATGGACGAACTGATCGGCGCGCTGATCGCCGAGGACGAGGCAGAGCGGTTGGCGACGCTGGATGGCTAACTCCCCCTCCCGCTTGCGGGAGGGGCTAGGGGAGGGCGTGTGTCCTCCCTCCGGCGCATGACAGGCCCTCCCCCAGCCCCTCCCGTAAACGGGAGGGGAGTGAGGTCAGCCCTTGCTGCGGCGACTCAGCGCCTCGCGGCCGTCTCCGATACCCCGCGCCTCGATGCCGAACTGCTTATGGCCCACGCGCTCGGCGCGACGCGCGAGCAATTGCTATTGCGCCATCTCGATGACCCCGTGCCCGACGCCTTCGCCGCGCTGATCGACCGGCGCCTCGCGCACGAGCCGATCGCCTATATCACCGGCACGCGCGATTTCTGGACGATCAGCCTCGCGGTCGGCCCCGGTGTCCTGATCCCGCGGCCCGACAGCGAGACGCTGATCGAGGCGGCGGTCGAACACTGGCCGGACGTCGCCGCGCCGTTAAGGATATTAGACCTGGGAACAGGGCCGGGGACGTTGCTTCTCGCCGCGCTTGCGCACTGGCCCGAAGCGCGTGGCCTGGGGATCGATGCCTCGCCCGAGGCGCTCGATTACGCCCGGCGCAATGCCGAGTTACTCGATCTGGCCGATCGCGCCGCGTTTCGCATCGGCAACTGGGCCGACGGACTCGCGGGGGATTTCGACCTCATCCTCTGCAACCCGCCCTATATCGCCGCCGACGAATCGCTTCCGGCCGAGGTACGCGAGCACGAGCCCGGTGCGGCGTTATTCGCGGGCGCCGACGGGCTGGACGATTACCGCATTATCGTCACCCAACTCCCCCGCCTGATCGCCCCGAGCGGCATGGCGGCGATCGAGATCGGCGCGACCCAGGCCGCAGCGGTTTCCGCCTTGCTGGCCGCGCAAGGCCTGAAGGCCGCGGTTCGCCGCGACCTTGCCGGCCGCGACAGATGCGTCATCGCCACACCTTGAAAGTGACACACTTCGGTTACATATTTCTTCTTGGACAAACGCCCTGCACCCGCTATTGAGCGCTTAGGGGCAGACGATCTCAATCGACAAGTCGTTGAAATCGCGGGCCTGCCCAATCCATCGTCATTAGGCCGCTCGTCCGGCGGCCATGACAGGCCTTTCGCGCCTCCACCCAAGTTTCGGGCTCGGCGCGGGTGGCGCGTGGGATTTGCATCCTCTTGGAGCAAGGCCGGGTTTGTTTTGAACACAAGGACCACAGGACTTTGAACATAAATCGTCAGGCCGGCCGCCGTCGCGGCCGTGGTGGCCAGCGCCAGGGTGGCGGCGGTAATCCCAACGGCAACAACGGGAACCGCATCGACAACCGCGCGCGGGGCAATGCGAACCAGCTCTTCGAGAAGTACAAGGCACTCGCCGCCGAGGCGCAGCGCCAGGGCGACCGCGTCAACACCGAATATTATCTGCAGTTCGCGGATCACTATTTCCGTGTGCTCGCCGAGAATCGCAGCCGGTTCGAAGAGCAGAACCCGAATCAGGCTCAGCAGCGCCGCGGCCGCGAGGACGCGTTCGACGATGAGGATGAGGGCTACGAGGACGAGGGCGCCGACGGCGAGAGCCAGGAGCCGCGCCGTGAGGCCCAGGCCGAGCCGCGCCGTGAGAGCCGCAACCGTGACGATCGTGGCAATCGCGACGACCGTGGCAACCGCGAGGATCGCGGCAATCGCGAACCGCGCGAGGCTCGCGGCAACCGCTATAACGGCAATGCCAACGTCAATGCTGGCGTCAACGGCAACGTGAACGGCTATGCCGAGAACGACACCGACGAGGCGAACGGCGTCGAGGTGGCCGAGGTCGCCGCGCCGGTCGAAGAACGCGCCGAGCGTCCGTCCCGCCGTGGCCTGCGTCCGCGCCGCGAACCGCGTGCGGTCGAGGCGAGCGAAGGCGAAACCTTCGACGCGTCGCTGCTGCCCCCGTCGCTGGGCATTTCGGCCGGCACCGAGGGCGAGGAAGAACCCGCCCCCAAGCCACGCCGCCGCCGCACGCCGCGCGCCGCCGCCGTGGAGCCGGCTGCCGACGCTGCCGAATAATAGCCGTCATCCCAGCGGAAGCTGCGATCTCAGGCAATCGAGATACTGCACGAGATCCCAGCTTCTGCTGGAATGACGAAATGAAACGCCCGGCAGGATCCGATCCGCCGGGCGTTTTGTTTTGGGGGCCATAAGGCGAAGGGAGCCGGTCGTTACGGTTCCCGTCATCCTGTCATGCCAGCGCGGGTTCGGCGTTCGCGGCCTGCGGGGACGTTGCCTCTCCGCCGATAAAGGCGAGGATGTCCGCATTGATGAGGTCCGGGTGCGTCGTCATGCAGCCGTGCGGCAGGCCTTGATAGGTCTTGAGCGTGCCGTTTTTGAGCAGCTTTACGGCCAGCGGACCGCTGTCGGCATACGGCACGACCTGATCGTCCTCACTGTGGATCACCAGCACCGGCACGTCGATCTGCTTCAGGTCCTCGGTGAGGTCGGTCTCCGAGAAGACCTTGATGCAATCATATCCCGCATTGGCGCCGCCCATCATGCCCTGGCGCCACCAATTGTTGATCAAGCCCTGGATAGGTTCCACGCCCGGTTTGTTGAAATTGTAGAACGGGCCCGAGGCGACATCGAGGTAGAATTGCGAGCGGTTCGCCATGAGCGCGGTGCGAAAGCCGTCGAACACCTCGATCGGCGTGCCGCCGGGGTTCGTGTCACTCTTCACCATCACCGGCGGGATAGCGGAAATGAGCACGGCCTTCGATACGCGGCCGGGCTCGGCGCGCGCGACATAGCGGGCGACCTCGCCGCCGCCGGTCGAGTGGCCGACATGGATCGCGTCCTTGAGATCGAGCGCCCGCGCGAGTGCGATGACATCGGCCGCATAGGTATCCATATCGTTGCCGGTGTCGGATTGCCCCGAGCGGCCATGGCCGCGGCGGTCATGCGCGACGACGCGGAAGCCCTTGGCGCGGAAGAACAGCAGCTGGTTGTCCCAATCGTCGGCGCTGAGCGGCCAGCCGTGGTGGAACACGATTGTCTGCGCGCCGCGCGCGCCCCAATCCTTGTAGAAAATCTCGGTGCCGTCGTCGGTGGTGATGAAAGGCATGGGGGAATCCTCTCGTAATGAGGCGTGCCGGCCGGCAGGACCGGTGCTGCTGTCTCGCGAAGGAATCGTCGACGGGCCCAGATACGCTATCCGTCAAACTCGGATCCGATTCGGTCACGGGGACCCGGTGACGTTACAGCGGCAAAGGCCGGGGGTCACTTCATCAATGCGTGCTTGCCGCCAAATTCGCGTTCGGCACCCCGGCTCTCCGCGCAATTGGCGATCGCGCCGAAATGGATGCGACGCCGCAGCCTCGACCATCTTTCAGCTTCCGTTCACCCGCCAATACGTTAGCTTCGTCGCCAACAAGACAAAGGGGGATGAAGATGCGCGCACTGGCGGTTTCGGTCCTGTTGCTGGCGCCGGGCGCCGCTTTGGCGCAGACCGCGCCCCAGCCCTCGGCCCAAGGCGACGTCTCGGTCACAATCTACAATAACAACCTGGCGCTGATCCAGGATACGCGGCGGCTGACTTTGGCCAATGGCGTAAATCGCCAGGAATTTCCCGACGTATCCGATCGCATCCGGCCCGAGACGGTGCGACTGTCGATCGACGGTGCGTCGATCATCGAACAGAATTTCGACTACGATCTGTTGTCGCCGAGCGCGCTGATCCAGAAAGCGGTCGGCCAGACCATTACGCTGGTCCGCACCAACCCCGCGACCGGCGCCGAGACGCGCGAGCGGGCCAAGGTGCTGGCGACCAATGGCGGCGTCGTGCTCCAGATCGGCAACAATATCGAGGTGCTGCGCGACGACGGGCTGCCGGTGCGGGTGGTCTACGACTCGCTGCCGCCCAACCTGCGCGCGCGGCCGACCTTGTCGATCTCGCTCGACGCCTCGGGCGGTGGGACGCGGCCGGCGACGCTCAGCTATCTGACCACCGGGCTCGGCTGGAACGCCGATTATGTCGCCTTGTTCGACGAGGCAAAGAGCACGATCGATGTCCAGGGCTGGGTGACGCTGCGCAACGACAATAATGTCGCCTTCACCAACGCCGATACGGTGCTGGTCGCGGGCGCGCCGGGACAGGGGCGCGGCGGCAATGCCGGCATGGCGCCCGGAACGCTGCCTGGTACCGAGAGTGCGCGGCGCGCGCGGCTGGGCGATTTCTATCTCTATCCGGTCGGGCACCGCATCACGATCGCGCCCAACCAGCAGAAGCAGGTCAGCTTCCTGTCGGTCGGCGGCGTACCGGCGAAGAAGCTCTACCAATATCGCAACGACTGGTACGGATCGTCGAGCGACCCGGTCAGTGCCGCCACGGTATTGAGCTTTTCGAGCTCGAAGGACGGCGGGCTGGGCGACGCGCTGCCCGCGGGCACGGTCCGCGTCTATATCCGCGACGCCAAAGGCCAGCCGCAATTCATCGGCGAGAACCGCATCGATCACACACCGATGGGGTCGACACTGGCGATCCGCACCGGCGAGGCGTTCGACGTCAAGGTCAAGCCGGCTGTCGAGAAGCGCGAGAAGATCAACAGCGGCGAATGGGAGCGGACCGAGAAATTCCGCATCTCGATCGACGGCGGCAAGCCGACGACGGTCGAGCGCGAAGATGAAGTCACCTATTGGCGCACGACGATGAGCTATACGGTGACCAACGCGCGGCCCGAACCGGTAACCGTCGACCTGGTCCAGGCCGGGCTCGACCGCACCTATTGGCACGACACCCGCGTCTCAAGCGAATCGATCAAGGGCGAACAGCGCTCGCTCGACGAACGCTTGTGGCATGTGACGGTGCCGGCCAACGGATCGACCGTGCTGACGGTCGCGTTCGATACCCGGTACTGACGGCGAGATCCGCGCGATGCGCGCCGCCTTGCTGTTGCTGCTCGCGCTGGTCGGCGCCGTGCCGGCGCGTGCGCAGACGGTCGTCACCTCCGCCGGCCCCGACAAAGTGTCGGTCACGCTCTATCGCGACCCCAATCGCGATGCGCAAAGTGCGATCAACCGGTCCTATCCGCAGGGCTTCGCGCTGATCACCGAAACCCGCACGGTGACCATTCCCGCCGGCCCAGCGGTGATCCGGTTCGAAGGCGTGGCCGGCAATATCCTGCCCGAAAGCGCGTTGGTGTCGGGACTGCCGGATGGTGTCGAGGAGAAGAATCTCGACGCCAATCTGCTGTCGCCGCGGTCGTTGTTCGACCGCGCGCTGGGCCGGCGCGTCCTGGTCCGCCGCACCAGCCCGGCGACGGGCAAGGTGCAACTGCTGCAAGCGACCTTGCGCTCCTCGGCCGATGGCGCGGCGGTGCTCCAGTTCGGCGGGACCTATGGCGATCTGCGCTGCTCGGGCCTGCCCGAAGCGATCGTCTATGACGGTGTGCCCGAGGGCTTGTCGGCGAAGCCGACGCTGTCGGTGAAGACGATTGCCAAGGCTCAGCGTCAGGTGACGCTGACCTTGTCCTATCTGTCGGGCGGATTCGACTGGCAGGCGGATTATGTCATCGCGATGCGCAAGGACGGGCGGAGCGCCGATCTGTTCGCGTGGATCACGCTCGCATCGACCGACGTCACCAGCTTCGTCGACGCCGATACCCAGGTCGTCGCGGGCAAGATCAACCGCACCGCGAACAGCGACTACGGGCCGCGTAATTTCGCCTCGGCAAGCTACCTGCCGCTGCAATGCTGGCCACTGCCGGAATACGATCTGGATGACGGACGGCTCTACGCCCCCGGGGCGCCGCCGCCGCCGCCTCCACCGCCGCCTGCGCCGGCCCCGCCGCCGATGGATATCGTCGTCACTGCCAGCCGCGCCGCGGGCATGATGGCGGAGGCGAAGATGGCCACCGCTGAGGAGCTCGGCGACCTCAAACTCTATCGCTTTCCGGCGCGCGTCACTGTCGCTTCCCAATCGCAGAAGCAGGTCGGGCTGATGAGCAAGTCGGGCGTCAAGCTCGCGCCTATCTATGTCAGCGACGTCATGGGCGAGAATGCCGATACAACCTTGCTGCTGCGCGGTAAGAACAGCGCCGCAAACGGGCTAGGTGCCGCGATGCCGGCGGGCAAGGCCGCGGTGTTCAGCGAGGTCGACGGACAGATGCTGCTCGTCGGCGAATCGGCGATCGACGACAAAGCGGTGGACGAGGTCGTCGAGTTCCGCATGGGCCGGCCGCAGAGCGTATCGGCGCAAGTGGTAGGAACGCGCCGCCGCCCCGATGATCGCACCACCAAATACGCGTTGACCGTCACCAACGACCAACCCTGGCCGGTGACGTATGAAGCCAAGATCCATCTCGACGACGATGAAAAGATGGCGCGATCGAGCAGCAGACTGGGCAGGAAGGACGGCGCGTCTTTCTGGACGACCATTGTTCCCGCGAACGGCACCGCGACCTTGTCCTATGCGGTGCGCGACGATCGCAACAGATAGGATCCTCCAGCTTCCCCCCGTTGCTGTCGGCATGTAGTGGAGCGAGGCGCAGGGCCGTTTCCGCTTGCCCAAATCGCGGCTAGAGCGGCGCGATGCAACGGCTCGCAATTTACGACATGGACAAGACAATCACGCGGTCGCCGACCTGGATGGCGTTTCTCCGCGCCTGGGCCAGGCGGCGGCCGTGGCGGATCGCGGCGCTGGCGGCGAGCGCCGCGCCGGCCGCGCTCTATCTCGGCAAACGCATCGATCGTGCGCGGTTGAAGGAAATGACGCAGCGGCTGGTGATGGGGCGGGGGGCCGCGAGCGTCGCGGTCGATCGCGTCGCCGGGCGTTTCGCGGCCAATGTCGTCACCGGGAAGGTATGGGACGATGCCCGCGCGCGCATCGCGGCCGATCGTGCCGCCGGGTATCGCGTGGTGATGGCGACCGCCTCCTACGATTTCTACGTCCGTCCGATTGCCGCCGCGCTGGGCATCACTGACGTCATCGCGACGCCATCTACGCTTGAGCATGGCCGTTTGCTGCCGCGTATCGCCGGCGAGAATTGCTATGGCGACGCCAAGCTGCGGATGATCGAAGCATGGATGGAGCGCGAGGGGATCGCGCGCGTCGACGCGCATATCCGTTTCTATTCGGATCACGTGTCGGATGCCCCGACGCTTGACTGGGCGGATGAGGCGTTCGCCGTCAATCCGCATGCGCCGTTGCTGGCGCTGGCGAAGGACAAGGGCTGGGCTGTGCTACGCTGGCGGTAGGGTTTAGGCCATCGCTGTAGTTTTCCCCTCGCTGGCAGAGAGGGGAGCTGCAATGTCCTTACAGCAACACATCCACCGCGTGGATCGCCAGCCCGACCAGGCCGCCGACCAATGTGCCGTTGATGCGGATATATTGCAGGTCGCGGCCGACCGCATTTTCCAGCCGTCGCGTGATCGTCTGCGCGTCCCATCCGCGCACCGTTTCCGACACCAATCGAACGATCGCGTCGCCATAATCGGCTGCGGTACCGACCGCAGCGCGTCGGGCGAACCGGTTGATCGTGTTGGCGAGCTCGGCATCCTCCTGCAAGGTGGTGCCGAGCTGGTGCAGCGCCTCGCCGAACCGGCCGGCCATCATCGCGTCGGGATCGCGCGCGATCTTGAGCATCGCGCCGCGCATCTGTTCCCAGATTCCCTGCCACCAGTCCGACAGCGCCGGATTGTCGAGCATCTCTGCCTTGAACCCCTCGACTCGCGCGCGCATCGTCGCATCGTGCTGCAAATCGTGAGCGAGTTGCGCCAGGCCTTCTTCCGCCTTTGCCCGCAGCGGATGGTCGGGTTGCGACGCCATGTCCTGGATCATGCCGTCGAGCCCGGCGATGATCTTGTTGGCGAGCGTCTCGTCGAGCCCGGTCCAGCGCATCAGGGATCCGGCGCGTTCGTGGACCATCGCGCGGATCACCGGTTCGTTGGCCGACAATACTTTGGCCGCCCATTTGATGATACCGTCGAGCAGCGGAACGTGGCGGTTGTCGGCGATGGCGGCGCTGAGTGCGTTGCCCAGGAGCGGCGAGATTTCGAGCGAGCGTAGCCGCTGCGCCAAGGTCGTCCGCACCATCCCGCCCAGCCGTTCCTGGTCGAGCGATTCGAGCATGTCGGCGGCCAGCCGCGATGCGCCGCGTCTCAGCCGGCCTTCGCTCGCGCCTTTGGGACTCGCCAGCCAGCGACCCGCCGCGCCGGCGACATCGACGCGCTGCATGCGCCGGGCGACGACGCGGGGGATCAGGAAATTATCGCGCAGGAATTGCGCGAGCGTGTCGCCGATCCGGTCCTTGTTCCTGGGGACGATCGCGGTGTGCGGGATCGGGAGGCCGAGTGGATGGCGGAACAACGCGGTCACCGCGAACCAGTCGGCCAGGCCGCCGACCATCGCCGCCTCGGCAAAGGCGCGGACGAAACCCCAGGCGGGGTGATGACCGCCCAGCGCACGCGCGATCAGGTACAAAGCGGCCATCGCCACCAACAGAGCGGTCGCGACCAACCGCATCCGCCTGAGGGCAGGGGGCGCGGCCGTCGGGCCGGGAACGGACAGTCGCGCCAACTTCATGCCCGAAACAATCCCCGAAAGCCGGGATTGTTCAAGCCCCCCTTATGCGCCAGGCCATTATTATTCGGCCGGCTGCGGCCCCTGTTCGCCGTGGTCATAGCCGATCGGCTTGGGCGCATCCGGATGTGCGAGGATCGGCCGGCTATCGTCGCCAGGACGATAGGTCAGCAACACGCGGCGCAGCCACGGTCCGGCCCATTCCTCGATCCCGATCGCCAGGCTGAAGCTTGCCGGCACGATCAGCAATGTCAGCGCGGTCGACAGGATCAACCCGCCGATCACGACGATGCCCATCGGCGCCCGCCACGAGGCATCGCCCGACAGCGACACCGCGGTCGGCACCATGCCCGCGACCATCGCGACCGTGGTCATCACGATCGGCTGCGCGCGCTTGTGACCGGCATCCTCGATCGCGGCGAGGCTGGGCACGCCCTTGCCCATCTCTTCGAGCGCGAAGTCGATCAGCAGGATCGAGTTCTTGGCGACGATGCCGATCAGCATCAGCAAGCCGATATAGACGGGCATTGAGATCGGCTGGCCGGCGATCCACAAGGCGATCAGACCGCCCAGCGGCGCCAGCATCAACGAGCCCATGTTGACGAACGGCGGCAGGACGCGGCGGTAGAGCAGCACCAGCACGGCAAACACCAGGAACACGCCGGCCACCACCGCGACCAGGAAGTTGTTGATCATCTCGGCCTGCCACTTGGCCTGGCCGAGCGTCAGCTGCTGCACGCCATTGGGCAGATGCTGCATGATCGGCAGCGCGTTGATTTCCTTCCACGCCTGGCCGGACACCAACGGCTTGCCGGTCTTGGGGTTGAGGCCCAGATCGGCGCCGATCGTCAGCTGGCGCTGCAACTGGACGCGCTCGATCTTCGACGGACTGGCGCCGAAGCCGATATCGGCGACGGTCGACAGCGGCACCGAACCGCCGTTGATCGTCGCCACCGGGATGTTCTCGATCGTCGACATCCGCGCGCGCGCCGATTGCTCGAGCGCGACGGTGATCGGAACCTGGCGATCGCTGAGCGAGAATTTCGCCTTGTTCTGGTCGATGTCGCCCAGGGTGGCGAGGCGCACCGCGCTCGACAGCGCCTGGGTGGTCACGCCGAGATTTGCGGCGAGGTCGAACCGAGGGCTGACCACCAATTCGGGCTGTTGCAAATCGCCCTGAATGCGCGGCGCGGTGACCGATTTCAGCTTCGACAGCTGTTGCACGATCGTCTGCGCGGTCGAGGTCAGCAATTTCGGATCGTCGCCGCCCAGCACGATGGTGAGGTCGCGGCCGCTCGAGCCCCAGCCCTGCTGCGAGCGGAATGAGACGCGCGCGTCGGGGATCGCGGCCAGCGTCGGCGCCAGTTGGCGCTCGAACTGGACGCTCTTGAGGTCCTTGTCCTTCTTGAAGATCGCGGTCACGCGGCCGTTACCGACAAAGGCACGCGAATAGACGTCCTCGACCTGCGGCTGCTTCTTGAGGATTGCCGCGACCTTGTCGACCACCGCCTGAGTCTGGGCGAGCGTCGTACCCGGCACCATTTCGATGCTCGCGGTCGATGCGTCCTGATCCTGATCGGGCTGGAACGATTGCGGCAGGATGGCGAAAAAGAGCACCGTCAGCGCCAGGGCCACCGCGCCCGCGACGATCGACGACCAACGATGGCGCAGCGTCCAGCGCAGTGCCGCCATGTACCAGTTCATCATCCGGCCTTCGCCGTGCGCGGCATGGCCCTTGGCCTTGAGGAAATAGGCCGCGATCATTGGCGTCAGCAGACGCGCGACCGCCAGCGACATCAGCACCGAAGCGACGACGGTCAGGCCGAAATTCTTGAAGAACTGACCCGAAACGCCCGGCATCAGGCCGACCGGCAGGAACACCGCGACGATTGACATGGTGGTGGCGAGCACCGCGAGGCCGATCTCGTCGGCCGCGTCGATCGCCGCCTGATAGGCGGTCTTGCCCATGCGCATGTGCCGGACGATGTTCTCGATCTCGACGATCGCGTCGTCGACCAGCACGCCGGCGACCAGGCTCAACGCGAGCAAGGTCATCTGGTTGAGCGTGAAGCCCAGTTGCTGCATCACGAAGAAGGTCGGGATGGCCGACAGCGGGATGGCCAGCGCCGAGATCGCGGTCGCACGCCAGTCGCGCAGGAACAGGAACACGACGAGCACGGCAAGACCCGCGCCTTCGTACATCGCCTCCATCGCCGAATGATATTGCATCTCGGCATATTGGACGTTGTTGAAGATCAGCTTGAACTTGACCTTGGGGTTCTTCTTTTCGAGCTCGGCAAGCTTCTTTTCGGCGCCATGGAATACGGTGACGTCCGACGCGCCCTTGGCGCGCTGGAAGTCGAACGAGATGACCTGCGCGCCGTTGAGCTGCGACGCCGAACGCTGTTCGGCGAATTGGTCGACCACCGTCGCGATATCGGTCAGGCGCACCATGCGGCCGCCCCCGACCGAAATCTGGGTCTGGCCGAGTGCATAGGCATCCTTGGCATTGCCGAGCACGCGCACCGTCTGTTCGGAGCCGGCGATCTCGGCGCGGCCGCCCGCGGCGTTCATATTGACCTGGCGCAGTTGGGCGTTGACCTGGCTGGCGGTCAGGCCGAGCGATTGCAGCTTGTCGGGATCGAGCTTGACGCGAATCTCGCGGCTGACGCCGCCATTGCGTTCGACCGTCGCCATGCCCGACACCGACTGCAATTCCTTGGTGACGGTATTGTCGATGTACCAGCTCAGCTGCTCGATCGTCATGTCGGTCGAGATCGCGGCATAATTGGCGAGGTCGTTGCCTGTGGTGTTGGCGCGTTCGACCTGGGGCTCGAGGATGCCGTCGGGCAGGTTGCCGCGAATTTGCTGCAGCGCGCTGCGCACGTCCTCGACCGCGCGGTCGATCGGCGTACCGATGTCGAGCTGGACGATGGTGACCGAATTGCCTTCGGTCACGTTCGAGTTGATCTCGTCGATACCCGATAGGCTGCGGACCGCGGCCTCGACCTTCTGCGTGACCTGGTTCTCAAGCTCGGTCGGCGCGGCGCCAGGCTGGCTGACCGACACGATCACGACCGGGAAATCGATATCCGGGTCGTTGTTGACCTGCATCGTCGCAAAGCTGACCAGCCCGGCGACGGTCAGCATGAAGAACAGGACGAGGCTGGGGACCGGGTTGCGAATCGACCAGGCGGATATGTTGCGGAAGCTCATGCGAACATCCTTCTCAAAGCTTGCGCAGCTGCGGCTTGACCTTCTGGCCGGGGCTCAGGAACGCGCCCGCCGACAATACCACGCGCTCGTCGCCGGTCAGGCCCTGGACGATGGCGACGCCGCGGTCGGTAACTTCGCCGGTCTTGATCGCGCGGCGCTCGACCTTGTCGTCCTTGCCCAGGATATAGACGAAATTGCCGCTGGCGTCGGTCTGGATCGCCGAGTTGGGCAGGATCGGCGACGTGTTCGCGCCGCCATAGATCGTCGCCGAAGCGAAGCCGCCCGGGCGCAACGTGGCGTCGAACGGAATCGCGATGCGGACGATGCCGCGACGCGACTGCGGATCGATCACCGGGGGCAGCTGCCACACCTGGCCGGCGAACGACTGGCTACCGCCGACCGGCGTCACCTCGGCGCGCGAGCCGACGGAGATGCCCTTGATGTCGCCCTCGGCCACTTCGGCCCTGAGCTCCATCTCGCCACCCTTGGCCATCCGGAAGAGTGTGCCCGAACCCGAACTGACGATCTGACCCGGTTCCACCATGCGCGCCAGGATCAAGCCGGCGGCTGGAGCGCGGATGTCGAGCCGGCCGTTGCGCGCCTGCGTTTCGGCGAGCTGCGCCTGCGCGACCTTCACGCGGGCGTTTGCCGCGGCGAGCGTCGCGCCCTTGCGCTCCAGGTCGGCCTTGGAGATGAAGCCGCGGTCGACCAGCGCCTTGGCGCGGTTATATTCGCTGAGCGCGATATCGGCGTCCGACTTGGCGACCGCGATCGAGGCGGCGAGGCTGCTCGCGGTCTGTACCTGGACCGAGCGGTCGACGGTCGCCAGGACCTGGCCGGCGCCGACCCATTGGCCCGGCTGCACCAGCACGGCGGTGACGCGACCGCCTTCGCCGGCGACGCCGACGGGCATGTCGACGCGCGCAGCGAGCGACCCCGTCGCCGACACCATGCGATCGACCGAATTACGCCCGGGCGATCCGACAGATACGGTCGGCATCTGGTCCGCGGGGGCGCCGCTGGCGGTCGTGCCGCCGGTTCCGGCCGCGGGCTTGGCGGCGGGGCGCATCAGGAAGAATGCGACGATCAGCACGACGATGACCGCGCCGATCCCTGCCAGGACCAGCCAACGGCGCCGCGGCGCCGCGGTTTCGTCGGTGAGCGCGTACATGCCGCTCGACTCGTAATTCATGTCCGCCACGTTCCCCATGTGCCCTGTCATTGAGGCACCATCAGGGCCTCCGTTGGAACTGTATTATAGAAATAAAGCACCGACCTCAAGAGGCTCGGTGCGCTATCGCGATAATGGCCTTTTCGGCCCGGAATCGCAATGCACAAGCCCGTTTCGTGTCGGAAACGGTTGCATTTGCCGGCGCTTTGGGCGGACGATGCGGCACCGCCCGTCAAAGAGGCGGTAAGGAGGGAAGTTCGATGCCCGAAAGATCGATTCTGGGATGGCTGCTGATCGGCCTCGTCGCCGGAGTGCTTGGCAAGTTCGTGATGCCGGGCAAGGATCCCGGCGGGTTCATCGTCACGATCCTGATCGGCATCGCCGGCGCGTTGCTGGCCGGCTTTGTCGCGCAGACGATGAATTGGACGTTGGTCGACGGCTGGCAGAACTACGCGGCGGCGGCGGCCGGTGCGATCGTGCTGCTCGTTTTGTACAGGTTGATGGTCAACCGTCGCGTATAGTGCGTTCGCGTAAGGCCGCGACCTCGTTCAGGTTGGTGTAGTCCGCCCTGTGGCACGGCCGCCGAGGACGGAATGATCCGTCATGTCTGGAGGACATATGCGTTTGCTTGCCACTGCCGTCGTCATCACCCTGTCATCGATCGCGGTTGCTCCCGCGCTCGCGCAGACGATGCCCGTCGCGCCGGCGATGATCCCGGACGGGACGTTGCTCGACATCACCGCGACCGGAAAGACCACGCGCGTTCCCGATCTGGCGACGATCCGCGCCGGGGTCGTCACCCAGGCGCCGACTGCCGCGGCGGCGTTGTCGGACAATGCCAATCGCATGAACGCGGTCCTGTCCGCGCTGAAGCGGGCAGGTATCCAGCCCCGCGACGTCGCGACCGCAAATGTCTCGCTGCAGCCGCAATATCGCTACGAGGACAACAAGCCGCCGGTCATCACCGGCTATCAGGCGACCAACAACGTCTCGATTCGCTTTCGCGACATCGCCAAATCCGGCGCGATTCTCGACGCGTTGGTAGCGCAGGGCGCCAACCAGATCGATGGACCCAATCTCTCGCTCGACCAGCCAGACGCGGCGCTCGACGAAGCTCGCGTCGACGCGGTCAAGCGCGCGCAGGCGCGCGCGCAGCTTTATGCCAAAGCCGCGGGCCTGTCGGTATCGCGCATCCTGACGATCGCCGAGGGCGGAGAGATTGCCGGGCCGCCGCCGCCCATGCCGGTCTATCGGATGGCCGCGGCGAAGGCGGCCGACACCCAGGTCCTGCCGGGCGAGAGCGACATCACCGTCACGATCACGGTCCGCTTCCTGCTCAAATAAGCGAAAGGGGCCGCTTCCGGTCGGAAGCGGCCCCTGAATTAATGACTTCCGATCAGCGCGCCAACCGGCCGCGATTGATCAGGTGAAGGACCGCGAGCAGAATGATCGCGCCCAGCACCGAATAGATGAACGTGTTGATCGTGATCGCGTCGTTGATCCCGGCGCCGAACAGCAAACCGGCGATCACGGCGCCGACGATCCCGACGACGATATTGACGAGAATACCCGACCCGCCGCCGCGGACGACGAGGCTGGCGAGCCAACCCGCGAGGCCACCGACGACGAGCCAGATAATGATGGCTTCAAGCATGCAACCCTCCGATTTTCCCAGCCACGAACGGCCGGATCCTTCCGGGTTACGACGCTCCAATCAGCCGGTTTGTTCCGCTACCGTTTTTGTCGGCGCGCGCGTCTCGATATTTAGGGTCGCATCTTGTTGCGGAAACGGGGCCCCCGTATTTCCGCGCGATACTCAATATTTCTGCTGACGCTCGTAGAGGCTCTTATAATGCTGGATGCGCGTCACGCGCAGTCCGGGCATGCCTGAACGATCGATCGCGCGCTGCCAGCCGGCGAATTCCTCGACGGTCAGATTGTACCGGTCGCACACTTCATCGACGCTCAGCAGGCCACCATTGACTGCTGCCACGACCTCTGCCTTGCGGCGCACGACCCAGCGCGTCGTGTCCGCTGGAGGCAGCGTCTCGAGAGTCAGTGGCTCCCCGAGGGGGCCGATCACCTTTGCCGGGCGTATTTTCTGGTTCTCAATCATTAACTACCTCGATTGGGGCGGGGGGCCCCCACTCACTTTGGCTAAAACGACCGTTAGCGGCCGGACTTGAACATCCATTGAAGCGTCTAGGTAAACACGCCCTTCATTCTTGGCCCCAATCCGCGATTCGCGCGGCGACTTGCGCGTCGAATGCGCCTGAGGCCGGGAAGAAGGCTGAGGATTCAATCACTCGCGGAAATTGCCGAGTCTGAATGAGCGCGGTCGGGCTCGCTGCCTGGCGTGCCGAGATGCCGACCATCAGGACGGCCAGGTCGGGTGGCAACACCGCAACCGACGCGTCGTGATCGAATCTCAGATAGCTCAGGTCCACGCTTTACTCACCCGCATTCAACAGAATCGAGGGTCTACCCATTTTGCCCTAAAGGTCGGTAAAGACGGTGTTCGCGACCGCTTAACTTCGCGAATTAGGGCGATCGCCTAGGCAAAGCGGGCCGGCATCCCTATTGAACGCCACACAGCAATGACCGAAGCCGACTTCCAACTGGGCCCCGATCTGTCGGGAAAGCGCATCGTCGTCGCCATGTCCGGCGGAGTCGATTCGTCGGTCGTGGCCGCGCTCGCCGCGCGGTCGGGGGCGGAGACGGTCGGCATCACGCTCCAGCTCTACGACCATGGCGAGGCGGTGGGGCGCGCCGGCAGTTGCTGTGCCGGGCGCGACATCCGTGACGCGCGTGCGGTGTGCGACCGGCTCGGCATCGCGCATTATGTCCATGATCATGAAAGCGCGTTTCGCGACGCCGTGATCGACCAGTTCGCCGATGAATATGTCGCCGGGCGCACGCCGATCCCCTGCGTCCGCTGCAATATGGGGCCCAAGTTCACCGATCTGTTCCGGCTGGCACGCGACCTCGGCGCCGACTGTCTGGCGACCGGCCATTACGTTCGCCGCGTTGAAGGCCCCGCTGGCGCCGAACTCCACCGCGCCGCTGACCCGGCGCGCGACCAGAGCTATTTCCTGTTCGCGACGACCAGCGACCAGCTCGATTTCCTGCGCTTTCCCTTGGGCGGCCTGCCCAAGCCGCGCGTCCGTGAGCTTGCCGCCGAACTGGGTCTCGGAGTCGCAGCCAAGCCCGACAGCCAGGACATCTGCTTCGTCCCGGACGGCGATTATGCGAGCCTGGTCAAGAAGTTGCGGCCAGAGGCGGAAGCCGGCGGCGACATCGTCGACCTTACGGGCCGCAAACTCGGCGAGCATAAGGGGCTGATCCACTTCACCATCGGCCAGCGCCGCGGGCTCGAGATCGGCGGCAGCCCCGAGCCTCTTTATGTCGTCCGACTCGATCCGGCGACGCGTCGCGTGATCGTCGGTCCGCGCGCCGCGCTCGGTGTCGCCTCGGCGCGCCTGTCCGACGTCAATTGGCTGGGTGGCGACTATAGCGGGCCGATCACCGCGAAAGTGCGCAGCCTGGCCAAGCCGGTGCCCGCGCGGCTCGCCGGCGACCGGGTGTTGTTCGACGATCCGGAATATGGCGTCGCGCCGGGTCAGGCGGCGGTGCTTTATGCCGGCGATCGTGTGCTCGGCGGCGGCTGGATCGAGGAAACGCAAGCGGTGGAAACAGCGCTGGCGGCTTGATGGGCGCGCTTTAGCTTCGCGCGTTGCGCGAAGTTGCGGGCCTGAGCGCCCAGATTGTGGCGAAGACTGTCGTTGGGATCGTCGACATCAGGCAGAGCACCCACACCAGACCGAATCCATCCATGAAGCCACCTTCGCCACCGAGCATCGCGTAGCCGCCGATTGTGAAGACGATCCAAGCGATCCACGACATGGTCATCAGCATGAGTCTGGAAAGCACGGTATTGCCGATCCGCAATACCCGTGACGCAAGAAACGCAGTCGCGAAGGTCGCAATACCCTGCAACGCCATGAACGGGATGAACATCAGTAGACCCAACGCCATGTCCACGCTCGTCCCCTAGTCGCCCTTGGGAAAGAACCGCTCGATCACGCTCGACGCCAATCGCGCCGGCCGCAGTGTTTGGGCGTCGATGCAGCACCAGCTCGATTTGACCTCAGCCAGCACTTCCTCGCCGCGGTGGATGACTGTCTGATAGAAAGCGCGCGCGCCCTGGACCTTTTCGAGCAGGACGGTGGCAATCACCTCGTCGTCGAGAAAGGTCGGCTTGCGATACGTGATCTCATGCTTGAGCGCGACCCAGAGCAGGCTGGCGACGGCGTCGGCGGGGGCGATCTTCTGCCAATGGCTCAACACCGCATCCTGCACCCACTTCAGATAGGACGCATTGTTGACGTGCCCCATGAAGTCGATGTCGGCGGGCTGGATGCCGATCGGAAAATCGTGCGGAAGAGCATGGTCGGTCACGACCGGGACTATAGCGGAAACAGTGGAAAATAGCCAGTTTTGCCGGGGGTGGAGCGGACGCTACGGAAAGCTGGGATGAGGAGCGAGGACGAAAAAATCCTCCCACAGCTTGCTGGGGAGGGGGACCGCCGAAGGCGGTGGAGGGGTCGAGCGAAGCGAGGTTGGCGACATGCGGCAAACACGCCGCCATGCCCCTCCACCATCGCTTTGCGATGGTCCCCCTCCCCGAGCGAGCTCGGGGAGGAATTACTCGTCAGCCCAGCAGAAACGTCCCCTCCAACACCGTCACGCAATTCCCGCCCAGGATCACGCGGTCGCCTTCCAACCGGCAGTCGAGATACCCTCCGCGCGCGCTCGCCTGATAGGCGGTGAACCGGTCGCGCCCAAGCCGCTTCGCCCAATAGGGCACTGCGACCGCATGCGCCGATCCGGTCACCGGATCCTCGTCGATTCCACCGCCGGGCGCGAAGGCGCGGCTGATGATGTCTGTATCGTCACCCGGTGCCGTCGCAATGGTGAGCAGGTCGCCGCCCGTCGCCAGCGCGCGGAAATCGGGGGTGAGCGCGCGCACCTGATCGGCGCTTTCCAGCACGACCAGCGCGTAGCGATGTTCGTGCCACAAGGTCTCGACCGCGCCGTCGATGCCCAGGCCGGCGACGATATCGGGCAGCGGCTTGGGCGAGGGTACCCAGGCGGGCAGCGCCAGTTCGTAGCTGCCGCCGGCCCGCGCGACCTCGAGCATTCCGGCCTTGCGCGTGCGGAATCGGACGCGCTCGCGATCGGGGTCGGACGACAGGACAAAATGCCCGCTCGCCAGCGTCGCGTGACCGCACATCACTACTTCGACCGCGGGCGTGAACCAGCGCAGCTCGAAATCGGCCCCCCCATCGTCGTTGCCATCGTCCGACGCGACCAGGAAAGCTGTCTCGGACAGATTGTTCTCGGCCGCGATCTTCTGGAGCAGGTCGTCGTCGAGCCAGCGGTCAAGTGGCATCACCGCCGCCGGATTGCCCTCAAAGGCATGACGCGCGAATGCGTCGATCTGCGCGATCGGTAACCTCATTGCCGTCTCCTTAGATACGCTTGCCGAACCAGTGCGGCGTCACATCGGCTTCGACCAGCGGGTTGTCGGTGTCGACATGCCCTTCGGGATCGACATGGATCAGCACCTCGACCCGGGGAAAGGCGCGATGCAGCGCGTTCTCGACGCGCTCGACCACCTCGTGCGATTGCGCGACGGTCAGGTCGCGGCCGACCTCCATGTGGAATTGCGCGAATTCATGACTGCCCGATCGCCGCGTCCGGAAATCGTGAATGCCTTTCAGGCCTTCCTGCCGCGCCGCGACCTCGATGAATTGCTTGCGCAAATCCTCCGGCCATTCCTTGTCCATCAATTGGTCGATCGCGTTGGACGATGCCTGAAACGCGCCCCAGGCGAGCCAGGCCGCGATGATGATGCCGAACACTGGGTCGGCACCACGCAGGCCGACATATTGATCGAGCACGATGGCGACGATCACCGAAAGGTTGAGGAACAGATCCGACTGGTAATGGACCTTGTCGGCCATGATCGCGACCGATCCGGTCTTGCGGATGATGCTCCGCTGATAGGCGAGCAGCGCGAAGGTGGCGAGAATCGCGACGATCGACACGCCGATTCCGAACTCGGCCTCGCCGGTCTGGCTGTTGTCGCCGAACTTGAGGATCGCCCGCCAGGCGATGCCGGCTGCGGACAAAGTGATCAGCCCGACCTGGAACAACGCCGCCAATGCCTCCGCCTTGCCATGGCCGAAGCGATGGTCATGATCGGCGGGCTCGGCGGCGATCTTGACGCCGTAGAGCGTGACCAGGCTGGCCAACAGGTCGAGCCCGGTATCGGCCAGGCTGCCCAGCATTGCGACCGACCCGGTCGACCAGGCCGCGTAACTCTTGAGCGCGAGCAGAAACAGCGCCATCGCCACGCTGGCCAGCGCGGCGCGGATCGCGAAGGGGATGATAAGGCGGCGTTCGCTCTCGGTCATCATGGGTAGAGCAGTCCCTCGGACCAGGTTCCGTCGCCGGCAAGGTCGAACACGCGGCGCTCGTGCAGGCGATGCGCGCGGTCCTGCCAGAATTCGATATGGGTCGGTGTCAGGCGATAGCCACCCCAATGCGGCGGACGCGGGACGTCCTGCCCCGCGAATCGTGCCTGAACCTCCTCGAACCGCGCCTCGAACGTCGCGCGGTTGTCCAGCGGGCGCGACTGGTCCGACGCCCAGGCGCCGAGCTGCGAATCGCGGCTGCGGCTGGCGAAATAAGCGTCCGATTCGGCGTCCGAGGCCAGGCTGAGACTGCCTTCGATACGGATCTGCCGGCGCAGAGATTTCCAGTGGAACAGCAAGGCGGCGTGCGGATTGGCCGCCATCTCGCCCGCCTTGCGGCTCTCGCGATTGGTGTAGAAGACGAAGCCGTCGCGGCCATGGCCCTTGAGTAATACCATCCGCACCGACGGGCGTCCGTCCGCGTCGGCAGTGGCAAGCGCCATCGCGTTCGAATCGTTGGGCTCGTTCTCGCGCGCTTCCGCGAACCAGCTATCGAACAGGGCGAAGGGATCGGTGCTCATGGCAGCGCTTTACCGTCGCCACTGCCCTGCGTCACCCCGGACATGTCTCTGTTCGGCATGACAGATCACGGAACGGCTCCGCGCCTCTTGCCCGGACCCTGGCCCTCACCGGGGCGACGAGCGACGGAACGAGTCCGTCGCTCGTCGATTGAATCGGTTTCGCAACGGAGGTGACCATGGCCGCACGGGCCTATTGGCAGGGACAGATCAGGCTCGCGCTCGTGTCGATCCCGGTCGAGATCTACACCGCGACCAAGTCTGGCGCACAGGTGGCGTTTCACCAGATCCACGAACCTTCGGGCAAGCGGATCAAGTATGAGAAGACCGTGCCCGGCATCGGCGAGGTCGATCCAGACGAGATCGTCAAAGGCTTCGAATATGAGAAGGGCGAATATGTCCTGCTCGATCAGGACGAGATCGACGCGGTGAAGCTCGAATCGAAAAAGACGCTCGAACTCACGCAGTTCGTCGACATGGATGAGATCGACGTGCTCTATTACGAGCGACCCTATTTCGTCGTGCCCGCCGACGATCTGGCCGAGGAGGCGTTCATCGTGCTGCGCGAAGCGCTGCGGCGGTCGAAAAAGGTGGGGATCGGCCAGCTGGCGATGCGCGGGCGCGAATATGTCGTCAGCCTGAAACCGTGCGGCCGCGGCATGGTATTGGAGACTTTGCGCTATTCTGCCGAGGTCAACCGCGCCCAAGGGTATTTCCGCGACATTCCCGATGACGAGCCCGACGGCGATCTGCTCGATCTCGCCACCGCGTTGATCGACAAGAAATCGGCCAAGTTCGACCCGGCCAAATTCCACGATCATTATGTCGATGCGCTGAAGGACCTGATCGCGCGCAAGGCCAAGCAGAAATCGCGCCGCAAGATCATCGAGGACAAGGATGACGAAGGGACCGGCCGGTCCGGGTCCAATGTCATCGACCTGATGGCCGCGCTCAAGAAGTCGATCGAGAAGCCGAGCGCCAAACCGGCGCAGAAGGCGAGCGTCACCACCACCAAGAAGACCGCGCACAAGAAGGCCCCGGCGCGGGCCGCCCCGGCGAAGAAGCGGGCGTGATGGCGCGCGTCGACCCCCTCGCCAAATATAACGCCAAGCGCGACTTCTCGAAGACCGCGGAGCCCAAGGGCGAGCGTAGCGGAACCGCTGGGCATCGCTTCATGGTCCAGAAGCACGATGCGACGCGGCTGCACTGGGATTTGCGGCTCGAGGTCGACGGCGTGATGAAGAGCTGGGCCGTGACGCGCGGCCCCAGCCTCAACCCCGACGACAAGCGCCTAGCGGTGCAGACCGAAGACCATCCGATCAGCTACGCCGATTTCGAGGGCACCATCCCCGAAGGCGAATATGGCGGTGGCACGGTCATGCTGTGGGACGACGGCTGGTGGGAACCGATCCCCGGCAAGTCGGCCATGGATCTGGAGCAAGGACATCTCCATTTCATCCTTCATGGCGAGCGGATGAAGGGGGAATGGCTGCTGATTCGCCTCAAGCCCCGCGGCAAGGAGCGCAACTCCAACTGGCTGCTGCGCAAGATCGACGACGACTATACGGGCGGCTCGGACGATCTGGTCGAGAACGACGTCACCAGCGTGAAGACAGGCCGCTCGATGGCCGAGGTCGCCAAGGGGGTGAAGGCGAAAGATCTGGCCAGCTGGAAGAAGCTAAAATCCTCCCCGTCGCAGATGGGGAGGGGGACCGCGACGCGTCAGCGTCGTGGTGGAGGGGAAAAGACGGAGCGCGATTCGCGTGCATCTTCCCCTCCACCACCGAGCTCCGCTCGGCGGTCCCCCTCCCCACGCAAAGCGTGGGGAGGATTTCCAAAATTCCGCGACCCTCAGCTCTGCACGCTCGTCGATTCCGTGCCCACCGGCACCGGCTGGATCCACGAAGTCAAATATGACGGCTATCGCGCGCTCATCGCGATCGGCGGCGGTCAGGCCAAGGTCTATACGCGCAATGGCCTCGACTGGACCGACAAGTTCCACGCCATCGCCGATGCTGCAGCCAAGCTGCCGGTCGGATCGGCACTGATCGATGGCGAGATCGTCGCGTTCAAGGACGGGCACCCCGATTTCTCGACCTTGAAGGACGCCATTTCCAACGACGGCGAGATGACCTTGTTCGCGTTCGACCTGCTCGAACTCGACGGCGAAGACCTCGCCAAACTTCCCCAGGTCCAGCGCAAGGAGCGCCTGCGCCCGCTGCTCGAGAGCGCCGATCCGCGTCTGCAATATGCCGAGCATATCGTCGGCGAGGGCGAGAAATTGTTCGAGACGATGTGCCGCGAAGGCTATGAAGGGATCGTCTGCAAGCGCGCCGACGCGCCCTATTCCGGCCGCCGCACCCAGGCGTGGCTCAAGGTCAAATGCCTGCTCCGCCAGGAATTCGTCATCGTCGGCTGGACCGAAAGCGACAAGTCGCGCGGGTTTCGCGCGCTGCTGCTCGGCGTCCATGAAGACGGCGAACTGCGCTATGCCGGCAAGGTTGGCACCGGCTTCAGCGTCGAGACGATGAACGATCTGCGCGCCAAGCTGGACAGGCTGGCGCGCAAGACGCCGACGGTCCAGGCGCCGCGCGCGGCCACTCGCCGGGTGCATTGGGTGACGCCCAAGCTGGTCGCGGAGATTGCTTATACCGAGACGACGCCCGACAAGGTCCTGCGGCACCCGAGTTTCCTGGGGCTGCGCGGCGACAAGGAGGCCGAAGAGGTGGTCGAGGAAAAAGCCAAGCCAGCGCCCAAGCCGAAAGCGTCGAGCGTGAAGATCACGCATCCCGACCGGCTGATCTTCCCCGATTCGACGGTGACCAAAGGCGATCTAGCGGCATTCTACGAAGCGATGGCGCCGGTCGCGCTGCAATGGATCGCCAACCGCCCGATCAGCCTGGTGCGTTGCCCGCAGGGGCGCGGCAAACACTGCTTCTTCCAGAAGCATGATGCCGGCTCGTTCGGCGAGCATGTCAAGCATGTCGACATCAAGGAGAAGGACGGGTCGGTCGAACCGTATCTTTATGTCGATGACGCCGACGGGCTGCTGCAATGCGTCCAGATGGGAACGATCGAGTTCCACGGCTGGGGTTCCTCGGTCGCCGATGTCGAAAAGCCCGATCGCCTGGTGTTCGACCTCGACCCTGACGAAGGGCTGGGTTTCGAGGAGGTCAAGAAAGCAGCGGTCGAGATCAAGGGGCATCTTGCCGAGATCGGGCTGGTCAGCTTCGCGATGGTGTCGGGCGGCAAGGGCGTCCATGTCGTCGTTCCGTTGACGCCTCAGGCCGAATGGCCGGTGGTCAAGGACTTCGCCGACCGCTTCTGTGTCGCGCTTGCCCAGGCCGAGCCCGACCGCTTCACCGCGACCATGTCCAAGGCCAAGCGCAAGGGGAAGATCTTCCTAGACTGGCTGCGCAACCAGCGCGGCGCGACCGCGGTCATGCCCTATACGGCGCGAGCGCGCGCCAAGGCGCCGGTCGCGGTGCCGGTAACCTGGGCGGAACTCGGCGACCTCGACACGCCGGCGAAATGGCATGTCGGGGATCAGGACGAGTTGCTGAAGCGCGCATCGTCGAAGGATCTGGCGGGCTGGGGTATCGCGCGGCAGGCGCTGCCGGATCTTTGAGCCCCCCACCGTCACCCCGGCCTTGTGCCGGGGTCCAAACGGGCGGCAAGCACAAGACAAGGGGCTTGAGCTTCTCGCTCACCCGCATGTTGGATGCCGGGACGAGCCCGGCATGACGAATTTGAGGTCCCCCCAATCCTAATCCATGTTGCCACGCAGCATGGTTTGTGGTGGTTAGCTGTTCGCCAGGGGAGCCCGGTTGGCCAGTCACGCACTCAGCGAAGGTCTATTCGACGCCGCGGCGCATGCCGCGCGCTGGTTGGCGGACTATCGTGGGCGGGTCGGCGATGGCGACGTCGTGGCGAGCGGGGACCAGGATGCCTGGACCGCTGCGTTCGAGGAGCTCGCAGTCGCGGCGGGCGACGATCTCGCCCATGCTCAGGAACGCGTGCAGCGCCATGCCGAGGATATCGGCACCGGGTTTCGGGTCGCCGGCGACCCCGACGAGCGACCCTGGCCGGTCTCGCCGGTCCCGCTCCTGATCGCCGAAAACGAATGGCAGGCAATTGCCGAAGGTGTCGCGCAGCGTGCCGGGCTGATCGAAACCATCCTCGCCGACATCTATGGCGACGGTGCCCTGATCGCCGACGGCGCCATCCCCGCGGCGCTGATCAACGGTAGCCCGCTATTCCTGCGGCCAATGGTCGGGCTGACCCTGCCCGGCGGCTATCAGCTGCAATTCGCTGCGTTCGATCTCGGCCGCGGTCCCGACGGCGAGTGGCGCGTGCTTGCCGACCACCTGCGCGCCCCGGCGGGCGCGGGCTATGCGCTCGAAAATCGCCTCGCCACGTCGCGGACCCTGGGCGGGTTGCAGGGGCGCCTGAATATCCTGCGCCACGCGCCGTTCTTCACCGCGTTCCGCGACGGCCTCGCCGCGCTCTGCAAGCGCGCGGAGCCGCGCATCGGCCTGCTCACCCCCGGCCGCTGGAACGCCAGCTATGCCGAACAGGCGCATCTCGCGCGCTATCTGGGGTTCCTGCTGGTCGAAGGCGCAGACCTCGCGGTCGCCGAGGACCGGCTTTATGTTCGCACGATCGCCGGACTGAAGCGCGTCGATGCGCTGTGGCAGCGTGCCGATCCGCGCATGCTCGATCCGCTCGCGTTCGATTCGCATTCGACGATCGGTGTCGCCGGGCTGATCGACGCGTTCGCCGCGCACAATGTGCTGATCTCCAACGCTCCCGGCGCCGGGGTGCTCGAAGCGCCGGCGCTGCAGGCCTTCCTGCCCGCGCTGGCAGAGAGGATCATCGGCGAGAAACTGAAGCTGCCCAATATCGCCACCTGGTGGTGCGGCGACGATGCGGCGCGCACCACGGTGGAGGCGCAGCTCGACGGTTTGATGATCGCGCCGGCGTTCGGCGTGAACCCGCTCGGTTTGCCCGATGGCGCGGTGCAGGGATCCGAATTGTCGGCCGAAGCGCGCCGGACGCTGCTCGACGACATGGCGCGGCGGCCGCAGGATTATGTCGGACAGGAACTGGTTCGGCTGTCGACCATGCCGGTGGTCGCCGATCACGTGCTGGCGGCGCGGCCTTTCACCTTGCGTGTGTTCGCGGCACGCGGCGTCGACGGCGGCTGGACGGTGATGCCCGGCGGCTTCGCGCGGATCGGCGAGCATCCCGACATCCGTGCCGCGGTGATGGGTGAGGGGATCTGGTCGGCCGATGTCGCCATCTACAGTCCCGACCCGGTTCCGGCATCGTCGCTGCTGGCCGCGCCGGACAGCACGCAGATCCGGCGCAATCCGGGGACGTTGCCCAGCCGGGTCGCGGACAATTTCTACTGGCTCGGCCGCTATCTCGAACGGGGCGAGGCATTGCTGGCGATCGCCCGTGCGATGCTCGGCAATTCGATCGATGCCGATGCCGGCGCGGCGCTCGACCATGATACGGTCGGACGGATGGCCGGGTTGGTCGTCGCCGCCGGCGCCGCGGCGCATCCCGCCCAGCTAAAACGCCCCGATCTCGTCCAGCTCGCACGGACCGCGCTCGACGCGCTCGACGGCTGGAACAACATCCCGGCGATCAACCGCATGGCGCGGACCATTGCCCAGGTGTCGCGCGACCGGCTGTCGGCGGACGTCGTGCGCCTGCTCGACGCGCCGCATCCGACCAAGGGATCGATGCTCGACCGCTGCGGCTCGCTGCAACGCCGTTATGCCGCTTTGTCGGGCCTGGCGGCGGAGCATATGGGCCGTACCGCGGCGTGGCGTTTCCACGATCTCGGTCGCCGCGTCGAACGCGGGCTGGCGGTGGCGCGATTGGTCCGCACCTTCGGCATGACCGGAGCATCGAGCGACGACCTGACCATCTTGCTCGATCTCGCCGACAGCCAGATCGGCTATCGCCAGCGTTATCTTACCGGGATCGCCCGGGTGCCGGTCGTCGATCTCGTCGCGCTCGATCCGGGCAATCCGCGCAGCCTCGCTTATCAGGCCGACCGTATCGCCGAGCATCTCGCCGAGCTCCCCGTGCTCAACGACGATGGCTTGCCCGAAGAGCAGCAGGCGGAGGCGCGCGCTTTGTGTGCCTTGCTGTCGACGGCGAGCGCAACGCGCCTGGATATCGGCCAGCTCGACCAGGCCGAACGCCAGCTCGCGCATCTGTCCGACGCGATCGCCCGCCGGTATTTCCTGCAAGGGGCGGAACCGCTGCGCGCGGGCGGACTTACGCTGGCGTGACGACCATTCAGAAATTCCTCCCCGGGACGCGGAGGGGGACCGCGACGCGAAGCGGCGTGGTGGAGGGGGCCCAGCCCCAGGCCATGTGCGTGCGGAGAACCCCCTCCACCACCGCCTTCGGCGGCGGTCCCCCTCCCCGTGCCGGGGAGGAGTTTTCCGCGTGATCTACGACATCCGGCACGTCACGCGGTTCGATTATGGCCGGCCGGTCGCTTTCGCGCGCTGTAATCTGCGGCTCAAGCCGATCCTGTGGTCGGGGCAGAAGGTCGAACGTTACGAACTGGCGGTGACGCCGGCCGGCGAGACGCGGCCGGCGCTGGCCGAGGCGGGGCTGGCCAATGTGACGCGGTTGGTGGTGACCGAACGCGTCCGCAACCTGACGATCGAAAGCGTGTCGCGCGTCGTGGTCGACCGCCCGGTTCCCGTGCCGCAGCCCGACGACCCCTCGTTAGCCGAGGTCGCGGCGTTTGCGCGCGCCAATCGCGACCTCTCGCCCGCCGGTCCTTCGGCCTATCTCTATCCGTCGCCGCTAATCCCGCTCGACGCCGATATCGCGGCGTGGTGCGCGCAGGATCTCGATCCCGACCGCAACGCACTGGAAGCGGGGATAGCCCTGGCGCGGCGCATCCAGCGTGAGTTCGCGTTCGATCCGGCGGCGACACTGGTCGATACGCCGCCGCGCGAAGCCTTCCTCAAACGCCGTGGCGTGTGCCAGGATCTGACCCAGATCATGATCACCGGCCTGCGCGCCGCCGGTCTGCCCGCCGCCTATGTCAGCGGCTATATCCGCACGATCCCGCCGCCCGGGCAGGAGCGACTGATCGGTGCCGATGCAACGCATGCCTGGGTGATGTTGTGGTGCGGTCCGGCGCGCGGCTGGGTCGGGGTAGACCCGACCAATGGCATCTGGATGGCCGGCGACCATATCATCATGGCGATGGGCCGCGACTATGCCGAGATCGCGCCGATCGACGGCATTGTGCTGGGATCGGGCGCGCAGAAGATGGACGTGTCGGTCGACGTCGCGCCCGTTGGCTGACGCCATCGCGCTCTAAGGGAACGCCCGCGTTGCGCTAAGCCGCGCAATCCCCCAAATAGCGCGCAACATGGCAGCCGATCCTTACACCTTACTGGGCGTGTCCCGCACCGCGACCGAAGCGGATATCAAGAAAGCCTATCGCAAGCTTGCGAAGGAACTGCATCCCGACCGCAATACCGACAATCCCAAGGCGGCCGAGAAATTCAGTCAGGTGACGTCGGCCTACGACCTGCTGAGCGACAAGGACAAGCGCGCGCGCTTCGACCGCGGCGAGATCGACGGCGACGGCAACCCTGCCGCGCCATTCGGGTTCGGCGGCGGCGGCGGCGGCCCGCACGGCGGTTTCCGCGCCGATTTCGGCGGCGAGCAGGCGGGCGATTTCAGCGACTTGTTCGAAGGACTGTTCGGGGGCCGTGGTCGGGCCGGTGGCCCTGGCGGCGGCTTTGCCGGCGGCTTCGGACGTCGTCCACAGCCCAAGGGCGCCAATGTCGCCTATCGTCTGACCGTTCCGTTCACCGACGCCGCGACCCTGGCGCCGCAGCGGATCACGCTCGCCGACGGCAAGACGATCGATCTCAAGCTGCCCGCGGGAGTCGAATCGGGAACGCAGATGCGCCTGAGCGGCAAGGGCCAACCCGGTCCCGGCGGAAATGGCGACGCGATCGTCACGATCGAGATCCAGCCGCACCGTTTCTTCACGCGCGACGGCGACGATATCCGGATCGACCTGCCGATCAGCCTGTCGGAAGCCGTGCTCGGCGCGAGCGTCCGCGTGCCGACCGCCGATGGCGCGGTGATGCTGACCGTCCCCAAGGGATCGACTTCGGGCAAGACATTGCGGCTGAAGGGCAAGGGTTTTCACAAGAAAGGCGGCGCGCGGGGCGATCAGCTCGTCACGCTGATGGTCGATCTGCCGGTCGATGACGATGCCCTGGTCGAGTTCGTCCAGGGGTGGAAGGACAAGGACAGGAATCCGCGCGGCAACCTCGGCGTCTGACGTCGGTTACGATCCTGTATGTCGCATCTTTCGCCACTTTCCCCTGAAGCGCGCGGGCTTCGCGGCTATCGCGAACGGGACGGAAAGCCGCTGCCGACCCGCGCCTGGATTGTCACCAAGCGCGTCTTCGTCGGCATCTTCGCCAACGGCTTCATGTACGCCGGCAACATCGCCTATATGGCGCTGCTGACGGTCTTTCCGTTCTTCATCCTGGCGGCGGCGATCGCGTCGATCTTCGGCCAGAGCGCGGACGCTCTGCGCGCGGTCGATTCGTTCCTCTTCACCCTGCCGCCCAGCGTTTCCGGGCTGTTGCGCAAGCCGATCGCCGATGTGCTGGCGGCGCGGACCGGCTCGCTGCTCGTGCTCGGCGGGTTGGTGGCGCTGTGGTCGGTAGGCAGTTTCGTCGAGACGATCCGTGACATCTTCCGCCGCGCTTATGGCGTGACGTTCGAAAAGCCGTTCTGGCATTATCGGTTGGGATCGATGGCGGTGATCGTCGGATCGGTCGTGCTGGCGTTGCTTGCCTTCCTGATCCAAGGCGTGCTGACCGCGGCCGAGCAATTCATCTACCGGATGGTTCCCTGGGCGGCCGAGTTTGGCCAATGGGTCGGCTGGTCGCGGATCATTCCCGCGCTAATCATGTACGCCGCGCTCTACATGCTGTTTCTGTCGGTTACGCCTGGCAAATATCGGGCGAAAGGCTGTCCGCGCTGGCCGGGCGCGGCGTTCACCACGGCCTGGTGGATCAGCGCCACCTTGTTGTTGCCGGTATTCCTGTCCAACCTGAGCAATTACGACCTCACTTACGGCAGCCTGGCTGGGGTGATCGTCACCTTGTTGTTCTTCTGGATCGTCGGCCTCGGTATTTCGATCGGCGCGCACCTCAACGCGGCACTAGCCGAAACGCCGTTGAAGGACGTAAGGGACGGTCCAACAACGGAAACGGAGATTGAAGCGGCATGACCGGACTGATGCAGGGCAAGCGCGGGCTGATCATGGGCCTGGCCAACGACCGCTCGCTGGCCTGGGGAATCGCCAAGAGGCTGCGCGAGGCGGGCGCCGAGTTGGCGTTCAGCTATCAGGGTGAGGCGATCGAGAAGCGCGTCCGTCCGCTCGCCGCCGAACTCGGCTCGGACTTCCTGATCGATTGCGACGTCAGTGACATGGCGGCGCTCGACCAGACCTTCGCGACGCTGAAGGAGCGTTGGCCGACGATCGACTTCGTCGTCCACGCGATCGGCTTTTCCGACAAGAACGAACTGCGCGGGCGCTATGCCGATACCAGCCTCGACAATTTCCTGATGACGATGAACATCAGCGTCTATTCGTTTACAGCGGTGGCGCAGCGTGCGGCGGCGATGATGCCGGACGGCGGTTCGCTGCTGACCCTCAGCTATTACGGCGCGGAGAAGGTCGTGCCGCATTATAACGTGATGGGCATCGCCAAGTCGGCGCTGGAAACCAGCGTTCAATATCTCGCGGTCGACCTCGGTCGCGACAATATCCGCGTCAACGCGATCTCGGCGGGGCCGATCAAGACGCTGGCGGCGAGCGGGATCGGCGACTTCCGCCTGATCCTGAAGTGGAACGAGCTCAATTCGCCGCTCAAGCGCAACGTCACGATCGAGGATGTCGGCGGCTCCGCGCTCTATTTCTTGAGCGACCTGTCATCGGGCGTCACCGGCGAAGTCCATCATGTCGATGCCGGCTATCACGTCATCGGCATGAAGGCGGAAGACGCCCCGGATATCGCTTTGGCGTAACAAAAACTCCCTCTCCCCTCCGGGGAGAGGGTCGGGGAGAGGGGCAGTCGGGGACGCTCCTATGACGGACTCCCCCTCTCCCAAACCCTCTCCCCGGAGGGGAGAGGGCTTTTCAGTTGAGCTACAACATCTTCGGTCATGTCTTTCGCTTCTCGACCTGGGGAGAAAGCCACGGGCCCGCGATCGGCGCGGTTGTCGATGGTTGTCCGCCAGGTCTGAGCCTCAGCGAAGACGATATCCAGCCGTTCCTCGACCGGCGCCGTCCGGGTCAGTCGCGCTTCACCACGCAGCGTCAGGAGCCGGACCGGGTGCGCATCCTGTCGGGGACGTTCGAAGGCCGCACCACCGGGACGCCGATCAGCCTGATGATCGAGAATGTCGACCAGCGGTCGAAGGATTATTCGGAAGTCGCCCAGGCCTATCGACCCGGCCATGCGGACTATGCGTACGATGCCAAATACGGGTTTCGCGACTATCGCGGCGGCGGCCGCTCGTCGGCGCGCGAGACCGCCAGCCGGGTCGCGGCGGGCGCGGTCGCGCGGCTGGTCATTCCCGAAGTCTCGATCCTGGCCTGGGTCGAAGCGATCGGGGGCGATGCGATCGACCCTGCGCGGTTCGATCCGGCCGAGATCGGCAACAACCCGTTCTTCTGCCCCGACGCCCAGGCGGCGGCACGCTGGGAGAAGCTGGTCGACGACGCACGCAAGTCGGGCTCGTCGCTCGGCGCGGTGATCGCTTGCGAGGCGACCGGGGTGCCGCCCGGCTGGGGCGCGCCGCTCTATGCCAAGCTCGATGCCGAACTCGCCCATGCCTGTATGGGGATCAACGCGGTGAAGGGCGTCGAGATCGGGGACGGTTTCGCCGCGGCGACGCTGACCGGCGAGGAAAATGCCGATGCCATGCGGCCGGGCAGCAACCAGACTGGCGGCCCGCATTTCCTGTCCAATCACGCCGGCGGGATCGCCGGAGGGATTTCTACTGGACAGCCCGTCCGTGTCCGCGTCGCGTTCAAGCCGACCAGTTCGATACTGACCCCGGTCGAGACGATTACGCGGGCTGGTGAGGCCACCGACATCCGCACCAAGGGACGACACGATCCGTGCGTCGGCATCCGCGGTGTGCCCGTCGTCGAAGCAATGGTGGCGCTGGTTCTGGCCGATCAAAAGCTGTTGCATCGCGCGCAAAACGGCTGAGTTTCCGTCAGTTAGTCCCGATACAGGCTCAATCACCGGTAAGCCGTTCGATTCCGTGGACGTAACGACCGAGCGCGCCGGAGCCTTTTAGTTACTGAGCCTTTTCCTTTCCGGTCCATTCAGGACAGGAGAGTATCGAATGAAGCTTGTCATGCTTGCGGGCGCCTTGATCATCGGCGTCTCGGGAGTTGCGGTGGCGCAAACCACCCCGGCGACCCCCGCAACGCCGGCTACGCCGGCAACGCCTGGCTCAATGGGTACCCCGGCGGAACCCGCGACGCCGGCAACCCCAGCCACCCCTGCGACGCCCGACGCGACGGCGCCGAGCTCGACCCCCGACACCGCTACTGCGCCGTCGACGGACTCGACGGCGACGTCCGATACGTCAGCGTCGACCGACATGTCGGCGGATACGGGCAAGAAGAAGAAAAAGAAGCACTGATAGCCCCAGCCCACCCCATGCAATCGGATCGTGCCTGACCAGGCGCGGTCCGTTGGGGCTAATGGGCCTGTCCTCGCGGCTGGTGCTGGCGTGCACTGGCTGCGTGGGCAGGCCCTACCTTTTTCAGTCTCTAAGCCTTCGCTGAAGCCGGGTCAGTCCGCGAACGGATCGCGCACCAGGATGGTGTCATTGCGCTCTGGGCTGGTCGACACCAACGCCACCGGGCAGCGGATCAATTCCTCGATGCGGCGGATATATTTGATCGCCGCGGCGGGCAGTTCCGCCCAGCTGCGCGCGCCGGCAGTGGATTCGGACCAGCCCGGCACCGTCTCGTAGATCGGCTCGACCGCAGCCTGATCGAGCGGATGCGGGGGCAGATAATCGTAGGTCTTGTCGCCCAGGCGATAGCCGGTGCAGATCTTGATCTCGTCGAGCCCGTCGAGAATGTCGAGCTTGGTCAGCGCGATGCCGGTGATGCCGCTGACTGCCGCCGATTGCCGGACCAGCACCGCGTCGAACCAGCCGCAGCGGCGCTTGCGTCCGGTATTGACCCCGAACTCGCGCCCGCGCGTGCCGAGATATTCGCCGATCTCGTTATCCTGCTCGGTCGGGAAGGGGCCCGATCCGACCCGCGTGGTATAGGCCTTGACGATCCCGAGCACGAAGCCGACCCGCGACGGCCCCAGGCCCGACCCGGCCGAGGCGGTGCCGGCCACGGTGTTGGACGAGGTGACGAACGGATAGGTACCGTGATCGACGTCGAGGAGCACGCCTTGCGCGCCCTCGAACAGGATACGCTTGCCGCGCTCGCCAGCTGCGTTGAGCGTGACCCAGACCGGCTTGGCATAAGGGAGCACGAAGTCGGCGATCTCCCTGAGCTCGGCCAGCAAGGCTTCACGATCGACCGGCGGCTTGCCGAAACCCGCGAGCAACGCGTCGTGATGCGCGCAGAGGCGGTCGATCTGCGGCCCCAATTGATCGAGATGGGCCAGGTCGCAAATGCGGATCGCGCGACGACCGACCTTGTCCTCATAGGCCGGGCCGATGCCGCGGCGAGTGGTGCCGATCTTCTGCCCGGAATTGCCCGCATCGAGCGCGTCCTCGCGCAACGCGTCGAGATCGCGATGGAGCGGCAGGATCAGCGGCGCGGTCTCGGCGATGTGCAGCAGGTCGGGCGTGACCTTGATGCCTTGCTCGCCGATCCGCGTGACCTCGTCGCGAAAATGCCAGGGGTCGAACACCACGCCGTTGCCGATCACGCTCAGCGTGCCGCGCACGACGCCTGAGGGCAGGAGGGCCAGCTTGTAGGTCTTGCCGTCGATGACGAGCGTGTGGCCGGCATTGTGCCCGCCCTGGAAGCGGACGACGACGTCGGCGCGCTCCGACAGCCAGTCGACGATCTTGCCCTTGCCTTCGTCACCCCATTGGGCGCCGATTACCGCTACGTTGGCCACCGTACATTCCTTCGTTCAAGTTCGTCATGCCGGCCCTGTGCCGGCATCCACTTCTCCACGAGCGCTCGGGCTGCGAGGCACGGTGGACCCCGGCACAAGGCCGGCGTGACGACGGGTTATGTGGCGAGCGTGCGAACCTCGCCATCGGCTAAAATATGCGTACACAATTGCGCTTCGGGCGTATCGCCGGCCTCGAGCGCGGCTACCGTGACCCAGCCTTCGCCGCGCAACTTGGCCGTCAGCGCCGGATCGCTGCCCAGCGGCACGAACAGCCGCCGCCGTTCGTCATGCGCCAGCCCCGCCGCGACGATCGCGTCGATGTACAGCGTGAAGCCGATCGCGGTTTCCTCACTGCCGTCCTCATGGACGATCATGTAACTGCCGCCACGCCCGATCTCGCCGCGCGCGCCATCGGCGAACAGCGAGAAACCGAGCCAGGTCTGATATTCGAAGCCGTGCCGCTCGGTTGGATCGAGCGTCAGCGCGACGCGCCCCTTCACCGCCTCGGCCACCTTCCAAAGACCATCGAGCCGCGATCGCAACGCGCCGCCGACATCGAATCGGCAGAGTCGGTCATGGGCGGTTTCAAACGGACCGGCCGCCTCGATCATCGGTAGATAGCTAGGGGCGAGCGCCGCGACCGCGCCGGCATCCTTGGCGTCGAGGCGATCGGCGAGCTCGTCGAGCGACACGCCCTCAAGCGGCAGGGGGCCAGCGGCGAGCGTGCTCAGCAAATCGGGCAGGGTGAAGTCGATCGAGATGCCTGTCACCCCGGCCGCTTCGAGCGCCTCGACCGCGACGGTGACGACTTCCTGCGCAGCGGCGATCGTGTCGAGCCCGATCAGCTCGCACCCGGCCTGGCGCCGCTCGCGTTCTGGCGACAGCTCCGACGCGCGCAGCCGCAGCACCGATCCGGCGTAGCTCAGCCGCAGCGGGCGTGGATGGTGCCCCATCCGAGTCGCCGCGATGCGGCCGACCTGCGCGGTGATGTCGGGCCGGATCGCGAGCGTGCGCTGGCTGATCGGATCGACAAAGCGCACCGCGTCCTGCGCACGTGCCGCTTTCAGCCGATGCGCCAACGCATCTTCGAATTCGGCCAGCGGCGGATCGACCCGCTCATAGCCATGGGCATGCGCCGCATCGAGCACACGCCGCTCCAACCGCGCCGCCGCATCGGCGTCGGGCGGCAGGCGATCGTGAAAGCCGGAAGGGAGCAGCGCGTGAGTCACGTCCGCCCCCTTAGCGCGCCCGGCTCAGAACGACAGCCCCATCACCGTCTTCACGCCCGCCAATTGGCGCACGCGGGCGATGAGGTCGGCGTCGACCGCCTCGTCGACCGACAGCAACAACACCGCTTCGCCGCCGGCGGAACGGCGGCCGAGGTGGAAGGTGCCGATATTGACGCCCGATTCGCCGAGCAGCGTACCGAGGCGGCCGATGAAGCCCGGCGCGTCCTCATTGACGACGTAGAGCATGTGGCCCGCCAGGTCGGCCTCGACCTTGATACCGAACAATTCAACCAGGCGCGGCGCCTGATCGCCGAACAAGGTGCCGGCGACCGAGCGCTCCCCGGTCTCGGTCTTGACCGAGACGCGGATCAGCGTGTGGTAGTCGGCTTCGCGCTCGGTGCGCACTTCGCGCACCTCAATGCCGCGTTCCTTGGCGAGCAACGGCGCGTTGACCATGTTCACCGTGTCGGTCTGTGTGCGCAGGAAGCCGGCCAGCACCGCCGAGACGATCGGCTTCTGGTTGAGCTCGGCGGCGGCGCCTTCGCTGTGGATCGAGATGCGGCCGATGGCGCCATGCGTCAGCTGCCCGACCAGCGAACCGAGCTTTTCGGCCAGCGCCATGTACGGCTTCAGCCGCGGCGCTTCCTCGGCCGAGAGCGACGGCATGTTGAGGGCGTTGGTGACGCCGCCCGAGACCAGATAGTCGGCCATCTGCTCGGCGACCTGGATCGCGACATTGACCTGCGCTTCGGTGGTGGATGCGCCCAGATGCGGGGTCGAGATGAAGTTCGGCGTGCCGAATAGCGGGCTTGCCTTGGCCGGCTCCTCGACGAACACGTCGAGCGCGGCGCCGGCGATGTGACCCGAATCGAGCCCTTCCTTGAGCGCCGCCTCATCGATCAGCCCGCCGCGCGCGCAATTGATGATCCGCACGCCTTTCTTGGTGCGCAGCAGGTTATCGCGGCTCAGGATGTTACGCGTCTGGTCGGTCAGCGGCGTGTGGAGCGTGATGAAGTCGGCACGCGCCAGCAAATCGTCGAGATCGACCTTTTCGATACCGAGTTCGACCGCGCGCTCCGGGCTGAGGAACGGGTCATAGGCGATCACTTTCATGCGCAGGCCGCGCGCACGATCGGCGACGATCGAGCCGATATTGCCCGCGCCGATCAGGCCAAGCGTCTTCGAGGTCAGCTCGACGCCCATGAAGCGGTTCTTCTCCCACTTGCCGGCCTGGGTCGACAGATCGGCTTCGGGCAGCTGGCGGGCGAGCGCGAACATCAAGGCGATGGCGTGCTCGGCGGTGGTGATCGAGTTGCCGAACGGGGTGTTCATCACCACCACGCCCTTGGCGCTGGCGGCGGGGATATCGACATTGTCGACGCCGATCCCGGCGCGGCCGACCACCTTGAGGTTGGTCGCGGCGTCGAGGATGTCCTTGGTCACCTTGGTCGAGCTGCGGATGGCGAGGCCGTCATATTCGCCGATGATCGCCTTGAGCTCTTCCGGCGTCTTACCGGTGATCTCGTCCACCTCGACCCCGCGTTCGCGGAAGATCTGGGCGGCTTTGGGGTCCATTTTGTCGCTGATCAGTACCTTGGGCATATTATGTCTCCGTCGCCCCGGCGAAGGCCGGGGCCGTTGGATTGGGAATAAAACGTAGCGGCCCCGGCCTTCGCCGGGGCGACGAAATCAGGCCGCCTTGGCGGTCGCGTAGGCCCAGTCGAGCCAGGGGCCGAGCGCCTCGATATCGGCGGTGTCGACGGTTGCGCCGCACCAGATGCGCAAGCCGGGAGGCGCGTCGCGATAGCCGGCGACGTCGAACGCCGCGCCTTCCTTCTCTAGCGCGGAGGCCATTGCCTTGATAAGCGCCTCGTCGGCACCCTCGACCGTCAGGCAAACGCTGGTCTTAGACCGCGATGCCTCGTCCACCGCGAGATGGCCGAGCCAGTCGCGCTCCGCCACGATCTTGTCGAGCGCGGCGGCATTGGCATCCGAGCGCGCGATCAGGCCTTGAGCACCACCGATCGACTTCGCCCATTCGAGCGCGAAGATCGCATCCTCGACCGCGAGCATCGACGGCGTGTTGATCGTCTCGCCCTTGAACACGCCTTCGGTCAGCGCGCCCTTGGAGACCAGGCGGAACACCTTCGGCAACGGCCAGGCAGGGGTATATTCGGTCAGCCGCTCGACCGCGCGCGGGCCGAGGATCAGGACGCCATGGCCGCCTTCGCCGCCCAGCACCTTCTGCCACGAGAAAGTCGCGACATCGATCTTGTCCCATGGCAAGTCGTACGCGAACACCGCGCTGGTCGCGTCGGCGAAGCTCAGGCCCTCGCGATCGGCGGGAATCCAGTCGCCGTTCGGCACGCGCACGCCGCTGGTGGTGCCGTTCCAGGTGAACAGCACGTCGTTCGACCAGTCGACCTGGGACAGATCGGGCAGCTGGCCGTAATCGGCACGGACGACGGTCGGTTCGATCTTGAGCTGCTTGACGGCGTCGGTCACCCAACCTTCGCCAAAGCTTTCCCAGGCGAGCGCGGTGACCTCACGCGCGCCGAGCATCGTCCACATCGCCATCTCGAACGCGCCGGTGTCGGAACCGGGAACGATGCCGATACGGTGCGTGTCGGGAAGCTTGAGCAGTTCGCGCATCAGATCGATGACATATTGCAGCCGCGCCTTGCCGAGCTTCGAGCGGTGCGACCGGCCGAGCACCTCGACCGCGAGCTTCGACGCGTCCCAGCCCGGAGGCTTGGCGCAGGGACCAGAGGAAAAATGGGGGCGGGCCGGCTTCGTAGCGGGCTTCGCAATGGACGCACGGGTGGCGTCGGCAACGGTAGATTCAGTCATGTAGTCTCTCCTCGCAGAGAGCGCGCGCGGCGTTGGGACCGCGTGGCCCGTCGGCCGCCCTAAAGATATTGTGCGCCGCGTCAAGGAGCTTGCGCTGGACGGCGGCGAGCCTGCGCGGTTAGGTCATGGTACAAAGGGGGGCGAAGATGTACGAATTCAAGGATCCCGGCGGGCGCGGCCGGGCCGCGATTATCGCTGTATTGGCGTGGCTTGCGGCGGATCTGGTCTATACGATCGGCGCCGCGACGACGATTGCCGCGCTGAACGGTGCCGCCTCCGGCACGGGCCCTGCACCCGAAACGGCCGACATGATAACGGGCGCTGGCGGGGTCGCGCTGCTGGTAGCCACGCTGAGCTCGATCATATTCGTCGCTCGTTGGATCATGCGGGTGAACGCCAACGCACATTCGATGTCCGATTCGATGACAGTCACGCCGGGATGGAATGTCGGCTGGTTCTTCATACCGGTCGCCCTTCTGTGGAAGCCATTCCAGGGGTTGCGTGAGACTTGGCAGGCCAGCGTAAGTCCGCACGATCCGACTTCGGTCGCCGTGCCGCCGCTGATGCGGTGGTGGTGGGGCTTGTGGCTTGTGAGCAACGCCCTGGGCAACGTTTCGACCCGGCTCTCGTTTGGAAAGGCCGACGCGGCCAGCCTAATCGCGTCGAGCTGGATCGATATCGCGACCTTGGCGATCGACATACCGTTGGCGATTGTGCTGATCAGGATGATTCGGCGGTTCGACGATCTTCAAGCCAGAGGACCGGATTACGCTGAGACCTTCGCCTGACCGACAGCACGCGCCGTCGCAGGATTAGCGATTCGTTAACCATGTTCGCGCACATCGATGCGCGTGAAGCGTCTCGCTCCCTTGCTCGGCTTCGTGCTGTCGGGTTGCCTGTTCGGCGGGGGAGGGAATGACCGCCTGCCGCCGCCGCGTCGTCCGACCGGCGCGCCGCCGATCACGCTCAACATGCCGACCAGCCGCGAGACGCAGATGTGCTACGCCGACCTGTCGCGCGAGCGGGTGCGCTATTCGCCACTGCCCGATCGCGATTATGGCGGCGGGTGCACCGTCGTCGGCGCGGTGCAGCTGATCGATATCGGCGTTCCGGTAACAGGGCTGAAGGCCATGCGCTGCGGCCTTGCCGAAGAATTTATCGGGTGGACGCGCAATGCGGTCGCTCCCGCTGCGTATCAAATTCTGGGCAGCCGCCTGGTCAAGATCGAGACGTTCGGTACCTATGCCTGTCGCAACACGATCGGCACCCCGTTCGAGCGATTGTCGGGCCATGCTTTGGCCAATGCGGTGGATGTGTCGGCCTTCATCCTGGAGGACGGCCGGCGGGTGTCGATCGAGAATGACTGGCGGTCGGATAGCGACGATGTGCGACGGTTCCTGGAGGTGATCCACACATCCGCATGCAAGCGGTTCGGAACGGTGCTCAGCCCCGATTATAATGCGGCGCACCACAACCACTTGCATCTCGAGGACGACCATAAGAGCTTCTGCCGGTGATTCCCCAATTCCCTCTCCCGCACACGGGAGAGGGTTTAAGAGCTGCGGGGATGGCTTCTTTTTGAACCCTTCAATCCGTCATGACTTTGCTCTAACGCGCTGGGATGACTGATACACGAGTACCGTCGCGCGTCTTTCCGCGCGCGAAACAGGAAGCCGACCGCGCCAAGGGCGGTGTCTCCACCCCACAGACCCAGGACCCGGCCTATCGGCTCGCCTTCCAGGACATGGACTTCCTGCTCCGCGAGGATCTGCGTCCGGTCCGCTTCCAGCTCGAGCTCCTCAAGCCGGAACTGGTGATCGACGAAGCGGGAATCGCCTCCACCTTCGTGATGTACGGATCGGCACGCATTCCTGCGCCGGACAGGGCGCAGGCATTGCTGGATGCCGCGGCCGATGACACGTCACGCAAGATTGCCGAGCGGCTGGTCGCCAAGTCCAGATATTACGACGTCGCGCGCGAACTCGGTCGGCTGGCGTCGAGCTTCCCGGTCGACACCGACGGACGCCGCCATTTCGTCGTCTGTTCGGGCGGCGGCCCGTCAATCATGGAGGCGGCCAATCGCGGCGCGGCGGATGTCGGCGCCGAATCGATCGGTCTCAACATCGTGCTGCCGCACGAACAGGCGCCGAATCCGTACGTGACGCCGCGGCTTAGCTTGCAATTCCACTATTTCGCGCTTCGCAAGATGCATTTCCTGCTCCACGCGCGCGCGCTCGCGGCGTTTCCGGGCGGCTTTGGCACGTTCGATGAATTGTTCGAGCTGTTGACGCTGATTCAGACCGGCAAGATCCAGCCGATTCCGGTGCTGCTCTATGGCAAGGAATTCTGGCAGCGCGTGGTCAATTTCGACGCGCTGGTCGAGGAAGGCGTAGTCAGCGCCAAGGACCTCGAGATCTTCAGCTATTGCGAGACCGCGGAAGAAGGCTGGGAATGCGTCCAGCGCTTCTATCAGGACCGTTCGCTGGATATCGGCCTCGCCGAAGCGGAGCGTCACGCCGCGGAAGAGATCGCCGCGCAGGCCGATACGGCGCGGTAATAATCGAAATCCTCCCCATCGTAGATGGGGAGGGGGACCAGCCGAAGGCTGGTGGAGGGGAATTGGCAAGGGAAAACGCCGCGCTACCGCGCTGCGTCCCATCTACCGTCCGCTGCGCGGCCGGTTCCCCTCCCCATGCGAGCATGGGGAGGATTCAGGAGAGCTTACTTCTTCGCGGCAGGCGCGGCGGCGTTGCCAGCGGCCGGGGCAGCGGCATTGCCGTCCGCGGGCGCGCTCGCATTGCCCGTAGCCGGCGCCGCGCTGTTGCCATCGGCAGCCTTGGCATCCTTGCCCGCCGGGGCAGCGGCCGGCGCGGCCGGCAACGGCAGGTTCGAGCCCTGCTGGTTGAGATATAGGATCACGTCGGCGCGATCCTTCGGGTTCGACAGACCCGCGAAGGTCATCTTGGTACCCGGCGCGAACTTACGCGGGCTGGTCAGCCAGGCGTTGAGCGAATCGAAATCCCACTTGCCGCCCTTGGCCTTGAGTGCATCGGAGAAGGCAAACCCGGCCTTGCCTTGGGCGACCGCTTCGCCGACCGTCGCATACAGATTCGGGCCGATGCCGTTGGCGCCGCCCTGGTTGATCGTGTGGCACGCCGCGCACTTCTTGAAGACTTCGGCGCCCTTGGTGGCGTCGGCGGTAGGCAGCAGGGCCGCGATCGGCACTTCGGCCGCGGCGCCACTTCCGCCGCCTTCGTCCACCGCCTCAACCGGATAGCCTTCCTTCTTGGGCTCGCCGCTGTGGAACATCATCCCGCCGACGATCGTGGCGCCCAGCGCGACAAAGCACCCTGCGAGGGTCCAGCCAGCGATCGTGTTGGTCTTGTCGGACATGATTTTTCGCGTACGCCCCTGAATTGAGTAGCAGCCCTTTAGTAAGCGTATTCGCGGGGGGCAAGGTGGAGTGTTTGTTTGCGACCTGGCGGTCGCGCGCGGTGCCGCCCTCTGCTGCCATTCCAAAGATGCTGCGCATCGCCGGAACCTTGGGCTGCTCCGCCCGCTCCCCCACCCGACCTCCCAATCAGGGTATTCTATGGGAGGTCGGGTGGGGGAGCGGGCCGGCACCGTCCCACGCGCGGGAGCGCGTCAAAAAAGCCTCAAGCAAAGCTCGGGTTGCTACTATGTGGTCACCTCTCTAATCGCCGCCGCCCATGGAGAATTTCGCCGCCCCCGCCCAACCGATCGTCGCCGCGATGACCGAAGCCGCCGCCCGCGAGCCCGAGCGCGCGGTCGCGTTTCAGGGCGCGCCGGGCGCCAACAGCCATGTCGCAGTCGAGGAAACCTTCCCCAACGGACTACCGCTGCCCTGCTTCAGCTTCGACGACGCGATCGACGCGGTGAAGGAGGGGCGCGCCGATTGCGCGGTCATCCCGATCGAGAACTCGCTCCATGGGCGCGTCGCCGACATCCATTTCCTGCTGCCCGAATCGGGGCTGGTGATCACCGGCGAGCATTTTCTGCCGATCCGCTACGCCCTGATGGGGGTGGGGCCACTCGACGGCGTCAAGGAAGCGATGAGCCATCCCCAGGCGCTGGGCCAATGCCGCCATTGGCTGAAGGCGCATGGCATCACGCCGATCGCCTATCCCGACACCGCGGGCGCTGCGGCACTGGTCGCCGAGATCAATGATCCCAAGGTTGCCGCGCTCGCGCCGCCGCCGGCCGCGAAGATCTACGGGCTGCAGACGCTGGCCAGCGACATCGCCGATGCCGAGCACAATACCACCCGCTTCGTGACCCTGGCGCGCGGCAGTCGTCCGCTGACCGGTGACGGCCCGTTCATGACGACGATCATCTTCGAGGTGAAGAACGTGCCGGCCGCGCTCTACAAGGCGATGGGCGGGTTCGCGACCAATGGCGTCAACATGACCAAGCTCGAAAGCTATCAGCGCGGCGGCAGCTTCGCGGCGACCGATTTCTATGCCGATGTCGAGGGCCGGCCAGGCGACGAGAATCTCGACCGCGCGCTGGAGGAACTGGGCTTCCATTCGAAATGGATGCGCGTGCTGGGCAGCTATCCGCAGGCGCGGAAACGGGGATGACGCCCCGCATCCTGATCATCGCCGGGTCCGATTCGGGCGGCGGCGCGGGGATCCAGGCCGATATCAAGACCGTCACGATGCTCGGCGGCCATGCCATGACCGCGATCACCGCGATCACCGCGCAGAACACTTTGGGCGTCCAGGCGGTGCTGACGGTGCCGACAGAGATGGTGATCGCGCAGATCAATTCGGTGGTGACCGATATCGGCGTCGACGCGGTCAAGATCGGTATGATCGGCTCGGCGGCGACGGCGCACGTGGTGGCGGACGTGCTCGAGTCGCTCGACGTGCCGATCGTGTTCGACCCAGTGATGGTCGCGACGAGCGGCGATGTCCTGGCCGACGCGGATACGATTGCGGCGTTCGAGCGCTTGATGGGGCTGGCGTCGGTCACCACGCCCAACCTGCCCGAGCTCGAGGCGCTCGGCGGCAAGGACGCGGTGCTCGCGCATGGTACCCATCTCGTCGCGAAGGGCGGACATGCCGAAGGGCGTTGGATCGTCGACGAGCTCTACTCGCCGAGCGGCCGCCTTCGTCATTGGGAAGCGAAGCGCTTCGATACCACCGATACCCACGGCACCGGCTGCACGCTTGCCAGCGCGATCGCGACCGGATTGGGCGACGGGATGACGATTGAGGATGCGGTCGAGCGCGCGATTCGGTTCGTGCGCATCGCGATCCTGTCAGCGCCGGGGTTGGGCGAGGGCCACGGGCCGTTGGGACATGCTCTTGGCGTGATCCCGTTCGACGAGATAGAAGGCTGAAATGCCCGGTCTCAAACACGAAAAGCTCTGCCTTGCGCCAGTCGCCGGTGTCGATGAGGCCGGTCGCGGCCCGCTCGCGGGACCGGTGGTTGCCGCCGCGGTGATCCTCCCGGCCAAGGGCATTCCACGCGGGCTCGACGATTCGAAGAAACTGAGCGCCGCCGAGCGTGCCCGTCTGCATGGCCGGCTGGTGGACTGCGCGACGGTAGGCGTGGGGATCGTCGAGGCCGACGAGATCGACAGCCTCAACATCTATTGGGCGACGATGAAGGCGATGACGCTGGCGGTCGAGGCGTTGGGGTGCCCGCCGGGCCACGTGCTGGTCGACGGCAATCGCCTGCCGCGATGGACCTATCAGGCGACAGCTATCGTCGGCGGGGACGGCATCAGCATGTCGATCGCCGCCGCCTCGATCATCGCCAAGCATACGCGCGACACGATCATGATCACCCACGCCGAAGCCTATCCGCATTACGGCTGGCACACGAACAAGGGCTATAGCGCGCCCGAACATTTGCGCGCGTTGCGCGAGCACGGACCCTGCCCGCTGCATCGCCGGAGCTTCGCCCCGGTCGCCCAAGCAGCGCAGCCACAAGAAATTTCGGTTCTACCGTTTTAAGAGTCTTTTTTGCCACACCCCATAGATTGGGGCTGTGGATAACTCGGCACTCAATATCCGGTAAGGGTCGTAAAATGTTCCGCGAGCTTAACCATTTGCTAACCCGACTCGTTAACTAAACTTCGCTTGACCGGAGTCCGCGCGCCCGGTTTTCGTGCGCGTGTCATTGCGGGGAGTGGTTGCGGATGGGGGTCATCGAAAAGGTCAGTGCGCGCGCGGTCGCTCTTGGGCAGCCGTCGGTGCTGGTCCCGGGCGAACTGCCGCTCGACCGCATCGTCATGGGCGATTGCATCGAGACGATGCGCGCGCTGCCGGCCAAATCGGTCGACCTGATCTTCGCCGATCCGCCGTACAACCTTCAGCTCGGCGGCGACCTGTCGCGCCCTGACGGCAGCCATGTCGACGCGGTCACTGACGATTGGGACAAGTTCGACAGCCTGGCGATCTACGACCGCTTCACCCGCGAATGGCTGGGCGAGGCGAAGCGCATCCTGAAGGATAACGGCTCGATCTGGGTGATCGGCAGCTATCACAATATCTTCAAGGTCGGATCGGCGATCCAGGATCTCGGTTATTGGATACTCAACGACATCGTCTGGCGGAAAGCCAATCCGATGCCCAATTTCAAGGGTACGCGCTTCACCAACGCGCATGAGACGCTGATCTGGGCGTCGACGGGCGAGGGGGCGAAATACACCTTCAATTACCGCTCGATGAAGACGCTCAACGATGAGCTCCAGATGCGATCGGATTGGGAATTCCCGATCTGCGGCGGCCAGGAGCGGTTGAAGAAGGGCGGGGTGAAGGTCCATCCGACCCAGAAGCCCGAGGCGTTGCTCTATCGCATCCTGCTCGCCTGTTCGAAGCCGGGCGATGTCGTACTCGACCCGTTCTTCGGCACCGGCACCACCGGCGCGGTGGCCAAGCGTCTCGGCCGGCATTGGATCGGGATCGAGCGCGAGCCGGTCTATATCGAGGCGGCCGAGGAACGCATCGCCGCGGCTTTGCCGCTCGACGAATCGGCACTGACGACGATGCAGAGCCCCAAGGCTGCACCGCGCGTCGCGTTCGGGTCGCTGGTCGAGAACGGGATGCTTAGCCCCGGCACCGTGCTGACCGACACCAAGCGCCGCTGGAAGGCGACCGTCGGCGCCGACGGCTCGCTCAAGAGCGAGTGCGGCCAGGCCGGGTCGATCCATAAGCTGGGCGCGACCTTGCAAAAGGCGCCGGCATGTAACGGCTGGACCTTCTGGCATTTCGAGGCGGTCGACGGACTTCGGCCAATCGATGCGTTGCGGCAGAATTATCTGTTGGCGACCCAACCCTGACGATATTCGTCACCCCGGCCTTGTGCCGGGGTCCACCGTGCAGCAAACCCGATACGTGCGGTTCTAGCCGCACGGTGGATGCCGGGACCAGCCCGGCATGACGGAAGTAAGCGAATGGCCAACCTCCACCTCCGCCCGGTCCAGTTCGCCGACACGCCGATCGGCCGCGACGGCGAGGTCGCGCGGCTGGCGGGCGGGATGCAATGGTTCGCCGCCTATGAAGTGATCGCAAACGGGGCTAGGCGAACCGTCCCGATAGCGGAATTCGAGCGGACGCTTGGCGCCGACGACGAGCGTGCCGCCGCGCTTCACGCAAACATCACGCGCGCCCGTCCGCCGCTGACCCTGGGCGACCGCACGCTGCGCTTCGATCAGCCCTTGGTCGCCGGTATCCTTAACGTCACGCCGGACAGTTTCTCCGACGGCGGCACACAAGACGATCCGGTCGCCGCCGGCGTCGCGATGGCCGCTGCCGGCGCGGCGCTGATCGACGTCGGTGGCGAATCCACGCGGCCGGGCGCGGAACTCGTCTGGGAAGAGGACGAGAAGAAGCGCGTCGAACCGGTCGTGCGGGGGCTGGTACGCGCCGGGACCCTGGTGTCGGTCGATACGCGCAAGGCAGTGGTGATGGAGGCGGCGCTCGCCGCCGGTGCCGCGATCGTCAACGACGTCGCCGCCTTGCTGTGGGACGACCGCGCGCTTGAGGTGGTGGCGAAAGCGAGCTGTCCGGTGGCGCTGATGCACTCGCCCGACCCGGCCAAGGGCCCGCATGGCGGCGGCGGTTACGGCGACGTCCTGACGGAAGTCTATGATTGGCTCGATGCGCGCATCGCCGCCGTCGTGGCAGGGGGCGTCGATCGCGCGAAGATCATCGTCGACCCTGGCATCGGCTTCGGCAAGTCGCTTCAGGACAATCTCTCGTTGCTGAACGGGCTCGCCATGTTCCACGGCCTGGGCTGCCCGATCCTGCTCGGTGCCAGCCGCAAGCGGATGATCGGCGCGCTGTCGAACGAGGCGCCCGCCGACCAGCGGCTCGGCGGCTCGATCGCCCTGGCGCTCAAGGGGGCGGAAGCCGGCGTCCAACTGCTGCGCGTCCACGACGTGCCCGAAACGGTCCAGGCGCTCAAAGTGTGGCGTGGACTGCGCGACCAGGCGCTGGTCGGCCGCTGATCGTATTGCTCTAGCGGCCTCGCCGCTTGACTTCTCCCATCGCCGCGCCACGTTTCGCCGTACGATAACGGGGGCCCGACCGCATGCCTCACCAGTTTGTCCGTCGCTTCGTCGCGCTGATAACGGCGCTTGCTGTCAGCCTGTCACTTGCGAGCTCGGCCACAGGCCAGGCGACCAGTGCCTATGTCGCGCCCCAGCATACCACCGGCTGGCCGGGTCTCGGCACCGGCGACGATCAAGGGGCGGCGGAAGCGTCGCTCGAGCTTGGTCCTGAACTCGATCGCGATCGGTCGCCGGTCTGGATGCTGGCCGACCAGCGCCGGCTCGACACGGCGCTCGCCACGCTGCAGCCGCAAAAGAAGGGCGTGGTCGACGCCTATGTCGTGGCGGTCGGGCTCGATAGCGATCCGATTTTCGGTCGTGAAGCACGCGAGGCGGGCAAAGTTCTCTCCCGGCGCTACAATGGGGTGGGGCATACGATCGTGCTTGCCGGGACCGATGGGTCCGGCCCGAGCGACCTGCCCAACGGCTCGCCCCGTGCGCTCGCGCTGGCCTTGGCGCGGATTGCCGAACTGATGGACCGCAACGAGGACGTGGTCGTGCTCTACACCGCCGGCCACGGCGCGCCGATCGGCCTCGCCTATCACGATGGCGATGAGGGGTTCGGGATCATCTCGCCGGCGCGGATGGCGCGGATGTTCGACGAACTCGGGATCAGGAACCGCCTGTTGATCCTGTCGGCCTGTTATTCGGGCGTGTTCGTGCCAGGACTGGCGAATGAGACGACGGCGTTGTTCACGGCGGCGTCCGCCGACCGCACGTCGTTCGGGTGCGAGGCGGACCGCGATTGGACCTTCTTCGGCGACGCGATGGTCAACCACGCGCTCCGCCAGCCGGTGCCGCTCGCCAAGGCTGGCGAGGATGCCCGCGCGCTGATCGCGCAATGGGAGAAACAGGGCGGCGTCACCCCGTCGCAGCCGCAGATCTCGATCGGCAGCGGCGTCGGCAAATGGCTCGCGCCTTTGGAGGCGCGCATGCCGAAGACCGCGACCGCGATGGTCGGCCGCCCGGCAATCTCGATTCTCAGCGACCAGGGGCGCTGATTTTCGAACCGTCCGCTTCGGCCTGCACTTCGGCGACGAGTTCCTTGCGGCTGAGCTTGCCGACCAGCGTCTTGGGCAAGGTGAGCCGTACGACAACCTGATCGACGCGCTCGTGATGGCCGAGTTGCGGATTGAGCCACGCCTTGATCTCGTCGCCGGTCGCCGTCGCGCCGTCGTTGAGCGTCACATAGGCACGTGGCTGCTCGCCGCGATAGGTGTCGGGAACGCCGATCACCAACGCCTCTTTCACCGCGGGATTGCGGTAGAGGATAGCTTCGACCTGGCTGGGGAACACCTTGAACCCGCTGACCGCGATCATGTCCTTCAGCCGGTCGACGACATGGATGAAGCCGTCCGCGTCGATCGTTCCGACATCGCCGGTGCGCAGCCAGGGGCCGCCGGCCTCCGGCACGAACACCTCCGCATCGGCGTCTGGCCGGTTCCAATAGCCCTTCATGACCTGAGGACCGCGGACCAGTATCTCGCCGGGCTGTCCGTCGGGGGCCGAACGCGACGCGTCCTCCTTGTCGGCCAGCCGCACTTCGGTCGCCGGGATCGGCTGGCCGATCGTGCCCAATTTGCCCTCACCCTCATAAGGATTGCACGAGACGACACCCGAACTCTCCGACAGGCCATAGCCCTCGATCACCCGCGCGCCGGTCGCCGCTTCGAATTTGGCCTTGACCTCGGCGGGCAGCGGGGCGCCGCCCGAAATGCAATATTTGAGGCTGGAGAGGTCGGACGAGCCCAGCTTGGGATGGTCAAGCAATGCTTGGTACATGGTCGGCACGCCGGGCAGCGCGGTCGCCTTGGTCCGCCCGATGGCGGCGAGCACTTGCGCGCCGTCGAAGCGCGGCAGCAGCACGATCATGCCGCCATTGGCGACCGTGCGGTTCATCACGCAGGTGTTGGCGAAGACGTGGAACAGCGGCAGTACGCCGATGATCCGATCGTCATCGCCGGGGTGCGGATCCAGCCCTTCGACCTGACGGGCATTGGACGACAGATTCTGGTGCGTCAGCATCGCGCCCTTGGGCGTACCGGTCGTGCCGCCGGTATATTGGATCAGGGCGATCTGGGTCGCTGGGTCGATTTCCGGGAAATCGTGGACGCCATTATTGGCGATCAGCGCGGAAAAGGCGGTTATGCGAGGATCGTCGGGCCGCTTCGCCACTTCCTTGCCGCGGAACAATCGATAGAAAAGCGATTTGGCCGCCGGCAACGCGCCCGCCACCGACCCTACCACCAGCCGTTCGAGCCCGCTCTGGTCGAGCACCTTGAGCGCGGTCGGCAGCAATGCGCTTGCCGAGAGCGTGAAGAGAAGCTTCGTTCCCGAATCCTCGACCTGATGCGCCAGTTCGCTGGCGGTGTAGAGCGGCGAGAAATTGACCGCCGTCGCGCCCAGCTTGAGCACGCCGAAATAGGCGGCGAGATAATGCGGGACGTTGGGCAGGAACAGACCGATCCGGTCGCCCGGCCCATAGCCCATCCGCGCCAGCCCGGTGGCGACGCGCGCCGCACCATCCGCCACCTCGGCATAGGAATAACGGCGGCCAAGGAAATCGAGCAGCGGTCGCTGGGGATAGGTTCGCGCGCTATTCTCGAACATGTCTACCAGCGACAAGGGCGGAAAGTCGGTCGCCCATGGCGTGGGGTGACGATAGGCGCTGCCGCGCCACGGATTTTCCATATCTTGCGTCATTGACATGGATGTAAGCGCCCCGCCGGTCCGGCGGCAAGCGAACTCAGCGGTCGATCGTGTTGCCGCCGGTCCAGGTCAGCAGGAACTTGACCGCGACCACGCCCAGATCGACCGCCGCCTGGATACGGTGCGGCGTCGGATCGCCTTCGCGATGCGTCAGAATCTCGATATCGGCGGTCGGGTGACGCACGAGGGCGATGAGCGCAAGCAACGCCCCCAACGCGACCATCGAATTACGCTTACGCATTCCCGCGCCTCCAGCCGCTCCTATAAAGCGTGGCCGGGAAAGCGACAAGCTAAAGTCGCGGCGATCCGGCGCGATTGCGCAGGCGAAACGAGTATCAGGCGGCGCGGACGGCGATCGCCGGCGCGAACCGGGCGCGGTCGCGGCCGGCCTGCTTGGCATCGAACAGAGCACGGTCGGCGCGTCGATACATCGCTTTCCAATCGGCTTCGTTGGCGATCGGCCCGGTGCAGGCGCCGATACTGGCGGTCACGGTCAAGTCGAACGGCATACGGGCCGACCGCAGCTTTGCGAGCACCGCATCGGGCGTGATCGCGCGTTCGGCGGGGCTCAGGATGGCGAATTCCTCACCACCCATCCGCGCGATCAATGCGCCGGGCGCGGCCTGGCGCAGCACGCGAGCGAAGACGCGCAGCACCTCATCGCCACCATCATGACCCAATGTTTCGTTGACTTGCTTGAAATGGTCGAGATCGGCCAGCATCAGCTGTTGCTTGACCTCGCGGCCGATCGCCTGGCGCAGAAAGGCGCGGCGATTGAGCAGGCCGGTTAACGGGTCGGTGTCGGCCAGCCGCGCGGCGATCACTTCGCGTTCGAGCGCGTCGTCGCGTTCGAGCGACAGCAGGCGGATGCGATAAGCGATCGCCAAGGTGGAGATGACCGCCTCGAACGCCATCGATACCAGGGTCGAATTGTCGAGCCAGAAACTCCAGGGGATGAGCGTCAGGTTGCCGAGCAACCGCAGTGTCGCGAACAGGATCGGCGCGGCCCAGGCAAGCGCGAACAGCCAGAGATAAGGGCTGCGCTCAGCGCGTGCGCGGCGGATGATAGGGACGACGACGACGATGATCGCCGCAAACGCCAGCGAGAACAGGGCGTCGAGTACGTGGATCTGCCAGGGCGCGAACAAGGCGACGAAAGCGGTTGCGACCACGGAGGCGGCGGTGATCGCGCTGATCGACTTGCCCACCCAGCCGGCGGTCACCGCGGGTACGAAGAAATAGCGTGCGAAGGTCAAGGCAGTGGCGGCTGCCGTGCACAGCAGCACGTAGTTGAGGCGCAAGCGGTCGTTGTTGAGCATCGTCGGGTTGAGCCAGGCGAGCGCGCCCGACGAGGTCAGCGCGTAGAGCATCAATGCCCCAACCATTGCGCAATAGGCCAGCTGAAAGGGATGGCGTAACGCTCCCCACATCGCGAGATTGTAGATCAGCAATGCCAGGCACAGTCCCCCGAACCCCGCATAGATCGCTGCCATCTCCAGGTTCGCCTGGCCCGACTCATGCGGCGTGGCGATGGTCGGCGCGATCAGGATGCCGCGAAGATTGGCTGCTCCCTGGACATGCCACATCAGCCGTACCGGCGGACCGATATCGGTCGGCAGCGGCCATTCGATCATCGCGCCGAGCTGAAGATGGCGGGTCGCCTGGCGGCCGTCGAACCGCCAGCCGCGGATCTTGCCGTCGGGATAGAGCGCGTAGAGCGTCACGCTGTCTTGCCACAGGCTGCCGACGCGCACGCGCGATCGGTTCTGCATGTCGGGAATCGCGCTCAGCGGCTGGGAAATCACCCAAAAATCGCCCGAGCCGAACCAGGTCTGGCGATGCGTGCAATCGAACCGCGCGGTCGCGCCGAACATGGCGCCTGGCCGGTCGCCCGCGCGCGCTGGGGCGATGCACGTCGACAGCGGCACACCAACGACGGCACTCCGCGCCTGGGCCGGAACCGGCCATAGCGAGGAGATAGCCAGTAATAGGGCCGTCATCAGCAAGGCGGGCAGACCGGCGAAGCGCATGAGTCAGCCCTAGGCCAGCGACCCCAAATTATTGGTAAACCTCGCGCAAGCCATGCTGATTCACCTACGTGCTCAGCACGGTTTGAACCCGCCCAGCGTAATCCGCGGTTTGCACTTCTTTTTCGGAGCCTCGTTACCGCCATTGCCGTTGGCGGCGCCGCCGTCATTGTCGCCCATGTCCTCCATTCCCGGCATGCCGAGCATGACCGTCGTATTGGAGCGATAGCGGACCCTCGCCGTCCAGTCCGGCTTCCATGCCAGACGGGGGGTGGCCGGGCGCGGCGGATAGGCGAAGTCGCGTTCGGGACCATAGGCATAGAGTTGGGTCATCATGAACCCGCCGGCCGCGCGCTTCACCTCGGCCGGAATCTGGCAACTCGTCTGGCTGGGCGGCATCACGATTTTCCGCGCGATCAGGCCGGGAACCACGTCGGGGGCGATCCAGTCGGCCAGGCCGCCACCGAATTGCTTGCCGCTCGCCGACGTCCACCACACCATGTCGGCGCCTTCGCCGCCCGATCCCTGCGCGCCGATCAGCCAGGCATAATAGCCGGTCGCTTGCGGCACCGAATTCCAGCTGAGCATCTGCGATCCGTCGGATTGCTCGCTACCTCGCCCGTTCAGCGGCGCCATGAAATCCTGATCGAGCGCGAACTTGATCTCGGGCGAATAATTGCCCGCGACGCGATGATCGCCGATCAGCGAGGAGCCGGGCTTGGCCGACTTGTTGGATTGGCTGTTGGGCCATTCGCCATAGGTGCGCGAGTTACTCGCGGTCGGGCCGCGGTCGACCGGCACGTCGGCGGTGAACAGGCCCGGCGGAAATTGCTGTTGGCCGAGTTTGGAAAAGTCGACGACTACCGGCTGGCCGGGCCCGACATGCGCGCCGCAGCCCCAGAAGATCAGCAAACGGCCCTTTGGCCGGCGCATCTCGCCCGGCATTTCTCCGGTCGGCGTCGGCTGGGGCGACGTCAGTGGAACCGACGGGCCAAGCTGCATGCCGGCGGGCATGAAATGATCGGCCTGCGGCGCCCCGCCAGCCGGTGCCAGCGTCGAGCCCAGGCGCAGGATCAGCGTGTGCGCGACCGAACCGCCGCGCCCGCCGCCAAACATCATCTTCATCGGATTGGCGCCGCCCGCGCCGAAGCCGGACGTGGTCGCGACGTCCATCTGGTAGCGTGCCTTCGGAGCTGCCGCCGGCGGTGCCGAATAGCCGATGCTGACGATCGTCGCGATGGCCGCGGTGCCGGCCGCTAACGGAATCAAATAGCGTCGCATAATACAGTCCCCGCTTTGGTTTGCGGCGCTGGATAACATGATCACCAAGTCCCCAGATTGGACGAACGCGACGGCCAGTTTGCTTGACTCGCGGACGGTTGGGGGTCGTTATGCGATCGGAACATGGTTAACGAAATGAGGTCGCGTGATGACCCGATCGCTTATGCTCGCCGTGCCGGCCGTCCTGTCCGCTGCTGCGCTGATCGCGCCGTCGGCCACCGCCTCGGACTATTATGATCGCGACGTCCAGACGGCGGTGGTCGGCGTGGGCGATCTCGACCTGTCGACCGGCTGGGGAATGGACCGCCTGATCAAGCGGCTGCGCGGCCGCATCGACGAAATGTGCAGCGGAGATGAGGATTGCCGGGACGAAGCCTGGCTGAGCGCCGACTGGCAAGTCGCCCGTGCCGCCAGCCGCGGCCAGTGGCGCCGCCGCATAGCATTCGAGCGAGAGGCGGATCGGCGCTACTACCGCATGCAGCGCTTCGCCCCGGCGGCGCCCTCACCGCCGGCGATCGCCGAGCCGCCGCGCATCGCTTATGCACCGCTCCCGGCAGCACCCGCCCAGCTCGTGTCGAAGACGACCAAGGTCACCACGACCACGATCAAGACGACGACGATCACGCTGACCTATCGCACGCCGCCGGCAACGTTTCGTCCTGCCTGGAAGCCGCGCTGCGCCTGCGTGGAGTAGGGGGAGGGCGAACGCGTTGACGATACGCTCTGCCATCCGAAGGTTTGCCTAAGCCGATATCCGGATGGAGCCAGATCGTTGCCGGACTGCGGCCACATTCGGATCACAAGCTTGTCGGGTCTGCGCGAACGTACTGGCCGCCACCCGCTAATTGCTTTTGATCAATCGCGAATTATCTATTTTTTCGGTTTTGGCCGTTAGCGCGGGTCCGACAGCAAGGACCCCTCGATGATACGGTTGCTCTACATCAGCTCCACGCGAGAGCCGCACTCTCGCGCTCGGTTGGACAATATTCTGTCGGTGTCCCGGCGCAATAACGTCGCCGCCGACATAACCGGTCTCCTGATCGCCGGTGGGAACCGCTTCCTCCAGATTCTTGAGGGGCCAGAGGCGCGTGTGCAGGAAACCTATGAGCGTATTCGCTTTGACGGGCGCCACTTTGCGCCAGTCGTGCTCAAGCGGGAAGCGGTGGAAGAACGTCTCTTCGGAAAATGGGCGATGGGGTTTCAACCGGGCGGCGCCTTGAACCGAACCTCAACCATGACCGATGAAGTGGCCGCACTGGTGGCGCCAATCGATGATCCACTTATCAAGGCCTATTTCGAGGGGTTCGCACGGCGGCACGCGGCGTAACGCTCGTCCGATTGGTCGGCCCCCGATCGGGATTGTCGCGGCTCTGGACGCAACTCAAGCAGCGATCGGCTCTGCGGGAACACAAAAGTTCAGTTCTCCCCTCGCTCGCTATATGTCGATCACGATCTTCCCCGTCGCTTGCCTGGCGGTCACCATGGCATGCGCATCTCCGACGGTTTCCAATGAAAAGCTGTGCGGGTGCAGGCGAGGCACCAGCTTGCCGGCCTCGACCAAAGCTGCCGCGGCCCGCAATATTTTTCCATGATGCTCGCGGCCGACGCCGGTCAGCAGAGGAAGCAGGGTGAACACGCCCGAATAGGTGCCGCCCTTGAACGACAAGGGTCCAAGAGCGTGCGTGCCCCAGCCCAATGCGCTGACGACATGTCCGAAGCGTCGCGCCGCGATGAAGGATGCGTCGAGCGTCGCGCCCCCCACCGTGTCGTAGACGATGTCGAAGCCTTCCCCGTCGGTAAGGCGGGCGACATAGTCCGCCACGTCCTCCGCCTGGAAATCGATCGCGGTCGCGCCGAAGCCAGTGATGATCTCGCCGTCCTTGGCAGTTCCGGTCGCGAATACCTGGGCACCGTATGCGCGCGCCAATTGGACGGCGACATGCCCTACGCCACCGGCGCCGCCCTGGACCAGCACGCGCTGGCCCTCGCCAACGCGCGCGCGATCGACCAGGCCTTCCCAGGCCGTGATCACGGCCAAGGGCAACGCCGCGGCCTGACGCATGCTGAGGTTGGCGGGCTTGGGTGCAATCAGGCGCGCGTCGACCGCGGCATATTCGGCCAGCGAACCTTGGATGCCGCCCACGCCTCCTGTCATCCCGAACACCTCGTCGCCGACCGCGAACCCCGTCACGCCGTCGCCTATCGCGACGATCGAGCCGGCAAGGTCGATGCCGAGGATGGCGGGAAGCTCATGCCTGGCATGTGCGGCGGCCCCTGCGCGAATTTTGGTATCGAGGGGGTTCACGCCGCTCGCGTGAATCCGCACCAGAACTTCGCCCGCGGCCGCGACCGGGCGCGGCGCCTGAACCAGCATGAACGGGCCATTTGCCTCATTCACCACGGCGGCGGTCATTTCGGATCCTGACATTTCGCGATCTCCAATCACCACGCGCACAAGATGGTCCGATCGGGATCGTTTTGCGATCAACGATCTCGCATGATATCCATGCAAACATGCATGCAGACTGGGGTGATATTCGCATATTCCTGGCGATCGCGCGCGCAGGATCGCTCGGCGCCGCGGCGCGGTCTTGCGGGCTCACCCAGCCGACCATGGGACGACGACTAAAGGCGCTGGAGGCCGCGACCGGCCATGTCTTGTTCCAGCGCACCGCGCACGGCTTCGTCCTGACCGACGAAGGCAGCGCCATGCTTCCGCCCGCCGAGCGGATGGAGGAGGAATTCCTCTCGCTCGAGCGCGCGCTCATGGGCAGCGACCGGCAATTGCAGGGTGGGCTGCGGGTGACGTCTTCGGACTGGTTCGGTGTCCATGTGCTGACGCCAATGTTTTCCCGCTTTGCCGAGGTGCATCCCGATGTGACGATCGAACTCGTCACCGACAGCAGGCTCTATTCGCTCTCGCGCCGCGAAACCGACCTGGCCTTTCGAATTACGCGGTTCGAGGAAGTCGACGTCATTCAGCGGCGGCTGATGCGGATCGGCTATGCTGCCTACCGGAAACGGGGCGCGACTGCCGAGCCGAGGCTGATCACGATGGATGCGGCGCTGAGCCACATGCCGGACGCGATCTGGCTTCGCGAACAATTGCCCGACGTGCCCGTCGCGTTTCGGAGCAACGACCGCCAGGCGCAAGCGCGCGCCTGTGCCGAAGGGATCGGCATCGCCGTGTTGCCGTCCGCGTTGGGCGACGGCCAGCCGGAGATCGAGCGGCTGGATCTCGGCGGCGCGCCGCCATCGCGCGACGTCTGGATGGGGTATCACCGCGACCTGCGACGGCTGCCCCGCCTGCGTGCTCTGGTAGATTTCACGGTCGAGCTGCTGGCTAGCGAGGCTGCGGAAGGTCCAGGAGAGGTTTAGTCATCTGGACCCAGCTTCCGAACTTAGACTGGGGTGACAACGCGCTAACATCGCGCGGTCAGCGACGGCCCGGCAGCATCGCCGTCACCACTTGCCGTCCACTGCGGCGCGTTTCGAACACCACTCCGGCGAGATGCAGCGCGATGAGGACGTAAAGCAGATTGGCGGCTAGCTCATGGATCTCGCCCAGCGGCCCTTCCTCGCCCTCTTCTCCTTCTCCCTCTTCCCGTTCTTCCGTTTCCCGCGCCTCGACATATGAGCTACCGGTCGCCGCGGCCGGGGCTGGCGTCGGTCGCGTCTCGCGTGGCGCGCCGGGGAAACCCGCCATGGCAATGCCGGTCGCTATGATCACCAGCAGGCACGACCAGATGGCATAAACCATCAGGGCGCCGAGCGGGTTGTGCGAGGTATGAAGGCGCTTCTCCCCCGCCACGATCTCACGGATGTGCGCGATCGCCGCGCGCGGACTTGGCGGGAATGCCGAGAAGCGCGCTTCGGCAGGGCCGATCACTCCCCATATCAGTCGTGCCGCGAGGATCGTCGCGAGCGCATAGCCCACCCAGACATGCGTGCTCGACCCTTCCTCGGTGAAGACCGCGTTGACCAACACCGCGGCAACGATCGACCAATGGGTGATCCGAACGACGGCGTCCCAACGGCGTGGGCGCGGTGCATCAATCGTCGTCGCGGTCATGGTCTTCCTCCTTCGCTGGATTGCCTGGTTTCTCGCAGCGTGCCGCGCTGCACGGCCGGGCGTCCGCCTTTGCGGCCTGCGGTGCCTTGTCCGCTGCCCGCGGCTCGGGCGAGGCAGCGGGCCGGTATGCCGCCAGCGCGGCAACAGCGATCGCGGATAACGCCGCCACAGAGGCGATGCCGATAAGCTTCGAAACCATTTTGCTCTCTCCAGATTGGGAAGTCCCGACCTGCACGGCTCGGCCGCATGGCGCCATTGGCTACCCGCTTATCCCGCCCGGCATACGCACGCGCTTAGGCGGCGACGTTCAGCCGATAATGGGCACACTCAGTAGTGGCGTTGCTTCGCCGCGAAATAGGGGAAGCTACGGATTTGGAGGCCATCGGGCGCCGTTTACTGCGGTCCGGAGCAACACGGGGAACGTGATCGTGGCAGCGCCACCGCAGACCGAACCGGACGCGGTCGACCCGCACCTCGGGCGGCAGATAATCTACCGCGTCGAGGACCTGGCGAAAGTCTACGGTTCGGGCGACAGCGCGGTCCACGCCCTTCGCGGCACAACATTCGACGTCGCCGAAGGCGAAATGCTGGTCCTGTTGGGGCCCTCCGGCTCCGGCAAGTCGACCTTGTTGAACATCCTGGGCGGGCTCGATCACGCCAGTGGCGGCAAGGTCTGGTTCTTCGACCGCGAGATCACCGCGTTCGACGATGACGCCTTGACCGAATATCGCCGCCGCAGCGTCGGCTTCGTCTTTCAATTCTACAATCTGGTGGCGTCACTGACCGCCCGCGAGAACGTTTCGCTGATCACCGAAATCTCCGAGGATCCGATGGACCCAGTGGAGGCCTTGGCGATGGTGGGTCTGGAAGAACGGCTCGACCATTTTCCGGCACAACTTTCCGGTGGCGAGCAGCAGCGTGTGGCGATCGCGCGTGCCATCGCCAAGCGCCCCAAGGTGCTGCTTTGCGACGAGCCGACCGGTGCGCTGGACAGCCAGACCGGTACGCGCGTGCTCGCTGCGCTCGACCAGGTGAACCGCGAATTGGGCACCACCACCTTCATCATCACGCACAATGCGGTGATCGCCGACATGGCCGGCGAAGTCATGCTGTTCGGCGACGGACGGATCGCCGGCCACCGCCACAACCGCACCCGCAAGTCCCCGTTGGAGTTGAGCTGGTGATACGGCTGCGCTCGACGCTTACCGTAAAGCTGTTCCGCGACCTGTGGCGGCTACGCGCGCAGGCGGTGGCGATCGCGCTGGTCACCGCGGCCGGTATCGCGACCGTGGTGATGGCGCAGGGGCTGATCCGCTCGCTCGACGCGACGCGCGCCGCCTATTACGATCAATACCGCTTCGCCGACATCTTTGCTCCGCTCGTGCGCGCTCCCGAGCCCGTAATCGCGGAGGTTCGCCGGCTGCCCGGCGTCGCGGCGGCCGACAGCCGGATCAGCGCGCGTGCAACGCTTGACCTGCCGCAGATCGGCGAGCCGGTGTCCGCGCGGGTGCATTCGCTTCCCGCCCCTACGGCCGACGCGCTCAATCGCCTGGTATTGCGCAGCGGTCGCTTGCCCGAGCCCGAGAACCCGAACGAGGTGGTCGCGAGCGAGCCCTTCGTGCTCGGCGCCGGGCTCCGTCTGGGCGACCGCTTCCACGCCGTATTGTACGGCAAGCAGGTCGAGCTACGCTTGGTGGGAACGGTGCTTTCGCCCGAATATATCTATGCGCTCGCGCCGGGTCAGTTCATGCCCGACAATCGTCATTACGGCATCTTGTGGATGGCGCGCGAACCGCTGGCCGCGGCGCTCGATCGCAAACAGGCGTTCAATGAAGCGCTCGTCCGGCTCAGCCCCGGCGCCGATTCCGATGACGTGATTCGCCGGCTCGATCTGCTGCTGGCGCCCTATGGCGGGGTTGGGGCCTATTCGCGCAAGCAGCAGACCTCGGACCGCTTCATCTCGAGCGAGATCGAGCAATTGCGGACCATGGCGGCGGTGCTTCCGCCGGTATTCCTTCTGGTCGCGGCGTTCCTGCTGAACATCGTATTGGCGCGGCTTGTCGAGACGGAACGCGAAATAATCGGCCTGATGAAAGCATTCGGCTTCCGTAACCGCGCCATTCTCCTTCACTATGCGGCGCTCGCCTTGCTGCTCGCCTTTGGCGGATTCGTTCTCGGTATCGGTCTGGGTATCTGGCTCGGGCGCGCGCTGTCGCAAGTATATCAGCGCTTCTACACCTTCCCGTTTCTCGAATTCCGCGCCGGCCTCGACGTCTATCTGCTCGCGGCGGCCGCGACGCTGGTTCCGGTTCTGCTCGGTGCAACAACGGCTGTCTGGCGATCGGCGCGATTGACGCCCGCCGCCGCCATGCAGCCGCCCAAGCCCGCGGACTTTTCGAGCGCGATATTGGGGCGGCTGACCAATCGGCTCGGTCCCGACGAGCCTAGCAGGATAATCTTGCGCGGGCTGCTGCGGCGTCCGCTGCGCACGGCATTGACCGTGCTTGGGCTGGCTTCGGCGTTGGCGCTCTATGTCGCCACCCAGAATGCGCCGGCGAGCATGAACCGGATGATCGTGCTGGGCTTTGGCGCCGCCGACCGATCGGACCTGATGGTCACCTTCGCCGAGGCGCGCGATGCGCGCGCGCTGTACGAACTGGCCCGCATTCCGGGCGTGATCGCGGTGCAGCCGTTCCGGGCCACCGACGCGCGCTTTCGGGCGGGTCATTACCTGCTGCGCGAGGGACTCGTCGGCGCCGAGCGCGACGGCGATCTCAGCCGGCTGGTCGACATGCAAGGCGACGCCGTGTCGTTGCCGAAGGACGGCGCGATCATTTCCGGTCGGATGGCCCAGGCGTTGGACGTCGGCCTGGGCGATGTCGTCGAAGCGGAAGTGGGCGAGGGGGAGCGGCCAGTGCTGCGGCTACCCGTGGTCGGCGTGCTGGACAGCCCTTTCGGCGCGACTGCGACGCTCGATCGCGGCGCGCTCAATCGGCTGCTGCGAGAGGGAAATACCTTGTCCGGCGCCTATCTGGAGGTCGACCCGGCGCGGCGCGCGGCGGTGGAGAAACGGCTTGAGCAGAGCCCGATGGTCGCCGGTATCAGCAGGAGCGCCGCTGCGGAGCGCGCGATCCGTTCGACGATCGAGGAGAATCTGCTGACCATGACGCTATTCTATAGCGGCCTTGCCGGACTCGTCGTCGCCGGCGTGGTCTATAACAGCGCGCGGATCAGCCTGTCCGAACAGGCGCGCGATCTCGCCTCGCTGCGCGTCCTCGGCTTTCGGCGGCGCGAAGTCGCCTTCGTCCTGTTGGGCGAGCAGGCCATCCTGCTTCTCCTCTCGCTGCCGCTCGGGCTCGTCGGAGGCGTGGAACTGTGGCGATATCTGGCCCGGCGTTTCAACAGCGACTTGTTCACCATTCCCGTGGTGATCGACCCGCGTGTTCTCGGACAAGGTGTTGTCGTCATGGCCATCGCCGGGGCGGCAACCGCAATGCTGATACGCCGCCGCGTCGACCGGCTCGACCTGGTGCGCGCCCTCAAGACGAGAGAATGAGCCGTGGCAGCCAAACGCATCACCGGTCCCCGAATCCTGCTCGCGCTGATCGTCGTCGCGCTGGCGGTCGCCGTCTATGTCGCCACGCGCGTTCCGCCGGTGGAGGTCGAGGCGGGATCGGTCACCCGCGGGCCGATGACGGTAACCGTCGACGACCTGGCGGAAACTCGCGTGCGCGACCTCTACATGGTCTCCGCTCCGGTCGGCGGCGAGCTGTTGCGGGTCCCGCTCAAGCCCGGTGCGCGCGTCGTCGCGGGCGTGACCGTGCTCGCACGCATCAAGCCGCCCGAGCCGGCGCCGCTGGACGCCCGGACGGTCGCTCAGATCGAGGGGAACATCGCGACGCTGGAGGCACAGGCCGACGCCGCCGATGCTCAGACCGAAGCGGCGCGAACCGCGGTGACGTTGTCCAGTCGTCAATTCGCGCGTTTGACCACGCTCTACGGGCGAGGGTTCGTCGCCCGCGCGGCTCTCGACGAGGCCGAGGCCGCTCGTGACCGGGCAAATGCAGGGCTGCGTTCGGCAAATCGTGCGGCCGAGGCAGCGCACGAAGCGGTTCGCGCTGCACGCGCCGGGTTGATCCCGCCCCAGGCCGGAGGGAAAGGGCGCGGAATAGTCGATGTGCGCGCGCCGGTCAGCGGGTTCCTCCTGAGCGTGCCGCAGGAGAGTGCTCGCGTGGTGCTCGCCGGAACGCCGATTGCCGCGGTCGGCGATGCCACGCAGATCGAACTCGTCACCGACCTCTTGTCGGCGGATGCGGTACAGGTGCAGCCGGGGGCTGCGGTCTCGGTCGAGGATTGGGGCGGAGCGCGACCGCTGCGCGGCAGGGTGCGGTTGGTCGAACCCTATGGTTTTCTCAAAGTGTCGGCGCTGGGCGTCGAGGAGCAGCGGGTGAACGTCGTCATCGATCTGCTCGATCCTCCATCCGTCTGGGCCCGGCTCGGTCACGGGTTCCGCGCGACGGTGCGGATCACCGTCTGGTCGGCAAATGATCGGGTGCGCGTTCCGGTCGGGGCTCTGTTTCGCAAGGGCGACCAATGGCAGGTGTTTCGCATTTCGTCCGATCGGCGAGTTGGCGCCGTGACCGTCAAAGTGGGCCACATGAATGCCGATTGGGCCGAAATACTTGCCGGGCTCGCCGCCGGCGACCGGGTCGTTCTTCACCCCGGCGACAAGGTCGCGGATGGCACCCGTATCGCCGTACGCAAATAAGCTAGGAATGCGCCTGCCTCCCCAAGCGCCCCGCCATCCCGCCACGGTGCGAGCAACACGCGCGACCCGACGTCGAATACCCGGCATCAACGCCCGCGCTAGGGTGATCTACTTAATGTGTCGCCGATCAAATGATGCGAAGCGAGCGTCATGTCTCGCCTGCATCTCCACGTCGAACGCCACACCGTCGAGCGCATCGGCTGGTTGCGTGCCGCGGTCCTCGGCGCCAATGACGGCATCGTTTCGACCGGCAGCCTGATCGTCGGCATCGCCGCGTCCTCGGCCGGAAAGGCGGAGGTGTTGCTCGCCGGTATCGCGGCGCTCGTTGCCGGCGCGATGTCGATGGCCGCCGGGGAATATGTCTCGGTCAGTTCGCAGGCCGACAGCGAAAGGGCAAACCTCGCCAAGGAAAGTGGCGAACTTCGCGATCAACCCGAATTCGAGCGGGAGGAATTGGCCGGCATCTACGTCGCGCGAGGCCTCACACCTGAACTTGCCGGTCAGGTTGCCGACCAATTGATGGCCAAGGATGCGCTCGGCGCTCATGCTCGCGACGAACTCGGCATCTCCGAGCTGTCGACCGCGCGCCCCCTCCAGGCTGCCTTCACTTCCGCGGCGACCTTCAGCGTCGGTGCCGCCGCGCCGCTGCTGGTGGTCGCGCTCGCTTCGACGGCTTTGCTCATCCCGCTCGTCACCGTCACCTCGCTCGTCTGTCTCGCCATCCTGGGCGCGTTGGGGGCCAAGGCCGGTGATGCCGCCCTGCTCAGATCAGTGGCGCGCGTGACGTTCTGGGGCGCGCTGGCGATGGCGTTGACGGCCGGAATCGGCAAGCTCGTCGGGACAGCCGTCTGACGCGGCTAGAACCGGGCGAGCCTTACCGCCAACCTGGTCAAAACCCGAAATGAAACGGGCCGGGGATCGCTCCCCGGCCCGCTTTCGTTTTCGGCTGAGGTCTCGGCCTATTTGGCCTCGGCCTTGGCGGTCTTGCCGCCCTTCTTGCCCGGCTTTTTCGGCGCCGCGGGAGTGATTTCGAAGGCCAGCGCGCCGTCCTTCATCTTCACCACCACTTCGCCGCCATGGACCAGCTTGCCGAACAGCAATTCCTCGGCGAGCGGCTGCTTGATCTTTTCCTGGATCAGGCGGCCCATCGGGCGGGCACCGTAGAGCTTGTCATAGCCCTTGGTGGTCAGCCACTTCTTCGATTCGTCATCCAGGCTGATATGGACGTTGCGGTCCGCCAGCTGCAGCTCAAGCTGCAGGATGAACTTCTCGACCACGCGGGCGACGACCTCGGTCGGCAAGTAGCTGAAGGGCACGATCGCATCGAGGCGATTGCGGAATTCCGGCGTGAACATCCGTTGCACCGCCTGTTCGTCCTCACCCTCGCGAGTCAGGTTGCCGAAGCCCACCGTCTCACGCGCCATGTCGGACGCGCCGGCATTGGTCGTCATGATCAGGATGGTGTTGCGGAAATCGACCGTCTTGCCGTGGTGATCGGTCAGCTTGCCGTTGTCCATCACCTGCAACAGGATGTTGAACAGATCGGGATGCGCCTTTTCGATTTCGTCGAGCAACAGCACCGAATGCGGCTGCTGGTCGACCGCGTCGGTCAGCAATCCGCCCTGATCGTAGCCGACATAGCCCGGAGGGGCACCGATCAGCCGGCTGACCGAATGGCGCTCCATATATTCGGACATGTCGAACCGCTGCAGCGGGATGCCCATGATCGAGGCGAGCTGGCGCGCGACCTCGGTCTTGCCGACGCCGGTCGGGCCGGTGAACAGGTAGTTGCCGATCGGCTTGTCGGGATCGCGCAGGCCGGCGCGGCTGAGCTTGATCGCCGAGGCGAGCTTCTCGATCGCGTCATTCTGCCCGAACACGACGCGCTTCAGGTCGGTCTCGAGCGTCTCGAGCGCCTTCTTGTCGTCGGTCGACACCGATTTCGGCGGGATGCGCGCCATCGTCGCGATCACTTGCTCGATTTCGCGCGTGGTGATCGTCTTCTTGCGGCGGCTCGGCGGCACCAGCATCTGCATTGCGCCGACTTCGTCGATCACGTCGATCGCCTTGTCGGGCAGCTTGCGGTCGTTGATGTACCGCGCCGACAGTTCGACCGCCGATTTGATCGCGTCCGGCGTGTAGCGGACCTGGTGATGCTCCTCGAACGCCGAGCGCAGCCCCGCCAGGATCTTCACCGTGTCCTCGATCGTCGGCTCGTTGACGTCGATCTTCTGGAACCGGCGCAGCAAGGCGCGGTCCTTTTCGAAATGGTTGCGGAACTCCTTGTAGGTGGTCGAGCCGATGCAGCGGATCGTGCCACCCGACAGTGCCGGCTTGAGCAGGTTCGACGCATCCATCGCGCCGCCGCTGGTCGCGCCGGCGCCGATCACGGTATGGATCTCATCGATGAACAGGATCGCGTCGGGCATCTTTTCGAGCTCGGTGACGACCTGCTTCAGCCGCTCCTCGAAATCGCCGCGATAGCGGGTGCCGGCGAGCAACGCGCCCATGTCGAGCGAGTAGATTACCGCCGGCTTCAGCACGTCGGGGACATCGCCCTCGACGATCTTGCGCGCCAGGCCTTCGGCGATCGCGGTCTTGCCGACGCCCGGATCGCCGACATAGAGCGGGTTGTTCTTCGACCTACGGCACAGGATCTGCACCGTACGGTCGACCTCGGCCATGCGGCCGATCAGCGGGTCGACCTTGCCGTTCTTGGCCTTTTCGTTGAGGTCGACGGTGAACTGCTTGAGCGCGCTTTCGTTCTTGCCCTTCTCGCTCTTGGTCGACTTTTCTTCCTCGGCGCCCTTGGGAGTCGAGGTCTCGACCGGCGCGCCGCCCTTGCCGACGCCGTGCGAGATGAAGCTGACCGCGTCCAGCCGGCTCATGTCCTGCTGCTGCAGGAAATAGACCGCATAGGATTCGCGCTCGCTGAACAGGGCGACCAGCACGTTGGCGCCGGTCACTTCGTCGCGGCCCGACGACTGGACGTGGAGGATCGCGCGCTGGACGACGCGCTGGAACCCGCTGGTCGGCGAAGGATCGGTCGCCTTGTCGACCTTGAGCGCGTCGAGCTCGGTGTCGAGATATTGCGCGACGGTCATCTTGAGCTCGTCGAGATCGACGCCGCACGATGCCATCACCTTGGACGCATGTTCGTCATCGACCAGCGCAAGCAGCAAATGCTCGAGCGTCGCATATTCGTGGCGGCGCGACGAAGCGGCTTCGAGCGCCTTGTGGAGAGTGGTTTCGAGCGCGGAGGCGAAACTCGGCATTAGACTATTACTCCTGACGGGCCGCATGAACGCACGGCCCTTTGCCCTAATGTCGGGTGGGGAGGGCCCCGCATCAAGCGCCGGCCATTATTCGCATCGTCCTGTCGGCCAGCCGTGAGTGAAAGCCGGGCCGGCGCGAAGATGCGATTCGCGCTCATCGCTTGAATAGAGAGTCAGCGCTTGCGCGATGGTTAACGGCGCGTTGCATATGATTTTTGACGCGTACGATCTCGCCTTCGAGGATAGCGATACGCCCCTCGAGCTCGGCCACCGAGAGCGGATCGAGGTCCTGTTTGACCAGGAGCGCGATCGGGTCGCCGGGGCGCGGGAGATTCTCATCGGAATCCATGAGTGTGAACGTTGACCCTGGGCCGGGCGATGTCAATAACCCCAGCGGGTTTCCGACGAAGGGGTGCGAATGAACGCGATACCGACCGTGATGCGCGCGATCGATCCGGAACAACCGGGCGGCCCCGAGGTGCTGCGGATCGTCGAACGCCCGGTGCCCAAACCGGGTGAGGGCGAAATATTGATCCGCGTCGCCGCCGCCGGGATCAACCGTCCCGAAGTGCTGCAGCGGATGGGCGCCTATCCGCCGCCGCCGGGCGCGCCGTCGATCCCGGGGCTGGAAGTCGCCGGCACGATCGTCGCCACCGGCGCTGCCGTCGAGCGCGATCTCATCGGCCAGCCCGTCTGCGCGCTGATCGCCGGCGGCGGCTATGCCGAATATGCCGTCGCTCCTTATGGACAATGCCTGCCGGTGCCCGAAGCGCTGACCATGGTCGAAGCGGCGGCGATGCCCGAGACTTTGTTCACCGTGTGGACCAATCTGTTCGAGCGCGGCTTCGCGGCAGAGGGCGACACGGTGCTGGTCCATGGCGGCACCAGCGGCATCGGCACGATGGCGATCACCCTGTGCAATGTGTTCGGCGTGGAGGTGATCGTCACCGCCGGGTCCGACGAGAAATGCGCGGCGGCCAAGGTCGTCGGCGCCGACCACGCGATCAATTACAAGACGCACGATTTCGTCGAGGAAGTGAAGGCGATCACCGGCGGCAAAGGCGTCGCAGTGGTGCTCGACATGGTCGGCGGCGACTATGTGCCGCGCAATTTGCAATGTCTCGGCGATGACGGCCGCCATGTCTCGATCGCGGTGCAGGGTGGCGGCCAGGCGACGATCCCGATCTTCGAGATCATGCGTCGCCGGCTGACGCTGACCGGATCGACGCTGCGCCCGCGCTCGGTCGCGTTCAAGACCGCGGTCGCCGACGAACTCGCGCGCACGGTGTGGCCGCACGTCGAGGCGGGCCAGTTGAAGCCTGTGATCGACACCGTGTTCGCCTTCGATCAGGCGCCCGATGCGCACAGGCTGATGGAATCGGGCAATCACGTCGGCAAGATCGTGCTGGAGATCGCTTAGCGGACGGCCGCCATAAGTCGCGCTGATCAACGGCCGAGTGAATTTGGTTGGACGGACGACACGCCCTGCGCTTTTGCTCGCGCTGCACTTGAAGGGGGAGTTCGATGGCCAATCTGATCCTGCACGAATATTCGGCATCCGGAAATTGTTACAAGATCCGACTGACCGCGGCGCATCTCGGGCTGAAGCTCGACCGGCGCGAATATGACATCACGCAGGGGGAGACGCGGTCGGACGCATTCCTGGCAGAAGTGAACGCCAATGGCCGCATCCCGGTGCTCCAGGTCGGTGACGACTTCCTGCCCGAAAGCAGCGCGGCGTGCTTCTACCTCGCCGACGGCTCAGCCCTGATTCCGGCCGACCGGTTCGACCGCGCCGACATGCTGCGCTGGATGTTCTGGGAACAATATAATCACGAGCCCAATATCGCGACGATCCGCTTCTGGACGACCCTGGTCGGTGAAGCCAAGCTGACCGAGCTGCAGCGCGCCCAATTGCCGGTCAAGCGCGCGGCGGGGGACGCGGCGCTCACCCTGATGGATGAGCATCTGGCGCAGACACCGTTCTTCGTCGGGGGCCGCTTCACCCTCGCCGACATCGCGCTCTATGCCTATACCCATGTCTGCGAAGAGGGCGGGTTCGAGCTCCATCGCTATCCGGCGGTCCAGGCGTGGATCGAACGGGTCGCCGCATTGCCGGGGCATATCGCCATCACCGATTGATTAGTTGGTGCATTTCAAGTCATCGCGATTCTGTTTGTAACATAACTTCGTCATAGCCCGGCCAACGTCATCCGTCGGGGCTCGTGACGCATGAATGAAATGACGAAATTGTTACAGGACGGTACTATCGCCGACCTGGCGGACTTCGCGAATTCGAAGCCCGCTATTCCGGAACGAGCGACGCATAGCCGTCGTCAGTATCGAACTATCTGGATCAGCGACGTCCATTTGGGGACGAGGGGCTGCAATGCCGAAATGCTGATCGACTTTCTCGACCATGTCGACAGCGAAAAAATGTACCTTGTCGGCGACATCATCGATGGCTGGCGGCTCAAGAAGAAGCTCTATTGGCCGGCGGCGCATAACGACGTCGTGTGGCGGTTGCTCAAGCGTGCCAAGCGCGGCGCCGAGGTCGTCTATATCCCGGGCAACCACGACGAAGTCGTGCGGCAATTCTGCGGGCTCGATTTTGGCGGCGTGGCGATACGCCGCAACGCGATCCATGAAACCGCCGACGGGCGCCGATTGTTGGTGCTGCATGGCGACGAATTCGACGCGATCACGCTTTCCCACCGTTGGCTCGCCCATGTCGGCGACGCGGCTTACGAGACGATGATGGCGCTCAACCGGCTGGTCAATCGCTGGCGGCGCTTCTGGAACATGCCTTATTGGTCCCTGTCGAAGCACGCCAAGGCCAAGGTCAAGAACGCGGTTGAGTTCATTTCGAATTACGAAGACGTCGTTGCCCAGGCAGCGGCGCATCGCGGCGTCGACGGCGTGGTGTGCGGGCATATCCACACTGCGGAATATCGTGAAATTCACGGCGTCCAGTACTATAACGACGGCGATTGGGTCGAAGGCTGCACCGCATTGGTCGAGCATTTCGATGGTCGGATGGAGGTGTTGCACTGGGCCGACGAAATCAAAGGAAGGCAGGCCCAAGTCCCCTGCTTGACGCTAGCGGCGGCCTGACGAACGTGCGGATCGCAATCGTCACCGATGCCTGGAGCCCGCAGGTCAACGGCGTCGTGCGCACCTTGCAATCGGTCCGCGACGAACTGGTGCGTCAAGGACATGACGTGCTGATCGTATCGCCCGATCTGTTCTATTCGATGCCGTGCCCGACCTATCCGGAAATCCGGCTGGCCTTTGCCTCGACCGGATCGGTCGGCCGGATGCTGGAGGAGTTCAGCCCGCAGGCGATCCACCTAGCGACCGAGGGGCCGGTCTGCCTCGCCGCGCGGCGCTGGTGCCTGGCGCGCGATTTCCCCTTCACCACCGCCTATCACACGCAATTCCCGGATTATGTCGCGGCGCGTACCGGCGTGAATCCCGAATGGGTGTGGCGTTATATCCGCTGGTTCCATTCGCCGGCGCAGTCGATCCTCGCCTCGACGGCATCGATCGCCGAGACGCTCAAGGCGCACGGTCTGACCCAGATTCGCCATTGGGGCCGCGGCGTCGACCTGTTGACCTTTGGCGATCCGACGCCCGACCCCGCGATCCGCGCCTTGCCGGGCGCGATCCAGCTCTATGTCGGCCGCGTCGCGATCGAGAAGAATATCGAAGCGTTCCTGACCGCCAAACATCCGGGGTCCAAGGTGATCGTTGGCGACGGTCCGGCGCTCGCTTCGCTCAAGGCCAAATATCCCGACGCGCATTTCCTGGGGCCGAAATTCGGCGCCGATCTTGCCGCTGCGTACGCCGCCGCCGACGTCTTCGTCTTCCCGAGCAAGACCGACACGTTCGGGCTGGTGATGATCGAGGCGCTCGCCTGCGGCACGCCGGTTGCCGCGTACCCGGTCACCGGGCCGATCGACGTGCTGACGCCCGAGACCGGCGCGATGCAGGACGATCTCGACCAGGCGATCGCCGCGGCGCTGACCCGCGACCGGGCCGCATGCCGCGCTTATGGCCAGAGCTTCACCTGGGCCAAGAGCGCGCATCAATTCCTCCATGCGCTGGTTCCGGTCGGCGGCGACGAGGCGCTGGCGGCGTAGAGCTTGCCCCGCGCGGCCATTCGGATTAAGTCGGCTCCAACGACAGGCCGCTCCGCGAGGGGCGGCCCTATTTATTTCTGACGGAGATTTTCGTGGCTCAGCCGCTCATGCCGCACGCGACCGCTTCCTGGCTGGTCGACAACACCTCGCTCAGCTTCGAGCAGATCGCCGAATTCTGTGGCCTGCACATCCTGGAGATCCAGGCGATCGCCGACGATACCGCGGCGACCAAGCTTACCGGCCGCGATCCGGTGCGCGCGCATGAGCTCACGATGGACGAGATCGAAAAGGGCCAGAAGGACCCGAACTACGTACTCAAGATGTCGAAGGGCCCGGAACAGATCCGCCGCACCAAGGGTCCGCGCTACACGCCGGTCTCGAAGCGCCAGGACAAGCCGGACGGCATCGCCTGGATCATCCGCAACCATCCGGAAATCTCGGACGGCCAGATCTCCAATTTGATCGGCACCACGCGCACGACGATCGCGGCGATCCGCGACCGCACGCACTGGAACATCGCCAACATCACCCCCAAGGATCCGGTGACGCTCGGCCTGACCACGCAGCGCGAGCTCGACGCAGCGGTGACCAAGGCGGCCAAGGCGCACGGCATCGAAGCACCGGTCGACACCCGGCTCGAGGGCGATCGCGAGGCGCTGATCGAACAACTCCGCGCCGAGCGCGAACAAGCCGCGCGCGACGCCGAAGCGGCAGCGGGCGAGGGCGAGGACACCGGCCCGGTCGAGCACACGGCGGAGACGCTGTTCAAGCATTGATCCGGGCGCCGCGTGGCGCAAGATGATCGGGGCGACGAACCGAAAAGGGCGTTGCCCTTTTCGCTAGGCACAAATTGACTTTGCATCGTAGAGTAGTCTGCGCTATTGCGCTGATACGATGCGCGACGTCGATACTGCCTTGTCCGAGATCGATCGGATCCGTGCCCAGCTGGCTGCCAGCACGCGCTTCCAAGGGTTCACGCCGGCAGTGGCGGCAACGACAGGCCTGCTCGCCCTGGCACTCGCTGCGATGCAAGCTGCCGGACTCGATCCTTCGATCACACCGGTGGAGATGTTGGTGCAATGGGCGCTGCTCGCCGTTATCTGCGCCTGCCTGATCGGCGCCGACGCGGTCGTCCGCGCCCAGCGGCTGCACCGGGCGATGGCCGACACGATGATCAACACGACATTGCGTCAGTTCCTTCCGGTCGGCACCGCCGGCGCCATCGCGGCGATCGTCATCCTGTTCCGCGCGCCGGCCTGGGCCGCAATCCTGCCGGGCCTTTGGCAGTTGCTGATCGGGATCGGCATTCTGGCCGCGCTGCCTGCGTTGCCGCGGCCGCTCGCCTGGGGTGCGGGCTGGTATTTCCTCGCTGGGACCGTGAGCCTGTTGGCCGGTGCTGGGGCGACCGACGTCTCGCCCTGGTTCATGGGCCTGCCGTTCGGCATCGGCCAATTGCTGATCGCGGGTTTGCTCCACGCCGCGATGCGGGAGGATCGGTATGGCTGAGGCGCCGTTCGCGTTCGACGGGCTCGATCGTGTGTTTCACGAGAAAGCGCGGCTCGGCATCCTGACATCGCTGGCAGGGCATCCCGACGGGCTCGGTTTTACCGAAGTCCGCCAGCTGACCGGGCTGACCGACGGCAATCTCAGTCGCCATATTCAAGTGCTCGAAGAGGCCGGCCTGGTTGCGCTGACCAAGCGATTTGAAGGCAAGCGGCCCCATACCAGTTGTCGCCTGACCGATCAGGGCCGCGCGCGGTTTGCCGATTATCTGGATACGCTCGAACGCGTGCTCCGCGATGCCGCGCGCGCCACTGCCGGGACCAGGACGCGATCGACTCCCAAGGAGAAACCAGCATGATCGTCGCCAATGAAAGGCAAGCGCCAGCTGAGCAGCGGCGGGCCAACCGGCGTGCCTTTTTTTTGTCTTTATACTTTGCATTGCAAAGTCATTTGCGCGCGCGACGGGACGATGCGCTGGCAGTCACCAACGGCACGCGACGCCAACGGCTGACGTTGCTCGCCTGTTCGCTGCTCTGCACGTTGGCGCTGGGGCTGTACGGGGTCGGCGACGGCGCATTGGCCTTGGGCTTGGCGTTTCCCGGCGCCGGGTTCCTGCATTGGGCGGTTGGCGGTCAGAGCGCCTGGGCGATTGCGCTTTGCGTCACGTCGCTGGGGCTATTCGGTGCGGCGCTCGTGGCATGGTTCGCGACCGGTAACGTCCTGTTGCCGCCGTTGGTGTGGCTCGCCGCCGCGGCGATGGCGACGCGGCCTGATTTGTTCGCACTCGACGACCGGCTGGTACAGCCTAATGCGGGGTTTCTGATTCCGATATTGATGATTTCGTCGTTGGCGGCACGAGGTTTGATCCGGCCGCGTGACCCGGTCGCGCCGCCCAAAGCTGCCCTCACCCCTTTGCCCGCATTGCCGACGCTGCCGCGCGACGAAATCTCGCTCGACGACATCAAACGACTCCGCTTGTTGGCCGATCGTGCGTTGCAGCCGATCGAGGCGTTCGACGGCTTCGAATGGCGCGACCAGTTCCAGACCGCGGCGGTGCGCTATCAGGTCAATTTCATCGCCTATGCACTGGCGATGGCGTGGCGCAACTATTTGCCGGCGGCCACCGCCTGGCCGGCCGAAGCACAGGCTCGATTGCTCCTCAAACAGGGCGATCCGCGGTTATGGGCATATTGGGCGTTAGAGAATGGCTGGGGCAATTTGCGGATCGAGTGCGATCCGATCCCGCGCGGCAACATCATGGCGACCGGTTTTACGACGCTTCAGATGGCGCTCGGCGATACCGGCGCGCCGCTCGACCTGCGGCGGCGCGGCGCATCGTGGCGCCGCTATGGATCTAAGGACATGGCCGGCATCCTCGCCGCACAATATTCTGCGGCGCCTTATGGGTTGCTCGCTTGCGAGCCCCATTGGATCTACCCCTTGTGCAATCTCATCACCGCATGCGGCTTGCGTGCGACCGATGCGCGTGCCGGCACGGAGCATTGGCCGCGCATTGCCACGCGGTTCGGGGAGAGCCTGATCCACGACTTCACCACGAGCGACGGCGATTTCGTCGCGTTCCGATCGTCCTTGATCGGTTTCGCGTCACCACGCCTGGGCGGTGCGGTGATGCGGACCTTTCCCTGCCTGTTTCTCAACGCGCTCTACCCTGATCTCGCGGCCGAACATTGGCAGCGAGCGCGACGGTCGGCCGAAGCCCGCGGCTGGCGCCGGGCCATCTGGCCGATCGACGTCGGCAATTACGGTGTCAGCCGCGCCGCGGGCTATGCGGCCAGCGCGGCGGCGGCGGTCGAAATGGGCGATGGGGAGGCCGCCCGCGAGCTACTGGGCCTGCTCGATGCCGATTATCCGGGGCGCAGCGTTGATGGCGCAAGCCACCGTCCGCATGCCTCGCTCTGGGCGCACGCGCTCGAAATGACCGCGCGGCTCGGTCGCGCCGGCGGTTTCCGGCGTATCGTCGAGACGACGGGCGGCGCGGCGGCAGGGCCCCATCTGGCCGAGGCCAACTATCCTGACGTGCTGATCGCCGCCGCGCGGCGTGATGGAGATACGCTGACGCTTATCCTGTATCCCGGCGGCGAGCCCGGCGTGCAGCCAGTTGCCGTCGCCGGGTTGACGCCGGGACGGCACTACCGAACCGGCCTGGCCGATCAGCCCTTTGCGCGCGCCGACGAAGCGGGTCGTGCGGTTATCGGCGTCCCGATTCACGCACGGACCGAACTCCGCGTCGTGCCCGTCATCTGATGGTCTGCTGTGCGATGATCGCTGCGTTCCTTGGCCTATTGATGCGCCCCTGGGCGAGACGCGACGCGCTGGGATGGCGGCTGGGCAGGGCGCCTACGACCTCTCCCTTGCGAGCGCGTGTGCGAAGTGTCGGTTATGCGGCGGCCGGGCTGTTGTTCGCCGTGCGCAACGAAGCGAACATGCGCCTCCATCTCGCTGCAGCGACGATGGCAGTCGCGACAGGGATCGCGTTGGGGATCGATGCAGCCGAATGGCGCTGGCTCATCCTGGCGATCGCGCTTGTCATCGCGGGAGAGGCGCTCAACACGGGAATCGAGCAGGCGTGTGACGCGATCGGCGGGCGAAGCGAGCCGATCCGCCGCGCCAAGGACGCCGCGGCGGGCGGTGTGCTCGTGTTGGCCGTGGCTGCTGGTCTGATTGGACTCTGCATCTTCGTGCCACACCTGTCGGCGTGGTCGCGCGGCACCGGTCTGATACTGCCGCTATGCGGTGCCTTCTAACCGCTCAGTGCGGCGTGGCGCGCGAGAACAGGTTCATGACGATCACCCCGGCGATAATTAGCGCCATGCCGGTCAGTGCAGCGATATCGAGCTTCTGGCCCTGGAATATCCAGGCTACGCCGGCGATCGGCACGATCCCCACGCCGGACCAGATCGCGTACGCTATTCCGGTTGGTATCGTGCGCAACGTCAGCGACAGCGCGTAGAACGCGACTGCATAAGCGAGGATCGTTGCCGCAGCGGGACCTGGCCGCGTAAATCCTGCCGAGGCCTTCATGAACGACGTACCGGTCACCTCGGCGACGATCGCGATGGCGAGATAGAGATAGGCCATGCGCGGGGCCTAGAATGCTCCATGGAACATGTCATGTTCGATTTCCGGGTATCGGAACGCTTATAGGTGGAGACGCAACGATTCGTTTCGCTGGTATCTCATCGCGACGCTTGCTACCGCCCGGTCATGGCCACCGCCCGCACGCCCGACGCCGCGTTCGTCGCCGACGAGAGCTTCGTTCCCACCAGCCATAAGGGCCTGACCTATCCGTTCGGCGGGAAAGAGCCCGGCGATGGGGAAGTAATGCAGGTCGCGCCGGGAGTGCGCTGGGTTCGGCTGAATGTCCCCGGACCGCTCAAGCACATCAATTGCTGGCTGATCGACGACAGCGACGCTCGCGGCGACGGGGTCGCGCTGGTCGATGCCGGAATGAACCGGGCCGAGACGCGCGAGGCGTGGAAATCGGTGTTCAAGGGACCGCTTGCCGGCGTGCGCATGAAGCGCATGATCGGCACGCATTTCCACCCCGACCATATCGGGCTTGCCGGCTGGATGTGCGATCATCACCAGGCGCCCTTATGGATGACGCGAGGCGAATGGCTGACCGCGCAGATGCTGGTTGCCGACGCGCGGCCCGAGACCCCGCAAGAAGTCAACGACTTCCGCCGGAGCTGCGGCTGGAGCGACGAGCAGATCGATCTGGCCGCGGCGCGCGGCTGGTCTAATTTCGGGCGCATCGTCCGGCCGATGCCCTCGTCGTACCGCCGGATGGTCGATGGCGAGACGATCGCGATCGGTGGCCGCGCTTGGCGGGTAATCACCGGGTCGGGCCACAGTCCCGAACATGCCTGCCTGCTCGACGAGGCGGGTAAGGTATTCATCGCCGGCGACCAGGTCCTGCCGCGGATCAGTCCCAACGTCTCGCTCGGTATCACCGAACCCGACGCCGATCCGCTGGGCGAATGGTTCGACTCGATCGCCAAGTTGAAGCGCGAGGTTCCCCCCGACGTGCTCACCCTGCCGGGGCATGGCGACCCCTTCCTGCATCTCCACACGCGGCTCGACGCGATGGATCGCGAGCATCGCTCGCGGCTCGACGAGCTCGAGGTTTTCCTGGAGGAACCGCGCCGGGTGGTCGATTGCTTCGGCCGCCTGTTCCGCCGGGCGATCGGCCAAGAGGTGCTCGGCATGGCGACGGGCGAGGCGATGGCGCATTTGAAGCGCCTCGAGGTCGAGGGGCGGGCGACCCGCGAAACCGGTAGCGACAGCGTGTGGCGCTGGCGCGTGACCTGAACCGCGGCACGGCTCGCGCCGCTCGACGCACTGCCCTAGGATAAGGCCGAGTCGAGCCACCCCAGGGAGAGATCGCATGTGCGACGAACATACGGCAGAGGATAACGCCCGTTTTCTGGGGATTGCGCATCCCTCACGTCGCCAGTTCGGGATGATGACCGGCGTCGCGGGACTGATGGCCGTCCTGCCGGTCCCGGCCAATGCCGCGGCGATCAAGGGGCGCGATGTCGTGATCGACACGCCCGAGGGGAAGGCCGACGCTTATTTCGTCGCGCCGGCGACCGGCAAGCATCCCGGCGTCCTGATCTGGCCGGACATCATGGGCCTGCGCCCGGCTTTCCGGCAGATGGCCGAGCGGCTGGCGCAATCGGGCTATGCCGTCTTGGTGGTCAACCAATTCTACCGCTCGACCAAGGCACCGTTCCTGAAGGCCGGCGAATCGTTCGACCAGCCCGAGGTGCGGGCGAAGATCATGCCGTTCGTCGAGAAGCTGACGCCGGCCGGGACGGTCAGCGATGCCAAGGCGTTCACGACGTTCCTCGACGCGCAGAGCGAAGTCGACGCCAAGCGCGGGCTCGCCAGCACCGGCTATTGCATGGGCGGGCCGATGGTGTTCCGCACCGTCGCCGCGCGCGCCGACCGCTATCGCGCGGGCGCAACGTTCCATGGCGGCGGGTTGGTCGGCGACAAGCCGGACAGCCCCAACATGCTGATTCCGCGGATGAAGGCGAGCTTGCTGATCGCTATCGCGGAGAATGACGACGAGCGCGCGCCGACCGACAAGGACGTGCTGAGGAAAGCGTTCGACGACGCCAAGCTGCCGGCCGAGATCGAGGTCTATAAGGGTACGATGCACGGCTGGTGCCCGCCCGACAGCAAGGTGTACAACGCGGCGCAGGCGGACCGTGCCTGGGCGCGCATGCTGGCGCTGTTCCAGAAGGCGCTCTGATCCAGCGTTACCACTGATCCCCGGAGGAGAGGACGATGAGCGACCTGATCTTGTACACCAACCCGATGTCGCGCGGCCGCATCGCCCGCTGGGCATTGGAGGAAGTCGGCGCGCACTACGAAGTTCGCGTGATGAACTATGCCGACAGCATGAAGGGCGACGATTACCTGTCGATCAACCCGATGGGCAAGGTGCCGGCGATCGCGCACAAGGGCAAGATCGTCACCGAATGCGCGGCGATCTGCGCCTATCTCGGCGATGCCTTTCCCGACGCAGGCCTGGCGCCCGCGCTGGCCGATCGCGCCGATTATTACCGCTGGCTGTTCTTCGCCGCCGGCCCGGTCGAACATGCCGTGACCAACAATAGCGCCGGTTTCGTCCCCCAGGCCGACCAAGGCAGGATGTTCGGTTACGGCAATTACGACCAGACGATCGACGTGCTCGAACACGCGGTGTCGCGATATGATTATGTGGCCGGTGACGCCTTCACGATGGCCGACGTTTATGTCGGCGCGCAAGTGATCTGGGGCAACCAGTTCGGCTCGATCCCGAAGCGCGACGCTTTCACCGCTTACGCCGCGCGACTGACATCACGTGACGCCTATAAACGGGCGAACGAGCTCGACGACGCGCTGATGGAGACCAACCAGCTGGCGTGACATCGCAGTGCTCCCGCGAACGCAGGAGCCCAGAGTCGCGAAGGGATTCGCCCGAGCCTTGGACTCCGGCTTCCGCAGCAATTCCAGACATTGATCGCGTTCAAAAGGAAATACGCTTTCCCGGCGAAGGCCGGGGCCCAGCGGCGATGAAGACGCTGAGCCGGGATGCCTTCTCATTTTCATCGGTACTGGACCCCGGCCTTCGCCGGGGAAGGGTGCAATTGATTGGCCTACCGCTTACCGCCCCGGCAGTTCCGCCATCACCCGATCGCGTTCCGCCGGCACCATGCTCGTCCAGCGCGCGACTTCGTCGATCGTGCGACGGCAGCCCTCGCACAGCCGGTCCTTGCCGATCCGGCAGATATTCACGCAGGGACTGACGATCGGTTCGACCGGCACCAGGCTGATGAAGTCGGGCAGGCTCACGTGTGCCTCAGTCGCTGGTCAGGACCACGCTGAGGAAGTCGGGCACCGGCCCGTTCCAGCCTTCGTCCGGACCATCGTCCTGCTCGCGGCCGCGGCGCGGGCGGCGGTCGTCGTTGCGGGAGCGTGGCTCTCCACGGGGAGGACGGGGTGCATCGCTGCGTGAGCGCGGTTCCTCGCGGCGCGCCGGCTTTTCCGCGCGCGGTGCGGGCGCGTCGGGCGTTTCTTCCTCGGCGGCCTTTCGGCGCGGTGCGGCGCGCGCGCGTTTCGGCTTTTCGTCTCTTGCGGAGCGTCCGCGCGGTGCCTCCTCGGCTTCGGGCGGCGGGCCGCCTTCCAGCCGGGGGATCTTCATGCCGGTCAGTTTCTCGATATTATCGATATTCTCGGCATCCGCGCTCGACGCGAAAGTATAGGCGACGCCGGTTGCGCCCGCACGGCCGGTGCGGCCGATGCGGTGGATATAATCGTCCGGGTGCCAGGGCGCGTCAAAATTGAAGACGTGGCTGACGCCCTTGATGTCGAGCCCGCGCGCGGCGACGTCGGACGCCACCAGGATGTTGATGTCACCCTTCTTGAACCGCTCGAGCTCGGCGATCCGCTGCGGCTGTTCCATGTCGCCATGGATCTCCCCGCTCGAAAAGCCATGGCTCCGCAGGCTCTTGTTGAGCTCGCGCACCGTGGTCTTGCGGTTGCAGAAGATGATCGCGGTCTTGACCTCTTCCTGGCCGAGCAACTGGCGCAGCGCCGAACGTTTAGCGTGGCTCGCACTGCCGACCGGCACCACCCATTGGGTGATGTTGATATTGGCGGTGGCGGGGCGGGCGACCTCGATCGTCTTGGGGTTCGACAGGAACTTGTCGGCCAGCTTCTTGATCGGCGGCGGCATCGTCGCCGAGAACAGGAGCGTCTGGCGGTTGGCCGGCAGCTTGGTGCAGATATTCTCGATATCGGGGATGAACCCCATGTCGAGCATGCGGTCGGCTTCGTCGATCACCAGCAGGTTGCACTGGGTCAGCAGGATCTTGCCGCGCTCGAACAGGTCCATCAGCCGGCCCGGCGTCGCGATCAGCACGTCGACGCCCTTTTCCAGCGCCTTGATCTGGTCGCCCATCTGCACGCCACCGATCAGCAGCGCCATCGAGAGCTTGTGATACTTGCCGTATTTCTCGAAATTCTCGGCGACCTGGGCGGCCAATTCGCGCGTCGGCTCGAGGATCAGGCTGCGCGGCATCAGCGCGCGGCTGCGCCCATGGCCGAGGATATCGATCATCGGCAGCACGAACGCGGCGGTCTTGCCGGTGCCGGTCTGGGCGATGCCGATGATGTCGCGCATCATCAGCACGCTGGGAATGGTCGCGGCCTGAATCGGAGTCGGTTCGGTATAGCCCGACTCGCCTACGGCGCGGAGCAACTCATCTGAAAGGCCGAGGTCGGCAAAGGGCATCCATAAATCCGGAAAAATGGGCGGCGCGCAGGTGCACCATCCAACAACGTGCGCGCTTGCCGATCAGTTGCCGAAAGTCAAGCTTGAGCGTCTTTTTGTGAGGCTCGCTGAAGAGCGAGTTTCGGTCGCGGCACCGGCGCGCTCCCCCACCCGACCTCCCAGACAGCGTATCTTATGGGAGGTCGGGTGGGGGAGCGGGCCGGTGCCGCTATGCGCCGTGAGGCGCACAATGACTCACTTTTTGGCGACCAGTTTCTTGAATTTCCTGATCGTGCATTGGTCGCCCGAGCGCGTACGGATCGAATCGCGTCCGGCGCAGACCTGGCCGTCGGCCGAGGGTTTGACGTAGAAACCGCCATAATAACCCAGCCCGGAACAATCGCCGTCCAACTCTGCCCGGACACGGTCGCCGCCGCGCAGCACCAGATCGACATAATCGGCGGCGACGATCGCCCCGCCCAATTGGTCTGCGGCGATGCATTTGGGACCCTTTTTCTCGGCCCATTTGATCGCTCGCACCGGTGTGGGTTGTTGTGCGGGCGCGCCACGCAATCTGCTGGGGACGCGGATGATGATCCGCCCGCGAATCGTCACTTGCGCCAGTTCGATGCCGGTCACCTGGCCGGCGGGCGCGGGGGTAGCGGCCGCGGCGATGGAGGCAATCAAGGCAAAGGCGGCTACGGACGGATTCGGCATGAAGCGCGCCTTGGTAAGGCCATAATTTGAACACGCAATGAATTGGATGCGCGCGACCGGCCATGCTAGCGCCATTGCCATGACACCCGCACAGACCGAGTTGGTCGCCGCCGTCCGCGTTGCGCTGGGCGACAAGGCAATCGTGACCGATCCCCTGGACATTGCGCCATGGCTGACCGACTGGCGCGGGCGTTTTCACGGGAACAGTCCGGCGATCCTGGCGCCCGACACGGTCGCGGGGGCGCAACTGGTCGTGGGCAGGGCGCGCGAGCTCGGTGTCGCGCTGGTGCCGCAGGGGGGCAATACCTCGATGGTCGCCGGTGCCACGCCGCCCGCCGACGGCTCAGCGCTGATCCTGTCGACGCGGCGGCTGAACCGTATCCGCTCGCTCCGGCCGGCCGACGCCCTGGCGGTGGCAGAGGCAGGCGTGATCCTGTCCAATCTTCACGACGCCGCGCTGGCCGAGGGGATGCGCTTCCCGCTCACTTTGGGGGCAAAGGGCAGCGCGACGATCGGCGGACTGGCCTCGACCAATGCCGGCGGCACGCAGGTGTTGCGGTTCGGGACGATGCGCGGGCTGGTCGCTGGGGTCGAGGCGGTGTTCCCCGACGGCACGCTCCATGACGGCCTCGCCGCGCTCAAAAAGGATAATCGCGGCTACGATCTCAACCAGTTGCTGGTAGGCGCGGAAGGCACGATCGGAGTGATCACCGCGGCGACACTGCGGCTCGTCCCGGCGATCCTCGATCGCGCGGTGGCCTGGGTCGGCCTGGCCGATCCAGAACGCGCGCTGGCGCTGTTGCGACGACTGCAGGCCGCCACCCAGACGGTCGAGAGCTTCGAGGTCATTCCGCAAAGCTTCCTCGATGCGGTGATCCGCCATTTCCCCGCAACGCATGCGCCGCTGGGCGGCAATCATGGCTGGCACGTCCTGATCGAGGCGACGCGCGCTGCGCCCTCGGACGAGCCGCCGACGGCTCTGCTCGAACGCCTGATCGGCGATGCGCTCGCGGCGGGGGAGGTCGAGGATGCGGTCGTCGCGGCGAGCGAGGCGCAGGCCGACGCCTTGTGGAAAATTCGCGAAATCATTCCGGAAGCGTCGCGTGCCCAAGGGCCCGCCTTGCAGCACGACATCTCGGTGCCCGTCGCCGGCATGCCGCGTTTCCTCATCGAAGGCGCGAGGACGGTGGAGGCGCGCTTTCCCGGAACGCACGCGGCCGGGTTCGGCCATCTCGGCGACGGCAATGTCCATTTCCACGTGCGGGCGCCGGTCGGCACCGACGGTCCCCGCTGGTACGAGCAGGATGGCCATGTCATTTCGGCGTTCGTCCACGATCTCGTCGTCGCCGCCGGCGGATCGATTTCAGCCGAGCACGGCATCGGCCAGCTGAAACGGGACGAGCTGGCGCGTTTGTCCTCGCCGGCGCGGATGATGGCGTTGCGGGCCATCAAAAGCGCGTTCGATCCGCGCGAATTGATGAATCCGGGCAAGCTCGTTATCCTTGCGCCCGACGGCGCCACCCCTTAGGGCGCACGGCCACGTGCGGCTTCTTGGGGGAGCCGCGTTCAAGAGATTCGATTGGAGTAGGATAATGGCCAGCGCGCCGCAGTCGCTTCCGCTTTTTTACAATTCGCTCGAGCCGCTTTCGAGCGAACAGCACGGCAATTTTCGCATCCGCCCGTCCAACGGCGCGCCGTTTCTGGCCAACCAGCACGCGATCCCGCTGACCGTGGACGAATTCCCGATGGCGCAGCGCAACATGCCGATCGTCTTCTCGCAAGGCGATGATGGCGTGCCGCTGGCGCTGATGGGCCTGAATGAGGGCGTCAACGTCTTCATCGACGAAAAGGGCCAGCTGCGTGAGCCCTATACCTATGTGCCGGCCTATATCCGTCGCTATCCGTATCTGCTCGCACGCCTCCGTCCGGAAGCCGAAGAACTGACTTTGTGCTTCGATCCGAGCTCGGAGACGATCGGTGCGTTCGACGATGGCGAGCCGCTGTTCGCCGACGGCGCGCCGACCGACGTCACCAAGAACATCCTCGAGTTCAATCAGCAGTTCGAGGAAGCCGGCGCACGCACCGCGGCGTTCATGAACGAGCTGCGCGAGCTCGACCTATTGATGGACGGCGAAGTGACGATCCAGCCGGACGGCGCCGACAAGCCGTTCGTCTATTCGGGCTTCCGCATGGTCAACGAACAGAAGCTCAACGAACTGCGCGGCGACCAGCTGCGCAAGATGACTCAATCGGGCCTGCTGCCGCTGATCTACGCGCATCTGTTCTCGCTGTCGGTGATGCGCGAGATCTTCACGCGCCAGATGCAATTGGGGCTGATGCCCGCGCCGCAACTCGTCGCCTGACGGTGTCCGGGCGCGCTGAGTGACGAGGATGACGCTGATGCGAACCGACCGCTATTCGTGGGGCGCGATCTGGCTCCATTGGGCGATTGCGCTCCTGGTCCTCGTCAACCTCGCGCTCGGGCTGTTCCACGAATCGCTGCTCGACGGCATCAAATGGGTGATGCCGGTCCACAAGTCGATCGGGATCACCGTGCTGGCACTGACGCTGCTGCGGCTGGGCTGGCGGCTGATGCATCGGCCGCCGCCGCTGCCCGCCGACGTGACGGGCTGGGAGCGGACGGCGGCACAGGCGACGCACTGGGCCTTCTATGCGCTGTTGCTGGCGTTGCCGCTGACAGGCTGGATGCTGTCGTCCAACCCGTCGCGGCTGCGCCCGATGGCATGGTTCTGGCTGTTCCCGGTTCCGCCGCTGCCGATATCGGGCGCGGCGGCGAAGCTGGGCAGCAATCTCCACGGCGTGATCGGCTATATCATGCTCGCGCTGGTCGTGCTGCATATCGCGGCGGCACTGCGCCACCATTTTCTGCTGCGTGACAGCGTGCTTGCCCGGATGGCGCCGGGATTGAACCGAAACGGATGAAATTCTCCATTGAGAACGTTCAAGTCCGAGTCTTGAAACGGTAATCTCATCGACCTATGTTGCTTGAGTACGGCTTCGTGTCCCCCCTTTCGCGAGGTCGTGCAGACACGCTTTCGGGCGTGTCTCCTCCCTGAACCTTGGCCACCTCGGGCATTTGCCCGGGGTGGTTTTTTATTGGGCGGCTGCATAACAGACGGTGATGACCGGACCGGCGGCTGATTCAGCCACTTCCTATGAGAAGTTCTTGCGTACGCTTCCCGGCGGCGCCGAGGTGGTAGACTGGTTCGGCTTCGCACCCTCTTTCCACGATGCCACGCTGGAACGCCTGGAACTGGCTAACAATACGGCAACACTCGTGCTCGCCGCCTTCCGAATGACCGACAAGGTCGACGATCAGGGCTTCTTCGTTCTGGACAAACACGCGCTGATAACGATCGTCCTTCGACGGGTCAGCGGGATCTCGCTTTCCGGAGATGCCGCATCGATCGTTTCCAGTCTGACGATCGCCCCCGTCAGGTCCGAATCCAGATGGCATTCCGTTCCTGGTCCGGCGATAGGCGATTTCCAGATTAGCTGGGAAAGCAGCTACGGTCTGGAAGGCGCATTATTCGCACCTGAACTGTTGCTCTCGGTACAACCTCAATAGGAACGTTTGTTGGTGTCGGCCTCACTCCGCTGCCAACGCCAGTCCGCCGGTCAGCAATTCGTCCGTAGCGGCATTGATCATCCGGCGCAGCAGGGCCGCCGTGCCGGCCAGACCCTTACCAGGCGCGGTCAAACCGGCATCGAGATAAAGTCGACGGTCGATCTCGATCTGGATCGCATGGACATGCTCGTGGGGGCGGCCGTGGCGCGACAGGATATAGCCGCCGGGATAGGGCGTGTTGAGCGCCGCGCGATGGCCTGCGGCGATTACTTCGCCTTCCAGCCGATGGACCAGCCGCCCGCCGGCGCTGCGGCCGAAACGGTCGCCGATCACCACGCGCGCGGCGGCACCTCCCGGCAATGGCGGCATCGAATGCACATCCAGCAACAAAGCGGCACCGAACCGCTCGCGCGCCGCCGCCAGCGCGTCGGCAAGCGCGGAGTGATAGGGGCGGTGATCCTGGGCGATGCGCTGCCGCACCTCGTCGTCGCCCAGTCGCCGGTTCCAGATCGCGACGCCAGGCGCGGATCGCCGCGGCACCAGGCCCAGCCCGCTGCGCAATTTTGTCGCCGCGGCGCCGGCCGGTATCGGCCGCGCGCCGTCGTCGATCAGCGGGTCGCGTTCGTCCTCACCGCGATTGAGGTCGATCCAGGCGCGCGCGCGGCGCTGCACGAACACGGTCTCGTCGATCCGCGCGGCCAGCGCGATATCGTCGGCATGGCGATCCTCCAGCGCCAGCATCGACGCGACGGGCACGGCGGCGGCGGCGCGCAGCTGAAGCGGATAATCGCGCCCGGCATGCGGCACCGACAGGATCACCGGGCTGTCCGGCGGGATTGGTCCGACGCGGTCGAACGAGGGAACTGCCATGCCGGCAAATCTACTCGTCGTATCGCATCGGGGCAATCGTCGCGGGACGCTGGAAAATCTTAAGCCCTTGGGGCATAAAAAGCTTGGCGGGACACTAGGCAGCGGACGGGCATGATCAGGATTTTATTGGCCGAAGACGATTCGGTGATGCGCGAATATCTGACGCGCGCGCTGGAACGCTCGGGCTATGCCGTTACCGCGGTCGATCGCGGCACCGCCGCGCTGCCGCTGATCGAGACCGAGCATTTCGATCTGCTGCTGACCGACATCGTCATGCCCGAAATGGACGGGATCGAGCTGGCGCAAAAGGTGTCCGACATCGCGCCAGATATGCGCGTGATGTTCATCACCGGATTCGCCGCGGTAACCCTGCGCGCCGGCAAGCAGATGCCCAATGCCCGCGTGCTGTCCAAACCGTTCCATCTCAAAGATCTCGTGATCGAGGTCGACCGCTTGTTCGAGGTCGAAAGCGCCAACGGCGGGCTTTGATATTTCGGGCGAAGCGACACGACAAACTCGCTTGCACAGCGGCGGAAGCGCCGCTACAGGGCGCCCTCCCCGTGGGCGTGTAGCTCAGTGGTAGAGCACTGTGTTGACATCGCAGGGGTCGCAAGTTCAATCCTTGCCACGCCCACCATCGAAAGCCTCGGGAAACTCCGGTTTCCCGAGGCTTTTGTGTATCTCGTCCGTTGGGGGCCGGCGTGGTGCGGCCGGACCGGGTGCGTAGCAGCATCGTCTGGTCGCGATAGGTCAGCGAAAACGGGTAGCCATAGGCAAACCGACTGGCGGTACGGTTGGTCAGGTCGACGACTCGAGATCGAGCAGCAACGATCCGGACCTGGTTGGCGCACTTGAGAAACCGGGTTTCGATAAGCTGCCGTCACGCGACCTGTTGATCGCCGTGGCGAGAGCCCAGGCGGGAAATTGTCGGGCCATCGAGGAAATGGCTGGCCTTGGCGCTTGCCAAGGAATTGGTTCGACGGGATGAAGACGCGGGGTTCGACCATCGTGTCGAGCATCCTCCATTTGTACGGATGCGACTCCTTATGAGGGTATATCTTGGGGTATAAGGACGTCTGCGCATCCGATCGGATATCCAATGGCAATCGGCAAGATTCTTTGTTCGTTCGGCCGACACCTACCGGATCCGGGGCATATGAACTGGGGCAATTCGACGTCAGGGTCCGGTTTCGACGTGAGCCATTGCAGCCGTTGCGGGGTCGAGCTGACCCGTCGGCGGGGAAGCAAATGGCGGGCGACCCCTCTTGCCGACCGTTGAATTCGAGGGGTGACGGTCATGGGCGCCGTTGCCGTGGATCGAGAATAGATACGGTGTCGTCGCTATTCAGGACGATGCTGGCGGTCGCCGTTCTGATCGTCAGCCAACCGGCCGCCGCTCGGGCACGGGAAGGCAGGATCGCGCTCACGTTCGACGACCTTCCGGCACTGACCATTCTCAACGACCAAGCCTATGTCGATTATCTCAACGTCATGATCCTGCGGGGACTGAGGCGCCATCATTTCCCCGCGACGGGGTTCGTCAACGGGGGCAAGCTCGATGAACTGAACCGAGACCGGCAAATCGCCAATCTCAAGCGGTGGCTCGACGCCGGAATGGATCTTGGGAACCACACATTTTCGCATGAATCCCCCAACACGCTTGGCGCGAAGGCCTATATAGCCGACATCATTCGCGGCGAGCCGGCCACCGCTGATCTTCTTCGTTCGCACGGCCAAAGGCTGCGCTGGTTCCGGCATCCCTATCTCGAAACGGGCTTCCCGATGTCGGTGAAGAGAACGATCGACGGCTGGCTTTCGGGGCACGGCTACCGCATCGCCCCGGTCACGGCCGATGCGGACGACTGGGAGTTCGCCGAACCTTATGACGACGCCATCGCGCGCAAGGATGTCGCGCGCCAACGGCGGATCAAGGCCGAATATCTGGCTTATACCGCCCGCCGGATCGAGTGGTCGATCCGGAGCGGGCGCGTCCTGTTCGGGCGCGATATCGCCCAGGTCATGCTCCTGCATTGCACTCGCCTCAACGCGGATTCGATCGACGATCTCGCGTCCTTGTTCCGGCGCTTTCGTTTGCGCCCAGTGAGCCTCGATCGCGCGATGCGCGACCCCGCTTATCGCACGCCCGACACCGTTGCGGAAAAAGAGGGGATGGACTGGCTCGAGCGCTGGGCTGCGGTGAAACACAAGGATCTACCCGAAGAAGGCGACGACGACCCGCCCGCCGATATTCAGGCTGCCTACGATCGGGTCGATAATGATCGGCACTGACCGATCGATATCCAGAACTCGGCCCCACGACGGCCTCCGAGATAGTTAGCCCGACGCAGAGCCACCATTGGGATCAGCATGGTGATCCCCCGTAACCGCCTCCGCGATGAAGGACTCGCGGGGCTCATCCAGGGCCGCCCGGCGATCGGACTATCGCCCCTCAGGCTCGTCGGAACAGTTTAATTCACTATTGTGTGAATTAATATTGCAACGAGCCACGCTTTGCGGCAGTTTCCCGGGCACCGGCGCCGAAGAGCGCGATGTGATCTGTGGGAGGGTGGAATGAAGGTTCGTGCGTTGTGGCTGGGCGCATCCGCGCTCGCTCTTACCTGGAGCGGCGGCGCCGCCGCTCAAACCGCTCCTCAATCCACGCCGGCATCCGCGCCGCAGGACGAGAGCCAGGCAGCGACCGACAACAGTAATTTGCCCGGCGACATCGTCATTACCGCGCAGCGCCGCAGCGAAGACCTGATGACGACGGCGGTATCGGCATCGGTGCTGAGCGGCACCGATCTCGGCAACAAGGGCGTCGCCAATGTCGACGCGCTGCAATTCGCGATGCCCAGCGTCGTGGTGAACAATTTTGGTCAGGGCAACGACTTCAACATCCGCGGCATCGGCAAGGCCGAGCACAACACCCAGACGACCACCGGCGTGATCACCTATCGCGACGGCGTGCCGACCTTCCCGGGCTATTTCCAGATGGAGCCCTATTTCGACGTCGCCAACATTCAGGTGCTACGCGGCCCGCAGGGCACGATCGTCGGCCAGAATTCGACCGGCGGCGCGGTGTTCGTCAACACCAACGACCCGATCGTCGGCGGCGAGATCCACGGCTATTTCAACGCCAATTACGGCAATTACAACGATGCCGGCATGCAGGGCGCGATCAACCTGCCGATCAGCGACACGTTCGCAGCGCGTGTCGCCCTGTTCGCCGAACGCCGCGACAGCTTCTTCAAGGTTCACGGCGCGGGCGGCACCGCTTATCCGTACGACAGCGGCAAGATGGGCTATCTGGCCGGGCGCGTGAGCTTCCTGTGGAAGCCGAGCAGCCAATTCTCGGCATTATGGAAGACCGATTTCGACGCGCTCGATTCGGGCGCCTATCCCGCGTCGCCGTTCTGGCAGCACAGCGATGCCTATCCGGCGCTCAAGCGCGACCTTTACGACATTCAACTCAACGCGCCGCAGGATGCTCGCGACACGTTCGTGCGCTCGGTGCTGAAGCTGGAGTATGACACGACCGGCGGCGTAAAGTTCAGGTCGGTCACGGGCTTCCAGACCGGCACCACTCTGTACCGCGCCGACCTGGACGGCACGGCATCGAACATCGTCGATCCGGTCTCCAAGACGATCAAGAACTGGAGCTTTTTCGACAAGGTGGTCGAGACGCAGTTCAGCCAGGAATTCAACATCATCTCGCCGGACAATCAGCGCTTCACCTGGCTGATCGGCGGGTTCGGAATGTGGAATGCCTATTTCTTCCCGAAGCCGTTCAGCAACTTCACCATCAACGCCTGCTATCCGACAACGACGATTCCCGCGTGCCTCTACCAGCTGGCGGGTCGCAATCCGGAGCGCAACCTTGCCGCCTTCGGCCAGGTCGGCTTCCAGATCACGCCGAGCCTGAAGCTCGAACTCGGTGGCCGCTACACCGCGAGCCGCTCGATCAACTATGTCAACGTGCTGCAATATGGCCTGCCGATCAGCCAGGTGCAGTCGGTGTCGTCGGACAATTTCTCGTACAAGGCGTCGCTGGGCTGGAAGATCAATCGCGACCAGTATCTCTATGGCTTCGTCGCTTCCGGTTTCCGTCCGGGCGGGCTCAACGTCCCGGTCGGCCTGGGCCTGCCGGCGCCGTTCAAGCCGGAGACGATCACCTCGTACGAAGCGGGCTGGAAAGCCACTTGGGCCGGCGGCCACGTTCGGACCACCGTCACCGGCTTCTACAACGACTATAAGAATTTCCAGGTCATCATCGGCTATCCGACCTTCCCGACCTTCGGCATCGAGCTGAACGTTCCCGACAAAACCAAGATCTATGGGTTCGAGGCCGAGGCGGAGGTTACCCTCGGCGGCTTCAAGTTCGACGCCGGCGTCAACGTCCTGCACAGCGAACTGGGCAGCTTCTTCGCCAGCGATCCGCGCGTGGCCGCCACCGGCGCGTGCGACCCGATCAAGGGCGGCGCGGCGGCTGCCACGAACTGCATCAACCTGGCCGGCCGTCGCCAGACCTATGCGCCCAATGTCACGTTCAACGTGAGCGGCGAATATACGTTCAAGCTGGGCGACGGGAGTTCGATCACCCCGCGTGCCAATTTCGGCTATGTCGGCAGCCAGTGGGCGACATTGTTCCAGAATCCGAACCTGGGCGACCGGCTCGACGCGCGTAAGATCCTCAACGCGCAGCTTGCTTATGCCACCGGCAGCTGGACGATCACTGCCTATGGCACCAACCTGACCAACCAGCATTATGTCGCGGCACTCAACAGCGGGCTCTATTTTGCCGGGGCTCCGCGCCAATACGGCCTTAAGGTGCTCAAGACCTTCTGATTCCCAGCCTGGCCGGACGTGCGCGTGCGCAAGCAGCGGCGTCCGGCCTTTCTTTCCCCGCTTTCTCTCAAGGTATCATGCAACCCTACGGCCTGACGGTAGACAAGTTCCTCGATCACGCCGCCAAGTGGTTCCATGATCGTGAGGTCGTCGGCGCCGAAGCGGGGCAGGTGCGCGCGCGCGCGACCTATGCCGAGCTCAGGGAACGCAGCAATCGGATGTCGGGCGCGCTCGCGGCGTTCGGTATGAACCAGGGCGACCGCGTTGCGACGCTCGCCTGGAACACGCCGCATCATTTCGAACTCTATTATGCCGCAATGGGGGTCGGGCTGGTCTGCCACACGCTCAATCCGCGACTGACCGTCGCGCACCTCGCTGCGATGATCGACGAGGCGGAGGACCGCGTGCTGGCGGTAGCGGCCGACCTGATGCCGCTCGCGAGCGAACTGGTCGCGGCGTGCCGGTCGATCGAGCATGTCGTCGTGCTCGACAGCCCGGCGTTCGATATCGCGGCGATCGCCCGGGCGGACGTGAGGATCTGGGGCCATGACGCGCTGCTCGACGCGCACGGCGCCGAGGTGGCCTGGGGCGGGTTCGGCGAGAATCTGCCGGCGGGGTTGTGTTACACGTCGGGCACGACCGGTAGTCCCAAGGGGGTGGTCTATACCCACCGCTCGAATTACCTCCACACGCTGCGTGCTCTCCAGGCCGATGCGATCGCGCTGACTGCGCGCGACGTTCTGCTGCTTGCGGTGCCGATGTTCCATGCCAATGGCTGGGGGCTGCCGTTCGCGGCGCCGGCGGCAGGCACCAAGCTGGTGCTGCCGGGGCGTGTGATCGACGGTGCCAGCCTCGCACGATTGATCCGCGACGAGGACGTGACCGTGGCGGTGGGCGTGCAGACGGTATGGCTGGCGCTTGCCGACCATGTCGAGGCGGCCGGGATCGACTTGCCCAGCCTGAAGCGCGTCGTGATCGGCGGGTCGACCTGCCCCGATGCGCTGATGCGGCGGCTCGAGGACAAGCTCGGTGCCGAAGTGCAGACCAGCTGGGGGATGACCGAATTGTCGCCGGTGGGCACGATCGCTGCGCCCGGCAGCACCGATCCTGCCCGTGGATCGGGGCGGCCGCCGATCGGCCTCGACCTCAAGCTGACCGATGCCGGTGGGGCAACCTTGCCGGAGCAGCGCGGTGTCCAGGGGCATCTCAAGGTCAAGGGTGCGAGCGTGATCGACCGCTATTTCCGCGCCGAGAGCGACGCCCTGGACGAAGAGGGGTATTTCGACACTGGCGACCTCGCGACGATCGACGTCGCTGGCAATCTGACGATCCGCGGGCGTGCCAAGGATCTGATCAAGTCGGGCGGCGAGTGGATCAATCCCAATGAGATCGAAGCGATCGTCGGCACGCATCCGGAGGTGCGCCATGTCGCGGTGATCGGACGCCTGGACGCCAAATGGGGCGAGCGCCCGGTGCTGATTGTCGAAAGCGACGGCAAGGCAGATGCGCGCGTACTGCTCGACCTGTTGCGCGGCAAGGTCGCCGATTGGTGGATTCCCGACCGCGTGGCCGAAATCGCCGCGATGCCGCTCGCTGCCTCCGGCAAGATCGACAAGAACCGGCTGCGCGCGGATTACGAGGCGGGGAAGATCGCTGCCGTGGCGATGGGGCGGTAAAGAGCTCCGCTGCCGGCTTAATGGACACGCTTCCCCGGCGAAGGCCGGGGCCCAGTCGTAACGCACTCTCGGTGGCGGGGTGCCATCTCGACTCCGTCGGAACTGGACCCCGGCCTTCGCCGGGGAGGCGTTCTGTGACGTGGCTAGTGGCTCCGGCCGGCCTCAATCGCACCCCGCCGTCCTCGGCGGAATCTTCGGCGCGGCCAGGCCGACATTCCAGTTCCAGCCGATCTTGCCGGTCTCTTTCTTCCGGCACATCACCGTCTCGTTCAGCGCGAACATCCCCGGCATCAAGTCCTTGCTGGGCTCGGGCGACGCAGTGAAATACATGTAGTTGGCGGTGGTGCCGTAAGCCGGCCACGCCGGCGCCTTGGCCGCGACCGGCTTGCCGTCGCGCGCGAAGCTCGTCCAGTAATCGAGCATCGCATCGGACAAAGCGCGCTCCTCGGGCGTATCGGGGATCTTGGGCCAATTGGGGCCGAGAGTGTCGATCGTGCCGAAGACATAGGGCAACTCGCTGGCGTGGAAGGCGTGTAGTCCGGCGCTGTCCATCGCCGGATAGCCGTGGTCGAACAGATAGAGATAGGCGCGTTGGCCGATCGTTGTCTGCTTGCGCGCCATCCGTTCGGCGGTCCAGCCATAGAGCCCGTCGCGCGTGGTGGCGATGATGCTCTCTTTGTAATCGGCCGCCGGATAAAGTTTGAGGAAGGCATCGGCGAGGTCGCCGTAGCGGTCGCGGATCGTCGCCTCATATTCGGCGGCGGTCGCGGGTGGCTTGGGCGCGAGCATCATCAGCGAGCGGACTTCGCCCTGGTTGAACCCGGCGAGCAGCGGCACCGGCGCCTGTTTGCCCTGGTCGAACGCCTCGACCATCTGCTGCGGCAGGACGAGACCGTCGACCGTGCCCCAGGGGCCATAGCCGAGCTTGGCGGCGCTGTCGGTGATGGTCTGCGCATCGATCCCGCGCAGCGCCGCGATGTCCGGCGCCTGAAGCGCGCCGGCGAACATCTGTCCGGCCGCTTCGCCCGACGGCGCGCCATAGACGGCCTTTTTCAGCTCGGGCATCGAGATCATGTAGCCGCTCTCGGATATCGCCTTGCTGTAGAGCCCGCGCGCGAGCGGGGATTCGAGCAGATACATCACGCTGAGCGCGCCAGCGGACTCGCCCGCGATCGTGACGTTCCTGGTATCGCCGCCGAAAGCCGCGATATTGTGCCGGACCCAGCTTAGCGCGGCGATCTGGTCGAGCAGACCGTAATTGCCCGATACGTGCTGCGGCGATTCCGCTGTGAGCCCCGGATGGGCGAGCCAGCCGAGCACGCCGAGGCGGTAATTGATCGAGACGACGATGATGCCGCGCTCTGCCATCCGCCGCCCGTCATAGGTCGCTTCGCGGCTCGAGCCGCTGACCAGCGCGCCGCCATGTATCCAGAAGAAGACCGGGGCATTCTTCGCGTTCTTCGGCGCCCAGATGTTGAGCGTCAGGCAATCCTCGCTGACCGGCAACGGTGCGGCGGGCGAATAGACCGAGGCCGATTTGCCCTGGGGCTGGACGCAGGCGGGGCCGAACGCCGTGGCATCGCGCACTGCCTTCCAGCGCTGCATCGGCGCGGGCGGACGCCAGCGCATCGCACCGACCGGCGGTACCGCATAGGGAATACCCCTGAACACGTTGAGGTCGCCTTCCGCTGCGCCCCGCACCGCGCCAGACGGGGCATCGACCACCGGCGCGGATTGCTGCGCCATGGCCGGCGCCGAGAAGAGCAGCGCGCCGAGTGCGGTCAGCGAACGGAAACGAGTCATGCCGGGGTCCTTTCCTCCGCCCGGATCACCCGGGCGAGCCAGAAGAAGAGCAGGATTGCGATCGGATAGGCAGGAAGGAGCGTGTAGAGCGCGGTACGCAGCGAATGCGCGTCGCCTGAGGCCTTGAACCAGTCGCTCGCCGCGCCGACCCAGGTCGGCCCCAGGCCCAGGCCGATGAAGTTCATCACGAGGAGTAGCAGCGCGCCCGACAGAACGCGCTGGTCGGGCCGAACTTCCTCCTGCACCAGCGCCACCGAGCAGGAGAGATAGGCATAATTGAACGCCATCGTGATGGTCAGCAGCACCAAAGCGAGCGGCCAGGCGGGTGTCCAGACGAAGGCGGCGTAGAAGGGCATCGCGACGATCAGCGAGAGCGCCGGGGCGATCGCATAAATACGGCGCGAATGCTTTGCGAAACGGTCGATCACCCGCCCCGACACCAGCATTCCCGAGCACATGCCGACCAGCACGACCAATGCGTACCAGATCGCGATCTCCTGCAGGGTCATGCCTTTTTCGCGGATCAGGAACAGCACCGCGAAATTCCCCAGGCCATAGGTCACGAACTGGGTCGCGCCGCTGCCCAGCGCGGCGAGCATCAGCACGGGATGGGTGAAGAACATGCCGATGGTCGGCCAGAAGCGGGCCTTGGCCGGGGCGTCCCGCACCACCGGATCCGTCGCGCCGCGCGCCGGCTCGCGCAGGAATATCCGGACGAGGATTGCGGTCACGACGCCGACCGCGCCGATCGCGATGAACGCGTCGCGCCAGTGGAAAAAGGCGGCGATCGATGCGCCGAACGCAATCCCCATTGCCGCGCCGATCGGCGGCCCGAGATTGTAGATACCGAACGCGATGCCGCGGCGCCCCGGCGGAAAGGTATCGGTGATCAGCGCGTAGGACGGCGGCACGCCGCCGGCTTCGCCGAAGCCCACCGTCATCCGCGCGACGACGAGTTGCGGATAGGTAGCCGCCAACCCGCAAGCGGTGGTCGCGCCGCTCCAGATCGCGCAGGCGAGCGCGACGATGGTGATGCGGTTGGAACGGTCGGCCAGCCAGCCGATCGGGATGGCGATGAAGCAATAGAAGAACGCGAAATACAGCCCGCCGATCAATCCCAACTGGCCGTCCGTGATGTGCAGATCGTCCTGGATCGGCTTGGCCAGGATGCCGAGCAACTGGCGGTCGAGGAAATTGAGCACATAGACGAAGGTCAGGGTGCAGAGCATCGCCCAGGCCCGCCCTGAGGTTGCGGGAGCAGCGGGAGGCGTCGTCGCGACCGTCGCGGCCATTACCGGACCCGCCGGAGAGGTGCGCGATACCGCGCGTGGCCTCGTGGCGGACGAAACGCCGTCAGAAAATCCAATTCCCTCTCCCCGGCTTTTTGCCCGCTCGTTCCGCATGATGGTGGGAAGCCGCGGCGGGTGTCAACATATACATTATCACAAGAGTGAATATTCTAGATGCGACCAATCGCTTGACGCTGATGGACGAGGCTGGAAGGACCATGATCGTGACCAAGACCACCCAACCGCCGCGCCGGTCGCGCAAGGCCGAACAGCGCGCGGAGACGATGGAGCAGATTCTTGACGCCGCCGAGGGGCTGTTCGCTCAGCACGGTCTCTACGGCACCACATTGAAGGATGTTGCCAAGCAGGTCGGCGTCCACCACACCCTGCTCAATTACTATTTCGCGGACAAAAAGGCGTTGTTCGACGCGGTTTTCGCGCGCCGCGCCGCCGTGACGCGCGAGCTCAGGATGAAGGTGCTCGACGATTACGAGGCGTCCTGCGGCGGCAAGCCCACCGTGGAGGGCGCGCTACATGCCTTTCTCGACACCGATCTCGACCTTTACGGCAATGGCGGAGAGGGGTGGCGAAACTATGCCAAGCTGGGTGCCCAGGTCGCCAACACACCCGAATGGGGCGCCGAATTGATGGACAAGCATTTCGATCCCGTCGTGCTGCGACTGATCGATCTGCTCAAAAAGGCGCTTCCCGACTGCGCCGAGGCCGACATTTTCTGGGGATACCATTTCGTGACCGGTGCGCTGATGCTGACGCTCGCCCGAACCGGTCGGATCGACAAATTGTCCGGCGGGGTGGCCCTGTCGGACGATTTCGCCGCGATCAAGGACCGCATGGCGAAGTTCATGGCTGCAGGTTTCCGCGCGATCTGCGTTGACGCCTGAGATTAGCCTTTAGCCGAAGGCTCGCATCCCCCGGCTGTTTTCACCCGCCGTGGTCGGCAAGCCATTCGCGCATCGCGCCGGTGACCTTTTCGGGTGCTTCCCACGGCGCGAAATGGCCCACGCCCTCCAGTTTCTTGAGCGTCAGATCGGGAACCAGCGCCTCGAGACCCTCCAACTGCACCGGCAACAACGCCTGGTCGCCCAATCCCCAGATCACCAGGGTCGGCATCTTGAGCGGCGGGAAGGGCACATCCAGAAACGCCGGCCGCTCGGGCGTCTCGTCCATCGCCGGGACCTGCACTGCGCTGGCGCGATACCAGTTGAGCATCGCGGTCATCGCGCCCGGCTGACCCCATTGCTCGAGATAGACCGGTTTTTCGTCCTTCACTTTCTCGAAGTCGGTGTGCCGCATGAAACTGCCGTCGAAGAAGGCGGACAGCCCGATCGACTCGATATGCTTTTCGAGATCGGTGTTGCGGAACGCGCGGATATATTGGCTCGCCTCGCGCTGGGCCATGTCGTCGAACAGCGACTTCTGGAAGATGAACGGATGCGGCGCGTTGATGATGATCAACCGTGCGACGCGGTCGGGATGGTTGAGTGCTGCCATCCAGGCGATCGCGCCGCCCCAATCGTGCCCGACCAGCGTGAAACGCTGGATGTCGAAATGGTCGGCGAGCGCGATCATGTCGGCGACCGGCTTGTCGGGCGTGTAATTCTCGACACCCTCGGGCTTGGACGATCTGGCGAAGCCGCGCTGGTCGGGGGCGAGCACGAAATGATCGTTGGCGAGGTCGGCGATCTGATGCCGCCAGGTGCGATGCGACTCGGGAAAACCGTGCAGCAGGATGATCGGCGGGTTGGTCGGATGACCGGCTACCGCTACGTCAAGCTCGACTCCGGTCGGTAACGCCACCCGCTGCAGTTCGAAATCCGCCATATTCCCCTCCCGCTTGCGGGAGGGGTTAGGGGAGGGCGTGTCCCTCTCTCTCCCGCGATAGCTTTGTTGACATGCCCTCCCCCGGCCCCTCCCGCAAGCGGGAGGGGAGAGATCAGGGATAGGTCGCCGTCTTCGGGATTGCCGGGATCGGGATGAACTCTTTCTCGTCGCCGGGAACCTTGGCGAAGCGGCCGGCTTTCCAGTCTTCCTTGGCCTGATCGATCCGGTCGCGGCGCGAGCTGACGAAGTTCCACCAGACGTGGCGCTCGGTGGTGAACGCCTCGCCGCCGCACAGCATCACGCGGCCGCCGCCGGCCGAGCGCAAGGTCATCGCGACGCCGGGTTTGAGCACGTAGAGCGTGTTGATCGCCATCGGCATGCCGTCGATCTCGGCTTCGCCGATCGCCAGATAGACGGCGCGCTCGTCGGCGCCGGGATCGATCGGCATGCTCGCGCCGGGAGCCAACAGAATGTCGGCATAGATCGTATCGGCATAGACGGTGGTCGGCGCGCGCTTACCCCATAATTCGCCCATGATGATCCGCGCGGTGGCGCCGTGCGCTTCGATCAGCGGCAACTCGGCCTTGGCGACATGCTCGAACGCGGGGTCGATCTCTTCCTGATCCTCGGGCATTGCGAGCCAGGTCTGGATGCCCGACAATTCCGGACCATGCGCGCGTTCGTCGCCAGGCGAGCGCTCCGAATGGGCGATGCCGTGCCCGGCGGTCATCAGGTTCACCGCGCCGGGCTCGATCCGCGCGAAGGTGCCGATCGAATCGCGGTGGTCGATCGCGCCCGCGAACAGATAAGTCACCGTGGCCAGGTTGATATGCGGGTGCGGGCGCACGTCGATGCCGGTGCCGATTTCGAGATGCGCCGGGCCCATCTGATCGAAGAAGATGAACGGGCCGACCATCTGGTGCGGTTTGGACGGGAGCGTCCGGTGTACCTTGAACCCGCCCAGATCGTGCGTCGTGGGGGTGATGATGCGGTCGATCAGGTCGTCATTGGTCATGCCGTCACCTCTGCCAGAATGTCGATCAGGTCTTCGGGAAAATATTGCTCGCCGAGTGCGGCGAGCTCGTGCGGCGCGACCCAGCGCCAATGCTGCATCACGCGTTGTTCGAGCTCGGTATGTCCGCCCGCGTCGATCTCGCGCGCCTCGGTCCGGACCAGGAAATAGCGTTCGTCGGCGGTCACCTCGACGCCCTCGATCGTCAGGAAGTCGGCGGTCCGCTGCAGGATTTCGGGTCCGGGATCGGCGACGATTCCCGTCTCCTCGTACAATTCGCGTCGCGCCGCCTGTTCATAGCTCTCGCCGGGATCGACCGCGCCGCCCGGCGTGCACCAGAATGGCGGGCGCCCGTCCTCGGGCGTGAAGCGGAACATCAGCAGCCGTTCGTGCTGGTCGACCAGCAGGATGCGCGCGGCGGGGCGGGGAATGCGTTGGGCCATCGCAGCGATCCTTAACCCCTCGCGACCTCGAGCGGGAGAGCCCCTCGCGGAAACGCTGCGTTTGCCTCAGGCGGCGTCGAGTTCCGGATAATAGCGGAAGATGCCGTCGGTGTTGAACGCGATGCGGCGGTCGCTTTCCAGATAGGCCGCGATCCCCGGCAACTCGGCGACGCGGTCGCGGAGCGCGACCAAAGCGGGATAGTCGCTTTCGACCGCCTTCATCCTCTTGGGGAACATGTACCGCAGTCCCTCGATCAGCTGGAACAGCGAGGTGTCGACATGGCTCCAGCGCGTGCCCACCGTCCAGTCGCCGTCGTTGTGGCGTACAGCCTTGTCGAAATAGCCCAGGAACTTCGGGATGCGCTTGTCGCGAAATCCCTTGGCGGCACGCGCCGCCTCATCCCTCTGGCCGTCATAATAGTCGTCGAGCGCGACGGGGTGATGGACGTTGTGCACCTCTGCGACGATGTCGGTGACGGTCAGCTGGAGTTGCTGCGCCCAGAAACGATCGGCCTCGTTGGTGGGACCGATGGCATCGTGGCGGCTGGCGAGGAAGAACAATATATCGGCGACCTGCGCGACGGTGAAGCCTGGCATCGACAGATAGGGCGGGGCGAAGGGCCCTCGGCGATCATGGCCCTTCATGTCGTCGATCAGCGCGTCGACGCCTTCGTCGCGCGCGCAATCCACATAGGGAATGTGCGCGGCTTCCATCGCCAGCCGCACGAACTCGCCGCGCCCCTGGATCGAGGGCCAATACCACAGCCGATAAGGCTCCATGTCATTCTCCCGGTGCGCGCGCCCGGATCGCGAGCGCGTGGACGCGCGAGGATAACAGATCGGCGAGCGCCTGGTTCACCAGTCGTTGCCGCGCGACCCGGTTCAAGCCGACGAAGCGGTCGCTTTCGACGATGACGGTGAAGTGCGATTCGCCCGTCCCGTCGTCGCCCATATGGCCGGCATGGTGATGGCTGTCGTTGATCACCTCGAGCCGCGACGGGGCGAGGCTTTCGCTCAGACGAGCGGCGATGATTTCGGCCAGCGGGCCGGTAGCGGTGTCGGTCATCGTTCTTATATAGGCGACTTTTTCCCCCGGAGACACCGTGGCTCGCACGCCCCCGCACGACCGACCCAACACCCGCTTCCACGGCCGTGTAGCGGGCACGGGAAGGCTATGCGCGGAGCCGGGATGCGATCAGGCCGGAGAGTTCCGCGCGCCGCCGCTGGAGGGGACGCCGCCGGGGCGCGACGGGCCGGCCGAGTATCGCTGGCTGTGCCTCGACCACGTCCGCGCCTTCAATTCGCGGTACAATTTCTTCAACGGGATGAGCCCCGACGAGATTCACGAGGCGCAGCGGCCTTACGCCGGCTGGAAACGGGAGACGCGCGCCTTCGCCGCCAACGGCGCCGATCGTCCGCCGCGCTGGGCCGATTTCAGCGACCCGCTCGACGCGATCGGCGCACGTTTCCGCGAGCGGATGGCGAACGAGCGCCAGCGCCAGGACGGCAAGCCGCTATCGGGTGCCGATCGCCGCGCGTTGAACGTGCTGGGATTGGACCAGGACACCGATCGCCGCGGCTTGCGCCAGCGCTATTCGGAACTGGTGCGAAAATTCCATCCCGATCGGAACGGCGGCGATCGCAGCATGGAAAAGGCGCTGCAGGAAGTGATCGCGGCGTACCAGCATCTGAAAAGTGCGCCGGCGTTTGCGTGACCCCAAATCCTCCCCATCGTAGATGGGGAGGGGGACCGACCGCGGAGCGGGCGGTGGATGGGCCGCAGCGGCGCAGCCGCGAGGACAAGGCAGTTCCCCTCCACCAAGCCGCTTCGCGTCTTGGTCCCGCTCCCCAGCACAGCTGGGGAGGATTTGGTCCCTCCAGCGCTTGACCTACGCCCCCCGCTCGCCGCAAAGCCCAGACATCATGAAACGCCGCACCGGACAGGACCGCTCGATCACGCAACAATGGCGCCCGGCCACCCAGGCGGTGCGCGGCGGGACGGCGCGGTCGGAATTCGGGGAGACGTCTGAAGCGCTCTTCCTGACCTCGGGCTATGCCTATGATTGCGCGGGCGACGCCGCTGCGCGGTTCGCGGGTGAGCAGGTCGGCATGACCTATTCGCGCCTGCAGAACCCGACGGTGCAGATGCTCGAAGAGCGCATCGCGTTGCTCGAAGGCGCCGAGGCGTGCCGCACGATGGCGACGGGCATGGCGGCGATGACCGCGGCCCTGCTGTGCCAGGTGCAGAGCGGCGACCATGTCGTCGCCGGCCGCGCCGCCTTCGGATCGTGCCGCTGGCTGGTCGATACCCTGCTGCCCAAATTCGGCATCCAGACGACGGTCATCGACGCGCGCGATCCGCAGCAATTCATCGACGCGACGCGGCCCGAGACCAAAGTCTATTTCTTCGAGACACCGGCCAATCCGACGATGGATGTGGTCGACCTGGAAGCGGTGTGCGGCATCGCCCGGGAGCGCGGTATCGTCTCGGTGGTCGATAATGCCTTCGCTACTCCGGTGCTGCAGCGCCCGCTCGATTTCGGTGCCGATGTCGTTGCCTATTCGGCGACCAAGCTGATGGACGGGCAGGGCCGTGTGCTGGCCGGCGCGGTGTGCGGCAGCGAGGAGTTCATCGAGAACACCTTGCTGTCCTTCACCCGCAATACCGGGCCGACCTTGTCGGCGTTCAACGCCTGGGTCGTGCTGAAGGGGCTCGAGACGCTCGATCTGCGCGCGCGCCGGCAGAGCGAGAACGCGCTCAAGGTCGGGCGCTTCCTCGAAGGCCGCGTTCCGCGCATCCTGCACCCCGGCCTGCCGAGCCACCCGCAGCACAATCTGGCGATGCGCCAGATGGAGGCCGCCGGCCCGATCTTCGCGTTCGAGGTCGATGGCGGCCGCACTCAGGCCCACGGTCTGCTCGATGCGCTCGAACTGATCGACATCTCGAACAATATCGGCGATTCGCGCTCGCTGATGACGCATCCTTCCTCGACCACGCATGCCGGAGTGAGCGAAGAGCGCCGGCTGGAAATGGGCGTGACCGAAGGGATGTTGCGGCTGAACGTCGGGCTGGAAGATCCCGACGACGTGATCGACGATCTCGACCGCGCGCTGAAGGCGGTCAGTCTGTGAGGATCTGGCGGTGAGCGACGCGATGAAGGCGCTGTTCCCCAATGTCGCGGAGACGCGCGGGGTGATCGTGCGCGTCTCGGTCAGCTTTCTGCCCGAACAATCCGAACCCGATCGCGGCCGCTGGTTCTGGGCCTATCATGTGCGGATCGAGAATGAGTCGCCGGCGACGGTCCAGCTGCTGACGCGGCATTGGGTGATCACCGACGGGCGCGGCGCGCGCCATTCGGTCGAGGGCGAAGGCGTGGTCGGCGAACAGCCGGTGATCGCCCCCGGCGCGAGCTTCGATTACGTCTCGGGCTGCCCGCTGGCGACCCCGACCGGCGCGATGCAAGGCAGTTATCACATGATCGCCGAGGACGGCTCGGCGTTCGACGTCGACATCCCCCGCTTCGCGCTGCTCGCGCCGGCGGTGGGGGCGTAAAATTCCCCTCCCGCTTGCGGGAGGGGTTAGGGGAGGGCATGTGACTTCAATGGCTGGTATCGGACATTCCCTCCCCCCAGCCCCCTCCCGCAAGCGGGAGGGGGAGCGGTGAAGCGCACGCATCTTCCCCTCAACGGCCTGCGCGTGCTCGACGCCGCCGCTCGCCATCTCTCGTTCACCCGCGCCGCCGATGAGCTCGCCGTCACCCCGGCGGCGGTCGGGCAGCAGATCCGCGCGCTCGAGGACACGCTGGGTGTGGTGCTGTTCCGCCGCACGACCAAAGGTCTGGAACTGACGCCGGAAGGCGAGGCGGGCCTCGACGCGCTGCGCCAGGGATTCCTGCAATTCGAGGAAGCCGTTCGCGCCATGCAGGCCGGCCAGTCGTCCAAGTCGCTGACCATCGCCGCGCCGCGCGACGTTCTGCATTGCTGGCTGATGCCGCGGCTGGCCGAGATCAGCGCCGCCGATGGCGAGATGCGCTTCATGCTGATCGCGGCCGACGAGGAACTCGATTTCACCCAGGCCAATCTCGACCTCGCGATCCGCTGGGGCGAAGGGCCCGGCGAGCATGAAGGCGAAGCACTCGAATCCGAAGGCATGATCACGGTGCAGCGGCCGGGCGGCGGCGCCGATACGCGGATTTCCTGGCCGGGCTGCCTCAACGACGATGCGGTGTCGTTGGTCCGCGTTGCCGATGCCGGGCTGGCGATCGATGCTGCCGCGGAGGGGCTGGGTCGGGCAACGGTGCCCGAATTGCTCGCGCGGCGAGATATCGCGGCGGGCCGCATCGTCGCGGTCGGCGAAGCCAAGCCCTACCGCCTTGGCTATTGGCTCGTCGCCCCCTTGCCGCAATGGCGGCAGAAGAAGGTCAAGGCGCTGGTGGAGGCACTCGGCGGGTGAGCCTGCCGGTGATGGAAACCGAGCGGTTGATCCTTCGCCCGCTGAGGATCGAGGATGCTGAGGCGTTGCACCCGATGTATTCGGATGCCGAGGCCAATACCTATGGCTCGCATCCGGCGACCACGACGTTGGACGAAAGCCGCGCTCGGCTCGAAAAAGGCATTGCCGATCCAACCTGGCGCGCCTGGGCGGTCACGCTGAAAGGCGACGACACCGCGATCGGCACCGTCGCCTGCTACGAAAAGCGCCAGGGCAAGGTGACCGAGATCGGCTACGTCCTCAAGCGCGCTTTCTGGGGCCGGGGCATCGTCACCGAGGCCGTCGCGGCGATGATCGACCTGTTGTTCGCGGAAGGGCAAAGGCGTGTGTTCGCCGACACCGACCCGGACAATAAGGCATCGACGGCGGTGCTCGAACGCCTGGGTTTCACGCTCGAAGCGCGACTGCGTGCCGAATGGGAAACGCATATCGGCGTGCGCGACAGCCTGATCTGGGGATTGCTGGAGGACGAATGGAAGGCCGCCCGCCCCCGAACCTGAGGGACCCGCTCGAATTGGCGGCGTATCGCCGCGAACTTCGCGGCGTCGCCAGCGGCGTGCGCTGGGGTGGGATAGGGATCACCTTGATTGGCGCCATCGTCGCCGCCTTGCGCGCCTGGGCTTGGCCGGGCATCCCGGTGCTGATCCCGATGATCGTCATGGCGTGGGGCATGTTGCTGATGCTCACCGCGATCGCGCTGCGCATGGCCTATCACGCGCGCCGGATGCGCGGATAGGAAGCCGCTCAGCCCGGTAAGGGCGCGTCCGCCAGCAGCACCAGCGCTCGCGTCATCAGCATGATGAACCGATTGTCCTCGACACCGGCGTCATTGCGATGCCAGCCCCCGGCGATCGCGACCCAGCGCCCGTCCTTGCGCCTGACCAGGAAATTGAGCGTGACGACACCCGGCTCAGATCCGCCCTTGAACCCGACATAGTCGAACTTGCCGCGCGTGGCGGGATCGATCCCGGGGTTGACCGCCAGCAACGACAAGGACGTCTCGCCACCCGTCTTGCGGAACCAATCCAGGATTCCGGCGGTCTCGGCAGGGCTGGCGAACCATTCGAGCGTATCGATCTTGGCCGGCGTTCCCGCGAACATCATCGGATTGACCGGCGTGGCCTGCAGTCGCGCTGCGTTCGGGTCGAGCAGCTTGCGCCGCACCGAGGGCTCAAGCGCCGTCGCCCATTGCGAGGCGAGATCGGCATTGGCGGGACTTTTCAGGGCAAACATCTGCCGCGTGGTCAGCACCGGCGCGAGACCGGGCGCGCCGGCTTGGGTGACGAAATGATCGAGTCGCTCGCCTTCGAGCGACACCAACGTATCGGTCGCTGTATTGTCGCTGATCGAGATCATCAGGGTGGCGAGCGTCTGAATCGTCACAGGGCTGCCCGCCGGCCAGTTCTGCGTAATGCCGGAGGGCAGCGAGGCAGGCCCGATCGGCACGACATCGCTCCACTTGCGCTCGCCTGCACTCACCTCGCGCGCCAACTCTCCGAGCACCCACAGCTTGAACGCGGAGCCGAGCGGCAGTGTCTTGTCCGGCGCGATTCCGGCTACCAACCGGGGCGCACCCTCACCGAGCGCATAGATGCCGAGGCCGGTCGTCCCGGGCAGCGCACGAATATCGGCGGTGAGCTTGTCGAGTGTATCCCCCGCCATCTCCGGGCCGGTGAACAGCAGCCCGACCACCTGATGCGGCGGCGCCGGGTCGATCGCGATCTGAGCATTGACCGCCCCGCGCTCGAAGCGAACACGCAGATTAGCCGAGAAGGGCGTGACCGCGGTCAGCCTGTCGATCGCCAGCGGCTTCCCCATCTGGCCGGTCATCGAAGCCACGACCGCGTCCCACTTTTCCTTCGGGATGGCGGCATGGAAGCTCGGCGCGAAATAGCCGTTAAAATCGCCGCTGCCGGCGACGACCGCGATCAGCTCGCGCGATCGTGCGGTCAGCGACGAATCGGCGGCCGGCCCGACCGGCGCGGGAGCCGTTTGGGCGCCGACAATAGTGGGGACGGCAGCAGAGATAATTGCGAGCAGGGCGAGGATTCGCATGTTGAACCGCACCTCCACAGAAAACCCGGCCCGATTTGCCGGAAGCACCGTCAAGCGTCGATCGCTTCTTCGTCCAATCTGGCAGCATTTTCCTGGATGAACGCGAAACGGTGGGCCGGGTTAGTACCCATCAACCGGTCGACCAGGTCCTTCACGCCCGCGCGCTCTTCATATTCCTGCGGCAGAGTGATGCGGATCAGCCCGCGCGAGCCGGGATGCATCGTTGTTTCCTTGAGCTGGTTGGGGTTCATCTCCCCCAGGCCCTTGAAGCGGCTGACCTCGACTTTCTTGCCCTTGAATTCCTTGGCCTCCAGCTCGGCGCGGTGGGCGTCGTCGCGCGCATAGAGGCTCTTGGCGCCGGCGGTCAGGCGATAGAGCGGTGGCTGCGCCAGATAGAGATGCCCGCGCCGGACGATGTCGGGCATTTCCTGGAAAAAGAAGGTCATCAACAAGGTTGCGATATGCGCGCCGTCGACATCGGCGTCGGTCATGATGATCACGCGCTCGTAGCGCAGATTGTCGGGCTCGCAGTCCTTGCGCGTGCCGCAGCCGAGCGCCTGGACGAGATCGGCGATCTCCTGATTGGCGAAGATCTTGGCGCTGGTGGCGCTCGCGACGTTGAGGATCTTGCCGCGGATCGGCAGGATCGCCTGGGTCTTGCGGTCGCGCGCCTGCTTGGCCGAGCCGCCGGCCGAATCGCCCTCGACGATGAAGATCTCGGTACCGGCGGGATCGTCGGCCGAGCAATCGGTCAGCTTGCCGGGCAGCCGCAGCTTGCGGCCCGACGTCGCCGACTTGCGCTTGACCTCACGTTCCTGCTTGCGGCGCAGGCGCTCGTCCATCCGCTCGACGACATAGCCGAGCAGTGCCTTGCCGCGGTCCATATTGTCCGACAGGAAATGGTCGAAATGGTCGCGCACCGCGCGCTCGACCATGGTCGCCGCCTCGGGACTGGTCAGCCGGTCCTTGGTCTGGCTCTGGAATTGCGGCTCGCGGATGAACACCGAGAGCATCAGTTCGCACCCGGTCATCACGTCGTCGGCGGTGATGTCCTTGGCGCGCTTCTGCCCGACCAGCTCACCGAAGGCGCGGATGCCGCGAACCAGAGCGGCGCGCAGGCCCGCTTCGTGCGTACCGCCATCGGGCGTCGGGATGGTGTTGCAATACCAGCTATAGCTGCCGTCGGACCAGAGCGGCCAGGCGACCGCCCATTCGACGCGGCCCTGATTCTCACCCGGAAAGTCCTGACTGCCGGAAAAGAAGTTGGCCGTGGCGCATTCGCGTGTCCCGATCTGCTCTTTCAGATGGTCGGCCAGCCCGCCGGGGAATTGGAACACCGCTTCCGCCGGGGTGTCGTCGGTGATCAGCTCGAGCGCGCATTTCCAGCGGATTTCCACGCCGGCGAACAGATAGGCCTTGGACCGCGCGAGCTTGTAGAGTCGCTGCGGCTTGAAATGCAGTTCGGGCCCGAAAATCTCGGGATCGGGGGTGAACGCGACGGATGTGCCGCGGCGATTGGGAGTCGGGCCCAGTTTCTCGATCGGACCCAGCGTCAGTCCCTTGGAGAAACGCTGGCGGAAAAGCTCGCGATTGCGCGCGACCTCGATCACCGTGTCCTCGCTCAGCGCATTGACCACGCTGATGCCGACGCCGTGCAGACCGCCCGAGGTCGCATAAGCCTTGCCGTCGAACTTGCCGCCGGCATGCAGCATCGAGAGGATGACCTCGAGCGCCGATTTGTCGGGAAATTTGGGATGCGGATCGACCGGCATGCCGCGGCCATTGTCGACGATCGTCAGCCGGTTGCCGACGTCCAGCGTGACCTCGATCCGGGTGGCGTGGCCGGCGACCGCCTCGTCCATCGAATTGTCGAGCACTTCGGCGGCGAGGTGATGCATCGCGCGCTCGTCGGTGCCGCCGACATACATGCCCGGGCGACGCCGCACGGGTTCGAGTCCTTCGAGAACTTCGATCGAGGAGGCGTCGTATTCGGTGCTGGGCTTGCCTGAGGAAGCGAACAGGTCTTCTGACATGGAGAACGTATAGAGGACACGTCAACCGCTCGGCAAGCCGAGCGGGCATTTCCCTGTGGGTAGCAGGCTCGTGCCGGACCGAGCGAACTCCAACGAAAAACGCCGCCGGGAAAACCGGCGGCGCTGTTCGGATTGGCGATGTCAGCGGACCCGCGGGCCGCCGAACGGGAGCGGCGGCGGCGGACGGCGATCGCGGCGCGGGAGCTGCGCCTGATAGGCATGGCCGCAATGTGCGACGCAATAGGGGAAACCGGGGTTCACCTTGTCGCCGCAGAAATGGAAATCGGGCTCGCCCGGATGACCGAGCGGCCATTTGCAGATCTTGTCGTTGAGATCGAGCAGGCTTGTCTTGCCGGCGATCTCTGGCGACGGCTTGGCGGGGACCAGGCGGCGCGGCGGGGCGGGCGCGATCGGCGGCTGCTGCTCGCCGGGCGCCTGGCGCACGAAGCCGCCGGGGCCGACCGATCGCAGGATCGGCTGGGACGGGGCGTCCGGGGCAGGGGTGGCAGGCGCAGCGGGGATTGCTGCCGCGACGGGCGGTGCCGCTGGAACGGGCGCGGGGGCCGGTGCCGGGCGCGGTGCCTCGGCAACGGGCGGCACGGCCTTCTTGACCGGCGCGGGGGCAGGAGTGGCCGACGCGCTGTCGTCATTGGCCTTCACGGGCGACGGGCGCGATTGCAGGCCCAGGCGATGTGCCTTGCCGATCACCGCGTTGCGGCTCACGTCGCCCAGCGCCTCGGCGATCTGGCTCGCCGTCATGCCCTTTTCCCACATCGTTCTCAGCGTATCGATGCGGTCGTCGGTCCAGCTCATTGCATTCCTTCCAAAACGTCACCGGAACGGTTGCGGGGCATCGCGTCAGCGCCTACCTGCGTGGCCGATGGACGCGCCCACCACTTCCGGTGAGAAAATCACTGTTATGGCAACCCCCGGCGTTCCGGTGATCCGGAGCGTGAACTGGGGTGGCCTGAGAACCCTCTATGTGAAGGAGGTGCGCCGTTTCTTCAAGGTGCACCTGCAGACGATATGGGCGCCGGCCGCCACGACCTTGCTGTTTCTGGTCGTTTTCACCGTCGCGACGGGGGCCAAACGCCCCGTTCAGGTCGGCGGTGTCGATATCCCGTTCGGTGATTTCATCGCGCCCGGTCTGATCATCAGCCAGGGGATGATGGGTCCCGCCTTCGCCAATGCCAGCTTCTCGTTGCTGGTCGGCAAGATCCAGGGGACGATCGTCGACTATCTGATGCCCCCCTTGTCGACGATGGAGTTGCTCGCGGCGTTGGTCGGCGGGGCAATGACGCGCGCATTCATCGTCGGTTTCATCGTCTGGGCGGCGATGGCGCTTTACGGCATCGGCGTCTGGCCGCAGCATTTGTGGGCAGTGGTATGGTTCGGTTTCCTTGGCGCCGCCTTCCTCTCGCTGCTCGGCGTGCTGACCTCGATCTGGGCGGACAAGTTCGACCATGCCGCGGCGGTGACCAATTTCGTCATCGTGCCGCTGGGGCTGCTGTCGGGCACCTTCTATTCGGTCGATCGCCTGGCACCGGCGTTCCGCGCGTTCAGCCATGCCAATCCGTTCTTCTACATCATCTCGGGCTTCCGCTACGGGTTCCTGGGTACCGCCGATTCGCCGGTGCTTATCGGCAGCGCGGTCGTGTTCGGCCTGGACGTCGTCCTGGCGCTGACCTGCTATTGGCTGCTCAACAAGGGCTGGAAGATCAAATCCTGAGGGAACTTTCCATCCCGCCGACTGGATCTGACTGAACCCCGGCTGACCCTGCCGTTCAGCCTGCACGCAACAACGCCCCGTTATTGCGCGTTACGATCCCACCCTGTGGAGTTCCGGTATAATGCGCATTCTGCTGATATCGGCGGCGAGCCTTGCCGTCCTGAGCGTGGCGCCTGCGACGGCGCAATCCTATGATCCCGATTATTCGAGCGGTTACGGCAACGGCTACGCCCGTAACGCGGTGCCGAGGCCATATCAGATCCGCTCGATGATCGACGCCGCCCAGCGCCGGGGCGAGATTTCGGACGATCAGGCGAGCAATTTGCGCGAACAGGCCGACGAGCTGGCGCGGCTCGATCGCCGTGCCCAGCGCGACGACGATGGCGATGTGCGCCGCGACGTGACCCGGCGCACTTTCGCGCTGCTGCGCGATCTCCGCGAAGCGCGCGGCGACTCGAACGGTGATTACGCCTATCGCGGCCGATCGACGGACTATCCGCCCGCTTATCGTGCGACGCCCCAGGGCGGCTATGACAGCGCCCGGCGTGCGCCCGGCGATGACGACGAGCAGCCTTATTCGTCCGCACCGGATGATTCGTATCGCACTTCGCCCAGCACGACCGATCCTTATCGTACGTCACCATCCTACGATTCCGGCCGTGCTACGCCGGAGAATTACGATACCGACCGCGCAGCACCGCCGGCCGACGAGTCGTATAGAACGACGGCGCCGTCTGCCGACGACCAGAGCTATGACGATCCCAACAAGGATGACGGTGACACTATGCAGCCTCCGGAAGACGGCATTTACCGCCCCCGTAACTAACAACTGATCGGTAGCGGGCGACGGCTTATCCGCTGCCCGCCTTTTTGGCGCGCCGTCAGGCCATCCGCCTCCGCTAAGCCGTTTTCAGACGGGGCGCGATCCGGTCGTCATGCACCTTGGGCATGACCGACCCAACCCATGTCATGGCCTATTCGCTCGGGCGGTGTTGACGCTCCGTGGCGCTACCAAGTAAATGCCCGCTCCGGGCGGTCCGGATGGGCCGCCCTTTTTGTTTTTTTGCAATTGAAGGAGGCCATCGTCGTGACCATCACTCCGCTCATGCCCGTCTATCCGCGGTGCGGGGTGCGTCCGGTCCGAGGCGAGGGCTGCTATCTGATCGGCGAGCGTGGCGAGCGCTATCTCGATTTCGCTGCCGGCATCGCGGTCAACGCGCTCGGCCATAGCAACGAGCATTTCATCAAGGCGGTGCAGGATCAGGTCGCGACCCTGATGCACGTGTCGAACCTCTATGGCAGCCCGCAAGGCGAGGCGCTGGCGCAGCGCATCGTCGACAACAGCTTTGCCGATACGGTGTTTTTCACCAATTCGGGGGTCGAGGCGATCGAATGCGCGATCAAGACCGCGCGCCGCTATCACGACGTCAACGGCAATCCCGATCGTTACAAGCTCATCACCTTCAAGAACGCGTTCCATGGCCGCTCGCTCGGCGCGATCAGCGCGACCGACCAGCCCAAGATGCGCGACGGGTTCGAACCACTGCTGCCGGGCTTCAACTATGCCAAGTTCAACGATCTCGAAGGCGCGCTGGCGCTGATCGACGATGAGACCGCCGGCTTCCTGGTCGAAACGGTGCAGGGCGAGGGCGGCATGACCGCGGGCACGCCCGAATTCATCCAGGGCCTGCGCAAGGCCTGCGACGAACATGGCCTGTTGCTCATCCTCGACGAGATCCAGTGCGGTTATGGCCGCACGGGCAAGATGTGGGCGTACGAGCATTACGGCATCACGCCCGACATCATGACGGCGGCCAAGGGGATCGGGAACGGCTTCCCGCTCGGCGCCTGCCTCGCGACCGAGGAAGCGGCCAAGGGCATGGTGATCGGCACGCACGGATCGACCTATGGCGGCAATCCGCTGGCGATGGCGGCGGGCCAGGCAGTGCTCGACGTGATGCTCGAGCCGGGCTTCCTCGAGCATGTCACCGCGATGGGCGACCGCCTGCGCGCCGCGTTCGAGCAGCTCATCCCGAACCACGATACCCTGTTCGAGGAAATCCGCGGCAAGGGCCTGATGCTCGGCATCAAGATGAAGGAGCCTGCGGTCAGCCGCGACTTCGTCGCGCATCTGCGCGACAATCACGGTCTGCTGACGGTCGCGGCTGGCGAGAACGTGTTCCGTGTGCTGCCCCCGCTGGTGATCGAGGAAAGCCACATCGCCGAATGCATCGAACGGCTGAGCGAAGGCGCGCGGACTTACGCCGCAGCCGCGCAGGCGGCGTGAAGGGGCTGACGCCATTCCTCCCCAAGCTTGTTTGGGGAGGGGGACCGGCGAAGCCGGTGGAGGGGCCGCAGCCGCACAGCGGTGAGGATGGGACATTTCCCCTCCACCATCGCTGCGCGATGGTCCCACTCCCCATTTTCAATGGGGAGGAATTATGATCCGCCACTTTCTCAACCTATCCGATGCCGGGCCCGACGGCGTCGCTGCGATGCTGGCCGATGCGCTCGATCGCAAGGCCGCCCGCGCCGGCTGGTCCAAGGGCAAGGCGGACGCCGACGCCCCGCTCGCCGGCCATGTCCTGGCGATGGTGTTCGAGAAGAACTCGACCCGCACCCGCGTCAGCTTCGACATGGCGATCCGCCAATTGGGCGGCACCAGCATTGTAATGGACGCCGGCTCGATGCAACTCGGCCGCGGCGAGACCGTCGCCGACACCGCGCGCGTACTGTCCGGCTATGTCGATGCGATCATGATCCGGACCGACGACCATGCCAAGGTCGAGGAACTCGCGGCCTATGCCAGCGTGCCGGTGATCAACGGTCTGACCGACTATTCGCATCCCTGCCAGATCGTCGCCGACCTGCAGACGGTGATCGAAGCGGGCTATTCGCTGCCGGGGCTCAAGGTCGCCTGGTTGGGCGACGGCAACAACGTGCTGACCTCGATGATGGAGGCGGCCGGACTGATGCAGTTCGACCTGGTCGCCGCCTGCCCGCAGGGCTTTCAGCCGTCCGAAGCGGCGGTCGCTTTGGGCAACGGGCGCGCCAGGGTGGTGGGAAGTGCGCGCGAAGCGGTGGAAGGCGCGGACATCGTCGTCACCGACACCTGGATCTCGATGGGTCAGGAGCATGCCGACACCAAGCTCGCGGCGATGATGCCGTTCCAGGTCACCAGCGAGTTGATGGGGGGTGCGAAGCCCGGTGCGAAATTCCTCCACTGCCTGCCGGCGCATCGTGGAGAGGAAGTGACCGCCGAGGTGCTCGATGGCCCGCAATCGCTGATCTGGCCCGAGGCGGAGAACCGGCTGCACGCCCAGAAATCGATCCTGCGCTGGTGCTTCGGGCAGATCGGTTGATCGCGAGCGGCGCGCTCCCCACATCCGTCATGCCCGCGCAGGCCGGCATCTCATGCAATTTGGCGCAGCGCTGAACGCCAGAGACCCCAGCTTTCGCCGGGGTGACGAAGGATTGTTATGACCGCAGACGTTCCCGAGCTCGACCAGACGATCGGCTTCACCATTCCTGCCCGCCATGCGCGCGGCCGATTGGTGCGGCTGGGGCCGGTGCTCGACGAAATCCTGGCTGCGCACGCGTACCCGCCGGCGATCGAACGGTTGCTCGCAGAGGCGCTGACCCTGACCGCGCTGATCGGCTCGACGCTCAAGGACCCATCGGGACAGCTCACCATCCAGGCGCAGACACAAGCCGGCGTAGTGAAGTTGCTGGTCTGCGATTATCGCGGCGGCGACTTGCGCGGCTATGTCCAGTACGATGCCGACCGCTTGGCCGAGGCGCCCGAAGAGCCGACTCTGTTCGCCTTGTTCGGCGAGGGATATCTGGCGATCACCTTCGATCTGGCGGAAACCGGCGAACGCTATCAAGGTATCGTGCCGCTCGACGGCGAAACATTGGCCGAAGCCGCGGAAAGCTATTTCGCCCAGTCGGAACAGATCCCGACGCTGATCAATTTCGGCGTGGCGCGCGACGATGCCGGCCGCCACGTCGCCGGCGGGTTGTTGCTCCAGCATTTGCCCGAAGGCGAGATCGGGCGCGAGCGGTTGCATGTGCGACACGACCATCCCGAGTGGGAGCATGTCGCGATCCTGGGGCGGACGATGGGGGCGGATGAACTCACCGATGCCGCTATCCCGTTGGAGACCCTGATCTGGCGCCTGTTCAACGAAGAAGAGGAAGTGCGCGTACAGACACGTTCCGATTTCCGTAAGGGATGCCGTTGCGACGCCGCGTATATCGCGGGCGTGCTCGCGAAATTCACGGCCGAGGATCGGCGCGAGATGGCCGACGATCACGGCATGATCCATGTCGATTGCGCATTCTGTGCGAAGTCGTTTCCGGTTCCGGCGGAATCGGCCGCCCTATAGTTGTAACACTGCCCGTCCATCGCCACATTTGAATGGCATAGGAGTGGGCATGGGGAAGGGGACGATCATCTTGGCCGCGTTTGCGGCTCTGGCGGGACTGGGCGCCGGTGTGGCGGTAGCGGCGGGGCCGATCGTGCTTGACCGACTGGCGCTCGGGCAATGGCAATTACACGAGATCGGCAGGGCCGATACGCCGCGTATGATGTGCGTGCACAACCCCTTGCAGATGGTCCAGCTGTTCCACCCCGCCGTGCAATGCACGCGCTTCACCATCGACGATGCGCCCGATCACGTCACGATCCATTATACCTGTCAGGGCCGCGGCTATGGCCGCACGACGATCACTCTGGAAAATCCCTCTCTGATTCGCCTCGACACCCAGGGCATCGATCCCGCCGGGCAACCGTTCGACATGGTGTATGAGGGGCGGCGTACGGGCGCTTGTGCGCCCTCTGCAGTCCGTTAAGCCCGTGTTTAGGGTCCATGACGTATAGAAGAAGGGTGCTCTTCGGGCACGCTTTCCTCCCTGAAAGACGCTGGAAGCGTCCAGACTGGGCCGCCGTGAGGCGGCCCTCTTCTTTCGTGTGTATTTCGTCTCCTGCTTGCGAGACAGGGCCTAACCTCCTAGCTGCCGCCCGATCATGGAAAATACATCGCCTTTGGCGGTCGCGCTGATCTCGGGCGGCCTCGATTCAATGGTTGCCGCTGCCTCGATGAAGGCAGCGGGCTACCGCCTGCTCGCGCTTTCGATTGATTATAACCAGCGTCACCAGATCGAATTGGCGGCCGCGCGGCGTATCGCGACCACCTTGGGGGCGGAGCGTCATGTCGTACTGCCGCTCGATCTTCGCGCGTTCGGCGGCTCGGCGCTGACCGCGGAGATCGACGTTCCCAAGCAAGGCGTCGGCGCCGACATTCCCATCACCTATGTGCCCGCCCGCAATACGATCTTCCTCAGCCTGTCGCTCGGTTGGGCGGAGGCAGCGGGCGCGCGTGACCTGGTGATCGGCGTGAATGCGCTCGATTATTCGGGCTATCCCGATTGCCGCCCCGAATTCGTCGCTGCGTTCGAGGACATGGCGGCACTGGCGACAAAAGCGGGTGTGGAGGGGGACCGTTTCCGTGTCCACGCGCCGCTTCAGCACATGAGCAAGGCGGACATCGTGCGCGAAGGCACGCGGCTGGGACTCGATCTCGGGATGAGCTGGTCGTGCTACGATCCCGCGCCCGGTGGCGTGCATTGCGGGCTGTGCGATAGCTGCCGCTTGCGCGCCAAGGGGTTCGAGGAAGCCGGTATTCCCGACCCGACCCGCTACGCCGCCTGACGATGAGCTACGCGGTCAAGGAGATGTTCCTCACGCTCCAGGGAGAGGGCGTGAATGCCGGCCGGCGCGCCGTATTTGTCCGCTTTGCCGGGTGTAATCTATGGTCGGGGCGCGAACAGGACCGCGCGGCCGCAATCTGCCGGTTCTGCGACACCGATTTCGTCGGCACCGATGGCGAGGGCGGCGGCCGGTTCGCCGACGCCGCTGCGCTGGCCGAGGCGGCAGCGGGATTCTGGGGTGAGGGGCGGGAGGAGCGATTCTGCGTGCTCACCGGCGGCGAGCCGATGCTTCAGGTGGACGACGCGCTCGTCGATGCGCTGCACGCGGCCGGTTTCACCATCGCGATCGAGAGCAACGGCACGCTCGCCGTGCATCCCGGAATCGACTGGGTCTGTATCAGCCCCAAGGCCGGTAGCGAGGTCGTTCAGCGATCGGGCGACGAACTGAAACTGGTTTGGCCTCAGCCGGGAACCGATGTCGATGCGCTCGAGTCCTGGAATTTCGCACATCTGCTCGCGCAACCGCTCGACACCGGATCGGCCGAAGGTAATGCCGCGAGCGAGGCCGAGGCGATCGCTTTGGTCATGGAGCGCCCGCGCTGGCGCCTGACGCTCCAGGCGCACAAGCGGCTTGGCTTGCGCTAGGGCTTTAACTCAGCGCCTTTTCTTCTTGGCGCTGCTGCCGCAATAGGCTGCGTTATAGCGCCCCTTGCGCCAGCAGTCGGGCTGGAAGTCCGGCAGGAACAGATAGGTCCGGGCGTAGAAGGCGCGCGGAAATTGCTGCTCGCCATAGGGGATCAGGCTGTTGCGCAGCTCGCCCATATATCGCGTCGCGACGTCACCCAGCTGGCCGCGCGGCGCGAAGATCACTTCGCGACCGATCTTGCTCGCGGTCTGGCAAAAGCCATATTGCGCGGCGACGGTGGCGAAGGCCGAATAGGTGCGTGTACTGAAGCGGTCGAACGCACTCTGGCCAGCGGCCTTGCTTTTGGCGCTGCGAACGAAATAGCCGTTGATCGTGTCCAGCGAGCTTTTGAGCTCAGCCGTATGGTCGTGCAGCATCGCGTTGTAATTATCGACCGTCAGCAGCATCGGTGCGAAATCGCATTGCAGCGCCGCGACGTTGAGCGCGGCACGCAGGTTCCACACCAGTCCGGCGCGGACCTCCGTCGGCGTCGCGCCCGGCATGGGCATGCCCATTTCCGGTTCGACACCAGTTACTGCGGCACTGCTGAAATCGTAGGATTTCAGGAAAAATTGCGCCGATGCCGGTGATCCGGCGAACAAGCCGGCGGCAAGCGACAGGCCTGCCATGATACGCACGATCGTCATCCTCGTCCCTTCTCGCGCCCCCTGCGCCGACACTTTCCTACGGTGATTTTCCCGCGTGCCCAAGAGGTTTCCGCGTTTAGTTCCGCTGAATATGCGTACGAATCGAAAGGGGCCGCCCGACGAACGGACGGCCCCCTCGATACCTAACCATCCGCCCGAAAGCGGACGACCAGACGAATTACATCGTCGTGTTGGTCGTCGTCGTGGTCGTGGTGTCGTTCGACATCATGTCGGTGCTGTTCATGGCGCCGCCGTCGACCGCAGTCATGTTGTCGGTGGCGGTTTCGTCAGTGACGTTCATGTCGGTGACATTGGTGGTGGTTTCGGTCTTGCTGCAGGCCGAAACCGCCAGGGCGGCGCCCGCGATCATGGTGCCGATCACGGCCTTCGAGATGAAAGAACGCATTTGGAAGCTCCCTAGATAGTGGATTTGGTCGGCTTTTCCGGCCTTATCACCCAAATCGAGGGGGACATTAGACACTAATCCGAAGTTGCTCAAGCCGCTTTTCGTGCGCGGAAAGTGCGCCGAGAAAGTCGGGCAGGTGACGCGCCAATGCGGCGTCAAATGCTTCAACCGAAATGGTTTTTCCCAGCGCTGCCGCACTGGTCACGGCATAGTCGGGCAGGCCACAGGGTACGATTCCGCCAAAATGTGCGAGATCAGGATCGAGGTTGATCGCAAAGCCATGCAGCGTCACCCACCTTTTCACGCGCACTCCGATCGCCCCGATCTTTGCCTCCTCGGCGCCATGTCCGGTCCAGATACCGACGCGTCCCGATTCGGTCCGCGCCTCTATCCCGAAATCGCCCAGCGTCGCGATCAGCCAGTGTTCGAGCTCATGAATGAAGCATCGAACGTCGCGCCCGCGTCGGTTGAGGTCCAGCATCAGATAGCCGACGCGCTGGCCGGGGCCGTGATAGGTGTAGCGGCCGCCGCGCCCGGTCTGCACGACGGGAAAGCGCGGGTCGATCAGTTCGGCGGGATCGGCGCTGGTGCCGCCGGTATAGACCGGCGGGTGTTCGAGCAGCCAGACGAGCTCGCGCGCATCGCCGGCTGCGACGGCGGCGGCGCGGGCTTCCATCAGGGCCAGGCTTTCGGCGTAGGGCACCTGCTCGGTCGAGGCGCGCCATTCGATATCGGCGGGGATCATCGCGCGGGGCTACTCCCGCGCGCCGACATGGCGCAAGTCGCCGCCTGCCATAAGATGCTCGACCGGGGGCGTTGCCAGTCGTGAGCACACGCCCTAGTCAGGCGTCCTCGGATCGGCGACAGGGTCGGCAGGTGGGAAATCGGGGGCCGCATATGGTCAATATGGGAAACGTCTGGGATCGTACCACCGAGTTCCTCAGCGATAATCTGGGTGCGGTGGTTCCGATCGCTTTACTGACGATCTTCGTGCCGCAATCGATATCGGGCGCGATCAAGCTTGCCGGCGCCGCGGTCGCGCCAGGGCTGGGGCAAGCCATCATGCTGGCCTTGCTGCTTCCGATGCTATGGGGCCAGCTTGCCATCGCCGCGCTGGCGTTGCGGCCCGATGCCGGACGCAGCGTGGCGCAATCGGCCGCGACCCGCCATTTCCTCCAATATCTACTGGCCATATTGATCCTGTTCGCCGTGCTCGTCCTGCTGTTCCTGCCGATTGTCCTCGCCCTGGTCGCAAGTGGTGTCGACCTGACCGCCCTGACCAGCGCGACCGCTGGCCCGAAACCCGATATCTCGCCGGCCATGGCCGGGTTCATCGGTCTTTACGGGCTCGCCTGGCTGATCCTCGCCGTCTTCGTCTCGGTCAGGTTCAGCACGTTGCTCGTCGCGGTGGTCGCGGCCGAAGGCGGCGTGGTCGCCGCGTTGCGGCGGTCGTTCGCGCTCAGCCGGGGAATCGCCTGGAAGCTGCTTGGCGTCGTATTATTGTTCGGACTGGTCGTCGGCGTCGCGTCGATCGCGGTGACCTCGGTGTTCGGGACCCTGTTCCGCTTTCTCGACCCCAGCGCCGGGCCGTTCTCGATCGGGTCGATCATTGTCGCGATCCTCGGCGGGCTGGTGACGACGGCTTATTATGTCGTCCAGTCGAGCTTCATGGCTAAAGTCTATCTGGCGGTGACGTCGGCACGCGAGGGCGCGTGAAGGTCACTTTTCCTGCTTTGATGCGCGATGCCTGGCGATTGTGGCGGCGCGATTGGGATGTGCTGACGGCGGTGGCGGGGCTGTTCGTCTTCCTGCCGGCGCTGGCGATGGCGATGTTCATCCCCGACATGCCGACGCCGCCTGCGGCAGGCGAAGCCGTGCCGGGTTCGGTCACGATGACGGCCTACGAACAGGGCCTCACGCAGTGGATGCTCAACTACGGCGGCTGGCAGATCGCCGCGCAGGCGGTCGTTTTGTTCGGCCAGTTCGCGATCGTCGCCTTGTACCTGGCGGGGGATCACCCGCCGGCGGGCAAAGCGCTGATGGCGGCGGCGCGACGTTACCCGCTATTGCTGCTCGCGGGCCTGATCATTGCCGTGCCGATTGCGGCTGCTCTGTTGCTGGCCCAGGCATTGCCGTTGCTGATGGCGGCGTTTTTCGTGATCGTCTTCTGGGTGTTGGCGCGCACGATCGCGCTGGCGCCGACCCTGCTGGCGGAAGCGCCCGTCGGTGCCTTGAGGGCGATCACCCGCAGCCTGCATCTGACCCGCGGCAACACGCTTGCGCTCGCCGCTTCGGTGATGACCGTGATCCTGGCGATGACGATCGCGACCTGGCCGTTCGAGCAGATCGACGCCTGGATGGTGGCGCACGCGCCCAATCCGATCGCGCGTGCGCTGGTCGACACGATTGCTGCTGCGATAACCGGCCTGGGCGGGATCGCTATGGCGCTGGTCCAGGTCGCCGCGTATCGCCGGCTTAGAGCGTGATGCTCTAGGACCAGGTAGCGACCGGCGGCAGGCTCATCAGAATCGCATCGATATTGCCGCCGGTCTTGAGGCCGAACAGCGTTCCGCGATCATAGACCAGGTTGAATTCGGCGTAGCGGCCGCGCCACTCGCGCATCGCGGCCATGTCGGCGTCGGTGAACGCGTCGCCCATCCGTCGCCGCACGATCCGCGGAAAAGCGTCCAGGAACGCGCGGCCGACATCCTGGGTGAAGGCGAAATTGGCGGTGAAATCGCCTTCGAGATGATCGTAGAAGATCCCGCCGACGCCGCGATGCACCTTGCGATGCGGGATGTAGAAATAATCGTCGGCCCATTGCTTGAAGCGTGGATAATGGCCGGGATCGTGGCGATCGCACGCCGCCTTGAGCGTTTCGTGGAAATCCGCGGTGTCCGCCGCCACCGGCAATGGCGGGTTGAGGTCGGCGCCACCGCCGAACCAGCGCTTGGTGGTCACTAGGAAGCGCGTATTCATGTGGACGGCGGGAACGTGGGGATTGGCCATGTGCGCGACCAGGCTGATTCCGGTCGCGAAAAAGGTCGGATCCTCGGCCGCGCCATGGATTGTCTTGCCGAATTCGCCCTCGAAGGCGCCGCCCACGGTCGAGACGTTGACGCCGACTTTCTCGAACACCTTGCCCTTCATCACGCCGCGCACGCCGCCGCCACCGTCGGCGCCCGACGGATCGACGCGGTCCCAGGGCGTATAGTCGAACCGCGCGTCCGACCCGGCCTCGCGCTCGATCGATTCGAATTCGGCGCAAATCAGGTCGCGGAGCTGCTCGAACCACTGTCTCGCGGTCGCCTGTTCGACGTCCAGCTCCTTCATTCGGGCCATCCCTTCGTCTGTCGTAATGCTTCACCGAGCGCGATGGCGGCGGAAACCGCAACGTTCAAGGACCGAAAGCCGGGCCGCATGGGAATCATGACCCTGAGGTCGGCACGATCATGGACCGATTGCGGCACGCCCGCGCTTTCCGATCCCAGTAGCAAGATATCGTCGGGCTCGAATTCCGCCGCGTCGAGCCGCACCGCGCCCAAGGTGGACAAAAGGACGATGCGCCCGGCGACGCCGGCTTCGAACGTCCCCCAGTCGGCGTGGCGCCTTACCTCGGCCTGCGCGGCATAGTCCATTCCGGCGCGCGCCAAGGCGCGGTCGGAAAAGGCGAATCCCATCGGTTCGATCAGATCGACGGGCACGCCGAGACAGGCCGCCAGTCGCAAGATCGTGCCAACGTTTCCGGCGATGTCGGGCTGGTGAAGGGCGATGCGCATAAAAACCCGTTGGCAAAGCGGCATGCCCGTGTCTATCAGGCGCGCAACTTCCGTGGGGACGGAAGGGTTCTGGCGGGCGCGCGGCCTCCTAAAGGGCTAGCTCCCCGAGCGTTCCGCCGCCGGATTTGAAGTGCAAGGGCAGGTGAATGGCGACCGTTGACGATGTGATTCCGGAGGGTGAGTCGCCCGATAGCGTGAGTGATCCGCGTCGCCGCGACTTCCTGAACATTGCCGCAGTGGCGTTTCCCGCCACCGCCGGCGCGGTCGCGGTGCTTTTTCCGCTGATCAACCAGATGAGCCCGTCGGCTGACGTTCTCGCGGAATCGACCACCACGGTCGACCTGTCGAAGATCCAGCCGGGCCAGGGCGTCATCACGACGTTCCGCAAGCAGCCTTTGTTCGTGCGCAACCTGACGCCGAAGGAAGTCGCCGAGGCCAATGCGGTGCCGCTGTCGGAGCTTCGCGATCCCGAAACGCTCGAGAAGCGGACCCAGCCGGGGCATGAGAACTGGCTGATCACGCTGGGCGTCTGCACCCATCTGGGCTGCATCCCGCTCGGCATCAACGAGGGCGACAATCGCGGCAAATTCGGCGGATATTTCTGCCCCTGCCACGGGTCGCAATACGACACGGCCGGGCGTATCCGCCAGGGACCGGCGCCGAAGAATCTCGCCGTGCCGCCGTACAAGTTCACGTCGCCGACCGCGATTCTGGTCGGTTAAGGGGGTAGAAGAAGATGAGTTTCCCCTGGGCCAATCACTACGAGCCGAAACAGCCATTCATGCGCTGGCTCGATGAGAAGCTGCCGCTGCCGCGCCTGGCGTACAACGCCGTGGGCGCCGGCTATCCGGTGCCGCGCAACCTCAATTATTTCTGGAATTTCGGCGTGCTCGCCGGCGCCGCGCTGGCGATCCAGATCGTCACCGGCATCGTGCTGGCGATGCATTATCACTCCGACGCCGCGAGCGCTTTCTCGTCGATCAACGGCACGATCATGCGCGACGTCAATGCCGGCTGGTTCCTGCGCTACGCGCACGCCAACGGCGCGTCGATGTTCTTCATCGTCGTCTACACGCACATCTTCCGCGGTCTCTATTACGGATCGTACAAGGCGCCGCGCGAGATGGTATGGCTGCTCGGCGTGGTCATCTTCCTGCTGATGATGGCGACCGCGTTCATGGGCTATGTCCTTCCCTGGGGCCAGATGAGCTTCTGGGGCGCGCAGGTCATCACCGGCTTCTTCTCCGCGATCCCCGGGATCGGCGAGACGATCCGCGTATGGCTGCTCGGCGGCTACGCGCCGGACGATGCCGCGCTCAACCGCTTCTTCTCGCTCCATTACCTCCTGCCGTTCGTGATTGCGGCGGTCATCATCCTCCACATCTGGGCGCTGCACATTCCGGGGTCGGGCAACCCGACCGGTGTCGACGTCAAGGGTGAGCAGGACACGGTGCCGTTCCATCCGTATTACACGGCGAAGGACGGCTTCGGACTGGGCATCTTCCTGCTGCTGTTCGCGGCGTTGATCTTCTTCTTCCCGGACATGCTCGGCCATCCGGACAATTACATCGCGGCGAATCCGTTGCAGACGCCGGCGCACATCGTCCCCGAATGGTATTTCTGGCCGTTCTACGCGATCCTGCGCTCGTTCACCTCGGACTTCATCCTGCCGGCCAAGCTGTGGGGCGTGCTCGCGATGTTCGGGTCGATCCTGCTGTTGTTCTTCCTGCCGTGGCTCGACTCGTCGCCGATCCGCTCGAACAACTACCGGCCCAAGGCACGGATCGCTTTCTGGGTGCTCGTCCTCGACGTGCTGATCCTGGGCTATTGCGGCGGTTCGCCCGCCGATCCGCTCTACGTGATCGTCGCGCAGGTCTGCTCGGCTTACTACTTCCTGCACTTCCTCGTAATCCTGCCGTGGATCGCGCGGACGGAGCGGCCGGTGGCGCTGCCGAATTCGATCACCGAGGCGGTGCTGGCGGGCAAGAGCGGGACGAGCCCGGCCGAAACCGCGCTGGCGCACTGAGCGAGCTATAGGGGATATACGAGAAATGGTTCGCTGGATTGCAGCTTTGGTCGGGTTGGCGTTTGCGGGCGTGCTCGCGATCGCACTGGTCATTACCGTGTCGGGCGTCGTGTCCGACAGCACGCCCAAGATCTGGACGGGCGCGCCGAAATCGGCCGAGACCGAGTTCCACAAGCATCCGCGCGATGCTGGGTTGAGCTCGGCCGGCGTGTTCGGCAAGTTCGACAAACAGCAGCTGCAGCGCGGCTTCCAAGTCTACAAGGAAGTCTGCTCGGCGTGCCACTCGCTCAAATATGTCGCGTTCCGCGACCTCGCCGGGCTCGGCTATAGCGAAGGCCAGGTGAAGGCGATTGCCGCCGGCTTCGACAATATTCCGTCGATCAATCCGGACACGGGTGAGGCCGCGACTCGCAAGGGCGTGCCTGCCGACCATTTCCCGCTGGCGTTCGCCAACGACATCGCGGCGCGGGCCGCCAACAACAACGCGATCCCGCCCGATCTCAGCTACATGACGCGCGCCCGCCATGGCGGTGCCGACTATGTCTATTCGCTGCTGACCGGTTATCAGGAGCAGCCGGCGGCGCTGTTGAAGGAATTCCCGGAGGCCAAGACGCCGAACGGTCTGCACTTCAACCCGTATTTCGCGAACCTCAACATCGCGATGCCGCCGCCGCTGAAGTCTGAAGGCCAGGTGCAATATTCCGACGGCACCAAGCCGACGGTCGACAACATGGCGCGCGACGTGGCCGCGTTCCTGACCTGGACCGCCGATCCCAATCTGGAGACGCGGCACCAATATGGCTTCATGGCGGTGATCTTCCTGCTGGCCTCGAGCCTGCTGGCATTCGGTGCGTACCGGAACGTCTGGCGCGACGTGAAGCATTGATCGGGCGCGGCCAACGGCCGCGCCTTTTCATTCGTCATCCATCGGGGCGGAGTTCGCGATGACCCACGCCAATGATGACCTCAAGGCATTGATCCGTACGATCCCGGACTTTCCCAAGCCCGGCATCATGTTTCGCGACATCACGACCTTGCTGCTCGACGCGCATGGTTTGGCCGAAACCATCAGGCGCATGGCCGTTGCGGTCGACGGCCCGGTCGATCTGGTTGCCGGCATCGAGGCGCGGGGGTTCCTGTTCGCCGCCGCGCTCGCTGTGCCACTCAACGCCGGGGTGCTGCTGATCCGTAAGGACGGCAAGCTGCCCGGCGTGACGATCGCAGAGGATTATGCGCTCGAATATGGCACCGACCGGATCGCCATGCATGAGGACGCGCTGGTGCCGGGGCAGCGTGTGCTGCTGGTCGACGATCTGATCGCAACGGGCGGTACCGCGCGCGCGGCGATCCGGTTGCTGCGCAAGGCCGGCGCGGTGGTCGACCAGGTCCAATTCGTCATCGATCTGCCCGATCTCGGCGGTGCCGCCGCCCTGGAAGGCGATGGCGTGAAGGTGACCTCGCTGTTCGCTTTCGAAGGGCATTGACCGCCGAATTGGGCTGAAACGGTCCTTCAGGAACTGATTTCGCCTCCGAATCGTTTTATCCCTCTAGTGGCAGCGGCGCGTTTTCTGCCGCGGCTCCGGTGTATGGAGGCGGTTCAAATGAAGATCGGCATCATGATGTTGGGTGCGGCGTCGCTGCTCTCGCTGGGCGGCTGCGTCGATGACGGTTATGGCTATAGCAGCGTCAGCGTCGGCTATGGCTCGCCGGGTTATTACGGCGACTATTACAGCGATTTCTACGACGGTGGGTACGGCGTGCCCTATTATGGCTGGTATAACGGCTATTATTATCCGGGTAGCGGCTATTACGTGTACGATCGCTATCGCCGTCCGCATCGCTGGAGCGGCAGCCAGCAATATTATTGGCAGAACCGCGGCAGCCAATGGCGCGGCTCCAATCGTGGCGAGGAATGGCGTGGCTTCCAACGCGGTCCGCGGGCCGGCGGCAATGACGGCTATCGGTGGCGCGGCAATGGCGGTGGTCAGTGGCGCGGCAATGGTGGTCGGCGCGGCGACAATGGCGGCGGACGTCGTCCGCACTGAGCAGGTCCAAGAGGTATCGACGTTCAGGCTAATCCTCCCCCGGCAGGGGGAGGTGTCAGGCTCCGCCTGAAGGAGGGGGAGGAAGCACGACGGCACGTGAGTCGCCGTCCGCCCCCTCCGTCGGCCTGACGGCCGCCACCTCCCCCTGGCGGGGGAGGATTAGAGAGCCACGCTCCGTTAAATGGCGATTGACGCCTAGCTCGCCTGGGACCGTGTCCGGATCAGTCCGTTGGCGATGTAGGTCATGACCGCCTGGTCATGCTGGTTGAACACCGTGGTGCGCCCCTTGGTGATGCCCATTTCCGGGCGGCTCCGCGACACGCGCTTCTCGAGCAATTCGGTCTCGCAGCGCAACGTGTCGCCCGGATAGACCGGCTTCAGCCAGCGCAATTCGTCCAAGCCCGGCGAGCCGAGGCCAGCCGAGCGCTGGTCCTTCATATTTTCGACCGCCATCCGCATCGCCATCGCGACAGTGTGCCAGCCGCTCGCCGACAATCGTCCGAAATGGGTCTGCGCGGCCGCCTCATCGGACAGATGGAACGGCTGCGGGTCGTATTTGGAAGCGAACTCGACGACCTCTTCGCGCGTCACTTCATAGCGACCGAAACTCGCCTTGGTGCCGACCACCAGGTCCTCGAAATATTTCAGATCGTCGCTCATTTCACCAATGCTCCCCGGAACGGTGTGTCGTCGCCATCCAGACCCTGTCCGGGCATCAGCCCGATCAGGTCGCGGAGCAGCGGCGCGACGTCGACATTGTCGAAGGTCGGAATCCGGCCGATCGGCTTGATCGCCGGTCCGCTGGCGATGAACAGCGCCCGCATCTCCGGCGCGTCATTGTCATAGCCGTGCGCGCCGCCCTCGACCTTATGCTTGGGCGGGTGGACGACGACGGTCCAGCCGGCGTCGGGCAGGCACAGGATCGCCGGCACGCGCGGATTCTTGCCGTAATGGAGGCGCTCCGGCACCTCGGCCTTGCGATAGCAGGCGAGGTGGGGGCCATGGGCGCCGAGCAGCGCCTTTTCGACCGCCGCCTGCTTGTCGGGCTTGGGATTGATCGAGGCGTAGACCCCGTCCTCCACCACGTCGTAATCGTCGGGATTGCTGAACGTATCGAGCACGATCAGCCGATCCTGGGCGATCGCCGCCATGCCGTGGTCGGCGACGATCACCAGATTGGCCGGCTGGCCGAGCTTGGCGAGTTCGTCGCGCAGCCGTCCGATCGACTTGTCGACATTGGCGGTCGCGTCGGTGGTGCGCTGATCGTCCGGGCCATATTCATGGCCGGCGGTATCGACCTCGTCGAAATAGAGCGTGACGAAGCGCGGGCGCGTCTCGGCCGGACGGCGCAGCCAATCGATGACGCTGTCGACACGCTGGCGGTCGCTGAGCGCCTGGTTGAATTGCAGCCAATCCTCGGGCCGCGTGCCGCCGGTGATCGGATTGGGCCAATCCTTCGACCGCTCGCCACCCCAGGCGACGTTGGATCCGGGCCAGAAGGCAGTGGCGGTGCGGACTCCGGCCTTTTCCGAGGTCACCCAGATCGGTTCGGCGGCGTTCCACCAGAACGGGTCGTCCGACGCCATGGTGAACGTGTCGCCCGGCCGCGCCGCGTCGAGCATCTTGTTGGCGACGATTCCGGTGCGGTCGGGGCGCAGTCCGGTGACCAGGGTCCAATGATTGGGGAATGTCTTGGACGGATAGCTCGGGCGCATCGCGCTGCTGATCCCGGCGTCGGCGAGCGCGCGGAGATTGGGGGTGACACCGCGATCGAGATAGTCGGCGCGGAAGCCGTCGATCGACACGAGGATGGTGACCGGCGCCTTCGTCTCGGTTTGCGTTGGCGAGGCGGTGCTGGTCGGGGTGCTTTGCGGCGGCGAGGCCCAGGCATGAACCGACAACGACGCGGCAACGGCAAGAATGGCGGCCCGGGCAATCCAGCGCATCAGCGACTCCTTGGTCGATTACGCGCCGGCCATGCCGGGCCGCCAGCCGGCGTGCAAGCTATCCGCCGAGGCTCAGCTTGATGAAGCCCGTCCAGCCCGCCGGCGATTTGCCATAAGCGGTGTCGAGCGCCGCCGGCTTGGCGATAAGGAACCCGCTACCACCGATCGCGGCCTCCAACGGGCCGACCAGCTTCAGCCGATAGGCGTAACCGAGTTCGGCGCGCGTCACCCGGAACTTGCGATCGTGCAACGGATCGATGGGGCTGGGAAACAGCTCGTCATTGGCCAGATTCTCGACTCGCCCGAACACGCTGTGATGGGCGTTGATGTCCCAATTGGCTTCTCCCAGCCATGCGGTCAGCGCGCGTCCGGGCAGGCGGTTCTTGATCGCGAACCCGGCCAGCGCCGAAAAGCCGCCGCGCGCATATTGCACGGTGGCGGTCGTCCGCGCCTCGTCCTGGCCGGGCTCCAACGATTCGGGACTCTTCAGCCGCCCATAGCTCGCCTGGGCCGTCCAATAGGGGGAGGGATTCCAGCTGGCGCGCACGCTCCACGAATCGAGCTTTGGCGTTTCGATGTCCCAGCGATGCTGGTCCGGCTCGCGCCCGCGGAACCCCGATCCCTCGATCTGCCAATGATCGCCATACAGCCCGGCGGTAACCACGCCGAACGTGATGTGGGTGCTGTCGAACCAATGATGCGTGATCGGCGCAAGCGGCAGGTATTTTGCCGAGGAGCGATGCATGAAGGCGGAGGGTCCAAGCGCCGGCTCGGCGACCGGGCCGCCATAGACGAACCCGGTCAATCCCTTGCCCAACGGCACGTCGACGCGTGCCGCCAGCTCCATGAAGAGGTCGTGCGGATGCTGGCGGTCGACCAATGGCGTCACGCCATCGGCGCTCTCTCCGGTCGCGAACAGGCTGGGATAGCCTTTCGCCCCCATGAGCGCGTCGAGGCTCAGCATCGACCGTAACGTCAGCCGCGCGCCGCCGAAATCGCGCTCCGCGTCGATCATCGCCATCGAGGTGACGAACGCCTCGTCGCGGCCGCGCGGGCCCGACTGATTGGTATAGCTGCCCCAGGCATAGCCGTGGAGCATCACCATCCAGTCGCCGCTCGCGAGATGGAGGCCATGCATCATGCCCTCCGCGCCTGGCAGGCGTGACGTGCCGGAGCCGTTTGCGAAGGGTTGCGGGGCACCTGACATGTCCATTCCCGGCATCGCAGCCATCTTTGCATCGCCGGAGGGCGCGCCAGCCGCGGGCATCGGCATGGTCATGCCCGGCATGGCCGTGGACGGCTGTTCGGGCGGTGCCTTGCCGGCGGGCGCGGGTGGCGACGCCTGCGGGGCTGACATATCCATCCCCGGCATCGTCGTCGGCATGAGTGTTGGGGCTGGCGAGCCGGGCTGCGGAGAGGTAGGCGCGGGCGTCCCCATCTCCATCCCCGGCATCGAAGGCGGTGCAGATGGAGTGGGCGACGGCGCACCCATCGCCATCCCAGGCATGGAATCACTGTGAGCGGGCTTCGGCACGGACGCTCCTGCTGCCCTGTGGCGCTTGGTCTTGTGCGCGGGTGCCCGCTTCTTGACGGTTTTGGCCTTGGCCTTGGCGTTCGGTTTGGCCGCCGGCTTGGCGGGCATCTTCATGCCGGGCATCGACATGCCGCCCATATTCTGGGCGGCCGCCATACCGGGCAGCATCGCGACCGCTGCTGCGGCCACGAGCCATCTGGTTCTGATCATCGAAAAGTCTCCGTGGAATAGGTGAAGCGTTGAGGGCTTCACGCGATCCTGGGCGGAGGCGGGATGGGCGCCTTTTCGGGCAATACGGTCAGCACCGCGATCCGGGAGAGCGGCGCCGGTGCGGGAATCGATACCGGCGGTTGCACCCGCACGGCGTTCCAATCCCCTATCGGCACGCAGCCGACGCAGAGATGCTGCGGCATGGGCGCCTTGTGTTCCGGGCCGGGCATAGGGTGTCCGGCCATCGCCATCGGCTGCATGCCGTCATGCGCGCCAGCCGGCATGGCCGGCGCGCCGAGGGCGAGCATGACGAAGAGGATCAGGCGAAGCAGCACGGTGTCGTTCTAACGCGCCAGCATCCAGATCGCCATCGCGACCATCATCAAATTCTCGGTCAGCGACACGAAGCCCAGCGGGACGTTGCTCGACCCGCCGACGCAGGCGCATTTGAGCGCGCGTTTGTCGATATAGACTGCCTTGAACACCGACACGGCACCGATCCCGCCGATGAAAAGGCCGACCGGAACCGACAGCCATGTCGGGGCATGGGCTGCCATCAACACGCCCGCCAGCGCTTCGGCGAAGGGATAGATATAGCCGTACGGCACCCAGCGCTGGGCAAGCAGATCGTAATTGAGGAACATCGTCGAAAAGCGCTCGACATCCTGCAGCTTCAGGATGGCGAGGACACACATGCTGAATGCGATGAACCATTCGCCCGCCATGATCGTAAACGGCGTGCCCATCGTCGCCTGGCTGGTCGCGAGCGCCATCAACGCGGTCATCGCGAACACGGCTATGACCGGGCGATAGCTGGTTTCGTCCATTGCCGGCACGCGTTTGCCGAAGAAGCGGCGGAGGTCGTCATTGCCCCCGATCCGCTCACCCGCGATGAAGGTCTGCGGCGTGGTCGAAACCTGGTGCTCTGCCTTGAACGCGTCCGTCTCCTCGCGCGTCCGCAGCCAATGATCGTCGACCTGGTAGCCGTGCGATTCGAGCAGCCATTTGGATTTGCGGCCATAGGGACAGACATGCTCGGGCATGACCATGCGATAGAGCGTTGCGTGCTTTGCGTTTTCCATGACGCGCTCCATATAGGTCCCGTACCGTGGTACGGAGTCAAGCATGGCTGGAATGACGATCGGAAAATTGGCCGCTTCGGGCGGGGTAGGCGTCGAGACGGTGCGTTATTACCAGCGCCGCGGATTGCTTCCGGAGCCCGCGCGCGCCGAACCTTATGGCGGCGTGCGGCGTTACGACGCCACGGACGTGCAGCGGCTGCGCTTCATCCGCGCGGCGCAAGGCGCGGGATTCACGCTCGACCAGATCGGCGCGTTGCTGATGCTCGACGCGACCGGCGATCGCGCCCGGGCACGCGACCTCGCGACGGAGCGGATCGCCGCGCTCGACGCGAAGATCGCGGAACTTGGCGCAGCGCGCGCGGCGCTCGCCCGGTTGGCGCATGACTGCGCCAATTCGGGCGCCGGGCCATGCCCGATCCTTGCAGCTTTCGACGCGGGCTGAATGGAAGCGGGCAATTCATGAGGCGGCCTGTCGGCAAACGACCCTATTCTGTTGAAAAACTCCCTTGCGGGTCGGGAGTAGCGCTGATTCAGTGATCTCGGCTGTCGGGAGGTGTGCTGATGATGGGCGAGCGGACGGTGATGCAAGAGGCGCTGTTTTACAGCTTCCGCA